>Ga0209677_100003_pt1 | contig 1753105 bp, 1555 predicted proteins | sample AraplaCvi_mCL_r2_2_FD_184285 | JGI IMG/M metagenome (GOLD analysis project Ga0209677, IMG submission 184285) | Arabidopsis root microbial communities from North Carolina, USA - plate scrape CL_Cvi_mCL_r2 (SPAdes) (version 2) | ecosystem: Host-associated > Plants > Roots > Endosphere | place...
TCATTTCGCCTTTTTCTACCTGATCGACAACGCTTAATTTAAAAGCCAGGCTGTAATCCCGCTGGCTACGCCGCATCCCTTGCTCCATCTGACACTCCTTCCTCTTGTCGGAAAAGTGTCAACTTAATTCAGGACGGGTCAGTGGAAAAAGAAAAAGCCCTTAAAAATCAAAGGCTTTTTCAAATTTCTTGGCGGAGGCTGTGAGATTCGAACTCACGGACGGGTCACCCCGTCGGCAGTTTTCAAGACTGCTGGTTTAAACCACTCACCCAAACCTCCTTGCGCGGCACCGGGCCAGATAGCCTGGCGCGCGAGGCCCGCATTATACATCACATCACTTGCTTTGCATCCATCTCTTTCCTGGCTGCAAGGCCGGCAAGGTGATCCTCAGTCCGGGAGCGCGCCAGTCCCGATCAGAACGTCCCCGGATAGGCCCCGCCATCCATCAGCAGGTTCTGCCCCGTGATGAAGCCGGCCTGCGCGCTGCACAGGTAGGCGCAGGCATCGCCAAACTCCGCCGGGTCGCCAAAGCGGCCGGCCGGGTTGAGCTTGCGACGGTCGGCCAGCACCTCATCGACGCTGCGTCCGCTCTCCTGCGCCGCGCCAACGGCGGTGGAGCGCAGACGGTCGGTCTCGAAGGGGCCAGGCAAGAGGTTGTTGATGGTGACATTGTGCGCCACCGTCTTGCGCGCCAGCCCCGCCACAAAGCCCGTGAGCCCCGAACGCGCTCCATTGGAGAGGCCCAGGATGTCGATCGGCGCGCGTACCGCGCTGGAGGTGATGTTGACGATGCGGCCGAAGCGGCGGGCGATCATGCCATCCACCGTGGCCTTGATGAGCTCGATGGGGGTCAGCATGTTGGCGTCCACGGCGGCGATCCAGTCGTCGCGCGTCCAGTCGCGGAAGTCGCCCGGCTTGGGGCCGCCGGCGTTGGTGACCAGGATGTCCGGGGCGGGGCAGGCGGCCAGCGCCAAGGCGCGGCCTTCCGGGGTGGTGATGTCGCAGGCGACCGTGGTGATGATGGCGCCGGTGGCGGCGGTCTCGTCACGGATCGCCTGGGCGGCGGCTTCGAGGGCGTCGCGGCCGCGTGCCAGCATGGTCACGTGCACGCCTTCGCGCGCCAGCGACAGCGCGCAGGCGCGGCCCAGGCCCTTGCTCGATGCACATACCAGGGCGGTCTTGCCCTTGAGTCTCAAATCCATTGTTTGTCCTTTGTCCTTGTCTGAGGGGGGCGTGGCGCAGTGGCCGTCCGGGACAGCAACGGCGGCCTGCGCTAAACTGTCGGCCTGGCAGGCGGCTGGCGCTACTTCTTGACCACCATGTAGATGGCCAGCGCAATGATGGCAACCACACCCATCTCCAGCGCCACGACGATGATGCCGCTCATGCCAGTCTCCTTTTTTTATATATCGTTCATTGCTCGATGCTGCCGCGACCCGGCTTGGGGCCGGCGGCAGAGGCATCACTTTACACCGATGACGGCTTCTCTGTTTTTCTCCGGCGTGCTCAACTTCCTGTTGGGCGGACTCCTTGGCGCCATGGGCGGTCTGTTCGGCATCGGTGGCGGCCTGATCGCCATTCCGGTGCTCGGTTATCTCTACGGCATGGACCAGCAGCTGGCCCAGGGGACGGCCCTGGTGATGATCGTGCCCAACGTGGTGATCGCCTTCTGGCGCTACAGGCAGCGCAACCGCATCGAGTGGAGCGCGGCGGCCATGATGTGCGTGCCGGCCGTGTTCACCACCTACCTGTCGGCGCGCGTGGCTACTGCCATGCATGCGCGCAGCCTGCATTTCTCCTTCGCGGTCTTCATGGGCTTGCTGGCGCTGTACTACCTGTGGACGCTGTTGCGCCAGAAGCGCAGCGTACAGAGTTCCATTCTGCTGGGGCGCAGGTACATCCCCTTGGTGGGCATGTCGGCGGGGGCGTCGGCGGGCTTCTTCAGTGTGGGCGGGGCCATCGTGGCGGTGCCGCTGCTGACGGCGTTCTTCGGGGTCACGCAGACGGCCGCGCAAGGCCTGGGGTTGGCGATGGTCACACCCGGTACCCTGGTGGCCCTGTGGACCTATGCCCAGGCCGGGCATGTCGATTGGTCGGTGGGCTTGCCGATGGCACTGGGCGGGGTGCTCAGCATCTCCTGGGGGGTGGCGCTGGCCCATCACCTGCCGGAACGACGCTTGCGCATCCTGTTCTGCGGGGCGTTGCTGCTGCTGTCATTGTGGATGATGATGGCCGGCTGAGGCTGTCCTGTGTGGCCCTAGGCCGCCACCTTGTCTTCCTCGACCAGCGCTGCGCCTTGCGCCATCTGTTCGCTGATGAAATCCACCAGGTTGCGCGCATGCGGCGAGAGGGTGTCCAGGTTCTGCACCACCATGCTGCGTTCGCGCACGCTCCACGGATCGCTCAATTCCACCACCGACAGCTGCATGGTCTGCTGGTGCCGCTGCGCCGCCGAACGCGGGACGATGCCGATGCCCACATTGGTCTCGATCATGCGGCACATGGCTTCGAAGCTGCGTACCTGGATGCGCAGCTTGAGACGCTGGCCGTTCTCGGAGACGATCTTGTTGAGGAAGTGGTGCAGGGTGCTGCCTTCATGCAGGCCGATGTGTTCGTACTCCAGCGTATCGAGGAAGGGGATGCTGCCGGCGCCGGCCAGCGGGTGTTCCAGCGCCGTGGCCAGGACCAGGCGATCGGTCGAGAAGTTGATCACCTGCAGGCCGTCGCCCTGCACCGGGCCGGCGACGATGCCGATGTCGGCCGTGCCTTCCTGGATGCCACGCAGGATGTCGTGGTTCAGGCGCTCTTCCAGCGCCACGTTGACCTGCGGATGGCGGGCCAGGAACTTGCCCAGGATCTCCGGCATGAACTCGGTCACGGCGGTGGTGTTGGCGAAGATGCGGATGTAGCCCTTGATGCCATTGTTGTACTGCTGCATGTCGCTCTTGAGATGTTCGACTTGCTGCATGAACAGCTGGGCGTGACGCAGCAGCGTCTGGCCGGCTGGCGTCAGTTGCACTCCCTTGCTCTCGCGATAGAGCAGCCGCGTGCCAAAGCGCGCTTCCAGTTCCTTGATGCGGTTGCTGGTGGCCGCCAGCGAGAGGTTCATGCGCTCGGCGCTGCGCGTCAAGCTATTGAGTTCGGCGATGAGGATGAACAGGCGCAGATCGGTCAGGTCGAAGAGCATGGCGGATTCCGGCAGTCGTTAAGGGGACGCAGGCCGCGGCGTGTTGCTGGGCCGGCGTGATCGGGTTTCATGGTACGCCCATTTCCTGCCACGAAGGCAGGCTTTGCGTGCTGCGTCGCCACATCGGCTGGCTCTGCGACCGCAGGCCCGATTGCCGGCTGACTTCAGTTCTGCCAAAGCCCCCCTTCCAAAAATAGAGATTGTCCTTGCCTCGCTGGCACGACAGACTGGCCGCCAACAACCAACCAGCGAGCAGACATGACCCACCCTGATCTCGATCTCACCCTATTACGGCAGTGGCTGGACAAGACCGAAACCCATCACGACCTCATCAACCCGGTGAGTGCTGCAGCCCTGGCGGCGACCCTCGATGGCCCGCGCCAGCCGCATGCCGGTGAGGCCCTGCCGCCGCTGTGGCACTGGATCTATTTCTGGAGCATCTGTCGTCAGTCCGAAGTGGGGCCGGATGGTCATCCCCAGCGCGGCGGCTTCCTGCCGCCGGTGCCGTTGCCGCGCCGCATGTGGGCCGGTGGTCGGTTGCAGTTCGCCGCACCGCTGCCTATCGGCGCGACGGCGCAGAAGCGCTCGCGCATCGCCAGCATCGATGTCAAGCAGGGCCGCACCGGGGCGCTGGCCTTCGTGACCGTGCGCCACGAGATCAGCCATGAAGGCCAGCTTTGCCTGAGCGAGGAACACGACATCGTCTATCGTGACCTGCCCCAGGCGGGCGCGGTTGCCGTGGTTCCCAAGAGCGCGCCGGAGGGGGCGCAATGGCGTCGCCGGGTGCTGCCCGATCCGGTGCTGCTGTTCCGTTATTCGGCGCTGACCTTCAACGGTCATCGCATCCACTACGACCGCAGTTACGTCACCGCAGTGGAGGGTTATCCGGGCCTGATCGTGCACGGGCCGCTGATCGCCACGCTACTGGCCGATCTGCTGGCGCGTGAGATGCCGCAGGCGGTGCTGCGCGAGTTCAATTTCCGCGCCGTCGGCAGCCTGTTCGATACCGAGCCCTTTACGCTGTGTGGCCGGCTGGCCGCCGATGGTCGCAGCGCCGAACTCTGGGCGCAGAACGAACGCGGTGAACTGGCCATGCAGGCCGAGGCCATCCTGGCCTGACGGCCCATATTTTTCGGAGACCGATCCATGTCCTATCAGGCGCCCAATGACGCTTATGGCGATCTGCGCGATGCCGTGCGCGATCTGTGCAATACCTTCCCCCCGGAATACTGGCGCAAGGTCGATGAGGCGCGCGGCTATCCCGAGCAGTTCGTCGATGCCCTGACCCGCGCCGGCTGGATGGCCGCGCTGATCCCGCAGGAGTATGGCGGTTCCGGCCTGGGCCTGACCGAAGCCTCGGTCATCATGGAAGAGATCAACCGCACCGGGGGCAATTCCGGTGCGTGCCACGGGCAGATGTACAACATGGGCACGCTCTTGCGGCATGGCTCCGAGGCGCAGAAACAGCTCTACCTGCCCAGGATCGCAACCGGAGAATTGCGCCTGCAATCCATGGGCGTGACCGAGCCCACCACCGGTACCGATACCACGCGCATCAAGACGGTGGCGGTGAAGAAGGGCGACCGCTATGTGGTCAACGGGCAGAAGGTGTGGATCTCGCGCATCCAGCATTCCGACCTGATGATCCTGCTGGCGCGCACCACGCCGCTGGACCAGGTGAAGAAGAAATCGGAGGGCATGTCCATCTTCATCGTCGACCTCAAGGAGGCCATCGGCCATGGCATGGAAGTGCGGCCCATCCTCAACATGGTCAATCACGAGACCAATGAACTCTTCTTCGATAACCTGGAAATCCCGGCCGGGAACCTGATCGGTGAGGAAGGGATGGGCTTCAAGTACATCCTCGACGGCCTCAACGCCGAGCGTACCCTGATCGCGGCCGAATGCATCGGCGACGGCTACTGGTTCATCGACAAGGCCACGCAATACGCCAATGAGCGTGTGGTATTCGACCGTCCCATCGGCATGAACCAGGGCGTGCAGTTCCCGATTGCCGATGCCTACATCGAGATCGAAGCCGCCAACCTGATGCGCTACAAGGCCTGCGAGCTATTCGATGCGCGCCAGGCCTGCGGTGCCCAGGCCAACATGGCCAAGTACCTGGCGGCCAAGGCCTCGTGGGAGGCGGCCAATGTCTGCCTGCAGACCCACGGCGGCTTTGGTTTTGCCTGCGAATACGACGTCGAGCGCAAGTTCCGCGAGACGCGCCTGTACCAGGTGGCGCCGATCTCCACCAACTTGATTTTCTCTTACGTGGCCGAGCACATCCTCGGCTTGCCGCGCTCGTTCTGAACCTGCCCATCCACCGAGGAAGCGCCATGTCACAAGCCAACCGCCCGCTGGAGGGCATTACCGTCATCAGCCTGGAGCATGCCATTGCCGCGCCGTTCTGCACGCGCCAGCTGGCCGACCTGGGCGCCCGGGTGATCAAGGTCGAACGGCCCGGGGTGGGGGATTTCGCGCGAGGGTATGACACCCGCGTGCATGGCCTGTCGTCGCATTTTGTCTGGACCAATCGTTCCAAGGAAAGCCTCACCTTGAATCTCAAGGATGAAGAGGGCAAGCGCATCATCGGCCAGTTGCTGCAAGAGGCCGACGTACTGGTGCAGAACCTGGCGCCGGGTGCGGCGGCCGGGCTGGGTCTGTCGGCCGCGGTGCTGCAGGAGAAACATCCGCGCCTGATCGTCTGCGACATTTCCGGTTACGGCGAGGATGGCCCCTATCGCGACAAGAAGGCATATGACCTGCTGATCCAGAGCGAGGCCGGTTTTCTCTCGGTGACCGGGACGCGCGACGAGGTGGTCAAGGCCGGTTGCTCGATTGCCGACATCGCCGCCGGCATGTATGCCTACTCCAACATCCTGGCCGCGCTGATCAAGCGCGGGCGCGATGGGCGCGGCAGTCACATCGACCTGTCCATGCTGGAGGCTTTGACCGAGTGGATGAGCTTCCCGCTCTACTATGCCTATCAGGGCGCGGGCGCACCGCAGCGCTCCGGCGCCGAGCACGCCACCATCTATCCCTATGGCCCCTTTACGGCGGGCGACGGCAAGACCGTGATGCTGGGTCTGCAGAACGAGCGCGAATGGAAGGTCTTCTGCGAGCTGGTGCTGGAGGATGCTGCGCTGGCCGGCGATGCGCGTTTCTCCAGCAACTCGCGCCGCCACGAACATCGTGATGTGCTGCGCCAGCTGATCCTGGACATGTTCGCCGGCATGACCGCCGAGCAGGTGGTGGCGCGGCTGGACCGGGCGCAGATCGCCAATGCCCGCGTCAATGGCATGGATGAGCTGTGGCAGCACCCGCAGCTGGCGGCGCGCCAGCGCTGGGCCGAGGTCGATACGCCGGCCGGCAAGGTGGCCGCGCTGCTGCCGCCAGGCGCCAATGACAGCTATGACTATCGCATGGACCCCATCCCGGCGCTGGGGGAGCATACCGACGCCATTCTCGGCCGGCTGGGTTATGACGCGGCGGCCATCGCTACGCTGCGCGCACGGGGAGCCGTGTGATGGCGCCGCAGATTGCTACGGCCGGCAGTTTCCTGTTCGTGCCGGCCAATCGCCCGGAGCGCTATGCCAAGGCCCTGGCCAGTGGTGCCGATGCCGTCATCGTCGACCTGGAAGATGCCGTGGCCCTGCCGCAGAAGGAAGAGGCACGCGCCACCCTGGCGCGTTGGCTGCGCGAGCAGGGGCCGCAGCCGCGTGTGTGGGTGCGCATCAATGCCGCCGATACGGTCTGGCATGGCGAGGACCTGATGACGTTTTCGGCACTGTCCATGGCCGGCATCGTGTTGCCCAAGGCGGAAGATCCCAAGAGCCTGTCGGCGATTGCCCGTCGGCTGGGTCCCGGGAGCGGCCTGATCGCGCTCATCGAGAGTGCCGCCGGTCTGGCGGCCATGCGCGAGATTGCGGCGGTGCCGGGCGTGCAGCGGCTGGCCTTCGGCTCCATCGATGCGCAGGTCGATCTGGGCATGCAGTGTGGTCCTGAAGAGGAGGAGTTGACGCACTTCCGCATCGAGATGGTGATGGCGTCGCGCCTGGGGGGCATTGCCCCGCCCATCGATGGCGTGACCACCGATTTCAATGACGACGCCTTTCTGGCGCGCATGGTCCAGCGGGCGCGCCGGCTGGGTTTTGGCGCCAAGCTGTGCATCCATCCGCGCCAGGTGGAAGGCGTGCGACGCGGCTTCATGCCCAGCGAGCAAGAGCTGGCCTGGGCCGCCGCCGTGATGGCGGCGGTGCGCGCCAGCGATGGCGGTGCCATTTCTCTGGAGGGCAAGATGATCGACAGGCCGGTGATCCTGCAGGCCGAGAAGTTCCTGCATCAGGCCGGCCTGCTGACCGATTGAACCGCAGCGGCTCGTGTAACCTAGACGTTTTCCAACCAGAGGGAGACGACCACATGAAAATCCAGGCCGCCGTATTGCGCGAGATGACCGACGCGCATCCGTTTGCCGTGAGCCAGCCGCTGAAGATCGAAGAACTCGATCTTGACCCGCCCGGCCCCGGCGAGGTGTTGGTGAAGATGAAGGCCGCAGGCCTGTGCCATTCGGACCTGTCGGTGATCACCGGTGTGCGTCCGCGTCCGCTGCCCATGGCGCTGGGCCACGAGGCTTCGGCCGAGGTGGTGCAGGTGGGCAGTGGCGTGACCGACCTGCGTGCCGGTGATCTGGTGGTGCTGGTCTTCGTGCCCAGCTGCGGCCACTGCCTGCCCTGCATGGAGGGACGGCCGGCACTGTGCGAGCCGGGCGCGGCCACCAACACCGTGGGTGAGCTGCTGTCGGGCCAGCGCCGTCTGCGTGACAAGACCCAGGCGGTGTATCACCACCTCGGGGTGTCGGCCTTTGCCGATCATGCCGTGGTCTCGCGCCGCTCCTGCGTGAAGATCGAGACCGATATCGATCCGGTCGAGGCGGCCCTGTTCGGGTGCGCGGTGCTGACCGGCGTGGGCGCGGCTGTCAATACCGCCGAGGTCAAGGCCGGTACTACGGCGGCGGTACTGGGCCTGGGTGGCGTGGGCCTGTGCGCGATGCTGGGCGCGCTGGCCTCCGGCGCGCGCGAGGTGATCGCGGTGGACCTGCATGACAGCAAGCTGGAAGTGGCGCGTGCGCTGGGCGCCACGGCCACCGTGAATGCCCGTGACCCGGATGCCGTGGCAAAGGTCAAGGAACTCACCAAGGGCGGTGTCGACTACGCCTTCGAGATGGCCGGTTCCGTGCAGGCCATGGAAGCCGCCTACCGCATGACCCGCCGTGGCGGCATGACGGTCACCGCCGGCCTGCCGGCGCCGAACCAGAACTGGGCGTTGCAGCAGGTCAGCCTGGTGGCCGAGGAACGTACCGTCAAGGGCAGCTATATCGGTTCCTGCGTGCCGGTGCGCGATATCCCGCGCTACATCGGCCTGTACCAGGCCGGCCGCCTGCCGGTGGACAAGCTCATGGGCGAGCGCCTGGCGCTGGCCGACATCAATCGCGGCTTCGACCGCCTGCATGGCGGGGAGGGGCTGCGTGACCTGATCGTCTTTTAACGCCCGAGGGCCGAGGTCATCGGCCCCCGGGCTTCACCCGGAGGAGACACGCATGACCATCATCACAATGCGGGCGGCACTGACCGCCTGCGCCTTCGCCACGCTGACCTTGTCGACCACGGCGGCACTGGCGCAACAGCCCATCGTGATCAAGTTCAGTCACGTGGTGGCCAATGACACGCCCAAGGGCAAGGGCGCGGAACGCTTCAAGGAACTGGCCGAGAAGGCCACCCGTGGGCGCGTCAAGGTCGAGGTCTATCCCAACAGCACCCTCTACAAGGACAAGGAAGAGCTGGAGGCGCTGCAGCTGGGTTCGGTGCAGATGCTGGCACCTTCCCTGGCCAAGTTCGGGCCGCTGGGGGCCAAGGAGTTCGAGGTGTTCGACCTGCCCTATATCTTCCCCAACAAGGAAGTGTTGAAGCGCGTGACCCAGGGACCGATCGGACAGGGCCTGTTCCAGAAGCTGGAAGGCAAGGGCATCAAGGGCCTGGCCTACTGGGATAACGGCATGAAGGTGATGACAGCCAACCGGCCGCTGCACAAGGTGGCGGACTTCCGGGCGTTGAAGATGCGCATCCAGTCCTCCAAGGTGCTGGACGAGCAGTTCCGGGCACTGAAGGCCAATCCGCAGGTGCTGGCGTTTTCCGAGGTGTACCAGGCCATGCAGACCGGGGTGGTGGATGGCAGCGAGAACACGCCCTCCAATGTCTATACCCAAAAGATGCATGAGGTGCAGTCCAACCTGACGGTGTCTGACCATGGATATATCGGTTACGCGGTGATCGTCAACAAGAAGTTCTGGGAGGCGCTGCCGGCCGATGTGCGTACCCAGCTCGAAGGGGCCATGAAGGAAGCCACGGTCTACGCCAATACCATCGCCCAGAAGGAAAACGACGATGCCCTGGCCGCCATCAAGGCCAGCGGCAAGACCAAGGTCTACTACCTCAGCGACGAGGAGAAGTCCGAGTGGCGCCGCGCCCTCTTGCCAGTGCACAAGAGCATGGCCGCGCGGGTGGGCCAAGACCTGATCGAGTCGATCTACAAGGAGAGTGAGGCCGCGGGGGTAAAGATGAATTGAGCCCCCGTGACAGCACGGCTTGACAGCAACATGGCTCGCATTGACGCGAGCCATTTTTTTGGGTGCCAGCCCTAGTTGCCCAGGCGGCCCGCAATGTAACCCTCGGCGCCGGTCACGGCGTTCTGCAGGGCTTCCATCTTGGTCTTGCCGGCCTTGAAATCGCCGAAGTCGTGGGTGGTACGGTCAGGAAAATCGATATGGACGAACGCGCTCCATTTGCCGTCGGTGCGCAATACCGGAGTCAGATTGATGGTCGCGCCCCGGAACTGGCAGGCGATCTTGCCGATGATGGTGGACATGTGCTTCGAGACGAGGCGTGTGGCCCAAGCGCTGCAATGGCATGGGCCCCGCGCCTGCGGGACTGTGTTGGCGAATCAGGGCGTCATGATGCCATAGCCCGCCGCATCCCGCTCTGAGCGGGATCAAGCTTTTCAGGATTTTACGAGTCGGCGCCCGGGCTGCGCCGGTCAGGCGGCGGCGGCCATTGCAGCGCCGCCGCCGCTTACGCGAGTCAGAACTGGTCCAGCATCAGCTCCAGATTCTGTACCGCGGCACCCGAGGCACCCTTGCCGAGGTTGTCGAAGACGGCGCAGAGCAGCACATGACCTTGCTCGGCATTGCCGAACACACCCAGGGTCATGTCATTGCTGCCGTTGTGGCGGGTCGGATCGAGGCGATCGGTGGCGGCAGTCTGCGCGGCATCGAGCACGCTGATGTAGCGGCTGCCGGCATAGTGCGCCAGCAACGCGGCGCGCAGGCTTTCCAGGCTGGCCTGGGGCGGCAGCAGGCGCGTCTGCAGGGCGATGGTCAGCACGATGCCCTGGCGGAACGCACCGTAGGAGGGGACGAAGATGGGGCGCTGCGTCAGTCCCGCGTGCAGCTGCATCTCGGGTGGATGCTTGTGGTGCAGGCCCAGGCCATAGACCACGAAGGGGGCGGCGCTGGCGGCGTCGGCACCCTCGTACTGTTCCACCTGGGGGCGGCCTCCACCGGAGTAGCCCGAGACCGCCTGGATCGACAGCGGATAGTCGGCCGGCACCAGTCCCGCCTGCACCAGCGGGCGCAGCAGGGCGATGGCGCCGGTGGGATAGCAGCCGGGATTGGTCACACGTTGTGCGGTGGCAATGGCCTCGGTCTGGCCGGGCGCCAGTTCCGGGAAACCATAGACCCAGCCGGCGCTGGTGCGGTGGGCCGAGCTGGCATCGATGACGCGTACCTTGGGGTTCTCGATCCACGATACCGCTTCACGGGCGGCGGCATCCGGCAGGCAGAGCACGGCAATGTCGGCGCTGTTGAGGGCTTCGGCGCGACGCAGCGGGTCCTTGCGCTCGGCGGCTGGCAAGCTCAGCAGGCGCAGGTCGTTGCGGCCGCGCAGGCGTTCGTGGATCAGCAGGCCGGTGGTGCCTTGGTCGCCGTCGATGAAGATCAGGGGAGGATTGCTCACGGTAGGACTCCTGTGATCGCGCCTGGGAAAAAAGTAGGGGCCGGCATGGCGCGGTAGTGCCGATGGAATGCCATGGTGCGACAAACCGTATAATTGGAAAAGTTGAATATCACAAAGAGATGATTCAGCTTTTCTGAATCTGCCTGCTTGCCCATCCGCATCCTACGGAGCCTCTTTCCCATGCGTGAACTCAGCCTGGACCGTCTGCGCACCCTGGTAGCCATTGCCGACCTGGGTTCCTTTGCCGCTGCCGCGCGCGCCTTGCATCTGGCGCCGCCCACGGTGAGCCTGCACATCAGCGAACTGGAAGAGCGTATCGGCGCGCCTCTGCTGTTGCGCCAGCGCAGCCAGGTACGCCCCTCCGGCATCGGCGAGACGCTGATTGCCCGCGCGCGCCAGTTGCTGGCCGACGCCGAGCAGGCGCTGGAAGAAGTGGGACGCCAGGTACAAGGGCTGGAGGGACGGGTCAGGCTGGGCGCTTCCACCGGGGCCATCGCCTATCTGCTGCCGCAGGCACTGGCGCGACTGGGGGCCAGCCATCCCGGCATCGATGTGCAGGTGATGGTGCTGACCTCGCAGGAGACCTTGTCGCGCCTGGCGGCCGGCGCGCTGGATATCGGGCTGGTGGCGTTGCCCCAGACGCCGGTGGGCGGCCTGTCGGTCAAGCCGTGGCGACGCGATCCGGTGGTGGCCTTCCTGCCAGCCGCATGGCAGGCGCCGCGCACGGTGACACCGGCCTGGCTGGCGGCGCAACCGCTGATACTCAATGCGCCTGAGACGCGCCTGTCGCGCCTGACCACGGAGTGGTTTGCCAGCGGTGGCCAGCATCCGGCGCCGCGCATCCAGCTCAATTTCAACGATGCCATCAAGAGCCTGGTGGCTGCAGGCTATGGCGCCACGCTATTGCCGCACGAGGCCAGCGCCCAGGGCCAGGCCGTGCCGCTGGATCCGCGTATCGCCATGCGGCCCTTGCGCCCGGCATTGTGGCGGCCACTGGGCATCGCCCATCGCGCCGGGCGGCCGGAACCGGCCACCCAGCACGTGCTCGATGCGTTGTGGGAGCTGAAGCAGCTCAAGCCGTGAGCTTGCCCAGCGGCTGGCGCTGGCGTCCCTCGGCGTCGAAGTTGGCGGCCTCCAGCCAGCGTTCGAAGGCCAGGCGCAACGCCGGCCATTCGCTGTCGATGATGGAAAACCAGGCCGTATCGCGGCTGCGGCCACGGTAGACGACCGCCTGACGGAAGATGCCTTCGAACTGGAATCCCAGCCGCTGTGCAGCCTGCCGCGAGGGGGCATTGAGACTGTCGCACTTCCATTCGTAGCGACGATAGCCCAGTTCGTCGAAGACATGGCGCATCAGCAGGTAATGCGCCTCGGTGGCGATGCGGGTGCGCTTGAGCAGCGGCGAGAAGGCGATATGCCCGACCTCGATGGCACCGTGGGCCGCATCGATGCGCATGAGCGACAGGGTACCCAGTGCCTTGCCGCTGGCCTGGTCGATGACGGCGTAGTGCAGGGGATCCCGGCTGGCCTGCAGGCGTTGGGCGTGCAGCAGGTAGCTGGCTTCGTCGGGGAAGGGGCCGCTCATCATGTAGGTCCAGTCGCGTCCGTCCGGGGCCTGGGCGTAGGCCTGATGGAGCTGACGGCCGTGGCGCTCCACGTCGATGTGTTCCAGGCGGCAGTACTGGCCTTGCAGGCTGATGCCCGAGGGGGAGGGACGGGCATGCCAGTCCGGCAGGGCGGGGCCGATGGCTTGCTGGAATTCGTTGTAGCGTTGCGGGGTCTGCGCGGTCATGGCGTGATGGTGTGGTGGCGTTGAGGGGTTGGCGATGACCTGACGATAGCGTTTTCGTGGCATCATAAAAAGTGCCATTCAATCACCTTCTGATAGAGCCACGAATTCCGCTGACCATGTCCGTCTCCTTGCTTTCTTCACCACTGCAATCCGGCGCGGGCGTAGCGTCGCGCCAGCAGCAGCTGCTGGCCCGCCTCAAGCACGCCATCCTCGATGGCCGGCTGCCGGCGGGTAGCCGCCTGCCTTCCACCCGCAGCCTGTGCGGCGAGCTGCAGGTGGCACGCAATACCGTGCTGGCGGTCTATGAGCAACTGGTGGCCGAGGGCTATGCGCAGGCTGATCGCCAGGGCACCCGGGTGGCCTCGCTGGCCCATGCGCCAGCGCAGCCGCGCGGTGCTGCCGAGGACGAATCCACGATTGCGACCGCGCAACGCCAGTCGCGCCGCGTCAGCACCATGACGCCCACCCGCGATGCCGGTGACCGCAGCCTGCCGCTCACGCCGGGTATGCCGGCGCTGAGCCGCTTTCCGCTCAACGCCTGGTTGCGCGCCCAGGAGCGGGCCTTGAAGCGCGCTTCGCCGCAGGTGCTGGCCTATGGCGATCCGCTGGGCGAGCCGGCCTTGCGCGAGGCCATCGCGCAATACCTGCGGGTGGCACGCGGGGTGCGCTGTACAGCGGGCCAGGTGGTGGTGACCGAGGGCGCGCAAGGGGCCTTGTCGCTGTGCGTGCGCCTGTTCTCCAATCCGGGCGAGCGCGCCTGGATGGAAGACCCGGGCTATGGCGGCGTACGCGCGGCCTTTCATGCGGGTGACCTGAAGATCCAGGCCATGCCGGTTGACGGCGAGGGTATCCTGATCCCCGCACGGGCCTGGCGCCGGCAAGCGCCGCGATTGGTGCATGTGACGCCGTCGCACCAGTATCCGACCGGAGCGGTGTTGTCGCTGTCGCGTCGGCTGGAGCTCATCGCCCGTGCACGCCAGGCCGGCAGCTGGATCATCGAGGACGACTACGACAGCGAGTTCCGCCATCGCGGTCACCCGGTGCCAGCCATGCAGGGGTTGGTCGCCGATGCGCCGGTGCTGTATGTGGGGACGTTCAGCAAGACCATGTTCCCGGCCTTGCGTATCGGTTTCCTGGTCTTGCCGGCGTCGGCGGGCGCGGGGGCCTATCCGGCCCTGGCCGAGTTATTGCGCGGCGGACACCGGCTGGAACAGCTGGCCCTGGCGGAGTTCATCGCCGGTGGCCAGTTTGCCCGCCACCTGGGACGCATGCGGCGTCTGTATCGCGAGCGGCAGCAGGCCTTGCGGCTGGCGCTGCAGGCGCACTTGCCAGGGTCCTATACGGTAAGGGGTGGGGACAGCGGCCTGCACCTGACGGTGCAGTTGCCAGCGGCACTGGAGGATGTCGCCATCAGTGCGGCCGCGCGTGCGGCGGGCATGAATGTGGGGGCGCTGTCGTCGTTCTCGGTCCAGCGCCGGCAAGCAGACAACAACGGCCTGGTGATCGGCTACGGCAATACTTCCTCGGAGCAATTCGATGCGCTCATCGGCCGCCTGGCGCGCATCCTGAAGCTATCGGCGCGTTAGTGGAATCAGTGGAATTCTGGCTGGCGCAGGCGCTGCTGCACGCAGCGGGTCACCAGGTCCATGTGCTCGGCAGCACGCGCGGGTTTGGCGGCGTACCAGATGCGGCTGTCCTGCTCCTGGGCAAAGTTGCTGGACATCGGCGACTCCGTAAACAGTACCAGCGGGATATGCACCAGCGTCTGGTACACGCACAGGGTGCGCAGCAGTTCATAGCCTTCGGTGCCGGGGAATTTACGCGGGTCCAGCAAGATCAGCGCCGGCAGGTCGCGCGAGCGGCACAATGCGTCGGCCAGCAGGGTGGCATTGGCCACTTCGGCATCGTCGAACCATTCGAAGCGGCAGGGGGTATGGCTGCGCCACAGGGCGAAGCGGGCCGTTTCGATGGCGTCCAGGTCGGCATCGATGACGAGGATACGGGGGACGCGTTGAGAGTCGGACATGATGGCCTCCTTGCTGTGTTGAGGCCATCTTCGCAGATGGGAGTACGGCTGGATATCAGGCGCTTCCTGATATGCACCTGCCACCGCTGCCAGCGCTGATACCGATATTGGGACGGATCAGCCCTGCTCGCCGGCGGCGCTGGCTTCGAATTGCTTGCTGTATTCGGCGCGGCGAGCCTGGTCGGACTCGATGAGCAGGCGGTAGCGGGTCTCGGAGACGCGCTGTTGCAATACGGCAGCATAGCGTTCGCGCTGCAGCCACTCGATGATCAGCGCCGCGGTGGCGACGATGGTGGTGTAGACCAGGATCAGGAAGATGTCCTTGTCGTTGAGCCCGTCCATCGTGTAGTAGGGCTTGCGGAAGAAGAACATGGCCGTCGGGATGCTGATCCCCAGCAGGCCCAGCGCGTACAGGTAGCCGAACAGGTAGCTGATGATGATGCAGTTGATGGCGAAGAACAGCATCGATAGCGAATCCTCCACGAACGGCGCCAGTGCGTAGCGCAGGCCGAAGGCGGCAATGAAGCCCAGTGCGCTCACATACAGGGGGCGAAAACCCTGCGGGCGCCAGCTCTTGGCGTTCTTCAGTCGGATCAGGCCCATGATGGTTCTTGAGTGGTTGTGCGTCGTATCCATCTTCTCTTGCGTTGCGCCGCAGCGCAATGACCTCATGTTAAGGGAACAGTCTTTCAAAACACTGACGCTGGCTGCACTGGCATCCCATTGCCACAGATCTCGCCGCTCGCTGGCCTAGTGGCGGCGATCCTTCAGTGGCGAGGAGTGCGCCAGGTACTTGCGCGAGAGCTCATTGCCATGGATGTCGATGCTGCGCTTGATGAACATCACCGTTTCATTGGTGACGATCTCGCGTTCGTTGTCCACCGTGATGATGTGATAGCAATCGCCCAGCCAGACCACCTTGCGCACCTCCGAATTGATGCGCTCCAGGATCACTTCCGCATTGCGCGGGGAGGCGGTTTCGTCGTCGATGGAGTGGATGATCAGCGTATCGGCACGGACCAGCGGCAGCGACTTGCGCACGAAATCGATCATGCGCAGTGCCGCCCGCAGGTGGCGGGCGGGAATCGAGGCGGCACCCACGGCGGCCACGCCATCCTTTTCGAGGGCGCTGGCCACGCGTCGGCGCATCTCGTAGTTCTTGATGCCGTAGGGCTCGCTCTCTTTGTAGGACCAGTTGCGCACGCCCAGGTCATAGACCACGGTGAGCAGCTTCCAGTACCAGGGTACTGACCAGCCGTCATATTGCAGCACCGGCGAGAGCAGCACCACCGACAGCAGTTCCTTGCTGCGCGCGGCTACCGCCAGGGCCAGCGTAGCGCCCATGGACAGGCCGCAGATGGAGACGGTCTTGAATTCTTCCTTGAGCCGGGCGACGCGGCTTTCGACGACGGCGCACCAGTCTTCCCATTGGGGTGAGACACGGGGATTGGTCAGGGCGGCCGAGTAATTCTCGATACTCAGGGCAATGACGGTACAGCCGGCCTTCTTGAGCTGCTTGGGAATGGAGCCCATCTCAAGCTGGGAGCCGCACAGGCCGTGCAGCAGGATGACGGCATGCTCCTTGTGCGGGCCGCCATGGCGCTCTTCAGCCGGCGCGGCCGTAGACAGGCCGCTGGAGTCGATGGATGACAGTGAGTCCATAAATCAAAAACACGCATTCGGGCCGTTAAGCCCTTACTGGCGAATCGTTCGCCCCCGTGGATCGCCCCCGTTGTTGTCCTCCCGGTCGTGGCCTCCCGTCAATCAGGAGGATGCGGGCCGACGCATTGGCTTGGATGCGCTCTGTATCCCGACAATCAACACTCTGCTCTGTCTCCGGCAGATGATTTAATTTACAAAAGTCTAACTGTCCGGGAGCAATGTTGCCAGCATTTATCGAATTCCTTCTAATCCCATCAGGAATCAGAGAGGGTAGTGCCTTATCTGATGAGAATGTGACAGTCTTGCGTCGTCCTGGCGTTGTATTGCCACAATCGGCCGAGCAACATTATATTGCTTTTGGTTAATCTTTGCCTGCTATTGTTGTCTAGGTGTCTCCCAAAGTAAAAAGCCCTTCGAGCGGACTCGAAGGGCTAGTTGAGGGCAGGGAGGCGGGTGCTCAGCCGCGGCTCTCCAGGTGGCCGTTGATTACGCGCACCTGGTCGCCGACGCGCCAGTTGGCGCCGCTCTGCGGGAAGCTGCGCGACTTGCCGTTATCCATGCGCACGTCGACCACGTAGGTGGTGGTGGTGCGCACGTTCTTTTCGACTTCGTTGCCGGCATAGCCGCCGCCGACGGCGCCTGCGATGGTGGCCAGGGTGCGGCCGGTACCGCCGCCGATCTGGTTGCCCAGCAGACCGCCGACCACGGCGCCACCGGCAATACCTACACCGCTGGTGCTGGGGGTATGTTGCACGGCGCGCACGGCGACCACTTCACCGCAGCTGCTGCAGACGGCCGGCGCACGCTGGGCAGCCGGCGCTGCGGCCTGGCTCGGGTAGGCCTGCTGTTGCTGGCCAGCATAAGCAGCCTGCGAGGGCTGCAATGCGGTTTGCTGCTGCGGGTTCATCGGCTGACCGGGTTGCTGTGCGGTCTGTTCCATCGATGCCAGTTGCTGCGGCGAATTGGCGCTCCTGGAGCTGGGCAGCAAGCCGGTCATGGCGGCTACGCCCAAGAGACTGACCAGGATGACGGCAATGGCAGCGCCTGCGACGAGGGGATGCAGGCGAGTTGCGTTGGGTTTGGTGACAATGTTGGTTTCCATGATGACCTCTCTAGTTGTTCTGGTGTCCACCCTGAGTGGATGACTGGATTATGGAGTGCTCATCGGGCAAAAAAAATCCCGATTCTGTGAGAGTTGTAAAAACTTGTAATGGCCTGGGCAAGGGCGCGGGAGGCGGATTTGCAGCGCAACAGCAGACGTGCTTGCCATCCAGGCAAGGTCTTGACGAAGCAGGCGGGGAGGGGGAAGGGGGTATCCGCATCCCGGACGGGATGCGGACAAGACAGGACAGCGGGCCGGATCAGTCTTCGCGACGCAGGTGCGGGAACAGGATCACGTCACGGATGTTGGGCGAGTCGGTGATGAGCATCATCAGGCGGTCGATGCCGATGCCGCAGCCGCCGGCCGGGGGCATGCCGTACTCCAGCGCGCGGATGTAGTCGGCGTCGTAGTACATGGCTTCTTCGTCGCCGGCATCCTTGGCGGCCACCTGGGCCTGGAAGCGGGCGGCCTGGTCTTCGGCGTCGTTCAACTCCGAGAAGCCGTTGGCGATCTCGCGCCCGGTGATGAACAGTTCGAAGCGCTCGGTGATGCCCGCCACCGTGTCCGATGCCCGCGCCAGCGGCGAGACTTCGACCGGGTAGTCGATGATGTAGGTCGGGTTCCACAGTTGCGACTCGGCGGTTTCCTCGAACAGCGCCAGTTGCAGCGCGCCGATGCCGGCGCCAGCCAGCGGGGCCTGGTCGGTCTTGACGCCGAACTTCTTCAGTTCGGTGCGCAGGAAGTCGATGTCGGCCAGTTGCTCGGCGGTGTAGCTGGGTGCGTACTTGAGGATGGCGCCGGTGATGGTCAGGCGGTCGAAGGGCTTGGACAGGTCCAGCTCGCGGCCCTGGTAGGTCAGCACGGCGGTGCCGTGGGCGTCGATGGCGGCCTGGCGGATCACCTGCTCGGTGAAGCCCATCAGCCACTGGTAATCCACGTAGGCGGCGTAGAACTCCATCATCGTGAATTCAGGGTTGTGACGCGGCGAGACGCCTTCGTTACGGAAGTTGCGGTTGATCTCGAAGACGCGCTCGAAACCGCCCACCACCAGGCGCTTCAGGTACAGCTCAGGGGCGATGCGCATGAACATCTGCATGTCCAGCGCATTGTGGTGGGTGATGAAGGGCTTGGCCGCGGCGCCGCCCGGGATCGGGTGCAGCATCGGGGTTTCCACTTCCATGAAACCGTTGGTTTCCATGAAGCGGCGGATCGACGACATCGCAGCAGTACGGGCCTTGAAGGTACGGCGGGTTTCCTCGCTCATGATCAGGTCGACGTAGCGCTGGCGGTACTTCATTTCCTGGTCGGCCAGGCCGTGGAACTTGTCGGGCAGCGGGCGCAGCGACTTGGTGATCAGCTTGAGCTTGGTGACCTTCACCGACAGTTCGCCAGTCTTGGTCTTGAACAGCGTACCTTCGGCACCCAGGATGTCGCCCAGGTCATAGTGCTTGAAGGCGGCCATGGCTTCTTCGCCGGTGACGTCACGGGTCACGTAGAGCTGGATGCGGCCATCGGCACGTACACCCGAAGCGTCCTGCAGGGTGGCGAAGGCCGCCTTGCCCATGACCCGCTTCAACATCATGCGGCCGGCGACGGTGACGGTCACCGGTTCGGCTTCCAGCGCCTCGTTTTCGAAGCCGTCGTATTGCGCGTGCAGGTCCGCGGCATTGTTGGCCGGGCGGAAATCGTTGGGGAAGGCGATACCCTGTTCGCGGATGGCGGCCAGCTTGGCGCGGCGCTCGGCGATGATGCTGTTCTCGTCGGCTGCCGGCTGGGCGGCGGGGGTGTTTTGCGTGGTCATGGTTGGAATTCTTGAGTGTTGAACGGTGGGTCAGTCAAGCATCGGCCGCGCAAGCGCTGCGCGGCCGATGTGGATCAGACGCCCTGTTTCAGCGAGGCTGCGATGAAGTCGTCGATGTCGCCATCGAGCACGGCCTTGGTGTTGCCGGTTTCGAAGTTGGTGCGCAGGTCCTTGATGCGGGACTGGTCCAGCACATAGGAGCGGATCTGGTGGCCCCAGCCGACGTCGGTCTTGGAGTCTTCCAGCTTCTGCTGCTCGCTCATGCGCTTGCGCAGTTCCAGTTCGAACAGCTTGGCGCGCAGCATGTCCCAGGCTTCGGCACGGTTGCGGTGCTGGCTGCGGTCGTTCTGGCATTGCACGACGATGCCCGACGGGGCGTGCGTCAGGCGCACGGCGGAGTCGGTCTTGTTGATGTGCTGACCACCGGCACCGGAGGCGCGGTAGGTATCGACGCGCACGTCGGCCGGGTTGATCTCGATCTCGAAGGATTCATCCACCTCAGGGTAGACGAAGAGGCTGGAGAAGGAGGTATGGCGACCGTTGGACGAGTCGAACGGCGACTTGCGCACCAGGCGGTGCACGCCGGTCTCGGTACGCAGGAAGCCATAGGCGTAATCGCCCTCGACCTTGATGGTGGCGGTCTTGATGCCGGCCACTTCACCGTCGGACTGTTCCATGATCTCGGCCTTGAAGCCCTTGCGCTCGCAATAGCGCAGATACTGGCGCAGCAGCATGGAGGCCCAGTCCTGGGCTTCGGTGCCGCCAGCGCCGGCCTGGATGTCGATGAAGCAGTTGTTGGCATCCATGGGGCCGCTGAACATGCGGCGGAATTCCATGTCTTCCACCAGCTTCTTCAGGTTCTCGGCATCGGCCTCGATGGCGACGATGGTGTCTTCGTCCTTTTCCTCGCGCGCCATCTCGAAGAGGTCGCGGGCATCGGTGAGTTCACTGTCGATCTTGATGAGGGTGTGGACGATCGCTTCCAGCGATTTCTTTTCCTTGCCGAGGTCCTGGGCCCGCTTCTGGTCGTTCCAGACGTTGGGGTCTTCCAGTTCGGCGTTGACTTGTTCGAGTTTCTCCGACTTCACATCGAAGTCAAAGATACCTCCGTAGCTCGGTGGCGCGGGTGGCCAGGTCGTCGAGCAAGGATTGGAGGGAATTGAGGCGTTCTGCTTCCATGATGGGTTCTTTTGCGATCAAACCTCGAATTATACAAGAGGAGAGGGGGAGTTTCATCTCCGTCACGGGCCTGTCATTTTCGCTCGTTACCATCGGCGCGCTTGTTTTACTGACAAAACCCTGACGAATGTGCCAGCCATCGACCGCTAAGTAGTGATCAACCCGGAGAATATGAGATGAGACAGCCCGCCCCCCCAGCCCTTACCCCTGACGCCGATCTGCCGCAGGCCGGCCGCCGCAATCTGCTCAAGGCCTTTGCCGCCGCGCCGCTGCTGCCGCTGGCCGGCGGCCTGTCGGCCTCGGCCCTGCTGGCGGCCTGCGCCACGCCCGGTGCCGGCAAGCCCTTCGCCTCGGCGCGCTTTACCGGCATGCCCGCGCCCACGCTGGACAATCCGGTCGCCATGGCCAGCACCACGGTGGGTTCGGCCCTGGAAGTGACGTTTGCCGATGGCAGCAAGCAGAGCTACCAGCTGGCCTACCAGCCCTTCTTCATGACCGGCGATATGGTGCCGGACGGCCGCGGCGGCAGCATCCTGGCAGGCGGTTATCTGGACATCAACAACCAGCCCATCATCGACCGCTCGCTGCCCGGCCGCGAGCGCCAGTTCTTTTCGGACTGCCCGGACGGCTCTTCGCTGCTGACCGTGCAGGGCGCCAAGGTGCCCGGCGTGAAGGGCAATGCGGTGTTTGCCGTGGTGCAATTCGAATACACCACCCGCGACCAGAAGCAGGCCGCCATGTATGGCCAGCTGCCTTCGCCGATCGCCGTGCTGACGCTGGACCAGGATCCATCCTCGGGCAAGCTCACCCTGGTGAAGTACCACAACGTCGACACTTCCCAGGTCAACGGCCTGTGGATCACCTGCGGCGCCAGCCTGTCGCCCTGGAATACCCACCTGTCCTCGGAAGAATATGAGCCGGACGCCTCGGCCATCGCCTCCAACCCGCAATTCAAGGCCTTCAGCAAGAACCTGTACGGCGACGAAAACCGCGCCAATCCCTACCACTACGGCCACCTGCCGGAAGTGACGGTCAATCCTGACGGCACCGGCTCCATCAAGAAACACTACTGCCTCGGCCGCATCTCGCATGAACTGGTCCAGGTCATGCCGGACCAGCGCACCGTCCTGATGGGCGACGATGCCACCAATGGCGGCCTGTTCATGTTCATCGCCGATCGCGCCGCCGACCTGTCCTCCGGCACGCTCTACGTGGCGCGCTGGGAGCAGGTCTCGGGCGTCGGCCCGGGTGCCGGCAAGCTGTCCTGGGTACGCCTGGGCAGCGCCACCAGCGCCGAAGTCAAGGCCATGGCGGAGCGCTACAAGGCCGCCGACATCATGGATATCCGCACCACCGACCCGGCCGACGGCTCCTTCTCCAGGATTCCCTTCAACGGCAAGTTCAACTGGGTGCGCGTCAAGCCGGGCATGCAGAAGGCTGCCGCCTTCCTGGAAACCCACCGCTACGCCGCCCTGGCCGGTGGCAGCCTGGGCTTCACCAAGATGGAAGGCACCACTGTCAATGCCCGCGACAAGATCGCCTATTCAGCCATGTCCTATGTCCAGACCTCGATGCTCAATGGCTCCGGCCACATCAAGGTCGAGGGTCCGAAGGCCGGCGCCGTGTATGCGCTGAACCTGCGCGGCGGCCAGCGCGATGCCGGCGGCAATGTGATCGACAGCGAATGGGTGGCCATCGACATGGCCCCGCCGGCCGCTCTGGTGGGCGTGGACCTGAAGACCCCGGATGCCCTGGGCAACCTGGCCGATCAGGAGCATATCGCCAATCCGGACAACATCAAGTTCTCCGAAAAGCTGCGCACGCTCTTCATCGGCGAAGACAGCGGCATGCACGTCAACAACTTCCTGTGGGCCTACAACGTCGATACCAAGGCGCTCACCCGCGTGCTGTCCTGCCCGGCCGGGGCCGAATCGACCGGCCTGCATGCGGTCGATGAAATCCATGGCTGGACCTATGTGATGAGCAACTTCCAGCACGCCGGTGACTGGGAGAAGGGCTTGCACGACAAGGTCAAGGACAAGCTCGATCCGCTGGTGCGGGCCAACTACAAGGATCGTTTCGGCGCCACCGTGGGTTACCTGACCGGCCTGCCGTACTCGGCCAAGGGCTGACGCAGCGTCTGCCGTTTTGGCGGGCCGGCGCGGAACGCATTCTGATAGGATCGGTCCTATCAGCTCGTTTCGTCCTGCCCGCCGATGACAAGAACAACGCTGCTTGCTCTCCTGCTACCCTGTGCCGCGCTACTGGCGGCCTGCGCCAGCTCTCCCGCGCCGCACGGCCAGGTCCGTGGCGCCGATGCCAGCTCGCGCGAGATGGGGCAATCCGATACCAACCGTGTCGCCACTCTGGCCATGCGCGCCAATCTGGATAGCCTGTACCTGCTCATGTCCAAGCTGTACCGGCGCAATCCGGCCGAGTGGAAGAAGACCGCCGCCAGCCGCGAGGAGGCTGAAAAGAAGGTGCAGCAAGCCATCGAACAGCGCCAGCCCTGGCCGGAACTGCAGGGCAAGCGCGATATCGCCGCCATGACGCTGGCCTTGTCACCGGACTTCAAGGGGGATAGGGTAGCGGCCTTCATCGATGCCACGGCCGACATGATCATCGTCGCCCATGGCAACAAGACCGAGTTCTTCCTGGTCGACGCTCTGGACGCACAGCATCTCTACAACGCCGCCCGCAATGTCGAAATCGCCGCCTGGATCCTGGCCAGCCGGCGCAATGCAGCAGGCGCGCCGCTGCTGTTGTCCGACGAAATCGGATCAGAGGCGCGCAATCTCAGCTTCGAACGGGAGTTCGGCAAGATCGTCGGCCGTCTGGACCTGATGGCCGAATTCATGACCGAGCGTTACCGCCGTGCCGGCATCAGCTATGTGCAGAACCTGCTGGGCGGGTCGTTCCTGCAATTCCTTCCGGTACGTTGAGCGGGTTGACGGTGCAGCCCGGGCGCGCGGGCGCGATCACATAGCAGCCGCGGCCATTGTTCTTGGCCGCATACATGGCCTTGTCGGCGGCCTGCAGCAGGCTGTCGGCGTCGCAACTGCCATCGCACACCGCAATGCCCACCGAGACGCCCAGCGCGAAGTCGCCCTGCGGCAGGCGCAGCGGTTCGGAGACGGCGTGGATGCATTTCTCCGCCAGCACCTGGGCACCATGTTCGAAGGGCTGCGCCAGGTCGGTCACCAACAGCACGAACTCGTCGCCGCCCACCCGCGCCAGGGTATCGCCGTGACGCGCCACCTGGCGCAGGCGCCGGGTCACTTCCTGCAGGACCTGGTCGCCCGCCTTGTGGCCCAGGGTGTCGTTGATGGGCTTGAAGCCGTCCAGGTCCAGGAACAGCAAGGCCACGCCGTTGCGTTCGCGGCAGGCATGGCTGAGCGCGGCCTGCATGCGTTCGGCCAGCATCATGCGGTTAGGCAGGCCGGTGAGCACATCGTGGTGGGCCTGATGCTGCAGTTCGGCCTGGTGCAGCTTGAGCCGGGCCAGCAAGCCATTGAAGGCCAAGGTCAGGTGGCCCACTTCATCGCGCCGCTCCACCGGCAGCGGCGACAGTGGCAGGTCGCCCCGGGTCATGCGCTCGGCCAGCGCGGCGGCACGGCGCAGCGGCCGGAAGAACCAGAGATAGGCCAGCACCACCAGCACCACGATCATGCTGCCCTGGATGAAGGCGCCGCGCGCGATCAAGGCGCGCGTGCGCTCGACGGTGGGCAGGGCCGAGGCCAGGGGCAAGGTCACGGCCACCAGCCAGTCGGTGTCCGGTACCGAGGCAAAGGCCTTGAGCTCGGTCACGCCATTGGCGGCCACACCGATGCCGCTGCCGCGCAGGCCGTCCATGGCTTGGTCCATCAGCGTATCCTTGCCCACCGGCGGCAATTGCGTATAGACCAGCACTTCGTCGCTGGAGGCGATGATGAGGCGTTGCCTGGGGGAAATCAGCAGGAAGCTGCCGGAAGGCCCCAGCCTGGCCTGTTGCAGGTGATCCAGAAAGCCTGGCGCGGTCAGTTCGATACTGCCGCCGAGGATGCCGACGATGCGGCCACTGCCATCGCGCAAGGGCGTGAGCATGGCCAGCACGGGTTTGCCGGTGGGCGGGCTGTGCATGGGCGGGCAGATCAAGGTGGCGCCCTGCAGCACGCGTGTGAAATCGGGATAGTCGGCCAGCGTCAGGTCGCGCCGGCCGGCCATGTGCGGATAGTCGACCTGGAGCTTGCCAGCGCCATCGGTGATGAACAAGCCCTGGGAAAACAGCGGCTGCAACTGCTGGTGATCGCGCAGCCAGTCGCTCAGGGCGGCGCGGTCGTTGAGCAGCGCAGGCGGCACCTGCGCCGACAGACGCTCCAGGAAACTCGCGCGTTCCTGCACTCGGTAACCGATGTCCTGCGCGAGGTAGCTGGCGATGGTGTTTTGCTGGTCGGCCGCCACTTGCGCCTGGTCCCGTTGCAGGAAGTCGATCAGGATGTGGTAGCGCAGGACCGCACTCACCACGATCAGCATCAGGCCGAACAGGACGAGCCGGGTCACCAGGCTGCAATTGAAGCGCTTGATCTTCATCGACGACTTGATCTTGTTGTTATTGATGGGGCCGGGAGCGCTAACGGAGACGGCACACTTGCCGGCGGGAAGTCACTCCAAGCCGGCATTGTGCCACTGTGGCGGCGACATTTGTCGGTTTTTTCGCAATACCGGGGCAGCCCGCCACGGGCGCGTCCGCCCGATGTCAAACCGGGCTCAGGCGCCTTCGGCGTGCTCCACCATCAACTGCACGGTGGTCTTGCCGTTGTACTCGTTGGCATCCAGGCGGAAGGCGACGCGGGCATGGTCGGGCAGCGAGTCGGTATGACCGAACCAGATGGCATCGAACTTGCGGCCATTCTTTTCCAGCTGGAGCTTGAGATGTTTCTCCTTGAGGATGCGCTGGTTGAGTACCCGGAAATGGTCGCAGAACACCGGTGGCGCAAAACCCTGGCCCCAGACCTGCTGGTCCATCAGGGTGATGAAGGGGACCGAGTAATAGTCGTCTTCCAGCACGCCATCGGTCTCGATGACGCGTTCCAGCTGGTTCTGGGTCAGCCAGTCGCGCCCGACTGCCTCGAAGGCGTCCGAAAAGGCATCGAAGGCCTCGGCATGGATGGTCAGGCCGGCCGCCATGGCATGGCCGCCGAACTTGGTCATCACCGAGGGGGCATGCTTGGAGACCAGGTCCAGCGCATCGCGCAGGTGGAAGCCGGCGATCGAACGGCCCGAGCCCTTGATGAAGCCCTCGTCACCGGGGGCGAAGGTGATGGTGGGGCGATAGAACTTGTCCTTCAGGCGCGAGGCCACGATGCCGATCACGCCCTGGTGCCAGGAGGGGTCGAAGACGGCGATGGTGCGACGGTCGGCGGGATTGAAATCATCCAGCAGCAGCATGGCGGTGTCCTGCATGCCGGCTTCGATGTCGCGACGCTCGCGGTTGATGGCATCGAGCTGCTGGGCGATGGCCCAGGCGCGGCCTTCGTCGTCGGTGGTCAGGCATTCGATGCCCAGGGCCATGTCGGCCAGGCGGCCGGCTGCGTTCAGGCGCGGGCCGACAGCAAAGCCGAGGTCGAAGGGCGTGGCGCGGCGCGCCTCGCGGCCGGCGGCGCGGAACAGCGCGGCGATACCGGGATGCATCTTGCCGCTGCGCATGCGCTTCAAGCCCTGTGCCACCAGGATGCGGTTGTTGGCGTCCAGCTTGACCACGTCGGCCACGGTGCCCAATGCCACCAGGTCCAGCAGGGCATCCAGGCGCGGCTGGGTCTGGGCGTCGAAGAGGCCGCGCTTGCGCATCTCCGCACGCACGGCCAGCAGCACGTAGAACATCACCCCCACGCCAGCCAGGTTCTTGCTGGGGAAGCCGCACTGGGGCTGGTTCGGATTGACGATCACGCGCGCCTCGGGCAGCGTGTCGCCGGGCAGGTGGTGGTCGGTCACGACCACGTCGATGCCGCGCCGCTTGGCCTCGGCCACGCCGTCGATGCTGGCGATGCCGTTGTCGACGGTGACGATGACGTCGGGATTCTTCTCGCGTACGGTCAGCTCGACGATCTCGGGCGTCAAGCCATACCCGTATTCGAAGCGGTTGGGCACGATGTAGTCGACCTGCGCACCCAGCAGGCGCAGGCCGCGCAGGCCCACGGCGCAGGCGGTGGCGCCGTCGCAGTCATAGTCGGCGACGATGACCAGCTTCTTGCCGGCGGCGATGGCGTCGGCCAGGTAGACGGCGGCGGTCTCGATATGCAGCAAGCCCGAGGGGGCGAAGAGGGCATTGAGTTCGCTGGCCAGTTCGCGCGCGCTGGACAGGCCGCGCGCCGCATAGACGCGCGCCAGGACCGGATGCACGCCCTCGGCGATGAGCTGGTCGGCCTGTTGCGGCGAGTAGGAGCGGGTGGTGACGCGGATCATGCTGCCAGCCCCGCCAGCGATGCGGGACGCCAGAAGCGGCGCAGCGAGCCACGCGTGACCGTGGTTCGCGTCAGGCGATCCGGGCCGGTCAGGATCAGTTCGATGGCATCCACCGAGCCGGCGCGCAGGGACACCAGCAGCGGCGCCAGCCAGTCGCGGTCCAGGTGTTGCAGGTGTTGCAGCCACAGGCCCCATTCCTCGGCCAGGGCCGCCTCGGCCAGCGCATCGAGCACCAGCAGGCGCTGGCCGCTGCCTTGCACAACCTGTGCCGCACCGGTGTCGCCCGTCTCCGCACCGAAGGCACGCATCCAGCCGCGCAGGCCGAAGCTGTCGGCATAGGCCGGTTGCGCCACGGCAGCGGTGGCGGCGCCGCCCCAGATCCAGATCGAATTGATGGCCTTCTGGCCACGCATCTCGCGTTGTTCGTTGAGGGATTCGGCGAACCACTGCATCTGCACTTCGTTTTGCAGCTTGCGCCAGGCCAGCTCGCCCGGGCCTTCCGGCATCCAGATGTCGACGTTGCGGCCGCTGGCGGCCGAGGGCGTGGAGGTGCGCAGGCCGGCCCAGGCATCAGCGCGGATGAACCAGGTGCGCGCATCGCCATAGATCAGCTCATGGCCGATCTCGGTAAACAGCGGCAGGGCTGCCGCGAAGAGGCGGCGGGATTCGTCCTCTTCCAGCTGCAGCTGGCCGATGTCGGTGAGCACCAGGTGGTCGCGGGCGACGTGGATATGGGCCGGATGCAGTACGAACCAGTGCCCCGCCTGCGGCGCATGCCCCAGCTGTCGCATCAGGGCGGCGGCAGCGGCGGGGCTGCTGTCCTGGGCGGGGGCGGGCAGGCCGAAACGTTGTGCCAGCCAGTGCTCGTGCGGCAGGGCGCGCGAGAACGGGTCATGGGCCTGGCGCGGGGCGGCGGCCTTGCCACGTCCCAGTAGCATGGCCAGCGCGGGCGCGTGGCACTGGCGCAGCAGGTCGCGCGCCAGTTCGGCCGGCGGCAGCGCGAAGGGAATGAGGATGTCGAGTTGATTCATGGGGCGTTATTTTAGCGGCTGGCGGGCCGCTTGGCCCGGCCGACTCGCCCGCAACTTCACTTATGGCTTCTTCCAGCCGCTCTTGGCACGCTGTCTTACCAGCATCCTGACGCTGTCCGGCATGGGCGTGCGGGCGCCATTGGTCTCGGCCGAGAGCCATAGGCTATCCTCGAAATACGGCAGCATGCGGGGCGTGATGAAGCGGCTGCGGATGCCATTGACGTGGCGGTCGCCCTGCGGCGTCTGCTGGGTGATGTAGAAGCGCTGCGGCACGATCAGGTGCAGATGTTCGCGGGCCCGCGTCATGGCCACGTAGAGCAGGCGGCGCTCTTCGGCGATCTCGGCTTCGCTGCCGGTGGCCAGGTCCGAGGGGATGCAGCCGTCGACCACGTTCAGGACATGCACCGAGCGCCACTCCTGGCCCTTGGCCGAATGGATGGTGGAGAGCGTCAGGTAGTCCTCGTCGCGATAGGGCGGGGCCGAATAGTCGCTGCTGGACTCGGGCGGGTCCAGCGTCAGCTCGGTGAGGAATTTCTCGCGCGAGGCATAGCCTCTGGCCAGCGCGGCCAGTTGTTCGATGTCGGCGGCGCGGGCGTCGGCATCTTCGTAGCGCTGCTCCAGCTGCGGCAGGTACCAGTCGCGCGCGGCGTTGATATCGGTCGGCCAGGCGGCGCTGGCGCGGCGCATCAGGGCATAGGTGTCGGCAAAGGCTTGCCACTGCAGGGCGATATTGGCCGGTGCGCTGAAATGGAGCAGGGCATCGGCCGGATCGCTGGCGCTGGCCATCAGGTCCAGCGCCTTCCTGGCTGTGGCCGGCCCCACGCCGGGGATCAGCTGCAGCGCCCGGAAGCCGGCCATGCGCCCGCTCGGGTTGTGCGCCAGGCGCAGCAGCGAGAGCAGGTCCTTGATGTGGGTGCTTTCCAGGAATTTGAGCCCGCCGAACTTGACGAAGGGGATGTTGCGGCGGACCAGTTCCAGCTCCAGCGCGGCGCTATGGGTGGCGGTACGGAAGAGCACCGCCTGCGACTTCAGCGTCAGGCCTTCCTCACGATGGGCCAGGATGCGGTTGGCGACCCAGCGCGCCTGCTCGGCTTCGTCGGGAATGACCACCAGTTGCGGCCGTTGCGAGGAGGGGCGGTCGCTCCACAGATTCTTGAAGTGGCGCTCGGGGGCGTCGGCGATGACCGCGTTGGAAGCCTGCAGGATGGGTTGCGTGGAGCGGTAGTTCTGCTCCAGCGTCAACAGCCGCGCCGGTTGTGAGAACAGCGACGGGAAGTCGAGGATGTTGCGCACCGTGGCGCCGCGGAAGGAGTAGATCGATTGCGCATCGTCGCCCACGGCGGTGACGCCGGCGCCATCGGGCTTCATCCGCTGCAGGATCTCGGCCTGCAGGCGGTTGGTGTCCTGGTATTCGTCTACCAGCACATGGTCGAAACGCGCGCCGACCAGCTGCGCGATCTGGGTATCGGCCATCATGTCGGCCCAGAACAGCAGCAGGTCGTCGTAATCCAGGACGTGCTGGGCCTCCTTGGCTTCGACGTAGCGGGTGAAGAGTTCGCCCAGCGGCCGCTCCCATTCGCGGCACCAGGGAAACTGCGCCTGCAGTACCTGGCCCAGGTCCTGACGGGTATTGACGGCGCGCGAGTAGATGGCCAGGCAGGTCGCCTTGAGCGGAAAACGCTTGTCGGTGGCCGACAGGCCCATCTCATGGCGCAGCAGGCCCATCAGGTCTTCGGAGTCGCCGCGGTCCTGGATGGTGAAGTCCTCTTCCAGTCCGATATAGGCAGCATATTCGCGCAAGAGGCGCGCCCCGATGGCGTGGAAGGTGCCCGACCACGGCAGTTGCGGCGGCGTATCGGTGGCGGCCAGCCCCAGCACCTGGCGGATCACCTGGCCCACGCGCCGGCCCATGTCGGCGGCGGCGCGGCGCGAAAAGGTCAGCAGCAGGATGCGCTGCGGATCGGCCCCCTCCAGCACCAGCCGCGCCACCCGGTGCGCCAGGGTATTGGTCTTGCCCGAGCCGGCCCCGGCCACGATCAGGAGCGGCGCCTGCCGTGCCGGCGCCAGGCCGCTGCCATGGTCGACGGCGGCGCGTTGCTCGGCATTGAGGCGGGCGAAGGGATCCTTCTCCCGCGCTTCGGCTGCCTCTGGCGTCGGAGCGCTGCGGGTGTGGGGATCGTCCTGGGCGAGTTCGGGCGGCATGGCAGGGAGTGTCAGATGGTTCAGATGGCGAGGGCAGGGAAAGCTGTACTGTATATATAACCAGTCATGCGTGCAACTTCAGGGATGAAACAGCCTTCAATGCACGTGAATGTAAGCCTTGGTATCCGTACAGAACCTCTGCCGGGGAACTGAATCTATTGGCTACACGTCGGGGCGCGTGCAGTTGGCAGATGGTGTAGAGAGGGCAGAGCGTGGCGGCCAGGGATGGGCCGCCTGCACATTCTGTGGCAAACTTCGCGCTTCGCTCGTGTTGGCGTACGGTCATGATCTTGTCTTCTCGATACGGTCGACCGTGCTTCTCCTGGCCCACTCTCGGAGCATTTTTTGAGTCTGATTAAAAACCTGCCGTTCGAATGGCTGGTCGGTATCCGCTATACGCGGGCCGGCAAGCGCAGCGGCCGCAATAGCTTCATTTCCTTCATTTCCCTCATTTCCATGGCCGGCATTGCGCTGGGCGTGGCCGCGCTGATCGTGGTGCTGTCGGTCATGAACGGCTTCCAGAAGGAAGTGCGCGACCGCATGCTCTCGGTGCTGGCGCATATCGAGGTGTTCGACGCTTCCGGCTCCATGCATGACTGGCAGGCCGTGGCCAAGCAGACCTTCCAGAACAAGGAAGTGCTGGGTGCCGCCCCCTATGTGGCGGCCCAGGCCATGATCACGCGCGACGATACCCTGCGCGGCGTGGTGGTGCGCGGCGTCATGCCGGAGGAAGAACCCAAGGTCTCGGACGTGGCCAAGCAGGTCAAGCAGGGCAGCTTCGATTCGCTCAAGGCCGGTGAATTCAATATCGTCATCGGTGGCGAACTGGCGCGTGGCCTGCGCGTGGGCCTGGGCGACAAGGTCACGCTGATCGCGCCGCAAGGGCAGGTGACGCCGGCGGGCGTGTTGCCGCGCCTGAAGCAGTTCACCGTGACGGGCATCTTTGAGGCCGGCCATTATGAGTTCGATTCCACGCTGGCCTTCATCCAGATGCAGGATGCCGAGACCCTGTTCCGCCAGGACGCACCCACCGGCGTGCGCCTGCGCATCCGCGACATGCTGCAGGCGCCGCAGGTGACCCAGCAGTTGGCCAGCACCCTGACCGGCGACCTCTACCTGCGCGACTGGTCGCAGCAGAACAGCAACTGGTTCGCCGCCGTCAAGACCGAGAAGCGCATGATGTTCATCATCCTGACCTTGATCATCGCCGTGGCCGCCTTCAACCTGGTCTCCACGCTGGTCATGACGGTCACCGACAAGCAGGCCGACATCGCCATCCTGCGTACCCTGGGGGCCTCGCCGGGTTCGATCATGAAGATCTTCGTCATCCAGGGCGCCCTGGTGGGCTTGATCGGCACGGCCATCGGCGTCGGCCTGGGCGTGCTGGTGGCGCTGAACATCGATGTGGTGGTGCCGGCCATCGAGCGCCTGTTCCATGTGCAGTTCCTGCCCAAGAGCGTGTATGTGATCTCCGAGCTGCCGTCCGACCTGATCTGGTCCGACGTCTACACCATCGGTGGTGTGGCCGTGGTGCTGGCCTTCCTGGCCACGCTCTATCCGAGCTGGTCGGCCGCCCGCGTGAAACCGGCGGAGGCGCTGCGCTATGAGTGATGCCATGAACACAATGAGCGACAAGAAAATCGTGCTGGCCGCGCGCGGCCTGGGCAAGACCTTCACGCAAGGCAAGTATTCAGTGAAGGTGCTAGGCAATATCGATATCGACGTCCATCCGGGTGAGCAAGTGGCCATCGTCGGCGCATCCGGCTCCGGCAAGTCCACCCTGCTGCATCTGCTGGGTGGGCTGGATACGCCCAGTTCCGGCAGTGTGACCTTGCTGGGCAAGGATTTCGCCAGCCTGGGCGAGGGCGAGCGCGGTCACTTGCGCAACCAGTCGCTGGGCTTCGTCTACCAGTTCCACCATCTGCTGCCGGAATTTTCGGCGCTGGACAATGTGGCCATGCCGCTGATGATCCGCCGCGTCAAGCGTGCCCAGGCGCAGGAGCAGGCGCGCGAGATGCTGGAAAAAGTCGGCCTGGCCGCGCGCGTGACGCACGTGCCGGGCGAACTCTCGGGCGGCGAACGCCAGCGCGTGGCGCTGGCGCGTGCGCTGGTGACCCGCCCGGCTTGCGTGCTGGCCGACGAGCCCACCGGCAACCTCGATCGCGGCACCGCCGACAAGACCTTTGAACTGATGATCGAACTGTCCCGCACCTTGGGCACGGCCTTCGTCATCGTCACCCACGATATCGAACTGGCCGGCCGCTGCGGCCGGCTGCTGCGCCTGTCCGAACAGGGCTTGCAGCAGGCCTGACGCAATCCGGGTAAGCTTGCAGTTTTCCGCCGCCGTCTCCAGAAGAGACGGCGGCGTGCCTTTGAACTACGGAGTACGAGAACATGAACACCCGCCAATGGCTAGAGACCCTGGTCGCCTTCGATACCACCAGCCGCAATTCCAACCTGGAACTGATCACCACCGTGCGTGACAGCCTGGAAAAGCAGGGCATCTCCTCCTGGCTCGCCCATAACAAGGACAAGACCAAGGCCAACCTGTTCGCCACGCTGCCGGCCACCGCCGGCCCCAATGCGGGCAGCACCGAAGGCGGCATCGTGCTCTCCGGTCACACCGACGTGGTGCCGGTGGACGGGCAGAAATGGGATACCGATCCCTTCAAGCTGACCGAAAAAGACGGTGCGCTCTATGCCCGCGGCAGTTGTGACATGAAGGGCTTCATCGCCACCTCGCTGGCCCTGGTGCCGGAATTCTTGGCCATGCCGCGCGTCAAGCCGATTCACCTGGCGTTTTCCTATGACGAGGAAATCGGCTGCATCGGCGCGCCGGTGATGCTGGAAGAGATCGTCAAGCGCGGCATCAAGGTCGATGGCTGCGTGGTGGGCGAGCCCACCAGCATGAACGTGGTGGTGGCACACAAGGGCATCAACGTGTTCGCCTGCAAGGTGCATGGCAAGTCGGCCCACTCCTCGCTCACGCCCCAGGGTTGCAATGCCATCGAGCACGCTGCACGCCTGATCTGCGCCATCCGCGATTTTGCCGATGGCTACAAGGCCAATGGTCCCTACGACCAGTTCTTCGACGTGCCTTTCAGCACCATGACCACCAACCAGATCCGTGGCGGCATCGCGGTCAATACTATCCCCGAGCTGTGTGAATTCACCTATGAATTCCGCAACCTGCCGGGCATGAGCGTGGCCGATATCCAGTCGCAGATCGACAGGTACATCGCCGAGGTATTGCTGCCGAAGATGCGCAGCGAATTCCCCGAGGCCCGTATCGAGATCGACAACTTCGCCGGCAGCCCGGCGCTGGAGGCGGTCGAGCAGGCCGCCATCACCGAGCTGGTGCGCGCCCTCACGGGGGATCGCGAGACCCGTAAGGTGGCCTATGGCACCGAGGCGGGCCTGTTCCAGCAGATCGGCATCCCCACCATCGTCTGCGGTCCCGGCGACATCGGCAACGCCCACAAGCCCAATGAGTTCGTGACGCTGGCGCAGATGGAACGCTGCGAGCAGTTCCTGCGCAAGCTGGGCAAGTCGCTGCAAGCGGCCTGACCCCCGGTGATCGCTGGTGATGAAAAAAGGACGCCTGTGCGTCCTTTTTTCTTGGGATGTCATGAATATCTTTACGTTTGTTAATAGTTGCAAGGGCCGGTTAGACTGTAGACTGCCACCTTCGAATCCGGTCCAAACCGGATATGCTGTTCAAAAGCTGTACAAAAAAACAAGTCGCTTCGGGGGAAGCATGCCAGGCTGAACCAGGGTAGGGCCCCCGCGGCGCGCGTCGTCATCCGGAACCGGCGCAGTGATGATCCGGTCTTCCGTTTTTCGCCATATCAGCCAGCACATGTGGGTCGATACACACTGTCATCTCGATGCCGGAGAATTCGGCGACCGTTGCGCCAGCGTTGCCGATGAGGCGGCGCAGGCGGGCGTGCGGGTCATCGTCATCCCGGCCGTGGCGCGCGTCAATTTCGGCGTAGTGGCGCAACTGGCGCGCCGGGTCGGCAATGCCGTCTATGCGCTGGGCATCCACCCCCTGTATGTGCCCACGGCCGGCGAGTCTGACCTGGCCATCCTGCGCGAGGCGGTCGCGGCGGCGCTGGCCGATCCCCTGTTCGTGGGCATCGGCGAGATCGGCCTGGACTTCTTCGTGCCGGCCCTGAAGGAAGCGCCGCTGCGCGAGAAGCAGGAATTCTTCTTCGCCGAGCAGCTCAAGCTGGCCCGCGACTTCGACTTGCCGGTGCTGCTACATGTGCGCCGTTCCCAGGACATCATCCTCAAGCACCTGCGCCGCATTCGCGTGCCAGGTGGCATCGCCCATGCCTTCAATGGCAGCTTCCAGCAAGCCCAGACCTTCATCGAACTGGGCCTGCACCTGGGCTTTGGCGGTGCCATGACCTTCCCGCGCTCGCTGCAGATCCGTCGCCTGGCGGCTGAACTGCCGCTCTCGGCCATCCTGCTGGAGACCGACGCGCCCGATATCTCGCCGGCCTGGCGTCATCCTGACATCAATACGCCCGACCAGATCCCGCGCATCGGCGAGGTGCTGGCCGGATTGCGCGGCCTGTCACCGCAAGAGATCGCCGCTGCCACCAGCGCCAACGCCCGCCGTGCGTTGCCCCGGCTGGCAGTCTCAGGAGTGGGGCTCTGATGCGCGCCCTGATCATCGGTTTCGCCATTGGCGTGGGCCTGCTGCAGCTGCAGGGGCAGTTGCCCGGTGCGGAGTGGTACGCGGTGGGCGGGGTGATGGCGGCCTTGCTGGCCTTTACCGCCTGGAAGTTCTGGCAACCCTTCCTGCGCCTGCCCTTGCTGTTGACCTGCGGCGCCTGGCTGGGCTTCCTGTGGGCGGCCTCGTTTGCACTCTACTACCTGGACCAGGAGCTGCCCGTGGCCTGGGAGGGACACGACATCACTGTCATCGGCACCGTCGCCGACCTGCCAGAGCACAACGAGCAGGGCCTGCGCATGCGCTTCGAGGTCGAGCAGGTGGTCATGCAGGGAGCGCTCAAGCCACCGGTGCCGCCGCGTCTGGCGCTGGCCTGGTACGGCAACCAGCGCTACCAGGCGCCGGTGGAGGACGGTGAAGCAGCTGCGCCGGTACGTCTGGCCGTGCCTGACGTGCGCCCTGGCGAGCGCTGGCGCCTGAAGGTACGCCTCAAGCGTCCGCATGGCAATGCCAATCCCGGTGGTTTCGATTATGAGGCGTGGCTGCTGCAGGATGACGTGCGCGCCACCGGCTACGTGGTCGGTGCGCCGGCGTCGGCCGGTGCGCCGGTCACGGCCATCAACCGGCGTCTCGACAGCTTCGTCTGGACGCCGGGCCATGTCATCGACGCCGCACGCGGCTGGTTGCGCGATCGCATCTACGCGGCCTTGCCGGGCGAACAGTATGCCGGCGTGATCGCGGCCCTGGTCATGGGGGACCAGCGCGGCATCAGCCAGTCCGACTGGACCATCTTCAACCGCACCGGCATCGGCCATCTGATGGCCATCTCCGGCTTGCATATCACCATGCTGGCCGCCTTGTTCGGGGGGCTGGCGAGCTGGCTGTGGCGGCGCTCCTTCTTCACCGATGCGCAGTTGCCGCTGCGCATGCCGGCCCAGAAGGTGGCCGTGCTGGCGGGCATGGCGACGGCACTGCTGTATGTCTTGCTGGCGGGCTTTGGCGTGCCGGCGCAGCGCACCCTCTACATGCTGGTGGTGGTGGGCATCGCGTTCTGGCGCGGGCGTATCGTGCGCGTGTCGGTAGTGCTGTGCCTGGCGCTGGGGCTGGTCTTGCTGGCCGATCCCTGGTCTTTGCTGTGGCCGGGCTTCTGGCTCTCGTTCGCAGCAGTGGGCTTGCTGCTGTATGGCACCGTGGGGCGCATGCAGCCACGCCATGCCATGGCCTCTGCAGCATCGCGCAAGCACTGGTGGCCGGCACTGGTGCAGCAGCTCAGGCAGGCCGCCCATGCCCAGTACATCGTCACGCTCGGGCTGGTGCCGCTGACGGTGCTGCTGTTCGGGCAGTATTCGCTGGTGAGCCCCATTGCCAATGCCATCGCCATTCCGCTGGTATCACTGGTGATCACGCCGCTGGCGCTGCTGGGCAGCCTGCTGCCGACGGTGGTGGCGCAGTTCGTGCTGCAGCTGCCGCATATGCTGTTGATCTGGCTGGCTGATTTCCTGCGGGTGCTCGATGCCATGCCCTGGGCCGTCTGGGAGACGCCCCGGCCGAGCTGGTGGATGTTCTTGCTGGCCCTGGGTGGCACCATGCTGCTGCTGGCGCCGCGTGGCTGGCCGGCACGCTGGCTGGGCCTGTTCGGCTGGCTGCCCTTGTTGCTCAATGTGCCGCAGGGTCCGGCCGAAGGCAGCATGCGCGTGACGGCCTTCGATGTCGGCCAGGGCATGGCGGTGCTGGTGGAAACGCCGGGTCACCGCCTGCTCTATGACACCGGGCCGTACTACACCGCCGAATCCGACGGTGCGACCCGGGTCATCCTGCCCTATCTGCGGGCGCGCGGCATCGACCACCTGGACCGCGTCGTGATCTCGCACAATGACAACGACCACTCGGGCGGCGCCGTGTCGATCTTCAAGAACATTGCGGTCGATAGCGTCTACTCGTCGCTGGCGCCCACCAGCCCCATCCTCAAGGTCGCGCCCCTGCATCAGCGCTGCGAGGCCGGACAGTCGTGGAACTGGGATGGCATCGGCTTCACCATGCTGCATCCGACGCCGGATAGCTATGAAAGCGATAAATGGCGTCCCAATGCGCGCAGTTGCGTGCTGAAGGTGCAGATCGGCCGCCAGTCGCTGCTGCTGGCGGGCGACATCGAGGCCGTGCAGGAGGATGAACTGGTCAATGGCCCGATGGCCGAGCGCCTGCCCGCAACCGTACTGTTGGCGCCGCATCATGGCAGTGGTACCTCCTCCACCGAACCCTTCCTGCGGGCCGTGCATCCGGAGCTGGTGGTGTTCCAGGTCGGCTATCGCAACCGCTTCAACCATCCCAAGCCGGAGGTGCTGGCGCGCTACCAGCGCCTGGGCATCCGCGCCCTGCGCACCGACGAATCGGGCGCGCTGACCATGACGCTGGGCGACCAGTTGCAGACCGGACAATACCGCAAGGAGCACGCGCGCTACTGGTACGGTCGCTGAGCCGGGCAGGGCTTCCCGCCCGCATTTCGCGATGCGGGAAAATAGCACGCTCGCGGCGGGTGCGGGTTTGCTATGCTGCCGCCATCGAGTCCCGCGAGTCGTTTCATGAGTCTTCCCATCCTGCACTTCGCCCATGCCAACAGTTATCCGGCGGGCACCTACGGCGTCTTCTTCGAGCAATTGCGCCAGCACTATGACGTGCGCGCCTTGCCGGTCCATGCCCACAATCCGCGCTTCCCGGTTGACGATGGCTGGCGCAAGCTGGCTCGCGAACTGCGCGAGGAAATCGAGCAGCGTTATAGCGAGCCGGTGATCCTGGTCGGTCATTCCATGGGAGGCATCCTCTCGCTGATGGCCGCGCGCAGGCGTCCCGAGCTGGTGCGCTGCGTGGTGCTGCTGGATTCCCCCGTCGTGGCCGGCTGGCGCGCCCATGTCTTGCGGCTGTCGAAGTTCTTCAGGTTCGAGAGCCGTTATTCGCCATCGGTGACCTCGGCCCGCCGTCGCGACCACTGGCCCGATCAGGAGGCGGCCTACCAGCATTACGCTGCCAAGACGCTCTTTGCCGCGTGGCCGCAGCAGGTCTTGCGCGATTACGTGCAGCACGGCCTGGTGCCCGGCGCCGGTGGCGGCGTGCGCCTGCGCTTTTCGCGGGAGACCGAGACCGCCGTCTATCGCACCATTCCCCATCATCTGGGGCGGTTGGTGCGGCAGTCCTATCCGGTGCCGGTCGGTTTCGTGGGCGGCATCGATTCGGTCGAGTGCCGCCTGGCCGGTCTGGATGCTACCCGACGCCTGGTCGGTCCGTATTTCCGGCAGATTCCCGGCGGCCATCTGTTCCCGATGGAAAGTCCGGCAGCCGCGGCCCAGGCTACCCACCAGATGATAGGCGAGCTGTTGCAGGGCAGGGCGCTCGGCTAGCCAGAGGCGCGTTGTGAAGAACTAAACAGTTTGCGGCTGGTCAAGAGTGACGACCCTGGCGTGGGTGTTTTCTTCCTGCAAGTTTCGCCAAGGCGAGACACTTATCGCGCAAGGCTTAAAAAACGAGCGCATTTTGGGGTATAATTTGAATTTCCCGCATGTGCCGTTCGGCACTCATCTGTAATGACCAAGTTTGTATTTGTCACTGGCGGCGTCGTGTCTTCCCTGGGTAAAGGGATTGCCGCCGCGTCCCTGGCTGCGATCCTCGAATCGCGCGGCCTCAAAGTCACCCTCCTCAAGCTCGATCCCTACATCAACGTCGACCCCGGCACGATGAGCCCGTTGCAACACGGTGAAGTGTTCGTCACCGATGACGGCGCCGAGACCGACCTCGACCTGGGCCATTACGAGCGTTTCATCTCGGCCAAGATGAAGAAGGTGAACAACTTCACCACCGGCCAGGTGTATGAATCGGTGATCCGCAAGGAGCGCCGTGGCGAGTACCTGGGCAAGACCGTCCAGGTGATCCCGCATATCACCAACGAGATCCAGGAATTCATCCACCGTGGCGCCGAAGGCTTTGACGTGGCACTGGTCGAAATCGGCGGCACCGTCGGTGACATCGAGTCGTTGCCCTTCCTGGAAGCCGCGCGCCAGCTGAGCCTGCGCTCGGGCCGCAACGCCACCGCCTTCGTGCACCTGACCCTGGTTCCCTTCCTGGCCTCGGCCGGCGAATTGAAGACCAAGCCCACCCAGCACAGCGTGCAGAAGCTGCGCGAGATCGGCATCCTGCCCGACGCGCTGCTGTGCCGTGCCGATCGCCGCATCCCGGATGACGAACGCGACAAGATCTCGCTGTTCTCCAACGTCCCCGCCGATGCCGTCATTTCGGTCTGGGATGCCGATACCATCTATAAGATTCCGCAGATGCTGCATGACCAGGGTTTGGATACCATCATCTGCGAAAAGCTGGGCCTCTCGCCCAAGGCAGCCGACCTGTCGATGTGGGACAAGCTGATCGATGCGCAGAACAATCCCTCGCACGAAGTCACCATCGGCATGGTCGGCAAGTATGTCGACCTGACCGAATCCTACAAGTCGCTCACCGAAGCGCTGCGCCACGCCGGCATCCATACCGGCAGCCGCGTCAACATCGAGTACCTGGATTCGGAAGAAATCGAAGCCAACGGCACCGACAGCCTGGGCAAGTATGACGCCATCCTGGTGCCGGGCGGTTTCGGCAAGCGCGGCGTGGAAGGCAAGATCGCCGCCGCCCGCTATGCCCGCGAGAACAAGGTGCCTTACCTGGGCATCTGCCTGGGCATGCAAGTGGCGCTGCTGGAGTACGCACGCAACAAGGCCGGTCTGACCAAGGCCAATTCGACCGAGTTCGACCCCGACACCGAGCAACCGGTGGTGGCACTGATCGACGAATGGCAGAACCACGACGGCAAGGTCGAGCGCCGCGACGCCAACTCCGACCTGGGCGGCACCATGCGCCTGGGCGCGCAGACCTGTGCGGTCAAGCCGGGTACGCTGGCAGCGGAAATCTACGGCGACAGCGTGACCGAGCGTCACCGCCATCGCTATGAAGCAAACAATTTCTATCTCGGCCGTGTGGAAGAGGCCGGCATGGTGGTCTCGGCCCGTACGCCGTCCGAGGATCTGTGCGAAATCATGGAATTGCCACGCACCGGCGAGAACGCTCACCCGTTCTACATCGGCGTGCAGTATCACCCGGAGTTCAAGTCCACTCCGCGTGACGGCCATCCCCTGTTCATTTCGTACATCCGCGCGGCACTGGCGCATCATGCCGAAGTCCAGCAGGGCGCGGGTGCAAAGGGTAAAGCATGAAACTGTGCGGTTTTGAAGTAGGTCTGGACCAGCCGTTCTTCCTCATTGCGGGCACCTGCGTGATCGAGTCCGAGCAGATGGCACTCGATACCGCCGGCACCCTGAAGGAAATCACGGGCGAGCTGGGCATCCCCTTCATCTACAAGTCCTCCTTCGACAAGGCCAACCGCTCCTCGGGTTCGTCCTTCCGCGGCCTGGGCATGGAGAAGGGCCTGGAGATCCTGGCCAAGGTGAAGAAGGAGATCGGCGTGCCGGTCCTCACCGACATCCACGAGATCGACGAGATCAAGCCCGTGGCAGCGGTAGTGGACGTGCTGCAGACGCCCGCCTTCCTGTGCCGCCAGACCGACTTCATCCGCGCCTGCGCGCAGTCGGGCAAGCCGGTCAACATCAAGAAGGGCCAGTTCCTGGCGCCGCACGACATGGTCAACGTGATCGACAAGGCCCGTGCCGCTGCCCGCGAAGCCGGTCTGCCGACCGACCAGTTCATGGCCTGTGAGCGCGGCGTGTCCTTCGGCTACAACAACCTGGTCTCGGACATGCGCAGCCTGGCCATCATGCGCGAGACCGGTGCTCCCGTGGTGTTCGATGCCACCCACTCGGTGCAGTTGCCGGGCGGGCAGGGCACGTCCTCGGGTGGTCAGCGCGAGTTCGTTCCAGTGTTGGCCCGCGCGGCGATTGCCGTGGGCATTTCGGGCGTGTTCATGGAAACCCACCCGAACCCGGCCGAGGCCAAGTCGGATGGTCCCAATGCCGTGCCGCTGGCGCGCATGAAGGATCTGCTGGGCACGATGATCGACCTGGATCGCATCGTGAAGAAGGCGGGCTTCCTGGAAAACAATTTTTCCTGAGCGCGTGCATGAAACGGCTGCCGCCCGGCGGCCGTTTCATCATGGGCGCATCGGTCTGCACTGATGCCCCGGCCACCGGGCCTGCACCCGCCAACTATTTTTAAAACCTCGATGGAGATGTGAATGAGTGCAATCGTTGATATTATCGGCCGCGAAGTGATCGATTCCCGCGGCAATCCCACCGTGGAATGCGATGTGCTGCTGGAATCCGGCGTGCTGGGTCGCGCTGCCGTGCCTTCGGGCGCGTCCACCGGTTCGCGCGAAGCGATCGAACTGCGTGACGGCGACAAGAGCCGCTACTTCGGCAAGGGCGTGCTGCAAGCCTGCGAAAACATCAACACCGAAATCTCGGAAGCCATCATGGGCCTGGACGCCAATGAGCAAGCCTTCCTGGATCGCACCCTGATCGACCTGGACGGCACCGAGAACAAGAGCCGCCTGGGCGCCAACGCCATGCTGGCCGTGTCCATGGCCGTGGCCAAGGCCGCCGCCGAAGAGTCGGGCCTGCCGCTGTATCGCTACTTCGGTGGCAGCGGTTCCATGCAGATGCCGGTGCCGATGATGAACGTCATCAACGGCGGCGCACACGCCGACAACAACCTGGACATCCAGGAATTCATGATCATCCCGGTGGGCGCACCGAGCTTCCGTGAAGCCCTGCGCTACGGCGCCGAGGTGTTCCACACCCTCAAGAAGATCCTGCACGATCGCGGCCTGGCCACCTCGGTGGGCGACGAAGGCGGCTTTGCCCCCAACGTCTCCAGCCACGAAGAAGCCATCAAGCTGATCATCGAAGCCATCGAGAAGGCCGGCTACGAGCCGGGTACCCAGATCGCCCTGGGCCTGGACTGTGCCGCTTCCGAGTACTACAAGGACGGCAACTACCACCTGGCCGGTGAAAACATGGTGCTGACCCCGGCCCAGAAGACCGGTCTGCTGGCTTCCTGGTGCGACAAGTACCCCATCATCAGCATCGAAGACGGCATGGCCGAGAACGACTGGGCTGGCTGGAAGCTCTTGACCGAAACCCTGGGCAAGAAGGTGCAGCTGGTGGGCGACGACCTGTTCGTCACCAACACCAAGATCCTCAAGGAAGGCATCGACAAGGAAATCGCCAACTCGATCCTGATCAAGATCAACCAGATCGGCACCCTGACCGAGACCTTCGCCGCCATCGAAATGGCCAAGCGCGCCGGCTACACCGCCGTGATCTCGCACCGTTCGGGCGAAACCGAAGACTCGACCATCGCCGATATCGCTGTGGGCATGAACGCCCTGCAGATCAAGACCGGCTCCATGTCGCGTTCGGATCGCATGGCCAAGTACAACCAGCTGCTGCGTATCGAGGAAGACCTGGGCGACATCGCCAGCTACCCGGGCCGCGCTGCGTTCTACAACCTGAAGTAAGAAGCTTGCGGCGCCGACCCTGAAGGCAGGCGCCGCAACGAGAGCTCCCGGCTATGCGCCTGATCATCCTTTGCCTGTCCTTCCTGCTGGTGCTGATCCAGTATCCGCTTTGGCTTGGCAAGGGCGGCTGGTTCAAGGTCTGGGAGCTCGACCGTCAGGTCCAGCAGGCGCACAAGAAAAACGACGAACTCAAGGAGCGCAACGCCAAGCTCGCCTCCGAAGTGGACGATCTGAAGCAGTCCAAGGGCGCCGTCGAAGAACGTGCGCGTTTCGAGCTGGGCATGATCAAGCAGAACGAGATCTTCATCCAGCTGCTCGATGGCAGTTCCGGCAAGCCCGCTTCTGCACTCAATCCCAATCCCTACATGCCCGGTTCAGGGCAGCCCAACAGCGTTTCCGTGCCTGCCGTGGCACCGGCCGGTCGTCTCGCCGAGCGTTGATGGCCTGATCTTTCCTGTCACAGAACCCTTGTTTCCGGCTGCATGAGTCCTGATACCCCGCTGACGCTGTTCGGCCTGTCCACCACGCCGCTGGAACTGGTTTCCTTCCTGCTGGCAGTGCTGACCGTCTGGCTCAACATCCGCCAGAATCATTGGGCCTGGCTGTTTTCGATCACCTCTTCGCTGCTGTATGCGGCCGTCTTCGCCGATGCCCGCCTGTATGGCGATGCCGGTTTGCAGTTCGTCTTCGTGGCGGTGTCCATCTGGGGCTGGTACCAGTGGCTGCGCGGCGGTGAACAGCATCGCCCCTTGCAGGTTTCCACACTGGCGCGCCGGGGCTGGGTTGCGATGCTGGGCGCCTGGCTGGTGGGATGGTGGCTGTTGTCCTGGTTCCTGCAGCGTTTTACCGATACCGATGTGCCGCATATGGATGCTTTCCTGACCGCTGGCAGCCTGGTCGGGCAATTCCTGCTCTCGCGCAAGAAGCGCGAGAACTGGCTGGTCTGGATCGCGGTGGACGTGCTCTACGTGGGCCTGTACGTCTACAAGCACCTGGCCTTGACGGCTATGCTCTATGCCTTGTTCGTGGTGATGGCCGTCGCCGGCTGGCGCCGCTGGCGCGGCTGATCAGTTGCCCTCGGGCGCCGTGGTCGGCACACCGGCGGCCGGCGGATCGGCAAAGACGATGCGGTTCTTGCCGGCGTTCTTGGCCCGGTACAGGGCGACGTCGGCGCGTTTCAACAGGTCGGCCTGGCTTTCGCCAGGATAGTAGACGGCCACGCCGGCGCTGAAGGTGATCAGCAGGCGCTGGCTCTCATGCATGAAGATGCGCTTGGTCAGCTCGCGCTGCACACGAGTGATGATCTGCACGGCATCCTGGGGAGCCGTCTCGGGCATGAGCACCAGGAATTCCTCGCCACCGAAACGGGCGATCACATCCAGCTTGCGCAAGGTCTCGCGGATCACCTGAACCAGGTGTACCAGTACTTCGTCGCCGGTAGCATGCCCGTGGGTATCGTTGATGCGCTTGAAGTCATCCAGGTCCAGCAGGGCGATGCACAGCGGCGTCTCGCGACGCTGCGCATTGGTGATCTCGCGGTCCAGTGATTCATCCATGCCACGCCGGTTCAGGCTGCCGGTCAGCTGGTCTTCGCGCACCAGCTCGCCCATCTGCACCAGCTGCTGCTCCAGCGTCTGGATGCGCTCCTCGGCCTTCTCCACTTCCTGGCGCGCATCTTCCATGGCGTCGCGCGAGCGGGTGGCTTCTTCCTGGGCGTTCTGCGTCTCGCGCATGATCTCGCCCAGCACGCTGTTGAGGTCGCTGATGTTGCCGGCCTGGCTGATCTGCTGCGAGAAGCCGCGGATCGTGCGCTGGTAGTTGTCGGTGGTGGAGACCATGGCCGAGAGCCGGTCCACGAAGGTCAGCATCATGTTCTTGACCACCACCTTCTCTTCGGACAGGGTGTTCTTCAGCAAGCCTTGCTTGTAGATCACTTCCTTGAGGTTCTTGGTGGCGTCCGAGAGTGAAGTGCTGCTCAGGGGGCCGGCGATCAGGCTTTGCACGGTTTCGATCTGGCTGGACAGCCAGGACCCCTGTTCCAGCAGGCCGTTGATGTTTTCCAGCAGCAACTGGAACAGGCGCATCAGCAGCTCCTGTTGCTGTGCCATGTCGTCGGTCTTGAGCTCGATCTGGAAGCTCAGTTGCTTGACGCGGGCGATGATGTCGTTCATCGCCTGCTCCGAGAAGGCTGTCTTGATTTCCTGGCCGCAGTTGCGCGCCTCGCCCGCCAGTTCGGGCGCGTTGGAGAGCAGTGACGGCAGGTTGAAGACCAGGATGCGCGCCAGCATCTCGCGCAGCATCTTCTCTTTTTTGCTATCGCGGATGAATTGGCGTTCCAGGTCGACCGGCATGAGCTCGCCCACCGGTACGACCGGAACGATAGGGCGACTTTGCCAATTCTTCTCGACCAGTTCGTTGAGATGACGTTCGAATTCGGCCAGGTCGCCATTGTCCTTGGCCCGGACCAGGCGGGTGCCGATCAGGCCGCTTTCGCCCGGTTGCCTGGCCAGCTTGGAGGCCAGGTTGGACAGCAGGGCGTCCGCGCTCAGTCCCGGCTGGTCGCCCTGGATTTCTTCATAGGCGATGCGATAGGCCTCGGGAGTGGGCGCGATGCGCCGGGTCCCGAGCCGCTGGAAGGCTTCGCGGGCGATCTCGACGGGCGTGAGCGTGGACGGTTTCTTGGACATGCCGGCTGACTGTATTGTTGGTGTGTTCGTCTTGATGCGACAGGGAATTGCTTTATCGGTATCGGCGCATTGCCGGGTTTGCTTGAGCCAACCGGGCTCGTGCTTGCCTGCGTCGACCACATCGCTGTCCCGGAGCGAGATAGGCCGGTTCGTACCGCTACTGGACGGCGCGACAAAATGACGACTTATTTTACGTCAGCGGATTTTGCTTGGATGCCTTTAATAGGGGGAGAAAAAGCCCGCATCAGCCGATGCAGACCCGCTGTGACGTTATTCCACCAGGTGGTTCCTGAGTGCATAGTGGGTCAATTCGGCGTTATGGCGCATCTTCATCTTGGCCAGCACGCGTGAGCGGTACATGCTGATGGTCTTGACCGAGAGCAGCAGTTCGGCCGCGATATCGCTGACGGTCTTGCCGGAGGCGATCATGATCATGGTCTGGTACTCGCGGTCGGAGAGGGTTTCATGCAAGGGCGTTTCGTGATCGAAGCCGATCTGGTTGGCCAGTTCCTGGGCCAGTGACGGGCTGACGTACTTGCGTCCGGAGGCGGCCTGGCGGATGGCCGCCAGCAATTCGGTCGGTGTCGCCTGCTTGTTGAGGAAGCCGGCCGCGCCGGCCTTCAGGGCGCGGATGGCGTACTGGTCTTCGCGATGGACCGACAGGATCAGCACCGGCAGGGTCGGCTGCTCCTTGCGGATCTGCTTGAGGATATCGATGCCGTTGCGGTCGGGCAGCACGATATCGAGCAGCATGACGTCGCCATTGCCTTCGCGCGCCAGCTTGATCGCCTCCAGGCCATTGGCGGCATTGCCGGTCACGACCAGATCCTTGCTGCCGGCGCAGATCTGGCGCAGGCCTTCGCGCACGATGGCGTGGTCATCGGCAATGAGGACCTTGATGGTGGCTGTGGCTTTCTTGCTCATGGGTGGGATGCGGGATTCCTGTGTGCTTCTGTGCTTGTGCTGCCCCTGCCGGCGGGCAGGGAGAGGCGTATTTTATAGTGTTCAGTCAGGCAGCGACAGGCACGCTGACCCGGACCACGGTCGGACCGCCGGGGGCGCTGTCCAGTTGCAGCTGGCCACCCAGCCATTGCGCGCGCTGACGCATGCTGCGCAGGCCATGGCCCTGGCCGCTTGCGGCGGCGGGGTCGAAGCCCTGGCCATCGTCGGCGATGGTAAGTTGTAGTTGCTGATCGTTGATGCGCAGATCTACCCGGATGTGGCGTGCGCCAGCATGTCGCACGCTGTTGTTGAGTGCTTCACGCAGGATGCGAAGCAAGCTGACGACGATGAAGTCATCGCTGCCCATGTTCTGTGGCAAGGACTGCTGAGGCGGGGAGAAAGTGCAGGTCAGGCCGCTCTGGCGGGCGAAGGCAGCACATTGCCACTCCAGGGCATCGGGTAGCCCGAATTCCACCACGGGGGGGTAAAGGTCGTCGATGACGGAGTGCAGGCTTTGATGCGCCTGGGATAGCAGTTGCTGGGCATAATCAGCCTCGGAACGTATCATCGCTGGATCTTTTTCAAGATTTTCGCGGAGTTGAGCTAACACCATTCCAAGTCCGGTCAACTGGGCAGCCAGCTCATCATGAAGGTCCCTGGCGATACGCGCTCTTTCGATTTCTCGAATCCTCTGCTCCATGGCATTTGGCGCATCAATGTCGTCCGGAGGGGAGGGGGAGCAGTTGCTGGATTGATTCATAGGAAGTCTGCGGCTGTCTCTGGCGTCCATCAATGGATGCAGGCGTCCACAATTTTAAGTTGTCTTAAGTATAATGCCGCGAGGTGTAAAACGGCGTTTGTCAGCACATACCGTGGGTAAAGCAGGTTATTGAACTTCGTCAGGGGATTCTAGTGGAAAGTATCTTGTGGTTCTTGGACCTATTGGCAGTTGCCTATCTGTGTGTGCGAGCGCTCAAAAACGACAACGCGGAAAAGTAACACCGCATTTTTACGGGGGCGCGTTATGCGGGACATCGCTTTACTTTGCATCTTGCCAATTCTTCTCTACACGAGTTTCAGGAGGCCTTTCATCGGCCTGGGGCTGTGGATCTGGACCGCAATGTTCTTTCCCAATGCATGGGTTTACGGGATTGCTGCCGGTATCCGATACAACCTTCTCATTTCCGTAGCCGCCATACTTTCTTACCTTTGCTCCAGAGAAAAGGGCAAGTTCGACGTCAGTAACGTTGGGACATTTATTCTGTTGTTCTTTGCCTGGACGACGGTGACATCCTTTTTTGCAATGGCAAGACCGGACACTGTGTGGAATTTCTGGAATGAATTCCTCAAAACGGTAGTTTTGTTTGTTTTCATTACCTTGGCAGTGTCGAAAAAAGAACAGATCGAATTCATTTTATGGTGTCTGGTTCTTTCAATCGGTTTTTATGCTGTCCTTGAGGGGCTCAAGTTCATTGCCAGTGGGGGCGGGCATATGATCGAAGGATTTGACGGCCATACTCTCGGGGATCGCAATGAATTGGCCGTTTCGTTTTCGATGATGCTGCCAATCAGTTTTTACTTGCTCGCGGAATACGGGCGTCAGTCCAAGCTGCTGCAGTTGGCGCTGACGGGCGTGATCATCTTGTTGGTGGTGTCCATCATCGGGACACAGTCGCGCGGAGGTGCAATTGCCTTGTCTGTTGTCGGAGGCTATCTGTTTCTCAAGAGTAAGCGCAAGATATTGTTGCTCGTTTCGGCAGTGGTTGCGGGTTTCTTTATTTACGGATTTATACCGGCGGATTGGTTCCATCGAATGGACACCATGGAAAACATCGGGACCGATGGCTCATTCATGGGGCGTGTGGTGGCCTGGAAGCTGTCTTTGATCCTGGCGTTGCAGCACCCCTTTGTCGGTGGTGGCTTCAAGTCCCTCGAATACTGGCCGGTCTGGACCTTGCTGTCCATGGATTTCAATACCTTGTCTTTCTTCCCGACCGGCAATGCGTTCCCGGATCCCAAAGGATCTCACGCGGCGCACAGCATTTATTTTCAGGTGTTGGGTGAGCATGGTTTCGTAGGTCTTGTACTTTTCCTCTGCATCCTGATTGCGACGTTTCGCAAGGCGGGGCGGGTAGCCGATGTCGTGAGCAAAGCAGGTGGACCGGAGTGGATTGTCAGCTTGGCAACCACCTTGCGCCTTTCCTTGTTCGCCTATGCCGTCGGGGCGGCGGCATTGAGTTTTGCCTATTTTGATATGACATACACGTTGTGCGCACTGGTAGTGGTGCTGGAAAAACGCATCGTGCCGGCGTATGTGCCACAAAAGGTGGGGCTGGCATGAACCAGGACATTGTCAAGGGTGCGCTGATCCTGCTGGTGATGTTTGATCACAACGAGTACGCACACCAACTCTATCCGCTGTTTCTGACCGGCTTTGCTTTCCACGTACTTGGATTCCTTGCATTGCCATTTCTGCGACCATCCGTTTCCCTGAGCTGGGATTACGTCCAGAAGACCCTGATTCGTTACTACTATCCTTTTTTTCTGATCGTATCGGCGATGGGGATCGTCACGATGCTGACCGTGAGCGGTTTCTCCGTTGAGAGCTTGAAGCGGCTTTTGCTGGCGTTTTACAGTGGCAACAACGATTCCCTTAAAACGGCAACCCAGATGGCACTGCTCTGGTTCCTGCCTTCGCTGATATCGCTGCTTCTGCTGAGGGCCTTCATAGACGGCCTATCCCGTGGAGGGAGGATTTTCCTCCTGGGGGTGTTGATGGCGGCGCATCTTTTTGTGGGCCCGCTTGCGGAGTCGATCCGTGACTATTTGCCACTAGGTCTCCTGCCTGCCGTCTACAGTCTTCCCCTATGCTATCTGCTGGCCTATTTCAATCGGCAGTGTAGCGAGCGCCTCACCAGCGTGCAGGGTGCTTTGTTGACTGGTGGGGTTTGTCTTGCTGTCAAATGTCTGCAGATGAAACTCGGGTTGAGCCAGGAATTGGGCTTTGCTCTGGTCAGCGATTACTCCAATCTCCCCGCCTTGGTCGTCAACGATCTGGAGTCGATCACGGGCGCACTCATGTTATTCCAGCTGTCCAGGTTGCGTCTGCTGGATTTTCTGGGATGGTTTGGCGCGCAGACCTTACCGACATATTTGATCCATCCGTTCGTTGCGTTGGTGATCTACAAGCTGTGCGAGAAGATGTTGCCTGATGCCAGCCTGATGGCGAAGTTCGGTATCTCAATGGTGCTTACTGTCTGGCTCAGTGTGGGTATCGCGAGAGTTGCAATGCGTATTGGACTGGTGAGACGTTTTTGTTTCCCCAAAGACGCCGGTAGTCTGGTTGGCAAACGATGATGGGCCCCCTTCATTTTTCCGTAAGAAAATTGTTTGTTTTTTGCAAAAGTGCTGTATAATTCATTTCTTTCGCGGCTGTAGCTCAGCTGGATAGAGTACTTGGCTACGAACCAAGGGGTCGTGGGTTCGATTCCTGCCAGCCGCACCAGATATAAAGGGTCCATCGCAAGATGGGCCCTTTTTTCTTTTCATCTCGCGTTTTTCCTCTTCTGTTCGCCTTTTTGCCCCTTGTGCCAAGGGGGCTATCATCAATATATCTGTCCGCACCATGCCGTATTCTTGGTGTGCGGCAACGGCGGCAATCCGCCCGTATCGCGCACGCGCCACATTTGACGTGATGCTTGTTGACGAAATATAAACCCTTGCTTATGCTCCCTTTCCATCACCTGACGTGCATTTTTTGTGACGTTTTGGTTCGGGGATTTCTTCACTTCATCCATTAAAACAAAAAGGAAAGACTATGTGGCCTCAGCTTGCGCGATACGCCTCCATTCTGCTGGCGTCAGCCCTGTTCCTGTCCGGTTGCGCCAGCCGCGGCCCGGCCGTGACCGCCGACAACTCGCCTGAACCGGCGACGCACGACTACCGTATCGGCCCTGGCGACACCCTCAACATCATCGTCTGGCGCAATCCGGAGGTCTCGCAGGTGGTGCCCGTGCGCCCGGATGGCAAGTTCTCTACACCCCTGGTCAACGACATCGAAGCCAGCGGCAAGACCGCCACCCAGCTGGGCGAGGAAATCGGCAAGGCCCTGGCTACCTACATCCAGGACCCGGTGGTCACCGTGGTCGTCACCAGCTTCTCGGGTGTCTATAGCGACCAGATCCGCGTGATCGGCCAGGCCGCCAAGCCTCAAGCGCTGCCGTACCGCAAGGAAATGTCGCTGCTGGACGTGATCATCGCCGTGGGTGGCACCACTGAGTTCGCCGCCGGCAACCGCGCCAGCGTGATCCGTTACGTCGATGGCAAACAGAAGAAGATCGCCGTGCGCCTGGATGACCTGATGAAGGATGGTGACATCTCGGCCAACATGGCCATGCGCCCGGGTGACATTCTGGTGATTCCGGAAAGTCTCTTCTGATTCTTTCTGTTGCCGAAAAAACGCCACATTGACTGTGGCGTTTTTTTTTGAGGCATAGCTACGTCTATGCCGTTTGGTGGTTGCGGTGGTACGCCGGCCGGATCACTTGTCGGTGCGTGGCAGGATATTGAATTGCGCCCCACGGCTAAAGTCTGGCTTGACCGAGCGCTTCATGAAGATTTCCCATGCCTGTGGTGCGTCGGGCAGGCCACTGTCGACGCTATAGGCCAGGGCTGGTTGCATGTTGGACGGGAAACCCGTGGCTTCGGATGAGTATCCCACCATTTCGCCATTACGCAGTTTCAGCGCGACAGCCATGGCGATACCGCCACAAGGCATTCTGGACAGCTCGGTTGCCTGTTCTCCATAGGTGGAGCGAAGCGACGGCAACAATGTTTGGCCGATGTCGGTGTACAACGGGCTGCTGATCGAATCTCGCACATTCATGCTGTAGATCGAGCCGAAGATCCAGCAATAGTTGCTATGCGTCATCCTCGCGACGGGGAAGCTCGCCTTGTAGCGCAACAGCGGTAAGGCGTGTTCGAAGCCCAGTTCAGCAAGTCTGCCGATAGCGGAAGTGAAGAAGTCATCCATCCATGGGGCAATGCCCAACTGCTTGTTGTATTCGATGGCGTTGTTGACGTTGATGCCCAGGCGGTTGGCGTCCGGATTGTTGGTGTAGTTGGTGTTGTACCACTGCAAGTTGTTTTCAACCAGTCGCAATAGTTGCGGCTTGAGCACGTCGTCGTCAGGCGTGATATACGCGGCCTCGGCAACGTTGCGCAGGCTCCATGCCTGATCTCGTACTTGACGACGGTACAGCAGACCCTGCGCGTCGCCCCGATAGCCGGGATTGGACTTGAACACACTCCACATGGTCCAGAACTGCAGTTCCTCCAGCTGGTAGTAGTCCCCCGTGAGCAGATAGGGCAAGTAGTTGAAGGCCGGCATGTGGGCCGAATCAGCCACATTGGGGTTGCTGCAATCAATGCAGTCCGGGAAGGCCTCGGATTTCTTGGTCCGGGGATTGATGGTATCGCCGGCGTGGCCCAGCAGGGTCATGTAGGGATAGTTTTCTACCGAGATCGGCCTATCGGTCTTCTGGTCCCGGTAGTGGATCGACCAGCTGCCGGCCAGGTCGGCCGTGCCCAGGGTGGCGTCGCGCGCGCGACGATCCATGCTCAGCAACCAGGTCACGCCCCAGGCAGGGATCAGGCCGATGTCCGGTCGCCCCCCAGTGGTCGGCATGCCCGGATTGGCCAGTCCGGTGGCCATGGGCTCAGTCCTGGGACCATGCCAGGCTGCGCCCATGTCACGCAGCGTCAGTTCCGAGATGAAGGTGCGGCGGTCATAGTTGGGGACCGCCCGCGAGGCGATCAGGTAGCTGGTATCGCTGCGCACATTGACCTGCGGCGCCGCGCCGCGCCAGAACACCTTGCGCCAGCGGGTGTGGTGGTATTGCGTCAGGGCCAGCTTGCTGTAGACGTTCTGGCCTGCGATATCGATGAGCACGTCATAGGTGTAGTTGCGTGGTCCCGGTTCGTAGGCCCAGTCGTTCTCCACGGTGACGTCGACCCGGGTGCCACGGCCATCGGCATAGTCGCGGATGGCGAAGCGCACCTGCAGATGCGGGTGTGCCTTGCCGTGCGGATCCAGCAGCGGCGCATCAATCAGCCATTCGCTCACCAGCGGGCCGTCGATCCAGCTGCGGTAGCGACCACTGGTCAGTGCCGGGCGCGCGGCCGCCGTGTAGACCTGGCCATCGAGCATGACGCGCACCACGGCATCGAAATCGCCAGCCAGCAGGGCGGAAGGCGTATGGCGGGCGGGCGCGGCGCTGGTGCCGGCAGGGCTGGCCTGCAAAGCCAGCGTCTGCGTCTTGCCGGCGGGGAGGACTGGCAAAATTGTCGACAGTAGGGCATGGCGTACCGATCCGTCCGGATGCCTGGCCTTGATATCGACCTGCAGCGGCAGCTCCTGTCCATCCTCCGTGCGTGCCAGCAAGCGGCTGCCAGCGGGCAGGTCGCCGACCGCAAAGACTTGTCCGAAGGTAACGGGAACGCCACTCTGGGCAGTCTGGCCGGGGTTTTCCAGCCGAACGCCAGGCAGTCCCGCTGCCTGGGCGGACTGCGCCACGGCGACCGCGCAGGCGACGTGGCAGGCCAGCAACAGGGCTTTCGCAACGGCCTGACGGTGAGCCCGTGATGGCGTTGCGGGACTGGTCAGGAAGTGACGGAAAATTTGACAGAAACGCGTAAAAATTCTCATTGATGAGTCTAAGTTATTGATATCTATAAATGTTTGTTTTTGGCATGAAGTTTGCTTAAAGCGGCCTACCGGTTAACTTACATCAAAAAAAAACAGTATGAAAAAACTTGCTTCATTCCTGGTTTCCTGCGCAGCGGCGTTGAGCTTCGTGACTGCAGCACCTGCTTCGGCGACCATCCTTACCACTCCCTGGCAATCGGGTAATTTCAGCTTGGCAACGGCCGATGGCAGCGCCCAAGTCAATTTCGCTGGTTTCGACACCTCCCTGGGTACCCTGCTGGGCGTGACGATCAAGTACATCGTCAACGAAACCCTGACCGATACCATCTACAACTTCAACAGCAATGCGGTGACCGTGGGCAACCCGAATGGTGTTTCGGCGACCTCGACGATCACTGCCACCGGTCCGCTGGGTCTGACCACCGTCACCCAACTGACCACCTCCCCGCTCTATGCAGGTCTGGTGGATGGCAATGGCGGCAATGCCTTCTCGACCCACACCATCACCAATACCGTCAGCGGCATCGCCTCGCCGGTCAGCACGCTCAACGGCAACCCGGCCACCCTGGCCGGCTACCTGGGCGCCAGCAACACCGTGAGCATCGCCGTCAATGGCGTGGGCAGTCAATCCGGTTCGCTGCCGCCTAACGTCCTCAATGGTTATTCTGGCAGCGCCAATGGCGTTGTCTACCTGCAATACATTTATGACATCCCCGAACCGGCTTCCATGGCCCTGTTCGCAGTGGGTCTGCTGGCCTTGACGCAACTGCGTCGTCGCAAGTCCTGATTCATGATGTTGCAGTTGGCCATGTTAGATTTTTTAACAGGCAATGCTGTTGATTTGGCAATATAGTAGTTGGTATGGCAAGTCAGGTTCCGACCGGCTTTGCCATCTTCCCATCCGCGCTAATTCTTACTAAAGAGACAATAAAATGAAACGACTCTCTCTTGGCCTTTTGTCGTTGGCAGCAGCCTTCTACTCCGCCGGTGCAGCGGCGACGCCGGTGACGATCGGATTCGATTCTCTGACCCAGTCCGGCACCGGCTTTACCAGCATTCAGTTCAACGCTGGCCCGTCGCTGTCGACCTATACCGAAAGCGGCTTTGTGCTTAGCGCTACTGGCAATACCCCGGGCCAGTCCGGTTTCGGTTCCGCACACACCGGAGAAACTGCTTATTACTTCGGCTCCACCGCCTTGTTCAACGACGACACCAATGGTGGTCTGACTACCCTGACCAAGGTGGGAGGCGGCGCCTTCTCGCTGATTTCGATGGATATCGCCGCGCTGACTCACACGTGGACCTTCTATAACAACGAGTACGTCGTCTTTACCGGCACTCTGGCCAATGGCGGCACGGTGACTCAGAGCGCGCTATTGCTCAACAACGTCAGTTTCCAGACGGTGGTGTTCAGCGGATTTGAGGACGTGGTGTCGGTGAGCTGGGCGCAAGGGAACGCAATCACTCATGCTGCGAACCAGTTCGACAATATCGTGGTAGATGCCCCTGTGCTCGCCCCGACCCAGCCTAACGGCCAGGTCCCCGAGCCCGCTTCCATCGCGCTGTTGGGTGCAGGCCTGCTGGCCCTGAGCCGTCGTCGTCGCAAGGACGGTTCGGCACGCTGATCTGTCGGGTGACCTGGCGGCCGGATCGGGCCGGGTCATCGTCGGAGGGGGAGGGGATTGCGTCAGGCGCAATCGAAAAGAACAAGGGCGCTGTCATGATGACGGCGCCCTTGTCTTTTTCAGGGAGAGCTGCCCAGTTGTTCGCTGAAGAAGCGCACAACGGCCGCGTTGAAGCGCGCATGGAAGGCGAGCCGGTCAAAACCCGGGGCACTGCGGCAGATGTCGGGCGCCCGCGCGGCCAGCAACGCGCTGCATGGGGCGAGGAAGTCAAAATGGCCGGCCTGTGCCACCACTTCATATTCCGGTGGATGCGGTAGTGCCGCCCGCACCGGTTCCGCATACCAGGGTGCAGGCAGAATGGTGTCGTCTTCGGCGCGCCATAACTGCACCGGGACGCTGACGCCATCCAGGCCACCCTGGGCAAAGCTGAAGCCCAGGGCCGGTGCGGCCACCACGGCCGCTTTGATGCGCGGATCTGCCTTGCCTTGCGGGCCCGGTACGGGCAGCTCGGCACCGGCCTGGCTGCGTGCCAGCAACTGGCACGCAAAGTGGCTGGGATGGTCGCCACAGAACGGGCTGATCATCCCCATGTCGGGCCGTCCGTCAATACTCACCAGCGTCGTGAATCCACCCGCCGAAAAACCGAACATGCCGATGCGCCCGGGGTCGATGGCCGCGTGTTGCGGCCATGCAGAGAGCATGTAGTCCAGCACCCGGCTGATATGGCGTGCCCGTTCCAGGATATAGAGGCTGCGCCGCTGGTCCAGGTAGGTGTCGCCCGTATGGTTGGGTGCGACCACGATAAACCCGGCCTGCGCCAGCGCCAGGGCAGTGTCGTAGTGCGACAGGTAGGAGCCGCCGGTGCCGTGTGAGATCACGATCAGGGGCAGTCTGCTGCCTGCAATGGGGCCGTCGAGGGCCACCGGTTGCGAGATCGCACCCATCGCCAACGGTGCTGGCGGCGTCTGGCTGGGATACCAGATTGCCACTTCCAGCGCAGCGCCATCGGGATTGGGAGCGACCTGCCGCTGGAAACCGACATTGCCGGCCTGAACTGGCAGCAGCAGGAAGTACATCAGTACCAGGCACAGCGTGCGAAAAAGGGTCATGTTGAGCCTCGACAGGAAAGAAGACGATCAAGAAATCATGCAGGCAAGCCGGCCTACCCGGCCGATATCGGTGCGCAGGCTAGGGCAGCGGCCGCACGGGAATGAGCAGGTCGGTACGTCGGGCCGACGATGCGGCGCCCCGCGTATGGGGGTGATAGAACTCCAGCAGCGGGCGATGATCCGGTTCAAAGCCGCTGCCGGGTAGCCAGCTGGCATACAAGGCTTCGATGGTGGCGTTGATCTGGCTATAGGGACCAAGCAGGGTATGGCTGGCGTACAGCCCCGCCGGTAGCTCGATGGTCTGCAAGCGCGCATCTTCCAGTTGGCCGTCCGCCAGTCGGGTGGCCGCAAAGTAGCGAAAATCGCCTTCCTCGGGATCGCCCTGGCACAGGCCCAGCCACGGGCTGACCGCGCGCTGACCAACCAGTTGTCGCAGGTGGCGATGGGTATGCGGGATCGTGGCGGCGGGACCATGATGCCGCAACCCCTGCAATTGCAGGGCGGCGATCTCCTTGAACGCGACAGTCGGGGTACCAGCCTGGTCATCGGCCAGCCGTGCGATGCGACGCTGGAACGCGCGCGGCGAGTGCCCGGCAAAGCGCTGGAACGCCCGGCTGAAGGCTTGCGGGCTGTCATAGCCGCAGGCCAGGGCAATCTCGGTGACGCTGCCGCGCCCCTGCGACAGCAGCAGCGAGGCCTGGGCCAGACGCAGGCGCCGCAGGGTCTGGGTGACGGTTTCCCCCATCAGGCCGCGATAGAGACGATGGAAATGGAAGGGCGAAAAAGCGGCCACTGCCGCCAGGTCCTCCAGGCGATGCTGGGCCATCGGATCGGCGACCATTAGCGCGACCACGCGCGCCATCCTGTCACGGTAGAGTTGTTCGGAGTAGGCCGGTTTCATGGCGCCAGTGTAGCCGCCCTCTATCCGGATTACTTAGCCGCTATTGCGCAATTGAGCCGGCCTCGTCGTCCAGGTCCAGGTCCAGGTCCAGGTTCAGGTACGCCAGCGCGCCAGCCATTGCAGCGTTGCCTGCGCCACTTCCTGGCGCCAGCTGCGGGTCGAGAAGGTGTGATTGGCCTCGGGCAAGTCGAGCCGGGTAGTGCGCTCGGCCTGCAGCAGCGCTTCCCAGCGGCTACCCGGGGTGGCGAGGTCGGCGAATTCTCGTGCGGTCAGGTCCTGGCCGGAGAGGATCAGCAGCACAGGACCGCCAAAGCCTTCATAGCCTCGTTGCAAGCGATCGGGCAGGCTGGCCTGCGCCGCCGGGTCGGAGCCGCTCAGGGCGCGTCGCATCTGCTGCCACAGCGACAGCAGCGCCGCCTTGGCATCAAACCGTCCGCGCAGGATCTTGCCCCACAGGTCCCGGCTCCACAGGCGCGAGCGGTAGTAGTGCTTCAGGTAGGCTTGGGCCTGTCCGCTCTCGGTCCTGGCCCAGGGGTTGACCAGCACCATGCCCCGTACCCGGGCATCGGCATGCCCATGCAGCAGGGCCGCCGAGGCGCCGTCGCACAAGCCCCACAGGACCACGCCGGCCAGCGTCGGAACAGCCTGGCTGAAGGCGGACAGGGCGCAATCGATATCGGGCCCGAAGGTTTCGAAATCGGCGGTATCGCCCTGGCTGTCGCCCATGCCGTGGAAATCCACGCGCATGACCGGGAAACCGGCCGCCGCAAAGCTGCGTGCCAGCAAGGTGAACTGGCGATGGCTGCCGCTGCGGTATTGCGCGCCACCGACCAGCATCAGGATGCCCGGCACGGCGGGCGTGGCTGTGGCCTCGGAATCGCCACCGGTAGCGGCATCGGGCAAGGGCAACGTCAGGATGCCGATCAGTTGCTGGCCGGCGCAATCCAGGCTGCAGGCCTGTTCTTCATAATCCATGATCAGGTTCTCAGCGAGGACAGGGCCAAGCTCGTGGCCAGTTCGATCAGGGCCGGGCAGGTACTGACCTCGGGGGTGGACCAGAAGGCCGGCCCCTCGACCACCTGCGGCGTGAGTGACCAGGCCTGGGCGACCTTGTCGATGGCCGGCGACAGCGGCGCATTGGCGTCGCGCACCACTTCCAGCCAGTGGACTGCAACCCCGACGGGCAGGTGGACCCTGGCATGCAAGCCATCGATGGCGGCCAGCAGCGCGCCACTGAGTTCGTAGCCGGCCACCTCCAGCAATTCGCCCTCCTGCAGCATCGCCCGCATCTCCTGGATGCTGGTCGGTGCGCCGGACTCATGCGCGCTGAGCAGGCCGGCGGCCAGTCGCAGCCGCAGGAATTGCGTCATGTAGGCCTGGCCGTCCAGTACCGGGTTGCAAAAGAGCAGGGCGCCGACGTCGTCGGTGCGGGTACGCGCCACATCCAGGGCCAGCAGCGCGCCCAGGCGCACGCCCAGCAGGCCCACCGGCGCCTGCAGGCGTTCGCGCAGCCAGTCCAGCGCCAGGCTGACATCGTCATGCCAGAGCGACCATTGGGCGTCGGCCAGTTCGCCGGCGCTGTCGCCGCAGCCGTACAGGTCGATGATGAGCACACCGATGCCCGCGCGCGCCATGGCGGCCGCCTGCAGGGCGGCCATGCGGCGGCTGCGGTTCATTTCCTCGGCAAAGGGAGCCACGAAGACCATCCCGCCATGGCAGGGCTGGCCGGGCGCCGGCGCATGGTACAGGCACAGTCGCGCGCCCTGCGCCGCCGGCAGGAAGAAGGGCAGGACCCGCGCGCTGGCGGCCCCCGGGTCGGTCACGCCAGCTTGCCCTCGACGAAGGCCACCAGGCTGCCTACCGTCTCGAACAGGCTGGCATCGATGTCCTCATCGTCGAAATGGATGCCGTAGCGCTCCTCCAGCGAGGCGATGATGTGGATCACCGCCGCCGAGTCGAGCTCGGCGACGCTGCCCAGCAGCGGCGTGTCGCGCTGCCAGTCACGGCAGTTCTGGGGCAGGCCCAGGGCCTCGCCCAGCAGGCTCTTGATGTCGTCCAGGATGGCCATGGTCATGTCTTCAGAGCTTGCCCAGCAGCGCCTTGGCCTCATCGCTCTGAGGGAAGGGCTTGTTGGTGGCCAGGATCTTCTCCAGTTCGCTCCGGGCAGCGGCCTTGTCGCCCGATTTCAGCAGGGCCTGAACCAGGTGATAGCGGATGTCCAGGGCGTCCGGCGCAAGCGCGGCGGCCTTCTTGAGCAGCGTCAGGCCACGTTCGGTATTGCCCTTCTCGACCAGCATCCAGCCCAGCGTATCGACCACCGGAGCGGCATCGCTGGCAGCGGCATAGGCTTTTTCGGCGGTTTCGATGGCACGCGGATCATGCTCCTGCTGGTAGGCCCAGGCCAGGTTGTTGAGCGCGCCGATATTGTTGGGCTGCTGGCGCAGCACCTGCTGGTAGTGGTCGATGGCGACCTTGTTCTGCTTTTGCGCCAGCGCGCTTTCACCCAGGTAGAGGTGCAGGGCCACGTCGTTGGGATGGGCCTTGAACCACTGGGCCGCCGCAGCGGCCGCTTCCTGGTTCTTGCCGGCCAGCAGCAGGGCGCCATGCAGCTTCATGAGCAGGCGCACGTTCTGCTTGTCCAGGGCGAAGGCCTGGGCGAAGGCGGCGGCAGCCAGGTCGGGCTTCTTCTGGAAGGCCTGGATATTGCCCTCCAGCTCGTAGCCCACCATGGCCTGGGCGGGCTTCTTCTGCATCTGCTTGGCCACCGTCAGGGCCGTGGCAGTGTCGCCCGCCTGCGAGTACAGGGTGGCGCGGAAGACTTCGGCCTCGGTAAAGTCAGGCTGGATCTCCAGCGCCTTGCGCACTGCCTCGGTCGCACCCTGCTGGTTGTTGTTGGCCAGGTAGAGCGAACCCAGACGCAGTTGCGCCGGCGCCGAATCCGGCACCAGCTGCACCAGGCGCTGGTAGCTGGCCAGGGCGCCCTGCTTGTCGTCGTTGGCGAACTGGGCCTGGGCCAGCATCTCCAGCGCGCCGGCATCGGTGGGGTTGCCGGTCTGCAGCTTGCGCGCCATGGTCAGCGCCTTGGCCTTTTCACCCACTTGCAGGTAGCGGGCGATGAGCTGGGTATTGGCCTGGATCGAATCCGGATTCTCGTTGACCGCGCGCTCCAGCCACTGGGTAGCCTCCTGAGGCTGCTTCTGGCGATCGGCCAGGCTGGCCAGTGCGCTCATGGCGGGGATGCTCTTCTTGTCCTTGGCCAGCACGGCTTCGAAGCGCTTCTTGGCGACGTCGGGCTTGTTCTCGTTCAGGTCGAGCTGGGCCAGGTTGGCGGTCGGTGCGAAGAAGCCGGGATCGATGCTCAAGGCCTTCTCGAAGGCGGCACGGGCATTGGCCGGGTCATTCTTGGCCATGTAGATGCCGCCCTTGAGGTTTTGCACGACCGGGTTGTCGGGCAGGTCTCGCTCGGCGGTCTTGGCGGCTGCCAGCGCCTTGTCGTACTCCTTGAGACGGATCTGCGTCATGATCAGCAGGATGTCGGCCTGGGGCGACTTGGTGTCGAGGCTGGCGGCCGTCTGGAACTGCGATACGGCGCTGTCGTTCTGGCCGCGACCCAGGCTGCTCAGGCCCAGGCCCATGTGGTAGCGCGCCGTCTGCGGTGCCAGTGCGCTGGCCTTTTCATAGTATTCGGTGGCCTTGGCGAAGTCCTTGTTCTCGATGGCGATCTCGCCGGCCAGCGCCAGCAGTTCCGGATCTTGCGGCGCCACCTTCAGTGCCGGCTCCAGCGAAGCCGCCGCCTTGGACTTCTGGCCGCTCTTGAGTTGCGCCGAGGCCAGCAGCTTGCGGGCGTAGACGTCGTTGGGATTCTTGTCGAGGTACTTGTTGAGGTTCAGCTCGACCTGCGGCATCGATCCCAGCGCGTACTGGATGGCACCGGCCAGGAGGACCCCGGGCATGTAGTCGGGCGCCGCGGCCAGCACTTTCTGGATGTCGGTGAGGGCATCGGCGTTCTTGGCCTGGCTGAAGTCCAGCACCGCCTGCATGTAGATCGGCAGCAGGTTCTTGGGCGAGGCCTTCTGGGCCGCCTGGATGTCTTCCTTGGCCAGGTCGAACTTGTTGCTGCGGATGGCGATGTCGGCGCGCGCCAGGCGTGCCTCCAGGCTGTCGGGCTTGAGCTTGATGACCTGGTCCAGCACTTCCATGGCCTTGTCCTGGGCACCCTGCACGCGCAGCAGATTGGCCTTGAACATCATCACATCGGTATTGCCGGGATTCTTGGCCAGGGCCTCGTCGGTGAGACGGTTGGCGCCATCGACGTCGCGCGTCAGCAGCGCGCTGCGTGCCAAGCCGATGAGCGCCTGGGGCAGCTTGGGATCGCTTTGCAGGGCAGCCTCGAAGGCGGCCTTGGCTTCGTCGGACTTGCCCAGGCCCAGGTAGGCATTGCCACGCAGGGCAGCGATATCGCCCTGCAGCGGCAGGGAGCGGGTTTCTTCCAGCACCTTGTCGTACTGGCCTTCCATGAGCAAGGCACGCGCCAGCCAGGGCAGTACCTGCTCGGGCTTGACGCCCAGCGCCAAGGCGCGCCGCAGTTCCTTGTCGGCGGAGGCGGCATTGCCGCCTTCGGCATAGATCTTGCCCAGCATCAGGCGTGCCTCGGCGTTGTCGGCGTCTTTCTGCAGGGCATTCTTGAGCTGGATCTCGGCAGCGGCGTTGTCGCCCTTCTGCTGGTACTGCTTGGCTTCGGAAACCAGGGAGTCAGCCGACTGGAAACGCCCGCAGGCGGTAATGCCCGAGCACACCAGGATGACAGCGCAGACCGTTGCCGAGAAGCGCCACTTGCGTTTTGTATCTACCATCGTCCATCCCATTTCTGATCCCCTGGATCGCTGTCTGATATTGCATTACGGATAACATCCAACGTGCGCAACTATAGCCCATTTACTAACTTTTTTTACTGCATTTTCGTGACTTTTCCTGCCGCTGGCGTGGGTTTCCAACACAACTGAAAATTAAATTACCCGGAGCAATTTTGCTGAAAGGAAATTGTCGATTGCGGGTTCTTTGTCCACCATCGATACGGGCGTGCACCCCAGGGTTCGCTCGATTCGAGCGGCCGGCAAGACATGTCTTGCTCCATCAGCCATAGCGACGACGCAGTGCCTGTTGCGCCAGGCGATGGGCGGTCTTCCACAGCGGCGAATGCAGCATGGCCGGCTGTGCCGTCACGGGCTGCACCGCCAGGTCATGGAAGCCGCGCAGCGCAAAATGCGCGCGCTGGTCGGCCATGAAGCGGCAGAAGCGGGCGAAGCGTTTCACCATGATGGGGTCGGGCCGCTTGCGGGCCGCATTGAGCAGCTCGAAGTTGTGCGAGAGCATCATGAAGGACTGGCGCCCTTGTTCCAGCGCCTGCCCCATCAGGCCTTCCAGCTCGTAGTTGGAGCAGGCCCCCAGTTGCACATGGCGCGGCTTGCCGGTGCCGTCGTTGAAGACCGTCATCGGATACTCGAACACGCCATCGCACAGCGTCACATCCAGCAGCGGTTCTTGCGGGCTGACCCCGCTGTCCGGGCCGAACATGGTGCTGTTGTAGCTGCTGTCGAAGGTGATGCCATTGGCGGCCAGCGCGGTGAGCGTAGTGCGGTTGAAGCCGAAGCTGCCGGCCCGGAAGGCATTGATGGCGCCGCTGCCGGCCGCTTCCAGCAAGCGCTTGCCGGCACCGATGAGGGTGGTCTGCTCTTCCAGCGAGAATTGGCGCAGGTAGGGGCGGCGCGGCTTGGCCTGCGCGATCAGGGGCGTATGCGATTCGGCTACCCATTCGGTGTGCAGATGCTGCTGAACTTCCTGTCCATGCTCGCGGATGAGACCGACGATCTCCTCCAGCGGCCCCGTGCCGAAGCGCGTTGCAAAGAGCGGTTCCACAAAGAACACGCCATACAGGCCGTGCTCCTGGAACTGCTGCAGCTTGTAGCGCAGCGCCGCTTCGCCGTACACGTAATCGTGGAAGGCGGCCGGGAAACGTCGGTCGATATCGTGCCAGCCGTTGCACCAGATCTCGACATCGACAGTGAAGAAGACGTTAAGCATGATGGATCAACCGATGTTGTCGATCTTGTCGTAAAGCTGCTCCAGCATCAGACCATCCATGAAGAACTTGGTGGCCCAGTTGGGGTAGCGGTAGGTCATGTATTCACCATTGATCGGGTGCGATCCCTTAAGCGCGCCGCGCACGTTGAGGTCGCCCGTGCGCAGGTCCTGGATGCTCATGTTGAAGCGGTTGGCGCGACGGGCATGTTCGATCAGGCCGGTGTCACCGGTGATGCGCGCCAGGCGCAGCCAGTTGATGGCCATCTGCGAATTGCCGGTCACGCAGGTCCAGCCCACGCGGGTTTCCCAGTCGGGAGTATAAAGCGCCGGCAAGGCGCCGTCGTCGCGCTGGCGCTGGGCGACCTTGCGCGCCATCAGCAGGGCATGGGCGATGTGGTCTTCGCGCTGGCCCGCCAGGCCCACTTCCAGGAGGCCACGGATGGAGTAGGCGATGGTGTGGGTCAGCGCCGAATTGTCCGGCCGCTGCAACAGGCAATTGTCGGGCAGCCAGCCATTGCCAGCCTTGCGCGACAGTGCCCAGTCGGCGTTGGCGACGGCGGCCTGCAGGTAACGGTCATCGCCCAGGGCCTGGGCCGCACGCACCAGGCCGAAGGCGCTGCGGGTGTTGTAGCTGTTGAGCTTGGAAGTGGTGAAGGGCGAGGAGAAACGCCGCCAGGCGCCGTCCTCATCCTGCGCCGCGAGCAGCCAGTCGGAGGCGCGTACCAGGGCCCGGCGGAAATCTTCCTCGCCGGTATTGAGGTAGGCACTGGCCCAGCCGAACAGCGCCTGTCCGGTGTTGAAGATGGTCGGGGCGACGATCTCGGCATCCATGGTGCCGGCGCGCACGCCGCCGTCTTCCAGCTGGATCTCGCATTCCCAGCGCGTCATCCGGGTGGCTGCCTGGGCGTACTCGGGGGCCTGGTAGTGGCGCGCGTAGTCGTACAGGGTGGGGATCACGTAGCCGGTGGTTTCCGGGTAGGAGGCGTTCCACTTGCCTTTGCGGATGTCGAAGCTATGCGCCACGCCATCATCGGGCGTGCCACGCTGGGCTTGCAGCAGCCAGTCGGCGGCGGCCTTGAGGTGGACTTCGATGGGCTGTACCGGCTGTCGGCTCAGGCCCAGTTTGTCTTTGAGGAGTTGTTGGATATGTCGCACGATTAGGCTTTCAAGTGGAAATCGGAGAGGGTCCGGCCCAGCTGCCGGCAGATGTCACGACTGTCCTGGGCACTGATGCGGGGGCCGCTGGGAACGCCCAGCAGGCGCGCAGCCAGGGCCTGGGCGTGGCGGGTCGCGGCTTGCTCGGCAAAGGGCACCCGATAGCCCAGGCGGGTCTGGATGCCGTGCCGGCGCAATTGCGTCCGGCAGGCCGCCAGATCGCTGCCCTCAGGCAGCAGCAGCATCACCCGGGCCAGGTAGCGGCCCGGCGCGAATTGCGGGAAGCCGATGGCATCCTGCTCCTGCAGCGCCGCGTGATAGTGCGCAGCCACGGTACGGCGCGCCGCCACGATCGCGTCCAGGCGCGGCCACTGCGCCAGCGCAATGCCGGCATCGAGATTGCTGATCCGGGCTTGTACCGCGCCGGCATCGGCTGGCCGTAGTCCCAGGGTATCGAGCAGGCGCTCCAGGTGGTCGCCACTGGCGCCGGTGCGCTCGGCCCACAGGTAGTTCCAGCAGAACTCCAGCAAGGCTGCCAGCCGGCCCGGCGACGGCGGCAGCGCGGCGCAGGCCGCAGCCAGTTCGTCATCGAGTGCCGGGTCGTTGACCAGCAGCACGCCCCCCGAGCCGCGGATGCCTGTCACGATGGTCTTGGATTGCGCAAAACTGAGCAGGCCGACATCGCCAAAGGTCCCCAGCAGGCGGCCCTGGTGACGCACGCCGGCGACCTGGGCCGCATCGTCGACCAGGAACACCCCGGCGGCGCGACAGTCGGCCTCGATCTCGGCCATCGGCAGCGGGCAGGCGAACATGTGCGGCGCCACCAGCGCCAGCGGCGCCTGTTCCAGGGCCTGGCGCAGTGCGGCCAGGTCCAGGTTGAGGTCGTCCCCCACGGCCACGGGCTGCGCCTGCAAGCCGCAGGCCGTAATCGTGCTGACCACGCTGGGGCAGATGTAGGCCGGTACCAGCACGACGTCGCGCTGCGGGCGGCGCCACTTGAAGGCGGCCAGCGCCAGCGCCAGGGCGGTGTGAGCGTAGTTCAGTGCGTAGGCGCGCGAAGGCGCGTAGTCGGCTTGCAGGCAGGACGCCAGTTGTGCGCTCGCCCGGCCCTGGCGCACGCCGCCACCCAGCAGGCTGCGCGCCACGCTGCGGTATTCGGCGCCGGACCAGTCGGCATAGGAGAGCGCGTAGCGTGTCATCAGCTACCCCGTCCCAGGCGCGCACGCAGCAACGCGGCGATGCGCTGGCACATCAGGTCGGCCCAGGGGCGCGGATCGTTCCAGCGCAGGTAGGCATCCATCACCTTGTCACCGGCCGAGCGGGCATCGGGCTTGCCGCCGTTTTCCTGCAGTGCCCACTTGTCGGCTTGCGGATCGCGCCAGATACGCGCCGGACTGACGCGCCCAGGCAAGGGCAGCGGTGGCAGACCAGCCTCGTAGCGATAGGCGGCCAGGGGAATGTTGATGCCATTGAGGGTGGCCACTTCTTCCTGGTAGTCGGTGCGCCCGGCGGTGGGCTCGACCATGTAGAAGCGACCGTCGCGGCGGTCACGCTTGTATTCCATGCTGCCCATGCCGACGAAGCCGGTGCGCAGGAAGAAGTCATGGGTCAGCGCACTAAGCAGCTCATGATGCTCCCAGGCAGCGGTGCAACTGGCGGTGCCGCCGATGTGCAGGGGCCAGGAGCGGATCTTGCGGCCACTGAAGGAGGACACCAGCTCACCCTCGCGGCCCAGGTATTGCAGGCAGAAATAGATCTCGTCGTCGTCGCCCTCGATCCATTCCTGCACCACCATGTCCGGCATGACCGGCGCGATCTGCGCATACAGGGCATGCACCTGGGCCACGTCCTCGACCCGATAGGCCTTCTTGAAGCGTGCGCCGTAGCCATAGTGCTTGTAGGCCGGCTTGAACACGCAGGGAAAACGCAGTGTCGCGAGCTGTTCCAGGTCCGTCTGGCGGCTGATGTAGACGGTCTTGGGGACGGGCGCGGCATGGGCCTCGGCCAGTTCGGCAAAGCCCTGCTTGTGCATCAGTTGCATCAGCCGTCCGTGCTCGGGCAGGCGCAGCAGGCAGGCTTGCGCCAAGCGTTCGCGCTCGGCGGAAATGGTATTGACGCCCTTTTCCTCGGTGACGAACAGCATGACCGGCTGCCGGCTCTGCCTGGCCAGGTCCTGCAACACATCGACCAGCGGCTCGCCTTCGAGCGCACTGGCCAGGCGCTTGCGGCCGTAGCGGGAGCGCATGGCCGGCGAATCGGCGTGGTCATCTACCACCGTCAGGGGGACAGCGGCCGCAGCCAGGCTGCGCACGATGCCCAATGCGTTGAGGCCGCCGCCGACAACCACAGCCAGCGGGGCGGAAGAGGAAGAAGTCTGAGACATCATGAGCGGCTCGCGCGAACGAAGGGCCAGCGCTCGAAACGCGCAGCGGGAGCCCCGAGGTCAATGAGAATCTGGCGGATTTCCTGCACGGCGTTGCGATCCACGAAGATGATCCAGGCCAGGTAGGCCAGGGCGCCGGAGATCACCTCGGCGGCCAGGATGAGGGGGATCTGCAGGCCCAGCGAATACATCAGCTGACGCACCAGCAGCACCACCGCGGCCATGGCCAGCGTACCGGCCAGGATGGGCAGCAGGCAGCGATAGTAGGCGCGCATGGACAACCCGGTCAGTCGGCTGACATCGCGCAGCAGCTTCACCGACAACAGCGGATAGACCACCACCCAGGCGGCGGAGACCCCGCGCAAGCCATCCAGCCATGCCCCCGCCACGAAAGCCAGTGACATCACCAACGCGCACATCGCCGTGTAGGCTGCCAGGCGCTTGACGTTGCCGATGCTGGTGAGCACCTGCGAGAGCAGCGGGTCGACCGACTTGACCAGCCCCATGATGCACAGTGCGGCAAAGGGGATTTGGCAATCGATCCATTTCGGCCCCAGTACCACCAGGATGAGTTCATGCGAGCAGGCCAGCATGCCGATGAGGGCGGGATAGACCACATAGGCGATACCGCGCGTCATATGGATGACCACCGAATTGAGCCGCTCGCGCTCGTGTTGCAGCTTGGAAAACAGTGGCGAGGCCACATTGATCACCAGCGAGGTGATCTGGCTGCTGGGCAGCGTGGCCAGTGAAAAGGCCATGCCATAGATGCCCAGCGAGGCCGGCCCCAGTATGCGCCCCACCACGGCGCGGTCGGCATTGCTGTAGAGGAACCAGAACACACGGCTGGTGGTGACATGCATGCCGAACAGGGCCAGGTCGACCGCCTCGCGGATGCCATAGCGGCCATACGGACGCCAGGGCGAGAGCAGGTAGAAACCGATGCTGCAGACGGCCGCCGCCACCAGCGAGCCCCACACCAGCGCCCATACGCCATAGCCCATCAGGGCTAGCGCCACGCTGGTGATGCTTTGCAGCAGGATGGAGAGAATGGTCACCCCGGCGATGGCCTTGAACTGCATCTCCTTGCGCAGGAAGGCTTCCGGAATGGCGCCGAAGGAACCGATCACGAAGCCCAGCGCCAGGGTCGAGATCATGGCACGCAATTCGGCGTGCTTGAAGAAGGTGGCGATCGGCCCGCTGGCCAGGAGCGTGATGACCAGCAGCACGATGCTGGACGCCACGGCAATGGCAAAGCAGCCGTTGACCTCTGCCTGGGTGAGATTGGATTTCTGGACAATGGCCGCGCCCATGCCGATTTCGTTGAAGAAGCTCACGAAACTGATGAACATCATGGCGATTTCCATGAGGCCATAGTCGGCCGGACTTAACAGCCGTGCCAAGAGCAGCGTGGAGCCCAGCGAAATCAGCTTGCCCAGGGCGCTGCCCAGCCCGAGGTGGCTGATGGCCTTGATGGTCTTGGAACGGAGATCGTTTTGCATAGCGGAGATTCAGTGCGACGACATGCCGGGCTGGCTGGCGTGCGCCTGAGCCTGGCTTTGATCAAACAGCTGCGCCAGCTGGCGCGCGCGATGGGTGCGTGAGGAGGCGGCTACCAGTTCTTCGCTGGCGACATGGGCTACCCCTGCGCCGATGGCCTTGACGAAACGCTCCAGCACCGGCGCGATGGCCTCGGTGGAGGTCATGCTGGCCACGTCCTGGAAGCCGGCGGCCAGCAACATGCCGGCCGTTTCGCCGGCCGGATCGAGCAGGCCCAGGATGGGTTTGCGGGCGCGGAAGTACTCGTAGATCTTGGCCGGCACCTGGCGATTGAAGGGAGTACCCTGGAACACCAGCAGGCCATCGGCCTGCAGCATCTCGCGCAAGGCCTCGCGGTAGGGCACGGGTGGTTCCACCGAGACGATGTCGGCTACACCGCAGCTTTGTACCAGTTCCTTGAAGTAGGGGATCTCGCTGGGCGCGCGCAGGATCACGTGCAAGCCGGCAGCATCGATACTGCCCTGCTGGCGCAACAGCGCGATGGCCTTGAGGAAGGCGGTCGGGTCGCGCCCTTCGGTATAGAGCACGCCACTGTGGACCAGGGTGATGCGGCGCGGCTGGTCGGCCACTGCCGGCGGCGGCGTCTCGGTCGGGGCCTGGGCGAAGGATTGCTCGTCGTAGCCGTTCTCGATCACCTCGAACTTGTGGTGCAGCTCGGCCGGGAAGCGTGCCTTGTAGGACGCCAACGCCCCCTGCGTGGTGAAGGTGGCGCGGGTGCAGCGCTGGATGGCTTGTCGCTCGATCCAGGCAAACACCTTGCGCTGCAGCGGATTGCTGGGGAAGTCGACCTGCAGCATCGGGTCGCGGAAATCGGCCACCCAGGGCAGGCCAGTCAGGCGCTGTACGGTCATGCCGATCAGGTGCGCGGTGGCGATCGGGAAGGTCGACCAGATCACCGCCGGCTTGTGCTTGCGCACCATGGCCAATGCGGTGGGCACGGCGAACAGCCACCAGCTGGACCAGCGGTCGGGCAGGGCAATGACCTGCGGATAGCGGCCACGCAGGCCCAGATGGCGCTTGGCGTCCAGCGCCAACGGGCGGCGCACCACCAGTTCGGCCGGTACGCTGGCCAGTTGCGAGGAGTTCTTGCGCTCGTAGGCCATGGGCGCGGCCGATACCACCATCGGCGTCCAGCCAAAGCTGTCGAGGTGCTTGGCAAAGCTCAGGGTGCGCTGGATGCCGCTGCTCTCCGACTGCGGCGGAAAGTGGAAGGCGATCAGCATTGCTCGGTTTTTCATGGCGCCCTGTGGGAGTGTGGGGTGTTGATCTGTCATGGGTTCAGGCTCCTGGCCGGGCCAGCCAGCGCAGCAGGCGCAGGCCGAACATGAGGGGATTGCGGTCCCAGGGACGGCCGCGCGGGATCTGGTAGTGCTCGTGCTCCGGACCGGCCGAGCCGCTGGCCGTGGTGAAGGCGGCGAGGTAGCCGGCCTCCCTGACCATGGCCACATGGCGCTGATCGAAGTCGAAGCCGGGCTTGCCGTTGGGGTAGGCAAACAGCCGCAGCGGCCGCCCGACCAGTTGCTCCAGCGCGTGCTTGTTGTCGACGATCTCATGCCTGGCCTGTTCGTCGGCCAGGCGGCTGAGGATGGGGTGGGTTTCGGTGTGACCACCGATCTCCATGCCGGCCCGGGCCAGCTCCACGGTCATGGCGTGATCCAGCATCAGGTCGGTTTCCTGGGCCTGGCCGGTATAGCGTTCCAGCGCATCGATGACGCGATGACGCTCGGCCGGCGGCAGGTACTTGACGTGGTCGTTGAGGATGGTCGCCAGGTGAGCGCGATAATCGGGATCGTGGCCCATGTCGGGCGTGTCCGGCAGCAAGGCACGCGGCAGCCCCAGTGCCTGCCAGTCCAGCGCGCCTTCGGGCAGGCGGCGCACCGCTTCCAGGATGCGGTCGTTCCACATGCTGCCGTTTTCGAGGAAGGCGGTAGTGGTGAAGACCGTTGCGCTCAGGCCGAATTCCTGCAATACCGGCAGGGCCAGCTCGTAGACCGAACGATAGCCATCGTCAAAGCTCAGGCACACCGCCCGGGCGGGCAGCGTGCCCTGCCACATGCGCTGCAGCGCCTCCGGTAGCGGCAGCACGTTGAAATGCTCGGCCAGCAGGCGCATCTGCCAGCGAAAGCTCGCCAGGTCGATCTCCGAATCGAGCAGCGGATCAGGTTGCTGCAGTACCCGGTGATAGGTCAGGATGCACAAGCGACGCCGCCCGGACATGGCAATCAGGTTACCCCCCAGGCGCAGCAGCAGGCCCAGCAGCGGATGCAGGCGCGTCATGGCCTCAGTGCTCCCTGCCGATGATGCGGCCAAACAGCTGCAGCTGGCCCTGGGTGGTGGCGTCCCAGCTGAAGCCTTCGGCATAGCGCCGCGTGGCCTCACGGGCCGGATAGGCCGCCTGCAGCGCGCGCACGGCGGCGGCCACGCCGCGTTCGCTGCGCTCCTGCATCAGCACGCCGGCATCGGCATGGGCCACCACTTCGGGCGTACCCCAGACCTTGCTAGCCACCACCGGTGTGCCGCAGGCCATGGATTCAAGCAGTACGTTGGCCCAGCCTTCACGGCTGGAGGACAGCACCATGGCATCGGCGGCGTTGTAGTATTCGCGCAGCTTGGCCTGCGGCTGCGGCCCCAGGAAGCGCACCCGGTCGGCCACCTGCAGCTGCACCGCCAGCGCTTCCAGGCGCTCGCGCTCGGGACCGCTGCCGGCGATCATCAGGCGTGCCTCGGGCAGTTCCTTGAGCGCGCCGATGGTCAATTCATGCCCCTTGACCGGCACCAGGTTGCCGACCGACAGCAAGGTGAAACCGTCCACGCCCAGCTCCTTGCGCACCGCCGCGCGGTCCACCGGGCGGAACAGTTCCAGATCCACGCCATTGCGCAGCGACACCACCTTGGCCGGATCGGCGCCCAAGACGATCAACTCCTCGCGCAGGGCATTGCAGACCGTGATGATCCCTGCAGCCTGGTCGGCCGCCCAGCGGATCATCTTGCCTGGCCAGCGGTATTGCGGCAGCAGGGTGATGTCGGAGCCGCGCGCGGTAATCACCACCGGCTTGCCGAATTCCTTGCCCAGCATGGCCGCGGCCACGCCGTCGGGATAGAAGTAGTGGGCGTCGATGGCGTCGAAATCGAAACCTTCATCGATCAGCCGGCGCAGCACCGGCTTGACCGCCATGGCCATGAGCAGGGGCGCGGGCGTCATGCCGATCTTGGGCAGCAGCGCATAACGCGGATGGCGCACCTCGATGCCGCTGCGCACTTCGGTCTGCGGCACCCGCGCAAAGCGTCCATAGCTGCCGAAGCGCGCATGGCGCAACGGGAACCAGGGCACCGGCGCCACCACGCGCGACTCCACCCGGCCACTGGCGACCAGGTGGCGCAGGCGGGTTTCCACGAAGATCCCGTGGCTGGGACGTTCGAGGTTGGGGAATAGCGTGGAGAAGGTCAGCAGCTTCATCATGACTAGGCAACCAGGCGCGGATAGATCTGCTGGTAGCGCGCCACGCTGGCGGCCCAGTTGCGTTCGGTTTCGACGAAGTGGCGACCGGCGGCCTTCAGTTGCGGCCATTGCTGGGGCGCGTCCAGCAGCGCCAGTACCTTCTGCGCCAGCGCCTCGGGAGAGCCGGCGGTGAACAGCACGCCGGTCTGGCCATCGACGATCAGCTCGCGATGACCGCCGACGTCGGAGGCCACCACCAGGCGGCCCTGGGCCATGGCCTCGAGCGGCTTCAGCGGCGTGACCAGGTCGGTGAGGCGCATCTTCAGGCGCGGGTAGACCAGTACGTCGATCAGGTTGTAGTAGCGCTGCACCTGGTCGTGCGGCACGCGGCCGGTAAAGACCACCTTGTCGGCTACACCGAGCTGGGTGGCCAGGGCGCGCAATTCCTTGTCCTGCGGTCCGCCGCCCACCAGCAGCAGGCGTACGTCGGGCTTGCCTGCCAGCAGCGCCGGCAGGGCCTTCATCAGGACCGGCAAGCCTTCGTAGGCATAGAAGGAGCCGATGAAGCCGAGCAGGGTCTTGCCTTCCAGGCCGAGTTCGCGCGCCAGTTCAGGGTCAGCCGGCTGGCCCTGGGTGAAGTCTTCGATGTTGACCGCGTTGGGGATCACCGTCATCTTGGCCAGCGGTACGCCGCGCGCGGCGATATCGGCACGCAGGCCCTCGCAGATGGTGGTGACGGCATCGGCACGCTTCAGGGCATAGGTTTCCATGGCGCGGGTGAGGCGGTAGCGCAGGCCACCTTCGCTGCTGGTGCCGTGGTCGACGGCGGCGTCTTCCCAGAAGGCGCGCACCTCATAGACCACCGGAATGCCCAGGCGACGCCCCACACGCAGCGCGGCAATGGCGTTCAGGGCCGGCGAATGGGCATGCAGCACATCGGGACGGATCTTGCGCGCGACCTCTTCCAGTCGTGCTGCCAGGCCGTTGATGACGGCCAGTTGGTTCAGTACCGGCAGCTTGGCCAGCGGCCCGGAGGAGGGCGGTGTGCGGTAGAAGTGCCAGCCATCGACATCCTCTTCGGCGGCCGCGCTGGCGCCCTGCTTGGCGCTGGTGATGTGCGAGGTCTGCCAGCCCAGCGCCCGTTGCTGCTTCAGGATGGACAGGGTGCGGAAGGTGTAGCCGCTATGCAGCGGGATGGAGTGGTCGAGGATGTGCAGGATATGCATGATGTTCGGTCGGTTCAGCAGTTCAGGCCGCGCGGGCCGTCGGTTGGGTGGCGCCAGAGCCGGCGTGCAGCACGTTGCGCAGGAAGGAGGCAAACATCAGCAGCGCCCACAGCGGCGCGGCGTAGTCGCGGCGACCCGACTGGTGCTGCTCGACCATCTCTTCCACGAAGGCCATGTCGAACAGACCGGTCTCGCGCAGCAGCGGTCCCAGCAGGCTGTCCTGCACGGTCTGGCGCAGCGGGCCACGGAACCAGCTGGACAGGGGGATGGAAAAGCCCATCTTCTTGCGATAGAGGATGTCTTCGCTGAGGGTGCCTTCCAGCGACTTCTTGAAGATGTACTTGCCTTCGCCCTCATGCAGCTTCAGCGATGGCGGCAGGCAGGACACCCATTCCACGAACTCGTGATCCAGCAGCGGCACCCGCACCTCCAGGGCATGGGCCATGCTGGCGCGATCGACCTTGGTCAGGATGTCGCCGGGCAGGTAGGTCTTCAGGTCCAGGTATTGCAGCAGCGACAGCGGGTCGTCGGTGGGCGATTGCGCCGCGTGCCCGCGCATGACCTCGATGGCCTGGTAGCCCTGCAGCTGCTGGCGCATGGCCGGGCTGAAGAGACGGTTGCGTACGCGGTCCGGCATGATGGACACGCCATGGAAGTAACCCTCCACGGTGTCACGTGCCAGCGCTTCGAAGGTGGTCTTGGCGCGCAGCACGCGCGGTGCCCAGTCGGCCTTGGGATAGTGACGGCCGAGGAAACCGAACAGCGGCTTGCGCAGCCCGTCGGGCAGGCGGGCGCGCACCTTTTCCTCGTTCATGGCGTAGCGGTAGCGGCGGTAGCCGGCAAAGTTCTCGTCGCCGCCGTCGCCCGACAGGGCCACCGTGACGCGCTCCTTGGCAAGCTGGCAGACGCGGTAGGTCGGAATGGCCGAGCTGTCGGCGTAGGGCTCGTCGTAGAGATTGGCCAACTGGTCGATCAAGCCATAGTCGTCCTTGTCCACGGTGCGCACATGATGGCGGGTGTGGAACTGCTCGGCTACCTGGGCGGCATACTTGGACTCGTCGTAGGCCGGGTCGTTGAAGGCGATCGAGCAGGTATTGACCGATTCGCCGGTCAGCTTGGCCATCATGGCCACCACCGCGCTGGAGTCGACCCCGCCGGAGAGGAAGCCGCCCAGCGTCACATCGGTGACCAGGTGGCTGCCGACCACTTCACGCAGGCGCTCCAGCAGTTCGGCGGCGACGTCCTCGGCCGGGCGCTCGCTGCCTTGCTTGAAGGGGACATCCCAGTATTTCTTTTGCTTTGGTTCGCCCACGGTCACGCCGCGCTGCATCAGCAGGGTGTGGCCAGGATTGAGCTTGTGCACGCCGCGCAGGATGGTGCGCGGCTCCGGCACATAACCGTAGGCGAAATATTCTTCCACGGCGCAGGGATCGAGCTCACGCGGCAAGGCCGGATCGGCCAGCAGCGACTTGAGCTCGGAGCCGAACAGGAAGCGGCCATCCGGCAGCAGGGCATAGAACAGCGGCTTGATGCCCAGGCGGTCGCGTGCCACGAACAGGGTCTGGCGATTGCGGTCCCACAGGGCGAAGGCGAACATGCCGCGCAGGCGGGTGACGCAAGCCTCGCCCCATTGTTCCCAGGCATGCACGATGACTTCGGTGTCGCAGCGCGAACGGAACTGGTGGCCCAGGGCGGTCAGCTCGGTCATCAGCTCGCGGTAGTTGTAGATCATGCCGTTGAAGACCACCACCACGCTCTCATCCTCGTTGAACAGCGGTTGCTGGCCGGTGGAGAGGTCGACGATGGACAGGCGCCGGTGGCCCAGGCCGATGCCCGGTTCCAGGTGCATGCCGCCCTCGTCGGGGCCGCGATGGTGCTGGGTCTCGTTCATCCGGTCGAGCAGGGCGCGATCGATGTCCGGGTTGCCGTGCAGGGCAAAGATGCCAGTGATTCCACACATGATTGTCTATTCCTTAAACGGTACGTCGGCCTTGCTTGGCTGCCAGCATGCGGTCATACATGCCGGCGTAGGCTTGCAACATGGCTTGCATGCTGTACTGGCGCAGGCTGCTCTCCAGGCCGGCGGCGCCGTGGCGTGCGAGCAGTTGCGGGTCGGCGACGTAGCGTGCCATGGCGTGCGCCATGGCTTGCGCATCACGGGCCGGCACCAGCGCGCCGGTGGCGCCCTCCTGCACCACCTCGGGCACGCCGCCCACCGCCGTGGAGATGACCGGCAAGCCGCTGGCCATGGCCTCCAGGATGGTGACGGGAATGCCTTCCGCGATCGACGACAGCGTAAAGACCGAGAAGCGCCGCATCATCACATCGATATCCATGCGCGCACCGGGCAGCCAGACCAGCTCGGCGATGCCGGCGGCAGCCACCTTCTCGCGCAGGCCCGGCAGCAGCGGACCATCGCCGACGATGGCCAGGCGCAGCCGGGTACGTTGTTCGGGCAGCAGCGCCAGCAGGGCGATGAAGGCGTCCACCAGCATGGCGTGGTCCTTGACGTCCTGGATGCGCCCCACGGTGCCGAACACGAAGCAGCCCTCGGGCAGTTCCGCGCTGGCCTCGCGCTTGCCGTCCACGGGCGGATGGAACTTGCGCGTATCCACGCCATTGGCCAGCAGCAGGTTCTTGCCCTCGGGCACGCCGATGGTGTCGCGCAGCCAGTCGCGCAGGTCCGCCGAGACCGCGTAGTAGCAGTCATAGAAAGGCAGCACCAGTCGGCGCAACAGGTTATGGCGCGCATTGGTACCTTGCGGGTCGCGCGCATCGCGGCCGTGTTCGCCATGCACGCGCACCGGTACGCCGGCCAGGGCGGCGGCCGGGGCATATTCGATGGCCGACAGGTTGTAGGTATGCAGCACCGCCGGACGCAGGCGGCGCAGCAGACGCCACAGGTGTAAATGGGTCTGCGGTGCCAGGCCAGGGGGCTTGTGCAGGGCGTACACCGCCACGTTGGGCTTCTGGATCTTGTTGGCGAAATCGGTGTAGTCGGTCAGGCACACGATGGCATGCCGATAGCGTTCGGCTGGCATGCCATTGATGCAGTCGACCAGCAAGGTCTCCAGCCCGCCGAAGTCGAGCCGGTAGATCAGGTGTACGACCAAAGGAATATCTCGATCCACGCTATGCCTACCGCTTGCCGTTGTTGTTCAGGGTTGCCTCGATGCCGGCGAGGTTATCGTCCAGATAGCGGCGCAGGACGGCGCGCGCCTGTTCCGGTTGCTCATCGATGTTGGTGAAGACGAACAGTGCGGCACCGTCGTCCCCATGCATTTCCAGCTGGCTCTTGGTCTGCAGCAGCTTGGCCAGGTAGTCGTTTTCCACGAAGCGCTGATCGATCCAGTACCAGCGCCAGATCATCATGCGCCCGGCCGGGGCGCTGATGATTTCCTCGCGCAGTGCCAGCGCACGCCCGGCCACTGTTTCCGTACGCACACTGTTGCCGGTGCGGATCCAGGGGCTGTTCTTCTCCTGCAGGACGCGGTTCACCGAGCTCACCAGCGTGGCCCCGGGGTGTTGGCCACGGTAATAGCGTACGAACAGGCCCACCCGCATGCCGTCGTGACCATAGAAACGCGACAGGTCGGCTACCCCCGGGTGGAAGTCCGGTGCCCAGTTGCTGAAGGCGGCGCTGTCGTTCCAGGTGCTGCGCAGGGTGCTCAGGTCGACGGGGGCGCCACTGGCGTCGAGGCGGTGCATATAGACCGCGTAAGCCGGTCCCACGCCGACGGCGGCCAGCGTCAACAGCGCTGCCGATGCCAGCCGTATCGGTGTGGCGCCAGCCAGGCGGGGCGCCGCGCCGGCAGCCGTAGCTGCAGCCTCGGGATCGTCGCCACGCTTCTTCTTCGCGTCGATCCAGAAGCCGCCGATCCAGAACATCAGGAACATCACCAGGCCGAAGAACAGCCAGCCATAGATCAGGTGGTCCACACCCACGGCCAGTTGCATGCTGCTGAGGTGACCGATCATCACGATCATGTAGGCCCGCAATCCATTGGCGATCACCGGGACCACACCGGAGAGCAGCACGAAGCCGGCCTGACGCCAGCGCGAACGATAGCTCAGGTGGGCATACAGCACGCCCAGCGTAAGCGAGGCGATCAGGTAGCGCACCCCGCTGCAGGCTTCCACCACCGACCAGCGGCCGGAGGGAATGACGAAGGTATTGCCTTCGCGCCAGACCGGGATGCCGGTCAGTTGCAGGGCGGTGATGGTGAAGTCGGCCGTGAATTCGATGAGCGGCTCGATGAGTACCTCGCCGGCCGGCACCGCAAAGATCAGGAACAGCAGCGGGAAGGCGATCACCCGCGATATGCGCAGACCCAGCACACTCACCACCGCGCTGATCATGATGCTCACCAGGGCGAAGTGCTTGACCACCTGCACATCGGCCAGCTCGCCCAGCAGCCAGCCCAGGCTGCACAGGGCCAGCACCACCAGTCCGGGCAGGAAGGGCTGGGGCGCCAGGCCGCGCAATTCATCGCGCTGGCGCCAGATCAGCCACAGGCTGATGGGCAGGATCAGATACTGGTGGGTAAAGGTCTCGGAACGGTCCCAGATCTCCACCATGGACATCAGGGTGTCGCGATAGAGCAGCATGGGCAACACCAGCGCCAAGGCCAGCAATACGATGGTGGCGGGCGACAGGCGTTGGGCGAGGGGCAGGTCGGCGGGGCGCATGGGCAGCCTCAGGCAGGGGTGAAATGGAGTGCCTCGGCACTTTCCAGCAGGGTGTCGAGCTGTGACAACTGCCGTTCCCAGCCGTAGTCCTGCTCGATCAGGGCGCGCGCGCTGGCGGCCAGGCGCTGGCGCGGCCCGTCCGGCTGCACATCCTGCAACAATGCAATGGCTGCCTGCGCCAGGGCCTCGGCGCCATCGGCCACCAGCAGGTCACGTCCCGGCGTGGCCGAGATACCCTCGAAGGCTTGTGGCGAGGCCAGCACCGGCATGCGCATGGCCATGGCTTCGAGCACCTTGTTCTGGATGCCACGGGCTACACGTAGCGGCGCCACGGCGCAATGGGCGTGGGCCAGGTAGGGACGGATGTCGGGCACGGTGCCGGTGACGGTCACGCCCGGCAACTCGGCCAGTGCCTGCACCTGGGGTGTGGGGCGCGAGCCGACGATGTAGAACTGCGCCTGCGGCAGGCGCGCACGCACCTGCGGCAGGATCTCGCGGGCGAACCATTGCACCGCATCGATGTTGGGCCAGTAATCCATGGCGCCGGTGAACACCATCACCTGGGCATCCGGGGCATAGGGATTGTCCAGGTGGTGGGCCGGCGAGAAGTAGTCGATATCGACGCCGTTGTTGAGGAAGCCGGTCTTGTGCGCACTGGCCGGAGCCAGCTGGCGGAACAGGGCCGCTTCGGCCTGCGAGACGAACAGCGAGACATCGGCCGCGGCGGCCACCTGGCGTTCGAACTCCAGCAGGCAACGGCCCTCACGGCGGTACAGCCAGCTCATGGGCCAGGATTTCTTGGCGGCGTATTGGGCCCACTTGTCGGAGTCGACATCGACGAAATCGACCACGCTGCGCGTCAAGCGCGGATCCTGCGCGTACTGCGCCATCACCGAGGAAAACACCAGCACGCGCGAGATCGGCGCCGCATCCAGCTGCGTTGCCACCCACTGGCGCAAGCCATTGTTGCGGTAGTAGTCCAGGCTCAGCGCACGCGTGGTGGCCAGCGCCGGCAGGCTGCGCAGGCGCGCCTGCAAGCCGTCCAGGCGGGCGAAGTGGCTGGACTGGCAATAGGCCTTGACGGTATCCACATACTGCCAGTCGGCCGGATCATCGATGAAGCTGCCGAGATGGACGTGATAGCGCTGGGCCAGATGCTTGAGCAGATGGAAGGAACGTATCTTGTCGCCCTTGTTGGGCGGATACGGGATGCGGTGCGCCAGGAAAAGCAGGTGTTCCACAGCTCACCCCAGTTGCCGGACGATATGCGGACCGATCATGTTGGCTGCCCACAGCGGCAGGCGTTTCCAGGTCTTGATCATCAACTGGTACTTGGGGTTCAGCGGGTTGGTGTCCGGCACGTCCTGTCCACGCAGGAGCTGGTACTCATAGTGCAGCGGCTCGGGCGTGAAACCCCAGTTCTTCTTGAAGTCGAAGGAGCCGGTGCCCTGCTTGCTGCGGCCGAAGTCGAAGACGCGGATGCCGCGTGCGGCCGAGCGGCGCATCAGTTCCCAGTACATGAAGTCGTTGGCGGCCAGGTCGCGCGCACGCTCGTTGCCACCGCCGTAGTAGGGCAGTACCTCGTCGCGGAAGTAGAAGCTCATCACGCTGCTGATGGTCTGGCCGTCCTTGGTGATGGTGAGCACTTCGCAATCCTTGCCGAATACCTCTGCCAGGACCTTGAAATGCTTGCGCGAGAACACCGGGGTGCCCAGGCGATGCACGCTGGCCGAATAGGCGTCGAAGAAACGGTCGGTGTTGCTGTCGATCTCGCTTTGCAATTCGAACTTGATGCCCTTGCGCACCATGGCGCGCTGCTTGCGCGGGATGGCCTGCATGTTTTCTTCGTCGTCGGCCGAGATCTCCTTGCGGAAGGTCACGTAAAGCGCCTTGGTCGGCCAGTCGCTGTGCTGGGGGGCGATGTTGCGGTATTCCAGATGCTCGGCGTTGAGCTTGCGCGCCAGTTCGATGGCGGCACCGTCCAGCAGGGCGCGGGCCTGGACATCTTCGCCGGCCACGCCGCCATAGACGCAGAAGGGCAGCGAGCCCAGCCAGCTGCCGAACAGGCGGCTTCTGATGTGGGCCAGCGGCAGCACGGCCACGATCCGGCCGGCACGCTGGGCATACATGAAATAGGCGCGATGGCCGAAGGAGCGCTCCATCACTTCCTTCCAGCCGGCGCGATGGAAGAAGGTGGCCTGCGGGCATTGCAGGACGAACTCGTCCCAACGCTGCACATCGGTGCTCTGCAGCGGGTGTACGGTGAGCTCGCCCGCAGCGGCAGCAGCGGAGGTGGCCTGGTGTTCGGAAACCGAGGTCGTGGCGTTCATTGGGCACCCAGGTAAATGCGGTCCATGCGATCCCACTGGAAGTCGGAGGCCAGCTCCTTGATGCGCTCTTCCGTGCGATGCAGGTTGATGTAATGGCGGAAGCGCGTCTTGGCGCTGATGCCGCTCTGGCGCGGTTGTCCGGGATCGATTTCCCAGGGATGGAAATAGAAGATGGCCGCTTCGCCATCGCGCTGGTTGACCCGGCGCAACAGCCAGCGCGACAGCGCATACGGGAAGAAGCGGAAGAAGCCGCCACCGCCGGCCGGATAATTCTTTTCGCCGAAACGCACCGTGCTCACCGGCACTTCCAACAGGCCATCCGGGCCATTGGGGTAGTAGGCGAAACGCGGCGCATCGGGCACGCCGTAGTGGTCATGCTTGACCGGATAGATGCTGGAGCTGTAGCGATAACCGGCTTCCTGCAGCACATCCAGCGCCCACATGTTGTCCTTGCCGATGGAGAAGCTGGGCGCGCGGTAGCCCTTGACTTCCTGGCCACCGATATCTTCCAGCAAGGCCTTGGCGCGGCCGATGTCCTGGGCGAACTGGGCGCGATCCTGGTCGCTGGCGCGCAGGTGGCCGTAGCCGTGGCTGGCCAGCTCATGGCCCTGCTCGACGATGCGGCGTACCACGGCCGGATAGCGTTCGGCGATCCAGCCCAGGGTGAAGAAGGTGGCGTGGATATCGTGGTCGGCGAAGATGGCCAGGATCCTGTCCATGTTGCGCTCGACCCGGCAAGGCTGGCTTTCCCAGCTGTCGCGCGAGATGGTGTTGGCGAAGGCCGATACCTGGAAGTAGTCCTCTACATCCACCGTCATGGCGTTGCGGATAGGCGAGCCCATGCCAGTTCCCCTCAAGCCGCGGCGCGGCGCTGGTCCAGCCAGGCGCACAGGTCCTGGGCGATACGGTCGGCGGCGTGGCCATCCCAGAACTCGGGGACGCGGCCACCCTTGCCACCGTGCTCGATCACGTCGCGGAAGATCGCCAGGATCTTCTCCGGATCGTTGCCGGCGATGGTGTTGGTGCCTTGTTCCACCGTGATGGGGCGCTCGGTGTTGTTGCGCAGGGTCACGCAGGGCACGCCCAGGGCGGTGGTTTCTTCCTGGATGCCGCCGGAGTCGGTCAGCACCAGGCGGGCATCCTGCATCAGGCCCAGCATTTCCAGGTAGCCCATGGGCGGCAGCTGCAGCACCTGCGGGATATCGATCAGCTCGGCCAGGCCGAACTTCTCGATCATGCCGCGCGTGCGCGGATGCAGCGGGAACACCACCGGCAGCGTGGCGCTGATGGTGCGTACCGTTTCGAGCAGGCGGCGCAATACTTCCGGGTCATCGACGTTGGAAGGACGGTGCAGGGTCAGCACGGCATAGCCTTGGGCATGCTGGAAGTCGCTGCGGCCATGGGCTTCGAGGATCTGCGGCAGGCGGATGGCGCGCGGCAGGTTGCTGCGCAGCGTGTCGATCATCACGTTGCCCACGAAGCGCACGCGCTCGGCGGCGATGCCTTCGCGCGTCAGGTTGTCCAGGGCGCTGGCTTCGGTGGTGTAGAGCAGGTCCGAGATCTGGTCGGTCAGGATGCGGTTGATTTCCTCGGGCATGGCGCGGTCATAGCTGCGCAGGCCGGCTTCCACGTGGATCACCGGAATACCCTTCTTGGTGGCCACCAGGGCGCAGGCCAGGGTCGAGTTGACATCACCCACCACCAGCACGGCCGAGGCCTGGGCGGCGTCCAGCGCCGGCTCGAAATGGGTCATCACGGCGGCGGTCTGCACGGCGTGGCTGCCGGAGCCGATCTCCAGGTTGATGTCCGGCGAGGGGATGCCCAATGCCTCGAAGTACTGGTGGTTCATCGCCACGTCGTAATGCTGGCCGGTATGCAGCAGGGTGGCTTGCACCTTCTCGCCCATCCTGGCGAAGGCCGACATGATCGGCGCGATCTTCATGAAATTGGGGCGGGCGCCGACGATGCAAAGGATGCGGTGCGGTGCTGCGGTCGCGTTGGTGCTCATGGCTTGGGTTCCTGGGAATTGTATTTGGACGAATGCGAGGTGAGGTCGCGCAGGATCTTGAGGATGGACGCCGTGGCGTTCTCCAGCTTGCCCACGCGCTGCTGCAGCTCTTCCAGCGCATCGTCGTTGAACTGGCGTTCGACCGAACGCAGTTCGGCCATGGTCTGTTGTTCCTGATCGGGCAGGGGCTGCTCGAACTCTTCCTGGATGTCGCTGATGACGGCGGCGACATGCTCGGCGCTGAAGGCGCGCAGCTCTTCCAGGTAGCCCATGAGCAGCAGGCGGTCGCACAGCGAATTGATCTTGCGCGGGATGCCGCCGGTGTAGTTGTGGATGGCCGAGTAGGCGCCGGCATCGAAGGAGGGATCGTTTTCCCAGCCGACCGTGCGCAGGCGATGCTGGATGTAGGTGATGGTCTCTTCCTCGTCCATCGGCCCCAGGTGATAGGTGGCGATGACGCGCTGGCGCAACTGCAGCATGGCGTCGCTATGCAGCGTGATGCGGAACTCGGGCTGGCCCAGCAGGAAGGTCTGCAACAGCGAGCGGTCGCCGCTCTGGAAGTTGGAGAGCATGCGCAATTCTTCCAGCGTGGTGGGCGACAGGTTCTGCGCCTCGTCCACCACCAGCAGGGCACGGATGCCTTTCTGTTCGCAATGCAGGAAGAACTGCTCCAGGCGCGTGAGCAGGGTGGCCTTGCTGGCATCCTCGCTGGGCAGGCCGAAGGCGGCGGCCACCATGCGCAGGGTGTTGTCCGGGTCCAGGTGGGTGTTGACGATGTGGGCAGAGATGATCTGCATGGGATTGATCTTGGCCAGCAGCTTCCTGACCAGGGTGGTCTTGCCGGCACCCACTTCGCCGGTGATGATGATGAAGCCTTCGCCTTGCGACAGGCCGTACTCCAGATAGCTCATGGCCCGCTTGTGGCCCTTGCTGCCGAAGAAGAAGCTGGGGTCGGGACGCAGGCGGAAAGGCTTGTCGCGCAGACCGTAGAATGATTCGTACATAGCGGGCTCGATGCTCTTAGAGCTTCATGTTCAGATAGGCGCTCACCGCGTTTTCGCGGTAGGACACGTCAGATTGGGTCGACTGGCCCTGGTTGCGGCGCACTTCCACGGTGCCCAGCACGTCCGGGGTCAGCTGGCGCGACACGCCCAGGCGCAGGCTCTGGGTGTTGTCGACCCGGCCGCTGGTGATCGACTTCACGCGCGAGGCCACCAGGGATGCATTGGCGCGCACCCGCTCACTGAGTCGACGCGAGAGCACGGCGCTGGCGCCGATCTGCTCGGTGCGGTCGTTGCCGGTGCCCACCAGGGTGCCCAGGCTGTTGTTGGAAAGCGGTTCGCGCTCGGTATCGAAGATCGAGATCAACAGCGTCGTGCGCGCGCCGCTGAGCAGTACCGAACCCTGCAATTGCTTCTGCAGGAACACCGTGTTGGTAAAGGAGTTGACCGAGGTGGTCAGGGTGCTGGGCAGGTTGCCTTGCTGGATCAGCTGCTGCACCGCCGCAGCGCGGGCGGTGGCATCACTGATCGAGGACGACAGCAGCTGGTCCAGGAAGGTCGCGGTATTGACCGTGGTCGGCTGCGAGAACTGCGCCGGCGTGGTGGTCACGTCCTCGTTATAGCTGAGCAGCCAGTTGGCCACCCGGCTGCGCGTGGCCGCCGACAGCGAGAAGGTGCTGCCATAGTACTTGTGGCCGATGGCGGCGTTCAGGCTGGTGCGCTGGTTGAGCTTCCATTCGAAGCCACCGGTCCAGGAATAGCCAGAGCTGGAATTGGCCGTGAGCGAATAATCGTTGCGATCGTAGCCGACCGTGCCGACCAGGCGGAAGTGTTCGTCCAGCAGGTAGGACAGGCGCCCCACGATATTCTGCAGCTCGACATTGCTCTGGCCGGTGTAATGGGAGTTGGCGTCGCTGTACTTCAGGCCCCAGCCGATCAGGTGGTAGGCCGGGCCGCTGTCGGCCTTGAACGAGACGGTGTCGGTATTGCTGTTGGACAGGCCGCCGTTGCTGGCCGAAACGGTGTCGCGGGCATAGCGCAACTCGGCCGTGGCATCCGAACCGAAGGTGCGCGCCAGGTAGGGGCTGATGCGGGTGGTACGAACGGTGGTGCGGTTGCCGCTGCCATTGGTGTTGTCCACGGGCTGGGCACCGAAGGCCGAGATGTTCTGTTCGGTGATCGAGGCCGCGCTATCCAGGTACAGCAGGTTGTCGATGAACCTGGCGTTGGCATTGGCATTCAACAGGTTGGTCAGCGACGAACCGGCGTTGTGGTTGGCGTAATAGGTTTCCTGCAGGCCGTAGTTGGCATTGAGTGTCAGGTTCGGTCCCTTGGAGACCACCGTCAGCGACGGCGTGACCTGGGTGACGAAGTCGCTCTTGCCCTGTGGCTGCAGGTTCACGTTGTCGGTATAGGTCTGGCTGACATTGACCGAGGGCGTGATCGTCCATTCGGCCGCCTGGGCACCCGAGGCCACCAGCAGCGCGGCAGCCATGGCGAGCGTGCGATGCGGCAGGGAAGTGGGGACAATCGCGTTGCGCTGGTTCTCAGTAGCCATAGCCATATCCGTATCCATACTCCGGGGAGCCGGCAAAAGCCATGCTCTTGTTATAGATCAGGCTGACGTTCTGGCAGCCCTTGAGCTGATTGAGCGAGGTCTTGACGGCTTGTTGCGAGGTGCTTTCGGCGGCCACCACCATGGCGATCTGGCCCATCTTGGTGGCCAGCACGTTGGCTTCGCTGGTCACCAGCAGCGGTGGCGAATCGAAGATGACGATACGGTCGGGGTAACGGCTGGCGATTTCTTCCAGCAGCAGGTGCATGGACTGGCTGGCCAGCAATTCCGAAGAGTGGCTGTGACGCGGACCCACCGGCAGTACGCTCAAGGTGTCGACGTTGGTCTTGAGCAGCACGTCGGCCATGTCGACCTTGTCGTCGAGCAGCAGGTTCATCATGCCCGCGCCTTCCTCGGCCACGTCGAAGGTGCGCAGCACCGAGGGACGCGCCACGTCGGCATCGACCAGCAGCACGGTGTGGTCCAGCTCCATGGCAATGGACAGGGCCAGGTTGATCGAGCAGAAGGTCTTGCCCTCGTTGGGCAGCGAGCTGGTGACCATGATCAGGTTGCCCGGATTGGCGCCGGCCTCGCGCGGCGCGAAGGCCTGGCGCAGCAGCGAGCGCTTGATCATGCGGAACTGCTCGGAGATCAACGAACGGCTGCCCGGTGTCAGGAAGCCCATGCCGGCCAGGCGTTCCAGATTGATATCGATGCGTTTGGCCGCCGTGGTGCGGGCCGGCGCAGGTTCTGCCGCCGCTGCTGTCGCCGCAGCTGCAGGCGCCGCAGCTGCGGCAGATGCAGCAGCTACGATCGGTGCAGCAGCTACGATCGGTGCGGCAGGTACGACCGGTGTGGCAGGTGCGACCGGTGTGGCAGGTGCGACCGGCGCGGCAGCTTCGCCGCTGGCCGGCGCGCTCGCGTCCTGGGCCGCAGCCTTGGCCTGGGCGTCAGCCTGTGCGGCCTGCTCGGCCGGTGACAGGATCTCGCTGGCGCCGGCCGGGCGCTGCGAGGCGTGGGTCTTGAGGCGGCTGGCGGCGCGTTCGATGATGCTCATGCGTGCTCTCCTGGGATACCGCGGGTGCGGCGAGGCAAACTGGAATGAAGGGAAAGGCGCATCATCAATACCTCAGGAACAGGAAGGCCATCATCACGACATAGGCCACAAAGAAAGCGACCACCAGGGCAATGAACTTGCGCACGCTGCCCTTGCGCTTGGCCACTTCGGCATCGGTCCAGTTCATCGCCACCGCACCCAGCACGGGGAGGCCGGTGACCTGCTGCAGCTGGTGCTGGGTGATGAAGGAGGGGCGCACCTGGCTCAGCACCACGGTCACGCCGAAGCCGGCGGCAATCGCGGCCACGAACAGCAGCGTCAACAGACGCAGGCGATTCGGACCCACCGGCAGACGCGGCACGATGGGCGGATCGATCACGCGGAAGGTCATCAGGTCGGTGGCCGAGCTGAGGTCGCCGGAGAGCTTGGCGGCGTCGCGGCGGGCCACCAGTTTCTCGTAGTTGTCCTTGTTGATCTGGTAGTCGCGGTTGAGCTGGGTGAACTGCGCTTCGACGTCAGGGGCGGCGATGCTCTGCGCCTTCAGGCGCGCATAGCGGGCCGCATATTCATCGACTCGCGCGCGCAGGCTGGCAGCCTTGGCGCGGGCGTCCGACAGCGACACGCTGAGCTGCTGCATCATGGGGCTGTAGTTGGCGCCCGGATCGGCGCCCGGCTGGCGGTTCTTGGCTTCGTCGCGCTTGCGTTTTTCCAGCTCGGCGATCAGGCGCCGCGTGCCGACCACGTCGGGATGGTTTTCGGTGTACTTGGTGCGCAGGTCATCGAGCTGCTTGACGGCGGCTTCCAGGCGGGAATCGATTTCCGGCGTGGGCATGCGCGGCATGTCGTCGCTGTTGCCGCTGCCGCCGGTGAGCTGCTTCTGGATGGCGTTGCGGGCCTGCTCGGCTTCGGCCAGTTCCAGGCGCGCCTGGCTGAGCTGGTCGGCGGCATCCTGCAGCTTGGAGCCATAGTCGCTACCCTGGCGCGGCAGCAATTCAGCGTTCTTCTGCTTGAATTCCTTGAGCGCGTTCTCAGCATTGGTCAGTTTTTCTTCGTAGCTCTTGATCTGGTCGCCGATGAAGCGCACGGCCTTGTCCGAGTCTTCCTTCTTGTCGCCCACGCTGCCTTCGACGAAGATGGTCAGCAGCGACTGCACCACATCCTTGCCCAGCTTGGGGTTCTCGTTGTTGTAGGTGATGGTGTAGATGTCGTCGCGCCCGGTCTGGGTGATCTTGATGCGTTGCGCCAACTCATCGACCAGCTTGTCCTTGTCGGCTACGGTCTGGGCCTTGATGTCCAGGTCGGCCATGCGGGTGACGCGCTCCAGGTTGGGGCGGCTGAGCAGGGTGCGGCTCATGATGGAGACCTGCTGCTCGATGTTGGGGACGGTGGTCATGCCGGCCAGCAAGGGCTTGAGGATGCTTTGCGTGTCCACATAGACACGGGCCGAGGCCTGGAAGTCATTGGGCAGACGGAACACGATGACACTGCCTACCAGTAGCACCACCCAGGCCACCGAGATGGCCAGCCAGCGATGCTTCCAGGCGCCCTTCAAGAGCGATAAGAGTTGCGATAGTAAATCCGCCATGTGAGCCGCTTCCCCTGCGATCGAGATTCAACAAATTGAGTGTTTGACAGCCAGCCTGCCAGGTCAGGGCGCCGATGGTGGCCCACTGTGTAAAGCGAGCCGACATCGACAGGCCAAGCACCAGCCCACTTGAGTGCAGTGTCGTGGCCTGTTTGCAACATCTTCGTGGTGAATGATTTCCCCGGAAAGCTCCCCCTCCTGGCAAATCGGGTCATCCCCGATGGATATCCCCCTTCGAGATATCAAATATCGTTAAATCAGTAGTAATAGTGACTTTTTGACAATCGCAGAATCATACCATCCTGCTTCACATTTCCAGTGCGGAATAAGACACAAATTACGCCAAAATTTACACTATTTCTGTGCGTTATTATTTGCTAGAAAGCCGCGCCACCACTGGTTTTCTTGCTGTAATGCAAGCTTGTCGCAAGAACTGATGACAAGCGCCGCCACAGTCGTCCCATGTCGTGTCGCAACAGGCCCGCCAAGCCGTCTGCGGTCAGCGGATTGAAGGCGGCCAGGCCCCAGCGTTCGCGGCGGTGCGACATCCAGTCGCGCTTGTAGCCGTCGTCGCCCATCAGGTAATCAACTTCGCGCACGCCGTCGATGTCGATGACGTGTTGCATCATCCGCGCGGTCAGCACCGAGCCCACTGAGAGCGCGGCAAAGCGTTCGTCATAGGCGAGCTTGTAGATAGCGGCCACGCCGTGGTGGACGATCCACAACTGGGCGGCAGCAGCCTGCCCATCGATGCGCACGATGCCCAGGCGCAACTTGCCCTGACTGGCACACAGGCGGATCAGGCCGGGGATGAAATCGGGATAGGGTTCGGCCTGTTTCCAGCTGGCCTGGTAGACCGCCTGGTAGTCGGCAATGCCGCGTTCGAGCGCTGCGCCTTGCTCGATGATGGTGATCTCCACGTCACCAGCGGCCCGCAGTTGCTGCGACTTGCGCGCCAGGGTATTGCGCAGGCGCGAGGGCAGGGTGGCGTGGTATTGGTCATAGCTGCGTCCGGCCACATCCAGATACCAGTTGCCAAAGCAGTAGTACGGACGCACCGCCAGGCCGCAGGAACGCAGCGCCTGATGCAGGGCTGCAAAACCAGCCTCTTCGCGGGCTAGCGGATGCAGGTCGATGCGGCTGTAGCGGGGCCGTTCGGCGACGATGGCGGCCATCAGCGCCGGCAGGTCGCGCTGGTCTGCAACGGGGTCGACCATCAGCGGGCCGGCCAGGGCCGAATAGTAGTTGGCCTGCGCCTGCAAGCGCTGCGCGCCCGGCCAGCCGGCATGCGGCTGGCACATCATCGGCAGCAGGATGCGTGCAGCCCCTTCGCGCTGCAGGCAATACAGCCGTAGCGATTGCCCGGCCGTGCCGGTGCTTGCGGCCAGGTGGCGCAGCCAGCCGGGCGTGAGGCAGAAATCGGCCTGCTGCCCGGCGCGCTCGAAACTCGCCAGCACCGCTGGCGGCATGTTGGCGAAACCGTCGTAGCGCTCGATGGCGACCATGTCAGCTGCCCGCCCCGGCAATGCTCAGGCGGAGGCTCCCAGGTGGTCGATGTACCAGTTCATGGCTTCCTGCAGGCCGGCGTGGATGCGATGGGTAGGTGCATAGCCCAAGCCTTCGCGGGCCTTGCTGATGTCGGCCTGGGAATCGCGGATGTCGCCGGCGCGGAAGCCCACGTAGGTGGGGCTGTGCTGCTGCAGGTGCGGGAAGCGTTCCACCAGCAGACCGCGCATGACCTCGTAGAGCTGGTTGAGGCTGGTGCGATCGTTGAGGGCGATGTTGTAGACCTGGTTGGCGGCTTCGGGCGCGGCGGTGGCGGCCAGCAGATTGGCCTGCACCACGTTGTCGATGTAGCAGAAGTCGCGCGTGGTCTCGCCATCGCCGTTGATGCGCAGCGCATCGTTGCGGATCATCGCCGTCACCCATTGCGGGATCACGGCGGCATAGGCGCCGTGCGGATCCTGGCGGCGGCCGAAGACATTGAAGTAGCGCAGGCCGATGCTTTGCAGTCCATAGCAGCGGCCGAAGACGTCGGCATACAGTTCGTTGACGTACTTGGTCACCGCATAGGGCGAGAGCGGCTTGCCGATCACGTCTTCCACCTTGGGCAGGCCAGGGTGGTCGCCGTAGGTCGAGCTGGAGGCGGCATAGACGAAGCGCGCCACCTTGGCATCGCGGGCCGCGACCAGCATGTTGAGGAAGCCGTTGACGTTGTTCAGGTTGGTGCGCAGCGGGTCTTCGATGGAGCGCGACACCGAACCCAGTGCCGCCTGGTGCAGCACGTAGTCGACGCCGGCGCAGGCGCGCGCGCAGTCGTCATTGTTGCAGATGTCACCTTCGATGAAGCTGAAGTTGGCCCAGGCGGCCTCGCCGACCTCGGCGCGGACTTCCTCCAGGTTGGCCTGGCGGCCGGTGCTGAAGTTGTCCAGGCCGGTGACCTGCTGGCCCAGCGAAAGCAGCCGGGCCAGCAGGTTGGAGCCGATGAAGCCGGCCACGCCGGTGATGAGCCAGCGCTTGGGTTCTTGCGTCAGTTGCGTACTGATCGTGTCGTATCTGGTCATGGGGTAGCGTTTCTGGCGACGTGCCGATCAGAGGCGCCAGACGCTGTAGCCGGCGGCGCTGAGGGCGTTCTGGTCGAATTGCGACTTGACGTCGATGAAGCAGCCATTGTCCTTGAGCTTGGAGACGATCTCGGTCAGCGGGCGTGCCAGCAGTTCCTTGTGCGACACGGCGGCCACCACCGCATCGGCGCGCGGCAGGTCGGACCAGTTTTCCAGCTTGATGCCATATTCGTGTTCAGCGTCCTCGCTGGCGGCCACCGGATCGTAGACGTGCACTTCCACGCCATAGGATTGCAGCTCGGTGACGATGTCGACCACCTTGGAGTTGCGCAGGTCGGGGCAGTTTTCCTTGAAGGTCAGGCCCAGTACGTTGACCTTGGAGCCCTTGATGGGGAAGCCGGCGGCGATCATGGACTTGACCGTCTTCTCGGCCACGAACTTGGCCATGCCGTCGTTGATGCGGCGACCGGCCAGGATCACTTGCGGGTGATAGCCCAGCATCTCGGCCTTGTGGGTCAGGTAGTACGGGTCCACGCCGATGCAGTGGCCGCCCACCAGGCCCGGACGGAAGGGCAGGAAGTTCCACTTGGTGCCGGCAGCCTGCAGCACTTCCAGGGTATCGATGCCGATCTTGTCGAAGATGATGGAGAGCTCATTCATCAGTGCGATGTTGAGGTCGCGCTGGGTGTTCTCGATCACCTTGGCGGCTTCGGCCACCTTGATGCTGGAGGCGCGATGCACACCGGCGGTGATGATGGATTCGTAGAGCTGGGCGATCTTTTCGAGGGTCTCGGCATCATCGCCGGAGACGATCTTGAGGATGGTCGTCAGGGTGTGCTGCTTGTCGCCCGGATTGATGCGCTCGGGGGAGAAGCCGACGTGGAAATCCTGGCCCCACTTCAGGCCCGAATGCTGTTCCAGCAGCGGCACGCAGACTTCCTCGGTGGCACCGGGATAGACGGTCGATTCGAAGATGACGATGGCGCCGCGCTTCATGTGCTTGCCCACGGTGACGCTGGCGCCGGCCAGCGGGCCGAAGTCCGGGTTGTGCGCTTCATCCACGGGGGTGGGCACGGCCACCACGATGAAGTCGGCATCAGCCAGGATGGCGGGGTCGGTGCTCACGCTCAGTTGCGTGGAGGCACGCAGTTCCTCGGTGCTCAGTTCGCCGGTGGGATCGACGAACTTGCGGTAGCTCTCGATCTTGCTCTTGGAAAGGTCGAAACCCACGGTGGGACGCTTCTTGCCAAACTCCACTGCCAGCGGAAGACCCACGTAACCCAAGCCTACGACTGCAACGATACTCATGTTTTCCATCCCCAAAAATAAAGACAAATGATCGGGCACGTCCCATGCCCGCAAATTGGTGTTGCCGATGTTGCTGCGCGGCTATTCTTTCCGTGCCGCAATCAGGGCTGCCTGCGACAGGCAGAAAAATCCTCGAATGCGCCATAGGATACACGGGCGCTGCGCATTCCTTTGCATAGATCAGGCACCTGTTCCTGCATGTTTTCTCGTACAGGCGGCTTGTCCTTCCAACGCATGTCCAGCATCTGCGGCGACTGGAACAGGGCGCGCACCGGGTGGCGTCCCAGGTACAGGTTCAGCGCGCCGGTGATCTCGTTCTCGGCGGTGCGGACCAGGCCGTCATCGCGTTCGCGCACCACGCTGTCGATGAGGTTGCCTTCGACGTCGGCCGTGCTTTCGGCGAAGCGTACCGTAATCCCGCCGGTGTCGACCAGCGTGTTGTGCAAGATCTTGCTGGCGGCGGCACGGTTGAGATAGATGCCGTCGTCGGAACAGGAGGCAATCAGGTTGCCGGCGATCACGCCGCCGTCCTGTTCGGTGATGCAGCGCTTGTCGCGGCAGTAGGGCAGGCCGGTGCCGCCGCCGCCCAGTGACAGGCCGACCTGCTGGCCGGTGTGTCCTTGCAGCAAGTATTCGCACAGCACGATGTTCTGTTCGATCCGGTTGCCACTGCCGGCGCCCTTGACGAAGGCGCCATAGCTGATGCGGTCGCCGCTGGCCTTGATGAAGTCGCTGATCTGGTTGCGTGCGATACGCCAGTTGCTGGCGGCTACCAGGTCGATCGGCGTGACCGGCCCCATGGTCTGGCGCGGCGCGGTGTTGGTGAGGGTATTGCCCTCGATGCTGCCGCCATCGGGGAAGCCGCCCTCGTCACCATTGATCTTGAAATGGGCGTTGAAGTTGACGATACGGTTGTTGCGGGCAATGAAGTGCGCTCCCCGGCCCACCACATGGAAGGCATGCTCGCAGAACTCCTGGCTCTTGCAGACGCCCTCGATGTTGAGGTTTTCAAAGATCCACCAGGGCGCGTCGATCTTGAAACCTTCGCCGGCATTGAGTTCGATGAAGACCGTCTCGGGACGTGCGGCCCGCACCACGATAGGCGATTGGGCAGTGCCGGCCTGGCGCACGTCGAGCGAACCGTCGCCGTCGATGCGGTAGTGGCCTGGCTGCAAGGTGATGACCTGGCCGGGGCGCGCTTGCGCCAGCGCCTGGCTCAGTTCGACGGTATTGCCCACTGGCACCACCACGCCCGCCGGCGCAGGCGAGAAGGGCTCGGGCTGGGCGCCGATGGTCCATTGCTGTGGCGTATGGATGGTGCGCTGGCCGCGATCCAGGCGCTGCAGGAGTTCGGCCGCCTGCATGACCAGGCTGGTCAGGGCCTCCTGATGCCCTTCGGCACGGCGTTCCAGGTAGGGGGCCAACTGGCGCGGCGGGATGTTCAGGCGCGACAGCGATACCGCCGCGGTCACGATCGCCAGCACGAAAGCCGCCAGCAGCAGCCAGAGAAGAAGCTTGAGTCGCTTGATGGAAGTGGTCATGGTCACGTTCGGGTTAGGCGTGCTTAGCTCGGATGGTTGTCATGCAATTGCAGGCGATACCACAGCAGGCCCAGCCATTCATAGGTGGCGTAATAGGAGCGGCGCAATCCTTCTGCGCTGGGCAGCAACGACAGCGGTGTCAGGTGCTGCAGGCCGAAGAACATGGTGGGGGCGGCGATGACCTGCAAGCCCGCATGCTCGAAGGCCATGACCGCACGCGGCATATGCATGGCATCGGTGACCAGGAGGATGCGCTCGACTCCATCGGCGCGCAGCAAGGGCGCCGAATAGCTGGCGTTCTGTTCGGTGTTGGCCGACTGCCCCTCGATCCAGCGCACCGGCGTGGCAAAGTCTTCGCGCAGGGCGAGTGCCATGGCCTGGGCCTTGGAGCGCTGCGGCGCATCGGCCGGTGCGTTGCCCCCCGACACCAGTATCGGCAGACCGGTCTGGTGCTGCAATCGGGCCGCGTAGCGCAGGCGTGCCAGCGCTATGTAATCCGGTATATCCATGTCGTCGTATTCGGCAGCATGGTCCTCGCTACCGGCAGCCAGCACCACGATGGCCTGGCCCTGGCTGCGGGCCGCCGGGGTGAGCACGGCGGTCTGGTTTTCCAGTGGCTGGACCAGCAGGTCGGCCACCGCCGGGATGCACAGCAAGCCCAGCAACACGATACCGGAAGCGGCCACCGCCCGGCCCACGCGCGCATGCCACCGACAAAGCACAAAACCTGCCGCTGTCACCAGTAGCAGGTTCATGGGCGGCAGCAACAGGTATCTTGCTGCTGCCGAAAGCCAGAGCGATGCGCTCATCGGTGCGTAGTGACGCGCCGCGAAGGCCGGTACATCATCCAGGCCTCATCAAGCGAAGCTGTCCTTGCGCTTGCGTCATGCCAAGACAGTGCCGGGGCCGAGGTTGGCCGGGGCGAACAGTGCGGCGAGCAGTAATTTTTTCATCAGGAGTGGCCTTTGCTTGGATGTTTGGATGATGACGTGGCGCTCATCAAATTAATTGTCGTTATAGCAATTATTATGCCTGCACCTAAAAGCAGCGTGTTTTCAAGCGCTTGCGTTTTCTACTGCTGTGCTTCTCTTGAGCAATGTAAGTTTTTCCGACATAGGTGAAATTTTCTTCACGTCACTTTTTTACCTGATTTTTCGCGGCAAAGCCAATTCGAAATCAGGTAAATTTTTGTGCCTCGATTATGTTGAATTACCCGGTAAGCCGCATGGGTAAAGGGTTTTTATGAAATGAATGCCGCCCGGAAATGTCCAAAAAAACTGACGAATGATGTTGCAAATATGACCAAAAAAGTTCATTCTTCAGCGCTGTGAAGCTGAAGGAATGCGTTAGTGAATGTAAATACTTGCGCAGAGAAAATTCACGTGATCCCCGCGCGGGGTTGCGGGTAGAAAAAGTGTGTCGTCGCGAGTCGAGTCTGAAGGCGGGGCTGGTCGTGTCGCATGGTCCAAGAGGCTAGGGTCGCAGCGCGGTAGTCTGGGGAGTTGGGGGAAAGAATGTTTAGAATTGCCAACCACTATGTATCCAAGGTAGTGGCGTTTTTGCTGATGATCGAGTTGGCGATGCTGTTTGTTGCCGGCTATCTCGGGGTCAACTTGCGTTATCTTGGGATGCCGCAGGATATGCGGGATTTCCACCAATTCCTGTGGCCTACGGCGACCATGGCGATATGCGTTGTATTGGGCATGAGTGCGGTGGGGATGTACCAGCGCAACATCGAGCAGAGCGTGCGCTGGACGCTGGTGCGCCTGATACCGTCGCTGGGTATCGCGCTGGTGCCGATGCTGGTGATTTTTTACGTCGTGCCGGCCCTGTACCTGGAGCGTAGTGTCCTGGCCATTTCACTGGTGCTCTCCGCGCTGGCGGTGTTGCTGGTGCGCACGATCTTCTTCCATGTGGTCAAGTCGCGCCTGCTGGTGTCGCCCATTCTCTTTCTGGGCAGCAGCGACCTGGTGCGTGACTGCATCGAGACCTCGCGCCAGAACCTGCGCAATCACAAGTACAGCATCGTCGGCGCCATTGCGGTGGCCGGCGAGGAAAGCACCATGACCAAGCTGCTGGAGCCAGCCGGTACGCTGCTGGAGACAGCGCGCAAGTACAAGGCCGACGAGATCGTGGTGGCGGTGCAGAACCGGCGTGGTGGCGCACTGCGCATCCAGGAACTGCTGGAATGCAAGATGAAGGGCGTGCGCGTGACCGATGCGGCTGGCTTCTTCGAGCGCGAGGCCTGCCAGATCCGACTGGACTCGCTGCACCCCAGCTGGCTGGTGTTTGGCAACGGTTTCGACCAGAGCATCATCCGTACCTTCATGAAGCGCAGCTTCGACCTGTTCTGCAGCCTCATCATGCTGCCCTTGCTGTCGCCGGTGATGCTGGGCGCGGCCATCTGCATCTGGCTGGAGGATCGCGGTCCCATCCTGTATCGCCAGGAGCGTGTGGGCAAGAACAACGAAAGCTTCATGGTGCTCAAGTTCCGCAGCATGCGGGTCGATGCCGAGAAGGCCGGCAAGCCGCAGTGGGCGCAGGCGGACGATCCGCGCATCACGCGCGTGGGTAACGTGATGCGCAAGTACCGTATCGATGAATTGCCGCAGCTCTTCAATGTCCTGCGCGGTGACATGAGCTTTGTCGGTCCGCGTCCGGAGCGTCCTTATTTCGTCGAGCAGTTCGCCAACGAGATCACCTTCTACAACGTGCGCCACAGCGTCAAGCCTGGCATCACCGGCTGGGCCCAGGTGCGCTACAAGTACGGCGCCTCCAAGGACGACGCCGTGCAGAAACTGCAATACGATCTCTACTACGTCAAGAACAACAGCCTGTTCCTGGACATGCTGATCCTCATCGACACGCTCAGTGTCGTTCTGTTCGGCGCCGGAACCTGAGGCGCTGTCCATGTTCGGCACGCTGATGGAAGCCGCCTTGGTCAGTTACCTGGTCGCGGCATTGACCTTTACCTTGTTGGGCGGCTTCCTGGTCTTGCGCAACAAGGCGCAGTCGCGCCGTATCGCACTGGGGCTGACCTGCGCCATCAATGCCGCCTGGTCCTTGCTGCTGGCGCTGCAACTGTGGGCGCCGATGCGCTGGCCGATGGCCGCTGCGCTCCTGGAGGTGGCGCGCAATGTGGCCTGGGATCTGTTCCTGCTGCTGCTGGTGGGGGCGTTCAATCACGAGCGCCGCGCCACGCTCTCCAATGCCAATCGCTGGCTGGTGGTGGTGCTGCTGTTCTACGCGGTGACCCTGGTGTGTACGCTGATGGTGTCGTGGCAGCAGGGCTATCCGGTACGGCTGGGGCAGTTCACCCTGATGACGCTGCTGCGCACCGGTACGGCCATCCTCGGCCTGTTCCTGGTGGAGCAGCTCTACCGCAATACCATCGAGGCGCAACGCTGGGGCATCAAGTTCGCCTGCCTGGGCATGGGCGTGATCTTCGCCTACGACTTCTATCTCTACAGCGATGCACTGCTGTTCCGTCACTTCAATCCCGATACCTGGGTCGCGCGCGGTTTCGTCAATGCGCTGGCAGTACCGCTGATCGCCATCTCGGCCTTGCGCAACCCGCGCTGGTCGCTGGGGATCAAGGTATCGCGTCGGGTGCTGTTCCATTCGGCCGCGCTCTTTGGCAGCGCCGCCTACCTGCTGGCCATGGCCTCGGCCGGCTACTACGTGCGCATCTTCGGGGGCAGCTGGGGATCGGTGGCGCAACTGGCCTTCCTGTGCGGCGCGCTGGTGCTGCTGCTGGGGGTGCTGTTCTCGGGTGGATTCCGGGCGCGCCTGCGGGTGTTCATCAGCAAGCATTTCTATCACTACAACTATGACTACCGCGAGGTCTGGCTGGCCTTCACCGGGTCACTCTCGGCCAAGGGGCCGGACCTGGAACAACGCGTGGTGGAAGCCCTGGCGCGATTGGTCGAGAGCCCGGGCGGCGCGGCCTTCGTGATACGCGAGGGCAGCATCGAGACGGTGGCCTGCTGGAACATGGCGGTCAGCGCCGTCCCCGACGCCGCCAATGCCGAACTGTTGCGCTACCTGGGCGAGAAGCATTGGGTGATCGATCTGCTGCAACACAAGGCCGAGCCTGCGCATTATCACCACCTGCCGCTGCCGCAGTGGCTGCGCGAGACGCCCCGGGCCTGGCTGGTGGTGCCGCTGCATGTGCACGGCAGCCTGATCGGTTTCGTCGTGCTGGCGCAGCCGCGCAGCCCGCTCAAGCTCAACTGGGAAGTCATCGACCTGCTCAAGATCGCCGGTACCCAGGCCGGCAGCTACCTGATGCAGCAGCAGTTCGCCAATGACCTGATGGTGGCGCGCCAGTTCGAATCGTTCAACCGCATGTCCACCTTCGTGGTGCACGACCTCAAGAACCTGGTGGCACAACTGTCGCTGCTGATGGCCAACGCCGAGCGTCACAAGGATAATCCTGAATTCCAGCGCGACATGATCGATACTATCGACTTCTCGGTGCAGAAGATGCGGCTGTTGCTGCACAAGCTCAGTCGCAAGGATTCGGCCGAGCAGAACGAGATCATCGACCTGGACGAGTTGCTGCAACGGACCTTGCGTGCCAAGTCGGCCGGCGGCCCCAAGCCGCGCCTGATCGTGGCCGCCAGCGGCCTGCGCGTGATGGCCGACTGGGAGCGCCTGGAGCGGGTGACCGGCCATCTCGTGCAAAATGCGATCGAGGCGGTGTCGCCCACCAGCGGCCAGGTCGATGTGCGACTGGACCGCGCCGGCGATCAGGCCGTCATCGAGATCATCGACAACGGTCACGGGATGAGCGAAGACTTCATCCGTGATCGCTTGTTCAAGCCCTTCGAGACGACCAAGTCGGCCGGTATGGGCATTGGCGTATTCGAAAGTCGAGAATACCTGCACGCGCTGGGGGGCGTGCTGCAGGTGGAAAGTACCGAGGGGGCAGGCACCCGTTTTTGCATCAGGCTGCCCCTGCATGCGGCCACGGCCGCGGCTTCGCGACAATTACAAGAGGAATCCAGTGAGTCAAAACAAGCCTAAGCTCTTGATCGTTGAGGATGACCCAGGCCTGCAGAAGCAGTTGCGCTGGAGCCTCGATGCCTACGAAGTGCTGGTCGCGGGTGACCGCGAAAGCGCGTTGGCCATGGTGCGCCGGCACGAACCGGCGGTGGTGACCATGGACCTGGGCCTGCCACCGGATCCGGACGGCGCCACCGAAGGCTTCGCCACGCTGCAGCAGGTACTGGCGCTGGCCCCCGATACCAAGGTCATCATGCTCACCGGTAACCAGGACCACGCGCACGCGGTCAAGGCCATCAGCCTGGGGGCCTACGATTTCCACCAGAAGCCTTGCAATGACGAGACCCTGCGCCTGGTCGTGGAGCGGGCTTTCTACCTGCACGCCCTGCAGCGCGAACATCGCCGCATGCAGCAGGGTAACGGCAGTTCGCCGCTCAATGGCCTCATCACCCGTGACGCCGGCATGTTGACCGTGTGCCGCAGCATCGAGAAGGTGGCGCCGTCCTCGGCCTCGGTCATGCTGCTGGGTAATAGCGGCACCGGCAAGGAAGTGCTGGCGCGCGCGCTGCACCAGTTGAGTCCGCGCAGCGAGAAGCGCTTCATGGCCATCAACTGTGCGGCCATCCCCGAGAACCTGCTGGAAAGCGAACTGTTCGGCTACGAGAAGGGCGCCTTCACCGGCGCGGCCAAGCAGACCATCGGCAAGGTCGAACTGGCCAATGGCGGCACCTTCTTCCTCGACGAGGTGGGCGACCTGCCCATGCCCCTGCAGGCCAAGCTGCTGCGCTTCCTGCAGGAACGCGTCATCGAGCGGGTCGGCGGCCACACCGAGATCCCGGTGGATGTGCGGGTGATCTGCGCGACCCACCAGAATCTCAAGGAACTGACCAGCACCGGTGCCTTCCGCGAGGACTTGTACTACCGCCTCTGCGAGATCGTCATCAAGATTCCTGCCTTGAAGGATCGCAACGGCGACGCCGTGCTGCTGGCCCGCCACTTCGTGCAGAAGTTCTGCGCCAAGGAAGGCCGCGCCACGCTGCATCTGAGCCAGGAAGCGCTGGACGCCATCGAAGCCTACGACTGGCCGGGCAACATCCGCGAGATGGAAAACTACATCATGCGCGCCGTCATCATGGCCGATGGCCAGCACATCACCGCCGAGGACCTGGGCCTGTCGGTGGAAGGCCGCGAGGCCGAACCGCTGAACCTGCGCCAGGTGCGTGACGAGGCCGAGCGGCGGGCGGTGATCAAGGCCATCACGCGCGTGGACGGCAATATCCTCAAGGCGGCCGAACTGCTGGGCATCAGCCGTCCTACGCTGTATGACTTGATGAGCCGGCACGATATCAAGTGAGCATCACGCTGATCCATGAACTGGTGAGCGCTACCGCGCAGGCGCGGCCGACGGCCGTGGCGCTGCGCTATCGCAGCCAGCAACTGGACTACGCGGGCTTGGCCGGCGGCATCGATCAGGTGGCATCGGCCTTGCTGGCGCTGGGTATCGGCGCCGGCGAGCGGGTCGCGGTCTACCTCGAAAAGCGCGTGGAGACGGTGCTGGCCCTGTTCGGCGCGGCGGCGGCGGGGGCGGTGTTCGTGCCGGTCAATCCCTTGCTCAAGCCGGCCCAGGTGGCGCACATCCTCAATGATTGCGGCGTGCGCGTGCTGGTCACTTCGTTGCAGCGCAACCAGGTGCTGGCCGAGAGCCTGGCGCATTGCCCGCAATTGCAGACGGTGGTGCTGGTCGATGGCGACGCTGCTGTCGACGCCGCCGGCGTTGCTGCCCTGGGCGATGCCAGGCAGATCGGCTGGGCATCCTTCCTGCAACTGGCCGGCCAGCCGGGTGGCCGGCGCGGCCATCGGCGGATCGACAGCGATGTCGCGGCCATCCTCTATACCTCCGGCAGCACCGGTCGCCCCAAGGGCGTGGTGCTGTCGCATCGCAACCTGGTGGCCGGTGCCGTCAGCGTGGCCGGTTACCTCGGCAATCACGCCGGGGATCGCCTGCTGTCGGTGCTGCCCCTGAGTTTCGACTATGGCCTGAGCCAGTTGACCACGGCTTTTCTCAGCGGTGCCTCGGTGGTGTTGCTGAACTACCTGCTGCCGCGTGACATCCTCAATGCCGTGATGGCCGAGGGCATCACCGGGCTGGCCGGCGTGCCGCCGCTATGGCAGCAACTGGCGCAGTTGCCCTGGCCCGAGCAGACCACGCTGCGCTATCTCACCAATTCCGGCGGCGCCATGCCGCGCCCGGTGCTGGCGCAATTGCGCAGTGCCTTGCCGCGCGCCCAGGTGTTCCTGATGTATGGTCTGACCGAGGCGTTTCGCTCGACCTACCTGCCACCGGAGGAGCTGGATCGCCGGCCCGATTCCATGGGGCGCGCCATCCCCAATGCCGAAATCATGGTGGTGCATCCCGATGGCAGCCCCTGTGCACCGGGCGAGGTGGGCGAGCTGGTGCATCGTGGTGCGCTGGTGGCCCAGGGCTACTGGAATGACCCCGAGAAGACCGCCCAGCGCTTTCGCCCCACGCCGGGGCGCGATCCCAGCCTCACCGTGGGTGAACTGGCGGTCTGGTCGGGCGACTCGGTACGCATGGACGAGGAGGGTTATCTCTATTTCGTCGGCCGCGAGGATGACATGATCAAGGTCTCCGGCTATCGCATCAGCCCGCACGAGGTCGAGGAGGTGGTCTATGCCACCGCCCTGGTGGAAGAGGCCGCCGCCATCGGCCTGCCGCATCCGCAGACCGGCCAGGCCGTGCTGGTGGTGGTGCCAGGTACGGCGCAGGTGTCGCCGCAGGCGCTGGTGCAGGCTTGTCGCCAGCATTTGCCGTCCTATATGGTGCCGGCTGCCGTGTACACCTGGCCCGAGGCCTTGCCGCGCTCCCCCAACGGCAAGCTCGACCGCAAGCTCCTGCAGCAGACGCTGGCAGGGCATTTTTTCCAGACATCCGATGAACGCTGAACGTCCCGCCAAGCCGCTGCACGCTGAACAACGTGCCTTTCCCCTGGTCGATGGCATGCTGCAGGTGGGCGGCATGGCGCTCACGCGCCTGGCCGACCGGGTTGGCAGCACCCCTTTCTACGCGTATGACCGGGCCTTGCTGTCGGCGCGGGTGGCGCATCTGCGCGCCGCGCTGCCGCCGGAGATCGGCCTGCATTACTCCATCAAGGCCAATCCCATGCCGGCGCTGGTGCAGTGGATGGCGCAACTGGTCGATGGCTTCGACGTGGCTTCGGGCGGCGAATTGAGCATTGCCCTGGATACGCCCATGGCGGTCGGCCACATCAGCTTCGCCGGACCCGGCAAGTCGCAGGCCGAGCTGCGCCGGGCGCTGGCGGCCGGCGTGATGCTGCACATCGAATCCGAGCGCGAAGCCGCCACGGTGCTGGCCCTGGCGGCCGAACTGGGGGTCCAGCCGGTGGTGAGCGTGCGCATCAATCCGCCGTTCGAATTGAAGTCCTCGGGCATGCGCATGGGCGGCGGTGCCAAGCCCTTTGGCGTGGATGCCGAGCGCGCCGTCGAACTGTTGCGCCATCTCGCCGCGCAGGGCGCCGATGTACGCGGCTTGCAGATCTTCTGCGGCTCGCAAAGCCTGGACGCCCAGGCCATCATGCAGGCCCAGGCCAGCAGCTTCGAACTGGCCATCGCGCTGGCGCAGCAATCCGGAATCGACCTGCGCATCCTCAACATTGGCGGTGCCTTCGGGATTGCCTATTTCCCGGGCGACCGGCCGCTGGACATCGCCCCCATCGGCGCCCACCTGGCGCAGTGGCTGCCGCGCCTGAAGGCGGCCTTGCCTTCGGTGCGGGTGGTCATGGAGATGGGCCGCTACCTGGTCGGCGAGGCTGGCATCTATGTCACCCGCGTGGTCGATCGCAAGGTCTCGCGCGGGCAGGTGTTCCTGGTGGTCGATGGCGGCTTGCATCACCACCTGGCCGCCTCCGGCAATTTTGGCCAGGTGATCCGCAAGAACTATCCGGTCACCGTGGTGCCGCGGCAAGCCCCAGCCACGGGGGCCAGCGTGCCGCGTGAAGTGGTCTCGGTCGTTGGTCCGTTGTGCACGCCGCTGGACATCCTGGCCGCCCAGATGGAGTTGCCCCAGGCCGACGTGGGTGACCTGGTGGTGGTGTTCCAGTCCGGTGCCTACGGCCTGAGCGCCAGTCCGACGGCTTTCCTTGGACATCCGGCGCCGGCTGAGGTGCTGGTGTGAAGAGGGCGTTTTCCTGTTACCTCGACCTGGTGCGCTTCCTGGCTGCAGTGCTGGTGGTGCTGGACCATGGCGTGGCCTATCGCATCGTCTCGCCGGCGCTGGCGCAGTGGCTGCCGCAGTGGGGCAGGGAGGCGGTGATGATCTTCTTCGTGCTCTCCGGATTCGTCATCGCCCATGCCGCCCAGTCCCGCCAGCAGAGCCTGGCGCAGTATGCCGCCGCGCGCGCGGCACGGCTCTACTCGGTGGCCTTGCCGGCGCTGGTGCTGGCCTTCGGCGCAGCCTGCCTGGCCCAAGCGTATCTGTCCGAGCCGCTGCGCGATGCCTACGAGGTTCAGAAATGGTTCATCTATCTGCCCTTCCATGCCCTTTACCTGGGAGAGCTGTGGCGCTTCTCGGAGACGCCCGTCTGGCTGGGGGCTTATTGGTCGCTGGGTTATGAGGCCTGGTACTACGCGTTCTTTGGTGCGCTGTACTTCCTGCGCGGCCGCCTTCGCCTGCTGGTGTTGGCGCTGATCCTGCTGGCGATGGGCTACAAACTCTGGCTGCTGCTGCCGGTGTGGTACGCCGGCGTGCTGCTGTGGCGCTGGCAGGGTCGCTGGCCGCTCTCAGCCGGACTGGCCCGTGCCGGCATGCTGCTGGCGCCGGCCGTGCTGCTGCTCTACACCCATTGGCAGGGCGAGATGGTCTTGCGCGCGCTGGCCGAGGCGCACTGGCCCTGGCCGGCATGGCCTCTGGGCAGTGCCGACCGCGTGCTGGGGGACTACCTGGTGGCCTTGCTGGTCTTGCTCAATTTTTACTGCGCCCTGCACGCGCAGCTGTCTGCGCCCGAGTGGCTGGTGCAGCTCGGGCGTGTCCTGGCGTTCTACACGTATCCGCTCTACCTGGCGCATAGCCTGGTGATGTCTGCCTGGATGGCCTTGCGGCCAGCGGCCCAGGGCGGCGGCGAAGAGGTGCCGGTCATCGTGGCCACCGTGCTGCTGACCTGGTTGTTCGGACAAGTGTCGCGACCCTTGCGCACCGCCCTGGAGCGCTCCCTGCTGGCACTCTGGCAGGGGTTGCAGGAGGCCGGGGGCGGCGTGCGTAGCTGGCTTGGAAAATAACAGATGCTCTTCAATTCCTTCGGTTTCCTGTTCCTGTTCATGCCGGCCGTGGTGCTGGGCTTCTTCACGCTGGCACGCATCCGGCGCGACTGGGCGGCGGCCTGGCTGGCGCTGGCCTCGCTGTTCTTCTACGGCTGGTGGGATGTGCGCTACCTGCCGCTGCTGCTGGGCTCGATCTGCCTGAACTACCTGGCCGGGCGCCTGATCAGCCAGGGTGCCGGCGCGGCGCGCTTGCGCTGGCTGAGCCTGGCGGTGGTGGTCAACCTGGCCTTGCTGGCCTATTACAAGTACGCGGCCTTTGCCATCGGCAGCATCAATGCGCTGTTGGGGAGCCACTATCCGCTGCTGGCGGTGGTGCTGCCGATCGGCATTTCCTTCTTCACGTTCACGCAGATCGCCTTCCTGGTCGATACCTACCGGGGCGAGGTCAAGGAAGTCAATTTCATCCACTACCTGCTCTTCGTGACCTACTTCCCGCACCTCATCGCCGGACCGGTGCTGCATCACAAGGAAATGATGCCGCAGTTCGGCGATGCTCAGAACTACCGCTTTTCGGCGCGCAACTGGGCGGTCGGCCTGTCCATCTTCGCCATCGGCCTGGCCAAGAAGGTGCTGGTGGCCGACAACCTGGCCGAGTATGCCAATGCGGTCTTCAACCAGGGCGGCGCGCCGGGACTGCTGGTGGCCTGGGGCGGGGTGCTGGCCTACGCTTTCCAGCTCTACTTCGACTTCTCCGGCTATTCGGACATGGCTATCGGCTTGTCGCGCCTGTTCGGGGTCAAGCTGCCGCTCAATTTCCACTCGCCCTACAAGGCGGCCAACATCATCGTGTTCTGGCGCCATTGGCACATGACGCTGTCGCGCTTCCTGCGTGACTACCTCTACATTCCGCTCGGGGGCGGCCGCAAGGGGGCCACACGCCGGTACGTGAACCTGATGGTCACCATGGTATTGGGCGGTCTGTGGCATGGCGCCGGTTGGAATTTCGTCATCTGGGGCGCGCTGCATGGCGGCTACCTGATGATCAATCATGGCTGGCAGGCCCTGTGGGGCGCGCGCGCCCAGGGGCAGGGCAGTCGGCTGGGGCGAGTCGCCGGTGTGACGCTGACCTTCGTGGCGGTGTGCGTGGCCTGGGTGTTCTTCCGTGCCACCGATCTGACGCGGGCGCTGGAGATCTTGCGCGGCATGCTGCTGATGTCGGGCATCGGCCTGCCCGACGCCATCGGCCTGCGCCTGGGCGATGGTGTGCGCGGCTGGCTGGAGCAGCATGGTGTGGTGTTCTACCTGGGCGGCGGCGCGCGCTTCGTGCAGACCTGGCTGTGGGTGGGAGCGGGGGCCTTGCTGGTGTTCTGCTGCCCCAACACCCAGCAGATCATGCGTCACTTCGAGCCGGCCCTGGCCGAGAAGGGTGTTGATCTTGCCTCCGGAGCGGGCCTGCCGATCGTGCGCAGCGGCTGGCAACCGCAGCTGCGCTGGGCAGTGTGGATAGGGGTGCTGCTGGTGCTGAGCCTGCTGTCGCTGAACCGGCCGGCCGAGTTTCTTTATTTCCAGTTTTGAGGATGGATGCCGGCATGAACGAGAGCCGTCGCTTTTCGCGTTTCCTGATCTGGCTGCTGGCGGCGGTGCTGCTGGGCAGCGCGCTGGTGGTGGCGGCAGTCGTGGCCATCGACCCCTATCGGCTGTACCAGGTAGTGCAGTTGCCGGGCTGGTCGACGTTGCGCCCGGCACCGGAGCACTTCCAGGAAGAGATCAAGCTCACGCTGGCCCGCAAGCTGCAGGCCAATGTGGTGGTGCTGGGCAATTCCCGCGCCGAATGGGGGTTTGATCCGGCCCAACTGGTGACGGGGGCGGCCGGCAGCAGGGCGGTGCCGTACAACCTGGCCATCTCCGGCAGTGGCATCCACACCTCGCGCAGCGAGCTGGCCTACCTGCGCTCCGTGCAGGCCATGCCGCAACGGGTGGTGATGGGCGTGGAGTTTCTCGACTTTCCGGTCGATGGCGGCGCGACGCCCCCGCCGCAGCCCCAGGAAGGTTTCCCCATCGAAGGCTTCAAGTGGCGCTTCGATACCCTGTTCTCGATGACGGCAATGGCTGACAGTCTTACCGCCATTCGCGTGCAGCGCGGGCTGGAGGCGCCGCTGATCACGGCCAACGGCTTCAATCCCATGCTCGACTATGCCAAGTACGCCCGCGACGAAGGTTACTACGCCATCTTCCGCCAGCGTGCCGAGGAATATGCTGCCACCTTCCAGCGCCGGCCACGCCAGCTGGTCTATCGCGCCAGCGCCAGCTCGCCGGCCTGGGATGACCTGCGTGCCATCCTGGCGCTGGCGGGCAAGGACAAGCGCGTGCTGCAGCTGGTGATCTATCCTTATCATGCGCAGTTGTTGGCTCTGTTCGAGCAGACCGGCCTGTGGCCACTGTTCGAGGATTGGAAGCGCCGCCTGGCCGAGGAGGTCGCGCAGGCCCAGCACGATTACCCCGATAGCCACATCAGCCTGTGGGACTTCAGCGGTTTTTCGAGCTACCAGTGTGAGCCGATCCCCGCCAAGGGCGACCGGCGGACCAGCACCCGCTGGTATTGGGAAGCGGGGCATTTCAAGAATGCCCTGGGCCAGCTGGTGCTGGAGCGCCTGAACCTGGGGCTGGTCGACCCACGGGCGCCGGCGCAGTTCCCGGGCGTGTTGCTGACACCGGAGAGCCTGCAGCAGGATCGCCAGCGCATTGCCGACGAGCGCGCGGCCTGTCTCCAGGCCCAGCCAGCCATCTTCGACGAGGCCCGGGCGCTGGCGGTGCGTGCGGCCAAGTCCGGTTCCTGACATCTCGCAGCGACTAGGAGAATGCCTTTCATGAAGATTTCTCGTGACGCCCTCGCAAGCAGCTGGCGGGCGCTGCTGTTGCTGCCCGTGCTGGGCCTGCTGGTCTGCGGTGCGGCCGGCGCGGCCGATCTGGTGCAGACCATCCAGGCGGTCAAGCCTTCCATCGTCGGCGTCGGCACCTATCTGGCCTTGCGCAGCCCGGCGGTGAGCTTCGTAGGGACGGGGTTCGTCGTCGGTGACGGCCTGACCGTCATTACCAACGCCCACGTGGTGCCTGCCGTGATCGACGATGAACGCAAGGAGAGCCTGCGCGTGCTGGTGCCCAAGGGCGGCGGTGCGGCCGAACCGCGCGAGGCGGTGCTGGTGAGCATCGACAAGCTGCACGACCTGGCCGTGCTGAAGATGAGCGGGTCGCCCCTGCCCGCCTTGCGGGTGGGGGATTCGACCACGGCCAGGGAGGGACAGATGCTGGCCTTCACCGGTTTTCCGCTGACTTCCATCCTGGGTTTTCACCCTGTTACGCACCGTGGCATGGTGTCGGCCATTACCGTGGTGGCGACCCCAGCCCCCAATTCGCGCACCCTCGATGCCAAGGCCATCGTGCAACTGCAGCGCAGCGCCTACGAGGTGTTCCAGCTCGATGGCACGGCCTATCCGGGCTTTAGCGGCAGTCCCCTGTATGACCCCGAGACCGGTGTGGTGCTGGGCGTGATCAACAAGGTCCTCAATGCCACCAAGGAGTCGGCCATCACCGCGCCCAGTGGCATCACCTATGCCATTCCGGGCAATTTCATCCGTGACCTGCTGGGCAAGTAGCCGAGCAAGGCAGTGTCGGGTGGCTGTCGGAAAATTTTACAGTCCTGTCCCGTCCCAGGAAAATCATTGTTCTTTCGATAACTAACGGGTTTGCGGGGGAGGGCTGGGTAGTGCAGGCGGTGTTGTCAATGGATTAAGTCTGCTCAGGCTTGTCGATGAAATTTACATCGATTTGTATGTTGCAATGCAGCACGTTGATATGCTTGCGTCGATATTTTCAAGCTATTGATTTTTAAGGGGATTATATTTTTTCTATTTGACATGGATGGTTGGCACGCCATTTGCTAAATATTAAAAGTTATTGTCAAAAAGACCACATTCATATCATGAAAAAATTCTTCGCCACGCTTGCCATCTCCGCCGTCAGCCTGACCGCCACCTCCGCCTTCGCCACTGCCACCAACCTGGTCGTCAACGGTGGTTTCGAGAACGTCACCCACGGTGCTGGCAAGTTCAACACCCTCAACAACAACCTCGCCGGTACCACCGTCGCCACCGGCTGGACCTCGGCAGGCTACGCCTTCATCTACACTCCCGGCTCGGCCGATACCACTGGTGCGGGTCCGTCCGGCCTGAAGCTGTGGGGCCCCAACGATGGTTCCAACAACGGCCTGACCACCAGCCCGACCGGCGGCAACTTCCTGGCCTCCGATGGCGTGTACCAGATCGGCGCCATCCAGCAGATGATCAACGGCCTGGTGGCCGGCCAGAACTACCAGTTGAGCTTCGACTGGGCTGGCGCCCAGCAGTACGGCTTCAGCGGTCCCACCACCGAGGGCTGGCAAGTGAGCCTGGGTTCGCAGACCTTCAACACCCCGACCATCAGCAACGTGAATCACGGTTTCACCGGCTGGCGCAGCCAGAGCTTCACCTTCACCGCCACCGGCGCCAGCGAACTGCTGTCCTTCCTGGCCACCGGCAGCCCCAACGGCCTGCCGCCGTTCTCGCTGCTCGATAGCGTCTCCCTGGTCGCCGTTCCGGAACCGGGCAGCGTCCCGATGATGGCCATCGGTGCCCTGGCGTTGGCCGCCGTGGTGGCGCGTCGTCGCCGTCAATCGCAGCGCTGAGTCGTTCGGTAGGGTCGTTTTTGCGGGGGGCATCAGCTCCCCGTTTTGTCAGCTTGAAAGAAGAGTGGCCATGAGCCTGCTGCAATCCATCCTGTCGCACCTGCCTGGCTTCGCCACGGACGTGTTCCGCCTGTGCCTCTGGCTGGTCTTGCTGACCGTCCTGTTCGCGCCCCTGGAGCGCTGGTTCGCGGTGCGCGAGCAAAAGCTGGACAAGCGCGCACTGGCGCAGGATCTGGGCTTCTATTTCCTCAGCAGCCTGACACCCGCGCTGGTGATGGGTTTTCCGCTGGCCATGATCGCCGAGCTGGGCCGTGTGCTGCTGCCGGCCGGTCTGTTGCAGACCAGTGCTTCGCTGCCACTGCTGCCGCGTCTGTTGCTGGCCTTCGTGGTCGGCGAAGTCGGCTTCTACTGGGGCCATCGGCTCAGCCATGAGATCCCCTGGTTGTGGCGCTTCCATGCCGTGCATCACCGGCCGCAACAAATGTATTACCTGGTCAATACCCGCGCCCATCCGGTGGATCTGGTGCTGACCCGCCTGTTCGGATTGGCGCCGCTGTACCTGTTCGGCCTGGCCGGCCCGGGTGCGGCCGGCACCGCGACGCCGGTGGCGGTGATCCTGATCGGCACGGTCTGGGGGTTCTTCATCCATTCCAATGTGCGTTTCCGTTTCCGGCCGCTGGAATGGGTGCTGGCCACGCCGGTGTTCCACCATTGGCACCACAGCCGGGTCGATCATGTCAATCGCAACTATGCCTCGACCTTCCCGCTGCTGGACCGCCTGTTCGGCACCTATTACCTGCCGCAGGCCTGGCCGGCCGACTATGGCGTGGCAGAGGATGCGCGGCAAGAAGATGCTGTCGGGCAACCCGGAGTAAAGGCGGCAAAGGCCGTTGATGCACGGTAATGGCAGGCTCATTGCGCGGCAGTGAACGTTGTATTTTTTGTTTTTGTGAATTGCATTATTACTGGATGGGATTGCATTGATCGGTTCAAGCGCCGCTTCGCTACAATCCTGTTTATCGCTGATCCATTGGAAAAGTTTATGCGCTCGTTGAAAATCCTTGCCTTTGTTGCTGCCTCGCTGGCTTCGGGGATGTCTTCTGCCTCTGCCTTGACGGCCAGCCAGATCCTGTCGCAGTTCAACGTCGTGGCAAGCACCACGCTGACTTCGGGTCACGACATCGAAGGCCGTGTGGTCGCCGGCGAGATCACCGGTGGTGCAACCTTCTACAACAATCCGCGCGGTGCGGCCTCGTCCTATGCCGCCATCAACGCCATCAAGATCGACAGCTTCAACGCCAACATCAACAACGGCGGCAGCGTGAACTACCAGGTCAGTGACGCGGCGCACTTCAACTTCAATGGCGGCGGCAGCGCCGGTTACCAGAGCACGCCCTTTGCGATGAGCGATTTCACCACGCCGCTCAATGCGCTGGCGCTGCAGTTGGCGCAACTGTCGGCCAACAGCACCATCAATGCCAGCGATCCGAACAATTTCACCTTCAAGCTCACGCCTGATGCCACCGGCACGGCGGTCTTCAACCTGACTACCGCGCAACTGTCGGCGTCGCGCAATCTGGTCTTCAGCGGCACGGCGCAGACCATCATCATCAATGTCACCGGTACCAGCTTCGTCGATACCACCAATTTCAATGCCAACAGCTTCCTGAACACCCACATCATCTGGAACTTCGAGAACGCCACCAGCCTTTCCTTCACCGGCTGGCACGGTACGGTCCTGGCCGGCAATGCCGCCGTGACCAATTCCTCGGCCATGGAAGGCTTCCTGTATGCCAACAGCTTCACCGGCAATGGCGAGTTGCATGACTATGGTTTTGCCGGCACCTTGCCCCCCGTCGTCACGCCTAACGCCCCTGTGGCGCAGGTGCCTGAGCCGGGCGTGCTGGCCCTGTTCCTGGCGGGTGCATTGAGCTTGATGGGTCTGGCAGCGCTGCGCCGTCGCGGCCTGCGTCGCTTGCCCGAGGTGGCGGGGGCGCGCTGAGCGCCATCAGCAAATAGGCAGTCCAATGTAAGAGGGGCGCATCGTGGATGCGCCCCTCTTTTTTCGTGCTGCCGTGACGTGGCTACCGGCGTACCGCCTACCGCATGTGCGCCGGGCGCGTTCCGCTAGAACTGCTCCCATGCGCCACTGTCGTCATCGGAACCGCCGGGCAGGCGGGAGCCGGTGGCGGCCTTGGCGGGTGCCTCTACCTTGCGCGCGACAGCGGCAGCCGGTGCCGGTGCACGGGAGACCGCCGCTGGCCGGGTCGCCGGGCGGGCGGCAAAGCTGTGGGTGGAGGGCGCCGGCCTGGCCTTGCGCGCCGTCGCCATGGCCGCATCCTGGTCGACCCTGAAGAAGCCGACCGTCTCGGTCAGTGTTTCAGCCTGTTCCTGCAGCGACTGCGCGGCGGCGGCGGCCTGCTCCACCAGCGCCGCATTCTGCTGCGTGACTTCATCCATTTGCGTGATGGCGATGTTGACCTGCTCGATGCCGTCGCTCTGTTCCTGGCTGGCCGAGCTGATCTCGGCCACGATATCGGTCACCCGGCGCACGCTGTCGACCACTTCGTTCATGGTATTGCCGGCCTTCTCGACCAACTGGCTGCCCATGTTCACCTGGTTGACCGAGTCTTCGATGAGCTCCTTGATCTCCTTGGCGGCGGCGGCCGAACGCTGCGCCAGCGAGCGCACTTCGGAGGCTACCACCGCAAAGCCGCGTCCCTGCTCGCCGGCCCGCGCGGCTTCCACTGCCGCATTCAAGGCCAGGATGTTGGTCTGGAAGGCGATGCCGTCGATGACGCTGATGATGTCGGAGATCTTGCGTGAAGAGGCATTGATGGCGCCCATGGTGTCGACCACCTGGTTGACCACGCTGCCCCCGGCACTGGCGACTTCCGAGGCCGAGACTGCCAGCTGGTTGGCCTGGCGGGCATTGTCTGCGTTCTGCTTCACCGTGGAGGTCAGCTCTTCCATGGCCGAGGCGGTTTCTTCCAGCGAGCTGGCCTGTTGTTCGGTGCGCGAGGAGAGGTCCAGGTTGCCCGCAGCGATCTCGGTAGAGGCCGTGGTGATGGTGCCGGTCCCCTCGCGTACCTTGGTGACGATCCCGACCAGGCTGTCGTTCATGCTCTTGAGGGCGCCCAGCAACTGTCCGGTTTCATCCTTGCCAGCGGGGACGATGGCGGCGGTCAGGTCGCCACCGGCCACACGCTGCGCCACCGATACGGCCTCCTGCAGCGGACGTGCGATCAGGCGCGACACCCAGAGCGCCAGCAGCATGGCCAGCGTGATGCAGACGATGACATTGCCGATGATCCACAGGCGCGCCTGGGAATAGGTGCTGTCGGCCATGCGGTTGGAGCGCTCGGCACCGTCGTCGTTGACCGTGGCGAGCTTCTCCAGGTCTTGCAGCGCGGTGCGATAGGCCCGGGTGGACTCGCCCCGTTGCAGCGTGCGGGCCTCCTCATCCTTGCCCTGGCGCGATAGCGCGATGATCTTGTCATGATCGCCCAGGAACTGGGTGATGAGTTTCTCCACTTCCGGATAGAGAGCCCTTTCCTCGGGCTCGGAGATCTCTGTGACATAGGTCGCCTGGGTCTTCTTGAGGCTGTCGATGTAGAGCTTTGTACTGGCGTCGATGTCCGCCTGCTCCTTGGGATCGTGGGACAGGATGTGTTGCAGCTCGAGACTGCGGATGCGCGACATCGTCAGCTGCATCGCATTGAGGGAGCGGATGCTGGGAAGCCAGTTGGTGGATATCTCGGTCGAGGCGCTGTTGACCTTGTCCAGTTGCGTGATCGCGAAGATGCCCAGGGCAGCCACCATGGCCACCACGAGCAGGAAGGTCGTGATCAGCTTGCGCGAGATCTTCAGATCATAGAACCATTTCATGGCATCGCCTCCTGGTTAGGCCTGCCTGCAGGGTGGCAGGTTCTTTCATTAATATTGCAAAAAAAACAATGCAATGCAAGGATCGGTCGGCCTGTGGGCACCGACGGCATGTTGCAATGATCTTAAGAACAAGTGCTGCTAGCGGACATCAGGAATTTCCTGATACGGCGGTACCAGCTGGATGGGGCGGGCGTCTCAGCCGGCTGGCTGCAGACCGGATGGTAGCCAGCGCGATACGGTCTGGCTCACCACCTGCATGAATTCGCGGGCGTCGACCGGCTTGACGAGGTAATCGTTGGCGCCGGCGGCGAGACAACGGCGGGCATCGTTGTCGTCCTGCGAGGTGGCGAACATCACCACCGGCAGTTCACGCGTATGGGCGTGCGTGCGCAAGAGGTGCAGCAACTCCAGGCCCTCCATGCGCGGCAGGCGCGGCTCCAGCAGGATCAGGCGGGGCAGGGCATCGGGATGGGCCTGGGCCGCCGGGGTGAACAGCGATTCGGCAGCCCGCTCGGCGTCCTCGAACCAGCCGAAGGCACAGTCCAGCTTGCTGCGCCAGAGGCTGAAGCGCGCCAGCTCAACCGACTCCGGGCTGGGATCGACCATCAATATGCTGGGGCAGGACATGCGTGTAATGACCGGATGATGCGCTGTTTTTATGGGAATTTGGCGATGTTACCCGGCAAGTGTGACATAGCAAGTTACAGAAATCTATTGCAAATTGCTCACGCCCCCGGAGTCATGCCAGCAAGACCGCCAAATTGTTCCTGCAACAAGCCGGCAGGTGTGATCACGGTGCCAGAGGTGGGCGGTCCATGCCGAGCCTGGCCTTGCGGGTGTTGATTCATTCAATCCATGAATGGCTGATATACGGGAATTAAATCTCGTATCGTGGCATGGTCGTCTCATGGCTCGGCTATATTCGCGGCGTACACGATAGTTACGTGGCGGTGCAACGGTGCTTACCTGTTGGTGTGGGGCGATCGCGTCGTCCGTTGCCCGCCGCCTTCTTCCTCTTTGTTATCGACGGACCTTCGACCATGACCATTACCAAACGCCTCATCCTCACGCTGTCGACGGCCTTGCTGGCACTGCTGTTCGTCGGCGCTGACGGCCTGTGGCAACTGCAGCGCTCCCAGCAACGCCTTGAATTGATCCAGAACCGCATCATGCCGGCCATGGACAGCCTGAATCTGCTCAAGGGCTACCTGGCCGATTCGCGCCTGGCTGGCTATCGCCTGTCGGTCTTTGCCAACCTGTCCGACAAGAGCGGCTTGCAAAAGGCGGTCGATACCGCCAACAAGCAGCTCGACGACGAATTTGCCCACTACGAGCGGGCGCTGGTCTTCGATGACAAGGACCGCAGCCTGATCCAGGCCGACAAGGCCAATATCGAGGCCTATCGCAAGGCCCTGGTGCCGTTCTTCGCTGCGGCCTATGCCAATGACATGGACGGCGTGCGCGCCACCCTGCAGGCTGGCACGCCCCTGGCGGTCTCGGCGGCGGCGGCCAAGAAGGGCTTCGATGACCATATCCTGATCGGCCGCACGATGATCGACACCATCAAGCAGGAGAGCGACGACGCCTATGCCTTCGCCCTGCGCACCATGGTGGCGGTGATCGTGGTGGCGGTAGCGCTGACGGCCTTGTTGGGTATCCAGGTCTTGCGTGGCGTGATCAGCAGCCTGGGCAAGCTGCAGCACACGTTCGAGCATGTGAGCCAGACCCTGGACCTGTCGCGCAAGGCGCCGGTGGAGCGCATGGATGAAATCGGCCATACCGCGGCCGCATTCAACAGGCTGCTGGCCCGTATCGTCGAGGTCGTCAGCACCACCCGGGCGTCCACTGACTCGGTCACCGTGGCGGCGCGCCAGATCGCCGCCGGCAATGCCGACCTGTCGGCACGTACCGAGCAGCAGGCCGCCGCGCTGGAGGAAAGCGCCTCCAGCCTGGAGCAGTTGACCTCGGTAGTACAGCAGAACAGCGCCAATGCCCGCCAGGCCAACCAACTGGCGCAATCGGCGTCGTCGATTGCCTCCCAGGGCGGCGACGTGGTTCGCCAGGTGGTCGACACGATGAATTCCATTCACGCCTCCTCCAGCAAGATCGTCGATATCATCGCCGTCATCGATGGCATTGCCTTCCAGACCAATATCCTGGCCTTGAATGCGGCCGTCGAAGCCGCCCGTGCCGGCGAGCAGGGCCGCGGCTTCGCCGTGGTGGCCTCCGAGGTGCGTTCGCTGGCGCAGCGTTCGGCTGCTGCCGCCAAGGAGATCAAGGTGCTCATCGACGATTCCGTGGACAAGGTCGGCAGCGGCAGCCTGCTGGTCGAGCAGGCCGGCAACACCATGAGCGAGATCGTCGACAGCGTGCGCCACGTGACCCAGATCGTGGGGGACATCGCCGACGCCAGCGCTGAGCAGAGCGCCGGTATCTCCCAGGTCAACCAGGCGATCGCGCAGATGGACCAGGGCACGCAGCAGAACGCCGCGCTGGTCGAGCAGGCCGCGGCCGCCGCACACGCCCTGCAGCAACAGGCCGAGACCCTGGAGAGTGTGGTCAGCGCCTTCAAGCTGGACACCCGCCGCGTCGCGGCGGTGTCAGTGGCAAGCGCCGCGCGCCCGATGGCAGTGACGCCGCCGGCGGTACGCCTGCCGGCCCAGGGAGCCACTCGTGGCGTCGAGGCCGAGATGGTCTAGTCGACAGGTCGTGTTGTCGTGCTGCTCCAGATCAACCATCCGGCCCAGGCCGGATGGTTTTTTTTCGTGGTCAGCTTTGCATTGGGACATGGCACAGGTGGACAACGCATGTTGCCTCAAACAATGATATACTTAATGCTAATCATTATCATTTGACCACCAGGAGAATACGCAATGATGGGTATCAAGAAACTTGCCGTCGCCGCCGCACTGAGCGTCTGTGTTGCCGGTGTGGCCTCGGCGGCCGAGTATCCGATCGGCAAGCCGCAGATCCAGAACGGTTTCGAAGTCAACGCCGTCTACCTGCAGCCGGTAAAGATGGAGCCGGACGGCATGATGCGTAAGGCCGAGGAATCGGACATCCACCTGGAAGCCGACATCCGCGCCGTGGCCAAGAACCCCAACGGCTTCGCCGAAGGTGACTGGATGCCCTATCTGGTGATCAAGTATGAACTGACCAAGGTCGGTTCCACCAAGACCGTCAAGGGCGACATGATGCCGATGGTGGCCAACGACGGCCCGCACTACGGCGACAACGTCAAGCTGGAAGGCCCGGGCAAGTACAAGCTCAAGCTGACCATCTCTTCGCCGCAGGCCAATGAGCACGCCCACTTCGGTCGTCACGTCGACAAGGAAACCGGCGTGGGTCCGTGGTTCAAGACCTTCGAACTGAACTATGACTTCACCTTCGCCGGTATCGGCAAGAAGGGCGGCTACTAAGCCTGAGTCTGATCAGTGATTCGACGCCGGCGCACCGGAGTTTCCGGTGGGCCGGTTTCCCATTTGTACGGAAGGGTGTTTCATGTTCCAGAGAATAGTCCGCCTGGCTCCGGCCCTGGCCCTGGCTGCGGCAGCATGGCTGGGAGCGAGCGCGCCGGTGATGGCCTCCGACCTGCCGACCTTCAAGCTGGAGATGCAGGACGGCAAGCTGATCCCGCCGCGCATCGAAGTGCCGGCCGGGCAGCGCATCAAGATCGAGGTCCACAACATCGGCAAGTCCGCCGCCGAGTTCGAGAGTGTGGAGTTGCGCAAGGAGAAGGTGCTGGCGCCGGGGGCGCAGTCCTTCGTGGTGATCGCCCCGTTGCGTCCGGGCGAATACAAGTTTTTCGATGACTTCCACCTCAACATGCCGCAAGGCGTGATCGTCGCCAAGTAGGCGGCGGGAAGTCCGGGTCATAGCAAGGAAGGGTAGTTCATGGGACAGGTCATGTTCATCGTCTGGCGCGAGAGCGTCGAGGCGCTTCTGGTGGTTGGTATTCTCTATGCCTGGTTGCGCAACGGCGACGCCGGCGCGCGCCGCGGCATTGCCTACCTGTGGGGTGGCGTGGTGGCCGGCGTGGTACTGGCCGCGGCTCTGGGCGCGGCACTGCTGGGGTTCTCCGAACTGCTCTCGGGCGACGCCCAGACCTGGTTCCAGATCGCCATCGTGCTCATCGCCGCCGTGCTGATCGTGCAGATGGTGTTCTGGATGCGCAAGCATGGGCGCACGCTCAAGAAGGACATGGAAAGCTCCATGCAGTCCAGCTACGAGAGCGGCAACTGGTGGGGCGTGTTCATCCTGGTGATGCTGGCCATCGCCCGCGAGGGCAGCGAGACCGCGGTGTTCCTGTACGGTATCGGCCTGGGTCAGCAGGATGCCAGCACGGCGTCCCTGGTGCTGGCCGGGGCGATCGGGTTTGGCTTGGCCTTCCTGACCTTCTACCTGTTGCAACTGGGCGGCAAGATCTTCTCGTGGCGCCGCTTCTTCCAGGTCACCGAAGTGATCCTGCTGCTGCTGGCTGCCGGCCTGCTGGTCACGGGCGTGGAAAAGCTCTTCGACGTGCTGGTGGAGAGTTCGGATGTGCTGTCCTCGGCCGACTGGACCATGACCCTGACCTCACCCCTCTGGGATACTTCCGCGCTGCTGGACGATTCCACCACGCTGGGCAGCCTGGTATCGACCCTGACCGGCTACCGCGCCCGTCCGGCGCTGCTGTCGGTGATCGTCTATGCGCTCTACTGGATCGTGGTATGCTCGGCCCTCTCCCGGAAACCCAAGCCCGCCCCCAAGCGGCAAGAAGCCGTCTGATTCCCGCATGAATACCTGTACGCAATCGCCGAACCTGCTCTCGCGTACCGGAGAGTGGATGCGCCGCAACGGCGCATTCATCCGTGGCCTGCAATGGATCGTGGTGGCGGTCTACGCCATCCTGATCCTGGTCCCGGTGTTCCTGCCCCTGCCTGATGAAACCGCCCACCTCTGGTCCAACCTGACCGTGATGGCCCAGTTTGCCTTCTGGGGCATCTGGTGGCCCTTCGTGCTGGTAAGCATGGTGCTCATGGGGCGCGTGTGGTGCGGCGTGCTTTGCCCGGAAGGAGCACTGACCGAATTCGCCAGCAAGCATGGCCGCGGACGTGCCATCCCGAAATGGATGCGCTGGGGCGGCTGGCCCTTCGTCGCCTTTGCCCTGACCACGGTCTATGGCCAGATGGTCAGCGTCTACCAGTATCCCAAGGCGGTGTTGCTGGTATTGGGCGGTTCCACCCTGGGCGCCATGGTGGTCGGCTACTTGTATGGGCGTGACAAACGCGTGTGGTGCAAGTACCTGTGCCCGGTCAATGGCGTCTTCGGGCTGCTGGCCAAGCTGGCGCCGCTGCATTACAAGGTGAACGAAGACGCCTGGCGCGCTTCCTACCATCCCCAGCACAAGATCATTCCCATCAATTGCGCGCCGCTGGTCCCCCTGCGCAACATGAAGGGCGCCTCGGATTGCCACATGTGCGGTCGCTGCAGCGGCCATCGCGATGCCATCACCCTGAGCTTCCGGCCGCCGACGGTGGAAGTGGTGCAGTTCGGCAAGACCCACAACAGCCTCTGGGAAAGCGCACTGGTGCTGTATGGCCTGCTGGGTATCGCCATCGGCGCCTTCCACTGGACCGTCAGCCCCTGGTTCATCGCCATCAAGCAGGACATCGCCACCTGGCTGATCGATCGCGACATCATGTGGCCCTTCGGCACCCAGGCGCCCTGGTGGCTGCTGACCAATTATCCGCAGCAGAACGATGTCTTCACCTGGCTCGATGGCGCCATGGTGGTGGGTTACATCCTCACCACCGGCCTGGTACTGGGTAGCGCGGTGGCGCTGATGTTTGCGCTGGCTACGCGTGTGTTGGGCAAGTGGGACTGGGGACGTTTCAACCATCTGGTGCAGGCCTTGATTCCGCTGGCGGGCTGCGGTGTGTTCGTGGGCCTGTCGGCCACCACCATCACGCTGCTGCGGGCCGAGCACTGGTCGGTGGACTGGGCCAATGACGTGCGCGCCAGCCTGCTGTCGGCGATGACACTGTGGAGCCTGCTGCTGGCCTGGAAGGTGGTGGCGCGCCATGCGACCGGGTGGATGCAGCACCTGGTGGCCATGCTGCCGCTGGTGGCGGGGCTGGCCCTGGTCAACACGGCATGGTGGCTGATGTTCTGGGGCTGGTAGGCAGCGTCGGCGTCCATGATGACGGCAGGACCTGGAGGCGGGCCTGCCGTTTTTTTATGCGTGACCGTTTGCTTCGCATGGGAGAATTTCGGCATGAAACTGCGCAAGATCATGGTCGATGGCTACGGATGGGCTTACAATCGCTGCCTTTTCGCTATTTTTATCCCGGAGTTTTCATGAGCAGCCTGCCTTCCTGTCCCCAATGCCAGTCCGAATTCACCTACGAGGACGGCGGCATGTTCGTCTGCCCTGAATGCGCCCATGAATGGAGTGCCCAGTCTGCACCGGCCTCCGAACAGGCCCGCGTGTGGCGCGATGCCTCCGGCAATGTGCTGCAGGATGGCGATACCGTCACTGTCATCAAGGACCTCAAGCTCAAGGGCGGCGGTGGTGTGGTCAAGATGGGGACCAAGGTCAAGAACATCCGCCTGGTCGAGGGCGATCACGACATCGACTGCAAGATCGACGGCTTTGGCTCCATGGGCCTGAAGACCGAGTTCGTGCGCAAGGCCTGAGTGGTTCCGGGCTGGCGGGAGAGGGGGGCGCTGCAAGGTGCGGCCCCTCTCACGTAGAATGGCGGTTTTTGTGCGCGCCGGCATGCTGCGCGCGCCAGACCAACAACCCGAAAACCGATCGCCATGGCCCGCCCCCGCTTCCTGCCCGACAACATGACCTTGCTGCTGCTCGCCGTGGTGGTGACAGCCTCCATCCTTCCCTGTACCGGCCAGGTGGCCGTGGCCTTCGATGGTCTCACCACCTTCATGATCGGCCTGCTGTTCTTCATGCATGGCGCCAAGCTCTCGCGCGAGGCCGTGGTGGCAGGTTTCACGCACTGGAAGCTGCACATCACGGTGCTGCTCTGCACCTTTGCGCTGTTCCCGCTGATCGGCCTGGCCCTGAAGCCGCTGCTGACCTATTTCATCACCCCCGAGCTTTACCTGGGCCTGCTGTTCCTGTGCGTGCTGCCCTCGACGGTGCAATCCTCGATCGCCTTCACCTCGGTGGCGCGCGGCAACGTACCGGCGGCGATCTGCGCGGCTTCGGCCTCCAACCTGCTGGGGATTTTCCTTACCCCGCTGCTGGTGGGCATCCTGGTGGTGGCCCATGATGGCAGTGGCCAGTCGTCGCTGCAGTCGATCCTGAAAATCGTTTATCAATTATTGCTGCCCTTCGTCGCCGGCCAGGTCGCCCGTCCGTGGATCGGTCGCTGGATCGAGCGCAACAAGTCCTGGCTCAAGTTCGTCGACCAGAGTTCCATCCTGCTGGTGGTCTATGTGGCCTTCAGCGAGGCGGTGGTGCAGGGCCTGTGGCACCAGGTGCCGGTGAGCATGCTGCTGGCGCTGCTGGTGATCAACGCGGTGCTGCTGGCCATCATCATGTTCATCACCACGATGGGCAGCCGGCGCATGGGCTTCGACAAGGAAGATGAAATCACCATCGTCTTCTGCGGCTCCAAGAAGAGCCTGGCCTCGGGCGTGCCGATGGCCAAGGTGCTCTTCTCCAGCGGCGCCATCGGCATGGTGCTGTTGCCGGTGATGCTGTTCCACCAGTTGCAGCTGATGGTCTGCGCGGTCCTGGCGGCACGCTACGGGGCGCGGCAGGACGAGGTGGATGCAGCGGTGGCCAGCGAGAGCGGCGGCGACTGAGCTCGTCCGCATCAGCATGAAAAATCGCCGCTCCAGAGTGATCCGGTGATTTTTTGGGTGGAAGGCTGTTCTGTGCCAAGCAGAAACCGTTCGGACTGAGTAGGCCCTGGAGGGCCGTATCGAAGGCGCTATTGCGCTTGACGTGCAGGCGCGTCTTCGATACGCGGCTACGCCGCTACTCAGTCCGAACGGTCATTGACGGCGCCAGCAACGTCGAGACAGGCCTTGCTTGGATCACGGCGCCGGATTGGGCTGATTGCGATGGATGGCCTCGATGCCGGCCAGCACTTCCTCGCTCAACTGCAGCTGGGCGCTGTCGATGTTGCTGCGCAATTGCTCCAGCGAGGTCGCTCCGATGATGTTGGAGGTCAGGAAGGGCCGGCTGTTGACGTAGGCCAGCGCCATCTGCGCCGGATCCAGTCCATGCTGGCGCGCCAGCGCCACATACTCGGCGGTCGCTCGCTCAGCCTGCGGGTTGGTATAGCGCACGAAGCGTTCGAACAGCGTCAGGCGGCCGCCGGCCGGACGTGCACCGTTGAGATATTTGCCGCTCAACATGCCGAAAGCCAGTGGCGAGTAGGCCAGCAGGCCGACGTTTTCACGATGGGCGAATTCGGCCAGGTTGACCTCGAAGCTGCGGTTGAGCAGGTTGTACGGATTCTGGATGGTCACGATGCGTTCCAGTCCATGCTGCTCGGCCACCCGCAGGAACTGCCCCACGCCCCAGGCCGTTTCGTTGGACAAGCCGATGGTGCGGATCTTGCCGGCCTTCACGAACTCGCTCAGCACCGACAGGGTTTCCTCGATGGGAACCGTGGTTTCGTCGGCCACGTGCTGGTAGCCCAGCTGGCCAAAGCTGTTGACGCTGCGGTCGGGCCAGTGCAGCTGGTACAGGTCCACGTGATCCAGTTGCAGGCGCGCCAGACTGCCGTTGAGTGCATCGGTCAAGCCCTTGCGGTCGAGGTCATTGATGCCGCCGCGGATATGGCGAGGATTGTGCGGCTTGCGGGCCGGGCCGGTGCACTTGGTAGCAATGAGCAGCTGGTCGCGCTTGCCGGACTTCTTCAGCCAGGTGCCGAGGTAACGCTCGGTCAGGCCCTGTGTTTCGGGCCGGGGCGGCACCGGATACATTTCGGCGGCATCGATGAGGTTGATGCCGCGCTCCACCGCGTAATCCAGTTGCGAGTGGGCATCGGCTTCGCTGTTCTGTTCGCCCCAGGTCATGGTGCCCAGCGTGATCAGACTGACCTTGAGATCGGTGCGGCCGAGTTGGCGATACTGCATGGTGTTCTCCTTGTGGTTGCGCGCGCAGGGCCAGGCAGGGGAGGGCGCCCTGCCAGCGGCTGCGGGATCGGGTAGTATAGCCGCGCCGGTGCTGCCTTGCAGGGCGGGCCGGAGAACGCGCCAACATCACAAAACAGTTAAGCCAATACCCTCATCCCATGTCATCCACCTCCACTACCAGCCTGCCCGGTCAGGCCGGCGACGACCAGCGCCCGCTGCGCCACCACACGCCGTTCAAACTGTTCTGGTGCGCCAGCGTGGCCTCCACCATCGCGTTGCAGATGCAGATCGTGGCCGTCGGCTGGCAGATCTACCAGCTCACCCATAGCGCCTTCGACCTGGGCATAGTCGGGCTGGTGCAATTCATTCCCTCGCTGATCCTGGTCTTCGTGGTCGGGCACGTGGCCGATCGCCATGATCGCCGCAACGTCGCGCGCCTGAGTTCACTGGTCGAAGCCCTGGCGGCTGGGGCCCTGGCGCTGGGCAGCCTGGGCGGCTGGCTCAATCGCGAGATGATCTTTGCCATCGTGGTGGTGATCGGTGCGGGCCGGGCCTTTTCCAAGCCCACCATGTCGGCACTGTTGCCCAGCCTGATGCCACCGGCCCTGCTGCCGCGCGCCGTGGCCGGCTCGGCCTCGGCGACCCAGTTCGCCATCATCATCGGGCCAGCCGTGGGCGGCTTCCTGTATGTGGCCGGTCCTGCGGTGGTGTATGCCAGCAGCTTCGTGCTCTTTACGCTGTGCAGCGTGCTGCTGTCGCTGATCAAGCGTGCGCCGCAGGCCGCATCTGCGGCCACACCAGGCAAGTCGACCGGCGCCAGCCTGTCCTCGGTGTTTGCTGGCCTGAGCTATATCCGCAGCAAGCCAGCCGTGTTCGGCGCGATCTCTCTGGACATGTTTGCCGTCCTGCTGGGGGGAGCCACGGCCCTGCTGCCGGTCTATGCCAATGACATCCTGCATACCGGCGCAGTCGGCCTGGGGCTGCTGCGTTCGGCACCGGCAGCCGGCGCCTTGCTGATGGCTGTGCTGCTGGCACGCCGTCCGCTGGGTGCGCGCGTGGGGCGTACCATGTTCATCGCCGTGGCCGTGTTCGGCGTGGCCACGATCGTCTTCGGACTGTCGCGCTCCTTCCCGCTGTCGCTGCTGGCCCTGATGATCCTGGGCGGCGCGGACATGATCAGCATGGTGGTGCGTTCTTCCTTCGTGCAGCTGGAGACGCCCGACGAGATGCGCGGCCGCGTCTCGGCCGTCAACTCGGTCTTCATCGGTACCTCCAACCAGCTGGGGGAGTTCGAGTCCGGCCTGACGGCCGCCTGGTTCGGGGCCATGCCGGCAGTGCTCATCGGCGGCATTGGTACGCTGGTGATCGTGCTGCTGTGGATACGCCTGTTCCCCTCGCTGTACCAGGTGGACCGGCTCAGCTCGCGCTAGCGTTGGCGCCGGCGGCGGTGATCAGCTGCTGGGCAGCGCGGCGCGCCGGTTGTTGCTGTGCCAGCAGCATGTCGAGGAACTGCGCGTAGGGCACCGGCCTGCTGAAGTAGTAGCCCTGGTACTCGTCGGAACCGAATTCCCGCAGCGCCTGCAACTGCTTTTCGGTTTCCACGCCCTCGGTGACCACCTTCAGGTTCAACGCGTGGCTCATGGCGATGATGGCCTGGACGATGGCGCTGCTGTTGGCATCGTCGGGGATGTCGTTGATGAAGGACTTGTCGATCTTCAGCGTATTGACCGGGAAGCGCTTGAGGTAGGCCAGCGAAGAGTAGCCGGTGCCGAAGTCGTCGATGGAGATCGTGAAGCCCTCGGCGCGGATGCCATCCATGATGGCGATGGCGCGGTCGCGGTTGTGCATCACCATGCTCTCGGTGATCTCGAACTCCAGGCAGCTGGGCGGTATGCCGTGTTGCGCCACGACGATCCGGATGTCGTCCAGCAGATGCGCATCCCCGAACTGGCTGCCGGTCAGGTTGATGGAGATGCGGCCGCACTCCAGCCCCTGGCCCAGCAACTGGCCGATATCGCGGCAAGCCACATCCAGTACCACCAGGCCGATCTGTTCGATCAAGCGGGTCTCTTCAGCCAGCGGGATGAATTCGCCCGGTGGCAGCAGCCCGCGCACCGGATGCTGCCAGCGCACCAGCGCCTCGGCGCCGACGATGCGGCTTTGCGCCAGATCCACCTTGGGCTGGTAATGCACGACGAACTCGGCGCGCTCGATAGCGCGGCGCAGTTCCGACTCCAGGGCGATGCGCTCGACCGTATTGGTGTTGATCTCGTCGGAGAAGAAGCGATAGTCGTCCTTGCCGTGATGCTTGGCCCGGTACATGGCGATGTCGGCATTCTTGATCAGGGTCTGGGCGTTCTCGCCGTCGCCGGGATAGGTGGCGATGCCGATGCTCACCGATAAGGTGGCTTCCTGCCCATCGATGATGAAAGGCTTGCGGGCCTCGGTAAGCAGCTTCTGGGCGATTTCCCCCAGTTGCAGCGGATCGTCGAAGTCGTCCACCAGCACGATGAATTCGTCGCCCCCTACACGCGCCAGGATATCGAGTTCGCGCAGGCTGTTGCGGAAGCGCTGGGCGATCTCTTGCAGCACGGCTTCACCGGTCTCGTGGCCGAAGGTGTCGTTGATGTTCTTGAACCGGTCCAGGTCCAGCAGCAACACGGCGACCATGCCGCTGCGGTGTTCGGCATGGGTGATGGCATTGGAGACGTGCTGGGTACACAGGAAGCGGTTGGGCAGGCCGGTCAGTTCGTCGTAGTGGGCCAGGTGACGGATGCGGTCGTCGGCGCGGCGGCTTTCGATGGCCACGCTGGCCAGGTCGGCGGCGATGTTGGCCAGTTGCAGATACTCGTTGCTGGGGGCCTGGTTTTCCTTGAGCAGGGCGGCGAACACGCCCAGCAGCTGCCCTTCCTTGCCGATGATGGGCCAGGCACCGCAGGAGGGATAGACCTCCACGTCGATGAACGGGCGCAATTGTTCCGAGACCGGGTCCTTGGCGATATCGGTGACGATGCAAGGGCCACGCCGCAAGGCTGCCTCGGCGCCGACGCCGCAGCCATGACGGATCGGCATGCCCTGCAGGGTCCGCACCAGGCGCGGTGGATAGCGGCGGCTCAAGACGGAGGTGAAGTGCGAGGCCTGCTCGTTGACCAGCATGACGCAACTGGCGCCGTAAGGAATCTGGGCATCGGCAAAGCCGACGATCTCGTCGAGGATGGTGTCGAGGTCGTCGTCGGCCATGACCATGTGCAGCACCCGGTTCTGCTCACTCTGCAGCAGTTCGGCGCGCTTGCGGGCGCTGATGTCGCGCAGGATGGCAAAGATCGCGTAGCCGCGTTCGAACTCGGCCCGGTTCAGGGTCACGTCGGTATGGATGATCTTGTTGCGCCGTACCGTCACCCATTCGAACTGCTGGGGTTGCCCGGCCAGTACACGGCTGACCAGTTCATCGATATCCGGTTGCTCCACATGGCGCGACTTCTGGCGCGAGAACAGGCCCACCTTGCGGCCGATGATGCGTTCCTTCTCGGACAGGCCGAAAAAGCGCAAGGCGGCACCGTTGCAGTCCAGGTAGCGCATCTCGGGCGAGATCAGCACAATGGGATCGTTGCCCTCGTCGTAGAGTTTGCGATAGCGGTATTCGCTGGCCGAGAGGGCATTGTCCAGGCGGCGCTGGTAGCGGTAGTAGACCAGGAAGGAAATCAACGCGATCAGGATGAAGCCGAGGATGCCGGTGGTCAGCAGGATGCGGTTCTCGGTGCGGCTGCGCCAGGGCGCCAGCACATCGTCCATGCGCCGCGCGTAGACCACCACCAGATGCCATTCCGGTAGCCGCTTGTAGCTGAACAACAGCGCCAGACCGGTCAGGAAGGAGCGCTCTTCGAAAGTACCTTCATCGGGCCCGCTGCGGATGCGCTTCATGCTTTCGGCTTCGCCCATGTCGGTATTGAGCCAGCGCTCCTCGAAGGGCGAGCGGATCATCATGGAGCCGCTCTCGTTGCGCAGGGAAACGATGGCCTCGAAGTTGGTGATGCGCTGGTAGAAGTCGAAGAACACCGATGCCCGCAACTCCGCCACCAACAGGCCTACCGGCCGGGCAGTGCGGTCGTACAGGTTCATCGCCACCGGCAGCACCAGTTCGCGGTTGTAGCGGCTGTGCATCAACTGCCCGATGAACAGCTGGGGGCGTGCCGGATTGCCGTCCACATTGGTCAGCTTGTGGTCCTCCGGGATACTGGCGGTATCCAGCGGGCGCAGCGAACTGGCACGGTTGTTGCCGTTGCGGTCCACATAGCGCAGCACCATCACCGCAGGCAGCGACCGCTGCGCCTGGCCGAGCAACTGGTGGAGGCCCTGTTCGTCGTCCAGGATATTGTGGTCGGCATTCTGGATGCGTTGGGCGACGTCCGAGAGCATGCCGTCGAGGTCATTGAAGACGCGCTCGGCATGCTCTTTCACGCTGCGTACGGCCGTCATCGAGCTGCCGCGTTCGGCATCGATGGTCAACTGGCGATCCTGGCGGATCTCCCACCAGGTCTGGACCACGATGAACGAACCGACGAAGGCGACGAACAGCAACAAGGTCTTGAGGGTATAGCCGCCCCGGCCCGCCGAATTGTTGTGTTTTCCCATGTGACGAATATCACACCATCTGTCGTTAGGTAGTTTGATGCTGCACCTGTTTCTATCCGGCGTATGCCGTACACCTGTCTCGACAGCTCTGGCGCATCATCAGCGCCCGGTCACTGCGACGCCATGGCCGCAAGGTAGCGATCCGGACCCGCCGGAGCCGCTCGCAAGCGACATTCTTAGTGCCTTATGCTTACGCCAGAATTACGCGGATGCCCCCATTGCGTGATACGCAAGGTAACAGTATGCCACCCTATTTTGCAATTGGTCCAATCAGATCGTTATTGTTTGCTCTTGGCCATCTGACCGTCATTGATCAGGCAACATGAGACCATGCAACGCATCGCCTTGCCCTGTCCACATGCCTGTGCGAACCTTACCCCAAGCGGCCTTGCTTGTCTAACGAGAAGGCCGGGGTGCCGCCGGTGAAGGTCTAGCCGAAGCGTCGTCAAACCAATTCCGTTTGCAATGCGATAATACGTCCCTCCGGGAAATATTGCCTGAAATCTCCTGACCACTTCGCCGGCCGCTTTCCCAGCCCTGCAGCTATGCAGCCAGCCAAGCGGCGATGTCGGGTAATTCGGGCCCCGAGCGCTTTTCCTACACTATCAATTCAGCAGACAAAGGATCCTCCCCATGAAGACAAGAGCCGCAGTAGCATGGCAAGCCGGCAAGCCCTTGACCATCGAGGAAGTCGAGCTCGGCGGCCCCAAGGCCGGCGAGGTGTTGGTCGAGATCAAGGCCACCGGTATCTGCCACACCGATTACTACACGCTTTCGGGCGCCGATCCGGAGGGCATCTTCCCGGCCATCCTGGGTCATGAGGGCGCGGGCGTGGTGGTCGATGTCGGCCCGGGCGTGAAATCGCTCAAGAAGGACGACCACGTCATTCCCCTGTACACGCCGGAATGCCGCGAGTGCAAGTTCTGCCTCTCGCAGAAGACCAACCTGTGCCAGGCCATCCGCGCCACCCAGGGTCGCGGCCTGATGCCTGACGCCACCAGCCGCTTCTCGCTGGACGGCAAGCCCCTGTTCCACTATATGGGCACCTCGACCTTCTCGAACTACATCGTGGTGCCGGAGATCGCCCTGGCCAAGATCCGTTCCGACGCACCCTTCGACAAGGTCTGCTACATCGGCTGTGGCGTGACCACCGGCGTGGGCGCGGTGCTCTTCACCGCCAAGGTGGAAGCCGGCGCCAACGTGGTGGTGTTCGGCCTGGGTGGTATTGGCTTGAACGTGATCCAGGCAGCCAAGATGGTCGGCGCCAACAAGATCATCGGTGTCGACCTGAACCCGGGTCGCGAAGCGATGGCCCGCAAGTTCGGCATGACCGACTTCATCAACCCCAAGGATGTGCCCAACGTGGTCGATGCCATCATCGGCATGACCGATGGCGGTGCCGACTACAGTTTCGAATGCATCGGCAACACCACCACCATGCGCCAGTCGCTGGAGTGCTGCCACAAGGGCTGGGGTCAGTCCATCATCATCGGCGTGGCTGCTGCCGGCCAGGAAATCTCGACCCGTCCGTTCCAGCTGGTGACCGGCCGCGTCTGGAAGGGCTCGGCCTTCGGTGGCGCGCGTGGCCGTACCGACGTGCCCAAGATCGTCGACTGGTACATGGAAGGCAAGCTCAACATCGACGACCTGATCACCCACAAGCTGCCGCTGGAGCGCATCAACGAGGGCTTCGACCTGATGAAGAGCGGTGAGTCGATCCGCTCGGTGGTCGAGTTCTGAGGAGACCGTGATGCTGGAGACGCTCTCCGAACACGGCTGTTTTGGCGGCGTGCAGGGCTACTATCGCCATGCCTCGCCGGCCATCGGGCTGGACATGCGCTTCTCGGTCTTCGTCCCGCCCCAGGCCAGCGCCGGCGGCAAGTTGCCGGTGCTGTTCTACCTGGCCGGGCTGACCTGTACCGAGGAAACCTTCATGATCAAGGCGGGCGCCCAGCGGGTGGCCGCCGAATTGGGCATGATCCTGGTGGCAAGCGACACCAGTCCGCGCGGCGCCGGCATCGATGGCGAGAGCGACAGCTGGGACTTCGGCGTGGGTGCCGGTTTCTATCTCGATGCCACCAAGGCACCGTGGAGCCGGCACTACCGCATGGAGTCCTATGTGGTCGAGGACCTGCGCGCTGCGGTGCTGGCGCATTTTCCGGCCGATTCCCAGCGCATGGGGATCTTCGGTCATTCGATGGGCGGGCATGGCGCCCTGACGCTGGCCTTGCGCCATCGCGACATCTACCGTTCGGTGTCGGCCTTCGCGCCCATTGCCGCGCCTTCGCAATGTCCATGGGGACAGAAGGCCTTCGGTCACTACCTGGGCGAGCAGGGGCCGGTGTGGCAGGAGCATGATGCCAGCGAACTGATGCGTGGCCTGCGTTCACCCTATCCGCAGGGCATCCTGATCGACCAGGGCCTGGCCGACAAATTCCTCACCGAGCAGTTGCTGCCGGAACAGTTCGAGGAAGCCTGCAAGGCGGCTTCGCAACCGTTGACCTTGCGGCGGCATGAGGGATATGACCACGGGTATTACTTCATTGCCAGCTTCATGGAAGATCATTTGCGCTTCCATCATCAGAACCTGATGGAGTGACGCCCCTGAACGGTAGGGGCGCAATGAGCTAGAGGACTACAATCGTTATGCGCAGTCCTCTTTTTGGGGATATCACGTGGATAACTAAAGTGGGCTTTCACGTCCAGAAAGATTGCTGACATTGACTGGCTGAGTTCGGCTAGAAGCACTCCAGAGGTGGCCAAAAGCTGGCGCTCTACGTTTGACATGATCGATGTACGAAGTACGCTGGGAGGAACTTATACGTCTTCATCTCTGACTGAGAGGAGCCATTGGATACCTGATAGATCCCGAAAAACGCTCATGGAGATGAACGAGAAAAGAAGTTTGTACTGTTCGAGGCCAAGTTCGGCGAATGGCTTCAAAGATGCCTGATAGGACTTTCCAAGGTACGCATCTTCAGCGACTATCCCTCGCACAGCTTTTGAGAAAGCCTGGACGGTTTCTAAATTACTGGTTGCAGATTGACCATCCTTGAACTGCCTCAAGGTCTCGAGGAGATCAATCGGCGGTATTTGTTCTGGCTCGCTGCATGCAATGGAGTGCAGGCCGGCCCGGATGTATGTGTTGCGGTGATGCCCTTGCAGGCTAGTGACCGTACAGAAATTGGTGTCCTCAATAATTGTTCGGCTCAACTTCGCATTAACGAGATCATTCACATCAGCGAGTGCAGGAGACGCATAAAGGATGAGTGCTTGGCTTCCGAATTTGGCGTTCAAATGCATGAGGAGAGCCTGCTGCTCGACATAGATTCCGTAGCGGAAATACCGTTGTCCCCAATGGGACCACTCAGATCCATTCGCAGTGGTGATGACCTCGGGACGCTTGTACTGAAACAGAAGGTTGGCCTTGATCGATGGAATGTTTCTGATCTCGTGTTGAAGGTGGTGTTCCATCTCATCCGCGACCTCGCGCAGGTCTACCCCCAAGAAGCGCGGGCGAAACCAGAACGGAAATCCAAGCCTTCGCCACAGCCAGCGGCTTTGGGACTGCGCGGCGGAATCGGCGCCAATGCTCCCTTCCTGAACTTGACCGAAGGGGAAATAGATGGACGCCCTTTGATCAAGCTCGGAGTTGAAGTAACTTTCAAAGGTCTTCTCTTCGTACTTTGGCTGCATACATGCTGGCTACGGTTATGGTTACATATAACGCAATGTATATATTTTTGCTCTGATCCTCAATGACCAACTCCGACATTCCTGCTCATGCTCTACCCCCTCCAGCGAGCAAATACCTTGCCGCGGACAAGATCCAAAGGTAGACCAGCGATCCAGGTTGGGCTACCAGAGCTCGACTTTGATTGCACCACCACTGACCGTTCGACCTGAGTAGCGGCGTAGCCGCGTATCGAAGGCGCACCAACCGATGGAGCGCCCCTTCGACAGGCTCAGGACAGGCTTCGATACCGCCCTAAAGGGCCTACTCAGTCCGAACGGTTTCAAATTGCTTGAAGAGAACTGAAACAAAATCGCCGTGCCAGAGTCATCTGGCGCGGCGATTCCTTCTTATCTGAACGGCATTAGGTCCTTGACGGGACGGTTTCCGTGACGCCATGCGGCCCTGGAGCCGCATTTCTCTCTCAGACAAACGCATCCGTGACGATGTGCTGACCGAGCATGAAGGCGTCCGCCACATGCCGCAACGGCGCCACATCCACATCGGAAGCGCGGGTGCGGATCAATGTGCTGAAGTGCTGATACAGCGAGGGATACTCGCCCTCCACCGGCAGTTCGGACTGCAGGTTGTTGATCCACAGCTCATGTCCGCCTTTTTTCAGATGGACATGGCTGCTGTCGGTCTCGATGATGATGTCCCAGGTCTGCTCGCCGGTCTGGCGCCAGTCGAAGTCGGCCTGGATATCGGTGCCGAGCGCATCGGTGAAGGCCAGGCGCGCGGCAATCGGGGTCTGGCGGTTGGAGGGGACTTCCAATGCCGCCTGCTTCAGGAACATGGCCTGCGGCAGGATCTCGGTGACGATGGACAGCGCATTGATGCCCGGATCGAACACGCCCAGGCCACCCGGCTGCCAGATCCATTCCTGGTCGGGATGCCAGTGACGCACGTCTTCGCGCCAGATCACCTTGACCTGGCGCGGCGCATGTTGCTGCAGATGACGCTTGACCACTTGTACCGCCGGCGCATGGCGCGAGTGCCAGCTGGCCAACATTGACACGCCCTGTTGCGCCGCCAGGCTCTTCAATGACTCCACCTCGGAGAGGGTGGCGCCGGGCGGCTTTTCGAGGAAGACATGCTTGCCCGCGCGCAGGGCGTCGCGTGCAGCTTCGTAACGATACTGCGGCGGCATGCACAGCGAGATGGCCTCGATGGCGGGTGCACCAGCCAGCATCTCGGCCATGCTCTTGTAGGCAGTCACGCCCTCGATGCTGTGGTTGCGGCTGGCAGTCGCCACCAGCTGGAAATCGGAATTGCCGCGGATGGCAGGGGCGTGCTGGTCATAGACGATCTTGCCGACGCCGGCGATGGCGAGCTGGATGGGTGTCATGGTGTCCTTGCTTATTGTTGATTGCATGAAGGGGGCGTCATAGATTACCAGCGTTGATGCACATGCGGCGCAATGTCGTGGAGATAGAGTTCACGCAAGGCCTGCATCACATCCGGCGCAATCGGTGGCAATTCGCTGGCGGCGCTGTTGGACTGTGCCTGCTGCACGTTGCGCGCGCCGGGGATGACGGTGCTGACGCCGCTTTCCATCAGGATCCAACGTAGCGCGAATTGCGCCATGGGAACCCCATCCGGGACTAGTGCGCGGATCTTCTCCACGGCGGCCAGCGCCACCTCGTAAGGTACGCCCGAGAAGGTTTCGCCGACATCGAAGGCTTCGCCGTGGCGGTTGAACTGGCGATGATCGTCGGCGGCAAAGCGCGTCTGCGCCGACATCTTGCCGGTCAGCAGGCCCGAGGCCAGTGGCACGCGCGCGATGACGGCGATGTCGCGGCGCTGTGCTTCCTGCAGGAACAGCGACGTCGGACGCTGGCGGAAGATGTTGAAGATGATCTGCACCGATTTGACGTTCGGGTATTCGATGGCCTTGAGCGCTTCCTCCACCTTCTCCACCGACACGCCGTAATGGCGGATCTTGCCGGCCGCCACCAGCGCATCCAGATGGCCGAATACTTCCTGCTGGTAATACACCTCGGTGGGAGGGCAATGCAATTGCACCAGGTCCAGGCAATCCACCTCCAGGTTCTGCAGCGAACGGTCGACGAAGGCGGTGAGATTGTCCTTGTTGTTGTAGCCGCTGGCGACGTGCGGCGAGAGGCGGCGGCCCGCCTTGGTGGCGACGAAGGGACGGACCCCGCCGCGCTCCTTCAGTACCTGCGCAATCAGCTGCTCGGAGCGGCCATCGCCATACACGTCGGCGGTGTCGATGAAGCTCACGCCCGCGTCCAGCGCGGCGTGCAGGGCGGCCTTGGCATCCTGGGCGGAGACGTCGCCCCAGGAGCCACCGATGGCCCAGGCGCCGAAGCCGATTTCTGATACCTCTGCGCCGGTGCGGCCAAAGCGTCTTGATTTCATGTCTGTGCTCCTTTAATACCCTATTGAAGCCGTATTTATACCAAGTGCCACGCGCGCGGGCGCCTGGTTTAAGATGATCTGGATTAATTCTTGAAGTGATTGAAATTCATCCATGTCCCTGCTCGACCATATCGATTTTTCCGACCTGCGGGTCTTCGTGACCATCCTGCGCACGGGCAGTTTCAAGGCCGCTGCCATCCAGCTCGGCTTGACCCCCTCGGCCACCAGTCATGCCATGAAGCGGCTGGAAGAACGCCTCTCCACGCAGTTGCTCTACCGTTCCAGCCGTGCGGTCTCGCCCACGGCGGCGGGCAGCGAGTTGGCGGCCAGGCTGGAAGAGGGGTTCGAGCAGATCGCAGTAGCCCTGGGTCAGCTGGAAAGCTCGGCAGCAGGCAGCCTCGGTGAGCTGCGCATCAACGTCTTCGCCGATGCCGCCCATCTGCTGATCGAGCCAGCCATTCCGGAGTTCGTGCGGCAATGCCCCCAGGTCAGGCTGACCATCGTGGTCGATGACAAGCCCATCGATATCGTCAGCGAAGGCTATGACGCCGGCATACGCTACGGTCACTACGTTCCCGAGGGCATGGTGGCGGCGCCTCTGACGCGGATGCACCGCTGGGTGGCGGCGGCGTCGCCCGCCTATCTGGACAGGCAGGGGCGGCCGCTGACGCTGGACGACCTGGCCCAGCATACCTGCCTGCAACTGCTGCTGGGCGACAACTCCAGCTACCAGTGGGAGTTCGGCCGTGGCAAGCACCGGCAGCGCATCCGTGTGCCGGGCCTGGTGACGATCAACAATACCGCCGCGACCATTGCGGCAGCCAAGGCCGGGGTCGGCATCGCCTATCTGTTGGAAGGAAGGATCATGAAGGAGATCGAGGAGGGCTCGCTGGAGGTCATCCTGGACGAATGGGCGGCGCCCAGCGAGCCCTTCCACATGTACTACAGCAGCCGGCGCCATGCCCATCCGGCCTTGCGCAAGCTGATCGATATCATCCGCTTGCAGAACGGCTTGTCCCGGCTGCGCTAGCCGGGACAGCCAGGCATTGCTAGTGCGCCGCCGAGGCTTCGGCCGCGCCCGCGCCACCCTTGGAGGGTTTGATGATCCAGATCAGCGGGATGATGACGATGAAGATCAGCGCCGAGACATAGAAGATATCGTTGATGCCCAGCATGGCGGCCTGGAAGGTGATGGTACGTTCCAGCATGCCGGTGGTCTGTTCCGCATTCAGGCCCAGGGTGCTGCTGATGTTGTTGACCGTTTCCTGCATCCAGGGGCTGTAGGGCGTGGCATGTTCGGTCAGCTGCGCATGGTGCATGATGCTGCGGTTGTTCCAGGCGGTGGTCGAGATCGAGGTGCCGACCGCGCCACAGAACACCCGCACGAAGGACGACAGGCCGGCGGCGGCCGGGATGCGCTCCGGCGGCAGGCCCGAGAGCAGCAGCACGGTCAGCGGCACGAAGAACATCGCCGTGGGGATGCCCTGCAGCAGCGTGGGCAGGATCACCGTCATCTGGTCCACCTGCAGGTTGTAGTGCGAGCGCAGCCAGAACACGAAGGCAAAGCCGATGAAGGAAGCCGTGGCCACCTTGCGTGCATCCACCAGCGGCAGGAAACGCCCGATCAGGGGCATCAGGATCACCGCGAAGATACCGATGGGCGCCGTCGACAGACCCGAGTCGATCGAGCGATAGCCCAGGTATTGCTGCAGCCACTGCGGCAGGATCACCAGGTTGCCGAAGAAGACGCCGTAGCCGATCGAGATCGCAATGGTGCCGCCGGCGAAATTGCGCCGGCCGAACAGGCGCAGGTCCACCACCGGGTGCTTGTTGTTGAGCTCCCAGACCACGAAGTAGGCAAAGGCGACGGCCGCCACCACCCCCAGCGTGACGATGGTGGACGAGGAGAACCAGTCCAGGTCCTTGCCCTTGTCGAGCATGATCTGGAAGGCCGCCACCCAGGTCACCAGCAGCGCCAGCCCGATCTTGTCGATGGGCAGCTTGTGGGTGGGCGTCTCGCGGCTGCGGTAGATGGCCAGCGTGACCCCGGCCGCAATCAGGCCCACCGGGATGTTGATGTAGAAGATCCAGGGCCAGGTGTAGCTGTCGGTGATCCAGCCGCCCAGCGCCGGCCCGGCCACCGGCGCCACCACCGCCGTCATGCCCCATAGCGCCAGTGCGAACGAGGATTTCGATTTGGGGTAGGCCCCCAGCAGCAGCGATTGCGACAGCGGCACCATGGGCCCGGCCACCAGGCCTTGCAGCACCCGCGCAGCCAACAGGATGGGCAGGGTGGGTGCCAGTCCGCACAGCCAGGAGGCCAGCACGAACAGCAGCACCGAGGTGACGAACAGGCGCACCGCGCCCAGGCGCTGCGTGAGCCAGCCGGTCAGGGGGATGGAGATGGCGTTGGCGGCGGCGAAGGAGGTGATGACCCAGGTGCCTTCATCCACCGACACGCCCAGGTTGCCCGAGATGGTCGGGATGGCCACGTTGGCGATGGAGGAGTCCAGCACGTTCATGAACACCGCCAAGGACACCGACAACGTGCCCAGCACCAGGTTGGCGCCGGTCAGCGGTGGTGGCGGTGTATAGGGAGTAGGGCTGTTAGCCATAAGCTTGCGTAGTTGTCTGCAGCGGATTCGGATCAGGTATGCGGCACGGTGGCGGCGGCCGCGGCCTTGCTCTTGCGCGGCTGCGGCAGGCCACTGGCGTTGTCGCTGATGATGCGTTCGACGATGGCGTCGGCCTGCTTGCCCAGGTCGTCATAGACGTTGGTCTGGTAGTTGGTGGGCGCCGCTTCCAGGGCCCGGCCATCGCCATGGATATCCACCGTGGCCGTGGTCGACAGGCCGATGCGCAGCGGATGGGCGCGCACCTGCTCCGGGTCCAGGGCAATGCGCACCGGGATGCGCTGCACCACCTTGATCCAGTTGCCGGTGGCGTTCTGCGCCGGCAGCAGCGAGAAGGCGCCGCCGGTGCCGGCCGAGAAGCCGATCACGGTGCCCTTGTACTTCACGTCCGAACCATAGACGTCGGCGATCACTTCCACCGGCTGGCCGATGCGGATGTGCTTCAACTGGCTTTCCTTGAAGTTGGCGTCGATCCAGATCTGCTCCAGCGGCACGATGGCCATCAGGGGATTGCCGGCGGCGATGCGCTGGCCGACCTGCACGGAGCGCTTGGAGACGAAGCCCGCGACCGGCGCCACGATGTTCACGCGGGCATAGTTCAGGTAGGCGTTGCGCACGGCCGTGGCGGCCTGCAACACGTTGGGGTGCTCGGTGACGCTGGTGTGGTCGGTCAGGGCACGGTTGGCGGCCGCCGCTGCGCGGGCCTGGTCCAGCGCGGCCACGGCGCTCTTGACGGCGTCGCGGGCGTGGGAGACGTCTTCCTGCGAGACCGCGCCCGAGGACAGGCCAGCCTGGCGACGTTGCAGGTCCTCGCGGGCGCGCGCCAGGTTGGAGTCGGCGGCATCGACGTTGGCGGCCAGGGTGTCATTGTTGAGGAACAGCTGGCGCGTCTGGCGCACGGCCTGTGCCAGCGCGGCTTCGGACTGGGCCAGGGCCAAACGGGTATCGGCAGCGTCCAGCGCGACCAGTTGCTGGCCGGCCTTGACGATCTGGGTATCGTCGGCCTTGACGGCGGTCACGGTGCCGCCGACCTGGGCCGAGATCTGCACGACATTGCCGCTGACATAGGCGTCGTCGGTTTCTTCGAAGAAGCGGGCGTGCAGGAACCAGTACAGGAAACAGCCGGCGGCGATGATGATCAGGACCAGCGTGAGCAGCAACAGCTGGCGGCGGCGCTTGCCATTGCCATTGCCATTGCTGTTGCCGTTGGTGCCGGGATTGGTTTGGGTGGTGCTGTCACTCATGGATGACTCCGTTCGATGCTTTTTGTAGGCAGACAATCGGTCTTGCCGCTCAGGCGGCAAACCGTCCCTGGCGTCGGTGGACAAGTGGAGAGACCGACGGCGGGGCTGGGTTCAATGTTCAATTCGGGACTTCAGGGCTTCATGACATCAGGGCTGCTGGCGGGCAGGGCTGCTGCCGCTGGCGGGGCTGTTCATGGCCAACCCGGCTTGCTGGGCGTCGAAACCGCCCCCCAGCGCCTTGTAGAGCGCCACCTGCTGGTCGCGTCGCGTGGCCTCCAGTGCCACCAGCGACTGGCGCTGCGCCAGGACCGCGGTCTCGGCCGAGAGCATCGTCAATTGCGATACCAGGCCGATGCGGTAGCGCTCGCGCGCCAGGTCGTAGGCCCGCTGCGCGGCTTGCAGGGCTTCGCGGCGGATCGGCAACTGGCGCTCGGTCGAATGGATCGAGGCGATCTGGCGCGCCACGTCGGCATAGGCATCGTTGAGCGCCTTGTTGTAGGTTGCCACGGCCAGGTCGTAGTTGGCGTATTCACCCTTGAGTCCGGCGCGCAGGGCGCCGCCCTCGAAGATGGGCAGCGAGATCGCCGGACCGAAGGCGATGCTCTTGCTGGCCGCCGTGAAGGGGTTGGTGTTGGTCAGGGTATCGAAGCCGATCATGGCCGACAGGTTGATATCCGGATAGAAGCGCGCCTTGGCCACGTCCACGCCACGGCTGGCAGCTTCCACCTGCCAGCGTGCGGCCACGATATCGGGACGGCGGCCCAGCAGGTTCAGCGGCAGGTCGGCCGGCAGTCCCGGCGTGGCCAGGTTCTGCAGGGTCGGCGGTGCCAGTTGCAGGCCGCGATCGGGACCACGACCGGTCAGTGCGCCCAGTTGCTGGCGCAGCAGCACGATCTGGCCTTCGCTTTGCTCCAGCTGGGCGCGGGCGTCGGCACTGCTGCTGCGCGACTGGTTGCGCTCGATCTGGGTATCCAGGCCGGTGCGCACGCGTTCGGCGGTGATGCCCTCCAGCGAGCTGCGCTGTTGCACCGTGCGCGCCAGGATGTCATGCAGCGCATATTGCGCCGCCAGTTGGCTGTAGGCGGCCACGATGGAGGTGGTCAGGGCCAGGCGCGCTTCCTGCTCGCTGGCTTCGGCCGCCTTCTCGCTGGAAATGGCTTGCGCCAGGGCAGCCTGGTTCTTGTGCCACAGGTCCAGCTCGTAGCCGACGCTCACGCCTGCTTTCTTTTCGTTGAACCAGTTGCCGCCATAGGGTTCGGGGTAGATGGTGGTGCTGGAAAACTGGTTGCGGATGATCGAGGCGTCCGCATTCACGTTGGGCAGCAGCGGCGCGCCGCGCGACTCGGCCAGGGCGCCGGCGGCGGCGATGCGTGCACGTGCCTGCTGCAGGTTGGGACTGCTGGCCAGGGCTTCGTCGATGAGGGCGGTCAACTGGGCGTCGCCGAACTGGCGCACCCAGTCGCTACCGGGCCAGCCGGCGTTGGCGCTGCCGCCAGCGGGGTCGGAGAGACTGCGTTGGGTGGCGAAGTCGGAAGCCTCGGCCGGATGCTTGTCGCTGCCGATGCCGCTGAAGCTGGCACAGCCCGACATGCCGAGCACGCCGACCAGCGCTGCAACGACCGCGATCGCCCGCGGCCTGGTGGCGGGCGAGGTGAAGCGTTTCATAGGTTTCTCCACGATGAGAGGTTTGGCGATACGAGTTCTTGTTTGAGTTCATGCCGCATTTCCTGACCTGCCGTGCGCGCCAGGCGGTATGGGCCTCTTGGGCCGATGGCACGCGTTTGCGAGTGGGCTGCGGAGGGGCGGCGAGTAAAAACTCATTTTTCGTATTATACTTCGAGATACGAACAATCACTCATGTTGGGAATTTGCGGCGGGGGCACGTGAATTCCTTCTCCAGGCTCACAATGAAACTGCAACCCAGAAAAGAACCTCGCCAGGCACGTTCGCGGGCGATGGTCGACACCATTCTTGACGCCATGTCGCGCGTGCTCGTCGAGCGCGGCTATGCCAAGACCAATACCAATCTCGTGGCCGAATCGGCCGGCATCAGCGTCGGTTCGCTCTACCAGTATTTCCCCAACAAGGATGCCCTGATCTTCGCCCTGCGCGAACGTCATGTCACCCGCATGCTCGGCCTGTTCGAGGATGTTGCCGCGCATATCGATGCGGCGGGTTCCCTGCACAGCGACTTCGAGGCCCTCATCGGTGCGCTGGTGGCGGCGCACCTGCTGGAGCCGGAGCTGAACCGCATCCTCGAAGAGGAATTCCCGGCCTATAACCTGCCGGTCTCCACCGAGATCCGCCAGCGCTTCTTCGATGCCATCCGCCGCGTGCTGGAAAAGCATCGGGGCAGCCTGACCACGCCTGATCTGGATGTGGCCACCTTCGTGGTGCAGCGCATGCTCAAGGCGCTGATCAACGCGGTGGTGCTGACCGGTCCGGGCGGCTTGTCGCCGGGCAGCGTGCGACCGGAGATCCTGCCGGCGGTGATCGGTTACCTGACTGCGCCGCGCCAGGATTGGCAGGCATAATCGCTGTCTTGTGCGGGCGTGCGGGGTCATGTCACGGGGGGGGGGCTCTCGTGGGGAGAGAATGCCGGCGTTCCCTCGGGAAATTCAGAAACTTCCCGATATCAAACACCCGCAGCTCCCGTATAGTGAAGGGGAATTCATCCCGGGCCGTTCCCGGGACACCCACCGCGACACTATTGAACGACATCAGAATGCGGCGAAAAAAAATGATCAGGGCTAAAGGCGCAGGGGCGCTGCTGCCACTGCTGGCGTCTCTGCTGGCAACGGGCTTGCCGGCGATGCAGGCACAAGCGGCACTTGCGGTGCAGGTGCTGGATGCGGCCGGGCAACCGGTACCCAATGCGGTGGTCTATGCCGAGCCGGCCACGCCCTTGCCGACGCCGGCCAAGCTGCGCCAGGTCGAGATCGAGCAGAAGAACAAGACCTTCTTCCCGCTGGTGACGGTGGTGCAGACTGGCACCCCGATCCTCTTTCCCAATCACGATACGGTCAGGCACCACGTCTATTCGTTCTCGCCGGCCAAGACCTTCGAGTTGAAGCTTTATTCCGGCGTGCCGGGTAGCCCCGTGGTCTTCGACAAGGCCGGGACCGTGGTGCTGGGCTGCAATATCCATGACGAGATGGTAGCCTTTGTGCAGGTCGTCAATACGCCCTATTTCGGCGTGACCGACCGTAGCGGCACCGCGCATCTGGAGGGGATGGGCAACGGCAAGTACACGCTCAAGGCATGGTATTTCCGCATGGGGCCCAACGAGGCCGCCGTGGAGCAGCCTCTGCAACTGCAAGGGGAGGCCAGGGTGGCCATCAAACTCAACGTCAAGGCGGTGCCTCTCTGAGGCGCGCTACTGCATGGCAAGCGGGGGCTAGGGTGCGTTTATACCGGCTGGAAAGCAAGATCGTCGCGCTGTTCATCATCCTCATCGTGGTGGTGCAAGTGGCCGGCTTCGTCGCTATCCGCACCGCCATCGACCGCAATGCCCGCAGCGCCATCAGCGAGGAACTGGTACTGGGCCAGCGCGTCTTCCTGCGCCTGCTGGAGCAGAACGCCCAGAAGCTGACCCAGGGCGCGCGCCTGCTGGCGTCGGACTTCGGTTTTCGCCAGGCCATCGGCACCGATGATCGGGCCACCATCGCCTCGGTGCTGGCCAATCACGGCGCCCGCATCGGCGCCTCGAAGGCCATGCTGATCGGCGTCGATGGCCGTATCCGCGCCACTACCGTGGAATATCCCGACACCGATCTGCAGCGCAGCAGCCTGGAGCTGGTGCGCAAGGCCGGTGACAGCAACGGTGCCTCCGAGAACGTGGTGATCGGCGACAGCCTGTACCAGATCGTGGCCGTGCCGATCAAGGCGCCGGTCACCATTGCCTGGGTGGTGATGGGCTTTCCGGTCGATCATCAACTGGTGAGCGACATGCGCGAACTGTCGTCGCTGCAGGTCTCCATCCTGGTCAGCCAGCGCGGAGGCAGCGTATGGACGGCCAATGTGTCCACGCTGGCGCCCCAGGAGGCAGCGATGCTGGTTCATGAGGTCGCCGATCCGGCCGTGCGCGCCGCTGCCCTGGCCGACCTGCAAATCCATGGCAACCAGTACCGCGCGCGCCTGCTGCCGCTGGCACGTGCCAGCAACGGCCAGGAGGCGGTGGCAGTGTTGCAGCGCTCGGTCAGCGAGGCGGTGGCTCCCTACCAGCGCCTGCAGGTGATCCTCTTGAGCATTACCGTGCTGGGCGTGCTGGGCGGCGCCGCAGCCAGCGCGGTGATGGCGCGCCGCATCACCAGTCCCCTGCGGGAACTGGCCAGCGTGGCCAAGCGCCTGGGGGCCGGCGATTACAGCGAAGGCCTGTTCATTCGTCGTCATGACGAGATCGGGCGCCTGGGTAGTGCCTTCGAAACCATGCGCGGCGAGATCGCCCAGCGCGAAATCAAGATCACCCGGCTGGCCTACCAGGACCAGCTCACCGGCCTGCCCAACCGGGTGCAGTTTGCCGAACTGCTGCGCGAGGCGATTATGCAAGCCTCGGCCCGGTCCGGGGGCAGCTGCCACATCCTGATGATGGACCTGGACCGCTTCCAGCAGGTCAATGATGTGCTGGGTCACAGCTTCGGCGACGACCTGTTGCGCCAGGTGGCGGCCCGCCTGGCCGACCAGTTGCTGTACCCCGGTGCCAAGGTGGCGCGTCTGGGCGGCGACGAGTTCGCCATCCTCTTGCCCGATGTCGATCTGGACGGGGCGCTGAACCAGGCCGTGCACATCCTGCGCGCACTGGAGCAGCCGCTGTCGCTGCAGGAGCAGACCGTGGACCTGGGTGCGGGCATCGGCATTTCCGGCTACCCGGCCCATGGCAGCAATAGCGATACGCTGCTCAGCCGCGCCGAGGTAGCGATGTACATTGCCAAGCGCAAGGGCAGTGGCGTGGTGGTCTACGATCCGGCCATCGACCAGAGCAGCCAGGAAAGCCTGTCCCTGCTCTCGGAGTTGCGCCGTGCGCTGGAACGCGACGAATTCATGCTCTACCTGCAGCCCAAGCTGGACCTGGGCTCAGGCGAGGTCATCGGCGGCGAGGCACTGGTGCGCTGGCTGCATCCTGAGAAGGGCTTCATCGGTCCGGACAATTTCATTCCCTTCGCCGAGACCACCGGGTTCGTGCGCATGCTGACCACCTGGATGCTGGAAAAGGTGGCGCGCCTGTCGGCCGAGCTGCAGGCCCAGGGAAGGGAATTGAAGTTCTCGGTGAACCTGTCCACCCGTGACCTGCTGGACCTGGAATTGCCGGCCACCTTCGACGCCATCCTGCGGCGCCACCGGCTCCAGCCGTCGGCGCTGTGCCTGGAGATCACCGAGAGCGCCATCATGGATGACCCGGCGCGCGCGCAAAATACGCTGGAACGCCTGTCGGCCATGGGTTTTGCATTGAGCATCGACGACTTCGGCACCGGCTATTCGTCGCTTGCCTACCTGAAAAGCCTGCCGGTGGACGAGTTGAAGATCGACAAGTCCTTCGTCATGAAGATGGCACAGGACCAGGACGACGCCAAGATCGTGCGCTCCACCATCGACCTGGGCCACAATCTGGGCTTGCGGGTGGTGGCCGAGGGCGTGGAGAGCGAGGCGGTCTGGAACCTGCTGCGCCAGATGGGCTGCGACCAGGGGCAGGGCTACTTCATGGGCAAGCCCATGCCGGTAGACCGTTTCCTGGAATGGTTGCATCAATGGCGGGCGCCGGCCGCGCAGGACCAGTCGGAGAACGTGGCGGTCTGAGACCGCCGGCAAGGGGGCAGGAGACAATGGGGGAGGTAAGCGTGAACAAGGTTCTCGTGGGCTGTGGATGGGCGCTGCTGGCCTTGCCGGCACTGGCGCAGGTGCAGATGCAGATGAGCCCGGCGCAGCGTGATGCCTGGACGGCGGCCCAGGAGCAGAAGGTCGAGCAGGCCATGCGCACGGCTGCGGCTGCTGATGCCGGTGCTGCCGACGCCGTGGCGGAGAGCGCAAGCCGGCGCTGGATGCCCGACCTGGGCAAGCTCCTCGCCACCGGCGGCGTGATCCAGGTGGAGGGCGCCGGTGGCGGCGGACTCACTCCCTGGGCACTCATTACCGGCTATGGCACGCGTGACAGCTATGGCGCCAATGCCCACTACACCTACCTGAGGACCCAGGACTACACCCTTCGGTCCTACGGCGTAGCCGTGGGCATCATGGACCGGGTCGAGCTATCAGCCGCCAAGCAGGAGTTCTATGGCAGCCTGGCCCCGCTGAACAATCTCAAGATCACCCAGGACATCTTCGGTCTCAAGATCAAGCTGGCCGGCGACGCCGTCTATGACCAGGATCGCTGGCTGCCGCAGATCGCTGCCGGCATGATGCTCAAGCGCAACAATGGCATCGGCGGCCTGGGCGCGGTCACCAGCGTCAAGCAGCTGGGCGCGGCCAGCGATGCCGGTATCGACTACTACCTGTCGGCCACCAAGATCCTGCTCGACCAGAGTCTCCTGCTCAACGCTACCGTGCGCCTGACCAAGGCCAACCAGATGGGTCTGCTGGGCTTTGGCGGTGACAAGGGTGACCGCTACCAGGCCATGGGCGAATTCTCGGCGGCCTACCTGATCAACCGCAAGCTGGCCCTGGGCGCCGAATACCGCATGAAGCCCAACAACCTCGCCGCCGACAACGAGAAGGATTACTACGACGCCTTCCTGGCCTGGTTCCCCAGCAAGAACCTCTCCGTGACGCTGGCCTATGTAGTGCTGGGCGATATCACCGTCTACAACCCTACACGCCAGCGCGGCACCTATCTGTCGCTGCAGGCCGGATTCTGAGGAGGACCCGATGAACATGCACAAGATCTCGCAGGTGCTGGCCGGGCTGTCCATGCTCTGTGCACTGGGCGCGGCCCTGCCGGCGCAGGCGCAGGCCGACGCCTCGCTGTTCCATGACCTGGGCGGTCTGCCGGTGATCCGGCAGACGGTGCAGGATTTCGTGGCCGCCATGCTGGCCGATCCCCGCATCAGGCATACTTTCGACGGCGCCAATCTCAAGCGCCTGGAAGACAAGCTGGTCGAGCAGTTCTGCATGTTGAGCGGCGGCGGTTGCGTCTACACGGGCGATCCGATGAAGGAAGTGCATCAGGGCCTCAAGCTCACCAATGCCGATTTCAATGCCCTGGTGGAAGACCTGCAGCTGGCCATGGACAAGAACGGCATCTCCGCACGTACGCAAAACCGCCTGCTGGCCCTGCTGGCGCCGCTGCAGCGCGACACCGTGACACGCTAGATTTTTTTGCCGGCGCTGGAATAAACCGGCATCGGCATCCGTATACCTCGGCATGGGTATGGCACATCGCGCAACCCATCCTGAAAGGAAATGACATGAGACTGCTCGCAACCTCCCTGCTGGCGCTGGCTTGCGCCGCCACCTCCATGACGGCCGCGGCCCAAAGCGCGGGTGTCAAGAATGTCGGTGGCGTCCTGGTCGACGCCCAGGGCATGACCGTCTACACCTTTGACAAGGATGTTCCCAACAGCGGCAAGAGTGTCTGCAATGGCCCCTGTGCCAAGCTGTGGCCGCCTGTCGCCCCCATGGGAACGCCCGCCGCACCATACTCGATCGTGACCCGTGACGATGGCACCACCCAGCTGGCCTACCAGGGCAAGCCGCTGTACCGCTACGAAAAGGATGCCAAGGCGGGTGACCGCGATGGCGACAACTTCAAGGACATCTGGCACGTGGTCAAGCCCTGAGACCACTGACCCGTCGCCCCCACCATGTTCCGACGCAAGCCCGGCCACGACCAGGCCCGCCTGGCCGACGAGCAAGCCATGCTGGCTTGCCTGCCGCGGCTGCGCCGTTACGCCCGCGCCCTGACCGGCGAGCGCGAGAGCGCCGACGACCTGGTGCAGGACACCCTGGAACGGGCCTGGCAAAAGCTGGACAGCTGGCAACGCGGCAGTGACATGCGGCCCTGGCTGTTTGCCATCATGCATAACCTGCATGCCGATGCCCATCGCAAGCCCGGCCTGGCCACCGTCGAGCTGGAGTTGGCCGGTGACGCGATGGTCGCCGCTGACCTGGCGCGCGATCACGGCCTGGCGCTGGACCTGGAGGCGGCGCTGCGGCTGTTGCCGGCCGAACAGCGTGAAGTGGTGCTGCTGGTGGGTCTTGAAGAGCTGCGCTATGAGGAAGTGGCGGCCACGCTGGGGATCCCGGTGGGGACCGTGATGTCGCGCCTGTCGCGTGGCCGCGAACGTCTGCGGCGGCTCATGGAAGGGCCGGATGGTCGCGGTGAGGTGGCGCCGGGCGCTAGCCTGAAGGTGGTGAAATGAAGATTCCGGCATTTGAGCAAGACGAGCTGCACGCCTACGCCGACGGCCAGTTGCCGGCGGCGCGGGCGGCCGAGATTGCGTCCTGGCTGGAGCAAGAGGGTGCCCAGGGCGAGTTCTCGCGACAGGTACGTGCCTGGCGGGCGCAGAACCGCGCCCTGCATGCCCACTATGCGCCGGTCCTGGAAGAGCCCTTGCCGCCACGCCTGGCCGCAGCGGTCCTGGCCGGCGATACCGGCCAGGACCATGCGCCCCACCATCATGCGGACATGGGCGCAGAAGCGGCCAATGCATCTTCCTGGCGGCGCGCTGCCGCCATGCTGGCATTGACCGTGGTCGCGGGCGCCGGCGGCTGGCTGGCGCACGACCTCTTCGAGGGCCGCAGCAACGGCGGCGGCATGCTGGTGCTGGCGCGCCAGGCTGCGGTGGCGCACGTGGTCTACAGCAGCGACCTGCGGCGTCCGGTGGAAGTCGGGGCCGACCAGGAACAGGCCCTGGTGACCTGGCTGTCGCGCCGTATCGGCGCCAATGTGCGCGCGCCCAAGTTGGCGCCGTTGGGCTATGACCTGATCGGTGGCCGCCTGCTGCCGGGCCAGAATGGGCCGGTGGCGCAATTCATGTATCAGGATGCGGCCGGACAGCGGCTGACACTCTATGTCTCGCGCGACCAGGTCCAGAATCGCGATACCGGATTCCGCTTCGCCCAGGAGGGCCGGGTCAACGTGTTCTACTGGATCGACGGCCAGTTCGGCTACGCGCTCTCGGCCAGCATGGGCCGCCCTGAACTGGCCCGTATTGCCGGATCGGTCTATGAGCAACTGGCACCGTCATCGTCAACGCCGACTTCTCCGTCGCCGGCTGCTTCCTCGCGCTGAGGCGCTTCCTTCTTCTCCCCGCATCACTGCTCTTGCTGACGCACCATAGGCCTTGGCCAGCGGCGTTTACAAGTGAAAAACGGGGTAAGGAAGCGGCAATCACCGTTAAGAGTGGGTGTAATGTTGCCGCTAACATATTCACCCATGACGTAAAGCATGTGCACACATGGTAGGGGGAAATGGAAACATGTGTAGACAGGGCGACGTCGTGGCCCAGTTGCAGTTCAAACAAGGAGTTTCATATGGAGCTAGCAACTCTCGCCACTGGCGCGGCAACGGCCTGGTTGGCTGACAAGGCGGCGCAGTCCGTCGGCATCGACCTGGGCAAGGTCGCCAAGACGGCGGTGGATGATGTGGTCGGGGTCGCCGCTGCGGTGGCGCGCCTGCCGGGCAATGTAAATATCGGCCGCATCATCAATACCATCGTCTGAAGGCAAAGGCATAGGGCGCGCAGGATCGGCGCCGGTTCTGATCGCACCCTTCGGGGTGCGATTTTTCTTGGTGTCTCCTAAAAGTAATACTCTCAATAAAAATCTTGAACACTGTAAAGATTCGGAGTCCAATACCGTAAATGAAGGACCGGGTGATCAATCCTGTTACCCGGTTTCCCCCAGAAGGAGTAGTCCATGGATGTTTCGCAAATTGCATCGCTGGCCACTGACATGGCGTCGTCGCAGACGGCTGACCAGGTCAATGTGCTGATGCTCAAGAAAGCGCTCAATACCCAGGCCGCTGCGGCCATCGGTGTGCTGCAGGCATTGCCGCCTCCGCTGCCGGCCAATCCCAATATCGGTCGCAACGTCAACACGACCGCCTGAGCGCCAGCTTCATCTTTGGAAATCGCAGTCTTCGGACTGCGATTTTTTTTGGCTGTCCTGCTTGGAAGCCGCAAACCAGCCATTGCTCCTCTCTCTTTAATACAATAAATTGGTCAAAGTATATAAAGTCTAATTAATTGGTCTTGTTATATCCGAGATGACCAATATAATGTTCTTGTAAGAAAAAGATCATTTTATTGGATCTGATATGACCAACCTGCAAGACATCGGCCAGCGCATCCGCCTGGCCCGCAAGGCCCGGGGGCTGACCGCCATCGAACTGGCGGAGCTGGCCGGCATGCATCGCAATACGTTGCTGGCGCTGGAAACCGGGCGCGGCAATATCGAACTGGGCAAGCTGCTGTCCCTGTGCGACGAACTGGACCTGGATCTGCTGCTGCTGCCACGCCAGGCTGCCGCCTTGCGTGCAGCCGAACACCAGGGCGCCGGCAGCCAGACCGAGCTGGGCCAGCGCCTGCAAGCGCTGATGGGCCAACAGGAGCCGCCATGAGCATGTTGCGATCCCTGCGTATCAGCCTGGGGCCCACCGACGTGGGTTCGCTGTTTGCCCTGGATGACGGCCGTTGCTACTTCCGTTTCGACGATGCCTATGCCTTGCAGGGCGAGTCGCGCCCGGTGCTCTCACAGCTCTACTGCGCCTCCACCGAGGAGCGCACCCGCAGCCAGTTGCTCGATCCCACGCTGGCGGTCAATCGGGGCGATGGCAAGGGGGGCTTGCCGCCATTCTTCCAGAACCTGCTGCCTGAAGGGCAGTTGCGCAAGCACCTGGTACAGCGTGCCGGCCTGGCGCCGGATGATGAATTCGGCCTCCTGGCCTATTGCGGTCGCGACCTGCCCGGTGACGTCTCTGCCGTGGCCGAGGAGCTCGACGAGCGCGGCCTGGGCCGCCTGCTGGGGCAGGGCCATGACAGCTACGAGATGAGCTCCGGCCAGTTGCCGGTGCCGGGCGGGGAGTCGCTCTCGGGCGTGCAGCCCAAGCTGGCGCTGGTGCGCGAAGCGGGCGGGCGCTATGTGATGCGCTCGCGTGACAGCCGGGGCAGCCACTACATCGCCAAGCTGCCGGCGACCGACTATCCCAACATGCCGCAGGTGGAATTCAGCGCGCTCACACTGGCCGCCGCCGCCGGGGTCACGACCTGCCGCTTCAGCCTGGAGCCCCTGTCGGCCATCGCCGCGCAGTTGCCGTTCGGCTTGCGCAACGATGCCAGCCGCTTCCTGCTGGTGCAGCGCTTCGACCGCGATGCGCCCACACCTACCGGGCGGCTGCACATGGAGGATTTCGCCCAGGTCACCGGCACGCCGCCGGGGTCCAAGTACGTCGGTACCTATGCGGCCATCGGTGTGGTGCTGCTGGAGCGCAGTACACGCGGCGTGGATGATGTGTTCGAGTTGTTGAGGCGGATCAAGGTCAATGAGCTGCTGGGCAACTTCGACGCCCACCTGAAGAATTTCAGCCTGCTGTATCCCACGCCGCAGGCCGCCATCCTGTCACCAGCCTATGACATCGTGGCCTATGCCGCCTACGTCGGCGGTGACGGCCATGCGCTGGCCTTCGTGCCGGGGCAGAAGGGCAAGCAGTTGCTCACGCCCGCCATCCTGCGCCAGCTGGCCAACCTGTGGCGTATCCCCGAGCCCAAGCTGCAAGCGGTCCTGGTGGAGACGGTGGAGCGGGCGATGACGCAGTGGCCGGCCCTGATCGAAACCTTGCCCCTGAGCGACGCCCAGCGCCAGCGCCTGCTGGCGCACCTGGAATCCAATGCCAGCGTGGCCGCCTGGCGCCGTCGGGCGGCGCGCAAGCAGGTCGCCAGCGGGGAGGGCGCATGAGGCCTACCCCCACGTTGCCGATGCGCGAGGGGCTCTCGCCCAGCTACCTGTGGCTGCAGCCGGGGCCGTGGCGCGACATGCTGTCCTTCCTGGCCGAGCGCTTCACGGCGGTATCCGCCGAGGTCTGGCGCGAGCGCCTGTTGCGCGGCGAAGTGCGCAACCAGCATGGCGAGGAGCTGCGTCCGCAGTCGCCTTATCGCAGCGGCGATTGCATCTTCTACTATCGCGAACTGCCGCAGGGGGAGGAGCGCATTCCCGTCGAGGAAAGGATCCTGCACATGGACGAGCACCTGCTGGTGGCCGACAAGCCGCATTTCCTGCCGGTGATCCCGACCGGGCGCTTCGTCCAGGAAACCCTGCTGGTGCGCCTGAAGAAAGCCACCGGCCTGGAAGACCTGGTGCCCATCCATCGCCTGGACCGCGAGACCGCCGGGGTGATCGTGTTTTCGCACCAGCCGGCCAGCCGGGGCAAGTACCAGTCGATGTTCCAGCAGCGCAGCATGTTCAAGGTGTATGAGGCGATTGCGCCGTTCAGGGCCGACCTGGAACTGCCGCGCGTGCATCGCAGCCGGGTGGAGGAAATCCCGGAGCAGTTCTTCAAGATGCACGAGGCCCCCGGCGCGCCCAATTCGGAAACCCATATCTCGCTGCTGGAGCAGCGCGGTGAACTCGGCCTGTACCAGCTGGAGCCGGTCACCGGCCGCCGCCACCAGCTGCGGGTCCATATGGCGGCGCTGGGCATTCCCATCGTCAACGACCTGTTCTATCCCGATGCGGTAGCGGTGGGCGTGGCCGATGATCTGGAACGTCCCCTGAAGCTGCTGGCGCGTTCGCTGTTCTTCATCGATCCCCTCGATGGCAGCGAACGCCATTTCACCAGCCAGCGCCAGCTCTAGCTCATGGGGGTATGAGCGATGAAGTAAAATGGGCTTATCCCATTCAACAATGAACTTGGCTCATCGATCATGCTGGACCGCATTCATCTATCCATCATCCAGGAGGTGGAAAAGCAGGGCTCCCTGACCGCTGCGGCCGGCGTGCTGCACGTGACGCAATCGGCCCTGAGCCATAGCATGAAGAAGCTGGAGCAGCAGCTGGGCACTGACATCTGGCTGCGCGAAGGCCGCAGCCTGCGGCTCACGCAGGCCGGCCAATACCTGCTGGCGGTGGCCAACCGGGTGCTGCCGCAACTGAACCTGGCTGAGGAACGCCTGCGCCAGTTCGCCCAGGGCGAGCGCGGCGCGCTGCGCATCGGCATGGAATGCCATCCCTGCTACCAGTGGCTGCTGAAGGTGGTGTCACCCTACCTGGCGGCGTGGCCGGACGTGGATGTGGATGTGAAGCAGAAATTCCAGTTCGGCGGCATCGGCGCGCTCTTTGGCTACGAGATCGACCTGCTGGTCACGCCCGATCCGCTGGACAAGCCCGGCCTGGTCTTCGAGCCGGTGTTCGACTACGAGCAGGTGCTGGTGGTGGCCGCCGGACACCCGCTGGCGCAGCAGGACTACGTCACGCCCCGGCAACTGGGCAGCGAGGTGCTGGTGACCTATCCGGTGCCGGTGGATCGGCTGGACATCTACACCATGTTCCTGGCCCCGGCCGGCATCACGCCGCGGCGCCACAAGACCATCGAGACCACCGACATCATGCTGCAGATGGTGGCCAGCGGTCGTGGCGTGGCGGCTTTGCCGCGCTGGCTGGTGCTGGAATATGCCGACAAGATGGCGGTGGTGCCGGTGCGGCTGGGCGAGCAGGGCATTGCCAAGCACATCTACCTGGGGGCGCGCGAGGCCGATGTCGGCATCGATTACCTGCGCGCCTTCATCGAACAGGCCCGGCAACCCCAGCCTATGGCGGGCTAAGTCCGCCCACCGCCAGGATCAGGCGGCCGACTTCAACTGGTGCAGCGAGGCCACCAGGTCGGCGAAGCGCTGGCCCTGGATCATGATGTGCTGGCGCAGCACCTCCACGGTCTTCTCGGCATCGCCGGCGACGATGGCATCGACGGCCGCCTGGTGTTCATCGAAGGACATCTTCAGGCGATCGCGCACCCGCAGCTGCAGGCGCCGATAGGGGCGCAGGCGGCGGTGCAGGGCACGGGCCTGGTCGGCCAGGAAGCGGTTGTGGCTGCCGGCGTAGATGTGGTCGTGGAAGGCCTCGTTGAGATAGAAATAGGCATCCGGATCGCTGGCGTCACGCGCGGCCTGGCAGGCCTGGTGCGCCGCCTGTAGCTCGGCATGCTCGGCCGGCGTCATGCGGCGCGCCGCCAGGCGGCCGCACATGGCCTCGAATTCGGCCATCACTTCAAACATCTCGATCAATTGCTGCGGGCCGATCTCGGCCACGATGGCGCCGCGTCGCGGCCGCATCTCGACGATGCCCATCGAGGCCAGCTGGATCAGGGCCTCGCGGATGGGCGTGCGCGAGACGCCGAATTCCTCGGCCAGCGAGGTTTCATCCAGGTGCTGGCCCGGGGCCAGCTTGCCGACGGCGATCAGCTCTTCGATCGATTCGCGCAGGGTTTCAGAACGGGTCTTTGGCGTGTCCATGGTTATGTTGCCTTTAAAGCAAGCATTGTAAAGGGGAGTGCGCTTTACGGGATTAATGCTTGACAATGTATGCGTTTCCTAAGAAATTGTATACACGATGAGAGCATAAAAACACACGCAGCATCCATCAATCCCTGGAGGAGACCCCACCATGACCGCAATGACCCGCCGCCATTTCCTTGGCGCCCTGGCTGCAGCCCCGCTCGTGACCGGCATGCCGGCTGCCTGGGCGCAGAGTACCAACCTGAAGATCTCGCACCAGTTTCCCGGTGGCACGATCACCGAGGGTGATTTCCGCGACCGCCTGGTGCGCATGTTCGCCCAGCAGGTCAGCGAGCGCACCAAGGGCGCGCTGAAGTTCGAGATCTATCCCGGCTCCTCGCTGATGAAGACCAACGCGCAGTTCTCGGCCATGCGCAAGGGCGCGCTGGACATGTCGCTGGTGCCGCTGAACTACGCCGGTGGCGAAGTGCCGGAAACCAATATCGGCCTGATGCCCGGCCTGGTGACGTCCTACCAGCAGGGCGCGGCCTGGAAGAATGCCGAAGTCGGCAAGGAGCTGGCCCGTGTGCTGGGCGAGAAGGGCGTGGTCATCGTCAGCTGGATCTGGCAGGCCGGCGGCGTGGCCTCGCGTGGCAAGCCCATCATCGATCCGGCCGATGCCAAGGGCATGAAGGTGCGCGGCGGCTCGCGCGAGATGGATCTGATCCTCAAGGAAGCCGGTGCCGCCGTGGTGACGCTGCCCTCCAACGAAATCTACGCGGCCATGCAGACCGGCGCGATGGATGCGGCCATGACCTCGTCGACCTCCTTCATGTCCTTCCGCCTGGAAGAAGTGGCCAAGGCCCTCACCACCGGACGTGACAAAGCCTACTGGTACATGTTCGAGCCGCTGATGATGTCCAAGGCCGTCTTCGAGCGCCTGCCCAAGGACCAGCAGGCCGTCATCATGGCGGTGGGCGCCGAGATGGAGCAGTTCGCCACCAAGGCCGCCCAGGCCGACGACATCGCCGTGGCCCAGGTCTACCAGAAGGCCGGCGCCAAGGTGGTCGACCTCAATGCCGAGGTCGTCAAGAAGTGGCAGGACATCGCCCGCAATACCGCCTGGAAGGACTTCGCCGCACGCAACGCCAGCTGCGCCAAGCTGCTGGCCCTGGCGGAGAAGACCCTATGAGCCATGGTTTCGAGATGCCCGGCGCGACTGCGGCGCGTCCGGCCGTGCCCGCCAGCGCCCCGGTGGCCTGGCTGGCGGCCATCCTGCAAGGCTATCACCGGGTGGCGGTGTTCCTGGGCATGATTGCCTTGCTGGTGACGTCCTGCATCCTCACCTACTCGGTAGTGGTGCGTTACTTCTTCCATCAGCCCACCGACTGGCAGGACGAGGCTTCGGTGTTCATGCTGGTGGGGGTGATCTTCCTGTGCTCGGCGCATGTACAGTCGCTGCGTGGGCATATCGGCATCGAAGCCCTGGCGGGTTTGCTCTCGCCATTGGCCAACCGCATCCGCATGTTCATCGTCGACCTGCTGTCGCTGATCTTCTGCGCCTTCTTCACCTGGAAATCCTGGACGCTGTTCCATGAAGCCTGGGTGGAAGGGCAGACCACTTCCTCCACCTTCGCGCCGCCGCTGTGGATCCCGTATTCGCTGATGGCGCTGGGCATGACCATGCTGACCCTGCAATTGCTGGTGCAGGTGCTGGTACGCATCACCGGTACCTTGCCGGTGCAACAGGCACAAGGAGGTGCGCAATGAGTCCGCTGACCCTGGGTGTGCTCTATGGCGTGGTCACCATCCTGGTGATGTGTTCGGGCATGCCGATCGCCTTCGCCCTGGGCGTGGTGGCGACCGGTTTCATGTACTTCTTCATGCCGGAATCCGCGCTCGATACCATCACGCAAAACGTCTACGAGGAAATCGCCTCGATCACCTTGCTATCCATACCGCTGTTCATCCTGAAGGGGGCGGCCATCGGCAAGTCCCCGGCCGGCAAGGACCTGTATTCTGCCATCCACGCCTGGCTGAACAAGGTGCCGGGCGGCCTGGGCATCGCCAACGTGTTTGCCTGCGCGCTCTTTGCGGCCATGGCGGGATCGTCGCCGGCGACCTGCTCGGCCATCGGTTCGGCCGGCATTCCCGAGATGCGCCGTCGCGGCTACTCGCCCGGGTTTGCGGCCGGCATCATCGCCGCTGGTGGCACCCTGGGCATCCTGCTGCCGCCCTCGATCACCATGATCCTGTACGCGGTGGCGGCCGAGCAGTCGCTGGGTCGGTTGTTCCTGGCCGGCATCGGCCCGGGCGTGTTGCTGGTGATCCTGTTTGCCGGTTATGCCGTCTACCGCGCCCGCAAGGAGTACAAGCTGGCGCATGCGGTCTACAGCGCCGGGGGCGCCAAGTCGGCCTACCTGGATGACGAGCATTTCACGCTGGCGCAGAAGGTCGAGATGCTGCCGCGCGTGCTGCCCTTCCTGGTCCTGCTGATCGGGGTGATGGTGGCGCTCTATGGCGGGCTGGCCACGCCGTCCGAAACGGCCGGCCTGGGTGCGCTGCTGGCGCTGGTGTTGATCGCCATCGTCTATCGCATCTACAAGCCGCGCGACATCGCGCCCTTCCTCAGTTCGACCATCAAGGAGTCGGGCATGCTGTTGCTGATCATCGGCATGTCGCTGCTGTATTCCTATGTGATGAGCTACCTGCACATCAGCCAGTCGGCGGCGCAGTGGGTGGTGGACCTGCACCTGTCGAAGTGGCTGCTGCTGGCGGTGATCCTGGCCATGGTGATCGTGCTGGGCTTCTTCCTGCCGCCGGTGTCGATCATCCTCATGACCGCGCCCATCATCCTGCCACCGCTGAAGGCGGCCGGCTTCGACCTGATCTGGTTCGGCATCGTCATGACGGTGGTCATGGAGATGGGCCTGATCCACCCGCCGGTGGGGCTGAACCTGTTCGTGATCAAGAACATCGCACCCGATATCGCGCTGGGCGACGTGATCAAGGGTACGATTCCTTTCCTGGCGCTGATGTTCCTCGCGGTCCTGCTCTTGTGCATGTTCCCGGGCATCGCGACCGTATTGCCTGACCTGTTGATGGGAGCCAAGTAAATGAGTAGTAACGAACGCGTGTGGAACGCGCGCCAGAAGAACCGTGAGCAACGGCTGGCACGCGCCACCGCCGCACTGGGCAGCCAGTTGCAGGGCAAGATCGCCCCTGCCGAAAAACTGGCCGAGCTGCTCTATGCGGTGCTGGAAAACGGTGACCGTGTCTGTGTCGAGGGCAACAACCAGAAGCAGGCCGACTTCCTGGCCAAGGGCCTGGCTGCACTCGATCCGGCGCGGGTGAATGGCTTGCACATGCTGTTCTCGGTGCTGGCCTTGCCGGAACACCTGGACGTGTTCGAGAAGGGCATCGCCGACCGGCTGGACTTTTCCTTCTCCGGCCCGCAGGCCGGCCGCCTGGCCAAGCTGGCCTCGGCCGGCAAGCTCAACATCGGCGCCATCCATACCTATCTGGAGCTGTTCGGCCGCTACTTCGTGGACTTGACGCCGCGCGTGGCCCTGGTGGCCGCGCAGGCAGCCGACCGCCACGGCAACCTCTACACCGGTCCCAATACCGAGGACACGCCGGCCATCGCGGAAGCCACCGCCTTCTCCAGCGGCATCGTCATCGCCCAGGTCAACGAGATCGTCGATGAACTGCCGCGCGTGGATATCCCGGCCGACTGGGTGGGCTTTGCCATCAAGGCGCCCACGCCGCACTACATCGAACCGCTGTTCACCCGGGATCCGGCGCAGATCTCCGAGATCCAGGTGTTGATGGCGATGATGGCTATCAAGGGCATCTATGCCGAGTACGGCGTGCAGCGCCTGAACCACGGTATCGGCTTCGATACCGCCGCCATCGAGCTGATCCTGCCGACCTATGCGGAGTCGCTGGGCCTGCGCGGCAAGATCTGCAAGCACTGGGCGCTGAACCCGCACCCGGCGCTGATCCCCGCCATCGAAGCCGGTTTTGTGGAGTCGATCCACTCCTTCGGCTCCGAGCTGGGCATGGAAGACTACATTCGCGCCCGTCCCGATGTCTTCTTCGTCGGCCCGGATGGCTCCATGCGCAGCAACCGCGCCTTCTCGCAGACGGCCGGCCACTATGGCTGCGACATGTTCATCGGCTCGACGCTGCAGATCGACCTGCAGGGCAACTCGTCCACGGCCACGCTGGGGCGCATTGCCGGCTTCGGCGGCGCGCCCAACATGGGGGCCGATGCACGCGGACGCCGCCATGCCAGCGAGGCCTGGCTCAAGGCCGGCCAGCAGGCCCGCGCCGGGCGCAATACCATCCCGCGCGGCCAGAAGCTGGTGGTGCAGACGGTGGAAACCTTCCGCGAACACATGCAGCCGGCCTTCGTCGAGAAGCTCGATGCCTGGCAGCTGGGCGAACAGGCCAAGATGCCGATCCCGCCGGTGATGATCTATGGTGACGACGTCACCCACATCCTCACCGAAGAGGGCATCGCCAACCTGCTGCTGTGCCGCACCGAGGAAGAGCGCGAGCAAGCCATCCGTGGCGTGGCCGGCTACACCGCCGTGGGCCTGGGACGCGACAAGCGCATGGTGGAAAACCTGCGTGATCGCGGCATCATCCGCCGCGCCGAAGACATGGGCATCGACAAGCGCCTGGCCACCCGCGACCTGCTGGCGGCCAAGAACATGAAAGACCTGGTACGCGCCTCCGGCGGGCTGTACAACCCGCCCAAGCGCTTCCGCAACTGGTAGGCAACGGGTAAGCAATCGGAAGAACAAGATGGAAACTTTGACTTTTCGCTTTGAAAACGGCCAGCGCCGCCTCAAGGCCGCGCCCGAACTGGTGGGTGTGGTCAGCTCCGGCAACCTGGAAGTGCTGATCGAGAACGCCGACCTCAAGGGCGCCTGCGCCATCGAGATCAAGACCGCCGCGCGCGGCTTCGGCGCCATCTGGGAAGCGGTGATGACCGACTTCCAGCAGCGCTGGCACCTGGCCGATACGCGCATCTCGATCAATGACATGGGCGCCACGCCGGCCGTGGTCAGCCTGCGCCTGGACCAGGCCGTGGAAGCCATGGTGGAGGAGGCCCAATGAGCACAAGCTACCTGGAAGCCACCGCGCGCGAGCGCATCCTGGCCGTGCTCGATGCCGGCAGTTTCACCGAACTGCTGCCGCCCGCGCAGCGGGTGGTCAGTCCGCACCTGGGGCAGCTGGATGCGCCGGTGTCCTTTGACGATGGCGTCATCATCGGCGAAGGCCTGCTTGGCGGCCGTGCCGTCATGGCGGCGGCGCAAGAGGGCGGGTTCATGGGCGGCGCCGTGGGCGAGGTGCATGGCGCCAAGCTGGTCGGCCTGCTCAAGCGTGCCATCCGCAAGCAGGCTGCCGGCGTGGTGCTGCTGCTTGAAACCGGCGGCGTGCGCCTGCACGAGGCCAATGCCGGGTTGATCGCCGTCTCGGAAGTGATGCGCGCGGTGCTGGAGGCACGCGCCGCCGGCATCCCCGTGATCGTGCTGGTGGGCGGCGCCAATGGCTGCTTCGGCGGCATGGGCATCGTGGCGCGCTGTGCCAACACCATCATCATGTCCGAAGAAGGGCGGCTGGCCATGTCCGGCCCCGAGGTGATCGAGACGGCCAATGGCGTGGAGGAATTCGATTCGCGCGACCGCGCCCTGGTCTGGCGTACCACCGGGGGCAAGCATCGCTACCTGATCGGCGATTGCCAGCAACTGGTGGGGGACGACACCGAGGCCTTCCGCCAGGCCGCCATCGCGGCGCTGGGCGATGCTGTTGCGGTGCCGTTGACGTTAGAGGCGTTGCAGGCTGAGCAGGAGATGCTGCGCCGGCGCATCGCCGTCTTCGGTGATGCCGAGGACCCCATGGATATCTGGGCCGAACTGGGCGTGCCCGCGCCGCAAGCGGTGCCGATGCTGGAGGCCGAGGCCTTCACGGCCATGGCCGAAGGCCACCGCATCCCGTTCAACGCCTGAGAGGACAGCATGACCCAAGCCGCAACTTCCGCAGCCCAGGCTGCACCCGGCCAGGTGGACTGGCGCGCGCTGGTGCAGACCCTGTTCCCGCAGGGCCAGCAGATCAGCGAAAAGGATAATTTTCTCTCCGGTACCGCCCAGGTCGATGGTGCCACCGTCACTGTGGTCGGCACCACCGGCCACACCCCCATCGGCATCGAGATCGCGCTGGCGCAGGCCACCGCGATCCTCGATACCGTGCGCGAGCATCCCGGTCGCGCCATCGTCATCCTGGTCGATACCCAGGGCCAGCGCCTGCGTCATCGCGACGAGATGCTGGGTATCAACAGCTACATGGCGCATCTCGGCAAGTGCGTGGAACTGGCGCGCCGCCAGGGCCATCGCGTGGTCGGGCTGGTCTATGACCAGGCGCTCTCGGGCGGCTTCATCACCAGCGGCCTGATTGCCGATGCCTGCTACGCCTTGCCCGAGGCGACCATCCGCGTCATGGGCCTGCCGGCCATGGCGCGCATCACCAAGGTACCGGAAGAACGCCTGACCGAACTGGCCCGGAGCAATCCCGTCTTCGCTCCGGGGCCGGAAAACTACCAGCGCATGGGGGGCGTGGCCGAGATATGGAATGGCGACCTGGCGCAGGCGCTGCGCCAGGCGCTGGCGGTGGATCGCAGCGCCGATACCCGTGCGGCGGTAGGCCAGCAACGCGGTGGCCGCCAATGGGCGCAGCGCGTGATCGAGGCGGTCGCCAACGACGCCCCGCTGAACTGATGTCGCCGCGTCATCACCTGCTCTGGCTCAGCGATGCCGGCTGGGCGCGCCTGCAACAGGAGACCGGCGACGAGCGCCAGCACGCTGCACTGCTGCACTGGCAGAGCATGCGCTGGCCGGTCGTCGTGCGCCGCGCCGATGCGGATGCCGGTGTGGATGACATTTGCGTGGGCATCGCCCTGCCGCCGGACGCGCAGGGCAACAAGCCGCGCATTGCCTTGCGCGTGCGCCCCGATGAGATTGCGGGCCGTCGCGCGCCTTTCCTGTTGCGCGACATTGCGGCGGCCAATCTGACCGGCCTGCCCGCTGCGTGGCAGCCGGGCATGACCGAGTTGCAGCAGCACCTGGGACGCGCCGGCATCGCCATGGCAGTGTTCGGCTCGCTGGCCTGGCAGGCGGTGACGGCCCAGCCCTATGTGCGCAGCAGTTCCGACATCGACCTGCTGTTCGTGCCGCACAGCCGCGCGCAATTGCGCGAGGGCGTGCGTCTGCTGGCCTGGCAGGCGATGTTCCTGCCGCTGGATGGCGAGATCGTCTTCCCCGAGGGCGCGGCGGTGTCGTGGAAGGAGTGGCGTCAAGTGGCCGTGCTGGGCGGGGATGAAGAGGGCCGGGTGCTGGTCAAGCGGGCCCATGCCGTCGCTCTGGAGTCGGTGGGCTCGCTCATCGCGGACCTGCCAGAGCAGGAGCTGCAGCCATGCGCCGCCTGACCACCCATCCCGCCACGCTGGCCGCGAGCGCGCCGCATCACATGCAGCAGCGCCGCCTGGCGCGGGAGAACCAGGCATTCTGCCGCACGCTGGCGCGCCTGGCGGTACGCAGCCTGCACCAGGAGCTGGTGCTCTATCCCAAGCCGGGTCTGGTGTCGCTGGTGGACAACGGCAGCCATGCCGACATGACGGCGGCGACCTTTCTGCGCAGCCTTTTTTCGCTGCGCCACTATTTTGCCCAGATCGCCCAGGCCGGCCTGGAGGGCGCGCCCTTCCACAGCCTGCAGCGCCTGGCCATTAGCGCCGAGGAGCGCATGTTGCGCGCCACTGGCGGCATCAATACGCATCGCGGCGCAATCTTTGCGCTGGGCATGCTGTGCGCGGCCATGGCCTATTGCCGGGGCCGCAAGATGCCGCTGCAGCCGGCCACCGTGCGCGCGACCCTGCTGATCCAGTGGGGGGATGCACTGGCCCGACATAGCGGCGCTACTGTTGCCACCATCGCCACCGAAGCCCCCAGCCATGGACAACGCGTCGCCATGGAGCACGCCGTAGGCGGTGCCCGCGAAGAGGGCGCGCTGGGCTTTCCTGCCGTCTTCGAGGTGGCCTTGCCGCAGCTGGAGCAGACGCTGGCGCAGGGTCGCAGCTGGCACGAGGCCAAGATCGATACCTTGTTCGCCCTGATGGCGCATATCAGCGATACCAATGTCTATCACCGTGGCGGTGCCGATGGCGCCACACTGGTGCGTAGCCGCAGCGCCGCCTTCCTGGCCGCGGGAGGTACTGCCAGCGCAGACTGGGAAGCCCGGGCGCTGGCGTGTCATCGCCTCTTCGTGGCGCGTCGCCTTTCACCCGGTGGCGCGGCCGACCTGCTGGCAGCGGCCTGCCTGATGCATCAGGCCAGCCAGCTGGACAGCCGCAGCCCGTCATGACGATGCGCCTGGCGATCCTGTGCCCGGGGCAGGGCGGCCAGCATGCCGGCATGTTCGATCTGTTGCGCGAGGACGCCCTGGCCGCCGCTTTCCTCGCCCGTTGCGACCTGGATGGCCTGCTGCAGGCGCCGCTGGTGCAGGTACTGGCCGACCCGACACGCTTGTTTGCCAATACCTGCGCGCAGCCCCTGATCGTGGCGGCCCAATTGGCGGCCTGGCAAGCTTTGCGTGAGCCACTGGCGGCTATCGCTGGCGCGCCTGCGGTAGTGGCAGGCTATAGCGTGGGCGAGTTGTCGGCTTACGCGGTTGCCGGTGTCGTTGATGCGAGCGCCACCGTGGCCCTGGCGGCGCGCCGTGCGGCGCTCATGAGCGAGGCGGCCGCTGCTGTGCCAGGGCAGGGCCTGATGTCTTTCGGCGGGATGGAGGTAGCAGCCTTGCAAGCCTGCCTGCAGGCGCAGGGCGCGCATGCCGCCATCGTCACCGGTGCCGATACCCTCGTTGCAGGCGGCCTCAATGCCGCCTTGCAGACGGCTGCCACCGCGCTGGCAGGACAGGGCGTGCGCAGCGCGGCCTTGCCGGTCGGGCTGGCTTCGCATACGCCGCTGATGCAAGCGGCGCTGGCCCCCTTCCTGGCTGAGCTTGGCGCCGTCGATTTCCATGTCCCCGTCATGCCGCTGCTGGCCGGTGTGACCGGTCAAGTCATTGCCGACCCCGACCAGACGCGCCAGCTGCTGGCAAGCCAGTTGACCGACACCATCCAGTGGAGCGCCTGCATGGATGCCTGCGCCGAGCGGGGCGTTACCGTTGCGCTGGAGCTGGGGCCGGGCAGTGCGCTCTCGCGCATGCTGCGGGAGCGGCATGGCCACATCCAGTGCCGGTCGCTGGCCGATTTCCGTACGCTGCCGGGCTTGCTGTCGTGGTTGCGCCGCCAGGCCGACTGATGCTGTATTTCGCCCGGCGCTCTGGCAAGCGCTTCGGGCAGGTGCTATGGTGAAACGAGAGGCACACGCCAGCTTGCTGTCGGACAAGGCCGACAGTGTATGCCGCTTTCTGTAGCTCCTGCCGTCTGCATGGTGAACCTATGCCGGTACGTCAAGTCGCATCTCAGGATGCGCCCGCTACGGCGTTGCGCCATTGATCAACCCGACCAGGAGGCCCATGATGAAAGTCGATGTGTACAAGCGCCCGGATACCGATGGCTTGTTTTCCTATCTCGTCCTTCCGCACCAGCGAGCCATGCCGGAGGAGGTGACCAACACCGACTGGGTGATCCACGAGCGCAACGTGGATTTCGAGCGCGATGGCAAGCGGCATTTCACCCTGCAGGCGGAGGACGCCTTCCTGCAGATCGGTGAAAAGGGCTACGCCATCACACATCTGAACGACCGTGCCGGCGACGGCGCTGCCTGAGCGCGGCGGTGCCGCCATGTCCAGCCAGACAGGAGCAAAGGAGACAGACCATGCCAACCGAACATGTAGGTGACTATGAGGTCGAGTATTCCGGTGTAAGGGTGATCGGCGGGGAGGAGTGGGTGGCCCAGGTGGCCATTTTCGGTCATTCGACCAATCCCATGCATCGCAATCCGGTCTTCCCCGCCCAGCGGGTGCTGGCCGAACAGACCTTCGCCGATGAGAAATCGGCCGAACAGGGCGCCCGCCAGGTGGCCCATGACATGCTGGACAAGCAGCACGTCCATCACTGACACCCACAACGAGGGTATTGCGCCCCATCAAGGCCCGGTTGCGTGAAGCACCGGGCCTTGTCGCTGGTGGCATGGAATTCGCATGGAGAGTGCGGCCCAGCCTCTGCGGCCAAGAGCCAGGATTCGCAATAGAATGTCGGGCATTGCGTTTTTCTTCTTCTCCGCACCACCAGACCGACTCCATGAAACCACCCTTACTCGTCCTGATCCACCTCTCCGAAGAGAGCACCGCCACCATCGCCGCCCACTACGACATCCTGTACGCCCCTGACCGCCAGCGGCGCGACCAGATGATCGCCGGGCCGGCCAGGAAAGTGGCGGTGGTGCTGACCAATGGTTCCACCGGCTTGACCGCCGACGAGATGCGCGCCTTGCCGCATCTGCAACTGGTGTGCGCGCTGGGCGCCGGCTTCGAGAACATCGACGCCGCCCACGCCCAGGCCCACGGCATCGAGATCGCCACCGGGGCCGGCACCAACGAGGATTGCGTAGCCGACCATGCGCTGGCGTTGCTGCTGGCCACCATGCGCCACATCCCGGTGCTGGACCGCTATACCCGCGACGGCGGCTGGCGCGACGCCATCCCCCTGCAACCGCAACTGACGGGCAAGCGCGTGGGCATCGTCGGCATGGGCAATATCGGCAAGAAGATCGCCCGCCGCGCAGCCGCCTTCGATACCGAGATCGCCTACTGCAATCGCAAGAAGCGCGACGACGTCGATTTCCATTACTTCCCGGACGTGGCCCAGCTGGCCGCCTGGGCCGATTGCCTCATCGTGGCCGCGCCGGGTGGGGCGCAGACGCAGCATCTGATCAATGCCCGGGTCATCGAGGAGCTTGGCCCCCGGGGCTACCTGGTCAATATCGGCCGCGGCAGCGTGGTCGACACCGAGGCCTTGGCCGCGGCCCTGGCGGCGGGACGCCTGGCTGGTGCCGGACTGGATGTCTACGAAGGCGAACCCAAGCCGCCGGCCGCCCTCATCGGCTTGTCCAATGTGGTGCTCACGCCGCACATCGCCGGCTGGTCGCCGGAAGCCATCAGCGCCTCGGTGCGGCAGTTCCTGCGCAATTGCCAGGAGCACTTCGCTGCCGCCGAGCCGGTGGTGCGGGCCTGAACTTGAACCGCAGCGCGTGTTTTTTTGCCATGGCTGCCCGCACTGGCTGATAATACGGGCCGCAGCTGCGGCGCTTTCCTCCACGAAAGCCGCCGGGGCTGGCGCCGGGGCGTGACAGACACCCCGCGCCTGCTTGCGCCAGCATGACCATCCCAATCATCCCAACCATCGCCACAATCAACAGAGAGAGCCAAGCATCATGGATCTGCCATCTCACCAACTCACCATGACGGTCCTGATGACGCCGGACATGGCCAATTTCGCCGGCAACGTCCACGGGGGCACCATCCTGAAGCTGCTGGACCAGGTCGCCTATGCCTGCGGCAGTCGCTACGCCGGCCAGTATGTGGTGACGCTGTCGGTCGACCAGGTCATGTTCCGCCAGCCCATCCATGTGGGGGAGCTGGTGACCTTCCTGGCCAGTGTGAACCATACCGGCACGTCGTCCATGGAGATCGGCATCAAGGTGGTGGCCGAGAACATCCGCACCCAGGAGACGCGCCACGTCAACAGCTGCTTCTTCACCATGGTGGCCGTGGACGATCAGCGTAAGCCGATTCCGGTGCCGCCACTGCGCCCCTTCTCGCAAGAGGAAAAGCGTCGTTTCGAGGCCGCCGTCATCCGCAAGTCGCTGCGCCAGGAGCTGGCGCGCCGCTACGACGAAGTCAAGCCGGGCTGAGATCGCCCGACGTGGCAACAAAAAAGGATGAGCATGGCTCATCCTTTTTTGTTGGGGGCGGGGAGGGCCTCAGTCCAGATGCACCGTCACCGAGCCCAGCACGCCCAGTTCGGCGCGCACGGTCAGGCCGGTACGCACCGGCATGGGGACGATGGTCGAGCCGGTGGCGACGATCTGGCCGGCGCCCAGCGTGAGGCCTTGCTCGCGCAATTCATTGGCCAGCCAGGTCAGCGCCACGCGCGGGTCGCCCAGTACCTGGGCGCCGCTGCCGGCGCGTTCTTCGCCATTGTCCAGGATGGCCGTGGTGGCCAGGGCGGCCAGGTCCAGCGAGCGCCAGTCCACGCTGGCCGGAGCCCCCAGCACGAACTGGTCGGCGCAGCTGTTGTCGGCAATCAGTTGCTCGGCACCCACCTGGCGGAAGTTGTCGTAGCGGGTATCGGGAATCTCGATGGCCGGATGCACCGAGCCCACCGCCGCCATCACTTCGTCCTGGGTGTAGGGAGCGGCGCGCGGCGGCAGCGATTCGCGCATGCGAAAGGCCACTTCCACCTCGATGACGCTCATGAGGCTCTTGCCCAGGGCCACCCGCGAACCATTGCGGTGGATGCGCTCGGCCAGCAGGCGGCCGGCCAGCGGGGCATCGATATTGAGCAGTTGCTGCCCGCCCGGTCCGGTGGCGCCGATCTTCCAGCCGGCCAGGGGCGCAAAGCTGCGCGTCTCCAGGCGGCCCTGGATGTCATAGGCTTCCTGGCGGCTGGTCGGCTGCAGATGGGCCGGCAGTTGTGCGACACGGCGACCATGCGCCCAGCAATCCCACAGCAGGTCGGCTACCTCTTGTCGTTGTGATTCGGTCAGCACTGGCATTTCCCCTCTTGTCGTGTTGGATGTCGTGGATTCACGCCGTCAACGGTCCCAGCGCGCCGATGGCAATGGTCAGCAGGCCCAGGCACAGGTTCACGCCCACCAGCATGCGCGCCTGGCCCAGCGCGCGCGAGGCGCGGTCCCAGTCCTGCTGGGCGGCGGCCAGCTTGAGACGGCGGAAAGGCGCGAAATAGATATGGCCGAAGATAAGCATCATCACCACACCGATGCCGGTCATCGCATGGACATAGGGTGGCACATGGGCGGCGCCGAGCAAGGCCATCATGTGCATGCCGCTACCCAACAGCAGGGCGATGGCCACCCATACCCAGGTGAAGAAATTGCCCAGCACGGCCGCCATCAGGGTGAGCCGCTGCTCCGGCTGCAACACCGCCAGCGCAGGACGCAAGGCCATGTGAGCAAAGAACATGCCGCCCACCCAGAGGGTCAGGCCAAGCAGGTGGAAGAATTTGGCGACCAGCATGTCTCTCCCATATGGTGAGGATTGATGAAAAAACTGTTGGCATTGTCGCATGACATGGCGGCGAAGCCCCTTTCGCTTGCTAGGCAATGCCAACCTTATGGTAATGTCTTGCCGAAACTATATCTTGCAAACGCCCAACTCGCATCATGTCCACGCTCAGCGCCATCTATTTTTATCCCGTCAAGTCGTGTGGCGGCATTGCCCTGCAACACGCCGAGATCGGCCCGCTGGGCCTGGCGCTGGACCGTCACTGGATGGTGGTCGATGCCCAGGGCAGCTTCCTGACTCAGCGCAGTCATCCGGCCATGGCCTGCATCCGCCCCGTGCTCGACGGCAGTGCGCTGGTGCTGCAGGCGCCGGGCATGCCCACGCTGCAGCTGGACGCCCGTGGCGAGGATGGCGCGGCACTGACCGTCCAGGTCTGGAAATCCACGCTGGCAGCGCTGGACCAGGGGACCAGGGCGGCCGACTGGTTCTCCGCCTACCTGGGCGAGGCGGTGCGGCTGGTGCGCTTCGATCCGGCGGTGGAGCGCCTGGCCAGCAGCCGCTGGACTGGAGAATATCGGGCGCCGACGCAGTTTTCCGATGGCTACCCCTTGCTGGTGATCGGCCAGGCCTCGCTGGATGACCTCAATGCCCGTCTGGCGGCCAAGGGGGCGCCGGCGCTGACGATGGACCGGTTCCGTCCCAATCTGGTCATCGACGCACTGGAAGCCTACGAGGAAGACTTCATCGATACCCTGAGCTTCGGCGAAGGTGCGCAGCAGGTACGCCTGAAACTGATCAAGCCTTGCGCGCGCTGTCCGGTGCCGGGCATCGACCAGGCCACCGGCCTGCGTGACCCGAAATGGCCCGACGAGCCGCTCGATACCCTGGCGACCTATCGTGCCAACCCCCGTGTGGATGGCGGCCTGAGCTTCGGCCAGAATGCCATCGTCATCGCCGGCGCTGGCGCTTCCCTGCAGGTCGGCCAGCCGTGCGAGTGGGAATTCAGTTTCTGAGGGAAGGGCAGCGTTCGCGCCTGGCGCGAAACCTGCTAGAGAAGGCTTGCAAGAGTCAAGTCAGCAAACAAAGAGGACGAACAAGGCAATGCGTAGAAAAATCCTGCTGGGCACCGCGCTGGTGATGTCGGGGGCGTGGTGCACGAACCAGGTCGCGTTGGCGCAGTCGCAGACGCCGCGCACCGTGGTCATCGGCCTGGCAGCTCCCATGACCGGACTCTCCGGCAGTACCGGTATCAGCCTGGAACGGGCCGCACGACTGGCCATCGACGATCTCAACGAAAGCCGCCCGGTCATCGGGGGGCAGCCGGTGGTCTTCAGGTTGCTGCCCCAGGATGACCGCGCCGATCCGCGCACCGGCGAGCTGATCGCCGAATACTTCGTCAAGAGCAGGGTGGCCGCCGTGGTCGGGCACTGGAACAGCGGCGTGGGCATCCCGGCCTCGAAAATCTATGCTGCCGCAGGGATCCCGCATGTGGCACCGGCAGTGACGGCGCCTGCCTATACGCAGCAGGGTGCTGCCACCGCTTTCCGTATCGTTCCCCACGATGGCGATGGCGCCAGGCACACGGCGGAGTACGTCTTGCGTGAGCTGAAGGCCAGGACCATCGTCGTCATTGATGATCGCACCCTGTTCGGCAGCACCTATGCCGACGAATTCGGCAAGTCGGTGGCCGCCCTGAAGGGAAGTGTCACCGCCCGTTACTCGGTCAGCAGCAAGACCTCGGACTTCAACAGCATCCTGCGCGCCATTCGCAGCATCGCGCCCGACGTGGTGTTCTTTGCCGGCATCGATGCCCAGGCGGCACAGCTGGCGCAGGACTTGCGGCGACTGCAGATCAAGGCCCCGCTGGTGGGCATCGGTGGTCTGGTGGGGCCGACCTTCCTGAAGCTGGCCGGCGCGGCAGGCGAGGGCACCACTGTGGTCGAGCCCGGCCTGCCAGCCTACAAGGGCCCGCAATGGACCCACTTCGAGAGCGCATGGAAGGCGCGTTACAAGGACGAGATCTACCTCTACGCGCCCTTTGCCTATGATGCCGTGCGCGTCATCGCAGCGGCCATGCGCGAGGCTGATTCCGTGGAGCCCGCCAAGGTCACGGCAGAACTCCACAAGATCCGCTACCGCGGTATTGCCGGCAACATCGCCTTCGATGCCCAGGGCAACCTGCGCGATCCGGTCTTCACCCTTTACCAGATGAGCAACGGGCGCTGGCGCGTACTGAAGATCATCGGCGAGAAGGGCTGATCCGAACGGACTGAGCCCAAAAACGATGCCGCCCGGTCGCAGGACCGGGCGGCATCAGGGTGACGCTCCTTGCGGCAGGCGCCGCTAATCACTTCTTGGGACGACCCACCTTCAGCGGCGTGAGGCTGCCGAGGATGTCCTTCAGTTCGGCGATCTTCAGGTTCTTGATCAGCGACACGCCGATGCGCAGCAGGTCGCTCTTCTTGATCTCGACACCGGCCTTCAGGCAGGACTTCTTGACCTGCGCCAGCACCGCGTATTCGTTCTCGGGCATGGTGAAGCTGTCGCGCACCTGCTTGACCTTCTTGGCCTTGGGCGCCTTTTCGATCTTCTCGGACTTCTTTTCAGCCTTGATCGGCTCGGCGGCCTTGGCTGCCGGAACCGCCTTGGGGGCCGGAGCCGGCTTGACCGCAGCGCGCGCGGCAGGCTTGACTGCCGCTTTCTTCACCGGCGGCTTGGCTGCTGGTGCGGCCTTGGCGACGGGTTTCTTCTTTTCGGTCGATGCTGCTGCGGGTTGAACTCTGGTGGCCATGAACGCTCCTGTCAAAAATTGATATAAACAATATATATTTTTTGCGCCTTCGCCGCAATCAGGCTTGCAGGTTGTGAACGATTTCATGATGAATTTCACATATGCAAACGTTTTCAGTCTCTTTCCCCTGACCGGAAACAGACACTGTCGCTCTACAGCCCCCAGCGGCTCCCGCTCGCGGCGATTCCTTCGTCCCGGCGAAATGAACCTCTGCAGATTCACCGCCGCGATCCTAGCAAGTCCAGGTTAAAGCTCTATGACAACGCAGGAAAACAATTTACACGAAGCATACACCCATAAAAAAAGCAGTCCGGCCCAGAGGGCGGGACTGCAATGAACAACGGTCTCTACTGGGGACTTACATGACGCTACTGACGGCTACTGGCTGCTTTTCGATGGAACCGGCGGACGCGCCAGCGTGGCTGGCGCCGGTGGGCTTGAGCGGGGTGACGGTGGCCGGGCCCTTGGGCTGGGCCGCTTGCGCCAGATCATGCTGGGCGGCGAACTCCTGCAGGAACTGGGCAAAGCCGCTGCCCACTTCCTTGTGCTTGAAGCCCATGGCCACGGCGGCCTTGAGGTAACCGAGCTTGGAGCCGCAGTCGAAGCGCTGGCCTTCGTAGCGATAGGCCAGGATCTGTTCCTGCTGCAACAGGGCCGAGATGGCGTCGGTGAGCTGGATCTCGCCACCGGCACCGGTGCCGATGTTTTCCAGGCGTTCGAAGATGGCCGGGGTGAGCACATAGCGGCCCACCACGGCCAGGGTGGAGGGGGCGTCTTCCGGAGCCGGCTTTTCGACGATGCCGCTCATCAGTTCCAGACGGTCGCCATAGGCGCTGCCGCTGACGATGCCGTACTGGCGGGTTTCCGGGCGCGGCACGTCTTGCACCGCCAGCAGGCTCTTGCCTTCGCGCTCGTACATCGCGGTCATCTGCGCCATCACGTTCTTCTGGCCGGGCTCGACATCCATGAAATCGTCGGCTAGCAGCACGGCGAAGGGCTCGTCACCCACCAGCGGCTTGGCCAGCAGCACGGCATGGCCCAGGCCCAGCGGCTCGGCCTGGCGCACGTAGACGCAGTTGATGTGCTTGGGCACGACATGGCGGATGGTTTCCAGCAGCTTGACCTTGCCGGCGGCTTCCAGTTCGCTTTCCAGTTCGTAGGCCTTGTCGAAGTGATCCTCGATGGCGCGCTTGTTGCGGCCGGTGATGAAGATCATCTCGGTGATGCCGGCTTCGACGGCTTCCTCGACGGCATACTGGATCAGCGGCTTATCGACGATGGGCAGCATTTCCTTGGGTTGCGCCTTGGTGGCGGGTAGGAAACGGCTGCCCAGACCGGCGACGGGAAAGACTGCTTTGGTGATTTTTTTCATGGTAGGCCCAGGTAGAGTTAGTTGAAGGACGTGGCATCCTCACCCACATGCACGACAGGTTCTGCGGCGCGTGCGCACCTCATGCCTGTCTGTTGTTCTTGATCATCTTCAGTTGCAGGAACGCCCGGCAACCATGGAACAGCGGTGCCACACCGGGAAAGGCATGGCTGAGCAGGCTGGCGGTGGTATCGAGCAGGCTGCCCCGTGGTCCGCGTGCGGCCAGCAGACGACGCCGGTCAGGTGCCTGTACAGGGCTGGCCAGCTCGATGCGACGGCCGTTGCATCCTTCATTGAGCTGCTCCAGTACCGTGGCCAGTTGCGGTGCCTTCGCCGAGATCTGTTGCATCAGATCGGCAGATTCACGGGCATAGCGCGCATACTGTTCGGCGAAGGAAGGGGTGGCGCTCCCGGTGGCTTGCTCCTGGCTGGAATCGGTAGTGGGCATGATGATGGCTTTCAATCGGTGTGGCCTGTCTGTATGCGGGTCTGCTCGGATGGCTGGCTTGTGATGCTGCACTGCATTGCTCTGATTGGACGCCAGATTAAGAAAACTGCGCGCGCCGCACTATAGGAATGCCGCCTTTTGATGTGTAGGAAAACAGGAAGCGCCACGCCTTTGCGCGGCACGCCGGGTCGCCGGCCATGGCAGCCCATGGCAGCCCCTTCCTTGCGACCACAGCGCGCCTGTACAGGGCTTGTCCTACAAGGAAATGGGCCGCTGTCCGATAGCTGGCGCAGCGTCGTCTTCCTACCATGACCTCATCCGTTGTAGCAGAGACGACGCAACGGGCGAACACACCCGATAACGATATGGAAAGGGAACATCATGGAACATGGACTCATCGCATGGCTGATCATCGGTGCCGTGGCCGGCTGGCTGGCCGGGGTGCTGGTCAAGGGTGGCGGCTTCGGGCTGCTGGCCGATATCCTGATCGGCATCGTCGGCGCGGTCATCGGCGGCTGGCTGGCGGGCCTGTTGGGCATCGCCGTGGGCGGCGGCATCCTGGCCTCCATCATCACGGCCACGCTGGGCGCGGTGGTGCTGCTGGTGATCGTGCGCGCCTTCAGGCGTGCCTGAGCCCGCCGCCAGGCATGCAGGCCGCTGCCGCTGGCGGCCCTGCCGGGATGCGCCCGCGCCTTGCCGCCCGGGCGCATTTTGCACTTGCCTGGACCGGTGCAGCGGCAGGTCACGCCATGTGGGCCACGCCACGTGGCAGTGATCCGGGACAAGTCCTTGCACAAGAATGCAAGCGGCAGCGCTGCAAATGCTGCACTGCCGTTACAATGCCCGCCAACATAGCGAGAATGAGGATCGGCTGTTGCCGCGCTGCATGTAGCGCCAGCACGGCTGATCCGGATGCGGGTCCTGTTTCCATCTATCAAGAAAAGCCACCATGAGTAGCGTCAATCCCCTGGCCGGCAAGCGCGCCGCCCCTTCGGCACTGGTCAACCTGCCGGTGCTGCTGTCCAACTATTACAGCCTGCGCCCCGACGTGGGCCAGGCCAGCCACCGCGTGGCCTTCGGCACCTCGGGCCATCGCGGCAACGCCAACGCCCACAGCTTCAACGAATGGCATGTGCTCGCCATTACCCAGGCCATCTGCGATTACCGCCGCGAGCAGGGCTTCAAGGGCCCGCTGTTCCTGGGTATCGATACCCATGCCCTGTCCGAGCCGGCCTGGCACAGCGCACTGGAAGTGCTGGCCGGCAACGAGGTGCTGACCATGCTGGCCGAGGGCAGCCCGTATGCGCCCACCCCGGCCGTGTCGCATGCCATCCTCACGCACAACCGCGTCCATCGCGACAAGCTGGCCGATGGCATCGTGGTCACGCCCTCGCACAATCCTCCCGACAATGGTGGCTTCAAGTACAACATGCCCAATGGCGGCCCGTCGGACTCCAACGTCACCGGCTGGATCGAGCAGCGCGCCAATGCCTACCTGGAGCAGCAGTTGCAGGGCGTGCGCCGGATCAGCTTCGAGAAGGCGCTCAAGGCCGATACCACGCGCCGCTACGATTACCTCGACAACTATGTCGGCGACCTGCCCAACATCATCGACCTGGCCGCCATCGCCGGGGCCAACGTGCGTATCGGTGTGGACCCGCTGGGTGGTGCCGGCCTGCATTACTGGTCGGCCATCGCCGATCGCTACAAGCTGAACCTGGAAGTGGTCAACACCGACGTCGATGCCACTTTCCGCTTCGTGCCGCTGGATTGGGATGCCCAGATCCGCATGGATCCGTCCTCGCCCTACGCAATGAGCGAGCTCATCGCCCTGAAGGACCGGTTCGACGTGGCCATGGCCTGCGATACCGACCATGATCGCCACGGCATCGTCGCCAGCAGCAGCGGCCTGATGCCGGCCAATGACTACCTGTCGGTGGCGGTGTACTACCTGTTCCGCCATCGTCCGGCCTGGCGCGCTGATGCAGCCGTGGGCAAGACCCTGGTATCGAGCCAGATGATCAACCGGGTGGCCGCCCACCTGGGCCGCAAGCTGGTGGAAATGCCGGTGGGCTTCAAGTGGTTCGTCGATGGCCTGTATGACGGCAGCCTGGCCTTCGGTTGCGAGGAGAGCGCCGGCGCCTCCTTCGTGCGTTTCGATGGCCAGCCTTGGAGTACCGACAAGGATGGCATCACCGCCGCGCTGCTGGCCGCCGAGATGACCGCGCGTACCGGCAACGATCCGGGTCGCATCTACCAGGAGCTGACCCAGCAACTGGGCGCGCCCCTGAATGGCCGCATCGAAGCCGCCGCCACCCCGGAGCAGAAGGCGCGCCTGTCCAGGCTGTCGCCGGACGACGTCAGCTCCACCGAGCTGGCCGGCGACACCATCCGCGAGGTCCTGACGACGGCACCAGCCAATGGCAAGGCCTTCGGTGGCCTGAAGATCGTCACTGACAACGGCTGGTTCGCTGCACGCCCATCCGGCACTGAGAGCATCTACAAGATCTACGGCGAGAGCTTCCGCGACCAAGCCCACCTGGACCGGATCTTTGCCGAAGCGCAGGATATCGTCAGCCGGGCGCTCAAGGCGGCCTGACCTCAGCCGGCAGGGCAGAACGCAACGCCGCTGGCTGCAAGGCTGGCGGCGTTTTTGCCGTCCTTCCTACAGGCGAATGGGCGGGTGTCCGGCTGAGGGGTGTCGTTGGGCATCGTAGGATGATCTCAAGTCCATGCCACCACCGCGCTCAAGGAGGAACATCATGGAACCAGTAGCATCGCAGCCCCCAGCGACCACGCCCCAGCCCGCGCCAGCAGCCGAACCAGCAGCCGAACCAGCACCGGGGCTGGAGCCGGACGGCACGGAAGACCCCTGGGCCAATGCCGATGATGGCGTCCTGCCCGGTCCCGCTGATCAGCCATTGCGGTCGCATCCACCCTCAACGGAGACTCCCATGCACAAGCCCCAGGATATCCCGCCGGTAGAGGTCCCCCCACTGGACCCGACACCGCCGCAAGACCCCATTCCGCATCAGAACCCCACCACCGCGATCGGCAAGCATTGATGCACGCTCAGTCCGTGTGCCAGTCCATCGGCCGTTGCAGAAGAGGAGTCCTACTTGAGCTTTGCCCTGCATACCCCCCAGGAAACGCCACCCACCCGTGATCCCCATCTGCCGCCACCGGTGCTGCCCGATGACGATCCCGTCCCGGTCGAGGATCCACCGCTGAACCCACGCCCTTCGGACAAGCCGCTGCGCATGTAGTCAGGCGGTGCGGCGGTTTTTGACGTGCCGCCAAGCCAAGCCGGTTCCGGCAAGTGGACAGATACATTCAGATTTTTCTGATAGGAGCATGCCTGCACCTGTGAAAACATGGCGGACCAGCCTGGAGCCTGCTCCAGGGTCTTCGCCATCGTCGTCACTTTGCAAGGAGAGCCGGTCTTGTCCCATCTTCCCCATCGTCTGCGTTCGCCAGGGCGGCATGTGATCGAGGCGCGGGCATCTCTCTACGTGGTGGTGCGTGCCAGGGAGGAGGACGGTCCGCCCGGCCCGGCGGGGGATTGCCAGGTCCTGTGCGAGCAGCGGGCGGATCGCTGGGGCCATCCCCAGTTGTCGATGGTGGTCTACCTGTCGCCCTTTGATGCCTGTCTCGACGCCGCCTGGTGCGGCATGACGGTCGGGCAGTATCAGGTCGTCCCGGCGCGCGGCTTCGAGCCGCAGGCACTGGTCGGCAAGGGGGCGGGACCGCTGCACTACTGCCTGCATCTGGCCTGGGGCGCCCGTGACGGCGCGCTGGCGGTTCGTCCGCAGGGCTCGCTGGTGCGGCTGTCGCTGGCCCGGGAGGCGGTCATCTGGCCGGGGATCGAGGCCGTGCAACTGGTGTTGGGGCCCGCCGAATTGACGTCCTATCAGCGGCTGCGGGAAAGCGCCGGCCTGTTCGCCCACGCGGAATCGCATGCAGCCATCCTCGCCTGCAGCGATCGCCAGCGCGATGCGCACGCCAGTCGTGCCATCGCCCGCATTCCCGCTACCTTGGCGGCCGGGGAGGGCATCAACCAGCTCGCGCTTTACGATGTCGAGGCGGCGCAATGGCATTTCGTGGCGCTGGAGGCCGGCCAAGGGAGGTCGGGGAGGCGGACCGAGTGGCCTTGAAGCGGCAATATTTGTGCTAAACAATCAGATTTTTCTGATATCGCACACAAGCTGCTTCTGTAACGATGACTTGATCGGGGTCCGACCGGTCTCCCTGTTGTCGTCCGTGAAAGTACCTGTTCCATGTGTGTTTGCCCCCTTATCCGCCGCCTGGCGGTTCACGTGATGCGCGCCGCCAGCCCGGTGCTGCTGGTCTGTGGTACCTCGTGCAGCGTGGCGCAGCAGCCCCCGAGAGTGGTGATCGACACCTGCCTGGCCTTCGGTCCGCCCGAGAGCAGCGCAGTGGCGATCGCGCCGTTGAAAGGCCGGCTGCAGGACCTGGACAGCGGGGCCCAGCCGGCCTACCGGCTGTTCATCCCCGATGGCGACAACAAGACCTGGCGGGTCGGCTACGCCAGTGCCGGCGTCGAGGGCGCCGACTATCTGTTCGTCAATTCGCATCGCGGCTACCTGACGCAGGCCGTCAGCCTGGACGCGCCGGTACCGCGCACCGTGCAGAGCCTGCGCAATGCCTCGTTTGCGCTATTGCGCCATGACGGATGGCGCTATGTCTGCCTGATGGAGCAGCGCGGCAGTTCCGGCCGCTCCCCGGGGCGCTCGGCCTTCGTGGCCCGCATCCCGTCGCGGATGGGCACGGACCTCCAGCTGTTCTACGCCAGCTCGGCGCATCCGGGCTGAGCAGGGCCGCATTCTCGTGTTGCCCGCAGGGACGGGCCCCTTTATACTCCCGGACTTAGCATTGCTTCTGGTATTGCCTGCGCAGCCGCGCCGGCAGTTGAAACGGGAAGCCGGTGCGGCCCCTCCTCCGTGAGTGCGGCCAATGCCGGCGCTGCCCCCGCAACGGTAAGCGAGGATGGACACGCAAATGCCACTGTGCCACGCGCATGGGAAGGCGCCTGTCCTGAAGCCCAGGCTTCACCCGCCAGCCCGGAGACCGGCCAGTAGCAAGCTCTTGAATGACTCGCGGAGGGCGATCATGCGGACAGCTTCCACCATTTCCGGTTGGTTTGTTCCAGCGCCGTCCTCGTGCGGCAGGATATGGCATGGGCGCTTGCGCAAGGGCGTTCTCCCATCCATCCACTAGCCAAGGAGCAGCCCATGTCCACCACTTCCGGCCTCGATGCCCGTAGCGCCACCGATTCCACCCATGCCGGCAGCAGTGTCTGGCGCGATCGCATTGCTCCCTCCCTGCTGGCCTTTGCCCTGGGTGCGGCGCTGATCTACGGCGCCGGTTTCGCCTCCAAGGTCGAGCTGCACAACGCCGCCCACGATGGCCGTCACTCGGCCGGTTTCCCCTGCCATTGAGAGGGGGAACGATGAACTGGACAGTGTTCCGGCGCATGGCGTCGGCGGTAGTCGTGGCCGGCGCCTTGTCGGGTGTGCTGCTCTCTGGCGTGCAGCAGTTGCAGGTCGAGAAGATCATCCTCAAGGCCGAGGAATATGAAAAGGCGGGCGAGACCGCAGACGCCACCGCCCCCCAGGCCGACGAACACCAGCACGGACACGAGCACGGACCTGCTGCGGCTGCCAGCGCAGCCCATGAGCACGAGCACGCCCATGACGCCGACGCCTGGGAACCCGCCGATGGCGCCGAACGGACCAGCTACACCGTGCTGGCCAATATCAGCATGGCGGTCGGCTTTGCCCTGATGCTGGTGGCGGCCATGGCCGTCAGCGGTCGCCGCGTCAGCTGGCGCACCGGTCTGCTGTGGGGTCTGGCGGGCTATGGCGTGTTCTTCGTCGCGCCCTCGCTGGGCTTGCCGCCCGAAGTCCCCGGCACCCTGGCCGCGCCCCTGCATGCGCGCCAGCTGTGGTGGGTGATGACGGCCGCGATGACGGCTGCCAGCCTGGGCCTGTTCGTCTTCACACGCGGCTGGCCGTGGAAGCTGGCCGGCCTGGCGCTGCTGGTGGTGCCGCATCTTGTGGGCGCTCCCCAGCCCGAGGTCCACGGCAGCGTGGCCCCGGAAGAACTGGCGCAGGCCTTCATCCACGCCACCGCCTTGGCCAATGCCGTGTTCTGGCTGGTCCTGGGCGGCCTGACCGGCTTCTTCTATCGCCGGTTCGGCTGAATGTCGGGCGTCGCGGCGCCTTTGAAAGTGAAGCAATGAGAACTCATCACCGCCACGTACTGATGTGCGTGGGGCCGCGCTGCACCGAGAACGGCGTCCTGGCCGAATCGATGTTCGCCGTCCTGGGCGAACAGATCGACGCCCGCCCCGAACTGCGCGTCAAGCGCACCCGCACCCATTGCATGGTGGCCTGCAAGGCGCAGGCCCCGGTGGTGGTGGTCTATCCCGAGGGGGTCTGGTATCGCTGCGAGGATGCCAGCGCCATCGAGCGGGTGGTGGTGGAACACCTGGAAGGCGGGCGCGAGGTCAGCGACCTGATCTTCCATCGCCTGGGCAGTGGCGATGTCCAACCCGAAGCGGAGAGCGGCGATGCCTGAGCATACTCAACACCCCCCGCGTATCGTGCTGCTCACGCACGCCCCCACCGACCTGGCCATGCTGGAGAGCGCGCAGGCGCAACTGCCGGCCGACTTCCCGGCCGTGGCCGGTTACGACCTGCAAGGCCTGCAAGCCGATATCGATGAGCAGGGCCATCCGCGCCGCACGCTGGCGGCCATGCTGCGCCATGAGCTGGCGGGGGCCGATGTGATCGTCCTGCGCGTGCTGGGCCGCCTGGGCGCGGTGGCGGGCTTTCCCGAACTGCTGCGCATGGCGCGCCAGGACGGGCGTCACCTCATCGTGCTGTCCGGCGCGGGCGAACCCGATGCCGAACTGGCTGCCGCCTCGACCGCCCCGGCCGATGTGCAGCAGCAGGCATTGGCCTATTTCAATGGCGGCGGCAGCGTCAACCTGGCGCAGCTGCTGCGCTGCCTGTCGGATCGGCTGCTCTTGAGCGGCTACGGCTACGAACCCGCGCAAGCCCTGCCGGAGCACGGCATCCACCACCCCGACCTGGAGCAGGACGCCACCCTGGCCGACTGGCAGGCCCTGCGCGCCATGGCGCCAGCGGGCAAGCCGGCGGTGGGCATCATCTTCTATCGCGCCCACTGGCTCTCGGGCAATACCGGTTTCATCGATGCCCTGGTGGCGGCGCTGGAGGCGCGCGGCATGGATGTGCTGCCGGTCTTCACCTCGTCCTTGCGGGTGTCTGCAGGTGCTGCCAATGGCTTGCCGCCGGCCCTGCAATACTTCGGTGGCGCGGCGGAGGGGGGCGCGCACGTCGATCTGCTGATCAACACCACCTCCTTTGCCATGGGCGAGATCACCGCCGGTGGTGTCACACCTGCCGGCTGGTCGGTGTCGGTGCTGGAGCAGCTGGACCTGCCGGTCCTGCAAGCCATCACCAGCGGTATGACGCAGCCGCAGTGGCAGCACTCCACGCGCGGCATGAACCCGCTGGATGCCGCCATGAACGTGGTGCTGCCCGAGTTCGATGGCCGCATCATCGGCGTGCCGCTGTCCTTCAAGGCCGCCACCGAGTCCGGTGCAGTGCGCTACCAGGCCTTGCCCGATCGCGTGCATCGCATCGCCGGCCTGGCGCAGCGCCTGGTCAAGCTGCGCAAGACCCCCAATGCCCGCAAGCGCATTGCATTCATCTTCACCAATTCCAACAGCAAGGCATCGCAGATCGGCAATGCCGTAGGCCTGGATGCACCGGCCTCGCTGATGGCGGTGCTGCAGGCGCTGTCGGTCGAGGGCTATGCCATTGGCGACTTGCCCGACAGTGGCACGGCGCTGATCCATGAACTGGTGGACCGCTGCTCCTACGACGACATCTTGCTCACCGAAGACCAGTTGCGCCGCGCCGCCGCGCGCATCCCGGCGGCGCGCTATGCGCAATGGTTCGCCGCCTTGCCGCCGGCCCTGCAGGCGAAGATGCAGCGCCAGTGGGGCGATGCGCCCGGCCAGGCCTATGTCCACGACCAGCACCTGGTCATCGCCGGCCTCGACCTGGGCAATGCCTTCGTCGCCCTGCAACCGCCGCGCGGCTACGGCATGGACCCGGACGCCATCTATCACCAGCCCGACCTGCCGCCCACCCATCACTACTACGCGCTGTACCGCTGGCTGGACGAGGAGTGGGGTGCGGACGCCATCGTCCACGTCGGCAAGCACGGCACCCTGGAATGGCTGCCGGGCAAGGGCGTGGGGCTCTCCGAGGAGTGCTTCCCGGATGCGCTGCTGGGCGATGTGCCGCTGTTCTATCCCTTCATCATCAACGACCCGGGCGAGGGTTCGCAGGCCAAGCGCCGCGCCCACGCCGTGGTGGTGGACCACCTGACCCCGCCCATGACCACCGCCGACAGCTACGGCGCGCTGGCCCAGCTGACGCAGCTGGTGGACGAGTATTACCAGGTCGAGGTGCTGGACCCCGCCAAGCTGCCGCTGCTGCAACAGCAGATCTGGGAGCTGGTGCGCCAGACCAACCTCGATACCGACCTGCAATACAAGCTGCTGCATCATGATCACGACCATGATCATGACCACGGACATGGCCACGATCATCACCACCATCATCACGGCCATCACTATCACGGTGACCATGATCACGACCACGATCATGATCACCCCCACGAGGAAGGCGAACTGCCGCACGCGCTGGCCGAGCTGGACGGTGCCGGCGTGGCCCACCTGATCGAAGACCTGGACGGCTACCTGTGCGAACTGGGTGCGGCCCAGATCCGCGACGGCCTGCACATCCTGGGCCGCATGCCCGATGCGCAGCAGCTGCCCGACATGCTGGTGGCACTGACGCGCCTGCCCAACCAGGACCTGCCCGGCCTGCAGGAAGAGGTGGCGCGGCTCTTCGGTCTGTCGCTGGACATGCTGCTGGAGCACAAGGGCCGCCGCCTCAACATCGACGATGCCCTGGCCCGCACCGCCGGCCGCGCCATCGTCACCCGCGCCGATGCGCTGGAAGCCATCGATGCGCTGTGCCTGTCGCTGATGCAGGCCCTGCAAGAACAGGACTATGCCGAGGCCGCCATCGATGGCGTCGTTGCGCAGCACTTCGCCGCATTGGCGCAGGCGCCGGCCCACGAGCGCCCGCGCCTGCAACCGGCTGCCGTCAAGGCCGCCGGCAGCGTGCTGGGTGGTTTGCGTGGGGCGGCGCGTCCGGCCTTGGCGTCGTCGGCACCCAAGCGCGTGGTGAGCGCGCCCAAGGCTGCGCCGATCATCGACTTCACGGCCTTGCGCCGCGTGCTGGCCTTCGCCTGCCAGCAACTGGTGCCGCGCCTTGCGCAGACCAGCGAAGAGATCGGCAACCTGCTGCGCGGCCTGCGCGGCGGATATATCCCGGCCGGTCCCAGTGGTTCGCCCACGCGCGGCATGGCGCATATCCTGCCCACGGGCCGCAATTTCTACTCGGTCGATCCGCGCAGCGTGCCCTCGCAATCGGCCTGGCGCGTCGGCCAGCAACTGGCACGCGAGGTGCTGGAGCGCCATCACCGCGAAAGCGGCGACTATCCCGAGAGCGTGGCCATCAGCATCTGGGGCACCAGCGCCATGCGCACGCACGGCGACGACGTCGCGCAGATCCTCTCGCTGATGGGCGCGCGCCCGGTCTGGCGCGCGGGCAATCGCCAGGTGGCCGGCGTCGAGCTGGTGCCGCTGGCCGAGCTGCAGCGCCCGCGCATCGACGTGACCACCCGCATCAGCGGCTTCTTCCGCGATGCCTTCCCGCAACTGATCGAGCTGATCGACGACGCCGTGCAACTGGCGATTGCCGCCGACGAGCCGGAGACCATGAACTTCGTGCGCAAGCACTACCTGAGCGATATCGGACAGGGCCTCCAAGCCGGCCTGGGCCAGGCCGAGGCGGCCGCCCAGGCATCTTACCGGGTCTTCGGCGCCAAGCCGGGCAGCTATGGTGCCGGCATCCTGCCGCTGATCCAGGAAAAGAACTGGCAAGACCAGGCCGACTTCGCCGAGGCCTATATCAACTGGGGTGGCTTCGCCTATGGCCGCAAGGTGCAGGGCGCCGACCAGCGCGCGGCCTTCCGCCAGCGTCTTGCCGGTGTGCAAGTGGCCCTGCACAACCAGGATAACCACGAGCACGACATTTTCGATAGCGACGACTACCTGCAATATCATGGCGGCATGATTGCCACCATCCGTGCCTTGTCCGGCCAGCAGCCGCGCCACTACTTCGGCGACAGCCACGATCCCCAGCGCGCCGCCGTGCGCGACCTGAAGGAGGAGACCCTGCGCGTGTTCCGTTCGCGGGTGGTCAATCCCAAGTGGCTGGCCAGCATCCGCCGGCACGGCTACAAGGGCGGGCTGGAACTGACTGCCACGGTCGATTACCTGTTCGGCTACGACGCCACCGCCCAGGTGCTGGATGATTGGATGTACCAGCAACTGGCCGAGACCTACGGCTTCGATCCGGCCATGCGCCAGTTCCTGGAAGAGTCCAACCCCTGGGCCCAGAACGCCATTGCCGAACGCCTGCTGGAAGCCGCCAGCCGTGGCATGTGGCAAGAACCCGAGGCGCAGACGCTGGAGCGCCTGCGCGAGCTCTACCTGCACAGCGAAACCCTGCTGGAAGCCCGCGGCGAGACCGTGCGCGGCAGCGAACATACCAAGGACCTGCAATGAGCCACGCCGTGACCGGCTACCCGTTTTCGGCCATCGTCGGCCAGCCGCTCTTGAAGCAGGCGCTGCTGCTGTGCGCGGTCGATCCTGGCATCGGTGGCGTGCTGGTACGCGGTGACAAGGGCACGGCCAAGAGTACCGCTGCGCGTGGACTCACCCAGGTCCTGCCATCGATTGCCCGCGTCCGTGGCTGCGCCTTCAACTGCGCCCCGGGACAGCCGGCCGAGGCGTGTGTGGTCTGCCAGGCCGCGCAGGACGTTACGCCCGTCGAGGCCGAGGTGCCATTCGTCACCCTGCCGCTGGGCGCCACCGAAGATCGCGTACTGGGCGCGCTGGACCTGCAGCAAGCCCTGCAGGGCGGCCAGCGGGCCTTCCAGCCGGGCCTGCTGGCGGCGGCCCATCGCGGCATCCTGTATATCGATGAAGTCAACCTGCTGGCCGATCACCTGGTGGACGTGCTGCTGGATGTGGCGGCCATGGGCGTGAACTCGGTGCAGCGCGAAGGGCTGTCGATCAGCCATCCGGCACGCTTCACCCTGATCGGCACCATGAACCTGGAAGAGGGCGACCTGCGCCCGCAGCTGCTGGACCGCTTCGGCCTGATGGTGGAAGTGACCGCCCCCACGGACAAGTCGGTCCGCGCCGAGGTGGTGCGCCGTCGCATTGCCTATGAGGCGGATACCTCGGCCTTCGCGACGCAATGGCAGGGCGCCCAGGAGGCCTTGCGCACCCAGGTGGCGCAGGCCCAGCGCCTGCTGCCCGAGGTGGCCCTGGACGACGCCATGCTGGAACTGATCAGCCACCTGTGCTGCGAATTCGAAGTCGCCAGCTTGCGCGCCGACATCGTCATGCACAAGACGGCGCGTGCACTGGCGGCCCTCGAGGCGCGCGCGCGCGTGGCCCCCGACGACGTGCGTGCGGCCGCCATGCTGGTGCTGCCGCACCGTCGCCGCCGCAAGCCCTTCGAGCAGGCCGGCATGGATCAGGACAAGCTGGACGAACTGGTCGACCAGGCTAGCCAGCCGCAACCGCCGCAAGCGGGCGGCGACAGCAATGATGGCCAATCCGCGCCGCCGGAATCCTCGCAAGGAGGGCAGCAAGAGCAGCAGCAAGAGCGGCAACAAGACGAAGAAGGCGAGGGCGGCCAACAGACCTTCACCGTCGCCGCCACCGGTGCGGCCCGCAAGATCAGCGTGGCGGCCATGCCCAACACCTCCGCATCCAGCGCCAACGGTCGCCGCAGCGCCGTGGCCGATGCCAGCCGGGGCAGCGCCTTGCGCGCCGTGCCCGACGCCAATCCCGACCGCCTGGCCGTGGGCGCCACGCTGCGCAGCGCCGCCTTGCGTGGCGCACTGGCCGGCGAGGACAGCGCCCAGCTGACGGTCACCCGCGCCGACCTGCATCGCCAGGTGCGCAGCGGGCGCGGCGCCAACCTGATCGTCTTCGTGGTCGACGCCTCCGGCTCGATGGCCGCGCAGCGCCGCATGGAAGCAGTCAAGGGCGCGGTACTGGCCCTGCTGACGGACGCCTACCAGCGCCGCGACCAGTTGGCCGTGATCGCCTTCCGGGGCGAGCAGGCCGAATTGCTGCTGGCCCCGACCCGCAGTGCCGACCTGGCCGAACAAGGCCTGCGCGAACTGCCCACCGGCGGGCGCACGCCCTTGCCGCATGCGCTGCAACTGGCCGCGCAGATGCTGCAACAATCCGCCCCCCAGGACGCACCGCCGCTGCTGGTCATCCTCTCGGATGGTCGTGCCAACGTCGGCCTGCCCGGCAGCCAGGGCGACCCCTGGCAACAGACCCTGGAGGGCGCTTCTGTCCTGGCCGCGCAAGGCGTGCCGGCGCTGGTGTTGGACACCGAAGCCGGCTACCTGCGCCTGGGCCGTGCGGCCCAACTGGCCGAGGCGCTGGGTGCGCCTTGCCTGCCCCTGGAACAATTGACCGGCGACGCCCTGGCGTTGACCGTGCGCGCGCAACTGGGCGCGCGCTGAAAGGACTGACAATGATCATCTGCATAGGCGCTGGCCCCGGCGACCATTCCTACCTGACCCTGCGCGGTGCCGAGCTGATCCGCAACGCCGACGTCGTGGCCGGCTTCAATGCCGTGGTCGATGTGGTCAAGGACCTGATTCCGACGACCGCGCAAGTGGTGCTCATGGGCTACCGCGACCAGGTCGCCAAGCTCGACGAGGTGGCGGCCCTGCACCATGCCGGCAAGCGTTGCGTGGTGGTCTTCATGGGCGACATCCACTTCAGCGGCTTCCAGTACCTGGAACGCGTGGAGCGCGCCTGCGGCCACCGCGTGGAAACCCTGCCGGGCATTTCCTCGGCGCAGATCCTGGCCTCGCGCGCCCGCGTCTGCTTCGACGAGACCACCTTCATCACCTTCCATCGCCGTGGCGACCTGGAGCCCTTCAAGCGCCACCTGGTCAATGTGTTGAAGGATGGCCGCAATGCCATCGTCATCCCCTGTCCCTGGGACGCGGCGCGCTCCTTCATGCCGCGCCACATCGCCAGCTATCTGCTGCAACAGGGCGTCAACCCAGACCACCCCACCGAGGTGTGGGAAAACCTCACCCGGGGCGACGCCGAATGGCACGGCAAGCTGGCCGACTGCGCCGACGTCGAGTTCAGCGACATGAGCATCATGCTCATCCGCACCCTCGCGCCCATGGCCAGCCAGATCGAACCGCCACCGCAGCAGGCGGCCAGCGGAGTGCCGGCATGACTGCCACGGGCAAGTTGAGCCGCACGGGCCGCTCGGCGGTCGTCATTGCCGGTCACGGCAGTCGCGATCCCGATGCGCTGCGCGAATTCGAGGCGCTGGTGGAACTGGTGCGCGAGCGTGCCGGCCAGCGCATCGTGCGCCATGGCTATCTGGAATTCGCCGCCCCCACCATCGCCGATGCGGCCGCCGCCTGCGTGGCCGAGGGCGCCACCGAAGTGGCCGTGGTGCCGGGCGTGCTGCTGGGCGCGCGCCATGCCAAGAACGACATGCCCGCCGAACTGCTGGCGCTGGCACGTGACTATCCCCAGGTCGATTTCCATTTCGGCGCGCCCATGGACCTGCATCCGCTGCTGCTGCAACTGGCACAGCAACGCGTGGTCGAGGCCGAAGCACAGTCGGAGGAGATCATCCATCGCCAGGACAGTTGCCTGGTGCTGGTCGGCCGTGGCACCACCGATCCCGATGCCAATGGCGAAGTCGCCAAGCTGGCGCGCATGCTGCAGGAGGGCATGGGCTTCGGTGGCGTGAAGGTCTGTTTTTCCGGCACCGCTACGCCGCTGGTGCGCGAGGGCCTGTCGCAGGCCGCCGGGCAGGGCTGGCAGCGCCTGGTGGTGTTGCCTTTCTTCCTCTTCGATGGCGTGCTGGTCAAGCGCATCTATGCCGCCGCCGACGAACTGGCCCAGCGCGAACCGGGCGTGGAGGTGCTCAAGGCCTCCTACCTGGGCGTGCATGCCCACGTCGCCGACGTCATGCTGGAACGCGCTGCTGAAGCCATCGAAGGCCGTGCGGCTATGAACTGCAGCCTGTGCAAATACCGTGTACAGATCGTCGGATTCGAACAGCAGGTAGGTGAGCCGCAGCGCGCCCATCACCTGCAGGTGCGCGACCTTTCGGCGCGCGAGCAGGCCGTGCCGGCGCCATTGCAGACCGCGCCCTACGTGCCGCATCCCATCGAAGCCGAGAGCATGCGCATCATCGATGCCGGGCGCGACTGGAGCGTCTTCCCGCCAGAGCATCTGACGGTGTTGCAGCGCCTGGTGCATACCAGCGGCGACTTCGCCGCCGCCGATGAACTGTATTTTTCGGCCGGGGCAGTCCAGGCCGGCATGAAGGCGATCTTGCGCTGCAAGCGCGTGGTCACCGATGTGACGATGGTACAGACGGGCCTCAAGCGCGCCGTGCTGGAGCAATTGGGCGTACAGACCTGGTGCGGCGTGCACGACCCGGAGACGCACCTGATGGCGCAGAACCTTGGCATGACCCGCTCGGCCGCCGGCATCCGCCGCGCCTGGCAAAAGTTCGGCAACGACATGGTGCTGGCCATCGGCGATGCGCCCACCGCCATCACCGAGGCCGTGCGCCTGATCCGCGAGCATGGCTGGCGTCCGCAACTGGTGATCGGCTTGCCGGTCGGCTTTGTCGGCACGCGCGAGAGCAAGGATGAACTGCGCCGCTGCCTGCAGGTGCCGCGCATCACCAATAGCGGCACCCGTGGCGGCTCGCCCTGGGCGGCCACGGTGGTCAATGCCCTGATGATCGACGCCATCGCCTGGCTGGTCGAGCAGGAACGGCAGGCCGAGGGCGCCGGCTGATGTCCGCGCCCGAGCTGCAGCGCGCCGAGTATGACCTGGCCGTGCTCGCGCCCAATGGGCTGCGACGCGGACGCAGTACCGGCAGCTGTGCCACGGCGGCGGTGCGGGCGGCGCTGTACCGCCTGCTGGCCGGCGTGACGCTGCAGCACACCGAAGTCAGCCTGCCTGATGGACGGCATTACCTGAGTGTGCCGATCAAGGCGGTGCGCATGGTGGAGGAGGGCATGGCCGAGGCCGAAGTCCTGAAGGACGGTGGCGACGATCCCGACAATACCCATGGCGCCACCATTGTCGCCCAGGTGCGGCGCAACGAGGTCGGCGAGGTCCGCTTCTTCGCCGGCGAAGGTGTAGGAACGGCCACCATGCCCGGCCTGCGCGTGGCCGTCGGCGAACCCGCCATCAACCCGGTGCCGCGTGCCATGATGCGCGCCGCCGTCGTCGAGGTGCTGGACGAACTCAAGCCCGGTCAGACCGAAGCCTCCGGCTTCGACCTGCACATTGGCTGCCGCGAGGGCCGGGCCATCGCGCCCAAGACCTTCAACCCCAAGCTGGGCATCGTGGGCGGTATCTCGATCCTGGGGACATCCGGCATCGTCGAGCCGATGTCGATGGCGTCCTGGATCGCCTCCATCGAGGTCTATATCCGGGTGGCGCTGGCGGCGTGTGAGCCGGGCGAGGCGCTGGCTTACCTGCCGGGCAAGATCGGCCGCGTCTTCGTGGCGCAGGAGCTGGGCCTGCCGGAGAAATGCAGCGTGCAGATTGCCAATTTCCTCGGCGATGCGCTCGATTTCACCCAGCAGGCACTGGCCGAGAGCGGGCGCACGCTGGCGCTGCTGTGGCTGGCCGGCCATCCGGGCAAGCTGGCCAAGGTACTGGATGGGGTCTGGGATACCCATTCCAGCAAGAGCAACATGGCCATGCAGGGCGTGGCCCGCGTGGCGCAAGAGATGAACGCGACAGGCGAGGGCGAGCTGTTCGACCCGGCGATGTTGCAGCAGATGAAGGAAGCCAATACGGTGGAAGCAATCATTGAACTGGTGCGCGGACGCGATGCCGTCCTGTCGCGCCGCCTGTGGAGCGAGATCGAAACCCGCATCGCCGCGCTGGCGCAGGCCCGCGTGCCAGCGGTGTCGCGTATCGAAGTGCGGCTGTTCGACCTCGATGGTCGTCACCTGGGAGCACTGGCATGACTGAGCGCAAGACCGGTCGCCTGACCGGCATCGGCGTCGGCCCCGGCCCGGCCGGCTACCTGCCGCTGGCGGCGCTGGCCGCCTTGCGCAGCGCCGACCTGATCTACATCCCGCGCGCCCGCGGCGCCGAGCTGTCGGTTGCGCTGCAATGCCTGGAAGGCGTGGAGTTCGACCGCAGCCGCCTGCGCGAGATCGAGTTCAACATGGACCCCGACCGCCAGGTGCTGCAGGCGCACTATGCGCAACTGGGCGCGCAACTGGCGGCGCAATTGCGCGAGGGCATGCAGGTGGTCTACCTCACCATCGGCGATGCGCTGACCTATTCGACCTATGGCTACGTGCTGGCTGCCGTGCGCGACCTGTATCCGCAATGTGATTGCGTGACCCTGCCCGGCATCACCAGCTATGCGGCGGCCGCTGCCGCCCTGGAATGGCCGCTGGGCGTGGGCAAGGAGCGCACGCTGATCCTGCCCTGTCCGGAAGACGCCGCCACGCTGCGCGCCGAGATCGAGTGTCATGACATCGTGGTGCTGATGAAAGTCGGCGCGCGCCTGCCCTGGGTGCTGGCGCTGCTGCGCGAGATGGGCATCGCCCGCCACTGCGGCTTTGCCCGCCGCATCGGCCTGGAAGGTGAGGTGCTGGCCAGCGACCTGACATCGCTGGATGCGGCCGAGGCCAGTGGCTACCTGGCCGTGCTGCTGATCCGCAAGAGCGCCCAGGAGCAGCGCCATCGCCCGCAAGAAGAATCGAAAGGAACTCCATGAAAGTCTATTTCATCGGCGCCGGCCCCGGCGCCGCCGACCTGATCACCCTGCGTGGCGCACGCCTGCTGGGTCAGGTGCGCATGGTGCTGTACGCCGGTTCGCTGGTACCCACCGCCATGCTGGAGCATTGCCGTGCCGATGCCGAGCTGATCGACACCGCCGCCCTGGACCTGGAGCAGCAGCAGGCCTGCTACGTGCGGGCGCAGGAGCAGGGCGTGGACGTGGTACGCCTGCACTCGGGCGACCCCGCCATCTATGGCGCCACCGCCGAACAGATGCGCCGCCTGGATGCGCTGGGCATCGCCTACGAGGTAGTGCCGGGGGTGTCGTCCTTTACCGCTGCTGCCGCCGCCGTATCGGCCGAGCTGACCAAGCCCGAGGTCTCGCAGAGCGTGATCCTGACCCGCGTCTCCGGACGCGCCTCGGCGGTGCCGGAGTCGGAGTCGATCGCCTCGCTGGCCGCGCATCGCGCCACGATGTGCATCTTCCTCTCCGGCCCGCACCTGAAGAAGATCGTCACCGACCTGCTGCTGCACTATCCGCCCGAGACCCCGGTGACGCTGGTCTACCGCGCCAGCTGGCCGGAGCAACGCGTCTACCAGGGCCAGCTGGACCGGGTGCTGGAAGAGAACAAGCGCGGCGAATGGAACCTGACCACCATGATGCTGGTCGGCGCCGCGCTGGACAAGCAGCAGGTGGCCGAATCCAGCCTCTACTCCAAGGACTTCACGCACCTCTTCCGGGTGGTCAAGAAGCAGAAGGATGCCGCATGAATCCCGCCGCCCACGCTGAGCTGGGGATCTGGCCGGTGCGCGCTGAAGCCGCGCCCCTGGCCATGCACCTGCAGGACAGGCTGGGCGGTGAGCTGTATCAACCCTGGCTCCAGGCCGATGCGGCGCTGTCGCAGCGCCAGCAGTTCGCGCTGGCCTATCGCCGCCATCGGCAGTGGATCATGCTGGGGGCCACCGGCATCGCGGTGCGCTTTCTCGATGGCCTGCCGCAGGACAAGCACAGCGACCCCGCCGTGGTGGTGGTCGATGAAGCGGCGCGGTTTGCCATCGCCTTGCTGGCCGGCCATGAGGGCGGCGCCAACAGCCTGGCCTATCGGGTGGCGCAACTGACCGGTGCGCAAGCGGTGGTCACCACCGCCACCGAGGCGGTCAAGCCGCTGGTCCTGGGCATCGGCTGCCGCAAGCTGGCCTCGGCCGAGCAGATTGCCACGGCGGTGACACAGGCGCTGGCGCAATGCGAAGGCGCCACATTGGCCCAGGTGCGCGAAGTGGCCACCATCGATCTCAAGGCCGAGGAGCCGGGCCTGCTGGCCTTCTGCGCCATGCATGGACTGCCGTTGCGGGTGATCGCCCGCGAGCAGATCGCTCAGCGTGCCTGGGTCGGCAAGCCTTCGGACTGGGTACGCCAGAACGTGGGGGTGGAGGGCGTGTGCGAACCGGCGGCCCTGATCGCCAGTCCGCGTGGACGCCTGCTGCTGGGCAAGACCGCGCTGGACGGCGTGACGGTGGCGATCGTGGACGATGGCGAGGGCTGGCGCCCATACAGCGACAATAGTGACAGTAGCGACAATACGTAAATCATTTGCAGGAATAAAGATGGAAGCAGTCAACGTCAATCAAAAAGGTGTACTGAACCTGGTCTCGGTCGGTCCCGGCTTCGAGGAGATGATCATCCCCCGCGCCATCGCCGCCTTGCGCGATAGCGAGGTGATCGTGGCCTACGAGCTGTACCTGCGCTGGATCGCGCCGCACATCGAAGGCAAGGAGATCCATACGCCGCCGCTGACGCAGGAGCGTGAACGCGCCTTGCTGGCCATCGAACACGCCCGCGCCGGGCGCCGCGTGGCGCTGATCTCCAGCGGTGACATCGGCATCTACGCCATGGCCGCGCTGGCCTTCGACGACATGCGCGAGGACGACAGCTATGAGGTCAACGTCATCCCCGGCGTCACCTCGGCCAATGCCTGCGCCTCGCTGCTGGGCTCGCCGCTGTCGCATGACTTCGCCACGCTGTCGCTGTCGAACCTGCTGTGCCCGTGGTCGTGGATCGAGCAGCGCGCCAGCCACATCGCCCAGGCCGACCTGGCCTGCGTGCTCTACAACGTGCAAAGCGCCGGCCGCCAGGAAGGCGTCTACCGCATCCTGCAACTGATGCTGCAACACAAGGCCCCGCACACCCTGTGCGGCGTGGTGCGCAACGCCTATCGCCCGGGCCAGCAGGTCTCCATCCATCGTCTGGACGAGTTGCCGGGCCTGCAGTTCGACATGCTGACCTCGATTGTCATCGGCAACCGCTTCACCCAGCGCAAGCGCGACTGGATCTTTACCCCGCGCGGCTACAACGACTGGAGCGAAGAGTCGCAGGCGCAGGAAGTGGCGCAATTGCCGCAGCAGGCGGTGTGGGTCTTCTCCGGCACCAGCGACGGCAATGCGCTGGCCGCGCAGCTGGCGGGGCAGGGGCGCAGCGTGGTGGTCTCGGCGGCCACCGGCTATGGAGGCGAACTGGCACGCGAGGATTGTCCCGGGGCCGTCGTCTGGGCCGGCCGCCAGGGCGTGGAAGCCCGCCGTCAGGCCCTGCGTGACAGCCGGGCGCAGGTGCTGGTGGATGCTACCCATCCCTATGCCACCCAGATGTCGCAGCAATTGATGACCCTGTCGCAGGAGCTGGGTATTCCCTATCTGCGCTACGAGCGCCCCGGTGAGCTGGCCGCCGATGATCCGGATAGCTGCGCCGACATGGAGGAGGCAGCCCGCAAGGCCGTGCAGGGTGGCCGCCGCATCTTCCTCGCCACCGGGTCCAAGGACCTGGCCAGCTTCCTGCAGGCGCCGGGCGCGCAGGAGCGCCAGTGGTTCGCCCGCGTCACGGCCGATCCGGACTTCATCCGCCGGGCGCTGGAACTGGGCTTGCCACGCGCCCACCTGTGCGCCATGCAGGGGCCGTTCTCGCAAGCCTTCAATGAGGCGCTGTGGCGCGACTGGGGCATCGACTGCGTGGTCACCAAGGATTCCGGCGAGGCCGGCGGCTACCGCGCCAAGGTGGAGGCCGCGCGCGCGCTGGGCATCCGTCTGTTGACGGTGCGCCGCCCGACACTGGACTACCCGCAGGTGGCCCATGATTTCGACGACGTGCAGGCGCGTCTGGCGCGGCTGCTGGGGGCATGAGCATGTCCAGTACTACCGCCGGCCTGCCGCCATCACTGCCACCGATCCCGGTGACGGTGGTCACCGGTTTCCTGGGGGCCGGCAAGACCACGCTGCTGCGCGGCCTGGTGCAACGTCGCCAGTCGCGCCGCCTGGCATTGCTGATCAATGAATTTGGCGAGGTCGCCATCGACGGCGACCTGCTGCGCGCCGATGGCGATGCGCAAGGCCAGGTGCAGATCCAGGATTTCGCCCATGGCCTGATCGCCTACGGCGACGACGAGCAGTTCGTGCCGGCCATGCTGGCGCTGGCGGCCCGGCGCGCGCAGATCGATCATGTGTTGATCGAAACCTCCGGGCTGGCCTTGCCCAGCGCGGTAATGGAAGTGCTGCAGTCGGACGCGCTGGCGCCGCATTTCGTGCTCGACGCCACCCTGGCCGTGGTCGATACGCCGCTGTTGCTGGAGCAGGCCTTCGCCAGCGGCGACGCGACGCAGGCGGCCACCGCCGGGCTGTTCCGTCAGCAGCTGGAATGCGCCGACGTGGTGGTCCTGAACAAGATCGATGGCCTGGACGAGGCCGCCTTGCTGCAGGCTGAGGAAACCGTGCGGGCACTGGCGCCCAATGTGCGCTTCCTGGAGCTGGCCTATGGCGCCAGGCTGGATATCCGCCTGGCGCTGGGCTTGCGGCTGCATCAGGCGGGCGCCGCCGTGCATCACCACTACACCCCGGTGACCATGCCCGGCGAGCGAACCGTGGTGCCCGTCGACCAGCAGCGCTTCAACGGCCATGCGCATTCCGGCCTGGGTGCGCATAGCCACGGCCTGTCCACGCACAAGCATTTCCATGAACAGGATCCGGGCTGGCAATCGTTCACCTTGCGCTGCAAGTCGCCCCAGCAGCCCGAGGTGGTGCGCGCTGCCGTGGCCGCGGTCGCGCTGGCCGAACCCATCTTGCGGGCCAAGGGCTTCGTGGCTACCGAGGGCGCGCCGGCACGGCTGCTGCAGGGCGTGCGTGCCCGCGTGGTGATGGCCCAGGCCAGTGACGCCGCACAGAGCACCCGCGAGCGTTCCGAGCTGGTCTTCATCGGCTACCATCCCAGCCGCGCCAGGGTGGCCCGGCTGCTCAGCGAATTGACTGCCACCGAGTGGAAGTAATCCTCCAGAAAGACACCGAACCGTGAAAACCGATCCCGAATCGCACAAGCGCATGACCCAGCGTCACAAGGAAGGCTTCGAAAAGAAGAAGGCCGCCGCCCAGCAGGAAAAGGGTCTGCTGATCGTCAACACCGGCAACGGCAAGGGCAAGTCCAGCGCCGCCTTCGGCATGGGCATGCGCATCCTCGGCCACGGCATGAAGCTGGGCGTGGTGCAGTTCATCAAGGGCGCGCTCTACAGCGCCGAGCGTGATTTCCTGGGTGGTCACGACCGCTGCGACTTCCATGTCGTCGGCGAAGGCTATACCTGGGATACCCAGGACCGCGAAGCCGACATGCGCACCGCCGCGCGCGGCTGGGCCGAGGCGGTACGGATGATCAACGATCCCTCCTACGACATGGTGATCCTGGATGAGCTCAACATCGTGCTGAAGTACCAGTACCTCGACCTGGAGGAGGTACTGCGCACCTTCGCCGGCCGTCGTGAGATGCTGCACATCGTCGTCACCGGTCGCCATGCACCGGAAGCGCTGATCGAACAGGCCGACCTGGTCAGCGAGATGCGCCCCATCAAGCATCCCTACAAGGAGCAGGGCGTGAAGGCGCAGAAAGGCGTGGAATTCTGATGGACGCCAACCGTAACGCCTGCCCGGCGCTGTTTATCTCGGCGCCCGCCTCGGGCCACGGCAAGACCACCATCACCGCCGCCCTGGCGCGCATGTACCGGCAGCAGGGCAAGCGGGTGCGGGTGTTCAAGACCGGCCCCGACTTCCTCGACCCGCTGGTGCTGGAACAGGCCAGCGGCCAGCCCGTGACCAACCTGGACCTGTGGATGGGCGGCGAAGACCATTGCCGCCGCCAGGTCGCCCTGGCGGCCAGCCAGTCCGATGTGCTGCTGGTGGAGGGCGTCATGGGTCTCTACGACGGCGACCCCAGCAGCGCCGACCTGGCGCAGTTGCTGGGCATCCCCGTGATCGCGGTGATCAATGCGCGTGGCATGGGGCAGACCGTGGGGGCGCTGGCGCAGGGCCTGATGGCCTATCGCCCCGAACTGAAATTTGCCGGTGTGCTGGCCAATGGCGTGGCCAGTCCGCGCCATGCGCAGATGCTGCGCCAGGGCCTGGCCAACGCCCGTCCGTCGGTGCCGCTCTTGACCGGCCTGCAGCGCGACATGCAGTTTGCCCTGCCGGAACGCCACCTGGGCCTGGTGGCCGCGCCGGAGATCGCCGATCTCGATGCCCGCCTGGATGCCGTGGCAGAGCGCATGGCCAGTACCGCGCTGGCCAACCTGCCGGCGCCGGTGGAGTTCGGCGCACCGCCACCTGAGCGCGCCTTCCCGCGCCTGCTGGAGGGCCGGACCATCGCCGTGGCGCGCGACCTGGCGTTCTCCTTCATCTACACCGCCAATATCGAACTGTTGCAGCAGATGGGCGCGCAGGTGGTGTTCTTCTCGCCGCTGGCCGACGAGGCCTTGCCGGCCTGTGACGCCGTCTGGCTGCCGGGCGGCTACCCCGAGCTGTACCTGGCGCGGCTGCAAGCGGCGCAACGCATCCAGTCCGACCTGCGTGCCCACGCCGAGGCCGGCCGGGCGCTCTATGCGGAGTGCGGCGGCATGTTGTTCCTGCTGGAGACCATCGTCGGCCAGGATGGCGAGAGCGGTCAGATGTGCGGCATCCTGCCGGGCCAGGCCACCGTGCAAAAGCGCCTGCAGGGACTGGGCTACCAGACCCTGTCGCTGAACCTGCCCGGTGCCGTGGGCGAACACCTGCGCTGCCACACCTTCCACTATTCGCGCGCGGTGGTCGGCGCGCCCTTCGTGGGACGGGGCGAGCGCCTCTTCGATTCTTCCGAGGGCGAGGTGGTCTATCGTCGCGGCCAGGTCACGGCCAGTTACCTGCATGCCTATTTCCGCTCCGCGCCGCGCACGGTGGCAGCGCTCTTCGGAGGGCGCCAGGCATGAGCCCGGAACTGCCGCACCGTTATCCGCAGGCGCAGATCGATGCGCTCTATCGCGCTATCCGCGAGCGTCGCGACATGCGCCATTTCCTGCCGGACGCGGTCGATCCGGCCCTGCTGGAACGGCTGCTGCAGGCCGCGCACCACGCCCCCAGCGTGGGCTTCATGCAGCCCTGGCGCTTCCTGCGCATCAGCGACCGGGCACTGCGGCAACGCATCCATGCGCTGGTCGATCAGGAGCGCATCGCCACAGCCGAGGCCCTGGGCCAGCGTGAGGACGAATTCATGCGCCTGAAGGTCGAAGGCATCCTCGATTGCGGAGAAGTGCTGGTGGCCGCCTTGATGGACCGGCGCGAGCCGCACGTCTTCGGCCGTCGCACCATGCCGCAGATGGACCTGGCCTCGCTGGCCTGTGCCTTGCAGAACATGTGGCTGGCCGCCCGCGCAGAAGGGCTGGGCATGGGCTGGGTGTCGCTGTTCGATCCGGTGGCGCTGGCGCAGCTGCTGGGCATGCCGACCGGTGCCGAACCGGTGGCGGTGCTGTGCCTGGGCCATGTGCCGGCCTTCTATGACAAGCCGATGCTGGAGCAGCAGCAGTGGGCCGCCCGCCGTGTGCTGGATGAACTGGTATTCGAAAATCACTGGCCAGACGAAGAGGGCGCGAGCGCATGAGCACACCGGTCACAGTACGTAGCCTGGTCTTCGGCGGCGCGCGTTCGGGCAAGAGTGCGCACGCCGAACGACTGGCCCTGCAGGCTGCGCAGGAAGGCGCCGGCGAGATCGTCTACATCGCCACCGCCAGCCGCAGCGCCGCGCGCGACGACGCCGAGATGCAGCAGCGCATCGCCCATCACCAGCAGCGTCGTCTCGATCTGGGCGGCGCATGGCGCACGGTGGAGGCGCCGCTGGCGCTGGGCGCGGCATTGCGCACTCATGGCAGTGCCGGCAACGTGGTGCTGGTCGATTGCCTCACGGTGTGGCTGGCCAACCTGCTCTTTGCGGAGGGCATCGATTTTCCCGAAGTGGGACCGATCGACCCGCCGGCCGCCTTCCTGCAGCAACGTGCAGACTTCCTGGATGCCTTGCGGGACGCACCGGGTACGGTGATCCTGGTCTCCAATGAGGTGGGCATGGGCATCGTGCCGCAGGGGGCGATCTCGCGCTGGTTCGTCGACGAGGCCGGACGCCTCAACCAGGCCGTGGCTGCGATCTGCGAGCGCGTGCAATGGGTGGCGGCGGGCTTGCCGCTCAGCTTCAAGGAGCCGGCATGCTGAGCGGCCTGTCCTGGCCCTGGCTGGCCGTGTTGATGGCACTGGGCATCGCGACCGACCTGATGCTGGGCGAGGCGCGCCAATGGCACCCGCTGGTCGGCTTCGGGAACCTGGCCAAGCGCATCGAGGCCGCGCTCAATCGCGCGCCGGGCCTGCGCCTGCGCGGCGTGCTGGCCTGGACGCTGGCGGTGGTGCCGGCCGTGCTGGCAGCGGCCTGGTTGATCGCCTGGTCGCCCTGGTGGCTGGCCGCCTTGCTGCATGCGGGCCTGCTGTACTTCTGCATCGGCCTGCGCAGCCTGCGCGAGCATACCCTGCCGATCGCCCGTGCGCTGGCCGTCGCCGACCTGGCGACGGCACGCCGCCTGACCTCCTATATCGTCAGCCGCGACACCCGCCAGTCCAGCGAGGAAGAACTGGCCAAGGCCGGCGTGGAGTCGCTGCTGGAGAACGGCAACGACGCCGTCTTCGGCACCCTGTTCTGGTTCCTGGTGGCCGGCGGGCCGGGGGCCTTGTTGTTCCGCCTGTCCAATACGCTCGACGCCATGTGGGGCTACCGCAACGAGCGTTTCTATTATTTCGGTTGGGCCGCAGCGCGCATCGATGATGCGCTGAACTGGTGCCCGGCCCGCCTGACCGCCTTGTCCTATGCCTGGCTGGGCCAGCGCCAACTGGCCCTGGCCTGCTGGAAAGAACAGGCCCCCGCCTGGAGCAGCCCCAACGCCGGACCGGTGATGGCGGCTGGTGCCGGTGCACTGGGGCTGGCCCTGGGCGGCGCGGCCATCTATGACGGCGAGGTGGAACAGCGCCCGCCACTGGGGCGCGGCGATCCGCCGCAGGGCGCCGATATCGTGCGTGCCTGGCGGCTGGTGGCGATGACCACCGCACTCTGGATGGCGGTGGTTTGCGCCGTGGCCTTGCTCTGCCTGGGAGGCCTCCATGCTTGAACATGGCGGCAACCTCAACGACGCCGCACGTCACTACGGCCGGCCGCGCAGCGACTGGCTGGACCTGTCGACCGGCATCAATCCGCTGCCCTATCCGGCACCGGCGCCAGGCATGGACGCCTGGCATCGCCTGCCGGAACCCTCCGATGCACTGGAGCACGCGGCCTGCGACTACTACGGTGCGCCGCGCATGCTGGCCGTGGCCGGCACGCAGGCGGCCATCCAGGCCTTGCCGCAGTTGCGGCTGCGCCAGGACGGCCGGCCCGCACGCGTAGTGGTCGCCGCGCCCATCTATGCCGAGCATGCCCATTGCTGGCAGCGCACCGGTCACCTGGTCCGCGAAGTGCCGTATGCGGCGCTGGACGAGGAGGTCCAGGCCCAGCGCTGCGAGGTGCTGGTGCTGTGCAATCCCAACAATCCCACCGGTGCACTGGTGGCGCCGGAACAATTGCTGCGCTGGGCCCGGCAGCTGGCCGCACGCGGTGGCTGGCTGGTGGTCGACGAAGCCTTTGGCGACACCGTGGCCGCCCATAGCGTGGCCGCGCACAGTGCCGAGCCTGGCCTGATCGTGCTGCGTTCGGTGGGCAAGTTCTTCGGCCTGGCGGGCCTGCGCCTGGGCTTCGTGGCGGCGGCACCACTACTGCTGGATGCACTGGCCGACTGGCTGGGTCCCTGGACCATCAGCGGCCCGGCCCAGCAGATCGGTACGGCCGCCTTGCGTGACCGCCACTGGCAGGAGCGCACGCTGGCGCGTCTGCTGGCCGATGGCGAGCGCCTGCATGCGCTGTTGCAGCGGCACGGCATCGCCGCGTCAGGCAGCGCGCTGTTCCAGTGGTGGCCCGAACCACGGGCCGCCGAGTTCCATGCCAGCCTGGCCAGCCAGGGCGTGTGGGTGCGCCTGTTCACGCGCGGCGCGGGCGGCATCCGCATCGGCCTGCCGCCCGATGAGGCGGGCTGGCAGCGGCTGGACGCCGCATTGCGCTATTGGAGGGCACATGGCTGAGTTTGCCTTCCATACCCTGATGATCCAGGGCACCACATCGGACGCCGGCAAGAGCACGCTGGCCGCCGCCCTGTGCCGCCTGCTGAAGAAGGATGGCATCCCGGTCGCTCCCTTCAAGCCGCAGAACATGGCACTCAACAGCGCGGTCACTGCCGACGGCGGCGAGATCGGTCGTGCCCAGGCCCTGCAGGCGCAGGCCGCCGGCATCGCCCCGCATACCGACATGAATCCGGTGCTGCTCAAGCCTTCCAGCGACACCGGCGCGCAGGTGATCGTGCATGGCAAGGTACGCGCCGACATGAATGCGCGCGACTACCACCGCTACAAGACCGAAGCCATGCAAGCAGTGCTGGCCTCGTACCAGCGCTTGCGGGCGCAGTACGCCTGCGTGGTGGTGGAGGGCGCAGGCAGCCCGGCCGAGATCAACCTGCGCGCACGCGACATCGCCAACATGGGCTTTGCGGAGGCGGTCGATTGCCCCGTCATCATCGTGGCCGACATCGACCGGGGTGGCGTGTTCGCCCACCTGACCGGCACGCTCGACTGCCTGTCGCAAAGCGAGCGGGATCGCGTGGTCGGTTTCGTCATCAACCGCTTCCGTGGCGACATCAGCCTGCTGCAACCCGGCCTGGACTGGCTGAAAGAACGCACCGGCAAGCCGGTGCTGGCGGTCTTGCCCTACCTGCATGGCCTGCACCTGGATGCCGAGGATGCGGTGGCGGCCACCCAGGACGTCAAGGGTGACTTCCGCGTGGTGGTGCCGGTGTTCCCGCGCATCAGCAACCATACCGACTTCGATGCCTTGCGCGCCCATCCCGGCGTGGACCTGCGGTTCGTCGGACCGGGCCAGCCGGTGCCGCCGGCCGACCTCATCATCCTGCCCGGCAGCAAGAACACGCGCGGCGACCTGGACTGGCTGCGCCAGCATGGCTGGGATGTCGCCATCGCCCGCCACCTACGCTATGGCGGCAAGCTCATCGGCATCTGCGGTGGTTTCCAGATGCTGGGTGAGGCGGTGGACGACCCGCACGGCGTGGAAGGCAGGCCCGGCAGCAGTGCCGGCTTGGGACTGCTGGCCATGCGCACCGAGCTCACGCGTGAAAAGCGCCTGCTGCAGGTCAGCGGCCATGGCAACTTCAGTGCCGAGCGGCCTGCCGTGCGGGGCTACGAGATCCACATGGGCGTCTCGTCAGGCGCGGCGCTGGATCGGCCTGCCTTCGTCATCGAAGGGCGCGGGGAGGGTGCGCACTCGGACGACGGCCAGATCCTGGGCAGCTACCTGCACGGCATGTTCGATACCCCGCAAGCCTGCGGCGCGCTGCTGGCCTGGGCGGGACTGCAGGGTGGCGCGACGGTGGACCTGGATGCCCTGCGCGAAGCCAGCCTGGAGCGCCTGGCCGAAGCCACCCGGCCCCTGTATGCGGCCCTGCAGGGATTGTCGACGCGCTTTACCCAGACCGCGCAGAAATGAAAATCCCGGCCTGCGGGCCGGGATGATGGAGGGGAGAAGGGCGGCGTGTCAGGCCAGGGCTTCCTTGGCGGCTTCTTCCGGGGTCAGGCCATCGTAGTACAGGTCGGTGAACCACTCCACCTGTTCCTCGATGTGCTCCTGCGCCTGATCCAGCGTGGCGCCGCCCGCGACCAGGAATTGCTCGACTTCGGTACACCATTGGATCAGGGCTTCGGTTTCCGGGTCCAGTTTCTCTTTCTTGGGCATGATATTTCCTTGCTTGGGTGATGACGGGCGTAAGTGCCCGTTGCAAGCATAGGCCAAAATGCAGCGCTCCGTGCAAAAACCGCGACAGCGGGCGGTCTCAATGCAAGCTGTACATCAAGGTGCCGTAGCCCAGTTGGTCATAACCGCCACTGTTGGGGCCGTAATTGCCGCCACCTCCCTCCGGTCGCAGCTTTTCGGCCATGCGCTGGGTGCCCGGCGCCGATCGCCCCTTGAGCACCACGTAATGCTGGTAGAACAGCTCCCAGACCGGGCGCAACTGGCCGCGGCCACCCTCGGCAATGACGGCCTGGGTGACGTCGCTATTGTGATAGGGCGTGTAGGGCAGCGTTTCGCCCAGATTGTAGCGGGCCACATATTCCACGCCACGCAGCAGTCGATCATCATGGTAGCCAAACAGGTCGTCACCCTGGCTCCAGGCCATTTGGCAGAACGCGCCGGCCAGCGCCAGATCCAGCAGGCTGTGCCCCTGGTCGCGCCCGCTCTCCTGGATCTGCCCCAGGCCATCCGGATAAAGCTGCCATACCAGGTGATCGATGGCACCGTTTCCGGCCCCGTGCTTGAAGTAGTCCACGGCCTCGTCGTAGATGTCGCGGCGGTCCGCCAGGATGCCGATGGCGATCATCGAACTCATGTTGGCCAGGTCCCAGTTGGCCCAGTAGTGATCGATTTTTGCGCCGTTGTGACGGGTCAGGAAGTCATGATTCATCGGATAGAAGACCCTGAGCATCATCTCCTTGAACCCGGCGAAACCGCGGCCTGGCCATTTCGGATAGTCGCGCAGGATCTCGCCGGCATTGGCCAACTGGTAGCCATAGATGCCCGAGGCCAGGAAGCGGTCGGAACTGCCTTCGATAGCCGTGAGGCTGCCCGCCCAGGCGTTGAGGATGGTTGCGGCCTGCTCGGCGTAGACATCCTCGCCACTGATCTTCCAGCGCAGTGCCAGGGCGTAGGCGGCGGCCGCATCGTTGAAGAGACGGCTGTAGTTCTCGGGATGGCCGGCACCATCCCTGCCCCGGTAGAGCACAGGCACTGCCCTGGGTTGCCAATCGAGGGAGGCGTGCGGATTGGCCAGCAGCACCTGCCAGCCCGCACTCCATGGTGCCGCCTGGTGCTCGACACCGGCCTTGACGCGCTGGAAGTCGGCCTCGGTGTGGAGTGCGCCGGGATGGACAAAGGGCCGCTCCGCGGCCCAGGCGCTGGAGTACAGTGACAGGCATAACAGGAAGCTGGCGCGGACCGGGCGACGAACTAGGCGAGCAAACATGGCAATCGGTCGTGAGGAAGAGATGAAGTGCAGACCGCTACAGTGTACCGATGTTCCCGTGGGGCGACCCGGCGTGGTCTGGCTCATTGCAGCAATTGGCTGGCACTGCCCGCCGCCACGCTGCTGGCCAGCACCGCCGCCGCCGACCTCGTCTCCACCCCCAGTTTCACGAAGATATGCTCCAGGTGCTTGTTGACCGTGCGCGGGCTCATGCCGAGGATGTCGGCGATGTCGCGGTTGGTCTTGCCCTTACCCAGCCACAGCAGCACATCGTTTTCGCGCGGGGTGAGGCGGAAGCCCTCCAGCGATGCCGGCACGCCGGCCAGCTCGTCAGCCGTTGCGCCAGCGCTCATGCCAGCGGCTTTTTCTTCCAGCAACAGGCTCACGCCATGGCCCTGGCCCGGGCCGGCCAGGCTGATGCGCAATTGTCCAGCGTCGCCGTTGACCACCAGGGGAGGCGTGTTGTCCAGGCTCTCGCCCTGGCGCTGGCGTAGCAGTTGTTCCTTGAGCCAGTCATGCAGCGGGGCCGGCAGCTTGTGGCTGGTCGGTGCGGCGGGGCCAAAGTATTTTTCCAGCCAGAGCGAGGCCTTGCGGGTCTGCCACAGCGGCAGGCCATTGCCGCCCAGTACGATCACCGCATGCGCTGCCTGTTCCAGCATGCCGCGCGTCTGCGACATCATGCGTGCCGTGCGGATGTGGGCGCCGATGCGCGCCACCACTTCCTGCGGGCGGATCGGCTTGGTCACGTAGTCGATGCCGCCGACCTCGAAGCCGCGCACCACATGCTCGGTCTCCGACAATCCGGTCATGAACACCACCGGCACGTGGTTCAGGTCCTTGTTGAGCTTGATGCGCCGGCAGGTCTCGAAGCCGTCGATGCCGGGCATCATCGCGTCCAGCAGGATCAGGTCGGGCGTGACATGATCCAGCCGCTCCAGCGCCGCCAGGCCATCGGTGGCCACCAGCACGATATGGCCACTCTCGTCGAGCGAGTCGGAGAGCATGGCGAGGTTGTCTGGCACGTCATCGACGATGAGTACGACATGCCTATCGAACGTCGTTGAGATCATGGCGGATCAGCTCCTTGATGCGGGTGACATATTCGTTGAGACGGAATTGCTTCACCAGTTGCCGCAGTTCGGTGGTGAAGGGCAGGTAGGCCGGGTCCTGGCGTTCCATGGCGTCGAGCTGGCGCAGGATTTCCTTGGCGTAGCCGATGCTGCCCAGTTCCAGCAGGGCACGCAGCTTGTTCTGGGCCGGCACCAGCATGAGCGCTTGTGCCGGCGCGACAGGTTGTGCGCTGCTGTCCTGCGTGGCGACCCAGTCCAGCTGCAGTTGCAGGCGGATCTTGTTGAGCAGTTCGTTGTAGGCCACCGGCTTGACCACGAAGTCGTTGACCAGCGGCGGCTCGTTGCGCTCGTGCAGGTTCTCGAAGGCATTGGCCGAGACCAGGATGATCGGTAGTTGCACCAGCCCGCGCGCGCGGATGGCGCGGGCCACCGACCAGCCATCCATCTGCGGCATGGCGATGTCCAGCAGGACCAGGTCGGGCAGTTCCAGCGAGAGTCTCTCCATGCAGGCCAGTCCGCTGTCGGCTTCGCTGACCACGAAGCCAAGGGGCATGAGCATGTCCTTCAGGAGGCGGCGCTGCGAGGCCTGGTCGTCCACCACCAGGATGCGGCGCGAGGGGCCGGTGTAGCCCGACATCTGGTCTTCCAGCGGCAGGCGCGGGCGTGGCACATGCACCTCGGGCAGGTAGATCTTGAGATGGAAGCTGCTGCCGCTGCCCACCACGCTTTGCACCGCCAGTTCGCCGCCCATGATGTGGGTCAGCATGCGGCTGATGGCCAGCCCCAGTCCGGTACCGATGTCTTCGCGCAGGTTGGCGGCGCTGCTGCGTTCGAAGGGCAGGAAGATGCGTTCCCGATCCTCGTCGGCAATGCCGATGCCGGTATCGATCACGTCGAACCAGGCGATCTCGCGGGCATAGCGCACCTTTAGCGTGACGCCGCCCCGGTCGGTGAACTTGACCGCATTGCCCAGCAGGTTGATGAGAATCTGGCGCAGGCGCTTCTGGTCGGCATGCACGATGGCCGGCAGGCGACCGCTGGGTTCGAAATGGAAGTGCAAGCCCTTCTGTTCGGCCTGGGGCGCAAACATGCCGACGATCTGCTCCAGGAATTCCGGCAGGGCCAGTTCGTCGGAGGCCAGGCGCATCTTGCCGGCCTCGATCTTGGCGATGTCGAGCAGGCCATCGATGAGGCTCAAGAGGTGTTCGCCACTGCGGCGGATGACGGCGATGGCATCCTTGCGGGCCGGCGGGATGGTGGCGTCCACCTGCAGGATCTGGGCGTAGCCGAGGATGCTGTTCAGAGGCGTGCGCAATTCATGGCTCATGCCGGCCACGAAGCGGCTCTTGGCCAGGTTGGCCGATTCGGCCGCTTCCTTGGCGCGTTGCAGTTCGGCGTCGGTGCGCTTGTGGGCTTCGATCTCGGCTAGCAGCAGGTTGGTCTGGCGTTCCGATTCTTCCTGGGCGACGGCGCGGCTTTCATTGGTCAGCACCAGCCACCAGGCGCCCACGCCTACCACCACCAGCAACAGGCAGAACAGCTTGATGAAGATTGCGCGCACCGACTGCGGCGCCTCCGGCAGGCTGCCCGAGAGATCGGCCATCTGCTGGAAGTACAGCATCCACAACACGATCGCCAGGCCGCCAGCCAGCAGACCGAAGACCGTCAGGTAATGGCCGATGCGGGTATTGAGCTTGAGCGTGAAGCGCGCCGGCACCAGCTGGCGCAGGGTATGCAGGATCTGGTTGTGCAGCCGTGCGCGTGGCGTCTTGCAGCGGTCCTTGCAGCGCGCATCCAGCGAACAGCACAGCGAACAGATAGCGCCCTGGTAGGCCGGGCAATGGGCCATGTCGGGCGTCTCGAAGGCATTGCCGCAGATGACGCAGTCGAGCAGGCCGCGCGCCTGGCCCGGCGTGTGCGGGCGGTAGGCCTGCTCGGAGAGAGTATCGCGCCGGGCGATGTAGTAACGGCTGCCGGTGGCCACGGCGATCAGCGGTGCGCACAGCAGGGCCGTGCCCAGGGCGATGAAGGGCGCCAGCGCCGCCACCGTCTTGCCCAGCACGCCCGACATGGCGATGGTGGAGAGCAGGGTGGCCACCACCATCGATCCCACACCCACCGGGTTGACGTCGTAGAGGTGGGCGCGCTTGAACTCGATATGCGCCGGGCTCAGCCGCAGGGGCTTATTGATGACCAGGTCGGCCACCACCGCGCCGATCCAGGAGATCGCCACCAGGCTGTAGAGCGCCAGTACATGTTCCAGGGCATTGAAGACGCCCAGTTCCATCAGCAGTACCGCGATCAACACATTGAACACCAGCCACACCACCCGGCCCGGATGGCTGTGCGTCAGGCGCGCAAAGAAATTGGACCAGGCCAGCGAGCCGGCATAGGCATTGGTGACATTGATCTTGATCTGCGACACCACCACGAACAGCACCACCGCCCCCAGCGCCAGCGCCGGGTTGCCGAACACATACTGATAGCCGACCAGGTACATCTGCGTCGGCTCGACCGCGCGCGCCATGGGCACCTCATGCTGGATGGCGAGGAAGGCCAGCAAGGCCCCACCCAGCATCTTGGCCGCGCCCAGCAGGATCCAGCCGGGCCCGGCCAGCAGCAGGGCGGTCCACCAGCGGCCCCGGTTGGCGGCGGTCTTCTCGGGCAGGAAGCGCAGGAAGTCGACCTGCTCGCCGACCTGGGCGATGAGCGAAAAGGCCACCGTGGCCGCCGCGCCGAACAGGGTCAGGTTGAAGGAACTGCCTTCCTCGGCGCGGCCGGCAAAGCTCATCAGGTTGGACAACGCATCGGGCTCCTTGTAGAGCACGCAGGCATAGGGCAATACCAGCAGCACCAGCCATAGCGGCTGGGTCCACATCTGCAAGCGATTGATGAGGGTGATGCCGTAGGCCACCATGGGGATGATGATGAGCGAACAGAGCACGTAGCCATACACCAGCGGCAGGCCGAAATAGATCTCGATGGCCTGGGCCATGATGGCCGCTTCCAGTGCAAAGAAGATGAAGGTGAAGCTGGCGTAGATCAGCGAGGTGATGGTCGAGCCGATATAGCCGAAACCGGCGCCGCGCGTAAGCAGGTCCATGTCCACGCCGTAGCGGGCGGCGTAGTAGCTGATGGGCAGGCCGGTGGCGAAGAACAGCAGCACCACGCAGGCAATGGCCCAGAAGGCATTGGTGAAGCCGTAGCTCAGGGTGATGGCGCCGCTGATGGCTTCCAGCGCCAGGAAGGAAGTCGCGCCCAGGGCGGTGTTGGCCAGGCGGAACTCGGACCAGCGCCGGAACGACAGCGGCGTATAGCGCAGCGCGTAGTCTTCCAGGGTCTCGTTGGCGACCCAGGTGTTGTAGTCGCGGCGGACCTTGACGATGCGTTGGGTGGCGGGATGGCTCACGGTGGCTCGCGTTGATGGATAGGGCGGTTCCATGTCAGCACGGTGTCAGCGCGTCGTCCTGCGGAACCTGTCGTGTTTTGTTGCAAGCAATTTTCAAACCATTGCGGCGCGCTGGGCATACGTCAAATGACGTATGTCGGGCCTCTCATGCGGCGCGAATTCACCAGGAAGCAGCAGCGGCCAGCGGCAGCGCATCCCGCCCGGGATGAGAAAGTCGCGCCGGCCGCACCAAGAGCAGGCAGGTCGCGTTCAAAAAGCGTGCAGGCAGACCGGGCGGGAGCCGGGCCGGCCTTACGTCAAACAACGTATTGTTGCGCCGCACAGCGAAATCTATTCTCCGTCCCAGAACGACAGGCCAGCCAGCGCCAGCAGCCGGGCGATACGGCCGGTGCCTGTGTTCCATCGTCTGCAGGCAGCCACGAATGCACTTCACCGAGTCCAACAACAACGCCCGAAAGGAGTACCGCATGTCGCATTCCTCGTCTTCCAACCCGCCATCGCTGCCGCGCCGCAAGGTCCTCATGGGCCTGGCCGCCGGTGCTGCCGCAGCGGCCCTGCCGGGCATGGCCTCGGCCCAGCAGTATCCGACCGCCAAGGTCAATACCACCAAGCTGGCCATCACCGATACCGAAGTCACCGTGGGCCAGCTGCACTCGGCCACCGGCACCATGGCCATCAGCGAGACCGGGTCGATCCAGGCCGAGCGCCTGGCCATCGAGCAGATCAATGCCATGGGCGGCATCCTCGGTCGCAAGATCAAGATCATCCAGGAAGACGGCGCCAGCGACTGGCCCACCTTCGCCGAAAAGGCCAAGAAGCTGCTGGAGAACGACCGCGTGGCGGCCGTCTTCGGCTGCTGGACCTCGGCCTCGCGCAAGGCCGTGCTGCCGGTGTTCGAGAAGGACAACGGCCTGCTCTACTACCCGACCTTCTATGAAGGCCTGGAGCAATCCAAGAACGTCTTCTATACCGGCCAGGAGGCCACGCAACAGGTGCTGGCAGGCCTGAACTGGGTGGCCAAGGAAAAGAAGGCCAAGACCTTCTTCCTGGTCGGCTCCGACTACATCTGGCCGCGCACCTCCAACAAGATCGCCCGCAAGCATATCGAGAACGTGCTCAAGGGCTCGGTGGTGGGCGAGGAATACTATCCGCTGGGCAATACCCAGTTCGGCTCGCTGATCAACAAGATCAAGCTGAAGAAACCGGACGTCATCTTCGCCGACGTGGTGGGCGGCTCCAACGTGGCCTTCTACAAGCAGCTCAAGGCCGCCGGCGTCACCGCCAAGACCCAGAACCTGCTGACCATCTCGGTGACCGAGGATGAAATGCTGGGCATCGGCGGCGAGAACGTGGAGGGCTTCTTTGCTTCCATGAAGTATTTCCAGAGCCTGGACAACGCCAACAACAAGAAATTCGTGGCCGAGTTCAAGGCCAAGTTCGGTGCCAATTCGGTCATCGGCGATGTCACCCAGGCCGCCTACCTCGGCCCCTGGCTGTGGAAGGCGGCGGTGGAGAAGGCCGGCAGCTTCGACGTCGACAAGGTGGTGGCGGCCTCGCCCGGCATCGAGCTCAAGACCGCGCCGGAAGGCTACGTCAAGGTCCACGAGAACCATCACCTGTGGAGCAAGACCCGCATCGGCGAAGCGCAGAAGGATGGCCAGTTCAAGGTGGTCTACGAGTCTGACCTGATCGAGCCAAATCCCTTCCCCAAGGGTTACCAGTAAGCAGTAAGCGTCTGTTCACTGCGTAGCAAAGCGGCGGCGTCTGTAGTGACATGCGGGCGCTGCCGCCCCTTACCGGTCAATTCGGTCAATTCATCCTTGCCCATCGGGAGTCAACATGGTTTCTCTATCCGAATTCGGCGCCATCTTCGCCATGCAGGGCTTCAATGGCCTCTCGGTGTTCTGCGTCCTGCTGCTGATGGCGCTGGGCCTGGCCATCATCTTCGGGCAGATGGGCGTGATCAACATGGCCCACGGTGAATTCCTCACCATCGGCGCCTACATCACCTACCTGCTGTCGCACCTGACCACCACCTATGCGCCGGCCTTGCAGCCGTTCTACTTCTTCGTGGCCATCGTGCTGTCCTTCGCGGTGGCCTATGGCGTGGGTTACCTGACCGAGCTGCTGTTGATCAGCCGCCTCTACAAGCGTCCGCTCGACACGCTCCTGGCCACCTGGGGCCTGTCGCTGGCGATGCAGCAGACCTTCCGCTCCATCTTCGGTGCCAAGGAAGTCAGCGCCACCTTGCCGGACTGGCTGATGGGTTCCTTCAAGCCGACCGACGCCATCGATATTCCCATCAATGGTCTCTTCATGATGGGCATTACGGTGCTGCTGACCGGGGGCATCTTCGTGCTGCTGTTCCGTTCGCGCTGGGGCCTGCAGGTGCGCGCCACGATGCAGAACCGGGTCATGAGCGGGGCGGTCGGCATCAATACCCGCAAGGTCGACCGCACCACCTTCGCGCTCGGTTGCGGCGTGGCCGGGGTGGCGGGGGCGGCCTTTACCACCATCGGTTCCACCGGCCCCACCAGCGGTTCGCTCTACATCGTCGATACCTTCCTGGTGGTGGTCTTCGGCGGCGCACAAAGCCTGATCGGCACCATCGCCTCGGCCTTCTCGATCGCCCAGACGCAATCGACGGCGGAGTTCTTCCTGACCGGATCCATGGCCAAGGTGCTGACGCTCTCGGCGGTGATCCTGATCCTGATGCTGCGTCCGCAGGGCCTGTTCTCGGCCAAGGTGCGCAAGTGATGGCCGGCTTTTCTTTCTCCAATAACCCGTGCGAGGTCCGATGATGCATGCAGCCTATGAAAAACTGTTGGGCGGGCGCTCCGGAGCGGTGGGCCTGCTGGTGATGGCGGCGCTGTTGCTGGTGGTGTTCCCGCTGACGATGGACATGTTCCGTCTCAACCTGGTGGGCAAGTACCTGTCCTACGCCTTCGTGGCGGTCGGGCTGGTGCTGTGCTGGGGCTATGGCGGCATCCTGAGCCTCGGCCAGGGCGTCTTCTTCGGCCTGGGTGGCTATTGCATGGCCATGTTCCTGAAACTCGAAGCCTCCGACCCCATCAGCACCAAGATCCAGTCCACCCCGGGCATTCCCGACTTCATGGACTGGAACCAGATCACCGCCTTGCCAGCCATGTGGGAACCCTTCCACAGCTTTGCCTTCACGGTCCTGGCGGTGCTGGTGGTACCCACGCTGCTGGCCATGCTGATCGGCCTGGCGATGTTCAAGCGGCGTGTGGGGGACGTGTATTTTTCCATCGTCACGCAAGCCATCGCCGCCATCCTCTCCATCCTCATCATCGGCCAGCAGGGCCTGACCGGCGGCGTCAACGGCATCACCGATCTCAAGACCCTGATGGGCTGGGACATCCGTACCGACCATGCCAAGCTGGTGCTGTACTTCGTCAACGCCGCCTTGCTGTTCGGCTGCATCCTGTTCGGCCGCTACGTGCTGGGCTCCAAGCTGGGGCGCCTGCTGGTGGCCATGCGCGACAAGGAGGAGCGGGTGCGCTTCTCGGGCTATGACGTGGCCAGCTTCAAGGTCTTCGTGTACTGCGTGGCGGCCATGTTCTCGGCTATCGGCGGGGCCATGTTCACGCTGCAGGTGGGCTTCATGTCGCCGTCCTTCGTGGGCATCGTGCCTTCCATCGAGATGGTGATCTTCGCCGCCGTGGGTGGCCGCATGTCGCTGCTGGGGGCGGTCTACGGCACCTTGCTGGTGAACTTCGGCAAGACCTATTTTTCCGAGACATTCCCCGAGCTGTGGCTGTTCCTGATGGGCGGCCTCTTCATCGCGGTGGTGATGTACTTCCCCAATGGCTTGGCCGGTCTCTGGCAGACCCAGGGCAAGCGCCTCATGGACAAGCTGCGTGGTGCGTCCAAGACTGCCGCAGCCGATGTTTCCGGCGTTCCCGCCAAGACCGTCACCCGTACCGCCGTCACCGAACCCACCCGCGAGGGCATCGAGCCCGGCGCCACCCTGGAGGCCAGCAAATGAGCGAGAACCCCATCGGTTTCGAATCGGATGCCCATCCGGTCCTGGCCATCGAAGACCTGACCGTGTCCTTCGACGGTTTCAAGGCAGTCGACAAGCTCAATCTCTACGTGCAGCGCAACGAGGTGCGCGTGGTGATCGGCCCCAACGGCGCCGGCAAGACCACCGTGCTGGACCTGATCTGCGGCAAGACCCGCGCCACCTCGGGCAGCATCAAGTTCAACAACCATGAGCTGACCAGGATGAGCGAGCACGCCATCGTGCGGGTGGGAGTGGGGCGCAAGTTCCAGACGCCGTCCATCTACGAAAACCTCTCCGTGTTCGAGAACCTGGAGATGTCCTTCCCGCGTGGCCGCAAGGTGTTCGGCGCGCTGACCTTCCAGCGTTCGCCGGACGTGGTGGCGCGGGTGGAGGCGGTGGCCGCCGAGATCTTCCTCGACGAGCACTTGCATACCCAGGCCGACCTGCTCTCGCACGGCCAGAAGCAGTGGCTGGAGATCGGCATGCTGCTGATGCAGGAGCCCGAGCTGCTGATGCTGGACGAGCCGGTGGCCGGCATGAGCGTCTCCGAGCGCGAAAAGACGGCGCAACTGCTGGGCCGCATCAGCCAGGGACGTTCGGTGGTGGTGATCGAGCACGACATGGATTTCGTCAAGAGCATCGCCCACAAGGTGACCGTGCTGCACCAGGGCAAGATCCTGGCCGAAGGCAGCATGGAGAAGGTGCAGTCCGATCCCAAGGTGATCGATGTCTATCTCGGTCACTGAACGCCTACCCAACCCGGAGCCTGCCATGTTCACTGTCTCTCAACTCGCCTCCGGCTATGGCCAGAGCAAGGTCATCCACGACGTCAACCTGTCGGTGGCCAAGGAAGAAATCGTCGCCGTCATGGGTCGCAACGGCATGGGCAAGACCACGCTGTTCAAGACCCTGATGGGCATCCTGCCGCTGCGCGGCGGCAGCATCAGCATCGATGGCGTCGAGCTGGGCGGCCTGGAAAGCCACCAGCGCGTCGAGCGCGGCGTGGCCTATGTGCCGCAGGGGCGCATGGTGTTCTCGCACATGACGGTGCTGGAAAACATCCAGACCGGCCTGCCGGCCTCGGCCAAGGGCAAGGTGCCGGACGAGCTGTATTCGCTCTTCCCGGTGCTCTACGACATGCGTACCCGCAAGGGCGGCAACCTCTCCGGCGGCCAGCAGCAGCAACTGGCCATTGCCCGCGCGCTGGCCACCAATCCGCGCGTGCTGTTGCTGGATGAGCCGACCGAGGGCATCCAGCCTTCCATCATCAAGGACATCGCCAGGAGCCTCAAGGAAATCCGCAAGATCCGCGCGCTCACCATCATCGTCTCGGAGCAGGTGTTGAGCTTCACGCTGGAGATTGCGGACCGCTTCCTGGTGATCGACAAGGGCCGCTTCGTCTATGAAGACACGCGGGCCAATGTCGATGCGCCCACCATCAGCAAGTACCTGTCGGTCTGACGGTTGTTCTGAATTCACCTGTTTGCGAGAAGGAGCCAGTCCATGAGACACGGAGACATTTCAAGCAGCCGCGATGCCGTTGGCGTGGCGGTGGTCAACTACAAGATGCCGCGCCTGCATACCCGTGGCGAAGTCCTGGAGAACGCCAGGAGGATCGCCGCCATGCTGGTGGGCATGAAGCAGGGCCTGCCGGGGCTGGACCTGGTGGTGTTCCCGGAGTATTCGACCCACGGCATCATGTATGACCGTGAAGAGATGTTCGAGACCGCCGCCACCATCCCCGGCGAGGAAACCGCCATCTTCTCGGAGGCCTGCCGCATCGCCGGTGTCTGGGGCGTGTTTTCGCTGACCGGCGAACGCCATGAAGAGCATCCGCGCAAGGTGCCGTACAACACCCTCATCCTCATCAACGACCAGGGCGAGATCGTGCAGAAGTACCGCAAGATCATGCCGTGGACGCCCATCGAAGGCTGGTATCCGGGCGACACCACCTATGTCTGCGACGGCCCCAAGGGCTTGAAGGTGAGCCTGATCATCTGCGACGACGGCAACTATCCCGAGATCTGGCGCGACTGCGCCATGAAGGGCGCGGAGCTGGTGGTGCGCTGCCAGGGCTACATGTACCCGGCCAAGGAGCAGCAGATCCTGGTCTCCAAGGCCATGGCCTGGATGAACAACGTCTATGTGGCGGTGGCCAATGCGGCTGGCTTCGATGGCGTGTATTCCTACTTCGGCCACTCGGCCATCGTCGGCTTCGATGGCCGCACGCTGGGTGAATGTGGTACCGAGGAAATGGGCATCCAGTATGCCGAGCTGTCCATCGGCGCCATCCGCGATGCGCGCCGCAACTGGCAGTCGCAGAACCACCTCTACAAGCTGCTGCACCGGGGCTATACCGGCAAGATCAATTCGGGCGAATCACCGGCCGGCGTGGCCGAGTGTCCCTTCGATTTCTATCGCACCTGGGTCAATGACCCGCAGGCCGCCCGCGCCCAGGTCGAGGCGCTCACCCGCAACAGCGCCGGCACGCCTGAATGTCCGATGCCGGGGATTCCTACCGAGCCGGCACCCTGAGCACTGCCCCGCTGGCCAATGCTTCACGCTCATCACGCACCTACCACCAAGGAGATCGCATGCAACACTTCAAGATCAAGCCCGGCGTCCCGCTGGCAGAGCAGGCTGAACTGGGCCACAACCGCTGGCACCCGGACCTGCCTTTCCTGGCCTCGGTCAAGCCGGGCGAATCCATCCTGATCGAGTCGCTGGACTTCCTCGACGCCCAGATCCAGGACACCGATGACGTCTCCGACGTCAAGAACGTCGACCTGACCCGCGCCCACCCGCTGACCGGTCCCTTCCACGTCGAAGGCGCCGAGCCGGGTGACCTGCTGGTCATTGACCTGCTCGACATCAAGCCGGTGACCCCGGTCGGTTTCTCGGGTGTGTTTTCCAAGGAAAACGGCGGCGGCTTCCTGGCCGATTACTTCCCCGAGGCCGACAAGGCCATCTGGGACTTGAAGGGCCTGTATGCCACTTCGCGCCACATTCCCGGTGTGCGTATCGCCGGCCTGACCCACCCGGGCCTGATGGGCTGCCTGCCGTCGCACGACCTGCTGGCCGAATGGAACCGCCGCGAAGCACCGCTGGCCGCCAAGGGCCTGGCGCAGCCACCCAACCCGACCACCGCCGTGCTGCGCGGACTGGCCGGCGCCAAGTTCGACGAGATGGCCAAGGTCGCCGCGCGCACCGTGCCGCCGCGCGAGCATGGCGGCAATACCGACATCAAGGACTTGTCGGCGGGTACACGCATCTTCTTCCCGGTGTATGTGAAGGGTGCCGGTTTCTCGATGGGTGACCTGCACTTCTCGCAGGGGGATGGCGAGATCGGCTTCTGCGGCGCCATCGAAATGGATGGCGTAAGCCACGTCGGCTTCGACCTCATCAAGGGCGGCATGGCCAAGTACAACATCACCTCGCCCATCTTCATGCCCAGCATCGTCAAGCCGCATTACGAGCAGTGGCTGACCTTCGAGGGCATCAGCGTGGAAAACGGCGTGAACTACTACCTCGACGCCACCGTGGCCTATCGCCAGGCTTGCCTGAAGGCCATCGACTACCTGACCCACTTTGGCTACACCGGCAGCCAGGCCTACATGCTGCTCACGGCCGCGCCGGTGGAAGGGCGCATCGGCGGCATCGTCGATATTCCCAACTGTGCCTGCACGGTGGCCTTGCCGACTTCGATCTTCGACCAGGACATCACGCCCAAGGGCATGTTGAACGACAAGTCCTACTGGGGGCGCAAAGGCTAGGAAGTTGATGTGATGTAGTGTGTTCCCGGCCGGTGCCACGCCGGCCGGGTCTTTTCATCAGGATCGGTTCAGGAGGGAACATGCCCTTGTACGACATTCGCTGTCACCATTGCGACGGCATCTTCGAGCGACTGCTGCCCGTGCAGGCCTTGCAGGGTGATACGGACTGCCCCTATTGCAAGGCCATGACCGCCGCCTCGCCCATGCTCACGGGAGGACATGTGGGCTTGCAGGTCAGGCATCGCTGGCAGCCACGCAACGGTGCCGAGCAACTGGCCGGGCAGGGAGCGACCGGGCCCGGAACGCATGCGGGGGCAGGGCGCAGCAGCGTGCTGCATAACTGCAAGGGGCATAGCTGCAGTATCTGTGCGACCTGAAAGGGATATCAGCCGAACAGACGGACAGCGATCACCAGCAGGGCTATCGTGGCAAGCAGGCCGAGCAGGGCGACCAGATCGGCGTCCTGCATCTGCCTGCCCCAATGACCGCCGCGCAGCGGCATGATCTTCGGATAGCGGCCCAGCGTGACAAGCTTGATCAGGCCGGCGCCAATGGCATAGAAGATGGCGTTGAAGGCGAGGTAACGCAACAGGCCCAGCGAGAAGCCGATCAGGGTATCCAAGATGCCGCCTCCTTATTCCAGCATCGCGTCAAGCCCGGCGGCCAGCTCGCCGAACAGGGGCATGGCGCGATCGGCCTTGTCCGGATCATGCTTGACCAGCAGTGGGCGCCAGGCCGGGTCCAGGCCCAGCTTCTTGGCCAGCGCCGTCGGGTAGCTGGCCCGTGCGGCGTCGTCATCCAGCGCCAGCACTTCGACCCGGGCCGCCCAGGCGCCCAGGTGCACCCAGCCGGCGGCGCGTTCCAGGCGGCCGCTGGCCAGCGGATCGGGCACCGAGCGCAGGGCATTGACGAGGGCATCGGGGAAGTGCCAGATGCTGGCGAGCTCTGCCGAGACGTCGCCATAGTGGAAGCCCCAGGCCTGCTTTTCCTGGCGGGCACGGTCGCCATCGAGCACGTTGACCTGCCGGTCCAGCGGGGCCACGGTGGCCGCAGCCACGGCGTGCAGTTGCAACTGGCCGATGCCATGCATCATGCCGACGGTGAAGACGGCATCGCCATTATCTTCGCCGCTGCTGCCCTCGTGCATGGCCAGCCAGCGCGCCGCCACGGCGCTGTAGAGGGTATGCCGCCAGAACTGGTGCAGGTCCATGCCACGGGTGGTCTTGAAGGCAGCCACCATGCCGTTGCCCAGCACCAGGTTGCGCACCATGACGAAACCCAGCATGCGCAACGCGTCATCGACGGTGCCAATGGTGCGCGAGACGTGGAAGAAGGCCGAATTGGCCAGGCGCAGCACCTTGGCCGTCAGCGCCGGATCGGCGGCGATCTGCTGGGCGATCTCGTGCGTGGAAATATTCTCGACGTTGAAGCTGGCAATGAGTTGCTGCACCACCTTGGGAACGGTAGGCAGTTTGCCGGGTTGGTCGACCAGGCTCTTGAGCTCCATGGAAATTCCTCCGTGCAATGGTTTTTGGCGGGCTTCAGATTCAATACCGCGAATTGCGGTTCCATTGTCGCAGAGATCAGACGATTTGCTGCCTTCTTTCTCCGTATCATGGGAGCATCCTTGCCACTGGAGCGTCTTCATGGTCAGTCGTCACAAGTCTGCAAGCGTCACCCACAATCCACCCGGCGCCGATGGTGCCGCTACCATCCCGCCGAGTCCGCCCTGGGGGGATCTTCCGCTGTATCTTCAGGATTGCCTGCAACGCAGTTTCCTGTTCCTCGATACCCTGCTGGACCGGGGCAACGATTACCTGGAACACCTGGAGCAGGGCACGCCGCCCCTGCTCAAGTTCGAGCACGAAGTGGTGCTGGACGGCCACGATCTGCCCCAGCCCTGCAACTATGCGCTGTTGCGCCTGCAGCCGCCGCCCGGCCTGCCGGTCGATCCGGCGGCGCGGCCGGTGGTGGTGGTCGATCCACGTGCCGGCCACGGCCCGGGCATCGGCGGCTTCAAGTTCGATTCCGAGGTGGGCATGGCCATGAAGGCGGGCCACACCGTCTATTTCGTCACCTTCCGCCCCGAACCCGAGGATGGCCAGACCCTCACCACGGTGATGGACGCCGAGGCCGGTTTCCTGGAGGAAGTCATGCGCCGTCATCCGCAATGCCAGGCCAAGCCGGTGGTGATCGGCAATTGCCAGGCCGGCTGGGCCATGATGACGCTGGACGCGGTGCGTCCGGAACTGTTCGGACCGTTGATGATGGTGGGCGCGCCGGCGTCCTACTGGGCCGGCAGCTCGACCCTGAACCCGATGCGCTACAGCGGCGCCACCCTGGGCGGCACCTGGCTGGCCTCGTTGGCAGCCGACCTGGGGGCGGACCGCTTCGACGGCGCCTACCTGGTCGAGAATTTCGAGAAGCTCAATCCGGCCAACACCTTCTGGAACAAGTACTACAACCTGTGGGCCGGGGTCGACCAGGAGGCGCCGCGCTTCCTGGAGTTCGAGCGCTGGTGGGGCGGCTTCTTCCGCATGACCGGCGCCGAGATCGAAGCCATCACCGAAAACCTCTTCGTGGGCAACAAGCTGGCGCGGGGCGAGCTGGAGGTCAAGGGCAAGCTGGTGAACCTGCGCGACATCAGCGCGCCCATCGTGGTCTTCGCCTCCTGGGGCGACAACATCACGCCGCCGCCGCAGGCACTGAACTGGATCATCGACACCTGGGGCGACGAGCGCGCCATCGCCGCGGCCGGCCGCACCATCATCTACGTGCTGCATGAGAGCGTGGGCCACCTGGGCATCTTCGTGGGTGGTTCGGTGGCGCTGAAGGAGCACGACCAGTTGGTCAGCTCGCTGGATGTGATCGAAAGCCTGCCACCGGGCCTCTACGAGATGAAGCTGGAGCGCAAGGATGGCCAGCAGTCGCTGCGCTGGGACGAGCTGGAGCCGGGCGACTACACCGTCCACTACGAGCATCGCACCATGGACGATCTGCGCCGGCTCAATCCCGAGGGGCGCGAGGAAGAGGCGATCTTCTCCACCATCAGCCAGTGGTCGCAGATCAATGCCCAGCTCTACAAGACCTGGCTGCGTCCGTGGGTGCGCATGGGTGCCACCCGCGAGGGCGCCAACACGCTCATGCGCATGAATCCCATGCGCATGCAGCGCCAGTTGTTCTCCGACACCCATCCGGCGGCTGCCTTCATCCGTCAGCAGGCCGCCCGCGCCCGCGCCGAGCGGGTGCAGCTGGACCCCGAGCATCCGCTGAAGCAGTACGAGCGCCGCATGGCGCAGAAGATCACCGATGAACTCAATGCCTGGCGCGACCAGCGTGATGCCCGGACGGTGCGCATGACGCGCCAGGTGTTCGGCCCCAGCGGCCTGGGCAGCTGGCTGCCGCCGCGCGAACCGGACGCCGACGTCGCTCATCGCTGGGCGCAGCAGGAGCTGGGGCGTTACCGGGAGTCCGTGCTGGGCGGGATCGCCGAGGGCGGTTTTGCCGAGGCGGTGTGCCGTATCGTCATCGCCGGCATGATCTCGGTGGGCGTGTTCGAACGTCGCAGCCTGCGCCTGGCGCGTCTGCTGGCGCAATTGCCCAACATGCATGCGAGCGTCTCGCCGCAGACCAACTGGGTGCAATTGCTCAAGGAGCAGGCCCGCATCACGGCGGTGGCGCCGGTGGAGGCGCTCAATGCCCTGGAGACCATGTTGCCCGACCAGGCCAGTCGCGAGCGCGCGCTGGCCCTGTCGGCGGCGGTGATGATGATCGAGCCGACGCTGGCCAATCCACGGTCGGAAATCATCGAATTGCTGATCGGCACGCTGGACGTCGATCCCGGCAAGGTGATCGCCCTGGCGCGCAAGCTCACGCGGGCCATCGGCGAGCAGTCCGAGGAGATTCACGTGCCGGCATCGGCGGTCGAGGTCGCCGTGGCGCGTCCGAAGAAGGCGCCGGCGGCCAGGGCCACCACCAAGGCAGCCCCGGCCAAGGCCGCCGCCACCAAGGCTTCCTCCGGCAAGACCGCCCCCGCGAAGGCCACCCCTGCGAAGACGGCACCGCGCAAGGCAGCGCCCAAGAGCGGTGCCGCCGGCAAGAGCGCGACCACCGCCAAGCCGCGCACGCGGCGCGGCCAGGGCTGAGGGGCGTCGGTCCGGTTCAGGGGCGCTGGCCGGCGGCCAGGCGCGCCTCGATCTGGGCGACCACTTCCGGCAGTTCGGCCACGGTGCCGATCACATAGTGCGCGCCGGCCTGGTACAGCCGTTCTTCGGCCGCGGCCTTGAGCGCGGCGACCTGGTCAGGCGGCAGGGCGGCGAGCTGGGCGAGGCTATAGCCCACTTCATTGCCCGACAGCGAGACGCCCACGCTCCACATGCCGGCCCGCACGCCTTCCTGGACGCCCGGGACGGTGTCGTCCACCTTGATGCAGGCGGCCACATCGCCGATGGCCAGCGCCAGCACGTTGGCCAGCGCCATGTAGGGGCCCGGCCGGCCGCCGGCGGCCAGCTCGTCACCGGCCACCACATGGTCGGGCGCGATGCCTTCCTGTGCCGCTTGCGGCAGCAGGCGGTCGAGCACTTCGCGCGGGTAGCCGGAGCAGGAGCCGATCTTCAAGCCCCGCCGGCGCAGGCCGGCCAGCACCTGCGCTGCGCCCTCGATGGCTTGCGAATAGGCGCCGACCTTGGCGATCTGCAGCGGCATGAAGCGCTGGTAGAGGGCATCGACGTCGGCATCAGTCGGGGCATGGCCACTCACGCGGCTCCATTGTGCGGCGATGCCGGGCTCGTCCATCAGCGTGCGGATATGCTGCCATTTGGACAAGCCCATGGGGCCGCGCGCCTGTGGCAGGCTGATGTCGATATCGAAGCTCTTGAAGGCATCGACGAAGATCTGAGTCGGGGCCAGCGAGCCGAAATCGACCAGAGTACCGGCCCAGTCGAAGATGACGGCTTGCAGGCAGAGGGGGGCGGCTTGGCGGGTCATGGTTTTCCTTGATCGGTGATGGGGACACAGATTAAAGGGGCTTTATGACGGCGTCATTATCGATATAATCGCCAATCTCGTTGGAAACTATTGACTGGATCTATAGATGACGCCTTCCCAGTTGCGCGCCTTCCTGGCCGTGGCCCGCCATCGCGGTTTTTCGGCCGCCGCCCGGGCACTGGGCGTGAGCCAGCCTACCCTGACTACCCAGGTGCAGTCGCTGGAGCGCGAACACAACGTGGAGCTGTTCTTCCGGCGTGGGCGTCGGGTGGACCTGTCCGAGACCGCGCAGCGCCTCTTGCCGATCGCGCAGAACATCGCCGAGCTGGAACTGGATGCCCTGAACCTGCTGGTCAACTCCGGGGCGCTGCACGTCGGCCACTTGCGCATCGGCGCGGTCGGGCCTTTCCATGTGATCGAGATGGTGGATGCCTACCGTGCCCGCTACCCCAAGGTGGAGCTGTCGATCAAGCTGGGCAATTCGGCCCAGTCGCTGGCCGATCTGGCCAATTACGTTACCGACGTGGCCGTGCTGGCCAGTTTCACCGACGATGCGCGTTTCCATGCGGTGCCCTATGCCGATCATGCGGTGGTGCTGTTCGTGCATCGCGATCATCCCTTCTACCAGCGCGAATCGGTAGCGCTGGCCGAGCTGGACCAGCAGCCCATGCTCATGCGCGAGCAGGGCTCGACCACCCGGCTGGCGCTGGAGAAGGCCATGCAGCAGGCCGGCATCGCCCCCCGCGTGGTGATGGAGATCGGCAGCCGCGAGGCCCTGCGCGAGGCGGTGGCGCGTGGCCTGGGGCTGGGCACGGTGTCGGAGGCCGAGTTCATTGCCGACGAGCGCTTTCGCATGGTGCGTATCGAGGGTGACCCGATCAGCACCCATACCTACGTGTATTGCCTGGCAGAGCGCCGCGAGGGAAGGCTGGTGGGCTCCTTCATGAAGATCGCGCAGCGTCTGTGAGCGCGGCCGCCGGCCGAGGACGGGGCTTTGGCTTATCATTACGGTTTGCCCATTTTCGGGGTAGTGGAGAGCAACCGTGATCAAGCATATCGTGATGTGGAAGTTGAAGGACCATGCAGAAGGCGCCGACAAGGCCACCAACCTGCAAAAGATGAAGCAATTGCTGGATAGCTGTGCCAACGTGGTGCCCGGCATCCTGAAGTTCGAGGCGGTGCTGGCGCAGCCCGGCCTGGAAGCCACCTATGACGTGGTGCTGTACTCCGAATTCGCCTCCCGCGCGGCCCTGGATGCCTACCAGGACCATCCCGACCACGTCGCCATCAAGCCCTTCATCGGTGCCGTGCGCGAAGCTCGCCAATGCATGGACTACGAAGTCTGAGGCCCGCACAATGAGCCTGGCGATGACCGAAGTCTTCCCGCAGGGGAATCCCTACCTGCAGGCCCTGGGTGTGGAAGTGCTGGAATACGGCGATGACCGCGCCGTCATGTCGCTGCTGCTCAAGCCCGAGTTCATGAACAGCTGGCAGGTGGCGCAAGGCGGCATCTCGATGACCATGCTCGATGTGGCCATGGGCCTGTCGGCCCGCGCCGGCGTGCCCGACGCCAAGTCCTCGGCCACCGTGGAGATGAGCACCAGCTTCCTGCAGCCGGCCGGCCATGCGGGCGAGACCATCGTGGCCCGCGGCCATACCTACCACCGCTCTACCACCATGTGCTTCTGCCAGGCTGAACTCTGGAACGGCCAGCGCCTGGTGGCCAAGGCCATGGGGACTTTCAAGCTGATCCGCCGGCTCGATATCTCCCGCAAGCTCGACCACGAATGAGGCCGTCGCGGCCTGGTTTCACTTTTTCTGCAGGAACATGCACATGAACAACATCATCGTAGGCAACTGGGAGACCCTGCGCGCCCACGCCCAACCGATCCGCTTCGAAGTCTTTGTCGATGAACAGAAGGTGCCGGCCGAGATCGAACTCGACGAGATGGATGCCCTCAGCATCCACGCCGTGGCCTATGACGAGGCCGGCCAGCCGCTGGCGACCGGCCGCCTGCTGCCCGATGGGCATATCGGCCGCATGGCCGTACGCCGCGCGGGACGTGGCCAGGGCGTGGGCGGGGCGGTCCTGCAGGCGCTCATCGAAGCGGCCCGCCAGCGCGGCGACCGCGAAGTCATCCTCAATGCCCAGACCCATGCCGCTCCCTTCTACGCCCGATATGGTTTCGCGCGGGAAGGCGAAGAATTCATGGAGGCTGGCATCGCCCACATCACCATGCGCGCCAGCCTGGCCTGACGTCGCGCTCCGGGCTCAGGCCGGCTGGGCCGGACCGGCAGGGCGTGCTTCTTCCAGGCGGAAGTAGCAGAGCTGGGTGCCCAGTTCGCGCGCGCGTTCGGCCACGGCCAGCGAGGTGGTGGCCAGCTCTTCCGAGGCCGCCGCGTTGCGCTGGGTGGTCTCGTTCAATTGCGCCATGGCCGAGCCGATTTCCTGCACACCTTCCTCCTGCATGCGCGAGGATTGCGTGATCTGGTTGATCTGGCGGGAGGCCTGGCGGATTCCTTGCAGGGTACCGTCGACCAGGCGCTGACTGGTCTGCTCGGCTGTGTCCACGCTTTGCTGGGCAATCACGCTGATCTCATGGGCGCTGTCCTGGCTGCGCTCGGCCAGCTTGCGGATTTCCGCCGCCACCACCGAGAAGCCCCGGCCATGCTCGCCGGCGCGGGCCGCCTCGATGGCGGCATTCAGGGCCAGCAGGTTGGTCTGGTAGGCGATGTCATCGATCACGCCGACCTGGCGGGCGATGCCGCGCATGGCCGAGACCGTGCTCTGCACGGCCGCGCCGCTCTTGTCGGCATCGGCTGCGGCGGCCAGGGCGATCTGGTCGGTGCGGCGGGCGTGTTCGCCGGTTTCCTGGATGGCCTGGCTCATGCTGGCGATGGCACTGTGGACCTCTTCCACGGCGGCAGCCTGTTCGCTGGAGGCCTGGGCCAATGCATAGGCGGTGGAGTTGAGCTGACGCGATGAATCCCCCAGCGACTGGGTCGACAGCGTGACGCTGCGCATGATCTCGGTGAGGCGCTCGCGCATGGTGTGCATGGCGTAGAGCAGGCTGCTGCGGTCATTGCGACGCAGATTTACCGCGATGCCCAGGTTGCCGTCGGCGATCTGGCGCACGATGTGGGCGGCATAGGCCGGCTCGCCGCCGAGTTCGCGGCGCAGGCCGACGATGATCCATAGCGCCAATGCCATGCCCACCGCCAGTGCCGCGGCGGCGATCTCCAGGTTGCGCATGCGCAGCTGCTCGTACTCGGCCAGGGCTTCGTCGTAGACCTGGCGGGTCTGGGTTTCCTGGAGCTTGCTGAGGGTAGCCAGTTGCGTGGCCAGGGTGGAGAGCAGCGGCGTGATCTGCGGCCACAGGCGGTTGGCCTGGCTGACCTGGGCCGTGCTGATGAATTCGATGACCTGGGTGCGCTGGTTCTGGTAAGACTTCCAGCTCTGCTCGAAGCGGCTGGCTTCAGCCTGCTCGGCCGGCGACAGCACCGTGTTCATGTAGGCTTGCCAGCCTTGTTCGAAGCGTTCATCCAGCTCCTTGAGGCGTCCCAGCCACTGGCGGATCTGGGCTTCATTGCTCGAGCTGTCGGGCTCGGCCTGCACATTGACCAGCATCAGCGCCCGCCCCATCACGTCGCGATTGAGATAGAGAGCGTCGCGTACGCGTGAGAGGTCGATCAGGGCCATGGTGCAGTCTTCATAGACATGCTTGAGCTTGTCGTTGCTGGAGGCCATGCCCAGCATGTCGCGCCAGGCCAGCAGCAGCACGCTGGCGCACAGCGCCACCACCAGGATCCCCAGCCGGGCGGTGACCGTCAGTTTCCGTTGCACGATGTTTTCCTTGTCATTGCTTTCCCTAGCTGGCCACTATATCGCGGTTTTTTGTTGCCGTGCAGTATGAACGATAAACCATATTCTAGCTGTGTAGACTGCATGAATGTGGTTACCCACAATACCCGCGCGCAAGTGCCTGAGAGATACTTGCGCCCGAACCGGGGAGGGGGAGTTCTCCCGGACCAACAAAAAGCCTTAACGGACGACGATCTGGCCAAGGCAGGCGGCTGGTACACATGGACCAGCTGGTATTTGATGTTTAAGGAGAAACCAACATGACGGCACAAAAACCGCCCATCTATAAGTCGCTGTATTTCCAGGTACTGGTCGCCATCGTCATCGGTGTGCTGCTGGGCCATTTCTACCCCTCCACGGGTGAAGCCATGAAGCCGCTGGGCGATGGTTTCGTCAAGCTGATCAAGATGATCATCGCGCCGGTGATCTTCTGTACCGTTGTCATCGGCATCGCCGGCATGGAAGACATGAAGAAGGTCGGCAAGACCGGCGGCCTGGCGCTGCTGTACTTTGAAGTGGTCAGCACCCTGGCGCTGATCATCGGCCTGGTGCTGGTCAATGTGTTGAAGCCCGGCGTGGGCATGAACGTCGATCCGGCCGCGCTCGATACCAAGAGCATCGCCGCCTATACCGCACCCGGCAAGATGGGCTCGGTGACCGACTTCGTCATGGGCATCATCCCCAACAGCATGATCGACGCCTTCGCCAAGGGCGACGTGCTGCAGGTGCTGCTGGTGGCGGTGCTGTTCGGCTTCGCGCTGCACAAGTTCGGCGGCCGTGGCACCCTGGTGTTCGACTTCATCGAGAAGATCTCGCATGTGCTCTTCTCGGTGGTGGGCGCGATCATGAAGGTGGCTCCCATCGGTGCCTTCGGTGCCATGTCCTTCACCATCGGCAAGTACGGCGTCGGTTCGCTGTTCTCCCTGGCCAAGCTGATGGGTACCTTCTACCTGACCTGCCTGCTGTTCATCTTCGTGGTGCTGGGTATCATCACCCGCCTGCACGGCTTCTCGGTGTGGAAGTTCGTCAAGTACATCAAGGAAGAGCTGCTGATCGTGCTGGGTACCTCCTCCTCGGAGTCGGTGCTGCCGCGCATGCTGGCCAAGATGGAAAACGCCGGCGCCAAGAAGACCGTGGTCGGCCTGGTGATCCCCACCGGCTACTCGTTCAACCTGGACGGCACCGCCATCTACCTGACCATGGCCGCCGTGTTCATCGCCCAGGCGACCAACACCCCCATGACCTTCGTGCAGGAACTGACGCTCTTGGGCGTGCTGCTGCTGACCTCCAAGGGCGCGGCCGGCATCACCGGTTCGGGCTTCATCGTGCTGGCGGCGACGCTGTCGGCGGTGGGTCACCTGCCGGTGGCGGGCCTGGCGCTGATCCTGGGTATCGACCGCTTCATGTCCGAGGCACGCGCCCTGACCAATACCATCGGTAACGGCGTGGCCACCCTGGTCGTGGCCAAGTGGAGTGGCGAGCTCGACATGCAGCGCCTGCAGAAGGTGCTCAACAACGAGACCGTGGAAGACGCGCAAGCGCCCGAAGCCATCCTGGACCGTTCCGACGCCAAGATGCACCACTAAGCCCAGTCCTGGCTGTTGCAGTAGGCTTTCATCGGCCCCATCCCCGTGCTGTCCTGCAGCCCGGCGATGGGGCCGATGGCTTTTCAGGGCTGGCGCACGGCGTGGGTGAGGAAGTCGACGAAGGCACGCACCCGTGCCGACAAATGGCGGTTATGCGGGTAGAGGAGCGAAAAGCGCCGGGTCCGGTGGCCGGCAGCCTGCAGCACTTCGACCAGCTCGCCCCGGCGCACGGCGGCCTCGGCCACGAAGTGGTAGATCTGGAACAGCCCGCCGCCGGCAATGGCCCAGTTCACGCAGCCGAGCACGTCGTCGTGGATGCGCTGGCGGCTCTGGAAATGGAAGTCGAGATCGCGGCCCTGGGCATCCCTGAAGATCCAGGGCATGGCGCGCCCGCTGCTGGGCAGGATGAACTGGATGCAGTCGTGCTGCTCCAGATCACTCACGGTCATTGGCGAGCCGCGCCTTTGCAGGTAGGTCGGGGCGGCAAAGACGCCCAGCGTGGGCTCTTCCAGCGGCACGGCGATGAGCCGGGAATCCGGTGGCACCCCCAGGCGGATGGCCAGGTCGAAGCCTTCTTCCACGAAATCCACTACCCGGTTGGCGATGCTCAGCTCCACCTCGATCTGCGGATAGGCCTGCTGGAAGCGCGGCAGCAGGGGCAGTAGCCGGAAATGGGCGTAGGGCGTACCCACGCTGATGCGCAAGGGGCCTGCCGGCGCCTTCTGGCGGCCGGTGAGGATGCGTTCGGCATCGGCGATCTGCTCCAGCGCCTGCTGACATTGCTGGTGATACAGGCTGCCCTCGGGCGTAAGGCGGATCTGGCGGGTGGTGCGCACGAACAGGCGCACGCCAAGGCGCGACTCCAGGCGGCTGATGGAGCGGCTCACCGAGGCTGGCGTCAGGCCCAGGGCCTCGGCGGCACTGGTAAAGCTGCCCAGTTCGGCGGCCTTGCAGAAGAGTTCGATGCTGCCAAGCTGGACGGGGTCGAAGCTTCTCATTTGTTCAATGATGTAATGAATGAATTGATCTGCAGGGAGTTTATCGTCGTTTGGATCGTGAATATAGTGTGCCCCATGCCGGCCGACCGGGCAGGGAAGCATTCCTTGCGCACGGCAGGAACTTTGAAAAGTGAATGAAAGGAAGCACCATGACCACACCAAACATCCTCATGATCGTCACCTCCAGCAGCCGCATGGGCAACACCGACAAGCCCACCGGCCTGTGGGCCGAGGAGCTGGCCGCCCCTTACTACGAGCTGGTCGATGCCGGTGCCACGGTGACGATTGCATCCACCGCCGGCGGCCGTGCGCCCATCGACCCCGGCAGCATCAAGGCCGTGGGTGAGAACGACGCCATCGTCGAGCGCATGCTGGGCGATGCCGACCTGCAAGACCGCATCGCCCATACCCAGGCCCTGGCTGAGGTGCAGGTGGCGGGTTTCGATGCGGTGTTCTTCCCCGGCGGCCACGGCACCATGTGGGACTTGCCTACCGATGCCAATGTGAAGGCGATTGTCGAAGCGGCCTATGGCGCGGGCAAGTTCATCGCCTCGGTCTGCCATGGCGCTGCCGGCTTGGTGTCGGCAGTGCGTGCGGACGGCAAGCCGATGGTCGAGGGCAAGCGGGTCAATTCCTTCACCGACGCCGAGGAACGCGAGGTCGGCCTGGCCGAGGTGGTGCCGTTCCTGCTGGAGAGCCGCTTGCGCGCGCTGGGCGGGGTGTTCGAAGGAGCGGATAACTGGCAGGTATTTGGCATCCGCGATGGCCAGTTGATTACCGGCCAGAATCCGCAATCGTCGGAGCGGGTCGCGCAGATCCTGCTGGAGGCGCTGGCAATCGCCGCCTGAGCGGGCTGCCCGGGTGAAGATCCGGGCGGGCCATGCGGTGCCGGCCGGACTCAGTTTTTTTCGGTCCCGATGATGCTCTTGACGAACCACTTCTGCGTAAGCACCACGAACAGGCCCGGCACCACGATGGACACCAGCGCGGCAGCCATGAGCAGGTTCCATTCCGGCATCTGGCCCGATTCGGTGGGCACGAAGCTGGCGAGCGACAGGGTGACGGTACGCATCTTTTCCTGGCTGGTGATGACCAGGGGCCACATGTAGTCCTTCCAGGTGCTGATGAAGACGATGGCCCCCAGCGCGGCGAAGTTGGTCCTGGACAGTGGCAGCAGGATATCGATGAAGAAACGCCAGGGACCGGTGCCGTCGATGAGCGCCGCCTCCACCAGTTCGGGCGGGATGGTGCGATAGAACTGCAGGAACAGGAAGGTGCCGGTGGCCGAGGCGATCAGCGGCAGCGACAATCCCGCATAGGTATTGACCAGGCTGATCGAGGGCAGGATGCGTATGCCCAGCAGGCTGCGCAGCGGTTCGAACAGGTCTGAGGCCGCCGCATAGGTCGGCACGATGCGCACTTCCAGGGGCAGCAGCAGGGCGCTGAAGAGCAGACACAGGATCAGGCCGCGCAGGCGCGGGCGGAAATAGCTCACCGCGAACGCCGTCACCGACGACAGCGTCAGCTTGCCCGCCACCACCAGGCAGGAGACCAGGATGCTGTTGAAGAGATGGCGGCCGATGTCGATGCGGCGGGCCACCTGCTCCAGGTTGTGCAGCAAGGCCGTGCCCGGCAGCAACGGCATCCCGTGGGCCAGCCACTGCTGGCTGGAGACAGTGGCCGAGCACAGGATCAGGTAGAGCGGTCCCAGCGACAGCAGTACCCCCATGCCCAGTACCCCATAGGCCAGGCAGCTCATCCAGGGATGACGTTCTATCATCGCGCCCATCCTTGTTTGAAAAAGCGCATCTGCAGCCAGGTCAGCAAGACGATGAAAAGCATCAGGATCACCGACAGTGCCGAGGAGCCCGACAGGTCCAGGCCGACGAAGCCGTCCGAATAGATCTGGTAGGCCAGGATGGCGGTGCTGTGTCCCGGTCCGCCCTGGGTCAGGGCATCGACCAGGCCGAAGCCGTGGGTGAAGGCCTCGATCACGTTGATCACGCAGCTCAGCAACAGGGCGGGTGCGATCATGGGCAGCTGGATGTCGACCAAGCGCCGCCATGGACCGGCTCCATCGATGGCGGCGGCACCCAGCAGGTCGACCGGAATGCGCTGCAGGGCGGCGCTGAAGAGGATGAAATTGAACGGCACCTGGGTCCAGGCGAAGGCGGCGATGAGGACCAGCATGGCTTGTTCGCCCTTGAGATGGGGCGCCCACATGCCCGGCCACATCACATTGAGAAAGGCCAGCATGCCAGTGACCGGATTGATCAACACCTTGAGCACGATCCCCACGACCACGCCGGCTACAGCATAGGGCCAGATGAAGATCGTGCGCAGCAGGCGCTTGCCCCGCACATCCAGTTCCAGGCAGGCCGCCAGTGCCAGCGCCACCAGCACGCCCAGCATGGTGCTGCCCGTCGTGAAGAGCAGCGTGGCTTGCAGCGAGGCATAGAAACGGTCATCGGTGAGGATGCGCAGGTAGTTGTCCAGTCCGACGAAGAGCGAACCGTTGCCGAAGGGGCGCACCAGGTAGAAGGACCAGACGATGGCCTTGACCGCCGGCCACAGGAAGAACAGGAACACGATCAGCATCTGCGGTGCTGCCAGCAGCAGCGGCAGCCAGCGCGACGGGAAGAGCGGTCTGGGCGTCATCGGCATGATCCTGTCTGGCTAGGGTGGGGGCGTGTCGGGGTAGGTCTGCATGAAGCGTTGCAGCAGGCGGTCACCGCGCTGCCGCGCGCGGGCCAGGGCGGTGGGCATGTCCTGACGGTCGGCCAGGGCGACTTGCACCTCTTCCGACCATGCCTGCCGCAGTTGCGGGAAGAAACCCAGCCTGGGGCCGTGGCTGGCCAGCCCTTGCGGCGGGTTCAGCGAGCGGATGCCGGCGTTGATCGCAGCCGGACAGGTGTTCCCGGTCGCTGCGATCAGGGCGGCGGCGCTGCGCGTCACCGGCAGGTAGCCGGTCTGGCAGGCCAGCAGGACCTGCTTGTCCGGTTGTTGCAGGTAGGCGATGAAGGCGGCGACGGCGGCGTAGACATCGGCCTTGAATCCTTTCATCACCCACAGCGAGGCACCCCCCGGTACGCTGCTGTGGCGCTGGCCCTCGACGTAGACCGGCAGCGGCTGGACGTCGACCTGTTCCAGAGCGCTCTGGCCGATGACCTGCCAGGCGCTGGTGGAGTCCAGCACCATGGCGCATTCGCCGGTGGTGAAGGCCAGCGTATGGCGGCCGGTGCGGGTGGCGGCGGCGGGCACGATCAGGTGCTGGCGCCACCAGCGCATGACATCTTCCATGAAGCGCAGGTGGACGCCCCGGTCGAAGCGGTAGCGGGCATCCAGGCCGGCATGGCCGTTGTCGCGGGTGGCGATGGCGGCACCTTCGATGGTGCTGACCTGCTCCAGCAGGATCCAGGGATTGAAGTCGCTGACCAGGGGGCAGGCCTCTCCCGCTGCCTTGAGCTTGCTGGCCGCCAGCTCCAGCTCGCGCCAGGTGCGCGGCGTTTGCGTCACGCCAGCGGCCCTGAGCCTGGCAAGGTTGGCATAGAGGACGGCGGTCGAGACGTTGAAGGGCAGGGAGTAGAACTCGTCGTCCGCGCCGGCGTAGTAGCTGCGCACGGCCGTCAGGTAATCCTGCCAGTCGATGCGGTAGCCGTTCTGTGCCATCAGGCGGAAGACCGGGACGATGGCGCCGCTGAGCATCATGTCCAGCGTGCCGACATCGTAGATCTCGACCAGGGCCGGCTGCTGTCCGGCCCGGTAGGCGGCGATGGTCTTCTGCATGGTCTGCTCGTAGGAGCCTGGCATCACGCAGCGTACCCGGTGCTGCTGCTGCGAGGCATTGAAACCCTCGCAGAGTTGCAGCACCGCCTGGGCGGTACTGCCGGAGTGGCTGTACCAGAACTCGAAACTGGCAGCCCATGCCACCGGTGCCCACGCCAGCAGGCCCAGCAGGCATAGCCACATCGGCAGTTGTCTCGTCAGCGGGGTATTCACATGATGGGGCGGGTGCTGTCGCGAATCACCAGGTGCGTGGGGAAGACCTGTTGCACCAGGGGCCTGGGGCCGCGATGCTCGATGCACTCGAGCAGCAGCCGCACGGCGCTGTCGGACATGTCCAGCATGGGGACGTCGACGCTGGTCAGGGACGGGATGCTGAAATCGTCGTAACGCATGTTGTCGAAGCCGACCACGCTGATGTCATGGGGGACCTTCACGCCCAGGTCATGCAGTGCCTTGAGCGCACCCAGCGCCATGCGGTCGTTGCCCAGGAAGATGGCGTCCGGGCGTTCGGCCAGGTTGCACAACTGTGCCGCCGCGCGATAACCGCTTTCCAGCGACCAGTCACCGGTGACGATCCATTCCGGACGCGGCACCAGGCCGAATTTTTCCATGCCATCGAGATAGCCGAAATAGCGCGCTTCGCTGGAGGTGGGGACCGCGCCCTCGCGCGGCTTGTCCGGCGTGTGGTCTTTCTGTGGCCCGGTCACCAGGGCGATCTTGCGGCAGCCGGTCTTGACGAGGTGTTCCACCACCGCCAGGGCCGCCTGCCGGTCCGATTGCACCACGTGATGGAAGGCCGGATCGGCCATGCCATAGACCACGCACGGAAAACCCAGCCGGTGCAGCTCGGCCAGCACGGGATGGTCGACCTTGTTGACCATGGCAATGAGGCCATCGATGCGTCCTGCCACGAACAGGTCGCGCACATAGACCAGAGAGGCCTCGTCGTCCGGCATCAGGTTGCGCTGGAGCAGGGTGTAGCCGACCCGGTCGGCGGCGCGGGTGAGCGTTTGCACCACGTTCTGGTAGTGCGTGTCCTGGGTGCGCTCCGAACGTTCGTCATAGGACGAGCCATTGAACATCACGCACGCCAGGGTCTTGGTGGAAATGTTGCGCAGCGAGCGGGCCGCCATGTTGGGGATGAAATTGAGCGAGTCGATGGCGGCCTGAACCAGTTCCCGCGTCTTCGGTGCCACCTTCTGCGGGTGGTTCAGCACCAGCGACACCGTCTGGAAACTCACACCGGCTGCCTTGGCAACGTCCTTGATGGTCAGGCGGCTCATATCTCTAAGGGGCGGATGGACGAGGGCGATCCGTTTTCTGGTCTCATAACTGGGAAGAAGAGTGGGGCCGGGCAGGGTCGTGCAGGCAGGACCGTCCCGGTGCATGGCAGACGAATCATATATGACACCTCGAAAGCTCGGTCGGAAAAGTTTTTGCAGCAAGCGCGCGCATGTAATCAAGAGGTCATAAAGCTTAGCGACAATACTCGAAAATTAGAACGTTCTAATGTAAATCTGAAAAGAATTTCTGCCAATAAACAATGTGATAGGGATCTGTTTGTAAAGAGGTCAGTTTTTTTTGAATTTAAATTAGAACGTTCTATTTAAAAATTTTACATCATGCTCCGCGCCCGGCCGGGCGTCGGTGACAACTTTTGCACGTATTCAATATTCTGGGGAAATCATGTCGTACCAACACGGATGTCAACACTACCTACGATTGTCGCTGATGAGCCTGGCGATCCTCTCAGTGCTGCCCGTTCTGGCACATGCAGCCGAGGAGAGTGCAGTGGCACCGGCTGGCCAGGAAGACGCACAGCAGGAAAATGCTCCAGGGACGGTCAAGCGCCTGGAGAGCGTGGTGGTGACGCGCAAGCGTGCCGCGACCAGCGCGGCGGTGGCCGGCAAGCAGGTGGAAGACCGCGTCATGGATGGCGTGACCAAGGAGCAGGTCGAGCGCCTGCCTGACTCCAGCGTCACCGATGCGGTCAAGCGCGTTGCCGGCGTATCGGTGTCCTTCAACCCGGACAACGTCAACGGCCGCGACCGGGCCCAGTTCATCGCCATTCGCGGGCTCGACGGCAGCTACAACAATGTCACCCTCAACGGCGCGCCGCTGGCGTCGGTGGACCAGACCACGCGCAGTGCCCGCACCAACATGCTGCCGGCCTCGATGGTCAAGGAGATCCGGGTCTTGAAGACCTGGCAGCCGGATATGGATCCCAATGCGGTCGGCGGCTCGGTCGACATCATCAGTCGCAGCGCTTTCGATGATGGCGGCAAGCCCTACTTCAGTGCCACCGGTGCACTGGGCCATTCAGCCGGTAGCGGCAAGTTCGCTTCGGGCGCCGAAGGCCTGGCCAAGAAGTCCGATGTCACCCTCAGCAATACCTTCGGTCCGGACCAGCGCTTCGGCTATGTGATCTCGGCCAACTACGAAAAGGAAAATACCAGCTCCATCGGTCACATGACCACGGACAACATCTTCTACAACTACTACAACGCCAACGGCACCAACGCCAATTCGCCGACCGCGGGCGGCCCCAACACGGGCAACGGCATCCCGGTCCCGCAGCAGTTCAAGTACTGGCAGCTGCTCAAGAACACCGAGAGCAGCGGCTTCAACGCCAAGGTGGAAGGGCGCTTTACCCCTGACATCTACGGTTTTGTCGGTTTCGGCTACAACAACGACACCACGCATACCCTGCGCAACGAGACCTTCATCGACGACAGCCGCAGCACCGGCAGCAACCCCGTGCTGAACCAGACCGCCACCAGCGGGCAGTTCGCCCGTGGCGAGGCCGAGGCGGGTGACATGCTGTCCACCATCAAGCGTACCGTCACCTCGCTGCAAGGGGGAATGGACTGGAAGCTGGACGACAGCCAGACCCTCTCGCTGCGTTCCTCCTTCTCGGAAGCCAAGCACCGCGAGCCGCGCCTGATGGCCAAGTACATCTTCGCCAACTTCGCCTATCCGGGCGCCGGCTCGGCCCCGACCCTCAGCGGCACCAGCGCGCTGGGGATGAGCTACAACACCTCCAGCTTCGAGCCGTCGGTGGCGCTCAACAACCCATCCAATTTCACCAATCTGAACAACTGGCAGGCCTACTACTGGCGCAAGGAAGAGATCCGCATCGACGACCAGGTCGGCGACATCAAGCTGGACTACCGCTGGAACATGGACCAGGACGCGCGCGGCCTGGGGGCGGCTGTGGGGGTGGACTACCGGCGCCTGGAGCATAGCTATGACGACACCAGCATCCAGTACTATCCGACCGCTGGCGGCCTCACGCTGGCGGGCAACGGTTCGGTGTCGAGCACCATCATGCCCTACAGCGGCGGCTTGCCCTTCATCCTGGTCGATTCCGGTCGCGCCTGGCAGCAGTTCGCGGCCAACCAGAACCTGATCGCCGCCAGCAGTGCCAACAGCAGCAACAGCCTGCAGAGCAACTATTCGCACAGTGAGCAGACTGCCGCCCTCTACGGGATGGGGGCCTATCGCGCCGATGGCTGGAGTGCCATGTTCGGCTTGCGCCAGGACAGTACCAACCTCTCCACCACCGGCAATGTGCGCAGCGTCAGCAACGGCGTCACCAGCTGGGTCTCGCAGAGCAAGGAGTCGAGCTACAACTACCTGTTGCCGGCCGCCTCGGTGACGCTCAACGCCTCCGATGCCCTCAGGCTCAAGCTGGCCGCCAGCCAGACCATCGGTCGTCCCAACTTCGATGCCTACGCGCCCAACACCACGATCACCCAGAACACCGACGGCTCGGTCACTGTGACGCAGGGTAATCCGGACATCAAGCCGCGCGAATCCAACAACCTGGATCTCTCGGCAGAGTGGTACCTGCCCAATTCCAACCTGTTGTCGGTGGCCTTGTTCAACAAGAACATCAAGAACGAGATCTATACCCTCACCAGCCAGGGAACCATGTTCTACAACGGCGCCACCCGGGCTGCTGCCATCACGCAGCCGGTCAATGCCTCCAGTTCCAAGATCAACGGCGTGGAGCTGAACTACGTACAGAATTCGCTGGGCTGGATCAGTCCGGCATTGCGTGGCCTGGGGTTCAGCGCCAACCTGAGCTTCCTGAACGGCCAGCTCAATGCCGCCACCAGCGCCGGTACCACCCGCACCATCAAGAACCTGGTCAACCAGCCCGACCAGATCCGCAACCTGACGGTGTTCTACAACTACCAGCAACTGGGGGTGAGCGCCGCCTACAACTGGACCGGCCGCAGCCTGCGCCTGGTCGACGCCAGCCTGCCCAGCCAGGACGTCTACTGGCAACCGCGCAAGCAGATCGACCTGCAGGCGCGCTACGACCTGGGCCATGGCTGGCGGGCCTTTGCCGAGGTGGCCAACCTGACCAACTCGCCCGTCACCAGTGTCACCGGCCCCAACAAGGACCTGCTCAAGGACACCTTCTCGCTGGGCCGGATGTTCTGGGTCGGGGTGAACTACAGCCCCAAGAATCTCTGACATCCCTGATGAACCTGTTTGTTTTTTCGTTTGCCTTTTCTTTTGCAAGGATCTGCCATGTCCAATCTTGAACAACTCCTGGATCTAAGTCGCCAATCGATGGGCATCATTCCCGTCCTGGCCCTGCTGTTGCTGGTGGTGCTGGCCGTCGCGGTCGAGCGTTGCCTGTTCTTTGCGAAGTGCCTGCCCTCCGGCAAGATGATCGACCTGGCGCTGACCCAGGCCGATCACCGCAGCGAGGCGCAATTGCAGGACATCGCGCAGACCTACCGCGCCACCGTATTCGGCCCGACGCTGCAGGCGGCGGTGCAATCGCGCGGGCTGGCCTCGGGCGAGGCAATGGATCACTACATCGACGAAAGCATCGTGCGCACCATGCCCGAGCTGGACAAATACCTGTGGATGCTGGGTGCGGCCATCACGCTGGGCCCGCTGATCGGCTTGCTGGGGACCATCATCGGCATCACCGAATCCTTCAATGTGCTCGGTACGGCCGGCGGCGGTACGGGCGAGGTGACCAATGGCATCGGCCACTCGCTGCTGGCCACCGGTTGCGGCCTGCTGGTGGCCATCGCCGGGGTGGCGGCCAACAGCTATTGCGCCAAGCGCGTGCGCCTGGCGCTGCTGGAACTGGACCTGATCAAGCTCATCTTCATCAAGCAGCGCTATCTGCATGAGCAGGCCGGTGAACACCGCCATGTGGCGCCAGCGCAGTCCGAGACGGCAGCGCGCACCGGTGTCAAGCGCGTGCCCGACATGGCCTACGCGGGAGCGGCATCATGAGCCGTACCCGTTATCTGCAAACCGAGGAGCCGCATATCGAGATCATCCCGATGATCGACATCATGATGTTCCTGCTGATCTTCTTCATGGTCACCATGCTCAAGATGATCGATGTCAGCGGCGTCAAGATCAACGTCCCGCAGGCGGCCAGTGCGGCCACGCTGCCCAGCAAGTCCTTGAACATCGTGGTCACCCGCGAGGGCGAGATGATCTTCGAGGGCAAGACCGTGGATCGGGATACCCTGGTCGCCACCCTCAAGGAACGGGCCCAGAGCGCCAAGCTGGAGGTGCTGGTGGCGGGCGACAAGGACGTGTCGCTGGAAAACCTGTTGCATGTGATGGATGTCGCCCGCGCCGCCGGGGTCGAGGACATCGGTATCGCAGCCAAGCGGTGAGCCGGTCATGAGTGATTCCATGGTCCTGTCGCAGGGCGGCATGTCGCCTGTGCGCATCGATGCACCCGTCTTGCGCTGGCCGGTGGCCATTGCCGTCGCCCTGGCCGTCGAGTGCGCTATCGTGCTCCTGGGCTGGCCGGCGCAGCGTCCTGCCGCGCCGGTGGAGCAGCCAGTGAAGGTGATGAAGCTGGTGAGCATCGCCGATGTCCCCGGTCCTGCAGAGGCGCCGCCACCGCTGCCCACGCCTCCCAGGCCCGCACCCAAGCCCACGCACACACCCAAGCCAGCACCGGTGCCGCAGCCGGTCAAGCCGGCGGCTACGCCCGAGGTGGCGGCAGCGGCCCCGGTGGCCGATGCCGCCCCGGCCCCGGCGCAGGCAGTTGCCAGTCCGGCGGCGCCGAGCGCCCCAGCCACGCCGGCACCGGCCAAGCCCGAACCCGGCGCGGTGCGACGCGGCCTGGTGCCGCTGGTACGGGTCGAGCCCGAGTATCCGCCGCGTGCGCTGGCCAGCAATACCGAAGGCTTCGTCGTGGCCCATGTGACCATCGAGCGGGATGGGTCGGTGAGCGCCGTGAAGATCGTCAAGGCGCAACCCGCCAGGATGTTCGAGCAGGCGGCCACGCGCGCCCTGATGCAATGGAAGTTCTCGCAGAACGATGGCCCGGTACTGGGCGAGGTCGAACTGCGTTTCAGCCTGAACTGAGGAAATCGTCGATGAAAAGAACAACGCATGGCCGACGTGGCTTCCTGCAACTGGCGGCCCGCTCCGGCGCCGCCGCGCTGACGGTGGCCAGCCTGCCGGCCAGCATCCGCAAGGCACTGGCGATTGCGCCGTCTTCCCCCACGGGGACGATCAAGGACGTCAAGAACGTGGTCATCCTGATGCAGGAGAACCGCTCGTTCGACCACTACTTCGGCACCATGAAAGGGGTGCGGGGCTTTGCGGACCCGATTCCCAAGCCCTTGCCCGATGGCAGCCCGGTATTCCACCAGCGTGACCGGCATGGCCAGCTGGTCCTGCCGTATCGGCTGGAGATGGCCACCACCAGCGCCGGCCGCGCCGGCGGCAAGCTGCCGCATGCCTGGCATGACCAGCACGCGGCCTGGAACAAGGGGCGCTACGACCAGTGGATAGAGGCCAAGAAGGATACGGTGACGATGGGCTATTTCACCCGCGCCGATCTGCCTTTCCACTATGCACTGGCCGAGGCCTTCACCATCTGCGATGCCTACCATTGCTCGGTGCTGGGCTCGACCAATCCCAATCGCTTCCACATGATGGCCGGCGGCATCGACCTGCAGGGACAGGCCGGTGGCCCCATGACCTACCAGCCACGCACGGGTACCTGGTCCGGCGTGCCGGGCCAGCCGCGGGTGGGGGCCGACAGCTACCACTGGACGACCTATCCCGAGCGCCTGGAACAGCATCAGGTCTCCTGGAAGGTCTACCAGGGTACCGACAATCCCGACCAGGACAACGGCGACTATCCCAGCGATTTCAATGTCCTCCAGTACTTCTTCCGGCAGTACCAGGAGGCCGCCGTCGAGTCGCCGCTGTGGCAGAAGGCGTGCAGCAAGTTCACCCTGGCGGACCTGGCCCGTGACGTGCAGCAGGGCAGCCTGCCCCAGGTGTCGTGGCTGATGCCGCCCAAGCTCAGTTGCGAGCATCCGGACCGCACGCCCGGCTATGGCGCGCATTACCTGAGCCAGGTACTCGATATCCTGACCGCCAACCCGGCCGTATGGGCCAGTACCGTCCTGCTGGTCAACTACGATGAGAACGACGGCTTCTTCGATCACATGATGCCGCCTACGCCGCCCCTGAACGAGCGGCAGGGGCTGTCCACGGCGGAGGTCACCAAGGAGTTCCACCGCCTGGGCGACTACGTCAATGCGGCCGACGATCTGCCGGCCGGTCTTGGGGCGCGGGTACCGATGATGGTGATCTCGCCCTGGTCCAAGGGTGGTTTCGTCTGTTCGGAAGTATTCGACCATACCTCGGTGATCCGTTTCCTGGAACAGGTCTTCGATGTCCATGAGCCCAACATCAGCCCCTGGCGCCGCGCGGTCTGCGGGGACCTGAGCTCGGCGTTCGACTTCCGTCGTCGCGATGCCGGCCATCCCGGCTTGCCCGATACCTCGGCCTATCCGGCCCTGTCGGACGCGCAAGCCAGCCTGCCGCCGCCCCGGCCGCCGGCAACACCGGTCATGCCGCAGCAGGAGCGTGGCATGCGGCCTGCACGGGCGCTGCCCTATGACTTGGCGGTGCGGGAGCGCAGCGGCAGGGATGGTCATGTCGTCCTGGACTTCCTCAATCCCGGACGGGCTGGCGTGGTCTACCAGGTGTATTCGAACCAGGACGAGGATCGCTACAAGACCTTCACGGTGGAGCCGGGCAAGTCGCTCTCGGGGCAGTGGGCGGGCAGGGCGGTCGATGGTGGCTACGATCTCAAGGTCTATGGGCCCAACGGCTTCCTGCGCGAGTTCCGTGGCCAGCGGCATGGCCGGGATCGGACCGAGCCAGTGGTGCAGGCCACCCACGATGGACAGGCCGGGGAGCTCGTGGTGGTGCTGGAAAACCTCGGCGACCGGCCATTGACGGTGACCGTCACCGACCTGGCGCATGGCCGCGCACCGCGGGGCCTGGTGCTGCAGCCGGGGCGCCCGTACACGCAGCGCTGGCCCTTGGCCAGCAGTCACCATTGGTACGACCTGGTGTGCCAGGCCGAGGGCTTGCCGGGCTTCGCCAGAAGGCTGGCGGGGCATGTCGAGACCGGCCAGCCTTCCTACTTCAGCACCTAGCGCCTGCGGGATGGTGCGTCATTTTCCGGGATCGTCATGACCTTCCTTCGTCGTTGTCTTGCAAGCTGCGTTCTCTACCTGCTCATGGATCAAGTACAAGCCTTTCCGGCATGGCGCCAGTCGGCGCTGGCCGACTCTGCCGGCGTCGTGCTGGTGACCTCGCACCGGGCCTGCTGGAAGGAGACCTCGGAAAATTCGCTGGATGGTATTGCCCGTTGCATTGCCGATGGGATCGATATCGGTGAAATCGATGTGCGCACCACCCGTGATGGTGCTTTGGTGTTGATGCATGACGAGAGGGTGGATCGCACCACCGACGGGCAGGGGGCGGTGGCCGACCTGAGCCTGGACCAGATCCGCCGTCTCAGGCTGCGCCAGCGCGGTGGCGGTGCCGATACTGCCATGACGGCGCGCCGCGTGCCGACCTTGCAGGAAGCGCTGGCCCTGGCGCGGGGAAGGATCCTGCTCAATCTGGACGTCAAGGCGGCGCAGATCCCGGCCCTGGTTGCGGCGATCATGGAAACCGATACGGCCCGTGATGTGCTGCTCAATGTCGATACCGATGCCGATTCGCGCTTGCTGGCCTGGGTGCGTTCACTGGGGATTGCGATGCAGGTCCTGTATTTCGACAACCGCGCTGGCGCCGACCGCGCGGCCCAATGGCAGGCGCTCCCAAGGCTGCAGCCGACGTCGCTGCAGCTGGTCTTCCGCGATCCTGATGTCATCGGGCAGGCGCGCCAGGCGGTGCAGAGCGAGCCGGTGCGCATTTTCGTCAATACCATGGCGCTGGACATTGCCAGCGGGCATCCCATGGACCTCTCGGGGCCTTACCTGGATAGCGTGGCCATTACGCATCCGGAACAGGTCTGGCGGCCGCTGATCGAGCGCGGCGCCAGCATCATCCAGACCGACGAGCCGCAGCGCCTGTTGCGCTGGTTGCGCCAGCAGGGATGGCGCTGAGGTCGCTGAGGTGTGTGCCAAGCCGGTAGCTTGCGTACCGGCGAAAAAAAAGCCCACGACCTTGCGGTGTGGGCTTGAATCCAATTCTTTAGGAGGAAATTGGAGGAGACAGGTCTAACTTTACTGCTCCGCATCAAATCAGGCCAATTTATCTTCCAAATATCAGATATACGATCTGGTTATTTCATGTGATCGCGGCTGCTGCCTGCAAGCTCAGCCCTGGCGGGCTTCTCCGCCGTGCAGGGGCGGGTCCTGTGGCGCTTCCTCCACCCTGGGCTTGCAGGGGATCTTGCAGGCCTTGTCGGTAGCCGGCTCGGCGCAATATTGCATTGCCATAGGATCAACCACATGCTCGGTCAAGACCGGTTCGCCGACGATGGGCACGCGCAGGACCGTCGAGCAGCGGGTGCCATAGTCGGGCGAGCGGATGAAGATGGGGGAGAGCATCCTCTCCTTTTCCAGGCCCACGCCGGTGTCGGGCAGGCGGCAGTCATTGGCGCGGGTAGCGTCGGTGAGCATCTCGAAGAAGGTCTCTTCCGGCGCTCCCTGGCACAACAGGCTGGCGAACTGCGCCTTGGCGCGGGTGACCTTGGGCCAGGGCGTGTCCAGCAGGGCGTTGGAGAGACCATAGACGCCGTAGTCCAGCGGCTGGCCGTTGCGGGCATCTTCGCCGCCCCGGTTGGAATACCACAGCATGGTCTCGCGGTCGCCCAGCAAGAGGTTGAAACCATTGTATTGCTGCGCGCGCGGGCTGATCTGGCGCAGGTAGCTGGCCGGATCCATGTCGCCGCGCAGGTAGTCGGCCACCAGTTGCCCACGGCTGGGGGCGTCGGGTCGTCGCGCCGAGGGCGAGCGGACATTGGTCAGGGCGGCGAAACGGCCTTCGCGCGTCACGCCCAGCCAGGTCCCGCCGGCTTGCAGGTCGCGCCCGGCAAAGACCTGCCGGTAGTCCTCCCACCAGGTCGCATCGGCGGCCGGACGGGCATAGAATTCATCGCGATTGGCCGCCAGGATCAGCGGCATGCCGGGGATGACCTTCCAGGCGAAGATGATCAGGCACATGATGCGACATCCTCGAACTGTTCGACATGGCGCGGCCCGCTGATGAGCGCCGGGATGCCGGCGTCCTCCAGGGCGAGTTCCAGGGCGCGGGTGAATTCGGCCGCGCGCGGCGTCGGAATGTGTTCGTAGACTTCCATCCAGGTTTGCAGGCCGTCCTGCTCGCCGGGGCGGCGCTTGAGGCCGCCGGCGATGCCGAAGCGACCTTGTAGCACCATCTGCACGGCCTTGATTTTGCCGTGCAGCGGCTGGGCCTGGGTGGGGGCGACGCGATAGTAAATGTAGAGATCCATGGCCTGTCCTTGCCTGATGCCCGGGTATCCGCTTATTGCGGATCGGCCAGCTCGTAAGGCAGGTCGTGGAAATGCAGCGCCGGACCGTCGGCCGACCCCAGGTGGACGGCCTCCTCGGCGGCGGCCAGTTTCAGCTCGACCAGCGCCAGTGCGCGGCCTTCACCCAGCGGTTCGGCATTGACCACCATGCCGCAGGGCTGGCCGGGATCGGTGACGGCAAAGACTTCGTTGCCGGCCTGCGCGGTGTCGCTGTCGATGGTGGCCAGCAGCGTGCGGCGCTTGAGCTTGCCCAGGTACTGGCTGCGCGCCACGATTTCCTGGCCGGGATAGCAGCCTTTCTTGAAATTGACGCCACCGATGAGCTCGAAATTGATCATCTGCGGCACGAACTGCTCCTGCGTGCTGGCGGTGATGCTGGGCACGCCGGCGCGGATGTCGGTCAGGCGCCAGGCCTGCGCGGCCGTGGGGGCCAGGTGCTGGACCAGGCGCGGCCAGGCCGCCACCAGGATCTCGGGCGCGGCGACCCACTGGTAACGGGGGCTGCCGGCGGCATCGGCCAGGCGGATCAGGGTGCCGTTGCCATTGCTGGTCTTGTCATACGCCTGCTGCGGCATCACCGGGAACCATTCGACCAGGGCATTGGCGGCAGCCGGACCGGCCAGGCCCAGCGCGGCGTGGCTGGTGCCAGCGTCGGCCAGCTTGGCCTTGGCGCGCAGGATGAACATCTGCAGGCGTTTCTGGATGGCCGGCTGCAGGCTGCGCGGCAGTTGCAGGAAGATGCTCTGCTGGTCGCGCCACATCAGGAGCGTGGCCAGCAGGCGGCCCTTGGCCGTGCAATAGCCGGCCAGGCGCGCACTGTTCTCGTCGAGCTTTTGCACATCATTGGTGAGCTGGCCGTGCAGGAAGCTGGCGGCTTCCTCGCCGCTGGCGGCGATCAGGCCCAGGTCGGTGAGGGGCGCCATCCAGTTCTTCAGGCTCTCCAGGCTCTGCGGTGAGGGCGTGGCGGGGCCGAAACCCAGTACCTCGGTGCCATCGGCGTCGAAACGGGCGCCTTGCTGCGCCAGGAAGTCACGCCAGACGGAGGGCGATGCGGTCAGTTCTGTCATAGGAAATCTTTTACGGATTACGGCTTGCCAAGGCATCTCTGCCCGGCAAATTAGGCAACTGTCGTGCCAGCGATTATCATTGATGCCTCGATTATAGTGATCTCCGAAAAAACGCGTCGGAGCAACAGGGATTTTGCATCTGGTATGAAGAAGTTATTTGCGACATTGATCATTCTGGCGGCGCTGGTGGCAGCAGCCGGGGTCTATTGGTCCAAGCAGCCCATCGTGGATCCGAGCGGCCAGGTCATCGCCTTTACCATCACGCCGGGTGCCGGCGTGTCCGGCGCTGCCCAGCAGATCGCCGCGGCCGGCGTGCCGGTCAACCCCAATCTCTTTGCCCTGTATGCGCGCCTGTCCGGCGAGGGCACCCGGATCAAGGCCGGCAGCTACGAGATCAAGCCCGGCTACACGCCGCAACGCCTGCTGCTGCAGCTGGTGCGCGGCGAATTCGCCCAGGAGGCGCTGACCGTCATCGAGGGCTGGACCTTCAAGCAGATGCGTCGCGCCATCGCCGAACAGCCAGCCCTCAAGCACGATACCGCCGGCTGGACCGACCAGCAGATCCTGGCCAAGCTGACCACCGAATATACCTATCCGGAAGGACTGTTCTTCCCGGATACCTATCTTTTCGCCAAGGGCGCCAGCGACATGCAGGTCTACCGCCAGGCCTTTGCGCTGATGAGCAAGAAACTCAACGAGGCCTGGGCCCAGCGCGACCTGTCGCTGCCTTACCGCACGCCTTACGAGGCACTGACCATGGCCTCCATCGTCGAGAAGGAGACCGGGCAGAAGTCCGAGCGCGGCATGGTGGCGGGTGTCTTCGTGAACCGCCTGCGCACTGGCATGCTGCTGCAGACCGACCCCACCGTGATCTATGGCATGGGCGATCGCTACCAGGGCAAGATCCGCAAGGTCGACCTGCTGACCGACACTCCGTACAACACCTATACCCGGGCCGGCCTGCCGCCCACGCCCATCGCCTTGCCCGGCGCGGCCTCGCTGGCAGCGGCGCTGAACCCGGACAAGACCGAGGCCTTATACTTCGTGGCGCGGGGAGACGGCACCAGCCATTTCTCCAGCAGCCTCACCGAGCACAACCAGGCCGTCAACCGCTACCAGCGCTGATCCTGGCGCTTTTTACCGTTTTTTCACCGTTTTCTTTGAGTAGCGATACCTTCATGGCATCAGGCAAATTCATCACCTTCGAAGGCATCGACGGCGCCGGCAAGTCGACCCATATTCCTTTCGTCAGCGAGCTGCTGCGCGCACGCGGGCTATCCGTGGTCGCCACCCGCGAGCCGGGCGGCACCGAACTGGGCGAGCGCCTGCGCGAGCTGGTCCTGCATCACAAGATGCACCTGGAAACCGAGGCGCTGTTGATGTTCGCCTCGCGTCGCGAACACCTGGCGCAGGTGATCGAGCCGGCCCTGGCGCGCGGCGACTGGGTGATCTCGGACCGTTTCACCGATGCCACCTTCGCCTACCAGGGCGGCGGTCGCAAGCTGGCGCTGGACAAGCTGGAACGCCTGGAAGACTGGGTCCACCCGCACCTGCAGCCGGACCTGACCCTGCTCTTCGACGTGCCGCTGGAAGTGGCGCGCGCGCGCCTGGATGCCGAGCGCACCCTGGACAAGTTCGAGCAGGAAAAAGCCGATTTCTTCGCCAATACCCGCGCCGAATACCTGCGCCGGGCGCAGCAGTTCCCGCAGCGCTTCCGCATCGTCGATTCGACCCGTCCGATTCCCGTGATCCAGGACGAACTGCGCGCCATCGTGGCGGCCTTGTGATGGGGGCGCAGCGATGAGTGATCCTTCCGCCGACGTATTGTTGCCCTGGCAGGGCGAGAGCTGGCGCCAGCTCCAGCAATTGCGCGAGCGCTTGCCGCACGCGCTGTTGTTCTATGGCGCCGCCGGCACCGGCAAGACCCGCTTCGTGGAAGCCTTTGCCAAGTCGCTGCTGTGCGAGTCGCCCACCCCCGAGGCACATGCCTGCGGCGTGTGCGCGTCCTGCAACTGGTTCTCGCAATCCAACCATCCCGACTATCGGCGCGTGCGCCCGGAGGCGCTGGAAGACGAGATCGCCGACGACGACAGTGGCGAGGAAAAGAAAAGCGCCAAGGCCAGCAAGACCCCTTCCAAGGAAATCAAGATCGACCAGATCCGTGCCCTGGCCGATTTCATGAACGTTTCCACCCACCGCTCCGGCCTGCGGGTGGTGATGCTGTATCCGGCCGAGGCGCTCAATACGGCGGCCGCCAATGCCTTGCTCAAGACGCTGGAAGAACCGCCGCCGGGCACCATGTTCCTGCTGCTGTCGAACCGCCTGGACCGGCTGCTGCCGACCATCCTCTCGCGCTGCCGCAAGTTCGCCCTGAATGCGCCGGGACACGACGAGGCCCTGGCCTGGCTCAAGCAGCAGGGCGTCAAGGATGCCGACGCCTGGCTGGCCGAGCAGGGCGGTGCGCCCCTGGCGGCGCTGGAAGCCGCCCAGGGAGAGGGGCGCGAGGCACTGGACGAATTGCTGCGCCACCTGGCACAGCCGGGCGTGGATGGCGCCCTGCGCGCCGCTGACAAGCTGCAGAAGACCCCGGTGCCGGAACTGGTCGGCTGGCTGCAGCGCTGGCTCTATGACTTGCTGTCGCTGAAGTCGGCCGGCGTGGTGCGCTACTACCCGCGCTACGGCAAGGAGCTGGGACGACTGGCCGAGCGCGTCGATGCCCTGGCCATTGCAGCGGCCCTCCGTGGCATGGGGGAGCGTCGTGCCATTGCCGACCATCCGCTGTCGGCCAAGCTGTTCATCGAGGAAATGCTGATCGCCTACGCCGGCCTGTTTGACTGATCGGTCGTCCTGGCTGCTGGCCCGCCAGCATGAAAAACGCCTGCTTCCACATCGAGGGAAGCAGGCGTTTTGCTTGTTGCAGCCTGCAAGGCGCAGGCTGCGCACGGAGCAGGCTTAGAAGGCCACCGACACCGAGCTGCTGAAGGTGCGCGGATTGGCCAGGACCAGGTAGCCCGAGTTGGAGGCACCGCCGGCCGATTCCCAGTAGTTGCGGTTGGCCAGGTTCTCGATGGAGGCACGGAAGGTCACGGCACGGCCACCGATGTCGGTCAGGTAGCGGGCGCCGATGTCATAACGCACCCACGACGGCACTTCCAGCTTGTTGGCGGCATCGGCGTACTGGGTCGAGGTGTAGGTGGCACGGCCATTGACGGTCAGGCCACGCACACCCGGGATATCGTATTCCAGGCCGGCATTGGCTTGCAGCTTGGGCACGCCGATCGCGTAGTTGCCGTTGTTGGCGCTGCCGCTGGTCTGCAGCTGCTTGGCGTTGAGGAAGGTGATGCCGGAGAGCAGGCGCATGTTCTTCGTCAGTTCGCCGAAGGCGGTCAGTTCCACACCGCGATTGCGCTGCAGGCCGTTGGTGGATTCGATATTGGTGACCGCATCCTTGTAGGACAGCGGCCGGTCGGTGGTGAAGAAGGCCGCGCCCAGGCCCAGGCCGCCCAGTTCATACTTCACGCCCACTTCCTTCTGCTTGGACTTGTACGGTGCCAGCACCTGGCCGTAGTTGGCGGCGGTGGTGTCGGTGATCTGCTTGCCCTGCTGCAGTCCCTCGATGTAATTGCCATACAGCGACAGGTTCTTCATCAGCTTGAAGACCACACCGCCCATGGGCGAGGTCGCGCTCTGGTCGTAGTGGGCCGAGTTGAGGTGGGTGTTGTAGGCGTAGGTATCGGACTTGAGCTGTTGCTGGCGCACACCCACGGTGACCAGCAGGCGGTCGTCGTAGAAGCCCAGGGTGTCGGACAGCACCGCGCTGGCCAGGTTGGTGCGGGTGGTGGTCTGCGGGTCGCTGAGGCTGTTGCCCAGCGTGCTCAGGGCTGGCTGGCTATAGGTGGTCGGACTGTAGATGTTGGTGCCCAGCGCATAGAAGGACGAATAGCCATAGGCGTTGCGCGAGTTCAGCGAATAAAGCGAGGCAGCCGCTACCAGCTTGTGCGAGACCGGGCCGGTGCTCAGATGCGTACGCACGCCCACTTCGCCGGTGGCGACGTCGTCCTGGCGCGCATTGTCGAAGCGGTAGGTAGATGCGTCGCCAGTGCTGGCATTGTTCACGCGCACGCCCGAGAGCGAGTTGTTTTCGGTCCCCTGACGGGCGCCGAAGGCGGCCCAGGCCGTGGTGGTGTCGGACAGATCCCATTCGCCCCGGACGGTGCCGAAGATGTCACGCTCGTTGGAGTAGGACCAGGGCTGGGAATAGTTGGCCGAGCCGCTGGGCGCCGACGGCAGCGAGCTCAGGCCTGAGGCCAGCGATACGCTGGAGCGGATGTTGTTGAGATTGTTTTCCTGCACGCCCAGATCGCCCGAGAGGCGGAAATTGTTGCCGCGATAGTCGACACCCAGCGAGAACACGTTGGTTTCGCGCTTTTCACCCGAGACACCGGTGCCGCCCGCATGGCGCGCTGCGTTGATGCGGATGCCCAGGCGGTCTTCCGGCCCCAGGCGGCGCGAGAAGTCGATGGCGCCATACTTGGTGTTGCCCGATTCGTAACCCAGCGTGACTTCGGTGAGCGGTTCATTGGAAGCGCGCTTGGGCAGGATGTTGATGGTGCCGCCCAGGCCGGCATCGCCAGGCGTGGCGCCGTTGAGGAAGGCGCTGGCGCCGTAGAGCACCTCGACCCGTTCCATCATCTCGGAGGCCACATACTGGCGCGGCAGGATGCCGAACAGGCCGTTGTACATCAGGTCGTCGGAGTTGGCGATGAAGCCACGGATCATGTACGACTCCTGGAAGTTGCCAAAGCCGCGCGTGGTGCGCACCACCGGATCGTTCTTGAGCACGTCGCCCACGCCATGGGCCTGCTGGTCGGCGATCAGTTGCTGGGTATAGGCCACCGAGCGCACCGGGCTATCGAGGTTGTCGACATTGCCCAGCACCCCCAGGCGGCTGCCGCGCGCCACCTGGCCGCCGGCAAACTCCTTGGGCAAGCCATCGGCCGAGGCGTCGGCGGAGGCGTTGACGGTCACGGTGGGCAGCACTTGCGCGTCTTTCGGTTCGGCTGCAGCACTGCTGCTGGTCTGGGCCAGCGCCGGCAAGGGCGCCAGGAAGGCCAGGGCGAGTGCCGCCGCAAGCGGCGTGAGGCGGTGGGTGGAACGGAATGACATGAAGATTCTTTCGAGAATTGCAGTAAGGAAGAGAAAAACGTCGCTAAGTATAAGTAATAATCGTTATCATTTGCATTTATTTCGAGAATTTTGCATCTGGAATGAGAACATTGCCCCTTCCCAGTCTCGGCAGGGTGGCCGGCGTTGGTCATGCGAGGGCAGTGCCGTGCTTGGCATCGCCCGTATAATCGCGCCCATGACCTCTGCCGCCTCCAGCATCAGTCCGACGCCGTCCCCGCTCGGCCCGTCCTTGCCCCAGCATCCGCTGCTATCGCGCCTGTTCTGGCTGCGCTGGGCCATGGTGGCGGGCGAGCTGCTGGTGTTGGCGGGAGCCCAGGCCTGGTTGCATATCACGCTGCCGCTGACCGAGCTGGTGGCGCTGATCGCCTTGCAGGCCCTGATCAACGGCGCTACCTGGCTGCGCATGCGCTGGCCGCGCCCGGCCGAGCAGGGCGAGCTGTTGCTGCAGTTGCTGCTGGATGTGGCGGTGCTGACGGCCCTGTTGTATTTCTCGGGCGGTTCGACCAATCCCTTCGTGTCCTTCTATCTGCCGGCGCTGGCGGCCGGGGCGGCCAGCCTGGCCTGGCCCTATGCGCTGCTGCTGGCGGCCTGCGCGCTAGGCGCCTACTCGGGGCTGGTCTATTTCTACCAGCCGCTGCACATCCACGACCATGACCAGGCCATGGCCTACCACCTGGCGGGGATGTGGATCAATTTCTCGATCTCGGCCTTGCTCATTACCTGGTTCGTCAGCCGCATCGCCGCCGCCGTACGCACGCGCGACGGTCAGCTGGCGCAGGCGCGCGAGCGGCAGCTGCAAAGCCAGCGCATCCTGGCGCTGGGCACCCAGGCGGCGGGGGCAGCCCATGCGCTCAATACGCCCTTGTCGACGGTGGCGGTGATCGCCGGGGAACTGCGCCGGGAGATGGCCGACAATCCCGCCTTGGCCCCCTATGACGAAGACTTGCGCATCGTCGAGGAGCAGATCGCCGCCTGCAAGACGGCCCTGGAGAGCATGCGGCTGGACGCCGATGCCCAGGCCCGCAACGAAGGCAGCGCGCCACTGGCCCCCTGGCTCAGGAGCCTGCTGGAAGGCTGGCGCCTGCGGCATCCGGCGGTGCTGCTGGTGGCCGAGGTGCACCAGCCAGAGTGGCGGGCCAGCCAGTTGCAGGACCTCTCGCAGATCGTGCTGACCCTGCTGGACAACGCGGCCCATGCGGTCCGCGAGCGCGGGCAGAAGGGAGAGATCCGTATCACCCTGACGGCGGCCGATACACCGTCAAGGGATGGCCGCCAGCGCGCTATCATCCGGGTGGCCGACAATGGCGGGGGCATCGCCCCCGAGCTGCTGCAGCGCCTGGGGCGCGGGCCGGTCGCCAGCAGCAGCGGTGGGTCCGGCATCGGCCTGATGCTGGCCTTCGCCAGTGCGGTCCACCTGGGAGGCAAGCTGCATCTGCACTCCACACCGGGCCAGGGCAGCGTGGCCGAACTATGGTTCCCGCTGGCTTGAGCCGGGATGGTCTCTCCAGCCTGTTTCGTTTCTTTTTATATCTTTTGCAGATTTTCCGATGAGCGCAGCTTTCCTGATCCTCGACGATAACGATGTCTTTGCCAGCACACTGGCCAGGTCGCTGGCGCGGCGAGGATTCCGGCCCACCGTCGCCCACAGCGGTGAAGAGGCCGTGGAGGCGGCGCGGCGGCAGCTCTTCGAATACGTCACCATCGACCTGCAGCTGGAGAAGGACTCGGGTCTGCAATGGGTCGCACCCTTGCGCCAGGCGCTGCCGCAGGCACGTCTGCTGGTGCTGACCGGCTATGCCAGCATCGCCACCACGGTGCAGGCGATCAAGTCGGGCGCCGACAACTACCTGGCCAAGCCGGCCAACGTCGATTCGATTCTCTCGGCGCTGAGCCATGCCAGCGATGGGGACGAGGCGGCCGAGCCGGCCCTGGCGGTGGAGGATGTCTCGCCGCTGTCGCTGGAGCGGCTGGAATGGGAGCATATCCAGCGCGTGCTGGCCGAGCACGAAGGCAATATCTCCTCGACGGCGCGAGCGCTGAACATGCACCGGCGCACCCTGCAGCGCAAGCTGTCCAAGCGCCCGGTGGCACGTTGACGAATTGACCATGGAGGCAGCGCGGATGGGCTTGAGGCAGCCAGGTCGGTCCTGTCAGCAAAGGTAAGCAGGGGCGACACGTACGGCGCATCGCTTTACAATAGCGGCCATGTATATCGATTCCCATTGCCACATCAACTTCCCCGACCTGGCGGCACGCCTGCCCGAGATCTTCGGCAAGATGGCTGAAAACCAGGTCAGCCACGCCCTGTGCGTGTCGGTGGACCTGCCTGATTTCCCGCAAGTGTTGGCGCTGGCCGAGCAGTATCCCAATGTCTACGCCTCGGTGGGCGTGCATCCCGACTACGAGGATACGCCTGAGCCCTCCGTGGACGAGCTGGTCCGCCTGGCCGAGCATCCGCGCATCATCGCCATCGGCGAGACCGGCCTGGACTACTACCGCCTGCAGGGCGACCTGGAATGGCAGCGCGAGCGCTTCCGCGTCCACATCCGCGCCTCGCGCGCGACCGGCAAGCCGCTCATCATCCATACCCGCGCGGCCTCGGAAGACACCATCCGCATCCTGCGCGAGGAAGGCGCCAGCCCGGACGCGGGCGGGGTGGCCGGTGTCATGCACTGCTTCACCGAGTCGCAGGAAGTGGCCGATGCGGCCATCGAACTGGGGTTCTACATCTCGTTTTCGGGCATCGTCACCTTCAAGTCGGCCAAGGACCTGCAGCAGGTGGCGCGCACCATCCCGCTGGAGCGCATGCTGATCGAAACCGATTCGCCCTACCTGGCACCGGTCCCTTTCCGAGGCAAGACCAACGAGCCCGGCTACGTGCGCCACGTGGGCGAGTTCATTGCCGACCTGCGCGGCATTTCGGCCGCCGAGGTGGCGCGCCAGACCTCTGACAATTTCTTCAAGCTGTTCGGAATCCAACCATGACCCTGCTGGAAAAGCTGCGCACCCGCTTTGGCGGCATCGGCCGCATCGTTCTCTATACGTCGCTACTGTTGCCGGGCGCGGCCAGTGCCGGTGCCTACGAGGAATACTTCCAGGCCATCCGCATGGACAACGTGTATTTCCTCAAGCAGCTCATGCAGCGGGGCATGGGCCCCAACCTGATCGAGCCCAAGCGCGGCTATACCGGCCTGATGCTGTCCATCCGCGAGGATTCGATGAAGGCCTTCGACCTGCTGGTCAACGCCCCCGACGTTAACCTGGAGGCCCAGGCCACCAACGGTGACACGCCGCTGATGCTGGCGGCTTTCTATGGCAATGTCCCGGTGGTCAAGCTGCTGCTCGCTCGCGAGGTGGAAGTCAACCGTCCCGGCTGGACGGCCCTGCATTACGCCGCCATCAACGGCAGTTCGGAGATCGTCAAGCTGCTGCTGGACGCCTCGGCCTATGTGGATGCCGAGTCGCCCGACGACAAGATGACCCCGGTGATGCTGGCGGCCATGCGTGGCCGGGTAGCGGCGGTGGCGGCCCTGCGTGACGGCGGCGCCGACCTCAGCCTGAAGAACAAGGAAGGCCTGACCGCGCTGGACCTGGCGCGCCGCTATGGCCAGGACGAAGTCATCGAGACCCTCAAGCAACAGCCTCAGCGCTGAGGCCGATACTGTCCCGAAAAAGAAAAAATCCCGGCCACCTTGCGGTGGGCCGGGATTTTTTTCGGGGACAGGACGGCTTCAGGGCACCAGGATCTGGCGGCCGACGTCCTTGATGTCCTTGGTGCCGGTCAGGGCCATGCTGACATCGAGTTCCTTGCGCATGATTTCCAGCATCTGCGACACACCGTCGCCACCCAGCGCGCCCAGGCTGTAGAGGAAGGCGCGGCCGATCATGGTGCCACGGGCGCCCAGCGCCACCGCCTTGAGCACATCCTGGCCGGAGCGGATGCCGCCATCGAACCAGACTTCGATCTGGTCGCCCACGGCCTCGGCAATGGCCGGCAGGGCTTCGATGGAAGACATGGCGCCATCGAGCTGGCGGCCGCCGTGGTTGGAGACGACGATGGCATCGGCGCCACTCTGCACGGCCAGCTTGGCATCCTCGACGTCGAGGATGCCCTTGAGGATCAGCTTGCCACCCCATTGCTCCTTGATCCAGGCCACGTCATCCCAGTTCAGGGTCGGGTCGAACTGGCTGGCGGTCCACTTGGAGAGGGTCTGCACGCCGCCGGCGCCTTCGCCACCCTTGATATGGCCGGCCAGGTTGCCGAAGGTCTTGCGTCCGCCCAGTGCGCGCAGGGCCCAGCCGGGCTTGCTGGCCAGGTCCAGCAGTGTCTCCAGGGTCAGCTTGGGCGGCACCGACATGCCATTCTTGAGGTCCTTGTGGCGCTGGCCGAGGATCTGCAGGTCCAGCGTCAGCACCAGCGCCGAGCACTTGGCAGCCTTGGCGCGCTCGATCAGCGACTTCACGAAGCCGCGGTCGCGCATCACGTAGAGCTGGAACCAGAAAGGCTTGGTGGTCACGCTGGCCACGTCCTCGATGGAGCAGATGCTCATGGTCGAGAGCGTGAAGGGGATGCCGAACTTCTCGGCGGCGATCGCGCCGAGCATCTCGCCATTGGCCCATTGCATGCCGGTCAGGCCGGTGGGGGCGATGGCTACCGGCATGGTCACGTCATGGCCGATCATGGTGGTGCGGGTGCTGCGTTCGTCGACGTTGATGGCCACGCGCTGGCGCAGCTTCAGGGCGGCGAGGTCGCGGGTATTGGCGCGATAGGTGCCTTCGGTGTAGGAACCGCTGTCGGCGTAGTCGTAGAAGGCCTTGGGAACGCGCTTCTTGGCCAGCAGGCGGAAGTCTTCGACACAGGTCATGACCGGCATATTATTTTCTCCGTAGATATCAAACGCGGCTTTGTGCCGCCGGGCGATGGTGGTGCAGACACGAACCGGAATCGGGACTGCTGGATGGGAACTGCAGATGGTTCGCTATCCTAGTGCATCGCCGCCATGGATGGGGTGAATCCCTTTGCCGATATCCATGAAAATTTTATATCGGCAAGCGCCACATACGTACCGTGGCGATGGCCGGATCAGGCCGCCAGCCGCCTGGCCGCCGCTTGCCCGCTGCGCACCGCGCCTTCCAGGGTGGCCGGGTAGTCGCCGGCCACATAGTCGCCGGCCAGTGCCAGCCCGGCGGGCAGGCCGGTATTGTCGGGGCGCGTCAATCCCGGTGTGCAGGAGAAGGTGGCGCGCTTTTCGGTGACCACACGGCTCCACTGCGGGCTGGCCAGCGCCGGCAAGCCGAAGTCGGCGGCCAGCTGGCGGCTGATGCCGTCGGCCAGGGCGGCATGGCCGTCGGCGATGGCCTGGCCGGCGGCGCTGACCACCACGGCCAGCAGGCCAGACTCACCACCCAGTTGGCCCCGGTCGAAGACGAACTGGCCCCAGGCCTGGCGCTCGGGCGCATCGGCCAGGGCGTAGAAGGGCGCGGGCAGGCGCAGCGCGTCCGGGTATTGCAGGTAGCAGGTGGTGATGGGTTCATAGCGCAGGGCGCGCAGCGCAGCGGTGTCGTGCAGGCCCTCCAGCAGCGGGGCGGCGGCTTCCGGGCCGGTAGCCAGCACCACACCGGAGAATTCGCCCAGCTCCGCACCCTGGCGGTCGTGCAGGCGCCAGCTGCCCGGGGCGTTGCCGGGCGAGAGACGGCCCACGGCGACGCCAGGCCGCACCAGGCTGCCGCGCCGGGTGAGATAGTCGCTGGTGGCGTCGGGCAGCAGGGCGCTCAGGTCCAGGCGCGGAATCAGCATGTCCGAGGCGGCGCGGCGCGCACCCAGGCTATCGCGCAAGACATTCAGGAAGATTTGCGCCGATGCGCGTTCTGGCGGGGTGTTGAGCGCGGCGATGCATAGTGGCACCCACATCAGCCTGATCAGGCGCGGGGTCTGTTCATAGCGCTCCAGCAGTTCGGCCACGCTGCAATCGTGGTGCAACTGCCAGCCCATCCAGCGCGCCGTGGTCGAAAAGCGCGCCAGCGCCAGCTTGTCCTCGCGCGCCAGGCCCTTGGCGCGCAGCAGGGCCACGGCCACATGCCAGGGCGCCGGCAGGCGCGGCGCCACGAAATCCATGCCCTCGGCACCCGCTTGCAGCGGGTAACGCATCTGCAGTGGCAGCCGCAACAAGGCCCTGCCCGGATCGACGCCGACCTCTTTCATCAGGGCCAGCGTTGCGCGATAGGCACCCAGCAGGATGTGCTGGCCGTTGTCCAGCGTGCGCCCGTCCAGGTCGATACGACGCGCCCGGCCGCCGAGGGTGCGTGCAGCCTCGAACAGGCTGACCCGGTGGCCGGCCGCGGCCAGCCTCACGGCGGCGGCGCAACCGGCCCAGCCGGCGCCGATCACGGCATGGTGGCGCGGAGCGTTCTTCATGGGGGCAGGGGGCAGGGAATCAGCCGAAGACGTAGGTCTTCCAGGCCAGCCACAGCTTGCGGATGGGCGTGAGCGAGATGCGCTGGTTCAGCACGTGGTAGCCGTCGCGGGCGATCTCGTCGAGCAGGGTGCGGTAGATGGCCGCCATCATCAGGCCGGGACGCTGGGCGCGCCGATCCTCCCGGGGCAGCAGCGCGAAGGCTTCTTCATAGACCGCCTGGGCTCGTTCGACCTGGAACTTCATCAGGGCCTCGAAGCGCTCGCTGTGGCGGGCATTGAGGATGTCGGCGGCGGTCACGTTGAATTGCTGCAACTCATTGACGGGCAGGTAGATGCGGCCCTTGCGGCCATCCTCGCCGACGTCGCGGATGATATTGGTGAGCTGGAATGCCAGGCCCAGCTTCTCGGCAAACTGCAGCGTGGCCGGCTGGGTATGGCCGAAGATGCTGGCCGAGAGCACGCCGACCACACCGGCCACATGCCAGCAATAGCGCTGCAGGCCGGGATAGTCGAGGTAGCGGCTCTGGTCGAGGTCCATCTCCATGCCATCGATGATGGCCTGCAGGTGTTCGCCCTTGAGCTGGTAGGTGGCCAGGTGCGGGTGCAGGGCCTTGGTGACCGGGTGGGTCGGCTGGCCTTCCAGCATGGCGGCGATTTCCTTGCGCCACCACATCAGCTTGGTGCGGGCCACCATGGGATCTTCGATTTCATCGACGGTATCGTCGACCTCGCGGCAAAAGGCGTACAGCGCCGTGATCGCCAGCCGGCGTTGCGGCGGCAGGAACAGGAAGCTGTAATAGAAGCTGGAACCGCTGGCGGCGGCCTTCTGCTGGCAGTATTCGTCTGGAGACATGGGTGGCGTGGCGGCGGTGGATACGTCTATGGTGCTGCGCCGGAACGGGCAAGTCCCGGCAAAGGCGCTATGCTAGCCGAGTGCGCACGCCAGAGCAAATGGCAGGGCAAATGCGGGGCGCCGAGGTTGTTGCGGCCCGCTGCGTTGTCCATTAAGCTCAGGGCAGTCGCTCGTCCGGGAAAACAAATGCGCAAAACAGCACAACCGGATGAAGTTTGCCGTCAGTGTTGATGCGAGGCTGCACAACGCCGGGGAAGTCAGGGACACAACAGGAGTGTGGAGACATCATGGACAGACTTGAAATCTTTCGCAACATCGCATCGCAGGCCGGACGCGGGGAGCTGGTGTTTCCCGCCAACGTCAGCGCCTCGATCAAGCTGCAAAAAGCCCTGGCGGACCCCGATTGCCACCTGGAACTGGCCGCCAAGCTGGTGACGGCCGAGCCGCTGGTGGCGGCGCGTACCGTGGCCATTGCCAATTCGGCGGCCTACAACCGCTCCGGCGGCGAGATCAACAATGTGCGCGCGGCGGTGATGCGGCTGGGTTTTCGCACCCTCAATACCATCACCACCTCGGTCATCGTGCGCCAGCTGGGCCGCACCATCAACAATCCGGGCATGCGCATCAAGTCGGCCCAGTTGTGGGAGCATTGCGCCCACGTGGCGGCGACGGCCTATGTATTGACCTCCAAGCTGACCAACGGCGATCCGGAAACGGCCATGTTTGCCGGCATCGTGCATGAAGTAGGGGGCTTCTACCTGCTTTCTCGCACCGATGACTATCCGGGCCTGCTTGATGGCGGTACCGAGGACTGGATGGAATACGGCGAGAAGATGATCGGCCGCGCCGTGCTCAAGAAGTTGGGCGTGCCGCAGGCGGTCAGCGATGCCATCGAGTCGCTCTGGCATGGCGTGCGGGTGCTGCCGCCACAGACCATCGGCGACGTGCTGCTGCTGGCCAAGGAACTCTCGCCCGTCCCATCGCCGCTGCACCGCACGGTAGCCGAGGTCGGGGTCGGCGGGGATAACCTGGTGGACGACTACATCGGCGACCAATCCCTGCGCGAGCTGCTGGATGACTCCGAAGAGCAGATCCGCACCCTGACGGCGGCCTTGCTGGTCTGATCCGGTCCGTAGCCACTGCCCCGTCCTGCGCGGCGTGGCAGTGGTATCGCTTACATGGTCAGGCCGCGCCAGGTCACGACCAGCCAATCCCATTTGCCCAGCTTGGGGCGTCGTCTGAACACATCCCCCTGTACCTGCTCGATGCGCTCCAGGATGCGCAGGCCGCCTTGCACCACCAGGCGCAGCTCCCAGCCGATGCGGCCGGGCAGCCGTTTGGCCAGCGGCGCGCCGGACAGCATCAGGGCGCGGGCGCGTGCCACCTCGAAGCGCATCAGTGCTTGCCAGCGCTGATCGCGGCAGGCTTGGTCGATGTCCCGTTCGCTCAGGTCATGGGCTTGCAGATCCTCCATGGGCAGGTAGATGCGTGACTTTTGCCAGTCGATGGCGACGTCTTGCCAGAAGTTGATCAATTGCAGCGCGCTACAGATGGCGTCTGAATCACGCAGGTTCTCTTCGCCGGCTGCCTGGTAGAGGTGCAGCATCAAGGTCCCGACCGGGTTGGCCGAGCGACGGCAATAGTCGAGCAGGTCGCTATAGCGGGCATAGCGGGTCGTGACCACATCCTGCCTGAAGGCCGACAGCAGGTCGCGGAAGGGCTGCAGCGGCAGTGCATGGGCGGTGATATAGGGGCGCAGCCGCTGGAAGATCGGGTGGCTGTTGGCCTGGCCGGCCTCGATCAGGTCCAGTTGTGCTTCATAGGCCTGCAGCGCGGCCAGCCGCTCGGCGGGTGAGGCGTCACCCTCGTCGGCAATATCGTCGGCACTGCGGGCGAAGGCATAGATGGCGCCGACGGCCGGGCGCAGATGCGCCGGCAGCAGCAGCGACGCAACCGGGAAGTTCTCGTAATGATCAACGGCCATGGCGGCGGAGCGGACTGTTCCGGCCTTAGTCGAACTTGTCCTTGAGCAGCGCCTCGATGGTGGCGATGCGCGTTTCCACCGTTTCCAGCAGCGCCTTGGGCATGGTGCCGCCGGCATTCAACTGGGCGGCCAGTGAACGGGCGATGCCCATGGCGCCCTCGGTGAACTGCTTGCCGTCCTTGGAGAGCACGGCCGCCGCCGTGAAGAGGGTGGAAAACAGGATCTGGTCGGCGGTATTGTTTTCGATGAACTTGTTCAGGAGCGCATTGTGGCTTTGCTTCAAGGCGTCGAATTCTTCCTGGGTGGGCATGATGGGTCCTGGAATGCGTGCGGGCCGGCTTCGCCCGCCAGCAACGCCATGCAGCGTGCGGATGGGAAGAGGCCGGCACGGAGTGATCTGATGCGGGAAGCGCCATGCGGCGCTTCCCCCGGCTTGGTAGGCGCGGATTGTAGCAGGGAAGTCGTACAGCAGGTCAGTGGGTGATGCTCAGCAAGACCTTGCCCTGACTGCTCTGGCCCTCTTTCCAGCTGGTCTGGGTGGCCGACGGCGGGGCGAAGCTGGCCATGGCCTGTACCAGTTTCTCGACATCGCTGTCATAGAGGGTCTTGCCGTCGGCGGTCTTGATGCGTTCGATGTGGTTATCGGCTCCGCTGGTGCCGCCTACATACCAGTCCTTGACGGTGACCTGGTCCGTGGTCCCCATCACATTGATCCGGAGATCGTTACCCACGTGGCTGAGCCACAGGTTGGTCTGGCCGGCATCGCTGAACTTGAGGATGTCGATGTTGGCCTTGGTCGCATCATGGTCGTAGATGACATCCTGGCCGTCGCCCTGGCCCATGACATAGGTGTCATTGCCGGCCCCGCCGATCAGGAGGTCATTGCCGCGGCCGCCGGTGAGCACGTTGTTGCCGCGATTGCCGACCAGGATGTTGTCGAGTTCGTTACCGGAGGCATTGATGTCTTGCTTGCGCATCTTGATCGGGTCATCGGTGGTGATGGTATTGGCGCCGATGGCGCGGCTGACCTTCTGCAGTTGTTCCGTGGTGAGGAAACGGCACATGTCGCTTGCGCGGCCACGTCCGGAATCGGCGATGTAGAAGCCGGTAATGGCCCCGGTGGCGGCCGAGCAGGCCACACCGGTCACGGTGATGCGGTGATCGGTGCTTACACCGGCGGGCACAGCGCCGCCATCCCATAGTGCTTCGGCATAGACGCTCACGGTCACGCCCTTGGGCTGATCGGCGCAAGGCGGCCTGTGGTGTGGAGCGGCTTTATCTGGAAGTGAAGGTTTGTTCGCGAGGCGATGGCTGGAGTCCTCCCCGGCAAGGCAGTGCGAGCGGATGCAAGGAGGGGGCGGCGCGCTAAGTGAATGAAACTGCAGGTAGGCGCTGCGGGAAAAAACTTCAGGTGTCACGCGGGCTGGCTACACCTTGGGGTGTTGCCAGCGGGGCGGCACTGACGTGCCGGAACATTCCGCTGAGGCCGTGCCAACGATAAACCCGGCGGGGCAAACGTCTGAATTTAAACGGATTGTCTGGTGCGAGGAGGGGGACTCGAACCCCCACACCATTGCTGGCGTCAGGACCTAAACCTGGTGCGTCTACCAATTTCGCCATCCTCGCTGAAGGTGTCGGGCATCGGTGCGATAGCAGTCTGGAAGCGGGTGTGCTGCAGAGTTGCCGCTACCGATGCAGGTAGCATTTTGTCAAAGCGCGCTATTGTACTTCAAGCTGTTGTCCGTGTCTGCGTTTTTCTGCATGGCTATTTTCCTGCGCGCCTGCATCGGTAGTACCATGCCGCCCTGGCTGATCAACTATGAAGAATCGAGGGTTGCATGACACGTTATCGTCACTACAAAGGCGGCATCTATGAATATGTCGACGAGGCTATCCTCGAATCCGACCTCACGCCCATGATCGTCTACCGCGCCGCAGATGGCCGACTGTGGCTGCGCCCACGCGCCGTCTTCTTTGAAATGGTCGAGGTCGACGGCCGCCAGGTGCCGCGCTTCGAGAAAATCGAGGACTGAGACCGGCGCGGTCGTCTAGCCTCTGGCCTTGTGGTGGCGCGCCGTCCGGCGCACACCTGCCGGTGTGCTCTGGCTGGTATCGGCGGGCTTGTCCGCCAGCTGCGCCGCAATGAAATCGACAAACGCCCGTATCCGGTTGGACATCTGGTGACGCTGTGAATACACCGCATAGATGTCCGCATTGGGCGTGTGCCAGCCAGGCAGGACCTGGACCAGGCGACCGTCCTGCAGATAGGGGCGCACATCCCACTCCGCGCGCATCAGGATGCCATGGCCTTCCAGTGCCCATTTCACGGCAATTTCGCCATCGTTGGTGGTCAGGTTGCCGCGGATCTTCACGGTCTGCGTCTTGGGGGCCGTGCCGCTGCCTGCGGTCAGGCGCCATACCCCATAGGCTTCGTCACCCTGGCGGATGCCCAGGCAATTGTGTTTGGTCAGGTCGTGAGGTGTCACCGGCATGCCGCGTCGCGCCAGGTAATCCGGCGTGGCGCACAGCAGGCGGGCGTTCGAGGCCAGGCGCCGGGCCACGACCCGGGTGTCAGGTGGTTCGCCGAAACGGATGCAGACATCGAAGCTGTCCTCGGTCAGCGGCGGGGGCGTGACCGATAGCTGCAGCTGTACCGAGACCTGCGGATATTCGGCGACGAATGCCGAGATGATCGGGGCCACATGGCTACGACCGAAGCCCAGCGTGGCATTGACGCGCAACAAGCCTTCCGGGCGGCGCTTGGAACTGCCCAGCAGCTCCGACAGCTCATCGATTTCATCCAGGATGCGTCGGGCGTGTTCCAGATAAAGCTCGCCTTCTGGCGTGAGCATCATGCGGCGCGTGGTCCGATTGATCAGCGGCACGCCGGCGCGGCTTTCCATCTGGGTCAGGTGCTTGCTGACCGCTGCAGTCGTCAGCCCTAGCTCGCGCGCTGCCGCAGAGAGGCTGCCGGCCATGGCCAGTACCGAAAAAAATCGCAAATCAGAGGGAAGGACGACATCCTGCATGATCGATAGTTGAATTCAAGTTAAGGATGCTTTGAGTTTAGCACCGGTTTTTGCAGAAAAATACGCGTAGAGTGCGCCATCACCACGACATTTTTCTGAAAGGCGGAGACATGAACACGTATCGCATCGCAACGATTCCGGGGGATGGCATCGGCAAGGAGGTTGTGCCTGCCGGCCAGCGCGTGCTGGAGGCGCTGGCGGCAACGAGCAGCACATTCAGGTTCGAGTTCGAGAATTTCGACTGGGGTGGTGACTACTATCGCAAGACCGGCGCCATGATGCCGGCCGATGGCCTGGACGCGCTGCGCGGCAAGGACGCCATCCTGTTCGGTTCCGCCGGTGACCCGCACATTCCTGATCACATCACGCTGTGGGGGCTGCGCCTGAAAATCTGCCAGGGCTTTGACCAATACGCCAATGTGCGTCCGACCCGTATCCTGCCGGGTATCGATGCGCCCCTCAAACGCTGCAAGCAGGAAGACCTGAACTGGGTCATCGTCCGTGAGAATTCCGAGGGCGAATACGCAGGCGTCGGCGGTCGCGTACACCAGGGGCATCCCCTTGAGGCGGCTACCGATGTGTCGATGATGACCCGCGCGGGTGTGGAGCGCATCATGCGCTTCGCCTTCAAACTGGCCCAGTCGCGTCCACGCAAGCTGCTCACCGTGGTGACCAAGAGCAATGCGCAGCGCCATGCGATGGTGATGTGGGATGAAATCGCCGTGCAGATTTCCAGGGAGTTCCCGGACGTCAAATGGGACAAGGAGCTGGTCGACGCCGCCACCGCGCGCATGGTCAACCGTCCCGCTACGCTGGACACCATTGTTGCCACCAACCTGCATGCCGACATCCTGTCCGACCTGGCCGCTGCACTGGCAGGCAGCCTGGGGATTGCCCCCACGGGCAATATCGACCCCGAGCGTCGCTACCCCTCGATGTTCGAGCCTATCCACGGTTCTGCCTTTGACATCATGGGCAAGGGCCTGGCCAATCCGGTGGGGACGTTCTGGTCTGTCGTGATGATGCTGGAACACCTGGGTGAACATGAAGCTGCCGCTCAAGTGATGAAGGCAGTCGAGGCCGTGACGGCGGACCCGTCGCTGCATACCGGCGACCTGGGCGGCAAGGCGACCACGACCCAGGTGACCGAGGCCGTCTGCGCCTTCGTCACCCAGGCGGCAAACGCCAAGAAGGCGGCGTAAGCCTCCCTGCAGCGGCCCGACCGGGCCGCGTTTCAAGATCACCGCACTCATCCAGCGCCTTTGCGGGCGCTGGTGGGGATGCCGCGCGCCAAAAAATTACATAAGAAAGCACGGGGCGTCGGACCTTGCCGTTCGCGGCAGTCACGCAGGCCAACCGGACCTGGCTCGAAGGAGGAGACAATGACAACCGATATCGAAACACGCGTTTCACGCAAACTCATGTGGCGCATCATTCCATTCGTGATGCTGCTCTATTTCATCAGCTTTCTTGACCGGGTCAATGTTGGCTTCGCCGCCATCACGATGAACAAGGACCTGGGCTTGTCGCCGACCGCCTTTGGCCTGGGCGGAGGATTGTTCTTCATTGGCTATTTCCTGTTTGAGGTTCCCTCCAACCTGATCCTGCACAAGGTCGGCGCACGCATCTGGATTGCGCGGGTGATGGTGACCTGGGGACTGATCTCGGCCATATCGGCCTTTGCCGTAGGTCCGAACAGCTTCTATGTTCTGCGCTTCATGCTGGGGGTTGCCGAGGCAGGCTTCTTCCCGGGCATCATCCTGTACCTGTCGCTGTGGTTCCCGGCCAAGCAGCGGGCCGTCGCGGCGGCCTGGTTCATGGCCGCCGCCCCTATTTCCGTTGCCCTGGGCTCGCCCCTCTCGGGCGCCATCATGCAATTGCCGGGGGTGTGGGGCCTGGCGGACTGGCAGATGCTCTACCTCATTGAAGCCGCGCCGGCAGTCATCCTGGGCTTCGTGGTGCTGAAGTACATGACCGACAGGCCGGATCAGGCCGAATGGCTGCAGCCGGCTGAGCGCGAATGGCTCATCGCCCGTCTGAAATCGGAGTCCGATGCCAAGAAGGGTGGTCATGGCCATACGGCCAGCGCCTTGAGTGCATTGAAGGACCTGCGCGTGCTTGCACTGGCGCTGATCTACTTCGGTACCTCGGCCGGGCTCTACACCTTGGGCCTGTGGGCGCCACTGATGATTCGCGAATTCGGTTTCAGCCCGTTCGAGACCGGCTTGCTGGCCGGTGTGCCAAGCGTCGTAGCGGTGGCCGCAATGGTGCTGTGGGCGCGCCATTCGGATCGCACTGGTGAACGCACCTGGCATGTGGTCTTGCCCTGCGTGCTGGCGTGCGTCGGCTTGCTCCTGGCGGGCAATGCCTCCACTGCGCTGTTCGTGGTGCTGTCCCTGGTCATCGTCAACGTGGGGATCAGTTCGGCCAAGGCGCCCCTGTGGGCCATGCTCAGCACCTTCCTCTCCGGTGCCGGTGCGGCCGCCGGCATTGCGATGATCAACTCGCTTGGCAACCTGGGCGGCTTCGTGGGGCCGTTTGTCATCGGCTGGCTCAAGAACACGACGGGCAGTTATACGGCCGGCTTGTACGTGGTGGCGGCATCCCTGGCGCTGTCTGCCGTCGTGACCCTGATGCTGAGCCGCCGGACACGTGGCCCCGAAGGGGTGGCCAAGCCCAGCCACGGTCATTGATGGCGATAGGGTGTCTGTTGAAGGGGTGCCAATTCATCCAAGGTACTGGATAATTGCGCGAATGGATGGGGAGAGGGCGGCGCCGGGCTTCCCGGTGCGATGCGCCCGACTCCATCCAGCACGTCGCCATTCGCCTCTATCTAGATAAACAGGTATCCCATGATCCATACAGCACGTGCCCTGGCTGGCGCGATATTGGCGGCCTGCGCGGTCGTCGCCACTTTTCCGCATGCGGCTGCGGCCGAAGACCTGGCCGAGGTCAGTACGGCCTTTCGCTGGCTGGGCAAGAACGACCGCGTGGTCATCGAGGCCTATGATGATCCCAAGGTGCCGGGCGTGACCTGTTACGTCTCGCGCGCTCGCACCGGTGGGGTCAAGGGCACGGTGGGCCTGGCCGAGGACAAGTCCGAAGCCTCGATCGCCTGCCGCCAGGTGGCGCCAACGGTGCAGTTCAAGGAAAAACTGCCGGTCCAGGAGGACGTCTTCAGCGAGCGCATGTCCATCCTCTTCAAGCGCCTGCATGTGGTGCGGGTGGTCGATGCCAGGCGCAACACCCTGGTCTACCTGACCTACTCCGACAAGCTCATCGATGGCAGCCCGATGAATGCCGTGACGGCCGTGCCGGTGTCGCCGGCCACGCCGATTCCCCTCAAATGAACGAAATTCACTAAATTCTTTTCGGTTTGCTTTTGCCGGCAGGCAATCGGCGGGGGTGGCGGTATTCCCTGCAGCCCGCGCCGGCTGTGGCTGGGCGGCCTCCTGCGGGCTTTTGCGCCTGTCTGCAATGCGGCAAGCCCAATTTTGGACTATCGGCGCTTTTTGCGTATAAAATAGCGAGCTTTAGCGCGGCCGGGCAGGGCGCTTGTCGTCTGCAATCCATGGATCAGTTCTGATGATCCGCTCTGATTGGGACGAAGCAGAAATGCTCCGGCTTACGGAATTCTTAACATTTGGACGATTTAAATGGCAACTGCAGTCGAAACCCTGAGCAAACTCGAACGTCGTATGACCCTGTCTTTCCCGCTGGCCGATGTTCAGGCTGAAGTGGAAAAGCGCCTGAAGGTGCGCGCCCGTACCGCCAAGGCGCCGGGTTTCCGTCCGGGTAAAGTGCCGATGAAGATGGTTGCCGCCCAGTTCGGCTACCAGGTCGAAACCGAAGTCCTCAACGACAAGGTCGGCCGCGCATTCAACGACGCCGCCGTCGAGAACAACCTGCGCGTGGCAGGCTTCCCCCGTATCGAACCCAAGACCAGCGAAGAAGCCGGTGAAGGCCACCTGGCCTTCGACGCCACCTTCGAAGTCTATCCTGAAGTCGCCGTCGGCGAGCTCTCCGGTGCCGAAGTCGAGAAGACTGTCGCATCGGTCTCCGACGCCGAAATCGACAAGACCATCGACATCCTGCGCAAGCAGCGCGTGCACTACCACGTCAAGGGCGAGCAAGGCGCGCACGGCGACGGCGGTGCCGACCAGTCGGCCCAGAACGGCGACCGCGTGACCGTCGACTTCGTCGGCAAGATCGACGGCGTGGAATTCCAGGGCGGCAAGGCTGATGCCTTCCCGTTCGTATTGGGCGAAGGCCGCATGCTGCCGGAATTCGAAGCCGCGACCATCGGCCTGAAGGTGGGCGAGTCCAAGTCCTTCCCGCTGGCTTTCCCCGAGGATTACCACGGCAAGGATGTGGCCGGCAAGACCGCCGAGTTCACCATCACCGTCAAGAAGATCGAATGGGCGCACATGCCTGAAGTCGATGCAGTCTTCGCCCAGTCCCTGGGCATCGAAGACGGCGACCTGGCCAAGATGCGCGAAGACATCAAGAAGAACCTGGAGCGCGAAGTCACCGCCCGCACCAAGGCCAAGACCAAGGACAGCGTCATGAATGCCCTGATCAAGGCATCCGACCTGGAAGTCCCCAAGGCCCTGATCGACCAGGACGTCGAGCGTCTGGCCGAAATGGCGCGCCAGGACATGGCTCAGCGCGGCATGGACCCCAAGGGCATGCAACTGCCCAAGGAACTGTTCACCGCCCAGGCCGAGCGCCGTGTGCGCCTGGGTCTGATCCTGGCTGAAGTGGTCAAGCAGAACAAGCTGGAAGCCACCGAAGAACAGGTCAAGGCCCAGATCGAAGATTTCGCCCAGAGCTACGAAGATCCGCAACAAGTGCTGAAGTACTACTTCTCCGACCGTCGCCGCCTGGCTGAGGTCGAAGCCCTTGTTTTGGAAGAAAACGTCGTCAACTACGTTCTCGGCAAGGCCAAGGTCTCGGAAAAGCCGGTTGCGTTCGACGAACTGATGGGTAATCAGGCACAAGCGTAATCCGGTCTTCTCTAGTAGTATCGGAAAACTCTTACGCTTAAGGATGCATACATGACAGGTCTGATCAAGCAATCTGCGCTGGACACCCAAATGCTCGGCATGGTGCCGATGGTGATCGAGCAGAGTGGTCGCGGCGAGCGCGCCTACGATATCTATTCGCGCCTGCTGAAGGAACGCATCATTTTCCTGGTTGGACCGGTCAATGATGCGATGGCCAACCTGATCGTCGCCCAGCTGCTGTTCCTGGAAAGCGAAAATCCGGACAAGGACATCTCCCTGTACATCAATTCGCCTGGTGGTTCGGTTTCGGCCGGCATGGCGATCTTCGACACGATGCAGTTCATCAAGCCGCAAGTGTCGACGCTGTGCACGGGCCTGGCCGCGTCCATGGGTGCTTTCCTGCTGGCTGCCGGCGCCAAGGGCAAGCGTTTCTCGCTGCCGAACTCGCGCATCATGATTCACCAGCCTCTGGGCGGCGCCCAGGGCCAGGCATCGGATATCGAGATCCAGGCGCGCGAAATCCTGTACCTGCGTGAACGTCTCAACACCATCCTCGCTGAGAAGACCGGCCGTACGGTCGAGCAGATCAGCAAGGACACCGATCGCGACAATTTCATGTCGGCCGAGGCCGCCGCGGAATATGGCCTGATCGATCAGGTGCTGACCGAGCGCGCTTGATCCCGAGTTGAGCGCAGCGTCGCAAGACGCGGAACAAATGCCCGAACGGAATATGGTTCGGGCATTTTTTTTGGCGAATTTCTGATGAAATTGGTATAGAGCAGCTTTTTCGGCTCTATTTGCTTGATAAATTGCGCTTGCGCTGACATATAACGATCATGTCGCCGTCTCATGAAGCATTTTGGGGCAGTGAACATGACCAAGCCGTGACGAATCCGGATTTCGCGGGTATGATCGGGTCGTAACTTCTATCCTAGTAGCTCTATGTCTGAGAAAAAATCTTCCAGCGGCGAAAAACTGCTTTACTGCTCCTTCTGCGGCAAGAGCCAACATGAAGTCAAGAAGCTGATTGCCGGTCCTTCGGTCTTCATTTGCGACGAGTGCATCGACCTGTGCAACGACATCATCCGTGATGAGGCTGCCAGCGTGGATTCGGTCGCTGGCGCCAAATCGGACCTGCCCACTCCCCAGGAAATCAGCGAACTGCTGGATCAGTACGTGATCGGACAGCAGACCGCCAAGCGCATCCTGTCGGTGGCGGTGTACAACCACTACAAGCGCTTGAAGCACCTGGGCAAGAAGGACGATGTCGAGCTGGCCAAGAGCAACATCCTGCTGGTCGGCCCGACGGGCTCCGGCAAGACGCTGCTGGCGCAGACCCTGGCACGCATGCTCAACGTTCCCTTCGTGATCGCCGATGCGACCACGCTGACCGAAGCCGGCTATGTCGGCGAGGACGTCGAGAACATCATCCAGAAGCTGCTGCAGAACTGCAATTACGAAGTCGAGAAAGCCCAGAAGGGCATCGTCTACATCGACGAAATCGACAAGATCTCCCGCAAGTCGGATAACCCGTCGATCACCCGTGACGTCTCCGGTGAAGGTGTGCAGCAGGCGCTGCTGAAGCTCATCGAAGGCACCATGGCCTCGGTGCCGCCGCAAGGTGGTCGCAAGCATCCGAACCAGGATTTCGTGCAGATCGACACGACCAACATCATGTTCATCTGCGGTGGCGCGTTCGACGGCCTGGCCAAGATCATCTCGGATCGCTCCGAGAAGAGCGGCATCGGTTTCTCGGCCAGCGTCAAGAGTCAGACCGAGAAGACCAATTCGGAAGTGCTGCTCAATGCCGAGCCCGAAGACCTGGTCAAGTTCGGCCTGATCCCGGAGCTGGTCGGTCGTCTGCCGGTGATCGCTACCTTGAACGAACTGGATGAGGAAGCCCTGATCCAGATCCTGATCGAGCCCAAGAACGCCCTGGTCAAGCAATACGCCAAGCTGCTGCAGATGGAAGGCGCCGAGCTGGAAATCCGCCCGGCCGCCATGCACGCCATCGCCAAGAAGGCGCTGGCGCGCAAGACCGGTGCCCGCGGCCTGCGTTCCATCCTGGAGCATGCCCTGCTGGACGTGATGTATGAATTGCCCAGCCAGCAGAACGTGGCCAAGGTCGTCGTCGATGAAAACACCATCACCAACGGTGCCAAGCCGCTGATGATCTATCACGACCAACCCAAGGTGTCGGGCGCCTGAGCGCCTGCTGCCGTGCAGGAAACAGCTGGCACCGCAGAGGATGCGGCGTCGGCTGGTAGCAAGAAGCCACCCGAAGTCCGGTATCCGCAAAAGCGGTAAAATAAACCGGCGAAACCACTCTGGCTTCCATCGAAAAGCCACCCGGAGTTTGCACTTCGTGTGGCTTTTTATTTTGTTGCGATCATGACAACGCGCAACCGGTGTAGAAATATTCACGTTGCCGGACTTGTGTTTTGGTCACTCGTGCCAACATCATTCACAGTAATTTTTGATAAGGCCCGCCATGACGACTCCTCTACTCACAGAACAATCGCAATTGCCGCTGTTGCCGTTACGGGATGTGGTTGTCTTCCCGCACATGGTGATTCCGCTCTTCGTCGGCCGCCCGAAGTCGATCAAGGCGCTGGAAGCGGCCATGGAGCAAGGCAAGAGCATCATGCTCGCGGCCCAGAAGGCCGCTGCCAAGGATGAGCCTTCGGCAGAAGACATCTATGAAATCGGTTGCGTGGCCAACATCCTGCAGATGCTGAAGCTGCCCGACGGTACCGTGAAGGTCCTGGTCGAAGGCGCGCAGCGCGCACGCATCCATCACATCAGCGAACTGGAAACGCATTTCGTCGCCGACCTGACCCCGGTGGAATCGGAGCAGGGCGACGAAGCCGAAGTCGAAGCCATGCGCCGCACCATCGTGCAGCAGTTCGACCAGTACGTGAAGCTGAACAAGAAGATCCCGCCCGAGATCCTGACCTCGCTGGCAGGCATCGATGATGCCGGCCGCCTGGCCGACACCATCGCCGCGCATCTGCCCCTGAAGCTGGAGCAGAAACAGGTGATCCTGGAGATCTTCAACGTCGCCAAGCGCTACGAGCACCTGCTCGGCCAGCTGGAAGGCGAACTCGACATCCTGCAGGTGGAAAAGCGCATCCGTGGCCGCGTGAAGCGCCAGATGGAAAAGTCGCAGCGCGAGTACTACCTGAACGAACAGGTCAAGGCCATCCAGAAGGAACTGGGTGAGGGTGAAGACGGCGCCGATCTGGAAGAGCTGGAAAAGAAGGTGCTGGCCGCCAAGATGCCCAAGGAAGCCCTGGAGAAGGCCCAGTCCGAGCTCAAGAAGCTCAAGCTGATGTCGCCCATGTCGGCCGAAGCTACCGTGGTGCGCAACTACATCGATACCCTGGTCGCGCTGCCCTGGAAGAAGAAGTCCAAGGTCAACAACGACCTGACCAATGCGGAGAAGGTCCTGGAAGGCGATCACTATGGCCTGGAGAAGGTCAAGGAACGCATCCTGGAATATCTCGCCGTGCAGCAGCGCGTGGACAAGCTGAAGGCACCGATCCTGTGCTTCGTCGGTCCCCCGGGCGTGGGCAAGACCTCGCTGGGTCAGTCCATTGCCCGTGCCACCAACCGCAAGTTCGTGCGCATGGCCCTGGGTGGCGTGCGTGACGAGGCCGAGATCCGTGGCCACCGTCGCACCTACATCGGCTCCATGCCGGGCAAGATCCTGCAGAGCCTGTCCAAGGTCGGCGTGCGCAATCCGCTGTTCCTGCTGGATGAAATCGACAAGCTGGGCATGGACTTCCGAGGCGATCCGTCCTCGGCCCTGCTGGAAGTGCTGGATCCGGAACAGAATCACACCTTCTCGGACCACTACATCGAAGTCGATTTCGACCTGTCGGATGTGATGTTCGTGGCGACCTCGAACTCCTTCAACATCCCGCCGGCACTGCTGGACCGGATGGAAGTGATCCGCCTGTCGGGTTACACCGAGGACGAGAAGACCAGCATTGCGCAGCGTTACCTGCTGCCCAAGCAGATCAAGAACAACGGCCTGAAGGAAGGCGAGATCAGCGTGGCCGAATCGGCCATCCGCGACATCATCCGTTACTACACCCGTGAAGCCGGCGTGCGTTCGCTGGAACGCGAAGTCTCGAAGATCTGCCGCAAGGTGGTCAAGATGCTGCTGCTGAAGAAGCAGGAGAAGAAGATCACCGTCACCTCGCGCAACCTGGACAAGTTCCTGGGCGTGCGTCGCTTCGATTTCGGCATCGCCGAGAAGGAAAACCAGATCGGCCAGGTGGTTGGCCTGGCCTGGACCGAAGTGGGCGGCGACCTCCTGACCATCGAAGCGGTGAACATGCCCGGCAAGGGCCAGATCATCCGCACCGGCACGCTGGGCGATGTGATGAAGGAATCGATCGAGGCAGCGCGCACCGTCGTGCGCAGCCGCGCCCGCAAGCTGGGTATCAAGAACGAGGTGTTCGAGAAGAGCGACATCCACATCCACGTGCCGGAAGGCGCGACGCCCAAGGACGGTCCGTCCGCGGGCATCGCGATGACCACGGCGCTGGTTTCCATCTTCAGTGGCATTCCGGTGCGTGCTGACGTGGCGATGACGGGTGAGATCACCCTGCGTGGTGAGGTGTTGCCCATCGGTGGCCTGAAGGAAAAGCTGCTGGCGGCGCATCGTGGCGGTATCAAGACGGTGTTGATTCCTGAGCAGAACGTGAAGGATCTGGCCGAGATTCCGGACAACGTCAAGAACAAGCTGGAGATCATCCCGGTGCGTTGGATCGACAAGGTGCTGGAAGTGGCGTTGGAGCGCCAACCGGTACCGCTGAGCGAGGATGAAGCCATCGTCGAGACAGCGGTGACGGCCAAGGATGGAGCCAGCGATCCGGTGGTCAAGCACTGAGCCTCCTGCACTTCATCACCGGCCTTGGCCGGGATGAAATGTTGAAAAGCGCCTCGTCAGAGGCGCTTTTTTCTTATGCGCCGGGGTTCGGTATTCGAATCGCTATATTGAAGGATGCTCCTTCGCTGAAAATCATGTCAAAACGCGGAAACCCGCTTGACACCTGGGGAAGCGGCTTGTTTAATAGCCGCTGCGGAAATTGCCGCAAGGCAAGCGACGGTGAGAGGGGCTCTGTCGTTGGGTCGCACGAGCTGTCACTTGAAATCAAACCAAACCAAATACTTGTTCGAGGGGCGTAAGTGAATAAAGGCGAACTGATTGAACACATTGCCGGTGCCGCGGATATTTCCAAGGCAGCGGCCGGACGTGCGGTAGACGCATTCATCGGCGCAGTGAAGACCACGCTGAAGAAGAACGGCACCGTGACCCTGGTGGGTTTCGGCACCTTCGCCGTGGGCAAGCGCGCAGCGCGTACGGGGCGTAATCCGCAGACCGGCGCTGCCATCAAGATCAAGGCAAGCAAGGTTCCTAAATTTAAAGCTGGCAAAGCGTTAAAAGATGCTATAAAATAATGTTCTTTCGTTGCTGAGGAAACAAGGCAACGAGACTGTTAAGGTTGCCGGGCGCTTAGCTCAGTTGGTAGAGCGGAGCCCTTACAAGGCTTAGGTCGGGAGTTCGAGCCTCTCAGCGCCCACCAGCATCTTGCAGTCAGCCCCAGTTTTGGAGCGGTAGTTCAGTTGGTTAGAATACCGGCCTGTCACGCCGGGGGTCGCGGGTTCGAGCCCCGTCCGCTCCGCCAGATAAAACGCCTCGTTCGCAAGAACGGGGCGTTTTGTTTTTGCGCAGCAAAAACGGGCGGAGTGGAGGGAGCCGCCTGCGCGGCTCCCGGCGGGGCGAGAAGGGAATCGCTTGCAAGCGATTCCGCGGCCTGCGCTGGTGTAGGAGAGCCCCGTCCGCTCCGCCAGATAAAACGCCTCGTTCGCAAGAACGGGGCGTTTTTGTTTTTGCGCAGCAAAAACGGGCGGAGTGGAGGGAGCCGCCTGCGCGGCCCGCGCTTTTGATATTTCGATCTCTTTGAGATGTACGTTTGATCACGTGAAAGCCGCACTTGTTCGTTACGTGATCAGAATGCCCTCGGTCTGGCGAGGGTGCTTCTGAAAACATCATAAAAACTCCATTTTTACGTGACATTTCTTTAAAGTAATGTTTAACTTGTGGTGAATTTGCGGTTTCTCGACAAAAGAGACCGGCGCAAGCCGAGGCGGATTGGTTTTGAGGGATTCCCTGCAGCAGGCAGTTCTCGTTAGAACAGCCGGCCAGGCGTAGCCCCCCGACGAATCGATATAGAACCAGTAGAGATGCAGTAAGCGGATTCGCAAGAGTATGACGACACGGAGTACGCCTGGCGTAGGGGCCGTGCCGTCGACTGCATGTTCGATATCTATTCGGGATAGGAAGGGGTGGCAATGAAGCTGGCCAATTTCAATATTGGCGTCCGCTTGGGGGGCGCATTTTCGGTAGTCCTGTTCTTGATCGTGGTGACCGCCCTGGTCGGGGTCAGGAACCAGTCATCCAACAATGCCGAGATGAACGGCATCGTCAACGAGAAGTACCAGCTCATCGCAGTGAGCAATCAGATCAAGAACAACGGCTACAAGGCCAACGCCGTGCTCAGCAATATTCTCCTGGCTTCCTCGCCCGAGGCATCGGCCAAGTACATGGAGCAATACGTCGCGCTGCGCAAGGCCAATACCGAGGCCTATCAGCAACTGGAAGGCCTGCTCGACAACGACAAGAGCAAGGCTCTCTATGCCGAGCAGACCACGGCGCGTAGTGCCTATGGCGTGGCCGTGCGCAAGTTCTTCGAATTGATGAAGGCCGACAATCGCGCCGAGGCGACCACGCTCTACCAGGGCGACATGTCGCGCCTGCAGGTCGAGTACTTCGTCATGGTCGACAAGATGGTCAATTACCTGGCCCAGGAGATGGTGGGTGATGCCCGTGAGGCGGCCGATCAGGGCCAGATGGCCGTGGTGCAGATGATTGCCCTGTCGGCGGCGGCGGTGGTGCTGGCGTCCATCATCGGTTTCCTGATTACCCGTACCATCACCGCACCGGTCAAGAATGCCGTGGTGCTGGCCGAAGCCGTGGCCCATGGCGACTTGTCCTATCGCCTGCAGGTCCAGGGCAAGGATGAAATCAGCCGCCTGCTGCACGCCTTGCAGATCATGAGCGATAACCTGCACGATACCGTCTCCAATGTACGTAGCGGCACCACCGCCATCGACATGGCTGCACGCGAACTGGCGCAGGGCAACTTCAGCCTGTCCGACCGTACCGAGCAGCAGGCCAGCTCGCTGGAAGAAACCGCCTCGGCCATGGAGCAGCTGACCACGGCCGTCAGGCACAATGCCGACAACGCCCGCCAGGCCAGCGCCTTGGCCGTATCGGCATCGGATGTGGCGGTGCGCGGTGGCGCCTCGGTGGAGCAGGTGGCCAACATCATGAACGCCATCAGCACCTCGTCGGGAAAGATTGCCGACATCATCACGGTGATCGATGGCATCGCCTTCCAGACCAATATCCTGGCGCTGAATGCCGCTGTCGAGGCCGCTCGCGCCGGCGAGCATGGCCGCGGCTTTGCCGTGGTGGCCAGCGAAGTGCGTGGACTGGCCCAGCGCAGTGCCGTAGCCGCCAAGGAAATCAAGTCCCTCATCGAGGGTTCGGTGGATCAGGTCAAGACCGGTAGCGCCATCGTCGATCAGACCGTCTCCACCATCGATGAAGTCATCGCCAGCATCAAGCATGCGACCGACCTGATCACCGATATCAGCTCATCCAGCAAGGAGCAGAGCGAGGGCATCGAGCAGATCAACCAGGCCATCAGTCAGATGGACCAGATGACCCAGGAAAACTCGGCCCTGGTGGAGCAGAACGCTGCCGCCTCCAAGGCCCTGCAAAGCCAGGCCGAGCAATTGTCGGACCTGATGGGACGCTTCAAGCTCAGCGAGCTGCTGGCGTACTCCCATGCCAACCCCACCAGACCCGGTCCACGGGTTGCCAACGTCCAGCCCGAGCTATCCCTGATCGAGGCTTGAACGCCCATTCCTGAGCGTTTGCGAGGAGACCGCGCGCGCCGCTTCGACGGCGCGTCGCGATAACAGAAGCGCGTCCCAACCGATTCCCTTACCCGGATGACTTCGCTGCGATACCGTAGCGAAGGCTCCGGGGGAGGTGACTCGTCCATGCAAATGACCGTGCACTCCCACTGAAAGGTCTCGCCATGAGTTTCCAACATCCCACTTCCGTTGCCGACCAGGCCGGCGTGCGCCAGGCATTGGCGCACGCTCGCGTGCAGGCCTTCATCGATGCGTACAAAAGGGAAGGCTACCGCATCGCCGATATCGATCCGCTGGGCAGTATCCCCGTGCCGGATATCGCCGAGCTGCAGCCGCAACACCATGCGCTGTGCGATGAGGACATCATCCTGTCGCAGCATCGTTCCCTTGACGGGCTGGGTCTGAGCAATGTCAGGGATCTGACGCATCACCTCAGCGAGCGCTATTGCGGCCCGCTGGGCGTGGATTGCAGCGGCATGCGCGATGACAGCCGACGCCAGTGGCTGTTCGCGCGCCTGGGCGCGCAGGACCACCGTGCCGAGATGGCTGCACACGAACGTGCCGCCTTGCTCGCGCGCCTGGTGGCGGCCGAAGAGTGGGAGCGCTTTCTGCAGGAGGACTACCCATTGGGCAAGCGCTTCTCGCTGGAAGGTTGCGAGAGCCTGCTGCTGCTCATGGAGAGCCTGGCCGAACGTGCCAGCTTCTACCAGCTGGAAAAACTCTTCTTCGCCATGCCGCACCGGGGGCGCCTGAACCTGCTGGTGAATTTCATGCAGATGCCGGCGGCCGAGATCGTGGCCTATTTCGACAAGCAGAAAACCACACCCGCCGCCACCGGGGCGGTCGATCTGCCGTATCACCTGGGTTACCAGAGCGTGCGTCCGACGGCCCATGGCGCCATCAGCCTGCTGCTGGCGCATAATCCCTCGCATCTGGAGAGTGCCTATCCGGTATTGCTGGGCATGGTGCGCGGCGCCCAGGCGCAGGACATCCACGGCCATGCGCCCGCCTCGGTGGTGATCCATGGCGATGCGGCGTTCTGCGGACAGGGCGTCGTCATGGAGTCGCTCAAGCTGGCGCAGCATCCCGGCTATTCGGTGGGCGGGACGGTGCATATCATCGCCAACAACCAGATCGGCTTCACCACACCCAATCCGCTCGATCCCGAGAACCACGGCTATTGCACCGACATCGCCCGCATCGTCGGTGCGCCGGTGCTGCACGTCAACGCCGATCAGCCGGAGATGGTGCTGCGTGCGGCGCGCATTGCCTTCGACTACCGCATGCAGTTCCAGGCCGATGTGATCATCGACCTGGTCGGTTATCGCCGCTGGGGACATTCCGAGCAGGATACCAGCACGTTTACCCAGCCCCTGCTGCATGCCTTCATCGAAAAGCATCCCACCGTCACTGCGCTCTACGAGCAAGCGGCCCAGCCGGGTGTGGCCGATGGCTGGCCCGGCCTGGCTCGGGCACGACAGCAGGCGCGCTCGCGCTTCAAGGCGGATGTGGCGGCAGAGGGCGCAGCACAGGCCCGGCCGCTAGCGCCGCCGATACTGAGCCAGCGAGCAAATCCAGGGCTGGCCGAGCTGCGTCGTTTCGTCCAGCAGATGACGACCCTGCCGGCAGGCTTCGAGGCGCATGCCGCCATTGGCAAGCTGATCGCACAGTGGCAAGCCAGCGTGGCCACGCCCCAGGCCACCTGCCAATGGATCTTTGCGGAGAACATGGCCTATGCCTCCTTGCTCAGCCAGGGGCATGCGGTGCGCATCTCGGGCATGGATGTGCAGCGTGGCACCTTCTTGCATCGTCATGCGGTGTGGCATGCGGTCGACGCCGAGCAGGGCCTGCAGCGTGAATTCTGGCCCCTGCGGGAAGTGACGGTCGATGGTGCTGCGCTGGAGATCATCAATTCGCCCTTGAGCGAAGAGGCGGTGCTGGGCTTCGAATATGGCTACAGCAGCCAGGTGCAAGGTCCGGGACTGGTCCTCTGGGAAGCGCAGTTCGGCGATTTCGTCAACGGCGCCCAGATCATGATCGACCAGTACATCACTTCCGGCACCGGCAAATGGGGCTATCGCTCCGGACTCACCATGCTGCTGCCCCACGGTTACGAAGGCGTGGGGCCGGAGCATTCGACCGGATACCTCAGCCGCATGCTCTTGCTGTGCGCGCAAAACAACATCCGCGTGGCCATGCCGTCGACGTCGGCGCAATGCTTCCATCTGCTGCGCCAGCAAGCCCTGGAGGGCACCCAGCCATTGGTGGTGTTCACACCCAAGGTGGTGCTGCATGGCGAAGCCGGTTCGCACTCGCCGTTGTCGGCGTTGATCGAGGGCGGCTTCGCACCTTTGCTGGCCGATCGTCTGGCCCATCCTGCGGCCCAGGTCAGGCGCGTGGTCCTGTGCAGCGGCAAGGTCTACTACGATCTGGCCCGGGGCCAGGCCGAAGCAGGCGACGAAGCCACGGCCATCCTGTCGGTGGAGCAGCTCTACCCCTTCCCGACGGCGTCGCTGCGCCAGTTGCTGGCGGGCTATGCGGCACTGGAAGAGGTGATCTGGGTGCAGGAAGAGGAGCGCAGCCAGGGGGCCTGGCTATGCGTGCGCGAAGCCATTGAGGCCAGCCTGCCGGTGGCGGTACGGCTGCGCGCCGTTTGCCGCGACAATACCGCCTCCGGCCCGACCGCCTCCAAGAGCGTGCACCATGCACAGCAGCTGCAACTTGTGCGCGAGGTCTTTCCGGGTGGGCAGCCTGCAGCAGGGAATTGAACGCAGGCAATAAAAAAACGGCGCACTTCAAGCTGAAGTGCGCCGTCTCCCCCTCCGGTTTCCCCGGTATGACTGCAGATATGGCTTTGTATCGCGTAGCTTGCTCAATAGTCAAGAAAAATCAGTAAGTCAGCGTAACGGTCACGGTATCCGAATAGGCACCTGCCAGCGGCGTCTGCGCTGCCGGGATCTGGCCGTAGACGGTCAGGGTCTGCAGCAGGCCTGAGCCGGTGCCGGCGACCGTGTCGGTGCCGATGGTGGTACCCCAGTTGTTGGTGTGGGCGGCATCACGGTAGAGCGCATAGTTCAAGGTGCCGCCGCCGGCAGCGCTCATCTTGCGGGTGCTGACGGTGGAGCCGGTACCGGTGCCGGCATCCAGGCCAACGTTGTAGGGCGTACCGTTGGTGCAGAGCACGGTGATGCTGCCGCTCTGGTTCACCAGAGTCTGGGTATAGGCGCCGAAGGCAATGGCCGAACCGACCACCGTGCAGGAGGCCACCACCGAGGCGCTGATGGTCAGCGACGAAGTGGCCGTGGCAGCGAAGGAAGCCGGTGCACTGGAGGCCAGGACGATAGCGGCGATCGAGGCACTGACAAAACGGTTTTGCTTGGCAAAGAACATTTGTTTCTCCTGGTTTGGCTGCCCCGTCCTCGCCCCTTGCAAGAACTTCCCCGTGCAGCTGGTATGGAGACACTTTAATTTCTGGTTACGTTTATCGACATCCGGGCATTCCTGATGGCGGCTCTTTTGGCGCCAGGGAAATCCTGTCAGGACAATCCTGAATCCTCCTCCCTCGCGCCCGGATTTCAGTACGTGATGAGGATGGTCAGCGTGTCCAGATAGCTGCCCGCCTTGACGTTCTGGCTGCCGGTGACCCGTCCGTAGACCGTGTAATTCTTGATCACGGGGGTCAGCACCTGGAGCAGGTAACCGTCGGCGGCATAGGCGGTACTGGAGGAGCCGTCCCCCCAGATGGTGGTGCGGGTCGCGTCGATATAGGCCTGGTAGTTCAGGGCGCTGGCGCCATTGAGCATCTTGCGCTGGGAGAATGCGCCGCTGTTGCCGCTGCTGAGCTTGACCGTATAGGCTACCAGCAGCGAGACCGTGGCCTGGCAGGTGACGGTGATGCTGCCGGTGTTGTCCAGGTTGCTGTTCGATTGCGGATCGTACACGCCAAAGGCCACCGGCGTGGAGGTGGCCGAGCACAGCGTCTGCGCCTGGGCGTTGCAGACCGGGAGCAGCGCCAACGCCAGACATGGCAGCAGGGCAAGGCGGGGCAGGATGGCAGATCGGTGTCTCATGTCAGCTCCTTGGCGGACCTCAGCGGCAGATCACGACTTCGTTGCTCATGCCGCCTTCACTGCGTGGCGGCGGCGTGAGCGTGGCGTGACAGCGTGCTCCGGAGGGGAGCAGGACGTCCAGCGTATTGACCGGGGCCAGTTCCTGCAGATAGCTCATGCCGTCATATCCCACCGGTGCCTGCAATCCGGTTTCACGCACCCTGATCGAAGAACCCAGCGGCAGGTAGTTGCCCTCGGCATCCTTGAGCGTGATGGTGACATCGGAGGCGCGCCGGGTCGTGAAGTTGACCAGCACGCCGGAGCGGTCACGCGGCTTGACGTACTGATCGGATTGGTCCAGTTGCAGCGTCAGTGGCAGGTCCAGCACATCCACCGAGATCTTGTTGACGTCATAGGCGCGCAGGTTGGTCAGCAGCAGTTGGCCATTGTCGTCGGTGCGGCCGGCGTAGCGGTTCTCGGTATAGACCCCGACGTTCTTCACGCCGCCGGTATTGACCACGGCAAAGCTGTCGTCGATCCAGTCCGAGGCGAAGACGCTGCCATCCATGAGCGCGAAGGCTCCGCGCGCCCCCAGCCGTTGGCTGGTGACATGGGCCGATTGCGAGGCGGCCACATTGAAGCTGCCATAGCGGCTCTTGTAGTTGAGCTGCCCCAGGCGTTGCTGATAGCTGCCCTCGGTATCCTGCAACTGCCAGCCGAGGTCGCCGATGGCCACTGTCGAACGGCCGGCCTGGAGGGTCGTGGTGCGCTGGCCATTGTTGTTGCCCACGCTGGCGCCGGCGACATCACGTCCGCCCAACGGAATGATCAGGCCTACCGTCGCACCATAGCCGCTGTTGCGGAAATCCCGGTAGGCCGTCAAGTACATGCTCGAACTGCCGCCCACCGATTTGAAATAGGTGATGGTCAGCGTCTCGCTGTCGGCCAGGCCCGTGGTGCCCAGGTCGGTGAAGAGCAGCGGGCTCTTGGTCCTGGCATAGGCCATGCTGAGCGAACCGGCGCTGCGCAGATTCACGCCCAGCGTGGCCACCGTGGCACTGCGCGAGACCGGTGCACCCTCGATCGCGCCGATATCCTGGTAGCCCTCGGTGGATTGGGTGCGGCTCAGCGACATGCTCAGCGGATCGGCATTGCGCTCGATGGCCAGCGATGCCTGCTGTCCGGAGCGGCTATCGGAGCGGCTGGTCGCCACGGCCGAGGCCAGCACCGCGCGGTTGCCCAGGTTGAAGACGGCGCCGCCGCCGGCCAGCGTCAGTGCGCGCATCGCTTCTGCGTGGCCTTCCAGGGTAAGCCAGTCGCTCATGCCGTGGCGCGCGCTACCGGAGAGCGCCAACTGGCCATAGTCGTTGCTGCGCAAGCCATAGTTGCGTCTTACCCAGCCGCCTTCGACCGAATAGGAGGACAAGCCGGTCTTGAGCAGGCGGTCGGTGGCATAGAAGTTGACTGTGCGGAAGGTCTGGCGGCCCAGTTCATCGGTGACGGCGACAGCGATCTGGCCGGCGCCGCTGGCAATTGGCGGTTGCCGGATCTCGAAGGGGCCAGGTGGCACCGGTTGCGACAATTGCCTCACACCGTTGACGAACAGGTCGACGGTGGAAGGCACCACCGTCTCGCCACCCAGGGATGGGGTAGGGAAGCGTACCAGGTCAGGCCGCAGGCTGAAGTCGGAAGCGTACTGGAAGCCACCCATGCGTACCGAGCGGCTCCAGGCCAGGCTGCTGTTGATGACGTCTCCGGCGCGATAACGGGTCAGGCTGGCGGGCTCGGAATAGGTATAGGTGGTTTCCAGGCGCGCGGAGACGCCGCCGCTGTTGCCGGTGTAGCCCAGACCGGTCGAGCTCAGTACGCTGCTGCCGGCAAACCAGCGGCCATCGAACAGGCCACCCAGGGCATGCTGCCCCTGGCTGTTGCTGGCCAGCAGATCGTAGTTGAGCACCAGGCCGCGTCCGCCGGGGGAGAGCGGGACTTTCTCGGCGGTGCTATTGGCGTCGATGTCGGTGGTATTCATGAATCGGGGCGCAATGGCAAGGTTGATCCGGGCACCGGCTTCGTCCAGATTGATCTGGCTGGCGATGGAGGAAATCGCCACCAGATCGTCGTCGGCACCGTCGATGCGCAGCTTCAGGCTGCGCAGTTCGGCCGCGGTCGCGTAAAGCTGCTGCTGGCGGCGCGTGAACTGCGCGACCAGATCGGTCCCCCGGCCGTTGATGGACACCTCCAGCAGCAGCACTTCATCGCCCGGCTGGGCGGCGCGGCCAAGCGCGCCCAGCGTCAGCAGGGCCAAGGTCAGTATCCAGCGCGAGAGGCGACTCAAGGCGCGACGGTCAGTTCGGCATCAATCGGCCCGGCGTCGCTGTTGGCGCTCAACTTGACTTTGCTGCCGGTGGCGAGCGGGGTCTCGGTATCGATCAGGTACTGGCGCGTCACCCCGGCCAGCGTATAGGGATTGCTTCCGGACGGGGCCTTGACCGTCTTGCCATTGGGTAGGGTCAGGGTCAGCTCCAGCAGGCGCGAGCGACGATTGCCGGCGTTGGTCACCATCAGTCTGGCCGGCTTGCCGGCACGTAACTGATAGTCAAGTTGTGTCTTGGCCGGGCCATTGGCGGCGATGAAGACCGGCATCGAGATGCGGAACTTGAAGTTGATGGTGGCGCCTTCGGCAGCCGACGGGATCTCGTCGATCAGCAGCCGGAAGGCGATCTCGCTGCTGCCGGCGGCCTGCTTGGAGACCACCCGGATCACCTGTGACGCGCCAGGCGCGAGGCTGAAGACCGGCGGGCTGATGATCAGGTTCTGGGTCGGTTGCAGGTCGTCCTTGCTATCGGCCTGGTTCCAGTCGAAGGCACGGATCTGCAGCGAGACGACGTGGTTGTCGTTGTTGACGATCTTGATCACGCCAGCGGTGCGCGAGGAGGATAGCTCCAGCACCACCGGGGCGATCTCGAAGTTGGACGCCAACGTCGGTTGTATTCCCCCTACGCACGCAAGGCAGACGATGGACCAGCCCGTGGTCAGCCGCCAGAAAATGGATCCGGATCTCGTCACGCTACGAAATCTCCACTCTAGTTGTCAGGCGAATGTCAGTTTTTTCTAGAGTAAAACGAAACCGGAGTTGTGTAATCGTCAAAGTTGCAGGCAAGCCACAAGATTTGATCGAAAGTTAAGAATTTTAGTGAATTGGTGTAACTAATGATGTCAGGCGGCAAGTTGATACCCGGCATGGCCGGGGGGGGGCGCCTGGTGCCCGGCAAGCGGGATTGATCAGTAGGACAGAGTGATGGCGATCACGTCGCTATAGCTGCCCGCACGCGAAGCCTGCCCAGCAGGGATGTAGCCGTAGACGGGGATGCTCTGGCTGTTGCCGGTGCCTACGCCGGACAGGGTATCGGTACCGTTGGCATTACCCCAGCTGCGCGTGCGCGCGGCGTCCTGGTAAAGGCCATAGTTCAGCGAGTTGCTGCCATCGGTGCTGACCATCTTGCGGTTGCCAGTGCTGGCGCCGGAGGCGGTGCCGGCATCCAGGCTCACGGTGTAGCTGGTGCCGCTGGAACAGGTCACGCCGATCTGGGCGTTCTGCTGGATGGCGCTGGAGGAATAGGTGCCGAAGGGCAGGGCCGCACTCTGGACGACACACTGCGTCGGCACCATGGCGGTGATGTCGAGATTGCCTGTCGAGCTTGCCGCCAGGAGATCTGGCGCGTAGCAAAACGAGAGACCGGCGGCCAGCAGGAAAAAATGCGAATTTTTCATTGTTGTGGGGTGCCGGCTAGTCACAATAAAAGCTTGATACTATTATAGAATTAATTCGAATAAATATTCAGGAAAGTGCGAAGAAGCAACAGCGTCGTTAAGGAAAGATCGATGCAAATGGTGCAATTTGCTACAAAAATGAAAACATTTGATGACTGGGAGTCATTTTTCGGTCGGCGGCTACAGGTCCTCGGCAGCTATTGCCAGCGGTAGTTGCCACTGTTTCGCAGGCCAGTGCCACTCGTCGTTTGCCATCTCCTTGCGGGAGCGCGACGGTGTGTCGTCGTCATCGTTACGCGGCAACGATGTCTATCCTGATGCGAGCAATGAGTGCTGCCATCGTTGAGGTCGAGGATGGCAGTATGAGCTGAACAGAAGAGTAACCAAGTCGCACGTCCACAGGGTGACTATTAAGGGAAAGGATAGCGGTAGGGCAGTGCCGTAACCGGCCTCTGGCGGGTTGCGGGATATCGAGGAACTTGCGCGTGCATGCGCTTTCTGGAGAAAACATGAACACATGCACCGCCGGGCGCTGGCCTGGTGACGCAAGCGGGTTGGATTCTTGCTGCCTAATGGTCTGAACCATGCCGATGAACAAACAGAGCGGACTGGCCCGTGCCAGCACAGGCATATTCTTCTTCCTGGCGTTGCTGCTGCTGCTGGGCGTGGCGGCCTTTTCCTATCGCAGTGTGCGTGAGTTTGAGCAGCGCGCGGTCTGGCTGCAGCACACCCACACGGTGCTCAAGGTGCTGGAGGAGGCCAATTCCACCGTACGCGATGCCGTGAGCAGTTCGCGCGGCTACGTACTGTCCGGCAACGAGGAGTATCGGGCCAGCTTCGACAGCTGGGCGCGCCAGGCCGAAGCCCTGATGCGCGAGCTGCACCGGCTGATGGCCGACAACGTCCAGCAGATGCGTCTGCTGGTGCATACCGAGGAACTGGTGGCCCAGCGTCTGACCATGGCTGGGCAGTTGCTGGAGATGGACCGCGCGGTGGCGCAGCAGCGCGTGCTGGAGGGCAAGGCCCTGAGCGACCAGATCCGCGACAGCTTCAACGAGATGAAGGGCAACGAGAATGCCTTGCTGGCCACGCGTTCGCACGAGACCGCAGCCAGTGCCGACCTGACGATCATCATGGTGGTCAGCGGCAGCCTGGTGAGCATCGCCTTGCTGGTCCTGGTCTACAGCAAGCTGCGCCGGGAGATGCGCCGCCGTGTCGAGGCGCAGCAGCGTGCCCAGGCTTATTCCGACGAGATCGAAGACCTGTACAACAACGCGCCATGCGGTTACCACACGGTCGACGAGACCGACAAGAAGATCATCAAGATCAACGATACCGAGCTCAAATGGCTGGGCTATACCCGCGAGCAGGTCGTCGGGCGCATGACCCATACCGACCTGCTGGCGCCGGCCAGCGCCGAGCGCTACCTGCGCGAACTGCAGCCGCAGTTCCTGCTGCGTCGCGAGATCAGCGGTATCGATCTCAACTACCGGCGCGCCGATGGCAGCGAGTTCACGGCCCTGGTCAATGCCACGGCCATTCCCAGCCGGGATAACAGTCGCCTGATCAGTCGCACCGTCATCTACGACATCTCCGACCGCAAGCGCGCCGAAGACGAGATCGAGGCCCTCAATGCCGATCTCAAGCGCCAGGCGCAGCATCTGCACAGTGTCAACAAGGAGCTGGAAAGTTTTTCCTATTCCGTTTCGCACGACTTGCGCGCGCCGCTGCGCGCCATCTCCGGCTATGCCATGATCCTGGAAGAGGACTACGCGGCAGCCATCGATGAGAAGGGGCGCGAGCAGTTGCAGGTGATCCGCCGTAACGTGCGCAAGATGGACGAGCTCATCAACGATCTGCTCAAGCTGGCCAAGTCCACCACCGGCGAGCTGACGCTGGAGCGTTTTTCCATGGATGATCTGGTGGGGCAGGTGATTGCCGGGCTGCGCCAGGAGAATCCGGCGGTCGACTTCGAGGTTCCCCGGCTGGAGGGCGTGGTGGCCAACCGTGGCCTGATCACCCAGGTGTGGGAAAACCTGCTCAGCAATGCCGTCAAGTTCAGCAGCAAGAGCGAGCGGCCGGTCGTGCGCGTAAGCATGCAGGTGGGTCCGGAGGAATACGTCTATGGCGTGCATGACAATGGCGTGGGCTTCGACATGCGGTATGCGCACAAGCTCTTCGGCACCTTCCAGCGCCTGCATCGCCAGGAAGAGTATGCCGGTACCGGCATCGGCCTGGCACTGGTGCAGCGTATCGTGATTCGCCATACCGGCCGGGTCTGGGCCGAAAGCAAGCCCAAGGAAGGCGCGAGCTTCTATTTTTCGCTACCGCGTAAAGGCCTGGCCCCCGGTCTGAACGAGCCGAGGTGAGGCGCCCTGGAACCGATGAATGTGAGAGTGTGAACCGATGAGACTGGAGCCATGAGTATTCCCCTGCGAGTACTGTTTGTCGAAGACATGGAAGAGGACGCCGTGCTGATGGTGCGAGAGCTCAAGCGCGGCGGCTTCGAGCCGACCTGGCAGCGCGTGGACGACGAGCAGGCGCTGCTGGCGGCCCTGCACGAGCAGCGCTGGGACATCGTCATCTCCGACTATTCCATGCCCATGTTCAGCGGCGTGGAGGCATTGAAGCTGGTCAAGCAGGACAACGACCAGACCCCCTTCATCATCGTCTCCGGTGTGATCGGCGAGCAGACCGCGGTGGAGGTGATGAAGGCCGGCGCCCAGGATTATTTCCTCAAGAGCGCCATCGCCCGTCTGCCGCATGCGGTGGATCGCGAATTGCGCGATGCCCAGGCACGCCGCAAGCAGCGCGCCAGCGCCCAGGCACTGCGCGAGATGCAGGCCCGCTTCAATGCCTTCATGAATGCCGCGCCGATGCCGACCTGGATCAAGGATTCGCAACTGCGCTATAGCTACGTCAATCCGGCGCAGTCGGCCTTCTATGGCATGACCCCGGGGGACATGGATGGCATGACTGACGCCGAGCTCATGACCACCGGCGCTGCCCAGGCCTCCCAGGAGTATGACCGCAAGGTCCTTGATGAAAAGTGCGAGCTGCACACCCAGGAAACCGTGTTCGACCACAACCACAATGCCCGCATCCTGGACGTGGTGCGCTTTCCCATCAGTGGCGAGGGCAAGGGCGACATGGTGGCGGGCCTGGCCATCGACGTCACCGAGCGCGAGCAGTCGCGCCGCGAACTGGAGCTGGCGATCCAGCGCCAGCAACTGCTGTCCTCGCGCGTGATCGAGGTGCAGGAGCGCGAGCGCCAGCACCTGGCGCGCGGCCTGCACGACGACGTCGGGCAGTCGCTCACGGCGCTGAAGATCAATCTGGAAACCATCAAGAAGACCGGCACCCTGGAAGGCCCGTCGCTGCAGAATGGCATCGACATCGTCACCGCCGTGCTGGCCCAGGTGCGCAGCCTTTCGCTGGACCTGCGCCCGCCGCAGCTGGACAACCTCGGCCTGATCGCCGCGCTGCGCTCCTACGTGGAGCAGAAGTCCAAGCTGGCCAATGTCAATGGCTGGTTCGAAAGCAGCGGCCATGACCGCGAACTGCATCATGACATCGAGAACACCGCCTTCCGCATCGTGCAGGAGGCGGTCACCAATATCCTGCGCCACGCCAAGTGCCAGAACATCTGGGTCAAGGTCGACCGCCAGCAAGACCAGGTCTTCCTCAGCATCCGCGATGACGGCCGCGGCTTCGACATCGAACGTGCGCGCAGCAACGCCATTTCCGGCACCAGTTTCGGCTTGCTCAACATGGAAGAGCGGGCCGTGCTGGTGGGAGGATCCATGGATATTTCATCGGCGCCCGGCGCAGGGACGGAAATCGTCATGCACCTGCCGGTCGCCCCCATCGTCAGGAGGATGTGACCATGCTCACCCGAATCATGCTGGCCGACGACCACGCGCTGGTCCGCAGTGGCATCAAGGCCTTGTTGACCGCCATGCCCGGCGTGGAGGTCGTCGGCGAGGCTTCCGATGGTGCCGAGGTCATCGAGATGATCCCGCAGCTCAATCCCGACCTGGTGCTGCTCGACATCGCCATGAAGGGCATGAATGGACTGGAGGCGCTGCGCCGCCTGCGGGGCGACTATCCGACCATCCGCTTCCTGATGCTGTCCATGTACGGCAGCGAGGAATACGTGATGCAGGCCTTGAATGCCGGCGCCAATGGCTACCTGTTCAAGGATTCGGCCGCCACCGAGCTGGAGAAGGCGCTCTACGAGGTCAAGCATGGTCGCCAATACCTTGATTCGCACATCTCGCGCGAGGCCCTGGACAACTACATGAAGCGCGTGGCCCAGAACGGCACGCCCGTGGAAGTGCTTACGCCGCGGCAACGCGAGATCCTGCAGTTGATTGCCGAGGGCAACAATACCAAGGAGATCGCTTACCAGTTGAACGTCAGCGCCAAGACCATCGAGACCCACCGGGCGCAATTGATGGAGCGACTCGATATCCGTGATGTGCCCGGTCTGGTGCGCTATGCCATCCGCACCGGCATCGCCACGCCGGACAAGTGAGTCATGCTGCTCTCCAGGGCAAGGCAGCGTAAGGAAAAATCTGATTTCTTTTGAAATCGCCTGTGCAATAATCCCCTGACAGTGCTGGAATCGGCGTCGGCACTGGTTTTCTGGTGTTTCGCCGATGCTGGACAATTTCCTGTTAGACAAGATGGGGCGGCAACGTGGATGCAAGGGGAGCGTGGACGTTGCGGCGCGACCGGGAAATGGTCAGACCAACAAGAAGAGTTCCAGCCTGAAATTTACTGAAGAAAGCGATCCATCCATGGATATCGAGCAATATGACATCATCCTCGTCGACGACAGCCCGGAAGTGGCGGAGTTGACGCGCCTGGCCCTGGGCTCGCGCAAGCTGGCCGACAAGCTGACCTGGTTTGCCGATGCGGAGCTGGCTGAGGAATTCTTTTTCCAGGGTGACTACGCCCACCGCAAGGATCTGCATCCCTACCTGATCCTGCTGGACTTGAACCTGCCAATGATGAGCGGTCACGATTTCCTGAAGATCATCAAGTCCAATGCCGCCACCTCGCATATTCCGGTGGTGATGTTCTCCTCCTCGGACGATCAGCGCGATATCAACCAGAGCTATGAACTGGGCGCCAACGGTTACGTGGTCAAGTCCACCGATCCCAAGGAATTCATGGGCACCGTGGCCGATACGGGCATCTACTGGCGTAACCGCAACCGTCCGGCGCGCATGGGCGAGGGCGGGGATGCGGGGTCGGTTTCCGGGACTGCCTGAGCGGTTTTCTGCTGTCCGCGCGCAATCGATTGCGCCATCTGCAAAAAGCGCGGCCCGGCCGCGCTTTTTGCATGCCTGCCCGCACCAGTCGGGTAACCGATGTCAGCCGGGGAATTGCCTCAGGCCATCGAGATCGTTGATGGTGATGCTGCCGTAGTCGACCTTGAGCAGGCCGGCCTTTTCCAGCACTTGCAAGGCCTGGTTGGCGCGCTGGCGCGAGGTGCCGGAGAGGTTGCCGACTTCTTCCTGGGAAATCTGCAGGTTCAGACCGATGCCCGGATTGAGGTAGGGATTGAACAATGCCGCCAGGCAGCGCGCCACGCGGGCGTCCGGTTCTAGCATGCGGTCATACTCGACCAGCGAGATGAACAGGCCCAGGCGCTCGTTCAACTGCGTCACCAGGAAGCGGTTGAAGGGAATGCTGTTGTCCAGCAGCCAGATATAGGTGGCCTTGGGCATGTAGAGCAGCTCGCTCTCGCGCAGGGCCACCACGTCGTACTTGCGCGGCTCGTCCTTGAGCAGCGACCCTTCGCCCAACCAGCCGCCGTTGGCCATGCCGGCGAAGGAAACCGTCTTGCCCTCGGGCGAGACACTGCTCATCTTCAGCAAGCCTTCATGCACACCGATCCAGTGGGCGACCGGATCGCCCTTGCGGCAGACATAACCGCCGGCGGGAATCTTGCGGCTGACCACTTCCGACTCCACCCGGGCCAGTTGGTCTTCCGTCAGTGCCTGCGCCCAGATGCTCTTGGACAGCATGCGTCGTATTGGTGTCTCCATGATGATGCGTCGCAATATCAAAAGTTTTGTCAATTGTCCGTGAGATGACATCTACTGGCAACAACTGACTCTACTATCATCGCAAAAAAGGGCTTGAGCCCGGAGACCGAAACAGAGACGGAAAATACAGACAGGACAGCAGGCAGGTCAGGCCGATCAACGCCGCAGTAAGAGCAGCGTAAGCCTGGCGGCACAGACTGATCCGACACCGGGTTCGCATCAGGGATCGGCACAAGAGACCGAGCGAATCTTTCGAACCTGCACAATAAGGTGGGAAGATGGTGGAGACGAGACAAGACATGGATGCCGCGACCTTTCCGCGGCTGTTGCTGGCACATGCCCAGCACCGCCCGGCGCGACCGGCCTTCCGCGAGAAGGACCTGGGCATCTGGCAGACCACGAGCTGGCGCCAGGTGGCCGATGAAGTGCGGGCCTTTGCCTGTGGCCTGGCCGCGCTGGGTTTCAAGCGCGGCATGAGCCTGGCCATCATCGGCAACAATTGCCCGCGCCTGTACTGGGCCATGTCGGCCGCGCAGGCGCTGGGCGGCATGCCGGTGCCGCTGTACCAGGACGCACCGGCGGCCGACATGGCCTACGTGCTGGCCGACGCCAACGTCGACTTCGTCATGGCCGAAGACCAGGAGCAGGTCGACAAGGTCTTCGAGATCAAGGAGCAATTGCCCCGTATCGCCCACGTCATCTATGACGACGAGCGCGGCATGCGCAACTATCACCAGCCCGAGCTGCTGTCCTTTGCCCGGGTGCAGGAGCTGGGCCGCGCCTACGAGCGCGCCCATCCGGATTTCTTCGAGCGCGAAATCGCCGCCGGCACGCCGGACGACGTCGCCATCATCCTCTATACCTCCGGCACCACCGGCAAGCCCAAGGGCGTGTGCCACTCTCACCGGGCCATGGTCACCACGGCCCGCACGCTGGTGGAGTTCGATCACCTCGACGAGAACGACGACATCCTGTGCTACCTGCCACTGGCCTGGGTGGGCGACTTCCTGTATTCGTTCGCGCAGCAGCACGTGGCCGGCTTCTGCCTCAATTGCCCGGAGTCGCCCAATACGGTGATGACGGACCTGCGCGAGATCGGTCCGACCTATTACTTCGCGCCGCCGCGCGTGTACGAAAACATCCTCACCCAGGTGATGATCCGTATCGAGGATGCCGGCTGGCTCAAGCGCAAGATGTTCCATGGTTTCATGCGCGTGGCGCGCCGGGTCGGCATGCGTATCCTCGACGGCAAGGCAGGCGTGTCGCTGCTCGACCGCCTGCAATATGCGCTGGGTAATGTGCTGGTGTATGGACCGCTGAAGAACGTGCTGGGCATGTCGCGCCTGCGCGTGGCCTATACCGGTGGCGAGGCCATCGGGCCGGACCTGTTCGATTTCTACCGCTCGCTGGGCATCAACCTCAAGCAGCTCTATGGCATGACCGAGACCTGCGTGACGGTGTGCATGCAGCCCTCGGGCGACGTCAAGCTCGACAGCGTGGGGCGTCCGATGAAGGGCGTGGAAGTGCGCATCGACGACAATGGCGAAGTGCTGGTGCGCTCGCCCGGACTGATGAAGGAATACTTCAAGCGCCCCGAGGCCACCGCCGAAGCCATCGATGCCAATGGCTACTTCCATACCGGCGACGCCGGCTTCTTCGACAGCGACGGTCATCTCAAGATCATCGACCGCGCCAAGGACGTCGGCAAGATGGCCTGCGGCAGCATGTTCGCGCCCAAGTACATTGAGAACAAGCTCAAGTTCTTCCCCTTCATCAAGGAGGCGGTGACCTTCGGCAATGGCCGCGAGCAATGCATGGCCTTCATCAACATCGATATGGATGCGGTGGGCAACTGGGCCGAGCGGCGCAACCTGCCTTACAGCGGCTACACCGACCTCGCCGCCAACCCGGCCGTCTACGAGCTGGTGCGCGAGTGCGTGGAGAAGGTCAATGCCGACCTGGTGGCTGATCCGCTGCTGGCCGATTCGCAGATCCATCGCTTCCTGGTGCTGCACAAGGAGCTCGATCCCGACGACGAGGAACTGACCCGCACCCGCAAGGTGAGGCGCGGCTTCATCGCCGACAAGTATGCGGTGCTCATCGATGCGCTCTACGCGGGCAAGCCCTCCCAGTACATCGAGACGCAGGTGAAGTTCGAGGATGGTCGCCAGGGCATGATCGCCGCCGACCTCAGGATCGCCGACGCCAAGACCTACAAGACGCTGCAAAGCGCCGCCTGAGAAAAACGCCTTCTCGCCCCGGGCGACATGCCCGGCCACCAGCGTAGCCCGAACCAGACCATCGCTGAATGAATACGACCATGAAACGACACCTGTCCTCTGAAATCCTGCCGTCGGGGCTGCCGCCGCTGACCCGCCCCGACGAGGAGGCCGCGGCTGTCACTGCCAACGGCCGCCGCATCGGCGAGGTCATCCTCGACCTGCAGAACATCTCGCTGTCCTTCGGCGGCGTGCGCGCCCTGACCGATATCTCCTTCGATGTGCGCGAGCACGAGATCCGCGCCATCATCGGCCCCAACGGCGCCGGCAAGAGCTCGATGATCAATGTCATCAATGGCGTCTACCACCCGCAGAAGGGCAACATCCTCTATCGCGGCCAGTCGCGCCGTGGCATGCCGCCCAGTGCGATTGCGCGCCAGGGTATCGCGCGCACCTTCCAGAACATCGCGCTGTTCAAGGGCATGACGGTGCTGGACAACATCATGACCGGCCGCAATACCAAGATGCGCTCGGGCCTGCTTTCCAATGCGCTGTGGTGGGGCGCGGCACGCAATGAGGAAATCGAGCACCGGCGCAAGGTGGAGGAGGTGATCGACTTCCTGGAGATCCAGCACATCCGCAAGACCCCGGTAGGGCGCTTGCCGTATGGATTGCAAAAGCGCGTCGAGCTGGCACGTGCGCTGGCGGCAGAACCCAGCATGCTGTTGCTGGACGAACCCATGGCCGGCATGAACGTGGAAGAAAAGCAGGACATGTGCCGCTTCGTGCTCGACGTGAATGACCAGTTCGGCACCACCATCGTCCTGATCGAACATGACATGGGTGTGGTGATGGATATCTCGGACCGCGTGGTGGTGCTGGACTACGGCAAGAAGATCGGCGATGGCACCCCGGATGAGGTAATGGGCAATCCGGAAGTGATCAAGGCCTATCTCGGTACCTCGCATTGAGCGTGCAGCCGGGCAGGGTGGAAATCAGAAAACAATATAAACAATAAAAACAATATAGAAGGTGGGAGCAAGGAGACGATATGCAATTCTTCCTCGAAGTGACGCTCAGTGGCCTCTTGTCCGGCCTGATGTATTCGCTGGTGGCGCTGGGTTTCGTGCTGATCTACAAGGCCTCGGGCGTGTTCAATTTCGCCCAGGGCGCGATGGTCTACTTCGCCGCGCTGGCGGTGGTGGGCCTGATGGACAAGGGCATGCCGATGTGGGCGGCCATCATCGGCGCCTTCGTGGTGATGATCCTGGTGGGGCTGGCCACCGAGCGTTTCGTGCTGCGCAAGCTGGTGAACCAGCCGCCCATCACGCTGTTCATGGCTACCATCGGCCTGACCTTCTTTCTCGAAGGCCTGGGTCCCTTGCTGTTCGGCAGCGAGGTACGGCCCATCGATCTGGGTATCGTCGATGAACCGATCCAGTCGGTGATGGACAGCATCGGTATCGGCATCTCCAAGTTCGACCTGTTTGCCTCGGGCATGGTGGTGGCGCTGGTGGCGGTGCTGGCCCTGTTCTTCCAGAAGACCAAGGTGGGCCGCGCGCTGCGCGCCGTGGCCGACGATCACCAGGCCGCACTGTCGCTGGGCATTCCGCTGCAGCACATCTGGGCGGTGGTCTGGGGTGTGGCCGGCTTCGTGGCGCTGGTGGCGGGCTTGCTGTGGGGCTCGCGCAATGGCGTGCAGTTCGCGCTGACCATGACGGCACTGAAGGCTCTGCCGGTGCTGATCCTGGGCGGCTTCACCTCGATTCCCGGCGCCATCGTGGGCGGACTCATCATCGGCGCTTCCGAGAAGCTGGCCGAGATCTACATCCCGCCGGTGATGCAGGATGCCTTCGGCGGCAACTTTGGTGGCATCGAAGGCTGGTTCCCTTATGTGTTCGCGCTGCTGTTCCTGCTGGTACGGCCGGAAGGGTTGTTCGGCGAGCGGCATATCGACCGGGTATGACGGCTGGGCGACACAACGATGGCGAAATGACGCCGTTCGCCCTGAGTAGGCCGAAGGCCGTATCGAAGGGCGGTTTCCGTGATCGGCAGCCGGCGCGCAGGCTTCGATACGCCGCCTGGGGCGGCTACTCAGCCCGAACGGGCTGTTCAATCCAGCAACAAGGAGGATGCAATGCTGTACCGTGAAGCCGGACAATTCAAGACCACTTACCTGGCCGACAGCCAGATCTTCCCGATCCGCCAGGACCGGATCATCTTCACGCTGTTCATGGCCTTCGCCTTCCTGGGCGTGCCCTTGCTGGGCAACGAATACTGGTTCTCGGCCATCTTGGTACCGTTCCTGGTGTTTGCCCTGGCCGCGCTGGGCCTGAACGTGCTGACCGGCTATGCCGGCCAGCTCTCGCTGGGCTCGGCGGCCTTCATGGCGGTGGGCGCTTATGCGGCCTATAACTTCCAGTTGCGGGTCGGGGGCATTCCCATCGTCGTCACGCTGCTGCTCTCGGGCGGCTGCGCAGCCCTGGTGGGCGTGCTCTTCGGGCTGCCGTCGCTGCGCATCAAGGGCTTCTACCTGGCCGTGGCCACGCTGGCGGCGCAGTTCTTCGTGGTGTGGGCGCTGACCAAGTTCTCGTGGTTTTCCAATGACAGTTCCTCGGGCGTGATCAGTACGCCCAAGATCGATTTCTTCGGCCTGGCCATCGACACGCCGGTTCGCAAGTATCTCTTCGTGCTGGCCATCGTCAGCGTCCTGGCCCTGGTGGCCAAGAACCTGGTGCGCTCTTCCACCGGCCGCGCCTGGATGGCGGTGCGCGACATGGATGTGGCCGCCGAGGTGATCGGCATCCCGCTGATGCGCACCAAGCTGACGGCCTTCGCGGTGAGTTCCTTCTACTGCGGCGTGGCCGGCGCGCTGTACGCCTTCTGCTACCTGGGCTCGGTGGAGCCGGACGGTTTCTCGCTGGACCTGTCCTTCCGCATCCTCTTCATGATCATCATCGGTGGCGTGGGCAGCATCCTGGGTTCCTTCCTGGGCTCGGCCTTCATCCTGCTGCTGCCGATCTTCCTGGACAATGCCTTGCCGCCGCTGGCCGAGCTGCTGCACCTGCCGTTCACCAATGCCACGGTGTCGCATATCCAGCTGATGGTGTTCGGCGCGCTGATCATCTTCTTCCTCATTGCGGAGCCGCACGGGCTGGCCCGGCTGTGGCAGATCGCCAAGGAAAAGCTGCGCCTGTGGCCGTTCCCGCACTGAGCAACGCATCTTCGATTTCAAGGCAGGACGGGCCGGGATGCCGGTACCCGATAAAAGTCGGCAACGACAACATAAAGGAGACGAGACCATGAAAAGCATCAAGCATCTGAGGCAGCTGCTGCTGGCCACCGCTTGCGCGGCCGGCCTGCTGTCGGCGGCAGTGCCGGCGCTGGCGCAGACCAGCGACCAGTTCATCGCCATCCCCAGCTACCGGGTCGGGCCTTATGGCACCAATGGCCAGTCCTACTATGGCGGCTATGTCGATTACCTGAACTACGTCAATCTCAAGGAAGGCGGCGTCAATGGCGTCAAGCTGTCCTGGGAAGAGTGCGAGACCGAGTACAACAACGCCAAGGGCGTGGAGTGCTACGAACGCATGAAGAACAAGAATGCCGTGACCCATGGCACGGCCATCAACCCCATGGCCACCGGCATCTCCTATGCCCTGATCGACAAGACCGCCGAGGACAAGGTGCCGCTGCTGATGATCGGCTATGGCCGCACCGATGCGGTGGATGGTTCGGTGTTCCCGTATGCCTTCCCGCTGGTGACGACCTACCAGATGCAGGTCTCGGCCATCGTCAAGTACCTGGCGACCAAGAACGGTGGTTCGCTGGCGGGCAAGAAGATCGTGTTCCTGTACCACGATTCGGCCTACGGCAAGGAGCCCATCGTGGCGCTGCAGGCGGAGTCGTCCATCGGCAAGTTCAAGCTGGTGGAGATTCCGGTGGCACACCCCGGCAACGAGCAGGGCGCGCAGTGGCTGCGCATCCGCCAGGAGAACCCCGACTACGTGATCTTCTGGGGCTGGGGCGTGATGAACCAGACCGCCCTGAAGGCGGCGCAGAAGGTGGGATTTGCGCGTGACAAGATCGTCGGCTCCTGGTGGGCCGGTTCCGAGGAAGACACCATCCCCGCCGGCGAAGCGGCCAAGGGTTACCTGTCGGCCACATGGAACGTGGCCGGCAAGGACGTGCCGGTGATCGCCGATATCGACAAGGTGGTCTATGGTGCCGGCAAAGGCAACATGCAGGACAAGAACAAGCTCGGCTCCATCCTCTACAACCGCGGCGTCTCGGCGGCGATCGCCACCGTGGAGGCGGTGCGCACCGCTCAGGACAAGTTCGGCAAAGGCAAGGTCATGAGTGGCGAGCAGGTGCGCTGGGGCCTGGAAAACCTCAACATCTCCGACGCCCGCCTGAAGGCCCTGGGCGCCACCGGCCTGCTGCCGGAGATCAAGACCTCCTGCGAGAACCACGAGGGCTCGGGCAAGGTGAAGATCCAGCAGTGGGACGGCAGCAAGTGGGTGCTGGTGTCGGACTGGATCGAGGGTAACAAGAACCTGATCCACCCGCTGTTCAAGGCCTCCGCCGCCAAATACGCAAAAGAGAAAGGCATCACTCCTGCCTGCATGAAGTAGGCGCTTGCGCCGGTGGCCTTGCACGTCTCCCACGACCACCGGCGCTTTTTTCGGATTGCGAATGCACATGAACGCCACACCCATTTCGACCACTGCACCGTCTACGTCCAACGCGGCAACAGGCAAGGTGCTGTCGATCAACAATATCGAAGTCATCTATGACCACGTCATCCTGGTCCTGAAGGGCGTCTCGCTGGATGTGCCCGAGGGCAAGATCGTCGCGCTGCTGGGGGCCAATGGCGCCGGCAAGAGCACTACGCTCAAGGCCATCTCCAACCTGCTGCATGCCGAGCGCGGCGACGTGACCAAGGGCAGCATCGAATTCCGCGGCGAGCGGGTGGACCGCATGACGCCCAACGACCTGGTCAAGCGTGGCGTGATCCAGGTGATGGAAGGGCGGCACTGCTTCGGCCACCTGACCGTGGAAGAGAACCTGCTCACCGGCGCCTATACGCGCGGCATCAGCAACGCCGAGGTGAAGCAGGAACTGGAAAAGATCTACGACTATTTCCCGCGCCTGAAGGTGCGGCGCAAGTCGCAGTCCGGCTATACCTCGGGCGGTGAGCAGCAGATGACGGCGATTGGCCGCGCCATGATGGCCAAGCCCTCGATGATCCTGCTGGACGAGCCCTCGATGGGGCTGGCGCCGCAGATCGTCGAAGAGATCTTCGAGATCGTCAAGGACTTGAACAGCAAGGAGAAGGTGTCCTTCCTGCTGGCCGAGCAGAACACCATGGTGGCGCTGCGTTATGCCGACTTCGGCTACATCCTGGAGAACGGCCGGGTGGTCATGGAGGGCGCCGCCAGCGATCTTTCCGATAACGAGGACGTCAAGGAGTTCTACCTGGGTGTCTCGGGGGCCGGGCGCAAGAATTTCCGCGACATGAAGTTCTATCGGCGCCGCAAGCGCTGGTTGGCCTGAGGGGAGGGCATCATGGCTGATCCCAGGCTGGTACTGGCAGAACTCGATGCGCTGGAGCGGCGTGATCCCGGCCAGCGCGAAGACCAATTGATGCAGGCCTTGCCGCAGCTGGTGGCGCGCGCGCAGGCAGCGCCGGGCTGGGCGCGCATCCTGCAGGGCGTGGACGCGCCGGCGATCCGCTCGCGCAGCGACCTGGCGCGCCTGCCGGTGACGCGCAAGTCCGATCTGAAGGATTTGCAGACCCGTGAGAGCCCCTTTGGCGGCCTCAATACCACACCGGTGCGGTCCTTGCGCCGGCTGTTCGTCTCGCCGGGCCCGATCTTCGATCCTGAAGGCCATGGCGTCGATTGGTGGCGCTTCGCCAGCCCGATGAAGGCACTTGGACTGCAACCCGGACATCTGCTGCAGAACTGCTTTGCCTACCATTTCACACCAGCAGCCTTCATGGTCGAGGGCGGTGCGGCACGCCTGGGCTGTGGCGTGATCCCGGCCGGCATCGGCCAGACCGAACTGCAGGTCAATGCCATGGCGGCCTTGAAGCCTGATGCCTATGTGGGTACACCGTCCTTCCTGAAGATCATCATCGAGAAGGCACTGGAGATGGGCGCCGACATCAGTAGCGTGCAGCGTGCGCTGGTCAGTGCCGAGGCCCTGCCGCCGTCGCTGCGCGCCTGGTTCCATGCCCACGGCGTGCCGCAGGTACTGCAGCTGTACGCCTCGGCCGACATCGGCAATATCGCCTACGAGACGATGAGCGACGGGGTGGTGCATCCCGGCATGGTGCTGGACGAGTCCCTGATCCTGGAGATCGTGCGTCCCGGCACCGGCGATCCGGTCGCCCCGGGCGAGGTCGGCGAGGTAGTGGTGACCTCCTTCAATGCCGACTATCCGCTGATCCGTTTCGGTACCGGTGACCTCTCGGCGGTGGTGCCGGACGTGTCTCCCTGCGGACGTACCAACACCCGCATCAAGGGCTGGATGGGACGGGCCGACCAGACCACCAAGGTACGTGGCATGTTCGTCCATCCCTCCCAGGTGGCTGACGTGGTGCGTCGTCATGGTGACGTGCTGCGCGCGCGCCTGGTGGTCTCGGGCGAGATGGCCAACGACATCATGACCCTGCATTGCGAAGTGGGGGATCCGGCCAATCCGGGCATCGATGTGGGGGCGCTGGCGGGCAGCCTGCGCGACGTCACCAAGCTGCGCGGCGAGGTGCTGCTGGTGGCGCCGGGCAGCCTGCCCAACGATGGCAAGGTCATCGAGGACGCGCGCAAGTACGAGTAGCCGTCCCCGATGGCGCAGCAGAAAATCGCGCTTGTGCATCTGCGGCATCGCGCATAAAATCTTTCGCGGAACATTCGTTCCAACGTCGCTCGGACGGTTCCGGGCGCTTACGTGAAAGACCCTCATGACGCAATCCGCAGATTCGCGCGATTCCTCGCGCACGCCTGACGTTTCTTCTTCCGTTTCTTCCGTTTCTTCGCCCATCGCACCCGCCGAGGCCTTCCCGGTCAGCTTCCCGCGCATCGAACGCCTGCCGCCCTACGTCTTCAACATCACGGCCGAGCTGAAGATGGCCGCGCGCCGCCGTGGCGAGGACATCATCGACATGTCCATGGGCAATCCCGACGGCCCCACGCCACCGCATATCGTGGAGAAGCTGGTGGAGGTGGCGCAGCGCCCCGACACGCACGGCTATTCGTCTTCCAAGGGCATCCCGCGCCTGCGCCGCGCCATCGCGCATTGGTATCGCAGCCGCTACGAGGTGGACTTCGATCCCGACAGCGAAGCCATCGTCACCATCGGCTCCAAGGAAGGCCTGGCGCACCTGATGCTGGCCACGCTGGACAAGGGCGATACCGTGCTGGTACCCAATCCCAGCTATCCCATCCATATCTACGGCGCGGTCATCGCCGGCGCCAATATCCGCTCGGTGCGCATGAGCCCGGGCGTGGACTTCTTCGACGAGCTGGAACGCGCGGTGCGCGAGAGCTATCCCAAGCCCAAGATGATGATCCTGGGCTTCCCCTCCAACCCGACGGCGCAATGTGTGGAGCTGGAGTTCTTCGAGCGTGTGGTCAAGCTGGCGCGCGAGCACCAGATCCTGGTGGTGCATGACCTGGCCTATGCCGATATCACCTTCGATGGCTGGAAAGCGCCCTCCATCATGCAGGTGCCCGGTGCGCGCGAGGTCGCGGTGGAGTTCTTCACGCTCTCCAAGAGCTACAACATGGCCGGCTGGCGGATCGGCTTCATGGTCGGCAATGCCCGCCTGGTGGCGGCGCTGGCGCGCATCAAGAGCTACCACGATTACGGCAGCTTCACTCCCGTGCAGGTGGCCGCCATTGCCGCGCTGGAGGGTGACCAGTCCTGCGTGGAAGAGATCCGTGCCAATTACGAGCGGCGCCGCAACGTGCTGGTCAAGGGCTTGCACGAGGCCGGCTGGATGGTCGATGTGCCCAAGGCGTCCATGTATATCTGGGCCAGGATTCCGGAGCCGTATCGCCAGTTCGGTTCGCTGGAGTTCTCGCGCATCCTGCTGGAACAGGCCAAGGTCTGCGTCTCGCCCGGGATCGGTTTCGGTGAATATGGCGACGAGTACGTGCGCTTCGCCCTGATCGAGAACGAGTCCCGCATCCGCCAGGCCATTCGCGGCATCAAGGCCATGTTCAAGAATGCCAAGGGCGGCTGAGGCAAGACGCCCCGTTCTGCACGATCAAGCCAGCGATGTTATCGTTGGCGGCCTCGCCGGTGCGTGTGCCGTTCTTCCTGCCTCCCTGCGGAACCGCAGCGGGCCGGCTGAGGTCTGAAAACTGTTATCACCCTGATGGATTTGTTGCCATGAAAAAAATAATACTCGCCACCCTGGTCGCCGTGTCTGCGGTGACCGCCCTGGTTCCTGTCGCGCAGGCGCAGGTGTCGGTCAATATCAACATTGGTGCGCCGCCGCCGCCGCGTGCAGAGGTACTGCCGCCGCCGCGTCACGGCTACGTCTGGATTCCGGGATTCTGGGACTGGGACGGTCACCGTCATTTCTGGCGTGAGGGCCACTGGCTGCGCGAGCGCCCCGGCTATGTCTATGCCCAGCCGATCTGGCGCGAAGGCCCGCGTGGCTGGGAGCTCGACCGTGGCGGCTGGCGCAACGGCCCGCCGCCGCGTGGTCATGACCGTCACGACGACGACCGCGACGATCATGACCGTGATCGCGGTCACGGTCGTGGACGCGATTGTCCGCCCGGCCATGAGCGTCGCGGCGAGTGCTGATCCACCGCTTCAAGTAAGAACGGCCGCAACGTTCAACGTTGCGGCCGTTTTTTCATGCTCGGCGGGCTCAGGTCTTGTCCATCAGCGCCGAGACTGCGAAGGAGACGATGCCGGCCGTGATGCAGTACACCGCCAGGCGATAGTGGGGCACGAACTTGGTCACGAAGGGCAGCAGGAAATACAGGACGATGGCGATCAGGACGCTGGTGATGAGTCTTTTCATTGTGATGGCAAGGAGAATTGAACGCTGGTTCTTATGATAGTGCCATTTTGATGTCGGTGGCTTGTGCTGTTTCAGCGCGTGATGAAAGGCTTGCGCGGTGGTGCCGCCGGCAGGGTGGCGGCGGGTGCAGCCGGTTTGGGGCTGTCTGGGGCAGCTGTTGGTGCCGGCTTGATCGGTGTGGCACCCGGCGGCAGGCTGTCGTCCTCGACATGCTCGCTGCTGCCGCCACCGTGGGCATTGAAGAAGCTGACGATGGTGCGCGAGGCATCCAGGTTCTGTGAGCTCTTGCCGCCATTGATGATGGGGGCGGCGCCGCCCGGCCAGGCATGGCCGCCGCCCTTGACTTCGTAGAGCACCACGGCCTGCGCGTCGCTGGCGCTATGGTAGGTGTACTGGCGGATGGTGGTGCCGTCCCCTGCGGTGTCGGCGATATCGTTGATGGCCGGTTTGGGGTCGGCACCATCGGCCTTGACCCAGGCTTCGATGGTCTTGGCCACCGAGATGCGCGGCAGCTGCGATACCTCCTGCTTGCCGATGCCCCCCAGGAAGGGGATGAAGGGGTCGTCGCTGCCATGGATGTGCAGCACCGGCAGGCCGGCCTTGACGGTGTCGGCCGGCACGTCAAGCACGGCGCTGACCACGGCGATGGCCTTGAACAACTGGGGCGCTTCGGCCGCCATGCGGTAAGCCATCATGCCGCCGTTGGACACGCCGACCAGGTAGACCCGCTCTCGATCGGCCAGGCCCTCGGATACCAGCTTGTCGACCAGTGCCCGCAGGAAGGCCACGTCGTCGACCTGGTGCATCTGGGCATAGCCGCAGCAGCCTCCTGAATTCCATGTGCGGGCGTCGATGGCCAGGCCGGTGCCGTTGGGATAGGCGACCATGTAGCCGGCCGCTTCGGCGATCTCGGTCAGGCCGGTGGCGCGCGCCATGATGGAACCGCTGGAGCCGCTGGCATGCAGGGCGATGATCAATGGCTGGGCTTCGCCCACGCCGTTGCGTTCGGAAAAATAGGTGCGCGAGAGCTTGCCCACGCGCAGCGTCTTGAGCGACAGGTCCACCGCCTGTGCCGGCAAGGCGGTGGCCAGGGCCAGTGTGCAGGCGCCGGCCAGCAGCAAGCGCTGCAATAGATGCGACAGGTTCGACAGGGGCAGCAGGGGCAGCAGGGAAGTCGCCAGGCGGCGCGGACGTAGGCGTTTCGTCATGGCAGGCATGCGGGCAATGCGGTTGTGGAACATTGCCCTGATGTTAACGCGCAGAGCAGGCCAGCGCAAAGCGGATTTACATGAAACCGCCTGGCGTCGGCCAGGATCAGCCGCGCGCCGGGATGGCCAGGCCGCGCACCACGGCCGGACGCGCGACGAAGTCTTCCAGCGCACGCGCCACATGGGGGAAGTCCTTGAAACCGACCAGCTCGCCCGCTTCATAGAAGCCGACCAGGTTGCGGATCCAGGGGAAGGTGGCGATATCGGCGATGGAGTAGGCCTCACCAGCCAGCCAGGCATGCTGCGCCAGGCGCTTGTCCATCACGCCCAGCAGGCGACGTGATTCATTGACGTAGCGGTCACGCGGGCGCTTGTCCTCGTACTCCTTGCCGGCGAAGCGGTGGAAGAAGCCCAGCTGGCCGAACATGGGGCCCACCCCCCCCATCTGGAACATCACCCACTGGATCACCTGATAACGCTCGGCCGCATCCTTGGGGAGGAACTGGCCGGTCTTCTCGGCCAGGTACAGCAGGATCGCGCCCGATTCGAACAGCGGCAGCGGCTTGCCACCGGGACCATCAGGATCGATGATGGCGGGGATCTTGTTGTTCGGGTTCAGCGACAGGAACTCCGGCGACATCTGGTCGTTGGTCTCGAAGCTGACCAGGTGGGCTTCGTAGGGCAGGCCGGTTTCTTCCAGCATGATCGAGACCTTCACGCCATTGGGCGTGGGCAGCGAGTACAGCTGGAGGCGATCGGGGTGTTGCGCCGGCCATTTCTGATCGATGGCGAAGGCGGACAGTGCATTGCTCATGTTGGATTCCTATGCGGCAGAAAATTGGGGATCGAATTCCTGCGCGAATTTCTCGAAAGCCTCGATGGCGACCGGGCGGCAGAAGAAGTAGCCCTGGTAGGCATGGCACCCGGCATCGGCCAGGAAGCTGCGCTGGGCATCGGTCTCCACGCCTTCGGCAATGACACCCAGGCCCAGGCTCTGGGCGAGGTTGACAATGGTCTTGGCAATCGAGGCATCGTTGGGGTCGACCAGGACATCGCGCACGAAAGACTGGTCGATTTTAAGCTGATTCAGCGGCAGCCGCTTGAGGTAGGAGAGGGATGAGTAGCCGGTGCCGAAATCGTCCAGCGAGAACTCCACGCCGTACGCCTTGAGGGCGAACATCTTCTGGATGATGTCTTCGACGTTTTCCACCAGCAGGCTCTCGGTGAGTTCCAGCTTGAGGCGGCGCGGATTGGCACCGGTGCGCTCGATGATGTCGAGTACCGTCTGCACGAAATCGGGCTCGCGCAATTGCGGCGCGCTGACGTTCACGGCGATGCTCAGATGTTCGCTGTTGGGCTGGCCGGCCCAGGTGGCCAGCTGCTTGCAGGCGGTTTCCAGCACCCAGTTGCCTAGCGAAAGGATCAGTCCGGTTTCTTCGGCCAGGGGGATGAAGTCTCCCGGCGGCACCATGCCGCGTTGCGGATGCTGCCAGCGCACCAGGACTTCGGCGCCGGTCACGCGGCCGCCTTCGACGATCTGCGGCTGGTAGTGCAGCAGCAACTGGTCGCCATCGATGGCCTTGCGCAGGCCGGCTTCCAGCGCGGCGCGCTCCAGCACCGCGGTCTGCATGGCCGGGTCGAAGAAGCGCAGCGCATTGCGGCCGGTCTCCTTGGCCTTGTACATGGCCAGGTCGGCCTGCTTCATCAGCTCATCCACCGAGGCCGCGCGGCCCAGGAAGACGGTGGCACCGATACTGGCGGTGGTGCGGTATTCGACATCGTCGAGCTGGTAGGTCGCCCCCAGCGCGGCCAGGATCTTCTCGCCCACGGCGCGGGTCTGGGTGGCGGCTTCCTGCTGGTGTTCGTTCAGGCCTTCCAGCACCACCACGAATTCATCGCCGCCGACGCGGGCCACGGTATCGTTCTCACGCACGTTGGCCACCAGCCGCTGGGCCACCTGCTTGAGCAGGGTGTCGCCCTTCTCGTGGCCGACGGTGTCATTCAAGGTCTTGAAGTGATCCAGGTCGATGAACAGCAGGGCCGCGCAGGTCTTGGTGCGCAGCGAGAGGGCGATGGCTTGCTTGAGACGGTCCAGCAGCAGGGTGCGGTTGGGCAGGCGCGTGAGGGCATCGAAGAAGGCCAGCTCGCGGATGCGCTCCTCGGCCAGCTTGCGGTCGCTGATATCGTGATGCGTGCTGACGTAATGGGTGACCTGGTCGTCCTTGTTCTTGACCGCCGAAATGGTCAGCCATTCGGGATAGACTTCGCCATTCTTGCGGCGGTCCCAGATCTCGCCCTGCCACTTGCCGAAGCGGCGCACGCTCTCGCGCATCTCCTGGAAGAAGGCCGGACCGTGGCGGTCCGAGCGCAGCAGGTTGGGGTGCTTGCCGACGATCTCTTCGGCGCTGTAGCCGGTGATTTCGGTGAAGGCCTTGTTCACGCGCAGGATCTTGCTGTTGGCATCGGTGATGAGCATGCCCTCGCGCGAGTCGAAGGCCACGGCCGAGATGCGCAGCTCGGCTTCGATCTGCTTGCGATCGGTGATGTCGCGGCTGCTGGTGCGGAAACCCGTGAAGGCGCCATGCGAATCGGTAATCGGCGCCGAGGACAGGGCCAGCCAGAACACCGAGCCATCCTTGCGCACGCAGCGGAACTCGACGTCTTCGCGCTTTTGTCCATCCATGCAGCGCGCCAGCTCGGCGCGGATGCGACGTTCGTCGTCGGGATGGACGATGGTGCCGATGAAGTCCTTCATCTCCAGGCATTCTTGCACCGAATAGCCGGTGTAGTCGCGCACCGCATGGTTGATCCAGCGCGGGTTGCCGTCCAGCCCCCACCAGACTTCCCAGTTGACGGTGCAATCGGCAATGGCGCGGAACTGCTCTTCGCTGGCGCGCAGTTCGGCCGTCATCTTCTGCGCCAGGCGCATGGCGCGCACGCGGCTGGACATCATCAGCCAGGCCAGCAGCGCCAGCGTCACACTCATGGCGATGCCGGTGGCCGCGATGAGGTGTTCGGCATTGCGGCCGAACTGGGCGGTGAAGCCGTCGGTGGTATGCATGGACAAGGTCCAGTTGTGGTTGCCCACCACCAGGTATTCATTGGCCGACAGCTGTGCCGGCATGAGCTGTGTGGTCTCGCCGGTGGACTGGTACATCAGTGCGGCGGGCTGAGCTTCCACACCGTCGTAAAGCGCGAAGGCGATGCTGCGGGTGCTCTCGCCATAGAGGCTGGCGATGACATCGTTCATGCGGAAGATCGCATGTACCCAGCCGATCAGGCTGGCACGCCGCTGCGCAATGGTCCCCTGGGGCTTGCCGCGCTCATAGAGCGGCAGGTACATCATGAAGGCCGGATATTGGCGGCCGTCGATGCTGGGCATGTCGACCTTGCCGGAGATGGTCGCGATGCCGGAGTCGCGTGCCTTTTCCATGGCCGCCCGACGCACCGGATCGGACCACTGGTCGAAGCCGAAGGGCAGGCGGTTGCGGCCCACGTAGGGTTCGCGCAGGATGGTGGGCGCATAGGCCTCACGCTGGCCGGTCGGACGAACCTGGTAGTCTTCGATGCCCTGGCGGGCCATGCGCGCCAGGTGGGCCGGCATGGCGGCCGCGGGGATCCATTCCTCGATGGAGATGGCCTGGATGCCGGAGAAGTTGGCGTCCAGGTTCAAGGCATTGACATAGTCGCGAAAGTTGCCGCGATCGATGCTGCCCGTGGCGGCGACCAAGCCCTGCACGCCATGCAGCATCTGCTCGTAGGAGGCCATGCGCTGCTCGATGCGGCTGACGGTCTCGCGCAGTACCGAGGCGAATTGCGAGTGCAGTTCCTTGTTGGCGGCGTCGCGTTCGTGGTCCCAGGCGGTCCAGGTGACGCCCAGTCCGGTAGCCAGGATCAGCAGGGGGAGCAGGATCAGGCGTATCCAGTTCACGGTTTGCTCTGGAACTCGACCATGGCGGCCGCCAGTTCCGCACTGAAGTACTTCTGGAAGATGCGCAGGACGGTGCCGTCGGCCAGCATGGCGTTGACCAGCGCGCGCCATTTTTCCTGTTCGGCGGGCGGCAAGGCCTTCCTGGACATGATCAGTCCGTGCGGCACGGAGGGGTCGTCGAAGCTGATCACGCTGGTGACTTCACGGATACGCTTTTCCTCTACCACCGGATAGTCGAAGGGTTCCATGATCATGCCCTGGATGCGATTGAGCAGCAGGGCATCGTAGAGTGGCTCCAGACCACCGGCCTGGCTGACCCGATTGGCCGCGCTCAACTGGTCCACCATGCGGTTGGCATTGGCGCTGTAGCGGAAGCTGCGGATCACGCCCAGCTGGAAATGTTCGTTGCGGTTGACATCGGCCAGGCGGGTGATGCCGGCGTCCTTGCGCACCAGCAGGTAGTACTTGTTGCTGAAGTACCAGGCGAAGGCGGCATACTTGTCCCGCTCGGGGTTGCTGATGCCGGAGAGGCTGAAGTCCAGCGCACCCGATTCGATCAGTTGCCAGATACGCGCACGCGACATCAGGCTGACATTGACCTTGCAGCCACTGCGGCGGATCAGCTCATCAGCAAAATCCTTGTCGATGCCGGTGTCGGTCGCGGCGGAATAGAGCAGGCCGTGGTCATGCAGGCCCAGCGTATAGGTGCGCGAGCAATCGGGGCCGTCGGGCCCGGCGCTGCCGGCAGCGACACTGTCGGGGGAGGCGAACAGTGCAATGACCAGCGCAACAAGAAGCGAGGTGACGCCCGCACAGCAAGGAACTGCGCGATTGCGAATGAAATGACTGAAAATACCGCCCCCTATTTGTACTCCACCATATGGACACGGCGTGAATGGGGCGAATGATCTCGCTGCCTGGATTCGTGCTCGTCGTGCCTCCTTGCGTGACGCCGCCGTGGCGCTACGCTCGATCTGATTGTCTGATCCCCGGTTTGCCAACTGGTATGACCATCCAGCCCGCCCGACAGCGCCGGAAAGCGGCTGCGGCATTGGCCCGATGGCGGATCGACGTCGGGGGATGTTACCCGAGCACATTCCAATGCGCAACACAATGCACGGTCCTTTTCAATTGCAACAAGGAACAGCTTGTTTGTGGAGGTGTTGTCGACAATTGGCGCCCGATAAAGCAACAAAATGGCGTCCGGAAGCAGGAGCGTGAAGCCGGCCGACACCGGCCTCTGTACTGGCTTGAGGCGGTGTCGGCGGGGGGGCTGGCTCAGATGAACATGCCCCCCGAGACTTCGACACGCTGGGCATTGACCCAGCCATTGTCCGGACGCAGCAGGGAAGCGATGGCAGCGCCGATGTCATCGGGTAGACCAGCGCGCCCCAGCGCGGTCTGGGCGGCCACGAAGGCGTTGAGCTGGGCGTTGTCGCGTACGCGTCCGCCGCCGAAGTCGGTTTCGATGGCGCCCGGCGCCACGGTGTTGACCGAAATGCCACGTGCACCGAATTCCTTGGCCATGTAGCGGGTCATCACTTCCACGCCGCCCTTCATCGCGGCGTAGGCGGCATAGCCGGGCAGGGAGAAGCGCGCCAGCCCGCTGGAGATGTTGATGATGCGCCCGCCATCGGCTAGCAGCGGCAGCAGCGCCTGGGTCAGGAAGAACATGCCCTTGAGGTGGACGTTGAAGAGCTCGTCGAAAACGGCCTCGGTGGTCTCCTCGATGGTCGCGTGCATGCCCATGCCGCCGTTGTTGACCAGATAGGTGAAGCGCTCGCTTTGCCAGTGTTCCTGCAGGGCGGTGCGCACGGCCTGGGCGAAGGCGGGGAAGCTGGCACTGTTGGCCAGGTCCAGCTGCAGGGCCACGGCCTTGCTGCCCAGGGCTTGCAATTCGACAACGGTGGCCTCGGCGGCGGCGCGGTTGCCGACGTAGGTGAGGATGATGCCCACGCCGTCGCGCGCCAGATGCAGGGCGGTGTTCTTGCCCAGGCCGCGGCTGCCGCCGGTGATCAGGGCGATACGTGGGGAGGTGTTGGTGGTCTGGTTCATGTCGGGCTCCTTGAAGAATGTGTCATGGGTTGGGTTTTGCTTGACAACGGAGCCCAGTATATTGAGAAGATTTTTCTTAATAAATTTCTTGTTTGATATTAGACTTTTCAATATTCAATAATAATCGAGGCCGGTACATGAACCAGTTGGATACCCTCAAGATCTTCCAGCGCGTGGCTGAACTGGCCAGTTTCAGTGGCGCAGCACGCCAGCTGGGCCTGCCCAATGCCAGCGTCTCGCTGGCCATCCAGCAACTGGAACAGATGCTGGGCACGCGTCTGCTCCAGCGCACCACACGGCGCGTGCAACTGACTGCCGATGGCGAGGCCTTCTACCGGCGCAGCAAGGAGCTGCTGGATGACTTCGAGTCCTTGCGGGCCATGTTCCATGCCGGCGGGCAGGCCCTGAGCGGCCGCCTGCGGGTGGACATGTCCAGCGCCATGGCGCGCGAGGTGGTGTTGCCGGCCTTGCCGGCGTTCCTGGAACGGCATCCGCAACTGGAGGTGGAGCTCTCGGCCAGCGACCGTCGTGTCGACCTGGTGGCCGAGGGCTTCGATTGCGTGCTGCGCACGGGGACTCTGGATGATTCCTCGCTGGTGGCGCGCCCCATCGGTCATCTGGTACAGATCAACTGCGCCAGCCCGGCCTACCTGAAGCGCTACGGTACACCGCGCAGCCTGGACGACCTGGCGCATCACAAGCTGGTGCACTATCGCCAGGTTCTGGGTGGACGTTCACCGGGGTGGGAATGGTCGGACGGCAAGCAGACCCACCTGCTGCCCATGGCCGGCAGCGTCACCGTCAACAGTACCGAGACCTACTATGCCGCCTGCCAGGCCGGACTCGGCCTGATCCAGCTGCCGCTGGTGGGAGCGCGCAAGCGCAAGCTGCTCGATGGCGGGCGGGTGGTGGAAGTATTGCCGCAATATCGTCCGGCACCGATGCCCATCAATATCCTCTACGCCAGCCGCCGCCATGTGCCGGCGCGACTGGCCGGCTTCATGGACTGGCTGCATGAGCTGATTTTCCCGCTGACGCAGGAAGGCGGCATGCAAGCCTGAGAGGGCAAGGAAGGGGGGGGCTCAGGCCAGCAGCGTGCGCCCCACAGGATCGATGGTGACGCTGCCACGGCCGATCTCGATGACGCGCCCGCCGACCTGGATGGCCTTGTCCGCCGATACCGCCAGATGCAGGCGCGAAGGCCGGTCCACAGCCGCGCCCTGGTCGATCGCATAGCGCGCCGGCAGGGCATGGTCAGTGGCCAACAGCCAGCCGCCCAGGTTGGCGCAGGCCGAACCGGTGCCCGGATCCTCGGCCACGCCGCCGCCCTGCTTGGTGAAGAAGTAACGCGCCAGCACCTGGCCCGGCGCCGCATCATCAAAGGCAAAGACATAGGCCGTCTTGCGGCCCAGGCTGCTGACCGGCCAGTGTTCCAGGCTGCCGCTGTCGGGCTGGGCGCGGCGCACCGCATCCGTCGTCTTGAGCGGGATCAGGAACTGATCGGCACCGGTATCGACCCAGATCGGATCGGCGGCCAGGTCGTCGGCCTGCAAGCCCACCAGCGCCGCGGCGTCGACGCGCGAGAGCGGCGAGGGCGCTGTCTTCACGCCGCCCGGGCAGGGGGCGGTAAAGGTCCAGACATCGCCCTGGGCCGTCACCGGCACCACGCCGGCCTTGAACTCCAGCGTGAGCGCATCGCCCAGGCCCAGCAGTTCGCGCACGGCATGTGCGGTGCCCAGCGTGGGATGGCCGGCAAAGGGCATCTCATAGCCGGTGGTGAAGATGCGCACGCGCGCATCGGCCACCGTCGAGGGCAGGATGAAGGTGGTTTCCGAGAGATTGAACTGCAGGGCCAGCGCCTGCATGGTGGCATCGTCCAGGCCACGGGCGTCGTCGAACACGCACAGGGGATTACCGCCGAAGGTCGATTCGGCGAAGACATTGAGCAGGCGGTAGGCGTAGGTGGCGGGCATGAAGGTCTCGCGGCAGGGTGGTCAGGGCAAACGATTCTATCGGCCAGCCCTGCCGCGAGACAGATACAGTTTATTCGTCGACGGCGATACAGTTGCGGCCCAACTGTTTGGCGCGGTACAGGCGACGGTCAGCCAGTTCCAGGAACTCGATGCGTTGATCCATGGGTGAGGGCACGATGGTGGCCACGCCCTGGCTGATGGTGATGATCTCGGCCACCTGCGAGCTGGCATGCGGGATGGCTGCTTCAAGGACCAGGTTGCGGCAGCGCTGTGCTACTTGCAGGGCAGCCTTTTCATCGCACTCGGGCAGGATCAGTACGAATTCCTCGCCGCCGTAGCGGGCGAAGAAATCGCGGCTGCGGGTGGCGGTCTCGCTGAGGAGCCGCGCCACCTGCTTCAGGCATTCGTCGCCACGGATGTGACCGTATTTGTCGTTGTATTGCTTGAAGTAATCGATGTCGAGCATGATCAGCGACAGCGGCGCGCGCGAGCTCACCGCATTGGCCCATTCCACCTCCAGGGCCGAGTCGAACATGCGGCGGTTGGCCACATTGGTGAGGCCGTCGCGATAGGACAGGGCTTCCAGTTCCTTCTGCAATTCGATCAGGCGCGCCTCGGTCTTCTTGCGCTCGGTGATGTCGAACATGAAACCGATCAGGGAGTTGGGGCTGCCATCGTCGTTGCGCACCACATGCACCACGTCACGGATCCAGATGTGCTCGCCATCGCGGGTGAGGGCGCGGTAGTCGGCTTCGTGGTCGGCACCGGCCTTGGACTGGGCGATGCAGAAATTGACCACCGCCTCGCGATCCTCGGCATGGATGCGCATGGCCCAGTCCTCGGCACTCTTCCAGCTCTCCGGCGTCCAGCCGAGCAACTCCTCGATCTGCGGGCCGATGTAGGCGAATTGCATGGTGCTCCAGTCGATCTTCCAGGGAATGGCCTTGGTGGACTCCAGCAAGGTCTTGTAGACCGCGCTGTCGGGCTCCATCAGTTCTTGGATTGTATTGGTCATGGCGTGTAGGGGGCAGTCTGTTTGTATGGGTTGCCGCGTGGAAACCAGGCGGGCTGGGCGTTTCCGCACGGCATGGCACGCTACGGCACGCGCGCAAGCATAACCCGCCGCCGTCCATTGCGCTGGAAAAATATTCCTATCGGCATTGTTGTCGTGGCGCATGTGGCGTGCGGGCGACGGGGCTATCGTTTTTCCTTATACCCCTATCCCCATTCGGTATTTCCGTCTCCGGGCGTGGTGCGGATAGACTTCAGTCACAGCAGTTTTCCTGACGGAGATTGTTGTGTTGACCGCTACCACGGTCGAAGTGTCTGGCAGTGATGCACCGTACCCGGCGCAGTAATGGCAGACGCTATCTGAATCAAAACTTTGGAGACAAGCAATGGAAATCCGTTCGGCAGCTGAGCCTGCCGCAGCGTCGGCGCCTACCGTAGAAGGCGGCCGCGACTGCGCACAGGCTGCGACCCAAGTGAGCGCTCACAGGCCGCTTCCCCCCGGGGAATCCGGCACCCCCGCGACAGACGGCGTGCACACCGTCGTTGCCACCCCGACCGGGGATGTCCCGCTGGCTCCGGTCAGCCTGGACGACAAATACACCGCCACCTCAGGGGCGATCTACCTCTCCGGCATCCAGGCCCTGGTGCGCCTGCCGATGCTGCAGCAACTGCGCGACCGCAAGGCCGGGCTGCATACCGCCGGTTTCATCTCAGGCTATCGTGGCTCGCCGCTGGGCGGGCTGGACGAAGCCCTGTGGCATGCCCAGCCGCACCTGGCCGCGCATGGCGTGAAGTTCCAGCCGGGCGTGAACGAGGACATGGCCGCCACCGCCGTCTGGGGAACCCAGCAGGTCAAGCTGATCGGCCCGTCCGAGTATGACGGCGTCTATGCCATGTGGTACGGCAAGGGCCCCGGCGTGGACCGCTGCGGCGACGTCCTGAAGCACATGAACCATGCCGGCACCTCGGCCCATGGCGGCGTGCTGCTGGTGGCAGGCGACGACCACGGCGCCTATTCCTCGACGCTGCCACACCAGTCCGACCACATCTTCTCGGCATCGATGATCCCGATGCTCTATCCCTGCAACGTCCAGGAATACCTGGACCTGGGCCTGCACGGCTGGGCCATGTCGCGCTACTCCGGTTGCGTGGTGGGCTTCAAGGCGCTGGCCGATACGGTCGAATCGAGCGCCTCGGTGGATGCCGACCCCTTCCGCGTCGATATCAAGCTGCCGACCGACTTCGTCATGCCCGAGGGCGGCCTCAATGCGCGGCTCTCCACCGACACGCTGGGCGTGCAGGCGCGCAAGCAGGAAGCGCTGATGCAGGACTACAAGATCTATGCCGCGCTCGCCTATGCCCGTGCCAACAAGCTCAACCGCGTCATGATCGATAGCCCCAAGGCGCGCCTGGGCATCATCGCCTCGGGCAAGTCCTATCTGGATGTGCTGGAAGCGCTGTCCGAACTGGGTATCGACGAAACCTTCGCCGCCGAGCTGGGCCTGCGTCTGTTCAAGGTCTCCATGCCCTGGCCACTGGAACCCGATGGCGTGCGTGAGTTCGCCCAGGGGCTCGACGAGATCCTGGTGGTGGAAGAAAAACGCCAGATGGTCGAATACCAGTTGAAGGAACAGCTCTACAACTGGCGCGACGACGTGCGTCCGCGCGTGATCGGCAAGTTCGACGAGAAGGGTGAATGGGTGGCGCCACGCGGCGAGTGGCTGCTGACTTCCAAGGCCGATTTCTCGGTGGCGCAGATCGCCCGCGTCATCGCCGCGCGTATCGCGCGCTTCCACACCAGCGACCTGATCAAGGCACGCCTGGCCTTCCTCGATGCCAAGGACGCCGTGCTCACCAAGGCAGTCAGCACGCCGCCGCGCCCGGCCTACTACTGCTCGGGCTGCCCGCACAATACCTCTACCCGGGTGCCCGAGGGCAGCTTCGCGCTGGCCGGCATCGGCTGCCACGTCATGGCCACGGCCATCTATCCCGAATTCAACAAGCTGACCACCCACATGGGCGGCGAGGGCGCGCCCTGGATCGGCCAGGCGCCGTTCTCCCAGGTGCCGCACGTGTTCGCCAACCTGGGCGACGGCACCTACTTCCATTCCGGCTATCTGGCCATCCGCGCGGCAGTGGCGGCACGGGTCAACATGACCTACAAGATCCTCTACAACGATGCGGTGGCCATGACTGGTGGCCAGCCCGTCGATGGCACGGTGTCGGTGCCGATGATCGCCCAGCAGATGGCGGCCGAAGGCGTGCAGCGCATCGCCCTGGTCTCCGAGGACATCAGCCGCTACAGCGACCGTTCCGCGCTGCCGGCAGCCGTGACACTGCACGACCGCAAGGAGATGGATGCGGTCCAGCGCGAGCTGCGCGAGTTGCCTGGCGTCACCGTCATCATCTATGACCAGACCTGCGCGGCCGAGAAGCGTCGTCGCCGCAAGAAGGGCGAGTTCCCCGACCCCAACGAGCGCCTCTTCATCAACTCCGCCGTCTGCGAAGGCTGCGGCGACTGCGGCGTGCAATCCAATTGCACCTCGCTGTTGCCGCTGGAGACCGAGTTCGGGCGCAAGCGCGTCATCGATCAGTCCTCCTGCAACAAGGACTATTCCTGCGTCAAGGGTTTCTGCCCCAGCTTCGTGACGGTGACCGGCGGCAAGCTCAAGAAGTCGCGTACCGGTGTAACGAAGAAGGACGCAGTCGATGATTTCGGCGCGTTGCCGCAACCGCTGCTGCCATCCTGCGAGACGCCGTTCAACATCCTCATCAACGGCATCGGCGGTACCGGCGTCATCACCATCGGCGCCCTGATGGGCATGGCCGCGCATCTGGAAGGCAAGGGCGCCTCGGTGCTGGACATGACCGGCATGTCGCAGAAGAATGGTTCGGTGACCTCGCACGTACGCATCGCCGCCCGCCGTGGCGCCATCCGCGCCCAGCGCATCGCCACCGGCGAAGCCGATCTGGTGCTGGGCTGCGACATGCTCACCGCCGGCGCCTTCGATGCCATCTCCAAGATGCGCCCGGGCCGCACCCGCGCCGTGGTCAACCTGCACCAGCAGCCGCCCGGCCAGTTCGCCAAGAACCCGGACTGGCAATTCCCCTTCGAGGAGGTCAAGGCCCTGATCGTCGAATCAGTCGGCCAGCAAGCCGATTTCATCGACGCCACCCGCCTGGCCACGGCGCTCATGGGCGACTCCATCGCGACCAACCTGTTCATGCTCGGCTATGCCTGGCAGCGCGGTGAATTACCCCTGACCGAGGCGTCGCTCTTGCGTGCCATCGAACTCAATGGCGTGGCCGTCGAGGCTAACAAGACCGCCTTCCGCTGGGGCCGCCGCGCCGCCGTCGACCTGCTGAAGGTGGAGCGCATCGCCGTGCCGGCGCAGCCGGTGGTGTTGCATCTGCCGCAGTCGCTGGATCAGTTGGTCAAGCGTCGCGTGGCCTTCCTGACCGATTACCAGGACGCCCGCTACGCCGGCCAGTTTGCCGAAGTGGTGGAAGCCGTGCGCGCCGCGGAAGCGCCACTGGGCAGCGAAAAGCTGACCATGGCGGTGGCGCGCAACCTGTCCAGGCTGATGGCTTACAAGGATGAGTACGAGGTGGCCCGCCTCTACACCAACGGCCAGTTCCAGAAGGAGCTGGCGCAGCAGTTCGAGGGCGATTTCAGCCTCAGCTTCAACCTGGCGCCGCCGATCTTTGCCCGCAAGGATGGCCAGGGCCACCTGGTCAAGGCCCGCTATGGCAGCTGGATGATGGGCGCCTTCAAGCTGCTGGCGCGCATGAAGGGCCTGCGTGGCGGTGCCCTGGACCTGTTCGGCCGCACCGAGGAGCGCCGCATGGAGCGCGCCTTGGTGGTCGAATATCGCCAGCTGGTGCTGGGCCTGCTGCCGCGACTGACGGCGGCCAACCTGGCGGCGGCCATCGAACTGGCGCAATTGCCAGAGCAGGTACGCGGCTACGGCCACGTCAAGCTGCAGGCAGTGCAGGCCATGCGCGCGCGCCAGGCCACGCTGCTGGCCGGCTTCGACCAGGCCGGCAAGCCTGCGCTGGTAGCGGCCTGACCGAACCCGGCGATGCCCGCAATGTCGCGCCGGTGACAACCGCCCGGCGCGATTTCCATTAAGCTACAGGCCACTGGCGGGATACCCTGCACCCGCACGGCAGAACAAAGACAACGAACAGGAGACAAGCATGGATTTCGACCTCAACGAAGACCAGGTGGCCTTCCAGCAAAGTGCGCGCGACTTTGCCGTCGGCGCGATGGCCCCCTTCGCGGCCAAGTGGGACGAGGAGGCGCATTTTCCGCTGGACGTCATCGCCCAGGCCGGCGAACTCGGCTTCTGCGGCCTCTATACGCCCGAAGCCGAAGGCGGGCTGGGACTCTCGCGGTTGGATGCCACCGTGGTCTTCGAGGAACTGGCACGCGCCTGTCCCTCCACGGCCGCCTACATCACCATCCACAACATGGTCAGCTGGATGGTCGCCAGCTGGGGCCAGTCGTCGCTCAAGGCCGACTGGTGCGAACAGCTGGCCAGCGGCCGCAAGCTCGGCTCCTACTGCCTCACCGAACCGGGCGCCGGTTCCGATGCGGCATCGCTGAAGACCACGGCCCGCCTGGTCGATGGTCATTACGTGATCAACGGTTCCAAGGCCTTCATCTCGGGCGCGGGCAGTACCGATCTCCTGGTGGTGATGGCGCGCACCGGCGGCGAGGGCGCGCGTGGCGTGTCGGCCATTGCGGTGCCGGGCAACGCGCCGGGCGTGAGCTACGGCAAGAAGGAAAGCAAGATGGGCTGGAACAGCCAGCCCACCCGCACCATCAGCTTCGACAACGTCAAGGTACCGGCCGACCATCGCCTGGGTGAGGAGGGGCAGGGCTTCGTCTTCGCCATGAAGGGCCTGGACGGCGGACGCATCAACATCGCCACCTGCTCGGTCGGGGCGGCCCAGGCGGCGCTGGATGCGGCGCACGCCTACATGAAGGAGCGCAAGCAGTTCGGACGACCGATTGCCGACTTCCAGGCGCTGCAATTCAAGCTGGCCGACATGCAGACCGAACTGGTCGCGGCCCGCCAGATGGTCCGCCTGGCCGCCACCCGGCTCGATGCCGGCGCGCCCGATGCCACGACCTATTGCGCCATGGCCAAGCGGCTGGCGACCGACCTGGGTTTCCGCATCTGCAACGAGGCGCTGCAATTGCATGGCGGCTATGGATACATCCGCGAATACCCGCTGGAACGCTATTTCCGCGACGTGCGCGTACACCAGATCCTGGAAGGCACCAACGAGATCATGCGCGTCATCATCGCGCGCAGCCTGCTGGGCCGCGACAACCTGGACGACATCCGCTGAACATTCTTGAACCGAAGGGAAAGCATGGCTACCTATACCAACCTCAAGCTGGAAAAACACGGACACACCGCACTGCTGACGCTGGCCAACCCGCCGGCCAACACCTGGACGCGCGAGGCGCTGGTTGACCTGACGCGCCTGGTCAAGGACCTCAACGCCGACAACGACATCTACACTTTGGTCGTCACCGGCGAGGGCGAGAAGTTTTTCTCGGCCGGCGCCGACCTGAAACTGTTTGCCGATGGCGACAAGGCCCGCGCCCGCGACATGGCACGCCGCTTTGGCGAAGCCTTCGAGGCGCTCTCGGGTTTCCGTGGCGTTTCCATTGCCGCCATCAATGGCTATGCCATGGGCGGCGGACTGGAATGCGCCCTGGCCTGCGACATCCGCATCGCCGAGGAACAGGCGCAGATGGCCTTGCCGGAAGCCGCCGTGGGCCTCTTGCCCTGCGCCGGCGGTACCCAGAACCTGCCCTGGCTGGTGGGCGAAGGCTGGGCCAAGCGCATGATCCTGTGCGGCGAGCGCGTCAATGCCGAGACCGCCTTGCGCATCGGCCTGGTGGAAGAGGTGGTGCCCAAGGGCCAGGCGCGTGAACGTGCGCTGGCGCTGGCCCTGCAGGCGGAAAAGCAGAGCCCCTCGTCGGTAGCGGCCAGCAAGCAGCTGATCCAGGGCGCCCGCCACAATCCGCTGGGCACCATCCTGCAGACCGAGCGCGAGCTGTTCGTCGATCTCTTCGATACCCAGGACCAGCAGGAGGGCGTCAATGCCTTCCTCGAAAAACGCGCGCCGCAATGGAAGAACGCCTGAGCAACTGCCTGAAGCCGGTTCGACATTATCTGCACACCGGCTGAGGTTTTCTGCACCATGACCTGTTTTTGACGCGGCAAACGTGGCGTCGGGGCAGGCGTGGTGCGCTGTCATTGGGCTAGACTGGCGAGCGTGATCATCCTGATCCATCCGATTCGTTGGATGCATCCGATCCCGTCGAGGTCCGCCATGTCATCGCGTCTTGCTGCTTTCTGTTTTTCCCTGCTGGCACTGTCATCGCTGTCCCCGGCGGCGACGGCTTCCGAGCTGTCGGACCAACTCGCCCAGGGCGACCAGGTACTGATCATGCGGCATGCACGAGCCCCTGGCATCGGTGACCCGGCCGGTTTCGTTCTCGGCGACTGCAGTACCCAGCGCAACCTCAACGAAGAGGGCCGCGAACAGGCACGCAAGATCGGCAACTGGTTGCGCCAGCAGGGCGTGAGCCGTGCCGTGGTCGCCAGCAGCCCCTGGTGCCGCACCAGGGAGACGGCCGCTTTGCTGGGCTTCGGCGAACCCCAGGCACAAGACGCACTGGCCTCGTTCTTCAACGACCCGGTCCAGGCGGAAACGGCCAACCGCCGGCTGGAGCAGTACCTGCGTAGCGCCTTGCCCGGCAAGGGTAGCCGGGCGTTGATCCTGGTGACGCACGATGTCAACATCGCCGGCTGGACCGGAGAGAGCCTGGCCTCGGGCGAGATGGTGCTGGTGCGGGTAGATGCCGGCGGCAGGCCGGTTTCGCACAAGGTCTACGCGCGCCCGGATTGAGCCGGCCGGGCCCGGCCCCCGGCCCTGCATCGCTACATGCCTCGCGGTGTTTTGTGTTAACGTGGGCGGCTTCGTCCTTACGACTGTCCGCGAGCCCCGCATGCCCATCGTCTACCGTACCGACCTGCGCCTGACTGCCGATCAATTCATCGACATCCTCTCCCGCACCTCACTGGGCCCGCGCCGCCCGCTGGAGGACCGCGACTGCATGCAAGCCATGGTCGAGCATGCCAATCTGATCGCCACTGCCTGGGACGGTGAACTGCTCATTGGCGTGGCCCGTTGCGTCACCGATTTCGTCTATGCCTGCTATATGTCGGAGCTGGCGGTGGATGAGCAGTACCAGCGCCGGGGCATCGGCAAGGAACTGATCCGCGCCGCCCGCAGCCGCCTCGGCCCACGTTGCCGCCTGCGCCTGCTGGCGGCCCCCGACGCAGCCGATTACTACGGACATATCGGCTTTGCGCACAGTCCGCGCTGCTGGGAGCTCACGCCTGGCAACGAGCTGAAATAAGCCAGCACGCGTGTTTCGGTGAAGGTGGTCAGTCGATCCGGTAGCGTGGATATATCCAGTTCGGCGAACTGGGCATCGGGCAATCTGAAATGACGGTAACTGGCTCAAACCACGTATCTATGCATTCCAAACCAATAACTCCCCCAAGAGGCAGGCGCATGGATTTTCTCCGTACCTTGATCATTGGAAACTCGGGCGCCGGAAAAAGCTGGCTGGCTGATCGACTAGCCGAGAAATACGGTAGCCCTCACATTGACCTCGATTCACTTCATTGGCTGGGCACCGGGTACAACGAAGCCCGGGAGAGAAGCGAAACGATAGCCTTGGTCAAGTCAGCGGCGTCGCAAGATCAGTGGGTCATTGAGGGGATTTATGGCTGGCTTGTCAGCGAGATTGCAGCGAATGCCACAGCGTTGATATGGCTATGTCCTGACGAAGGGGAATGTATAAAAAACATTCAACAAAGAGGCCGGCGTGGCAATGCAAGCGAACAGTCATTCTCCGACTTGCTTGACTGGGCTCAAACTTACAGGTTGCGTACTGGATCGAGCTCCTTCAGCGTGCACCAACGAATTTTCGAAGAATTTGCCGGGACCAGATATCTGTTTAGAGAGCGAACAGAGATAAGCAGATTTTTGGACCGGTAAAGAGGCCATGGCCATGTTCATGGCTGCTTCCGGCCAGTTGCAGACTTGTCGCCTATTGAGGGTTGATTGATACCATCTCTTGAAGACGCTCTGTCCAATAAGCTAATTTGAGCTAGTTGAAACAATGACTGTTTATTCTGAGCACTACACTCCTGTCAAAAATGGGACTCCATTCTTACTGCCGCAAATATCCAAGTTGGCGGAAATCTGGTTCGACATTGCTGATGATGTGTCGTCTGCAGTGAGGAAATGGGAAGAGATGGACTTCATCAGGTTGAGCTCGACCGATGGTACTAATGAAGGCCTGCAGGATCAGACTAAGTTCATCGACCATGCCATTGCCATAGGTGCCTCGTTGGTTGTTTATAACAAGCGGCAAGTCCCTGTGTATCTAGCACCGCTGTCGCTTTCCGCGCGTCAGCAAGCGGAATTGTTCCCCAAGTGTGGGAGTTGTACTACCGTTATTCATGGTGCCGTACCGACCGCAGCTACGCATATTGCCCCTAGGATCTTTGATGCGTCGCTTGTCCATTTAGTACATACGACTGACCTATCAAGAGATGTGTCAGCATGGAAAGATAAGGGTTTTATAACGTTAGGTACTGCAGATATCGTCGCTAAAAACGGCGACCAGGGAGTTACTCTGCGCTTAAAGTCTGCGGCTATTTCTGCCGACGCCTCACTCGTTTTTTTTCAGATCACACCTGCCAAGCTGCGGACTATTCGACGAGATTTGAATGGGCGTATTGAAATGGGGGGCGTGCTCGCAGATCCTCCTGTGAGCTTTCACACTAGTGGAAGTAGCGTAATGCAGGCCGTATTCCTAGCGCCGATATCGTCCCAAGCCCGGGAAACCGCAAAATCTGAGCTACCTAGTAGTTATGTTCCTGTGGAATTGAAACCAAATTAGAGAATCTATCGTCCGCAATCGGCCAACAACGGACGAAACTGAATACAAGGTTTAGATGAGAAAAGAAATTCAGCGTCTGATTGAATTGGGACGACTTCCGAGCGAGGACGCCGCTGACGTTGAGATGCTACGCAAGTACGATCTGGAATATCGCGCAATTGAACGCCCGATTAGCGATGAAGAAGTTGAGGCACTTATCGAGCTATTTGGAGAAGACGGTTGCTATGGTTTGGCTTCCTCACTCATGCATCTCATAGAAACGGCACCAAGCTGGCCAATAAGGAGCTGTTTAGGCAACGTGCATAATCCATGGATTCTTGAGCTGAAGGCACGGGCGCTACGAGGCGGGCGTTTGTGAGAGGTCCTGCGGCTTTGTTGTTGAAGCTGCCGCGTCCGCCTCCGGTCAAAAGCAGAGACTGTCATTTACCATGCAACTTCGAATCACAAGTATCACCTCGTCGGAAGTAGGAGCGCAGATTAGCAGCATAACAACCGCGCTGGAGGACAGACTTTGTCCGCTCATTGAGCCAAACCAGTACGGCACAGGAATAGACCAATTTGTCGCGTTCTTCGTGTCAGTCGATTCGGATCCAGTGGCGAATGAACGTTACTGCATCGCTAATAACCGGTCGGGGCGCTTTAAGCACATGTTGACTGGTGAAACAGTTCGTTTTGTCGGAATCGCAGTTCCGGTCGATCCACAAATCGTTCTCAAATATCCACCCGGAAAATTATCTTCCCACCTTGAAAAATTGTTCTTGGACGAGCTTGCATCGCCAGCCTATGTCATGCCGAAGAGATTTGAACGAGAAAGACTATGGCACGACATTTCAACTGCGCTGAAGGCGGCTAGCAGCCAATAACGGACTTCTTACGCTTCGCTCAGTCCAGTCCGTTCAGGGTTGAGTGCCCAACTCGAACTGAACTGAGGGCCCGAGAGCCTCCGAAATATGGTCCACCACCGCATTATTAATATTTTCGACTGTTTGTCATGATCCAGATCCAGCCCTATTCCCCCGAGCATGCCGCTGGCGTCATCGACGTCATCCTCCCCATCCAGCAACAGGAATTCGAGATTCCCATCACCCTGGAAGGCCAGCCCGACCTGCAGGACATTCCCGGTTTTTACCAGAAGGGATGGGGCAATTTCTGGGTCGCGCTGGACGAGGGTAGGGTGGTGGGGACGATTTCGCTGCTCGACATCGGCAACGACCAGGTGGCGCTGCGCAAGATGTTCGTGGCCGCCAGCCATCGTGGCCGTGAGTACGGTACCGCTGCGCGCCTGCTGGAAGGCGCCATCGCCTGGGCACGTCAACAGGGCGTGCGCCAGATCTACCTGGGCACCACGGCCAAGTTCCTGGCCGCGCATCGCTTCTATGAAAAGAATGGTTTCCGGCTCATCGAGAAGACCGAGCTGCCGCCGGCCTTCCCGGTGATGGTGGTCGATACGCGCTTCTATGCGCTCGATTGCACCTGATCCATCGGCCTCATAGCCGGCGATCGCTGTCCACGCCGAAGTAGAACCACTCATTGCCCGGCAAGGCGCGCGGGTTGGGGAAGACGATGTAGCCATCGCCGGGGGCGGTGACCGGCGTGCCGCCATGACGGTGGCCGATGACCTCGCCCTGGCGCACGCGATCGAAGCTGGCCCATTCGCGGGTGAAACTGTCGGCGGCGTGGTCCATGTCGATCACGTCGACTAAGCGGATGATCTCGATACCTTCCACCGGCGGCGCCAACGGTACATCGATCATGCCCAGCAGGGCCAGGGTCTGGCGAATGGCGTGATAGGCCACCTGCGGCGCGCGCGGGTCGTCGTGCTGGCCGCATTCCAGCGTCACGCCGTACAGGCCGTGTGCGCGCGCATACTCGGTGGTCCCCACGCCGTATTGCCGGTCCAGCAGATCGGGCGACACCGCACGCCCTTGCTGGCGGCGTCGTTCCACTCCGCGTACGTAGGCGCTCATCCAGCCTTCGACCACCCGCTTGCAGCCCAGGTGCGCCACCATGCGCGCCTCGGCGGCGGCATGGGTAAAGGGCTCGACCTCGCCCTGGTTGTCTTCCGGCCCCAGCATGGCGAAGGGCACACCGCCGGTGTGGAACGAATGCAGGTCCAGCAGGACCTCGTGTTCATCGATCCAGGGGCAGAGCACATTGCAGATCCGGTCTTCGAAACTGGCCGGCTGCGCATTGACGCGCATGTTGCGGTTGAGGTTGCGCTCGCCCTGGCGTTGCTGCTTGCGATAGGCCAGCGGATTGGTGACCGGCACCAGGGTCAGCAGGCCGCGTCGCAGGCGCAGCGCGCCGCTATCGAGTTCGCGTTGCAGCTGGGCGATGGCTTGCGTACCGCAGGTCTCGTTGCCATGTACCGCGCCCAGCACCAGCAGGCGCGGGCCGGGCTCGAAGGCGGCATATTGGTGACGTTGCAGGGTCGTGGGAAAGTCGTTGGACATCATGGAAATCATTTACGCAGGACAGGCTTGCACAATACCCCGCTTTGGGCGGACGTGCCAACTGCAGGACGGCCTGTGCAGATGGGATCAGACGGGATCAGCGCACCTGGTCCTGCCAGCCGGGACTGGCGGTGGCGGCCACGGCATCGTGGGCATGCAGGCTCTCGACATGGCTGACCCGCACCGCGCAGGCGCCGAAGTCCACCTCGATGGCCTGACGCAGCCGGCGGGCGGCGTCTTCCACATACATCAGGTTGGCGCCATTGCGCAAAGCAAAGGCTTGCTCGTCGGCGCGTTTGACGGCCGTCTGCACGGGGGTACCCAGCGCTGCTTCGGCGCTGTCGATCAAGGCCAGTATGGGCAAATGATCGCTGCTCTCGGGCAGGGCAATGCTGATCTCGGCATGGCTGCGCTGGCTGTGCGGCGCGGCCAGGCTGGCGCGTCGCGACAGCCAGTCGAGGACGTCGGCCCGGTCTATCCCCGATGGCGCCGCGAAATCGGCGGCAAAGGCGTCCTGCAAGGCCTGGCGCGACAGCGCGGCCGAGCAGGGGCAGGTGGAGGAATAGGCGATGCTCACCCGCAGGGTGATGCGGGTGCTGGCTTCATGCAGTTCGGCCGCTAGCGTGACCGGGTAGCTCTTCCATCCTTGCAGGCCGGGCGTGACCAGGGCGGGGCGCTGCTGCAGCAGGTCGAAGTCCAGCCGCAGGGCGGCAGCGCGCGAGCCACAATCGGCATGGCTTTCGCGCATCTGGCGCAGCAAGTTGCGCAGTGCGACCGGGGTGACGGGGGAGCGTGCCGCAAGCTCTTCCAGCAGCAAATACAGGCGCGACATGTGGATACCCTTGGCCTGCGGATCGGGCAGGTCCACGGCGATTTCGGCCTGGGCGGCGAGCGTCACGCCGCCTTCCAGGCGCAAGGGCAGGGCGATGCCGCGCATGCCGACCCAGTCCAGCGGCAAGGCGATGTCGGCAGCTTGCTCGCGTGCCACGTCGGGCAGGCCCGGCTTCATGCCTGGCCCCACAGCGGGAACGGATCGGGCATGCAGGCCCAGCCCAGCGGCCCTTGCGCCATCTCGGCGTCGCTGAGCAGGCAGGCATCCAGCTTGGCTCGCAGGGCTTGCTGGTCCATGTCGATACCGATGAGGACCAGTTCCTGGCGGGCATCGCCGACGTTGTCATCCCATTGCTGCAGGATGAAATCGATCGTTTCCTGGTCCTGCGGCCATTGTTCGCGCGCAACCGCTGCCCACCATTTGCCGGCCAGCCCATGGTGGCAGACCGGGCCGGCTTGCGACCACGAACCTGCCTGGGTGGGCCGCGAGGCCAGCCAGAAGAATCCCTTGGAACGCACCACGCCCGGCCACTCGCTGTTGACCAGCGCGAAGAAGCGCTGTGGATGCAGGGGGCGGCGGGCGCGCCAGGCGAAGCTGGTGATGCCGTACTGCTCCGTCTCCGGCACGTGCTGGCCACGCAGTTCCTGCAGCCAGCCGGGGGCCTGGCTGGCTTGTTCGAAATCGAATAGTCCGGTCTTGAGGACCTGGTCCAGTGCCACCTTGCCGAACTCTGCGTCGACGATGCGCGCACGCGGGTTGAGCTTGCGCAGGATGGCGCGCAGGCGTTGCTGTTCGTCCTGGGTCACCAGGTCCAGCTTGTTCAACACGATCACGTCGCAGAACTCGATCTGCTCGACCAGCAGGTCCACCACGGTGCGCTGGTCGTCCTCGCCCATGGATTCGCCGCGCTCGCCCAGGCTGTCCTGGGAGCTGTAGTCCTTGAGGAAATTGAAGGCATCGACCACCGTCACCATGGTGTCCAGGCGCGCGATGTCGGACAGGCTGGCGCCATCCTCATCGGTAAAGGTAAAGGTCTCGGCCACCGGCAGCGGCTCGGAAATACCGGTCGATTCGATCACCAGCTGGTCGAAGCGGCGTTCGCGCGCCAGCTTGCGCACCTCCAGCAGCAGGTCTTCGCGCAGGGTGCAGCAGATGCAACCATTGCTCATCTCGACCAGCTTCTCGTCGGTGCGGGAGAGGTCGGCGCCACCCTCGCGCACCAGCGCGGCGTCGATGTTGACCTCCGACATGTCATTGACGATGACGGCCACGCGCCGACCCTCGCGGTTGTTGAGGATGTGGTTGAGCAGGGTGGTCTTGCCGGCACCGAGGAAGCCGGACAGCACGGTGACAGGGAGCCGGCGGTCAGCCGGCCGGCGTTGGGCATTGGTCATGATTTGCGGGATGGGGTTGTGCGCCCTGGTCGAGGAAAACAGCGGAGGCCCGACCACGGCAGGAGGTCACTTAAATGCAACTAGGTTGCGAATATCTCACAAATGCAACAAAGTTGCAAATATGGATGACCAGGGAAAACCGGGCGTCCGGGTAGGCTGGCCGCGCTTGTGCTAGCATTGCGCCTCGCAACAAGGAGGTTTTATTCATGTCCCAACTCTTCCCGTACAGGGGAAACGTCGTCATCCCGGAGCTCAAGAAACTCGACAGCGGAAAAATCATGGCTTGCTTCGCGATTCACGAAGGCAAGGATGGCAGCGGCAAGCTGCGCTATCAGCGCAAGGCGCCGACCAATGAATTCGATACTGAAGATGAGGCCATTGCCTACATCCTCGACTTTTCGGGCGACTGGATCGACGAAAATCCCCTGTAAGCCCCGCGTGGCACGCCCTTGACGGCGTGCCTGCCGGCTTGAGCCCGCCAGAGCCGCACGGTGTTTCCTGCGGCTCTTTTGCATGGTGCGACAAATTGCCACATTCGCAGCGGCCGGGACGCCGCCTACAATGCGCCATTCCAGTCAGCCAGCCTGTGTGCCAGCGGTGCGCGGGCCTCTCTCTCCAATGACCACCCAATCCTTCCAGCCCGCACGGGATGGCCAGGCCATCGCCCGACGCCAGAGCGTGTCGGCTTGGCAGGCGCTGTTGCTGCGACTGCATTTCTATATTGGCCTCTTTGTCGGCCCGTTCATCCTGGTGGCGGCGCTGACCGGCACCCTGTATGTGCTCACGCCCCAGATCGAATCCCGGGTCTATGCCAGCCAGTTGTACAACAGCTCGCGGGGACCGGCCCAGCCGCTGGCCGCGCAGGTGGCTGCGGCGCAAGCCTTCCTGGGGTCGCAGGCGCGCCTGTTTGCGGTGCGTCCGGCCAAGGCCGATGGCTGGAATACCCGCGTCATGTTCAGCCAGAAGGGCCTGGGCGACTCCGAGAGCCGGGCCATCTTCGTCGATCCGGTCAGCCTGCAGATCAAGGGTGACCTGATCGTCTATGGCACCAGTGGTGTGCTGCCCTTGCGCACCACGCTGGATTACCTGCACCGCAACCTGATGCTGGGCGAGCTGGGCCGCAACTACAGCGAGCTGGCCGCATCCTGGCTGTGGTTGGCGGCGCTGGGTGGGGTGTGGTTGTGGTGGCGCGCGCGCAGTCGCAGCGCCGGCGTGGCGGTACGTCGACCAATGACGGCGCGGCGTCTGCATGCCCTGGTGGGCTTGTGGATCGTGCTTGGCCTGGTGTTCTTTTCGGCCACCGGCCTGACCTGGTCACGCTGGGCCGGCGAGCGGGTGAGCCAGGTGCGTACCCAGCTGGGCTGGATCACGCCCTCGGTGTCGACCCAGCTGCAGCCGGGCACGCCGGCCATCGACATGGGCGAACACGCCGAGCACATGGCCGCCCACGGCATGAGCATGCCGATGCCAGCCGCTGGCGATCCGGCCCGCTTTGACCTGGTGCAATCCATCGCCCGCGCTGGTGGCATCGATGCCAGCGAGATCGAGATCCGCCCGCCGCGCGCGGCCAACCAAGCCTGGACGGTACGCGAAGTGGACCGCTCCTGGCCCACCCAGGTCGATACGGTGGCCATCGATGCCGATCGCATGCGCATCACCAGTCGTGCGGACTTTGCCAGCTTCCCGCTCATCGCCAAACTGATCCGCTGGGGTGTGGATGCCCACATGGGTGTGCTGTTCGGCGTGGCTAACCAGATCCTGATGGCCGTTTTCGGCATCGCACTCACTGGCCTGATCGTGCTGGGCTATGTGATGTGGTGGCGCCGGCGTCCCGCTGCCGGGTCTGGCCTGGCGCCTCTGACCGGGGCTTTCCTGGGCTTGTCGCCGGTGTCGCGCGCCAGCCTGGTGCTGCTGGCGATCCTGCTGGGCTGGAACCTGCCCCTGATGGGGGCCAGCCTGCTGCTGTTCCTGCTGGTGGACGTGCTGCGCTGGAGACTGGCTAGCCGATAAGCTGGCCATCTCCCTGCTGCTCGAACCATTCGCTACCCTGTTGTACGAAGGTCTGCGAGCCGGCCAGCGCAAAGGATTGTTCGTTCTCCACCCAACCCAGCCGGTGCACCACGATCTGGTGCGCCTCTACCTGCAGCACGTTGAAGGAATTGGTTTCGCCGCGTCCGCGGGTGGAGGTGGCAGTGCCGGCCTGCACCACCAGCGCGGAGTAGTCGGCAATGCGGTAGCGCCCCGCGCTGCTGACGGCCGAACTGGTATGCACATGCCCGGCCAGCAGCAGGTCGGCGCCGCACAGCGCGAAGGCCCGCATGGCCGGCAGGGCTTGGCCGACCAGGCCGTGATGCTGCGGCCCTGGCGGCAGGTCGAAGGGGTGATGCGTGACGATGATCTTGACCAGGTGATCGCCCACGGCGGCCAGCTGGCGCCGGGCCATTTCGATCTGGCGGTCATTGACGCGACCATCCTTGATGGTCAGCGCCCGTGCCGTGTTGATGCCGACCACGGCGATCTCCTCGTCCAGATGGACCGGCTGCAGCTCCTCGGTGATGTAGCGACGGTACTTGCGTAGCGGCCGCATCAAGCGGGCCGCGATGTTGAACAGCGGCACGTCGTGGTTGCCCGGCACCACCAGTTGCGGTTGCGGCAGGGCGTCCAGGAACTGGCGCGCCTGGCGGAACTGGCTGGCGCGCGCGCGCTGGGTCAGGTCGCCGGAGACGACCACCAGGTCGGGCTTGAGTTCATGGACCTGGGCGATCAGCGGCTCGATGATGGCCGCATCGGTGCGGCCGAAGTGCAGGTCGGAGAGATGGATGAGGGTACGCATCAGTCGTCCGCCCATAGTTTGTCGGCACTGTCGTGCCCGGGTGCAGCTGCCTCATCGCGTGGCACGATCACCTCCAGTGACGCCGGGCGGATACGGTAGTGCAGCGGCGTCTGCATGATCAGTACCTCGCCATCGGTGGCCACACGCAAGCGCTTGCGGTGGGTCTCGATATGGATCTCGGTGGCACTCAATACGTCGAAGTCATGGGCCTGCTCCAGGCGTCCGAACAGGGCGTGCAGCGCCAGACGCAGCAAACCCCAGCGGCCGGTGTGGTGGCACACGTACAGGCTGAGCTGACCTTCGGTGAGGGTGGAGCGTTTGCCGATATCCAGGCCGCGCATCAGGTAACGGTTGTTGCCGATGAAGACGAAGGGCGTGCGTCGCCAGTGCGGCTGGCCATCGATATGCAAGCGCACGCGCAGGAAGGGATAGCGTCGCAAGGCCCCCAGTGCGGCCCAGGCGAAGGCCAGCCACTTGCCGCGCCCCAGGCGGGCTTGCTGCTTTTCGCGTTCGCGCACGATATCGGGATACAGACCCAGGCTGGAATTGTTGATGAAGGCCTGGCCGTTGACTTCGCCACTGTCGACCCGGAGGCGGCGTCCATTGGCGATGTTGGCGATGGCTGCGTCCAGCTCCAGCGGGATGTTCAGATCCTTGGCGAAATGGTTGAGGGTCCCCAGCGGCAGCACACCCAGGGCGCTGCAACAGTGGGGCGCTGCCAGCAGGGTCGACGCCACCGCATTGATGCTGCCGTCGCCGCCGCCCACCACCACCACCGGCACCTGATCGGCCACGGCCTGGCGTGCCACGTCCAGCATATCCTCGCCACGCTGGGCCAGGTGGACGCTGGCATGCAATCCATGTCGGGCGAACTGCTCGGCGATATGGGCGGCCAGTGCCTCGGCATGGCCGCCACCGGCACGGGCATTGATGGTGGCCACCACATCGGGGCGACGCAGGAGGATGGCGGCCTGAGCCGGGTCGGCCGCTGGCGCGTGATGGTAGGTGGTCGGGTCTGGCATCCGCAGCGAAGGTCGTGGCAAAGTCAGTTGGAGTGCACTCTTACACAATAGTGCCGTTGCAGCGTGAAAACCACTGTCGTCCATAGCGCAAACCAGGCCATGCCCAGCAACGCTGCGCCCACCACATCGCTGAAGAAGTGTGCGCCGAGGTAGATGCGGCTAAACCCTGTCAGCACCACCAGCAGCACCGCCCCAACGATGATGGCGATGCGTTTGCCGCCACGCACGGGCGAGCAGCCTGGCAGGTTCAGCAGATAGGCCGCCAGCGTGGCATAGAGCAACGTCGCCCCTATCGTATGACCACTGGGGAAACTATAGCTGTGCAGTACCAGGATGGGATCCTCGAAATGGGGCCGCAGGCGCGCAAAGACGTGCTTGAGCGCGACATTGAGCAGCATGCCGCCCGGCAATACCAGTATCAGGTCAATGACCCAGGGCCACTGCCGGGCCCGCAGCATGTGGCGCAACAGCACTGCTCCCATGACCAGGACGCCGATGGTGCCGTGCAAGTGGGTGTAGCCGAGCAGGATTTGCGTAAGCGGCGCGAAGGCATGGCGATTGAACCAGTCGGCCAGGCTCTGGTCCAGGCGCGTGACGGCGCCATGGGTGTGGACCTCATAGCTGACCAGCGCAAAGAGCAGGGTGCAGGCCGTGAGCGCCAACAGGCCCGTGGTCAGGGGCAGGCCCAGTGGATGGTCAGGCGCCAGGCGGGCGCGCAGGAAACGTGTCAGGAGAGCGGGGGCGGGCTGCTTGGATGCGTTCATCGGGCCATTCTACCGCCTGCGCCCCGGTGCGCGAGGCTGGGACGGGGCGCAAGGGGCAGGCGGCAGGCTCAGCTGCAGGGGTCTTCGCCCAGGGCGATGGCGCGCAGGGCGGGCAGGTCGCGCAACTCGACGTCGCGGTGATTGACGTCGATCACGCCGGTTTTCTTGAAGTTGGTGACCAGGCGACTGACACTCTCCACGGCCAGGCCGAGGTAATTGCCGATTTCCTCGCGGGTCATGCGCAACTGGAAGCGGGTCGATGAATAGCCCCGGCTGGCATAGCGCGAGGACAGGTTCAGCAGGAAGGCCGCCATCTTCTGCTGGGCCGTCATGCTGCCCAGGGTCAGCATGACACGTTGCTCGCGCGAGATTTCCAGGCTCATCATCCGGTGGAACTGGCGCAGCAGTGCCGGCATGTCGCGGAACAGGTCTTCCAGGCTGGCAAAGGGGATCTCGCAGACTTCGCTGTCTTCCAGCGCCACGGCTTCGCACAGGTGCTGACCGCCGCCGATGGCGTCCATGCCCAACAGCTCGCCGGCCATCTGGAAACCGGTGATCTGCTGGCCGCCATTGGAATTGTGCTGGAAGGTCTTGAAATGCCCCAGGCGGATGGCATAGAGCATCTCGAACTTGTCGTTGAAGCGGTACAGCGGTTCATCGCGCTTGACCTTGCGGCGGCGGTTGATGACCTGCTCCAGACGTTGCATATCGCCCTGGTCCAGCCCCATCGGCAGGCACAGCTGGTGCATGCTGCAGGACGAGCAGCTGGCACGCAATGCGTGCAGGGTCAGGGGAGGTGGGGCGCGCGTGGGCGACGGAGCGGGTAGGCTGGACATAAGTGTTTCGAATTCCTCTTTGTTGTGGCGGCGTCTGGTGCGGGTCGCTTGGCGTCATCACTATGTTTTTTTGGTGATGTTTTACCACAGTTCCCCGCTCTGCAACGTACCGACGTGCCGCGGCAGGCAAACTTTCATCGCTTCAATGTGGAAGGTACTTTTCGGTTACGTCAAAATTATCTCATCTCATGAGATTGATTTTATCTATTTGATAAGTTGCAGGACATTGCGGAATTGCGGATGACTGCTCTCGCGCATCCATTCATAGGCCACCATTTCCAGCGTGACCGGCGTAGCGCCTGCCGCGCGCAGGCGCTCGAAGGCAGCGTCCCGGTCGGCTGGTCGGCGCGAGCCACAACCCTCCAGGAGGGGCAGCACCCGGTAGCCCGCCTGCAGCAGCGACAGGGCCGTCTGCAGCACGCAGATGTGCGCTTCGCAACCGGTGACGATGATCTGGCGCACCGCCGTGGGCAGGGCCGGCAGCAGGCCCCCGGCACAGGCATCGAAATGGTTCTTGGGCAGGATCTTGTCGCACAGCCGGGCGATATCGGGATGGTTGGGGCCGAGCTTGTCGGGCACTTGTTCGGTCCCGATCACCGGGACCCCGAGCAGCCCTGCGATCGTGGCCATGCGCACCGCGTGGGACAGGATGGCCGGGCCCTCATGGATCGCCGGCAACAGCTTCTGCTGGAGATCGACCACCAGGACTGCGGATTCATTGGCCTGCATCAGCATGGAAAGCTCCCCCTTGATCTGACTGGATTGCCGGCTTGCCCGGATGGGCCTGCCTGGCAGGAATTGAAGGTTTTGTGTCATTGACGCCATTTGGCGGCGATCCGACAATTTTTGCTCAAGTTTCCTTCATTTTCCCTTATTTCCTTGTCATTGACTGCCAGGAGTCCGCCCCGATGAATCCGCCTGATCGCGCCGTTTCCAGCGACACCCGCAATGCCACTGTCCTGGCGGTCTGCCAGGGACTGTTCACGTGCGCCATCTCGATCGACCTGACCCTGACCGCCCTGACCGGCTGGCAGCTTGCGCCCGACAAGGCGCTGGCAACCTTGCCCTTTGCCCTCATCACGGTAGCTGGCGCCGTGGTGACCTGGTTTGCTGCCTTCCTGATCCAGCGCCTGGGGCGGCGCTGGTCCTTCGTGCTGGGAGCTGCCAGTTGCTGCGTGGGCGGGCTGGTGTCGGTCTGGTCGGTATTCCATGCGCAGTTCTGGACCTTTTGCATGGGGACGGCGCTGGTGGGCGTATTCCAGGCCTTTGCGCAGTACTACCGGTTGGCTGCGGCCGATGCCGTCGCTGAAGAAGCCAAGGGCCGGGCCATCTCCACCGTCCTGGCCGGCGGCGTGATCGCCGCCCTGGTCGGTCCGGCGCTGGCGGCGTGGAGCAAGGACTGGTTCCCGACCGCGCTGTTTGCGGGCGCCTATCTGGTGGTGGCCCTCATGGGCTTGCTGTCGGTGCTGACCTTGCTGCTGTTCTACCGTGACCAGGCCGTGACGGTGGTGGCTCAAGCGCAGGCGCATGCACCGGCCAGGCCGCTGGCGCAGATCGTGCGCACGCCAGTCTTCATGGCGTCGGTGGCCAATAACGTGGCCGGATCGATGGTGATGATGTTCATCATGACCGCCGCGCCGCTGGCGGCCGTGGCCTGCCACCATGGCATCGACGATGGCGCTGCCATCATCCAGTGGCACCTCATGGGCATGTATGCGCCGTCCTTCTTCGCCGGCCGGCTGATACAGCGTTTCGGGCTAGGCACGGTGCTGCTGGCCGGCTTGCTGATGAATCTGGGCTGCGCCGTCACCGCCATGAGCTCCACCAGCCTGCCGGCCTTCTATGTGGCCTTGCTGCTGCTGGGAGTGGGGTGGAATTTCATGTTCGTGGGCGGCACCACCTTGCTGGCGCAGTCCTATACTGCCGCTGAACGCGCCAAGACCCAGGGCCTGTCCGAGCTGATGCGCTATGGCGCCACCGCCCTGGCCACCCTGGGGGCTGGGCCCTTGCTGGCGCGTTTTGGCTGGCAAAGTCTGAACCTGGCCATTCTGCCGATCCTGCTGCTCTCGGCGTTGGCCACGGCGCGCTGGATGCGGGCGCAGCGCAGCGCCGCTGCCACGCTGGCCAGCGGCCTGCGCTAAGATCCTGCGACCGTGTTTTCATCCCTGACTTTCATCGTATGGCTGGCATGACATCCCATCCTCCTGCCCATCGCGTGGTCCTGCTGGCCTATGACGGCATGAACCTGCTCGACCTGTCCGGCCCCTTGCAGGTACTGGCCACCACCAACCGCCTGCTGGGGCGGGAGGTCTATCGTCTTTACGTGGCTTCGGCCGGTGGCGGCGGCATCGTCACCAGTGCCGGGCTGCCGGTGGCAACGCAATCGCTGGCCGAGATCGATACCTTGCTGGAAGACGGCAAGGGGTTGCATACCCTGATCTCCCCGGGCGGCAGCAATGGCGAGCAATTCGAGCTCGATACCGCGCTGGTAGCGTGGATCCGGCGCGTGGCACCGCTGGCCGGGCGCATCTGCTCGGTCTGCACCGGCGCCTTCCACCTGGCCGAGGCTGGTGTGCTGGACGGCTTGCGGGTGACTACGCACTGGTCCTCGGCACAGCAGCTGCAACGGCGCTATCCAGCCCTGGTGGTCGATGCCGACCCGATCTACATCCGTCAGGGGCGCGTCTGGACCTCCGCCGGCGTGACCGCCGGTATCGACCTGGCGCTGGCCTTGGTGGAGCAGGACCTGGGCCATCCCAGCGCCATCGCCACCGCGCGGCAGTTGGTGATGTTCATCAAGCGCCCGGGCGGGCAATCGCAGTTCAGTACGCCGCTGGCGGCGCAATCGATGGGCACGGGCCGCTTCGCCGAACTGCACGCCTGGATGGCCGCCCACCTCGATGCCGACCTGCGCGTGGACAATCTGGCACGCCAGGTCCACATGAGCCCGCGCAGCTTTGCCCGCAGCTATGTGGCCGAGACCGGTCGCACGCCGGCACGCACGGTGGAGCTGATGCGCCTGGAGGCGGCGCGCCGGGCGCTGGAGGAGACCTCCCTGCCGCTCAAGCGCATCGCCAGCCAATCGGGCTATGGCGAGGAGCAGAACCTTAGACGGGTCTTCCTGCGCCAGTTGGGGGTGAGCCCGGGGCAATACCGGGAGCGTTTTGCGGCACTGTAGACGCGCGTTAGGGGCAGCCCCGCAGGAAGCGCCCGGCATGACTGCGCACGCCCTGGGCGATGCGCTCCCAGGTACGCACCGGGAAGTCCGCCGGCAGGCTCGCTTCGACCCTTGAGAGCGCGCCATCGGCGGCCTGCACCAGGCCCAGCATGGCTTGCCAGGTCGCCTCGCCGCCGTGGCGTTGCGCCAACTGCTGCCAGTGACGCGCTTCTATCGTGTGGAAGTGCCGGTGCTGGTTGCGTGAGCGCATGATCATGGCCGGGCCGGCATGGCGCAGGTTGAACTGGTTGGGGCCACGGCCGAAGTAGGGCCACATGGACAGTACGTCATACAGCGGCGTCATTTCGTAGCGACCTCCCGCGTGCAGGTGCAGCGAGAAATTCTTGGCATGGCCATCGGTGGCCGCCAGCAGGAAGAAAGCCAGTTGCGCCAGCAGGAAGAAGCTCTTGTCTGCGGCCTGGCTGCTGGCATTGAGCAGCCCCAGGCATTGCTCCAGCCCGGGGCCACCCTGGCTCTCGTATTTGCGTGAGGGCGGCAGTCCGAAGGCCTGGCAGAAATCCTCCTGCGGCAGACGAGCGATCCAGCCACCCGGCATGCGCTGGCGATCGAAGCGTTCCACCGCCAGCACGGTATGCCGGCCGAAGCGTTCCACGCTGGCAGGCGCCACCGGCAAACCCAGCTCGGCCAGGATGCGCGAGCACAGCCATTCGTTGTGTACCGAATCGCCCGCATCGACCCGTTGCATCACGCCGCCGATCAGGCCCAGCGGCAGCTTGATGATGTGCGTGGTGGGCGTGGCGCCCAGGGGGCGGCACCATTTGCCACGATGGCGCAGCAGGGCGGTCTTTTCCTGGGCGCCGGCAATGGAGATGCGCAGCATGTCTTCCTGCTGCACGGTGGGTGGGTTGGCTGACGGGAGTTCCTGCAGCAGGCGCGCGATGCGCTCTTCATCCAGGCTGTCGTAGTGGATGCTCTGCCAGCCTTGCGGCGCTTGTCCGGGCGGCAGCAGCTGCACCGCGCCGACGCAATCGCGGCCCAGGGCTTCCAGCAGGTCGAACACCTCGGTCGAGGCCAGTCGATAGCGATTGAAGAGGCGCTCGCGGATGGCCTGGTTGTCCGGCAGCAGATTGTCGAAGTAATTGCGCACCATGTCTCCGCGCAACTCGCCCGAGGCGGTCAGCGGCATCGACAGCGACAGCGGCCGGAAATGCGGCGAGGCCGACCAGCCTGGGGCATAGCGGAACCGATGCAGCTGGCGATCCATGCTCCAGGTGCCAACCAGCTCGCCATTCATCCAGGTATCGAGTTGCCGCATTACCAGGAGCCTCGCTTGCGGGGAAGGGGTTTGCCCGCGGCGTAGGGCGGCGCCGCCTGTTCGGCCACCTGTTGCGCCGGGTGGCCGGGCAGTGGGTCCAGATGCAGGTGCAGCGAGGCCCCCAGCGTGGAGAACAGCAATAGCATCTGCTCCACGCTGACGGCGCCCGGATTGGCCTCGATCTCGGCAATGCGGGCCTGGCTCACGCCGATGAGCTGGCCCAGCTGCGCCTGGGTCAGGTGCTGCTGCTTGCGCAGGGCACGCAGGTGTTCCTTGAGCTGGGCAGAGATGCTGATGGGGAAATCATGGGGCATGGGGACTCCAGGAGGCAGTGCCGGACAGGTGGCGCACGGCTAGCCATTCTTCGTATAAATATAGGTCAAGGACGATAAATACGCAATAAAAGAATAATCCTATATTTTCTTAATATCGCTTATTTCCTATAATTCCATATTATCGTGAATAGCTTGTAATGCTTCCCCTGACAGTGGAGCTGATCCCTAAGTGCCCGGCTCCAGGGCCTTGAGCGCGGCCAGCGAATCCAGCCACCACGACAGTGCCGGCCCGGCTCGATGGTCCGGCTTGTAGACGCACTGGATGGGCAGTTCGGCGCCCTGTGGCGGATGATGGATGGTGCTGATGCTGACCAGGCGTCCCGCTGCCAGGTCATCCTTGACCACGTGCAGCGGCATGTTGCCCCAGCCCATACCGGCGCGCAGCAAGGCATGCTTGGTGCCGAGATCGCTCATGCGCCAGGTCAGGCGCGAGTGCACCGAGAAATCCTGGCGTGCGGTCAGCTCGCTGCGGTCGCTGAGCACCAGCTGGGTCTGCTGCTGCAGGAGTTTTTCCGAGATCCTGCCCTTGATAGCGGCCAGCGGATGATGCGGCGCGACGACCGCCAGCAGCCGCACGCTGGGCAGGGTGATGCGCAGCAGGTTGGGGGGCGTGGTCGGCAGGGTACCCAGGATGCCCAGCATCGCCCGCCCATCCAGCACACGCTCGGCTACCGCGCCCAATGCTTCCACCTCCAGGCGCACCGTCACGGCGGGGAAGGCATCGCGAAAGCGTTGCAGCAGGTCCACCAGGCAATCGCTGGGGAAGAACACATCCACCGCCAGCGCCACCTCCAGTTCCTGGCCCCGCGCATAGGAGCTGGCCCGTACCTGCAGCGAATCCACATGATCGAGTACCTGGCGGGCGTCGGCCAGCAAGGCCACGCCCGGATCGGTAAGCTGCGGCCGATAGCCGCTGCGGTCGAACAGCAGTACTCCCAGCTGGTCTTCCAGCGAGGCGATGGCATAGCTGACGGCTGATTGCGCGCGCGCCAGCTTGCGGGCCGCCGCCAGGAAGCTGCCGCTATCGGCGACCTGGACGAAGACCCGCAATTGGTCCAGGGAGAGGCGTTCGATATTCATGACAAGGGCGTGGGCAAGAGGAGAAGGGGTAACTATATCTATTTATTCGATAATGATTATAAAAAGATAATCAGTTTTTTGTTTGGTCGATTTTGCCTATTCTGTCGTCACTGGCTGCAGCGAAACGCCGAAAGGGCAACGCGGAAGGCCGGCGCATCACCGGGCAGTCGCAATCAAACCAACACAACATCCCACACTGACACACTGAGAGGCTTACCATGATCACCAATTTCACTACCTATCGCATCGGCCGCGTCCTGCTGGCGTCGCTGTTCGTCATTTCAGGCATCTTCAAGATCGTCGGCTTCGCCGGTACCGTCGGCTACTTCGGCAGTCTCGGCCTGCCGCTGCCCACCCTGGCCGTGCTGGTCACGATCCTGGTCGAAGTCGGTGGCGGCCTGCTGCTGATGACCGGGCGTGGCGTGCGTCCGGTGTCGTTGGTGATTGCCCTGTTCACGGTCGGCGCGACGCTCTCGGCCCACCATTTCTGGACCTTGGAAGGTGCCGCCGCGCAGGGCCAGATGATTCATTTCCTGAAGAACGTGGCCTTGATCGGTGCCTTGCTGCTGGTGTCCTCCATCGAGCCCGACGCCCAGCCTGAACAAGCCCACTGATCCAGCTGCAGCACAACGACAGTTCAACGACAGTTCAACGACAGTTCAACGACAGTTCAAATGAGTGGCCCGCGCCTACCCGGCGCCGGCCCATTACAAGGAGAGCAGCATGAGTACCCCCTACACCCGTCAGATCGAACGCCTGGTCAACGGCATCCCTACCCAGGATGGCGCCGGCGTCAGCCTCACCCGCGTATTGACCCATGACCTGCAACGCCGCCTGGATCCGTTCCTGATGCTCGATGCCTTCCATTCCGACGAACCCAGCGATTACCTGGCCGGGTTCCCCGACCATCCGCACCGCGGCTTCGAGACCGTGACCTACATGCTGGCCGGTCGCATGCGTCATCGCGACAATGCCGGCAACGAAGGCCTGCTGGAGCCGGGCGGCATGCAATGGATGACCGCAGGCCGTGGTCTGGTGCACTCGGAACTGCCGGAACAGGAAAATGGCCTGATGAGCGGTTTCCAGCTGTGGGTGAACCTGGCCGGTCGCGACAAGATGACCACGCCCGGCTACCAGGACATCCCCTCGGCCGGCATTCCCGAGACCTCGCCGCAACCAGGCGTGAAGGTACGCGTGCTGGCCGGTAGCGCCTTCGGTACCGACGGTGCCATCCGCCGCGAGACCACCGAGCCGCTCTACCTGGATCTGGCGCTGGAAGCCGGCGTCACGCTGGAGTTGCCGATCCCGGTCACGCACAATGCCTTCCTGTACGTCTATGAGGGACGGCTGGCCGTCGGTGCCCCGGGTAGCGAGACCCGTGCCGCCGATGCCGGCCGCATGGCGGTGCTGAGCAATGTGGAGGGGGCCGCAGGTGTCACGGTCAGGGCCGAGCAGGGTAGCCGCTTCCTGTTGATCGCCGGCAAGCCCTTGAACGAGCCGATCGCGCAATGGGGCCCGTTCGTGATGAATACCCGTGAACAGGTTGAAGAAGCCATCGACGATTTCCGCGCCGGCCGCTTCTGATCCCTCGCTGAAAGTCCCTATGATGCAGGCGGGCGCCAAGGCGCCCATCCCCCACCAGGAGAACAACATGAGCAATATCCGTCACAAGATCCACGGCCTGACCCGCGACATCGGTTTCCCGGTACGTCGCCTGTTGCCAGCCGCTGCGGCCCGTACCGTGGGGCCCTTCGTCTTCTTCGATCACATGGGACCGGTGGAATTCGACGCCGGCACCACCGAAGGCGACGTCCGTCCGCACCCGCATATCGGTCTTGCGACCGTGACCTACCTGTTCTCCGGCGCCATGATGCATCGCGACAGCCTGGGCGTGGTCCAGCGCATCACCCCGGGCGCCGTGAACTGGATGGCCGCCGGGCGCGGCATCGTCCATTCGGAGCGCATCCCCGACGATATCCGCGAACAGAAGGTGCCGGTGCACGGCCTGCAGATGTGGGTGGCACTGCCGGCGGCGCAGGAAGAGGGCGATCCGCTGTTCCGCCACTATGCCAGCGACGACATGCCCGAGACCGAGGTCGGTGGTGCCAGGCTGCACGTACTGGCCGGCTCGGCCTTCGGGGTGACGTCACCGGTGGTCACTGCCAGCCCGACGCTGTATGTCGCCGGTAGCACCCGCGAGGGCGCCGAGCTGGAGATCGGGGCCGAGACGCAGGAGCGCGCCGTCTATGTCGTCAAGGGGGAGGTGAGCCTGGACGGCGAGCCCCTGGAGGCCGGTACCCTGGCCATCCTGGAGCCGGGTGCCACGGTGCAGCTCAAGGCGGTGGGCGAAACGGTCTTCATGCTGCTCGGCGGCGCGCCGCTGGATGGTCCGCGCTTCGTGTGGTGGAACTTCGTGGCCACCTCGCGCGAGAAGATCGAGGCCGCCAAGGAGGCCTGGAACAAGCGCGACAAGGCGATCTTCCCCGATATCCCAGGGGAGACCGAGTGGATTCCCTTGCCGGCGCATTGATCCGGCGAGCCATCCAGGGAAATGCGTGGGGCGGTCGGCTAGAAGTGAACGCGGTCAACGGTCATGACTTCCCCCGCGCAGGCCAGGGCAGCCTCGCATTGGGACTGCACGACACCTGATACGAGCTCCATCATGCGTTTGTCGCCATCCTGGGCCAGTACCGCATCGCACACAGCTGGCAGCTGCTTCAGGCATTGGCTCGCCAGCTCGGCCAGTACGCTGCTGACCAATCGGGGGGCGATGCGACACTCGTGCGCCATCAGCGCCCAGTCGTAGGCACGCAGGCTGCGTGGATCAAAATTGTCCCCGACCGCCATGGCCAGATGGTCGGCGACACTCGCGTCGATGAGCGCCAAGCCGCACACCATGTCATAGGCGGGTGCCAAGGCCAGGCGATTGGCATCGCTGAAGAAGCTCAGGTTCTTGGCGTGGGCGTCGGTGTTCCCGATGAGCACCTGGAAGATGAGCCAGCGCAGGAATTCCAGCTTTGCCGGACCGGTCGAGCGCATCAGGTCCCGGTTGTCGAGCAATTGGAAGAAGCGTTGAAGCGATGCACCATCCCGTATGGCCTTGACGTCCTCGCCATCGCCGTAAGGTCGTTCATACTTGAAATCGACGGGAAGCCCCAGTGCCTGGCAACCATCGATACATTGCCGGCGCCGCACCACCAGTCTATCGGCGCTCGATGCCGCATCAAGGCCGTCCGCAATGTCGCGATCGAATCGCTCGACGACCAGTACCGGTTCGGGCACATGCACAAGCCTCACGCTGGCAGCCTTGACGCCGACGGACCTGGCCAGCAGCATGCACATCAGCTCATTGGTGGTCATCCCTGCCAGCCGTCTGTTGACCGGTTCCGGTTTCAGGATGTGGGTGGACGAGTGCCGCATCGTCTCCGGAAGAAACCATTCGTCCCCGAATTGAAGCACCGCCAATTTATCCTGGTAACCCGCAATGGATAGCCTGACCCGGCCATCCCACACCGTGAAGGGCTGCTCTGGTCGGGCCTTGATCCGTTGCGACAACTCGGTGGCCGACAGAGGGCGCGGCGGCCTGTCATCGTGATCGCTCGGGCTTGCGGTTGCCGAGGTAAATACCAAGGCCCCGGCAGATTCGCGCCCGAGTGCATGCAGCAGCCCCGCCAGGTTCGACTTCGAGACACGATAGGCCGAGGCTGCGTCATCCAGGGCTCTTCCCTCCGGGAGCAGGTTCTGGAAAAAGTTGCGGACATCGGTGCTGTAGCGTTCGTTGCTGAGCTCCGGGGGGCGCACCAAGGGCAGGGCGGGAGAAAGCGCATAGCCCATGTCCGTCCAGGGGGGCTGGTAGCGCAATGAAAAGAGGTTCTCATCGGCGTGATGCCAGAGCTCGCCGACCAGGCAATCCCCCATCCAGGCTTTGATGAACATGCTCATTGAGACGCACCCGGGAGCCATCTGGAGAGCTCTTTTTCAACTGCATGTCTATCCTCCGCCGATACGGAGAAAAACGACACGCCCAGGCAGTCAGCCACATCCATCATTTTGCCAATGCTCACACTCGGCTTTCCCGCCTCGATATCGGTGAGGGTCTGTATCGAGACGCCCGCCAGTGCGCAGGCGTCGACCACCCGCATCCCGGCGGCTTTGCGCGCGGCACGGATGGCGGCGCCAAAGCCCGCGACTTCCTTGATCCTGCCAAAGTACTCTGGCTTGGCCATATGTCCTCCGAATTCTGCTATGGAAGAATATTAGGAGAGATCGGGCAGCAATACAATCAAGATTCTACTTAAATAGAATTAATACGAAGTTAAGATCAACTTTATCTGGAAAATGAAAAATATTCTGTTATATCAGAATATTCAAAGACCTTTTATGCGCTTGCTTCGCCAAAAATGGATGGCGCGGGCAGTGCATTGATCATTGGTCCTGGCAGCACACGAAGAAAAACCGCCTGGCGCAAGGGATGCGGCAGGCGGTTTTTCATTGACCGGGTCAACCGGCCCTCGTGATCAGGCTGGTCTTATAGCAAGCCGATGATGCGTCCGATCTCGGTGATGTAGGGGCTATCCTTCAGCACCTGGTTTTCCAGGCTGTCGGCTGCGCGGCGCAGGGATTGCCAGGTGTCGTTGACCTGACCGGCATGCGGCTGGGGAGCACTGAGATGTTGCCGCAGTCGGGCGATGTCCTCGCGCAGCTGGTCGGCTTCGTTGCTGCCGGCGGGCAGTTTCTGCAGTTCCGCCTCGAACTGGCCGACCATGTCCAGCAGGCGCTGGTGATCGAAGCCTGGGGTTTGCATTTGCTCGCTCATGGATTCTCCTTCGGTGATTGACCGGTTCCATCATAGGCGCATTGCCCGCTGACCGGCGAAAAAAGCCGCCGGGGTTTGCCCGGCGTCAAATTCTGCTGGTTGGGTGCGTCGTCCCGCTGGAAGTTCCGGTATCGATCATGGCCCGGTGTGGGCAGATGCTTTGTTACACTGGCGGCTGTTTGTGTGCGGCGCCTCCTGCGCCGCCCCCGTTGCCCCTGATTCATGACCTTACAAGACGATTCCACCGCCTATCTCGCCTGGCACTCCGGCGCGACCGAACAGCGCCTGCGCTGGCATTCCGAAGCGGGCAATGCGCCGCCCAAGCGGGTGCAGGAGGCGGACGACCAGATCCCCGCCGATACCGCCTACAAGCTGGCCTGCGAGGGAACCGGCCTGCTCTGGCGCGGTGACTTCCAGAATGCGCGGCAGCTGCTGCAGGCGCTGGGTCGCCGCGTTGACAAGGCACGCGAGCGCGCCCAGGCCAAGAGCCGCGGCAAGCCCGCCGCCGACACCCCGGCCCAGGCTTTCCATCATCACCGCCAGATGCAGGCCCAGCGCGCACGCATCCTGGGCATGCTGCTGATCCCGCTGGAGGCGGGCTTCAGCATCCCGCTGCGACGCGCTCCCGATGTACAGGCCGCCTGCCAGGAAGCTTACGGCCCGGCCCTGGCCGGCACTGCCTTTGCGGTCTCGCTGCGCGAGCTGCAGGGTCTGATCGGTGCGCATGAATGGCGCAAGAAGGGTGTGGAGATCGGCGCGCTGGGCGGTCGTATCCATCCCTACTATGGCGTGTTCTCGCCGGTACGCGGCGAGTACGTCGACCTGGTGGCGCAGGCGCCGCTGCCATCAACCACGCTGGCCTTCGATATTGGCGTGGGTACCGGTGTGCTCTCGGCCGTGCTGGCCCGACGTGGTTTGCGCAAGGTGGTCGGCACAGACATGGATGCACGGGCCCTGGACTGCGCCCGCGAGAACCTGCAGGCGCTGGGCGTGCTGGGGCAGGTCGAGCTGCAGCAGGCCGACCTGTTCCCGCCCGGACGCGCGCCCCTGATCGTGTGCAATCCACCCTGGCTGCCGGCGCGCCCGAGCTCGCCCATCGAGCATGCGGTCTACGACCCGGATAGCCGCATGCTGCTGGGTTTCCTCAACGGCCTGGCGCAGCATCTGGAGCCGCAGGGCGAGGGCTGGCTCATCATGTCGGACTTTGCCGAACACCTGGGTTTGCGTGCCCCCGGCATGCTGGCCGATGCCATCGCCGCCGCCGGGCTGGAGGTAGTGGCGCGCCACGATATCAAGCCGCGTCACGGCAAGGCCGCCGATCGCGAGGATCCGCTGTTCGCCGCCCGCAGCAAGGAAACCACCAGCCTGTGGCGCCTGCGCGCGCGGGCCTGAACCATCACCGCCTGCCTGGAGCCGCATCATGATCGCATCCCGTATCCTCGTCCTGCTGCTTGCCATGATCAGCCTGCAGGCGTCCGCCCAGGTCACTACCCGCGACCTGGGTGGCCACTATGGCACGCACCAGCCGGGTGTGCCGGTCCCGGTCCCGGTGCCGGTGCCCGTTCCGGTTCCCGACAGCCTGAACCGCAATGCGTCGCCGAGCGAGCCCATCACCACCTCTGGCAACAGCTGCAGCTGCCAGGTGGCCGAGACCACGGGTGGGGCCTGCATGATCTTCCTGCGCACCAACGCAGCGGACTGGATCGCCCGCAATGCACCGCAGACGCCCTTGCGTTCCTCGGCCAGCGGGCGCTACTACGATGCGCCCTTTGCGCTGGCCGCCAGTGCCTGTGCCGGTCGCAAGGTTGCGCCGGCTGGCGTGAAGGTGCATTGGCTGGACCGTCGCAGTGCGATCCTGGAGTGGAAGTAAGAGCGTCGCAGCCCCTTGCCGCGCCTGGCTTCAGCCGGCTTGTCCTGAGTCCGGCTGCCAGGCAGGAAACACCAGCGTGACCGAGAAATGCCCATCGGGCAGATAGGCAAAGCGCATCTCGCCGCCATGCGCACGCATGACCTCCTCGACGATGGACAGGCCCAGGCTGGCGCCCTTGCGTTCGCCGCTGCGGGGGGAGAAGGGCTTGCGCAGCCGCTCCCAGTCCGAGGCGGCTATGCCGGGACCATCGTCGATGAAATGCAGCTGGTGGGTCTCGCCATCGCTGTCCAACCGTACCTGCAGCAAGCCTACGGCACCGTATTGCAGCGCATTGTCGAGGATATTCTTGATGGCCTCACCCAGGCTGATGGCATCCCCCTGGATCAGGCAGGGCAGTGGCGGCAGGTCCAGCGACAGCTCGGCCGGCATGCGTTCCCGATGGGATAGGACCTCGGCCATCCTGGCCCGCACCAGCTGGCCCAGGTCGACGCGCTCCTGCAGACGGCTGTCGTTGCGATGCTGGACCATGGCGTGGTTGATCAGCTGGTTGACCAGTGCGCCTAACTGGAGGGTGCGTTCGCGCAACTGGTCGAGATGGCGCCGACGCTGTTCTTCGCTACTAACGCCCTCCAGCAATTCCATCTGCGCCACCAGGGCGGTCACGGGGGTGCGCAACTGGTGGGCGGCGTCGCCGATGACCCGGCGCATCGTGGCACGATGCACGGCCAGTCGCTGCATGAAGGCATTGATGGCCGAGATCAGCGCATGGGTTTCGGCAGGCACCGTCAACACCAGCGGCGAGAGGTCGTTCAGGTCACGCTCGCGGATGGCAGCCTCAATGCGCTTCAGCGGTGCCAATGCCTGGTAGAGCGTGAACATGGCCGCCACCAGCGTGAGCACGCTCATGGCCACGATCACCAGCAAGGCCTTGCTGCCCAGGCTCTGGGCGAAGGACATGCGGGCATTATTGGTTTGCGCCAGCACGATCACGGCCCAGGGATGGGGGCCGGCCACCGGCATGCGACGGCCGATGATGGCCATGCGCACCGGCGTGCCCAGATATTCCCCATCCCGCAGCAGCGGGCCCTGTTCCAGCGCGTCCCAGGGAATCTCGGGGCGGAATTCGCCATCCCCGGCGATGACCCGGCCCTGCGGATCGAACACGGCATAAATGGCGTGGTCGCCCGTACCCAGCATCGACAGTGCGGCCAGCGGTACATCCACATTGACCTCGCCACGGTCGTACCAGGTGTTCTCGGCAATCTGCAGGGCGCTGCCTGTGAGGATGCGGTCGTAAGCCTGGCGCGCGGCGAACTGGGTGGAGATCCAGATGGCGATCAGCAGGGCGGCGGCCGATACCAGCAGCACCGCGCCCACGCGGATCACCAGCCGGGTATAGAGCGAGCGTCCGGCAACGACGTCTTGCGCGCGGCTGTGCATCAGTGCAGGGCGTCGCCGCTGGTGTCGGCCGTGACCGGCGCCTGCAGCACCAGCTGGTAACCCAGCCCGCGCAGGGTACGGATCTCGAAGGCGGCCCCCGCGAGTTTCTTGCGCAGCCGTGCCACGTATTGCTCCACCGTGTTGGCATTGGGGGTGTCGTCGACGGTGAAGAGACGGTCCATCAATTCGTCCTTGTTGAAGATACGGCCCGGCCGGGCGGCGATGATCTCCAGCAGCGTCACTTCGCGCCGGGTCAGTTCGATGGGCGCGCCGTCGAGGGTGGCGGTGCGGCTCTTGCGGTCGATGCGCAGGTTGGCACACTGGATCTGGTTGGTCGATTCGCCGCCGCTGCGGCGCAGCAGCACGCGGATGCGGGCATCCAGCTCGCGGAAGTCGAAGGGCTTGACCAGGTAGTCATCGGCCCCCAGGTCCAGTGCCCGCACGCGTTCCTCGATCTCGGCACAGGCGGTGAGCATGAGTACCGGCGTGTGCTGGCCGCGCCCGCGCAATTGCTCCAGCAGCGAGAATCCATCCTGCTGCGGCAGCATCACATCCAGGATCAGCAGGTCGTAGGAGTCGCCCAGGCGCTGGCTGGCCTGGGCACCGTTGCTCTCCCATTCGACCGTATGGCCGATGCGGGCAAGATGGGAAATGATGGCCTCGGCCACGTCGGCGGTGTCTTCGACCAGCAGGATGCGCATGGGGATCTCCAGTATTGTTGCGATGCCGCAGCTGTGGGCGCTGCTTGGGCAGGGCTGCATTGTATGCCTGATCGTGGGTGGCGGCGCGATGCGTCAGCGATTAGTCAGGTTCGTTACAGCTTCGGGGCCTAGCATCCGCTTCAATATCAAAAATTCCTATAAATCATTTGGAGACTTGCATGAGCGATCACGCCCATGGCGCATCCGTCGTCGATCCATCCCGCCCGCTGCTGGAGATCGATCGCGTCACCCTGCAGTACAAGACCAGCGATTCCCTGGTCACGGCCACCCAGCAAGTCAGTTTCAACGTCCATCCGGGCGACCGCTATATCTTGCTGGGCCCATCGGGCTGCGGCAAATCCACCTTGCTCAAGGCCATCGGCGGCTACCTGCAACCGACCTCGGGCGCGATCCGCTTAAAGGGCCGGGAAGTGCACGAGCCAGGTCCCGACCGCATGATGGTGTTCCAGGAGTTCGACCAGTTGCTGCCCTGGAAGACGGTGCGCCAGAACGTCGAGTTCGCGCTGCACGCCAGTGGTCGCCTGCAGGGCCGCGCCGCCGCCGAGCGTGCCGAGTATTACATCGAGAAGGTGGGTCTGGCCAAGTTCATCGACAGCTATCCGCACATGCTCTCCGGCGGCATGAAGCAGCGCGTCTCCATTGCGCGCGGCATGGCCATGGAGCCCGACGTGCTGCTGATGGATGAACCCTTCGCCGCGCTGGACGCGCTGACCCGCCGCAAGATGCAGGATGAATTGCTGCGCCTGTGGGATGACACGCAATTCACCGTGCTCTTCGTGACCCACTCCATCGAGGAAGCCATCCGCGTGGGCACCCGCATCCTGCTGCTGACCCCGCATCCGGGCCAGGTGCGCGCCGAGCTCAACAGCATCCCGCCCAGCCAGCTGGGGACGGCCGCCCAGGCCGAGCTGGAAACCCGCATCAACGACATGCTGTTCGCCCACCACTGAGGCTGCCCGGAGACACCGATCATGCACAACAATAATCTGCCCTTCGTCCGCCCCGAGATCGTGGTGGAACCCAACCCCAACGCCACCGCCGAAGTCCAGCGTCCGCTGTCGGCCTTCGAGTCGCTCTATCGCATGGGCTGGCTGCGCAAGACCGTGATCCTGCTGGTATTGGCGGTGATCTGGGAAGTCTATGGCCGCTGGCTGGACAATGCGCTGCTCTTCCCCAGCTTCAGCGAGACGGTGCAGGCCTTCTTCTCGGGCATCGGCAGCGGGGTGCTGCTGCAGCGTGCCGCGGTATCGATGCAGACGCTGCTGGTGGGCTATGGCCTGGGCATCCTGCTGGCGGGTCTGCTGACCACGGTGGCCATCAGCTCACGCATCGGCAACGACCTGCTGGAAACCCTGACTTCGATGTTCAACCCGCTGCCGGCCATTGCGCTCTTGCCGCTGGCCCTGATCTGGTTCGGCCTGGGCACCGGCAGCATCATCTTCGTGCTGGTGCACTCGGTGTTGTGGGCGGTGGCCCTGAATACCCATGGCGGCTTCCGCGCAGTCTCTAACACCCTGCGCATGGTGGGCCAGAACTATGGGCTGCGCCGCTTCTCGCTGGTGAAGTCCATCCTGATCCCGGCCGCCTTCCCCAGCATCCTCACCGGCCTGAAAGTGGGCTGGGCCTTTGCCTGGCGCACGCTGATCGCGGCCGAACTGGTCTTTGGCGTCTCGTCCGGTGCCGGTGGCCTGGGCTGGTACATCTTCGAAAACCGCAACCAGCTGGAAACGGCCAATGTGTTCTCCGGGCTGTTCTTCGTGATCATCATCGGCCTGGTGGTCGAGAACCTGATCTTCGCCCAGATCGAGAAGCGCACCATCCGTCGCTGGGGCATGCAGCACTGACCAAGACTGACCGCATCCAGACCGATAAACTAAAGCCTTACAGGAGACAAACATGAAACGACGTACTTTTTCCAGCATGATGATCGCCGCCACCCTGGCGCTGTCCACCGCCGCCGGTGCGGCCCGCGCCGAGGCGCCTGAGGTGCGCATCTCGCACGGTTACGGCCTGTTGTACCTGCCGCTGATGGTCATCCGCGACCAGGGTCTGCTTGAGAAACACGCCAAGGCGATGGGCCTGGGCGATGTCAAGACCAAGTGGGTGCTGCTCGATGGCGGCAACGTCATCAACGATGCCATGCTGGCCGGCAATCTCGATATCGCCGGCACCGGCGCGCCGGGCTTCGTGACGCTATGGTCCAAGGCGCACGGCATTCCGCGCTCGGAAGTGGTCGGCCTGGGCGCGCTGTCGACCTCGCCCCTGTGGCTCAACACCAATAACCCCAACGTCAAGTCGCTGAAGGACTTCACGCCCAAGGACAAGATCGCCATCCCCGGCATCAAGACCTCGCTGTCGGCCGTGCTGCTGCAGATGGCCGCGGCCAAGACCTTCGGCATCGAGAACTACGCCAAGCTCGATCCGCTGACGGTGAGTCTGTCGCACCCTGAAGCCATGGCCTCGCTGGTATCGGGCAAGACCGAGATCACCGCGCACTTCACCTCGCCGCCGTTCTCCTACCAAGAGGCCAAGGCCCCTGGCGTGACCCGCGTGCTGAACTCGACCGATGTGCTGGGCCATATCACCATCGACGTGGTCTTCGCCCTGAAGTCCTTTACCGACAAGAATCCCAAGCTGACCCAAGCCTTCATGGCCGCCCAGGAAGAGGCCAATGCCTACATCGCCAAGAACCGCAAGGGCGCTGCCGAGATCTTCCTGCGCGTCTCCAAGCTGAAGCTGCCCCAGGACGAAGTGGAGCAGATGCTGGCCGATCCCGGCACCGAGTTCTCGACCACGCCGGTGGACATCATGCAATACGTGCTGTTCATGAGCAAAGCCGGCACCATCAAGACCAAGCCGGCCGCCTGGAACGAGATGTTCGTGCCGGCCTTCAAGGACCGCAAGGGCAGCTGATCCAGCGTGACACCATGACACCGTGCGGCTGCGGCCGCCGGTGTCGTATGATGGCGTCTTTGTGTTGCGTGGCCTGGATTTATGCCTGAAAACATCGCCATCAAATGGATCGTCGACGAAGATCGGCTCTTCGCCGACATGCCCGATTCCCCACAGAACCCTTGTATTGCGTGTGGCGCCTGCTGCGCCATCTTCCGCGTCTCCTTCTATTGCGGTGAACTCAGCGACGGCTCCGGCGGCGTCGTGCCGGTGGAACTGACCAGCAAGGTCAATGACACCATCGCCTGCATGAAAGGCACGGAATCCGGACATGGCCGCTGCATCGCGCTGGAAGGCGAGCTGGGCCGGCCGGGTATTGCCTGCAGCATCTATTCCAGACGTCCCAGCACCTGCCGTGAATTCTCTGCCTGGGATGCCGACGGCCAACCCAATGCCACCTGTCAGCGCCTGCGCACCGGCCTGGGCTTGCCAGCGCTGGCCCCCTTGCCGGTGGAACAGGCCGCACCCGCCCGCTAGGCCGGGCCTTGCAGGGTGATGAGCGCATCGCCCAGGGATTCCGGGCGGCCCTCGAAGAGTCGTTGCAGATACTGCGGATCAGCCAGGTGGGCATACAGCGCCGCGCGCGCTCCATAGTCGGTGGCCATGCGCACGGCTGCCAGGATGTACGCGTCCAGCGTGGCGGCGATGGTCCAGTCGGGCAGGCCGACACGGCGGAACAGTCCCTCGTCGATATGCTCGAACACCTCCGGCCCGGTCTTGCACACCCCCGGCAAACCCACCGTGAAGGCATCGATGATGCCATTGGTATTGCCGAAGGGTAGCGGCGAGAGGAACATGTCGCACTGGTTGAAGATCGTCAGGTATTGCTGGTAAGGCTGGTGCGCATAGACCTGCGCGCTGGGTATGTAGCGCAGGATCAGCCGTTGCAGTTGCGGATACAGCAGGCCTTGCGCCTGTCCCACCAGGAAGTGCAGCCGCACCTGCTTGCCCGGCTGGCCACCGGGTGGCCGGGCGGCCAGTTCCACGATCTTCTGGCAAGCCATCAGGAAGCGCGGATTGAGCTTCATGGTGGTGGCGGCAATGGCCACGTTCACATACGGCTGCTCGATACGCTGGACCCTGGGGACCTCGAAGGGAATGGCCGACGGGCGGTAGGGCTGACCGTCGGCGGGCAGGCGCAGCAGCTGCTCGGTAAAGCAGGCCGGGTCGCCCACGAAGTCCTCTTCCACGCTGATGTAGTCGATGCGCGCCGAGCCGGTCGTGGCCGGATGGCCCAGCGCGGCCACTTGCAGCGGCGCCACGCGCAGATTGGCGGCGAACATGGTGATGGGGAACATCCCCACACTGGGCATGTAGAACACCTGGGGACGGCGCTCTTGCGCCAGGTCGCGCAATTGCCGCAGGCAGCCCAGCAGGTCGGCGGGCTTGCCCAGGTCCACGAACTCATCGAAGACGGCCCGCCCCAGCGCGTCGGTATTGGCTTCATAGCCGACGGCGACGACGTGGTAATGGCGGCGCGCCGCCTCCAGGGTCTTGGAGTGCGTGCGATAGATGGAGTGTCCACCGGAGAACCACTCCAGCAGCACCAGCATGACCGGCTTGCCGTTGACGCGGCCATCGCCCTCGTGGCGCAGGTCGAGCAATCCCTCCTGGCGCAGCTTCTTGTCGATGAGCGTGTTGATTGCGCCCTTGATGCGGTGGCGTTGCGGCAGGTCGGCGTAGCTGCAATGCATGTAGACATCATGCAGCACCGCCACCGGCAATCCATCCAGCGACTCCAGTTCCAGCAGGCGCTGCGGCAGCCAGCCGAGCAGGGCTTCGCGTTTGGAATGGGCCGCCGGCGTGCCCAGGAAGCGCGGTGACATCAGCGCCAGGAACAGCGCCGCGGCCAGCGGCTTGTTCTGCGCCCACAGCATTTCCACGTCCAGCGGCAGTTCCGATTCGGGCGAATAGAGCAGGCAGAACTTCACCAGGTCCAGCGGCCTGACCTCGAATACCTCGTTCTGTGGCCCGCCCAGCTTGAGCGAGCGCAGGATATGGTCGGCGTTGATGAAATGGCTGGCGCCGAACAGGGCAGCCAGCCAGCGCTGGAAATTGATCAACTGGCCGAAGCCATCGGGACTGACATGGAAGCTCGGGTCCGAGAACAGCGCCGAGATCGCCGCCGTGAGACGGGTCAGGATGTGCTGCTCCAGCTCGGCGGCCGGCACGGCCGGTGAGACCGAGAGCGAAAACTGGTCGGACAGCTGGCCGTATTGGCGGTCGATGAGCACCAGCAGCCGCACCAGCTCACGCGCGGCCGGCTCCTGCTGGCGCGAATAGCAGAGGTATTCGAATTTTTCCAGAGAGAAAATCTCGTCTTGGCTGGCCGTCATGGCGGGCTCTCGTGATCAGGGAAGGCAGCCGGCATTGTGCCGTCTCTCCCGCGTCACTGCCAGTGCTTTAACGCTGGTCGGCCCCGGGTGCGCCCAGCCCGGGGAAGACCAGCTCCAGGGCCAGCGGCGACCGGTATAGCCTGGGCGCGCCATGGGCCGCATCCGGAATCACCTGCTGCAGGTGGCTGGCCGGCAGTTGCCATTGCTGCGCCAGGATTTGTTCGTAGCGCAGGTAAGCCAGTTGCCGTGCCATGCGTGTCGCTCCCTGCAAGGCCGCGCCGCAGGACCTGTCGAGGAAGCGGTGCTGCGGATCGACATCGCGTGCGCCGACCAGGTAGCGCACGTCGCGAGCGGCATAGCGGGCAAACAGCTGGCGCCCGTCGAGATGCTGTTGCGCCAGGTAGGCAGGCGGCTGGCCGAGTCCATAGCGATAGTCGTCATAGTGCGGGCAGGACAGGTTGGCGGGCCGCGCAAAGTCCTCACCCTGGGGACGTTCCGGGCTCAGGTAAAGATAGGAGGACGGGCTGGAGATGACGTAACGCAGGTGGATCCCGGCCTGCTGCAAGCCTTCGGTGATGCCATTGAGCAAGGCGTAGCGTTGCATCAGCTGGGCGCCGGCCGAATGGCCGATCAGCACGATCTCGTGCAGGTCCGGAAAGCGGCCGGGCGCGGCCAGCCAGCGCAGCAGGTCATCCAGCGCCTGGAAGCTGGTGATGCCCGTCACACCCCGGATCGACGCTTCGCCCTGCATCCAGGCATCGCTGCCCCAGATCGGCATGTCCGGCAAGAGGCCCTGGTCCTTGTGCGCCATGAAGTTGGGGGCCAGCAGCAGCGTATTGGCCGGGCTCAGACGGGCCATGTCCAGCAGGTGCTGGCCGATGGCGAAGTAATCCACGGCATTGCGCTTGACGCCATGCACGATGATGACCGCCCGCTGTACATGGCTGGGCAACCGGCCCAGGTCGGCATTGGCGTAGACGGCCATGGTGTAGGCGGGTGTGGTACCCAGGGACAGCGCCTGGCGGTCGGGGGTGACAGCATGGGCTGCAGCAATCACCCATGAGAGGGCGATGCCGAGGAGCAGGGCGGGTAGACGTGCCATATGGTCAGCTATAGGTGGGCATGCACATGCATACGCCCGCAATATAGCGCCGAAATGGGCACCGAACGCGCCGCCCGCGTCAAACCTGCTCAATGCCGGGTGCGCGCCTGCAGCATGGCCGAGGGGGTCTGGCCGAACAGTTTCTTGTAGTCGCACGAGAACTGGCTGAAGTTGGTGAAGCCCCAGGCAGCCGCGATATCGCCGATGCTGCCGACGACCTGGCTGCCGTCGCCCTGGCACAGCGCCCGGCGCACGCCGTTCAGGCGCAGCGAGCGCAGGTAGGTCATGGGGCTCATGCCCAGCACATCCTCGAAGCAGTATTGCAGCGTGCGACGGCTCACATGCACGGCCTCGCACAGCATGGGCACGGTGACAGGGCGCTCCTGCTGGGCCATGGCGAACTCACGGGCATCGTTGACGATGCGCCGACGACGCAGGAAGCTGGTGCCGGCCTCGGCTTCGATCTGGCCATCGTCCAGCAATGCCAGCAACGACACCAGCACGGCTTCCTTACCCAGTTGCAGCGCCGCATGGGCACTGGGCCCCTCAGCCTGTCCGGCCAGCGTCAGCAGGGTGGAGATGTGATGGCGACATTCTTCCAGGGCGGCATGGCCGACCTTGAGCATCTCGGCCTGGCCCAACCGGCTCCAGTCCGGCGCACAACCCAGGCGGGCGGCACTGGCCTGCAGCGCGTCGCGCTGAACCACGATGCCGTAGATCTGGTGCTGGTCGGGCGTGACCAATTCAAACTCGCAGGCGCCGGGGCGCGTCATCACCATATCCTCGCCCACCGGGCGGCCATTGATGCGCATGCCGGTGGCGCGCGCCTCGATGCCGAACCAGTAGGCGTCCGGCCACACCTGGCAGGACTGGCGGATGGCACAGCTATTGGCCTCGCTGAAGATCTGCACGCCCTGGCTCTGCCATTCCTGCAGCACGCCCTCGAAGCTGCCGCTGGCGATCTGGTCGTAGCGTTGCTCCCAGTCGGTGAGATTGTGGGCGTGCTCGTCGACGTCGCGCGCGACCACGGTGCGCAATGCCCGCTTGGTGTGCGTGTCGGCTGTGTCAGTCTGGGACAGTTGCAGATGCGACATGTGGAGGCTCCCTGGCTTGCCCGGCTTTCTGCGGGGCCAGGCCGGCCCTGCAGGTTTGCCGAATTTCGATAACGTTTCCATGTTCGCGGTTGTTATATTTTGGCGCGTTGACATGACGTTGTGTGAAACAAGCAAACGCCATGCCCACCGACGGTACGTTTTCCTACAACAGCGCGGCCGACCCATGGCCGCCATCTTCGCGCCAACAGGAGAGATCTATGGATGCAAGCTCATCAGGGCAGGGGCATACCCTCAAGCCGGTCCTGTCCACCCTCCAGCTCTGGGCCATCGCGGTCGGGCTGGTGATCTCGGGAGAGTACTTCGGCTGGAGCTATGGCTGGGCCAGTGCCGGTACGCTGGGCTTCACGGTGACGGCGCTGTTCATTGCGGCCATGTATGCCACCTTCATCTTCAGCTTCACCGAATTGACCACCTCCATCCCGCACGCTGGCGGCCCGTTTGCCTATAGCAAGCGTGCCTTCGGGCCGGTGGGCGGTTACCTGGCCGGGGCGGCGACATTGATCGAGTTCGTCTTCGCGCCGCCGGCCATTGCGCTGGCCATCGGGGCCTATCTCAATGTGCAGTTTCCCGCGCTCGATCCCAAGCTGGCCGCGCTGGGGGCCTATCTGGTCTTCATGACGCTCAACATCGTGGGCGTGCAGATCGCGGCTACCTTCGAGCTCTTCGTGACGCTGCTGGCGATCTTCGAACTGCTGGTCTTCATGGGCGTGGTGGCACCGGGCTTCTCGCTGGCCAACTTCACCAAGGGCGGCTGGTCGGGCAGTGATGGCTTCAGCCTGGCGGCCGTGCCGGGGATGTTTGCGGCGATTCCGTTTGCGATCTGGTTCTTCCTTGCCATCGAAGGCGTGGCGATGGCCGCCGAAGAGGCCAAGGATCCCCGCCGCTCCATCCCCATCGCCTACATCACCGGCATCCTGACCCTGGTGGTGCTGGCCATCGGCGTGATGCTCTTTGCCGGTGGCGCCGGCGACTGGACCAAGCTGGCCAACATCAATGATCCGCTGCCGCAGGCCATGAAGCTCATCGTCGGCGGCAACAGCAACTGGTTGCATATGCTGGTGTGGCTGGGGCTGTTCGGACTGGTGGCGTCCTTCCACGGCATCATCCTGGGCTACTCGCGCCAGATCTTCGCGCTGGCCCGCGAAGGTTACCTGCCGACCTATTTCGCCCGCGTGCATCCGCGTTTCAAGACTCCGCATCGCGCCATCCTGGCCGGGGGGGTGGTGGGTATTGCCGCCATCTACAGCGATGAGCTCATCACCATCGGCGGCCAGACGCTCACGGCCAACATCGTCACCATGTCGGTGTTCGGCGCGATCCTGATGTACATCCTGTCGATGCTGGCGCTGTTCCGCCTGCGCCGCAACGAAGCAGGCCTGGAGCGGCCGTTCCGGGCGCCGCTGTATCCGTACTTCCCGGCCTTCGCCCTGTTCGGCGCACTGGTCTGCATGGGCACGATGATCTACTACAACCCGCTGATCTTCGGCATCTTCGTGGCCTTGCTGGCACTGGGTTACGCCTGGTTCCTGGCGACCCGGCGACACCGTGCCGAGAGCGCCGCACCGGTCACTGAATTCTGAACGCACTGCATGACACCATTGCCGGACCACCCATTCCACTCCATTGACAGAACGAGGGCCATCATGAACAACCAACACCAACCGACGACCGCAGCTGAGGTCCCCGTACTCAAGCGCCGCGGCTTCCTGGGCAGCCTGCTGGCCACGGCCGCCGGCGGTGCGCTGGCGACCATCGCCACCCCGGGGCAGGCCGCCGCCCGCGCCGAGGTGGCGCTGGACCGCGCCAAGTGGGCCATGCGCAATCATGACCTGGTGGCGCAGATGATCGCCGAGCACGGCCGGCTGGCACCGGGCTACCAGTCCGGCAAGCGTCCCTATGCGGTGTTCGACTGGGACAACACCAGCATCATGAATGACTGCGAAGAAGCGCTGCTGATGTACCAGATCAACACGCTGTCCTTCAAGCTCAGCCCTGCGGAGTTTGCCGCCATCATCCGCCAGAACGTGCCGCCGGGCCCGTTCAGCAAGGACTTCAAGAACGCCGCCGGCAACGTCGTCGATCTCGATGCGATCTGCGCCGACCTCGATGCCGACTATGCCTACCTGCACGCCAGCTACAAGGGCCTGGCCGGTAGCCAGTCGCTGGAAGAGGTGAGCCGCAGCGTCGAGTTCCAGGACTTCCGGGCCAAGCTTTACTACCTCTACGAAGCCGTCAACGACACCCACGGCGTCAATGTCGGCTATCCCTGGGTGATCTATTTCTTCGCCAACATGAGCGTGGCCGAGGTGAGTGCGCTGGCCGAGGCCTCCAATGACGCCGCACTGGGCGCATCGCTGACCAAGGTCAAGTACACCAGTCCGGCCGAACGGCCCGGCCGCGCCGGCGTGGTGAGCGTGTCGCATTTCCATGGCATCCGACTGTGTACCGAGGTAGCGACCCTGATGGACAGCCTGCGGCGCAATGGCATCGACGTCTATGTCTGTACCGCCTCGCTGGAGGACGTGGTGGCCGTCTTCGCCACCCAGCCCAAGTATGGCTATGACGTGGCCCGCGAGAATGTCATCGGCCTGCGCCTGGAGCGCAATGGCGATCGCCTGCGCAACGCCTACCTGAAGGACTGGCCGCTGACCTGGGGGCCGGGCAAGACGGTTGCCATCAAGCAGGTGCTGGTGGCGCAGAAGGGCTATGGTCCGCTCTTCGTGGCAGGCGACAGCGATGGCGATTACGATATGCTGAGGGACTTCCCGGAGACGCAATACGGTCTCATCGTCAATCGCATGAAGAATGGCAAGATCGGCGAACTGTCCAAGCTGGCAGCCGACCAGATCAGTGCCGCCAAGCCGCGCTTCCTGTTGCAGGGACGGCAGGAATCGACCGGCAACTGGCTGCCGGTGGAAACCAGCATCAAGTACGGCAAGACCACGCCGCAGCTGCTGACCAGCTGATGGGCAACGCCGGGGCCGGGCATGGCTCCGGTCTCGCAGAAGAAGGAGCAAAAGCATGGCCGAACACCGATTCCGGCATAGCGTGGGCAGCACCACCTACGTGTTCCGCGATCTTGGCGACCTGATGGCCAAGGCCAGCCCGGCCCGTTCGGGTGACCTGCTGGCCGGCGTGGCCGCAGCCAGCGCCGAGGAGCGGGCGGTGGCCCAGATGGCGCTGGCGGCATTGCCGCTGAAGGTCTTCCTGGAAGACGCGCTGGTACCGTATGAAGACGACGAGATCACCCGGCTCATCATCGACAGCCACGACCGTGCCGCCTTTGCGCCCATCGCCCATCTGACGGTGGGGGATTTCCGCAACTGGCTGCTGGCCGACGATACCGACAGCGTCGTGCTGGCGGCGGTGGCGCCGGGTATCACGCCCGAGATGGCCGCAGCCGTCTCCAAGATCATGCGCAACCAGGACCTGATCCTGGTGGGCAAGAAGTGCCGCGTGGTCACGGCCTTTCGCAATACCATCGGCCTGCCCGGGCGGCTCTCGACCCGCCTGCAGCCCAACCACCCGACCGACGACGCCAGTGGCATCGCCGCCAGCATGCTCGACGGCCTGATGTATGGCAACGGCGACGCCGTCATCGGCATCAATCCCGCCACCGACAATGTGCCGCAGGTGGTCAAGCTGGTGGGCATGATGGCCGATGTGATCGCGCGCTACGAGATCCCCACGCAATCCTGCGTGCTGACCCACGTCACCAACACGATCGCCGCCATCGAACGCGGTGCGCCGGTGGATCTGGTGTTCCAGTCCATTGCCGGCACCGAGGCCGCCAACCGTGGCTTCGGCATCGATCTTTCCATCCTCGGTGAAGCGCGCGAAGCGGCACTGTCCCTGAAGCGCGGCACCGTGGGGGAGGATGTCATGTATTTCGAGACCGGGCAGGGCAGCGCGCTGTCGGCCAACGCCCATCACGGTATCGACCAGCAGACCTGCGAGGCGCGCGCCTATGCGGTGGCGCGAGCGTTCAAGCCGCTCTTGGTCAACACGGTGGTCGGCTTCATCGGCCCCGAGTATCTCTACGATGGCAAGCAGATCATCCGCGCCGGCCTGGAAGACCACTTCTGCGCCAAGCTGCTGGGCCTGCCCATGGGCTGCGACGTCTGCTACACCAACCATGCCGAGGCCGACCAGAACGACATGGATGTGCTGCTGACCCTGCTGGGCGTGGCCGGCTGCACCTTCGTCATGGGTATTCCCGGTTCGGACGACATCATGCTGAACTACCAGACCACCTCCTTCCACGATGCGCTGTATGCGCGTCGTGTACTGGGCTCGCGTCCGGCCCCGGAGTTCGAGGACTGGCTGCACCGGATGCAGATCTTCAATCGCAGCGGCGAGGAGGCAAGCTTCAGGCTGCATGCGGACATGCCACCCGGTTTTCGCGATACCTTGCTGCGCTTGCATTGACCATGGACGACAAGGATCTCAGCGGCCAAGGTGCCGAAAACCGCAGCCCCGGTGCCGAACCGGTCACGGCCAATCCCTGGGAGGCACTGCGCCGCTTTACCGCCGCGCGCATCGCGCTGGGGCGCAGCGGCGTGAGCCTGCCGACGCAACCGCAACTGGCTTTCCAGCTGGCCCATGCCCAGGCGCGCGATGCGGTACACCTGCCGCTGGACGTGCCGGCCCTGTGCATGGCCCTGCAGGAACAGGATGTCTGTGACGCCGAGGAAGTACTCGATGTGCATAGCGCGGCGAGCGACCGCCAGGTCTACCTGCAACGGCCGGACCTGGGGCGGCGCCTGTGCGAAAGTTCGCGCCAGCAATTGCTTGACCGTTTCGGCACCATGGCCGAACGCCGCTACGACGTCGCCTTCGTGATTGCCGATGGCTTGTCGGCGCTGGCCATCGTGCGCAATGCCGCGCCCTTCCTGGCCGAGGTGAAGCGGCGTATCGCTCCCGAAGGCTGGTCGGTGGCGCCGCCGGTGATCGTGCAGCAGGGGCGGGTGGCGGTGGCCGACGAGATCGGCGAACTGCTCGGCGCCCGGCTGGTGGTGATCCTCATCGGCGAGCGGCCGGGCCTGAGTTCGCCCGACAGCATGGGACTGTACCTGACCTGGATGCCTGCGCGCGGCTTGAGTGATGCCAGCCGCAACTGCATCTCCAACGTGCGCCCCGAAGGCTTGCCCTATCCCGAGGCCGCCTACAAGCTGCATTACCTGATGGCGCAGGCGCATCAGCGCGCTCTGTCGGGCGTGGCCCTGAAGGATGAGACGGCCGGGGAGGGGGCAGAGCTGGATGTGCGTCGCAATTTCCTGCTCGATGGCGCCTGAAATCAGGCCGGCACGTGATCATGGGAAGGATGCCCTGAGAACCGTCCGGACTGAGTAGCGGCTTGCCGCGTATCGAAGATGCACGGACGGCGAATCTTCGATACGCCGCACATGTGCGGCTACTCAGTCCGAACGTTAGTCACGTGGGCGAACGGTCTCAATGCCTCGTCAACAGAACAAAGGGCCGCGAACTTGCGTTCGCGGCCCTTTGCTGTTGCTGCGGCGGCCCGGTGTGGCTCAGGCCGCTATGGCGTCATCACTGATCAGATGGCTTCCAGCGCCTTGTTCAGCGTGGCGCTCGGACGCATCACGGCGAAGGTCTTTTCGCGATCCGGCAGGTAGTAGCCACCGATGTCGACTTCCTTGCCCTGCACAGCGTTCAGTTCGGCGACGATGGCCTGCTCGTTCTCGGTCAGGGCCTTGGCCAGTGCGGCGAACTGCTTGGCCAGCTCGGCGTCGTCCTTCTGTGCGGCCAGTTCCTGGGCCCAGTACATGGCCAGGTAGAAGTGGCTGCCACGGTTGTCCAACTCACCGGTCTTGGGCGAGGGCGACTTGTTGTTGTCCAGCAGCTTGCCGGTGGCAGCGTCCAGGGTCTTGGCCAGGATCTTGGCGCGGGCATTGTCGTTCTTGATGCCCACTTCTTCGATCGACACGGCCAGGGCCAGGAACTCGCCCAGCGAATCCCAGCGCAGGTGGTTTTCACCGACCAGCTGTTGCACGTGCTTGGGGGCGGAGCCGCCGGCACCGGTTTCGAACATGCCGCCACCGGCCATCAGCGGGACGATCGACAGCATCTTGGCCGAGGTGCCCAGTTCCATGATGGGGAACAGGTCGGTCAGGTAGTCGCGCAGGATGTTGCCAGTCACCGAGATGGTGTCCTGGCCGCGGATGACGCGTTCCAGGGTGTAACGCATGGCGCGCACTTGCGACATGATCTGGATGTCGGCACCGGTGAGGTCGTGATCCTTCAGGTAGGTGTTGACCTTCTTGATCAGCTCGGCTTCGTGCGGACGGTACGGGTCCAGCCAGAAGACGGCCGGCATGCCCGACAGGCGCGCGCGGGTGACGGCCAGCTTGACCCAGTCACGCACTGCCGCGTCCTTGACCTGGCACATGCGCCAGATGTCGCCTTCTTCCACGTTCTGCTCCAGCAGCACCTGGCCATCCAGGGTGACGATGCGGGCCACGCCGGCTTGGGCGATTTCGAAGGTCTTGTCGTGCGAACCGTATTCCTCGGCCTTCTGGGCCATCAGGCCGACGTTGGGGACGGTACCCATGGTGGTCGGGTCGAAGGCGCCGTTGGTCTTGCAGAAGTTGATCATCTCCTGGTAGATACGGGCGAAGGTCGATTCCGGCAGCAGGGCCTTGGTGTCTTCGGTCTTGCCGGCGGCGTTCCACATCTTGCCGCCCGCGCGGATCATGGCCGGCATGGAAGCGTCGACGATCACGTCGTTGGGTGCGTGCAGGTTTGTGATGCCCTTGGCGGAGTCCACCATGGCCAGGCGCGGACGCTTGGCTTCGTCAGCCTTCAGGTCGGCCAGCACTTCGGCCTTCTTGGCTTCGGGCAGGGTGTTGATCTTTTCGTAGACGCCGGACATGCCGTTGTTCGGGTTCACGCCGATCTCGGCGAACAGGGCAGCGTGCTTGGTGAAGGTGTCCTTGTAGTAGGTACGCACGGCGTGGCCGAAGACGATGGGGTGCGAGACCTTCATCATGGTCGCCTTGACGTGTACCGACAGCAGCAGGTCGGTGTCGTAGGCATCCTGCATCTGTTCTTCGTAGTAAGCACAGAGGGCCTTCTTGCTCATGAACATGCTGTCGATGATTTCGCCGGCCTGCAGCGAGACCTTGGACTTCAGGACGATGGTTTCACCTGACTTGGTGACCAGGTCCATCTTGACGTCGACGGCCTTGTCCAGGGTCAGGCTCTTTTCGCCGGCGTAGAAGTCGCCGCCGTGCATGTGTGCCACGTGGGTACGCGAGGCCATGGACCACTTGGCCATCGAGTGCGGGTGCTTGCGGGCGTAGTTCTTGACGGCGTTGGGCGCGCGACGGTCGGAGTTGCCTTCACGCAGGACCGGGTTCACGGCGCTGCCGGTGACCTTGGCGTAGCGCTTCTGCAGGGCCTTTTCTTCTTCGGTGCTGGGGTTTTCCGGGTAGTCGGGCAGCTTGTAGCCACGGGCCTGCAGTTCGCGGATGGCCGCTTGCAGCTGCAGGATGGAGGCGCTGATGTTGGGCAGCTTGATGATGTTGGCGTCCGGGCTCTGGGTCAGTGCGCCCAGTGCGGCCAGGTTGTCGGGGACTTTCTGGTCATCGGTGAGGAACTCGGGGAATTCCGCCAGGATACGCGCGGCCACCGAGATATCGCTTTCGACGACGTCGATGCCAGCCGGGGCGGTGAACTTCTTGACGATGGGCAAGAGCGAGTGGGTCGCCAGATAGGGTGCCTCGTCGGTCAGCGTATAGATGATGGTCGGGTTGCCAGTAGTCACGATGATGTCCTTGCGTTGGTGTGTTGATATGCGTTGGTGCGATCCGCGCGGTGCCGGATGGGCTGACCATGCTCTGACGGCCTGGCTAACATCCATCTCCTTGTCGGCTTGCTGCGCGGAAATTCGTCTCCGGTGGCGACATCCCGGCGTATTGGTGCCTGGAGGTCGCAGCAAAAAACAGCGGTAGTTTACTCCTAAGCGGGCGGAAAAGCTTCAACTCTTATATAAGACTTGAAGAAATTTTTATGCGAGCCTTGATCTTGGCCTTGCCAGTTTGCCATTGCAGGTCTTGATGTTTAACCTTTTAGGTTTAAAAACCTCTTAGGTTACAATCGCGATGGAAAAAGCAACGCCGCACTGTCGGCTCGGCGTCGTCAGGGCGTTGATCCAGGCTGGCCGGGTCAGGGCTACCATGACTGCCTACCAGGGAGCGCGTGAGCTGGGCATTGATGACCTGGACGGGATGTGCCAGGTCATCCTCAGGCTGGCACCGCGTGACTTCTACAAAAGCATGACCACGCATGCCGATCACCGCCTGTGGCAGGACGTCTATCGCGCCCAGCTGGCCAGTGGCCGGATGGTCTATCTGAAACTGACGGTCATCGACGAGTTGCTCGTCGTGTCCTTCAAGGAGCTATGAAATGCAATGTCCAAGCTGTGGTGCCCCCGGATTGGTTCGTGACACGCGTGACCTGTCTTATACCTACAAAGGGCAGGTCACGACCATCGATGCGGTCACGGGTGATTTCTGCCCAGCATGCGGCGAAGTCCTGCTCAACCGGGAGCATGGCGATCGCTACAGCGAGCTGATCGGGCGTTTCCAGCGCCAGGTGAATGCTGCCTATGTGGATCCCGACTACATCGCCCGGGTGCGCCGCAAGCTCGACCTGGATCAGCGGCAAGCGGCCGAATTGTTCGGTGGCGGAGTCAATGCCTTTTCCCGCTACGAGAATGGCAAGACCAAGCCACCGCTGGCGCTGGTCAAACTGTTGCGCTTGCTGGACCGGCATCCAGACCTGCTGGAAGAAATCAGAACGGCATGATGCGCAGGGGGGCAGTGTCGCCAATAAAAAAGGGCCGCTTGCGCGGCCCGTCCAATAGCTAGTGCAGGTAAATCGCCGAATCAGGCCGCGGCCGCCTGGCGCGCCGCCTTGTTGCGATACAGGATCAGGGTGGCGATCAGGCCGCACACGGCTGCCGCGCTCATCCAGATGCCTGGTGCCGCCTTGTCGTGGGTGTACTCGATCAGGCCGGTGGCGATGGCCGGGGTGAAGCCGCCGAATACCGCAGTGGCCAGGCTGTAGGCCAGCGAGAAGCCGGCGGTACGCACATCGGCCGGCATCACTTCGGTCAGCGCGACCACCATGGCGCCGTTGTAGCTGGCGTACAGGAAGGACAGCCACAGTTCCACGATCAGCATCTTGGAGAAGCTGGCATCATGCACCAGCCAGTTCACGGCCGGGTAGGCGGTCAGGATGGTCAGCAGGGTGAACACGATCAGGATGGGGCGACGACCGATGCGGTCCGACAGCGCACCCATGATAGGCAGCCAGATGAAGTTGGACAGGCCCACGCACAGCGTCACGATCAGGCTGGCTTCGGTAGAGAGCTTCAACACGTTCTTGCCAAAGGTCGGGGTGTAGACCGTGATCAGATAGAACGACACCGTGGTCATGGACACCAGCATCATGCCGGCGATCACCAGCTTCCAGTTCTCGATCATCGAGCGGAAGATCTGGCCGGTGGTCGGACGATGCTTGCGGCGCATGAACTCTTCGGTCTCTTGCAGCGAGCGACGGATCACGAACAGCACCGGCACGATCAGGCAGCCGATGAAGAAGGGCACGCGCCAGCCCCAGTCACCCACCTGCGCCGGGGTGAGGGAGGTCGACAGCATATAGCCGATGGCCGCTGCCACGATGATGGCTACCTGCTGGCTGGCCGACTGCCAGCTCACATAGAAGCCCTTGTTGCCCGGGGTCGCCATTTCGGCCAGGTAGACCGAGACACCACCCAGTTCCACGCCGGCCGAGAAGCCTTGCAGCAAGCGGCCGATCAGCACCAGCATCGGCGCCAGCGCACCGATGGTGGCGTAAGAGGGCACGAAGGCGATCAGCATGGTGCCCAGCGCCATCAGCGCCAGGGTCACGATCAGACCTTGGCGGCGACCGACGCGGTCGACGTAGGCGCCCAGGATGATGGCACCCAGAGGACGCATCAGGAAGCCGGCGCCGAAGGTCATGAAGGTCAGCATCAGCGAGGCGAACTCGTTATCGCTGGGGAAGAAGGCCTTCGAGATATGGGTCGCGTAGAAACCGAACAGGAAGAAATCGAACATTTCCATGAAGTTGCCGCTGGTCACGCGCAGCACGGTGGAAAACTTCGATTGCGAAGAAGTGGATGTACTCATGATATGTGCCTCATTTATGGTGTGGGCGGACCGTGTTGATTCCGGTCTTGCGCCTGTCTCGTCCGGCCAGTCAGGCAGGTTGTGTCAGGATCTTTTTTGTTGGACAGCTATTGCGCCGCCGATTCTATCCCCGAATTCCGGCATGTGGACGGGTCGGAGGGGGGAGTGATGCAGATTTCGGTTTTTTCGATAGCTGGATGAAAGCTTCAGAAGGAAAAACGCCCTAAAAAACCGCAGTGGCGCCGCCAGCTGCGTTGCGTCAATGCGCATCCGGGACAATCATGGTGCAATGCCGCATCGATGCTTCCGCATCTTGATTGCTTCGCTACGATTGAAAGGACTCCATGAAAACTGCCGTCTTCAGTGCCCGTCGCTACGACCAGACCTTGCTGGCACGCGCCAATGCGCGCGGCGCCCATGAACTGATGTTCCTGCAGGACCGCCTGGATGCCAATACCGCCCAGCTGGCCGCCGGTTGCGAGGCCGTGGCCGCCTTCGTCAACGACGATCTCGGCGCGCCGGTGCTGGAACGCTTAAGCGCCCTGGGCGTGCGTTTCGTGACCACGCGTTCTACCGGTTTCAATCATATCGACATCCAGGCGGCACGACGCCTGGGCCTCACGGTGGCACGGGTGGCCGACTATTCTCCCTACTCGGTGGCCGAGTTTGCCGTGGGCTTGCTGCAGGCGGTCAACCGCAAGATCGCCCGTGCCAGCATGCGCACCCGCGAAGGCAACTTCGAGCTCGATGGCCTGATGGGGTTCGATCTGCATGGCAAGACCGTGGGCGTCATCGGTACCGGCAAGATCGGTACGCTCTTTGCCCGCATCATGGCCGGCTTCGGCTGCGAGATCCTGGGCAGTGACGTGCATCGCAATCCCGATTTCGAGGCAGTGGGTGGCCGTTACGTGAGCCATGCCGAACTGTTCGCCGCCAGCGACGTGATCTCGCTGCATTGCCCGCTGACCGACGACACGCGCTATATCGTCAATGCCCAGACGCTGGCCAGCGCCAAGCCCGGTTGTATCCTGGTCAATACCAGCCGTGGCGGCCTGGTCGACACCGAGGCTGCGATTGCCGCGCTCAAGAGCGGCCGCCTGCGCGGCCTGGCCATCGATGTCTATGAGCAGGAAGCCAGCCTGTTCTTCCAGGACCTGTCCTCGACGATCATCACCGACGACGTGATCCAGCGCCTGGTGTCGTTTCCCAATGTGATCGTCACCGGTCACCAGGCCTTCTTCACCGAGGAAGCCATCGGCCAGATCATGCAGACCACCATCGACAACCTGGATGATTTTGCCGTCGGGGCCAGCCTGGGCGAGCGCCTGGTGGCGTGACCAGGTCAGATGCCCGGGCGGTGCCGGTTGAACAGCGAATCGAGCTGTTCGCCGATGCGCGGCAACAGATGCTGGCGCACGCGTTCGATGATGTTGCTGGCATCGGCCTGGCCGTAGGTCTCGGCCAGTTGCCGGTGCAATTCGAAATGCAGGTAGAGCAGCCCGCGCAGGCTCTGGAAGGCGGTCGGGTGATCCTCGCCGCAGACCACGGTATTGTTGCTCAGTACGTTGTCGATCACACCGGGATCGAACAGGCGGACCTGGCAGATCACCGCATGACGCACGATTTCCATGTCCAGGGCTTCCAGCTCCTGGGTCAGCTCATCGGGAGTATGGCGCTCGGCGCCCAGTTTTTCGCTCATGAGAGTCTTTCGGCGGAAGAGGGAGAGTACAGCTTAAACGCAGAGTAGCATTTGCTGCAGCGCCGAAAGTTGTTGGAGGTCAATTTAATCCAATTGAATCAAGCACTTTTGTTAATTCTTTGTGAAGGATGACAAAAAACTGTTGCAGGGCAGCGAAGCCAGGCTTCGCTGCCCCGTGGGTCAGGCTGCTTCGACCATCGGATAGAACTCGCGGTTTTCACGCACGATGCGCTCGAACAGCATCTTCAGGACCCGATTGGCCTCGGTGCGGAAATGCTCGGGTTGCTCGGCAATGCGCTGGGCATCGTTCCACCGGCGCGAGAACTGTCCGTATTCGGAGGAGATGCTGGTCATCTCTTCCTGGTACTGGCGCGCCTTGGTCGCCAGCGTCGCATCGGCCTGCTGCAGCACCGGATAGAGGAAACGATCCTCCACCGACAGGTGCAGCTTGATCACCGAGCTCATGGCGATGACCACGCGGGCGATGGCCGCCGCCTGCGCGGCGATGCCCTGCGCGGACAGCGCCTTGAGTTGTTGCACGTGATCGAGGATGTCCGCGTGTTCGCGGCGGTACTTGTCTAGATTCATTGCGATTCCTGATTGCCTTGTAATGACGAAGATGCTGCCTGGATCACTCCAGTGCCGCGGCCGGGCCGAAGAACTCGTAGCGGCTCTGTGCGGCCGGTACGCCGAGTTCGCCGAGATAGCGCTTGATGGCCTTCATGAAGGGCTTGGGGCCGACGAAGTAGGCGTCCACGTCGCTGCTCTTGGGCAGCCACTGCTGCAGTTGCTGGCGATCGATGAAGCCGGTGGCTTGCGGTGCCGGATCCCCCGCACGCGGTTGCTCATAGCAGAAGTGGACCTGCAGCTGCGGATTGTGCGCGGCCAGTTCTTCCACCTGCTGGCGGAAGGCATGCACGCCACCATGGCGCGCCGCGTGGATGAAGTGCACCGGACGGCCGCTGGGCAACGCCGCCGCCAGCATGGTCATCATCGGGGTGATGCCGACGCCGCCACTGATGAGCACCAGCGGCTTGCGCCCCTCGCTGAGGGTGAATTCGCCCGCCGGCGGGAACAGTTCGACCACCGAGCCAACCTGGATCTGGTCATGCAACTGGCGCGATACCTTGCCCTCTGCTTCGCGCTTGACGCTGATGCGGTACTGCGGCGCCTGTCCCGGCTGGCGCAGCAAGGCCGACAGCGAATACTGGCGGCGCTGTTCCTCGCCATCGACCACCATGCGCAGGCCGATATACTGGCCCGGAGTGAAGTCCAGCAGCTCGCCGCCATCCTGCGGGGCGAAGTAGAAGGAAGTGATTTCATCACTCTCGGCCTGCTTGCGCGTGACCACGAAACGGCGCGCACCGCGCCAGCCGCCGGGGGCCTGGGCCAGGTCTTCATATTGCTGGCGCTCGGCGCCGATGAGCATGTCGGCCAGTTGTCCATAGGCCGCAGCCCAGGCGTCGATGACGGCATCGGTGGCGATCTCGGCGCCCAGCACTTCGCGGATGGCGCGCAGAAGGCAGTCGCCTACCATCGGATAGTGTTCCGGCAGCACCTGTACCGCCACGTGCTTGTTGATGATCTGTGCCGCCAGCGGGCCCAGTGCTTCCAGGCGGTCGATATGGCGGGCATACATCAGCACGCCGTTGGCCAGCGCGCGCGGCTGGTCGCCGCTGGCCTGGTGGGCGCGATTGAACAGCGGACGCACTTGCGGATAATCGCGCATGAGCAGCTTGTAGAAATGCGTGGTCAACGCTTCGCCGCCCGATTCCAGCAGGGGAACGGTGGATTTGACGATGGCAAGGTGGGCATCGGTAAGCATGCTAGGCCTTTCAGTAGTGGTGGAGTGGATGTGCCGGCGGTCCGGTCTACCCTCTACCATTACAAGAGCCGTGCCATGCGGGAGAGCCTGATGAATCAATGACTTACGCTGGTATTGAGTCATATTGACTCGTGTCATAATGACCCATTATTTGAAATGAGTAGTCAAAATGACCTCAAAAGCCTTGCTCGATGCCTTGCTGCCGCTAGTGGCCGACCTTTCGCGCGAGATCGATGACCGCGAGCGCTACCGGCGCCTGCTGCACACCATGCGTGCGCTCTTTCCTTGCGACGCGGCAGCCTTGCTGCGCCTGGACGGCGAGATCCTGGTGCCGTTGGCTATCGACGGGCTGGCCGGCGACACGCTGGGGCGGCGCTTCCGGGTGGTGGACCATCCGCGCTTCGGCATCCTGCTTGCCAATGCCACGCCGATCCGCTTTGCCGCTGACTCGCCGCTGCCGGATCCTTACGATGGCTTGGTCGATGGTCTCAATGACCTCCATTCCGGCCAGCTGGAAGTGCATGACTGCATGGGATGTGCGCTGGCGGTCAATGGCCGGCCGTGGGGGCTGCTGACCCTCGATGCCCTGGGGCGTGGGCGTTTCGACGGCGTGGACATGGCCTCGCTGCAAGCCTTCGCCGCGCTGGCGGCGGCCACCGTCAATGTGGCCGGCCGCATCAACGACCTGGCACAAGCCGGGGAGCAGGCGCGCCAGCGTGCCGAACTCTACCGCCAGGGGCTGGAAGAGCGTCAGGGCAAGCGCGAGCTGATCGGGCAGAGCGCCGCGCAACGCCAGCTGATGGAAGAGATCCGCATGGCCGCCCCCAGCGACATGACCGTGCTGGTGACCGGCGAGACCGGCACCGGCAAGGAGCTGGTCGCGCACGCCCTGCATGCGGCCTCGCCGCGTGCGCACAAGCCCATGGTCAGCCTCAATTGCGCGGCCTTGCCCGATACCCTGGTGGAGAGTGAATTGTTCGGCCACGTGCGGGGGGCCTTCTCGGGCGCGGTGGCCGACCGGCGCGGCAAGTTCGAGATGGCCGATGGCGGCACCCTGTTCCTCGACGAGGTGGGCGAGCTGCCACTGGCCGTACAGGCCAAGCTCTTGCGCGTACTGCAGAGCGGGCAATTGCAACGGGTCGGCTCGGACCGCGAACATCGCGTCGACGTGCGCCTGATCGTCGCCACCAATCGTGACCTCGCCGAGGAGGTCAAGCGCGGTCATTTCCGCGCCGATTTCTATCACCGCCTGTCGGTGTTTCCCATCCGGGTGCCGGCACTGCGGGAGCGTGGTCGCGACGTGCTGCTGCTGGCGGGGTATTTCCTGGAGGAGAACCGCGCACGGCTGGGCCTGACGAGCTTGCGCCTGTCGGCCGATGCGCAGCGCGCGCTGCTCGACTATCCGTGGCCCGGCAATATCCGCGAGCTGGAACACCTGGTGGGACGCAGCGCCTTGCGGGCCCTGGCGGCGCACAAGACGCGGCCCAGCATCGTGACGCTGGACGCGGCCGCGCTGGAATTGCATGCGCCAGAAACCGGGGCACAGTCCGGCGCGGCAGTGCCAGAGCAGGGCGGTCAAACGCAAGCGCTGAGCTTGCGCGAGCAGGTGCAAGCCTATGAACGCAGGCTGGTGGATCAAAGCCTGCAGCGCCATGACGGCAACCTTGCCGCCACCGCCCGCGAGCTGGGGCTGGATCGGGCCAACCTCAACCGGCTGGCCCGACGGCTGGGCTTGCGTTGAATCCAGGGCCGCAGTGTGCGGCCGTGAGAATGCGAAATGCGCTCGGGCTCAGTCCGGCGCATCCTCTCCATCAGGCTCTGCCAGCTGACCACGGATGCGGATGGCGGTGAGATGACGGGCGGCAGCCACGTCCTCGTTGACGTGCTGCAGCTCCTGATCCGGGGTGCCGGCGAGGTGCTCGGGCAGGGCCGCGGCGGGGGCGTCGAGCGCGCCGTTGAGATGATGCTTGCGTTGCGACATGATGATCTCCAAGGGATGACGATGCCGGATCGACCCGCCTGTCACGATGGGCAAGCGGGTCACTGGTTGCGAGCAGGGTAACTGTTCTGGTTGCACTGCAACAGGTGGCCGCTGGCTGATTTTCGTGTAGGAATGACGGCAAGGCCCCGGCTCGGAGAGCCGCTTCCACTCTGCTTTTCGCCGCATTGCAACAGTAGGATTCATCCTACGCGATCTCGGGCCGCTGTCCGATAGTGGCGACACAACCCAGCCCGTATAACGTCAATCATCGGCGTTCAACTCACGGTCCATTCCACAACAAGAACAAGGACATGTCTGCCTCATCGATTGGCAGTCAGGCCGGGCCAAGTCCGGTCCGGGCCGCACCGGGCAGTATTGCCTGCGGGCGTCAGTCGACGCGACGAGCCAAGGACGCTTTCCTTCGCAGTCAGGTGCTTTCACAATCTAGGGGTCCATCTTGCAAGCTCGAGTTCTGTTAGTCAGCTCCGAGGCCGTGCCGCTCGTCAAGACCGGTGGCCTGGCCGACGTGATCACCGCGTTGGCCGTATCGCTGCGTCATGCCGGCATCGATGCCGGCATCCTCATGCCCGCTTATCCGGAAGCCGTGCGCAAGCTCGGTGACACCGTGCAGATCGGGCTCAGGAATGGCTTGCCCGGCGGCGCCGGCCGACTGCTGCGCGGCACCATCCCTGGTACCGACGTGCCGGTGCTGCTGCTGGACACGGCACGCTTCCGCCAGCGTGGTGCCAATCCCTATCTCGATACCGATGGCACCGAGTTCGCCGACAATGCGGTCTGCTTCGCCGACCTCTCGCACGCGGCCGTGGCCATCTGCGCCGGGGAAACCAGCCTGCCGGTGCCGCATGTGGTGCATTCCAACGACTGGCATGCCGGGCTCATCCCTTGCTTGCTCAAGCTGCGCGGGCTGGACCACATCGGCACCATGCTGACCATCCACAACCTGGCCTTCCAGGGCAATTTCGCCCTGTCCTCGGCCGAGCAGGTCGGCATTCCGCAGCACCTGCTCACCGGCGATGGGGTGGAGTACTGGGGCAAGCTGTCCTTCCTGAAGGCTGCCATCCGTTTCTCCGATTGCGTCTCCACTGTCAGCCGTAACTATGCCCACGAGATCATGACACCGCGTTTCGGCTGCGGCATGGATGGCATCCTGTCCTTCCGCAAGCTGGACCTGCGCGCCATTCCCAACGCCATCGATGCATCTTTGTGGAACCCGGCCGACGATGCGCTCATCGCCCGCAACTTCAGCATCGGCAACATGAAGGGCAAGTCGGTCTGCAAGCGCGACCTGCAAAAGCTGTTCGGCTTGCCGGTCGATCCTTTCGCTCCCGTGATGGGACTGGGCAGCCGCATCTCGCACCAGAAGATGGCCGACGTGGTGATCCAGTCGCTGCCCGGGATCATCGCCCGCCATGCCCGTCTGCAGTTGGTGGTGCTGGGCTGTGGCGACCATGAGTATGAAAAGCAATTCCAGGCGCTGGCGCAACGCTACCCTGGCCGCATCGCCGTGCATATCGGCTATGACGAGCGCCGCGCCCATGCCCTGCATGCCGGCAGCGACATGCTGCTGCACCCGACCCGCTTCGAACCCTTTGGCCTCACGCCCCTGTATGCCATGCGCTACGGCGCCATTCCCATCGGCTCGCGTGTGGGCGGGCTGGTCGATACCGTCTGCGATGCCGACCTCGACCCGCAACGCGCCACCGGTGTGCTCTTCGACGGCGATACCGTCGACGACATGCAGCACGCCGTCGCGCGCGCCTTTGCCCTGTATGGCGACAGCGAACGCTGGCAAGCCATGCAACGCAATGCCATGGCGGTGGACTGCGACTGGGCCGGGCCGACCCGCGCCTATATCGAGGCTTACGCCGAGGTCGCCGACATGGCGGTGCGGCCCTTGTTCGTACCGCGCCCGCTGCCGGTGGAGCGGCCCGCCGCCCACGGCCAGGTTCAGCACGAGCGCCTGGCCAGGCCGGCCGCCGCGATCGCCGCCGCACTGGCCAATGTGGTGGCGGCGCCAGCGGGAGTGGCGGCCTGAGCCTTGCCTGGTGTGCCCGCCGTAGCAAGGTCTTGATCAACTGCGATAACAACAACAGGAGTGTGCATGTCCGGTCTGTCTGTCACGGCCTATAGCGAAGCTGAACCCAGGGAAGCCAGCTTGCAGTCATCCGAGTACGGGGCGGCATCTCTTTGCGGCGAGCCTCCCACCATGTCCCTGCATGCGCTCTCCCGCGAGGAACAGGGTCTGCTGCAAGCGCTGCTGGCCGGTCGCCTGGCGCAAGCCTTCGACCTGCTCGGTCCGCGCTATGTGCCGCAAGCCGGTGGTACGGCCACGGTGCGCAGCTTCCACCCAGGCGCCGATGCCGTGCGGGTGCGCTGCCGCCACAGCGGTGCGTTGCTGGGACAGTTGCCCCAAGTGCTGTTGGGCGACACCCCCAGCGGCTTTTTCTGCGGCCCCGTGAGCGGGCTGGAGCAGCGCCGGCATCAGGTTCCCTACGTGCTGGAGGTGGACTGGCGCATTCCCGATGGCAGCCGCAGCGTGCAGCAGACCGAAGACCCCTATGCCTTCGGCCTGCTGCTGGGTGAGCTGGATCTGCATCTGCTGCAGGAAGGTCGCCACCGCCAGCTGGCCGACTGCCTGGGCGCGCGTCCCATGGAGATCGATGACGTCCCCGGCACCCGCTTTGCGGTGTGGGCGCCGAATGCGGCGCGGGTCTCGGTGGTGGGCGACTTCAACCAATGGGATGGCCGTCGCCACGTCATGCGCCTGCGCCATGAGCCGGGGGTGTGGGAGATTTTCATCCCGCGCATCGGCCCCGGTGACGTCTACAAGTATGAAATCCTCGCCCGCGACGGCACGCTGCTGCCATTGAAGGCCGACCCGGTGGCGCGTGCCACCGAAGCGCCACCGGCTACCGCCTCGGTGGTGGCCGATGCGCGTCCCTATGTCTGGCAAGACCAGCAATGGATGGGACAGCGCGCGCAGCGCCAGTCGCAAGCCGCGCCCATCTCCATCTACGAGGTCCATCCCGCCTCGTGGCGCCGGGTGCCGGAGCAGGCCCACCGCAACCTCACCTGGGATGAACTGGCCGAGCAACTGATCCCCTACGTGGTGGCGATGGGCTTCACCCATATCGAGCTCATGCCGGTGATGGAGCATCCCTTCGGTGGTTCCTGGGGTTACCAGCCCATCAGCCTGTTTGCGCCCAGCGCGCGCTTCGGCAAGCCGGAGCGCTTCGCCGCCTTCGTCGATCGCTGCCACCAGGCTGGCATCGGCGTGCTGCTGGACTGGGTGCCGGCGCATTTCCCGGGGGACCAGCATGGCCTGGCGCAGTTCGACGGCACCGCGCTGTACGAGCATGCCGACCCGCGCGAAGGTCTGCATCAGGACTGGAACACGCTGATCTTCAATCTCGGCCGCCATGAGGTGCGGGGCTTTCTCATCGCCAGCGCCCTGGAATGGCTGGAACATTTCCATGTCGATGGCCTGCGCGTGGATGCGGTGGCCTCCATGCTCTACCGCGACTACAGCCGCAAGTCCGGCGAGTGGGTGCCCAACATCCATGGCGGGCGCGAGAACCTGGAGGCCGTGGCCTTCCTGCGCGAACTCAATACGGTGGTGGCTCAGCGCTGCCCCGGGGTATTGATGATCGCCGAGGAGTCCACCTCCTGGCCCGGCGTGACCGCCGCCATCAAGGACGAGGATGGCCACCACGGCCTGGGCTTCAACTACAAATGGAACATGGGCTGGATGAACGACACCCTGCGCTACATGCAGCACGACCCGCTGTTCCGACGCTATCACCACCATGACATGACATTCGGTCTTCTATATGGATTCTCGGAAAACTTCATCCTGCCGATATCGCACGATGAAGTGGTCCACGGCAAGCGCGCCGTGCTCAACAAGATGCCGGGCGACCAGTGGCGGCGCTTTGCCAATGTGCGTGCCTATTACGGATTCATGTGGACCCATCCGGGCAAGAAGCTGCTGTTCATGGGCAGCGAATTTGGCCAGCCCGACGAGTTCGATCACGACCAGTCACCCCATTGGCATCTGCTGGAAGAGCAGGGCGAGCACGGCAGCGGCCATCGCCAGCTACGCCAGCTGGTGGGCGATCTGAACCAGCTCTACCGCACCGAACCCGCGCTGCACCAGCGCGATTGCCGCGCCGACGGCTTCTCCTGGGCGGTGGGCGATGACAGCGTCAATAGCGTGCTGGCCTATTTCCGTTACGCCGACGAGGGGCCGCCGGTGCTGGTGGTGGTCAACCTCACACCGGTGCCGCGGACCGGCTATCGCATCGGCGTGCCGGCCATCGCTCCCGCCCAGCCGGGCGTCTGGCGCGAGATACTCAATACCGATGCCGCCGTCTACGGCGGCAGCAACCTGGGCAACATGGGCCGGGTCGAGGTGCAGGACATCGCCTGGCATGGTCATCCGGGTTCCATCGAGCTGAGCCTGCCGCCCCTGTCCACGCTGGTCCTGCGTCGGGAGGCCTGAGATGAGCACCGCCTTCCCCGAGCGCCTGCTGCCAGGCCTGCCGTATCCGCTGGGCGCCAGTTCCGATGGCCTGGGTGTCAATTTCGCCGTGTTTTCGGCCCATGCCAGCGGCATCGACCTTTGCCTTTTCGACCCCTCCGGCAAGCGCGAACTCAAGCGCATCGCGCTGCCCGAATGCACCGATGAAGTCTGGCACGGCTACCTGCCCGGTGCCGCTCCCGGCCTGGTCTACGGCTTGCGTGCGCATGGCCCCTACGAGCCCAACAAGGGCCATCGCTTCAATCCCAACAAGCTGCTGCTGGACCCCTACGCCAAGCGTCTGGTGGGCCAGGTACGCTGGACCGATGCGCTGTATGGCTACCGCCTGCATTCCTCGCGCGCCGATCTCTCCTTCGACCGCCGCGACAGCGCCGCCGCCATGCCCAAGGCCATGGTGACCGAGGATGCCTTCGTCTGGGATCACGACCGCCTGCCGCAGGTGCCATGGAACAAGACCGTCATCTACGAAGCCCATGTACGGGGCATCTCCCGCCTGCGCGAGGATCTGCTGCCGCATGAGCGCGGCACCTTTGCCGCACTGGCCGATCCGGTGTTCATCGACCATCTGCTGCGGCTTGGGGTGACCACCCTGGAGCTGATGCCGGTACACGCCTTCCTGCAGGACAGTTTCCTGGTCGAGCGGGGCCTGCACAATTACTGGGGCTACAGCACGCTGGGCTATTTCGCACCTGAGCCGGGCTATCTCTCCATGGGCGACCCCAACGAGATGCGCATGGCGGTGCGCCGCCTGCACAGCGCCGGCATCGAAGTCATCCTCGACGTGGTCTACAACCACAGCAGCTGCGGCAGCGAACTGGGCCCTACGCTGTCCTTCCGGGGGCTGGACAATGCCAGTTATTTCCGCCTCATGCCGGGGCAGGAGCGCTACCACATCAACGACACCGGCTGCGGCAATACGCTGAACCTGTCGCACCCGCGCGTGCTGCAGATGGTGCTGGACTCGCTGCGTTACTGGGCGCAGTCCTTCCATATCGATGGCTTCCGTTTTGATCTGGGCAGCACGCTGGGGCGTGAGCCGCACGGTTTCGATCCGGGCTCGGGCTTCTTCGATGCACTGCTGCAGGACCCGGTGCTGTCGCGCCTGAAACTGATCTCCGAACCCTGGGACATCGGCCCCGGCGGTTACCAGCTGGGCAATCATCCAGCTCGCTTCGCCGAATGGAATGACAAGTTCCGCGACGACCTGCGCAAGTTCTGGAAGGGCGACGAAAACATGCGCGGCGGCTTTGCCCAACGGATGCTGGGCTCGGCCGAGCTGTTCGAGCACCATCGCCGCAAGCCTTGGGCCAGCGTCAATTTCATCGCCTCCCACGATGGTTTCACGCTGCGCGACCTGGTCAGCTACAACGGCAAGCACAATGAGGCCAACGGCGAAAACGGCAACGACGGCCACAACGACAACGCCAGCTACAACTGGGGCTGCGAAGGCCCCACCGAGGATGCGGCCATCGAGCATACGCGCGTCTGCGTGCAGCGCTCGATGCTGGCCTCGACCCTGCTGGCGCAAGGCACGCCGATGCTGCTGGCTGGCGACGAATTCCACCGCAGCCAGGGTGGCAACAACAATGCCTATTGCCAGGACAACGCCATCTCCTGGGTGGACTGGGAGCAGGCGCGCAGCGAACGCGGGCAGGCGCTGACCGCCTTCGTCGGGCGGGTGACGGCGATCCGGCGCGATTTCGAGGTCTTGCGCGCGACCTATTTCCTGCACGGGCAGCAGCAGGTGGCCGAGGGCTTGCAGGATGTGGCCTGGTTCGATGAAGCTGCCCATCCGGTGTCCAGCGAAGACTGGCGCAATCCGGTAGCACGGGCGATCACCCTGCAGCTGGCGGGCAAGCGGCAGGAGCCGCACAAGCAACTCAGCTCGCGTCTGCACGACGCCGCCAATGCCGATACGCCCGGCGAGCTGGCGCAGTCCGCGCCGGACCTGCTGCTGATCTTCGTCAATGCCGGCGAGGCCCCCATCCACTTCCAGTTTCCTCACACCGAGGGCCAATACTGCCTGCTGCTCGACAGCAGCCAGCCCACCGGCATGCCCGAACAGGGCGACAGCAAGATCACCGTCGAGGGCAGTGCCACGGTCGAGGTAGCGGGGCACAGCCTGCAAGTGTTCGCCAACCGGCCCTTGCACCTGTCCTCGGCGATCTACCCGCTCGCGGCCAATGAATGGATCACGCGCAACGAATGGGGAGAACGGGCATGACGACACATTTTTCCCACGATCTGCCCTTTGGCGCGCAGCTGATCGCACCAGGGCGTGTGCGCTTCCGGGTGTGGGCACCGGGCGCCACAGCGGCGGCCGTGGATATCATCGGGCGCGATCGCATTCCCATGCGGCCGCAGGCCGGGGGGTGGTTCGAGGTCGAGCTGGACTGCGAGGTCGGCGCGCAATACCGCTATGCCTTCCAGACCGGTGCCGAGGGCGAGGTCGTCGCCCCGGACCCAGCCTCGCGCGGGCAGGCCGGTGATGTCTTCGACCCCAGCATGGTGGTCGATGCCCAGGCCTACGCCTGGCGTCATCCGAACTGGCGCGGCCGGCCCTGGCAGGAGACGGTGCTCTACGAACTGCATCCCGGCGCCATGGGCGGCTTTGCCGGCATCATCCAGCGCCTGCCGGAACTGGCCGAACTGGGTATCACCGCCATCGAGCTCATGCCGGTGGCCGAATTCCCCGGGGCGCACAACTGGGGCTACGACGGCGTGTTGCCTTTTGCGCCCGACGCCAGCTATGGCACGCCCGATCAGCTCAAGGCCCTGGTCGATACCGCCCACGGCTTGGGCATGATGGTGTTCCTGGATGTGGTCTACAACCACTTCGGGCCGGACGGCAACTACCTGCACAGCTATGCGCCGGATTTCTTCCGGCATGACAGCCAGACCCTGTGGGGTGCGACCATTGATTTCCGCCGCCCCGAAGTGGCCGAGTTCTTCAGCCAGAATGCACTGTACTGGCTGCAGGAATACCGCGTCGACGGACTGCGCCTGGATGCCGTGCATGCCATCAGCGAGCCATCCTGGTTGCCGGCGCTGGGCCAGCGCATCCGCGCCGAGATCGGCACGCAGCGCCATATCCACCTGGTGCTGGAGCACGATGGCAATGCGGCACACCTGCTGGGCTACGGCGCTGCCATCGATGGCGCGGTCGCCGATTCCCACACCAGCCATGTCTTCGACGCCCAATGGAATGACGATGCCCATCACGTCCTGCACGTGCTGCTGACCGGGGAAGACAGCGGCTACTACGCCGCCTATGCCGATGCGCCCGCCGAGAAGCTGGCGCGTTGCCTGCAAGAGGGGTTCGTCTACCAGGGCGAGGTGTCGCCTTATTCGGGCGAGGCCCGTGGCGAGCCTAGCGCCGGCCTGCCCAGCACGGCCTTTGTCAACTTCCTGCAGAACCACGACCAGATCGGCAACCGTGCCTTCGGAGAGCGTCTGACGGTGCTGGCCCATCCACTGGCCTTGCATGCGGCACAGGCGCTGATCCTCTTGGCTCCGCAGATACCGATGCTGTTCATGGGCGAGGAATTCTGCGCGGTACAGCCTTTCCTCTACTTCACCAGCCATCGTGACGAGGAACTGGCGCAAGCCGTCAGGCAGGGGCGCCGGCGCGAATTCGCTCGCTTCCCGCAGTTTGCCGATCCGGCCTTGCTGGAGCAGATCCCTGACCCGAACAGCTTTGCCACCTTCGTCTCTTCCATCCCCGAGCCGGGGCCGGCACCGGGTTCGGCCGCCTGCCTGCGCCGGGTGGCTGAACTGCTGCATCTGCGCAAGCGCCATATCGCCCCGTTCCTGCATGAAGTGCGCGCCCTGGGTGCCCGTGCCATCGGGCCCAAGGCAGTCCATGCGCGCTGGCGCCTGGCCGATGGCAGCGGACTCAACATCACCGTCAACCTGGCCGAGGACGGCCTGCGCGAATCGCTTGAACAACTGGTCCGACCCGCCGGTGCCGATGTCCTCTTCGACAGCGGTGCTGCGCTCGAGGCCCTGGCTGACGGCCACTTCCCCGGCCACGCCATCCTGGTCCTGCGGGAGCCGGCCGTGACGATGGAGCGCCCATCATGAGCGCGGCCATCCTCAGCCAAGCGCCTGCCACCGGTACCACTGCAGCGGCGACCGACAAGGTGCTGCATCGGCTGGCCCGTCGGGCTGGCGTCGCGGTCCACTGGACCGATGCCTACGACCAGCCGCAAGTGGTCGACGACGATGCCTTGCGCGCCATCCTCAGCGCGTTCGGCCTGGCCTGCGCCAATGACGACGACTGCCGCGCCAGCCTGACGCAACTGGAGCGCGAAGACGCCATCGGCTACCTGCCACCTCTGCTGACGGGCGTGCAGCACCAGGCGGTGCCATTGCCACTGCAGTCCCGCCTGCATGGACAATCCTGCCGCGTCGAACTGGAGAACGGCGCGCGCCTGACCCTGCTGATTTCATCCGACCTGAACCAGCCGCCCATGCTGCCTCCCATCGAGGTGATCGGCTATCACCGTCTGCTGGTGGCGGGGCACATACTCACGCTGGCCATCGCACCGGCACGCTGCTATACCCTGGCCGACGCCCTGCGGCAGCATGGGCAGCAACGCGGCTGGGCCCTGGCCGCGCAGCTCTACGGCTTGCGCAGCGATAGTCTCAAGCCGGCTCGCAAGGTCTATGGCGATGGCGGCATCGGCCACTTCACGGCGCTGGAAACGCTGGCCGGCATGGCCGCCGACATGGGCGCCTGCGCGCTGGCCATGTCGCCGGTACATGCCATGTTCAGTGCCGATCCGGGACGCAGCAGTCCCTATTCGCCCTCCAGCCGGCTCTTTCTCAACGCCTTGCTGGTCGACCCGGCCGCCATCCTGGGCGAAGCGGCGCAAGCTCAGGTACTGGCCGAAGGAGGCGCGGAGATGATCGCCGCCCATGAGCGGCTGCAAGGCGATGGCCTGATCGATTGGGAGCGCGCCGGCACCCATCGACTGGCCATGCTGCGGCGCCTCTACGCGCTGTTCCGCACCGAGAATGCGGGTGATGCGGCCCAGCAGGCGGCGTTTGCCGCTTTCCAGGCCGAGGGTGGGGCGGCGCTGCATGCCCATGCGCTCTACGAGGCGCACAGTCATTGGCGCAGCACCCATGGCCAGGGCGATGCCTGCGACTGGCGCCTATGGGGGCCGGCAGGACAGCACCCGCAGACGCCGGAAATGCGCGCCTTTGCCCAGGAGCATGCGGCCGAGGTGCAGTTCCACCTCTTCCTGCAATGGCAGGCGGCGCGCCAGCTGGCCCGCGCCCAGCAGCGCGCCCGTGAAGCGGGCATGGCCATCGGCCTCATCGCCGACCTGGCCGTGGGCGCCGACAATGGCGGCAGCCAGGCCTGGAGCCACCAGCGCGAGATCGCCGCCGGCCTCACCGTGGGCGCGCCGCCGGACCGGTTGGCGCCGCAAGGGCAGAACTGGGGGTTGGGCGCATTTTCGCCACTGGCCTTGCGGCGTACCGGCTACCAGGCCTACCTGGGCATGCTGCGGGCCTGCTTTGCCCACGGCGGTGGTGTGCGCATCGACCATGTGCTGGGCCTGAACCGCCTGTGGCTGCTGCCGCAGGGGGCGGATGCCGGGTCGGGCGCCTACGTGAGCTATCCCCTGCAGGACATGCTGCGCCTGATCGCGCTGGAATCCTGGCGTCATCGGACGGTGGTGATCGGCGAGGATCTCGGCACGGTGCCACCCGGCTTTGGCGATGTACTGGAGCAGTCTGGCGTGGCCGGTATCCGGGTGCTCTGGTTCCAGCGCGACCAGCAAGGTTTCTTGCCGCCGTCGGCATGGCCCGCGCACGCCATTGCCGTCACCACTACCCACGACCTGCCTACGGTCGCAGGCTGGTGGAGTGGCGTCGACCTGGCCTGGCGTGACCGTCTGGGCCAGCTGGATCAGGGACTACAACAGGCCCAGGCGCAGCGCGAGCGCGACCGCGAGCAACTCTGGCAGGGCCTGGTGGAGCAGGACCATGCCAGCGGGCCGCTCCCTCGCGTAGCCGCACCGTCCCTCGAAGAAAACAGTGCAACGGAAGAAGCGCAAGCCGTCGATCCCAGCGCCATCGCCGTCGATGCCGCACTGGAGTTCGTCGCCGCAACACCCACTGCGCTGGTGGTGATACCGCTCGAAGACGTGCTCGGCCTGGGCCAGCAAGCCAACCTGCCGGGCCTGACCGCACCGCATCCCAACTGGCGTCGACGCATGCCGGTCGATACCCCGCAACTGTTTGCATCCTATGCCGCGCGCGCCCGGCTGGAGCGGCTGCGTCGCGTGCGCGGCGGCATGCACAAGGAGAGTTGATGTCCGTCGTCCCTGATCCGCTGCCTGGCCGGTCGCACGCGCGTTCTCCCCGGGTACGCGCCACGGCCAGGCTGCAATTGCATGGTGGCTTTCGTTTCGAACAGGCCGCCGAGGCGGTGGACTACTACGACCGCCTCGGCGTGAGCCACTTCTATGTCTCGCCCATCCTGGCGGCGCGTCCCGGCTCCACCCATGGCTATGACGTGGTCGATCCCACGCGCATCAACCCCGAGCTGGGCGGCGAAGCCGGCCTGCGCCACCTGTGCCAGCGCCTGCGTGCGCATGACATGGGTCTCATCGTCGATATCGTGCCCAACCACATGGCCGTAGGCCAGCACAATCCCTGGTGGCAGGACGTGTTGCGCTGGGGGCGTTGGAGCGCTCATGCGCACTGGTTCGACATCGACTGGCACAGCCCGGATACCGCGCTGGCCGGCAAGGTCCTGTTGCCCTTTCTGGGGCAAGCCTATGCCCAGGCGCTGGAGGATGGCGAACTGATCCTGCGCTTCGATGCGCAGAATGGAGAGCTGTATGTGGCGCACTTCGAGCATCGCTTTCCACTGAGTCCGCCGGATCATGCCGTGGTGCTGGAGACCGCCGGCAGCGAGCGCCTGCGCGGCGTGATCCAGGCCTTCCAGGCCTTGCCCCCAGAGAATGCCGCAGAGGATGGACAGGCGCAACAGGCCCGGGAGCAACTGCGCGAACTGGCCCGCGATGCCGACGTCCTGGCCGATATCGATGCCGCACTGGCCGCCTTTTCGGTGTCGCAGCCACAGGGACGCGGCGCCTTGCACCAGTTGCTGGAGCGCCAGCATTACCGGTTGTGCTGCTGGCGCAATGCCGCCGACGAGATCAACTGGCGCCGCTTCTTCGAGGTCAGCGAACTGGTGGGCATGCGGGTGGAGTGCGAAGAGGTCTTCGAGGCCATGCATGCGGAGATCTTTCGTCTGTATGCCCAGGGCCTCATCGATGGCCTGCGGCTGGATCATATCGACGGACTTACGGACCCCGCTGCCTATTGCCTGCGCCTGCGCGAGCGCCTACGTGCCTTGCGCCCCGGCCATGAACCCTACCTGGTGGCCGAGAAGATCCTCGCCGGCGAAGAGCAACTCCCCCCGTCCTGGGCACTGGAGGGGACCACCGGCTACGAGTTCATGGATCAATGCGCGGCGGTGCTGCATGACGGCGAAGGCGAGGCTGTGCTCGATGAACTCTGGCGCGACATCGTCGGCGAGCTGGCGGCGACGGACACGTCGGGCCTTTCAGGGATCGAGCTCAATCACGTCGAGGGCATGGTCAGGCAGGCGCGGCGCAGCTTCCTGTTGCGCAACTTTGCTGCCGAATTCAATGCGCTCACAGCCTGCCTGCATGCGCTCGCCCGCAGTGCCGTGCAGACGCGCGACCTGTCGCTGATGTCGATTCGGCGCTGCGTGGCCGAGCTGCTGGTGCATTTCCCGGTCTATCGCACCTATGCCAGCGAGCGCGGCATGCCGGCCGCCGACCGGGAACTGCTGGCGCGCACCGTCAGCCTGGCCGCAAGCACTTTGAGCCCGGTCGATCACGCGACCCTGCACGTGCTGGAGGGCTGGCTGGGTGGAGATCTGCTGCTCGACAGCAGCGAAGAACTGCGCCGCAGCCTGCAACTGCGCGCCATGGCGCGCTTCCAGCAACTGACGCCGCCGCTGACGGCCAAGTCGATGGAAGACACCGCCTTCTACCGCTATGGCCGCCTGCTCTCCCGCAACGAGGTCGGCGCGGAGCCGGACCGGCTGGCCTTGCCGGTGGCGCAATTCCACCAGCTGGCGGCGCGGCGCGGCCGGGAGACGCCGCACACCCTGCTGGCCACCGGCACCCACGACCACAAGCGCGGCGAGGATGCCCGCATGCGCCTGGCCGTGCTCTCGGAGATCGCCGAGGAGTGGGCCACGGTACTGCGCCACTGGCACCAGATGAACGCCCCCGTGGTAGCGGCCACGGCAGGCGAACAGGGCGCCATCGACGCCGTCGACGAATATCTGCTCTACCAGACCCTGGTAGGCGCCTGGCCCGATGGCCTGCGCGTGGGCGACGACGACCTGGCGGCCCTGGATGAACTGGCCGAACGCGTCGTCGCCTGGCAACGCAAGGCCTTGCGCGAGGCCAAGCGCCGCAGCGACTGGGTAGCCCCGCAAGAGGCCTATGAAGGCGCATGCGAGCGCTTTGCGCGGGCCTTGCTGTGCGACCCGGGACTGGACCCGCGCCATCATCCCTTCCTGAGCGAGCTGGAACAGTTCGTGCGTCGACTGGCGCCCCTGGGAGCCATCAACAGCCTCTCGCAGACCATGCTCAAGCTCTGTACGCCCGGCGTGCCGGATTTCTACCAGGGCAGCGAGGGATGGGATTTCAGCATGGTGGACCCGGACAACCGTCGCCCCGTCGATTTCGCCCTGCGCAGTCGTCGCCTGGACGTTGCTATGCAGCGGCCAGTGTCCCTGCGCGACTGGCAGGAAGGAGGCGCCAAGCAGCAGTTGATCCACGCGGTGCTGCAATACCGGCGCCGGCACGCAGAGGTGTTCGCCACGGGGGACTATGTGGCCCTGGCCACGCACGGCAAGCTGGCACGGCACGTGATGGCCTTCGCCCGTGTGCTGCCCGGCGCATCAGCCGATGCGCCAGAGGCGGAGGAGGGCGGGCAGATGCTGGTCGTGGTCTGCACCCGCCTGGCCGGGCATCTGCTGTCCTTCGACGGTCCGCGCGACGAGGCCTTGCCGCTGGTGGCCGCGCAGGCCTGGGGCGATACCCGCATCGCGTTGCCGGCGTCGCTGTCACACGCCGGCTCCAAGGGAATGCGTCAGTGGCGTAGCGTCCTCACCAGCGGCCAGGGCCGGCTGGAGGAATGTGCGATGGCCGATGGCGAGCGTGGCGGGACCATTGCTGTGGGCGAGATCCTGGGCAGCCTGCCGGTGGAATTGCTGGCCTTGCGGCTCAGTTGAGCGGCAGGTGGCGCAGCGCACGCATGGTTTCGCGTTCCGGCGCCAGTCCATCGCTGCTGGGCAGGCGCAGTGGATGGTCGACCGGCAGACCGAATCGGGGCCGGCCGACGATCAGGGTCTCACCGTGCCACTCTTGTAGCAAGGCGTGCCAGGGCAGGCGTACGTGTCCCCGTACCGAATCGGCCAGCAAGGCGCGGCCTTCGCGCACGCCCTTTAGCACCACGAAATGTTTCACGCCGTCCCGATGCAGCAAGATGATGACTGGCCCCTGCAGCAGCGTGGCCTGCTCAGGCGTGAGCATTGCCCCCTCGGCTGTATAACCCAGGCGTTGTACGCTGCGCTTGAGGTCGAGCATGGAAAATCCCTCCTTGATGCGATCGGCCAGTTCATCCTTGGGCAGGCGGGTGATGATATCGGTCAGTACGTCCTGTTCTTCGATCTCCTGGCCGAAATAGAGACGCAGCAGGATCGCCAATGCCGCCGCACCACAGGAGTAGTCCAGCGTCTGTCGCTCGATCTGCTGCATATGACGTTGCCGCATCGAGCTCAACTCGCCCAGGCCCGCCGCTTGCGCCGGGTGTGGCCGCCAGGGTAGCAGGACCAGGCAGGCCAGCAAGCGCATAGGCAATCTCATTCGAAGCGCCGGCTCATGCGCAGGCTGACGTAGGCCGGACCGGCTTCGTCGTTGAGACCGAAGGTGACCTGCGGCGTCATGGTCCAGTGCTCGAAGATGCGGTAGGACGTCGACAGTGACAGGTCCAGCGGGTCCTTGCCGGAGCCGGCGACCTCCAGGCCGTCGACATGCATGTTGCGGTAATGCGCAAAGGACAAGCGCGAGCCTACCGAGAGCCGTTCATTGAGCGCGAAGCCCAGTCCCAGGTAGCCGTTCAGGCCTGCACCCGGCCGCACGCGATAGCCATCGATACGGTTTTCCCGCGTATAGCGATAGTTGAGACCACCGAACAGGATGGCCGGATCGCTGGTGCGCACGAAGGCCAGTCCGGGGGCGATGCTCCAGTGGCCGCTGCCATTGCTCAGGGGATCCATCCAGGTCTCTTCGGGGGCGTAATAGCGTTTCTTGCCGGTGGGCGCAGACAGCGTCAGCGACAGTGACACTGCGGGGCGCGTTGCGCTTTCCTGCAGCCACTGGTATTGCAGGCCCGCGCTGACATCGCCCGCCGCCCACTGACTGGTACTGCGCACGTACTCGTTGCTGGATACCTGCTCAATGGCGGTGTGGGTCAGCGGCAGCGACAACCAGGCCTCCAGATCCTGTGCCAGGCCGGTGCGCAAGGTGGCCGACCACTCGAGCTGGGTCGAATTCTGGCTCGACATCTGAAAATAGCCCACGTTCATCAACGAATGGCTGCTGCGGGACTGTTTGTATTGCAGGCCGAATTCCAGTTCCATCTTGCCCGGTGCCAGCAGCACCGTGGAGCCGGCCAGGAAATCCACGGGCGCCTGCTTGTTGCTGTCAGCGCCGATCTTTGTGTCGGGCGGCTTGGCGTCGGGTAGCGGGCATGCCAATGACAGGAATGATCACCGGGTGATAGTCGGCATACCATGATGGAATGGCCGCCATCTTCATATCCTCGGTCACCTCCCCATCGACTCCGCCCTCTGCCCGCTGCAGCGCTTGCGCAGAGAGGGTCACGGTGTCACGTGTGGGTGGGGCCGCAGGTTCCTGGGCGGGGACGGGAAAAGGGCGCGCTGGTGTCTTGCTGCTACCTGTACTGCCAGTTACTGCCGATGCGACGGCAATCGTATTGATGTTCATCATGGGTCCCGAGATGTGGAGGGGGCGACCTACCGTATCTAGCTACCGCTCCTGGCCTGGCCGGCTATCCTGTTCCACACCGCCTCTGCACGTGTGAGGAAACGGTTTACCGTCACGCCCGGCGGTGGGCCCGGCTTGACTGACTTGGCTTTTTCCGCCGCTGCGGCGGCGGCCTTCGCTGCAGCCGAAATACTCACGCTGGTCTTCGGCGGTGGCTGTACCGGTTGCGGGTTGTGACTGGTATTGATGCCGGAAGTGACGCGCACCGGCGGGCGACTGCGCGGTACGGATACAGGATTCATGAACATGATCGTCTCCTTGGAAATGGCAGCGCCATTGCTGGCCATTGCGGCGAGATTAGTCCAAAAAAATCCCGAAAGGCTGACCCTTGCTGACGCCCGCAAAGCCAATGCCAGAAAGGGATTGCGCCTGTTTTCGCGGCTTGACGGAAGCTTGTGCCGGCGTGCTTGTTGCAAGGCAGCAATTTCCGCTTTTCCTACAGGCAAATGGGCCTCAGTCCTATGTCGGCTGAGACCGGGCCGCCGCTACCATCGCTGAAGCCTTGCATGCCGCCCGGCCAGCCACGTGGCAGGCGTACAGGGGCTGTTTCCCGCCACCCGATGTCGCGGGGGCGTGGTGTTCTTGCGCGTGCCGGTGGCGGTGATGCAGCCTGATTGCAGTGCTGGTGCGCCGCACCAGAAATGTCGCTTCCACGTCCTGTGAACATCCAGCCCAAGGAGCCCTCCTCATGACCACATTACCCGCCGCCGATCTGCAGTTACCCCTGTTCGTGTATGCCCAGAAGGACGAGCTGACGGCCAAGAGCGCCTGGATCGCGCTGCAGGAACATCATCGCGAGCGCGCCCGTCATTTCCAGCTGGCGCGCCTGTTCGCCGCCGATGACAAACGCGGTGAACGCTTCACTGCCGAAGCGGTGGGGATCTACCTGGACTATTCCAAGAACCTGGTCACCAGCGAGACCATGGCGCTGCTGATGCAACTGGCGCGCCAGTGCGGCCTGCAGGATCGTATCGATGCCATGTACCGTGGCGAGCGCATCAATCAAACCGAGGATCGCGCGGTGTTGCACACGGCCTTGCGCCTGCCGGCCCACGAGCGTCTGGTGGTCGACGGCGAGGATGTGGTGGCCCAGGTGCAGGAGGTACTGGGCCGTATGGAAACCTTCGCCACCAAGGTACGTAATGGCCAGTGGCTGGGTCACACCGGGCGGCCGATCCGCCATGTGGTCAATATCGGCATCGGCGGTTCCGACCTGGGGCCGATGATGGCGCATGAGGCCTTGCGCCATTACAGCCAGCGTGAGCTGTCGCTGCATTTCCTCTCGGATGTGGACGGCGCGGCGTTGCTGGAAACGGTGCGCGATCTGCCGGCACAAGAGACCCTGTTCATCGTCTGCTCCAAGACCTTCACTACCCTGGAAACCATCACCAACGCCAACGCCGCACGCCAGTGGCTGGTGCAGCAACTGGGCGATGAGCAGGCTGTCGCCCGACACTTTGTAGGCGTGACCACCAACATCGAGGAGGCCAGTCGCTTCGGCATCGATCCGCACAACATGTTCGGTTTCTGGGATTGGGTCGGCGGGCGCTATTCGATGACCAGTGCTATCGGCCTGTCCACCATGATCGCCATCGGGCCACAGCACTTCCGTGAGTTGCTGGCGGGCTTCCATGCAATGGACGAGCATTTCCGCAGCACCCCGCTGGAGCGCAACCTGCCGGCCATCCTGGGCATGCTCACGGTCTGGTACACCAATTTCTTTGGCGCGGCCAGCCAGGCGGTGCTGCCTTACAGCCAGTATCTCAAGCGCCTGCCGGCCTACCTGCAGCAGCTCACCATGGAGAGCAACGGCAAGCACATCACCGTCAATGGCCAACAGGTCCGCTACCAGACCTCGCCGGTCTATTGGGGCGACAATGGCATCAACGGTCAACATTCGTTCTACCAGATGCTGCATCAGGGCACGCAATTGGTGCCTTGCGATTTCATTGGCTTGTGCCGACCGCTGGAGGCGCTGGGTCAGCAACACGACTGGCTGATGGCCAACATGTTCGCCCAGGGCGAGGCACTGGCCTTTGGCAAGAGCGCCCAGCAGGTACGCGAAGAGGGAACTCCCGAGACGCTGGTGCCGCACCGCGTCTTCGACGGCAACCGGCCCAGCAACAGCATGCTGATCGATCGCCTGACACCCTATAGCCTGGGTACGCTGGTGGCTTTGTATGAGCACAGCGTCTTTACCCAGGGAGTGATCTGGAATATCGATTCCTTCGACCAGTGGGGTGTGGAATTGGGCAAGCAACTGGCCAAGCGCACGGCTGGCCAGTTGATCGACCACGCACAACCGCTGCATCACGACAGTTCCACCAATGCCCTGATCCACCGCTATCGTGCCTGCAACCGTCCTGTCGGAGGTCAGGCCAGAGCCGCCTGAGGGCGCCACGCGGTCTGCCCATCCGCCGGCCCGGTGCTGCATGTCAGCCCGGAGACCTTGTGTCTCCGGGCTTTTTTCGTATTGGCGACCGCCCCTGCAAAGGGCATGGACGCAATGGATCTTTGTGAGTTTATAATTGTCCGTAATAATTGGTTACCGGAAATGCAGCCCCGATGAAGGCGATCTGCCAGGGCTGCCATTGCGTTACGGTGGCATGATGATGTGCAGCGGTAAGGGAATCGCCGACAGGGGGGCGTGGGCAGCAGGCAGGGCCGCGCCAGAGAACAGGCCATCCAGCGCGAGGGCACATGAGACTACTGACCAAGGGCTTGCTGATCGTTGCCATCCCCAGCCTGTTCGAGGTATTGCTGCTGGCCGCCTTGTTCAAGTCACAGGCGGATGCCGCCGAGGCCGAGCGCTGGGCCACGCATTCGGCCCAGGTGATCAACCAGGCCGCCGAGGTGCGCGAACCCATGCTGGTGGAGTCTGCCCGTATCCGCAACGCCATCCTGCTCGACCAGTTCGAGCCTATCAGCCGTCCGGAGATGTGGACCGACCTGGAGGTCAAGGTCGGCGAGTTGTCGCGGCTGGTCGTGGACAATCCCTCGCAGTCGGCCCTGGTGCGCCAGATCCACACCGCCATCGGCCAGTACCGCAGTTGGGCCGACAATGCGCGCGCCTTGATGCAGCGGGGCCAGCGCGATGAGCTGATTCGCCAGTTGCGGGATGAGCAGGGGCCGCACCGGCTGTCCAGTTTCCTCAACCGCCTCGACAGCTTCACCACCGAGGAACGCCATTTGAGTACGCTGCGCAACGGGGCAGTGCAGGCGGCGCGCACGTCCCAGACCTGGCTGTTGATTGCTGCCGTGCTGGGTTCCATCGTGACGGCGGCGCTGGCCTCGCTGGCCTTTACCCGCAGTATCGGCAGCCGCATCGCTATCCTCATCGACAATGCCCGGCGCCTGGCCGACGGGCAGGTACTGGCCGCGCGGCTGGAGGGTGATGACGAGATCTGCCAGCTTGACAATGCCCTGCACCGCAGCAGCGAGCGCCTCAACGAGGCCTCCCGCTTGGCATTGATCTATCGCTCCGAGCTGGAACAGCGCGCCGCCGAACTGGCCGAGGTCAATACCGATCTGCGCCAGCAGACCCAGGACAACGAGATGTTCATCTATAGCGTCTCCCACGATCTGCGCTCGCCCTTGGTCAACCTGCAGGGCTTCAGCAAGGAAATCACCCATGCCACCCGCGACCTGGTCGCGGAGGTGGAACGCCTGGCCGTGCCGGAAACGGACAAGGCCAGGCTGCGCGTGCTGGTGCAAGAGGATATCGATACCTCGCTGCGCTTCATCCAGAACGCGGTCACCCGTTCGGCCGCCATCATCGATGCCATGTTGCGGCTCTCGCGCATGGGGCGGGTGGAATTGCAGCCAGCCCTGCTGGATGTCAATGCCATCGGCCAGCGTATCGTGGCCGCCATGAGCGGCAGCATACGCGCCAAAGGCGCCGTGGTGGAGATCGAACCCGACTTGCCGGCCGCGTGGGGCGACCCGACCGCCATCGAGCAGGTGTTCGGCAACCTGCTGGGCAATGCGGTGAACTACCTCGATCCGGCCCGGGCGGGCCAGATCACGCTTGGCGTGCTCAAGGGCGAGCAGGCGGCGGCCGAACCGGGCATGGTGACTTTCTTCGTGCGCGATAACGGCCTGGGCATCCCGGCGGCCTATATGGGCAAGATGTTCATCGCCTTCCAGCGCCTGCACGGCAATGCCGCGCCGGGTGAGGGGATCGGCCTGGCGCTGGTCAAGCGCGTGGTGGAGCGCCACGGGGGACGTATCTGGGTGGAGTCGGTGCCAGGGCAGGGCAGCTGCTTCTTCGTGGCCCTGCCGGCACAGGCGCCGGCCTCATCCTGAGGGCTGATCGGACAATCAATCACATGGAGTGGGAACGACATCATGGCTACTGAGCAGAGCGTCAACATCATCCTGGTCGAAGACGACGACGGCCACGCCGTCCTGGTGGAGAAGAACCTGCGCCGCGCCGGCCTGGTCAACGGGTTCACGCGCTTCAAGGATGGCCAGGAAGCACTGGATCATTTCTTCCTGGACGGCTCGCCACGTGGCGACCTGCAGCAGGTCGTGGTGCTGCTGGACGTGAACATGCCCCGGGTCAATGGGGTCGAGGTGCTGCGGCGGATGAAGGAGGATGCGAGCACCAACGCCATTCCCGTCATCATGCTGACCACCACCGACGACCCGCGCGAGATCGGGCGCTGCTACGAGTATGGCTGCAACGTCTACATCACCAAGCCGGTCGAGTATGACGATTTCATCGAGGCGGTACGGCGCCTGGGCTTCTTCCTGCAGGTGGTCAAGCTGCCGGTGCTCACGGGCAGCCAGAAGGGGGCCGAATCACGATGACCGTCAGTGCTGCCCATGTCCTGATCCTGGAAGATGATGACGGCTTGCTGGCGCTGGCCAGCCGGGTCTTGCGCAAGCATGGTCACCGCGTCACTGCGGTGGCGCAGTCCGAGGCGGCGCGCCAGGCCGTGGCCCTGGAACTGCCGGACCTGCTTATCGTCGACTACAACCTGCAGGCACTCGATAGCGGTCTGGATTTCTTCCGCGGCCTGCGCGCCGATGGCATCGGCATTCCCGCCATCATGGTGTCGGGGGTGTCGGATGAGTTGCGCATCATCGAGGCGCTGCGCGCGGGTGTGGCCGATGTCCTGCCCAAGACCAACGACTACCTGGATTACCTGCCCGAGGCAGTTGATCGTGTGCTGCAGCAGCGGGCGCTGCAGCAGCAGGCGGAGCAGGTGGCACGCTTGCAGACCGAGCGCATGATGGGCCTCAAGGATGAGTTCGTGGCCACGCTCTCACATGAATTGCGTACACCCCTCAACGTCATCCTCGGATGGGTGCAATACCTGCAGCGCGACGCGTCCGATCCTGAGCAGTTGCGCCGGGGCCTGGAGATCATCGAACGTAATGTCCTGGCACAGTCGCAGATGGTGGAGGAGTTGCTGGACATGAGCCGCATCCTCTGCGGCAAGCTGCGCATCGAGGTGCAACGTATGGAACTGGCTGCGGTGGTGCGGGAAACCATCGCCACGGTGCAGGCGGCGGCGGACGCCAAGGAAATCGCCATCACCACCGACCTGGCCGCTGGCAGCCTGGTGCTTGGCGATCCGGCGCGGCTGCAGCAGGTCGTGTGGAATCTGCTGGCCAACGCCATCAAGTTCACGCCGCGCCGGGGACAGGTCACAGTCACACTCAACCAGCGGGACGACGAACTGGAGCTGGTGGTGGCCGACAATGGCGAGGGTATCGAGCCGGCCTTTCTTGCGCATGTCTTTGAACGCTTCAGCCAGGAGAACGACCATGGCGCGCGCAACACGACCGGCCTGGGGCTGGGGCTGTCGATTGCGCGCCAGCTGGTGGAGTCGCATGGCGGGCGCATGTACGCCCAGAGCGCAGGACACGGCCAGGGGGCGAGTTTTCATGTCTGCCTGCCCGTGCTGCCGCAAGGCACTGCGCGCCAAGCCTAAACGCTGGCCACCGGCCGTACCGGCAAGGTCACGGTGAAGCTGATGATGTGGTTCTCGCACTCCACCCGGATCTGGCCTTCATGGCCGATCACGATCTCGCTGACGATATACAGCCCCAGCCCCAGTCCGCGCGCGTTGCGTTGATTGCCCAGCGCTTCGCGCTTGTAGGGCTTGAAGAGCTGCTCGCGTACCGCCTCAGGGATGGGCGCGCCGTGGTTGGAGACGGCGATGTTGAGAACATCGTCGCGCCGGAACACGATCAGCGTGGCCGGTTTGCCGAAGTCGCCATGATGGCGGGTATTGGAGAGCAGGTTGGAGATGACCTGGCTGATGCGGTCGGCGTCGAGGGCAATCTCGCCGCAGTCTTCCAGCTCCAGCAGGATCTCGTTGTCGGGATAGGCGATGCGCGCCTCGTTGACGATCTCGGTGACCATCTTGCGCACGTCCGCCGGACGGCGCTGGATGTCCAGTCCCATGCCGCTTTGCAGGCGGCTGATGTCGAGTACCTGGGAGATCAGCCGATGCATGCGGCTGGAGGAGGACGAGATGCGCTTGCCAAGATTGGAGCTGGAGGACGAATGATCGCGCAGCTCGATCATGCGCGCAGCCATCATGATGGCCTGCAGCGGATCGCGCAGGTCGTGGCCAAGGGTGGCCAGCAGCGTCTCGCGGGCGCGCTTGAGCATGTTTTCATTGGACAGCGCCACCTCCTGCAGATCAAGCCGTAGCTGGCCGGCGGTTTCCAGTTCGGTGGTCTTCCAGGGCAGGGATTTGCCGCGCACGGTCTCCTTCCAGACCGCAAAGGAGCCACGCGGCGTCAGGCGCGGGCCGAGCGGGCCGACGCTGTATTTCTTTTCGGGGTTGCCACCCCAGCGCACGTCTTCGACCTGTTCATTGCGGAACCAGAAGGCATAGCCGTTCTGTGCGCGGTAGAAACGGATCGCCAGCACGCCGCATATTTCGCCCAGCGCAGCCTTGAGGTCGGGCAGGTCGGCGCCCACGGAGCTGGTGGCGAAGATGTCGCCACTCTCGTGTTCGTTGAGCCAGTTGATGAGCGCATTGATGCCTTCACGCGAGGGCCCCTGGCCGAAGACCTGGGTCTTGCGGTCCAGCGAGATGGCGCCGCCGTGGCTGCTCATCAGACCCAGGAAGGCCTCGTGCTCGGCACCCAGGGCCAGCACGATGTCTTCGCGGTCGGTGACCTGGGCCACGATCCGGCGACGCTGTGCATTGCTGCGTTCAAGCTCGCGTGCGCGTTCGCCATTGAGGTTGCGTTCCACCAGGGCACTGAGGAATTGCGCCAGTAGTTGGCACGACATGCGCACCGCATGCGGCACCAGATGCGCTTGCATGTGGTGGCAGGCGATCAGACCCCACAAGCGATCGCCGATGACGATGGACAGGCTCATCGAAGCCGCCACCCCCATGTTGGAGAGATACTCGATGTGCACCGGCGAGACACTGCGCAAGGTGCCGTGGCTGAGGTCCAGCGCCCGTCCGGTGAGCGGATTGCGGTCGGGCTCCAGGGCCACCGCGGGCGCGCCGACATCGGCGATCAGGCGGATCGGATTGATCACGTACAGCCGTCGCGCCTGGGCCGGAATATCGCTGGCCGGGTAGCGTTGCCCGAGGAAGGGTTCGAGCTCCGGCCGCCGGTGTTCGGCGACTACCTCGCCGCTGTCGTCGTGCCGGAAGCGATAGGCCATCACCCGGTCGAAGCCGGTGAGGCGGGCGATCTCGCCGACGGCCAGCGCCAGCATGTCCTGCACGCCCTGCTGGCGCTGGATGCGCTGGATGGCCTGATGTGCGGCCAGGGCAAAGCTGTCCAGGGCCGCGGCTTGCACGGGGCGACGTTCGAACTCGGCGATCAATACCCCTTCGGATTGATGGGTGACCAGGTCGAAGGCACCAGCGGGCAGGGTGAGCAGATGGGCATCGACGTAGCCGTTCTTGTCGGCCAGGGCGGCGTTGATGAGGGCACGCGCGCCGGCATCGAGATGGTGCTCCTCCAGTGGCTGCCCGGGTTCGGGCAAGGGGCCCAGCAAGGTGGTCGCATTGGCGCTGCGCACGGCCAGCTTGCCGTCCGGGGTGAAGCCGAGCAGGGCACCATGGTTCTGGATGGAGCCAGGGATATGGATAGGCTCCTGATCGCAGTTGCTCAGGTCGACAGGACGGCGCCCACTGGCGTGGTAGGGATTGCTCATGCGCTTCTTTCCCGAGGCCAGCCTGAACATGGCATCGAAGGTCGCCTGCGGACCGCAGGAGGAGTGGGAATGGCGGTTGGACTGCAGTCGCCACGGTGCGTTCGTGATCTGGTCGCTGATGGCCTCGGCATGGTCGCCAGCAATCCTTGTCACGGGGAAACGGAATTATAGGAGAGCCATGTTGTTTATGGACGTCAGCGACCAATTATTTATCACCGATGACGCCGCCGTCGGGCGATCCGTCGTGTCTCGCTGAGGTGGGCGTTTTCGCTTTGTCCTACACATCTATCGGGCGGCGTCCGATAGGACTCATCCGTACCAGGTCTTAATATCGCCCTGGAAATCGCCGTCATTGTGCAGCGATCTGGAGGATAGCGACGCGGTTTGCCGGCAGACCCAGACGGCGTGCGCGGGATGTCATGCTGCCGACCGGAAACGTCCGGTGATGATGCGAGGAAAAAACAGGCGCGGTGCATGCGACGAGTCCTTCACACCCCTCTTCCAGTTTTGCGCGTTCGGGATAAAATGAAGTCGTCGGAAAGCACAGCGTACGGGATAGCACAGGGAGTCAATCAGTATGCTGGCGATGAAGTTCAGGGAAGCAATCGATCGTCGTGCCGGACCCTCCGCGCGGCTGGCGCACCACGCTGGTGATGCGTGCTTGCCTTGCGGGATCAGGTACGGTGCCGTATCTGTCAAGCTTACGTTGCAACCAGCCCGGCGCACGCTGCATGCGCCGGTACTTTGAGCAGGGTAGCCTCATGGACAAGTCTGATTCCGCCCATTCGTCTGATCTCCAGATCGCCATCCAGCAAGGCGACTGGACAGCGTATTGCAACCACATCGGTAACCATCTTCCCAGCCAGGCCGGGCATGCCCCGGAACCGGACAAGGCCGACGAGCGCGAGGATGACGCGCGTGGCGCCTACCCGCATCCCGGCCAGGATGCCGCCGGCCTGCCACTGCACGGCGAGGAAGATATCCTGGCCTACCGGCGTCGCTGTGCACGTGCCTACATTGGCATGAACGGCCGGCTTGGTGGCCGGGCCTATCATGCCAACGAGCCGGTGATCCTCACGCAGGATGCGGTGCAGGAACTGGCCGAGCTCAATCGCCTGCTGCGCGAAGAGCGCGCCCAGAAAAAGAAAGCCGGTTGATCTGCGCATGGGTGAGGCCGGCCTTGCGCGCCTTGCGCGTGTAGGAAAGTGGCGCGACGTCTTGTAGGAAAACAGGAAGCACCCGCAAAACCTTGTCAGTCCTGGCGTTTGCCGTCGGGACCCGGTTTTTCGTGGCCTGAGACAGGGGCGTGACGCGCACGCGGCTTCCCGTATAATCGAGCGCGCCGATGACAGAGCGGTGATGCTTCGCAGGGCTATACCGGTCCCGGAGAGCGGTTCTCTCGTCCGATGGTGCCAGGATGAGGATACGGACGCATACAACAACCATGAACATGCGCAGGCAGGATGGTGCGAGACCGCCATCACCAGACCTCAATGCTCAACGCAAGGCAAAAGGTACGTTTCACGACATGGCAGAAATCTCCTGGTTGCGCGCCGGTGGCTTGGCCGCGCACACTCTTTCCACGTCCGACTGGACGGCAAACGCGCTGGGTGATCCGGCAGGCTGGTCGCCGGCACTGCGCGCCGCACTGGCCATCACGCTGCAGTCTTGCGCGCCCATGCTGCTGGTCTGGGGCCCCGCTCGCAATATGCTGTACAACGATGCCCTGGCTGCGCGACTGGGCAGCGCGCATCCGGCGGCCTTTGCCGCCCCGCTGGGCAGTGCCCCCCTGTGGAACGCCGATGCCAGTGGCATGGAGGCCTTGCTGAGCTCGGCCATCGAGCTCGCCTTTGCCAGTGGACAGCCACAGAATGCCGCCGGCTCGGCCGACGCATTCTCCTGCATGCCCATCCCGCAAGACGATACCGCTGCACCGGCCGGCGTGCTGTGCACGTGGCTGGGCGCGGTCCATCAGGAAGCGCCAAGGCCGGTGCGCCCGGACGGGCTGTTGCAAGCACTGATGGGTGCGTCGCCAGGCATCAAGGCAGTGGTGCGGGGTGCGCAGCATGTGTTCGACAGCGTCAACGACACCTTTGCCAGACTGCTGGGACAGCGTCAGCTGGTGGGTCTGCCGGCACGCGAGGCCTTGCCCGAACTTCAGGAAGGCGATCTCTTCGCGCTGCTGGACCAGGTGCGCGAACGCGGCCAGGCCCATCTCATCCATGGACTGCGCCTGTCCCTGCGTCGCGAGGACGATACGTCCTACGCCGGCGTCGTGCTGGAAGTGGCCCTGCAACCCATCATGGGTGATGACGGCCAGGTCGATGCCATCCTCATTGAAGGGCATGACATCACCGAGCGCGTGGTGGCCGAGGAGCGTTTGCGCATCGTTGATCGCGCTGGCGGCATCGGCATCTTCGAGTGGTTTCCGCAGATCGACAAGCTGTTGGTATCGGATCGTTTCCGCCGGCTGTGGGGACTGGCGCCCGAGGGCGAGGTCGGTTCTGCGGAACTGGTGGCGATGATCGACGAGCAGTTCCATCCCCACCTGGGGACCGCCACCATCAAGGAGCCTGCCCGCAGGAATCCGCTGGAATACACCGAATATCACATCACCCGTCCCGACGGCCAGCAACGCTGGCTGGCCCGCAAGGGCGAGATGGTGCAGGACGATCCATGGGCGGGCCCGCGCTATGCGGGAGTGGTGTTCGACGTGACCGCACGCAAGTTGATGGAGCAGGCGCTGGCAGCCTCCGAGGCCAGCGTGCGGGCCAACAATGCCTTCGTGCGCCAGTTGCTCGATTCCTCCGACCAGGGGTTCTTTTCCATCGACCGGGATGGCACCATCACGCTGTGCAATGCCGCCTTCCTGCGCATGCTGGGTTATGCCAGCGAGAAGGATGTGCTGGGGCGCGCCTTGCATGAGGTGGTCATGGTGCCGGCCGAGGCGGCAGCGGTGAGCTGCACCGAATGCGCCGTGCTCAAGGCTGCGCGCGAGGGCGTGAGCGCCCAGGTGGACAACGAGAACTTCCTGCGGGTCGATGGCAGCAGTTTCCCGGTGCAATACCAGACCCATCCGGTCTGGCAGGACGGCCACTTGCAAGGCGCGCTGTGTACCTTCATCGACCTGACCGAGCGGCGACGCGGCATGCAGGCCCTGTTCTGGAGCGAGAACCGCCTCACCGCCATCTTCAACCAGGCCTCGGTATGCTTCTCCGAACTCGACCTGCAGGGCCGCTACCTGCGCGTGAACCAGGCCTTGTGCCGCATGCTGGGACGTTCCGAGGAAGAGCTGCTGCAGATGACCCTGGCCGATGTCACCCATCCTGATGATGTGCCGATGAACATGTCGCTGTTCAATCGCAGCATCGTCGATGGTCGCTCCTTCACGCTGGAGAAGCGCTACCTGCGTCCGGATGGCTCGACCTTCTGGGTCTCCAGCGACATCAGCCGCATCGTCGATGCGGAGGGCCGGCCGCAAGCCATGATCGCGGTCTCTACTGATATCACCGAGCGACGCCGCGCCGAGGAAGCCCTGCGTGAGTTGAACGATACGCTGGAGCAGCGCGTGGTCGAGGAAATCGTCGAGCGCAGTCGTGCCGAGGCGGCCTTGCGCCAGATGCAGAAGATGGAGGCGGTTGGGCAGCTCACCGGTGGCGTGGCGCATGACTTCAACAATGTCCTGCAGATCATCGGCGGCAACCTGCAATTGCTGCAGTCCGATCCGCAACTGGACGAACGCGGCCGGCAGCGCATCCGCATCGCCAGCGGCGCGGTCGATCGCGGCGCCAAGCTGTCCTCGCAGCTGCTGGCCTTCGCGCGGCGCCAGCCGCTGCAGCCGCGCAGCATCAATCTCGAACGCGTGGTACAGAACATGGAAGACCTGCTGCGTCGCGCCGTGGGTGAGCACATCGAGATTTCCACGGTGGTCACGCGGGAGTTGTGGAATACCATGCTGGACCCCAACCAGGTCGAGAACCTGATCATCAACACCGCCATCAACGCGCGCGACGCCATGCCCACCGGCGGCCGCCTGACGGTGCAGATCGACAATGTGCAACTGAGCGACCCGGGCTTCCTGTCGCAGGCCGACCTGACGGCTGGCGACTATGTCGAACTGCAGATCTCCGACAATGGCGCGGGCATGTCGCCGGAGGTACGCGAGCGCGCCTTCGAACCCTTCTTCACCACCAAGCGGGAAGGCGAGGGGAGCGGGCTGGGCCTGTCCATGGCTTATGGCTTCGTCAAGCAGAGCAAGGGCCACATCAGCCTGCACAGTGAGGCGGGCAAGGGCACCACGATCCGTATCTACTTCCCGCGCTGCGTGGATGAAGAGGTGCTGGTGGAAGACCATCGCGAGATGGAAGTCCGTGGTGGCGACGAAACCATCCTGGTCGTGGAAGACGATGCCAACCTGCAGCTGACGGTCATCGATACGCTCTCCTCACTGGGCTATCGCGTGCTCAAGGCGGACAATGGCGAGCGGGCGCTGGCCATCCTGCAAAGTGGCATGCCGATCGATCTGATGTTTACCGATGTGGTGATGCCGGGCAGTGTTGCCGTGACCGAACTGGCACGGCAGGCAAGGCAATTGCTGCCCGATATCGAGATCCTGTTCACCTCCGGCTATCCGCGCGACGCCATCGTCCATGAGGGTCGACTGGACGCGGGGGTGGAGCTGCTCTCCAAGCCTTACCGCGTCAATCAGCTGGCGCGGCGCATCCGTCATCTGTTGTCGAACCGGGCGCAACGCATTGGCCTGTCCCGGGCGGCAGGCGAGCGTGAGCAGGGCTCGGCAACCATCCACAAGCTCCCCGTGGCTGACTGGCAGCGTCAGGCTGATGTGGCTGCTGTCGCAGTGGAGCAGCAAGCCTATGGCACCACCGATGGCAGCGGCGCGACAGAGGTGCATGGCCAGAGCGGCGTTGCCGCCGTCGCCGGTTTGCGCCTGCTGGTGGTGGAAGACAATATCGATTCCCAGCAACTGGTCTGTGAATTGCTCGAAACCCTGGGCCACCAGGCCAGGGGCGTGATCAGCGGCGAGGAAGCCCTGCAGGCCCTGGGCGAGCAGGAGTTCGACGTGCTCTTTACCGATGTCAACCTGCCCGGGATGTCCGGCGTGGAGCTGGCCAAGGGGGCGCTGGCACGCTTCCCGGCGCTGTCGGTGATCTTTGCCTCGGGGTATGGGGCGATGGTGGCACGCAATGTGGGCTTCCCGTCGCACTCCCTGCCCAAGCCTTACGATATTGATCAGCTGCAGGAAATACTCCATAAGATCGCCGCGCAATAAGGAGAGGGCGGGCACTCGCGCCCGCCTCTCCGCTATCGTGCAGTTCTGCGGCAATCCTTGCAGATTGCGCAATTTGCACAACGTGCACCACTTATCTTCCCGCCAAGTTTCTACCCATTAGGGCAAATTGTGTAAGCCCTGTTTCCTTTTTGTGTCATATTTCATAAAATAAATAAGAATTATTCTTGTTCTTATTTATAAATATAGACCAGAAAGGCCCCTCCTTGAACCCGCATTCCCCGACTGGCGCGCGTCCGCGTGCCATGTGCCGTGCCTTGCGCCCGGTATTTGTGACCATGGCGCTGGCTGGCTCGCCGCTGCTGGCCCAAGCCCAGGCGGCGACCTCCGGCGCCGACGACCAGCAGTTGCCCGTCGTGACCGTGTCGGCCGAGGGGGAGGGCAAGCAGCATCTGCAGACCCAGTCCTCCAACGGGGCGCTGGGTTCGCGCTCGCTGCTCGATACGCCATTCTCGGTCACCAGCGTGACGGCGGCAGAGCTGGCCGACAAGCAGATCCTCAAACTGGGAGACATCTTCTACAACGATGCCTCGGTCAGCGACAACAGTGGCGGCTATAGTGCCTGGGCGTCCTACATCACCATCCGTGGCCTGCCTGCGGACTGGCAGAACTCCTTCCGCATCGATGGCAAGCCCTTCCTCAGCTATGGCCTCACCTTGCCCTACGATCACTTCGAGCGCATCGACCTGCTCAAGGGCTCGTCAGGCTTCATGTATGGCTTCGGTACGCCTGGCGGGGTGATCAACTACGTCACCAAGAAGCCCACCGAAACGCCCGTGCGCAGCGTCAGCGTGGGCTATACCAGCAACAATATCTGGAGTGAGCATATCGACCTGGGCGGTCGCTTCGGCAACGATCAGATGTTCGGTTATCGCCTCAACGCCACCCACGACCAGGGTGAGACCTTCAACCGGGGCCGTATCCAGCGCGATTCGTTGTCGCTGGCGCTGGATGCCCGCCTCACGCGCGACCTGACCTGGGACTTCGAGGCCATCTGGCAAAACAGCAATTCGACCGACCAGACCCCGTCCATCGTCACCAGCAGCCTGACCGGCAGCCGCCTGCCATCGGTGGTCAGCGGCGGCGACAAGACCCTGGTGGGCAGTGGCCAGCATCTCGATACCAACTTCCAGCTCTACCAGACCGGCCTGACTTATCGCATCAACGCCGACTGGAAGGCCAACCTCAGTTACAGCCACAGCACCTCCAAGCGCTTCCGTAACGAAGGCATCGCCATGCTCACTGACGCGGCGGGCAATTACCAGGACTGGCGCTCGGATTCGCGCGAGGGCCACGTCTTCGACCAGTGGCAAGCCATGCTGGAAGGCAATGCCCGCACCGGTGTCATCGACCATCAACTGGTGCTGGGCGCATCGTCGCAGAAGCAGGTCAACGACTACTCGATCGCGCAGTACTACCAGCAGATCGGCACCGGCAACCTCTATACGCAGAACACCAATGGTCACGACAGCTCGACCGACCTGCAGACCTATCACAACGGCATCATCACCCAGCAGGCGCTGTTTGCCAGCGATACGATCAACTTTTCGCAGGCCTGGTCGGTCCTGGCCGGGGGGCGCTACAACCAGTTCCGCCAGGATAGCTTCAGCACGGCCGGGGCCTTGACTTCGCGCTATGACAAGTCGGCCTTCACCCCCACGGTGGCCCTGATGTTCAAGCCCGATCCCTCGACCACGCTCTACACCAGCTACGTGGAATCGCTGGAGCAGGGCGGCGTGCCGGCCATCACCAACAGCAACTACGGCACGCAGCTCAAGCCGCTCAAGAGCAAGCAATACGAGATCGGTGCCAAGACCGACCGGCAGCGCTGGAGTGCCACGGCGGCCCTGTTCCGCATCGAGCGCGCTTCCGAGTACACGCAGAACAATGCGCTGGTGCAGGATGGCCAGTCCAATTACCAGGGTCTGGAACTGGGGGCGGCGTACCGTCCCACGCCGCAATGGCAATTGGCGGGCAGCCTCATGCTGCTCGATGCCACCTACGACAAGGGCAATACCTATAACGGCAACCGCGTGGCCGGTGCGCCCAGGAATATGGCCACGGCCCAGGTCTCTTACCTGGTGCCGCAGGTGGCCGGTCTTAAGCTGATGGCCGATGCCAAGTACACCGGCAACACCATGCTGCGCGCGGCCAACGATATCGAGCTGGCCAGCTATACGCTGTTGAACCTGGGCGCCAGCTACACCACCCGCATCGGCAAGTACGACACCACCTTCCGGGCGGCAGTCAACAACCTGCTGGACAAGCGCTACTGGCAGTACCAGTACGAGAACTACATCAAGCCCGGCGATCCAAGCACCTTCAGCTTGAGCGCCAAGGTCGACTTCTGATGCGCGCGTACTGCTATCGCCTTCCTCCCAGCTACTTCGCCAGGTCATCGTCATGCGCGCATCGCTAGTGCTCCTCCATCGCTGGTTCGGCCTGGCCGTGGCCGTGTTCCTGTTCATCGCCGGCGCCACCGGCGCGGTGATTTCCTGGGACCATGAGCTCGATGCCTGGCTGAACCCGCACTTGTTCCACGCCCGCAGCGCCGACCAGCCCGGCGCCGGTTCACCACAACCGGGGCTGGCGCTGGCGCGCCTGGTCGAGCAGGCCGAGCCGCAGTTGCGCGTGACCTATGTGCTCACGCAGAGCGAACCCGGCCACACCATCGGCATGATGGTCGAACCGCGCATCGACAGCGCCACCGGCAAGCCCTATGCACTGGACTACAACCAGATCGCAGTGGACCCGGTGACCGCCGAGATCCAGGGGCGCCGCATGTGGGGCGCCATCTCGCTCTCGCGCGAGAACCTGCTGCCCTTCCTCTACAAGCTGCATTACACGATGCATCTGCCCGACATGGGTGGCATCGAGACCGGGATCTGGCTGATGGGCCTCATCGGCATCGTCTGGGCGCTGGACTGCTTCATCGCGCTCTACCTGTCCTTCCCCAACTGGCGCAGCTGGCGTAAATCATTTGCCTTCCGCTGGCGTGATGGCGGCCACAAGCTCAATTTCGACCTGCATCGTTCCGGCGGTGTCTGGGTGTGGGGGCTGCTGCTGGTCCTGGCGGTGACTTCGGTATCGATGAACCTGGAGCGCCAGGTCATGCGGCCTCTGCTGCAGACGGTGTCCACGCTCACGCCCGGTCCCTTCGATACGCGTACGCCGGTGGCGCCCGAGAAGGTGGGCGAGCCGCGCATCTCACGCGAGCAGGCGGTCGCACTGGGGGCCGAGCGGGGCCGACAGATGGGGCTGGCCGATCCGGTTGGTGGGGTGTTCTATTCGGGCATGTTCGGGGTCTATGGCGTGGGCTTCTTCCAGCCGGGCAACGATCACGGCGACGTCGGGCTGGGCAATGCCTGGCTGTACTTCGATGCCAATACCGGCGCCTACGAAGGCGGGCGGGTGCCGGGGCGGGGCAGCGCCGGCGATATCTTCCTGCAGGCCCAGTTCCCGCTGCATTCGGGGCGCATCCTGGGCTTGCCGGGGCGCATCCTGATTTCCTTCATGGGGGCGCTGGTGGCGATGCTGTCGGTCACCGGCGTGATCATCTGGGTGCGCAAGCGTCGTTCGCGCCTGCAGCAACGCGCGCGCCTGAATGCGGAAAAGACACCGGCCCGCGAGGGGCCGGTGGCAGACCTGCACTGAAGCAGCGTCTCAGTGCGCCATCAGGACCGGTACGGTCATGGTCTTGAGGATGGTCAGGGTCACGCCGCCCAGCAGCACTTCGCGGAAGCGGGTGTGGCCGTAGCCACCCATGACCAGCAGGTCGGAGCCCTTGTCGGCCGCCAGCGAGAGCAGTGCATTGCCGATGTCCAGGGTGGTCTTTTCCTGGGCTACTTCCACCTTCACGCCATGGCGGGCCAGGTATAGGGCAATGTCGGCGCCAGGCTGCTCGCCGTGGGTGCCCAGGCGCTTGTCGGAGTTGAAGATGACCACCGTCACGTTATCGGCCCGACGCAGCAGCGGCAGGGCGGCGGTGACGGCGCGGGTCGACTCCATGCTGCCATCCCAGGCGATCAGGGCGTTCTTGCCGACATGCCTGAATTCCCCGGCACTGGGGATGATCAGCACCGGACGGGGCGAATTGAGCATCACGTATTCGGGCAGGTCGGTGAGGAAGCTGTCGTCGGCGTCGTCGAGGTCGGCCTGGCTCACCACCACCAGGTCGGAGTAGCGCGCCTGCAGGGCCAGCCCGCCTTCGGCGTCGTCATCGACGAAGCGCTTTTCGTGCGAGGGCACGCCCACGCTCTCGGCGATCTTGTCGAAATTCTCCAGGGCAGCCAGGGCGCGGTCGCGGAAACCATCCATCTGCGCGGCCACATAGGCGGCACCTTCGATGGTGATGAAGCTGGAAATGCCGCTGACGGCACTGCCGATCAGGTGGGCTTGCTGGTCGCGTGCCAGTTCGGCGGCGATGCGGATGCGTTGGGCGGCGTGACGCGACTGGTCGACATGGACCAGGATGGACTTGTAGCTCATGCTAGCTCCTCGGGAGGGTTCGGGTGGGGCGGCATCGGCAACGTGATGCCCTATCCCGAGACTAGGCCTTGCCCGTCAGGTCGTCCACTCCAATTAACGGGCACATTGACGCACGTCAAGCGCCACCGGCATATCGGCCACAATCACCAGCATGCTGCCTCATGCCGCCGGCAGCGCCTCGGCCAGTGCCCTGAGCATGGTGGGGCGCTCGCTCTGGGTCGGGGTCAGCAGCACGATGTCACGGGTATAGAGATCTGCCGGTGGGCGTTCGACTGCTTCCACACGGCAAGTCCGGGCCAGCTTTTCCAGGCCATTCCAGTGCGGAACCAGGCTCACCCCCACGCCATCGGCGACCAGCATGGCGATGGTCTCCAGCGCATCGAGGTCGCACAGCACGTTGGGCCGCACGCCCTGGTCGTCCAGGTAGCGCTGGGCCAGGCGGCCACCCCAGGCGGCCGGATCATAGCGGATATAGGCTTGGCGCTGCAGCAGGTCGTCGATGTCGCCGCGCAGGCTGCGTCGCGCCAGCAGGACCAGTTCTTCCCGTTGCAAGAGCCGGGCTTGCAGGCTGCGCGGCAGGGCGAAGGGCGGCGCCACCAGGATGGCCGCATCGAGCTCCCCGGCCAGCAGCGCCTGGTACAGGCCACGCGAGGTGCCCGGGACGATGGTAGGACGCAGGCCCGGCGCCTGTGCGGTCAGCGTGCGCAGCGTCACCGGCAGCAGGCCGGTCAGGGCGGTGGAGATGGCGCCGATGCGCAGTACGCCGGTGAGGCCTTCATCGTCGGTGTCGCCGGCCAGCAGCGCCACTTCACGCACGATGCGGCGCGCCCGTGGCAGCAGTGCCAGGCAGGCTTCGGTGGGCAGGGCGGCGTGGCCGGCGCGCGAGAGCAGGGCGCAGCCCAGTTCGCGTTCCAGCGCCTGGATGCGCTGGCTGATGGCCGCCGCGGTGAGATGCTCGCTGCGTGCCGCATCGGCAATGGAGCCGCTGTCGACGACCGCGATGAGGCTTTTCAGGTAGCGGCTCTCCATAAGAAATCCTTTCGAACTCAATAAGAATTAAATGCTATCTCTTTTGTTCGTGGATCGCTATGCTGATGGTTCGCTACAGGCCGAACACGCCCAGCCATAGCGATGCCGGGCCTGGGCTGCTGTGCCATCATTCGTGTCTATCTCCATCTCCATCTCCATCTCTACCTCGACCGGGCCAGACTCCATGAAATCCATCTTCCACCTCGCCTATCACGTCCGTGACCTCGACCAGGCGCGCCGTTTCTATTGCGACCTGCTGGGTTGCAAGGAGGGTCGCAGCACCGATACTTGGGTCGATATCGACTTCTTCGGCCATCAGCTGTCGCTGCACCTGGGCGAGCCCTTTGCCGTGAGCAACACCGGCAAGGTCGGCAAGCATATGGTGCCGATGCCCCACCTGGGTGTGATCCTGCAGATGCAGGACTGGCAGCAACTGGCCGATACCCTCAGCGCCAGCGGCGCCGTGAACTTCGTGCTGGCGCCGCAGATCCGCTTCGCCGGCGAACCGGGCGAGCAGGCCACCATGTTCTTCCTGGATCCCTTCGGCAATCCCATCGAGGTCAAGGGCTTCCAGGACCTGCAACAGGTCTACGCGGCATGAGCGGCAAGGCTCCCATTCCCTTTGTCAGCCAGGGGGATGCCGCCTCGGTGGCGACCTGGTTGCAGGCCTTGCGTACGGCCATGCCGCAGGAGGAGTTGCTGGCCTTTTCCGAACTCACCGAGGCGCAGCGTGCGCAATGCCGGCTGGCCATCGTCGCCAACCCCGATCCGGCGCAGTTGAAGCTGCTGCCGAAATTGCAGTGGGTGCATAGCGTCTGGGCCGGTGTCGAGCGCCTGGTGGCCGACTTGGGCGAAAGTGGCTTGCAGGTCACGCGCCTGGTCGATCCACGTCTGGCCGCGACCATGGCCGAGGCGGTACTGGCCTGGTGTCTATACCTGCATCGCGACATGCCGGCCTATGCGCGCCAGCAGCGCGAGGCCAGATGGAATTCGCTCGACTACATCCTCCCCGAGCAACGCCGCATCGGCCTGCTGGGCCTGGGTGCGCTGGGCGAAGCGGCGGCGCAGGCGCTGCGCCAGGCGCGCTTCCCGGTCACCGGCTGGAGCCGAAGCCCGCGCAGCGTGGAAGGCGTGCAGACCTACAGCGGCATGGATGGGCTGGAAAAGTTGTTGAGGCAGAGCGATATCCTGGTCTGCCTGTTGCCGCTGACCGAGGATACCCGCGGCTTGCTGGGTACAGAGCGCCTGGCCTTGCTGCCGGCGCAGGCGCAGCTGATCAACTTCGCCCGCGGCCCCATCATCGACGACGCTGCGCTGCGTGCCGCCCTGGATGCGGGGCAGGTGCGCCACGCGGTGCTGGATGTCTTTGCCATCGAACCCTTGCCGTCGACCGCCTGGCAGTGGTCGCATCCGGGCGTGACGGTGTTGCCGCATTGTTCAGCGCCGACTGATTGCCAGACCGCCTCGGCCATCGTGGCGGGCAATATCGCGCTGTACCGGCGCACTGGCGAGATCCCGGCCAACGTGGATCTCAAGCGCGGTTACTGATCAGTCCAGACGATAGTCAGGGCCGCAGCGCACGGCCGGCGGCAGCGGCTGGCCGGCCAGCTCACGCAGGGACCGCTCGATTTCCACGCTGATGGCTTCCAGCGCCAGGCCATTGGGACTGACGGCAAAGGGTTCGGCGATGTCGCAGGCGATCGCCTCCAGGGCCAGGAAGGTATAGGACACGAACACCGAGATCAGCGGCGTGGCATAGCCGATGGCATCGACCAGGCCGAAGGGCAGCAACAGGCAGTAGATGTAGACGGTACGGTGCAGCAGCACGCCATAGGCAAAGGGAATGGGCGTGGAGGCGATGCGCTCGCAGGCGCCGATGCAATGGTTGATCTCATTGAGCTGCTGGTCGCAGGCCCACAGGCGGGCGTCCGATAGCCGTCCTTCGTCGCTGGCGCGGGCCAGCAGGGCGCGCAAGTCGTCCATCACGGCCACCGGCAGGTAGCGGGCCTGGCCCAGCTGCTGCGCCTGGGCGGCCGGCAGCAGGCGCTCCAGCTCGGCCTGGGGCGAAGTCTTGCGCAACTGGTGCTTCAGCGCATGCACCAGCAACACGATATGCTCGATGAACAACTGGCGCTGCGCCGTGTCGCCGCCGGCATAGTGCAGACCTTGCGAGGCCAATGCCCGTGCGGCGATCAGCAGCGCGCCCCAGATCTTGCGTCCCTCCCAGTAGCGGTCATAACTGGCATTGTTGCGAAAGGCCAGGAAGATCGCCAGCGCCACACCCAGCAAGGTAAAGGTGGAGGTGTTGAGCGGCAACTTGTCGCCAAAGACCTTGCCGCCGGTAAAGACGGCCAGGGTCGACACCGCCGTCATCAGCAGCATCTGCGGGATGATGGCGCGCAGCACGGAGCCGTTCCAGACAAACAGCATGCGGAACCAGTGGGGCTGGGGACGGACGATCATGGTGGTGGATTCCTGATAAGGCGCCGGGGCCGGCATGTGCCAGCCCTCGACCAGCTATCCATGATAGTGCGCCAGGTGTCAGCTGGCGTGTACAGATGTTTGCCAAGCTTGCAGATACAGCCACTGCTGCGCCGTCGCGCGGCCTCAGTCGCGGGCGATCGTGAAGCCGATGCTGTTGTAGCCGCCATGGCTGTAGGCGAAAGCCCGCCCCCCATGCATGCGCGCCACCGCCTTGACGATGGCCAGGCCCAGGCCGTGGCCATGGCTGCCATTGATGTCCTGGCGTGCGCTGTCGACACGGTAGAAGCGGTCGAACAGGCGCGGCAGATGCTGCTCGTCGATGGGGGCGCCGGGATTGGTGACGGCCACCCGCACGGTCTCTTCCTGGTTGCTGATATCGATGCGGATGAGCGCGCCGACCGGCGAATGCTGGATGGCGTTCTGGATCAGGTTGGTCAGGGCGCGCTTGAACAACGCCGTCTCCATCATCGCGCTGGCCTCGGTATCGCCGGCGACGGTGATGATCATGCTGGCGTCATCCAGCACGAACTCGAAGAAATCCACCGTCTTCTGCACCTCGTCGGCCAGGCGCGCCGGCACCCGTGCGGTGGCCGCCTCGCCCTGGTCGGAGCGCGCCAGGAACAGCATGTCGTTGACGATGGAGCGGATGCGGTCCAGTTCTTCCAGGTTCGACTGCAACACGCCCTTGAATTCTCCCGCGCTGCGTTCGCGCGCCAATGCCACCTGGGTCTCGCCGATGAGGTTGGCCAGAGGTGTGCGCAATTCATGGGCGACGTCGGCGTTGAAGGCTTCCAGCTGGGTATAGGCTTCCTGGATGCGGCCGAGGGCGCCGTTGAAGGCTTCGGCCAGTACCGACAACTCTTGTGGCAGCGACTCCACCGGCATGCGTGCCGAAAGCTTGCGCGGCGTGAAGTTCTGGGCCCGCGCCGACATGCGCCGCAAGGGTGCCAGGCCGGCCCGGGCGATCCAGTAGCTGGAGATGACGGCCAGCACGATCCCCAGCAAGGAGAACACTGTGGTGGCCAGCAGGAAGGTGCGCCGCATCTCGAAGTAGGGCGCGCCATCCACGCCCACGGTGACTTGCACCTCGGGACGTTCCTCGAAGGCAGGCAGGGTGCGGCTCATGATGTGGACCGGATACTGCCGGCCAGGCAGGTGCAGGCGGCCCACCGACTTGCCGTCGTCGGCGACCTGGCTGGAGCGCAGGTGCGTCAGATCGCCGTAGGTGAAGCGCGCATCCTTGCTGTCGATCCAGAAGGAGACATGCTGGTCGGCCTGGGTCAGGGTGGCCAGCTTGAGCTGCACCCGGCCCCAGCGTTCGGTGTTGCCGGCCCGGCTGATCTGGTAGCTGATGTCGTTGAGGGTGGTGAAGAGGCCGTCGCGCTCATGGCGCATCAGTTCGCCCTTGAGCACGGTGTAGAGCACGATGCCGGCCAGGGCGAAGATGAACAGGGCCGAGGCCGCCGACATGAGCACCAGCCGGGCCGTGATCGATTGGCGCAGTGGCAGGCGCAGCCAGGGCTGACGCGGTGGGGTGGGCTCGGTCATCTTCAGGCGCCGTCAGTCATCGCTGGCCTCGCCGGCCGCACGCGGTTCCAGCACGTAGCCCATGCCGCGCACGGTGTGCAGCAGTTTCTGCTCGAAGGGCGCGTCGATCTTGGCGCGCAGGCGCTTGATGGCAACTTCGACCACATTGGTGTTGCTGTCGAAATTCATGTCCCAGACCAGTTCGGCAATGGCCGTCTTGGACAGGATCTCGCCCTGGCGGCGCGCCATCACGGCCAGCAGCGCGAATTCCTTGGCGGTGAGGTCGATGCGCAAGCCGCCACGGAAGGCCTTGCGCGAGAGTAGGTCGATCTGCAGGTCGCCGATGCGCAGCTGCGCCGGCTCCTGCGCACGCCCGCGCCGGGTCAGCGCCTGCAGGCGCGCCAGCAGTTCGAGGAAGGAGAAGGGCTTGATCAGGTAATCGTCAGCGCCCTCGTGCAGGCCCTTGATGCGGTCTTCCACGCTGTCGCGCGCGGTCAGCATGATCACCGGGGTCTGCTTGATGGTGCGCAGCGAGCGCAGCACCGAGAAGCCATCCAGTCCCGGCAGCATGACATCGAGCACGATCACGTCGTAATCGTGCTGGATCGCCAGGTGCTGTCCGTCCACTCCGTTGGAGGCCAGGTCGACCGCACATCCCTGCTCGGTCAAGCCCTTGCAGAGGTATTCGGACATCTTTTGCTCGTCTTCGACTATCAGGATCTTCATGCGGTCTCCACCCGCCGCGCCGGGGCAGGACTCCCCGGTTGCGGCCTAGCCGGGATTCTACCTGCCCGGCTTTTTTCGGTCATCAGTGTCCTGGCGGCTGCGCCTTGGCCAGCCGGGCAGCCTTGCGGGCCTGGCGGGCCAGTTTCTTGTCCATGTACCAGTAGTGGGCGCGATCCAGGTACAGGTAGACCACCGGTGTGGTGAACAGCGTCAGTGCTTGCGACAGCACCAGCCCGCCCACCATCGAGAAGCCCAGCGGACGGCGCAGTTCCGAACCGGCACCGTGGCCCAGCATCAGCGGCAAGCCTGACAGCAGGGCGCACATGGTGGTCATCATGATGGGACGGAAGCGCAGCAGGCAGGCCTGGTAGATCGCTTCTTCCGGCTTCATGCCCTGGGTGCGTTCGGCGGTGAGGGCGAAGTCGATCATCATGATGCCGTTCTTCTTGACGATGCCGATGAGCAGAATGATGCCGATCAGGGCGATCACCGACAGGTCATAGCCGCCCGCCATCAGGATCAGCAGCGCGCCCACGCCGGCCGAGGGCAGGGTGGAGAGGATGGTCAGCGGGTGGATGTAGCTTTCATAGAGCAGGCCCAGCACGATGTAGACGGCGATGAGGGCCGCTGCGATCAGGTAGGGTTGCGAAGAGAGCGAATCGCCGAAGGCCTTGGCGGTGCCCTGGAAGTTGCCCACCAGGGTCTGCGGCGCGCCCATCTCTTCCTTGGTCTTGTTGATGATATCCACGGCCTCGCCCAGGGACACCCCCTTGGCCAGGTTGAAGGAGATCGTCACCGCCGGGAACTGGCTCTGGTGGCTGATCGACAGGTAGGAGGTCTTGGTCGTATCGACCTTCACGAAGGTCGACAGCGGCACCTGCTGCCCGGTCAGGGGCGAGGTCAGGTAGAGCTTGTCGAACAACGCCGGGTCCTTCTGCAGCTGTGGCGTCACCTCCAGGATCACCCGGTAGCTGTTGATCTGGGTGAAGTACTGCGCGACCTGGCGCTGGCCGATGGCGTCATAGATGGTGGCATCGATGAGCGAGGGCGAGATGCCGAAGCTGGAAGCGCGGGCACGATCGATGGTGATCACGGCCGCGGCGGCCTGGTTCTGCTGGTCGGAGGCCACGTCGGTCAATTGCGGCAGCTGGCGGAAGCGTTCCAGCATGCGCGGTGCCCAGACGTTCAATTCGTCCAGATCGGTATCGGTGACCGTGTACTGGTACTGGGTCCGCGCCAGGCGGCCGCCGACGTTGATGTCCTGGCTGGCCTGCATGAACAGGTTCACGCCCTGCACGCGCGAGACCTTGGGGCGCAGACGGGTGATGATCTCGTCGGCATTGGTGGTACGCCCCTGGTCCTTGGGTTTCAGGGCAATGAAGAACTGGCCGGTATTGAAGGTGGTGGAGCCGGCGCTCATGGCAAAGCCGATCACGTCCGGGTCCTGGCGCACGATGTCGGCCACCTTCAGCAGGCGTTCATGCATGGCCGCCGAGGACGTATCCTGGGCCGATTCGGCAAAGCCGACGATGACGCCATTGTCCTGCTGGGGGAAGAAACCCTTGGGGATGAAGATGAACAGCACCACGGTCAATGCCACGGTGGCGATGAAGCTCATCAGGGTGATGAACTGGTGCTTCATCACCAGGTCCAGGCCGCGCTTGTAGCCGCGCAGCATGGCGTCGAAACCACGCTCGAAGAGCTGGTACAACTTGCCGTGCTGGTTGGCGTGTTCGCTCTTGAGGAAGCGTGAGCACAGCATCGGTGTGAGCGTGAGCGAGATGATCACCGACACGCCGATGGTCAGGGTCACCGTCACGGCGAACTCGCGGAACAGCCGGCCGACGATGCCGCCCATGAGCAGCAACGGGATGAACACCGCCACCAGCGAGACCGAGATCGAGATGATGGTGAAGCCGATCTCGCCGGCGCCCTTCAAGGCGGCTTCCATTGGCGACATGCCTTCCTCGACGTAGCGATAGATGTTCTCCAGCATGACGATGGCATCATCCACCACGAAGCCCACCGCGATGGTCAGGGCCATCAGGGAAAGGTTGTCGAGGCTGTAGCCGACCACGTACATCACAGCGGCCGTGCCCATGATGGCCAGCGGCACGGTCACGCTGGGGATCAAGGTGGCGGCGACGTTGCGCAGGAACACGAAGATCACCATCACCACCAGCGCGATGGTCAGCACCAGCGTGAACTCGACGTCCTCGACCGAGGCACGGATGGTCTGGGTGCGGTCGATCAGCGTATTGATATGGATCGCGGCCGGGATGGCGGCACGCAGGCGCGGCATGGCGGCCTTGATGCGACCCACGGTCTCGATCACGTTGGCCCCGGGCTGCTTGGTGATGGCCAGCACGATGGAGCGACCATTGGTGATGGTGTGGTCGCTGCCGGCGGCCGCGCCGGAGAAGGCCCAGGCGGCGATCTTGTTGTTTTCGGGGCCGTCGACGGCGATACCGATGTCCTTGACGCGGATCGGTGCGCCATTGCGCCAGGCCAGGACCATGTCATTCCACTGCTCGGCCTTGAGCAACTGGTCGTTGGTATAGACCGTGAAGCTCTGGCGGGCGCCGTCGACCGTGCCCTTGGGCTGGTTGACGGTGGTGGTGGCGATGACGCCGCGCAGGTCCTCCAGGCTGATGCCCAGGGTGGCGATCTTGGCCGGATCGACCTGGATGCGCACGGCCGGTTTCTGCTGGCCATTGACGTTGACCAGGCCCACGCCGGAGATCTGCGAGATCTGCTGGGCCAGGATATTGTCGGCGTAGTCATTGACCACCGTCAGCGGCAAGGCCTCCGACTGCACCGACATGATCATGATGGGCGAGTCGGCCGGGTTGATCTTGCGGAAGGTCGGCGGATTGGGCAGGTTGGACGGCAATTGCCCGGTGGAGGCATTGATGGCCGCCTGCACATCCAGTGCGGCCGCGTCGATGTTGCGGTTCAGGTCGAATTGCAGCGTGATCTGGGTGGTCCCCAGGGTACTCTGCGAGGTCATCTGCGAGAGCCCGGCGATGAGCGAGAACTGGCGCTCCAGCGGCTGGGCCACATTGGAGGCCATGGTTTCAGGGCTGCCCCCGGGCAACTGGGCGGTGACCTGGATGGTCGGGAAGTCGACCTGCGGCAGCGGCGCCACCGGCAGCAGCGGCCAGACCGCCACCCCCACCAGCAGGATGGCGATGGCCAGCAGCGTGGTGCCGATGGGGCGCTTGATGAAGGCTGCGGACACGCTCACTTGGTGTTTCCTTTCGCATCGGCAGTGGTGCTGCCTGCCACCTTGGCGGCCGGCTTGCTCTCGACGATGCGGCTACCCGGCTTGAGCTTGTACTGGCCATCGAGCACGACGCGCTGGTCGGCCGCCACGCCGCTGTCGGCGGCCAGCACGGCGATGCCGTCCTGGATGCGATCGACCTTCACCGGCTGCATGGAGGCCTGGTCCTGGGCGTCGATGGTGTAGACATAGGTACCTTGCTGGTTGCGCTGGATGGCAGCGGCCGGCAGGGTCAGGGCATTGCCGTGCGAATTGAGCTGCAGGCGGGCGTTGACATACTGGCCCGGCCACAGCTTGTGTTGGGCATTGTCGAAGCGCGCTTTCAGTTGCACGGTGCCGTTGCTGGTATTGATCTGGTTATCCAGCAGCACCAGCTTGCCGGTGGCCAGGGCTTCCTGCGAGTCGCGCGCATAGGCCGTGACCGTCAAGGCATGCTGGCTGTCGCGCTGGGCGCGGTTGATGGAGCTGACCGATTCTTCCGGCAGGGTGAAGAGCAGGGTGATCGGGTCGATCTGGTTGATCACCACCAGGCCCGTCGCGTCGGCCGCGTGGACGATGTTGCCCGGATCCACCAGGCGTACGCCGACCCGGCCCGAAATGGGCGCGGTGATGGTGGTGTAGCTCAATTGCACCTTGGCATAGGCGATCTGTGCCTCGTCGGTCTTGACGGCTGCTTCCAGCTGGGCCACCAGGGCCTTTTGCGTATCGAGCTGCTGCTGGGTGGCTGCGTCCTGGCTGCGCAGGGTGGTATAGCGTTGCAGGTCCAGGCGGGCATTGAGCAGGGTGGCCGCATCCTTGGCGCGCTGCGCTTCGACCTGGGCCAGTTGGGCCTGCAGGGCACGCGGGTCGATCTGGGCCAGCAGCTGGCCCTTCTTGACCTCTTCGCCTTCCTTGAAGCCGACCTTGTCGAGCTGGCCGTCGATGCGGGTCTTGACGGTCACGCTGGCATTGGCGGTGACGGTACCGACGCCGGCCAGGTACTGCGGCACGTCGCGCTCCTGCACGCGCGCCAGGGTGACCGCTACCGGCGGGGCAGCCTTGGCCTGGGGTTGGTCGGCGGCGCTGGCGCGCTGCATGTGCAGCCAGCCACCGGCGCCGGCGGCCAGGATCAGGGCCGTTGCCACGGCGACGGCGAGAGAAGAGCGCTTGGGAGCTTGGGAGGAAGTGGTCATGCCTGAAACTCGTCCTGAAATGATCGCTGGGTAAGTCGGAATACGTCGCAATGGAGCATGGAGGCGCTAGCGCGCGGCCACCGGCGCGGCCGCCGCAGTGGCGGCCTGGTCGATCTGGCTGGCCTGCCAGCCGCCGCCGGTGGCCTTGATCAGCGCCACGCTGGCCACCAGCTGGCGACCCAGCAGGGTCACGGCGCTGCGCTGGTTGGTCAGCGACGTGGCCTGGGCGGTCACCACCGAGAGATAGGTCGTGGTGCCCGCCTGGTACTGGCTCAGGGCCAGGCGTTCTGCCAGTTGGGCCGATTTCACGGCCTGGGCCTGGACCGCGCTTTCCTGGTCCAGCACGCGCAGGGTGGAGAGGTTGTCCTCCACTTCCTGCAGGCCGCCCAGCACGGTCTGCTTGTACTGCGCCACGGCGGCATCGTAGGCGGCCAGTGCCGAATCGTTACGGGCGCTGCGGGCGCCGCCGTCGAACAGCGTCTCGGCCAGCGTCGCACCCAGCGACCAGACGCGGCTGGGGGTATTGAACAACTGCCCGAAGGCCAGGCTGCTGTAGCCGCCGCTGGCGGCCATGGTCAGCGTCGGGAAATAAGCCGCACGCGCCACGCCGATGTTGGCGTTGGCGGCGGCGGCCAGGCGCTCGGCATTGGCGATGTCGGGGCGGCGCTCCAGCAGGTCCGAGGGCAGGCCGGTCGGGATCTGGGGCAGGCTGGCCTGCAGGCGCTGGGCGTTGGCATCCATGGCGCTGTCGCTGGCCGCCGCCGGCAGGACCGGCGCCAGCGAGAAGGCCGCCGGCGCCTTGCCGATCAACATGGCGATGGCATGTTCGAGCTGGTTGCGGGTGGCGTCCAGGTCGATGAGCTGGGCCTGGGCGGCGCGCAACTGGGTCTCGGCCTGGGCCACGTCCGAGCGCAGGGCAGTGCCAGCCTCGTACTGATGGGTGGTCAGTTGCAGGGAGCGGGTATAGGCCGCGACCGTGCGGCCATACAAGTCCTTTTGCAGGTCGGTTACGCGCAGTTGCAGGTAATCCTGGGCCAGGGTGGCCTGGATCGACAGCCGTGCCGCCGCCAGGCTGGCCGCGCTGGCCTGGGCGGTGGCGTCGCCAGACTCCGCGCCGCGCCGGATGCGCCCCCAGATATCGGCTTCCCAGGAGGCATTGAGGCCCACGGCATAGGTATCGGCCAGACGTTGCACGCCATTGGTATTGGTCTGTGCCCGGGTCGGCCCGGCCTGCAGACCGATGGTGGGCCACAGGCTGGCGCGCGCCACCTGGGCCGTGGCCTGGGCCTGGCGATACTGGGCAGCGGCTTGCTGGATGGACTGGTTGGCAGCGTTGGCCTGGGCGATCAGGTCGTTGAGGATGGGGTCGCCATAGGCTTCCCACCAGCGCTGGCTGTCATCGATCTGGCGCGGCGTGGCCACTTTCCAGGGACCGTTTTCCTTGTAGGCCTGGGGCAGGTCCATGCGCGGGCGCACGTAGTCGGGACCGACCGCGCATCCGCCCAGCAGCGCCGCCAGCAACAGCACGCTCATTCCCCTCGTGGCGCGGAAGGGGGATTGATGTTGGGGATGTGTGAAATGACACGTGCTGGTGCGGACGGCGCTGCGGCGGAACGGGACGACCATAAGGCTCACGGAAATGGCTGCGGATGACGGACAGGCCGCCATCCGCGCCCCTCAGCGCAAATGCATCGGCCACTGCTGCTACTGCTGCTTTTACTGGACCCAACTGTAATCGTTACCGCTCGACATCACGCTGACGCCAATATGACAATTTTGTCAGTTAGCGTTGGTGTGTCGCTGCCCCTGCGGGTGAAGAGGGCAGATAGGTGGCCATGGCCTGTCACCGGGCAAGTCGACAAGTTGACTGAGCTAATCAATATTGACGCTCAATCCAGGCGGGGTAAGCTGGCATTCCCCTCTCTCATACACGGAATGACCATGTCAGCTCACAGCGAAGCTCCCACAGCGGCCCCCAACCACGCCATGCTGGCCCGGATCTGGTCCGCGCTGGAAGGCGCCCCCGCGCTGCTGACAACGGTCAGCCTGCAGGGCGAAGGCGCCTTGCCGTCGGTGTTTGCCACCAGTGACCTGGCACAGGCCTCGGTGGCGGCAGCCGGTCTGGCGGTGGCCGAGTTCATGCAGGCCGGTGGGGCAGCCTTGCCAACCGTGCAGTGTGATCGCCGCCTGGCGTCGATGTGGTTTTCCAGCTCCCTGCGCGCGCAGGGCTGGACGCCGCCCGCCCTCTGGGATGCGGTGGCGGGCGACTACCGCAGCGCCGACGGCTGGATCCGGCTGCACACCAATGCCCCGCACCATCGCGCCGCTGCCCTGCAGGTGCTGGGACTGGACCCGCAGCTATCCACGCGGGAAGAGGTGGCCCAGGCGGTACAGCGCTGGAACGGCAGCGAACTGGAAAGCGCCATCGTCGCCAACAAAGGCTGTGCTGCCGAGATGCGCAGCCAGGCGCAATGGGCGCTGCATCCACAGGGTGCGGCGGTGGCCGCCGAGCCGCTGGTGGCCTGGCGCAGCTGGGATGCTGGCGCCAGGCCGGCGCGGGTGATCGAGGCCGCCCGTCCGCTGGCTGGGATCCGCGTGCTGGACCTCACCCGCGTGCTGGCCGGTCCGACCGCCACGCGCCTGCTGGCGGGATTCGGCGCCGAGGTATTGCGCATCGATCCGGCATCGTGGGACGAGCCGGGTGTGGTACCCGAGATGACCCTGGGCAAGCGCTGTGCCCAGCTGCAGCTGGATCAGCCGGCCGATCTTGCCCGCCTGGAGCGTCTGTTGACGCAGGCCGATGTGCTGGTCCACGGCTATCGTTCGCAAGCGTTGGAGCAGCTTGGGCTGGGCGTGGCACGGCGGCGTGAACTCAATCCGGCACTGATCGATGTCGCGCTGGACGCCTATGGCTGGAGCGGTCCGTGGGCCGACCGGCGCGGTTTCGACAGCCTGGTCCAGATGAGCAGCGGCATCGCCCACAGCGGCATGCAGCGCAGCGGCGCCAGCAAGCCCGTCCCTCTGCCGGTACAGGCGCTCGATCATGCGACCGGCTACCTGCTGGCGGCGGCGGTCGTACGCGGCCTGACGCGCCGGCAACTGGCCGGCCAGGGGAGTCAGGCGTGCTTGTCGCTGGCGCGCACGGCCCGCCTGCTGGCCGATTACCCGACGCCGGAAGGCAGCGATGAGCTTCCCTTTGCCGCTGAAGGGGTGGAGGATATCGATCCCTTCGAAGAGCGCACCGCGTGGGGCTCGGCGCACCGCTTGGCGGCTCCGCTGCGGGTGGCCGGCGCACCGATGCGCTGGGACCTGCCGGCCGGCCCGTTGCGCTCCAGTCCTGCGGGCTGGCGCTAGGGGCGCTAGGGGGCGCCGGCAACAGAAATTGTCACAAATTACGCCTGGGCCAGTCGTTCATAGGCGGCTTATAATCGCCCGCAGTCGACCAACCTAGCCCCGCGCGAGAGAAAATGAGCCCATTCAAGAAGTTGCTGGCAGAGAACAAGGGAACCCTGGCCTTCATCGCGCTGATGATCGTTTTTCGTAGTGCCATCGCCGACTATAACGTGGTGCCCAGCGGCTCGATGCTGCCTACGGTGATGATCGGCGACCGCATCCTGGTCGACAAGATGGCCTATGACCTGCGCCTGCCGCTGACCCACATCAGCCTGGCCCGCATGGGCGAACCTCAGCGTGGCGACATCGTCACGGTCGACTCCCGTCAGGCGGGGGAGCTGCTGGTCAAGCGTATCGTCGGCCTGCCCGGTGACGTGGTGGAGTTGCGTGACAATACCCTGTACATCAATGGCCAGCCGGCCCGCTACGGCCAGGCAAGTCTGCCGGCGCAGGCGGGCGACGGCGCAGACCAGGCCGCCTACCGAGACGAGCAGTTCGGGCCGATGAACCATCTGGTACGCCTGTCGGCCTCTCATCCCAGCCTGCACAGCAGCTTCGGACCGGTGGTGGTGCCGGCAGATCACTACATGATGCTGGGAGATAATCGCGATAACAGCATGGATTCGCGCTATTTCGGCTTTTTTGCCCGCAATGAACTCATGGGCCGGACCACTCGCATCGCCTTTTCCCTCGATACCGATCATGCCTATCGGCCTCGTTTCGAGCGCTTCGGCAGCCTGCTGGACAAACCGATCCAGCCCGTCCCGGTGACAAAACAGCAATAAGATCCTGCGGCAAGCGCAAAAAAGTGAAGACAAGGTGACGAAAAGGTGATGCGTCAAGCCAGTCTGCCCGGAACATTGCGTCAAATATATTCACTTTTTTTGCTGTCAAACGCTCAAGTTGTCGTAAAGCATGCCGTTATCAAATTCGGAAAACATGCAATTGTCATCTGGAGCAGATCATTTCTCTTACCTTCATCTCCGATCCGGCCACCGGTCGCCGCAGGAATGCCGTCAGTCATGACGCCATCCTCGATGCCACTTACGTGATGCTCGAGGAGATCGGTTTCGACAAGCTCTCCCTGGAAGGGGTGGCGGCCCGCGCTGGCGTCGGCAAGGCCACCATCTATCGCTGGTGGCCCAACAAGAGCGCGCTGGCCATGGAAGCCTTGTTGCGCGCCGTGGAACCCACGCCGCCTATTGGCGATTGTGGCTCGGCCCGTGCCGACATCGAGTCGCACATGATGCAGTTTTCGCAGCTGCTGCGTGGCAAATCGGGCCGGGTGGTGCGCGAGATGATCGCGCTGGCCCAGTTTGATGACGTGACCATGCGCATCTTCAATGACAATTATCTAGCACCGCGCCGGGAGGCGCTGGTCAATGTTCTGCGCCGTGGCGCCCAGCGCGGTGAGTTCAGGGACGATGCCGACCTGAACCTGGTCTTCGATCTGCTGTATGCCCCCTTGCTGCAGCGGCTCCTGACCGGCAGTGCCGACATCGATGAACGCCAGATCCAGTCCCAACTGAAGCTGGTACTCGGAAGCATCTCGCTTTCCCAACCTTTTTTGGCGACCAGTAAAATATCGAGTCAACAAGCGTAAATTTTGTTGAGCAGCAGATAATTTGCGCCTAGAATCCGAGACGAAACGTATCGTATTGGTTCTGGGCAAGAGAACTATTGCGCCAAAATCGTGCATTTTTGAAATGATCTGCGCTGATTTCACTGCCGCGTGATGGCGGTGGCGTACCATTTCCGTTGCTTCGCCTTCGCAAGGAGAGTCGCGGAACCGCCCGATGGAAATGCGAGCCGCATGTTTTTGCGGCGCCATTCTCCGGCCGGGCCTGTCCAGACAGGCCGGCCCCCATACCTACGTTCATCCTAGACAGATTTGACTGGCTTCCCGCGAGGGAGGCCGGATAGCGGTTGCCGTTCGCACTTGGGCGTCCTCGGGACGGCGATACGGCACCTCAGGGGTACACATAATGCAAGTGCAAGGGGGAAATATGCACAGCGAAGCGATGCCTGAATGCACGGCTGCGGGCGGCCCGTCATCTGGCGGCAGCGATGATATTGCACGCACCATAGACTGGTGCCGACGTCACCGGCATACACGGCGCTGGTGTCTGGCCGGCTTTGTCGTCATTCCGGTATTGCTGGGATTCCTGTGGCTGCAGTTTGCCGCCGCCCGCAGCGGCAGCCAATGGCTGTATGCCGACCAGGTCTGCGGCTGTCGGGACGTGCTGGCGCTATGGGCCAGCGACTACGTCTGGACCCAGATGATCTGGCTGCCCGGGAACATGCTCTTTCTGCTGATCTGGGTCGCCTTGGCCATCAAGCTGTGGAGCGGCAAGCGCCGCCCGCGCTGACCTGGCTCCCGCCGTCATTGCCGCACTGCCTGGTGCGCTCCTGCATCGGTGCGGTACCCAACGCCGCCTCTGACACGAATGCGAGCCTCTTCGCAGCCTGAAATTCAGTCTCTTTCTGTCACGCACCAGTAATACTTGAGTGCAACAATGCGCCCCGCATCCAGACCGGCCTGGCCGTCTGTTCACTTTCCAGGGAAGAAAGTGAAACAGCGCCACGCACCGCCATCTCAAGGGGAACACCATGACCATCCGCATGCGTATCACGCTTCTGGTGATACTGACTTTCATCGCCATCGCCGGTATCGGTGGCTACGCCATGTACCAGTCGCGCAGCAGCGCCATGGAGGTCCGCTCGGTCACCGAGGGGGTCATGCCCAGCGTGCTGGCTTCGTCGGACCTGATGGGCCAACTCAAGGACGTGCAGCTGGCGGCCATGGTCATGGCCACCGAGAGCGACACCCAACTGGTCGAGCAGGAAAACGGCAAGCTGGCCGAAAAGAAATCGGTGCTGGAGAAGGCATTGGCAGCCCAGGCCGAACAGGCGGAGGGTGTAGCCCAGCGCGGACTGATCGAACAGGCCAAGGAAAGTCTGGACAATTACTTCGGCGCCATCGACACCGTGGCCAAGTTCAAGCTGGCCGGCAAGAACGAGATCGCACAGGCGCAGTTCTTCGGCGGTGTGATGCAGTACCAGACCGAGCTCGAAGGCATCGTCAATACCCTGCGCATCGAGAAGAACCGCTTCAAGGACAGCGCCATCGCCTCGCTCAATGGCAAGCTGGCCCAGACCACCACCACCATCAGCATCGTCACCGTGGTGGCGGTGCTGCTGCTGGGCGGCATCGGTTTCCTGCTGTATCGCCAGATCACCGGCCCCATCAGCCGCATGGCCGCCATGATGGGCGAGATCGCCACCAGCCAGGACTTCACCCGTCGCCTGCCGGTGCAGCGCATGGATGAAGTGGGTCACTCCATCGTCGCCTTCAACGGCATGGTGGAGAAGATTGAGCAAGCCTCGGCCCAGGTGCGCCAGAAGACCGCCGACATGCAGGCCATGCTGCAGAACATCCCGCAGGGCATCCTGACCATCGTCGAGGGCAATACCATCCACCCGGAATACTCGGCCTTCCTGGAAACCGTCTTCGAGACCACCGACATTGCCGGTCGCGACGTGATGGAGCTGGTCTTTGCCGATACCAACCTGGGTGCCGACACGCTGTCCCAGATCGAAGCCATCGGCGGCGCCTGCATCGGCGAAGATGTCATGAACTTCGAATTCAACGAACACCTGATGGTGGGCGAGATCGAGAAGACCATGGCCGATGGCAGCAAGAAGATCCTCGATCTCTCCTGGTCGCCGATCACCGATGAGCAGGACATAGTGATCCGCCTGATGCTGTGTGTGCGCGACGTGACCGAGCTGCGCCAGCTGGCCGCCGAAGCCAACGAGCAGAAGCGCGAACTGGAAATGATCGGCGAGATCCTGGCCGTGGCGCCGGCCAAGTTCGGCGAGTTCATCGCCAGCGCCGGCGGCTTCCTGGACGAGAACGAGCAGATCGTGCACCAGAACCCGGAGGCCACCGCCTTTGCCATCGCCAAGCTGTTCCGCAACATGCACACCATCAAGGGCAATGGCCGCACCTATGGCCTGCTGCATCTGGCCAACGTGGTCCACAACACCGAACAGCATTACGACGACCTGCGCCACGCCGACAGCGGTGCGGTCTGGAACCAGGAACAGCTGCTGCTGCAACTGGCCCAGGTGCGCGAGGTCATCGACCGTTATGCCCGTATCAACGACGTTACCCTGGGGCGCGCTGCCTCGACTGTGGCCGAGCCGGTGTTGCCGGGCTATGAGCGCCATGTCCTGACCATCGACCGCAAGTACATCCAGCAAAGCCTGCTGCGCCTGGAAAACGTCAATACCGCCAACCTGCATGAACTGGTGGCCGTGCGCAATGATGTACGCCGCACGCTGCGTCTGCTGGGTACCGAGACGGTGCAGGATGTGCTGGCGCCGGTGACCGACTCGCTGCCGGCCCTGGCTGCCGAACTCGGCAAGCTGGCTCCCATCGTGCAGATCGAGGATAACGGCTATGTGGTCCATAGCTTCGCCTCGCCGCTGCTGCAGAACGTCTTCATGCACCTGATCCGCAATGCCATGGACCATGGGCTGGAAAGCGCCGCCGAGCGCCAGGCCAAGGGCAAGCCGGAGGTCGGCACCATCAAGCTGGAAATGGGCGTGATGGATGACATGTTCCAGATGGCCCTGTCCGACGACGGTCGCGGCCTGGCGCTGGAAAAGGTGCGCCAGATCGGCGTGGAAAAGAAGCTCATCACCATCGATCAGGCCTTGAGCGATGCCGATTTGGCGCGCCTGATCCTGCAACCGGGCTTCTCCACCCGCAGCGAAGTCACCGATGTCTCCGGCCGTGGCGTGGGCATGGACGCGGTGCTGGACTTCGTGACGCGCGAACACGGCAGCATCGAGATCCGCTTCACCGATACCGCCGAAGGTGCGCCGCTGCGCCCCTTCCAGATCATCGTGATGCTGCCCGAGAACGTGGCGGTGGAAGTCGATGGTATCGACGTGCCTTATCCGGTGGGGGCGCACGAGACCGCTGTGCCGCAAGTGCTGCCTCGCGGTGGCGATCCGCAGGTGGCCTGACCACGCCAATCCCAAGCAAGAACTCAAGGCAGGAACGCAAAGACATGCTCAATTCGATACTCCTGGTGGCGCTGGGCGCATTGCTGGCGGGCGCCCCCATGGGCTGGATGTGGCGCCGGCAGAAGGTCCGCACCTTGCACATGATCGATCTGGCGCAGATGGAGGACGTCCGGCAAGCGGCCCAGGAGGCGCTGGCGCAACAGCAGGCACAATGGGACGAACGCCAGCAGCACATGAAAGAGCAACGCATGGCCGCCGAGCAGCACCTGGCGCAAATGCATCATGAGAGCGAAGCCATGGTGGCGCGCCTGAAAGAGCGCCAGTCCGACAGCATGACGCGGGTGATGCAGAACTGCGATGACTCGCAGGACACCATCGCCAAGCTGCTGGGCCTGGTGCGTACCTTCGAACGCTGGCACGACGACATGAATGTGCTCATCGCCCACAACCGCGAGATGCATCACAAGAACGACGAATTTGCCCTGATCGTGAACCAGGTCATCATCGTGGCGCTCAATGCCTCCATCGAGGCTGCCCGCGCCGGTGCGCACGGGCGCGGCTTTGCCGTGGTCGCCTCCGAGGTGCGCGACCTGGCGCAGCGGGCCGAAAAACTTTCCAAGAGCTACCGCGCCAACCTGTACCAGAACGACCTGATCACCACCACTACCTTCCAGGATCTGCAGGCAGGGGGAAAGATGATCATGGGCGCGGTCATCGGCCTGGACCTGATCAACAAGAAAACCAGGGAAACCCTGGCCGAGGCGGCCTGAGCATGGAAGCGGTGATCCTGGAGGAGTCGATCTCAGCGTCCGCTCGCGAAGGTTTCGATGCGCTGCTGCAGCAGTCGCTGCGCGCCAGCCTGGTGCCCTCCGATAGCAGCGCCGAGATCGTGGTGATCGACGATGTCGCCGCCATCGATGCCAGGAAGATGGTGGTCTTGACCATCTCTTCCTACCTGTTCCGCCTGATGGTGATGTTCCATTTCACGCCCGACGCGCCGACGCGCGAGCACTTCGCCCGCCTTGGCCGCACCAGCGTGGCGGAGATGGGCGAGCAGGGTTTCATCGATGCCATCGCCGAATGCGGCAACCTGTGCTGCGGCATCTTCAACCGCGAGCTGGGTCGTTTCTTCCCCCATCTGGGCATGTCCACGCCCAATGTGATCGACCGCCAATGCGCGGCTTATCTGCAACGGCTCAATTGCGGGCATATCCGGCATCTCGCCATTGACATGCCGGAGGCTCCCCGCCTGTATGTGTCACTGTGCGTGTCCGCTTACGACACGCTGGATTTCGCGGTGTCGGCACAGGAGCAGGTCGATACCACGGGCGAGCTGGAATTGTTCTAGCCCGATGAGGCAGCAGCGATATCGACGTCACCATCAATGATTCAAGGAAAGCATCCCGCCATGGAAGCAGCAGCCCACCTCGACACGGCCATCACCAGCAAGGTTCTGGTGCTGGACAAGGATGCCGATTGCTACGACACCATCAAGTCCTTCTGCGAGCGCCACAACCTGGTCGGCGTGAAGGCGCATGAAGAGCATGTGATGGCGGTATTGCGCAGCAATGTCGACCTGGGCGGCATCATGCTCTCGGAAAGCCTGGCCGGACTGGGCGGGGATGGACGTGGCCTGGCGCGGCGCATCCGCGAGATCCGTCCGGAGTTGCCGATCTTCCTGCGTCGCCGTCGCGAGGCGCCGGATGCGCCGCTGGGTGCGGGCGAAAGCGAACAGTTCTGCGCCGTCTACCGTATCGAGGACATCGATGCCCTGGCGCCGGCGCTGGAGGCTTCGATCTTCAGCCTGCGCTACCCGAATGCGCTGGTGCGCGGCATCGCCGAGATCAGCCGCATGGTGCTGGAGAACCAGTTTCCCGGCGCCAGGGTGGAGATCGAGCAGCCTTACCTGGTGCGGGACCGCATCATCTTCGGCGAGATATTCACGCTCATTCCGCTGGAGAGCAGCTGGTGTCGCGGCTACATGATGCTGCAAGCCGAGCAGAAGAGCCTGCAGGCCCTGGCGCCCGGCGAGGCAGGGGATTTCCGTGAGCTCAACAATGCCCTGGGCGAACTGACCAACCTGATCTGGGGCTGGTTCAAGAACCGCTTCATCAACCAGGGCCAGCCCATCCAGCAGTCGAGCCAGGTGCCCATCATCATCAACCATCAGCACCGCTACATCTCCTTCGGCTCTGACGATGCGCAACTGTGCTTCAAGTATGTGTTGCGGCGCGATGATGGCTTGCCCATGGTGCTGCTGCAGCGTTTCATCTTCAACCTGTCCTGGTCGCCTGAGGACTTTTCCGAGAACCAGGCATCGGTCGAGGACCTGTTCGAATCGGGTGAGCTGGAGCTGTTCTGAGCCCATCCGCATTCAGCAATGACACATCATCATCTTCATCAACGATAGAGAGAGCATTCAACATGGCACAAATCCTGGTAGTGGACGATTCGAGCACCGTGCGCGCCGAGGTGGGCGACTTCCTGAAGAAGAACGGCCTGGACGTGGCGCTGGCCGTCGACGGCCGTGACGGCCTGGCCAAGCTCAAGGGCGATCCATCGATCAAGCTGGTCGTCTCCGACGTGAACATGCCCAACATGGATGGCCTGACCATGGCCGAGAAGATCCGGGGCGAACTGGGCAATGCCAGCGTGAACATCATCATGCTGACCACCGAGAATTCGCCCATCATGAAGGAGCGCGGCAAGGCGGCCGGCATCAAGGGCTGGATCGTCAAGCCCTTCAAGGGTGAGGCTGTCTTGCCGACCTTCAAGAAGCTGGTTGGCGCCTGATTCCGGGGGGAAGAGGGGGCGTAGGGAGGGAAGGGGGAAGGACGGCAGCCCGCCACGGGCTGCCGTTTTTCATTGCTCTTCGAGGACCAGCTCGAAGCAGATCAGTACCGGATTGAGGCCGCGTGCCAGCACGCCCTCGCAGACCTGGCCCTGGGGATTGATCAGGCCGATGTCGAGGCGGCCGCGGCCTTGTCGCACCTCGCCTGAGCGGATCAGGATTTCGGTGGCCCGGTCATCCAGTACGCGGCCATCCTCGAATTCGGCACCGATGATGCTGCCCACGCTGCCGCGCACGATGGCATGGTCGATGCCGTGCGCGGCGCAGGCCTGCTCGACGGCGATGGTCAGGTCCTGGTCCGGACGGATGCGGGCCAGGACCACACGCTTGCCGCTGGCGGCGGGTGCCGCATCGCGCAGCCGGGTGGGGTAGAAGAGGGTGAAATTGGTTTCCGGGTCATAGCGCGTGGCCATGGTGGCGTCGTGCAAGCCCCAGGCCTGGGCCGGTGTGGTGGCGCCGACGATGGTCTTGTCCATCATCAGGTGACCGCCCTGGCGTTGGCCATCGCGCCCACGCCAGACGGCGTGGCAGTGCACGAAGGGTTCGCCATCCTTGCGGCCGTAGGTGGCGCAGGCATATTCGATGAGCGTACCTTCCTCCATGGCCTGCGGGGCGCTATAGAAGGCGGCATGCTGGTCGTCCACGGCCAGCGCCGGCATCAGGAAATGCAGCTCGGAAATCGGTAGGTTGCCAAAACGGACGGTGCCGCCGGCGAGCCCGGCGCGCGACAGGGGGATGCTCATGGCATCGCGCAGGTTCAGGCCTGCCTCCAGCGTGAAATCGAGCTGCATGGCCTGGCCTTCGAGGGTGACGATGCGTTCGGGCTCGGGCAGGCCGGGATGGCGGACGGTACGGGCGAAGGCTGGTGGTGCTGGCATGCGGTCTCCTGGGCAGTGTGGGCTGCGGTCGCGGGGTGTGCGGACCCGGGGTGCGGCCTTGTCTGGCCGTCGATCTGTATTCGGTAGCCGGAATTATCGCGCGTTCGGCAGCGGTGTGCTGGTGAATGTTTTTAACCGGTGGATCGATGCATGAGCGGGTTGGCATGTCAGAATCCGAGATGCCACATCCCGGAGCATCCATGCGCCAGCCAAGGGGGCGACAGTGCGCATCCGGGGCGATGCCAGATCCACGATCATTCCGACCAACAACACAATATCGAACAAGATGAAGACTATTTTCGGAGTAGTTGCAGCGCTATTGGCCGCTTGCCTGGTTGTGTCTCCCGCAGTTGCCGCAGAACCTCCCTTGAACAAGCGCTTGCGCGAGGAGGTGCTGATGATCCCCACAGGCAGCGGGATCTTCAGTGTGAAGTTGGAGACCACCCTCTTCAGGCCACCGGGCGACGGCCCCTTTCCCGTACTCATCATGAATCACGGCAAAGCGCCAGGGATTCCGGCTTTCCAGGATCGTTACAGAGGGATCGTGATTGCCACCGAGTTCGTGCGGCGCGGTTACGCCGTCGTGCTTCCCATGCGCAAGGGCTTTTCAAAGTCGGGTGGATTGTATGTGGACGGTGGCTGCAACATCGCCGGCAATGGCAACGCCCAGGCAGACGATGTGGAGGCCGTACTGAACTACGTGCTCCAGCAACCCTGGTCCGACAAGGAGAGCATCATCATCATGGGGCAGTCGCACGGCGGCCTGACGACGATGGCATTGGGCGCCCGTAATCCGCCACATGTGAAGGCCTTGCTCAATTTCGCCGGTGGCCTGCGCTACGATGCGACCGGTTGTGTATGGAAGACGGCGCTGGTAGATGCCTTCGGGCGTTACGGCAGCACCACGCACATCCCAAGCCTCTGGTTCTATGGCGAAAACGATAGCTACTTCAACCCGGAGGTGGTGGCCAAGATGTACGAGGCTTATACCAGCGCTGGCGGGCAGGCCAGGCTGGTCGCCTATGGTCCGTTCAAGAGCGACGCCCACGGCATGAGCGGCAGCCGGGACGGCATTCCTATCTGGTGGCCGCCAACGGAAGCCTTGCTCAAAGAGTTGGGGCTGCCCACGACCAAATCGGTGGTGTTGACCGGCGAATTACCCAAGAGCGACTTCGCCAAGCTGGAAGACAGCGCAGCGGTGCCGTATCTGAGCCAGAAAACCCGTGAGATGTACGAAAAATTCCTTACTTACAGCTCGCCGCGTGCCTTTGCAATCTCGCGTTCCAATCACGTCGGCTGGGCTTCGCAAGCGGAAGACCCTTCGGCGAGGGCGCTGCAGAATTGTCAGAAGATGTCGCCTGATCCCTGCGCATTGTATGCAATTGACGAGGATGTGGTCTGGCAAGGTCAGGGCGGCGATAGCTCGCCTACCCAGGCTGGTCCGCAAGCGGAGCGATGACGATGTTCAGAGTGGGTCGGGCACCAGCTCGCGGATTCCCACCACCGTAGTCCACGGCTTGACTTGCCAGCGCGTCACCAGCCCTCGGGTCACGTAGGGGTCGGCCACCGCGAACTTCTCGGCGTGCTCGGCCGCGCCCTGGAAGAGCAGCAATCCGCTCTCGGGTGGGTTGCCGACCGCGCCACCGGCCAGCATCTCGCCACGGGCGACCGCCTGCCTGCACAAGGCCAGATGCTCCGGGCGCAGCGCGGTGCGGCGCTCCAGGTAGTCGTCGACGAAGTCGTATATGAGCAGATACAGCATATCGCTACCCCAGAAGAGGAAAGATCCTGAATATAGCACTTGGTATCGGCTGTTCGCCTTCCATTGATTTCATCTGAACAAACTGCAGGAACGTATCGCCGCGATACTCTTCCAACGAGGGCTTGATGCACCCGCCTATCAAGGCGGCCACGACCACGAAACAGGGGGATGGATGAAAACCTTCCATTGCGATAATTGCGGTAGCCAGGTCTTCTTCGAGAATACGGTGTGCGGGAATTGTGGGTGGATGCTGGGTTATCAGCCTCATTTGCAGGCCATTACCAGTTTTTCACCTCTGGAGGCTCCCGCTGAGCCGGCCCAGCCGGGCGAACCCGGTCCGGGTCGCTGGCGCAGCATCAAGCCCGAAAACGAGGGCAGGGTATTCAAGCAATGCCTGAACTACTGGCGCGAGAACATCTGCAACTGGATGCTCGATGAACAGGAAACCCACGACCTGTGCGCCTCCTGCCGCCTCACCCGGGTCATCCCGACGCTGGACGAAGGCAACAACCGGGTACTTTGGAGTCGCCTGGAGACAGCCAAGCGTCGTCTGCTGCATTCACTGTGGACGCTGGCCCTGCAGCCAGTGCCGAAGATCGAGGATGAGGAAACCGGCCTGGCCTTCGAGTTCCTGCAGGACTTGCCGCACGGTGAGCGGGTGCTGACGGGGCATGCCGATGGCGTCATCACCATCAACATCGCCGAGGCTGATCCGGCCTACCGCGAGCAGGCGCGCGAGCAGATGGCAGAGCCCTATCGGACCTTGCTGGGGCACTTCCGCCATGAAAGCGGCCATTATTACTTCGACCGGCTGGTGGCCACCTCGGACTGGATAACGCCGTTTCGCACATTGTTCGGCGACGAACGGCAGGACTATGGCGAGGCCCTGAAAAACCATTACGAGAACGGCCCCCAGCCTGACTGGGAGGAAGGTTTCGTCAGCGCCTATGCCAGCAGCCACCCGTGGGAGGATTGGGCCGAGACCTGGGCGCATTATCTGCACATGTTCGATACCCTGGAAACCGCCTATGCCTGCGGCGTACAACTGAAACCGCAACATGCGGGGGAGCAGAAGCTGGTCATCAAGGCGCCGCCGGTGGCGGCGGGTTCCTTCGACGAGCTGGCGCGGGAGTGGTTCGCGCTGACCTACGTGCTCAACAGTCTCAATCGCAGCATCGGCATGCCGGACTCTTATCCCTTCACCTTGTCTACGCCGGTGCTGGAGAAGCTGCGCTTTGTCCATGCCGTGGTCAATGGCGATATCGGGGAGGCGAGGGCGCCGGCCTGAGCCAAGGCAGGGTCGGCAACAATAAAAAACCCGGAAGCGTGCTTCCGGGTTTTTTCTTTGCCTTGCCCAGGCTCAGTCGTCCCGGCCCTCCAGCGCCCGGTTCAGGCTCAGTGCCGCCAGCGAACCGACTGCGCCCGAGAGCAGGTAGAAGCTCACGTAGGCCATGCCGAAGTGGGCCGACAGGCCCAGCGCCACCAGCGGTGCAAAACCTGCGCCCACCAGCCACGCCAGATCCTGGGTCAGCGCCGCACCGGTGTAGCGGTAGCGGTTCTGGAAGTTGGCCGTCACGGCGCCTGCGGCCTGGCCGTAGGACAAGCCCAGCAGCGCGAAGCCGATCAGGATGAAGGTGTTCTGGCCAGCTTCGCCCCCATTCATCAGCGTCGGCACGAAGGCCGACAGGATGGCGATGAGCAAGGCCATCGTGCCCAGGGTATTGCGGCGGCCGAAGCGGTCGGCGATCAGGCCCGAGACCACGATGCCCACGGCCATGATGACGCCGCCCCAGATCTGCACCACCAGGAACTCGGCGGCGTCGCGCAGCGAATACAGCTTGATCCAGGACAGCGGGAACACCGTCACCAGGTGGAACAGCGCATAGCTGGCCAGGGCGGCGAGGGCGCCGATGATGATGTTGCGTCCCTGCGTGGTGGCCAGCTCGACCACCCCGGCCGGCTCCAGCTCGCGTTCATCGAGCAGCTTGGCGTATTCCGGCGCCGACACCAGGCGCAAGCGCGAGAACAGGGCTACCACGTTGATGGCAAAAGCCACATAGAAGGGATAACGCCAGCCCCATTCCATGAAGTCAGCCGTGCTAAGATTCGACAGCATGTAGGCAAACAGGCTGGCTGCCACCACGAAACCCAGAGGCGCCCCCAGTTGGCCCAGCGCCGCATACCAGCCGCGCTTGTTTTTCGGGGCATTCATGGCCAGCAGCGACGGCAAGCCGTCCCAGGCCCCGCCCAGCGCAATGCCTTGTCCTACTCGCAACAGCGAGAGCAGGAAGATGGCCCAGACACCGATGTGTTCAAAAGTTGGCAATAACGCAATACCTGCCGTCGAGAAACCGAGCATGAACAGCGCCAGCGTCAGCTTGACTTCACGTCCGTAGGTCTTCTGGATCTCCATGAAGATGGTGGTCCCGATGGGGCGGGCCAGGAAGGCGAAGGCAAAGATCACGAAGGCGTAGAGGGTGCCCTCCAGTCGCGGGGCGTTGGGGAAGAACACCGTAGGGAACACCAGCACGGATGCCAGTGCATAGACGAAGAAGTCGAAATACTCGCCCGCTCGGCCCAGCACGACGCCCACGGCGATTTCACCTGGCTCGATATGGCCGTGATCATGGGATGTGGAAGGAAGGTCTGGGTTCTGCTTCAGTTCACCCGAACCGTGACCGTTGTGGATGCTGGTGCTTGCCATGGTTTTGTCTCCCACTGTTAGAGGTTTAGTCGCAGTACGTACTACTATCCCAACCTGGCAGGCGGCAAGTGACAGGGTGGGACAAAACGTCCAATCGCCAACACACTTTATTGGCGTTACATTACCATGCTCTGATACATACGACTGGAAATTTCCTCCATGGTTTCTAAATTCCTCCGTCGCGGACTGCTCTTGCTTCCTGCGCTTTTGTTGGCTGGGTGCAACACCGTCGTGATGAATCCTTCCGGCGACATTGCCAATCAGCAAGCGCGCCTGATCGTCATCTCCACTGCGTTGATGCTGCTGATCATCGTTCCGGTGATCATCCTGACCCTGCTGTTCGCATGGCGTTATCGCAAGAGCAACACTTCCGCTCCCTACGAGCCGGACTGGGATCACTCGACCCGTCTGGAGCTGGTCATCTGGGGCGCGCCCCTGCTGATCATCATCGCCCTGGGTCTGCTGACCTGGATCACCACCCACACCCTGGACCCGTATCGTCCGCTCTCGCGCATCGACGCCGAGCGTCCGCTGCCGGCTGAAGTCAAGCCGCTGACCGTGGAAGTGGTGGCGCTGGACTGGAAGTGGCTGTTCATCTACCCGGAGCAAGGTATTGCCACCGTCAATGAACTGGCCGCGCCCGTGGACGTGCCCATCGAATTCAAGATCACGGCCTCCAACGTGATGAACGCGTTCTACATCCCGGCACTGGCTGGCCAGATCTACGCCATGCCCAGCATGCAGACCAAGCTGCACGGCATCATCAACAAGGCCGGCGAGTATGAAGGTTTCTCGTCCAACTACAGCGGCGCCGGCTTCTCGCACATGCGCTTCAAGTTCCACGGCATGAACCAGGCTGATTTCGACGCCTGGGTCAAGAAGGCCAAGGCCGAGCCGGGTACCATGCAGCGCGCCGATTACCTGAAGCTGGAACAGCCCAGCGAGCGTGAGCCCGCCCGTCTGTTCGGCAGCGTCGAGCCCGGCCTGTTCCATGCCATCCTGAACCGTTGTGTGGCCGCCAACACGGTGTGCCTGGACAAGATGATGGCGTCGGACCTGAACGTGAAGCCCGGCCAGCAGAAGCAAGACTGAGTTTGCGAGTCTGGTAGTCGTATTGGCGCGGCGGCACATTGCCGCGCCCCAATTTCCTTTTTCCCCGGGAAGTAAAGATGTCTGACAATTTTGATCTGATAAAGCTGATCTTCGGGCGGCTCAGCCTGGAAGCGATTCCATACCATGAGCCCATCCTGATCGGTACCTTTGCCATGGTGCTGCTGGGCGGAGCCGTCGTGCTCGGTCTGCTCACCAAATATCGCCTGTGGGGCATGCTGTGGCGCGACTGGTTCACCAGCATCGACCACAAGCGCATCGGCATCATGTACATCGTGCTGGCCATCGTCATGCTGCTGCGTGGCTTCGCTGACGCGCTGATGATGCGTGCGCAGCAGGCCATCTCCTTCGGTGACAACGCCGGCTTCCTGCCGCCGCACCACTATGACCAGGTCTTCACCGCCCACGGCGTGATCATGATCTTCTTCGTGGCCATGCCCCTGGTGACCGGTCTGATGAACTACGTCGTGCCCCTGCAGATCGGTGCGCGCGACGTGGCCTTCCCGTTCCTGAACAACTTCAGCTTCTGGATGACCACCTTCGGCGCGCTGCTGGTGATGGCCTCGCTGTTCGTGGGCGAATTCGCCCGCACCGGCTGGCTGGCCTACCCGCCGCTGTCGGGCATCCTGTACAGCCCTGACGTGGGGGTGGACTACTACATCTGGGCCTTGCAGGTGGCCGGGGTAGGGACGCTACTTTCCGGCATCAACCTGGTGGTGACCATCGTCAAGATGCGCGCCCCGGGCATGAACATGATGAAGATGCCGGTCTTCACCTGGACTTCGCTCTGCACCAACGTTCTGATCGTCGCGGCCTTCCCGGTGCTGACCGCGGTGCTGGCGATGCTGTCCCTGGACCGCGTCTTCGGCACCAACTTCTTCACCAACGACATGGGCGGCAACGCCATGATGTACGTGAACCTGATCTGGATCTGGGGCCACCCCGAGGTCTACATCCTGGTGCTGCCGGCCTTCGGCATCTTCTCTGAAATCGTCTCGACCTTCAGCGGCAAGCGTCTGTTCGGCTACACCTCCATGGTGTACGCAACGGTGGTGATCACCATCCTGTCCTACCTGGTGTGGCTGCACCACTTCTTCACCATGGGTTCGGGCGCCAGCGTGAACTCCTTCTTCGGCATCACCACGATGATCATCTCGATCCCGACCGGTGCCAAGATCTTCAACTGGCTCTTCACCATGTACCGCGGTCGTATCCGCTTCGAGGTGCCCATGCTGTGGACGATCGGCTTCATGGTCACCTTCGTCATCGGTGGCATGACCGGCGTGCTGCTGGCTGTTCCGCCGGCCGACTTCGTGCTGCACAACTCGCTGTTCCTGATTGCCCACTTCCACAACGTCATCATCGGCGGCGTGGTGTTCGGCATGTTCGCCGGCATCAACTTCTGGTTCCCGAAGGCCTTCGGCTTCAAGCTCAACGACTTCTGGGGCAAGTGCTCGTTCTGGTTCTGGTTCGTGGGCTTCTACCTGGCCTTCATGCCGCTGTATGTCCTGGGCCTGATGGGCGTGACCCGTCGCTTGAGCCACTTCGATGATCCGTCGCTGCAGATCTGGTTCGTCGCCGCCGCACTGGGTGCCGGCCTGATCGCCCTGGGCATCGGTTCCTTCCTGATCCAGATCGCCGTCTCCATCCGCGACCGCAAGAAGCTGGCCGACGTCACCGGTGACCCGTGGAATGCCCGTACCCTGGAATGGTCGACCTCGTCGCCGCCGCCGGCTTACAACTTCGCGTTCACCCCGGTCGTGCATGACAACGACGCCTGGGCTGACATGAAGAAGAATGACTACAAGCGTCCGCTGGGTGACTTCGTGGAAATCCACATGCCCAAGAACACCGGTGCCGGCTTCATCATCGCTGCGCTGTCGGCAGCGGTTGGTTTCGCCATGATCTGGCACATGTGGCTGCCCGCCGTGGCCGGTTTCGTGGCCCTGTGCGTTGCCACCATCGTCCACACCTTTAACTACAACCGCGACTACTACATCCCGGCCGACGAAGTCGTCCGTGTCGAAGCAGAGCGCACTCGCCTGTTGAATAGCCATGTCTGAAGCAATCAACCACACGGCCGACGCGACGCCAAGCTCGCGCTACTTCGTCCGCCATCATCATCCGGAGAACGGCACCCTGCTGGGCTTCTGGATCTACCTGATGAGCGATTGCCTGATCTTCGCCTGCCTGTTTGCGTGCTATGCGGTCCTGGGCCGCAACTACGCCGGCGGCCCGACCGGCGCCGAGCTCTTCGACCTGCCGCTGGTGGCGCTGAACACCGCGCTGCTGCTGCTGTCGTCGATCACCTACGGCTTCGCCATGCTGGCCATGCAAGCCAAGAAGAAGCAGGGCACCATCTTCTGGCTGATCATCACCGGCCTGCTGGGTGCTGGCTTCATCTACTTCGAGCTCTATGAGTTCATGCACCTGATCCACGAAGGCGCCGGCCCGGCCCGTAGCGGTTTCCTGACCTCGTTCTTCGCCCTGGTCGGCACCCACGGTCTGCACGTCTCCTTCGGCATCATCTGGCTGATCGTGCTGCTGTTCCAGATCAACAAGCATGGCCTGACCGAGGCCAATGGCCGCCGCCTGATGTGCCTGTCGATGTTCTGGCACTTCCTGGACGTGGTCTGGATCGGCGTCTTCACCTTTGTCTACCTGATGGGAGTCCTGCCATGAGCCGCGGCCACCAAGAACACCCGGCCCGTCCGATGGGCCAACACGACGACCATGGCCACGGTCATGGTCACGAGGACCACGTCCCCCACGGCTCGATGAAGGATTACGTGTCCGGCTTCGTGCTGGCCGTGATCCTGACCGCGATCCCGTTCTGGCTGGTCATGAACAAGGCCATCTCCAGCACGGCGACCCTGGGCATCGTGCTGCTGATCTTTGCGGCCGTGCAGATCGTGGTCCACATCAAGTATTTCCTGCACATGAACGGCAAGTCCGAAGGCGGCTGGAACATGCTGGCGATGATCTTCACCATCATCCTGGTGGTCATCACCCTGTCCGGTTCGCAGTGGGTCATGTATCACATGAACCACAACATGATGCCGACCATGTCGCCTGAAAACATGCCTACCGAAACTGTGCCGCAATCGATGCAGGGCATGCACGGCATGCAGCAGCAACCTGCAGAGGCGCCGCAATCGAAATGAAGCCGACGCCACGCAATAGCGTGACGCCCGGCAAAGAAAAGGGGGCGGCGCAAGCCGCCCCGGTATCCCGCTCAAAGGCCAGCCTGCTGTTGCTGACCCTTTGCGCGGGATTTTTCTTTCTGGTCTTCGTCGCGCTGGGAACCTGGCAGGTCTATCGCCTGCAATGGAAGCTGGACCTGATCGCCAAGGTCGACAGCCGTGTCCATGCCGCTCCGGTACCGGCACCCGCTCGCCAGGCCTGGCCGCAGGTCACGGCCGAGGGCGATGAGTATCGCCGCGTCAGTCTGGTCGGACGCTATCTCTACAGCAAGACCACGGCCGTGCAGGCCAGTACCGACCTCGGTGCCGGCGCCTGGCTGATGACGCCGTTGCAGACCGCCGAGGGCGACCTGGTGCTGGTCAACCGTGGCTTCGTGGCAATCTCGCCGGTCAAGCTGACCGATCTGGCCTTGCCCGATGGCCAGGCCGCACAGACCGTGCAGGTCTCCGGCCTGATGCGCATGAGCGAGCAGGGCGGTGGTTTCCTGCGCAGCAACGATGCCGCCCAGAACCGCTGGTACTCGCGTGATGTGCGTGCCATCGCGCAGGCGCGGGCCTTGCCGCAGGAGGCGGTGGCGCCGTATTTCGTCGATGCCGACAAGGCTTCTGCGCAGGCCAACGCCGCCGTGGCGCCCGATGCGCAAAAGCCGGTCGGCGGCCTGACCGTGATTGCCTTTCACAACAGCCACCTGATCTACGCTCTGACCTGGTATGCCCTGGCCTTGATGGCCGCCGGCGCTGGTTACTGGGTGATCCGCGACGAGCGGCGCTGGCGTGCGCGTATCCGCGCCAGCCAGTCCCGCACCGGGCAAGATTGAGCGGCCCGACATCATGACCTCCGCCGATACCGTCGCCAAACGCAAGACGCTGCGGGAGCGCTGGCAGCGCCTGCGCCAGGGCGAGCAGAACCCGGCCGGCCACCAGAACATGCTGCTGCTGATCCAGCTGCGCTGGCTGGCCGTGCTGGGGCAGGTGTCCACCATCGCCTTCGTGGTGCTGGTGTTCGACCTGCACCTGCCGCTGCCGCACATGCTGGAGGTGCTGTCCTGCCTGATCGCCTTCAACATCGCCAGCCACCTGCGCTGGCACGAGCGGCGCATCGCCACCAATGCCGAGCTGTTCCTGGCCCTGCTGGTGGATGTGGGTGTGCTGACCTTCCAGCTCTATCTGAGCGGCGGGCTCACCAATCCCTTCGCCTTCCTGTACCTGATGCAGATCATCCTCTCGGCCGTGCTCCTGAAGCCCTGGTCGAGCTGGGCCATCGTCGGCGTGACCATGGCCTGTCTGGCGGGCCTGGCGCTGTTTTCCGAGCCGCTGGCACTGCCGCCGGATCACAATGCCGGCCTCCTGAGCCTGTATGTGGAAGGCACGCTGATCTGCTTCCTGCTCAATGCCGGGCTGATGGTGTTCTTCATCACCCGCATCAGCAGCAACCTGCGCGCCGGTGACGCCTTGCTGGCCGACCTGCGCCAGCGCGCCGCCGAGGAAGACCATATCGTGCGCATGGGCTTGCTCGCCTCCGGCGCGGCGCACGAGCTGGGCACGCCGCTGGCCACCGTCTCGGTCATCCTGGGCGACTGGAAACGCATGCCCGAGATCAGCCAGCGCCCCGACATGCTGGAAGACATCACCGAGATGGAAGCCCAGCTGCAACGCTGCAAATCCATCGTCAGCGGCGTCTTGCTGTCGGCCGGCCAGGCGCGCGGGGAGTCCTCGATCAAGACCACCCTCAACACCTTCCTCGACAGCGTCGCCGAAGACTGGCGTAAGTCGCGCCCGGTCGAGATCTTCGACTACCGCAACCTGATCGAACAAGACCTGCCGGTGGCCTTCGACTCGGCCGTCAAGCAGATGCTGGGCAATGTGCTGGACAATGCCTTCGAGGTCTCGCCACGCTGGTTGGCGCTGGAAGTGCGCCGCGAAGAGGAGTCGCTGATCATGGAAGTCAGTGACCAGGGTCCCGGTTTCCCGGACTGGATGATCAACCAGATCGGCAAGCCCTATCAATCCACCAAGGGCAAGCCAGGACGCGGCCTGGGCCTGTTCTTCGTGGTCAATGTGGCGCGCAAGCTGGGCGGCCGCGTCTCGGCCAGCAACCTGCCCACTGCCGGCGCGCGCGTCACGCTGGAGTTGCCCCTGTCCTCGATCAGCCTGGAAGAGCCGGTCGATCCCGCGCTCGGCGGCCACCCCAGCGGTTTTGCGGACGGTGCTTGACCTGCCTCAAAGTGCATCGGACACGCGTTTGACGCGGATCATTCCCTTTTTCTTCTGACGGCGCGCAATACCCGGGCCCGACTCGCACTACAATAGCGGTCTGGAAAAGTAGATAGAACAGAAGAAATAGGGAATGCAACATGCCGGCTGATCGCCTGCTTTTGATCATCGAGGACGATGCCGCCTTCGCACGCACCTTGGGACGTTCGTTCGAACGTCGTGGCTACACCGTCCTGCTGGCCGCCAACCAGGAAGAGGCCGCCGAACACCTGAAACAGCATCAACCCGGCTATGCCGTGGTCGATCTCAAGCTGGGGGGCAATGCCTCCGGCCTGGCCTGTGTGCAGATGCTGCACGCCCACGACGAGGCCATGCTGATCGTGGTCCTGACCGGCTTTGCCAGCATCACCACGGCGGTCGAAGCCATCAAGCTGGGCGCCTGCCAGTACCTGGCCAAGCCCTCCAATACCGACGATATCGAAGCCGCCTTCGGCCACGTCGCGGGACTGGCCGAGGTGGAACTGTCGGCGCGCGCCACCTCCATCAAGACGCTGGAATGGGAACGCATCCACGAGGTGCTGGTGGAGACCGATTTCAACATCTCCGAAACCGCCCGCCGGCTCGGCATGCATCGTCGTACCCTGGCCCGCAAGCTGGAAAAGCAGCGGGTGAAGTAGGGCGGCATGAGCTGGCGCAAACCGCAGCCTGCGCCGGCGCTGGCCAGCGGTTATCATTACGCCCGCGATTGACTCTGCCGACCGCCAGGCTAGCCCGGCAACCTCACCAGAAGGAAATGACGTGAACCAGTTCAACTTCCAGCGCAGCATCCTGTGGACCATCACCGCCGGCATCCTGGCCAGCGCCACCGGTGGCGCCATCGCCCAGGACACCATCCGCATCGGCGAGATCAACAGCTACAAGGCCCAGCCGGCCTTCCTGGAGCCGTACCGCCGGGGCTGGGAGATGGCGCAGGACGAGATCAACGCCAGCGGTGGCGTGCTGGGCAAGAAGCTGGAAGTGGTAGCGCGCGACGACAACGGCAACCCCGGCGACTCCGTGCGCGTGGCCGAGGAACTGATGGCGCGCGAGCGCGTGGCGCTGCTCTTTGGCGGCTTCCTCTCCAATACCGGCCTGGCGCTGACCGACTACGCGCGCCAGCACAAGGTGTTCTTCCTCGCCGCCGAGCCGCTCACCGACAAGATCGTCTGGCAGAACGGCAACAAGTACACCTATCGCCTGCGCCCCTCCACCTACATGTTGGTGGCCTCGGTGGTCAAGGAAGCGGCCAGGCTGAAGAAGAAACGTTGGGCCATCGTCTATCCCAACTATGAATACGGCCAGTCGGCTGTCGCCAGCTTCAAGACGCTCATGAAGCAAGCCCAGCCCGATGTCGAATTCGTGGCCGAGCAGGCCACGCCGCTGGGCAAGATCGATGCCGGCGCAGTCACCCAGGCGCTGGCCGATGCCAAGCCGGATGCCATCTTCAATGCCCTGTTCGCCGCCGACCTCGGCAAGTTCGTGCGCGAAGGCAATACCCGCGGCCTGTTCGACAACGTCGAGGTGGTGTCGCTGCTCACCGGCGAGCCCGAATACCTGGATCCGCTGAAGAACGAAGCCCCGCAGAACTGGATCGTGACCGGCTATCCCTGGTATGCCATCAATACCCCGGAACACAAGAAGTTCATCGACGCCTATCGCAAGAAATTCAACGACTACCCCCGTAACGGTTCTCTGGTGGGCTATAGCGCCCTGATGTCGATTGCCGCCGGTATCCGCAAGGCCGGCAGCACCGATGCCGACAAGCTCGCCGCCGCCTTCTCGGGCCTGAAGGTGGATACGCCCGTAGCCCCCATCGTCTATCGTGCGCAGGACCATCAATCGACCCTGGGCGCCTTTGTCGGCCGCACCGGCGTCAAGGATGGCAAGGGCATCATGACCAGCTTCAGCTATGTCGATGGCGCCTCCCTGCAACTGCCCGACGCCGAGGTCAGGAAGCTGCGTCCGGCAGACTGATCCCGCTTGACTCCATGACCCTGGCCAGCCTCACCGTCCAGCTGCTCAACGGCCTGGCCGATGCCTCCGCCATGTTCCTGGTGGCGGCGGGTCTGTCGCTGATCTTCGGCGTCACGCGCATCGTCAATTTCGCGCATGGCTCGTTCTACCTGCTGGGGCTGTACCTGGCCTATACCCTGGTCAATGCCATCGGCACCACGCCACAAGGCTTCTGGGCGGCGGTGCTGCTCTCCGCCGTAGTCGTGGCGGTGCTGGGGGCGCTGGTGGAGATGCTGGTCCTGCGCCGCATCTACCGGGCGCCGGAACTGTTCCAGCTGCTGGCCACCTTTGCCCTGGTGCTGATCATCAAGGATGGCGCGCTCTGGCTGTGGGGGCCGGAAGACCTGTTCGGCCCACGCGCACCGGGCCTGTCCGGCGCGGTCCACCTGCTGGGACGACGGTTGCCGCAATATGACCTGCTGCTGATCTTCATCGGCCCGCTGGTGCTGGCACTGCTGTGGCTGCTGCTCAATCGCACCCGCTGGGGAACGCTCATCCGCGCCGCCACCCAGGACCGTGAGATGCTGGGCGCGCTGGGCGTGAACCAGGCCTGGCTCTTCACCGCCGTGTTTGCACTCGGTTGCTTCCTGGCCGGATTGGGCGGGGCGCTGCAAGGCCCGCGCATGCCGGCCAACCTGGCCATCGACCTGGACACCATCGGCAATGCCTTCGTGGTGGTGGTGGTCGGCGGCATGGGGTCCATCGGCGGCGCCTTCGCGGCGGCCTTGCTGATCGCCGAGGTCAAGGCTCTGTGCATTGCGTTGGGCAATGTCTCCCTGTTCGGCATGGAAATTTCGCTGTCGCGACTGACCCTGGTGGTGGAGTTCCTGGTGATGGCGGCGGTGCTGGTGGCGCGCCCTTGGGGCCTGTTCGGCAAGCCGCCGACGGCCGTGCGTGCCAGCGGCCTGCAGGAAGCACCATTGCGCGTCGCCGGTCGCGGCGCCCGCCTGGCGGGATGGGGGCTGATGCTGGTCTTGCTGGCGCTGCCGCTGGTGGCCGGCTATTTCCCCTACCTGCCGGTGCTGATGGTGGAAATCCTGGTGGCCGTGCTCTTCACGGCCAGCCTGCATTTCTTGATGGGGCCGGGCGGCATGCTGTCCTTCGGTCACGCGGCCTATTTCGGCCTGGGTGCCTATGCGGCGGCCCTGGTGAGCTTGAAGCTGCAATGGCCGATGCCGGCCGCAATGGCCGCTGGTGCGTTGGCGGCCATGCTCGGCGCCTTGCTGTTCGGCTGGTTCTGCGTGCGCCTGTCTGGTGTGTACCTGGCCATGCTGACACTGGCCTTCGCCCAGATCGTCTGGGCCCTGATCTTCCAGTGGGATGACTTCACCGGCGGCAGCAATGGCCTGGTCGGCATCCGTCCCGCCGAGGCCGTGTCGTCGCCGCTGGCCTATTACTACCTGGCGCTGGCCGGTGCCACGCTGGGCGTCTACCTGCTGCGCCGGGTGATCCATGCGCCGTTCGGCCTGGCCTTGCGCGCCGCCCGCGATGCCGCCCCACGCGCCGAGGCGCTGGGCATGGACGTACGCGCGCTGCAATGGGGCGGTTTTGCCGTGGCCGGCCTGTTCTGTGGATTGGCTGGCGTGCTCTTTGCCTTCTCCAAGGGCAGCATCTCGCCCGAGGTCGCCGGTGTCAGCCGCTCCGTCGACGGCCTGGTGATGGTCATGCTGGGCGGTGTGCAAAGCCTGCTGGGCCCCTTGCTGGGCGCCTCGCTGTTTACCTGGCTGCAAGACCTGGTGGCGCGCGAGACCGACTACTGGCGCGCCTTGCTGGGCGGCGTGATCCTGTTGCTGGTGCTGCTCTTCCCGGGCGGTGTGGCCGGGATCTTCCGGCGCCCACGTCAGGAGGAGAATCCATGAGTCTGCTGAGCGTGCGCAATCTCACCAAGTCCTTCGGTGGCGTGGCCGCGCTGGACGGGGTCTCCTTCGATCTGCCAGCCGGCCAGATGCTGGCCCTGATCGGCCCCAACGGGGCTGGCAAATCGACCTGTTTCAATGTCCTCAACGGCCAGTTGACCCCGGATGCCGGTGCCGTGCTGCTCGCTGGCGAAGATATCGCTGGCCTCGACCCCCGCCGCATCTGGCAGCGCGGGGTAGGGCGCACCTTCCAGGTCTCGGCCGCCTTTGCTTCCATGACCGTGCTGGAAAACGTCCAGGCCGCCTTGCTCTCGCACCGGCGCCAGCTGTGGCGCTTCTGGCGCCCGGCGTGCAGCTACCTGCGCGACGAGGCCATGCACCTGCTGGAGCAGGTCGGCATGGCGGCCCAGGCGCACCGTGGCTGCGCAGTATTGGCCTATGGCGACATCAAGCGGGTGGAACTGGCCATGGCGCTGTCGAACGCGCCGCGTCTGCTGTTGATGGATGAACCCACCGCCGGCATGGCCGAGCGCGAACGGCGCGAGCTGATGGCGCTGACACGCCGGCTGGTCACCGACCAGGGTCTGTCGGTGCTGTTCACCGAACACAGCATGGATGTGGTGTTTGCCTTTGCCGACCGCATCATCGTGCTGGCACGTGGCCAGCTGATTGCCCAGGGCGCGCCCGAGGCAGTGCGCGACGACGCCCGGGTGCGCGAGGTCTACTTTGGCTCTGGCGCCACCTTTGGAGGCCAGACATGAGCGCGCCACTGCTGCAGGTACAGGGCTTGCATGCCTTCTATGGCCGCGCCCACATCCTCTTCGATCTCGACCTCACGGTGGCACGCGGCGAGGTGGTGGCGCTGATGGGGCGCAACGGCGCCGGCAAGTCCACCACGCTCAAGGCCATCATGGGCCTGTTGTCCGGCACGCGTGGCCAGTGCCATTTCGACGGGCGCGACATCAGCCGCCTGGCGCCCTACCAGCGGGCCAGGTTGGGCCTGGGTTTCGTGCCGGAGGACCGGCGCATCTTCACTGAGCTGAGCGTGCTGCAGAACCTGGAGACCGGCCGCCAGCCCGCGCGGACCGGGGCGCCACAGTGGACGCCGCAGGCCCTGTTCGAACTCTTTCCCAACCTGGGTGCCATGCCGGATCGCCTGGGTGGACGCATGAGCGGCGGCGAGCAGCAGATGCTCACCATCGCCCGCTCGCTCATGGGCAATCCGCACCTGCTGCTGCTGGACGAACCCTCCGAAGGCGTGGCTCCGCTCATCGTCGAGCAGATGGCCGCGATGATCGTCAAGCTCAAGCAGGCCGGCATGGCGATCCTGCTGTGCGAGCAGAATTTCCATTTCGCCGAGCTCGTCAGTGACCGCGCCTATCTGCTCGATCTGGGGCATGTACGGCACCAGGGAACACTGTCCTCCCTACAAGCTCATCAGTGGGAATCCGGCCTCTGACGCGGCGTGCCGCGATGTGTTTCAAACCTGTTGCAATTGGCGGGGAACCGCTGAGCATGATCGTGTCCAATCCGTATCAAGGCTTGCCGCCCGTCGCAGTGGGGCGGGGGAGCGCAAGCCCAGCCATACGGAGAACATCAGATGCGCAATCCAATCAAGCGCGCGCCCCTGCATTGCCCCGCCGACGACGGCAACGTCGCCGGCATCGGCAATGACCCGGCCAAGGTCGTAGTGGGCGAGGACGCCAACGATATCTTCTTTGCCGCCGTGGAAATGACACGCATGCCCATGATCGTGTCCGACCCGCGTCAGCCCGACAATCCCATCATCTTCGTCAACAACGCCTTCATCAACATGACCGGCTACAGCCGGGCCGAGGTGATGGGGCGCAACTGCCGCTTCCTGCAAGGGCCGGAGACCGATCGCGCGGTCGTGGCGCAGGTGCGCCAGGCCGTGGCCGAACGGCGCGAGATTGCCACCGAACTGCTGAACTACCGCAAGAACGGTTCCAGTTTCTGGAATGCGCTGTTCATCTCGCCGGTCTACGACCAGCATGGCCAGCTCAAGTATTTCTTCAGCTCCCAGCTCGACATCAGCCGCCGCCGCGACGCCGAGCAGGCGCTGGGCCAGGCGCGCAAGATGGAGGCGCTGGGCCAGCTGACCGGTGGTATCGCGCACGACTTCAACAACCTGCTGCAGGTCATCACCGGCTATCTGGACATCATCCAGCTGGCCCTGCGCAGCGAGGTCCCCGACCTGGACCGGGTGGCGCGCAGCACCGACAGCATCCGCAAGGCCTCCGGCAAGGCCGCCATGCTGACCCAGCAATTGCTGGCCTTCGCCCGCAAGCAGCGCCTGGAAGGGCGCACCATCAATCTCAATTCGCTCACCGAGGGCTTTACCGACCTGGTGCGCCGCACCCTGGGCGGCGATATCAGCGTGGAGACGCACCTGGCGCCCGACCTGTGGAACTGCCGCCTCGATCCGACCCAGATGGAGGTGGCGCTGCTGAACGTGCTCATCAATGCCCGCGACGCCATGCATGGTCGCGGCCGGGTGCGCATCGAGACCGCCAACGTCGACCTCGACAGTGACGAACGCGCGCTGCAACTGGGGCTCAAGCGCGGCCAGTATGTCTGTATCGCCATCAGCGACGATGGCCCCGGCATCCCGCCCGAGATCCTGCCGCGGGTCATGGATCCCTTCTTTACCACCAAGGACGAGGGCAAGGGGACCGGGCTGGGGCTGTCGATGGTCTATGGTTTCGTGAAGCAATCGGGTGGCTCGGTGCGCATTGCCTCGGGCCCGCGCGAGGGCACGCGGGTGGCGATCTACTTCCCGGCCACGCAGGAACCGGTGGGCGGCGTCTTCGAGTATGAGAGCCACCAGCATCAACAGGGCGGCAACGAACACATCCTGGTGGTGGACGACCGCCTCGAAGTGGCCGAGCTGGCCCAGACCATGCTGGAGAGCCTGGGTTACCGGGTCAGCATGGTCAATGCACCCTCAGAGGCCTTGCAGCTGCTACGCAATGGTCGGCCGGTCGACCTGTTGTTCACCGACCTGATCATGCCCGGCAACATGAATGGCGTGGTGCTGGCCCGCGAGGCCAGACGCCTGCAGCCCGGCATCAAGGTCTTGCTGACCACCGGCTATGCCAGCGAATCGATAGAGCGCCATGGCGCCGATGGCGAATTCCCGGTCATCGACAAGCCTTACCGGCAAGATGAACTGGCGCGCAAGATCCGTATCGTGCTGGACGGCGCCACTGGCGTCAGCTAGACCTGGCCCGGCAGCAGCGCGCTGTCGAAGTATCCCGCTGCCTGGCTCGCCTCCATGCCCGGCTGCCAAGGCAGGCGCGCCAGCATTGGCGCCTGCAGGCGCGAGAGCAGACTCTCGACCATGGCATCCCGGCAGGGTTCGCCGGCATCGATCTCGTTGGCCACCCAGCCCAGCAGGCGCAGTCCCCGCATCCGGATGACCTGCTGCGAGAGCAGCGCATGGTTGATGCACCCCAGGCGCACCCCCACCACCAGCACCACCGGCAGCGCCAGTCGTGCCACCAGGTCGTCGCTGTTGCTGTGCTCATCCAGCGGCACCATGAAGCCGCCAGCCCCTTCCACCACCACCATGTCACAGCGTTGACGCAGCTGCGCATGGCAATCTGCCAGATGATCGATATCGATATGCACGCCTTCTTCGCGGGCCGCGATATGCGGTGCCGTGGCGCGCCTGAGCAGGTAGGGATTGACCCACTGGGCAGGCATGGCGGTGTTGGCGGCGGCCTGCAGGGCTTGCACATCTTCGTTACACCATTGCCCGCCGACCAGGGAGGCACCCGAGGCCACCGGTTTCATGCCCGTCACCCGCAAGCCCCGGGCGGCATAGTGATGGACCAGTGCCGACGCGACCAGGGTCTTGCCCACGCCGGTGTCGGTGCCGGTGACGAAGAGGCTGCCGTTCATGCCGTCTCCATCACGGCGAGTACGGCTTGATGCAACTGCTGGCCCAGCCAGTGGGCCTGCTGCGCATTGAGCACATAAGGCGGCATCAGGTAGATGGTGGTGCCGATGGGCCGCACCAGCAGTTCGCGCCGGGCCGCTTCGGCGGCCAGCCGTCGCGGGAACGTGGCGGCCTGGGCGTCGTCGATGACCACATCGCAGGCCCAGATCATGCCGGTCTGGCGCACGTGCCGCACATAGGGCTCTTGTGCCAGCGGCTGCATGGCCTGTGCGAGCACCGGCGCGAAGGCGCGGTTGCGGGCCAGCACGTCCTCGTCGGCGAAGATGGCCAGGGTTTCCAGCGCGGCCCGGCAGGCCAGCGGATTGCCGGTGTAGGAATGCGAATGCAGGAAGCCGCGCCTGACATCGTCGTCATAGAAGGCCTGGTAGATGGCGTCGCTGGCCATCACCAGCGACAGCGGCAGGTAGCCCCCGCTGATGCCCTTGGACAGGCACAGCAGGTCCGGCCAGACGCCGGCCTGCTCGCAGGCGAAGAAACTGCCGGTGCGCCCGCAACCGACGGCGATCTCGTCGGCGATCAGGTGCGCGCCATGGCGGTCGCACAGGGCGCGCAGGCCACGCACATAGGCCGGATCGTGCATGACCATGCCGGCGGCACACTGCACCAGCGGCTCCACGATCACGGCAGCGATGCGGCCCGCGTGCTGCGTCAGCAGGCGTTCGACGTCGGCCAGCGCGCGTGCCGCCACGTCGGCGGCGCTTTCGCCGGGTTGGGCTTGCCGCGCATCGGGCGAGGCGGCGATATGGGCCGGGCGCAGCATCGCTTCATAGGCCTGGCGGAACAGCGGCGTGTCCGTCACCGCCAGGGCGCCCACGGTCTCGCCGTGATAGCCGCCCGCGATGCAGATGAACTGGTTCTTGTCGGCCTGGCCGGCATTGCGCCAGGCATGCACGCTCATCTTCAGGGCGATCTCCACGGCCGAGGCGCCATCGGAGGCGTAGAAGCAATGCCCCAGCGCCTGCCCGGTCAGGGCCGACAACTGCTCCGACAAGGCCACCACCGGCTCGTGCGTGAAGCCGGCCAGCATGGCGTGCTCCAGCTTGCCCAGCTGGTCCACCAGCGCGGCATTGATGCGTGCATTGGTGTGGCCGAACAGGTTGACCCACCAGGAACTGATGGCGTCGAGATAGCGGCGGCCCTGGCTGTCATGGAGCCAGACACCATGCGCCTGGGCAATCGCAATGGGCGGCGCGCTTTCGTGACGGCGCATCTGGGTGCAGGGGTGCCAGACGCTGCGCAGGCTGCGGGCGACCAGGCTGGTATCGGTATCGCAATGGGTGGCGGTATTCATGCGGTGCTTTCGCGGGCGGCGCTGGCCAGTGCGTCGGCCAGTCGCGCAATGTGTTCGTCGGTATGCAGTGCGGACAGACTGATGCGCAGCCGGGCGCTGCCCTTGGGCACGGTGGGCGGGCAGATGGCCGGCACCCACAGGCCTTGTTCGCGCAGGCGTTGCATCAGGCTGCGGGCGGCATGGTTGTCCCCCACGATGAGCGGCTGGATGGCGGTGTCGGAAGGCAGCAGCATCCATGGCAGACCAGCCAATGCCGAGCGCAGACGGTCGGCCTGCTTGCGCAACTGGGCGCGCCGCCAGTCGTCGCGGGCGATGATGTTGAGGCTGGCCGAGGTGGCCGCCGCCAGGGCAGGCGGATGGGCGGTGGTGAACATGTAGGTGCGGGCGCGCTGCATGATCCATGCAATCGCACTGCGTTCACCGGCTACGAAGGCGCCGGCCACGCCGGCGGCCTTGCCCAGCGTACCCATTAGCAGCACATGGGGCGCCTGCGAGGGCGTGATGCCGGCATGGGCCAGGCTGCCGCGCCCCTGCGGACCCAGCACGCCCAGCCCGTGGGCGTCGTCCACCAGCAACCAGGCGCCGTGGCGGGCACAGGTGTCGGCCAGCGCCGCCAGTGGCGCCACGTCGCCATCCATGCTGAAGACGGCATCGGTGACCACCAGCTTGCGCGGGCTGCTGCAGCGTGCCAGCACCTGTTCCAGCCGGGCCGCATCGTTGTGGGGAAACACCTTCAGGCTGGCTCCGGACAAGCGCGCCCCATCGATCAGCGAGGCATGGCTGAGGCGATCTACGACCACCGTGTCACCGGCACCGACCAGCGCGCCGATGACGCCGATATTGGCCATGTAGCCATTGGTAAAGGAAAGCGCCGCCGGCCAGCCGGTGAAGGCGGCCAGGTCGTGTTCCAACTGTTCGTGGGCGACGCCGTGGCCGCTGATGAGGGCGGAGGCAGCCGCGCCCACGCCATGCTCGCGCAGGGCATCCTGCGCCGCCGCCACGATCTGCGGATGGTTGGCCAGGCCCAGGTAGTCGTTGCTGCAGAAGGACAGGTATTCCCGCCCATCCACCTTCAGCAGTGGTCCTTGCGGCCCATCCACCACGCGCCGGGTGCGCAACAGTCCCTGGCTGGCCAGGTCGGCCAGCGCATCGTCAAAGTCCATCATGGTGTCTATTCCTGGAAAACCAGCGGTAATCGTTCCAGCGCGCGGTAGGCCCCGGCCGGCTGCCAGCGTGGCGCTTCGGCCGCCAGCGCCAGCGTGGGCATGGCCTGCATCAGGGCGGTGAAGGCGATCTCGGCTTCCATCTGCGTCAGCGCCGCGCCCAGGCAAACGTGCGCGCCCTGGCCGAAGGACAGGTGCATGCCCTGGTCGCGTGCGATATCGAAGCGCGCCGGATCGCTGAAGCGGCGCGCATCATGGTTGGCCTGCCCGATGTGCAGGATGGCCAGGTCACCGCGCCGCAGCGGCTGATCATCCAGCGTGATGTCGGCCAGCAGGCGGCGGCCGGTGTATTGCACCGGGCTGTCATAGCGCAGCATCTCGCGCACGGCGCTGCGTAAGGCCTGTGGCTGAGCCTTCAGCGCGCTCCATTGCAGCGGATGACGCAGCAGCGCCAGCAAGCCATTGCCCAGCAGGTTGCGGGTGGTCTCGTAACCGGCGAAGAGCAGGGTGCTGCACTGGGCCAGCACCTCGACCTGGGTCAGGGCCTGTTGCTGGCGCGCCTGCACGATATCGGCCAGCAGGCAGTGCGGCGGCAAGTCCTGGGGATGGCGCAGGACTTCATCGAAGTAGTCACACAGGGCCTCCAGTGCCGTTTGTGCCGCCAGCGTCTGGGCAGCATCCGGCGTCGGGCTGCCGATGAAGCCGGCGAGATCGGCCGCCCAGCCGATGAAGGCATCGGGCACCCGCCCGGGCAAGCCCAGCAGCGTGGCGATGACCAACGCCGGCAGGGGGCGGGCAAAGCGCGTCACGAAATCGTAACCCTGGCGTGCATCGTCGTCGGTCAGGATGTCCGCGATCAATTGTCTGGCCAGCGCTTCGATGGCCGGGCGCTGGTGCTCCAGTGCGGCGGGCTTGAAACCGGGATTGAGGATGCCACGCAAGCGGCGATGCGCGCGCCCATCCAGGAACAGCAGCGAGCGCGAGAAGATGCGCTTGAAACGCAGCTGTGCCGGGCTGTGGGACTGCTCGCCCAGGCCACTGTTGATCCAGCGTGCCGCGCGCCGCACCGAGAAGCGCGGATCGCGCAGGGCGCCGGCCACCTCGTCGTAGCCGCTGATGACCCAGGCGCCGCCACAGTGGGCGGGGCTCCACTGGACAGGCATCAGGCCGCCGCCGTTGGAGCAGGCTTGAGTCCCAGGCGTCCCAGCAGGTCGAGGTCCGACGACACCGGCGCATTGGGCGTGGTCAGCAGCTTGCTGCCCAGGAAGATGGAATTGGCCCCGGCCGCAAAGCACAGCGCCTGGGTGGAGTCGCTCATGCTCTCGCGCCCGGCAGAGAGGCGGATCACCGCTTGCGGCAGGGCGATGCGGGCCACCGCCACGGTACGAACGAATTCGAATTCGTCCAGCGGCGCGACATCCTGCAAAGGCGTGCCGGCAATGGGTACCAGGTGGTTGATCGGCACCGACTGCGGCGGCATCGGCAGGCTGGCCAGCTGGGCGATCAGACCGGCGCGCTGGCGGCGGCTCTCGCCCATGCCGATGATGCCGCCGCAGCAGACATTCAGGCCGGCCTCCTGCACCCGTTGCAGGGTGTCGAGGCGATCCTGGTAGCTGCGGGTGGAGATCACCTGGTCGTAGAAGTCGGGGGCGGTATCGAGGTTGTGGTTGTAGTAGTCCAGGCCGGCCTGTTTCAGGGCATCGGCCTGCGCCTGTTCCAGCATGCCCAGGGTCATGCAGGTTTCCAGGCCCATGGCGCGCACCTCGCGGACCATGTCGGTGAGGGCCGCCATGTCGCGCTCCTTGGGGTTACGCCAGGCCGCGCCCATGCAGAAGCGGGTCGCGCCCTGTTCGCGGGCGGCGCGGGCGGCGGCCACCACCTCGTCGACGGCCATCAGCTTGCCCGCCGGCACACCGGTGTCCTTGTGATGCGCCGACTGCGAGCAATAGCCGCAATCCTCGGCACAGCCGCCGGTCTTGATCGACAGCAGGCTGGACAACTGCACCTCGTTGGCCGGGTGATGGGCGCGATGCACGCCCTGGGCCCGGTACAGCAGGTCGAGGAAGGGCAGCTCGAAGAGCGCTTCGGTGGCGCTGAGAGTATGGGGATCGGTGGCGTCGGCGCGCTGCTGGGACGGTACGAAGCGCAGCGGAGCGCAGGCCTGGCCGTGGGCCGGGGAATCGCAATGACTCATAGATAAAATCCGGGGCAGGGGTTAAAAAGCTTAGAATTGCGTTTTGGCGGATTCTATCTTCGGTCAATTTCTTTTAACAATTTCTTTTTTTATAGATTATCTATAAATGAGCAGCCTCAAAAACGAGCATCCCAGCACCGTCGAACGCATTGCCGAGGTCTTGCGCACGCGCATCATCCGGGGCGAAATCCCCGGTGGGGCGGCGCTGCGGCAGGATCATGTGGCCCAGGAGTTCGCGTCCAGCCATGTACCGGTGCGGGAAGCATTTCGCCAACTGGAAGCCCAGGGACTGGTACTCACTTTGCCCCGTCGCGGGGTAAGGGTAACGACGGTGGACCGGGCCGCGGTCAAGGAAAATGCCGAAATGCGCGGTTCGCTGGAGATCCTCGCCCTGCGCCATGGCGCCCGCAAGTTCAGCGCCGAGCACATTGGCCGCCTGGAGCAGGCCCAGGAGGCCTGCGCCCAGGCCGGATCGCTGATGGAGTGGGACGCCGCCAACAACCTGTTCCACGACATCCTCTCCAGCGAATGCGGCATGCCACGCCTGCTGGCAGTGTTGAAGCAGCTGCAGCTGACCAACTCGCGCTACCTGTTCTCGACCGGTTTCAAACGCGGCTGGCAGCCGCGTTCGGACCACGATCACATGCTCATCATCAGCGCCCTGAAGGAAAAGAAGACCGATCGCGCCGTGCAATTGCTGAGCATGCACATCGGCACGATGGAGCGGGTGGGTTTCGTAGCCGCCTGATGCGATCAGACGGCAGGCAGTACACGCTGCTGCTGCGCGAACAGCGAAGGCGGCAAGCCCACATGGCGGCTGAAGGCCACGCTGAAGGTGCTGGCCGAGCTGTAGCCGACCTGCTGGGCCACCTCCACCAGGCTGGCCTGTTCCCGCAGCAGCAGGCGCTTGGCCAGCGCCATGCGCCAGGACAGCAGGTACTGCATCGGCGCCACGCCGACCTCGCGACGGAAACGCTCGAAGAAGGAGGAGCGCGACAACGCCGCCTCGCGCGCCAGTCGCGCCATGTTCCAGGCTTCGGCGGGGCGGGCATGCAGGGAGCGCAACGCCATCGCCAGGCGGGCATCGGCCAGGCCGCGCAGCAGGCCGGGTGCGGCATGCGCGGCGGTATCGGCTGCTGCATCCGGGTCCTGGCTGGAGCGTAGGGCCTCGATCAGCAGCACCTCCAGCAGGCGCGACAAGATCATTTCGCGCGCCGGTCGCTGGGCAAGCGATTCATCCCCGACCAGTTGCACCAGCGTCGTCAGGCGTGGATGGGCGCGCACCATGAGCAGGTCCGGCAGCAATGACAGCAGCAGCGCCGAGTCGGGGGAATCGAAGACGCAATGTCCCACCACCAGCCTTACCTCGGGCGGGCCGTCAATATCGCCCAACCGGTATTGGCCGTCGGGCAGGCGCGGCGGGGGACGGTTCTCGTCCAGGTCCGGGCCATCGTAGGGCTGGTGGCTGGCCAGGGCAAAACCCTCCAAGGCCGGCGCCAGTACGAAATCACCGGCATTGACGCTGATCTGCCTGCCATCTTCATGCAAGATCCGGCAAGTTCCTTCCAGTACGGCGCAATAGAACGCCAGTTCCGGGCGGCTGCGGCGCACCCGCCAGCCACCGGCACCCTGTACGTACTTGGTGTAGCGGGCAGCCGGCTGGAGCAGGGTGACGACTTCGGTCAGGGGATCGTTGATCTCGGACATGACTGGACGATTGCAAATGAAATGCGGACGTTTAATTGTAGCAAGTCCGGCTTGCCGCGCCTATTCTTCGCCTTGTTTCCTCACCACTGCAAGGAGTTGCACATGAAAACCGTCTTCATCACTGGCTGTTCGTCCGGCTTCGGCCTGGAAATCGCCGCTTACTTCCTTCAACGCGATTGGAAAGTCGTGGCTACCATGCGTACCCCGCGCACCGACCTGCTCCCGTCCTCGCCCCACCTGCATGTGTTGCCCCTGGATGTGACCGACCCCACCAGCATCGCGCAGGCGGTGGCGGCCGCTGGCCCCATCGATGTACTGGTCAACAATGCCGGCATCGGCGCACTGGGCGCGGTGGAAGGCATGGAGATGGCACAGGTGCGCGAGATCTTCGAGACCAATACCTTCGGCAGCATCGCGCTGACCCAGGCGGTCCTGCCGCAGATGCGTCAGCGGCGCGCCGGGGTGGTGATCAACGTGACTTCCACGGTGACCCTGCGCTCGCTGCCACTGCTGTCGGTCTACACGGCCAGCAAGGCGGCGGTCAATGCCTTTACCGAATCGCTGGCGCTGGAACTGGCGGCCTTCGATGTGCGGGCGCGGCTGGTGCTGCCGGGGCGCGCACCGGGGACGCGCTTTGCCGACAACGCCCGTCCGCGCATGGCCAGCACCATTCCCGAGCCCTACGCGCCGCTGGCGGCGGCGGTGTTCGAGAACTTCCAGGATGTGTCGCAGATCACCCATGCAGAGGATGTGGCCGAGGCCGTCTGGCAAGCTGCCACCGATCCGGCCGCGCCCATGCGCATTCCGGCCGGGGAAGACGCGCGGGCCTGGGCGGCTGAGGCTTGATGCCTCCTGCTCAGGCTTCCGTGACCAGCCGGTGCAGCATCTCGGCCGTCTCGCTAGCGTGCGAGAGGAAGGGCGAATGTCCGCTCTCCAGTTCCTTGATGCGCGTGCAACCCGAGCGCGCCGCCATCACCCGCTGCAGCACCGGATCGATGGCACGGTCGCGGGTACAGACGATGTAGCTCTTGGAGAGTTGGTTGTAGCGATCGCCGGTCAGCGCCACCGGCGTGATCATCGGCGCCAGCGCCTGCGCCCGGAACTGCGGCGCAGCCCAGCTGGCCACCGCATACGGGGCATCCTGCATGAAGGTATCCACGCGCGCGGCGGGGTGGGTCTGGGCCGATACCGCATCGGCCTGCGTCTGCACCGGCGGCAGCTGGCCTGGCGGCATCAGCTCTGAGAGGGAGGCCAGCGAATCGCCGTCACGCGGCACGAAGGCGCACAGGTAGATGATGCGCGCCAGCTGGTCGGCCACCTGTTCGGCGGCGGCCGTCACGGCGATGCCGCCCATGCTGTGCCCCACCAGCGTGACCCGCTTGCCGATGGCCTTGACGGCGCGCGTGATGGCCTCCGCGTACAGAGCCAGGGAGACCTGCTCCAGCGGGGTGTCGTCGGCACCACTGCCGGGGAGGTCGATGCTGTGCACCGCGTGCCCGCGCATGGTCAGCTCGGCGGCGACCGCCGGCCATACCCACTTGCCTTGCCAGGCGCCGTGGATCAGGAGGAAATTTGCCATGGTATGTGTCGCTTGATCAGATGCAGAAGGTCGGCATCGGCATGCATGTGGGCATCAGTGCCTGGATCATGCGGATGTATGGATTTGCAATTCAATGAAATCCATACTAACATCCGCAAAAGGCTGCAACAAGCCAGATAAGACCCATACAACCACCTCCTTGCCCGCCCCAAGCACATGGACACATCGGGACTCTCCCTGGACTGGATCAGCCAGTTCTCCGCCAATGGCGGTCCGCGCTACCTGCAGATCGTGGCCTTCATGGAGCAGGCCATTTCGGATGAGCGCCTGCGCCCCGGCGACCGCCTGCCGCCGCAGCGACTGCTGGCCGACCGGCTGGAGGTCGACCTCACCACCGTCACGCGCGCCTATAACGAGGCGCGCCGGCGCAACCTGCTGGAAGCGCGCGGCTCGGCCGGCACTTTCGTGGCCGCGCCCAAGGTGGACCTGAGCCAGGTGATCGACCTGTCGATGAACATCCCGCCGTCGCCCTCCGGTATCGACCTCGATGATCTACTGCGCCAGGGCGTCTCGCAGGTGCTGCTGCATAGCGATGCCGACCTGCTGATGACCTACCACCTGGGCGGCGGCAGCAGCGCCGACCGCACCGCCGGTGCACTCTGGCTGGCGCCCATGCTGGGCCAGGTGGACCCGCAGCGCGTGCTGTCCAGCCCGGGCGCGCAATCGGCACTGGCGGCGCTGGTGCTGTCGCAGACGCAGCCGGGCGAGATCATCCTGGCCGAGCCGCTGACCTATCCGGGGCTGCTGTCGGTCGCCGCGCAACTGGGCCGGCGCGTGGTGGCCGTGGGCGTGGATGGCGAAGGCATGCGTCCCGACCTGCTGGCCACCCTGGCGCGCCAGCATCGGGCGCGCCTGGTCTATCTCAATCCGACGTTGCACAATCCGACCACCCATACCATGCCGGCCGGCCGCCGCGCCGAGATCGCCGCCGTGGTCACGCGCATGGGCCTGCGCATCATCGAGGACGATCCCTACTGGCACTTTGCCACCCATGCGCCACGACCGCTGGCGCACTATGCGCCGCGCCATGTGTTCCATGTCTCGACCCTGTCCAAGTGCCTGCTGCCGGGCCTGCGCACGGCCTACGTGGTGATGCCCGAGGGCATGGCGCAGGACGAGGTGCTGGCGGCGATGCGGTCCTTCGTGCTGATGTCCACGCCACTGATGACGGCGCTGACCACGCAGTGGATCCATGACGGCACCGCCGCCAGCCTGCTGGAGGGAATCCGCACCGAAGCCTGGGCGCGCCAGGAACTGGCCCTGCGTACGCTGGGCGCGCCGGGCGCCGCTGAATCGGGTGGCATCCACCTGTGGCAGGCCCTGCCGGCTCACTGGAGCGCAGCCGAGTTCGTGCAGGCGGCGCGCCGCGAAGGCCTCAACGTCATCGCCCAGGATGCCTTTGCCGTGCCGGAGGCGGCCTTGCCGGCAGCAGCGCATATCCGCATCTCGCTGGGCCGCGCGCGCAGCCGCTTCGAGCTGGTCAATGCCTTGCGCCGGCTGATGGAACTGGCCCATCGCCGGGGCTGGCGCGAAGTGGTGGTCTGAGGGACTAAAAGGGGTAAAGGAGCAGGGCTATGGCATCATCCCCGCTGTCACCCATCCACCGTTCGCTCTGCCACCATGGAAATCCGCCAGCTCAGATATTTCGCCAGCATCGTCGAACACGGCAGCATCGGCAAGGCCGCGCTGGAGCTGGGGATGGTCACCTCGGCCCTGAGCCAGCAGATCACCCGGCTGGAAAACGAACTGGCCACGCGCCTGCTGCAACGCACCTCCACCGGTGTGATACCGACCGACGCCGGCATCGCCTTTCTCAAGCAGGCCCAATTGGCCCTGCGCCATTTCGATGACGCTGCCCTGGCGGCCCGGCAGGCGCGCCTGTCCGGCCACGTCAGCGTGGGCTTGGCCTCCAGCACGGCGGGGGTGATGGGGCTGGCCTTCATGAGCGCCATGCGCGAGCGCTATCCCGATGTACGCCTGCGCCTGGTGGAAAGCCTGTCCGGCCATCTGGGCGCCATGCTGGGTGCGCGCCAGATCGACCTGGCCATCCTGTTCCAGGAAGAACCGGCGCAACGCTGGAGCGTCTTGCCGCTGCTCGATGAGCGCCTCTTCGTCATCGGGGCCCGGGAGCTGCCCGGCATGCCCACCGGGCGCCAGGCACGCCTGGGCAAGCTGGGCGAGTTGCCGCTGATCCTGCCGACCCGCAAGCACGGCCTGCGCTCCTTGCTGGACGCGGCCTTCCACCATGCCGGCTACAGCCCGCGCATCGTCATGGAAGTCGATGGCTTGCCCATGCTCATGGACGCCGTGCGTGCCGGCATCGGCGCCACCATCCAGCCCGGTGCCGCCCTCGCGCGGCCAGAAAATGCCGACCTCGGCAGCGTGCCCATCGCCGGCAGCGATGCCACCAGGCCCAACCTGATCGTCAGCGTCTCCGACGACGAACTCTCGCCGGCTGGCCTGGCCGCGCGCGTGCTGCTGGCCGAGGTGGCGCGCCAGCAGGTAGGGCAGGGGCGCTGGCCGGGCGCCACCTTGCGCAGCGGCCCTCTTCACAAAAACTGAATACCCCTTGCTGGCGCGCCGATAGCGGCGCTGCGGCCGGCTGCCTATAGTCGCTCTCCTGGACAAATCACAAGGAGGGGACGGCGATGTTCGACGTTCTGGTTATCGGCGGTGGCAATGCCGCCCTGTGCGCGGCGCTGATGGCGCGCGAGGCGGGCGCCTCGGTGCTGCTGCTGGAGTCGGCGCCACGGGCCTGGCGCGGTGGCAATTCGCAGCACACCCGCAACCTGCGCTGCATGCACGATGCGCCCCAGGATGTGCTGGTGGATGCCTACCCGGAAGAAGAATACTGGCAGGACCTGCTCAAGGTCACCGGCGGCCTCACCAATGAACACCTGGCACGCCTGACCATTCGCGCCTCGGCCACCTGCCGGCCATGGATGCGCAAGCATGGCGTGCATTTCCAGCCGCCGCTGTCGGGTGCCTTGCACGTGGCACGCACCAATGCCTTCTTCATGGGCGGCGGCAAGGCACTGGTCAATGCCTACTACCGCAGCGCCGAAGCCCTGGGCGTGCAGATCCGCTACGACACCCCGGTGGACGCCATCGAGCTGGACGGTACGCGCTTCGTCGCCGCCTGCAGCGGATCGCAGCGCTTTACAGCGCGCAGCTGCGTGCTGGCCGCTGGCGGTTTCGAATCCAACCGCGAATGGCTGCGCCAGGCCTGGGGCCAGAACGAACGGGGCGAATGGCCGGCGGACAATTTCCTCATCCGCGGCACCCGTTTCAATCGCGGCAACCTGCTGCGCTTCATGATCGATGCCGGTGCCGACAGCATCGGCGACCCCACCCAAGCCCACATGGTGGCCATCGACGCCCGCGCACCGCTCTATGACGGCGGCATCTGCACCCGCATCGATTGCGTGTCGCTGGGCGTGGTGGTCAATCGCGACGGCGAGCGCTTCTACGACGAGGGCGAGGACTTCTGGCCCAAGCGCTACGCCATCTGGGGCCGCCTGGTGGCGCAACAGCCGGGGCAGGTCGCCTATTCCATCATCGATGCCCAGGCCGTCGGCCATTTCATGCCGCCGGTCTTCCCCGGCGAGAAGGCCGACAGCCTGCCGCAACTGGCACGCCAGCTGGGCGTGCCGGAAGCCGCATTCGTGCAGACCGTGCAAGCCTACAACGCCGCCTGCCGCCAGGGCCGCTTCGACCACACCGTCCTCGACGACTGCCATACCGAGGGCCTGCAGCCACCCAAGACGCACTGGGCACGCCCGCTGGAGCAGGCGCCGTTCTATGGCTATGCCCTGCGGCCGGGGGTGACCTTCACCTATCTGGGGCTCAAGGTCAATGACCGTGCCCAGGTGCATTTTTCCGGCCAGCCCAGCGAGAACCTCTTCGTGGCCGGCGAGATGATGGCCGGCAATGTGCTCGGCAAGGGCTATACGGCCGGCGTGGGCATGTCCATCGGCACGGCCTTCGGACGCATCGCCGGCAGCCAGGCCGCCCAGGCAGCCGCCCCATATTCTGGAGTTTCCCATGCAAGAGCTTGAATCCCTGGCCGAGACCGCCCGTCGCGATGCACAGCCGGCCGCGCCCGCCAGTACCGAGACCCGGGGAGGTGGACGCATCATTCCCATCGTCCCCATCGTCCCTGTCGGCTCCACCGCGCCCCTGAATGCCGATGAATCCGAGGTGGCACGCCAGATGCAGATCTGCAATGCCTGCCGTTACTGCGAGGGGTTCTGCGCGGTCTTCCCGGCCATGACGCGGCGGCTGGAATTCGGCAAGGCCGACGTGCATTACCTGGCCAACCTGTGCCACAACTGTGGCGCCTGCTATCACGCCTGCCAATATGCGCCCCCGCACGAGTTTGCGGTGAACGTGCCCAAGGCCATGGCGCGGGTGCGGCTCGATACCTATGCCAGCTATGCCTGGCCAACTGCGGCCGGTGCGCTGTACCAGCGCAACGGCCTGACCGTAGCGCTGGCCCTGGCCGGTGCGGTAGTGCTGTTCCTGCTGCTGGCGCTGGCGGCCAATGGCACGCTGGCCAGCGGTCCCACGGGTGGCAACTTCTATGCGGTATTCCCACATGGCCAGCTGGCGACGATGTTCGGCGCCGTCTTCGGCCTGGCGCTGCTGGCGCTGGGGCAGGGCGTGCGGCGCTTCTGGCGCGAGGTCTCGGCGGGCAGGGCCAGTGGCGCGGCGGCGGCCGAAGCGGCGCATAACGTGCTGGCGCTCACCTACCTGGGCGGTGGCCACGGCGAGGGCTGCAACGAGGCCGACGACGCCTTTACGCTGCTGCGCCGGCGCTTCCACCACCTGACTTTCTACGGTTTCATGCTGTGCCTGGCCGCCACCTCGGTAGCCACCCTGTACCACTACCTGCTGGCGCTGGAGGCGCCGTATCCGTTCTGGAGCCTGCCGGTGTTGCTGGGTACGGCAGGTGGCATCGGCTTGCTGGTCGGGCCGGCCGGGCTGCTGTGGCTGAACCTGCGCCGTGACCCGGCACGGGGTGACATCCGCCAGCGCCCGATGGACCGCGCCTTCATCGTCCTGCTGCTGTTGATCAGCGCCACCGGTCTGGCCTTGCTGGCCTGGCGCGACAGCGCGGCCATGGCCGTGCTGCTGGCGCTGCACCTGGGCTGCGTGATGGCACTGTTTATCACGCTGCCCTATGGCAAGTTCGCCCATGGCATCTACCGCAGCGCAGCCCTGCTCAAATCGGCCATCGAGAAGCGTCAGCCGGCGCGCCAGGATCCGGGTTCGGCCTGATCCAGGGCGGTGGTGTCCACGCCACCGCAGCACTGCTTTGCCTACTACTACGACTACATCAAGGAGACTTCATCATGCCCACCCATCCCCCCGTGCGCGGCTCACGCGCAGGCGCCGTCCTGCGCGTGACCAGCGGCAATTTCCTGGAACAGTTCGATTTCTTCCTGTTCGGCTTCTATGCCACCTACATCTCCAAGGTGTTCTTCCCCGCCAGCAGCGAATTCGCTTCGCTGATGCTGACCTTCGCGGTCTTCGGGGCCGGCTTCCTGATGCGTCCGCTGGGCGCCATCATCCTGGGGGCTTACATCGACGAGGTAGGGCGGCGCAAGGGTCTCATCGTCACGCTCTCCATCATGGCCAGCGGCACCATCCTGATCGCCTGCGTGCCCGGCTACGCCAGCATCGGCCTGCTGGCGCCATTGCTGGTGCTGGCGGGGCGGCTGTTGCAAGGTTTCTCGGCCGGGGCGGAGCTGGGCGGGGTATCGGTCTACCTGGCCGAGATGGCCACGCCGGGCCGCAAGGGGTTCTACACTGCCTGGCAATCGGCAAGCCAGCAGATTGCCATCGTCGTGGCCGCGCTCATGGGCTACGCGCTCAATGCCTGGCTGGACGGCACGCAGATCGCCGCCTGGGGCTGGCGCATTCCCTTCTTCGTGGGCTGCATCATCGTGCCTTTCATCTTCCTGCTGCGCCGCTCGCTGCAGGAGACCGAAGCCTTCAAGACGCGCGCCCATCGTCCCTCGCTGGGCGAGGTCTACCGCACCATGCTGGCCAACTGGAAGACGGTGATCGCCGGCATGCTGCTGGTGGCCATGACCACCACCACCTTCTACCTGATCACGGTCTATACGCCCACCTTTGGACGTGCCGTGCTCAAACTCTCGACCCAGGCCAGCCTGGTCGTGACCTTGCTGGTGGGCCTGTCCAACTTCTGCTGGCTGCCCATCGGCGGCATGGTGTCGGATCGCATCGGCCGGCGTCCGGTGCTGCTGGCCATCACGGTGCTGGCCATCCTGACGGCCTATCCGGCACTGTCCTGGCTGGCGGCAGCGCCCAGTTTCGAACGCATGTTGCTGGTGTTGCTGTGGCTGTCCTTCTTCTTCGGGATGTACAACGGCGCCATGGTGGCAGCGCTCACGGAGATCATGCCCGAGCAGATCCGCGTAGCCGGTTTCTCGCTGGCCTTTAGTCTCGCCACGGCGCTGTTCGGAGGCTTCACACCGGCCATCTCGACCTGGTTGATCGAACTGACCGGCGACAAGGCCGCGCCTGGCCTCTGGCTGACCTTTGCTGCCGTGTGCGGATTGCTGGCCACGCTGATCCTCTATCGGCGCCAGGCAGTGGCAGTGCGAGAGCTTGCCTCGCGCGCCGGTTGAGGCGCAACCGGCCTCAGCGTGATTGCGAGGTCGCCAGCAAGCCATTGACCGCATCGTTGACGATGATCGAGGGCAGCGAGACACGGTCGTTCTTGACGATCACCATGTCTTTCTCGATATCGCCCGGCAGCCTGAGCTGGCCGATATAGCTGCAGTCGGCGCTGCAGGTATAACGCAGCACGGCGTCGCCGCGTACGGCCTCGATGATGTACTGGCCGTTCTCCATCCCGTAGTAACGCACGCCCACCAGTTGCTGCTGGTCAGGCGCCTGCGGGTCTTCATAGAAATACTCGCCGCGCTCCATGCGCACATAGTGTGGCCAGGGCATGCTGCCCAGCGGCGCCACCCCGGCGATCTGTGAAGAGTTCAGAGCCAGTTGCAGCGGCACCGGGGCGCTCGGCGGCGCAGGCACCGCGAGCGGCGCCACGGTGGCCAGCGCTGGCGCTGGCGCAGCGTGGACAAGCTTCACGGGCACATGCCCGGCGTCGGCCAGGTGCTCCGGCGCCAGCGCCTCCAGCTCGGCCTGGCGGCGCTGGTACCAGTCCAGCAGGCAGCTGCGGTCGTGGCAGTGATCTTCGCGCCAGCGCCATTGCAGGTCGGACTCGGCGCGGAAGCTGCGGCGATTACTGGCGGCCTGGCGCGCCCGGCGGAAGGCCTGGCCGAGCTTGTCATCCAGTGCCGACAGTTCGGCGTCGCCACAGATGGTCTTTTCGTTGGCCGATCCGGCCTTGCTGCAATCAAAACTGGCTGCCTGGGAGGAAGAGGGATGGGCGACGCACAGAGCACCGAAAGTGGCCAGGGCGGCGGCGTAGGCGAGAGGTTTCATGACGATCCGTTCCGTGTTGCGAGAATGCGATGGGCGCCAGCATGGCACCACCCGTGCAGCGGCAAAACGAGGATAAGAAACGGAAATTTTTTAAAATCTTTGCAGCTGAAAAAGCATGTTGGGACTTCTTAACAATCGCTGCGCGCAGCCCTGCAGACATCCAAGTAGAATCGCGTTCTCGATGTAAAAACGGATGTCACCACCCCATGCAGGAGAGCAGGCAAGCACCGGATCTGCGCCCAGGCGAGCGCGCCGGCTTCATCCTCAGCCGCCACTGGCGCGATACGCCAGCCGGTGTCGAGATCGAATTGTGGGTCGCCACCGACACCGGCCCGCAATGCCTGCGCCTGCCGCCACAGCAGGCAGTGGCCTTCGTGCCGCAGGCCGATCAGGAACGCGTCGCTGCGCTGCTGGAAGGCGAGCGCGGCTTCGAGTTGCGCCCCCTCGATGCGCTCAAGGACTTCAGCCAGCGGCCGATGCTGGGCCTGTATGCCCGCCACTATCGCGCCTTGCTGAAGAAGGAAAAGCAATTGCTGGCCGCCGGCATCCCGGTCTACGAGGCCGATATCCGCCCGCCCGAGCGCTACCTGATGGAGCGTTTCATCAACGCGCCGCTGGCCTTCCAGGGGACAGACGACGGCCAGGGCGCGCTGGCCGAGGCGCGCATCCGGCCCTTGCCCGGCTATCGACCGCCGCTGAAACTGGCCTCGCTGGACATCGAGACCAGTTGGCACGGCGAGCTCTACAGCATCGCCATCGAGGGTTGCGGGCAGCGCAATGTCTATGCACTGGGACCGCCCAGCGGGGCGGTCGAACGGGTGGATTTCAGCCTGCAGTTCTGCGAGACCCGCCAGCAACTGATCGAATGCCTCAACGACTGGATGGCGCGCCACGATCCCGACGCCCTCATCGGCTGGAACCTGATCCAGTTCGATCTCAACGTATTGCAGAAGCAGGCCGACAAATACCACGCCAAGCTGCGCCTGGGCCGGGCCGGGCGCCTGCTGGAGTGGCGCGAGAATGGCATGCGCGCCAATCACCTGCTGGTCAATGCGCCGGGACGGCTGGTGATCGACGGCATCGAAAGCCTGCGCTCGGCGTTCTGGAACTTTCCCTCCTTCAGCCTGGAGAACGTCGCCCAGACCCTGCTGGGTGAGGGCAAGGCCATTGCCACGCCTTACCAGCGCATGGACGAGATCGACCGCATGTTCGCCGAGGACAAGGCCGCCCTGGCCACCTACAACCTCAAGGATTGCGAACTGGTCACGCGCATCTTCGGCAAGACCGAGATCCTGGCCTTCCTGCTGGAGCGCGCCAGCGTCACAGGCCTGCAAGCCGACCGCAGCGGCGGGTCGGTGGCGGCCTTCACCCATCTCTACCTGCCGCAGCTGCATCGCAAGGGCTATGTGGCGCCCAACCTGGGGGACGCCGAACCCATTGCCAGTCCCGGCGGCTTCGTCATGGATTCGCGCTCGGGCCTGTATGACTCGGTGATCGTGCTGGACTACAAGAGCCTGTATCCCAGCATCATCCGCAGCTTCCTGATCGATCCGGCGGGGCTGGTGGATGGCACCCTCAACGAGGCCGAGGCCGAGACCGTGCCGGGCTTCAACGGCGCGCGTTTCTCGCGTCGCAGCCACAGCCTGCCGGCCATCATCGAACAGATCTGGCAAGGTCGGGAAGAGGCCAAACGCCAGGGCAACAAGCCCCTGCAGCAGGCGCTGAAGATCATCATGAATTCCTTCTACGGCGTGCTGGGCTCGACGGCCTGCCGCTTCTTCGATTCGCGCCTGGCGTCCTCGATCACCCGGCGCGGGCACGAGATCATGCACCACACCCGTGAGCTGATCGAACAGCAGGGCTATGAAGTCATCTATGGCGATACCGATTCCACCTTCGTCTGGCTCAAGCGCGCGCACGACGACGCGCAGGCGCGCCGCATCGGGCTTGCGCTGGCAGGCTTGATCAATGACTGGTGGCGCCGCAAGCTGGCTGACGAATACGGGCTGGAGAGTGCCCTGGAACTGCAGTTCGAGGTGCATTACCAGCGCTTCCTCATGCCCAATGTGCGCGGCTCCGACACCGGCAGCAAGAAGCGCTATGCCGGTTACGTCCGCACCGAGGGCGGAGAGGACAAGGTGACCTACAAGGGACTGGAGACGGTGCGCACCGACTGGACCCCGCTGGCGCAGCGCTTCCAGCAGGAGCTGTACCTGCGCATCTTCAAGCGGGAACCGTATCGCGACTATATCGCCGAGTATGTGGCCGACTTGCTGGCAGGCCGTCTGGATGAGCTGCTGGTCTACCGCAAGCGCCTGCGGCGCCAGCTCGATCACTACGAAAAGAACGTGCCGCCCCATGTGCGGGCCGCGCGCATGGCCGACCAGGTCAACCAGGAAGATGGGCGTCCGCCGCAATACCAGCAGGGCGGCTGGATCAACTACGTGATGACCACCGCCGGTCCCGAACCGCTGGAAAAGCGCAGCGCCGCCATCGACTACGCGCACTACCTGGAGCGCCAGCTGGCGCCGGTGGCCGACGCCATCCTGGTGTTCGTGGGGGATAGCTTCGCGGCCGTGACCTCACCGCAACAGGAGCTGTTCTGACGAAAAGGCAAGAGGGCCGGTCGCAACCGGCCCTCTTGCCTTGAAATGCGCAGCCCGCCCGGGGTCTTTGCTCAGTGCAGGCGCGAATCGTGATCGCGCAGATCAGCACGCACACGTACCGGTACCGGCCGCAGTTCGGGCTTGCGATAGACGCGCTGCCACAGATAGAGCGACGACGCCGCTGCAGCGACGACAAAGTAGAGTGCGTAGAAAGCCACGGCATAGCTACCGTAGTGCAGCAGGCTTTGGATGACGTTCATGTTTCCCTCTCACGGACAAGACCAGATTCGATGGCCTCATCCTATTCCCCGTATAAAGGGTCGCCTATCAGGGTTTTTCTGATGTGCGACCTGGCAACAACCGGATCGGCCTCCCTCAAGGCTGGTCCTGGCTGTGACTGGCAGCGATGCCAGGCGGCAATTGTCGCGCGATTCGGCCGGCATCGCCAGCACCAACTGTCCAAGTGTGGCGGATTAGCCCCTCAGCGGCCCGCCGCCGACTCGGCCAGGCCGGCCGCAGGCGGCTGTTGCAGGTGTTGCAACAGCTTGCCGACCATGGCGATGACGGTCAGGCCGACGATGCAGAAGAACACGGCCAGAGGCGTGAGGCTGTGGATGGACACGAAGCCGGCCAGCCCCATCATCCCCGACGACACCAGCAGCAGCGCAAAGCCCAGGATGGCACTGGTCAATCCGGCAATATGCGGGAAGATGGAATTGCCCTTGGCCATGAGCGTGGGATACATGGCGCCAGCGCAGAAGGCCATCACCAGCACCGGTGCCATCAGGGTCCAGACCTGCAGGCCCACGGTCAGGGCCAGCGCCAGCATGGCCAGGGCAGCGGCGGTCATCACCCGTGCGCCGATGCGCAGGCGTTGTTCAGGCGTGGGCAGGCGCGCATGATGCACGCGGTTGGAGATGCCGCCCAGGAAGTACATCACGCCGATGGCCAGGGCCAGGTAACCGAAGAAGGTCGGCGGCTCATGCAGGGTGTTCTGCACCATGAAGGGACCGACGATGTTGAACACCAGCAGGATGCTGTAGCACAGGCCCTGGGCCAGGAAGCAGCTCTGGAACACCGGGCTGGCCAGCACCTTGCGGGCGTTCTTGAACAGCGTTGCCGGATGCAGCTGTACCGGCTGCGCCAGGGTCTCGCGATAGCGCCACAGCACCGCCCACATGCCGAAGGAATAGACCAGCAGGAACACCAGGCAGGAACGCCAGCCGAAGGCTTCCTGCAGGTGTGCCCCGATCACCGGCGCGATGATCGGCGCCAGGCCCCAGGCGGTGGCCATGTAGGTATAGGCGTGGACCAGTTCCTGGCCGGTGAAGGAGTCGGTGATGATGGCCTTGGCCAGCAGGTTGGTGGCGGCGATGCCGAAGCCCTGCAGGACGCGGGCGGCCACGAAGGTTTCCAGGTTGGGCGCGGCCAGCGAGAGCGCACAGCCCAGCGTGAACATGCCCAGCCCCAGGGCCAGGATGCGCTTGCGGCCATAGGCGTCGGCCATGGGGCCGAACAGCAGCTGGCCGCAGGCGTAGGCGATCAGGTAGCCGGTCACGCTGGACTGGATGGCCTGGGCCGAGGTCTCGTAGTAATGTGCCATCACCGGCAGCGCCGGCACGTAGATGTCGATGGCCAGTTGGCCGGCCGAGGCAAAGGCGCAGATCAGGAACAGCAGGAAGCGCGGATGATTGGGCGGATGCTTGGCGACCGGCGGGGCAAATGTGCTCATGGGAAGGGACTGCGGGGAGGGCAAAGAGCGCTATTGTGACCGTTCGCGAGGATTCCTGCTGGCGCGGGGCCGAAATGCCAGATCGTGGCCCCGCGCGGTGATGCCGCTACGCCTGCAGGCGCTGTTTCAACGCGTCGAACTGCGCACTCCATTGCGTGTGCCAGCGCTGCCGCAAGCCCTCATCCATCCAGGCTGCATCGAGACCGTTCTGCATGAAGCCCTTCAAGTCATCCACGCTGGCGCCCAGTTGCAGCATCATCATCCAGGCGCCGGTGGGCGTGATCAGGTGCAGGGTCGGATCGTCGGTATTGGGATGCAGGCGCAGGCCCGCTGCCAGCATCTGGCGGATCGGATGGTCCTGGGCCCAGCGCTGTGGCGCCAGCGTGCGCAGGTAGTAGGAATTGGTCGGCACCACCGTGAAGACCAGACCGCGCGCGATGCAGCGTTGCAACAGCGCCGGGTTGTCGACGATGGTGTAGCCATGATCGACCCGGTCCACCTGCAACAGGTCGACGGCGGTGGCCACATTGTTCCAGGGCATGCCGAATTCGCCGGCATGGGCGGTGGTCTTGAGGCCCGCTTCGCGCGCCAGCCGGTAGGCTTCTTCGAACAGCTCTGGCGGACGGTCGTTCTCGCGATAATCCATGCCGATGCCCAATACCTGCGGGGCGCGGTGGGCCAGCATCCACTGCACCATGGCCACGGCCTCCTCGGGGCTCGCTTCGCGGTCGATGCTGGGGATCAGGCGGCCGATGATGCCGAAGTCGCGCTCGGCCGCGACGATGCCGGCGACGATGGCGTCCTGGGCCTGGTCATAGGCAATGCCCGAGACGCGCACGGTGCCGGTCGGGTTCCAGAAGAATTCGCTGTAGGCCACGCCATGGGCATGGGCGTCTTCCAGGTATTCGTAGGTCAGCCGACGCAGGTCGTCGGGCTGGCGGATCAGCGCGGCATCCAGTGCGCGCAGCACGCGCAGCACGCCCACGGGCTTTTCGCCACGGGTATAGAAGGCTTCGATATCCTCTTCGCTCACCGGATGGCCGGCACGCGCCGAGAGGTCGCTGAAGGTCTGGCGGCGTACGGCGCCGAAGAGGTGGCAATGCAATTCGACCTTGGGCAGCGCGCGCACGAATTGTTCGAGCGAAAGCGGCCCTGAGGTTGCGTCTTCAAACAGGGTCATAAAGATCAATCTTGAAAGAGGGGCGGCAAGCCGTTCAGGACAGGCTGCCCAGCAGTTCCTGCATCATGCATTGCATCGCGCGCGGACCATCCACGGTCATCGCCACCTGCGCATTGGGCTTTGCCCGGCGCGGCACGCGGAATTCGCACACGGTCATGCCACGCGTGAGCCGGCCCTGCAGTTCGATATCCACCCGTGCCGGCTGGAAGCTGAACAGTTCCGGGCGCTTGATCCAGATCGCCACCGCCGGGTCATACATGGGCATGGGCACCGAGCCATCGGGACTGCGGATGCGCAGGTAGGCCTCGAAGTAACCGGCCAGCCACTTGGCCCGGGGTGTGCCCAGGTCGCGCACCTGCTGCACCTCGGCCGAGGTCACCAGCAACTGGCGGCACAGGTTCAGGCCGAACATGCGCAGCGGGATGCCGGAGCGGAACACCACGTCGGCTGCCTCCGGGTCGGCGAAGATGTTGAATTCGGCGGCAGCCGTATGGTTGCCCTGGTCGGCCGAGCCACCCATGAGGATGATCTCGCTGACCATGGAGGCGATCTCGGGCGCGCGCTGCAAGGCCATGGCGATGTTGGTCAGCGGCGCAATGCACATGAGCGTGATGTCACCCGCATGCAGGCGGATGGCCTCGATGAGCGCATCCACCGCGTGCGGCAAGGGCGTGCGTTGCAGGCGCGCCGACTGCTGGGCTTCCAGCGCGGCGATATCGACCTGGGGTAGGGCTTCGCCGGTGGTGGCCATGCCGGACTCGCCCAGGATCGATTGCGCGGTCTCGATGGTGCCGGCCAGCGGCGCGTCGCAGCCGGCGTAGACCGGCACGTCCAGGCGGTAATGCTGCTTGATGCGCAGCGCATTGTCATAGGTGGTCACCAGCGGGGCATTGCCCGCCACCACCGAGACGCCCAGCCAGCTCACGTCGAGGTTGGCCGACAGCATCAGCATGGCCAGCCAGTCGTCGAAGCCGGGGTCGGTATCAAGCCAGATCTTTTTCATTGTTCTTGTCTTGCAGGGTTGTGTTATCGGGGTTGTGCCCGGCCTCAGGCATTCAGGCATCGAGCAGCAGTGCCTCGCCGGCGGGCAGGTCGAAGGCCACGTCCTCGCCTTCGCGCGCCGTCGCCAGCGCGGCCGGCGCCATGCCGCGCACCTGGCCCAGCGGGGTATCGAGCAGGTATTCCACGGTCTCGCCCAGGAAGCCGCGCGAGAGCACGCGCCCGCTGTAGGGGCCGCGACCGACCGGTACCTGCGGTACGCGCCAGGCGGCGCAGGCGGTGCCGGGCGGCAACAGGGCTAGCGGGGGCAACGGCAGCTGACCGGCGGGGCCATGCAACTGGCCGTCACGGTAGTCGAACAGGTTCTCGAAGCCCATGAAGTTGGCCACGAAGCGGGTGCGCGGGGCATTGAACAGCTGCTCCGGGGTATCGAGCTGCTCGATCTTGCCGCCATTCATGACCACGATGCGGTCCGACATGGCCAGCGCCTCGTCCTGGTCGTGGGTGACGTAGAGCATGGTGATGCCCAGCTCGCGCTGGATGCGGCGCAGCTCGGCACGCATCTGCACGCGCAACTTGGCGTCGAGGTTGGAGAGCGGCTCGTCCAGCAACAGCAGCTTGGGTTCGATGACGATGGCACGCGCCAGCGCCACGCGCTGCTGTTGCCCACCCGACATCTGGGCCGGCAGGCGCGACTCGAAACCGGCCAGGCCGACGGCGGCGATCACCTGTTCCACACGCTGCCGCAGTTCGCCCGCCGGTACCTTGCGCAGGCGCAGGCCAAAGGCCACGTTATCGAACACGTTCAGGTGCGGGAACAGTGCATAGGACTGGAACACCAGGCCGATATCGCGCTTGTTGGGTGGCAGGCGGCTGATGTCGCGACCGTCCAGCATGATGCTGCCGCCGCGCAGCTCGATCAGGCCGGCGATGGCGCGCATGGTGGTGGTCTTGCCGCAGCCGCTGGGGCCGAGCAGGGAGATCAGTTCGCCCCGCGCCACTTCCAGGTCCAGGCCTTGCACGGCGGTCTTGGCATTGCCGTAGCCGAGGGCGACTTGCTGCAGTTTCAGGTAACTCATCACGTTCTCACATCACATGTATTTGGAAATGCCCAGCAGCTTCTCGGTGACCAGCACAAAGGCCATCGTGAACATCACCAGCAGCGTGGACAGCGCGGCGATGGAGGGATCGAAGCTGTTTTCCATATGGCCCAGCATTTCGATGGGCAGGGTGCTGATGCCGGGGCCGGTGAGGAACAGCGACACCGGTACCTGGTTGAAGGAGGTCACGAAGGCCAGGAAGAAGGCCGCAATCACCGCGCCCCGGATATTGGGCAAGACCACCAGGCGGAAGGTCTGGGCGCGGGTGGCGCCCAGGGTGATGGCGGCTTCCTCGATATCCATGCGCAGATTGGCCAGGCTGGAATAGACCACTCGCACCGCATAGGGCGTCAACAGACCGACGTGGCCCACCAGCAGGCCGAGGAACACCGGGGCATCGACCAGCAGCACGAAGTGGCGCAGCAGACCCAGGCCCACCAGCATGGCCGGGATGATCAGCGGCGAGGTCAGCACCTGCTTGATGACGGCCATGCCGGGCGGCGGCGTGCGCGACATCGCATAGGCCACCGGCACGCCCAGCAGCAGTGCGATGACGGTCGCCAGCAGGCCGATCTCCAGGCTGGTACCGAAGGCCTGGCGGAATTCGTCGGCCTGCAGGACCGCCACGATCCAGCGCAGCGAATACGAGGGCGGCGGGAAGGCCAGCGTCTCGCCACCACTGAACCCGGCCAGGAAGACGATCACGAACGGCCCCAGCAGGAACAGCATCACGGCCCACAGCACCACGCGCGGGAACAAACCTTGTTTCATGTCGACCTCCGAGGGGCGGCAATACGTTTCAGGCCGGCGTTGACCACCAGTGTCATCGCCACCAGAATCACGGCGATCACGTTGGCGGTGCCGAAATCGCTTTCTACGCTGACCTTCTGGTAGAGCAGGGTTTCCAGCATCAAGACCTTGGGGCCGCCCAGCAGGGCCGGGGTCACATAGGCGGTGACGCTGCCGGTAAAGACCAGGGTGCCGCCCACGATCAGGCCTTCCTGCGTCAAGGGCAGGGTCACGCGGGTGAAGACCTGCCAGGCATTGGCACCCAGCGTGGAAGCGGCCAGCGCCAGGTCGGCGGAGATGTTTTCCATGGCGCTCACCAGCGACATCAGCATCAGCGGCAACAGCAGTTGCAGCAGGCCGACGAAGACGGCCATCTCCGAAAACAGCAGCCGCTGCGGTTCATCGGCCAGTCCCAGGTGCAGCAGCACGGCATTGACCGCGCCATTGCGACCGAACAGCACGATCCAAGCATAGGTACGGGCGATCGGCGAGACCATCAGCGGCAGGATCATCATGCCCAGCACCAGGCCGCGCCAGCGAGGCGCCACGCGCACGATGGCCTGGGCCGCCGGATAGCAGAGCAGGGCGGAGCACAGCGTCACCAGCGCAGCGATGCGCAGGGTGCGCCACAGCACCTGCAGGTGCAGCGGTTCGGCAAAGAAATCGGCAAAGCGGGTCAGGCTCCATTGCAGCGGGCCGCCGTCCAGGCTGTCCGGGCCGCCGATGCGGAAGGCATCCAGCAGCAGGGCGGCCACCGGCAGCAGGAAGCAGACCACGGTAAAGATCAGCGCCGGCATGACCAGCATCAGGCCGAGGCGGGTTTTGGATTGTGCGAGCATGGTGCGCAAACAGGTGTCGAAAAGGAGAGGCGGCGCCACGTCCGGCAAGGACGTGGCGTCACGCGATGGCGTCAGCGTCTTACTTGCTGATGCCCTTGTTCCATTGCTCCAGCCAGCCCGAGCGGTGCTTGAGCAGGTCTTCGGGCTTGACGAACTTCAGCGAGGCGATGTGCTCGCCGCCGTAGGTATTGAATTCGGCCTTGTCCTTGGGCAGCACCACCTGGCTGTTGACGGGCGAATCGACCAGTTCCATGGCCAGTGCCGTCTGCACTTCCTTGGACAACCAGAAGTCCATCAGCTGGTAGGCCAGGTCGGCATTCTTCGACTTGGCGACGATGCCCATGACGTTCATGCCGGCGGCCTGGCCCTCGGCGGGGATGGCCCACTTCAGCGGCATGCCGGTCTTCATCAGCTGGGCCCAGGTGAAGCGCGCCACCGGCGCGGCCCAGATCTCGTCCTGGGCAAACAGCGACGACAATTGCGCGCTGTTCTTGGTAAAGGTCACGACATTGTTCTTGATGGCCAGGATCTTCTGCATGCCGGTGGTGTAGTCGCCCCCCTTGCCACCCCAGGCCAGGTCGGCCATCTGCAGGGCCAGCGGGCCTTGCGTGGTGCTCACATCGGGCAGGGCGATGCGGCCCTTGAGTTCCGGGCTCCAGAGATCCTTCCAGGACTTCGGCGCGGCGGTCTTGTCGCTGCGGTAGACCAGGCCCACCGAATAGATGGTGTAGCCCACCGCATAGTTGCCGCCGATGGGATTGCGGGCGAAGGGGTAGAGCTGGCCGTAGTTCTTCAGCTGGCTGTAGTCCAGCGGCTGCACCAAGCCCTTGCGGGCGGCTTCGAGCATGCCGAAGTCCGACAGCAGCACCAGGTCCACCACCGGATTGTTGCGGCGGGCATCCAGCTTGGCGATGCGGTCGGCATTGTTGCCGGTCTCGACCACGATCTCGCAGCCGCATTTTTCCTTGAAGGGGGCATAGACCAGCTTGTTGAACAGCGGCTGGGAGATCGGATAGGCCGACAGCACCAGCGTGCGTTTTTCCGCATGGGCAAGACTGCCCAGCAAGGCCAGGCCGAGACCGACGGTGGCGAGGGCGGCGCGTGCGCCCGGGAAACGTGCTTTGTTCAACATGACTATCCTTGGAACCGACAAAAGACCTGTATTGTAGGCCCGACCGCCGAGGGAGCCAGCGGCCAGGCCTGGGGAGAACGATCAGAACACGTGCCGCATGCCCAGCATCAGCACCGCCTGCTTCTTGTCGCTGGAAGAGGGGAAGCCGAAGATGGTGGCATTCTTGGCGTCACCTGCAGCCAGCTGGTAGCTGTAGGTGATGGCCACGTCGGTGCGCTTGGAGAGGAAGTAATCCGCCTGCAGGTTGATCTGGTGCCACTTCGGGTTGGTGTTGATGGTGTCGTACTTGCCGGTGGTGTAGAAGTAGGACGCGCCCAGGTTCAGCGCCGGCGTGTAGTGGTGCACCAGGTTGATGTCGAAGTTCTGCAGCGTCAGCTTGGTGTTGTCGAGGTACTCATACTTGACGTTGCTGTACATCGTGCCGAAGTCGGTGTTGCCCACGGTGTAGAAGCCACCGGTGCCGGCGATGCGCTGGCGGCGCACGCCGAAGGCGCTGTTGACCGCACTCTTGTTGAAGATCAGCAGCGAGCTGGCGTAGTCGTTGCCCATGGCGCCGTCGGGGCTCTTGCTGCTGTTGGGCGTGTCCATCTGGGTGTAGGCCACGGCCCAGCGGAAGTTGCCGCCCTTGTAGCCCGAGCCGATGCTCATGACGCGGTTGGTGCTGGTGTCACCGGCCGCTTCGCCGAAGCCATACAGGGCGGTGACGTTGAAGTCGTTGAAATACGGACTGACGTACTTCACCGAGTTCTGCGCGCGCAGGTTGTTGTAGCCGTTGTCGTTGTCGCCGATGTGCACGCCATTGCTGGCGATGACCACCGGACCGAGGTAGTCCTTGACCGCTTCATACTGGCGACCCAGGGTCAGCGTTCCCATGGTGTTGGAGGACAGGCCCACCCAGGATTGGCGGCCGAACAGGCGACCGCTCTGCGCGGCAGCGCCGGTCATCATGTTGAAGCCGTTTTCCAGCGTGAAGATGGCCTTGTTGCCACCGCCCAGGTCTTCCTGGCCACGGAAGCCGATGCGCGGGTTCTGGTTGGTGCCGGACAGCGCCTCCAGGTTGTGCGGACCGCCCTGGTTGGAGAGGTAACCGACACCGCCCGAGATCAGGCCGTAGATCTCGAGCTTGCTTTGCGCTTGCGCCTGCGTACCTGCCAGCGCGGCCGGAATGGCCAGCGCGCCTATCATCCAATGTTTTTTCATGCCTGCCCCTGTGGTTTTGATGATGGTCTTGCGACCGTTCATTGTTGGAATTCGCTGCGAACGGTGTGGAGCATAGGACAAGTGATTAAATAATATAATTTGTTTATATTTATAATTTCATAAATCGAATTTATAACCAGGCGGCGCGATTCTGGCAGCTTGTCCATTTCCTATGATCAAACTCAACCAGAAGGTCACGCTGCGGCACCTGCAGGCGCTGGTCACGCTGGCCGAGACCAACAGTTTCAGCCGCGCCGCCGATGCCCTGGCGGTGACCCAGCCAGCCCTGTCGGCCTCCATCAAGCAGCTCGAAAACCAGCTCGGGACGCGGCTTTTCGACCGCACCACGCACCAGATCAGCCTGACCGCCCAGGGCGGCGTGGTGCTGGAGTACGCGCGCCACCTGCTCAATACGGCCAGCAATATCTTCGAGGATATCGAGCACGCCATCGGGACCGGGCGCCATCGCATCCGGGTCGGCGCCATCCCTTCGGCGGTGACGCTGACGGCCGCCGTGATCGCCCGTTACAACCAGGCGCATGACGAGCATGTGGAAATTCTGCTACAGGACATGCCCAACGATGCCCTGCTGGCGGCCTTGCATTCGGGCAAGCTGGATTTCTGCGTGGGCATCAAGCCGCCTGACTCGCTGTCTTCGCAAACGCTGGAGACGGTGAGCCTGTTCGAGGATGAGCTGGTGCTGATCGTGTCGCGCCACCACGCGCTGGCCGGCGCCAAGGAGGTGCAGTGGCGCCAGATGGCGGGCGAGGAGATCGTGATGTTCACCCAGGGCAGCGTGTGGGAGTTCGCCTCGGCAGCCCTGATGCAGCATGGCCTGGCCTCGTCGCGGCGCTATCAGGTGGTGCACAGCGAATCGCTCTACGGCGTGGTGCGTTCGGGCATCGCCATCGGCATCATGCCCAGCCTCTATACCAGTTACCTGCGCGACGACAGCCTGCATGTGGCGCCCTTGCGCCAGCCCACCCTGAAGCGCAAGATCGTGCTCATGCGGCGCAACGAAGTCAGCCGCAGCCACTGGACCGACCACTGCTTCCGCGAACTGCGCACCGACCTCAAACAGGCCAATCACTGGTTCTGAGACCATGTCAGCGCATTGTCATGATGTCGCCGCCCTGATCGGCTAAGCTTGCGCACCGGCTGTACGCAAGACCGCGAATGCAGCATCAGGCAGGAGAATCACCATGCACCTCTGGACCACACTACGACATCCCGGCGTCAGGGCAGCCCTGCTGTCGGCCCTGCTGTTCGGGGCCGCCACGCCATTGGCCAAGCCTTTGCTGACGGGCAATTCGCCCTGGGTCATCGCCGCCTTGCTATACCTGGGATCGGGTAGCGGGCTGTTCATCTTCCGTCGCCTGACACGGGCACAGGCGGTGCGCCTGCCACGCGCCGAAGCCGGCTGGTTCGGGGCTGCCGTGCTGGCCGGCGGGGTGGTCGCGCCGGTGCTGCTGATGCTGGGATTACGCGCTGCACCGGCCTCCAGCGCCGCCTTGCTGTTGAATGCAGAGGGCGTGCTCACCGCCTTGCTGGCCTGGTTCGCCTTCCGCGAGAACGTCGATCGCCGCGTCGCCCTGGGCATGGCCGCCATCGTGGCCGGTGCCGTGGTGCTGGCCTGGCCGCGCCAGGTCGATGCGGCCGACCTGCTGCCCACGCTGTGCATCCTGGGTGCCTGTCTGGCCTGGGCCATCGACAACAACCTCACGCGCAAGGTATCGCTCTCGGACGGCTCGTGGATCGCCAGCGTCAAGGGCCTGGTGGCCGGTTCCACCAACCTGGTGCTGGCATTGGCGCTGGGTGCGCACTTGCCGCCGCTGCCGGTCATGGCAGCCACGGCCGTGCTGGGCTTCCTGGCCTATGGCGTGAGCCTGAGCCTGTTCGTGGTGGCACTGCGCCACCTGGGGACGGCGCGCAGCGGCGCCTACTTCTCGGCCGCGCCTTTCCTGGGTGCCATGCTGGCCCTGCTCATGGGCGAGGCGGTCAGCGAGCAGCTGGTGACGGCGGGATTGCTGATGGGGCTGGGCATCTGGCTGCACCTGACCGAAACGCATAGCCATGAGCATCTGCACGACGAGATCGAGCACGAGCATGAACATCGCCACGACGACCTGCATCATGCCCACGAGCATGCCGAGCCGGTAGCACCGGGCGTGGTCCATCGCCACCGCCACCGGCATTCCGCCACCCGCCATGCGCATGCGCATTTCCCGGACAGCCACCACCAGCACTCCCACTGAACGGGGAGGGCTGCGGGATCAGACGATCTTGCAGGGAATGGTGGTGTCTTCGTCGAAGCTGTAGAGGGCGCACAGGCGGTGGTAGCCGTCGGCCACCACGGTGCGCTGGCCGTCCTGGCGCACCAGCAGCAGCGGCGAGATCCTGGTGCCGGACTGGATCTTCTTCAGGTCCTTTTCCACGTGGGCATTGCTCATGCCCAGCGGCGACAGGCCCGAGGCGCGCAGGATGTCCTTGGCCTTGAAGGCGGCCATCGGTGCTTCGCGCAGGCGGCGCACCAGGTCGGCGGTCTTCTTGTCATCGTAGAGCAGGTTGAGATAGGACTGGGCAGCCGGGTAGTCGTGCTCCTCGGGCTGGTCCAGCCAGTTGATGGCGGGCTTGTCTGCCTTGGTGGTCTTGTCACCCATCACATGGCTCCTGTTCTGGTGGAAAGCACATCATTGTGCAGGATAACGGCCAGCTCGTCGTGCGAGCACTGGCCGGGTTCGATGCGTACCTCCTGATGCAGCTGCAGGTTCATGTCGGCAGGCACCTCGGCGTACACGATGGATTTGAAGTGGCTGGCCCAGTGCCGATAACGGATGGCGGCAAAGCGGGTGCCGTCCCGGATCTGTGCGATACGGCTGGCCAGGCAGGGCGGCAGCGGGTCGGGCTGGGCCTGCTGGTCGATGAAGCGCTCCACCGTGCCGGCCTCGTCGTGATGTTCATGCGGGTCGACCCATGCGCAGGCCGACAGGCCCAGCAGGGCCAGTGTGGCTGCACCGATTTTCCAGGACAGGTTCATGGCAGTGTCTCCAGTGTGGGAGGGCGGTTGGCTCAGGGACGCGTCGCTGGCCGCCCATTTTTTAGAATTGCGTATGCACCCGCGCGCCCAGCACCAGCACCGGTCCACGGTCGGCGTTGTAGGCGGGGTTGAAGATCTTCTGCACGTCCAGGGCCACCGTGGTGGACTTGGTCACGCGCAGGTTGTAGTAGGCCTCCACGATCTGCTCCGGACGATAGTTCAGGCGGCCATCGCCGATGAACACACCGGTGCCGCCGGCCGCCAGGTAGTCCTGGTGCGCCTTGGACAGGCCGTTACGAATGGCCGCCACGCCCAGCACGTCCTCGGCGCGGCCCCAGCGCTGGCCGGTCACCTGGACCCCGGCCGTGACCGAACGCTCGACCTCGGTAAAGGAATAGGTCTCGGTCTTACCGTCGTTCCAGCTGGCGCGGAAGAACACGCCGATATCGGATGTCAGGTTCTGTTCGCCGGCAATGCCCAGCCCGTATTTGTCCTGCTCCTTGCGCACATCGGCCACGGAAGGCGTGCCGCCATTGGCGGCGGCCGCTGCCAGCGCATCGCGGAAGCTGCCGCTGACCATGCGGTTGTGGAAGACCAGCAGGCGCAGCTTGCCCGGCTGGCCGTCGATCTGGTGGGCGTGCTCGATCTCGGCCTGTTCGCCGTAGTGGCGCATGATGCGTGAGTCCAGCGCCTGACCATTGGACTCCTGCGGCTCCAGGTAGCGGCCATAGCGATAGACCCAGTCATTGTCGTAATACTCGATGGTCGCGCCCCAGGTATAGCCCCGGGTGTCGGCGGCATAGTCGAAGGCGCCGTGGGTGAGCAAGGACCAGTTCAGGAACTGGGTGCGGCCATCGTGGGCGTAGGCGTTGTTGTCGAAGATGTCGGTGATGGCGTAGTTGCCGGCGGTCACCACCACCCGGCGCGCGCTGATGCTGGTGGCCAACTGGTTGGCGTCGGACTCCACGCGCGTGGTCTCGCCGCCCAGGTTCCAGGTCTGACGCAGGAACATCCGGGCGCGATAGAAGGTCGGGTTGGGGCCGGACGATTTCTGCTGCTCCGAGTTGAGCATGCCGCCCAGGCCGGTGAGGCCCGACATCGGTACCGATTGCACCACCTCGGGGTCGAAGTAGAACTCGGTGCCCTGCATCAGGCGCAAGCCGAAGAACAGCGTACCGGAAAATGAATACGATTTCTCCGCCTGCGGCCCCAGGCTGTTGGGGCCGCTGTAGGCGGCATCGAAGGGCGACTTGCGCTGCCAGATGTAAGTCGCCTGGCCATGCATGTTCCAGGGTTCGTCAACGGCCTCATCGGCACCGAAGGCCAGTACGGGCAGCGGCAGCAAGGCCGCGAGCAGAGTGCGTTTCATGTGTCATGCTGGCGGCACGCTGGCCGCCTATCCCCTTTTTTTATAGATGGATGGTTCAAAGATCCTGGTGCCACCAGCCGCCACCCAGCGCCTGGAACAGCGCCACGGTGTCGGACAGCCGTAGCGCCTGTGCCTGCACCCGCGACTGGCTGGCCGAGAGCAGGTTCTGCTGCGCCAGCAGCACTTGCGGATAGCCGGCAATGCCGGCCTTCCATTGCGCCTGGGCCGCGTCGAAGCTGCGCTGGGCGGCGCCTTCGGCGCGCGTGGCGGCGTTGAGCGCATCGGCATCGGCGGCAATCGCATGCAGGGTGTCGGCCACGTTCTGGAAGGCCCCCAGCACCACGCTGCGGTACTGCGCACCGGCCTGGTCCAGCCCGGCTTCGGCGGCACGCTGCTGGTGTTGCAGGCTGCCGCCATGGAAGATCGGCGTGGCCAGGTCCAGGCCCAGGGTCCAGAAGCCCGGCCCCGAGGTGAACAGTTTCGAGAACTCCTGGGCCGAGCTGCCGACGGCGCCGGTGATGGTGAAGCTGGGCAGGCGATTGGCGATGGCCACGCCGACCTGGGCGGAAGCGGCCTGCAATTGCGCCTGGGCGGCGCGCACGTCGGGGCGTTGCTGCACCAGGGTCGAGGGCAGGCTCAGCGGCAGCTCGGTGGGCAAGCTCAGGGCCGACAGCTGCACCTGGGGTGTGCCGCCTTGGCCGGGGAAGCGACCGGCCAGCACGGCGATCTGGTCGCGCTGCTGGGCCAGTTGCTTGCGCAGGCCCGGCAGCACCGCCTGGGCCTGCGCCAGCAGGCTTTCCTGGGCGGCCACGTCAGCCAGCCCCAGTGCGCCCAGCGCACGTTGCTGGCGTACCAGTTCCAGCTGCTGCGCAGCCAGCGCCTCGGCCTTCTCGGCCGCCTGCAACTGCTCACGCAGCGAGGCCTCGTTGACCACCGCCAGCACCACATTGGAGACCAGGGTCAGGTAGGTGGCATTGCGCTGGAAGCGCTGCACCTCGGCCTGGGCCCGGCCGGCCTCGATCTGGCGGCGGGTGCCGCCGAAGATGTCGGGCGCATACGAAATGTTGAGCTGGGCGGTATGCAGGTTGTAGATATAGCTGTTGTCGGCCAGCGGGCTGGCCAGGGTATCGGCGACCTTCTGGCGCGTCGGCATGAAGTGCAGGTCGACGCTGGGGAAGAGTGCGCCGCCTTGTGCCGCCGCCGTCTCGCGTGCCGAGCGCAAGGCTGCCTGGGCCGCCTGGAGGTCGGCGTTGTTGGCCAGTGCATCATCGACCAGCGCATCCAGGGCCGGGGAGCCGAAGGCCTTCCACCATTGGCCAGGCACATCCTGGCCGGCCACGAAACGCTGGCCGTCGATGCTCTTGGTGGTCTCGACTTTCTCAGCCGTGTAGGCACTGACCTTGGGGGCTGCGGGTTCCTTGAAGTCGGGGCCGACTGCGCAGCCGCTCAACGCCAGGACCAAGGCGAGGCCCAGCGCAGTGGACTTGGGGGAGTACAGGTTCAGGGACATGATGTGATCGTCCTCAATGTGCGTTGGCATGGTTGTTGGCGGCAGTGCCCGCGCGCTGCGCCATCTTCGTCTCGACCAGGTAGTACAGGGCCGGCAGCAGCACCAGGGTCAGGATGGTGGCGCTCATGAGGCCGCCCACCACCACGGTGGCCAGCGGACGTTGCACGTCGCTGCCCAGGCCGTGGGCGATGGCGGCCGGCACCAGGCCCAGGGCGGCCACGGTGGCGGTCATCAGCACCGGGCGCATGCGTTCGAGCGCACCGCCGATGACCGCATCACGCAAGGGCAGGCCGGACTGGCTGACCCAGCGGTTCAGGTTGGACATCATGATGATCGCGTTCAGCACGGCGACCCCGAAGAGCGCGATGAAGCCCACCGCCGAGGAGACATTCAAGGTCATGCCGCGCAGGTGCAGGGCCACCAGGCCGCCCAGCGTGGCCAGCGGCACGCACAGCAGGATCAGCGCGGGCTGGCGCAGGTTCTTGAACTCGGCGAACAGCAGCACGAACATGAAGGCCAGCGCCATCGGCACGATCAGGGCCAGGCGTGCCTGGGCACGTTGCTGGTTTTCGAACTGACCGCCCCAGGCGATCTCGTAGCGGGCGTGGTCGTAGTGGACCTGCTGATCGATACGCGCCTTGGCCTCATCGAGGAAGGAGGCCAGATCGCGGCCACGCAGGTTCAGGCGCACGGTGAGGTGACGGCGGTTCATTTCACGGGTGATGGTGGTTTCGCCGTCTTCCATGGTGATGCGCGCCACCTGCGACAGCGCCACGTGGGCGCCATTGGCCGCCACCAGCGTGAGGTTGCCCAGCGCCTCGGGGTTGGAGCGTGCCTTGCTGTTGAAGACCGCCGCCACGTTGTAGCTGCGTTCCTCGATAAAGACCTGGGTCACCGGGCTGCCACCGATCCCGGTCTGGATCAGGGCCATGATGTCGGCCACATTGATGCCCAGGCGAGCGGCGGCGCCACGGTCGACATTCACGCGCACCTGCGGCAGGCGCGGCTCCTGGTCGATGATCACGTCGGCCGCGCCCGGCACATCCTGCAGTACAGCTTGCACCGAGGTGGCCAGGGTACGCATGTCGCGGAAGTCGTTGCCGTAGATCTTGACCGCCAGGTCGCTATGCGAGCCGGAGAGCTTGTCGAGCACGCCATCGATCATGGGCTGGGTGAACCCGACCTCGATGCCGGCCAGCTTCTTGAAGCGCTCCGACATGTGGGCGATCAGCTCCTGCTTGGTCCAGCCGGACTTCCATTCCGAGTAGGGGTGCAGCGTCACCGCGCACTCGATGTGCGAGGGCGTGAAGGGGTCGGTGCCATCGTCGTTGCGACCGACCTGGGTGACGATGTGCTCCACCTCGGGGAACTCGCGAGTGGCTGCGCGCAGGCGGTCGGCCAGCTCGCCGGCCTTGTCCAGCGAGACGCCCGGCGGCAATTGCACCTGCAGCCAGATCGAACCCTCGTCCAGGTAGGGCAGGAAATCTCGGCCGATGGTCGCCCCCAAGACACCAATGGCAGCCAGGGTTAGCGCGGTCAGGGCCAGTACGAAGCGCGAACGGCCCACCAGACGACCCAGCACCTTGCGATAGCGCGGTTCCAGCCACACCAGCACCGGGTTGTGGAACACCTTGACCGGACGCCGATAGGCCAGCCACGACAGGCCCGGGGTCAGTAGCAGCGCCACCAGCAGTGCGCCCAGCAGGGCAAAGCCCACCGCAAAGGCCATCGGCGAGAACAGCTTGTACTCGATGCGCTGGAAGGCGAACAGCGGCAGGTAGGCAATGATGATGACCAGCATGCCGAAGAAGATCGGGCGCGCCAGCTGGCGCATCAGTTGCATCACATCCTCGCCGCTGATCTCGCCTTCCGGACGTTCTTCGCGCAGGCGCAGGATGCTTTCCACCAGCACGATGGCGCCGTCGACCAGGATGCCGAAGTCGATCGCCCCCAGCGAGAGCAGATTGGCCGGGATCTTGAAGTGGTGCATCAGGATGAAGGCCGTCAGCAGCGACAGCGGGATCGTGATGGCCACGATGGCCGCCGCACGCGGGCTGCCCAGGAACAGGAACAGCACCAGCGAGACCAGCACCATGCCTTCGATGAGGGTCTTGCCCACCGTATGGACGGTGGCCTCGACCAGCTTGCTGCGGTCGATGTAGGGGACGATCCTGACGTCCTTGGGCAGGATGTGGTCGTTCAGGTCCTGCACAGCCGCATGCACGCCTTCCATGACGCGCGAGGGGTTCTCGTTCTTCAGCAGCAGGGTGATGCCTTCGATGGCGTCGGACTGCTCGTCGATACCCAGCATGCCATGGCGTTCCTGGTTGCCCAGCACGACCCGGCCCAGGTCCTTGACCAGCACCGGCACGCCATTCTTTTGCGAGACCACGATATTGCCCAGGTCATCGAGACTGCGGATCAGGCCCACGCCACGGATGACCAGGCCCTGTTCGCCACGCTTCATGATGCTGCCGCCGGCATTGGCATTGTTGTTCGAGATGGCCTGGCTGATCTGGTTGAGCGAGGTGTTGTACTTGATCAGCTTGTTCGGGTCCAGTTCCAGCATGAACTGGGTGGTCAGGCCGCCGAAGTTGGACACATCCACTACGCCGGAGACTTGCTTGAGGCGCGGGATGACCTTCCAGAACTGCAGCTCGGAGAGTTCGCGCAGGTCACGCGTCTTCGATTGCAGGGTATAGCGGTAGATCTCGCCGATGGGCGAGGTCAGCGAATCCAGCCCAGGCTGGGCGCCGTAGGGCAGGGTGACGGCCGAAATGCGCTCCTGCAGGCGCTGGCGCGACCAGTAGTCCTCGGCGCCATCGTTGAAGACCACGGTGATGAGCGACAGGCCGAAGGTGCTCTGCGAGCGCATCACATGCATGCCCGGCGTGCCCATGATCTGGCGTTCCAGCGGGATGGTGATCTGCTGCTCGACCTCTTCGGCGGCCAGGCCGTTGACCTGGGTGACCACCTGGGAGGTGACGTCGGCGATATCCGGATAGGCTTCCAGGGGCAGCTGGTTCCAGCAATACCAGCCATATAGCGCGGCCAGCAGGAACACCAGCTTGACGATGCCGCGCCGCTGGAAGCACAGGGTGACGAGGCGTTCAATCATTGAGCAGCACCCCATCCTTGACGACCACGCGTGCGCCCGAGCTCAGGCCGCCGATGACTTCGACATCGCTACCCACCTGGGCGCCCAGGCTGACCTTGCGGGCCTCGAACTTCCACGGCGCGACCTCGACGAAGACGCGATTGGCAAAGCCGGTCTGCACCACCGCCGACATCGGCATGAGCATGCCCACGTGCGCGTGTTCGCGCAGGGTCACCTGGGCAAACATGCCCGGCTTGAGTCGCCCGTCCTTGTTGGCCGCCAGGATGCGCACCTTCACGGTACGGGTATCGGGATCGAGCACCTGGGCCACCGAGCGGACCTTGGCCTGCAGGGTCTGGCCGGGATAGGCGTCCAGCGCCACTTCGGCGTCCTGGCCGGCATAGACGCGCGCCAGGTCTTTTTCCTGGGCGCTGGCGGTGACATAGACCGAGGACAGGTCGGCCACCGTCATCACGGAGGCGGTGGCGTCATTCCAGAAGCTGCCCACGGCGGCATTGAGTTCGATGACGTGACCGCTGACGGGCGAGCGCACAGCCAGACGCGAGCCGCCGCCGGCGGCGCGCGCGCCACCCAGGGCCGCCACGCGGGCGCGGCTGCGGGCCGCTTCGCTGTCGGCCTGTTCATAATCGCTCTGCGCCTGTTCCAGGTCGCGGCGGGCCGAGATGTTGGCCTGGTCCAGGCTGCGCTGGCGCTCCAGGCTGCGGCGCGTGAGCGCCAGGGCCGCCTGGGCCTTGCGCTCGTCGCTGATGGCTTGCGCCAGGTCGGAGGACTCCACTTCGAAGAGGATGTCACCGGCCTTGACGTCATCCCCCAGTCGCTTCTGGAGGGTGACGATGCGTCCGGTGGTGGGCGGCAGGATCTTGGCCAGGCGCGCCGGATCGGCTTCGACCGAGGCTGGCAGACTGAAGGGCAGGGCGATGTCGCGCTGTTCGATGACAGCGGTCTTCAAGGTGTCGCGTAGGGCGGATTCGGCCGGAATGACGATGGCTTGACCTTCATGCGTCAGGATGGGGCTGGCAACGCTGCTCTTGACTTCACCGGCCATGAGCGGCATGACGCCGCGTACGGCGACGGCAATGAGGGCGGCTGCGCCAAGCAGGACGACCAGGTTCCTGGTCGTGGAGATTCTGTTTTTCATGGTGGCACCGTGGGCTGTGCAGATTGTGCGGATCGTGCAGATCGTGCGGAAACGGAGGGGCGGTGGCATCTCCCCTGTGGCGACACCACCTGCATGTCTTGCAGGCCGCGTCAGCGTGGCCGGTACCAGGCTGTTGAGCGGCAGAAAACTTCGCTATGATAGGTGGGCTATATGAAGCACTTCCTGAATTGTTCTTCAGGAAAGAGGGGTTCACGACGATGGTTTGATTGATGGATGGAACTAGGACGGCATGCAGATCCTGCTAGTGGAAGATGACAAGAAAGCCGCCCGGCTGCTGGCCCAGGGCTTGCAGGAAGAGGGGTTCACGGTCACCGTGGCACACAGTGCCGAGGAGGCGCTGGGACATCTTGGCGAGCACTTCGACGTGGCCGTCTTCGATCGCATGCTGCCCGGCATGGATGGCCTCGCACTCTGCCAGCGCGTGCGCCAGGAGAGCGTGCAATGGCCCATCCTGATGCTGACGGCACGCGATGCCCTGCTTGACCGGGTCGAGGGCCTCAATGCCGGTGTCGATGACTACCTGGCCAAGCCATTCGCCTTCGAGGAATTGCTGGCGCGCCTGCATGCGCTGCTGCGCCGTCCGGCCAGGATGCAGGTGACCCAGCTGCAGTTGGCCGACCTGCGCATCGACCTGCTGGCCCATGAGGTAGTGCGTGGTGGCCAGCGCCTGGACCTGACCCAGAAGGAATATGCGGTGCTGGTCTTGCTGGTGCGTCACGCCGGCAATGTGGTGAGCCGCCAGCAACTGGCCGAGGAAGTCTGGCATGCCGACCTGATCGCCATCGACAACCTCATCGACGTCCACCTCAAGAACCTGCGGCGCAAGCTCGATACCGCGATCGCCGACGGGCAGAGCGTGCAGATCGAGACCCTGCGCGGGCAGGGCTTCGTCATCCGCCAGGAAAGGTCGTGATCGCCATGGGTTTCAGGCAACGCTTGCTGCTGGTCCACCTGATGGCGGTGGTGATGATCGTCACCTGTGCGGCGGCCACCGGCTGGTGGCTGTTGTCGCAATCGGTGCTGGGGCAGCTGGATGCGGCCCTGCTGGCATTGGGCGAGACCGAGGCCGGCTTGATCGCCGAGGGGCGGCCCGAGGACGTCCGTGTCCACGAACCCAGTCCCGGCACGGCGCCGCCTTCGCTGGTGCGCCTGGACCGGCTGGTGCAGGTCATCGACGCCCACGGCAACATCGTCGGGCGCAGCAGCAACCTGGGCGTGGGCGTGCTGCCGGTCTCGATGACCTTGCTCAAGCGCATGGAGCAGGGCCAGACCGTCTTCGAGACCCTGCCGCACACCAGCGAGGAGCCCTTGCGCATGGTCTCGGTGCCGGTGCGGGTGGGGGACCGCAAGTTCGCCGTGCAGGTGGCCGGATCACTGGATGATGCTGATCACACCCTGCAGTCGGCCGCGCTGCTGTTTGGCGGACTGGCCCTGGCGCTGCTGCTGGCCCTGGCCGCAGCCGGAGCCGTACTGACCCGGCACCTCTTTGGTACGGTCGAGCGCATCGCCGCCCAGGCGCGCCGCATCAGCGATGCCAACCTGGGCGAGCGGCTGGCCCATCCCGGCAGCGACGACGAGATCGGCCACCTGGTCGCCACCCTCAATTCCATGCTGGAGCGGCTGGATCGGGCCTTCCGGCTACAGCGCGATTTCACCGCCAATGCGGCCCACGAGATCCGTTCGCCCCTGTCGCGACTGCGTACCGAGATCGAGCTGTCCTTGCGGCGGCCGCGCTCGGGTGAGGACTATGTGGCGACCCTGCAATCCTGCCTGGAAGAAGTCGGCGGTCTCACCAGCATGGTGGAAGAGCTGCTGCTGCTGGCCCGGCTCGATGCCGGCCAGGAAACCCGTACCGCCGAAAACATCCGGCTCGACCAGCTGGCCAGCGAAGGCGTGGCGAAGTGGCAAGGTGCCGCCCGGGCGCGTGGCATCGCGCTGGTCCTGCATGCGGAGCAAGCGGTGCAGGCCAGGGTAGGGCCGCGTGCAGCCATGCTGGTGCTCAACAACCTGCTGGACAATGCGATCAAGTTCTCGCCCCCGCAATCCGCAGTCGAGATCACCGTCAGCGAAGACGCCGAGGGCGCCACCCTGGTCGTGGCCGACCGTGGACCGGGCATTGCCGTCAACGACCTGGGCCACCTGTTCGAGCGTTTCTATCGCGGACACGCCTCACAACTGGAGCAGACCAGTGGTGCCGGCCTGGGCCTGGCCATTGTCAAGGCGGTCCTGGAGGGCCATGGCGCCTCCATCCTCTTTGGCAACCGCAGCGATGGCACCGGCGCCAGGTTCACGCTGCGCTTTCCCCGGCCCCCGGCGGCCTAGCGATCGGCGAACTCAGTAACGCGCGTCGGCAGGCTTCTTGTCGTGCGGCCAGTCCTTGAGCTTGGCTGCGAAGTCCGGTCGCGGCTGGTGCGTGAAGAACTCGGCCACGTCCAGCGCCTCCTGGTCGCTCAAGCCTCCCTGCCCCAGGGGGAAGCGCTCATGGAAGGCGATGGGCATGTTGCGCTTGACGAAGGCAGCGGCCGTATAGGTCCGCGCCATGCCGGCACCGATGTTGAAGGATTGTTCGCCCCACAGTGGCGGATAGACCCAGTGACCGGCGGCATCCTTGACGCCTTCGCCCTGTGCGCCATGGCACAGCGCGCACTGGGCGGCGTAGACGCGCTTGCCGTTACCCGCATCGGGCACCAGGCGCGCATCGATCTTGCCCACCCCACGTCCAGCCACCTTGTCATCGGCCCGGGTCTTGCCGCGCATCCAGTCGAAATAGGCCACCATGGCCCTCATCTCTGCGGAATCCAGCGGTAACGGCTTGCCGTTCATGGAACGCTGGAAGCAACCATTGATGCGGTCCTCCAGCGTGATGACGCGACCGGCCCGCGCGGCATAGCTGGGGAAGAAGGCCGACACCCCCACATAGGGCGAACCATCGGCCACGGTGCCGGCATTGAGATGGCAGCTGGCACAGTTCAGGGCATTGCCGACGTGGCCCGGCAACATCTGCCGGGTCTCGATATTGAGGCGGGCGCCCAGCGCCAGTTGAGCAGCGTTCTTCTCGGCCAGCATGTCGGCCAGGCGCGGGGTCACAAACGTTGCGGGCGTGGCCTGTCCATCGGCCAGCTCGGCACGCATGCGGCGCACACTGGCGGCATCGATGTTGGCGCTGGTACGCTGCCCCCATCGGCTACGAGCGAAATTGAGGATCTCGGCGATCTCGCCATCATCGAGGGCGGCGAAGGCCGGCATGGTCATCGCACGCGGTGCGCCCCCGGTGCGTGCAGAGCGCCAGCCAGTGAGCATGATGTGGATCAGCGAGGAGGGTTCTGCCGACTGCAGCGCCGGGTTGCCGGCCAGCGTGGGGAAGACATCCTTGACCCCGCCGCCATCGGGGCGGTGGCAATCCGCGCAGAACTGCACATAGCCCAGTCCCCCACGGGTGGTATAGAGATCCGCTGGCAAGGCGGGCGCTGCCGGCACAGGGGGCAGCTTCATCGGCAGATCCGCCGACGAGGGCGGCAGCGCGGCCAGGTAGACGCCCACGGCCAGCAGGTCCTCGTCACTCAGGTATTGGGTGCTGTGCTGGACCACATCGACCATGTTGCCCGCGACGCTGCCAAACCGGTTCCTGCCGGTCTTGAGCAATTGCGCCACGTCCTCGGGCGTCCACAGGCCGCGCAGGCTCAGCGCGCGCCAGTGTTCCACGGTTTCGCCGGCGAGGAACAGCGCCCCGCGGCGGCCGGACTCGGACATGGCCTTTTCCTGGAAGCCCAGTCCGCGCGGTGTATGGCAGGCGCCGCAATGGCCCAGTCCCTGCACGATGTAGGCGCCGCGGTTCCATTGCATGCTCTGGCTCATGTCGGGCTGGAAGCTGGCCTTGTCCAGGAACGCCCAGTTCCATACGGCCATGCCCCAGCGCTGGTTGAAAGGGAACGCCATGCCCAGCGGCTGGTTGGCCAGTTCCACCGGACGCACACCCCGCATCAGGTAGACATAGAGGGCTTGCATGTCCTCCTCGGAGATGCGCGCATAGGAGGGATAGGGCATGGCCGGATAGAGGTGGTGGCCATCGGCGGCCACCCCTTCACGCATGACCCGGTCGAACTGGGCGAAGCTGTACTGACCGATTCCGGTCTTGGCATCGGGCGTGATGTTGGTGGAGTACAGCTTGCCGAAGGGGGTGTCCAGGGGCAAGCCGCCTGCCATCGGTTTGTCGCGGTCGCGGGTGTGACAGGCCACGCAATCACCCAGGCGCGCCACATAGCGGCCGCGCAGGATCTTCTCGCGCGTGGCCGCATCGAGCGTTGGCGCCAGCACCGCGGGAAGGTCGTCGATGATGCCGGCCATCTGCACGGCAGGCGCACTGGGGGTGGTGGCAGCCTCGGCGGCCTGTGCGGGCGCTCGCGGCGCCAGCAGGAGCATGGCTAGCAGGCCGGCATGGCCAAGTTGAAGAAGTATCCGGGGGAGTTGCTCAAGAGATGTCATGGCGTCACTGTCAGTAGAGTTGCCCGTTGGCACAGGGAGTCATGCCATTGGATCAGTTCGCCACGCTCGCCATGCGCGCTGCGCTGGCCTCGTCTTGATATCCATCAACTCTATTGTCTGACAGTGACCGAGCCGTGTTGAGCGCCTTCACAAGGCGGTCAGGACCGGTCGGCAAACACCCATGCGGACAAGCTCAGGGCTTGCGCGACGACTTCCAGGACATGCGCTGCAGGATAGGCATCTTGTCGACCCACTGATGCCACAGCGCGCCCAGGATGTGCAGGCCCACCAGGAAATAGACGGCATTGCCCATGAGCTCGTGGAAATCCTTGATCGGTCCGCGCAAGGCCTCGTTCTTGGCCATCAGCACCGGCAGGGTGGCGCCGAAGAACACCACGTCGCGCCCGCCGGCCTGGGTGAAGAGGATCCCTGTGACAGGCAGGCCGATCATCACCCCATACAACAGCAGGTGGACGGCCTGTGACCCCAGGCGCTGCAGCCTGGGCAAGTCCAGCTCGGGCGGCACACCCAGCAGCTGGCGCGCCAGGATGCGTAGCAGCACCAGGATCAGCACCAGTTGCCCGGCATGCATGTGGACGGTGCGCAGCAGGTCGCGCAGCGGCTCGCCCTTGGGGATCTCGTCGCGATATTCGATAGTGGCCAGCGCCACCACGAAGAGCAGGAAGATCACCCAGTGCAGGGTGACCGAGAGGGGATGATAGTGGCTTCGCTTCATGGGGTAATCGGCTTTCCGGGAATCTGCGGTGAAACACTGAAGAAAATACCAGCGGCTTGCTGGCACCCCTGATGCTAACGGCCGAAACTTAGACAAGGCTTAGTGCTGGCCGGGTGGTGGCGCGGGCATCGCTGGCGCTGCTGCTGGCAGGATAAGACTGATCTGCAAGCCTCTTCCTTGATCCGGATCGGAAAAAGCCAGCGAAACATCGATATGCAGGCGATGGGCAATGGCCTTGACGATCGCCAGCCCCAACCCCGATCCCGGCTCCTGGTGATCATCGAGGCGGTAGAACGGCTCGAACACCTGTTGCCATTGTGCCATGGGAATGCCGGGGCCATTGTCGGCGATTACCACCCTTACCTGGCCGGGCAGCTCGCTTACCGTGATATCGATGCGCCCTCCGGCCGGGGTATAGCGGATCGCGTTGTCGATCAGGTTGTTGAGCACCAGCAGCAGTTCCAGCTCGCTGGAAGCTACGCGCGCCTCGCCCGGCGCATCCACGCCGATATCGATGTCCTTTTGCTGGGCCAGCGGCAGCAGGTTTTCCAGTACCTGGCGGATCAGGTCGCGAACGGCCAGCACGGCGATCTCCCGTGGCGGGGTCGCCTGGGTCCGCGCTAGCGTGAGCAACTGATGCAGCAAGGTCTTGGCACGCTCGATCCCGCTACGCAGGCGCGCCAGCCGCTGGCGCCCCTCCATGGTGAGTTCCGACTGCTCGAAGCGCTCGGCCTGCAATGACAGGGCGGTCAACGGGGTACGCAATTCATGGGCGGCGTCAGCCACGAAGCGTCGTTGCGCGGCAAGGGTATAGGCCACCCGCTCCAGCAGGCCATTGATGGCCTCGACGAAGGGCCGTATCTCGCTGGGCAGGGTGGTCGTTGCAATGGCTTGCAGGTCATCGTCGCGACGACGGTCGATCTCCTGGCTGAGCGCGTTGACCGGTGCCAGCAGACCGCGTACCAGGCGATGGGTCACCCACAGCAACAAGGGCAGCAGCGCGAGAAAGGGCAGCACCGCGCGCCAGGCATTGCGATAGGCGATCCGGTCGCGCACATCGGTTTCCTGGGACAAGGCGATGCGCGGTCCCGAGCGCAAGGTCCGTACATAGACGCGGAAATACTCCCCATGCGCCGGGACTGTCTGCAGACCATCCGGCAGGTCAGCGGGAAGTGCCAGTCCATGCCTCGCCGAGGGCTGCCCATGGAGCGTTCCATCGAGTCGCTGCAGGGTGATCCGGGACTCATGGTCGGCACCGGGATAGCCGCCCGCCAGGCCTTCATCAGGCAGTGCGATGTCGAGCCGGTCGAGCAGGGAAGCGACCTGCATGAGCAGGTCGTCCTGCAGGCCGATGCTGTCGTCGTAGGCCGATTTGAAGCCCAGCCAGCCGGCACCGATTGCCACCAGCAGGATAGCCCCGGTCAGCGTGAGCGACAGCCGCCACTGCAGCGAGGAGATCATTGGTCTCGTGAGACGAGCCATCCCATCCCCCTGACGTTCCTGATGGCGTCCTTGTCGAGCTTCTTGCGCAATGAATGGATCAGGAATTCGACGGCATTGCTTTCCACCTCTTCGCCCCAACCGTAGATACGTTGTTCCAGTTCGCTGCGCGAGAGGATGGCGCCGGGGCGGACCATCAAGGCATGCAACAGGGCAAACTCGCGCGCCGACAGGGCCGTGGGTTGCTGCTCGCGCCAACGGGCTGTCTTGCCTGCCACGTCCAGTTCCAGCTGACCATTGGAGAGCAGGTCGGTGGCAGCGCCGGACTTGCGGCGCAACACCGCGCGTAGTCGCGCCAGCAGCTCACCGATAGCGAAGGGCTTGAGCACGTAATCGTCGGCGCCGGCATCCAGGCCGGCGATACGGTCATCGACACCGTCGCGTGCGGTGATGACCAGCACCGGCGTGGCCTGGCGCTGGCGCAGATGGCGCAATACCTCCAGCCCGTCCTTGCCGGGCAAGCCCAGGTCCAGCAGCAGGGCGTCATAAGGCTGCAGCCCCAGCGCTCCCAGGGCCGCCTGGCCATCGCGGGTCCAGTCGACGGCGTAACCGTTGTCCTTCAGGGCGGCGCGTACCTCCTCGCCGATCATGGGGTCATCTTCGACCAGTAGTATTCTCATCGCCTCGCCTCGGGCAGCTGCCTGCCAATGGCGATAGAGTGTAAGCGAAAAGCGACACGCCGGGACAGCCAACGGCCAGCCCGGCGTGTTTGCAAGTCAATGCATCAGGCGTCCAGCCAGACGTTCTCGGCAAAGGCATAGCCCATCATCCCGCCCAGGGGAATCGGTGAGAGGCCCTTGAGCTTGCTGCTATAGCCATCCAGGCTGGCCAGGAACATCGGGATGCCGATACCGGCCTGCTCGTGGATCAGGGTCTGCATGTCGGCATACATCTGCTTGCGCTTGCCGACATCGATCTCGGCCCGGGCGCCGGTGAGCAGCTGGTCGAATTTCTCGCTCTTGTAGCGCGACTCGTTCCAGGGCGCGGACGACTGGAAGAACTGGGTCAGCAGCACATCCGCGCTGGGGCGGGGATTGACGTTGCCAAAGCCCACCGGGCTATTGAGCCAGTGATTGGACCAGTAACCCTCGGCCGGCATGCGCTTGAGTTCCAGTTCCAGCCCGATGCGCTGGGCACTCTGTTGCAGCACGGTGGCGATGTCCACCGAATACATGGCGGCGGTCGAGGCCACCACCGGCACGCGCCCGGTGATGCCGGATTTCTGCAGGTGGAACTTGGCCTTGTCCAGGTCCATCTGGCGTTGCGGCAGGCCGGCCAGGTAGAAGCGGTTGGTCGGATCGATCGGCTGGTCGTTGCCCAGCACGGCATGGCCCAGGGTGATGTTCTTCTTCATCACTTCGCGATCGAGCAGGTATTTCATGGCCATCACGAAATCCGGATTGGCGCCGGGCCCGACATCCTTGCGCAGGATCAGGTCGGTGTAGGCGCCGGACTGGGTTTCCAGGACGGCATAGCCGGCACTGCCCTTGATGCGTTCGATGGAGCGCGGGTTGAGGTTGGCCACCAGGTCCAGGCTGCCGGCCAGCAGGGCATTGACACGCGCGCTCTCGTCACTGATGCCCACCAGCTCGATCTCGTCCAGGTAGGGCTTGCCGGGCTTCCAGTAGTTGTCGTTGCGTACCATCACCGAACGGATGCCGGGCTTGAATTCCTTGAGCTTGTAGGGCCCGGTGCCGATGCCCGCATTGAAGTCGGTGGTGCCGGCCTTGACGATATGGAAGTGGAAGGTACCCACGATCACTGGCAGGTCGGCATTGGGTGCGGTGAGGGTGATGGTCACCTCGCCGGGCCCGCTTTCCTTGACGCTCTCGATCTGGTCGGCCAGCGGCTTGGCCTTGGAGGCGGTGGCCGGATCCTTGTGGCGCAGGATGGAAAAAACCACGTCGGCGGGGGTAAGGGGCTTGCCGTCATGGAAGCTGACCCCTTTGCGCAGCTTGAACACCCAGACCTTGGCATCCTTGGTGGCAAACGACTCGGCCAGTGCCGGCTGCGGCGTGAGGCTGGCGTCCAGCGAGGTCAGGCCGTTGTAGATCATAGTGCCGCGGCAGTAGTCGGTCTTGTTGGATTGCTTGGCCGGATCGAGCGTATCGCTCACCGAGGCCGTATCGCTGCCCACGGTGATGCGGCCACCCCGGCGCGGGGTCTGCGCATGGGCGCTCATGGCGGTGGTCGCCAGCCCACCTGCCAAGGTGGCTTGCATGCCGCCGGCCATGAGGATCTTGAGGATGTCGCGGCGGGTCGCGCCGCGCTGCATACAGGTCATCAGGCGCTGGCTTTCGTCGGCGCCGATGAGGTGGTCCAGACTGCTTTTTTTCTTGTCGTCCATGATGCTGCTCCTGAGTGGGGTGGCGGGATGGCGGGATGCTTAGCGGCCGGCCTCGACGGCGTCGGCCAGCTGGGCCAGGGTATGGAAGTGGTAGTCGGGCACCGTGTGGGCCGAGGCGATGGTGCCGCCCGAGCTGGCCTTGCCGTGGCGCCGTTCTATCCAGCAGGTGGTGATGCCCAGTGCCTTGGAGACGCCGATGTCGTGGTACTGGCTCTGCGCCACATGCAGGTTGTCAGCCTGGCGGTAGCCCCACTGGCCTTCGAAGCGGCCCCGTGCGTAGGCGAAGTACTGCGGATCTGGCTTCTCGCAGAGCGCATCGTCACAGCTGAGCAGCATGTCGAAGGGCTCACCGAGGGTGCGGGCGAAGTGCTGCAGGGCCCAGCTCTGGGCATTGGTCATGGTCACCAGCTTGAAGTGCTTGCGCAGGCGTTGCAGCGCCTCCACCGAATCCGGGAAGGCCGGCCAGCGGGCCACCGAATCGCGCAGGCCGCGCGCCAGTTCATCGCTGTCAGGCAGGCCCAGGCCGGGGGCGATGACGTGCCAGCAGCGTTCCAGGTCATCCGGATACCAGCCGGTGTTGCCATCGCTGCGGGCAGCGCGATAGGCCGCCAGGAAATCCTCGTCGGAAAGCTTGCTGTCGGGGACCGCCTGGCGCAGGTAGGCGAGCATGCCGCCTTCAAAGTCGATGAGAGTGCCGACGACGTCAAACGTGAGTACCTTGAAATCTTTTAGGGCCATGTCTTGCTCCGGTGCTGGATGGAAAGGGAAAACGGCAAATCGGGAGAGGTATGCGCAAGGCCGCAGGAGGACATGGCCCTGGCGTTGGCTATCAAGAATACGGGGGGAGGGACAGGCCTTTTACCCGAACTGGGGCGGCAAAACCGCACAGAATTTTGTTCTGGACGGTCTTTTTAGCATGCCGGCATGGGGGGCGCGACCATCGGGGCTGGTTACGGTAACCATTGCGGTGAAGGGTGACATGGGCGCTGCATCATGGTGATACTTGTGCAGGCGACCTGGTGTAGGTCAGAAATCCTGATCCAGTTCCGGTGGGGGTGCCACACGCAGATGCCGTGGCGTTTCCGGGTGGCTCACCAGCAAGGCGATGTCGGAGAGTTCCTGCAGACTTTCCAGTACCGTGAGGAAGACGCCAATGGAGACCCCGGCATCGCCCAGTTCGAGCCGGCCAAGCGTGCTGCGATGGATGCGCGTCCTCTGCTCCAGATCGGTCAGCGAGAGCTTGCGCGCGCGGCGCGCACGACGGATACGCGCGCCAAGACTGGCGAGCGTATCCAGGACCGCAGTAGAGGTGAAATCTGATTTTTGACGCATATATGCATCATAAACCATTTTTTGATGCATATATACATCAAAAAATAAAACCGATCCCCATTAGCCCATCAAGCCACCTTGGGCTGCCACCTGCCATCCTGCTGGTAAGGCTGGTGAGCCGGCCGCGCCAGTCCCAGGTTCTCGCGCAGGGTACGGCCCTCGTACTCGCTACGGAACAGGCCGCGCCGGCGCAGCTCCGGCAGGACCAGCGCGATGAAGTCGTCCAGCCCGGCCGGCAAGGTCGGCGGCATGATGTTGAAACCGTCCGCGCCACCCTGGGTGAACCAGGCTTCCAGCTCGTCGGCGATGCTTTCCGGCGTGCCGTACAGGGACCAGTGGCCGCGTGCCGTGGCCACACGCAGGTAGAGCTGGCGCAGCGTCAGGCCTTCGCGCCGCGCCATCGCCGTCACCAGGTGGAAGCGGCTCTTGGAACCGTTGGGTTCGCGCAGGTTTTCCGGCAAGGGGCCATCCAGCGGATAGCCGGACAGGTCGATGCCGCCCAGGTGATGCTGCAGCATCGACACGCCCACGCTGGGATGGATGAGCGATTGCAGCTCCTCATACTTTTCCTGCGCCTCGCTGTGGCTGCGGCCGACCACCGGGAACACACCGGGCATGATCTTCAGTTGATCGGGATGACGGCCATGGCGCGCCATGCGCGACTTCAGGCTGGTGTAGAAGGCCTGGGCATCGGCCAGCGACTGCTGTGCCGTGAAGATCACCTCGGCCGTGCGCGCCGCCAGTTCCTGGCCGGATTCGGAAGAACCGGCCTGTACGATCACCGGATGGCCCTGCACAGGGCGGGCCACGTTCAAGGGCCCCTTGACCGAGAAATGGGTACCGCGATGGTCGATTTCATGCAGCTTGGCCGGGTCGAAGAGCAGTCCCTCTTCGCGGTCATAGAGGAAGGCGTCGTCTTCCCAGCTATCCCACAGGCCCCGCACCACGTCGACGAATTCCTCGGCGCGCTGGTAGCGGGCAGCGTGCTCGGGATGCTTGTCGAGATTGAAGTTGCGGGCCTCATGCTCGGACCAGGAGGTCACCACGTTCCAGGCCGCACGGCCATGGCTCAGGTGATCCAGCGAGGCGAACTTGCGGGCCACGTGATAGGGCTCGTTGTAGGTGGTCGAGACGGTCGCCACCAGGCCGATATGCTCGGTCACCTGGGACAGCGCCGAGAGCAGCGTGAGCGGTTCGAAGGACGCCGCCCGGGCAGTACGGTGCAGGGTTTCCGGGTCGTGCGCGCGGATGGCTACGCCATCGGCCAGGAACAGCGCGTCGAACTTGGCCCGTTCGGCCGCCTGGGCGATCTGCCGGTAGTGGGCGATGTTCTGGCCGGCATCGGGCTGTGCCCCGGGATGACGCCAGCCGGCCACATGATGGCCGGTGGCCATCACGAAGGCGCCCAGCTTCATCTGCTTGCGCGGCGCATTCATGGCGCCACCGTCGCTGGTTGTGCGGCTGCGGACTGTGGCACGCGGATCGATTCGACCGGCTTGCGCTGCACGCTGCGCGAGACGCTGGAGCGGCCATCCACCGATACCGGCACGTCGCCGGCCACCGTGACCCGGCGTACCACGCGATGCTGGTCGCCATAATCGTTGACGGCATAGTGCTGGGTGGCGCGGTTGTCCCAGATCGCCACGTCGCCCACCGACCAGCGCCAGCGCACGGTGTTTTCCAGGCGGGTGATGTAGCTTTCCAGGAGCTTGAGCAGGTGTTCCGAATCCGGTGTGGGGTAACCCAGCAGCTTCTTGACGAAGTGCCCCAGCACCAGCGTGCGCTCACCACTCTCGGGATGCACCCGTACCACCGGATGCTCGGTCTCGTAGAGGGTGGAGGTAAAGACTTCGCGATAGCGTTTCAGGCCGGCCTCGGTGGTATTGAAGCGGGCCGCATAATCGTAGTCGTTGGTATGCAGCGCCCACAGCTGGTCGGCCAGCTGGCGCAGCGCCGGCGGCAGGTCCTGGTAGGCCTGGGCGGTATTGGCCCAGACCGTGTCGCCACCGGCGGCCGGGATCACCACCGCGCGCAGGATGGAAGCTTGCGGATAGGCCACGTCGAAAGTCACGTCGGTATGCCAGGAGTTGGCGCGCCCGCCGTGTTCGGAATCCAGTTCCAGCAGGTAGCCGGTGCCATCGCGTACCGGCACCGTGGGATGCGCCACCAGCTCACCCCAGAGCTTGCCGAAGGCTTCCTGGCCGGCATCGTCGAGGTGGTGCTGGCCACGGAAGAACAACACCTTGTAGCGCAGCAGCGCCGCCTGCACGGCGGCAAAGGTGGCCGGATCCAGCGCGGCCGAGAGGCGGATGTTGCGTACTTCCGCGCCGATGCGGCCGGCGACCGGGTGGATCTCAAGCAGGGTGTCAGACATGGCGGATCTCCTTGTTGGTAGGGCAGTACGGGATATCGGGAACAACCTCGCTACTGGCCTGCGGCACCGGTCTTGCAATGACGGCAGGCGATATTGCTGGTATCGGGTCGGGTGTCGCTGACGAAGCCGTCCCGATTGGGCATGCGCACGGCCGCCAGCGAGGCGGCGTCAAGCACCGTGTCGGCCGGCACGATGCCGTTGAGATGAAGCAGATAGGCACTGACCGCATAGACCTCATCGGCAGTCAGGCTCTTGGGCGCGTTGTAGGGCATGGCGCGGTTGATGAAGTCGAATAGCGTGGTGGCATAGGGCCAGAAACTGCCGATGGTCTTCAGCGGCGTGGCCGTGGCCAGGCTGCCGCGCCCACCCACCAGGGCATCGGCCGGATTGCCCTGGCCTTTATCGCCATGGCAGGCCGCGCATTGCTGCGCATAGAGCACGCGCCCCTGCGCCACGCTGCCGCAGCCCGCCGGCAGGCCGGCGCCCTGGGCATCGACATCGATGTTCCAGGGCGCCACGGTACGCTCGGCCAGGGGTTGGCCGATACCGTAGGCCTGGGCACGGGCATGGCCTGCCGGCAGCGCTAGCAGCGCCAGCAGGATCGCCGGCAGCAGCCGCGCCAGCGCGGCCATCCGGCTAGACCTGGACATTGGTAATGACGCCATCGGCAGCCACCTTCCAGCTCTGGATTGCATTGAAGTGATAGTTCGATTCCAGCCCGCGCGCATCGACCAGTTGCCGCCCGGTCGGTTGCACATAGCCGCTCTCGTCGATGGCCCGGCTTTGCAGCACGGTGGGTGCGCCGTTCCAGCGCCAGGGCAGGGTGAAGCGCGTGAGCGCGCGATCGAGCACCGGTTCCTGCAAGGTGGCCGTACTCCAGTTGCGCCCGCCATCGGTGGAGACATCGACGCGCTTGATGCGACCGCGCCCGGTCCAGGCCAGTCCCGATATCTGGTAGAAGCCCGCTTCGCGCAAGCGATGATCGGGCGCCGGGAAGGTGATGACCGACTTGGTCTCCATCAGGAAGGTGAATTGCCGCGCCGTGCCATCGGGCAGGGAGTCGGTGTACTTGGAAGTTTCCTCGCGCGACATGAAGGGCGCACTGCCGATCTTGAGGCGGCGCAGCCATTTGACGCTCATGTTGCCCTCGAAGCCGGGCAGCAACAGGCGTAGCGGATAGCCGTGTTCGGGGCGCAGGCGTTCGCCGTTCTGGGCATACACCAGCAGGGCATCGTCGAGCGCCTTGCTGATGGGGATGCTGCGTGACATGCCGGCGGCATCAGCTCCCTCGGCCAGGATCCAGCTCGCCTGCGGATCCACGCCCACTTCTTCCAGCACGACAGACAGTGGCACGCCGGTCCACTCGCAGCAGGACAGCAGGCCATGGCTGAATTGCAGCGAGGCCGTGCCCGGCCCCTTCCATTCGCGTCCGGTATTGCCCGAACACTCCAGGAAGTGGATGCGCGACACCGAGGGCAGGCGCACCAGGTCGTCCATCGTAAAGAGCGTCGGCCGTGCCACCAGACCATGTACCGCCAGGCGGTGCTGGCCAGGGTCGATCAGCGGGATGCCGGCATGATGGCGTTCGAACACCAGGCCGGTCGGCGTGATGATGCCGAACAGGTCCTGCAGCGGCGTCATCGAGGAATTGGCGCCGGGGAAGGGCGCGCTGCCTCGCGAGCGGCGCACCACGTTCTTTTCATACGGCGAGGGCTGGCCGTATGGATGCCACAGCGCCGGCTCGCCGGGGGCCTTGCTCCACGGCGCCACCTCCAGCGGCTGGGCCTGGCCAGCTGGCGCAGCAGACACCGCCGGGGCCAGCGCGGCACCTGCCAGGGCAGTCCCGGCACGCAGAAACTGGCGTCGGCTGGAGGGAGGAACGGGGCGGCTCATACCGCGAATTGCCACAAGGCGGCCGGCAAGGGCGGCGCGGGCGCGCGTTCTGGCTTGAGCGGTGGTTCGGCCAGGCTGGCGCTGTCGTGCGAGAACTCGTCGAGCACCTGCTGCTTGACGCTGGCAAAGCCGAGGTCGGTGCGGTCGCGCGGATGGGCCAGCGGCACCGGCACGATGCGGCGCACGCGCCCCGGGCGCGGCTCCATCACCACCACCTTGTCACCCAGGTAGACCGCTTCTTCGACGTCGTGGGTCACCAGGATCATGGTGATGCCCTCGGCCTGCCAGACGCGGTGCAGCTCCTGTTGCAGGTAGGCGCGGGTCATGGCGTCGAGTGCGCCGAAGGGTTCGTCCAGCAACAGTATCTCGGGTTTACTCACCAGCGCGCGGGCAATGGCCACGCGCTGCGCCATGCCGCCCGACAACTGATGCGGATAGGACTTCTCGAAGCCCTGCAAGCCCACCAGGGCGATATGCTCGCGCACCGCCTCGCGCTTTTGCGCGGCCGTGCCGGGCGCATTGAGCAGGCCCAGTTCGATATTGCCTTCCACGGTCAGCCAGGGGAACAGGCGGTGCTCCTGGAACACGATACCGCGCTGCAGGCTGGTGCCCACGATGCGCTGGCCATCCAGCAGGACCTGGCCCTGGTACTGGTCTTCCAGCCCCACGATCAGGCGCAGCAGGGTGGACTTGCCGCAACCGCTGGTGCCGACGATGCTCACGAATTCGCCCGGTGCGATGTGCAGCGTCACATCCTCCAGCACGGCCAGCTCGCCGTCCTTGACGTCATACGATTTACTGAGGTGCTGGATTTCCAGCGTACCGGCCTGGGCCATCATTGCTCCTTGAAAAATTCAGAATTGCGCCACCGATCGGCCGCGCCAGGCCAGCAGGCGGCGCTCGATGCGTGCGGCGAGCCAGTTCAGGGCAAAGCCGACAAAACCCACCACCAGCACGCCGAAGATCACCAGGTCCATCAGGAACAGTTCACGCCCATCGATCATGGTGTTGCCGATGCCCTGGCCCGAGACCAGCAGGTATTCCGCCCCCAGCGTGGCCAGCCAGGCATACACCAGGGCCAGGTGGATGCCGGCCAGGATGGACGGCGCGGCCGCCGGCAGCACCAGCTTGGTCAGCCATTGGCGGCGGCTGAACTTGAGCACGCGGGCCGCCTCGATCAGTTCGCCCGGCACGCTGCGGATGCCCTCGAAGGTGTTCAACACCACCGGAAAGAACGCCGCCAGCGACAGGAAAGCCACCTTGGCCGCATCGCCCAGGCCGAACCACACCGACAGCAAGGGGATCCAGGCAAACAGCGAGATCTGTTTCAGCGTATGGAAGGTCGGCCCGATCATGCGTTCGAACAGCCGCGACAGCCCGAAGGCGATACCGAAGGCCAGTCCGGCCGTCACGCCAATGGCCAGGCCGATGAGATCGCGCCGCAGGCTGGCCGCCAGGGCGCGTGCCAGGTCGCCGCTGAGCAACTGCTGCACGGCGGTATCCCACACCTTGCCCGGGGGCACCAGCAGCGGCGAGCTGGACCAGTGCAGGCGCGCCGCGAGCCACCACAGCAACACCAGCGCAACGGGCAGGACCCAGCCGCGCAGGGCCGGCGGCACCGGGTGACGGTCATGTCGGGAGGTACTCATAGCGTCTCCTCAAAAACCGCTGCGGCGCCAGCCGAGCAAGATCACTTCGATACGCGCCAGCACCTGGTCGCCGAGGTAACCCACCACGCCCACTACCGCCACGGCGGCAATCACCACGTCCAGCTGGAACAGCTGACGACCGAACACGATCATGTAGCCCAGCCCCTCGGAGGAAGCCAGCAGCTCCACTACCACCAGCGCCAGCCAGGCATGCGTGAAGCCATAGCGCACGCCGTTCCAGATCGGCGGCAGCGCCGCCGGGAAGATCACCCGCCACAGCAGCTGCCAGCGCGAAAAGCGCAGCACCCGCGCCACCTCGACATAGCGCGCCGGTACGTTCTCGATGCCCTTGTAGGTGTTGACTGCAATGGGCACCAGTGCCGCCTTGGCGATGAGGATGATCTTGAGTGCCTCGTCGATGCCCACGAGCAGCATCAGCAGGGGCAGCCAGCCCAGCACCGGCACCTGGCTGAAGGCCTTGAAGAAGGGATAGACGTAGTCCTTGAACAGCGGCGACAGGCCCATGGCCACGCCCAGCAGCAAGCCGCCGGCCACGCCCACGCCAAAGCCCAGCAACACGCGCAGAAGACTGATGCCCAGGTTGTCGAGCAGCTCGCCCGATTGCGCCAGGTCGATGAAGGTCGCCAGCACCGCTTGCGGCGAGGGCAACACCTGCGGCGCGATCCAGCCCAGTTGCGCGGCCACCGTCCAGAGCAGCAGCAAGCCCAGCGGGAAAGGCAGCGCCAGCCAGAACGTGGCGTGGCGACCGAAGAAGGCCGTGTAGGCGTTGCCTGCGGGCGCCGCGCCGGCCGTCGGGAGTGAGGCCGTCAATGCGGCCGGTGGCGTGCTCATCGCTCAGGCTCCCAGGATCTTGCCATCGGGCTGGAACACCGGCCAGAAGTTCTCCAGCTTCAAGTCCTTCAGGGCTGCCTTGAGGTAGCTCTGGTCGATCCACTGGTCCACATCGAAGCGGGCGCGGCTGAGCTTGAAGCGATAGGCCTGTTCCACCGAGTCCTTGTAGCGGGCGACGAGGAAGGGATCGAAGTTGGGATTGATGCGCACCCGCAGCGGCTGGCCGTCGTAGTCTTCGCGCCAGTGCTCGTAGGGCGTGCCGGCCTTGGCCCAGAGATGCAGCACCTCGTCGCGGTTGACCTCGTCGGAAGCCCACTTGGCCGCCTTGACGAAGACCTTGACCACGCGCGCGGTGGTGTCCGGATAGTGCTGGGCGAACTGCTCGGTCACCAGCACATGCGACTGGGTGGTGAAGATGGGTGAGCCGCCCTTGCTGGTGAAGACGATGCGGGCTGCATTCTTGTCGCGCAGGCGTAGCAGATTGATGTTGCCGAAGGCGGCGTCGATGTCCTTGGTCGACAGCGCCGCCAGCGTGGTGGCCTGGTCCAGGTTGATGGAACGCAGGTCGCGCTCCTGCAGGCCATTGGCTTCGAGTACGCGGTTGATGGGCAACTGCGCATTGGTGCCCTTGAAGATGGCCACGCGCTTGCCGCGCAAGTCCTTGACCGACTGGATCGGCGAATCCGGTGGCACCGCCAGGTAGATGTTGGAGCGCACGCCGGTGGCCAGCACCAGCTTGGTCTTCAGGCCCGCAGCACGTGCCACGATGGCCGGCAGGTCGCCCTGGAAGGCGAAGTCCAGTTGCTGGTTGGTCAGTGCCTCGTTCACCGCAGGGCCGGCGCCCTTGAAGAAGAACCATTCGACCTTGATGCCATCGGCCTTGAATTCTTCCTCGACCCAGCCCTTGGCATTGGCCACCGCCGCCGAACTGCCCGAGAACACCGGTGGATTGCCGATGCCCGGTTGCGCCACGCCGATGCGGATGACATCGGGCCGGGCGGATGCAGCGCGCAGTGGCAGCGCCGGCAGGGTGAGCAGGGCGGCGCTGCCTAGCGCCAGGTGTTTAAGGAGGTCGCGGCGATCCGATTGCATGGAGGTCCTTTCTGAACCGTGGCGTGGAGAGGGTTCAACATGAGCTGCCAGCCAGTATAGAAAGGGGAAATTGGCCTCGGAAACGAATGAATTCGTATGTGCTTATGCGGTGCCCGGCGGCTGGCATCGAAGCGCCGCCGGATAGGCGGGCAGCGTCGCTGGCGCAAAGAATTCCGACGATATTTGCAAGTTCAATGTGCTCTCCTGCAGCACGCTCAGCATCACCGCAGGCACTTCGTGCGAAAATCCCATGACACGCAAGATGGTAGATACATTGTATCTACGCAACACTTGAACCGCCGGATACATGTTTATACAATGTATCTACGTCATGGAGATATGCATGGAACTTTCTATCCAGAAATGGGGCAACAGCGCGGCAGTGCGCCTGTCGACCGAATTTCTCAGCCTGCTCAATGTCAAGCTGGGTGACAAGCTCACGGTCGATATCCGCCCCGAAGGCGCGCTACTGAAGCCAAAACGCCATACCTATGCGCTCGAAGACCTGGTCGCCCAATGCGACCTCAAGGCGCCAGAACCGGCGGACATGGCCGCGTGGAGCAAGCTCAAGCCGGTAGGCCGCGAAACATGGTGAGGCGCGTCAAGTTCGAGCGTGGCGACATCGTGGTCGTCAACCTGGAACCGACACAGGGTCATGAACAGCGCGGCGAGCATCGCCCCGCGCTGATCCTGTCGACGTCGGTGTTCAATGTGATGGGCACGGTGCTGGTGGCGCCCATCACGCAGGGAGGTGACTTTGCCAGGCATGCCGGTTTCGCCGTCAACCTGAGCGGCGCCGGCACCCGCACGCAAGGCGCGGCGCTGGTCAACCAGATCCGCATGATGGACCTGGAAGCCAGGGGCGCGCGCAAGATCGAGAAGGCCCCCGAGGTCGTGGTCGATGATGCCCTGGCACGCCTGCAGGCCATCCTCGACTAGGCCGGCAAGCGATCCAGCCGGAAGGCCTCCAGCTCCCCTTCGCGGCATTGCGCGATCAGTGCCGTCTCCCAGGCCAGGTACTGGCGTGCCGCTTCGGCATTGCCTTCATGACGGTCATGCACGAAGAAGAGGTAGTCGATGCGCTGCTGCGGCGATAGTGCAGCGGCATCCACGGCCGTGGGCCAGTTGGCCTGGCGCAGCGGTTCCAGTCCGGCGATCCAGGCCAGTTCGCTGACACCGGCCTCGCGCAGGTCCTGCGCGGCCAGCGCGGCGATGGCTTCGCTGTCGGCAATCAGGTAGACCGTGTGCGGCGTTGCCTCCTGTGACTTGATCCATTCCGCCAGTTGCCCGCGTACCAGCCACTGGCTGGCCAGGGCATGTTCCTTGAGATAGGCGGCGCTGCTGCGCAGGTCGAGCAGACGGGCCATGCCCTGCTTGACCTGCTGCGTGACCTGCCTGGCGTCGGCGCGGGGTAGCGTCCATCCGGCCACCGGCGCCGAGGGAAGGCGCAGCGGGGTGGCGATACCCTGTTCCAGCACGGCCACCTCGAAGCCCAGCTGATACAGCCAGCTGGCCACCACCGGGGCACGTACCTGCTCATCGTCCAGCAGGATCAGGCGGCTGTTGCGCACCCCCACGTACTGGTCGGTGGCCTGGATCAGCTGGCCACCGGGCGCATGCGCGGCACCAGGCAGGGTGCGGGCGCGATACTCGGCCTCGCTGCGGATATCCAGCACGAAGGTGGTGCGGCTGCTGTCGTCGATCCAGGCCTGGGCCTGGGCGGCATCCAGTCGGGCGATGCCGAAGTGGCGGCGCAAGCGCTCGGCCGCTCCACGCGCGGCCGTCAGGTCCTCGGGGACCTGGTCGGGATAGCGCGCCTGGCTGCCATGTTCCAGCTGCAGGCCAGCCAGGTACCAGCCCTGGGTGCCGTTTTCCAGCGCCAGCACCGGATTGGCCAGCTGCAGGTTGCGCAGGGTCTGCGCGCCCAGGATGCTGCGCGTGCGGCCGGCGCAGTTGACCACCACCGGCACATCGGCATCGGGCACCAGCGCAGCGATGCGATAGGCCAGTTCGCCATTGGGGCAGGCCACCGAGCCGGGGATGGTCATCTTGTGGTGTTCTTCCAGCGTGCGGCCATCGAGCAGGACGAAGGGCTTGCCTTCGCGCCGCCATTGTTCCAGTTCCAGCGCGCTGATGTGAGGCGTGTGATAGGCATGCTCGACCAGTTCGCCAAAGGTCTTGGAGGGCAGGTTGACGCCCTTGAAGAGCGTATGGCCAGCCGCCGCCCAGCCCGGCACGCCGCCGTCCAGCACCAGTACCTGACGATAGCCCAGGGCTTCCAGGCGGGTGGCCGCGCGGCTGGCGACGCCGTCGTTGTCGTCCACCAGCACGACACGGACTTCCTTGCGCGGCGCCAGGCGCGGGACATCCAGTTCCAGGCGGCTATAGGGCAGCGGGGTGGCGAAGAACTGGTGTCCTTCACCGAATTGACCGGCTTCGCGGACATCGAAGAGCGCCAGTTCGGCGCGTTCGTCCAGCCAGTGTTTCAGGGTCGTCGAAGAGATGAGATCAGCCATGATGTCGGTAGCGCTTCAGTGGGAAAGGGCCGCCTGGAAGGCGCGCGAGAGATCGTCGATCAGGTCGTTGGGGTTTTCCAGTCCGACATGCAGGCGCACCACCGGCTGGCTACCCTGATAGTAGCTGTGCTCGGCCAGGCGCGCCGGCGCGGCCAGCTGCACCAGGCTTTCGTAGCCCCCCCAGGAGGCGCCGATGGCAAACAGTTCCAGCGTATCGATGAAGCGGCGGGCCTGCTCGCCGTCGGCCTGGCGGAAGGCAAACGACAGCAGGCCATTGGCGCCGCTGAAGTCGCGCTTCCACAGGGCATGGCCGGGGTCGGAGGGCAGCGCCGGGTAGAACACGCGTTCCACTTGCGGATGCGATTCCAGGTACTGCGCCACCTGCAAGGCATTGACCTGGTGCTGCGCCAGCCGTACCGGCAGGGTGCGGATGCCGCGCAGGGACAGGTAGGCATCATCCGGGCTGACGGCCAGTCCCAGGCTGTCGCTGGCCTCGCGCAGGCGCTGCGCCAGTGCATCGTCATTGACCACCACGGCGCCCTGCATGACATCCGAATGGCCGCAGATGTACTTGGTCGCCGCCAGGATGGATACCTGCGCCCCCAGTTGCAGCGGGCGATACAGGTAACCCGAGGCCCAGGTATTGTCGGTGGCCACGATCACGCCGTGGCGTTGCGCCAGGGCCGACAGGGCCGGCAGGTCGGGGATCTCATAGAGCAGCGAGCTGGGTGCCTCCAGGTAGAGCAGGCGCGTCTCTGGCCGGATCAGGCTGGCGACGTCGTCGCGCGAGGGCGAGAAATAGCTCAGTTCGATGCCAAAGCGCTTGAGCAGGCTATGGTCCACCCGTCGCAATGGCGAATAGACACTGTCCTGCACCAGCGCATGCTCGCCCGGCGAGAGCAGGGCCAGCAGCGTGAGCGTGATGGCGCCCAGGCCCGAGGGCGCCAGGAAGCAATGGCGACCGCCTTCCAGGGTGGCGATGGCGCTCTCCAGCGCACGGTGGGTGTCCAGGCCATGGCGGCCATAGGCGGCCACGTTCTCGCCGGCGGCGCGGCGCTGGTGGATGTCGTCGTACTCGGCCGTGCTGGCATAGCGCAGGGTGCTGGTGCGCACCACCGGCACATTGACCGGGCCGGTACCGGAGGCCAGCGGCGGCGTGCCGGCGTGGATCAGTTCGGTGTGCAGGTGGCGGCTCATGCGGCTTTCTCCGCGCGGTTGAAGAAGTTCTGGTTGTAGTTGAGGATGCGTCCGCTCTGCGGGTCGATGCCGATGCGCCCAGTCAGCGTATCCAGCGGGCGCCCATAGAGGTGGAAGTGCAGGGTCGGTGCATTGCCCTGCACATGGATGCTGTGCAGGTCGTCCGGCAGGAAGCTGATCGGCGTGCCGGGCTGCACCACCAGCTCGCGGGCCAGGCGGATGCGCGCCTGTTCGGGGTCTGAGCGATCATCCTCGCGCTCATAGAGACGATTGAGTTCCTCGCCGCTGACGGCCACGATCACCGCCCAGGTGTCATGGTTGTGCGGGAAGGTGGTCTTGCCGGGGATGATGGAATTGAGATACAGGGCGATATCGTCCTTGTCGGTGTCGGCACCTTCGTGGTTGAGGTAGTAGCGGGTCGAGGTAGCACCGCTGTCGGCCTGTGGCGGCGGGAAATCGGCGAAGTTGAACAGGTCGCGGCGTTCGGCCAGCTCCTGCAAGACCTCGGTGATGGCCTGCAGCGCCGTGCGGCTGATGCCCTCTTGGCCCTGCTGTTGTTCGATCTGGCGGATGCGGGCCAGGGTGGATGCCACGGCAGTGGCGCGTTCTTGGGCGATGCTCATGAGGGTGTCCTCTCTGTGATCTGGTTCTGGTGGGGCGGCTAGACCGAGAAGCTCAGCCGCTTGAAGTCGATGGGCGCGAAGCTGTTGCGTGCCGTGGCACGTTCGCCATTGAGCGCGCGGTTGAGGAAGGCGCGGGTGCGCTCGTTGTCCGGTTCGGTAAAGATGTGATGGGCCGGGCCATGCTCGACGACCCGGCCGCTTTCGATGAAATAGACCTGGTCGCTGACTTCCTCGGCAAAGCGCATTTCATGGGTGACCAGCACGCAGGTCATGCCCTCCTGCACCAGTTCACGGATCACGGTGAGCACCTCGCCCACCATTTCCGGGTCCAGCGCCGAGGTCACTTCATCGAAGAGGATCAGTTCCGGCTGCATGGCCAGCGCGCGGGCAATGGCCACGCGCTGCTGCTGGCCGCCGGAGAGCTCGCCCGGATAGGCATCGGCCTTGCCGGCCAGGCGTACCCGCTCCAGCAGCGCGAGCGCACGGCTGCGCGCGCTGGCGCGGTCCAGGCCGAGGATGCGGATCGGCGCCATCACCAGGTTCTCCAGCACCGTCAGGTGCGGGAACAGGTTGTATTGCTGGAACACGAAGCCCACGCGCTGGCGCAATTGCGCCAGTTGCGCCTCGGACTTGAGGGCAGGGATGTCCACGCCGTCGAGCACGATCTGGCCCGCCTGAGGTCGCAGCAGCCCCGTCACGCAGCGCAGGATGGTGGACTTGCCCGAGCCGGAAGGCCCGATGATGGAGACCGCCTGCCCGCGCTGCACCTCCAGGTCGATGCCGCGCAGGATGGCGTTGCCGCCCAGCGTGAGCTGCACATCGCGCAGGCTGACCAGGGGCTGTGCGCTGGTTGGGGTGTCAATGGAAGGCATGTTTCTTTTCCAGGTATTGCGTCAAACGCGAAATCGGATAGCAGTAGAGGAAGAACAGCAGCAGCGTCAGGAAGTACACGGCCACCGTGAAATCGACCCGGTTGACCGTGCTGCTGGCGATCTGTGCGGTGTCCAGCAGGTCCTTCACCCCCACCAGCGAAGCCAGGGCGGTGCCCATGGTGATGGTGGCGTACAGGTTCATCCAGGGCGGCAGCATGCGGCGCAGGCACTGTGGCAGGATCACCCAGCGATAGGCCTGCGAACGACGCAACCCCAGCAGGGCGGCAGCCTCCCACTGTGCCGAGGGGATCGAGCCGATGGCGCCACGGAAGATCTCGGCCACATTGGCACTGGCCGGCAGGGCCAGGCCGAGGGTCACCTTGATCCAGTCCGGGAAGGCCACATAGTGGCTGCCCAGGTGCAGTTCGAAGGGGAAGACGTAGGTGCTGAAATAGATCAGGATCAGCATCGGCGCATTGCGAAACACCTGCACATACCAGCGTGCCAGGCGCGCCACCGGCACCAGCGGTGAGAGCTGCAGCGCCCCCACGAACAGGCCCGCCACCGTGCCGATGGCAATGGCCAGCACGCTGATCTGGATGTTGGAGAGCATGCCCCACAGCAGCGCCGGCAGCCAGCGTTGCAGGTGGGCGGCCAACGGCCAGCCCTGCCAGGCCGGGATCAGCCACAGCACCAGCACCGCCAGCAATGCCGCCAGCGCCACGGCGCCGAGCGCTGGCAGGGTGATGCTGCGCAGGTTGCGCCCGCTCGCCAGGGTGATCGGGGCCGTCAGTTCACTGTTATCGGCCATAGCCAGGCATCCTCCAGTGTTGTTCCAGTACACGTCCGGCCTGGTTGACCAGCCAGGTCAGCACGCCGAAGAAGACCAGCATCAGCAGCATCAGCTCCAGCACGTTGTCGCGCTGGCTCCAGATCATGATGGACTGGTAGGTCACGTCACCCACCGCGATGGCCGAGGCCACCGTGGTCATCTTGACCAGGTCCACCAGGTTGTTGACCAGGCTGGGCAAGGCAAAGCGCAGCGCCAGCGGAAACTGCACCAGCCACAGCCGCCGCGTGGGCGAAAAGCCCAGCGAGGCCGCCGCCTCCAGCATCACCGGCGGCACCGCCTGCAGCCCGGCGCGCAGTGACTCGGCATGGAAGGCCGCCTTGTGCAGCGAGATCACGATCACCACCCAGATGAAGGGCGTGAGCGGATTGCCGCCGGAGAGCTTCAGGGCTTCGGTCAGCAGCATGTTGAGTACCAGGAAGGCGCAATAAAGCTGGACCAGCGTGGGCGTGTTGCGGGTCAGCTCGACGAAGCCGCGCGCCAGCCAGGCCAGCGCACGCTGGCGCGACACCAGCATGGCCGCTAGCAACAGGCCGGCCGCCAGACTGCAGACGATGGCCGCCAGCGTCAGTTCGATCGTCACCACCAGCCCATGCAGGAAGGAGGTACGCTCGCTGGCCGCGAGCAGGAAATCATAGTTGAGGCCGGCCAGCTTGATGGCCGCCACGGCGGCCTCAGGCCACTGCGAGATCGTCATGCCGGTCGCTCAGGCGCTCTTGAACTTGTTGTGCAGCTCGGGCAGGGCCGGCGAAGGCGGGGTGATGCCCAGCTTCTTCTCTGTGGCGATCAGCCAGCCGCTCTTGTGCCAGCCTTGCACGATCTTGTCGATGGCAGCAGCGGTATCCTGCTCGCCCTTGCGGGTCCATACCACCGAGTTGCCGGGGATCAGCTCCGGCGCGATGGTGCGGTAGCTCTTCCATTCCGGATTGGTGGCTACGAGCGGATTGAGCAGGGTGGCGTCATGCACGGCCGCCACGCAATTGCCTCCGCGCAGCGCCAGCAGCGACTCCGAGGAGCCCTTGAAGCCCTTGGGGGTGGCACCGTAATCGTTGGCCAGCGGCTTGGCGTAGTTGCTGCCCTGGGACAGGCAGACTTCCTTGCCGCGCAGGTCTTCCCAGCGGCGGATGGGGCTGTCGGCGGGGACGATGGCGATGCCGCCGACGCGATAGAACGGGGTCGGTGCAAAGCCCAGGATCTCGTTGCGCTCCTGGGTCCATTCCATGCCGGCGATGAGCAGGTCGACCTTGCCCTGTTGCAGCAACTGCACGCGGTTGGAGGGCTGCACCTGCACGGTTTCCAGCTCCACACCCAGCTGGCGGGCAATGTCCTGGGCCAGCTCGACGTTCCAGCCGACCGGCTTCTGGTTGGACGGATCGATGGAGCCGAAGGGACCGCCGGAGAGCATCACACCGACCACGATCTTGTGGCGGCTCTTGATCTTGTCCAGGGTGGCATCGGCGTGTGCGGACGAGGCGCCCAGCAGGATGGCGGCGCCGGCTACGGCGGTGGCAATGCGGCTTGGGGAGAATGCGGAGAAATTAGACTTGCTCATGGAGTGGGTTCATTCCTGTTGCGTGGAAGTCGCTCACTCTAATGAATGGGGCAAGCTGCGCGGAACGAATAAAAATCGATATCCTTATGCGTTTAGCGCACTTCAGCCCGCCCCCGGACGAGCCGCCGGCTGATAGTAGCGGCCGACCCGCAGCGCGCATTGCTCCAACGCCGAGCACAGGATGAAATACAGCAGCCCCACCAGCAGGAACACCTCGGCCGGATACACCATCAGGCGGCTGTTGACCTGGGCCGCCACGAAGGACAACTCGCCCACGCCGACGATATAGGCCAGCGAACTGTCCTTGATCAGCGTGACCCATTGGTTGACGAAGGAGGGCAGCATGATCTGCAGCGCCTGCGGCAGGATGATGTAGCGTAGCACCTGCCCGCGCGGCATCCCCAGCGACAGGGCGGCCTGCCACTGGCCGCTGCCGATACCGTGGATGCCGGCGGCCACCGCGTGGGCCAGGTAGGCGCCGCCGACCAGGGAGAGCGCCAGCATCACCGACAGCACGCCCGGCACGTCGATGCCGAAGGCGATGGGCAAGAGGAAGTAGGTCCAGAAGATCAGCATCAATACCGGGATGGCGCGCAGGAAACCCAGCACCACCACCAGCAGACGATGCCATGGCCCCTGGCCGACGGCCAGCAGGATCCCCAGCAACAGTCCCAGCACGGCAGAGAGCACGGCCGAGCCGGCCGAAAGGGCCAGCGTCAGCGCCGCGCCACCTAGCGGCCCATCCGGATAATTACCCCAGAGCAGGTAGGGCAGGTTGTCATTCAATACGGCCAGTTGCATCAATGCCTCCCCTGGCGCAGGCGGCGCGCACGCAGATGCCGGTGGCCGGCGGTTTCCATCAGGGCGATGGCGCCGATGTAGAGCAGGGTGGCCACGCCGAAGGCCTGGAAGGCCAGGAAGGTCTCGGACTCCACCTGGCGCGAGGCATAGGACAGCTCGGCCAGGCCGATGCCCATGGTCAGGGAGGTGTTCTTGAGGATGTTCATGTACTGGCCCAGCAGCGAAGGCAGGATCAGTCGGATCGCCTGTGGCAGCACGATGTGACGCAGCACCTGGCCGCGCGTCATGCCGATGGCAGCAGCGGCCAGGGCTTGCCCGGCCGGCACGCCACGCAGGCCGGAGCGGATCTCCTCGCCGATGTAGGCGGTGGAGTAGAACACCAGCCCGCACAGCGCCGAGAGGAATTCATAGGACGGCCATGGCAGCGCCAGCGGGCCGAACAGGTGCAGGACGTGGTCGCCATTGAGCCACTCCATCGCGCCCTCGGGAAACAGGCTGGGTACGCCGAAATACCAGAACAGCAACTGCACCAGCAGCGGCGTATTGCGGAACAACGAGGTATAGAGCGTCGCCGGCACGCTCAGCAGCGGTGAGTGGCTGGCCCGCGCACTGGCCAGCACTGCCCCCAGCAAGGTCGCCAGCAGGGCCACCAGGGCTGTGAGCCACAGCGTGACCAGGAAACCCTGCCACATCCACAGCAGGTACTTGGGCGCCAGCCAGGGGCCGGCAAGGAAATGGGACATCATCGGAACCGATCGGAATCAACGGGGCACAACGACAAGCGGCCGGCACAATGCCGGCCGCCTTGCCGCTGGAGGGAAATGATTTACTTCTGGCTCAGGCGGGTATCGCCGATCTTGAACAGGCGCGGCAGCGGCTGGGCGCTTTGCGGGCCGAACCACTTGTCATAGATCTGCTGGGCGGTACCGTTCTTTTCCAGCTCGCGCAGCCAGTCGTTGAGGTAGCTCACCAGGCGGGTCTCGCCCTTGGGCACGCCCACGCCTTCATATTCTTCCGAGATGGCGAAGGCCGGGATCTCGTACTTATCCTTGTCCGGCAGCGTGGCCAGGATCGCGGTCAGCTTGGTGCCATCCTGGCTCAGGGCCTGGATATTGCCGTTGCGCAGGGCGGCCAGGCCCAGCGGGGTATCGTCATAGAGCACGACCTTGGTATCGGGATACTTCTCGCGCAGGGTGGTTTCCATGGTGGTGCCCTTGTCGGTGCCCACGCGGACCTTCCTGATGTCCTCAGCGCTCTTGAGGGTGCCTTTCTTCGCCAGGAACTGCTGGCCGGAGGCGATGTAGGGGATGCTGAAGTCGATCACCTTGGCGCGATCCTCGGTGATGGTGAAGTTGGCGAAGACCAGGTCGACCTTGTTGGAGGTCAGCAGGGGAATGCGGTTGGCCGGATTGGTCGGCACGATCTCCACCTTCACGCCCAGCTTCTTGCCCAGTTCGTTGGCATAGTCCACGTCCAGGCCGACGATCTTGCGGGTGGTGGCATCGATATAGCCGAAGGGCGGGTTGCCATCGAAGGCGGCCACGCGCAGTACGCCGGCCTTCTTGATATCGTCGAGCTTGTCGGCATGGGCTGCGCCCGAAGCCAGGGCCAGTGCCAGGAACAACGGCGTGAAAGCCGTTTTCAGAGTCAGCGATTGCATAGGATCTTCCCTTGTTGTTGTGGAGTCAGGAACGCCGCCGCACAGGCCTGCATCGGTGCTCGTGGCGAACCGGGCCGGCGCTGGCGTGGCGATCTGGTGCGGCATGCACCAAATGGGAGCGAGTATAGGAAGGCGGGACAGGATGAGGAACGACTATTTCCACCTTTGAATATGCGGAAAATCGGCGCGGCCCGGAATCGTTCTTGCCGCTATACTGGCCCTCCCTCTTTTCGTGAAGGAGCAGGTTGTGAGTCACCGCATCACCACCCTGGAACAGCTCGATGCCATCTACGGCCATCCCACCGAACGTGCCCTGGTCAAGGAAATCGATCATCTCAACGCCGACTACCAGGCCTTCGTGCGTGCCTCGCCTTTCGTGGTGCTGGCCTCGGTCGGCGAGGAGGGGCTGGATTGCTCGCCCAAGGGCGACCCGGCCGGTTTCGTCCACATCCTCGACGAGCGCACGCTGGCCGTGCCGGACCGTCCCGGCAACAATCGCGTCGACAACCTGCGCAATATCCTGGCTGATCCACGCGTGTCGCTGCTGTTCATCATCCCTGGCGTGGGCGAGACCCTGCGCGTGAACGGGCGCGCCACGATTTCCATCGAACCGGCCCTGCTGGCGCGTTTCGAGATGCGCGGCAAGCTGCCGCGCAGCGTGATCGTGGTGGAGATCGATGCCGCCTACTTCCACTGCTCCAAGTCCATCGTGCGCTCGGCCTTGTGGTCGGCTCAATCGCAGGTGGCGCGTACCAGCCTGCCCAGCCCGGGCCAGATGCATCACCGCCTCAGCGGCGGTGTCTTCGACGGTGCGACCTACGATCAGGAACTGCCACAGCGCACCGAAGCCGGACTCTACTGATAGCGATCGCGCCCGGCACGGTCAGCCAGGATGGCCTGGGCAAATTCGACAAAGCCGGCACCACCCGGCCCCGCACTGATCCAGGCCGGCGCCCGTGGCAAGTCGGCCAGGCAGGCGCGGATGGTGGACACGCCCAGCGTATGGCGGTAGTGCCCGAACATGGGGGCGTCATTGAGGGAGTCGCCGCTGTAGGCCAGCAGCCGCTGCGCCTGTTCGTCGCTGACGCCGTAGTCCTCTTCCAGTACCTTGCGGGTCGCGGCCAGCTTGTCATAGCCGCCTAGCCAGCCCAGCACCCACAGGTTGTTGACGGTGACGTCCAGGCCGAGTGTGCGCATGGCGTATGCCAGTGCCTGCTCGCGCGCGGCATCGCCATCACGGGCAAAGGCCAGGCTGGTCAGGCGAAACGGCTGGTCGTCGGCCAGCCTGGCACCGGGAACCTGGCGCAGCACCAGCTCGCCCTTGTCGCGCAGCTGCTGCAGGACGGCATCGGCATAGTCGCCATGCCAGAAACGCCTGAGCAGCCCATGTTCGCCCTCACGGCGGAAGAAGAAGCCGCCGTTCTCGCCGATGACGCCATCGACCGGCCACATGCGCGCCATCTGGTCGCACCAGCCAGCCGGCGCCGCCGTCACCGGGATGACGCGGATGCCGGCCTGCTGCAACCGTTCCAGCGCGGCATAGGTGGCGGCGGACAAGCGGCCGCGCCAGGTCAGCGTCTCGTCCATGTCGGTGAGGACGAAGCGGATGTCCGCCAGCAAGCCCGGCGGGCGTTCCTGCAAGGCACGCATCGCTCAGCGCGCCGCAGGATGGGCAGGACGACGCAGGCCCAGGTGCTCGCGCAGGCTGCGGCCCTGGTAGTCGGTGCGGAACAGGCCGCGTCGGCGCAGCTCCGGCAGCACCAGCGCGATGAAGTCCGACAGTCCCACCGGATGGGCCGGTGACATGATGTTGAAACCGTCGGCACCGCCGTCACGGAACCAGGACTCCATCAGGTCGGCGATATCCGTGGGCGTGCCCACCACCTGCTGGTGGCCGCGCGCACCGGCGATGCGCAGGTAGGTCTGGCGGATCGACAGGCCATCGCGCCGGGCCAGGTCCACCATCAGTTGCTGGCGGCTCTTGGCGCCATTGGTGGGCGGCAGTTCCGGCAGCGGCCCATCGACCGGATAGGGCGAGAGATCGAAGCTGACCATTTGCGACAACAGGCTCACGCCCACTACCGTGGGGATCAGTTCCTGCAGGGCCTGGAATTTCTCCTCGGCCTCGGCGCGGGTCGGCGCCACCACCGGGAACACGCCCGGCATGATGCGGATCTCCTCGGGTGCGCGGCCATAGGCGGCGGCACGCTGCTTGATGTCGGCATAGAAGCTGCGCGCCTCATCAAAGGTCTGGTGCGCCACGAAGACCACCTCAGCGGTGCGCGCGGCCAGGTCACGCCCGGCCTCGGAGGCGCCGGCCTGCACCAGCACCGGCCGGCCTTGCGGCGAGCGCGCCACGTTCAAGGGGCCGCGTACCGAGAAATGCTTGCCCTTGTGATTGAGCACGTGCAGCTTGTCGGGGTCAAAATACTGGCCGCTCTCCTTGTCACGCAGGAAGGCGTCATCTTCCCAGCTATCCCACAAGCCCTGGACCACCTGATGGAACTCGGCGGCGCGCTCGTAGCGCAGGGCGTGGTCGATGTGGCGATCAAGATTGAAGTTCTCGGCCTCGCCATCACCACTGGAGGTCACCAGGTTCCAGCCGGCGCGGCCGCCGCTGATCTGGTCCAGCGAGCCGAACTTGCGGGCGATGTTGAAGGGCTCGTTGAAGGAGGTCGAGGCCGTGCCGATCAGGCCGATGCGCTCGGTCACCGCCGCCAGCGCCGAGAGCAGCGTCAGTGGCTCGAACTGGTCAGCGCGGGCGGTGCGCGAGAGTGCCGCCAGGTTGCGGTTGCGCACGCCCACCGAATCCGAGATGAAGATGGCATCGAACTTGGCCGCCTCGGCCTGGCGCGCCAGTTCAACGTAATGGGCGAAATTGCTGCCAGCATCGGCCTGGGCCTCGGGATGGCGCCAGCCGGCAATGTGGTGGCCGGTCTGCATGAGGAAGGCGCCGAGGGCGAGTTGTTGTTTTGCTTGGTTCATGATGATGAGGGTGAAGAATCAGAGACTTTCGGCCGGTTGCAATGCGCTTGCCGCACTCGCTGCAGCGCTCACGCCAGCCGGCACGGCGGAGGCTTCGTTGAGGGCGGCCACCAGCGCATTGGCGGTCTGCGTGGCGCCGAGCAGTTGTTCGCCGATGGCGTTGGACTCCCAGTTCACGCCGCGCAGCGGATGGCCCACGGCGTAGAGGCCAGGCTGCAATTGCCCGTCGGCGCCATACAGCGCTCCCGTCCCCGGATCGGCATCGACGCCGAAACCGGTGGCATGGCGGCGCACCAGCTGGCGGCGCTGCAGCGCACTCACCAGCGGATCACGGATGTGCTGCCAGTCGAATTCATACCCGGCGGCATTGACCACACGGTCCACCAGCAGGGTCTGGACGGTATCCTGGCCGCGTGGCGTCCATTGCACGGCAAGCTTGTCGCCGGCGCGCTGCAAGCCGTGCAGGCGACCTTTCAGCTGGCGCAGGCGACCCTGTTGCTGGTAGCCGGCCAGCTTGCGGCTGGATTCGGGGCCGGCGCGGTGCAGCGAGATTTCCCAGAAGGGGCGCAGATGGCGCAGGAAGCGGCGGCGGTCGGCCGCGCTGGCCTTGGCCCACAGGGCTGGCACATGGGGGCGGATGGCCGGCGGCAGGTGCTGCCAGTCAGCACCGGCGGCACGCACGGCACGTCGCGCAGCACGGGTGGTGTTGACCAGTTCACGCAGGGTGGCCGGCAGGCGCTGCTCATCGAACACATCGGGCCAGGGTGTCTGCGCCCGGCGCGGCTGTACCAGCAAGCCGTGGCGCGACAAGGCATGGAACTGCCCCTTGAAGCCAGCCCGTTCGGCGCTGAAGGCGGCATCCAGCGCGGTGAGGCTGGAGCCGATCAGCAGGATATCCTGGTCCTGCGCCACGCCTTGCCAGGCGTCGACGTTCCAGACGTCGTCGATGTAACGATCGCCCAATGCGCGGCGTTGTTCGGGCGAACCGACGATGCGGTCCTCGCCCTTGCGGAACAGGCCCAGTGCCAGCACCACGCGACGGGCCGCCAGATGGCGACCGTCTTCCAGCACCAAGGTGTGACCGGTCTGGCCCTGCGGCTGCAGGTCGACCACACGTCCTTGCAGGATCTCCAGGCGCACCAGCGGTCCGGCATCGCGCAGCGCCTGCTGCAGTTCGTCCTGGAGATAGCTGCCGTAGAGGCGGCGCGGCGGGAAGGCGTCCAGGAAACCGCCCTCGGCCACGCCGGGCGGCGGCGTCCAGCCGTGGTGTCGGGCATTGCGGGCCAGCCATTGCGGCAGGTGGGTGGGCTGGTCCGGGTAGAGACCGAACAGCTGCGCCGTGCCGTTGACGATGTGGTCGGGATTGTCGGTGCTGTAGGCGATGCCGCGGCCGATCTCGGCGCGGCTCTCGATGAGGGTCAGCTTCAACGCCGCGCGCTGGCCGCCGGCGGTCACGGCACGCAGCAGCTTGATGGCGGTGACCGTGCCGGCAAAACCGCCGCCGACGATGGCAATATCCGAAGTCGTTTCTGGCATCGCAGTTCCATAGTAAACAAGGCAATGGAATCGATACTAAGACAGCCCCGGTGATCCCGCTGCGCCCATTTTTCATGTGCTTATGCGCTTTTTGCATCTGCATCGAAAACTAAGAAAAATGGCCGCATGAAGCGGCCGTCGGGTACTGCAGGTCTGTCGGTCAACGCCTTCCACGCTGGGCCGACAGGCGTCGTACCACCGTGAGCAGGCAATCGATTTCCTCGAATGTGTTGTAGAACGCCAGCGAGGGCCGTACCGTGGTCTCCACCCCGAAGCGGCGCAGGATGGGCTGGGCGCAATGGTGACCCGTGCGCACGGCGATGCCTTCCTGGTTCAGTGCACGGCCCACTTCCTCGGTGCTGTAGCCATCGAGGACGAAGGACATCACGCTGGCCTTGTGGGCCGCCGTGCCGATCAGGCGCAGGCCTGGGATCTCGCCCAGCTTGTGCATCCCGTACTCCAGCAGGGCATGCTCGTAGCTGGCGATGTTCTCGATGCCGATGCGGTTGACGTAGTCGATGGCCGCACCCAGGCCGACGGCATCGGCAATATTGCCGGTGCCGGCTTCGAAGGTATTGGGCAGCGGCTGGAACATCGTCTTCTCGAAGGTGACGTCGGCGATCATGTTGCCGCCGCCTTGCCAAGGCGGCATGTCTTCCAGCACTTCGCGCCGGCCCCACAGGGCGCCGATCCCGGTAGGACCGAAGACCTTGTGGCCGGAGAAGACGAAGAAGTCCGCCCCCAGCGCCTGTACGTCGGTACGCATGTGCGACACCGATTGCGCGCCATCGACCAGCGTGCGGGCCCCGGCCAGGCGGGCCAGCTCGACGATCTCGCGGGTCGGGGTGACCGTGCCCAGGGCATTGGAGACCTGGGTGACGGCCACGATCCTGGTGCGCTCGTTCAAGAGCTTGGCGTATTCATCCAGCAGCACCTGGCCCGAATCGTCCACCGGGATCACCCGCAGCTTGGCGCCTTTTTCGGCCGCCAGCTGTTGCCAGGGGACGATGTTGGCGTGGTGCTCCAGGTGCGAGACGATGATCTCGTCGCCCGCGCCCACGTGCTTGCCACCCCAGGACTTGGCCACCAGGTTGATGGCCTCGGTGGTGCCGCGCACGAAGATGACCTCGTTCACGTCGGGCGCATTGAGGAAGGCGCGTACGCGCTCCCGTGCACCTTCATAGGCATCGGTGGCCCGCGCGGCCAGTTCGTGCGCGGCGCGATGGATGTTGGAATTCTCGCGCCGGTAGAACTCGCTGATGCGGTCGATCACCGACTGCGGCTTTTGGGTGGTCGCAGCGTTATCGAACCAGATCAACTGGCGGCCGTTGACGCGCTCCTGCAGGATGGGGAAGTCGCGGCGCACCGCATGCACGTCGAAAGCCGCCGCCTGGCTGGCCCCGGCAGGCTGGTGGACCGCATGCGGTGCCGGCTTGGCCGGTGTCACATAGCCGCTGGGCAACTCCACCGCGTGCAGGAAGTAATACTGCGGCTCCGTGCTGGCAGCAGGCCCCACCTGCGCGGCACCCGGATGACCATGACCGCCGTCGAGGAAGTAATAGCCCGCCGTGGAAGGTGCCGCCGGGGCGACGGCCGGTGCTGCAGGTGCTGTAGCTGGCGCACCGATGACCGCGCCGCCCAGGCGCGGCTCATAGGCCGGCAGGGTGGAAAAGACCTTGTCGGGCGTGCCGTTGCCGGCAGCGGCGGCCGGTGCCAGCGAAGGCGCACGGTTGCCCAGCGTCAGCACCTGGTGCGGCGAGGACGGGATCAGGTTCAGTCCCGGCGCCAGCCCCTGCGGGATGGCCGTGCCCGGCACGCCCTGGCTGGTGCCGGCCGGGCTGGACAAGGGCGAAGCCGGTGGCGTGAAGTTGGCCGGCGGCTGTGCCCCCGGCACCCGGGCAGGCCCGGGGAAGGAGGGCGCGGCAAACAGCTCGGTAGCCAGCCGCGCCAGCAGGGCCGGATCGAACGGCGCCGCCGACGCGTCCTGGCCCGGCAAGCCGGCGCCCTCGGATGCGGAAGTGAGGATGCTCACGATGGCGACCTCTTATTTGTAGGTATCGGGATAGTCGTGATACTTGTTGATCTCGACATCGTCCAGCACCGCCAGCGCATCGCTGGTCAACACGGCCAGCGAGCAATACAGCGAGATCAGGTAGGAGGCGATGGCATGGTTGTTGATGCCCATGAAGCGCACCGACAGGCCCGGGCTCTGTTCGCCCGGCAGGCCCGGCTGGTACAGGCCGACCACGCCCTGGCGCTTGTCGCCCACGCGCAGCAGCAGGATCTTGCTCTTGCCATCGGCCACCGGCACCTTGTCGGAGGGGATCAACGGGATACCGCGCCAGGTGATGAACTGCGAACCGAACAGGCTGATGGTGGGCGGCGGCGTGCCGCGACGGGTGGCTTCGCGGCCGAAGGCGGCAATGGCCAGCGGGTGCGCCAGGAAGAAGGCCGGTTCCTTCCAGACCTTGGTGAGCAGCTCGTCCAGGTCGTCCGGGGTGGGCGCGCCGGTCAGCGGGAAGATGCGCTGTTCCTCGGTCACCTGGGCCAGCAGGCCGTAGTCGGGGTTGTTGATCAGTTCGCTTTCCTGGTTTTCCTTGATGGTCTCGATGGTCAGGCGCAGCTGTTCCTTGATCTGGTCATGCGGGCTGCTGTAGAGATCCGAGACGCGGGTATGCACGTCCAGCACGGTGGAGACGGCATTGAGGAAGTACTCGCGCGGCTGCTCTTCGTAGTCCACGAAGGTACGCGGCAGCTGGTTTTCTTCCTGGCGGGCGGTGCAGGTGACCTTGATCGATTCCGGGTTCTTGACCTTGTTCAAGCGATAGATGCCAGCCTCGACCGGCACCCATTGCAGCAGGTGGGTCAGCCAGCGCGGGCTGATGGTATCGAGCTGGGGGGCGGTCTTGGTGGCATTGGCTAGTTGCCGTGCTGCGTTATCGCCGAGTGCGGTGGTACCGCCGACAGTTGCGGACATCTGGACTCCGTAGGGTAAGGTTGCGGGGACTGCTGGGTGCGCACAGGGCGCGTGATCAATACTTCGGGCAGTGCTTCAAGACGGGCAGGCGAAGTGTCGCGGCTACGGGCGCGGGCCTCAACATGCTATAGCCATCAACTTGAGGCCGCGTACCAGGTTCTGCTGGCTGATGTGTTCTCCGTGGGTCACCAGGGCCGAGGGCGAGAGGGTCAGCGCGGTGGCCAGCTTCTCTACCGTCACCAGCGAGGCGATGGCGGTGCCACGCTCGATCTCGCCGATGTAGGAGCGGTTGAGGTTGGAGTTCTCGGCCAGCCGCTCCTGCGACCAGCCGCGCGCACGCCGCAGCTGGCGCACGCCGATGCCAAAGCTCTGTACCAGGGCACTGGCCAGCGCCTCTTCGTCGGCCGTGCGCGTGGTTGTGGGGGTGCCACTCATGCCGCCGCCGCGCTGACCAGCGAAAGCGCATCCTCGCGTGAAGCCGCCTGCGAGATATGGGCGCCGGCTGGCACATCATGCGTGAGCCAGACATTGCCGCCGATGACCGCACCCCGTCCCAGGCGGATACGGCCCAGGATGGTGGCCCCGGCATAGATGACCACATCGTCCTCGACGATGGGATGGCGCGCCCGGCCTTTCTCCAGCTTGCCGTCGGCATCGGTGGGGAAGCGCTTGGCCCCCAGGGTCACGGCCTGGTAGATGCGCACGTTGTTGCCGATGATGGCGGTCTCGCCGATCACCACACCGGTGCCATGATCGATGAAGAAACCCGCACCGATCTGCGCGCCTGGATGGATGTCGATACCGGTGGCGCCATGCGCCAGTTCGGCGATGATGCGCGCCAGCAATGGCAGGCCCAGCTGGTACAGCCGGTGCGCCAGGCGGTAATGGATCATGGCCAGGGTGCCGGGATAGCACAGCAGCACCTCATCCACGCTGCGCGCGGCCGGGTCGCCCTGGTAGGCGGCCAGCACATCGGTATCGAGCTGGCTGCGGATCTGCGGCAGCGAGGCACCAAAGGCGCGGGTGATGGAGATGGCGTCCTCGTCCAGCGTGGGGGTGGCTTGCCCGAGCAGGCCGGCGCTGTACTTCAACTCCAGCCTTACCTGTTCCAACAGCGCATGCAGGGCCGCATCGAGGGCATGGGCGACGTGGAAGTTCTCGCTCTCCTGGCGCAGGTCCGGCGGGCCCAGGCGCATCGGGAAGAGCACGCCCTTGAGCGTGTTGACGATGCCGTCCAGGGCATCTCGCGAGGGGAACTCGCGGCCATTGGAGTCATTGTTGCGCCGCTGGGTGACCCGCCAGTCCACCCGCGCTTCATGCAGGGACTGGACGATCTGGTGGATATCGAAATTGGCCATGGGATAGTCGTGATTGTTCTTGTTCAAGCCGGCGGCTGCACGAGGGCAGGGTGATCGATGCGCTCAGTCCTGCACCCAGGGCAGGCCATGGAAACGCCAGCCATCGGCCTTGCCGCGCTGCTGCGTGGCATCGATCTCGCCCTCGAAGCCTTCCAGCACATTGAAGATACAGGTCAATCCGGCCTTGGCAGCGGCCTCGGCCGCCAGGGCCGAACGCTTGCCGCTACGGCACAGCAGCAGTGCCGGGACGTCCTTGCCGCCGATCTTGCTCTCCAGCTCGCGCACGAAACGCGGGTTGCGCGACAGCGCCGTACCAGTCGCCCAGGCCACATGCAGGCTCTCGGGCACATGGCCGACGAACTTGCGTTCCTCGGCGCTGCGCACGTCGACCAGCAACACTTTGCCGGCAGACACCAACTCCCACGCGGCCTGCGGGGCGATGCCACCGGCATAGGGCAGGCCGGCGGCCGCGGCTTGCTCGCGGATGGCGGCCAGTTCGGGCGGCAGCTCGCGGGCCGGTTGGGGGGACGTGGGCTTGGGGATGGCACTCAGGGACGACATTGAAATTCTCCATGAACGGGGTGGTAGCACTTGCCGCCATTTGATGGCTATAGACGGCAATCCATGGGCTCACTCTAAGACCGGACCCCGCTTTGGTGAACGAATAAAAGGGAAATTTGAAATGCGGAAAACGCATAAGAAAACCCTTCATTCATCACGCGGCACCGCCTGCAAAAGCTGCGCAAGGATATGCAAATCGATTCGTTCCCCCGCCCACCCGGGCGGGGTAAGTTGACGGCAGCCGTGCACGCACCATCAACAACATCATCGCCAAAGCCAGTCGACGCCGACGCCGCCTCACACCGGGCGGCCGGCGTCATAAAGCGCAGCACGGCCAACCTGAGCAGCCGGCATCCCGCAGGGAGGGGCCGGCATGTCGTCGAAGCAACGCCGTGACCGCCAACAATACGATCACCGGGTCGCGGCGTCTCATGTGGAGGTGTCTGTCAAATGTCAAATCCAACAATCGCCAATGCCGTCAATTCGCAGGTCGGGCGAACGGCCCGTTTCAACGAGGACTGGCTGGCCCTGGGCATAGGCCTGTTGATCTTTGCACTGGCCCTGAGCGGCCTGGCCGGTGCCAACCTGCTGGGCTGGGTAGTGTCCACTTCGGTCTGGCAAGACCCGGCCGGCGCCCTCGGCCCGACCGCCAAGAACTACGCCGGCCTGGGTGGCATCGGTGCCTTGCTGGTGACCTACCTGGCGCTGCTGGCCGTGCTCTCGGTGGGCGCCTCGCTGCTGAAACTGCCGGTACGGCGCTTTGCGCTGGCCTTCACTGTGGTGTTCGCGCTGGCCTACCTGAGCTGGTTCATCGGCAACAACGCCTACCTGGCCGCCGTGACGCCGGCGGACCTGCAGAAGTTCGATATCGGCTGGTCGCTGCGGCTGACCAACGAGGGCGGCTTCGTCGTGGCGCTCATCGTCGGCCTGGTCATCAGCAATGTCTTCCCGCGCTTTGCCGACTGGCTCAAGGAAGCCATCCGCCCCGAGCTCTACATCAAGATCGCCATCGTCATCCTGGGCGGCTTCATCGCCGTGACCATCGCTGGCAAGCTGTCCCTGGCCAGCTCGGTGCTGCTGCGCGGCCTGGCGGCCATCATCGAGGCCTACCTGATCTACTGGGCGGTGGTGTACTTCGTGGCGCGCAAATGGTTCGGTTTCTCGCGCGAATGGGCCGCACCGCTGGCCTCGGGCATCTCGATCTGCGGCGTGGCCGCAGCCATCGCCACGGGCGGCGCGATCCGTTCGCGCCCGGCAGTGCCGGTGCTGGTGTCTTCGCTGGTGGTGATCTTTGCGGTCATCGAGGTGCTGGTACTGCCCTGGCTGGCCCAGACCTTCCTCTGGCAGGAGCCGCTGGTGGCCGCTGCCTGGCTGGGTCTGTCCGTCAAGACCGATGGTGCGGCAGTGGCCGCCGGCGGCATCACCGAAGCGCTGATCCAGGCCAAGAACGCGGCCCAGGGCATCCACTACCAGAGTGGCTGGATCCTCGGCACCACGGCTACCGTGAAGGTGTTCATCGATGTCTTCATCGGCATCTGGGCCTTCATCCTGGCCTATGTCTGGACCAACCATATCAACGTCCAGGCCGGCCAGCCGCGTGCGCGGGCCAGCGAGATCTGGGAGCGCTTCCCCAAGTTCATCCTGGGCTTCGTGGCAACCTTCCTGATCGGTTTCTGGCTGGCCACCACCAGCTCGCCCGAGACGCTGGCCAAGCTCACGCCGTCGGTCGGGGTAGCCAATACCTTCCGGGTGATCTTCTTCATCCTGACCTTCTTCTCCATCGGTGTGCTCTCCAACTTCCGCAAGCTGTGGGAAGACGGCCTGGGCAAGCTGGTCGGGGTCTATGCGGTGAGCCTGTTCGGCTTCGTGATCTGGGTCGGCCTGCTGGTGTCGTGGATCTTCTTCGCCGGGGTCAAGCCGCCGCTGGCCAACTGATTCAATTGACTCTTTGAGCCTTTACCTACAAGGAAACGTCCATGTCACAACCACAAACACATGCCGAACTGAAGCAGGAACTGGCTGCCACCAAGGTGGTGGAGCCCTTGCTGCCCATCGAGAAGAAACTCATCGCCGGCAGTCTCATCACCGGCATCGCCTTGCTGGTGGTGCTGGTGGTGGTCAATCGCCTGTTCCCTCTGAACGTCTGAGGACGCAGCAGCCACGAAAGCAGTGACGACGGCAGGCGGGCAGGGCGCGATGGCGTCCGGCCCGCCTGCGCCCATGCGCCTCGCCCGGCGGGTTCCCGCCACATGACCGCACGACGACAAACGCATTAACAAATGCGAAATCGGTCGTTCCGCAGCGGGTATGGCCTGTCTTACGCTGCGCGGGTGTTTCAATTCAACATCCTCTCGGGAAAAACAATGCGCGCAAACCGCCGTCAATTTCTGCTCTCTTCCGGAGCCCTGCTGGTCTCCACTGCCTGGCCCTCGATTTCCTTCTCGCAGACCGAACCGCGCCGTGGCGGCGTGCTCAACGTCCACCTCGGTTCGGAGCAACGGATCCTGAATCCTTCTCTGCGCGCCTCCACCGGCGTCTACATCGTCACCAGCAAGATCGTCGAGTCACTGGTGGACCTGGATGCCGACGGCAAGCCGGTGCCGCAACTGGCGACCTCCTGGAACAGCTCTGCCGATGGCAAGATCATCACCTTCAAGCTGCGCGAAGGCGTGAAATGGCATGACGGCAAGCCCTTCACCGCCGCCGATGTGCAGTACAACGCCCTGGAACTGTGGAAGAAGCAGCTCAATTACGCCACCGCCCTGCATCTCTACCTGCATGCGGTCGACACCCCCGACGCCCACACCGTGGTCTTCCGTTACGAGCGGCCGATGCCGCTGGATCTGCTGCTGCGCGCGCTGGCCGATCTCGGCTACGTGGTGCCGCGCCACGTCTATGAAAAGACCAATGTGCTGGAAAACCCGGCCAATACCGCTCCCATCGGCACCGGTCCATTCCGCTTCGTGGAGTACCAGCGCGGCCAGTACATCATCGCCGAGCGCAATCCCGATTACTGGCGTAAGGGCCTGCCTTACCTGGACCGCATCGTCTGGCGCATCATCACCGACAAGTCGGCCGCCACCGCCGCGCTGGAGACCGGTGCGCTGCAGCTGTCGGCCTATTCGCAACTGGCCCTGGCCGACCTCGACCGCCTGCGCAAGAACCCCAAGTTCGAGGTGCGCAGCAAAGGGCTGGAAGCCAACCAGTTCAACAACACGCTGGAATTCAACTTCCGCCGCAAGGAGCTGGCCGATGTGCGGGTGCGCCGCGCCATCGTGCATGCCATTGATATCGGCTACTTCATCGACAACTTCCTCTATGGCCTGGGCAAGCCGGCCAACGGGCCGATTCCCTCGACCTCGTCGTTCTCGCCCAAGGGCGCCAAGCCGCCGTATCCCTTCGATACCAAGCGCGCCGAGGCCTTGCTGGACGAAGCCGGCTACAAGCGCGGCAAGGGCGGTGTGCGCTTCTCGCTGAAGCTGGTGCCGATCCAGAACGGCGAGGATGTGCCGCTGCTGGCCACCTTCATCCAGCAATCGCTGGAGACGGTGGGCATCAAGGTCGAGATCGTCCAATACGATATCGCCGGCGCCCTGACCGCCATCTACAAGGACGGCAACTTCGACATCGCCACCGGCTGGCACCAGTTCCGCGGCGATCCGGCGGTGTCCACCACCGTCTGGTATCGCTCCGGCAGCCCGGCCGGCGCGCCCTGGACCAACCAGTACGGCTGGAAATCCGACAAGGTCGACAAGCTCATCGACGACGCCGCCAGCGAGATCGATCCGGCCAAGCGTCGCGCCCTGTATGCCCAGTGGGTGCAGGCGGTCAACGAGGAGCTGCCGATCTGGATGGCCACCGAGCGCGAGTTCTATTCGGTGGTCAGCCGCAACGTGCAGAACGGCCACAACAATGCCCGCTGGCCCTCCAGCAGCTGGCACGACACCTGGCTCAAGGCATAAGGGGCCACGCCATGCGTCTGTTTGCCCTGGCCGCGCGCCGCCTGCTGGCGGCGGTGCCGGCCTTGCTGATCATCCTGGCCGGGCTGTTCCTGCTGCTGCAACTGGCCCCGGGCGATACCGTCGATGCGCTGGTGGCGCAGATGGGCGGCGGCGACGCCACCATGATTGCCAGCCTGCGCGAGTACTACCGGCTCAACGATTCGGTCTCGGTGCGCCTGGGCGACTACCTGTGGCGTCTGGTGCACCTGGACCTGGGCCACTCGGCCATCTATGGCAAGCCGGTGGCGCTGGTGATCACCGAACGCCTGCCGGCCACCTTGCTGCTGATGGGCTCGGCACTGGCGATCGCCTTTGCGGTCGGCATGGCGCTGGGCGTGCTGGCGGCGCGCCGGGTCAACCGCTGGCCCGATACCCTGATCTCCACGCTGGGACTGGTGTTCTATGCCACGCCTTCGTTCTGGTTCGGGCTGATGGGCATCTTCGTCTTCGCCATCTGGCTGGACTGGCTGCCCTCGGGTGGTTTCGAATCGATCGACGTCTCGCTGCACGGACTGGCCCGGATCACCGATATCGCCTGGCACCTGGCCTTGCCGACGGTGACGCTGTCGCTGATCTTCCTGGCGGTGTACCTGCGCATCATGCGTGCCTCCATGCTGGAGGTGTCGACCCAGGACTTCGTTCGTACCGCGCGCGCCAAGGGCGTGGGCGAGACCGCCGTGGTGGTGCGCCACATGTTGCGCAATGCGCTCTTGCCCATGGTCACCCTGGTCGGGCTGCAGGCCGGCACCATGCTGGGCGGCTCGGTGGTGGTGGAAACCGTGTTTGCCTTGCCGGGCCTGGGCCGGCTGGCCTACGAGGCGGTGGTGCAGCGCGACCTGAACACCTTGCTGGGCATCGTGTTCGTCTCGGCCTTGCTGGTCATCGCCATCAATTTCGTAGTCGACCTGCTGTATGCCCGGCTGGATCCGCGCATCAATGGCACCCACTGATGATCTGAATTCATGAACCTGTTCAAACGCTATTTGCACAACCCCGCCGCCGTGGTCGGCCTGCTGCTGTTGCTGGCCGTGCTGGCTGCGGCACTGGCGGCTGGCTGGGCTTATCCGCGCAATCCGCTGTCGTTGGCGGGCCGTCCCCTGCAATGGCCGGGCGACAGCAGCCGCTTCCTGCTGGGTACCGACCAGGTCGGGCGCGACATTGCCGCCCAGATCCTCTATGGTGCCCGGGTATCGCTGGGCATCGGCGTGGTGGCCACCGCCATCGCTGCCGTGATCGGCCTGGTACTGGGCGCGGTGGCCGGTTTCTATGGTGGCTGGATCGACGACCTGCTCATGCGCATCACCGAGGCCTTCCAGATCCTGCCCAACTTCCTGCTCCTGCTGGTGCTGGTGGCGGTGTTCGGTTCCGAGATCACGACCGTGGTGCTCTCCATCGGGGTGGTGTCCTGGCCGCCGGTGGCGCGCCTGACGCGTGCGCAGTTCCTGGCACTGCGCCACAGCGAATTCGTGCAGGCCGCGCGCAGCCTGGGCGTGGGTGATATCAAGCTGATCTTCCGCGAGATCCTGCCCAATGCCTTGCCACCGGTGATCGTCTACGCCAGCGTCATCATGGCCGTGGCCATCCTGTTGGAGAGTGCGCTGGCCTTCCTCAACCTGTCCGACCCCAATGTGCCGTCCTGGGGCAACCTGATCGGCGCCGGCCGTGGCGTGATCCGTGTGCAGTGGTACGTCTCGGCCATTCCCGGCGTCGCCATCCTGGTGACGGTCCTGGGCATTTCGCTGGTGGGCCAGGGGCTCAACGACGCCCTCAACCCGAGGTTGCACCGCTCATGAACGCTCCCCATCCCATTCCCGCCTCGGCCCTGCAGACGCCTCCGGATGCCGCTCCCTTGCTGGCGCTCAGGCATCTGTCGATCGCCCTGCCCAAGGGCGCCGACCGTGCCCTGGCGCTGGATGATGTCTCCCTCGACCTGCACGCCGGCGAAGTCCTGTGCGTGGTCGGCGAAAGCGGCTCGGGCAAGTCGCTCACCGCCAATGCCTTGCTGGGCCTGCTGCCAGAAGGCGTCAGGACGGTCGCCGGGCAGGCCATCTGGCAGGGGCGCGAGGACCTGCTCACGCTGTCACCGACAGCCTTGCGCCGCCTGCGCGGGCAGGGCATCGGCATGATCTTCCAGGAGCCGATGACGGCCCTGAACCCCTTGCACACCATCGGCCGCCAGCTGGCCGAGGTGTTCGAGGTGCATACCGTGCTGCACCGGCGCGAGATCCAGGCGCGCGTGCTGGCCTTGCTGGAGTCGGTGCAGATCCCCGACCCGGCGCGCACGCTGCGCGCCTATCCGCATGAACTCTCGGGCGGCCAGCGCCAGCGCGTGATGATCGCCATGGCACTAGCGCTGGAGCCGGCGCTGCTGATCGCCGACGAACCCACCACAGCACTGGATGTGACCACCCAGGCGCAGATCCTGCACCTGATCCACGATTTGCAGCGGCGACGCGGCACGGCGGTGCTCTTCATCACCCATGACTTCGGCGTGGTGGCCGAGATCGCCGACCGGGTCGCCGTCATGCAGCGCGGCAAGCTGGTCGAGCAGGGGCCGGCGCAGCAGGTGCTGGGCCAGCCCCAGCATCCCTATACGCAAGCCCTGATCGCGGCGGTGCCGACCCTGGTTCCGCCGGCGCCGCGCCCCTTGAGGAGCAGCGATGTGCCACTCGCGCTGGTCCTGCAGGGCCTGCAGAAGACCTACCGCCCGCGTGGCTGGTGGCGCCGTCACACGACCACGCGGCCAGCGGTGGACGACGTCAGCCTGGTGCTGCCGGCCGGTGCCACGCTGGGCATCGTGGGCGAGAGCGGTTCAGGCAAGTCCACCCTGGCCCGCCTGGTGCTGGGCCTGCTGGCGCCGGACGCCGGCCAGGTGCAGGTGGACGGCAGCCCCTTGCCGCAGGGCGCGCGCCAGCGCCGCGCGCGGGCGCGCAAGATCCAGATGGTGTTCCAGGATCCCTATGGCTCCCTCAATCCGCGTCACCGTGTCGGGGAGATCGTCGCCCAGGGGCCGCTGGAGCAGGGCGTATCGCGCAGCCAGGCCCTGGCACAGGCGCGTGAGCTGTTCGACCTGGTGGGGCTGGACCCGAACGCCTGGCAGCGCTATCCGCACGAGTTTTCCGGCGGCCAGCGCCAGCGCATCGGCCTGGCACGTGCCCTGGCATTGCGGCCGCAGGTGTTGCTGGCCGACGAGCCGGTGTCGGCACTGGACGTGTCGGTACAGGCCCAGGTACTGGCCTTGCTGGCCCGGCTGCGCGAGCAACTGGGCCTGTCCATCCTCTTCATCACCCATGACCTGCGGGTGGCCGCGCAGATCTGCGACCACCTTGCCGTGATGAAGGAAGGCCGGGTGGTCGAGCAAGGCAGTTGTGCCGAAGTCTTCGGCGCACCCGTCCATCCCTATACCCGCCAGTTGCTGGAGTCCGTCCCGGGCCGGCAGTGGCATCGAGAACCAGCCCGCGAGGGCTGAACCATCCATCAGGAGACAAGCATGAGCACACGCATCGACCACGTGGTGATCCACGTCGAGGACGCCCTCGACGACGCCCAGGAAAAATACACCCGTCTGGGCTTTGCGCTGACCCCGCGCGGCCATCATTCCAAGGGCACCAGCAACCATCTGGCGGTCTTTGGCGATGACTACCTGGAGCTGCTGGGCGTGGAGCCGCAGCGCTCCTCGCTGCGCTGGGGCCATCCTGGCGGGCTGGCCGGACTGGTCTTCAAGACCAGTGACGCCGACCATACCTGGCGCCACCTGGCCGAACGCGGCGTGCCGCTGGAAGAGGGCGGGCCGCAATCCTTGCATCGCCCGGTGGTGGTCGATGGCCAGCACCTCGGCGACGCGCGTTTTCGTACCTTGCGCATTGCCGCCAACCGCATCCCCAACGGGCGTGTGTTCTTCTGCGAGCATGCCACGCCCGAACTGGTCTGGCGCGCCCCCTGGCAAAGCCATCCGAACGGTGCTACCGGCCTGGCCGAATATGTCTACCTGGCCTTGGACCCGAGCGCGGCGCAGAGCATCCTGAGTCAGGCCTTCGGCAGCAACACGGTCACCCGCCATCCCCATGGCGTACGTTTCCAGGCCGGCAGGACCGCCATCTGGTACCTGAGCCGCGAAGGCGTGGCGCAGCACTACGGTGTGGATGTATCGCTGGTGCCGCAGGGCATAGAACGTGCCGTCGGCCTGACCGTGCGGGTGGCGTCAACCCGCGCCACGCAGGCGCTGCTGCAAGCCAATGGCGTCTCCGATGTGATCTCGGCGGGTGACAAGCTGGTAGTAGCGCCGGCCCATACCCATGGCGTCATCCTGGGCTTTGTCGAGGAGTGAGAAAGGCGCCGGGGCGCGGCGGCGCCTTGCCTGCCTTGCAATCAGGAAACCCCCGATGGTGGCGGGCCCGCAGAGCGCCTATCTTTCCCCTCATAACGAGGGAGGGGATCATGTGTACCAATGCCATGAGCATTGCGCTTCGCCATGTGAAAATCATTGCCCGGCTGGGCGACATGTCGGAGCACGACGAACCGGTGGACGAGCTGGTGCGCACCACGGTCAGGAACTGCCTGCTGGCCATGCAGGCCGCAGGTGCGGAGGCGGCAGACGCCGCCGAGATCATCGAGGAACTGCTGCAGCACGAACTGGCGATGCTGCCGCTGGAGAAGGAAAAATTCCGCCATGTGCTGGAAGCTGCCCATCTGCATGCCGAATACCTGGTCGTGACCGACCGAAAATCCCTGCACTGAACCACACCAGTTTGTCGCACTGGCAAGGAGGATGCATCGCTGCATCCCCCATGGCATGCAGTCTTAGCTGCCGCCAGCCGCGTGGGCCTCTTCAAAGAAGTAATCCTTCCAGGAGGCGGGGCGCTGTTTGATGGCGCCTACGTCAGCCAGGAACGCCGCCAGCTTGTAGGTATTCTGCGGCTGCAGGGTGTATTGCACGTCGGGCAGGGAAATGATTTCCTGCACGAAGGCCACCGGCAGCTTAGAATTTTCCAGTCGCACATAGGTGGCCGCAGCCTCGGCCTTGTGGCTCTGCACATAAGTCAGTGCCTCGGCCAGCGCGCGCCGCAGGGCGGTGAAGGTCTTGGGGTTTTCCTTCTGCCAGCGCTCCGGCGCCCACAGGATGTTGAGGGTGGCCGGGCCGCCCAGGATCTCGTAGGAAGTGGTGATCTTGTGGATGGCCGGATCCTTCAGTTCCTGGAACTGGAACGGCGGACTGGCGAAGTGCGCGTTGATCTCGGTCTTGCCAGAGAGCAGGGCGGCGGCCGCTTCGCTGTGCGGCAGGCTGACCGTGAGTTCATCGAAGTGGTTGAACTTGTCGCGGCCATAGCGGTTGGCGGCGGCGATCTGCAGCAGACGCGCGTGCAGCGAGATGGTGGTGGCCGGCAGGGCGATGCGGTCGCCACGGCCAAAGTCGTCCAGCGTCTTCACCGCCGGATTGCGCGAGAGCAGATAGGTCGGCAGCGAGCCCAGGGCGGCGATGGCCTTGATGTTCTGCTTGCCACGGGTGCGGTCCCAGACCGTCAGCAGCGGCGGCAGGCCCGTGGAGGCCACGTCCAGGGTATTGGAGAGGATGGCGTCATTGATGGCCGCGCCACCGGAGAGCTGCTTCCATTCCACATTGGCTTGCACGCCTTCCTGGGCGGCATATTTCTCGATGAGCTTCTGGTCGCGCACCACGTGCAGCAGGATGTCACCGACATCGTACTGGTAGGCGATGCGCAACTGCCCTTCGGCGTGTGCCGGTGCACCCAGCAACAGGGCGATGGCCGATGCCGCAGCAGCCAGGCGGGCGGGCCAGCGGCCAGTGCGTTGGGGCTTGGTCAGGGAGAAAGGAGACTGCATGGGATTGATCCTCTTGGTGTGATGAAAGGGTTGAAACGTCTTGCAGCCCGATGCGCTCAGGCCGTCAGCAGCTCGGTGGACGGCGACGATAGCCGTGCTGCCCCCGGTGCTGCGGCCAGCAGTTCGCGGGTGTAGGGGTGTTGGGGCTGGCGCCAGATGTCCTGGTGGCTGCCTTGCTCGACAATGCGCCCGGCCTGCATCACCAGCACGCGATCGGCGATGTAGCGCACCACCGACAGGTCGTGGGAGATGAAGAGATAGGACAGGCCGAATTCCTGTTTCAGGTCCACCAGCAGGTTCAGGATCTGCGCCTGCACCGACACATCCAGCGCCGAGACGGGTTCGTCGCAGATCACCAGCGCCGGCTTGAGCACCAGCGCGCGGGCGATGCCGATACGCTGGCGCTGGCCGCCCGAGAACTGGTGTGGATAGCGCGCCAGTGCGCTTTGCGGCAGGCCTACCAGGTCGATGATGCGGGCAATGCGGGTACGCCTTTCATTGGCATCCCGGACGTCGTGGATCTGCAAGGCAGCATCGAGTATCTCGCGCACGCTGTGACGCGCATTGAGCGAGGCATACGGGTCCTGGAACACCATCTGTATGCGCCGGCGCAGGGGCCGCATGGCCTTGCGATCGAGCCGGGCGATATCCTGGCCCTCCAGCAGGATGCGGCCGCTGCGACTTTCCTCCAGACGGATGATGGCGCGTGACAGGGTCGACTTCCCGCAGCCCGATTCGCCCACCAGACCCACGGTCTCGCCCGGGGCGATGTCCAGGCTCACGCCGCGCACGGCATGCACCAGCCCCTTGGGCGAGGCATAGTCCACCTGCAGGTCCCGTACCGACAGCAAGGGATCGGAGTCGACAAGCGCCGCCCGCAGTGGCTGGGCCAGGGTGGTCGGCGTGAGGCTGAACTGAGGCTGGCCCTGCGCATCGGGCTGGTGGCGGATCTCCGGCAGGCGTTGCTGGCGATAGTGCAGGTTCTGCTCCAGCCGCAGGGACGCACCCAGCAGGCCCCGGGTATAGGGATGCCGGGGTTGGGCGAACAGTTGCGGCGTCGGGGCCTCTTCAACCTTGTCGCCGCCAAACATGACCGCGACCCGGTCGGCCCATTGTTCCACCACACCCAGGTCATGGGTGATCAGCAGCACCGCCATGCCCAGCTCACGGCGCAACTGGTCCAGCAGTTCCAGGATCTGCGCCTGCACGGTGACATCCAGCGCCGTGGTGGGTTCGTCGGCGATCAGCAGGCGCGGCCGGTTGGCCACGGCCATGGCGATCATCACCCGCTGGCGCTGGCCGCCGGAGAGCTGGTGCGGATAGTCGTCGACGCGGCGTGCCGGATCAGGAATGCGCACCAGGGCCAGCAGTTCCAACGCGCGTGCCCGCGCGGCCTGCCGATCCAGCGGCTGGTGCAGGCGGATGGCCTCGACCAGTTGCTGGCCGATGGAGAGCACCGGGTTCAGCGAGGTCATGGGCTCCTGGAAGATCATCGAGATGGCGTTGCCACGCAGGGCGACCAGATCCCGCTCAGGCAGGGCCAGCAGGTCACGCCCTTCGAAGAGGACCTGGCCCGACACCTGCGCCGATGGCCCCAACAGGCGCAGCAGCGACAGCGCCGTGGTGGACTTGCCGCAACCCGACTCGCCCACCAGGGCGACGGTCTGGCCGGCAGCGATGCTCAAGTCCAGGCCGCGCACTGCCTGGTGCTGACCGAAGCTGACCTTGAGATCACGAATCTCGAGCAGGGATGACATGATGGACTCCCGTCTTCAGGCGGCCAGCCCGGTTGGCTGGTATTGCGCTTCCAGTTGCACGTCCAGTGCCTCATTGAAGCGAGCAAAGAAGGCGCACAGGGCCGCACGCAGGGTCAGTTCGACGATCTGCGACTCGTTGAAATGCTCGCGCAGGCGCGCCACCAGCGAATCGCCCACACGCTGCCGGGTCACCGCCAGCGCATAGTCGCGCACCAGCAGCTCAAGCGGGCCCAGGCCGGGCACATCGGCTTCGAGGATGCGCTCGACGGTCTCGGCCGAGACCTGTTCGGCGCGCAGCTTGGGCGCATGATGCGACACGCAATAGCTGCATTCATTGGCGCGCGAGGCAGTCACCAGGACGATTTCCAGGTGCAGGCGCGAGATATTGCCCTCGGCGGCAAAGCCCAGCAACAGTCCGTAGAGGTGTTCGATGGCGGCAGGCCGGTGGGCCAGTACGCCCAGCATGTTGCCGAAGGCGCCATATTCGGCCTCGACCTTCTCGAAGATGCTGCGGGCCGGGCCCGGCGGGAGCTGTGACGCTGACAGGGTGGAAACGCGTGCCATGGCTGGTCCTTATTTGTGTTCGCGCGGGTCCAGCACATCGGCCAGCCCGTCGCCCAGGAGGTTGAGGGCCAGCACCGTGATCACGATGGCCAGGCCCGGAATGGTGGTGATGTACCAGTCGGTGCGCAGCACTTCGCGGCCGGCGCCGACCATGTTGCCCCAGCTGGCGGCATTGGGGTCGCCCAGGCCGAGGAAGGCCAGGCTGGATTCGGTCAGGATGGCGGTGGCCACCATCAGCGAGGCCGAGACCAGGATGGGCGTAGCCGCATTGGGCAAGATGTCGCGCAGCAGGATACGGGCGTCGGAGGCCCCCAGCGCCACGCTGGCGCGCACCATCTCGCCATGCCTCAACCTCAGGGCCTCGGCCCGCACCAGGCGCGCCAGGCCGGGCCAGGCCGTCACACCGATGGCCAGGGCGATGGTCCACAGCGTCGGTTGCGCCACGGCCACGATGGCCAGGGCGAACAGGAAGGACGGGATGGTCTGGAAGAACTCGGTCACCCGCATCAGGGCCGCATCCAGCCGGCCGCCGTAGTAGCCGGCCAGCAGGCCGCCGCTGACACCCAGCAGCAAGGCCAGCAGGGTCGAGACGGCAGCGATGAGCAGCGACACGCGCGCGCCGTGGAAGATCCCGGCCAGCAGGTCGCGGCCCAGCATGTCGGTACCCAGCAGGTAGGCCGGATCGGCACCGGGACGCAGGAAGGGCTCGGCCACCATATCCAGTGGGTCGCCCGGGAACAACCAGCCGGCGGAGGCCGCCATGGCCAGCACCAGCAGCAACAGCAGGCTGCCGGCCAGTGCCGAGGGGGAGCGCAGCAGCCGTGATAGTGCGCCTTGCGTGGGAATGGCCGGCAAGGCCGGCGCCAGTGACGTCATGACAGATCCCTCTTTACAGTCGGATGCGCGGATCGAGCCGCACGTAGATGGCATCGACGATCCAGTTGACCACCACGACCACGGCCGAACTGCACAAGAGGATGCCAAGCAGAAGATTGAAATCGCGCTGGAACAGCGCCTCGAAGGCCAGGCGACCCAGGCCCGGCCAGGAAAACACGGTCTCTACCAGCACCGCGCCACCGACCACGGCGCTGGCCTGCACGCCCAGCATGGTCACCAGCGGCAACAGGGCATTGCGCAGGACATGCGCCAGCAGCACGCGGGTTGGCCGGCCACCCTTGGCCACGGCCGTACGCACGAAGTCCTGGCGCCTGACCTCGATCATGGCCGCGCGCATCAGGCGCGTGTAGACCGCCATGTAGAACAGCCCCAGGGTCAGGGCCGGCAATACCAGGTGGCGCGCCACGTCCAGCACGTGGGCCAGGCCCGTATAGCCGGCTTCGACGGTGATCATGCCGCCCACCGGCAGCCAGTCCAGCCAGACTGAAAACACCACCACCAGCATCAGGCCGATCCAGAACAGTGGCGTGGCAAAGAACACCAGCGCCAGCAGCGACACCAGCAAGTCGGTCAGCTTGCCGGCGCGGTAGGCCGCCAGGCTGCCCAGCACCACGCCACCGACTGCGGCCAGCAGGATGCTGGCCGCCATGAGCAGCAGCGTGGCCGGAATGCGCTCGGCGATGAGCTGTATCACCGGCATGCCCTGGCGGAACGAGTAGCCCAGGTCACCCTGCAGCAGATGCAGCAGGTATTTACCGAACTGGACGGGCAATGGCTGGTCCAGCCCGAACTGGGCGCGCAGGGCCGCCATGTACTCGGGCGTGGCCGCGCCGGCCTCGCCGGCCAGCACCTGGGCGGCGTCCCCCGGCGCCAGGCGCAGCAGGAAGAAGTTGATCACCGCCACCCCCAGTACCACGGCCAGCAATTGCAGCAGGCGGCGGCCGGTGGCGCGCAACAGGCTGCGCCGGCGCGGCAATATGGGCGTGACGGCCTCGACACTGATGCTCATGATGACCTCAACGCTGCTTGGCGTCTGGTGTGGCGCCCGCATTTGCAGCCACCTTGACGCCATTGTCGAACCAGGCGTTCTTCAGCGAGCCATAGACCTGGTCCACCCCGGCCACGGTGTCCTTGAGGCTGGAGGATTGCACGGTGAAGAAGTGCAGTTCCAGCAGCGGCAGCGAGGGCAGGTCGGTCTGCACCTGTTGCTGCAGCTTCTTGAACAGGGCCACGCGCTCGCTCTCGCTGGGCGAACCCTGGGCCTGGCTGATGAGTTTGTCGGTTGCGGCGCTGCGATAACCGGAGCCATTGCTCCAGGGGATGTTCTTGCCTATCGAATCGCTCCAGTAGGCGCGGGTGACACCGACCAGCGGATCGGCAAAACCGGCGAACCAGACCACGGACAGATCGAAGTCACGGTCACCATAGATGCGCTTGGTATAGGTGGGCGTGTCCTGGGCCCGCACATTGACCTCGATGCCGACGCGCTTCAGGGCGCTGCGGATGAATTCGCCGCTGCGCTTGAAGTCGTCGCCATAGGGCAGGTAGTCCAGGTTGATCTTCAGGCGGGTACCGTCGGCGCCGCGCTTGAGTCCGGCCTCGTCCAGCAGGGCTTCGGCCTTCTTGGGGTCATAGCCGTATTGCGGCACATCGCTGGTATGGAATTGCTTCAGGGTCGAGACCACCGGGCTGTCGGCAGGCTTGCCGAAGCCATACCAGACCACCTTGTTGAAGGCGTTGCGGTCGATCGCATAGGCCAGCGCCTGACGCACCCGCACGTCCTTGAAATAGGGACGATCCAGGTTGATGTCGACGAACAGCCAGGGCGAAAGCCACTCGTAGCCGCGCGTCTCCAGCTTCAGGCTGGGCAGCTTGGCCAGGCGCTCGGCATCCTTCAGCGGCACCGGCGAGAATGGCGCGTACTGGGCTTCGCCCTTTTCCAGGGCGGCGGCACGGGCGCCGGCGTCAGGCACGATCTTGAAGACGATCTTGTCCAGGTAAGGCTTGCCCTTGTCCCAGTAATCGGGGTTGCGCTCCAGCGTGATGTAGTTGCCCCGGCTCCATTCCTTGAAGACGAAGGGGCCGGTACCCACCGGCTTGTTGTTGTAGGGATTGTTGAGGATGTCGGTCCCCTCGTAGAGGTGCTTGGGCAGCACCTGCGCGCCATTGCTGTTGAGCGAGCTGAGCACGGCCAGCGAGGGTTCGCTGAAATGGATGACCACCGTGTAGTCGTCCGGCGTGTCGGTAGAGGTGACCTTGCCGTAGAGGATCTGGTTGCGCGGGTGGATCTTCTTCCAGACGTTTTCCAGCGTCCACTTGACGTCGGCCGAGGTGAAGGGCTTGCCATCGTGCCACTTCACGCCATGACGCAGGTAGAAGGTCAGGGTCTTGCCATCCTTGGAGAACTCCCAGCGCTCGGCCAGGGCGGGACGCAACTTGAAATCGTTGTCATATTCCACCAGGCCGTCAAAGACATTGGCACTGAAGAAGCCGGTCGGCGCGGCGGTATTGAGCGCCGAGGTGAGGATGACCGGTTCCGGCTGCAGGATGGCGGTGAGCGTGCCACCCGGCACCGGTGGTGCAGCCTGCGCGACGCCGGCGATGGCCAGTACGGCGACACCCAGCAGGGTGCGCAATCGTTGGAGTTGGAGCATGGTCTTCCCTCTGTGGTCGGTTGTCTGGTGCGTGTTGTGCGGCTGGGCAGGGGCTGGGCGCTGCCTCACTCCAGCCAGGCGTCCTTGAGCGAGCCCTGCGACTGGTCACCCTGGGCATCGATGCCATGCAGGCGTGGCGAATGGAGGGTGAAGAAATGCAGCTCCAGCAAGGGCAAGGTCGGCAGTTCGGACTGGGTGATCTGCTGGAAGCGCTTGAACAGCGCCACCCGCTCGGCCTGGGTCGCGGCGCCCTGGGCCTGGTCGATGATCTGGTCGACTTCGGCATTGCGATAGCCGGAGGCATTGGTCCACGGCACGTTCTTGCCGATCCAGCCGGACCAGTACATGCGGGTCAGGCCGATCTGCGGATCGGGGAAGGAGGCATTCCACGAGATCGATGTATCGAAGTCGCGGTCGCCATAGACACGCTTGGTGAAGGCCGCCGTGTCCTGGCTGCGGATGTTGATCTCGATGCCGACGCGCTTGAGCGATTGCTTGAAGTATTCGGCGGTGCGACGGTAGTCGTCGCCATAGGGCAGGTAGTCGTTGTTGAGGGCGAAGCGCACGCCATCGGGACCGCGCTTGAAGCCGGCCTCGTCCAGCAGGGCCTCGGCCTTCTTGGTGTCGTAGCCGTAGCGTGGCACCGTGGCGTCGAAGAACTGCGTCAGGGCGCTAGGCACCACCGACACGGCCGGCTTGCCATAGCCATACCAGACCACCTTGTTGAGGCCGTCCAGGTTGGTGGCATAGGCGATGGCGCGGCGCACGCGCACATCCTTGAGGTACTTGTTGTCCAGGTTGAAGTCCACATACATCACCGGCGAGGACCACTGGTAACCATTGGTCTCGACCTTTACCTTGCCGGAGGCGGCCAGGCGCTGGGCTTCCTTGGGCGGCACGGGACTGAAGACCGCATACTGGGCTTCGCCATTCTCCAGCAGGGCTGCACGGGCGCCGGCGTCGGGCACGACCTTGAAGACGATCTTGTCCAGGTAGGGCTTGCCCTTGTCCCAGTACTCGGGATTGCGTTCCAGGGTGATATGGCTGCCGCGCACCCACTCCTTGAAGATGAAGGCACCCGTGCCGATCGGCTTGTTGTTATTGGGATTGTTGAGGACGTCGCTGCCCTCGTAGAGGTGCTTGGGCAGCACCGGTGCGCCCCAGGAATTCAGGGTCGACAGCAGTGCCAGCGATGGCTTGCTGAAGCGGAAGATGGCCGTCAGTTCGTCGGGTGTCTCCACCTGCGTCAGGTTGACCAGGATGGCCTTGTTGCGCGGGTGCAGGGTCTTCCAGACGTTTTCCACCGACCACTTCACGTCGGCCGAGCTGAAGGGCTTGCCGTCATGCCACTTGACGCCGCGGCGCAGGTGGAAGGTGATGGCCAGGCCGTCCTTGGACACCTCCCAGCGTTCGGCCAGCTGGCCGTGGGCCTGCAGGTCCTTGTCATAGCTGAGCAAGCCGTCGTAGACGTTGGTGGCGATCAGCGAGGTCGGCTGGGCGGTGTTGACGGCGCCGGTCAGCGTGACCGGTTCGGGCTGGACGATGGCCAGCAGCGTGCCGCCCGACTTGGGGGCAGCCATGGCGATGCCGGATGCGAAGAGGGAAGCCAAGACGAGATTGCGCAAGCGTATAGCCATGGTGAGGTCGATTCCTGATGCGCATGGCAGCGGACTGCTGCGCGTTTTCTTGTAGGGGGAGGGTCAGCGGCCGTCATGCCGGGCAGGGGCCGAATGCGCTATTAGAACAAAGCGCGCGGCCAGGCCGAACGAAGCATTGCGCATGAACTTGCGCGAAAAACGCATGCTGCACGCTGGTGCAGCGTGCTGATGCTCAGACGGGCAGGCAGGGAAGGGAGCGCAGGAAGGGCCAGGGATAGATGCCGCGATCATGACCGTCATCGAACACAAGCTGGACGCCGTACTGGCCCACCGGCAGGATCTGCAGCAACCTGATGTCGGCTGCGGCTGCGATTGTCCTGCCATGACGCTGTCGCGACGCGGTGCAATCGGCGCAGCGGCAGGCCAGGCGCAACTGCTGATGCGACAGCTGCTGGTGCTGGCCGTCATCCCATTCGATGTGCAGGCGGGCCGAGCCGGCGTGGTTGGTGAGGGTGAGGGCTTGCGGCATGCTTCAGCGGTCGCGGCCGATCTGGTCCAGCGCCAGGCGTACCGACTTGCGCACCTCGGGATCGGGATCCTGTTCGGCCACCAGCAGGGCCGGCAGCGCCGACGCATCGCCGATCTCGCCCAGGGCCAGCGCGGACTCCTTGCGCAGGTTGCTGTTGCTGTGGGTGAGTGTGACCAGCAAGGCGACCACGGCCCGGGCATCACGCAAGCGCCCCAGGCTGCGCGCCGCGCGCAGGCGCACCTGCCAGTAGGGATCCTCCAGGCTGCTGATCAGGGCTGGTACAGCCGCGGCCGACTTGAGCTTGCCCAGGGTGGTGGCGGCTTCCTCCCGTACCAGCCAGTCCGCATCGCGCAGCGCCGCCAACAGAGCTGGCAAGACGGCACCGTCCTGGGAAAACCCGAGCGCGCCGGTCGCAGCACGCCGGACATCGGCATGGGTATCGGCCACGGCCAGTCGGGTCAGCGCAGCAAGTGCCGACTCCTCTTTCAGATAGCCCAGCACGGCCACCGCCTCGCGGCGCACCCGGGCATCCTCGTGCTCCAGTGCAGCCAGGGCCGGCTCCAGGCTTTGCGGGCTGCGCAGCTCGCGCAGTCCGCGCAGGATGGCCACCCTCACCTCGGGCTGGGCCGCATGGGCTTGCGCCAGCAGCAGCGGCGCCGACGATGGCAGCTTCAGTTCGCTCAATGCATGGGCGGCAGCCTGGCGCACCTCGGCATCGCCATCCTGCAGCAGCGCGATGATGGCCGCGACGCTGTCCGGGCTTTCGAAGGCTTCCAGCGCGCGCACCGCTTCCAGGCGCACGGCGGCGGCCTCGTCAGCGAGCGCCTGGATCAGCAGGGGCGCATGTTCGTCGCCGGCCTCGTCGATCAGGTCCAGCACCGCAATGCGGCGTACAGCCGCATCGGCATGGGCAAGACGGTCGCGCCAGGGGGCGAGCTCGTCATCGAAAGTAGTGGAATGGCTAGAAGTCACAGGGTCTTTCCTTGGCGGTCAATGCGGAAGTCGCTGACATCAGATCTCAAATGGCGAACTGGATGGCATCCATGGGCGCAACGGCTTGCCCGCCCAGTGGGCTCAGGCGTTCCAGTGGAACGACCCGCGCTTCGGGATGCAGCAGCGCCAGGCAGTGGCGCTTGAGTTCGGTGAAGCGTGGCGAGGTCACCAGGCCCGGTCCACGCGGACGCGGGAAGTCGATGACCAGCTCCTCGATGATGCGCCCCGGGCGCGGACTCATCACCAGGATGCGGTCGGCCAGGAACAGGGCCTCGTCGATGTCGTGGGTGATGAACAGGATGGTGGTGCCGATGCTGCTCCAGACCTGCAGCAGCAGTTCCTGCATCTTCAGGCGGGTCTGTGCGTCGAGGGCGCCGAATGGTTCGTCCATGAGCATCACGCGCGGCGCGTTGATGAGCACCCGGGCGATTTCCACCCGCTGCTGCATGCCGCCCGACAGCTGGGCCGGGTAGCTCTGCGCGAACTCCTCCAGGCCGACCAGGCGCAGCAATTGACGGGCCTTCTCAAGCCGTTCGGCACGGGCGACGCCCTTCATCTTCAAGCCGAAGGCCACGTTGTCTATCACCTTCTGCCAAGGGAAGAGGGTGTGGTGCTGGAACACCAGTCCGCGATCCGGGTGGGGGCCGCGTACCGGATTGCCGTCGACGTGGACCTGGCCTGCGCTGGGCTCCAGATGGCCAGCCAGGGCGCCCAGCAGGGTCGACTTGCCGCAGCCTGACGGGCCCAGCACGCAGACGAACTCGCCCGGTGCGATCTGCAGCGACACGTCCTGGAGTGCCGTGAAGCGGCGCTGGCCAGCGCCGAGCTGGATGGATAGCTGCTCGATGGCCACCTGGCCGGAGGAAGGAGTCTGCATAATCTACCTTTGCAACAGGTACCAGGGCATCAGCCAGGCACCGAGCTTGCGGATGGCGGCGCTGCTGCCCATGCCCAACAGGCCGATGAACATCATGCCCACCACGATGTCGGCATAGTTCTGGATGGTGTAGGAAGCCCAGGTGTAATAGCCGATGCCGAACTGGCCGGCGATCATCTCGGCAGTCACCAGGCAGAACCAGGCCGTGCCCATGCCGATGGACAGGCCGGTGACGATGCTGGGTGCGGCCGCCGGCAGGATGACCTGGGTCAGGATGGCGCGCGCGCCGCATCCCAGGCTGCGCGCCGAAGCGACCAGGCGCATATCGATGCCTTCCACGCCGTGGATGGTATTGAGCAGGATGGGGAAGAGCGCGCCGATGAAGGTGATGAAGATCATCGAGAGCTCGGACGAGGGGAACATCAGGATCGCCAGCGGAATCCAGGCCACCGCAGGGATCGGACGCAGCAGCTCCAGCGGTGGCAGCAGCACATCGGCCAGCCAGCGCAGCCGGCCGATCAGCATGCCCAGCACGATGCCGAACAGCGCGGCCACGGCAAAACCGCAAAACACCCGTACCAGGCTGGCCCACAGGTGGCTGGCCAGCCTGGGCGATTGCAGCAGCGTCCAGGCCGCCGCCAGTACCTCACGCGGGGCCGGGACATTCTGGAAGGTGACCAGGCCCAGGTTCACCCGGTGCTGCGCAGCCCATTGCCATAGCAGCAGGCAGGCCGTGATCGACGCGACACGCAGCAGGTAGCGGCGCCACGGGATGATGGCAAGGGCTTGCGGCACGCTCGCCTGCCTGGGCAGGTCGGGCAACGATGTCGCCGTGCTGGCGGGGGAACTCGGGCTCATGTCGGACTCCCGCTTAGAGGGCAGCGGCCTTGGCGGCGGCAAAGTCGAGCACCTTGCCGCCATTCCTGACGGCCCAGTCGCGGGCGGAGTCCTTGAGCAGGAAGGCGCTGGTCTCGCCCTTGGCCTGTACATACCAGGCGTCGGCGCCCAGCAGCTTCAGGCCGGTTTCTCGGTCATGGGCATAGACGGTACGGATCTTGCGGCCCGACTGCTCCAGCTTGCGCGCCTCGGCCAGGGTGGACTGCAAGGTCGCATAGTGGCGCACCAGCGGCTCGCCCTGGACCCAGATCTGGCCCAGCCGCCGGGGATCGGTGATGACCTTGCCGGTCAGGGCATCCTTGGCATTGAGGGGCGATTTGGCGTAGTTCTTCAGCTGTTCGTCGTAATCCAGGCCGGATTGCTTGTAGGCGGCGCGGATGTACTGGTCGTCGATGAAGGCATCGGCATCGAGGTCGGTCTCGGTGCGCTTCATGGCCTTGAGCGTGGCGATGGAGGTCTTGACGGCCTGGCGGTACTCCGGCTTCCATGTGAAATCACGCGTCTGCAGGCCCAACGGGCCGTGGAACAGGTAATCCACCTCGGCCTCGATGCCGGTCACCTTGGCGATCAATTCGCTGTACTTCTCCGGCTCGGCGGTGATCAGGCGGTTGGCTTCGATGGCTGCGCGCAGGTAGGCGATGACGATCTCGGGATATTTCTTCGCATAGTCGGCATCGACCAGGCTGCCATGGAAGGTGGGTGTATTGGCTTGCGAACCATCGAAGATCTTGCGGGCGAAACCGCGATGCGGGAACAGCTCGGCAAAGGGCACGAAGTCGGCGTGGGCGTCGATCTTGTTGCCCTGCAGGGCGGAGCCGGCCACTTCGGGAGCCTGGGTGATGATGTTGACGTCCTTGTCGGGATCCCAGCCCTGGTCCTTGACCGCCCGCAGCAGCATGCCATGCGCGGTGGAGGCAAAGGGCACGGAGATGGTCTTGCCCTTGAGTTCGGACAGGGACTGCACCGGTGAGTCCTTGGGGACCACGACGCCATTGCCGCTACCGGCGGTGCTGCCCGAGAGCACGGTGATGAACAGGCTCTTCTTGCCCGCCTTCTGGAAGGCCGCGCCATTGAAGGATCCCGGGAAGTCCGCCATGGAGCCGATATCGAGCTTGCCGGCCACCATCTCGTTGGTCAGTGGCGCGCCGGAGGTGAAATTCTTCCATTGGATATCGTACTGGACGTCCTTGTACTTGCCGTCATGGGGCAGGTACTTGTCGAGCAGCTTGAGTTCGCGGATCAGCAGGCCACCGGTGGCGCAGTTGATGGTGGTGTCCTGGGTGCCGATGGCAATGCGGATGGTCTCGGCACTGGTAGTGGCTGCGGCCAGCGTGGAGAGGCCGAACAGCGCAGTGATGAGGGTGTGGCGTAATTGCATGGAGGGTTCCCCGAAAGATGAAGTCCTGTCTTTTCTGAGCTTTGATGGTCAGCGCAGCAGGTACGGTATGTCGACATGGACTGCCCCGGTGGGACAGTCCTTCTCACAGGGCATGCAATACCAGCACTCGTCGAACTTCATGTAGGCCTTGCCTTTCTCGGCATGGATGGCCAGCACGTCGAGCGGGCAGACGTCGACGCAGACGGTGCAGCCCTTGTCGGCGATGCATTTGTCCTCGTCGATGGTGACCGGGACATTGGTGATGGAAAACGCGGTGGGCATGGGGTCTCCTGTCAAGGCTCAGGCGGCGGCCGGTTCGGCTTGTTTCTTGATGCGCAGGTGCTGGTAGGCTGACTTTTCCTGCTCGTCCAGGGCCACGATGTAGGGCTCGATGGGGCGCTTGAAGCTGACCATGCGGCCATCCTGCTTCTGCAACTGGGCATGCACCAGCCACTGGGTATCGTCGCGTTCGGGATAGTCGACCCGGTTGTGGTACAGGCCCCAACGGCTCTCGGTGCGAAACAGCGAGGCCCGGGCCGCCATCTCGGCGCAATCGCGGATGGCATGCACTTCCATGGCGCGCATGAGTTCATGCGGATTGCGTGCCTGCAGCCGTGCCAGGTCGTCGTGGATGGCATCGAAACGCTGCAGGCCGATTTCCATCTTGCGGGTCACCTTGGGGGGCTGCAGGTAGTCGTTGACCATGCGGCGCAGCTTGTACTCGACCTGGTTGGGCGGCAGGCCGTCCTGGCGCGACAGCGGCGCCCAGACCCGCGCACGTTCAGTGGCGACCTGCTGCTCGTCGATCTCGGCCAGTGCATGGTCGGCGCAGTAGCTGACCGCGCTTTCGCCTGCCAGGCGGCCATAGACGAAGGCCCCCAGCATGTAGTTGTGCGGTACGCAGGCCAGGTCGCCGGCCGCATGAAGACCAGGCACCGTGGTGCGGGCATGTTCGTCGACCCACACGCCGGAGGCCGAATGGCCGCTGCACAGGCCGATCTCGGAGATATGCATCTCCACCATCTGCTGGCGATAGTCGGTGCCGCGCCCGGCATGGAAACGTCCGCGGCTGGGCCGTTCGTTGGTGTGCAGGATGGTCTCGATGGTGCCGATGGTTTCCTCGGCCAGGTGGTTCAGCTTGAGAAAGACCGGCCCCTTGCCGCCTTGCAGTTCGTTGTAGAACTCCTGCATCATCTGGCCGCTCCAGTAGTCGCACTCGATGAAGCGCTCGCCCTGGCTATTGGTGGTGAAGCCGCCGAAGGGTCCGGTCACATAGGCGCAAGCCGGGCCGTTGTAGTCCTTGATCAAGGGGTTGATCTGGAAGCACTCGATGCCCGACAGCTCGGCCCCGGCATGGTAGGCCATGCTGTAGCCATCGCCGGCATTGGTGGGGTTCTCGTAGGTGCCGAACAGGTAGCCGGAGGCCGGCAGGCCCAGGCGGCCGGCCGCGCCGGTGGCCAACACCACGGCCTTGGCGCGGATCACATGGAAGTCGCCCGTGCGGCAATCGAAGGCCATGGCCCCGGCGATGCGGCCATCGTCGGCCGTCAAGAGGCGCGTGGCCACCAGGCGGTTGGTGATCTCGACGCGGGCGCGCTTGAGGCGCCGGTACAGGACCTTCTTGATATCGTGGCCTTCCGGCATGGGCAAGACATAGGTCCCCATGTGATGCACCTTGCGCATGGCATAGTCGCCGGTCTCGTCCTTCTCGAACTTGACGCCCCAACGGTCCAGCTCCTCGATCATCGAAAAACTGTTGCGGGCATACGCCATCACGGTCTTCTGGTTGACGATGCCGTCATTGGCGATGGTGATTTCCTTGACGTATTGCTCGGGCGTGGCAAAGCCGGGGACGATGGCGTTGTTGAGCCCATCCATGCCCATCGAGATGGCGCCACTGCGCTTGACGTGGGCCTTTTCCAGCAGCAGCACGCGCAGTGCCGGGTTGGCTTCCTTGGCCTTGGCTGCGGCCATGGGGCCGGCTGTGCCGCCGCCGATGACCAGTACGTCAACACTCTGTACATGGGTGTCCATGCATTCTCCTTGCAGGTGGATGGGTGGACTGCGATCAGCTTGCTGCCGGCCCACCGCGCGAGATGCGCAGGTGGTACTGGAAGGTCTCGCTGCGGAAATACAGGTATTCGAAGTCGAACGGGCGACCCTGGGTGTCATAGGTCAGGCGTTCGATGCGCAGCAGGGCACTGCCTTGCGGCACCTGCAGGGCCTCGGCCAGGGCCGCGTCGGCCAGCACGGCACCGATCTGCAGGTCGGCATGGCCCAGCGGGATGCCGAAATCGTTCTCGAAGATCAGGAAGATGTCGCGCCGTGCCAGGTCTTCATGGCGCAGGCGCTCGCCCAGTTCCTCGGGCAGGTAGGTGATTTCCAGCGAAACGGGTTCGCCATCCAGGTGCCGGATGCGGCGGATCTCGGTCACGCTGGTGGCGGGGGCTACGGCCAGGCGCTCGGCCACCTCCGCGGTGGCCGCCAGGCTGCGGTGGCCGATGACCCGGTTATGGATCTCGTGGCCCTGGCGCGCCATGGCTTCGGCAAAGCCTTCCAGCCGGGTCAGTTCCTGCTGGGCCTTCTTGCGTGCCACGAAGGTCCCCTTGCCGGCGATCTTGAAGATCACGCCTTCGCGCTGCAGGTCCGACAATGCCTGGCGCACCGTGATGCGGCTCACGCCAAAGAGGGCGCCCAGCTCGCTCTCGGAGGGCAGGCGCTGGTGGTCTCCATAGGTGCCATCGAGGATGCGCTCGCGCAGGCGATCCTTGATCTGGACATAGAGCGGGACAGGGGATGGGGCGATGACATCGAAGGCGGACATACGGGTTCCTGGCAAATCGGGCTGGGCAAGTACGGCTGGACAACCTGTCATGACAGGTTATGACCGAGGCAATATTAAGGAGCGATGCCAGGGAGTGGAACGAATCAATTCGCACATCGATATGCGCAAATCGTTGTCAGTCTTTGTCGCCAGCGGGGGCGCGGGCCGGCGGCGGGAGTCAGCGCGGCAGGGATCAGTCCTCGCCGGACGCCACCAGCGCCCCCTCGATCCCATGACGGGCCAGGGCGGCCGCCACGAAGCCGGAAGCTTTCATCTCCTCCACAAACGCAGTCAGGTAGTCGGCCGCCTGCTGCCCGCGCGCGGTGGGCAGGCCCATGGCCTGGCGGATCACCATGAAGCGCTGGTCCAGGATGCGCAGGCCACCGACCTTGGCGGCATCGGCCTGCAGTTGCTGCTTCACGCCGGCGGCCACATCCAGCCGCTGCTCCAGGAAGCTCGGCACCACTGCCGCCGAGGTCGGGGTGCGCACCAGTTGGGCCTGCTTCAATTCACGCGAGAGGAACAGGTCATAGGCGCTGCCCTGGCCCACGGCCACGGTGACGCCGGGCCTATCCACCTGGGCATTGCCGGTAATGGGCGAGTCGGCACGCACGGCGTAGTAGCCTTCGATGAGTACATAGGGGCGGGTGAAGTGGATCTCTTGCGCGCGCTTGGGATCGATGGCGAAGAAGCCGATGTCGGCCTGCCCGTCCTCAAGATTGCGCACCGAGCCAGCCGCCGTCTTGCCCACCACCAGTTGCAGCGGCAGGCCCAGGCGACGCGCCAGTTCGCGCGCCAGGTCCACCGAAACGCCAACCGCCTGGCCGCTGGCCGTGTCCACGCTGGCCAGCACCGGGTTGCCCAGATTGATGGAGGCGCGCAGCACTCCGGTTGGCGCCATTTGCCTGACCAGTGCAGGATCGGCCCCCAGAGCCAGTGAAGGGAGCAGGGCGAGCGCCAGCAGCGCGCCGGCCAATGGACGGCGCAGACGGGCCAGGGAAAGTGCAAGCATCATGGCAGTTCAGGCGGCCCGGTTGAGCTCGTCGAACTGGGCCGGCGGGACCGGGCGCCCGATCAGGTAGCCCTGGAAGCGGCCGCATCCCAGTGCAGCCAGGAACTGTTGCTGCGCCAGCGTCTCGACGCCCTCGGCGATCACCTCCAGGCCGAGCGCCTCGGCCAGCGCGATGATGCTCTTGGCGATGGCCACGTCGCTGGGCGCCACCAGCAGCTCGCGCACGAAGGACTGATCGATCTTGATCTGGTCGATGGGCAGACGCTTGAGCAGGGACAGCGAGGAATAACCTGTCCCGAAATCGTCCAGCGAGAGCGCAAAACCGTGGCGCTTGAGCTCCAGCATCTTGACGATGGTCGCCTGGACATCATCGACCATGGCCGACTCGGTCAATTCCAGCTTCAGATGCGAAGCATGTGCGCCGGTCCTGGCCAGGATCTCCAGGACCGTGTCGACGAAGTCCGGCTGGCGCCATTGCACTGCACTGACGTTGACGGCGATGACCACCGCACCCTTCTCATCCTGGCCATTCCAGCGCACCGCCTGGCGACAGGCCTCCTCCAGCACCCATTGGCCCAGCGGCAGGATCAGGCCCGATGCCTCGGCCAGGGGGATGAATACACCCGGCGCGACCGGTCCCCGCTTGGGGCTGGTCCAGCGGGCCAGCGCTTCCACGCCGATCAGGCCACCCGCCAGGTCGCGTTGCGGCTGGTAATGCAAGGCGAATTCACCGGCCTCGATAGCACGCCGCAGGTCGGCCTCCAGGCCAATGCGCAAATGCAGCGCATGCTCCATCTCCATATCGAAGAGACAGTAGGTGTTGCGACCATTGGTCTTGGCGGCATACATGGCCAGGTCACCCTGGCGCAGGAGGTCCTTGACGTCGGCATGACCATCCTGCATCAGCGCCACACCCACAGAGCAGGTGGCGAAATGCCCCATCCCGTCCAGCTCGAAGCGCCTTTCCATGCAGGCAATGATCTGTTGCGCGAAAAGCGTCGCTCCCTGTGCGGCCTCTGTACGCGGCAACGCATGCAACAGGACCACGAATTCGTCGCCACCCAGCCGGGCCACCATCCCGCTGTCGCCCGCCAGCACCAGCAGGCGCGCAGCGATCTGCTGCAGCAGCAGGTCGCCCATGGGGTGACCAAGGGCATCGTTGAGATCCTTGAAGTTGTCGACATCGATGAAGAACAGCGCCGCCATCGTCGGGCCACCCCCGGCCTGGAGGACAGCCGCCTGTATCTTCTCCAGCAACAGCCGGCGATTGGGCAGGGCGGTCAGGGGGTCGTACAGGGCCAGCTGGCGGGTCTCTTCCTGCAAGGCCTTCTGGGCGCTGATATCGAGCTGGGTGCCCACGTAGTGACTCACTTCGCCGTCGGGTGCAGCCACGGCAGTGAGGGTGAGCACGGCACAGAATTCGCTACCATCCTTCTTGCGCACCAGTAACTCGCCATGCCACTTGCCACGGCCATGCAAGAGCTCCCAGAGGTGGGGCCGGAAGTCCAGCGACGAGTTCTCCAGGCGGCAGGGCGGCATGGCCTGGCCGTCGAGATCCTCCAGGCGGTAGCCGGTCAGCTCGGTGAAGGCGGCGTTGACTTCCAGTACCTTGCGCTGGGCATCCATGACCCAGATCGCCTCGGCCGAATGAAAGGCGGTGGCGGCGATGCGCAGGGAGGCTTCGCTTTGCCTCAGCTTGTCCGTGCGACGGGCCACTTCGCGGCGCAGGTAGACCGCCATCAGGCTGGCGCAGGTCAACAGGCTCAATGCGCCCCCCAGCAACCACCACACATAGGGGGGGATGCCGGTGCTGACCGGCGCCCATTTGCCCAGGATCTCGTAGTAGATCGACCTGGGATCGGCTTGCCAGCGCGTCAGGTAACGGTCGATGGCGACCAGTATGTCCAGGTTATGGCCCTTGGCGCTGACGAAGAACAGCTTCACCGGCTGGAACACGATATTGGTGGCGGACAAGCGGTGACGGTCGGCCAGCATGTCACCGACCTGCTGGCTGGCGATGACGCCATCGATCTGTCCGGCCGCGGCCATGCGAAAACCCGTTTCCAGGTCCTGCAGGGTGACCAGGCTGACCTGGATGCCGGAGCTATCCATCAGATTGCGGAAGTAGCTTGCTTGCACCGAGTTGCCCAGCACGCCGATCTTCTTGCCCTTCAGGTCGAATACCGACTGGATCGCGACCCGTGGATTGCGGTACAGGATGGACCAGCCGTACAACGCCGGAACGGTCGGGAACTGGAGCAGTCTATCGCGCTCCTCCGAATAGGCCACGTCAGGCAACAAGTCGATCAACCCGGACTGCACGCCACTGAGGCAGGCCTGCCAATCACAGGGGACGAAACGCAGTTGCCAGCCCTCGCGATCGGCGATCTGGCGCAGCAGGTCGATGTGGATCCCGCTGGCCTGGCCGGCATGATCGAAGAAGATCTTGGGGGGATTCTGGTAGACGCCGACCTTCAGCTCGCGCTGGGCGCCGTCTGCCGGTGCCACCATGCACAGCGATGCCAGCAGGACCAGAAGGACCTGCAAGAGGCTCCACAGCGGCATCAAACGCACCGAAGCAGCGGTCCTGACAGTGAGGCTGTCAGCACGAACAGATCGGTTTGCTGTCAGGGAACTTGGTAGAGTCTTCATACCGCCTGAATGCAGAGTGAATTAGTTTTTTGCCAATTCTACTGGGATCAGGCTGATTTGAAAGATTTAAATACAGTTACGCTCCCCGACAGCATGCGCCTAGAAGAAGCCCAGGGTTGGCAGCCGCACCTGGTTCACGCTCAGGTTGCCCAGGGCATAGGCCTTGTGGCTGGTGTGGTTGTGGGTCGACACGGTGCGGATGTTGCGCCAATGGCGATCCAGGTTCAGGTGCGACAGGGTGGCCGAGGCCCCGGCGATGTCGAACAGGGCCGTGGCGGCGTGATGGGCGATGCGATCTACCGTGACCTTGGCCTTGGCGGCGGCAGCGGCGGCCTCCTGGACCTGGTCGTCGACGTCGGGTGCCTCGGCCTGCAGGGCCGCATAGGCGCGGTCGGCCTGCTCGGCGGCCGCCAGCACGATGGCACGGGTGGCGAAGGCATCGGCCTCGCGTTCACCCAGCGCCGCCAGCAGGATGGGGTCTTGCGAGGCCGCGGCCGTCGGGGCGTAGTAGAAGTTACGCTTGCGCTTGCCCAGCAGGGCGGCCGAATCGCGCGCAATGGCACTGGCCACGCCGGCAATGACTGCGGTGAGGAACAGTTGCGCGATGGTCGAGCCGAATACCGCCTGCCGTACCGGCACCTCATGGGGCAGCAGCACTTCGTCGGCCTTCACCAGCACGTTCTCCAGCAGGGTCGTCCCGCTGCCGGTCAGGCGCTGGCCCATGCCGAACCAGTCATCCACGGTCTTGATGCCTTCCCTGTCCCGCGGCAGCAGGACGATGGCGCGTGCGCCGTCTTCGGTCGAGACGGTGATGTGCAACCAGTCCGCAAAGAGCGAGCCGGTCGAATAGAACTTCTGTCCGTTGACCACATAGTGATCGCCCTGGCGCACCAGCCGCGTGGACAGCGGGCCGGCGCCCCCGATCTGGTCGTGTCCCAGTTCGGTATGGGCGGCGCCAATGAGCGCACCTGCTGCGACCTGTTCGCGCAGATGGCGCAGGGCCGGGTGCTGCGAGGGAGTATTGAGCACGCGCTCCAGCGCCACATGGTGATTGCGCCAGATATGGGCGATGTTGGGATCGGCCTGGGCCAGGGTGATGGCCGCGTCCAGGGTCTCGACCAGACTGGCGCCGCCGCCACCGTAGCGGGCGGCCAGGCGGCGCGCACCGAAACCGGTGGCCTTGATCTCGTTGATGAGGGCGAAGGGTTGCTCGCGCTGGGCATCGCGCTGGGCGGCGCCGTCGGCGATGCGTTGCAGCAGTTCGGCGGGGAAGGATGACATGAGGGCGTGTCCTGTATGAGTGGCATCGTTGTGGATGGGATGCAGACATCATAGGGGCAGGCGGGGGCAGGCCAAACTGCGTTTTTCGTCTTAGCTTGTGCGTCGCGCGCATAGCATGGACGCATGACGCCGCGTCCGTCTTAGGCAGGAGCGTGCTTGTCCGGCTCGACAGACAAGCGCATTCCCACAGTCTTGAGCACAGCTAGCAGCGTTTTCAGAGTCGGATTGCCTTTCGGCGATAGCGCGCGGTATAGCGATTCCCGGCTGATACCGGCGTCGGCTGCCACCGCAGCCAAGCCGCCGTAAGCTTCGGCCACCGTTCGCAGTGCCAACAAGCCGGCGGCACGATCATCAGGGTTGTCGAGCGATTCCATCGCCGCCTTGAGATACGCCACGGCCAGATCTCGATCAGCACGCAGTTCAGCCACCTCCAGATCGTGATGAGAGACCGCCGCTTTTGGTTTGCTCATTTTTGCCTCCGCTTCCATTCGATCCAGTATTGTCTGGCCAGCTTGATATCCGCTTGTTGTGATTGTTTATCGCCGCCACACAGCAAGATGACAACGGCTTTACCATGCCGACCACAGTAGACGCGGTATCCCGCCCCCACGTGAATACGTAGTTCGATGACCCCATCTCCGACCGCTTCGCTGTCACCGAAATTGCCCACCTGTACCTGACGCAGGCGCATCCGGATGCGGGCCTGGGCAATCTTGTCCCGCATTCCTTCCAGCCAATCCGAGACAGGTTCCCGCCCATCAGCACGCTGGTATCGGAAAAGTTCGATCATCGATACAATTGTAACTTAAAAGCTACAAGCATATCCGCGCAAGAACGAATGCGAAATTGGCCTCGCGTCGTATTGACGGCATCGATGACAGGGGGGATTGATTTGATTGCACGCCCGGACGGACGGCTATGAATGGACGAGCCCGGCCACAACAGCCGGGCTCGTCGGGATGAGACGGGCCCTTAGCCCAGGCGCTTGACCCAGCCGAACTTGTCGTCGGCGCGGCCTTGCTGGATGTCCAGCAGGGCGTTCTTGAGCAGCAGGGTGGTCTTGCCAGCCTGGCCTTCGCCGATGGTGAACTCCGAATTGGCACGCTTGATGTGGCGGATCGGGGTGATCACGGCGGCGGTGCCGCAGGCGAACACTTCGGTGAGCTTGCCGCTGCGGGCGTCAGCCTCCCATTGCTCGATCGAATAGGGTTCTTCGCGGGCTTCGATGCCCAGGCTCTTGGCCAGGGTCAGCAGCGAGTCACGCGTCACGCCCGGCAGGATGGTGCCGCCCAGCGGCGGGGTCTGGATGGAGCCATCCTTGAAGACGAAGAAGATGTTCATGCCCCCCAGTTCTTCCACCCAGGTCTTGTCGCGGCTGTCCAGGAACACCACCTGGTCGCAACCCTGGCGCTGGGCCTCGGCTTGCGCGGCCAGGCTGGCGGCGTAGTTGCCGCCGCACTTGGCTTCGCCGGTGCCGCCGATGCCGGCGCGCGAGTAGTTCTCGGACACCCACAGCGAGATGCCGGAGTTGCCATCCTTGAAGTAGTCACCGACCGGGCAGGCCAGCACGTAGTAGGCATACTCCGAACCCGGCTTCACGCCCAGCGCGGCCTGGTTGGCAAACATCACCGGACGCAGGTACAGCGAGGAACCGCGTGCCTTGGGGATCCAGTCCTTGTCGGTCTTGGCCAGCTTCTCGACCGACTCCAGGAACACCTCCACCGGCAGCGGGGCCATCGCCAGGCGCTCGGCCGACTTCACGAAGCGGCGGGCGTTGGCGTCCGGACGGAACAGCGAGAAACCGCCGTCTTCCAGGCTGTAGACCTTCAGGCCTTCGAAGATCTCCTGCGCGTAGTGGAACACCAGGGCGCTGGGGGCGATGCTCAGCGGGGCGTAGGGGACGATCTTGCCATCATGCCAACCGTCGGCGGTGGTGTAGCGGGCCGATGCCATGTTGGCCGAGAAGACGCTGCCGAAGCCGGGATTCTGCATGGCCGCTTCGCGCACATCGGTGGCGACTTGGATGGAATGTTGCGTCGAGAAGAAGTTCTGGGTAGTCATTGCAAGCTGTGTCTGGTTAAGTAAGGCATCGGTGCGCCATGGCGCCGACAGACTGTCAAGGATATCACTTTGGGAGGATAGGATGAGATCGATGCTTCAGTTGGCACCGAACTTGCCCCAGCTTGCCCTTATGCAAACCTGGAAGCAGGCCGTTTCACGCATCCAGAACAATCCCCAGCCATGGTGCCGCGTGCCTTATACGCACTATGCATAAGGCACGCAGCGATGGGTTGCGCATCGAAATCGGCGGCTCTGTATCTGCCCCCGGCGATCGCACAAGACTAAGGTGTCAACAGGCTGGCCTCGTCCGTGCGACGGCCCGCCGCCTTGTCATCCATCTACCTACCCATCGCCATCATGATCATCGCCCATTACGAACATCGCCTCCCCACCGACTATGAGCTTGAACGCATCCGCTCCAGGGCTGCCCAGCGCGGCCAGCTCTGGGACGACACCCGCGATCTCTACTTCAAGGCCTTTCTCCTTCGTGAATCAGGACACCACGGCGCCACCGGACACAGTTATTCCTCGCTCTACCTGTGGCGCAACGCGCAGGCGCTGACCCAATTCGTGGGCAGCCGCTTTCGTTCGGTGACCGACAGCTTCGGCCGCCCCGAGATCCAGACCCGACTGGCGCTGGACGCCCGCCGCGGCAACGGCAATGTGGCGCGCTTGGCCTATCGCCAGGACGTTGACATCGCCCGTGACGCCGACCTGGCAGCCGTCCTGGCGGAGGAAACCGCACGTAACCAGGCCCAGGTGTCACGGCCGGCCATCGTCGCTGGCGCCGTCGGCGTGGATGTCCAGCAATGGCGCGTGAGCCGTATCCTGCTCTCGGAGTCAGAGCTGGATCATGACGCCGGCGTGGCTTACCAGGTGCTGTACCTGGCCAGGCCCGAGCTGGAGCAGTTGCCGCGCTGAAGGCCACGCGCCATCCACACGATTCATCGGATCTTGATTTCGACGAAGCGGTTGCGTGGCTCGGCCACGCCGCGCTTCTGCGCTACACGAGGATCGCGTGCGCCCTTACCGATGACTTCGATGCTCAAGGCCTTGACGTCCGCCCGCTGCAGTTCGCGCTCGATCAAGCGGGCGCGGCGAAGCGACAGTGCATCGTTGGAGGCGTCACTGCCGATATTGTCCGCATGTCCGATCAGGACGAATTCGCCAGCGGGAAAGTCCTTGATCTCGGCAATCGCCTTCTTAAGAAACGCCTGCGAGGCAGGCGTCAGGCGGTCCGTCCCCAATTCGAACAACAGGTCGTAACTGCGCGGACGCGCGGGCAGACTCCCAAGGACGTCGGCATAACGTTTCTCCACCTCTGGCTTGGTCAGGATCTGGGGCTTGTCGATCTTGCCCCGGGACGTTTCCACCGAGGCATAGGGTGTGTCCAGAGCGGTCTGACCGGTGGCGGTCTTGACCACGATGCTGCTGGCCGAACCGTCAGCTTGTGGCAACAACAGGAATCGTTCGCTGGGACCGGCGCAGCCGGCCAGGACCATGACCATGACCAGGGGAATGATGTACTTATTCATCGACCACCTCGACGATGAAGTCAGTGCCACGGATGCCGATGGTCGCCGTGGGCGTGGAGAATTGCTGGCGCTCCGGCGCATGCTTGCCGATCAGGCCGGAGACGTAGCGCAGCGTGCCCCTGGCAAGGCGCACGGCGATGCTGCCTTCATCCGTTTTGGGGTTGAAGACGAACTGTTCGAGTACGAACTGGCTGTTCGGGCCTAACGAGATCAAAGTATCGTCGCGCAATGTGAATCCGACCGAACTGGCGGCGGCGGTGACGATACGGTCGCCCTCATACAGACGCTCGCCAATGGCCAATGGATACATCTTGCCGCCCCGTTGAGTTTGCACATTGCCATGCAACACCTTGACGATGGCGGCCTGTCGGTCAGTGCTTTCCTGTGCAGCCAGGTCGTACTGCATCAGCAGCAGACCCAGCGTGAGTGCCAAGCGCCCCCATCTGGATCGGGCGGCCCGATTGTCCGCTCTTGTCGTCCCCATGCGCCATTCCTTTGATGCCGCGCCCATACGCTGGCCAGCTGGCATTGCCATATTGATAATCGGATGGATCAATCTTCAGTGAGTGAAGATTCCATCAGGCAATTTCGCAGAATAGAGCAAGGTTCGTCAAGTACGCGCGCTTGATTCGACATACCGCTCGTGGCGGCACCCCGAGAACTACATGTTTGATCAGGTCGCAGCCGCATGATGACGCCAGCCGAAGCCCAGATGAGCCCTGAGTTGGCATGGCATTGGAAAGAACTCTCGCCTGAGACGAACAGCACAAAGACCGACGGCCCGGCCGCATAAGCGACCGGGCCGTCAGGCAAGGCTGGACAGACTGTCTGAAATCAGGACTTGCGGCGACGCAGGCCTGCCAGGCCCAGCAGGCCTGCGCCGAAGATGGCCAGCGAAGCCGGTTCCGGCACGTTGTTGAAGTCGGTGATACCCGATTCGTTGTTGATCGCGATGGCCGTGAAGGCACCGGCGCAACCGTTAGCGGCACCACCGGTGTTCACGTTGGTGTTGCCGTTGCAGCTCAGGCCTTGCGAGGTGTTGTTGAAGGCGCTGAAGGCGAACTGGTAGAACGGATCCGGCGAGATGAAGAACTGCTGGCCGGCAGCGGTCAGGATGAAGTTGGTGTTGACGTTCTGGAACGCGCCACCCAGGGAGTCGATACCGGCAGCGCCAGCAAGCACCTGGGTCACCGTGCCCAGCAGCACCTGGCTGCCCACCGTGGTGACGGTGCCGTCGTTGTTGACGGTAGCCTTGTTGTACTTGTTGTCGTCACCCGGATCGGCCCACAGGCTCAGCGAGATCGAGGTGACCGAGCAGCTCACGCCCGGCGCCAGGAAGGAGCCGCAAGTGAAGTTCTGGGTAAAGGTGGCGTAGATGCCGTAGTCGAAGTTGTTGCGGGTGATGGCCGCACTGATACCGGTGTCGTTCAGGCTGAAGGAGGTGTAGTCAATATAGCCGACACCCGTGTAGGTGAAGGTGCTGCCATTGCCCGTGTAGCTGATGCGGGCCGACGACACGCCATTCAACGCGTCCGCGGTGAAGATGCTGCCTTGCGTGGCCAGGCCGTTGCTGTTCGGATTGACATCGAAGGTCGGCAGGGCGTGGGCCGCAGCAGCAGCCACAGTCATGACAGCCCCAACGGTGAGGGAGCGCAGAGTCTTAGTGCTGATCATAGTAATCTCCAGATGAGGACGCAAATACGTGAGATTCGAGTATCGGATATGAAAAAGACAACCCAATCAAGGCATTTAGCGCTGCGACAGCCCTTGCCAAAAAACTTACTTTATCCCGCGATAAAGTGCCGATTAAACATTAAACTCTTCTTACCGTTTGAATAGCAGCGTGTTTAACGACGACGCAACGTAATAAGCAATCAACATGCCAGTGATTTTTTCCAATTTAAAATCAAAGACTTATTAAAATCATCGCGGTGAAATCTTGGATTTTTGGTCAGAAGTGTAAGAAAAATCGACAAGATCAAATTGCACCAGTTGCACCTATTCATTCATTGGGAATCAATACCATGCCAAATGCACAATTGTTAGGAACAGTAGTGCGTGAGATTTTCTCGCGCGAGAAGAGCCCGAGGCACACCGAACCCGACCTTGTGATGGACGATCCCGACAATGTTGCTGCCTATGTCGAGGCCGGACGTGAGCATGCCGTGATGGCGCCTGTCTACCTGTTCCACTGCGCCAATATCTGCGAAGTGATCCGACCGGGCGATACGGTGGTCGACCTGGCCTGCGGACCGGCCAACCAGTTGGCCATGGTGGCGCGATTGAACCCCGATATCCGCTTCATCGGGGTCGATCTGTCCGAACCGATGCTGGAGAACGCGCGCGCGCTGGTGGCCAGCATGCAACTGAAGAACGTCGAATTCCGACATGGCGACATCACCGACCTCGGCAGCTTCGCGGACGCTTCGGTGGACGCCGTGATGTCGACCATGGCCCTGCATCACCTGCCCACGGTCAACATGCTGTGCCAGACCTATGCCGAGGTGGCGCGTATCCTCAAGCCGGACGGTGGGGTGTATATGGTCGATTTCGGCCACCTCAAGGCGGAGCGCTCGATCAACTATTTCGCCTACCAGTACGCGGACCGGCAACCGGCGCTGTTCACCGAGGATTATTACAACTCGCTGCGCGCGGCCTTCTACCCCGAAGACTTCCGCCAGGCCGTGAAGCCGCTGGCCGGGCGGGCGCGCCTGTACTCGACCGGTCTGCTCAAGTTCATGATGGCACTCAAGAGCGCCCCGCGGCGCGGTGAGGCGCCCGAGTTGAAGGCCCAATTGGCCACGCTCAAGCGCAACCTGCCGGAATGGCACAAGGCCGATATCGCCGACCTGATCCGCCACTTCCGCATGGGTGGGATGAGTTGCTCCCTGCTGGATTAAGGAGCCAGGGAGCCAGGGAGCTAAGGAGCGCTGTCGCTGTCGGGCCGGTAGAGCAGCTGCTCCACCGGCAGCCGCTCCGAACGGGCAGTGGGTGCCGGGCCGGCACCCAGCCGGCCCATGTAGACGGGGGATAACTGATCCGTGAAGATGAGCGCCGAGGCATCCTGTTCAAGCCGGCGCGCGCGCGCCTGCAGGGCCGGCAGGCGCGTGAAGGAGCGGCCCTCGCGGACATACCTGGAGAAGATCAGGGGCGTCAGTTCCGGCTGCATCACCAGGCCAAGCTGGGTCACGGTCAGCCAGAAGCGCTGCACGGCGCGACCGGCCTCCACATAATCGTCGATGCCCTGCGGCGCGCGCCGGGCCTTGAGCACGAAGTGGGCGGCGCAGGCCAGACCGGGCACCAGATCCATCTGCAGGCGCGGAGCCCAGGTCCCCATCAGCGTATTCATCGTCGACAAACGCTCCCAGCTCACCATGGCCCATTTCATCAGCTTGAGGGTCATCTTGTCCACGCCCAGGGCCTGGTCCGGCACCTTGTCGGGACTGCGGCTGGCGTTCCAGTGGATGATGCGGCGATGCACCTCGTAAGCCTCGGGCATGGTCAGGCGCAGCTTGGCATTGTTGAACATCAGCCACGCGGTCTTGAGCTTGGGGCCGAAACCCTCGATCCAGTCGATCGTGTAATCCGGCCCTACGGCTGCCTCCAGCGCCTTCTTTTCGTCCTCGCGCAGGGGACGGGTGTGCATCGGCCGTCGCTGTACGCTGCGCTTCTCGATGGCATCCAGCAGAGGGCTGGGCGCAAGCACGGGATCGTGCGAGAAACGGAGATCGAACAGGGGCGTTTCGACCGGGCTGTCCGGGCGCCGCGAGCAGGTCGTGCGCAAGCCCTGGGCGCTGGCTGCGATGGTGATGGTTTCCAGCAGGGCGCCCACCGAGATCTGGCTGGGGTGCCCGTCCAGGTCGTAGACGGTGTCGGCGCGGGTGTCGTAGGCGTGCACCACCAGGTGGTCGGGCGCGACCACCTCGAAGCGCCAGCATTGGGTGTTGTCGCCGCTGGGCGCCCAACGTGCCAGATCGAGGATGCGGTAAATGGAAGGGGGGATGTCCACCTTGGTGGCCTCGCTACCGCTTGCCGTCGGAGTCGCGCCGGCCAGGGCGCTGCGCATCTGCTTGCCGGCGATGGCGATCATCAGGCGGTGCAGGGGGTGGCGGTTGCCACCGGGACGCCAGGTGCGCACCAGCTTGTTGCGATAGGCGTCGAACTGCACACCATGCGGCGCGGCCAGGACCTTGCCGCGCCCGAGCAGGATCTTCAAGGCCTCGGTACCGACCACACCCGCGCACAACTGGCAGGCCATCATGGTCGACGGGCCGCGCCGCTCGGCAAAGTTCACCGACTCCGGCACCACCAGGTAGGGGCGGTGCAGGCCGGCAGGAGCCAGACCCACCACGAAGCGGATGGCCTTGTCGAGATCGGACAGATCGCCCCATTGAAAATACTCTTCGAAGCTCATCCCGCCCGGCAGGAAATTGAGCAGAGCCGCTCCCATGCCCAGGGGCGCCGCGGTGGTCGCCGGAATGCGCAGCTCGGCGCACATGGCGAAGGTCTGCTGACGCGCATCGAAAGCAAAGAAGTCCAGGGCATCCACATACAGATCGACCCCGGTCAGGAATTCGCGCAGGTTGTTCTGGTTGACCCCCTCGGGGAAGATCTTGATCTCGATCTCGGGATTGATGTCACGCGCCATGCGCGCCAGCACTTCGGACTTGGGCTGGTCCACGGTCGACATCATGGCACCGACCTGGCGGTTGAAGTTGTGGATGTCGAAGGTATCGAAGTCGGCGATGTGGAATTTGGTGATGCCCAGGCGTGCCAGGGTCAGCAGGTGGACCCCGCCGACGCCGCCACCGCCGGCGATGGCAACCCGTTTGTTGCGCAGGATTTGCTGTTCCTGTGGAGTCACCCAGCCGATATTGCGTGAGAACGCCTTTTCATAGCTAAAAGAAATGCTCATCGATGGAGGGGAGGGCGTAAGAGGGGTTGAGGAGCTCAGGCGGCGTGCAGTTCGTCCATGCGCATGAGGCGATTGATGATGCCGTATTCCTCGCGCGGGGAGAAGAAGTAAGGGTAGAACGAGCGATCTGTGGTGCCGCCCTCGGCATCGAAGGTACCGCCGTATTTCTCGATTTGCTTGGTCACGTACTCGAAATTCACGCGCAGCAGGTAGGCCGGTGCATTGACGCGCGGATTGATCTTCAGCTCGCCTTCCTGCTCGAAACCCAGCATGCGCTCGTAGAACCGGCGATGGCGCGGATTGACTTCAATGACGATGTCGGTGCAATCGTAGATGTTACGGGCATAGATCACCGCCAGATGGAACAGATTGGCCAGCGCGTTTTTCGAGCGCACCGAGGGATCGAAGGCGAACTTGGTGAATTCACAGAGGCGGGCACCGCGGCGGCGGTGGACGTCCAGCTCTTCCTTGAAAATCTGGTCGGCCATCAGGCCGATCTTGGAGTCAATGCCAATGGTGAGCGTACCCACCGTCTCGCCCTTGTCCGTAGCCGTCAGGGTAATACGATTGGGATCATCGTTGAGCTGGTGGGTGCCGGGATAACCCCGCCAGGCGTACATCTTGTTGATCAGCATACTGGCTGAACTGCGCCCGGCCGCCGTGTCGGTCAGGCGTATTCCATACGAATCGCTATTCACGATTACGTCCTCTAATTGTGAGGGCGTCATATTATCGCGCTCATCAAAATCCTGAGCGCCCGATAGGGATAAGTCCGCTCTACCCTCAGGATTCTTGAACTCCGGGAACGCTGTCATCACTGGGTACCCCTATGAGTGCACGTCCTCGGGCTGGTGTACGCCCGCTTGGACGCTGAGTTGGCGGCCGACGCATGAGCATCGACTTATATTTTCTTCAACTTTGTGGCCCTAATATTAACGATTTAACGACTCTTGATCAACGCACGAGTCAAGGAACCCTGCAAAAGATCAGTTTAGAACCAACAATTTATCGAGATTTCATACAAGAGCAGGGCGCGAGAGGCCATGGGCGCCAGTCTAACCAGGCAAGGTTGCCCGAAAGCATGGGCTTTGCGGATTGCTCTTGGGCAAGGCCCGGGTCGGGGGAGATGTGCGTCTTGACTTCATTGAGGATGTTTCAGTTTGTCGTTGTCGGCGTCGTTGACTAAGAAGAGCATCAGGCGCTGCGCGAGTTGGCGACCTTCCGCTCAAGAGCCAGTACCTGCCCCATCTCCCTTGCTTGCGTCTGGGCGCAGGGACGCTCCATCTGATCCTGTTCAAACTGGTCCCAGGAGATAGCGCCGGTGGCCAGTTCTTCGAGCGCCTGAAGAGCCAGTACACGCACGTGACGCACGCTGACCTCGATCAGTCCGGCTTTGCGGAAGCGGGTGATGAGGCGGCTCATGCTCTCATTGGTCAGCCCGAGGAAGAGGCCGATATCGGTCCTGCTCATGCGCAACGAGAAATCGGTTGCGGAGTGGCCGCTACGCGAGGAAATGCGCGACAGGTCCAACAGGAAGGCGGCAAAGCGTTGCTCCGACCTGGACTTCAGCAACAGGCTTTGCTGCTGCATCGACGCCACCTCGTTGCTCAGTCGATGCAGGATCTGATGCTGCAGGCTGGGAATCTTTCTCGACAGGCATTCCAGCCCGCTGAAGCAGACCTCGCAGATCTGGCTGTCTTCGAGTGCGATCGCATCGACGTCGTAGCGGGAGTGCGATGCGCTCTCCGTTCCCAGCAGGTCGCCCACGTGGTGGAAGGCGATGACATCCACGCCACCCTGGGTGGACAGGCGTACTGTCTTGAAACTGCCCATGCGAATGATGAAGAGCTTGGTGCATTCGTCATGCGCGCGATAGGCAAACTGGCCCCGCAAGACCCGCCGGCGCCGGCCCACCAAGCGTTCGAATTGCTCTGTCTCCGCAGCGCTCAGGTCGCGGGGAAAGCACTGCCGCCGCACGATGCAACTCTTGCACGTCAGAACGGGAAACAATCGGCCGCTGACGGTGGTGTCGGACTTGCTCATTTCTGGCTCCTGGCCCCCGGGCGAGTGGCGGCGCGATGGTTGGGGGACCACTTGCGGGTGGCAAGAACAATCCTCGACGAGAGTGCTGTTTATCCCCGGACATCACTGAAACGATTCCCTATTCAGTGCACTGGCTTCCTCCGTCTGATTCATCTTAGTAGCGCTGGATGCGATTGAAAGTGGTGGCTTTTGACTGGCATCAATCATTCAATCCAAAGCCGTAGAAAATGAATGATTTTGTCTCACATCAATACGCTGGTGCGTCCATGAGTTTCAAAATAAGGACCTGCTTCGAGGCATCAAGCAAGCGTCCATTTCCGGGTGACGGCGATCTCGGGCCGAACTGGCGGCGCTGTCTTTTGTTCGGGGGCGAAATCAGGAAGCAAGCCCATCGGTGTCATGACAGACAATGCGCATTCCGACTATTTCGATACTGGCAGGCCTGGCACTGTTGATCATCTATGCCGTTGCCTACCTCATCGTCCAGTACGTCGTTTTGGACTGAACGTCCAGCCGAGCGAGGCGGACGTCCTCGATCAGGGCGGAATGGCCCGGTAGTGCTGCGCGACCAGGCGCGCCACGGCGCAGGAAGCCAGCCGCGTTTCGCGTGAATCGGCACGACTGGTGAGTACCAGCGGCAGACGCGCACCGAGCACCAGTCCGGCACTGACGGCGCCGCCGAGATATTCCAGTTGCTTGGCCAGCAGATTGCCGCTTTCCAGGTCGGGAACGACCAGGATATCCGCTTGCCCCGCCACTTCCGAGACGATGCCCTTGACCCGTGCCGACACCGGCGAGACCGCATTGTCGAAGGCCAGCGGTCCATCGAGCACGCCGCCGCTGATCTGTCCGCGATCTGCCATCTTGCACAGCGCGGCGGCATCCAGCGTGGCGGGCATCCTCGGGTTGATCGTCTCTACGGCCGCCAGGATGGCGACCTTGGGCAGCTTGACCCCGATGGCCTGGGCCAGGTCGATGGCGTTGCGAATGATGTCGGCCTTTTCTTCCAAGGTCGGTTCGATGTTCACGGCTGCATCGGTGATGATGAAGGGGCGAGGGTAGAAGGGCGTCTGCATGAGATAGCAATGGCTCATGCGGCGCTTGGTACGCAGGGCCGGGCTGGAGACGATGGCGCTCATGAATTCGTCGGTATGCAGGCTGCCCTTCATGAGCATCTCCACCTGTCCCTGGCTGGCCAGCTCGACGGCGCGCGCCGCTGCGGCATGGCTGTGGGGTACGTCTTCCAGGGCAAACGCAGAGATGTCCAGCTTCTGCCGTGCAGCCAGGGCCTGTAGCTTGGCCCGAGGTGCCACCAGCACCGGCACGATGATGCCGGCGGCATGCGCGTCCAGCACTGCGGACAGGCTGGCTGCATCACAGGGGTGGACGATGGCAACCTTGACCGGCCCCATCTTGCGGGTATGGTCGAGCAGCTGTTGCAGCTCTCCATCGCCCATTTTCATACTGACTTCTGGCAATGTGGTTCGGCGCCGCACGATGGATTCGGTGGGGGCAATGACGTCGGCCTGGCCTTCAATCACGACGACGCCGTCCTGATTGACGCAGACGCATTTCAGTGTCAGCCGGTGCCGGGCTTCGTCGCGTGCAACCACGGTGACACTGGTCTGCAGCGTATCGCCGATGCGTACCGGATGCAGAAAACGCAGCGTCTGACCAAGATAGATCGTACCCGGCCCCGGCAGGCGGGTTCCCAGGACGGCCGAGATCAATGCGCCACCGAACATGCCATGCGCGATCAACCCATGAAACTGGCTTTCCCTGGCGAAGTCGGCATCGAGGTGCTGGGGATTGGCATCGCCCGAGATGACCGCAAAGAGCTGGATGTCCGCGGAGGTAAGCGTGCGGGTAATGGTGGCAGAGTCGCCGATGGCGATTTCCGCGAAGATCCGATTGCGGATCAGGCCAAGCAGGTCGTCGCTGACGTGCATGTCCTTCATGTTGGCGGTGCTGGCGGATGATGTGTGATCCATGGAGTCCTCGGCTTGCAGCGAGGCCGGCGAGTATGGCGTACTGGCGGCCCATCGCTGGCGTTTGCTGATGTTCGCTCAGGCGACGATGTGATAGCCCGCATCGACGTACAGGGTGTTACCGGTGATGACGCTGGAGGCATCGCTGGCCAGAAAGCTGCACAGATCACCGACATCATCGATATTGGCCAGCCGGCGCAGCGGTGAACGGCGCGCCGCATCGGTGAGGAACTCCTCGAAGCAGTGCAGTCCGGACGCTGCCCGGGTGGCCAGCGGACCGGGTGACACGGCATTGACACGGATGCCAGCCGGCCCCAGGTCGCTGGCGAGATAACGAACGCTGGCTTCCAGTGCGGCCTTGACCGGCCCCATCACACCGTAGTTGCTGACGACCTCGTCGGCACCGACATAGCTCATGGTGATCAGGCTGCCGCCATTCGTCATCAGGGGCTGCGCCAGACGGGCCATGCGGATAAAGGAATGGCAGGACACATCCATCGCCTTGGCAAATCCCTCGGGCGAACAATTCACGACGCGGTCATGCAGGTCCGCCGCCGGCGCAAAGGCGATCGAATGCAGCACGAAGTCGAGCCGGCCCCAGTGCGTGGTGATCAGTTCGAAGAGCTGTTCCAGCTCGCCGGGCTGACTGACGTCCAGTTGGCTCATGATGCTGGCCCGCACCTGATCGGCCAGAGGTTCCACATAGCGACGTGCCTTGTCGTTGAGCCAAGTCACGGCCAGTTCGGCTCCCGCCGCATGCATTGCCCGCGCACACCCCCAGGCGATGCTGTGCTTGTCGGCAATGCCGACCACCAGTCCTCTTTTCCCTTCCAGCGAAAGCGGCATCCTATTTCTCCATGATGTAGGTTCCGGGCGCGTCGTCCAGACGCCCGGATGTTGCTCCGCCCAGACGGGGAGGGCTGGTCCGGGCACCTGAGTGCTGCGCCAGCCAGGCTTGCCAGGCGGGCCACCAGGAGCCCTCGGTGACGGGGGTCTCGGCAGCCCATTGATCGGGGGGGCAGTAGGCACCACCCGCCGCACGCGTGCGCATCTGGAACTGGCTGTGCGGATGCCCCGGTTGGCTGACGATGCCCGCGTTGTGGCCGCCGCTGGCAAGCACGAAGGTAATCTCCGCTGGGCACAGATAATGCAGCTTGAAGACCGAATGCCATGGCGCTACGTGGTCCTTGACGGTGCCTACCAGAAACACCGGCGCGCCGATATCGCCCAGCGAAACCGGTTTGCCGTCCACTGGATAGCGACCTTCGCTCAGATCGTCATCCAGGAACAGGCGGCGCAGATATTGCGAATGCATGCGCGCCGGCATGCGGGTGGCATCCGCGTTCCATTCCATCAGGTCGCTGTTGCGCACTGGTGCGCCCATCAGGTATTGACCGATCACGCGTGACCAGAGCAGGTCGTAGGAGCGCAGCATCTGGAACGCGGCGGCCATCTGCGTCTGGCTGAGCGTACCGGCCTGTTGCATCTGGGCCTCCAGCAGGCTGATCTGGCTTTCGTCGATGAACAGCCCGAGCTCTCCGGGCTCGCTGAAGTCGGTCTGCGCGGCCAGCAAGGTCAGCGAGGACAGCCGCTGGTCGCCGTCGCGGCCCATCGCGGCCGCCGCAATCGACAGCAGGCTGCCACCCAGGCAATAACCTACGGCCTGCACTTTCTGGCCGGGGACGATGCGGTTGACGGTATCCAGGGCAGTATGCAGACCGGTGTTCAGATAGTCGTCCATGCCCAGGTCGCGATCATGCGGACCGGGATTCTTCCAGGAGACGCAGAAGACCGTATGGCCGCGCTCGACGAGGTAGCGGATCAGCGAGTTCGCGGGCGACAGGTCGAGAATGTAGTACTTCATGATCCAGGCTGGAATGATCAGCAGGGGCTCCGGATAGACGTCGGCGCCGGCCGGGGCATACTGGATCAGTTCCATGAGGTGATTGCGCAGCACCACCTTGCCGGGCGTGATCGCCACATCTTTGCCGGGAATGAAGCTGCGCTGCGCGCTGGCCGGATGTTCCAGCAAGAGATTGACCATGTCGCTCATGCAGTTCTGCAGACCGATCAGGAGATTGTTGCCGCGCTGTTCGTAACTGACCCGTAGCACTTCCGGATTGGTCAGCAGGTTGTTGCCTGGAGAAAATACATCCAGTAGTTGCCGCGCAGCGAAATTGACCATGTCAGCATGGTGCTTTTCGACGCCCCAGACATCGCGCGTGGCAGCGCTCCACCATTGCTCGGTGAGCAGGAAGCCCTGATGCCAGAGGTTGTAGGGCCAGCGTTGCCACTCCGGTGCAGCAAAGCGGCGGTCCACTACCGGGAGATCGGAAGCCTGGGGGTTGGCGCTGCCCATGTAATGCAACAGGCGGTTGCCCTGTTGCAGTGCCAGGCACAGCAGCTCCAGGCGTTTGCCGGGAGAAACGGCCAGATGCGCAGCCCAGTCGATGGCGGCCAGTAATCCCGAGGCCAGCGACAGCGAGCCGCTGGAACGCGCCAGCGCCGCATGCACTTGCATGTCCAGGCGCGCGGTCGGGCTGGGCGGCGCAGCTTCGGATACAGACATTCGGGGCGCAGCTGGCCAGCGTTGTTCCGGGGCGTTCATGAATTGGGCCGCGCTTGGCGGTGTTCATGCTGTTGCTGGTTTGTCGAGAGATGTCGCATGGATGCTCCAAGAACTAGCCCCGGAGCCAATGGGCGCCGGGATTGCATTGGGCAACTCTGCGCCATGCTCCGCTTGACGCTACTGATTTAAGTCAAAACCCGCGGAAGGGCGAGGCGCTTTCCCCTATTCGAACTTGACTTGCATCAGTTTTGCGATCCGTGCAATCCGTAAAATCTTCATATGGATTCCAGACATTGTCAGCATTTCGGCATTCATCATCTATCAAACAGTACCCATTTCGGAAAGGAAATCCCATGGCCGCCCCCCATATGGACAAGTACGCCGATCTCTGGCTGGTCTGGGCCAGCCATCAAATCGAGTCGGGCGTCGAACTTGGCGCCAGCACGCTGGAATGCATGAGCAAGATCTATGACCTCGACACCAATTTCCTGCGCCGAGAGACGGGTAATGCGATCTTGCTGGCCAAGCAATGCGTAGAGGCGAGAACACCGGTGGAAGCAGCCTCGATGATGGCCGAGCGCTGGCGCGGCGAGCTGCAGGAAAGCGCAGCCTTTGCCAAGCAGTTGGGTGAGTTGCTCGGCGATGTCACGATCAAACTGAATCATTCCATGCAACAGCGGATGGTCGACGTGAACAAGGAGTGTTCCACTTGCCTGCACAGCGTCGGCGATCATCGCCTGGCCGGCAATGGCGATATGGCTCACTTGTTCGACAAGAGCTTCCAGGAGCTGCCGGGCATGTTCGGCAAGATGATGGAAAGCGGCAAGCAGATCAGTGAAGCCTGGAGCGACAGCCTTAAACACGTCGTACCACAGATGTTTGCCGCAGCCGGCGTTGCCAACGAACACACCGCCAGGAAATCGGCCGGCAAGGTTGCCAAGGCCGAATCCTGATAGGCCAGTGCGGCCTGGGGAGCCTTTCCAATCCGGGAGATTCCACGATGGGCACTACGAGGAAATATTGAAGCTTCTCAAGGGAGCACGATGATGAAAAGCGACCATCAATTGAGGCAAGAAGTCATGGACGAACTGGCCTGGGATACGGCCTTCGATGACAATCGCATCGGCGTGGAGGTAGTGGACGGGATCGTGACGCTGACCGGTCATCTTTCCAGTTACGCGCAAAAGTACGCCGCCGAACGCGCGGCCTTGCGGGTGGGCGGTCTCAAGGGCCTGGCGGTAGAAATCGACGTTCGTCTGCCCGGGTCGAGCCAGAGACTGGATAGCGAAATTGCGGCATCGGCCAGGAAGGCGATCGAATGGAATGTTGTGCTACCCAAAGAAGGCATCCAGATCAAGGTGGAAAATGGCTGGATCACCTTGTCAGGCCAGGTCGAATTTGACTACCAGCGCGAAGCTGCCGAGCAGTCGCTGAGGAATCTGTTCGGCCTGATCGGGATCAGCAACCAGATCAAGGTACAAGCCCATGCGGTGCCGCGAGACATCAAAAGCAGCATTGAGGCGGCCTTGCAGAGACGGGCGCATGTCCAGACCAAGGCCTTGTACGTGACCGTCAATGACAGGGTGGTGACGCTCACCGGAATGGTGGGCTCACTTGCCGAGCGCCAAGAGGCTTGCCGGGCCGCGCTGCATACGCCGGGGGTGGAACGGGTCATCGACGATATCGTGGTTGTTTGAGGCCGTCCGAGGGGCCGGAGACCAGAGCCGCGCTGAGCACTGTGCTTTGGTCAGTTCGATCGGATGGCGATAAATTCGCAATCTTGGTACTTCCGGTGTAGTGTTGCGAACAATTTCTCTCAGAAATCCTGATTTATTGCTTTATTAGTGTTGCGTCGATGGTGTCTCCCTTTTTGTTGCGGTCGAGGCGGTTCCGAACGCAACACTTATCAGCGGCAAATTTTTAGTTTCGAGCGCGAGTGTTGCGTCAAAGTCTAGCTCGACGGGAATTAGTAAGAGCTTGCTGGCGTAGCGCTGACTGTCATGGGGTACGGGCGTACAAGGTAAGGAAGGTTGAGTGAAAAAATGTTTCAAGCTTGTGCGCAGGTGCGAGATAGAACGATGCAGCCTCGAACTACTACTGCGTTACGTGAACACAAGGCCCACGGTTGATCTAGCCCAAGGGGTTCACTCCATTGATGAGTTAGTTCTCGTAAAAAGTGGTAAAGTCGTTAAGCGTTACTAATAATTAATAAATTCCGAAATAGCTATCAATGCTGTTCTCGATCGTGGGGCGATCGTTGTAGCAATAATGGGCATGCTGCAAGCGGGCATCGCATCTGCCGCCAATGCGGACGGAGATGGCGAAGAAGTATCACTGCGCTTTGCTTGGCATAAATGGCAAACCGAAGCGCGTGCGTTTTGACTACAGATAACCTCATTGGTGGAACGCTTGATGGCCTTTTCAAGGCTGAGGACACCCAATGAAGCTTCAAACGATCCGACTCTCGAACTTCCAATCCTTCGGACCGGTGCCCACCGAAATTCGGCTGGAGGAGATTACTTATCTCATCGGCCCTAACGGTTCAGGCAAGACAGCAGCACTCCAAGCCCTATGTCGTCTGTTTGCCTTTGATCCATCACTGCGCCGAATCTTGCGCTCGGACTTTCATGTCCCATTCAATGAGGCAGCACCACCTACTGAGCGCCAGCTATGGATCGAGGCCGACTTCATGTTTCCGGAGCTTGGCGACGACGGAGACAACAGCACAGTAGCCCCTCATTTCGGCCACATGCGCCTTGATGAAGCCGACGGCACGCCGCGCGTGCGTTTCCGCCTCACCGCCATCATGGGCTTGGATGGGGACATAGAAGAAAGCTTGGTCTATGTGCTGGACATTAATGCAGATGGTTCGCCACTGACCACCTCTCAAGTCCCCCGATCTGAACGCAACCACATCCACGTTCACTACCTGCCCGCACGCCGTGATCCCGCAGATCACATCGCCTATGGCGCCAATGCGTTATTGGGACGCATGCTGCGTGCGGTGAACTGGGATGCAGAGCGAACTATCATCAAGGGCCTCACCGACCAAATCAGCGACAGCTTGGCGGCCAATCCATCAATCAATGCGTTCAGCAAAAGCCTGAAATCAGCATGGAGTGCTTTGCACAAGGGCAGCTTCTTTGCCGACCCCAAGCTCACATTTGTTGCGTCTGAGATGGAAGCCTTGCTGCGGCACATGTCGGTGTCATTCACGCCGGGCCACGATGAGCAGTTGGTTGACTTCTCGCGACTGAGCGATGGTCAGAAGTCGATGCTGTATCTCTCGCTTGTGCTGTCCTCGCAGGCCATTGGTCGCACGGTCTTGGCTGAAGATGACGATTCTTTCGACGTAGACAAGCTGCGCCCGCCGGTGTTCACTGTGGTAGCAGTCGAAGAACCAGAAAACAGCCTCTCGCCGCACTATCTAGGACGGATCGTCAATGCGCTCAACGAGATGACAAACGATGGTGACGCGCAAGCACTGATTGCAACCCATGCGCCGTCGATGCTTCGGCGCGTTGCTCCGGAACGTATCCGCTATCTGCGGCTGACCCAGGAGCGAACATCACGCGTCACGCATATTCGTCTGCCGGACGCCACTGATGAAGCTCACAAGTTTGTGCGCGAGGCAGTACAAGCCTTTCCGGAGGTCTATTTCTCGCGGCTTGTCGTGCTTGGCGAAGGCGATAGTGAAGAAATTGTATTACCACGGCTCCTTCAGGCTAAAGGTGCGCCGGTTGACGAGTCTGCGGTTTCGATTGCACCTTTGGGCGGGCGCCACGTTAATCACTTCTGGCGTCTATTGTCCGACTTGCAGATTCCTTATCTGACGGTGCTCGATCTTGATGTCGCTCGTTACGCTGCAGGCTGGGGACGAATTAAGGTCGTCAATGATCAATTGGCAAAGTTTGAACCAGCGAAAGTCCTTCCTGCAGACTGGGACTTGCCCAAATGGAACACCAAAGACGCCCCAGTTCGAACCCATTATTACTTTGGGGATGAGAAGAAGAGCGTCTTCCACGAACTGGAAAGTCGCGGAATCTATTACTCCGAGCCGTTGGACCTGGACTTCGCGATGTTGCGCGCCTTCCCCAAAGCCTACTGTGTTGAAATGGATGAGCCCGATGAAGCAACGATCAAGGCCGTTCTCGGAAAAAAGCACCACGACGCAAGCCAGTACAGCGAGGACGAACAGAAGCTATTTAGCACTTACCATCAGCGCTTCAAACTTGGTAGTAAACCCGCGGCCCATATTGATGCGTTGGCCCAGCTGACTGATGCAGAGTTGCTGGCTTACATGCCACCATCCCTAAGCAGATTAGCTGATGCTGTCATCGCTAAACTCGGGGAGTTGCCAGAGTGATTGCGGTCAATGCATGGAAGCCTGCAGATGGCTTGACTCTCGAACCGAATGCACTACTGGCAGCCAAGGAGTCCGAGCGCAGTCTCGCATTGACAGCAGGCCCAGGAGCGGGCAAGACCGAAATGCTTGCGCAGCGGGCAGACTTTCTGCTGCGCACGGGGACTTGTCGTTATTCAAAACGGATTCTGGCTATTTCGTTTAAGGTTGATGCCAGTAGCAACCTGAAAGAGCGGGTCAGGAGGCGCTGCGGGGTAGAACTTGCAACGCGATTTGACAGCTATACGTTCCACGCTTTTGCTAAGCGCATCATTGATCGTTTCCGTCCCGTTCTGACAGGTAGGTACGCGCTAGATGTCGGTTACAGAATTGTGGATCGGAAGCCTGGTCCATCACGGGCCTTGATCGAATTTTCCGACCTAGTGCCGTTTGCGATTCAGGTTTTGCGACAATCTGCGGTCGCACGAAATGCTATCCGTCAAACCTATAGTGACGTCTTTCTCGACGAATTCCAGGACTGTACCAACCTGCAGTACCAGCTCCTTAAGCTCGCCTTTCAAGGGACGAGCATTCGTATGACCGCCGTGGGCGACACCAAACAGAAGATCATGGGCTGGGCGGGGGCCATGGACGGCATTTTTCAGGCGTTTGTTATCGACTTTGCTGCCGTCCCACTCAATATGTATCGCAACTTTCGCTCAAAGCCGCGACTGCTGCGCCTGCAGAACGAGATTATTCGCAAGCTTGACCCATCTTCCGTCATGCAGGATGAGCAGCTTGTCGGCGACGAAGGCGAAATATTTTCCTGGCGCTTCGAAGACAGCCTTAAGGAAGCTGAATACCTAGCCGATTTGATTGCAGGCTGGATAAAGACCGAGCAGCTTCCTCCTGCGGAAATTGCGGTTTTGATTCGCAATCAGCTTGATCTGTACGCCGATCATCTGATGGCGGCATTGGAGGCTCGTGGCATCCCCTTACGTAACGAGCAGCAACTGCAGGACATCACGGTCGAGCCAGCTGCACGGTTGATCGTGGACTATCTTTCCTGTCTCTACAGTCAGCGCGAGCCCAAAGCATGGATTCGACTAATGAACCAGTTGATCCCGTTTGCCGATGAAGAGATTCAGTCAAACGCGCGTAAAGACCTTGACCGACTTATCAGACAACAACGAAAAGAGATATCCAGTGTCGAGCTGGTCGACGAATCCTTCTCCGGTTGGTGGGAGTTTGTTCGAGCATTCCTGAAACAAGTCAGTATCGAAACACTAGTATCACTTTCCCCAGACTACGAGTCGCACGATCGTTTGAAAGAAGTGGTCCGCGATACCAAGGCCAAGATCGAAGAATTGCTGAAGCTAGAGCCTGACTTGCCCAAAGCTCTTGAGCGATTCTCAGACGACCAAGCGGTACGGATACTGACTATTCATAAGAGCAAGGGGCTGGAGTTTGACTCGGTTGTTATGATGGCCATTGAAAAAGAGGCCTTCTTTGGCGATCAGGATGAAAACCGCTGCGCCTATTTTGTTGGAGTTTCTCGTGCCAAGAAGCGCTTGGTCCTTACGCACGCCGATCAAAGGGAGCGCCCGGCTGGATATGCAAAGCGCTGGGATGTGCAACGCACAGCTCAAAATGAATACTTCGGCTATGCAGCGCCGTTCGTGAGGCAAGAATCATGAGAAATATGACATGGAGTTGATTCGTGCCGGCTAGCTGATATCCCATACATCAATAGTCAAATTTGATCGATTGGAATGATTGGCAATATGCCCTCCGCTTTAGCAGTCAAGCGGTTGGGCCAACAGTTAAACGAATGCTACGCCGCCCTTCCAGGGGAATCCGAAAAAGTCCTTTTTCCAGTTGAGAATTATCAACCGTCTACAACTTGTCGAAGCCTCTCGACGTGACTAGTCCAAGTCATTCAATGTGAATCTCGATAGCTCCCTTTTTATGAACAAACTGACCGCTCATCCGACATCTGTGATCCCGACACATAAGGCAGAACGTCTTCTTGAGGCTCTAGCGGCTTCCCTTGAAATCCCTCCCAGCAAGTACGAGGCGGCTGAACGCAGTTACAAGTCCGTAGGTAAGTGGCTCGACAGGGATGACTCGGTTTTTGCGCACAGGAACGTTTCGGTGTATCCCCAAGGCTCATTTCGGCTCGGTACGGTCATTCCGCCCCATGACAACGATGGGCAGTACGATCTGGACGTGGTGTGCGAAATTAACATGGATAAGCTGGAATTAACACAAAAGCAACTCAAGGAGAAGCTCGGAGGGGAGGTCAAGGCCTACGCAAAGGCGCATGGTATGACCGAGCCCACCGAGGCTAGACGGTGCTGGACCTTGAACTATGCGGATGGAGCACAATTCCACATGGACATCCTGCCGGCACTTCCTGACGGTCTGCGTCAAAAAATCTTGGCGGAGGCGGCGGGATTGCAGCCGAAGAGCCTGAACAAGGCCTTGGCGATAACGTGTTGGTACGACGAAAACTTCAATCGGAAGACCAACGATTGGCCGGGTAGTAACCCCAAGGGATACGCTGACTGGTTCCGCGAGCGGATGAAAGTTGTTTTCAATGCTCGTCGAGAGTCGATGCGTCTTTACGAAGCGCGCGCATCCGTGGAAGAAATACCCGAGTACCGTGTGACGACTCCTATGCAATCTGCCATCAAAATACTCAAACGGCACCGTGACATGCGTTTCACGGGCGATCAAGACCTTCGCCCGATCTCCATCATACTGACCACCTTGGGAGCGCTGGCATATAACCAGGAGACAACGATATCCGGTGCACTGTTCGGTATTCTTGAAAGAATGGAATCCCACATTGAGGTACGCAATGGGGTTTACTGGATCGAGAACCCAGCCGACCCTCGCGAGAATTTCGCTGATAAGTGGGAGGAGACGCCGACAAAGAAGGACGCTTTCTACGACTGGCTGCAAACCGCCAAGGAGGACTTTTTGCTCGCAGCAAGTGCAAATGCGGACGATGACTTCATCAATGTTCTGGCACCACGCATGGGGCGTTCTCTCGTCGAAGCAGCTGTGCTGCGCACCCATCCAACACCGGGGCGCTTCTCCGTGGCGAGTGCTACTAAAATTTCGAAAAGGGTTCTCGGATTCCGTGATGCACCGCATCGCAAACCAATGACGTTCCCTTCGATGGCTGGTGCTAATGGCATTGTGTCGCTCACGCTGACCGTTAGTCGCGCTGGTTTCCGCCCAGACACTAGAAGCAACGACGGACTGCCAGTGTCGCCTGGATGCTCTTTGACCTTCAACGCGCACACCACAATTCAAAAGCCTTTTAAGGTCTTCTGGCAGGTGGTAAATACAGGAGACGAAGCGCGTCGGGCCCGAGACCTTCGAGGTGGATTTGATGAAGGAATTGTGCAGGCTGGAGGAATTTCTCGAAGCGAAACAGCCCGATACAAAGGTTCGCACAGCATTGAGTGCTTCATAGTGAAAGACGGCTACTGCGTAGCAAAGAGCGAACCATTTATCGTCAACATAAAATAACACAGACTGCCTATGGTCACCGTTTCACCAACACCATCGTCCCACATTATAAGCTCCACAGTTTCGATCTCGTTTGGGGCAGCAGATACAGAACTTGCGCTGTTGGTCAGCCCCCCAGAGGGCACGGTGACAGTGATGGCGCGGGCCTTTCGTTTCATTATCGCGATTCACATGAATGGTACCTGGTCGGCGCATTCCGGCGAGCTGGGGAAATCCACATATAAGGTGCTCTCTCGCTTAGCAAACCAGGGGAGACTTCGGAAGGTCGAGTGGCCTGATACAGTCTCCGATCGGCCACCGTCGGTACCAGCTTCAATTTTTATGCCCGGCACGCCAATGAACAAGACCGATTTTAAGTCTTGGGACACCCTTCGAAAGAGCTTTATGGGCAAAGGCCGCGGTCCAAATTTGAGCAGTTCGGCGAAAGATGAAGTTTTGAAAGACGCAGCGAACGTCTGCATGTTCAGGGGGTGTGGAAAGCGCGTAGACAGGATTGAAAAATCCAGTCGGAGAGGCAATGTCGGCCAGCTGGCCCACATTGTGGGAGCCGACCCACAGGGACCACGCGGACGTCATGATTCGCACACGCTAGCCGATAAAGCAGAAAACGTTATGCTTGTTTGCTACGATCATCATCGCCTTATCGATGCGATTGATCCGGAGGCCTATCCCATAGCGGCTCTCCAAGAAATGCGCCGCGAGCACATGCAAAAAGTGAACTCCTTATTGGGGCAGCTGGCATGGGAACGAGCGATGCCGCTTGTCATACGTGGCGGGATCGCTGGGCAAAGTCCTGCCATCACATTTAGGGAAATTTCAGATGGCTTGGAATCGATCCAGCTTAGTGCCATCCATCCGGACGGCGAACATCTAACCATGGCCCCTATCGAAAGGCCGGAAGAGCATTATGGGTATAAGACGTTGTCGCAGCTCAAGCCTGGGATTGGCCGCCTTATTACCGCGTGTCAGAGCGGTTCATACAGACCCACTCCTGACAATACCTTGGCTGTTTTTGCCATTCACGACACGCCGGTCCTCGTGCTGGCTGGGCGTATATTGGGCGAGACACGTACCGCGCACGTGCTTCAACGAACCAGAGGGGCGCCAAGCCCTTGGCGCTGGGCTGTGTCGGCAAAAATAACGTCAGATGTTGACTTGTTAATTGAGGAGAAAGCAACTACTGCTACGGGGGCTCAAGTTGGGTTATTGGCGATCGCGCTCTCAGACACCTATCAGGAAGCTTGGATACCAGATGCAATGCGCCAATCAATCGCCTGCGGCCAAATGCCTTGGATTTCGATTTCCGCGCAAAGCCCTCGTAACAACATCGTGGAAGCCCCCTGTGACCTCGAACACATCATGAGGAGCATTCGCGAAGGCCTCCGACGTCTCCAGGGCGACTGTCAAGTCCAAGAAATTCACATGGTGATAGTGGCCCCTGTATCGGTTGTATTCTCTATCGGCCGAGCCCTGCAACCAGGTAATCACTTGCCCATCACTGTGTACCAGAGAGTCAACTCAACCAAACCGTTTGAGCCGGCGATAAAGATTTTCAGTGACAAAGTAGAGAACGCTGATAAAGGACCAACGATCAGCATTCCACTGCAGTAAGCACAACCGAGGCCTTCCGAAAGGGGCAGCCCAACGCGAACATCCGCAACTATCTAGCAGCATTTCTTATTCCGCTTCACGCCATGCGTCCCGCGAATCGTTCCGCCTTGCGCCCAACGAGAAGATGAGCGCAATTAGGGGGGTAAAAACTGCTGTACTTGCATGAGTGAATCAAAGTTTCTATGACGATGGAAAATTACGAGGGCGGGCTAAATCATGCATAAATGCAATATGCTCCTCGTTTCTCGCCATAGGCGAGTTCCTCTTATAGCGCTTAATAAAGAGCCACGAGAAAATTTCGAAGCCGAAGTTTACAAAGTTTGTGCTTATTTCAAGAGGATATAAAATCCCTGTTCTTCATTTTACGGATACTCACCTCCAAAATGTTGGCAATGTGTTAACAAATTAGTGTCCACTTTGGCCCAGGAGACCGCCGTGACAGATGGAAATGGGACTCGTCGGCGGATCACCTAATTTCATAGTCTCTGAAGTGAACACCATCGTTTTTTTACTATTGAGTGGTTTATTTGAAGCAACATAATTTATACAAAACTCCCAGCTTGCAAAAAGTAGTGCGGGATTGGGAGTTATCCGAGTCGGATAAAGGGGAGATATTTACAAAGCCCGAGATAGTGGATTTGATGATCGCAATCTCCGGAATACCCGTAAGCGACTCTATAGCAAACATTAAGGTGCTTGAGCCTTCATGCGGACAGGGAGAATTTCTTGTTCCCCTCGTCCGACAGCTGCTCTTGCTACAAGAAAAAGCTGAAGTAAAAATAGATTTATACTCTTTTTCAAAAATGATCGTTGCATACGACATAGTTGAAGAAAATGTTCGAATAACGAAAAATCGGCTCTCCGATCTTCTTAAAGAATTCAATGCTCCGACTCAAGATATTCAATTTTTAATTTCATCTTGGATTACACGGGGCGATTTTCTCTTAGCAGATATTGCTCAGAATTTCTCTCACGTTATTGGAAATCCCCCATACGTGAGGGTAGAAAATATACCCAAGCAGTTACTTGCGAAGTACCGAGAAATATTCCCGACGATGTCTGATCGGTCAGACTTATATATCCCATTTTTTGAGAAGTCGCTGAGGCTTCTTCGTCCTAATGGAAAACTTTGCTTCATTTGCACTGACCGTTGGACGAAGAATCAGTATGGAAGGCGACTTCGCGAATTCATAGCTGAATCTTTCTCCCTAGATGTCTTTATAGATTTATATGGCGCGAATGCATTTCAAACTGAGGTAATGACCTATCCAGCAATCACTTTAATTAGCCGAACCAAAAATACGAGAACAGTTGTTTGCCATCAGCCGGATATAAGCAGTCGTTTGGCAGAGGCGCTGAATATTTCTATGTCCCAAAATGAAGACAATGAGAAGTTCGGAATTAGCATCAGGAAAAACGTAGTGCAAATGCATCGTCCCTGGCTGCTTGGCGACGTCGAGAAGGTTCGGCTCATTCGGAAGCTTGAACACCAATTTCCCACTCTAGACGAAGCGGGCTGCAACGTTTTCATTGGTGCGGCGACAGGAAACAATAAGGTTTTTATCGTTGATGAGTCAGTAGATATTGAACCAAGTCGACGGATTCCGACAATAAGTGCTTCTGAGATCAAGAGCGGCTCACTAAAAGAAGTGGGCAACTACCTGGTCAATACCTATGACGCGGATGGAGTTGTCGATTTAAACAATTTCCCTCGACTTTCTGCGTACTTGAACAAGCATAAAGTTGATCTTGAAAAAAGGCATATCGCAAAGAGCACCCCTAAATTTTGGTATAAAACCATTGATCGTATCTATCCCGAGCGAGCGCTGCGGGAAAAACTAATGATTCCAGATATCAGTTCGGGATTCACTGTTGTCTATGACGAAGGCAAATTTCATCCCAACAATTCAATTTATTACATCTGTTCTCAAACATGGAATTTAGAAGCATTGCGACTGGTGCTCCTGTCAGGAATTGGTGATTTGTTCGTTCACGCGTACTCAACGAGAATTGCAAATGGATATAAAAGATTTCAGGCACAACATTTGAGAAGAATCCGGATTCCTCATTGGAATTCAATATCTCTCAAAGATCAGAACGATCTAATTCGCGCAGCAAAAGAAAATGACCAAGTGGAAGCGAGACGCTTGGTAAAGTTGATCTACTGTTTAGACAGAACAGAAGAAAATTTCCTCTATGAATAATAATTTAGAGTGGTTGGATAGCAGCGTACGGCACGCGGTGCGCAACTTTTGGGAAACTAGAAATAATGGCGACGGAGTACTGGGAGGTAAAACTCTACACGCGTTTTTAGACATCATAATGCGAGTAGTTGAAGAGAGTGGTCTGCGAGATTTTAGTTTATATAATTCGAGACTGGCGACGCAGCTCCCCGGTTATTTCCGGCCGCATAAATCTTGGGACGCGATAATTACCCTTGGCGATGAGCTTATTGCAGCCATTGAATTTAAGTCGCAAATCGGATCTATTGGCAATAATTTCAACAATCGATCGGAGGAGGTTCTTGGGAGTGGAATTGATTTAAAAACTGCTATTGAAGAGGAGGCGTTTGGAAGAAACCCGAATGTCTTTACGGGCTATTTAACGGTAGTAGAGCATAGTGATAGTACCTTGGCTACCCCCCGAATCGATATGAATCACTTCCAAGTCATGCATGGTTTTCTTCTAAACGAAAACATGCGTGATGAGTTGTATCACAAAAATAGCGCAGGAATTTATCCCAAACTTACGGGAATTTCTTATCTAGATCGCTATGACGTAATGTGTAAGCGGTTAATGATTAAGAACCTTTATACAGCAGCCGCAATAGTTGCAGTTCCTAAAACTCCCGAAGATATCTCACAAGGTAATTTCATTCACGTAAGCCCTGAAACGAGTATCCGGACGTTTATGGCTAAGCTTAGCGCCCACTGCCGAGTGGTCGCCGAAATACAAGAGCAGCGTGGTTGATACAGTGCTGACAAAGTTATTTTCCCTCATAGGAACTGATATTCAATTCAAATGGATCGCATGAAGAACAAATGAGAATCCGATGAAAAATTCAAAGAAGTCGTTGGCTTTATATAAAACCCGAATTGAACCGGGAAACAAGATCGCCTGGCCGCTCGGCATGATCAACTGGAAGATAGGTCAACGGGTCTTCTTTACTATTATTGGACGTCAGTTAAAGATCACTTGCAGGCATATAACTAGCTTTGATGGCCGAATTTATTCAGCCAGAGTGAGTATTCTCCGCAGATGAACCACCTAGTATTTCTTAACGAGCACCACTAGTGGGAGTTTCAGAGGTGCCATGCCCGGGAGGATAACTAGCACCAAGGCATGAAAATAAATCACGTCATGGATTCCCTGTCTCGCAGCGCCACCGATTCTCCATTTATCGCGCCTCTCACTCTACTTAAATGCTGCCAAGCAATATTCTTATTTGGAGCCATCTATTACCTTTAGGTGGAGCCGGCTTCCCATTTGTCATATCCGCCATGGAGAAAATACATCAGGTATCCTTTCTGTAATCAGCAGAAGCTACGTGATAAAAATGGAAAAACGATTTTTGGTAGTCGATCTTGAAGCGACCTGTTCGGATGACGGCAGCATCCCGCCGGAAGAGATGGAAATCATTGAAATCGGTGCCTGCTGGACCACCGAAGGTGGCGTGGTGCTTGAGCGGTTTCAGCACTTGGTCAGGCCGCTGGCGCGACCGATACTCACGCCATTTTGCAAGCAGTTGATCGGCATCACGCAAGAGGAAGTGGATCACGCACCACTGTTTCCTGTCGCCGCGCAGGCGCTGCAGGCCTTCATCAACGACATGGTGTCGCCCGATACCGTCTGGATGAGCTGGGGAAACTATGACCACAAGCAACTGACCAGGGACGCCCAGCGTCACGGGATCGCAATGCCCTTGACCATGCCCCACCAGAATGCCAAGCGACTGTTTGCGAAGGCCCAGCGCATCGGCAAGGAAGTGGGCATGGTCCGAGCGTGCGCGCTGAGCGGGATCAGCCGAGAGGGGCAGCATCATCGCGGGTTGGATGATGCAATCAATATCGCCAGGCTGATGCCCTGGGTATTGGGACACGCCACGCTCGCGGAGCAGCGTCAAGCCAGCGCGGTTGTTTCGTAAAGGACCAGAGGATGTCATTCAACGTATTCATCGACACCGAGTTCACCGATTTTCTCGATCCGCAGTTGATCAGCATCGGCCTGGTCGCACAAAGCGGCGAGGAGTTTTACGCCGAGCTTCCCTACGAGGTTCGGGAATGCAGCGAATTCGTCAAGGCCGCCGTCCTTCCGCTCCTGGGATACGCACCACATGCGGAAATGACCAAGGATGAACTCTACCTGCAGATGACCAATTGGCTCAGGCTGGTACGGCCGAAGGACCAAGAAGTCTTCATTTGCTACGACTACCAGACGGATTGGGATCTCTTCTACGATGTGTTGGATGGACGGGTGCCGCCATGGTGTCGGCGCCGGCTTGTTGCTGACCGTATCAATGAGCTATTGCGGTACGAGTTCCACAAGCAGAATAAGCTGCCCGAGCATCACGCCCTGAATGACGCCAAGGCAAATTGCTACGCTTTTCGTGAATTGCCTCCAGCCTCTGCAGGCGAGACCATCGTATAGATCGTCAGGACAGCACTGGAGACGCTGCTAGAACGTCATATTAGGGAATCGCAGCGTGAAGCGCGTTTTCCCCTGTGACGAGCGTACGGTGACGTTCCCCTGGTGGGCCCGCATAATGGCCTGCGTGATGGATAAGCCCAGTCCAGCGGAATCGGTATCAAGCTTGGTGCGGGACTTGTCTGCTCGGTAAAACCGGTCAAACAAGTGAGGAAGATGCTCCTCCGGGATTTCGGGGCCGTCATTCTCGACGGCTACCAGCACGTCGCCTTCAGACCTGGCGATCGATACCGCGATGCTTCCAGCCGCTGGCGTGTAGCGCATGGCATTGGAGATGAGGTTGCTCAACGCGCGGCGGACCATCAAGCGATCCCCCCGGACGATGGCATCGCCCGTCAACTGTAGATTCACGCCTTTTTCTTCTGCCAAGGCATCATAGAAGTCTAAAAGCTCGGTAATTTCGTCCTGGAGCTTGAGCGGCTCATAGCTGGGCAGGCTGATACCGTTTTCCGTCTGGGCCAGGAACAGCATGTCGGAAATGGTTCTGGCCAGCCGCTGCAATTCCTCGGCATTCGAGGAAAGTGTGTCCCGGTAGGCCTCATTGGTGCGCTGCTGGGTCAAGACCACATCCGTTTGCGTGAGCAAGTTGGTGATAGGCGTGCGCAGCTCGTGGGCGATATCGGTCGAAAAGTTGGTGATGCGATGGAAATCTTGCTGGAGACGTTCCAGCATGGCGTTCAGCTTGGCCGCTAGGTCGGCGATTTCAACCGGCAACGTCTCGATGGGCATGCGTTCGCCAAAGTTATGCGAAGAGACGGCTTGCACTTTGTCCGACATCGCTCGTAGCGGGGCTAAGCCGCGCCGGGCAGCCCACCAGCTGAGCAAGACCACGATCACCGCGGATCCCGCCACATACAAAATCAATGTCGTCTGGAAATTGCGCATGAAGTGGTCATGGATTTCCGTATCGACCGCAACAATGACTTGCAGCTGCTCGCTGCTTTTGTCGTCTTTCAAGTAGGCTTTAATGGCCTGAAATTCCTGATGCTGGCCTGCATTGACCGCGAACGAATGACCGCTGGCTACACGCTTGGCTGCCGCCAGGATTGGCTGGGTCGCGTCGGCAAGGGTCGAATACATAGGCCGGCCGTCGATCGAGCTGATGTGAACGAAAAAGCCCGGGTGGTTGTGCAATGCTTCGCCGAACGTACTGGTGATGGCACCAGCACCGCGCTCGTTGACTACCATGCGGATGAGCTCAAGCTCCTTTTCTAGAAGCTGTTCGTCCTGGTCGGTAAAGTGCTTGGCCACAGTGGACATAATGAGCAGCCCAAGACCGACCAGGACGGCCGTAGATGCCAGCGCAAACAGCGCCGTGAGGCGTACGGTCAGGGACCGTTGGCGAATCACGCGGCGCTCCCGGGCGCGTCAGCATCATCCAGAATGTATCCCACCCCTCGTACAGTCAAAATCAGCTTGTGATCGAAGCCGTCATCTACCTTGGCGCGCAGGCGCCGGATGGCCACATCGATGACGTTCGAGTCACTGTTGAAATTGATGTCCCAGATCTGGGATGCAATCAGTGAACGAGGTAGCACCTCACCACGGCGCCGTGCCAAGAACTCAAGTAACGCGAATTCCTTGCTTGTAAGCACCAGCTTTCGGCCGCCTCTGCTGGCGCTGCGTCGAGGGAGATCGAGCACCAAGTCTGCGACCGTCAAACGATCTTGCAGTACCACGTTGCTACCCCGGCGCAGCAAGGTGCGTACCCTGGCCAGCAGTTCAGAAAAGGCAAATGGTTTGACGAGATAGTCGTCTGCCCCCATTTCCAGCCCCTTGACCCTGTCGGAGACGCTATCCCGCGCCGTCAGGAACAAGACAGGGACCGTCTTTTGGGCATCACGAAGGGACTGGACGATACGCCAGCCATCCACGTCGGGCAGCATGACATCCAAGATGACCAGGTCATACGGCTCGGTCATGGCCAGATGGTAACCGTCCAAGCCATTTTTTGCCAAATCGACAACGAACCCGGCTTCGGTAAGTCCACGCTGAATGTATTCGCCCGTTTTGGGCTCATCTTCGACCACAAGAAGTTTCATTTTGAGAACACATAAGAAGATGGATACATGGTACGTCGAGTTCGCAAAGATGACGCAATCATTACAGGAATGTAATTCGCGGGTAATCCGACTGATCGCCAGCGCTACTTATCATCAGCGCCATATACCCATTTCGGAGAGTTTTATCCTATGTCGAACTCATCGTTCCCTTTGAATTCCCGCCGCCGTTTTGTCAAAGGGCTGGCCGCTGGAGGTGTCCTTCTGGGGCTGTCGTCGCGTGCCATGCAAGCGGTGGCTCAAGCTGCCGAAGCCCCGGCGAGCCCCTCGGCAGCGCCCGTTCTCACAGGTAACGTGTTTAACCTGGTGATCGCAGAAACGCCTGTCAATTTCACAGGTAAGCAGACCGTCGCTACGACGATCAACGGCTCTCTGCCAGGACCAACCTTGCGCTGGAAAGAAGGCGAGATGGTCACGATTAACGTCACCAATAAGCTGCGCGAACATACCTCGATTCACTGGCACGGCATTATCTTGCCGTTCCAGATGGATGGTGTCCCTGGGATCAGCTTTGCTGGCATCGCCCCTGGAGAGACCTTCACCTATAAATTCAAGGTAAAGCAAAGCGGTACCTACTGGTATCACTCCCACTCGGGGATGCAGGAGCAAACCGGGATGTATGGTGCGATCGTCATCGACCCCATTGACACCGGCAAAAAGCTGGCCGACCGAGAACACGTGATCTTGTTCTCGGACTGGATGGACGAGAACCCAATGTCGGTACTCTCCAAACTCAAAAAACAAGGGGACATCTACAATCTGAACCGCGTGACGGCCGGGGATTTTGTCCGTGACGCACGCAAAGATGGCGTGAAGGCGGCCATGGATAATCGTGCGATGTGGAATGAGATGCGCATGAATCCCACGGATTTGGGGGACTTGTCCGCAGCTGTTCTTACCTTCCTCGCTAACGGCGTCACGCCCGCAGGCAACTGGACTGCATTGTTCAAGCCTGGCGAGAAAGTCCGCCTGCGCTGTATCAATGGATCCGGCAACACCTTCTATGACGTACGAATTCCTGGACTGAAGTTGAAGGTGGTTCAGGTGGATGGCGTGGACATCGAACCGGTGAGCGTGGACGAATTCCGCTTCGGCCCGGGCGAAACGTGTGACGTGGTCGTCGAGCCCAAGGACGATGCCTATACCGTGTTTGCGCAGACGATGGAGCGCACCGGCTACGCTCGCGGCACATTGGCCACGCGTGCGGGGCTGGCAGCACCGGTGCCGGCAGTCGACAAACCGGAGTGGCTCAGCATGGGTGACATGATGGGCGACATGTCTTCCATGGCCGGCATGGATCATGGGACCATGGGCCACATGAATCACGGTGCGATGGCGGGTATGTCGTCCATGAGCGGCATGGACTCGATGTCGAGCATGGATAGCATGGACAGTATGGATTCCATGGACGGCAAATCCGGGACGCAACCGATGCAGGGGATGGATCATAGCCAGCACCAGATGGCCCCGGCCAATCCTCTGAAGGTGCCCAGCAAGAAAGCGCGCCATGCCAAGACCGAATATGGTCCCAGCACAGACGCCCGGGTCGATAGTGCCCGTACTAATCTGGATGATCCAGGGGTTGGCTTGCGTAACAATGACCGCCGCGTACTGACCTTGGCTGACATGCACACGATCGGTGGCCCGCTCGACAACCGTGGTCCCGAGCGTGAAGTCGAACTTCATCTGACCGGCAATATGGAGCGTTACGCATGGTCGCTCGACGGCTTGGAGTTCGGCAAGTCGACGCCCATTCATTTCCGCTATGGCGAACGCCTGCGGGTCATTCTGCATAACGACACCATGATGACCCACCCCATGCACTTACATGGTCTGTGGAGCGAATTGGAGACGCCCAACGGGGACTTCCTCGCGCGACGTCACACCATTCCAGTACAGCCGGCCCAGCGCATCAGTTTCCTGGTCACAGCGGATGCTTTAGGCCGTTGGGCCTGGCATTGCCACCTCATGTATCACATGGATATGGGCATGTTCCGTGAAGTCGTCGTCAGCTAACCAGGACCTGCACCGAAAGGCACACCTAGAATGACTCTTACCCGCTATTCAACTCAGATTCTCGTGCTGACCCTTGCCTCGGCAAGCATGAGCGCAGCATTGGCCCAGGCTCACGAAGGTCATGCCGCGCCTACAGCTAGCTCAGCCTCGCAGCCAGCAATGACCACCATGGACAGCATGGATTCCATGGACGGGAGCACCGCCAGTCCCGCGATGCCAATGGATCATGGGGCAATGAATCACGCCGGCATGAACCACGGTGGAATGGACATGGGGGGCATGGATATGGGCTCCAGTTCGACGGCACCTGCGGATGCACGAGACCCCCATGGCTATTCCAATGGCTACACGCTCAATACCGGCCCCTATGCCCAGAAGGACACCAGCGCATTGATGATGTCCGATATGCATTCCTTCGGTTCCTTCCTGGTGGATCGCCTGGAGCGTGTTCATACCCGCAATGGGAATTCTGTCGCCTACGATACCCAAGGCTGGATCGGCAATTCGTACGACAAGTTCTACCTCAAAGCCGAAGGCGATATCGAACAAGGCCGCGTAGGCGATGCCCGGACCGAATTGCTGTGGAGCCATGCGATTACTCCCTATTGGGACACCCAGCTCGGCCTTCGCGTCGACGTCGGCAGCAATCGACCTGGTCGCAATTGGCTCGCCTTCGGCGTCCAGGGGCTGGCCCCGTACTGGTTTGAAGTAGAGGCGACAGGCTACGTTGGAGAGCAGGGTCGGACCGCCTTGCGCCTGGCGGCCGAATACGAGGTGTTGTTGACCCAGCGTTGGGTGCTTCAACCTCGCGTCGAGGCCAACCTGTACGGCAAAGAAGATCCTGAGCTTGGCATCGGACGGGGCCTGTCCAGCGCCGCCTATGGCGTTCGGCTGCGCTATGAGTTCTCCCGCCAATTCGCCCCTTACGTCGGAATTGAGCGCAACCAGAGTTTCGGTAGTACTGCCAGCTTCGTACGTGGTGCCGGCGGCAATGCCGGTGAGACCAGGCTCGTGGCCGGCGTACGCGTTTTGTTCTAAGTCTCCACCTTTTTAACCCTCCACAACATCTCCAAGGAGTATCGCCATGTCCTACCAGTCCCTGTTCGCTAAAACAGCCGTCACCATCGCTGCAGCCGCGTTCGCTACCGCAGCATTCGCTCACCCGAAGCTGCTTGGCTCGACCCCTGAAGACAACTCGACAGTGAGTGCACCGGAAAAGATCGAACTGCACTTCTCGGAAAATCTCTCCAAGCAGTTCTCCGGCGCCAGCCTCTTGATGACCAGCATGCCAGGGATGAACCATGCTTCGCCAATGAAGATGGCGGCCAAAGTGTCGGGTTCGGATGATCCCAAGACCATGGTAATCACCCCGAGCCAACCGTTGATGCCGGGCGTGTACAGCATCGAATGGCGCGCGGTCTCGTCGGATACCCATCCGATCACCGGCAAGATTACTTTCACGGTGAAGTGAGCAGCTAATGGACGGGATGACCGTTTTGGTGCGCTTTGCGCTGTATCTGGACCTGATGCTTGTCTTTGGCCTGCCGCTGTTTCAGCTGCATGCACTGCGCCAGCCTGAGCGTTCATCCCCCTTGGGTAAGAAGTTCGTCGTCCTGACGGCCAGCGGAGCCGTCATTGGCTTAGTCCTGTCGGTGGTGAGCATGCTGCTCATGACCAAGGCGATGACCGGCGCTGCCGACATCAGCTCGATTGAGCAGCACATGTTCGAGATGATGTTGACGGATACCTCTTTTGGCATGGCGTGGTGCCTGCGGATGGCGATGTTGCTCGTGGTTATCATAGCTGCGCTATGGTCGAATGTACGGCCGACCGCAAGCGCAGTTCTGATGAGCGCAGCGGGAGGCACCGCCTTGGCCACGCTGTCTTGGGCTGGTCACGGTGCCATGGACGAAGGTGCCCGGGGACAGGTTCACTTGATTGCCGACATCATCCATCTGCTAGCCGCTGGCGGCTGGGTAGGTGCGTTGGCAGCGTTCATCCTGATGTTGGTTCTGCGTTATGGTAACGACCCCGCAGATGTTTCCCTACTCAGCCGAACGCTCAATGGCTTTGCGCTGATGGGTACACTCATCGTCGGATCGTTGGTGATCACGGGGGCGCTGAACTACTGGCTGATTGTCGGGCCCACCGTTACAGGGCTTTTTTCTTCTCCCTACGGGCAACTACTGATCGCCAAGCTCGGCCTATTCGGCTTGATGCTGGCTCTGGCAGCCGCAAATCGCTATCGCCTAAGTCCGTTGCTGGAACGGGTCCATGTTTCCGGAGAACACGCCACGGCTATTGCTGCTCTGCGCAGAAGCCTTTTTGTGGAAACCTGCTGTGCTTTCCTGATTCTGGCGCTGGTCTCCTGGCTCGGTACCTTGGGGCCAATGACTGAATAAGTTCAATCCCAAGGAGGACAGAGAGTTACATGCTGGAGGATCGTTGCCCCTTATCGCAAAAGGAAAAAAGATGAAAAAGTTCTTCTTGGCGAGCTTGCTCGCGCTGACTTCTGTTGCTGCGCACGCGGCCGGGGAAGTCATCACCGTGTACAGAGATCCCGACTGCGGCTGCTGTACGGCTTGGGCAGAACACATGAGCCAGGCCGGCTACAGGCTCCATGTCATGGACAGCAAAGAGATGCCTGCGATCAAAAAGCGCCTGGGCGTACCTGAATCACTTCAGTCCTGCCATACCGCCGTTGTTGAAGCAACGGGCCAGGTGATTGAAGGCCATGTTCCGGCCCCAGCGGTGGCCAAACTCATCGCATCCCGATCGACAAAAGGTGTCGCGGTACCAGGTATGCCCGTCAACTCACCCGGGATGGGAAAGATGGACGGGAAGTTGGTCACGGTAGACTTTGTCGGCAAGGAATTCTCACGAAATTAATCGCTACCGCGATCCTGGGTACATTTCGTCCGTGGCGGGCTTACCAGCGTTTTTACATAGCTTTGACTTGCCATGTTGCATCCAAAAGTACGAGGCCTAATGATTAAGCGGGATCGGTCTATCCGCGATCAGGCAAACGATATTTGCCTGAGGGAACTTGGCAGGCTAGGAACCTGGGATTGTCTCGCAGGCTTGGCGATTGTGTTACGGCTTAACATTGAGGCTGGCAATCCCGAGGGGGCCTGGAAGTGTGCTCACGCAATTTTTGGTCTTCTAGTGGTGCTTTGCCCGCAGTTGGTAGCCTATGGTATCGCTGATGAGCTCTATGCTCTGTTTGCCAATAGGTTTTTCTCATTGCTCAAGTTCGGTGGTTACACGAGGGCGTGGACCGATCATTCGTTCACAGAAATGGCCCTGCGTGCACAACTTAGGGCTGAGCGTGAAAAAGGAATCGTCACCGGAAGTCGTCGATCGACCTTGGTCTACATAGATGCTGCGATGCAAGAAAGTTTGTGGGGTGAAGGGAAAAACTACCTGCCCTTACTGGTTCCGGATCTGGATTTGGGCCCTCCCACTAAGAACGGGATGTTGATTCTAATGCAACACCTAAAAGACTCGAAACGAGGACGAACTGAGTAGATCCCCTAATTTGGCTGGCACGACAATAGTCTGTCGGGTGGCTCACCTTAAAAATATTGTATGGCACGGCTTAAGCGCATCAGGTGGCACCGAATACTATGACTTGAGTGGTCCCGCTTACGAGTTATTCGCCGATGGTAGGGCTTTCGTTGGGTTGGCCCCTCTTAAGAATATTCGCTGGCTCCGATTGCTTACAGACACCGGGGCCGACTAGCGCGTTGGAAAGTGGCGCTACTTAAGAAGCGAATTCTGGCTCCTTATGCGTCAACTGGGTGGCGCATCTGAAGAGAATACGCAGCCAGAGTATCTAGAAAATTTAACTGTAAGGGCTTTACTGAAGAAAAATACAAACGTATTAGCCTGCGCTGAATCAGACCCCCCTCAAGGTATTCAATGCCCCTTTTTCATAGACTCAGTCCACGGCCATCAAAGTGATTTGAGTTTTTCCCTAACGGATGCATACCTCTCATAAAATTTCGCCCACTTTGTAAAACCTCCGAGTTCCCCGACGGTACGTAGCAATGCGATATGTGAAGCGGTGAGGGCTTGGACCGTCGCTTCAAGCTCCTGGATGCGCAGATCCTTAGATGCCAACATTTCAGCAGATTGCGCGACGGAATGCTTGGTTGTGCGACTTCGCCATCGTCGGAACTCCGCCTGTCGCGATTGAAAGTGCGCGAGGAGAGTACTGCGTGCGCTGTTTCGGGTAATTGATGACGCGGCCTTCAAAGTTGGATGCAAGCGGGCGACAGCTCGGGCGGTGATATCCGCATCATCGGCCAGCAATCGCTCGAGCACATCGAGCATTTCTTTTTCGCTGCCTGCCAGAATGACCGTTTTATCATTCATCTAAGACTCCTCGTGCGTTCGGTTTAGAGAGATCGGGGCCGTCGGGGAAGGGGACTTGTCCGGCAGGCGTAGCCAGAAGCTTCTGCACTCCGGCAAGGCGATTCTCTGCATGTTTCAATTGATTATTCCAACCTAGGCTGGAAGAGGGGCGCGATCGGATCACGTCGATCGCGGTCTTAAATTTTTCCTCCAGGCGGATCAAATTTCGACGATTTTCCGGTAAGTCTGTAGCTGATAGATGCCTGCAATTCGCGAAGCACTCAAGATGCTTGGGGCAAGGATCTACGGTGAAGGAATTAAGGCAATGGCCATAAGGCGTCGCATGGAAGCCATCTGCTTCCACACGAAGGTACTCATAGGCTGCTGCATCCCCCTCATTCGCCTGAATACGAAAAAAAGCCTCTACTACAGGCCCGGTGGCCTTCTTTGCCTTAATCATTTTTGCGACTGTCGTCGCTTTCTGTCCCAGGGTTAGCTCCACCTCTTCAGGAATAGAAATTTGATCCAGTTCTTCGGCCAGGCTGCGATGGTCATATTCATAGCTTTGCGTGACACTTCGACGGTTGTAACGTTTGGAAATAATCGTGTCCGCCACACCTAATCGGAAAAGCTCAGTATTTTGTAAGTGGCGTAACATGTGTGATTCCAGACGAAGGGCTTTGTCCGCTGCTGTTAAACCATATTGTTTGAACAGGGAAGGAATGTCTTTGTTGTCACCTAGGGCAACTCCGACTAATGTTGGATCTGGCCGGCTGATTGAAAAGTACCGGGTAATATCGCAAATACCATCATTGCGCTCTTCGGCAAGCGATCGTTTCGGATGCAGAAAAAGTAATTCCCAGGGATGGACAGCGCCGCTGTCGGCCTTCATAGGTAATGTGTCCGATATTTTTGAGGGCGTCATCTTTCGAACATGCTCTTCAACTTCGCCAACATCGAGATAAGTATCAAACCAGGACATACGCGCAGATAGTGCAATAGGGGTTCCGCGTACAGTCTTGAATCGCAGACTAGTTTGCCCTGCTTGCATCTGCTTTCTTAGGCGGTTGCAGAATTGGTATAGAGCCATGTCGAACTTCGTCGGCGCCGTCTCGAATCGTTTCGCTTGAAACGCTCGTAGCTGATGTAGAACTTCAGGATCAAATCCTTGCCGGTAATCCTTGATGAAGTCATCTCTTTCAAGATCCAGCCAGAAAGGATTCCCGGTCAGGTAGGTATAAATATCCGGAAGCGATACTAGGTCAGTTACGTGAAACGAAGGTAAGAGCCGGCCCGTTTCGTATTGCTGTTTCAACGTGGCTCTCAGCGGCGCTGTGATAAGTGCTACACGCTCAAGAGTTTCTACCAACACGCCTCGGAACATCTCGGGAACGGGCTGCATGCTCTCACGCAAAATTCGACTATCAGACTCTTCGTCTTGCTGTTTCTCGGCGAAATGTCGCAACATTAGTGCGCTGCTATAGCCGCCAACTGCCCCAGGATCACTTCCTTTCGCATCTACGTAGTGCCTTTCTCTCTTCCAATCGAGAGGGAGGAGGGCAGCTTCGCCTGAACGTAATCCAGTGATGATCATGATGCGAATCGCAGCGAATCGTAGTTCGTCCATGAATGATCTGGGACGCTCTGTCATGACAATGCGTACAAGCTCCCAAAAGGCCCGACGCGCTGGTAATCGTTCTGCGTTTTTCCGCTTCTCAAGCGTGGAGCGCAGCTCATCGTCGCTTAATGTCTGGCGGGATTTGACGCTTTTCACACTGACGCGCTTAACGCCTAGAAGGCCATACATCTGGCCCGCGTCACATAGATGATGCATATCGAAAAGCACCTTGACCAGGCCAACGATAAGATCTGCGAGCTTCCCCGATTTCTGGACAGCTTTTGCAACACGTGTTGCATAAAGGAAGTCATCGAGCACCAATTCCCACGGGTTTTTGTCAACGCACGTTGCTAGTACTCGAAGCGGTCTTGCAATACTTTGATAAACATATGAGGTAGAGTTTCTTCTGACGAATAGCTGCTCCGCCACGGCAGCTTTAATCAGATGCTGCCATGCTGGCGAAAGAGCGCCTGCGGCTAGCGGTAACGCGCCACAAGCTATACGTTCTGCATTGACGATCATGAGCGTCTTAACGTCGGCGCCAAGGTCACGAAGATAAAACGATGGCGGCGGTACATCTCCGATGCATGCCGTTAAATCCCATCCGATTCCATCAATCGCGACACCCTCGTCATCCAATACAAGCTCCCAGTGCAGCGCCTTTTCTGCAGCCAAGGTTCTGCCTAGCTTAACGAAAGCGGAAAAATGTGGATTCATTCGTCGCCCCCCTCTAACTCTCCAATGACTCCTTGAATTTCGGCGATGGTTCGCTGAAGCTGCATATAGGCAGGTGATGTGACGTCATCTCTGGAACTACGCTCGAACAGAAGCACAACATCACGCATATCGGCAAGGACCTGTCTATGAAGTTTCAAATCCGTTGTCGGCATAAACTTATGGCACCCATAGCACGATGTAATCGGGTTATAAGGGCAAGCTGGTTGGCCAGACTGGCATCCACCTATGCCAGAAATCGGCATTCCATGAGGGACGGCAGCAATTTGATGCTCCTCCTTGAGGGCTGCTAGCTCGTCGGGTGAGATAAAGCGAGCATGAGCAATTTTAGCTATCTGCCTATAGATAGTAGACGCACCTAATGCGCGGTTGACTCTCTCCGCATGAGAGGCAGAGGTCGCGTAGTAGATCAATCCAGTATTTGTTTGAGCATGACCTAGAAACTCAGCCAACTCTTCGTGGCTAGCACCGGCGTCCACCAAGCGCTGCGCGGCGGTGTGTCGAAGATCGGTGGCAGTACCCAAATCATCCCTGCCGATGAGGCTGTGCACCAGTGTAGCGATTCGCTGACCTACCTCCTGTGACGACTTGGCCTGGAAGAATTTTGGCGGACGGATCGAATTGGCACCATCAATGGCGGTTTGCAGGTGTACGAATATGGAGGCCCACTCCCTTTTTACACGCCTGAGCAAAGGAACACGATATTCCTTTCTCCGCTGTTTGGCCATGTGGAAGGTTAAGTGGACTGTGGGATCAGTTTCCACCCCATCCTGCCAGATTCGGATGTGTCTTGCATCAAGCATCGCTATTTGAACTGGGCGCATGGCGAACTGATATGCACAGATCAGCATGCCAGCATCAGCAATTGAGAAGTAGGGGAGATCAATGCCTTCTTTGATGTTTGTCGCGACTACATCGAGGTGCCGCACTATTAGTGCTTCCTCGTCGGCAGACAAAAATACATCGCCAGATCGAACTGCGGCATATTTATCTTGCGAGGGCAAGGGAAGGGTAGTGCTTAAGTAAGTACGGTATTCATTCGACCAACCGTTCCATCTGTATGTACATAGCAAATGAAGAACGTGTTTGACCAATATGTATGTGCTTTTTTGCCATTCACGAGAACGCCATGAAGACCAAAGCAACGAAATGTCTAGCGGTCCAGTTCGTAACAAAGAATCCAGATCCTCATCAGTAAAATCGTTCATCGTGGCGAAATTGATCGCGATGCTTGCCGGAGATAGGTTCTGCTCCAACATCATTGCGAACACGTGCTTTAGTATGAGCGCGGCGTGTTGATTTCGCTTATTGAAGTCGATCTTGCGAACACTGCCGTAGACATGAAGTTCGAATAAGCATTCTCGTTGAGGCATGCTAATTGAACGCGTAGAGTCGTCAAATTCGTCGTAATATCGAAGGGCAGAAGGTAACGGCTGCAATAAGGCACAGAATTGCTCCGTAAAGCTTTCAGGTAATACATTCGCGCGGTTTTCTTCTGGCTGCACTTTTAGTGTCCTCCCGAAAGTCCTCTTAAAAGATTAACGCGATCATCGAATGCGTCGTTCCAAACATCCGCCAGGCGATCTTCGAATACTGCACGTGCGTATCGAGCTGGCATCGTAGATTGTCGCGACCATCCAAAGAACGTCCGCATTTTCTGCAATGCCTCGTCCATGGAGTCTCCTTGCAAAAGCAACTGATGAAGGAGAACGACCGAACGTGTATGCCGCAGATCGTGTGGCGTGATAGTCGTCTTTCCTGTTCTGGCTTTTAGTTCTCTGACTACGGCAGATGAAAGGCGTGACGAGACCACTGCAAATGCCTTGGTGAGGGCTTCTGTAGATAGAGGTGCCCGTGACTTTGAACTAAGCAAAAAAGAGTGCTCGGCACGCCCTCGGTAGTTTTCGGTGTACATTTGAACGATCCGTGCAGTTGTTTCGCTTACGGGGATCTGCCGTATTGAGGCTTGAGTCTTAATGCCGGGTTTAGAGTGCCGAGGATCCTGTTCGGAGTGCTCATAGTCGTTTTGTCTGATGTTGATCCAGTTCCTGACGCTCCCGAGTCTTGTGTCATAGCCACTTTTCACTGCATCTACTGGCAAAAGCAATACCTCGCCCCTGCGCAAACCTTGATGCAACATCAATATGAAGGCGACATATATTCGCCAACGCGTTCGGAGCCGAGGAAAGGGATTTTCCCCGGACTCTGGATCTAGGATTTGGTAAAGAGCTTCCACAGTCGACGCCGGCAACGACCGAACAGGCTCCGGTGCGTTCCTTTTTTTTACGCGAAATTGGCTATACAGGACCGATAGCTGGTGAAGGCGGCTCTCGATTCCGCTCAAAATTTGGTCAGAGTTGCTTTTAGCAATCCAAGAGATGACGGATCTGACAAAATTTAATCCAACTTGCCAGCGCAATTCATCAGCGGATGTTGTCTCGGGCTTATTGCGAATGGAAATAAACCATGACTCGAGGATTTGCCCCAGCGCCGCATCATCTAACGATGCCAGAGCATTGTCCAAGGTGCTGTACCCGAATAAGTCATCAGCGTATAGATAAAGATTTTCGATGTATCGCAGTTTTTTCAGATGTGTCGAGTCAGCTAACGCACCAGCAATTGCGACAGACCAGACTGTAGCCCAGTAGCGCGGGAGTCCCTTGGGATCAACCAGGACTGGGCCCCGCAAATTGGGCGGAATTTGAGAGTCGTTTAGCTGAAGGATCATCGGAGTCTTCCGTGAAACGCAACACCTAAACATACCATTTGCCGAATTAGTGTTGCGGTAAATACGTGAACCACGCAACACTTTGAAAACTACCCGGCTTTCGCATAATTTGTATTATGTAAAATGATATTGACTGTAGTTATCGTAGTTATGTTCATGAACATGGACGACGTGACGCCAGCATTACCGGACTACTGAATTTGCCGCTCAAGTGCATGACTCGACTTCTTATCCGGGATAGCCGGCCAAGCCAACATCGCGATGTCGATCATTTTCTCAACGATCTCAGGTCCCGCCCCCACTTCCGGCAGATTCACGATCGCGTGCAATACGCCGACAAGATGCCAAGTCAACACCAGCCTGTCGGTCTGGCTCTTTAGGGATCCATCTCGTTCTCCGAGCTGGATCAGTCTTTCCAGTACGTCCCGCTGCGCCTGGATCCCAGCATGGATCAGTTGCCTCGCGTCTTCCGGCAATGCGCTCATCTCGGTACAACTGCGCGCCAGAAGACAACCGACCGGTCGCCCTGGCTCTCTGCGCGAAGGCGAAAATCCCGACAACAACGCACGCAAGGTCTCGCGCCCGGATGCACCGGTGGCCCGCTGCATTCTCGCTACAACAACTTGCGTATAGCGTTCCACCACCTCAGAGAACAAGCCATCCTTGTCCCCAAACCGTTGGTAAAGACTGGACCTGGATAGGCCGGTTTCGGCTGTCAACTCACTGATGGACGCGCCTTGGTAGCCCCGGCGCCAGAACACATCCTGAGCAGCCGCCAAGACAGACTCTTCGTCAAATTGTGTTTTTCTTCCCATGATTCGCTTGACTTTACGGAACGATCATTCCAATATTTACTGGAATGATCGTTCCAATATACCACACAAGTGAATTGCCATGCCTAAATCCAAACAACATCCCGCTCGTCGAATCGTCATTGCCGGTGCAAGCGGTGCAGTTGGCTCCGTCCTAGTCCGTTCGATGGCACAAGATCCGATAGAACTGATCGGATTAACGCGTGACGCGAACAAAGTCCACTTCCCGAAACCAATCCAGGTTGCCGAAGTTGACTTCACCAGTCACGCGAGTCTCAGACGCGGTGTCGCGGGAGCTGACACACTCTTCCTGGCGCAAGGTGGCTCCCCTGATCAAGCGCGAAACGAGATGGCGCTTATTGATGCCGCGGTGGCGGAGGGTGTCCGGCACATCGTCAAGCTCTCTGCTTTCGGACCGGCGTCGCCCCTTTATCCCATGAACCTGCACATGCAAATCGAAGCACATCTTGCTGCGCAACCCATTGCCTATACCCTGCTTCGGCCCGGTACCTACACACATATCCTGCGGCTCATCGCACCCTACGTGGCCACGGGGCGTTGGGGCGGCGCGATCACGACGGGAAGAGTCAATTACATTGACGTGCGGGATGTCGCAGAAGTCGCACGTCTGGCGTTGCTGGAACGCGTCGAGACTGACGCGAAAAGAGCCTTCCACCTTACCGGGCCAAGGAGCTGGTCGACGGATGAACTTGCGGAGAAACTCTCGAAAATGACTGGAACCAAGGTGATATATCGCGTCCGGTCTCGGCAACAGCAACGAGAGTTTCTGTTGGATCAAGGGCTACCGCCTGCACGAGCTGAACTCTTGCTGGGCCTGGATCAATTATTCCGCGATGCCGGTGTCGCAGAAACCACCGCTACCGTCGCTGAGCTGACCGGCCACCCGCCCAGGCCCATCACCGACTGGCTACAGGAAAATCTGGCCACCTTCACATCGCTATGAACAACCGTCAAGACCAGAGACATTACGCCTGGCGCCGGCTGGCCAGATTTCCAGAATCACGACCGACTCGCGTCATTTAAGAAAACTCAACAATGACTCAGGAGAACTCGATTGTTCATCAGCACTGCCGTCACTAACATTCTGACAGCCAACTTGCCGCGTTCATGTAAATAGCAGCTGACATGAATGACTGCCGCCCGGGTTAAGAGATTCGACGTTGGTACGTCGGGTTCTGCACCTTACTTTCCATGAATCAAATATCGAGAACGCTGATCAGCCGCGGGTCTCTGAAACGAGTGAATGAACGTGAAATCGCGTCGCAATCTCTTATTGGCCGTGGTATTGGTCTGTCTCGCTCTTCTGGCTTTCGCCATGTATCTTCAGGTCGTTGAAGAAATGCAGCCGTGTCCCCTGTGCATTATCCAACGCTACTTCCTCACGCTCGTCGCAGCTTTCGCGCTTGCGGCTGCTTTCCTGCCCGAGACACTGCGGCGCGTCAGTGTAGCTCTGGCCACATTGGCCGCTGCGGGAGGCGTAGCGACGGCCGGCTGGCACCTTTACGTAAGGTCTCATCCCAGCGTTTCCTGCACCATCGATCCGTTGGAAACAGCCCTGAACCAATTTCCTCCAGCCAGGCTGTGGCCCCAGATGTTCAGTGCCGATGGTCTGTGCTCTGCTCCGTGGCCACCGGTATTGGGCTTGCAGATACCAACTTGGTCGTTAATCTGGTTCGCCATTCTTGGCTTGGCTCTGGTAGCACAGGGATTTAAACCTGTTGAAAGCTTGCGCAGCGAAAAACGCTCAAGCTAACCTCCTCCAGAGCGAGTTCGGGCAAACCAGGTAGTAGAAAGTCGCGCGGATCAGATAAGCAGGCTGAATAACTCAGTTGGAACGAATTCACTGAGTTGATTGAACGCACCGAAAAATATGGCTGACAAATTCGAACAAATCAGCTTTTCTTAATTGGGGGGCAGCCGAGATAAGGCTAATGTTCATACATAAGCCTAAAAGTAATAAACGTATGTTTCTTTATAACTGATTCAATCTTTTGGTGCGAGTGCCTCAAGGGGCTCTATTGATCGCTGCCAACCACGCATAACCCCTACGATGCGTTGAACGCAGCTGATTGTGTCAAATACCATCTCTGGCAATGAGTCCTCCCCTGTCGGCACAGAGAGACCCGCGCCGTTTAAGACGGTGTGTGCCATCCCATGCAGGCGAAGTAATTCGTCGCGCAATCCATCTTCTGAGCGCAGCAAGTCTATGACCTGATCAAGTTCATCGACGATAGCTAATAAAGCCGAAGTGTCGAATTCCTGCTGAAGTTTTTTTAGAGCACTGTTATCTACCAAACCATAGGCCGTCTTTATGGTTTCGTGTCCTTTAGTCATGCGCCTCCCTCTGCGCCTTTCGGTGCTTCCGCTCTTGCTCTCTTGGCAGCCTGTTTAAATAGTGCCTCCTTAAGCCAAGCCTCAGGCGGACGTTTCATATCAAGGAAATAATTTCCGAAGCGTTTGACGCCCGTGGTGCCATAGGGACTCATATATGTTGCATCTTCAACGGCAATTTGCTCACCTTCTGCATAAAGCTCCTGGATGATTCGCATCATATCCACCGTGTTCTGCAAAATGACAGAAGAAGCCACTAAGTCGATATATCTCACTCTCTTTTGCTGCTCGTTCAAGTCGTTTTCGGTGATGACGTCACCGCCAAAATCGAGCCATTTGGTGAACGCATGGTAAGACTCGATTTTGTTGGTCGTAGCGGTCACCTCTTGACGCATCTCCTTTTGCGAGATCCACCGCAGCAGGTAGATGGTGCGCAGTACTCTACCCAGCTCCCTTGCGGCGGCAAAGAGTCGATTGTGGCGGCCGTCATGACTCAATTTTCGAAGGAGCATCGGAGACGCGACCTTCCCTTGCTGGATCGAGATCGCTACTTGCATGAGATCTTGCCAGTGGTTCTGGATTAGTTTCCAGTCAACGACATCGCTAAAAAGTCTATCGATGTGCTTGTACTTAGTGGCCTTGTCAGCTTTATAGAATTTTAGATCCTTCCAGTTACGAATTCGAGGCATTAGCTGGATGCCATTCAGATAGGTGAATGCAAATACGACCTCAGATTGCCCGTGCGTGTCCGAATAGACCGTGTCTGGCTGGACGCTCAGACCCGCTTTCATCAGACCTTCAATGACATATATCGCTTCCAGCATTCCCGGCGGGATAAAGCTGCGGAAATTCGCAATGTAGTTGTCCGCCACATGACGATATGCCACCGCGCCCATCCGCTTGTATCGGAAGTGCATGCCGACAAGGAGATTTTGTTCGTAAAAATTGTGATGTGTGGCGTCAGCAGCCACCTTCGTTCCATCGCCCCAGAGCTTCGGAAGTTCCAAGCGAAGGTACAGCTCCGCGAGGTCGCGACAAGCGTTGTCTAGTTGTTCCAGGCTCATGTGGCGCTGGTTGACATAGGAAAGCTGATGAGGGGTGACGCCATTGGACAGATGTCGAGCGGCCTGATGCGGTCCCAGGTTGCATCCCATTGCGAATACGGTCAGCAGGTAACGTTCGCGAGCATTGCGTAATTTGGGGTCGTCACCGGACTGCGGCCCGAAATTACGAGTGAACCCCGTCCAATGTTCAATGTTGGCGAGGATGTCGAGCAGATTGCGAGGCACGAGCCGGCTATCTATCGCAGCTTGCAGCGCAATGGCTGAGGCGGGAATCTCGCGGGCGGTGACGCGCCTCAAAGTCGGTTCCCCATTGGCGCCGATCGATACGTCGCCGGCGTGCTGAGGAAATTCGCTATCCACCTGCGCCGCCGTGTCCGCCAACATGCTTTTGAGGTTTTCGACGAACGCTTGAGGATTGACAGCGATACCAATTCGGTCGCAATACTCTGGGAGTAGTGCCTCGCACTCCTTCCAAGAGAGAAGCTGGCCACGGTAATCGGCAAATGTACCAGCACCTTCGATACACACGTCGCCACTACGCAGATCACTGGCCAGATGGGAGAAGACGCAGACTTCTAGGTAACGACGATTAGTCGGGTTTCCAAGGCCGTGAGAACGTCGGACAAGTTTATGCCATCGTTCTGAAGCAAACGATAGATCTACCTCCTCGGCGATCCATTCTGCTTTCCGGTGTTCGTTCTCCATTACGATATCCAAAGCTTTGAGAAGAGCCTTGTCCTGCGTGGCCGGATGAAAAACCAGTACCTTCGCCATCTGGAACATGGCAGCACGCCAAGATTTGAAAGGCTTCCAGAGCAATGGAAGATGATTTCCTCCACTCCAAACTCGGATTGCCTCACAATCGCCCTGCAGCCGTTCCAAGCTGCCATGTGGGGCCAAGAGGTCGCGAATACGTCTTCCTGTCGGAGCATCTTCCATACCTTCAGCGAGAATCTCCACAACCTGTTCTAAGGTTGCGACAAGCTCTTCACTGAGCTCCCGCTGCCGCGCCTGCAGAACCTGCAATTCTTCTCGCGCGCTTTTGTGAATAGCGCTGATGCGTCGAATGAACATCTCGGCAATGTCGTCCCGGGCACCGATCCGCATGTGATGAATAAGAGCCAGAATGAGCGTTTGTCTTTTCGCTGGGTTGTAATCTTTCATTTCTGCCGCATCGAGGACGGCTGCACGATCGGAGAGATGCCGCAATTTGTTGGCCGGCACATCTTCCAACAGCGTTCCGGGATCGGGCAATGACTCTAGCCAATTTAGCTGGTCCAACACTAAATCGAGATGCTTGCGAGAAGCCTTCTTAGCAGAGCGCTTAATCTGGTGATAAAGGGATCGGCGCTGTGGTAGTTCCGTATCTAGAAGACTATCAAGCCACTGCCTTTGGGCAGAGGACAATCGTTGGGATATCTTTTTGTAGAGCGCGGACTCCACTGCAGCGTGGGCTTTTTCGGCAATAGTGTCCAGGGTGCTAAACGCAGGAAGCTCGTAACCTGACCGTACCAATTCCTCGACCGTGATATTGATGATGTCTACACGAGTATCAACGATGGCGGCCGCGCGTTGCGAGATCTCAACAGTAATCGGCCTGGTCTTCACATGCTCATATGGCGTTACCCCGAGTAGCGTGCGGATTGCCTTGTGATGGCGATAAGGAGATATGTTTGAATCGGGGTATGAAATTGCATGAACGGGCTGCATACCAAGACTCGCAGAAATATGCTCCACGATTTCCGCGGGAATAGCATCAATGGCAGGAAAGTAGCGCAAAAACTGAAAGCATTTCAGATTCACCAGTAAGGCCAGGCGCCGCGGCGCGGAGCGGGCGAAACCGGCTACCCATTCTATTTCTTCAGGCCGCGGCGTGAAGGTTGCATGAAGGTCTTTAAGTGTCAGCGTACGTGGAAATCTAGGATACGCAGTCCGTTCGATACTGGCCATGGTAAGGGGATCCTTGGCAGGGTCGTTCAAAGGCGAAATCGTTGAAAAATCGGAGTGACATCAACAGGCTCCACGGACATTGCATCAGCCGAAGGTTCGTTGTCAATGGCAAGTTTTCACGCTCTCAGATATTCTTTGTAGGATGAGCAGACTCAAGTCGCGACATGAATATATTGTGACCACGAGATGCTATAAACTGTGGAATGAAATGACCCAAAACGTGATCGTCTCTGGTCAAAACTGCACAATCGAGCTTGCATGAAAAAACGTCAAACCTACTCCACCATTCTCGAACGCGACGGCAAAGTCTCGTGGCCGAAGGCATTGACAGACTGGAAGATAGGCCAACGTGTTTTCCTGTCCATTAAGGACGGAGCTATTGCAGTGACTACCCGGCCGGCGCGCTCAATAGACGGGCGAATATTTTCCACCCGCGTCAGCCGCAAATTCAGCAGCAAACATTTCTCAGCTAGCTGATAGCTACCAGCTAGCCTCCAAGTTGAGCCGGCTCAAGTTGCGAAAGCAACAGATCCTTTAGTCACTAAAGGCAGCAATTTCGCGTGCGAAATTGTCCTCCCGCCGGACCAACTCCATTATCAAGAGGATCACGTGGCAAGAATTCTCGTTGTCGACCTCGAAGCAACCTGTTCGGACGACGGCACTGACCTGACCTGAAAAAACTGGTCCGACTTGAAATTTCATATGCTATTGAAAAGGAGAGTCAGACCATGCCCAAGAAGCGATTCACATCCGAAGACATCATCCACAAACTGCGCGAAGCAGAAGTCATGTCTGCGCAAGGCAAGACGGTGGCCGAAATCAGCCGCCAACTCGGCGTGACTGAGCAAACCTACTTCCGTTGGCGCAAGGAATATGGCGGCCTGAAGATTGACCAGGCCAAGCGACTGAAGGAACTGGAGCAAGAGAACGCACGCTTGCGTCGAGCGCTTTCGGATGCTGTCATCGATAACCAGATACTGCGCGAGGTCAGCCGGGGAAACTTCTGAGCCCGGCACGTCGCCGCCAGGCTGTGGCCCATGTCAGAATGAGCTTGGGCCACGCTGAACGGCGTATCTGCCGGGCGCTCCATCTCTCCCGTTCTTCGGTTCGTTATGCTGCCCACCCACGTTCCGATGAGGCGCCACTGACTGGAGCCATCATCGAACTGGCCAGCCAGTATGGCCGTTACGGCTATCGGCGCATCCACGCCATGCTAGAAGCTCAAGGCTGGGAGCTGAGTCGCTCTCGGGTGGAGCGTATCTGGAAACTAGAAGGCTTGAAGGTGCCAGTGAAACAGCCAAAGAGAGGAAGGCTGTGGCTGGCTGACGGCAGTTGCATCAGAATGCGGCCGGAATATGCAAATCACGTCTGGAGCTGGGACTTCGTCATGGAGAGAACGCATGATGGACGTGTTCTGAAAATCCTGGTGCTCATCGATGAGTTCACCCGCCGCTGTCTCGCGCTGCACGTGGCCAGGCAAATTCGCAGTAATGACGTCATCGATATCCTGGCTGAGGCCATGGTGACCTACGGTGTTCCGGCCTATCTACGCTCTGACAATGGTCCGGAAATGGTCGCCAAGAACCTTCGGCGCTGGCTTGCATCGGTCGGTTCAAAGACGCTGTATATCGAGCCAGGAAGCCCCTGGGAGAACGGATACTGCGAGTCCTTCAACGGTAAATTCCGCGATGAACTGCTCAACGGAGAAATCTTTTACACCCTTCGAGAAGCTCAGGTCATCATCGAGCGATGGCGTCATCAGTACAATACCGTTCGGCCGCATAGCTCACTGAATTACCGGCCGCCGGCGCCACAGGCGACACTGCCGGCATCAACCCCAGAACCACTGCGGCTTGCCGCTTAGACTAACTTTAAGTCTGGACCAGTTGTTTCAGGCCGGTCAGCGAGGTAGTGTCCAGCGATACTGTCTGGATGAGCTGGGGAAACTACGATCAGAAGCAACTGACCAGGGAGGCCCAGCGCCACGGGATTACGATGCCCTTGGCTATGCCCCATCAGAATGCCAAGCGGTTGTTTGCGAAGGTTCAGCGCATTGGCAAGGAGGTTGGCATGGTTCGGGCGTGTGCGCTGGCGGGCATTCCTCTGGAGGGGCAGCATCATCGTGGGCTGGACGATGCAGTCAATATTGCCAAGCTGATGCCATGGGTATTGGGGCATGCCACACTTTCGGGCCAGAGCCATACCCCCTGAAGTTCACAAATGAGGGAGCACACGATGTCGTTCAACGTCTTCATCGACACTGAGTTCACTGACTTTCTCGACCCGCAGTTGATCAGCATCGGCCTGGTCGCGCAAAGCGGCGAGGAGTTTTACGCCGAGCTTCCTTACGAGGTGCGTGAATGCAGCGAATTCGTCAAGGCTGCGGTCCTTCCGCTCTTGGGATACGCGCCGCATGCGGAAATGACCAAGGACGATCTTTACCTGCAAATGACCAATTGGCTTAAATTGGTCAGGCCGAAGGATCAAGAGGTCTTCATTTGCTACGACTACCAGACGGACTGGGATCTCTTCTACGATGTCTTGGATGGACGGGTGCCGCCGTGGTGCAAGCGTCGATTGGTCGCCGATCGCATTAATGAGCTATTGCGGTACGAGTTCCACAAGCAGCATAAGCTGCCCGAGCACCACGCCCTCAATGATGCCAAGGCGAATTGCTACGCTTTTCGTGAATTGCCACCGGCCTCAGTTGGCGAGACCATTGCATAGATCGTTGGGATATCCCCATAGACACTGCTAGATCACCATATGGGGGAATCGCAGAGTGAAGCGCGTTTTCCTCTGCACCGAGCGTACGGTGACATCCCCCTGGTGAGCCCGCATAATGGCCTGCGTGATGGATAAGCCCAAGCCAGCGGAATCCGTGTCAACTTTGGTGCGGGACTTGTCTGCTCGATAGAACCGGTCAAACAAGTGAGGCAGATGCTCCGCCGGGATCTCGGGGCCGTCATTCTCAACGGCTACCAGAACGTCGCCTTCAGACCTGGCGATCGACACTGTGATGCTGCCCGCCGCTGGCGTGTAGCGCATGGCATTGGAGATCAGGTTGCTCAGTGCGCGGCGCACCATCAGGCGATCCCCCCTGATGGTCGCATCGCCCGCCAGCTGCAGCTGCAACCCTTTTTCCTCTGCCAAGGCATCATAGAAGTCGAAAAGCTCGGTAATTTCCTCCTGGAGCTGGAGTGGCTCATAGCTAGGCAGACTGATACCGTTTTCGGTCTGCGCCAGGAACAGCATGTCGGAAATGGTTCTAGCCAGGCGCTGCAATTCCTCGGCATTCGAGGAAAGCGTGTCCCGATAGGCCTCATTGGTGCGCTGCTGGGTCAAGACCACATCCGTTTGCGTCAGCAAGTTGGTGATAGGCGTGCGCAGCTCATGAGCGATATCGGTCGAAAAGTTGGTGATGCGATGGAAATCTTGTTGGAGCCGTTCCAGCATGGCGTTTAGCTTGGCCGCCAAGTCGGCGATTTCAACCGGCAAAGTCTCGATGGGCATGCGTTCGCCAAAGTTATGCGAAGACACGGCTTGCACTTTGTCCGACATCGCTCGCAGCGGCGCCAGCCCGCGCCGCGCCGCCCACCAGCTGAGCAAGACCACAATCAAGGCAGATCCCGCTACATACAAAATCAAGGTTGTCTTGAAATTGCGCATGAAGTGGTCGTGGATTTCCGTGTCAACAGCAACGATGACTTGTAGCTGCTCGCCGCTTTTGTCGTCTTTCAAGTGTGCTTTGATGGCCTGAAATTGCTTATGCTCGCCGGCATTAACGGCGAATGAGTGGCTGCCCGCGATCCGTTTAGCGGCTGTCAGTATGGGCTGGTTCGCATCTGCCAGGGTTGAATACATTGGTTGGCCGTTGGCCGCACTGATGTGAACGAAAAAGCCTGGATGATTGTGCAACGCTTCGCCAAAGGTACTGGTAATGGCGCCGGCACCGCGTTCATTGACCACCATGCGGATGAGTTCAAGCTCCTTTTCCAGTAGCTGTTCATCCTGGTCGGTAAAGTGCTTGGCTACGGTGGACATGATGAGTAACCCCAGACCCACCAGCACAGCCGTGGACGCCACGGCAAACAAGGCGGTCAGGCGGACAGTCAGCGAGCGTTGACGAATCATGTCGCGCTCTCAGCCGACTCTCTGGGCTCTTCATCGTCCAGAATGTAGCCCACGCCGCGTACCGTCAAAATCAACTTATGATCGAATCCATCATCAACCTTGGCGCGCAAGCGGCGGATGGCCACATCAATGACATTGGAGTCGCTATTGAAGTTGATGTCCCAGATTTGGGATGCAATAAGGGAGCGCGGCAGCACCTCTCCCCGGCGGCGGGCCAAGAACTCCAGCAAGGCGAACTCCTTGCTGGTCAGCACCAGCTTGCGGCCGCCTCGGCTGGCGGTGCGCCGCGGGAGATCGAGCACCAGGTCCGCGACCGTCAGCCGATCCTGTAAAACCACATTGCTACCCCGGCGCAGCAGGGTGCGCACCCTGGCCAGCAGCTCGGAGAATGCAAACGGCTTGACGAGGTAGTCGTCTGCCCCCATTTCCAACCCCTTGACGCGGTCAGAAACACTATCCCGGGCCGTCAAGAACAAGACTGGAACCGTCTTTTGGGCGTCACGAAGCGATTGCACGATGCGCCAGCCATCCACGTCGGGGAGCATGACGTCCAGAATGACCAGGTCATAGGGCTCGGTCATGGCCAGGTGATAGCCATCCAGGCCGTTTTTGGCCAAATCGACAACAAATCCCGCCTCGGCCAGTCCTCGCTGGACGTACTCGCCTGTTTTGGGCTCATCTTCGACCACAAGAATTTTCATATTGATAACACTCAAGAAGATAGCGACATGTTACGTGCAGTTGAGCCAGATGACGACATCATTACAGGAATGTAATGCACGAGTAATCCGACTGATCGCCAGCCGTACTTATCATCAGCGCCATATCCCCATTTCGGAGTGATCCAACCTATGTCGAATTCATCGTCCCCTCTCAACTCCCGCCGCCGCTTCGTCAAAGGGCTGGCTGCAGGGGGTGTACTGCTGGGGCTGTCGTCGCGCGCTATGCAGGCGGTGGCCCAGGCAGTCGAAACACCGGCAAGTGCCTCTGCTGCCCCCGTTCTCACTGGCAACGTATTTGACCTGGTGATCGCGGAGTCGCCGGTCAATTTCACGGGGAAGCAGACCGTTGCCACCACCATCAACGGTTCGCTGCCGGGGCCGACGTTGCGGTGGAAAGAAGGCGAAATGGTCACCATCAACGTCACCAATAAGCTGCGGGAACACACCTCCATCCACTGGCACGGCATTATCTTGCCGTTCCAGATGGATGGCGTGCCGGGCATCAGCTTTGCTGGCATCGCGCCTGGTGAGACCTTCACGTACAAATTCAAGGTCAAACAAAGCGGCACCTACTGGTATCACTCCCACTCGGGAATGCAGGAACAAACCGGAATGTATGGCGCTATCGTCATCGACCCGGCGGATGCCGGCAAGAAGCTGGCAGATCGGGAGCATGTGATTCTGTTCTCTGACTGGATGGATGAAAATCCGATGTCGGTGCTCTCCAAGCTCAAGAAGCAAGGCGATTTCTACAATCAAAATCGGCTGACGGCCGCTGATTTTGTCCGCGACGCACGCAAAGATGGCGTGAAGGCGGCCATGGACAATCGTGCGATGTGGAATGAGATGCGCATGAACCCCACGGACCTGGGCGATTTGTCTGCGGCGGCCTTGACCTATCTAGCCAACGGCGTCACGCCTGCGGGCAACTGGACCGCACTGTTCAAGCCTGGGGAGAAAGTGCGCCTGCGCTGTATCAACGGCTCTGGCAACACCTTCTATGACGTTCGTATTCCAGGGCTCAAATTGAAGGTTGTCCAGGTGGACGGCGTGGATATCGATCCGGTCAGCGTGGATGAATTCCGCTTTGGCCCGGGCGAAACCTGTGACGTGGTGGTTGAGCCAAAGGAGGACGCCTACACAGTATTTGCCCAGTCAATGGAGCGCACTGGTTACGCCCGAGGCACGCTGGCCATCCGTGCCGGTCTGACAGCGCCGGTGCCGGCAGTAAACAAGCCGGAATGGCTCAGCATGGGGGACATGATGGGCGATATGTCCTCGATGGGGGGTATGGATCATGGTGCCATGGGACACATGAACCATGGCGCAATGGGTGGCATGTCTTCCATGAGCGGCATGGACTCGATGTCCAGCATGGACGGCATGGACGGCATGGACAGTATGGAATCCATGGACGGTAAGGCGACCATGCAGCCCATGCCAGCCATGGATCACAGCCAGCACCAGATGGGCGCTGCCAATCCGCTGAAAGTACCGAGTAAGAAGGCACGCCATGCCAGCACCGAGTATGGGCCCAGCACAGACGCTCGCGTCGATAGCGCTCGTACCAATCTGGATGATCCGGGAGTCGGGCTGCGCAATAACGGTCGCCGTGTGCTGACGTTGGCTGACATGCACACGATCGGCGGGCCGCTCGATCAGCGCGGTCCGGAGCGCGAAGTCGAACTTCACCTGACCGGCAATATGGAGCGCTATGCCTGGTCGCTGGATGGTCTGGAGTTCGGCAAGTCCACGCCCGTTCATTTCCGTTACGGTGAGCGCCTGCGCGTCATCTTGCACAACGACACGATGATGACCCACCCCATGCACTTGCATGGACTATGGAGTGAACTGGAAACGCCGAATGGCGATTTCCTGGCACGACGTCACACGATTCCAGTCCAGCCGGCGCAGCGCATCAGTTTTTTGGTCACAGCGGATGCTTTAGGCCGCTGGGCCTGGCACTGCCACCTGATGTACCACATGGATATGGGCATGTTCCGTGAAGTCGTCGTCAGCTAACCAGGACCTGTACCGAAAGGCATACTTAGAATGACTCTTACACGCTATTCAACTCGGATTCTCGTGCTGGCCCTGGCGTCTGCGGGCATGAGCGCGGCTTTGGCCCAGACACACGAAGGCCATGCCGCGCCAGCGGCTGGCTCGGCCTCGCAGCCGGCCATTACCACCATGGACAGCATGGACGGCAGCACCGCCAGCACGGCGGGATCAATGGATCACGGGGCGATGAACCATGGCGGTATGGATATGGCGGGCATGGATATGGGCTCCAGCTCGACAGCGCCAGCGGATGCACGAGATCCGCATGGCTATTCCAATGGCTACACCCTCAATACGGGCCCCTATGCCCAGAAGGACACCAGCACATTGATGATGTCGGATATGCATTCCTTTGGTTCCTTCCTAGTCGACCGGCTGGAACGCGTGCATACCCGTGATGGCAACTCCATCGCCTATGACACGCAAGGCTGGATTGGCAATTCTTACGACAAGTTCTACATCAAGGCCGAAGGTGACATTGAACAAGGCCGTGTGGGCGATTCTCGTACGGAATTGCTGTGGAGCCACGCAATGACGCCGTATTGGGACAGTCAGCTCGGTTTGCGCGTTGATGTGGGCAGCAATCGTCCAGGTCGTAACTGGCTGGCGTTCGGTATCCAAGGCTTGTCGCCTTACTGGTTCGAAGTCGAGGCGACCGGTTATGTGGGCGAACAAGGCCGCACCGCGTTGCGTCTGGCCGCCGAATATGAGGTGTTGCTGACCCAGCGCTGGGTACTTCAGCCCCGCGTCGAAGCCAACTTGTATGGTAAAGAGGATCCCGAGCTGGGTATCGGACGTGGCCTGTCCAGTGCCGCCTACGGTGTGCGACTGCGCTATGAGTTTTCCCGCCAGTTCGCCCCCTACATTGGGATCGAGCGTAACCAGAATTTCGGCCGTACCGCCACCTACGTCCGTGGTGCCGGTGGCAATGCCGGGGAAACCCGGCTTGTGGCCGGCGTACGCGTCTTGTTCTAGTTCTCCACTTTTTTACCCTCCATAACATCTCCAAGGAGTATCGCCATGTCCTACCAGTCTCTCTTCGCCAAAACAGCCGTGACGATCGCTGCAGCCGCTTTTGCTACCGCCGCCTTCGCTCACCCGAAGCTGCTTGGCTCGACCCCCGAAGACAATTCGACGGTGAGCGCCCCCGAGAAGATCGAGCTGCACTTCTCGGAGAATCTTTCCAAGCAGTTTTCCGGTGCCAGCCTCCTGATGACCAGCATGCCTGGCATGAATCACGCGTCACCCATGAAAATGGCCGCCAAGGTGTCCGGCTCGGATGACCCGAAAACCATGGTGATCACTCCCAGCCAGCCGCTGATGCCTGGCGTATACAGCATCGAATGGCGCGCGGTGTCGTCGGACACGCACCCCATCACTGGCAAGATCACTTTCACGGTGAAGTGAGCCGGTAATGGATGGGATGACCGTTTTGGTGCGCTTTGCGCTCTACCTGGACCTAATGCTTGTTTTTGGTCTGCCCTTGTTTCAGCTCCATGCTTTGCGCCAGACCGAACGTTCATCCGCCTTGGGCAGAAAGTTCTCTACCTTGACGGTGGTAGCAGCCGTCAACGGCATGGCGCTCTCGGTGGTGAGTATGTTCCTCATGGCTAAGGCAATGACCGGCGCCGCCGACTTCAGCTCGATAGAGCAGCACGTCTTCGAGATGATGTTGACCGACACAGCATTCGGCATGGCGTGGTGCTTGCGCATGGCCATGCTGGTGGTGATTGTAATGGTGTCACTGCTTTGCGCCGCATTCCCGACTGCGAGCGCTGCCGTCATGAGCATGGCGGGGGCTGTCGCACTGGCCACGTTGTCTTGGGCTGGTCACGGCGCAATGGACGAAGGCATGCGTGGTCAGATTCACCTCACGGCGGATATTATCCATCTGCTTGCCGCTGGTGGTTGGATAGGCGCGCTGGCAGCGTTTATCCTGATGCTCCAGATGAGGTACGGTGACGGCGCGGCTGACGTTTCCTTGCTCAGCCGCACGCTCAACGGCTTTGCCCTCATGGGAACGGGCATCGTGGGATCTTTGGTCGTCACTGGCGCACTCAACTATTGGCTCATCGTCGGTCCTACTTTCAACGGCCTGCTGTCGTCGCCCTATGGCCAGCTACTGCTCGCCAAGTTGGGGCTGTTCGCGTTGATGCTGGCGCTGGCTGCGGCAAATCGGTACCGCCTCAGTCCCTTGCTTGAGCGTGTCCATGTCTCGGGCGAACATAGCCAGGCCATCGCTGCCTTGCGCAAAAGTCTTTTTATCGAAACGTGCTGTGCCTTCCTGATTCTCGCGCTGGTCGCCTGGCTCGGCACCTTGGGACCGATGACGGAATGAGGCTCCCGCCCAGTCAGTGCGTGCAATATGATGCGTCGCACCAGCTTTTCTTGCTGATGTCTCCGTAAAGGTAAATGGATGAAAAAGTTTTTTGTCGCCAATCTACTCGTGCTTACCTCTCTGGTTGCGCATGCGGCAGGTGAGGCAATCACCGTCTACAAGGATCCCCAGTGCGGTTGCTGCACGGCGTGGGCAGATCACATGCGCCAAGCAGGCTACAAGCTCAAGGTCATTGACAGCAACGATATGTCGGCGGTCAAAAAGCGGTTAGGTGTGCCTGACTCTCTGCAGTCGTGCCATACCGGCGTGGTAGAAGCAACGGGTCAGGTGATCGAAGGCCATGTCCCAGCGCCGGTCGTTGCAAAACTCATCGCATCCAAGCCAACCAAAGGTGTAGCGGTACCGGGCATGCCCGCCAACTCACCAGGTATGGGCAAGATGGATGGCAAGCTGGTGACCGTGGACTTCGCCGGTAAGGCTTTTTCTCAAGACTGACGCCGATAGCGCGGTGCGCTTCATTCCGTCAGGACGCATATGACTATGGTTTGACCTGGGTCACGCCGTCCGATCCGGTCCTTACTAGACTGTAGAGAGAGGCAACCTTTCGACGGCCTCATCTCAAATTAAGGAGAAACCATGAAACGCGTCGCCAACCTGATCGGTACGGTCGCAATGGCATCATTCGCCATTTCCGGATTTGCACAAACCGCCGCTGAGCATGAAGGGCATCATCCGGGGCCGGCCGTCACTTCACCGTCCTCCGCCGCCAAACCGGGCCCTCAGGGCGTATCCATGGCTCAGATGGATGATCAGATGAAAGTCATGCGCGATATGCATCAGAAAATGATGAGCGCCGCTTCTCCTGAAGAACGGCGCCAATTGATGGCCGATCACATGAAAACCATGAAGGACAGTATGGCCATGATGCAAAGCATGATGGCGGCCAGGACAGAACGCAAATCGGCACCGACACCGGCGATGATGCAGAAACAAATGGACATGATGCAGATGACAATGCAGATGATGATGGACTGTATGGAAATGCCAATGTCAATGTCGCAGTAGTACTGATAGCGTGATGGGATACTCCGTGTACCCGTCACGTGACCTAATGGGTAGGCCTGACGGGAGAGCAGTAACTATGGATGAACATCATCACCATCATCACACGGCACCAGATCCAGGCGTTGAAATGAGTTCGCCCACGGAAAAAAGCCAGACTGACCCGGTTTGCCACATGAAGGTGACTCCCGATCCATACCGGAGGATAGAGCACGACGGAAGGGATTTTTACTTCTGCAGCGACAAGTGCATGGGAAAATTCCGTGCTAATCCGGCTGCATTCGTCGGAGCTTCATCAAAGCCCGAGGCAAGCAGTACGCCAGCTGATGGAGCCGTCTATACCTGTCCCATGCACCCGCAGATCAGGCAGACTTCTCCCGGAAATTGCCCCATATGTGGGATGAGCCTGGAGCCGCTGCTACCGACGGCGCAAGAAGAGGAGAATCCTGAGCTGCGTGACTTCCAGCGGCGATTCTGGCTCACCTTGCCCTTGACTGTGTTGGTCACGGTGCTGGCCATGGCCGGTGGCCGATTATTCCCACATGGTCTACACGGTCAAAGCTGGATCGAGCTGGGGCTTGGTACGCCCGTGGTCTTGTATGCCGGCTGGCCGTTCTTGCGTCGAGGAGTTGACTCGATTGTCCGCCGTAGCCCCAACATGTGGACTCTCATCAGCACGGGCGTGGTAGCCGCCTATGGCTATAGCGTAATCGCAACTGTTTTCCCCGAGCTATTCCCCCAGACCTTCATGGAACATGGGCGGATTGGCGTCTACTTCGAGGCCGCGGCGGTCATCATCTCGCTGACGCTGCTGGGACAGATCCTGGAACTCCGGGCGCGCTCGCAGACGTCCGCCGCCATTAAATCACTGCTCGGCTTGGCGCCCAAGACGGCCAGACGGATCACCGCAGATGGTGCGGAAGAAGACATCCCTTTGAGCAATGTTCATATTGGCGACCTGCTTCGCGTTCGGCCAGGCGAAAAAGTCGCTACCGACGGGGTGGTCGTTGAGGGAGAGAGTGCCATCGACGAGTCGATGCTAACCGGTGAACCTGTCCCCGTTACCAAGCGACCTGGTGACAAGGTTATCGGGGCAACGATTAATGCCAGCGGCAGTCTGATCATCCGCTCCGAGAAGGTCGGGTCGCAGACCATGCTCTCCCAAATCGTTCAGATGGTTGCCCAAGCCCAGCGCTCGCGCGCTCCCATGCAGCGGTTGGCGGACGTCGTCGCTGGCTATTTTGTCGTCATCGTGGTGGGTATTGCTTTGTTGACGCTGCTAGGCTGGGGATTTTTTGGACCGCAACCTAGCTGGGTCTATGGATTTGTCAACGCGGTAGCGGTCCTGATTATCGCTTGCCCATGTGCGCTTGGCTTGGCAACGCCTATGTCCATCATGGCCGCTACTGGCCGTGCCGCAACCCAAGGCATCCTGTTTCGAGATGCAGCGGCCATCGAGAGTATGAAAAAGCTGGATACGCTCATCGTCGACAAGACTGGCACCCTTACGGAAGGAAAACCTGCTTTCGATCGAATAATTGCCGCACCGGGCAGTCAAGAAACGGAGATCTTGCAACTGGCGGCAAGCCTCGACCAAGGAAGTGAGCATCCACTAGCGCACGCGATCGTTACCGAGGCACGCCGGCGCCAGCTTCCCTTATCGACGCCCAGCCGCTTTGAATCTTCCAGTGGCATAGGCGTGCGAGGGGTAGTCAACGGAGAGCGTCTAGCGCTGGGCAATACCACGCTGATGGAGTCGGAAGGCGTCTCTTCGGAATCTCTGCTTTCGGAAGCAGAAGCTTTGCGTGTTGAAGGAGCCAGCGTGATGTATCTGGCGAGGAACGGCGCACTTTTAGGGCTACTGGCAGTCTCGGACCCCGTTAAGGGAACAACACGGGAAGCATTGGCCAGCCTAAAAGAGGCCGGGATCTCGGTAGTTATGGCCACAGGTGATGGCACTACTACCGCTAAATCGGTTGCCAATAAGCTTGGCATCTCCGAGGTCTACGGTGAAGTCAAGCCACAAGACAAGCTTGCACTGGTAGAACGGTTCCAAGCCGAAGGCAAGGTCGTCGGGATGGCGGGTGATGGAATCAACGACGCTCCGGCGCTAGCCAAGGCAAATGTTGGGATCGCTATGGGAACCGGGACCGACGTGGCAATCAATAGCGCCCATGTCACGCTGGTGAAGGGCGACCTGCGGGCCATCGCACGCGCGACAGAACTATCAGTAGAAACTGTGAGCAACATGCGTCAGAACCTGGGCTTTGCTTTTCTCTACAATGCGTTGGGCATTCCCTTAGCGGCAGGCTTGCTTTACCCGTTCACCGGACAACTGCTCTCACCGATGTTGGCGGCACTGGCGATGAGCCTGAGCTCGGTATCTGTGATCGCGAATGCGCTGCGCCTGCGCGGAACCCAAGGCTAAGCGTTAGCTTGAGAAGAAGACCGTTGGCCTCAGATTGCCTATTTTTTGCGCGGCGCGGGCTCGGTGTCTCGCAGATGAGCGCGCAACTCGGCACTGAGGCTTTCATGGGCATCCAGCTTTGCTTGTAGTGCTGCTCGTTCGATCTCTGCTTTCTGTAACAGCTGGGTTGCCGTCGCATTTTCTTGCTCCACACGGGCCAGGCTGGCTTGCAGCTGCTCGGTGACAGCGTTCCTGTCAGCCAGCTGGGACTCCAGCATCTGATTTCGGTTGGCAACCTCTTGTAGCGTGTCCAGTTTTTGCTGGAGTCGCGCTACAAGGCTGCGCTGATCGTAGAGGGCTTGCTGTGAATGCGACAGCTCCGCGACTAGTCGGACGCCTTCTTGGTTAACGCGGGTCACTTCCTCTTGTTTGACGATGGCCTCCTGCCTGAGCTGGCGCAACTCGGCCTGCAAAGTCTGAATCTGCTGCTCATGGCGCCGCAGATCCTGTTCCCTCTGTTCTTTGGTTGCAGTTCGGTAGTGCTCAAGGGCCTCCCGGGCGTGTTGGTGCTTCTCTTCCAGAGAATTGCGGTGCTGCTCGTTTTCCGCAAGGCGCTCGTGAAGGACCCGCACTTGCACCTCAAGCGCGCGGCTTTCGACCGTCTGCTCCTGGAGCTGAGTACGAGTTTGCTCGTGAGCTTGAACCTCATGCAGTCGAGCGGCATCGGCCTTTGCCGATCGGGCGGACAAGTCAGTCACCGTCATACGCAAGGTCTCCAGTTCAGCCTGCAGGCGGCCTGTGGCTGAATCGGCCTCAGATCTGGCCGAGCGCACCTGCGCGTCCGCTTCTGCTTGGAGCTGCGCTGCAAGCCGTTCCACGAGGTCCTGTAAGGCCTCGCTGATAGTGCGCGACGGCACCGCCGTTGCGCCTTCTTCCTCCTCCAGTTCCTTGAGATACTTGTGAATCGTGGTTTTGGATCCGGTATTGCCCAATTCGATGCGAACAGCATCCACGGAGGGGCGTCGACCCATGGCCAGCAGGGTGTCACGTGCCTTCTTGACCTCGGATTTGTACAAGCCTGTGCGCGCCATGGCGATCCTTGTTTTTGATAATGGATTACATAATACGTATTTACATACCAAATTAGAAGAGATTTTCGGAGATGAGCGCTTATATTCACAGATTAAATATTGACTCGTTATGTATCCTGATGGGCTAAAATCGACGTCATCCGACTCCATCCACCTGTAATGCCGCCTTTTTAAGATTCAAGCGCCATGATCCAGATTGATGACTACTTGCGGGCCGCCACCCGGGACAACACCCGAAAAAGCTACCGCGCCGCAGTGAACCATTTCGAGGCTGAATGGGGCGGCTTCCTGCCGGCCACCGCCGATAGCATCGTGCGGTACCTGGCCGCCTATGCGGGCGTATTGGCGCACAACACCCTGAAACAACGCATCTCTGCACTGGGTCAATGGCACGTCGACCAAGGTTTTCCGGACCCGACCAAGGCACCTGTGGTGCGCAAGATGCTGCGCGGCATCCAGGAACTGCATCCCGCGCAAGAAAAGCGGGCCAAGCCGCTGCAGCTTGATGCGCTTGAGCAGACCTGCGCCTGGCTCGAACAGCAGCGCGAGCAGGCACGGCACCAGGGGCGCTTCGGCGATCTGCTCCGTCACACCCGCGATAAGGCGCTGCTGCTCATTGGATTTTGGCGCGGATTTCGCAGCGACGAGCTGGCCAGGCTGGAAATTGATCGCATCGAGGCCGTTGCCGGCGAAGGCATGACGATTTATTTGCCACGCACGAAGACCGACCGAAGCCTCAAAGGCACCACCTACAAAACGCCCGCGTTATCGAAGCTATGCCCGGTGGCAGCCTACCTAGACTGGTTGGCTATCAGCGGTCTGAAATCGGGCGGCGTTATCAGGGGCATTGACCGCTGGGGCACGATTAGCGAAGGTGCCGTCAACGCGGCCAGCATCATTCCGTTGTTTCGCCGGATCTTAAAGACCGCTGGGGTTACGGACGTCCACCTTTATAGTTCGCACTCATTGCGCCGAGGCTTTGCCAGTTGGGCCAGCGCTAATGGATGGGAGATGCGGGCGCTGATGGAGTACGTGGGATGGAAAAACGTCAGTTCGGCTTCGCGATATGTAGATTCGCCGGATCCATATCACCGAGAAATGTTGGAGCGTCTCATTCCCAAGACGCCTCCTCTGCTGGAGCAATCCTGAGTTGAGCATTGCCTTTCTAGCCGACGATGATTTTTTGTCAGGCCCATGGCGGGGGGATTCAGCGCAAGAAATTGAATAAGCTCCGGTACATGGACGCAGTAGAGATGGTGTTGGGCACTCCAGCTCTATCTGGATCGAGGAAATATAGCCTGGCGAAGCTATTCCCCCCCTTTGTAGTGAGCAGTGCCTTTAATTCCGCTTTTAAAGCATCTTGGGCATCTTGTTTTGCCGTGTCGGTCGACCCTCACGTTCTACTACCTGGGCAGAACGAAACGTCAGAAGTCCGTTATTGACCGATAGCGGTCCACTTCTACCAAAATCCAACACGCTCTTGTTTTAATCTAATAATTCAATAATAATTGAATCATTGGATTGATTGGAGCTGTGATGGAAACCAAGACCGTTATTGCCGCACTGGCTGCTTTGGCACAGGACTCTCGCCTGGCCATCTTCCGCTTTCTCGTTCAGGTCGGGCCAGAGGGCAGTGCTGCCAGCAAAATAGGGGAAGCCTTGGACATTGCTCCCTCATCCCTGTCTTTCCACATGAAAGAACTCTCGCATGCCGGTCTGGTGACTTCGCACCAGGAGGGGCGCTTCGTCATCTATGCCGCCAACTACACCGTCATGAACGATGTTCTGGGGTTCCTCACCGAGAACTGCTGCGGTGGCAACGTGTGCTCGCCGGTGACGGCATGCTGCGAGCCAACCGCTACTGCCGAATAATCAATGCCTGGAACCGCCAGGCCTTCACGCCAAGGAGTCACCATGTCCACTAGCCAACAGAAGACCTACAACGTTCTTTTCCTCTGCACCGGTAATTCGGCCCGCAGCATCATGGCCGAAGCACTGCTCAACACCATGGGCAAAGGCCGTTTCAATGCCTACAGCGCAGGCAGTCATCCGGCCGGCGCCGTCAATCCGCTGGCGTTAGAACAGATCCACGCGACTGGTTATCCGCTGAATGACCTGCGCAGCAAGAGCTGGGACGAGTTTGCGGCACCGGATGCCCCAAAGATGGACTTCATCATCACGGTTTGCGACAACGCCGCCGGCGAAGTATGTCCGATCTGGCCAGGACAACCGATCTCGGCCCACTGGGGATTCGAAGATCCAGCGGCTGCTACCGGCACCGACGAGCAAAAGCGCGCCGTATTCTCGAAGGTTGCCCGCCAGATCATGACCCGCGTGAACATCTTCGCCAGCCTGCCGTTCCACACGCTCGAAAAGACCTCGATCAAGCGTGAGATGGACGCTATCGGCGCCACCCCGGTTTAAACCTCACGGCGAGAGCCCGATGGCTCTCGGCTCCTGATTCATCTTCTTCGACCAAGGAAAGAAAGTGCTGGCCGCTTTTGTCATCTTCCTGCTCACCCTGATTTTTGTGATCTGGCAGCCCAAGGGGCTCGGCATTGGCTGGAGTGCGTGCGCTGGCGCGGCCGTGGCTTTGGCTGCCGGCGTCATTCATCTTTCGGACATCCCGGTTGTCTGGCACATCGTCTGGAACGCCACGGGTACCTTCATCGCCATCATTATCATCAGCCTGCTACTGGACAAGGCCGGCTTCTTCGAGTGGGCAGCTTTGCACGTAGCCCGGTGGGGTGGTGGTCGCGGCCGCATGCTGTTCGTACTGCTGATCCTGTTGGGCGCAGCCGTATCTGCCCTGTTCGCCAACGATGGCGCCGCGCTGATCCTGACGCCGATCGTCATCGCCATGCTGCTGGCGCTGCGATTCTCGCCCCAGGCGACGCTGGCCTTTGTCATGGCAGCCGGCTTCATCGCCGACACGGCCAGTCTGCCACTGGTGGTATCCAACTTGGTGAATATTGTCTCGGCGGACTTCTTCAAGATCGGATTCGCGGAATATGCCTCGGTCATGATCCCCGTCGACATCGTGTCAGTCGTGGCGACGCTCATCGTGCTCTTTCTCTACTTCCGTCGAGATATCCCCGCAAACTATGACCTGACCCAGGTTCCGGATCCCGTCGCGGCCATCCATGATCGAGCAACGTTCGTCGCCGGCTGGTGGGTGCTTGCGCTGCTGCTGGTGGGTTTCTTCTGGCTGGAAGGCCTCGGTGTGCCCATCAGCGCCGTGGCGGCGGTTGGTGCACTGATCCTCCTGGCAGTTGCAGGCAAAGGCCATGTCATTTCTACGCGCGAGGTCATCAAGGGCGCGCCCTGGCAGGTCGTGTTCTTCTCGCTGGGGATGTACCTGGTGGTGTATGGGCTGCGCAATGCGGGCCTGACGGACTACCTGACAAGCGCGCTGAACGGCTTTGCAGAGCACGGCGTCTGGGGCGCTGCCCTCGGTACCGGCTTCTTGACGGCTTTCCTGTCGTCCATCATGAACAACATGCCGACGGTGCTGGTGGGCGCACTGTCGATCGACGCCACCACAGCCGAAGGCGCGGTGAAGGAAGCAATGGTCTACGCCAATGTCATTGGCAGCGACCTTGGCCCCAAGATCACCCCCATCGGTAGCCTGGCGACCTTGCTCTGGTTGCATGTGCTGGACAAGAAGAGCATCCACATCTCATGGCGCTATTACTTCCGGGTGGGCGCAATGCTGACGCTGCCCGTCCTGCTGGTGACGCTGTCCGCCTTGGCGCTGAGACTGGGAAGCTGAAGTGGATGCCCGTAAATCGACCTGGCTGATTCCATCACTTGGGCTGACCCAGATTGTCGGCTGGGGCTCGATGTTCTATGCCTACGGGATCTTGATGCAGCCGATGCAGACTGAGCTGCAGCTCTCCAAGCCAGTCGTGGTCGGAGCTTATTCCCTTGCGCTGCTCATTTCGGGGCTAATGTCCACGCTGGCCGGCAGCATCATTGACCGCATCGGTGGCCGGCTGCTGATGGGCGCCGGAACCGTATTGGCCGCCTTGATGCTGGCGGCCATGTCGTTCGTTCACGATGCGCAGGGGCTTTATCTCATCTGGGCGGTAATCGGGCTGGCCATGAGCGCGACGCTATACCAGCCGGCGTTCGCCGTGTTGACCCAGGTCTTCCAAGCAGATTTCCGCCGCGCCATCACGATGTTGACGCTTTTTGGTGGCTTTGCCAGTACCGTCGCCTGGCCGCTGACCCAATGGTTGCTGGAGCAGTATGGCTGGCGGACGACGTGGCAGATTTACGCGGTGGCCAACCTGGTGATCTGCCTGCCGGTTCATATGCTGCTTCCAGCAGCCAGGTCTATTCAGAAGACCAAGGCCGCCGCCAATAAGGATTGGGACCTGAGGGCTGTGCTACGGCAACCGAGTTTTTATGCAGTGACGACGGCCGTGACCTTGAACGCCCTGGTGTTCTCGGCAATGTCGTTGCACTTGATGTCGATTTTGCATGATCGCGGAATGACGCCGTACTATGCCGCCGCAATCGGAGCGATGATTGGCCCCATGCAGGTGTTGGGCCGAATCCTGGAGACCACGATCGGGAAGAAGGCCAGCACCAGGCAGACGGGCCAGTTTGCCATTTCCTTGCTGCCAGTAGCTTTGCTTCTGCTCTATGCCCCAGCTGACTGGCTGGTGCTCTACGGACTGTTTGCCATCCTGTACGGCATGGGCAACGGCGTCATGACCATCGTTCGCGGGACGCTGCCAGCTGAGTTGTATGGCCGTGAGGCCTACGGCGCCATCAGCGGCGCGATGGCAACTCCGGTCACGATCGCTTTCGCAGCCGGTCCGTTCGTCGCATCGCTCCTCTATAGCGTCGGGGGCGGCTATCCCGGTGCCATAGCTGCCCTGGTTGCCATAGCGGCGACGGGAGCAATTCTCTTCTTTTTCGCTACGGCGGCGATTCGCCCGCAATCAGAGCCGATTTCACAATAGGACCTCATCATGACGATCATCTATCACAACCCTGCATGCGGGACCTCCCGCAACACCCTGGCCATGATCCGCAACAGCGGCGAAGAGCCGACAGTGATTGAGTACCTGCAGCATCCACCCAGCCGTGAGCAGCTGGTCAAGATGATTCAGGATGCCGGTCTGACGGTTCGCGAGGCCATTCGCCAGAAAGGCACGCCTTACGCTGAGCTGGGCCTGGATGACGTCACCTTGACCGACGATCAACTACTGGATGCAATGCTGGCAAATCCCATCCTGATCAACAGGCCGTTCGTCGTGACGACCAAGGGAACCAGGCTGTGCCGTCCGTCCGAGTTGGTATTGGACATCCTCCCGAACCCGCAACAAGGCGCTTTCACCAAGGAAGACGGCGAAGTCGTGATCAATGCGGAGGGCCAACGTGTCGCACCAGGTAACTGATCTGCCCAACGTCGATCCCGGCCAATTCAAGGTGCCTGCAATCGGCGACTTCTCAAAAATTGGCGCATCGACCCACCGTCCGCGCTTTCTCCTGCTGTACGGATCTGTTCGTGAACGCTCTTACAGCCGATTACTGACCATGGAAGCGGCACGGCTGCTGGAAGCGATGGGCGGCGAGGTCAAGATCTTTGATCCCCGCGGCTTGCCGCTGCCGGATAGTGAGCCGGAGACACATCCTAAGGTCGCGGAACTACGCGAGCTGGCGAACTGGTCCGAAGGTATGGTTTGGTGTTCGCCAGAGCGCCACGGCGCTATGACCGGCATCATGAAGGCCCAGATTGACTGGATTCCGTTGACACAGGGGGCTATCCGTCCTTCACAGGGCAAGACCTTGGCCGTCATGGAAGTGTCCGGTGGATCGCAGTCCTTCAATGCTGTGAATCAAATGCGGATTTTGGGGCGCTGGATGCGGATGCTGACCATTCCCAATCAATCCTCGGTGGCCAAAGCGTACCTAGAATTTGACGACGCCGGCAGGATGAAGCCATCGCCTTACTACGAGCGGGTGGTCGATGTGATGGAAGAACTGTTCAAATTCACGCTGCTAACGCGTGATGTCTCGCCGTTCCTGACCGACCGATACAGCGAACGCCGAGAAAGCGCATTAGAACTGAGCAAGCGAATGAACCAGAAATCTATTTAAACCCAGCTCATCGAGACATGATCTATAATTTGTGCGATGAAAATGCTTCGTACATTTCTGATAGTGTTGCTAGCCATTGCCATTCCCCTTGAGGGATTGGCGGCTGTGCGCATGGTCGAAATGATGCGTAGTGTCACTCCTGCCATGGAGATGTCGGTCTCCGCAAACAGCTCGGACGAAACTTGCGTCATGAGCATGTCAAGTGGGGACAAGTCATCAAAATCGACGGCGCCATGCAAGATGGGAGACGCCTGCAAGATTTGCCAAGTGTTTCCGTCGACCACACCTTCAGCGGACGTTAATCTGCAGGTTCTTCCCTTGATCGCAACGGTCTCCCTGTTGCCCGAATCGTTTCTTCCTTCCCACGATCTGTCCGGATTGTGGCGTCCCCCTCGTTCACTCTGATCGTTGCTGATTTCTTGACACGCTTGGCTTGAGCGCCAAGTGGTCTTTCGCGCGCTTTTTCGCGCAGTCACGCTATGGAGTGAACAATCATGTCCTTTCACAGGATATCCGGGGCCCTGCTTGCTTTGCTGGCAGGGATGTCCGGCCTTGCCCACGCGGCTCCCTTATCTTTTAACGCTGCGCTCGATATCGCCGAGCGCCAGTCTCCCAACCTGGCCTCCAACAGGGCTCAAATTGCGGCAGCCCAATCATCGGCGATACCCGCAGGTGCTTTACCTGACCCCAAGATCTTTGCCGGAGTCGACAACTATCCCGTCTCCGGGCCGGATCGAGGCCGACTCAATGCCGACTCCATGACGATGCAGAAAATCGGCGTCATGCAGGATTTTCCCAATGCGGCCAAGCGCCAGGCCCGCGTTGCCGTAGCCGAAGCTTCGATCGAAACTGCGCAAGCACAGCGGCAAGTGGAGCGCCTCAAGCTGCGCCGAGCCACGGCCTTGGCTTGGCTCAAGCGCTATTTCCTGGAACGCAAGATCTCGCTGTTCGATGATTTGGGCAAAGAGAATCAGCTTCTGGTAGATGCCGTGCGCGCCCAGATCGCGTCTGGCCGTACCCAGGTGGCCGATAGCGTAATGCCCAAGCAGGAAGCGGCTCAATTGGCTGACCGTCGTGATGAACTGATCCGCGACCTCGTCAAGGCCAAGTCCGGCCTCCGCCGCTATGTGGGTGGTGAAGCCGATGAGCCACTGGTCGATGCGTTGCCTGAGCTGCGCATCGATGCTGACCATTTACGCGATCACTTGCACAAGCATCCGGAACTGGAAGCCTATTCTGCGGAGAGCCACAAGGCGGAAGCAGAATTGCGCCAAGCGCAGGCGATGAAGAAATCCGATTGGGGTGTCGAGCTAGCCTATCAGCGACGTGACCCGCGCTTTGGCAACATGGTGTCGGTCCAGTTCACGTTCGAGATTCCAGTTTCCCCCGCGACAAGGCAGGATCCCCTCATCGCGGCTAAACAGCAAGAGCTATATCGCATCGATGCAGACCGCGAGGCCATGCTGCGCGATCACACCAACGAGCTCGAAAGCGATCTGGCCGACTACCAATCCTTGACCCGGCAGCTTGAACGCGCTAACCAGACGGCCTTGCCGCTGGCACAGCAAAAAACCGACCTCCAATACGCCAGCTATCGCGCAGGCAAAAGTGACTTGACGACAGTCCTCGCGGCACGCCGGGAAGTCGTCGACCAGCGCCTGAAAATCATCGATTTGGAGGCGCAAAGATCCGCAGTCGCCGCCCAACTCTATTTCGCCTATGGGGAAGATCAACAATGAAAAAAAGCACTTACCAGATCGCCGTACTGATCGCGGCGGTTGCCGCGGTGAGCGGCATGGGTGGATATTGGATGGCCCATCGCGCCGCCGGCGCCGAAGCCATGCCTATCAAGACAGGGAATCCTGCCACGCAAGTTGAACGCAAGGTACTGTATTGGTACGACCCGATGATGCCGAATCAGCGTTTCGACAAGCCGGGAAAGTCGCCGTTCATGGACATGCAACTGGTCGCGAAATATGCGGATGAGCAAGGTGACGGCGCCGGCGTCAAGATTGACTCTGGGATTAGCCAGAACCTGGGAATGCGCACCGCCAAGGTCGAGCGTGGCAGCTTTTCGAGCACCGTGCGCGCTGTCGCCAACGTGCAGCTCAATGATCGCCAGGTGGCGATTGTCCAGGCCCGAAGCAACGGCTTTGTTGAGCGGGTCTACGCACGTGCTCCTGGCGACGTCATTGAACGCGGCGGGCCCCTGGTGGACTTGCTCATTCCGGAATGGGCTGGCGCCCAAGCGGAATTTTTGGCGGTGCTCGGTACGAAGGACCTGGCGCTGATCCAGGCCGCCCGTGCACGTCTGCAGTTGCTCGGAATGCCGGCTGATCTGATTAGCCGTGTAGAGAAAAGCGGCCGACCTCAGACGGTAGTGACCATCGCTGCACCTATTGCGGGCTTGATTCAGACCTTGGATATCAGGAGTGGAATGACGGTATCGGCCGGAGCGCCTTTGGCCAGGATCAACGGGCTCGATACCGTGTGGCTAGAAGCGGCAATTCCTGAGGCGCAAGCCGCACTAGTCAACGTCGGCGGTAAGCTGGAAGCGGATTTTGCGGCGTACCCAGGCGAAAAATTCACAGGCAAGATCCTTGCCGTTCTGCCGGAGAGCAACGCCGACAGCCGTACCCTCCGGGTTCGCGCCGAGTTGCCCAATCGCGATGGCAAATTGAAGCCGGGCATGTATGCGCAAATCGGCTTAGGAGGCGGCAAGGCAGCACCAAGTCTACTGGTACCGTCTGAAGCGGTCATCCGCACCGGCGCGCGCAATATCCTGCTGGTCACAACAGGCGATGGTCGCTACCAGCCGGTCGAAGTGAAGCTTGGCCAAGAATCCGATGGAAAGAGCGTCATCCTGGATGGCGTCACTGAAGGCCAACAAGTTGTCACGTCCGGTCAATTCCTCATCGATTCCGAGGCCAGCCTTAAAGGCGTGCTCGCGCGGCTGAACACTTCACCAGGCGCCGACGCCAAGAGCGCCCAGATGTCACTCAATGAGGCGACCGGGAAAATCGAATCACTGCGGGACACTGACATCACGCTCTCGCACGGTCCGGTCCCAACACTGGGTTGGGGAGCCATGACAATGTCATTCAAACTGGCGCGGCCTGAGATGGCAACACGTCTCAAGGCGGGAGATAGCGTGCATTTCGGTTTCCAAGAGAGAAATGGCAATTATGTGATCGAGAAGCTGGATCGGAGCACGCCATGATCGAAAAACTCATCAAATGGTCGCTTCGCAGCCGCTTCCTGGTCTTGTTTGGCGTGCTTTTTCTGGGGGCCTGGGGGGTATGGGCGCTCAAGACCACCCCTGTGGACGCGTTGCCCGATCTTTCGGATGTTCAGGTCATCATCCGGACTACCTATGCTGGCCAGGCGCCGCAAATCGTCGAGAACCAGGTAACGTATCCGCTGGCAACTACCATGCTGTCGGTGCCGGGTGCAAAGACGGTGCGGGGCTACTCGTTCTTCGGGGACTCCTTCGTCTATGTCTTGTTTGAGGACGGCACGGATATGTATTGGGCACGTTCCCGGGTACTGGAATATCTCAACCAGGTGCAGGGGCGCCTTCCGGCCTCGGCCAAGGCATCACTGGGGCCGGACGCTACCGGCGTCGGCTGGATCTATGAGTACGCGCTGGTCGACAGGAGCGGGCAACACGACCTGGCCCAGTTACGTAGCCTGCAAGACTGGTTCCTGAAATATGAGCTCAAGAGCCTGCCCAATGTCGCCGAAGTCGCAACGGTAGGCGGCATGGTCAAGCAATACCAAGTAGTGCTCGACCCGGTGAAACTGGCGGCCTACAGCATCGGGCAAGACAAGGTTGTCGACGCGATCAAAAAGGCCAACCAAGAAACCGGTGGCTCGGTGCTGGAGATGGCGGAAACCGAGTACATGGTGCGGGCTTCCGGCTATTTGAAGACGCTGGCGGACTTCCGCAACATTCCCTTGGCGACGGGGAAAAACGGCGTACCCGTCAAACTGGGCGATGTAGCGGCCATCCAATTCGGGCCGGAGATGCGCCGCGGCATTGCGGAACTCAATGGCGAAGGCGAGTCGGTGGGCGGCGTCATCATCCTGCGCTCAGGCAAGAATGCGCGGGACACCATTGCGGCCGTCAAGAGCCGACTGGAAGAGCTCAAAAAAAGCCTACCCACCGGTGTTGAGGTCGTACCTGTCTACGACCGCAGCCAGTTGATCGATCGCGCCATCGACAACCTGTCGCACAAGCTGCTTGAGGAGTTCATCGTCGTTGCGGTTGTTTGCGGCCTGTTTCTCTGGCATCTGCGTTCCGCACTGGTGGCCATCGTCTCTCTGCCACTGGGCATCATGATTGCCTTCATCGTCATGCGGTATCAGGGCGTCAACGCCAACATCATGTCCCTAGGAGGGATCGCCATTGCAATTGGTGCTATGGTCGATGCCGCCGTCGTCATGATCGAGAATGCGCACAAGCATATCGAAGAGTGGAAGCATCGACATCCAGGGCAACCTTTACAGGGGGAAACCCATTGGAGAGTCATCGGTGAGGCGGCGGCAGAGGTCGGACCAACGCTGTTTTTCTGCTTGCTGATCATTACGCTGTCATTTATCCCGGTATTTACCCTCGAGGCGCAGGAGGGACGCTTATTCGGGCCATTGGCATTTACCAAGACCTATGCAATGGCCGGTGCCGCCGGACTATCCGTCACACTGATCCCGATCCTGATGGGCTACATGATCCGCGGGAAGATCCCCTCGGAGAACAGCAATCCGCTCAATCGCTGGCTGATTCGTTGCTATCGGCCGTTACTGGAAGCCGTCTTGCGCCGCCCTAGGACGACACTGGCAATTGCGGCGCTTGCGCTGTTGACGACCTTATGGCCGATCAGCCGTTTGGGCGGTGAGTTCTTGCCGCAGATGGATGAGGGGGATCTACTCTATATGCCGTCAGCCTTGCCAGGCTTGTCCGCATCCAAAGCTGCCGAACTGCTGCAACAGACCGATCGCCTGATCAAGACGGTTCCGGAAGTCGCCAGTGTTTTCGGCAAAGCTGGCCGTGCTGAGAGTGCGACCGATCCAGCCCCCCTGGAGATGTTCGAAACGACCATTCAATTCAAGCCGCGTGATCAATGGCGCCCCGGCATGACGCCGGCAAAGTTGGTGAATGAGCTTGACCGGGTCGTCAAAGTGCCTGGCCTATCGAACATCTGGGTACCGCCCATTCGTAACAGGCTAGACATGCTGGCTACCGGGATAAAAAGCCCGATTGGCGTCAAAGTGTCAGGCACTAGCCTGGTTGATATCGACAAGACGGCGCAACAAATCGAACAGGTTGCCAAAGAGGTGCCAGGTGTCAGCTCCGCGCTCGCCGAACGTCTCAGTGGCGGACGTTACGTGGATGTCGATATCGACCGGCTGACTGCCGCCAACTACGGTCTCAATATCGCTGATGTCCAGAGCATCGTCTCGTCGGCCATCGGTGGGGAGAATGTCGGTGAGACGATTGAGGGACTGGCACGTTATCCGATCAGCGTTCGCTATCCGAGAGAGACTCGCGACTCGCTGGAGCGACTGCGCGATCTGCCGATCCTGACCGCCAGCGGGCAGCAGATCACCTTGGGAACCGTCGCCAAGCTGAAGATCAGCGATGGCCCGCCCATGCTCAAAAGTGAGAATGCTCGGCCCAGCGGCTGGATCTATGTCGATGTCCGGGATAGGGATCTGTCATCTGTGGTCGCCGATTTGCGCGCTGCGGTCAGTTCCAAAGTAAAGCTAACGCCCGGACTGAGCATTGCTTACTCGGGGCAATTCGAATACCTGGAGCGGGCAAATGCACGTTTAAAGCTAGTGGTGCCGGCGACGCTGATGATCATCTTCGTGCTGCTCTATCTGACGTTCCGACGCTTCGATGAGGCAGCATTGATCATGGCGTCACTGCCATTTGCTTTGGTCGGCGGCATCTGGTTTCTCTATGCCCAGGGCTACAACCTATCGGTTGCCACCGGTGTCGGTTTCATTGCTCTTGCGGGCGTGTCCGCTGAATTCGGCGTCGTCATGCTGCTGTACCTGAAGCAGGCGGTCTCTGTCCGTGAACAACAGGTAGGCGCTATCTCGGTCCCCGTACTGGAGGATGCAATCCGCGAAGGTGCCGTGCTCAGGGTACGCCCAAAAGCGATGACCGTGGCCGTCATCCTGGCGGGGCTGATTCCGATTCTGTGGGGAAGCGGTGCCGGCTCCGAAGTCATGAGCCGGATTGCAGCGCCGATGGTCGGCGGCATGATTACCGCTCCGTTGCTTTCGATGTTCGTCATTCCGGCCGCGTATCGCTTGATGCGTGGTCGTCAACCCAAAGCCAATCCGGCTTAATTTATCTTCAAAGTGAAAGGAAGTTGTCATGAAGAACGTGATTTACGCCATGCTTTTTACCGCATCCCTGGGCAGCATTGCGCCCGTGTTTGCCGCAGATATGCAGGGCATGAAAATGGGCCAGGCTGATGTTGGCGAAATGGTTTCTCATGGAACCGGGGTCATCAAGAGCCTCGACCCGAAGCAGAAAACCGTTACCTTGGCGCATCAACCCATTAAAGAACTAAACTGGCCAGCGATGACCATGGGCTTCAAAGTATCGGATGAGAAAATGCTACAAGGACTCAAAGTCGGAGACCAGGTCACATTCGACTTAAAGGGGAGTGGAGCCGCACCTGTCGTGACGGGAATTCGTCCAGCTAAATAAGCCGGGTACCGTCCGTGATTGCAAATTTCCTATGCGACACGGACGGTTGGATGTGAGCAAGGCATCGATATGCGCGCAATGGCAACCAATCATCTACGAAATATGAATAATGGATTATTTCTTAATTACTTTTTCGCTTATGTATGAACATTTGCTTTATCTCGGCTGGCTCCCTACAATGGCGCTGCCCGCGATCTTAACGTCAAGGTGGAGAGCTTCCCGTCCAATCTCGTGGCGGGGCAGTTCGGTTTTGCCAAGGCGCCCTATTTCGAGATCGACAACCCGGCCGACCGCGCCGTGCCGACCGTTAAGTTCTAAGCACCGGCTCACAAATTCCCGCCGATATTCCGATAGCCCGGCTTTGCGCCGCATACTTTGACAAGACGACGATCATGATCGAACTGACCATCACCCCGCCCGGCCACCCGCTTTCCGGCAAGGTGGAGCCGCCCGGTTCCAAATCCATTACCAACCGTGCACTTCTGCTGGCCGGGCTCGCCAAGGGCAAAAGCCGTCTCACGGGCGCGCTGAAAAGCGACGATACGCTTTACATGGCAGAAGCGCTGCGTGAGATGGGTGTCAAGGTAACCGAGCCTGACGCCACCACCTTCGTGGTGGAGAGTTCAGGTGTGTTGCATCAGCCGGAAAAGCCGCTTTTCCTCGGCAATGCCGGCACAGCCACCCGCTTTCTCACCGCCGCTGCCGCCCTTGTGGATGGCGCCGTCATCATCGATGGCGACGAGCATATGCGCAAACGCCCGATCATGCCGCTGGTGGAAGCCCTGCGCTCCCTCGGCGTTGAGGCGGAGGCGCCGACCGGCTGCCCGCCCGTCACCGTCTGCGGCAAGGGTACGGGTTTCCCGAAGGGCAGCGTCACGATCGACGCCAACCTTTCCAGCCAATATGTGTCCGCACTTCTGATGGCCGCCGCCTGCGGCGACAAGCCTGTCGATATCATCCTCAAGGGCGAGGAAATCGGCGCGAAGGGCTATATCGATCTCACCACATCGGCCATGGAAGCATTCGGTGCGAAGGTGGAGCGGGTGAGCAACGCCATCTGGCGCGTGCATCCGACGGGTTACACGGCAACCGATTTCCACATCGAGCCGGATGCCTCCGCCGCCACCTATCTCTGGGGCGCTGAGCTTTTGACCGGCGGCGCCATCGATATCGGCACGCCGGCCGATAAGTTCACCCAGCCGGATGCCAAGGCCCATGAGGTCATGGCGCAGTTTCCCCACCTGCCCGCTGAAATCGACGGTTCGCAGATGCAGGATGCCATTCCCACCATTGCGGTTCTCGCTGCCTTCAACGAAACACCGGTGCGTTTCGTCGGCATCGCCAATCTGCGCGTCAAGGAATGCGACCGAATCCGCGCCGTCTCACTCGGCCTCAACGAAATCCGCGATGGTTTGGCGCATGAGGCAGGCGACGACTTGATCGTGCATTCCGATCCCTCGCTTGCGGGCCAGACGGTGAATGCCTCGATCGACACTTTCGCCGACCACCGTATCGCCATGAGCTTTGCGCTGGCGGCGCTGAAGATCGGCGGCATTGCCATCCAGAATCCGGCCTGCGTGGGCAAGACCTATCCCGGTTACTGGAAGGCGCTCGCCTCGCTGGGCGTCGAATACTCGGAAAAGGAAACCGCTGCCGAGCCGCAGCATTAGAAGAACGGTATTGGTTTTCCGTCATTCCGGCCCTGAGCCGGAATCCAGTGCGATCAAGTCCTTGATCGCGAAAGACTCTTCAAGCCGCGCAGACGCGCGGCTGCTGGATACCGGGTCTAGCCCGGTATGACGGCAATGACTGTATTCTGAAACCGGAAACGCTCCATTCCCTTAAGGAGAAATCACCCGTGAAGACCATCGCCGCAAGATTTCTCGCGCTGTTCGTCTTCCTGGGCGCGGCCTTCCCGGCTTTCGCGGAAGAGTTCATCCGTTCGTATCATTCCGTCATCGAGGTTGCGCGAGACGGAAAGCTGACGGTGACGGAGAGCATCACCGCCCGCGCCGAAGGCCAGAACATCAAGCGCGGCATTTTCCGCGATTTTCCGCTTTATGCGCTGGATGCGAATAACCGCCGCACCAAGGTGGATTTCAGCGTCGTTTCGGTGGAGCGCGATGGTGCGCCCGAGAACTGGCGCACCGAAACCATCGATGGCGGCATCCGCATCTATACCGGCAGCGCCGACCGTTTTCTGCCGACCGGCGAACATATCTTCCAGATCACCTACACCACCGCCCGGCAGATCCGTTATTTCAGCGATTATGACGAGCTGACCTGGAATGTTACCGGCAATGGCTGGCAATTCCCCATGGGCGAGATTTCCGCTACCATCACGCTGCCACAGGGCGTGAAAGCCACGGATACCGCCGTCTTTACCGGCCCTCTTGGCGCGAAGGGCAAGGATGCGCGCATTCTCAGCGAAGGCAACGAGGTGTTCTTCGCCTCCACTCGCCCGTTTTCGGTGGGCGAGGGCATGACGGTTGCCGTCAAGCTGCCCAAGGGTGCGATTGCCGCGCCCGCGAGTTCGCAGGAGACAAGCTGGTGGCTGCGAGATCATATGGCCATCCTGATCTCGGGCGGCGGGCTTCTGGCCGTTCTCATCTATTACCTGCGGGCATGGTCCGCGGTGGGCCGAGATCCGGCCAAAGGCGTGGTCGTGCCGCGCTGGGATGCGCCGGAAGGGTTGTCGCCGGCGCTGGTCAATTACGTCGACAATAGGGGCTTTTCGGGCGCCGGCTGGACGGCGCTTTCCGCGTCTGCCCTTGATCTTGCCGTCAAAGGTTACGTCGTTCTGGAAGACCTGAAAAATTCCATCGCGGATAGGAAATTCAACCGCATGAGGCCAAGTATGGCACGAGTTTTGGGCCTCGAAACACGTTCGGCCAAGGAAGGTTGAGCGCTCGCTTGCCGCTCAATGGCAAGAGCTTGGGAGGCAGTATGCATTTGGGCCTGGCGCGCGCGCAGCTGCTTCCCCGCAGCGATGGATACCGCCGCTTCACTGGGTCACCAATTGACGCGCTGGTCTACCTCGTCGGGTTGAGCTGCCAGATCCCAATCCGGCTCGCCTTGCGCACCATCATCCACCGGCGCGTCGCAGCCCTCCCACAGCGGTGGCCCGCGTGCCGGGGTGATGTGCGGGGGGGCAGACTCCACCCCGATGTGGTTCAGGATGTGGCGGATTTCGGCGCTGTGGGTGATGAAGGCAATGATGCGCATCTGCCCACCGCACATGGGGCACAGCAGCGGAAATGCCTCGTAGATGCGGGCAATCAGCACCGCCCACAAGTAATGCGCCGCTCGCTTCGGGCGTGCTTCAGGTTCGGGTGTGGGTGTGGCCGCGTTGCCCGGCGCCGCCACCCCAGGTACGCCCGCGCCAGGTTGTGCAGTCTCCACCGTGGCTGGTTGCGACGCAGCAGGCTGAGCCAGCGCCGTTACCGCCGCCCTGAGCGGCGAGTTGGGTGCCAGCACACCAAAGTAGCGGTGCCGGTGGGTGCGTGGCGGTGGCACCAGCGCGGCGATGCGGTCGATCAGTTCCAGCGGTGTGAGGTGCAGCTCATCTGCCTTGGCACCACGCTTGTCACTGGTGGGCTCGCTGCGCTGTTTGGCACAGCGGTACACCAGTTTGCTTCCCTCTTTGCGTAGGCGCTCCATGGAAAACGGTGGACGCGCGCAATAGCGCAGCAGCCGCTCCAGCGCAGCGCGGTCGTGGGCTTCGATGCACACCCCCGCATCCACCGAGAAGCCGCTGTGTTTGTAGCCCAGCATGTCTTTGGCGTCACAGTTCTCCAGCAGGCCCCGAGCAACGAAGGCGCGCAGGATGCGTTTTTGCAGTGTGGTCTGCACTGGGGCCACGGTAGCCGCATCGATGCCGGTGGCCGCGTGAAAGATGACACCCGGCGATGAGATTCGAGGGGTCGCATCAGCATCGCCCTCGCCCTCCACTTCCTCAAACACCCCGTCCACCACACAAACGTGGAAGTGGACGTGTTCATTGAGGCTGGAGCCGAATCGGTGAATGAAGGCGATGGCACCGATGTGCAGGCCTGCCTTGTCCATATGGGCCGCACCGGGGCTGTGGGTCTGCAGAGTTTGTGCGATCACCCGCAGAAAGATGCGCAGCACCATGCTCAGCACCGCTCCGTCGCGCTGCATGAAGTAACGAAGCCGCTTGGGAACCGACAGCACCCACTGGCGCACCGGCAGGCGGGGGAAAACGTGGTCGTTCAGGTGCGCTGCTGTCTCCACCATGCGCCGGGTGGTGCACGAGGGGCAGACTCCCCGGCCTTTGCAGGAGAAGGCTACAAAGTAGTCGTGCCCACAGTCGCCGCAGCGAGCGCGGGCAAAGCCATGGGCAAAGATGCCGCACTCAAGATACTTGGCAAACGCTTTGCGCACGAAGGGCTTGGGGGTGTGGTGGTCGCCCTGGCCGTCGAACTGACCCGCGCTGGCCAACTCTAGCCAGGTCTCGTAGTGCTCGGCTACCGTTTGGTAGAGCAGCGTGCGTTCGGGGTGGCGTGGGTTGTAGAGCTTGGGCTTGGAAGTGGCTGACATGAATACTGTACAAATGCACAGTATTCTGCGGCGATTGTTTGGGTACGCAAAGCACAAGGCCCGAACCGTCGCCAGTTCGGGCCTTGTCAGGGTAGCTTGGCTGCGGACTTACTTGCGCGCAGGCGGCACATCCGTGCAGCTGCCATGCGCCACTTCCGCCGCCATGCCGATGCTCTCGCCCAGCGTCGGATGCGGGTGGATGGTCTTGCCGATGTCCACTGCGTCCGCACCCATCTCGATAGCCAGCGCGATCTCTCCGATCATGTCGCCCGCGTGGGTGCCGACCATGCCACCGCCCAAGATCTTGCCGTGGCCCCGGCCAGCATGGCCGTCTCCTGATCCTGCTTCGGGGCTGTCGTCGAACAGCAGCTTGGTGACGCCTTCGTCGCGGCCGTTGGCAATGGCGCGGCCCGAGGCCGCCCAGGGGAACAGGCCCTTCTTGACCTTGATGCCCTGCTGCTTGGCCTGGTCTTCGGTCAGGCCCACCCAGGCCACTTCGGGGTCGGTGTAGGCCACGCTGGGGATCACGCGGGCGTTGAAGGCGGCGCTGGCCAGTTCCTTGTTGCCCTGCAGTTCGCCGGCGATGACCTCGGCCGCCACGTGCGCTTCATGCACCGCCTTGTGCGCCAGCATGGGCTGGCCCACGATGTCGCCGATGGCGAAGATGTGCGGCACATTGGTGCGCATCTGGATGTCCACGTTGGGGTCTCCTCGTTTTCAGTGCAATAAGTGACGGTACGAAAAGCTAGCACTGGCGCGGAGGTGGTGTTGGTAGATCGTTGATTTCATTGACTTTCCTGTTCACTTTCAAATCTGCGATTCGTGGCGTCAAACCGTGGTCGGTTTCATCCATTGGTGCCAGTTATCGATGCATTTGGCCGCGAAGGCAGGATTTGGTCAGCATAGCGGTCAACCGGGAAGCGAAACACACCCCGCAAGTTGATGCTCTCCAGCCTGGTGGGCGCAATCTTCTCGATCAGTTCCGGTGGAATGACCTGGCGGCGGTTCGACCAGCGATCCAGGACCGCCTGCATCTGTGAGGTATTCCACGCCATCACGATGTTGGCCATCAGGCTCAACGCATCGGCCACAGCCTGCATTTCATCGACACGTTTGGCCTGCGCCGGGCTGATCCGGCCGGTATAAATGGCGCGCTTGAGGGCGTTAACAGCCTCGCCCCGATTGAGCACCCGGCGCAACTCGTTCCTGAAAGCGTCCTTGACAAAGTAGTCAGCCAAAAACGCCGTACGCAGCAACCGCCCCAATTGCACGCCAGCCTCATAGATTGGATCGCCCTGGGCGGCAGAACCGAACCGCGCAAGAGCTGCCACCGCACTGGCATGTCCGCTCATGACCGAGGCTGCCAGGTGCACCAGACTATCCCAATGCTTTTCGATCAAAGCGACGTCGACATTGGCTTCGCACACCGCAGCGATTTCTGCGGGCACTTTGGTGCCGCGTGGCACAAAGAGGTGGCGCTGTTTGAGTTCCTTCAACCGCGGGCAAAGATCAAAACCAAGCAAACGGGCATGTGACATGGCAAAGTCGGTGTAGCCATGGGTATCCACAGCAAGCTGGCTGGTCTCCAGCTTTTCTTGGCGGATGACACCTTCAATGGCCACGCCCGCCTGGCGCTCATTGAGCACAAAGGGCTGCGCATGGAAGATGCCCCACCGGTCTTTTACATGGGAGTAGATTCCAATGGAAGGTGTGTTGCGCCGAGGATCAAGCCGGGCTTGCCACACCCGTTTGGTGGTCTCCATGGTCATCATGTCAGAAGATGCCAAATCGGACCGCCCCCAGGTGGCGGCAATCGGGTGTCGCTGCATGAATTCCAGCACAGCCTGGCAGGCCTGGCTCAGACGCCGTTCGTCCCGCGCCCAGCGCATGGCCTGGCGAATGCTGGTGGCAGACAATTGCGGAATCATGCGCGCGCATTCGACCGCAGTCAGACTGGTGCCGTGGGCCATGATGCCGGCATAGACCATCAGCAGCTCGTCGGTAGAGCGCGGCTCACGTCCGAGCATGATCCAGCTAAAGCGCACCTGGGCGTCAACGGCCAGAATCACTTCCGGCAATTGAACCTCACCGATGCGGTGATCCAAAGCCGCGCGCAGCTTGGTCACTTCTGGGTCTTCGTCCTCTGCGGGCAATGGCGACAAATGGAGTTCATCATCCACGCGCAGTACGCCACTGCGGGCTGCAGCGGCCACCGCATCGACACCGGCAGTTACTCTGGCCAGCAAAGGCTTCAAGAAAGTGGCAGCCTTGCTGGGTAACGATAGACGGGCATAGTGTTTCTTGGACTCTGCCTGCCAACGCTCGTCCGTGAAGAACAAGCGCGCACGACCCCGAAAGCTCAGGCTGTGCTCAATCCAGACCGAGCCATTGCGCACCGCGCGGCGCAGGGCAAACAGGGTGGCCACCTCCAACGCCTGAAACGCCCGTTCCCGGTCTGGGCTGGAGATCGAAACCTGCCAGATCATTCCCAGACTTGGTGCCACCACTTCAACTGGCAGCTTTCTGGATCCTTTGAGATATAAAGCTTGCAGCTTGGCAAGGTACTCGATGGCAGGATGCTCGCCGGTGGCCTGCCAGGGCAGCTTTGCAATGGCGACGAGCAACGACCGCACGGGGCGAATTCCATCAATCAATCCCTCGCGGACCAGGGAGGCCCTGCTCGGTGGTTTGCGTTTCTGGGTTTCGGTGATCAAGGCTTCAAGACGGGCACGCAACTCAGCATCTGGCACCGCACCTTGCGCGCTCAAGGCAACAAGTTCGCCGAGCAGCGTTTTGTACATTGCGGCCCAATTGACGGTAGCGGGGACATCGGCGGCAGCCTGACGCCACAGATCGGCGATCCGGCGCTGCACCATAAGGATCAACTGGTCTGTGGTGGTGAACAGGCAATACCGAAGAAAGCATGCGACCTCCACGGTGCGCGCTGGCTCTTTGATCTTGGCTCCGGCTGAGGGCGGCCTGGAGACAAGTCGGCGCGCGTAGCGGCGCAAGATGAGATCGGGGATGTCTGCCAGGTGCTTATGAACGTCCAGCGTGTAAAGCAGGTCGATGCGCTCCAGTACCTCGCTGATTTGGCGGGTTGAGTGTTTCGCCGGTGCAGCCCATAGCCAACTCTGCTGGGTTTGTCCATCTGGGCGCAGCTCTGAAACTGAGGCTCGCCAGCGATCAAGTGTTGCTGGATCAACGCTGGCGGCGATGGCGGTGCCTGTTTCAACTTCAAGCTGGGCAAGTGCCGCCGCAATCAGTGTCCGAATTGCCCGCTCGTGCACGATCACCAGCTTGTTCTTGTACAGCCATTGACGCGCCCGCACGAGTAGCTGATCGCGGTCGGCGCAGCGCGCCACTTCGTCGCGCAGTTCACGTACCAGTGAGCGGCGCTGGTGCTCGCTCATCCACTGGAATCCAAGGACCGTGCAGGCTACTTGTTGGTGATCGAATAGCGTGCGCCCGCGTTCATACATGGCTCTCAGCGAGGCGACTTCTGGTGCTGCAATGCCAAGCTCGTTGCCAAGGTGGCGCCACAAGGCTACTGGAATTACCCGAAAGGCACCGAGCAAACGCCCACTCATGCGCAGGAAACCAATATGGAGCGCCAGACCAAGCTTGTGGGAATCACCTCGGCGTGCATTGATTGCGTCGCGCTCGGCACCATCGAAGGTGAAAAATGCCTTCATCTCGAAGTCGCTGATATCGCGGGGGAGCCCACGCATCCCCAAAAACGTTGTGTGCCAACCCTGCATCGTGAACCTCAAAAGTGGGAGGCCACCATACCCGTTTACAAAGCGAACAGGAAAGTCAATGAAATCAACGGTCTACCCAGACCACCCCCGCGCCAGTGCTAGCTTTGCGTACCGTCACTTATTGCACTGAAAACGAGGAGACCCCTTCCCATGCGCACGCACCACCTCCAGGAACATGGCCAGCACCGGCGACGGATCGCCGCGCCGGTAGAGGCAGCTCAGCTCCAGGTCCTTGAGGTGGCGGCTGCGCAAGGGCACGAACACCACGCCCGGCAGGCGCAGGCTGGCGGCCGACCGGGTGGCGATGGTCAGCCCGAAGCCACTGGCCACCAGGGCCACGGCCGTCACCACGTCCTCGACGTCCTGCTCGACCGCCAGCCGCACGCCTTCCTGGCGGAAGGCCTCGGCCACTTCCTGCGCCAGCCCGTGGATGGCCTCGTTGGGGTAGAGGATCATGGGCAGCCCGTCGAGGTCGGCCATCCCGACCTGCCTGCGCTGCGCCAGCGGGTGCGCTTCGTGCATCGCCACCAGCAGCGGCTCGCGCAACACCGACTCGACCACCAGGTCCGGCTCGGGCGGGATCAGGCGGTTGAAGCCCACGCTGATGCGCCGTTCGCGCAGCGCCTGCAGCTGCTCGGACTTGGTGAGGTTGTGCAGCGCGATGCGCACCTCGGGCCGCTGCGCGTGGAACTTCGCGAGCACGCGGGGAATGACGTCCAGCACGCCCGAGCCGTAGATGCCCACGTCGAGCTGGCCGGTCAGGCCCTGCGCCGCGCGCCGCGTGCGCTCGGCCGCGCGCTGCGCCAGGTGCAGCAGGTTGGGCACCTCGTCCAGCAGCGTCTGGCCCGCCTCGGTCAGCTCCACGCCGGCCGGTGTGCGCAGGAACAGCGGCGCCCCCATCTCGTCTTCCAGCGCCTTGATCTGGCGCGACAGCGGCGGCTGCGCCATGTGCAGGCGCTCGGCCGCGCGGGTGAAGTTGCGCTCTTCGGCGACCGCCAGAAACTGGCGCATGTCTTTGAGATCCATGGGGCCTCCTGGTTCGGCTCGCAATACCTCACCAGTATAGGGTCGCAAAAATTCGGTATTGGACGGTATGACCGCTCCGCCCTATCTTTGGCAGCTGAAGCTGCTGCGTTGAAGAAGAACTGAGACATGTCCCTGTTTGATTCCCGCCCCAAGTTCGCAGTGCACGTGGCCCAGACGGACGAGACCTTTCCCTGCGCCGGCAATGAAAGCCTGCTCACCGGCATGGTCCGCCTGGGCCGCAAGGGCATCCCGGTGGGTTGCGTCAACGGCGGCTGCGGGGTCTGCAAGGTCCGCATCGTCGAGGGACAGATCAAGGCCCTGGGGCCGATCAGCCGTGCACACGTGACGCTCGACGAAGAGAACCAGGGCTACACGCTGGCATGCCGCGTGGCACCCCAGACGCCGGTGAACCTCGAAGTGGCCGGCAAGTTGAGCAAACCGTTTTCCAAGGGGCGCGCAGAGTCTGCGACTGCCAGCCCTTCGATTCAGCAGCAGTAACCAACCACCAGGAGACACAACATGGGTGTGATGCGCATCGGGCACGCGAGCCTGAAAGTGATGGACATGGACGCCGCCGTCCGGCACTACGAGAACGTGCTGGGCATGAAGACCACCATGAAGGACAAGGCGGGCAACGTCTACCTCAAGTGCTGGGACGAATGGGACAAGTACTCGGTCATCCTGACCCCGTCGGACCAGGCCGGCATGAACCACCTGGCCTACAAGGTCGAGAAGGAAGCCGACCTTGAAGCGCTGCAGCAGAAGATCGAGGCCTGGGGTGTGAAGACCACCATGCTCGACGAAGGCACCTTGCCCTCGACCGGCCGCATGCTGCAGTTCAAACTGCCCAGCGGGCACGAAATGCGCCTGTATGCCAGCAAGGAGTTTGTCGGCACCGACGTGGGCAACATCAATCCCGACCCCTGGCCCGACGGCCTCAAGGGCGCGGGCGCCCACTGGCTGGACCACTGCCTGCTGATGTGCGAGATGAATCCCGAGGCCGGCATCAACACCGTGGCCGACAACACCCGCTTCATGACCGAGGCGCTGGACTTCTTCCTGACCGAGCAGGTGCTGGTCGGACCCGAAGGCAACATGCAGGCGGCGACCTGGATGGCCCGCACCACCACGCCGCACGACATCGCCTTCGTCGGTGGGCCGCGCAGCGGCCTGCACCACATCGCCTTCTTCCTGGACTCGTGGCACGACGTGCTCAAGTCCGCCGACGTGATGGCCAAGACCAAGACGCGCATCGACGTGGCCCCCACCCGCCACGGCATCACGCGCGGCGAGACGATCTACTTCTTCGACCCGAGCGGCAACCGCAACGAGACCTTCGCCGGCCTGGGCTATCTGGCCCAGCGCGACCGGCCGGTGACGACCTGGACCGAAGACCAACTGGGCAGCGGGATCTTCTATCACACGGGCTATCTGGTGCCGTCTTTCACCGAGGTGTACACGTGATCACCCCCCTGCGCCACTGACGCGGCTTCCCCCCTCTCTGGCGCGCCTTCGGCGCTTGGAGGGGGGACGGCACCTGAGGCCCGGCGGAGCCGGTTCCTCGGTGCCCCTCGAACTGGAGTCACCTTTCTCTCGCCGCTTCTTCTTATGACATCCGCTCTCTCTGTTCCATCTTCCGTCATCACCGCATCTGCGGCTTCGTTGGCCTGTCAGGCGGCGGTGGCGCATGCGGAGGCATCGGGCATTCGCATCAACGTGGCCGTGACCGATGCCTCGGGCACGCTGACCGCGTTTCTGCGCATGCCCCATGCGTTTCTGCATTCGATCGACATCGCGATCGACAAGGCCTACACCGCGGCCAGCTTTGGCTTCCCCACCTCGCAGTGGGGCGGCGTGATCGGCGACGACGAGCTGCTGCGCATCGGCCTGAACCAGCGCCAGCGCCTGGTGCTGTTCGGTGGCGGCCTGCCCATCGTGGCCGGTGGCCAGCGCATCGGCGGCATCGGCGTGTCCGGCGGCTCGGCCGAACAGGACGAAGCCTGTGCCCGCGCCGGCCTGAAGGCCCTGGGCCTCGACTGACTTTTCTTTTCCTTCCTCACGCACCATGAAACAGTTCCTGAACTTCATCAACGGCGATTTCGTCGCCACCGCCAAGACCTTCGAAAACCGCAACCCGGCCACCAACGAGGTCGTAGGTCTGGTGCACGAGGCCGGTCAGGCCGAGGTCGACGCGGCCGTGGCCGCGGGCCGCGCCGCGCTCAAGGGCGAGTGGGGCACGATGAGCGTGGTCAAGCGCGCCGAACTGCTGCACGCGGTGGCCGACGAGATCAACCGCCGCTTCGACGACTTCCTCGCCGCCGAACTGGCCGACACCGGCAAGCCGCGCTCGCTGGCTTCGCACATCGACATCCCGCGCGGCGCCGCCAACTTCAAGATCTTTGCGGACATCGTCAAGAACGTGCCGACCGAGAGCTTCCAGATGACCACGCCCGACGGCGGCACTGCCATCAGCTACGGCCTGCGCACACCCCTGGGCGTGGTCGGCGTGATCTGCCCCTGGAACCTGCCGCTGCTGCTGATGACCTGGAAGGTCGGCCCGGCCCTGGCCTGCGGCAACACCGTCATCGTCAAACCCTCGGAGGAAACCCCCGCCACCGCGACCCTGCTGGGCGAGGTGATGAACGCGGTCGGCGTGCCCAAGGGCGTGTACCAGGTGCTGCACGGCTTCGGCCCCGGCTCGGCCGGCGAATTCATCACCAAGCACCCGGGTGTCAACGGCATCACCTTCACCGGCGAGACCCGCACGGGTGAAGCCATCATGGCCGCCGCCGCCAAGGGTGTGCGCCCGGTGTCGTTCGAACTCGGCGGCAAGAACGCCGGCATCGTGTTCGCCGACGCCGACTTCGACAAGGCCATCGCCGGCATCACCCGCAGCGCCTTCGAGAACTGCGGCCAGGTCTGCCTGGGCACCGAACGCGTGTACGTGCAGCGCCCGATCTTCGACAAGTTCGTCGCCGCGCTGAAAGAAAAGGCTGAGGGCCTGAAGATCGGCGGCCCCGACATGCCGGGCGTGGGCATCGGCCCGCTGATCTCGGCCGAACACAAGCAGAAGGTCATGGGCTACTACGCCAAGGCCAGGGCCGAGGGGGCGACCGTCGTCACCGGCGGCGGTGAACCGGCCATGACGGGCGAGTACGCCAACGGCCACTTCGTGCAGCCCACTATCTGGACCGGCCTGCCCGAAAGCGCCAGCGTGATCCGCGAGGAGATCTTCGGCCCCTGCTGCCACATCGCCCCCTTCGACACCGAAGAGGAAGCGATTGCGCTGGCCAACGCCACCGACTACGGCCTGGCGACCACCGTGTGGACGCAGGATCTGGGCAAGGCGCACCGCATGGCCGCGGCCATCGAGGTCGGCCTGTGCTGGATCAACAGCTGGTTCCTGCGTGACCTGCGCACCGCCTTCGGCGGCAGCAAGGCCTCGGGCATCGGCCGCGAAGGCGGCGTGCACTCGCTGGAGTTCTACACGGAACTCCGCAACGTGATGGTGAAGCTGTGATCTCCCCCCTGCGCCGCTGCGCGGCTTCCCCCCTCCGTTGCGCGTCTTCGACGCTTCGAGGGGGACGCCGCCTGTGGCCCGGCATAGCCGGTTCCACGGCTGCCCTGGACGAACGGCCTCGTGCGCCGACAGCGAGTGGGCCGGGGCGACTGGTGCAGTGAAGTAAAGGAGGAGGCGAGCGCGCAGCGACCGACGGGGGACATGAACGGAACCAGTCGTCCCGGCCCACTCGCCGCCCCTTCAAAGCAAAGACCTCAAGGACAAGACACATGAATGCCCCACACAACCCTGAAATTGCGCTGAGCGTTCGCACAGGCAGCTTCAACACCAACGTGCACGACCTCGGCAGCTCCAAGCCGGGACAGCCTCCGGTGCTGTTCATCCACGGCTCCGGTCCGGGTGTAAGCGCCTGGGCCAACTGGCGCCTCGCCATGCCGGTCATCGCCAAGGATCGGCGAGTCATCGCGCCCGACATGGTGGGCTTCGGCTACACCGACCGCCCCGCCGGCATGACCTACAACATGGACACCTGGGTCCAGCAGGCGCTGGATGTCATGGACGCGATGGGCGTCGAGAAAGCCGACGTGGTCGGCAACAGCTTTGGCGGCGCGCTCTCGCTGGCGCTGGCGATCCGCGCGCCGCAGCGCGTGCGCCGCCTGGTGCTCATGGGCTCGGTCGGTGTGCCCTTCCCGATCACGCCGGGCCTGGACGCGGTCTGGGGCTACGAGCCCTCGCTGGCCACCATGAAGCGCCTGCTGGACATCTTCGCCCACAGCCGCGCGCTGGTCACCGACGAGCTGGCCGAGCTGCGCTACCAGGCCAGCATCCGCCCCGGCTTCCAGGAATCCTTCTCGGCCATGTTCCCGGCCCCGCGCCAGCGCTGGGTCGACGCCATGGCCAGCCCCGAATCGGCGATCCGCGCGCTGCCGCACGAGACGCTCATCGTCCACGGCCGCGAGGACCAGGTGATTCCGCTGCAGACCTCGCTCACGCTGAGCCAGTGGATTCCCAACAGCCAGCTGCACGTGTTCGGCCACTGCGGCCACTGGACGCAGATCGAACACGCCGCGCGCTTCGCCCAGCTGGTGTCGAACTTCCTCGCCGAAGCCGACGCGCAGGGCGCCGCGTCCGCCTGACCCCTTTTCCCACACAGAACACCATGGACAACTCCAAGATCCAGCACTACGGCGACGAGCTCTACCAGTCGCTGCTCGACCGCCAACCCGTCGCTCCGCTGACCGACCGCGAAGCGGACATCACCATCGAGGACGCCTACCAGATCCAGCTGCGCATGATCCAGCGCCGGCTGGACGCGGGCGAGCGCGTGGTGGGCAAGAAAATAGGCGTGACGAGCAAGGTCGTGATGGACATGCTCAAGGTCAACCAGCCCGACTTCGGCCACCTGCTCTCGGGCATGGTCTACAACGAAGGCCAGCCCATCCCGGTGAGCAGCATGATCGCGCCCAAGGCCGAGGCAGAGGTCGCCTTCATCCTGGCGCGCGACCTCGAAGGCCCCGGCGTCACCGCGGCCGACGTGCTGCGCGCCACCGACTGCGTGATGCCGTGCTTCGAGATCGTCGACTCGCGCATCAAGGACTGGAAGATCAAGATCCAGGACACCGTGGCCGACAACGCCTCCTGCGGCGTGCTCACGCTCGGCGGCCTGCGCAAGAGCCCGCGCGACCTCGACCTCGCGCTGGCCGGCATGGTGCTGGAAAAGAACGGCGAAATCATCAGCACGTCCTGCGGCGCATCGGTGCAGGGCTCGCCGGTCAACGCGGTGGCCTGGCTGGCCAACACGCTCGGCCGTCTGGGCATCGGCCTCAAGGCCGGCGACATCATCCTCTCTGGCTCGCAGTCGCCGCTGGTGCCGGTGGTCGCGGGCGACAGCCTGTATTGCAGCGTCGGCGGCCTGGGCGGCACGTCGGTGCGTTTCGTCGCCTGAGCGGGAAGGAAACAACCACATGAAACTCGACAAGAACACCCTCGCCCAGCTCGCCGAGCACCTGGAAAACGCCGAGCTGAAGGCGCACGACGTCACCAAGATCACCGACGACCACCCGGACATGGACTGGGACGACGCCTACGCGATCCAGGACCTGATCCGCGCGCGCAAGGAAAGCCGTGGCCACAAGACGGTGGGCCTCAAGTGCGGCCTGACCTCCTACGCCAAGATGAAGCAGATGGGCGTGGACACGCCGGTCTTCGGCTTCGTCAGCGACTACATGGCCTGCGCCGAAGGCAGCGACATCAAGACCTCCGAACTCATCCACCCCAAGGTCGAGGCCGAGATCTGCGTCGTCACCAAGGCGCCGCTCAAAGGTCCGGGCTGCCACGTCGGCGCCGTGATGGCCGCGATCGACTTCGTGATCCCCGGCGTGGAGATCATCGACAGCCGCTACCGCGACTTCAAGTTCGACCTCAAGAGCGTGATCGCCGACAACACCTCGGCCTCGCGCTTCGTGATCGGTGGCCGCGCCCGTCGTGTGGAAGACCTGGACCTGCGCACGCTGGGCGTGGTGCTGGAGAAGAACGGCCAGATCGTGGCCATGGCCGCCGGCGCCGCCGTGATGGGCCACCCGGCCGCCGCCATCGCCGCCCTGGCCAACCACCTGGGCGCGCGCGGTCAGGAGATCCCGACGGGCAGCTTCATCATGACCGGCGGCGTGACCGAAGCCATTGCGGTGCAGGCCGGCGACAGCGTGAACGTGCGCTTCCAGGACCTGGGCACGGTTGGCATGCGATTCGTCTGAGCGCCGCCCTGAGCCGCCTGCACCCATGAACGCACCCGCCACCCCGTCGCGCGCCGTGACCGTGCTGGTCACGCGCCGGGTCGCACCCCAAGGCGTGGCCGGCTTCGAGACGGCCATGGCCGGCATGATCGAGGCAGCGACCCACTTCCCCGGCCACCTGGGCGGCCACCTGGGCGGCCAGCTGGTGCGCCCTGGCGAGGCCGGCGGCGGCGACGAGCCCCTGCTCTACCACGTGGTCTTCGCCTTCGACAACGAGGCGCACCTGGCCGCCTGGCAGGACTCGCCCGAGCGGGCCCGCTGGCTCGCGCAAGTCGCACCCCACACCGTCGGTGCGCAGGAGATGCGCCGGGTCAGCGGGCTGGACTACTGGTTCGCGCCGGCGGGCAGCACCACCAAGGCGCCGCCGCGCTGGAAGGTGGCGATCGTGACTTGGCTGGGCATCTTCCCGACCGTGCTGCTGCTGTTCCTCACCGTGGCGCCGCTGCTGGCCGACTGGCCGCTGGTGCCGCGCACCATGGTCATCACCGTGCTGGTGGTGGTCCTCATGACCTGGGTGGTGGCGCCGCGCCTGACCCGCTGGCTGGCCGGCTGGCTGCACGCCCGTCCGCCCGTAGGAGGGCGCCCATGAGCCCGGCACCACGCCCCCTGGCGGGGCAGACCGCCTTCGTCTCGGGCTCGACCGCTGGCATCGGCCTGGCCATCGCCCAGGCCCTGCTGGCCGACGGCGCCCATGTGGTGCTCAACGGCCGCGGCGAGGCGTCGGTGCAGCGCGCCCTGCAGACCCTGCGCCAACAGCACCCGCAGGCCGAGGTGTCGGGCATCGCCGCCGACCTGGGCACCGCCGCCGGCTGCGAGCAGGTGGCGACCCGGCTGGCCGATGTGGACATCCTGGTCAACAACCTCGGCATCTTCGAGCCCAAGCCCTTCGAGCAGATCGCCGACGCCGACTGGCAGCACCTGTTCGAGGTCAACGTGATGAGCGGCGTGCGCCTCGCCCGCGCCGCGCTGCCCGGCATGCTGACGCGCAACCGCGGCCGCATCGTCTTCATCTCCAGCGAGTCGGGCATCTGCCCGCCGGCCGAGATGGTGCATTACGGCATGAGCAAGTCGGCCCAGCTGTCCGTGGCACGCGGCCTGGCCGAGTGCTGCGCCGGCACCGCCGTCACGGTCAACAGCGTGCTGCCCGGCCCCACGCTGACCGAAGGCGCACGCGCTTTCTTCGACACGCTCGCCGCGCAGCAGGGCCTGAGCTTCGACGAAGCCGCGGCCCGCTTCTTCCGCGACGCGCGCCCCACCTCGCTGCTGCGCCGCTTCATCCGCCCCGACGAGGTGGCGGCCATGGTGGCCTACGTCTGCAGCCCGCAGGCCAGCGCCACCACCGGCGCCGCGCTGCGGGTGGACGGTGGCGTGGTGCGCACGCTCACCTGAACCTTTTTTCTTCTTCCCCCAGGAGTCAACCCATGACCAAAAAAATCAAGTGCGCCCTGATCGGGCCCGGCAACATCGGCACCGACCTGCTGGCCAAGCTGCAGCGCAGCCCCTTGCTCGAACCCGTGTGGATGGTGGGCATCGATCCCAACTCCGACGGTCTCAAGCGCGCCAAGGAGATGGGCATCAAGACCACCGCCGAGGGTGTGGACGGCCTGATCCCGCACATGAAGGCCGACGGTGTGCAGATCGTGTTCGACGCCACCAGCGCCTACGTGCACGCCGAGAACTCGCGCAAGGTCAATGAGCAGGGCGCGATGATGATCGACCTCACGCCCGCCGCCATCGGCCCCTACTGCGTGCCGCCGGTCAACCTCAAGCAGCACGTCGGCCAGCGCGAGATGAATGTGAACATGGTCACCTGCGGCGGCCAGGCCACCATCCCCATGGTCTACGCGGTCAGCCGCGTGCAGCCGGTGAGCTACGGCGAGATCGTCGCCACCGTGTCCAGCAAATCGGTCGGTCCCGGCACGCGCAAGAACATCGACGAGTTCACCCGCACCACGGCCGGCGCGGTCGAGAAGGTGGGCGGCGCCAAGAAGGGCAAGGCCATCATCGTGATCAACCCGGCCGAGCCGCCGCTGATCATGCGCGACACGGTGCACTGCCTGGTCGAAGGCACGCCCGACGAGGCCGCGATCACGAAGTCGGTGCACGACATGATCAAGGAAGTGCAGAAGTACGTGCCGGGCTACAAGCTGGTCAACGGCCCCGTCTTCGACGGCAACCGCGTCTCGGTCTTCATGGAGGTCGAGGGCCTGGGCGACTACCTGCCCAAGTACGCCGGCAACCTGGACATCATGACCGCCGCCGCCGCGCGCACCGCCGAGATGTTTGCCGAAGAAATCCTGAAGGGCGAGCTCGTGCTCGAACCCGTCGCCGCCTGATCCGGAGCACCCCATGAGCCAGCAAAAAATCACCCTGCACGACATGACCCTGCGCGACGGGATGCACCCCAAGCGCCACCTGATGACGCTCGAACAGATGAAGAGCATCGCCTGCGGCCTCGACGCCGCCGGTGTGCCGCTGATCGAGGTCACCCACGGCGACGGCCTGGGCGGCTCCAGCGTCAACTACGGCTTCCCGGCCCACTCCGACGAGGAGTACCTGGGCACCGTGATCCCGCTGATGAAGCAGGCCAAGGTCTCGGCCCTGCTGCTGCCCGGCATCGGCACCGTCGACCACCTGAAGATGGCGCACGGCCTGGGCGTGCACACCATCCGCGTGGCCACGCACTGCACCGAAGCCGACGTGAGCGAGCAGCACATCACCTTCGCCCGAAAGCTCGACATGGACACCGTGGGCTTCCTGATGATGGCCCACATGAACAGCCCCGAAGGCCTGGTGAAACAGGCCAAGCTGATGGAGGGCTATGGCGCCAACTGCATCTACATCACCGACTCGGCCGGCTACATGCTGCCCGCCGACGTGAAGGCCCGCCTGCAGGCCGTGCGCGACGCGCTCAAGCCCGAGACCGAGCTGGGCTTCCACGGCCACCACAACCTGGCCATGGGCGTGGCCAACTCGGTCGCCGCCATTGAATGTGGCGCCACCCGCATCGACGCTGCCGCCGCCGGCCTGGGCGCGGGCGCAGGCAACACGCCGATGGAAGTGCTGGTCGCCGTGCTCGACCGCATGGACGTGCAGACCGGTGTGGACGTCTGGAAGATCCAGGACGTGGCCGAAGACCTGGTCACGCCCATCATGGACTTCCCGATCCGCATCGACCGCGACGCGCTCACGCTGGGCTACGCCGGCGTGTACGGCAGCTTCCTGCTGTTCGCCAAACGCGCCGCCGTCAAGTACGGCCTGTCGGCGCGCGACATCCTGGTCGAACTGGGCCGCAAGAAGATGGTCGGTGGCCAGGAAGACATGATCGAAGACACGGCCATGACCATGGCTCGCGCGCGAGATGCGCGCGAGCAGAAAAAAGCGGCCTGAGGAACGCACCCTATGCAACGCAGAGATTTCATCGCCTCCGTGGGGGCCGGCCTGGCCCTGGCACCCGCCGCTGGTTGGTCGCAGGACGCCTACCCCGCCCGTCCCGTCAAGCTCATCGTGCCCTTCCCACCGGGTGGACCCACCGACATCATGGGCCGCACCGCCGCCAAGGCCATGGGCGACGCGCTGGGCCAGTCCTTCGTGGTCGAGAACAAGGCCGGCGCCGGCGGCAACATCGGCACCGACGCGGTGGCCAAGGCCGCACCGGACGGCTACACCATCGGGCTGTCGGCCATCAGCAGCCTGGCCATCGCGCCCTACCTCTACGACAAGCTGCCGTTCCAGGTGGAAAAGGACTTCGCCCCGATCTCGCTGGTGGGCACCACGCCCTGCGTGATCGTCGTGCACCCGAGCGCACCGTTCGCCGACCTCAAGGGTCTGGTGGCCTACGCCAAGGCCAACCCGGGCAAGCTCGGCTACGCCACGTCCGGCATCGGCACCAGCAACCACCTGGCGGCCGAGCTGCTGCAGTCGGTGGCCGGCATCGAACTCACCAACATCCCCTACAAGGGGTCGAGCCAGATCGTGCCGGACCTGCTCTCGGGCACGGTGATCATGAGCATGGAAAGCTCGCTGGCCACCACCTTGCAGCACATCCGCAGCGGCAAGCTCAAGGCGCTGGCCGTCACCTCGCCCACGCGCGCCAAGGCCCTGCCGGACGTACCGACCGTGGCCGAGTCCGGTTACCCCGGCTTCGCGGTGGAGACCTGGTTCGGCCTGGTCGCCCCCGCCGCCACCCCGGCCGCCGTCGTGCAGAAGCTGCACGACGCCTGGGCCAAAGGCGCCAAGACCGCCGAGGCCCAGGCCGCGTTCGACAACATCTCCGGCAACCTGCGCGTCACCACGCCCCAGGAGTTCGACGCCTTCATCAAGGCCGAGAACAACCGCTGGGGTGCCCTGATCCGCAAGCTGGACATCAAAGCCAACTGACCCAGGAGACCACCACCATGCCGTTCGCACAGATCTACATACTCGAAGGCCGCACGCCCGAGCAGAAGAAGGCCGTGATCGAGAAGGTCACCCAGGCGCTGCACGAGGCCATCGACGCGAAGAAGGAAACCATCCGCGTCTGGATCCACGAAATGCCCAAGGAGAACTGGGGCATCGCGGGCGTCAGCGCCAAAGACCTCGGCCGCTGACCAGGACCGGAATCGCCGCCCAGCGCTACCAGGGGCGCGTGGTGCAGGCGGCCCTGCAGGCCCATGGCCGCGTCGACGCGTCGGTGCACAACGTGGGCGGCACCATCTGGGTGCGTCTCGCCCGGTGCCATCGACAACGGCCAGCGCATCGTGCCGCGCAACCCGCAGCCGCTGAGCGAGGCCGAGACCGGCTGGATGAAAGCCATCTACACCCAGTTGCTGCGCGACACGCCGATGAACCGCCTGGGCACACCAGAAGAGATCGCCGCGGACTTGGCGGCCGGGTGGTGACAATGGGACACACCCTGTTCACCACACCCCGAGGAGAAGGCCCTTGAACGCTGCCCACCTGTCGCTGGCCGAGCACGCCGCCCGCCTGCGCCGCCGCGAACTGACGGCGGTGGCCCTGATCGACACCTGCGCGCAACACCACGCGCGCATGGAACCCCGGCTCAACGCCTACAAGACCTGGGACGGCGCGCGCGCCCGCAGCGCCGCCGCTGCGGTCGACACCCTGCTGGACCAGGGCCAGGACCTGGGCCCGCTGATGGGCTTGCCGGTGTCGGTGAAGGACCTGTACGGCGTGCCCGGCCTGCCGGTGTTTGCGGGCAGCGACGAGGCCCTGCCCGAAGCCTGGCAGGCGGCCGGCCCGCTGGTCGCGCGGCTGCAGCGGCAACTGGGCATCGTGGTCGGCAAGACGCACACGGTCGAGTTCGCGTTCGGGGGTCTTGGCGTCAACGCCCACTGGGGCACGCCCCGGAACCCCTGGTCACCCCACGAGCACCGCGTGCCAGGCGGGTCCAGCGCGGGCGCGGGCGTCTCGCTGGTGCAGGGCAGCGCCCTGCTGGCGCTGGGCACCGACACCGCCGGTTCGGTGCGCGTGCCCGCGTCCATGACCGGACAGGTGGGCCTGAAGACCACCGTGGGGCGCTGGCCGGTCGAAGGCATCGTGCCCCTGTCGTCCTCGCTCGACACCGCGGGCGTGCTCACCCGCACGGTGGAAGACCTGGCCTACGCGTTCGCCGCCCTCGACACAGAGAGCCAGGGCCTGCCCGCGCCTGCCCCGGTGCGCGTGCAAGGACTGCGCGTCGGCGTGCCGACCAACCACTTCTGGGACGACATCGACCCGAGCATCGCCGCCGCCGTGGAAGCGGCCGTTCAGCGCCTCGCCCAGGCCGGCGCGCAGGTGGTCCGGTTCCCGCTGCCGCACTGCGAGGAAGCCTTCGACATCTTCCGCCGCGGCGGCCTCGCAGCGTCCGAACTCGCGGCCTACCTCGACCAGCACTTCCCGCACAAGGTGGAGCGGCTGGACCCGGTGGTGCGCGACCGCGTGCGCTGGGCCGAGCAGGTGTCTTCCGTCGAGTACCTGCGGCGCAAGGCCGTGCTGCAGCGCTGCGGCGCGGGCGCGGCCCGGTTGTTCGACGACGTCGACGTCCTGCTCACGCCCACCGTGCCCGCCTCGCCGCCGCGGCTGGCCGACATCGGCACGGTGGAGACCTACGCGCCGGCCAACATGAAGGCCATGCGCAACACCGCCATCAGCAACCTGTTCGGCTGGTGCGCGCTGACGATGCCCGTGGGCCTCGACGCCAACCGGATGCCGGTGGGCCTGCAGCTGATGGGGCCGCCGCGCGCCGAAGCGCGGCTGATCGGCATCGCGCTCGGCATCGAGGCCCTCATCGGCCAGGGCCACGCGCTGCTGGGCGCGCCCGACCTGCCATAGCCGGCGCGCCCCACCCTCAACCTTTCCAGGCGGAGCCCCCCCATGACCCAGACGCCCAACCAACTCGCCGAAGCGATCTGGGCCGCCCGCCAGGCCGGTCGGACACTGGACGCCGCAGCCACCATCGGCACGCCCGACCTCGCCACCGCCTACGCCATCCAGCGCGCGCTGCTCGGCCTGCGCCTGGCCGCCGGCGAGCGCGTGGTCGGGTGGAAGCTGGGTTACACGTCGGAAGTGATGCGCCGCCAGATGGGCATAGCCCGGCCCAACATCGGGCCGCTGACCGACCGGATGCTGCTGAACTCGGGCGACGCGGTGCACGAGCGCCTGGTGCAGCCGCGGGTCGAACCCGAGATCGGGCTGCGCCTCCAAACCGCCCTCGACGCGCGGCACGCGCCCGTCGACCGCCACACCGTGGTCGCCGCCGTGGAGGGCGCCTACGCCTGCCTCGAAGTCGTGCACTCCACCTGGACAGGCTACCGCTTCAACCTCGAACAGAACACCGCCGACAACTCGTCCGCCGGCCAGGTCGTCGTCGGGCCACGCCTGCCGGTGACCGACCTGATGGCGGCGGGCACCGTGGCGGTGCGCCTGCACGACGGCAGCCACCACACGCTGGGACAGGGCGTGGGCGCCGATGCCGACGGCCACCCCCTTGACGCGGTGGCGCGGCTGGCGCGGGAGCTGGCCGCGTTTGGTCAGCGGCTGGAGGCGGGTGATCTGGTGATCACGGGTGGGCTGACAAAGGCTTGTGAGCTGGAGGTGGGGGGGAGGTTGACGGGAGTGTTTTCGTTTGGGGACGCTTGGTCGGTAGATGTGACTGTGCGGCGTCTGTGAAACGACACTTGATAGGTGCGGATCGCCTGCACATCAACCCGGTCAACGAACGGCTCGGGGTCGTCTCAGAAAACGGAAAATAAAGCACGCTAAGCAGGTTGCAACGGCCGCAGCGGCCTGAACTTGCCCGCGCCGATCTTGGCGCTGCTGCGCCAGAGGTAATCGCCGGTCAGGTTGATGTGCTCCCAGCCGAGCGGCGACAGGTACTGCAACAGCGCGTCATCGACGGCGTGGCCGTTGCCCCGCAGCGCGTGCGCAGCCCGTTCCAGATAGACCGTGTTCCATAGCACGACGGCCGCCGTCACCAGGTTGAGGCCGCTGGCACGGTAGCGCTGCTGCTCAAAGCTGCGGTCGCGGATTTCACCCAGACGGTTGAAGAACACGGCGCGGGCCAGCGCATTGCGGGCTTCGCCCTTGTTCAGCCCAGCGTGCACGCGACGGCGCAGCTCCACGCTTTGCAACCAATCCAGGATGAACAGCGTGCGCTCGATACGCCCCAGCTCGCGCAGGGCCACGGCCAGGCCGTTCTGGCGCGGATAGCTGCCGAGCTTGCGCAGCATCAGCGAAGCCGTCACCGTGCCCTGCTTGATCGACGTGGCCAGCCGTAGAATTTCATCCCAATGGGCGCGAATAGCCTTGATGTTCAGTCTGTCGCTGCTAATCATCGGCTTGAGCGCGTCGTAGACGGTGTCGCCCTTGGGGATGAACAGCTTGGTGTCGCCCAGGTCGCGGATGCGCGGCGCAAAGCGGAAGCCCAGCAGGTGCATCAGGCCAAATACATGATCGGTGAATCCTGCCGTATCGGTGTAGTGCTCCTCGATGCGCAGGTCGGACTCGTGGTACAGCAAGCCGTCGAGCACATAGGTCGAGTCGCGCACGCCGACATTGACCACCTTGGTGTGGAATGGCGCGTACTGGTCGGAGATGTGGGTGTAGAAAGTCCGCCCAGGACTGCTGCCATATTTCGGGTTGATGTGGCCAGTGCTCTCGGCCTTGCTGCCGGTTCGGAAATTCTGGCCGTCCGACGATGACGTGGTGCCGTCGCCCCAGTGCTCGGCGAAGGGATGCCGGAACTGCGCATTGACCAGTTCGGCCAGCGCCGACGAATAGGTTTCGTCGCGGGTATGCCAGGCTTGGAGCCAGGCGAGCTTGGCGTAGGTCGTTCCGGGGCAGGACTCCGCCATCTTGGTCAGACCCAGGTTGATGGCGTCGGCCAGGATCGTGGTCAGCAGCAGGTTCTTGTCCTTGGCCAGGTCGCCCGATTTCAGGTGCGCGAAGTGCCGGGTGAAGCCTGTCCATTCGTCTACCTCCAGCAGCAGTTCGGTGATCTTGACGTGCGGCAGGATCATTGCTGTCTGGTCGATCAGCGCCTGCGCGGTGTCGGGCACCGCCGCATCGAGCGGCGTGATCTTCAGGCCCGACTCCGTGATGATGGCGTCCGGCAGCTCGTTGGCCAGCGCCATGCGGTTGACGGTGGCGAGCTGCGTTTCCAGCAGCGTCAGCCGGTCATGCAGGTACCGGTCGCAGTCGGTGGCCACGGCCAGCGGCAATTCGCTGGCCTGCTTGAGGCTGGCGAATTTCGCGGGCGGCACCAGGTAGTCCTCGAAGTCCTTGAACTGGCGCGACCCCTGCACCCAGATGTCGCCGGAACGCAACGCGTTCTTCATCTCCGACAGCGCGCACAGCTCGTAGTAGCGCCGGTCGATGCCGGTGTCGGTCATGACCAGCTTCTGCCAGCGCGGCTTGATGAACTCGGTCGGCGCGTCGGCGGGCACCTTGCGGGCGTTGTCGCTGTTCATGCCGCGCAGCACCTCGATGGCGTCGAGCACGTCCTTCGCGGCGGGAGCGGCCCGCAGCTTGAGCACGGCAAGGAATTCCGGCGCGTAGCGGCGCAGCGTGGCGTAGCTTTCGCCGATGCGGTGCAGGAAATCGAAGTCCTCGGGCTGCGCAAGCTTCTGCGCTTCGGTGACGCTCTCGGCGAAGGCATCCCAGGACATGACGGCCTCGATGGCGGCGAACGGATCGCGGCCCGCCTGCTTGGCCTCGATCAGCGCCTGGCCGATGCGGCCGAACAACCGCACCTTGGCGTTGATCGCCTTGCCGGACGCCTGGAATTGCTGCTGATGCTTGTTCTTGGCGGCGTTGAACAGCTTGCCCAGGATGCGGTCGTGCAGGTCGATGATTTCGTCGGTGACGGTGGCCATGCCCTCGATGGCAAGCGCCACCAGGGTGGCATAGCGTCGCTGCGCCTCGAACTTGGCCAGGTCGGCGGGCGTCATCTGGCCACCCTCACGGGCGATCTTGAGCAGGCGGTTCTGGTGCACCGACCGCTCGATGCCAGAAGGCAGGTCGAGCGCCTGCCACGCTTTGAGGCGTTCGATGTGTTCCAGCATGTGCCGCGAATTCGGTTTGACGGGCGATTGGCGCAGCCAGGCCAGCCAGGTCGTTTTGCCGTTGTCCCGACGCTTGAGCAGATCGTCGAGGCGGCGGCGATGCGCGTCCGACAGCGGTTCGGCCAAGGCATCGTAGATGCGCCGGTTGGCGCGGGTGATTGCTTCGGCGCTCGCCCGCTCGACGGCGTTGAGGGCAGGCAGAATGACCGACTGCTGCCGCAGGTGCTCGATCAAGGTGCTGGCCAGCACGATGCCCTTGTCGGTCTGCAAGGCCATCTCGGTCAGCAACTGGACGGCCTGCCGGTAGTGGCCCATGGTAAAGGGCTGGAAGCCGAACACCGTTTGCAGTTCGACCAGGTGCTCGCGCCGGGTCTGCTCCCGCTGCCCGTATTCGTCCCAGCTTTCGACGCTGACCTTGAGCTGGTCGGCGACCAGTTTCAACAAGGGCGGAAACGGCGGCTCATCGACGCCCAGGATGACACCAGGAAAGCGCAGGTAACAGAGCTGCACGGCGAAGCCCAGCCGGTTGGCCGGGCCGCGCCGCTGCCGGATGATGGAGAGGTCGGTTTCGCTGAACGTGTAGTGACGGATCAACTCATCCTTGGTGTCCGGCAACGCCAGCAGGCTTTCGCGCTCGGCGGCGGACAGGATTGAACGACGTGGCATATTTACTGATCCGTTCTCAAGTATTGATACAGGGTTTCGCGACTGATTCCGAATTCACGAGCCAGCTTGGTCTTTTGCTCGCCAGCCTCGACACGTTGGCGCAGTTCGGCAATACGCTCAGACGACAGGGATTTCTTCCTGCCACGGTAGGCCCCGCGCTGCTTGGCGAGCGCGATGCCCTCGCGCTGCCGCTCGCGGATCAAGGCGCGTTCGAACTCGGCGAACGCGCCCATTACCGACAGCATCAGGTTCGCCATCGGCGAGTCCTCGCCGGTGAAGGTCAAATGCTCCTTAAGGAACTCGATGCGTACGCCGCGCTGGGTGAGGCCCTGCACCAGGCGGCGCAGGTCGTCGAGGTTGCGCGCCAGACGATCCATGCTGTGCACCACGACCGTGTCGCCTTCGCGCACGAAGGCGAGCAGCCGTTCCAGTTCGGGCCGCCGTGTGTCCTTGCCCGACGCCTTGTCGGTGAACACTTTATCCACCTGGATCTGTTCGAGCTGCCGTTCTGGGTTCTGGTCGAAGCTGCTGACGCGGACGTAACCGATGCGCTGACCGTGCAAGGTATCCTCCTGAGGGAAATGTGTCAGGAAGAAATCTATGACCCTTGACGGCGCATGTCAATCAATTCGGAAGGCAACTCTATTCTGACGATTTAGCGCCGGATGGTCTGACGCCAAGTTAGGGCATGCCTCAATCTGACGGTAGCGAGTCGCAGGCGTTCGGATCGGCATCGGTTTCGTTCCCTGTCTTGGCACGCGCTTCGAAGCGTTGATAACACTCCAACCCGCAGAAGTGCTCGACGTATTCCGCGCCTTCCGGGGTGAAGGCGGCATCGAGCGGGATTTCCTTGCAGCACACGCAGCAACTGGTGGTGGTCGAGTCACTTGCATTCATGGTGGCACCCCTCCATTGACTGACGAAGACGGCGAATGCCGCCGCCGGCATTGGCTTCGCGAACAGGAAGCCTTGTCCTGTGTCGCAGTCCGCTTGTCGCAATAGATCAAGACTCGCCGATGTTTCCACGCCTTCAGCCACCACATCCATGCCCAGCCCGTGCGCAAGCTGAATCACGGTGTGCACGATGGTTTGGTCGCGGCGGTCGTTGGCGAGCCCGGCGACAAACGATTGGTCGATCTTGAGCGTGCTGATTGGGCAGCACTTCAGATGTTGCAGACAGGAATACCCCGTCCCGAAGTCATCGGCGGCGAAGCGCACACCGATCTGCCGCAAGGCGTCCAGGGCGGGGAAGATCGCCGGATCACCAAACGCGACCGATTCGGTCAGCTCGATTTCGAGATACTCGGCGGGCAACTCGGCATCAGCCAGCACGCCCTTTACCCACCCGTCGAAGTCCGGTCCCACTTGGCTCGCCGAAACATTGACGGCCAGCCGGAACGGTCGCCATGCCAGCATTCGCCAGTCACGCATCTGGCGGCAGGCTTCGCCCAGCACCCAAGCGCCGATTTCAGGCATCAGGCCGGACGATTCGACCACGGGCAGGAACTGGCCCGGTGGCAATAGTCCAAGCGTCGGATGACGCCAGCGCAACAGGGCTTCCGCGCCGACAATCCCACCACTGCGCAGATCGACGACGGGCTGGTAGTGCAGTTCAAGCTGCCCGCGCTCGACCGCTTGGGCCAGTTCCGGCGTCGTCCATCCATCCGGCCGGAAAGCGCTCATTCTCTTTCCCTGAATGCCCGCAACGCCCGCGACAGGGACAGAAGGAACAGGCCGGTCAAACCGAGCGCCGCGATGACCCAATGCTCGCCGAGGAAAGCACCGGCGGTTGTGCCGGCCAGCACGACAGCGAGGATGGGCAGGTGGCAGGGGCAAGTCAGCACAGCCAGTCCGCCCCACAGGTAGCCGGTGATCGGTTTGTGCGTCTCGGACGGCAAGCGCTCGGGGTTGTTCATGGCAGACTCTCCGCGTGCTGTGCCGGCTCGGTCGGCAGGGTGGCCAACTGCACTTCCAGATCGGCCAACGCTTCGCGCCGACGCTCGACGAACTGACGCAGCAGGGCAAGCTGCGCGGCCGCTTCGTCGCCGTCCGCCGCATCCAGCGCCCGGCACAGCCGCGCCAGCGCGTCGAGGCCGATGCCCGCCTCGAAGGCCGCCCGCACGAAGCACAGCCGTTGCAAGGCGGCGTCATCGAACAAGCCGTAGCCGCCTGGTGTGCACGCCACCGGGCGCAGCAATCCGCGCAGCAGGTAGTCGCGCACGATATGCACGCTCACCCCGGCATCAAGAGCCAGCCGGGACACCGTGTAGGCGTTCATTGAACACCTCCTTTTTCTCACCCGGCGCAGCAGGAAAGCTGCTTCACATCCTTGTTGAAGGTCTGCGCCGCGAGCTTCAACCCCTCGACCATCGTCAGGTAGGGGAACAACTGGTCGGCCAGTTCCTGCACCGTCATGCGGTTGCGAATGGCCAGAGCCGCCGTCTGGATCAGTTCACCCGCTTCCGGCGCGACCGCCTGTACGCCGATCAGCCGATGGCTGCCTTCCTCGATAACCAACTTGATGAAGCCGCGTGTGTCGAAGTTGGCGAGCGCACGCGGCACGTTGTCCAAGGTCAAGGTGCGGCTGTCGGTCTCGATCCCGTCGTGGTGGGCTTCCGCCTCGCTGTAGCCCACGGTCGCCACTTGCGGATCGGTGAACACCACGGCCGGCATTGCGGTCAGGTCGAGCGCCGCATCGCCGCCGGTCATGTTGATCGCGGCACGGGTGCCGGCCGCTGCCGCCACATAGACGAACTGCGGCTGGTCGGTGCAGTCGCCGGCCGCGTAGATGTTCGGGTTGCTCGTGCGCATGCCTTGGTCGATGGCGATGGCACCTTGCGCATTGACAGTGACCCCCGCTGCGTCCAGCGCGAGGCTGCGCGTGTTCGGTGTCCGACCGGTGGCAACCAGCAGTTTGTCGGCGCGCAATTCACCGTGCGTGGTGGTCAGCACGAATTCACCGTCCATATGGGCGACCTGGCTGGCTTGCGTGTGCTCCAGCACCTCGATGCCCTCGGCACGGAAAGCGGCTGTCACCGCCTCGCCGATGGCCGGGTCTTCACGGAAGAACAAGGTATTGCGCGCCAGGACCGTGACCTTGCTGCCCAGCCGGGCAAAGGCTTGCGCCAGCTCCAGCGCCACCACCGACGAGCCGATTACGGCAAGGCGTTCGGGAATGGTGTCGCTCGCCAGGGCCTCGGTGGAAGTCCAGTAGGGTGACTCTTTCAAGCCCGGAATCGGCGGGACCGCCGGGCTGGCACCCGTGGCGACCAGGCAGCGGTCGAACATCACGACGCGCTCGCCACCCTCGTTCAAACGGACGGTAAGGCTCTGGTCGTCCTTGAAGCGCGCCTCACCGTGCACAACGGTGATGGCCGGATTACCGCCCAGGATGCCTTCGTACTTGGCGTGCCGCAGTTCGTCGACGCGGGCCTGCTGCTGGGCCAGCAGCTTACTGCGGTCAATCGTAGGCACAGTTGCCGCAATACCGCCATCGAACGGGCTTTCCCGGCGCAGATGGGCGATGTGGGCGGCGCGGATCATGATCTTGGACGGCACACAGCCGACATTGACGCAGGTGCCGCCGATGGTGCCGCGCTCGATCAGCGTGACCTGCGCGCCTTGCTCGACGGCTTTCAGCGCCGCCGCCATCGCGGCTCCACCGCTGCCAATGACCGCTACCTGCACCGGGGGCTCGTTGCCACTGTGCTTTTCGGCGGCGGCCATCCATCCCCGCACCTTGTCGAGCAGTCCGACGCGGTTGTCCGCCAGTGGCGCATCGGCTAGCGTTGCCTTGTAGCCCAGTCCGGCCACGGCGGCAGTCAGCGCGTCCGGCGATGTGCCCGGCACGATGGCGAGTTGCGCTGTGCCCTTCGGATAGGACACCAGCGCCGACTGCACGCCTGGCACTTTTTCCAGCGCTTCCTTGACGTGCGCCGCGCACGAGTCGCAAGTCATGCCGGTGATTTTTAGATGGGTCATGCAACAGATCCTTTATCGTTTGTGGCGCCAGACAATGACGTCCGTTGTGCTGCGGTGCCGTTTTCAGTGACTCACTGCTTGACGCTGGACGGATAGCCCGCGTCTGCGGTTGCCTTGGTCAGCTTCTGCACGCTGGTCTTGGCATCGTCGAAGGTGACGACCGCTTGGCGTGTCTCGAAAGTCACGTCAACTTTGCTGACGCCTTCGACCTTGGAAATCGCCTTCTTGACAGTGATCGGGCAGGCGGAGCAGGTCATGCCCGGTACGGACAGCGTGACGGTCTGGGTGGCGGCCCAGACGGGGGCAACAACGGCGGCGAGGGCGAGGGAGGCAAACAGTTTCTTCATGGTGAACTCCGATCAGTAGAAAAATGGCATGACGTAGGGAAATCCGAGCGCGACCAGAACCAGCGCGGCCACGATCCAGAAAATGAGCTTGTAAGTAGCTCGCACTTGGGGAATCGCGCAGACCTCACCCGGTTTGCAGGCCGCTGCCTGCCGGTAGATGCGCCGCCAGGCGAAGAACAACGCCACCAGCGCCACGCCGATAAAGATGGGGCGATAGGGTTCCAACACCGCCAAGTTGCCGATCCAAGCGCCGCTGAACCCCAAGGCGATCAGAACCAACGGCCCGAGGCAGCAAGCCGAGGCGAGGATGGCGGCAAGCCCTCCAGTGAAGAGCGCGCCGCGCCCGGTTTTTGGTTCAGACATGCGCTTGTCCTTTCGAATTGAAATTGGATAGCGTAACCTTACTTCCGTACTCATGTACGGAGTCAAGCGATATGGAAAACAATTTGGAGAACCTGACCATTGGCGTTTTCGCCAAGGCGGCCGGGGTCAATGTGGAGACCATCCGTTTCTATCAGCGCAAGGGCTTGTTGCTGGAGCCTGACAAGCCCTATGGCAGCATCCGCCGCTATGGCGAGGCGGATGTAACGCGGGTGCGCTTCGTGAAATCAGCCCAGCGGCTGGGCTTCAGCCTGGATGAGATCGCCGAGCTGCTGCGGCTGGAGGATGGCACCCATTGCGAGGAAGCCAGCAGTCTGGCCGAGCACAAGCTCAAGGACGTGCGCGAGAAAATGGCTGACCTGGCGCGCATGGAGGCCGTGCTGTCTGAGTTGGTGTGCGCCTGCCATGCGCGAAGGGGGAACGTTTCCTGCCCGCTGATCGCGTCACTACAGGGTGGAGCAAGCTTGGCAGGTTCGGCTATGCCTTAGCGTGCTTTATTTTCCGTTTTCTGAGACGACCCCGAGATGGCGGAAACCGAGTACATGGTGCGGGCTTCCGGCTATTTGAAGGCGCTGGCGGACTTCCGCAACATTCCCTTGGCGACGGGGAAAAACGGCGTACCCGTCAAACTGGGTGATGTGGCGACCATCCAATTCGGACCGGAGATGCGCCGCGGTATTGCGGAACTCAATGGCGAAGGTGAGTCGGTGGGAGGCGTCATCATCCTGCGCTCAGGCAAGAACGCGCAGGACACCATTGCGGCCGTCAAGAGCCGACTGGAAGAGCTCAAAAAAAGCCTGCCCGCTGGTGTTGAGGTCGTACCCGTCTATGACCGGAGCCAGTTGATCGATCGTGCCATCGACAACCTGTCGCACAAGCTGCTTGAGGAGTTCATTGTCGTTGCGGTCGTTTGCGGCCTGTTCCTCTGGCATCTGCGTTCTGCCCTGGTTGCCATCGTCTCTCTGCCGCTGGGCATCATGATTGCCTTCATCGTGATGCGGTATCAGGGCGTCAATGCCAACATCATGTCCCTAGGGGGGATCGCCATTGCAATTGGTGCCATGGTCGATGCCGCCGTTGTCATGATCGAGAATGCGCACAAGCATATTGAAGAGTGGACGCATCGACATCCAGGGCAACCTTTGCAGGGGGAAACCCATTGGAGAGTCATTGGTGAGGCGGCCGCAGAGGTCGGACCAACGCTGTTTTTCTGCTTGCTGATCATTACCCTGTCGTTTATCCCGGTATTCACGCTGGAGGCGCAGGAGGGACGCTTATTCGGGCCATTGGCATTTACCAAGACCTATGCAATGGCTGGTGCCGCCGGATTATCCGTCACGCTGATTCCGATCCTGATGGGCTACATGATCCACGGGAAGATCCCTTCGGAGAACAGCAATCCGCTCAATCGCTGGCTGATTCGTTGCTATCGGCCGTTACTGGAAGCCGTCTTGCGACGGCCTAGGGCGACACTGGCAATTGCGGCGCTTGCGCTGTTGACGACCTTATGGCCGATCAGCCGTTTGGGCGGCGAGTTCTTGCCGCAGATGGATGAGGGGGATCTACTCTATATGCCGTCTGCCTTGCCAGGCTTGTCCGCATCCAAAGCTGCCGAACTGCTGCAACAGACCGATCGCCTGATCAAGACGGTTCCGGAAGTCGCCAGTGTTTTCGGCAAAGCCGGCCGTGCCGAGAGTGCGACCGATCCCGCCCCCTTGGAGATGTTCGAGACGACCATTCAATTCAAGCCGCGTGATCAATGGCGCCCCGGCATGACGCCGGCGAAGTTGGTGAATGAACTTGACCGGGTCGTCAAAGTGCCTGGCCTGTCAAATATCTGGGTGCCGCCCATTCGTAACCGGCTAGACATGCTGGCTACCGGGATAAAAAGCCCGATTGGCGTCAAAGTGTCAGGCACCAGCCTGGCCGATATCGACAAGACGGCGCAAGAAATTGAACAGGTTGCCAAAGCAGTACCGGGCGTCAGCTCCGCGCTCGCCGAACGTCTCAGTGGCGGACGTTACGTGGATGTCGATATCGACCGGCTGACCGCCGCCAACTACGGTCTCAACATCGCTGATGTCCAGAGCATCGTCTCGTCGGCCATCGGTGGGGAGAACGTCGGTGAGACGATTGAGGGACTGGCGCGTTATCCGATCAGCGTTCGTTACCCGAGAGAGACTCGGGACTCGCTAGAGCGCCTGCGCGATCTACCGATTCTGACCGGCGGCGGCCAGCAGATCACCTTGGGAACTGTTGCCACGCTGAAGATCAGCGATGGTCCACCCATGCTCAAAAGTGAGAATGCGCGGCCCAGCGGCTGGATCTATGTCGATGTCCGGGAGCGGGATCTGTCATCTGTGGTCGCCGACTTGCGCACTGCGGTCAGTTCCAAGGTAAAGCTGATGCCCGGGTTGAGCATTGCCTACTCGGGACAATTCGAATACCTGGAGCGAGCAAATGCACGTTTGAAGCTGGTGGTGCCGGCAACGCTAATGATCATCTTCGTGCTGCTCTATTTGACGTTCCGGCGCTTCGATGAGGCAGCATTGATCATGGCCTCACTGCCATTTGCCTTGGTCGGCGGCATCTGGTTCCTCTATGTTCAAGGCTACAACCTCTCGGTTGCCACCGGTGTCGGGTTCATCGCTCTGGCTGGCGTGTCCGCTGAATTCGGCGTAGTCATGCTGTTGTACCTGAAACAGGCGGTCTCTGTCCGTGAACAACAGGTAGGTGCTATCTCAGTCCCCGTACTGGAGGATGCAATCCGCGAAGGTGCCGTGCTCAGGGTCCGCCCAAAGGCGATGACCGTGGCCGTCATCCTGGCGGGCCTGATCCCAATTCTGTGGGGAAGCGGCGCCGGCTCCGAAGTCATGAGCCGGATTGCAGCGCCGATGGTCGGCGGCATGATTACCGCTCCATTGCTTTCGATGTTCGTCATTCCGGCCGCGTATCGTTTGATGCGTGGTCGTCAACCCAAAGCCAATCCGGCTTAATTTATCCTCAATGTGAAAGGAAGTTGATATGAAGAACTTGATGTACGCCATGCTTTTTACCGCATCGCTGGGCAGCAGCGCGCCCGTATTTTCCGCAGACATGCAAGGCATGAAGATGGGCCAAGCCGATGCTGGCGAAATGATTTCTCATGGGACCGGTGTCATCAAGAGCCTCGACCAGAAGCAAAAAACCGTTACCTTGGCACATCAACCCATCAAAGAACTAAACTGGCCGGCAATGACCATGGGCTTCAAAGTATCGGATGAGAAAATGCTACAAGGCCTCAAAGTCGGAGACCAGGTGACATTCGAATTGAAGGGGAGTGGAGCCGCGCCCGTCGTGACGGGAATTCGTCCTGCCAAATAAGCCTGGCACCGTCCGTGCTTACACGTTCCTAATGCGACACGGACGGTAGGACGTGAGCAAGGCATCCATAAGGTCGAAAAGGTAACCAATCATCTATGAAATATGAATGATGGATGATTTCTTAATTACTTTTTCGCTTATGTATGAACATTTGCTTTATCTCGGCTGGCTCCCTAATTAAGGAGATGTAAATGGATCGTAGAAGTCTCTTGGCCGGCCTGGCGCTGACCGGATTGGCAAGCCAGGCATGGAGTGCATCGGGGAATGAGGCCGTCACGTCATCAGATGAATGGCGTCTGATCGATCAGTTTGCGGAAAGCTTGTCAGCCCACGATATCGATGCCTTTTCCGCCTTGTTTTCGGAAACCTACATCAATCATCAAATGAGCGCCGCGGCACCGCTGCCAACGGGAATGCCGCACAAGCAAATCACCGTCGGCATATTTTCTGCCCGCCTGAAGGGCTTGCCTGACCTCAAGGTGAGCGTCGAAGCAAAGGTCGTCACGCGCGACATGATTGCTGCCAGTTTCGTCTATGAAGGAACGCACACGCAGACCTATTTAAGCGTGCCGGCAACCGGCAAAAGATTGCGCTTCACATCGTGCGACATCTTTCGGGTAGCTGATGGGAAATTTGCCGAACATTGGGGCATGGGCGACATCGCCGGCGTAATGGCGCAGCTCAGGTCTTGATGAAAGCTACCTAGCGGCTTGCCCCTAATTGCTGCGCAGTGGGTGATCAGCCAGTAGGCAGTGCGTTTCCCTTGATTGGAGAACATCTTGCTCATCGGTGCAGTTCAAGTCGCTTTACGGCGCCCCTATACCTTCGTCGTCATGGCGTTGATGCTGCTCGTGGTCGGGCCAATCGTGGCCACACGTACCCCGACAGATATCTTTCCTGACATCCGTATGCCGGTCATTGCCGTGGCCTGGCAGTACACCGGGCTGTCGACCGACCAGATGACGGGGCGCATCTCGACCCTGTTCCAGCGCGTGCTGTCGACAACCGTCAATGACATCGAGCATATCGAGGCCAACACCTACCCCGGCACCAGCATTATCAAGATCTTCTTCCAGCCGGGCGTCAACATCGCCGTGGCCAATGCCCAGGTCACTGCCGTCTCTCAGACCATGCTGCGTCAGATGCCGGCCGGTACCACTCCACCTCTGATCTTGAACTACAACGCCGCGACCGTTCCTATCTTGCAGCTGGCGTTGTCGGGCAGAGGATTGTCCGAACAACAGTTGTTCGACGTTGGCATGAACATCGTGCGCACGCCGTTGACCACTGTGGCAGGAGCGGCGATCCCCCTGCCCTACGGCGGCAAGCAGCGACAGGTGCAGGTCGATGTCAATCCGGCCGCGCTGCAAGCGCGTGGACTGTCTTCGCAGGACGTCGCCAATGCCCTGGCGGCGCAGAACGTGCTCATTCCGGTCGGCACGCAAAAGATCGACAGCCTGGAATACACCATCCAGGTCAACAGCGCTCCATCGGCTATCGATGAGCTCGGGCGTCTGCCGATCCGGGTCGTCAATGGCACGACCGTCTACTTGCGCGACGTCGCCGACGTCCATGATGGCAATGCTCCACAGACCAACATCGTGCACGTCGATGGCGGCCGCTCGGTACTGATGACCGTTCTCAAGAATGGATCAGCCTCGACGGTGGCGATCGTCGACGGCGTACGCGCCAGATTGGCCACGCTCAAAGCGTCCCTTCCGGCGTCTCTGAATGTGCTGCCCATCAACGACCAGTCGGTGTTCGTACGCGCTGCCATCAAGGGGGTGGCAGTTGAGGGGGCAATCGCGGCGGTGCTCACCAGCGTCATGATTCTGCTGTTCCTTGGCAGCTGGCGTTCGACCATCATCATTGCGGTCTCCATTCCACTGTCCATCCTGGACGCCATCATCGCCCTGGCTGCCACGGGTGAGACGCTCAACCTGATGACGCTGGGCGGGCTGGCCCTGGCGGTAGGCATCCTGGTGGACGACGCCACCGTGACCATCGAGAACATCAACTGGCATCTTGAGCATGGCAAGGATGTGGAGACCGCCATCATGGATGGTGCACGCCAGATCGTCACACCTGCCTTCGTTTCGTTGCTGTGCATCTGCATCGTGTTCATCCCGATGTTCTTCCTGGAAGGCGTATCGCGTTTCCTGTTTGTTCCCATGGCCGAGGCGGTCATCTTCGCCATGGTCTGCTCTTTTGTCCTGTCGCGCACGCTGGTGCCGACCATGGCCAACCACCTGCTGCGCGCCCATGCTCCGGAAGAGCATCAGAAAGCGCCGTCAAAGAACCCACTGGTGCTTTTCCAGCGCAGTTTCGAGGCGCGCTTCGAGCGCTTGCGCCAGGCATATCGCCAGATCCTGGTGCGCGCGGTGGCCAATCGCACCCGCTTCATCGCCGGCTTCCTGGCCGTGGTGGCGCTGTCATTCCTGCTGGTACCGTTCATCGGCAGCAACTTCTTCCCTGCGGTCGATTCGGGCCAGATCCTGATGCATGTGCGTCTCCCGGTCGGTACCCGGGTGGAAGAAACGGCGGCACGTTTCGGCCATATCGAGCAGGCCGTACGCCGCCTCATCCCGGCGCGGGAAATCGCCACCATGGTCGACAATATCGGTCTGCCCATCAGCAGCATCAACCTCACCTACAACAATACCGGGGTCATGGGCTCGCAGGATGGCGACTTCCAGATTGCCCTGCGCGAAGGGCATCGCCCGACTGCCGAGTACGTCAGACAATTGCGAGAAGTCCTGCCAAGGGAATTCCCGGACGCCACATTTTCCTTCCCGCCCGCCGACATCGTGAGCCAGATCCTCAACTTCGGCGCACCCGCGCCTATCGACGTCCAGGTGCGCGGCAATGCGATTGAAGCCAACTATGCCTACGCCCAGCAGTTGCTCAAGCGCATCCGCGCCGTGCCGGGTGTGGCCGATGCCCGTATCCAGCAATCCAATAAGGCACCGGTGATCAATGTCAACCTGGATCGGACCCAGGCGCAGTTGCTCGGCATGACCACGCGCGACGTGACCAGCAACATGGTGGTCAACCTGGCCGGCAGCAGCCAGGTGGCTCCGACTTTCTGGCTCAACCCGGCCAACGGCGTGAGCTATCCGATCGTGATGCAGACGCCGCAGTACCAATTGGATTCGCTTGCATCGCTGTCCAACCTGCCGGTTGGCACGCCGGGCCAGCCGGGCCTCACTACCGTGGGCGGCATCGCCAGCCTGGAACGCAGCAACGGCAGCGCACTCATCAGCCAGTATGACGTGCAGACCATGGTGCAGATCCATGCCACTACGCAAGGACGCGATCTTGGCGCCGTGGCGGCCGACATCCGCAGAATTCTCAGTGAGACCAGTGCCGATGTTCCCAAGGGGTCGTCAGTACAGATGCTGGGCCAGGTACGTACCATGGAGCGAGCCTTCTCGGGGCTGATGTTCGGCCTGCTTGGTGCAGTGGCACTGATCTACATGCTGATCGTGATCAACTTCCAGTCATGGCTGGATCCGGCCGTGATCGTCTCGGCGCTGCCAGCGGCGTTGGCGGGCATCGTCTGGATGCTGTTTGCCACTCATACCACGCTGTCGGTACCGGCGCTGACGGGCGCCATCATGTGCATGGGGGTGGCCACCGCCAACAGCGTGCTGGTCATCAGCTTTGCCCGCGAACGGCTGGAAGTGCTGGGCGATGCCACCGCAGCAGCCATGGAAGCCGGCTACGTGCGTTTTCGTCCGGTGCTCATGACGGCGTTGGCCATGATCATCGGCATGCTGCCCATGGCGCTGGGCCTGGGCGAAGGCGGCGAGCAGAACGCTCCGCTGGGCCGAGCCGTGATCGGCGGACTGGTGTTTGCAACTATCGCCACCCTGGTATTCGTCCCCGTAGTCTTCAGCCTGGTGCACCGGCATTACCGGGCAGCAGCGCCTACTCCTTCGCTCACCCTTTCCGGAGCTTCCTACCATGCAAGCTGAATCCACTTCGACAGGCGGCCAACGGCTTCTGGTCACGGGCTTGCTGTGCGCGGCGGCGGCTATCGTCGCCACCGGCCTGGTCAGCCGCCACCTGCAGGCACAGCAGCTCGACAAAGATGCCGCAACGGGCAGCATCCCGACCGTCGCCCTGGTGCAACCGTCCAATGTCGCCGGCATCGCCATCGAACTGCCGGCACGTATCGAACCGTGGGCACAGGCACCGATCTATGCCCGCGTCCCTGGCTATCTCAAGGACTGGGTGGCCGACATCGGCGCGACGGTCAAGGCCGGTCAGTTACTGGCGAACATCGAGACACCGGACCTCGACCAGCAACTGTTGCAAGCCAAGGCCGAGCTGGCCAGCGCGCGTAGCAATGTGGAACTGGCGGCCAGCACGGCGCAGCGCTGGCAGGCGCTGCTGAAGTCGGACTCGGTATCTCGCCAGGAAGCGGATGAAAAGAGCGGCGACCTGGCGGCCAAACAGGCCGCCGTCAACGCCATGCGGGCCAATGTGGAGCGCATTAGTGCGCTGAAACGCTACACACGCCTGACCGCGCCCTTCGACGGTATCGTCACGGCACGCAACACTGATGTTGGAGCGCTGATCAGTGTGGGTGGCGGGCCCGGTTCGGAGCTGTTCGTGGTGTCGGACATCCACCGCCTCAGAATCTACGTCAACGTGCCACAGCGCCAGGCAGCGCAGTTCAGCCCCGGGGTGCAGGCCCAACTGACACTGCCTGATCAGCCCGGCGCGGTGTTTACCGCCGTGGTGCGATCCAGTGCAGGCGCCATCGCCAGCGCCTCCGGTACCATGCTGGTTCAGCTAAGTGTCGACAACCCGGCTGGCAAGCTGTTGCCAGGCGCCTACGCCACCTTGCGCCTGGCGGCCGCCCCCAACGCCGACAATGCAGGTGTATTGAGCGTGCCGCCGGGGGCGCTGATCCTGGGACGTAACGGCCCGCAGATCGCTCTGCTTGGCGAGCAGGGCAAGGTCAGCCTGCAGAAGGTCAGTATCGTGCGCGACATGGGGAGTGCGATCGAACTGGCCGGCATCGCACCCGGTGCACGCATCATCAACAGCCCGCCCGACGGCTTGGCCGATGGCGATCGGGTACGCGTAGCCACGAGGGACGATGCGGCAAAGGCACCCCGATGAAGCGCCCTTCCCTCTACGCCGGCTGGCTGGCAACCGTCCTGCTGGCCGGTTGCGCACAGGTGACGCCGACCAGCCTGCCTGAGGTCCCGGTGGCGTCTTCCTTCAAGGAGGGGCCGCAGACCACGCCTACCGCGGTCCCGCTGGCCGGTCCCTGGTGGCAGGTTTACGGCGATGCCGAGCTAGACCGGCTGGAACAGCAGTTGCTTCGCAACAGTCCCGATCTGGCCAGCGCCATGGCACGTTATCGCCAGGCCAGGGCCGCCACCGATGCCGCGCGCGCAGCGCAGTCCCCAACCGTTGGGGCCAGTGCCAACGTGCAGCGTGACCGGCAGTCGGCCTTGCGCCCCCTGCGCGGCGCCGGCTCTCCTGACGAATACAACAGTGGCACGCTGGGTCTGGATTTCTCTTACGAAGTTGACCTCTGGGGCCGCATTGCGCGCCAGGTCGATGCCGGCGTGGCAAGCCAATATGCGGCCGGAGCCGATCTCGCCTGGGCGCGCCTGTCGCTACAGACACAGCTGGCAGATACCCTCTTCGCCTTGCGCGAGCTGGATGACGAGGTGCAGCTCATCAGCGAAACCGCCTCCGCCTATGGCGATGCGCTGGCGCTGATCGAACGCCGGCATGGACAGGGGATTGCCTCTGGCCTGGATCTGGCGCGTAGCAAGAACCAGTTGGAAGCCACCCGTTCGCAGTTGCAACAGTCGCAGGCCCAGCGGGCTGTTCTGGAGCATGCCATTGCCGCACTGGTCGGCGAGAGTGCCTCATCGTTTTCTATTCCCTCTCATCCGCAGCGCCAGGCACCGGGCGTACCCGACATCCCCACCGGTGTCCCGTCGACGCTGTTGCAGCGCCGGGCCGATATCGTCGCCGCCCAAATGCGGGTGGTTGCGGCCGGCGCCACCGTAGGCGCTGCCAAGACCGCCTTCTTCCCTTCTCTGGTGCTCGGTGGACAAGCTGGCTGGCAAAGCAGCGACCTCGCGCGTTTCGCCCAGATGCCCAACCTGTACTGGGCCATCGGCCCCAGCCTGGCGATGAGCCTGTTCGACGGCGGCCGTCGTCGCGCCCAGCTGGCGCAGGCCCAAGCGGCGCTTGATGAAGCTGGCGAGCGCTACCGCAGCACCGTACTGAGCGCCTTCGTCCAGGTCGAGGACCAACTGGCACTACTTGCCCGGTATGGTGCGGCGGCGCAGGCGGAGAAGCTCGCCGGCGACGCTGCCGGCGATGCCTTGCATCATGCAGGCATCCGTTATCGGCAAGGCGCGGCGAGCTATCTGGAAGTGGTGACTGCACAGACCGCACACCTGGAGTCACGGCGCAGCGAGTTGCAGATGGAATCGCGCCAGTTACGGGCCTCGGTGCAATTGGTCCGAGCGCTGGGAGGCGGTTGGCAGGCCGAAAGCGAGAGGGAGACGAGCCCCGGATCCTGAAAATCTTGCTATCTCTCTGCCCGCCGTCGCCTTGCCCGCCCCTGAACCTTACAAGCGCTCTATCATGAGACGACCGGCGATTCCTGCTGGATCAACATTGTTCGCCATCCTGCTGGACCTGCTGTCGGCGCTACCGCATGGATGCAAACTCAGGGAGATTTGATGAAGTCGACAAATGCACGGAGCGGCGACGGCATGTGCTGGCGACTCGCATAATAAAGAAAGGGGCCTGAGAAATGTTGCCACCAGTCCGCCAGCAGCGGGACGAGGGCGCCTCGCTCGATGGCAGGCCGCAAAAACTCCTCGAAGGTATAGATCACCCCCAAACCAGCAATGGCCGCGCTGACCTCCAGTTCGGTCGTCGAGGCAATGAGTGGCCCCTCCGGATTGATGCGCACGACCTCCCCTCCCCGCTCAAACTCCCAGCTGAGCATGCTGCCACTCAAGAACCGATGACGCAGACAAGCATGCCGGGTGAGCTCACGAGGGTCCTCTGGCGTCCCGCATCGGAGCAGATAAGCGGGTGACGCCGCCAACACGAAATGTTGGGTGCGCGGCCCGATGGGCACCGCAATCATGTCACGTTCGATGCGCTCGTCGTAACGGATGCCGGCATCGAACCCTTTTCCGAGTACATCAACGAAACTATCGTCCGCAGCGACTTCCAGCGTGACGCCGGGATGTGCCGCCAGGAAGCGATTTGCGATAGGCGGCAAGATCTCGCGCGCGACGATGGTCGGAACGTTGAGTCGCAGTATTCCCCTGGGCGCATCCGTGACCGCGCTGATCACATCGACCGCTTCAGCGATGTCCTTGAAGGCAGGCAGCAACTTGCCCAAGAGTCGCTCGCCGGCCTCGGTAAGACTGACACTCCTGGTATTGCGATGGAGCAGCCTTACCCCGAGCTGCGCCTCCAGTCGTTTCAATGCGGCACTCAGCGCCGACGGAGATGCATTGCGCTGGCTGGCCGCCCCCCGGAAGCTTCGCGCCCGGGCCACCGCCACGAAGACCTCAAGATCGGAAAGATTGGGTTCGTTCATTGTTCATTTCTCCGTACACCCCGTGCTCGGGGAAGCGGATTGTCGCATGAATGAAAGTGCTGCATAGTAACTGGGCCTTAACGCCAACATCGTGCAATACACAGTCAAAGAGAGAAGATTTCCACATGAAAAGACGGCAACTCGGAATCAGCGGCCCTCGCGTTTCTGCCCTCGGACTCGGCTGCATGGGCATGTCCGGGATGTATGGTCCTGCGGATCGGGCGGAGAGCATCGCTACCATCCACGCCGCAGTGGAAAGCGGCGTCACCCTGCTCGATACCGGGGACTTCTATGGCATGGGGCACAACGAGATGCTGATCGCAGAGGCAATCCAGGGCGTTGCCCGCGATAAACTGGTGCTGAGCGTGAAATTCGGTGCGATGCGCGATCCCTCCGGCCGATGGGGACCTTATGATGCCCGCCCGGCTGCGGTCAAGAATTTCCTTGCCTACTCGTTGCAGCGGCTGGGCGTGGACTACATCGATATCTATCGTCCTGCCCGCCTGGATCCGACAGTGCCGATCGAAGACACGATCGGCGCCATCGCCGATATGGTCAAGGCTGGCCATGTCGGGCACATCGGGCTTTCAGAAGTGGGCGCGCAGACGATCCGCAGAGCCGCCGCGGTGCATCCCATCAGCGATCTTCAAATTGAATATTCGCTGGTCTCGCGCGGGATCGAAGACTCCATCCTGGCCAGTTGCCGAGAGCTTGGCATCGGCATTACCGCTTACGGAGTGCTGTCGCGCGGTCTGATCAGCGGCCACTGGACAGCTACCGCCGGCCCCACCGACTTCCGCTCGCATAGCCCGCGCTTCCAGCCCGGCAACCTGGAACACAATCTCGGCCTGGTGGAAACGCTCAGAGCCATCGCCGTATCGAAGGGCGTGAGCGTTGCCCAGTTGGCGATCGCATGGGTCTCGGCGCAAGGTGAGGATATCGTCCCGCTGGTCGGAGCGCGTCGACGTGATCGTCTTGCGGAGGCGCTCGGCGCAGTGGAAGTGGTCTTGAACACCGGAGACCTGGCACTGATCGAACGCAGCATTCCCAAGGGTGTAGCAAAGGGGGAACGCTACGCGGCGCAACAGATGACCCACCTTGATAGCGAGAGAAAACCGGGCGGCTGACCCTTGGCTGATGAGCCTGCTCTAGCTGATGGGATGGCGCGCGCCAGACCAGCGCTTGTATTCTGCTGGGGTTTTTCCGGTCAACTGGATGAAGGCGCGCCGGAAGGAGCTCTCGTCCTTGTAGCCGCATTTCTGGGCAACCTGCTTCACGCTCGTCCCTGGCACATCCAGCAATACGCAAGCGGTTTCTATGCGCACGCGGGTGATGAATTCCTTGGGCGATTCATCGGTGATGCCCTTTATCCGGCGATGCAAGGTTCGCTCGCTCAGGTTCAGAGCCACGGCCAGTTCGGTCGCACTCAACCCGGGATTGGAATGGCGGACGATCTGCTCGGCTTGTAGCAGCAGAGGATCCGTCGCGTTGATGAAACCACGCGGCGCATAGATGAGCTGCGGCAGTGACACGCTGTCAGCCACGGAGATATCGGCAGCCAGTTTGGCGACCTCGGGTCCTGCAAGGCATTTGATGACATGCAAAGCAAGATCAATCCAGGACAAGGGACCACCGGTGGTGATGATGCCGTCTTGCTCTTCGACGGCTGTCCCCCACACCGGATGCGCCTTCGGAAATCGCTGTTTGAAGGTCTGATGCAACCACCACGTGGTGGTACAGCGCCGTCCGTCCAGCACACCTGCCTGGCCCAGCACGAAGGTCCCCGCACAGGCGGCACCAATGAGCAGACCTTCCCGCTGGCGCTGGTTGAACCACTCTGCAGCATGCCTGACCGAATCGGAGTCCGGTGGAAGGCCGTCCGGCCCGAGCGCCATACCGGCGATCAGCGCGGCGTCGCAGGACCTTGCCTCGTCAAGCGCGCCGTCGACCGCAATGCGTCGGCCTTGAGGATCCCGCAAGTCCTGGCCCCCGGCACTCAGAATCACGGTGTCGAAATGGGGAAGGCTCGCCCCGCCATCTCCCGCCGGTTGTGGTAGCGGCACGGCATCCGGTGGCCGACGCAACGCCTGGCTGGTGATCCAGAATAAATCCACCAAGCCAGTAATCGAGGACAAAAGACTCCCTTCCACCGCCACGATCGCGATCAACATGACCGTCCCTGTTCCGAAAATGATGAGTTGGCGAATTCTGCACGAAATATGGCTGGTTAGCCATCTTACGCTGCAAACGTCAACTTTATAGACTGTGCCTACCCTATCTAACCAAGGAGCCCATCGTGCGATTCCGTTTCAACTATCTGCGTTTTCTTACCTCTGCCTTGAGCCTCGGCATGATCATGAGCAGTCATTCCGCTGCGGCAGCCACACCGACACCTGCACCCGCCATCCGTAACATCGTGCTGGTGCACGGTGCACTCACCGACGGCTCCAGTTGGTCACCTCTTGTCCTCAAGCTGCAGGCGATGGGGTATCACGTGAGCGCCGTTCAAAATCCCTTGAGTTCACTGGCCGATGATGTCAAGGCGACCGAGCGCGTATTGCGTCGGCAGGATGGAAATGTCCTGCTGGTAGGCCATTCCTGGGGCGGTGCGGTCATCAGCCAGGCCGGCAATGCAGGCAATGTCAAGGGACTGGTCTATCTTTCGGCACTCGCACCTGACAGTGGTGAATCGGTGCACGACTTGATGACGGCAATCAACGCCCCGATGAACGGCTTGTCACCGGATCAGGACGGGATGATCTGGATGGATGATCCGGCCAAGTTCCATCAATTCATGGCCGCAGACGTCTCCATGACGAAGGTCAAGGAACTGGTGGCAGCCCAGCAGCCCATCGCGGCAAGCACGCTGGATGAGAAGGTCGAGCATGCGGCCTGGAGAGACAAGCCGACCTGGTACCTGAAGGCAGACGACGATCAGGCGCTTCCGGCGGCGGTACAACAAACCATCGCACAGAGAATGGGTGCCCATCTCGTGTCGGTCCGCTCCAGCCATATGTCCTATCTTTCGCACACGGACGCGGTGGCCAAGCTCATTGATCAGGCTGCCAGGGAATCGGCGAGGTAAAAGGTAAGCTGCTTGGGGATCGCTGGTACGCAGTCTTGCCGGATTGGAGCTCTGCGCCCGCCTGGCAACACCATCGACTCCCCATCAGCTGCCTGAGCAAACAACCCTCCTCTGCGCACTCTCCCGGAAGCTGCTCCATGGACCGCTACACCCGACCTGCCGTGCTGCTGCACTGGCTCATTGCCCTGCTGATCATCTCCGCCTTCGGGCTGGGTCTGACCATGGTCGATATCCCTGGCCTGACGCCGACCAAGCTGAAGTATTTTTCCTGGCACAAGTGGCTGGGCGTCACCGTGCTGGCGCTGGTCTGCGTGCGCCTGCTGTGGCGCCTCACCCACCAGGCACCCGCTTATCCGGCCCACATGCCTGGCTGGCAGCAGTCGGCCGCGCACGGCCTGCATTTGGCCCTGTATGCACTGATGTTCGCCATCCCGGTCTCGGGCTACTTCTACAGCCTCGCTGCCGGCGTGCCGGTCGTCTATCTCGGCGTGGTGCCACTGCCGGTGCTGATGGCAGCCAACCCCGATCTCAAGCATTTGCTCCGGACTACGCACTACTGGCTCAACATGAGCTTGCTGGCAGCCTTTTCGCTACACGTGCTGGCTGCGCTCAAGCACCAATTCATTGATCGCGACAATATCCTCAAACGCATGCTGCCCTGAGCCACTTAGAGGCAGTCACTACACACGATCATTCATATTGCTGATTTTTTTGGAATCCGACATGACTTCTTTCCCTTTCTTCCCGCGCTCCCTGCTGGCCCTGGCGGCTGCTGCCGTCACCCTCTCCGCACAAGCGGCCCCGCTAAAGGTCGATGCCGCCAAGAGCACCGTCACCGCCACCTTCAAGCAACTGAACGTGCCGGTCGATGCCAGGTTTGTCAAGTTCAACGCCGCCATCGACTTCGACGCCGCCAAGCCGGAACAAGGCAAGGCCACGGTGGACATCGACGTCACCAGTTTCGACCTGGGAGAGGCCGAGTACAACAAGGAAGTGCAGAAAAAGGAGTGGTTCAACGCTGCCCAATTTCCCAAGGCCAGCTTCGTGGCTGGCAGCATCAAGGCCGCTGGCACCGGCAAGTATGACGTGGCCGGCAAGCTGACCATCAAAGGCAAGACCACCGATGTGAGCTTTCCTCTGACGGTCAAGAAGGACGGCAGCACCCAGGTCTTCGACGGTGCCCTGCCCATCAAGCGGTTGACCTACAGCGTCGGCGAAGGCGAATGGAAAGATACCAGCATGGTGGCCGATGACGTGACGATCAAGTTCCACATCGTCACCCAGTAACAGGCCCGCTTCGTCCGCAACGGCATCCCGTTTCACACGATCTCGCACTGCCGCCGGGCAGTGTCTTGTCCTGACTTCTCTCACATCAACGAAAGCGCATCATGAAACTGATCCACGTCTTGCTCGCCCTGGGCGTCTCTGCCTCCGCCCTGTCGGCCAATGCCGCCGACACCTACACCGTCGACCCGAACCACACCTATCCCAGCTTTGAGGCGGACCACATGGGTGTGTCCGTCTGGCGCGGCAAATTCGACAAGACCAGTGGATCCGTGACCCTGGACCGCAGCGCCAAGACCGGTGCCGTGGACATCGTGATCGACACCGCCTCCATCGACTTCGGCATGAGCAAGCTCAATGAGCATGCCAAAAGTGCCGAGATGTTCGACGTCGCCAAGTACCCCACCGCCCAATACAAGGGCAATATCCAGTTCGACGGCGATAAGCCATCCGCCGTCGAAGGCAAGTTGACGCTGCACGGCGTGACCAAGCCGGTCACCCTGACGTTGAACAAGTTCACCTGCATTCAACATCCCGCGCTGAAACGCGAGGTGTGCGGCGCTGACGCGTCGGCCAGCTTCAATCGGGCCGACTTCGGTATTGACTATGGCGCCAAGTATGGTTTCTCGACGGAGACCAGACTGGCAATCCAGGTGGAAGCAATCAAGACCAATTGAACTCGCAGTCTTCACCCGTCGGATGGCCTTTCTGGTGGACGGGGTGCGAGAAAATGCAGTCATTCCCTCACTGCGTTTCACGATCCATTAATCATCGCCATGTCGCGTTCGGCATGGTCGGTGAGGAAGGGACCCAGAAAATCGACAAACGCGGCCGCAGCCGGTGTGAGAGATCGGGTTGATGGCAGGTAAAGCGACATCTCGCGGATCACTTCGGGCTCTTCGATGCGCCGCATGATCAGCCCGAATGCATGCGCCAATACGCCGACGTAGGCCGGACACAAGGTCACCGCCAGATCCGCTGCCGCCAGCCCGAGAGCCGTGGAGAGGTGGGTGACCGTGTGGCTGGGCATGAAGTGCTGATCAGGTGGCAAGGCGTTGAGTGCCTTGGCCACATGGGTGGCGTAATCATGACTGGCCACCACGCTCGGATATTTTGCCAGCACATTCCAGGTGATTTTCTTTCGCCGGGCCAGGGGATTGCTGGCGGTACACCACAATACCCAGGGCGTCTCATACAGGCCGATCCGGCGCACGCCTTCTCCAGTGGTCCGATCAGGGCCGACCGCTATATCGACGTGATCGCTCTCTACCGCATCCACCAGATCTTCAACCGCACAATCCACCAGCCTGACCTGCACTCTCGGCTTGACTTTGCGATACGCGGCCATGGCGTGCGGCATGAGCGCGCTGGCCACGAACAGCGGTGCGGCTACGCGCACTACTCCGGTGGTCTTGTTCTTGAGGTCCTGCGCGGTCTGCGTGGCCTGGTTCAGCTCGCGAAGCACCCGTTCGGCCGCCGGACGAAAGTCGCGCCCTGGCTTGGAAAGTGCCACTCGCCGGGTGGTCCGATCAAACAAGGGGAATCCCAGTTCCTCCTCCATCTCCTTGATCACCAGGCTTACCGCACCGGGTGTGAGGTGCAGGCGCTTGGCGGCGAGGTTGAAGCTTTCCGTATCGGCGACCGTGAGGAAGGCACGCAACTGCTTGAGGGTGAGGTTCATCGTATTCCAGAAAATATTAATGACGCCGATTATTGAGATAAATCAAATAATAAGCGAAAAGAGCTCGATCGTTGAAGTCCTGGCTGCTCACTGATATCCAAGCCAACAAGCCAACTGGGGTTGCTCATTGAAGCCAATAAGCATTCAATGATCAGCCTGCCGACTACCGGTTGCTTGATGGAAGCATCCGGGAAAGGCTTCCATCTCTAAGAACGAATTGATGGTAGAGAGCTGCGCCTACATGCGTGCCGCATGAACCAGCTTGGCAGCAGCAACGATGGGAGACAGACGCGTACGGAGCGGTTTCGGCGCTGGATCGATCAGACGCGGCCGCCAGGACAAGCACTAGAGGCGTGGTAGCAGTCGCTCTACCTGTTGCCTGTGGTAGGGATCGTCGGAATCGATATAGCGCGATGCCGACGCCACGTTCTTCCATCCCACGTATTCCATCAGGGCGCGCAGCTCCCACCCGTTGGCGCTGGCCCATGAAGCGAATCCACGGCGCAACGAGTGCGAGCTGTACGCCCGGGCATTGGTCACGCCAGCCTGCTGCAGGATACGCCGCAGCATCGGGATGACGCTGCCGGGACTCACCGGATCCGGGCTGATCCGCCCCCAACGGTCAATGCCACGGATCACCGGGCCACTGGAGAGGCCACTGACCGCCAACCAGTCCAGGTAGGCCGCCATCGGGCACAGCCGCGACAGCGCCGGCGTCCGGTAGGTGCTGCCCTTGAGGCTGCGGTCGGTCTTGGTGCGCGGCAGGTGGATGGTCATGCCCTCCCCGGCCACCACCTCGATACGGCCGATCTCCAGGCGGATCAGTTCATCGCTGCGAAAGCCCCGCCAAAACCCGATCAGCAACAGGCATTGATCGCGCGTGTGGCGCAGCAGATCGGCATAACGTTGTTGTTGGCGAGCCTGCTCGCGCTGCTCTTCAAGCCATTGAATCGCCTGCGCCAGTACCTCCAGCTGCAACGGCTTGGCTTGTTTTTCCTGTGTCGGATGCAATTCCCTGATACCGCGCAACACCTTGCGCACGATAGGCGCCTTGGTCGGATCGGGAAAGCCCTGTTCCACATGCCATTGCCCCAATCCCGACAAACGCTGGCGCAGGGTGCTGTGGGCGAGCACGGCAGCGTGGTCGGCCAGGTAACGGGCCACGCTGTCAGCCGTCGCTGGCAGATAGCCGCCCCACTCCACTTCGAAATGGTTCACGGCTGCGCGATAGCTGCGCCGGGTGTTGTCGCGGGTGGCCGCGTGGATGTAGGTGTCGATCGGATTCATGGACGGATCGTTTTGCGCTGGCGCCGGAGCGGCAATTCATTACAGCTGCACGGACAAATTTCACCGGGCGCGGTACGCTGACATGCGATAAGCATTGATTATCTCATATTAAATTGATGATTTTATTCTCAATATATTGATTGTATTTATTATGTTATTACGTATTATGTAATACGTTATCAAATACCAGATGAGCACGCCATGGCACGCACCGGCCTATACAAGTCAGAAGTCAAGATAGCCCGCGACTCACTGCTGGCACAGGGCAAGCATCCTTCCGTGGATGCCGTTCGCATCGCGCTCGGCAATACCGGCTCCAAGAGCACGATTCACAAGTATCTGAAGGAGCTGGAGCAGGAAGACGGCGGCATCGATGCGCATAAGCCCTCCATCAGCGATGCCCTGCAAGACCTGGTCGCGCGGCTGGCCGCCGGACTTCAACACGAGGCCGATGCCCGCATCGAGGCTGCACAGGCCCGTTACGACACGGCAAGCGCCCTCCAGCAAGCCGAAAAAGACGCCCTGCAACAGGCCAACCAGGTGCTGGCGAGCCAGCTGGAAACCGTCCGCGCCGAATTGCTTGCACAGACCACCGCCCATGCGACCCTGTCGACGCAACTGCAGGAGCAATCCGCCCTGCGACTGACACTGGAGACTCAGTTGATCGCACTCAAGGAGCGCATGGCCGAACAAGAGCAGCACCGGGCCTCCCTGGAAGAAAAGCATCAGCATGCCCGCGAAGCGCTGCAACACTATCGGGAGGCGGCCAAGGACCAGCGCGATCAGGATATCCGCCGGCACGAACAGCAAGTCCAGACCCTGCAAGCCGAGATACGGCAGTTACGCCAGGATCTGATCATCCGCAACGAAGACCTCACGCGCGCCAACCAGGAGGGCGTGCGCATGGTCACGGAGCTATCGCATGCCCGCCAGGCACTGCTGGAAGAACAGGCCCGGGGCCGCGAGCAGGAGGATCAATTGGCCCAGTTGCGCCAGGTCGAGGCGCAGACGCAGCGGCTCGAACAGCAGCTGCTGGAGCAGGCTTCGGCGAACGAACAACTGGCTGCACGCGGGCTTGCCCTGGAAGACAATCGCCGGCAGATGGAAGAACAACTGCATCAAAGCCAACTGGCCCTGGCCGCGGCCGTGGCCAGGAGCGAAGCCCAGGAGGCACTGGCCGCGCAGCTGCAGGATTTCCTGCGGCACGCCGCGTCCGGCCAGGAAGCCCGGACCGCCGCACCCGGCATCCCGGTTGAAGCGCGCGCAGACGCCGATTCGTGAGATGCTGTCGAACCTGGCGCACACGCGCCAGACAAGTGGCTGCGTTGACAGCCCAGAGACCACCATCCAAGAGGAGACAAGAATGAAGAAGCCACTCGGCACGGCCCTTGCGTCACTGCTGTTCTCGGCATCACTGGCGCAGGCCGCCGATCGCCTGCCCACCATCCCGCCAGACCAATACACGCCCGAACAGAAGGAGGCCGCCGAGCAGTTCCTGGCAGCACGCAAGGTCCCGGTATTCGGCCCCTTCGAGCCATTGATGCACAGCCCGCAAGTGATGAGCCAGGCGCGTGCGATGGGCGACTACCTGCGCTATAACTCCGCCATCGGCAATACCCTGAGCGAACTGGCGATCCTCATCACCGCCCGGGAGTGGACGCAGGATTACGAGTGGTACGTCCACTACCCCATCGCCCTCAAGGCCGGCATCAAGCCCGACATCGCCAACGCCATTGCCGATGGCCGCCGCCCCGTCGGCATGAGCGAGGACGAGGAAATCGTCTATGACTACTCCATCGAGCTGCACCGCAACAAGCGGGTCTCGGACCGCAGCTTTGAACGCGCCGAGAAACGCTTCGGCAAGAAGGGGGTGGTGGACCTGGCCGGCATCAATGCCTATTACACCCTGCTGGCCATGCAAATGAATGCCGCCCAGTATCAAGCCCCCAAGGACAGCAAGCGCCTGGTACGCTTCCCCGAGTAGCCCGAAAAGGCCCGCTCCGTCGGCGCGGCGCAGGCCGTTGCTTTGCAGCCGCGTCGACGCCGCCCTCCCATGAACAGCACAGACTGAGCCATAGGTACAACGGTTCAATTCAATTCGGCAATATATGAAGAATATTGCCGATATTGTCATTCCGATAATCGAATAAACTCTCAGCTCTGCAAGGGGGATCTGCGAGGCGGTCCCGCTAACGTCAAAAAAAATCTCTGAGGCCCCCATGAGGAAGGCGTTGTTCCGCTATCGCGACGAACTGGTCAGGATCGAACTGAAATGTCCCATAGGACAGGGATGGACATGGGACCTCTACATCAACGGCGAACTCAGGTTCTGCGGCCAGGATGCGCCCTTCGCCTTCGCCGAGGAGGCCATGGCGGCCGCCCGCCAATCCAGCCGACACATGATTGACCTGCAGTACAGCTCCTGATCCCGACCAACCGGATTGCACACGGCAGCCCGCCGTCCCGCCCCCCCTCACCCGCACCCGCACCACTGAACAGTTGCAGACTTTGCATTGCGCTTTTGCGCGCTTTATTATATATTTTTATATATTATAATTTTGTAGTTCAATGGATCTCATGAACACGCCCTTGGCCTCACCCCCGCCCGAACTGATGCGCCAGGCTGCCGGCCAGGCGGTGACGGCGCTCAAGCTGCTGGCCAATGAAGACCGCCTGCTGCTGCTATGCCATCTGTCACAACAGGAAGCCAGCGTCAGCGAACTCGAACAGGCCCTCGATATCCGCCAGCCGACCCTGTCGCAGCAACTCGGCGTCTTGCGCGGCGAAGGCGTGGTCAGCACCCGTCGCGAGGGCAAGCGCATCCACTACCGGGTTGCCGATGCCAGGCTGCTGGAGATGCTGGAGCTGATGTACCGTCTGTACTGTCCCAAGGAGTGAACCCCATGCAGATCGACTGGAATAGCTTTACCCCCGTTGCCTCCTTGGCTGGCGGCGCCCTGATCGGACTGGCCGCTGCCCTGCTGGTGCTGCTCAATGGCCGCATTGCCGGCATCAGCGGCATCGTGGCCGGCTTGCTTGATCCGCGCCCGCGCGAGACCGGCTGGCGGCTGATGTTCGTGCTGGGTCTGGTGCTGGCGCCGGCGCTGTATGCCGCTTGTACCGTACTGCCTCCCATCCGTATCGAGGCCAGCCATGCACAGATCGTCCTGGCAGGACTGGTCGTGGGCATTGGCACCCGCTATGGCGCCGGCTGCACCAGCGGCCATGGCGTGTGCGGCTTGTCGCGTCTTTCGCCGCGCTCGGCCATTGCCACGGCCTGCTTCATGGCGACCGGCTTTGCCAGTGTCTATCTGCTGCGCCATGTCCTGGGCACCTGAACTTCAAGGAGTACGAGCATGAAAAACCCATTGAGCGCCTTGTTGGCCGGACTGGTATTCGGCCTGGGACTGATCGTCTCCGGCATGGCCAACCCGGCCAAGGTACTGGCTTTCCTCGACCTGGATGGCCGCTGGGATCCGTCATTGGCACTGGTGATGGCGGGAGCCATCGCGGTCGGGATGCCAGCCTTCGCCTATGCACGGCGCATGCAACACAGCTTGCTGGGCCAGGCGATGCAGCTCCCTGCCAGCACACGGATCGACCGTCGCCTGGTACTGGGTAGCCTGCTCTTCGGCGTCGGCTGGGGCATCGCCGGCATCTGCCCCGGCCCGGCGCTGGTCCTGCTGGGCGCCGGACAGGTCAAGGGGCTGCTCTTCGTCGTGGCCATGCTGGCCGGCATGCTGCTGTTCAAGTGGCTGCAACGTCCAGTGGTGCAATGAGCCTTGCGTAGCGTAAGCTCTTCATTATCTCCAAGCTTCAGGAATTATCATGGAAAAACTGCACATTGAAGGTCACTTCGATCCCGTCACCAGCACGGTCAGCTACATCGTGCTGGATCGGGCCAGCGGCGCCTGCGCGCTGCTCGACAGCGTATTGGACTATGATCCCAAGTCCGGCCGCACCACGACCCGCAGCGCTGATCGCCTGATCGAACGCGTCCAGGCCCTGGGCGCGCAGGTCCAGTGGATCCTGGAGACCCATGCCCACGCCGATCATCTCTCGGCGGCACCTTACCTGAAGCAGAAGCTGGGCGGTCGTATCGCCATCGGCGAGCACATCTGTCAGGTGCAGCATGTGTTCGGCCGCCTGTTCAATGCCGGTACTGAGTTCGCCCACGATGGCAGCCAGTTCGATCATCTCTTCCGCGACGGCGAGCGCTTCCGCATCGGCCAGCTCGATGCCCGCGTCATGCATACACCCGGCCACACGCCGGCCTGTGTCACCTACGTGGTGGAGGAAGGCGAGCAGATTGCGGCCTTCGTCGGCGACACGCTGTTCATGCCCGACTATGGCACCGCACGCTGCGACTTCCCTGGCGGGAATGCGCGCACGCTGTTCCAGTCCATCCATGCCGTGCTGGCGCTGCCAGCCCATGCGCAACTCTACATGTGCCACGACTACCAGCCCAACGGTCGGGCGTTGCGTTTCGTGACGACCGTGGCCGAGGAACGCGAGGCCAATATCCACGTGCACCAGGGCATCAGCGAAGACGCCTTCGTGGCCATGCGCACTGCACGGGATGCCACCCTGGACATGCCGGTCCTGCTGCTGCCGTCGGTGCAGGTCAACATGCGCGCCGGAGAATTGCCGGCCGCCGAAGCCAATGGCGTGCGCTACCTGAAGATCCCCATCAACGCACTCTGACGCGCGCTGACGCCAGGTGCGGCCATAATACGAATCGTCCTTGTTTTCGCTAATTAAGATGGTGTTTCAGCGGGACGCAAACTAGAATCTGCGCCATTCCAGATCCCGCCATCGCACTCTCATGAGCAAATTCCATATCGAGCATCACAAGGTCGACGCCATCTCCTGGCTGCGCGCCGCTGTCCTGGGCGCCAACGACGGCATCGTCTCCACCGCCAGCCTGCTGGTCGGAGTGGTGGCGGCCCATGCCAGCCACGACAACATCCTCCTCACCGGCATCGCCGGACTGGTGGCCGGGGCCATGTCGATGGCTACCGGCGAATACGTGTCGGTGCACTCCCAGGCCGACAGCGAACATGCCGCACTGAGCCAGGAAAAATACGAGCTGGCCAACGACCCCGTGGGCGAACATCGCGAACTGATGGGCATCTACATGCGTCGCGGCCTGAACCAGGAAACGGCGCATCTGGTCGCCACGCAACTGATGGCGCACGACGCGCTGGACGCCCATGCCCGCGACGAGCTGGGCATCTCCGAGATCACCGCCGCGCGCCCGGTGCAGGCCGCGCTGGTATCGGCGCTCAGCTTTGCCGTCGGTGCCGCCTTGCCGCTGGCCGTCGTACTGCTGGCGCCTGCCGGCGTGCTGCTGGAGGCCATCGTCATCGTCGCCCTCGCCTCGCTGGCGGTACTGGGCGCGGTGGCTGCCCGGACTGGCGGGGCCAATGTCTGGAAAGGTGCCATGCGGGTGAGCCTGTGGAGTTCGCTCGCCATGGCCAGCACGGCGGCCATTGGCTCGATCTTCGGCGCGGTGGTCTAGCGCCGTCACAGGCATCACAACCATCCCAGCCAATCGCCCCAGACCAGTTGTCCCAGATAGCGTTCTGGCAGCAAGGTCAACGAACCTGTCAGCAGGCAAGCAAAGATGTACAGACGTTGCATGCTCCGCCGGTGGGTGACGATGTCGGCCCGGGCCAGCGCCGCGAAGGCCCGATACAAAGCCAGCAAGGTGACCGGCACCAGCAGGTGGATCGGCGTGAATCCGGCAACGTTAGGCAAGCGTTCATCGCGGATGAACATGGCCGAGACCGCCGCGGCCACGATACAGGTCGTCCAGGCATAGCCCAGCGCCCGGTGCCAGCGGGGACGGACTATGCGTCCCAGGCGGGCCCAGAGGGCGAACGGTCCCAGCACGACGGCGCTCAGCGCAGCAGCGAGATGGATGGCGATGACGGGCGTGAGATGCATGGGCGGCTTTCGGTTCTCTGGATCGAGTGCCGATTATTCCGCCTCGCCTGCTGCCGCCCCAGTGCCATGCGACGAAATAACGGTTTGGCGCCCTGAAACGTCGCTGCGCCGGATTCAGGCCTGCATCTCGCCCTCATCCCCCACCAGCTCCCTGACTCTGCGCGCCAGCACCTCGGCGGCAAACGGCTTGGTCAGCACCTGCATGCCGCGTTCCAGGTGACCGTGATTGAGCACGGCATTCTCCGCATAGCCGGTCACGAAGAGCACCGGCAAGTCCGGTCGCGGCGCGCGGATGGCATCGGCCAGTTGGCGACCGTTCATGCCATTGGGCAGCCCCACATCGGTGAGGAGCAGGTCGATCTCCGGGCAGGCCGTCACCAGGCGCAGGGCCGAGGGACCGTCTTCGGCTTCCAGCACGTTGTAGCCCAGGTCTTCCAGCACTTCCACGGTGACCATGCGCACCAGCGGCTCGTCATCCACCACCAGGATGGTCTTGCTGCCCGGAGCCGCCCCGGGCGGCAGCTCCTCGTGCAAGGCGGGATCGTCGTCGCCGCCCTCGCCGGTATGGCGCGGCAGGTAGATGCAGACGGTGGCGCCCTGGCCCAGCTCAGAATAGATACGCACCGCGCCACCTGACTGGCCGGCAAAACCATAGACCATGGACAAGCCCAGGCCGGTCCCCTGCCCGGTGGGCTTGGTGGTGAAGAAGGGATCGAAGGCCCGCGCCACCACATCGGGCGTCATGCCGGTGCCGGTATCGCTCACGCACAGCGACACGTACTGGCCGGCAGCGACGCCGCGCTGGGCGGCGGCCAGGTCATCGAGCCAGCGGTTGGCCGTTTCGATGGTGAGCCTGCCGCCGTGGGGCATGGCATCGCGGGCGTTGATGCACAGGTTGAGCAAGGCGTTTTCGAGTTGGCCGACATCGACGAAGGTGTTCCATAAGCCGCCAGCGGCAATGGTTTCGACGGCAATCGATGGCCCCACGCTGCGCCCGATCAGATCGTGCATGCCGGCCACGATGCGGTTCAGGTCGGCCGGGGTCGGATCCAGTGTCTGGCGGCGCGAAAAGGCCAGCAGTCGCTGCGTCAGGGCGGCGGCGCGCTTGACGGCGGCCTGCGCACCGGTGAGGTGGCGCTCGATGTCGGCAATGCGGCCCTGGGCCAGGCGCACCTTCATCAACTCCAGGCTGCCGCTGATGCCGGCCAGGATGTTGTTGAAGTCGTGTGCCAGGCCGCCTGTCAACTGCCCCACGGCCTCCATCTTCTGCGCCTGGCGCAGGGCTTCCTCGGCATTGAGCAAGGCGGCGGTGCGTTCGTCCACGCGCTGCTCCAGGGTTTCATTGAGGGTGCGCAAGGCCGCCAGGGCGCGGTCACGTTCGGCTTCGACGGCGCGGCGACCTTCGATGTCGATCAGCACGCCAGGGAATTTCATCGCTCGTCCGTCCTGGCCCAGCTCGACCCGGCCATTGGCCTCCAGCCAGTAGTAGCGGCCATCGTGCCGGCGCGTACGGTATTGGTGGGCGTAGGCACCACCCCGCGCCAGCGCCTCTTGCATGCGCGCGGTCAAGACGTCGCGGTCGTCCGGGTGCACCGACTGCATCAGCTCCTCCAGGGCCAGGCTGGCGAGGTCGCGTCCGGTTTCGATGCCGAAGGCCAGCGCAAAACCCTCGTCCACGTTGAAGCGGCCGGAGGGGATATCCCAGATCCAGGTGCCGATGATGGCCCCGGCTTCCAGAGCCAGCTGTACCCGCTCGACGTTGTCACGCAGGGCGGCCTCGGTCTTCCTGCGGGCCGTCACGTTGCGAAACAGGACCGATACCTGGCGCATCTCCGCCGGTCCCACGCGAGTGGCCGAGACCTCGATATGACGCCCGGCCGCCACGAACTCCTGCTCGAAGCGCACCGGCTGGCCCGTCTGCAGGACGCGTCCGTAGATGTCCAGCCAGACCTGGGCGTTGTCGGGCTCGATCTCGCGCAGGCGCTTGCCGACGATACCGGCAATGCCGGTATGACGCTGGTAGCCGGAGTTGGCCTCGATGTGGAGATAGTCGCTCAGCGGGCCATGCGGCCCGTCGATGAACTCGATGATGCAGAAACCATCGTCGATGGCCTCCAGCAAGGCCTGCCGGTAGGTGCCGCTCAATGATGGATTCCGCTCTGCTGCCGCTTGGTGGTTCAAGTTTTCCCCCTGTGCTGGTGCGGGATGCCGGTCGGATCATCGTCGCCCGCTGGCCAGCATCATGATAATGCAATCCCTGCGCGCGCCCCGCATGACAGCGGCGCAGGCCACACGTAGAATCCCTGCCTTGCGCCCGTCGCGCGTTTTTCCGTTCAATTGTGGCTATGACATCAACCGACTTCCAAAGGCTCCCTGCCGGGCAAGAGATGACCGCCCGGCTTGATCACCTGGTCCTCAACACCCACTACGACATCGATGCCGCCGCGGCGCTGCTGCAGGCATTGGGCTTCACGCTCACGCCGCGCGGCCACCATACGCTGGGCTCGGTCAATCACCTGGTGGTGTTCCCGGGCGGCTACCTGGAGCTGATCGGGCAACCGCGCCATAGCGACAAGGTGCGCCAGGAAATCCTCGATAGCCCCCTGGGGCTGGATGGCCTGGTCTATGCCGTCGACGACGTGCCAGCCTGCCACGACGCCTGGCAGGCGCTGGGCCTGCAGGTGCAGCCGGTGCAGCACTTCTCGCGGCCGGTGGAGCTGGATGGGGCAAGCATCGATGCGCGTTTTTCCACGGTCAGGCTGGTGCCCGGGCAGTTCGCGGCCGGCCGCGTCTATGCCTGCCGTCATTTCACGCCCGAGCTGGTCTGGCGGGATGCCTGGATGACGCATCCCAACGGGGTGCAAGGCATCGCCAGCCTGCTGGTCAGCGACGCCGATCCCGCTGCCGCAGCCAGGCACTACGCGCAACTGGGGCAATGGGATGACGGCTTCCGGCTGGACTTCGCCGACCCTGGCGAGCTGACTGACCGCTATGGCGCGCTGGCCGCCCACCTGCCCGCACGCACATCCTGTTTCGCCGTGCTGCGCCTGCGCGGCGGCGACCACAACATGATTGCCGCGCGCGCGCAACAACAGGATCTGCCCTGCCTGCATGAGACCGGGCGCCTGGTGCTGGCCTTGCCGGCCTTCCAGGCCTTGCTGGAATTCATCGACTGACGCCCATTTCAGCGGGCTGCGGTGCCCTGAGGCGAATGCGCAGCACAATCCTCGGGCAGCGCCTGCCCTGGTGAGATCAAGGGAATCACCGCTGCCACCGGCGCCACCAGTGCCAAAGCGGCAGCCGCGCCGGCACGCGCCACCAGCCCTTCCTTGCTGGCACTGATGTCCGGCCGGGCCAAGGTGCCGCGCACATACAGGGGCGTTCGCAGCGACAGGATGCGTAGCTTCCTGGCACGTGGCTGCACATCCAGCGCCAGTTCTTCTCGAGCCAGGTCGACCTGGCCGCTGATGTCGATGACAGCATCCTCGGTATTGACGATGCCGCGCCGGAAATCGGCACGGCCATCCTTGATCACCACATCGGCCGCCCCGCACAGCAGGCGTGCGGGCCTGTCCTGGTACAACCTGGCGAAGATGGCGTTGGCCACATTCAGGCCGGCTGCCTCCAGCACGAAGCGGCTGATCTTGCCGGGGCCCAGGTCGGCCTTGATCTCGCCTTCGGCACTGCCCAGCATGGCGGCGATGGAGTTGCCCGTACCACGCAGCTCGACTTGCGCATCGAGCCGGCCGACACTGGCCTGCAAGCTGGAAAGCCGCGGAAAGAGCTGCCGCACCTGCACCTCCTGCAGCTGCATCTGCAGATGCGAGCGGATCGGATCCGAACGGCCATCCAGGCTGAGCTCGCCTTCGCCCTGGCCACCGGCCAGCGCAAAGCGCAGTGGCGCGGCCGTCAGTACCTGGTCCTGAAGACGGACCGTGGTGCTGGCGTCTTGCCATTCCAGTCCGGGTCGCAACTCCAGACGTTGCGCCTGGATATGGATGTCGGCATCCAGCTTGCCCCAGCGCTGCACTGGCATCGCCTTGGCTGAAAACAGGCGCGCGGGCGGCGTGGCGGTCTTCTTGGCTGCTTCCATGGCCGGGAAGAAGTCAGACAGGCGCAACAGGCGCGCCTGGGTGGTGACTTCCAGGCGGTTCCTGGGCGGCCCCTTGAGATAGCGGGCGTCGCCGGCGAAATCGCTGTCCCCGACCTTGCCGGTAAAGCGTGTATAGCGCCAATCCCATTGGTCGCTGGCGCCGGCCACGCGTGCGATGCTCAACGCCCCCTCGGTGCTGAAGGGCTTGGACGCTGGCAAGGGTACGCCGGTGGCGGCATACAGCTGGTCAAGGCTGCTGCCGCGCAGGGACAGGCGGAGATCGGCGCGCTCGAGCTGGCGCGGATTGATGAGATTGCCGGACAATCCGGCATGGACCTGGCCGATCTCGCCCTCAGCCTGCAGAGGATAGACGCTGCCGTCATTGAGCAGCGCCGCCAAGCTGCCGCCCTGCAAGCGGCCCTGTACGCTGGCCTGCCCATAGCGACCAGATACGCTGGCCGCCAGTACCAGACCGGCGACGTTTTCTGCCGCACCAGTGCCGCCCTGGTTCAGGGTCGATCCGGCCCGCTCCGGCGCACTGGTCCTGAAGACCAGATCCAGGTCCAGCGGCTGGTCGATGTAACGCACCGCCAGATTGTCAACGCTCACGGCATGAAGTTCGACGCTCCAGGCTGACTCAGGCTGGTCGGAAAAGCGCCAGTTCTTGCGCTGCTGGGCGTCGCGCAGCATGGCCAGGTCGAGCGCGTCCACACGCAGCTCGGTGATATGCCAATGCCGGTGCAACAGCGACCAGGGAGAAAATGCCAGCTGCACGCGTGCGGCCCGCAACAAGGGATCGCCACGGCCGGCCCAGGCCGGATTGCCCACGGCGACCTGATCTGCGCGGACATGCAGCTGCGGCAGCACCCGCGAGACCAGCGTGCCATCGCTGGGCCCCATGTGCCAGGACAGGCGCAGCGGCCCGGCCACACTCACCTCGCGCGCGAGCACCGCGCCAAACTGGCGCAGCAGCCAGGGCTTGACGTCGTTCAGGTTGGACAGCGCCACCAGCAGCGCCAGCAACAGCGGCAACAGGGCCAGAAGCATCCCGCCCCGGACCAGCCAGGACCAAGCCAGCGGCCAGCGATTGCGCATCTCGGACTCCCTTCCCGTGCTCTTGTTCTTGTCGACCAAGCGCAAGAGTATCAGGCTTGCCGGGAATGCTGGCTATAGGAGGAAATGCCGCCCGCCTGTCAGCGGGACGGCAGCCGCCGATTCAGAAGGTTTCCCAGGCGTCGGCATCCTCGCGCAGCGGCGCCTTCAAGGCGCGGGCGGGCGCCAGGGACGGCTGTGGCAGTGGCCGGGGCGACGGCGCACTCTTGCGCTGCGCCGCAAGGGGCTGTGCCGCTACCGTAGCGGCGGGCGGCACAACGGCGCTGCCCTGCGCCAGCTTGAAGATGCTGATGGCCTGGGACAGGCGCATGGCCTGTTCCTGCATGGCATTGGCCGCGGCGGCGGCTTGCTCCACCAAGGCTGCATTCTGCTGGGTGCTCTCATCCATCTGGGTGATGGCGCGATTGATTTCCTCGATGCCGCTGCTCTGCTCGGCGCTGGCCGCCGAGATCTCGGCCACGATGTCGGTCACGCTGCGCACGCTGGAGACAACCTGCTCCATGGTCGCACCGGCTTCGGCCACCAGCTTGCTGCCGCCATCGACCTTGCCGACCGAATCGTCGATGAGCGACTTGATCTCCTTGGCCGCCGCTGCCGAGCGCTGCGCCAGGCTGCGCACTTCGGTGGCGACGACGGCAAAGCCGCGCCCCTGCTCACCCGCGCGGGCCGCTTCCACCGCGGCATTCAAGGCCAGGATATTGGTCTGGAAGGCGATGCCATCGATGACGCCGATGATGTCCACGATCTTGCGCGATGACTGGTTGATCTCTTCCATCGTATCGACCACGCGGCCCACGATCTCACCGCCCTGCAGGGCAATCTGCGAGGCCGAGGCTGCCATCTGGTTGGCCTGGCGGGCATTGTCGGCATTCTGGCGGACGGTCGAGGTCATCTCTTCCATGGCCGAGGCGGTTTCTTCCAGTGAGCCAGCCTGCTGCTCGGTGCGCGAGGACAGGTCCAGGTTACCGCTGGCGATTTCGCCTGAGGCCGTGGTGATGGCCTCGGTGCCGCGTCTTACGTCGCCGACGATGTCGAGCAGGTTGTCGTTCATCTTGCGCAGCGCCAGCATCAGCTGGCCGGTCTCGTCGCGGGAATGGGCTTGGATGCGGGTGCTCAAGTCACCGGCGGCGACATTTTCGGCCACCCGCACGGCTTCATTGAGCGGGTTGACGATGGAACGTGCCATCAGATAGCCCATGATGATGGCCGCCAGCACCGCTGCCACCGAGCAGGCCAGGGTGACCGTGATGGCCAGCGCGCCATCGGCCACGGCACGCGCGCCCTCTTCACGCAATTGCTGGTCCTGCGAATCGGCGAAGGCACGGGCCAGGTCGAGATAGGTGTTCTGGGCGGTGGTGATCTTGCGCAGCACGTATTCGTGCGCCGCCTCGGCATTGCCGGCGCGCACCAGCGCCAGCAGCTCACCCTTGCTGATATCGAAGGCCTGGCGTGCGTCTTCCAGCGCCTTGATCTTTTTCTTGCCCACTTCGGTGACCTGGCGCGCAGCGATCTTGTCGAGCGCCTCCTTGGTCTTACGGATGGCCACATCCATCTGGCCATAGCGCTTTTCGTTCTGGTCCGGACGGGCGACGTCGATGACAATGCCACGCAGATACTTGATCTGCTCGTTGACGCCATCGCGTACGTCAAAGCCCCAGCGTACCTTCAGGTAGCGGTCATTGACGATCTGGTCGATGGCGCGGTTGATGTTGTTGATCTTGACGTAGGCAGTTACGCTGACGACCGCCAGCAGCGCCACGATCAGGGCGAACACCGCCGCCAGACGCACGGCTACCCTGAGATTCCTGAAATACGCAAACATGGTTCTTCCCTTTGCTGTTCATGTGTTAGCTGTCTCTCCATTCTCTTGAAGACCGGCTTTGTTCTTGTTGAACAGCGGTGGCGAAGCACCCTGATACTTTTATTTTTGCTTGGGCGTCATCATGCTTGAGCCATTGATGCAAAGCAATATCGAATGTGATATTTGCGCAGAAGTGTGGCTAAGTCGTCACACAACTAGATGTCTAACTTAATCATTTTGCAAACAACTAGAACACTACGCCTGAACCAAGAATGATGTTCGCGTAGGGTGTGCACTCCCCGGTACGGATGCAGGCACGCGCGCGACGGGTCTGTTCCTTGAAAGCCTCGTGGGAAATGGAACGCTTCTGCGGCAAGCCCAGCGCATCGATCTGCGCCGCCATTGCCGGACTGGCTGCCGGCAATTCATCGGCCACGACGTGGTACTCGACCTGCAGCTCGGTGAGCACTGTCTGCAGCACGCTCATGAAGTCAGGGATCCCGCGCGTGAGCGCCAGGTCGATCATCGGCACGCCGGGTGGCACCGGCAGGCCGACATCGCCGATGACCAGCGTATCGCCATGGCCCATGGTGGCGATCACCTGGGAAATGGCGGCATTGAGCAAGGCGGTTTTCTTCATGGCTATCCTGGTGATTGCGGGTGATTGCGGGTGTGTCCAGAGGGTCAGAACACGACTTCGTCGCGGCTGGGAATGGAGGTCTGGGCACCGGCACGGGTGACGCTCAGGGCCGCTGCGGCCTGGCCGTAGGCGATGGCGTCGAACTGGTCGCGGCCTTGCTCCAGGGCTGCGATGAAGCCGCCGATGAAGGTGTCCCCTGCGGCGGTGGTATCGACCGCGTCGACCTTGCGCGCCGGCAGACGGCGCTTCTGGCCATCGGCGAAGGAGCCATAGACACCCTTCTCACCCAGCGTCACCACCACATTGCGCGAACCCAGCGCATGCAGCCGGTCGGCCAGCAGCGGGATGTCTTCGGAGGCCAGGCCGGCCAGCATGGCGGCTTCGATCTCGTTGAGGATGAGGTAGTCGATCTTTTGCAGCAGCTCCCCCGGTAGCGCATGCGCCGAAGCCGGCGCGGGTGCCGGATTGAGAACCACCGTCTTGCCCAGTGCGTGGGCCAGTTCGATGGCGTGGATGACGGTCGCCATCGGCACTTCCAGCTGCAGCAAGACGATGGAAGCACGTTCGATCACGCTGCGGGCGCGCTCGATGCGGTCGATATCGAGCCGTCCATTGGCCCCTGCGGCGATGACGATGCTGTTTTGCGCCTGCGCGTCGACCATGATGGAGGCGATGCCGGTGGCCTCGTCGGCGATCTCGTCGACATGGCTGTCGTCGATGCCGGCGGCCACGATGGAGTCGCGCATCTGGGTACCGAAGGCATCGTCGCCCACGCAAGCCACCATGGCCACGCCAGTGCCAGGCGCGGCCAGGCGCGCGCAGGCCACTGCCTGGTTGGCGCCCTTGCCGCCGGGGATGGTCATGAAACGCTCACCGGCCAGGGTTTCCCCGGGCATGGGCATGCGCGGCACGCGCAATACCAGGTCCATGTTGATGCTGCCGATGATGACGATCATGTCGATGCTCTTGTGTCTTCAGGTTGTTCAGGTTGGATCGGTCAGCGGGGCTGTCGAGCCCCGCACCTGGAGTTGCGGCGCCACCGTCTCGCGGCGCGCCGGCAAGGCCGGATCGGCGATGCGCTCCAGCAGGAATTGCGCGGTCAGGTTGCCCAGGCGGCGCGTGTTCTGGGCCACCGTGGTCAGCGGCGGATGGACGAACTGGGCCAGTTCGATATCGTCGAAGCCGATCACCGACAGTTGACCGGGCACTTCGATCTGCAATTCGCCGGCCGCCCGCAGCACGCCGATGGCCATCATGTCGTTGCAACAGAAGATGGCGTCCGGGCGGCGCTCGCCCTGCAGCAGACGCATGGCGGCCTGGTAGCCGCCGATGCCGCTGAAATCGGCATGCAACAGGTCGCCTGCGGCCATCTCCACGCCGCCCTGAGCGAGCGTATGGCGCAAGCCCTCGACGCGCTGGTCCGACAGCTCCAGGCCGGCGGGACCGGCGATGCAGGCGACGCGCCGACGATGCAATTCCAGCAGGTGCTGGGCCGCCAGCTGGCCGCCGAGGAAATTGTCGGTACTGACCAGGTCGATATCGCGCTCCTTGGGAGCGCGGTCCAGCAGCACGGTCGGGATATCGAGCCGGCCGGTCGGCTGCAGATGGCTCTGGTTCAGCGTAGCGATGATGAGGCCATCGCAGCGTTTGGTCTGCAACACCAGCAGGTAGTCGCGCTGCTTGTCGGGGTCGTCATCGGAATTGCACAGGATCACGCTATAGCCGGCGCCATAGCAGTGATCCTCGATGCCACGCGCCAGCTCCGAGAAGTATGGGTTGGTATTGTTGGGGATGATCAGGCCGATACTGCCGGTCACCTTGCTGCGCAGCGAGCGCGCCAGCGCACTGGGAACGTAGTCCAGGTCCTTGACCGCCTGCAGCACGCGCTCGCGCGCCTCGGGGCTGACCGGGCGGGTCTGGTTGAGCACGTGGGACACCGTGGTGTACGACACCCCGGCCAATCTGGCGACATCCTTGATGGTTGACATGGCGGCTGCTCAAAAGCGTAGGCAAGCCCGACGCCTAGCGTGCGTGGCGTTGGCCACGACGACGGTAAGTGTCGAGAATGACGGCCACGACAATGACCGCGCCCGTGATGATACGCTTCATCGGCTCGCTCACGCCCACCTGCGCCAGCCCGGCTTCCAGCACCGAGATGATCAACACGCCGATGAAGGTGCTGACGATGGAACCTCGTCCCCCCATCAGGCTGGTGCCGCCGATGACAACCGCCGCAATCACCTGCAGCTCCATGCCCACGCCCCCATTGGGATCAGCCGCTTCCAGGCGCGACACCTGGAACAGCGCGGCGATGCCGGCCAGCGCGCCCATCAGGGCAAAGGCCAGAATCTTGCTGGGATTGGGGTTCACGCCCGACAGGCGCACGGCTTCTTCATTGGTGCCGATGCCGATCCAGTAGCGGCCCAGCACGGTGCGGGTCAGCACCAGCTGCGCGATCACCACGATGGCAATGGCGGACAGGAAGGCTGGCGACATGCCCATCAGGATGGGCGAGCTGATCACGTCCACCGCGCTGCCGATGTATTCGGTACGCGAGTTGGTGACCTGGTAGGCCAGCCCGCGGGCAATCTCCAGCACCCCGAGCGAAACGATGAAGGACGGGATGCGCCAATGCACCGACACCAGCCCGGTCAACGTGCCGCACAGGGCAGCCACCACCACGCCCAACGGTGCTGCAGCATACAGCGGCCAGCCCCAGCGCACCATGGCCATGGACAGCATGGAGGCCGCCAGCGCCATCACCGAGCCGACCGACAGGTCGATGCCGCCGATGATGAGGATGAAGGTCATGCCCACCGACATGACCACCAGCGGCGGTATGTCATTGGAGAGGGTGATGAAGGTAGCCGCGCTGAGGAAGTTCTCGCTCAGGAAGGCGAACATGACGCACATGGCCACAAGCGCCGCGACCAGTCCCAGGTAGTTCTTCAGGCCGGCCAGGTAAGCCGCCTGGCGGCTCTTGGGCAAGGAGGATGAGGTAGAGGTTTGCATCTGTCGGTTCGCTTAGGTTCGCTTAGATTCGATTCGTTGCAGTTGATGTTGTGCCGGCCCGGCCTCAGGCCGTATTGCCGGCCACCTGCGCGGCGTTAGCGGCTTCCTGGCGCCCTACGTAGCCGCTGAAGGCAGCGGCCAGGATGCGTTCCTGCGACCAGTCGTTGCGGCTGAAGGTCTCGGCGATGCGACCGGCGCTCATGACGGCGATGCGGTCGCAGATCTGCATCAGTTCGCGCAGGTCGCTGGAGACCACCAGCAGCCCCTTGCCTTGCGCTGCCAGTTCGGCGAAGAGCCGGTAGATGTCCGACTTGGCGCCGATGTCGATGCCGCGTGTGGGTTCGTCGAAGAGCATGATGGGGCAATCGCGATACAGCCAGCGCGCAATCACCACCTTCTGCTGGTTGCCGCCTGAGAGTTCGCCGGCAGCCTGGGTGGCGCCATGGCTGCGGATGCGCAACTTGCTGATGTAATCCTGTGCCACGCTAGCCTCGGCCACATGGTTGAGCAGCCCGCCCCGGCTCACGCGGCCCAGGTCGGCCAGCGAGGTATTGACGCTGATGGCCTGCGGCAGCAGCAGCCCCTGGCCCTTGCGGTCTTCGGTGACCATGGCGATGCCGGCCTTGACCGCATCCTTGGGACTGCGGATGCGCGCGGCCTGCTGGCTGTCGCCGATGAAGACTTCACCCTGGTCGGCCCGGTCGGCGCCGAAGATCAGGCGCAGCAGTTCGGTACGGCCCGAACCGATCAGGCCGGCGATGCCCAGCACCTCCCCGGCATGCAATGCCAGGCTGGTGGGCTGCACCACCGTGCCGCGTCCCAGGCCACGCACACGCAGGACCGGCGCGCCAATGCGGCGATGGCCGGCATCGAGATCGACCTTGGTCAATTCACCGGCCATCAGCTGCACCAGTTGTTCGGTGCTATAGCGACCGATATCGTCGTTGCAGACCAGCTTGCCGTCGCGCAGCACGACGATGCGGTCGGCGATGCGCTTGAGTTCTTCCAGCCGGTGCGAGATGTAGATGATGGCCACGCCCTCGGCGCGCAGACGCTCGATGCGCGAGAACAGCAGTTCCACCTCGCGGTTGGTCAGCATGGCGGTGGGTTCGTCCAGCACCAGGCAGCGGCAGCTGCCGATCAGGTTGCGGGCGATTTCCACCATCTGCTGGTGCCCCAGGCCCAGGTCACCCACCGGCGTCCAGGGATCCAGCTCGCCCAGGCCGACCACTTCCATCTGCGCACGGGCAGCAGCAGCCAGTTGCTTGCGGTCGATCCAGCCGAAACGACGCGGCAGCTTTTCCAGGAACAGGTTCTCGGCGATGGACAGCGTGGGAATCAGGTTCAGTTCCTGCATCACCATACGGATGCCCAGGGCCTCGGCCTGGGTACGCGAGGCGGGTTGATAGGCTTGGCCATCCAGCGTCATCTGGCCGGCACTGGCGTCGACCAGGCCGCAGAGGATCTTGGAGAGCGTGCTCTTGCCGGCACCGTTTTCACCGGTCAACGCCAGCACCTGGCCGGGATGCAGGTCCAGGTCGATGCCATCGAGCACCGGTGCGGCATAGCGCTTGCCGATGCCCGACAGGGTCAGCAAGGGCGCGGCTTGGGAGGAAGAGTCGTTGGGCTGCATGAGTCTGTAGCGCGCAAAGAGAGGAAGCAAAGGCCTGCGCCGCAGAATGGGCGCAGGTACCTTGCAGGAAAGCGCGGAGGAGCGCTGCGATTACTTGGTGACCAGCGATACCTTGGTTTCGACCACGCCACCCAGGGCGCTTTGCGGCTTCTTCTCGGCAATCGCCTTGAGCGCGGTCTCGATACCGAATACCGCTTGCTGCTGGGCGAACTGGTCGACGGTGGCCAGTACGCGGCCATCCTTCAACATCGGCTTGATGGCGGTGATGTTGTCGTAGCCCACCAGCTGCACCTTGCCGGTCTTGCCGGCGGCGCGGATGGCGGCCACGGCGCCCAGCGCCATGTTGTCGTTGCCGGCCAGGATGGCCTTGATGTCAGGATGTGCGTTGAGGATGGATGCGGCCACCTTGTTGCCCTGGTCGATTTCCCACTGGCCCGACTGCACCGTCACCACGTTGGCACCGGCATCCTTCATCGCGTCCTGGAAGCCCAGCGTGCGCTGCTGTGCGTTGAAGGTGGTGGACACGCCTTCGATGATGGCGACCTTGTCGCCCTTCTGCAGCTGCTTGCCCAGGTAATCGCCGGCCAGCTTGGCGCCCTTGCGATTGTCAGGACCGACGAAAGGCACGCTGATGCCCTTCTCCTTCAGTGCCGCATCATCGAGCTTGTTGTCGATGTTGACCACGATGATGCCGGCGTCGATGGCCTTCTTGACCACTGGCACCAGGGCCTTGGAATCGGCCGGTGCGATCACCAGGGCGTTGACCTTGGAGACGATCATCTGCTCGACGATCTTGATCTGGTTGGCGGTGTCCTGCTCGTCCTTGATGCCGTTGGCGATCAGGTCGAACTTTCCGGCATTGGCCTTCTGGTATTCGCGAGCGCCATTTTCCATGTTCAGGAAGAATTCGTTGGCCAGCGACTTCATGACCAGCGCCACCTTGGGCTTGGCCGGGGTCTGCGCCAGGGCGGCACCGGGAAGGACTGCACAGGCCAGAGCGGCAATGGCGAAATGGCGGCGGGTGAATGTGTTCATCTGCGTCTCCGATGTTGATGTTGTCGGCGTTTCCCTGAAGATACGCACCGTTATAGTTGCGCAAACGTTTGCGCGAAGTGGAGAATAGCACCGGAATTCATGAAAATAAAGCCCGTCCGGCAGCTTTTTTCATGTCTTGCCAAGTAATCAATGTAGTTGTGTCAGGTCCGGCAAAGCAGCGCCGAAAAACGCACACAGATGGCGGTAGTCCCATGGAAAACGGCGGGTGGCGCCCGCTGGCCCCACCCGCCGTCAATGACCTCGATGCGCCTGCCGATCAGGCCGCGTCAGTCCACGCCCCCATGATGGGCCGAATGGGACCGATCCTGCTTGGGCTTGAGCGAATCAGGCAGCCATAGCCGATAGACCAGATAACCGGCAAAAACAGCGCCAGCGACCAGTACGTAGACCACGTACCAGTTCAAGAAGACCCTGCCCCACGCAAGGATCTGTTCCAGGATGTGCATATCGTCCTTCCCCAAACCTTCTGCCTGCCCCCAGGCAACATTGCCACACATCCGCCTACCCCAGCTAGCTCAGCGAGCTGACCGGGCTAGTGTCCCGGACTGGCGCGGCGCCAGACATAGGCGCCAAAAGCGAAACTGCCCACGATGACGTACAAGGCATACCATGCCAGCGCCTGGCCACCATAGGCCAGCAGCAATTCGATGAATTTCATCGCTGTCTCCTCGTTTCATCTGCTGCACTGATATTCGTGCAGCTTATCGTCTCAAGGGATGAAATTTCCTTCAATCAACATCCCTGCCATGCTGCAGGGCCTGCTGTCACTCCAGATACCGTGGTCATGCTTGCTGTCCACGCCCGTACAGGCCTGCAAGCCCATCTTGCTACTGCCAAATAATGATGTAAAGAATGCTTTATTTCGCACAGCAGCAAATTGCCGATTGGCAGGTCCTCATTGCAGAGCTGCAAACACGCCGATGCCATTTTGACAAAGCCTCATCCGCCAGGAAAACGCCAACTCCTTGATTATCAGATAACTTTTTGCATTGCAAAACCGAAAGTTGTGACATCGTCGTCAAAAGGCGACTTCATCGCCGCGCCATACAGAACGCCCTGCTTGCACCGGGCCATCTCCAATAAGCGGAATCTCCTACCCCTCACCCCGCCCAGACATTCACCAGGCTTATGTCTTACGCCACAATACCAACGTCCCGCCCAGGCCTGCGAGGATGGATCCGCCCAGCACGCCCAGCTTGAGTTTGGCCTCAAAGTCGCCGGAGAGTCCCTGGAATGCCAGACCACCGATGAACAGGCTCATCGTGAAACCGATGCCGCACAGCATGCATACGCCGATGAATTGCCGAGTACTGGCGCCGGTCGGTGCCGCCGCCAGGCCGCTGCGTATCATCAGCCAGGCCGCGCCGAAGACGCCAACGGTCTTGCCCAGCACCAGCCCGCCGGCGATGCCCAGTGGGATAGGCTCCAGCAGGCTGCCCAGCGACATGCCCTGCAAGCTCACCCCGGCATTGGCAAAGGCAAACATGGGCAAGACCAGGAACGCCACCCAGGGATGCAGGCCATGTTCGAGCGCACCGGCCAGCGGTTCGTCCTGTGCGTCGCGCATGGGAATGGCCAGGGCCGTGACCACACCCGCCAAGGTGGCATGGATGCCCGACTTGAGCACGCACACCCAGATCACCAGGCCGACCACCAGGTAGATATCGGCGCGCCGCACACCGCTGCGATTGAGCAGCACCAGCACCAGCGTGCCCACACCGGCGCCGGCCAGCATGCCCAGCGACAGATGGTCGGTATAGAACAGCGCGATGACGACGATGGCGCCCAGGTCATCGATGATGGCCACCGCCGTCAGGAACACCTTGAGCGAAGTCGGTACGCGTGAACCCAGCAACATCACGATACCGATGGCAAAGGCGATGTCGGTCGCCGCGGGAATGGCCCAGCCCCGCAAGGCGACCGGATCGCCCAGGTTGACCAGGGCATAGATCACCGCCGGCACCACCATGCCGCCCAGGGCAGCGGCGGCCGGCAGGATGGCCTGCCTGCGCGAGGCCAGCTCCCCCTCGACGAACTCGCGCTTGATTTCCAGCCCCACCAGGAAGAAAAACACCGCCATCCACAAGTCATTGACCCACAGCAGCAAGGGCTTGGACAACACCACCAGCCCACCGATATCCACCGTCCCCTTGACCTGGGTGAAGCGCGCATAGGCTTCGCGCCAGTCCGAATTGCTGACCACCAGGGCCAGCACCGCCGCGATGGCCAGCACGATGCCACCGGCGGCTTCGTGGGCAAAGAAACGCATGAAGGCGTTGCCGCCGGGGGATTGCTGATCTGTCTTGCTCAATGCCTGCTCCTTGTTGCCGTTTTCAACAGAAGCGTCGACTGTAACAAGGGAGCGCCAATTCTCCAAATAAAGCGAGTCCGGGATCCGGTTCAGCCCGCCGACAAGCTCAGGTCACCCGGCCCGGGGCTGCAATCGTCGGCGATCGGGCTCCAGCCCTGGTGAATCACGATCCTGCCCGCGTGCATGCACAGCTCGACGCGACGGCTGCGGGGATCGCGGCGCCGGATGAAGTCCTCGATGGACTCCGGCATGCTGACCTGGTAAAGGCTGGCAGCGATGTTGGCCGGCGGATGATCGACATTGTGGATCAGCGGGATGGCATGACTGACCCACATCAAGTAGCGCTGCTGGACGTGGATGTCGCTGGGCCGGTAATCACTGTCACGCAGCCACTGCTGGGCCGCTGCGCGAAAGGCGTGGTCGACGTCGATATGACCCCAGGCGAAGGCCAGCATTTCCATGAGCCATTGGTTGCAGTTCTGGAATTGCGTCGAAAAGGCATAGGCATTGGCACTGTATTGCTTGCCCAGCAGATGCAGCGCCAGCGTCTTGTCCAGCGCGGCATCATGCATCTCCACGCCCAGCACGCCGGGCACGAACACCAGTGACACGAAGGGAATCGTGGTGCTGTCATTGTTGATCAGGAATCCCGCCAGCCCCTGGTCGAAGATATCCGGCTTCTCGTCTTCGCAACTGTAGAACAGCTGGCGCACCGTCCAGCCCAGGCCGCCGGTGCGCAAGGCAAAGCCGGCATGCGAATAGCGGATGTGGAAGCGCTCCAGGTCGATGGCCGAGCGCGAGATGATGGCGCTGCTGGCATCGGCCTGGTCGAGTTGGGCGCGCACGGCGGCAGCGAAATGCAGCAACTGGTTCTTTTGCTCGGCGTCCAGGTCCAGGGTGCGGTCGCAATAGACGAAGAGGTTGGCCGCATGGACGGGCGCGATCACGCCGATCGCAGCTGCGCAGAACAGGCACAGAAATGCCTGCCGCAACAGACGGCGCAAGCGATCGCTCAGCCTCGGCACGGATCAGTCCATCCTACTGGATCACGACGTGGCGGGCATTGAGGTCGTCCCGCCACTGCTCGTTGAGCACCACCACGAAGGGCTTTGGCGCGAAGGCCTGGTAGAACGCCAGGCCGTAGTCCTCGCGCGTGGCCTTGACTGTCTGTCCTACCCCGATATCGACCCGGGCATAGTCGTTGGCCGGCAGAAAGAGATAGATATCGCGTTCACGTTCCTGGCCATCGGCTTGCAGCAGCAGGCGCATCTGGTCCGTGCGCCCATCGGCGAGCTCGATATTGGTCACCTTGTAGGTACCGTGGGTCAGGTCCACCAGGTTGACCACCGCGGTCGTAGCCTTGCTGACCAGGGTCGAGACGCTGGCCACGGTACCGCTCACGCTCAGCGACAGGGAGATCGAGATACCGTTGGCCATGGCGCCGGCGTGGGCGCACAGCAGTGCGAGGGCCAGCAGCAGATGCTTGCCAGTCTGGGAAGGGTTCATGTCGCGGACGGCCTTTTCTTGTCATGTTCCGGCACCTCCCACATCATCGTGAAGAGGCTCGTGGTCGCCGCGAGTGTAGCCTGCCGGGCAAACGTACCTGGCAAACTTTGCAATTGCAGAGAGCTGTAAGGCGAAATTGACTTTTATTGACGCATCCTTGCATGCGTCAATGTCGACTCCATGCCATTGTCCGTGCCATTGCGATGGACAAAAAAAATGGGCCGTCCCTCTCCACAGGAACGGCCCGACCCTCCACACCACAAACCTTGATCGATGGCCCTTGCGGCCATCTCCCTTCATTTCAATTCATTTCAGCGGAACACCAGCACCGGCACCTTGCTACGGGCCAGCAGCTTCTGCGTCTGGCTGCCAAAGAGCAGTCGTCCCAGCGTCGAACGTGCTCGGGAGGCCATGAAGATGGCGTCGCAATGTTCACGCTCGGCCACGCGCATGATTTCTTCAAAGGGCCGACCGCCCTGCGCCACCTCAACCGAACAGGGAACGCCCTGCTCACGTGCCATCTGCGTGATCATCTCCACGCTGGCCAGCGCCCGCGCACGACCGGCTTCATCGGTACGCTGCACATCGACCCCCACGCTGACTTCAGGAATCGACAGGGCGCGCAGATTGCCCGCTACCGACAAGCCCACCAGATTGCTGCCACAGCTCTTGGCCAGCGCGATGGCGGCCTTCACGGATTCATTGCATAGGCGGGAACCATCGGTTGCAAGCAGGATGTTCTTGAACATGTTGACCTCCGTCGCTGACTGATCTGGTATGACTGCATAGTAGACCCGCCATGCTGCGTCGCACTTGATATGCATCAAGCCGTCAGGTGGCCTGCGCATCGGCTGGCCGCCACTTGAGGTGGATCAAATGGCAGCATGCCGCGCGTCTGCCGTCCATACGAAAACGGCCTGCGCAGTGGCAGGCCGTCTCATGTCAATGCTGGGGCATCAGGTCGGCCTGAAGGCCAGGAAACGCTCGATCAGGCGCGCCAGCACCGGCTTCAACGCCGCCGCCAGCGTGGCATCGAGCGCATACGGGGGCTGTTCCTGCATGTAGCTGCGCTGTGCCAGTTCCAGCTGGATCGCATGCACGTTCTGGTCGGGCTGGCCATAGTGGCGGGTGATGTGGCCGCCCTTGAAGCGGCCATTGAGCACCGCCGGGTAGTGCGGTGCCAGTTCCCGGGCCAGTTCCAGCAGCGCTTCGCCCACTCCGGCGGCGCAGGAGGCGCCGCTGGCGTTGCCGAAGTTGAAGACCGGCAGCTCACCCTCGAAGAGGTGCGGAATCACCGAGCGGATCGAATGCGCATCCCACAGCAAGGCATAGCCATGGATGGCCTTGATGCGCGCCAGCTCGGCCTGCAGGGCCTGGTGGTAGGGCTTCCAGTAGATCTCCAGGCGACGTGCGGTCTCGGCCTCGTCGGGCTCGCCACCGGATCGATACAGCGGCACGTTGTCGAAGGTGGTCAGCGGACACAGGCCGGTGGTGTTCTGCCCCGGATAGAGGCTCTGGCCGTCGGCTGGGCGATTCAGGTCGATGGTGTAGCGCGAGTGGTAGGGACGCAGCACCGAGGCACCCATGTCGGCCGCGAAGTCGTACAGCTCGGCGATGTGCCAGTCGGTATCATCGACCTGCAGGCCGACCTCGCTATAGCGCGGCTTCAAGTCCTCGGGCAGGCGCGTCCCCACGTGGGGCATGGAAATGAGCAAGGGCGTCGTCCCCTGCTGCAGCGTGAAAATATCGTTTTGCATCTTGCTTCCTAATCCTTCAGTAAATCGGCCACGGCCTGGCGATAGGCTTGGCGCGCATGATCTTCCAGCACGTGATGGCCGGCGCTGACCACCTTGCGGCCGGCTACGTGGACATCACGCACCGGGTTGCCTTCGTGCTCGCCGAACACCAGCGCCGAGAGCAAGTGCGAGGCACTGCGCCCGGCCAGGTTGACGTGCTCGCCATCGAGCACCACGAAGTCGGCGCGCTGCCCCACCGCCAGTCCGGCCACCTGCCTGCCGCTGGCCCGCGCACCACCCACGACGGCCTGCGCATACAGGCGATCGGCCACCGCCGGTGCCTGCCCGGAGGCCAGCACATTGCGTCGCTGGTGGTGCAGGCGTTGCCCATATTCGAGCAGGCGCAACTCGGAGCGGGGATTGATGGCGATGTTGCTGTCCGAGCCGATGCCCCACTGCGCGCCCGCATCGAGCAGGCGCGGCGCGTCGATGATGCCGTCGCCGAGATTGGCCTCGGTGGTCGGACACAGCCCCACCACGGCCTGGCTGGCCACCACACCCTGATATTCGGCATCGTCCATGTGGGTGGCATGCACCAGACACCAGCGCGCATCGACTTGCTGCCGGGAGAGCAATGACTGGACCGGGCGTTGGCCGCACCAGGCCAGACAATCCTCCACTTCGCGCATCTGTTCGGCGACATGGATATGCAGGGGCGCGTCCTGCCCGCCTGGCTGGGCGTGCAAGCCATCGACCAGCGCCTCGAGGCTGGGCGCCGACACCGCGCGCAGCGAATGCGGCGCCATGCCGTAGCGGCGCATGCCGTTCTCGGGGAGAACCTGCTGCAAGCGCTCGCGCAGGTCCAGCAGCCAGGGCACCGTGGCGATGAAGCGCGCCTGCTGGGCCGATGGCGGCTGGCCGCCAAAACCGCCCTGCTGGTACAGCACCGGCAGCAGCGTCATGCCGATGCCGGCCTCCTGCGCGGCCTGCATGACGCGCAAGGCCAGTTCGGCCGGGTCGGCATAGGACTGTCCCTGCGGCGCATGGTGCAGGTAGTGGAATTCGCACACCGAGGTATAGCCGGACTTGAGCATCTCGATGTAGAGCTGGCGGGCGATGGCTTCCAGATGTTGCGGCTGCAGGCGCTGGGCAAAGCGGTACATCAGCGTGCGCCAGCTCCAGAAGGAATCGGTGGGACTGCCCATGGTCTCGGTCAATCCGGCCATGGCACGCTGGAAGGCGTGTGAATGCAGGTTGGGCATGCCGGCGATGACGGGGCCGGCGGCGCTCGGCGCGCCACCGCCATCACTGCCGGCGCTGACGGAGAGAAAATTGCCCGCGCCGTCCCAGCGCAGCAGCACGTCACTGCGCCAGCCCTCGGGGAGCAAGGCCAGCGGGCAGAACAGCGTGCCGCCGGCGCCATCAAGGTGTTGCAGGTCTTGTTCGCGATGCGATGCCATGTGCTCACCTTTTTGTATTGGCTGTGTCTGGATCACCTCTCATGCGCCCGCTTGGAACCACGGAATCACGACGAAAGGCGTTCCAGTGTAGACCCGGATCATGAACGCCGCCGGAGGGCGGGTGGATCGTCCATGCCCGGGACGTCAGGTCTTCTGCCGGATGCACACGGCCAGCACCACGGTGCCGGGCGTGCACAACAGGTCGGGCAGCCTGCTGCCCTCGCGCAGACGCGCAAATTGCCCGCCGCTCAGGGCCTGCAGCAAGCCGTCCATGTCGGACAGGCAGGCCGCGCCCTGGGCGACGTAGAGCAAGACCGTGTCGGCCGGCAGCCGACGCGAGTTCTGCTCGGTAAGGATCACTACCCTGCCCTCGGCCCGGTCGCGCCGGACCATGAGGTTGAAATCCAGCGTCGGTGCGCCATGCAGCTGCACAGACAGCGGCAGCTCGCCGGCGAAGGCATGGGGAACGAAGCATTCGCGCAGGTCGTGTACCTGCTGCCCCAGGCTGTGCATGGCGAAGCCGCCTCCCTCCAGCAGGACGATGGTGCGGTCGATACCCTCGAAGGTCGAAAACACGCCATCGCGGCCGACATCGGCCACGCTGGCGCGCCAGGTGAAGCTGGAGAAATCGGCCTGCTCCGGTTGCACCCACAGCTCGCGCGTCTGGCCGCCTTCGTTCTTCCAGGGGACGGCGTCGATGCGGCTGAGCTCGCCGACGAAGGCGATGGTCTTGCCAGTGTGCTCCCTTGCCAGTCCGGTTTCAGGCGCCATGGGCAGCCTCGCGCGTGAGCATGGTCTGCAGGAAGCTGCGGGTACGGGCCTCGCGTGGCGCGGTGAAGATATCGGCCGGCGCACCGGACTCGACGATGCTGCCATGATCCATCACCACCACCACATCGGCCACTTCCCGGGCAAAACCCATTTCGTGAGTGACGATGAGCATGGTCATGCCATCGGCGGCGAGGTCCTTCATTACCTGCAGCACTTCGCCGACCAGCTCAGGATCGAGCGCCGAGGTGGGTTCGTCGAAGAGCATCACCTTGGGTTCCATGGCCAGTGCACGGGCGATGGCCACGCGCTGCTTCTGGCCACCGGAGAGCGTACCGGGATAATCCTTGGCCTTGTGCGCCAGGCCGACCTTCTGCAACAGGCGCAGGCCTTGCTCCTGGGCCTGCTTGCGCGGCACGCCACGCAGACAGGTGGGTGCCAGGGTGATGTTGTCCAGCACCGTCAGATGCGGGAACAGGTTGAACGACTGGAACACCATGCCCACCTCGGCACGCAGCTCATCCAGCTTGGCTTCGGGCATCATGCGCCCGCCCTCGACCACCGGGTGGCCGCACACCACCACGGTGCCGCCCTCGGCGGTTTCCAGGCCGTTCAGGCAACGCAGGAAGGTGCTCTTGCCACTGCCGCTGGGGCCGATGATGACTACCACCTGGCTGGGCGCGACGGCAAAGTCGATGTCCTTGAGCACCACATGGTTGCCGAAGGATTTGCGCAAGCCCTTGATATCGACGATGGTCTGGCTCATCAGACCCTCCCTTCGGAACGTAGGACTCTCTCGATGCGGCGCAGGATCACGGTGGTGACGCTGGTGAGGACCAGGTAGATCACGGCGATGACCAGATAGGTTTCCAGCGAACGATAGGTCACGCTGATGATCTTCTCGCCCTCATGCATGAGGTCGGCAATGGTCAGCAGCGATACCAGCGCCGAATTCTTGATCAGCGCGATGAATTCATTGCCCAGCGGCGGGATCATGCGCACGAAAGCCTGTGGCAGGATCACGCGTCGCATCGCCATGCGGTAAGGCAGGCCCAGCGATCGGGCCGCTTCCATCTGGCCGCGTTCGATGGACTGGATGGCACCGCGCACGATCTCCGACACATAGGCGCCGCTATAGATGCCCAGTCCGAGGATGCCGCAGACATAGGCTGGCAGGATCAGCCCTACATGCGGCAGGCCGAAGAACCACAGGAACAGTTGCACCAGTAGCGGCGTGCCGCGTACCAGGGTGAGGTAGAAGGTACAGATGCCATAGATCACGCGACGCTGCGGCGACAGACGCCCCATCCCCACCAGCAGGCCCAGTACGCAGCCCAGCACCAGTGCGGCGGCGGTGATTTCCACCGTGACCAGCGTGCCGTGGACGAGCGAGGGCCAGCTTTCCCAGACGCCCGAAAAATCCAGTTTCATGAAAAACCCCGGAAAAAAAGACCCCGTTCCCCGACCGAAAAGCCTGGGCTGCGGGTGCCACGCAGACGGAGAACGGACCGCCGCCAGGGGGCGGTCCAGGTCCGGCAACAGGTCTGTTCTGGCCTCAGGCCGGACCTGGCCGGAGGTGGATTACTCGCTCTTGCCGAACCACTTGTCGGTCAGCGCCGTGTAGGTGCCGTTCACGCGCAGGGTCTGCAAGGCCTTGTTGAGCTGCTCGGCCAGCGCGGTATCTTCCTTGCGCATGGCATAGCCGTACAGCTCGGTCGTCAGGCCCTTGTCCAGCACCCGTACCAGCGGCTGGGTACGGGCGTACTCCACCGCGGCCGGACGGCCGGTGACCACCGCATTGACGCGGCCGGTAGCCAGCAGGTCGAACATGGCCTGGTTCTTTTCCACTTCCACGCGTTCCACGCCGGGGAAGTTGTCCTTGAGGTAGCCCACCGACTTGGTGCCGACCTGCACCGAGACCTTCTTGCCCTTGTTCAGGTCATCGGGGACCTTGATGCTCTGGTCATCGCGCCGCACCAGCACGGCCAGGCCGCCACGGTAGTAGGGATCGCTGAAATTGACGACCTTGCGGCGCTCATCGGTCATGTAGATGGCCGAGGCGGCAATGTCGAAGCGATTGGAGATCAGGCCCGGGATGAGGCCCTTGAAGTCGATATCGATCCACTGGACCTTCTTGCCCATGGTCTTGGCCAGGGCTTCGATCAGTTCGATGTCGAAACCGGTGCGCTTGCCATCCTTGACGAATTCCATCGGCGGGAAGGTCGCATCGGTACCGACACGGATCACATTGTCGGCGGCGTGGGCTGCCGGAACGGCGGCGGTGAGCATGGCCAGGCTGGCCGTGAAGACGCAAAGCAGCTTGGAGAGTTTCATCATGGCTTCCTCAATAGAGAAACGACGAGACGGATCGAATACCGGCGTGCCGGCGGGATGACAACAAATCCTTCAGGCGCCCGGCACCCTGCCCCTTCCCTGGGAGGCGGCAGTTGCCGGTACGCTTAAAAACGATTACATATCCGCTGCGCAGATTCCACCGTCATGCGCACCAGTTCCTGCTCCCGGGTGCCCACGCGCAGGGCTGGCGCCATCAGCGTGATGGTGCCTTCCAGGCGGCCGTTGGAGGTCATGATGGGCACCGAGACGCCCCACACGCCCAGGTCGACCTCGCTCTCGCTGATGCAATACCCGCGGCGGCGGATCTCGTCGAGCTGGGTTTCCAGCGCCAGGGCCTCTTCGGGCTTGTCGCCGAGCTGGTCGGCAATGAGCTTTTGCTGCAGCTTGCGCGGCATGAAGGCCAGCAGGCTCTTGGCCGACGCCCCCCGCAACAACGGATGGGCACGCCCCTTGGTGAAGGAACAGCGCAGGGGCTGGTCGCTCTCTTCCATGGCGATACAGACCATCTGCCCGTTGATCGGCACCAGCAGGCCCACGCTTTCACCACTGCGCTGGACCAGCGAACTGATCTCTTCGCGGCTCTGGCTGATCAGGTTGGAATTCTGGTCGAACCCCCAGGCCAGCTGCACACCGGTCGGACCGGGTTCGAAGGTGCCGGAGTTCATGTGTTCCTGCAGCAGGCCCCATTTCTTGAGGGAAGCCAGGTGGCGGTACACGGTACTGACCGGTTGCTGAACCATGGCAGCGATCTGCTTGGCGCTGACGGGTTTGCCGGCACGGGCCACGCCTGCTAGAACGTGGAGTACGCGGTCGACGATGGTGGAGGTTTGTGGAGAGTCCATGGCGGCAATATAAGGTTAAATTCTCACTTTAGGCGATTAATTCCCGTATATAGGGAAATTTTTTGAAAAAATTTGAAGGCTTCCTTCACATTTTCCCAATGGCTGGCTGAATTTTCTCACCTGTAACGAAAATTGCCTCATGCTATTTTTTAACTGGTCAGTGCCGAAAATAGTTGAGTGTCGACACTTCTTCCATTTTTCAGTCAAAGTGCTATGATCAATCCCATAAATCAACAAGGATTGTCGACACCATGACTGAGCTGCTTGCACTGTCAGGATCTGACCGCGACGGGGAGACACTGTCGGAACACGTTTTCCGCAAGATCCAGAGCGCCATCGTGCAAGGCGAGATCGCGCCCGGCAGCAAGATTTCCGAGCCCGAACTGGCCCGCACCTATGGCATCAGCCGTGGACCATTGCGCGAGGCCATTCACCGGCTGGAAGGCCAGAACCTGCTGGTGCGGATACCCCATGTGGGGGCAAGGGTGGTGTCACTGACGCTGGAGGGGCTGGTGGAGCTGTTCCAGATCCGCGAATCGCTGGAAGGCATGGCCTGCCGCCTGGCCGCCCAGCGCATGAGCCGCGCCGAGCTGGACGAACTGCGCCGGGTGCTGGAGACCCACGAGAAGGATGAAGCCTTCCAGGCCGGACGTGGTTATTACCAGCAGGAAGGCGACTACGACTTCCACTACAAGATCATCCAGGCCAGCGGCAACCAGATCCTGACCCGCATCCTCTGCGGCGAGCTCTACCAGCTGGCCCGCATGTACCGCATCCAGTATTCCGCCACCCCCAACCGGCCTCGCCAGGCCTTTGCCGAACACCACCGCATCCTCGACGCGCTGGCCGATGGCGACGGCGAACTGGCCGACCTGCTCATGCGGCGCCATATCGGCGCCTCCCGCCGCAACATCGAACACCAGATCGCGCAAGCCTCCGCCAGTGGCGCAGCCGGCCAGCGCGATCAGGCCTGAGACAGTCCCCCAGAATCATTCCATCAACGAGACACGAGCCAACTGCCATGAATACCCAATACCGCAAGCAACTGCCCGGCACCCGACTGGACTATTTCGACGCCCGCGCCGCCGTGGAGGCCATCCGCGCCGGTGCCTGGGACGGCCTGCCCTACACCTCGCGCGTGCTGGCCGAGAACCTGGTGCGCCGCTGCGACCCGGCCACCCTCACCGATTCGCTGCGCCAGCTGATCGAGCGCAAGCGCGAACTGGACTTTCCCTGGTTCCCGGCCCGCGTGGTATGCCATGACATCCTGGGACAGACCGCGCTGGTGGACCTGGCCGGCCTGCGCGATGCGATTGCCGACATGGGTGGTGATCCGGCCAAGGTCAACCCGGTGGTGCCGGTACAACTGATCGTGGACCATTCGCTGGCGGTGGAATGTGGCGGCGACGACCCGCAGGCCTTCGAGAAGAACCGTGCCATCGAGGATCGCCGCAATGAAGACCGTTTCCACTTCATCGACTGGACCAAGCTGGCCTTCGAGAACGTGGACGTGATCCCGCCCGGCAACGGCATCATGCACCAGATCAACCTGGAGAAGATGTCGCCGGTGATCCATGCCAAGGATGGCGTGGCCTTCCCCGACACCCTGGTCGGTACCGACAGTCATACCCCGCATGTGGATGCGCTGGGCGTCATCGCCATCGGCGTGGGCGGCCTGGAAGCGGAGAACGTCATGCTGGGCCGCGCCTCCTGGATGCGCCTGCCCGACATCATCGGCGTGGAGCTGACCGGTCGGCGCCAGCCTGGCATCACCGCCACCGACATCGTGCTCTCGCTGACCGAGTTCCTGCGCAAGCAGAAGGTGGTGGGCGCCTACCTGGAGTTCTACGGCGACGGCGCCGCCAGCCTGACCCTGGGCGACCGCGCCACCATCTCCAACATGGCCCCGGAATACGGCGCCACCGCCGCCATGTTCTCCATCGACCAGCAGACCATCGACTATCTCAAGCTGACCGGTCGTGAAGACGAGCAGGTCAAGCTGGTGGAAACCTATGCCAAGGAGGCTGGCCTGTGGTCCGACACCCTGGCCAAGGCCGAATACGAGCGTGTGCTGCGCTTCGACCTCTCCACCGTGGTGCGCACCCTGGCCGGCCCCAGCAACCCGCACAAGCGCCTGCCGGTATCCGAGCTGGCCGCCCAGGGCATCGCCGGCAAGGTCGAGAACGAACCCGGCAAGATGCCCGACGGCGCCGTCATCATCGCCGCCATCACCAGCTGCACCAACACCAGTAATCCACGCAACGTGATCGCCGCGGCTCTGCTGGCACGTAACGCCAATCGCCTGGGCCTGGAACGCAAGCCCTGGGTCAAGAGCTCGCTGGCGCCTGGCTCCAAGGCGGTCGAACTCTATCTGGACGAAGCCGGCCTCACCGCCGACCTGGAGAAACTGGGCTTCGGCATCGTGGCCTTCGCCTGCACCACCTGCAACGGCATGTCCGGTGCGCTCGATCCCAAGATCCAGCAGGAGATCATCGACCGCGACCTCTATAGCACTGCCGTGCTGTCGGGCAACCGCAACTTCGATGGCCGCATCCACCCCTATGCCAAACAGGCCTTCCTGGCCTCGCCGCCCCTGGTGGTGGCCTATGCCATCGCCGGCACCATCCGCTTCGACATCGAGCAGGATGTGCTGGGCAAGTCGGCCGACGGCCGCGAGATCCGCCTCAAGGACATCTGGCCCAGCGACGAAGAGATCGACGCCGTGGTCGCCACTGCCGTCAAGCCGCAGCAGTTCCGCAATGTCTACACGCCGATGTTCTCGGCCCGGGTGGACCGCAGCCAGTCGGTCAGTCCGCTCTACAACTGGCGCCCACAGAGCACCTACATCCGCCGTCCGCCCTACTGGGAAGGCGCGCTGGCCGGCGAGCGCACGCTCTCGGGCATGCGCCCCCTGGCCGTGCTGGGCGACAACATCACCACCGACCACCTCTCGCCCTCCAACGCCATCCTGCTCGATAGCGCCGCCGGCGAATACCTGGCCAAGATGGGCCTGCCGGAAGAAGACTTCAATTCCTACGCCACCCACCGCGGCGACCACCTGACCGCACAGCGCGCCACCTTCGCCAATCCCAAGCTGTTCAACGAGATGGTGAAGAAAGCCGATGGCAGCGTGCAGCAAGGTTCGCTGGCGCGCCTGGAGCCGGAAGGCAAAGTCATGCGCATGTGGGAAACCATCGAAGCCTACATGGACCGCAAGCAGCCGCTGATCATCATCGCTGGTGCCGACTATGGCCAAGGTTCCTCGCGCGACTGGGCCGCCAAGGGCGTGCGCCTGGCCGGCGTGGAAGCCATCGTGGCCGAGGGCTTCGAACGCATCCACCGTACCAACCTGATCGGCATGGGCGTGCTGCCGCTGGAGTTCAAGGCCGGCGAGAACCGCAACACCTATGCCATCGACGGTACCGAAACCTACGACGTCATCGGCCAACGCCGTCCGCGCGCGGACCTGACCCTGGTCATCCATCGCAAGAACGGCGAACGCGTCGAAGTGCCGGTGACCTGCCGTCTCGATACCGCCGAAGAAGTCTCCATCTATGAAGCCGGCGGCGTGCTGCAACGCTTTGCCCAGGACTTCCTGGAAGCCTCCGCCAGTGCCGGCCAGAACGCAAAGGAACAAGCATGAGCCAAGTCCCCCAGATCCGCATCCCCGCCACCTACCTGCGTGGCGGCACCAGCAAGGGCGTCTTCTTCAAGCTGGACGACCTGCCCGAAGCCGCCCGTGTACCGGGCCGCGCCCGTGACAAGCTGCTCCAGCGCGTCATCGGCAGCCCCGATCCCTATGGCAAGCAGATCGACGGCATGGGGGGGGCTACCTCCAGCACCAGCAAGACGGTCATCATCTCGCGCAGCAGCCGTCCCGGCCATGACGTCGACTACCTGTTCGGCCAGGTCTCGATCGACAAGGATTTCGTGGACTGGAGCGGCAATTGCGGCAACCTGTCGGCAGCCGTCGGCCCGTTTGCCATTGCCGCCGGCCTGGTCGATCCGGCCAAGCTGCCGCAGGATGGCGTAGCCGTCATCACCATCTGGCAAGCCAACATCGGCAAGACCATCGTGGCCCATGTTCCGATCCGGGGCGGCCAGGTGCAGGAAACCGGTGACTTCGAACTGGACGGAGTGACCTTCCCGGCCGCCGAAGTGCAGCTGGAATTCATGGACCCGGCCGCCGAGGAAGAAGGCGCCGGCGGCGCCATGTTCCCCACCGGGAACGTGGTCGACACGCTGGAAGTGCCCGGCGTGGGCAGCTTCCAGGCCACCATGATCAATGCCGGCATCCCGACCATCTTCCTCAATGCGGAAGAGATCGGCTACACCGGCACCGAGCTGCAGGACGCCATCAACAGCGACCCGGCCGCGCTGGCCCGTTTCGAGACCATCCGCGCGCATGGCGCCATCCGCATGGGCTTGATCACCAAGGTGGAAGAAGCCGCCACCCGCCAGCACACCCCCAAGGTGGCCTTCGTGGCCAAGCCGAAGGAATATGTCTCCTCCAGCGGCAAGACGGTCGGCTTGCAGGAGACCGACGTACTGGTGCGCGCCATGTCCATGGGCAAGCTGCACCACGCGATGATGGGGACCGCAGCGGTAGCCATCGGTACCGCTGCCGCCATTCCCGGAACATTGGTCAACCTGGCCGCAGGCGGTGGCGAACGCAACAGCGTGCGCTTCGGCCATCCCTCCGGCACCTTGCGCGTAGGCGCCGAGGCCAGGCTGGAGGACGGTCAGTGGGTAGTCACCAAGGCCGTCATGAGCCGCAGTGCCCGCGTGCTGATGGAAGGCTGGGTGCGGGTGCCGGGGGACGCTTTCTGACCCGGCAACCGCCCGTCTAGCGCCAGTGTTTCAGACGCGAGGTCTTGCCGATGCCGGGGTTGAAGCTGTTGGTCGGGTCGAGCCTGCGATAGAAATCTTCCAGCGCAGGTTCGGCCCGGTATTGATGGCCGACGTTATGTTCGGCCGGGTATTTGGCGCCCTTGGCGTCTAGCAGGGCCAGGATGGCTGCTTTGACCTGCTCGCAGTCTTCCCCCTTCCGGACCAGATATTCCTGGTGCATCACGTGACAGAAGAAGTGGCCGCAATACATGGTGAAGCGGATCTTCTCGGCGATCTCGGGCGGCAGCTGCTCGAACCAGTCGCGGGTATTGCGCGGCAGCGCGATATCCAGCGCCACGATGTCTTCCACCTCCCGCGCATGTACGGCGCGATAGCGCAGGACGGCGGCGCCCACCACGAAGCGGTTGAGGAAGGCCGCCCTGCCCTCGTCGGTATCACATTCGAAGAAATCCCCCGTCGCCGACGGCATGCGCGCCTGCAGGAAGCCAAGCGCAAAGGCTGCGCCGTCTTCGCTCATCTTCAGCAGCAGGTGGTGCTGGTAGCGATCCCGATATTGCATCAGCCGCGCCGGCAAATGGCGCGGCAACCAGCCGGAGAGCCGCTGCAGCAGGCGATCACTGCCGCCGGGGCGCAGGCCCAGCCGCTCCAGCCAGGCGTCGACGCGGCTCTTCATGGCGAAGGCCTGCATCAGACGTTCCGTGCCGAAGTGATGGATGAAGAGGAACAGGTCCTTGCCATAGCGCTCGCTGGCCTCGAAGGCAGAGCGGTGCATGTATTCGCCGGCAATCGGCAGATGCGGCGCCTGTTGCAGCAGCCCGCGCCGGATGTCTTCCAGCTCGGCGGCGTCGTTGCTGCCGATGTAGAACACGGTGGACGAGGCATCGGCCGCAAAGGTGTCCAGCCGCAGGGCAAATACCACCACGTGACCGGCCGAGCCTGAGGCCTCGTACAGGCGACGCGGGTCGGCGTTGTAGCGGGCTGGCGTGGCGGCCTCGACATCGCGCACATGCTGGGCATACTCATGATCGGACGCATGGAGGCCGCCGCAGTCGCAGTCGGCAGCAGCGCCGCCACCGTTGGTATTGGGCAACTGGCCACGATCCAGGCGATCGAGGATTTCTTCGGGTGTCTCTCCCAATTCCAGCCCCAGATGATTGACCAGACGCAGTTGGCCGTCGCGATCCACCTGCGCATACAGCGCCAACTGCGTGTAGGCCGGACCACGGCGTATCAGCGAGCCGCCGGAATTGTTGCAGATGCCGCCGGTGACGGAGGCGCCCATGCAGCTGGATCCGATCACCGAATGCGGCTCCCGCCCAAGCGGCTTCAGGGTCCGTTCCAGCTGGTCCAGCGTGACGCCGGGCTGGGTCAGCACCTGTTGTCCCTGTGCCAGCAGTTCCAGCCGACGCAGGCGCATCGTGTTGAGTACGATCACGGACCGGTCATAGCCCGCTTCGGCAGGGCTGGAGCCGCCCGTCAGGCCGGTGTTGGCCGCCTGGCAGATGACGATGGTATCGGCCGCATGACAGGCCTGCAGCACCTGCCACATCTGACGCAGGCTGCCGGGGCGCACCACGGCGACCGCGTCGCCCTGGCCATAGCGGTAGCCCCGGCAATAGTGGCGCTTGGCGGCGGCGCTGGTCAACACGTGGGGCGGGCCTACGATGTCCCGCAGACTGCGGATCAAGGCTTCCATCATCGGGCTCACTGGACGAAGAAGCGCACGCGGATGGCATCGATGGCAACGGCGATGAAGATCATCACCCCGCCAATCATGCCGACATAGAACGAGGGCACATTGGTGATGGCCAGGCCGACCTGGATCACCGTCAGCAACAGCACGCCACCGAGGATGCCCAGTACGCTGCCACGCCCGCCGAATACGCTCACGCCGCCGATGATGGGGGCGGCAATCGCATACAGCAGATAGCTCGCGCCCTGGTTGGAAGTGATGGCGATCTGCCAGGAAGCCAGCAGATAACCGGCCACACCCGCCAGGAAACCGGCCAGTGCGTAGCAGATGATCTTGATCCGGTGCACCCGGATGCCGGCCGCATGCGAGGCCAGCGCATTGCCGCCCACGGCGTAGATGGAGCGGCCCAGCACGGTCCGGCGCAGCAGCACCGACATCGCCAGCAAGGCCAGTACGAAGATCACCGGCATGATCGGCCAGCCGCCCAGCGTGGCCGAGCCGATCCAGATATAGCCATCGTCGAGGTTGGTGATGGTCTTGCCCTGGGTCAGCGCCAGCAAGGCACCCTGCAGCACGATCATCATGGACAGTGTCTGGATCAGCGAGACCATGCGCAGTCGGGTGATGCACAGGCCGTTGAACCACCCGATCAGGGTGGCCACCGCCACGCCGGCCAGCATGGTGATCCACCACGGTCCGCCGACGCTGGCATACAGCCAGGCGCCGATGGCCGAGGAAAAGCCCAGGTTGGCCGGCAGCGACAGGTCGATCTCGCCTACCAGCAACGGCAGGGCCACTGCCAGCGCCAGCAGGCCCAGCACGGTGGCCTGCACCAGGATGTTCTGCAGGTTCATCACGCTGAGGAAGAACTGGCTGAACAGGCCGAAGCCCAGCACCAGGGCCACCAGCCAGATCCAGACCACATTGCGAAGGACCCAGCCCAGCACCTGACGCGGTCGGCGTGGTCTTCTGGCGGGCTTGGCGGCCTCGGCGGCGTTGCCGATTTCTGTTGCGCTTGTCATGCGGGTGTCTCCTTTTGTCATGGTCTGTTCTGGGCGGCGCTCATTGCGAAAGCTGGCGCAGCCTGTCGGTACTGATGTCGTCGCCCTCTACCACATGGGCGATACGCCCGCGCTGGAAAATGCAGACGCGGTCCGCTGCCCGGGCCAGTTCGTCGACATCGGTGGAGACGATGATCACGCTCACGCCGCCCCGGCTCAGCTGATCGAGGATGCGCAGGACGTCCTGCTTGACGCCCACGTCGATGCCACGGGTCGGCTCGTCCAGGATCAGCAGGCGCGGCATGGTCGCCAGCACGCGCCCCAGGCAGACCTTCTGCTGGTTGCCGCCACTGAGGGTATTGACGGCCTCGTCAGCGCTGCCGGCCTTGATGCCCATGCGGTTAAAGTAGGAGGAACAGACCTGCTGCTCCTGTCCACGATCCACCAGGCCGCGCCGGATGCGCTGGCGCAGTGACGATAGCGCGATGTTCTCGCGGATCGACAGATGCCCCACCACACCGTCGCGACGACGGTCGTCGGAAAGATAGGCGATGCCCATGGCGAAGGCCTGGTCAGGCGTCTGCGGCACGCGGGCCATCACCTCGCGTGCAAAGGCGATCTGCCCAGCCTGCAGCGGTGCCAGGCCGAACAGGCTACGCGCCAGCTCCTTGGCCCCCTCCCCTGGCAAGCCGGTGAAACCGACGATTTCGCCGGCGCGGATGTCCAGCTGCGCCACGTCCAACCGCTCTCCCCGCACGCCGCTCACGCGGATGCCTTCTTCGCCCTTGGGGGATAGACTGCGATCGCGCTGGAACAGGTCCAGTTCGCGCCCGAGGACGAACTCCGAGAGCCGGGAAGAATTCAGGCTGCCCACCTCCTCGCAGTTGGCCACCAGTTCGCCATCGCGCAGCACGGTGACGGCGTCGCAGATGTCGAGGATTTCATCGTTGAAGTGGGAAATGAAGAGAAAGGTCACGCCGGATGCGCGCAGCTGGCGCATGAACTCGAACAGCTGCAGGCGGTCCGGCACCGTCAGCGAGGCCGTCGGTTCATCCAGGATGATGACGCTGCCACCGGAAAACATGGCCCGCAGGATATTGAGCTTGCGACGGGCGACGGCATCCAGGCTACCCGCCAGGCGGTCGGCTTCGATACCGGTGCCGACCAGCATGCGCGTGGCGTTCTCGCGCATGCGGCGCCAGGCGATGAAGCCGCGTGAGGCCGGCCAGATACCCAGCATCAGGTTTTCCATCACCGACATGTGCTCGATGATCATCGGTTCCTGCGGTACCAGGAAGACGCCGGCGGCTTCCATGCGCTTAACGTCGGCGCCCTGGATTTCCTCACCGTTCAGGAAGATGCGGCCTTCGCTGGGAGCGCGCTGGCCGGAGATGATACCCACCAGCGTGCTCTTGCCGGCGCCGTTTTCGCCGAGCAGGCCGTGGATGCTGCCACGGCGGATGCCCAGGTTGATGGAACGCAGTGCATGGAAGGCGCCATAGCGCTTGCTGATGTTTTCCACGCGCAGGGCCAGGTCCGCTTGGGCCTGTACCGATGCACGGGGAGCTGCTTGGGTCGTCATGGCGCCTCCTTGGCGAGTGGTGATCCGTTATTGGCCGCTATTGGCTCATCGGCCGGCAGGCCATCTGGCCATCAGGTCATCACGTATAGGCGATGCCCCAGACCTTCTCGGCCACGTAACCCCAGTGCCGCTGGTCGGCGGCATTGCTGCGGTCGATCACGAAGGGCGGAATGATCAGCGTGGGACCGGTCTGGCCCTTGACGATCTGGCCCTTCTCCCAGAAGTATTTCTTGTTCTCGTACGGCCCGATGGGGACTTCCTTGCCGGGGATGGAATACTTGACCAGCATTTCCACCGCCACCTCACTATAGGCGATCGGGTCCTGCGAGACGCAGGCGTCCATGTAGCCATCCTGGATCCAGCGCAGCGCCACCGGCTCGCCATCGATGGTGACGAAGATGACGTGGTCCTTTTCATCGACCTTCTTCCAGCGGTTCTTCTGCTGCAGGGCGGTGGCGATGCCGCGTGCCGGCGAATCGCTGGGCGCGTGCACGGCGTCCAGGTCGGGATGTTCGGACAGCGTGGCCAGGGTGACGGAGAGCATCTGGTCCAGCTTGCCTTCGGTGGGCCGGGCGATGTAGGTGATGCCCGGATACTTGGCGAACTCGGCATCCATGCCCTCCTTGCGCTGGCGCCAGGCCACGCTGGCCAATGCGCCGTAGCAGTTGAGCACCTTGCCCTTGGGGCTACCGTACTTCTTGATCAGGCGGTTGATGATTTCCCTGGCGGCCATGACCCCGCCCAGGCGGTTGTCGAAGCTGACGGTGATGGCGACGTTGCCGCTTTCAGCCGGGGTATCGATGATGGCCACCGGAATCTTCTGCTGGTTATAGCGGCGCAGCGCGCTGACGATGGCCTGGCTGTCGATCGGGTCCGACACCAGTGCCGCCGGCCGCGAGAGCATCAGCGATTGCCATTGCTCCAGCTGGCGGGTGTTGTCGAAGCTGGCGTTGGTGGCCTGGAAGCTGCCCTGGTTGGCTTCGACGGCGCGCTTCACGGCCGCCTCCTCGATCACGAAGAAGTAATAGTCCAGGCTCTTGTTGCTGAACGGGATCAGCAGCTTCTGCTGCGCCGACGCCCAGCGCGTGGTGGCCATGGCGCCCAGTGCCAGGCTGCCCAGGACGATCTGGCGACGGGTGGATTGGTGATTGTGCTTCATGTCTACCTCCAAATGATTTATATAGTTTTGCTATAAAAACGATGCAAGCGAGGCCATGCCGACTATCGGCGAATATGCTACTGCTTACATCAGGGGCCATCCTCGGGGAAAAACACAACAAGAAAAAACGTAAAGCAAGGCAAAAGAATGCTTGTGCCAGATGGATGAAGTTTTACTAGATCTCTGCACGCAAGCGAACATGGGAGGTGCCATCGAAGCAGCCCACCACCATGCCGGCGGCTTCACGCGTGAACAGGCCGTTCTCGACCACGCCGGGGATGCGGTTGAGTTCGGTCTCCAGCAGCGGGGCATTGGCGATGCTCTGGCAATGGCAGTCCAGGATGAAATTGCCGCTATCGGTCACTGCCGGCCGCTCGTCCCGGGTACGACGGACGATGCGCGCCGCGACGCCCTGCCCTTGCAACAGGCTGGCGATCATGCGTTCGGTCTGCTTCCAGGCGAATTGCACCACCTCCACCGGCAGCGGGAAGGCGCCCAACCGGTCGACGACCTTGCTCTCGTCGCAGATGGTGATCATCCGGGTGGAGGCATGGGCGATGATCTTTTCCCATAGCAGGCAGGCGCCACCGCCCTTGATCATCTGGAAGTCACGATCGATTTCATCCGGACCGTCGATGGTCAGGTCGAGCTGGCCGATCTCATTGGGGTCCATGATGGGGATGCCGACGTCGCGGGCGACGTCGATGGTGGAGCGCGAGGTGGCGGTACAGGTGACGTCGAGGCCATCGGCGATGTGCTTGGCCAGTTCCCGCACGAAGAAGTGCGACGTGGTTCCCGAGCCCAGTCCGAGGCGCATGCCGTTGTGTACGAATTCCTCGATGGCGCGACGGCCGGCCAGTTTCTTTGCTTCGTTCTGGTTCAACTGCATGGATGTCTCCTCTTGAAAAACACGGGCCCGGATGCGGTTGGGCAAGGCGCTAGATCTTGTCCGTCATCCAGGAATCGAGCGCCGGCAACTGGTCGGGGAATTCGCTGTTGCTGGCCACGGCAATGGCGGTCACCAGCATGTTGACCACCAGGTGATGATTCAAGCGCGAAGCCAGCGGCGTCATGAATTCGGTCTGGTCATAGGGCAAGACGGCAATGAGGGCATCCGTGACCGCGGCCAGCGGGCTGTTGGCTGCGGTCACCGACACCACCCGGGCACCGCCGGCGCGGGCTGCCATGGCCAGTTCCACCATGCGCTTGGTATGCCCTGATTGCGAAAAGATCAGCGCCACTTCGTTGGGGCGCGAGCGCTCGGCGTGCATCCATTGCTTCTTTTCTTCCATCACCGCCGAGCAACGCAGGCCCAGACGCTGGAACTTGTGTTCGGCATCCAGGGCGGTGATCTCGGAAATGCCGCTGGCATAGATGCCGATCCAGTTGGCCGACTGCAGCAAGGCCGCTGCCTCTTCGATCTGGCGCGGGACCAGATCGTCCAGCGCGCGCTGGATGGCGGACAGGGAATTGCGGCAGGTCTTGCGCACGATGTTGTCGATATCATCGTGCCTGGTGATCTGCTCGTAGACGAAGGGAGCCGTCGGCACCAGGCTTTGCGCCAGCGCCAGCTTGAAATCCTGATAGCCGTTGAAGCCGAAGCGGCGGCAGAAGCGCACGATGGTCGGATCGCTGACGGCACAACGCTCGGCCAGCGCGGCCATGGTCATGTGGATCACCTCCCCTGGCGCCTGGCTGACGAAGCGCGCAATGCGCAATTCAGCCGCCTTCATTTCCTCTTGCTCGCGCAGTATCTGCTGTAGCAGGCTATTGCTCATGACTGTCCTTTATTGTCGGCTTTTACCCAAGGGACGATTCTATAAGACAGCAGGTCCTCCAGGCGATGCAGCCTTTGCTCCTGACCAACCCTGACATCGCGGCCGCCCCCCCAGGGCACCACGAAGAACGGCACGCCGGCCGCAGCGGCCGTGGCCTGGTCGACCGTGGTATCGCCGACGTAGGCCCAGGCGCCATCGGCCAGCGCCATCTGCTCGGCCACCGCCAGCAGATGGCCGGGATCGGGCTTGCAGGCCGGCACGGCATCGGCGCCCAGCGCCACTTCCACCAGCGGCGACAGCTCCAGCAGATCCAGGATCTGTCGCGTCAGCGCATGCGGTTTGTTGGTGCAGATGCCCAGACGGATGCCGGCCGCCCGCAGCTTGGCCAGGTCTTCGCGCACATGGGGAAAGAAGCGCGTATGACTGGCCGGATTGCGGCGGTAGTGCGCGATGTAGCACGCCACGGCGGCATCCAGTTCGGCCGTGCCAAGCGCCACACCCTGTTCAATGAGGATGTCCTCGATCAGGCGGCGCGGACCGTTGCCGATGAAGCGTTCGACCTGCGCCACCTCCAGCGCGGCATGGCCTTGTTCGGCCAGGTAGGCATTGACGGCGGCGGCGATGTCGGGCGCACTGTCGATGAGCGTGCCGTCGAGGTCGAAGATGAGGGCTTCGTAGCTGGCGTGTGCGTGTTGGTTCATGGCGCCTCCCCGAGCTCTGCCAATGCGCCCAGGCGGGCGAAGCTGCCGGTGAGCAGCGGATAGAGTTGCTGATAGATGGCGCGGGCCTGCCCATAGCGCTCGTGCCGGGTGGTGTCGGGGCGCTCGCGCGTGAGCTCCGGCAGCAGGCTGGCGGCGTGGTCGATGTCCGGCCATACCTGCATGCTGACGCCGGCCAGCAGCGCTGCGCCCAGGGCGGCACCTTCGGCCGCGCCCTGGCGCGTGAGGACGTCGCAACCCAGCATGTCGGCCTGGATCTGCCGCCATACTGCCGAGCGCGCCCCGCCGCCGGAGGTGCTGACTTCCGCAGAGGACACGCCCATGCTGCGCATCAGGTCCTGCATGTCGCACAGGGAATGCACCACGCCCTCCAGCACGCTGCGCGAGAGGTCGGCGTGATCATGGCGGGCATGGAGGCCGATGAACGCGGCACGGGCTGACGGATCGGGATGGGGGCAGCGCTCGCCGTTGAGGTAAGGCAGGAACAGCAGGCCATGTGCCCCGGGAACGCTACGCCCGGCGGCCGCGGCGATGGCCTCGAAGGATGGTGGCTCGCCCGCGCCGGCACACAGCACATTGCGGAACCAGGCCAGCGCCCCGCCCGCATTGAGTGACACGCCCATGGCATGCCAGCGCCGGGCATCGACGTTGCAGAAGACCTGTATCCGCCCATCCGGCGAAGACAGGGGCTGATCCAGTGCAGCGGCGACGATGCCGGCGGTGCCGATAGTCGTCTGCAGTGTGCCGGGCGCCACCACGCCGGCACCCAGTGACTGGATCACGCTGTCACCGCCGCCGCCGATGACCGGAATCCCCGCTGCAATGCCAAACATGGCGGCTGCCTGTGCGTGTACATGGCCGCTGACGACCTGCGATTCGAAACAGGCCGGCAAATGGGCGGAGTCCAGCCCGGCCAAGGCGATCAGCTCGGTCGCCCACTGCCTGCGCCGTACGTCGAACAGGCCCGTACCGGATGCGTCGGAGACCTCGGTCGCTATCTCTCCGGTGAGCACGTAACGCAGATAATCCTTGGGATTGAGGGCGACCCGCAGCTGTTCATACCATTGCGGCTCGTGCTGCTGCATCCATAGCAGCTTGCCGCCGGTATAGCCGACCAGCATGCGGTTGCCGGTGTGGGCCAGCAAGGACGGCAAGCCACCGGCCGACTGCGTGATCTGGTCGGCCTCGGCCTGGTTGCGCTGGTCGTTCCACAGGATGGCCGGACGCAGCGGCCGGTAGTGTTGATCCAGCGCGGTCAGGCCATGCATCTGGCCCGACAGGCCGATGCACAGCACCTCGACCGATCCCGCTGCCTGCAGCACCTGGGCCACGGCCTGGCGCGCCGCTGCGATCCAGTGGGCCGGTTCCTGCTCGACCCAGCGCTCGCGGGGTTGTGACACCGGATAGCCGACGCTGGCGCTGGCGAGGATGCGTGCATCGGTCGACAGCAGCAAGGCCTTGCAGGCGGAGGTGCCGAGGTCTATGCCCAACAGGCAGGCCGTCATGATCAGACTCCCACGCCGTGATGCAGACGCACGTGCTTGAACTGGAAATACTCCAGCAAGCCCTCGCGCCCGTGCTCCACGCCTACCCCGCTCTGCTTGCGCCCACCGTAGGGCGCATTCATGATGCCGGCGTCGACATGGTTGATGGCTACATTGCCGACGTCCAGCTCGGCCGCGCAGCGATGGATTTCCTGCAGGTTCTGGGTATAGGCGTAGGCGGCCAGGCCATAGGGCGTGTCGTTGGCCAGCGCGATGGCTTCATCCAGCGTATCGAAGGGCGCCACGCCGACCAGCGGGCCGAAGGTCTCTTCGCGCATGACCAGCATGGCGTGGGTGCAGTCGGCCACGATGGTGGGCTGGAAGAAGAAGCCCTGCGCGAACTGTTCCCCATCCGGGGCGGCGCCGCCGGCCACCAGCCTGGCGCCGCGCTCCAGCGCATCCTGTAGATGTGCGCGGGTCTTCTGCAGGGGCGCAAGCTGCGCCATCGAGCCTACATCCGCCTGCGGATGCAACAGCCCGTCGCCGATGACCAGCGCGCGCGTGACCGTGGCGAACTCTTCCAGGAAGTCCGCGTAGACGGCGCGCTCGACATAGATGCGATTGATGGCGATGCAGATCTGACCCATGTTGCGGAAGGAACGCCGCACGGCGCCCCGTATCGCTTGTGCCAGATCGGCGTGGCGGGTCACCAGCATGGGGCAATTGCCGCCCAGTTCCAGCGACAGGCGCTTGATCGAGGGGCAGGATTGCTGGATGCGCAAGCCGGTCTGGCTCGACCCGGTAAAGGCGATCTTGGAGACGGACGGGTGTTGCACCAGCGCCAGCCCGACGCTGGCTCCATCGCCGGTCAGCACGGTCACGATACCGGCCGGAATGCCTGCCTGCGGGGCTTTCTCGGCGATATACAGTGCCGTGAAGGGAGTGAATTCGGAGGGCTTGATGATCACCGCGCAGCCTGCGGCCACGCCGGCGCACAGCTTCCAGCCGACCAGTTCGGCCGGATAGTTCCAGGGGGTGATGGCCGCCACCACACCGATGGCTTCGCGCATCACCAGGCTCTGGTAACCGGGCTGGTCATTGGGAATGATCTCGCCATGCACCCGCAGGGCTTCTTCGGCATAGAAATGGCAGGCTTCGGCCAGCTTTTTGATCTCGCCCAGGGCCTCGCTGAGAGGCTTGCCCTGTTCTGCCGTCATCACCTGGGCCATGGCGGACGCGTCATCGAGGATCAGGCTGCCCAGCCTGTGCAAGGCATCGGCGCGGACCCGTGCCGGCTGGCGCGACCAGGGGCGCCATGCAAGCTCGGCCGCTGCGACGGCAGAATCGATCTCGGCCGGAGTAGCCACGGCGATGTCGCCGATGGCCGTATTGCGGGCGGGATTACGCACCTGCAACCGCACGCCCTGCCCTTCGACGAACTGGCCTGCGATAAACAGCTTGCCCGACAGCCGGGCCAACACATCCTGCATGATGCACCTCCTCGAACGACGGAAAATCTAGTATAACTAGATAAGAGAGGTGCAAACAACTTTTTACTCGTGAATTTTTCTAGAATTCCGATGTTAATGACGAGAAAAGATTCTTATTGTTAAGTAAAAGTGTGACTTATGTAGCATTACTATCATTTTGTGATTTCTAGGAGACGTAACTATGAAGACACGCTCACCCCAGGACCTCACCGGCCAGCTAGCCCTGGTCACCGGCGCCGGGCAAGGCATCGGCGCGGCCTGCGCGACTGCCCTGGCCGACCAAGGGGCCACGGTGGTCTGTACCGATCTTGATGGAGCGCGTGCCACCTCCATCGCCACCGGACTGGCGCGGCCGGGCCAGGCTTTCGCGCTGGATGTGACCGACAGCAAGGCCTTGAACGCCCTGGCCGCCAGGCTTCCACCGCTGGACATCCTGGTCTGCAATGCCGGCGTGGTCAGCAACACGCCGGCCGAGGACATGGAAGACGAAGAATGGGACCACGTACTGGCCGTCAATCTGGGTGGCGTCTTCAAGACCTGCCGGGCCTTCGGCCGGCGCATGCTGGAACGTGGCAGGGGCAGCATCATCAACATCGGCTCCATGTCGGGGATGATCGTCAACGTGCCGCAGCCGCAATGCCACTACAACGCCTCCAAAGCGGCGGTCCACCACCTGACGCGCTCGCTGGCGGTGGAATGGGCCACGCGCGGGATCAGGGTCAATGCGGTGGCGCCGACCTACATCGCCACGCCGCTGCTGCAGGAACTGGAAAAGGAAAAGGCCTTGATCGCGCGCTGGATGGATCTCACCCCCCAGCAGCGCATGGGGCGCCCGGACGAAGTCGCGGCAGTGGTGGCGTTTCTGGCCTCGGAGGCGGCCAGCCTCATCACTGGCGCCGTCATCAACGCCGACGGTGGCTATACCTGCATCTGAGGCTTCAAACTCTTGGCCAGCTTGCCAAGGTGCGGTAGTCCCCGACATTGACGGTTTCTGCCGTCATCGGCTTTCTTAGCGACCGTGGGGCAAGACCTCTCCGATGGGACCTGCACTTTTCTTCAACCTGGCATTGGCCTCCATCATTTTGACCAACTGATACAGTGCCGTCACGGTCGGAGTCGGCACCCCCTGCTTGACGCCTTGCTCGATCACGGTGCCATTGATGAAGTCGATTTCAGTCTGCCGTCCGGCTTCGATATCCTGCAGCATCGATGGCTTGTGGTTTGTGTGCATCCTGAACGCATGATCTATCGCCTGCTCTACCTGCGGCAGACTGACCGGAATCTGAAGTGCATGGGCCACGGCAACCGTTTCGGTCGCGATGCGCAATGCCAGGCTGCGGCCTTCACCGCTCGATCCGACCGTACCCACATTGCAGCCGCTGACGGCACAGACCGAATTCAGCGCCGCATTGAAGGCGATCTTTTCCCAGATGGCTTGTTGCACCTGTGGGTCGGCGCTGCAATGGAGGCCGGCGAGGCTGAAGATATCGGCGATCTGGCTCACCTCCGGGCGGTGCTGCCCCGACAGCGTCCAGATCCTGACATGGCCATCGCCATGGCTGTGCACCACCCCGGCAGACCTGAGGTCGGCGGGCAGGTTGGTCATGCCGACGATGATGCGTTCGCGTGGAATCACTTCGGCAATGATTTCCGCATTCCCCAGGCCATTTTGCACCGATAGCGCCCAGGTTCGCGGCCCCACCAGATGCCCCAGGGCGTGGGCGGCGCTGCGGGTATGGAAGCCCTTGGTAAAAAAGACGATCAGATCAAACGGCTCGGAGAAGGTGTCTGCCGTCCCGACCGGCACCCTCACCGTATGCACCCCCTTGTCATCGCTCAGGGACAGGCCATTACGGCTGATCGCAGCGATCGTAACGGGTGTGACTTCGATGAAACTGACCTGCTGTCCGCTCAGTGCCAGACGCGCACCAAACAGCCCTCCCATGGCGCCAGCGCCGACGATGGCAATGTTCATGCTGAATGTTCCTTCTTCAGGTGCGCAGGGGCTGCCGTAGCGCGGGGAATATGCTTGCGTACCGACAGCAGCGCGACAAAGACGAACAGCATCGCCCCTGCCAACATCGCCAGATAACCCGAGGCACCGCCCTGGGTGATCACGATGGCACCGGCAAAGGCGCTGAGGATGGCGCCCAGCCGACCGAAGGCCAGTGCTGCGGCAGTGCCGGTGGCACGCACCTGGGTCGGATAGATATAGGCGCACAGCGCGTACATCGTGCATTGGACGGCATTGACGAAGAGCCCGTGCAAGCCTATTCCCACCACCAGCAGCGTGGTCTGGCTGGCCACGTCCAGGCTGCGCAGCAGCAATGCGGTCGCGGCGGCGGCCAGGCAGCACAGCAACATCGGCACACGTGAGCCGAAGCGCCCGATGATCAGCGCGCACAGCAATGCCCCGAGGACGCCGCCGACGTTGTAGGCCGTCAGGCCGCTGCCGGCCACAGCGGGACTCAGCCCCTCTCCGGCCAGCATCGTGGGAAGCCAGCTGAATGCACTGTAGACAGCCAGCAGGTTCATGAAGAAGGCGATCCACAGCGCCATGGTGTCGCGTGCCTGCCCCGGGGCAAACAGCGCGCCGAATCCCGCGCGCGGGTGTGTGCTCTGCTCACGCGCATCGCTGAAGCGCATGTCGGCTGCCACCGCGCGTGACATGCGCAGCAGCAGGCGTCGCAGCTCATCCCAGCGATGCGGCTGGCGCGCCAGGTAACGCGGCGACTCCGGGATGACGAACCACAGCAACACCGAAAACGCGATCGGCAGCAGACCGCCCAGCAGGAACAACCCGCGCCAGCCGTAGTGCGGCAACACCAGGTTGGCGAACAAGCCCGCCAGCATGCCGCCCAGCGGAACGCAGACGATGGTGGCCGTGACCGCCAGCGTGCGTTGGCGGGCCGGGCTGAATTCGGCCGTCATGGTGGTCGAGGTCGGCAAGGCCCCGCCGATGCCCAGGCCGGCGAAGAAGCGCAGGATCGCAATGGTGGTGATGTCCGGCGAGAGCGAGATCAGGCTGGTGGCCAGGCCGAAGACGAAGACGCTGCCGATGATGGCCAGGCGCCGCCCGAAGCGATCCGCGAACAGCCCGGCGAAGGCGCTGCCGATGCCCATGCCCACCAGGCCGGCCGCGACCGCCGGCGCGAAGGCGTTGCGCGTGATCCCCCATTCCTTGATCAGGCTGGGGATGGCGAAACCGATCAGTTGCCCATCGAAGCCGTCCATGACAATCGATAGCGCCGCCAGGCACACCACCAGCTTCTGGAAGCCGGTAAATGCGCCCTCATCCAGCACGCGTCCGATATCGACGGTCTTGGCTTGTTCTGCGGTGTGGGTGCTCATGCGCGCTCCCGGGCGTTACCAACGGTGATCGCGGGGGTGGGTGAAGCGATGCGCGCGGGCGCGCAGTCGTGCTGCAAGAGCCAGGATGTCGTTGTCATGGCGGTCTCCTCGTTGATATCGCACGGGTCCGATGCGGATCGGCCCGCTGTTGCGATTATTGTTGTGGTGTTCGGTCAGGCCGGATCTGTGCGCGCCTGATGCCGTCCGGCTCAGAACGGGTAATGACGTGGCGTGGTTTGCACCGTGACCCAGCGCAGGTCGGTGAATTCGGCGATGCCGGCCTTGCCGCCGAAATGGCCGAAGCCACTCGACTTGACGCCACCGAAGGGCATCTGCGCCTCGTCGTGGACGGTGGCGCCATTGATGTGGCAGATGCCCGACTCGATACGGCGCGCCAGGCTCAGGGCACGAGCGACATCGCGGCTGAACAGCGCTGCCGACAAGCCATATTCGTTGTCGTTGGCACAGGCGATGGCGGCCTCATCATCCTTGACCCGCACGATGGGCTTGACCGGTCCGAAGGACTCTTCGTGGTAGATATTCATCTGCGCCGTTACGTGGTCCAGCAGTGTCGCCGGCATCAGCGTGCTCTCGGCCTTGCCGCCACAGACCAGCGTCGCGCCCTTGGCCAGGGCATCGTCGATGAGGGCGTTGCAGCGCTGTACGGTGGCCAGATCCACCACCGAACCCAATACCACCGGCCCCTGGCGCGGATCGCCCAGCGGCAGGCTGCGCGCCTTGGCGGCCAGACGCGCGACGAAGTCATCGGCGACGCGCTCGTCGACGATGATGCGCTCGGTGGACATGCAGATCTGCCCCGAATTGGCGAAGGCACCAAAGGCTGCTGCCTGTACGGCCGCCTCGATGTCGGCATCGTGCAGGACGATGAAAGGCGCCTTGCCGCCCAGTTCCAGCACGGCGGGCTTGAGGTGCCTGGCGCATTGTGCGGCGATGATGCGGCCCACGCGGGTCGACCCGGTGAAATTGACCCGTCGCACCGCCGGGTTGGCGATGATGGTGTCCACAATTTGCCCGGCGTCTTGCGGTGCATTGGTAATGAAGTTGACCACACCCGCAGGCAGGCCGGCATCCTGGATGGCTTCGATGATGAGGCCATGCGTGGCCGGACAGATTTCGGAGCCCTTGAAGACGACGGTATTGCCGCAGGCCAGCGGCAAGGCGATCGCGCGTACGCCCAGGATCACCGGCGCATTCCAGGGAGCGATGCCCAGCACCACGCCAGCGGCCTGGCGCAGACCCATGGCAAGGTTGCCGGGGACGTCCGAGGGGATGATCTCGCCGGCGATCTGGGTCGTCATGGCCGCGGCTTCGCGCAAGCCGTCGGCGGCCAGATGCACGTTGAAGCCCGCCCAGTGGTGCGAGGCGCCGGTTTCGGCGGCCATGGCGTCTGCAAACGCCTCGGCGCGGGCCTGCAGCGCGTCGGCCGCGCGGGTGAGCAAGCTGCGGCGCTCGCCCGGGCCCATCGCGGCCCAGGCGGGAAAGGCGTCGGCCGCCGCCTGCACCGCCGCGCGGGCGTCGGCCACGGTGGCCGCTGGCGCGCGCGAGGCCACGCTGTGGTCAAGCGGATTGCGCCGCTCGAAGTAGGCAGCGTCGGCGGCGAAACGGCGCTGGCCGTTGATGAGCATCTTGACTTCCTGCATGGTCTCCTCCTGTTGTCTTTATCTCGGGGTTCAGTTCACGATATTCGATGCAGCGCCACGCGGGCGCAGCAAGGCAGAAAGCTCATCGCACCAGCACTTCCACCAGGCGTGGTGCATCGGCAGACAAAGCCGCGCGCAAGGCGCCGGCCAGTTCGCCGGGATCGCTCACGCGCACGCCCTGGCATCCCATGGACTGCGCCAATGCGACGAAATCCAGTCCGGGCAGGTCGGTGCCCTGGACCACATCGTCGGCGCCGAAGCCGAAGGCCGGTGCGAAGTCCTGCAGCGCGGCGTAGCGGCCATTGTTGATGATCACGAAGGTAATGGGTAGGCCCAGCTGTACCGCGCTGTAGATGGCTTGCGGCGAGTACATCGCCGAGCCATCGCCGATGAGCCCGATCACGCGCTGGTGCGGCCTTGCCAGCGCCACACCCACTGCCGCCGGCATCCCATAGCCCAGACCGCCACTGGCCATGGTGTAGAAGCTGCCGGGGCGGGTGAAGGGCAAGTAGGCTTGCATGGTCGGCCGCGAGCCGGGGGCTTCCTCGACCACGATGTCCTCTGCCGCGCGCACGTCGGCCAGGGTCTGCATCGCAAAGGCGGTGGACATCGGCGCCTCCGGTGCGGCGCGCGTGCGCGCTTCACGCCGGGCCGGCTGCGGGCGGGTCGCCGGCGGGTGCTGTGCCATCTGCGCCAGCAGGTCTTGCAGGCCCAGTCGGATATTGCCCACGATGGCGCTGCCTTGCGGGGTCCAGGAGGCGGTCATCGGATCATCGATGAGCTGGTACAGCGTCGCCCCAGGCGGCAAGTGCGGGCCGCTGCCTTCGACGTGATAGGTGAAGGCGGGTGCCCCCGCCACGAAGACCAGGTCGTGGCCCTCCAGCAGCTGCACGATCTTCTCGCGCATGGCCGGCAGGAAACCGGCAAACAGCCGATGATCTTCGGGGAAGCTGCAGCGCGAGGACATCGGTGCGACGAACACCCGTGCGTGACAGGACTCGGCCAGGCGGATAGCCTCCTCCCAGGCCCCGGCGCGGTCCAGCTCCGCTCCGACCACCATGGCCGGGCGCCGGCTACTGCCCAGCGCGGCGGCCAGCGCTGCGATGGCACCCGCTTCGGGGCGGCTGCGGGTGGTGACTTCGGTGGCCGCGAGCAGCTCGGCCGGTTGCTCCCAGTCATCCACGGGAATGGAGACGAAGACCGGGCCACGCGGCTCCTGCATGGCGATGTGATAGGCCCGCGCCAGCGCACGGGGAACGTCGGCCGCGCGCGCCGGCTCGATGCTCCACTTGACGTAGGGCTTGGCTAGTTCGGTCGCCTGCGAAGCCGCCAGGAAAGGGTCGAAAGGCAGGATGGAGCGTGCCTGCTGGCCAGCGGTGATGATCAGCGGAGTACGGTTACGAAAGGCGGTGAAGATATTGCCCATGGCATTGCCGACCCCGGCCGCCGAATGCAGGTTGACCATGGCGGCCTTGCCGCTGGCCTGGGCGTAGCCATCGGCCATGCCGACCACCACGGCTTCCTGCAAGCCCAAGACGTAGCGGAAGTCGGCGGGAAAGTCGCGGAACATCGGCAATTCGGTGGAGCCGGGATTGGCGAATATGGCGCTCATGTCGAGTCGACGCATGAGGTCGAATACGGCATCACGCACGGTGACGGCGGGCAAGGGTGTCTCCTGCATACAGATCCTGTGTAAGGCCTCATGGCTGGGCCGGGTGGACGATGGGAGGCAGTATGTAAGCTCGTTACCACTTTGAAAATTGTCAAATTGGATAAAAGTCATAACATTTGGTAATGTGTAGGCGACATATCCTTGAGCCATTCTGCTGCTCTCCCCCCCTATCCACGCTATCTACACCCTCGACAGGAGACATCATTGAGTTTCAACCTGCAGCAGCTGGAAATGTTCAATGCCATCGTCACTGCAGGGAGCCTGGGGCGCGCCGCTGCCGTCCTCGACCTGACCCAGCCGGCCTTGAGCCGCGCGATCAAGCGTCTGGAAGAGTCTGTTGGCGGGGCGCTCTTCGAGCGTCATACCAAGGGTATGCATCTGACACCGCTGGGCAAGGCGCTATTGCCGCACGCGATGTCGCTGCAGCGTGAAGCCCGGCAAGCGCGCGAGGAACTGGATGCCATCCGCGGCCTGACAAAAGGTGTCATCAAGGTCGGGGCGGTGGGCAGCATTGCCAGTCTGGTGCTGCCCCTGGCGGTACGCGGCGTGCTGGACAAATGGCCCAACCTGCGGGTGGAGATCATGGAAGGGGTGTGGGACCGTCTGGTCGAGGGCTTGCTCACGCATGAGATCGACCTGGCGCTCGGTACCTCGGGCGCCGAAAGCGATGGCGTGGCGGCCATCTCCGACTGCCGCTGGAGCGATCTGAGCTACGTGGTGGCGGGACGCGACCATCCTCTGCGTGAACGCGGGAAGATCAGCCTGGCCGACACCTTGACGCAGCGCTGGGCCTTGACACCGCGAGGCACCGGACCATATTTGCACGTGAAGGAGACATTCGCCCAGGCCGGCTTGCCCATGCCCGAGATCGCTGTCGAATCGCGTTCGGTCACGGTGCTCAAGGGCCTGGTCGCGCGTTGTGGATTTGTGGGTTGGATGTCCGGTCCGATGTTCGATACCGAAGGCAAAGCGGGGGTGATCAACGCCCTTGAGGTAGAGGGCCTGCATGCGCCGCGCACGCTGACCGCATTCCGCCGGCGTCAAGGGATATTGCCGGCACCGGCGATCCGCTTGCTCGATGAATTGCGGCATCTGACCGGTTCCCTGCCCTCCAGCTAGGGCCACATCAAATGAAAACACCCTACAGCGTCACTGCCTGTAGGGTGGGTAATCATCGACTTGCTATCGGGATCCTGGCCCGGGATCAGACCCGGTAGATCTTCTCGCCTGTCTGCACGATCCGGAATTTTTCATTGGACAAGGGATCGAGGGCACGGCCATCGGCCAGCTTGTAGCTGCGGCTGAACGCCTGTGCCGCCTTGTCGGCCTCGTCCTGTTGTGTCTGGTACACCTCTACGTGGTAAGGGGTGCCGGTCTTGCCCTTGGCATCGAATTTTTCCACCAGATCCATATGTCGTCTCCTTAGTCGTGGCCTTGCGCCAAGGTCAACGATAGCAGATTTGGCGGGCCTTTCCAGCGCATTGCATGTTGCACTGCACAGTTCCCCCTCCCGCCACCCTTGACACCTCAGAAGTGCAAGGTCACGCCCATCCCGAACTGGCGGGTCACCTCGGCCTTGTTCAGGCCGAATTTGGCACCGACATCGACATCGACCGTCTTGCTGGGCGACCAGATCACCCCCACCAGGCCGTAGGCCGGCATTTTCCGACTGGCAGCATCCTGGTTCTGGGCAACGCCGGTATCGGCGACCAGGCGCCACTGCTCATTGAGTCCGTACCAGACTGCGGCCGAGGCCCGCCACACGGTCTTGCGCCGGGATTGTTGGTCGCTCTCGAGCTGGAAGCGGTTGTAGTTCAGGCCGAGGTTGCCATGCAGCGTCCAGGCGCCGATTTCGTAGGAGGCGATGCCGGTCAGGCCGGTACTGCTGCGGCCATTGCCCAGCCCCTTGTCGGCGTCCCCGCTGGGCGTAAACAGCTCTGGCTTGAGCGCCAGCGACAATCCATTCTCGTCGTAGTAGTGCCACTTGGCGCCCAGGGAGATATCCCCGCTGCCTGTACCGCCGGTGGCCTGGAAGGTCTGGGGCAGGTTCAGGAACACGTCCAGCGTGTCGGTCACGCCATAGGTGAAAGTAAAGGCCCCCACATGGCCAGCGTCGCCATTCTGGCGACTCCAGTCCGTGTTCATTTCCACCTGTATCCCGCCGGTGCCTTGCACGCCGGTATCATCGGTGACCAGCGGATGGGCGGCATAGGCCGATTGGCTGATGGCCAGCAAAAGGCCGGTAAGGCCAAGAATTTTCTTTGTCAACTGCAATCCCCTTGTTCTTGGTGCTATGAATGCGGCGCAAATCGTGCTCGCGCAAGCCCTCCTCCACATGGATAAGCATGTCTTGGATAAATGTCACAGATATGTCGTCGGAACAAGCCGAAGAAAAATGCGCCGCTGCTCTGTAAGGACACATGGTCAATCAGGCAAGCGGGCATTGCGTCCGGACAGAAAGGGCGTGGCGTAGCCTGGTTGGTGAATGTGTGTCCTCGTCGGTGGCTGCGGTAAATGCCGTGGCTATTACGGGAGAAACATCAGCTTGGCTGGGTTCATCGAACCTTGCGCGCAGACTGGAGACGATCATGGCGAAAAGCCGGTTGCAGGCCTTCCCTTCCATCCCAGGCGCAGGCCTGAGCCCTTGATCCCGTCGGGATGACGAGCTGGTGTTGCCTGCGGATCAAGAAAGGGCTTCGTTTCCAGAGCGAGGGCAATAGTAGCACCGCTTGCTGACAAATCCGCAACAAAAAATTCGATATTTGCTGACATAAGCGGACCTCCCCCCGCTCCTCGTCGTCCCGTCAGCCTGCCTGTGCGGCGGCTGCCAGCTCCGGACCGATTTCTCGCAATACCCGGGTAGGAATCCTGAGCAAGCCGCCCCATTCGCTCCAGTCCCAGGAGACACGACCACAGACGTACTCCAGGCTCGACAACGGCAGCTCGAAGCGTTCGCCCAGCGCCAGCAGGCCTGGCAACAACGCGGCGCGCCGGGCGTCGTCAGCGATGCACACGTCGGCGATGCAACCAGCCATTTCCAGCAGACGGCTCAGGCGTTGCTGGCGATCGTCCTCGTCCAGGCCACTGGCCTCGGGATCGCCATGGTGCAGGACGGCTTCACAGAAGAGCCGGGGGAAATGCCAGTCCTGCATCATGGCTGCGGCCAGGGACAGGTGATCGAAACCGAACACTTCCCGCTCCTCATCGCGCAGGGCCCGTCCCCGCGCGCCGCCCAGGAGCAGCTCACCGTAACGTCGTGGGCGCGCCGAAGCCAGAGCCAACTGACCGATACCAGCCAGCAAGCCGATGGTGAACATCTCGGCCGGCGGCGCCACCTGGAGCAAGTCGCCCAGCGCCTGGCCGGCACAGGCCATGGCGGTGGCGCGGGCCCAGAAGGTGTCGTAGTCGAACTCCTTGCAATCGCCACGGCGGGCCGATTCGGTCAGCGAAATGGCCAGCGCCATCTGGCGCACGGCGTGCAGGCCCACCATCAACAACAGGTCGACGCTGACCGAGGCGATCATGCGTCCCTTGTTGACGTTGGGAATATTGGCGATCTGGATAAGACGCCCTGCCAGCACCGGATCCCCCTGCACCTGAGCCACCAGATCCGGCAGGGCCAGGTCCTCCTGCTGGCACATCTGCATGATCCTCAGGCGCACGCCCGACGGCGCCGGCAAGACCTCGGAGTCTCGCAGCTGAGTGAAGGTCTGGGGATCGAGGTAGGGTGACTTGGTCATGCGTATTGTTTTTTAAGCCGATTGGATTGGCGTTATGCCAATTTAGATTACTGAACTGCTCACTAGGATACCGAATTCAATCGCTTTTTGCGTCGCCGCAAAGCAAACTTTAGTCAGCTCGTCCCCCTCCTGATTCTCATGGTGGCAGATAGCTACGCTGCATCCCCCCTGCCCGGATGATGAAGAAACAAATAAGGCGTATCATCGGCCGCGCAAAACGACCACAACCATAAAGAAGGAGAACCAACGCAATGAAGCCCATCAAGACCATCCTGGCCCTGGCGTTCGGCCTGATGTCGGCGACCGCCGGCCTGGCCCATGCCGATGCCCTGGCCGATATCCAGAAAGCCGGCGTGGTGCGTATTGGCGTACCCCAGGATTTCGCGCCCTTCGGCTCGGTCAACACTGACCTGCAACTGCAGGGCCTGGACATCGACGTAGCCAAGCTGATCGCCCAGAAGATGGGTGTGAAGGTACAACTGGTGCCGGTGGCCAGCGCCAACCGCATCGCCTACCTGCAGACGCACAAGGCCGACCTGGTCATCTCCACCCTGGGCAAGAACGCCGAGCGCGAAAAAGTGATCGACTTCTCGCAAGCCTATGCGCCCTACAACAACAGCGTCTTCGGCGTGGAAAGTGTCAAGGTCACCGGCCCGGCCGACCTGGCCGGCAAGACGGTCGGTGTGGCACGCGGGACCTTCCAGGACCTGCAGCTGACCGATACCGCGCCCAAGAGCGCCACCATCAAGCGCTACGAAGACAACAATGCCATGATCTCGGCCTATGTCTCGGGCCAGGTACAACTGGTGGGCACCGGCGACTTCGTGGCCTACGCATTGGCCGAGAAAGCCCCCAACAACAAGCCAGTATTGAAGTACATCATCCATGAGTCGAGCTGCAGCGTGGGCTTGAACAAGGGTGAAACGGCCCTGCTGGCCAAGGTCAACGACGCCATCACGGCGGCCAAGAAGAGCGGCGAACTCAATACCATCGTCAAGAAGTGGCTCAACGTGCCGCTGCCGGCCAAGATGGCGACGACCTATCAGTAAAATCCATCAGGACCGCTAAGACAAAACGGCGGAGTGATCCGCCGTTTTGTCTTGCTCGGTCTTTCGCCACCCTCAGAACTTCGACGACACCGCCAATCCCCACTTGCGCTCCGGATCACCGCTATCGGGCAGCAGCCCGTTGGAATAGTCCAGACTCAGCCCGACATTCTGGTTGAAGTTATAGGTCAGCACCGATTTCCAGTAGTGGATGCTGCGCGATCCCTGCAAGGCCTTCAATCCGGTGAAAGTGGTCGTGAAATCGAAGGGCAGCGCCGGATTGGTCGAGGCCAGCGTAACCCCGGCCTGGGCGCCCAGGCGGATGAAGTCCTGGTGCTGCTCGTAGACATCGGCATCACCACGGTTGGCGTAGATACCATTGCGGCTCTGCCCGATCAGGATGGGCTTGAACGCCACCCCATTGCCCCAACGCAGGAAATCATTGAGCAAGCCAGGCCGCACCGGCGTGAGCGTGAAGTTGAGCGTCAGCAGGCGGCTGCCATCGGTATTGTTGACCAGGTAGTCCGGCCGGGCGGTCAGATCTTCGGTGTCGGCCGATTCGGGATGGGCGAAGTGGAAGGCCGACAGCATCCCCACCTGGCTGGTGCGGGTGGTGGTCACGCTCTGGCTGCCGCCGTCATAGACGGTCACGCGGTTCTGCTTGAAACCCACATAAGGCACCGCCTCGTAGGTGCTGCCAGTGGCGTCCATGGGCCGCTTGTCCAACGAATACCCCGCATAGACCACCACGTCATTGGTGCGGGACTGCGCCACGTCGTCGTTGGCCAAGGTCACGCGGGCACGCTCGACCGAAGCATAGCCGGCCTGGTTGCTGCGGTCGATGGAGAGCTGGTCGGGATTGCCGCGCACGCGCACATGGTCCAGCCAGGTCGGTTGCGGCACGTTGGCCGAGGCTGGTGCCGCATTGCGGTTAGAGGCCGGCGGCGTGGCAGCGGCCACCACCACCGAGGCGTCTTGCATGCGCGCAGCCGCGTTGGCATGCGGCAGCACCAGGGTGGCATCGGCTACCGTACAGCGCAGCGCGGCACGGCTGTTGCCGGCAAAGAAGGCCTCGGCATTGTTGCTGCCGGTCGCCGTAAAACGCGCATCCTTGCCATCCAGCAGGCCCTGCAGGTCCTGGGTCATGCGATCCACATTGCAGCTGTCACCGCTGCAGGCCACGCCGGCGGCCTTCTCGGCGGCGCGCTTGTGCAACAGCCAGGCCACCAGGGCGCGCGGCGAGGACAACGGTGCCGCCTCCTTGCCCACGGAGAGATAGGCGGTACTGACGGGATAGGTCTGGATGAGATGGGTGGCCAGCTTGTCCTTGTCCAGGTTCAGGCCGGGGGAGCACAGGCTGCCGTTGTCGGCCGCCAGCGCCAGCGAGATCGCGCCAGGGGCGCAGCACAGCAGTGCTACTGCGCTCATTGAAAGTCGTATGGGCATCAGGTCCGGTGTCAGGAATTCATCATTGGCAGGCCTGGCAATGCGCGCAACTCCAGCTGGCCCAGCAGATAGGGTTGGATCACCAGCTTGTAGCTGTCCAGGTCAAAGCCCCTGAGACTGGCGGCAGGTCTTGCCCTGAGCTGACGATGATCGCGATCGAGCGAACCGAGGTAGCGCCACTGATCGATCACATGCACCTGCTGCCAGCCATCACCTTTCTCGACGATGCCCATCGCACCGGCATAAGGCCAGGGCTGGATACGCAAGTCCTCCAGCGCCTGCATCAGGCGCTGCTGGTGCCGCTCGCTGGATTCTTCGCCAGTGCAAGCGCCTCGGCAGCGCCGGATCTGCCGCGCAAAGCAGGCCGTGCCCAGGCTGCCGGCCTGCTCCAGACCCGTGGCAATCGAACACAGGGCGTGGCGCTCCACCAGCTTGTGCAGGGCGTCCCGGGCGGCACGCTCGCTGGCGAAGATACCGAAGAGATTCTCGGCGCGCCCCAGCTCAGACTCGCTCACCTGCGCCACCTGCGGCCGGCCGTCCATGTCCAGGCGCAAGGTGAACAGGCCGCGCCTGGAGCGGGGCTTCTTGTTGTGGCTGGGCTGCAGGTCGCGCAGGAGGCTATGTTCCAGCAAGGCCGCGCCCAACTCGCCGGCGGTGCGGCGATGCTCGATACGGCGCGTCTGGCCGATCAGGTAGGCTTCATCATGGTTGTGCAGATGGGCCAATACGCGGCTACGCAAGTTCAGGCTGCGGCCCACGTAAAGCGGCCGGTCGTCTGCCCCACGCAGGAGGTAGACGCCGTAGCCCTCGGGCAAGGCCGCGATGCCCGCACGCTCGATATGCGCGGGATAGGTCATGGTCGCAGCCCGAAACGCCGCTGGCGGCGGTGCATTGAAGCTGGTGCGGGGCCGGCCAAGCTGACTACGCTCGCCTTCCTGCACCAGCAAGCGCTCCACCAGCGCCGCCGGCAACTTGCGCGGCTGGGCCGAGGGCGCATGCGGCATCAGCGCAGGCATCGCGGCATGCATCAGGGGACGGGTGAACAGCTGGGTCAATGAAGCAGGCGAAGTAGGCAAGGTGCGGTGGCTGATGGTATTCATGGCGCGGGCCAAATCCTTCTTGTTCTTCATGTCACGTAGGGACGTGCTCAGTCGATGAGGGGTGGCGTTCCGGGTAACGGAGAGCCGGGAATGCTGGGCATTATGGAGAGCCCCCCCTGGCCGGCACAGTCGGCAGGATGATGAAGATCGTGTAGGACATTGCCCACCGCCCACCCACGAGGCAATCCCGCCGAGCTTGGGCGGGTCCGACTGCGCTGCCCGAGCCTTTTTCCTACAGGGATTTAGCGCTTGCGCCGATACAGGCGTGCCAACGGCAGTCGTAGGCTGGATTGCCTTCCCCTGCCCTCTGGAGCCTTCTCATGTCTGCCACCGTCGCCGAAATCCTCATCGATACACTCTGCCAATTGGGCGTGCGCCAGATCTTCGGCGTCGTGGGCGATGCCCTCAATCCCCTCACCGATGCCATCCGCCGCGACAAGCGCATCGAATGGATAGGCGTGCGCCACGAAGAAGGTGCGGCCCTGGCCGCTGCCGGTCAGGCCAAGCTGACCGGCCGTCTGGCGGTGTGCTGCGGCACCACCGGCCCGGGCGCCAACCACCTGGTGGCCGGGCTCTACGAAGCCCGCAAGGACCACGCTCCCGTGCTGGCGATCTCAGGCGGCGTGCCAGCGGCCCGGCGTGGCACCGACTACCTGCAGGAGAATGCACCGGAGCTGCTCTTTCGTGACGTGGCCTGCTACAGCCAGATCGTCACCAGTGCCGAGCAAGCCCCGGCCGTGATCCACCAGGCCATCGCCCAGGCCTATGCCCAGCGCGGCGTGGCGCACCTGAACCTGCCGGCCGACATCATCGGTGCACGTGCCGCTGGCGAGGTGCCCAGCCTGCAGACCTTGCGCGCGCGCCCCGAACTATCCCCTGCGGCCGAGACCATCCAGGCCGCCGCCGACCTGATCAATGCGGCGGGGACCATCGCCATCTTCGCCGGCCAGGGCTGCCGGGGTGCCATCGACGAGGTCCTGGCGCTGGCCAGCAAGTTGCAAGCCCCCGTGATGCACACCTTCCGGGCCAAGGACATGGTCGCCTACGACCATCCCCACTGGATCGGTGGCGTGGGCCTCATCGGTGGTGCTCCTGGCACCGATGCCTTGCATGCGGCCGAGCTGGTGTTGATGCTGGGCTCGGACTATCCCTATTCCGAATTCCTGCCCACCCGGAGCCAGGTGATCCAGGTCGACGAGCGCGGTTTCGTGCTGGGCCGGCGTGCGCCGGTCACGCTGGGCATCACCGGCTCGGTCGCGCCGGCCGTGCGCCAGTTGCTGCAGCAGGTGGAGGGCAAGACCGATGGCGCCTTCCTGCACAAGGCCAACGCAGATCGTGAGCGCTGGAACGCCAAACTCGACGATGCCGCCCAGGTCAAGCGCCACCACAAGAAGATCAAGCCGCAAACCCTGGCGCGGCGCCTGAGCGACCTGGCCGATCCGGCAGCGGCCTTCGTGGTTGATACCGGCGTGGTCACGCTGTGGTGCGGCAACTGGATCCGCCAGCGCAGCAGCCAGCGCATCCTGGCCTCCTTCAACAATGCCGCCGTCGGTACCTCGCTGGGCCAGGCCAATGGCATCCAGGCGCTGGAGCGCCAGCGCCAGGTGGTGGTGGCCGTGGGTGACGGCGGCTTCACCATGCTGCTGGGGGAGTTCATGACCAGCGTGGAGCACAGGCTGCCGGTGAAGGTAGTGGTATTCAACAACCGCGAATGGGGCCTGGTGCATCTGGAGATGGAGCAAGCCGGCATGCCTGCCTTCGCCGGGTCGGAATTCCCCAACCCCGACTTTGCGGCCTTTGCGCGTTCCTGTGGCGGACATGGCTACACGGTGCGTACCCCTGATGAACTCGACCAGGGCTTGCAGGAACTGTTGGCCGCGCCCGGCCCGGCGGTGCTGGATGTGTTCATCGATCCGGACGAACTGCCCGTCATGCCGCACATCAAGATGGAACAGATCTGGCGCTTCGGCCTGGCCAAGGTGCGCGAGAGCCTGATCGCCATGCGCGGGGCATGAAGGAAGCATGGACCGTCAGTCGCGCCCCTCGCGCATTCTTACGCGCAGTTGCGCACTCCCCTGATATCGCCGGACCAGACTGTCCGATACGCTCATTACCTACCCGCCGTGATCAACGTCCAACCCAAAGGAGCTTGCCATGAGCACCAGCAAACCTGCAGCACATCATCATCGTCCCAACCAGTACGACACGCCCTCGGAGGTCGCGCTGGACGAAGCCAATGAGATGAGCTTCCCCAGCAGCGATCCGGTAGCCACCTCCAATATCACCCGCATCGAGAAAGCGCCCGATATGGACAAGGCCAGCAACGACCACCAGAACAGCAACAAGATCAAGCAGAAGACCCGGGAGTGAACCTGGCTCAGCCTTTGCGTTACTGACGCTTCCCCACTTCAATCAGGGCGGCCGGGCAGGATGCCAGCCGCCCGCTTCATTTTTCAAGGGAGATCATGATGAGCAATCGCTACCATCGACTCAAGGTTGCCGTGCTGGTGACCGATGGCTTCGAACAAGCCGAATTGCTGGAACCGAAGAAGGCACTGGAAGCCGCAGGGGCGACCGTCCATATCCTGTCGGACAAGCGCGACAGCGTGCAAGGCTTCCAGCACGTGGACAAGGCCGAAGTGCTTGCCGTGGATGGCAGCCTGGACACGGCGCGCGCCGAGGAATATTCAGCCGTGCTCTTGCCCGGTGGCGTGGTCAATGGCGACGCCCTGCGCCTGGTACCCCAGGCGCGCAATTTCGTGCGTGCCGCCAACGATGCGGAAAAGCCTATCGCCTCGATCTGCCATGGCGGCTGGCTACTGATTTCCGCAGGGATCGCCCGTGGACGTACCGTCACCAGCTGGCCCAGCCTGCAAGACGATTTCCGCAATGCCGGCAGCCAATGGCTAGACCAGGAAGTGGTATCGGATGAAAACTTCGTCTCCTCACGCAAGCCGGCCGATATCCCGGCCTTCAATCACGCCTTCATGAAACTGCTGGATGAACAGCAGCGCCGCGAGCAACGCCAATACCCCGCCGCTGCCGGGGACGAAACGATCAGCGACGCCGGTGGCGAGACGGAGGGCAAGATGGAGGAAAAGGCTGAGGAAAACAACGCCGCCTCCCGGCAACAAACCGGCGCGCCCGCCGCCCCACCTGCGCATGAAAACGAAGCCTTCGCGGTGGCGCGCGGCGAATCGCCGCAAAGCGATGGTTGAACCAGGCTGGCGAACTGCACAGGCGCCAGGACGGCGCCTGCTATCCCTGGACGGACGGTTGCGCCTCATGCTGGCGCATGGCTTCGGCCAGTAGCGCCAGCGCGGCCTTTTCGGCGCTCTTGCGCTTCTTGCAGATGCGCACGGGTTGCCCATGCAGGTCCATGCTCCAGAGATGATCGATGCGGGTGTCCAGATAAGCCACGAACTTGTGCTTGTCCAGCTTGGTCACGCGCGGCATGAACAGACCGGCTTGCTGCTTTTCAACGGATTTGGCGAAGTGCTTCATGACAGGTCTCCTCGGCGCACAGGCGTGGATGGGACGTGACAGGCAGGTAGCGGGTCTCCCTTCAGCATAGACGATCGCCGCCACAACGGAAGCGCATTTTCAGATACTTTGCATTTCCTGTGCGCCCGCGTGGCGGCGGCGCTTTCCGTACGGCCTTATTTCTTGGCGGCATCCAGCTTCTGCTTCAGCTCACGCCCCATCTGCAGATGCTGCTGCAGCCCCGGCAAGGTCTGGGCGGCGAAGGTCTTGACATCCGGATCCTTGGCCGAGGTCGAATTCTTCTGGAACAGCTTGACCGCGTCCTCGTGGGCCGATACCCCGATCATGCTGGCGTAGCGCTTGTCGAAGGTGGTCCCCTTGAGTTTTTCCAGCACGGCGATCTCGGTGCGCTGGACCAGGCTGGGCTCGGCAGGCAGGCTGACATCCTTGCCCGAGGCCAGCTGCTTGAGCTGGTCGCCGACCTGGGTATGCTCATCGATCATCTTCTGGGCAAATTCCTTGACGTCGGGATTGCTGCTCTTCTCCAACGCGATCTTGCTGGCGGCGACTTCGGCGTTGCCAGCCTCTGCCGCCTTGGTCATGAAACTCTTGTCCTGGCGCGTCACCGAGTCGGCATGGGCGGTGCTGGCCAAGCTCAAGCCGACCAGGCACAAGGCGCTGGCCGCTGTCAGGGCAGGGCCACGGAAAGGGTGGGAAGTCAGTAACATGGCGATTCTCCTTGCTGGAATGAAGTGACGGGCATGAACGCCTCTGCAGCTTGGGGTATCGGGTTCACCAAGGCTCACCCTCCTCACCGGCACGCGCAGGCGCTTGCATGGTGTCAATGTAGCCAGGATGGTCCGGCGCTTGCATCAGACAGCGCCAACGACCGTTGTCAGAATCGACGAGAGATGAAGGTCGACCGGCCGTCGTGTAGGATTTTTCTGACACGCTAATCGGGCACTGTCCGATCTTCAATTTTGCGGTGCATCGCTACTATGCATCCAACGCACTCGAAACCGAGGACCCCCATTCCGGCACGAACGTCCCCCTCCGTCGTGCCATGAAAGACGTCCATCCCCCATCGGTTTATCCCCACGGGTCGTTTTCATAAGCAGAAATTCATCGAAGATTCCCCCGATCTTCGGCGTCTTATATCCCTCCCCCTCAGGCCGCCTCCCCCAGGCGGCCCTTTTTTTGGCCTTTTTCCTTGCACGCCGGACAAGCCCGGTTGTACTGATGCAGATCAGGCTTTGGCCTGTCCCCACCCAGAGGATGGCGAGAAGAAGTATGCTTGTCGGCTCATGCAATGCTGAAGGTCGAGACCAACCCTCCCGGCGCGTCCCGGCACTTCAGGCACAACCCGCCCGGATCCGTCATGCCCATCAATTACCTGCGTCGCCTCACCAGTCCGGCACGCACCGATCTCTCCAACCGCCATCTGGGCCGCTCTCTGGCCTTCATCGCCGGAGCCGTCAATGCCGGCGGCTTCCTGGCCGTGGGCCAATATACGTCGCACATGTCGGGCATCGTCTCTTCCCTGGCCGACAACCTGGTGCTGGGAGAAACCCTGCTGCTGGTGGCCGGCGCCAGCGCCCTGCTGTCCTTCATGACGGGAGCGGCCTGTTCGGCGGTAATGATCAACTGGGCCCGGCGCCGCGGCCTGCAAAGCGAATACGCCATGCCCCTGATGCTGGAAGCCATGCTGCTGCTGTGTTTTGGCATCCTGGGCAGCAACCTGGAGCAGCACCGCATGCTGTTCGTCCCGGTGACGGTGGCGCTGCTGTGCTATGTGATGGGTTTGCAGAATGCCATGATCAGCAAGATCTCCCGCTCCGAGATCCGCACCACCCATGTCACCGGGCTGGTCACCGACATCGGCATCGAGATCGGCAAGATGTGCTATTGGACACTGGCACCGCGCCAGCCGCACGAAGCCCCGGGCGAGGATCCGGTACCGGGATCCTGGCGCAAGTTCCAGCTGCTGTCGTCGTTGCTGGCGATGTTCTTCCTGGGTGGGGTGGTCGGGGCGCTGGGTTTCAAGGGCATCGGCTTCCTGGCCACCATGCCCCTGGCGGCTGGCCTGTTCCTGCTGGCGCTGGTGCCGATGATGGATGATCTGGTCCGGCATTGAGACAATCCGAAAGGCAAGAGAAAAGGCGCAATATGCGCCTTTCGTTTTCTTGTTGTCCTGCTGCCATGCGCTACCCCGGCGCTGGCAGCCACTACCTGAGGCGGCGTGAAGATCAGACCGGCTGGCGGGCGCGCTCGTCCGTTTGCTGCGGCTGCTGTGCAGGCTGGGCCTGCCCAGCCTGATGATCCTGCTGGCTGCCCTGATGCATCTGCGGCTGTGCTGCGGGCGTGGTGGTCTGGGTGGAAGCAGCGTTGGCAGCATTGGCAGCATCATTGGCCGCGTTCTTGCGACCATGGCTGTTCAGCCCCCCCTTGCGTCCGGCTTCGCGCGCCTCGGCGGAGGTGAATTCATGGGCGGCCCCCTTGGCATGCGCGGCCTTGCCGCCCATGCTGGCGATCTGGCGCTGTTTCTCACGATCCATGGCGGCAAAGCCGCGATGACTGTTTCCGGGGTTTTGTGCATTTGCCATCTGTGACTCCTAGTCTTGGATAGTCGAAGGTAAGCAGAGCATCTGCCCGACCGGATGGCCTCGGCAGATGTCCACGCCTGCAGTGTAGGAAGCCTGGCTCCCACCTACTATCGGAAGAGCTCTACAGCCCATGTCAGCATTAGCTGTAGGTCTTGAAGGAATCCGTGAAGATGAGCTTGCCTTTCGGCACATTTTATTGTCACAAAAATAATTAAATGCCGCTAGCCGGCAGGTTTTGTCACGCATCAAAATCAAATACTGTATATTTATACAGTTATCGAATTTTCCCTGCCTGCGTGGCAGCCCCCTGACGCAAGCCGCCCATGTTGACGCCCTCTTCCCCGGTCCGCACGCCGGAAACGATCCATCCTTCGCTCTGGCTGGCCTCCCAGCTGGCGCGGGGCGGTGCGCGTGGCGTCTCCAGCGGTTTCGAGGCGCTGGACGCGGAGTTGCCCGAACGGGGTTGGCCACCAGGCGTGCTCATCGAGCTGCTGCTGCCACAGGATGGCATCGGCGAACTGCGTCTGCTGCGTCCGCTGCTGGCGCAAGAGCCCGGGCCGGCGCCGGCCAGGTCGCCGCAACGGCTGGCCCGGGCCGAACGCATCGCCTTGCTGCAAGCGCCCTACCAGGTCAATGCGCCGGGCTGGGCACATATGGGCGTGGCCGCTGCGCGCCTGTTACACCTGCAGGCCGATCACGCCGCTGATGCCGCCTGGGCCGCCGAGCAGGTCTTGCGTGCCGACAGTTGCCAGGCCCTGCTGATGTGGCAATCCCGCCAGCGCAAGGGCGATCACGAGCTGCTGCGACGGCTGCATATCGCCGCCCAAAGCGGCCATACCCTGTTTTTCATGTTCCGTCCGCTGGCCTGCGCGCGCGAGGCTTCGCCCGCGCCCTTGCGGCTGACCCTGCACGCGGCGCGCGATGGACTGGACATCGGTTTTCTCAAACGGCGCGGACCGCTGCGCGAGCAGCCGCTGTTCCTGCCCCTGTCGCCTTCACCGAATTTGCAACGCCATGCCCCTGTGGATCGCCGTACACCTGCCCTTGCTACCGCTAGAAGTCTTTCGTCCGAACTGGCTGGATGAGGCTGCCTCGGTGGTCTTCGAACGCGAACGTGTCTGCGCCCTGTCGGCCACTGCACGCACGCTGGGCGTGCACGAGGGGATGCGGCGCGGCGGCGTGCAACTGCTGGCTGCCGCTGCCCACCTGCACGAGCGCGCGCCCTTGCAGGAGACGGCCATGCTGCAACAGGTCGCCCTGGCCCTGCTGCAATACACCCCCCAGGTAGCACTGGCCGAGGAGGCCTGCGTCCTGCTCGATGTCAGCGCCAGCCTGCGCCTGTTCGGCGGCATCCGGGCGCTGTGCCGCAAGATCCGTATCACCATTGCCCGGCTGGGCCTCTCCGCCACGCTGGCGTGTGCGGTGACCGCCACTGGCGCCTGGATGCTGGCGCGCTTCGGCTATGTGCGCACGCTGCGCCTGCCCTCCCTGTGGCGACGCCTGGATCGCCTGCCGGTGGTCTTGCTCAGTGCCGCCGTTCCCCATCTGGAATGGCTGCAAGGCCTGGGATGCCGCCAGCTCGGCCAGTTGCGCCGCCTGCCCCGCGCCGGCTTGCAACGTCGTTGTGGCAAGGGCTTGCTGGACATGCTGGAGCGCGCCTATGGCGAGGCCCCCGAGGTCCATGACTGGGTGGTGGCCCCGCCGGCGTTCAGCGCCCGCATCGAGCTGCCGGACCGCATCGACCAGACCGACATCCTCGCCACCTATGCCCAGCGCCTGCTGGCCCAACTGGCCGGATGGCTGGCGGCGCGGCAACTGGCCATCAAGAAGCTGCGCCTGTGGCTGGAGCACGAACGCGGCCGCCAGGCCGTCCCGCCCACCGAGCTGGGCCTGACCCTGTCGGTTCCGGCCTGGCAGGAAGACCACCTGCATACCCTGGTCAGGGAAAAACTGGCCCGCTCCACCCTGGCGGCTCCGGCCATCGCCCTGGGCCTGGCCGCCGACGAGCTGGAAGCCCAGCAGGCGGCCAGCGAACTGCTCTTTCCCGAGCCGGGCGGCAGCGCCGAAGACCACCAGCGCCTGCTGGAGCTGCTAGTGGCGCGCCTGGGCGCCGACAAGGTACAGCAGGCCGCGCCCCGCGCCGACCACCGGCCCGAGATCGCCAATCGCTGGTGCAGCGTCATGCTGCCCACGACCCGGCTGCCGGCGCCGATGACGAGCAATCCCGCCCACCTGCCGCCACGCCCCCTGTGGTTGCTGGAAGAGCCGTTGCCACTGCGTCTGCATCGGCACCGCCCGGTCTACCGCAGCCCGCTGGAATTCACCTCGCCGCCGGAGCGCATCGAAGCCGGCTGGTGGGAAGGCCGGCCGCTGACCCGCGACTACTTCACCGCACGCGACGCCCAGCATGCGTATTACTGGATCTTCCGCCAATGGCGCGGGGGCGAACGTCCCGACGAGGAACCGCAATGGTTCCTGCACGGGCTGTTCGGCTAGGAGCTGAGCATGCAAAGCGCTCCGACCGGCAAGGGTTTGCCCGACTATGCCGAACTGTATTGCCGCACCAACTTCAGCTTCCTGCAGGGCGCCTCGCACGCCCAGGAGCTGGTGGAGCGTGCCATCGCCCTGGGTTACCGGGCCCTGGCCATCACCGACGAATGTACCCTGGCCGGCGTGGTGCGGGCGCATGCGGCCTATGTGGAGCTGTTCAACAAGAACCAGAAGCTGGATTTCAAACTCATCATCGGCAGCTGTTTCCGTTTCACCGCCCTCAAGGAGGATCCCTCCCATCCACTGGCCGCGCAAACGCTGGTGGCGCTGGCCCGCAACCGCGAGGGCTATGGCAACCTGTCCGAACTGATCACGCTGGCCCGCACCCGCGCCGACAAGGGCGAGTACCTGCTCTCACCACAAGACCTGGAGACTCCGCCGCCATCCCTGTCCCATCTGCGCGCCCTGCCCGATTGCCAGCTGATCCTGGTGCCGGACTACCCGGCCGATGAAGACACGCTGGACGCCCAGTTGCGCTGGCTGTCGCGGCTCGCCCCGGGGCGGGCCTGGGTCGGCCAGACGCGTCTGTACCGGCCGCTGGATGACCTGCACGGCGACGTGCTGCAACGCCTGGCGCAGCGCCACGGCCTGCCGCTGGTGGCCGTGGGCGATGTGCGCATGCACCGGCGCTCGCGCAAGTACCTGCAGGACGTGGTCACCGCCATCCGGCTGGGCCAGCCGGTACAGGAATGCGGCCATGCGCTGGCCCCGAATGCCGAGCAGCATCTGCGCTCAAGGATGCGACTGGCCATGAACCATGCCGGCTCCGCGCTGGCGCAGACCCTGGTGGTGGCGGCCGACTGCCACTTCCGCCTGGATGAACTGCGCTACGAGTACCCGGATGAATTGGTCCCCCTGGGCATGAGCCCGGCCCAATACCTGCGCCAGGAAACCCTGGCCGGCGCGGCGCGACGCTACCCCGGGGGCGTGCCGGGCGGCGTGCGGGAACAGATCGAAGTGGAGTTGTCGCTGATCGCCCAGAAGGAATATGAAGCCTATTTCCTCACCGTGCATGACCTGGTCAGGTTCGCCCGTTCGCGCGGCATCCTGTGCCAGGGGCGTGGCTCGGCGGCCAATTCGGCGGTCTGCTACTGCCTGGGCGTGACCGAGGTGGACCCGACCTCCACACGACTGCTGTTTGCCCGCTTCATCAGCGAAAAGCGCAATGAACCGCCCGATATCGATGTCGACTTCGAGCACCAGCGGCGCGAGGAAGTGATCCAGCACATCTACCGCAAGTACGGCCGCCGCCGTGCCGCCCTGGCCGCCGCCGTACACAGCTACCGGCCGCGTGGCGCGCTGCGCGAAGTCGGTCGGGCGCTGGGCGTGGATGCGGCCATCGTCGATACGGTGGCCAAGTCGCAGCACTGGTTCGACAGCCGCGAGGAACTGCTGGAGCGCTTTGCCGAAGCGGGCCTGGACCCGGCGCTGCCGCAGATCGGCCTGTGGGCCAGCATCACCGGCAAGCTGCTGCGCTTTCCGCGCCACCTGTCGCAACATACCGGCGGCTTCGTGATCGCGCGCGGACAATTGTCGCGGCTGGTGCCGATCCAGAACGCCGCCATGCAAGACCGCTCCGTCATCGAATGGGACAAGGACGACCTCGAATCCCTCAAGCTGCTCAAGGTGGACGTGCTGGCGCTGGGCATGCTGACCGCCCTGCGCCGCACGCTGGAACTGGTCAGCCTGCGGCGCGGGCTGGCGGCGCCGATGCAGATGCACGATATCCCCCGTGAAGACCCGGCCACCTACGACATGATCTGCAAGGCCGATACCATCGGCGTGTTCCAGATCGAGAGCCGGGCACAGATGAGCATGCTGCCGCGCATGCAGCCGCGCACCCATTACGATCTGGTGGTGCAGGTGGCCATCGTGCGGCCCGGCCCCATCCAGGGCGGCATGGTCCATCCCTATCTGCAGCGACGCGAACTGGTGCGCAACGGCGGCAGCTTCGACTATCCCGACAACACCAGCAAGAGCGGCAAGATCAGAAAGGTGCTGGAACGCACCCTGGGCATCCCCATCTTCCAGGAGCAGGTCATGGATGTGGCCATCGAGGCGGCCGGCTACTCCCCCAGCGAAGCCGACGATCTGCGCCGCTCCATGGCGGCCTGGAAACGCAAGGGCGGCATGGGGCCGCACCATGAACGGCTGGTGCTGGGCATGACCGACAACGGCTACTCGCGCGAATTCGCCGAGAGCATCTTCAAGCAGATCCAGGGTTTCGGCGAATATGGCTTCCCCGAAAGCCATGCCGCCAGCTTCGCCCTCCTGACCTATTTCAGCAGCTGGCTCAAGTGCCACGAACCGGAAGCCTTCCTGTGCGGCCTGTTGAACAGCCAGCCCATGGGCTTCTATTCTCCCTCGCAATTGATCCAGGATGCGCGCCGCCATGGCGTGCAGGTGCTGCCGGTCAATGTGGTGCGCAGCCGTTGGGAGTCGACCCTGGAACTGGGCCAGGCGCGGCCGGCCGTGCGGCTGGGCATGAGCCTGTTGCGCGGCATGCCGATGGAGGCCGCGCAACGTATCGAGCAGGCCCGTCAGCAACAGGCTTTTGTCGACGTGGCCGACCTGGCCCGGCGCGCCAGCCTGGACCGGCCTGCCCTGCAAGCCCTGGCCGCCGGCGACGCCCTGCGCGAACTGGCTGGCCACCGGCGCCAGGCGCTATGGCATGCGGTGGGAGCGGTGCCGGATCGCGACCTGCTGCGCAACGCCCCGCGTGCCGATGATGCGGTCGATCTGGCCGCCCCCGGCGAAGGTGACCAGATCATCGACGACTATCGTGCCATGAACCTGACCCTGCGCCGCCATCCGCTGGCCCTGTTGCGCCAGCGTCTGACGCGGGAACGCTTCATGAGCGTGGCTGATCTCAATGCGCTGCAGAACCGCCAGTTCGCCTGCTGCTGCGGCATCGTCACGGTGCGCCAGCGTCCGGCCACGGCCAAGGGGGTGATCTTCATGACGCTGGAAGACGAGACCGGCTCGGCCAATGTCGTCATCTGGCCTGCGGTGCTGGAACGCCAGCGCAGCGAGGTGCTCAATGCGCGCCTGTTGGGAGTGTATGGGAGCTGGCAATGCCATGGCGAGGTGCGCCACCTGGTGGCGGGAAGGCTGGAAGACTGGACCCACCTGCTGGGCGAGTTGCAGCCGCGTAGCCGGGATTTCTTCTGATCAGGCCGCCTGCGCCAGGCGGAAGGCATTGCGCCCCTCGCTCTTGGCGCGGTACAGGGCCAAGTCGGCGGCGTGGACCAGCGCATCCCAGCTGCGCACCTGGCCCGGCTTCAAGACGGCCAGACCGATGCTGATGGTGACCTGATCCCCATGCTCGAAGCTGCGCGCACGTACCGACTCCAGCAACTGCTGTCCGACCAGGCCAGCTTCGACGTCCCCCCGACCCGGGAAGACGGCGCAGAACTCCTCGCCACCGTAGCGCCCCAGCAGGTCGCCCTCCTGGCAGTTCTCGCGCAGCAGCCCGCCTATGCCGGCCAGCACGCGGTCGCCCATCAAGTGGCCATGGCGGTCGTTGATCTGCTTGAAGTGGTCGACATCGATGAAGGCCAGCGTCAGCACCTTGCCGCCGCTGAGCGCCTGCTGCAGGGCCAGCTCGCCGCAGCGCACCAGCTCACGCCGGTTCAGGGTGCCGGTGAGCTCGTCCTCGGTGGCCAGGCGCTGCTTGTCGGCCAGCAGGCGCTCGAAATACACCATCATCAACGACACCACCAGCAACAAGGTTCCACCCAGCGGAACCAGGTAGATCAGCGTCACGCCGAGGCTGCTCATGGCCGGCGGCTCGAACAGGGCCGGGTGGGACTGCGAAAGCACCATGCGGCCGAGGTAAGCGCCGATGAGCAGCGACACCGCCAGCAAGCCGGTGATCCGCCCGAACCCCCAACGGGCATAGCGTCGCGCAGTCGGCCCGGTCAAACCCAGCAGGAATTCCATCAGCAACAGCAGAAAGGACAGTTGCAGACCCAGGATGACCAGCAGGCTACGCTGCGCGAAGGGAAGATCCAGCAGCAGCAGGATCTCGAAGGCCAGCCCGAAGGCGACGATCATCAGTGCCGGCCACCACCCCGCCTGGCGCTGGTAAAAACTGCGCAAGCCGCTCCAGGCCAGGATGCAGGCCGCGAACAAGGCCGTATTACCGGTCAGCAGGCCCAGATGGCGCATCAGGCCGACGCTGCCACCATAACTGACCACCGTCACGCACACGCCCAGTCCCGAGAGCGCGCCGGAAAGCGCCCAGATACGCGTACAGCGCTCGCTGGGCGTATTGAGGAACAGCCCGGCCATGATCAGGCCGGTACAGAACTGTACGATGACCAGCGCCACGCTGGCAGTCAGAGGATCCATCCGGGTTTGCTTGCCCCTCGGGCAGTGAAGATTGCAGGAGATAGCCCGCCTTTGTCCTTGCTGCAGGCGCCCCCACGGCGCCCGCACGGCCTGACTGATGACGCCAGGCAACACAATGCGGCGGGGAGCTAGTGTACCCCATCCCCCTTGGGACTAACCGGTGATTTATCAGCAAAAACTCACGAAAGCCGGAGCGGGCTTCATGACCGTATGCCGGCCTCGCGCTCCAGCACCTGGGTATGCCCCCACTTCCCGGAGCGGCAGAGTTCGTCGGTGACATCGAGCACCAGCTTTTCGACCGCCGCCGCGGCAGTGGTCAGGGGGATATTGCGCGAGGCGCACAGGGCCAGGGTGCGCGAGATGTGTTCACCCGCGATCGGGTGCGCCACCATCTCGCCGCGCTCGATATCGGCCAGCAGCGGCGCCACTGGCAGGATGGTGGCGCCGATATCGGCCAGGATGGCCGACTTGAGGATGGCCACCGAGTTGATCTCGATGACATTGTCCAGCGTCATGCCCTGGGCGCGCACCAGGTTCTCGATACGCGGTCGCACCCCATGCGCCAGGCCCGGCAGGATCAGCGGTGCCTCGATGGCCTTGGACAAGGGCACGCCACGGCGACCGGTCACGCCATAGCGGGAGTTGGCGCGGGTGATGTACATCATCTCTTCCTCGATCATCGGCGTGGCCGCAAAGGACGACAACTGGCCATCGTCGAACAGCACCGCCAGGTTGATGCGGCCCGATTTGAGCTGGCTGATGAGATTGCCGGTCAGCTCCTCGGTCAGCTGCAGCGTGATTTCGGGATAGATGGAGCGCACCGCATTGAGCAAAGGCAAGGCCAGCGCATTGGAGACGCTCTGCGGAATGCCCAGCGCCACCGTGCCCGAGGGCTTGTCGGTCGATTGCGCCACGGCCTGCTTGGCATCTTGCACCTGCTTCAGGATGGCCAGCGCGTGTTCATAGAAGACCTTGCCGGCATCGGTGGCAATGACGCCCTGGGCCGAGCGGTGCAGCAATTGCGCCGCCATCTCGTCTTCGAGCTGGCGGATCTGCTGGGTCAACGCCGGCTGGGCGATGTGCAGCACGCGTGCCGCGCGCGAGAGCGAGCCATGATCGACGATGGCCACGAAGTAGCGTAGTTGGCGTAATTCCATAGGGGTATTTCCGTGTTCGGCTTGCGGTGATGCGATCGACCGCATCCACCTACAGTTGTCATTTAAGTTTACAGGCCAGGCCGGCTATTGAACATGCGCGTGCGCGCATTCTCGATATGGCCACGCATGGCGCGGCGCGCACCCTCGGCATCCTGCAGGCGGATCAGCTCGAAGATCTGGCGGTGCTCGTCCATGGCGTCCTGGGAACGCTTCCAGGGTGGGATGTGCATCAGGTGGCGCAACATGTTCACGGCGTGGCTGACATCGTATTCCAGCGTCTTCATCACCTGCACGAAACGCAGGTTGGCCGTGGCCATGGCAATGGCCTCGTGGAAGCCGAAATCGTAATGATGGGCGATGTCACCCGCGGCATTGGCTTGTTCGAAGCCGGCCAGCAGGCGCTCCATCTTGTCCAGATCTTGCTTGTTGCGGCGCAGCGCGGCCAGGTAGGCGCATTCGGGCTCGATCACCAGGCGCAGCTCCAGGCCGTTCATGATGTGGCCGATGCGGGTCTCGGGCTCGCCGTAGGTTTGCAGTTGGGCGGGCGCCAGACCGGCTTTTTCACGCACATAGGTGCCGGAACCACGCAGCGACTCCACCAGTTGGTCCTCACGCAGGCGATCCAGTGCCTGCCGCACCACCGGGCGCGACACCTCGAACAGCGTGGCCAGGTCATTCTCCGAGGGCAGCTTGCTGCCCACCGCGATGCGGCCCTCGACGATGGCATGGAACAGGGTCTCGTAGACCCGCTCGGCAAAGCGTTCCGGCCGCACCGGGCCCAGACCGGCGGCAGCCAGGCCCAGGATTTCCGAGGAGGCGCCGGCACGGGCCGGCTTGCTGGCTTGGGACATCTGGTCTCCGTTGTAATACGTTGTCACTGCATTCTCACTGCAATGCGGATGTGAGTGCGACCGCAGGCGGTAGCGCATGGTAGCGGATTTGCCCATCGCGCGGCCAGTGCCTGGCAAGAGGTAGCCAGCAAAGAAGTAAAATAAATTGACAGCTTACCCGCGCGGCCTTAAATTGGGCAACCAATCAAGAAAACAAGAAAAGAACAACATCAGGAGACACGTCACCCCGAGGCCCGCCTTGCCGGCCCTCGCCTGCTGTCGTCCCCTGTCCTGCCTTCTCCGCATTCCGGTCATTACCGAAAGGACGCAATCGACATGAAACAGCACTTCATCGACAACCGCTGGGTCGCGCCGGCAACGGGTGAGAGCATCCCCGTCATCGATCCCTCCGATGGCCAGCCCTTCGAGGCCATTGCCCGTGGCAACGCCGCCGACATCGAACTGGCCGTCAGCGCCGCACGCCGCGCCTATGAAGGCGCCTGGGGCAAGCTCTCGGCCGCCGAACGCAGCCGCCTGATGATGAAGCTGGCCTACAAGCTGCAGGATCACCAGGAAGAACTGGCCCAGCTCGAAGGCCGCGACTGCGGCAAGCCCATGAAGCAGGCCCGCGCCGACGCGGCTGCCATCGTGCGCTACTTCGAGTTCTATGCGGGTGCGGCCGACAAGCTGCATGGCGAGACCATCCCCTACCAGGCCGGCTACACGGTGCTGACCCTGCGCGAACCACATGGGGTGACCGGTCATATCGTGCCCTGGAACTACCCGATGCAGATCTTCGGCCGCTGTGTCGGCGGCGCCCTGGCTGCCGGCAATACCTGTGTGGTCAAGCCGGCCGAGGATGCCTGCCTGTCCATCTTGCGGGTGGCTGAACTGGCGGCCGAGGTCGGTTTCCCGGCGGGCGCGCTCAACATCGTCACCGGCTACGGCCATGAAGCTGGCGACCTGCTGGTCAAGCATCCCGATGTGGATCATGTCTCCTTCACCGGTTCGCCCAATGTCGGCAAGCTGGTGGTGCGCGGCGCGGCCGAGCATCACACGCCGGTCACGCTGGAACTGGGGGGCAAGTCGCCGCAGGTGGTGTTCGAGGATGCCGACATGGAGGCGATGCTGCCGGTGGTGGTCAATGCCATCGTGCAGAACGCCGGCCAGACCTGTTCGGCCGGCAGCCGCCTGCTGGTGCAGCGCGGCGCCTATGAAGAGGTACTGGAACGCCTCTCGGGCCTGTTCAGCCAGCTCCGGGTGGGGTCGTCGCAGATGGACCTGGACTGCGGCCCGCTGATCCGCAAGACCCAGCAGGAGCGCGTAGCCGGTTTCCTGTCGGACGCCCGTCGCGACGGCATCCCGCTGGTGGCACAGGGTCAGGTCGCCGCAGGCGCCCCGGCCAACGGCTTCTACCAGGCCCCGGCGCTGCTGCGCGACGTGCCCCCGCGTCACCGGCTGGCGCAAGAAGAAGTGTTTGGCCCGGTGCTGGCGGCCATGCCCTTCGACGACGAAGCCGAGGCCATCGCCCTGGCCAACGGCACCGACTACGGTCTGGTGGCCAGCGTCTGGACCCGCGATGGCGGCCGCCAGATGCGCCTGGCACGGGCCATCCGCAGTGGCCAGGTGTTCATCAACAACTACGGTGCCGGTGGCGGCGTCGAACTGCCCTTCGGCGGTGTCAAGGCCAGTGGCCATGGCCGCGAGAAAGGCTTCGAGGCGCTCTATGGCTTCACGGTCCTCAAGACCATCGCCATCCGCCACGGCTAAGCCGGGCAGTCATCCGATTGACTTCAACAGGATTTTTCAAGGAGACAGACATGCGTTTGAAAGACAAGGTAGCCATCGTCACCGGTGGCGGTTCGGGGTTCGGTGAAGGCATCGCCAAGGCCTATGCGCGCGAAGGCGCGGCCGTGGTCGTGGCCGATATCGGCGAGGCCGGTGGCCTGCGTGTGGTCGAGGAGATCAAGCAAGCCGGCGGCAAGGCCGTCTTTGCCAAGGCCGACGTGTCCAAGCGCGCTGACATGGACCAGCTGCTGGCCACTGCCCTGGCGCAGTTCGGCAAGCTCGACATCGTCGTCAACAATGCCGGCACCACCCACCGCAACCGCCCCATGCTGGAGGTGGAAGAGGAAGAGTTCGACCGTGTCTATGCCGTCAATGTGAAGAGCATCTTCCTCTCGGCCAAGACCTTCGTGCCCTACTTCCGCCAGGTCGGCGGCGGCGCCTTCGTCAACATCGCCTCCACCGCCGGCATTCGCCCGCGTCCGGGCCTGACCTGGTACAACGGCAGCAAGGGGGCGGTCATCACCACCAGCAAGTCGATGGCGGCCGAACTGGGTCCGGACAAGATCCGTGTGAACTGCGTGAATCCGGTGATCTCCGCCACGGGCCTGCTGGCCGAATTCATGGGCGTGCCCGATACCCCGGAAAACCGCAAGAAGTTCGTCGCCACCATCCCCATGGGCCGTTTCTCCACGCCCGAGGATATCGCCAACGCCTGCCTCTATCTGGGTTCGGACGAGGCCCAGTTCGTCACCGGCGTGTGCATCGAGGTCGACGGCGGTCGTTGCGTGTAAGGGGTGACAGATCGCATGTAATTTCGCATGTAATTTCTTCATGCTGATGGTGAGGATATTTCTTTGACAATGTCCTCACCGGCACTACAATGCTTGGCACCGTCAGCCGGCCACGGAGAAGGGTTCGGCGACGTAAAACAACAAAACGTCAAAAATACTACTGGAGCGAGATATGACCTACCAAGCAGGCGCCGCCGCCGGCGCCAATCGTGCGTCCTTTGAAGATGCCACCTACGCCAAAGTCACCTGGCGACTGTTACCGCTGCTGTTCCTGTGCTACGTGGTGTCCTACCTGGACCGCGTCAACGTCGGCTTCGCCAAGCTGCAGATGCTGCAGGACCTGAAGTTCAGCGAAACCGTCTATGGCCTGGGCGCCGGTATCTTCTTCATCGGCTACTTCGTCTTCGAAGTCCCCAGCAACATGATCCTGCACAAGGTGGGCGCGCGCATGTGGATCGCCCGCATCATGATCACCTGGGGCATCATCTCCGGCGCCATGGCCTACGTGAGCTCGCCGCAGATGTTCTACATCATGCGCTTCCTGCTGGGCCTGGCCGAAGCGGGCTTCTTCCCCGGCGTGATCCTGTACCTCACCTACTGGTACCCGGCGGCCCGTCGCGGCAAGATCACGGCCCTGTTCATGACCGGCATCGCCCTCTCGGGCGTGATCGGCGGCCCCCTGTCGGGATGGATCATGCACGTCATGCCGGGCGTGTGGGGCCATACCGGCTGGCAATGGATGTTCATCCTCGAAGCCATCCCCTCGCTGATCCTGGGTGTGGTCGTGATTGCCTACATGAAGGACAGCATCCGTGCCGCCGGTTGGCTCACCGAAGACGAAAAGCAGCTGCTCGAAGCCAACATCAGCCATGAAAACAGCCAGAAGGAACACCTGTCCCTGGGCGCCCTGTTCGTCAACGGGCGTGTCTGGCTGGGCGCGGCGATCTACTTCTGCTTCGTCATGGGTCTGTATGGCGTGGGATTCTGGCTGCCCACCATCATCAAGGCCACCGGCGTGACCGATCCCCTGAACGTGGGCCTGCTCACCGCCATCCCCTACGCCTTCTCGGCGGTGGCCATGGTACTCATCGGCCGCAGTGCGGATGCCCGTCGCGAACGTCGCTGGCACGTAGCCATCCCGGCTTTCATCGGTTGCATCGGCCTGCTGCTGTCAACCCTCTATGGCCACAACACGACCCTGGCCATGGCCTCGCTGACACTGGCCAGCGTCGGCATCCTGACCACGCTGCCGCTGTTCTGGAGCCTGCCTACGGCCTTCCTGTCGGGTACGGCCGCCGCCGCCGGCATCGCCCTGATCAACTCGCTGGGCAACCTGGCCGGCTTCGTCAGTCCCTTCCTGGTGGGCTGGCTCAAGGACACGACCCAGAGCACCAATGCCGGCATGTATGTGCTGGCGGCCTCGCTGGTCCTGGGCGGCTTGCTGACCCTGACCTTGCCGGCCAAGCTGGTGAACCGCTGATCGCGACCGCGCGGCAATACGACAACGGCGGCTCGGTTGAGCCGCCGTTTTGTCATTGTGGTGCCGTCGCCTGGGGCGCCAGCAAGTCCTGCATGGCCAGCCGAACCAGCTCGGCGTGGCTGGCCTGCGGCAGGCGCTGGCGCTGTTGCGCCACCAACGCATCGACGCGCGCGCGATCGCCATGGCACAGCTCGGTCATCCTGGCCGTCATCTCCAGATAGCCCTCGGGATCATGCAGGGGCAAGTCCTCGCGGGCGACATGGCGCAGCCAGGCACGGTCGGCCGCCAACGTGGCAAGAAGGAACAAGGCAATCAGGAAAAGCCAGCTCAGCATGATGGACCCGCTCAGGAGGTGGAGCGGGAGATTGTGCCCCCGCCGCCGTCATGGCGGCCATCGCTGGCCGACGAGAAACGCGGAACAATGCCGGCTCAGAGCGCCAGCCACTCACGCTGCACGGCCTGGTCGGCCAGCAAGGCCTGCGGCGTGCCATGGAAGACCATCTCGCCGCGCCCCATCACATAGACCCGCTGCGACAGTTCCAGGGCCAGCGTCTGCTTCTGCTCGATGAGCAACACAGCCACCCGGCGCTGGCGCAGCAAGTCCAGGTAATGCGCGACCTGCTCCACCATCTGTGGCGACAGGCCCTCGGTGGGTTCGTCGATGAGCATCAGGCGGGGGTTGCCCATCACGGCGCGGCCCAGCGCCAGCATCTGCTGCTCACCACCGGAGAGCGATCCGGCGGCCACCTTGCGGCGCTTTTCCAGGGAGGGGAACAGCGCATAGACATCGTCGTAGCGCCAGCCATCCTCAGGCGGGCGGCCACTCTTGCGGCCCAGCAGCAGGTTTTGTTCCACCGTCAGGGAGGGAAAGACATCACGGCTTTCCGGTACATAGGCCATGCCGCGCCGGGCGATGTCGTGGGTCGGTCGACCTGTGATGGAGGCGCCGGCGAAGAGGATCTCGCCACGGCAGCTCACTTGCCCGGTCAAGGCCTTGAGCAGCGTGGAGCGGCCACTGCCGTTGCGGCCCAGGATGCTGACGACCTCGCCCGCCTCGACCTGCAGGTCGATCCCCTGCAGGACATGACTGTGCCCGTACCAGGCATGCAGGCCACGCACGCTGAGCAAGCTGGGCGGCTTATTCATGGCGACTCCGGTTCAGGTATAAGGCCTGCACCTGGACATTGGCACGGATGCTGGCCGCGCTGTCGCAGGCGATCACGCGGCCATTGTCCATGACGGCGATGCGGTCTGCCAAGTCGAATACGACCTGCATGTCATGTTCCACCATCAACAGGGTCTTGCCGACCGTGACCTCGCGGATCAGCGCCACCATCGCCGCGCTTTCGGCCCGGCTCATGCCGGCCGTGGGCTCGTCCAGCAGGATCACCGAGGCATCGGCGGCGATGGTGACGGCCAGCTCCAGGGCGCGCTGTTCGGCATAGCTCAACGCGCCGGCGGCCACCTGGGCACGGGCCGACAGGCCGACCTTGGCCAGTACCGCCAGGGCGCGATCGCGGGTGTCGTGCAAGCCACCGAGGCGGCGCCAGAATGCATAGCGGTAACCCAAGGCCCACAGCAGCGCGCAACGCACGTTCTCGAAGGCCGACAGGCGCGGGAACAGGCTGGTGATCTGGAAGCTGCGCGCCAGCCCGAGCCGGCTGATCTGCTGCGGCGACAGACGCGTGATGTCCCGGCCATGCAGCAGCACCCGCCCGGCGTCGCTGCGATGACGCCCCGACACCAGGTTGAACAGGCTGGATTTGCCGGCGCCATTGGGGCCGATCAGGGCGCAGCGCTCACCAGCCCACAATTGCAGGTCGACGCCACGGATGATCTCGCTGCGGTCGAAGGCCTTGTGCAGGCCTTGCAGTTCAAGGGCAAGCTGACCGGTCATCGGCGCTCCCCCCGGCGCTGCAACGCCAGCAAGCCCGCCACGCCGATCACCACCAGCAACAGCGCAGCCAGCCATGGCAACGCTGCATGCACATCGATCACCCGCCCCCACAGCAGCAATGGCGCCGCGCCGATGTCAGCCAGGCTGGCCTGGTAAGCCATCTCGGTCGCCAGCACGATACCGGCCAGGGCCAGCAAGGTCGCCAGCAGCCAGGCGGCCAGCCAAGCACTCATGCGCCAGTCGAGGCGGCCGCTGCGCAGCAGGCGCATGCCCCGGTCGATCAGGCTGGCCAGCCCGCCTGGTGTGGTCATCACGATCAGGATGAAGAAAGCCCCCAGGTAGAATTGCCAGGCCTGGGTATAGGCCGACAGCCAGGACGAGAACAGCACCCCGACCACGCCGCCGATGATGGGGCCGTAGAAATAGGCGGTGCCGCCGATGAAGGTAAACAACAGGATGGTCCCGGAGCGCAGCGCCCCCACGTATTCGGCACTGACGATCTCGAAATTGATGGCCGACAGGCCACCGGCTACGCCCGCAAAGAAGGCCGACAGGATCAGCGCCAGGTAGCGTACCCGCTGCGGGTCGTAGCCGATGAAGGCGGCGCGCTCGGGATTGTCGCGCACGGCGTTGAGGATGCGTCCCAGCGGCGTCTGCCGCAATGCGTAGATGGCCATGGCACAGACCAGCAGCCAGCCGGCGATCAGGTAATACACCTGGATCTGCGGCCCGTAGCTGATGCCCAGCACCGGCTCGCCGATGACCCGGTTGCCGGAAATGCCGCCCTCGCCACCAAACAGGTCGGGGAACAAGAGCACGCCAGCCGATACCAGTTCCACCAGGCCCAGCGTGATCATCGAAAAGGTGGTGCCGGCGCGGCGCGTGGTCAGGTAGCCCAGCAGCACGCCGCACAGCGCCCCGGTCAGGCCGCCGGCCAGTGGCACCAAGGTCACCGGGAAGACCAGCGCCCCCTCGGCCATGCGGTTCATCAGGTGGATGGCGCCGAAGGCCCCCAGGCCGGAATAGACCGCGTGACCAAAGGAGAGCATGCCGCCCTCGCCCAGCAGCATGTTATAGGACAGGCACAGCAATACCATGGTCCCCATCTGCGACAGCAGCGACAGCGCCGCGCTCTGCGGGAACACCAGGGGTGCGGCCAGCAGCACCAGCGCCAAGCCCAGCCAGGGCAGGAAGATACGTTTCATCGCTGCATCGCCTCATCCCTCCCGCTTGCCCATCAGCCCCTTGGGCCGCACGATCAGGGTCAGCACCAGCAGCAGGTAAGGCAGCAGCGGTGCCACCTGGGCCAGCGTCAGGCGCATCAGCGGCGCCCAGGGGCTGGCCGCTGACACCTGCACGCCCAGGCTGGCCAGCGAGACATCCAGCGCCACCGCAAAGGTCTGCATCAGACCGATCAAGAGCGAGGTGATGAAGGCCCCGGCCAACGAGCCCAGGCCGCCGACCACCACCACCACGAAGATGATGCTGCCCACTGCCGCCGCCATGCCCGGCTCGGTCACGAAGGCATTGCCGCCGATGACGCCGGCCAGCGCCGCCAGCGCGCAACCGCCGCCGAACACCAGCATGAACACGCGCGGCACGTTGTGGCCGAGCGCCTCGGCCATGTGCGGATGGCTCAGCGCAGCCTGGATGACCAGGCCGATGCGCGTATGCCGCAACAGCAGCCACAGGGCCAGCAGCATCAGTACCGCCACCAGCAGCATGAAACCGCGATAGACGGGAAAGGCGGTCGAATAGAGGGTAAAGAGCGTCCCCTCCAGTGCCGGCGGGATACGGTACGGCACCGGCGAGCGCCCCCACACCAGTTGCACCAGCTCCACCACCAGGTAGGACAGGCCGAAGGTGAAAAGCAGCTCCGGCACATGACCGTAGCGATGCACGATGCGCAAGCCGTAGTGCTCCACCAGCGCACCGGCCACGCCTACCAGCAGCGGTGCCAGCAGCAGCGCCGGCCAGAACCCCAGCACGCCGGCCAGGGCATAGGCCACATAGGCGCCCAGCATGTAGAAGCTGGCATGGGCGAAGTTGGGCACGCCCATCATGCTGTAGATCAGCGTCAGGCCGGAGGACAGCATGAACAGCAGCAAGCCGTAGCCCAGGCCATTGAGGAAGGTGATCAGTGCGAATTCCAAGTTGACAGCCTTGCCAGGGTGCAGAAGGTCGAGGGATTGTAGGGTCCAAGGGTCTGGACAGGCCCGGCCATGCGGCCGAGCTGAAAAGTGCAGCGATCCTATGGGATTCGCGCTTCTCTGTCAAAATAGCGGACTATGCCCGGTCCCGGGCCAGACAGGCTTTACATGACCACTTCCTACCCCATTGCGCCCCTGGGCAACCGTTTTGCCGACCTGCCGCCGGCCTTCTATACCCGGCTGCAACCCACGCCCCTGCCCGCTCCCTACCTGGTGGGCTTCAGCGACGACGCCGGCGCCAGCGTCAGCCTGGCGCGCCCGGCCGGCGATGACCAGGACTTCCTCGACATCTTTGCCGGCAACCGCATCGCGCAAGGTTCCCAGCCGCTGTCAGCGGTCTATTCGGGCCACCAGTTCGGCGTCTGGGCCGGCCAGCTGGGCGATGGCCGGGCCATCACCCTGGGCGACCTGCCGGCCTCCGATGGCAGCGGTCGCATCGAGCTGCAATTGAAGGGAGCCGGCATGACGCCCTACTCCCGCATGGGTGACGGCCGCGCCGTGCTGCGCTCGTCGATCCGCGAATTCCTCTGCTCGGAAGCCATGGCCGCGCTGGGCATCCCCACCACGCGTGCACTCACCGTGATCGGATCGGACCAGCGCGTCCTGCGCGAGACGCCCGAAACGGCGGCCGTGGTCACCCGCATGGCGCCCAGCTTCATCCGCTTCGGCTCCTTCGAGCACTGGTACTACAACCAGCGCTTCGATGACCTCAAGCTGCTGGGCGACACCGTGCTGGCGCAGTTCTATCCCGAGCTGCTGGGGCAGCCCAATCCCTACCAGGCCCTGCTCAGGGAAGTCACCCGCCGCACCGCCACCCTGATGGCGCAATGGCAGGCGGTGGGCTTCATGCATGGCGTGATGAATACCGACAACATGTCCATCCTCGGGCTGACGCTGGATTACGGCCCCTTCGGCTTCATGGAAGCCTTCGACGCCCGCCACATCTGCAACCACACCGACAGCCAGGGCCGCTACAGCTACCAGATGCAGCCGCGCATCGGCCAGTGGAACTGCTTCGCGCTGGGCCAGGCCATGCTGCCCCTGATCGGCACGGTAGAAGAAACCGAGGCGGCCCTGGCCGACTATGATGCGATCTTCCAGGCCCAGCACGACGCCCTGTTCCACGCCAAGCTGGGCCTGCGCACCCAGCAGGCCGAGGACAGCCAGTTGCTTGAGGCTCTGTTTGCCATCCTGCAGGCCAACCATGTCGATTTCACGCTGTTCTTCCGCCGCCTGGGCGACTTGCAGATCGACAACCCCGCCCACGACGAGCCGCTGCGCGACCTCATCCTCGACCGCCCCGCCTTCGATGCCTGGGCCACGCAGTATCGCGCCCGCCTGCGCGCCGAGGATAGCGACGATGCCGCCCGTCGGCTTGCAATGCATGCGGTCAACCCCAAATACGTGCTACGCAATTACCTCGCCCAGGTCGCCATCGAGAAGGCGCAACAGAAGGATTTCTCCGAGGTGCAGCGCCTGCAGGCCATCCTGCGCCGCCCCTTCGACGAACAGCCCGAATTCGACCGCTATGCCGACCTGCCCCCCGACTGGGCCAGCCATCTGGAAGTGAGCTGTTCTTCCTGAACGGCCATCATTGCCCGCCATCACCAAGGAGCCAAGCATGACCAAACGAGTAGAAAAGACCGAAGCCCAATGGCGTGACCAGCTCGACCCGCTGGAATATCAGGTCACCCGCGAAGCCGCCACCGAGCGCGCCTTCACCGGCCGCTACTGGGATCACCACGAAGCCGGTACCTATACCTGCGTGTGCTGCGACACGCCGCTGTTCACCTCGGATGCCAAGTTCGACTCCGGCTGCGGCTGGCCGAGCTACTTCGAACCCATCGATGCGGCCAACGTGCGCGAGAAAGTGGACCGCAGTTATGGCATGATTCGCACCGAGATCATCTGCAATGTCTGCGACGCCCACCTGGGCCACGTCTTCCCCGACGGCCCGCCGCCGACCGGATTGCGCTACTGCATCAATTCGGCCTCGCTGCGTTTCGACCCGGCCTGATGCGATGCCTGCAGGATGATTGCCGATCAACCCGATTCATGAAGAAACCCTCCCGATGAAGTTTTTGTTCGACCTGTTCCCCGTCATCCTGTTTTTCGGCGTCTTCAAATGGGCCGAGGGCCATCCCTCGGCCGCACAGGACCTGGTAATGCAATACCTGGGCGGCGCCATGTCGGCCGGTGCCGTCACGGCCACCCAGGCACCGATCCTGCTGTCGACCGCCGTGGCCATCGTCGCCTCGCTGGGGCAGATCGCCTGGCTGCTGTTGCGCCGGCGCAAGGTGGATGCGATGTTGTGGGTGTCCCTGGCCATCATCGTGGTCTTCGGCGGCGCCACCATCTATTTCCGTGACGACACCTTCATCAAGTGGAAGCCGACCATCCTCTACTGGTGCTTCGGCCTGGCGCTGCTGGTGTCGCAGCTGTTCATGAAGAAGAACCTCATCCGCGTCATGATGGAAAAGCAGGTCAGCCTGCCCGAGCCCATCTGGCCGCGCCTGAACCTGGCCTGGACCGCCTTCTTCGCCGTCATGGGTGTGCTCAACCTCTACGTGGCCTTCAACTACCCGCTCGATACCTGGGTCAACTTCAAGATGTTCGGCAGCATGGGCCTGATGTTCGCCTTCATCATCGGCCAGAGCCTGTTCCTGTCGAAGTACATGAAGGACGCCGAATGAGCGCCGCCGATAACCGGGTCGAACGCATCCGTGCACGCCTGCTTGCAACTTTCTCGCCCAGCACCTGTCTGGTCGAGGACGAGTCCGCATTGCATGCCGGTCATGCCGGCGCGGCCTCGGGCGGAGGACACTACAGGATCCGTCTGGTTTCCGACTTGTTTGAAGGCAAAAATCGGTTGAACCGCCACCGGCTGGTGTATGATTGCCTGTCCGACCTGATGCAGCAGGAGATCCACGCGCTGGCCATCGTGGCACTTTCCCCGTCAGAGGCAACGAACTGAGACCAAGAACAAAGACCGACGCCATACGTACTAGCCCCCTTCCTGTCTACATCTCCGTTTTGATTCATTCCTTTCTTTTCTAGGATTTAACAATGACATTCAAACCCGCTCGTCTGCTGGTGCTGCTGTTCGCAATCGCTTCCATCCCGGCTTTCGCACAAAACCTGGCTGTCGTGAACGGCAAGGCGATTCCGTCCTCCCGCGCCGATCTGATGATCAAGCAGATGACTGCACAAGGCCAGCCTGACAGCCCGCAACTGCGCGGCGCCGTCAAGGAAGAGCTGATCAACCGTGAAATCCTGATGCAGGAAGCCGACAAGCAAGGCCTCTCCAACAGCACCGACGTGAAGAACCAGCTGGAACTGGCCCGCCAGTCCATCGTCATCCGCGCCCTGATCGCCGACTACCTGAAGAAGAACCCGGTCTCCGACGCCGACATCAAGGCCGAATACGACAAGTTCAAGGCCCAGGCCGGCGACAAGGAATACCACGCCCGCCACATCCTGGTGGACAAGAAGGAAGACGCCGAAGCCATCATCGCCAAGTTGAAGGCCGGCACCAAGTTCGAAGACCTGGCCAAGCAATCCAAGGACACCGGTTCCGCAGCCAACGGCGGCGACCTGGACTGGGCTACCCCGGCCTCGTTCGTGAAGCCTTTCTCCGACGCCATGGTGGCCCTGAAGAAGGGTGACGTCACCCCGACCCCGGTGCAGACCCAGTTCGGCTGGCACGTGATCAAGCTGGAAGACGTGCGTCCGGCCAAGGTTCCGACCCTGGACGAAGTCAAGCCGCAGATCGCTGAAGCCCTGCAACAGAAGAAGCTGCAGGCTTACCAGGAACAACTTCGCAGCAAGGCCAAGGTGCAATAAGCACCCCGGTCTCCCGGAGGAAGGACCGGCGGTCCCTCCTCCCGCAATCCGCAACATGCCCGGCCAAGGTTTCCTTGCCGGGCATGTTGCTTTTTGGCTACGATTTTTCTATTCTCCCGGTGCGCCAACGCAAAGAACAGGCAAGGTCCGCGCTTGCACGGCGAAAAAACGGTGCTTTCGTAGCGTTCCCGGACAACGGGAAAGCCTCATCATGCTCCATAGCGCTCATTTATTTTTATAAAAAATTTATTTGATTTATTTTTTATAAATTCATAAACACTATAAATTATTCATATAAAAATAATTCCCACCTGCAAAATTGTGCATTTTGCGAACACTCGTTCTGATATTCTTCGTGGCTGTTCCAAATGGGGACAAGCTGTCCGCTCCACCAGCACCAACATACACAAGGAGCGGCGGCAACAAGGGCGTTTCGGGGGGAGGCACACAAGGTCGCTCCGCGGCGCCATGACAAACACAACATCGTGGTTTCAGGAGAGACATCTATGAAGAAGAGTTCCATGCTGCTGCTGGCAGCCGGCTTGAGCACCGGCGGCGCGGCGTTTGCCCAGTCCAACGTGACCATCTACGGTATCGTGGACACCAGCATCCACTACCTCAACAATGCCAACGCCAAGGGCGACAGCAATATCCGCATCGACAATGGCGCCATTGCCAACAGCCGTATCGGTTTCAAGGGTACGGAAGACCTGGGCGGTGGTCTGAAGGCCATGTTCCAGCTGGAAAACGGTTTCAGCAGCGATAACGGCGCCATGCTCCAGGGCGGCTCCCTGTTCGGCCGCCAATCCTGGGTCGGTCTGCAAGGCGGCTTCGGCAAGGTCCGCGTGGGTCGCCAGAACACCCCGCTGTTCGACCTGCTGGCCGACCACTTCGACCCGCTGACCGTGGGCAACTATGCCAGCAACTCCTGGCTGCCCGCCGCCGGCACCCTGATCCGCACGCCCAACATGGTGCGCTATGACGGCGACTTCGGCCCCGTTTCAGCCGCCGCCAGCTGGGCCTTCGGCGAAACCGCCGGCTCCGTGCGTACCGGCAGCCAGTTCAGCAGCGCCCTGCGCTATACCGCTGGCGCCTTCTCCGTCGGCGGTGGCTTCCAGCAGACCGTGAGCGCCACCAACTCCAGCTACAAGGACACCGTCTGGAACCTGTCGGCTTCCTATGACTTCGGCCCGGCCAAGATCTTCGGCGGCTGGTTCAACATCAAGGACAGCACCGGTACCACCGGCGCCTACATGGCTGCTGATGGCGATGTGGGCTCTTCCTCGCAATGGACCATTGCCAGCACCGTGGCGGCAACCACCGGCAACGAGCGCAAGGATAACGGCTTCTTCTTCGGCTCCAGCTACAAGGCCACCAGCGCCCTGACTCTGACCGGTGCGTTCTACTACGACAAGAGCAAGAACGTCTCCTACAGTGGCCTGGGCAATGTCGGCGACGGCAAGCGTTACGCCCTGGTCGGCTGGGCTGACTACGCCCTGTCCAAGCGCACCCAGCTGTATACCACCGTGGACTACAACAAGGCCAAGGACGCTGCCGTCTACGAGCTGACCAACTCGGCCTCGGGCAAGAACAGCATGACCACCGTGGGCGTTGGCATCCGTCACATCTTCTGATCCTGCTGCTGGCGGGCCGCTATCCACAAGATGGCGACCTTGCCCCTGCAAGCAGTACGCAGAAAACAAAAAACGCAGTTCCTTTCGGAACTGCGTTTTTTTATGCCTGCCCGGTCGCCCGGGCCTGGTCAGATGCCGGGGCTGGTGCTTAGCCCACCCACTTGCGGGCGTTGCGGAACATGCGCATCCACGGCGAATCCTCGCCCCAGGTATCCGGGTGCCAGGATTGGGTCACGGTGCGGAACACGCGTTCGGCGTGCGGCATCAGGACCGTGAAACGGCCATCCGGGGTGGTCACCGAGGTGATGCCCTGGGGCGAGCCGTTCGGGTTGAACGGATAGGCTTCGGTGGCTGCACCGCGATGGTCGACGTAGCGCATGGCGATGATGGCCTTGTCGATGTCGCCGGTCTGCGAGAAGTCGGCAAAACCTTCGCCGTGGGCGGTGGCGATCGGCGCCTGGGTGCCGGCCATGCCCTGCATGAAGATGGACGGCGAATCGGCCACTTCCACCATCACGAAACGCGCCTCGAACTGCTCGGACTTGTTGCGGGTGAACTTGGGCCAGGCTTCGGCACCCGGGATCATGGACTTGAGGTTGCTCATCATCTGGCAGCCGTTGCAGATCCCCAGCGAGAAGGTGTCCTGGCGCTGGAAGAAGCGCGAGAACTGCTCGGCCAGCTGGGCATTGAACAGGATGGTCTTGGCCCAGCCTTCACCGGCACCCAGCACGTCGCCATAGGAGAAACCGCCGACGGCGATGAAGCCCTTGAAGTCATCCAGCTTGGCGCGATTGGCGATCAGGTCGCTCATGTGCACGTCCACGGCGGTGAAGCCGGCCTTGTGCATGGCGTAGGCGGTCTCGATGTGCGAGTTCACGCCCTGCTCGCGCAGGATGGCGACCTTGGGACGGGCAGCAGCCCCCAGCGACAGGTAGGGTGCGGCGATGTCTTCCTGCGGATCGAACGTCAGCTTGGGCGTCATGCCGGGGTCGGCGGCGTCCAGCAGGCGCTCGTACTCGGCATCCGCGCAGGCCGGGTTGTCGCGCAGGCGGGCGATGCGCCAGCTGGTCTCGCTCCAGGTGCGGTGCAGCTCGGCACGCGGCTGGCTGTAGATGTTCTTGGCGTCGCGCATGAACTCGACCACGTCGCGGTCGTTGAGCTTGCCGATGATGTGGCTGCAGGCGCCCAGGTTGTAGCTGCGCAGCACGTTCATGACGTCCGACTTCTGCTCCGCCGGGACCTGGATCACGGCACCCAGTTCTTCGCTGAACAGCGCGCGCAGGGTCAGTTCATTGCGGCGCTCGGCCACTTGCGTGGTCCAGTTCTTGGAATCGCCCCAATCGGCGGCATGCTCGCCTTCCATGGTCAGGATGTCGAGGTTGACCGAGATGCCGGTGTGGCCGGCAAAGGCCATTTCCACCAGGGTGCCATACAGGCCGCCATCGGAACGGTCGTGGTAGGCCAGCAGGCGCTCTTCGGAGTTCAGTTGCTGGATGGCGTTGAAGAAGGCCTTCAGGTCCTCGGCGCTATCCACGTCCGGGGTCTCGTTGCCGATCTGCTGCATGACTTGCGTCAGGGCCGAGGCGCCCATGCGGTTCTTGCCGCGACCCAGGTCGATCAGGATCAGGGCGGTATCGCCCTTGTCCTTGCGCAGCTGCGGCGTGAGCACGCGGCGTACGTCGGTCACCGGGGCAAACGAGGAGACGATCAGCGACACCGGCGAGGTCACCGACTTGGCGCCCTCTTCGTCGCTCCAGGTGCTGCGCATGGACAACGAGTCCTTGCCCACGGGGATGGACACGCCCAACGCCGGGCACAGCTCCATGCCGACCGCCTTGACGGTGTCGAACAGGGCCGCATCCTGGCCGGGCTGGCCGCAGGCTGCCATCCAGTTGGCCGACAGCTTGATGTCGCCGATCTCGGCGATCGGGGCGGCGGCGATGTTGGTGATGGCTTCGCCGACGGCCATGCGGCCCGAGGCCGGGGCGTCGATCACCGCCAGCGGGGTGCGCTCGCCCATGGCCATGGCTTCACCGCGATAGCCTTCCAGGCCCATGGCGGTGACGGCCACGTCGGCCACCGGCACCTGCCAGGGGCCGACCATCTGGTCGCGCACCGTCATGGCGCCCACGCTACGGTCACCGATGGTGATCAGGAAGGACTTGTCGGCCACGGCCGGCAGGCGCAGCACGCGCTGGGCCACCTCCACCAGGTCCATGCCGGTCAGATCCACCGGCGGCAGTTGCTTCTCGACGTGCGTCACATCGCGGTGCATCTTGGGCGGCTTGCCCAGCAGCACATCCATGGGCATGTCCACGGGGCTGTTGTTGTGCTCGGGGTCGATCACCTTCAGCTGGCGCTCTTCGGTGGCGGTACCGACCACGGCGAAGGGGGCGCGCTCACGCTCGCACAGGTATTTGAAGAGGTCCAGGTGTTCCGGCAGGATGGCCAGCACGTAGCGTTCCTGGGACTCGTTGCTCCAGATCTCGCGCGGGGCCAGGCCGCTCTCTTCCAGGGGCACCTTGCGCAGGTCGAACAGGGCGCCGCGCTTGGCGTCGTTGGTGATTTCCGGGAAGGCATTGGACAGGCCGCCCGCACCCACGTCGTGGATGGACTGGATGGGGTTCTCGTCACCCAGCGCCCAGCAGGCGTTGATGACTTCCTGGGCGCGACGTTCCATTTCGGGGTTGCCGCGCTGGACCGAGTCGAAGTCCAGGTCAGCGGTGTTCACGCCGGTAGCCATCGAGGAAGCAGCGCCGCCGCCCATGCCGATGCGCATGCCGGGGCCGCCCAGCTGGATCAGCAGGCTGCCCACCGGCAGGTCGTTCTTCTTGGTGTGCTTGGCCGAGATGTTGCCCATGCCGCCGGCGATCATGATGGGCTTGTGGTAGCCCATCACCTGGCCGCCCACGTTCTGTTCGTAGGTACGGAAGTAACCGCCCAGGTTGGGACGGCCGAATTCGTTGTTGAAGGCCGCGCCACCCAGCGGGCCGTCGATCATGATCTGCAGCGGCGAGGCGATGCGCTCGGGCTTGCCGTAGATGCCGCCCTGGGCGTGGGCGTCGCGCTCGGCGGCCGGCTGGGCCACGTCACGGGCGTTTTCCCAGGGCTGCACGGCGTGGGTCACCATCAGGTTGGAAACGGTGAAACCGGTCAGGCCGGCCTTGGGCTTGGCACCACGGCCGGTCGCGCCTTCGTCGCGGATTTCACCGCCAGCGCCGGTGGAGGCACCGGGGAACGGCGAGATCGCGGTCGGGTGGTTGTGGGTTTCCACCTTCATCAGGATGTGGGTCAGCTCTTCCGAAGCTTCGTAGACGTTGCCCTTGGTGGCGCCGCGCTGGTAGAAGCGCGAGATGCTGGCGCCCTCGATGACGGACGAATTGTCCGAGTACGCCACCACGGTGCCCTTGGGCGCCAGTTGGTGGGTGTTGCGGATCATGGCGAACAGGGACTTGTCCTGCGCCTGGCCGTCGATGGTCCAGTCGGCGTTGAAGATCTTGTGGCGGCAGTGTTCGCTGTTGGCCTGGGCGAACATCATCAGCTCGACATCGGTCGGATTGCGCTGGGCCTTGGTGAAGGCCGCCACCAGGTAATCGATCTCATCGTCCGACAGGGCCAGGCCCAGCTCGGCATTGGCGCCTTCCAGGGCGGCACGGCCGCCGCCGATCACGTCCACGCTCTCCAGCGGCTTGGCCTGCAGCTCGGAGAACAGGCCGGCGGCCTGCTGCGGGTCCCGCAGCACCACTTCGGTCATGCGGTCGTGCAGCAGCGCGGCCACGGCCGGCAGGCTGGCTTCGCTGAGCTTCTTGGTGCCGCCCAGCAGGCCACTCTTGACCTGCACGTGGAAGATGATGCCGCGCTCCACCCGATGGATATGGCCCATGCCGCAGTTGTGCACGATGTCGGTGGCCTTGCTGGCCCAGGGCGAGATGGTGCCAAAGCGCGGGATCACCACGAAGGCATCGCCCTCGTCGCTGCCGTTGAAGGGGTCGCCGTAGGTCAACAGGCCGTTCAGGCGAGCCTCGTCCTCTTGCGTCGGGGCCTGGGCGGCATCGACGAAGTGCAGGTAGCGGCCGGAGACGCCGACGATGGCGGCATCGACTGCTTGCAATTGGCTCAGGAGGCGTTGGGTACGGAAAGCGGAAAGGGCATTGGAGCCCGGCAGGATCAGCATGGCGAGGTCGAGGCAGTTAGCTTGAATCGGGAAACCGTCACAGCATCGCGGCAGGGATCGGTCCACCGACACCGGCCGCACCGGCATGCTGCATTGCAGGGCTGACAATCCCTGCAGGCATGGGTACGGCGGACTGATGGATCGTGCGCGCGACGACTGGCAAAGCCCGCATTATACAGTGGACGCCGCTCCAGGCCCAGCCAAAGCGAGCACTTGGTCCCACGCCGCTGTCATCGGCCGCGCCAGTCCAAGCGTTGTGCCCTGATGAGCAGCTGGTGCAGGTCCCGGTCCTGTCCTGCACCATGTGGCACTGCGGCAATATCTGAACGACAAGGGAATTTTCGATGTATCATTCGGCCGCATCGCAAAGCCGGCCCCTCTCCCGCGCCACGAGGATATCGACCACCAGAGCTGGCCAGCCGATGACCATGACCACAGCGGCACAGCCGCTTCCAAGACGAACAGAGTGAAGAGCACACATCGACAGATCGCCGTGATAGGCGGGGGACTTTCAGGGATTTGCAGCGCCTATTTCCTGGCCGCCAAGGGCTATGAAGTGGCGGTGATCGAGCGCCGCGCCCACGTGGCCGAAGAAGCCACCTTCGGCGACTCCGGCCTGCTGGCACCGGGAGCGGCCATGCCACTGACCCTGCCGGGAGGCCTGGCCACCTTCGCCTGCCGCTTCAAGGAGGAGCCGCGCGTGCTGGTGGCTTCGGGCACGGACCTGGGCCGTCGCCGCTGGATGCGCCAGACGCGCCAGGCCCAGCAGCAGCATTTCGCCGAGAACAAGCTCAATCTGTCGCGTCTGTCGGCCTATGGCCAGTCGCAGACACTGCAGTTGCAAGCCCATTACAACATGGAGCACGAGAACAGCAACGGTGTCTTCCACCTGTTCCGCCAGCCGGCCGAGGCCGCGCGCATGGTCCAGATGCAGGAAGCCGCGCAGCAATGCGAGTACAAGCACCAGGGGCTGGACACGGCAGCCATGCGCACGCTGGAGCCGGCCTTCTCCTCCGAGACCACGCTGGCGGGCGCGCTCTACTATCCCGATGACATGGCCGGCAATTGCGTGCTCTTTGCCAAGCAGATGCGCAATGCGGCACAACAACTGGGGGTAAGCTTCCACTTCGACTCGACCGTCACGGCCATCCGCGCCGAATTCGGCGGACGCGTGGCGCTGGAGGTGCAGTCGCCGCAACTGGCTTCGCAACTGACCGTGGATGCGGTGGTGGTGGCCGCCGGCATGTCCAGTGCACCGCTGCTGCAGCCGTTGGCGACCGACCTGCCGCTGCGCGCCCTGCAGAGCTATTCGGCGCTGGTCCCGGTGAAGAATCCCGACGACGCGCCCCGCATGGCCCTGTTCGACGACAGCTACAAGGTCGCCATGACCCGCCTGGGTGGTCGCATCCGCATCACCGGCCTGCTGGGCTTCGTACCGCCCTCCCAGACCATCCCGCCCAAGGCCTTGCGCAACCTGCTCAAGATCGCCGGCGACTACTATCCGAATGCGGCCAACTACAACCAGGCCCATTTCTGGAGCAATACCATGGCCCTCTTGCCGCATGGCCTGCCGCTATTCGGGCCGACCCGCCATGGCAACATCTTTGTCAACGTCGGCCATGGCGCCACAGGCTGGGCCGCCAGCGTCGGTTCGGCACGTCTGCTGAGCGACCTGGTGGCGGGTGACCAACCCGAAATCCCGGTCGACGGATTCCTCCCGGGCCAGGTGCTGGCCTGAGGCTTGCAGCCCTCGGCCTTCCCGAAAATCGTGCATGGCATCTGTCATGCACGATTTTTTTCATCGGTTTTCCTCCTGCACGTGAGCGGTAATTCACTTAAAATCGACAGCGTTGCTTACGCCGCACCCTGCCTCATCCGCCTTCCATCCACGCAGTCCTAACGCACCAGCGATCACGACCATGAGCGCGCTCCACTCCGTTGCCGAGATCCGCCGAATCGAACAAGAAGCCTTGTCGGCCCTGCCGCCCTATACCCTGATGTCGCGTGCCGGTGCCGCCATTGCCGAGCTGGCGCAGCAACTGCTGTGCTCGACCACCGCTGCCTCCCCTCTGGTGCTGATCCTGGCCGGCCCCGGCAACAATGGCGGCGATGCCCTGGAGGCCGCCTGCCTGCTGGAAGAAGCCGGCATCGACGTGGCCGTGCAACTGCATGCCGACGAAGGCCGCCAGCCCGAAGATGCGCGTCGTGCCCTGGCGCGCGCCCGCGAGGCCGAGATCCAGTTCATCGACGATCTCACCGAAGCCGGCCTGCATCAGCAATCCTGGGCACTGGTGATCGACGGCCTCTTCGGCATCGGCCTGGCACGCCCACCAGGCCCCAAGCTGAAAGCCATCATCGCCTACATCAACGGCCTGCGCTGCCCGGTCCTGTCCATCGATGTCCCCAGCGGCCTGAACGCCGATACCGGCGCCATCGTCGGCGGTGTCGAAGGCTGTGCCGTGCAAGCTACCCACACCCTCACCTTCATCGGTGACAAGGCCGGCCTGCACACCTGCGACGGCAGCGACCACAGTGGCCAGATCACGGTCGATACGCTCGACGCCGGCGTGAGCGAATACCTCCCTACGGGCGCCTTCCTCAATGGTCCGCACTATTTCGCCACCGAGCTCAAGCCGCGCGCCAACAACTCCCACAAGGGCAGCTATGGCGACGTCATCGTGGTCGGCGGCGCCCGCGGCATGGCCGGCGCACCGGTGCTGGCGGCCCGTACCGCCGCCTTCGGCGGGGCCGGGCGGGTCTACGTGGCCTTCGTCGATGAAGGCCCGGCCTATGACGACAAGCATCCCGAACTCATGTTCCGCCTGGCCGACCGTGTCGAATTCGGCGCCAGCGCGGCACTGGTGGTGGGCCCCGGCATGGGTACCTCGCGCCATGCCCATGACATCCTGGCACGGGCGCTGGAGAGCGAAGCCGACATCGTCCTCGATGCCGATGCGCTGAACCTGATTTCCGCCGAGCCTATCCTGCAGCACAAGCTGCACCGCCGCAGCCTGCCCGGCGCGCCCTCGGCCAGCATCATCACGCCGCATCCGCTGGAGGCGGCGCGCCTGCTCGACACCACCACCCAGCAGGTCCAGCATGACCGTCCGCAGGCAGCGCGCATCCTGGCGCGGCAGTTCAACGCCATCACCATACTCAAGGGCGCGGGGACGGTGATCGCCTTCCCAGATGGCGAGATTGCCATCAATCCCAGCGGCAATCCGGCGCTCTCCACGGCCGGTACCGGCGACGTGCTCTCGGGCCTGTGCGGGGCCTTGCTGGCCCAGGGCTGGCCCACCCGCGCCGCCGCCCTGGCTGCCACCTGGATCCACGGCACCGCCGCCGACCGGCTGGTGGCCGAGGGCCTGGGCCCGGTGGGGCTGACCGCCAGCGAATTCATACCGGCCATCCGCGCCGTGTTCAACCAGATCATCCGAGACCATGTCCAGCGCCGTCCTGCCGCATCCGCACATCGCACGCACCCATAAGCTGGGCATCCTGTTCCTGATCTCGGGATTGTGGACACTCTCCCTGCTGGACACCTCCGGCAAGCTGCTGGCGCAGGTCGGGTACCACGTGGTGATGATTGCGTGGATGCGCTACACCATCAACCTGCTCTTCATGGCCGCCACCCTGGCGCCACTGTACCGTCGCCACCACGGACGCAGCATCCTGCAGTCCAACCGGCTCGGGCTGCAGCTGGGACGGGGCACGCTGCTGCTGGGATCGACGCTGATCTTCTTTTCGCTGCTCAAGATCGTGCCACTGGCCGAAGGCACGGCGATGAATTTCTGCGCCCCGCTGATCGTGCTGGCGATCTCGCCGTGGCTGCTGGGCGAGCGCAGCTACACCTCGCGCTGGATTGCGGTGCTGATCGGGTTCTCCGGCATGCTCATCGTGATCCGCCCCAGTGGCGACATCCCGCCCTATGGCGTGGCGCTGGGACTGGTATCGGCCCTGACCCAGGCCTTGCTGTCCATCCTCAACCGCAAGGCCAGCCAGGCCGACAATCCGATGGTGACGCTGTTCTACGGCGCGCTGGTGGGTAGCGTACTGTCCACGTTGATGGTGCCGTTCTTCTGGAGCAGTCATACCCCGACGGCGATCGAATTGGCGATCCTGGTCTCCACCGGCATCACCAGCACGGTGGGCCATTTCCTGCAGATCACGGCCTACAAGCATGCCGAGGCCTCGGTGCTGACGCCCTTCTTCTATGCCCAGATCATCTCGGCCTCGGCCATGGGCTGGCTGGTGTTCGGGCAATTCCCGGACAGTCTCACGGTACTGGGCATTGCCATCATCTGCGCCAGCGGTATCGGCATCGCCTACATCGAGCACAAGCGCGCCCACCCGCTGCCGCCGGCCGATCCGATGGAATCGGTCTGATCGGGTTCAGGCCAGACGGCCTGCCGCGATGGTGATGGTGCGCGCGCAGCGCGCGGCGATGGAACTGTCGTGGGTCACCAGCACCAGGGTGGAACCACGCTCCTGGTTCAGCTCGAACATCAGCTGGATCACCGCCTCGCCGGTGGCAGCATCGAGGCTGCCGGTGGGTTCGTCGGCAAACAGCAGCGGCGGCTCGGTGACGAAGGCGCGTGCCAGCGCCACCCGTTGCTGCTCGCCGCCGGAGAGGTATTTGGGATAGTGCTTCAGGCGACTGCCCAGGCCGACGCGCCCCAGCATCTTCTCGGCCTTGGCCCGCGCCTGGCTGTCACCGCGCAGTTCCAGCGGCAGCATCACGTTTTCCAGCGCATTGAGATGGCCCAGCAACTGGAAGGACTGGAACACGAAGCCCAGCTTGCGCTTGCGCAGGCTGGCGCGACCATCTTCATCGAGGGCATAGATGTCCTCGCCGTCCAGGCGCACCGAACCTTCGCTGGGGGTATCCAGTCCTGCCAGCAGGCCCAGCAGGGTCGACTTGCCCGAGCCGGAGGCGCCGACAATGGCCAGCGTGGTACCGGCGGCCACGGTAAAATCGATGCCGTCGAGGATGGTCAACTGACCGGAATCGGCCGACACATCGGCCACACGTTTGGATAACTGAAGGACTTCAATGGCAGGGACAACGGTAGCGGAAGCAGGCATGCAAGGCATTCGGGCAAGAAGATCCGGGACAGGCGCGGCGCGCAACGGCATCATGGCCGGGCTGTTGCGGCTACTGGCGGGCATCGCCCTGATACTGGCGGCGACGAGCGCTTATTCTGCCCCAAAAAACCTGCTCGTGCTCGGTGACAGCCTGTCGGCCGAGTATGGCCTGGAACGTGGCCGCGGCTGGGCCAACCTGCTGCAACAGCGACTGCAGCGGGACAAGCTCGATACCACCGTGATCAACGCCAGCATCAGCGGCGATACCACCATCGGTGGCAAGAACCGCTTGCCGGCCCTGATGGAACAGCACAAGCCCCAGGTCCTGGTGATCGAACTGGGCAGCAATGACGCCCTGCGCGGGCTGCCGCTCAAGTCCAGCCAGGACAACCTGCAAGCCATGATCAATCTGGCCCAGCAATACAAGGCGCGCGTGCTGCTGGTGGGCATGCAGATCCCGCCCAACTACGGCCCGGACTACACGCGCCGCTTCGCCGCGATGTACCAGACCCTGGCGCGCCAAAACAAGGTGGCCCTGGTGCCCTTCTTCATGGAGGGCATCGCCGCCGATCTCTCGCTGTTCCAGGCCGACCGCATCCATCCCAACGAACAGGCCCAGCCCAGGCTGCTGGAGAACGTCTGGCCGCAACTCAAGCCGCTCCTGGGGCTGAAATGATGCGCCAGTAAAACGACAGCCCCTGTGCCGTCGACGGCAACAGGGGCTGTGATCACGTTCGCAGGTGGTGCGCGTCAGTGACGTGCGTACAGATCCAGGAAGCGCCGCAGCAGGCCGGTCGATTGCGGCGTGGCGCTCACCCTCTCCGACAGGGCTTGCGCATCGATGCCGCAGCCACGGTAGATATCGGCGTAGTAATGCAGGTGGGCGCGCACGAACTCGGGCGAGAACTCCGGGTGGAACTGGGTCGAATAGACGTTGTGCTTGTGCTTGATGACATGGTGCGGATCCATCGGCGAGCGCGCCATCACGATGGCATCCTTGGGCGGACGCAAGACCGACTGCATGTGCAGCATGTGGGCCGGAAAGACTTCCGGCAGCACACCCAGCAATTCATCCTGGCGGCAGCAGTCCAGGGTTTCCACGTGCATGGTGCCAGCGGCCCTGCCGGCCGGGTTGTAGCCGACCTCGCCGCCGAAGGCGTGGGTCAGCAACTGATGGCCGTAACAGATGCCGAACATCGGCGTCTCCAGTTCGGCGGCATCGCGGATCCATTCGGCGGTGCGCTCGCTCCAGTCTTCCTTGTCGGTCACCATGGCCGGCGAACCGGTGATGAAGACCGCTCGATAGGTGCGCGGGCAGGACGGGCGCTCTCCTTCATAGACCGTCACGACTTCGAGTTCGGTATGACACAGCCCGGCGGCGCAACCTATCTGCTGTGCGTAGCCGCCATAGCTGTTCTTGAGGGTGGGATTGGCATCGCCGGTTTGGATGATCAGGACTGGAGCTGGCATAAAAACGTGGTCGGTATTCAGGGCAAATCATTGCATCGGACGCGTTCCTTGTGGGAAACACGCCATGCGATGCCTTTCGAATTCGACTGGAGGCAGCGATAGCTATACGGCAGCCGTTTAATCAGGAAACGGCGCAAAATTGCATGCGGATGACAAGATTTTCACATCGATAGCACAATATGTGCATTTTCTCGCCCAGTGAAAAGCTGCTGAACCACACAGCGACGGCAACGGAAAAAGGCCCATCCCCGAACCCGATTTTCCCTCGCACCCCGCTTGCAGGCTGCGCCAGTAGCCATGATGAAACAAAAAAGGCCGCTGGAAAAGCGGCCTTCGTAAATATTTTAGTAAATTGTGGCAGACATGCCGACAATTCCCCGGAACAGGGAGGAGCTGCGCGCCGATTCACGATCCCGGTGCGCGCATGCCCCGTCAGGGATCACTTGGCGGCGTCATCGGCGCTCACGGTGGCGGCGCCCTTCAACAGCTTGGTCTTGGCCTTTTCGCGCAGGTAGTCCAGGTAAGCCAGGGCTTCCTGTTGCGACAGTGCATTGGCGATCTGCTCCTGCTCGGCCTTGCGGCGGGCGGCATCGGCGAGCTTGGGCTGCTCCACCTTGCTGATGCGGTAGACCTGGTAGCCCATGCCGCGCGTCTCGGCGCCGACATAGACGGGCAGCTTGGCGGTATCGGCCTTCATGACGGCATTGAAGGCTTCCTCGGTCCAGCCCTCGGCCTTCACGCGCGAGACCACCTTGGGTTCGCTGAAGCCGCTGCCGTCATCCTTGGCCTGCAGTTGCGCCAGGCGCTCCTGGCCGGCCTTGACCGCCAGTGCCTGCTCTTCCTGGGCCAGCACGGCCTTCTGCACGTCGGCCTTGACCTCCTCGAACGGACGCTTGGCGACCGGCTTGTAGGCGGTGATGCGGCCGGCGATCAGGGTATTGGGCGCGGCCTGCACGGCTTCGGTATTGTGCTTGGCCTTGATCACATCGTCGGTGAACAGCGCCGCCAGGAACTTGGGGTTGTTGTACACCGCCGCGCCCGCAGCCGCATTGGGGGTGCGGGTGACGCCGGCAGCGGTCTGGATCTTCAGCTTGAGCTTGTCGGAGACGGCCTTGAGGCTGTCGCCGTTTTCATAGACCAGGTTGCCGAACTGGTCGGCCATCTCGGAGAACTTCTTGGCGGCGATCTGCTTCTTGATCTCGCCACCGATCTCGTCCTTGACGGCTTCCAGCGGCTTGACGGCGGCGGCCTTGATGCCGGTCACTTCGATGATGTGGTAGCCGAAGTCGGACTCCACCGGGTCGCTGATCTCGCCTTGCTTCAGGCTGAAGGCGGCATCCTCGAAGGGCTTGACCATGGCACCCTTGCCGAAGTAGCCCAGGTCACCGCCATTTTCGGCCGAACCAGGGTCCTGCGAATTGGCTTTGGCCAGCTTGGCGAAGTCGCCCGGATTCTTGCGCAGCTGCGCCACCAGGCCTTCAGCCTTGGCCTTGGCGGCTGCCTTGTCGGCGGCCGGGGCATCCTTCTTGACGGTGATCAGGATGTGGCTGGCGCGACGCTGTTCTTCGGTGGCGTACTGCTTCTTGTTCTGCTCGTAGTAGGACTTGATGTCGTCGTCGGTCACGGCCGACTGGGCGGCCACGGCGGCGGCATCCAGCACCACGTATTCGATATCGGCCTGTTCCGGGGTCTCGAAACGCGGGCCGTTCTTGTCGTAATAGGCCTTGAGCATGTCGTCGGTCACCTTGACCTGGGCGGCGTAGGTGTCGGGCTTGAAGTTGAGCATCTGCACCGTGCGTTCCTGATCGTTCAGGTCCGACAGGTTGGCGGCCACCGTACGCGGCGCGAAGGCGGTGCTCTGGATGGCGGCATTGAGCTGCTGCACGGCCATCTCGCGGCGCAGGCCGGCTTCATAGGTCTTGGTGTTCAAGCCCTGGGCCGCCAGCAGCACACGATACTGGGCATCGTCGAAGCTGCCATCGGCCTTGGTCAGGCCGGGGATCTGCTGGATGCTCTGCTTCAATGCCTGGTCCGACACCACCAGCTTGCTGGCCACCACTTCGGCACCCAGGGCGCGCTGGGCGATCAGGTTGTCCAGGATGGCGCGACGGGCCTGCGGGCTATCGAAGATCTTGGCATCGAACTGATTGCCATACACCTGGCGCATGCGGTCCAGTTGCTGGCGATGTGCGGCATCCCATTCTTCCTTGGAAATGGTCTGGCCGGCCACCTTGGCCACGCCGCTCTCGTCGGTCAGGCGGCTGTAGCCTTCCAGACCGAAGAAGGCAAACGACGGGAAGATGAACAGCAACAGCAGGAACTGCATCAGGCGCTGGTGGGTACGAATGAATTCAAACATGAATAGCCAATCAATAAACGATCCGGTCAAAGAAGGTGCGCATGCGCTGCCATGCCGCTGCGTGCCGCGTCCGGTAATAAAAAAGGCGAACTCGCGTTCGCCTTGATCCGGCGCAGGCCCGGCGGGCCTGGGACGCACAACGCACACCGTCGTGCACGCGCGACATTATACACATGCCAATGCCCTGCGGCACCCCGGCGGGGAGCCTTACTCGCCCATCTGGGCCAAGGCCACACTGCGCAGCTGGAAGCGGCCGTCGTTGTTGAACAGCCAACTTTCGGACAGCTCGATACGGCCGTTCTTCAGCAAGGCCGGCGGTGGTTTGGGGAAAGGCGCCGCGCTCTTCAGGCTGCCCATGGCACTGGCTTCGGCCGCCCTGTCGCGATTGCTGCGCAGGATTTCACTGGCCACCAGCCTGCCTTCGCCATCGACGATGTACTTGATCACGATGACCGAGCGCAACAAGGCCTGCGGCCGCTCCACGTAGACCTGGGTGAAATTGACCTGGGAAATGCGCTTGGCCAGGTCGACCTTGTAGCCGTCGCTGGTGGTGGCGGTGGACGTACCGTCGCTGGTGGTCTTTTTCTGCTCGATCAGGGAGCGCGCCAGGGCATCCCTTTCCTGCTGGGTGCTTTCCGGCGCTGAGCAGGCCGCCAACATTGCCGCCACACCCAAGCCGCAGGCCGCCAGCCGGGCGCCGGGCCGGTGTCGGGGTCGCTGATCATTCTTGTGCATGCTGTTCTCCTCCAGGCTGACGAAGTTTGCGTCAGCCTCAACATCGCGTCAATGAAGGTTTGGACCATCCCGGCGGCTTGAGATTCCCTGCGCGCAAGAGCGAAAAAGGCTCATCCATAACTTCAATCTATGGCACGGATATCGGCCCGCTATCACAGCGGGGGGTGTCATCCAGCAGTCATATTTGCACCGTACCATCCGCTTGCCTTAACTCCCTGCCACGCCGGTCCCATGCGCCCGGGCGCTGCATTCGGAGCCAACCCGCGACCCTGAGCAAAGACACCTCCACGATGATGCACACCCCTCTTTCCGCCGCCAGCGTGCCGGGCTCTTTGCCGGATGACGCCGAGGCCAGCTTCCTGTCGGTGCGCGACGTCGAAAAGCGCTTTGGCGCCTTCACCGCCCTGGACCGCGTGTCGCTGGATGTGCGCCGGGGCGAGATGGTCTGCCTGCTGGGGCCCTCGGGCTGCGGCAAGACCACGCTGCTGCGCACCATCGCCGGCCTGGAGCGCCAGGACGCCGGCCGCCTGCATGCCGGCGGCCGCGACATCTCGCATCTGCCGCCGCAGTCGCGTGACTACGGCATCCTGTTCCAGTCCTACGCCCTCTTCCCCAATCTGTCGGTGGCCGACAACGTGGCCTACGGCCTGACCCGCCTGGGTCGCCAGGAGCGCCGCCAGCGTGTGGCCGAGATGCTGGCCATGGTGGGCCTGTCGGGTAGCGAGGCCAAGTATCCCGGCCAGCTCTCCGGCGGCCAGCAGCAACGCGTGGCGCTGGCCCGCGCGCTGGCGCCGTCGCCCTCGCTGCTGCTGCTGGACGAGCCGCTCTCGGCGCTGGACGCCCAGGTGCGCGAGCACCTGCAACTGGAAATCCGCCGCCTGCAAAAGCAATTCCGCATCACTACCCTCATGGTCACCCACGACCAGGAAGAAGCCATGGTGATGGCTGACCGCATCGCCGTCATGCAGCATGGCCGCATCGAGCAGTTCGGCACACCGGCCGAGATCTACCGTCGCCCCTCCACGCCATTCGTGGCCGATTTCATCGGCCATTCGAACTGGCTGCCGTTCACCCGCGTCTCCGGTTCGCAGGTGGCCGTCGGTGCGCTGCACCTGGAGATCCAGCCAGAAGAGGCCGAACTGGCCAGCGGCCGCCTGTTCTGCCGCCCCGAGGCGGTCGAACTGTTCCCCGCCGAACTGGCCGCCAACCGTTTCCAGGCGCGCGTGGTCGATCGCATCTACCTGGGCAACCGCTATCGCCTGGCACTGGCCGCCGACGCGCTGCCGGGCCAGACCCTGCTGGCCGATGTCAGTGACGAGGCCCATGCACGCATCGCCGCCCTGCCCGCCAACGATGGCCTGTGGGTGGCGCTGCCGCGCCGGGCCCTGCAAGTGTTCGCGTGATCCCGGGCTGACATGACGATGCAATCCTCGCTCCCTTCCCCGGCCCCGGTGTCGGCCATGTCCAGCGACGACGTCCGGCGTACCAGCCCGGCGCCAACAGCCGGTCAGACCGACCGCAGCCAATGGCTGCTGGCAGCCCTCAAATGGCTGCTGCTGGCCCTGCTGCTGGTGGGTCTGGCAGGTCCGCTGCTGTTCATCCTGGGCCAGGCAGTGCTGACGCCGGACGGCAACTGGGCCGGCACGCAGCCCTTCGTGACGCTGTTTTCCAATATCAATTTCCTGCCCATGCTGGGCCGCAGCCTCTGGGTCTCAGCCATCACGGCGCTGGTCACGGTACCGCTGGCCTACCTGTTCGCCTATGCACTGCAGCGCAGCTGCATCCCCTTCAAGGGCCTCTGGCGTGGCATCGGCCTGTTGCCGCTGCTGGCACCCTCGCTGTTGCCCGGCATCGCGCTGATCTACCTGTTCGGCAACCAGGGCCTGTTCAAGGAATGGATGGATGGCAGCATCTATGGCTTCTGGGGCATCCTGCTGGGTGAAGTGTTCTATACCTTCCCGCATGCGCTGATGATCTTGTTGTCGGCACTGTCGCAAGCCGACGGCCGTCTCTACGACGCCGCCAGCGCCATGGGGGCCTCGCGCTGGCGCACCTTCATGACGGTGACCTTGCCGGCCACGCGCTATGGCGTCTTCGGCGCGCTGTGCCTGGTCTTCACACTGACCATCACCGATTTCGGCGTGCCCAAGATCACCGGTGGCGCCTACAACGTGCTGGCCGTGGAAGCCTACAAGGCCGTGGTCGGCCAGCAGCAGTTCGGCCGTGGCGCCCTGATCGGCCTGCTCCTGCTGATACCCGCGCTGCTCACCTTCGCGCTGGACAACTGGCTGCAACGCCGCCAGCGCGCCAACATGAACAGCCGCTCCGAAGCCTACGTGCCGCGCCCGGACTGGCGGCGCGACAGTGTGAACCTGCTGGCGGTGCTGCTGGTGGCGGCCGCCATCCTGATGATGATCGTGGTGGCCATGGGCGCCTCGCTGGTCAAGCTGTGGCCCTACAACCTGCAACTGACCTTGCAGCACTATGACTTCGACAACATGGACGGCGGCGGCTGGCTGGCCTATTTCAACAGCCTGAAACTGGCCTGCGGCACCAGCGTGGCTGGCACCATCGTCATCTTCAGCGGTGCCTGGCTGATGGAAAAGACCCGTGGCCAGGCCTGGTTGACGCCCCTGCTGCGCATGCTCAGCTTCCTGCCGATGGCAGTACCCGGCCTGGTGCTGGGCCTGGGCAGCCTGCTGTTCTTCAACCATCCGGCCAATCCCTTCAATTTCCTCTACGGGACGATGACGCTGCTGGTGATCTGCTCGGTAGTGCACTTCTACACCACCGCCCACCTCACCGCCGTCACCGCCCTCAAGCAGCTCGACCCCGAATTCGAGGCCGCCTCGCTATCGCTGAAAGTGCCGCTGATGAAGACCTTCCTGCGCGTGACCGTGCCCCTGTGCCTGCCGCAATTGCTGGAGATCTTCCGCTACCTCTTCGTCTCTTCGATGACCACGGTGTCGGCGGTGATCTTCCTGTACCGCCCCGATACGGTACTGGCCTCGGTGGCCGTGCTCAACATGGACGACGCCGGCGATGTCGGCCCGGCCGCGGCCATGTCCACGCTGATCCTGCTGACCTCGGCGGCCGCCTCGCTGCTCATGCACGCTGGCGGCAGCCGCTGGCTGGCGCGCGCCCAGGCCTGGCGCCGCCCTCGCAACCACTGAGACCAAGGTCGCCGCCGCTTGCGCCACCGCCTACTTCCCGACCCTTTTGCACGCTTTTTCAACCCTGCCATTGAACCCACGAAGGCCATCATGAAAAAAACCAAGTTGTTCAACCTGCTCGCATCGTTGATCGGCGCCGGCACGCTTTTCTGTGCAACGGCCGCCCATGCCGCCACCACGCTGACGGTCTACACCGCCCTCGAAGCGGACCAGATCAAGGCCTACCAGGCTGCCTTCCAGAAGGCCAACCCGGATATCGAGATCAAGTGGGTGCGCGACTCCACCGGCATCGTCACCGCCAAGCTGCTGGCTGAAAAAGCCAATCCGCAAGCCGACGTGATCTGGGGTTTGGCCGCCACCAGCCTGGCCCTGCTGGACAAGGAAGGCATGCTCACCCCCTACGCCCCGCAAGGCCTCTCGGCCATCGACGGCAAGTACCGCAGCGCCGCCAATCCGCCAGCCTGGGTCGGCATGGACGTGTGGGCCTCGGCCATCTGCTTCAACACCGTGGAAGCGCAAAAGCAGGGCCTGCCCAAGCCGACTTCCTGGGCTGACCTGACCAAGCCGGTCTATGCCGGCAAGATCGTGATGCCCAACCCGGCTTCCTCCGGCACCGGCTACCTGGACGTCTCGGCCTGGCTGCAGATGATGGGCGAAGACAAGGGCTGGGCCTACATGGACGCCCTGCACAAGAACATCGGCCAGTACACCCACTCCGGCTCCAAGCCCTGCAAGCAGGCGGCCACCGGCGAATTCCCGATCGGTATCGCCTTTGAATATCGCGCCGTGAAGACCAAGAAGGAAGGCGCCCCCATCGATGTGATCCTGCCATCCGAAGGCCTGGGTTGGGACATCGAAGCCACCGCCATCGTCAAGGGCAGCAAGAACCTGGAAGCGGCCAAGAAGCTGGCCGATTTCTCGGCCAGCAAGGAAGCCATGGCCCTGTATGAAAAGAACTTCGCCGTGGTCGCCATCCCCGGCATCGCCAAGCCGGATGAACTGCTGCCGGCCGACTACGAGAAGCGCCTGATCAAGAACGACTTCACCTGGGCCAGCACCCAGCGCGACCGCATCCTGACCGAGTGGAGCAAGCGCTACGAAAGCAAGTCCGAGAAGAAGCAATAAGCCGGACCTGTCTGACTACACCCAGCACGACCCCTGCCGCCGCAATCGCCGCGGCGGCAGGCAGAGAGGATGCGCAGCAATGCAGGACGCCGCCAGAGCGCCCGCCCAGAACAGGCAGCACGACATCTCGCAAACGTATCCGATGGAGCATTCCCCATGACGCAATCCCCCTCAGAACACCATCCGCAACACTTCGACCTGGCCGTGGTCGGCTCGGGCATCCTGGGCCTGGCACACGCCTATGCCGCCGTCAAGCGCGGCCTGCGCGTGGCCGTTTTCGAACGCACCGGCACGCCCCTGGGCGCCTCGGTGCGCAACTTCGGCATGGGCCTGGTGACCGGCCAGCCGCCGGGCATCATGCTGGACCTGGCGCGCGAAAGCCGCGCCATCTGGCTGCACCTGGCCGCGCGCGCCCACTTCAGCGCCCGCGAAGCCGGCACCCTGCTGTTTGCCCGCAGCCAGGCCGAACATGCCATCCTGCAGGAATTCATGACGGTGCGCGCGCGCCAGTACGACTACCGCGCCAGCCTGCTCGAAGGCGACAAGCTTGACGCCCTCTACAACGGCCGCTTCCGCCATCACCGCGCCGCCCTGCATGGCACCGAAGACCTGCAACTGTATTCGCGCGAAGCCATGCCGGCCCTGGTGGCCTACCTGCATTCGCAGGGCGTGCATTTCCGCTTCAACACCCAGGTGCATGGCACCGCCGATGGCCGCCTGTCGACCTCGGCCGGCGAGTTCCGCGCCGAGCGCGTGGTGGTCTGCTCGGGCCACGACTATGTGACGCTGTTTGCCGACCGCCTGCAGACTATGAACCTGAAGCAATGCCGTCTGCAGATGCTGCGCCTGAAGACCGAAGACTCCCTGCCGCTGACCCATGCGGTGCTCACCGGCCTGTCCTGCACCCACTATGGCGCCTTCTCCGACCTGCCCACCGCGCGCGCGGTGCATGACGAGATCGAGGCCAATGCCCCGCTGCTCAACAAGCATGGCATCCACCTGTTGGTCAGCCCCACGCCCTACCAGGAACTTATCGTCGGTGACTCGCACCACTACGGCAGCGATGCGCCACCCTTCAACAGCGAGGAGATCGACGAGCTCATGCTGGGCCTGGTGGAGCACACGCTGGCCACGCGCGTGAAGGTCATCGAACGCTGGCAGGGTGTGTATGGCAGCAAGGGGCCGGGGCCGTTCTCGGCGCTGGCCATCGACCAGCGTACCTCGGTGGTGCTGATGCATACCGGCATCGGCATGAGCGTCGGCCTGGGCCTGGGCGAGCGCGTGATGCGCGCGCTGCTGGCTGGCGAGGCCCTGCCCACGCCGACGGCGACTCCGGCACCGGCTGCCGCCCTGGCCTGATCCCTCGCTGACGAACAGGTGTCGCCACCGGCGCTGGCGCACCTGCTTTCGTGTCAGGAAAATCCTTACCCGCCTGTCCCCTCTGAGGCAGCGGCCACCCGGTCGCTGCATCGCAATATCCCCCTCTCGCGCTACATCCTTGCCAGCCAGGCTTTTCCGTGCTGCGCCGCAACCGGATTGGCCCGGTTTCCTCTGTAAGCTTGTGTAAGTTTCGAGAAAGTCTTGCGTAAGCTTGGCGTCGCACACTCGCCGCATGGACAAGTGGGTCCTTACGCAAGCAATGCGAACCAATATCGCAATTTGTGTATGACCGGGAGGGGATCTTCATCGTCATCTGCTCTCCGGTGCGTTCTTGCATAACGCCCCATTCGACCATCTGTTGCATCAGTCGCATTCCGTTAGCGTTAGCCGATTGCATCGATTGCAGTAGCAATATCAATTAAAACCAAGGAGACCAGCATGACCACAGCATCAGTCAGCACGACTGCGCGCGGCATCACCCCGGAGGAGCGCAAAGTCATCTTTGCTTCTTCCCTAGGCACCGTTTTCGAATGGTACGACTTCTATCTGTACGGCTCGCTCGCGGCCATCATCGCCAAGCAGTTCTTTGCCGGCACCGATCCCAACACCGCCTTCATCTTCGCGCTGCTGGCCTTTGCCGCAGGCTTCATCGTGCGTCCGTTCGGTGCACTGGTGTTCGGCCGCCTGGGTGACCTGGTGGGTCGCAAGTACACCTTCCTGGTGACCATCCTGATCATGGGTGCCTCGACCTTCATCGTCGGCGTGCTGCCCAACTACAACTCCATCGGCATCACCGCCCCGATCATCCTGATCGTCCTGCGCATCCTGCAGGGCCTGGCACTGGGTGGTGAATACGGGGGTGCCGCCACCTACGTGGCCGAGCACGCACCGGAAGGTCGCCGTGGCTCCTTCACCGCGTGGATCCAGACCACCGCCACCATGGGCCTGTTCCTGTCGCTGCTGGTGATCCTGGGCGTACGCACCTCGGTGGGTGAAGCCGCCTTCGCCGAATGGGGCTGGCGCATTCCCTTCCTGGTCTCCATCCTGCTGTTGGCCATCTCGGTGTGGATCCGCATGTCCATGAACGAGTCGCCGGCCTTCCTGAAGATGAAGTCCGAGGGCAAGACCTCCAAGGCACCGTTGACTGAAGCCTTCGGTCAATGGAAGAACCTCAAGCTGGTCATCCTGGCGCTGGTGGGCCTGACTGCCGGCCAGGCCGTGGTGTGGTACACCGGCCAGTTCTATGCACTGTTCTTCCTGACCCAGACGCTCAAGGTCGATGGCCCCACCGCCAACATCCTGGTGGCCCTGGCACTGCTGTTGGCAACGCCCTTCTTCCTGTTCTTCGGTTCGCTGTCGGACAAGATCGGCCGCAAGCCCATCATTCTGGGTGGCTGCCTGATCGCTGCCGTGACCTACTTCCCGATCTTCAGCGGCCTGACCCACTTCGCCAACCCGGCCCTGGAAGCCGCCCTGCAAAAGGCTCCGGTGATCGTCACCGCTGACCCGGCCAGCTGCCAGTTCCAGTTCAACCCGACCGGCACCAAGAAGTTCACTTCGTCCTGCGACATCGTCAAGGCCAAGCTGTCGGCCGCCTCGGTGAACTACGAGAACGCGGTGGGTGCACCGGGCTCGGTCGCTACCGTCAAGATCGGCGATCGCGTCATCACCTCCTATGAAGCCAACGGCCTGTCCAAGGAAGATGCGGCTGCCAAGGACAAGCAACTGTCCAAGGAACTGGGTGACGACATCAAGGCGGCCGGCTATCCGAGCAAGGCTGATCCGGAGCAGATGAACAAGCCCATGGTCCTGTTGCTGCTGTTCATCCTGGTGATCTACGTGACCATGGTCTACGGCCCGATCGCCGCCTGCCTGGTGGAAATGTTCCCGACCCGCATCCGCTACACCTCCATGTCCATGCCCTACCACATCGGTAACGGCTGGTTTGGCGGCCTGCTGCCGACCACCTCCTTCGCACTGGTGGCCTTCAAGGGCGACATCTACTACGGCCTGTGGTACCCGATCGTGATCGCGCTGGTCACCGTGGTCATCGGCCTGCTGTTCGTCAAGGAAACCGTGCACAACAACATTCACGACTGACCGTCAGCAATACCCGTCCTACCGCCCCGCGCCCTGCCGCGGGGCGTTTCTTTTGGGCACCGGCTTTGACATGTCTGCCGCGCTGGACGCGCTCGCCCCACTCGCCCGGCTTGCCCGACTTGCCTTCTCTTCCACCAGTTCCATCAAGCCCTGTGCCGCAATCGACAGGCTGCGCCCCTTGGGCGTGACGATCAGCAAGGGGCGCACCAGGTCAGGGGCGTCCAGCGGGATGGCCACCAGGTCCGGCAGACGGAACTGGAACAAGGTCAGCTCCGGCACCACGCTCACGCCCAGGCCGCTTTCGATGAGGGCGGCCACGGTGGCCAGGTGTTCCACTTCCAGTCCGGTATGGATCACCGCGCCCGGGCGCAGGGCTGCGTCCAGGTGCTGGCGCACGCTGGTGGAACGGGCCAGGTGGATCATCTCGCAGCCGGCCAGTTGCGCCACCTTGATGCGACGCTTGCCGGCCAGCTTGTGGTCGCGCCGGCAGACCAGATAGAAGGGATCGCTGCACAGGGGGCGGGTATCGAACTCCAGCAGGTTCGGTCCCGGCGCGGTCAGTGCGATATCGGCCTTGCCCTGGCGCAGCAGGTCCAGGCAGTGGTCTGAAATGGCGTCGAACAGCTCCAGCATCACCCCCGGATAGCGACGCCGGTACTGCGCCAGCACCGGTGGCAGCCACCCCGCCGCCAGCGACGGCAAGGCGGCGATGGCCACCCTGCCCTTGCGGCGCGCCACGTAGTCGCTCATGTCGGCGAAGGCGGCCTCGATGTCATGGACCAGCTGGCGTGCCACCTGGACGAACAGTTCACCTTCCGGCGTCAGGGTCACATTGCGGGTATCGCGCTCGAACAGGCGCGCCCCGGCGGCGGCTTCCAGCTTCTGGATCATGGCGCTGAAGGCCGACTGCGAAACGTGGCAGCGCTCGGCCGCATGGCCGAAATGGCGGCAGTCGACCAGGGCCAGGAAGGCCTGCAGCAATCGCGTGGAGATATTGGTTTGCATGGCGAAGGTGGGCCGGTCATTATCCTGAAAAACCGGTCAATCAATCGAAAAAAGCGACTTTACAACAAAATCGACCGCCACCTACACTCGCCCTGCTCACCTCCCGCAGCCCCAGTACACAACAATGATCCGGCGCGTTGGAAGTGATGACAACACAAGAACATCAAACCAAATACCGGAGACACGCATGTTAGCCCTGCTAGGCTTTGTCACGATCGTATCCTTGTTCACTGCCATCCTCACCAAGAAGATGTCGCCGCTGGTGGCACTGATCACCATTCCCATCATCGCCGCGCTGGTCGGAGGCTTCGGACTGCAGACCTCGAAGTTCATCGTCCAGGGCGTGACCGCCATTGCGCCGGTGGCGGGCATGTTCGTGTTTGCGATCCTGTTCTTCGGCATCGTCACCGATGCGGGGATGCTGGACCCCATCATCAGCCGCATCCTCAAGACGGTGGGCAGCCGGCCCACGCGCATCGTGCCGGGCACCGCCCTGCTGGCGCTGCTGATCCACCTGGACGGCTCGGGCGCGGTGACCTTCCTGATCACCATCCCGGCCATGCTGCCGCTGTACAACCGGCTGGGCATCGACAAGCGCATCCTGGCCTGCGTGGCCTCGCTGGCGGCCGGGGTGAACTTCCTGCCCTGGACCGGGCCGATGATCCGCGCCTCGGCGGCGCTGCATATCCCGGTATCGGACATCTTCACGCCGCTGGTGCCGGTGCAGCTGGTGGGGCTGGCCTTTGTCTTCATCGCCTCTTACCTGCTGGGCCTGAAGGAAGAGCGCCGCCTCGGCCTGGGCAAGGGTTCCACGGTGGACTTCGTGCAGCAGCATGAACTGACCGAGGCGCAACTGAAGATCCGCCGGCCGCAGAATTTCTGGGCCAACATCGTGCTTACCGTGTTCGTGCTGGGCGTGATGATCAGCGGCAAGGTCGATCCGGTGGTGATGTTCATGATCGGCGTGGTGCTGGCCCTGATGATCAATTACCGCGACGTGACCATGCAGCGCGAACGCATCGACGCCCACGCCAAGGCCGCGCTGCTGATGGCCAGCATCCTCTTCGCCGCTGGCGTGTTCACCGGCATCATGACCAAGTCCGGCATGTTGACCGCCATGGCCAAGACGGCCGTCGGCCTGGTGCCGCCCGACATGGCCGGCCATATTCCGGTGGTACTGGGTCTGCTGTCGATGCCGCTGTCGCTGCTGTTCGACCCGGATTCCTTCTACTTCGGCGTGCTGCCGGTGATCGCCGAAGTCAGCCACATGCTGGGCGTGCCGACCATCCAGGTGGCGCAGGCGGCGCTGCTGGGCCAGATGACCACCGGCTTCCCGGTCAGCCCGCTGACGCCGGCCACCTTCCTGGTGTGCGGCCTGGCTGGCATCGAGCTGGCGGACCACCAGAAGTACACCATTCCCTTCCTGTTCGGCGCCTCGGTGGTGATGACCATCGCCTGCGTGGTGCTAGGACTGTTCCCGCTGTTCTGATCCTGCGACCAGCCCCGGGAAAGACACGTTTTTGGAGAATCGCATGACCCATGATCCGCAACGCGTAGTGCGCATCGGCGCCGGCGCCGGCTACTCGGGCGACCGTATCGAACCGGCCGCCGAACTGGCCGAGCAGGGACAGCTGGACTACCTGATCTTCGAGTGCCTGGCCGAGCGCACCATCGCCATCGGCCAGCAGGCGCGGCTGGCCGATCCGACCAAGGGCTACGACCCGCTGCTGGCTGAGCGCATGCACGCGGTACTCAAGACCTGTGCCGACAAGGGGGTGCGCATCATCACCAACATGGGCGCGGCCAATCCGCAGGCCGCAGCCCGACGCATCCGCGAGATCGCCCGAGAACTGGGGCTGACGCGCCTTAAGGTCGCCGCCGTCATCGGCGACGATGTGCTGGAGGCGGTACACGCCGGCGACTTCCGCATCGAGGACAATGGCCAGCCGGTGACGTCCCTGGGAGACCGCCTCATCTCGGCCAATGCCTACCTGGGCGTGGCGCCCATCCTGGAAGCGCTGCAAGCCGGCGCCGACGTAATCGTCACCGGCCGGGTGGCCGATCCGGCGCTGGTACTGGCGCCGCTGGTGCACGAATTCGGCTGGGCGGCAGATGACTGGGACAAGCTGGGCCAGGGCACCCTGGTCGGCCATCTGCTGGAATGCGCGGGCCAGATCACCGGTGGCTACTTTGCCGACCCTGGCAGGAAAGACGTGGCCGGGCTGGCGCGACTGGGATTTCCCATTGGCGAGATCCGCGCCGACGGCAGTGCCGTCATCACCAAGGTCGCCGGCTCCGGTGGCCAGGTGACGGCGCAGACCTGCAAGGAGCAACTGCTCTATGAAATCCATGATCCCGCCGCCTACTACACGCCGGACGTGATCGCCGATTTCTCGCAAGTCCAGATCACCGAAATCGGTCCCGACCGCGTCGCCGTCACCGGTGGCCGTGGCCGCGCGCGCCCGGAAACCCTGAAGACCACGCTGGGCTACCGCGACAGCTTCATCGGTGAGGGCCAGATTTCCTATGCCGGACCAGGGGCGCAAACTCGCGCCCAACTGGCCGCCGACATCGTACGCGAGCGCCTGGCGCTGACCGGCGTGCAGACCGACGAACTGCGCCTGGATCTGATCGGAGTGAGCGCCATCAGCAGCGCGCAGATGGCGTCGGCGGCCAACGCGCCCGAGCCACAGGAAGTGCGCCTGCGCGTGGCCGGGCGCACGGCCAGCATGAAGGAAGCGATACGCATCGGCAACGAGGTCGAAACCCTCTACACCAATGGCCCGGCTGGCGGCGGGGGCGCGACCAAGTCGGCTCGCGAGGTCATCGCGGTGCTGTCGCTGCTGCTGCCACGCGGCCTGGTGCATCCATCCGTTCATATCGAGGAGGTCTGACATGCAGCTCAGAGACATCGCCCATTCGCGCGCCGGGGACAAGGGCGACATTTCCAATATCTCGGTGATTGCCTACCGCATCGAAGACTACGCCCTGCTGGAACGCGAACTGACCGCCGAGCGGGTGCGAGCGCATTTTGCAGGGGTCGTGCAGGGAGAGGTGGTGCGCTACGCCTTGCCGCAGCTGGGAGCGCTCAATTTCGTGATGCAGCGCGCACTGGGCGGCGGCGTGACGCGCTCACTGGCGCTGGATGCGCACGGGAAGGCGTTGTCGGGGGTGATACTGGGGATGGAACTGTAGCATCGAGAATCATCCGAAAAATTCTCGCAAAACGAGAAGAGGAAAAAGGGGGCTGTTTTGGCTGCGGTTGGGCAACATTAGAGCGATGTTGGAGCGACGCGGAGAACACTAATCCGTCATAAATTACCCGAGAGAAATATAGGCAAATTTTCACCGATTACTTTGCTTAAAACTGCGTGCATTGCGACTGTCCAAAGCCCGCAAGATTTGGTATCGTCCGCCCGTGATTCATTCTCGCACTGCATCAGCCCCCTGCTGATACTCTCCCCAAATATGAAAAAACCAACTCGACTCGGCACGCCGCTTTCTCCTTCCGCCACCAAGGTCATGCTGCTGGGCTCCGGCGAACTGGGCAAGGAAGTCATCATCGCCCTGCAACGCCTGGGCGTGGAAGTGATTGCCGTTGACCGTTATGAAAACGCCCCCGGCCATCAGGTCGCGCATCGCGCCCACGTCATCAACATGACCGATGGCGCCGCCCTGACCGCGCTGATCGAGCAGGAAAAGCCGGACCTGATCGTCCCCGAGATCGAGGCCATTGCCACCGAGACCCTGGTCAAGCTGGAAGAAGCCGGTCGCGTCAACGTCATCCCGACCGCCCGTGCCGCCTGGCTGACCATGAACCGCGAAGGCATCCGCCGCCTGGCTGGCGAAACCCTGGCCCTGGCGACCTCGCCCTACCGCTTTGCCGACAGCCTGGATGAATTGAAGGCTGCCATCGACCAGATCGGCTATCCCTGCGTGATCAAGCCGGTGATGTCGTCCTCGGGCAAGGGCCAGTCCAAGATCGACGGCCCCGGCGAAATCGAGGCCGCCTGGAACTACGCCGCTGCCGGTGGCCGCGTCGATGCCGGCCGCGTGATCGTGGAAGGCTTCATCGACTTCGACTATGAGATCACCCTGCTGACGGTGCGCTCGCTCAACGAAAACGGCGAGACCATCACCAGCTTCTGCGACCCCATCGGTCACGTACAGGTCAAGGGCGATTACGTCGAATCCTGGCAACCGCACCCGATGCCCGCCGCCGCCCTGGACAAGGCCCGCGACATCGCCCGCAAGGTCACCGAAAACCTCGGCGGCCTGGGCCTGTTCGGGGTGGAGCTGTTCGTCAAGGGCGACATGGTCTGGTTCTCCGAAGTCAGCCCGCGTCCGCACGACACCGGCATGGTCACCATGGTCAGCCAGGTGCAGAGCGAATTCGAACTGCATGCCAAGGCTATCCTCGGCCTGCCGGTCAATACCGCCCTGCGTACCCCGGGTGCGTCGGCTGTCATCTACGGCCAGCATGAAGCCCGTGGCATCGCCTTCGACGGCGTGGCCGAGGCACTGCGCATCCCCGGCGCCGACATCCGCCTGTTCGGCAAGCCGGAATCCTTTGCCCGCCGCCGCATGGGCGTGGCCCTGGCCAGCGCCGACAGCGTCGAAACCGCACGCATCCGCGCCAAGCAGGCCGCCGCCAAGGTCAAGCCGGTGATCCCGGAATAAGCGCTACCGCGCCATAGGCCATCCCGGACGGGCCCCGATGCAAATCGGGGCCCGTCCTGCTTTGTGGGCTGGCCTCGATAGCGGCCGTGAAACGATATAAAGAGTTTGCGGCCCCGACTGGTTATAATCGACGCCTCCCTCCACTACAGCAGCTTTGCTCACGATCATGAAGTGCGATGTCGCCATCATCGGCAGCGGTCTGGCCGGTCTTTCCGTAGCCCTCCATCTTGCCGAAAAGTATCAGGTCGTGGTCGTCTCCAAGGGCGAGCTGCTGGACGGTGCCAGCAACTGGGCCCAGGGCGGCATCGCCGCGGTGCTGGATTCGGGCGACAGCCATGCCCAGCACATCGACGATACCCTGGTAGCCGGTGCCGGCCTGTGCGATGAGGCATCGACCCGTTACATCGTCGAACATGGCCGCCAGGCCATCGAATGGCTCATCGCCCAGGGCGTGCCCTTCACCCGCGACGACAGCGCCGAGCTGGGCTATCACCTCACCCGCGAAGGCGGCCACAGCCAGCGCCGCATCATCCACGCCGCCGACGCTACCGGCCACGCGGTACAGGTCACGCTGGAACAGCGCGTGCGGGCCCATCCCAACATCACCCTGCTGGAACATCACTGTGCCATCGACCTGATCCACGCCCGCAAGCAGGATCCCAAGGCCGAGCCGCGCTGCCAGGGTGTGCACGTGAAGGACAGCAGCACCGGCCGCGTGCTGGCCATTGCGGCGGCGCGCACGGTGCTGGCCACGGGCGGTGCCGGCAAGGTCTACCTGTACACCTCCAACCCCGATTCGGCCACCGGCGACGGTATCGCCATGGCCTGGCGGGCCGGTTGCCGCGTGGCCAACATGGAATTCATCCAGTTCCATCCGACCTGCCTGTACCACCCCTATGCCAAGTCCTTCCTGATCAGCGAAGCCTTGCGCGGCGAAGGCGCCCTGCTCAAGCTGCCCGCCTCGGCGGGCAACGCCGCCGGCCAGCGCTTCATGCCCGAGCATGACGACCGGGCCGAACTGGCACCGCGTGACATCGTGGCGCGCGCCATCGACTTCGAGATGAAGAAGCGCGGTCTGGATCACGTCGACCTGGATATCAGCCACCAGAGCCCGGCCTTCATCGCCGAACACTTCCCGACCATCCAGGCGCGCTGCCTGGAGTTCGGCATCGACATCACCCGCCAGCCCATCCCGGTGGTGCCGGCGGCGCATTACACCTGTGGCGGCGTGGTCACCGACATGGCCGGGCGCACCGACCTGCCAGGCCTGTATGCGGTGGGCGAGACGGCCTACACCGGCCTGCACGGCGCCAACCGCCTGGCCAGCAATTCGCTGCTGGAATGCCTGGTGCTGGGCCGCTCTGCCGCCGAGGATATCGAACGCGAACTGGCCGCCGGCACCTGGCGCCTGGCCGAGGTGCCGCAGTGGGATGAGAGCCGCGTCACCGACGCCGATGAGGAAGTGGTGATCGCCCACAACTGGGACGAGCTGCGCCGCTTCATGTGGAATTACGTCAGCATCGTGCGCACCGACAAACGGCTGGAACGCGCCCAGCACCGCATCCGCCTGCTCAAGGAAGAGATCGACGAGTACTACGCCAACTTCCGCATCTCGCGCGACCTGCTGGAGCTGCGCAACCTGGTCGATGTGGCGCAGTTGATCGTGGCCAGCGCCCTGACGCGCAAGGAAAGCCGCGGACTGCATTTCAGCCAGGACTACCCACGTACTTTGCCGCGCGCCACACCGACCATCCTTCCCGGCCGTCAGTGACGCCGTGGGTGCGTCTGTGCGCGCGCTGATGCGTCCTCTCCGGTTGATCCCGCGGGTGCCGCTTAACGCCCTTGCCTGCCACGCCGAACATGCTGGCGCTGTGCAACAGGGCCGGATGCGCTGAACCAGGACCTCAGTCAGCCGGCTCCATCTGCCAGACACCAGCCACACGACGGCGGCCGTCACGCCCCCTGGGCAGGAGCCGGCTGCGATCCAGGACGGTGCTGCCATCCTGCAGGCGCACCAGCATCTGGGTCCTGCGTGGTGCGTCATCCTCCTGCAGCCAGCGCTGGCGCAGGCGCGCCTGGTCCAGCGGCGACACCAGGGCCAGTACCTGCTCCAGCGTCTGCACACCGTGTGCGGGCAGGCCGAGCACGGCCAGCACATCGCCTTGCCAGGCAAATCGGGAGGACCGTACATCGAAGGTGTAGGCCACCTGGCGGCTGGCCGCCAGGGACAGTGCGACCTGGCTGTTCCAGGCGGCGACCTCTTCGTGGATGCGCTCGCGGCGCGTCTTGAAGGCCCCGATCAGCAACGCCATCAAGGCCGCCATCCCCAGGTAGACCTGCAGTTCGAGCAAGGCATTGCTGGCATGCAGCTGCACCAGCTGGACGAAGGGTCCCCGCCCTCGCGCGTCATAGACCATGGCGATCACACACAGCAGCAACACCGACCAGGCGCCGCTACGGGCGCCCCAGGCCACTGTCACCAGCGCCAGGAACAGCAAGGGCACGTAGGTCGTGCCGAAATTGACATCCAGTACCTTGCGATCCAGCTCACCATTGAACGCGACGTAGACCGAGGCCAGCATGCCCAGCAGGCTGAGCAGACCGACTGCGAACTCGGTGCGCGCGATCCCCTCGGGATGGGCGCGGGCCGACCTGGTACAGAACACCAGCGCGGGCACCATGACCAGGATGCCGACCAGCTCCGACAACGCCCCCATCCGCCAGGCCGGCACCAGCGGCACGCGCTGCGTCGCCTGCAGCCAGGCGGCCGCCAGCAGGCCGCTGGTGAGGCTGGCGACCACCGCTACCGACAGCAGGTCGCGCACGAACGTCGGGCCCGACATGGCGTGCGAACGGCCGCGCAGCATGCCCACGGCGATGGCGGCGACCAGGGTTTCATTGAAGGCCAGCAGCAATACCCGCCACAGCTCGCGATGGGCCATGGCCCCCAGCGCCACCTGGGCGGCAATGAGCAATACCAGCAGGGCAAACCAGCGCGCCCTGGGCAGCAGCCACAGCGCGGCCACGGTGATGCCGGCGGGCAGCCAGACCCGGCCGCCGCCGTAGAGGGCGCCATCCAGTGCATGGGACAGCAGCCCCAGCAGGAAGTAGGCAAAGGCCCACACCAGCGGCGCTGCGAGTTCATTGGATTGCACGGTGCGATCTCTCGTGGGGTGCCAGGATGGCGGTGCAAACGATTCTAACAGCCGAGACAAGAAAGGCCCGCCGTGAATCTGAATCACGACGGGCCTTCCTGATCAATCCCACGGCAATGGCGTTACTGGTCTATCCCACCACGCGCAACGAGAAGTCGGTGGCCTGGATATCCTTGGTCAGGCTGCCGATGGAGATACGGTCCACGCCGGTCTCGGCGATCGCCCGCACGGTCTGCATGTTGATCCCGCCGGAGGCTTCCAGCACGGCGCGGCCGGCAGTCACGCGTACCGCCTCGCGCATCATCTCCAGCGAGAAGTTGTCCAGCAGGATCGACTGCGCACCGGCTAGCAGCGCCTCGTCGAGTTCGGCGAGGTCTTCCACCTCGACCTGGATGCTCACGCCCGCATTGAGTTTCAGGGCGGCCGCCACGGCCGCGGTGATGCCCCCGGCAGCAGCGATGTGGTTTTCCTTGATGAGGATGCCGTCATACAGCGCCAGGCGCTGGTTGACGCCGCCGCCCACGCGCACCGCGTACTTCTGCGCCAGGCGCAGCCCGGGCAGGGTCTTGCGGGTATCGAGGATGGCTGCGCGGGTACCCGCGACGACCTCCACATAACGCCGCGTGGCCGTGGCCACACCGGAGAGCAGTTGCAGGAAATTCAGGGCACCGCGCTCGGCGGTCAGCAAGGCACGTGCCGGGCCTTCGATGGTGCAGACTTCGCTGTCGGCGGCCATCAGGTCGCCCTCGGCATAGCACCAGCCGACCTGCAGGCGCGGGTCGAGCCGCGTCATGACGGCCTCGAACCAGGGCGCACCGCACAGCACGGCGGCTTCGCGCACGATCACGCGGGCCTTGACGAATTCGTTCTCCGGCACCAGCAGGCCGGTGTAGTCGCAGTCACCGACGTCTTCGGCGATGGCCAGGTTGACGTTGGCGTCGAAGGCCGCATGCAGCGCCACGTCGAAGGGCGCGAAAGGATTGCGCAGGCTGCTGCCGGCAATGCTGGACTGGGGTTTGATGGCGTGAAGACTCATGCTGGGCCGATCCCTGCAAACAATTGCTGTTCATCTTCCAGGCGCGCCGAGGGGCGCACATTGGCTTTGCGCTGGGCGGCGAAATCCAGCATGCGGTCGATGCAGACCACGGCCTGCTTGCCCACGGCGGGATCGACGTGGATCTCGTTGGCGCCGGTTTCCAGCACATGCAGCAGGTTCTGCAAGCCGTTCATGGCCATCCACGGGCAATGCGCGCAACTCTTGCAGGTGGCGCTGTTGCCGGCCGTGGGCGCGTCGATGAAACGCTTGCCCGGTGCGGCGGCGCGCATCTTGTGCAGGATGCCGTTGTCGGTGGCGACGATGAAGGCCGGCGCGTCCGAGCTCTGCACGGCGGCGATCAATTGCGAGGTCGAACCGATCACGTCGGCCTGGGCCACCACGGCCTCGGGCGACTCCGGGTGCACCAGCACCAGGGCGTCGGGGTGCTCGGCGCGCATCAGTTCCAGTTCCACGCCCTTGAACTCGTCGTGCACCAGGCAGGAGCCCTGCCACAGCAGCATGTCGGCGCCGGTCTGTTTCTGGATGTAGCTGCCCAGGTGCTTGTCGGGTGCCCACAGGATCTTCTTGCCCTGGGCATGCAGGTGCTGGACGATCTCCAGGCCGATGCCGGAGGTCACCATCCAGTCGGCGCGCGCCTTCACGGCAGCGCTGGTGTTGGCATAGACCACTACGGTGCGGTCCGGATGCTGGTCGCAGAAGGCGGCGAATTCGTCGGCCGGGCAACCCAGGTCCAGCGAGCAGGTCGCCTCCAGGTCGGGCATCAGGATGCGCTTTTCCGGGCTCAGGATCTTGGCGGTCTCGCCCATGAAACGAACGCCGGCCACGATCAGGGTCTGAGCGGGGTGGTCACGGCCGAAACGCGCCATCTCCAGCGAATCGGAGACACAGCCGCCGGTTTCCTCGGCGAGGTCCTGCAGGTCTCCATCGACGTAGTAGTGCGCCACCAGCACGGCCTGCTTTTGCTTGAGCAGGTCGCGGATGCGCGCCTTCAGGCTGGCGCGCTCCTCGGGGCTGGGCGTGGCCGGGACCCGGGCCCAGGCATTGGCGGTACAACTGCCGCCGGTCTCCATTTGCGGTCGCTCGAACTCGACGACCTTGGTTGCTGTTGCTTGCATGGCGGTCAACAATGCTTTGCGATTGAGGGTTATTCGATGCCCTGGCTGGCCAGGTAGTCTTCGTAGTTGCCACGGAAGTCGATCACCTGGCCATCCTTCACTTCGAGGATGCGCGTGGCCAAAGAGGATACGAACTCACGGTCGTGCGACACGAAGATCAGGGTGCCGGCGTACTTTTCCAGGGCGATGTTGAGCGACTCGATGGATTCCATGTCCATGTGGTTGGTCGGTTCGTCCATGAGCAGCACGTTGTGGCGGCCCAGCATCAGCTTGCCGTACATCATGCGGCCCTTTTCGCCACCGGAGAGCACCTTCACGGACTTCTTGACGTCGTCGCCCGAGAACAGCAGACGACCCAGGATGCCGCGCACGGCCTGGTCGTCGTCGCCTTCCTGGGTCCACTTGCCCATCCAGTCGGTGAGGGTTTCGCCAGCGGCGAATTCCTCGGTCGGATCCTGCGGCATGTAGCCCACGTTGGCGTTCTCGGCCCACTTCACCTGGCCGGAATCGGGATGCAGGCCGGTGACGTCGCCGCCGATGCTGCGCAACAGCGTGGTCTTACCGGCACCGTTGGCACCGATGATGGCGATCTTCTCGCCGGCTTCGACCATGATGCTGAAGTTCTTGAAGATGTCGCGGTCGTAGGTCTTGGTGATGCCCTGGGTTTCCACGGCCAGGCGGTGCAGCTTCTTCTCGCCTTCGAAACGCACGAAGGGGTTCACGCGGGAGGACGGCTTGATGTCCTCGACCTTGATCTTGTCGATCTGCTTGGCGCGCGAGGTGGCCTGGCGGGCCTTGGACTTGTTGGCCGAGAAGCGGCGCACGAAGTCCTGCAGTTCGGCGACCTTTTCCTTGGCCTTGGCGTTCACGGCCAGTTGCTGGGCGCGTGCCTGGGAGGATGCCAGCATGTACTCGTCGTAGTTGCCCGGGTAGATCTTCAGGGTGCCATAGTCCATGTCGGCCATGTGGGTGCAGACCTGGTTCAGGAAGTGACGATCGTGGGAAATGATGATCATGGTGGAATTGCGCTCGTTGAGCACGTCTTCCAGCCAGCGGATGGTGTTGATGTCCAGGTTGTTGGTCGGTTCGTCCAGCAGCAGGATGTCGGGGTTGGAGAACAGCGCCTGCGCCAGCAGCACGCGCAGCTTCCAGCCGGGGGCGACGTTGCTCATGGGACCGTTGTGCTGTTCGATGGGCACGCCCACGCCCAGCAGCAGTTCGCCGGCACGCGCTTCGGCGGTGTAGCCGTCGAATTCGGCAAAGCGGGCTTCCAGGTCGGCGGCCTTCATGTAGTCGTCGTCGGTGGCGTCCGGGTTGGCATAGATGGCGTCGCGCTCGGACATGGCATCCCACATCTCGACGTGGCCCATCATGACCACGTCCAGCACGCGCATCTCTTCATAGGCGAACTGGTCCTGGCGCAATTTGCCCAGGCGTTCGTTGACATCCAGGCTGACGTTGCCGCCCGACGGTTCCAGATCGCCACCCAGGATCTTCATGAAGGTGGACTTGCCGCAGCCATTGGCGCCGATCAGGCCATAGCGATTGCCATCGCCGAACTTGACCGAAATGTTCTCGAACAACGGCTTGGCGCCGAACTGCATGGTGATGTTTGCGGTGGATAGCACTGCGAAAACCTTTTCTAAAATAAAACCTGCGTGCCCCCTCAGGATCGACCGGGGCCAACCGGACCCAAACCCGCGGCACGCGAAACGGCGGATTTTACCACTGCGAGCCCGCTGCGGCTTGACTCGCCGCCGCCACGGGCAGGTAAAACTTGTCAAATGGCCATGTAGATGACCCTCCCTGGGGCTTGCCTGAATTACAATCCCCGGGATTTTTATTGTCCTTGTGCGGCTCCAAGCCGCTTTGCCACCAACAGAAACGCAAGCATGAAACGAGCCATCATCCCTGCCCTCACCGTCCTGCTGACCGCCCTGCTGGCGCCGGCCCTGGGCCTGGCCCAAAGCGAGCCGCCCAACGAGGCACAGACCGCCGCTACCGGCTACAACGTCTGGACCGGCGAATACAGTGTTTCCAGGCAACAACTGGAAAGCGCCATTGCGCCGCAGTTTCCGCGCAAGCTGCGCTACATGGACATTTTCGATGTCACGCTGAGCAATCCGCGCCTGGGCATGGATCCGGCCCAGAACCGCATGAACACCGTGGTCGACGCCCAGATCTTCAATCCCATGCTGCTGCCGCGCCCTTTCAATGCGGTGCTGAGCCTGAGCAGCGGCTTTCGCTACGACGCCGGCACCCGCTCGCTGCGCCTGGACGCGCCCAGGGTGGACAAGGTCGACAGCCGCGACCTGCCGCCGCAATACGCCCAACAACTGACCGCCCTGGGCAATACCGCCGCCGACCAGTTGCTGCGCAACTACGCGCTCTATACCTTCAAGCCCGAGCAGTTGCAGATGAACGGCCAGCGCTTCGAACCCGGCAAGATCACCGTCGAGCCCAACGCCGTCAAGGTCGAGATCAAGCAGCAGTGAGGCAGGCTGGCCGGGCTCAGGCCCGGCGCAGCGTCGGATAATCCGACAGCGTCAGCGTGAAGCCCTCGGCGCCGTGGGCATCCAGTTCAGCATGCGCGCCCAGCGGCAAGGTCACCAGGTCGCGCACATGGCCGAACGGCAAGCCGGTGACGATGGGCGTGGCGATGCGCGCGCGCAGGAAGGCCAGCATTTCGGCGAAGTCATAGCCGTTGTCGATCTCGGCCAGCCGGTAGCCGGAGAAATCGCCCAGCACGATGGCATTCTGGCGCGCCAGCACACCGGCCTGCTCCAGTTGCAGGATCATGCGCTCGACACGGAAGGGATGCTCGTTGACATCCTCCAGGAATAGAATGCCGCCGTCGATGCGTGGCATGCGCGGATGCCCCGCCATGTGCGCCATCATCGCCAGGTTGCCGCCCCACAGCTTGCCCGCGCAGCGCACCACCGGACTGTGTGGATCGGTAAGGCGGTCGCCGTTGGGGGCAAGATCGGCTGCGGCTGCACCGCTGTAGTTGCGCACCACCACCTGCGGCGAGCTCAGCGTGCGCCAGAAGGTGGCCAGCGCCTGCCAGTTAGGCTGCTCGGCGCCGAAATCGCCGGCCAGCATCGGTCCCTGGAAACCGGCGTAGCCCGACTCGTCCAGCAAGAGGCACTGCAAGGCGGTGAAATCGCTATAGCCCACCAGCAACTTGCCGCTGTTGGCCAGGGCGGCAATATCCAGCGCCGGCAGGATGCGGCTCATGCCGTAGGAGCCGCGCAAGCCCAGGATCACGTCGATGTCGGGATCGCTGGCCGCTTCCATCAGCTGCGCGGCGCGCTGCGCATCGGTGGCGCCGAAGCGCTGGTAACGCTGCTGGTGGTCGTAGAAATTACGCACCCGGCAGCCCAGTGACTCCAGCAATGCCACGCCGCGCTGCACGCCCGCCGGGTCCAGGCCGGCATGGCCGCAAGCTGCCACGATGGCCACGCCGGTGCCGGCCGGCACCAGTCCCTCGAGAAGTTCACGCCCTGCAGCTGTCATGCCGTTCCACCTTGTGATTGGCTCTCGCCTGCTGCGGCGGCCTGCTGCAGGCGTTGCTGCCTGACTTGCTCGCGCCGCATGGCGAAGAATTCCTTCAATAACTGTCCGCACTCCTCGGCCATCACGCCGCCCAGCAGTTCGGTGTGATGATTGAGTTGCTCCTGCTCGAACAAGTTCACCACCGAACCGCAGGCCCCGGTCTTGAGATCGGCCGCGCCATACACCACCCGCGCCAGGCGGGCGTGCATCATGGCGCCGGAGCACATGACACAGGGTTCCAGCGTCACGTACAGCTCGCAGCCCGGCAGGCGGTAGTTGCCCAGCTTTTCGGCGGCGCGGCGCAGCGCCATGATCTCGGCGTGCGCGGTCGGATCATGCTTGCCAATGGGCTGATTGAAGCCGGTGGCAATGACCACGCCATCCTTGACCACCACCGCCCCCACCGGCACCTCGCCCAGCGCCCAGGCATTGTTGGCCTGGTCCAGCGCGGCGCGCATGTGCTGCAGGTCGGCTTCGGTGACGGGTGGCGGGCTGGCCGGCAGCGTGTCCATGGCGGTCACCATCAATCGGCGCTGATCTCGGCCCAGCAATTGGGCGTTTCGTGCAGGACCAGCTTCTGCAGGTGCAAGCCGGTGCCGTAACGATCCTTGTAGGCGGCCTTGAGGATGTGGAAGGCCTCGCGCGCCAGGTTCTCGACCGTCGGGATGCTGCCGATGACCACCGTCTTGTGGCCCGGCAGGCTGGCCAGGAAATCGCGCACCGGAGTGTCCTTTTCATAGACCAGGAAGGCGTGGTCCCAGACATCGACCAGATGCTCCTTGGCCAGCGACTTGATATCGGAGAAATCCATGATCATGCCGTTGTCGGAATTGCCCTCGATATCGATGACCGCACCGGTCAGGGTGATCTCCAGCGTATAGCGGTGGCCGTGCAGGTTGCGGCACTGGCTCTTGTGGTCCGGGATACGGTGGCCGGCGTCGAATTCGAGTTTGCGGGTGATGGTCAGCATGAAAGATATCTTCGAGGATGGCCCGCCGGACCTGGGGTGGCGTGGCGGGCGATGACAGGCAATTGTACGCATGCGGCGCGCTGCCGCATGCAGGAAAAACGGGGGGCCGCAGGAAATTCAGGGAATATTGAGCAGCTTGTGGGTCTGGATGCTCAGCTTCCACTTCGGATTGTTCTTGACCATCTCGATGGCCAGGTGGGTGTTGGCCGCGGCCTGCGGCCCATCCATGGGCTGCAGCAGGAAGTGCTGGAAATCCAGCTTCTCGTACTCCGCCAGTGGCTGGCCTGGCTGCGGCACTACCACCTTGAGCTCGCTGCCGCGTAGCACCTTCAGCTCGGAACCCATCTTCGGGCTCACGCAGATCCAGTCCACCCCGTCCGGCACGGGGATGGTGCCATTGGTCTCGATGGCGATCTCGAAGCCCTGCGCATGGATGGCGTCGATCAATGCGGTATCCAGCTGCAGCAAGGGCTCGCCACCGGTGAAGACCACGTACTTGCTGGGCGCGTAGGTGGACGGCCAGAGACTGGCCACCTTGGCGGCCAATTCGTCGGCAGACTTGAACTTGCCGCCGTTCTCGCCGTCGGTGCCGACGAAGTCGGTATCGCAGAACTGGCAGATGGCGCGGCTGCGATCTTCCTCGCGCCCGGTCCAGAGATTGCAGCCGGTAAAGCGGCAGAACACCGCCGGACGGCCGGCATGGGCGCCCTCGCCCTGCAAGGTATAGAAGATTTCTTTGATGCTGTAGGTCACGTGTCTGGGGCGGGCTGGCCGCAAAAAACTGTCAATGCTGGCGCGATGGCAGGATCAAGGCCTCGGCGGGCGCAGGATCATGGGGGCGATCAGGTCGAAGCTGATCGACCTTTTCCATCCAAAAAAGCTAAATAGCTGATATTTAGAGGTTTTTTGCCATACTTCGGTGCCGCAATTATAACGGGACGCAGCCCCCACGTGATCACCACGCCACAAAAACCCAACGCACGTATCTTCCACTTGAATTTTAAGACGACTGGTCATATCATCCCTCCCATGAGCAAACCCAATACCCGCGACCAGATCTTTGACGCTGCCCTGAAGCTGTTGTCCCAACGCGCCTTCAATGCTTGCAGTGTCCAGGACATCACCACCGAGGCCGGCGTACCCAAGGGCTCGTTCTACAACCATTTCGAGAGCAAGGAAGCGCTTGCCGCCGAGATCGTCGGCCATTATGGCGAGCTGGGCAAATGGCGCGACATGTTGCTGGACGACACGGTGCCGGCGCTGGAGCGGCTCAAGCGCTATTTCACCATCGTCAATGGCCGCATGGCCGAACGGGGTTACCAGCACGGCTGCATGATCGGCAACATGAGCGCCGAACTGGCCGAGCAAAGCCCGGTCATCCGTGGCCAGTTGGGCGAGGTCTACAAGAACTGGACCGCCAAGCTGGAATATGCCGTCGCGGCCGGTCAGCGCGAAGGGACCATCCCTGACAAGACCAGCGCACAGGTGCTGGCCTCGTTCCTGCTCAATGCCTGGGAGGGGACCATCCTGCGGGTACGCGTGGAACGCAGCAGCGTACCTTTCGAGCAATTCATGGATCTGGCCTTCAACAAGATCCTGACCTGAACGCAACTGGCCTCTGCTGGCCAGCCGCATTACACGCCGTCACCCAAGTGGTGCGGCATTTTTTTAACCCATATTAAGACGACCGGTCATATTAAACCAATCACTCCACAAGGACTCCACCATGAACAGCATCTCCAGCAGCGCTCCCCCAGCCGCTACCAGCAATGCGCCACTTTACTGGATGGCCCTGGGCACCTTTGCCATCGGTACCGAAGGCTTCATGATTGCAGGCATGCTGCCCACGGTGGCGCATGACCTGGGCGTCAGCGCCGCCGTGGCCGGCCAGCTGGTGGTGGCCTTCACGGCGGCCTACGCCATCAGCTCGCCCATCCTGACCGCCCTGACCGGGGCCATCAACCGCCGTCGCCTGCTGATCGGCACCATGAGCCTGTTTGCCCTGGCCAATCTGCTGGCCTGGCAGGCACCGGGCTATACCGCCCTGCTGTTGGCGCGCATCCTGCTGGCCATGGCGGCCGGCCTCTACGTCCCCAATGCCATGGCCCTGGCCGGCGCCCTGGTCGCCCCCGAGCGGCGCGGCGGCGCGCTGGCCATCGTCAGCGGCGGACTGACCGTGGCGGTGGCGCTGGGTGCGCCCCTTGGTGTACTCATTGCCGATCGGCTGGACTGGCGCATGACCTTCGCCGGCGTGGCCCTGCTGGCCGCATTGGCGACCCTGGGCCTGCTGCGCGGCCTGCCACCGGGCATCGGTGCCCATCTACCGGTCGCCAGCTTGCGCGAACGCCTGCACGTAGCCCGCAATGCACGGGTCTTGCAGGGCTTGCTGACCACCCTGCTGTGGGCCACCGGCGCTTATACCATGTACACCTATTTCGCCCTCTACCTCAATGAAGTCGTCGGCATCCATGGCGCGCATGTGGGCTATGGCCTGCTGTTGTGGGGTGTGTCGGCCGCAGTGGGCGTCATGACCGGTGGCCGCCTGTCCGACCGGCTAGGTTTTGCCCGCGTCTCGGCGCCGGCCTTGTGGTTCATGATGGCCTCTTTCCTGGCGCTGTCGGCGGTGGCTTATACGCTGGCACCGGTGCACGCGCTCGTCCCGGTCTACCTGGCCATGATCGTCTGGGGCGTATCAGCCTGGGCCTTCTACCCGGCCCAGCAAGCGAGGCTGATGAACATCGCCGGTCTCAAGCTGGCCTCGATCGCGCTCTCGCTCAATGCCTCGTTCATGTATCTGGGCTTTTCCCTGGGTGCCGCGATGGGTGCGCTGACGGTCGCCACCGGCTCGGTACGGGAAGTCGGCTTCGTTGCCGCCGCTTTCGTGGCGGCCTCCCTGTGGTTGCTGCGCGGCGCCCTGCGCAAGGAAGTGCCGCAAGCCGTCACCGCCTAGGCAGGGCCGCATCGCCACAGACCGGACAGAACCAGATGGCCCGCAGCTGTTACACTGCGGGCCATTTTCCGACTTCCTGCGATCGCGCCCTTGTCATGACCGCCATTACCGAATTCCGCCACGCCTGCCCCGCTCCCGAATACGACCATCCGCGCGAAGACCGTCGCCTGGACGGCCATCCCCTGCGCACCACCTGGAATCATTTCACCAGCGCCAGCGGCGAGGTCAATGCCGGCGTATGGGCCTGCGAAAAAGGCAGCTGGCGCATCGCCTTCGCCCCCAACAAGGATGAATATTTCTACGTACTGGAAGGCCGCTGCCGCGTCATCGACGAACAAGGCCACGCGGCCGAGGCCGGCCCGGGCGATGCCCTGGTCATCCCGGCCGGGTTCAAGGGAGTATTCGAGGTCGTGGAGCCGGTGCGCAAGCACTATGTCATCGTCGAGCGCAGCGGTGGCTGTAGTGCCGAGGGATGAGCGCCTTTGACGGGGTGGCCGATCTGTTTGACGAATACCCGGGCCAGTGACTAACATCGGCTGGGCAATCAGAAAGCTTCACTGCCGAACATCCACATCTGCCCGGAGAGATTAGCGTCTAAGCCCTGCCCGAAACCCGATCTCCGACAACACATGACCAATGCCCCTCCCGTGCCGGAGCAGATCCTGGCCGTCGCGCTGCACAGCTACAATGCCGGCCGGCTGGCCGAGGCCGAGCAGGCTTGCCAGCACTTGCTGGCGCTGCTGCCCCAGCATCCCGCCGCCCATCAGTTACTGGCCATGCTGGCCCTGCAGCGCGAACAGCTGGCGCAGGCGCGCCAGCACATCCTGCACAGCCTGGCCCCGCGACCGGACCACGTACCCTCGCTCATCATCGCCGGCAAAGTCGCCGCTGCCGAAGGCGACGCCGCCACGGCCCTGGCCTACTTCGACAGCGCGGCACGCCATCAGCCTGGCATGAGCCAGGCGCATTTCCATCGCGGCAACAGCCTCTCGGCGCTGGGACGTCACCAGGAAGCCATCCAGGCTCTGAGACAGGCCGTCGCGCTGGCGCCAGAGGCCATGGAAGCCGTGCTCAACCTGGGCACGGCCTTGCGCGAGCAGGGAGAGTTGCCAGCGGCACGAGAGGCCTTCGAAAAAGCCGTGGCACTGCGCCCCGACGTTGCCCAGGCCTGGTTCAACCTGGGATTGGCGCGCCAGGACCTGCACGACGCGCATGGCGCCGCCGAGGCCTTTGCGCAGGCCCTGCACCTGCGCCCCGATTATGCGGACGCCGCCCTCAATCTCGGCGTGGCACTCCAGGAAGCGCGTCGCCTGGACGACGCACTGCAGGCCTATCGCACGGCACTGCGCCTGCAACCGCAATGGTATGGCCGCATTGCCCACGCCCTGAGCGCGGGCAGCACCGGCCAGATCTGGCTGGATACCCGGCAACTGGAACAGGCGCTGCGTGGCTGAGCGGCCAGCAGCCAGCCGGTCCGCTTACTTGCGCTGCCGGTAGTTCTTGCGATAGACGTTGGGGCTGGCCAGCACCTGCGCCACGGTGTCGCTGTAGCGGCTGGCGGCTTCCCCGTCGAGCGTATCGAAATGCAGCTCCGGACGCTCGCGCGGCACCACGAAGCATTGCGCCACCGGCGTCCCCTTGGGCAGCACACCGCTGAAACCGGCATCGGTCCAGACAGCCGGGAAGTTGATGCCGGCGTCGTTGAAGTGATCCGCATCGACCATTCCCGAGAGCAGGCGGAACGGCAGGTCATGGCGATTGACGGGATGGGTGGCAAACAGCGACCAGCCGGGTTCCAGCTCGATGGTCCAGAAGCTGTTGAACTTCAGCACCAGCGCATCGCCGGCCAGGAAGGGAGTGCCCGTCACCTGGGCCGGTGGATGAAAGCTCAGCGGCGCGCGCGGATGCCCTTCCACGCTGGGCGCGGGGGCATCCCAGTCCCAGCGGAACACGCCCTGCTCCACCTGCACATCGCAGGGCAACAGGATCATGAAGCCATGGGCCATCGCATCGATGAACGGGGGGCATTGCTTGACGGTGCGGATATCGCGGTCATGCAGTTCGGAGAAGGCCTTGGCAGGCATGGCGCGGATCCAGTCGGGGATGACTTCGCGGGCCAGTCGGGGACGCGGCAGCAAGTCGGCCAGGGCGGGGTCGCAGCGGAAGCGGATGTGTTGGGCGGGCATGGTTTGCTCTTGTGCTACGCCATCTGGCGTGCGCGTTGATCGGCATGATTTGGCATAGAGTATCAACCGTAAGCCATGATCTGCAACGACAAGCACGCCGCCCCGCCACAGATCCATCTGCGCATCCAACACCACGCCCCTCAAGTGCTGTCGTCACTCCTCGCATCTTCCCTGGTCTGGTCACGAACGAATGGTGACCGCCAAGCATATCGGCGTCCTGACTTCTATCGTCTTTAAGAGAAACACCTCGGCTCGCTAACTAATACGAAGGCACCGTATAAAACTTACCCGCTTGCGCTATACCGGACTCAAATGTTGAGAGAACTAGTACTTTTTCTATATCCACCCCATACCAAAGAACACAAAATGGCGTTTCCATTTTGTTTCTGCAGGGCATATTTTGACGATGAGTCGTACAACTAAAACCTATTATGAGAAAAATCAGTCCTTTAATTTTCTGATCAGTTGGCTCCACAGTATTCGATACAAGTATCTGTTGAAACTATTTGCGCAAGCACAACAGCAATCTCCGCAGAAGATTCTGAGGGTAGTCGACATAGGCTGCGCGCACGCAAAAACTTTCGCCTTACTCCACGAGCGCTTCAACATCAGCTACATCGGCATCGAACTGGATGAGGGGTTTGCCAACACAGCGCATAGCCGTTATGGCGAGCTACTCAATTTCCGTATCATCCATGATTCGGTGGAAAACCACTATCGAGAATTCGAAGGCGCAGATTTCATTATCGCGCTCGAAACCTTGGAACACATCCCTGAGCATCTGGTTGTGCGCATCATTGAACAAATCGCCGCCGCCAAGCCGACCTATTTCGTCTGCACGGTGCCCAACGAGGTCGGGCCGGTCGTATGGGTCAAGAACGTTGGTTCCTTATTAATGGGCTATATGCGTCACAAGGAATACCTTTGGAAGGAGACGCTCTGCGCCGGCCTATACCAACTCGATAAGTTCGCCGCCCACGGCACCGGTCACAAAGGTTTCGACTGGCGCTGGTTAGCTCAGACGATCCGCCATAACAGGACCATTACCGAGATCGCCTCAAGCCCCTTTAGATGGTTACCCAAGACGCTCTCTATTTCCATTGTTTTCATTTGCGCCCCTACCGACCTTCACTCTCAAATTAGCCTAGCCGAGCGGTAGACACCAGCAAATTGCTTGTCGCGACCTGCGCTTGTCAGTCAGTGCTATCCCAAAACGAAAAAGCCCGCAATGACGCGGGCTTCCGGGTGATGGGATGCTTTCAGGCCTGGCATTGCCAGACCTGAAATCACTCCCACTCGATGGTCGCAGGCGGCTTGCCCGAAATGTCATAGACAACCCGGTTCAAACCACGTACCTCATTGATGATGCGATTGGACACGCGACCCAGCAGCTCGTGCGGCAGGTGCGCCCAGTGGGCCGTCATGAAGTCCTGGGTCTGCACCGCGCGCAGGGCCACCACGTACTCATAGGTACGGCCGTCGCCCATCACGCCCACCGACTTCACCGGCAGGAACACGGCAAACGCCTGGCTGGTCTTGTCGTACCAGCTTTGGCCGTCTTCATCCTTGGTATTGCGCAGTTCCTCAATGAAGATCGCATCGGCGCGACGCAGCAGGTCGGCGTATTCCTTCTTGACCTCCCCCAGGATACGCACACCCAGGCCCGGGCCCGGGAACGGGTGACGGTAGACCATCTCCGGCGGCAGGCCCAGGGCCACGCCCAGTTCGCGGACTTCGTCCTTGAACAGTTCACGCAGCGGCTCCAGCAGCTTCAGGTTCAGGGTTTCCGGCAGACCGCCGACGTTGTGGTGGCTCTTGATGGTGTGGGCGGTCTTCTTGCCCTTGCCGGCGCTCTCGATCACGTCCGGGTAGATGGTGCCCTGAGCCAGCCACTTGGCGCTGGTCAGCTTGGCCGATTCGGCCTGGAACACTTCGACGAACTCGCGGCCGATGATCTTGCGCTTGGCTTCGGGATCGGTAACGCCAGCCAGGTGACCCATGAACTGCGCGGTGGCGTCCACGTGGATCACCTTCACACCCAGGTTCTTGCCGAACATCTCCATGACCATCTTGCCTTCGTCCAGGCGCAGCAGGCCGTGGTCGACGAAGACACAGGTCAGCTGGTCACCGATGGCGCGGTGGATCAGGGCGGCAGCCACGCTACTGTCCACGCCGCCCGACAGGCCCAGGATGACTTCGTCGCTGCCCACCTGCTGGCGGATCGATTCGACGGCTTCGGCGATGTAGTCCGGCATGTTCCAGTCCGACTGGCAGCCGCAGATCTCATGCACGAAGCGGCCCAGCATGGCCTTGCCCTGCACCGTGTGGGTGACTTCGGGGTGGAACTGCACGCCGTAGAAGCGACGTTCTTCGTCGGCCATGCCGGCGATGGGGCAGTTGCCGGTGGAGGCCATGAGCTTGAAGCCGGCCGGCATGTCGTTGACCTTGTCGCCGTGGCTCATCCAGACCTTCAGCATGCCGTGGCCCTGGGCGTTGGTGAAGTCGCTGATGTTGTCCAGCAACTTGGTGTGGCCGTGGGCGCGCACTTCGGCGTAGCCGAATTCACGCAGGTGGCCGTTCTCGACCTTGCCGCCCAGTTGTTCGGCCATGGTCTGCATGCCGTAGCAGATGCCCAGTACCGGCACGCCCAGTTCGAACACCGCTTGCGGCGCGCGCGGGGTGTCGCCTTCGGTGACGCTGTTGGGGCCGCCGGAGAGGATGACACCGGCCGCGCCGTAGTTGCGCACGAACTCGTCGGTCACGTCATGCGGGAACACCTCGGAAAACACACCGGCTTCGCGCACGCGGCGAGCGATGAGCTGGGTCACCTGGGAACCGAAGTCGAGGATCAGGATTTTCGAATGCGAATGCGTGGACATGGGCAATGGGTCTGGCTACGTTGAAAAATGGTCTTCTGAAAAGATCAACAGCCCGACAGCCTGGCGTGACGCCGGTGGACTGTCGGGCTGTGGCCGCACCGGATCTTACTCGGCGCGGTAGTTCGGGGCTTCCTTGGTGATCTGCACGTCGTGGACATGCGATTCACGCATGCCGGCGGAGGTGATCTCGACAAATTCAGCGCGTTCGCGGAAGTCGTCGATGGAGGCGCAACCGCAGTAACCCATGGAGGAGCGCACGCCACCCACCAGCTGGTACAGGATGGCGACCACCGAGCCCTTGTAGGCGACGCGGCCTTCGATGCCTTCGGGTACGAACTTGTCGGCGGTGTTGTCGCCGTCCTGGAAGTAGCGGTCGGCCGAACCATCAGCCATCGCGCCCAGGGAACCCATGCCACGGTAGGACTTGTAGCTGCGGCCCTGGTACAGGATCACTTCGCCCGGGGCTTCTTCGGTACCGGCGAACATGCTGCCCATCATCACGGCCGAGGCGCCGGCGGCCAGCGCCTTGGCGACGTCGCCGGAGAAGCGGATACCGCCATCGGCGATCACCGGCACGCCGGTACCCTTCAGGGCTTCGGCGACATTGGCGATGGCCGAGATCTGCGGCACGCCTACGCCGGCAACGATACGGGTGGTGCAGATGGAGCCAGGGCCGATGCCGACCTTGACGGCGTCTGCGCCATGCTCGACCAGCGCCTTGGCAGCGGCGGCGGTGGCGATGTTGCCGCCGATGACTTCCACGTGCGGGTAGCGGGTCTTGACCCACTTGACGCGGTTCAACACGCCAGCCGAGTGGCCGTGGGCGGTGTCGACCACGATCACGTCCACGCCGGCGGCGACCAGCAGTTCGATGCGCTCGTCATTGTCCGGGCCCACGCCGACGGCGGCGCCCACGCGCAGCTTGCCGTGTTCATCCTTGCAGGCGAAGGGGTGTTCGGTCGACTTCTCGATGTCCTTGACGGTGATCAGGCCACGCAGTTCGAAGGCGTCGTTGACGACCATCACGCGCTCCAGGCGGTGCTTGTTCATCAGGCGCTTGGCTTCTTCAGGATCGGCGCCGGAGCCGTTTTCCTTGACGTAGACCAGCTTGTCGCGCGGCGTCATCTTGGCGCGCACTTCGGCGTCCAGTTCTTCTTCGAAGCGCAGGTCGCGGTTGGTGATGATGCCCACCAGTGCCTTGCCTTCGACCACCGGGAAGCCGGAAATGCCGTGCTGCTTGGACAGCGCGATCACATCGCGGATCTTCATGGTGGGGGGGATGGTGATCGGGTCACGGACCACGCCGGACTCGAAACGCTTGACCTTGGAAACCTCACGCGCCTGTTCCTTGGGCGTCAGGTTCTTGTGGATGATGCCGATGCCGCCCTCTTGCGCCATGGCAATGGCCAGGCGCGCTTCGGTGACGGTATCCATCGCGGCCGACACCAGCGGGATGTTCAGCGAGATGTTGCGCGTCAGGCGCGTGGTCAGCGAAGTATCTTTGGGGAGGATGTCCGAGAAGGCCGGGACGAGCAGCACGTCATCGAATGTGAGTGCTTTTTGGAGAAGACGCATAGTGTTTCCTATAGGCGCAAAAGCGAATTATACAGAAAAGCTTGGCTTGCGTCTCGCACTAGTTGCGTTTATCCCTCCAGGCGTGGCAAAGACGCTGGATTCGTTGAAACTCCGCCAAGGGGACGGCCCCTCAGGCCGTCGACTGTTCCTTGTGGATGGCGCGGCGACGGCGCGACTGCTTGGGGTCGGCAATCAGCGGGCGGTAGATCTCGATGCGGTCGTGCTCGCGCAACACTGTCTCCAGCGGCTTGACCTTGCCGAAGATGCCGACCTTGCATACCGACAAGTCGATGGCCGGCTGCTCGCGCGCCAGCCCGCTGGCGATGATGGCTTGCTGGATGGTGCAGCCGGGCGGCACTTCCAGGTCCTTCAGGATCTGCAGGCCGGGCGCGGCATAGCAGATCTGCACTTGCAAATGCGCCACTTCAGCCATATATCTGCTCGGCGCGCTTGCAGAAGGAGTCCACGAAGCTGTTGGCGATCATGCTGAAGACCGGGCCGATGACGCTCTCGAGGATACGGCTGGAAAACTCGTATTCCATGTCGAACTCGATCTTGCAGGCATCCTCGCGCAGGGCCTTGAAGTGCCAGCGCCCCTCGAAATGCTTGAACGGTCCCTCCACCAGGCGCATGGTCATGCTGGTGGGACGCTCATTGCTGTTCTGGGTACTGAAGGATTGCTTCAGGCCGTGATAGCTGATCTTGATCTTGGCCGTGAGGCTATGTTCGCTGCGCTCGGCGACCTCGACGCCACCGCACCAGGGCAGGAATTCAGGATAATCCTCGACCCGATCGACCAGGTTGAACATCTGCTCCGCGCTATAGTTGATCAGGACGGTTTTGTGTACGACTGCCATCGAGGGTGATCCGTTTGATAAAATCGCAAAGGCACAATTTTAACCGACGAGACGAATTTTTAATTAGATGAGCATTATTGATAACAAAAAGGCCTTTTTCGATTACTTCATCGAAGAGCGTTTCGAAGCAGGCCTCGTCTTGCAAGGTTGGGAAGTCAAGTCGATCCGCGCCGGCCGTGTACAGCTCAAGGAAGCCTATGTGATCGTGCGCAATGGCGAGGTATTCCTGTTCGGCTGCCATATCAGCGCGCTGACCAGCACCTCCACGCACGTCCATCCGGAAACCCTGCGCACCCGCAAGCTGCTGCTCAAGGCAGCCGAGATCAGCAAGCTGATCGGCAAGGTGGAGCGCTCCGGCTATACGCTGGTGCCGCTGAACCTGCACTACAGCGGTGGTCGCGTCAAATGCGACATCGGCCTGGCCAAGGGCAAGAAGCAGCACGACAAGCGCGAAACCGAGAAGCAGCGCGACAGCCAGCGCGAGATCCAGGCGGCCATGAAGCAGCACCGCCGCTGATCCGCATTTCCCGACGGGATGCACACCGACGGCTGCCTTGGGCAGCCGTTTTCACATCTGCGTGAAACGCGCGCGGCAAGCGGCCACCAACGCCTGCACCACCGGGGCCCACTGCCCCCGCACCGGCTGGCGGAACAACTGCAGGGACGGGTACCAGTCGCTACGGCTATCTTGCCTGCCCCAGCGCCATTCTCCCGCCAGCCGCAGCGGCAGGAAAGCCGGCACGCCGAGCGCGCCGGCCAGGTGTACCACGGCCGTGTCGACGCTGATGACCAGGTCCAGCGCCCCCACCAGGGCAGCGGTATCGGCCCAGTCGTCCAGTGCCACGGCGTGCAGCCGATGACCCAGGTCCGCGTGGATAGCCAGGTCGGCAGCCGGGATCTCCTTCTGCAGGCTCACGAAGTCGGCCGGCAACTCCAGCAGCGGCGCCAGCTCGGCCAGCGGCAGGTCGCGACTGTGGTGGATGGTGGCGTATTGCCGCCCCGCCCAGGCGATGCCGATGCGGGGCCGGCGCATGGGCAGCATCGCATCGAACTGGTCGCGCCAGGCTTGCACCCTTGCCTCATCGATGCACAGGTAGGGTGGCTGCGGGCCCTGCGCGGAATCCGGCAGGTCCAGCAGCCAGGGCAGGCTCATCAGAGAGGCATGCAGATCGTGTGGCCCGGCCTGGGCAGCCGTGGTCACGCAATCGATCGTGGGGAAGGACTGCGCCAGTAAAGGCAGTAGCGCCGCCGGGGCGCACAGGGTCACCCGCGCAGCTTGCTGTACCACCACGGCGATGTAGCGCGCGAACTGCAGGGTGTCGCCCTGCCCTTGCTCTGCCCAGAGCAGCACGTGCTTGTCCACCAAGTCGTTGCCTGGACGCCAGCGCAGGCTGTCGGCCTGTATCGACCGGCGCGCCAGCTCGGCGATCTGGAAGCGGTATTCATGCTCGGCCCAGCCCTGGCGAAAATCGCCTTGCATCAACAGAAGATGTGCGCGGCCTACGCGCGCCTGGGCAAAGTCGGCTTGCAGCTGCAATGCACGCTCGAAACTGGCCTGGGCCGCCTCGACCTGTCCCATGCGCCAGAGGATATCGCCTCGGTTGAAGGCCTGCAGTGCCGCCGCGTCAGCGTCGGCCGGATCCACGGCGCCATAGCAGGCCTGGGCCTCCTCATGCCGATTCAGGCGCAACAGGATATCGGCTCTCAGGGCTTGGTGAGCCAGTTGCGCCGGTGCCTGCACCAAAGCCAGGTCGATGGCGGCCAGCGCCTGCTCGGCCTGATCCAGCTTGAGGAGGGTCTGTGCCAGGGTGTGGGCGATAGCGGCTTGCTGTCGTACGCCCAGGGCGGCATCGTCCAGCTGCAAGCGGCAGTGCTCGGCCAGGCTGGCCAAGGCAAGACGATGAGCACTGCGTGCGTCGTCGAAATCGGGCGCGATATCCAGGCAAGCCTCGTAGGCGGCGACAGCGTCCGCCCAGCGCCGCTCCTGCTCGAACAGGTCGGCACGCAGCATCTGCACCGGAAGGAATTGTTCGTCCAGCGCCAGCGCCTGGTCCAGCGCGGCAAGCGCCGCCTCAGGCTGGCCGGCGCCGCGCAAAGCGATGGCCTCGCACATCAGGCCCATCAATTGCGCCAGAATGGCGGGGTCGGAAATAGTCATGGCCGGCAGCTTAGCATGCTGACCGGCCATCTCCCACGGCGGGATCCGCCCCGGATCGCAGCGTCAGGCGGTCGTATTGACCAGGTTGCCGGTCGTGTTGCCATCGGCCAGCTTGCTTTGCAGGGCTTGCAGGAAGCTGGTCAGGGAGGTCGTGCCTGAGGACGCGCCCAGCGAACTGAGCAGGCTGCTGAAGGACGATTGCAGCGCGCTGACGGAGCTGTCGGTGCTGCTCGATGTGGAACTGCTGGTGCTGCTGGAATCTGTACTGCTGGTGCCGCTGGAGCTGCTGGAGAGTTCCGAGATCAGGCTCTTGAGGTCCGCTTCCAGTCGTCCGCCGTGATGATGCGGGCGGCCTGAATGGGTATAGGAGCTGGGCGTGGTGGAGGACGCGGCCGCGGTCGAGCTGGAGTCATCGCTGTCGCTGTCATTGCTCGCGGTGGTCGACGTACTCGACGACGAGGCGCTTGTCGCCGCAGTGGAAGTAGCCGCCTGCGCATGCAGGGTAGCCATCAATTGCTGCAGGAAGGCATCCAGCTTGGAGTCCACATTGCTGGTCGTGCTGGTATCGGCAGAGGTGAGCGAGGTCGTGCTGGTGGCACTGGTGGCGCTGGTAGACACAGCATCCAGCGACACGCCCAGCGAGGCCAGTACATCCTTGAGGGCGCCGATGAGACCACCACCATCGCCTCCGCCACGGGGCGGCGGGGGCGGTGGCGGGAAGTCGAACTGGGTATTGGCGCTGGTCGTGCTGCTCAGGCCGGACAGGCCCGAAAGATCGGCCAGCGTGAAATTACTGGAAGAAATGCTGCTGATGGACATGATGGATCCCCTTGTTGTGAATGGCGCGGCGTAGTCGGGCTCTCGTTGAAGTGAAGTATCGGATATCGCAGCATGTTAAGTTCACTCCAGCGTGGTAAATCTTGGTAAATTTTCGTTGGAATGGCCTGCTGGGGCGGCTTTGCGGGGAGCAAACCGCGACAGCATTACTCGCCGGAAATCCCCGGGGCGGGTGTCACGACAAACGACAACTTTGCCTTGAAATGTTCGCCGCGACGTGGGTAAATGAATGTAAAGATGCAAATGTAAAGATGGTCTGAAACACTTCTGCAAAACCTTTTACGGCATATTACCGACTGCCGACGCCCGGCGGCATGTGTGCAGGGCAACCCGAGAATGGAATGCAGCAATGTCTAAAGTGCTTTTGATCGACGATGATGTCGAACTCGTCGATATGCTCAAGGAATACCTGGAGCAGGAAAAATTCGAAGTCAATGTCGCCTACGATGGTGAAGCAGGTGCCACCGAGGCGCTGACCGGCCAGTACGCGATTGCCGTGCTGGACGTGATGATGCCGCGCCTCAACGGGGTCGACACCCTGCGCCGCATCCGCGCCAAGAGCAGCATGCCGGTGGTGATGCTGACCGCCAAGGGCGACGACACCGACCGCATCATCGGTCTGGAACTGGGTGCGGACGACTACGTCCCCAAGCCCTGCACGCCGCGCGAGATCGCCGCCCGCATCCGCGCCATCCTGAGGCGCGCCTCGGCCGAGAACAACGAACAATCGCCCTATTCGCCGCTGGCCGTGGGCGCCCTGTCGATGTGGCCGGAACAACGCCGCGCCACCTGGAACAACAAGCCGCTGGAACTGACCAGCAGCGAATTCAACCTGCTCGAAGTGCTGGCACGCAATGCCGGCAAGCCGGTCAGCAAGCAGCACTTGTCAGAACAGGGCCTGGGGCGGCCGCTGGCGCGCTTTGACCGCAACATCGACGTGCACCTCTCCAGCATCCGCCAGAAGATCGCCGCGCTGGGTAGCGACAAGAGTTGCATCCAGACCGTCTACCGACTGGGCTATCAGTTCATCAAGGAATAAAGTGGGTCGGTTATTCTGGAAGTTCTTCTTCTTCATCGCCATCGCCCAGATCACCGCCACTTTCGGTGTGGGCGTGCTGTTCTGGATCGAGAACCTGGAGCGCACCAACCGCTCCTCGGAAATCGACCTCAGCCCGCCAGCCTCGTTCATGATCCGTTCGGCCGCCGCCACGCTGCAATTCGGTGGCCCTGAAGCCCTGCGCAGCCTCATCAACGAGGGCCGTCCGCATCGCCTGCAGTTGTATGCGGTGGACGAAGAGAACAAGGACCTCATGGGCCGCGAGGTCCAGCCCAAGCTGGTAGAAGAAGCCCGCCACGTGCTGGCCACCGAGAAAGACCGACGCGTGGTCGAGTTGGTCAAGGCGTCCAATGGTCACAGTTACCTGATGTTCATTCCGGCGCCCAACGACGAGTTCGGCCCGCCTCCGGGACCGGGCGGCCCGGGTGGACGGGAGCCGCGCCATCGGGGTGAGCGTGGCCCTCAGCCACTGTTCTTCCCGACCATGCCCATTGCCGTGGCCATGGTGGCCAGCCTGGTGTTCGCCTTGCTGCTGGCCTGGTATTTCTCCTATCCTATCCGTCACCTCAAGAATGCCTTCAACCAGGCCGCCAACGGCAACCTGGATCTGGAACTGGAACCGGTGATGAGTTCGCGCAGCGACGAACTGGCCGACCTGGGTCGCGACTTCGATGCCATGACCGCCAAGCTGCGCACGCTCATGGAGAGCCAGCGTCGCCTGTTGCACGATGTGTCGCACGAATTGCGCTCGCCGATTGCCCGCCTGCAGATGGCCATCGGTCTGGCGCGGGTGCAGGACAAGGACAAGCTGGACCTGACCCTGGAGCGCATCGAACGCGAAAGCGTGCGCATGGACAAGCTGGTGGGCGAACTGTTGACGCTCTCGCGCCTGGAAGCCAATGTGCCCGGTTCGATGGAGGAACCCATCGCCATCCAGGCCATGCTGGGCGAGATGACCAGCGACGCCAGCTTCGAGGCTGAGACCCTGGGCAAGCGCATCGAAAGCCATATCGATTGCCGGGTCCAGATCAAGGGCAATCCCGAGCTGCTATACCGCGCCATCGAGAACGTGCTGCGCAATGCCATCAAGCACACCGCGCCCGATACCACGGTGCAGATCGTGGCCCAGATCGACGAGATCAACAAGATGCTGCATCTGTCCATCCTCGATCGCGGCCCGGGCGTGCCCGAAGAGGAGATGAACAGCATCTTCGAACTGTTCTTCCGCAGCAGTCGCACCAAGAGCAACAGCGCCGGCCATGGCCTGGGCCTGTCGATTGCCAGGCGCATCATAGAGGCTCACCAGGGCTTCATCCGGGCGGCCAATCGCAAGGATGGCGGCTTGCGGGTGGACATCACCCTGCCCTTCATGGCCGATGAACCGGCCAAGGGCGCCACGCTGGAAAGCTGACGCCACGCGCCAGGACGCCACCTCCGGGCTGGCTCCTCCCAGACAAAAGCCCACAGGTCATGGCGGCAAGAGCAGGATTACTGGTCGCCCGCACCCTCTCCGGTCGCGATGATGGCCCCCATCAGGCCGCGCTGCACCGCCACCTGGAAGGCCTGCAACTCGCTCACTCCCTGCTCCGCCGGATAGGGAATCGGCAAGCGATTGAACAGCACCGCCCACGACCAGCCATCGGCGCGCGACTGCAGGTAGGCATAGGTGCCGGTGGTCAAGGCGCCGCTGTGCGACAGGATCTCCACGCCCCCCACGCGCGTGACCACCCAGCCCAGGCCGTAGTTGTTGTCTGGCAAGGCAAGCTTGCGCTGCTTCATCAGCGCTAACGTGGCGGGCTTGAGCAAGGCGGGCGCGCCGCGCCCCTGGGCGGCATCGGCCAGGCGTACCAGGTCAGCGGCAGTGCTGATCCAGCCGGCCGTCGCATCCATGCTGGCAAAATGCAGCCCGGCGTAGGATTCGGGGCCGGTGGCGCCGCTGCCATCCTGGCTGGGTACGGCCGGCCAGCGTGGATCGTCGTAGTAGAGCGTTTCATTGGCGGCGCGCTGCATGCGACCATCGCCGGCAATGAGCGCGTCCTCGACGCCCGCAGGCTGCAGCACTAGCTCCTGCACTGCCTGCGCATAGGGCTTGCCGGACTTGTGCTCGATGATGCGTCCCAGCACGTTGTAGGCGAAATTGCTGTAGAAGAACTCGGTACCTGGCGCGGCGTCGAGCAGGCGTTGCTTCACCATGTAGGCGATCACGTCGCGCGCCGAGGCCGGGGCGGCCACCTGCTGTGCCTTGGCGATATTGACCAGGTCGTATTGCGGATCGTAGTCGCCGCCGCCCCAGCCACTGGTGTGCTGCAGCAGATCGCGCAAGGTGATCCTGAGTACGCGCTGGTCCAGCGGCTGGGCCAGATCGGGATAAGCCGCATCCGGTAACAGGCCCTCCGGGCCGAAGACCTTGCGATCCAGCGCCTGCGGCAGTTCATCCTCGAACAGCTTGAGCACGGCCAGGGCCGTCACGACCTTGGAGACGCTGCCTATACGCATGCGCGTGGCCGGCGTGACCGGCGTGTTCGATTCGGCCACGGCCATCCCGTAGCCGCGCTGATAGAGCAGCTTGCCCTGGTAGGCGATGGCGATGCTGGCGCCGGGGATGGGGTACTGGGCCAGCAACTGCGCCATCCGGGCATCCACCCTCGCGGCCAGCGCCGCCGCATCGGGTGCGTCCGCAGCGCTGGCGGGCGCCGTCAGCAGCAGGCTGGTCGTGGCCAGCACCGCCGTAGTACGGGCAAGAGCAGAAAGGAAAAAACGACGGGAAAAAGACAAGTGCATCCCCTATTTCTGTTGCTTGACCACTTGCAGGGCCGTGGCGATCAGCCCGCCCATGTCCGACAGGTTGGCCGGCACGATGATGGAATTGTTGGTCTTGGCCAGCTTGCCGAAGGCATCCACATACTGCTCGGCCACCTTCAGGTTGACCGCATCCGTGCCCCCGGGCTGCTGGATGGCGGCGGCGGTCTTGCGGATCGCCTCGGCACTGGCTTCGGCAATGGCCAGGATGGCCGCAGCCTGGCCCTGGGCGCGGTTGATGGAGGCCTGCTTCTCGCCTTCGGAACGGGCGATGGCGGCTTCACGTTCGCCGGTAGCGATGTTGATCTGCTCCTGCTTGCGGCCTTCGGAGGCGGCGATCAGGGCGCGCTTCTCGCGTTCCGCGGTGATCTGCGCCTGCATGGCATGCAGGATTTCCTTGGGTGGCGTCAGGTCCTTGATCTCGTAGCGCAGCACCTTCACGCCCCAGTTCTCGGCCGATTCGTCGATGGCGCTGACGATGGCGGTGTTGATGTGATCGCGCTCCTCGAAGGTCTTGTCCAGTTCCATCTTGCCGATCACCGAGCGCAGCGTGGTCTGCGCCAGCTGGGTGATGGCCGCGATGTAGTTCGATGAGCCGTAGGAGGCGCGCATGGGATCGGTGATCTGGAAATACAGGATGCCGTCGACCTGCAGCTGCGTGTTGTCCTTGGTGATGCAGACCTGGGGCGGCACATCCAGCGGGATTTCCTTGAGGATGTGCTTGTAGGCCACGCGATCGATGAAGGGCACCACGATATTGAGACCCGGCGCCAGCGTGGCGTGGTACTTGCCCAGGCGCTCCACCACCCAGGCGTGCTGCTGCGGGACCACCTTGACCGTCTGCACGACGAAGACGATGGCGAGGAAGAAAATGACCAGGGTAACGCTGCCCAGCATGGGATTCTCCTTGGAACGATGAAGAGGGATAGTGATTCAGCGCGGCGCCACGAACAGGCGGCTGCCGCGTATCTCGCGGATGACATGAGTGCCCGGCAGCGCGTGATGGCCGGGAAGCAGCTCCACGTCCCACTGTGCGCCACGGTAAGGCACGCGCGCGGTATGGCGTTCGCCCTGCTCCTGCCAGGCTGGCACGTCCACGGTATGACCGATATCGAGGATCAGGTTGGGATCGTCATTGGCGCTGCCCTGGCGCAACCGGCCGAAGCGGCTACGCCGCAAGCCCAGCACCGCCACCACGCCGACCACGGCAGCCACCAGCAGCTGCCACTCCACCAGCGCGCCGCTCCAGGCCGCCGCGCCACCGGCCGCCAGGCCCAGCGCGATCATCAGCAGGTAAAAGGTGCCGGTAAACAGTTCGGCCGCCAGCAATACACCGGCCAGCACCAGCCAGATGGCCCAATCCGTCATGAGTGATCCCCAAAAAAAATGCCTGCATGATCTTCAGTATCGATGACAGGCGGCCATAAGTCTAACCCAGCTTGCCGACGCAAAAACAAGGGCGCGGACATTTCTGCCCGCGCCCTCGTCATCCAGCCAGCCATGCAGCTAGCAATGGCTACCGGTATGGATTACTTCTTGGCCAGGTGCTGCCAGGTATCGATCACCGTGTCCGGGTTCAGCGAGATGGACTCGATGCCTTGCGCCATCAGCCATTCGGCGAAGTCCGGGTGGTCCGAGGGACCCTGGCCGCAGATGCCGACGTACTTGCCCTTTTCGCGGCAGGTCGAGATGACCTTGGACAGCAAGGCCTGCAGCGCCGGATCGCGCTCGTCGAAGTCGGCTGCCAGCAGTTCCATGCCGGAGTCGCGGTCCAGGCCCAGGGTCAGCTGGGTCAGGTCGTTGGAACCGATGGAGAAGCCGTCGAAGTGCTCCAGGAACTGCTCGGCCAGGATGGCGTTGGACGGCACTTCGCACATCATGATGACGCGCAGGCCGTTCTCGCCACGCTTGAGACCATACTTGCCCAAGAGGCCGATGACCTTCTCGGCCTGGCCCAGGGTACGCACGAAGGGCACCATCACCTCGACGTTGGTCAGGCCCATGTCTTCGCGCACGCGCTTCATGGCCTGGCATTCCATCTGGAAGGCTTCGGCGAAATCATCGGCCAGGTAACGGGCAGCGCCACGGAAGCCCAGCATCGGGTTTTCTTCATCCGGCTCGTAACGCGAACCGCCGATCAGCTTCTTGTACTCGTTGGACTTGAAGTCCGACAGGCGCACGATCACCGGCTTGGGCCAGAAGGCCGCAGCGATGGTGGCGATGCCTTCGGCCAGCTTGTCCACGTAGAAGGCCTTGGGCGAGGCATGGCCGCGGGCCACAGACTCCACGGCCTTCTTCAGGTCGGCGTCGATGTTCGGGTATTCCAGGATGGCCTTGGGGTGAACGCCGATGTTGTTGTTGATGATGAATTCCAGACGCGCCAGGCCGACACCGCCGTTGGGGATAGACTGGAAGTCGAAGGCCAGCTGCGGGTTGCCCACGTTCATCATCACCTTCAGCGGGATCGGCGGCAGTTCGCCACGGGCCACTTCGGTCACTTCGGTTTCCAGCAGACCATCATAGATCTTGCCTTCGTCGCCTTCGGCGCAGGACACGGTCACCAGGGTGCCATCCTTCAGCACGTCGGTGGCGTCGCCGCAACCGACCACGGCCGGCACGCCCAGTTCACGGGCGATGATGGCAGCGTGGCAGGTACGACCACCACGGTTGGTGACGATGGCCGAGGCACGCTTCATCACCGGTTCCCAGTTGGGGTCGGTCATGTCGGCCACCAGCACGTCGCCGGGTTGCACGCGTTCCATTTCGGCCGGGTCGTTGATCACGCGCACCGGACCGGCGCCGATCTTCTGGCCGATGGCACGGCCGGTAGCCAGCACGGTGCCGGAGCTCTTCAGCTTGAAGCGCTGCTGGGCGTCGGTGGCCTTCTGCTGCGACTTCACGGTTTCCGGACGGGCCTGCAGGATGTAGAGCTTGCCGTCACGACCGTCCTTGCCCCACTCGATATCCATCGGACGCTGGTAGTGCTTTTCGATGATGGTGGCGTACTTGGCCAGTTCCACCACTTCGGCGTCGGTCAGGGAATAGCGGTTGCGCAGTTCCACCGGCACATCCACGGTCTTGACCGAGCGGCCGGCCTTGGCTTCGCCGGTGAATTCCATCTTGATCAGCTTGGAACCCAGGTTGCGGCGGATCACCGGCTGCTTGCCCAGTTCCAGCATGGGCTTGTGGACGTAGTATTCGTCCGGGTTGACGGCGCCCTGCACCACGGTCTCGCCCAGGCCATAGCTGGAGGTGATGAAGACCACATCCTTGAAGCCCGATTCCGTGTCGATGGTGAACATCACACCGGCCGCGCCCACGTCGGAGCGGACCATGCGTTGGACGCCGGCCGACAGCGCCACTTCGGCGTGGGTAAAGCCCTTGTGGACGCGGTACGAGATGGCGCGGTCGTTGTAGAGCGAGGCGAAGACGTGCTTCATCGCTTCCAGAACGTTGTCGATGCCGACCACGTTCAGGAAGGTCTCCTGCTGACCGGCGAAGGAGGCGTCGGGCAGGTCTTCTGCGGTGGCGGAGGAACGCACGGCGAACGACATCTCGGCGGTCGAATCGGCCACCAGCTTGTCGTAGAAGGCACGGATCTCCTGATCCAGGCGCGGCTGGAATGTCGTGTCGATGATCCATTGACGGATCTCGGCACCGGCTTGCGCCAGCGAACGCACGTCATCAATATCCAGACCTTCGAGGCGTGTGGCGATACGGGCGGCCAGGGTCGGGCCACCGTCGGCACTGTGCTCCAGGAAATCGCGGAAAGCTTGCGCAGTCGTGGCGAAACCGCCCGGCACACGTACACCGGCGCCGGCCAGCTGGGAAATCATTTCACCCAGCGATGCGTTTTTGCCACCGACGGACTCGACGTCCGTCATGCGAAGAGTTTCAAAGGAGGCTACGTATACCGCCCCCTGGGTGTTTACTGCGTTGGACATGACAACCCCTAGCTTGATGATAAGAAATCTTCGCGGGCGCGGCATGGGTCGGTTTATTTTTGTTATTCTGCGACGGTTGCGGCAGCAATGGCGGCTTCGAGGGCAAGCCCAGAGACAGCATCAGACGCACGCAGGCACCGAGGACGTTTGCCAGTGCAAACATCGTCAGGAACTCGGTCAGGATATGCGGACGAATGACGGTCATCAGGATGGACTTCTCGAATTATTGCTAGGCATTGTACCGCGTGAAATCATTTTTGTTCGTTGCACCAACCTTTTTTTCTCTTCATCAAAAGACCAGCCCATGCTCGACCCCATCCCCCTCCCGCACCCGGCGCCACTGATGGCCGCCAACCGTACCGTTTTCTTCGTCTCCGACGGCACCGGGATCACGGCCGAGACCTTCGGGCATTCCGTATTGAGCCAGTTCGAATTGCGCTTCAAGCAGGTGCGCCTGCCCTTCATCGATACGCTCGACAAGGCCTATGACGCCACCCGCAAGATCAACGAGGCCTACCAGGTAGATGGCAAGCTGCCCATCGTCTTTTCCACCCTGGTCAAGTCCGAGCTGTCGGCGGTGATCCGCCAGTCCAAGGCCATGCACATGGACCTGTTCCAGACCTTCGTGGAGCCGCTGGAGCAGGAGCTGGAGATGAAATCCACCCACACCATCGGCCGCAGCCACAATACCGCCGATTCGGAGGAATACCGCAACCGCATCGAGGCCATCAATTTCTCCCTGGCGCACGATGACGGCCAGTCCAACAAGAACCTTTCGGAAGCCGATGTGATCCTGGTGGGCGTGTCGCGCTCGGGCAAGACCCCGACCAGCCTCTACCTGGCCATGCAGTTCGGCATCAAGGCGGCCAACTACCCGCTCATTCCCGAGGATTTCGAGCGTGACAAGCTGCCCAGCGGGCTGGTGATGCACAAGAAGAAGATCTTCGGCCTGACCATCGCCGCCGAGCGGCTCTCGGAGGTGCGTAATGAGCGCCGCCCGGGCAGCAAGTATGCCTCGCTGGAAAATTGCCGCTATGAAATCAATGAGGCCGAAAAGATGATGCGTCGGGAAGGCATACGCTGGATGTCCTCCACCGCCAAGTCGATCGAGGAAATCGCCGCCACCATCCTGCAGGAGATCAAGCCGGAGACACGCTGAGGCTCGCCTGCCGCTGGTAACGGGTCAGCACCCGGGTACGCTTCTTGGGGCCGTTGATGAAGGTTTCCATGGTGAAACCTCCTTCATTGTCGAGGGTATAGGCGGCGTTGTAGCAATCCGGCCCGCACAGGTGATCGGCGGCCGGCGCCACCATGTTGCCGCGTAGCAGGTAGTCCTGGTAAGGCTGGCCAACCCGCTCGCCGTCAGCAAACAGGACCTGCAGCCGCGCCGAATCATCGATACCGAAACGATAGTCGAACAGCCGGCTGAAGACGATCGGCCGCATGCCCGGCGCCGTCAGCATGCGCAAGTAGCCACGCTCCTGATAGATCAGCTGACCGGTCAGCTCACCATCGCGAAACACCGCTTCGCCCGCCGCCTGGGCCTGGGCCTGCTCGCCACCTTCCCAGATGGTGCGGGTGAACTGCCAATGCCCACGGAAGTAGGCAGCCAGGCCGGGCATATCCGGGGGCGGAAAGCCAGCCATCGTCGTCTCAGCGACCGACAGTACGCTGGCGCACCTGTTCAAACAGGCAGACGGCAGCGGCAGCGGCCACGTTGAGGGACTCCATCTCGCCCAGATGCGGGATGACCACCTCCTGGGTCGCGGCCTCCTGCAGGGCCGGCGACACACCCTGCCCTTCATGCCCCAGCAGCCAGGCCACCGGCCCGGACAGGTCGCATTCATACAAGGTTTGGGCCGCGTGCGAACTGGTGGCCAGCAGCGGGATGCGGCTGCCGGCGCACAGGCCGACCAGATCGACGTTCTCGAAGATATCCAGCACGAAATGCGCGCCCATGCCGGCGCGCAATACCTTAGGTGACCAGGCTGCGGCGGTGCCGGGCGCACAGAACACCTGCTTCACGCCGGCGGCAGCGGCACTACGCAGGATGGAGCCCAGGTTGCCGGGGTCCTGCAAGCCGTCGAGCAAGACCGCCGACTCCTTCAAGACCTTGGGGGGCACCGGCTCGGGCGTGGCCACCAGGAAGAACAGGCCGACCCCGTTCTCGACCGTGCTGACGGCGTCGTACAGCTTGTCGGCCAGCACCAGGCATTGCGCCCGTCCTTCTTCGCAACGCGCCAGGATGGCAGCGACTTCAGGATGATATTGGGCGCTCTCGGCCACCACGCACACCTGCGGCGCGCCGCGATGCTGCAGCCAGGCCTGCGCCAGGTGCACGCCATCGAGCAGGCTCTGACCGGCACGACGACGCGCCTGGCTGCTGGAGGCCAGCTGCTTCAGATCCTTGAAAAGCGCATTGTCCTTGGAGGTAATCAGTTTCATGGCATGGCTCCCCGATTCAGCCTCGTCCGCCAGCCGATGCCGGCAGCAGCGCCTTGACCGGCGCATACGAGCGGCGATGCACCGGCGAGACACCATGCTGGCGCAGCATGTCCAGGTGCAAGGCGGTCGGATAGCCCTTGTGGCGGTCGAACCCGTATTGCGGATAGGTGTCGTGCAAGACCATCAGCGCCGCATCGCGCGCGGTCTTGGCCAGGATGGAGGCGGCCGAAATGGCCGGCACCTTGTCGTCACCCTTGACGATGGCTTCCGAGCGGATGCTCATGACCGGGCAGCGGTTGCCATCGATCAGGGCCAGCGTGGGTACGGTAGAGAGCGCCTCGACGGCACGCCGCATGGCCAGCATGCTGGCATGCAGGATATTGAGCTCGTCGATTTCCTGTTCGTTGCAGGAGGCAATGGCCCAGGCCAATGCGTTTTCCTTGATCTCCAGCGCCAGGCTGTCGCGGGCGGCTTCGGAGAGCTTCTTGGAGTCGCGCAGTCCGTTCACCGGACGCGCCGGATCCAGGATCACCGCCGCCGCGAACACCGGGCCGGCCAGCGGGCCGCGGCCGGCCTCATCGACGCCGCAGATGATCTCGCCGGAATAGTCGTCGAACAGTGCCAATGTCTGGGGCGCCGCCTTGGGCATGGGAATTTCCTTCTTCAATCTTCAAACCAACATCGCTGCGCACACCGCCGCCTAGCGGCGCCGCGCACCGATGACTTCACATACCGCATTGGCGCTTTCGCGACTGGTATCGCGCAGCAGGGACTGGTGCATGTCGGCAAAGCGCCGCACCAGGCGCTGCTGGTGCGCATGGTCTTCCAGCTGGTGCCACATGGCATCGGCCAGCGCCTGCGGCGTGGCGGCATGCTGCAGCAGTTCCGGCACCAGGAATTCACGGGCCAGGATATTGGGCAAGCCTACCCAGGGCTGGTAGGCCATGTGGCGCATGATCTGATACGAGGCCCAGTTGATCTTGTAGGAGATCACCATGGGCTTCTTGTACAGGGCCACTTCCAGCGATGCGGTGCCGGACGCCACCAGCACGGCATCGGCGGCTTCCATGGCGCTGTGCGACTGGCCCCGGATGACATGCATCTCCAGGTCTTCATAGCCGCCCTGGCGGATCTGCTCCTGGAAGAAGGCCATCTGGCGGTCGCCCGCCATCGGCGCCACGAATTGCAGTTGCGGATCGCGCTGGCGCAGCAACCGGGCCGCCGCCAGGAAGCCAGCGCCGTTCTGCTTGAGTTCGCTCATGCGGCTGCCCGGCAGGACGGCCACCACCCGCCCTGGCCCGGTCAGGCCGAGGCGTTGCCGTGCTGCCGGCGTATCCGGCTGCAGCGGGATCACCTCGGCCAGCGGATGGCCGACATAGGTGACCGGCACGCCAGCCTGGCGATAGATGTTTTCCTCGAAGGGGAAGATCACCAGCATATGCGACACGGCACGCTGGATCTTCTTGATGCGCCAGCCGCGCCAGGCCCAGATCTGCGGACCGATGAAATGGATGGTGGGGATGCCGGCCTGCTTGAGCTGCTCTTCCAGGCCCAGGTTGAAGCCGGGGTAGTCGACCCCGACGAAGACGTCCGGTCGGTCAGCCAGCAGCCTGTCGCGCAGGTCTTCCTGGATCCCCTTGATCTCGCGATAGCGCGGGATCACCTCAAACAGACCGCGCACGGTCAGCTTGTCCATCGGCCAGTGGCTGGTGAAGCCCTGCTCTGCCATGTGCTCGCCGCCGATGCCGTGCAGGCGCGCCTGCGGCAAGCGCTCGCGCAAGCCCGACAAGAGGCGGCTGCCCAGCAGGTCGCCCGAGCTCTCGCCCGCCACCAGCGCGATGCTCTGGCGGCGCGCCAGGTCAGCGGATGATGCCACGGGCCGAAGCCTCGATGAACTCACGCAGCAGGCGAATATGCGCAGCCGAATTGGCCGATTGCGCTTCCATCTGCTGCAGCTCCTGCTTGGCTTCTTCCAGCGGCAGGTTGGCGCGATAGATCACCTTGTAGGCGCGCTTGATCTCCATGATCTGCTCGCTAGTGAAACCACGGCGACGCAAGCCTTCGCTATTGATGCCCGCCGGTACCGCGCGGTTGCCGGCGGCCGTCACGAAGGGCGGCACGTCCTGGCTGACAGCGGCGGTAAAGGCCGTCATCGCGTGGGCGCCGATACGGCAGAACTGGTGCACGGTGGTGAAACCGCCCAGGAACACATGGTCACCCAGGTGGACGTGGCCGGCCAGCGTGGCATTGTTGGCCAGGATGATGTCGTTGCCCAGCTGGCAATCATGGGCCAGGTGGACATAGGCCATGATCCAGTTGTCGTTGCCGACGCGGGTGGCGCCGGCATCCTGGACGGTGCCACGGTTGAAGGTGACGAATTCGCGGATGGTATTGCGGTCACCGATTTCCACGGTGGTGGGCTCGCCGGCGTATTTTTTGTCCTGCGGTGCCGCACCGATGGAGGCGAACTGGAAAATCTCGTTGTCGCGCCCGATGGTGGTGTGGCCCTCGATGACCACATGGGGGCCGATGCGGGTGCCGGCACCGATGCGTACGTCAGGGCCGATGACGGCATAGGCGCCGACTTCGACGCTTTCGTCGATCTGCGCGCCGGGGGCAATCACTGCGCTTGGATGGATCTTGGACATATCCTGTGCTTCGATTGAGGTTCAATTGAATCAATTGCAACATGGCAATCATTCAAAGAATCAGGCCCGGCCCGATCTTGCCGATCGCCTGCCGGGCCTGCCTTGCAGCCTGTGGGTCGCCGGATCCGGGAATCAGGCGCTCTGGCTGGCGTCGGCCGCGCTGCGCATGGTGCACATCAGGTCGGCTTCCACCGCGACCTGACCATCCACGGTCGCCACCGCCCGGTACTTCCAGATGCCACGCGCGCGGCGGGTGATCTCGACTTCCATCTTCAGCTGGTCGCCCGGCTCCACCGGACGCTTGAAGCGGGCGTTGTCGATGCCGACGAAGTAGACCACGGTGTTCTCGTCGGGCTTGCGGCCTTCGGTCAGGAAGGACAGCAGTGCCGCCGTCTGGGCCAGCGCCTCGATCATCAGCACGCCGGGCATGACCGGCTTGTGCGGGAAGTGGCCATTGAAGAATTCTTCATTGACGGTCACGTTCTTGATCGCGGTAATGGTCTTGCCGCTCTCCCAGTCCAGCACGCGGTCCACCAGCAGCAGCGGGTAACGGTGCGGCAGGTACTGTTTGATTTGATTGATGTCGAGGCTATTCATTCTCTTCTTGATTCTCTGAATGCGGTGCTTGGCCCGCTTGTTCTTGTGTCAACGTTTTGAGCGTTTTTTCCAACGCCCGGATTTTCTCACGCATCGTGCCCAGATTGCGCACCAATGCAGCGGATTTTTCCCAATCGCGATGTTCCGTGATCGGATAGAAGCCGGTGTACTGCCCAGGCTCCAGGATGGAACGCAAGGCCAGCGTGCCGGCCGAGACGTGCACCTTGTCCACGATGGTGATGTGGCCATGGATCATGGCCGCGCCACCGATGGAGCAATACTTGCCGATCCGCGCGCTGCCGGCGATGCCGGCACAGGCTGCAATGGCGGTATGCGCACCGATGTGGCAGTTGTGGGCGATCTGGATCTGGTTGTCGAGCTTGACGCCCTCCTCGATCACGGTATCGGCCAGTGCGCCACGATCAATGGTGGTATTGGCACCGATCTCCACGTCATCACCGATCATCACGCGACCAACTTGCGGGATCTTGATCCACTGCCCGGCCTCGTTGGCAAATCCGAAGCCATCGGCACCGATCACGGCGCCAGAGTGGACGATACCGCGCGCGCCGATTTCGCAGGCGTGATGCAGGGTCACGCGGGCGTGGAAATGGGTATCCTCGCCCACCCGAGCATGGCGGCCGATGAAGCTGCCGGCGTCGATGCGGGCGCGAGCGCCAATGACGGCCCCCGCCTCGATCACCACCTGCGGGCCGATGACGGCATCGGCCGCCACGCTGGCCGAAGGGTCGACCACGGCACTAGCATGGATACCGGCTGCCGGCACCACCTCGGCCATGGCCTGGAACAGTTGCGCCGCACGGGCGAAATAGGCGTAGGGATTGCGCGTGACGATACGGGCGCCGGCATAGGCCTGCACCTGGGCGTCGTCCGCCTCGGACAGGATCAGCGCTGCTGCCTGTGTCTGGTCGGCTTGCGCGCGGAATTTGGGATTGGAGAGGAAGGTGATCTGGGTGGAACCTGCGGCATCCAGCGGCGCAATGCCCTGGACTGCGATGTTCGCATCACCCTTCAACTGCCCGCCCAAGCGCTCGACCAATTGCTCCAGCCGAATACTCATCTTGGCTTTCCGAATGATATGCGTTGCGTATGATACCGAGGCCGCCACCGCGCGTCACCGCGATGTGGCGGCCCCTGAAGCGACATGCGGGCGCCAAGGGCTTGCGCCCCGCGCCCGCACGGTCAGGAAGGGATTACTTCGCCAGTTCCTTCAGGACCTTGTCGGTAATGTCGATGCGCTTGCTGGCGTACACGGCCTCCTGGAAGACGATGTCGTACTTTTCCGCTTCGGCGATCTGGCGGATCACCTTGTTGGTGCGCTCCAGGACCACGGCCAGTTCTTCATTGCGGCGCTGGTTCAGGTCTTCGCGGAATTCACGCTGCTTGCGCTGGAATTCCTTGTCCAGGTCGGACAGGTCACGCTGACGCTTGGCACGGTCAGAGTCGGACAGCACGGCGGAATCCTTGTCCAGCTTTTCCGACTGGGCCTTCAGGCGAGCGGCCATGTCCTGCAGGTCGCGGTCGCGCTTGGCGAACTCGGCTTCCAGCTTCGATTGTGCCGCCTTGGCCGGTGCGGCTTCGCGGAAGATACGCTCGGTGCTGACGAAGGCGATTTTGGAGCTTTCCTGCGCGTGGGCAGGAGCGAAGCTGAGCAGGCAGGCAGCCATCACGATGGTCTGCAGGGACAGGAACGATTTGGTCATGAACTTCAAGATTACTCTCCGTATTACGAATCAATGATGCCCGCTTTAGAAGCCGGTACCCAGTTGGAACTGGAAGGATTGAGACTTGTCGCCGTCTTTGAGGTTCAACGGCTTGCCGAAACTGAGCTTCAGGGGGCCGATCGGCGACACCCAGCTGATACCCACACCAGTGGAGTAGCGCAGGTCGTTGAACTTGATGTTCTGGCCATCGGCGAAGACGTTGCCGCCGTCGAAGAAGGTGAACCAGCGCAGCGTGCGATCCTGCCCCGAACCCGGGAACGGGAATTGTAACTCTGCGTTGGCATAGAAACGAGACGCGCCACCCATGGAATCGCCGTACTGGTCCTTCAGGCTACCCAGCGAGGACGCTTCATAGCCACGCACGGTACCGATACCGCCGGCGTAGTAGTTCTTGAACACCGGATAAGGCTTGCTGCCGATGCCACGACCGTAATCAAGCTCGCCGTTCAGGGCCAGGGTCACGGCCTTGCTGAAGAAGGGCTGGAAGTATTGGTGCTGATAGCTGGCACGGTAGTACTGCAGCGTACCGACGGCCGACACTTCCAGGTTGGCGCGCTGGTAGCGGCCCATGGTCGGCACCAGGGCGCTGTCGCGGCCATCGCGCTGCCAGGCCACCGTCAGCGGGAAGCTGGTGGTACGGGCGCTGCCGACACCGCAGGTCGCATCGTTGACCACATCACAACCTGCCGCGCCGGCACCACCGAAGTCACGCACGTACTGGCGGTACAGCGAGGGGCTGGTGGTGTCGGTGGTGACATTGGTGTTCTCGACACCGATACCGAAGAAGACCCGATCCAGCTCCGAGAACGGCACGCCGAACTTGATGCTGCCACCCAGCGTCTTGACCTTGTAGTCACCCGTGGCATAGACCGACGGACGCAGGGTGCGCAGGTAGATTTCGTAGGTGCGGCTGATGCCGTCATCGGTGAAGTACGGATTGGTGGTCGACAGCGAGATGGTGCGATAGCGCGAGCTGGTGTTCACGTCCAGGCTCACGGTGTTGCCGCTGCCGAAGGCGTTTTCCTGCGAGATCGAGCCGGTCAGGCTGAGCTTGTCGGATTGCGAGAAGCCGGCACCGACCATGATGTTGCCGGTCGGCTTTTCCTCGACCTTCATGTTGACGTCGACCTGGTCGCTGCTGCCGGCCACTTCCGGCGTATCGATGGTGACTTCCTTGAAGTAGCCCAGGCGGTCCACGCGGTCGCGCGAGAGCTTGATCTTCTCGCCGTCGTACCAGGAATCCTCGAACTGGCGGAATTCGCGGCGGATGACCTCATCGCGGGTCTTGGTATTGCCGGCGATGTTGACATGGCGCACGTAGACGCGCTTGCCCGGGTCGACCATGATGGTGAAGGCGACTTCCTTCTTCTCGCGATCCACGTTCGGGTTGGCGTTCACGTTGGCGAAGGCGTAACCGAAGTTGCCCAGGCGCTCGCCGATCTTCTTGGTGCTGTCGGTGAGCTTGGAGCCGGAATAGACATCGCCCTTCTTCAGCTGCACCAGCTTGGACAGCTCCGGCTCCATGCCAAACATCTCGCCTTCCAGCTTGATGTCGGAGACGGTGTACTTCTCGCCTTCCTTGATGTTGACGGTGATGTAGATGTCTTTCTTGTCGGGCGTGATCGACACCTGGGTCGATTCGACCTGCATTTCCAGGTAGCCGCGGTCCAGGTAGTAGGAACGCAGGGTTTCGATATCGCCCTGCAGCTTTTCCTTGGAATACTGGTCGGCCTTGGTGTACCAGGTGAACCAGCCCGGCGTGGTCAGCTTGATCTGGTCGCGCAGGGTGCTGTCGGAGAACACCTTGTTGCCCACGAAGTTGATCTGCTTGATGCGCGAGACATCACCTTCATCCACGGAGAAGGTAATAGCCACCCGGTTACGCTCGACCGGCGTCACCGTGGTGGACACCTTGGCGCCGTAAAGGCCGCGCGAGAGATACTGGCGCTTCAACTCCTGCTCGGCACGATCGACCTGGGAGCGGTCGAAGATGCGCGACTCGGCCACGCCGATTTCCTTGAGGGCCTTGGTCAGCTGTTCCTTGTCGAATTCCTTGATGCCGGAGAAGTCGACGCTGGCAATGGCCGGACGCTCGACCACCTGCACCACCAGCACGTCGCCTTCGGTCTCGATGCGCACGTCGCGGAAGAAACCGGTGGCGTACAGCGCCTTGATGGCTGCGGTACCCTTTTCATCGTTGAAGGTATCGCCCACGCGCACCGGCAGGTAGCTGAAGACCGTACCGGCTTCGGTACGCTGGATGCCTTCGACGCGGATATCCTTGACCACGAAGGGTGTGACCGCCATGGCCTGGCTGGAGCACAGGGCAAAGGCGGCTGCGGCGATCAGGCGACGGGAGAATGTCGGGATGGGATGTTGCGCAGGGTGTAATTTCATCTATCGTTCATCAACAGTTTTTCGCCGCAGCACTGCCTGACAAGAGGAAGGTAAGGAATTGGAAACGGATTCACAATCCATTGCCAATTGCTTAACAACTGCCATCGGGGTTGGCCGGCAAATGTAAAAAATCCGGTCTTTCTCGCCGAACCGCCGATTTTCATCGACGGCAACGGCATCAGGCCGGATTCATCCTTGGAACATCAGTCGCACGATATCGTTGAAAGCCGCAACGAGCATCAGCGCCATCAGTATTCCCAGGCCGGCGCGCTGCGCGATTTCCCCAAACCGCTCGGAAACGGGCCGCCCTGTCAAAATCTCCAGCGCATAATACAACAAATGACCGCCATCTAACACCGGGATAGGCAATAGATTCATCACCCCAAGGCTGATACTGATGAAGGCCATGAAGCTCAGGTAGCTGACCAGGCCCACCCGGGCGGTCTGGCCGGCATAATCGGCGATGGTGATGGGGCCGGTGATGTTCTTCAGGGAGACCTGGCCGATGATCATGCGGCCGATCATCTTGATGGTCATGGCGCTGGTATCCCAGGTACGCTGCGCCCCCTTGACCAGGGCGTCCAGCGGAGCGTCGCTGATGGTGGCCATCTCCGGCGCCAGCGGCACCTCGACCTTGATGCGACCGATGCGCTTGGCCCCCTCGCCCTGCCCGTCATCGGCGACTTCAGGGGTGACGCGCACATCCTGGGTGGCGGCGCCCCGTACCACCTGCAATGTCAGCGTACGACCGGCCGATTCGCGGATCTTCTCGACGAAGGCCAGGCCGTCCTGCACCGGCTGGCCGTCAATGGCCAGGATACGGTCGCCGCTCTGCAGTCCGGCCGCCTTGGCCGGTCCTTCCATGATGCGACCCAGCACGGCGGGCGGACGCGCCAGCGCCAGACCGAGCTTGCCCAGGAAATCCCCTTCCAGGTCATTGCCGTCGATGCCGGCCAGGCGCAAGGTCACGGTATTGAGCAGCTTGCCGCTGCCATTGGGATTGGGGCGTTCCACATCCAGGCGTGCATCGGCCTTTTCCAGGACCAGCTGCATGAGCTTCCAGCGCAGCTCGGACCATACCTGCACCGGCGCCCCGTTGACCGCAGTGATGCGGTCACCCGCCCGTAAGCCGGCCTGGTAGGCCGCGCTCTGATCGGTACCGGCGCGCAGCAGGGGGACCGGCTCGGGCACTCCGTGCATGTAAAGCCCGGCAAACAACAGGATAGCCAGCAGGAAATTGGCAATCGGACCGGCGGCCACGATGGCGATGCGCCGCCACACCGACTGGCGGGTGAATTCGCGCGCGAGATCGGCGGCCGGGATATCCTCCAGCGGCTGCTCGCGGGCATCGAGCATCTTCACATAGCCACCCAGCGGCAAGATCGACAGGGCCCACTCGGTCTGGTCACGGCCGAAACGGCGCGACCAGATCACCCGCCCCATGCCCACCGAAAAGCGCAATACCTTGACCCCGCACCAGCGCGCCACCAGGTAGTGGCCCAACTCGTGCACCACGACCAGGGTGCCGAGTGCAACGAAGAATGCCAGGAGGGTATGCAGCAGCGTCATTGTGAAATCAGGGTCTCGGCGCAGGCCCGGGCTTGCCTGTCCTGCTCCAGCAGCGCGTCGATATCGGCGGCCTGGCGGTTGGGGATGGCATTCATGACCTGGTCAATCAGGGGAGCAATCTTTCCGAACCCGATCCTGCGGTCCAGGAAGGCTTGCACGGCGACTTCATTGGCGGCGTTGAGGATGGCCGCCAGCGTACCACCGGCACGCAAGGCATCATACGCCAGTTTCAGGCAGGCAAAGCGCTGGTAGTCAGGCTGGCTGAAGGACAGTTGGGCGATCTGCGCCAGGTCCAGTGGCGCCACGCCCGAGGCGATGCGCTCGGGATAGGCCAGTGCATTGGCGATGGGCGTGCGCATGTCAGGGTTGCCCAACTGCGCCAGCACGGAGCCGTCGACATAGGAAACCATGGAGTGGATCACGCTCTGCGGATGGATCACCACCTCGATCTTGTCGGCTGGCGCCCCGAACAACCAGTGCGCCTCGATCACTTCCAGGCCCTTGTTCATCATGGTGGCCGAATCCACCGAGATCTTGCGCCCCATGACCCACTTGGGATGCGCTACCGCCTCTTCCACCGTGACACTGTCCAGGGTACTCACGTCACGGGTCAGGAAGGGGCCGCCAGAGGCCGTCAGCAGGATCTTCTCGATGCCATGAGCCGCCATCGAACGACTGTAACCGGCCGGCAGGCACTGGAAGATGGCGTTGTGCTCACTGTCGATGGGCAGCAGGCTGGCACCATGGGCAGCCACCGCATCCATCAACAACTGACCGGAGATGACCAGCGCTTCCTTGTTGGCCAACAGGATCTTCTTGCCAGAGCGCGCGGCGGCCAGGGTTGATGCCAGGCCGGCGGCGCCGACGATGGCCGCCATGACCATGTCGCAGCCTGGCGCGGCGGCAATCTCGCACAGGGCCTGCGGGCCGTAGGCCACAGCCGTGCCGATATCACCAGCCCGCAACAAGGCCTCCAGCTCGGCGGCCGCCTCAGCCGAGCCGACCACGGCCACCTGGGCGCGGAAACGGGCGCACTGCTGCGCCAGCTCCGCCACGCGGGAATGGGCACTCAGGGCGTAGACACGGTAACGGTCGGGATGACGGGCCACCACATCCAGCGTGGATACGCCGATGGAACCGGTGGAACCGAGGATACTGATGGACTGCATGGAATTTCCAGAAGGAAAGCGGCGGCTCAGGCAGCCGCCAGCCACAGATCGACCAGCGCTGCCAGCGGCAGCACGGGAATGAGCGCATCGATGCGGTCGAGCACGCCGCCATGGCCAGGCAAGAGGTTGCTGCTGTCCTTCATGCCGGCGCGGCGCTTGAGCTGCGACTCGAACAGGTCACCCACGACGCTGGCCACCACCATCACGCTGAGCACGCCCACGAAACCGGGCCAGCCCCAAAGGCTGTAGAGCCGAAACTGGAAGGTCTCGCCTATCCCCATGGACATGACCACCGCCGCAGAAATCACCAGCACCGCCAGCCAGCCGCCGATGGCACCTTCCCAGGACTTGCCCGGCGAAATCGTCGGCGCCAGCTTGTGCCGGCCAAAACCCTTGCCGGCGAAATAGGCGCCGATATCGGCCACCCAGACCACCGCCATGACCGACAGCAGGTACAGTGGCGAACGCTGGAACAGGTCGACGATGGCCACGAAGCAGCCCAGGATGGCCAGCATGTAGGTGCCATTGAGCAGGCGGCTACTGACGGCCTCCAGCTTGGGCAGGCCCAGCCCCAGGGCTGGCACGAAACGCACCACCCACAGCAGCACGCACAACACATACAGCGATCGCACACTGGGCAGCCCGCTGAAGAACAGGATTACGCTGAACACCAGTGTCCACAGCACGGCCCAGAGCGTGGGACGCGGACTCTTGAAGAGCCGGAAGCATTCCCAGGCACCGGCGGCGAAGAACACCAGCGCCGCCATGGCAAAGGCCGGGAAGTAACCGAAATACAGGATCGGCAACAGGATTGCCAGCAGGATCAACGCCGTGATGACACGCGTCTTGAGCATCAGGAAGCCTTTTTCTGGTCCAGCACCTGGGCACTGGTGCGCCCAAAACGGCGCTCACGCTGTTGATAGGAAGCAATGGCCGTATCGAGCGCCTTGCCGTCGAAATCGGGCCAGAAGGTCTCGGTGAAATACAGTTCGCTGTAAGCCAGCTGCCACAACAGGAAATTGGAGATACGCTGCTCACCGCCGGTGCGGATGAACAGGTCGGGCTCAGGGGCGTAGGCCATGGCCAGGTAAGGAGCCAGCTCCTCTTCGGTGAAATCGCTAGCACCGGGCTTGTCCTTGACCATCTTCGAGACAGCCTGCATGACATCCCAGCGCCCGCCGTAGTTGGCGCAGACCGTCAGCGTCAGGCGGCTGTTGGCCGCCGTCTGGGCCTCAGCCTTGGCGGCCATTTCTTGCAGTTTGGGATCGAAGCGGCTCATGTCGCCGACGATCTTCAGGCGGATGCCATTGTTGGCCATCTTGCCGACTTCGCGCTCCAGTACCGTCATGAACAGGCGCATGAGCACCGAGACCTCATCGGCCGGGCGACGCCAGTTCTCGGAACTGAAGGCAAACAGGGTCAGGAATTCGATACCGCGCTCGGCGCAGGCCTCGACGATGGAGCGCACCGCATCCACGCCTTTGGCATGCCCTGCCACGCGGGGCAGGAAGCGCTTGGTCGCCCAACGACCGTTGCCGTCCATGATGATGGCAACATGACGCGGAACCGCGGAAATATCCGGAACCGCCAGAGTTGAGCTTTGATGCTTCATGAAAATAATTTAATGCATTTCAGTGCATTGAGGAACCGGGCCGGCTCATGGTAGCTGCCTGGGCCGGCTTTGACAAACCTTGGTCAAGCGCCCGCATCAACAACCCCTCCCTGACATCACGCCCTCGCCCCCTCGCCGCACGTTTTCTTGTTGTTGCCTTGTTGGTGCCGCGCGGCCGCCATGGCCGCCGCGCGCGAGTGTTGCTGGTATGGCTGTGGACGGGTCACACCGTCATCACTTCCTTTTCCTTGTCGCCCACCAGCTTGTCGATTTCAGCGACGAACTTGTCGGTCAGCTTCTGGATGTCGTCCTGGCCGCGGCGCTCGTCGTCTTCCGACGCAACCTTGTCCTTGACCAGCTTCTTCAGGCTTTCATTGCCATCACGACGGATATTGCGTACCGCGATCTTGGCATCTTCGGCTTCGCTCTTGACCAGCTTGACCATTTCCTTGCGGCGCTCTTCGGTCAGCGGCGGCATCGGCACGCGGATCAGGTCGCCATGGGTGGCGGGATTCAGACCGAGGTCGGCTTCACGGATCGCCTTTTCGATCACGGCAGCCATCTTCTTCTCATACGGCTGCACACCGATGGTGCGGGCGTCGATCAGGGTCAGGTTGGCGACCTGCGACAGGCCGGTCGGCGAGCCGTAGTATTCAACCATGACCTGATCAAGCAAGCCCGTGTGGGCACGACCGGTACGGACCTTGGCCAGGTTGGCCTTCAGGGTCTCGATGGACTTGATCATCTTTTGTTCACTGTTTTTCTTGACGTCAGCGACACTCATGCTGCTCTCCTAACTTGGTGCAATTACTCGACTTGTCTTGGTGGCAAATGCCTGAAAAAGGGGCATTGTACGCGGGAATTCCGGCCAACGGCCGGTTTCTGCGCCGCAATTATCCTCAGACGTGGACCAGGGTACCTTCGTCATCCCCCATGACCACGCTCTTCAACGCGCCCGGCTTGACGATGGAAAACACCTTGATCGGCAGTTTCTGGTCACGGCACAGCGCGAAGGCGGTGGCGTCCATCACCTGCAGGTGCTTGGCGATGGCCTCGTCGAAGGAAATCGAGGCATAACGGGTCGCCGACGGATCCTTCTTGGGGTCAGCAGTATAGACGCCATCGACCTTGGTGGCCTTGAGCACGATCTCGGCGCCGATTTCCGATCCACGCAGGGCGGCGGCGGTATCGGTGGTGAAGAAGGGGTTGCCGGTACCGGCAGCGAAGACCACGATCTTGCCTTCTTCCAGGTATTGCAGCGCCTTGGGACGCACATAGGGCTCCACCACCTGTTCGATGCCGATGGCCGACATCACGCGGGCCGTCAGGCCGGCCTGACGCATGGCATCAGCCAGGGCCAGGGAGTTCATGACGGTGGCCAGCATGCCCATATAGTCGGCGGTCGCACGATCCATGCCCTGGGCGCCCGGCGCCACGCCGCGGAAGATGTTGCCACCGCCGATGACGATGGCCAGTTCCACGCCCAGTTTGCTGATTTCTGCTACATCCGCGACCATGCGTTCGATGGTCGCGCGATTGATACCGTAGGCGTCGTCGCCCATCAGTGCTTCGCCGGAGAGTTTGAGGAGTACGCGCTTATAAGCAGGTGTTGTCATTGCAGGGCTCCGTGTTCTTTCCGATATTGAATTACGTGTTGGCGTGTCCGCACTCGCTCCCGCCCTGACGAAACGGCGCACTTTCGTCGCGAGGGTGATGCCTGGACACTGAAATGGGGTACTGCCGCGCCCGGCTCTTGCCGTCGATCTCTTGCCATCCTGCTTTTACCGCATCCCGGCAAGTACCGCCTTGATCCGCCTCTTGCAAGCAAGACCCTGACTGTAGATGCGAGCAACCCCGAAAGTTCCGGGGCCAGCTTAAAAAAACGGGCCTCTCGGCCCGTTTTTTCTTACAACGCTTACTGAGCTTGTTTCGCTGCAGCCACTTGCGCTGCCACTTCGGCGGCGAAGTCGTCCTGCTTCTTCTCGATGCCCTCGCCCACCACGTACATGGCGAACGACTTGACGGTGCTGTTGGCAGCCTTGAGCATCTGTTCGACGCTTTGCTTGTCGTTCTTCACGAAAGCCTGGTTGAACAGGGACACTTCCTTCAGGTACTTCTGCACCGAACCGTCGACCATCTTGGCGACGATGTCAGCCGGTTTGCCGGATTCGGCAGCCTTCAGGGCGGCGACCGAGCGTTCCTTCTCGATCAGGTCGGCCGGCACTTGCTCGGACGACAGAGCGACCGGCTTCATGGCGGCGATGTGCATGGCCACGTCCTTGCCAACTTGCTCGTCAGCACCGTCGAACTCGACGATCACGCCGATACGGGTGCCGTGCAGGTAGGACACCAGCTTGGCCGAGGTTTCGAAACGCTGGAAGCGACGGAACGACATGTTCTCGCCGATGCGGCCGATCAGTTCGGTGCGCAGTTCTTCCAGGGTCTTGCCATCGGGCAGCTTGCAGGCGCCCAGGGCAGCCACGTCAGCCGGGTTCTGCTCGACCACCAGCTTGGCGGCGGCTTCGACCAGACCGATGAATTCGTCGTTCTTGGTGACGAAGTCGGTTTCACAGTTCACTTCGACCAGCGCGCCGACGTTGCCAGCGATGTAGGTCGAGATCACGCCTTCTGCGGTGATACGGGAAGAGGCCTTGGAAGCCTTGCTGCCCAGCTTGACGCGCAGGATCTCTTCAGCCTTGGCCATGTCGCCATCGGCTTCGGTCAGCGCCTTCTTGCATTCCATCATCGGCGCATCGGTCTTTGCGCGCAGATCGCCCACCATTGCTGCGGTAATTGCCGCCATACTTTTCTCCTGACTTGGGGGCATCCCGCCTGTGGCGGCATGCCTGAAACTCGAAAATTGAATCAAAAAAAAGGGGCCACTGCGTCACTACCCGCTGTCACCCCTTTTTCTACTACCGTACTACCGGAAGAGCAGAATCAAGCCTGCTCGACCTCGACGAATTCGTCGCCCTTGACTGCTTCGACCACGTCGTTGACAGCATTGGCACGGCCTTCCAGCACGGCGTCAGCCATGCCGCGGGCGTACAGTGCGATCGCCTTGGCGGAGTCGTCGTTACCCGGGATCACGTAGGTGACGCCTTCGGGCGAGTGGTTGGTATCGACCACGCCGATGACCGGGATGCCCAGCTTGGCGGCTTCGGTGATGGCGCCCTTGTGGTAGCCGACGTCGATGACGAAGATGGCGTCAGGAATGCCACCCATATCCTTGATGCCGCCGATGGCCTTCTGCAGCTTTTCCTGTTCACGGCTGAACAGCAGGGCTTCCTTCTTGGACAGCTTCTCGACGGAACCGTCTTCGATGGCAGCTTCCATGTCCTTCAGGCGCTTGATCGAGGTCTTGATGGTCTTGAAGTTGGTCAGCATGCCGCCCAGCCAGCGCTGGTCAACATAGGGAACACCAGCGCGTTGCGCTTCGGCCGACAGGATCTCACGTGCCTGGCGCTTGGTACCGACGAACAGGATGGTGCCGCGGTTGGCCGACAGTTGACGCACGTACTTCTGCGCCTCCTGGTACATGCCCAGGGTCTTTTCCAGGTTGACGATGTGGATCTTGTTGCGATGACCGAAGATATAGGGGGCCATCTTGGGGTTCCAGAAGCGGGTTTGGTGACCGAAGTGGACACCGGCTTCCAGCATTTCGCGCATGGTAACGGACATGAATTTCTCCAGGGTTAGGTCTGGAATCCGCTCGGTCATCCGGCTCATGCAGCCGGACACCCTTTTTGCGAACGGATTCGCGTTTCAGAATTTACAATTTATTGCCACCAGGAATGTTGAAGCGAGCTTCACATCCTTGCCAGCAACCGACCTGAGGCTTTCAGATCAGCCCGGCATTCTACTGGATACCGGCATTTTGTTCAAGTCTCACGTCAAGTCGCTGCTCGCAATGCCCCGATCACGGCCAAACCCACGCCAGGCCTGCCGCAAATGGATATGGATGGCAAAACAGAAAACACCCCTGTCGTCTATAATCCAGTCTTGACGATTTTCTAGCGAATTGCGATTCATCATGGGCAACATCACCATCAAGACCGCCGAAGACATTGAAGGCATGCGTGTGGCCGGCCGCCTGGCCGCCGAAGTGCTGGACTACATCACGCCCTTCGTGAAACCCGGCGTGACCACCGGCGAGATCGACCGCCTCTGCCACGAATACATGACCAATGTACAAGGCAGCATCCCGGCCCCGCTGAATTACTGCCCGCCCGGCTATACCCCCTACCCCAAGGCCATCTGCACCTCGCTCAATGACGTGATCTGCCACGGCATCCCCGGCGACAAGGTGATGAAGAATGGCGACGTGCTCAACATCGACGTCACCGTCATCAAGAACGGTTACCACGGCGACACCAGCCGCATGTTCTTCCTGGGCGAGCCGTCGATCCTGGCACGCCGCCTCACCGAGATCACCTACGAGTGCATGTGGCTGGGTATCTCCAAGATCAAGCCCGGCGCCCATCTGGGCGACATCGGCCACGTCATCCAGCAGCACGCCGAGAAGGCCGGCTACAGCGTGGTGCGCGAATTCTGCGGCCACGGCATCGGCAAGGTCTTCCACGAAGAACCGCAGGTGCTGCACTACGGCCGTCCCGGCACCCTGGAAAAACTGGAAGCCGGCATGATCTTCACGGTCGAACCGATGATCAACGCCGGCCGCCGCGAGATCCGCGAAATGGGCGATGGCTGGACCATCAAGACCAAGGACCGCAGCCTCTCGGCCCAGTGGGAACATACCGTACTGGTCACCGAGACCGGCTTTGAAGTGCTGACCGTGTCGCCGGGCATGCCGGCGCCGCCAGCCTTCATCCAGAACCAGGTCACGGCAGCAGCCTGATCGCCGCAGGCGCCGACCGTGCTGCAGGCCATGCCCTCCACCACGGTTTCCGGCATGAAACCTGCTAAGGGCATGGGGCCGCATGGGGATGCGGCTCCCATCGTCACAGGCGCCGCCCCGCCGCCTCGCTTCCACTGATCCCGATCCACGCCGATGCCCACTCTCGCCATCACCCTCAAGAAGCAGCTCAAGGCCGCCCGCCAGCAAGCCATCGAGGTTTTCCAGTCCAATCACAAGACCGAGCAGTTGCTGGCGCAGCTGCGCCGCAATGTCGATGAAGCGTTGACACAAGCCTGGGAAGACCTGGGCATGTCCGGCAATGCCGCGCTGGTGGCCGTGGGCGGCTACGGCCGGGGCGAGCTGTTTCCGCATTCGGACGTGGATGTACTGATCCTGCTGGACCAGGCGCCGGACGCCGCCAAGAAGGAAAAGCTGGAATCGCTGGTACAGCTGTTCTGGGATATCGGCCTGGAGATCGGCCACAGCATCCGCACCATCGACGAATGCCTGGATGAATCGGCGGCCGACATCACGGTCCAGACCAGCCTCCTGGAAGCCCGCCTGGTGACCGGCAACCGCGCCCTCTTCAAGCAGCTGCAGGAGCGCTACCTGGCGGCACTGGACCCGCTGGCCTTCTTCCAGGCCAAGACGCTGGAGATGCGCCAGCGCCACGTCAAGTACGAAGACACCCCCTACAGCCTGGAGCCGAACTGCAAGGAAAGCCCCGGCGGACTGCGCGATCTGCAGGTGATCCTGTGGGTGGCCAAGGCCGCCGGCCTGGGCAACTCCTGGGGCGAACTGGCCGCGCATGGCATGCTCACTTCCACGGAGGCGCGCCAGTTGCGTCAGAAGGAACGCGCCTTCAAGGATATCCGCATCCGCCTGCACATCCTCACCGACCGCCGCGAAGACCGGCTGGTATTCGACATCCAGACGCCGATTGCCGAGACCTTCGGCTTCAAGACCACCGATACCCGACGCGCCAGTGAATACCTGATGCAGCGCTACTACTGGGCCGCCAAGGCGGTGACCCAGCTGAACACCATCCTGCTGCAGAACATCGAAGCCCACCTGTTCCCGCAACAGGCGGTGCCGCGCCAGATCAACGAGCGCTTCAACGAGGTCAACGGCTTCGTCGACATCGCCCACGACAATGTGTTCGAGGACACGCCCTCGGCCATGCTGGAAGTCTTCCTGGTGCTCTCCGAGCATGCCGAATTGAAGGACATGTCGGCGCGCACCATGCGCGCCCTCTGGCATGCGCGCTTCAAGATCGACAATGCCTTCCGCAACAACCCGGAGAACCACCGGCTGTTCATGCAGATCATCCAGAGCAAGCGCGGCATCACCCATGCGCTGCGCGGGATGAACGCCACCAGCGTGCTGGGGCGCTACCTGCCCAATTTCCGCCATATCGTCGGGCAGATGCAGCACGACCTGTTCCACGTCTATACGGTAGACCAGCACATCCTGATGGTGGTGCGCAACGTGCGCCGCTTCACCATGAGCGAACATGCCCACGAATACCCGTTCTGCAGCCAGCTGATCGCCAACTTCGCCCAGCCCTGGGTGCTGTACGTGGCGGCACTGTTCCACGACATCGCCAAGGGCCGTGGCGGCGACCACTCCAAGCTGGGCATGGCCGACGCGCGCGCCTTCTGCGAGCAGCATGGCGTGTCGGCCGACAATACCGAGCTGATCGTCTTCCTGGTGGAGCAGCACCTGGCCATGTCGCATGTGGCGCAGAAGCAGGACATGTCCGACCCCGACGTCATCACCGCCTTCGCCCAGATGGTCAAGGACGAGCGTCACCTGACCGCGCTCTACCTGCTGACGGTGGCCGACATCCGCGGCACCAGCCCCAAGGTCTGGAACGCCTGGAAGGGCAAGCTGCTGGAAGACCTCTACCGCATGACCCTGCGCGTGCTGGGTGGCGAAGCCCCCTCGGCCGACCGCGAACTCAAGAACACCCAGCAGGAAGCCATCAAGACCCTGCGCCTGTACGGCTTGCCGGCCGACGCCCACGAGCAGTTCTGGAAGCAGCTCGATGTGGCCTACTTCCTGCGCCACGATGCCTCCGACATCGCCTGGCAGACGCGCTGCTTCTACGACAAGGTCGATACCGGCGTGCCGCTGGTGCGATGCCGCCTGGCGCCCATCGGCGAAGGCGTGCAGGTGGCGGTCTACACGCCCGACCGCCCTGACCTGTTCGCGCGCATCTGCAGCTATTTCGACGAGAAGAGCTTCAGCATCTTCGATGCCAAGATCCATACCACCCGCAACAACTACGCGCTGGATGCCTTCCTGATCAATGCCCCGGTATTTGCCAAGAACTACCGCGACATCATCAACCTGATCGAGCACGAGCTGGGCGCCCTGCTGCAGTCCGACGAGCCCCTGCCGGCGCCGTCCAAGGCGCGCCTGTCGCGGCTGTCGCGCACCTTCCCGGTCAACCCGTCGGTGGACCTGCGCCCCGACGAGCGCGGCCAGTACTACCTGTTGTCGGTATCGGCCAACGACCGCGCCGGGCTGCTGTACTCCATCTCCAACGTGCTGGCCAAGTACAAGATCAACCTGCATACCGCCAAGGTGATGACCCTGGGCGAGCGGGTCGAAGACGTGTTCCTCATCGATGGTCCCGGCCTGTCCCAGCCGCGCAACCAGATCCTGCTGGAAACCGATCTCCTGAAGACCCTGCGCATCTGACCCGCGCTGCAGCGGGGCCGCCGCCGGTCTGGCGCGGCGGCCCGGCTGGCCGTACAATCTCACCCTCGCCGCTGGCCGGCTCCCCGTTTTTCGCAAGGCAATCCCCATGACTGAACCCGTACGACTTTCCAAACGCATGTCCGAACTCGGCCTGTGCTCGCGCCGCGAAGCCGACGAATGGATAGAGAAAGGCTGGGTCCGCGTCGATGGCGTGGTGGTGTCGGTGCTGGGCAGCAAGGTGCTGCCGCACCAGAAGGTCACCGTGGAGCGCCAGGCCAGCGCCGAGCAGGCGCAGCGCGTGACCATCCTGATCAACAAGCCCATGGGCTATGTCAGCGGACAGGCCGAGGATGGCTACAAGCCCGCCATGGTGCTGGTCAACGAGCAATCACGCTGGGCCGAGGACGATACCGAGATGCGCTTCCACCCGCGCCAGTTGAAGAGCCTGGTACCGGCCGGGCGGCTCGACATTGACTCGGTGGGTCTGCTGGTGCTGACCCAGGATGGCCGCATCGCCAAGCAACTGATCGGCGAGGATTCAGCGGTCGACAAGGAATACCTGGTCCGCGTGCAATACACCCGCCCCGGCAAGCTGCCCGAAGCCGACCTCAAGCGCCTGAACCACGGCCTCATCATGGATGGCAAGCCGCTGCGTCCGGCCAAGGTGAGGTGGCAGAACGAGGACCAGTTGAGCTTCACCCTGCGCGAGGGCAAGAAACGCCAGATCCGCCGCATGTGCGACATGGTAGGCCTGAAGGTGATCGGCCTGAAGCGCGTGCGCATCGGTGGCGTCAAGCTAGGAGAGCTGCCCACCGGGCAATGGCGCTACCTGCGGCCGGACGAGAAGTTCTGATATTCACCCGCCAACGAGAACGGCCCCGATGATGATCAATCGGGGCCGTTCTTTTTTCGGATAGTCGGTCCATTCGACCTGCGTAGCCGACCTGCGTAGCGCCTTCGATACGGGCCTTGCGGCCCTACTCAGGACGAACGGTGGGGAGATGATCAGAGGAAACGATCGAGGATCTTGCGGCTATGCTTGTCCAGCGCCTTCTGGTCGCGGATCAGGAACTGGATGCCGTGGCTGTCGGCGATGAGCAGCGCCGGCGCGGCCAGGCGGCGGATATCCTCCTCCCCCTTGAGCGTGAAGGTGGTGGTGCCGCGCGTGGTCTGCACCGTCCAGTCGCTGGGCGTGGCAAAGGTCGAGACGCTGATGATGCGCTGGATCTCGGGCATGAACTCGCGGCTGGCCAGCTCTTCCTCGATCATGCGGCGCGTGTTGGCGTCGACCTGGTCCAGGGTATCGATCCAGGCCAGTTCATGGCCGTCGCTGCTCACCAGCGACAGGCCGTGATCGGGCGAGGTGATGGGAAAGGCGCGCACCGGGACCACGTTCTCGTGCGCCACGCCATCGGCATCGACCAGCACCAGGCGGCCGAAGCTATTGCGTTGCAGGCCGAAGGACGGCTGGGCAGTAGTGGATGTGGTCATGCTCATTCGCCCTTCTCTTCTTCGCTCACCGACACCTCGGCCTCGCCATCGGGATGGCGCGCCTGGGCCTGGTAGAGCTTGTAGTAATGCCCTTCGCGGGCCATCAATTCCTCGTGGTTGCCGACCTCGACCACCTGGCCGCGATCCAGCACCACCAGCCGGTCGGCCTTGCGCAGCGTGGACAGGCGGTGGGCAATGGCAATCGTGGTGCGGCCCTGGACCAGGTTGTCCAGCGCCTTCTGGATTTCCTTCTCGGTGGTGGTATCGACCGAGGACGTGGCCTCATCCATGATCAGGATGCGCGGGTCGATCAGCAGCGCACGCGCAATCGAGATACGCTGGCGCTCACCGCCGGAGAGCGCCTGGCCGCGCTCGCCCACCAGCGAATCGTAACCCTGCGGCAGGCGCAGGATGAATTCGTGGGCATGGGCGGCACGGGCGGCGGCGATGATCTCCTCGCGGGTGGCTTCCGGCTTGCCGTAGGCGATGTTCTCGGCAATCGTGCCGAAGAACAGGAAAGGTTCCTGCAGCACCAGGCCGATGTTGCGGCGGTATTCGGAAATCGGCAGCGAACGGATATCCACGCCATCGATGCGGATCGCCCCTTCGGAGACGTCGTAGAAGCGGCAGATCAGGTTCACCATGGTGGACTTGCCCGAACCGCTGTGGCCGACCAGGCCGATCATCTCGCCCGGCGCGATGGACAGGCTCATGTTGCGGATCACCGCGCGGTTGCCGTAGCGGAAACCGATGTTGCGCACTTCGATGGCGCCCTCCACCTTCTCCAGGTGAACCGGATTGGCCGGCTCGGGCACGCTGGAGACATGGTCCAGGATGTCGAAGATGCGCTTGGCACCGGCGGCGGCCTTCTGCGTCACCGAGACGATGCGGCTCATCGAGTCCAGACGGGTGTAGAAACGGCTGATATAGGCCAGGAAGGCCGTCAGCACACCCACCGTGATCTGGTTGCTGGAGACCTGCCAGATACCGAACACCCACACCACCAGCAGGCCCACTTCGGTCAGGAAGGTGACGGTGGGTGTAAACAGCGACCAGATCTTGTTGACCCGGTCATTGACCAGCAGGTTATGCCGGTTGGCCTCGCGGAAACGCGCCACTTCCCGCTTTTCCTGGGCGAAGGCCTTGACCACGCGGATGCCCGGGATGGTGTCAGCGAGCACGTTGGTCACTTCCGACCAAATGCGGTCGATCTTCTCGAAGCCATGACGCAGGCGGTCGCGCACCACGTGGATCATCCAGGCGATGAACGGCAGCGGCAACAGGGTCACCAGCGCCAGCCAGGGATTGATGGAGATCAGGATGGCCGCCGTCATGATGATCATCAGCACATCGATGGCGAAATCCAGCAGGTGCAGCGACAGGAACACGCAGATACGGTCGGTCTCGGAGCCGATGCGCGCCATCAGGTCGCCGGTACGCTTGCCGCCGAAATACTCCTGCGACAGCCGCAACAGGTGCGAATAGGTGGTGGTGCGCAGGTCGGCACCGATGCGCTCGGACACCAGTGCCAGGATATAGGTACGCGCCCAGCCCAGGCCCCAGGCCAGCAGCGCCGCACCCAGCAGGCCCGACAGGTAGAGCGTGGCCAGGTGGACGTCGATGGGGGTGCCGTTCTGGAACGGGATCAGCACATTGTCCATCAGCGGCATGGTCATGTAGGGCGGCACCAACGTGGCGGCGGTGGACGCCAGCGTCAGCAGGAAGCCCAGCAGCAGCGAACCCTTGTAGGGCTTGGCGAAGCGTGACAGGCGGAACAGCGCCCAGGTCGATGGCGGCGCTTCCTTGGTTTCGGGACAGATGGCACAGGTTTCCTGGCCTTCCGGCAGCAGCGCCTTGCAGGTCGGGCAGACATCGCCCTCCTCCTCGGCCTGCACGCCCGAGGCCAGCAGGTCGCGCTGCTGCTCGAACAGCTTGATCAGGCGCAGCGCCTGGGGATTCTGGGCCAGGGTATAGCGCCAGGCACCCAGGCGGCCGGCGCCATCGCACAGCTCCAGGCTGCCCACGCCGGCATGGTCGTGATGCTTGAGCTGCAGGTCGGCACGATAGGCCCACTCCTGCCAGACGTGACCATCGGGGGTATGGCTGAGCAAGCGCTGGTCGGTTGCCACCACCAGCGAGCGCTTGAAATGCAGTTGGGCATCGAGATCCAGCTCCAGCCAGGCCACCACGGTTTCATTGGCGGCCAGGCGGGCGGCGATTTCCGTTCGCCAGCGCTCGGGCAGGCTGGCGGTCGCGGAAGCAATTGAGTCAGTAGTCATGTAACGGCAAGGTTGAGCCCGATGTGAGCGGAGTGGCTATTTTGTTATGGATGATCAGGTCTCGGCGGACCTGTTTGCCGGGGCGGGCAGCGCGCGATTATAGCGCAGCGACTGCTTCACCCGATAACGCAGGAGCCGCGCAAACGGTGTACCTGGGCCGCAGGATGGCGGCAGTTTCCCATCTCTTGCGAAAAGCCATATCGTGCCAGATGCGCTGTGCGCGGCCCGGCCACGGCGTTTTTTGCGCAATAGCTGCCACGAGGATGGAACAGTCTGCGACAATATCGTTCACATCCATCCTCTCATATAACAATTCCAATGACCTGCGCCTCCTTCACCACCAGCATCGATCCGATTTTCGAAGCGGGGCATGGCAATTGATTTCCTTTTGGCAATTTTCTGATTGCCATCTGTCACTATCGGTCACTTCCAGTAAACCAAACGTCATCCTGCGCGTTAGTGAACCATGCGCTATTCTGACAGGGCGCTGACCGGTCTGAGGGCCGCAGCAGCATCAGCCTGGCGACAATACTGAGAACCGACAACAAGCGGTCTGGCACCCTGGATATTCATTCGGTACAACACGCGGCACACCACCTCACATGAAAAACATCGAATTCCTCCGTTTCCTGCCCTTGAAGGGTCCGAACATCTGGACCTACCGCTCTGCCCTGGAAGTGTGGATCGACATCGGCGAACTGGAGGATTTTCCCTCCAATACCATTCCCGGCTTCACCGAACGCCTGACCACCTGGCTCCCGACCCTGATCGAACACCGCTGCAGCTATGAAGTGCGTGGCGGCTTCGTGCGTCGCCTGGAAGAAGGCACCTGGCCGGGCCATATCCTGGAACACGTGACGCTGGAACTGCAGAACCTGGCCGGCCTGCCCGGCGGCTTCGGCAAGGCGCGCGAGACCAATGTGCGCGGCGTCTACAAGGTGGTGGTACGCGCCCGTCATGAGACGGTCACCCGCGCAGCCCTGCATGCCGCCCGCGACCTGGTGATGGCCGCCATCGAGGATAGGCCCTATGATCTGGATGCCACCCTGACCAAGTTGCGCCGCATGGTCGACCGTCTCTGCCTGGGTCCCAGCACCGCCTGCATCGTCGACGCCGCCGACGAGCGCCGCATCCCCACCATCCGCCTCTCCGAGGGCAACCTGGTGCAACTGGGCCACGGCTGCAAGTCGCGCCGCATCTGGACCGCCGAGTCCGACCAGACCAGTGCCATCGCCGAAGGCATCTCGCGCGACAAGGACCTGACCAAGTCACTGCTGGAGACCTGCGGCGTGCCGGTGCCCGAGGGCCGCCTGGTGGACAGCCCCGCAGACGCCTGGGAAGCCGCCCAGGACATCGGCCTGCCGGTGGTGGTCAAGCCCTGCGATGCCAACCATGGCCGGGGCGTGTTCATCGACCTCAATACCCAGGAAGAAATCGAGACCGCCTACAAGGTCGCCCTGGAAGAAGGCAGCGGCGTGCTGGTCGAGCGTTTCGTGCGCGGCCTGGAGCACCGACTGCTGATCGTCGGTGGCAAGCTGGCCGCAGCCGCCCGTGGCGAACCCATCTTCATCGTCGGCGACGGCAAGTCCACCGTCCAGGACCTGCTGGACGAACTGAACCGCGATCCGCGTCGCGGCCTGCTGGAAGAACACCTGCTGGACCCGGTGCTGCTGGACCGCGAACCAGCCGCCGCCCTCGAACTGCAGCGCCAGAACCTGAGCACCGAATCGGTGCCCGCGGCCGGCCGCCGCATCCTGCTGCTGCGCAACGGCAATGTCTCCTCCGACATCACCGACCTGGTGCACCCCAGCGTGGCCGCCGCTGCCTCGCTGGCCGCGCGCATCGTCGGCCTGGACATCGCCGGCGTGGACATCGTGGCCGAGGATATCTCCCGCCCGCTGGCTGACCAGGGCGGCGCCATCGTCGAAGTCAATGCCGGCCCGGGCCTGCTGATGCACCTGAAGCCCTCCGACGGCAAGCCGCGTCCGGTGGGCGAGGCCATCGTCGACAACCTGTTCGGCCCGGAAGAAAACGGCCGCATCCCCGTCGTCGGCGTCACCGGCACCCACGGCAAGACCACCATCGCGCGCCTGGTGGCGCGCATCATCCACCTCTCGGGCAAGCATGTGGGCCTGGCCTGCGGTGAGGGCCTGTACTTCGGCGAACGCCAGATCGAGCGCGGCAACCGCGCCAACTGGGATGCCGCCCACCGCGTGCTGCTCAACCGCGCCGTGGAAGCCGCCGTCTTCGAGAACGGCAGCGCCTCCATCCTCTCCGAAGGCCTGGCCTACGACCGCTGCCTGGTCGGCGTGGTCGCCAACATCGACCCCAACGACAGCCTGCCCGAGTACTACATCGAGAACGCCGAGCAGATCGCCACCAAGGTCAAGCGCACCCAGGTCGACGTGGTGCTGCCTGAAGGCGCGGCCGTGCTCAATGCCGACGACCCGCTGGTGGCCGACATGGCCCAGCTGTGCGATGGCGAAGTCATCTTCTTCGGCACCGATCCGGACTCGGCGCTGCTGACCGGTCATCTCAAGGAAGGCGGTCGTGCCGTGTTCCTGCGCGATGGCGACCTGATCCAGGCCGATGGCGAACGCCAGCTGAAGGTCAGCTCGGTGGACGCCATCCCCCTGACCGAGAACGGCGCCGTCGCCTACCAGGTCGAGAACGTGCTGGCCGCCGTGGGTGCGGCCTGGGCGCTGGGCATCTCGCCCGAGGTGATCCGTGCCGGCATCGAACTCTTCGGGACCGAGCAGGCCGAGCAGCAGGGCCTGAAGTTCAAGAGCCAGGCCGCCTGACCCGCCAGCAAGGCAACAGACGACGCAAACAGATTCAAGATCAAGAGACACTCAGGAAAACTTGTCCATGGACGTATCCCGCATTCGCGCCCTGCGCGGCCCCAATCTCTGGAGCAGACACACTGCCATCGAAGCCATCGTTTCCTGCCCTGAGGCAGAAAGGGTGGTCGCTGACATGCCCGGTTTCGAGGTGCGCCTGCGCGCCCGTTTCCCGCAGATCGGCTTCCTCGAACCCGATGGCGGCAAGCAGGTCGTCTCGATGGCGCACGCACTGGCTGCCGCCGCCCTGGCCCTGCAATCGCAGGCCGGCTGTCCGGTCACCTTCAGCCGCACCGTCTCCACCGTCGAGACCGGCATCTACCAGGTGGTGGTGGAATACAGCGAAGAAGAAGTCGGCCGCCTGGCCTTCGACCTGGCGCTGGAATTGTGCCAGGCCGCACAGGCGGACACCCCCTTCGACCTGACCGCCGCGCTGGCGCGCATCCGCGAGCTGGATGAAGACGTTCGGCTGGGCCCCTCCACGGCCTCCATCGTCAATGCCGCCGTCAAGCGTGGCATCCCGTTCCGTCGCCTGACCCAGGGCAGCATGGTCCAGTTCGGCTGGGGCAGCCGCCAGAAGCGCATCCAGGCCGCCGAGACCAGCCACACCAGCGCCATTGCCGAATCGATCGCCCAGGACAAGGACCTCACCAAGATGCTGCTGCACGCAGCCGGCGTGCCGGTGCCCAACGGCCGCGTGGTCGAGACCGTGGAAGATGCGCTCAAGGCCGCCGAGGAAATCGGTTCGGCCGTGGTCATCAAGCCGCTCGACGGCAACCAGGGCAAGGGCGTGGCCGTCAACGTCAGCACCCCGGAACAGATCACCCGCGCCTTCAACAACGCCGCCCTGATCAGCGATGAGGTCATCGTCGAGCGCTACCTGCCCGGCCACGACTTCCGCCTGCTGGTCATCGGCAAGACCCTGGTGGCTGCGGCCCGCCGCGATCCGCCGCAGGTCATTGGCGATGGCGTGCATACCATCGGCCAGCTGATCGACCAGGTCAACGCCGACCCGTTGCGTGGCGACGGCCATGCCACCTCGCTGACCAAGATCCGCCTGGATGACATCGCCCTGTCGGTGCTGAGCGCCCAGAACCTGGACCCCTCGGCCATTCCCGCCCAGGGCATGCGCGTGGTCCTGCGCAACAATGCCAACCTGTCCACCGGCGGCACCGCCACCGATGTCACCGACGACGTCCACCCGGACGTGGCCGCGCGCGCCATCGCCGCGGCCCAGATGGTGGGCCTGGATATCTGCGGCGTCGACGTGGTCTGCAACTCGGTCCACAAGTCCATGGAAGAACAAGGCGGCGGCATCGTCGAAGTCAATGCCGCGCCCGGCCTGCGCATGCACCTCTCGCCGTCCTACGGCAAGAGCCGCGACGTCGGCGAAGCCATCATCTCGACCATGTACGCCGACGGCGACGATGGCCGCATCCCCGTGGTGGCGGTAGCCGGTACCAACGGCAAGACCACCACCGTGCGCCTGATCACCCACCTGCTGGCCAAGACCGGCCTGCGCGTGGGCATGACCAATACCGATGGCGTCTACATCGACGGCCAGCGCACCGACACCGGCGACTGCAGCGGCCCGCGCAGCGCGCGCAATGTACTGTTCCATCCCGATGTCGATGCCGCCGTGCTGGAAACCGCCCGTGGCGGTGTGCTGCGTGAAGGCCTGGGCTTCGACCGCTGCGCCGTAGCCGTGGTCACCAACATCGGCATGGGCGACCACCTGGGCCTGTCCTACATCAGCACCGTGGAAGACCTGGCCGTGGTCAAGCGCGTCATCGTCGAGAACGTCGCGCCGACCGGCACGGCCGTGCTCAATGCCGCCGACCCCATGGTCGCCAAGATGGCCTCTTCCTGCCCCGGCTCGGTGACCTTCTTCGCGCTGGACCCGACCCATCCCATCATGGCCACGCACCGCGCGCAAGGCCATCGCATCGTCTACCGCGACGGCGACGCCATCGTGGCGGCGCAAGGCACGTTCGAGAAACGCCTGAGCCTGGCCGGGATTCCGCTGACCCGCAGTGGCGCCATCGGCTTCCAGGTCGAGAACGTGATGGCCTCGGTGGGTGCGGCCTGGGCCCTGGGCCTGGACTGGGAGCAGGTCAAGGGCGCGCTGGCCAGCTTCATCAGCGACAGCGGCACCGCACCGGGCCGCTTCAACCTGTTCGACTACAAGGGCGCCACCCTGATCGCCGACTACGGCCACAATCCCGACGCCATCCAGGCCCTGATCAAGGCCGTCGACAGCATGCCCGCCAAGCGCCGCTCGGTGGTCATCAGCGGTGCGGGTGACCGTCGCGACGTCGACATCACGCGCCAGACCGAGTTGCTGGGCGACGCCTTCGACGAAGTGGTGCTGTACCAAGACCAGTGCCAGCGTGGCCGCGAGGATGGTGAAGTGATCGCCCTGTTGCGCCAGGGCCTGGAAAAGGCCACCCGCACCAGCGACGTCAAGGAGATCAATGGTGAATTCCTCGCCATCGATACCGCCCTGGCCAGCCTGCAGCACGGCGACCTGTGCCTGATCCTGATCGACCAGGTGGAAGAGGCGCTGGCGCATATCGCCCAGCGCGTACAGGAAAGCTCGTAAAACGCGGAAAAGAACCAGATCGTGGCCATCCCGGTGCTTGCCACCGGGATGTTTCCGGTCTTTTCAGTCGTCCTGGTTGGGGTCCAGATCGGGGAACAAGACCTCGGTAAAACCGAACTGCCGGAAATCGCGGATGCGCATCGGATAGAGGATGCCCTGCAGGTGATCGCATTCGTGCTGCACCACACGCGCATGGAAGCCATCCACGGTGCGGTCGATGGGCTCACCGTTCTGGTCCACCCCCTGATAGCGCAGGCGCGTCCAGCGCGGCACCACGCCGCGCATGCCCGGGACCGACAGGCAGCCCTCCCAGCCCTCCTCTTCTTCATCCGACAGCGGTGTGAGCACCGGATTGATCAACACCGTCTCCGGCACCGCCGGCGCCTCCGGATAGCGCGGGTTCTGCCCGAAACCGAAGATCACCAGCTGCAGGTCCACGCCGATCTGCGGCGCGGCCAGCCCGGCGCCATTGACGGCGCGCATGGTCTGGAACATGTCATCCACCAGCAGCGCCAGTTCGGGCGTACCGAAACGGGTCACCGGCTGCGCCTGGCGCAGCAGGCGCGGGTCACCCATCTTGAGAATCTCGCGTATGGCCATCTTGTCCTCTCCAATGAAAACGCCCGGATGAACCGGGCGTCGATCTGAACTGCTCGCCCAGGGCGATACCGCATGCGATGCTGCGATCAGCCCTGCTTGCCAGCCACTTCCTTGAGGAAATCGCTGAAGGCCGGGCCGGTTTCCGGGTGCTTCATGCCCATGGCGACCATGGCCTTGAGGTAGCCCAGCTTGGAACCGCAATCGTAGCGCTGGCCCTGGTAGCGATAGGCCAGCACGGACTCGGCCTGCATCAGCTTGGCAATGCCATCGGTGAGCTGGATCTCGCCACCGGCGCCACGGGGGATGTTTTGCAGGTAGTCGAAGATACGGTTGTTGAGCACGTAGCGACCCACCACGGCCAGCGTGGAGGGGGCTTCTTCGGGCGCAGGCTTTTCGACAATGGCGTTGACCCGCTCCAGGTTGGGCTGGTAGGGCGTGGCGCTGACGATACCGTATTGCTTGGTATCGCTTTGCGGCACTTCCTGCACGGCCAGCATGCTCATGCCCTCGCGCTCATAGATATCGGTCATCTGCGCCAACACTGGCTTCACGCCCGGGTCGGTATCCATGAAGTCGTCAGCCAGCAGCACCGCGAATGGCTCCTCGCCCACCACCGGACGCGCGCACAGCACGGCGTGGCCCAGGCCCAGCGGCACCGATTGGCGGATGAAGATGCAGTTGACGTTCTTGGGCACCACGTTCTGGACGATTTCCAGCAGCTTCTTCTTGCCGGCCGCTTCCAGTTCGCTTTCCAGCTCGTAGGCCTTGTCGAAGTGGTCTTCGATGGCGCGCTTGTTGCGGCCGGTGATGAACACCATTTCGGTAATGCCGGCTGCCACCGCTTCTTCGACCGCGTAATGGATCAGCGGCTTATCGACGATGGGCAGCATTTCCTTGGGCTGGGCCTTGGTGGCCGGCAGGAAGCGGCTACCGAGACCGGCGACGGGAAATACGGCTTTCTTGATCTTCTTGATCATCATGACTCCGAGGGAAAATGAAGCTTGTTGAAACTTGTCAAAACTTATCGAAACTTATCGAATCCTGCGCCAGGCCAGCCTGGCAAGCTGATGGCATCCGATGCCATCAGGAAAAATACGTCTACTGCCACCCACATCATCGGTCCGGCATCCGCTGCTAGCCGGCACACAGCGCCTTGAGAGCATCCTCGTCCAGGATGGTGATGCCCAGCTCTTCGGCCTTGGCCAGCTTGCTGCCGGCCTCGGCACCGGCTACCACGTAACTGGTCTTCTTGGACACCGAACCCGACACCTTGCCGCCGGCAGCCTCGATCAGGTGCGAGGCTTCGTCACGCGACAGGTTCGGCAGGGTTCCGGTCAGCACGAAGGTCTTGCCAGCCAGGTGCTTGGCACCAGCCTCGACGCCTTCGCTTTCCGGCCAGTGTACGCCCACTGCACGCAATTGCTCGACCAGCTCCACATTGACTGGATCGCTGAAGAAGGCGCGGATCGAACTGGCCACCACCGGGCCGACGTCAGCCACTTCCAGCAATTGTTCTTCGCTGGCCTCCAGCACCTTGTCGATGCCACCGAAATGCCGCGCCAGCTCCTTGGCCGTGGCCTCGCCGACGTGGCGGATGCCCAGCGCATAGATGAAGCGCGCCAGCGTGGTGGTCTTGGACTTCTCCAGCGCATCAAGCACATTCTGTGCCGACTTCTCGGCCATGCGGTCCAGCTCGGCCAGGGCCGACAGGCCCAGACGATACAGATCGGCGGGCGTGTTGACCACCTGTCTGTCGACCAGTTGTTCGACCAGTTGTTCACCCAGGCCTTCGATATCCATGGCGCGACGCGAGGCAAAATGCTGCAGGCCGCCCTTGCGCTGGGCCGAGCATTTCAGCCAGCCGCCGGAGCAGCGCGCCACCGCCTCATCCTCGGCCCGCACGATGGGCGAGCCGCACACCGGGCAAGCCGCGGGCATGACAAAGGCGCGCGCATCGGCCGGGCGCTTCTCGGGAACATAGGCCACCACTTCGGGGATCACGTCACCGGCGCGACGCACGATGACGGTGTCGCCGATCTGGATATCCTTGCGCCTGACTTCATCCTCGTTATGCAGCGTGGCATTGGTGACGGTCACGCCACCGACGAAGACCGGATTGAGGCGCGCCACCGGCGTGATGGCGCCGGTACGACCGACCTGGACCTCGATGTCCTGCACCACGGTCAGGGCTTCCTGGGCCGGGAACTTGTGCGCCAGCGCAAAGCGTGGCGCGCGCGAGACGAAGCCCAGGTGTTTCTGCTGGTCCAGCCGGTCGACCTTGTAGACCACGCCATCGATCTCGTAGGGCAGGCTCTCGCGCTTGGCGCCGATGCCACGGAAGAATTCCAGCAGTCCAGCCGCCCCCGTGACCACGGCGCGCTCCTTGCACACCGGCAAGCCCAGTTGCTGGTACCAGTCCAATAGGCCCGAGTGCGAGGCCGGCATCTCGGCCCCTTCCAGCACGCCGATGCCGTAAGCGAAGAAACGCAGTGTGCGCTGGGCGGTGATGCGCGAATCGAGCTGGCGCAGGCTGCCGGCGGCGGCATTGCGGGGATTGGCGAATTCCTTCTGGCCGGCATCGCGCTGGCGCTGGTTCAGGCGGGCGAAATCCTCCTTGTACATCAGCACCTCGCCGCGCACATCGAGCAGCCGTGGCAGGTTCTCGCCATGCAGGCGCAGCGGAATGGCGCGTACGGTACGGATGTTGGCGGTGACGTTCTCGCCGGTGGTGCCGTCGCCCCGGGTGGCGGCCTGCACCAGCACGCCGTTCTCGTAGCGCAGGTTGATGGCCAGGCCATCGAATTTCAGTTCGGTGGCGTAGCGCACTTCCTGCAGCGTTTCCAGGCCATCGGAAACGCGCTTGTCGAAGGCTTCGATATCTTCATCGGAAAAACCGTTGCCCAGCGACAGCATGGGAATATCGTGGCGCACCGGCTCGAACTGCGGCAGCGGCCCCGCGCCCACCCGCTGGGTCGGCGAATCGGCAGTCATCAGCTCGGGATGGGCGCCTTCCAGCGCCTGCAACTCCTGGAACAGGCGGTCGTATTCGGCGTCCGGGATGCTGGGCTGGTCCAGCACGTAGTAACTGTGGTTGTGACGGTTCAATTCGGCGCGCAGCTCGTAGGCGCGCACCAGCCAATCCGGCGCCCCTTGCGAGGGCCGGCCGGCTGAAAACAAATCTGCTTGCATCGTGGTGAAGAAAAAAACGCTGCCTTAGCTGAACAGGCGCAAGGCACGGGTGGAGCCGGCGGCGATCTCGGCCGATTCCATGGCGCTGTAGAAGGCCGAGACCTGTTCGGCGATATCGGCCAGGGCCTCGTCGGTCAGGAGCTGGTCGCTATCGTCGACGATCACGCCGCCCAGGCGCTGCGACAGCGAACGGGCGCAGGCGACCAGCGCGCCGTAGCCGTCGCGCGAGGGCGCCACGCGGGGCACGTCCAGCAGCAGGGTCAGGCGATCCGTGGTCTCGTCGGTGGGGGTGGCATTGGTGGAGAGCGCAAAGAGCACCTCGCCTTCACCATCCTGCATCACCAGGTAGGCTTCGGTACGACGATCGAAGCCCTGGCGGGTCAAGGCGGCCAACAGCGTCGCCAGGCTCCAGGGTGCGCCCTGGGAGCGTACGTTCACCGACAGTTGCGCATCATGGTCGGCGATGAACTGGTGCAGGGCCTGGGCGGTGCGGATCACGTCGGGCATGTCCGGCAACTCCGGTTCACCCGAGAGCGTATCGGTGAGGTCGCGCAGGCGCATGACCAGCTCCGAGTACTCGATCTCGTTCAAGGCGCTGCTGCGGTTGGCCAGTTGCGCACCGGCCAGCAAGGCGGAGTAGATGCCGCCGTGGTTGATGGCTTCCCACTCGCCTTCGATGGTGCGGCCGATGAAGTGCACCGGCTTGTTGCCGACATGGCGCAGGTTCTGCAACAGCGGCAGCAGCTTGTCGCCGCGCAGCGGATTGTCCAGGGCGATGGGAATGTTGCAGTCGATCAGCTCATCCACCGGCAGCTCGCGCCTGGGTGCCAGACGGGCCTGCATTTCCGGCGGCGGGGTGAAGGCCGCCACCTCTTCCACGGGCTCCTCGGCACCGGCGATGACCTGCGCCACCGTCGATTGCGGCGCCTGCGCCAGGGCCTCGTCCAGGGCGGACTCCTGGGCCGGGCGAATCGGATCGGCCAGCGGCGCATCGCCCAGGAAGGGCTCGCGCGGTTCGAACTGGGCCTGGTCCAGGTAGGCCTTCACGGGCGCCGGGACCGGCTTGCGTTCGGGAGCGTCATACAGGGAGGGCTCGGCGCGCTCGCTGGGCACGGCAGCCGGGGCGGCAGAAGCTGCCTGGGCGGCACTGCGTTCGGCCGCCGGGGCCGGCGCGTAGACCGGTTCGGCCGCTGCCTGCTCGTCGGGCGACATCAGCACATCATCGTGGGACGAGGAAAAGGCGCGTTCCACCGTCTTGCGCGCCTTGTGCTCCTGCCACTTGTTGTAGGAAATGACACCGGCGACGAATACGCCACCGATGATGATCAGGCTGGTCTGGAGATCCATCATGCTGCGCGTCCCTTCATTCTGGCTGGCTGGATAGCGCCATCAATGGCGCCGCGTGGCATGGTCGGCTGGGTAATGCTGCTCATCGAGGGAATCCGAATCCTATCAATCCAAGAATGCCCCGACCGCGCAGGCCGTCGTGGCTGCGGTCCTTCGCACCGGCGCCGGCAGGGGCGCTGGCGCCCAAGACAAGGCTCGGCGACATCGAAAGTACAGGCTGCGGCAAGTTCGCGGTCAAGATATTGTAATTTTTTCAAGGCCCGTGGGGGCCGTCAACACCAGTTCCGGCCGGCGCAAGCGCCCGCGCCGGGCTGGGCGGCAAGGTTTTCAGGGTACGGTCACGCCCCCTGCTTGTCAAGCCGACAAAGCCCGCAACACGGGCGCCGCCAGGCATCAGGCGGCCTGCTCGGCGCTGGAGAAGTTGGCGGCCGATTCCATGTCCACGGCCACGATACGTGACACGCCCTGCTCCTGCATGGTCACACCGATCAGCTGCTGCGCCATTTCCATGGCGATCTTGTTGTGGGAGATGAACAGGAACTGGGTGTACTCCGACATGCGCTTGACCATGTTGGCGAAGCGCTCGGTGTTGGCATCGTCCAGCGGCGCATCCACCTCGTCGAGCAAGCAGAACGGCGCCGGATTCAACTGGAACATGGAGAACACCAGGGCCGTCGCCGTCAGCGCCTTCTCGCCACCGGAGAGCAGGTGGATGGTGGCGTTCTTCTTGCCCGGCGGCTGCGCCATGACCTGCACGCCGGAATCCAGGATCTCGTCGCCGGTCATGATCAGCTTGGCCTGGCCGCCGCCGAAAAGCACCGGGAACAGCTCCGAGAAGTGGTGATTGACCTTGTCGAAGGTGTCTTGCAGGAGGTCGCGGGTTTCCATGTCGATCTTGTGGATCGCATCCTGCAGGGTGGTGATGGCTTCGTTCAGGTCGGCATGCTGGGCATCCAGGAAGCGCTTGCGCTCGGAGGCCGTGGCCAGTTCGTCCAGGGCCGCCAAGTTGACCGCACCCAGTGCCGCGATGGCGTTGGTCAGGCGGGTCACTTCGCCTTGCAGGTAGGACGGGCGCATGTCGCTGGTGAGCTTTTCGGACAGCGCGGCTTCGTCGGCCTGGGTCTGGGCCAGGGCTTCGGAGAACTGCTCCTGATTCAGGCGCGCAGCCTGTTCCTTCAACTGCAGTTCGGTGATGCGGTCACGCTGCGGCTGCAGGCTGCGTTCGGCCTGCATGCGGCTTTCTTCATGCGAGCGCAATTGCTGGGACAGCTGGTCCAGTTCGTGACGGGCGTCGGCCAGCGCGCGTTCCTGCTCGCTGCGACGGTCCAGCAGTTCCTGCAGGCCGGCCTGGGCGGCCTGGTCGTCCAGGCTTTCCAGTTCCAGCGAGCCCTGCTGCATGCTGGCGAACAATTGCGCCGCCTGTTCCAGGGCGGTGGCGATGCCGCGCTTCAATTCCTCGATCTTGTTGCGATGCGACTTCTCGGCGAATTCGGATTCCTGGGCCGCACGTTCCAGCTCGCGCAGGCGGGTGCGGGCGTCGTTGAGCTGCTGCTCCTTGTTGAGGTAATCGGTCTGGCCGTTTTCGTGCTGCTCCTGCAGCTCGGCCAGTTCGATGTCGAGTTCCTCGAAGCGCGCCTCGGATTCGGCCTGGACCTGCTGCTGTTCGGCTTCCTGCATGCCGATTTCTTCCAGGTCGGTGGCGATCTGGGTGCTGCGCTGGTTGAAGCGCTCCTGCACTTCGGCCAGCTTCATCACCTCGATCTGCAGGCTGTGCGCCGACTGGGTCAGCGAATTGACGCGCTGGCGCAGTTCCTGCAGGCGCTGCGAGGCACCCGACAAGGCCGCCTCGGCGCGTACGGCGCGGCCCTTGGCTTCCTCGGCCAGCATGGATTGGGCACGCTGCTGCTTGGTGATGTTCTCGATTTCCTGCTGGCGCGCCAGCATGCCGTCCTGCTCGGAATCGGAGGCATAGAAGCGCACGCTGGAATTGCTCACCACATGGCCCTGACGGGTCACGAAGAGACCGCCCAGCGGCAGCTTCGAACGTTCGGCAAAGGCGGTAGCCGTATCGTCGGCGATGTAGATGTGGTTGAGCCAGTCGTTCATCAGGGCGCGCAGGCCCGGATCGTTCAGCTGCAGCAGGCCCACGAAGGGCTTCAGGCCGGCAACCGGCTGCGCATCCGGCTGGGCCAGCCCGGCATTGGGGGCGTACAGCGCCAGCTTGGCCGGCGGTGCATCGCTGAAGAAGGCCTTGGCCCAGTCCAGGTTGGACATTTCCAGGGCCGACATGCGCTCGCGCAACACCGCTTCCAGCGCGGTTTCCCAGCCGGATTCGACGTGCAGCTTCTGCCACAGGCGCGGCAGTTCGGCCAGGCCGTGCTTTTCCAGCCAGGGCTGGACCTTGCCTTGCGCCTGCACGCTTTCCTGCAATTGCTTCAGGGCGCTCAGGCGTGCTTCCAGCTGGGCGTTGGCCGAGGTTTCCTTGCTCACCAGTTCCTGGGCGGTGCGGCGCTCTTCTTCCAGGCGCGGCAACTGCTCCTGCGCCTCTTCCAGGTACATGTTGGCTTCTTCCAGCGAGGCCTGCTTTTCTTCCAGCTGCATGCGCAGGTTGGACAGGTGCGTCTCGTCGGGCAGGGCCATGCCGTTCTTTTCCTGCATCAGCCGCTCGCGGCGGGCCGCCAGGCCGGAGAGGATGTTGGAGGCATTGCGCTGATGCGTCGATTGCAGCTCGATCTGCTGCTGCACCTGCATGATCTTGCCGCGCGATTCGGTGGTCTTCACCTGCGACTCGCGCCAGGCTGCTTCCAGCGAAGGCAGGCGGTCGCTGGTGTCCTGCACGGCGTGCTGGGCCTGCTCCACGCGCATGCCGAATTCTTCCAGCTGGATTTCGGCCTCGGCCAGTTCTTCCTGCTGCTGCGTACCCTGGCGCTGCCACTGGTCACGCTGCGCGCCCAGGGAGTTCAACTGGGCCTGCAGGCGGTTGCGCGATTCGATGACGAACTTGATCTGCGCTTCCAGGCTGCCGATCTCGGAGTTGGTCTGGTACAGGTGACCCTGCGCCTGGTGCAGGCGGTCGCCGGCGCCGTAGTGGGCCTGGCGCATGTGCTCCAGTTCGGTCTCGACGTGACGCAGCTTGGCGGTCTGTTCTTCCAGGTCGATCTGGGCGCGTTCGATTTCCTTGAAGAACTTTTCCTGCTCGGCCTTGGCTTCGTTCTTGCGCAGCAGCCACAGCAGCTTCTGCTTTTCTTCCTGGTCGTTCTGCAGCTCGTGGAATTTCTTGGCCACGGCGGCTTGCGCTTCGAGCTTTTCGAGGTTGGCGTTGAGCTCGCGCAGGATGTCTTCAAGGCGGGTCAGGTTTTCGGTGGTGTCGTGCAGGCGGTTCTCGGTCTCGCGGCGGCGTTCCTTGTACTTGGACACGCCAGCGGCTTCTTCCAGGAAGATACGCAGCTCTTCGGGACGCGCTTCGATGATGCGCGAGATCATGCCCTGGCCGATGATGGCGTAGGCGCGCGGGCCCAGGCCGGTACCCAGGAAGATGTCCTGGATGTCGCGGCGGCGCACCGACTGGTTGTTGATGTAGTAGGACGAGGTACCGTCGCGGGTCAGGGTGCGCTTGACGGCGATTTCGGCATATTGACCCCATTGGCCGGCAGCCTTGCCGGCGGAGTTGTCGAACACCAGTTCGACCGAGGCGCGTCCGGCCGGCTTGCGGTGGGTGGAGCCGTTGAAGATGACGTCCTGCATCGACTCGCCACGCAGCTCGGAGGCCTTGGACTCGCCCAGCACCCAGCGCACGGCGTCGATGATATTGGATTTGCCGCAGCCGTTGGGTCCGACCACGCCTACCAGCTGCCCCGGAACCTGGAAATGCGTAGGCTCGACGAAGGACTTGAATCCAGATAATTTAATGGAAGTTAGGCGCACGTTATCGACAAATTAAAACAATTGGAGAAAAGCAGGAAATTTGTTTCCAGAAAGGCCGGTATCATAACATCGCACGGCCCCGGCAAGGCCAAAAAGGGCATCGCGCCGCCCGCCCCGACGGGCGGCAGCGAGCACGAAAAAACGCTGCAGCAAGAGTCTCGCTGCAGCGTTCGTGGTCATGGCTAGCGCCTAGCTGGCTGCGGCGATCCGGATCAGAAAGTCTCCCAGTCGCCATCCTCGCCTGTGGGGGCGGCGCTGGATGTGGAAGCCGGGCGTGCGGGCGCCGCCTTGACAACCGGGCTCGCCAGTGGCTTGGCCGCCGGCCTGGTCGGGACAGGCTTTGGGGTTGCAGTGGCAGTTGAGGTCACCGGCCGGGAGACAGGCGGGGAAACAGGTCGGGAGCCAGGCCGGGCGGCGGCCGGCGCCGCTGCCTCCTCGCCCTCCACGCGGAAAGTCGCCACCGCCGCCTTCAGGCGACGCGCCTGCTCCTCCAGCGACCCCGCTGCAGCAGCCGCTTCCTCCACCAGCGCGGCATTTTGCTGGGTGACCTGATCCATCTCGCCGATGGCCAGGTTGACTTGCTCGATGCCATTGCGCTGTTCTTCCGAGGCCGAGGAGATCTCCCCCACGATATCGGTCAGGCGGCGCACTGCCGTGACCACCTCACCCATGGTCTGGCCGGCACGCGCCACCTGCTCGGAGCCACTGCCCACGCGCTGTACCGAGTCCTCGATCAAGGCCTTGATCTCTTTGGCCGCCTGGGCACTGCGCTGGGCCAGCGAACGCACCTCGGAGGCCACCACCGCAAAGCCGCGCCCCTGCTCGCCGGCGCGGGCCGCTTCCACGGCGGCATTCAAGGCCAGGATATTGGTCTGGAAGGCAATGCCATCGATCACGCCGATGATGTCGGCGATCTTGCGCGAGCTCTCGGTGATGCCTTCCATGGTCTGCACCACCTGCCCCACCACGTCACCACCCCGGCTGGCGATCTCGGAGGCACTATGGGCCAGTTGACCAGCCTGGCGGGCGTTGTCGGCATTCTGCTTGACGGTAGCGGTCAGGCCATCCATGTTGGAGGCGGTGGTGGCCAGGGAACCAGCCTGCTCCTCGGTGCGCGAGGACAAGTCCAGGTTGCCGGCCGCGATCTCGCGAGCGCCGATGTCGATGGCATCGGTACCCTGGCGGATACCCTTGATGACGCCGGCCAGGCGCTCGCGCATGGTCGCCATCTCGAAGAGCAGGCTGCGGGTGTCGCCAGCGCGGGTCTGCACCTGCACGGTCAGGTCGCCCGCAGCGATGCGGGTAGCGATATCGACCGCATAGGCCGGCTCACCACCCAGGCTGCCGGTAATGCGGCGGATGATAGCCAGCATCATCGCCGAGACCACCACGCCCACCACCAGCAGGATGCCCAGCAGCTTGAACAGGTCGGCCTGGAACTGCGCCTGCACGTCGACCAGGAACACACCGGTGACGATGAACCAGTCCCAGGCCTCGTTATGGATGACATAGCTCATCTTGGGAGTGCGATTGCTATCATCGGTGCCAGGCAGGCGCCCCATGTATTGCACGAAGCCCTTCTGGTTCTGCTTGCCCACCTGCACCATCTCCGCGTAGTAGGCCTTGCCTTCGGAATCCTTGCGATCGGCCACGTTCTTGCCCACCATGGCCTTGTTGGAGGGCAGCATCAGCACCACCGGACGCGAATCGAAGACAAACAGGTAGTTGTCGCCGTCGTAGCGCATGGCCGCGACGCGCTCCAGGGCATTCTTCTGCGCTTCCTCCTTGGAAATCTTGCCGGCGGCGACGTCGGCCACGTAGCTGTTGACCACGCCATTGGCAGCCTCGACCACGCGGCGCAGGCCATCCTTGCGTTCGGCGATCATGTTTTCACGGGCACTGTAGGCCGACCAGGCCGCCAGCAACAGCAAACCCACCCACATGACGACCAGGGCGGAAATGAGTTGAGCCTTGAGACTTTTCATTCTTGTTCTCCGAGGAAGGCCGGCATCGGGGCCGACCCTGATAATTGGCGAAACGCAAAGTTAAGTCAGAAAGCTTTCATACCATCGAAGGAATACACCAGCTACCCGGCCTCGATTGTTCGATTTGCACGAATACTCACCCACTCGCGCCCCGGCACGGCGCGCCTGAGAAGATCGCCAGGAGAACGGTGGCCCGTGCAGGCGGCAATGACGGTAAATGACGGTATAATCGCAAGCTTTCCCAGCCCTTTGCCAAGGCCAGCCGCGTGACGGACATGCGCGCCGGCCCGCGAAGCATTATTCCTGTTCAGCGCCGTGAATCCCCTACTCGACCAACTGCAGCCGTATCCCTTCGAAAAGCTCAAGAAGCTCTTCGCTGGCATCACGCCCGATCCCGCCTATCGTCCGATCAGCCTGGGTATCGGTGAGCCCAAGCATCCGACGCCGGAATTCATCAAGCGTGCACTGACCGACAACCTGGCCGGCCTCGCCTCCTACCCGGCCACGCTGGGCAGCGACGCCCTGCGCGGCGCGATTGCCGACTGGCTGCAGAACCGCTATGGCATCCCGCGTCCTGATCCGGCCACTGAAATCCTGCCGGTCAATGGTTCGCGCGAGGCCCTGTTCTCGCTGACGCAGACGGTGATCGACCCCACCAGGCCCGGCGCGCTGGTGATGTGCCCCAACCCGTTCTACCAGATCTATGAAGGCTCGGCCTACCTGGCCGGCGCCCAGCCCTACTTCGTCAACTCGGACCCCAAGCGCAATTTCGCCCCCGACTTCAGCCAGGTGCCGCAAGAGGTGTGGGAACGCGTGCAACTGCTCTTCGTCTGCTCGCCCGGCAACCCCACGGGCGCGGTGCTGACGCTGGAAGACTGGAAGGAACTGTTCGCCCTGTCGGACCGCTACGGCTTCGTGATCGCCTCCGACGAGTGCTATTCGGAAATCTACTTCAAGCAGGACCCGCCGCTGGGTGGCCTGGAAGCCGCCCGCAAGCTGGGCCGCGACTACCGCAACCTGATCGCGTTTTCCAGCCTGTCCAAGCGCTCCAACGTGCCGGGCATGCGCTCGGGCTTCGTGGCCGGCGATGCGGCGATCCTGAAGAAATTCCTGCTCTACCGCACCTACCATGGCGGCGCCATGAGCCCGGTGATCCAGGCAGCGTCGGTGGACGCCTGGAAGGACGAGACCCACGTCCAGGACAACATCGCCAAGTATGTGACCAAGTTCTCGCAGGTCACCCCGCTGTTGCAGGAAGTGCTGGACGTGGCCCTGCCGGACGCGGCCTTCTACCTCTGGGCCAAGGTCGACAAGCTGGTCGCCATCAGCGACACCGAATTCGCCCGTCGCCTCTACGCCGAATATAATGTCACGGTGCTACCCGGCAGCTACCTGGCGCGCGAGGCGCATGGCGTCAATCCGGGCGCCGGTCGCATCCGCATGGCGCTGGTGGCCGAAGTCGAGGAATGCCTGGAGGCGGCACAACGCATCGTCGCCTTTACCAAGAAACTCGCCGGCCAGGGCTGAGGCCCGCCGACAAGCGAAACGAATACCCCTTTCACCCAACCGTTCATAGATACCAACATGACACAGTCCATTCAGCAAATCATCGATCAGGCGTGGGAAGACCGCGCCAGCCTGTCCCCCAAGAGCGCTCCGGCCGACATCCGCAATGCGGTGGCCGAAGTGATCGCAGGCCTGAACGATGGCACCCTGCGCGTCGCCAACCGTCAAGGCGTCGGCCAGTGGGAAGTCAACCAATGGGTGAAGAAGGCCATCCTGCTGTCGTTCCGCCTGGAAGACAACGTGCCGATGTCGGCCGGTACCGGCTACCCGCAGTTCTACGACAAGGTGCCCACCAAGTTCGCCAACTACACCGCCGAAGATTTCGCCCGTGGTGGCTTCCGCGTGGTGCCGCCGGCTGTGGCCCGTCACGGTTCCTTCATCGGCCGCAACGTGGTGCTGATGCCCTCCTACGTCAACATCGGCGCCTACGTCGATGAAGGCACGATGGTCGATACCTGGGCCACCGTCGGCTCGGCCGCCCAGATCGGCAAGAACGTTCACCTCTCCGGCGGCGTCGGCATCGGCGGCGTGCTGGAACCGGTGCAGGCCGGCCCCGTCATCATCGAAGACAACTGCTTCATCGGTGCCCGTTCGGAAGTGGTCGAAGGCGTCATCATCGAAGAGAACTCGGTGCTGTCCATGGGCGTGTACATTGGCCAATCGACCAAGATCTATGACCGCGAAACCGGCGAAGTCCACTACGGCCGCGTGCCGGCCGGTTCCGTGGTGGTGCCGGGCAACCTGCCCTCCAAGGATGGCAAGTACAGCCTGTACGCCGCGATCATCGTCAAGAAGGTCGATGCACAAACCCGTTCCAAGACTTCCATCAACGAACTGCTGCGCGGCGAGTAATTCCGCCTTGCGGCTTCATTGAAGTCCTGCATCACCACGCGCCGCGCCGGTCGTCTCGTACACCGGCGCGGCGTCGTGTTCTAGTGGCCCCGATTGCAAAGCGCGAGAACGAGCATGAGCGACAAGATCACCCTCTACGGCATCCCCAACTGCGACACCGTCAAGAAGGCCCGCGTGTGGCTGGACGAGCAAGGGATCGCCTTCCATTTCCACGACTTCAAGAAGGCCGGCCTGGACGCTGCCCAGGCACAGGCCTGGTTGAAGGACGTCGAGCGCGACGTGCTGGTCAACCGCAAGGGGACCACCTGGCGCGCCTTGCCCGACGAACGCAAGGCCGCCATCACCGATGACGCTGCTGCAGTTGCGCTCATGGTGGAAAACCCCTCGGTGGTGAAGCGCCCGGTGCTCTTCGATGGCAAGCACTATCACGTCGGCTTCAAGGCCGATCAGTATCAACACATTTTCGAGAAATGATCATGAGCAAGACGCTGGCCCTGACCCAGGAATTGATGTCCCTTTCTTCCGTCACCCCTGAAGACAAAGGCTGCCAGGCGCGGCTGGCGGAATTGCTCGCGCCCCTGGGCTTCGTCTGCGAGACCATCCAGTCCGGCGACGTCACCAACCTGTGGGCGCGCAAGGGAACAGCCCAGCCGCTGGTGGTCTTCGCCGGCCACACCGACGTGGTGCCCACCGGCCCGCTGGAGAAGTGGCAGTCGCACCCGTTCCAGCCGACCCTGCGCGATGGCCGCCTGTATGGCCGTGGCGCCTCCGACATGAAGACTTCGATCGCCGCCATGGTGGTGGCCTGCGAGGAGTTCACCGCAGCGCACCCGGACCACAAGGGTTCGATCGGCTTCCTCATCACCAGCGATGAAGAAGGCCCGGCCATCGATGGCACGGTGGTGGTCTGCAATGCCCTGAAGGCACGCGGCGAGCAACTGGACTACTGCATCGTGGGCGAGCCGACCTCGGCCAAGACCCTGGGCGACATGATCAAGAACGGCCGTCGCGGCACCATGTCGGGCAAGCTGACCGTCAAAGGCATCCAGGGCCACATCGCCTATCCGCAACTGGCGCGCAACCCCATCCACCAGGCCGCGCCGGCCCTGGCCGAGCTGGTCGCCGAGCAATGGGACGCGGGTAACGAATACTACCTGCCGACGTCCTGGCAGGTCTCCAACATCCATGGCGGCACGGGTGCCTCCAATGTGATCCCAGGCGAAGTGGTGATCGACTTCAACTTCCGTTTCTCCACCGCCAGCACCGTGGAAGGCCTGCAGCAGCGCGTGCATGCCATCCTGGACAAGCATGGCCTGGAATACGAGCTGAAGTGGACGGTCGGCGGCCTGCCCTTCCTGACTCCGCGCGGCGACCTGTCGGATGCGCTCTCCAAGGCGATCAAGGACGAGACCGGCCTGGAAACCGAACTGTCGACCACCGGCGGCACCTCGGACGGCCGCTTCATCGCCCAGATCTGCCCGCAGGTGATCGAGTTCGGACCGCCCAACGACAGCATCCACAAGATCGACGAGCACATCGAGGTGCGCTACATCGATCCCCTGAAGAACATCTACCGCAAGACGCTGGAAAACCTGCTGGCCTGAGTGCGGCAGCATTGAAGAGAACATCATGACCCCCAACAATTTCTCCACCGTGCGCGACCTGCTGCGCTACGCCGTGACCCGTTTCAACACCGAGCAGCTGTTCTTCGGCCACGGCAGCAGCAATGCGCTGGACGAGGCGGCCTACCTGATCCTGCATACGCTGAAGCTGCCGCTGGACCAGCTCGATCCCTTCCTCGACGCCCGCCTGCTGCCCGATGAAATCGCCGCGCTCATGCGCGTGATCGAGCGTCGTAGCAAGGACCGCGTGCCGGCCGCCTACATCACCAACGAAGCCTGGCTGGGCGCCTATCGCTTCTACGTCGATGAGCGCGTGATCGTGCCGCGTTCCTTCATTGCCGAACTGATCCCGCAGCACTTTGCGCCCTGGATCCAGGATCCGGACGCCGTCACCCATGCGCTGGACCTGTGCACCGGCTCCGGCTGCCTGCCCATCCTGCTGGCCGATGCCTTCCCCAATGCGCAGGTCGATGCCGTCGACATCTCCGCCGACGCCTTGGCGGTGGCGCGCAAGAACGTCGACGAGTACCAGCTGCAGGACCGCATCAATCTGGTCGAGTCCGATCTTTACACCAAGCTGCCGGCGCGCAAGTACGACCTGATCATCAGCAACCCGCCTTACGTGAATTCCGGCTCCATGGCCAAGCTGCCGCAGGAATACCTGCGCGAGCCGCAGCTGGCGCTGGCTGGTGGCGAAGACGGCATGGACCTGGTGCGCAAGATCGTCGCTGGCGCCGCTGAACGCCTCACACCCGAAGGCGTGCTGGTGGTCGAGATCGGCAACGAGCGTGCCTTCGCCGAGGCTGCCTTCCCCGAGCTGGAACTGACCTGGATGACCACCAGCGCCGGCGACGACATGGTGTTCCTGGTCACGGCCGAACAGCTGCAACTGGCTTGAAGCCGAGCCTTACCGCGTCCCAACGATTGTGAATCACCGATGATCCGTTTCCAGCAAGTCTCCCTCCAGCGCGGCGTCAAGCCGCTGCTGGAGAATGTCGACCTGACGCTCAACCCGGGCGACAAGATCGGCCTGATCGGCGCCAATGGCGCCGGCAAGTCCAGCCTGTTCGCCATGCTGCGTGGCGAATTGCACGCCGACCAGGGCAATATCGATTTCCCGGCACGCTGGCGCATGGCCTATGTGGCGCAGGAAACGCCGGCGCTGGACCGTCCGGCCATCGAATACGCCATTGATGGCGACGCCCACCTGCGCCAGCTGGAGGCCGATCTGGCCCGTGCCGAAGCGCAGCCCGATGACCAGCACGACGGCAACCACATCGCCGAACTGCACACTGCCCTGGCCGATGCCGACGCCTATACGGTGCGCTCGCGTGCCGAGCAGTTGCTGCTGGGCCTGGGCTTTTCGCTGGAACAGATGGCGCGGCCGGTGGCCAGCTTCTCGGGCGGCTGGCGCATGCGCCTGAACCTGGCGCAGGCGCTGATGTGCCCATCCGACCTGCTGCTGCTGGATGAACCGACCAACCACCTGGACCTGGATGCCATCATCTGGCTGGAAGACTGGTTGAAGCGCTATCCCGGCACGCTGCTGATCATCTCCCACGACCGCGACTTTCTGGATGGCGTGGTCAATGTCATCGTGCATATCGATGACCGCAAGCTCAAGCGCTATTCCGGCAACTACAGCTCCTTCGAACGCCAGCGTTCGGCCCAGCTGGAACTGATGGCCGGCATGATCGAGAAGCAGCAGCGCCAGCGTGCCCACCTGCAATCCTTCATCGACCGCTTCAAGGCCAAGGCCACCAAGGCGCGCCAGGCGCAGAGCCGCATGAAGGCGCTCTCCAAGATGGAAGAGCTGGCACCGCTGCGGGCGGCGGCCGAATTCTCCTTCGAGTTCCGCGAACCGCTGTCGGCACCCAACCCGCTGCTGGTGATGGAAAAGGTCAATGCCGGCTATCACATCGAGGGCAAGAACGGCGCGCCGGATGAAGACAAGATCATCGTGCGCAGCATCGACTTCTCGCTGCAGAACGGCCAGCGCATTGGTCTACTGGGCGTCAATGGCGCCGGCAAGTCCACGCTGATCAAGACGGTGGCAGGCGAGATCGATCCGCTGTCGGGCACGGCCCGCCTGGGCAAAGGGCTGGTGATCGGTTACTTTGCCCAGCACCAGGTCGAGATGCTGCGCCATGACGAATCGCCGCTGTGGCACCTGACCCGGCTGGCGCCGGATGTGCGCGAGCAGGAGTTGCGCAACTTCCTGGGCAGCTTCAACTTCAACGGCACCATGGCCTCGTCCTCCATCGCGCCCTTCTCGGGCGGCGAAAAAGCGCGACTGGCGCTGGCCCTGATCGTCTGGCAGCGCCCCAACCTCCTGCTGCTGGACGAACCGACCAACCACCTCGACCTGGAAACCCGCGAAGCCCTGACCATGGCCCTGGCGCAGTTCGAAGGCACGCTGGTCCTGGTGTCCCACGATCGTCACCTGTTGCGTGCCACCACCGACCAGTTCCTGATCGTGGCCGAGGGCAAGCTACAAGACTTCGACGGCGACCTGGACGACTACAAGGACTGGCTCTTCAAGACCAAGCTGGCGGCCCGCAACGACGCCGCTGCCGCCGCCCCCTTGCCTACTGCTGCGTCCAGCCAGGCCACGGAGAATGCACCGGCGTCCCTGGTCGACCGCAAGGAACAGAAGCGCCTGGAAGCCGAACAGCGCCAGAAGATGTCGGCCCTGAAGAAGCCCATCGAAGCGCGCATCAAGCGGCTCGATGAGCAGATCGCCAAGCTCAACCTGCGCAAGGGCGAGATCGATACCCGCCTGGCCAGTCCCGACATCTACGATGCGGCGAACAAGGATGAACTCAAAACGCTCATCACCGACCAGGCCTATTGCAGCAAGGAACTGGACCAGCTCGAAAACGAATGGCTGGAGCAGCAGGAAGCGCTGGAGCAGTTGCAGGCCTGACCCGGCTGGCACGGGCGGGAACATGGACTGGCATAAGCTTTCTACATCATTGTCTTAACCCCGCCCTTGCAGTTCGGCAAAACGAGGGCATCATGACGACCTGGCTGCAGAATTGCGGCGAACGATTCGAAAGGACATCGACACATGAACAAGAATATCAAGCATTGGCTGCTGGCCGGTGTAGGCGTGGCACTGCTCTCGGGCAGCCTGGCAGCATCGGCCGCTGACCTGCTGCAATCGGTCAAGAGCAGCGGCACCCTGAAGGTGGCGCTGGAGGGAAACTATCCGCCGTTCAACTTCAAGGACGCCAAGACGGGCGAACTGACCGGTTTCGAGGTCGACGTGGCCAAGCTGCTGGCGGCCAAGCTGGGCGTCAAGCCAGTATTTACCACCACCGAGTGGAGCGGCATCCTGGCCGGCCTGGGCGCTGGCAAGTATGACGTCATCATCAACCAGGTCGGCATCACCGAAGAACGCCAGAAGGCCTTCGATTTCTCCGAACCCTATACCCTCTCCAGCGCCCAGCTGATCGTGCGCAAGGATGAGACCCGCCAGTTCAAGACCCTGGACGACCTCAAGGGCAAGAAGCTCGGCCTGGGCCAGGGCACCAACTTCGAACAGAAGGCCAAGGCCGTGCAGGGCATCGACGTGCGCACCTATCCCGGTTCGCCCGAGTACCTGGCTGACCTGGCCGCCGGTCGCATCGACGCGGCCTTGAACGACAGCTTGCTGGTAGGCTATATCCTGAAGTCCACCAACCTGCCGCTGAAGGCCGGCAGCCCGGTGGGGACCGTCGACAAGATCGGCATCCCCTTCCGCAAGGGCAACCCGGAGTTCAAGGCGGCGCTGAACAAGGCCCTGGCCGACATCAAGGCCGATGGCAGCTTCAAGGCCGCCTCCGAGAAGTGGTTTGGCATTGACGTGAGCCAGCCGCCGAAAGCACAATAAGGCGCGCTGGTCGTTGCGCTCCACCCCGCCCGATCCCCGTCGGGCGGACCGACTTATCCCCGCATCGCGGGGATAATTTTTTATATCGAATGCTTATGGAAATCCTGGAACTGCTGCAGCAAGCTGCCCCGACCCTGGCCAAGGGCGTTGGCTACACCCTGCTGTTTGCGCTGGCCTCGATGGTCGGCGGCCTGGTGCTGGGATTCGTGCTGGCGGTGGCCCGTATCGTGCCATGGCGGCCCATCCATTGGCCGGCTGCGGTGTATGTCAGCATGATGCGCGGCACCCCGCTGCTGGTGCAGATCTTCGTGGTGTACTACGGCTTGCCGGGCCTGGGCATCGAATTCTCGCCACTGACGGCCGGGGTGCTCACGCTGAGCCTCAACGCCGGCGCCTACCTGTCGGAAAGCCTGCGCGGCGCCATCCTGGGCGTGACCCGGGGCCAGTGGAATGCCGCCTACAGCATCGGCCTGACCTATTTCCAGACACTGCGCCATATCATCGTGCCGCAGGCCGTGCGCATTGCCGTGCCCTCGATGAGCAATACCCTCATCAGTCTGATCAAGGATACTTCGCTGGTCTCGGTCATCACGGTGACCGAACTGATGCTGGCGACCAAGGAAGTCATCGCCGTCACTTTCCGCCCGCTGCCGCTGTACGTGGCGGCGGCCGGCATCTACTGGATGCTCAGCCTGTGCTTCGAGGCCTTGCAGCACCGACTGGAAAAGAAGCTGGGACGCGCACATCAGGTCTGAGCCCCATGCTGTACGGGGCTGGCTTAGTCGTAGCCCCCCCCAAAAAAAAGAAGAAGCCCGGGTGCATCATGCATCCGGGCTTGCCTGTTTTTGTCTGACCGAAGGAATTTTTAGGTGGGCATGGCGTCAACGCTTGACGCGGTAGATATCCTGTCCGACTTCGTTGATCTGGCGTCGCAGTTCGCGCCGTTCATCGGCGCTGAGCTTGCCGTTGCGACGCTGCTCCTGGTCGCTGGCCATCTGGCTGCGCTGGTCCTGGCCGTTGAACTCGCCGCCACGAGGCCTGAAGTCGCCGCCGGGATGACCGGGCATCGGCCGACCGCCCTGCGGCGGACCCGCCAACGCGGAGCCCACGCCAAGCGCCAGCATCGCGACCAGACATAGCTTGTTGACGACTGCAATCTTCATAAAGCGATTATTTCCAGAGACAGAGAATCGGTGACCGGGAAGTTCTCCTGCCATGGGTTTCCCGACGTGATTCCAGTGTAGGCCGCAGGCCGCGATGGTATAAGATGATTAAGGTAAGGTATGTAACAGTTTGTAATGGATCGACAGCCCCGACTTGCTCAAAATCGCCAAGACGCTACCATAGGCATCATGAATACGACTATCGGCAACAATACTAATACGACAACATCCGCCAATCAATTCAAAGTGTTGGTGGTGGATGACGATATCCGCCTGCGCGACCTGCTGCGCCGCTACCTGACCGAACAGGGTTTCAACGTGGTGACGGCCGAAAACGCCCAGGCCATGAACAAGCTCTGGATCCGCGAGCGCTACGATCTGCTGGTGCTGGACCTGATGCTGCCCGGCGAAGATGGCCTGGCGATCTGCCGCCGCCTGCGGGGTGCCGGCGACCAGACCCCCATCATCATGCTCACCGCCAAGGGCGAGGACGTGGACCGCATCATCGGCCTGGAAATGGGCGCCGACGATTACCTGCCCAAGCCCTTCAACCCGCGTGAACTGGTGGCCCGCATCAATGCGGTGCTGCGTCGCAAGGGGCCGGATGAACTGCCGGGCGCCCCTTCCGAGACTCCCGAAACCTTCGAGTTCGGCGATTTCATCCTGGACCTGGGCACCCGCACCCTGAAGAAGAGCGGCGAGACCATCTCGCTGACCACCGGCGAATTCTCGGTGCTGAAGGTATTTGCCCGCAATGCCCGCCAGCCGCTGTCACGTGAAAAGCTGATGGAAATGGCGCGCGGTCGTGAATATGAAGTCTTCGACCGCAGCCTGGACGTGCAGATCTCGCGCCTGCGCAAGCTGATCGAGCCGGATCCGGCCAATCCGCTGTACATCCAGACCGTCTGGGGCCTGGGTTATGTCTTCATCCCGGAAGGGAAACCGCGCTGATCTCCCGCTTCACCCCTGACCTGCAGGCCGCTTGCCGATGAAAGTCCGACCCCAATCAGGATGGTTTAGCAACGGCCTGTTCTGGCGCACCTTCTTCCTCCTGACCTTCCTGATCACGGCCAGCATGGTGGCCTGGGTGGCCAGCTTCCGCATGGTCGAGCGCGGCCCGCGCGCCGAGCAACTGGCAGCCCAGATCGTTTCCGTGGTGACCATCACCCGCGCCGCCCTGACGCACTCCGCACCGGAGATGCGGCGCGAGCTGCTGTTCGACCTGGCCAGCAACGAGGGCATCCGCATCTATCCGCTGGAGAAGAGCGACCGCATCGTCCCCCCCGAGGACTCCCCCATCGTGCCGGAGCTGGAATACTACGTGCGCCAGTCGCTGGACGAAAACACCCTGTTCGCCTCCAGCGTCAACGAGGTGGAAGGGTTCTGGATCAGTTTCAACATCGACGACGACCAGTACTGGCTGATGCTGGACCGGGGCCGCCTGGACCGCACCTCCAGCCTGCAATGGCTGGGCTGGGGGTCGATCGCCCTGTTCCTCTCGCTGATCGGCGCGGTGTTCATCTCCACCCTGATCAACCAGCCGCTGGCGCGCCTGACGGCAGCCGCCCGCGCCATCGCCAAGGGCCGTCAGCCGGAACCCTTGCCTGAATCCGGGCCTACCGAGATCGAAGAGGCCAACCGCAGCTTCAACCAGATGGTGGCCGACCTCAATCGCGTGGAATCCGATCGCGCACTGATCCTGGCCGGCATCTCGCACGACCTGCGCACGCCGCTGGCACGCATGCAGCTGGAGGTCGAGATGGCCAATCTGTCCGACGAATCGCGCGACGGCATGCATTCCGACCTAGCCCAGATGGACAGCATCATTGGCCAGTTCCTCGACTACGCCAAGCCCTTCGATGCCAACAGCCTGGCCAGCATCGACCTGGCCGGCCTGCTGGCCGACGTCAGCAACCAGCTGGGACGCCAGGCCGACGTGAAGATCACCACCCGGATCACGCCCGACACCGACGTCGCCGGCAACGGCACCGAGCTGGCCCGGGTGTTCAGCAACCTGATCGAAAACGCCCGCCGCTACGGCAAGACGCCCGGCACGGACTGCGCCGAGATCGACGTACGCAGCCGCATCGAAGGTCATCATGTGGTGGTGGAAGTGGGCGACCATGGCCCCGGGGTGCCCGACAGCGAATGCGATCGGCTGCTGCGTCCCTTCACCCGCCTCGACACCGCGCGCGGGCAAGCCAATGGTTCGGGACTGGGGCTGGCCATCGTCAACCGCATCGTGTTGCGCCACAACGGCAAGCTGGTATTGAAGGGCCATGAAGAAACCCATGGCGGCCTGCTGGTGCAGATCACCCTGCCACTGCAGAATCACCGCCGTCATGCGTGAGCGGCGCTTTCTCACGGTACTGGGCCTGGTGGCCACCGGCATCCTGCCAGGAATGGCAGCAGCGCAGAGCTACGCCGACCGCAACCTGAGCCTGCCCCGGGGTAACGCCGATACGCGCCGGCCGATCGTGATCGTCTCGCCGGTCACGCCGGCGGCACCACCACCGGTCACGCCCGCCAGCTCGCATCACGGACCGACCGCCGCCTATGCCTCCGATGTGGCAGGGGCCGACATCCGTGCCAAGAACACCGACTACATCACGCAATTCCAGGTCGTTGGCCAGGTGCCGCCCGGCTCCATCATCAGCAAGGTGAGCTGGCGCTATGGTCTGGCGCGCAAGCCAGCCGGTTTCGAGGCCTGGCTGTGCTGGCAGGACGCCGGCAGCTGCTGGTCGGTCACCGAGGCCAGCGCCGGCAGCACCGACTTCTTCAACGGCCGCGATGCCACGCGGCCATTCCAGCTCTACTACCGTGTCAAGGGAAGCGGCCCCCTCATCGAGGGGCCGGTCAAGGGTGAGATCAACCAGGTCATCGTGACCTTCCACGTCCCCGGCTGACCATCCTCAGCTGGCGTAGTCGTCGATCTCGCGGGCTTTCTGCAAGGCGTCGTCAATGCGCTCCACCGCAATCACCTTGAGTCCTTCGATGGCCTGCTTGGGCGCATTGGCCTTGGGAATGACGGCGACCGAAAATCCCAGCTTGGCCGCCTCGCGCAGCCGCTCCTGACCACGGGGTGCGGGCCGGATCTCACCGGCCAGCCCGACTTCGCCGAAAACCACCAGTCCCCGTGGCAAGGGCTTGTTGCGCATGGAGGAGTTGATGGCCATCAACACTGCCAGGTCGGCAGCGGGCTCGGTGATCTTCACCCCGCCCACGGCATTGATGAAGACATCCTGGTCGAAGGCGGCAATGCCGGCATGGCGATGCAGCACCGCCAGCAGCATGGCCAGCCGGTTCTGCTCCAGGCCGACCGACAGCCGGCGCGCATTGGGCACGTGCGAGCTGTCCACCAGAGCCTGGATTTCCACCAGCAAGGGACGCGTGCCCTCCTGGGTCACCATGACGCAGGAACCGGGCACCTGGTTCTCATGCTGCGACAGGAACAGCGCCGACGGGTTGGACACCCCCTTCAAGCCCTTCTCCGTCATCGCAAACACGCCCAGCTCGTTGACCGCGCCAAAACGGTTCTTGAAGGCCCGCACCAGGCGGTAGCTGGAATGGGTATCACCCTCGAAGTACAGCACCGTATCGACGATGTGCTCCAGCACCCGGGGGCCGGCCAGCGCGCCTTCCTTGGTCACGTGGCCCACCATGATGATGGTGATGCCGGAGGTCTTGGCCACGCGCGTCAATTGCGCCGCACACTCGCGCACCTGGGCCACCGAGCCAGGCGCCGAGGTCAGTGCATCGGAATAGATGGTCTGGATGGAGTCGATCACCGCCACTTCCGGCTTGTGCTCGGCCAGCGTGGCCAGGATCTTTTCCAGCTGGATCTCGGCCTGCAGCTGCAGCTCGCGCGCATCCACGGCCAGCCGCTTGGCGCGCAAGGCAATCTGTGCGCCGGACTCCTCGCCGCTCACATACAGCACCTTCTTCAGCCTGGAGATGTTGGCCAGGGCCTGCAGCAGCAAGGTCGACTTGCCGATACCCGGGTCGCCACCGATCAGGGCCACGCCGCCAGGCACCAGGCCACCGCCCAGCACGCGGTCGAATTCCTCGATGCCGGTGCCGAAGCGCGGCACGTCGATGGCCTCGATGTCGGCCAGGCTCAGCACCGGCGCCGTCTGCGCCAGACCCTGCGGCTGCGCCGAGTAGCGGTTGCCGCCGCCGGTTTCCACCAGCGTCTCGACCAGGGTGTTCCACTGCCCGCATGCCGGACACTGGCCGGCCCACTTGTTGCTGACGCCACCACATTCGGTGCAGGTGTAATTGGTCTTGACCTTCGCCATCGTCGCCTTGCTAGTCCTTGTCGATCCGCTTGCAGCGGTTCATGTTATTCAACTTCACGCACGGCCACCCGGGGCGCCAGCGCGCACATCAATTCATAGCCGATGGTGCCGGCGGCAAAGGCCACCTCGTCGATGGGCAGCTTGCCGCCCCACAATTCGACATGGCTGCCCACGGCCGCGCCCGGCACGTCGGTCAGGTCCACCGCCAACATGTCCATCGAGACCCGCCCCACGGTGCCGGTCTTGACGCCATCGACCAGCACCGGCGTGCCATTGGGAGCGTGGCGCGGATAGCCGTCGGCATAGCCGCAGGCCACCACGCCCACCTTCATCGGCTTGTCGGCCACGAAGCGGCTGCCATAACCGATGGCCTCGCCGGCGGGCACATCCTGAACGCCGATGATGCGGCTTTCCAGCGTCATCGCCGCGCGCAGGCCGAAATCGGCCGCGGTGCCGCCACCAGGCGTGCCGCCATACAGCATCACGCCAGGACGCACCCAGTCGTGCGCCAGCTCGCCATGTAGCAGGTCGGCAGCCGAGTTGCAGAGGCTGCGCGCGCCCTCCAGGCCCTGCGTGCCGGCCTCGAAGCGCCGCACCTGTTCGGCCAGCGGCAACATGGGGTTGCCGGCATCGTCGGCATTGGCGAAGTGGGTCATCATGGTGATGCTGCGCACGCTGGCGATGCGGCGCACGCGCTCGTAGGCGGCGCGATAGGCATCGGGCTTGAAGCCCAGGCGGTTCATGCCGCTGTTCATCTTCAGGTGCACGTGCAGCGCGGCATCGGTGGCATCGGTGGCATCGGTAGCGAAGGCCTCCAGCCAGGCGATCTGCTCTTCGCAATGCACGGCGAACTGGATGTCATGACGCGCCAGCACCGGCAGGTCGTCGGCCTCGAAAAAACCTTCCAGCAGCAGGATGGGCTTGGTCCAGCCCAGCTCGCGCAGGCGCACCGCGTAGTCGGGTTCGATCAGCGCCAGCCCATCGGCTGCGGCAAAGCCGCGCATGACGCGTTCCAGTCCGTGGCCATAGCCATTGGCCTTGACCACGGCCCAGGCGCGGGCCTTGGGCGCATGGGCGCGGGCGACGGAGAGATTATGTTGAAGTGCGGAAATGCTGATGGAGGCGACGATCGGTCTAGGCATGATGTCCAGTGGCGTTGGAAGCGATGGGCGGATCAGGCAAAGCGCACCACGACCAGCCACGCCACCGTGGGCCAGGCCGCCGAGGTCCGCCCGGAAGTTTTTGCCCAGCGGGGGAACAAGCCGGCATTTTACCGGACGAACATCTTCGTGGTTTGACTAATATCGCGGAGCCTCGATGGTTTCATGGTATAAAGCTAGCCGGACATCATTTGTTATACATCTTGGACAGGGATGAATCGCGGTTTCTACACCATCATGGCGGCGCAATTCTTTTCGTCGCTCGCCGATAACGCGCTGCTCATTGCCGCCATTGCCCTTCTTGCCGAAATGCATTCGCCAGCGTGGATGACCCCGCTGCTGAAGCTGTTCTTCGTGCTTTCCTACGTGTTGCTGGCGGCCTTCGTGGGCGCCTTCGCCGACGCCTTCCCGAAGGGCAAGGTCATGCTGATCACCAACATGATCAAGATCGTCGGGTGCGCGATGATGTTCTTCACCGTCCATCCCCTGCTGGCCTATGCGGTGGTGGGCTTCGGCGCGGCGGCCTACTCGCCGGCCAAGTACGGCATCCTCACCGAATTGCTACCCCCTGAGAAACTGGTCGCGGCCAATGGCTGGATCGAGGGTCTCACCGTCGGCTCCATCATCATGGGCACGGTCCTGGGCGGGGCGCTGGTCAATCCACATGTTTCATCGGTCATCCTCAGCTTCGACTTCCCGCTCGTCGACTTGCCGGTCGACACACCCACCGAAGCGGCACTTTGCATCATCTCCGTCATCTACATCATCGCCGCGCTGTTCAACTTCAGCATCCCCGATACCGGCGCCCGCTACGAACACCAGCAACGCAATCCCATCCGCCTGATCGTCGATTTCGCCGGTTGCTTCACCACCCTCTGGAAAGACAAGCTGGGCCAGATCTCGCTGGCGGTGACCACGCTCTTCTGGGGCGCCGGTGCAACCCTGCAGTTCATCGTGCTGAAATGGGCCGAGAAGTCGCTGCACATGCCGCTGGACAAGGCCGCCATCCTGCAAGGCATCGTCGCCGTGGGCGTGGCGCTGGGCGCCATGGGCGCGGCCCGCTTCGTGCCCCTGAAGAAATCACTGTCGGTGATGCCGCTGGGCATCATCATGGGCATCGTGGTGATGCTCATGACCACCACCAGCTCGGTCTGGGTGGCCTATCCGCTGCTGGTGATCATCGGCGCGCTATCGGGTTATTTCGTGGTACCGATGAACGCGCTGCTGCAGCACCGCGGCCACGTGCTCATGAGCGCCGGCCATTCGATCGCGGTACAGAACTTCAATGAAAACCTCTCGGTGCTGACCATGCTGGTGCTGTATGCCTTCATGGTGCGCATGAACCTGGATGTGAATACCGTGATCATCATCTTCGGCTCCTTCGTGGCCGGGATCATGTTGCTGATCATGCGTCGCCACGCCGCCAACCAGCGCGAGCATGACTCGCTGGCGCTGATCGGCGAGGACAAGCATCCCCACCACTGAGCAGCGCTCACACCCTGATCACGGCGTGCCGCACGGTGGCAGCGGCACGTTGCTCCCACTGCGGGGGCACGACGAATCCGCGATCGGTCTCGATCAACTCCGCCTCTCCCCCTGCCTCGATCCTGCAGCGCGCCACCATCACCGGACTCTGGTCGGCCTGGAAACCCTGCTCCAGCTTATCCAGCAAGGCATCCAGCGTCAGGCCCTGGGTCAGGGGTGCCCGCGCCGGGGCCAGCCAGGCCAGTCGCGCGAGGATCAGGTAGCGGTCCTCCGGTTGGTGCGCTGCCCGCAGGCCGTGGCTGTCGCACCAGAACCCACGGCAATGGTCGGCGGCGATCCCCATGGAGGCCGGCAGCGCCATCGGCACGCCCTCCCGGTAGAACAACCAGCCCTTCACCAGTGCCCCGGCCCAGGTAACCGGCGCCGGCAGCACCGCCGCAGCCGCCGGATGGCGCGAGAGCTGCAATTGCTGCTCCATGATCTTGCGCATCTTGCGACCCAGGGAGTCGGCCAGGTTGGGGCCGACGAAGGCGTCGGCGTCGCCGCCCGCCCCTGGCTCCAGCAGGTAGAACTTGGTGGCGAACTCCCAATGCACGAGGGTGGTATCGTCCGCACTCTCGGGCGGATGGACCAGGAAGTCGAACTCGCCCAGAGTCTCACGCGCGCCCGCCTGGTTGTTGCGTACTTGCAGATTGGCTGCCACCAGCCAGCCCTGCTGCTGCAGATAGAAACCCAGCAGCTTTTCCGCATAGCGCCCCAGCCGGGCCGAGGGATTGTGCGTCAGATGCGCCAACAGAGCGGCATGCAGGGCCGGATCGTCCTGCAGGTCGTGCAGCCAGCCGGCCACCTTGGGCGAGATCGGCCCGAGCGTGGCGATCTGCCCCTCCCAGCACGGCGCATCTGCGGCCAGCAGGTCCGGCGCATAAAGCAGCCAGGCCAGGGCCCGCACATGCGGATCGCGCAGCGCCGGCCAGCGCCGATGGAAGCGCGCCTGGTGACTCTGCGGGATGGACGCGGGAGTGCCGCCGGTCTCCTGCCTCATGATCTCAGCGCGGTTGCGCCTGGTAGGTGCTCATCGCCAGGCAGAGATCGGCCCAAGCGCGGCTCTTGTCATTGAGCGTACGCAGCAGATAGGCCGGGTGATAGGTCACCACCAGCGGCAGGTCCTGATAGCGATGCACCGTCCCGCGCAAGCGCGACACCGGCGTGGCCGGATCCAGGCCCAGCAGCGAGAGAGCCGCTGTCTTGCCCAGCGCCACCAGCACGGTAGGCTGGATCAGGGCGATCTGGCGCTGCAGGTAAGGCAGGCAGGCCGCTACTTCCTGGGGCGAAGGCGGACGGTCACGGCCGTTGTCGTCGGTCGGACGGCATTTGACGATATTGGCGATATAGGCGTTCTCGCCCCGCTTCACGCCCATGGCCGCGAGCATGTTGTCGAGCAGCTTGCCGGCCGGGCCGACGAACGGCTCGCCCTGCATGTCCTCATTGCGGCCCGGGCCTTCGCCGATGAAGAGCCACTTGGCCTTTTCGTCGCCGACGCCGAAGACGGTATTCTTGCGCCCCTGGCACAGGCCGCAGCGGCGGCAATCGGCGACCTGCTGCTTCAGGGCCGGCCAGTCCATGGCCGCCACCCGGGCGATGATGGGGTCGACCGCCGGCACCTCGTCTTCCTCGTCGCCATCGGGGATGGGCATGGGCATGGGCTCGACCGAGGCAGCAAAATCCATCTCGTCCAGCCAGGACGGCGGGCCGCCGTCTTCCTCGACCGGGGCACTACGACGCTGCGGTGCGGCCACCGGTACAGGCGCCGGTCGGGCCGTCGGCGCAGGCGAGGGAGTCTCGGCCGGTGCAGTCTGACTGGCTGGCTCGGACTCCCGGGCCACCAAGGGCTCGGGTTCGGCCAATGCGGTCGTGCCGCTCTCTACCACAGCCGCAGCCACCACCTCTTCCACGGCCAGCTCGCGCCGCACCCACACCGGCCCGATGCCCAGGGCATCGAGCAGGGCCAGCGAGGAGCCGAAGCCGCCTTCCTGTTTCAATTCTTCACTCATAACGGCATGCTCATGACGATGGCCCCTTCACGGGACTGGTTGGCAGCGGGGTAATAGTTCTTGCGCCGGCCGATCTCGGCAAATCCATAGTGGCGGTAGACCTTGGCCGCATGCACATTGGACTCGCGCACTTCCAGCAACATGGTCTGCATGTGGTGCTGGCGCGCCACGGCCGTGGCCTGGTCCAGCAACAGCCGGCCCAACCCCTTGTGCTGATGGGCCTGGGCCACGCTGATATTGAGCAGGTGCGCCTCGTCCACCGCCAGCATGACCAGGAAATATCCCAGCAACTGCCCGTCTGCATCCCGCAAGGTCTGCGCCTGGTAGCCACTGTAGAGCGAATCCTGGAAATTGCCGCGCGTCCAGGGATGCGAGTAGACCGCCTCTTCGATCTCGACCACGGCATCCAGGTCCGCCTGCGCCAGGGCGGCGAACTGCAGGGTGCCATAGCCGGCGTGGACGACTTCCCGCGCCGGCAGGACCAGGCTATTCATGCCGCACCCTTGGCGGCGCCCTTGCCGGCATCGCGCAATTCGCGCTCCGCAGTGGTCAGGGCGACCTTGTTGCGCAGGTAGAGCGGTTGTGCTTGCTCTGCCGACAGTGCCTGGCCCTGGGCGAAATAGACCTGTCCCAGCGTGGCGACATGACGCGCATGCGGCATGCACTCGGGATAGGTCGCCGCGAACTGGCTGGTGCAGAAGTCCGTCGTGAAATCACTGGCATAGGCCGACAGCCCGTTACCACAGGCCAGCGGATGGCCATCGGTGCGGACCTCGGCGGCAGCCGACAGGGTCGGCTCGACCAGCACATCCCAGGCCCCATCGGCGCGGGCGCGATAGCGCGCCCAGTAGACCTCGCCCATGCGGGCGTCGAGGATAGCCAGCACCTCGCTGGCCTGCGCAACCTGGGCCCGCACGGCCTGGGCCGCTGCGGCCAGCGTCACCACCGGCACCACCGGCCGGTCGATGCCGAAGGCCAGGCCCTGCACCACGCCGCAGGCAGTGCGCACGCCGGTAAAGGACCCCGGGCCGACGCCGAAGGCCAGCGCATCGCAACGCGACAGCGCCAGGCCGGCCTCGGCCAGCAGTTGCTGGATCATGGGGAGAATGGCATCGGAATGCGTCTGCGCACCGGCCGACTGGCGCGACAGGAGCTCGCCGTTGTGCAGCAGCGCGGCCGATGCGAGCTCGGTAGAAGTTTCAATGGCAAGAATCGTGGACATTCCGCTATTTTACCGTGAGGAGGGTAAATCTTCGGCTTCCTGTCCATGAGAGTGAAACGATGCCATCCCGCCTGCGCCAGCGCAAAAACCCTTGCCGCCGAAGCGAGTAAAATAGCCGGGCCATGTCTTACCAGATACTTGACCAAACCAATCGCCGCCCCCTCGCCGAGGCACTCCGCAACGACACCTGGGTCATTGCCTGCCTGTGCGCGAACTGGTGCGGCAGCTGCCGCGAATACGATGCGGCCTTCCGCGCCTGGGCCGAACGCTATCCCCGGCACCACTTCGTCTGGATCGACATCGAAGACCAGGCCGACCTGGTCGGCGATCTCGACATCGACAACTTTCCTACCCTGCTCATCGAACGCGGTGCCACGGTCGCCTTCTTCGGCCCCATGGAACCCGACACGCGCTTGGCTGAACGCATCCTGCTGGCGCAGATCGACAAGAGCGACAGCGAGCTCCAGCGCGAAGCCATCAGCACGGCCGAGCGCCGTCAGTGGCAGGAGCAATGCAGCCTGCTGGAGAAGCTGGCCGACGTCATCGGCTGACGCCGGGCCGGATCAGCCAGGGGTCGGTTTCCGGATGCGGAAAGCGCGCGCTGACGAACTCGGCAAAACTGCGCACCTTGGCCGAGAGCAGGCGGCGGCTGGGATAGACCATCGACATCACCACCTGCCCCATATCGAAGTCCGGCAAGACTTGCACCAGCTTGCCACAGCGCAGGTCGTCCCCCAGGGTGTAGGAGGGCCGCAAGGCGATACCCATGCCGGCCAGCGCCAGCTCGCGCAGCAATACCCCGCTGTTGGAGACGACCTTGCTGACAATCGGCACGTCCAGCACGCCACTGGAGGTATTGACGTGCCAGTGATGACGCAGGTACTCGTGGGAGAAATTCAGACAGCTGTGCCGCGACAGGTCTTCCGGCTGTTCCGGCGCCCCCATCCTGGTCAGGTAGTCCGGCGATGCACACAGGACCACGTGAGCCACGCCCAGCTGGCGCACGATCATGCTGGCATCGAACTTCTGCAAGCTGTTGAAGAAGCCGATATCGATGCCCTCCTCCACCAGGTCGATGGAGCGGTCCGACAAGCGCACATCGAGCGCCACATCGGGATAGGCCTGCGAGTAGCCCGACAGGATATCGCCCATCTGCGACTGCCCGAAGCCGGCGTTGGAATAGATGGCCAGGGTCCCGGCCGGCCGCTTGGTCTCCATCGACACCAGGGCCTCGGCATCGTCGACTTCGGCCAGGATCAGCCGCACCCGCTCCAGGTAGGCCTGACCAGCCTCGGTCAGCGACAGGCGCCGGGTTGAGCGGTTCAGCAGGCGCGTGCCCAGATGGGCTTCCAGGTCCGCGATGAAACGGGTGGTGACGGCATTGGAAATCTCCAGGATTTCAGCCGCCCGCACGAAGCTCCCCTGCTCGACCACCTTGGCGAAGACCCGCATTGATTGCAAGCGATCCATTTTTCAAGTCCTCGATTGTTCCAAAAAGAGAAATAGTCCATTCCGATTAGACCTATTTTTCTTTCGCTTGGCAATATTTACACTGCAGTCATCGGTTGGCGCAGTGCAATAAGGCGACAACCGGTTCCGCCGGAGTCCCTTGAGCAGGCGAGCCCACAAGGCGCGCCAGGCATCGCCGGCCCCGACGGAGCAATCCAACTTACCAGACATAACAGAGGACAAGATCATGAACATCAAGAATATCGTCGTTGCCGCTTCCCTGCTGGCCGCTGCTGGCGCCGCCCTGGCCGAGGCACCGTATCCGCCGGAAACCCCGTTCCACTCGACCCAGACCCGCGCTGACGTCAAGGCTGAACTGCAACGTGCCCGTGCCAACGGTGAAATCGCTTCGCGCAACGAATACCCCATCGTGCGCCAACCGGTCTCGCACCTGAGCCGCGCCCAAGTGCAAGAGCAAGTGCAACAAGCCAGCTCCAAGCAAGACTCGCTCTACAGCGGCGCCTGATCAGCCGCGGTCGACATTGTGCCGAGCCAGCGTTCCGCCTACGGCGTCAGAACCGCCCGGCTGCAATGAAAGCCCCCCGCAGCATGTTGTAGTGCCGTACCGAAGTCGCCAGTACCGCAAGCACCACCTGCCATGTCGCCCCTCCCGCATCAATGCGATGAAGACGGCGCATGACAGTTGGTGCCCCTCTCCTCCTCTACCTCCCCACCTGTTTTTTCACCGGGCTGCGCAAATCTGCAAGCATTTCGCATTCTCACGCCATGAGTGCAGCAAGAAATGCACGGAATCCTTCCTCCTCGCCCATTTTTTGCTGCATCGCGCCATGCAAAACACCGTGGAAACGCCCGGAAATTCAAGCTTTTCCTTGAGATTTTGGCGCACCGCATGTAAAGTCAAGGGTTTGTTCCTTCCGGCCTAGCTAAGGGTTTCTTGTCAAAGTCGGGCCACACTTTTTTATCCCTATGGCTTTATACGTTCACAAATACGGCGGCACCTCGATGGGCTCGATCGAGCGCATCCAGAATGTCGCAAAGCGCGTTGCCAAATGGCACGACGCAGGCCATCAGATCGTCGTCGTCCCCTCGGCGATGTCTGGTGAAACCAACCGCCTGCTGGGCATGGCCAAGGAGATCATGGCCCAGCCCGACGGCCGCGAGCTGGACATGCTGGCCTCCACTGGCGAGCAGGTGTCGGTGGCCCTGCTGGCCATTGCCCTGCAGGCGCTGGGCAAGCAGGCCGTGTCCTACGCCGGCTGGCAAGTCCCGATCAAGACCGACTCCGCCTTCACCAAGGCGCGCATCCGCTCCATCGATGATGCCAAGGTGCGCAAGGATCTGAACGCCGGCAAGGTCGTCATCATCACCGGCTTCCAGGGCGTGGACGCCGACGGCAACATCACCACCCTGGGCCGTGGCGGCTCGGATACCTCGGCGGTTGCCGTGGCAGCCGCCATCAAGGCAGCCGAATGCCTGATCTATACCGACGTCGACGGTGTCTACACCACCGACCCGCGCGTGGTCAGCGACGCCCGTCGCCTCAAGACCGTGACCTTCGAGGAAATGCTGGAAATGGCCTCCCTGGGCTCCAAGGTCCTGCAGATCCGCTCGGTGGAATTCGCCGGCAACTACAAGATGCCTACCCGCGTGCTGTCCTCGCTGACCGACCCGCTCACGCCGCTGGCCGAAGAAGCCGCCTCCGGCACCCTGATTTCGTTTGAGGAAGACACCAACATGGAACAAGCAACCATTACCGGCATCGCATTCAGCCGTGACGAAGCCAAGATCACCGTGCTGGGCGTACCGGACCGTCCGGGCATCGCCTACCAGATCCTGGGTCCGGTGGCCGACGCCAACATCGAAGTGGACATGATCATCCAGAACCAGTCGGTAGAGGGCAAGACCGACTTCACCTTCACGGTTCCGCGCGGCGAATACGCCAAGGCCGTGGAAGTATTGAACAGCAGCGTCAAGGCACACATCGGCGCAGCCGCCATCAACGGCGACACCAAGGTCTCCAAGGTGTCGGTGGTCGGCGTAGGCATGCGCAGCCACGTGGGCATCGCCTCGCAGATGTTCCGCACCCTCTCCGAAGAAGGCGTCAACATCCAGATGATCTCCACCTCGGAAATCAAGATCTCGGTGCTGATCGACGAGAAGTACATGGAACTGGCCGTGCGCGCACTGCACAAGGCCTTTGACCTGGATAGCGCCAAGTAAGACGGCACTACGCCATCAGCGAAGCCAGCACCGGTCAAAAAAGAGTGATTATTTGCAAGACTCCTGTTGACCGAATGCAAATGAGAAGATATTATCTCGGTCTTCGCTGAGGCAACGCAGCAATGCGATAACAGCCTTCAGTGTGGAGACGTGGCCGAGTGGTCGAAGGCACTTCCCTGCTAAGGAAGCATACGGGCTTAAACCTGTATCGAGGGTTCGAATCCCTCCGTCTCCGCCAGGAACATAAATAAAACGGGCCTTCACGGCCCGTTTTTCATTTCCACCCATAAAAAGATACCCATCAATTGCTAATGCCTCTGTGAGGCATCTATTAGCTCTCCACAGGCATACACGTCAGCGGTTTAATTGAATCTCGGCAGATTCGAGATTACCACCAGCACGGCGGGAAGTAATCCGGGGATTGCCGATTGGTCGGCGCATTGATCCGCCCCCCCCCTCTCATTGCCTTCCGCAGGCAACCACTCGGCCATCAAGAACGGCAAAAATAGACAAAGCCGGATGCAATTCAGAGGGCTGCAGCACGTCGACCATCAATTGATTGAAAAATAAATAATAAATTCTTCTTTCACTTATTTCCCAGGATAAAGTTGTTAAGTTATTCATGCTGCAGGTCGCTTAGGACTAATACCTGAGCAAGGCCTTGCCCAAGCAGATAAAATGGTTGAACATATCCTCTCCGGATAGGATAAATTATGATCATACCCGAACACTCGCTTGAATCCCTGTTGGGATATGACGGTAGAACACACTTTTTAGCCAGCGGGCACTTTGTGAAATTCGAAGTGAAACAAGTTGACCAATCGGAGCGGACACCACATGGACTCAGCTACTCCTTCACGTTGCATGACCCAGACGGCACAAGAATTTTAGGTTTCGATAACGCCCACCCCGTCGCTCATAAAGGCAGCAAATACGTCAAACGCCCTTCGGCATCGGATCACTGGCATAGAACACGCGATGACGTCGGCCGCCCCTATTCATTCGTCTCTACTGAAAAGCTGCTTGAAGATTTTTTCACCGAAGTAGAACGGGTACTTAATGAACTCGGCGTCCTTTTTGATGTTGTTGAAGACAAGGAGAATTGAAATGAAGACTCAGTCGCTGAAGAGCCTGAAGGAAGAAATGATGGCAGTGGCAAAAGGAGAAATGAATGCACCCACAGATGCGGGCCAAACTTCCTTTGAATCTGCCGAAGCAATGTTGCGGTTGTTGACCCCTGATAACCGAAAACTTCTTGCGTTAATCGAACAAAGGAAGCCTGAATCCATAGCGGCTCTAGCAGATATGGTGGCACGTGCCGAGCCTAACGTAAGCCGTACTTTAAATAAGCTTGCTACTTATGGATTTATTCAGCTAAGAGAAGGAAAAGGAAAAGCAAAGATACCGGAGGTCAAAGTACATCACATTACAGTCAGTATCGATGTATTTAAGGAGCAAGATAAGATCACCTTCGCATGACTGAAATGCCCCGGCGAAACCTGCCCACCTTAAGCAGCTAAAGCAACCGTGTGCAGAAATCGGGGCCAATCACTCTCCCCGAATTCCGCATCAACGGCCCAGGCCGGCAGCAATCCCGCTTACTGGATCACCCCACAAGCCATCCGCACACCACCGCCACCCAACGGCGCCGGATGATCGGAGTGATTGTCGCCGCCCACGTGCACCATCAGGGCATGCCCACGCACCTCGGCCAGGGTCTTGATCCGCGGGGCCAGCACCGGGTAGTCAGCGCGCCCTTCCGCATTCACGTACAGGGCCGGCAGGTCACCCAGATGCCCATCGCCGTAGGGGCCTTCATGCTTGCCCGTCTTCTCGGGGTCCCAATGACCGCCGGCGGCCATCGCGGGCTCCATCTTGCCATCCTTGTTGACCGGGTCGCACGACGGATTCTGGTGCACGTGGAAACCATGGATACCACTGGGCAAGCCGCTCAGGGAGGGCTTGAACACCAGCCCATAGGGCGACTCGCTGATGGTCACCTCGCCGGCGGGCCCGGCAACACCCTGCGCATTGACGAGATTGAGCGGCACCTTGATCTGCTCATCCGACGCCGCCCACGCGGATCCGGCGGCCAGGGCTGCTACCAGGGCGATGTATCGCTTCATGATCATTCTCCTTTTATTGATGGTGATTTTGCTAGTGATAGTGACAAAACTGTCGAGGATAGGCGGTTTTCATGCCGATCAATGGATTTCCTTGCTTCCGACCATGAAAAATCGATGGAATTCGTCCCAAGTAGCTGCAGACTTCCGCGTATGAACAAGAAAGGCGCGACAAATGGCGCTGAAGATCTCCTCCAGCATAGTGGCCGAACCGCCAATGGGCAATGCAAAACAGGGAAAGGGCCACGTCAGGAAGTGACGCAGGCAAGCAAACCACCTCAGGCGTTGGCGCCGTCCTCGGCAGCCGCGGATGGTTCGCTGGCGACGGTGAGCTTGCGCCCCTCCAGCAGCATGGCGTGGAAGTCGGGCGCCGGTACCGGGCGCGAGAAGATATAGCCCTGCAGCTCGTTGCAACCGGCTTCGCGCAGGAAGTTGAACTGCTTTTCGGTCTCCACCCCTTCGGCAATGACCTTGTGGCGCAGTTGCTTGGCGATGCCGATGATGGCGCTGGCAATGGCGCAGTCATTGGTATCGTCGGGGATGCCCATGGTGAAGGAGCGGTCGATCTTGAGCGTATTGATGGGGAAACGCTTCAGGTAGGACAGGCTGGAATAACCGGTGCCGAAATCGTCCAGCGAAATCGTGATGCCCAGGCTGCAGATCTTCTCCATGATGGAGATGACGCGGTCCGTGCTGTGCATCAGCATGCTCTCGGTGATTTCCAGCTCCAGCCAGTCGCCGCTGAGCATATGCCGGCTCAGCGCGGCGCGCACGCGGTCCGGCAGGGAACGGGTGAATTCGCGTGCCGTCACGTTCAGGGCGATGCGGATCGGCGCCAGGCCGGCTTCTTTCCAGGAGCGCGCCTGGCGGCAGACGGCGTCCAGCACCCAGTCGCTCAACTGCACGATCAGGCCGGTCTCTTCGGCAATCGGGATGAACTCGCCCGGCAGCAGCAGGCCGCGCTCCGGATGCTGCCAGCGCACCAGCGCCTCGGCGCCGGTGATGGCCAGGGTGTTCATGTCCACCTTGGGCTGGTAGTACAACAGCAGTTCGTTGTATTCGAAGGCATGCAGCAGGCCGGTCTCGATGCGCAACAGATCCAGCGTGTTGCGGTTCATCTCTTCACTGTAATAGACGTAGCCGCCTTCATTGTTGTCGCCGCCCTGCTTGGCCCGGTACATGGCGATGTCGGCCAGGCGCAGCAGGGTCTCGGTATCGCTGGCGTCTTCCGGGTACATGCTCACGCCAATGCTGGCGCCGACCCGCAATTCATGGCCATCGATGAAGAAGGGATCGTCGAACACCGCCAGCAACTGCTGCGCCACGAAACCGGGGTGATAGTCCTTGTCGATGTCGAACAGGGCCACCGCGAATTCATCGGCACCCAGGCGCGCCACCACATCCTGCTCGCGCAAGGCGCGGCGCAGGCGGATCGCCACCTCGACCAGCAGCATGTCGCCAGCCACATGGCCCAGCGTATCGTTGATGGGCTTGAAGCGGTTCAGGTCGATGAACATCACGCAGCCGTGCATGTTCTCGTGCTTGGCCTCCAGCAGCGCCTGGTCGACCGTGCGCGTGAGCAGCGTGCGGTTGGGCAGGCCGGTGAGCGCATCGTAATAAGCCAGGTGATGGATCAGCTTTTCGGCGTTCTTGCGCTCGGTGATGTCGTTGAGATAACCGATCAGGCCAATCGGATGCCCATGCTGGTCGCGCATGACCGACAGCGACAGGCTGGCCCAGAAGACTTCACCGGACTTCTTGCGGCGCCGCACCTCCATCTCGCGACCACCCTGCTCCAGGAACATGTCATGCAGGGAGTCTTCCTCGTCCTCGTTCTCATAGAGGAAGAGCACATTACGGCCGATGGCCTCCATGGCGGAGTAGCCGAAGAGCTGCTCGGCGCCGCGGTTCCAGCTGGTGATGAAACCGGCCGGGTCCATGGTGATCACCGATTCGTGCATCTGGTTGAGGATCTGGGCCTGCTGCTCCAGCTTGACTTCGATCTGGTCCAGCGAGCGGGCGCGCTTCTCGGTCTCGGCGCGGCGCTGCATGAGACGGGCCGCGAATGCCGCCAACATGGCCAGGCGCGCGCGCTCCATTTCGCTGTACGGGCGCGTAAGCGTAGGAAAAAGGAAATAACCGAAACGCGTCCCCTCGAACTCGACTTCCTGCAGCAGCCCCGCGGTCTTCTCGTTGGCCGGGTTGAGCACGAATCGCCCGCCCGGGCGCTTGAGGAAACCCGATGCGATTCCGCCGAGTGCCGCATGCAGAGCCATTCCTTGCAGGTTCTGCATGGCGTCCAGCAATGCAGAACAGCATGCCAGATCGTCGGTACCGACAGAAGAGATCATCTCTATCACGCCTCAGTGCTGACGCGCGTGGCCCAATTGAAGGCCTGGATCAAGCAGCGGCAATAGACCAGGGCGTCCAGCCCGGCCGCATCCAGGTCGCTATGGCGCAAGGGAATGCGCCCATCCTCGGAGCGCTCGACCACGTCGAGCAACTTGCCCAGGCGACCGCTGCGGTGCACCAGAGCATTGACGATGTCGACCGGCAGCTTGAGCGGCTCGATGATGTCCGTCAGGGGCATGCCCAGCAGGATATCGAGCAGCGAGAACATGCCGATGATGAAGGCCCGGTCCAGCTCTTCCTGGGTACAGTCGATCTTCAGGGCCATCGATTCCATCATGGCCGCCCGGGCAGCCGCGCGCGGCAACAAGGGGTTGGCCGACTCGTCGCCAGGGAAGCGCGCATACAGCAGCAGTTGCAGCCAGCGCTGCAGCTGGCGCCGGCCCAGCAGATTGATGGCCTGGGTGAAATTGGTGATGTGCGCCGAAAAGCCGAAGGCCGCCGAGCTGACCAGCTTGAAGAGCTGGTACGACAGGGCTGGATCCTGCTTCAGCAGGGACTCCAGCTCGTTGGCATCGGCATCGCGCGCTACCAGCTCCAGCAGTTTGAGCAGGCGTGCCCGCGAAATCGAGTTCTTCTGCGACAGGCGGCTATCCGGGTGCAAGGCGTAGTCGCCCGAGAACCAGCGGAAACCCTCCATGCGGCAAGCATCGAACTGCAAGGCGTCGGCCACGTTCTCGGCCAGATGCGGTCCACGCAGGCGTTGCAGCCATTGCGCGGTCTCAGGCAGGCGGCCGATGCTGGCATCCAGCGCAATCGATTCGACGAATGGAAACACGCCGGCGCCCTGCGCCGGCAAGCCATCGGCAATGATGGCAAAGCCACGGCTGTGCAGCCAGTCCAGGGCATCGATCTTGCCAGGATCCACGCAGTGCTCTACGGGCACCCGTAATGCGAGCTGCCCCTGCGGGATCTCCTGCTTGAACTCCGGCGCGAAGACCGCGGGATCACGCACCGGAATGATGCAGGTCAGCCCGCCCAGGGCGTCATGCAGATCGAATTCGTTGAAGAGCCGGGATAGCAGCGCACTGCCATCCTCGACTGTCGGTGATACATGTAAAGACAGCGCGGTCCAGACGTGGTGGACGTCGGCGACGGGCTGCAAAAACACGAGAGGAAAAGGAACGCTTTTATCCTGAACAGCCATATTTTTATCTTGGCGCGCCGCGTACACCTGCCGAGACGCTCTGTCATGTTGAAAAACCGTTAAGAAGTTTCCCAGCAGAATACTTAATTAAAATTAAATTTTTTCTAAATATACCTGATAAAAGCAAGCTTGCAACAAAGCTTTAATCTGACAGGAAAATTTCCTGTAAATCATTCAGAAAACGCCGTCCCAGATCGGTTGGCCGGATCAAAGCGTGATCCCGATACAACATTCCTTTTTTCTCGGCCAGGTCGAGCTGCTTTTCGATCTGGTTCAGGCCCATGCCGGTGCGCTCGGCGAACAGGTTGGGCGGGAAGCCCTCGGTCAGGCGCAGGGCATTGAGCATGAATTCGAAACCCAATGCATCGCGGCCGATCTCGGCCTCTTCCTGGATGGGGCTGCCGGCCTGGATCTGCTGCAGGTAGGTCTGCGGATGCTTGTAGCGCATCTGGCGCACGATGCGGTGCGGGAAGGACAGCTTGGAGTGGGCGCCAGCACCGATACCCAGGTAGTCGCCGAAACGCCAGTAGTTCAGATTGTGGCGGGCGCGGCGCTGGGGACGGGCATAGGCCGACACCTCATAGTTGGCATAACCACCGGCCGTAGTCAGTTCGGCGATCATCTCCTGCATGTCGGCACTGGTGTCGTCGTCCGGCACTGGTGGCGGGAACTTGGCGAACAGCGTATTGGGCTCCAGCGTCAGGTGATAGAGCGACAGGTGCGGTGGCGCCAGGCCGATGGCGGTAGCGATGTCGGTGCGCGCCTCCTCCAGGGTCTGGTTGGGCAAGGCATACATCAGGTCCAGGTTGAAGTTGTCGAAGTTGGCCTGGGCGATCTCGACTGCCTTCAGGGCCTGGTCACCGTCATGGATGCGTCCCAGCGCATGCAGATGATGGCTGTTGAAGCTCTGGATGCCGATCGACAGCCGATTGATGCCGCTGTCGCGGTAGGCGCGAAACTTGTCAGCCTCGAAGGTCCCCGGATTGGCCTCCATCGTGATCTCGATGTCGCTGTCGAAGGGCAGCAAGGTGCGCAGGTCCGACAGCAGGCGATCCAGCCCGGCGGCCGAGAGCAGGCTGGGGGTGCCGCCGCCAATGAAGATGGTAGTGATCTTGCGCCCCCAGATCAGGGGCAGGGACTGCTCCAGGTCAGTACGCAAGGCATCCAGGTATTGCTGTTCGGGAAACCCATCCTTGACCTCATGCGAATTGAAATCGCAATATGGGCACTTGCGCACGCACCAGGGGAAGTGCACATATAGCGACAAGGGCGGCAAGGCCGTCAGCTGCAGGCTGCCCGGCTTGAGGAAGGCCAGCGCCGCCTGGGCAGGACCGGACGTGGCGGATGTGGCGGCCGCGGCGGGCGGCTGCGAGGAAACCGGTTTGATGGGGATCATTTCAGCTTCTCGACCAGCGCGCGCAGGGCCTGGCCGCGATGCGACACGGCGTTCTTCTCGACCGCGCTGAGTTCGGCAGCAGTCTTGCCCAATTCGGGCAACAGGAAATACGGGTCGTAGCCGAAACCGCCCTCCCCGCGCGCCTGCGCCACGATCTCGCCCTTCCAGACGCCGTCGGCGATGACCGGCTGCGGGTCGTCCGCGTGGCGCACATAGACCAGCACGCAGTAATAGTAGGCAGACTTGTCGGCGTGGGCCTGCAGGTCGGCGATGAGCTTGGCATTGTTGGCCGCGTCGGACTTGGGTTCGCCGGCATAACGGGCCGAGTAGACGCCGGGGGCGCCACCCAACGCATTGACGCAGACCCCGGAATCGTCGGCCAGCGCCGGCAATCCCGTCAGGCGCGCGGCATGGCGCGCCTTGGTCAGTGCGTTCTCGACGAAGGTGGCGAAGGGTTCCTCCGCCTCGGGGACGTCAAACTCGCCCTGGGGTCGCACATCCAGGCCGATGTCGCCCAGGAGGCTGGCGAATTCCTTGAGCTTGCCGGCGTTGTTGGACGCCATCACGATCTTTTGCTTGTGATCCATATCTCTGCTCTGCTCGCGGGATAGCTGCTGTTACAGGCCCAATGCCTGCTTTTGCAGGCCGTTGAGGGTGGTGATCCCTTGCTGCGCCAGGTCCAGCAGGCTGTTGAGGGTGGCGCGATCGAAGGCGGCGCCTTCGGCCGTGCCTTGCACTTCGACGAAATGACCGGCCTCGGTCATGACTACGTTCATGTCGGTATCGCAGTCGGAGTCTTCCAGGTAGTCCAGGTCCAGCACCGGCACGCCCTGGTAGACGCCCACCGAGATCGCGGCCACGAAGTGCTTGACCGGGATGGTCTCGATGAGGCCCTGGGACTTCAACGCCGAAAAGGCGTCATAGGCGGCCACCATGGCACCGGTGATGGCGGCGGTACGGGTACCGCCATCGGCTTGCAGGACGTCGCAGTCCAGTTGCAGGGTGCGCTCGCCAAAGGCTTCCAGGTCGAAGGCGGCGCGCAGGGCACGACCGATCAGGCGCTGGATTTCCTGGGTGCGGCCGGACTGCTTGCCCTTGGCGGCTTCACGGTCCATGCGGGTATGGGTGGAACGTGGCAGCATGCCATATTCGGCGGTGAGCCAGCCCTGGCCGCGGCCCTTCAGAAAACCGGGGACCTTCTCCTCGATGGAGGCGGTGCACAATACCTTGGTGTCACCGAACTCGATCAGCACCGAACCCTCGGCGTGCTTGGTGTACTGGCGCGTGATGCGCACCTCGCGCAGTTGGGAAACGCTGCGGCCGCTGGGGCGATGGGAGGCTGTCATGGGAATCCTTGTCTGTTGACTGTGTTGACTGTGTTGACGGTGATCTGCGATCAGGCTGGGCGTTGATCCAGGGGAAAAACGCCCGATTTGATGTTTTTGATAGCGCGGCGCCGCCAATCTTCTTTAAAATGCGGGGTCCGACCGGGCCAAGCCCCGGGCAGACCGCACAGGCGGCTGCCGGAACGTTCAAGACCGGCATTGTAATGGATAGGCGCAGCTACCGTGGTTTGCTCTTGTCGAACCCGCCCTGTCCTGCCCCGCCTGGCCCGCAACCCGATCCCAACCCGCCAGCGCCATGACCCCAGCGTGCGCCGGCATACGGAGCCCCAATTGACCATCTACAGCATGACCGGCTACGCCGTCACCACCCGTGAAACCAGCGCCGGCACGGTCACCCTGGAAATGAAGAGCGTCAACTCGCGCTTCCTCGACCTGCAATTCCGCATCAACGACGACCTGCGCGCAGTCGAACCGACCCTGCGCGAAGCCATCATGGCGCGCCTGGTGCGCGGCAAGGTGGAATGCCGCCTGTCCTTCGGCCGCAAGGTCGCCAGCGGCAACAGCCAGGCCATCAACGGCAACATCGTGGCCCAGCTGGCCACTCTGCAGGACCAGTTGCGCGCCCAGTTCCCCGATGCGGCGCCGCTGTCGATCAACGAACTGCTGCGCTGGCCGGGCGTGATGGAAGAGGCCGAAATCAGCCAGGAGACCCTGCAGGCCGACATCGCCACCACCCTGACCCAGACCCTGGATGCCTTCGTCGACTCCCGCGCCCGCGAAGGCGCGGCGTTGCAGGCGGTGATCCTGGCCCGGGTCGATGCGATGGAAGCCATCGTCGCCCGCATCACCCCCCTGGTGCCGCAACTGGTGGCGCAGTTCCAGCAGAAAGCCACCGAGCGCATGACCGAAGCGCTGGGACTGGCCCTGCAAAACGAAGGGACCGGCGCCCCGCCGGCCACGCGGGAAGAAGTGCTCGAACGCATCCGCCAGGAAGTGACGCTCTACGGCATCCGCATCGACATCGCCGAGGAACTGGCGCGCCTGTCGGCCCACCTGGCCGAGACCCGCCATATCCTCAAGAAGGGTGGCCAGGTCGGCAAGCGGCTGGACTTCATGATGCAGGAACTCAACCGGGAGGCCAATACAGTCGGCTCCAAGGCCGCCGTCAAGGAACTGGCCGATGCCTCCATGGAGTTGAAGCTCCTGATCGACCAGATGCGCGAACAGGTGCAAAATCTCGAGTGAGTCCCGCCATGCGCCAGAAAAATATCCTGGCGACAACATGATCAACACCTTATCAATATCTCAGCGAGGATCTCATGCCTGCTAAAAACCCTACCTCCGGCAGCCTCTTCATGGTGGTCGCCCCCTCCGGCGCCGGCAAGTCGACCCTGGTCAACGCCCTGCTGAAGCAGGAACCCGCCATCAAGCTGTCCATTTCCTACACCACCCGCCCGCCGCGTCCCGGCGAGGAGCATGGTCGTGAATACTATTTCACCAGCGTGGAGGATTTCCTCAAGCGCCAGGCCGAGGGTGAATTCCTGGAATGGGCTGAAGTGCACGGCAACTACTACGGCACCTCGCGCCTGATGATCGCCGACCAGATCGCCAACGGCACCGACGTGCTGCTGGAAATCGACTGGCAAGGTGCGCAGCAGGTGAAGAAACAATTTACCAATGCGATCGGCATCTTCATCCTGCCGCCCTCGATTGCCGCCCTGGAAGAGCGTCTCAAGAAGCGTGGCCAGGATGAGCCGCATGTCATCACGCGCCGCATCCTGGCCGCCGGCGGCGAAATCGCGCACTCGCCGGAGTTCGAATATGTTATTATCAATCAAGAATTTGCCGTCGCTTTATCCGAGCTGACGGCGATCGTCCAGGCAGCCCGCTGCCGCTTCCCGCAACAAGCCGCCCGCAACGCCTACCTGTTCACGCAACTGGGTATCCACGCGAGCTGAGCCAAGCGGAGCCTCCCCAAGGCACCGGACATTTCAAACCATCCAGCAAGACCGTCATTCAGGAGTTCACATGGCCCGCATCACTATCGAAGATTGCCTCAAGCAGATCCCCAACCGTTTCCAGTTGACCCTGTCGGCGACCTACCGTGCCCGCCAGCTGCTGCAAGGCCACACTCCCAAGGTCGACGCCAAGGACAAGCCGACCGTGACCGCCCTGCGCGAGATCGCCGCCGGCAAGGTCGGTATTGAAATGCTCAAGAAGGTCCCGGCCTGATCCTGGTCCGTCCATGAAGCTGATAACGGTCAAGTATGAGCCTCACCACTACCGACACCACCTTATCAGCCACACCTAGCCCAAAACGCGCAGCCGGTTCCGCAACCGGCCGCCCTGCCGCTCCCAACGACGTCGCCCCTGCCACCGCCCATAGTGGCGTGGCGACGTTCGCGCACCTGATCCCCAAGCTCGAAGAGTACCTGACCCCTTCCGAACTGAAGAAGGTCAAGGAAGCCTATCGCTTCGCCGACGAGATGCACCTGGGCCAGATGCGCAAGTCAGGCGAGCCGTATATCTCGCACCCGCTGGCGGTGGCCGAGATCTGCGCGGAATGGAAGCTCGACGCCCAGGCCATGATGGCGGCCTTCCTGCACGATGTGATGGAAGACCAGGGCGTCAAGAAGGAAGAGCTGATCGAGCGTTTCGGCGCCTCCGTGGCCTCCCTGGTGGATGGCTTGTCCAAGCTGGACAAGATCGAATTCCAGAGCCAGGTCGAGGCGCAGGCCGAGAATTTCCGCAAGATGCTGCTGGCCATGGCGCGCGACGTCCGGGTGATCCTGGTCAAGCTGGCCGACCGCCTGCACAACATGCGCACGCTGGGCTCGATGCCGCCCGAGAAGAAGCGCCGCATCTCCCGCGAGACCATGGAAGTGTATGTGCCCATCGCGCATCGCCTGGGCCTCAACAACATCTACCGCGAGCTGCAGGAGCTGTCCTTCGCCCACCTGTACCCGCTGCGCCACCGCACCCTCTCCAAGGCCGTCAAGGCCGCCCGTGGCAACCGCCGCGAAGTGGTCACCAAGATCATGGAGTCGGTCACCAGCACCCTGATCGCCGCCGGCATCCCGGCCCAGGTCGATGGCCGCGAAAAGACCCTCTACGGCATCTACCGCAAGATGCGCAACAAGCACCTGAGCTTTTCCCAGGTGCTGGACGTCTACGGTTTTCGCGTGGTGGTGGACAGCTTCGCCAACTGCTATGTGGCGCTGGGCACCCTGCATTCGCTGTTCAAGCCCATGCCGGGCAAGTTCAAGGACTACATCGCCATTCCCAAGTTGAATGGCTACCAGTCGCTGCACACCACCCTCATCGGCCCCTACGGTACGCCCGTCGAGTTCCAGATCCGCACCAGCGAAATGCATCGCGTGGCCGAATCGGGCGTGGCCGCGCACTGGCTCTACAAGGATGACGAAGGCAGCCTGACCGACCTGCAGCAACGCACCCACGCCTGGCTGCAGTCGCTGCTGGACATCCAGAAGCAGACCGGCGATTCGGCCGAGTTCCTGGAACACGTCAAGGTCGACCTGTTCCCCGATTCGGTCTACGTGTTCACGCCCAAGTCCAAGATCATCGCCCTGCCGCGCGGCGCCACGGCGCTGGACTTTGCCTACAGCATCCACACCGACATCGGTGACCAGACCACCTCGGTGATCATCAACCACGAGCCCGCGCCCTTGCGCTCGGAACTGCATAACGGCGACATCGTCGAGATCATCACTTCGCCGACCTCGCGCCCCAGTCCCAACTGGCTGGGCTATGTCCGCACCGGCAAGGCACGCTCGGCGATCCGTCACCGCCTGCGTACGGCCAACAAGATCGAATCGCAAGCGGTGGGTAGACGCCTGCTGGCCAATGCCCTGCATACCCTGGGCATCGACCCGGAACTGCCCTCGCACATCGTCGAGCGCCTGCTTAACGAATCCAGCGCCAAGACCATGGAAGACCTGTATGCCGAGATCGGCATCGGCACCCGCATGGCCCCGCTGGTGGCGCGCCACATCATGACCATGATGGATACCGGCGTGAGTGTGCCGCAGCTCGATCCCGAAGGTCACATGCTGCCCAACAAGCCCGATCCGGTGATCATCACCGGCAGCGAGGGAGCGTCCGCGCAGCTGTCGCCGTGCTGTATGCCGATCCCGGGCGACCGTCTTACCGGTTACCTCAAGCCCGACCAGACCCTGATCGTGCATACCCAGGAGTGCGAGACCGCCAAGCGCCTGCACGAGAAGGAGCCGGACCGCTGGATCGAGCTGGCCTGGGGCCACGACCTGAACCGCCGCTTCGATTGCCGCATCACCATCCTGATCCACAACGAGCGCGGCACCCTGGCGCGTATCGCGGCCGAGATCGGCGAGTCCGATGCCAATATCGTCTCGGTGAGCATGGATGACGAAGGTGGCAATGCCTCGATGAAGTATCTGCGCTTCACCATCCAGGTCGAGGATCGCGTGCACCTGGCCCGCACCATGCGCGGTATCCGCAAGATCGACAGCGTGGCCCGCATCCTGCGCGAGCGGGGCTGACCGGCGCCGCTATCGACCGTCAACGACAAACACCCGCAACGCCCGCATCACGCGGGCGTTTGTTTTTTTGCGACCGGTAGTTCTGCCGCTGGTACAGTCAGGCAGATGCCTTTTCGCGCAGCCTGCCCCCGGCACCTTGCTTGCGCTCAGCCTGCGACTGGGCCTCCTTGGCGGCATCTTCTCGCCTCAGGTGCTCCTGGCATACCTGCGCTCCCTTATCGGCGATGCCGCGTTCAAGCTTGTCAGCAAAGAATTCGATGAGCGCCGTGACCGCGCTGGGCAACTGGCGACGATGGACGTAGACCGCATACAGGCCCATGGCATCGCGCTGGTAGTCCGGCAGGATGTGAACCAGGGTACCGTTGCGCAAGTCTTCCGAGGCCAGCATGGTCGGCAGCAAGGCCACTCCCAGCCCGGCGCGGGCCGCGCGCAGCTGGCCCTGGGCGGTGTTGATGCACAGGCGCGGATTGACGCGCACGCTCTCCGGCCCCTGCGGCCCCTCCAGCTTCCAGGTGGTATGCTGCGGCGCTTGCGATGCAGCCAGGCAGGCATGGCCGATCAGGTCCGCCAGGGTGCGCGGCGTGCCATGCCGCTCCAGATAGCGCGGACTGGCCACCAGGCCGCGATGACTCTCCACCAGCTTCCTGGCCACCAGACTGGAGTCGGGCAGCACACCGCCACGGAAGGCCAGGTCGATGCCCTCGGCGATCAGGTCGGCACGGCCATCATTGAGCACGAACTCCAGCTGAACCTTGGGGTAGAGCGACATGAACTCGTGCATCCACTCGATGGAGAAGTTGTCGAAGAAGTCCACCGGCGCGGCCACCCGCAGGCTGCCGGAAGGCTCACCCCGGCTTTCGGTCAGGCTGGCGCTGGCATGCTCGATGTCTTCCAGACCCGGCGCGCAGCGCTCGAAGAACTCGCGCCCGGCGGCGGTCATGTTGAGCTGGCGCGTGGAGCGCTGCAGCAGGCGCACCCCCATGGCCGCTTCCAGCGCCTGCAGACGGCGGCTGATCGTGTTGGGCGGCATGGACAGCTTGCGGCCGGCGGCGGCAAAACTGCCTGCGCGCACCACATGGACGAAGAGCCAGATATCGTTCAGGTCGAGCATGGTGATTACCCTTCATTTCCTGTCATTTCCATTCACGACCATTATTACTTATAAAAATGGATCAGTGAAATGCGATTCTCGCATCTATTGGAAGAAATGAAAACTGGGTATCGTTCTTTCCACCGCAATCGTCTCCTCACGACGATGCCCACCGAACAACCGAAAGGACAGACCATGAGCACCTTGTTGCATATCGATTCCAGCGCCCGCAGCGGCGGTTCCATCTCGCGCCAGCTGACCGCCTCCTACGCCACGCAATGGCAGGCCAAGAACCCCGGTGGCAAGATCGTGCACCGTGACCTGGCCGCCGACACCCTGCCCCACCTGAGCGAATCCCTGCTGGGCGCCTACTTCACCCCGGCCGACGCCCGCAATGCCGAACAGGCTGAGCTGATCAAGCAATCCGACGCCCTGGTGGACGAACTGCTGGCGGCCGATACCATCGTCATCGGCGTGCCGATGTACAACTTCGCGCCGCCCTCCACCCTGAAGGCCTGGATCGACCACGTGTTCCGCGCCGGCCGCACCTTCAAGTACACCGAAACCGGCCCGGTGGGTCTGGTCAATGGCAAGAAGGCCGTCATCATCCTCTCGCGCGGCGGCAAGTACTCCGAAGGCCCGATGGAAGCGCTGGACTTCCAGGGCAAGTACCTCAAGGGCGCGCTGGGCTTCATCGGCATCACCGATGTCGAGCTGGTCATCGCCGAAGGCGTATCCATGGGTGAAGAGGCTGCCAAGCAAGCCCTGGCCAACGCCGAAGCCAAGATCAACGCCACCGTCTGATCTCTGCAGCACCGCTGAGCTGCTTGTCCCGATCACGGGCAAGCGGCTGCAAAGGGGCGCACCGCCATTGGCGATGCGCCCCTTTGTCTTGCGGGTTCAATGGTGGTCCAGGCCCTTGTGCATGCGGCGCAAGCCCAGCCATACGCAGGCCGCCACCACCGGCACCACCAGGCCGGTGGCCAGGTCCGGATTGATGGGCAGGCCGGCCGCCTTGGCGGCCTTGCCGGCATAGCCGATCAGCCCGATCACGTAGTACGAGATCGCCGCCACCGACAGCCCCTCCACCGCCTGTTGCAGTTTCAGCTGCTGGGCGGCACGGGCGTTCATGGATTCGAGGATCTGGCGGTTCTGCTGCTCCTGCACGATGCCCACCCGGGTGCGCAGCAGGTCGTTGGTGTGGGCGATCCGCTCGGCCAACGCCTCCTGGCGCCGGGCGATGGCCTGGCAGGTATTCATGGCCGGTGCCAGCCGGCGCTCCATGAACTCGCCGATGGTCGGCACCCCTTCGATGCGCTGCTCGCGCAACTCTTCGATGCGCGCCTGCACCAGCCGGAAATAGGCTTGCGAAGCCGAGAAGCGATAGCTGTTCTCCAGCGACAGCTTTTCGATGCGCGCCGCCAGCCCCGTGATCTTGCGCAGGATGCGCTCATCCTCGGCCTGCTCCTCGGGCGTGCCGCCAGGGGATTGCTCGGACTGCACCATGGCCGCCGTCAGCGCCGCCAGGTCACCCTCGATCTCGTTGAGCAAAGGGCCGGACTGCTGGGCATGCGGCAAGCCCAGCAGCGCCATCATGCGATAGGTCTCGATCTCCAGGATGCGTTGTGCCAGGCGCCCGCCCTGCAGCTCGCGCAGGCCGATATCACGCACCACGAAGCGCGAGAAACCGTCCGACTGGATCTGGAAATCGGTCCAGATCTCGCCTCCCTGCAGGACCTTGCTGGAACTCATCAGCTTGCCCTCGAAGATGCGCTGCAACTGGCGTGCGGTGCCCGCCGGATCGTCCTCGCCCGGCTCCACCACCACGTGCGCGGCCACCATCAGCTTGCCTTGCAGCGACAGCAGCCATTGCTGCGGGATATGCGACAGCGGCGCGCGGGCAAAGGCGTCGGCGGTCGACAGGGGCTCTTCGTGGGCCTGGGCGAAAGTATAGGTGGCGAACTCGGTATGGCACTCCCACTTCAGGCGCAGACGGCCAAAATCATGGTAGAAGTGCTTGGCCTCCGCACCTGGCGCGACCACGCCGAAATGGGTGCACAGGTCGTCCAGCAAGGCATGCTGGGCGCTGGCGTGGCGCGTGCCGTTGCCGTCTTCACGCACATAGACGGCCAGGTGCGTGAGCGTTTCCGAGCGCGTCAGTTGCAGGAAGGGGCGCGAATGCACTTCCGCGGCCAGGACAACGCGCTGCGGGTGATTCAGGCTGGCAAAAACGATGGACATGGCGTTTTCTCGTGGATGGTTTGGATTCGGCAGGCCGGTGGCCATGATGCGCATACCGCATGCGAAATGCATGCCGGCTGCACATTCTTGTCGGTGGACGTACTTACTGCGGGGCGGGGTAGCTGACGTCGAGGATGGTCAGTTGCTCCAGTCCGGACGGTGTCTGCAGCGCCACCTCGTCGCCCTCGCGCGACCTGGTCAGCGCGCGCGCCACCGGCGAGATCCAGCTGATGCGTCCCTTGAGCGGATCGAGCTCGTCGATGCCGACGATGGTCACCGTATGGGACTCGCCCCTCTGGTTCTCATAGGTCACCGTGGCGCCGAAGAAGACCTGGTCGCTGCCGTGATGCACGGATGGGTCGACCACCTCGGCGTTGTCGAGCCGCTTGGTGAGGAAGCGGATGCGGCGGTCGATCTCGCGCAGGCGCTTCTTGCCGTAGAGATAATCGCCGTTCTCGGAGCGGTCGCCGTTGGAGGCCGCCCAGGACACCACGCGCACCACTTCCGGGCGCTCCTCGTCGATCAGGTGCAGCAGTTCATCCTTGATACGCTGGTGGCCCTGCGGGGTCATGTAGTTCTTGCTGCCTGCGGGAATGGCCGGCAAGGCGATGTCATCATCGTCGTCACCGCCATCGGATTCTTTTACGAAAGCCTTGTTCATGCTGGAGTGGGTCCGGGTTGCTTGCCGCTGGACGGCGTATTCGGGTCGGCCCTTATTGTAGCCGCATGCCGGCGGCCGCGACGGTACAGTTGCGGGCTTTAATCCTGCCCTCACTGTACCGGGCTCGCATCGCATCGGGGCAGGACAACACTCGCCCTTTGCCGCGCACTCGGCGATAATCGCCATTCCGGCCCCTTCGCGGCTTTTTTCACTGACCCTGCGACCCATGTCCTCCATCGCCCCCCGCTATCGCATCGGCCTCATCGCCAACCGTGCTCACCAGGATGCTGCCGATTCGGCGCTGGTCCAGTTGCTGACCGGCTCGCGCCATCGCATCGAAAGCCTGCAACCCGAGCTGATCGTGGTCGGCCGCACCCTCGACGCCATCGGCCAGATGAACCTGCTGCCCGGCTATGCGCACCTGGTACGCTTTCCCTACGGCCGCCATGGCGGCCTGATGAAGCTGGTCTCGCGCACCGTGGACGAGGACCCGGAGCGTACCCTGGACGCCGTGATCTACCTGATCGACCCGGTCGATCCCTCCTCCACCTTCCCTGAAGCGGTGGCCCTGAAGCGCCAGTGCGTGATCCACGGCAAGCCCTTCCTCTCCACCCTGGCCGGGGCCCAGGAATGGTTCGAGCTGGAGGCCATCGCCAACGGTGCCACACCCGACTCCCTCCTCGACGACCGCTTCAGGCTGAATCAGGAAGGCATCGCCCTGATCGCCCACGACGCCATGAAGTCACGCATGCTGGAGCTGGCCGAGAAGCATTTCGACGTGCTCGACAAGTTTGCCTTCCGCTGCGCCACCGGCACCACCGGCGGCCTGCTCAACCAGCTGGCCATGAAGATCAAGGGGGAAGCCGGCCGTCATTGGGTCAAGCCCTTCCTCTCCGGTCCGCTGGGTGGGGATGCCCAGATCGCCGAGCTGATCCTGGAGCAGCAGTGCCGTCGTGTGCTGTTCCTGGAAGACCCGCATGTGGCGCGCCAGCACGAAGCCGACATCCAACTGCTCGAACGCGCCGCCCGTACCGTCACCGGCTATGCCTCCTGCATGAGCGACGTCAAATGGGGCGACCGCTGGCTCTCCCTGATCAAGGCACGGCAGGTGTAAAGGTCCAGAACCCATTTCATAAATAAGCGTCAGATGCGTTCTAGATGACTTCATCTTCACCACCGCCACGGCGCGCTGCCCGTTGGCGGCGACGACTGCTGGCACCGTTGATCTATGCGGTCGCCCTGCTGCTGATACTGGAAGAATGGCTCTGGGATGCCACCCAGGCCGTGCTGGCGCGCATTCCGTCCTGGCCCGTGCTGGTGCGCCTGCAGCGCTGGGTGGAGCGACTCTCGCCCTATGCGGCACTGGCCATCTTCCTGGCGCCGACCGTGTTGCTGCTGCCGGTGAAGGTGCTGGCCCTGCTTTCCATCACCCACGGCCACCCGACGCTGGGGCTGGCCATCGTGCTGGTGGCCAAGGTGCTGGGCACGGCCCTGGTCGCCCGCATCTACGCCCTCACCCGCCGCAGCCTGCTATCACTGGCCTGGTTCCAGCGATATCACGACAAACTGCTCGACTGGAAGGATCGACTTACCGCGCAGTTGCACGCCAGCGCTGGCTGGCGCCAGGTGCAGCGATTGCTGCTGGCCATGCGAACCCTGCTGGCGCTCCTCCGTGCGCGTCTTGCGGCAGAACCGCCATCGCCCTGGACGCGCATGCTGCGCCTGTTCAGGCGTCTGGCTGCGCGCATGCGCAAACAGCCTCCGCCAAAATGAAAAAGGCTGCCGTTGAACGCGGCAGCCTTTGCGGGGGGCATGATGCCGGCCAGTCCGGGCCGGACTTCCACCGATCAGTCGTCGTCATCCTCATCGATGTAGCCACCTGGCGGTGCCGACATCTGCATGGAACCATGCTGACCGATATGGTTGCTGGAGATGCTGTTACCCCATTCGAAGGCGTATTTCTCGGCTTCGAAGAAATCATCGGCCGACAACTGCAACTCATCGAGCAGTTTCTGGATCTGCACCTGGTCCTGCTCGCGCTGCTCGGTGCATTCGACCAGCTTCAGCGCCAGCCCGTAGAACCCGGTACGGCGCAGCAGCGCCTCGCGGATCTCGGTGCTCACGGTGATCTGGCGCAGCACGCTTTCCATGCTCATGCCGAAGAGCGCATCGACCAGGGACATGATCCCCACCGTGAAAGCCATCTCCGACATCTTGCGCCGTCCCGGTCGCAACTTGGCGGCGATGAGCTCCAGCATCTTGCCGCGCGTGGCCGCCAGGATCATCAGCGGCGACATGCCGTTGGCACCGCCCTTCTCGGTATTGGCAAACAGCAGGATCTGCAGCCAGCGCTTCAGTTGCCGGCGCCCCAGTACGATCAGGGCCTGGCCCAGTGAATCGATGAACTTCTGGAAGCCGTAGACGGGGGTATTGACCAGGCGCAGCAAGGTCAGGCTCAGAGCCACGTCGCGCTTGATGAAGCGGACGATCTCGCCATTGTCGACATTGCGCACCAGCAGCGTGAGCAGATGCATGATGGCCATCTTCGAGGCCTCCAGCTTCTTGCCCTGGAGAATCATCGGCTTGGCGAAGTAGTAGCCCTGGAAATAGTCGAAGCCGAAGGTGACGCAATCATTGAATTGCTGCAGGGTCTCGACCTTCTCGGCCAGCAACTCCTTCTGCGCGCGCTTGAAATGCACCGACAGCTTGAGCAGCTTGCTGGGATCGACTTCCAGCACGTCGATCTTGATGATCTTCACCAGCGGCAGCAGTTCTTCGATCTCCTCGGACTCGGCCACCACGTCGTCCAGCGCAAACACATAACCGGACTTGACCAGCTCGCGCACCCGCGCCACCAGCTCGGGCGTGACCTTGACCGTCTCCAGGATCTCCAGCACCACCTTGTCGGCCGGCAGGAAATAGATGAAGTCGCTCATCAGCACCGCGGCATCGACGTTGATGAAGCCCTGCAGATTGCCGATCACGTTGGACAGACCCAGCTCGGAAGCGTGGGCAATCACCGCCGCTGTGGCGGTGACGTCATCCTTCACATTGGCCGGCCCGAAGGCAGCGCTGCGAAACAGCAGTTCGTATCCGATCAGCTCTTGCTCGCGGCTCAGGATGGGCTGGCGGGCCAGGAAGAAATCCAGGGCATGTTGGGTCGGCGGGGTAAGGTCGGATGACTGATCAGACATGGTTGTTCTTTTAATAACCCCTAGCGTTGCATGGAATATTGACGGATAGCAATGCGCCTATTGTATGCCGATTTGGCATGGACACGGGCAGATCCAATCGTGTTGAATCCAAATATTCACAAATAATCACAACGCAAGTATAACCTGTCATCACATCTCTCCGGACTCCAGCACGAATTCTGCGCTGTCGTCCACACCCAGCACGTTCACCAGATAGGGCATCAGGTCGCGCAGCATGGGCTCCAGCGTCCAGGGCGGATTGAGGATGAACATGCCGCTGTTGTGCAAGCCGAACCCATCGGGTGCCGGGCCGTGGATAGCCAAAGTGACGTTGAGCCAGCTCTTGGCGCCCAGGCGTTTGAGACGCTCGGGCAGCTGACGTGATTCGTTACGCTGCAACACCGGGTACCAAACGGCATACATGCCAGTCGGGAAACGCGTGAGCGCGTCGGCCAGGACCTGGGCCACATGGGTGTAGTCGCGCTTGTCTTCGTAGGGCGGATCGATGAGCACCAGGCCACGACGCGACGGTGGCGGCAACAGGGCCTTGAGGCCCTGGAAGCCATCGCCACGGTGGACCATGACCCGCTTGCCGCGCGCAGACGGGCGCTGGCCCTGGGCGGCGGCATGGGCCTCCAGCTTGCGGAAATTATCTTCCAGCACCTTCACTTCGCTGGGGTGCAACTCGAACAGGCGTAGCCTGTCCTGCTCGCGCATGACCTTCTCGGCGCAATAGGGCGAACCGGGGTAGTAACGCATCTTGCCGCTGGGGTTGAGCGACTTGACCAGGTCGACGTATTCCTTCACCGCCGGCGGCAGGTCCTTGCGGTCCCACAGCTTGGCGATGCCGGTATCGTATTCGGCATTCTTGCTGGCGTAATCCCCGTCGAGCGCATAGACGCCAGCGCCGGCGTGGGTGTCGATGACCATGTAGGCAGTCTCTTTCTGCCCGAGATAGCGCATCAACTGGATGATCACCATGTGCTTCAGGACATCGGCATGGTTGCCGGCGTGAAAAGCGTGGCGATAACTCAGCATGGGAAATTCACTTCTTGGATGGGGTTGGAACTGGGATGACTGGATGAACCGACAAGATGCGGCGTACCGGTATCCGATGAGATGAAAACGTTCGGCATTCTAACAAGGATAAGTGAGCAGTTGTCCGACTAATCCGGCTTTGTTACAAAGAAATGATCGATTTTCCCGGCAGCCACGCCCGCTATGCAAGACGCGCAGCACCGGGAAGATATGCGAGTCACCGGCCCGGTCGCAGCCCATGCGTTTAACTGCCGGCACGATCCAGACGGAAATAGGCATCCAGCAACGATGTCTTGAAGACCACGCCGAGCAGACGCGGATCCTCCGTATGGGCGATCACGGGAAGGCGCTCGCCCTGGTGATCCAGGAACAGCTGCAGGGCTTCGCCCAGCGACATGTCCGGCGTGACCTCATGCAGGAAATGCGGCCGCAGGAAATCGCGAGCCACGCGTCCGCCCGGCTCCTTCTTGTCGAGCAGCCAGGAAGTGATGTCCTGCAGCGCGACCACGCCCTGGTAACGCTGCTGGGCGTCGACGATGTAGACGTACTTGACGGGGTACTTGAGAAAGAGCGCGCTGACCTCTTCCAGGCTGGCGTTTTCCGGCAAGACCGTCTCGGCCGGCCGGATCAGCTCGCTCATGTGGGTACCACGCAGGCGCAGGCGTTCTTCGTTGTCGCGATGGCGCTTGCGGGTGATCTCGTACATGGAACTGCCATCCACGCCCCGCGCCACCACATAGGCGACCACACAGGACAGCATCAGCGGCAGCACCACCTGGTAGCTCAGCGTCATCTCGAAGATCATCAGGATGGCCATCAGCGGCGCATAGGAAGCCGCCGCCAGGAAGGCGCCCATGCCCACCATGGCATAGGCGAAGGGTTGCGACATGTGCATGGGCAGCACGGCCTGCGCCGCATCGCCAAACAGGTAGCCGATGGCAGCCCCGACGAACAGCACGGGCGTAAAGATCCCGCCCACGGCGCCGGAGCCGACCGTGATCGAGGTCGCCAGCACCTTGATGACCAGCACCGTCAGCACGGCTTGCCAGACCCAGGTGGTATGCAGCAGCGAATTGACCAGGCTGTAGCCATTGCCCCAGACCTCGGGCACCTGCACCGAAATCAGGCCGACCAGCAAACCGCCCACCGCCAGGCGCACCGGCAACGGCAGGCGGAGCTTGCCGAAGGCCAGCTTGCCCAGCTCCAACACGCGCAGGAACTGTGGCGCGAGCACCCCGGCCAGCACTCCCAGCACCAGGAACAGCAGCACTTCCCAGCCGGCGATCTCGGGGAAGTAAGGCATCTCGTAGGAGGCCCGATAGCCCGGCAGTTCGCGCATGGTGATGTTGGCCACCACCGAGGCCACCACGATGGGGCCGAAGCTTTCCATGACCAGCGAACCCAGCACGATCTCGGTGATGAAGAAGGCCCCTGCGATCGGCGCGTTGTAGGCCGAGGTGATCCCCGCCGCCGCGCCACAAGCCACCAGCAGGCGCAGGCGCGATGCGGGAAAGTGCGAGAACTTGCCCACCAGCGAGGCACACAGGGCCGACAGCTGCACCATGGGCCCTTCGCGCCCGATCGACCCGCCCGAGGCGATGGTGGCCAGCGACGAGATGCTGCGCAAGAGCGTATTGCGCACCGGAATGGCGCCATCGCCGATGGCCACCGCCTCCATGTAGTCACCGCCATTGCCCGCCGGCGTGCGCTTGGCCCACACCAGGAACAGGCCAGCCACCACGCCACCGCAGGTGGGCAAGAGCACGCGCACGTACCAGGGCAGCCCTTTGGCGATATCGACGAAGCTGCCATCGTGACCGGTCAGCCAGATCTGCAGCTGCGCGATGCATTCACGGAAGGCGATCGTGGCCAGTGCCCCGACGAAACCGGCCAGCGCGCCCCACAGGAGCATGGAATGATGTTCCGACACGCGGCAGGCATTGAGTACCCGCAGGCGGTATTTGATCCAGAGTTCATGCATGATCGACGTCGGGTCCCCTTGCTCTTTCGTCTTGCTTTTGTGACGACTACTCGGCGCCGACCTGGGCCATCAGCGACTGCAGATGGCCCAGGTCGGCGGCGATGCTGGCCGCAGCCTTCTTCTGCATGCGCCGGTAACGGGTCAGCACTTCCTGCCCCAGTTCGGTCACGACCGCGCCGCCACCGCGCGCACCGCCCGTGGCGGTGGCCACCAGCGGGCTGGCGAAGCAGCGATTCATTTCCTCGACCAAGAGCCAGGCGCGGCGATAGGACATCTGCATCTCCCGCGCGGCGCCCGAGATCGAGCCGGTCTGCACGATGGCTTGCAAGAGGTCGGCCTTCCCCGGGCCGAAGGCGATGGTATCGCCCTGCATCACGCGCACGCGTAGGGTCTTGGAATCGTTCATGCGCGTGATTGTACAAGGGCCGCCCGACAGCGGCCAGACTCGTGCTCACGGTTGACGTTCGTTATATCCTTGCGTATATTTCGACGATCTATTTCCCGTTCCCGCGCAAGGATCATCGATGCTGAAGAAATCCCGCCTGAAAGCCGCCCTCGGCGTCGCTTTCGGTGCCCTGCTGGTGTTTTCCGCCGGTGCCGCCCACGCCACCGACCTGGTGGTCTCGGCCGCTGCCAGCCTGACCAACGCCTTCAAGGAACTGGCGCAATCCTTCGAGCAGCAGCATCCGGGCGTGAAAGTCATCACCAACTTCGGCGCCTCCGACATCCTGATGCAGCAGATCGTGCGCGGTGCCCCGGCTGACGTGTTCGCCTCGGCCGACCAGACCGCCATGGACAAGGCCGTCAGCGAAAAGGCCGTGACTGCAGCCTCGCGCAAGAACTTCGCGGCCAACCAGATCGTGCTGATCGTTCCCCACGACGCCAAGCGGCTACCGGCCACCCTCAATGACCTGACCCGCCCAGACTACAAGCGCATCGCCCTGGGCAATCCGGCCTCGGTGCCCTTCGGCCGCTACACCAGGACGGCGCTGGAGCAGGCCGGCCTGTGGAGCCAGATCCAGGCCAAGGGCGTGATGGCCGAGAATGTACGTACTAGCCTGGACTATGTGGCACGCGGTGAAGTCGATGCCGGTTTCGTCTTCGCCACCGATGCGGCCGTCATGCCCGAGAAGGTCAAGGTCGCCATACGCATCCCCTCCGAGACCCCGGCCACCTACCCCATCGCCGTCACCACGGGCACGCAGCAAAAAGAACTGGCCGAGCAGTTCCTGGCCTATGTGCTCTCGCCGACCGGCCAGGGCGTGCTGGCACGCTACGGCTTCCTCAAGCCCTGAAGCGCCAGGCCACCTCGCCATGCATCCGGTCTGGACGCCCCTGCTGCTGTCACTGAAGGTCGCTGGCCTGGCTACGCTCTTGAACCTGGTGCTGGGCGTGGCGGCGGCCTATGGCCTGTCACGCTGGCGGTCACCGCTGCGTGACTTCATCGACTCGGTGCTGACCCTGCCGCTGGTGCTGCCGCCAACCGTGATGGGTTACTACCTGCTGGTCTTGTTCGGCCGTCGTGGCACCTTCGGCGCCTGGCTGGAGAGCATGGGTATCCAGTTGGTCTTCACCTGGCAGGGTGCAGTGCTGGCCTCGACGGTGGTGGCCTTTCCGCTGGTGCTCAAGGCGGCACGGGCGGCATTCGAGAGTGTCGATCATCAACTGGAAGACGCCGCCCGCGTGCTGGGTGTATCGGAGGCCGGCGTGTTCCTGCGCGTGAGCCTGCCGCTAGCCACTCGCGGCATCATGGCCGGCGTGCTGCTGGCCTTTGCCCGCGCGCTGGGCGAATTCGGCGCCACCCTGATGGTGGCCGGCAACCTGCCCGGACGCACGCAAACACTGTCGGTGGCAATCTATGAAGCCGTACAGGCCGGCGACGATGGCGCGGCCACGCTGCTGGTGGTGATCACCTCGATCACCTGCGTGGTGCTGCTGATGGTGGCCGGGCGACTGGTGCCAGATCGCAACCAGCCGCAGATCCGTTAGACTTTCCACCATCTTGCCTTCCTTGTCCCTACCGCCCGTGAGCGTCGAACTCCAGATCCGGAAACAGCTGCGCGCCGCCGATCGCGTCTTCGATCTCGACATCGCCTTCGCCTCCGACAGCCAGCGCATCGTGCTCTACGGCCCCTCCGGCTCGGGCAAGAGCCTCACGCTCAAGGCCATCGCCGGGCTGATGACGCCCGACGCCGGCCACATCCGCCTCAACGGCCGCACCCTCTTCGATGCTGGCCAGGGTATCGACCTGCGCGTGCAGGAGCGCAACGTCGCCTACCTGTTCCAGGACTACGCGCTCTTCCCGCACCTGACGGTGGCCCAGAACATCGCCTTCGGCCTGGCGCGCGGCTGCTTCAACCTGCGCCGTCCAGCCGACCATCCGGCCGTGGCCAGGTGGCTGCAGGCCTTCGAACTGCAAGCCATCGCCCACAGCCATCCAGCCCAGATCTCGGGCGGGCAGCGCCAACGCGTGGCACTGGCGCGGGCCCTGGTGGCCGAACCCGACATCCTGCTGCTCGATGAACCCTTCTCGGCCCTGGACCTGTCGCTGCGCGAACGCATGCGCGACGAACTGGCCCAACTGCAGACCCGCCTGCAGGTGCCCATGCTGCTGATCACCCACGATCCGGCCGATGTCGACGCCTTGGGCCAGACCGTCTTCGAGCTGCGCGACGGTCGCATCCTGGGCCGCTAAGCCGACCGGTCAAAAAAAACCGTACCCTTTTGGGGTACGGTCGCAAGTCGGGGGATCACCCCCACCGGCCCACGCAAGGATGCGGGCCGGCGTCACATCACACACATCCGGTATTACGACATCAAGCCAACATCAAGCCGCCTTCTTGGCCTTGTCGTCGAAGAACTGTTCGTCCTCGGTCGAGCCATGCAGCGCGGTGGTCGACGACTGGCCTTGCTGGATGGCCTGGGTCACGGCGTCGAAGTAGCCGGTGCCGACTTCGCGCTGGTGCTTCACGGCCGTGAAGCCCTTGGTGGCGGCCGCGAATTCGGCTTCCTGCAGTTCCACGAAGGCCGACATCTGGTTGCGGGCATAGCCGTGGGCCAGGTTGAACATCGAGTAGTTCAGCGCGTGGAAGCCAGCCAGCGTGATGAACTGGAACTTGTAGCCCATCGCACCCAGCTCGCGCTGGAACTTGGCGATGGTGGCGTCGTCCAGGTTCTTCTTCCAGTTGAAGGACGGCGAGCAGTTGTAGGCCAGCAGCTTGCCCGGGAACTTGGCGTGGATGGCTTCGGCGAAGGTCTTGGCAAAGGCCAGGTCGGGCTTGCCGGTTTCGCACCAGACCATGTCGGCGTATTCCGCATAGGCCAGGCCACGCGAGATCGCCTGGTCGATGCCCGGGTGGGTCTTGAAGAAGCCTTCGACAGTGCGCTCACCGGACAGGAAGGGCTTGTCGTTGGCATCCACGTCGGAAGTCAGCAAGTCAGCGGCTTCCGCATCGGTACGGGCGATCACCAGGGTCTTGGTGCCCATCACGTCGGCCGCCAAGCGGGCGGCGTTGAGCTTTTCGCAGGCTTCACGGGTCGGCACCAGGACCTTGCCGCCCATGTGACCACACTTCTTCACCGAGGCCAGCTGGTCTTCGAAGTGCACGCCGGCGGCGCCCGCTTCGATCATCGACTTCATCAGTTCGAAGGCATTCAGGACGCCACCGAAACCGGCTTCGGCATCGGCCACGATGGGTGCGAAAAAGTCGATGTCGTCACGGCCTTCGGACCACTGGATCTGGTCGGCACGGGCGAAGGTGTTGTTGATGCGCTTGACCACCATCGGCACCGAGTTGGCCGGATAAAGCGACTGGTCAGGGTACATTTCACCGGCCAGGTTGGCATCGCCCGCCACTTGCCAGCCGGACAGGTAGATCGCCTTCAGGCCGGCCTTGACCTGCTGCATGGCCTGGTTGCCGGTCAGGGCGCCCAGGGCGTTGACGAAGGGCTCGTTGTGCACCAGGTTCCACAGCTTGTCGGCGCCGCGCTTGGCCAGGGTATGCTCGATCTGCAGCGAACCACGCAGGCGGACCACGTCGGCGGCGCTGTAGTTGCGCTTGATGCCCTTCCAGCGCGGATTCTCTGCCCAGTCACGTTCCAGGGCCTGGATTTGCTGTTCACGTGTGCTCATGTCGATCTCCTTTGTGGTCAATGATGAAGTGTTGAAACCCGTGTTCGATGTCGAATTCCATGACTTCATAGTAGGCCTCGATGCGCAGAGCAACAATGTCTTATATAAGATATCTGTAAAATTTTTATATCAATAAATTCAATAGGTTACGATCTCAATTTTGCGATACGAAACGAAAATCCGGAGAATGAAAAAGCATTTTGATGCAGCGCACTCGCACTTTTCACAATACGGAACGCAGATTGCGCATCGTAAAAAATGCTCAGTTGAAAAGACTTCACACTGAACTTTCCAGCGGTCTCCCGCAGGTCATGCCGTTTTCCCTTGGTGCCGCCAGGCCAGGCCCGTGACCGGACGGCAGCTTTTTCGTTCAGCTGATTTGTTTTACAGCCAGCGCCGGCGTGCGGTTGTTTAATCCGGCAATACAGGACAGAATAAGCCCCTACCTAATCCAACCGGCGATCCAACGCCGCACCGTCTTCATGCACTACGCCCTGGACATCCGCACTTTCCTATTCAGTCATTATTTCTATACTGGGGTGCGGATCGCGATCGGGGTCGTCGGCCTGACCATGCTGGTCTTCAATGTGGCCGACATGCCCACCACGATGACCGTGTTCCTGGGCGCGCTGTGCACCAGCCTGATGGACCTGCCCAGTCCACTACGCCACAAGTTCAACGAGATGCTGGCCGGCGTGCTGCTCTGTACGGTGGTGATGCTGGTCATCAGCCTGTGCGCCCCCGTGCCCTGGCTGGTCAATGCGATGATGGTGGTGGTGAGCTTCTTTGCCAGCATGATGGTGGTCTATGGCAAGAAGACCATGCCGCTGCAATTTGCTGCGTTGATGGTGATGACCCTGTCGATGGAAAACCAGGTCCCCATCGCCGACGCGTTCCTGCATGCTGGGCTCTTCCTGGGCGGTGGCCTGGGTTACCTGGCCTATTCGATGGCGGTATCGTGGTTCCTGCGCCGCCGCATCAAGCAGCAGGTGCTGGCCGAGGCGCTCTTCGAGCTGGCGCGCTACCTGCGCATCAAGGCTGACTTCTATGATGTGCGGCACGACCTGGCCGGCCAGTTCAACCAGCTGGTGCGCCAGCAGATCGTGGTGGCCGACAAGCAGCAAGCCTCGCGCGACCTGATCCTGCGCGACCTGCACACCAAGCAGGATGGCCTGCTGGTGCAGGTCCACCTGTCGATGCTGGAACTCTACGAGCAGGTCCTCTCCACCCACGCCGACTATGCCATGCTGCGCCAGCACTTCGGCGACAGCGATGTGATGATCTTCCTGCGCGACCTGGCCTACAAGGCCGCCCTGGACATCGAATCGATCGCCTATGCGGTCACCCGCAAGAAGGCCTCCGAAGCCAGCGTCAACTACAAGGCCGAGCTGCGCGCGGTGCAGTTCGAGATGCAGGAACTGGCCCTGCCCGGCCCGCGCCAGGCCTCCCAGGAGGCGCTCACGCTCTTGCGCGTGACCTACAACAAGATCCGCGACATCATCGAGTTCATCGGCCAGGTCCACCAGGCCACCCGCAATCCGGTCGATCCGCTACCGATCCTGCCGGGCTCGGACATGACGCCCTTCCTGACCCAGCAGAAGTTCAAGTTCAACATGCTGCTGGTGAACCTGCGTTGGCAGTCGCCGATCTTCCGCTTTGCCATCCGGGTGGCGCTGGCGGTGACCACGGGCCTGTGGATTTCCAACCTGCTGCCTTATATGGCGCATGGCTACTGGATCGTGCTGACCATCGTCATCATCCTCAAGCCCAACTTCAGCGCCACCAAGCAGCGCATGGCCGACCGCCTCATCGGCACCATCATCGGCTGTGTGGTGACGATGCTGATCCTGCACTTCGTGCACAACCCGGCCGGCCAGCTGGCCGTCCTGTTCGCCGCCAGCGTGGCCGCCCCCGCCTTCACCTACGTGAAGTACCGCTATACCGCCATTGCCGCCTCGATCCAGATCCTGATGCTGCTCAACCTGCTGGTACCGGCCGGCCACCAGGGTGTCATCGGCGAACGTCTCATCGACACCGTCATCGGCGTGCTCATTGCCACCGTCTTCAGCTATGTGCTGCCGGCCTGGGAATACCGCGACCTGCCCAAGCTGCTGCGCAACGTGCTCAAGGCCAGCCAGCGCTACCTGACCGCCAGCCGCGACATGCTCGAAGGAAAGGTGCAGGACGATTTCTTCTATCGAGTCTGCCGCAAGGGCTTCATGGACAGCCTGGCGGCGCTGATCTCGGCACTGGTGCGCATGATGGACGAGCCGACCACCAAGCAACGCGCCGTGCGCGAGCTGAACCGCTTCATCGTGCAGAACTACCTGGTGGCAGCCCATATCGCCGCACTGCGGCTGATGCTGCGCCGGCACCAGGAAAACCTGCCGCAAGCGTCGGTGGCCCGTATCATCGAAGAGACCTACCTGGAAGCCAGCCAGCACCTGGCCGAGGCGCAGCGCCTCTTGGCGCCCAAACCCAGGCAGCGCGGCGGCGCCGTCACGGTGTCGCCACCGGCACCGGAAGAAAAGGCCTTGTCAGGCAAGATCGAACTGGTCGGCCCGCTGCCCGAGGAACCCCTGTCGGCCGAGGCCAGCGCCTGGACCGGCTGGGACAACCTGCGTCGCCGTACCAGCCTGCTCAACCAGGACCTGCGGGAGATCGTGGCCCAGACGGCCGCCATCGACAAGATCCTGCGCAAGGACTAGGGCCGCCAGGCGCGGTGCCGCACACCTCGCGGCACCGTCAGACCGCGAGGATGCGGTGCAGGCGCTTCTGGTCGAACATGCGCGAATCTGCCACCCGCAAGAGGGTCTCCACATCCAGCCCGTCATCGGGATAGAGCGAGATACCGAAGGAGGCATCGATCACGTACTGCTTGCCATCACGCCCCTCGATGGGCTTGTTGACGGCGTGGCGGATCTTGTCGGCGATGCCGCGCGCCACCTCGATATCGCTCACTCCGTGCAGGTAGATCACGAACTCATCGCCACCAAAGCGGGCCACCGAGTCGTCGTGACGCAAGGTGTGCTGCAGGCGCTCGGCAACGCCGATGAGAACGCGGTCTCCTTCGTCATGACCGAATTCGTCGTTGACCGCCTTGAAGCGATCCAGGTCGACGAACAGCAAGGCAAACTGCAAGGGGTTGGATTCGGAGGCATTGCGCCGGCGGAAATCGATCTGCGCAACCAGCGAGTCGCGATTGAGCACATTGGTGAGGCGGTCGGTGCGCAGGTTGCGCTCCATTTCCTGGAAACTCTGCGCCAGCTGGCCGATTTCGTCGTTGCGGTCGATGTTGAGCGGTGGGAAAGGGCTGCCATTGCCGATGCTCTTGGCCGCCGCAGTCAGCTTGCGGATATCGCGCAGCACCCAGCGCAGCAGCAGGAAGCCGATCACGAAGGTCAGGCAGACCGCCAGCATGCCCAGCAGCAGCGTCTGGTAGATGCCACTGGTCACCGATCCTAGGAAATCCGAGCGCGGGGCGGCGCTGATGGCCAGCCAGTCGAGACCAGCGTCGTCGTGATGCAGGCGGAACGCCACCTCGATCTTGCTGCCTTCCTGGCGCGCACCCAGCAATTCCAGCTTGCCCGGTTCCGGGCGATGTATCGCCAGGTGGCGCCGGACCTCTTCAAAGGCCTGCTGCACCAGCGGCGAGTGGCTCTGGCTGGCATTGAAGCGCTGCAACACAGGCGGCTGCCCGGTGAACTGGTACAACTCTTCCTGCACCGAACTGGCGATCATGTCGCCCTTGAGCTCGGTCACGAAGGCCACGCCATGGGCGCTCAGCGGCAACTGGCGCAACAGGTTGTTCAATGGCTGCAAGGCGATACTGCTGTTGGCCACGCCCATGAGATTGCCGTCGGCATCATAGATGGGCTTGGAGAGATTGATCCCCAGCACGTGCTTGAGACGGAAGTCGGCATAAACAGATGACCAGGTCTCATGCCCCCGCTGCACCGCCTGCAGATACCAGGGGCGCTGGCGCGGCTCGTAATCCTGGGTGGCGATGAGCTTCATTTCGGTACCGGGTCCACGCAGGTGGTAGACGTAGTTCTGGCCTTGCGGCTCGCGCACGCTGTACATGAAGCTGTTGGGGCTTTCCTGCTTGACTCCGATGAAGCTGCCGTCGACACCGCCGAAGTAGACATAGCTGGGATCGTCGAACAAGGCATTGGCCAGCCAAAGCCGCTCTTCGAGCTGCTTGCGATCGGTCGGGAACGGCAGCACCGCCGGGGCCTGGCCGGACTCTGCCGGTGGCACCGGCGGCGGGGCCACTACGTTGAGGCTTTCGCGCGCCCCCATGGTCTGGCGATCGATGGATTGGCTCACCCGCCCCATCACCTCGGTCAGCGCATTGCGCGCCAATACCTCGGTGGCGTCGTCACCGGCACGGTAGAGGAACCATCCTATGGTCAGCACCAGGCACGCCATCAGGAAGATGAACGGCAGCACGAATAGCCGTTGCAAGGACGATTGTTTCAGGATCGCCCCCTTTCTCCGGTGCGCTCACCGCTGCGGCCCACGTTTCCAAATCTGAGCATGAAATCCTTACTGCCTGGACACCTCGGCATCCTGGCGATCACTGCATGGGCCTGCGCCCCCTCTGTCCACGATGCACCGCTGTTCATCCCTCTTTGGTACATCTTCCTCGGTGGATGTAAATATCACATTCACACTGGCTTGGGGAATCATTTTTGCAATGCAAGACGTGAAACATCGCAGGGAGCAGCCCCCCTGCACCGGATTCATGAACATTTGATCAACTAAATTAGTTGTATGACAATTATTCATCCATCGAGCGGTCAGCTGATCATGGCCACGCACCGGAACAGCGGGCGAAAAAAAACGGTGGATGCGCAAGCGCACATCCACCGTCGATGACCACCGAGCCTTCGCTTATTGCTTCTCGAAGCTCAACTGGCCATTGCGCACGTCCACATGGACCACATCCTTGGGGCCGAAACTGCCGGCCAGGATTTGCTTGGACAGCGGGTTCTCGATCTCCTGCTGGATGGCGCGCTTGAGCGGCCGCGCACCATAGACCGGATCGAAGCCAGCCTCGGCGATCTTCTGCAAGCCGGCCTCGCTGATCTGCAGGCCGATCTCCAGCTTGGCCAGGCGCTGCTCCAGGATGCGCAGCTGGATCTTGGCAATAGCACCAATGTTCTTGGCATCCAGCGCGTGGAAGACCACGATCTCGTCGACCCGGTTGATGAATTCCGGGCGGAAGTGCGTGCGTACCTCGGCCATCACGGCCAGCTTCACCAGAGCCGGGTCGCTGTCTTCCATGCTCTGGATCTTGTGCGAACCCAGGTTGGAGGTCATCACGATGACCGTGTTCTTGAAGTCCACGGTACGGCCCTGGCCGTCGGTCATGCGGCCATCGTCGAGCACCTGCAGCAGCACGTTGAAGACATCCGGGTGCGCCTTCTCGATCTCGTCGAGCAGGATCACGCTATAGGGCTTGCGCCGCACGGCCTCGGTCAGGTAACCACCTTCTTCATAGCCCACATAGCCCGGCGGCGCGCCGATCAGGCGGGCCACGGAATGCTTCTCCATGAACTCGCTCATGTCGATGCGGATCATGGCCTCCTCGGTATCGAAGAGATAGGACGCCAGCGCCTTGCACAGCTCGGTCTTGCCCACCCCGGTGGGGCCCAGGAACATGAAGGACCCATAAGGCTTGCTGGGGTCGCCCAGGCCGGCACGCGAACGGCGGATGGCGTCGGACACGGCCACAATCGCCTCGTCCTGGCCCACCACGCGTTCATGCAGCACGTCTTCCATGTGCAGCAGTTTTTCGCGTTCGCCCTGCATCATGCGCGAGACCGGGATGCCGGTGGCGCGGGCCACGATTTCGGCGATTTCCTCGGCGCCCACCTGGGTGCGCACCAGCTTGGGCTTTTCGGCGGTCACGCCGGCGGCATCCTTCTTGTTCTGCACCTCCAGCGCGGCTTCCAGCTCGGCCAGCTTGCCGTACTTCAGTTCCGAGACCTTCTGCCAGTCACTCTTGCGGGTGGCCTCTTCCATCTGCAGGCGCACCTTCTCGATTTCTTCCTTCAGTTGCTGGCCGCCCTGGGCGGTCGATTTCTCGGCCTTCCAGATTTCTTCCAAGTCAGCGTACTCGCGCTCCAGCTTCAGGATTTCTTCCTCGATCAGTTGCAGGCGCTTCTGCGAGGCTTCATCCTTCTCGCGCTTGACGGCTTCGCGTTCGATCTTCAGCTGGATCAGGCGACGGTCCAGCTTGTCCATCACTTCCGGCTTGGAATCGATCTCGATCTTGATCTTCGAGGCCGCCTCGTCGATCAGGTCGATGGCCTTGTCCGGCAGGAAGCGGTCGGTAATGTAGCGGTGCGACAGCTCGGCCGCGGCCACGATGGCCGGGTCGGTGATATCGACGCCATGGTGCACCTCGTACTTCTCCTGCAGACCGCGCAGGATGGCGATGGTGGCTTCCACGCTGGGCTCGTCGACCAGGATCTTCTGGAAGCGGCGCTCCAGGGCGGCATCCTTCTCGATGTACTGGCGATATTCGTCCAGGGTGGTGGCGCCCACGCAATGCAGCTCGCCGCGCGCCAGGGCCGGCTTCAACATGTTGCCGGCATCCATGGCGCCTTCGGCCTTGCCGGCGCCGACCATGGTGTGCAGCTCATCGATGAAGACGATGGTCTGGCCTTCGTCCTGGGCGATTTCCTTCAAGACGGCTTTCAGGCGCTCCTCGAATTCGCCGCGATACTTGGCACCGGCCAACAGGGCCGCCATGTCCAGCGACAACACGCGCTTGGACTTGAGGCTGTCCGGCACCTCGCCGTTGACGATGCGCTGGGCCAGGCCTTCGACGATGGCGGTCTTGCCCACGCCGGGTTCGCCGATCAGCACCGGGTTGTTCTTGCTGCGCCGTTGCAGTACCTGAATGGCACGACGGATTTCATCGTCGCGGCCGATCACCGGATCGAGCTTGCCGGCACGGGCGCGTTCGGTCAGGTCCAGGGTGTATTTCTTGAGGGCTTCGCGCTGGCCTTCGTCCTGCTGCGAGGACACCGAGGCGCCGCCGCGCACGGCCTTGATGGCCGCTTCCAGCGACTTGCGGGCCAGCCCGTTGTCGCGCGCCGCACGACCAGCATCGGACTTGTCGTCCACCAGGCCCAGCAGCACCATTTCGCTGGCGACGAACTGGTCGCCATGCTTTTGCGCTTCCTTGTCGGCCAGGTTGAGCAAGGCCATCAGCTCGCGGCCGACCTGCACTTCGCCGCCGTTGCCGGAGACCTGCGGCAGACGCTTGAGGGCGCCCTGCAGGGCGGTGGTGAGGCCATTCACATTGACGCCGGCGCGCTGCAACAGCGAGCGCGCGCCGCCATCGTCCTGGTTCAGCAGCGCCAGGATGAGGTGGACCGGTTCGATATATTGATTGTCGTGGCCGACTGCCTGGGATTGCGCATCGGCCAGCGCTTCCTGCAATTTGGTGGTGAGTTTGTCGAGACGCATGGTTCGCTCCAATTTTTCAATGAGATGAAAGTTGGGCCTGCGCTTTGATTTTCAAGCAATGATCGTGCCGTCTGTTTTGATCTGCATCAGGTCGACCTTCGGTGGCATTCTGGCGGGTCCGAGGGATTGCAATATCAACAAGTGCGGCACCTGCTCACATCTTGCTAGGTGGCCCGTCCCGCCGCCACACCCTGCATTTCCTCACGCAGGCTGCCCAGGCGCTCCAGCGCCTGATGGTCTTCTTCCAGGGTCTTGTCCACGGTCACGTGCATCCAGTCTACCCAGGTGCTGATCTTGGCGTCGAGGTACTGGCGCGAAGGATACAGCGCGTACACCCCCATGTTCTGCAAGCGGTGCTGCGGCAGCACCCGCACGATGCTGCCGGTGCGCAAGGCATCCACGGCCGAATAGATGGGCAGTACGCCAATGCCCATGCCCTCGCGGACGGCAGTGAGCATGGCTTCGGCCACGTTGACCTGGAAATTGCTCTTGACCGCGATGACGGCGACGCCATCGGGCCCCTCCAGGATCCATTCGTCCAACGGTGAAATCGGGCTCACCAGCTGCAGACAGGCGTGATTGAGCAGGTCGGCCGGCTGCTGGGGCGCGCCGTACTTGTCCAGATAGGCCGGCGAGGCGCACAGCATGCTGAAGGTGGTCCCCAGTTGCCGGTAGATCAGGCCTGAATCGGGCAACTCCCGCGCCAGCACCAGGGAGACGTCATAGCCCTCTTCCAGCATGTCCGGGATGCGCTGGGCCAGCGTCAGTTCCACGGCCACGTCCGGGTAGCGCTTCTGATAACCGGAAATGGAGGGAATCACGTAGCGCTGGCCGAAGCTGGTCATGGCGTGGATGCGCAGCCGGCCCGACGGACGGACGTAGGCCGCACCGGCTTCGGCCTCGGCTTCGTCAACGTATGCCATGATCTGCTGGCAACGCAACAGATAACGCTCGCCCGCCTCGGTCAAGGCGATGCGGCGCGTGGTGCGGTTCAACAGGCGGGTGCGTAGATGGCGCTCCAGATCGGCCACGGCGCGTGAGACATGGGCGGTGGTCAGGGCCATCTGCTGGGCCGCCTGCGTAAAGCTGCCAGCCTCGACCACACGCGTGAAGACGCGCATGTTTTGCAGGGTATCCATCTTGATCCTATCAATAAGCAGGTGTCACACCAGCAGGCGCAACACCGGATGACAGCATTGTTACCCAAAACAGAGCAATCATTATTGCCAATATTGAGATAAAGAATTGCTGGATAGCGGATTTTTTTTGAAATAATTACAAAATAGAATACATAACTTCTGATATTTGCATATTTTCGGGCAATCCCATGACACATATCGCCTTCTCCAAGCTGCCAGACCTGAAGGTCATTGCGCTGGTGCTGACAATCGCAGCGGCCCTGGCCGGCTGCGCCGATCAGGGCGGCATCAAGCCGCAAGCGCAGGTGCGCGACGTCGCCGTGCTGGACGTCGGCCAGGCCATCCGCCAGGCCGGCAACGAGGCCGGCTGGCCGCAGCGCGCCTGGTGGCAAGTCTATGGCGATGCACAGCTGGACCAACTGGTGAGCCGCGCCGTGGCCGGCAACCCCAGCATGGCGGTGGCTGCCGCGCGGGTGCGCCAGGCGCAATCCATGGCCGTGGTTGCGCATGCCGGCGAATTGCCCAGCGCCCAGCTGGATGTGGCGGTGGGACGCAAGGACTGGTCCGACAACGTCTACTATGGCGCCAGCTTCCGCGACAAGCTGACCTGGAACAATACCGCCACCCTGAGCCTGGCTTACAACGTCGACCTGTGGGATCGCAACAAGAACGCCACCCTGCGCGCCGAGGACGAGCTGCACGCCGTAGCGGCCGACGCCCGCGCCGCCCAGCTCGACCTGGAAGGCAATGTGGTGCGCACCTATGTGCAACTGGCCCTGCAATACGGCTTGCTGGACAACACCGAAGCCATGCTGAAGGAAGAACAGAAGATCCTCGACCTGGCGCACCGCCGCTTCAAGGGTGGTCTGGGCACCCAGCTTGAGATCACCCAAGCCGAAGCCCCTCTGCCAGAGACCCGACGTCAGATCGAAGCCCTGCAGGAAAGCATCGCCCTGATCCGCAACCAGCTGGCCGCCCTGCTAGGCGCAGGCCCGGGCGCCGCCGACGGCATCGCCCGCCCCACCCTGCAACTGCAAGCCACCATCGGCCTGCCCAGCGCACTGCCGGCCGACCTGGTGGGTCGCCGCCCGGACATCAGTGCCGCCCGCTGGCGCGTGCAGGCCGCTGGCAAGGGCATTGCCGTGGCCAAGGCGGCCTTCTACCCCAACATCAACCTGCTGGCCGGCATCGGCCCGACGGCGGCCGGTGGCGGCCTGTTCTCCTTCCTCAGCGGCCCCAACATGCAGACCACCTATGGTCCGGCGATCTCCCTGCCCATCTTCGAGGGTGGCCGCCTGCGTGGCCAGCTGGGTGCTGCCAGCGCCGGTTATGACCTGGAAGTGGAACACTACAACGCCCTGCTGTCGCAAGCGCTCAAAGGCATCGCCGACCAGGTCGTGACGCTGCAATCGGTGGTGCGCCAGCAGCAACAGGCGCATGAATCGGTGCTGGCCGCGCAAAAGAACGTCGATATCGCCACCCGCGCCTATCAGCGCGGCCTGACCGACTACCTCAATGTCTTGCACGCACAGACCCAGTGGCTGCGCCAGCAACAGATCGTGCAGCAACTGCAGGCCCAGCAGCTGTCGGCCTATGCCGCCCTGCAGACCGCACTGGGCGGTGGCATCGAGAACGACGCTGCGCCGGTGGCCACGGCCGATACCAGCAAGGTGGCGCAATGAGCCAGCCCGCCCCCGGCCTGCCGTTCGGCAGCCAGCTCAAGGCGGCTGCCACCGACTGGTGGCGCAACGATGCGCCGACCTGGGTGTATGTCTTCAAGATGGTCTTCGCTGGCCTGCTGGCCCTGGGCGTAGGCTACGGCCTGGACCTGGAGTCACCGCGCTCGGCCCTGATCACGGTGTTCATCGTGATGCAGCCGCAAAGCGGCATGATCCTGGCCAAGAGCTTCTATCGCGTCATCGGCACCCTGGTGGGCTCGGCGGCCATCGTGGTCTTCGTGGGCCTGTTCGCGCAGACGCCGGAGCTGTTCCTGCTGGCCTCGGCCCTGTGGATCGGGCTGTGCACGGTGGGTTCGGCGCATAACCGCAATTTCCGCTCCTACGGCTTCGTGCTGTCGGGCTATACGGTGGCCCTGATCGGCTTGCCGGCCGCGCTCAACCCGGCCATCACCTTCGACTCCGTGATGACGCGGGTCTCCGAGATCATGGTCGGCATCGTCTGTGCCGGCGTAGTCAGTGCACTGGTGTTGCCGCAGGCCAGCGCCACCGGCCTGGTACGCATCATCCGCGGCCGCTTCACGGCTTTCGTCGACCTCATCAGCGCCACCCTCGGCGGCACCACCGACCGCAAGCAGCTCGAAGCCACCAACGCCCGCTTCGTGGGCGACATCATCGGCCTGGAGGCACTGCGCAGCTCGGCCATCTTCGAAGACCCGGAGGTGCGCCTGCGCAGCGGTCGGCTGACCCGCATGAACAGCGAATTCATGGCCCTGTCCACCCGCGTGCACGCCCTGCATCAATTGATGAACCGCCTGCACGCCAACCCCGCTCCCGGTGCGCGCCTGGCCATCGATGCCATTTCGCCCTATTTCCGTGAGGTGCAGCCCCTGCTCACGCGTGCCAGCGGCGAGCCGGTGATGAGCGCGCTCGATGCCGCCGATGCAGCCCTGAAGCTGGATGCCTACAAGCGCGAGCTGCCACGCCGGGTGCGCGCTACCCGCGGCCTGCTGGCAGAGGCGCTGGCAAGCGACAACACCATGCTGGACTTCGATACCGCCTCCGAGCTGCTGTACCGGGTCATCGAGGAACTGCACGCCTATACCCTCACCTATGCCTCGCTGAGCCAGCGCCACCACGAGCGCGAGCAATGGGAGCACTCCTACGCCCCCAAGACCAGCATGACCACGGCCCTGATCGCCGGCGCTCGCGCGGCCATCACGCTCTTGTGCCTGTCGGCCTTCTGGATCGCCAGCGGCTGGCCCAGTGGTGACGTGGCCGCCCTCAATGCCGCCGCCTTCTGCGCCATCACCTCGGCTGCGCCCGATCCGGCCAAGGCCACGCGCACGGTGGCCATCGGCGTGGTGTTCGCCGCCATTGCCGGCTACTTCTATACCTTCCACATCCTGCCGCGCCTGGATGGCTACTGGATGCTGGCCTCGGCCCTGATGCCGGTGCTGATGCTGGCCGTGTTCCTGACCACCAAACCCAACTGGGCCGGTTACGGGCTGGGGATCTGCATCTTCTTCCCCTTCCTGGCGGTGCCCGACAACTTTGCCCGCTTCAATGCCGCCGGCTATCTCAATGAAGCGGTGGCGCTGATGGTCTCGCTCATCGTCACGGCGGTGGCCTTCATGCTGCTGCTGCCGCCCACCACCAACTGGACCGTGCGCGTGCTGGAGAAACAGCTGCGCAAGCAGGTCGTGGATGCCTGCTTCGGCAAGCTGGCCCACCTGGCCCTGAAGTTCGAGAGCGGCACGCGCGACCTGATGCACCAGATCACCATGCTCACCAGCAGCCGCCCGGCCTTGCGCCAGGTGGCACTGGGCTGGATGTTCGCCACCCTCGAAGTGGGCCACGCCATCATCGAATTACGCACCGAACTCAACGGCATCCGCACCGAAACACCTGACCTGTTGCCGCCCTCGGCCATGGCTGCCCTCAATGGCCTGCGCGAGACCATTCCGGCGCTGTTCGCCCGGCCCGATGCGGCCACGCTGGCCGCCGCCCTGGCCGCCAATGACCAGGCCATCGTCGAGGTACAGCAAGCCATCGGTCCGCACTACCGTGACCGCAGCGAGCGCCATCGCCTGCAACGTACGCTGAGCTATCTGCATTTCATCCGCACCGCCCTGCTCGACCAGCAGTCGCCCCTGCATACCATGCACGCCGGTGCCAACCAACAACCGGGAGCCCGTCATGCCACGTGAGATTTCCTTCTTCGACGCCTACATTCCAACCGTATTGCTGCTGGCGGTAGTGGCTGCCGCCCTGACGGTGGTGATCGATCGCCTGCTGGTGCGGGTCGGCTTCTATGCCCTGACCTGGCACCCGGCCCTGTTCCGGGTCAGCATGTTCGTCTGCTTCACGGCCCTGCTGGGGCTCTACGTGTATCGCTAGCGTCACCGTCCTGCATCCTCCCGCGCCATCCCGCATCACCTACGAAAAGATAAAGAATCATTCAGGAGTAGTTCATCATGTCGGTCAAATCGATCTTCCGCGTTCTCATCACCCTGGCCATCTTCGCCCTGGCCATCCTGCTGGCCTGGAGCCTGTGGCAGCACTACATGCTCTCCCCCTGGACGCGCGACGGCCGGGTGCGTGCCGATGTGGTCAATATCGCGCCCGATGTCTCGGGCCAGGTGGTGCAACTGCCGGTACACGACAACCAGCTGGTCAAGAAAGGCGACCTGCTGATGGAAATCGATCCGGCCCGCTATGAGCTGGCGCTGCAACAGGCCGAAGCCGCCGTGACTGCCCGCCGCGCCGACCTGGATGTGCGCCGTGCCGATGTCGAGGCGCGCCGTGCAGATCTGGACATGCGCCGCGCCCAGGCCCGCCGCCGCGCCGATATCGATGCCCTGGTGGTCTCGCGTGAATCCCGCGAAGACGCCGGCAGCCAGGTCACCGCCTCGCAGGCCCAGATGCAGGCCGCGCAGGCCCAGTACCAGGGTGCCCAGGCACAGTACCAGGCGGCACTGGCCCAGCGCGATACGGCCAAGCTGAACCTGGAGCGCACCAAGGTGTTCTCGCCGGTGGATGGCTACATCACCAACCTGAACGTGCGCCGTGGCGACTACGCCAGCGCCGGCGGCGCCAAGATCGCGGTGATCGACAGCCACTCCTTCTGGGTCTACGCCTACTTCGAGGAGACCAAGCTGCCGCTGCTGTCCATCGGCGACCACGCCAAGATCCAGCTGATCAACGGTGCCACCCTCAGCGGTCATGTCGACAGCATCGCCCGCGGCATCTATGACCGCGACAACCCGCAAAGCCGCGAGCTGATCGCCGACGTCAACCCCACCTTCAACTGGGTGCGTCTGGCCCAGCGCATCCCGGTGCGCATCCATCTGGACCAGGTGCCCGAGAATGTGCTGCTGGCTTCGGGCCTGACCTGCACGGTGGTACTGGAACCGGGTAGCGGCAAGCAGCAAGGTGCCAGCAAGAACTGAACGCCAGCGCCTGGCAGGAAGACACAGGGAGAAGCGGCCTCGCCATGTACGGCGTGGTCGCTTTTTTTACGTGCGTTTGCGGGAGACGGCACCGACCGTCATGCCGACCGGCTTGAGCAGTTTCTCGGCGGTGGCCAGCGTGGGGCTGGACTCGCCGCGTTCGATATCCTGCAGGGTACGCGCCGAAACGCCACACAGCCGGGCGTACTCGGCGATGGTCAGGCGCAAGGTGGTGCGGATCTTGCGGACCACGGCAGGGATCGGCAAGGCGGGATCAGCCGCCAGTTCGTCGAACAGGACCCGACGCTCTTCCAGTTGCTCGATGGGGGTAAGGGGCTTGAAGCGCTTGTCCATTCAGAGTGCCTCCAGCTGGCTGCACACCTGGGCTACCGTCGGCGCCAACGGCGCAAGGAAGGGCTCCTCAATGCCCAGGGCACGTGCATGCGCCAACAGGCCGGCCAGCGGTACCGCCATCTGGCGCACTGCCGCCCGCACCGCCACCTCATCCACCTGGGCGGCCTCGCAGGCCTGGGCGATGGCACTGGCCCATTGAGGCGCACCGGCATCGTCCTGCTCCCAGCGCATGCGGCGGGCGATACCGTCCGGGTGCAACCACATGGGCGCGAAATCGAACAGGGGTGTCAAACCGATCTGCCCTTGTGCATCGCGTCGGATGGCGGTGTTGCGGGCGTGATTGTCCTTGTTGCGCAGGACGATGTTGGCAATGTCCCGGCGCAGATATTCGGCAATGTCGGCCACCGGATCGGTGGCAAGCTGCCCCAGCCTGGCGCAGGCGGCATTGTGCGAGGGCACGGCACCGAAGCCGCTCACCCCGCACAGCGAGGCGATGCTTTCCTGTGCGTGGCGCAATACCTGCCCATCCCGCACCTCGCGGTCGAAGCGTGGAATGAACAAGGCCTTGCCGTGCAAGGCCAGCGGTGCATGGACCTGCAAGCCAAGGCTGGCGGCCAGCGCCATGTAGGGTGCTTCCAGCCGCAGGATATTGGCCAGGTCAGGATCGGGACCGCGACCGAACTTGACGATGTAGTGGCGCTCAGCCAGTTCGTCAGGCAGTGCGTGGTCTAGATAGAACAGGCCATCACGCGCACGCGTCATCAGGATCTTGGGCCATTCGCCCTGCACCCCAGACGACCCTGCCAGGAATAGCCCATGCTGGGCCAGGTATTCGTTGAAATCTTCCGAACGGGTGGCGATTTCGTCGATGCCGAATCCACGTAGTTGCGGCCCACTGCGTTCCTGCGCCCATTGCCAGGCTTCCAGCACACGCAGGTTGCCAATCGGGTTTCCGGCGCCGGCACACAGCAACGGCCAATCGGCATTGGCCTCGGCCCGTTCGGCCAGCCCCAATTGGCGCAGCAGCTCGCCACGTCCATAGCCTTGCGGCAGCAGGTCGATCAGGAAGGGAGGCCAGCCGGGCTCCTGGTGGCTATCGAAGTCCACCGGCAAATTGGCTGAAAAAGCCGCTGCATCTCGCCGGCCCTGATAGGCAACCACGTGGGCGGCGTCGTAAGCCAGAAAGGCCGGCGCGGCCATCCCCTGCTCCATCGGGCCGATCAGGGACAGCGCCCCGGCATCGCGCCAGGCGCCGTCAATATGGATCTGAAGGGTGCAGGAAGTCTTCATATACACACCATACTATCATTAATAATGAGCAATTCCAGTCCAATAGTGATAGTTTAATGTGCAACAACATGCTGACTCGACCTATCCGGCAAACACCTGCCACACCAGCCAGACATTGGCCGCAGAGATGGCGGCAAAGAGGATCCAGGCCAGCGTACTGACCCACCAGGCATTGACCAGCTCGCCCATCAGGTCGGCTCGGCTGGTCAGGCGGATCAGCGGGTACATGGCAAAGGGCAATTGCAACGACAGCACCACCTGGCTGGCCACCAACAGCTTGCCCACCGAATGCGGCCCCAGCGTGAGCACGCCCGCCAGCGCCGGCACCAGCGCCAGGGCACGGGTGATGACGCGGCGCTGCCAGCAAGGGATCTTGAGCTTGAGGAAGCCTTCCATGATGACCTGGCCGGCAATGGTGCCGGTGAAGGTGGAACTCTGGCCGGACGCAAACAGGCCCACGCCGAACAGCACCGCCGCCATGGCCGAGCCGGTGATGGGGTCCAGCAGGTGATAAGCCTCGTCCAGCTCGGCCACCTGGGTATGGCCGCTCTGGTGGAAGGCCGAGGCCGCCAGGATCAGGATGGTGGCGTTGATGACCATGGCGATCAGCAGCGACACCGTGGTATCGACCCGGGTGTAGCGTACCGCTTCCAGCAGGGACGCCGGATCGCGTCGCACGCTGCGCGTCTGCACGATGGAAGAATGCAGGTAAAGGTTGTGCGGCATCACGGTGGCACCGATGATGCCGATGGCCAGGTAGAGCGGCTCGCGGCCGGAAATGGCCGCCAGCGACGGCACGAAGCCCTGCATCACGGCATGCCAGTCAGCCTTGACGAAGGCCAGTTGCGCCAGCAGGCAGGCGGCGATCGTGATGACCAGGCCGAGGATGATGGCCTCCACCTGCCGGAACCCCCTGCCCTTCAGGCCGAGCACGATCAGGGTATCCAGCGCCGTCAGCATCACCCCCACCGGCAGCGATACGCCCAGCAGCAGGTTGAAGGCCAGCGCGCAGCCCAGCACTTCGGCCAGGTCGCAGGCAATGATGGAAAGCTCGGCCAGTACCCACATGCCGCGCCCGACGATGGGCGGGTAATGTTCGCGTGAATGCACCGCCAGGTCCTTGCCGGTGGCAATCCCCAGCCGCGCGCACAGGCATTGCAGCACGATGGCGGCCAGGCTGGAGAGCATCACCACGAACAGCAGCTGGTAGCCGAACTGCGAACCGGCTTGGATGGAGGTGGCCCAGTTGCCCGGGTCCATGTAGCCGATCGACACCAGCAAGCCGGGGCCGACATAGATGCGCAGCTTTTGCCAGACCGAGGCACCGGGCGGCACGGCGACCGAACCAGCCACCTCGGAGGGACAGAAAGGGGCCGTCGCGGTCTGGGGCAAGCCCGGGATGCGCGGCAATCGGAAGGTGAATGGCAAAACGGTTTCCCCTGAACTTGTGCGGATGGGCGACCTGGTTGCCGGGATCAGCGTCCCGGCCCGTGGCGCCTTATTGTTTCCATTTGGTGAGCGCGCTGTCGTCGCTCTCGCGGGCGTCGACCCAGCGCGCGCCCTCGGGCGTCTGTTCCTTTTTCCAGAATGGCGCCTGCGTCTTGAGGTAGTCCATGATGAATTCGCAGGCGGCGAAGGCTTCGCCGCGATGGGGCGAGGTCACGGCCACCAGCACGATCTGCTCGCGCGGCTGCATTGGACCGATGCGGTGGATCACCAGCGCATCGAAGATGGGCCAGCGCGCCTTGGCCTGTTCCACGATCTGCTCCAGGGCCCGCTCGGTCATGACCGGGTAGTGCTCCAGCTCCATCTCGGAGACGGCAGCACCCTCGTTGAGATCGCGCACCGTACCCACGAAGCTCACCACCGCGCCGACCCGGGGATTGGACAGGCGCAGTTGCGCTACTTCAGCGGAGAGATCGAAATCGGCAGTCTGGACGCGGACAGGCATGGCTGGACAGAAAGTGAAAGATAGGCTGCGATTCTACCAGCGCAGCCCTGCCCGAGAGCACGGGATGATCAGACGATCAGCCCCCACAGCACCAGCGTCATGCCCAGGCCGATGACCGACACCAGGGTCTGGATCACCGACCAGGTGGCCAGGGTCTGCTTCAGGTTCAGACCGAAGTATTCCTTGACCATCCAGAAGCCGGCGTCATTGACGTGGCAGAAGAACACCGAGCCCGCACCGATGGCCAGGGCCATCAGCGAGTTGTGGGTGGCCGACAGGCCTGCCACCAGCGGTGCCACGATACCGGCCGTGGCCGTAGTGGCGACGGTGGCCGAACCGGTCGCCTGACGCAGCGCCACGGCGATGATCCAGGCCAGCAGGATCAGCGGCATGTGCGTGCCGGCAGCGACCTTGGTGATGGTGTCGCTGATGCCGGCCGACAGCAGGGTCTGCTTCAGGCCACCACCAGCGCCGATGGTCAGCAGCAGGCCGGCGATGGGCGGCAAGGCGCGACGCAGCGTAGCACCGACGTCGAAGCGGCTGCTGCCCTGGCCCCAGCCCAGCACCACCACGGCAAAGAGTACCGTGACGGTCAGGGCGATGATGGGTTCGCCGAAGAAGTTGAGCATCTCGAACAGCTCGGTCTTGGGCGTGACCCAGATGCGGGCCACGGTGCGCCCCAGCATCAGGATCACCGGCAGCAATATGGTCACCAATGCCGCCGCGAAGCCGGGCTGCGATTGTCCCTCACGGGCGGTGAAGAGCTTGCCGATCTGGTCCGGCTCGGCCAGGTTCAGGCGCGGTGCCAGGAAGTTGCCGTACAGGGGGCCTGCGATGATGACCGCCGGAATGGCTACGATGAAGCCCAGCAGCATGGTGGTACCAAGGTCGGCATGCAGGGCCGAGACGGCGATCAGCGGGCCCGGATGCGGCGGCAGCAGAGCGTGCAGCGTGGTCATGCCGGCCAGCGCGGGAATGGCCACGCGCATGATGGGCAACTGCGAACGGCGCGCCATGACGAAGATGATCGGTGCCATCATCACCAGCCCCACCTCGAAGAACAGCGGCAGGCCGACCACCAGGGCCACCAGCGCCATCATCCAGGGAATGACGCTGCCGCGCGCATAGCGCAGCAGGGTATTGACGATGCGGTCGGCCGCGCCGGATTCGGCCATCAGTGCGCCCAGCATGGCGCCCAGGGCGATGATGATGCCAGCCTCACCCAAGAGGCTGCCGGCGCCCTTGCTGAAGGCCTTGGCGATGTCTTCCAGCGGCAGGCCGGCGCCAATACCGGCTACGAAGGTGCCGATCAGGATGGAAAGGAAGGGCGCGATGGACAGGAAGCTGATCAATACCACGATGGCGATCAGTGCCGCCAGCGTCACCAGCAGCAACTGCGTGTCCTGGGCCGCCCAGGCGGCCAGATGTGTCGAAATCAAGTTGGTTCCTTCTTAGGTGTGGATGAATGCGCATCGATGAACGATGTCTTGTGCATCTGCTCCGCAGGCCTGTTTGGCGCAGGCCTGGTCTCCTCCCAAAGAATCCGGATCGCGAATGTGGTGGGCTTGCCCGCTTAGCGCGGGTCTTGCGTCTTCTGCCAGACGCTGGCCAGCCATGGTTGCTGCTCGCGCGGCAAACCGTCAGGGCGGTAATAATGCCGCAATTCGGCAAATCCTGCTGCGTGCAGGTAGCGGCGCCAGCCTTCCAGGCTGTGCCAGACACCGTAGCGCTGGCCGCTCCAGCCTTCCAGGTCATCGCCACGCGGGTTGGAACTGAACAGGATGCCATCCGGCTTCAGGCTGGCGTGCAACTGGACGAGCACGTTCGGCAGCGAGGCCGAAGGCACATGGAATAACGAGGCATTGGCGAAGATACCGTCGAAGCGTTGCAGCGGCAGGTCCAGCTGCAGGAAGTCCTGATGCAAGACTTCGCAACCGGAGGCCGCGCGCGCCATCTCGACGAACTCGGCAGTGCCGTCCAAGCCCACGGCGACATGCCCGCGCCGGGTGAATTCGATCAGGTCGCGCCCGGGCCCGCAGCCGAAGTCCAGAATCGTGAAAGGTCCCTGCCCGGCCTGGCCGGCTCTGGCATGCAGGGCATCCAGCAAGGCCGCCATATTCTGGCTGACATCATGATCCCAGGTACCCTGGCGAAAGCTCTCGGCACTGCTGCTGTAGTGTGCAATCGTGCCGAGCGAGGGATCACGGCGGGCGCTCATGTCAGCCCCCGGTGACGGGGGGGAAGAAGGCCACCTCGCCGCCATCGACGATCTCGGTATCGGCCTCGGTCATCTCGTGGTCGTAGGCCATGCGCAGGTTCTTTTCCGGGCCCAGCACCTCGGCCCAGATGCCACCACGGCCCATCAGGAAGGCGCGCACGTCGCCGACCGTCTTCACATGGGCGGGCAGCTCGATCACTTCCTGCGAGGTCTTGAGGGCTTCGCGCACGCTGGCGAAGAAACGGAGTTCGATTTTCATGACTTTCCTTGGTAAATCAATTCTTCAGTTGAGCAACTGATCAAAGGCCAGGAACTGCACCATGTCGCCCGCCGCTATGGTCTGTCCGGGCGGGTTGTCGACCAGGCCGTCGGCCCAGGCGGTCGAGGTCAGCACGGCCGAGCCCTGGCTGGGGAAGAGGTCCAGCCCGCCCTGGGCATTGCGCCGCACGCGCAGGAATTCCTGCCGGCGATCGGCGCGAGGCCAGTCGAAGTCGGCGCGCAGCGTCACGGCCTGCGGCAGCACGGCCTCGCGTGGCAAGCCCTGCAGGCGCAGCAGGAAGGGCCGCACGAACAACAGGAAGGTCACGAAGGACGACACCGGATTGCCCGGCAGGCCCAGGAAGAAAGCCTCGCCCTGCCCTGCATCCGGACCGCGCCGCACCTGGCCGAAGGCCAGCGGCTTTCCCGGCTTCATGGCGATCTGCCACATGTTGATGCGCCCCTCGGCTTCCACGGCCGGCTTGACGTGGTCTTCCTCGCCCACCGAGACGCCGCCGCTGGTGATGATGAGGTCATGCTCGCGGGCCGCCTCGCGCAAGGTCTCGCGGGTGGCAGCCAGATTGTCGGGCACGATGCCGTAGTCGCTGATCTCGCAGCCCAGTTGCTGCAGCAGGCCACGCAGCAGGAAGCGGTTGGAATTGTAGATGGCACCGGGTTTCAGGGCTTCGCCGGGCATGGCCAGTTCATCGCCGGTAAAGAAGACCGCCACCCGCACGCGTCGCAGCACCTCCAGGCTGGCCTGGCCGATGGATGCGGCCAGGCCCAGTTCCTGCGGGCGCAGACGCGTACCGGCGTCGAGGATGGTGCTGCCCTGGCGGATATCCTCGCCGATGTAGCGCACCCACTCCCCGCTACGGGGGACATGGCGCACCGTGACATGCTCGCCATCGACTTCGCAGGCTTCCTGCATGACCACTGCGTCGGCGCCTTCGGGCAGCGTGGCACCGGTGAAGATGCGTGCTGCCGTACCTGCTTCCAGCGGCTGGCCCACGTGGCCGGCCGGGATGCGCTGGGACACACGCAGGCGCGCCTGACCGGAGGCGCAATCGGCGGCGCGCACGGCGTAGCCGTCCATCTGCGAGTTGTCCATGCCGGGGACGTTGATGTGCGCCTGGACCGGTGCGGCCAGCACGCGACCGCAGGCCTCCAGGGTGGCGATGGTCTGGCTGCCGCTGACCGGCACGGCCGCCGCAAGCAAGGTATCGAGCGCCTGGTTCACGCTTTGCATGGGTGCGCGGGCCGGTTTGTCGGACGACGCACTCGGGGGGACATTGGATTGCATGGCTGGCCTGTCTGGATGGAAACCGGGAAGAAGCGCTGTCTTCATGGGGATACAGCGACCCGACATTCTAATGCAAACAGCCGCTGGCGGCGGCCCATGAAAAACGCCGCCCGGGCCTGCGGCGCGGACGGCGTGATCCGGTCAAGCGGCGCTGCTTATAGGCCGGTATGCTCGGCCACGAAGGCCTTCACGCGGGCGGCATCGGCAGGTACGACCTCGAAGCGCTGCGGCAGCGCCTCGATGTTCTCGAAGCCGGCCGGACGGTCGGCGTCGCGCCCCAGGGCTTCGCGGATGGTTTCGTTGAACTTGGCCGGCAGTGCGGTTTCCAGCACGATCATGGTCACGCCCGGGGTGAGGTGTTCACGCGCCACCTTGATGCCGTCGGCGGTGTGGGTATCGACCGTGATGCCGTAGGTCTTTTCGGCGAAGCGGATGGTCTCCAGGCGGTCGGCATGGGTGGAACGGCCGGAGGCGAAACCATACTGGATCACGCTGGCGAATTCATCGCCATCGCTGCCGGGCTTGCCGGTCAGGTCAAAGCCACCGGCGGTCTCGACCTTGTGGAACAAGTCCTTCACGCGGGCGCTGTCGCGGCCCAGCAGGTCGTAGACGAAGCGCTCGAAGTTGGAGGCCTTGCTGATGTCCATGCTGGGGCTGCTGGTGTGATAGGTCTCGGCCGACTTGCGCACGCGGTACACGCCGGTACGGAAGAACTCGTCGAGCACGTCGTTCTCGTTGGTGGCCACCACCAGCTTGTCGATGGGCAGGCCCATCATGCGGGCGATGTGGCCGGCGCAGATGTTGCCGAAGTTGCCCGAGGGGACGGTGAAGGAGACCTTCTGCTCGTTGCTGGTGGTCGCGGCCAGGTAGCCACGGAAGTAGTACACCACCTGGGCCACTACGCGCGCCCAGTTGATCGAGTTGACGGTGCCGATCTTCTTGGCGGCCTTGTACTCCAGGTCGTTGGAGATGGCCTTGACGATGTCCTGGCAATCATCGAAGACGCCTTCGACGGCCAGGTTGAAGATATTGGGGTCCTGCAGGCTGAACATCTGCGCCGTCTGGAAGGCGCTCATCTTCTTGTGCGGCGAAAGCATGAAGACGCGGATGCCCTTCTTGCCGCGCATGGCGTATTCGGCGGCACTGCCGGTGTCACCGGAGGTGGCGCCGACGATGTTGAGCTCGGCGCCCTGTTTGGCCAAGGCGTACTCGAACAGGTTGCCCAGCAATTGCATGGCCATGTCCTTGAAGGCCAGCGTGGGGCCATTGGACAGGCTCTGCAGCACCAGCTTCTTGCCGTCCTGCTGTTCCAGCGTGCGCAGTGGCGTGATCTCGGCGGCATCCTCGCCAGCGCGGGTATTGCGGTAGACGTCGGCGGTATAGGTCTTGTGCGCCAGGGCCTTGAGGTCGGCTTCGGGGATATCGGTGGCGAATTTCTTCAACACCTCGACCGCCAGGTCGGCATACGACAGGCTGCGCCACTGGTCCAGCTCGGCGCCGCTGACCTGCGGATACTGCGCCGGCAGGTAAAGCCCGCCGTCCGGCGCCAGGCCGCCCAGCAGGATTTCGGAAAAGGAGGGAGTTGCAGCGTGACCGCGGGTGGAAACGTAGTGCATGTCGATAGGAAGCGCCTAACAGGCGGCTGGGTGCGTGGAATAGGAGAATCGGAGGAAAGTCTGCGATTATACGGCCAGCCGGCGCACTGCACAAAACAAGAGCGGCCCGGGCTCGTATTTCTTTTTGGCACCATCGCCCCGAAACCACCCCAAACTTGAAATAAAGCGTTACCGGCCTTGAAAGCCGGCCATCGCCGGGCTATGCTGCGCCACTTCGTGCACCGCAATGCATCAAGGCTGCGCAACGCCGGCACGCGGGCGACGTCAAAGACAGTATTCAAACACTCAGGAAGGATGGAAACGGCATGACATTCAAGATCAAGACCCTGCTGGCAGCTTCTGGCCTGTTCGGCGCCCTGCTGGCGACCCTCCCGGCCCACGCCGAGAACTGGCAGTCGCTGGGTGGCTCGGAGCAGGCCGAGCTGATGGTGGACACCGACTCCATCATCGAGTCCGGTGGCATCCGTGAAGCCTGGTCGATGTGGAATTTCAAGCAGGCGCGCCCCAATGGCGGCGACAAGGACTTCCCTTCGCTGAAGTCCTACAAGGACTTGCACCAGTACAATTGCAAGGCCGGCACCATGAAGCTGTCGCGCGAGATCATCTTTGCCGATGCGGACGGCAAGGGCGACAAGCGCGACCATAGCGACGCCCTGAAGGGCATGGAATTCGTCAAGCCCAAGCCGCTGTCGGTGGGCGACGCCATGCTGCAAGCCGTGTGCGGCTTCGAGCTGAAGAAGTAAGCCCGCCCCGCCGGTCCGGCCACGGTGGCAGCAAGAAAAAACGGAGCCCGCGGGCTCCGTTTTTCATTGCAGTGGCAGACTGGCTTAGCTCAACTCTTCCAGGCGGATCTTGGTGACCTTGCCCAGCACGGTCGACAGGCCTTCGATCTTGGCAATGGCTGCCTCGATGTTCTTTTCCTGGGTCTGGTGGGTCAGCATGATGATATCGGTCTGCTGCTCACCTTGGGCCGGCTCCTTCTGCAGCATGGCATCAATGGAAATCGACGAATCAGCCAGGATGCGGGTGACATCGGCCAGCACGCCGGCCACATCGGACACGCGCATGCGCAGGTAGTAGCTGGTAGTGACCTCGCTCATCGGCAGGACCGGGGTATCGGCCATGGCGTTGGGCTGGAAGGCCAGGTAAGGCACGCGGTGGCCAGGGTCGGCCGTGGCCAGGCGGGTGATGTCGACCAGGTCGGCGATCACGGCCGAGGCAGTCGGCTCGGAGCCGGCACCCTTGCCGTAGTACAGGGTCTCGCCGACGGCGTCGCCCCGCACCACCACGGCATTCATCGCCCCCTCGACATTGGCGATCAGGCGCGACGCCGGGATCAGGGTCGGATGCACGCGCAGCTCGATGCCATTGGCGGTCTGGCGGGTGATGCCCAGCAGCTTGATGCGATAGCCCAGTTGCTCGGCATAGGTGATGTCGCTGGCCTGCAGCTTGGTGATGCCTTCCACGTGGGCCTTGTCGAACTGCACCGGGATGCCGAAGGCGATCGAGGCCATGATGGTCAGCTTGTGAGCCGCATCCACGCCTTCGATGTCGAAGGTAGGGTCGGCTTCGGCATAGCCCAGGCGTTGCGCTTCCTTCAGGACCACGTCGAAATCCAGGCCCTTGTCACGCATCTCCGAGAGGATGAAGTTGGTGGTGCCGTTGATGATGCCGGCGATCCACTGGATGCGGTTGGCGGTGAGGCCTTCGCGCAGTGCCTTGATGATGGGGATGCCACCGGCCACGGCCGCCTCGAAGGCCACCATGACGCCCTTTTCCTGGGCTGCCTTGAAGATCTCGTTGCCGTGCGTGGCGATGAGGGCCTTGTTGGCCGTGACCACGTGCTTGCCGTTGGCGATGGCCTTGAGGACCAGGTCCTTGGCGATGCCATAGCCGCCGATCAGCTCGATGACGATGTCGATGTCGGGATTGCTCACCACCAGATTGGCGTCGTTGACAACCTTGACTTCTCCATTGGTCAGTTCGGTGGCGCGCTCGGTGTTGAGATCGGCCACCATGGTAATTTCAATGTCTCGGCCAGCACGGCGCGCAATCTCTTCCTGGTTGCGCTTGAGAACATTGAAAGTACCGGAACCCACGGTGCCGATGCCGAGCAAACCTACTTTGATGGATTTCATATTGTCTTCGTGGTTGGTGAAAAATGACCGCCCTGCGCTCCCTACGCCCAGGACGGGTACAGCAAGAACTCAGGCGGTGCCGTGGCGGCGACGATAGCCTTCCAGGAAATGGGCGATGCGGCCCATGGACTCGGTCAGGTCGTCGGTATTGGGCAGGAACACCACGCGGAAGTGGTCGGGCGTGGGGCAGTTGAAGCCGGTGCCCTGCACGATCAGCACCTTTTCCTCGGCCAGCAGCTCGTAGGCGAATTCCTGGTCATCCTTGATCGGATAGATCTCCGGATCCAGGCGCGGGAACATGTACAGGGCCGACTTGGGCTTCACGCAGGTGACACCGGGGATGTCGGTGAGCAGCTTGTGGGCCAGGTCACGCTGCTTGGTCAGGCGCCCCTGCGGCCCGACCAGGTCGTTGATGCTCTGGTAGCCGCCCAGCGCGGTCTGGATGGCGAACTGGCCCGGCGCGTTGGCGCACAGGCGCATCGAGGCCAGCATGTTGAGGCCTTCGATATAGTCGCGGGCATGCTTCTTCTCGCCCGAGACCACCATCCAGCCGGCACGGTAGCCACAGGAACGGTAGTTCTTGGACAGGCCATTGAAGGTGATGAACAGCACATCGTCGGCCAGCGAAGCCAGCGAGGTGTGGGTGTTGCCGTCGTAGAGCACCTTGTCGTAGATCTCGTCGGCCAGGATGATCAGCTGGTGCTGGCGCGCCAGCTCGATGATCTCCTTCAACACCTCCACCGAATACAGCGCGCCGGTGGGGTTGTTGGGGTTGATGACGACGATGGCCTTGGTATTGGGCGTGATCTTCTTCTTGATGTCAGCGATGTCGGGCTGCCAGCCTTGCTGTTCGTCGCAGACATAATGCACCGGGGTGCCGCCGGAGAGGCTCACGGCGGCCGTCCACAGCGGATAGTCGGGCGACGGCACCAGCACTTCGTCGCCGGTGTTGAGCAAGGCGTTCACGCTCATGACGATGAGCTCGGAGGCGCCATTGCCCAGGTAGATGTCATCGATGGTGACGCCTTCGATCTTCTTCTGCTGGGTGTAGTGCATGACCGACTTGCGCGGCGCGAACAGGCCCTTGGAATCGGTGTAGCCGGAGGCATTGCCCATGTTGCGGATCATGTCCTGCACGATCTCGTCGGGGGCGTCGAAGCCGAAGGCGGCCAGGTTGCCGATGTTGAGCTTGATGATCTTGTGACCCTCTTCCTCCATCTGACGTGCCTTTTCCAGCACGGGACCTCGAATGTCGTAACACACATCTGCCAGCTTCTTGGATTTCTGAATCGGTCGCACAGCTCTTCCTCGTCCTCTGATCATTTCAACACGGCCCGCGTCCGGATGGTCCGGGTGGCCCAGATTGCGCTGGCGCGTCGCCGGAGCCGGAACCTTTGTGGCTCCGGGGTCTCCATGACGACGCGTTCCCATGAATTTTCCTGCCCGGCGTCCTACCTCCCGGCTGCACTGCAGTGCAATACAAAGCACCTGCAAAGCGGCTGCGGGAGCAGCCCCAAGGGCTTGCCGGGAACCGGCCATTTTGCCCAAAGCTAAGCATTTTATCAATCAAATAGGCGTGCGTCGGGTAAGGAAACGGCTACAATGCTGCACTTTACGATCAAGTTGCTGCGATGCATGTCGGAATGACATCCCGGCCCGGTCATCACCCGTGACCCGGCTGCCCTGCAACCCATCCTGCCGATCCTGCGATGAAGCTCCACTCAACCGAAACCAAGCAATATCAGACCGTCACCGCCTACGATGAGGACGGTGTCGAGCTCAATGCGATCCGTTTCACCAGCAGTCTGCTGGTCTTGCCCGAAAGCGAGCCGGTGCCGTGGCCGGTCGACAGCTTCGAGGCGCTCACCAGTGCGCATTTCGAGCAGATCGACGCCACCGCGCCGGACGTGGTGATCCTGGGGACCGGCGAGCGCCAACGCTTCGTCCACCCCAAGCTGACCACGGTATTGACGGCGCGCCGCATCGGCGTGGAATGCATGGATAACCAGGCCGCCTGCCGCACCTACAACATCCTCATGGCCGAAGGCCGTAAGGTGGCGCTGGCGCTGATCATCGCCCCGTCCGCCTGAACTGCGACCTTGCGGCCAGAAGAAGCCCAGGAAAACGCATCAACAAGCATCAACACGCACAAACACGCATAAGGAAACGCTGTCAACAATGCGCGAACTGTATAAATCCAAGGCGTTCGTCTGGACGCTGCTCATTCTCTTCCTGCTGGCCTGGTTCTGGATGCTGGGCGCGCGCGTCCTGGTCCCTACCGATGAAGGCCGCTACGCCGAAATGGCACGCGAAATGGTGGCCACCCAGGACTGGATCACCACCCGCCTGAACGGCATCAAGTATTTCGAGAAACCACCCCTGCAAACCTGGATGAACGCCATCACCTTCGAGCTCTTCGGCCTGGGTGAATGGCAGGCGCGCCTGTGGACGGGCCTGTGCGGCTTGCTGGGCATCGGCCTGGCGGGCTATACCGGCAGCCGCATCTTCAACGGCCGGGTCGGCTTCTATGCCGCGCTGGTGCTGGCTTCCAGCTTCTTCTGGGCCGGCATGGGCCACATCAACACGCTGGACATGGGCCTGTCGGGCATGATGACCATCTCGCTGTGCGCCCTGCTGATGGCGCAGCGCGATGGCGCCTCGCGCGAAAGCCAGCGCAACTGGATGCTGCTGTGCTGGGCCGGCATGGCCCTGGCGACGCTCTCCAAGGGCCTGATCGGCATCGTGCTGCCCGGCGCGGTACTGGTGCTGTACACCCTCTTCGCCCGCGACTGGGCGATCTGGAAGCGCCTGCACCTGGTCAAGGGCCTGCTGCTGTTCTTCGCCATCTGCACGCCCTGGTTCGTGGCGGTGTCGCTGCGCAACCCGGAATTCCCCCAATTCTTCTTCATCCACGAGCACTTCCAGCGCTTCACCACCAAGATCCATAGCCGTACCGGCCCCTGGTATTACTTCATTCCCATCCTGGTGCTGGGCGTCATCCCCTGGCTGGGCGTGTTCTTCCAGAGCCTGTGGCAGGGCACCCACGAGCAGCGTGACACGGCCGGCTACAACAGCCTGAACGGTGGCCGCTTCCAGCCCAAGCGGCTGCTGCTGGTGTGGTCGGTGTTCATCTTCGTGTTCTTCAGCATCTCGGACTCCAAGCTGCCGTCCTACATCCTGCCGATCTTCCCGGCGCTGGCGCTGCTGATCGCCTGCTACCTGGAAGAAGCCGACCACAAGGCCCTGGCCTGGGCGGGTTCGCTGGTGGCCCTGCCGGCCGCGGTCGGCCTGGCCTTCATCCCGCGCGTGCCGTCGCTGGCCAAGGATGCCTATTCGCTGCCGCTGATCGAGGCGCACGTCCCCTACATCTATGCGGCCACGCTGATCTTCTTCGTCGGCGGCATCGCCGCCATCCGCCTGGCGCGCCAGCACAAGGACTGGGCCGTCACCGCGCTGGCCGTCAGCGCCTTTGCCGCCGGCCAGCTGCTCATGCTGGGCCACGACCCGCAAGGGCGCTACTCCGCCGGTGTCGACTACGTGCCGGCACTGCAGGCCGAATTGAAGCCCGAAACCCCGGTCTACCTGGTGGGGCGCTACGAACAGGCGCTGCCCTTCTACCTGCGCCGTACCATGATCCTGGTGCAGCACGCCGATGAAATGGAGTTCGGCCTGAAGCAGGAGCCGCAGCTGTGGCTGCCGACCGTCGATGCCTTCGTGGCGCAATGGGTGGCCGACCATGCTGCCGGCAAGAAGGATATCGCCATCATCGATCCCAAGATCTACCTGCAATTGCAGGAGCGCAAGCTGCCCATGCGCCTGATCGGCCAGGATCCGCGCCGCGTGATCGTGGCCAATGACCCGGCTCCCGAAGCCACCGTCAAGAAGGCCGGCAAATGAACCTGACCACCTTCGGCTTCATCTTCGTCGGCATCTGCCTCAATGCCGTGGCGCAACTGCTGCTCAAGGCCGGCACCAACGCCGTGGGCGCGATCCACCTCACGGCCGAGAACTGGTTCTCCACCGGCCTGAAACTGGCGACCCAACTGCCCATCATCGGCGGCCTGACCTGCTACGTGATCTCGGTGGGCGTCTGGATCATCGGCCTGTCGCGGGTGGATGTGACCATTGCCTACCCGCTGCTGTCGCTGGGCTACATCATCAACGCCGTCGGCGCCTGGTACTTCCTGGGCGAGGCGGTGTCCTTGCAGCGCCTGCTGGCCATCGGCGTGATCATCGTCGGCGTGGTCTTGCTGACCAGAAGCTGATTTACAATAGCGAGTTGCCGTTGCCCGGGGCCTCCCCGGGGCGGCCTTGGCGGGCTGTCCGCCCGCCGCACCCCATAACATCGTCAGACCGGATTCCACAATGAGCCTGCCCTTCCTGCCTTTTGCCAAACCCACCATCGATGAACCCACCATCGCCGCCGTCGGCGAGGTGCTGCGTTCGGGCTGGATCACCAGCGGCCCCAAGGTGCAGGCGTTCGAACAGGCCTTGTCGGACTACCTGGGCGGACGCATCGTACGCACCTTCAACTCCGGCACTTGCACCATGGAGATCGCGCTGCGCATCGCCGGCATCGGTCCGGGCGATGAAGTCATCACCACCCCGATCTCTTGGGTCGCTACCGCCAACGTGATCCTGGAGACCGGCGCCACCCCGGTGTTCGCCGATATCGACCCGGTCACCCGCAACATCGACCTGGACCGCCTGGAAGCCGCCATCACCCCGCGCACCAAGGCGGTGATCCCGGTCTACCTGTCCGGCCTGCCGGTCGACATGGACCGCCTGTATGCGATTGCCGCCAAGCACAAGCTGCGCGTGGTGGAAGACGCGGCCCAGGCGCTGGGCTCGACCTGGAACGGCAAGCGCATCGGCGCCTTCGGCGACTTCGTCTCCTTCAGCTTGCAGGCCAACAAGAACATCACCAGCTCCGAAGGCGGTTTCCTGGTGCTCAACAACGCCGAGGAGGCGCGCCTGGCCGAGAAGTATCGCCTGCAAGGCGTCACCCGCAGCGGCTTCGACGGCCTGGAAGTCGATGTCCTGGGCGGCAAGTTCAACATGACCGACGTGGCCGCCGCCATCGGCCTGGGCCAGTTTGCCCACATCGACGCGATCACGGCCCACCGCAAGGAACTGGCGCGCCATTACTTCGCGTGCTTTGGCACCGACTTCGAGGCACAATACGGCGCCCAGCTGCCGGTGGCCGATTTCGAGAACTCCAACTGGCACATGTTCCAGCTGGTGCTGCCCGAGCGCATCACCCGCGCCGCCTTCATGGAAAAGATGATGGAGCAGCAGGTCGGTATCGGCTATCACTATCCGGCTATCCACCTGCTCAAGCTGTATCGTGACCGTGGCTTCAAGGAAGGCATGTTCCCGGTGTCCGAACGGGTGGGCCAGCGCATCGTCTCCCTGCCGATGTTCAATGCAATGAGTAAATATGACGTTGTCCGCGCGGTCGAAACAGTAAAATCGGTACTTCGCTGATTTATTGCCGAATTGACATATTCATTCGGCAATTTGGCATAATTCAATGTAATTCGTTTTATTTGCACTGCTGTATCAGTGGTATTCCCTTGGCATCAAGCGGGCCTGAACGCCGCGACGACCATCTGTCGCGGCGCATCGGGCCTTTGATTTATTTCAGTACAAGCATTTCAAGCATTAGATGAAACCAGAACTGTCCGTCGTCATCCCGGTATACAACGAGGAATCGGGGCTATCCAAGCTGTTCGCGCGCCTTTATCCGGCGCTCGACGCGTTGGGCTACAGCTATGAAGTCATCTTCGTCAACGATGGCAGCCGCGACCGCTCGGCCGGCATCCTGGCCGAGCAGTATCGTGTGCGCCCCGACGTCACCCGCGTGGTCCTGTTCAACGGCAACTATGGCCAGCACATGGCCATCATGGCCGGCTTCGAAGCCACCCGCGGCGATGTCGTAGTCACCCTCGACGCCGACCTGCAGAACCCTCCCGAGGAAATCGGCAACCTGGTGGCCAAGATGCGCGAAGGCTACGATTATGTCGGCTCGATCCGCCGCAAGCGCCAGGATTCGGCATGGCGCACCTACGCCTCCAAGGCCATGAACCGCCTGCGCGAAAAGATCACCCGCATCAAGATGACCGACCAGGGCAACATGCTGCGTGCCTATGGCCGCAACGTGATCGACCTGGTCAACAAATGCCGCGAAGTCAATACCTTCGTACCGGCGCTGGCCTACACCTTCGCCCGCAAGCCGACCGAAATCGTGGTGGAGCACGAGGAACGCTCGGCGGGCGAGTCGAAGTATTCGTTCTACAGCCTCATCCGCCTCAACTTCGACCTGGTGACCGGGTTCTCGCTGGTGCCGCTGCAGTTCTTCTCGCTGCTGGGCATCGCCCTGTCGTTCGCCTCGGCGGCGCTGTTCATCCTGATCGTGGTGCGCCGCCTGCTGATCGGCGCCGAAGTAGGCGGTGTCTTCACGCTCTTTGCGATCACCTTCTTCCTGATGGGCGTGATCCTGTTCTCGATCGGCCTCCTGGGCGAATACATCGGCCGCATCTACATGCAGGTGCGTGCGCGCCCGCGCTACGTGGTGCAGGCCATCCTCGAGAAATCCTCTGAAGAAGACAGTCAAACATCATGAATGCCGTCGTCTTTGCCTACCATGACGTGGGCGTGCGCTGCCTGAAAGTCTTGCTCGCCCGTGGCGTGCAGGTGTCCCTGGTGGTCACCCACGAAGACAGCGCCAGCGAGAACATCTGGTTCGGTTCGGTGGCCGGCGTCTGCCGCGAAAACGGCATCACCTGCATCACCCCCACCGATCCCAAGTCGCCCCAGCTGCTGGCCCAGGTGCAGGCGGCGCAGCCGGATTTCATCTTCAGCTTCTACTACCGCCATATGCTGCCGGTGGAAGTGCTGGCGCTGGCCAAGCACGGTGCCTACAACATGCATGGCTCGCTGCTGCCCAAGTATCGCGGTCGCGTGCCGATCAACTGGGCGGTGCTGCATGGCGAGACCGAGACCGGTGCCACCCTGCATGAAATGACCATCAAGCCCGATGCCGGCGCCATCGTGGCCCAGACCTCGGTCCCTATCCTGCCCGACGACACCGCCCATGAGGTATTCGGCAAGGTAGTGGTGGCGGCCGAGCTGACCCTGTGGAACGTGCTGCCGGCCATGCTCTCGGGCCGCACGCCCAATATGCCCAACGACTTGTCCAAGGGCAGCTATTATGGCGGTCGCAAGCCCGAAGATGGCCGTATCGACTGGCGCCGCACCGCAGGCGAGGTGCACAATCTGGTGCGCGCGGTGGCCCCACCGTATCCAGGCGCCTTCGAAGAAATCGCGGGTGATAAAATTACGGTCACGAGAACCCGGCTGGTTCCGCCATCGGCCCATCCTGCCCTGCAGCGGGCCCATGGCATGCAGGACAAGTTCTTCGAAGGCGGCAAGTTGTACGCGCGTTGTGGCGATGGCAACTTCCTCCAGATCCTGGGCATCCAGATCAATGATCAGGATGCTTCGCTCAACAATTACCTGAAATACATGGCCTCCTGAAGTCCGGCCATTCACCAAGCTCTCAACATTATGAAAAAAGTCCTCATTCTCGGCGTCAACGGCTTCATCGGCCACCACCTGTCCAAGCGCATCCTGGAAACCACGGATTGGCACGTCTACGGCATGGACATGATGACTGACCGTATCACCGACATTCTGGAAAACGAGGCCTACAAGTCGCGCATGCACTTCTTCGAGGGCGACATCACCATCAACCAGGAATGGGTGGAATACCATGTCAAGAAGTGCGACGTGATCCTGCCGCTGGTGGCCATCGCGACCCCCTCGACCTACGTCAATGCGCCGCTGCGCGTGTTCGAGCTGGACTTCGAAGCCAACCTGCCGATCGTGCGTTCGGCCGCCAAGTACAAGAAGCACCTGGTCTTCCCCTCGACCTCGGAAGTCTATGGCATGTGCCATGACGAGGAATTCGATCCGGAAGAGTCCGAACTGATCTGTGGCCCGATCAACAAGCCGCGCTGGATCTACTCCTGCGCCAAGCAGCTGATGGACCGCGTGATCTGGGGCTACGGCATGGAAGCCAACCTGAACTTCACCCTGTTCCGTCCGTTCAACTGGATCGGCGCCGGCCTGGATTCGATCCACACCCCCAAGGAAGGCTCGTCCCGCGTGGTGACCCAGTTCTTCGGTCACATCGTCCGTGGCGAGAACATCTCCCTGGTCGATGGCGGTCTGCAGAAGCGCGCCTTCACCTACATCGACGACGGCATCGACGCGCTGATGAAGATCATCGCCAACGAAGGCGGCGTGGCCACCGGCAAGATCTACAACATTGGCAACCCGGTCAACAACTACTCGATCAAGGACCTGGCCGACATGATGCTGAAGCTGGCCGCCGAGTACCCCGAGTACGCCGACACCGCCAAGCAAGTCAAGCTGGTGGAAACCACCTCGACCGCCTACTACGGCAAGGGTTACCAGGACGTGCAGAACCGCGTGCCCAAGATCACCAACACCTGCGAAGAACTGAACTGGGCGCCCAAGACCACCATGGCCGACACCCTGCGCAACATCTTCGACGCCTACCGCGGCCAGGTGGCTGAGGCACGCGCCCTGATGGACTGATCTTTTCTCCAGCGTTGCCTCTAGCAAAACCGCGCTTCTGGCGCGGTTTTGCTTTTGAGCGATGATGCGATGGACAAAACATTGTCTTTTCATCAAGCAACAGATGCGCCGGAGTGCCGAAAATGACGCTGTATGCTGCATTGCTGCATATTGTTCTATCCGGCGCGCAATGCTAGTCTCACATACCAGCATGGTCGGGGCGACAACGCACCGGCACCTGCAACAACAGGACGGCGCATGACCGTCCACCCTCTTCCGGTTCCTCAACTTGCCCAAACTCACTCTCAAGATCGACGCCGACACCTACCGCGGTACCCGCGTGGGTGTTCCCAACCTGGTCAGCCAGCTGCGCCGCCATGGCGCCGGCGCCACCTTCCTGTTTTCGCTGGGCCCGGATCACACTGGCTGGGCGCTCAAGCAGATCTTCCGCCCCGGCTTCTTCAGCAAGGTCTCGCGTACCTCGGTGGTCGAGCACTATGGCTTGAAAACCCTGATGTACGGCACCCTGCTGCCTGCACCCGATATCGGCAAGACCTGCGCGCAATTCATGCGCGACGCCTACGATGCCGGCTTCGAATGCGGTATCCACACCTGGGACCACCGGGTCTGGCAGGACGACGTGCGTACCGCCAGCGTCCAATGGACCACCGAGACCATGCAGCAGTCCTATGGCCGCTACCATGACATCTTCGGCCATGCGCCACGTACCCATGGTGCCGCCGGCTGGCAGATGAACGACCATGCCTTCGTGCAACTGGATCAGTTCGGCATCGCCTACTCCTCCGATGGCCGTTCGCAGCTGCGTGAAGACGGCCGCCTGGCCGACCCCGATGCCGGCCCGCACCGCCTCTCCGCCTTCGGCAAGCCGCTGTCCTGCGTGCAACTGCCGACCACCCTGCCGACGCTGGATGAAATCCTCGGCCGCACCATTGGCGGCAAGATGATCGATGCCGGCAATGCCGCGGAATTCCTGCTGCAGCTGACCAAGCAACCACGTGATCATGTCTTCACCCTGCACGCAGAGCTTGAAGGACAGAAACTCGGCCCCATTTTCGAACGACTGCTCGCCGGCTGGCGTGCCCAGGGGTACGAACTGGTCTCCATGGGTGACTACTACGAAAGCATCAAGAATGATGTCCTGCCCATCCTGCCGATCAGCTGGGGCGAACTGCCCGGCCGCTCGGGCGAGATGATCGTGCAGGCCATGTGAGCCGGCGGCACAAGCAATCCACCAACGAAGACTTCACCTACGGGGCGCCACTTTGACCGACAGACCATCCATCCTGAACAAGACCGTGCCGGCATTCTCGGCGGCCATGACCAGCGGCAAGACCTTTCAGCTGTCCGATTTCCAGGGCAAGAACCTGGTGCTGTACTTCTACCCCAAGGACAACACGCCCGGCTGTACCACCGAGGGCATGCAGTTCCGTGACCTGCACCCGCAGTTCCAGCAGCACAATACCGAGATCTTCGGCATCAGCCGCGACAGCCTGAAGTCGCACGAGAACTTCAAGGCCAAGCTGGGCATGCCCTTCGAGCTGATCTCCGACCCCGACGAAACGCTATGCACCATGTTCGATGTCATGAAGATGAAAAACATGTATGGCAAGCAAGTACGCGGCGTCGAGCGCAGCACGTTTGTGATTGACGGATCCGGCAAAGTGGTGAAAGAATGGCGTGGAGTGAAGGTTCCTGCCCACGTGGATGAGGTACTGGCCTTCATCAAAACCCTGGCCTGACAAGCGCGTGATGTGGTTTTTTGCTGCATCGCAAGAGCCCACGAGGCTCATGGGCGCCCACCGAGGCGCCGCACTGGTCGAGGCCGCGAAGGAAATGCCTGGCAAGCGTTTCCGACGCGTTCGAAAAATGCGGTCAAACGATACAAGCCATTGAATTCAAACAGAAAAACGTTTGCTGGGAGCCGTTTCAGGTTAAGGCCCAAGGCCTGCCGAAACGGCTTTTTTACTTTTCAATTTGCCGTCCACGCTAATCAAGCCCTCGCCTGTACCCGGCCTGCCCCGCTTTCGACTGCGTTCGAAGGCGGACCAGGCCATGGCAAGGGCTTCATTAGACCCCGCGGCGCCGTCACTTTGTCCCTTCCTTTGCTGTCTGTCTTACCGTATCACCTGTTCGCTCTGACAAAGCGGTGTTTTATTCATCCACTTCCGAGGTCCTGATGCCCCTGCCCAAAATGCCGAGCAAACCAGCTTCGATGCTGTCTCCCGAGGACTATCCCAAGGCCGATCGCAACAAACCTGTCAAACCGAACATCACGTTAGTCGAAACCCCTGCCGTCGCTCCACAGGAAACTGTCGTCACGACCGCCGCACCCGAGATCGCGGCCCCACGTGCGCGTATCACCGGCAAGGCCGCTGCCGTTGCCGAAAAACCCAAGGCCGCGCCCAAGAGCGTCGCGCCGCGCGCCAAGTCGCCCACCAGCCGCGTGGCCGACAAGCTTGGCCAGTCCAAGCTGTTCGTGCTCGATACCAATGTGCTGATGCACGACCCGACCTCGCTGTTCCGCTTCGAGGAACACGATATCTACCTGCCCATGGTCACGCTCGAAGAGCTGGACAACCACAAGAAGGGCATGTCCGAAGTCGCGCGCAATGCACGCCAGATCTCGCGCTCGCTGGATGCGCTGGTGTCCGACATTGCCGAGGACGCCATCGACCTGGGCATCCCCCTGTCCAAGCTGGGCAACAAGGATGCCAAGGGTCGCCTGTTCTTCCAGACCAAGCTGCAGAATGCGGCGCTGCCGGAAGGCCTGCCTGAAGGCAAGGCCGACAACCAGATCCTGGGCGTGGTGCGCGCGCTGGATCAGCAGTATCCGGAACGTCCGGTGGTGCTGGTGTCCAAGGACATCAACATGCGCCTCAAGGCGCGTGCCATCGGCCTGCCCGCCGAAGACTACTTCAACGACCATGTACTGGAAGATACCGACCTGCTGTACTCCGGCATCCAGCAATTGCCGGATGACTTCTGGAACAAGCATGGCAAGGGCATGGAATCCTGGCAGGAAAGCCGCCATGGCAGCAGCTACACCTACTACCGGGTGACCGGTCCGTATGTGCCTTCGCTGCTGGTGAACCAGTTCGTCTTCATCGAGCCCAAGAACGGCGAGCCGGCCTTCTACGGCCAGGTCACCCAGATCAACGGCAAGACCGCCGTGCTGCAGACCCTGCGTGACTTCGGCCATGCCAAGAACAGCGTCTGGGGCATCACCGCCCGCAACCGCGAGCAGAACTTCGCGCTGAACCTGCTGATGAACCCGGAGTGCGACTTCGTCACCCTGCTGGGCCAGGCCGGCACCGGCAAGACCCTGCTGGCACTGGCTTCGGGTCTGGCGCAGGTGCTTGAAACCAAGCTCTACAACGAAATCATCGTCACCCGTGTGACGGTGCCCGTGGGCGAGGATATCGGCTTCCTGCCAGGTACCGAGGAAGAGAAGATGGGTCCCTGGATGGGCGCCTTCGACGACAACCTCGAAGTGCTCAACAAGTCCGATGGCGATGCCGGCGAATGGGGCCGTGCGGCGACCCAGGATCTGATCCGCTCGCGCATCAAGATCAAGTCGCTGAACTTCATGCGTGGCCGCACATTCGTGAACAAGTTCTTGATCATCGACGAAGCGCAGAACCTCACGCCCAAGCAGATGAAGACCCTGGTCACACGTGCCGGCCCCGGCACCAAGATCGTCTGCCTGGGCAACATCGCGCAGATCGACACGCCTTACCTGACCGAAGGCTCCAGCGGCCTGACCTATGTGGTCGACCGCTTCAAGGGCTGGGCGCACAGCGGGCACGTCACCCTGGCGCGTGGCGAACGTTCCCGTCTGGCTGATCACGCTAGCGACGTGCTGTAAGCAGCTTTCTTCCGCACAAAAGCAAAAAGCCACGGTAACGTGGCTTTTTGCTTTTTGCGCTTTGCTTTTGGGGCCCGCTTCGGCAGCAGCAGCGGGCGCGAACCGGGATGTCTTACAGCACGTGCACGCCGATCCACCAGGCGATCGCCGCCACGAAGGCCGAAGCCGGGATGGTGAAGATCCAGGCCCAGACGATGTTGCTGGCCACACCCCAACGCACGGCAGACATCTTCTGCGCGGCCCCCACGCCGACGATGGCGCCGGTGATGGTGTGGGTGGTCGAGACCGGGATGCCCAGCGCGGTTGCGATGAACAACGTGATGGCGCCACCGGTTTCGGCGCAGAAGCCACCGACCGGCTTCAACTTGGTGATCTTCTGCCCCATGGTCTTGACGATACGCCAGCCGCCGAACAAGGTGCCCAGGCTGATGGCGCAATAGCAGCAGATGATGACCCACATCGGCGGCGCTTCCGGGCTCGAATAGCCGGAGGCGATCAGCAGCATCCAGATGATGCCGATGGTCTTCTGCGCATCGTTGCCACCGTGACCCAGGCTATACATGGAGGCAGACAGCAACTGCAGGCGCCTGAACCAGCCATCGATCTTGCGCGGTGTGGAACGGAAGAAGATCCATGACACCAGGAGCATCATCAGCGAGCCGAACACCAGGCCCAGCAAGGGCGAGAGCACGATGAAGAGGATCGTCTTCAAGAGTCCCGCCGAGATCAGCGCGCCGGTGCCGGCCTTGGCCACCGCCGAGCCGACCAGCCCGCCGATGAGGGCATGCGAGGAAGAGGACGGAATGCCGTAGTACCAGGTCACCAGGTTCCAGAAGATGGCGCCGATCAGGGCGCCGAAGATCACGTACTGGTCCACGATGGCGGGTTCGATGGTGCCCTTGCCCACCGAAGCGGCCACGTGCAGCTGGTGGAACACGAATACCGCCGCCAGATTGAAGAAGGCCGCCATGGCCACGGCCGTCTGCGGACGCAGCACCCCGGTAGAGACCACGGTGGCGATCGCGTTGGCGGCGTCGTGGAAGCCGTTCATGAAGTCGAACAGCAGCGCCAGGACGATCAACAGCGCGAGGATATGAAAGCTGATTTGAATTGTTTGCATGAGGGAAACCGTAGTGTGAAGCCAGCGGCGCCCCCGAGCGACGTCGGGGCAGCGCCGCACCGCCGGGATCAGGCGTTTTCGACGATGATGCCTTCGATGATGTTGGCCACGTCTTCGCAGCGGTCGGTCACGGTTTCCAGGATTTCGTAGATGGCCTTGAGCTTGATGAGCGTACGCACGTCCGGTTCGTCACGGAACAACTTGGACATGGCCGCGCGCATGACGTGGTCGGCATCGGATTCCAGGCGGTCGATTTCCTGGCAGATCGACAGGATCTGGCGCGAATTGTCCATGTTCGACAGCAGGCCCACGGCAGCCTGCACCTTCTCCGCACAGGACAGGCACAGCTCGGCCAGACGCTTGGCTTCGGGCGTGATGGCCTTGATGTCGTAGAGGGAGATGGTCTGGGCGGCGTCTTCCAGCAGGTCCAGGATGTCATCCATGCGGGTGATCAGCTGGTGGATGTCGTCGCGGTCCAGCGGCGTGATGAAGGTCTTGTGCAACAGTTCGATGGCATTGTGCGTGACCTTGTCGGCTTGCTTCTCGACGGCTTCAATGGCGTGCACGCGGATTTCGAGGTCGTCGAAATTGGTCATCAGCGACACCATTTCTTTCGCACACTTGACCGCCAGCTCTGCATGCTGATTGAAAAGGTCAAAGAATTTGCCTTCAGTCGGCATCAATCGTCCAAACATTTTTCTCTCTCATCAATGGTTAGCGCCCGTATCGGGCGCCGTATCGAACCGGCCTGCGGCTGCCCCCCACGGAAGCCGGAATCCCGCCCTGCCGGTCCTGCACGAACGGCCTCGGGAGCCGTTCGCCTTGCATGGGACGCGCGGCCAGTTGCCGCCCGCGCTCCTTGTGCGGCGACGCGCATGGCTGGCGCGCCGCCCAAACCCCGTCTAGTCGCCGCCGTAGGGCTGCGCCAGATTGCCAATATAGTTGTCGTACTTGGTATACATCCCCAGGAAGGACAGGCGAATGCTGCCGATCGGGCCATTACGCTGCTTGCCGATGATGATTTCCGCAGTGCCCTTGTCCGGAGAGTCGGGATTGTAAACTTCATCACGGTAAATGAACAAAATAACGTCGGCATCCTGCTCGATAGCGCCGGATTCGCGCAAGTCGGACATCACGGGACGCTTGTTGGGACGTTGTTCCAGCGAGCGGTTCAACTGCGACAGCGCGATCACCGGGCAATTGAGCTCCTTGGCCAGGCCCTTCAGGCTACGCGAGATTTCCGAGATTTCGGAGGCGCGGTTTTCGGAGGAGCTGCCGCCATTGCCCGACATCAGCTGTAGGTAGTCGATGATGATCAGGCCCAGCTTGCCGCACTGGCGCGCCAGACGACGCGAGCGGGCGCGCAATTCGATGGGCGACAGCGCCGGCGTTTCGTCGATGTAGAACTGGGCGTCGTTCATCTTCTGGATGGCGTGCGTCAGGCGCGGCCAATCCTCGTCCAGCAGGCGGCCGGTACGCAGGCGGTGCTGGTCCAGGCGACCGACCGAGCCCAGCATACGCATGGCCAGCTGGGCGCCGCCCATTTCCATGGAAAACACGGCCACCGGCAGGCCGGACTCGATAGCGACGTTCTCGCCGATGTTGATCGAGAAGGCCGTCTTACCCATGGAGGGGCGGCCGGCCACGATGATCAGGTCACCCGGCTGCAGGCCGGAGGTCATCTTATCCAGGTCGATGAAGCCGGTAGGCACGCCCGTGATGTCGCTGGAGTTGTCGCGGTTGTAGAGTTCGTCGATGCGCTCGACCACCTGGGTCAAGAGCGGCTGGATCTCCATGAAGCCCTGGGAGCCACGCGAACCCTCTTCGGCGATGGCGAAGATCTTGGATTCGGCCTCGTCCAGCATGGACTTCACATCCTTGCCCTGGGGATTGAAGGCATTGCCCGAGATCTCGTCGGCCACCGTGATCAGCTTGCGCAGGATGCCACGGTCGCGCACGATCTCGGCATAGCGGCGGATGTTGGCCGCCGACGGCGTGTTCTGCGCCAGCGCATTCAGGTAGACCAGCCCCCCCACCTCTTCGGCCTTGCCGCTGGTGGACATGGCCTCATAGACCGTGATCACGTCAGCCGGCTTGGTGCTGTTGATCAGCTTGACGATGTGCTCGAAGATGATGCGGTGATCGTAGCGGTAGAAATCCTCGGCGCTGACGAAATCGGCGATACGGTCCCAGGCTGCATTGTCCAGCAGCAGGCCGCCGAGCACCGATTGCTCGGCCTCGATGGAGTGTGGCGGCACGCGGAGCGCATCGATCTGGGGATCGGAAGACTCCTTCGGGCCGCGGAAAAATTCAGGATTGCCGCGGGACGATTCTTTCATGGCGCGCATTATAACCTGCTGGGGTGAAGCCGTTGGACTGGCCGGACGTTTTTGCGCATCCCGCCGAAAAGCACGAACGGATGCAACAACATGGCAGCCCTCCTCATTGCCCAGCATCAAGAAATGAAGGGTGACTACAAGCAAACGGCAATAAAAAAGCCAGGCGAACCCGGCTTTTCTATTGCAAAGTGAATTGCAGCAAACAGGCGTATTACGCTTGCTCGCCCTTCACTGCGATGGTCACATCGACCACCACGTCGGTGTGCAGAGCAACCGACACGGGGTGTTCGCCAACGATCTTCAGGGGGCCATTGGGCAGACGCACTTGCGACTTTTCCACGGCGAAGCCCTTCTTGCCCAGCGCTTCAGCGATGTCGAAGTTGGTCACGGAACCGAACAGACGACCGTCAACGCCGGCCTTCTGCGACACTTCCACGGTAGCGCCAGCCAGCTTTTCGCCTTGGGCTTGAGCAGCTGCCAGCTTCTCGGCGGCGGCCTTTTCCAGCTCGGCGCGCTTGGCTTCGAATTCAGCGATCGCAGCGTCGGTAGCACGACGTGCCTTGCGCTGGGGGATCAGGAAGTTACGTGCGAAACCGTCCTTGACGCGAACCACATCGCCCAGACCGCCGAGATTAACGATTTTTTCCAACAGAATGACTTGCATGTTTTTCTCCTATTTCTCGACGCAGATTACGCGTTGTGCAGATCGGTGTACGGCAGCAGGGCCAGGTAACGCGCGCGCTTGATGGCGGTGTCAACTTGACGCTGGTAGTGGGCCTTGGTACCGGTCAGGCGTGCCGGCATGATCTTGCCGTTTTCCTGGACGAAGTCCTTCAGGGTGTCCACGTCCTTGTAATCGACCTGTTCAACGCCAGCGGCGGTGAAACGGCAGAATTTCTTGCGCTTGAACAGCGGGTTTTGCTGTTGACGCTTGTTTTTCAGCTTGCTTTTATCGAACTTTTTACCGAATGCCATGATTGGCTCCTGTATCTAAAAATTGGGTAGGTCTGTCTGGCGCAGCCTTCAGTCCTGGACTGAAGCAACCGGGCCAAAATCAACGATATGAAACACGACGCTCTTGCTGTTGCGATTCCTGCGAGCCAGAAAGCCGGTGAACTGGAATACCTCTCCCAGTGCCGCGCGGTTCAGACTGCCGGAGATTTCCCCGGCGGCCAGGGCCGCAATCTCGAACTCGACCTGGCGGCGCATCCCTGCTTCCGTCTGCTCCGACTGATGCTGCAACCTGGCAGTGACAATCGGGATACCCGCCGGCGTGTAGCGCAATGCGTCACGTTCTGCCAGGCTGGCGATGACTTGAAGCTGGTTCACTCTCCGTCAGGGGAATCGCTGGGCAATCAGGCTGCCGGTGCTTCGGTGCGGCTCTTGGCTGCGTCTTCCTTTTGCACTGCCTTCAGGATCGGGGAAGGACCGGTTTCGGCCTTCTTCATCTTGACGGTCAGGTGACGCAGGACAGCATCGTTGAACTTGAAGCCGGTTTCGATTTCGGCCAGCGTTTCGCTGTCGACTTCGATGTTCAGGCAGACGTAGTGAGCCTTGGCCAGCTTCTGGATCTGGTAGGCCAGTTGACGACGACCCCAATCTTCGACACGGTGCACCTTGCCGCCACGGGTGGTGACGATGCCCTTGTAACGCTCGATCATGGCCGGCACTTGCTCGCTTTGGTCCGGGTGGACGATAAATACGATTTCATAGTGACGCATGTAGACTCCTTATGGACTTATTGAGACGCCCACCCCGGCGTCAAGACGGGTGTGGGAAGAGGAAAACCAGCGATCATACTAGGTTTTGGACGTGACGGCAACGTCGCGGCGCACTTCCCTGCACTTCCTGCAGCCTCACGGCGACAAACACCCTCATCCGAGCGAAGACTCTCCCTGGCTCTCACTATATATAACCGCGATTGCATGCCTTGAGCCCGGCGCCGCCAAAGATTCCCTCATGTTGCCATTGACACATGCAATGATGCTGTATAAAAATACAGACTGTTCATACAAACAGCCCTCCACCCCGGAAGGCCAACCACATGCTCAAACTGACCGCGCGCCAGGAACAGATCCTGAACCTGATCAAGAACGCCATCGAGAACACCGGCTTCCCGCCGACGCGCGCCGAGATCGCGGCCGAACTGGGCTTCCGCTCCGCCAACGCCGCCGAGGAACACCTTCAGGCCCTGGCCCGCAAGGGCGCCATCGAGATCTCCCCGGGCACGTCGCGCGGCATCCGGCTGCGCGACCCCGGCGCCGGCACCACGCTGCCAGGGCGACAGATGGCCCTGCCCCACCCGGCCCTGATGCAGCTGAGCCTGCCCCTGATCGGGCGTGTCGCCGCCGGCTCCCCCATCCTGGCGCAAGAACACGTGGAAAAGACCTACCAGGTTGACCCCGCCATGTTTTCCGGCAAACCGGACTACCTGCTCAAGGTACGCGGCATGTCCATGCGCGACGCCGGCATCCTCGACGGCGACCTGCTGGCCGTACGCAAGACCGACCAGGTCCGCAACGGCCAGATCGTGGTGGCCCGCCTGGCTGACGAAGTCACCGTCAAGCGCTACCAGAAGAGCGGCTCCGTCATCACCCTGCTGCCGGAGAACCCGGAATTCGAGCCCATCATCGTCAAGCCCGACGAAGACCAGTTCGCCCTGGAAGGCTTGGCCGTAGGCCTGATGCGCAGCTGGAACTGAGCGCGCAGACGTCCGCAGCGGGCGCAGCCAACGGCGAGCACAAAAAAACCTTCGCTTAAAACGAAGGTTTTTTTGCTTTCTGTTTCTGCCTTCGCAATGCCAGGCTTGAGCATATTATGCCCGCTGGATAGCTACGCCCGGCGCCACCGATGCGCCCAATCACCAGGATCTTCTCGATGTCGACGCGTAAGAGCAGCAACAAGCACGGCCAGCCCGCCCAGAAGGCACAGCCGGCCATCAAAGTCCCGCAGCCGGCGGCACCCAAGTACAACCTGCAGGACCTGCTGGAAATCCGCAAATGCCTGGATCTCCTCGACAACCGCAAGTCCGATGAAGCCAAGGTGATCTGCATGGCCGTACTGGCACGCAATCCCACACTGGTATTCGCCAATCACGCGCGCGGGCTGATTGCCATGCAGGAAGGCAAGTTCCTGGAGGCCGAGCAGTTTCTGCGCAAGGCCATCGAAGCCGATCCGGACAATGCCGAATATCTGGGCAACCTGGCCGCCACACTGCTGAGCCAGGACCGCATCGACGACGCCATTGCCCTCTACGAGAAGGCCATCCTGATCGACAAGGAAAACCGCTCCATCCGCATCGGCCTGGCCAATGCGCTCCACGAAAAAAACGATCCGGACGCCTCGATTGCCTATTTTGAGGACGCAGTGAAGCGCGAGCCCAATGCACCCGGCCCGCTATCCCACCTGGGACGCGCCCTGATCGATGCCAAGCGCTACGAGGAAGCCGTAGCGACGATCCTCAAGTCACTGGAACTGCAGATCAGCTTCGCGCCCTCCCACACTGCCCTGGGCGAGGCTTTCCACGCCATGGAAATGTACAAGGAGGCAGTCGAGTCGCACAAGACTGCCATCCTGCTGGATCCGCAGGACACCTACGCCCACAACAAGATTGCCGATACGTACCTGAAATTGAAAAAAGTGGATGAGGCTCACGAACATCTGCTGCGCGTCATCGAGATCGCCCCCAAGGACCCCAACGGCTATGTGAAGCTTGGCTCCAGCTACTTCTCCACGGGCGACCGCTTCGAGGATGCCATGCGGATGTTCAACAAGGCCCTGGAAGTAGATCCTAAGCACGCCCTCACCTACAACAACATCGGCGCTGTCCAGCACGATCACGGCGATACCTACGAGGCCGTCGGCAATTTCCGCAAAGCGCTGGCCCTGCGCCCCAACTACCCCACTGCCAAGCACAACCTGGCACTGAGCCTGCTGCTGCATGGCGATTTCAAAGAGGGCTGGGAATGCCATGAAAGCCGCTTGATTACCAAGGAGCGCGCCCACGTCTACCGGCTGATCCACAAGCTCTTCGAGATCATCCCCAAGTGGGATGGCAAATCCTCCCTGGCGGGCAAGTACGTCCTGCTGATGCACGAGCAGGGCTTCGGCGACAGCATCCAGTTCCTGCGCTATGCCCGCCTGGTGATGGACATGGGCGCACGCGTGGCCATCCACGTCAAGAACCCGCTGTACCGCCTGTTCCAATCCTTCACCCCGGAAGTCACCCTGATCCGCGAGAGCGATCCGCTGCCGCCCTGCGATTGCGCCTACGTGCTGATGAGCCTGCCCTACGCCCTGGGCACCCACACCGTGGCCGACATCCCGTCCTATCCCAGCTATCTGTCGGCCGACAGCATCCTCAAGGCCACTTGGCGCGAAAAAATTGCCAACCTGACACAATCCCCCCAGCACCTGCGGGTGGGCATCGTCTGGGGCGGCAATCCGGAACACGGCAATGACCGCCACCGCTCTATCCCGATGAGCCGGTTCAAACGACTCCTGAACCTGCCCAAGGTCGAGTTCTATTCATTGCAAAAAGGCAAGCCGCTGGATGATCTCAAGGAATTGCCGCCCGAGCTGGTCGTCCACGATCTGGGCAGCGACTGCCAGGACTTCGCCGATACCGCAGCCGCCATTGCCAATCTGGATCTGGTGATCAGCGTGGATACCTCGGTGGTCCACCTGGCAGGCGCCTTGGGCCACCCCACCTGGGTATTGATACCGCACGTGCCCGATTGGCGCTGGCTGACCAATCGCGAGGACTCTCCCTGGTACCCCAGCATGCGCCTGTTCCGGCAACCGGCTCTGAGCGACTGGGATTCCGTGCTGCAGCAGGTGGGGCAGGAGTTGATCAAGTTGCAACAAAGCAAGGCGGGTAGCTAAGTCCTTTCCTTGCCGCAAAAAACCGCCCTTGATGGGCGGTTTTCTTTTGGCAACTGAAATTGCCTCACCACAACGTAAAAATCCCTAAAGTTTTCCCGAATACCGTCGAAAAAGGATTTGCTTGGATTTTAAAAGCACGTAGTTTTAGTTCGGAAAGCCTTGAAAAAGATTTTTTGCGCAAAGCCCTAAACTTTTTCCAAGACTGCCCGATAAAGCAATCAACAGAGGTTGAATCGCCTGAGGCTCATGGGTAAAAGACCAAAGTTACGCACTGAAACTCGGTTCATCGGTCTCAAATCTTAGGAGAATTAACATGGCATCAGTCATTAATACCAACATTGCGTCGATTGACACCCAGCGCAATTTGAACATGTCGCAGGCGTCCCTGCAGACCTCGATCCAGCGCTTGTCTTCCGGCCTGCGCGTCAACAGCGCAAAGGACGACGCCGCCGGCCTGGCAATCGCCGACCGTATGAACTCGCAGATCCGTGGTCTGGCCGTTGCACAGCGCAACGCCAACGACGGTATCTCGATGGCGCAAACCGCTGAAGGCGCTCTGTCCACCGTGACCGACAACCTGCAACGTATGCGTGAACTGGCTGTGCAGGCTGCCAACGGCACCAACAGCGCACAAGACCGCAAGACCCTCAACGACGAATACAACCAGCTGTCGCAGGAAGTGTTCCGCGTCCTGAACGGCACCAGCTTCAACGGCCAGAACCTGTTCACCGGTGTCGGCCAAGGCGCATCGGCCGGTATCGGCTCTGATTCGGCCAACGTCTCGGCTTCCCTGACCCTGTCCTTCCAGGTCGGCGCCAACGTCCAGGACAACAAGCTGAACGACCAGATCACCATCACCCTGGATGACCTGTCCAACAACTCCACCATCGCCAGCGTCATCGGCACCAGCGCCAAGGGTCTGATCGGCCTGGGCGACACCAGCGGCGTGAGCACCGCGCAAGCGACCTACACCTCGGCCAAGGCTGCCCTGGACAACCTGTTCGCCACCGGCTCCTCGCTGTCGGCCAGCGCCCTGGCTTCGTCGGCTGTGACCCTGCAAGCAACCATCGACAGCGCCAAGCTGGCCCTGGATGCAGCAGTTGCAGCTCCGTCGGCTCAAAGCGATGCACAAAAGGCGATCCAGAACCTGGACAAGGCCCTGAGCCTGGTTTCGTCCAAGCGTGCAGAGTTCGGTGCCGTGCAGAACCGCTTCACCGCCGTCATCAGCAACTTGCAAGTGTCGAGCGAGAACATCACTGCATCCCGAAGCCGTATCATGGACACGGATTACGCGTCGGAAACTGCCAACCTGACTCGCGCCCAGATCCTGCAACAAGCTGGTACCGCGATGCTGTCGCAGGCAAACTCCTCGCCGCAGTCGGTCCTGTCTCTGTTGAAATAAGCCCGATAGCTAGGTAGGATGACGTGCGGAGGATAAGCGCTATTCTCCGCACGTTTTTTTAAGTAAGGGAGTAGGATCATGTCGATTGCACCACTGAACATCACGGCCGCTGCCGATTCTGGCACTACATATACACCCCCGCAAGCTGCCAACAATTCGAACCCGGTCGTGCCCACCGTTGCTCCTGCAGCCCCCTCCGTAAGCTCGAACGACTCGCACCAACCCTCGGAGAAGCAGCTCGATCAAGCTGTCAGCAAGCTCAATGATTTCGCCGCCGCCAATGCAGCGTCGCTGAGCTTTGCCAAGGACGACACCTCTGGCAAGATGGTCATCAAGATCATGGATACCGAAACCAAGACCCTGATCCGCCAGATCCCTAGCCAGGAAGCCATCAACATCGCCCAATCGATCGACAAGCTGCAAGGTTTGTTACTCAAAGAGAAGGCTTGAGTCTGGTACGAACTGCAGTGATCGAAGGTCGACATGCTTTCCTGCTCGCGCATGAAGCATGAAGCAATCGGTTACCCCAGTTCATAACGGATTTAACTAGTTACCTGCACAGCGTCACACCGCACCGACGCCGTTCTTGAGAGTCGATCTCCTGCTGACTGCGCTAGCTGCAACGCGCTGTGCATACTGCGAAACATCAGGAGCAAATCATGGCGACTTCCACCGGTACCATCACGACTTCGGCGGGTCCGTTAGACGTTAATACACTGGTCAGCAACATCATGTCTGCGGAATCGCAGGCGCAGCTGACCCCGCTGACCACCCAGGCCAGCAGCTACAATGCCCTGATCTCCGCCTACGGCAGCCTCAAAGGCGCCCTGACGACTTACCAGAGTGCCATCCAGGGTCTGACCACCGCCACCTTCAGCGCGCAAAAAAGTTCTGTCGTCAATTCCGGCACCGGCTCCAATCTGACGACCAATCCGTTCACCGCGACCATCAACAGCGACTCGTCGACCCAGATCCTCTCGCAGAAAATCCAGTCGGCCGGTATCGCCTCGGGGACTACCTTCAACGCCGGCGACTCCATCGCCATCAAGGTCGGCACCAACCAGCCCACCTTCGTGACGTTGATGGCCAATTCGACCCTGGCCGGCGTGCGCGACTCCATCAATGCCGCCAGTGCCGGCGTCACCGCCTCCATCGTCACCGACGGCAGTGGCGACCACCTGGTCCTGGAATCCAATACCGGCGGCACGGCCAACACCATCAAGGTCACGGCCAACAACAGCCTGTCCGGCTTTGCCTACGACCCGTCCAGCAACATCTCCAGCACGATGACCCAGACGCAGGCACCGCGTGATGCGACCGCTGCCGCTTCGGGGACCTATTCCATCTCCGTTTCGCAACTGGCGCAGACGGCGAAGCTGAGTTCGGCAGGCATCACGCCGGGCACCACCTTCGACAGCGGCCTGCTGGCCATCAAGACCGGCACCGGATCGACGACCATCATCCAGCCGTCCAGCAACACCCTGACCGGCGTGCGCGACGCCATCAACGCCAGCGATGCGGGCGTCAATGCCACCATCGTCAGCGACGGCACCAATGACCACCTGGTCATCACCGCCAAGGACAGCGGCGCGGCCAATACGATCAAGATCACGGGTACGGGCAACTACTCGGTGTTCAGCAGCGATCCCAGCGGCACCACGATCTCGCCCAATGTCTCGACCTCCCAGACCTATGCCAGCGGCACCCTGAGCCTGAAGGTCGGCGACACCACCGTGGCCATCAATCCCACGGCCAATGGCAGCGGCAATATCGACCTGACCCAGGTGATGAACGCCATCAACGGCGCCAGCGCCGGCGTGACCGCATCCATCACCAATGACGGCACCAACAACCATCTGGTCCTGACTCCGACCGGATCCAGTGCGACCAGCGCCGTGTCGCTGACCGGTACGGGCGATTATTCCGGCCTGACCATGTCAGGCATGGGCCAGTTGCTCAAGGCCCAGGATGCCAAGCTCTCCATCGATGGCGTGACTGCGACCAGCGCCAGCAACCAGGTGGAGAACGTCATCTCGGGCGTGACCCTGAACCTGACCAACGTGACGAACTCCTCGGACAACTTCACGCTCAACATCTCCAATGACACCTCCGGGCTGACGACTGCCGCCAATACCTTCGTATCGGCCTATAACACCCTGGAAAAGGCCATTGCCAGCCTGACCGCGCAGACCCCTTCGACCACGCTGGGGCAAGCCAGTACGAACTCGCCGCTGGCCAGCGAATCGTCGGTGCAGACCATCCTGAGCCAGCTGCGCAGCACGATGTTCTCTGCCGTGAACGGTGGCAATGGCATCAGCACGCTCTCCGATATCGGCATTGCCTTCCAGAAAGACGGCACCCTGGCGCTGGATTCGACCAAGCTGTCGACGGCCGCCACCAGCAACTTTGCCGGCATTGCCAATCTCTTCACCGGTACCGATCCCGACCCGACCAACACCACATCGGCCAATAATGGTATCGTCACCAAGTTGCAGACCTTGATGACCAGCCTGCTCAGCGATACCGGCCTGATCGCCACCAAGACCAGCGGATTGCAGACCAGCCTGAAGATCAACCAGGATCGCCAGACTGCCGTGCAGACGCGCCTGACCAACATGCAGGATGCCTACACCAACCAGTTCAACCAGTTGAACGTGACGTTGTCGAGCATGCAGGCCACGCAAAGCTACCTGACCCAGCAACTGGCGAACCTGCCCAAGGCCGGCTAAGAAGCAAGGCTAAGAATCAATCCCGCGAACACAGGAGAATGTGATGTTCGGAACCATGAAACGCGGCGCCAACGCCTATGCCAATATCGGCATGGAAACCGGCGTGCTGGCCGCCAATCCGCACAAGCTCATCACGATGCTGTTCGACGGCGCCCTCGTGGCCATTGCCATGGGCAAGAAGCACATGGCCGATGGCGACATCAAGAGCAAGGGCAAGTCGATCACGCACGCCATCCTGATCATCGACAATGGCCTGCGCGCCAGCCTGAACAAGGATGTCGGCGGCGAACTGGCCCTGAACCTCGATTCGCTCTACGAGTATATGAGCCGCCGCCTGTTCCAGGCCAACGCCGGCAATGACCCGGCCATCCTCGACGAGATCCACAGTCTGCTCAGCGATATCCGTTCGGCCTGGGAACAGATCAGTCCCAACGCCCCGCAAGCCGCCCTAGCGCAGGCACCGGTGCAGGCACCGGTAGCCAACGAAGCCGGCCCCTCTCCCACCCGCCTTGCAAAGGTTTAAGCTGACATGACCGGTGACGACGTCATCGCCATCTACGAGTCGATTTCGCAATTGACCGATCAGATGCTGGGTGCTGCACGCGCCGCAGACTGGGAACTGCTGTCCGCGCTGGAAGCGCAGTGCGGCAAGCATATCGCCAATCTGCGCGTGTTCGAGGAAAGCGTTGTCCTCCCGGCAGCACTGCGGGACCGCAAGGTCGACATCATCCGCAAGATCCTGGAAGACGACCGCGACATCCGCAACCTCACCGAGCCCGGCCTGCGCAAGCTGTCGGCGCTCATCCAAAGCAATCATACTGAACGCAAACTGCTCAACACCTACGGCATAGGTAGCTGATCATGTTGCCGCGGGCAGATATCGCCACGGCTGTGCAGCCCGTCAATCCAGTCGATCCGGCCACCGCCGTCGTCTCGGTCGCCGATGCCAAGCAGGAAGCCTTCAGCCGCCTGGCGCAAATCGCCGTGGGCCAGCAACTGGCCGGGCGCATCCTTTCCACCTTCGACGACGGCACCTTCCTGGTGCGCATTGCCAATACTGCTGCGCGCATGGTGCTGCCACCCAATGCCCGCACTGGTGACTCGCTGATCCTGACCCTGGTCTCCAAGGATCCGCGTCCTACCTTCGCCGTCAAGGAAGACAGCATCGGCCAGGACAGCGAGAGCAGCTCGGTTGCCCTCAGTACGGCAGGCCGGGCGATGCAGAAGGACCTGAAGTCACTGCAGTTCGTCACGCGCGACGAAAGTGGCGCCGGCCAGATCGCCGAACACGAGGAAGTCCCGCTCGATGTCCTTTCCAAGGGGGGGCAGTCCGGCCAGGCCGGCACACCCACCAGTACCCCGACCACCCTGAGCAATGCCGCCAGGCTGATCAACAGCCTGCTGCAGGCTTCCCAGCAGGGAGACATGGCCGATCACGTCAGCCCGTCGGCGCCGCTGCTGGCCAGGGCCGGCGCCCCGACCGACCAGGTGGCAAGCGCCTTGCAGAATGCCATCACCTACAGCGGAGTCTTCTACGAATCCCATGTCTCCGCCTGGGCAGCCGGGCAGCGACCCGCCGAGGAACTGATGAAGGAGCCGCAGGCCCAGGTCGCCGCCCAGAAAGGCGGCGAAATCAATCTGCTGAGCACCGATGACCCAGCCCAGAACCAGCTGGGGCAGATCATCAACCTGCAGCTCAATGCCCTGGAACAGCAGCGCGTGCTCTGGCACGGCGAGGTCTGGCCTGGCCAGAAGATGGAATGGGAAATCAGCCAGGAAGATGGCCACGACAAGCCCAAGACGCCCGGCGAGGCGCAGGAACCGCCCAGCTGGCATAGCGTGGTGCGCTTCAACTTCGCCCATCTGGGCAGCGTGACAGCCTCCATCCGCCTGATCGGCCAGCAGATCCACGTGCAGGTCAAGGCCGATAGCGAAGCCGCGACCGCCGCCCTGCGCGGCAACACCCCGATGTTCGCCGATGCCATGGCAGCGGCTGGCACTTCCCTGGACTCCCTGATCGTCAAGCAAGCCGATGGAGAAATCTAACATCCCCATGCAGAATGCGGTCGCGCTGGCCTACAACGCCAACCAGGCGGCCCCGCAGGTCGTTGCCAAGGGCCGTGGGCTGGTGGCCGAAGCCATCATTGCGCGCGCCCGCGAGAGCGGCGTCTATGTGCACGAATCCAAGGAACTGGTATCGCTGCTGATGCAGGTGGAGCTGGACCAGCAAATCCCCCCTGCCCTGTACCGTACCGTGGCCGAATTGCTGGCCTGGCTATATCGTATTGAAAATATGCAATTAAGCCAGCCCGTGATGTATGATACGAAGTTAAATTATTCCAATAATCCCCCAGGGGAAGGCGATCCTACTCGCTGAATTCAGACGTACCAAGACGCACAGATGGCCAATCACGACGAGATCGACGACGACAGCCCATACCGGGTTCATTCACGGAGGGAGATCATTTCCCTGCTGACCAGCATGATGGAAAAGAACCAGCTGCTGAGCCTGCTGATCAAGGGAGGATCGGAGTCGGTCATCACCTCCATTCTCGAAGTGGACGACGACGACGACGCCATGATCATCGACGCCGCGCCCAGCGCCATGCTCAACGACAGCATCGTGTCCAGCAAGCGCATCAACTTCGAAGCGATCTACAACAGCATCCGCATCACCTTCACCGTCGACGGCGCAAGCCAGGTCGAATACCAGAACCGTCCCGCCCTGCGCGTGGCATTGCCGGAAAGCCTGGTACGCCTGCAGCGTCGCGAATACTTCCGCATTCCCACGCCGATCGCCAAGCCGTTGCGCTGCACCTTCCGCATCACGCAGCCGGATGGCTCGTTCATCACCGTGGTCACGATGCTCAACAACATCAGCGCCGGCGGCGTGGGCATCACCGACGAAAAGAAGGTCCTGCCCACCACCCAGGGCACGATCTATGAAGACTGCCAGCTGGAGCTGGGCGATAGCACCCTGGTATCGGTGAAGCTGCAGGTGCGCGACTGCAAGGAGTTCAAGATGACCACCGGCAAGACGGTCAACCGCTTCGGCTGCCAGTTCGTCGACATTCCGCGTACCGTGCTGGCCGCCATCCAGCGCTTCATCACCAAGCTCGAACGTGAACAGAACGCCAAGGCCTCCGGCATGATGTAACTCCGACAAGCACCTGCACAACAAAACACCCCAGGAACCGGCGCACCGGTTGCTGGGGTGTTTTTTTGCCTCCCCCGGCCAGGGCCGGGAGAGTGAATACCCTGCCTATACCTGCATGGTCATGATGTCGCGGTAGGCCGACACCAGCTTGTTACGCACCTGGATGCTGGTCTGGAAAGAAATGCTGGCCTTCTGCGATGCGATCATCACGTCTGACAGGTTCACATTGTCATCGCCCATAGCGAAGGCCTGTGACATTTTTGCAGCGCGTTGCTGAGAATCGTTGACCTGATCGATCGCGCCCTTGAGAACGTCAGAAAAATCCACGCGCGGCGCTGGTTTCTCGGCGACAACATTATTCTGCACCGGGTCCACGCCGCCCTGGGCACGGGCCGCCGCGGCCTTCAGCTGGGCCACCATCGCCTCGATCTTGCTGGTATCAATCACACTGTCGATCGCCATTCTCATCCCTTGATTGCCATCTATCAGAACCTGCCGGCGCGTAGCACGCACTACCGCCATCTACAGCAGCACCTTAACACCATTGCATTGACAAAACGCACCAATAAGCGGGGAATTTGCCATTCTGTTCGGGCGATCAAATTCCCAACGCCAAAGGACAATCCACACTGAGCAAAAAACCTCTTAAGGGTAGGCAAGCAGTGAACAAAGTCATTATCAAGCTGGCAATCGCAGGTCTGCCAGAGGGGAAATCATGGCGGTAGCAGCCGACGGCACAATGACCGGCGACACCAACAACCAGGCCGAGAACAGCAATCTCGATGGCCTGCCCCAGGCGCAACCGGCCTCGGGCGGAGTGGCTGGCTACGCCCGCTCACCGCAGGGCCGTCGCATCCTGCTCATCATTGCCGCTGCCGCGACCATCGCCCTGATGGTGGGTATCTGGCTGTGGAGCCAGAAGGTCGAGTATCGCGTCCTCTTCTCCAATTTCAATGATCGCGACGGTGGCGCCATTGTCGCCTCGTTGCAGCAGATGAACGTGCCCTACAAGTATTCCGAAGGCGGCACGGCCATCCTGGTACCGGAAAACATGGTCCACGACGCCCGTCTGAAGCTGGCGGCGCAGGGCTTGCCCAAGGGCGGCAACGTCGGCTTCGAGCTGATGGAAAACCAGAAGCTGGGCATCTCCCAGTTCCTCGAACAAGTCAATTTCCAGCGCGCGCTCGAAGGTGAGCTGGCGCGCTCGGTGCAATCGCTGTCCTCGGTACAGACGGCCCGCGTGCACCTGGCCCTGCCCAAGGCCTCCGTTTTCGTGCGTGACCAGCAGAAGCCTACCGCCTCGGTGGTGCTGGCGCTGTATCCCGGGCGCTACCTGGACCAGCAGCAAGTCAGCGCCATCGTGCACCTGGTCGCCAGCAGCGTGCCTGAGCTCTCGCCCAAGGCCGTGACCATCGTCGACCAGAACGGCAACCTGCTCTCCGACACCACCAAGCAGGCGCAAACCAATACCCTGGATCCTACCCAGCTGAAGTACGTCCAGGACATGCAGCAGGACATCATCAAGCGCGTCGAGTCCATCATCGCCCCCATCGTCGGCAATGGCAACGTGCGTGCCGAAGCCACGGCCGACGTCGATTTCTCCCGTTCGGAGCAGGCTTCCGAGGCCTACAAGCCGAACCAGGCCAAGGACACCGCCGCCGTTCGCAGCAAGCAGAGCAGTGAGGCCAACAATTCCTCCTCGGGAACCTCGGGCGTACCGGGTGCCCTGACCAATCAGCCGCCGGCACCGGCGACGGCACAGATCGTCAATCCGGCGGCCGCCAATGGCGCTGCCAACCAGGCCGCCACCCCCAATGGCGCAGCACCCTCGCCCACCGTCAGCGGCAACTCGCGCAAGGACGAGACCGTCAATTACGAGGTCGACAAGACCGTTCGCTATACCCAGCAACCGATGGGGGGCGTACGACGCCTGACGGTCGCCGTGGTGGTGAACTACAAGCGCACCATCGACAATACCGGCAAGATCGTCATGCGTCCGCTGACCGAGGCCGAGCGCAACCAGATCACCGATCTGGTCAAGGAGGCAATGGGTTACAACAAGGATCGCGGCGACTCGCTCAACGTGGTCAACACCCAGTTCAGCACCGACCTGGAACCGGAACTGCCGTTGTGGAAGCAGCCGGGCATGATCGACCTGGCCAAGGAAGCGGGCAAGTACGTGCTGCTGGCTGCGGTGCTGCTGTTCCTCTACTTCCGTGTACTGCGCCCCATCGTCTGGAAGCTGTCGGGCCGCGAAGAACGCGAACGCCTGGCCAAGGAAAAGGCCGAGGCCGAAGCCGCCGCAGCCGCCGCAGCGGTGGCCGCCGGCTTCGATCCGGACGATCCGGATGCCATCGTCAACCTCTCCGGCGAGCCCGAGATCGACGAACGCGCGGCCTACAAGGCCAACCTCGAAACCGCCAAGCAGTGGGCCAAGAATGATCCCAAGCTGGTGGCAAGCATCATCAAGTCATGGGTGAACAATGAGTAACGACGGCGTTCAGAAAGGTGCCATCCTCATGCTCGCCCTGGGCGAGGATGAGGCCGCCGAAGTGATGAAATACCTGGGCCCGAAAGAGGTCCAGAAGCTGGGCGCGGCCATGTCGGCCCTGCGCAACGTCAGCTTCGAGGAAATCAACGAAGTGCTGGAAGCCTTCGTGGCCGAGACCGGCCAGGCCTCTTCGCTGGGCCTGGATTCGGACGAGTACATCCGTAGCGTCCTGACCAAGGCTCTGGGCGACGACAAGGCCACCTCCCTGCTCAACCGCATCCTGGGTGGCCGCGACGCTTCCGGTATCGAAAGCCTCAAGTGGATGGATGCCCAGTCCGTGGCCGAACTCATCCGCAACGAGCACCCGCAGATCATCGCCACCATCCTGGTTCACCTGGAGCGTGACCATGCCTGCGGCATCATCAACAATTTCACGGAACGTTTGCGCAACGATGTCATCCTTCGTATTGCAACCCTGGACGGCGTGCAGCCGGCCGCGTTGCGCGAGCTCAATGACGTGCTGACCAAGCTGCTGACCGGCAACGAAAGCCTGAAGAAGCAACAGATGGGCGGTATCCGTACCGCAGCCGAGATCCTCAACTTCATGTCCGGCGAGAACGAGACCTCGGTGATGAACAACCTGCGCTCCTACGACGAGGACATGGCGCAGAAGATCATGGACGAGATGTTCGTCTTCGAGAACATCATCGACATCGACGGCCGCGGCATCCAGCTGCTGCTGCGCGAAGTCCAGTCCGAGTCGCTGATCGTGGCCCTCAAGGGTGCCTCGCAAGGCCTGCGCGACAAGATCTTCGCCAACATGTCGCAACGTGCGGCCGAGATGATGAAGGAAGACCTGGAGTCCAAGGGACCGGTGCGCCTGTCCGAGGTGGATGCGCAACAGAAGGCCATCCTGCAGATCGTGCGCCGCCTGGCCGACGAAGGCCAGATCGTGCTGGGCGCCAAGGGCGAGGACGCGTTCATCTGATGCGCTTGATGCCCATCGTGCAGTTTGCTGTCGGCATGCCGGCCTGAGGAGTCAAAGAAGCCATGCGTGCAAAGATCATTCCCAAGGAAGAGATGACGCCCTACCAGCGCTGGGAGCTGGCGTCCTTCAACGACGAACCCGAACCGGAGCCCGAACCGCTGCCGGTGGAAGAGGAATACCTCGAAGAACCACCACCGGTGCCGCAACTGACGGCAGAACAGCTCGACGCCATCCGCGAAGCGGCACGCCAGGAAGGCTTTGCCGAAGGACGCGAGCATGGCCTGCAGGCCGGGCGCTCGGAAGGCTACATGGCTGGCCTGCAACAGGGTCAGAAGGAAATCAACGAGGTCATCCAGCATTTCCGCCAGATCGCCGTCAACTTCAGCACCGAAGTATCGCAATGCAGTGAAAGCATGGCCCCGGAACTGCTGGATCTGGCGCTGGACCTGGCCAAATCCATGCTCAAGACGGCGCTCAATGTGCGACCTGAGCTGGTGCTGCCCACCGTGACGGCAGCCATCCAGACCCTGCCGGTGCTGCAATTGCCGGCCACGCTGACACTGCACCCCGAAGACGCCGCCCTGGTGCGCGAACATCTCGGTGAGGAGCTGGGCAAGCAAGGCTGGAAGATCGAAGACGATAGCCACATGGAGCGCGGCGGCTGCCGCGTGGAAACCCGTAGCAACCAGATCGATGCCTCCACCCAGACCCGCTGGAAGCGCCTGGGCGAATCATTGTCCCAGCAGCTCGACTGGCTGGATTGAGTGCAGCAAGTGACACCCACCTGAACGGGAGACCCGCATGAACTCCCCGATGCCTTCCCACAGCAGTCTCTGGCAAGCCTACCTGCACAACTGTCGCAGCCTGGTGGCCATGGCCGAACCGACCCAGACGGCCGGCCGCATCACGCGCGTGGCCGGCCTGGTGATGGAGGCGGTCGGCCTCAAGCTGCCCGTGGGCAGCCCCTGCAACGTTCCCCTGCCCAACGGCATGCTGATCGAGGCCGAAGTCGTCGGTTTCCAGGACGAACGCCTGTTCCTGATGCCGCAAAGCGACGTCGAAGGCATCGTGCCGGGCACCCGGGTCTTCCCGGTCGAGCCGGTCAAGCCACCGCCGCGTACCGGCCCGATCACCTTCACGCCGCGCCGCGTCGACGAACACAGCCGGCGCCTGCCGGTGGGCGACGAATTGCTGGGCCGCGTGCTCGATGGCGCCGGGCGCCCGCTGGACAGCCTCGGCCCCCTGCATACCGAACGCTCCGCGCCCCTGGCCGTGCGGGCCGCCAATCCGCTGGGCCGCGCGCCGATCCGCGACATCCTCGATACCGGCATCCGCGCCATCAATTCGATGCTCACCGTCGGTCGTGGCCAGCGCATGGGTCTGTTCGCCGGCTCCGGCGTGGGCAAGAGCGTGTTGCTGGGCATGATGGCGCGCTATACCAGCGCCGACGTGATCGTGGTGGGCCTGATCGGCGAACGTGGCCGCGAAGTCAAGGAATTCATCGAGCAGATCCTGGGTGCCGAAGGCCTGGCACGCTCGGTGGTGGTGGCGGCACCGGCCGATACCCCGCCACTGATGCGCCTGCAAGGCGCAGCCTACTGCACCTCGATCGCCGAGTACTTCCGCGACCAGGGCAAGGATGTGCTACTGATCATGGATTCGCTGACCCGCTATGCCATGGCCCAGCGCGAGATCGCCCTGGCCATCGGCGAGCCGCCCGCCACCAAGGGCTACCCTCCCTCGGTGTTCGCCAAGCTGCCCGCGCTGGTGGAGCGCGCCGGCAATGGCGATGAAGGCGGCGGCTCCATCACCGCCTTCTACACTGTTCTGACCGAAGGCGATGACCAGCAGGACCCCATCGCCGACGCCGCCCGCGCCATCCTGGACGGCCACATCGTGCTCAACCGCCAACTGGCCGAAGCCGGACACTATCCCGCCATCGATATCGAACAATCGATCAGCCGGGCCATGCACAGCATCACCGATGCCGACCACCAGCGCCGCTCGCGCCACCTCAAGCAGCTGTATTCGCGCTTCCAGCGTAACCGCGACCTCATCAGCGTGGGCGCCTACGCGGCCGGCAGCGACCCGATCCTGGACGAGGCCATTGCCTTATTGCCAAGAATGGAAGCTTTTTTGCAACAGGGTATCGACGAACAGGCCAATGTATCAGAGAGCTTGAGGCAACTTACCGCTCTATTCGGGTGATTGAGAGCTGCAGCGCAAAAATATAATCAAGACCATCATGGCTACTCCCTCCGCACTTGATACGCTGATCGAATTGGCGACCAAAGAGACCGACGAAGCGACCAAACGCCTCGGCCGGGCTATTCGTGTGAGCGAGGAAGCGCAACAGAAGCTGGTGATCCTGCAGCAATACCGCGATGACTACGCGGCCCGCTTCCAGGAAACCCTGAGCAATGGCCTCACGGCGTTGAGCTACCGCAACTTCCAGTTGTTCATCGAGAAGATCGATACGGCCATCGATGGCCAGGAAGATGTCGTCAACAGCAGCCGGCAGCGTGTGGCCGAAGCCCGTGCGGCATGGCAGGCCTGCGAACGCAAGCGCATGTCCTACGACACGCTGGCCGCGCGCGCCAGGGAGCAGCAGTTGCAGAAGGAAAACAAGCGCGACCAGAAGTCCATGGACGAGCATGCGTCCCGGATGACCTTCTACAAGCGCTGATCCGGCACCGACGAAAGCAGCACAGGCAGCAGGCAGCACGTAAAATCGCAAACCAACGCACGTAATAGCAAGTTACCGACAGGCTACCCATCATGAATCCTTCCCTGCCGCTGTTGAATGTGATGACCGGCTCGCAAGCCGCCAATGCCTCGCGCTCGACCAACCTCGCCGACAGCTTCAGTGCCGATGCGTCGTTCACCCAGCTGCTCAACAGCCAGGTCAGTGCCCGCACTGCGGACAACAATGCGCAACATGCCGCGCCGGCAAGTCAGGATTCGTCAGCCTCGGCGCCGCCTCCGGCAACACCGGCGGCACCTGCAGCCCAGGCCGCCCAGAGCACCCAGTCCACCCAATCCACGACCGGCAGCGACAAGAGTGGCGCCACCAGCGCGACCAGCGACAAGCAGGAAACCAGCGCCAAGGAAGATGACCAGGACGACGACACCACCACCCAGGCCTCGGCTGAATTGCTGGCCTTGGTAGCCAACCTGCAGCAAAATGCGGTCGCCCCCGTGAACAGCGGCCGGGGCCAGAGCAGCGACGCCGACCTGCTGGCCCAGGCCAAGCGCGGCAATGCCAAGGGCACGCTCGATGCGCTGGACGCCCAGGCTTCTGCGCTGGACGCCAAGGGCAAGAAGATCGACCTCAACGGCCTGCAGAGCAGCATCGACGCCAACAAGGCCAAGCTCGACGCCAGCGCCACGCCAACAGGCCAGGACCAGAGCCAGACCGGTGCCGACCTGGGCGCCGATGGCGGGCGCGACAGCAAGCCGGCCATCGATCTCAGCGGCGCAGCCAAGACGACGTCCAAGAATGACAGCAGCACCCTGACCACCTCGGCTCAACTGACCAAGGTTGCCCCGGAAGCACAGGCCGCGCGCCAGGACCTGCCGCAGGCAAGCCCGACGCCGGTGCTCATGCCGGTCATGCAACAGACGCTGGCCGCCAACCAGCCGCAAGCCGTCTTCGGCGCCGCCTATACCGACAAGATCCAGCCCAATGTGGGCAGCGCCGGCTGGGACCAGGCCGTCGGCAACAAGATCACCTGGATGGCCACCGGCGGCATCCAGAGCGCTTCGCTGACCCTGAATCCGCCCGATCTGGGTCCCATGCAGGTGGTCTTGAATGTGCATAACCAGCAGGCCGACGCGACCTTCATCACCGCTCAGCCCGAAGTCAAGCAAGCGCTTGAGGCTGCCATGCCCAAGCTGCGTGAAATGATGGACCAGGCCGGCATCCAGCTGGGCCAGGCCACCGTCAACACCGGCATGCCCAACCAGCAGCAGGGTGCCGATAGCCAGCAGCAGGCACGCGGCTCGTCCACCTCTGGCAGAGCGGGACAAGATGAAGAAGGCGATCTGGCACTGGCCGGCGTGGCCGGTACCACCCAGACCACCAGCAGCGGGCTGGGACTGGTCGACACCTTCGTCTGAGCCGGGCCCACCGGCACCGCACCCCAGAAAATGCAATTTCGTCCGCGCAGGACTCAACAATAAGAAATCTTTGCCGTTAAGCAGTTATCCGGGATATCAAAATATCAAGTACCACGCGCTGACGAACTGAAAGGAATAGTAGATGGCAACAAAAGGAAAGGCCCCGGCCAAGGGCGCTGAAGCAGAAGCAGCACCAGCAAAATCGAGCAAGAAGATGCTCTTCATCATCGTCGGCGCCGTACTGGTGCTGGTCATTGGTGGCGCCGCAGCCTTCTTCATGATGGGGGGCAAGGGCAAGAAGGGGGAAGATCACGCGGAAGAACACTCGGAAGCCAAGGCACCGACCTTCGTGGTCATCGAGCCTTTCGTGGTGAACCTGCAGCAGGAAACCGGCGACCAGTACCTGCAAGTGGCCATGACCCTGCAAGTACCGGATGCGCAGACCGCAGAAGCACTCAAGCTCTACATGCCCCAGGTGCGTAGCCGCCTGCTGATGGTCCTGTCGAGCAAGAAGGCCTCGGAACTGCTGACCAGCGACGGCAAGCGCAAGCTCACCGACGAGATCATCGACCAGCTGGGCGAGCCGTTCTCCGGCAAGGGCAAGGGACCGCAGATCACCGATGTGTTCTACACTTCCTTTGTGATCCAGCAGCAGTAACCGAAGTCAGAGATTCACACGACCATGGCCGAGCACTTTCTCTCACAGGAAGAAGTCGATGCCCTTCTGAAGGGCGTCACAGGAGATGAAGACGAAGAAAAAGTCGTCGAAGAAGCTCCTGGTACGGTACGTACCTACAACCTGGCAACGCAGGAACGCATCGTGCGCGGGCGCATGCCCACGCTCGAAATCATCAATGAGCGCTTCGCCCGCTTGTTCCGCATCGGCTTGTTCAACTTCATCCACCGTACCGCCGAGATCTCGGTCGGTCCGGTGAAGGTGTCCAAGTACAGCGAATTCATCCGCAACCTGGTGGTGCCGACCAACCTGAACCTGGTCCACATCAAGCCTTTCCGTGGCATCGGCCTGGTGGTCTTCGATCCGCAGTTCGTGTTCATGCTGGTGGACAACATGTTCGGCGGCGATGGCCGCTTCCACACCCGCATCGAAGGTCGCGAATTCACCCCCACCGAGCAGCGCATCATCATGCGCGTGCTGGAGATCACCTTCGAGACCTACGCCAAGTCGTGGGAACCGATCTATCCGATCGAATTCGAGTTCATCCGCTCGGAAATGAACACCCAGTTCGCCAACATCGCCACCCCCAACGAAGTGGTGGTCTCGACCACCTTCACCGTGGAGCTGGGGCCGGTGTCGGGCGAAATCCATATCTGCACGCCCTACTCGATGATCGAGCCGGTGCGTGACCGCCTCACCAGCAGCATGCAGGGTGAGGCACTGGAAGTCGACAAGCGCTGGATCCGCCTGATGAAGCAGCAGATCCAGACCGCCGAGGTCGAACTGATCGTCAATTTTGGCACTGCCCGACTCAACTTTACCGACCTGCTGCACATGCAGGTCGGCGACGTGATCCCGCTGCAAACCACCGAGACCGTCCAGGCACAGGTCGACGGCGTGCCCGTGATGGAATGCAGCTACGGCCAGCTCAATGGCCAATACGCCTTGCGCGTGGAAAAACTGCTGTCCATCACCCATCAAGAAACACCGGAAAGCTTTCAAGGAGATTAGTAATGGCTGATGAGAATGTAGCAGGCGCGGGCGCGGCCGAAGACGATCCGTGGGGCGCGGCCATGGCCGAGCAGACCCAGGCCGAAGAAGCGCAGAAAAAAGGCCAGATGGAAGACGAGAAAGGCATCACGGCAACCCCGGCTGCCGCCACCGTCTTCAAGGACTTGAGCGCCAGCGACATCAAGACCAACACGCCCAATGACATCGACTTCATCCTCGATATCCCGGTCCAGCTGACCGTGGAACTGGGCCGCACCAAGATCGCCATCAAGAACCTGCTGCAACTGGCGCAGGGCTCGGTGGTGGAACTGGATGGCATGGCCGGCGAACCGATGGACGTGCTGGTCAACGGCTGCCTGATCGCACAAGGCGAAGTGGTGGTGGTCAACGACAAGTTCGGTATCCGGCTCACCGACATCATCACGCCGGCCGAACGTATCCGCAAGCTCAACCGCTGAGCGGGGACGGTCGCTATTTGATGAAACGCCTCCGCGCAGCACCCCTTTCGCGCAGCCTGCGACAGACCCGGGCGGGCCTAGTGTCCGCCCGGCTCTTTCTGGGCGGCGCTGTTCTCGCCTGTGCCCAGGCCTGGGCCGAGAACGCGGCACCGGTCAGCCCATCGACTGCATCGACCGCATCGGCCACCACTGCCCCAGCCTCTGCCCAGGTAGCCGGCTCGGCCATCCCTTCCTCCAGCGGCAGCGTGTTCACCATGCTCTTCGGACTGGTGGCGGTGCTGGCCCTGATGGCAGCGATCGCCTGGCTGCTCAAGCGTTTCGGTCTGGCCCAGAGCCTGGCCAGCAATGCGGTGGCCAAGGTGGTGGGGGGCGTCAGTGTGGGTACGCGCGAACGCGTGATGGTGGTCGAGGTCGGCGAACAATGGATCGTGGTTGGTGTGGCGCCCGGCCGGGTCAATGCGCTAGCCACCCTGCCGCGCCAGGAACTGGCGCCGCAGCAGGACGGCAAGCCCGGCACGCCGGCCTTCGCCACCTGGCTCAAACATACCATGGACAAACGTAATGGCGAGACCGACCGCGGTACTCGCCCAGGTCAAGATGGCAGCACATCCTAACCCGCAAGGGACTTTTCTGACGACCGCAGCGCGCCTGCTGGTGCGCTTCCTGGGCAGCCGCAAATGGCTGCTGCTGGTGCTGTGCCTGCCGCTGGCAGCCTCGGCCCAACAGGGACTTCCGGCCTTGAACAGCATGCCGGCAGCCGGCGGTGGCACGAACTATTCGTTGCCCATCCAGACCATGCTGTTGCTCACGTCGCTGTCGTTCATCCCGGCAGCGATGCTGATGATGACCAGCTTCACGCGCATCGTGATCGTGCTGTCCCTGCTGCGCCAGGCCTTGGGCACGCAATCGACGCCACCGACCCAGGTGCTGGTGGGCCTGTCGCTGTTCCTCACCTTCTTCGTGATGGGACCGGTGTTCGACCGCATCTATACCGAAGCCTACCAGCCCTTCTCCGAGAACAAGATCCAGATGATGGAAGCGCTCGACAAGGGTGCCGCGCCGCTCAAGGAATTCATGCTCAAGCAGACCCGCCAGGCCGACCTGGCGCTGTACGTCAAGCTCTCGCGCGGCCCGGCCTTGCAGGGGCCGGAAGACGTACCGCTGCGCCTGCTGGTACCGGCCTTCGTGACCAGCGAATTGAAGACCGCCTTCCAGATCGGCTTTGCCATCTTCATCCCCTTCCTCATCATCGACATGGTGGTGGCCAGTATCCTGATGTCCATGGGCATGATGATGATGTCCCCGGCCATCGTCTCGCTGCCCTTCAAGCTGATGCTGTTCGTGCTGGTGGATGGCTGGCAGTTGCTGATCGGCTCGCTGGCCCAGAGTTTCTATTAGCAACCAGAAGTCAGGAATAAGGAATAGGAGAGCCAGATGACTCCCGAAAGCGTCATGACCATGGGCCGCCAGGCCATGGAAGTCACCCTGATGATCGCCGCGCCCATGCTGCTGACGGCCCTCATCATCGGGCTGGCCGTCAGCATCTTCCAGGCGGCGACCCAGATCAACGAACAGACCCTGGCCTTCATCCCCAAGCTGGTGGGCGTGTTCCTGGCCCTGATCCTGGCCGGCCCCTGGATGCTCACCATCATCCTCGACTACATGCGCACCATGTTCAGCGGCATTCCCGCCATGGTCCAGTAAAACGCCACCATCGCCGGCAGCTTGCCGGTGATGGCGCCCTACAGGCCCGATGCTCACCTTTTCCAGCCAGCAACTCTATGCCTGGGTCGCCATGTTCATCTGGCCGACCACGCGCATGCTGGGCCTCTTGAGCCTGGCACCGCCCTTCGGCAGCGCCAGCGTACCGATGCTGGTGAAGATCCTGCTGGGCATTGCCATCGGCGTGGTCATCGCGCCCGACGTCCCGATCCCGCCGGCCATCGATCCGATGTCGATGACGGGCCTCCTGATCCTGCTGGAGCAACTGCTCATCGGCCTGTCCATGGGCCTGGCCATGCGCATCGTGTTCGCCGCCGTGGAGGCTGCGGGCGACCTCACCAGTTCCACCATGGGCCTGTCCTTCGCGGCCTTCTTCGATCCCCAGAGCCAGGGCCGTACCGCCGTCATCAGCCAGGTCTTTTCGCTGCTGGCCACCATGGTCTTCCTGAGCCTGAACGGCCACCTGATCCTCCTGCAGGTGCTGGCCGAGAGTTTCCAGACCCTGCCCATCACCGGCCAGCCCATCACTGCCGAGGGCTTCCACCAGCTAGCCCTGTGGGGGAGCAAGATCTTCAGCATGGGTATCCAGCTGTCGCTGCCGTTCCTCATTGCCCTGCTGATCACCAACTTCGCGCTGGGCATCCTGACCCGGGCGGCACCGCAGCTGAACCTGTTCGGGATCGGTTTTTCGATTACCATGCTGGCTGGCTTCCTGCTGATCGGCTTTGGCCTGCCCTACATGCTCACGCCGCTGCAACGCTTCCTCTCGGAAGGCGTCGAAATGGTGCGGCTGCTGGGCGCGGTCCCGCCGGTCAAGGTGCTGCCACGTCCGTGAGCTTGACGGAGACGGGCGTGCGAAGGCGCATCCGCGCCTACATTCGATCACAGAAAATTTACCTGTCCTGACGATCGCCGACTCTCTCCCGATACACACTATCGCCTGCCAAGAAATGACCGCAGTGCACACTCCTTCCGCATGAATATCGCCAAGCTCCGTCGCCCCAAGTTCCTCATCCCCGCCCTCCTCGTGCTGCTGCTGGCCGGCTATGTCGGCAAGCGCCTGCTGACGCCGCCGGCGCCGCCCACCTACCTGAGCGCGCCGGCCACCGTGGCCGACATCCAGGACGTGGTCCTGGCCAGCGGCACCGTCAAGGCCTACAAGCAGGTCAGCGTGGGCGCACAGGCGTCGGGCCAGATCAAGTCGCTCAAGGTAGCCCTGGGCGACCAGGTCAAGAAGGGCCAGGTGGTGGCCGAGATCGATTCGCTGACCCAGGCCAATTCCCTGGCCAGCGCCGAGTTCTCGGTGCAGAACCTGCAGGCGCAACTACGCGCCAAGGAAGCCACCCTGAAACAGGCGCAACTGGCCTATGAACGCCAGAAGACCATGCTGGCCGGCGACGCCTCCTCGCGCGAGAACTTCGAGAGCGCCGAGGCCACACTGGACTCCACCCGCGCCGATATCACCTCGCTGCAGGCCCAGATCAGGTCGGCGGCGATCCAGGTCGATACCGCCCGCGTGAACCTGGGCTACACCCGCATCACCTCGCCCATCGATGGCCAGGTCGTGGCCATCGTCGCGCAGGAAGGCCAGACCGTGAACGCCAACCAGAGCACGCCAACCATCATCAAGGTGGCGCGCATGGATACGGTGACCATCAAGGCGCAGATCTCGGAAGCCGACGTCATCCGGGTCAAGCCGGGCCTGCCGGTCTACTTCACCATCCTGGGCGACCCCGACCACCGCTACCGCACTACCCTGCGCGCCATCGAGCCGGCACCGGACTCGATCCTGCAGGACGATACCTCCACCAGCACCACCAGCAGCAGTTCCAGCTCCAGCAGTTCCAGCTCCACGGCGATCTACTACAACGGCTTGCTGGACGTCCCCAATCCGGATGGCAAGCTGCGCATCTCGATGACGACCCAGGTCAACATCGTGCTCTCCGAGGCCAGCCATACCCTGGTGGTGCCTTCCACGGCGCTGGGCGAAAGGGATGCACAGGGCCGCTACACGGTGCGCGTGCTCGATGCCCAGGGCCAGGCGCAGCCGCGCAAGGTGAGGATAGGCATCAACACCAATGCCCAGGTGCAGATCATCGAAGGCCTCAAGGCCGGCGAACGCGTGGTCACCGGCACAGCCACCAGCGCGACGGCCGACAGCACCACCGAGCATCGTGGCCCGCCGCCGGGCGTGTAAGAGGCAGCCATGAGCACACCCCTCTTGCGGCTGCGCGGACTGCGACGCGACTTCCCGGCTGGCGACGACAGCATCACCGTCCTCGACGACGTCAATCTCGATATCGCCGCCGGCGAAATGGTCGCCATCGTCGGTGCATCGGGTTCTGGCAAGTCCACCCTGATGAATATCCTGGGCTGCCTGGACAAGCCCAGTGCCGGCAGCTACCAGGTGGCCGGCCGCGAGACCGGCGAACTGGATCCGGACGCACTGGCGCAGTTGCGGCGCGAACACTTCGGCTTCATCTTCCAGCGCTATCACCTGCTCTCCGACCTGGATGCCACCGCCAACGTGGAAGTGCCTTCGGTCTATGCCGGACGCGAACGCAAGGAGCGCCGCGCACGCGCCGCGCAACTGCTGGCGCGCCTGGGCCTGGCCGAACGCAGCCATCACAAGCCCGGGCAATTGTCGGGCGGACAGCAGCAGCGCGTCTCGATCGCCCGCGCGCTGATGAATGGCGGCGACGTCATCCTGGCCGATGAACCGACCGGGGCGCTGGACAGCCACAGCGGCCTGGAGGTGATGAACATCCTCAAGGAGCTGCATGCCGAGGGCCATACCATCATCATCGTCACGCACGATATGCAGGTGGCCAGCAATGCCCAGCGCATCATCGAGATCAAGGATGGCGTGATCGTCGCCGACCGTCGCAACGCCGCCGCAGATGCCCCACCGGCGGCGACGCTGCAGCCGCAGCAGCGCAAGGCCGCGCCCTCCTGGCGGGCCGCGCTGGATCGACTCAAGGAAGCCCTGCACATGTCGCTGCTGGCCATGAACGCGCACCGGTTGCGCAGCTTCCTGACCATGCTGGGCATCATCATCGGCATCGCCTCGGTGGTCTCGGTGGTGGCCCTGGGCAGCGGCTCGCGCGAGCAGATCCTCTCCGACATCAGCGCCATGGGCACCAATACCATCGACATCTTTCCTGGCGCCGACTTCGGCGACATGAAGTCCGCCGCGATCCGTACGCTCACGCCGGCCGACGCCGCCGCCCTGGCCGAGCAGAACTTCGTGGACAGTGTCACGCCCAGCGTGTCCACGGCCTCCTCGGCGCGCTACGGCAACATCTCGGTCTCGGCCACCATCAATGGCGTGGGCGAGCAGTACTTCCGCGTGCGCGGCCTGAAGATGGCGCGCGGCCAGAGCTTCGATCAAGAGGGTATCCGTCGCTACGCCCAGGAAGTGGTCATCGACGCCAACACCTACAAGAAGCTCTTCCCCGCCAATAGCGATCCGCTGGGCGAAGTGATCTTCCTGGGCAGCGTGCCCTGCCGCATCATCGGCGTGACGCAGAAGCGCGAGAACGGCTTTGGCAACAACAACGCCCTCAATGTCTGGGTGCCCTACACCACCGCCATGAGCCGGGTGATCGGCCAACGCTACCTCAGCGGCATCACCGTGCGGGTCAACGACAATGTGCCCAGCGCGGCGGCCGAACAGGGCATCGTCCAGCTGATGACGCTGCGTCATCGCACCAAGGACTTCTACATCTTCAACACCGACAGCATCCGCCAGACCATCGAAAAGGCCACGGCCACACTGACCCTGCTGGTGTCGATGATCGCCCTGATCTCGCTGGTGGTGGGCGGCATCGGCGTGATGAACATCATGCTGGTCTCGGTCACCGAACGCACCCGCGAGATCGGCGTGCGCATGGCCGTGGGCGCGCGTCAGGACGACATCATGCAGCAGTTCCTGATCGAGGCCGTGCTGGTGTGCCTGGCCGGCGGCTTGATCGGCGTACTGCTGGCGCTGTCCTTCGGCGCCATCTTCGCGCACTTCGTCAGCAGCTTCCGCATGATCTACTCGACTGCCTCCATCGTCAGCGCCTTTGTCTGCTCGACCCTCATCGGCGTGGTCTTCGGCTTCCTGCCGGCGCGCAATGCGGCGCGCCTGAACCCGGTCGACGCCCTGGCCCGAGAATGAGATCCTTGCCCATGTCCCTTCTAAGCTCGCACCTTTCGTACCTTTCGCGCCTCTCGCTGGCGCTGGCGCTGACCCTGCTGGGCGGCTGCAGCGCCCTGGTGCGCACTCCCTATACTCCGCCCGTGACGCAAGCCCCCGCCGCCTGGCTGCAAGGCGGCACGCAAGCCGAAGTCAATGCCCGGCGCTGGTGGCAAGCCTTCGGCGACGATACCCTCAGCGGCCTCATCGATGAGGCGCTACGCAAGAACAACGACCTGGCCGCCGCCACCATCAAGGTCCGGCGTGCCCAGTTGCAAGCCGGGCTGGCCAGTGACGCCTTCGTACCGACGCTAGGCGCCACCTTGGGATCGAGCGCCAGCAAGCAGCTCGATGGCACACGCCAGACCACGCGCAGCAGCCAGAATACGGTGACACTGTCCTATGAGGTGGACCTGTGGGGTCGCCTGGGCGCCAACTACGACGTCAATCGCTGGGAGGCGCTGGCCACCGCGCAGGACCGCGACAGCACCGCACTGAGCCTGATCGGCACCACCGCCAACCTCTACTGGACCGGGGCCTACCTGAACCAGCGCATCCGCACCAGCCTGGAGAGCATCGCCTACGCGCAGAAGACGCTGGAGCTGGTGCGCACGCAGTACCAGGCCGGTGCCGTCTCCTCGCTGGAAGTGCTGGAAGCGCAGCAGAACCTGATCACCCAGCAATCCAGCCACACCGAGCTACTGCAACAGCAGGTCGAGAACGACAATGCCCTGGCCATCCTCTTCGATAGCCCGCCCGGCAAGTCCATCGCCCTGCCCGCCCTGCTGCCCCAGCAAGCCTTGCCGCCCCTGGCGGCGGGCCTGCCAGCCGAACTGCTGGCGCGCCGTCCGGACCTGCGGGCGGCCGAACTGCGACTGCGCGAGTCGCTGGCCAGCGTCGACCTGGCACGCACCAACTATTACCCGCAACTGACCCTGACCGGCACCCTCGGCACCAGCAGCGATGCCTTGCTGCGCCTGCTGCAGAATCCGGTCGGCTCGCTGGCGGGGCAATTGACGCTGCCCTTCCTGCAGCACACCGAGATGAAGCTCAAGGTGGGTATCGCCCAGGCCGATTACGACAAGGCCGTGGTCGACTTCCGCCAGAGCCTCTATGCGGCCTTGGGCGACGTCGAGAATGCCTTGTCGGCACGTCGCCAGTACGCTACGCAGCAGGCCCTCCTGCAACGCAACCTGGAGGCCGCACAGGCGGCCGAACGCCTCTACGAGCTGCGCTATCGAGCTGGCTCGGTGACCCTGCAATCCTGGCTGGACCAGCAGGACAAGCGACGCAGCGCCGAGGTATCGCTGGCGCAGGTACGGCTGAACCAGCTGAAGAACCAGATGACGCTCTACCAGGCCCTGGGCGGCGATGATCGCATCACCACCAGCGACGCTGCCGGCGACAGGGCCGCACGATGAAACCGCGCCGCCAGAACGACAAAGGCGAACCCGCAGGTTCGCCTCTGTACTTACCATGCCGCCCGGGAAACGGGCGCAGCCGGGATTACTTCAGGTAGTTCAGCAGCGTCAGGCTGCTGGTGGACACGAATACCTTCTGCGCCGCCGACAGGTAGGTCTGCTTGAGCGTCAGGTCGCTGATCAGCGAGGCGACGTCGGAGGTATTGCGGCCTAGCAGGTCGTTGATGGTCGAGGTGTAGTTCTCGTTCTTGACATCGCCGGCGGCATCCAGGCTATCCAGCTCATTCTGGCGCGCGCCGATGGAGGCCTGGACCGAACCGACGTTGTTGGCCACCGCATCGATCTGGGTGTTATAGGACGCCAGCGCCCGGGTGAGCGCCGCCTGGCTGCCCGCCACCGGAGTGCGCGCCGCGTCGGCCGCATCGGCCTGCAACTTGAGCGCGGCGGTCTGGGTGAACTGGGTCGTGTAGGTCGGATCGGTAGGGCTCAGCGCATCCAGCTGCGCTTGCGCGGCCTTGTAGGCGGCAATCGGTGTCTGGCCGGAACCGGCCGGGTAGACAAAACTGTTTGCCGCCGTCTCATCGGCCTTGTTGGCCGCCTCGGTCACCGGAATCGACAGCGTGTTGATCAGGTTGGTCATGGTCTTGAAGATATCCTGACCATTGCCCTGGAAAATCTGCTGGCCCGAGGCGCTGATGGCCATCTGCCGGCTCGAATCCACCTGCAGGGTCATCACGCCCTGGTCGCCGTTGTAGGTCACGCCACCGGTGCCATCCAGCGTGAACGGCTGGGTCGAGCTCTTGTAGCCGGCGAAGAGGTAGTTGCCCAGGCCATCCTGCGCATTGGCATAGCCCATCACTTCGTTGAGGTTGCCCTTGATCTCGGAAGCCATGTTGGCGCGCTCGGCGTTCGAGTAGGAGGCGTTGCCGGCGGTGATCACATCCGACTTCAGTTTGGTCAGCATATCGACCATGCTGGTCAGCGTGCCCTGCACGGTCGCCAGGGCGCTGTTGGCATTGTTGCGGTTGACGCCATACTGGGTATTGACCGCCTGGGTCTGGGTCATGTCCAGCGCCCGCGCCGAGGACACCGGATCGTCCGAGGGGACCAGCACAGTCTGTCCTGCGCTGATCTGCTTGTTCAGCTTCAGAATGTCGCCCTGCATGTTGGTCAGGTCGCTATTGCTCTGCTGATAGATCATCTGGGTACTGATGCGCATTTGCCTGTTCCTTTAAGCTTGATTAGCTGCCCAGCGTGAAGAGCACATTGAGCATGTCGCTGGCGGCCTGGATGATCTTTGCCGCAGCCTGGTATTGCTGCTGGTTCTGGATCATCTGCGCCAGTTCCTCATCCTGGTTCACGCCGGACTCGGACTGCTGTTGGCTCTGGATCGCTGTCAGGCGCGATTTCTCGGCCGTATTGGTGACGTTGATCTCGTTGGTCTTGTTGCCCACGGTGGCAACGAGCTGGGAATAGGATCCCTGGAAGTTGGTGCCGGCCACCGTGATCGCCGTCTGCAGGTTACCCATGGCCAGCGCATTGCGGTTGTCCGACGCGGCGTTGGTATTGGCGGCGATGGTGAACTGGTCGCCATTGGACGGCTGGCCCGAGATCTGGAACGACACGCCGCTGATGGCAAAGGTATCGCCCGCCTTGTAGGGGATGCTGGTGGCACCACCGGCGATGGCGGTGGTGGTGCCGTCCTGGTGGGTGATGGTGCCACCACCGGCCGGAACGGCCGGGGAAATGGTGAACGCCGGGGGCGCCGCCGCAGTGTTGTAGGTCAGCGTGGTCGGCTTGGTCAGCGGTGTGGTGGTGGTCAGGTAGGCTGGCGTGACCGAACCGGTGCTGATGGTGGCCGTGCCCTGGTTGGCAGCGGTCGGCGCAAAATTGAACTGGTCGCCCGCATTGGGCGCGCCGGTCAGCGTATAGGTCAGGCCACCACTGCTGACGGTCATGCCGGACTGGTAATTGAATGCCGTCGTGCCAGTCACGGTGGCGGTGGTTCCGTCCGGATAGGTCAGCGTCACGTTGGGCGTGGGCGTGGCGCCACTCCAGGTGGCCGCCAGCTTGGTCTGGTTCGGCGTCACCGTGGTATCCACGGTGGTTGCGAAGGAGACCGACGAACCCTGCTGGAACTTGGTCGGATCGACCGAGGTATTGGTCACCACGCCGCTGCCGGTGTTGGTGGCCGGCATGGTCAGGTTGGCATTGCTGGTGGCGTTGATCGATGTCGTGATCGGTGCCGCTGTGGCCAGCAACTGGGTATTTTGCAGCGCCAGCGAGAAGCCGGCGGCGCCATTGGCGGTCGGCTGGATCTTGTAGGTGTCGCCGGCGGTCATGGTGGGCGCGTAGGGACCCGGCGCGGCCGCACCATTGGAATAAGTCACGCCATCCACGGTCACCGGGAAGCTGGCGGCCGTGTAGGTGGTCTTGGTGTTGTCCGACAGGCGCGTCAACGTGTAGTTGGTGCCGTCAAAGGACATGGTGTAGTCGCTGATGGTCAGCTTGGACGGATCGCTGATGGTCGCCGTCATGTTCGTCGTGCCCGTATTGGTGGGCAAGGCGATGAGGTTCGGCGAACTCACATTGAACATGTTGGTGCCGGGATTGCCGTTCTGGTCCAGGCCCAGCTGCTGCTGCTGGTTGAAGGCGGTGCCCAGTGCGATGGCAATACGACCCAGCGAGTTCTGGGTGGGATCCAGCGTTTCGGTACGGTACTTCAGCAACCCGCCCAGGCTGCCACCGTCGTAGAAGAAGCTGTCCGGGATGGTCGCCGTGGTGCCACCGGCGGTCACCACGCCCACCTGCAGGCGCGAGACATCGGTGGGCGAATTGGTCACGGTCAGCTTGGTCACGTTGTCGCCGGCCACCAGGGCCTGGCCGGTACCGATGAACACGCTTACCGCGCCGGTATCCTGCGGCACGGTGGTGATCCTGACGTACTTGTTGAGTTGGGCCACGACCTGATCGCGCTGGTCCAGCAAGTCGTTGGGCGCTTGCCCGCCGGAGGAACCGGTGGCCTTGACGATGGCCTGGTTCAGGGCCGACAACTGCTCCGCATAGGAGTTGATCGAATCGATGGTCGAGGTGATCTGGCTGTTGACCGCAGCACTGCTCTGCTGCATCTGGTCGCTCAGGCTCTGCACACGCGCCACCAGGGTCGACGCCTGGGAAAGCACGGTCTGGCGCGACGACTGGGTAGTCGGATTGGAGGCCAGGTTCTGGATCGAGGTAAAGAAGTCCTGCAGTGCAGGCGACAGACCGGCCTTGGTATCGGCCAGCGTGTTATCGATCTGCGAGATCTGCGAATAGTAGGAATCCAGCGAGCTGGCCGTGGTCTGCGAGGCCAGCGCCTGCTTGGTCAGCAAGTCGTCGTAGATGCGCTTGATCTGGGTGACCTGGGTACCCTGACCGACGAAGCCATAACCGTAATTGATGCCGCCAGCCGAGCTTTGCACGACTTCCTGGCGGTTGTAGCCGGGCGTGGTGGCATTGGAAATGTTGTGGCTGGTGGTGGCTTGCGCCGCCATGGCTGCCTGCAACGCCGATTGCCCGATGCTGAAAATGTTAGTTGCCATGCTAGGTTGTCGTCCCTGAAAGCTTTTAGCGGAATAACCAAGTCAACGGCAGTCTTGACCAAAACTTTAGATGGCGTCAGCAGAAATTGTTTCCACTCAGAACTGACGAGCTTGCCGGCACAACAACAGCCGGCCGCACTCAGGCCGACAGCGACTGGCGAATGATGCGCGAGAGCTTCTCCGCATAATGCGGATCGGTCGCATAACCGGCACGCTGCAGGCCGTAGGCAAAGCCGTGGGCATCCTGGGCGCTGGCCAGCACCTTCTCGTAGCGCGGATTGCTGCGCAGCAAGTTGGCGTAATCCTTGAAGGCATCCGCATAGGAATCATAGGCGCGGAATTTCTCCACGCGCTTTTGCGGCTTGCCATTGACGTATTCGATCGTAGTGGCCTCGACCACCTTGCCGGTCCAGTTGCCGGTGGCCTTGATGCCGAACAGGTTGTGCGCCGAGCGACCATCGCGGGCGATGATCTCCTTCTTGCCCCAGCCGGTTTCCAGTGCCGCCTGTGCCAGCATGAACTTGGCCGGGATGCCGGTGAGCTTGCTTGCCATCTCGGCGTCGGCCTGCAGGCGATTCTGGAAGGCTTCCACGTGGGCCGGCTTGTTGGGGTTGCGGCGCTTGTTGTTGCGGCCGTCCTGGTCGGTGCCGTCGGCACCCTGCTGGCTCACGAAGCTCTGGATGAACTTGGCGCGATCGGCCTCGCTCATGTCCTTGACCAGCGGGATGCCCATCGGCAGGCCGTCTTCGGCAGAGGATGGCTGGCCTTCCAGGTCCTGCGCGTCAGGCAATTTCTTGGGCAAGGCGGCCGACAGCTGGCGCGTCAACACATCGGCCAGGCCGACACCGCGCTGGGCCAGGGTCTGGCTGAGCTGCTGGTCCAGCATGGACGTAAACATCTTGGTCTGCTCATTGTCGAACGGACCATTTTGCGGGGTCGCGTCGCGCATGCTCTTCATCACCATGTTCAGGAACAATGCCTCAAACTGCTTGGCCGCTCCCTTGATGGCTTCCGGGGAATTCTGCCGGGCCGCCTCACGCAGACCATTGAGCCCATTCGCATCGACGGCCAGGCTTTCGGTCGGATTGGATGGGTTGATCTTGTTGATCATGGTTACCTTGGATGAGAGCGTTTGTTGTTGGACCGGGCTGGCAGCCTGGTCGCCCCGTTACATCAGATCACTTCGAGTTCGGCGCGCAAGGAACCGGCAGCCTTCATCGCCTGCAGGATGGCCAGCAAGTCCTGCGGCGTGGCGCCGATGGCGTTGAGTGCCTTGACCACCTCGGCCAGCGACGCCCCGCCCTTCAACAGCATGACCTTGCCGGGCTCCTTGTTGATCGAGATCTGCGCATTCTGCACTGCTGCAGTCTGGCCGCCGGCCAGGGCATTGGGCTGGCTGACCGCATTGTCGGCCTGGATCACCACCGACAGGTTGCCGTGCGACACCGCGCAGGTATCGAGCATGACACTCTGGTTCATGACCACCGAACCGGTACGGGCATTGAGGATGACCTTGGCGGCCAGCTTGCCGGGAGTGACATCGACATTTTCAAGTGCCCCCAGGAAGGCCACCCGGTCGCCGCTGGAGATGGGCGCACGCACGCGGATGACGCGACCGTCCTGGGCCACCGCCGTATCCGAACCGAAACGCTTGTTCAGCGCATCGACCACCCGGCTGGCGGTCGAGAAATCATTGTCGTTGAGTTCCAGCATGACCATGTCGCCACCGCCCAGCGCGCTGGGCACGGCACGTTCCACCGTCGCGCCACCGGAGATGCGGCCGGCCGACAGCTGGTTGATCGTCGTGCTGCTGCCGGCCGCCGAGGCACCGGCACCGCCCACCACGATGTTGCCCTGGGCGATTGCATAGATCTGGCCATCGGCGCCCTTCAGGGGAGCCATCAGCAAGGTGCCGCCGCGGATGCTCTTGGCATTGCCGATGGACGACACCGTCACGTCAATGAGCTGACCCGGTTGGGCAAAGGCCGGCAAGGTCGCCGTCACCATGGCCGCGGCCACGTTCTTCAACTGCATGTTGCTGCTGGTACCGGTGGGCACGTTCACGCCCAGCTGTTGCAGCATGCTGATGACACTCTGGACCGTAAACGGCGTCTGCGTGGTCTGGTCACCGCTGCCATCCAGGCCGACCACCAGGCCGTAACCCACCAGCTGGTTCTGGCGTACGCCCTGGATACTGGCCAGGTCCTTGAGGCGCTCGGCATGAGCCGTCGTCGCGGCGGCCAGGCACAAGCCTGCCAGCGCCACGGCCGAAAGCAGCTTGCGCCCCATTTGCATTGCGTCCATTGCCAAATTTCCTTTCCTAGCCATGCATGAACCCACTTCAGAAAGGAGAAACACTGAAGAAGAAACGTCCCAGCGAAGACATGAAGTCAGCCATGTCCACACGGGTATTGGTACGGTACTCGACCTTGGCGTCGGCCACCAGGGTCGAGGAAACGGTATTGCCGGTCTGGATGTTGTCCGGACTGACGGTGCCGGAGAAGCGCACGTACTCCACGCCCTTGTCCAGAGCCACCTGCTTCTCGCCACTGACCACCAGGTTGCCATTGGGCAGGACTTCGACCACGGTCACGCCAATGGTGCCGGTGAAAGTGTTGCTGGAGGTGGTAGCCCCCTTGTCATCGAACTTGGCCGAGGAGCTGCCACTGGCCGAGAGTTCGTTGATGGAGGTACCGAAGATGGTCGGCGCCGGCGAAGCCACGGCACCGGTCTTGCTGGCCGAGCTGGCGGCCGACTTGGCGGCGCTGGTCTTTTCGTTGATCACGATGGTGATGGTGTCACCCACCAGGCGGGCACGACGGTCCTCCAGCAAGGGACGGTAGACGGCCGACTGGAAGATGGCTCCGGAGGTCGGAGGCGCATAGGATGCCGGCACCGGACGCGCCGTCTTGGGTCCCGACACGATGCTGTCGGGCACGGTGGTGCAAGCGGCCGTAGCCATGGCACCCGTGATGGCGATCAGTTTCAGCAAGTTCTTCATATCTGCCTCGTCCTTCCTTCTCCAACTTCCTGCTATTGAGCGACCCGGCCAGCGGGCTACCCAGTCAATTCAATGATGCGCACTACCCTGCTTAGAGCTGCGAGATCTTGGCCAGCATCTGGTCCGATGTGGTGATGGCCTTGCTGTTGATTTCATAGGCACGCTGGGTCTGGATCATGTTGACCAGCTCTTCCACCACGTTGACGTTGGAGGTCTCCACATAACCCTGCCACAACGCACCGGCGCCATTGGTGCCAGGGGTATTGGGGTTGGGCGTGCCGGAGGCGGCGGTTTCGACGTAGAGGTTCTCGCCGCGGCTTTCCAGGCCGGCCGGGTTGATGAAGGTAGCCACCTGGATGGTGCCGATCTGGGTAGTCGCGGTGGAACCGGCCTGCATGATCGAGACGGTACCGTCGCGGCCCACGGTCAACTTGGTGGTGTTGAGCGGGATGGTGATCGGCGGTTGCAGCGTGTAACCGCTGGAAGTGACCATCTGGCCCTGGCTGTCGGTCTGGAAGGCGCCGTCACGCGTGTAGGCGGTGGTGCCATCGGGCAGCAGCACCTGGAAGAAGCCATTGCCCTGGATCGCCAGGTCCTTGTCATTGTTGGTCTGGTTGACGTTACCCTGGGTAAAGATGCGTTCGGTGGCCACCGGACGCACGCCGGTACCGATCTGCAAGCCCGAGGGCAACTGCGTCTGCTGCGAAGACTGCGCGCCCGGCTGGCGCACGGTCTGGTACAGCAGGTCTTCGAACACGGCGCGCGAGGCCTTGAAACCGTTGGTACTGGTATTGGCCAGGTTGTTGGAGATCACGTCCAGTTGCGTCTGTTGCGCATCCAGGCCGGTCTTGGAAATCCACAGGGAACGAATCATTTATTTCTCCGGTAAACAGCGCTTGGGCATCAAGACGAACAAGACGATCAAGACAGGGTGAGGATCTCGGTGGCCTTGGCGGCGTCGCTTTGGGCGGTCGAGATCATCTTCATATTCAGTTCGAACTGGCGCGACAGGTTGATCATGTTGACCATCGCCTCCACCACGTTCACGTTGCTGCCCTCCAGGGCACCGCTGGCCAGGCGCACATTGGCGTCGGGCTGGGCTGCGCCAGTGATGGTGCGGAACATGCCGTCATCGCCGCGCTTCATGTTCTTGGGGTCGGGGTTGACCAGCTTGATGCGCCCCAGCACGTTGACCGCATTGGGGATGCCATTGGTCGGGATCGACGACACCGTGCCATCGGCGGCGATGGCCACCGTGGTATCGGGCGGGATGGTGATCGGACCGCCATCGCCCAGCACCGGTTGGCCGGTCTGGGTCTGCAGGATGCCGTTCTCGTTGATCTTGAAGCTGCCGTTGCGGGTGTAGGCCTCGCTGCCGTCGGCGGTCTGCACGGCGATCCAGCCATTGCCCTGCACCGCCACATCCAGGGCGCGCCCGGTATCCTGGATCGGTCCCTGGGAAAAGTCATTGCCCGCAGTGGAGTCCACCACGAAAGCGCGGGTGGGCAGGCCATCGCCGGTCACCGGGGCCGAGCGGAAGGTATTGAGCTGGGCGCGAAAACCCGTGGTCGTGGCATTGGCCAGGTTGTTGCTCGCGGTGGCTTGCTGCTCCATCGTTTGCTTGGCACCCGACATCGCGGTATAGATCAGACGATCCATGGAACCCCTTTTGCGCGGCGCCTGCGACAGCACCGCCGGTTGAAACCAGCCGCCGGCGACGCCGGCGGCCTTGAAACCCGCGCACCGTGAGGCGCGCGCAGATCAGTGCATCAGCGCAGGCTGACCAGGGTCTGCAGGACGGTATCCTGCACCTTGATGGTCTGCGAGTTGGCCTGGTAGACGCGCTGGGCCACGATCATGTTGACCAGCTCGGCGGTCAGGTCGACGTTGGAGTCTTCCACCGCACGCGCCTGCAGGGAGCCGAAGGTACCGGTGGTGGGCTTGCCCACCAGCGGGCTGCCGGCCGCGGCCGAGGCCTGGTACAGGTTGTTGCCCAGCGGCTGCAGGCCGTTGGGATTGGCGAAATTGACCAGCACCACGCTGCCCAGGTTCTTGGTCTGCTGGTTGCTGTAGGAGCCGACGATGGTACCGTCGGCCGAGATCGAGAAACTCGACAGCGAACCCGGCGGCATGCCGTTCTGGGTCTGCGCCAGGTTCACGAAGGCCGAACCGGTCTGGGTCGAGCCCGTGTAGCTCAGAGCGATGGTGCTGGCGAAGTTACCGCCGGCCTTGGCGATGTTGGGGTTCACGCCGGCGCTGGTGAGGTCGATGGTCATCGCACCGCCGGCGGTGAGCGCACCGGTGGAATCGAAGGTCATCGAACCCAGCTTCAAGGGCACGGTACCACCCGAAGTCGTGGTCAGGGTGGTGCCATCCACGGTGGCGTAGACATCCCAGACGGTGGTGGGTGGGGTACCGGTCGGTGCGTTCTTGACATAGTAGGTCTGCACGCTGTAGGGGTTGCCCAGGCTGTCGTAGACGGTCACGCCGGTGGAGTTGTTGTAGCTGGTCGGATCGGTCGCATTGAAGGGCGTGGTGGCCGGCACGGCCACGCGCGAATCCAGGTTGATCTTGGTGCTGATGGTGGTGGTCGTGGTCGCCGGAATGGACGAGGTATCGATCTTCAGCGGCACCGGATCGCCACCGGAGACACCCGCCGCATAGCCCATCAGGTAGGCACCGTTCTCGCTGGGATTGACGATGTAGCCGTTCTTGTCCAGCTGGAACTGGCCGTTGCGGCCATACATCGGCGACAGGTTGGTGAGGCTGCCCGCCATCTGGAAGAAGCCGTCGCCATTGATGGCGATATCCAGCGGGTTGTTGGACGAGGTGATGTTGCCCTGGGTGAATTGCTGCGACACATCGGCCACGTTCACGCCGATACCGACGGGCGAATTGCCCGAACGGTTCATCGAATTGGCGTACATGTCGGCGAACTGCGTCTGCGACTGCTTGAAACCCACCGTGCTGGCGTTGGCCACGTTATTACCGATGACGTCCAGGCTCTTGGATGCGCCGTTCAGTCCGCTCAGACCTTGTTGAAAACTCATGAGATATCCCCTTGCTCCGAAAGATGTCGGTAATGACGATTAAAGAATTTGCAGAACGTCGGTCGGCTTGATGGTGCCGATGTTGGCGACATTGAGCATGACCCCGCTGCTGGTGGTCGAGACGCTGGAGACCGTACCGAAAGCCAGTGCCGTGGCATTGACCGCCGTGCCGTTGTTGGAGGCGCTGACGGTGAAGGTGTAGTTGCCGTCGGCAGCCTTGGTACCGGCATCGTTGGTGCCATCCCAGATCACCGGCACCACGCCGGAAGACTGGGTACCCAGGTTCATGGTGCGTACCGTCGCACCAGCGGAATCCTTGACCGTGACCACCACCGAAGAAGCCGTCGAATCCAGATTCACACCGAACACTGCCCGCTGCGTGGTGGTCTTGGTGCCGTCGGTGGCGGTGGTGGTATCGGAAGTCAGCTGGATGTTGTTGCCCGGGGCCAGCACGCCATGGCCGATCATGTTGGCCGTGGACAGTGCCTGGGAGCTGTTGAGGTTGCCCAGCAGCGTCGACAGCGTGCTGTTGAGCTGGCTGATGCCCGACACCGTCGACAGCTGCGCCATCTGCGTGGTCAGCTGGGAGTTGTCCATGGGATTGCTGGGATCCTGATTCTTCATCTGCGCAATCAGCAGCGTCAGGAAGCGATTCTGGATCGCATCGGGGCTGTTGTCGTTGAGGCTGGACGCGCTGGTCGCAGCGGTGGACGAGCTGCTGCTCGTGCCGTTCATGGTGTTGAGCAGATCGTTGGAAACGGTTGTCATGGCGAACTATCCTTGGCTTATTGACCGATGGTGAGAGTCTTGACCAGCATGGCCTTGGCGGTATTCATGGTTTCCACATTGGTCTGGTAAGAGCGGGAAGCCGAGATCATGTTGACCATTTCCTCGACCGGATTGACATTGGGCATGGCCACATACCCATTGGCATCGGCCATGGGATGCTTGGGATCGTAGACCAGCTTGGGCGGCGCCTGGTCTTCCACCACGGCTGCCACCTTCACGCCGCTGTCCTTGACATCGCCCACCGGAACCGCCTGGAACACCACCTGCTTGGCCTTGTAGGGCGTGCCATCGGGGCTGGTGGCGCTATCGGCGTTGGCGATATTGCTGGCCGTTGCATTGAGGCGCTGCGACTGCGCGCTCATGGCCGAGCCGGCGACGTTGAAGATGTTGGAAAGTGACATGGCTTATCAACCCGGTTGGATAGCGTTAATCATGGCCTTGATCTGGCCGTTCACGGCGGTGACGCCCGCTTCGTAGCGGATGCCGTTGTCGAGGAACTGGTTGCGCTCCACATCCATATCGACCGTATTGCCGTCCACGCTGCCCTGGGTCACGGTGCGATAGAGCAAGGGCGAACCGCCCAGGCTGCCGGCACTGTTGTCCGGCGCCGTGCCGGCCACGTGGGCCGCTGCAGTACGCGCCATCTGCAAGGGCGGCAAGGTGGTCGACTTGCTGTCCAGCGCATTTTGCAGCGCATCGGCAAAGTTGACGTCGCGCGCCTTGTAGTTGGGCGTGTCGGCATTGGCAATATTGGAGGCGAGCACCTGCTGGCGCTGGGCGCGCAGATTCAGCGCCATTTCATTGAAACGGAAGAAATCGTCGAGCTTAGAGACCATCAGGTCCTCCAGGATGACCGGCGCCGCGAACAGATCGCACACTACGCCGATGATGGAATTACGTAGGCTTGATGATACGGACCCACTCGCCACTCTAAGGGGCGATAAACCAAGAAAAGCCTCTCTTGTTCCTCCTTTTGACCTCACGCGCGCGGAGTAGGATGGCTGCCAAGATTGGACAAGGCCCGTGCGCCGGGCAGGTTGCTTAAAATGAAACACCCCCTTCACGCCCTCGGTGCAGCGCGCCGGGCCCTTACTGCCCTGGCCCTGCTGGCTGGCAGCCTGGCCCTGGGCAGCCAGGCGCAGGCGCAAAACGACCCGAATCCGCCGCAACGCCAGGACTTGCAAGTCGTACAACAATCCGCCCAGGACTTCCTCAAGAGCCAGACCTCCGGCCTGCCCGGCAGCGTCACGATTACTGTCGACCCGGTCGACCAGCGCCTGACGCTGGCCGCCTGCGTCGAGCCACAAGCCTTCATGCCCAATGGCGCGCGCCTGTGGGGCCGTACCACGGTGGGCATCAAGTGCGTGGCCCCCTCCCCCTGGACGGTCTACCTCCGAGCCAACGTTCAGGTGGTAGCCGACTACCTGGTTGCCGCCGTACCACTGGTACAGGGCCAGACCATCAGCGCCAGCGACATCACCCGCGTGCGCGGCGACATGTCCAGCCTGCCCAGCGGGGTGATTACCGAGGAATCGCAGGCGATCGGCCGAGTCGCCGGCATGTCGCTGCGCGCCGGCACGCCGCTGCGCATGGATGCGATCCGCAACCAGCGCGTGGTCCAGCAAGGCCAGTCGGTGCGGGTGGTCTCCAACGGCCCGGGCTTCCAGATTTCCACCGAGGCGCGCGCCCTGACCAATGCCACCGAAGGACAAATGGCCCAGGCCAGGACGGCAGCGGGCCAGGTGGTGAGCGGCATTGCCAAGGCTGGCGGGATTCTTGAGATCAATTATTGATCGCAGGAAATGCCCGCCGACAAGGATTCTCGTCAGACTTGTGAAGAAAAATGCATCCGACCCCGCAATTTGGGGTTGATGGTGTTAAAGTTTGCGCAGAATTGGTCGATAATCTATGCGACAGGCGGGTGCAAAGCGCCCCCACCCTACAAGGAATACTGCCGTGAACGTTAACGACGCCCTCAAATCCGCTGCCCTCAATGCCGAGCAGACCCAGACGCGCAACAACGCCCAGTCTGGCGTGGCCTCTGGCAACGGCGCCGCCGCTAACGCCGCCGCCTCCGACAGTGTGCGCCTGTCCAGCACCTACCAGTCGCTGGAAAACAAGGTAAGCGGTGGCAGCGGCAGCTTCGACGCCAAGAAAGTGGCGGAGATCAAGGCGGCCATCGCCAATGGCACCTTCCAGATCGACCCCGAAAAGATTGCCAACGGCGTCATCGACACCGTCAAGACCCTGATCAACGCCCGCAGCCCAGCCTGATCCTCGCTTTCCACAGATCTTTCGCATGAGCCACCCCGCCAGCCAACTGAACCAGGAAAAGGGCGCCATGCAGCGCCTCATCGAGAAGCTGCGTCAGGAACAAGCACTACTGTCCGAGGCCAGCGCCGAAGGGATGACCGAAATCATCAGCGAAAAGGCATCCATCGTTGCCGAAATGACTACCCTTGCAGGAAATCGTCATCGCCAGCTGGCGGAATTGGGTTATACGGATGACGAGACCGGTATGCAGAAATGGATGAATGAGCAAGGTTCGGACGCCGACAAGGATATCTGGGCCGATCTGTTCGAGCTGGCCCAGGATGCCAAGGAACTCAACCGCGTCAATGGCCTGCTGATCGGCAAGAAACTCTCGGTCAACCAGAATGCGCTGACGGTACTGCAAGGCAAGTCCGGCACCGGCAGCTTCTATGGACCGGATGGACAGAGCAGCATCAAGTCTTCGGGACGGCGCCTGGGCGTGGTGTGAGCAGCCCGGTGCCAGCCCGCATCGGCCACCCATAAAAAAGCCCGGCAATGCCGGGCTTTTTGCTTTCCTGGCAGCCACGCTGCCACTCAGGAAACACCACTCCACGAATGCTCCCGCAGATAGGAGCGCATCCGCGAGATCGCCTGGCTGTGCAACTGGCACACGCGCGACTCCGACACGCCCATGACGGCGCCGATTTCCTTGAGGTTCATCTCTTGCTCGTAATAGAGGGCCATGAGGAGCTGCTCCCGCTCCGGCAAGGCCTTGATGGAGTCGACCACAGCCTCGCGGAAACCGCCGTTGATGAGGTTCTGCAGCGGGTCATCCGACTCGGCGGTCTGGTAGCGGTCCAGGAAATGCTCGTGCCCGCCCTCGTCATCGTGGAAGTCTTCGTAGTAGATCAGCTGATGCCCGCCGCACTCGGTCAGCAGGGACTGGTATTCGACCAGGCTGATCTTCATGTGCAGGGCCACTTCGGCTTCCTGCGGCTGGCGACCCAGTTGCTGCAGCAGGGTCTGCAGAGCCTCTTCCACCTTGCGCGCATTCTGGCGGATGCTGCGCGGCAACCAGTCGCTGCTGCGCAACTCGTCGAGCATGGCACCCCGGATACGCTGCACGGCATAGGTCTCGAACTGGGCGCCATGGGTCTCTTCATAACGCTGCACAGCATCCAGCAGACCCATCATGCCAGCCTGGATCAAGTCATCGACCTCGACGCTAGGGGGCAACTTTGCCTTGAGCTGATGCGCCAGCTTTTTCACCAGCGGCGCATGTTGCTCCAGCAAATCGTTCTTGCCTTTCTTTCCCTTGACGTTATACATGCACGTCACACTCCCAGACTCGCACCATCGGTGGCCATGCCGTAGCTGCCGCGCGCCGGCTCTGCCAGCGTGAAGCGCTTGGCCAGGCGCTGGAACGCCACTGCCGCCCCCGCAAACGGGAACACATCCATCACCGCCCGCCCCTGCCCGGTGGCCCGGCGGATATGGTCATCAGCGGGGATGGACCCCAGGAACTTCAACTGCGCAGCCAGGTAGCGGCTGGCCGCCTGCGCCATGTTGGCGTGGACGGTACGCGCCTCGGCTTCGGTGGCGTCGTTGACGATGAGGCTGAAAGGACGGCGCCCGATGCGGTCGCTCAGGTTCTTGAGCAGCACGTAGGCAGCCTTGATCGAGGTCGCCGTGGTCGATACCTGGATGACGATTTCACCCATCTCCATGGTCGGTACCGGCATGGACTGGTCAGCTGCCAGCACACCATTGACCAGCGTGATCTCGGCCTGCTCGATGAGGCTGTCGAAGATCTCCGCCAGCCGCCCGGCCTGCGGATCGGCCGCAGAAGGCACCGCACGACGCGCGATGCGCGCCATCGAGAAACCCTCCGGCAGCAGGCGCATGGCTTCGCCGAGGGGACGCTCCATGCGCGCCACCTCCTGCAGGGTCGCCACATCGTGGCGCAAGCCGATACGGGTGAGCAGCCCCGTGGAGGCAACGTCGCCATCGATGACCAGCACATGGTGATTGCCCTGGGACAGCGACGCTGCCAGGTTGATCAGCATGGCGCTCTTCTCTTCCTCGCCCAGCACCGAGAAAAACGTAAACAGCCGTGGCACCGGACGCTCCAGCATCCGGCGCAGTCCTGCAGCCTGGTCGATGTCGTAACTAGCCAAAGCTCACCTCGCGCAGACCTTTGTCATTCATCGACATGGCAGTCGGACCAATGACTCCGGGCAACTCAGACTCCTGGAACTCAAAAGGGGCGGTCTCGCGCTTCTGCTTGAAGGCACGGTCTGCCAGGTAGAGCTTGTTGGCCACGTGCAGGTCTTCCGGCACGCGCTGGCCGTTGGCGACGTAGTGCAGATTGAGCTTGTGGCGGATCACCACGTCCAGCACGTTGCCGATGGTGGCGGCCTCGTCGAGCTTGGTGACGATACAGCCGGCCAGGCCGGAGCTGGAATAGGCATGCACCACCTCGTTGAGGGTGCCGCCGGTGGCCGTGGCGTTCAGGCACAGCAGGCGCTTGATATCCACGCCGGCACCGGCGAGCATGGCGTCCTGCTCGGCCACCATCTGGTCACGCTGGCCTACGCCGGCCGTGTCGATGAGCACGGTATGCTTGCCCTTGAGCTCCTGCAGGGCGATGCGCAGGTCGGCCTCATCCTTGACCGAGTGCACCATCACGCCGAGGATCTTGCCGTAGATGCGCAGTTGTTCGTAGCCGCCGATACGGTAACCGTCGGTGGTGATCAGGGCCAGCTTGCCGGAGCCGTGGCGCATCACGCAGCGCGCCGCCAGCTTGGCGGTAGTGGTGGTCTTGCCCACGCCGGTGGGACCGACCAGGGCGAAGACGCCGCCATTTTCGAGCAGTTCGTTCTCATTGGAGAGGGTGTTGAGATTGCGCGCCAGTACCGACTTGACCCAGAACATGATGTCCTGCGACTTCGAGTTGGCCGGCAGGTTCTCGGTGATCAGGCGCGACAGGCTGGCCGAGAAGCCGGCCGCCAGCATTTCCTTGAGCACGATGCCCTTGAGCGGCTCGCGCTTTTGCGTGCCGCCCCAGGAGATCTCGGCCAGCTGGGTTTCCAGCACGCCGCGCATGGAGCGGATCTCGCTCATGACCTCCGAGAGGATCTCGTCGTAGTCCTTGCCATCGAACTCGGGCAGGGCCGAACGCGGACGTGCCGAATCCTGTTCGCTGGTCTCAGCGGACTCGCCGTTGCCGGCCTGGCGGGCGGCGCCATCACCGCTGCGACTGCGCCAGACACGGGCATCACTGCTCGGCGTGGCGCCGTCGGCGGGACGGGCAGGTATCCGGCCCAGCGGCTGCTGGTCCAGCAGCGGCGCCGCCTCGGCGCGCGGCTGGCGCGCTGCCTGGGAAGCCACCGGCGAGGACAGCAAGGCCGGCCGCCTGGGCTGCTGCGCCGGCGGCAAGCCCGACTGCTGCTGCAGGGAAGCCGCCTGGGGCCGCGCCGCCGCCTCGCGCGCGCCCGTGGGCGCGACCAGGGTGGTCATGTCCTCATTGGCCATGGCCAGGATTTCCACCCCGTCAGGAATATTGCGGTTGGAGAGAATGACAGCATCCGGCCCGAGCGCCTCGCGAACCTGGCGCCAGGCCTCGCGAGAAGAATTGGCGATAAATTTCTTGACGTTCATGCTTGCCCTCCAACTAGGCTAGTAACTTTAATCGTTTTCGATTCCGGTATTTCAGCGTGCGACAACACACGCAATTGTGGCATGGCCCGACGCAGGAAGCGCGCCAGCAATGTCCGCAATGGCGCCCCCACCAGCAATACTGGCGCCAGGCCCATCTGCTCCTGGCGTTGCGCCGCCATTTCTGCCTGCGTCACCAGCGAGTCGGCCAGGCCGGGCTCGATGCCGCCGCTGTCGCCGCTGGCCTGCAGTGCCTGCATCAGCAGGCGTTCCAGCTTGGAGTCGAGCGCCATGACCGGCAGCTCGTTCTCGCCAGGGAAGATCTGCTGCACGATCGCCCTGCCCAGCGCGATACGCACGATGGCGGTGAGATCGGTGGGATCCTGCACACGTGCCACGTTCTCGGCCAGGGTCTCGATGATGGTGCGCATATCGCGGATATGCACGCCTTCCAGCAACAGGTTCTGCAATACCTTCTGCAAGGTGCCCAGCGGCAGCATCTTGGGTACCAGGTCCTCGACCAGCTTGGGCGCTTCCTTGGCCAGGTGGTCCAGCAGGCTCTGCACCTCCTGGCGCCCCAGCAGCTCGGCAGCATGGGTGGTGATGAGGTGGTTCAGGTGGGTCGCCACCACGGTACCCGCATCCACCACAGTGTAGCCCATCGTGGACGCCTGCTCGCGCAAGCCGTTCTCGATCCAGACGGCCGGCAGGCCAAACGCCGGATCGGTGGTCATCATGCCCGGCAAGGGGCCGGTCACCATGCCGGGATTGATGGCCAGGTACTGGCCCGCATGCGCTTCGCCGTTGCCGACCTCCACACCCTTGAGGGTAATGCGATAGGCCGATGGTTTCAATTCCAGATTGTCGCGGATATGAATGGGTGGCGACAAAAAACCGACTTCCTGGGCGAATTTCTTGCGAATACCCTTGATGCGCTTGAGCAATTCGCCACCCTGCCCCTTGTCGACCAGCGGAATGAGGCGGTAACCCACTTCCAGGCCCAGGGTATCGACCGGCATGACGTCGTTCCAGGTTGCCTCTTCGTTCTCCTGCGCCGGTGCGGCAGCCGCCGAGGCCTGCGGCTGGGCGGCGGCTTCCGCCTTGGCCTTCTCGGTGCGCTTGCCGATGGCGTAGGCGCCACCGCCCATGGCCGCTGCCAGCAGGATGAAGGCAATATGCGGCATGCCCGGGATCAGGCCCATGCCGCCGATGATGGCCGCAGTGATGTAGAGCACCTCCGGCTTGGCAAAGAGCTGGTTGATCAGCTGTCCGCCCACGTCCTGGTCGTTGGCTACGCGCGAAACCACCACACCGGCGGCGGTGGAGATGATCAGCGAGGGGATCTGCGCCACCAGGCCGTCACCGATGGCCAGCAGGGTGTAGTTCTTCAGGGCGGCATCAAAGGCCAGGTCGTGCTGCACCATGCCCACCACCAGGCCGCCGACGATGTTGACCACGGTGACGATGATGCCGGCCACGGCGTCGCCCCGCACATACTTGGAGGCACCGTCCATGGCGCCATAGAATTCGGATTCCTGCGCCACTTCCTTGCGGCGGGCGCGCGCCTCGGGTTCGCCGATGAGGCCGGCGTTGAGGTCGGCATCGATGGCCATCTGCTTGCCGGGCATGGCGTCCAGGGTGAAGCGGGCGCCCACTTCGGCGATACGACCGGCACCCTTGGTCACCACCATGAAGTTGATGATGGTCAGGATGATGAACACCACGATACCGACCGTATAGTTGCCCCCGATCAGGAAGTGACCGAAGGCCTCGATCACCTTGCCGGCCGCGTCCGGGCCCGTGTGACCCTCGGTCAGCACCACCCGGGTCGAGGCCACGTTCAGTGACAGCCGCAACATGGTCGACACCAGCAGCACCGCCGGGAAGGCGATGAAGTCCAGCGGCTTGACCGTATAGAGCGCGGTCATCAGCACGATCACCGACAGCGAGATATTGAAGCTGAACAGCAGGTCCAGCATGAAGGCCGGCAATGGCAGCACCATCATGGCCAGCATCATGATGATCAGGATCGGCGCTGCCAGCGCCCGGCTGTTCTTGATCGGCACCCAGGCCGGGATTTTCAGGGTATTGAGTTTGGTTGCCATAGTTACTGCGTGTTTCTACGCTGTGCTCCGCGCGGTTTCTTGGGCGCGGTCGCCGGGTCCAGGTCCCTGGGCACCTGCAGCTCGGTGGGTTCGACCGGACGCTGGCCGCCGAACTGGCCATAGGTGCGCAGCTGGAACACATAGGCCAGCACCTCGGCCACGGCGGTATAGAGCGCTTCGGGAATCTGGTCACCGATCTCGGTGTGGGTGTGCAAGGCACGTGCCAGGGGCGGGGCTTCCAGCAGCGGTACCTTGTTTTCGCGGGCGATCTCGCGGATCTTGGCGGCGATCTCGTCGGACCCCTTGGCCACCACCGTGGGCGCGGCCATTTTGCCTTCGGTATATTTCAGGGCCACTGCAAAGTGGGTCGGGTTGGTCACCACCACATCGGCGGTGGGCACTTCGGCCATCATGCGGCGACGGGCCATGGCGCGCTGCATCGCACGGATCTTGCCCTTGATGTGCGGATCACCCTCGGATTCCTTGTGCTCCTGCTTGACTTCCTGGCGCGTCATGCGCAGCTTGCGGCCATAGTTCCAGATCTGGTAAGGCACATCGATGGCAGCGATGAAGGCCAGCGCCGAGACGATCACGATGAAGCTGATCCACAACAGATGCGCCGAATGACTGCTGGCCGTCTTCAGGGATTCCACACCCAGCCCCATGACGGCATCGATCTGGCTGCGGATGACCAGCCAGGCCACGATCCCGACCACCAGGGTCTTGAGCACGGCCTTGCCCAGCTCGACCAGCGAATTGAGGGAAAACATGTTGCCAATCCCGTTGAGGGGATTGAGCTTGCCGAACTTGGGTGCCAGCGAATCCACATTGAACAGCCAGCCGCCCAGCATCAGGGGCGCAGCCATGGCCGCCAGGGTCATCATGAAGGCGATCGGGATCACGGAGATGGCGACCTCCATGAAATGGGCGCTGAGCATGTTGAACAGCACTACCGGGTCGAAGGCGGCGGCGCGCTCGAAACTGAGCGTGGCCACCATGATGCGGTCCACGCTGGTCACCACCGGACCACTGAACATCCACACACAGCTGCCGCCCACCAGCAGCAACAGGCAAGTAGCCAGCTCGCGCGAACGCGGCACATCCCCCTGCTCACGGGCACGCTCAAGGCGTTTACCCGTGGCGGGTTCGGTCCGCTCCATGTCGCTATCTTCGGCCATCCGCCGCATCCCCCTGCAAAACTGCACGTCCGCCCAAGATCGCTTTCGATGGACGGATTTCTAGAACAATAGGCAGGATTATTGGGGACGGCGTGGCGGGATCATCAGGGGAATAGGGATGGAAAGGTCCCCCATTTCGGACTAGGCAAAAACGCAAGCGTCTGCGTCAGATAGAACGATACGTCTCGGAAAATGAGAAATGCCCGACATGCGTGACAAGACAGGCAATAAAACTTGCCAAAACATCACAACATGCAGGCTACGGGCGCGAAAAGAGCCTTCGCGCCCGTCCGGAAGGTCTCAGAAACCCAGGCTTTCCAGCAGGTCGTCGACCTGCCCCTGGTTGGCGATGACATCCTTGCCAGCCGGATCGATCTGCGGCCCATTGAGCAGACCGGTATCCTCGCGCTTGGCTTCGGAAGGCGAATAATCGACCAGCAATTGCACCAGCTGCGACTCCAGGTCGTGCGCCAGCTTGGTGACGCGCTTGATGACCTGGCCGGTCAGGTCCTGGAAATCCTGGGCCATCATGATGTCCAGCAGTTGCTGCTTGGTCGCGCTGCTGTCCTCCCCGGCCTGGGCCAGGAAGGCGGCGGTCTTCGCTCCCAGGGCGCGATAATCGGCCTCGGAGAAAGTGCCAGCACCGAGAGCATCCCATTGCGCCTTGAGCTCACTGGCGCCCTCGCCGATGCGCTCCTGCAAGGGGCTGGCCAGCTCGGTGGCATTGAGCACGCGCTGCGCGGCCTGCTCGGTCATGCGGGCCACGTATTCCAGGCGGTCACGGGCGTCCGGCATGTCGCTGGCGGCCCGCTCCAGCAAGCGGTCAAACCCCAGACCGCGCAGGCTGTCGTGCAGGTTGCGCGTCATGTGACCGATGCGCACCAGCACCTCTTCGTTCGCCGCTGCGCCTTCGCCGGAGGGCTTGCGGGCAGGATCGAGGCCCTCTTCCATATCAGCCACCTGCGGCCATCTTTTCGAAGATCTTGGCCAGCTTTTCATCCAGCGTGGCGGCGGTGAACGGCTTGACCACATAGCCATTGGCGCCGGCCTGGGCGGCGGCGACGATGTTTTCCTTCTTGGCCTCGGCCGTCACCATCAGCACCGGCAGCTTGGAGAGGGCCGGATCCTTGCGGATTTCCTGCAGCATGGTCAGGCCGTCCATGTTGGGCATGTTCCAGTCGGAGACGACGAAGTCGAACTGGTCGCTGCGCAGTTTCTGCAGCGCCTGGACACCATCTTCGGCCTCATCCACGTTGGTGTAGCCCAACTCCTTGAGCAGGTTGCGCACGATGCGGCGCATGGTCGAGAAATCATCGACGACTAAGAACTTGGTATTGGGACCGGACATGCTAAGACTCCATCTGTTCAATTGAATTCTTGGTTACGGCAAGCCCGGATGCGAACTTGAACCGCCCCTTTTTCTGTGTATTGCACCTGCGACGCCATGCTGCAGGTGCATCCCTCTCGGCTGCCACGGAATTGTAGTGCAGCAATAGCAAAAATGGCAGCACAATCGCTGCTGCCAGCCATTTCAGACGCGCAGGGCGCGACTGCCGTGTTCTGCCAGCCACGCCAGCACCCGTCCCGGCATGGCCTGCAAGGACAGCACCTCATGCGCGGCACCGATGGCGATGGCCTCGCGCGGCATGCCGAACACCACGCAGGAAGCCTCGTCCTGGGCAAAATTGTAGGCACCGGCATTGCGCATTTCCAGCATGCCCTGGGCGCCGTCCTTGCCCATGCCCGTGAGAATGACGCCCACGGCGTTCTTGCCGGCGCAGCTGGCGGCGGACTGGAACAGCACGTCCACCGAGGGGCGGTGCCGGTTCACCGGCGGCCCCTGGTCGAGCTGGGTCATGTAGTTGGCGCCGCTGCGCACCAGCTTCAGGTGCGAATGGCCCGGGGCGATGTAGGCGTGGCCAGGCAGCACGCGCTCGTTGCCGGCGGACTCGACCACCGAGATCTTGCACAGGTTGTTGAGACGCTGGGCAAAGGAACGGGTAAAGCCTTCCGGCATGTGCTGGGTGATCAGGATGCCCGGACAATCCGAGGGCATGCGGATGAGGAATTCCTTGATGGCCTCGGTGCCGCCGGTGGACGCACCGATGATGATGAGCTTTTCGCTACTGGTGAGCGGATTGCGGATCTGCGGCAGCACCTCGCCGGGCGTATTGGCCTGCTCGGCGCTGCGCGGCGGACGGGCGCGCACGCGCGCCTTGGCGGCGGCGCGGATCTTGTCGGCGATCATGTCGGCATATTCCTGCATGCCGCTCTGGATGGAGATCTTGGGCTTGGTCACGAAGTCGATGGCACCCAGCTCCAGGGCGCGCAGGGTGATTTCGGAACCGCGCTCGGTCAGCGAGGACACCATCACCACCGGCATGGGCCGCAGGCGCATGAGCTTTTCCAGGAAATCGAGACCATCCATGCGCGGCATTTCCACATCCAGCGTCAGTACATCCGGATTGGTCTGCTTGATCAGCTCGCGCGCAATGATGGGGTCAGGCGCCACGCCCACCACCTCCATGTCTGGCTGACTACCGATGATCTCGCGCATCACGCTGCGGATCAGCGCCGAATCGTCGACGATAAGAACTTTTATTTTCATCACTCTACACTCTAGTTTCCGTATTGCCCTGCTTCCACTGAACCTGCCAAACCCTGCTCATCAGAACAGATCGACCTCGCCGCCTACCGGCTTGGTCACCAGCTTGCTGGCGTAGGCTTTTTCGCGATCCACCAGCGTATTGTTATGCATCTGCTTGAGCTTCTTCACCAGCACCTTGCCGGTGCGGGGGAAGAAGTAGACCTTGCGCGGATAGATATCATTGAGGTCTTCGGCGACCACGCGGATATTCTCCGCCTTGAGGTAGCGCCGCACGAATTCGGCATTGCGCTCGCCCACATTGATGGCCGAAAAGCCGCGCAGCACGTTGCCGCCGCCGAACACCTTGGCCTCCAGGTTCTCGCGCCGGGCGCCGGATTTCAGGACATCGTTGATCAGCACTTCCATGGCATAGGTGCCATAGCGCGCCGATGCTGAAATGGGGCTGCCATCATCGCCGCCGCCGTCGGGCAGCATGAAGTGGTTCATCCCGCCGATGCCCGAGACACGATCCCGGATACAGGCCGAGACACAGGAGCCGAGCACGGTCACGATCATCATGTCCTTGCCGGTAAAGAAATATTCACCGGGCAGGATCTTGGCGGCGTCGCAATCGAAGGTGCGATCGTAGTAGAGATTGGTGGCAATCTGCTCCGAGGCCTGGCTCATGTCTTGGTCCTTGTACCGCGCTGGGCCGCGTTGAGTTCATAGACCGTCTTGCCCTTGAGCTTGAGCGCATCGGAGACATACAGGAAGTTCTCCGAATGGCCGGCGAACAGCAAGGCATGAGGCTTCATCAATGGTACAAATCTGGACAGGATCTTGCTCTGGGTAGGTTTATCGAAATAGATCATCACGTTGCGACAGAAGATCACGTCGAACTGGCCGCTGATGGGCCAGCCGTCGGCCAGCAGGTTCAGCTGCTTGAAGGTGATCAGCTTGCGCAACTCCGGGCGTACGCGCACGTAGCCCTCGTGGCTCCCCTTGCCACGCAGGAAGAATTTCTTGACCCGCTCGGGCGACATCTTCTCGATGCGCTCCATCGGATAGACGCCATTGGCGCCGGTGGCCAGCACATTGGTATCGATGTCGGTCGCCACGATCTGCACCGGTGGCGTCAGCGATCCGTAGGCCTCGCAGGCGGTCATGGCGATGGTATAGGGCTCCTCCCCCGTGGAGGCAGCCGAGCACCAGATGGTGGCCGGCTCCTTCAGGGTCTTGAGGAAGTCGGCCAGGATGGGGAAGTGGTGCGCCTCGCGAAAGAACGAGGTCAGGTTGGTGGTCAGCGCATTGGTGAAGGCTTCCCACTCTTCTGAATCGTGGGTGCGCTCCAGCATGTCCAGGTACTGATTGAAGGAGGTAATGCCGGTGGCGCGCAGGCGCCGCGCCAGGCGGCTGTAGACCATCTCCTGCTTGCTGTCGGCCAGCGCGATACCCGCCCGCTGGTAGATGAGGCCACGCACGCGCTCGAAATCACGGCTGTTGAAATCGAACTCCTTGCCGGATGATTCGCCCTTGCTTGGCACCGTAGGCTTCACTGTCTTTCCTTCCCTGGTACGGCGCCGCGACCGGCGCGCCGTTTGCTATCTAACGCCCGCTCTGTGCGGGCGGCTATCCCCTTGTCGAATAATCTATCAGCCACCAGGCGGGGTCAAGCAAATCAGCCCCGGAAATGAAACGGTTTTACCCCCCTATTGCGGCAAGTCAATCACCAGCCGGCGTGCTTGCGTTCTCAATGCTTGGAAATCCTCACCGCGCTTGCCCTGAGCGGCGCTGCGGCCAAGCCGGTCGCAATCCGAGGCTGCCCTGGAGCCGGCGCCGGCGCCGCCGCTGCGACCGCTCCCGAGGCCGGCGCGTGACTGGAACGGTAGCCGACCCGGAAACCACCCCAGTGCTTGCCATGCACGTAGATAGGGACCGACAGGTCGTGCATGACCTCGCCGGTATCACGCTTGTAGGTTTGCAGCAGGAAGGGCTTGGTATTGGCGCCGCAGCGCTTGCCGGTGCGGTCGCTGAAGATGCGCTTGGTGCGGTTGTTGACCAGGTCGACATCGTAGTTGCCCGTAAGCGGCTGCGAGAACTTCTTGTTGTGCGTCGGAAAGTAGCCATTGTTGTCGACCGCCCCCGCATAGGCCAGCTGCGGCATGCGCTCCAGCAAAGCCTCCTGGATCGCTGGCAGCACCTGGTCGGTGAAGGCATCGAACTGGCTGGAGTGCTTTGGCGGCGAGGTATTGGCAATCGGCTTGTAGGTGCGGTCGAACAAGGCTGCCTCGGAGATGCGCCCGGCCTTGATCGATTCCTCGAACAGCCGCCCCACCGCCCTGGCCGCCTCGGCCGCAGCGGCATGGATATCGTCATGACCACTGCGCGCGCCACCCTCGACGATGGCCTCGAAGACAGCCTCGGCACGTTCCGAGAGCTGCATGGCCGACGCCGCCACGCGCGGCAGCTCGGCATCGGTGTGCAACATGCCGTTGCGGATGTCGGTGATGGCCTCGGCGATCTCCTGCGTGGTCTGCACATGTTCGCGCGAGGCCACGGCGATCTCCTCGATCTGTTCCTGCGACTGGCTGGCCGAACGCTCGATGCTGTTGAGCAGACCATGCACCTTTTCCACGTTCTGCGCCGCCTCCAGCACCCTCCCGCTCAAGGCATTCATGCCCGAGGCAGCCCGCTCGGCCTCCTCATTGATGGCACGCACCATAACGCCGATATCGTCGGTGGCCTCCTTGGTGCGCTGGGCCAGCTGCCGCACCTCCCCTGCCACCACCGCGAAGCCGCGCCCCTGCTCGCCCGCGCGCGCCGCCTCGATGGCGGCGTTCAGCGCCAGCAGGTTGGTGCGCGCAGCGATCTCGCTGATGACTTCGGTAATGCCATGGATGCGGCGCGACTTGTCCTGCAACTGCTCCATCATCGCCGAGGCCGACAAGGCATCGGTGCGGGCCTGACCGATCTGCTGCAAGCCACGATCCACCTCGGAACGGCCGCTGACGCTCTCGGCCCGGACCTCGGAGGCGATCGCCGAGGCGCGCTCGGCATTGGCGGCGATCTGTTCGGTAGTGGCGGCGTTCTGCTCCGCACTGGCGGCGATGCGGTTGGCGGCATCGACGTCCTTGCCGATCTTGGTCTTGATGGTATCGACAAAGAAGGAGGTCTCGGCCGCGCCAATCATGATGTGATCGATCTGGCCCCCGATCTTGCCGACCATCTCGTTACCCGATGGCGTAGCACGCCGACGCGCCAGGGCCGAACCCAGCAGGCCCGCCAGTATCGCCGCGCAGGACGCCAATGGCGCACCGATCAACTGCGCTGCGCTGGTCGCGTCCAGCGCGAAGGCCACGCCCCCGCCCAGCACCAAGCCCGCCACCCACGGCGCCAACACGCCCAGCCACTGCACCGGCGCACCCGTGGCACCGGCCACCCTGATCTTTGCCATCCTTGTCTCCCTGCGGGTATCCCGCTTGTCTGCACCTGCTTCCAGGCAGGTATGGTTGCGGACGCACTCGCCGCAGTTTCATCAGGCTAATGCGCTTAGCTTACGCGTAACTTAACGAACAGCAATAGCTGACATCACGCTAACGACAAGGCAACTATCTTCCTGCTTTCTCGGTTTTTCGATTAGAATCCCAGCTTTATAGGATAGGGGGGTACGGTATGTCACATCTCACGCAGGACAAGGATGCCCTGCAAAAGCGCGTGCGCCGCATCACCGGCCAGGTGCAGGCACTCGAACGCGCCCTGGAGGGTGACGCCGATTGTGCCAGCACCCTGCACCTGGCCGCAGCCATCCGAGGCGCGGTCAACGGACTGATGGACCAGTTGATCGAAGCGCACGCACGCGAACACGTGGCCCGCCCCGGCCTGAGCGACCAAGAGCGCAACCAGGGACTGGAAGAAGTCCTCGAAGCGATCCGCCGCTACGCCAAATAACCGACCGAATCGACAGGAACAAGCATGCAAGACACCTCCCCTTTCCGCCACGATCACGTCTATCTGGGCGCCAATCACGACCGCAATACCCGCCGCACCCTCTGGGTGGTTGCGCTGACCGCCGTGATGATGGTGGCCGAGATTGCAGCCGGCTACCTGACCGGCTCCATGGCGCTGCTGGCTGATGGCTTCCATATGGCCACCCACACCGGCGCGCTGGCCATTGCCGCTTTTGCCTACCTGTTTGCGCGTCGTCACGCCCACGACACGCGCTTTAGCTTTGGCACCGGCAAGGTGGGCGACCTGGCGGGTTTCGCCTCGGCCCTGGTGCTGGCCGTCATTGCCATCGGCATCGGCGGGGAATCCATTTGGCGCCTGGCCAATCCCAGCCCGGTAGAGTTCGGCGACGCCATCGTCATCGCGGTCATCGGCCTGATCGTCAACATCGTCAGCGCCCTGCTGCTGATGGAGAGCCATGATCACGACCATCACCATCATGATGCGCATCACGATGCCCACGACCACGGACACCACCACCATGGTCACGACAACAACCTGCGCTCGGCCTACATACATGTGGTGGCCGACGCCCTGACCTCGGTGCTGGCCATCGCCGCCCTGGTGGCCGGTCTCTATCTGGGCTGGACCTGGCTGGATCCCTTGATGGGCGTGGTCGGTGCGGTGGTGATCGCGCGCTGGTCCAGCAGCCTGCTGCGCAGCAGCGCGTCGATGCTGCTGGACGTGACTGACGAACAGGTCGCCGCCCGTATCGAGCGCGCCTTCGATGGGCTGGAGGCGCAGATCGATGACCTGCATGTCTGGCGCATCGGCCCGGCTGCGCGCGCGGCCATCATCAGCGTCTCGACCTCAGCAGCGACCACCGAGGCGCAGTTGCGCGCTCGACTGTCCACTATCACCGAGCTGCAGCACCTCACCCTGGAGCAGCGGCCGAGTTAGTCACGCCGGTACAGCGCAAAAAAACAGCGGCATGCAGCCGCTGTTTTCGTTGCTACGCCGGTATGGCCGGCGCCAGTGTCAATGCCAGCCGCGATGCCAGCCGTATTGCGGATGGTGCCATCCCCAGCCGTAGTGGGCGTGATACTCCCATGCCCAGCCCGGACCCGGTGCCGCGTAGGTCGGCTCGACGTAGACCACGCCGGGAGGCGCGACGTAGGCCGGACGTACGGTAGGCGGCGTGACCACGCAACCGCTCATGGCAAATGCCGCCGCGATGGCGGGAATCAATAGAAGGGGTTTCATGCTTGCGCTCCTGGTCTTGTTTGGCGAATTGTTCCGGCGTGGAGAGCCGGACGCCACGATGTATGAGGCCGTGGTGACCAGATAACGGGCAAGGTAACGGTTGAGCGGACCTGGAATTGTATGATTGTGTAACCTGCCGCCGGACCAGGAAGTCGAAAAATCACCAGAAAAAAGAAAAGGGCTTATGGATAAATCCATAAGCCCTTCTGATTCTTGGTCGGGACGGTGTGATTCGAACACACGACCCCTTGCACCCCATGCAAGTACGCTACCAGGCTGCGCTACGCCCCGACTGAAGACAAAAATTATAGCAGCGATTGTGTAGGAATATCAAGTGTTTCTGGAAAACATTTTTAATTTTTATTCTGCATCCTCTTCATCGCCCACTAAAGAATTCATTGAGCAGGAAATTCTGCAAGCCCTTGGTATCTTCCTGTCGCGCCGACAGGGTCACCACCCGGCCCAGGCGCTGGGAGTCGAAGTTGAAATCACCCGAATAATATTTGCGGATCAGCGCGATCATGCTGTCCACCACCGCCAGTTGCACGTTGCCGCCGAAGCCGGCATCGACCTCGATCAACTGGTTCTGACTGCGGCGCTGATCGGTGGTCCAGCCACGGAAACTGTACTGCGCCACGCGCGGGCCCATGCTGAGGATCTGGAAGATGCCGTTGGTGCCGCGTCCGCGCCTATCCTGGAAGGCGATATTGGCCTTGGCAATGTCATTGGCCGAGGGATTCTCGGCCGCGCGCGCGGCCGCGTTTTCCTGGGCGGCAGCCGCCTCTGCTGCTTCGCGTTTTTCGCGACGACGGTTCATGGCCGTCATGAAATCTTCTTCCGGTGCGGCTTGTGTGGCCGTCGTGTTGCTGCTGGGTGCCACCGTCGTCAGCGCTCTGTCACTCTGCGGCCTGCGCACCGAGGGCGCGGCGTTCTGGCGTGGTGTCGCCTTGGCGGCGGGTTTCCTGGGCCTGGGTTGCACCACCTTCTTAGGCGGCTCCGGCACTGCCTTGGGGGGCTCCGGCTGCATGACCGGCGCCGGCGGGCGGGGCTGGATAAGGGTGACCTGCATCGGTGCGTCCGGCTTGCCGGGTGCATCGAAGCGCGGTGGCACTTCGGCCAGCTTGGCCCGCACGAACAGGAACAGCACCGCATGCACCAGCACGGACGCGAACAGTCCCAACGCCGTGCGGCGCCGGGAATGGGAAAAGCTGTCTGTGCGGATCGAGGAAACGGAGAAACTCATACCTTGCGGCAGCGCCTGCAACGGAGCAGGGCAACGGTACTGACCGTCCTTCTCCGGGCGTCGTCTGCCATATCACGCTTGGCAATCAAAGAAGGCGACATTTTAGCTGCTTTTATCTTGCCCGCCGGAGCGGTTGCAGGTCTATTTTCATGAGGCCTTCTTCAGCGCCAGCGACCCCGATGCCCCCAACCGCCGCCATAACCGAAGTAGATGGAACTGGAGGGATATCCATAGGCCGGGTAAGCCGGGTAGGCTGGATACGCCGGATAAGCGTAATAAGGCGAATACACCGGCTGCGCCGGATAGGCGACGGCACCCCCATAGGGATCCACCGGAACAGCCACGCATCCGCCCAGCATCGCTGCCACTGGCAGCAGGGCGACATAAAGATGCGGTTTCATTGTCATTTCTCCTCAGGCGCAATACGGCCAATGTGAAACTATTGCGCAGGCTCGCACCTACTTCCACCGCCCTTACCAATTGTTACCTGCATCCGCCCCCAGCAGCTTGCCCGGCAGCAAATCTTCACCAGCCGTTTCTACTGTCTATACCGGCGCAGCCATAATCAGATAAGACGCAGCTTATATAATGGCGCGTCGATCGCACCGCGCATGCCGCGTGCGACGCCTCCCACAACGATATCGAGACCCAGCAGCAGCGCCTTTCGTCACGTCACATCACGTCACGCCAGGCATCACCAACCCAGGCACACCATGACATCTTCCAGCCCTACTTCCCGCGCTCCCGTCGTCGTCATCGCCCCCGACTCCTTCAAGGGCTCGCTTTCTGCCGAGGAAGTCGCCGCCGCCATCGGCGCCGGCATCCAGGCAGCCATCCCGGGCGCCGAAGTTCGCCTGCGCCCTATCGCCGATGGCGGGGAAGGCACGCTCGACGCGCTCATGCACGCCGGCGGCGAGCGCTTCAGCGTGGCCTGCCGCAACGCCGCCGGGCAGACGGTACAGGCGCCGGTCGGCCTCCTCAAGGATGGCAGTGCGGTCATCGAATCGGCGGCCATCGTCGGCCTTACCGATGCCGCTGGCACGGCCGTAGCTGTCGAAGAGCGCAGCACGCTGGGGGTGGGTGATGCCATCAAGGCCCTGCTCGACCGTGGCGCCCGTCGCTTCCTGGTGGCGCTGGGGGGCAGCAGCACCAATGACGGCGGCGCCGGCCTGCTGGCCGGGCTGGGCGTGGTGTTCTACGATGCCGCAGGCGCGGTCGTGGCGCCACAGCCCTCGCAATTGCACAAGGTCGCACGGGTCGATGCCTCGGCACTGGATCCGCGCGTCCAGCAAGCCCACTTCGTGGCCATGTCGGACGTCGACAATCCCCTCTGCGGCGAGGAAGGCGCCACCGCCGTCTTTGGTCCCCAGAAAGGCGTGAAGCCCGAACAACTGGCCCAGCTCGATGGCGCGCTGGCGCATTTCGCCAAGGTGCTGGAAGCCAGCCTGGGCCGCAGCGCTGCGGCACTGCCCGGCGCAGGCGCTGCCGGCGGATTGGGGTATGCCTTGCTGATGCTGGGCGCGCAATTCCGCTCGGGGGCGGAAACCGTGGCCGATCATATCGGCCTGGACGAGGCCCTCACCGGTGCCGACTGGCTCATCACCGGCGAAGGCCGCAGCGACGCTCAGACCCTGCATGGCAAGGCGCCCTTCATCGCCAGCCAGCGTGCACGTCGCCTGGGCGTGCCGACCAGCCTGCTCTCGGGCGGCATCGACCGCAAGTCGCTGGCGCAATTGCAGACCGGCTTCTCGGGCTGCTTCTCCATCGTGTTCGGCCCGGGCTCGCTGGAGGATGCCATCGCACAGGCGCCGCAACTGCTGCAGGCCAGTGCCGAGCAGATGGCGCGCCTGTGGCAGACCGCCAGCGGCCGTTAAAGCGGCATTGCCCTACAGGCCGAGTTGTTCACAGAAATCGGGGACAGGCCTGTGGAAAATCCCGGGAAAAGCGATCCAAGCCCTTGATTGAAAACGTCTTTTACCAGCCGGCGCAGGGGCAGGCAAACGCGCCTTGCCGACGCCAAAACTGCCCGGCTGACCATCGGCCTGGCGGCTGTCCGGCCGGTCACGGCCGAGTTGTCCTCAGCGGCAGCACTTATCCCCAGAAAATGGGGGCAAGCCTGTGGACAAGCCCGGGAAGATCTCCCTAAGTCTTTGATATAAATAATTTTTTCATTTCTGCATCGGTTGTGCTGTTGAGCCAGCCGATGCTCCCGCTCAGGCCGGCACGCTTTCCAGCAGCGCACTCATGCGCCGCTTGCCCGGGAAGCGACGGATCAGCCAGGCACGCACGGCATTCCACTCCCCGGTCTCCGGCTGGTCATTGGCCTGGAACAGGAAATAGCGCCACAGCAGCAGCAGTTCATTGCGCGTGGTCGCCAGCTTGCGAAAACGCAGCTCGCGCTCGACTTCGGGCGCATGGGCAAAGCCCTCCCGTACCGCTGCGGCCATGCGGGCGAACTCGGGAGAAAAGTCGCTGCGCCCATCGATCTCGAAGAGCAGGCCGCCATGATTGCAGAATGGCGCGGGGTCGAAATACGCTACCTGCTTCATCCGTGCAAAGGCGCGCACCAGATAGCGCGACACCTGCAGCGAGACCTTCATCTGCTCGTCGAACCGCTTGGCGCTGACGTTGTTGCCGTGCCAGCGGTACTTGATCAGTTTTTGCGGCACGTTGTTGCACTTGCCCTGGATACCCAGCTGGCCGAACAGGAAGTAATCCTCGGCCAGGTTCTTGACGGTCATCTGCTGCTCCTGCGGGAACACGCCCATGAAATCGGCGCCATAGCGGATCCCGGCCTTGCGCACTTCGGCGAAATCGAGCATGGCCGTCGGGTGCGCGATGGGATTGCGGAACAGGCTGGCCGCGCCCACCCGCTGTGCACCGACCGGCATCTTCATGTCGCCGATGCCGGCCCCGCTCGCATCGATCACATCGGCTTGGCCACCGATGGCCACGCACTGCGGATGCTGCTCGAAAGCCGCCAGCGAGATCGCCATGCGTTCGGGATAGCAGACATCATCGGCGTCATGCCGCATCACGTAGCGGCAATCACTGATTTCCAGCCCCTTGTTGAGCAGGCCCGACAAGCCATCCGCCTCGGGGAAGGCGTGCAGCTCGATGCGCGGATCCTGTTCGTGATAGCGCGCTGCCATCTCGGCGCTGCCATCGGTGGAACCGTGGTCCAGCACCAGCAGGCGCCAATCATGAAAGCTCTGGGCTTGCACACTCTCCAGCGACTCCGCCAGGAAATCCACGCCGTTCTTGACCGGCAACAGTACATCGATGGTCGCCATGCTCACACTCCAAAGATTGAATGAAGATCACCGTCCCGGCGCCAGTCCTGCGCCCTGCCCGGTTTGCGGCTCATGCCGCCTCGTCCTGCGCCAGCCGCTTGGCCAGGGCCTGCCAGCGCCAGGTATCGGCGCACATGGCCTCGATATCGCGCTCGGCCCGCCAGCCCAGCTCGCGCTCGGCACGTTCGGTGGCGGCATAGCAGCAGGCAATGTCGCCCGCACGTCGGTCCACCAGCTGGTAGGGCAGCTTCTTGCCGCAAGCCTTCTCGAAGGCCGCCAGCATTTCCAGCACGCTGTTGCCGCGCCCGGTACCCAGGTTGTAGACCTGCACACCCGGCCCCTGCTCCAGCTTGCGCAGCGTCTTCAGGTGCCCGAGCGCCAGGTCGACCACGTGGATGTAGTCGCGCACGCCGGTGCCATCGGGCGTGGCATAGTCGCTGCCATAGACCGACAACGCAGCGCGACGCCCGTCGGCCACTTGCGCGATGAAGGGCAGCAGATTGTTGGGAATGCCGCTGGGGTCCTCGCCGATGAGCCCGCTTTCGTGCGCGCCCACCGGATTGAAGTAGCGCAGCAGTGCGATGCGCCAGCTCGGGTCAGCCACATGCAGGTCGCCCAGGATCTGCTCCACCATCAACTTGCTGCGTCCATAGGGATTGGTAGCCGACAGCGGGAAGGCTTCGGTGATGGGTACGCTGGCCGGGTCGCCATACACCGTCGCCGAGGAGCTGAAGACAATGCTCTTGACGCCATGCGCGGCCATCGCCTCGAACAGCACGTTGCTGCCGCTGACATTGTTGTCGTAGTAGCGCAGCGGCTGGGCCACCGACTCACCGACGGCCTTGAGGCCGGCGAAGTGGATCACGGCATCGATGCGATGCCGCGTGAAGAGTTCGTCCAGCAAGTCGCGGTCGCGGATATCCCCTTCGATGAACAAAGGCCGCTGGCCGCAGATCTGCCCCACCCGGTCCATCACGCTGGCGCGGCTGTTGCTGAGGTTGTCCAGCACCACCACGGCATAGCCGGCATGGATGAGCTCGACGCAGGTATGCGAACCGATATAGCCGGCACCGCCGGTGACGAGGATCGTGGCTTGGGTCATGTGAGGTCCTTTTCCAGAAAATCTGCCTGGCCATGGGCGGGTTCGCGGTGGATCACCCGTGCCGGCGCGCCCACGGCGGTGGCGCCCGGCGGTACATCGTCGAGCACCACCGACAGGGCCCCGACCTTGCTGCCATCGCCCAGGTGGACGGCGCCCAGCACCTGGGCATAGGCGCCCAGCTCGACATCGTCACCGAGGACCGGTACCGGACCGCCTTCGCGTCGGTTGCCGATGGTCACGCCCTGGCGCAGCGTGCAGCCGGCGCCGATCACGACGTCGCCATGCAGGAAGATATTGCCGAAGTGCCAGATGCGCAGACCAGGGCCTATCCTGGCCGTGCAAGGCAGGCTGATGCCGAAGGCGGTCTCCACCAGGCGAAAGGCCAGCCAGTAAAAGAGCTTGGCGATCTTCTTGCCCAGCCCGGCCGGACGCGCCTCGATGCGGCGGCCCCAGCGGTAGACCCAGATCGCCCAGATCGATTGTTCCTTGAGAAAGGGGCGGCGCATGTCGTAGCGCCGCAGGTCGGCTTCCCAATCGGGATCTCTGCTCATCAAGGTCTCTCGTCAGACAGGTCGGAAATTTGGTGAACAGGCTGGCCGGTGAGTCATGGTTGTCATTGCACCGGCGCGCCATCTGATCAACAGAGCGGGGATAGGAAGAAAAGTTCGTATTGCAAAGCAAAAATAAACGGCCGTCAGCTGCTTTCCTGCCCAATTGCGCGCCATGTGCAGCGCAACATACCGTCGCATGCCGGGCTGCGGAACTTTGTGCCGGCTTTGCCACCCTCAGTCACGGAGCGGGGCCGTAGCGCGGCCTGCAGTACGTCCCTTACGCCATTGCCGTCCATCAGAGACCACCCGATGAACATTGCCTATCTCATCCTGGCCCACAACAATCCCAAGCTGCTGGAACGCATGATGCGACAGCTGGACGGGCCACATGTCAGCTTCTTCCTGCATATCGACCGCAAGGCCGATCTCACGCCATTTCTCGGGCTGGCCGAGCGTTTCCCACGCCTGCACCTCTGCCGCGACCGGGTCGATGGCGCCTGGGGCCATTTCTCGCTGGTGGAGGCGACGCTGCGCCTCATGCGCCTGGCCATGCGCACCCTGGCCACGCCCGACCGGGTCGTGCTGCTCAGCGGCGCCACCCTGCCGGTGCAGCCGGCCAGCTACATCGAGGATTTCTTCCGTCGCCATGGCGAGGCCAACTTCATGGATGCCTTCGCCATGCCCAACGAGCAATACGGCAAGAGCCTGGGCCGCCTGGAACACTACTGGATACGCCGCAGTCCGCCCCTGCACCGCTATCGCTGGATGCTGCAGGACTTCATCAACGCCTGGCTGCCCAGGCGCAACTTCCGGCGCGCCTTCGGTGCCATGCAACCGGCTGCCGGCTCGCAGTGGTGGGCCATCACCGGCCTGGCTTGCCAGACCATCCTCGACTTCATCGACGCCCACCCAAGCTTTGTGCGCTTTTGCCGGCACACCGATTGCCCGGACGAGTTCTTCTTCCAGACCATCCTGTGGAATTCGCCGCTACGGCAGAGCTTGCGACCCGGCATCACCTATACCAACTGGGTGCCGGGCAAGATGAGCCCGGAAACCATCAGCGCCGACTACCTGCCCCATTTCGCCCAGGATGTGGTGCTCAACTCGCCGCACAACAACAGCCCGTTGCCCCCCTCCGAGGTGCTGTTCGCCCGCAAGTTCGACGAGCAGCCAGCGGCCCTGCTGGACCAGCTGGAGCAACTGCTGCAGTCCAAGGCCACGCAGCCCTTCAGGGAATCAGCCTGACCCAGCGCAAGCGGCCCGCTGCCTGCATGCCCTTGAGCTTGCCGATGGCATAGGCCAGCAGCACCGACAGCGCCGCCGTCACCAGGAACACCTTGCCACCACCGAACTTGCCGTTGAGCTTGAAGGCCATCTCGAAGATGGGATGGAAGTAGTAGATGCGCGCCGACATCTGGTCGCGATAGGCCATGCGTACCTGACGCGCCGCCAGGAACAGCACCGGCGCTACCACGATCAGGCTGGCGTAGAGGTCGCGCGTCTGGTGGCCCCATAGCCGATCCCACAACAGGATCTCGGCCACGAACACGGCCAGCACCATCACCAGCACCAGCCACGACACCCGCTCCTGTGGATCGCGCCGGCGCAGCGCCATGCCCACCAGCAGGAAAGGCAGCGCCACCGTGAAGCCATTGCGGTAGAGATCGAACTGGCCGTGGATGCTGCGGGCGAAGGCATTGCCATTCCACAAGGCGACCGCCTGCAACGCCACCCCGCCCAGGAAGAGCAACAGCGACAGTGGCAACAGCCAGCGCAAGTGGGATCGCCCCAGATAGGCCAGGCAGGCCGCCAGGATCAGTGCCGCCAGGTACCACAGGTGGTGCCAGCCTGTAGCCAGGTTCAGCGCAATCGAGGCCAGGCAATCAGCCACTGAGCGCAGGTCCAGCCACAGCGGCGAGAACAGCAGGCTCAGCAACAGGTAGAGCACCACGATGCGGCGCAGCCAGGGCAGGAACTTGTCGCGCTCCAGGCTGAGGAAATAGCCGTTCATCACGAAGAACACCGGCACGGCGATGCGGAAGATCCCGTTGGAACTCAAGGCATTGAGCATCGGCAGGCTGGCGAAGGGATTGGTGTGGATGCCCACCACCATCAGGCTCATGACGAGCTTGAGGATTTCCAGACCACCGTAGTGCTGTTTTTCCATGACGGATACCCGCTTCTCAACCATTGCCGGCCGCCATCAACGCTTGCCCGGGGCAGCATGCAGCGTCGGCGCCAGCGACGCCTTGTACTTGCCGTACTTGAGCTGCTTGACCGCGAACTTGGCATGGGAGCGACCGCCGCCGAGCATGGTGAAGAAATCGCTGGCCGACAGCTTGATCTGCTCATAGCCCGCCAGTGAGCGCAGCAGGCCGGCCATGTTGCGGCGCTGGCAGTGGCGGTCATAGAACAGTTGCGCCGCCGAGATGATGCGCTCGGGCGACTTCAGGGTGATGCGCTCGAACTCGTGCGAGATATCCATCAGGTAGGTGTTGGAGCAGATGCTGATGGCCGGCCCGAAAGCCCGCACCAGGCGCACCCAGGTTTCCCAGTCCTGCCAGGCCGGCATGGCGGCATCGAACATGCCGATCTGCTTGAGCCGCTCGGGCGTGGTGAAGACCTGGTTGCCGATGGCATTGGTCTCCAGGATCGCCGCCAGGTCGACCTGGGCCTCGGTATCCCAGAGCATGACGCTGCCACCGGCATTGACGATGCGGCGGTCGAACAGGCAGGAGAAGCGCTGCCCCTGCGCCTCCAGTGCCTGCCATTGCCGCACGAAGCGCTCGATACGGTCCGGCATGAAGACGTCGTCGTCGTCGATGCCCGTGATGAAACGCCCGGTGGCCGCCTCGATGGCCAGGTTGCGGGCCGCGCAGGCGCCCTGCGATTGATCGTGGTGGATCAGCCTGACCTGGATGTCGCTGGACAACCCGCGCACATAGTCGCAGGTGCCGTCGGTGGAACCGTCGGACACCACGATCAGTTCCAGCTGCCGGTACGATTGGGCCAGCACCGAATTGACCGCGCGTGTGAGCAGGCCAAGACGGTTCTTGGTGGGGACATAGATGGAGACCAGGTCGTTCATGATGCTCTCTTGTTGGAATGTAAACCGGATCGGGATAGCCTGAAGTGCCGCCTCAGGCGCGTCCCACCATCTTCTTCATGTCCAGCACCAGCTCCCTGGAAAACAGCAGCGTCAATCCTGCAAACACCGCCGCCCCAAAGGCAGCCAGTCCGAACAGCACCGCCTGCGGCGTGAACTGGTCGCCGCGCATCCATTGCAGCAGCGGCGCCAGCAGACCCAGCATCACCAGCGCAAACACCACCGGTTGCCACAGCGCGCGCAACAGGCCCAGCAGGTTGCTGTGCAATTCGCGGGTGGCGAAATAGAAATGCGGGATCGCATTGAGGATATTGGCCACCAGGTAGCAGATGGCCACGCCTTCGATGCCCCAGTGCACACCGATGAAGAAGCTGCCCACCTGCAGCACCGCGCCCAGCGCGCCCAGGCGCATCATCAGGTCGGTGCGGCCGGTGGCCATGAAGACCGCGCCCGTGGTGCTGATCACCGACTGCAGGAAGCCCACCGGCGCCAGCCACGCCAGGATGATGGGTACGCTTTGCCACTGCGGCCCCAGCGCCACCCGCACGAAGGGTTCGCGCAGCAGCCACAGCCCGGCCATCATGGGCGCGGTGACGGTGGCGATCAGGCGCAGCGAGCGGAAGTACAGGCGCGCCATCTCGGCGCGCTGGCCCTGCTGCCGGCTCATCACCGGGAACAGTGCCCGGTTGGCCACATAGCTCATGCTCTGCAGCGGGAACATCATCACCTTGTAGGCCTGCGCGTAGATGCCCAACGGAATCGCGCCCAGGATGCGGCCGATCACCATGCTGTCAGCATTGCGGGCGAAGAAGTTGACGAAGGAGAAGCCGGTCAGATTGCCGCTGAAGCGCCACAGGCCGCGAAACTCGCTGCGGCTCCAGATCTTCTCGGGACGCCAGCCGCTGGAGAGCCACAACTGCAGCGCCGAGAGCATGGCCGACACCAGCGTCTGCCACACCAGGCTATAGACACCGAAGCCGGTAAAGGCCAGCGTGATGGCCGTCACCAGCGCCACCGAGGCCGACACGATCTCGATGCGCGCCAGCGTGCGGAAGGACGACTCGCGCTCCAGCAAGGCACTATGGACCGCGCAACTGCTGGTCAGTGGAAAGGACAAGGCCATCAGACACAGCACCGGCGCCAGGTGGGGGGTGCGGAAATAATCCTCCACCATCGGCGAGATGGCCACCAGGATCACGGCAATCGAGACACCCAGCCCGATATTGAGCCAGAAGACGGTATTGGTGGTCTCGCGGGTCAGGGTCTCCTTCTGGATCACGGCGGCTCCCGTGCCCATGTCGCGCAACAGCGAAGCGAAGTTGACCGCCACCGTGGCCATGGCCAGCAAGCCATATTCGGAGGGTGCCAGCAAGCGCGAGAGGATGAAGATGGACACCATCTGCAAGGCGATGCGCACCACCTGCGACAGCGTCAGCCAGCGTGCGTTGGACATAGCCGAAGCCATTATGCGACCTTCCTTTCTTCGGCGAATCCAAAGCGCTCTATCATGGCGGCGATCTGGATGTCGTTGTAATTGCCGGTGAGGTTGTCCTCCCACAGGGCGCATTCCTGGGAACCGTCCCAGCAATAGAAATAGCTGTCGCGATTGGCCGAGGGCGCACGGCGGAAGCGCGCGCCATTGCGGCGGGCCATCCACCAGAACCAGATGTCGTCGCCGCGCGGGCAGAGCTGCATGAATTCATCCTCGCGCAAGACTTCCTCGCCGAGGATGCCCGGCGCATAAAGCACGCCGCCGATGCCGGTGGGGAAATGCAGGTCGTCGGACTTGAAATCGGCGATCGAATACTCCCACTGCGTATAGGGCAGTGGCAGGCCATCGCTCCCCAGCCGCACGCGATGGACGCGATGGGCGATGACTTCGCGCTGCCCTGGCTGGTAGGCATCGACCAGCTCCTTCAACCAGTTGCGCCAGTAGTGCACGTCGTCATCGGCCGTGACAATGATGCTCTGGGGATCGCATTGCAGCTGCGGGATCAGCTTCTTGTAGGAGCGCAGGTCGTCGCAGGCACGGATCTCCAGGCCATGGCGGGTCAATGCCGTCACGCTGGCAGGCAGCTTGTCCATGTCCTGGTGGGCGATCCACAGGACGATGCGCGCCGGCGCGAAGGTCTGGCCCAGCAGCGACATCAGGGTCAGGTGCAGCGTGCCAAAGCGCGGCGGATAGGAGGTCAGCGACACCACCACGCCACTGGCCGCATTGCGGCGGGCGCCGAAGCGCCGCCCCGCCAGCAGCCAGTTGGCCTGGAACTTGAGGAAGAAACCGGCTGACGGAAACAGCCGGGCATCAGCGCGCAATCGCTTCAGCATCGCGGTCTCACCGGGGCATCTTGGAAGGACGGCCGATGGCGTGGTATTCCACGCCGAGTCGCGCCATGGTGAGCGGCTCGAACAGGTTGCGGCCATCGAAGACCAGCGGCTGTTTCAGGCTGCTCTTCATCGCCGCGAAGTCCGGGCTCTTGAAGGACTTCCATTCGGTCACGATGACCACGGCATCGGCCCCTTCCAGGGCTTCCATGGCGCCACCGGCAAAGTGCAGGTCCTGGCGTCGGTCGGGCAGATCGGCCAGGTCGAGGTCGAAGGCGTGGCGGGCTTCTTCCATGGCCACGGGATCAAAGGCCTGCACCCGGGCACCGCGCTCCAGCAGCGCGCGCACGATGACGCGACTGGGAGCGGCGCGCATGTCATCGGTATTGGGCTTGAAGGCCAGGCCCCAGAGCGCGAAGGTCTTGCCCGACAGGTCTTGGCCCAGGCGAGCGATGATCTTCTTCAACAAGACCTGCTTCTGCTTGTCATTGACCGACTCCACCGAACCGAGGATCTCCAGCTCCTGGCCATGCTCGCTGGCCGTGCGGGCCAGCGCCTGCACGTCCTTGGGGAAGCAGGAACCGCCATAGCCGGTACCGGCATAGAGGAAGCTGAAACCGATGCGCGGATCCGAACCGATGCCCTTGCGCACGTGTTCGATATCCACGCCCAGGCGGTCGGCCAGGTTGGCCAGCTCGTTCATGAAGGAGATACGGGTGGCCAGCATGGCATTGGCGGCGTACTTGGTGAACTCGGCCGACTTCACGTCCATGTAGAGGATGCGCTCATGGTTACGGTTCAGCGGCGCATACAGCTCACGCATCACCTCGCGCGCCTCGGCACCGGCGGCGCCCTCTTCCACGCCGATGACGATGCGGTCGGGGCGCATGAAGTCCTCCACCGCCGCGCCCTCCTTGAGGAACTCGGGATTGGAGACGATCATCGCGTCCAGCTCACTGCGTCCGCGCGCCTGCAGTTCGGCCAGGATGGCGGCCTTGACCTTGTCACCGGTGCCCACCGGCACGGTGGACTTGTCGACCACGATGCAGTCACGCTCCATGTAACGGCCGATATTGCGGGCAGCGGCCACCACGTATTGCAGGTCGGCCGAACCATCTTCATCGGGCGGGGTGCCCACGGCGATGAACTGCACCTCGCCATGCGCCACGCTGGCGGCGATATCGGTGGAGAAGATCAAGCGTCCCGAGGCACGGTTGCGGGCGATGATTTCCTTGAGTCCGGGTTCGTAGATGGGCACGCCACCGCTATTGAGGATCTCGATCTTGTGGCGGTCCACATCCAGGCAGAAGACCTTGTTGCCCAGTTCGGCCAGGCAGGCGCCAGTGACCAGGCCGACATAGCCGGTCCCGATGACGGTGATGTTCATGCGTTTCCTTTCAGCTCCTCGGAGCAGAACAAGTTTTACAGCGATCTAAGACCGATAGCCGCGCCGATGATTCCCGAGCTTCCTCAGGAGATGGCCCAACGCGCGCTATCGAAATGTCCTGGTGCTGCAGCGGCGGATGTCTGCGCTCCGCTCTGGTCGATGGCCTGCAGCACTGTCTCCTCGCCTTCCTGGAACTTTCTTGCAAAAAGTACAGGACCTGCCCCATAGAGCCGGCTGTCGTCGATGAACGCGCCGGCCTTGAGCCGCTGGAAGATTTCCGCGGTGATGATTTCCGGATTGGCGCGTCCTTCCACCCAGTAGGTAAAGGTCAGGTTGCGCCGGATCTTGCCCTTCAATTCGGAGTTGGAAAGGATGGTCTGGAAATAGGTCTCGTCCGGGCAATAGGAGTTGACCAGGAACCGGTAGATCTGCGGATGGCTGCGATGGAATTGCAGGATGGTGTCGCAGCCGCGATGGGTCAGCGCCCACCAGGTGGAGCCGCCATGGGGAACCAGCCCGGCGAAGGTGCGCGCGATATTGCGCGGCGGCACGGTCAGGCCCAGCTTCCACCACAGCTTCATGAACAGCTTGCGCGGCAGAGGATCGGCCGCGCTCGGGCAATAGCTGGTGATGCGGCTCATCGGCTTGGAAGGGCTGCCCAGCGGCACGCTGTTGATGAATTCCACCTCGCCATGACGGGCAAAGAAATCTTCGATCTGGGCGGCGCCAAAGAGCGGATAGTCCGCGCCACTGATGAGCACGTAACGGTCGAAGGGACCCGCCTCGACCGCCGTGCGGATCAGCTCCAGGATGGCATCGACCTGGGAGATCTGGCCCCAGCGCACATCGTGCCGACGCGCCGTGAACTGCACGCGCTCGCGCTGCAGTCCGGCAAAGGCCTGCGCGTCGGACTTGGCATCGAGATGCACGAAGAAGCGCGCGGCACCACTGTCGAGCTTGTCGATGATGCGCCCGGTGTGGTGCGGCGTGTTGTGGATCAGCAGCAGATAGGCGATGTTCATGGATCGTAATCTGTTAGTCCGACGACACGCCGACCAGCGCGCCACCTCAAGGCCTGCGGGCAATTGCCCGCATGGCATCAGGCGCGCTTGTAGACGTCGTCGAAGCGGACGATATCGTCTTCGCCCAGGTAGCTGCCCGATTGCACCTCGATCAGGTGCAGTGGCAGCTTGCCCGGATTTTCCAGACGATGGGTTACGCCGATGGGCAGGTAGATCGATTCGTTCTCGCTCAACAGCGTGACTTCCTCGCCACGGGTGACCAGCGCGGAACCGCTGACCACCACCCAATGCTCGGCACGGTGATAGTGCATCTGCAAGGACAGCTTCTCGCCCGGCTTGACGATGATGCGCTTGACCTGGAAGCGATCACCGGCATCCACGCTCTCATAGCTGCCCCACGGACGATAGACACGCTTGTGGTGAATATGTTCGCTGCGTTTCTTGTCTTTTAGCTGGTCGACCACGCCCTTGACGTCCTGGGCACTGTCCTTGTGCGCCACCAAGACGGCATCGTCGGTCTCGACGATGATCAGGTCTTCTACGCCCAGCACCGCCACCATGCGGCTTTCGGCGCGCACCAGCGAATTGGAGACACCATTGAGATAGACATCGCCACGGGTGACATTGCCCTGGGCATCGGCCGGCATCACTTCCTGCAATGCGCTCCAGGAGCCGACATCGCTCCAGCCGATGTCGGCCGGCACCACCACGGCGCGACGGGTGTTTTCCATCACGGCGTAGTCGATCGATTCGGACGGCGAGGAGGCAAAGGCAGCCTCGTCCAGGCGGCAGAAGTCCAGGTCGCTATAGGCCTTGGACATGGCTTCCTTGACGGCTGCGGCGATCAGGGGACGATGGGCCTCCAGCTCCTCCAGATAGTCGCGTGCGCGCAGCAGGAACATGCCGCTGTTCCAGTAGTAGCGGCCATCGGCGAGGAAGGTCTTGGCGCGCTCCAGGTCTGGTTTTTCGACAAAGCGCTCGACAGCGAAATTGCCGGTCTGACCATGCGCCTGGCCGCTGAGGATGTAGCCGTAGCCGGTCTCCGGCTGGGTCGGGGTGATGCCGAAGGTCACCAATGCGCCCTGCTCCACCGAACTCATGGCTCGGCGCACGGCCTCATGGAAAGCCGGGCGGTCGGTGATGACATGGTCGGCCGGCAATACCAGCATGACCGCCTCCGGGTCCTGGCGCAGCAGCTGGTAGGCGGCAGCGGCCACCGCCGGCGCGGTGTTCTTGCCTTGCGGCTCCAGCATGATGGCGTGCGGACGCACATCGATCTCGCGCATCTGCTCGGCAATCATGAAACGGTGCTCGTTGCCGCACACCAGCACCGGTGCCAGCGCCTCGGGCCAGGCACACACCCGCGTGACGGTCTCCTGCAGCATGGTCTGCTCGCTCACCAGCGGCAGCAGCTGCTTGGGATAGGAGGCACGGGACAAGGGCCACAGGCGCGTACCGGCACCGCCGGAGAGAATGACTGGATAGATTTTCATGATGGGCTTTCCTGGCTCGGGAAAGCGTGCTGCCTGACATGGACTGCCACGGCCTTGAACGCTTCCCTGTTAGAATTTCTTTTCTTGCGGAAACATTCCGTTCCGCGCAAACGCGGGTCCCGCCTGTTCCTCGCGGGTGTGCAATGTACCGGCAGTGTACTAGAAGCGGCCTGTTTGAACCAGTTCGCAAGACCCCTGCCCGCCCCACGCCGCCCCGTCATCACGCGCTTTTTCTTGCCGTTCATGGCAGCGCCCTCAGCAGGTATCCGGCACAATGCAGCCGCACCTGGCGCTGCACCTGGGCCGACACGTTGATCATGGCCCACGGCCGCCCCTGCTGCGTGCAATACCCGTAGAGCAACATCAGCGAGCCCAGCACCGCGCTGTCGAGCGCCTGCAGGCGGGTGCAATCGAGCACCACCGGCTCGCTACCCGCTGCCGCCTGCGCCAGCGCCGCGCGCAAGCGCTCGATATTGGGTGCACCCAGCACACCGGCCAGCAGCAGTTCGCAATCGCCACGATCGCGCCGGCAACTGATCTCGGCCTGTTCAAAGGCGGCCGCCTGCGGACGGTGGCGGCGCGTCGCCCAGAGGCAGGGCAACACACGTGTGACCAACAGCTGCAGCAAGGCCATGCCGTCGTCGCGGTAACGTCGCCACAACTGCGGTTCTTCCTTGATACGCCACAGCCATTCCAGTCCGCTCTTTTGCGCCCAGCGCGGGGCCCGCGAGACCGTCCCGGCGACGAAATTGACCACCGCGCCCAGGTGGCTGACCAGCGGTGTGCGCAGGCGCGCCAGGTTGTGCTGGATCCAGGCCTGGCCTTTCTTCGCCCCCAATGCCACCACCAGGAAGTCGGCCTGGCTGTCATTGATCTGAGCGATGGTCGCGGGCTCGCTCATTTCCTCGATGCTGCCGAATCCCGGCGAGGCAAAGCCGACACTGCGCATGCCCGAGGGCGTGGCATTGAGCTGTTCGTGCGCGGCTTGCGCCACTCCGGGTGGGCCGCCAAAGAAGAACGTGCGCAACGGCGCCTGGCCGGACTGCAGACGCTGCTCGCGCAGGGCCTGGAACAGGCTGGAGCCGGCCACCCGCTCGGTGATCGGCAAGCCCAGCGCGCGGGCGATCCACACCAGCGGCATGCCATCGGCCACCGACAGGTCGCTTTGCAGGACGGAGTTGCGAAAGGCGGCATCGTCCAGGCAAGCCACGGCGAAATTGAGGTTGGGGGTCGAGAGGAAGCAGCGCCGGCCCTCGCCGGCTGCGCGCTGCATCAGGCCGCTGGCCTGTTGCAGGGTGACGCGATCGAAAGGCAAGCCAAGGATGCACCAGAGATCGCGCGAGAAATCGGGCAGCTGCGCAGACGACTGCGCGGAAAGTTGCGCAGGCTGCTGCACCGGCGGCTGCGCGGCCGACGCCGATCCGGATCTGGCCGTCTCGGTCGAGCGCAGCTTGATTTCATCAGAGATTTTCACGTTATTCAGAATCACGTTTTGACCTTACCCATTCGACCTGGCGATTGAACATGAACTTGACGTACAAGGGCAGCTTGCGCGCGGCGTAAGCAAACGCCTGTGACAGCTCGCGCAGGCTGATGACCTGGCGTCCAAAACCGGACCAGGCCAGCAGTACCGCCGCGCCGATGGCCCCCAGCACCAGGCTGGCCACCAGCAGCGGCATGCCCCAGGCCGACACCAGCCACACCCCTGCGGCGACCATCCAGGCTGCCGCGCCCAGCAGCACCAGCAGGGCCAGCGGCGGCACGCACAAATCCAGCGCCAGTGCCGCCAGTGCAGCATTGCCGCTGACCAGCGCCGCCATCAGCAGGCGCGGCACGTAACCCAGGATGATGCTGAGGTGACCATGCTCCCAGCGCGTGCGCTGCGTGGTCGCGCCACTGTCGCTACCAGGGAAATGGCTGTAGACCAGGGCCTGGGGGCAGAACAGTGGTGCCTGCCCGTTGCGGGCCAGGTCCACGCCCAGCTTCATGTCTTCGACGATATGGCCGGTGGCCAGGTCGACCTGGCCGATCTGCCGCCACGAAAAGGCCATGCCGGTGCCCATCAGCTGGCACGGCAGGCCCAGCTTCTGCCAGCCCAGCGGACGCACCAGGTTCTTGACCCGCCAGGCGAACTCGGCAATCCTGCGCAGGCTGCCTGCACCTGGTGGCGTATGCATCAGGTACAGCGCCTGCGCCGGCCGACCGCTGCGCCAGCAGGCGCGCGCAATGGCATCCAGTGCGCCATCGCCCAGCAGGCAATCGGCATCGACCACGACGAGCACCTCCGGCGGGTCCTGTGCCAGCTGGCGCAGGCCGTGATCCAAGGCATAGCCTTTGCCGCGCAGGCTGTCGTGGAAACGTTCGCTCACCTCGGCACCGGCCTGGCGGGCGATGGCCGCGGTGGTATCACTGCAATTGTCGGCCACCACCAGCAAGCGGTCGCCGCTGACCAGTTGGGCGCGGATACCCGCCAGCACCTCGGCAATGCCGCCAGCTTCGTTGTGCGCCGGCACCAGCACCGCCACGCGCGGCCGCTCAGGGCTTGCGGGCGTGGCGCGCGGTGCGGCCCAGCGTGCCGCCAGGACCTGCGCCAGCAGCACCAGCGCGGGAACGGCCAGCATCAGCAGGAGCAGCATCAAAAGAATTTGCAATAACAGGATCATCGTCGAACTTTCTTTGTCTCATGGCACGTCGGCCGCTGTTTGGAGAGCTCATCGTCGAAAAGATTCCTCACGACGAGAACTAACAAATCCGGTCGTCAACTGACTTGACTGGTTGCCACCAGCCCAGCTGGAACCGGCGCAATCCAGGCCTATACTGCAACAGGGTCTGGTACATTGATCCCGGTAAAACTAACAAAACCAGTCTGGCCACCTTGTCTTTACATCACCTCAAAGGAACGCTGATGCCAACACCATCTCGCGCGCTACGACTTCTTCCCGCACTGGCCGTGCTCGGGGGCCTGACCACCACCGCACCGGCCAGCGCGGACGACTGGGGCAGCTATACCAAGCCCTTCGCCGCCGATTCACTCTGGAACAGCCGTCCGGTCAATCCCAGCTTCGCACCGGACGTCATTCCCACGTCCACCTATTTCCCGGCCATCACGGCCAGTGCCTACTCCACCGGCATGTTCCTGGCCTCGCCCCAGGATCCGCCGGTGACCGTGACGGGCGCCGCCGGCAGCAAGGGCCTGTTCAATACCGATGACGAGGGCTTCCACGACGTCACCATCCCGCACTGGCCTGCCTCGGCCAAGCCGGCGCCGGGTTCCGACGGTCATGCCGATATCGTCGATCCCACCACCAACATCATCCATTCCTTCTGGCAGTTGAAGCAGGTCGGTACCCAGTGGACCGCCGTCCAGTATTCCTGGACCCGCCTGGATGGCCGTGGCTGGCCCGACCCCGCGCACTACTACCAGGGCGCGCGCGCCACCGGCGTGCCGGCCTCGGGCGGACTGATCCGCATCCACGAGGTGCAGCAGAAGCCAAGCTTCTACCCGCACGCACTGGCCATGTCGCTGACCTTCAACGGTCTCTCGGCCAATCCCACCTACGTGTTCCCGGCGACCTCGGCCGATACCAACGCCGCCAAGCTCAACAGCGGCGCCTTCCCGGAAGGATCGCTGGTGATGCTGCCGCCGGACTTCGACACCAGCAAGCTCACCGATCCCGAACTGCGCCGCATCGCCGAGACCCTGAAGCGCTACGGCGCCTACATCGTTGACGCCAATACCGGCACGCCCTTCGTCATCTACGTCGAGATCGGCGCCTCCTACAACCTGCATCCGAACGGCTGGAACAACACCGCCGCCGCCGAGCTCCAGGTCATCCGCGCCGGCCTGCGCCGGGTCACCGGTGCGAGCAGCTGGGTCGATGGCAATGGCAAGAGCTTCACGCCCAACCAGAACCTGAACCTGCTCTCCATGCGCGGCAACTGGACCCAGCAATCCGGCAGCACCCTGGGCCGCTACAGCTCCTGGGACCAGGCCGTGGTCTTCCCGGCCAACAATGCCGTCTCCGAGGTCGTCAACTACAGCAACCGCGGCATGAATGCGGTCACCTGGGCCAAGCCGGTCAAGGGTGCCAGCTACAAGCTCACGGCCCGCACCACGGGCGGCGGCAAGCTGCGCTTCACCGTCTACGACCAGGCGGCCGGCAAGACCGCCATCGACACCGGCTACCTCGACAACGGCCAGAGCACCACCTTCACCTGGACCGCCACCACGCCGGCGCTGGTGCTCTACGCCCGCAGCGGCGGTACCGGTCAGGCCTCCAACGTGGGCGGCGAGCTGATCAAGGCCGACTGATCCAACCCAACTGAACTGCCCGGCCAGGCCCCACCTTCCACCGGAAGGCGGGGCCTTTCATTTCATGGCGCCGCTGGCGTGGCCGGCAACAGGCCGCGTGCGTGCATCTGCTCCAGCAACAGCCGCGAGGCAGACAGGCTGATGTGCTGGTTGTCGTTGTACAGATAGGCCTCGCCCAGTTTGGCCACGCACTTTCCCTGCTGGCAGAACAGAGGCTGCGGATCGAAGAAGGCCACCTGTGGATGCCGGCGCTGCAGCTCGGCCACGGCCGCGTCGTACTGCTGGCGCAAGGCATGGTGTTCGGCTTCGGTATAGCCGCATTCGCGCGCCTGGCCGTCGCTGAAGCGGCTCACGCAGGCATGCGGATCGAGCTTGAGATAAGGCACGTCCGGCACAAACACGACGCGCTTGCCGGCCTTCTGGAAGGCCTCGATCAGCGCGCCATAGCCGGCCAGGAAGGCCTCGCGTCGGCTCAGCGTGCGCCCGCCCTGGCGGTATTCGGAGCCCTGCCCCAGGTCCTCGCGCGGATAGGCCGCGCTGATGACCACGGTCTGGATGGAAGGCAAGCGCCTGGCCGCCGCGATGGCCTCGTTGGCGATGGCGGTGCAGTTGTTGGCCCAGCGCAGCAGATAGGTGGGCGTATAAGGCAGATTGGGATAGAGCCGGCAGGCGTGGCCGGCCACCATCATGGCCGGCATCTTGACGTCGCCCGAGAAGATCGCCGAATGCAATGCCATCACATGGCTGTCGCCCACGAACAGGGTGCGCGGCGCGGTGGAGTTGGACAGGCAGACTTCCTCATCCACACCGGTCATGCCATTGTTACGCTCGCAGCTGCCATCGGAATTGCGCGAGCCCTCGAAGAGATCGCTGCGACCCAGGTAGTCCAGCTTCTGGTTCAGGCCGCGCTCCTCGAAGCCACCCTTGAGATAGATCGTCATGCCCGCCAGACCCACCACCACGTTCATCGCCAGCAGCACCAGCACGGTGCGACGATGACCGGAGTGACGCAGTGGCCGCTCGATGTAGCGATAGGTCAGCCAGGACAGCAGCAGCGCCACAGCCACCGCGGCCGCACGCCACGACGGCGGCGCGCTCTGGCCTTCGATGATGGTGGCAAAGGCCAGCAGCGGCCAGTGCCACAGGTAAAGCGGATAACTGATCAAGCCCACCCCGACCATGCCCCGGCTGGCCAGCACGCGGCGATTGAACCATGCCTGCGGCCCGGCCGAGAGCAGCAGGAACGCACCCACGGCCGGCAGCAAGGCCCACCAGCCGGGGAAGGCGCGCTGGCCATCCAGCAGCGCGAACCCCGCCACCAGCAAGGCCAGGCCCAGCCATGCCTGCAGGTTCTGGTGGCCACGTGTGAGCTCCGGCCGGTGCAGGCTGAGATAGGCCAGCGCACCGCCGATCATCAATTCCCAGAAGCGCGCCAGCGGCGAGTAGAAGGCCGCGCTCTGGTCATGACCGATCAGGTAGAGGTTGATGCCGAAGGAGATCAGCCCGATCACTCCCATGATGCGCAGGAAGCCCCAGCGGCGCTTGTACACCAGCGCCAGCAGCGGCGGCCAGAACAGATAGAACTGTTCTTCGATGGCCAGGCTCCAGAGGTGCAAGAGCGGCTTGGTCTCGGCGGAATTGTCGAAATAGCCGCTCTCGCGCCAGAACAGGAAATTGGAAATGAAGGTGGAGCCGCCAAAGAGATGCTTGCCCAGCTGCTTGTATTCGTCGGCAAAGAGCACGAACCAGCCCGCCACCAGGCACAGCGACATCACCGTCATCAGCGCAGGGAAGATGCGCCGCACCCGCCGCACGTAGAAATCGACGATGCTGAAACGGCCATGCTCCAGATTCTTGAACAGGATCAGCGAGATCAGGTAGCCGGAGATGACGAAGAAGACATCGACGCCGATGAAGCCGCCCTCGAACCATTCGGGGAAGGCATGGAAGATCACCACCGACCCCACCGCAATGGCGCGCAGGCCGTCGATGTCGGGCCGATAGGCCGGATGCAGCGAGGGTGCCGGCGTGGCCTCGCGCGCACGCTCTCCCGCCACTTCCCCCGGGTGGCGCTGCAGCTCTGCCGGTGGTCCGGCGTCATTGTTCTTGGTCAATAGCACGGGTGGCTTGTCCTTGTCAGTGGTGATTACTAGCGAAACCGGGCGCGCACCCGGCGCAGCGGTGCGTCGATGAAGCGGTCGACCGCCATCGCGAAGGCCAGCGACAGCAGCAAGGCGACTGCGATGTTGAGCGCGGCATTGCCGGAGACCCAGTCGACATTGCTCAGCAAGACCTCATGCGAGAGGTAGATCGAATAGGAATAGATGCCGATGCGCTGTACCCAGCGCAGGTTGAGCAGCCGGAACGGGAAGCTGCGCGGGTGCGACACCGAGTAGTAGAACAGCGGCATCAAGGCCAGCCCCTGCAGCGAATAGCGCAAGGTCTCGCGAAAGACGCCATCGCGCACCACCAGCGTGGCCAGCAGCAAGGAGAAGCCCAGTGTGACACTGCCGATGCGGACGGCCGGTTTCTGCAAGGCGGCATGCAGCGCGGGCGGCACGCTCAGCAGTGCCAGGATGCAGCCGAACAGGATGGAATCGATACGGGTATCGGTGGCGTAGTAGGTGCGCTCCATCGATGCTCCCGCATGCAGCACCAGCACATAGCGCCACAGCAGCACCAGCACGCACAGGCCGGCCAGGTAGAGCGGGATCTTGCGGTGGTCGACCCGGCGCATCAGGAAAATGAACAGCGCCGGGAAGACGAAATAGAAATGCTCTTCCACCGCCAGCGACCAGAACACCCCGGTGCCCTGCGGCAGCGTATGGCCGTTGTCGAAGAACAGGGCGTAGTAATTGGCGAAATAGAACAGCTGCGCCAGGAACCCCGACCAGGAAGCATTGCCGGTAAAGAGACCGGAATAGGTCAGGCCATAGGTCAGCACCAGCACCAGCAGCAGTGGCGGCGTCAGGCGCAGCACCCGGCGCAGGTAGAAGTGGCGCACATGGATGCCCTGGCTGGCCGAGAATTCGCGCACCAGCAAGGTGGTGATGAGGTAGCCGCTGAGGAAGAAGAAGATGGTCACGCCCAGGCCGCCCGGCACGATGCGCCCCAGCCCGGCATGGCTCAGGAAGACGATGGCGATGGCCACGGCGCGCCAGCCATCCAGCGAGGGGATTTCCTTGTGTTGGGTGTGGACCAGGCTGACCGCGCTCCAGCCACCGGCGCTGGCACTGTCGGCCGTGAGGGTGCGCGCCAGGGTCATCGCGTGCCTCCCGCTGGCGCGGCCATGCCCAGCGCCTGGGCTTGCGGCGTGGCATGGGCCTGGAACAGGCGCACCAGCTTGCCGGCCTCGACGTTGATCGAATGCCGCTCCACGGCGCGCAACTGAGCGGCCTGGCCCATGCGTGCCAGTTGCTCGGGCGAGGCCGCCAGGCAGGACCGCATGGATTGCACCAGGCGCTCGACATCACCGGCCGGGAACAGCCAGCCATTCTCGCCATGGATCACCAGTTCCGGGATGCCGGCAATGTAGGTGGTGAGCACCGGACGACGCAGGGCCATGGCTTCCATGATCACCACCGGCAAGCCTTCTGCAAAGCTGGGCAAGACCATGGCGCGCGCGGCCAATAGCTCCTCGCGCACCTGCTGGCTGCTGATCCAGCCGGTGATGCGCACCTGCTGCTGCAGGCCATGATGGACAATGCGTTCTTCGATCTGCGGCCGCATCTCGCCGTCGCCAGCCAGCACCAGCTCGAAGACGATGCCCTGCCGCTGCAATTGCGCCGCCGCTTCCACCAGCAGGAGCTGCCCCTTCTGTTCGCACAGACGGCCGATGCACACCAGCCGTGGCGCCAGCGCCGGCAGCGTCGGGGCGCCGGCGTAGAAGCCACGTTCCAGGCCGCAATGGACGATGGCGATCTTGTCCCAGGCGCCCTGCTCCACCCAGCGATACAGCTGGCTGCGGCAGAACGAGGTGATGGCGACGGTGAAGGCGGAGCGGCGGATCTTCTCATCCAGGCCGAGCGCAATGGGCTTGTCGAACTCCTCCGGCCCATGCACCGTGAAGCTGTAGCTGGGGCCACCCAGACATTGCGCCAGCATCACGATCTCGGCCGAGTTGGTGCCGAAATGCGCGTGGATGTGACGCACGCCGGCCGCCGCGCACCACTCCACCACCTGGGCCGCTTCGGCCAGGTAGACCAGGTGGTACGGCAAGGCGCGCTCGCCGCGCGCGGCCATGCGCACGGCCAGTTTCAGAGCCGACCAGAAGCGCCCGGGGCGGGCCGTCAGCTGGCGCAGCATGGGCGCCATCAGGCCGCGCAGCCCCTGCCGCAGCAGGTAGCGGGTGCGGCTGCGTTCGGCGCGATCATCCTGGTCGACCACCTCGGCGTCCCAACCACGCAGGGCGATGCGCAGCACCTCGAAGCCCTGCGCTTCCACCGCTGCGATCTCGCGGCGGATGAAGCTGTGGCTGACCTTGGGATACTGGTTGACGAAATAGGCGATGGATGTAGGCATGGGCAATCGTGCTCAGGTTGGAGTCAGACGGTATCGGGCTGGCGCAGCTCGGGCATGGTGGCGCGATGCCAGCGGCGCGTCTTGCGCTGCGCCAGTTCCTGCTGATAGGCCTCGCTGTTGATGTAGACCGAGCAGCCCATGCCCAGCAACAACCAGAAATACCAGTTGAAGGCCAGGTAGGACAGCAGGTTGTCGGAGGCCGACACCACCAGGTATTCCACCAGCGTGCAGATCAGGATGGCCGCGCCCAGGCGGTCGAGCTGGTAGAGCTTCATCAGCTTGCGCAACACCATGTAGAAGATGCTCAGGTAGGCCAGCATGCCGATCAGGCCGGTATCGAAGAACCATTGCACGAACACGCTGTGCGCGCCCCACTTGGTCTTGCCGGCCAGCGGGAAGAACACCTGCGAGTAGTAAGGGAAAGACTCCACGCCATAGCCGGTCAGGTAGTGCGTGGGCGACATCCACTTCAGGCCCGACTCCCACAGGTAGACTCGCCAGGCAAAGGAATTGAGCTTGGCGTAGGTCTGTACCGTATTGCCGCTGTCGAGCTGCATGAGACGCTCCTGCACGCTGGGCACCAGCATGGCCAACAGCGGCAGGATCGCCAGGTAGATCAGGTAACGCCGTTCGAACATCAGTCCATACAGCAGGAACAGCATGAAGCAGGCAATCCAGGCGCTGCGCGTCTGCGTGAGCAGCAGCAGGCCGAACAGGCCCAGCAGATAGCCCATGAACACGAAGCGGCTGAACTGGCCGATCTTGAAGGCGCTGCTCTTGAGCACGTACAGCCCCAGCGAGATCACCAGCGTCAGGTAGAAGGCCAGGATGTTGGGATGGCCGAAGGTACTCTGCAAACGGAAGTTGGCCAGCCCGCCACGGGCATACAGGCCCACGCTGACCACGCCATAGAGGGCCGGCACGATGGAGGAGGCAATCATGATCTTGACCATGCTGCGGAAATCCTCGGGGGTGCGCACCACATAGAAGGCGCAGACGAAGACGGCAAAATAGGAGCACAGCGAGAGCACGATCTTGATGGCCGCGCCACGGTCCGGCGAGATCAGCACGCCGGCGGCCGCCACGGCCAGCAAGACCAGCCAGGGCGCAGCCATCCAGCGCGGCAACTGCTTGGGCTTCTCGACCACGAACAGGAAGGCGATCAGGATGATGAGCGCATTGATGGCCGCACCCAGGCCCAGCGACACGGCCCCACCGCTACCGACCCGGGTGGACTCCAGCACGATGTCGCCCGAGGCGCGGAACAGGAAGATCATCAGCAGCAACAGGCGCCGGTTGAAGATGAACAGCGCGCCCAGCACGAACAGCGCCGGCAAGGCCATCAGGCGTCCCATGCTGTCGCCCAGCAAGGCGGCGGCCACCGGCAGCGCCATGCCCACCAGGATGGCGATGAAGACGGCGGCGGCCAACAATAGCCATTGGCTGGCATCGAGGGAATATCGTTTCATGCTCAAGTCCTATGCATGGGGCCAGGAAAAATCCGGACTTAGTCCGGCACCAGCAGGCCCGGCTTGCTCTTGCGCAGTGTCGCTTCCAGGTCTTGCAGGAAGCGTTGCTGCAGTTCGTAGGCCGCGCCCGCATCGGCGCGGTCGGTGACCAGGCTGGAGGCGCGCACCAGGATGCCGTCGGCAATGCGGCCCTGCATGCCCTGGCGGAAGATCGTCACGCGTGCGGCCAGGCCGCCCACCGGCATGGCATCACCGATGCGTACCCAGTAGCTGACCGGCTCCAGGCGCTCGCCATTGCGCGCCAGGAAGCGACGGCCCGGCACGGTGCTGCCGTCGGCCGCGCGCAGCGTGAGCGGCTGGCGATCGGCCAGCGTGAAGCCCTGGGCCACGTAGCAGACCTCGGGCGGATGGATCTTCACGTCCTGCATCTGTTCATGGGCGTAGGCCAGCGCCAGCATCACCTGCTCGCCGCGGCTGTTGACGTAGGTACGCGCCAGTTCATCGTCATAGGGTTGCTCGGCGCTGCGGCCGGTTCCCTCCTGCAGGGCGGTGCTGATCTGCAGGTAAGGCGATGGCACGGCGCGCCAGTCGCCGAAACGCTCGGGCACGAAGGTGGAGAACGGCGCGGTCTTGACCGCGCTCTGCTCGTGCGGCGCCAGTGCATGGGCCATTGCCACCGAAGCCAGCATGCCCGCCATCACCACTGCCGCCAGGGACAGGTGCAGGGCAAAAAGGCGGTCTTCATGCATAGGGAGCGATGCACGCTTGCGCGCGGGTGCCGCGGTGACCGGCATGGCATGGCCACGCCACTGTGCATGGCGCACCGCGATCCAGCGCAGCAGGCTGTCTAAACCGATGATCAGACCCAGCGCCACGAAGAACAGCAGCATGCCGGCAAATCCATGCAGGAAGCCCTGCCCGGCGGCGTCGCCCAGGTAGTAGGTGACCAGCGCCAGCACCACCACCCGCACCGTATTGGCGGTAAAGGAGACCGGCACGATCAGCAGCGCCAGCAGGCTGTTGCGCAACCACGAGGGATGCCGCACCAGATTCATGTAGAGCAGGCCCAGTGCCTCCAGCGTGAACAGCGAATTGAGGCCGGCGCAGGCATCGGCCACCAGCAGCTGGTAGGGACCGATGGTGATGATCACGCCGCTGCGCGCCACCGGATAGTCCATCAGGTGCAACAGATACTCGGCCGCATGGGACACGCCGATCTTCAGCGGCTGCGTGAGCAGGTCCACCACCGAGGCCGGCAGCGGCACCATGAAGAGCATGAAGAAGAACGCGAACCACAGGCGGCGGCAGGTGCGCACGCCATAGACCAGCAGCACGATGCCCACCAGCAGCGGGATCAGCGAACCGGCTTCCATGAAGAGCACCGTCTGCGCCCGTCCCAGGGCGAAGCAGGCCAGCGCGAACAGCACGACCAGGGTCCCCGCCAGGGGGGCCGGACGACGCTCGATCAGGCCTTCCATACGCAACTGCCGCACCCGCACGCCCAGGTAGCAGCACGCCACCATCAGCACGATGGACCCGTGGGCATTGCGCTCGCTACCCCACACACCCTGCAGCAGGTCGATGAAGCTGGGCACGTACATGGCGGCCAGACCCAGCGCCACCAGCAGCCACGGCGTCCAGTGCACATGGCGCTGCTGCAACGGGTAGGTGCTCTGTTCGATGCTCATGGTCGGCCCGGGCGGTTGGCGCTCAGAACTCGTTGAGCACGCTGCCCACCACCATTACGCGGGCATCGGCCAGGCTGTCGGTGAGACTACGCACGGCGGCGATATGGCTCACGTTCTTGCGCACTACCATCAGGGCTGCGCCGGTGCGACCCGCCACCATCTGGGCGTCGGCACAGTCGCTGCCGGCGGGCGTATCGATGAGGATCACGTCGTAACTGGGCGCCAGCTCCCGCAGCAGTTGCGCGAATGGCGAACGTCCCAGCAGCTCCTGCGGATTGGGCGGTGTCGGGCCGGAGGGCATGACCGACAGATCAATCAGCGCCGGAATGCGCTGGATCGCCTCGGCCGCACCGGCACGGCCGGCGATCACGGCCGACAGGCCGTTGCGGTTGTCCAGGCCGAATAATTCATGCTGGCGCGGATGGCGCATGTCGGCGTCGATGAGCAAGGTACGTTCGCCCAGCTGCGAGAACACCACCGCCAGGTTGGCCGCCAGGAAGCTGCGGCCCTCGCCGCGTGCCGGGCTGGTCACGGCCAGCGCCTTGTGGCCGAGATCGGCATCGAACCAGCGCAGCATCAACTGGCTGCGCAGCGCGCGCAGGGTTTCCACCTGGGCGCTGAAGGGATTGTAGGCCGCCACCACGGTCTCGCTGACGCGGCTCTCGCCCTTCATCAGGTAGGGATAGTCGAACTGGCGCGAGAGGGCCTGGTCGATATCGGCCTGGGTCAGCAGGCCCAGCTGGATGGCGGCGTCGCCAAAGCGCATGCCGCGCTCGCGCTGCAGGCGCAGGATGCGCTCGGCCTTGTCCGGGGTGAGCTTGCCGACGTCGATCAAGATCGCGCCGATGGAACGGTTTGGCAAGGCATCTTGTTCCTTGCTGTTGATCAGGGTAGCGGTATCCATGTGATTGACCTTTGCGTGTTCTTGACGTGATGAAACGGCCTTGCTCTCGGGCCCGGCGGCCAGCGTGCTCATGCCGGCGCCGAGCCGGGGCCGCGGCCGAAGCCCAGGCGCCGGTCACGGCCCTTTTGCGCACCCGGACGGGCAATGCTGCCCAGCACCGGCAGGCCCAGTCCCTCAACCAGGTCGGCTTCGGAGCGCACACGACGATTGAGCAGTTCCAGTCCCAGGGCCGCCATCACACCGAGGACCAAGCCCACGAAGGTGGCCAGCGCAAGGTTGAGCAGCAGACGCGGGCTGGAGGGCGAGGTCGGCGGCATGGCGGTGGCCAGGATGGAGATATCGGACTGGTTGGACTGCCCTTCCAGGTTGGTCTGCATGAAGCGCTGGGCGGTCAGCTCGTAGGCGCGCTGGGCACTGTCCAGGTCGCGCGAGAGCACGGCCAGTTCGTCGCGGGTGCGATTGAGTTCCAGCACCTTCTGCTTCTGGGCATTGAAATCGGCGCGGATCTCGGCTTCGCGCTTTTGCAGGATGCTGGCATTGGTGGCCACGCTGGCCGAGGTGGCCGAGATGGCCGCGTTCAATTGCGCGCGCAAGCCGTCGACCTCGGCCTTGGCGTTGAGATAGTCCGGGTGATTGCTGCCCAGACGCTTGGCGGCCTGTTCGAAGCGGGCCTCGGAGGCGGCCAGGTTGGCCTTGAGGTTCTGCACCAGCGGATTGGCATTGACATCCGGCGAACTGCCGGCGCTGCCGGCAGCCTGGCGTCGCGACTGGGCCTCGGCCACCGCGCCCTGGGCCGCGACCAGCTGGGTGGAGAGGTCGTTCAAGCGGTTGTTTTCCACGTCCACGCGGTTATCGAGGTTGGTGATGCCGTGCTCCTGCTGGTACTTGGAGAGCTTGACCTGGGCCTGCTCGTAGTTGTCGCGCAGCACCTTGATCTGGTCGTTGAAGTAGGCCGAGGCCTTGCGGGTGGGATCGAGCTTCAACTGCATGCTGACCTGCTGGTAGGCCTCGGCGAAGGCATTGGCCATGGTCGCCACCACTTGCGGATCGCGGCCCTTGTAGGTGATGTCGATCACGCTGCTGTCACGCGAGGCCTGGGCATCGAGGTCGTTGAGGAGGATGCCGGCCAGCCAGTTGCGGATGTCGAGCTGGCTGTTGCTGTTGGCATAGCTTTCCTTGACTTTGGGATCCTGGACCAGCTTGAGATTGTCGACCACCGCCAGCGCCGTACTGCGGCTGTTGATGATGTCCACCTGGGTCGGCATGTAGCCTGGCAGGGCCTGGGCCGTCACCATTTGGCCGGTCACGGGGTCGGTGGCCTTGTAGTTCAGCACCACCGAGGAGGTGGCCTTGTATTTCTTGGTGGCCAGCAGGCTCACCACCAGGGCCGCGGCCACGGTGACGCCGAAGATCAGCAGGATGACCCTGAGATGGGCCCGCAAGATCAACAGGAACTGGGATAGGTTCATGGGAATACTCCTGGCAAATGCTGCCGAAAAAGGTTGACCGGATAGCTCTGCAATGGACGCCTGCGCCCGGTCAGAACCAGCTCTCCTTGACGTAGACGATATCGTCGGCCTGCAACGGATCGTCCTTCTTCACACTCAGTTCCTGCAGTTCGCCATTGGCATCGCGGCGCTTGACCTTCAGGCCGCGCTCGGTGCCGCGCGGGGTGAGGCCACCGCCCAGCGTGAGCGCCTGCAACACGGTGGTACCGCGTTCGAGCTTGTAGGCGCCGGGACGCTGCACTTCGCCGTAGATGTAGAAGCGCAGGTAGCGTTCCACGTAGACCACGTCATTGGGGCCCACCGAGGGCAGCTCGGTGGTGTCGCCGTTGTGGGTGATGGCGTAGATGTCGACCAGGGTGCGGGTGACCTTGCCGTTCTCGGTGTGGACGATGGTGATGGTGTCGCCGCCATCGGGGTTGACGCCACCGGCCAGTGCGATCACGTCGGCGACATTGCGCTTGCCATCGAGCGGATAACGGCCGGGCTTGTAGACCTGGCCCAGCACCGAGATCATCTGACTGGCCGGGGCCGTCACGAGGATATTGACCTGCGGATTGACCAGGTAGCCGCCCTGCTTGAGCAAGCCGGCGATCTTGCGTTCGGCCTGGGCCGTGGGCAAGCCGCCGACCTTGACCTCGCCGATGAGCGGGTAGCTGATCAGGCCGGCCTCGCTGATGCGGGTTTCCAGGGTCAGGTCCTGGCTGCCGTAGACGTTGATGCGGATCACGTCACCCGGCCCCAGCGGAATATCGTCGGCACGGGCGCTGCCGGTGAAGGCCAGCGTGGCGATCAGCAAACCTGCAAGCATTAGCAAAATTTTTCTCATGATTGTTTTGACTCCGGAGTTATGCCTGTTCGGCCTGGTTCGAATTTCCTTTGCTGCACGTGATGGGCGCCATCGTCTGTCACCTCACTTGAGCACCGTGCCTGTGCCACTTGCCGAGCCGGCGTCGTGGTCGGTCGTGGCATCGGCCACGGGGGCGGCGTTGCTGTCCTTGAGCGTCTTGGCCGAATCGAAGTAGACGATCTTGGCGTCGGACTTCAGCCGCGCCACGGCCTGTTCGGTGATCTCGCCCTGGCGCTGGCTGAACAGCATCTGCTCGATCTGCTGGGTCGCTGCCGCACGCGAAAGCGGCGCATTCCTGACATCGGCCAGTGCAGCGAGAATGGCGGCATTGCCTTCGTTGACGATGAAGAGCTGGCCCTTTTCCATCTTCTTGACGCCTTCCAGCATCGGCGCTGGCAAGTCCATCGAGGACTTGGTCACCTGCAGGCGGGTAAAGGGAATGTGCTGCTTCTGCAGCCAGGCTGCGACGTCCTCCAGCGCACGCGTGCCGGTCATCATCTTGTTGATCTCTTCGTTGACGCTGGCCTTGTCGATGACCAGCTCGGCAAACTCGAACTGCTGGCGCTGGGCGAACCAGTCCGGATGCTGGGCATAGAAGGCATCGAGATCCTGCTGGGTGGGCCGGCTCGGCCTGGCCAGCTTCATCTGCACGTAGCTCTGGGCCAGCACCAGGTCGCGTGCGCGTTCCATGTCGGCCAGCACGGTGGGATTGCTGTCGAGCTTTTCCTTGCGGGCGGCGTTGACGAGCAATTGCCGCGCCACCAGGCCGTCGAGCATCTGCTTGCTGGCCTCGCGCGCGGCGCCCTTGCCCAGTTCGGCATTGAGCTGGTGGATGGTGATCTCCTGGCCATCCACGCTGGCCAGAGCCTGGCCGGAGGACACCTGGGCCTGCCTGCCGCAGGCCGCCAGCACCGCCAGCGTCAGCAGGGCTGCGCCGGTCTTGAGACAGCGCAGGGCCGTCGGGGTGAGTGGAGGTCGATCTGCTTTAGTCATGTTCTGGTACTTCCTGGTGGGCTGGGAGTATGGGGGGTGGACGGATTGATGACGGCTGCCGGACAAGCGCTCAATAAGCGTTCTCCCGCTTCAGGACCAGGCGTACGGTCTGCACGATGATCCAGAGATCGAAGCTGAGCGACCAGCGGCGCAGGTATTCCAGGTCGAACTCGATACGCGCCTTCATCTTGTCCAGCGTCTCGGTCTCGCCGCGCAGGCCATTGACCTGGGCCCAACCGGTGATGCCGGGCTTGACCTTGTGACGCAGCATGTAACCCTTGATCTGCTTGCGGTACAGCTCGTTGTGGGCCACCGCGTGCGGCCGCGGGCCGACGATGCTCATGCGTCCCTGCAGCACGTTGACGAACTGCGGCAACTCGTCCAGCGAAGACTTGCGCAGGAAGCCGCCGATCTTGGTCAGGCGTGCATCGCCCTTGGTGGCTTGCTGGACGTTGGCGCCATCCTCCAGCACGGTCATGGAGCGGAACTTGTAGACCACGATCTCTTCGCCATCCAGGCCATAGCGGCGCTGCTTGAAGATGACCGGGCCGGGCGAGGTCGCCTTGACGCAGATGGCGATGACCATCAGCACCGGCAGCAACATGAGCAGGATGATGGTGGCCAGCAGCACATCGCTGACACGCTTGATGAAATTGTTCATGCCCGTAAACGGCGTCTCGCAGATCGCCATCACGGCCATGCCGCCGACATAGTCGAAACGCGCCTGGATCAGGTTGAAGACGTAGATGTCCGGCACGAAATAGATCGAGGCCGTGGTGTCCTGCAGCTCGTCGATCATCTGCAGCACGCGCGGCTGGGCCGAGATCGGCATGCTGATGTAGACCATGTTGATGTTGTGCTTGCGCACGTAGGCGGCGACGTCGGCCATCTTGCCCATCAGCGGTGTGAAGGTACCCTGGGGCTGGCGACCGATCTCGCGGTCATCGAAGAACCCCATCAGCCGCACCATCAGCGCCGGGTAGTTTTCCATGCGCTCGGCCAGCTTGAGCGCGGCCGGATTGACGCCAATGATGATGGCCTTGCTGACCTCGCCCTTGACGTGCAGGTCGCGCATGACGCGCGAGGCGGCATATTGCGACACCAGCAGCCCCACCGGCGTGCCGATGATCCAGGCGGCGATCACGCCCGGCGCGAACTGCTGGTAGAACTCACAGACATAGCCGATCACGCCCAGCACCGCCACCACCGCCAGCCAGTCGATGACGATGGGCGCCAGCAGGCGCGGCCCCTTGGGATTGCGGCGCAGGCGGCGCTCGTGCAGCTCGGAGAAGAAGTAGGAGCTGATGAAGAAGCTCATGATCGCCAGCACCCAGTAGTCGCCCGTGAAGGGCAAGCCATGCAATCGCACCAGCACCCATAGATAGGCCACGATCATGGCCGGCTCCAGCAGGCGCTTGAAGACCATGACGATCACGTTGGGCTTGACGTTGACCAGGGGCAAGGTATCGCGGATCTCATTCATTTTGGGGGCCTCAGAACTCATAGCGCGTAGTCAATGCAATTCCGTTGGAGACATAGCCATAACCGGCGATGTTGGAGCTCGAATCCTCGCGGTAGATGGCGGCCATCAGCGACCACGACCGCAGTGGCGCGTAGGTGATGCCAAAGCTGTACTTCTTGTACGTATCCTTGCGATCCGACGGTGTCACGCCGGTCACCACCGCCGCGCCGTTATAGTTGCGACGCTGGTAGTCGATGGCGGCGTCCAGGCGGATCTTCTCGGTGGCACGCCAGCGACTGGCCAGGCTCAAGCCGTCGGTCAATGCATAGTTGGCGTCGATGTCACTGACGCCACCGATCTCGCGATACAGGTTCATCGAGAAGGCGGTCTTGGCCGAGGCTTCCCAATCGGTGATGAGGCGTGCATTGAAACCGCTGTAATTGGCTGCCCCACCGGTTACGCGCTCCCGGCGCACGTAACCGCCGAGGAACTGGAACTTGGTCTTGTCGCTAAAGAGCCAGGAGATACGGGTCTTGAGCTCATCCTGGGTGAAGGAGTTGTTGATCTCCACTCCGCTCACCAGCGCCGGTTCCGGGTAGTTGCCCCGGGTATGGCGGACCTGCAGGCCGGCCACACTGCCGCTGCGTGCGGTGTAGTCCAGCCCCATCTCGTAGATGTCCTGCGAAAAGCTGTTGTTTTGCAGGGAGGGCAAGTCATATCCCAGGCTGAAGCGCGAATACTGCCCGCGCACGGTCCAGTCCGGATGCAGCTGCCAGGCGGCCGTGGCGTAGCGCGTCTGGGCGGTACGGATGTTCTTTTCCAGCACGCGCAGGTTCTGGAAGGGCGTCAGGCCTTGCGAATACACATAGCCCAGATCGCCCGAAAAATGCTCTCCCAAGGCCCAACCCCAATACGCATTCAGATCACGCTGGTCGTTGTTGAATTGCCTGAAGTTGTCGAAGGTGTTCTGCGTCAGTCGCGCATCGAGCCGGATATGCTGACGACTGAACATCCTGTCAAAACGCACCCCGCCCGCTGCGGAGTGGACATAATCCGACATTTGCGTGGTGCCCAGCGTGGCCTGGGCCTGGGCGGAATCTCGCAGTCGCAGCAAATTATCGTCATACAGAAGCGAGTACTGGACATAGGGCGTCAGCACCTGGTCGTCATCGTCCGCGTGCGCCTGGTGGCTGGCCATCAAGGCAAGCACAGCAAGGAGTTGCGCGCTACTGCGACGATTTAACCAGCCATGTCTGTGCCATGCCATCGTTCCATTGTCCTTTCTTCTTAAATTCATCTTCTCAAACAGTGGTGATTTCCGGAGTCGGCATTGGTGCGTCGCAACAGAAAGCAGGAATCATCATGCATCATTTTTGACACTGAATCAAAAAATATTTGTTGCCAAACGAAACAAGGTGTGCTAATGCAAAAACAGTGGTATTCCGTCAATCGGATAAGCACGACAAGTCTTGTAGGAAGACATGAAGTTTTCGGTTCGCCCATGCCGACAAGGGCGATTTCTCTGATAATTGATGAACTTGGCTTGCGTTTTGGGATCAAGCTCCTCTTGGACCTTGGTTTTCGCCTGTCAGCCGTTCGCGACTGCCAACAACGTCACTCCCCCTCCCCTCTGACCGTTTTGCCCGCATGTTGAGTTTCTTACCCACCACCTGGTGGCATGGCATCAGTTTTTTCGGCGATAGCGCCTTCACCGTTCCGGGCGCCTGCGTGCTAGCCCTGTGGCTGGGGCTCAATGGCCGCTGGCGCATGATGCTGCGCTGGCTGCTGGCCTTTGGCGTGGCGATGATGATCGTGGTGATCAGCAAGCTGCTGTTCATGGGCTGGAATATCGTGCCGCCCGGGCTTGCCAACTTCACCGGGATCAGCGGGCATTCGGCCTCGGCCACAGCCTTCTACCTGGCAGTGGCGTTGCTGCTGACCGAAGGCGGCAGTGCGCGCCAGCGGGGATGCGCGGTGCTGCTGGGAGCACTGGTGGCGTTGGCGGTGGGCGTCTCGCGGCTGGCGATCAAGGTACACTCCCCCTCCGAAGTCGCCACAGGGCTGACCCTGGGCCTGCTGGCGGCGGCATGGTTCTGGCGTGGTCTGGCGGCACAAGGCCAGGTCTTGCGCGGACGCCTCATCCTGGTGGCATTTGCGGCATTCATGCTGATGGGCAGCGGCGGCCGCCCGGCACCGACGCATCAATTACTGCAGCAGATCGCGCTGGCACTGTCGGGGCATGAGCGGGTGTATGAGCGCAGCGTCCCGCTGTGAGGTACAGCGTCACCTGGGGACGTAAAAAAACGCCAGCTCACTGGCGTTTTGGGTATTCAGGCTGGGCGCATCATGTACAGGGCCCGCTCGTCATAGCTACGCAATTTCTCGCGCAGTGCTGGCGGCACATCAGGCAAGGCCTCGAAACCAAATCTTCCCCAATAAGGCGCAGAGCCATGTACCGCCACCAGCGCGGCATGGGCAAAGTGCTCATGCCGCATCAAGTCAAGCAGATGCTGCAACAGGGACTGCCCCAACCCGGCGCCACGCGCCGCAGGCAAGAGCGCTACGTCATGCAGATAGAGGCAATCGGACTGCACATCGATTGCATGCAGGAGACTGTCGAGCGCCGGCGGTTGCCCGAGGCGGGCCGGATGCAGGAAGGCGTAGCCCAGCACCATTGCCGGTGGCGCTGCCTCCTGCGCAATCCAGCATCCTTGCGGGTACAGCGAGAGCCGCTCGGCAAATACCTCACGGCGCTCGAAGAACCCTGCGTGAACGACTGCGGCGATCGCCATCACCTCGTCAAGATCCGCTTCACGCATTGGCCGCCACGCTCCCTGCATATTATTTATATCCTTTATATCGTTTCATGATTTGCACAACTTGCACGGCGCCATGAAAAAACCGCTGGCAAGCAGCGGTTTCGATGGGACAGGCAATCTGTTGAATCAAGCCTGGGCCGTAGCCCCAGGACGCAGCACCTGCAGGATATCCAGCAACTCGGCGCGCACCCGCTCGATGCCCTCTTCATCCAGGCTGATGACCGGACGTTGCGGCAGCACCTCGACGATCTCGGGCTCATTGCTGCCATCGAGCTTGTTGCGCGCACCGCTGATGGTAAAGCCCTGCTCGTAGAGCAGCTCACGGATACGACGGATCAACAGCACTTCATGGTGCTGGTAATAGCGACGGTTGCCACGGCGCTTGACCGGCTTCAGCTGGGTGAATTCCTGCTCCCAGTAACGCAGCACGTGCGGCTTGACGCCACACAGCTCGCTGACCTCACCGATGGTGAAATAGCGCTTGGCCGGAATGGGCGGCAAGACGATTGCCGCTGGTTTGTTGACGCGATCGTTCATAGATTAGACGGACATTTCAACGGTATCGCCGCTGGAGAGTTCCACCATTTCCTTCAATTTCTGGCTGGCATGGAAAGTGACCACGCGCCTTGCCGTGATCGGGATTTCCTCGCCGGTCTTGGGATTGCGGCCAGGCCGTTGCGGCTTGTCGCGCAGCTGGAAATTACCGAAGCCGGACAGCTTGACGGCCTCGCCACGCTCCAGGGCGTTGCGGATCTCGTCGAAGAAGGTTTCGACCATGTCCTTGGCTTCGCGCTTGTTCAGACCGACCTGCTCGAACAAAAGTTCGGCCAGCTCGGCCTTGGTCAGCGTGGGCAGGTTCTTGTCCGCCTGCGAGCGCGCCTGGGACTCCAGGACGGCGCGATGCAGGTCGGCATCCAGCACGGATTGAAATTCGTTCGAATTCACGTTGTTCATGGCGATGAATGACTAGGCCTCAACCGGTTCCGGTCTGTAATTATTTTCGCGCTCGCGGACATCACATCAGGCACGCAACCTGGCCCCGAGCTTGGCGCTCGCAGCGGCCACCAGTGCTGTCATTGCAAGGTCGACCTTGTCATCCTGAAGGGTGTTTTGAGTATCTTGCAAGGTGCAGCGGAACGCAAGGCTTTTTTCGTCGCCCTCCAGACCCTTGCCTTGATATTCATCAAATAAAACAAGGGCTTGCAAGATGGCGCAGGCCGGGTTGGCAGCTTTCTCGGCGGCGAAGACGTCCAGCAATTGCTGGGCGCCGACGGATTGCTTGACCACCAGGGCGATGTCGCGGCTCACGGCCGGGAACTTGGAAATCTCGGCGTACACCGGCAGGTCGCGCTGCTGCAGTGCATCAGCGTCAACTTCGAAGACCACGGGGGCCAGCGGCAGGTCGTACTTCTGCTGCCACTTGGGGTGCAGTTCGCCAATCACGCCGATGACTTGCTCGCCCAGCAGCACCTGTGCCGAACGTCCCGGGTGCAAGGCTGGATGTTCGGCCTTGGCAAAGCGCAGTGTGCGCGGCGCGAACAGCGCCTCCAGGTCGGCCTTGACGTCGAAGTAATCGACATTACGGCTGTCCTGCCCCCATTGCTCGTCGACCACCGGGCCATAGGCCAGCGCCGCGACACGCTTGGGCTGGTCGAAGCCGGCCACCGTCAGCGGGCCGTCGACGGCTGCCGGGTTCTTGTGGAACACCGCGCCAGCCTCGAAGACACGGATACGCGATGCCTTGCGATTGACGTTGTAGCGGGCATTGGCGACCAGGCCGGCGATGAGCGAGGAGCGCATCACGCTCATCTGGCTGGCGATCGGGTTCAACAGCTTGATGGGATCGGTGTTGCCGCCGAAGTCGGCTTCCCAGGCGCTTTCCACGAAGCTGAAGTTGACCACTTCCTGATAATCCTGGTCGGCCAGCAGGCGGCGGATGGCGAACAGCGAACGGGTGTTCTCGGGCGCGATGCGCATGGCGTTGGCAGCCACCGGCGGCAGGGTCGGAATGTTCTCGAAGCCGTACACGCGCGCCACTTCCTCGATCAGGTCTTCCTCGATCTCGATGTCGAAGCGATAGGACGGCGGGGTCACCGAGAACAGGCCCGGCTCCTGGCTGAACACCAGGCCCAGGCGCTTGAAGATGTCGGCCACCATCTCGTCGGTGACGGCCACGCCGATCACCTTGGCCGCGCGTGCGGTGCGCAGTTGCACCGGCTCGCGCTTGGGCAGGTTGACGATCTGGTCGTCCACCGCACCGACGCGGGTCTCAGGCGTGCCGCAGATTTCCAGCAGCAGCGCGGTGATGCGCTCGATGTGCTCGACCACGGTAGCAAAGTCGACACCGCGTTCGAAGCGATGCGCCGCATCGGTCGAGAAGTTGTAGCGGCGGGCACGACCCTGGATCGCCTGCGGGAACCAGAAAGCGGCTTCCAGGTAGATGTTGGTGGTCTCCAGCGACACGGCGGTGGAATCGCCCCCCATGATGCCGGCCAGGGATTCGATTTCCTTGTCGTCCGAGATCACGCCGACCCACTCATCGACTTCGATGGTGTTGCCGTTGAGGAGCTTCAGGGATTCACCCTTGCGGCCCCAGCGCACGTCCAGGCCGCCGTGGATCTTGTCGAGATCGAACACGTGCGAGGGACGACCCAGCTCCAGCATCACGTAGTTGGAGATATCCACCAGTGCCGAGATCGAACGCTGGCCGCTGCGCTCCAGGCGCTGCTTCATCCACTGCGGGGTGGCCGCCTTGGCATTGAGGCCACGGATGACGCGACCGGCGAAACGACCGCACAGTTCAGGCGCGGAAATGCGCACCGGCAGCTTCTCGTCCAGGTTCACTGCCACGGTCTGGAAGGTCGGCACCTTCAGTGGCGTGCCGGTCAGGGCCGAGACTTCGCGCGCCACGCCCAACACCGACAGGCAGTCCGCCTTGTTGGGGGTGAGCTTGATGGTGAATTTGAGATCGTTCAGTTGCAGGTAGTCGCGGAAGTTCTGACCCACCGGCGCATCGTCGGGCAACTCCAGCAGGCCGCCATGATCCTCGGAGAGCTTGAGCTCACGGGCCGAGCACAGCATGCCCTGCGACTCCACGCCGCGCAGCTTGCCGACCTTGATCTCGAAAGGCTTGCCATCGGCGCCCGGCGGCAGCACCGCGCCCACCATGGCGCAAGGCACCTTCAGGCCGGCGCGCACGTTGGGCGCACCGCAGACGATGTTCAGGATGGTGCCGGTATGCACGTTGACACGGCAGACGTTCAGGCGATCCGCATCCGGGTGCTTGGTGACTTCCAGCACTTCGCCCACGACCACATTGGTGAAGGGGGGCGCGACCGGTTCGACTTCCTCGACTTCCAGGCCGGACATGGTCAGCAAGTGCGAGAGTTCATCCGAAGTCATGTTCGGATTGACCATGGTACGCAACCAGTTTTCAGAGAATTGCATGATTCAGACTTTCAGCTATCAGCCAGCGGCGCGCCGCGAACATGCGCGGCGCCCTGCGAGATCGGATTAATTGAATTGCTTCAGGAAGCGCAGGTCGCCTTCGTAGAACAGGCGCAGGTCGTTGATCCCGTAGCGCAGCATCGTCAGGCGCTCGAGGCCGGAGCCGAACGCGAAACCGATGTACTGCTCGGGGTCCAGACCCATGTTGCGCACCACGGTGGGGTGCACCTGGCCGGCACCGGAGACTTCCAGCCAGCGCCCCTTCAAGGGACCGCTGCCGAAGGCGATGTCGATCTCGGCCGAGGGCTCGGTGAAGGGGAAATAGGAAGGACGGAAGCGCACCTGCAGGTCGTCGGTCTCGAAGAAGGCCTTGACGAAGTTGAGGTAGACGCCCTTCAGGTCGGCGAAGCTGATGTCCTCGGCAATCCACAGGCCTTCGACCTGGTGGAACATCGGCGAGTGGGTGGCATCGCTGTCGACGCGATAGGTACGGCCCGGCGCGATCACCTTGATCGGCGGCTTGTTCATGCGGGCGTAGCGCACCTGCATCGGGCTGGTGTGGGTACGCAGCAGCAGGGGCTTGCCCTGGGTGTCGTTGCCTTCGATATAGAAGGTATCCTGCATCGAGCGCGCCGGGTGGTTCTCGGGGCTGTTCAGTGCAGTGAAATTGGTCCAGTCGGTCTCGATCTCGGGACCGTCGGCGACATCGAAACCGATGGAGCGGAAGATTTCCTCGACACGCTGCCAGGAGCGCATCACCGGATGGATGCCGCCCACACCACGGCCACGGCCCGGCAGGGTGACGTCGATGGCTTCCGCATTCAGGCGCGCCTGCATCTGGGCATTGGCCAGAGCATCGCGGCATGCGGTCAGCGCGTTTTCGATCTGTTCCTTGGCGACGTTGATGATCGCCCCTTGTACCTTGCGCTCTTCCGGTGCCAGCTTGCCCAGCCCCTTCATCTGCTCGGTGATCTGGCCGGTCTTGCCCAGGTACTTGGCCTTGGCGTTTTCCAGTGCGGCGGCGTCCGGCGCGGCGGCGAAATCAGCCTGCGCCTGCGCGACCAGTTGGCCCAGGAGTTGGTCTAGGGGATTCATGCGGTAAATCTCGCTCCAATCGAAAATCCGACGAGGAAGTCGAAAAAGGAAGATCCACAAATCGGTGGATCAAAAACATACGGGGCATCGGTGTAACACCTCTGCCCCGCAGGATTTTGCAGCGCCGGCTGCTCGTCTGACTTGCGTCGTGGATGTTGCGGCCGGCTACCGCACATGCGCTGTCGATTTAGGCGGCAGCGATGTTGGCCTTCACCTGGTTGACGATGGCAGCGAAAGCAGCCTTGTCGGTGACAGCCATATCGGCCAGGACCTTACGATCCAGTTCGATCGCAGCCTTCTTCAGGCCGTTCATGAACACGCTGTAGGTCACGCCGTGCGAACGCGCAGCGGCGTTGATACGGGCGATCCACAGTGCGCGGAACACGCGCTTCTTGTTACGACGGTCACGGTACGCGTACTGACCAGCGCGCATGACTGCTTGCTTGGCGATACGGTAGACGTTTTTACGACGGCCGCGGTAACCCTTGGCGAGTGCGAGGACTTTCTTGTGGCGGGCACGTGCTGTTACCCCACGTTTGACTCTAGGCATAGTAGCTCCTTAGTGTATGGTGAGGTTAAGCGAACGGTAGCATCGCGCGAACGGAATTCAGGTTCGTCTCATGGACGCCCTCGGTACCGCGCAGTTGACGCTTGTTCTTGGTGGTCTTCTTGGTCAGGATGTGACGCTTGAAGGCTTGACCGCGCTTGACGGTACCGCCCGGGCGCACGCGAAAACGTTTCTTCGCGCTGCTCTTCGATTTCATCTTAGGCATAGCAACTCTGTCCTTCCGGACAGCTCCATTTTTTGATGATTGCAGGTGGCCGCAAATACTCGCTGCTCTTTGATGCCTGCTCTCACTTATTTGACAGCGGGTAATCCCGCTGCTTTTGCCTCGTGCAGTCGCCCGCACTCGGCAAATCCTTTGTCGGCCCTACGCTGTACCGCCTTGCGGCGATACGGGCGGCGTCGTGGAGACGCCAACCCAATATGGCTAACTGCTTGTTTACTTCTTTTTCTTCGGCGCCAGGACCATGATCATCTGGCGACCTTCCATCTTGGGAAACTGCTCGACCTGGCCATACGGTTCCAGATCAGCCTTCAGACGCTCCAGCACACGCATGCCGATTTCCTGGTGGGCCATTTCACGGCCACGGAAACGCAAGGTGATCTTGGTCTTGTCACCGTCTTCCAGGAACTTGGTCAGGTTGCGCAGCTTGATGTTGTAATCACCATCATCGGTACCCGGACGGAACTTGACTTCCTTGACCTGGATGACCTTCTGCTTGAGCTTGGCCTCGTGCGCCTTCTTCTGTTCCTGGTACTTGAACTTGCCGTAGTCCATCAAGCGGCACACCGGCGGTTGCGCGGTCGGCGCAATCTCGACCAGATCGACTTCAGCCTCCTCCGACAGGCGTAAGGCTTCTGCCAAGCTGACGATGCCCAGCGGCTCGTTGTTGACACCCGATAGGCGCACTTCCGGCGCAGTGATCTCGCGGTTGAGGCGATGCGACTTGTCAGTAGCTATTGCAGTTTCCTTTTAAAATCCAATAAATTAAGCCGTGCGGTTGCGCTGGGAAGGAAGCCTCCGGCTTCCTCGTATCAGGCTTTGGTGTTGACCTCATCCCTGAGGCGTTCCACCAAGGTGTCGATGGACATCACGCCCAGATCGACATTGCCCCGCGCACGCACGGCCACTGTGTTGGCATCCCGTTCTTTATCGCCGACAACCAGAATATAGGGCGGCTTCTGAATAGAATGCTGCCGTATTTTATAGGTAATCTTCTCGTTGCGCAAATCGGTCTCGACCCTAAACCCTTGTTTTTTCAGCGTTTGTGCAACGTTCTGCACATATTCCGCTTGCGCATCGGAAATATTCAGGATGACAACCTGCGTTGGTGCCAGCCACAAGGGCATCGCGCCGGCGTGGTTTTCGATCAGGATGGCGATGAAGCGCTCCAGCGAACCGACGATGGCACGGTGCAACATCACCGGCACCTTGCGATTGTTGTCTTCGGTGACATATTCCGCACCCAGGCGTGCCGGCATCGAGAAGTCCACCTGCATGGTGCCGCACTGCCAGGAACGGCCGATCGAATCCTTCAGGTGGTATTCGATCTTGGGGCCATAGAAGGCACCCTCACCCGGCAATTCTTCCCACTCCGATCCGGACGCACGAATGGCTTCGCGCAGGGCGTTTTCGGCCTTGTCCCAGACTTCCTCGGCACCGATGCGCTTTTCCGGACGCAGGGCCAGCTTCACGGCGACTTCCTTGAAACCGAAGCAATCGTAGACTTCGCGCACCACGCGGTTGAAGGCCGCAACTTCTTCCTGCACCTGATCTTCAGTACAGAAGATGTGACCATCGTCCTGGGTAAAGCCGCGCACGCGCATCATGCCGTGCAGCGCGCCGGAGGGCTCGTTGCGGTGGCACTGGCCGAATTCACCGTAGCGCAGCGGCAGGTCGCGGTAGCTGTGCAGGCCGGAGTTGAAGATCTGGATGTGGCCCGGGCAGTTCATCGGCTTGAGCGCATAGGCACGGTTTTCGGACTCGGTCGTGAACATGTTTTCACGATAGTTTTCCCAGTGACCGGTCTTTTCCCACAGCGAACGATCCAGGATCTGCGGCGCCTTCACTTCCTGGTAACCGTTGTCCTGATAGACACGGCGCATGTACTGCTCGACCTGCTGCCAGATGGTCCAGCCCTTGGGATGCCAGAAGATCAAACCCGGCGCCTCGTCCTGGAAGTGGAACAGGTCCAGCGCGCGACCCAGCTTGCGGTGGTCGCGCTTTTCGGCCTCTTCCAGCATGTGCAGGTAGGCTTCCTGGTCTTCCTTCTTGGCCCAGGCGGTGCCGTAGACACGCTGCAGCATCTCGTTGTTGGAGTCGCCGCGCCAATAGGCGCCGGCCAGCTTCATCAGCTTGAACACCTTGAGCTTGCCGGTGGAGGGCACGTGCGGACCGCGGCACAGGTCGGTGAAGCTGCCCTCGGTGTAGAGCGAGACATCCTCGTTCTGCGGAATGGAAGCAATGATCTCGGCCTTGTAAGCCTCGCCGATGGACTTGAAATAGGCCACCGCCTCGTCGCGCGGCAGCACCTTGCGGGTCACCGGCTCATCCTTCTTGGCCAGCTCGGCCATCTTCTTCTCGATGGCCTGCAGGTCTTCGGGCGTGAAGGGGCGCTTGTACGAGAAGTCGTAGTAGAAGCCATTGTCGATGACCGGGCCGATGGTGACCTGGGCGTCCGGGAACAACTCCTTGACGGCGTAGGCCAGCAGGTGGGCGGTGGAGTGACGGATCACTTCCAGGCCATCGGCATCCTTGTCGGTGATGATGGCCAGGTCAGCATCCTGAGCGATCAGGAAGGAGGTGTCGACCAGCTTGCCGTCAACACGGCCAGCCAGTGCGGCCTTGGCCAGGCCGGTGCCAATATTGGCGGCGACCTGCGCCACCGTCACCGGACCATCGAACTGGCGTTGGGAACCATCGGGAAGACGAACTGAAACCATTTTGCACTCCATGTGGGCAGCGTCGCTGCCTAGCCTGTTAAGGTGATATCAAAAAAGAAGGACGAAAAAAAACGCGGACCAGCCGCGCTTTTTCTTGAGACGAAAAAGAACCCGACTAGCGTCGCGTGAAAACCTCGGTGGTAGTTCGCGGTGTCATAACCGGTTTGCCTTTCTCGCTCTTACAGAATGGGGGAGTTGAATCGCGTATTTGGCACCCGCTCGCCAGGTGCTTACTCGACATAATTCTCGATTATAGCAAATTAATTCAATCGCCCCCGACAAGTTCGCGCATCGCATCGTCAGCCCTCCCGCATGAACACTTGACGCCAGCACCCAAGCAGCACGAAACTGAAAAATCGCGATCACGGGGATCAGGCCACTGCACCGCAATCCTTGGCAGACTACGGTATTGACGAGATTTACAAGAGCAAAAGAAGGACTTTACACCGCGCACGTCGCCCGAACAGCCGCTCCACGTGCTAGCATCCAAACCGATTTGCAGGAGGACAGCATCATGCCCGAGACCACGAACAGCGTGGAACACCAGACGATCATCAACAACGTCGAATACACGCTGCAAAGCCGCACGGTGGCACAGGACAATGGCGAACGCTACGAAGAGTACCGCGTCCTGCTGGAAGGAAAGGAAATCAAGTCCTGGACACGCGGCAATGTGATCCGCTACTTCAGCCTCTGAGCCCTACCCCCCCTACCCTGACAAAACCTGACCCCATAAAAAAACGGCATCCTGTGATGCCGTTTTCATCATATTGAGCACCCCCTGCGGGGGCTCAGGACTGGGACTTCGCGAGGTGGGCGCGACGCGCCAGGATCTTCTCGATCTTTTCCTTCAGCGTTGCCGCGTTGAACGGCTTGACAATATAGCCATCCGCGCCCGTCTGGGCCGCCATGACGATATTCTCCTTCTTGGCCTCAGCGGTAATCATCAGCACGGGCAGGTGCGCCAGCGAGGGCGTGCCACGGATCTTCTTGAGCAGTTCCAGCCCATCCATTACCGGCATGTTCCAGTCGGTCAGGACGAAGGTGACCGGCAAGGCACCCGCCTCAAGAATCTTCAGCGCCGAAGAGCCATCATCGGCTTCCACGATCTTGTTGTATTCAAGTTCCTTCAGGAGGCCGCTGACAATCCGACGCATCGTCGAAAAGTCATCCACCACGAGGAAATATTGATCATCTGCCGCCATAGGAAAATTCATTCTTCCGTGAGGTTAAGAGTTTGACAAACAAACTCACAAAAATTTCGTTCGCAAGTTTAAAGCATTTTTTGATGCTCCCACGAAACAGTCGAGCAACAAGGCCGAAAATTCGCACTTCGCTTGAGCAACAACAGAACCGGGCAAGAAAAAACCTCCCCGGCCGCGACCATGGCGGACAAGGCGTGAAAAGAGAAATCGAAACAGGAAATGGAAGGCCGGAAATAAAAAAGGAAGCTGCAAACGCGCTTCCTTTTGAATTTGACTTCGCTTCCAACCCTTCGCTTTCCAGAAGGATTGGTAGGCACGATTGGACTCGAACCAACGACCCCTACCATGTCAAGGTAGTGCTCTAACCAGCTGAGCTACGCGCCTAACGAATGAGACTGACATAAACAAAAAAGGAAGCCGACTTGCGCCTCCTTTTCAGTTTGACTTCGCCCAACCCGACTGCATCTGCAGAAGAATTGGTAGGCACGATTGGACTCGAACCAACGACCCCTACCATGTCAAGGTAGTGCTCTAACCAGCTGAGCTACGCGCCTAACGAAGAAGCGAGAGTATAGGAGGCTTTCCTATATTTGCCAAGGGGTAAATGATAAAAAAGTGAAAATATTTACCCCCTCCCCACCCGAGCTACCGGCAAGCCATCAAGCGGCTACTGCCGCTTCGCCTCGATCACGCCCTTGACCTCGCGAATCACCGCCAGTGCCTTCTGCAATTGCTCGGTCGAACCGATCTCGGCAGTGAACGCCATCCGCGCATGACCCTTGGCGCTTTGCGTGCTCACACCGATCACATTGATCTTGTCGCGCAAGAAGATATCGGAGATATCCCGCAACAAGCCCTGGCGATCGCTGGCCAGCACGAAGATGTCGACCGGATAGACCGTATCACGCGCCGGCGCACCCCAGGTGGTCTGGATGATACGCTCGGGCGCATGGGCACTCATCTCGGCGAAGTTCTTGCAGCTCACCCGATGGATAGAGACACCCTTGCCGCGCGTGACAAAGCCGGCAATGGCATCCGGCGGTGCCGGCTTGCAGCAGCGCGCCAGTTGCGTCAGCAGGCCATCAGTCCCGACGACCAGTACGCCCGACTTGGCACCCTGCACAATGCTGGAGGCACGGCTCTTGCGCGTGATCAATGCCTCATCGTCGATCTCGGGCTTCTTTTCCTCCCCTTCATGTAAGGCTTGCTCGACATGACGCAGGCTGAATTCTTCCTTGGCCAGCGCCAGGCACAGGTCATCGACCTTGGCAAAGCCCAGCTTCTGCGCCAGCTCTTCCAGGTTGACGGCGGTCTTGCCTTCGCGCTGCAGGGTCTTTTCCAGCAGGCCACGGCCGACCGAGAGGGTTTCCTGCTGCTCGATGGCGTTGAACCAGGCGCGGATCTTGGACCGGGTGCGCGAACTGACCGCATAGCCGGGGCTGAGCCAGTCGCGTGACGGCCCCACACCCGGCCCGTTCTTGGCCGTGATGATCTCGACCGTCTGGCCATTCTTGAGCACCGTGTTCAGCGGCACCATCACCCCATCAACCCTGGCACCTCGGCAACGATGGCCGACATCGCTGTGCAGGTGATAGGCGAAATCGATGGGGGTCGCCCCGCTGGGCAGCTCGATCACGCGTGCCTGAGGGGTGAGCACATAGATGCGCTCGTCCAGGGTGGCCGACTTGAGCTTTTCCACCCAGTCGCGGCGCACCTCTTCCTGGTCCACCACGGCGTCGGTGACTTCATTCTTCCAGGCCAGCAACTGACGCAACCAGGCGATCTTCTCGTCATATTTCTGCGCCGAGAAATTGGAAGTACCGCTTTCCTTGTAACGCCAGTGTGCCGCCACGCCGTACTCGGCGAAATGGTGCATCTCGTGGGTACGGATCTGCACCTCCAGCGCCCGACCATCCTCGGCCACCACCACCGTGTGCAGGGACTGGTAGCCATTTTGCTTGGGGCGCGAGATATAGTCGTCGAACTCTTCCGGGATCGGCGTCCAGATGTCATGCACGATGCCCAGTACCGCGTAGCAGGTCTTGATATCGTCGACGATGACGCGGAAAGCCCGCACATCATAGAGCTCGGAGAAGTCGATGGACTTGCCGCGCATCTTGTTCCAGATGCTGTAGATATGCTTGGGGCGACCACTGACCTCGGCGCGGATATCCTGGGCCGCCATCTCGGCACGCAGGCGCGCGATGGCGTTGGCCACGAAGGCCTCGCGCTCCAGGCGCTTCTCTTCCAGCATCTTGGCGATGCGCTTGTAGGTCACCGGCTCCAGGAAGCGGAACGACAGATCCTCCAGCTCCCATTTCAGTTGCCAGATACCCAGCCGGTTGGCCAGCGGCGCATACAGGTCGAAGGTCTGGCGCGCATATTGCGCGCTGGCCTCGTTTTCCTGCTTGGTCTCGGCAAAGTAGCGCAGGGTCGCCACGCGCGAGGCCAGGCGCACCAGCACCGCGCGCATGTCGGTGGCCATCGCCAGCAACATCTTGCGCAGCGTCTCCACCTGGGCGGCAGCCTGCTGGGCGGCGTTCTTGCCGCGCAGGACTTCCTGGTTCTGGGTCTGGAAGCTGGGTCCATGGAAGCGCATCAACTGGCGCACATTGCCGATGAGGTCGGCGATTTCCTTGCCGAAGCGTTCTTCGAGCTTTTCTTCCAGTTCGGGATGCAGCATCTGCACCTCGAAGGCCAGCCCGGCAATGCGGGTGGCCGCATCGACATTGAGCGAGGTCAGCACCGTGGCTACCGAGAAGGAAAACTGCAGAGCATCCTGCCCGGACAGGATCTGCCTGTCGGCATACAACGGTTCGAGCGCGGCCAGGGCCTGCTCGACCCGCGCCGCATCCTCAGGACCGAGTCCGGCGGTGATGGCCGCCAGTCCCTCGCCCTGTGTACTTGCTACCGAAACCATAAACGATTACTTCTGTGCGGCGACGATGATGATTTCCACCAGCAGTTCAGGACGGGCCAGCTTGGCTTCCACGGTAGCGCGCGGAGGCGCATTGCCGTCGGCCACCCAGTCATCCCAGACGGCATTCATGCCGGCGAAATCCTTCACATCGGAGAGGAAGATCTGGCACGACAGGATCTTGCTCTTGTCGCTGCCGGATTCGGCCAGCAGGCGGTCGATATGGCCCAGCACCTCGCGGGTCTGGCCTTCGATGTTCTGGGTGGTGTCTTCGGCGATCTGGCCGGCCAGGTAGACGGTGCCATTGTGGATGGCGACTTCGGAGAGGCGCTTGCCGACGTGCAGACGTTGTACGGACATGGGATTTCCTTCGTGGTGATACCCGGCCCTGCCGGGCCGGCTGGTTCAATTGCAATAAAAATCGTCAGCCTAGCAGGAACTGCCGGGCGACCTCGATCTGGGGTGCATGCATGAAGGTCGGCGCGTGACCGACATCGGGCAGTTCCACCAGTTTGGCCTTGGGGCCGCGCCGGGTCATTTCCTGCGCCACCTCGGGCAAGAGCAGGTCGGACTGGGCGCCGCGCACCACCAGGGTCGGACAGCGGATCGCATCGTAGGCCGCCCACAGCATCCGCTCGGCGGCACTGGCCGCCTCGGGCGTGGTCAGCTTGAACGGCACGGCCAGTCCCAGGTCGTAATGGCGCACCCACTTGCCCTCTTCGTTCTGGCGCAGCACGTCCTTGGCCAGCTTGTGCCACTCCTCGTCGCTATGGGCGCCGAAGCTGGCGGAGATGGTGCGGATGTACTGGGCGGCCTCATCAAAACTGTCGAAGCGCACATCCTGGCCAATGTAGTCGCCGATGCGGGCCAATGCCGCACCGTTGATGGACGGACCGATGTCATTCAAGACCAGGCGCCGGATCGGGTTGTTCGGCAGCGAGGCCAGGCCCATGCCGATCAGTCCGCCCATGGAAGTGCCGAACCAGTCGACGATCTCGGCATCCAGCCGCGCCAGCAGGGTCACCATGTCGCTGACATATTGCGGCACGGTGTAATACTGCGGATTGGCCAGGCGACCGGAGCGACCTCGGCCAACCACATCCGGGCAGACCACACGATAGGTATCGCACAGCTCGCGGGCCATCCGGTCAAAATCGTCAGACACGCGCGTCACCCCATGCACGCATAGCAGTACATTGGGATTGCGGGCATCGCCCCACTCCTTGTAGGCCATCGAGTGCAACCCGGCGGGCGAGATGCACTGCACGGTCTTGACTACGGCTTCAGTCATGGTCGCGGATTTTCTGGTGGAAGAAGCCGACATTCTACTATCTTGAAGCGACTTATCTGCGGGAAATGGGCGTCCTGCCTGAAGGACAGGACTCTCTCGCGCGGCGCACCGCGGCATGGCAGAGGCAGCGATGCCGCTAGCATGTAGATTCTGAAGATTTTCCTGAGGAAAAAACGAATGACGGCAGGCAAGTCGCTGCTATAATGCCTGCCTTTTCCGGCAGCCCTTGCCGGCATCCACTAGCGCCTGAGTGGTGAAATTGGTAGACACAGCGGACTTAAAATCCGCCGCTTACCCGGAAGGGGGCGTGCCGGTTCGACCCCGGCCTCAGGCACCAGCACATAGGGCATGCACCGATCCCGCATGCGACTCCACACAACGAGGACTCAGTTCGCGCGCGGCCAACTTTGGAGCGCCGGGCATCGGACTGTATGTCAGTACCCGGCATTCAATGATGTCGGCCCTCCCGCTCCGTCATGGAAAACCCGGCGCCCTACCTGCGACGCCCGGCGTCAGCGCTTGAGCAACTCCAGCGCATCCTCGGCCACACTGCGCAGGTTGGTGATGGTGGCATTGAGCTCGGCCAGCTCGGCCGCAGTGGGCGGCTGATCCATGCCATTCTTGACCAGCGATGCCTTGATGATGGTCGCAGCCATCTGCCACGCAGCTTTATTGTGCGCGTCGACCAGCTCTCTCTGGATACGCTCCAACTCCGCTTTCTGATTTTTATCCATTGCTATCTTTAACGAGGCTGTCCTTGAATCCGCGCTAGTTCATGTGCAGATTCATGTAAGTCCCAATGGAAGACCATACCCCTGAATCATTCAACATTACTTTCAGTCCGGCAATTTCACAAGCGATTTTACCTTCTCAAACCTGACTTGCGCGCATTCGCATGCGTTTCTCACCGAGCGATAACAAACTCTGTTACCGATCTTTACCAAGTCGCCAAACCTGCCCATCGGTGAATCCTTTACAATTCAGCCCACCGTATCCTGTCGCTGGAGATCCGCCGCATGTCGCGCACGCGCTTTTGTGTTCCGCCCGCCCTCGTCGCCTTACTTCCCCTGGTCCTGGCCGCCTGCACTACCGGCAAGACCGCTTTCTACCACCAGGAAGAATTCAGCGATACCAGTGCCTTCTCGCGCAGCTTCCCCGGTAGCGAAAAAGCTGTCTGCGAAGCCGCCCGGCGCGCGCTGCTGGGCCAGGGCTATGTGATCAGCAAATCCACCGACAACACCATGGACGGCAACAAGAGCTTCCAGCCGGCCAGCGACAAGCATATGGAAATCGCCTTCCACGTCGTCTGTGCCTCCAATGGCAACGGCAAGAGCGCGACCATGTTCGTCAGCGCCACCCAGGATGGCTACGGGATCAAGAAGAGCAATAGCTCAGCCAGCCTGGGCGTGAGCGTGCTGGGCTCGGTGTCCATGCCCTTCGCGGCCAGCGACGATTCGATGGTACGCGTTTCCAGCGAGACCATACGCTCACCCGATTTCTATGACCGCTTCTTCGGCGCGGCCGAGCGCTACCTGTTGGTCGATGTCGATGACGATTCGGGCAACCAGAAGAAACCGGAAAGCAAATAGGCTATCCGCAAGGATCAATGAAAATGGCGGCCGTGGCCGCCATTTTCATTGATGTCCCGCCATCGAAGCAGCATGGCGGGAACGCCAGCATCAGCGATACCAGTACGGTGGCGGCGGCGGACGATGCCAGTGGCGATGATGACCACGATAGTAGTCACGCTCCACATAGACCGGTGCCGGGTTGACATAGTAGACCGGTGCCGGGCTCACCACCACGGGCGGAGGCGCATAGACCGGTGCCGGCTGCACATACACGGGTTGCGGAGCCACATAGGCACCCGGCACGCCGATATTGACCCCGATCGAGACATGCCCGGCCATGGCCGGCGCAGCAGACAGGCCGGCCACTGCAGCCACAACGGCCATGCCGGCAATCATGGAAATCGACTTATTCACGTTAGCTCCTCGTTGTTCTGGAATCCGTAGCGTGAATATAGCCCCGCGAACCTGACACTTCTAGCCTAAAGCCGTAAGGTTTGTAAGCAAATGCTTCACAATTGTGAAGCATTTGCTGAAGCATCAAACCATGAAAGACGCAACCATCAGGCCGCGTTCAGGCTGGCTTGCGACATCTCCCCTGCCCGCAGCTGCGCCAGCTTGGCCACGGTGGTAGCGCACGCCTGCGCCGCCTCGCGACCCTTGACCAGGAAATGGGCGTGGAAGTAGTCGTGATGCTCGCTGTGCGAATGGAAGTGATGCGGTGTCAGTACGGCCGAAAACACCGGCACCTCGGTATCGAGCTGCACCTGCATCAGCGCCGAGATGACCGATTGCGCCACGAAGTCGTGGCGATAGATACCGCCATCGACCACCAGGCCGCTGGCGACGATGCCGGCGTACTTGCCGGTCTTGGCCAGCACCTTGGCATGCAGCGGGATCTCGAAGGCGCCGGGCAACTCGAAGAAGTCGATGCTGGACACTGGCCAGCCCAGCTTGGCCATCTCCTCGGTGAAGGCGATGCGGCATTGGTCGACGATATCCTTGTGCCAGCAAGCCTGGATGAAGGCAATACGTTGACCAGCATGGGAAGCGACTGCGGAAAGATGCGATTGAGACATGGGTTCAGGACTCCTGTTCGATGAATAAACAGGGCGTGGGAACGCGCGGCCGTACGCGCGCTGCCGCACAGCGCACGATACCGTTCATCCCGTTCTCTTTCATCCGGACTGTGACCGTCGGCCCTGGGATCACACCAGGTCTGCTGACCCCGACTTACCGATGACGGCAAACCGGGCGCTCGCGGGCTACAGACTGGGCCGGGAGGCTTGGCCTGATTACCGCCGGTGGGGAGTTTCACCCCGCCCCGAGAACTTGTTGCTGCGCAGCGGATGCAAGATCGGCTGCAGCAGCAGGCTGGACTTTAGCACGGCTTAAAAAATGCTGCAGACCGCAAGGCGGTGATGTGCATTCAGCTGCCCTGCCCGACCGCATCCAGCATGCCACGCGCGATCTCGCGCTCACCCATGATGACGCGCTGGGCGCCATGCTTTTCGAGGTGCTCGATCTCGGCATCCGAATGGGCGCGCGCCACCACCTGCAAGGACGGATTGGCGGCCAGTGCCCGCTCGATCAATTGCCCGGCCTCGAAGACTTCCGGGATGGCCACCAGCAGCCAGCTGGCACGTTCGATGGCAGCGGCCTGGAGCAGGTCGGCCTCGACGGCATTGCCGTAGAGTGCAGGGATGCCCTGGACGCGCAAGGCCTCCAGGCTCTCCAATTGCGCCTCGATCACTACGAAGGGCCGCCCCTGTTGCCGCAATTGCTCGCCGATGCCACGCCCCACGCGGCCGTAACCGACCAGCACCACATGTCCGCTCAGGTCGACTTCCTGGACCGCGTCGCCCGGCTGGACGGGCGCGGCATCGCCACCTTCGAAGCGGTCCAACAGCGAGAACAGCAGCGGATTGACCAGGATGGAAAGAATGGCCCCGCCCAGGATCAGGTCGCGTGCCATCGGCGAGAGCAGGTCGAGCGACAGGCCCAGGGTGGCCAGGATGAAGGAAAATTCACCTATCTGCGCCAGGCTGGCCGAGATGGTCATGGCCGTCGAATTGGGGTGACCGAAGGCACGCACGATCAGCCACGCCGCCAGCGACTTGCCGACCACGATGATGAGTACCGTGGCCAGCACCAACAAGGGCTCGCGCACCAGGATGGAGGGATCGAAGAGCATGCCCACCGAAACGAAGAACAGCACCGAGAAGGCATCGCGCAGCGGCAGCGATTCCTCGGCGGCGCGATGGCTCAGCTCGGACTCCGAGAGGATCATGCCAGCGAAGAAAGCCCCCAGCGCAAAGGACACCCCGAACACATAGGCCGACCCCAGCGCGAAGCCCAGTGCGATGGCCAGGACGGCCAGGCGGAACAGCTCGCGCGAGCCCGTGTCGGCGATACGTTCCAGGATCCAGGGAATGACACGACGCCCGACGATCAACATCACCGCCACGAATGCCACGACCTTGCCCAGCGTCAAGCCCAGGGTCAGCAGCAAGGCATTGCCGCTCATGGCCTCGCCCTTGCCGCCCAGGATACCGGAGAGCGCCGGGATCAGCACCAGGGCCAGCACCATGGCGATATCCTCGACGATGAGCCAGCCCACCGCGATGCGGCCGCGCTTGGTTTCCACCAGCCGGCGCTCCTGCAGGGCGGTCAACAGCACCACGGTACTGGCCACCGACAGGGCCAGACCGAACAGGAAGCCCTCGCCAAAGGGCCAGCCCAGTATCCAGCCCAGGCCCATGCCGAGCAAGGTGGCAATGGCGATCTGCGCCACCGCGCCGGGGATGGCGATGTTCTTCACCGACAGCAGGTCCTTGAGCGAGAAATGCAGCCCCACCCCGAACATCAGCAGGATCACCCCGATCTCGGCCAGTTCCTGCGCCAGGTCCGCATCGCCCACAAACCCGGGCGTGAAGGGACCGATGGCGATACCGGCGACCAGGTAGCCGATCAGCGGCGGCATGCGCAAGCGATGTGCGAGCGTGCCGAAGATGAAGGCCAGGACCAGGCCGCCGACGATGGTGGCAATCAGAGGGGTGTGATGGGGCATCAGTCAAGGTTCCTTTCTGAGTGGATGAGTTGTTGGAGATGACTGGGAAGCAATGGCGCCCACGGCCCTGCCAAGACTAACACGGCCGCCGGCAGCGGCGCTTCCCTGCGACGCATGGCGCGGTGTCGCAGGGAGCGGGCAGACGCGGCGATCAGCGGCGCGCTTGCAGGGCGGCGATGCGCGACTCCAGCGAGGGATGGCTCGAGAACAGTCCCATCCAGGACTCACGGCCGGAAATGCCCGAGGCCTGCAGGTTCTGCGGCAAGCCGTCGGACTGCATGCCGCCGAGACGGTGCAGCGCATTGATCATCGGCACCTTGGAGCCCATCAGCGAGGCCGCACCGGCATCAGCCCGGTACTCGCGCTGGCGCGAGAAATACATGACGATGATGCTGGCCAGGATGCCGAAGACGATCTCGCAGACAAAGACCGTGACCATGTAGGCGATGCCGGGGCCGCTGTTTTCTTCGCTATTGCGACGCAGGAAGGAATCCACGAAGTAGCCGACGATACGCGCAAAGAACATCACGAAGGTATTGACCACGCCCTGGATCAGCGTGAGCGTGACCATGTCGCCATTGGCGATGTGCGCCACCTCGTGGGCCAGCACGGCCTCGACCTCGTCCTTGGTCATGCCCTGCAGCAGGCCGGTGGACACGGCCACCAGCGAATTGCTCTTGCTGGCGCCGGTGGCAAAGGCATTGGGCGGACCGTCATAGACGGCCACCTCCGGCATGGGCAACTGGGCGCGGGTAGCCAGGTTCTGCACCGTCTGCACCAGCCACAGTTCGGTGGAATTCTGGGGGTGTTCGATCACCCGCGCACCGGTGGACCACTTGGCGATCGTCTTGGACATGAACAGGGAAATGAAGGAACCACCAAAGCCCATCAGGCCGCAGAACACCAGCAGCATGCCGAAGTTCAGGCCATTGGCGGTGAGGTAGCGATTCACGCCCAGCAGACTGGCGGTGACGCTGAGCACCAGCATCACGGCGAGGTTGGTGACAAGGAACAGAACAATGCGTTTCATGATTTTTCCTGTAGCGGTAGAGCAAAGGGAAACCGCCGGGCGCTGGCCGCGGCGCGGGTCTTGCGGTTCGGACGGAGAAAAGGCGCAGCGGATAGATCAGCTACCCGACGGTACGCGGCATGGGCCATCCCGTCAGGGGACGCCCACGATCACGCACCAGGCGCTCAGGCCAGTGGTGGCGGCCGCAACTGCGCGCGCAGGTAGGACGGCCAGCTCAGTGGCGCCAGGAAGGCATGGGGAAATGGCTGCCAGAGGGCTGGCGGCGTGGCGATACGCGTGGGCAGCGTAGGGTCTTCCAGATCGCCCTGGAGGGAGGACAGCTCTTCGTCGCCCTCATCGCCCTCATCGCCCGCCGTTGCCAGCGCCAGCGGCTCCACCGCTTCAGCTGGCTGGGCATGACCCTGATCCATCGCGACATCGCCGGCAGCCGACGCGGCGCAGGCCGGCACGGCAGACTGCAGCGGCACCGCCTGCGGCGGCTGTGACTGTCCGGACGCGGCCAGCAATGGCAGCGGGATCAGGAAGGTCAACAGCAACAGCAGCACAAGGCGCATCAGGTCCTTACTTGGAAGAAATGTTGTCAGCTTTTCGTCAGCCATGACGGAGCGGCATTATACGCATTTTTGCCCAGGATTCGGGCAGCCTGGCACAAGCCCCACCCGAGTTATCCACAAAAACTGTGAACAACTCTGTTGATAAGCAATCGGCAGGATTCTGACAAGCCTGATAGACAAGGGTTTCCAATAAATTGCCCTAGTTTTGGACAAATATGAAGAATCAGGCAAAAGCGCCCCACCTCAATCGGCTGCCACCACCTTGTTGCGCCCGCCCAGCTTGGCGCGATAGAGGGCGGCATCGGCGGCGGCCATCATTTGGCGGCCGTCATCCTCCTTGAGGGTCTGGCGCGTGCAAACGCCTACGCTGATGCTGACCTCGCGTCCGGCCAGGGATTTGGCGTGCGGCTCGGCCAGCTTGCGCACGCTCTGGCGCAGCTGTTCACCGACGTCGGCGGCCTCTGCTGGCGCCAGGCCGCTCATGAGCATGATGAATTCCTCGCCGCCATAGCGCGCCAGGATATCGGTGGGGCTTCTGAGCTGGCTACGCAGCGCCTCGGCCACGCGCTTGAGCACGCGATCGCCGCCGCCATGTCCATAGTGGTCGTTGTATTGCTTGAAGTAATCGATATCGACCATGAACAGCGACAGACTGCCGCCTTCGCGGGCCGCCAGTTGCAGTGCCAGTGCAAAGTTCTCGTCGAAGAAGCGGCGGTTGTTCACCCCGGTAAGGCCATCGGTGACGACTTGCCGCTTCAGCACCTCGGAGCGGGAAAGCAGCATCTTTTCCCGCTTCACCGAATTGCTGGCATCAGAGACCTGGATCAGGCAGCAACGACTGCCATCGAGATGGTCGATCGGCGTGATCACCACCGATTGCGCCATGCGCACCGGCGCCTCGCCTGGCGCGCTTGCGGCGTCCACATACAGCGGCAAGGGCGAGCGATGCAGCGCGCTGGAGAGCATGGCCGGCAGGCCGTAGGTGATGGTATTGCTCAAGGCGCGCAGCAGGCCTGGCGCCAGTTGCGGATTGAACAATGAAATGAAGTTGGCTTGCAGCGCATCCTGCGCCGACACGTGGCTATGGCGGGCCATCCAGCGGTTCCAGAGCAGGATGTTGAAGTCTTGATCCAGCATGATCAATCCGACATTCAGATTGTCATAGACATCTTCAACGCGAAAGCGGTCTGGAACGAAACTGCTCATGTCAACTGGATCTTGTTCAGGTAACGCTGGAGATGGGCCACCAATCCATTGAGCGAGGTCGAACTCAGCAGGAAGATCAGATGGCCATCGGTGTGGTGCTTTTCGATCACCAGGTCGATGTGCAACACCAGCACGTAGGTATCGTCGGTCTGGCCGGCGGCAAGACGGGTCGAGATCTCGGCCGGCGAGGACACCACGTAATGCGGCAGTGAACTGTTGAGCGTGATGTCGAGCATGTCCGCCATGGCCGACAGGCAGGCATTGAGGATGATGTTGCCCAGCTCGCACATGGCTTCGCGCTCGAACTCGGCCAGCTCGTCCAGGCTCATCTGCGAGCCCATCATGTCGCGCACGATCTCCAACGCGCGCTCCTCGGTGAAGAGCAGCACCGCCTCGGCATCGAAGGGGCCGTCGAATCTCTGGCTGACGGTCGCAAAGCGTCCCGGCACCCTGGGCAAGATGCGCTCGTCGACATCGCGGGTGCGCAAGACTTCCACCGAAGGGACCGACAACCTGACCTCGTCGCCGACGATCTCCGACAGGCTCAAGGCGGCCCGGCCGGCACCGACGTTGAAGATCTCGGTGAGCGCATCACGCTCCATCTCGGAGAGAATGCTCACGCGTCCCCCTGGAAATACTGCAGTGCCTGACCGATCGATTTTTCGGTGACCGGCTTGGCCACGAACACCGCGCCCAGCTGATGGGCCCGCGACTGCATGGTTTCCTGGATGTTGGCCGAGAAGATGGCGATGCGCACCGCCGGATGGGATTGCAGGATCTGCGCAGCCGCGTCGGTACCCGGCATACCGGGCATGTTGATATCCATGGTGCAGTAATCCGGTACCGACTTTTCCACCAGAGCGATGGCCTCCTCACCGGTGCCCGCTTCCATCACCTTCCAGTGGGGATGCACGGCCAGCACGTGGGCCTTGATCACCATCCTCGATACCTTGCTGTCGTCAACGATCAGGATCGTCTTGCCAGAGTCATTCATCGCCATCTCGGTGTTCCCTAAAACTGAATATTGCTGACACATTGTCAGACGTACAAGAATGATAATTCAAAAATATCACGCGCCCTATGAGGAAATTCCTGAGGAGAGGTGATCTCCCGCATGACCCGGACATAAAAAACCGACCGGCAGGTCCCTTTTGAACCGGCCGTGCCAGTTTTACAGCAGCAGCCCCTCCCGGACCTCGCCACCGTAGCAGGCTTCCTGGGCATGCACCAGGAAACCGACACGCACATTGGCATCGAACACCTTCTGCCAACCGATGGCGAGCGTACAAGCCAGCAGCCAGGCGGTGGGTGGCACCGCGAGTTGGTGGTGGCGCACAGAATTTCAGCGCCGGCCGGGGGCTTTGGGTAGAATCGCGGCATGAAGCTGCGCCAGAAAATCATCTTCCTCGCCATCGTCCCGCTCTGCCTGGCCTTCACGGCCATCGCCCTGGTAGTACGCTACCAGGCGGTGGAGCTGGCGCGCCAGCAGCGTACCGCCATCGAGGCCGCCTATCTGGCCAGCAAGAACACCGAGTTGCGCCACTATGTCGACCTGGCGCAGCACGCGCTAAGCCACCTGTACGACACCGGTCGCAGCGATGATGCCATCAAGGAGGAGGCTCGCCGCATCCTCGCCGATCTCGACTTCGGCGACGATGGCTATTTCTTCGTCTACGACGAAAAGGGCCGCAGCATCATGCACCCGCGCCAGCCTGAACTGGTCGGCAGCGACATGTGGAACTGGCGCGATGCCTCCGGCAGCCTCACCATCCAGCACCTGATCGAACGTGCGCGCGAGGGCGGCGGCTACGAACGCTACCTGTGGCGCAAACCCTCCAGCAAGACCGTCGCGCCCAAGCTGGGCTACGTGATCGCCTTGCCGCGCTGGGGCTGGGTGATCGGCACCGGCATCTACCTGGACGATGTGGAGGCGGCGCTGGGCCAGCTCGATCGCCAGAATTCCGGCTACCTGCGCCAGACCATGCTGCTCATCGCCGCCATCGCCCTGGCCAGCGCCCTGGCGGTGGGTCTGGGCGGCCTGCTGCTGAACCTGAGCGAGCATCGCGTGGCCGATGCCAAGCTACGCCAGCTGGCGCAGCGCGTGGTGCGTTCGCAGGAGGAGGAGCGCGCCCGCCTCTCGCGCGATCTGCATGACGGCATCAGCCAGTGGCTGGTATCGATCAAGCTGCAGATCGAAGCGGCACTGGTTCGGCTCAATGGCACGCCCGAGCAGGCCGCCAGCGCACGCAGCGGGTTCGAGAAGACCGCCGCCCAGATCAACGGCGTGCTGGCCGAAGTCCGGCGCATCTCGCACGACCTGCGCCCGGCCATCCTGGATGATCTCGGGCTGGCGGCGGCCCTGGAGCACCTTTGCGGCGAGTGGCGCGATGCCAATGATGCAGCCGATGATGGCAAGGGGGTCCAGATCGTCTTCGACAATGAAAGCGACGGCGGTGCGGGTGCCAACGCTGCCGTCCTGCCCGATGTGGTCAATACCGTCCTCTTCCGCGTGGCCCAGGAGGCGCTGACCAATATCGCCCGCCACGCCAGGGCCAGCCAGATCAAGGTGCGCCTCTACAACGGACGCAACCTGCTCATGCTGCAGGTGCAGGATAACGGCTGCGGCTTCGACCTGGGCCAGGTGGACGACCACTCGCGCCACGGCATCGGCCTGCGCAACATGCGCGAGCGCATGGAGGCCGTGGGCGGCGAGCTGGACATCGATTCATCCCCCGCCGGCACCCGCATCAGCGCCGTCATTCCCCGTCAATCCCTGTTTGCCCATCCCCATGCCTGATCCCTCGCAAACCCCTCCCCTGGCGACCCGCGTCATGCTCATCGACGACCACCCGCTGGTGCGGGATGGCTTGCGCGCGCGACTGGAAACGGTGCCCGGCCTGACCGTCGTGGCCGAAGCCGGCAATGCCGACGAGGCGCTGGCAGCGGCTGCCGCCCAGCAGATCGACCTGACCCTGATGGATATCAACATGCGTGGCGTCAACGGCATCGAACTGACGGCGATCTTCCATGCGCGCCATCCCGAGATCGCGGTGCTGATCCTGAGCATGCATGACAAGGCGGAATATGTGATGCAATCCATCCAGGCTGGGGCGCGCGGTTATGTGCTCAAGGATGCGCCCAGTCAGGACATCGTGCAGGCCATAGAGACCGTCAGATCCGGCGGGATCTACTACAGCGCCGCGCTGGCGCGCCAGCTCACGCAATCGCTGCCCCAGCGCGAGCTGCTCACGCAGCGTGAGCGCGAGGTACTCAAGCACATCGCCAACGGCGAATCCAACAAGCAGATCGCCCGTGAGCTGGACCTGAGCGTGCGCACCGTGGAAACCCATCGCCTCAACATCAAACGCAAGCTCAACATCGATGGCCAGGCCGAGCTGATCAAGTTCGCGGTCGAGTCACGGCCGCCTGGCGGACAGGCTTGAGGATGCTTGCGCAACGGTGCACTCAGGCTGCAGCCAGGTCCAGGGGCAGCACTTCGCCATAGGGGATCGTGGTCCGCGTCGAGGCCGCCTGCAGGGCGATGGCAGCCAGCGCGGCGGCGTCCGGATGGGCCTGTGCGCCCTGCCCGGCCTGCCCGATCTGCCATGCAGCGCAGGCCTGGAACAGCCGAATCGTCCCGGCATGGCAGATGACGATGACCTGCCCGCGATACTGACGTTGCAGCTCGGCGAACACCGCCCACATGCGACGCGCCACAGCCAGCAGGTTCTCTCCGCCACCTGGTGCATAGTGCAGCAGGTTCTGGTTCCAGGCCTCGACGTCGCGCCAGGCAATGTCGTCCCAGGCGCGCAGTTCCCAGGTACCGAAATCCATTTCCCGCAGTCCGTCCTGCAGCATGACGGACTGCTGTCCCAGCGCCTGCGCCAATGCATGCGCCAGGTGCGCGCAACGCTGCAATGGACTGCTGACGATGGCCACGCCGCGCGGCAGCTGCGGCAATAGTCGCTCACAGCAGGATTGCAGCACCTCTGGCGCGACCGCAATGTCGCTGGCGCCATAGCAGTGGCGCTGGTCGAGGACAGGCTGGGGATGGCGGATCAGCAGCAACTGCATGGTTCAGCCCATCAGCCATGCAGGGAGGGTCACCAAGGCACCGAGATAGAAGGCGGTCTCGCTCAGTTGCTGCACGGCGCCCAGGCAATCGCCGGTATAGCCCCCCAGGCGCCGCACGAAGCGACGTGCCAGCCAGGATGCCGTCGCGACCGCCAGCAGCACACCCGTGGCAATGCGCTGCCAGGACATCAGGCCGACATAGACCGTCACGACCACCGGCAACACCGCCCACACGCCTGCCAGCAGGAATTCCCCCGTATGCATGTGCTGGGCCAGTGGCTTGGCCTTGCCCTCCTCGCGCACATAGTCGAGCCGCCAGATCAGGCAGGTCGCCAGCCAGCGCGACAACGGATGGGCGATTCCCAGCGCCGCCAGCACCTGCAGGGGCAGCAAGGCATGCAGTGCTGCCAGCTTGATCGCCAGCAACAGACCGATACCGATGACACCATAGCTGCCCAGGCGCGAATCCCGCATGATCTCCAGCGCCCGCTCACGGCTGACGCTGCCGCCCAGACCGTCGCAGACATCGGCAAACCCGTCTTCATGAAAAGCCCCGGTGAGCCAGATCCCGGTTGCCGTCGACAGCAGCACGGCAATTGCCGGCGACCAGAATTGCACCGCCAGCAAGTACACCGATGCCGTCACCCAGGCCACGATCCAGCCCACCAGCGGGAAATAGCGGGTGCAGCGTTGCAGCCACTCCGGCTGGAAGCCCACCCAGCCAGGAATCGGCAGGCGTGTGAAGAATTGCAGCGCGATGAAGAACAGCCGCAGCTGGTAGTACGCGGGCGGCTTTACGGTAGGCACGGAGGTGGGATCAGCCATTTTTCTCGCTGACGCTGGCCGAGGAGAAGGTTGCCATCTGCGCCAGGAAATTCACCGCTGCGCGCAACAGCGGCAAGGCCAGTGCAGCACCGGTGCCCTCGCCCAGGCGCAGGTCGAGCTGCATCAGCGGCCTGGCCTTGAGGTAGTCCAGCATGCGGCGATGACCGGCCTCGTCCGAGCAATGCGAGAAGACGCAATAGTCGAGCACGGCCGGCTGCATGGCCGCGGCCACCAGCAAGGCCGAGGTGACGATGAAGCCATCCACCAGCAGCACCAGGCGCTTTTGCGCGCCGCGCAACATGGCGCCGGCCATGAAGGCGATCTCGAAGCCGCCCAGCGCGGCCAGTTGCTCCAGCGGCGTGGCCGCAGCAGCATGCAATTGCAGAGCGCGGCTGACCGCGTCGGCCTTGCGCGCCACGCCTTGCGCATCCAGGCCGGTGCCGGCGCCCACGCAATCCTGCACCGCAATGCCGGTCAGCGCCGCCATCAGGGCAGCCGCGGCGGTGGTATTGCCGATGCCCATCTCGCCAAAGCCCAGGACATCGGCCTGCAGCGTGTCGACCAAGCGCATGCCAGCCTCCATGGCCGCCTCGCATTGCGCACGCTGCATGGCCGGCCCGGTGCAGAAATTGGCGGTACCCGGCGCGATCTTGTGGTCCAGCAAACCGGGGCGCGGACCAAAGTCGTGATTGACGCCCGTGTCGACGATATGCAGCGCGCAATCGTTCTGCCGGGCAAACACGTTGATGGCCGCGCCACCGGCAAGGAAGTTCTCCACCATCTGCCAGGTCACGCTTTGCGGATAGGCTGATACGCCCTCCTGGGTCACGCCATGGTCGCCCGCACAGACCACGATGGCCGGGTGGGCGATGACGGGCTGGTCAGTCCCCTGGATCAAGCCGATCTGGCGTGCCAGACGTTCCAGCGCACCCAGGCTGCCCAGGGGCTTGGTCTTGTCGTTGATGCGGTGATCCAGGCGGGCCGCCAGTTCGGCGTCGTGGAGGGGGGCGATGACGGGAATGTGCATGGCTAGGTGTTCGATGCCGCCAGCGGCGGCAGGATGAAGGGAGCGCCAGTATACGAGATCGGCGACCTGCGGCGCCATGGAAAAAGGAGCCTCGCGGCTCCTTGTCGATCTCCTCTGCCGCTGTCGCTGCGGCTCAGGGCCTGGTGGTGGCAGACTTGTCCAGCACGCTGTAGATGGTGGCGGCCAGTTCGTTGGCTTCGAACTTGGAGACGTAGGCATCGCCCCCTACGGTCTTGACGTGATCCTCGTTGGCCGAGCCCGACAACGACGAGTGGATGATCACCGGAATGCTCTTGAGGAAGTCTTCGCGCTTGATATTGCGGGTCAGCGTGAAGCCGTCCATCTCCGGCATTTCCAGGTCGGTCAGCACGAAGGAGATCTTGTCGGAGATCGGTCGGCCCTCGGCGCGGGCTTCCTTGGCCAGCTTTTGCACCTTTTCCCAGGCTTCCTTGCCGGTGACGTGCATCTCGAAGGGAATCTCCATGGCCCGCAAGCCCTGCTCGATCAGCGAGCGCGCCACCTTGGAATCATCGGCGGCAATGGCCACCGCTCCCGGGCGGATGCCATGGCTGCTGCTCTTTTCCAGGCTTTCCATCTTGAGGTTGCGGTCGCTGGGCATGATCTCGTGCAGGATCTGCTCCACGTCCAGCACCTGAGCCAGGCGGCTGGTGTCCTTGTCGTTGTCCAGGCGCGCGATGCTGGTGACGAAGGCACCGCCGGTACTGGCTTCGGCGGACAGGACCTGGCTCCATTCCAGGCGCACGATCTCATCCACCGACTCCACCGCGAAAGCCTGGGTGCTGCGGGCATATTCAGTCACCAGCAGGATGTTCAGCCCGGTCTTGGGCACGCAACCGACCACGGCAGGCAGGTCGATCACCGAGATGATCTGGCCACGGATGTTGACCATGCCCAGCATGGGCGACTGGGTACCGGCCGCCTTGGTCACTGGCGGCATGGGCACGATCTCACGGATCTTGAAAACGTTGATGCCGAACAACTCGGAACGCTCACCGTGCGGATCGGCCCCGAGGCGGAACAGCAGCAGTTCGAACTTGTTGGATGATGTGAGATTGGTTCTTTCGTCAATCTCTTTCTGGAAATTATCCATGGCCCCTCTCCCCATTTCGTATCGATATGACCCTTCAAGGCCGGTTCTAGAAATGTAGAGGGGAAACACGCCGGAGGCAATCAGGCAATCGTTAGAATTCGATTTTTTTGATTTTTCTGTGGCCTCAAACGACCGAACTTGACGATGCGCTGACAGCCGGACTGGAATCCGGAAAAGACCCGGTGGCAAGATGGCGGGATACGTAGCCGGAGCCCGGCAAGCGCACAACGGATAGCAGAGAGCGGATAGCAGTGGCAGAAACGAAAAGAGGAAGCCCGAAGGCTTCCTCTTTCAACTTGGAGCGGGAGAAGAGTCTCGAACTCTCGACCTATACCTTGGCAAGGTATCGCTCTACCAACTGAGCTACTCCCGCAGGAGACTTTACTGCGCGGCACCAACGACTGCCGCTTGCTGCCGGACTACAGCTGCCAGGCCGTATTCCTGAATTTGGAGCGGGAGAAGAGTCTCGAACTCTCGACCTATACCTTGGCAAGGTATCGCTCTACCAACTGAGCTACTCCCGCAGGAGCCTTTACTATGCGGCATCAACTACATGCCGCTTGCTGCCGGAAACCAGCTGCCGAGCTGACTTCCTGAATCTGGAGCGGGAGAAGAGTCTCGAACTCTCGACCTATACCTTGGCAAGGTATCGCTCTACCAACTGAGCTACTCCCGCATGGAGCGTTTTGGAGGCGGGGGTCGGGATCGAACCGGCGTAGACGGCTTTGCAGGCCGCTGCATAACCACTTTGCTACCCCGCCTTGGGGACACGCATACTACCTAAAACACGTGTTGTTTGCAAACATCTTTTTTGACTTCTTTCGAAATTCGTCGAAGCCAAATTTCAATGCGTGCGCACCTATCACAATAAAAAAAGGAAGCTTTGTTAGGCTTCCTTTTTTCCAAGTAACCTGGAGCGGGAGAAGAGTCTCGAACTCTCGACCTATACCTTGGCAAGGTATCGCTCTACCAACTGAGCTACTCCCGCATCGAAAACAGAACGCTATTATAAGGCCCTGTTGGCGTTTGTCAACTATCAATCTTAATTATTTAATTATTTTTTTCCGATTTCCCGCATCGGCAGCGCGGATGGTCGGCATGGCCCGCCGCAGGTAGTAGAGCATCGACCACACCGTCAGCACCGCCGCCACCAGTAGCAGCAGACTGCCCCACAGGCGGGTATCGACCAGCCCGAACAGGGTGTCGTAGTACAACAGCATGGGGATGGCGATCATCTGGGCGGTCGTCTTGATCTTGCCCAGGGAACTGACCGCGACCGATTTGGAGGCGCCGATCTGCGCCATCCATTCGCGCAAGGCCGAGATGGCGATCTCGCGTCCGATGATGATGAAGGCAATCACCGGGTGCACACGATCGAGGTGGACCAGTACCAGCAAGGCGCCGGTGACCATGAGCTTGTCGGCGACCGGATCGAGGAAGGCGCCGAAGGCCGAGGTCTGGTTCCAGCGGCGGGCCAGGAAGCCGTCGAACCAGTCAGTGGCGGCCGCCACGATGAAGATGGCGGTGGCGGCGATGCCTTGCTCGTAGCGGTTCAGGCCGATTTCGGGCAGATAGTAGACACCGACGACCAGGGGAATGAGCGCCACCCGCAACCAGGTCAGCAGAATCGGAATATTGAAGGGCATACGTCTTGGTAGGTTGGAGCGGCGTACACAAAAAAATTTACCGAATAGTAGCAGAGTCCCTCCCTGCTGCGCCCGCCTTTACGCGATCGGGCGTAGCCAGGTGGGTGCTCAATGCAGCTGGCGATAGATTTCCTCGGCCAATTGGCGCGAGATGCCATCGACCGAGGCCAGGTCGTCGACACTGGCATCGACCACCCCGCGCAGACCGCCAAAGCGCACCAGCAAGCGCTGGCGGCGCTTGGCGCCGATGCCCTCGATCTCTTCCAGACGCGAGGTCTGGCGCGCCTTGGCGCGCTTGGCACGCATGCCGGTGATGGCAAAGCGGTGGGCCTCGTCGCGGATCTGGGCGATCAGCATCAGTGCTGCCGATTCCTTGCCCAGTTCCTTGGGCTGGCGCCCATCGGCAAAGACCAGGGTTTCCAGGCCGACCTTGCGCCCTTCCCCCTTGGCGACACCGACGATGAGGCTGATATCCAGCCCCAGCTCGGTCAACACCTGGCGCGCCATCTCGACCTGGCCTTTACCACCGTCGATGAGCACGATATCGGGCATGATGCCCTCGCCGTTGGCGACCTTCTCGTAGCGCCGCGTGAGCACCTGGCGCATGGCGGCATAGTCGTCGCCAGGCGTGATGTCATTGATGTTGTAGCGTCGGTATTCGCCGTTCTGCATGCTGTGGTGATGGAACACCACGCAGGAGGCCTGGGTGGCCTCGCCTTGCGTGTGGCTGATGTCGAAGCATTCGGCACGCAGTTCGTCCAGGTCCTCGCGCTCCAGCTCCAGCACTTCGGCCAGTGCGCGTGTGCGCGCCTGTTGCGAGCCTTGTTCGGAGAGCAGCCGCGCCAGTGCGATCTCGGCGCCCTTGGCGGCCATTTCCAGCCACTGACGCCGCTGCCCTTGCGGCTGGAAGGTCAAGGTGATGCGGTGCCCGCACTGCTCCATCAAGGCCATCATCAGCGCCGGATCGTCGAACTCGGTGCCCACGATGAGCGAGCCGGGAATGAACTTGTCGATGTAGTGCTGGGCCAGGAAAGCTTTCAACACCTCGACCTCGATGCTGTCCTCGGCGGCATCCATGGCATCGTCCACATGGGTGGGGAAGTAAGCCCGGTCGCCCAGGTGACGCCCGCCGCGCACCATGGCCAGGTTGACGCAGGCGCGACCGCCCTGCACCACCACGGCCAGGATGTCGATATCGGCGTCGCTGACCGTTTCCATGCTCTGCTGGTGCAACACGCTGGAGAGCGAGCCGATCTGGTCGCGCACGGCAGCGGCCTGCTCGAACTTGAGGTCGGCGGCGAAGGCGTGCATCTTCTTTTCCAGCGCATCCATCACCTCGCTCTGTCGACCGCGCAGGAATTTGGAGGCATTCTCCACATCGATGGCGTAGTCCTCGCTGCTGACCAGGTTCACACAGGGTCCGCTACAGCGATGGATCTGGTGCAGCAGGCAGGGCCGGGTGCGGTTGGCAAAGACCGTGTCTTCGCAGGTACGCAGCAGGAACACCTTCTGGAGAATCTGGATCGACTCCTTGACCGCGCCGGCATTGGGAAAAGGCCCGAAATACTGGCTGCGCTTGTCCACCGCACCGCGATAGTAGGCCATGCGCGGGAAGGCATGAGCGGTGATCTTCAGGTAGGGATAGGACTTGTCGTCGCGAAAGAGGATGTTGAAGCGCGGACGCAGCGTCTTGATGAGGTTGTTTTCCAGCAGCAGCGCCTCGGCTTCGCTGCGCGTGACGGTGGTCTCCAGGCGCGCGATGCGCTCGACCATCATGGCGATACGCGGACTGGTGAGGGTCTTCTGGAAATAGCTGGAGACACGCTTCTTGAGGTCGCGCGCCTTGCCCACGTAGAGCACGTTATCCTCGCCATCGAAATAGCGATAGACACCGGGCAGGTGCGGCAGCCGGGCGACCGTCTCCAGCACGAGTTCGCGCGGATCGGGGGGCTGGGTGGCAGGCGTATCGGTCATGGCCAGACGGTCGGACAGTTACAGCGACTGCACCAGCGCGCGCGCTGCCAGGTAGCGCGGATCGGCTTGCAGGGCATCCCAGCCCAGAGCCTCGCCGCAGGGCAGCAAGGTGGCGCGCCGCGCTGCGGAGGCGGCATCGGTGCCGCCCTTGAGACCGGCGAGGATGGCGTCGGCCTTGTCTGGCGAATTGCAGATCAGGGCGACGTCGCAACCGGCGTCCAACGCAGCCTGGGCCGCTTGCAGCGGACCGCCGGCGACACTGGCGCCGTGCATGCTGAGGTCGTCGCTGAAGATGACGCCCTGGAAGGCGAAGCGCTGGCGCAGCATATCGAGCCAGACCTTGGAGAAGCCGGCCGGTCGGTCATCGACCTTGGGATAGATGACGTGCGCCGGCATCACGGCCGCCAGGCTCATGCCCAGCCAGTCGTAGGGAGTGGCATCATCGCCCAGGATCTCGTCGAGGGCGCGCTCGTCGACCGGAATGGCTACGTGCGAGTCGGCCGTGACGAACCCGTGGCCAGGGAAATGCTTGCCGCAATTGGCCATGCCGGCCAATGCCAGGCCGTGGTTCAGGCTCTTGGCCAGCATCGTGACCACGCGCGGGTCTCGGTGGAAGGCGCGATCGCCGATCACGGTCGAGACACCATAGTCGAGATCCAGCACCGGGGTGAACGACAGGTCGATGCCGCAGGCGCGCAATTCGGCCGCCAGCACGAAGCCGGTAGCGGTGGCCAGCTTGGTGGCCAGCAGTACATCGCGATCCCAGCATTGGCCCAGTTGGCCCATGGCCGGCAGGCGGGTGAAACCATCGCTACGGAAGCGTTGTACACGCCCGCCTTCATGATCCACGGCGATCAGGATGCCGGGCCGCGCCTGACGGATGGCGCGGGTCAGTGCGACCAGTTGCGCGCGATTCTCGTAGTTGCGGGCGAACAGGATGACGCCACCGGTGAGCGGATGCTGGATGCGGGCGATATCGGCGGCATCCAGCCGGGTGCCGACCACGTCCAGCATGACCGGACCGAGGGCTTGGGCCTGAGTGGCTTGATTCATGACTTCTCCACGATGACGAAGGCGACGGCGTATTCGACTTCGTCGGTGATGGAGACCTGGGCGCTCAGGCCCCGCTCCTCCATCCATTGTTGCAAGGCGCCGCTGCAGACCACCACCGGCTTGCCGCTGGGGTCGTTCAGGACCTGCATGGCGCGCCAGGTCATGGGCATGCGCATACCCATGCCGATGGCCTTGGAAAAGGCTTCCTTGGCGGCGAAACGGGTGGCCAGGAAACGGATGCCGCGCGCCTCCACCTTGGCCTTGCGGCGCAGGTATTTTTCCATTTCCTGCGGGCCCAGGATCTTGCCGGCGAAGCGGTCGCCGTTGCGCTTCAAAGCCGCCTCTACCCGTGGGATCTGGAGGATGTCGGTACCGATGCCGTAGATCATGAGCTCGGCCTCAGCGCTGGCCCTTGAGGGCCTCCAGACGCGACTTGACCATGATGGCCTTCATCTCCGAGACGGCATTGCGCCAGCCGGCGAAGACCGCATGGGCCACCACGGCATGGCCGATATTGAGTTCGGCGATCTGCGGGATGGCAGCGATGGCTTGTACGTTGGTGTAGTGCAGACCGTGGCCGGCGTTGACCTTCAGGCCGAGCCTGACGCCTTCGAGCACGGCGGCGCGGATGCGCTCCAGTTCTTCCTGCTGCTCCTTCTCGCTGGTAGCGTCGGCGTAGCGGCCGGTATGCAGTTCGATCACCGGGGCGCCGGCTTCGGCGGCGGCCTTGATCTGTTGCAGGTCGGCATCGATGAACAGGGACACGCGCACATTTTCACCCTGCAGCTGGCGGATCGCCGCCTGCACGTCGGTGAAATGACCGGTCACATCCAGGCCGCCCTCGGTGGTCACCTCGGTGCGTTTTTCGGGCACCAGGCAGACATCCTGCGGCTGGATGGCACAGGCGAAGTCGATCATCTCCGGCGTCACCGCCGCCTCCAGGTTCATGCGGGTCTGCAGCAGCGGACGGATGGCTTTTACATCCTCGTCGCGGATATGGCGGCGGTCTTCGCGCAGGTGCAGCGTGATGGCATCGGCACCGGCTTCCTCGGCTTCCAGTGCCGCCCTGATCGGGTCGGGGTAGCGAGTACCGCGCGCATTGCGCAAGGTGGCGACGTGGTCGATGTTGATGCCCAGTTCAATGGTCGGGCCGGCAGGCTGCAGGAAACTCATGGCGTCAGGAAGCTTCGTTCGTGTTCGTATCGGGATGGTCGGATGTGCTCAAGACCGCACCTCGATGAGGGTGCGGCCAGACATGGATTGTAGCGGCTTGTGCGCGGGTGTGGGATGGCGGGCGGCCGGCTGGCCGATGCCGGATCACAATTGCATGAGATCGATCAGGATCTGGCGCGTATTCAGTTGCGCCCCGCCCAGGTGATGCGACAGCAGGTAGCGCATCAGGAACTTGCTCTGCAGCTGGGTGGTGGGATCGCTGTAGTCTTCACGTTCCATGTCCAGCAGGGTCTTGCCGGACACCTTGGGGGCGCGATCCGAGATGCGCTCGGGGCGGGTACCCTGCTCGGGATCGACCACGTAGATGCCATCGGCCTGCACGGTCTTGCCACTGGCCACGCAATGGCTCCAGTTACCCGCCACACCGGTCTGCTTGAGCAGGATGCGTTCGAACTGACGCAGCACGATAGGCGCATTCTCGCCATGGGCGAGCTTGTTGAGGGTGGCGACATAGTGGTCGAACAGGTCCGGGTGCGCATCTTCGCGCGCCAGCAGCTTGACCAGCAATTCATTGAGATAGAAACCGCACAGCAGCGCCGACTTCTCCAGCGGCAGCAGCCCCCCCACCCATTCAGCATCGGTCAGCGTACGCACCTCGGACTTGCCGCTCCACGACAGCGAGAGCGGCTGAAAGGTCTGCAGAGCGCCGCGCAACTTGGAATGCGGACGCTTGGCGCCCTTGGCCACCAGCGCCACACGACCATGATCGCGCGAGAAGACGTCGATGATGAGGCTGGTTTCCTTGTAGGGATAGCTGTGCAGCACGAAGCCCGGCTGCGCCAGCACCTTGTGCTCCTTCTCCGGGACGGCGCGGCTGCGCGCACGGGGTGCAGCAGGCTTGCGCGCCGGCGCCTTGGCCGGGGCCTGGGGTGCGACCGGAGCAGGTGCCGTCACTGCCGGGTCGGCCTGGCTTGCCAGCTGGGATTCGGTGAGCATGGTGGTCATGGATGTGCGTCCTGGATGCGGGAAGCCACGACGATACGGCGTGGCGCAGTCCCGTGATTATGCCGTCATTGCGCGCCGGCCGCACGGCCGGTGTTTATTCGTAGCCGTAGGCGCGCAGGCCGGCTTCGTTGTCGGCCCAGCCCGACTTGACCTTGACCCAGATCTCCAGGTAGACCGGACCGCCGAAGAGGCGCTCCATGTCCAGCCGCGCCTGAGTGGAAATTTCCTTCAGGCGCGCGCCCTTCTGGCCGATCACCATGGCCTTGTGGGTGTCGCGCTCCACCAGGATGGCAGCGAAGATGCGGCGCAGGTCGCCTTCCTGTTCGAACTTCTCGATCAGCACCGTGCTGGTGTAAGGCAGTTCTTCGCCGACAAAGCGGAACACCTTTTCACGCACGATCTCGGAGGCCAGGAATTTCTCGCTGCGGTCGGTGATGTCGTCTTCATCGAACATCGGCGGGTTCTGCGGCAGCAGCTTGCGCACTTCTTCCTGCAGGCGATCGAGCTGGAAGCGCTGCTTGGCCGAGACCGGCACCACGGCAGCGAAGTCATGGTGCGAGGACACCTCACGCGCGAACGGCATCAACGTGGTCTTGTCCTTGTTGCGGTCGGCCTTGTTCAACACCAGGATGCAGGGCACGTTCTCCGGCAACAGGTCCAGCACCTGCTTGTCGGCCGGGCCGAAAGTGCCGGCCTCGATGACGAACAGGATCACATCGGCCGCCGTCAGCGTATTGGTGACGGTGCGGTTCAGGGTCTTGTTGAGCGCATTGCTGTGACGGGTCTGGAAACCCGGCGTGTCGACATAGACGTACTGCGTATTATCGATGGTCTGGATGCCGGTGATGCGATGGCGCGTGGTCTGGGCCTTGCGCGAGGTGATGCTCACCTTGGCGCCGACCAGCACGTTCATCAGGGTCGACTTGCCGACGTTGGGACGACCGACGATGGCGATATAGCCGCAGCGATAATCGTCATCGGGAGTCGGTGCCGACGCGTCGTCGGTCATGGGGAGATCTGTCATGCTGTTCTGGATTGCGTGGCGGATGAAGCCGCCGAAATGGGTTCTGCTGCGACCGTTTCAGCGCGGTCGCCGGTGTTCTTGCCGTCATGGCGGGTGGCCGGGGCTGTACCTCCGACCGCGCCAGCAGCGCGGGCTTCCTTGGGCTCTTTGTGCTCCTTGGCGGCCTTGGACGGCTTGGCAGCGGCCGTGCGCTCCGGCGCCTCGGCACGATTGCCCTTGCCGGTTTCCTGATCAGGGGCGTCCGGCTGGACGGTGGCAATGCCGGCCAGCTTCAATTGGGTAGTGCGGGTACGCGGCTTGCGACCGGCCGACGGGGTCTTGGCCAGCGCCAGCTGCACGGCTTCCAGCGCCAGCTTGGCCGCCGCCTGCTCGCCGGCGCGCCGGCTGCCGCCGGTGCCGAAGACCTGGATATCGAGTTTGGGCACCAGGCATTCGATCTCGAATTCCTGGCTGTGGGCCGCACCATGGGTGGCGATGACGTTGTACTGCGGCAGCGGGATTTTCTTGCCCTGGAGAAATTCTTGCAACAGGGTCTTGGCATCCTTGCCCAAGGTCTTGGGATCGACGTGGTCCAGCACCGGCAAGTAGAGCGCACGGATCACCGCGCGCGCCGCCTCGAAACCGGAGTCCAGGAAGATGGCGCCGAACAGCGCCTCCAGCGTGTCGGCCAGGATGGAGGGGCGACGGAAACCGCCGGACTTCAGCTCGCCCTCACCCAGGCGCAGGAATTGCGACAATTCCAGCCGCTGGGCGATCTCATAAAGGGATTGCTGCTTGACCAGGTTGGCGCGCAGGCGCGAGAGATCGCCTTCGTCGATCTTGTCATAGCGGTCAAACAGCAGCGACGCCACCACGCAGTTCAGCACCGAATCGCCGAGGAATTCCAGTCGCTCGTTATGCAAGGCGCTATGGCTACGGTGCGTCAGTGCCTGCTGCAGGAGGGACGCATCCTTGAAAGTGTGGCCTAGCCGATGTTGCAAGAGTTGAGGATCCATTTTTTCATCCGTCATTCAGTCTGTCCCCGAGACTCGCGGTAGCGCGTCGATTGGGGAAAACCAGCCTGACCAGTCAGCGGGATCGGTTCAAAGCAAAGCTGAAAACTGCTCCGGGTCTGCCTCCACAACGCAAATATTGCCAAATGGAAACTGCACGAACTGCTCAATCAGGGTCAGGCAGGATACAGCGCTTAGTGGAAGCTGCCGATCCGTTTCAGGTCGCCAAGGTTCATCCAGACGAAGAAGGCCTTGCCGACGATGTTCTGGTCCGGCACGAAACCCCAGTAGCGGCTGTCCAGGCTGTTGTCCCGGTTGTCGCCCATCATGAAGTATTCGCCCGCCGGTACCGTGCAGGCAAAGCCTTCGGCGTTGTAGGTGCACAGCTCGTGATGCGGGAAGGCATCGGGATTGGGCACATAGTTGGGAGCACGTTCGTCAGTGAGGATCTTGTGCTCCACGCCGGTCAGGTTTTCCTGCCATTGCTTATAGTACGTCAGATTTTCCTCGTCCAGATAATCCGGCAGCGCTTTGTAAGAAATTTCTTCACCATTTACCGTTAAGCGCTTGTTTTTATAGACTATTTTATCACCAGGCACGCCAACAACACGCTTGATGTAGTCCACCGACATATCCTTCGGATACTTGAAGACCATGACGTCGCCGCGCTGCGGGTGGTTCACTTCGATGATCTTCTTGTTGATGATGGGCAGGCGGATGCCATAGGTGTATTTGTTCACCAGGATCAGATCGCCCACCAGCAGGGTCGGCACCATCGAGCTGGAGGGGATCTTGAACGGCTCGTAGAGGAAGGAGCGCAGGAAGAACACCAGCGCGATCACCGGGAAGAAGCTGCCCGAATACTCGATCCAGGCGGGCTGCTTCAACAGGCTGGCCTGCAACTCGGCGCGGCCGTTGGCGACGGCGCCATCACGCTTGATGCCCTCGGCAGCATCGCGCGCCACACGGGCATCGAACTCGGCCAGGGCGGCATCGGCGCGGGCACGGCGCTGCTTGGAGAGGAAGAAGGTATCGGCGAACCAGATCACGCCGGTCACCAACATCAGGACGAACAGAATCAGAGCGAAGTTACCCAACAATGCCTGCATGTTATTTGTCTTCCACTTGTAAGATTGCCAGGAACGCTTCCTGCGGAATTTCCACCGAACCCACCTGCTTCATGCGCTTCTTGCCGGCCTTCTGCTTTTCCAGCAACTTGCGCTTACGCGAGATGTCGCCGCCGTAGCACTTGGCCAGCACGTTCTTGCGCATGGCCTTGACGTTCTCGCGCGAGATGATGGTGGCACCGATGGCGGCCTGGATGGCCACGTCGAACATCTGGCGCGGGATCAGCTCGCGCATCTTGGCGGCCACCTGGCGACCACGGATCTGGGCGGCGGCACGGTGCACGATGATGGCCAGAGCATCGACCTTTTCGCTGTTGATCAGCATGTCCACCTTGACCACGTCGGCGGCGCGGTATTCCTTGAACTCATAATCCATCGAGGCATAGCCGCGCGAGGTGGACTTGAGGCGATCGAAGAAGTCCAGCACGATCTCGGCCATCGGCATTTCATAGGTCAGCTGCACCTGCTTGCCGTGGTAGCTCATGTTCATCTGGATGCCGCGCTTCTGCGTGCACAGGGTGATGACCGAGCCGACATACTCTTGCGGCATGTAGAGGTTGACGGTGACGATGGGTTCGCGGATCTCTTCGATCTTCGAGACTTCCGGCATCTTGGACGGGTTGTCCACCATCAGCATGGTACCGTCGCGTTGCTGCACCTCGTAGACCACCGTGGGTGCGGTGGTGATGAGGTCCATGTCGAATTCACGCTCCAGGCGCTCCTGCACGATTTCCATGTGCAAGAGACCCAGGAAGCCGCAGCGGAAGCCGAAGCCCAGCGCTTGCGAGACTTCCGGCTCGTACATCAGGGCGGCGTCGTTGAGCTTGAGCTTTTCCAGCGAGTCGCGCAGGGCGTCGTACTGGTTGGCTTCCACCGGGAACAGGCCTGCGAACACCTGTGGCTGCACTTCCTTGAAGCCCGGCAGCGGCGAAGGCGCCGGCTTGCCGGCCAGGGTGATGGTGTCGCCCACGCGCGCCGATTTCAGTTCCTTGATACCGGCGATGACGAAGCCCACCTGCCCTGCCGTCAATGCGTCACGCGACTGCGACTTGGGCGTGAACACGCCGATGCTTTCGGTCAGGTACTGGGTCTCGGTGGCCATCAGCAGGATCTTGTCCTTGGGACGCAGGGTGCCGTTGACGATGCGCACCAGCATCACCACGCCGACATAGTTGTCGAACCAGGAGTCGATGATCAGCGCCTGCAGCGGCGCATCCGGATCGCCCTTGGGCGCCGGCACCTTGGCGACGATCGCTTCCAGCACGTCTTCCACGCCCAGGCCGGTCTTGGCCGAGCATGGGGTGGCGTCAGAGGCATCGATGCCGATGACGTCTTCGATCTCGCTCTTGGCGTTGTCCGGGTCGGCCGAGGGCAGGTCGATCTTGTTGAGGACCGGCACCACTTCCACACCCAGGTCCAGCGCCGTGTAGCAGTTGGCCACGGTCTGCGCTTCCACCCCTTGCGAGGCATCCACCACCAGCAGCGCGCCTTCGCAGGCCGACAGCGAACGCGAGACTTCATAGCTGAAGTCGACGTGCCCTGGGGTATCGATCAGGTTGAGGTTGTAGACCTGGCCATCCTTGGCCTTGTAGGACAGCGCTGCGGTCTGGGCCTTGATGGTGATGCCGCGCTCGCGCTCGATATCCATCGAATCCAGCACCTGGGCTTCCATCTCACGGTTGGACAGGCCTCCGCACAATTGGATGATGCGGTCGGCGAGCGTGGACTTGCCGTGATCGATGTGGGCGATGATCGAGAAATTACGGATATTGTTCATTAACAGACTGGAAACGATGAAAAAAGGCGCTCTATAGCGGGCCTTGCCCAGCCGAGCGCCTTTGCAACAGCTAAATCGACCCGACATTTTACCGGATTTCAGAGGGACAAACCGGATTTTCGGGTTCGGGGCAACCTCGCCCCCCCATGCACCTACCCCGACAAAGTACGCGAAAATGTTACTTATGTCGCAACATTTCAGGCTTGCGGCCGACCACTCGTAAGAAATGCCTGCAACGCCTGCCCATCGAGGTGGTAGTGGCACAGGCGCACCCAGGTACCCGCAGGGTTGCGCCCCATCAACACCGGCACCAGCTCGTCGTAGCGCTCGACCAGGGCCGGATCGGCATCGACATCGATCATCTCGATCTGCGCCGGGCGCTCACCCAGGGCAGTGCGCAGGGCGTCACGCAAGTCGTCGCAGAGATGACAGTAGCTGCGTGAGTAGATGATGAACTGCAAGGCATCGGCGCTTGCGGCATGAGAAGCAATGACAGACATGGGCGGTCGCTCGACGGGGTCCGGGAATGGCGGTAAAAAAGGCTGCACCCCGCGACAGGACACAGGACACAGCCTTGCTGGAGACATCAGGGCCTAGTTACCACCGCCATTGGGACGCAACGGCACGAACTGTGATGTATCGCCACGACGCACCAAGACTGCAGCGCGCTTCTTCGTATCCAGCTTGGCCACCAACTGGCCGAACTGCTTGGCATCAGTAATATCAACCTCGCTGAGGCGCTGGATCACGTCACCCGGACGGATGCCCACCGCTGCAGCGGCACCGCTCACGGCCTCGACCAGCACGCCGTTATCGACCTTCAACTCCTTTTTCTGGGCCTCCGACAGGTCGCTCACGACCAAGCCCAAGGAGTTGGGTACGATGTCCGGCTTCACCTTCTTTGCCTCGGCCTTGTCCGCGTCCAGGTCTACCACCGTCACGTTGACGTCTCGCGCACTACCCTTGCGCCAGACATTGAAAGTGGCCTTGGTGCCCAACTTGGTGTCACCGACCATGCGCGACAAGTCACTGGGACGCTCGATGGGTGTGCCGTTGAATTTCAGGATAATATCACCGGCCTTCAGGCCCGCCTTTTCCGCCGGACTACCTGCCGCGACCCGCTGCACCAGCGCGCCCTGGGCACGGGGCAAGCCCAACGATTCCGCCACCTCCTTGGTTACTTCGCCGATCTGCACGCCAATGCGCCCGCGCGTCACGCGGCCGCTGGCCTTGATCTGATCGGCCACGCGCAACGCCTCATCAATGGGCACCGCAAACGAAATCCCCATGAAACCGCCGGAACGACTGTAGATCTGAGAATTGATACCGACCACTTCCCCTTTGAGGTTGATCAGCGGGCCACCCGAATTGCCCGGATTGACGGCCACGTCAGTCTGGATCAGCGGCAGGTAGTCACCCGTATCGCGCGCCTTGGCCGAGATGATACCCGCCGTGACGGTATTTTCCAGGCCGAAGGGCGAGCCAATAGCCAGCACCCATTCGCCTACACGGATCTTGTCGGAGTCCCCCATGTTCAGGCGAGGCAGGTTGTTACCATTGATCTTGAGTACGGCCACATCAGTGTATGCGTCAGATCCGACGATCTTGGCCTTGAATTCACGTTTATCAGTGAGCGTTACGTAAACTTCGCCAGCCCCCTCTACCACATGGGCATTAGTGAGAATAAACCCATCCGCCGAGATGATGAAACCAGACCCCACACCACGCGGCACCTCCTGCTGCTGCCCCTGATCACCCTGCTTGCCATTGCCACGTGGTGTATCCGGCTGCTGCTGACGGGGGACGGGGATACCGAAGAAGCGGAAGAACTCCTGCATTTGCGGATCATCAATACCGCCGCCCTGGCCCTGTGCCCCTTGGCGCAGGCGCTCAGTCGTGCGGATATTGACCACACCCGGCCCCGTCCGCTCGACGATATCGGCAAAATCAGGCAGGGCCGCCACTGATGGCGAGGCCACGGGCGGCGCCGCCTGCACAGCCGGCGCAAAGGCGAAAACGGAAGCTGCCAGCATGGCGCCGGCCAGGGTATTGTTCAAGGGAGTCATTGCAACGGTCTCTTTTATTGGGATTTCAGTTCAATGGAATTCGAAACTTGCCGGATCGCAGCCGCAGGCACTTCACCCACCACGGTCAGCCAAGCGTATTCCCTTTAGATAGGACTGACCCGGGCGCGATCAACCCCACCAAGCTGCACTGCACCTGCGTAAAGGAAATCCGCTCCACTACCTGGCCCTGGGTATCCAGCGTCTGCGCCCTGACAGGCCACCTCTTCATTATTGCAGAGATATTCGCGCGGCTTGCCGTCGAGCACTTCCAGCTGTTCCAGTTCGCTCTCGCCGATCACGATGTGCGCGATCCGCGAGGCCCGCATCAGGCTGCCCGCTGTTACACAAAACTACCGAAGTAATCCAGACGCTGGGCGGCTGACTGCATCTTTTGCAACTGTGCCAGCAGGTAGGAAGAAACAGGTGCCGTGGCCTCCCCGGCGGATGCCGGGGGCTGAGACGAAACGCCCTCCGCCGGGTAGGCAGAAGGCGTCATCAACACGGACAGGAAGCACAGTACGCCGTACAGACGCCCCGCTCGACGCGTCTTATTTTTCGGCGTCAGTGGAGAAGGCTGCAGAACGGGTGTATTGCGCCGAGCTATAGGAAGGCGAGAAACGCTGATGGGCAAAGAGGTAGTCGTCGATGCGCGGATCGCGCTTGACTTCACCCTGCTGGGCCAGCGAACTCAGTTGGTTGACATTCTGCGCATTGCCGGTGGTATCGGATACCGTGGCAATGGCCGAGGGTACGCTGACCGGCGCCGCAGCCATCTGCACCATCGGTGCAGCGACCTTGGCGTCAGCCGTCACCACGGCCTGCTGCGGCATGGCCACGAACACGGCCGCCACGGCGGCTGCCGCCGCTGCCGCACTGGGCATGAGCAAACGCACCAGCCGCCCCGGACGGGCAGCGCGGTGGTCGCCATTGGCTGCGACCGCAGCTTGCGCAGCGGCCACCTCCTGGACGGCAGGCGCAGCCTGCACCTGCGGTGCCACGATGGCAGGCTCGGCGTCCAGCCATGCACTCATCTTGGCCGAGAAGCCGGCACTCAGGGAGACATCCATCTCTTCCGAACGCAGCACCTCGCCGATGCGATGATAATCCTCCCAGGCTTGCTGCCCCTCTTTCGAGGAGCGCAAGGCCGCGAAGGCAATAGTCATCTCTTCAGAGCCCAGCTCGCCATCGGCGAGGGCTGAGATCTGTTCTCTGGTTGTTACTTTGGTATCCATAAGCAGTCACCCGGCAAAAATCTTAGTTCCATACCCGCTTTATTATTTTGCTTTTCAACAACAACAGCCTTGCAGCGACATCACCAGCGCTTGTCCGCCGCCGTATCCAGCAATGGACGCAACTTCTCGGCAATTGCTTCCCGGGCGCGGAAAATACGGCTGCGCACGGTGCCGATCGGACAATTCATCGCATCTGCAATCTCGTCGTAGCTCAACCCCTCGATCTCGCGCAACGTGATGGCAGTACGTAATTCTTCCGGCAATGCCTCCATCGCCACGTTGACCGTTTGAGCAATCTGCTTGGTGGCCAACATCGACTCTGGAGTGTTGATGTCCCTCAGATGGTCTGCATCGTCAAAAGTTTCCGCCTCTTCTGCATCGGCTTCAGTGGACGTGGGCGCCCTTCTGCCCATGGTGACCAGATAATTCTTGGCGGTATTGATACCGATGCGATAAAGCCAGGTATAGAAAGCCGAATCGCCACGGAATTGTGGCAGTGCACGATAAGCCTTGATGAAGGCCTCCTGCACCACGTCTTCGGCTTCGGCCTGGTCGCGCACAAGCCGCGACACCAGGCGCATCAGCTTGCGTTGATACTTGACTACCAATAGCTCGAACGCCTTCTTGTCGCCACGCTGGACGCGCTCAACAAGCTGCTGGTCAATTTCGCGTTCTGTCGTCAAACCGGGTTCCTTGTTTTTTATGGCCGTGTTGTTCTGTTGTCATTGCCTTTGATACATCATTGGCAGATGCTTCCAGCCCGGCAATTTTCAAGTCTGCCGGCCTTATTTTTCCAGCATTCTTGCCTTGGCCGTATTGTGACTGATCAGCCACCTGCACGCCACGGAAAGTGCACGGAAAGTATCTTCGGAAACCGAATCCGAAAGGATGGGAATGGTACGGACCTTGCCGTTTTCCAGGCGCAGGCGCAATAGCAGCATGCCCGGCCAGATGGTGCTGCCGGCCAGCAACTGGGCCAGCCCGGCCTTCACGACTTGCGGTTTGGCACGGCTCGACGCCGCCGCCAGGTGTTCCACGACTCGAATCTGCCCAGTGCCGGAGATATGCAACCAGATCGCCTTGCGTCCTCGCAAGGCCAGCGCCAGCGCGAGAGCCGCCGCCAGGATGCAGATGGCCGCCAGCGCAACACGCGCCACGCCAGACAGCGGCCCGGGCATCCACAGCGACACCAGTACGCCAGTCAGGGCCACACACAGGCAAGCAAACCCGGTGACCAGCAAAAGCAGGCGGGAAGGCTTGATATCCGCAGAGACCGCTATCGACATACGATGCCAGGATGCTAGGGGGTCATCAAAATGACAAACCCGGCTTCCGTGGAAGCCGGGTTGTGCGTTTTACATCTTGCCGATGACCAGGGTGCCGTTGGTTCCCCCGAAACCGAAGGAGTTCTTCACGGCAATATCGATCTTCATGTCCCGCGCCTGGTTGGCGCAGTAATCCAGATCGCATTCCGGATCCTGGTTGAAGATGTTCATCGTCGGCGGGGACACCTGATTGTGCACCGCCAGCACGGTCAACACCGTCTCCAGGCCACCGGCGCCACCCAACAGGTGACCGGTCATGGATTTGGTCGAATTGACAACCATCTTGTAGGCATGGTCGCCGAAAGCGGCCTTGATCGCGTCGGACTCGTTCTTGTCGCCCAGCGGGGTCGACGTGCCGTGCGCGTTCAGATACTGCACTTCATCCGGATTGACACCAGCATCGCGCAGCGCATTGAGCACGCAGCGACGCGGACCGTCCAGATTGGGCGCAGTCATGTGGTAAGCATCACCGCTCATGCCGAAGCCCAGCAGTTCCGCATAGATCTTGGCACCACGGGCCTTGGCGTGTTCGTACTCTTCGAGCACCATCACACCGGCACCCTCGCCCAGCACGAAGCCATCGCGATCCTTGTCCCACGGACGGGACGCGGTTGCGGGGTCGTCGTTGCGGGTCGACAATGCGCGGGCCGACGCAAAACCACCGATGCCCAGCGGTGAAACGCTGGATTCGGCGCCGCCAGCCACCATCACATCCGCATCACCGTACATGATCATGCGTGCGGCGGAGCCGATGCAATGCAGGCCGGTGGTGCAGGCGGTGACGATCGCCAGGTTGGGTCCCTTCAGACCGAACTTGATGGACAAGTTGCCCGAGATCATGTTGATGATCGAGGCCGGAATGAAGAAAGGACTGATGCGGCGCGGACCACGGTTGGTCAGTTCGGCGTGGGTTTCTTCGATCAGCGGCAAGCCGCCAATGCCCGAACCGATCATGACGCCAATGCGCTCGGCATTCTCGTCCGTTACCGTCAATCCGCTATCCTGGATGGCCTGGACACCGGCGGCCATGCCGTAGTGGATGAAGGTATCCATATGACGCGCTTCTTTGGCGGGGATGTAATCCTCGATATTGAAGCCCTTGACCTCACCGGCGAAATGCGTGGTGAAGGGGGTTGCGTCGAACTTGGTTACGGTAGCGATGCCGGACTTGCCTTCCTTGATGGCACTCCACGTATCGGCGACGTTGTTGCCGACAGGCGAGATGCATCCCAGGCCGGTAATGACTACACGACGTTCACGAGTGCGGCTCAAGCAATTCTCCTGAAACTTTGACCAAAGCCCTTATCAGGCCTTGACTTGCGACTTTGCGTAATCGATCGCCTGTTGCACGGTGGTGATCTTTTCGGCTTGCTCGTCGGGGATTTCCATTTCGAACTCATCTTCCAGTGCCATGACCAGCTCGACGGTGTCCAGCGAGTCGGCGCCCAGGTCGTCCACGAACGACGATTCGTTCTTGATGTCGGCTTCGGCGACGCCCAGTTGCTCAGCGACGATCTTCTTCACGCGTTGTTCGATATCGGACATAGTGTTCCTCCAGAGGGATGATAGGTTACAAAAGTGCGCGCATTTTAGCAGGTTTGCGCGCGGAAAATTTACTTTTAACTATTCTTGGCAAGATTGCGCCAAGTTCAGCATAACTGCAAACAACAGACGTCAAAAGGACTTAAATCAAGCCCTTCCAACATGCTCAACCCATGTACATGCCGCCATTGACATTAAGCGTGGTACCGGTGATGTAGGCCGCTTGCGGGGACGCCAGGAAGGCCACCGCATAGGCGATTTCCTCAGCCGCACCCAGGCGACCCAGAGGAATCTGCTGCAAGATGGCGGCGGACTGCTGTTCGTTCAAGGCCTTGGTCATATCGGTATCGATGAAGCCAGGCGCCACACAGTTCACGGTGATGTTGCGGCTGCCGATCTCACGTGCCAGCGCGCGGCTCATGCCGGCCACGCCGGCCTTGGCGGCGGCATAATTCATCTGCCCCGGATTGCCGGCCTCGCCCACCACCGAGGTGATGTTGATGATGCGGCCGGTACGGGCCTTCATCATGCCGCGCAGCACGGCGCGCGCGAGGCGACCGACGGCGGTGAGGTTGGTGGCGATGACGCTATCCCATTCCTCGTCCTTCATGCGCATGGCCAGTTGGTCCTGGGTGATGCCGGCATTGTTGACCAGGATGGAGAGTGAACCGAATTCCTTCTGCACCTGTTCCACCAAGGCCACGCTGGCCTCGGCGTCATTGACGTTGAGCACCGCACCGCGACCGGCTTCGGGACCCAGCGCAGCCAGGTATTCGGTGATGGCGGCAGCACCAGCCTCTGAAGTGGCGGTGCCGACCACGCGCGCGCCCTGGCGAGCCAGCTCGGTAGCGATGGCGCGACCGATGCCACGGGATGCGCCGGTCACCAGCGCGACTTGTCCTTGCAGATTCTGTGCACTCACTTGAGCAGCTCCAATACTTTGTCCAGGGATTCCTGATCGACGATGGCCTCACCCACCAGTTCGCCGTTGATACGCTTGGTCAGGCCGGTCAGCACCTTGCCGGGACCACATTCGACCAGATGAGTGATGCCGTCGGCAGCCATCTTCTGCACCGTCTCGACCCAGCGCACGGGCGCAGCAGCCTGCCGCACCAGCGCATCCTTGATGGCGGCCGGATCGCTGACCACGGCCACGTCGACGTTGTTGATCAGCGGGATCTGCGGCGCCGCGAACGTCACACCAGCCAGATAGGCTTGCAGGCGATCCGAGGCCGGCTTGAGCAGCGAGGAATGGAACGGTGCCGACACCGGCAGCGGCAGCGCGCGCTTGGCCCCCTTGGCCTTGGCGATGTCGCAGGCGCGGCCGACAGCGGCCTTGTGACCGGCGATCACGACCTGAGCCGGGGCATTGAAGTTGACCGCCTCGACCACTTCGCCTTGAGCGGCTTCGGCGCAGGCAGCGCGCACGTCATCGTCGGACAGGCCGAGGATGGCCGCCATGCCGCCCTGCCCGACCGGCACGGCTTCCTGCATGGCCTGGGCGCGGAAACGCACCATCGGTACGGCATCCTTGAACTGGATCACGCCAGCGGCCACCAGCGCCGAGTACTCGCCCAGGCTGTGGCCGGCCACCAGTGCCGGCGCCTTGCCGCCCGCAGCCAGCCAGGCGCGGTAGAACGCCACGGCGGCCGTCAGCATGACGGGCTGGGTATTGGTGGTCAGGTCCAGGTCTTCCTTGGGGCCCTCGGCAATGAGCTTGCCCAGGTCGAATTGCAGGGCATCGGAAGCTTCAGCGATGGTCTGGCGGACAACATCGTTGCCGGCGAAACCATTGAGCATCCCGATCGCCTGGGAACCTTGGCCCGGGAAAACAAACGCGAATTTTGTCATGCTTGGATGAAATTGAGGTTGGATAAAAATACGGGGCGGCAAATGGCACCAGGCGACACAGCACCTGCAATGCCCAGCCTCACATGCGCACCAGCACCGCGCCCCAGGTGAAGCCGCCGCCCACGCCTTCCATCATGACGGTGTGACCGGGCTTGACGCGGCCATCGCGCACTGCCTGGTCCAGCGCCAGCGGAATCGAGGCGGCCGAGGTATTGCCATGTTCGTTGACGGTCACGACCATCTTCTCCGGCGGCAAACCCAGCTTCTTGGCCGTGCCCTGCATGATGCGGATATTGGCCTGGTGCGGAATGAGCCAGTCGATCTCGCCCGCATCCACGCCGGCGGCGCCCAGCGCCTCGCGGGCGACCTTGTCCAGCACCGAGACGGCCAGCTTGAAGACCGCCGGACCATCCATGTACAGATAGGCGCTACCGGCCACGGCGCCGTTATTGACGCTGCCCGGCACACACAGGATGTGGCCATGGCTGCCATCGGCGTGCAGCTTGCTGGACAGCACGCCCGGCTCCTGCGAAGCGCTCATGACAATGGCACCGGCACCGTCGCCGAAAAGCACACAGGTGGTGCGATCCCTGAAATCGAGGATGCGCGAGAAGACCTCGGTGCCGATCACCAGCACGTTCTTGTGCGCGCCGGACTTGATGAAGCTGTCCGCCACCGACATGGCATAGACGAAACCGCTGCACACCGCCTGCACATCCATGGCAGGCGCACCATTGGTGATGCCCAGCTTGCGCTGCACCACACAGGCCGTGCTGGGGAAGCCGCCCAGGTGATCCGGCGTGGAAGTAGCCAGGATGATCAGGTCGATGTCATTGGGCTGCATGCTGGCCGCTTCCAGCGCACGCTGTGCGGCTGCCAGGGCCAGGTCGCTGGAGAGCTGGGTCGGCTCGGCGTAGTGGCGCGCGGAAATGCCACTGCGCGTAAAGATCCATTCGTCCGAGGTCTCGATGCCCTGCTCGGCCAGTTCGGCCGCCAGTTCGTGATTGGTCACGCGCTTGGTCGGCAGGTAGCTGCCGGTACCGACAATTTTGCTGTAAATGGTCATGCCGTCTTCTTGCTTTGTTAGTTCGGTTGATCCAGCGAAACAGGTGTCGCCGGCTCCAATGCCACGACAGCTGCCTCGCCCGTGCGCCCCTGTCCCTGGGGCATCAGCTCCGCCATGCTGGCGGCGATGCGCGCGAGCACATCGTATTTGGCAGCATCATACGCCCGACGGATCGCCCATTCGAAGGCGTACACATCGGCGCCACCATGGCTCTTGAATACCAGGCCCTTGAGGCCCAGCAGACTGGCGCCATTGTAACGGGAAGGATTGAGCCGGCGCGACAGGGCCTTGATGGCACCATAGGCGATCAGCGCGCCCAGCTTGTTGATGAAGCCCTTCTTGAATTCACTGGTCAGCACCGACTTGACGAAGCGCCCCAGCCCTTCGGACGCCTTCAGGGTCACATTGCCGACGAAGCCGTCGCACACCACCAGGTCGGTGGTGCCTTCGAAGATGTCGTTGCCTTCCACGTTGCCATAGAAGTTAAGGATACCCTTCTCGTGCTCGGCGCGCAGCAGGCCGGCCGTCGCCTTGACCAGCTCATTGCCCTTGATGTCTTCCTCGCCCACGTTGAGCAGGCCCACGGTCGGCTTGGCCTTGCCCTCCATGACGGCGACCAGGGCCGAACCCATCAGCGCAAACTGACGCAGGTGCTGCGGTTCGCAGTCGACGTTGGCGCCCAGGTCGAGCATGTAGGTGGGGCCATCCTTCTGATTGGGCAGGATGGTGCAGATGGCCGGGCGATCCACGCCCGGCAGGGTCTTGAGGACATAGCGCGACACCGCCATGAGCGCGCCGGTATTGCCGGCCGAAACGGCCGCATGCGCCTGGCCGTCCTTGACCAGGTTCACAGCCACGCGCATGGACGAGTCCTTCTTGCGACGCAGGGCGACCTCGATCGGGTCTTCCATGGTCACCACTTCGGAGGCATTCTGGATACGCACGCGTGGCTCACCGGCCAGCTTGTACTTCTTGAGCAAGGGCAGCAGGACGCTTTCCTGCCCGACCAGGATCAGCTCGGCATCGGACTGGCGAGCCAGGAAGGAGGCAGCGGCCGGGAGCGTGACTGACGGGCCATGATCGCCACCCATGCAGTCGATTGAAATTTTGATGGTCATCGATTTGATTCAGAGCCTTGCCAGCCCACATTATGAGGCAGATTGGAGACCGTTCAAAATAGCACACTCAGACAAGAGCACGCCTGAAGGTCAAGGCAAGCAGGCAGGCACGTCCGCACACGGATTACACGGATGCGACGGACATAAAAAAGCGGCGCAAAATGAACCTCTGGAAACAGAAGCTCATTGCGCCGCTTTTCTCCAAAAACAGCAAGCTCAATGAAGAGATTACTCGTCGTTCTTGGTCTTCAGCACCTTGCGACCACGGTAGAAACCGTTGGGGCTGATGTGGTGACGCAGGTGGGTTTCACCAGTCGTCGGCTCGACAGCCAGCGGGGGTGCAGTCAGAAAGTCGTGTGCACGATGCATACCGCGCTTGGACGGGGTCTTTTTGTTCTGTTGAACGGCCATGATTACTCCTAAACCTTACTAAGATTGAAAATTTTAACACACCGGATCCAGGTTTTCGCAAACCCGCTGTGCTGCTGCCCGGCACCTGCCAGACATCCCCAAACAAATTACTGCTTCAACTTCTTCAGTACCTCAAACGGGGAAGCCCGTTCAGCACCTTTGGCCTCGGCCGCCACACCATCACCAGGACAGGTTTCATGCTTGGGCGCCACCGGCAATGCCAGCAACGCCTCGTCCTCGATCAGGTAGTTCACATCGAAGGTTGCCGAACCCACGATGACATCGATCTCGTCATCATCGATCAGCTCCTCGATCGTGTCGGCCTGCGCCTCATCTTTTGCCAATACCAGCAGCGACTTCGAATCAATCTCGAAACTCAATGCCGTCAGGCAACGCTGACAGATCAGATTAACTGCTCCCGACACTGCCAGACTGAGTTGAGCATGTCCCAGCTTGTCGATGTCGCCGGACAAAGCCCAGCTAATCGTGCCAGAACGGTCAACCGTCTCTTGCGCCAGACGACCTAATTCAGCAACCGGAATCTCACCCTGCGCCTGCTGTTTCAGCCTGCAGAATTCGAACGCGTCGATAACAAATGCATTCATAGCCAAAGCAGAATCCGGAAAACCTGCGATCATAACAGAAAAATTCCTTACCAGTCAAAGCCTTAGCCCACCTCTTGCGATTTTCTGGCGAAATATTTCGCGTGGGAGCAAAGATACTCGCCTATTGCCGTGATTTTCAGCCAAAATCCGGCTTCCGGGCGTCTTCGCCATTGTTTCCCAACTTCAGCCGACCGCATCCCATGTTGCATCAACACACCACCCACCCCGCGCCCCGCCTGATCCTGGGCTCCAGTTCGGTCTACCGCAAGGAACTGCTGGGCCGCCTGGGCCTGCCCTTCGAGACCATGGCGCCAGACATCGACGAAACCCCACATCCCGGCGAAACCCCGCAAGCCACCGCCCTGCGCCTGGCGCGCGAGAAGGCTGCCGCCATCGCCGCCCGCGCCGGCGCAGCCCTGGTCATCGGTTCGGACCAGGTCGCTACGCTGGATGACATGCAGATCGGCAAACCCGGCAATCATGCCAATGCACTGAAGCAACTGCAGATGATGCGCGGGCGCGAAGTGATCTTCCATACGGCACTATGCCTGTGGGATGGGCGCCGCGCCGATGCCGCCAGCACGGCCCAGGTCAGCAATGTGCAGACGCTGGTGCGCTTCCGCGATCTCGACGACAGCGAGCTGGATGCCTACCTACGCATCGAGCAACCCTATGACTGCGCCGGCAGCGCCAAGAACGAAGGCCTGGGCATTGCCATCCTGGAGAGCATTCGCAGCGACGACCCCACCGCCCTGACCGGTCTGCCGCTGATCACGCTGACCAGCATGCTGCGCCAGGTGGGCGTGCGCTTCTTCGGCACGACACCCGGCTAAGGCCAGGCCACCTGCGCTCAGGTATTGCGGCGCGGATAACCCTGAGCCAGGATGCGCTGCCAGACGACCTCACGCTGCTCCACATCCATGAAGACCCACTGCGCCACCTCGTCGACGGTGCGACCGCAGCCGCGGCAGATGTCGTCGAAGGTGGTGGAGCAGACGGCCACGCAGGGCGTATCGGGCCGCTCGGGCAGTGGCTGAGAGGAATGGTGGGAAGGCGAGGTTGAAGACATTGACTTGATCTGAACTGAACACATGAAGCGACGCGCACAATAAATCGGCGTCGCATGTCGCATCTTACCAAGAAGCGACGAATTTCCACCCACACCACCGAGAGCGACACTCCACCACCCTGAAAACGGGCAAAAAAAAGCCCGCGACCAAGAGGTGCGGGCTTGAATCCAATTTCTTAAGGAGGAGATTGGAGGAGACAGGTGCAACTATAGCGATCCTCCCTGGACGAGTCTGCTTTATTGTGGCAATAGCAGATATTCACACGACCGATAACTCTTGTGGCACAAGCATCACAAGCCCATCTCGCTCATCAAGCCACACTGCGCAGCCCAGATGCACCGCGCGCGGCGGCCAGGTTTTTCTCATAAAGCGCGGCAATCATGTCCGATTGCGTCAGCATCCCGGCCAGCTTGCCATCCGCCTCCACCACCGGGATCTGGTGCAAGCCCTCGGCCATGCGCGGCACCAGCTCCAGCAACGGGGTATCGACCTGGGCGGTGATCACGGGCCGACTCATGATCTGCCCCACCACCTCGGGCTTATCCGAATGCGTGAACGGCACGCGATGCAGCAGTGCGCGCAATTGCGCCACCAGCCCGGTATGCACCTCCACGCCCGCGTGCTCCAGGAAATCGCTGCGACTGACGATACCGATGACATGCCGGCCACGATCCAGCACCGGCAAGGCCCGCAGGCGATGCTGCTGCAACAGCCCCCAGGCTTCGTCCAGGGTGGTGGCGAATTCGGCCACCACCACATCGCGCGACATCACCGAGGCGCATAACGTCTGGCCAAAACGGCGGTGGTAGGCCCGCATCTCGGTACGCAGGAAGATTTCCTCCAGGTCATCCCGGCCGATGTCGATGACCTGGTTGTAGTTCTTCAGCACCTCATCCAGGTCTTCATGAGAGAACCCCAGCCGGGTGATCGGCAATTCGTCGCGGGTCTGGTGCGGATGCGGCGCGGCACTTTGCTGGGCATGCGGATAGCGCCGCCCGCTGGCATTGTTGAAGAACAAGGCCGTCAACAGCAGCAACACCGAGTTGAGCATCACCGGCGAGAGCACGAAGGCATAGCCCATGTCATGCACCACCGGGCCACCCAGCACCGCCGTCAGCGCCACCGCACCGCTAGGCGGGTGGATACAGCGCAGCATGAACATGGCCCCGATGGCCAGCGCAATGGCCAAGGCAGCGGCCAGCGCCGGCTCCTGCACCAGGCGGGCGCAGGTGACGCCAATGAGCGCCGCACACAGGTTGCCCCCGATGATGGACCAGGGCTGCGCCAACGGACTGGATGGCACGGCAAAGAGCAACACCGCCGACGCCCCCATGGGCGCGATCAGCCAAATGGTCCTGGCCTCGTGCGGCAGGATGGCATAGCTGATCAAGCCCACCAGCAAGATGCCGAACAGGCTGCCGGCGCAGGAGCGCATGCGCTCGAAGCGATCGACATTGCTCCTGGCGGGGATGAAACTTTTGAACCACAGCAAGATAGAATCAGGCATATCCGTTTCCGTAACGACATGACTATCGGAATGCCTCCGCCGTCGCGGCGGAAGGGCAAACCTCAATTACATCACAAGATGATATATATGTCCCGATCCAGCCATTTTTTGCCCCACTCCGGGCAACCAACCCTCCCCACGATGGCAGGCCGGCAGCCATGAAAAGCCCATCCCGCCTGCAAAAGGATGATTTCGAAGCACTGTCGGAATTTCGCTACCAGTTGCGCCGCTTCCTGCGCTTCTCGGAGGAGGCAGCCCAGAGCGAAGGACTCACCCCCCTGCAATACCTGCTGCTGCTGCATATCAAGGGCTACCCCGGTCGCGACTGGGCCAGCATCAGCGAACTGGCCGAACGACTGCAGTCGCAGCACCACGGCGTGGTGGCTCTGGTGACACGCTGTGCCAAGGCCGGGCTGGTCACGCGCACGCCCGACGACCGCGACAAGCGGCTGGTGCAGGTGCGATTGACCGAACTTGGAGAGCAATACCTGCACCGGCTGGCGCAATTGCATCGGGACGAACTGCATTCGCTGTCGGGCGTATTCCAGGTCTCGCACATCTCGGCCTTCAACGACCGCGACTGAGCCCTCCCCCTGCCTGCGGATATCCGCAGGCGCCAGCGGCGCAGGCTGCTGCTATGCTTGCGACAAGCCCCTCACCCAGCCAGCCATGATCCGCAAACCAGAGACCTCCCTCCTTGCCCCAGCCTCACGTGCCATCACCAAGGAAGACGTGGCCCGCGCCGCCGGGGTATCGCATATCACGGTCTCACGCGTCATCAACACACCGGAAAAGGTCTCTCCGGCCACCCGCGCCCGGGTCGAGGCCCTCATCAGCAGCATGGGCTACATCCCCAACCTGCTGGCCGGCGGCCTGGCCTCGCGCCGCACCCGTATCGTGGCGGCCATCGTCCCTACCATCAGCCACTCGATCTTTGCCGAGTCGGTGCGCGGTCTATCGGAGGCATTGAGCCAGCGCGGCTACCAGCTGCTGCTGGGGCAGACCGATTATTCGGAAGAGGCTGAAACCGCCCTGGTCGAGGCCTTTATCGGCCGCCGCGTGGATGGTCTGGTACTGACCGGCGTGCAGCACTCGACGCGCACGCTGCAGCGACTGCGGGCGGCCGGCATTCCGGTGGTGGAAACCTGGGATCTGTGCGAAGAACCCATCGACATGCTGGCCGGCTTCGACAACCATGCCGCCGGGCGTGCCATGGGAGATTATCTGTATGAAAAAGGCTATCGCCGCATGGCCTTCGTGGGCGGCGATGATCCGCGCGGCATGGCCAGGCTGGCCGGACTGCGCCAGGCTTTGCAAGCGCATGGCGCGAGCGAACCGGCGCATGTGCGCATCCAGCTGGGCTCCTTCCTGCAAGCCGGGCGCGATGCCATCGGCCGCCTGCTGGAGCTGGACCCGGCCATCGATGCAGCCTTCTTCAGCAATGACGTGATTGCGGCCGGCGCCGCCCTGGAATGTGCTCGACGTGGGGTGGCCGTGCCGGGGCGCATTGCCCTGGCCGGTTTCGCCAATCTGGAAATCGCGCGCGAAGTCTTGCCGGCACTGACCACGGTACAGATCAGCGCACACCAGATCGGGCTGACGGCCGCCGATATGCTGCTGACCCGCTTCGACGGCCGCGAAGTTGCGCAAACGGTATGTGACCTGGGCTACTCCATCCTGGAACGTGAGAGCACCTGAGCCCCCGCCCGGGAAGGCTCAATGGGCCTCGGAGTCGGCCTGCAGATTGCGCCCGGCCAACTCGACGCGATTACGCCCCAGCTTCTTGGCGCGATAGAGCGCCTGGTCGGCTTGCCGGATGAGCAATTCCAGCCCCTGCTCACCGCAGATGGCAGCCACGCCGAAACTGGCGCTGACCTTGATATGCATCCCGCCATCGACCTCGAAATCGCGCAGCTCCAGCGCCTGGCGCAGCTTCTCGGCCACGCTGGCCGATTGCACCAGATCCGCCTCCGGCAGCAGCACAATGAATTCCTCGCCACCATAGCGCGCCAGCACATCCACCTTGCGCAGCAGGCCTGAGGCAGTCTGCGCCACGCCGCGCAGGATGGCGTCACCGGCCTGGTGGCCATAGGTATCGTTGATGCGCTTGAAATGATCGATATCGAACAGGATCACCGCCAGCTCGCGCCGGTAGCGCTGGGCCACACTCATCTGCTGCTGCCCGTGCGAATAGAAGGCGCGCCGGTTCAGCACCCCCGTGAGGAAATCGGTATTGGAAGAGGTCTGCAACTGCGTGATCAGGGCCTCGCGCTCGCGGGCCAGGCTGTTGCGCTCGCGCATGCGTTGCTTGAGCACGCGCAGCGCGCGCATCATGGCGCCGATCTCGTCATCGTGCGGCGTCTGCGGAATCTCCTGCTCCAGCCGCCCCTCCACCAGGCCCGCCACCAGGTCGGTAGCCTGGACCAGCGGTTGCACCACGCGACGCCGGATCAGCACCATCAGCAGCTGGAAGAACAGGCAAGCCACCACCGTCAGGGCCACCACCAGCGCCAGGATATTGCGCGCCTGGGTATTGTGACGCTCGGCCTGCGCCATCATGTCGTCCAGCAGCAGGTCGCGCAGGTCGATGATGGACTTCATCTGCGGCACGTAATATTTGTAGAGATCAGCCGGCGTGACGTTGTACTCCCCCGAGCCCAGACCCATCTGCAAGAGATAGTCGAGAAACTGGAAACCACTGTCGAAGTACTGGCGGTCCACCATCTCCAGGGCCTGCGCGAACGCCGGCTGGCCCGAATATTCGGCCGTCTGCGTCGCCAGCAGGCTGCGCAGCAGTTCGATGCGGCCGTAAAGCCGCCCGATCTCGACCACTTCTTCCTGGGTCAGCTTGCGATGGGCGATCAGGGGTGGGACGAAGCGCGAACCAACCTGCCCGGCATATTCCCGCAGGCTGGCGGCAGCCCGCACGGCAGCCAGGCCATCGCGCAAGGAAGGGTCGGCGCGGTCGACTTCGCCACCCAGGTCGGCCACCACCCGGATCATCTGCGGCATCAGGTCCACCATGCCGTTGACCGATGACAGCACGCCGTTATCGGTACGCAACTGCGGCGCCTGCTTGCCGACGGCATCCACATTGGTGCGCACGAACTCCAGGCGATCCTGGACGGTCTTGATACGCTCCAGCGTCCCCGACTGACGCAGGCCGGCATCAGCCTCCAGTGACGCGCGCAGTTGCGCCAGCGTGGCATCGGTGGTCGCGCGGGCGACTTTCAGGTTCTGGTAGAGGGCCGCACTTTCATCGGGCGCCGCCCCCATGTAGGCGTTGGCCGGACCACGTTCGGCCGAGAGTTTTTCCACGGCCACCAAGGCCTGGCGAAAATGCCGCAGCGCCGGCACACTGCTGGCCCCGCTGCGGTAGGCATGCCATTCCATCCAGACCAGCGAGATCGCAAATGCCAGGAACAACATCAGCAGCGCGATGGAAATCAGCCGGAAAAGACGATTCAAGGACATGGTTGGTCCGCTACGAAGGCATGCACGTTTGAAGACTATAACAAGGCCGCCCAGCGGGCGGCACTGCATCGTGAGCGGGGATGAAAATAAACCACAGGCACATGCACGGAAGTGATGCGACCGTCTGGCACACCCGGGAACCCGGGTGCAATCGATGCCGGCACTGCACTCCCCCCTCGAGAATACACTGCGGCCATTGAGAATCCTGATGCACGCCCACACCACCGAAGCAACGACACGGGCGCATCATCATGCGAGATCGCGGGACGACAGCGAAAACGCGGCACATAAAAAAATAAGGCCCTGAAAAAATCAGAGCCTTATCTCTACTACTATCGAGCCAACTGGCGGAGAGGGTGGGATTCGAACCCACGGTACGGGAAACCGTACGCCTGATTTCGAGTCAGGTACATTCGACCACTCTGCCACCTCTCCGGTTAACTTCGGTCGTTTCACTGCGTGGTGCAGCAAAGACAGCGACTATAGCAGAACAATTTTCGGAAGGGAATAGTTTTCTTGAGAAAAGAATAAAAAATTAATTGAGCGACATCAAAGACAAACCAAGCCCTGCTATCCCTGCTCTTATTTTCACATTGAGACGCACCAGTGTGTGGTTCCATCATCATCTTGTCATAAATGACTTCTAGCATCCGTAAACTATTTTCCGTTCTTTGGAACCTTCTAACCCCGGATCCTGCCAAATGGCGCCCCTTTCCCACGCTTCCTTCCCGCTCGGTGCCGAAGTCGCCGACCTGATCGCCCGCGCCGCGGGCGCCGCCCCGACGGGCAATGAGGATCCGATGTTGTTGCTGCTGCATGAGATCATCGCCCAGCGCAAGCTGACGGCCCTGTTCCAGCCCATCGTGCGCATGCGCAATGGCGAGATCCTGGGTTACGAAGGTCTCATCCGCGGCCCCTCCAATACCCCGCTGCATTCGCCGCTGGCGCTGTTCAAGGTGGCGCGCGCGCACAACCTGTCGGTGCAGATGGAATACCTGTGCCGGCACATCGTGCTGACCCGCTTCGCCCAACTGGGCTTGCCGGGCAACCTGTTCCTGAACGTCTCCCCGGGCGCGCTGATGCAACCCGAGGCGATCCAGGGCGAGACCCTGCGCTACCTGGAAAACCTGGGCGTCAATCCCAAGCGCATCATCATCGAACTCACCGAGAACGAGCCGACCTACGATTACGCCCAGCTGCGCAACGCCGCCATGCACTACCGTGAGATGGGCTTCCAGATCGCCATCGACGATCTGGGCGAAGGCTTCTCCAGCCTGCGCCTGTGGTCCGAGCTGCAGCCCGAGTACGTCAAGGTGGACATGCACTTCGTGCAGGGCATCAACCACGACCCGATGAAGCTGCAGTTCGTGCGTTCGATCCAGGAGATCGCCGAGAAATCCGGCTCCATCGTCATCGCCGAAGGCATCGAGTCCCAGGCCGAGCTGCTCACCATCCGCGACCTGGGCATCGCCTGCGGCCAGGGCTACCATATCTCGCGCCCGCTGGCCGATCCGCCGGTATCGATCTCCGACGACGTGACCAAGACCCTGCGGCGCGACAAGGTACCGCTGGACACCAACAAGTATGGCCCCGGCAAGCGCAATGCCACCGCCTTCAAGCTGCTGCGCGAAACCCGCTATGTCAGCCCCGAGGTGACCAATGACGCGGTCTACCACATGTTCGTCAACGATCCCCAGCTGCAGGCCCTGCCGGTGGTCAGCAACGGCCTGCCGATCGGCCTGATCAACCGCTACAGCATGGTGGAACGCTTCGCCCGCCTGTACGGACGTGAACTGTATGGAAAGAAGTCCTGCGCCTTCTTCATGGACCCCAGCCCCATCCTGGCCGAGCAGGACACCAGCCTGCAAGATCTCTCCAACCTGCTGGTCCACGCCGAGTCGCACCATCTCTCCAACGGCTTCATCATCACCGACCGTGGCCAATACATGGGCCTGGGCACCGGCCATGACCTGCTGCGCGAGATCACCCAGATGCAGATCGACGCGGCGCGCCATGCCAATCCGCTCACGCAGCTACCGGGCAACGTGCCCATCAACGACCACATCGAATACCTGCTGCAAAGCGGCGTGGAGTTCTGCATCTGCTACGCCGACCTCGACCTGTTCAAGCCCTTCAACGATGTCTACGGTTATCGCAAGGGCGACGACATGATCCAGGCTACCGGGCGCGTGCTGCAGCAGGCAGTGGACCCCGACCTGGATTTCATCGGTCACATCGGCGGCGACGACTTCCTGATCATGTTCCAGAGCGAGGATTGGGAAAAGCGCTGCCGCAACGCGCTGGAAAACTTCGAAGCCGCCACCCGCACCTTCTACTACGACGAAGACCTGGAACGCCGCGGCTACTACACCGAAGACCGCCAGGGAAAGCGGGTCTTCCATCCGCTGGTCACCCTGTCGCTGGGCGCGGTCAAGATCGAGCCCTCGCAATACTCCTCGCCGCACCAGATCGCCTCGGCCGCCACCCGCGCCAAGATGCAGGCCAAGAAGACCAACGGCAGCAACCTCTTTATCGAGCGTCGCATCCCGGCCACCTTCTCCTGGGCCTTGAAGGAAGGCTAGCCGGCACGGCCGCGAAAACGTTTTCGCGCCCCACCCTCCTGCGCCACAAAGCAAAACGGCTGCCTCATCACGAGGCAGCCGTTTTGCTTGATACCGGCGGCAAGCCGCCGGATGTCACGCACCAGGCATCAGGCGCCCGGCACCAGCTTGGTCACGCCACCCATGTAGGGCTGCAGCACTTCCGGGATATCGACGCTGCCATCGGCCTGCTGGTAGTTCTCCAGCACCGCCACCAGGGTACGGCCGACCGCCAGGCCGGAACCGTTCAGGGTGTGCAGCAGTTCCGGCTTGCCCTGGGCATTGCGGAAGCGCGCCTGCATGCGACGGGCCTGGAAGGCTTCGCAATTGGACACCGAGGAGATTTCGCGATAGGTATTCTGCGCCGGCAGCCAGACTTCAATGTCATAGGTCTTGGCCGCGCCAAAGCCCATGTCGCCGGTGCACAGGGTGATGACGCGATAAGGCAGGCCGAGCTTCTTCAGGATGGTCTCAGCATGGCCCAGCATCTCGTCGAGGGCCTCGTAGGACTTTTCCGGGTGGACGATCTGCACCATTTCCACCTTGTCGAACTGGTGCTGGCGGATCATGCCGCGGGTATCGCGACCATAGGAGCCGGCTTCCGAACGGAAGCACGGCGAATGGGCGGTGAACTTCAGCGGCAGCGCATCGCCGGCCACGATCTCGTCGCGCACGAAGTTGGTCAGCGGCACCTCGGCCGTGGGAATCAGGTACAGCGCGGCATTCTCGGCCTCACCTTCCTGACCGCCCTTCTTGGCCGCGAACAGGTCGGCCTCGAACTTGGGCAACTGGCCAGTACCGCGCAGGCTGTCGGCATTGACGATGTAGGGCGTATAGCACTCGGTGTAGCCATGCTCCATGGTATGGGTGTTGAGCATGAACTGCGCCAGCGCACGGTGCAGGCGGGCGATGCCCCCCTTCAGGACGGCGAAGCGCGACCCGGTCAGCTTGGTGGCCGTATCGAAGTCCAGACCCAGCGGGTTGCCGACGTCGACGTGGTCCTTGATCTCGAAGTCGAACTGGCGCGGCGTGCCGACCTTGCGCACCTCGACGTTGCCGCTCTCATCAGCACCTACCGGCACCGACTCGTGCGGCAGGTTGGGCACAGCCTGCAGGAACAGGGTCATCTGCTGCTGCACTTCTTCCAGGCGGGTCGCCGATGCCTTGAGCTCGTCGCCGATGCCGTTGACCTCAGCCATCACCGCAGAGGCGTCCTCGCCCTTACCCTTGAGCATGCCGATCTGCTTGGACAGGGTATTGCGCTTGCCCTGCAGTTCTTCGGTACGGGTCTGGATCTGCTTGCGCTCTGCTTCCAGCGCATTGAAGCCGGCCACGTCCAGGACGAACTTGCGGGCCGCCAGGCGGGCTGCAACGTTCTCGATGTCTTTACGGAGGAGTTGGATGTCGATCATGGGAAGAAAAAACAATTGAAATTGGTGCCTGAAAACGCGATTGTACCAAGCCGTGAGCCTGCAACGGGCTTCCGCAGGCGCTTTGGCACAAGAAATTGCAATGAGCGCGGTAGCCGGGGGCGCTGGCACGGGTTACCATTCGGCCAATCCCGCAACCCAGTCTCCCTTTTCCATGTCCGATCAGCAAGATCCCCGCGCCCCGCGCGATGTCCCCGTCCTGTTATCCCTCTTGGGCCTGGTGGCGGCCTTTGCGCTCGGCCTATGGGCCGGGATCCACTACATGTCCAACGAAGCGAGCCTGTTCTATGGACTCATCGCCGGCCTGTCCTTTGGCGCCGCCTTCGCCTTCGGCCAGCAGATCAAGAACCGCTTGGTCCCGCCCAAGGTGAAGACGACCGATTGGAAGGTGCAGGCCCCGGGCGCGGCCGAGTTGTCGCCGGCCAGGCTGGCGGCCCAGCAGGCGCGCAAGATCGGCGTGGAATTCGATGATGACGAGATCCGCACCGTCGTGCGTGGCGCCAAGCGCGAGGGTATCGCCTGGAACGAGGTCAGCGACGTGACCATCCGCATCAGCGAAGACAGCCTGCCGCAACCACAATGGATCATCGCCGGCAAGAGCGGCGAGACCATCAAGGGCGTGCTCATCCCCAACGATGCCGAAGGCCTCGATGCGCTGCTGGAAGCGATGAAACAGCGCCTGCCCGGCTATGACAACGACAAGAACTATGAAACCGTGATCGCCGCCATGTCGGCCATGGAAGGCAGCTTCCATGTCTGGAGCCGCCCGGCCGCCTGAGCTGGTCCGGCGGGGTGGCCCGTGCGCGTCGCCCCCCCTACTGGCCGGCCTCCTCATCCCACTTCTTGAGGGTAGCGAGTTTTTCGCCGATCTTGATCTCCAGCCCGCGTGGCACCGGCTGGTACCAGCCGGGCTCGTCGATACCATCCGGCAGGTAGGTTTCCCCGGCCGCGTAGGCATTGGGTTCATCGTGGGCATAGCGGTATTCATGTCCGTAGCCCAGCTCCTTCATCAGCTTGGTCGGTGCATTGCGCAGGTGCACCGGCACTTCCCGGCTCTTGTCCTGCTTCACGAAGGCGCGTGCGGCGTTGTAGGCGTTGTAGCCGGCATTGCTCTTGGCCGCCACCGCCAGATAAATCACCGCCTGCCCCAGCGCCAGTTCGCCCTCGGGGCTGCCCAGGCGCTCGAAGGTCAGCGCGGCATCGTTGGCGATCTGCATGGCGCGCGGGTCGGCCAGGCCGATATCTTCCCAGGCCATGCGCACGATGCGCCGCGACAGGTAGCGCGGATCGGCACCACCGTCGAGCATGCGGGTGAGCCAGTACAGCGCCGCATCCGGGTGCGAGCCGCGCACCGACTTGTGCAGCGCCGAGATCTGGTCATAGAAATTGTCGCCGCCCTTGTCGAAGCGGCGGCTGTTCAACGTCAGCGCATTCTGCAGGAACTCCGCCGTCACCAGCGTGGTACCGGTGGTGCGGGCGGCGGTGTCGGTCTGCTCCAGCAGGTTCAGGAAGCGCCGCGCATCGCCGTCGGCATAGCCGATGATGGTGTCGGCGGCTTGCTCGTCGAATTGCAGATCACCCAGCGCCTTGTCCTGGGCGCGTTGCAGCAGCTGCTTCAACTCGGTGTCGGTGAGCGACTTGAGCACGTAGACCTGCGCCCGCGAGAGCAGCGCCGAGTTGACCTCGAAGGAGGGATTCTCGGTAGTGGCGCCGATGAAGGTCACCAGGCCGCTTTCGGCATAGGGCAGCAGTGCATCCTGCTGCGACTTGTTGAAGCGGTGGATCTCGTCCACGAACAGGATGGTGTGCTTGCCCATGGACAGGTTCTGCTCGGCCTGCTCCATGGCCGCGCGGATATCCTTGACACCCGAGAACACCGCCGACAAGGCAATGAACTCGCACTTGAAGGCCGTTGCCGTCAGGCGCGCCAGCGTGGTCTTGCCCACGCCCGGCGGGCCCCAGAAGATCATCGAATGCGGTTTGCCCGACTGGAAGGCCAGGCGCAGGGGCTTGCCCTCGCCCAGCAGGTGCGACTGCCCGATGACCTCGTCCAGGGTCTTGGGACGCAGCGCCTCGGCCAGCGGCGCGGCGGGTTCTTGCGCAAACAGGTCAGCCATGGCGAGGCTCCCGGGCGCGGGCGCCCACGAGGTCAGCAAGAAGGAATGGCCGTGCCGGAGCGGCCTGGGGAATCTGGTTCATGTCGTTTCAGGATGCAGGCGCGGCGCCGGATCACCGGGCGCGTTCGCCAAAGGCCGTAGTCTAACGCAGGCACCGTTGATGAGGGGATTGCCAGGGCGCCTGCAAGCATTTTGCGCAGACGTTAGAATGACGCCGCGCCGGCACTCCACCGCCGCGCCCTCCTCTCCACTACCCGCCGTACCTGCCATGCCCTTTGTCGTCACCGATTCCTGTATCCAGTGCAAGTACACTGATTGCGTCTCCGTCTGCCCGATGGATTGCTTCGTCGAGGGACCGAACTTCCTGGCCATCGACCCCGATGGCTGCATCGATTGCTCCATGTGCGTCCCGGAATGCCCGGTCGGCGCCATCTACAACGCTACCGACCTGCCGGCCGCCCTGGCGCATTTCGAAGACCTCAACGCCAAGCTGGCCAAGTTGCCCGGCTGGAAGCCCATCACCCAGGCCAAGGCGCCGCTACCCGAGCACGAGAAGTGGAAGGATGTGCCCGACAAGCTGCCCCTGCTGAAGATGCCAGAGGCCTGAAACCAGGCTCTCGCGTCACAATGACAACAGCCCCGCAGGCTTGCGCTTGCGGGGCTGTTGTCATTGGAGCCTGACACCGGAAAACCAAACCCGGCGCATCATGCTCAGTTGTTGAACACGTCCGCGCCCTTGGGAACGGTGAAGCTGAAGCTGTTGGGCTTGAGCGCCGGGTTCTTGTCGAAGCTGTCGAAGCTCAGCACCGACACCTGACCAAAGGAATCATGCAGCTCCATGGCCACCGGCATGCCGTTCTTCAAGCCGATGCCGATGCGCTCGAAGGTCGTGTCGCGACTCTTGGGAACGGCTTCCAGCCACTCCAGGCCATCCTTGTCGCCGGCTTCCTTGAGGGTGAAGTTCTTTTCCAGGTCATTGCTGCCGAAGAGGATCGCCGCCGGCGAGGAACCCAAGGCATTGCCCAGCTTCTTGGTGGTGACCTGGTTCAGGTCCTTGTCGTAGATGAACAGCTTTTCGCCATCGGCCTGGATCACCTGTTCGTAAGGCTTCTGGTAGGTCCAGATGAACTTGCCCGGACGCGAGAACACGAAGCTGCCGCTGGAGGTATTGATGATCCTGGTGGTGCCGTTCTCGGTCCTGACCATGCGCTGGGTGAAGGCGCCCTTGGCCGACTGCGTGCTGGTGACGAATTGCTTGAACTGGTCCAGCGCGGCCGCCGAGGCGCGGCCCGGGGTCAGTGCGGTGATGGCAATCGCGCCGGCCACCGCCAGTGCCGACAGGCCGGCGGCCATGATCATGCGCCGCAGGTTAAGGGTGCGGGCTTGCGCGCTGCGCAAGCGGGAAGTTGTTCTGGAGTTGTCCATGTTGTTCGATTCCATTGTTACTCGACGCCCCACCGGGGGCGGCCGCGACGCACTGGCGCGCGGCCTTCAAGACTAGAAGATCACTGTTCGGCGTCACCGCCGCTGGCCCCCGCCGGCACCAGGATTTCACGGTTGCCATTGGATTGCATGGTCGACACCAGGCCGCTCTGCTCCATCTGTTCCAGCAGCCGCGCGGCGCGGTTGTAGCCGATGCGCAGGTGACGCTGCACCAGCGAGATCGAGGCCCGGCGATGCTTCAGGACCACGGCCACGGCCTGGTCGTACATCTCGTCGCTCTCGCCGCCACCGGCACCAGCGCCGGCACCACTGCCGCCACCACCGTCGGCGTCTTCCAGCACGCCACCCTCTAGGATGCCTTCGATGTAATTCGGTTCCCCCTGGGCCTTCAGGTGTTCGACCACGCGGTGCACTTCGTCATCCGAGACAAAGGCACCGTGCACCCGCATCGGCAAGCCGGTGCCCGGCGGGTTGTAGAGCATGTCGCCCATGCCCAGCAGGGTTTCGGCGCCCATCTGGTCAAGGATGGTGCGCGAGTCGATCTTGGAAGAGACCTGGAAGGCAATCCGCGTGGGCACGTTGGCCTTGATCAGACCAGTGATCACGTCCACCGACGGACGCTGGGTCGCCAGGATCAGGTGGATGCCGGCCGCGCGCGCCTTCTGGGCGATACGGGCGATCAGTTCTTCGACCTTCTTGCCCACCACCATCATCAGGTCGGCCAGTTCGTCGATGATGATGACGATGGTTTCCAGCTGCTCCAGCGGTTCCGGGGCATCCGGGGTGAGGCTGAAGGGATTGGGGATCTTCTCGCCGCGCTTGTCGGCGTCGGCGATCTTCTGGTTGTAGCCGGCCAGGTTGCGCACGCCCAGCTTGGACATCTTCTTGTAGCGGCGTTCCATCTCTTCCACCGCCCAGTTCAGGGCATGGCCGGCCTGGCGCATGTCGGTCACCACCGGCGCCAGCAGGTGCGGGATGCCTTCGTAGATCGACAGTTCCAGCATCTTCGGGTCGATCAGGATCAGGCGCACCTGGCGTGGCGTGGACTTGTAGAGCAGCGAGAGGATGGTGGCATTGATACCCACCGACTTGCCCGAACCGGTGGTACCGGCCACCAGCAGGTGCGGCATCTTGCCCAGGTCGGCCACCACCGGGTTGCCGGCGATGTCCTTGCCCAGCGCCACGGTGAGGCTGGAATGGCTGTCGTGGTAGACCTTGGACCCCAGGATCTCGGTCAGGCGCACGATCTGGCGCTTGGGGTTGGGCAGTTCCAGGCCCATGTAGTTCTTGCCCTGGATGACTTCCACCACGCGGATCGAGGTCAGCGACAGCGAGCGTGCCAGGTCGCGCGCCAGGTTGACGATCTGGCTGCCCTTCACACCCGTGGCTGGCTCGATCTCGTAGCGGGTGATCACCGGGCCGGGATAGGCCGCCACCACCTTGACCTCGACACCGAAGTCGGAGAGCTTCTTCTCGATCAGGCGGCTGGTGAATTCCAGCGTTTCCACCGAGACCGTCTGCTGGGCCGGGGGCGCCTCATCGAGCAGCGACAGCGGCGGCAGGTCGGTATCGGCATCGTCGAAGAGGCTGGTCTGCCTTTCCTTTTGCACGCGCTCGGACTTCTGTACCTCGACGATCTGCGGCTCGATGCGGATGGGCGGCGCCTCGACGATCTTGGCGCGCTCCTGCACCACGGTTTCCTCGCGCTTGACGGCGGCTTCCTGGCCGGCACGACGATCGGCGCGGGCCGAGAAGAAGTCACGCACCCAGAACAGGCCATCCTCGATGGCGCCGCCGATGCGTTCCACCGCCGCCAGCCACGACACCTGGAACAGCAGCGAGAAGCCCAGCCCGAACAGCAGCAGCAACAGCAGCGACGAACCGGTGAAACCGAAGGTCGGCTGCACCGACGAACCGATCATCTCGCCCAGCACGCCACCGGAGGAATGCGGCAGCTTGGGCGCGAAACGATGCATGCGGGTGAACTCTATCCCCATGCTACCGGTGAGCATGAAGACGAAGCCTACGGCGCGGATCAGCGGTTCCTGCTGGTGTTCGGGCTCGACCGGCTGGGCCACCAGGAAGCGGTTGGACAGGCTGCGATAGCCCCGCCACACCGAACGCCCCAGCAGCACGCACCACCACCAGGCCGACAGGCCGAAGATGTACAGCAACAGGTCGGCCATCCAGGCGCCCACGCGGCCGCCCCAGTTGGCCACGCGCGGAACGGAACTGGCCACCGACCAGCCCGGGTCGGTCTTGGCATAGCTCAGCAGGATCAGCGCCAGGTAGACCAGCAATGCAGTCAGCGCCAGCCAGCGCGCCTCGGATAGCAACCGTACCAGGCGATTGGGCATCGGCGGCGCCGCTACCTTGTTGGTGCGAATGTGGGCTTGACTCGTCTTCGACATAACTTCCGTACAAAAAAAACTCGCCGTCATTGTAACGGCATTGAATTGGCGCTTCGCGGTTTTGCGCATGGCCATCGGTGGCCATGCTGCACTGACCGGCATTTCCCGCTATCGTTCTTGTCTTGCTGCAAACCCGCCTGCATCTGCCACCCGGCGCGGCTATCGCCGGCATAGCGTAATTCCATCGGCCGGCACAATGGCTTGGACTATAATCTTACCCGTTTTGCAGCGCGGCAATCGCTCTGACGCTGCCAATCATGTCTATCTGATACACCAGAGTCGCCTCCTGGACGTCCGCTGAATGCGCTTCGTGGCCAGGAATTGAAATCCCGGGTGTCGCCTCCAGCTGCTGGGGACGAACCCACAACACTTGATGAGTAGCTTATGAGCACGCCCAAACATGCCAAGGTCCTGATTCTCGGCTCCGGCCCCGCCGGCTATAGCGCCGCCGTCTATGCCGCGCGCGCCAACCTCAATCCGGTGCTCGTCACCGGCGTGGAGCAAGGTGGCCAGCTGATGACCACCACCGACGTCGAAAACTGGCCGGGCGACCCGCTGGGCGTGCAAGGCCCGGAACTGATGCAGCGCCTGCTGCAGCATGCCGAGCGCTTCAATACCGAGATCATCTTCGATCACATCCACACCACCAAGCTGTCCGAGCGCCCCTTCCGCTTGATCGGCGACAGCGGCGAATACACGGCCGACGCCCTCATCATCGCTACCGGCGCCTCGGCCCAGTACCTGGGCCTACCCTCGGAACAAGCCTTCATGGGCCGTGGCGTGTCGGCCTGCGCCACCTGCGACGGCTTCTTCTACCGTGGCCGTGAAGTGGCCGTGGTCGGTGGCGGCAACACCGCCGTGGAAGAGGCCCTGTATCTCTCCAACATCGCCAGCAAGGTCACCATCGTGCACCGTCGCGACAAGTTCCGCGCCGAACCCATCCTGATCGACCGCCTGCTGCACAAGGTCACCGAAGGCAAGATCGCCATCCAGTGGCATTCCACCCTCGATGAAGTGGTCGGCGACGACAGCGGCGTGACCGGCATCAAGATCAAGTCGACCCAGGACGGCGCCATCACCGAGATCCCGGTGCACGGCCTGTTCATCGCCATCGGCCACAAGCCCAACACCAGCATCTTCGAGGGCCAGCTGGAGATGCACAACGGCTACCTCAAGACCCGTACCGGCACCGAAGGTTTCGCCACGGCAACCAGCGTCGAAGGCGTCTTCGCCGCCGGTGACGTGCAGGACCACGTCTACCGCCAGGCCATCACCAGCGCCGGTACCGGCTGCATGGCGGCACTGGATGCACAACGCTACCTGGAAGGTCTCGAATAAATTCGTGATAAATTGCTGCGCTGCGAGAACTCGTAGCCAGCCAGGGCGTCAAAAAGTCGGTAACGAGTGATCGTTCCGGCTTTTTTTGTTTTCAGTCAATTAACTATAACGAACAAGGAAAACACTGTGCCCCGCCTCACCCCTGCCACCCTGAGCCTGCTTGCCCTGCTGGGCGTGGTTATCGTCCTGGCCGCCTGCAGTGCCTCCCGCGAACCCCAGGCCAGCGACACAGCCGCCTCCGGCCGCTGCGATGCCGGCAAGGCAGAACACCTGATCGGTGAAAACCTCAGCGGCTACGTGGAGCGCCTGGCCCAGGCCGAATCGGGCGCCACCGACACGCGCGTGCTCAAGCCGGGGGACGCCGCCACCATGGACTTCAATCCCCGCCGCCTGAACATCCACGTCGATCCCGGCGAGGTCATCATCAAGCTTGCCTGCGGCTGATTTGTGGGGTGTCACACAACATCATTCATACAGATCACTTCAAAGCTGAAGTCATGACGAGCTTCTGATACAGTAGCCAGCTCAGGAAACATTCGCTACAGGGTTGGGTGGCTGTCATGGCGACAATGAAGGATTTCTCGGCGCTCAAGGGATTGCGCCAGGATTTGAAGGAACAGGAAAAGGCGCGCGCCGAAGCGCTGGCGCAACAACAACGCCAGGCCGCGCAGGCCCGCGAGGAAGCCAATCTCTTTCGCAACAGCGTCGGCCAGGTAGCGCCGCTGCGCCCCAAGACAGCTGACAAGGCCCATCACCCACCTGCCGCCCCCTTACCCATCGCCCGCCAGCACCTGGCCGATGAACAGGCGGCCCTGCTGGAATCGCTCTCCGACGAATTCACCGTCGAGACGCTGATGGACAGCGACGAAAACCTCAGTTTCGCCCGCCCCGGCGTCGGATCCGACGTACTGGGAAAATTGCGCCGCGGCAACTGGGTGATCCAGGCCCAGCTCGACCTGCACGGCTACCGCCGCGACCAGGCCCGCGAGGCGCTGGGCGAGTTCCTGCGCCAGTCGCGCCGGCGCGGTCTGCGCTGCGTGCGCGTGATCCACGGCAAGGGACTGGGTTCGGTCAACAAGGAGCCGGTGCTCAAGCACAAGGTCCGCAACTGGCTGGCCCAGAAGGATGAAGTCATGGCCTTCTGCCAGGCGCGCGCTGCCGATGGCGGTGCCGGCGCGCTGGTGGTGTTGCTCAAGTCCAGCGAGCGGGCCTAGCCCCACGGCGCCAAGGTCAGAGCGTGGCCAGCGTATCGAGCATGGCCACGATGGCCTCGAAGTGCGGCCGTGCCGCCACATCGGCGGACAGGCAGGCCTGGCGCAGGCCGGCCAGGGCCGCGCGCTGCTTCTGGCCCGCCGCATCCTCAGGCTGGCCGTGTGCCAGCAATTCTTCCAGCAGACAGCCATAGGCCCGCACTTCCATGGCCTGCATACCCCAGGCGTGCGCCTGCCCCGGATCATAGAGCCATGCCGCGCCAAAATCCCCCAGCAAGGCCTCTCCCTCGCGATGCAAGATGTTGTGGCCGTACAGGTCACCGTGCACGATGCCCTGGGCATGCAGGTGGGCCGCCGCCGAGGCGATATCGCGCGCAATGGCCAGCACCTGGGTCCAGGCCAACGCAAAACCTGGTGCGTAGACATCGCGCGTGCAGGATTGCAGGCTGGGCGGGCCGGCCAGGGTCTTGAATTCGGGATCGATCAGCGGCATCACCAGGCCCTGTGCCGCTTGCGGATGGCCTCGCAGCCGTCCCAGCACGGGGATCAGCCCGCGGTGGCTGCCAGCCGTGATGCAGGCGGCCATCTCGCGCTCGGGCAGGCCGTCGCTGGTGACGGCTCCCTTGAAGAGCTTGACCGCCACGGGCCGGGCCTGGTCGTTGAGCGTCCACCGTGCGGCGTGGATCACGCCGGAAGCGCCCTCACCCAGCTTGTCCCCCAGTTGCAGGTCGTTCCAGCCGATATCGGCCACCTGGGTGTTGCGATCGGCGGCATCTTCTACCGCCTCGCACCAGGGATTGCCGGCCATGGCCAGCCAGCTCAGGCGCGGCAAGGTCAGCAGCCAGTGCGGAAACGCCGCCAGCGCATTGGCCGACAGGCGCAGCAGTTCCAGGTTGCGGCAGGCCGCCAGTTCCGGCGGCAGCGCACTCAGGCGGTTGCCGGCCAGCATCAGCTTCTGCAGGCGCGTACAACGACCGATGCTGGCTGGCAGCTGGGTGATCCGGTTGTCGGTCAGCACCAGCCAGCGCAGCGAAGGCGGCAGGGATTCACCCGGCACGTGCTCGATACGGTTGGCCTTGAAGCCGATCATCTCCAGTGCCGGGCAGCGGCCCAGCACTGCCGGCAGTTCGGTGAAGGGATTGTCGGAACAGAAGACGATGCGCAGCCGCGTCAGTCGTGGCAGGTCATCGGGCAGGCTGGTCAGCTCGTTGCCGCTGAGGTCGAGGATTTCCAGCGTATCGGCCAGCGTGAAGATCTCGCGCGGGAATTCGCTTAAGCCGCAGGACAGCGACAGCCGCGTGATACCGGCCAGCGCGCCGCTGCGCAATTGTTCCATGGTGTGCATGCAAAGAGAGGGGATGCGATCAAAGCGCGCAGTGTAGCAGCCGGCGTCGGCCTATGGGCTCAGAACAGGTCGAGCTGGTTGCCGTTGGCGCGCCCGGCAGGCGTCGAGGGAACCACCTGCGGACGCCGGAAGCGGCTGGCATCGAGCGTGGCGAAGGCGCGGTTGCGATGATCGATGCCCAGGCGTCGGCTGGCCTTTTCGAAGCGCTGGTGCAGCAGGTCGGCCCAGACACCCGTGCCGCGCATGCGGGTAGAGAATTCGGCGTCGTAATCCTTGCCGCCACGCATGTCCTGGATGCGGTTCATCACCCGCACCGCCCGGTCCGGGAAGTGCGCCTGCAACCACTGCCGGAACAGCGGACTGACCTCCCATGGCAACCGCAGCACGATATATCCGGCCTGCCCGGCACCGGCCTCGACGGCCGCCTCCATCACCCGCTCCAGGTCCGGCTCGGTCACGAAGGGGATCACCGGCGCAATCGATACGCTCACCGGAATACCGGCCTCGGCCAGGGTACGGATCACCCGCAGGCGCCGCGCCGGACTGGCCGCACGCGGCTCCAGCGTGCGCGCGATGGCGCCATCGAGGGTGGTGATGGTGACGGCGGCAATGGCCTGGCGCTTGGCCGCCATGGCCGCCAGCAGGTCGATGTCGCGCTCGATCAGGGAGGACTTGGTGATCAGCGCCACCGGGTTCTCGCAGTCGTGCAGGATCTGCAATATGCGGCGCGTCAACTGGCGCTCGCGCTCGATGGGCTGGTAGGCGTCGGTATTGATGCCCACCGTGATGGTGTCGGGCTGGTAGGACGGCCGCGCCAGTTCACGCAGCAACAGCTCGGGTGCATTGGTCTTGGCCACCAGGCGACTCTCGAAATCCAGCCCCGGCGAGAGGCCCAGGTAGCTGTGCGAGGGCCGCGCAAAGCAATAGATGCAGCCGTGCTCGCAGCCGCGATAGGGATTCAGCGAGAGCGAGAACGGCAGGTCCGGCGAGCTGTTGCGGCTGATGATGGACCTGGCCTCTTCCTCGGTGACGATGGTCTTCAGGCGCGGCGGTTCGTCGTCTTCGTCGCCCTCGCTTCCCTCTCGCACCGATGCTGCCTCGCCAGCGGACCTGTCGACAAAGTCCAGCGCTTGCCATCCATCATCGAACTCCTCGCGGTTCACCGATTCATAGCGCCCGCGCAGGTTGGTCACTGCCCCCCGGCCCTTCTGCGCGACTTGCGGCCGATGCACGAAGCCCTCCGGCGTCAGGGTCGGATCATCATCGGTGGGAGGCTGCGGCTGTTCCGGGAAAGGAGTAGCGATGCCTTGCGGAAACTTGGGGAAACGGGCCACGTCGGACTCAACAATACTGTATGAATAAACAGTATTTTGCCTGCACTTCTGCCGGCCCGCAAATGCTGTTTCAATTTATCCCGGTGCCGCATTAATCGGTTATGCTTGTTCACCCCCGGCTTCCCGAAACACAAGAAAGCGACAAAAAAGGGGGAGCCCGAACCGGACAGGTTCCAAGGAGACAAGGATGCAATACCACCAGGCAAACCGGCCCGGCGCCGGTGCATTGCTGGGCGCCACGCCTTTGCTGCAGGCCACGGCCGATGGCCTGCCGGACCTGCAGGTAATCGAACGCTCGCACCAGCGCAGCTCTTCCTATGGCATCACGCGCAGCCAGCGTCCCGACCTGGATCAGCTCTCGCGCGCCGACCTGGCGCAGACGCTGGAAGCCAACCAGGTCCTCTCCGGCCACGCCCGGCCGGTCATGGAAACCCTCTACGACCAGATCCGCAATACCCACAGCATGGTGATCCTGTCGGATGCCGAGGGCACCATCCTGCATACCCAGGGCGACAGCGACTTCCTGACCAAGGCCGATCGGGTGGCGCTCGGGCCGGGCGGACGCTGGTCGGAGCAACTGCGCGGCACCAATGCCATCGGCACCGCCCTCTTCGAGCAAAAGCCCACCACCGTGCATGCCCAGCAGCATTACCTGGATGCCAATGGCTTCCTGACCTGCTCGGCCGCGCCCATCTTCGACCATCGCGGCCAGGTGCTGGGCGTGCTGGATGTCTCGGGCGAATGCGGCAGCTTCCACAAACACACCATGGCGCTGGTGCGCATGTCGGCGCAGATGATCGAGAATCACCTGCTGGCCGGCAGCTTCCCCGATTGCATCACCCTGCACTTCCATAGCCGCGCCGAATTCGTCGGCACGCTGGTGGAGGGCATCGTCAGCTTCAACCCCGGCGGACGCTTCCTGGCGGCCAATCGCAGTGCGCAGTTCCAACTGGGGCTGTCGCTGGCGGCGTTGCAATCGCATACCTTCACATCGCTCTTCGGGGTGCCGCTATCGCTGCTGTTCGAACACCACCGCAAGACGGGCAGCGGCCTGCTGGAACTGTGCCTGCACAATGGCATCCGCATCCACGGCCGCGCCGAACTGCGGCTGCGCGACCAGCACTTCCAGCATGCCCGCGAAGCCGTCATCGATGCGCCCGAGACATCCCCTGCCAGCATGCCCCTGCTGCCAACGGCAGAGCGGCAACCCACGCGGGGCCCGGCGCGGCCCGACCTGGCGGCGCTGGACACCGGCGACGCCCGCATGAGCGCCATCATCGCCAAGCTGCGCAAGGTCATCGACCGCGACATCCCCGTGCTCATCACCGGCGAGACAGGTACCGGCAAGGAGTGGCTGGCACAGGCCATCCACCGCGCCAGTGCACGCTTCGGCGCCGGCCAGACCCGGGGCGGCGCTGCCCCCTTCGTGGCCGTGAACTGCTCGGCCATTCCGGAAAACCTGATCGAAGCCGAGCTGTTCGGCTATGAAGACGGCGCCTTCACCGGTGCCCGTCGCAAGGGCGCCATCGGCAAGATCGCCCAGGCCCAGGGCGGCACCCTCTTCCTCGACGAGATCGGCGACATGCCGCTGGCCCTGCAGGGCCGCCTCTTGCGCGTGCTGCAGGAGCGCGCGGTCACGCCGCTAGGCAGCCACCGGGTCATCCCGGTGGAGTTTGCGCTGGTGTGCGCAACCAACCAGCCGCTGCGCGAGATGGCGGCGCGCCATGCCTTCCGCGAGGATCTCTACTATCGCATCAATGGCTTGCAGGTGCGCCTGCCGGCGCTGCGCGAACGCAGTGACCTGGCGCAGCTGGCGTACAAGATCCTGGAGCAGGAAGGCGGTGCGGATGCACCACGCTTCGACGCCGAGGTGGAAGCCTTGTTGCTGGCCAGCCGCTGGCCCGGCAACCTGCGGCAACTGGCCAACCTGATCCGCACCGCCCTGGCCATGGCCGACGGCGAAGAGGCCATCGGTCTGCACCACCTGCCCGACGACTTCCTGGAGGAAGCCGGCGCGCCGGCCCCGCTACACGACGTCGCCATGGAGCTGCGGCCCGCCTCGCTGTCCATCGAGGACAATGAATGGGCCACCATCGAACGCGCCCTGCGCAGCCATGGCGGCAACGTCAGCGCTGCCGCCAAGGCGCTGGGGGTGTCACGCAATACGATCTACCGGCGCCTCAAGTCACGCGCGCACTGAGTGGCGCCAGGGCCTCGTACTCTTCATCCGAAAACAGCCGCGAGCGCGTCAGGAAGCGCTTGCCGCTGCCATTCTCCAGCGAGAACATGCCGCCATTGCCGTTGACCACGTCGATGATCAGTTGCGTGTGCTTCCAGTACTCGAACTGGTCGGCACCGATATAGAACGGCACCCCGTCGATCTCACCCAGATGGACATCGGTATCGCCCAGCGTGAAATCGCCCGCCGGGTAGCACATCGGCGCACTGCCATCGCAACAGCCGCCGGACTGGAAGAAGATCAGCTCGCCATGCCGCGCCTTCAACTGGCGCAGCAGTGCCACCGTGGCCTCGGTGGCCGTTACCCGTTGCGATGCCGCCATCGTTGTTCTCCCTTGTGGAGTTGCATGTAAAAGCGGCGCCGGCCGCAGAGCGGTCCGGCGCCGAAGCTGCCTTGCATCAAGGAGTCAAACGGAGATCAGAAGAAGCCCAGCGCCTTGGGGCTGTAGCTGACCAGCAGGTTCTTGGTCTGCTGGTAGTGGTCCAGCATCATCTTGTGGTTTTCACGGCCGATGCCGGACTGCTTGTAGCCACCGAAGGCCGCATGCGCCGGATAGAGGTGATAGCAGTTGGTCCACACGCGACCGGCCTGGATCTCGCGCCCCATGCGGAAGGCACGGGTGCCGTCGCGGGTCCACAGGCCTGCGCCCAGACCGTACAGGGTATCGTTGGCGATGGCCAGGGCCTCGTCCTCATCCTTGAAGGTGGTCACCGAGACCACCGGGCCAAAGATCTCTTCCTGGAAGATGCGCATCTTGTTGTTGCCCTCGAAGACGGTCGGCTTGACGTAGTAGCCCGAGGCCAGGTCGCCGCCCAGCGCTTCGCGACCGCCGCCGGCCAGCACCTTGGCGCCTTCCTGCTTGCCGATGTCGATGTAGGAGAGGATCTTTTCCAGCTGCTCCTGCGAGGCTTGCGCGCCGATCATGGTGCTCTTGTCCAGCGGGTTGCCCTGCTTGATGGCGGCCACGCGCTTCAAGGCACGCTCGATGAAGCGCTCGTAGATCGACTCCTGCACCAGCACGCGCGAGGGGCAGGTGCAGACCTCGCCCTGGTTCAGCGCGAACATGGCGAAGCCTTCCAGGGCCTTGTCGAAGAAGTCGTCGTCCTTGTCCAGCACGTCGGCGAAGAAGATGTTGGGCGACTTGCCGCCCAGCTCCAGGGTCACCGGGATCAGGTTCTGCGAGGCGTATTGCATGATCAGGCGGCCGGTGGTGGTCTCGCCGGTGAAGGCGATCTTGGCGATGCGCTTGTTGGAGGCCAGCGGCTTGCCGGCTTCCACGCCAAAGCCCTGGACGATGTTGACCACGCCCGGCGGGATCAGGTCGGCGATCAGTTCGATCAGCACCATGATCGAGGCCGGGGTCTGCTCGGCCGGCTTCAACACCACGCAATTGCCGGCAGCCAGGGCCGGGGCCAGCTTCCACACGGCCATCAGGATGGGGAAGTTCCAGGGGATGATCTGGCCGACCACGCCCAGCGGCTCATGGAAGTGATAGGCGTAGGTGTCGTTGTCGATGGTGCCGATGCTGCCTTCCTGGGTACGCACGGCGGCAGCGAAGTAACGGAAATGGTCGATGGCCAGCGGGATGTCGGCAGCCATGGTTTCGCGGATGGGCTTGCCGTTGTCCAGGGTCTCGGCGGTGGCCAGCAGCTCCAGGTTGGCTTCCATGCGATCAGCGATCTTCAGCAGCAGGTTGGCGCGATCGGTGGGCGAGGTCTTGCCCCAGCTCTTCTTGGCGGCGTGGGCGGCGTCCAGGGCCAGTTCCACGTCCTCGGCGCTGGAACGGGCCACTTCACAGAAGGCGCGTCCGATCACCGGGCTGATGTTCTCGAAGTATTCCCCCTTGACCGGCGGGACGAATTTGCCGCCGATGAAGTTGTCGTAGCGTTGCTTGAACGGGTCACGTACGCCGAGTTTGCTGATGTCTGCCAGGTTCATGTCGTCTCCGATGGTTATGGTTTGAAACCCCGCGCAACTAGGGCGGCCGTGGCTGCCAAGGCGGGCGTTCAGCATCGGTAGGGGCAATTCGCATGCCAGCCGCGCCAGGCCCGGTGGATGCGGCTGTGCGCCGCCATGGGCGGTAAGCTTGTGTCAATCTGGCGCAGCCTGGGACACGGCCGCGCAACACCCTGCAACACCTGCTGGCACATCAGGAGCCGGCGATGGACGTAAAAAAACCGGCCAGCGGCCGGTCTTTTCTTGCTGCAGGAGGAGGATCAGACGGCATCCGGGCCGGTCTCGCCGGTACGGATACGGATGACCTGCTCCACTTCCTGGACGAAGATCTTGCCGTCGCCGATCTTGCCGGTGCGGGCGGCCTTGATGATGGCATCCACGGCCTGCTCGACCACCTTGTCGTCGACCACCACCTCGATCTTGACCTTGGGCAGGAAATCGACCACGTACTCGGCGCCGCGATAGAGCTCGGTATGGCCCTTCTGGCGACCGAAGCCCTTCACTTCGGTGACCGTCAGGCCCGTGACGCCGACCTCGGCGAGGGATTCACGCACCTCGTCCAGCTTGAACGGTTTGATGATGGCGGTCACTTGTTTCATGGCAATTCCTCTCTTGATGTGTCGTAAAGAAACGATCTGAACGATCTGATAAATGTCGGTTGCAGCGTTGTTGTTGTTCTGGTGTCAGGGCCGTGGCCACCCTGCCCACCTGGGCATTGTCAATCAGGTGCGCGCCGCTTTCAACCTTTGCAAGCAGGCGGCGCCTCAAAAAAACCCGGAATCAGGCCTCCACATCCGGAATACGGGCCAGATCGTCCATCCACACGGTGGCCTCGCCATCGCTGGGCGCACGCCAGTCCCCACGCGGCGAGAGCGAGCCTCCGCTACCGACCTTGGGTGCGTTGGGGACGCAGGAGCGCTTGAACTGGCTGGTCTTGAAGAAGCGGTGGACGAAGATGCCCAGGTTCTTCTTGATCTGCGGCAAGCTGTACTGGTTGTGGGCGCCATGCAGCCCATCGGGCCAGTGGCCGGCCTCGCGGTCATGCCAAGCGCTGTGGGCCAGGAAGGCCACCTTGCGGGGGGCAAAGCCGTAACGCAGGATGTAGTACAGGTTGAAGTCCTGCAATTCATACGGCCCGATGAAATCCTGGGTCCGCTGGCCCGGCTCACCGGCCGTGGCACCCGGCACCAGTTCGGGGCTGATCTCGGTTTCCAGGATGTGGACCAGCACTTCCGGCTGCTTCAGTTCCAGCGAGCCCGATTCGGCCACCCAGCGCACCAGGTGGGTGATCAGGGTCTTGGGCACGCTGGCGTTGACGTTGTAGTGCGACATGTGGTCGCCCACGCCATAGGTGCACCAGCCCAGCGCCAGCTCCGAGAGGTCGCCGGTGCCGATGACGATGGCGCCCTGGTGGTTGGCCAGGCGGAACAGGTGGTTGGTGCGCTCGCCGGCCTGGACGTTCTCGAAGGTGATGTCGTAGACCGGCTCGCCGCGCGAGTAGGGGTGATCCAGGTCCTTCAACATCTGTTCGCAGCTGGGACGGATATCGATCTCGCGGGCCGTGCAGCCGACCTGGGCCATCAGCTGGTGCGCCTGCACCAGCGTGCGGCTGCTGGTGGCAAAGCCGGGCATGGTATAGGCCAGGATGTTGGCGCGCGGCAGGCCCAGCTTGTCAATGGCCTTGGCGCAGACCAGCAGCGCATGGGTCGAATCGAGCCCGCCGGAGACGCCGATGACGACCTTCTTCAGTCCCGAGGAAGACAAGCGCTGCACCAGCGCCTGCACCTGGATGTTGTAGACCTCGCGGCAACGCAGTTCGCGCTGCTCGGCATTGGCCGGCACATAGGGGAAGCGCGCCACGCGGCGCTGCAGCGGCAATGCCTGCTGCTGTTGCGGCAATTGCACCTCGAAATCGACCACCTCGAACTTGCGCACTTCCTCGGCATGGCGGCGCACCGACTGGCCGAAGGTGGTCTGGTGGATGCGCTCACGCGAGAGACGCTCCAGGTCGATGTCGGCATAGATCACATGGCCGCCCGCGGCGAAGCGCTCGGACTCGGCCAGCAGCTCGCCGTTCTCGCAGATCAGGGCCTGGCCATCCCAGGCCAGGTCGGTGGTCGATTCGCCATTGCCGGCGGAGGAATACAGGTAGGCCGCCAGGCAGCGCGCCGACTGCTGCGCCACCAGTTGATGACGATAGCCCGACTTGCCCACCACGATATTGGACGCCGACAGGTTCACCAACACGGTAGCCCCGGCCAGGGCGGCAAAGGACGACGGCGGGATCGGCACCCAGACGTCTTCGCAGATCTCGATGTGGAAGCGGAAATCAGAAATATTGCGGATATCGAACAGCAGCTGGCTGCCAAAGCCCACTTCCTGGCCCAGCAGGGTGACGCTGCGCGTGACGGCGCAATCGGCGCTGCTGAACTGGCGCGCCTCGTAGAATTCGCTGTAGTTGGGCAGATAGCTCTTGGGGACTACACCCATGATGCGGCCAGCGCTGACCACCACGGCGCAGTTATAGAGCTGGTGCTCCACCTTCAGCGGCATGCCCACCACCAGCGCTGCGGGGATGCGCGAAGAGGCCGTCACCACCGACTGCAGGGCCTGCAGCGAGGCCTCCAGCAGAGCCCGTTGCTGGAACAGGTCTTCACAGCTATAGGCCGACAGGCCCAGCTCGGGGAAGGACACCAGCACCGCGCCATGCGCGGCGGCCTGCTCGGCCAGGGCGATGGTGCGTTCGGCGTTGAAGCCGGGATCGGCCACCTTGCAGTCCGGCACCGCCACCGCGACGCGGGCGAAACCATGGCTGTAGAGATTGAAGAAATCGCTTTGCATGTCGTACTTTCTGCTCGTGCTGTCCGCGTGTTGCCGCAGCGGCGACACGTTCCGTTCATTTTGCGTAGAATGCCTGATCGACCGCGGCCGTCGGCCGCGCCTGCCTTGCTTGCCTCTCGCAGTCCATGGATTATCGCACGCGAATCGTTTCTTCTCTGGCCGAGATCGGCCAGTCCCGCTGGGACAAGCTGCTGGCTACCCAGGAGGAGGCCAATCCCTTCCTCTCCTATGCCTTCCTGCATGCCCTGCACGAGAGTGGTTCGGCCTGCGACCAGACCGGCTGGGAGCCGCATTACCTGAGCCTGTGGCTGGACGATGTGCTGGTGGCAGCCATGCCGCTGTATCGCAAGTTCCACTCCTATGGCGAATACGTCTTCGACTGGGCCTGGGCCGAGGCCTACCAGCGCCATGGTGTCGAGTACTACCCCAAGCTGCTCTCGGCCATTCCCTTCACGCCGGTGCGTGGAGCGCGCCTGCTGGCCGTGGACGATAGCGCCAGGTCGGCCCTGCTGGCGGCCCTGCAGGAACTGCAGCAGGCGCCCGGGCATTCGTCCACCCATATCCTCTACCCGCCGCCGGACCAGGCCGAGATGCTGGCCGAGGCCGGCTTTCTGCTGCGCAGCGGCGTGCAGTTCCACTGGCGTAACGAAGGCTATGCCAGCTTTGCCGAATTCGTCGATACGCTGGACCGCAAGAAACGCAAGAACATCCTGGCCGAACGCCGCAAGGTGACCGAACAAGGCATACGCTTCGTGTCGCTGCGCGGTTCCGAGATCGGCGAGCAGCACTGGCGCTTTTTCAACCGCTGCTATCGCCACACCTATTCGGCGCACTACTCCACGCCCTACCTGAACCTGGATTTCTTCCAGCGCATCGGCCAGAGCATGCCGCAGCACCTGCTGCTGACCCTGGCCCTGCGCGGCGACCAGCCGATTGCCTCCTCGCTGACCGTGCATGACCAGGACACCCTCTACGGTCGCTACTGGGGTGCGCTGGAACACGTCCCCTGCCTGCATTTCGAGACCGCCTACTACCAGCCGCTGGAATTCTGCATCGCCGAGAAGATCACCTGGTTCGAAGGCGGTGCCCAGGGCGAGCACAAGATGGCGCGCGGTTTCCTGCCGCAGAAGACCTGGTCGGCGCACTGGCTGGCGCATCCGGGGTTCTACGATGCAGTGGAGCACTTCCTGGCGCGCGAGGGCGGTGGCATCGATGGCTATATGTCGGAGCTGAACGAGCGCAACCCCTTCCGCCATCCCCTGCCCTGATCGGGCCGCATCGGGCCCGAGCTGGACAGGGGCCTAAGTGTCAGCTAAGTCCGGCTCTGTATCGTCGACGACTCCGCGCCCCATCCGCCAAGGAGCCAGCATGACCCCGACCCAGCAGGCCGTTGTGAAAGTCCCCGCAGTGACCCTGCTGTTCTGGGTCATCAAGATCGCCGCCACCACCCTCGGTGAAACCGCCGGCGACGCCGTCTCCATGTCGATGCAGTTGGGCTACCTGGTGGGCACGGCCATCTTCGCCGCCGTGTTCCTGCTGGCCGTGGTGGCGCAGGTCCGCGCCCGCGCCTTCCATCCCTGGCTCTACTGGGCCACGATCGTGGCTACCACCACGGTCGGCACTACCCTGGCCGACTTCGCCGACCGCTCGCTGGGCATCGGCTATGCAGGCGGCGCCACCCTGCTGCTGGGCCTGTTGCTAGTGTCGCTATTCATCTGGCATCGCACCCTGGGGTCGGTGTCGGTGAGCAGCATCAGCACGCCCAGGGCCGAACTCTTCTACTGGGTCACCATCATGTTCTCCCAGACCCTGGGCACGGCGCTGGGCGACTGGGCGGCCGACAGCGCCGGGCTGGGATATACCGGTGCCGCAATGATCTTCGGGGGCCTGTTGCTGCTGATCCTGGTGGTCCATTATTCCAGCCGGGTCTCGACGACGCTGCTGTTCTGGGCCGCCTTCATCCTGACCCGACCGCTGGGCGCGGTGGTTGGCGATTTCCTGGACAAGCCGCATGCCCAGGGCGGGCTGGAACTGAGCCGCTATGGCGCCTCGGCGGCGCTGCTGGGCTTCATGCTGCTCTGCCTGCTGACATTCCACCAGGATGCGGCCCGCGCCGCGCACTAAAGCAGGAAAACAACAAACGATACGCAACAACCTGACAACATCTTCACAAGATTTGTAAATAGGAATTGTTCGCAATATAATCGAGGCCATCGCATTCCGGTCCTGGCACCGGAGTAGATCGCCTTGGTCCAGCCGCAGTTGCCACGACACGGTCGATTCAATTCATCGTCTCGCTTGTTTCCGGCTCTGAACGTATCGTGGCTTATTCCAGCAATGCGCCCCTGGGCGACTCCATCGAACAGGTCTACGGCAACCATCACGGTTGGCTGTACGGCTGGCTGTGGCGCCAGCTCGGCTCGCGGGAAGATGCCGCCGAACTGGCCCAGGACACCTTCCTGCGTCTGCTGGCGGCACGTCAGGCGACGGTCCTGGCCGAGCCGCGCGCCTACCTGCGCACGGTGGCCCATGCGCTGGTGGTGAACCACTGGCGCCGGCGCGACCTGGAACGCGCCTACCTGGACGCCCTGGCGCTGCGCCCCGAGCGCGAAGAACCCTCTCCCGAACAACGCGCCCTGGTCCTGGAAACCCTGGTACGCATCGATACCATGCTCGATGGCCTGGCGACCAAGGTGCGCCGCGCCTTCCTGATGGCCCAGCTCGATGGCATGAGCTACCTGGAGATCGGGGCCGAGCTGGGCGTCTCGGACCGCATGGTCAGGAAGTACATGGCGCAGGCCATGCTGGCTTGCATGTGCCTGCTCGACGACTGAACACCTACCCGCCCCATGCCCGAACAGCTGCAGTCTTGCCCTCCCTCGCTGGTGGACGACAAACCCTCCTTCACACAGTTGCAGCAGGCCGCCGAATGGTTCGCCACCCTGCGTGCCGAGGATGCCAGCGAGGCCGACCGCGTCCGCTGGCGCCAGTGGCTGAACCAGGACGATTGTCACCACGCAGCCTGGCGCCGGGTGGAGGCGGTCAATGCCGAATTCAACCTGCTCTCGCCGGTGATCGATCATCGGGTGCTGTCCCCGCAAGGCCGCAGTCGCCGCCGCGCCATCAAGACCCTGGCCTGGGTCGCCGCTGGCGTGGGCGTGGCCGGGACGCTCGGCCAGTCCGGCCAGTTGCGCGACTACGTCGCGGCCCTGCATGCGCAATACCGTACCGGCATCGGCCAGACCCGCCAGCAGCAGCTGGCCGACGGCTCCACGCTGTGGCTGAACACGGCCAGCGCGGCGGACGTGGACTTCGATGGCACCTGGCGACGCGTCATGCTGCGCCGGGGCGAGCTGATGATCCAGACCGCGCATGACACCCACCTGCCACCGCGCCCGCTGGTGGTGGACGTGCGCGCCGGCCGCCTGCAGGCGCTGGGGACGCGTTTCCTGGTGCGGCTGGTCGATGGCGCCACCCTGCTCACGGTGCTGCAGGGACAGGTCCGCATCACCCCGGCCGGGATGGCGGCGCCGGTGGTGGTGCAAGCCGGCACGCGCGTGCGCTTCACTGCAGACCTGGTCGAGGCACCACAACCGGCCGACGACAGCATGGCGGCCTGGTCGAGACACCTGCTCATGCCCGATGGCGTCCGGCTGGACGACTTCCTGGCCGAGCTGGGCCGCTATCGGCATGGCTACCTGGGCTGTGCGCCCGAGGTGGCGGGGCTGCGCCTGGTGGGCGTCTACCCCCTGGACGACACCGATCGCGTGCTGCAGGCCCTGGAGGCGACGCTGCCCGTCCGGGTGACCCGCATCCTGCCCTGGTGGGTCAGCATCGACGCAGCCCCGGCCCCGGCTTGACCCACCATGCGCCGGGGCCGTGCCCCTGCGCAGAAAATATTTTCCCGATTCCGGTTCCGCTTTTTTGATCTCGATGGGCAATAGGAATAAACCACCAACGAGTTCAAGAAGGGCATCCCATGCAAACACCCCGCTCCACCTCGCCGCAGATGCGGCTCGCGCCGCTGGCCGTGGCCGTCCACCTGGCCTGCATGACCCTGCCGCTGGTCCTGCCCGGCGCCGCCCTGGCGCAGCAGGCCACGCCCGGCCAGGCCAATCAGGCGCCCAAGCGCGCCTATGTGATCGCCGCCGGTCCGCTGGGGCAGGCCTTGCGCCAGTTCGCTGCCGACGCCAGCATCCTGTTGTCAGCCGATGCCCGCCTGGTGGAGGGCAAGACCTCCGCCGGCCTCAATGGCACCGTCTCGCCCGAACAGGGCCTGGAACGCCTGCTGGACGGCACCGGCCTGGTGGCGGCACGCCAGGGCGATGGCAGCTTCATCGTCATCAATGCCGGTGCGACCAGCGCCAGCGCCGATGGCAAGCTGCCGCAGGTGGCCGTGGTGGCCGCGCCCACCGGGGAAGCCGACGGTACCTATCGCGCCGTCCCGCATGCCTCGACCTTGCGTAGTGCGGCCACACCGCTGGAGATCCCCCAGATCGTCAACGTGGTGCCGGCGCAGGTCATCAAGGACCAGCGTCCGCGCAACCTGGACGATGCCCTGGCCGACGTCAGCGGCATCACCCAGGGCAATACCCTGGCCGGCACCCAGGACACCATCATGAAGCGCGGCTTCGGCGGCAACCGCGATGGCTCGGTCATGCGCAACGGCATGCCGCTGGTGCAGGGACGCGCCTTCAACGCCACCAGCGAAAGCGTGGAAGTGCTCAAGGGGCCTTCTTCGCTGCTCTATGGCCTGATGGATCCGGGCGGCGTGATCAACATCATCACCAAGAAGCCGTTGCTGCAGCAGTACAACGCCATCTCCTTCGGCGGTTCCACCTATGGTGATGGCAAGAACGGCGGCCAGCTCACGCTCGATACCACCGGCCCCATCGGTGACTCCGGGCTGGCCTATCGCCTCATCGTCGACCGCACTGACCAGAACTACTGGCGCAACTTCGGCCAGATCCAGGAAACCGTGGTCGCGCCCTCGCTGGCCTGGTATGGCCGCGATACGCAGGTGGTGTTCCAGATGGAACAGCGCGAGTTCCTCTATCCCTTCGACCGTGGCACCGCCATCGATCCGCGCACCAACCGGCCCCTGGCCATTCCCGCCGATCGCCGCCTGGACGAGCCCTACAACAACATGAAGGGCAGCAGCGAGACCGCACAGCTGACGGTGGATCACCAGATCAATGCCGACTGGAAGGCCCACGTCGGCCTGAGCTACAACCGCGAAGTCTATGACGCCAACCAGTTGCGCATCACCGGCCTGAACGCCGCCGCCGGCACGCTCACCCGCAGCAACGACGCCACCCACGGCGCGCTGTCGACCGACAACTACGGCATCGCCTATGTGGATGGCAAGTTCGACCTGGGCGGCTTGCGCAATGACCTGCAACTGGGCGCCGACATCGAGTACCGCAAGATCTATCGCGCCGACCTGCTGCGCCAGACGGTGTCGGGCTCGTTCAACTACCTCAATCCGGTCTACGGACGCCTGTCGCCCTCGACCACCGTCTCGGCCTCCGACAGCGACCAGACCGACCTGCTGCACAACCAGTCGCTGTTCGTGCAGGATGCGCTGCACCTGGGCCAGCGCTGGATCGTGGTGGGTGGCCTGCGCTTCCAGGACTACAGCCAGATGGCCGGACGCGGACGCCCCTTCAAGGCCAATACCAACCTGTCCGGCAACCAGTGGCTGCCGCGCGCCGGCCTGATCTACCAGCTCGCCCCACAAGTCTCGCTGTATGCCAGCTATACCAAGTCGCTCAAGCCGACCTCCTCGATCGCGCCGCTGGCCAGCGGCGTGGTGATCGATTCGGCCGTGGCGCCGGAAGAGGCGACCTCGTGGGAGACCGGCGTGAAGTACGACAATCCGAGCGGCTTGTCCGGCACCCTGGCGCTGTTCGACATCAAGAAGAAGAACGTGCTGGTCTCGCAATTCAACGCCACCACCAACCTGACCGACTGGCGTACCTCGGGGGCGGCGCGCTCGCGCGGCGTGGAACTGGATGTGACCGGTCAGCTCAGCAAGCGCCTGTCGTTGATCGGCAGCTACGCCTATCTGGATGCCAAGACCACCGAGGATCCGCTCTATGCCGGCCTGCGCCTGTGGAACGTGGCCCGGCAGACGGCAGCCCTGAGCCTGGCCTATGACGTCGGCCCTATCGCCGGCGGCAGCGACAAGCTGCGCGTGGGCGGCGGCCTGCACTACGTGGGCGAGCGTCCGGGCGACTCGGCCAACAGCTTCATGCTGCCCGCCTATACGGTGGCCGATGCCTTCGCCACCTATGACACCAACATCGGCGGCAAGGCGGTCAAGTTCCAGTTCAACATCAAGAACCTGTTCAACAAGACCTACTACACCTCCAGTGCCAACCAGTACTTCGTCTCGCTGGGCGATGCGCGCCAGTTCTCGCTGCTGACCTCGGTGGAGTTCTGAGCATGCGCGCCTCTCCCCTGATGGCTGCGACCACCCTGGCCGCTGCGCTGGTCCTGGCTACGATACTGGCCCCGGTAGTGGCATGGGCCGACACCGGCATGCCCGCTGTCACGGTGCGCAGCGACGAGCTGCCCGGCAGCGGGCATAGCTGGGGTACCGGCAGCCTCGATCCGACCCGGCCCTACCTGCTCCTGGCCCGGCGCGAGAACGGACTGACCGTCTTCGATACCGAACGGCATAGGGTCGTCGCCACCCTGCCCGACACCACCGGGGCCAATGCAGTGGCCTTCGCACCGGCGCTGGACCGGGCCTTCGTGGCCTACATGGATGGCACGCTGGGCGTGCTGAAGCTGTCGACGCTGACCCAACTGCAACGCATCAAGATCGATGCCGGCAACCTCAACAACCTGGTCTTCGATGCCGTCAGCGGCAAGCTGCTCATCACCGGCGGCCGGCGCGCCGAACGCTCCGACATCTGGCTGTTCGATCCTGCCAGCGGCCGGGTCGTGGCGCAGCGCAGCTTCGAGGCCCGCAAGTTCGATGCGCCGCTGGCACTGACCGATGGCACGGTCCTGGTGCCGTTGCGCGATGAGGGCCGCGTCATGCGCCTGTCGGCCGCAACCCTGCAAGCACTGCCGGGATGGGAGGGCAAGCGCTTTCCCGGCTGCGAACATCCGAGTGCGCTGGCCGCCGACGAGCAAGGGGGACGCCTGTTCATCGCCTGCCGCGGCAAGGCGCCGCAATTGTCGGTTGCCCGCCTCGACGACGGCACCGCGCTGGCCAGCTTGCCGGCCGCACCGGCCATCAATGCGCTGGCCTGGGATGGCGCGCGCCGGCTGCTGCTGGTGCCCAGCGGGAATGCGGCCAGGCTGGACCTGGTCCGGCTGGACGAGGATGGCCCCACGCCGCGCTACCATCCGCTCGGCTATGTCGGTACCCGCCCGTGGGCGCACAACATGGCCTACGATCCGGTACGGGGCCGCGCCTTCCTGTTCACCATGGACTTCATCCAGCCGGCCCCGGATGCCAAGGGCGAGAAGTCCGACCCGGTCTTCCTGGACGACAGCTTTACGGTCCTGAGCGTGAGCCTGGGCACTTCCCGCTAGCCACGTCCCACGAAGGGCATGTTGCTCGCCATGACCGTCATGTTCAGCACGTTGGCCGACAAGGGCAGATTGGCGATATAGCCCACGGCGTCGGCCACATGGCGGACCTCGAACATGGGTTCGGCCGCCGTCTCGCCATTGGCTTGCAGTACCCCGCGCTGCATCCGCGCGGACAGCTCGGTCAGTGCATTGCCGATATCGATCTGGCTGCAGGCGATGTTGAAGCGGCGTCCATCGAGCGCGATGCTCCGGGTCAAGCCCAGGACGGCATGCTTGCTGGCCGTGTAAGGCGTTGAAAGAGGCCGTGGCGCATGTGCCGATACCGAGCCGTTGTTGATGATCCTGCCACCCTGGGGCGACTGCCGGCGCATCAGGCCGAAGGCTGCACGGGCGCACAGGTAGACACCGGTGATGTTGGTGTCGATGACATCCTTCCACTTCTCGATCGGCAATTCATCGATGGTCAGCGCAGGGGCATTGATGCCGGCATTGTTGAACAACACGTCCAGCCTGCCATAGCGTTCCTCGATCTGGGCGAACAACTGCTCCACGCTGGCGGGATCACGCACGTCGGCGGTCAGCGCGAGGGCTTCGCGCCCCTGCTCGCCGGCCTGGCGCACGAGTTCATCGAGCGGCTCGCGGCGACGGCCGGCGGCGACCACGACGAAACCATCCTCCAGCAGCCGGTTGGCCACGGCCTTGCCGATGCCACTGCCGGCACCGGTCACCAAGGCAATACGCTGATTGGTTTGCGCAGGACGATTGCTCTGCATAGACGGACTCCTTGCTTTGATTGTCATCATCACCCGGATCGGCCCGATACGCCGGATCCAGGCGCGTTCATGGGCTGGCCTATGGCGCAATGTGTTGCCCAGGCCAGGATAAGCTGACGATTAAAGCAGAAAACCGCCGTGGCTGCCGAAGGGTGGGCCCGCGCGCTGGAGGCATCAGGCGATGGCATCGAGGCGCATGAAACAAAAAGGCCCGTGTACAAGACACGGGCCCTTCATCACGTCTTCACGCCATGGCGTAAATCATTTATAGCCAACCCGATCCAGCATCTGCAAGACCTTCTGCTGGTTAGCGCCGACCGCGCCGACGTTAATCACCTCTGCCTTGAAGGGCCCCATCTTCACCAGCGCCGGGTTCTCGGTCTTCACGCTCTTGACCGCCGGCCACTCGTTATTGCCCTCGGCGAAGTAGCGCTGGGCCGAATCGCTGGCCAGGTATTCCAGGAACTGCACGGCCTCGGCCTTGTGCGGGGCATGCTTGGCGACACCACCACCGGCGATGTTCACGTGCGCGCCATAGCTCTTCTGGTTGGGCCAGGCGATGCCGACCTTCTCCATCAGGGCCACGTCTTCGGGCTTGGTGGAACGCAGCAGGCGTGCCACGTAGTAAGAGTTGGAAATGGCGACGCCACACTCACCCGAGCCGACTGCCTTGATCTGGTCGGTATCGCCGCCCACAGGCTGGCGCGCCTGGTTGGCGACCATGCCCTTGAGGATGGCCTCGGTCTTGGCCGCGCCATCATGCTCCAGCAGCGCGCCGAACAGCGACACGTTATACGGATGCGAACCGCTGCGGGTACAGAGCTTGCCCTTGTTCTTGGGGTCGCCCAGGGCCTCGTAGGTGTCCACGTCTTCCGGCTTGATGCTGGCCTTGTTGTAGACGATCACGCGGGCACGGGTGGAGAAACCGAACCACTGGGTGCCGTCGCCACCTTCCTTGCTGTGCAGGTTGGCCGGGATACGCTCCTCCAGCAGCTTGGACTTGACAGGCTGGAACAGGCCTTCGCTCTGCGCCTTCCACAGGCGTGCCGCATCCACCAGCAGGATCACGTCAGCCGGGCTGGAAGCACCTTCGCTCTTCAGGCGTGCCAGGATGCCGGCATCGTCGCCATCGATGCGGTTGATCTTGATGCCGGTGGTCTTGGTGAAGTCGGCGTAGAGCGCTTCGTCAGTCTGGTAGTGACGCGCCGAATAGAGGTTGAGCACCTTCTCCTGGGCGACGGCGGACAGGGCTGTCGCGGCCAGCAAGGCGCCGACGGCAAATTGACGAGGGAACATGGACCATCCTTTTCAAAAAGAGTGAAATGAGCAATTCAGCGCCGTGGCAATGCGGCGTTTCTTTTTGGCGCGGATGGCGGCCCGGGAAGTGGCTCCGGGACGATGCGGTCGCGAGGGGGCGCGCTCTGGGGGCGCCTCGTTATTGACGTGTTGGGATTGCGGTGCGAACACCGGCAGCGACTATAACACAAACAAGAAGCATTATCATCTCCACCGGACTGCACCTGGGATCAGGCCAGCACCTTGACGGCGAAGTCGACGCCGATGCCGGCCCACCACTCCTGCTCCTTCTGGATCCAGAAGGAGATGCTGGGATGTTCCTTGATGTAGTCGCGCCGGATCTCCAGGTCGATGCGGCTCTTGAGCTTGACCTTGACCTTGTCCAGATCCAGGGTGATGTGCGCATGGCGGAACATCACCGCCAGGCGCAGCGCCAGGGTGGCCTTGGCGAAGTCGACGTCGGCCAGCAGGTCGCTGATCTTCTTGAGGTTGCCCTTCTGCCCCAGGATGAGGGTGCTCATCAAGCGCTGCTCGCGGGTGGTGAACCCCGGCAGGTCGGCATTGGCGATCATGTAGGCCGAATGCTTGTGATAGCCGGTGGGCGAGACCACCAGGCCGGTCTCGTGCAGCAGCGCGCTCCAGTGCAGGTAGCGCTCATAGGAATCGGTGGCCGGCTTCAACAATTCGAAGAAGCCCAGCGCGGTATCGGCCACGCCATGCGCGCGCGCGGCATCGACGTGGAAGCGGCGGGCGAACTCCTCCACCGAACGATCACGCCGGTCGGCCTTGGTGGCGCGCAATTGCAGGTCCCACATCACGCCCATGCGCAAACCGGCTTCTACAGGCGTGACGACCTCGATACCGAACTCCTGCATGAAACCGATCAGCACCGCCAGGCCGCCCATGATGACACCGGCGCGGTCGGGCTTCATGCCATCGAGCGCGATCTGGCTGACGTGGCCGAAATCGATCAGGCGCTGCATCAGATCATCCAGGCTGGGCAAGCTGATGCGGCCATCCCCCATGCCATTGCGCCGGATGGTATCGGCGATGGCACGCATGGTGCCGGAAGAGCCGTAGACATTGACGCTGCCCGCATCGAAGCTGAACAGGTGCACCGCATCCTCGACATGCGAACGCGCCGAGATGATGGCGCGCTCGAAGGCGGCGGCGGTGATGGCGCCATCCGGGAAGAAGGCCAGGCTCTGGTTGACGGTGCCGATGCCGAAGGATTCCACGTGGCGGATATGTTCGCCCAGGCCACGGATGACCTCGGTGGAGCCGCCGCCGATATCGATGACCATGCGCTCTTCGCCGGCATCGGCCAGCACGCCGGCCACACCCATGTAGATCAGGCGGCCTTCTTCCTCGCCGGAAATGATTTCCACCGGATAACCGATGGCGCGTTCCAGCTCGGGCAACAGCTCGGCGGCGTTCTTGGCCACGCGCAAGGTATTGGTGGCCACCACCCGCACGGCGGTCAGCGGATAGTCGCGCAGGATGGCGCGAAAACGCGTGAGCGAATCGATGGCACTCTTGCAGGCCTGCTCGGTCAGGTTGCCGTTCTTGTCGATGCCGGCAGCCAGGCGAATGGGATCGCGCGCACTCTTGATGACCCGGATGCCATCGTCCTCGTATTTGCCGATGTGCAACCGAAAGCTGTTGGAACCGAGATCTACCGCTGCAAACATGCATTTCCTTCCGCAATCGCGACCAAGCCAATTGCCTAAATAATTTAAACCACGAGCTGTCTCCCGACAGACAAGATAATCGGCGCGCATGACAGATTGATGACAGCCTGCACGCTGTAGAATGGCGGCACTGCGTCACCATGGTGCGGCGCATCTATTATTTTATACAATTTATCCTATTTACCTTCCATGCCCGGCATTCTTTATCTGGTTCCCAACACCCTGGGAACGACCGAGCTCCCTACCGATGTCGACGCCCCGCATCCGCTGGACGCGATCATCCCGCGCGAAGTGCAAGCCATTGCGGCGCGGCTGGATTACTTCGTGGCCGAGAACGCCAAGACCACGCGCGCCTTCCTGAAGCTACTGGGCAGCAGCACGCCGCTGGCCCAGCCCATCCAGGAAATCCGCATCGCCGAACTCAACGTCAACACCGATGCCGCCGCCCTGCCCGCCTTGCTGGCGCCGCTGCTGGCAGGCCAGGATGGCGGCCTGATCTCCGAGGCCGGTGTGCCGGCAGTGGCCGACCCCGGCGCCAACCTGGTGCGGCTGGCGCATCAACATGGTATCCAGGTCAGGCCGCTGGTGGGGCCGTCCTCGCTGCTGCTGGCGGTGATGACCAGTGGTCTGAACGGCCAGAGCTTCGCCTTCAACGGCTACCTGCCCACCGATGCCGAGGCCCGGCGCAAGCGCATTGCCCAACTGGAAGACCGCTCCCGCAAGGAACGCCAGACCCAACTGCTCATCGAGACGCCCTATCGCAACGGCGCCATGCTGGAGGCTCTGGCCCAGACCTGCCAGGCCACTACGCTGGTGTGCGTAGCCACTGACCTGTCGCTGCCCACCGAATCGGTGCGCACGTTGACTGCCGCGCAATGGAAGGCTGCACTGGCCGCCAAGACGGGGCCGGACTTCCACAAGAAACCAACGGTCTTCCTGCTGCTGGCGCAGTGAGGCCACAAGACATCAGGCAGGCCCAAAGACAAAGGCCGGTTGCAGTGAGCAACCGGCCTTTTGCATGGTGCAAGCCCGAAGGCGGCTGGCCTAGCGCAACTGCGGCGGTGCCGACGACATCATGGTCTTGGCGAAGCCGGCGCCAAAGGCTACGCCGAACTTCTTCAACACGCGCTCGGAGAGGTTCTCGGTCTGGGTATAGTCCACCACATCCTCGGCCTTGATGACGTCACGCGCCACGCTGTCGACCGTGCCGTAGCCATCGGCCAGGCCCAGCTCGACCGCCTTGGAGCCGGTCCATACCAGGCCGGAGAAGGTATCCGGGGTTTCCTTCAGACGCGTGCCGCGCCCTTGGCGCACCACCTCGATGAACTGCTGGTGGATCTCGTCGAGCATGGACTGGGCGTATTCACGCTGCTTGGGGCTCTGCGGGCTGAAGGGATCCATGAAGCTCTTGTTCTCGCCCGCGGTGAGCAGGCGACGCTCCACACCCAGCTTGTCCATCAGGCCGGTGAAGCCGAACCCGTCCATGAGCACGCCTACCGAACCGATCAGGCTGGCCTTGTTGACGAAGATCTTGTCGGCCGCTGCCGCGATGTAGTAGCCGCCAGAGGCGCAGACCTCTTCCACCACCACGTAGATGGGCTTCTTGGGATAGGCCTTGCGCAGGCGCGTGATCTCGTCGTTGATCATGCCGGCCTGCACGGGACTGCCGCCGGGGCTGTTGATCTTGAGGATCACGCCGACCGAATCGGTAGCCGCGAAGGCCTTGTCCAGCGCCGGGATCACCACGCCGGCCGAACCCTGGCCTTCGGATTCGATGGTCCCCTTGATCTCGACCAGCGCCGTATGGGTGCCCAGGGGCTCGCTCTCGGTCTTGCCATAGGTGAAGGCCATCCAGGCCCCCAGCACGATCACCATCAGGATGGCGATGCGGAAGAAGATGCCCCAGCGGCGCCGGGCGCGCTGTTCCTTGACGGCGAACAGGGCCAGCTTCTCCAGCACGTCGCGCTCCCAGCCGGACTTCTTCTCTTCGCGCGCGCTGGCCGGGACAGGAGCGGAGGGCGGCGGCGACTGCGGGGCCGCTTGCGGCTTGTCAGATTCGTTGTTGCTCATAGGCTCACTCAAAGCGGCGCACCAGCCCAGGGCCGGCTTGCGCCAGATTTCCGTCCAGGCTCATGCCTGGACGGGCTTGACGATGTCGTCGGGGCACCAGTAAACCTGGCCATCCCGCTCCACCGCCATGATCTTACGCAAATGCGCGCCGGTACAAGGACCGCCTTTGCATTTCCCGGTATCGGGGGCATAAATGGCCCCGTGTGTTGCACACATGAGATAGAGGCCGCTGGACTCGAAGAATTCGCCTTCGGCCCAGTCCAGCTCCACCGGCACATGGGCGCAGCGGTTCAGGTAGCCATAGACCACGCCACCGTAACGCACCACGAAACCGGTGGTCTCGTCACCATGGACCTGCACCGGAAAGCGCTTGCCCAGGCCCCCTTCGGCCAGTTCGGCCGAGGCGCACACCAGGATCTCGCCGGGAGTCGTCATGCAGTGCTCCCCGGCTCAGGCATGGTCGGTGAGCCACTGATGCAGCTCACGGATGGATTTGGCGGAATACAGCGGCGCCAGCGCCTGCAACTGCTGCGCCGGATGCGCACCGAACTCCACGGCCACGCCACGCGCACCGGCGTTGATGGCCATCTGCAGGTCGTGGGTGGTGTCGCCGATCATCAGGGTGCGCTGCATGTCCTGGCCCAGTTCGCGCGTCAGCTCCTGCAACATGGCCGGATGCGGCTTGGAGAAGGTCTCGTCGGCGCAGCGGGTGGCATCGAAGGCGGTGAGCAGGCCGGTGGTATTCATCGCCCGGTTCAGGCCGACCCGGCTCTTGCCGGTGGCCACGGCCAGGAAGTAGCCCTGCTGCGACAGGTCGGCCAGCATCTCGGGCACGCCCTCGAAGAGGGTCAGGTCCTTGTCCTGGCCGAGATAGTGATGGCGGTAGCGCTCCACGATGCGCGGGTAGTACTTGGGATCCACATCCGGGATGGCAGCCTGCATGGCATCCTGCAAACCCAGGCCGATCACATAGGAGGCGGCGCTCTTGTCAGGAATCGGCAAGCCCAGGTCACGTGCGGCCGCCTGGATGCAGCGCACGATGGTGGAGGTGCTGTCCATCAGGGTGCCATCCCAATCGAAGACGATCAGGTCGAATTGCTTTCTTGCCATGTCTGAAACTCTCTCTGCGGCCATGTCCGCTGCTGGCTTGCCAGCGCGACAGGCCAGCGGCGGAAAATGCGATTTTGTTAATGCCGGGCAGAAAGTATCATATCCCGGCCGACTACGTGCACTGTCCTTCAGTCCCCCGTGCCAGCCAGCATGTTGTAGGGCAGCAGATCGCCCTCGGCCCCGCCCTCCAGGCTGCGCAGGAATTTCGCGCATTCCTCGGGCAGGCCTGCCTTCAGGGTGACGGTCTCGCCGGTCTCAGGATGCTGGAAACTGATGCGCCAGGCATGCAGGAACATGCGCTTGAAGGCGATGCGCTTGCCATCGGCCTTCTGCAGCGCCTTGTTGAGGGCGAAGTCGCCGTACTTGTCGTCGCCCACGATGGGAAAGCCGCTGGAAGACAGGTGCACCCGGATCTGGTGGGTGCGTCCGGTCTTCAGTTCGGCTTCCAGCAAGGCGAATTCACCGAAGCGCCGCAGCAGCGAGAACACCGTATGCGAAGGCTGGCCGTCGGCCTGCACCCGCACGCGGCGCTCGCCGTCAGGCGTGCTGTACTTGAACAGCGGCAACTTGACGTGCTGGCGGGCATTCTGCCATTCGCCCTGCACCAGGGTCAGGTAGCGCTTGTCGGTCTTGCCGTCGCGCATCTGTTCATGCAGGCTGGTCAGGGCCGATCGTTTCTTGGCGATCAACAATACGCCGGAGGTATCGCGGTCCAGGCGATGCACCAGTTCCAGGAACTTGGCTTGCGGCCGGGCCGCGCGCAATTGCTCGATGACGCCATAGCTCACCCCCGAACCGCCATGCACGGCGACTCCGGCGGGCTTGTCGATGACCAGCATGTGGCTGTCTTCGAGCAGGATGCGGAACTCGGCGCCGGGCACCACCGCCTCCTGCTTTTCGGCCACTCGTATTGGCGGGACGCGCACCACGTCGCCTTCGGCCAGACGGTAGGTCTGGTCGATGCGCCCCTTGTTGACGCGCACCTCGCCCGAGCGCAGGACACGGTAGATATGGCTCTTGGGAACACCTTTGCAGACCCGCAGCAGGAAGTTGTCAATCCGCTGTCCCGCCTCTTCGTCGGAAATGGTCAGCAACTGCACCTGAGGGACGTTCTGCGAGGCGCCTGCACTCCGGGTGGCCGGCGCCTTGTCGGCGCTTTCAGAAGCCCCCCTAGAAAATCTCGCTAAGTCCTTCATTTTGAATATATAATCGATTGACGCCGATCAAAAAACGGCGTCAGTAGAATAAAAAGGAACATTCTACACAAGAGGAGACTTCGTCAGCCTCGCTCATTTGCAAAATTGACGAAGGGGGCCCCGAAAACCACGACGCGCGGCATCGCAGACGCAATAAAAGCGCTGCAACGGTTGACAATACAACCGATCATGTCGCTTGCCTGGTCAACGTAAAGGCCTCGAAACGAGTACGCACCTTCCCTGCGCGAGTCCAGTTTGCACCGCAGTTGCAATCGGATGACACCATGGAAGTGGAACAGATTTGTTTGGATCATCAGGATAAAAGTCTGGCAAGACTCGCATCCGGTGTTCCGGCAATCGTCCGCAGCGCACAGCCCCTGGCGACAAGCAGCACAACGGGCGGCAGGCCCAACCGGCCAGCCCCTCTTGCAGCGCTTTGCCCGGGCCATGCCGCGGCCGCTGCCGGAGCATCGCGAAGCTTGCCGGTTGATGCAGTAGAACCCGATCGCCGTCGCCAACCTCACTATGTTACGTTTGGCTCTACAGACCAGCTTACCGTCCGCAGTTGCCTGCGCGACCGCCTATGGCGGAGCGCGCGGCGCGGATACGGTGCTGCCCGGCGTCCCGGTCCACTGCATCCGCGCCCCCTTGTGCTGGAGCGCCCGCTAAGGCGCACTCACACAATCAAGGCAATTCCCTCCCCAATCACTTCGTTCTCGCGTACATCCCCTGTACTTTTGGCCCGCTACCCCACACGGACGGGCCATTTGAAGGATCTTCGGATCCCGGAGTGAAAACATGAAACGCATGTTGTTCAACGCAACGCAGCAGGAAGAACTGCGCGTAGCGATCGTTGACGGTCAGAAACTGATCGACATCGACATCGAAACGACCGGACGCGAGCAGCGCAAGTCCAACATCTACAAGGGCGTGATCACCCGCATCGAGCCCTCGCTGGAAGCCTGCTTCGTCAACTACGGCGAGGAACGCCACGGCTTCCTGCCCTTCAAGGAAGTGGCCCGTTCCTACTTCAAGGAAGGCATCGACGTCCGCAACGCCAGCATCAAGGAAGCGCTGCGCGAAGGCCAGGAAATCATCGTCCAGGTCGAAAAGGAAGAACGCGGCAACAAGGGTGCCGCCCTGACCTCCTTCATCTCGCTGGCCGGCCGCTACCTGGTCCTGATGCCCAACAACCCGCGTGGTGGTGGCGTCTCCCGCCGCGTCGAAGGCGAAGACCGCCAGGAACTGCGCGAGACCATGGACAAGCTGGACCTGCCCAACGGCATGTCCGTCATCGCCCGCACCGCCGGCATCGGCCGCAACGTCGATGAACTGCAGTGGGACCTGAACTACCTGATGCAACTGTGGCGCGCCATCGAAGGTGCCGGCCAGTCCGCCTCGGGCGCCTTCCTGATCTATCAGGAATCCTCGCTGGTCATCCGCGCCATCCGCGACTACTTCCAGCCCGATATCGGCGAGATCCTGATCGATACCGACGAGATCCACGACCAGGCCCAGCAGTTCATGGCCCACGTGATGCCGGACATGGTCCATCGCGTCAAACGCTACCGCGACGACGTGCCGCTGTTCTCGCGCTTCCAGATCGAACACCAGATCGAGACCGCCTACTCGCGTACGGTGCCGCTGCCTTCGGGCGGTGCCATCGTGATCGACCACACCGAAGCCCTGGTATCGGTGGACGTGAACTCGGCGCGCGCCACCCGTGGCAGCGACATCGAGACCACCGCCTTCAACACCAACCTCGAAGCTGCCGATGAAGTGGCCCGCCAGTTGCGCCTGCGCGACCTGGGTGGCCTGATCGTGATCGACTTCATCGACATGGAGAATTCCAAGAACCAGCGCGAAGTCGAAGGTCGCCTGAAGGACGCCCTGCACCACGACCGTGCCCGCGTCCAGATGGGCAAGATCTCGCGCTTTGGCCTGATGGAACTGTCGCGCCAGCGCCTGCGCCCGTCGCTCTCCGAAGGCAGCCACGTGACCTGCCCGCGCTGCAACGGCACCGGCCACATCCGCGATACCGAATCCTCCGCCCTGCAGGTGCTGCGCATCATCCAGGAAGAGGCCATGAAGGAAAACTCGGCCGCCATCCATGTGCAGGCGCCGGTGGACGTCGCCGCCTTCCTGTTGAACGAGAAGCGCGGTGAAATCCTGAAGATCGAGACGCGCCATCGCGTCACGGTCATCATGATCCCCAACAAGCACCTGGAAACCCCGCACTACAAGATGGAACGGATCAAGCACGACGATCCGCGCCTGGACGACGCCCAAGCCAGCTACGCCATGGCTGAGCAGGCCGATACCGACATCGGCTACAGCAAGCGCCAGAAGGAAGACGTGCGTCCGCGCCAGGAAGCCGTGGTCAAGGGCATCACCCCCGACCAGCCGGCCCCGATCGTCGAGCGCAAGGCCCCCGAACCGGTGGCCGCTCCCGTTCCCCCGCCGACGCTGGCGCCGGAATCGGGCCTGCTGGGCAAGATCTTCAGCTTCTTCCGCAAGAAGCCGGTGGCACCGGTGGTCGCCCCCGCGCCCGTCGAGGTCAAGGCGCCTGCCAAGCGTGAAGGTGACCGCAACGGCCGTGGTGGCGAGCGCAATGGCCGCAACCGCAACCGTAACGAACGCGGTGGCGAGCGCGCAGAACGTGGCGAACGCAATGCCGAGCAACGCAATCCGCGTGGCCCGGCTGCACCGGAGCTGAAGGCTGGTGAAGCCGCCGAAGGCAAGCAGGCGCGCCCGCCGCGTGGTCCGCGCGAGCCCAAGGAAGGCCGCGAACCGCGCGAAGCACGTGAAGGCCAGGTCCGCGAAGGCCAGGAAGCCAAGGAAGGCCGCCGCAACGAGCCGCGTGAACCACGCGAGCCGCGCGAAGGCCGTGAACCGCGTGAAGTTCGCGAGCCGCGCGCCCCGCGTGAGCCCCGTGAACCGCGCGCCCCGCGTGGTGAACGCAAGGAAGTCAAGGCCGAGGAAGGTCTGCCGCTGGAAGCCGCACTGGCAGCCGGCGTCGCGACCGCAGGCGTGGCCGTGGCTGCTGGCGCAGTCGTCCATGCCGGTGAAGAGCAGGCGGTAGACGCGGCGCAAGCACAAGTCGAGGCCGGTGAAGGCGTCGACGGTGTGGAAAACGCCGAAGGCGGTAGCGAGCCGCGTCGTCGTCGCCGCCGCGGTGGTCGCAACCGTCATCGCCGCGAGCGCGACGAAAACGGTAACGTGATCGAGAACGCCGATGGCAGCGAAGGTGAAGGCGCCGAAGCCGGCGAAGCCACCGAAGCGCAAGCACCGGTGGCTGCGCAGGAAACTGCACAGGTCGCCGTCGCCCAGGCATCGTTTGCGACCTCGCCGGTAGCGGCCGTTGAAGTCCCCGCAGCCGAGCCGATCCAGACTGCTGCCCAGGTGGAAAGCGGCGTGAACGCTGTCGAAGCCGTTGCCGCCGCTGCAGCCGAAGCGACCGCTGCCGTGTTCTCCGGCCAGCCGGCCATTGAGACGGCCGCACCGTCCATCGATGCCAGCTTTGCTCCGGCACCGGTGATCGAGCCCGCCCCGGCGGCCTCCGAGGCCCCCATCGACGTGGCGCCGGCCGTGGAAGCAGCTCCGGTTGTGGTCGCAGAACCTGCAGCCCCGGCGGTACCGCAGCAGATCAGCCTGCTGGACGCTGTCGAGGCCAGCCCGGCTCCGGTAGTAGCCCAGGTGGTGGCCCCAGTGGCAGCCCCGCAGGCGGCGCCCGCTCCGGTCCATGCTGCCGCTCACGGCAACAATGGCGACCAGCTGGAATCGCTGCAGCAGATGCTGTCGCAAGCCGGCCTGACGCTGGCCACGACCGATCCGGTCAAGCTGCGTGCCGCCCAGGAAGCGGCTGCCGCCTTCGTGCCGGCACCGCGTGTGCCGCGTGAACGCAAGCCCCTGCCGCCGCAATCGACCGAACCGCTGGTGCAGGTCGAAACGCGTCGCTGATCGCCGGCAACACTTGGCGCATCATGAAAAAAGGGAGCTCCGGCTCCCTTTTTCATGCCCGCTCGCCTGACCTCGGCGCAGGTCTGCTCGGCGATAACGGGCAGATCTGGTCACAGTTGAGGGAGCCGGCAATGATTACAGTGGCCCAGCGGATTCTTCCCTATCTCCCATAATGGCCGCAAACCCTTACCAGGACTGGCGTCACCGGGCGGTCATCGCGCCGTCGCATAGTGAATATGCATGATTGTGCATCTATGGTGGGCGAGCAGCCGTGCTATCGTTACACATCAGTCACTGCCATCCAGTATGAACAAACGCGTCATTCCCATCGTCGACTACCGGCAAGCCGCTTCCGCCAGCAAGGCCGCTCCTGGCTTGCCGGCGGCGCTGCTGCCCAGCGAGCCGGTCGGCCTGCTCAGCGATGCGCTGGGACGGCCGCTGCAGGATCTGCGCATCTCGGTCACCGACCGCTGCAATTTCCGCTGCGTCTATTGCATGCCCAAGGATGTGTTCGACAAGCAATACCAGTTCCTGGCGCACTCCGATCTGCTGAGCTTTGAAGAACTCACGCGCGTGGCGCGCCAGTTCGTCGCCCATGGCGTGCGCAAGATCCGTCTGACCGGTGGCGAGCCTCTGCTGCGCAAGAACATCGAGGCCCTCATCGCCATGCTGGCGGCGCTGCGCACGCCGGACGGCCAGGAGATCGACCTCACCCTGACCACCAATGGCACCCTGCTCAAGCAGAAGGCGCAGGCGCTCAGGGCCGCCGGTCTCAAGCGCGTGACGGTCTCGCTGGATTCACTGGATGACGAGAGCTTCCGCAGGATGAACGATGTCGACTTCCCGGTGGCGCGGGTGCTGGAAGGCATCAAGGCGGCCCACGCCGCCGGCCTGGGGCCGATCAAGATCAACATGGTCGTCAAGAAAGGCCTGAATGACGACCAGATCCTGCCCATGGCGCGTCACTTCAAGGGCTCGCCCTACATCCTGCGTTTCATCGAATACATGGACGTGGGCAGTTCCAACGGCTGGCGCATGGATGAGGTGCTGCCCTCGGCCGACGTGGTGCGCCTGATCTCGGCCGAGATGCCGCTGGTCGTTGCCGATGCCAACTACACCGGCGAAACCGCCGAACGCTGGCGCTACGTCGATGGTGGCGGCGAGATCGGCGTGATCTCCAGCGTGACCCAGGCCTTCTGCCAGGATTGCTCGCGTGCACGCCTGTCCACCGAGGGCCAGGTCTACACCTGCCTGTTCGGCAGCCAGGGCCACGACCTGCGCAGCATCGTGCGCGGTGGCGGCAGTGACGCCGATCTGGCCAGCTTCATCGCCCAGCTGTGGGGCCGGCGCGGCGACCGCTATTCCGAAATGCGCGGCGCAGCCCAGGCGGCGCCGGCACGCAAGGTCGAGATGTCCTATATTGGTGGATAAGCCTGGTCCGGTGCGCGTACCGATTGCCCATCGTCCGTATTTCCTGCCATCACTTCCACCATGACCTCCACCACCACGCCCCCCCAGATCACCGCCAGCCACATCACCGGCCTGGTGCTGGCCGGCGGTCGTGGTACCCGCATGGGGGGCGTCGACAAGGGCCTGCAACTGCTGCATGGCAAGCCCCTGGTGCAGCATGTGCTGGAACGGCTGGCGCCCCAGGTCGGCACGTTGGCACTCAATGCCAACCGCTCGCAATTGCACTACGCGCGCTTCGGCTATCCGATCTGGCATGACCTGGAGTCCGACTATCCGGGCCCGCTGGCGGGCCTGCAAAGCGGCCTGGCGCACTGCACGACGCCCTTCCTGGCCAGTGCCCCCTGCGACGCGCCACTGATCCCCTACGACCTGGTGGCGCACCTGGCCGACGCCATGGCCCTGGCCGGTGCCGAAGCGGCCTTCGCAGTCACGGTCGGACAGGACAGGCGCCAGCGCCATCCGGTATGCTCGCTGCTGCGCACCTCGGCCAAGTCCTCGCTGGATACCTTCCTGGCGGCCGGCGAACGCAAGATGGAGCGCTGGTTCGCCACGCTGCACTGCGTGGAGGTCGAGTTTCCCGAGGAGCGCGCCTTCTGCAACATCAACACCGGGCTGGACCTGCGACGGCTCGAAGAAGAACAATGACCCAGACTTCCCCGCATTCCCTGAACGACATCGTCAGCTGCATCAGCGGCTATGACCCCAACGCCATGACCGTGGAGCAGGCGCAAGCCGTGATCCGCGATTTCATCACCCCGATCGAGACCGTCGAAAAGCTGGCCATCCGCAGTGCCCTCTCGCGGGTGCTGGCGCAGGACATCGTCTCGCGCATCGACGTCCCCGCCCATGACAACTCAGCCATGGATGGCTATGCCCTGCGTGGCGAGGATGTCGCCAGCGGCCAGCAGGTGCGCCTGCAGATCGTCGGCGCGGTGCATGCCGGCGCCAGCTTTGCGGGTGAGGTGCAGCGCGGCCAGTGCGTGCGCATCATGACGGGTGCGCCCATGCCGGCCGGTTGCGATACGGTGATCCCGCAGGAGCTGACGGTCGATGCCGATCTCCATGGCGCCACCCCGGCCGTGACCCTGCCCGCTGGCCGCGTGCGCCCCGGCGACAACCGCCGCCTGCGCGGCGAGGACCTGGCGCTGGGCAGCGTGGCCCTGCCGCGCGGTCGCCGTCTGCGCCCTTCCGATATCGGCCTGCTGGCTTCGCTGGGCATTGCCGAGGTACCGGTGCAGCGTCGTCTGCGGGTGGCGTTCTTCTCCACCGGTGACGAACTGCGTTCGGTGGGCGAGCCGCTGGAGGCGGGCTGCGTCTATGACTCCAACCGCTACACCCTGCACGGCATGCTCACGCGCCTGGGCTGCGACGTCATCGACCTGGGCGTGGTCGCGGATGATCCGGCGGCGCTGGAGGCGGCTTTCCGCAGTGCCTGCGAAGAGGCCGACGCGGTCATCACCTCCGGTGGCGTCTCGGTGGGCGAAGCCGACTACACCAAGCAGATCATGGCCAGCCTGGGCGAAATGACGTTCTGGAAGATCGCCATGCGCCCCGGGCGGCCGCTGGCCTTCGGCCGCATCAGCTCACGCGGGCGCGATGCCTACCTGTTCGGCCTGCCGGGCAATCCGGTGGCGGTGACGGTGAGTTTTTCCTTCTTCGTGCGCGATGCCCTGCTGCGACTGGCCGGTGCCGAACCCAAGCCGCTGCCGCGCCTGCGCGTGAAGACCCTGACCGCCATCCGCAAGAAGGCCGGTCGTACCGAATACCAGCGTGGCATCCTCGCCCCCGATGAAGACGGGCGCTGGAACGTGCGCCTGACCGGGATGCAGGGCTCGGGCATCCTGCGCTCGATGTCGGACGCCAATTGCATCATCGAGCTGGAGCATGGCCGTGGCGATGTGGCCGCCGGCGAGGAGGTCTCGGTGGTGCTCTTCGATGGACTGGTCTAGGGAAACGTCCGACGGCAGACTGGCTCAAGCGCGTCTTCGATACGGCCCTGAAGGGCCTACTCAGTCCGAACGGTTTCAAATGGCTTGAAGAGAATTGAAGCAAAATCGCCGCTCCAGAGTCATCTGGAGCGGCGATTCCTTCTTAACTGTACGGCAGTAGCGCCTCAGATACCCTCGGTATCGTCGCCCAAGTCTAGCTCCCCTGTGCCCAGCAGCTTCTGCGCATTCTCGGCCGGCAGTGCCTCCACCGACTTGAGCTTGCGGGTCATCTGACGGGTCCGTGTTTCGGCCTGGTCGATGTTCTTGGCCACGCGCTCCAGCGCGCTCTTGGTCGAGGCCAGCACCTCGCCAAACTTGCCGAACTCGGTCTTGACCGCCCCCAGCACCTGCCACACTTCGGAAGAACGCTTTTCCAGCGCCAGCGTACGGAAGCCCATCTGCAGGCTGTTGAGCAGCGCCGATAGCGTCGACGGCCCGGCGATGGTGACCCGGTGGGTGCGCTGCAACTCGTCCGACAGGCCGGGGCGACGCATCACTTCCGCATACAGGCCCTCCGTGGGCAGGAACAGGATGGCGAAGTCGGTCGTCAAGGGCGGCGACAGGTATTTCTCGGCGATGGTCTTGGCCTCGTTGCGCACGGCGCGTTCCAGCTCGCGGCCGGCCGTGGCCACGCCGTCGGCATCGGCACGCTCGGCGGCATCGACCAGGCGCTCGTACTGTTCCTTGGGGAACTTGGCATCGATCGGCATCCAGACCTGGGTACCGTCGTCCTTGGCGCCGGGCAGGCGGATGGCGAACTCCACCCGTTCGCCGCTGGCCGGCACCGTCTCCACGTTCTTGGCGTACTGGTCGGGCGTGAGCATCTGTTCCAGCAGGATCTCCAGCTGCACTTCGCCCCAGGTGCCGCGCGTCTTGACGTTGGTCAGCACGCGCTTCAGGTCGCCCACGCCGGTGGCCAGCTGCTGCATTTCACCCAGGCCCTGGTGGACCTTGTCCAGGCGGTCCGAGACCAGCTTGAAGGATTCGCCCAGGCGTTGCTCCAGGGTGGCGTGCAGCTTCTCGTCGACGGTCTTGCGCATCTCTTCGAGCTTTTGCGCATTGTCGTTCTGCAGGTCCTTGATCTTGGCTTCCAGCGTGGCGCGCACCTCGGCCATGCGCTGGGCATTGGATTCGGTCAGTGCCGAGAGCTGCTGGTGCAGCGTATCGCCGAAGCGCTTGAGCGAGATCGCCTGCTCTTCGCGACCGACCTGGGCCTGCAGCGTAATGGACTGGCGCATGCTGTCCAGTTGCTGGGCGTTGGTCTCGTTGAGTTTCACCAGCTGCTGGGCGAAGCCGTCGATCTGCTTGTTCTGCAGCGAGGCCACGCTGGTCATCTGGGTGGCCATGGTCTGCTGCAACTGGGCGAAACTGGCGCCCAGCTCCTGGCGCGTGCCTTGCGCGCTCGCCTGCACCTGGCTGCGCAGCTCGCGCTCGATGCGCTCGCCGGTGTCCTGCTGGTGACGCTGCAGGTCCTGCTGGAGCTGGAACAGCGCGTCCTCGATGTCCACGCCGTCGGCCTGGCGCTGGCCCGAACGCAGCAGGATCAGCACCTGCAGCACGATACCGACCACCACGAGGCCGGCAAGGATCATTTCCACTGAGGTCATGGCGGGCTTATTCGGGCTTGTTGCGCATCCAGTCGGCGGTCTGGTAGAGCGCCGCCAGGAGGCGTTTCATGAGGTCCTCGGGCAGGCCGATGTCCTGCATGGCCCAGGTCATGCAGCGCAGCCACTGGTCGCGCTCGGATACGCCGATGGGGAAAGGCAGGTGGCGCGCACGCAGACGCGGATGACCGAACTTCTCCATGTACAGGCTGGGCCCGCCGGTCCAGCCGGAGAGGAACATGTAGGTCTTCTCGCGCGAATCGTCCAGCGATGGCGGATGCAGGGCGCGGATGCCGGCGAACTCCGGTTCCAGGTCCATCAGGTCATAGAAACGGTCGACCATCTCGCGCAGTTTTTCTGCGCCGCCGATGAGTTCAAAGGTGGTGGGCTGATTGGGATCTTCGATTTGCATAAGACCGCCATGATACCGCAGCCAGCCCGCCCCCGCCGGCCCGCAGGCGCGCGAAGTCGGGCTGGTTTGACCTGAATCGGATCAGGCCTCGCGCAAGGTCTGCAGGGGCGGACGACGCAGCACATGACGCAGTCCCGCCCAGCCACCCAGGGCCGAGCACGCTGCCCCCAGGCCCATGCCGGCCACCCATACCAGAGGGCTGAAGCTCCAGTCGAAATTGAACACGTAATGCGCCAGCGCCCAGCCGATGGCCGCCGCGCCACTGGCGGCCAGCAAACCCGCTACCGAGCCCACCAGCAAGACCTCGATGCGCTGCGCCCGCGACAGCTCGACCCGGGTCGCGCCCAGCGCCCGCAACAGGCCGGCTTCGCGCACGCGCTCGTCCTGGGAGCCGGCCAGCGCCGCATAGAGCACCAGCACACCCGAGCAGAGCGTGAAGAGGAACAGGAACTCCACCGCCGAAATCACCTGCCCCACCACCTCCTGGATCTGGCGCAGCACGCTACCGATATCGACCACGGTCAGGTTGGGATAGTCACGCGTGAGCGCATTGGCCAACCCCTCCTGCGGGGGGGCCAGGTGCACCGCGGTGATCCAGCTCTGCGGGGTGTCGCGCATGATGGCCGGGTTCATGATGACGAAGAAGTTGACCCGCAAGGAACCCCACTCCAGCTTGCGCAGGCTGGTCACCGGCGCCTCCACCAGCTGGCCGGCGATATCGAATTGCAGGCGGTCGCCCAGCTTGATGCCCAGGGTCTGGGCCAGGCCGCGCTCCACCGAGGCTTCCGGCTTGCTGTCGTCGAACCAGCGGCCGGCTACGATGCCGTTGCCGGGCGGGATATCACGCAGGGTCGAGAGATTGAATTCACGGTCCACCAGGCGCTTGGCGCGGTCTTCCGGGTAATCGGCAGCACTGATGGCGCGGCCGTTGATCTGTACCAGCCGGCCCCGGATCATCGGGTACAGCGCCACGTCGGTGACGCCACCCTGGCGCAGCGCCTGCTCCACCGCCTGGCGCTGGTCGGGCTGGATGTTGATGATGAAGCGGTTGGGTGCATCGGCCGGCGTGGCCTGGCGCCAGGCGCCGACCAGGTCGCCACGGATCACGGTGAGCAGCAACAGCGCCATCAAGCCCAAGCCCAGCGCCACCACCTGCATGACCGCGGCAGCCGGACGGCGCTGCAGGCCATCAATGGCAAAGCGCCAGCTCTGGCTGTCGACCAGGCCACGCAAGCTGCGCAGGCCACGCAGGCAGAGCCACGCCACCAGCGCGAACAGACCGAAGCCGCCGAGGAAGCCGGCAATGGTCAGCAGGCCCAGCTTGAGGTCGCCCGCCTGCCATAGCAGCAGACCCGAGAACACCAGCGTACCCAGCACATAGCTGGCCACCGTCAGCGCCTGCGGCGCGCCCTGGTCACGGCGGATCACGCGGTTATGCGGCACGTTGCGCAACTGCAGGATGGGCGGCAGCGCAAAGCCGACCAACAACAGCAGGCCGGTGGCCACGCCCTGTACCGCCGGTTGCCAGCCTGGTGGCGGCAAGGCCGTCGGCATGAAGCTGCCCAGCCATTGAAGCAGCGCGAAATGGGCGGCAAAACCCAGCAGCATGCCGATCACGCTGGCGGCCAGGCCGATGAGGATGAATTCGGTCAGGTAGAGCGTGGTCACCTGTTGCTGGGTCATGCCGAAACAGCGCAGCATGGCGCAGGCATCCAGGTGGCGCAGCATGAAGCGGCGCGCCGCCATGGCCACGGCCAGTGCCGCCAGCATGGCCGAGAGCAGGCCCACCAGCGAGAGGAACTGCTCGGCCCGGTCCAGCGTGGCGCGCATCTCGGGGCGGCCATTCTCCAGCGATTCCAGGCGCACGCCGCGCAGCTTGTCCTGTGCGACCTGCTGCTCCACCTGTTGCTGGAAGCGCTGGACCGTCGCTGCCGGCCCGGCAATCAGCAGCCGGTAGGTCACGCGCGAACCCACCTGTACCAGATGGGTGGCGGCCAGATCCCCTTCCCCCAGCATCACGCGCGGCGCGAAGTTGACGAAGGCGCTGCCGCGATCGGGTTCCACCGAGATGACGGCAGCAATCTTCAGGGGCAGGTCACCCAGCCGCAGGGTATCGCCCACACGCAGGTCGAGCTGCGACAGGATCTGCGGATCGACCCACACCGTGCCCGGCTGCGGAATGCCATCGGCTGTGCGGTCGCTGCCGTCAGCCGCGCGCAGCTTGAGCTGGCCGCGCAGGGGGTAGCCCGGGGTCACCGCCTTGATCGAGGACAGCAGCGAGCGCGCGGCATCGCCCTCGCCGGCCTGGGCCATGCTGGGGAAGACCTGCGTCTGCGCCTGCAGCAAGCCCTGTTGGCGGGCCTGTTGCAGCCATTGCGGCGGCAGCGGCTGGTCGGCCGCCACCAGCAGGTCGGCGCCCAGCAGTTGATGGGCGTCACGCGCCATGCCGGCACGCATGCGATCGACGAAGAAACCCACCGACGACAGGGCCGCCACCGCCACGATCAGGGCAATCAGCAAGAAGCGGAGTTCACCGGTGCGCCAGTCGCGCAGGGTCATGCGCAGAGCTTGTTGGAACATGCGAAGAAGCCTGGAAAGAGGAAAAGGGATCGAGTACGCCGCAAGTTCAGCGCAGCCACAGGGCCACCAGGCCCAGCGCCAGCAGGACGCAGAAAGCCGTCAGCCAGCGCTGGCGGGCGCGCAGGCCATCCACCGTCGCCACCAGTTGCGCATTCTGCTCGGCCAGCGTGTTGATGAGCTGGCTGGCATCGAGTTGCTCGGCCTCCAGCTGGGCGATGCGCCGGGCCAGGTGCTCGGCATCGGTGGCGGCCGGCACGGCTTCCTGCGCCTGGATCTCGGACTTGGCCTTGCGTGTACGCGACCACAGGTCGCGCGCGCCCTTGACGATGCCTGGCGTGGCCTGCACCACATCGCCCCAGGGAATCATCTTGATGGCGGATAACCAGCTCAATCCCATCTGTCCTTCTCCTTTTTCCGGTCTTCCGGATACGGCTTGTTGCAATTTGACCGAGAACCTCGGCCATAGGTGTTCTTCTAAGACACACGAAACGTGATTTTATCCCGACCCAGCCGCCCGGGTGCCGCCCCCTCGCTTTCCCTGCAGCAAGCCCCTGGGCGCTTTGTCATCGTCCATGGAGCCTCCCCCCGATGAAATCCCCCTTGTTTTCCCTGTCGGCCCTGGGCCTGTTGCTGGCCCTGGGCATGGGTCATGCGCAAGCCGCCGATTGCGCCAAGGCCAATACCCAGGCCGAAATGACGTCCTGTGCCTCGCAGACACTGACCCAGGCCGACGCCGACCTCAATGCCAACTACCTGGCCTATCGCGCCAAACTCGACAAGGCGCGCCAAAACCAGATCCGCGATGTGCAACTGGCCTGGCTCAAGTACCGCGACCTGTCCTGTCGCTTCGAGAGTTCGGCCAGCGCCGGTGGTTCAGCCGCATCGCTGGCCCTGCAGACCTGCCTGGCCGACAAGACGCGCCAGCGCGCCGATGAGCTCAAGGCACTGGCTGGCTGCCAGGAGGGGGATTTGAGCTGCGTCCGCTAGTCAGCCTTAAACTTTCATGCTGTAATGCGCTCGTCTGAATTAACGGACAAACGAATCCACCTTGTTCAGGGAGTCTCCAATGAAAAAACTGCTGATCGCCGTGACCGCCTTCGCCATCGCCGCCCCCATGCTGATCGCCGCCCCCGCCATGGCGGAAAATGCGCAACAAACCAAGATGGCTGCCTGCAACAAGGACGCCGCCGGCAAGAAAGGCGACGAACGCAAGGCCTTCATGAAGGACTGCCTGTCCAACAAGCCCGCTGCCGCCGCACCGATGACCCAGCAAGACAAGATGAAGCAATGTAACGCCGACGCCGCCGGCAAGAAGGGCGACGAACGCAAGGCCTTCATGTCGTCCTGCCTGAAGAAGGACAAGTAAGTCTTTCCTCTGCCGCTCCAATAAAAAACCGCAAGCATGCTTGCGGTTTTTTATTGGGTGCGCGCCACCTGTCACCTGTGCTCAGTGCTGGGCGCGCTTGAAGAAGAACAGCCCCGCCCCCACCAGCATGAGCACGCCACCGAAGAAACGGTTCTGCGCCTTGATCGCCTTCTGGCTGCGGAAGAAGCGTTGCAGCCGGCTGGCCGCAAAGGCATAACCGTGCATCACCACAAGATCCACCGCCACCATGGTCAGCGCCAGCACCAGCAGTTGCAGCCATAGCGGGCGATCGTGATCGATGAACTGCGGCAGCACCGCTACCATGAAGACGATGCCCTTGGGATTGGTGGCATTGGTGAGGAAGCCCGTCATGCAACGCTGCCAGCCGGTCTGGCCGCGATGGGCGATGGCATCGGCATTGGCCGCATCCAGTGCCTCGCCCTCCTGCTCGCTGGGCACGCGCGCACGCCACTGCGAGAAGCCCAGATAGATCAGGTACAAGGCACCGGCCACCTTGACGACATTGAAGGCGGTTTCGGACGCCACCAGCAGCGAACCCACACCCGCGCCTGCGATGATGAGGATCAGCACCAGTGCAATCTCCAGGCCCAGGATGGTGGCGCTGGTGCGGCGCACGCCATAGTTAAGGCCATGGCTCATCGACAGCACGGCGCCCGAGCCGGGCGAAATCGCGATGACGCAAGCCGCGGCGAAGAAGGTTATCCAGGTTTGATAGGCCACGTGGTCTCCAGGGTGCAGTGACGGAAAGCCAGACATTATAAAGAAGCCTGCCCATGCCTGCGCAGCCCCCTCCTCTGCCCCCACTGAGCGAGGTATCCACCGACGGATTCGTTGAAAAAATGGCAGCAACGAATTCTTACAACTCCGTCATGAATTGAAACACTTTGATGTCGTCCGCCGTTGTGGCCGTTCGTTATAGGTAGCAAGGCGACACGAAAACGATCCAGCGATTACGTAAGATCAAGCGCCGAGCGTAACAACCACTTTCAAAAGGAAATTGCCATGAACACCAAATCCGTCATCGTCGCCTCCCTGCTGACTGCCCTGGCCTTGCCGGTGTTTGCACAGACTGGCAGCACCGCAGCAGCCGCACCGGCCGCCCCCACCGCCGCCGCTGCAGCGAGCACGACCGACGCCGCCCCCAAGGCCAAGACTGAACACGCCAAGCACAAGAAGGCTACGGCGAAGGCGGAAAAGAAGGCAGATGCAAAGGTAGAAAAGAAGGACGCCGCCGGCACCGACGCCGCCAAGACCAAGTAAGCAAGAGCAGCCGCTCATTACCGCACAACACAGACCACGTACTACGGATAAGCCATCCGCTTTTGAAAGGACACCATCATGAAGACCAAGACCATCATCGTCGCCTCCCTGCTGTCGGCCCTGACCCTGCCGGTATTCGCCCAGACCGGTACCGCCGCACCTGCCGCAACTGCTCCGGCCACCACCGCCGCAGCACCGGCCAAGACCGAAGCCACACCCAAGGCCAAGACCGAGCACGCCAAGCACAAGAAGGCCGAGAAGAAGTCTGAAACCAAGGCCGAAGGCAAGACTGAAAAGAAGGCGGAAAAGAAGGACGCCGCCGGCACTGAAGCCAAGCCGGCCACCGATGCCGCCAAGACCAAGTAATTGCAGGACACACGCACACTGAGCACGTAGCACGGATGACGCATCCGTCACATTGAAACATCACCGAAAGGACATCACCATGAACACCAAGACCATCATCGTTGCTTCCCTGCTGTCGGCCCTGACCCTGCCGGTATTCGCCCAGACCGGTGCCACCGCGCCTGCCGCGACCACCCCGGCCACCACCGCCGCCGCACCGGCCAAGACGGAAGCCGCCAAGACCGAGGCCGCCCCCAAGGCCAAGGCCGAGCACGTCAAGCACAAGAAGGCTGCAAAAAAGAGCGAGAAGAAGGTAGAGAAGAAGGAAGCCGCCGGCACCGAAGCCAAGCCGGCCGCTGACGGCGCCGCCAAGTAAGCCGTCCGCAAGGAGCAAGACCCGGGCGCCGCAGGCGCCCACCCATGTCAGGGATGACAGGGATGCCGCACCCTCGCCGCCAGGCCTGGGTGCGGTATTTTTTTATATTGTTTAGATTATTTATATTGTTTTCAGTCGGCCTGCCAGCGCAATGCGATCCGTTCGCCGTCGCTGGTGAAGTGGGCGCAATCCATCCCGATCCCAGCCGCGAAGATGAGCGCATCACCGGCAAACAGCAGCGGCAGGAAAGGCCGCTCCCAGGCCGGCACATCGGCGCTCTGGTATTGCTGCTTGAGACTGCGCGCCGGGCGATTGGCGCCTAGCTGGATACGCTCGCCGCCACTGCGCGCGCGCACCGTCAACGGCTGCTCACGCAGCCACTGCGGCGAAAAACCGGGCCGTGTATCGTCAGCCGCCAGCAACTCGAAATGTAGCTCGCCGTAGTAGGTATCGACGCGCAGTTGCGCCTGCCCCTCCCAGCGCAGGCGGATCACTGCCCCCTCGTCGGGCGGCGTGCGGCGCGGCGCGAGGAAGACGCGCTCGCGGTAGCGATGCACCTCGCCATCGGGATGCGAGACGCACAGCTGCGCCTCCACGTCGGCCTGCAGCAACTGGCTGCGCATCTCCTGCATCCACGCGGCCGAAGGCATGCGCATGCCGCGCAGGCCGAACCAGTGACGCATCAGGTTCAGGAAGCGCTGCTCACTCAGGCCACGTAACGCCGGCATCAGCAGGTGATCGTCACGACGGCATTGCAGCAGATCGGCTTCGGCCACTTCGCGCAGCAATTCCTGCGCGCCCTGCGCATGACCGGCACTGCGGGCCAGGCGCTGCTGATACCCCGGAAAGACCCGGCCCAGCGCCGGCATGACCTGATGACGCAAGGCATTGCGCGTGTAGCGCGGGTCGGTGTTGGATTCGTCCTCGATCCAGGCCAGGCCCCGCTGGCGCGCATAAGACTCCAGTTGCGCGCGCGTGATACCCAGCAGGGGACGCGCCACCAGGGTATCCGGATCGCCCAGCAGGGCCGGTGCCGTGTGGCAGCCATCCATGCCCGACAGCCCCGCCAGGCCGCTGCCGCGCAGGAGTTGCAGCAAGACGGTCTCGGCCTGGTCGTCCAGGTGATGGGCGGTCAGCAGCAGGCGTGCGCCGTGCTGGCGGCACAGTCGTCCCAGGGCGGCGTAACGGGCCAGCCGCGCCGCCTCCTCCACACCACTGTCGGCGACCCTGTCCAGTTGCACGCGCTCGGCATGCAGGGGCAGTCGGCGTTGCGCGCAGAAGTCCTGGGCATGCGCCAGCCAGGCATCGGCATGCACACTCAAGCCGTGATGCACGTGCAAGCCCAGCACGCGCAGCCCCTGCTGCTGCGCCAGTTGCGCCGCCACATCCAGCAGCACGGTGGAATCGAGTCCACCGCTATAGGCCACGGCCAGCGTATCGCTGGCCACATCGAAGGCGCTGGCCGCCAGCGTCGCCTGCAGGGCCTGCATCAGCGGCGCAAGCGAGCGGTCATCCGGGGAGGAAGAATGATCGGACATGGAAAAGCGGATCCTGAAATGACAAACGCCAGCGAAGCAATCGCTGGCGCCTGATGGAGCGTGACGAAAAACCGATGGCTTATTCGGCCGAGTTCAATTCCTTGAACTTGCCATAGGCCATCAGCTTCTCGTGGCGGGCCGCCAGCAGTTCCTTGGTCTTCATGCCCTGGAACTGGCGCAGCGAATCCGACAGCGCCCGCTTGAGCAAGCCAGCCATCTGCTTGGGATCACGGTGGGCGCCGCCCAGCGGCTCGTTGACGATCTTGTCGATCAGGCCGATGGCCTTCAGGCGATGGGCGGTCAGGCCCAGCGCTTCGGCGGCGTCGGCGGCGCGGTCGGCGGTCTTCCACAGGATGGAAGCGCAGCCTTCCGGCGAGATCACCGAGTAGGTCGCATATTGCAGCATCAGCACCTGGTCGCCCACGGCGATGGCCAGCGCGCCGCCGGAACCGCCTTCACCGATGATGGTGGCGATCAGCGGCACCTTCAGTTCGGCCATCACGTACAGGTTGTGGCCGATGGCTTCGGACTGGCCGCGTTCCTCGGCATCGATGCCGGGGAATGCACCCGGGGTATCGACGAAGGTAAAGATTGGCAAATTGAACTTCTCGGCCAATTTCATCAGGCGCATCGCCTTGCGATAGCCTTCCGGCTTGGGCATGCCGAAGTTGCGCAGGGCGCGTTCCTTGGTGTCGCGCCCCTTCTGGTGGCCGATCACCATGCAGGCCTGGCCATTGAAGCGGGCCAGGCCGCCGACGATGGACAGGTCGTCCGCAAAGGTGCGGTCGCCATGCAGTTCGTGGAAGTCGGTGAAGCACTCGCGCACGTAGTCCATGGTGTAGGGACGTTGCGGATGGCGGGCGATCTGCGAGACCTGCCAGGGCGTGAGCTTGGCGTAGATGTCCTTGGTCAGCTGCTGGCTTTTCTTGACCAGGCGCTCGATCTCCTCGGAGATGTCGACGGCCGAGTCGTCCTGTACAAAACGCAACTCTTCGATCTTGGCATCCAGCTCGGCGATGGCCTGCTCGAAGCCCAGAAAAGTCGTTGTCGATTTACTCATTGTGTTCCTTTTTCAACAAGTCCGATGCGCTGCGGAACGCCGGCCCGGTGCGGGTTGCGGCTCGATGATCCCGACGGCATCGGTTTGCCTTCAATCTTGCGAGGAGCGGAGTATACACCAGAGGCTATCCGCACCCTCTTCCCCATGGATCAAACCCGGTTAATAGTCCGAAGGCAGCGGGTCCAGGCTGCGCCACAGATACCAGGTTGCGACGGTACGCCACGGCTCCCAGTTGGCGGCGACCTCGCGCGCATCGCTGCGCGAGACAGGCTCGCCCGAGAAATAGCTGATACTGATGCCCTTGAGCAATCCCAGGTCATCCAGCGGCAGCACGTTCGGGCGCAGCAGATTAAATATCAAAAACATCTCGGCTGTCCAGCGGCCAATGCCACGGATCTGGATCATCTCGGCAATGACGGCTTCGTCTTCCATCTCCGCCCATTTGTCGGGATGTACCGTCTTGGCCTTGAAGTGAGCCGCCAGGTCGAGGATGTACTCGGCCTTGCGCTTGGACAGACCGCAGGCGGCCAGACCGTCGACACCGGTACGCATCACCTGCCCCGGCGTGCAGCGCGGACAGGCTTCCAGGAAGCGCTGCCAGACCGCATTGGCGGCCTTGGTCGAGATCTGCTGGCCGATCACCGAACGCGCCAGCGTGGTGAAGGCGTCGCCGCGCACCGTCAATTGCAGATCCCCGAATTGCGGAATGATCTTGCGCATGATGCGGTCGCGCTTCATCAGCTCGGCCTTGGCCTCTTCCCAGTAGGCCGGCACGATCAGGCTGGGATCGGCGGCACTGGCCTTGTGGTTGGTATTCAAATCAAGCTCTCCGCCATTCGGTCAGGCCGCCCGGTTTGTCTTCCAGAATGATGCCGGCGTCCGTCAGTTGCGCACGGATGCGGTCGGCCTCGGCAAAGTCGCGGCCCTGCTTGGCCGCCTTGCGGGCGGCAATCAATGCTTCGATACCTGCTTCATCCAGTCCACCCGAGGCCGGCACCCCGCCCTTGAGGTAGTCGGCCGGGGCACGCTGCAGCAGCCCCAGGATGCCGGCCAGCGCCTTGAGCTGGCTTGCCTGCCGGGGCGAGCGGCTGCGATTGACCTCGTTGGCCAGCTCGAACAGCACCGAGATCGCCACCGGCGTATTGAAGTCGTCGTTGAGCGCTTCGGTGAAGCGTTGTGCGTGTGCTTCGTCGGCGACCAGGCCACCGGCTTCGGGGGGCACATCCTTGAGAGCTGTATACAGACGGGTCAATGCCTGGCGGGCGTCGTCCAGGTGCGCGTCGGAATAATTGAGCGGACTGCGATAGTGGGCGCGCAGGATGAAGAAGCGCAGCACCTCCGCATCGTACTTTTGCAGCACGTCACGGATGGTGAAGAAGTTGCCGAGCGACTTCGACATCTTCTCGTTGTCGATGCGCACGAAACCGTTATGCATCCAGTAATTGACGAAGGTGTGCTGATGCGCGCCTTCAGACTGGGCGATTTCATTTTCGTGGTGCGGGAACTGCAGGTCCTGTCCACCGCCGTGGATATCGAAGTGGTCACCCAGCAGGTCACTGGACATGGCCGAGCACTCGATGTGCCAGCCCGGACGGCCACAGCCCCAGGGCGAATCCCACTTGGCCTCGGCCGGTTCGCCTTCCTTGGCGGCCTTCCAGAGCACGAAGTCCAGCGGATCGCGCTTGCCGGTATTGACGTCCACCCGCTCGCCGGCGCGCAGGTCGTCCAGCGACTTGCCGGAGAGCTTGCCGTAGCCGGGGAAGTCGCGCACCGAGTAATTGACGTCGCCATCGCTGGCCTTGTAGGCCAGGCCGTTCTTTTCCAGCTTGCCGATCAGCTCCAGCATCTGCGGCACGTAGCGGGTGGCGCGTGGTTCATGGTCGGGGCGCTGCACACCCAGGGCGCCGGCATCCTCGTTCATGGCCGCGATGAAACGGTCGGTCAGCTGGCCGATGGATTCGCCGTTTTCCAGGGCGCGCTTGATGATCTTGTCATCGATGTCGGTGATATTGCGCACATAGGTCACGTCGTAACCGGAAGCGCGCAGCCAGCGCTGCACCATGTCGAACACCACCAGCACACGGGCATGGCCGATATGGCAATAGTCATACACGGTCATGCCGCACACGTACAAGCGCACCTTGCCTGGTTCGATCGGGGAAAAGGTCTGCTTATCACGCGCTAGCGTGTTGTAAATCTTGAGCTCGCTCATGGAATGGGAATTATTGGTTTGGCGGCACCTGGGTCGGTGCCTGGTTCATGCTTTGCCCGCAGGCCCTGTGCCCGGCCGGGACGGGCCACGGCGGCAGCCTTGGCTGGGGATCATTGTTCTAGCAGCAGTTGCAACATGAACGGGTCACGGTAGCCAAACCTCTTTTTGTCGTACTTGTTTGATATAAAATGCCAGCTTTCTTCGAATTTCTTCGAGTATAGCATCGATAAAACCATGGCCCCAGAATCACAAGAACAGACATCTCCTCATGGTTTGCGCGACTTGATCAGCAAAACTGCCCACAAGACGGCGGTGATGTCCAGCCTGGTGGCCGCACTCCTGGCCATGTCTGCCCTGCCTGCCGGTATTGCCCATGCCAGCGAGATGTCCGACATCAACAAGCTCATGCGCACCGGCCAGTATGCAGAAGCACTGACCAGGACCGATGCCATACTGGCAAAACACCCGCGCGATGCGCAACTGCGTTTCACGAAGGGCCTGATCTTAGCAGAACAAAACCGTTCTGCCGAGGCCATCGCGGTGTTTGCCAAGCTGACCGAAGACTTCCCCGACCTGCCCGAACCGTACAACAACCTGGCCGTGCTGTATGCCGCCGATGGCCAGTATGACAAGGCCCGCGCGGCGCTGGACATGGCCATGCGCACCAATCCGACCTATGCCACCGCGCTGGAAAACCTGGGTGATGTCTACGCCAAGCTGGCCAGCCAGGCCTATGACAAGGCCTTGCAGATCGATCCGGGCAGCAACGTCCCGCAGCCCAAGCTGACCTTGCTGCGCTCGCTCAACGGCAATACCACCGGCGGTACCGTGCCGCGCCTGGCCCAGGCCAGTGCCGCAGCCCAGCGCGAGGCCAAGGCCCGTGCCGATGCCGCGGCCGCCGAACAGCAGGAGCGCAATCGCGCTCTGGCCGTCGAGAAAGCGGCCCAGCAGGCCGCCGCCGACAAGGCCGAAGCCGAGAAGACGGCCATCGCCAAGGCCACCAGCGACAAGGAAAAGGCCGCAGCCGACAAGGCTGCTGCAGAGAAAGCCGCCGCCGAGAAAGCGGCAGCGGAAAAAGCCGCCGCTGCCGACAAGGCCGCCGCTGCCAAGGCTGCCGCCGACAAGCTGGCTGCCGACAAGGCTGCGGTCGAGAAAGCCCGTGCCGAGAAGGCGCGCGCCGATCAGCTGGCGGCCGAGCAGGCCCGCGCCCAGAAGGCTGCCGCCGACAAGGCCGCGGCCGAACAGAAGCAGAAGGACCTGCTGGCCCAGAAGGAAAAGGACAAGGCCGAGCGACTGGAAAAGGAAAAGGCCGAGCGACTGGAAAAGGAAAAGGCCGCCCGCGCCGAACAGGAGAAGGCCGCCCAGGCCGCCGCCGAAAAGGCCCGCGCCGACAAGCTGGCCGCTGCCGAGAAAGCCCGCGCCGACAAGGCCCGTGCCGACAAGGACAAGGCTCGCGCCGACGCCAGCGCCGAACAGGACAAGAACGCCGTGCTGGCCTCGCTCAACAGCTGGGCCAAGGCCTGGAGCGACAAGGACGTGCGCAGCTACCTGGGCCACTACGCCAGCGACTTCGACACCCCCAAGGGTGCCAGCCGCAAGGAATGGGCCGAGGAGCGCCGTGCCCGCATCGAGGACAAGGGCCATATCAGCGTCAAGGTCAGCAATGCCCAGGTCAGCATCAATGGCAACATTGCCACCGTGCGCTATCGCCAGATATATAATTCCAACCGGCTGACGGTGGACAGCCGCAAGACCCTGATCTTCGTCAAACAGGGCAATCGATGGCTGATCAAACAGGAACGATCGGGAGGGTAATTGGTGGCTAGCGCTTTGCAAGGGCGTCCCGCGCGCATGCTGGGATGCCTGCTGATGTTGGGTCTCGCAGCCCTGCCCTCGACGGGCAGCGTTGCCTCTTCTTCCTCGATTCCCCCGCAGAGCAATGCCGCGGGCGCCTCCACGGCCAAGGCCGATCCGGAAGCACTGCTGATCGAGATCTACAAGGATCTCGGCGCCAACCGCCTGCGCGAAGCCCAGGCCAAGGCCGACGCCCTGGTGGCGGCTTATCCGACCTTCCGCCTGGGCCATCTGGTGCGCGGGGACCTCTTGCTCATGCACGCGCGTCCGGTGCGCAATATCGGCGCCATGACCGATGGCCCGCAGGATCGCCTGAAGGAATTGCGCGACGAGGCGCTGGTGCGCATCCGCTCGCTGCAGGAAAAACCTGATCCGGCCATGATCCCCAAGGCCGTGCTGCAGGTGGGCGACGACCAGAAGAACGTGCTGGTGGTCGATACCTCCCGTTCGCGCATGTACGTCTATGAGAACCAGGGTGGCGAGCTGAAATACCAGACCGACTACTACATCTCGCAGGGGCGTTTCGGCGCCAACAAGACCAAGTCCGGCGACCAGCGCACGCCCATCGGCGTGTATTACGTCAACAACCGCATTCCCGGCCCCAAGCTGCCGGACTTCTATGGCACCGGTGCCCTGCCCCTGTCCTACCCGAATGAATGGGACAAGCGCAATGGCCGCAGCGGCTATGGCATCTGGCTGCATGGCACGCCCTCGGACAACTTCAGTCGCCCGCCACTGTCTTCCGACGGCTGCGTGGTGCTGGCCAACCCCGACCTGCAAAGCCTGTACTCCACCGCCGAGGTCGGCAAGACGGTGGTGGTGATCAGCCAGCATGTGCAGTTTGTCGACAAGAACGAATGGAACCGGCAGCGCGACGCCGCCGCCGCCATCCTGGAGCAATGGGGCCAGTCGCTGGAAAATGCCGATGCTGACAAGGTGCTGTCCTATTACTCCCCGGAATTCCGCTCGGCCCAGGGCGAAAACCTGTCGACCTGGTTCGGTCGCCAGCAAAAGAGCATGAACGGCGCGCGCTTCACCAGTGTCAAACTGCGCGATGTCAGCCTGTTCCGCTATCCGGGCGTGACTGAGGACATGATCGTCAGCACCTTCACCCAGGAAAGTGCCGTCGGCAAGAGCAAGAACGCGATCCGCAAGCGCCAGTACTGGGTGCGCGAAGGCTCGCAATGGAAAATCATTTACGAAGGTAACGCATGATCATTTCTCGTCGTCACCTGCTGCGCGTTGCAGCAGCCCTGTCCCTGTCGGCTACGCTGGCCGCCCCCGTGCTGGCCGCCGACGCGCCCCGCGTGCTGCTGAAAACCAGCATGGGCGACATCACCGTCGAGCTGAACCCGGAAAAAGCCCCGGTCTCGGTCGACAACTTCCTCAAGTACGTCAAGAAGGGCCAGTACAACGGCACCGTGTTTCACCGCGTCATCAATGGCTTCATGATCCAGGGCGGCGGCATGGATCAGAACCTGCGCGAAAGGCCTACCGACGCCCCCATCAAGAACGAGGCCAATAACGGTTTGAAGAACGAGGTTTATACTATCGCGATGGCGCGCACCTCGGCACCGCATTCGGCTACCGCGCAATTCTTCATCAACGTCGCCAACAACCGCTTCCTGGACTATCCGGGCCAGGATGGTTGGGGCTATGCGGTGTTCGGCCGGGTCATCGCCGGCACCGACGTGGTCGACAAGATCAAGCAGGTGCGCACCGGCGGCGGCGACGTGCCGGTCACCCCGGTGGTGATCGAATCGGCCACCATCGTCAAGTAAGGCCACGCTCCGATATAGGCAATGCAGGCGGGCCCATGTCGCCCGCCTCGTTTTTTTATTTTTACCCTCAAGCAAAGGATTCAACATGGCTGTTCTGCTCACCACCAACCACGGCAACATCAAAATCGAACTGGACGCGGAAAAGGCGCCGAAGACAGTTGAAAACTTCCTGGCTTATGTCAACGCAGGTCACTACAACGGCACCATCTTCCACCGCGTCATCGACGGTTTCATGATCCAGGGCGGCGGCTTCGAACCCGGCATGAAGCAGAAGGAAACCAAGGACCCCATCGAGAACGAAGCCAAGAACGGCCTGAAGAACGAGCCCTACACCCTGGCCATGGCCCGTACCGCCGCCCCGCACTCGGCCTCGGCGCAGTTCTTCATCAACGTCAAGAACAACAGCTTCCTGGACTACCCGGGCCAGGACGGCTGGGGCTACTGCGTCTTCGGCAAGGTCGTCGAAGGCACCGAAGTGGTCGACAAGATCAAGGGTGTGAAGACCACCCGCGCCGGCATGTTCGCCGACGTGCCTGCAGAAGACGTGGTGATCGAGAAGGCAGAAGTGGTCTAAGACCAAGTCTGTCTCCCTATCATGACTGATTTCCAGTTCATGCAGAAAGCGCAACCGACGGTTGCGCTTTTTGTTTCCGACCTGCATCTGCAAGCCGCCCTGCCCCGCACCACCGCAGCCTTCCTGGCCTTCCTGCAGAGCCATGCCACGCGCACGCAGCAGCTTTACCTGCTCGGTGACATCTTCGAATACTGGGCCGGCGACGACGACCTGGTCACGCCCTACAACCAGCACATCGCCGATGCGCTCAAGGCCTTGCAGGCCCAGGGGGTGCAAGTGTTCTGGATGGCTGGCAACCGCGACTTCCTGGTCGGCCAGGGCTTTGCACAGGCAGCGGGCCTGACGCTGCTGCCCGATCCGCATGTCATCAGCGCCGCCGGACGCACGCTGGCACTGGCCCATGGCGACGCCCAATGCACGGATGACCAGGCCTACATGGCCTTCCGTGCCCAGGTGCGCCAACCGGCCTACCAGCAGCAGTTCCTGGCCATGCCGCTGGCGCAGCGCAAGGCCATCATCGAAGGCATCCGCAAGAACAGCCAGGATGCCAACCAGAGCAAGGAAATGGCCATCATGGACGTCAACGCCGACGCCATCGCGGCCCTCTTCGCGCAGACCGGCACCGATGTGCTCATCCACGGCCACACGCACCGCCCCGCCCTGCACCGCCTGAACGACGGACCAGGCCAGGCCGGCAAGCTGCGCTATGTGCTACCGGATTGGGAATACGACGTCGAGGCGCCACGCGGCGGCTGGATCAGCCTCACCGCCGACGGCGTGCTGCACCGGCATGACGTGAGCGGCGACGAGATCGCCTGATCCTCGCCATTCACCGCAGCCTGGCCGGCACGGGCTGCGGTACCCCGCCTCAATCGACCAGGCGATTCAATTGCGCGGCGTCGAAGTGCCCGGCTTCTTCGAGGCGTCGACAGCCTATCCCCGCTCCCTTCAAGGCTGCCAGCACGGCCTCCAGCTGCTGCTCCTGCGCAGCCACCTGATTGATCAGTCCATGCAGGGCCTTGGACAGCGGATCATCCCCCCCGGGTATCACGCCATAGGCAGCAAACAGGCGCGCGGCGGCCTGGTCGCGCTCCTGCTGGCCGGCATTGCGCTCGACAATGCGCGCCGGATTGCCCACCGCCGTCGCACCGGCCGGCACTTCCTTGGTCACCACGGCATTGGAACCGACCTTGGCACCGTCGCCCACCGTAAAGCCGCCCAGCACCTTGGCCCCGGCGCCGATGATGACGCCACGCCCCAGCGTGGGATGGCGCTTGGCGCCCTTGGAGAGCGAGGTGCCGCCCAGGGTCACGCCCTGGTAGATGGTGGAATCGTCGCCGACGATGGCCGTCTCGCCGATGACCACCCCCATGCCGTGGTCGATGAAGACGCGGCGGCCGATGGTGGCACCGGGGTGGATCTCGATGCCGGTGAAGGCGCGCCCCAGGTGCGAGATGAAGCGCCCCAGCCACTTCAGGTCGGCATGCCAGCAGCTCTTGGCCCAGCGATGCAGGATCACCGCATGCAGGCCGGGATAACAGGTCAGGACCTCCCAGCTGTTACGTGCGGCGGGATCCCGCTCACGGATGCTGGCGATGTCTTCTCTGAGTCGGCTGAACATGATGATCTTCCTGGAACGTTGGAAAAACTGCTGGGTGAGGCTGAAAATGAAGCTGCAAAATGAAGCCACAAAAAAAATCGCCGGACTGGCAGTCCGGCGATGTCGTCATGCGGGGATGACCGGACTTACTTGGGCAAGCGCTGGCGTCGCGCCTCGTACAGACACACGCCAGAAGCCACGGACACGTTCAGGCTCTCGACCGAACCGAACATGGGGATGTTGACCAGCACGTCGCAGGTCTCGCGGGTCAGTCGGCGCATGCCCTCGCCTTCGGACCCCATGACCAGCGCGGTCGGGCCGGTGAAGTCACCTTCGTAGAGGCCCTTCTCGGCATCGTCGGAGGTACCGATGATCCAGACGCCGCGTTCCTTGAGGTCACGCATGGTGCGCGCCAGGTTGGTCACGGTGATGTAGGGCACGGTATCGGAGGCACCGCTGGAAACCTTCATGGCGGTGGCGTTCAGGCCCACGGCGCGATCCTTCGGAGCGATCACGGCATGCGCGCCGGCACCATCGGCCACGCGCAGGCAGGCGCCCAGGTTGTGCGGGTCGGTGATGCCATCGAGGATCAGCAGCAGCGGCGGGCCGACCACGGCATCCAGCAATTCATCCAGGGTACGTGCCAGCGACAGCGCGGCGGCCTTGGCCACCACGCCCTGGTGGCGGCGCGTACCGACCATGGCCGACAGGCGCTGGTCATCGGCCTGGATGATGCGCACATTGGCTTCCTTGGCCGCATGCAGCAAGTCCAGCATGCGGCGGTCGCGACGCTCGGCATCGACGTAGATCTCGTCCACCGAGGAAGCCTCGTGACGGATACGGGAGGTCACGGCATGGAAGCCGAAAATCATTTTGCTCTTCATAGATCCTGCTTGTTTCGTCTTGCTGTCAATCGTTCAATCATTCTGGCGCTCCCCTGCCACGACGTGACCGGAGAGCGCTGCGTTGCTTCATCGTTTCTTCTTGCCACCCTTGTTGAATCCCTTGGTGGTGGCGCGCTTGCGGTCGGCCTCGCCGGCACGGGCATGGGTCGCACCGGCCTTGGCCTTGGCGCCGCCCTTGGGCTTGGCCGCGGCATTGGCCGGCTTGGGGGCGGCAGCCTTCTTGCCGCGAGCGGCGGACTGGCCAGCCGCGCCACCGGCACCGGCCTTGGCTGCGCCCGACTTGCCGCGTGCGGCCGTCTCGGCGCGCTTGGCCTCGTTCTTGATCAGCGTGCGGATACCCGGCTCGTTGACCAGCGACAGGTCGATCTTGCGCGCATCCAGGTCGACCCGGCTGACCTGGACGGTGACGCGGTCGGTCAGCTGGTAGCGGATGCCGGTACGTTCGCCGCGCAGTTCGTGACGGGCTTCGTCGTACTGGAAGTAATCGGCGCCCAGCTCGGTGACGTGGACCAGGCCTTCGATGTACAGCGCATCGAGTTGCACGAAGATGCCGAAGGTGGCCACGCCAGCGATAGTGCCGGTGAATTCCTCACCCAGCTTGTCGCGGATGAAGTAGCACTTCAGCCAGGCCTCGACATCACGCGAGGCCTCGTCGGCACGACGCTCGTTGGCCGAACAGTGCAGGCCCAGGGCTTCCCAGATGGCCAGACTGCCCTCGCTGCGCGGTTTCTTGCCGGCGGCCTTGTCGTTGGCGCGCTGCTGTGCCTGCGCCTTGCGGGCGGCCGGCGAGATCGAGGTATTGAGCGCGCTGCTGTCGATGCCCTTGGGCTCGTAGCGCTTGCCCTGCAGCACGGCCTTGATGGCACGGTGGGTCAGCAGGTCGGGGTAACGACGGATCGGGCTAGTGAAGTGGGCGTAGGACTCGTAGGACAGGCCGAAGTGGCCGATGTTGTCCGGGCTGTAGACCGCCTGCTGCATCGAGCGCAGCAGCATGGTCTGGATCAGCACCGCATCCGGACGCGCCTTGACCTTGGGCATCAGCTCGGCATAGTCGGACGCGCTGGGGGTATCGCCACCGCCGAGCGTCAGTCCAACCTGCTTCAGGAAGGTGCGCAGCTGGGTCAGCTTTTCCTTGGTCGGACCGGCGTGGATGCGATAGAGCGCGGGATGGTCATGGCGCTTCAACAGGTCGGCCGCGCAGACGTTGGCCGCCAGCATGCATTCTTCGATCAGGCGGTGCGCATCGTTGCGGGTGCGCGGCAGGATCTTCTCGATCTTGCCGGCGGCATTGCAGACGATGTAGGTCTCGGTGGTCTCGAAGTCGATGGCGCCGCGCGCCTGGCGAGACGCCAGCAAGGCCTGGAACACTTCGTAGAGGTGCGTCAGGTGCGGCACCAGGCCGATGCGACGCGCCGCTTCCGGGCCCTTGGTATTGGCCAGGATCGAGGCCACCTCGGTGTAGGTCAGGCGGGCGGCCGAGTGGATCACGGCCGGATAGAACTGGTAGGCCTTGATCTCGCCCTTGGCGGTGATGACGGCGTCGCACACCAGGGTCAGGCGATCGACGTCCGGGTTCAGCGAGCACAGGCCGTTGGACAGCTTTTCCGGCAGCATCGGAATGACCCGGCGCGGGAAGTAGACCGAGGTGCTGCGCTCCAGCGCATCGACGTCGAGCGCATCGTTGGGCTTGACGTAATGGCTGACGTCGGCAATGGCCACGATCAGGCGATAAGCCTTGGTACGGCCGATCTTGACCGGTTCGCAGTAGACCGCATCGTCGAAATCGCGGGCGTCTTCGCCGTCGATGGTGACCATGGGCACGTCGCGCAGGTCGACGCGGTCCTTGAGGTCGGCCGCCTTGACTTCGCTGGGCAGCTTGGCCGAGAGTTTCTTGGCGGCTTCGGAGAATTCGTGCGGCACGCCGTACTTGCGCACGGCGATCTCGATTTCCATGCCGGGGTCGTCGATGTCGCCCAGGATCTCGACGATCTTGCCCACCGGCTGGGTGTAGCGCGAGGGATGCTCGGTCAGCTCCACGCTGACCATCTGCCCCGCCTTGGCCTTGCCCGGGGGGCCGGCCAGCAGCACGTCGTGGCCGATGCGCTTGTCTTCGGGCGCGACCACCCAGACGCCGTTCTCATTCAAGAGCCGGCCGATGACATGGGTATTGGCACGTTCCACCACTTCGACGATGGTGCCTTCCGGACGGCCGCGACGGTCGGTGCCGACGATACGCGCCTGGACGCGGTCACCGTGCATGACCTTCTGCATTTCCTTCTCGGGCAGGAACAGGTCGTCGCTGCCATCATCGGGCAGCAGGAAGCCGAAACCATCGCGATGGCTGGATACCCGGCCTTCGATGAAATTGGGCGAATGGGTCAGCTTGTAGTTGCCGGCGCGATCGGGCTTGATCTGGCCGTCGCGTTCCATGGCATTGAGGCGGCGCGTCAGGCCATCCATTTCTTCAGGCTTGACGCCCAGCGCGACTGCCAGGGCGGCAGCGTTTTGCGCACCGGAGGATGTGCGCAGGATGCCGAGAATCTCTTCCCGACTGGGAATGGAATAGGGAAATTGGCTCAAAAGTTTCGTTCGCGCAATTGTTGGGGAAAACCCGGGCGAAGTTCGCCCAAGTTGCTGGATCTGCCTAGTGTAACGGAGTTGCGGCCATTTACCTAACCGCAATACAGACCCTGGATACGGGGAAGATATCGAATCACAACGAAAAATGTGTCTTCAAAGCAGAAAAAGTGTTGACAGTTCCCATCTACGATATATAATTATGTTCTTCGCTTTACAGCGCAGCCCACGTGGCGGAATTGGTAGACGCGCATGGTTCAGGTCCATGTGCCGCGAGGTGTGGGGGTTCGAGTCCCTCCGTGGGCACCAAAACAAAAAAGGTCGAATGATGAAAATCATTCGGCCTTTTGCGTTTTGGGGCTCACGAGCAAAGCGCCTGCGCGCTTTGCGGGAGGGACGAGAAAGTCTGGCCTTGCAAGGCCAGACGGGGTCGCGGGACGTGACCGAGTCCCTCCGTGGGCACCAAAACAAAAAAGGTCGAATGATGAAAATCATTCGGCCTTTTGCGTTTTGGGGCTCACGAGCAAAGCGCCTGCGCGCTTTGCGGGAGGGACGAGAAAGTCTGGCCTTGCAAGGCCAGACGGGGTCGCGGGACGTGACCGAGTCCCTCCGTGGGCACCAAAACAAAAAAGGTCGAATGATGAAAATCATTCGGCCTTTTGCGTTTTGGGGCTCTCGAGCAAAGCGCCTGCCCCCCCCTGCCGTTCGTACTGAGTAGCTGCGCACCGCGCAGCGTATCGAAGGCGCCCCGACCGGAGCGCCCCCCTCCCGCTTATCCGCGCAAACGGAACACGCTGACCGTCTCGCTCAATCCCGCCGCCTGCTCCTGCATCTGCCGCGCCGCCGCAGCAGCCTGCTCCACCAGCGCCGCATTCTGCTGGGTGGCCTCATCCATCAGGCTGATGGCCTGATTGACCTGCTCGATGCCATCACTCTGCTCCTGGCTGGCCGAACTGATCTCGGCCACGATGTCAGTGACCCGGCGTACGCTGGCCACCACTTCTTCCATCGTGGCACCAGCCTGCTCCACCAGCTTGCTGCCGGCATCGACCTTGTCCACCGAGTTGCCGATCAGCTCCTTGATTTCCTTGGCAGCACCAGCGGAACGCTGGGCCAGGGAACGCACTTCCGAGGCCACCACGGCAAAGCCGCGCCCCTGCTCGCCGGCACGAGCCGCCTCCACGGCAGCGTTCAGGGCCAGGATATTGGTCTGGAAGGCGATGCTGTCGATGACTGCGATGATGTCCACGATCTTGCGCGAGGAGTCATTGATGGAACCCATCGTCGAGACCACCTGCGACACCACCGCCCCACCCTGCACCGCCACCTCGGAAGCCGACACCGCCAGCTGGTTGGCCTGGCGGGCATTGTCGGCATTCTGCTTGACGGTCGACGTCAGCTCCTCCATGGCCGAGGCGGTCTCCTCCAGGGAGCTGGCCTGCTGCTCGGTGCGGTTGGACAAATCCAGGTTGCCCTGGGCGATCTCGCTGGAGGCTGTGGCGATGGTGTCGGTGCCCATTCGCACGCGGCTGACGATGCCTACCAGGTTGTCGTTCATCTCCTTGAGCGCGCGCATCAGTTGCCCGGTCTCGTCGCCGCTGCGCACTTCGATCTGGCTATCCAGCTGTCCCTTGGCGACCCGGCCGGCCACATCCACCGCCTTGTGCAGCGGCGCGATGATGGACCGTGTGATTCCCACCGCCAGCGCCACACCGACCAGGACGGCAATGCTGCCCAGGACAATCATCATGATGCGCGCCGCCCGGAACAGGCCATCGATCTCCAGGGTCAAGGACTGGATGCGATCGCTCTGCATCGCGGCCAGCTTCTCGATGGCCGCCAGGTAGACCTGGCTGGAAGGCAGCAGCTGCTCCTCGACGATCTTGCGGGCGGCTTCCTCGTTGCCGGCATCCTTTTCCTTGAAGACCTGGTTGTTGGCAGCGATGACCACCTTGCGCCGCTCATTGATCTCGTTGAGCAGGGCACGGCCGGCCTCGTCGGTGATCAACTCGTCCATGCGCTTGACGTACTCGTTGTTCTTGCTGATGGTCGATACCACCAGGTCCTTGTAATACTTCTGCTGCACCGGATCGGCATTCTTGGCCGCCGCCACGATACGCCCCACGTTCAACTCGATGGACTTGTAGAAGGTATTGACCAGCCTCTCCTTGACCAGCGCGTCGTTGACCATGGTGTCATTGAGCTTGCCGACCGCCTGCAGGCGCCACACGCCAATGCCGGTGGTCAGCGCCATGAGTACCAGGATCGCCGCAAAACCCAGCCCCAGCCGGGTGCCTATCTTCATGTTCTTCATGTCCGTCCCATCCCTCGTTGTATGCAGCCGCACCGGATAAGGAGCGGCCGTGCCTTGATGCAACATCCTTGTATGGATGCGTCATTATCGGTCAGGACCGTCACCACTTGAGATGAGAGCGGTCAAACAGGCGGAAATCTTTTATCATCTTCCCGTTTGCTACCGATCAGTAGCCAACATGGGCGACAGGAATGTCGCCCATATGACAATTGCAACCCCTTCAACACGATCGCATGCCCCAATTCGACAAATCCCTGGTCTGGTTCCGCCGCGACCTGCGCCACACCGATCATGCCGCCCTCTATTACGCGCTCTCGCAAAGCCGGCAGGTCTGGTGTGTGTTTGTCTTCGATACCGACATCCTCGATGCACTCAAGGACGATGGCGTGCAGCAGGACCGTCGCATCGACTTCCTGCTGGCCAGCGTGGCCGAGCTTGATGCCGCCTTGCGCAAGGCCGGCGGCGGCCTGATCGTGCTGCATGGCGCGGCCGCACAACAGGTGCCGGAACTGGCGGCTGAACTGGGCGCGCAAGCCGTCTTCACCAATGCCGACTACGAACCATCGGCCATCGCGCGCGACCAGGCGGTCGCCGTCCGACTAGGCCAGCAAGGCGCGCAACTGCTGTCCTACAAGGACCAGGTGATCTTCGAGAAGGACGAGGTATTGACGCAGTCGGCCAAGCCCTTCTCGGTCTTCACGCCCTACAAGAATGCCTGGATGGCCAAGCTGGCCGCGCCCGGTGGCGACTTCTACCTCAAGCCCTATCCGGTCGAGAAATACTTCGCCGCCCTGGCCAGCCCGCCGGGCAAGGCCCATCACGCGCTGCCGACGCACGCACAACTGGGCTTCGCGCCCAGCAATCTGCAGGCACTGAAGATCCCCACCGGCATGTCCGGCGCCCAGGCGCTGCTGGAGGATTTCCTGGGGCGCATCGGCGCCTACGGCACGGCACGCGACTTCCCGGCGGTGAAAGGCCCCTCCTACCTGTCGGTGCATCTGCGCTTTGGCACGCTCTCGATCCGCACGCTGGCCCGCGCGGCGATGCTGGCCATGCATGCCGGCCAGGGCGCGGCGGGGGCGGCGGTGTGGCTGTCGGAACTGACCTGGCGCGATTTCTATTTCATGATCCTGCACCATCATCCGCGCGTGACCACGCAGTCGTTCAAGCCGGAGTACGACGCCATCCAGTGGGAACAAGGCCCGCATGCCGAGGAACTCTTTGCAGCCTGGTGCGAGGGCCGTACCGGTTATCCGCTGGTGGATGCGGCCATGGCCCAGATCAACCAGAGCGGCTACATGCACAACCGCCTGCGCATGGTGGTGGCCAGCTTCCTCACCAAGGACCTGGGCATCGACTGGCGCTGGGGCGAGAAGTATTTCGCCATCCACTTGAACGACTTCGACCTGGCGGCCAACAACGGCGGCTGGCAATGGGCCTCCTCTTCGGGGTGCGATGCGCAGCCCTATTTCCGCATCTTCAATCCGGTCACGCAGTCAGAGAAATTCGACCCTGACGGCAAGTTCATCCGCCGCTACCTGCCGCAACTGGCCAAGCTTTCCGACAAGCGCATCCACGCACCCTGGACCGCCACGCCCGATGAACGCCTGAGCGCCGGCGTCACGCTGGGCCAGAACTATCCGCGCCCCATGGTCGACCATGCCCAGGCGCGCGCGCAGACGCTGGAGCGCTATGCGGTGGTGAAGAAGAGCGAGAAAGCCAGCGAGGCTGAATAAGATCACCGCAACAAGCCAGCCACGCACGAAAAAAAAACCGGACTGCACGCAGTCCGGTTTCGCATTAGACAGGCCAATCCGTCATTCCGACATGACCGGCTCGACCTTGGTATCCTGGTCGAAGCGGATAGGTGGCACCCGGCGCACCATCCACAAGCCCACCAGAGAGGCCACCACGGCAATGGCGATGCCCATGTGGATGGCACCGACCAGCGCATCGCGGGCCGCATCCAGCAAGGCCGATCCGTCGTGGCCGGCCTGCAGCAGGCGGGCCAGGAGCACCGACTGGATGTCGTGGTTGACCAGCACTTCGGGATCGCTGAACTCCTTGAGCCACTGGGCGGCGTGATCGCTCTCCAGAGCCTTCTGCACGCCAGCGCCGTACATCTGGCTGACCAGGGTACCGGTAATGGCCGTGCCCAGCATGCCGCCGATCATGCGCAGCGATTGCAGCAGCGCCGTGGCGATCCCCAGGTGCTCGCGGCTGGCGGCCTGCTGCGCAAACACCGTCAGATTGGGCAGGATCAGTCCCAGGCCGAAGCCGCCGGCCAGCATCACCGCCAACATGAAGCCGTTGCAGGTAGCCCGGTCGCACAGCACCACGCCCAGACAGGACGCCGCCACCAGCGCGTAACCCACGCTCATCATCAGGTTGGGATTGGGAATGCGCGTGATGATGCGGCCGTTGACGATGCTGGCCACGGTGATACAGGCCACCAGGGGCGTGATCAAGAGGCCCGCCTCGCGCGGGCTCATGCCGAAGCCGCCCTGGAACAGCAGCGGCGCATACATCAGCACCGAGAACATTGCAAAACCGGCCAGCACCGACAACACGAACAGGCTGGCCAGGGCAGGATCACGCATCATCTCGAAGGGCAGGATGGGCTGGGCGGCGCGCTGCTCCCACTTCCACAAGGCATAGAAGGCAATCAGCGACACCACCAGCAGGGCCAGCATGCCGGTCGTGATGCCGCGCTTGGGCAGCAGTTCCACCAGCAATTGCAGGCTGCCCAGGGCCAGCGAGATCAGCAGCGCGCCGGGCCAGTCCAGGCGCATCTTGCCGGCGTGCTTGATATGACGGATGTGCGGCACGAAGCGCCAGACGAAGAACAGCGAGATCACGCCGATGGGCAGATTGCAGAAGAACACCCAGCGCCAGCCCAGCCCCTGGGTCAGGAAGCCGCCCAGGGAGGGGCCCACGGCGGTGGCGATGCCGAAGGCGGCCGAGAGGATGATCTGCCAGCGCAGGCGCACGCGCGGATCGGGGAACAGGTCGGCCACGGAGGCAAAACAGGTGCCCACCAGCATGCCCCCACCGATGCCCTGCAAACCACGCGCCAGCACCAGGAACAGCATGCTGTTGGCCACGCCGCACAAGGCCGAGGCGCCGACAAAGACGACGATGGAAGCGATCACGAAGGGCTTGCGACCGAAGTAGTCGCCCAGCCGCCCGAAGATGGGCACGGTGATCACCGAGGTCAGCAGGTAGGACGTGGCGACCCAGGCATAGAGGTCGAAACCCTTGAGTTCAGCCACGATGGTGGGCAAGGCGGTGCCGACGATGGTCTGGTCCAGGGCCACCAGCATGATGACGAAGCAGATGCCCAGTGTGGCCAGCAGGGATTCGCGGAACGGCAGGACTTGGCCGCTGGAGTGGGCGGCGTCGGTGTGGAGGGCCATGTTGCGGGGAGAGGATCCGAATATCCGAATAAATGGGCAGCGCTAGCGCCAAAGCGCCATTCTAGCAACGCCGGGCAATTGCTGCCGGACAAGTCTGCATCGTGCTAGAGCAGCAACTCGAAGCGCTGCTCGTTGAGCTTGATGCCCCAATGCGAGCCGATCCGTTCTTCAGTCATCACGAAGCCGTGGCGCTGGCACAAGGCATTGGCCGCCTGCAGGCCGGCGAAACTCCACAGGAACACGGAAGGATAATCCTGCTCGACCGCAAAGCGCACCGCCTCGCCCAGCAAGGCATCGCCCACGCCGCGCCCGCGCAGTTTCTCGGAAGCGATGAACCAGCGCAGTTCGGCGCCCTGCTCGCGGGCGTGCTGGCCGTCCAGGGTGATGGAACCTTCGACACGACCATGCACGGTGGCCGTCCAGAAGCCATCACGACTATCGTCGTAGCGACTCATGAAGGCCGCCAGCTCGGTGGCGGTGCGCGCCTCGAAGTAGACCCCGAAGCTCCAGTTCTCGGTGTAGTAGGCCGCGTGCAGCTCTGCCACGCGCCCGATGGCGCCCGGCAGGTAGCCGCGCCGGATGTGGATGTCGTCCATGGCTTGCCCCCGAACAGCTCGACGGCGACCGCCAGGCGGCACCACCGGCAACTCGCCGACGGCGCCGGACCATGGCTCAGTCGCCGGCGATGGTCATGCTTTCCAGCAGGATGGAGCCGGTCTCCTTGGTGCCGCGGATCAGGGTATCGTTGCCCACGGCGACGATCTGGCGCAGCATGTCCTTCATGTTACCTGCAATGGTGATCTCTTCCACCGGATACTGGATCACGCCATTCTCGACCCAGTAGCCAGAAGCACCGCGCGAATAGTCGCCGGTGACGTAGTTCACGCCCTGCCCCATCAGCTCGGTCACCAGCAGGCCGGTACCCATCTTCTTCAACATGCCCTTGAAGGTGTCGGCCTTGGTGGTGAGCTTCGAGCTCAGCGTCAGGTTGTGCGAGCCACCGGAGTTGCCGGTGGTCTGCATGCCCAGCTTGCGTGCCGAATAGGTGGACAGGAAGTAACCCTGCACCACGCCATCCCTGACCACTTCGCGCTTGACGGTGCGCACGCCTTCCTCGTCGAAGGGGGCCGATCCGACTCCGCCGACCACATGCGGATCTTCCACGATCTGGATATGCTCGGGGAAGACCGGCTGGCCCAGCGAATCAAGCAGGAAGGTCGACTTGCGGTACAGCGCGCCACCGGAGACGGCCTGCACGAAAGCGCCCAGCAGGCCCGCCGCCAGCGGTGCCTCGAACAGCACCGGGCACTTGCGGGTGGTCAGCTTGCACGCATTCAGGCGCGCCAGGGCGCGCTCGGCGGCATAGCGGCCGATGGCTTCGGGCTTGGCCAGTTGCTTGGGGTCGCGCTTGGACGAATACCAGTCGTCGCGCTGCATGCCGGCGCCCTTGCCGGCGATGGGCGCCACCGAGATGGTGTGGCGCGAGAACGGATAGCCGCCCATGAAGCCGCGCGAATTGGCCGAGACGAAATGCGAGTGTTGCACGTAGACGCCAGCCCCTTCGCTGTTGCTGATGCGGGGATCGGTCTCCAGCGCGGCGCGTTCGCAGCGTTGGGCCAGTACCACAGCTTCCTCGGCGGAAATGTTCCAGGGCGAAAACAGTTTCAGGTCGCGCGGCGCCATTTCCAGCATGTCGGCGTCGGGCAGGCCGGCGCAGTCATCGATGGCGGTGAAGCGGGCGATGTTGTAGGCCGCCTCCACCGTTTCCTTCAGGGCCTGTTGCGAGAAATCCGAGGTGCTGGCATTGCCGCGCCGTACCTGGCGGCCCTCTCCGAGGAACACCGTCACGCCGATGCCCTTGTCCTTGTTCTGCTCGATGGTTTCGATCTGGCCGCGTCTCACCCCGACGGACAGGCCACTGCCTTCACTGATATCGACGGCCGCATCCGAGGCGCCCTTCTCCTTGGCATAACGCAAGACATCCTGCGCCAACTGCTTCAACTGGTCCTGACTGTGCGTGAATGGGGTATCGCTCATGAGCCTGTTTTCTCTGAAATGCGGGTAAAACGGTTATCATAGCAGTCGTTAAGCTTTATTTCTCGACCTCACGATATGCCCAATGCCAACCGCGGCGCTGTCGGATTCCAATCCAGCGAATTCGAACAGGAATACGACCGCCCCTCCAAGTCCCAACTCAAGCGCGAGATGGATGCCCTGCAAAAACTGGGCGAATCGCTGGTCGCCGAACCGCGCGACCGCGTCAAGCGCGTCCCCATGCCCGAGGACGTGCGCGAGGCCATCCTCGAATGCCAGCAGATCAAGGACCACGAAGGCCGGCGCCGGCAGATGCAGTACGTGGGCAAGAAGATGCGCACGCTGGAGCCGGATGAACTGGCCATCATCCAGAAGACCATCGACAGCTGGCACGGCGCCTCCAAGGCCGAAACCGCCGCCATGCACGCGCTGGAGCGCCGCCGCGAGAAGCTGCTGGCCGACGACCAGGCGCTGACCGAGCTGCTCAATCGCCACCCCGAGGTCGACGTGCAGCACATGCGCACGCTGATCCGCAACGCCCGCAAGGAGCAGGCCGAGAACAAGCCGCCCAAGGCCTACCGCGAGATCTTCCAGATCCTCAAGCAGCTGCAGACCCAGGCCGCACTGGCCAAGGGCGAGGCAGCCGAGGATGACGGCCAGGAGCAAGAGGACGATGAGCGCTAAGCGCGAGCATCTGCGGGTGGGACTGGTCTCGATCTCGGACCGCGCCTCCGGCGGGGTCTACCAGGACCAGGGCATCCCGGCCCTGCAGGAATGGCTGGGTGCGGCCCTGGCCACGCCCTTCCAGGTGGAAACCCGCCTGATCCCCGACGAACGCAGCCAGATCGAGCAGACCCTCATCGAACTGGTCGATGTGACCGGATGCGACCTGGTACTGACCACCGGCGGCACCGGCCCCTCGCGTCGCGATGTCACGCCCGAGGCCACGCTGGCCATCGGCACCAAGGAAATGCCGGGCTTTGGCGAACAGATGCGCCAGATCAGCCTGCAGTTCGTGCCTACCGCGATCCTGTCACGCCAGGTGGCGGTGATCCGCGAAACCGCCGATCACGCGGCCCTGGTGCTGAACCTGCCGGGCCAGCCCAAGTCCATCCGCGAGACGCTCGAAGGCCTCAAGGACGAGGACGGCCGGGTCAAGGTGCCAGGCATCTTCGCCGCCATTCCCTATTGCATCGACCTCATCGGTGGCCCCTACATCGAGACCGTCGAAGCCGTGTGCAAGGCTTTCCGCCCCAAGTCGGCGATCCGGCCGGCGGCCCGGTAGATCCGGGCAGCCTGCCGCGCTAGTTCGGGCATTTCCCTTCATCGGCGCCACCGCACAGGGTGGCCGCATTCATCAGGTCCAGGAACTGCTGCAGCCGCGCCGGCGTGATGCGATAGGCATACTGGTTGAGTTCGTTGGCAGTCGACGGCCGCCAGCTGAACTGCACCACGAACAGGTATTGCTTGCCCTGGAACACCCCGAGCACGGTGCCTTCGCCATAGGGCGCCGACGGCCCGACCCGGTCACAGAAACCGCCACTGACGGCCGTGGGCATGTTGTTGGTCATGCTGATCTTCTGGCCCATGGCCGTGAAGCGTCCCGGACAATTGCGCTGCGCCCCCTGCAGCACCTCGCTCAAGGCCACCTGGGCCACGGTCAGGTTACGGGCCTGGATGTTGTTGACAAGGCTGGCAGCGGGAAAGGCGCGCCGCTGCACGCCCATATAGCCCTCACGCCAGGAATCGTGGGCCTCATTGGCCGGCAGGAAATCGACCACATATTCCCCGGCCGGATCGCCATTCATGAAGGCCAGCCGCCACCCGGGCGGGGGCGTGATCATCAGGTTCTCGCCGGCAGGCTGGAACAGCCGGCCGGTGGCCTCGGCGCCAGCCGGACCCGACGCCGCCAGCGTCGCGGCCAGCAGCAGGGAAGCAGCGCCGACGGCGCGCATGAATCGGGTTGAAAACATTGTGCGTATCCCTTCTCGACGTCACAGCTTTTCTGCGGCGTTCATCGTATGATTACTGCCCTATGCATTTGAACGCATTGCGGGCGAACGCGTATTGTGCGCCGCCAAGGTCTTGGACACAAATCGCATTCGCTCCAGACAGTGATGCCCGACACCACCCTCCCCTTCATTACCCCGACTTACAGGATCAGCAAGCACATGGCCGCCCCACTGGAAACGATACAGATCGATACCGCCCCCAACCCCACCGCCGCCGTCATCTGGATGCACGGCCTGGGCGCCGATGGCTCGGATTTCGTGCCCATCGTGCGCGAACTGGATCTGTCGGGCTGCCCGCCCATCCGCTTCATCTTCCCCACCGCACCGACCATGCCGGTGACCATCAACGGCGGCTATGTGATGCGTGCCTGGTACGACATCTTCGCCCCCGACCTGGTGCGTCGCGAGGACGAGCCCGGCCTGCGCGCCTCGCAGGCGTCCATCGAAGCACTGATCGCCCATGAGAAGGCGCGCGGCATCCCCGCCAGCCGCATCGTGCTGGCCGGCTTCTCGCAGGGCTGCGCGATGACGCTGCAGACCGGGCTGCGCCACCCCGAGCGCCTGGCCGGCCTGATGTGCCTGTCCGGCTACCTGCCGCTGGCCAGCACCATCGAGGCCGAGCGCCACAGCGCCAACCAGGACACCCCCATCTTCATGGCCCACGGCACAATGGACCCGGTGGTGGTGCTGGAGCGCGCCGTCAAGTCGCGTGACCTGCTCAAGCAACTGGGCTACCAGATCCAGTGGCACGACTACCCGATGCAACACTCGGTCTGCGGCGAGGAAGTGGCCGATATCGGCGCCTGGCTCACACGCGTATTGGCGTAAAAGCTTGGCCGACGCTAGCGCAAATGCGGCAAATTGTTTGCGCCCCGTCGCCCGTTCGTCCTGAGTAAGCCCTCCAGGGCCGTATCGAAGGCGCAGGGGCCAACGCGCCTTCGGTACGCGGCGATGCCGCTACTCAGGACGAACGGTAGCAGGTCAACACGGCGCTGCATTTGACTGTCTTTATTGCTCGCGCCAATACGACAAGGCACAAGGCCCTGGACGATCAATTCGTCCAGGGCCTTGTGCCTTGGGTGAACCGCTTACTTCAGGCGGAACTTCAGCTCTTCACCGGCCTGACGCATCGCCGTCTGTACTGCCGGCACCTTGGCCAGCACATTCAACAGTCCGAAGTCGTGGATCATGCCGTTGTAGCGCACGCTGGTCACGGCCACGCCGGCGGCTTGCAGCTTGCGGCCGTACTCTTCGCCTTCGTCACGCAGCACGTCCTTCTCGGCGGTCTGGATCAGGGTCGGCGGCAGGCCGGCCAGTTGGGCTGGAGTGGCGTTCAAGGGCGAAGCGGTGATTTCCTTGCGCTTGGCCGCATCGGTGGTGTAGCTGTCCCAGAACCACTTCATCATGTTGGTAGTCAGGAAGTAGCCGTTGGCGAACTGCTTGTAGGAACCGGTCTCGAAGTTGGCATCAGTCACCGGCCACAGCAGCACTTCCGAGCGCAGCGCGGGGCCGCCCTTGTCCTTGGCCATCAGGGCTACCACGGCGGCCATGTTGCCACCCACGCTGTTGCCGGCCACGGCCAGGCGCTTGCCATCGACATTGATTTCCTTACCATGCTCGGCCACCCACTTGGTGGCAGCGTAGGCCTGGTTGATCGCCACGCCGTAGCCGGCTTCAGGCGACGGCGTGTAGTTCACGAACACGGCCACCGCACCCGAATTGGCCACCAGGTCGCGCACCAGACGCTCGTGGGTGGGGAAGTCGCCCAGCACCCAGCCGCCGCCGTGGAAGAACATGAAGGCCGGCAGGGTCTTCTTCACGCCGGCCGGGCGCACGATGGTCAGCTTGATCTGCTGGCCGTCGGCGGTGATGGTCTTTTCCGAGACATCGGCACGGGGCAGTTCCAGCTTCACGCCAGCCTGCGCGCCCACCAGCACGGCACGGGCATCCTGGGGCGAGAGCTGCTCCAGGGGCTTGCCACCGCCGGCTTCCAGGGCCTGCAGGAAAGCCTGGGTGGTCGGCTCCACACCGGCGTCACCGGCAGCGTAGGCGTTACCGAATACCAGGCCGATGGCGGCGACGGCGGCGAGTTGCTTGAACGATTTCATGATCTTCTTCCTTTATCAAAGTGGTGGATGAACCTGGGTACTGCAACGAGGGGACTACTTGACAAACATTAACAACTAAAATCCTATTAAATAGCAAACTACTTATATGACGCTATTGGCTCTCCGTATAACTCCGCCGCAAACCCCGACGGGATGCGACAAACCGAAGTACCCGATAATTAAATAGTGCACTACTTAATTTAAAATCAATAGACTATTAAATAGCGCACTATATATATGACCAAAAAAACGGACGCGGATCAGGCCCTGCGTCCCTTCTACCGCACTCACTCGCCCGTATTCTTGTGCAGGCGTGCGCGCAGTGCCATCAATTCTTCCTTCATCGCGGTCAACTCGGCCGCGCTCGATTCGGTAGCCTTGAGCACCTCGCGCGGCAGCTCCACCGCCTGTTCACGCAGGGCACTGCCCTGTGCGGTCAGCGAGATGACCACCTGGCGCTCGTCGCTGGCGGCGCGTTCCCGAGTCACCAGGCCCTGGGCTTCCATGCGCTTGAGCAGCGGCGTCAGGGTGGCCGAATCCAGTACCAGGCGCTCGCCGATATCGGAGACCGTCAACTGGTCCTGCTCCCACAACACCATCAGCACCAGATACTGCGAATAGGTGATGCCCATGTTGCGCAAGAGCTTGCGATAGAGCTTGCTCATCGACAGCGAGGTCGAATACAGCGCGAAGCACAACTGGGCATCCAGTAGCGGGGCCGCCTTGCGCTTGTCTGTTTTCGAAGTCATGCGTCGCAGTTTAGCGAGGCCAAAATTAAATAGCAAGCTATTTAATTAAAAATTCCTGACTGTGGTGCGACAGCATCCCGGCGCGCACCCTCCCTCCCCTAACCCGCTCCTCGCACCATCGAGGTACCCATGCACCATCGCTGCCACGCCGACGGCACGACCGGAGTGCATCCTCGGGCCATGCTGCAGCGCTTTCCCGGACAGCGGGAGTCTCGCTCCCAGCCGTTGGAGTGGCACGCTTCGTGCATGTCTTCTTTGTTGTATACATTGACGTATCCGTCCTTGCCCTCACGAAAAAGCTGGCTTATCCTGCCCCGGTGCCGATAAGTCCAGCGCGGCAAGAAGCTGGTTGCGAACTGTCCTTCCTGTATCCCCGAAAGGAAAACCGAATGAGCAAGCGCCTCCCCTCCGAGCTGTTGTCCGCCCTCTCCTTTGCCACCCTGTCGGCCCTGGCCACCTGCAGCCTCCCGGCCATGGCCGCCACGCTCAACATCTCGCTGGATGCCGATCCCGGCAAGCTGGACCCGACCCAGTCCTCCATGCTCAACGAACGCATCGTCTACCAGAGCATCTTCGACAAGCTGGTGGACCTGGATGGCGAGGGCAAGATCATCCCCATGCTGGCCGAGCGCTGGAGCATCTCGGACGACCAGAAGACCTACACCCTCTTTTTGCGCAAAGGCATCAAGTTCCAGGACGGCACGCCCTTCGATGCCAAGGCAGTCGAATTCAACCTGCTGCGCGGCCAGGAAAAGACCTCGCTGCGCCGTAACGAGCTCAAGTACATCAGCAAGATCACCGTGGTCGACGAGTACACCGTCAAGCTGGACCTGTCCACGCCCTTCGCGCCCTTCATGTCCATCCTCACCGACCGCGCCGGCATGATGTCCTCGCCGGCGGCCGTGAAGAAGTACGGTGATGACTACGTCAACCATCCGGTCGGCACCGGCCCCTTCCTCTACAAGGGTCGTCTCAAGGGCGCCACCATCACGCTGGAAAAGAACCCCAACTACTGGCGCGCCGGCCTGCCCAAGGTCGACGAAGTGGTCTACAAGATCATGCCGGACGTCAATGTGGCCTTCAACAACCTGCGCAGCGGCCAGGTCGATATCACCAATCGCTTCCCCTACAAGGAAATCACCCACATCGCCGCCAACGCCAACTACACGGTACTCAACAAGCCCTCGCTGGGTTTCCGTGGCTTCTACATGAACACCGGCAAGCCGCCCTTCGACAAGAAGGAAGTGCGCGAGGCCGTGGACATCCTGATCGACCGCAATGCCATTGCCAAGGTGGTCTACAACAATGCGGTCGCACCCGGCCACTCGGCCTTCTCCAAGGCGCAGTTCGCCAATGGCCCCAGCGACGTGCCGCCCAAGGTCGACCTGGCGCGCGCCAAGGAACTGCTGAAGGCGGCCGGCAAGGAAGGCGGCTTCAGCTTCAAGCTGACCCTGCCGACCACGCCTGATGAGCTGCAGGTGGGCCAGATGATCCAGGGCATGCTGCGCCCGGCCGGCATCACCGTGACGCTGGAGAAGACCGAGCTGGCGACCCAGATCGAGGCCGGCAAGACCGGTAATTTCGAAGGCCTCTTCGTGGGCTGGAGCGGTCGTCCCGACCCGGACCAGAACATCTATGACTTCGTCACCACCAACGGCTCGCTGAACTACTCACACTTCGGCGCCAAGGAAGTCGACGACCTGCTGCAACAGGCCAGGGTGGAAGGCGACCAGGCCAAGCGCAAGGTTCTCTATGACCAGGCCATGGCGATCCTGGTCAAGGAAGTCCCCTACATCTACACCGTGCATGACAACGTGCTCTTCGGCATCGCCAAGTCGGTCAAGGGCTTCGAGTACGTGCCCGATGGCGTGATCCGCACGGCCACCGTGTCCAAGTAAGCCGGCCCAGGCCCAGCCATGTTCAAGCTGTCCAGACTGCCCAAGCCCTCCCGGCTGCTCCAGCGCCTGCTGCTATCCATCCCCACGCTGATCCTGGTCAGCATGGTGGTGTTTTCCCTGCTGGCGGTGCTGCCGGGCGACCCGGTGGCCGCCATCCTCGGCATGGAATCCACACCCGAGGCCGCGGCCGCCCTGCGCCTGAAGCTGGGCCTGGATGATCCGCTGCTGGTGCAGTACGGCCGCTGGCTGTGGGCCGTGCTGCATGGCGACCTGGGCCGCTCCTTCATCGACAACACCCCGGTGGCCGAGGCCCTGTGGCAGCGCCTGCCGGTGACCATCGAACTGGCCGTCGGCAGCTTCCTGGTGGCGCTGGTGATCGCAGTGCCGGCCGGCATCCTGTCGGCGGCGCGCCCGCGCGGCTGGGCCAATGCCATCGGCACCCTCATCGCGCTGTTCGGCATGTCGGTGCCGCACTTCTGGCTGGGCATGATGTTCATCATCCTGTTCGCCGTGAAGCTGGGCTGGCTGCCCGCCTCCGGCTTCGTGCCGCTGTCGCAGGACTGGCATGCCAACCTGATCGCCATGATCATGCCCATGGTCGTGACCGGCCTGCGCGAATCGGCCATCCTCATGCGCATGGTGCGCAGCAGCCTGCTGGAAGTCTTGAACGAAGACTACATCCGCACCGCCTTTTCCAAGGGCTTGCGTGACTGGCAGGTGGTGCTGGGCCATGCGCTGCGCAATGCCCTGATCCCGGTGGTCACGGCCAGCGGCCTGATGGTCTCGGGCATGCTGGGCGGACTGGTGATCACCGAGAGCATCTTCGGCATCCCCGGCATGGGCAAGATGATCGTGGACGCCATCTTCCAGCGCGACTACGTCACCGTGCAGGCCGGCGTGCTGGCCGCCACCGTCATGGTGGTGATGGTCAACCTGTGCGTGGACCTGCTCTACAGCGTGATCGACCCGCGCATTGCCCGCTGATGCCCTGACCCTCTTGTTCACGTCCACTCCGCCATGAACCCGACCACCCACCAAGCCCTGCCCGCCGCCCCGCGCTGGCGCACGCTGCGCCGCTTCTGCGGCAACCGGCTGGCGACCATCGGCGCGCTCATCATCGCGCTGCTGATCCTGCTGGCCCTGGCCGCGCCCTGGCTGGCCCACTACGATCCCATCTTCGACCAGGACTACGGCAACCTGCTGGCCGGCCCCAGCGCCGAACACTGGCTGGGTACCGACGACCTCGGCCGCGACATCTACACCCGCATGCTCTACGGCTCGCGCATCTCGCTGCAAGCGGCACTGATCTCGGTGGGGCTGGCCTTTACGCTGGGCGTACCCATCGGCATCGTCAGCGGCTACTACCGGGGCGCGGTCGATGCCATCGTCATGCGCGTGGTCGATGCCCTGCAGGCCTTTCCCTCGCTGATCCTGGCGCTGGCACTGGCAGCCGCCCTCGGTGGCGGTTTCTACAATGCCATGGTGGCGGTGGGCATCGGCTTTACCTCGTCCTTCGTGCGGCTGGCGCGCGGCCAGGCCATGACCATCCGCAACCTCGACTACGTGATGGCGGCGCGCTCCATCGGTGCCGGCCACCTGCGCATCATGTGGCGCTACGTATTACCCAATTCGCTGGCGCCACTGGTGATCCAGGCCACCTTCGCCATGGGCACCGCCATCATCGCCGAAGCCGGCCTGTCCTACCTGGGCCTGGGCGCCAAACCCGAAGACCCGAGCTGGGGCTCCATGCTGCACATCGCCCAGGGCTACCTGAACACCACGCCGATGCTGGCGCTGTGGCCGGGGGTGGCGATCTTCCTGGTGGTGCTGGGCTTCAACCTGCTGGGCGACGGCATCCGTGAAGTCTTCGATCCCAAACTGAGCCGCTGATCAAGCGGACAAGGAATAGCCCATGCTGGATATCGAAAACCTGAAAGTCGAATTTCTCAGCCACGGCCGCCGTATCGCGCCGGTCGATGGCGTCTCGTTCTCGCTGGGCCAGGATGAAACCGTGGGCCTGCTGGGTGAATCCGGTTGCGGCAAGAGCGTCACCGCCCTGAGCATCCTGCGCCTGTTCCCCCTGGCCAGCCGGGCCGAACTGTCGGGGGCGATCCGCTTCGACGGTCGCGACCTGCTGCAGGCCGACGACGCCGGCCTGCGCGCCATCCGTGGCAAAGAGATCGCCATGATCTTCCAGGAACCCATGACCTCGCTGAACCCGCTGCATCGCATCGGCGAGCAACTGGCCGAGATGCTGCGCATCCACACCGGCCTCAACCGCAGCGATATCGATGCCCGCGTGCTGGCCATGCTGGAGCGGGTGGGCCTGGCACGCGCCGCGCAACTGGTCGACGAATACCCGCACAGCCTCTCGGGCGGCATGCGCCAGCGCGTCATGATCGCCATGGCCCTGCTGTGCCAGCCCAAGCTGCTGGTCTGCGACGAACCGACCACGGCGCTGGACGTCACCATCCAGGCGCAGATCCTGGACCTGATGCGCGAGCTCAAGCGCGAGCAGCAGACCTCGATCCTGATGATCACCCATGACCTGGGCGTGGTGGCCGAGATGTGCGAGCGCGTGGTGGTCATGTATGCCGGCCAGGTGGTGGAACAGAGCAGCGTGGTGGACCTGTTCGACCGCCCCGCCCATCCCTACACGCATGCCCTGATGCGTGCCCGCCCGGCCCTGGACGCCACCCCCGGCACACCGCTGACGGCCATTCCCGGCAGCGTGCCACCACCCGGCACGGTGCGCAGTGGCTGCCGTTTTGCCGCCCGTTGCGCCCGTGCCCAGGACATCTGCCAGCAAGAGATGCCGACCCTGGAAGACCTGGGCGACGGCCACCTGGTGCGCTGCTGGTATCCGCATTGAAAGGCCCTGTTGCGATGACGATGAACCCTCCCCTGCTCGAAGTCGGCGGCCTCAAGAAGCACTTCGCCACCGGCACCACCACCGTCAAGGCGGTGGACGATGTGTCTTTCCGCATCGACGAAGGCCAGACCCTGGGCCTGGTCGGCGAATCCGGCTGCGGCAAGTCCACCACCGGGCGCAGCATCCTGCGCCTGATCGAACCCACTGCCGGTAGCGTGCGCTTCATGGGCCAGGAACTGACCCTGCTGCCGGAAGGCCAGCTGCGCGCCATGCGCCGCCACATGCAGATGGTGTTCCAGGACCCGTATGCCTCGCTCAATCCACGCATGACCATCGGCGAGGTGCTGGAAGAACCACTGATCGTGCACCGCCTGCATGACCGCGCCACCCGCAAGCGCAAGGTGGCCGAGGCGCTCGACATGGTCGGCCTGAACCCGGCCTACGCCGCGCGCCACCCGCACGAATTCTCGGGCGGCCAGCGCCAGCGCGTGGGCATCGCCCGCGCCATCATCACCCGTCCCAAGCTGGTGGTGGCTGACGAAGCCGTCTCGGCGCTGGACGTATCGATCCAGGCGCAGATCCTGAACCTGCTGCGCGAGCTGCAACAGGAGCTGGGCCTGACCTATCTCTTTGTCTCGCACGACCTGGCCGTGATCCGCCATGTGAGCGACACCATCGGCGTGATGTACCTGGGCCGCATGGTGGAGCTGGGCGCACGCGAAGACATCTACGCCCAGCCGCGTCATCCCTACACGCAGGCCCTGCTGTCGGCCATCCCGCGCGAGCATCCACGCGAACAACGCCAGCGCATCGTGCTGCAGGGAAGCATCCCCAACCCGGCCGCGCCACCGTCGGGTTGCCACTTCCATCCGCGCTGCCCGTCCTGCATGGAGGTCTGCAAGACCCAGGCCCCCGCCCCGATCAAGCTCAGCACCACTCATACCGTGGCCTGCCACCTGTACCGTTAAGGCAAGCCGTTAGAATACGCCCCGAACCCAGAACGAGAGACCGCCATGCCCGCCTTCCCCGACTTCAGCAGCAACCACTACCCCTACCTGTCGCGCCGCAGCGCCGTCTATGCCCGTCGCGGCATGGTCGCCACCTCGCAACCGCTGGCCGCGCAAGCCGGCCTGGAAGTTCTGCAACGGGGCGGCAATGCCATCGACGCCGCCATCGCTGCCGCCGCCGCGCTGACGGTGGTGGAGCCCACCGCCAACGGCATCGGTGGCGACGCCTTCGCCCTGGTCTGGCACGGCGGCAAGCTGCATGGCCTCAACGCCAGTGGCCCGGCACCACAATCGATCTCGGCCGAGAAGCTCACCGGCGCCGGCCTCAAGGACGTCCCCAAGTACGGCGCCCTGCCGGTGACCGTGCCCGGCACGCCCAGCGCCTGGGCTGCCATGGCCAGCCGCTTCGGCAAGCTGCCGCTGACGGACTCGATGGCGGGTGCCATCACGCTGGCGCAAGAGGGATTCCCAGTCTCGCCCATGGTGGCGCATGCCTGGCAGGTCGCACACCAGAACTTCAAACGCGAATTCAAGGACACCCACTTCCAGTCCTGGTTCGACACCTTCAGCATCGATGGCCAGGCGCCCCGGGCCGGCCAGCTGTGGCGCTCCGCAGGTCATGCGGCCACGCTGGCGTCCATTGCCGCCGACAACGCCGAGAGCTTCTATCGCGGCGCGCTGGCCGAGCAGATCGCCGGCTTCATCGGCCGGGCCGGTGGCTACATGCAGACCGCCGATCTGGCGGCCTTCCAGCCCGAGTGGGTCGACCCCATCGGCGTGAACTATCGCGGCTACGACGTCTGGGAAATCCCCCCCAATGGTCACGGCATGGTCGCCCTGATGGCGCTGAACCTGCTGAAGGCCTATGACTTTTCCGAGCGCGATACGCTGGCCACCTACCACCGCCAGATCGAAGCCATCAAGCTGGCCTATGCCGACGGCCTGGCCCACATCGCCGACCCGGCCCACATGAAGGTGACGGTGGAGCAGTTGCTGTCGGATGCCTACGCCGACGAGCGGCGCAAGCTCATCGGCGCACGCGCCACGCTGCCGGTGGCCGGCGACCCCTCGCGCGGCGGCACGGTCTACCTGTGCACCGCCGATGCCGAGGGCAACATGGTGTCCTTCATCCAGAGCAACTACATGGGCTTCGGTTCGGGCCTGGTGGTCCCGGGTACCGGCATCGCCCTGCACAACCGTGGCAACAACTTCACGCTGGAAGCCGGCCATCCCAATGTGCTGGTGCCGGGCAAGCGTCCCTACCACACCATCATCCCCGGCTTCATGACGCGCAACGGCCAGGCCGTCGGCCCCTTCGGCGTGATGGGCGGCTTCATGCAACCTCAGGGGCATGTCCAGATGGTGATGAACACGGTGGACTTCGGCCTCAATCCGCAAGCCTCCCTGGATGCGCCACGCTGGGAATGGGAAAAGGGCAACAAGGTCTCCATCGAGCACAGCACCGCCGAACACCTCTTCCGTGGCCTGGCCGGCCTGGGCCATGAAGTGTCGTGGTCGGGCAACCAGCTGGGCTTCGGCCGTGGCCAGATCATCTGGCGCAATGACGAAGGCGTGCTCTGCGGCGGTACCGAACCGCGCACCGATGGTTGCGTGGCGGCCTGGTGAGGAGTTGCCCATCGTGAAGAGCATCGCCGCCCCGCCCCCTGCTTCCCCGCCCGCCGATATGGACGACGCGGACAGCCTCGCCCGCACCGGCTCGCTGCCCGAATACGTCTACGCGCAATTGCGCCAGGACATCTTCGACATGCGGCTCCTGCCCGGCGACCAGGTCACCGAAACCGAGGTGGCAGCCCACTTCAAGGTCTCGCGCACGCCGGTGCGGCAAGCGCTGCAACGCCTGCAGGGCGATGGCCTGATGCAGGGCTATGTGCGCGGCGGCTGGGAAGTGGTGCCGATCGATTTCAAGCGTTTTTCCGACCTCTACGAAATGCGCCGGCTCATCGAAACCCATGCCGTGCGGCGCCTGTGCGCGCAGGCAGGCGACCTGTCGGTGCTGGCCGGCCTGCGCGCCACCTGGTGTGTGCCGGCCGGAGAGCGCGAACTGGACGGCCCCAAGGCCGCGCTGCTGGACGAGGTCTTCCACCAGACCCTGGTGCGTGCGGCCGGCAACCAGGAGATGGCCGATACCTTCGACCGCCTCACCGACCGCATCCGCATCGTGCGGCGGCTGGACTTCCTCTATGGCGACTGCCTGCATTCGACCTACGAGGAACATGCCGCCATCCTCGACCACATCGCCGCCGGTGACAGCGAAGCCGCACAACGGTTGATGGACGAGCACATCGACGGCAGCCACGCCGAGGTCAACCAGATCACCCTGCATCGTCTGCACAGCGCCCGTGCCACCGCCACCACCAAGCCACCGGCCTATGTCTCGGTGCGGGTACGACGCTCATTCTGATCGATGCTGACCAGTGCTGACCCTGCACTGAAAGCACTGCCGTGCTGTGTTAGTCTTTTCGCTTTGATCCAGTCAGGGAGACAAGCATGAAAGTCGCAGTCATGGGCGCGGGCGCCGTGGGATGTTATTTCGCCGGCATGCTGGCACGCGCGGGACATGAAGTAGCGCTGATTGGTCGTCCCCAGCACGTGGAGGCCTTCAACACCACCGGGCTGCGACTGGAGGCAAAGACCTTCGATGAGACCATTCCCGTCAAGGCCAGCACCGATCCGGCCATTGCCGCTGGTGCCGACCTGGTGCTGTTCTGCGTCAAGTCCCCCGATACCGAGATCGCCGGTGCGCAACTGCGCCCGCACCTGGGTGCCGATACCCTGGTGTTAAGCCTGCAGAACGGTACCGACAATGCCGAGCGCCTGCGCACCGTGATCCCGCAGCCGGTATCGGCCGCCGTGGTCTACGTCGCCACCGAGATGGCCGGCCCCGGCCACGTCAAGCACCATGGACGCGGCGAGCTGGTGATCGAACCCTCGGCCCGCAGCCGTGAAGCCGCCGACGCCCTGGTCGCGGCCGGCGTACCCACCGAGATTTCCGACAATGTGCGCGGCGCGCTGTGGTTGAAACTGATCATCAACTGCGCCTACAACGCCCTCTCGGCGGTGGCGCAACTGCCCTACGGCAAGCTGGTGGAAGGAGTGGGCGTGCCGGAGGTGATCCGCAACCTGGTGGCCGAATGCCGCGCTGTCGCCGATGCCGAAGGCGTCACGCTGGCCGGCGACGTGGACGTGGCGATCCGCAAGATCATCGAGACCATGCCCACGCAATTCTCCTCCACCGCCCAGGACGTGGCACGCGGCAAACCCAGCGAGATCGACCACCTGAACGGCTTCATCGTGCGTCGCGGCCAGGCGCTGGGCATCGCCACGCCGGTCAACCTGACCCTGCATGCGCTGGTCAAGCTGATCGAAAGCAAGGTGAAGTGAAGACGTGAGGAACCAGGCCGGCCGCCTCAGCCGAATAAGCGGGCGTCGAACTGGAAGGGGCGCTTTTCCACGACCCGGACACTGGCCATCTGCGGATGCAGGGGATTGAGCAGCAGGTTGAAATCAGTGGGACTGACCACCGATGGCACCTTCATCGCCAGCTGCTTGCCTTGCTCGATCCAATGTTTGCCGATGGCGGCCGTGCTGGCCGGATCGCGGGTGATGTCGGACCAGTCCGATGGCATCTGCGGGACGTAGGCCTTGCGCAGCTCGGCCTGCGGCAACTCCAGCACGATCAGGTAGAAGTTGGCACGAGGCATCAGCCCGGCCATGTGGACCAACGATTCCAGCAGTGCCGTGGAGGCAGCGCAGCAGGTGTAGAGCACCCGCAGGCCACGTGGATTCCAGCGGCCGCCGCTCAGGGCCGCGCCATTGCCGGAGAGGTCATCGGCCGCGTAATGACCCGGTTTTTCCTTGGCAAGCCGGTAGACCCGAGTGAAACTCAAGCCGCCACCCCGAAGGCGATACGGCTGAGGATATCGCGGACCCGGTCATAGCCGGGCTGTGTATCGAGCACCTCCAGAGGCGTCATGCCGCCCAGGGTCGCATTGGGTCGACGCATCCACTGAGCCGCCAGTGCTTCATCCTCGAAGACATCGACCGCCTGTTCGTGAATGTAGAGCACGCGTGCGATACGGTCCGATTCGGGTCCGGAGAGACGTTCCTTGCGTGAAATCTTGCGCAGGATGGTCGAACTGGGCAGGCCCAGTCCGGCCAGCAGCGTCTGCAGGGGAACCTGCAACAGTTCCTTGGCAACGCGCTCGGCGATGATGGCATCCATGCCATCGCGGATGGTGCGGCCCTGGCTGACCGGATCCATGCTGGCGAAACGCTCGAAGTCATGCGGCCTGGTGCCCAGGCCATGCGTGCTCTTTGCGGATACGGATGTGCGGACGGCCGCGGATCGGGTTGCCATGCTCAGCCTCTCATTTGGCAGGTTTCATTCTCTCATCTTAGAAGCTTCTCAAATGAGAGTCAACAAACCACCAAATGAGAACCTAGCGCAGCATGGCCGACATGGCCGAAAGGCTGTTCAAGACCCGCACCGCATATTCCGCCGTGGGGGCATCGAACTCCACGGTGACATTGTCGCAGCGCTCCAGGATGGGCAACTGGCTGAACAGGTCGGCCAGCGCCACCGTCTGCGCCTGCAGGCGGCAGCGCAGGGGCCCGCGCAGGGGCAGCACCGGCATCGAGGCCGGTTGCGCCACCAGGCTTGCCACCGCCTGGCGGGCGCGCTCTTCCAGCAGTACGCAAGACTCTTGCGGCGTGAGCGAATCGCCACTGTTGGCGCCATAGGCCTTCTTGGTCTCGGCAAAGACGGCATGGGGGAACAGCGGCTGGTTTTCCTCGATGAAGGCATCGTCGCCGCTGCCGAAGATCACCGGTACGCCATGCTCGGCCGCCAATGCGCCATAGAGGCCGGCCTCGCCCATCTCCTGCCCGCCCAGCCAGACGCGGGCGAAGGCGAAGCTGTTGGTGGTATGCGCCAGGATCCCCCGCCCCTGCGCACGCGAGTGGTAGCCCACCAGCATGACCGCGTCGATATCGTGGTCCACGCCGCCCATCATGCCCAGTACGCGCGGCTTGCCCAGCACCATGCGCGCCTGCGCATGCAGGAGGTCGGGCAACAGGTTGCGGAAGCCCCCGTGCGAATCGTTGACCTTGATGGCGGTGGCGCCGGCGGCCAGCGCGCCACGGATGACGGCGTTGGCTTCCTCGGTCATCCAGCGCCGGGCGCGTTCGTATTCGCCGTTGCCGGCGCGGGTCTGCTCGGGGTGGAACACCCCGGCCACGCCTTCGATATCGACGGAAACCAGGATGTTGGCGCGTTGGGTAGTCATGGAAATCTCGCTGCGGTCAGTCGTTCAGTCAATTTCAGGCCAGCGCCGCCAGCCGCTCGCGCAGGCTCACGCGCACATGGCCATCGCGCCCGCGCACCGTCTCGGCGGCAAAGAGCGCGTGGAGTATGGCTTGCTCCACACTGTCAGCGGCGGCATGGAACAGCGGGTCGAGCAGGTGATCGGCCAGCAGCGTCAGCTGCACGCACTCGGCACTGGCCTCGATCTGCTGGGCGGTCGAGAAGGCCAGCGCGATGTCGCCACTGCCATGTCCGTAGACCGAGCCGGTGCGCGCCAGGCCGGCGCCAGCGCGGGTGGCCAGGCGCTTCAGCTGGCGCGCATCCAGCGGCGCGTCGGTGGCCAGGATCATGATGATGGAGCCCTTCTCGGGGCGGTGATCGGGTGCTTCGCTGTCGGCCAGCCGGCGGCCGACCGGGTCACCATCGATGACCAGCTCCGGCAGGCGACCGAAATTGGACAGCACCAGCGCACCCACCGTAAAGGCATTGCCGGCGGCACCGATGCTCACGCAGCGCGAGGCAGTGCCGATACCGCCCTTGAGGCCGAAGCTGGACATGCCCCGCCCCGCGCCGACCGCGCCCTGCGCCACCTCCGGTGACAAGGCCTGCAGCGCCTGCAGGTAATGCTGTTCCTCGATGGCCAGCGCCTGCTGGTCGTTGAGATAGGCGTCATTGCATTCCAGCACCAGGGCATTGACGGTGGAGAGGCTGCGCCCGCATTCGGGGTTCTCGCGCAGGGTATGGCGGACCTGGGCGGTCAGCAGCGTGCCCACCGCGAAGGTGTTGGAGAGCGCGATGGGCGACTCCAGCTCACCCAGCTCTTCCAGTTGCACCAGCCCGGCACTCTTGCCGAAGCCATTGATGACGGCAACGGCGGCCGGCAGCCTGTGGGTGAAGAGATTGCCGCCATGCGGCATGACCACGGTCACGCCGGTCTGCACCGGGCCGGCGTCCAGCGTGCAGTGGCCCACGCGCACGCCGGCCACGTCGGTAATGCTGTTGCGCGGGCCGGCAGCGAGCCGGCCGATGTGCGGAACCTGCAGGTTCATCGTGATCAGCGCTGGTCGATCTTGGGATCGAGCGCGTCACGCAAGCCGTCGCCCAGCAGGTTGAAGGCCAGCACGGTGAGGAAGATGGCGATGCTGGGCACGATGGCGATGTGCGGCGAGGTCACCATGTCGGCACGGGCTTCGTTCAACATCAGGCCCCATTCGGGCGTGGGCGATTGCGCACCCAGGCCGAGGAAGGACAGACCGGCGGCGGTGATGATGGAGGTGCCGATACGCATCGTGAAATACACCACGATGGCCGAGATGGTGCCGGGGAAGATGTGCTTCCACATGATGGTCGCATCCGAGGCACCGATGCTGCGGGTGGCCTCGATGTAGGTGAGGTTCTTCAACTGCAGCGTATTGCCGCGCACCAGGCGGGCAAAGGCCGGGATGCTGAACACCGACACCGAGATGATCACGTTGATCATGCCGCCGCCCAGAATGGCCACGATGCCGATGGCCAGCAGGATGCCGGGGAAGGCGAACAGCACGTCGCAGATGCGCATGGTGATGCGGTCCCACCAGCCTTCGTAGTAACCGGCCAGGAGGCCGAAGACGGTACCGATCACCGCGCCGATGGCCACCGAGAAGAAGCCCGAGGCCAGCGAGATGCGCGCACCCATCAGGATGCGGCTGAAGATGTCGCGACCCAGCGAATCGACGCCGAACCAGTGGGTCCAGGTCGGCGGCGAATTCAGGGCGTCGTAGTCGAAGTAGTTCTCCGGATCGAAAGGCACGATCAGCGGCGCAATGATGGCCACCACGATCAGCAACAGGATGAAGATGCCGGCATAGACGGCCAGGTGCTGCTTCTTGAACTTGCGCCAGAATTCGCGCCAGGGGGTGCGGATCTTCTGGCCGGAGGCGGCAGCCACGGCGGCCGGGTCGGGCGGCGGCAGCGGCGCGCCGGTGTCGGAAACGGGAGCATTGGAGAGCGACATGATTCCCCTCACTTGAAACGGATGCTGGGGTTGATCACGGCATAGAGCACGTCCACCACCAGGTTGATGAAAATGAATTCCAGCGAGAACAGCAGGATCTCGGCCTGGATGATGGGATAGTCACGCATCTCGACGGCGTCCACCAGCAGGCGTCCCATGCCCGGCCAGTTGAACACCACCTCCACCAGGATGGAGCCGCCCAGCAGGAAGCCGAACTGCAGGCCCATCATGGTCACCACCGGGATCAAGGCATTGCGCAGGCAGTGCTTGATGACCACCACGGTCTCGGCCAGGCCCTTGGCGCGCGCGGTGCGCACGAAGTCTTCCTGCAGGATCTCGATGAAGGAGGAACGGGTAAAGCGCGCCATCACGGCGGCCACGGCCGCGCCCAGGGTGATGGAGGGCAGGATGTAGTGGCGCCAGGTATCGTCACCGACGGTGGGCAGCCAGCCCAGCTTGACCGAGAACACCTGCATCAGCAGGATGCCCAGCGAAAAGGCCGGGAAGGAAATGCCCGACACCGCCAATGTCATGCCCAGGCGATCGGGCCACTTGTTGCGCCATACCGCCGACGCAATGCCGATGACCAGGCCGAACAGCACCGCCCAGATCATGGCCACCAGGGTCAGCCACAGCGTGGGCCAGAAGCGCGCGCCGATCTCCTCGGATACCGGACGCTTGGTGCGGATGGAGCGGCCGAAGTCGCCCTTGGCCGCATTGACGAAGAAATTGACGAACTGCTCCGGCAGGGGCTTGTCCAGGCCGAGGTCGGCGCGCACCAGCGCCACCGTCTTCTCGTCGGCTTCAGGACCGGCTGCCAGCCGCGCCGGGTCGCCCGGCAACAAGTGCACGAACAGGAACACCAGCACCGCCACCAGCAGCAGCGTGGGAATCAGGCCTAACAGGCGTTTGATGACATAGGAAAACATGGGACTCTCTGAATAAGGCTAAGGCTGCCCGTCGCTGGTGCTTCGACACCGTGCTGTTGAGTCATTGCCTGCGCAGCCAGACTGCGGCTGCGCATCGTGAATCTGGGGAAGGAGGCCAGGCCCCCTTCCCTGTTGCGACACTGCGGCAAGGCATTGCCGCATGACGCTGACGTATTACTTGGTGAATTCGATACCCTCGAATTCGTAGGCCTGGTCAGGCATCACGTAGATACCCTTGAGGTTCTTGGCACGGGCATACAGCAGCTTCTCGGTGACCAGGAAGGCCCACGGGGCATCCTTCCAGATTTCTTCCTGGGCGTCCTTGTACAGCGCTTCCTTTTCCTTGCGGTCGGAGACGGTCAGGGCCTTGGCGATGTCGCCATCGACCTTGTCGCTCTTGTAGTAGGCGGTGTTGAACAGGCGCGGCGGGAAGGATTCCGACGCCAGCAACGGACGCAGGCCCCAGTCGGCTTCACCGGTCGAGGACGACCAGCCCACATAGAACAGGCGGATCGGCGCGGTGGCCGGGTCTTGCCAGCTTTCCACGCGCTCCACGCGCTGGCCGGCTTCCAGTGCCTGGATCTTGGCCTTGATGCCCACCTGCGCCAGTTGCTGCTGCAGGAACTGGATCACCTTCACGGCAGTGGTGTGGGTGTAGGCCGACCACAGCTCGGTCTCGAAGCCGTTCGGATAACCGGCTTCGGCCAGCAGGGCCTTGGCCTTCTTCACGTCATACGGCCAGGGGCCGGTCTTGTAGGCGTAGTCCACGCCTTGCGGCAGCACGCCGTCCATCGGCACCGCATAGCCATTGAAGGCGACCTTGGCCAGGGCTTGCTTGTTGATGGCGTAGTTGATCGCTTCGCGCACCTTGGGATTGTCGAACGGCTTTTGCTTGACGTTCATCGACATGTAGCGCTGGATGATGGAGGGGCCAGCGATCACATCCAGGTTGGACTTGCTCTTGAGCAGATCGGCCTGCTCGTAGGGCACCGGGTAGGTGAATTGCGCTTCGCCGGTCTGCAGCATGGCCGAGCGGGAGTTGTTGTCGATCACCGGCTTCCACAGGATCTCGTCGATCTTGGGATAGCCCTGCTTCCAGTAACCATCGAACTTGGCGACCTTCAGGTAGTCGGTCTGCTTCCATTCGACGAACTTGAAGGGACCGGTACCGACCGGGTGGAAGGCGATGTCCTTGTTGCCATACTGCTTCAGCGCGGCCGGCGAGATGATACCGGCCGACGGGTGGGCCAGCACGTTGATGAAGGCCGAGAACGGCTCCTTCAGCACGATCTTGACGGTGTAGTCGTTGAGGACTTCGGTCCTGGCGATGCGGTTGAAGAGGTTGTAGCGCTTCAGCTTGTTGTCGGGATTGGTCACGCGGTCGAACGAGGCCTTCACGGCATCGGCCTTGAAGTCGGTGCCGTCGTGGAACTTCACGCCTTGCTTCAAGCGGATGGTGTATTCCAGGCCATCCTTGCTCACCAGGTAGCCTTCGGCCAGCACCGGGATCAGCTTCATGTCCTTGTCGAAGCCGAACAGGCCCTGGTAGAAGGACTTCATTACCGACAGCGACAGCGTATCGTTGGCGTCGTACGGGTCCATGGTGGTGAAGGTCGAGGCCACCGCCAGCGTGGCGGTCTTGGCGGCGAAGGCATTGGCCGCGCCGAACTGCAGGGCGGCGCCCAGGGTTCCCATGGCCAGCCATTTGGCGGCGGTCATTGCTTTGATTTTTGCGGATGCGGACATTAGTCTCTCCTGATCAGTGAGGCTGAGGTTGGTACGGCATTATCGAGATTACTGCGCTGACTGCATTTACAACAATGGAAACTTTACGTCGGTACAGCAAGCGGCGCACTCAAAACGCGCCGGCAATACGGTGCTGGGCCACGAAGTGCCCGGGAGCAACTTCCTTCAAGGGTTCCACCTTGGGTTCGTCGCCCACCAGCCGGATCGGGCTGGGAATCTCGTCGGTCTGCAGCTTCTTGCCCGGCTGGCGCAGCGTCGGGTCGGCGATGGGCACCGCCGCCATCAGCTTGCGCGTATAGGGATGCTGCGGGTTCTCGAAGATGGCGCGGCGCGGGCCGATCTCGACGATCTGGCCCAGGTACATCACCGCCACGCGATGACTGATGCGCTCCACCACGGCCATGTCGTGCGAGATGAAGATGAAGGAGATACCCAGCTCGGCCTGCAGGTCCAGCATCAGGTTGACGATCTGGGCCTGGATCGACACGTCCAGCGCCGACACCGATTCATCGGCGATGACGATCTTGGGATTCAGGGCCAGGGCACGTGCGATGCAGATGCGCTGGCGCTGGCCACCGGAGAATTCGTGCGGATAACGCTGGCCATGCTCGGGGGTGAGGCCCACGCGGGTCAGCAGGGCATCCACGCGCGCCTGCGCGCCCTCCTTCATGCCATGCACCAGCATCGGCTCCATGATGGAATAGCCGACCGTCATGCGCGGATCGAGCGAGGCGAACGGATCCTGGAAGATGAACTGGATATCGCGACGCAGCTGGCGCAGCTCGCTGCGCGGCAGTTGCGCCAGGTCGCGCCCGCCGAATTCGACACGGCCACCGGCGATATCGACCAGGCGCAGCAAGGAACGGCCGGTGGTGGACTTGCCGCAGCCGGACTCGCCGACAATGGCCAGGGTCTCGCCGGAATAGAGATCGAAGCTGACCTTCTCCACCGCATGCACGCGCTGCTTCACGCGACCGAAGATGCCGCTCTTGACATCGAAGCGGGTGGTCAGCTCGCGCACCTTGAGGATGGGCTGGCGCTGCTGGGCGATCTCCTTCTGTGCCTGCAGGTCGGCCGCGCTCGCGGCCAGGTCGGGGCGCACCTCGGCTTGCGGGGCGATGCCAAAGCGCAGCGGCGTATCGGTGCCGCGCATGGAACCCAGGCGCGGCACGGCGGCCAGCAGGGAACGGGTATAGGGGTGGGCGGGCGCGGCAAAGAGTGTCTTGACCTCGTTCTCTTCCACCTTCTCGCCACGGCACATCACCACCACGCGGTCGGCCACCTCGGCCACTACGCCCATGTCGTGGGTGATGAAGACCACGCCCATCTGCATCTCTTCCTGCAGGGAGCGGATCAGTTGCAGGATCTGCGCCTGGATGGTCACGTCCAGGGCCGTGGTCGGTTCGTCGGCGATCAACAGCGATGGCTTGCACGACAGCGCCATGGCGATCATCACGCGCTGGCGCATGCCACCCGACAACTGGTGCGGATGGCGACCCAGCACGCGCTTGGCCTCAGGGATGCGCACCATCTCCAGCATGCGCAGCGCCTCGGCCTGAGCAGCCGCGCGGCCCATGCCCTGGTGCAGGCGAATCGATTCGGCGATCTGCTCGCCGACGGTAAAGACCGGGTTCAGCGAGGTCATCGGCTCCTGGAAGATCATGGCGATCTCCTTGCCGCGGATGCCGCGCATGGTGGCGTTATCGGCCTGGGCCAGGTCCAGGGTCTGGCCATTGCGGCGCAGGAACTGCATGCTGCCGCTGGCGATCTTGCCGCCGCCGTGTTCGATCAGGCGCATGATGGCCAGCGACGACACCGACTTGCCCGAGCCGGACTCGCCGACGATGGCCAGGGTCTCGCCCTGGCCGACGTGGAAGGACAGGTCGCGCACCGCGTCCACCGTCCGCTCGGAGGTGGAGAAGCGCACGCTCAGGTGGTTCACGTCCAATACGCGTTGGGGCTGTTGCATCTTGATTCTCTCCTGCGGGCCGCTTCAGGCCTGGTCTGCGTAGTCTGCGTAAATGGCCGTGACCGGCGCCTCGTCACCGCGACCGTAGCCGCGATACATGCCTTCGGTGTTGAAGGGCAACACCAGGTTGCCCTGGGCGTCCACGGCAATGATGCCACCGCGTCCGCCGACCTTGGGCAGGGACTCGAATACCACCGCCTGGCTGGCCTGCTCCAGCGACTGGCCGGCATAGGCCATGCGCGCGCCGACGTCGTAGCAGGCCACCGCGCGCAGGAAGGATTCGCCGGTGCCGGTGGCCGATACCGCCACGGTCGCGTTGTTGGCATAGCAGCCGGCGCCGATGACGGGCGAATCACCCACGCGGCCGGGTTGCTTGTTGGTGATGCCACCGGTGGAGGTGGCCGCTGCCAGGTTGCCGGCGCGGTCCAGGGCCACGGCGCCGACGGTGCCGAACTTGTGGTCGGGGTCGATGGGCTCGTTGGGCTCGGCAGTTTCCTTCTGGGCGAAGGCGAAGGAAGCCGCGTCATGGTCCAGCATCACGCCGGCCTGGCCGCGCACGCGCAGCCATTGTTCATGACGGGCATCGGTATGGAAATACTCCGGCGCCACCGTGGCCACGCCGTTGCGCGCGGCAAAGGCTTCGGCACCGGCGCCCACCAGCAGCACGTGCTCGCTCTTCTCCATCACGGCGCGCGCGGCCAGGACCGGATTGCGCACATTGGTGACACAGGCCACCGCTCCGGAAGAAAGATCGGCGCCATTCATCACGCAGGCATCCAGCTCATGCTTGCCCTCGCTGGTATAGACGGCGCCATGGCCGGCATTGAAGAGCGGGCAGTCTTCCAGCAGGCGCACCGCCTCGGTGACCGCATCCAGCGCCGAGCCGCCGGCATTGAGGATGGCCTGGCCGGCAGCCACGATGGCGCCCAGCGCCTGGTGGTAGCGGGCCTCGTCGTCGGCCGAGAGCGAATTGCGCGAGATGGTGCCCGCGCCGCCATGGATGGCGATTACCGGAGTGCTCATGCTTTGGTCTTTCCTTTGGTCTTGGGGGCTGCCTTGGCAGGCTTGCCCACCGGGGTCGTGCCGGTACGCGGCGACTGCTGCTGCGACAGGTACAGCCAGGGCAATACGAATTCGGTCATCTGCGAGGCCGCCTGCACCGAACGCCGCGCGCGGTGCGCCACGGCGTCGCACAGCGCCTGGATCAGGATCAGCGCCGCCGCATCCGAGGTCGGCGAGAGCTTGCGCTCGATCTGCGCGTAGATCGCCACATCGGCCAGCGGCACCAGCGGCGAGCCATGGGTGTCGGTGATGGCAAGGATCTGCGCGCCCTTCTCCACCGCGCGCTGGGTCAGCCAGACGGTGTCGGCAGCGTAACGCGGGAACAGCATGGCTATCACCAGGTCGCGCTGGTCGAGCTTGAAGAACTGGCGACCGGCCTGCGAAGGGCCGCCCGCCATGGCCACCGAGCTGACGCTGCGCACATAGGGTTCCAGCGCATGCGCCATCAGGCCCGACAGGTAGGCCGAAGCGCCGAAGCCGATGATGAAGACGCGGTCGGCCGAGAGGATCATATCGACTGCGCGCTCGCAGTGTTCCGGGGTGAGCAGGCGGCGCGTGGCTTCGATGTTGCGGATGTCGCTCTCGAAGGCCGAGGCCATGATCTCGGCACTGCTGGCGGCGCGCTGCACCTCGTCGCGCAGTTTCTCCACCGGTGCCAGCGTGGTGGCAAAGTCCGCCACCAGCGCGGCACGGAAGGAGGCATAGCCATCGAAGCCCAGCGCATGGGCGAAGCGGTTGGCCGTGGCCACCGAGATACCGGCGGCTTCCGAAAGCTCATCGATGGTCATGGTGGCGGCACGGAAAGGGTTGCCCAGCACGTAGTCGGCCGTCTTGCGGTGCGACTTGGACAATTGCGGATACAGCTTGCCCACGGCCTGCGCGACCGCGCCCGCTCCCTGCAAGCTGATGTTCTTCGGCTGTTGTGTCACAGTCCGCCGCCCCTTTTGAATGTCTCCGATGTTCGATGCAACTCAAATCGTTTATACGATTTAGATCATTTGCACCCCTGCCCTGCGACTGCTATTTCTTGAACTGCTTTTTATCATCCGGCAGGAACATCCTTCTCGCTCTACTTCCGGAAAAAATGTAAATATATTTTCATTTGTTTTCGGAGTAAAGAAAAAATACTTTCAAAAACCAAATATCGTTATAACGCACCAGAAGCAATCAGGAAAGCATAGAAATCGAGCGAGAAACGCACCGTTCTAGGTGAGTTTCTGACGCGGCGCACCAAAAATGACGAGCACTTTGAACGACGCATGACGATAAAATACGCCCCTTCGCCCGTCCTCTCACCATGAACATCCGCTTCCTCGAAACCTTCGTCTGGCTGGCCAGGCTGCGCAACTTCAGGCTCACGGCCGAACGCCTGCATACCACCCAGGCTGCGGTGTCCAGCCGCATCGCCTCGCTCGAACAGGATTTCGGCGTGCGCCTGTTCGACCGCAGCGCGCGCGAAGTGGCCCTGACCGCCGATGGCAGCAAGGCGCTGGTCTATGCCGAGCGCATGGTCAAGCTCATGCGCGAGATGAAGGACGACATGTCCGACCGCGAAGTCTATGCCGGCGTGATCCGCATCGGCGTGATCGAATCCATCGTCCATAGCTGGTTCCCGGACTTCCTGGGACGCCTGCACAAGACCTTCCCGCGCCTGCAGATCGAGATCGTCAGCGACACCACCATCCACCTGCACGAGCAGTTCAACAAGGGCGGCGTGGACCTGGTGCTGCAGGCTGAACCGGTGATCGGGCCGCAGGTCAGCAACATCGCGCTATGCGAATTCCCGATGCGCTGGGTGGGCAGTCCCAAGCTCGACATCGGCAGCGAGACCCTGACGCTGTCGGACCTGGCGGCCTTCCCGGTGATCAGCTTCGCCCGCAACTCGGGGCCGCATGCGGTGATCGAACGTCTCTTCTCGGGCAGCGAACGCAGCGAGCGCAACCTGCACATCAATTGCATCGCCTCGGTGGCCACCATGATCCGGCTGGCCACCGATGGCTTCGGCATCGCGGCGGTGCCGCCGGCCATCATCCAGCGCGAGTTGAATGAAGAGAGCCTGCACCTGCTGCGGGTCGATACCGAGTTCCCGGCGCTGGCCCTGATCGCCTGCTTCCGCTCGGACCACGAGAATCCGCTCACCGAAACCGTGGCCCGCATCGCCCAGGAAACCGCCTCCGACTTCGCACTCAATTGGGGACAGGAAATCGCCCGCCTGCCCGCGCCGTTGAGCTGAACCTGTCCGCAGGCCGCATGCGCCCTGCGTGTGGCCTCATCCACTGGCGATGCTGCGCAGCACCATCATGAAGCAGCCATCGCCCTGCTTTTGCTCATAAGATTTTTCAATCATTTCTGTTCACATTTTCTTGTTGGACAGCACCCGCCCCGCTTACCCATACTGGATTCAAGGCTGGCATCCCGGCCCATGCCCGGCACCGCGCCGGCACACCCAGAGCCGTCCCGCACATCCACGCAAGTCCACCCAGATCACGACGCCGCCGCACGACCGGCGGCGCGCAACACAGAGGAGGTAGTCCATGTCTTATTCCCCTTCCGCGGCGGCCACGCCCGCGGCCACGCCTGAGGCCACATCCGTCATGGATCTCACCTACCGCAAGATCGCCTGGCGGCTGATCCCCTTCCTGGTCTTCCTGTTCGTGCTGGCCTGGATCGACCGCGTCAACGTCGGCTTCGCCAAGCTGCAGATGCTGCAGGACCTGCAGTTCTCGGAAGCCATCTACGGCCTGGGGGCGGGCATCTTCTTCATCGGCTACTTCCTCTTCGAGGTGCCCAGCAACCTGCTGCTGGAAAAGATCGGCGCCCGCAAGACGCTGGCGCGCATCACCATCCTCTGGGGCCTGGCCTCGATGGCGATGGCCTATGTCACCACGCCGACCTCGTTCTACATCCTGCGCTTCCTGCTGGGCATCTTCGAGGCCGGCTTCTTTCCCGGCGTGGTGCTGTACCTGACCTACTGGTTCCCGGCCCAGCGCCGCGCCCGCGTCAATGGTCTCTTCATGACCTCGTTTGCCATCGCCGGTGCCGTCGGCGGCCCCATTGCCGGCTTCATCATGAGCAGCATGGAAGGCGTAGGCCACCTGGCCAACTGGCAATGGCTCTTCATCATCGAAGGCATTCCCTCCCTGCTGGCCGGCTTCGCCGTGCTGGCCTGGCTGCCGGAAAAACCGGCCAATGCCAAGTGGCTGACCGAGTCCGAGAAGAGCGCCGTCACGCAAGCCCTGGCCGCCGAAAACAGCGCACCGGGCAAGCACGTCTCCTTCAAGCAGGCCTGCAGCAACTATCGCGTCTGGATCTGCGCCGCCGTGTATTTCTGCGTGGTCAGCGGCAATGCCACCATCGCCTTCTGGGCGCCGTCCATCATCAAGGAGATCGGCGTCAAGGGTAACCTGCAGATCGGCCTGATCTCGGCCATCCCCTTCGTGGCCGGCACCCTGGCCATGATCTGGAACGGCTTCCACTCCGACAAGACCGGCGAGCGTCGCCTGCATAGCGCCATCGCCACCCTCATCGCCTGTATCGGCCTGGTCGCCACCGGCATGAGCCTGGGCAATGCGACGCTGGCGCTGTGCTCGCTGACGCTGGCCGCCGTGGGCATCCTGGCCGCCTTCCCGGTGTTCTGGTCCATCCCCGCCGCCTTCCTGGCCGGCACCGCCGCGGCCGGTGGCATCGCGCTCATCAACTCCATCGGCAACCTGGCCGGCTTCGTGGCGCCCTACATGATCGGCGCATTGAAGACCAGTACCGGATCGCTGTCCTCGGGCCTGTACTTCGTGGCCGCGCTGGAATTCCTGGCCAGTTTCCTGGTGGTGCTGTTCGTCAGGAAGCATTGACCCCATCTGTGCGGTTGGCTGGTTGTATCGGCCGGCCGGTTTTACCTCACCTCGTCTGACCCTGTTGGAATCATTCCCATGAAGCTCACCTTTACCCTCCCCGACCACACCACCGTCGACGCCGACCTCACCCGCCTGGTCATCGCCGGCTGGGCCGGCCGCGACCTGGCCGCCATCGAACACCACATCGAAGAACTGGAAGCCCTGGGCATCTCCCGCCCCAGCGCGGTGCCGCTGTTCTACCGCGTCTCGGCCAACCAGCTGTCCCAATCCGCGCAGGTGCAGGTGCTGGGCGAGGCCTCTTCCGGCGAAGTGGAAACCTTCGTCTTCAATGCCGGCGGCGAACTGTATGTCGCTATCGCCTCGGACCACACCGACCGCAAGCTGGAGGCACACAGCGTGGCCTTCTCCAAGCAGGCCTGCGTCAAGCCCGTGGGCACGACCGCCTGGAAGCTGGCCGACGTGGCCGAGTACTGGGATGAACTGGTGATCCGCTCCTGGATCGAGGAAGACGGCGCCACCAAGCTCTACCAGGAAGGTCCGCTGGCCTCGCTGCGCACACCGGCCGACCTGATCGCCCGCTTTACCGACGGCAGCACCCTGCTGCCCGAGGGTTGCGGCATGACCTGCGGCACGGTCGGCGCCATCGGCGGCATCCGCCCGGCGGCGGCCTTCACGATGGAGCTCTACGATCCACGTCGCCAGCGCGCGCTGCGCCACAGCTACGTGGCCGAATCGCTGGCCGAAGTGGCCTGATTCACCTTCCCCGCGGCCAGCCTTGCTGGCCGTTTTTGTCGGATGCGCCCGGCAATGCCATACTTGCCGTTTTGCGATCTGCCGCTTGCCTCTGGCGCGCATCCGCCACACCACACCAGACCGATACCCATCATCATGCCGAGCACACTGACCCAACTGGCCGCCGACCTCGACGCCGGCCGCACCACTTCCCTGCAACTGACCGAACAGGTCCTGGCCCGCATCGCCGATCCGGCCGGTGAAGGCGCGCGCGTCTTCACCAGCGTCTATGCCGAGCAGGCGCGCGCCGCCGCCCGGGCGTCCGACACCCTGCGCGCAGCCGGCCTGCGCCGCTCGCCCATCGAGGGCCTGCCGGTCTCGGTCAAGGACCTCTTCGACGTGGCCGGTGAAACCACCCTGGCCGGCTCGGTCGTGCTGCGCGGCAAACCCGTCGCCCAGGCCAGCGCCGTGGTGGTGCAGAACCTGGTCAAGGCCGGTGCCATCGTCATCGGCAAGACCAACATGACCGAATTCGCCTACTCGGGCCTGGGCATCAATCCGCACTACGGCACCCCGCAGAACGCTTGGGAACGCGGCGTGGCAGGCGGTCGCATCCCCGGCGGCTCGTCCTCGGGCGCGGCCATCTCGGTGAGCGACGGCATGGCCTTTGCCGCCGTCGGCTCCGACACCGGTGGCTCGGTGCGCATCCCCTCGGCCTTCAACGGCCTGACCGGCTTCAAGCCGACGGCCGCGCGTGTGTCCATGCAGGGTGTGCTGCCGCTGTCGGTCTATCTCGACTCCATCGGCCCGCTGGCAGCCTCCGTCGAATGCTGCGCCATCATGGATGCGGTGCTGGCCGGCATCGACTATGTCGCCCCGCACGCCCACCCGCTGCGCGGCCTGCGCCTGCTGGCCCCCACCAACGTGGTGCTGGACGGCATGGACGACCAGGTCGCCACCGCCTATCGTGCTGCCCTCTCCAAGCTGGCGGCGGCCGGTGCGGTGATCGTGGAAGAGGAAGTACCGGCCTTCAATGAACTGGCTGCCATCAACGCCAAGGGCGGCTTCACTGCCGCCGAGGCCTATGCCTGGCATCGCGGCCTGATCGCCGAGAACCACGACGGCTATGACCAGCGCGTGGTCTCGCGCATCCTGCGCGGCAAGGACATGGGCGCGGCCGACCTGCTGGACGTGCTGCATGCGCGCACACGCTGGATCGCCAGGGTCGAGGCGCAACTGGCCGGCTTCGACGCCATGGTCATGCCGACTGTCCCGGTGATCGCCCCGCGCATCGCCGACCTGCAGGCCAGCGACGAGGCCTACTACGGCGCCAACGGCAAGATCCTGCGCAACCCCACGCTGGTCAACTTCCTGGACGGTTGTGCGGTCTCGCTGCCCTGCCACGCCGCCGGCAGTGCGCCGGTGGGCCTGTCGCTGGCCGCTGCCGGCGGCCAGGACCGGCGCCTGCTGTCCATCGCCCTGGCCGTGGAGGGTCTCTTGGCCGCCTGATCGCCACAGCGTTAGCAGTCAGACAAGGCTTGCGCATGCGCAAGCCTTTTTTTATGGGCGAATTGATGACAATTGACTGACGTTGATACCGGAAACTCCCCCGAAGGGAACATTTCACCTCTACAGACGCCGAAGCTTCGGAATTTTCATTAGAATGCGCTTTTGCAGCGCAAGATGGCCCGCCCCCGGGCCGCTACGCTGGGCAACCAGACCACAACCCTCCGGCATCAGCCAAGACCACTCATCTGCATGGCAACCAAGAAAACCTCCCCGTCCGACTACAGTGAATCATCGATCCGCGTCCTCAAGGGACTGGAGCCGGTCAAGCAGCGTCCGGGCATGTACACCCGCACCGAGAACCCGCTGCACATCCTCCAGGAAGTGATCGACAACGCCTCCGACGAAGCGCTGGGCGGCTATGGCAAGAGCATCGTCGTTACCCTCAACGCCGACGGCAGCGTCAGCGTGGAAGATGATGGCCGCGGCATCCCGGTCGGCCTGCACCCGGAAGAGAAAGTGCCCACCGTCGAGATCGTCTTCACCCGCCTGCACGCGGGCGGCAAGTTCGACAAGGGTTCCGGCGGCGCCTATGCCTTCTCGGGCGGCTTGCACGGCGTCGGTGTGTCGGTCACCAATGCCCTGGCCACGCGCCTGGAAATCACGGTCTGGCGCGAAGCTGGCGTGCATACGCTGGCCTTCTCGGGCGGCGACGTCATCGAGAAGCTGGCCTCGCGCCCCGCCACCCGCGACGACAAGAAGTCCGGCACCCGCGTCACCGTCTGGCCCGATCCCAAGTATTTCGACTCGCCCACCATCCCGCTGGGCGAGCTGCAACGCCTGTTGCGGTCCAAGGCAGTGCTGCTGCCGGGCGTGAAGGTGACCTTCACCAACGCCAAAACCGGCGACAGCCAGAGCTGGCAATACGACCAGGGCCTGCGCGGCTACCTGATGGAGCAACTGGCCCAGAGCGGCAGCGGCGAGACCCTGATCCCCCTGTTCGAGGGCGAGCAGTTCGCCGGCAAGGATGCCGAAGGCTTCGCCGAGGGCGAAGGCGCCTCCTGGGTGGTGGCCTGGACCGAGGAAGGCGCGGTGGTACGCGAGTCCTATGTCAACCTGATCCCCACCTCCAATGGCGGCACCCACGAATCGGGCCTGCGCGAAGGCCTGTTCTCGGCCGTGAAGAGCTTCGCCGAGATGCATTCGCTGCTGCCCAAGGGCGTCAAGCTGCTGGCCGAGGACGTCTTTGCACGGGTCTCCTTCGTGCTCTCGGCCAAGGTGCTGGATCCGCAATTCCAGGGCCAGATCAAGGAGCGCCTCAACTCGCGCGATGCCGTGCGCCTGGTGGCCGGCTACTCGCGCCCGGCGCTGGAGCTGTGGCTGAACCAGCACGTCGAGTACGGCAAGAAGCTGGCCGAACTGGTCATCAAGCAGGCCCAGAGCCGCCTGCGTTCGGCGCAGAAGGTCGAGAAGAAGAAATCCTCCGGCGTGGCCGTGCTGCCGGGCAAGCTGACCGATTGCGAATCCTCGGACGTCTCGCGCAACGAACTCTTCCTGGTCGAGGGCGACTCCGCCGGCGGCTCGGCCAAGATGGGCCGTGACAAGGAGTTCCAGGCCATCCTGCCGCTGCGCGGCAAGGTCTTGAATGCCTGGGAAACCGAGCGCGACCGCCTCTTCGCCAACAATGAGATCCACGACATCGCCGTGGCCATCGGCGTCGATCCGCATGGCATGAACGACACCCCGGACCTGTCCGGCCTGCGCTACGGCAAGATCTGCATCCTCTCGGATGCGGACGTGGACGGCTCGCACATCCAGGTGCTGCTCTTGACGCTGTTCTTCCGTCACTTCCCCAAGCTGATCGAGAACGGCAATATCTGCGTGGCGCGTCCGCCGCTCTATCGCGTCGACGCCCCCGCCCGTGGCAAGAAGCCGGTGCAGAAGCTCTACGCCCTGGACGACGGCGAACTCGAAGCCATCGAAGACAAGCTGCGCAAGGATGGCCTGAAGGAAGGCGCCTGGAGCATCTCCCGCTTCAAGGGCCTGGGCGAGATGAACGCCGAGCAGCTGTGGGAGACCACCATGAATCCCGACACCCGTCGCCTCCTGCCCATCGGCTTTGGCGAACCCGGCGTGCAGACCTCGGAAGAGCGCTTCAACATGTTGATGGGCAAGGGCGAAGCCGCCTCCCGCCGCGCATGGATCGAAGAGCACGGCAACGAGGCCGAGGCGGATATCTGAGATGGCCGGGCCGGTGCCACGCCGCCTCCTGCGCATGCTGCACGGCGCCCTGCTGGGCGCGGGCGTGCTGCTGGGCGCAGGCATGGCGCCGGCCCAGGCCCAGGCCCAGGCCAGGCCAGACAATGCCGTGCGCTACACCGATGCCAACGGCCTGTCGCATACGCATGTCGAAGCCGCCGGCGATGCCGCTGCCGCCGCCGGGACCATCCTCTACCGCTATACCGATGCCGAGGGTGCAGTCCACGTCTACGCCGAAAAGCTGGACAACCCGGAGCGCCTCATGGCCAGCAGCGCCGACGCGCTGAACCACCACGGCAGCCGGGATGCCTCCGACACCCGCGCCGACCCGCCCTTCGTGCGCACCATGCTGGCCCATCCGGACGCCGGAAAGTACGACGGCCTGCTCCAGCAGGCGGCAGGCGAGTTCGGGCTCGATGCCGCATTGCTCAAGGCGGTGATGACGGCCGAGTCGGGCTTCAATGCGCGCGCGGTGTCCTCCAAGGGCGCCATCGGCCTCATGCAGATCCTGCCCGAGACCGCCGAGCGCTATGGCCTGCAGGGAGACCGCCGCAAGAGCCTGAAACAGAAACTGAACGACCCCAGGGTCAACATCCGCCTGGCCGCGCGCTACCTGCGCGACCTGGTGGCGATGTTCCCGCAGCGCGTGGAACTGGCCATTGCCTCCTACAACGCCGGTGAAGGCGCGGTGCAGAAATACGGCAACAAGATCCCGCCCTACCCGGAAACCCAGGGCTATGTACGCCTGGTGTCGCGCTTCTATCAACTGTATCGGCCGGGCCCAGCGGTGGCGATGGCGCAGGCCAGCCGCGACGATGCTGCGGGTGGGCCGCGCCTGAAGGTGACCCTCCCGCCTCACGCACCCAGCACCCGCCAGGAAGACCAGTAGTACCAACAACACCAAGAAATCAACCATATCGGGGAACGGCAGTAATGATCATCGCAATCGATCTAGGCACTACCAATAGTCTGGTCGCTGTATGGCGCAACGGACAGGCAGAAATCATTCCCAATGGCTTGGGAGAACACCTCACGCCGTCCTGCGTCGGACTGGATGATGACGGCAGCCTGCTGGTCGGCAAGGCGGCGCAGGAGCGGCTGCAGACCCACCCCGAGCTGAGCGCGTCGCTCTTCAAGCGCTACATGGGTAGCGACAAGCGCATCACGTTGGGCAACAAGGCATTCCGTCCGGAAGAACTGTCCTCGATCGTCCTGCGCGCCCTCAAGGCCGATGCCGAAGCCTATCTTGGCGAGCCGGTCAACGAAGCCGTCATCACCGTGCCGGCCTACTTCAGCGATGCCCAGCGCAAAGCCACGCGTCACGCTGGCCAACTGGCGGGCATGAAGGTCGATTCGCTGCTCAACGAGCCCACCGCTGCGGCACTGGCCTTTGGCATGCATCAACAGCAAGCCGAGAGCAAGTTCCTCATCTTCGACCTTGGCGGCGGCACCTTTGACGTCTCCATCCTCGAGCTCTTCGATGGCGTCATGGAAGTGCGGGCCACGGCCGGCGACAACTTCCTCGGCGGCGAAGATTTCCTGCAGGCGATGACGGTCGATTTCCTCAAACGCAGCGGCCTGGCAGAACGCCTGGGCGACACCCCGCTAGATGCGCGCCAGGCCCGCAAGCTGCGCGAAGAAATGGAACGAGGGAAACGCGCACTGACGGAGCAACCAGGCATCACGCTGCGTGTGCATTACGACGCTCAGGAATATCGCTGCGAGCTGGACGAAGATACGCTGGCCCGCCTGGCCGAGCCTTTGCTGGAACGGTTGCGCCAGCCAGTGGAGCGCGCCATGCGCGATGCCCGCATCCGCACCAATGAGCTGGACAAGGTCGTGCTGGCAGGCGGCGCCACCCGCATGCCACTGGTGCGCAAGCTGGTCTCGCGCATGTTTGGCCGCTTCCCTGACATCTCCGTCAATCCCGATGAAGTGGTGGTGTTGGGCGCGGCCGTGCAGGCCGGACTGAAGATGCGCGACGAGGCGCTGCAGGAAATCGTGCTCACCGATGTGGCCCCGTACTCGCTCGGGATCGGCATATCGCAGCAAGTCGGCCCGACCCACTACACCCATGGGCATTACCTGCCCATCATCGAACGCAATACGGTGATCCCGGCCTCGCGCTCCAACAGCATCGCCACCATCAAGGACAACCAGGAACAGGTCGTGGTCCCGATCTACCAGGGGGAATCGAGGATGGTCAGCGACAACATTCTGCTGGGCGAACTGAGCGTCCCCATCCCCAAGCGCAAGGCCGGCGAAGTGTCGCTGGATATCCGCTTTACCTACGATGTGAACGGCATCCTGGAAGTGGAGGCCAAGGTGCTGGGCACTGATGAAGTGCGCAAGCTCGTCATCCTGGAATCGCCCGGCGTGATGACGCAAGAGCAGATTCAGCAGCGCTTGGCTGAACTGGCCGAGCTGAAGATCCACCCGCGCGACCAGATGCAGACGCGCACCCTGCTGGCGCGCGCCGACCGGCTCTACGAGCAGTCGCTAGGAGATCGTCGGCACTTCCTGTCCCAAATGATCGCACGCTACCAGGCCGTACTCGAAACACAGGATAGCCATCTGATCCGCAAGGAGCACGTCCAAGTGAGCCAACTGCTGGACCAGATTGAGCGGGAGAGTCAGCTGTGATGCACGCTGAATGGAACAAGTGGGCGTGGGACCTGCTGCAGATCGCGCCCACGCAGGATGCGCGCGCCGTCAAGCGTGCTTATGCCACCCGCCTGAAGAGCACCCGGCCCGATGAGGATGCCGACGCCTTCCAGAAACTGCGCCAGGCCTATGACCATGCCCTGGCGCTGGCCCAGGCCGCCCTGGAGGATGATGTCGCCGAGCAGGTACCGTCAACGTCTGCCACCGAGCCATCGTCGCAAGCGGAGCCTGCAACCGCATCCACGATGCCATCGCCCGGGATCGACATCGTTGCCCCCGCCGCCCCCGCCGCCGATAACCCGGCGCCGGCGCCCATAAGCGCCCAGACAATGGTGTTCGAGTTCGAGGCCAGCAGCACGCCGACGCAGAGCTGGGATGAATTCCTGCGCGGCTATCACAATGCCCCCAACACCAGTCTGCACTACAGCCTCGCCAACGAAATCACGAAGCATACCCGCGGCCGCGACTTCGACAATCTGGATTTTGCCAACGCCTTCGAAGTCGAAGCGGCGCGATACTGCGCGCGCCCCGATGCCGATCCTGTGCTGATCGAAGGCTTGAACGCCTTCTACCGCTGGGAAGCAGATCCTTCCCTGCTCAATGCCGCGCAACCCGGACTGGCCTGGCAGATCATGTCCGAGCTACGCGCCTTGCGCATGCATCACCACTTGCTGAGCCGCAAGACCGACGCCTCGCGCGCGCTGCTGGCCAGCACCCCGCCACGGTGGAGTCGCAAGCTCTACAACCGCAGCGTCACCGACGAGATACAGCAACTGATCCAGCACATGCGGTGGAACTGTCCCGAAACACTGCAACGCAAGCTCAACCCGGAGGTCGTGAGCTGGTGGGAAGAAAAGCTGGCCCGCAAGCGTCTGCAGGGACACAACCTGCTGGCCTCGTTCGTCCTTGGCGCATCCTTTTCGACGATGCTTTTTTCCTCGCTTCACTACAGCGACGTCGACCACCAGATCAAGGAGGCGCTAGGCCACAACGGCTACTATGTCAGCATTTGGCTGCTGGGCCAGTTGCTGCTTCTGGCAGCGACCTGCGCGCTGGTCTTTGGCCCGTCCCCCCTGAGCGGCCGACTGCAATCGCTACTGCAATCGCGCGCAGGGCAACTGGGATGGATTGCACCGACTGCGCTGCTGAGCCTGCCGTTCATGACGCTTCCCCCGCACGCCAGCGCCTGGTTGCTGCTACCGCTCTGCCTGGGCATCTCGGCTGTCGCATTGTATGTGATGGTAGTGAGTACATTGCAGCTCAGCGGCGTGGGCAGGGGCGTCGGCACGGGTGTCGGCACCCTCAAGCTGCTGGGGATTTTCATCGGCATGTTACTGGTTCATAGCAGAGACAACGATGTCTTTGGACCGATGTTCCTGCCCTGGGCCTACATGCTGGTGCTGGGGGGCGAGCATTACTATCAATTGCTGGATGCGGGTTTCAAACATCTGACCAAACTGCGGGCAGCCTGGCTGGTCTCGAGTGTACTGACGGTGATCGGTGTGCTCAACCATGGCTATGATGCGCCGACGAGCCTGATTGTGATCAGTTGGGCACTGGCCGTCACAGGGATGCTGATCTCCACTATCTATGCGAACTCGACCACGCTACCCTACCTGTGTGTGTTCATCTATTTCACCGCCAGCAAGTTCGCTGCTGTGTTCGCGAAAACCGAAATCGGCGAGATGCTTATTCCGACGACAATGCTGCTCACCACGATGGTCTTCACCGTCGCCAACTTACTTACCCGAACCGTATCCAGACGCCCTTTTTCCTAAACGTTGGCATCGCCGGCGATCTCGCCTGGTGCTGCCCACGCAAGGCAAGACCCTAACCAAGACTGACCCATGACAGAACAAGCCAACCTGTTTGACCAGACACCATCGGCCCCGGACGGCGACACCCTGACGCTGTCCACCTTCGCCGAGCGCGCCTATCTCGACTACGCCATCTCGGTGGTCAAGGGCCGTGCCCTGCCCGACGTGGCCGATGGCCAGAAGCCGGTGCAGCGTCGCATCCTCTACGCGATGAACGAACTGTCGCTGAACTCGGCAGCCAAGCCGCGCAAGTCCGCCGCCGTGGTCGGCGACGTGCTGGGCAAGCTGCACCCGCACGGCGACCAGTCGGTCTACGACGCGCTGGTGCGCATGGCCCAGGACTTCTCGCTGCGCTATCCCCTGATCGACGGCCACGGCAACTTCGGCTCGCGCGATGGCGATGGCGCGGCGGCGATGCGCTACACCGAAGCCCGCCTGACGCCCATCAGCAAGCTGCTGCTCGACGAGATCGACATGGGCACGGTGGAATTCCAGCCCAACTACGACGGTTCCACCGAAGAGCCACGCCTGCTGCCGGCACGCCTGCCCTTCCTGCTGTTGAATGGCGCCTCCGGCATTGCTGTCGGCATGGCTACCGAAATCCCTTCGCACAACCTCACCGAGGTGGCCAAGGCGGCCGTGGCGATGATCCGCAACCCCAAGATCAGCCACGCCGAACTGATGGAACTCATCCCCGGCCCTGACTTCCCCGGTGGCGGCCAGATCATCACGCCGCAGGCGACCATTGCCGAGATGTACCAGAGCGGCCGTGGCAGCCTGAAGGTGCGTGCCCGCTGGAAGATCGAAGACCTGGCGCGCGGCCAGTGGCAGGCGGTCATCACCGAGCTGCCGCCGGGCGTGTCCTCGCAGCGCGTGCTGGAGGAAATCGAGGAACTCACCAATCCCAAGCTCAAGCTGGGCAAGAAGTCGCTCACGCCCGAGCAGCAAGCCCAGAAGGCTGCCATCCTCGGCCTGCTCGACGCCGTGCGCGACGAGTCCGGCCGCGAAGCGCCGGTGCGCCTGGTGTTCGAACCCAAGTCCAAGAACCAGGACCAGACCGAGTTCATGAACACCCTGCTGGCCCAGACCTCGCTGGAGACCAGTGCCTCGCTGAACCTGGTGATGATCGGTGGCGATGGCCGTCCGCGCCAGAAGAGCCTGACCGACATCCTCACCGAGTGGATCAGCTTCCGCTTCGAGACCGTGACCCGCCGCACGCAATTCCGCATGCAGAAGGTCAACGACCGCATCCACATCCTGGAAGGCCGGGAAGCGGTGCTCTTGAACATCGACAAGGTCATCAAGATCATCCGCGAGTCGGACGAACCCAAGCCGGCCCTGATCACCGCCTTCAAGCTCTCGGACCGCCAGGCCGAGGACATCCTGGAAATCCGCCTGCGCCAGTTGGCGCGTCTGGAAGCCATCAAGATCCAGCAGGAGCTGGCCGAGCTGCGCGGCGAAAAGACCACGCTGCAAGACCTGCTGGACAATCCGGCCTCGATGAAGAAGCTGGTCATCAAGGAAATCGAAGGCGACGCCAAGACCTACGGCGATGCCCGCCGCACCATCATCGAGGAAGCCGAACGCGCCACCTTCGAGCAGAAGGTGATCGATGAACCGGTCACCGTCATCATTTCGCAGAAGGGCTGGGTGCGCGCCCGCACCGGCCACGGTCACGATGCCACGCAATTCACCTTCAAGGCCGGCGACAGCCTGTATGGTGCCTTCGAATGTCGCACCGTCGACAACCTGCTGGCCTTCGGCTCCAACGGCCGGGTCTACACCATCGCCGTCAATGCCCTGCCCAATGCGCGTGGCGATGGCGTGCCTGTGACCACCCTGCTGGAACTGGCCAGCGGCAGCAGCATCCTGCACTACTTTGCCGGTCCGGCCGATACCACGCTGTTGCTGGCTTCCGACGGTGCCGCCGGTTTCATCGCCAAGGCCTCCGACATGTTCGGCCGGGTCAAGGGTGGCAAGAGCTTCTTCACGCTGGACGAAGGCGCCCTGCCGCTGGCACCCACCGTGGTGGCCGCCGACGCCAGCGCGGTGGCCTGCGTCTCGGGCAATGGCCGCCTGCTGGTGTTCGGCCTGGACGAGATGAAGACCCTGTCCTCGGGTGGCCGTGGCGTGAACCTGATGGAGCTGGAGAAGAACGAGAAACTGGTCGCCGTCCAGGCCATCAGCCAGAAGGGCGTGGTGGTCGAAGGTACCGGCAATGTCGGCAAGGCCAAGGAAATCGCCCTGTCGGCGGCCGGCCTGGGCGCCCATATCGGCAAGCGTGCGCGCAAGGGTCGTGCGCTGGAGTCGCGCATCAAGGTGACGGGATTGCGGGCGCAGGTCTGATCCACCCCACCCCGCTACACGATGCCTCCTGCCCCCAGGGCCGGGGGCATTTTTTTGCCTGCTGTTGGCTGCGCTAACCGATGGCGATCGACACCCGGTACAGCAACACGCCCAGCAGGCCGAAGGCACCGGCCAGCATGCAATAAGGCGCCCATTTGCGCGCACGCATGCCGTAACCGAACAACAACAGGCAGATACTGATGGCAGGTATCAAGGTGGCAGGGCTGCTCAAGTCCATGATGGATACTCCCCGGTGATGTGAAATTCGCATGTGGTCCATCACGCCAACTGGCTGATGGTCTTCCTGAAACGCGCCAGCGCCGCCGCAAACAACACCGCGCCGATGACGAAGATGGCCAGCAGCTGCGGCCACACCACCTCCAGGCCGGCGCCACGATAGAGGATGGCCTGGCCGGCCGCCACGAAATGCGTGGTCGGGGCTACCAGCATGATGTCCTGCACCAGCTGCGGCATGCTCTCGCGCGGGGTCGAGCCGCCCGAGAGCAATTGCAGCGGCAACAGCACCAGCACCACCAGCATGCCGAACTGCGGCATGGAGCGCGCCAGCGTAGCCATGAAGATGCCCATCGAGGTAGTGGCAAAGAGGTGCATGACGGTCACCAGCATGAACAGCGCCACCGAACCCTGGATCGGCACCTGCAAGGCCACCCGCACGATCAGCAGCAAGGCTCCCAGGGCCGCCAGCGCCACCACCAGTCCCATGGACCAGACCTTGGCCAGCATGATCTCGGCCGGCGTCACGGGCATGACCAGCAGGTGTTCGATGGTGCCGTGCTCGCGCTCGCGGATCAGCGCAGCACCGGTCAGGATGATGGAGAGCATGGTGACGTTGTTGATGATTTCCATCAGCGAGCCGAACCAGGATTGCTCCAGGTTGGGATTGAAGCGCATGCGCAGGGCCAGGTTCACCGGCGAGGCCGCGCCCTGCTCGCTGCGGGCGACGAACTGCGCGACTTCGGTAGAGATGATCTGCTGGATGTAGCCATTGCCGGTGAAGGCCTGGCTCATGCGGGTGGCATCGACATTGAGCTGCAGCGCCGGCGCGCGGCCGGCCAGCACGTCGCGCTGGAAGTCGGCCGGAATGTCCAAGACGAAGGTGTAATCGCCATCGTCCATGCCGGCATCGGCCTGGGCCGCGCTGACCAGCCGGGGCGTACGGAAATGCGGCGGATAGAAGGCCGCAGCAATACGCGCCGACAGTGGCGAGGCGTCGTTATCGACGATGGCGATGGCGGCGTTGTGCAGGCTCTCGGGCATGGCGGTGGCGGCCACGTAGATCGATAGCGTAAAGGTGTAGGCGATCAGCACCAGCATGGCCGGGTCGCGCAGTAGGCTCCACAGTTCCTTGATGCCGAGGCGATAGAGATTGGCCAGCGAGGCGCGCATGTCAGTGCTCCTGCTTCTTCAGCAACAGCACCGACAGGCCCAGGATCACCGGTACCGCCGCCAGCAGGGGCCAGAACGACGCGCCCAGGTCCGACAGCGTGAGCGCCTTGCTGAAGACGCCCCGGCTGATGTCGAGGAAATGCGTGGCCGGATAGAGCTGGCCGATCACCGCTCCCGCCCCTTCCAGCGACGACACGGGATTGAGCAGGCCGGCAAACTGTACGCAGGGAATCAAGGTGCCGATCATGGTCACGAACAGCGCCGCGATCTGGCTCTGGGTGAAGGTCGAGGCCAGCAGGCCGAAGCCGGTCGAGCAGACGATGAACACCAGCGCCGCCAATGAGAGCGTGAGGAAGCTGCCCTTCAGGGGTACGTCGAACACGGTCACCGCCAGCAGCACCAGCAGCAGGAAGTTGAGCATGCCCAGCAGCAGGTAGGGCAGTTGCTTGCCCAGCAAGAATTCGGTGCGCGTGACCGGCGTGACATAGAGGTTGAGAATGGAGCCCAGCTCCTTCTCACGCACCACCGACAGGGCCGTCAGCATGGCCGGGATCATCATCAGCAGCATCGGGATGATGGCCGGCACCATGGCCGGCAGGCTCTTCACATCCGGGTTGTAGCGATAGCGCGTCTCGATGGTACTGGGCGTGGCCAGGGTCTGGCCGAGGCGATGGATGGCCATGTCGGCCAGCCACAGCTGGTGCATGCCCTGTACATAGCCGCGCACGGTCTCGGCGCGGGTCGGCATGGCGCCGTCGACCCAGGCACCGATCTCGACCGCCTTGCCGCGCGCGATGTCGCGGGCAAAGCCGGGCGGGATCTCGATGGCCAGCGAAATCTCGCCGCTGCGCATGCGCCGGTCCAGGTCCTGGTGGTCGCTCAGGGGCGGCTTCTCGATGAAATAGCGCGAGCCCGACAGGTTCAGCGCATAGTTCTGGCTCAGCCCGGTCTGGTCCAGGTCGAGCACGGCGTAGCTGAGGTTTTCCACGTCCAGGTTGATGCCGTAACCGATGATGAACATCAGGATCGCCGTGCCCAGCAGGGCCAGCGTGGCCCGTACCGGATCGCGCCGTAACTCCAGGCTCTCGCGCTGGCTGTAGCTCAAGGCGCGACGCAGCCGGATGCCCAGGCCGCTGCTCCCGTCTGACTTGGCGAACTGGGCTGGCGACGCCGCCAGCTTTGCCTGGGGTGCGGCGGCATCCGACGACGAGGCCTTGCCGGCAGCTTCTTCCAGATAGGCGATGAAGGCCTGTTCCAGCGTGGCCGCACCGCGCTGGCGGATCAGTTCGTCCGGGGTGGCGCTGACCAGCACGCGCCCGGCATGCATGAGCGAGATGCGGTCGCAACGCTGCGCCTCGTTCATGAAATGGGTGGAGATGAAGATGGTCACCTGGTCCTGACGTGCCAGGTCGATCATCAGTTGCCAGAACATGTCGCGCGCGATCGGATCGACGCCGGAGGTTGGCTCGTCCAGGATCAGCAACTCTGGCTTGTGCACCATGGCCACGGCCAGCGAGAGGCGCTGGCGTATGCCCAGCGGCAGGCTCTCGGGCAGGCTGTCGAGCACCTCCAGCAAGCCGAAACGCTGCGCCATCTCCTGCGTGCGCGCCGCGATCTCGCCCTCCGGCACGCGGTACAGGCGCGCATGCAGCACCAGGTTCTGGCGCACGCTCAGCTCGCCATACAACGAAAACGCCTGCGACATGTAACCCACGCGGGCGCGCGTGGCCATGTCACGCGGATCGACTTCCCGCCCGAACAACCAGGCCTGGCCCTCGGTGGCTTGCAAGAGACCGGTGAGCATCTTCATGGTGGTCGACTTGCCGCAGCCATTGGAGCCCAGGAAGCCAAAGATTTCGCCACGCCGGATGCGGAAATCCACATGATCGACCGCCACGAAATCACCGAAACGCATCGTCAGGCCGCGCGCCTCGATGGCGATCTCCCCTGCCCCATCCTCGGCCAGCGGCGTCACCTGGACCGCGTGATGACCGCGCCGCTTTTCCTCCGGCAGCAAGGCGATGAAGGCCTGCTCCAGCGAATCGGTGGCGGTGCGCCGATGCAGTTCGGCCGGCGTGCCGGTAGCCAGCACACGGCCGCCGTCCATGGCGACCAGCCAGTCGAAGCGGTCGGCCTCTTCCATGTAGGCCGTGGCGACGATGACGCTCATGCCTGGCCGTTGGCGGCGGATGCGCTCGATCAGCTCCCAGAACTGCGCGCGCGAGAGCGGATCGACACCGGTAGTGGGCTCGTCCAGGATCAGCAGGTCGGGATCGTGGATCAGGGCGCAGCACAGGCCCAGCTTCTGCTTCATGCCACCCGAGAGCTTGCCGGCCGGACGCGCCAGGAAAGCATCCAGGCCCGTGCCCCGGGTCAGCTCGTCGATGCGGCGGCGACGCTCAGCGCCATCCTGACCGAACAGGCGGCCGAAGAATTGCAGGTTTTCTTCCACCGACAGGGTGGGATAGAGATTCTTGCCCAGGCCCTGCGGCATGTAGGCGATGCGCGGGCAAGCCAGCTGCCGATGGTGGCGCTGCCGCATGTCGCCCGCCAGCACCGACAGCTGCCCCTGCTGCAGGGCGCGCGCGCCCGACACCAGCGACAGCAGGCTGGACTTGCCCACGCCATCGGGCCCGATCAGGCCCACCATGCGGCCGGCCGGGATGTCCAGCGACACCGCATCCAGCGCCAGCGTGGCGCCGTAGCGCAAGGACACCTGCTCCAGGCGCGCCACAGATGAGTCGCCCGGGGCCGGTGGCATGGTCATTGCGGGACCTTCACGGCCAGTGCATCAGGCCAGGGCCTGGCGGGATCGGTGCGCACCCAGGCCACGCCCGGCAGGCCGGTCTTGACCAGCGTCAGGTGCTTTTGCAGCAGCGCCGGATCGATCTGGGCCTTGACGCGGAACATCAGCTTTTGGCGTTCGCTGGCCGTCTCCACCGTCTTGGGCGTGAACTGCGCGGTGCTGGCCACGAAGGACAACTTGGCCGGGATCACATACTGGGGCGCGGCATCGAGCACGATGCGCGCCTCGCTGCCCAGGGCCAGCTTGCCAGCGGTAGCCTCGGGCACGAAGAAGGTCATGTAGACATCGCCCAGGTCCACCAGGTTGAGTACCTTGCCGCCCGCCCCCAGCACCTCGCCGGGCTGGGCGATGCGATATTGCACACGCCCGGCACGCGGTGCGACCAGGGCGCTGTCATCGATATCGACCTTGACACGCTGGACCGTTGCCAGCGCCGCCGTCACGGTCGAACGGGCGCCGCTGACCTGGGTGCGCGCCGCCACCACGGCGGCCTGGGCCGCCGTCACCTGGGCGCGCGACGCCGTCACTGCCGCCGCCGTACCGAGCACGCGGGCGCGGTCGTCGTCGAGTTCCTGCACCGACGACGCCCCTTCCTTCACCAGCACCTCCGAACGCGACAGGCGACGCCGCGCCGCATCCAGCTCGCTCTCGCGTTGCGCGGCCTGGGCCAGGGCCGCCTGGTAATCACTCTCGCGCACGGCCACCTGGGCCTCGGCACTGGCCACCGCTGACACCGATTGCTGCTGGCGTGCCTGGGCCTCATCACGCTGCGCCTCCAGCGACAGCACCTGCATGCGCGCCAGGGTCTGGCCGGCGCTCACGAAATCGCCCTCGTTGACCAGGATGGCATCGACCCGCCCGGCCAGCTTGGTGGCGACATCGACCTCGGTGGCCTCGATGCGCCCATTGCCACTGGCAAAGCCCTCGCCGGGACCGGTGTGATGCAGGTGCTGCCAGGCATAGACGGCGCCACCGGCGAACAGCAAGACGAGCGCGCCGAAGATCCATTTCTTGTTATCGATGGAGAGAGTCATGATCATGAACCCGAACGAGGGAGGAACGGTGAAGCGGCCGTGGCAGCGTCGCCCCCGAGTGCCGCATACAGCGCTACCGACGAGGACAGCAAGGCACGCCGGATCTGCACCAGTTGCTGCTGGGCCGAGAGCAGGTCACGCTGGGCGTCGAGCACATCGAGGAAAGGCGCGGCGCCGTTGTCATAGCGCAGTGCCGACAGGCGCGCACGCTCGCCCTGCACGCGCACGGCGGTCTGGGCAATGGCCAGTTGCTCGGCCAGGCGCTGACGCGCCGAAAGCGCATCGGCCACATCGCGGAAGGCTGCCTGCACGCTCTTCTCGTAACTGGCCACGGCGATATCGCGACGCACCTCCGCCAGGTCGAGATTGTTGCGCAAGCGCCCGCCGGTAAAGATCGGCAGCGAAATGCTGGGCGAGAAGCTCCAGGCGTGGCTGCCATCGCGGAACAGGCCGCTCAGTTCGGCGCTGGCGCTGCCCAGGTTGCCGGTCAACGAAATGCTCGGGAAGAAGGCCGCACGTGCGGCGCCGATATTGGCATTGGCCGCGATCAGCCGGTGCTCGGCCGCCGCCACGTCGGGACGACGCACCAGCAGCAGCGACGGCAGACCCGGCTGCAGCGGCGCGAAGGCCATGTCCAGTGCGGTACGCGCCTGCCCCACCGGCAGATCGAGGGGACTGCCAACCAGCAGGCTCAGGGCGTTGAGGCGCTGTTCGCGCTGCTGCTCCAGTTGCGCGCCCAGGGCCTGGGCTTGGGTGAGCAGGGTTTCGATCTGGGTCAGGTTCAGGCGCGATGTGGCACCCACCTCGACGCGGCGCGAGAAGATGCGAAAGCTCTCTTGCCGGCTGGCGATGGTCTCGCGGGCAATGGCCAGGCGTTCATCCAGTTCAGCCAGTTCCAGATAGGCATCGGCGACCTGCCCCACCAGGCTCAGGGCCACGGCACGACGCGTGGCCTCGCTGGCGCGGGCATTTTCCAGCGCGGCATCATCGAGGCTGCGCAAGCGGCCCCACAGGTCGATCTCCCAGGTACTCAGCCCCAGGCCGGCCTGGTAGGCGCTGCCAACCAGGGGCTTGCCGGTGAGGTTGAGGTCGGCCGGCGTGCGCGAGCGGTCGACCCCGACCTGGGCACCGATGGTGGGGAACAGGTCGGCACGCTGGATGCCGTAGAGCGCCCTGGCCTCCTCGACCCGCAAGGCGGCCACGCGCAGATCGCGGTTGTTGGCGAGCGCCTGCGCGATCAGGGCTTGCAGACGGGGATCGGTAAAGTAGTCACGCCAAGGCAAAGGCTCGGCGGCATCCACGTCGCTGGCTGCAGACGACGGATAGTGCGTCGCCACCGGCGCAGCAGGTCGCTGGTAGTCCGGTGCCATCGACTGGCACGCCGCCAGCAGCAAGGGCAAGGCGACCAGAGCGATACGTATTCTCGAAGCGGGATCGCACATCGTGGGCATCGGCAGAAGCGGGTAATGTGGTGACGGAGTTCGTCTTTTGTGTCCACATTATGAAGAGGCTTGTGGGGGCTGCCATTGATGTGCGTCAGGTTACTGACTGGTGGGTCGGTAATTTTTTATGGGCGGGATGCGGGGGATTGTGAAGATTTAGGCGATGTTATTGGCGTAAGCGGTTTTTTTGGTGGGTCATTACCTCACTCATTAAGGCAACGCCCGACAGGGCTCATAAGCCAAATCTAGCAATGGTCGCATGCGCTTCCTCCGCACTTTCTGGCTTTTGTTGCGCTATGTTGCTCAAAGCGAGCCGAAAATAGTGACGCACCTCTTCGACGGTGTAGTAGGCCGTTTCCGGGAGAATTTCACTGAACTCGGGATTGGCCCATGCTTCGTAACAACCAGCTCCAGGTTGAGCGGATCGCTCCATACAAGCGTCCCATTCGCCTGGAACGTCCGCCGCCTTTCTATCCAAGATCAGATCCAAGGACCAGCCTGGATCACCACCACCTGGTGACATCAAATCATTTAAGAGAATACCTTTAAGAAATCTATCTAGAGGTGAAAAGCCTCCATATATGGAAAATCTAATGCAATAAAACAAAAGCTCTAGCCTATCGCCTTTACAAAGCGGTGGAAGAAATTGGCTTACTTGATACATAGAATTCATTTTTTATCCTTGGGAAGAACGGAAAGGAAGTTCTAATACTCCTACTTTCACTATTTATGGGTGCATAAAAACTAATTCCGTTTATGCTCACATATTGATCCATCTTTCCATCGATCTGATACTGAATCATCCCTTTCGCAGCCGCCTCTTGGGCCATATTTCCCATGCTGACGTCGCTCAGACACCAGCCTCTTCAAATATCTTTTCTATCTCCTCTATAAAAGCGCAATCAAAATCCTCGTCTGACAGGTGAACCTGATGGCGTTCAACGAGCTTCTTACCTTTTGGCGTAAGTCCAAGCTCTTGCGCCATCCACAATCCGGTGCCAGCTCCAAACGGATCGTTGTTTCTAAGATCAGCATAAAACCAAGATAGATCTTCTTGCGGACTAGTGACACCCTCGACGAAGAAGAGACCAGCCTTCGTTAGCTTGTAAACCAATTCAGCCCCCTCCTTCCAGTGTTGATAGCGGCTCTCTTCTGGTAAAACGCCGCCAATAAAATACTTTGGAGATAGACTTTCAGCCCCCTCGAACATGGTGTGTATTCTGTCTTGGATTACATAAGCCCATTTAGCCTCCATTTTCATGCTTTATGCCGATCCCCGTACACCACCACACGCGTGCTGGCCCAACCTCAAAACCTACTGGGAGGCCATCTGGTCCTGACCGTCATCCCCGGCAGGATCGCTGGCCTGCATCTGGCCGACGGGTGCGACCCGCGTGGCATACACCTGAATGCCCTACCGATTTCTTCCGGTGACATCCTCGACTTGCGTGATATCGAACAAGGCCTGGAAAATCTTAAACGGCTGCCCACCGTACAGGCCGACATCGAAATCACGCCCGCGGAGTCTGCCGATGGCGCCGACGCTGCCAGCGACCTGATGATCCAGTACCGGCAAGCCTTCCCGTTGCGCTTTTCAAGTTCGCTGGACGATGGCGGGTCGCGTGCCACCGGCCGCTACCAGGCGGGAGCGACGCTGGCTTACGACAACTGGTGGGGTGTCAACGACCTGTTCTACCTCAGCCTGAACCGCAGCCTGGGCCGCTATGGCGACCGTGGCAGCCACGGCTTCGCCTTGCACTACTCGGTTCCCTGGGGCTACTGGATGTTCTCGGCCACGATGTCAGGCAGCCGCTATCACCAGACGGTGGCGGGTGCTTTCGAGCCCATTGTCTATAGCGGACGATCCGAGACCACCGAACTGAAACTCTCGCGCCTGGTGCATCGCGACGACCGGAGCAAGACCAGCCTCTTCGTCAAGGGGTTGCTACGCACCTCTTCCAATGCCATCGACGACGCCACGCTGGAATCGCAGCAGCGCAGCATGACGGCCTGGGAAGCTGGCCTTGGCCACCGGCACTTCCTGGCCTCGGCCGTGGCTGAACTCAACCTCTCCTATCGACGCGCCCTCGATCGGCAGGGACCGGAACCTGCTGACGAATGGCAACTTCCACAGATCGCCACGCGCTATGGTCTCTGGCTGGCCGATGCCTCGTTGAATGTGCCCTTTTCACTGGGGACGGCCAAGTTGCGTTACACCGCCACGGGACGCGCGCAGTGGAACCGGCAAGCGCTTCCACCGCAGGACCAGTTTTCGATCGGCGGACGTTATAGCGTCCGGGGTTTCGACGGGGACTTGAGCTTGCAGGCCGAACGCGGCTGGTTCCTGCGCAACGAGCTTGCGCTGGCACTGGGAGAGAACGGGCAGGAATTGTATGGCGGTCTCGATACCGGCCAGGTATCGGGCCCGTCGGCACAATGGCTAACTGGCCAACGCCTGAGCGGCGCAGCAATAGGCTTACGGGGAAGCCTGTCCAGGCTCTCCTACGATCTTTTTGTAGCCGTTCCTTTGGCACGACCGGAAGGCTTTGCTACTGCTCCCGTCACTGGCGGATTCAACCTGCAATGGAATTTCTGAGGTTCAGAAAGTTCCATTACTGCGCCACCCCCACCTGATCCACATAATGCCGGACCTCGGTGGAGACCGCATCAAACAGCGCCTGCAACTCCGCCAGGCGCGGCTGGGCGCTCTGCGGCGGTTCTGCGCGTGACTGGACTTCGATGGACTTGAGCATCTCGGTGAGCTCGGCGGCGCCCACCAGGGCCGTCATGCTCTTGAGGCTGTGCGCCTCGCGCTTGACCTGCGCGGCTTCGTCGGCAAGGATGGCCGCTTCCAGGCGGGCAAACGTGGCCGGCGCGCTCTTGGCAAAAGTACCGAACATGTGCCGGCAAGCGGCGACATCGCCCCCCATGGCGTCGAGCAAGGGCTCGGGGTTGATGTGCTGGTATCGGTTGTCGTTCACGTGATTCTCCCTGTGGCCCGACGCAATATACGCAAACATTGCTTTGCTACCAATAGTTTTTGAGCGCGTTCCTGCGCTGTGACAATGATTTCAGCCATTTTGCCAGCTATCGCATGACTTTCTCACAGATAGTAACGCAACCAGGGGGCAAAAAAAATGCTGCCCGCATCGCGAGCAGCATGTTCATCGGGAGACGATGCGGAATCAGGCAGCGACGCGCTCCAGGCGCTGGACGTTGTCTTCACCGGCGCCGATCTCGATCTTGCGCGGCTTCAAGGCCTCGGGGATTTCGCGCACCAGTTCGATGTTGAGCAACCCATTCTCCAGGCTGGCACCGACCACCTTGATGTGGTTGGCCAACTGGAAGCGCTGTTCGAAGTCGCGTGCGGCGATGCCACGGTGCAGGAAGTTGACCTGCTTGTCTTCCTTCTGCTTGCGGCCGGTGATCTTCAGGGTTTCGTTCTCGGTCTCGATGTCGATCTCGCTGCGGGCAAAGCCGGCGACGGCCATCGTGATGCGGTATTTGTCTTCGGCCACCAGTTCGATGTTGTACGGCGGGTAGCTGGGCTGATCGGTACGCTGGGCGTTGTCGAACATCTGGGCCAGGCGATCGAAGCCGATGGCGGTACGGTACAGGGGGGAGAGATCAAAAGTACGCATAAAAATATCCTTTCAGTTAAGCGATGTTTTCGTCGCAGACCTCACCATCGAGCATCTGCTGGTACCGATCTAGGGATGCGTTTTTGGCTTTTCAAGAGATTTTTTTCAAAAAAAATCGGGATGCGCACATCCCGATTTTCCCTCTGGAAATCCGCGTTCAAACCCTTGAAAAATCGCCATCCAGCACCACCGCGATGCGCTCGCGCTCGGCCCGCACCGCCGCCCCGCCGGCGGCCAGGCCTTCCATGCTGTAGAAGCGCAGGTCATGCAAGCCGATGGTGGACAAGGCCGCCCTCAGGTAGGGCGTGAGGAAATCCGGCTGGCCTGCCGTGGCACCGGTAAAGCGCCCGCCCGAGACCACGCCCACATACACCGGCCGGTCACGCAGCAAACCGACCTTGCCGTCGGGAGTGATGGCAAAGCTGCGCCGTACGCGCACCACATGGTCGATCCAGGCCTTCAGGGTCGAAGGCAGCGTGTAATTGTGCATGGGCGTGCCGATGACCACGGCATCGGCCGCGTCCAGCTCGGCGATCAACTGGTCCGAGAGGGTCAGCGTACCAGCGGGCTGGTCGTCATCGACGGCCACCGGCGAGCCCAGCGCGTCGGCATAGTCGGCGTCGACGTGGGGGATGGCGTCACCATGCAGGTCGCGCACGCTGATGCGGGCGCTGCCACTGCGCGCGACCAGGCGGGCGACGATCTGTTGCGACAGCCACCAGGCATTGGAAGCTTGCTGGCGCGGGCTGGCTTGCAGATGCAGGATCTTCATGTGGCGCCTCCCGGCAGCACGCCGATGGGCTTGCCGAAGCGCAGCGAGCCTGTCAGCAGGCCCTGGCGGAAATAGAAACGCTGCGCCAGCGCATTGGCCATGCCCGTATCGAGTACCAGGCGCACGCACCCGGCCTGCAAGGCCACACCCTCCAGCGCCTTGAGCAGCCGCTCACCCCAACGCTTGCCGCGCTGCTCGCTGGCCGAGACCAGGTCGTCGACGTAGAGGAACTTGCCATACACCAGGTTCTCCTGGAAGCGATAGCCGGCCAGGGCCACGACCTGGTCGCCCTCCCACGCCGCCAGGATGCGGTAGTCCTGGCGGCCCTGGCGGCCGATGCGGTCGAGGAACTCGTCCTCGTTCTTCAGATGGGGACGCAACTCGTGCATGACGGCAAAGCAGGCGCGCTGCTCGACCTCGGTATCGGCATGGCGCAAGGCGATGTCCTCGATGCGCCAGTCGGCGCACCAGGTAGCGGGACTGGTGGGGGCGGGATGATGCATGATTCTCCGTGGGAATGGCTGGATCGGAAGAGCATCATGCTAAGGCGCCGATGGCATAATCAGGAGATCCAAGAAACGAGATTCCGACTAGGCCATGATTTCCACCACCAGCGCCGCGCCCTCCTTCCTGAGCCTCAACGCCGCCAGCGATGAGCCCTACTATCGCCAGATCTATCATCGCCTGCGCAGCGCCGTGGCCGAGGGCTTGCTGCATCCCCGCGACCGCATCCCCTCGGCGCGTGCCCTGGCCGTGGAGCTGGGCCTGGCACGCGGCACGGTGGAGAGCGCCTACGCGCTGCTGGCGGCCGAAGGCTATATCGAGGCACGCGGACAGGCCGGTACCGTGGTGGCGGCCGGCGTGCAGACCCGGCCACCAGGCCAGAGCGCCACCGCAGGCCCGGCTTCAATACGAACACGCCAGCGCGCGCAGACGATGGATGACACCCAGGCCGAGTCGTACGGCCCGCGCCCCTTCCAGATGGGCATCCCGGCGCTGGATGCGTTTCCGCGCAAGCTGTGGGCGCGGCTGGGGGCGCGCGTGGCGCGTGCCACCCAGCCGGCCGACATGCTCTATCCGCCCATTGCCGGACTGGCACGGCTGCGCACCGAAATCGCCCGTTACCTGCAGGTCTCGCGTGGCCTGGTGTGCCGGCCGGAGCAGGTCTTCATCACGGCGGGCTATCGCGATTCGCTCAACCTGGTCTCGCGTGCCCTGTTGCAGCCCGGTGATCGGGTATGGGTGGAAGATCCCGGCTATGCGCCTATCGCGGCCCAGTTGCGCGCGGCGGGCATGCAACTGGTCGGAGTGCCGGTCGATGAAGATGGCCTGCAGGTGGCCAAGGGCCTGCAACTGGCGCCGCATGCGCGTGCCGCCGTGGTCACGCCGGCGCACCAGAGCCCGGGCTGCATGGCGCTCTCGCTGCAGCGGCGCCTGGCCCTGCTGGACTGGGCAGCGCGCCAGCAGGCCTGGATCGTGGAAGACGACTACGACGGCGAATACCGCTATGTGAGCCGTCCCCTGCCCGCCCTGAAAAGCCTGGACCGGGACGACCGCGTGCTCTATGCCGGCACCTTCAGCAAGGTGCTGTTCCCGGCGATCCGGCTGGCCTACCTGGTGGTGCCGCTGGCCCAGGTGGAACGTTTCGAACAGACGGCGCGGCTGTTTTCCAGCGGCAGCCCGGCCCTCACCCAGCACATCGTCGCCGACTTCATGGCCGAGGGCCATTTCGCCCGTCATATCCAGCGCATGCGCCGGCTCTATGGCGAGCGCCGCGCACTGGCCAGCGCTGGTCTGGCGGAGGTGCTGCAGCCGCATCTGCAGGTACAGTCGCCGCCGGGTGGCATGCATCTGCTGCTACGCCTGCAGGGACGCCGCTCCGATCACGCCCTGGCCGAAAAGATGCGCCAGGACGGCATGTTCAGCCGCGCCCTGTCCGAATGCCTGCTGGCCCCGCGTCCGGGCGTGCCACCCATGCTCATGCTCAGCTTCACCAATATCGAAACCCGGCAACGTGCGCAGGAGCTGGGCGAGCGCATCCTGGCACTGCTGGCATGACATGACATGGCCCAGTCCGAATCATCATTCTTGGCACTTATCGACTGGGCCATAGCAGATCATCATGGCAGCCTTGTTCCCCCCTAGACAGGAAAGCCTTCGCCATGAGCCATCGCATCGATATCTACAAGAACGCCACCGAACCCTACAACGGCCTCTTGGCCATCAACGCCCATCTGAAAAAGTCGGTCTTGCCCGCCGACCTGGTGGAGCTGGTGTTCCTGCGGGTGTCCCTCATCAATGGCTGCGCCTATTGCATCGACAAGCATTCGCGCGATCTTCTCAAGAGCGGCATGAGCATCGACAAGCTGGTGCTGGTACCGGTCTGGTACGAGGCCGGCGAGTTGTTCACGCCGCGCGAGAAGGCGGCACTGGCCTGGTCCGAAGTGGTGACCCGCATCGGCGAAACAGCCGCACCGGACGCCGACTACGAGGCCGTGACCCGGCATTTCAGCGAGGCCGAATATGCCGAGCTGACCATGGCGATCGCCCTGATGAATGCCATGAACCGCCTGGCCATCCCCGGCCGCATGACGCCGCAGGCGGCGCGCCGATAAGCGCCAGTCGCGTTCAGGCGCCCTTGAGGGCCGCCACCAGCGTGCGCAGCGCGGCGCGGGTGCGGGTCTCCCTGAGACGGCTATGCAGCATCACCTGGGCCAGCGGCAGCGCCGGCAGGCCCAGCCGTGCACCGACATCGACGCTGCCGGCCGGCGCAGCGCGATAGAGCAGCGCCGATACCGCAAGGCCGGCGCTGACCGCTGCCCCGACCGCCAGGATGCCGCCGCCGATGAAGACTTCGCACCAGGGGATGCCGGCCTCATCGAGCCGGCGCAGCGCCAGCTCGCGGATGCGGCAGGCCGAGGAAAAAGTGGCCACCCGCAAGGCCCCACCGGCCCAGCATTGCGCCTCGGGCTGGGCGAACCAGCCCAGGCGTTCTTCCATGACCAGCTCGCCACCCTGATCCTGGGGCTCGCGACGCACGATGGCGGCATCCAGTTCACCCCGCTCGTACTGCGGCATCAGGTCGCCAGAGGAGCCCACCCGTACCTCCACCACCACACCCGGATCGTAGTCATGCACCTGGGCCAGCACACGTGGCAGGCCGGCCCCGGCGATATGGTCGCTGATGCCCACCGAGAAGCGCACCGGCCCCTGGTCCAGCCGGTCCAGGGCGCGCTCATGCGCAGCCAGCAGCTCGCGCGCGGCCGGCAAGAACTGCTGCCCTTCGGCCGATAGCCGCACCAGGCGTGGGGTGCGCTCCAGCAGGCGACGGCCCAGCCGTTGCTCCAGCTTCTTGAGCTTGAGACTGATGGCGGACTGGGTGCTGTCCAGCGCCTCGGCCGCACGTGTGAAGCTTTGCAGGTCGGCCGCCAGCACGAAGGCTTGCACGGCATCGAGATCGAGTGGTCTTTCCATGGGGGCTCCGGGACAGGCAATGCTCAATGATTCGAATTTTTAATCATTGAAATCATCAATGAGCTGTTTTTCGAATCCATGAGCGAGGGTAGCATGCTTCACATCGGCCTGCATCAACGCCGCCAACCCGCTTCCACTTCAAGGAGAACATCATGCCCCTGGTCCGAGTATCCCTGCTGCGCGGCAAGCCCCGCGCCTACCGTGCCGCCATCCTCGACAACATCTACGAGGCCCTGCGCGAGCGTTTCAATGTGCCCGAGGATGACCGTTTCATGGTGCTCACGGAGCATGATGCCGAGGAGCTGGTCTTCAGTCGCAGCTACATGGGCATCGCCCGATCGGATGACTTCGTGCTGATCCAGCTGACCGTCAGCAATACCCGCACGCAGGAACAGAAGAATGCACTCTTCACGCGCATCGTCGAGCGCCTGCAGGCCAATCCCGGCATCCGGCCGGAGGATGTGATGATCAGCCTGGTCGAAGGCGACAAGGGCAACTGGTCCTTCGGCCATGGGCTGGCCCAGTACGTGCTGTAGCGCCAGAGCTGGCCTGGCCCGGGCGGACGCAATCTCGCGCAGGAACTGCTAGGATGTGGCCCAACCCATCGATTGCGCGGGTCGCTCCCGCGCTTTTTTCATGCCCCATGCGAACGCCCGCTCCTGGCCGCAACTGCGCCCGCTTGTCCGCCTGACCGCCCTGATGCTGCTGGCGGCTGCACTGGCGGCCTGCTCCTCGTCCAGCAAGTACTACGACCCGCTCAAGTCCAACCGGACCGAGACCGGGTTTCGCAACAACTACCCCCAGCCCGAACGCGGCTCCTTCTGGAAGTGGCAGTGGGAACGCCTGACCCAGGGCCTGCCTCCGCCGCCGGCCAACCATTATCAGTTTCCCGTGGTCAAGCCCGACCTGGCCTGGCTCAAGGCCAACCACACGCGGCCCAGCGTAACCTGGATCGGCCATGCCACGGCACTGATCCAGATGGGTGGCAAGAACGTGCTGACCGATCCGATGTTCTCGGATCGGGCCTCGCCCTTCTCCTTCCTCGGCCCGCGCCGCAAGGTGCCGCTGCCGGTGCAGATCGCCGAATTGCCGCACATCGACCTGGTGGTGATCTCCCACAACCACTATGACCATCTCGACCGCGCCAGCGTCGAGCAGCTCAACCTGCAAGCGGGCGGGCCGCCGCTGTTCCTGGTGCCGCTGGGCCTGCGCGACTGGTTCGCCGACCTGGGCATCACCAATGTGCGCGAGATGGACTGGTGGGACAAGACCTCGCTGGAGAACCTCGACATCTACTTTGTCCCGGCCGCCCACTGGTCGGCACGCGGACTGTTCGACCGTGCCGAGACGCTGTGGGGTGGCTGGGTCTTGCAAAGCGTGCAGATGGCGCCTGGCAACGATGTCCCGGCGGCGGCGCAGGCCGAGCCCTTCTCGGTCTACTTCGCCGGTGACACCGGTTATTCGAAGGACTTCCGCGACATCGGCGAGCGCTTCGGGCGCTTCGACCTGGCGCTCATCCCCATCGGTGCCTATGCGCCGCGCTGGTTCATGCAGAACCAGCACGTCGATCCGGCGCAGGCGGTGCTGATCCACGAGGATGTGCGTGCCAAGCGCTCCATCGGCATCCACTGGGGGACCTTCGAGCTGTCCGACGAAGCGCTGGACGAACCGCCGCAGGAGCTGGCGCGGGCCCTGCGCGAGGCCAGGTTGCCAGCGGATCAGTTCATCACCCTCCAGCATGGCCAGACGCTGAAACTGGACGAGTAGCTCAGCCTCCGCGCCATGATGGACAAAGGCCCGCATCGTTGCCGATGCGGGCCTTTGTCATTGCTGCGGGGCGGATATGGATCGTGTCGATAACGCGGCCGCTACCTCAATCGACGATGAACAGCTTCGCCCCCACCGCCGTGGACGAACGATGCGGCTCGGCATCGTCGGCCACCTGGTAGCTCATGCCCGGCTTGAGGACGAACTGGCGGCCATCTTCCAGTTCGGTGTGCAGCTCACCCTCCAGGCACAGCAGGATATGCCCCTTCACGCACCAGTGGTCGGCCAGGTAGCCCGGCGTGTACTCGACCATGCGCACGCGCAGGTCGCCGAACTTGCAGGTGCGCCAGAAGGCGCGGCCGGTGATGCCGGGATGCTCGGTGGGCTCGACCTGGCTCCAGTCGGTGGTGCCGAAAGGCAGATTGGCGATCTTCATCGACGTCTGCCCTTACAGCTTGGAGGCGATCAGCCTGCCCAGGCGTTCCACGCCAGCACGGATCTGCTCGGGCGGCACGGTCACGAAGGACAGGCGCAGCGTGTTCTTCTGGGCCACGTTGGCATAGAACGGCGCGCCCGGCACGAAGGCGACCTTCTCCTGCTCCACCGCGTCCGCCAACAAGGCGCCGGCATCGATGTGCGCGGGCAGGGTCACCCAGATGAACATGCCGCCTTCGGGCTTGCTCCACGAACAGCCCGCCGGGAAGTACTGCTGCAGCGCGTCCAGCATGGCCTGGCACTGGTCGCCATAGAGCTTGCGGATGGTCGGTACGTGCTGGTCCAGGAAACCGTCCTTGATGGCCTCGTAGACCACCATCTGCGTGAGCTGGGCGGTATGCAGGTCGGTGGCCTGCTTGGCCTGCTCCATCTTCAGGATCAGCGGGCGCGGCGCCACCACGTAACCCAGGCGGATGCCCGGCGTGAGCACCTTGGAGAAGGAGCCCATGTAGATCACGCCCGAGGGATTCATCGACAGCATCTTGGGCAGCGGCGCATTGCGATAGCTCAGCGCGCCATAGGGATCATCCTCGATCAGCGGCAAGCCCAGGCGGGCACAGGTTTCCACCAGCTTGATGCGGCGTTCGACGGGCAGCGTGCGGCCGGTCGGGTTCTGGAAGTTGGGCAGCGAATACAGCATGCGCGCACCACCGGCGATGCCCTCGATGGTCTCGGGTTGCAGGCCGTTCTCGTCGCTGGGCACCGACTCGAACTGCGCGCCGTAGAGCGCGAACGCTTGCAACGCACCCAGGTAGCTGGGGGTCTCGACCAGAACCTTGCTGCCCTCGTCGATGAGGACCTTGCCCAGCAGGTCCAGACCTTGCTGGGAGCCCGACACCATCAGCACCTGTTCCGGCGTGATCTGGGCGCCATCGGTGGACAGCGAGGCGGCGATCCATTCCCGCAGCGGCAGGTAGCCATCGGTGGGGCCGTATTGCAGGGCGGTCTTGCCCTGCTGGCTCAGCACGCGGTCGAAGGCCACCTTCATGGGCTCCACCGGGAAGGTCTGCGGCGAGGGCAGGCCACCGGCGAAGGAGGTGATGTCCGGACGCATGGTGATCTTGAGGATCTCGCGGATGGCCGAGCTCTTCATGGCCTCGGCGCGCCGGGAGAATTGCCATTGCAGCGCTGCTGGATTTTCGGGTTTCATACGAGTCTCTATTCTGTTCTGGTCAGAGGTGGCTGCGATGGCCGTGCGACGTTCTGTGCGTGCATCGGCCCGGTCTTGCAATGAGGCTCAGGCGATCTCGGCGATCATCTCGATCTCGACGCAGGCGCCCATGGGCAGCTGGGCCACGCCGAAGGCCGAACGGGCATGCTTGCCGGCGTCGCCGAAGATTTCACCGATCAGCTCGGAGGCGCCATTGGTCACCAGGTGGTGCTCGGTGAATTCGCCGGTGGAATTGACCAGGCTCATCAGCTTGACGATGCGCTTGACGCGGGTCAGGTCGCCGCCACAGGCAGCCTGCAGGGTGGCGATCAGGTCGATGGCCACGGCGCGCGCGGCCAGCTTGGCCTCGTCGGTGCCGATGTCGCGTCCCAGCTGGCCGACCCAGACCTTGCCATCCTTCTTGGCCAGGTGACCGGAGAGGAACACGGTGTTGCCGGTTTGCGCGTACATCACATAGGCGGCAGCCGGAGTGGCCACGGCGGGCAGTTCGATGTTCAGTGCGTTGAGCTTTTCGTAGACGGACATGCGGTACTCCCTGTTGTGCATCGCCCCGGCCGTCAGGTCAGGCGGGCGTTGCGCGTTAAGAAATGATGAAAATGAAGAAAAACAAGAGCTCGATTATCTCAAATATCCGCGGCTTTGGCCGCAGCATTTCGGCGCGCAATGGCCGTTCCCGTGCTGCAAGCTAGCGCCGCACCGCCATGCGCCGGCCCACTGCCACCACCACGATCACCGCCAGGGCGAAGAGCAGGTTGCTGGCCTCCAGCGCCTCGCCGGCGATCACGGCCGCGCCCAGCAGACTCATGAACGGCTGCAGCAACTGCACCTGCCCGACACGGGCAATGCCGCCCAGCGCCAGGCCCTTGTACCAGAAGAAGAAACCGATGAACATCGAGAACAGCGACACATAGGCAAAGGCCAGCCAGGCTGGTGCCGATGCGGTCACGCCGTATTGCCAGCCCAGCCAGACCGAGACCGGCACCATCACAGGCAGCGACACCACCAGCGCCCAGGCGATCACGTTCTGCCCGCCCATGCTCTGCGCCAGGCGGCCGCCTTCGGCATAGCCCATGGCAGCGGTGAGCACCGCCGCGAACAGGGCGAAATCGGCCGGCTGGAAACTGCCGCCGCCTTCACGCAGGGCGAAAGCGATCACGATGCCCGACCCGGCCAGCGCGGCCAGCCAGAATCCGGTCGACGGTCGCTCGCCAAAGCGCAGCGCGCCGAACAGGGCCGTGGCCAGCGGCAGCAGGCCGACCACGACCGCACCATGCGCGGCCGGCACATGACGCATGGCAATCGAGGAAAACAAGGGGAAGCCCACCACCACGCCCAGTGCCGTGATGATGAGCGCCCGCAGTTGCCGGGCATCGGGACGCGGCGCCCGCACCCAGGCCAGCAGCACCAGCGAGCACAGGCCCGCCACCACGGCACGGCCGAAAGCGACGAAGGCCGGGTTGAGCTCGGCCACGGCGATACGGGTGAACGGCAGGGTCAGGCTGAAGACGGCCACGCCGACCAGGCCCAGCCACATGCCACGGGATTCATTGCGCGCCTGGCTGTGCGGCACGGGCGTATTGACGCCGGTTTTTGTACCTGCCTGCATGAAGGCTGCCCTCTTCTCTTGGAAATGATATAAATGATTTACGTCGGCTTGCGCGTATCTCAGAACCAGATCGCCAGCGCCGAATACACGGTCAGCACGATCATGGTGGCGGCGAAGACCATGCGCCACAGCGGGCGCTCCAGGTAACGGCGCAAGATCGCCCCGGCCCCCGCCCAGACCGACACGCACGGCAGGTTGATGGCGCAGAACACCAGGCAGTAGATCAGGATGGCCAGCCATGCGGGCTGCTTATGCAACAACGGCATGAAGGCCGAGGCACCGGTGATGGCCATCACCCAGGCCTTGGGATTGGCGAACTGGAACACCGCCGCCGCGGCGAAGGACATCGGCCGGGCCGCCCGCTCACCCGCGCCCGATACGCCCATGCGGCGCAATTGCCAGGCCAGGTAGAGCAGGTAGGCACAGCCCAGCGCCTTGAGCACGATCACCAGTTGGGGTAGCGCCACGACCAGCTCGCCTATACCGAAAGCGCATAAGGCCAGCAGCACGCCGAAGCCGAAGGTGATGCCCAGCATGTGCGGCAGGGAACGGCGAAAGCCGAACCAGATCCCCGACGACGTCAGCATGATGTTGTTGGGCCCGGGCGTGATGGAAGAGACGAAGGCAAAGGACATCAGCGGCAGCAAGGCTTCGATCATGCCGTCCTCCGTTGCCCGTCCTGTGGCAGCGTGAGGACCTGGGCCGACGCCAGCAGTGTCTCGGCCACGGGCGAGGCACGCATGAGCACGCGAGCGAACACGTCGTGATCGACATTGCCGCCGGAGAGCGTCACGCCGATCTTGCGGCCGCGCAGGCGGTTGCGGATCTGCAGGGCCGCGGCGAGGGCACAGGCCCCTGCGCCTTCGGCCAGGTTGTGGGTGGCGATGTAGGCCAGCTTCATGGCGTCCATGACTTCCTCATCGCTCACCGCGATGACCTCGTCGACCTGCGACAGCATCACCTCCAGCGAAGCCTGGTCTGGCACGCGGCAGGCCACGCCATCGGCGATGCGGGTCGACACCGGCGCCTCGATCTTGCGACCGGCCTCGAAGGACAGCTTGTAGGCCAGCGCATGCGCTGAGACCACGCCGATGATGCGCGTCTTCAGCCCCAGTGCGTTGCGCGCCGCGACCGCGCCACACATGCCCGAGCCCTGGCCGATGGGGACCAGTACCAGATCCAGCGCCGGCTGGGCGGCGAACAGCTCCATCCAGTAGGTCGACACGCCGGCCACCAGGTCGCGGTGGAAGGACGGGATCATGTGCAGCTGGCGTTGCGCGGCCAGTTGCTGGGCATGCTCGCGGCTGTCCTGGAACTCGCTGCCGTGCTCGACCAGCTCCACGCCCAGGGCGCGCATGGCGGCATTCTTTTCGCGGCTGTTACCCTCGGGGACGACGATGGTGGCGGCGATGCCGAAGCGGCGTGCCGCCAGCCCCACCGATTGACCGTGGTTGCCCCGGGTGGCCGAGATCACGCCGGGCAACCGCGGCTGCCGTTGTGCCAGGCGATGCAGGTAGACCATGCCCCCGCGCACCTTGAAGGCGCCGGTGGGCGCGTGGTTCTCATGCTTGACCCAGACTTCGGCACCCAGGGCCTGGTTCAGCAAGGGCCAGCACAGTTGCGCCGTGGGCGCCATGCCAGCATAGACGATGCCGGCAGCCTCCTCGATCTCGGCGAGGCTGGGCAGCAAGGCTGTGGCGGCTTGGGTCATGGCATGTCTCCGGCAAACGAATGGTTCATTGGCAAGCCTGGTAACGCTTACAGCGAGATGATGCCAAGGTCGGCAACATCGCCCGGATCACGCAGGCTCTTGTCATGGAAGTCATCGTAGCCGACAATACCGATACAGTACCTGTACACTTTTCCACTTAATCAAGATTATTGTCACGGCAAAATGACCAATACAGTCAAGCTACTGCGTCCGCGCCAGGGCGATACGGCCCAACCCGAAGCCGCCCTGCCCGGCTGGCCGCTGCTGCTGCGCGAGAGCGGCGAATCGCTGGTCGAGCAGATCGTGCGCGGCATCCGCGCCCGCATCGATGACCGGCTCTTGCGCAGTGGCGTGCGCATGCCCTCGATCCGCCAGTTCGCCGATGCCAACCGGATCTCGCGCTTTACCGTCGTGGAAGCCTATGACCGCCTGGTGGCACAGGGCTACCTGGAGTCGCGCCGGGGCTCGGGCTTCTATGTCAAGGAGCGTTCGTCGCTGGCGGGCGGCTACGGGCTGGCTGCGGCGCAGGCGGAGGCCGCCGCCGAGGCCGGGCGTGGGCTGGATGTGGTCTGGCTGGTGCGCAACATGTTCCGCCAGATGCCACCGCACAAGATGCCCGGTGGTGGCTTGCTGCCACCGGACTGGCTCGATGGCGAACTGATCGCCAACGCCCTGCGCGCGGTCAGCCGTGACAATCCCTCGCTGCTGCTGGGCTATGGCACGCCGCAGGGTTTCCTGCCCCTGCGCCAGCAACTGCAATTGAAGCTGGCCGAACTGGAGATCGCCGCCGCGCCCGAGCAGATCGTGCTCACCACCGGCGTCACTCAGGGGTTGGACACGGTGGCACGGCACTTCCTGCGACCCGGTGATGTGATCTTCGTCGATGACCCGGCCTGGTTCCTGATGTTCGGCTCCTTCGCCGCGCTGGGCGCCAAGGTGGTAGGCATCCCGCGCCTGGGCGATGGCCCCGACATCGCGCGCCTGCGCGAACTGGCGGCCGTGCACAAGCCCAAGCTGTATGTGATCAACTCGGTGCTGCACAATCCGACCTCGACCTCGCTGTCGGCGGCCAAGGCCTTCCAGGTCTTGCGCATCGCCGAGGAGCACGATTTCATCATCGTCGAGGACGATATCTACTGCGACATGCATCCCGGCTCGGCGGTGCAGCCGGCTACCCGCATCGCCGCGCTGGACCAGTTGCAGCGGGTGATCTACCTGGGCGGATTTTCCAAGACGCTATCGGCGAACCTGCGGGTGGGCTTCATCGCCACCTCGGCCGACCTGGCGCGCAGCCTGGCCGACCGCAAGCTGCTCTCCACCCTCACCACCGGCGAGATTGGCGAGCGTGTGGCCTACAAGGTGCTCTCGGAAGGACATTACCGCAAGCATGCGGAACGCTTGCGCGCCCGCCTCAACGGTGCGCGCGAGAAGGTGATGCGCCAGCTCGAAAAACTGGGTATGGAAGTGGGTGATCCGCCGCCTTGCGGCATGTTCCTGTGGGTCGATACCGGACGCGATACCAATGTCATGACCGAGGCCGCCATGGAACAGGGTTTCCTGCTGGCGCCGGGCAGCCTGTTCTCGCCCTCGCAACTGCCCTCCACGCGCATGCGCATCAACGTGGCCAGCATGGCCGATCCGGGCATCTGGCGCTTCCTGGAACGGGCGATGGAGCGCTGACTACAGCGCTCCATCATCCCGCCGGGCCGCGCACTCAGGCCGTCACCAGGTGGATGCGGGCCACTTCCTGGTTGGAGGCATTGTAGAAGGCATAGTCGGTGGTACCGGGGAAGTACACATAGTGGTCCGAACCGTTGGCCATGATCTGCAAGCTCTCGCTGGTACTCATCTTCACCGTCAGCAGGTGCGAGGTGGCGCCGCTGGCCAGGCCCATGTTGATGACATCCTGGGCCGTGATGACGATGTTGGTGCCGCTGCCTGAACTCACATCCAGCGTGGTCAAGCCACTGACCTTGTTGGAGAAGTTGCTCAGGGTGAGGCTGCTGCCCAGGTCGGCGAAGTGCAAGGTGGTCACGCCGGCCACCCCATTGATCGAGTCGATGTTGGACACGCCCGTGGTCTCGTTGACCATGTCGCTCTGCGCCCCGGCCGAGCTATGCGAACCGGCGCTGACGTTGATCATGTTGTTGCCGCTGCCAACCGTCACCGTGTTGTGGCCGCCATCGAAGACGTTGAAGACATCGGTACCGGAACTGGCGCCGCCACCGCTGAGGACGTTGGTGGTGGTGGTGCCGCTGGCCGAGAGCGTGTTGGCGCTGCTGTTGCCGGTCAGGGTGCTGTTGACGTTGGCGCTGCCTTCCAGGTTGGCGATGTTGACGTAGCTGTCGCCGCTGGCATCGCCGCTGCTGCCGCCGGACACCAGGCTGGCGACGATGGCGCTGCCAGTCGAGTACAGGTAGCTGACCGTATCGGTGCCACCGCCACCGGTAAAGGTGTTGACGTCGCTGTTGGCGTAGAAGGTGTCGTTACCGGCGCTGCCCACCACGTTCTGGATGTGGGTGTAGGTGTCGCCGGCCGCGTAGCCACCGGTACCCGTACCGTGATACAGGTCGACGGTGACCGCGTTGCTGCCTGAACGCGCGTAATTGACGGTATTGGAACCGGCGCCGCCATCGAAGCTGTTGGCCACGTTGCTGGCATAGAAGGTATCGTTGCCGGAACCGCCGATGAGGTTGGAGATATTGTTGAACTGGTCGCCCACCGCATAGGTCCCGCTGGCGGCCAGGGTATTGGTGAGGTCCACCGTCACGCCCCCGGTGTCGTACTCGTAGCTCACCGTATCGACACCACCCCCACCGGTAAAGATGTTGGCCTGGGTGCTGGCCTTGAAGAGGTCGTTGGAGGTGCTGCCGATGACGTTGTCGATGTTGACCAGGACATCGCCCTGGGCATCGCTGCCAACACCGGTACCGTTCTTGAGATCGATGGTCACGCCACCGGCCGACCCCGCATAGGACGCATAGGTATAAGCCCGGTTGGCGGCGATCGCCGTGATGGTATCGGCACCCGCGCCGCCTTCCAATACTGATTGGGTACCCACGGTCGCAAACCCGGTCAGGCTGTCGTTGTAGGCACTGCCGACAGCGTTCTCGATGTTGACGTAGGTATCGTTCTGGGCATAGTTGCCGCTGCCCACGCCCGTGGAGAGATTGACCGTCACGCCGGTGGTGCCATCGCCGCTGGTGGAGAGCGAATAGTTGACCGTATCCGAACCGCCCTGCCCATCGAGCTTGTTGGCATTGCTGCTGGCGTAGAAGGTGTCGTTCTGGTTGCTGCCGATGAGGTTGTCGATATTGAACAGCGTATCGCCCTGGGCATCGCCACCGGTACCGGTGCCGGCCTGCAGGTTGATGGTCACGCCGTTGGCCGAGCCCTGGTAGGACGCATAGGTAGAGGCGCGGTTGGCGGCAATGGCGGTGATGCTGTCGGCGCCCTTGCCACCGGTGAGGATCGAGGTCACGCCTACGGTTGCGAAACCGGTCAGCGTGTCGTTGTAGTCGCTGCCGATCGCGTTCTGGATATTGGCGTAGGTGTCGCCCTGGGCGTAGTTGCCGCTGCCGGTGCCCGCAGAGAGGTTCACGGTCACGCCGGTGGTGCCGTTGCTGCTGGTGGAACCGGCATAGCTGACCGTATTGGAACCGCCGCTGCCATCGAGGAAGTTGGCGGCCGCGCTGGCGACGATCGTATCGTTGCCGGCGCCACCGGTAACGTCCTGGATGTTGGTGTAGGTGTCGCCCGCCGAATAGCTGCCGGCGATGCCACTGCCCTGACCGGTGACCAGGTTGATGGTTTCATCCGAACTCGAATGGATGTAGCTCACCCGATTGTGGCTGCCGCCACTGCCGTCGAAATTGTTGGCCGCCGTGGTCGCCACGAAGGTGTCATTGCCCGCACCGCCGGTGGCATCCTGGATGTTGGCGTAGGTGTCGCCAGCAGCCAGGCTGCCCGCGCCACCACTGCCCTGGCCGGTGAACAGGTCGATGGTCTCATCCACGGTCGAATTGACGTAGCTCACGCGATTGTGCGAACTGGCCGTGCTGGTACCGCCATCGAAGTAGTTGGCCGCCGCGCTGGCCACGAAGGTATCGTCGGCCGAGCCACCGGTCACATCCTGGATGTTGGTGTAGGTATCGCCTGCGGCCAGGCTGCCGACACCGCCCGTGCCCTGGCCGGTGAACAGGTTCACCGTTTCGGACACTGTCGAGCTGCTGTAGTTGACCCGGTTGTGCGTGCCGCCACCGCCATCGAAATTGTTGGCGGCGGTATTGCCGTAGAAGGTGTCGTTGCCACTGCCACCGGTGACGTCCTGGATGTTGGTGTAGGTATCACCTGCGGCCAGGCTGCCGGCACCGCCACTGCCCTGGCCGGTGACCAGGTTGACCGTTTCATCCACGGTCGAATTGGCATAGCTGACCCGGTTGTGCGAGCTGGCCGTGCTGGTGCCACCATCGAAGTAGTTGGCCGCAGCGCTGGCGACGAAGGTGTCGTCGGCCGAACCGCCGGTCACATCCTGGATGTTGGTATAGGTATCGCCTGCGGCCAGGCTGCCGGCGCCGCCCGTGCCCTGGCCGGTGAACAGGTTCACCGTTTCGGACACTGTCGAGCTGCTGTAGTTGACCCGGTTGTGCGTACCGCCACCGCCATCGAAATTGTTGGCGGCGGTATTGCCGTAGAAGGTGTCGTTGCCGCCGCCACCGGTGACGTCCTGGATGTTGACGTAGGTGTCGCCATTGGCCAGGCTGCCGGCGCCACCGCTGCCCTGGCCGGTGACCAGGTTGATGGTCTCGTCAGCGTTGGAGTTGGCATAGCTGACACGGTTATGCGAACTGGCCGTGCTGGTGCCGCCGTCGAAATAGTTGGCCGCTGCGCTGGCCACGAAGGTATCGTCGGCCGAACCGCCGGTGACGTCCTGGATGTTGGTGTAGGTGTCGCCCGCCGCAAAACTGCCGGCGCCGCCCGTACCTAAGCCAGTGAACAGGTTCACCGTCTCGGACACCGTCGACGTGCTGTAGTTGACACGGTTATGGCTGCCGCCACCGCCGTCGAAGTTGTTGGCAGCCGTGGTGCCATAGAACGTATCGTTGCCGCCGCCACCGGTGACATCCTGGATATTGACATAGGTGTCGCCTGCGGCCAGGCTGCCGGCGCCGCCACTGCCCTGGCCCGTCACCAGGTTGACCGTTTCATCCACGGTCGAGTTGGCATAGCTGACGCGATTGTGCGAGGCCGCCGTACTGGTACCGCCGTCGAAACGGTTGGCCGCCGCATTGGCGACGAAGAGGTCATCGGCCGAACCACCGGTGACGTCCTGGATATTGACGTAGGTATCGCCATTGGCCAGGCTGCCGGCCCCGCCCGTACCCTGGCCGGTGAACAGGTTCACCGTTTCCGACACGGTGGAGCTGGCGTAGCTGACGCGGTTGTGCGAACTGGCCGTGCTGGTGCCGCCATCGAAGTAATTGGCCGCCGCGCTGGCGATGAAGGTGTCGTCGCCCGAACCGCCGGTCACGTCCTGGATGTTGGCATAGGTGTCACCCGCAGCAAAGCTGCCAGCCCCGCCGCTACCGGTACCGGCAATCAGGTCGACCGTCTCGGCCACGGTGGAGTTGGCGTAACTGACACGGTTGTGGCTGCCGCCACCGCCATCGAATCGGTTGGCCGCCGTGGTCGCCACGAAGGTGTCGTTACCGCTGCCACCGGTGACGTCCTGGATATTGGCGTAGGTATCGCCGTTGGCCAGACTGCCGGCGCCGCCCGTGCCCACGCCGGCAAACAGGTCGACCGTTTCATCCACGGTCGAATTGGCGTAGCTGACCCGGTTGTGCGAGCTGGCCGTGCTGGTGCCGCCATCAAAATTGTTGGCCGCCGCGCTGGCCACGAAGGTATCGTCGGCCGAGCCACCGGTCACATCCTGGATGTTGGTGTAGGTATCGCCTGCGGCCAGGCTGCCGACGCCGCCCGTGCCCTGGCCGGTGAACAGGTTCACCGTTTCGGACACCGTCGAGCCGCTGTAGTTGACCCGGTTGTGCGTGCCGCCGCCACCATCGAAATTGTTGGCGGCAGTGGTGCCGTAGAAGGTGTCGTTACCGCCACCGCCGGTGACGTCCTGGATGTTGACGTAGGTGTCGCCATTGGCCAGGCTGCCGGCGCCGCCGCTGCCCTGGCCAGTGACCAGGTTGACCGTTTCATCCACGGTCGAATTGGCATAGCTGACCCGATTGTGCGAGCTGGCCGTGCTGGTGCCGCCATCAAAATTGTTGGCCGCCGCGCTGGCCACGAAGGTGTCGTCAGCCGAACCGCCGGTCACATCCTGGATGTTGGTGTAGGTATCGCCTGCGGCCAGGCTGCCGGCCCCGCCCGTACCCTGGCCGGTGAACAGGTTCACCGTTTCGGACACCGTCGACGTGCTGTAGTTGACGCGGTTATGCGTGCCGCCGCCACCATCGAAATTGTTGGCGGCGGTATTGCCGTAGAAGGTGTCGTTGCCGCTGCCGCCGGTGACGTCCTGGATGTTGGTGTAGGTGTCGCCATTGGCCAGGCTGCCGGCGCCGCCGCTACCCAATCCGGTGACCAGGTTGACCGTCTCGTCCACGGTCGAATTGGCATAGCTGACCCGATTGTGCGAGCTGGCCGTGCTGGTACCGCCATCGAAACGGTTGGCCGCCGCGTTGGCGATGAAGGTATCGTCGGCCGAACCGCCGGTGACATCCTGGATGTTGGCGTAGGTATCGCCATTGGCCAGGCTGCCGGCACCACCGCTACCGACGCCGTTGAACAGGTCGACCGTCTCGGCGACGGTGGAGTTCTGGTAGCTGACGCGATTGTGCGAACTGGCCGTGCTGGTGCCGCCGTCGATGAAGTTGGCCGCTGCGTTAGCGATGATCAGGTCGTCACCGGAGCCACCTGTGACGTCCTGGATATTGGTGTAGGTATCCCCCTGCGCATAAGTGCCGGTACCCGCACCGGTGAACAGGTTGATGGTTTCGCTGCTGGTGGAATGCGCATAGCTGACGCGGTTATGCAGGGACCCGGTGCCACCATCGAAGTTGTTAGCCGCCAGGCTGGCCACGAAGGTATCGTCGTAGACGCTGCCGGTGAGATCCTGGATGTTGGAGAGCTTGTCACCCGCGGCATAGCCACCCGAGGTACCCGTGCCATCGGTATAGGTCAGGTCGACCGTGACTCCGGCCGTGGAATTGGCATAGCTGACACGGTTGTGGGACGCCGCCGTGCTGGTGCCGCCGTCGATGGTGTTGGCATCGGCGGTAGCGACGATCAGGTCGTCGAAGGCGGAACCGGTGACATTCTGGATGCTGGCATAGGTATCGCCAGCGGCAAACCCGCCCGAGCCCAGGCCGGTCACCAGGTTGACCGTCACCCCCGCCGTCGAGTTGATGTAACTGACCGTGTTGGAACCTTGCAGGCCATTGAAGCTGTTGGCGTTGTTGTCGGCAATGAAGGTGTCGTCATAGGCGGTACCGATGACGTTCTGGATGTTGACGTAGGTATCGCCAGCGGCAAAGCCGCCGCTGCCGATGCCGTGGAACAGGTCGACCAAGACACCGTTGCCATCGCTGGCACGGGCATAGCTGACCGTATTGTTGCCGCCACCACCATCGAAGGCATTGGCTTGCAAGGTGGCCACGAAGGTGTCGTTGTACAAGCTGCCGGTGACGTTCTGGATGTTGACGTAGGTGTCGCCGTCGGCATAGCCGCCACTACCAGTCCCCATGACCAGATCGACCGTCACGCCAGCATTGGAGGATGCATAGCTGACCCGGTTGGAACCCGCGCCGCCGTCGAAGTTATTGGCCACGGCACTGGCCACGAAGGTGTCGTTGTAGGCGCTGCCGGTGAGGTCCTGGATATTGGCCAGCTTGTCGCCCTGGGCATAGCCGCCGGAGGTGCCGGTGCCATTGACATAGTTCAGGTCGACGGTCACGCCGGCCGTCGACGCCGCATAGCTGACACGGTTATGGGTGGAGCCGCCACCATCGAAGCTGTTGGCATCGGCACTGGCCACAAAGGTATCGTCGAAGGCACTGCCGATCAGGTTCTGGATGTTGGTGAAGGTGTCACCTGCCGCGTAATAACCACCGGTACCGGTGCCGATGGTATTGGTCAGGTCTACGGTCACGCCGCCGGTCGAGTAGAGGTAGCTGACCGTATTGGAGCCGCCCCCGCCATTGAAGTTGTTGACGTCCGCGCTGGCGATGAAGGTGTCGTTGTAGTTGCTGCCCACCACATTCTGGATATGGGCCAGCACATCGCCCTGCGCATAGCCACCGCTGCCGGTGCCGTGATAAAGATCGACGGTGACCGCCGAGGTCGAATTGCTGTAGTCGACGGTATCGGAGCCACCCAGGCCGCCGTTGAAATTGTTGGCGGCGGCGCTGGCAATGAAGGTGTCGGAATAGGCGCTGCCGACGATATTCTGGATGTTGCTATAGGTATTGTTCTGAGCGTAACCGCCGCTACCGGTCAGGGTGATCATGTTCACCGTGACCGCCCCGGTCGAGCCCTGGTAGTTCACCGTATCGGAACCACCGCTGCCACCGTCGAAGTGGACGCTGTCGATGTTGGCGATGAAGACGTCATCATAGGCCGAGCCGATGACGTTCTGGATATGGTTGTAGGTGTCGCCGTCGGCATAGCCCCCGGTACCGCGCCCGTTGACGAAGTTGACCGTCACGCCGGCCGTCGATCCGGCATAGCTGACCGTGTCGCTGCCACCGGTGCCGCCGTCGAAACTGTTGGCATCGGCGCTGCCCACGAAGGTATCGTTATAGGCCGATCCGATGACATTCTGGATGCGCACATAGGTATCGCCCGCGGCAGCCCCGCCACTGCCCACGCCGGTAAGCAGGTTGACGTTCACGCCCGCATTGGAACTGGCGTACGAGACGGTGTTGGACCCGAGTCCGCCATCAAAGCGGTTGGCGTCGGCGCTGGCGATGAAGACATCGTTATAGGCGCTGCCGGTGACGTTCTGGATGTGGGTATAGGTGTCGCCCTGGGCATAGCCGCCGGTACCCGTACCGGTGACCAGGTTGACCGTCACGGCCGCCGTGGAGGACTCGTAGGACACCGTATCGGAACCGCCGCTGCCGCCATCGAGCCGGTTCACCGAGGCGTTGGCGACGAAGGTATCGTTATAGGCGCTGCCCTTGAGGTTCTGGATGTTGGAGAGGACATCGCCCTGGGCGTCGCCGCCGGTCCCCAGGCCGGTCACCAGGTTGACCGTCACGCCGGCGCTGGAACCCGCATAGCTGGCCGTGTTCACGTTGGTGCCGGTGCTGTTGACGCCGCCGATCAGATGATCGGCCCCTGCCCCGCCCTCGAAGTAGGTGTTGCCGGTGCCGCCATAGATGGTGTCGTTGCCGGTGCCGCCATAGAGCAGGTCGTTGGCATTGCTGCCGTAGATGGTCACGCCGCCATTGCCGGCATGCACCTCATGCGGCAAGCCCTGCGCCGGCAGCACCAGGACCGGGTCGCCGGTGGCCGGGTCGAGGTAGCTCAGGTCGCCATAGGCGGTGGCGTCCTTGACGGCCACGTGGCGGGTGTCATTGAGGGTGAGCTGGCCGTTGGAGGTCGCCACCACGGTGGTGAAGGTCAGGTCGAAGGCCTGGTGCACCGGCGCGGCCGAATTGGCCTCCACGGTGTTGTACTGCAACTGCATCGGGAAGTCGGTCTGCCCGGAGGCCACCGTCATCTGGTAGCGCCCGCCCCCCAGGTCGGTGGCGTTGACGATGGACATGCCGCTGGGCACCCCCGAGACAATCACCGAGAGCACATTGCCATTGCCGCTGATGGTGACATCGAAGACCTTGATGAAGGTCCCCGCATTATTGCCGGCGGCATAGATGGTATGCACGTCGTCGGCGGCATTGATCACCTGTGTGCTGAACTGCAGCGGCAGGCCGGCGTCCGACGCCGAGGCCGCCACGCCGCCGCTGCCATAGAGGTTGCTGCCGGACTGCGTGGTCGTGGCCAGGTTGACCAACTTGATGGCCATCGACGGTTGCGATGGATCGACCACGATGGTCGAGGGAATCGTCCCCGGACGTTCCGGTGGTGCCTGCACCTGGACCTGCTTGATCGGCGCATCCGAACCATTGGGACTCATCGACGCCGACAGGGCTGCCGCCACGCTGATCTGCGAGGCATCCCCCGAGGTCGGCTGGGTCGGGACGGTCAGGTTCTGACTGCCATTGGTGGTAAGCGAGGTGGCATTGTCGGTAATGACCTTGGCCAACTGGTTGAAGCCCCCAGTACCGATACTGGCCGCGTTGCGGTCCACCGTCACATGCTGCTGCACATGCGGATCGCTCTCGGCGGTGGCCGTATGGTCGAGCGCGGCCACGGGATCCGAATTAAGGATGCGCGACTGGTCGTTGGGCTTGAGCGCGATCTTGCCCACGGTATCGAGCAGCTTGCCGGTCTCGGCACTGGAGTCGGAGAACTTGACCCGGGACTTGTCATCCATGGCCTCCATGGCACCGCCGGCCAGCACCACCTTGGTGCCATCGGCCATGTGCAGCACCATGTCCACATCGACCACCTGCACATGCTGGACCGCAGCACGGTTGGCATTGATCTGGAAGCTGCCGCTCTGGTCGGGCATCACCACCCGTACCGGGCCGGCGACTTTATCCGCGGAGTTCGCTTGTGATGAGCTTGCGGTTGCCATGGTTTCCTCGCTTTTCGAAGATCGGTTCGAATCTGAATCAGTAACAATCCGGCTGCAACGACGGCAACCTTATTGCAATATCTGGGCCCGCGGTCCGTCGGCCACGATGCGCCCACCCTCGATGGCGACGATGCGGTCCATGTGGCGCAACAGCGCCGGGCTATGGGTGGCCACCACCAGGGTGCGTCCGCCGGCATAGCCGATCAGGCGCTCGATGATGCGGGCCTCGGTTTGCTGGTCCACGCCGGTGGTGGGCTCGTCCAGCAGCAGGATGCGCGGCATCGCCGCCACCACCCGTGCCAGCACCACCATCTGGCGCTGCCCGCCGGAGAGGTTGCCGGGGGCCTTGAGCATCTGGTCCAGGCGCAGCTCGCCGCGCGCGATCAGCTCATCCAGCGCCGACACGCCCAGGGCAGCCTCGTAGACCTGGCCGGGCACGCGATCACCGACGAAGATGTTGGCCGCCACGGTGCCATCGAAGAGGAAGGGTTCCTGGGGCTTGAAGCCGATGCAGCGCATGCGCACCTCATCGGCATAGGCCGTCACGGCCACGCCATCGATGAGCACATGCCCTTCCTCCGGCTTGTGCAGGCCGGCCAGCGCGCGCAACAGCGTCGATTTGCCGGAACCGGAGCGCCCCACGATGCCGACCTTTTCGCCGGGCTGGATGGTCAGCGAGACGTGCTTGAGGGTCGGGGTTTCCTTCTTGTCCAGGTGCAGCAGCAGGTTGCCGACCTGGATGAGGCCGCGCATTTCCTGGCGCAGCACATCGGCGGTGGTCTTTTCCCTGGCCTCTTCCTCATCGAAGAGCTGGTCGAAGGCGGCGCGGGCGCGGCGGAACATTTCCACCCGCCCCAGCAAGGCGGCCAGCGACGACAGCACGGTGGTGGCACGGCTGATCAGCAACGAACAGGCGATCAGCGCACCCACGGTCAGCAGGTTGTCTTCCACCAGGTACACACCCACCACCAGCGTGGCCACCGAGATGACGGTATAGCCCACGGTGGAGACGGCATAGCCGGTATTCATCCAGAAGCGGCTCTTGGCCTGGGCCACGGCATTGGCTGCGGCATCGGCCAGGAAGGCGCGCATCAGGCGGTCCTGCAGGGGCGTGGTCTTGAGCGTTTCCATGCCGTAGACGATGCTGGCGAGCTTGTCGACCTTGCTGGTACCCACCTTCATGGCGGCATTGGCATAGTCGTTGGCCGGCACCTTGAAGAGCAGTTGCAGCCCCACCAGCAAGCCCCCACCCACCAGCAACACCCATACCATGTGGCCGCCGATGAGGCCCAGCACGATCAGGTAGAGCAGCAGGAAGGGCAGATCCACCAGCAGCAGCATGTAGTTCGACGACATCAGGTCGCGCGCGGCCGAGAGGTCGCGATAGCGCGCCAGCACCACGCCCACCGGCGCCTGTACCTTGGCGCTGAGCATGCGGCGCGCCGAGACTTCGTCGAATTCCACATCCAGTCGCCCGGCCAGCTGCTCGGTGTAGTACACCCGGATGATGCGCAAGACCACCTCCAGCGCCACGAACAGCAACATGCCCAGGGTCAGCGCCCACAGGGTTTCCTGGATGTGGTTGCCGATCACCTTGTCATACACCAGCCGCGAATACAGCGGCATGAGCAGGCCCAGCAGGTTCACCAGTACGCCGGCGACGATGATCTCGACGAAGCGGCTGCCATAGGCGCGCAACAACGACAGGTAGCTGGGATCGGCGCGCAGGTCCTGCAGGACTTGCGGCTGATCGATGTGGACCTGTTCGCCGGCGTTCATGAGGGCTCTCCCGATTCAGGCCAGGCTCAGGACTGCGCGCCGCGGGCGGCGGCGATTTCGCGGATGGCTTCGCGCATCTCCAGGCGCAGGTCCTTGACCATGGTCTGGCGACCGCTGCGCATTTCGTCGATGACGGTCTGCCAGTTGATGTTCTGGCGCATCAGGGCCTCGGTGATCGAGGTCAGCGATTGCGGGATCGCGCCCAGGTTCTTGACGCGGTCGTTCTGGGTCGCCATGTGCTTGGCCAGGTCGATCTGCAACTGGCGTGCCGAGAGCGCGTCGCGGGCCATGTTGCTGGAGTTCTCGCCGATGGTGTTGCCCAGCTCGTTCAGGCGTGCCGCCACGGTGGCCTGCAGTTCGCCCTGATACTGGATGGCGCCCATCTCGTCGGCCAGACGCACCGAGATCTGGTTGAGCAGCGCCGGCAGCTGCGCGATGTTCTGGGCGTTCTTTTCATTCATGACCGAGATTTCGCCCTGCTGCGTCTGCAGCGAGTTCAGCGCCGAGGACAGCGCCAGCTGGCCGGCCTGGATGGTCGAGACGATCTGCGGCAGCACTTCGAAGGTGCGGTTGGCGATGTCGCCATTGACGGAGAGGCGTTCTTCCAGCGAAGACAGGCTGTCGGAGAGGTCGCGCGCGGAGGTGATCTTGGTGTTGATCAACTGGCCGACGTTGCGGATCTCTTCCAGGGTCTGCTGTGCGGTCTCGTGCATGCGCGGACCGAAGGCCACCAGCTGGCGCAGGCTGCGCGACTCTTCCATGCTGTCGTTGAAGAGCTGGACGACGTTGTTGAGGCGGTCATTGAGGCCTTCGAGCTTCATGCCGGCCTGCAGCGAGGCTTCCGAGCTGTTGCGCGCGGCCATGATGGATTCGCGCTGCAACACCATGAGGTCTTGCAGGAACTCGGCCAGGAAGGATTCGGAGACGCCCTGGCGTTGCGTAGCGGCCGGGCCGCTCATGTCGTGGATCACGTGTTGCACCATGTCGCTGATGCATTCACGCGCACGCGCCACCAGCTTCTTGCTGGCCGCGCGCAGCGGCGTGAGGGTCAGGCCCAGGGCCAGCGAGCCGATCAGGCCGAACATCGAGGCCGAGAAGGCGGTGCCCATCGAGGCCAGCGGCTTTTGCAGGTCCGCCACCAGGTGCATGAAGGAGGCATCCATGTCTCCAGCCGTGCTGGCCTTGCCGAAGCCGTCGATCAGGGCCGCCGTGCTGACCAGGGTTTCGAGCAGGCCGATGAAGGTGCCCAACAAGCCCAGCGCGATCATGAAGCCGGTCAGGAATTGCGGGAATTCGGTCTTGGCATCGAGGTGGGCGCGCAGGTCGTGCAGCGAACCTTCGATGGTTTCCTGTTCGATACGCGAAGTCAGGCGGCCCTTGGTGTTGGCCACGCTGACGAGCACCTGGCCGATCTCGGTGCCCTCGAATTCGGGCGCCTTGACCAGGCTCTCCATCGATTCGCCGGCCTTGGTACGGTCATAGAACTGCATCAGCTTGCTGTATTCCCAGTTGACGCGATACAGGTTGTAGACGATCAGGCCGATGCCGAACACCGCTACGGCGATGATGAACAGGTTCAGGAAGGGATTGATCTGGATCGCATGCCCCACGAAACCCCGGAACAGGAAAGCGCCCAACAACAGCAGGAGCGTCGGGATGGCGGCGAGTGCATAGAATTGGCGAAGATTTTTCATACGTGCGATGTTCCGGAGAAATGGACGCAGGGAATACAACGGGGACTGTGGATGGTGCAGAAAACGTCAAGCGCAGGCGCGTGCTGAGATGCCTCGGCCTGGGCGACAAAACGGTGGATCGGGGTGGGCAGTGCCATCATCTCGGCTCCCGCAGGGCACCCTGGCCGAAACGCGACAGGGGCGACATCAGGTAGCGCCACACGGTACGACGCCCGACGATGATGTCGGCCGTGGCGGTCATGCCGGGCATCAGGGCCAGGTTGCGCTGCAATTCGCCGGCGCCGCGCTGGACCTCGATCTTGATCCGGTAGAAGCGCTCGCCACGCTGGTTGCCCTCGTCGGGCACGGTGTCGGCGCTGATCTCGGTGACCACCCCTTCCATGGCGCCATAGACGCCATAGTCATAGGCCGATACCTTGACCCGGGCGCGTGCGCCGGTGACCAGTTCGGCACGGTCGGTGGGCGAGACCTTGGCTTCGATGACCAGCTTGTCATCGCTGGGCGTCATCTCGATGATGGGGTCGCCCGGCTTGACCACGCCACCGATGGTATTGATCATGACCCGGTTGACTACGCCATCCATGGGGGCCTTGACCTCGGAGCGCGAGACCCGGTCGTTGCGCGACTTGATCTCTTCCTGCAGGCGCGCCAATTCGGTCTCGGCGGCGGTCAGTTCGGTGCGGGAATCGGAACGGAAGCGTGAGGACGCCTCCCCCGTCTTGGCCTGGGCCTCGGCGATGGCTGCATTCAGGCGCGGGATCATGGCATTGGTGGCCGAGAGCTTGCTCTGGGCATCCTGCACGCGCGAGGCGGCCTGGATGTCTTCCAGCTGGGAGGCGGCATTGCGCTCCAGCATGCCGTGGATCAGCTTGTACTGGCGCTGTGCCAGTTCCAGTTCGCTGACCTGGCTCTTCTGGCGGCTCACCGCCTCGCCCAGTTCGGCCTGACGTTGCACCGACTGCTCGCGCAGCACCGACAGCTCCTGCGTCAGCTTGGCCGAACGAGCAGCAAAGGCGGCCTGCTCGCTCTGCACGGCCGGGTCATCACCGGCCAGGTCGGCCGGCATCTGCAGGCTGGCCGCGCCGGAGGCCTCGGCGGTCAGGCGGGCGATCTTGGCACGCAGGCCGAGGATCTTCACGCGCCCTTCGCCCAGGTCGGCATTGGCGCGCACGTCCGAAATCGAGATCAGGGTCTGGCCCTTCTTCACGGCCGCGCCTTCGCGTACCAGGATGGCCGAAACGATGCCGCCCTCCAGATGCTGGATGACCTGGTTATGTTCGGAGGCGACGATGCGGCCATTGCCGCGCACCACCATGTCGATGGGCGCGAAGATCGACCACACCACCAGCAAGGCCAGCAGCACCGCACAGGAGAGCACGGCCAGGCGCGGGCGCGGCATGCTGCGCAGTTCGCCCAGGCGGTGATCCAGGCGCGGCACCAGACGGCGCAGCAAGCCCTTGCCGCGGGCGGCAATCCCGGGGGCGGCGTCGGGCTTGAGCGACATGGTCATTTCACCGCCGCCTGGTATTGCACGATCACGCGCGAGTCATTGGCCGCGCTGTTCTCGGTGGTGGCTACGCGGCTGACCACGCGTTCCTTTTCCACGCCGGCATCGATGAGGTAATTGCGCACGGCCACGGTGCGGTAGTAGGCACGACGACGGCTCTCGGTGTAGCCGCCGCTGCTGATGACGCCGGTGACCACGATCTTGCCCTGGCTGGTCTTGGCGCGGCGCACCCAGTCGCCGATGCTCTTGTCCAGCGCCTTGCCGCCCTCCTCGCTCAACTGGGTGGAGTCGATGTCGAAGTTCAGGGTCACGGCCTTTTCATTGGCATCGATGCGCAGGCCGGGAGCGACTTCCTTGTCGTTCGGTTCGGCCTTGACCTGGATGGCATTGGGGCTGGATGGCGCAGCCGCGCTGCGCAGGCTGCCAGCATCGGACTGCAGCGGCGGTGCCGCCAGCTTGGCCTTCAGGCTGGCCACTTCGCGCTTCAACTGCTCGATTTCCTGCACCTTCTCACGCTCGGACTGGGTCTGGGCGGCATCGCTGCTGCTGGCATTGCTGCTGGCGTTGCCGGTGCCGGCATTGTCGGCGTTGCCGCTGACCTCGTTCTTCTTCGTCTTGACCTCGCCCTGCACCACCTGGGTCTGGCTTTGCGTGATCAGCTTGCTGACCTTCATCTGGGCCAGCTTCTGCGAGTAGTAGAACAGGGTGACCACGAACACCACCACCACGAAGATCATGACCAGCACCACGTTGGACAGGGCGTCCACGAAGCCCGGCCAGAAATTCTGTTCCTTTCCGCCCTCCATCTTTCCCCCGTCCTATTTCACTGCCTGCGTCGGCGGCACGGTCTCTGATGCCGAGGCACGGCCGGTATTACGCAGGATCTGATAACTGATGTCGGCCTGCTGGAACAGCAGGTTGGCAAAATCGGTGCGCGCCTGGAAGGCCTGCTGGTAGGCGTCCAGCACGTCGATGAGCTGCTTGCTGCCGGTGGAGAGCTGGTCCAGGAAGACATCGGCCACGTTGGCATTGGTCATGTAGGCCTGGCGCGAGATGTCCATGCGCTTTCTCACCGCGCCCAGGGTGCGGTAGTTGATCTCGATCTGCTCGCGCAGCTTGCGCTCCAGGTCCAGCGCGGTGTTGCTCTTCTCGACGTACTTGGCGCCGGCCTGCTTGTTGTAGTACACGTCGCTGCCGCCGTTGAGCAGGTTCATGGTCATCACCAGCATGAGGCGGCGATCGGTGGTGAGCTGCAAGGTGTTGTCGGTGGTGTCGATGGCGCCGCCGGCACCGCGCGTCTTGGTCTGGGTCCACTCCAGGGCCAGCGTGGGCGAGAACTTGGCGCGCGCCGACTTCAGTTCGTGGCTGGCCGCGTCCAGGTCGCGCCGTGCCGCGCGCACGCCGGGATTGGTCTCGTAGACATCCTGCAGGGCCAGCTTGGAGGTATCGGGTACCACCGGCATCATGTGGTCGGGGACCTCGATCTGCTCGATCTTGCGGCCGGTGATCTGGTTCAGCGAGACCATGGCGCTTTCCAGCACACCCTCGGCCTCGGCCACGGCGGACTGGGCGGTGAGCGAACGGCCACGCACGCGTTCGAAGTCGACATTGCTGGCACCGCCGCCTTCCAGGCGCTTGCGCATGTAGTCCAGCAGGCTGTCCATGCGCTTGGCATAGCTGCGCGCAAAGGACAGCGAGGCATAGGCGCGCATCACGTCGTAATAGGCCTTGATGGCGTTGTAGTACAGCGTCTCGCGGGCGTCTTCGCGACGCAGGTCGGCCGCCGTGGCCAGGGCACTGGACTTGCGGTAGTCGTAGTAGGAGCCCGGCGCGAAGATCGGCTGGCGGCCGATGAGCGTGACGTCCCAGCGCTTGTGGTAGGACACGCGCTGCACCAGGCCGGTATTGGGATCGATCACCGAGGATGGCGACGAATATTCGTTGCCCTTTTGCGCGCGCACATCCAGGGTCGGCCCCATCTGCCCGGCGGCTGCCTTGGCGGCGTATTCGGCCTGATCGGCCTGGGCCGCGGTGGCGGCAAAGCTGTAGCTATTGTTCAGGGCCAGGTCGAGCACCTGGCGCAAACCCAGGTCGTGCACCGGATCGCCTTCGGGCGCCACGGCGATCTGCGGCAATACGATGGTGTTGCCGGTGAATTCGGCATCGGACTGGCGCAGCAGCAGCAGGATCTCATCCTGGGCCGAGCCCGGCGCCGTGGCCGCCGGCACCGCAGGCAGGCGGAAGTCGACCGCCGCCGGTCCGGCAGGATCGGTACCCAGTCGAATCTGTGGCGGGCTCTCCAGCTTCTCGGCTTGCTCGGGACCGGCCGGCGGGGCCATCCTTGAAGGCGCAAGCGGCTCGGCGAGCGCTGGCGGGGAGTCCGCTGCACTCACCGGTGGTTGTGCGACCAGTCCAAACGACAATCCAAGTCCAAGTAACAGACGCTTTCTTTTGTTCAATCTCATCAACGCAATCGACCGGCTTCCTGCCGGCCTCCCCTGCACCAACCCGCTCTATGGAATGAATCGACAGCCCTCGCCCCGATCCCGGAATTTCAGCCCCTCGCCCCTATTCTTCGAGTTCTCGAAGCGGAAACCGATGAAAACGCGATTACAAAAAAATATCAATCCAGCAAATCTTATTGCCAGATTAGCAAATGATTCTAACACCCCAGCATGGCAACGCCATTACAAACGTGGACAAAAACTCGTTTAATTTCAATTGACTTGATCAAAATTAATTTGAGGAATTATGGTCAGTTTGTTGCCTTGCGACTATCGGGAAAAGCCGTATTTGCGTGAAGAAAGACGAAAACTCAAAAAAATGCGGTTGAAAAACCACAGGCCTCTCCCTATATCCTGCCCATTGGCGATTGCCATTACCTATTTCCATCATCCATTTCTTCAATGAGGACCCTCAACATGGCGACCGAAAAACAGACCATGGGCTTCCAGGCCGAAGTCAAGCAACTGCTGCAACTGATGATCCACTCGCTGTACTCGAACAAGGAAATCTTCCTGCGCGAGCTGGTCTCCAACGCTTCGGACGCGGCCGACAAGCTGCGTTTCGAGGCCATCAACAATGCCAGCCTGTTCGAAAACGACCCCGAACTGAAGATCAGGATCAGCGTCGACAAGGCGGCCCGCACCATCACCATCTCCGACAACGGCATCGGCATGAACCGTGACGAGGCCATCTCGCACCTGGGCACCATCGCCAAGTCGGGCACCAAGGAGTTCTTCTCGCGCCTGTCCGGCGACCAGCAGAAGGATGCGGCCCTGATCGGCCAGTTTGGCGTGGGCTTCTATTCCGGCTTCATCATTGCCGACCGCATCACGGTCGAGACGCGCCGCGCGGGTACGCCGGCGGCAGAAGGCGTGCGCTGGGAGTCCGAGGGCGCGGGCGACTTCTCCATCGAACAGATCGACAAGCCCGGCCGCGGCACCGACATCATCTTGCACTTGCGTGAGGGCGAGGATGAATTCTTGTCGACCTGGCAACTCAAGTCCATCATCCGCAAGTATTCCGACCATATCTCGCTGCCCATCCAGATGCACAAGGAAGAATGGGACGAGGAAAAGAAGGAGACCGTGCAGAAGGACGAACTGGAGACGGTCAACCAGGCCAGCGCCCTGTGGAGCCGCAGCAAGTCCGAGATCACCCCGGAGCAGTACGAGGAGTTCTACAAGCATGTCTCGCACGACTTCGGCGCGCCGCTGGCCTATACCCACAACCGCGTGGAGGGTCGCAGCGAGTACACCCAGCTGCTGTATATCCCCGCCCGCGCCCCGTTCGACCTGTGGGATCGCAACAAGCGCGGCGGCATCAAGCTCTACGTCAAGCGTGTCTTCATCATGGACGACGCCGAACAACTGATGCCGGTCTACCTGCGCTTCGTCAAGGGCGTGATCGACTCGGCCGACCTGCCGCTGAACGTCTCGCGCGAGATCCTGCAGGAGTCGCGCGACGTGCGCGCCATCCGCGATGGCTCGGCCAAGCGCGTGCTGGGCCTGCTGGAGGAACTGGCCAACAGCGATGACCAGGCGCAGAAGGACAAGTACACCACCTTCTGGACCGAGTTCGGCCAGGTGCTCAAGGAAGGCATCGGCGAAGATGCGGCCAACAAGGAACGCATCGCCAAGCTGCTGCGCTTTGCCTCGACCCACAACGACAGCGACGTCCAGAATGTCTCCCTGGCCGACTACGTGGCCCGCATGAAGGAAGGCCAGGACAAGATCTACTACGTCACCGCCGAGACCTGGCAGGCGGCCAAGAACAGCCCGCACCTGGAGATCTTCCGCAAGAAGGGCGTGGAAGTGCTGCTGCTGACCGATCGGGTGGATGAATGGATGCTGTCCTTCCTGACCGAGTTCGAGGGCCGCGAACTGGCGTCGGTGGCCAAGGGTGGCCTGGACCTGGGCAAGCTGGAGAACGAGGACGAGAAGAAGCAGCACGAGCAGGTCGAGGCCGATTACAAGGACCTGGTCGAGAAGATGAAGACGGTCCTGGCCGACAAGGCCAAGGAAGTGCGCGTGAGCTCGCGCCTGACCGACTCCCCGGCCTGCCTGGTGGCGGACGAGAACGAACTCTCGGGCAACCTGGTGCGCATGCTCAAGGCCGCCGGCCAGGCCGCACCGGAATCCAAGCCGACCCTGGAAATCAATCCCGACCATCCGCTGGTACAGCGCCTGAAGTATGAAGAAGCACGCTTCGGCGACTGGTCGCACCTGCTGTTCGACCAGGCCCTGCTGGCCGAAGGCGGTGCGCTGGCCGATCCGGCTGGCTTCGTCAAGCGCATGAACGACATGCTGCTGGCGATGGCCGCCAAGTAAGCCCCGGGGCGGCCTGGCCCCTGCCACCTGCCCTGCTGCGACGCCGCCGCCTCTGGCCCTCTGGAGGCGGCGGCGTTTTGCTTGGCCGCTTGCGGGGGCTGGGCAGCGTGTTTAAGATCGGCCTGTCACCTTCCCTACCTGCCCCATGGAACTGCACTTCATCAATCCGCGCAAGAATGCGCTGGTCTATCTCGTCAAGATCCTTTCCGGCTGCGTCCTCCTCTGGTACGGCTTGCGTGCGGCCGGCATCGAGGAGCCTTACTGGGCCATGATCTCGCTGATCATCGTCACCGAGCCGGACATGACGGTGGCCAAGGCCAATTTCCGGGCGCGCCTGATCAATACCCTGTCGGGCTGCATCGTCTCCTGCATCGCCCTGGTGCTGTTCGGACCGACCTTCCTGGCCATGCTGGCCGCGCTGACGGCGGCGGTGGTGGTGGCCATGCTGCTGCAGAACTACCCCAGCAACTGGCGTCTGGGGCCGGCCACGGTCGTGATCCTGCTGTCGGCCGCCTTCAGCGGCCGGGGCCTGGGCCAGGAACTGCACCTGGCATTGATGCGGGTGGGGGAAGTCATCGTCGGCAGTACCGTGGCGCTGTTGCAGACGGTGATCTACATCTGGCTGGTCAAACGCAAGGAGGATGGCAATGGTCCCCGCGCCAGCGCCTGAGTCGCCGCTGCTGCTGGGTCCGCGCGTGCTGCTGCGGCGCTGGCGGACGTCCGATCGTGCAGCGATGGCGGCCATCAATGCCGACGCGCAGGTCATGCAGCACTTCCCTGCGCCACTGCCGCGCGCGGAAAGCGATGCTCTGGTTGACCGGATAGAAGCCCATTTTGCCCAGCACGGTTTCGGGCCATGGGCGCTGGAAATCCCTGGCGTGATCGAATTTGCCGGCCTGGTGGGGCTGATGCACGTCGCGTTCAGTGCACCATTTACGCCAGCAGTGGAAATCGGCTGGCGTCTGACGCCCGCCTGCTGGGGCCAGGGCTACGCCAGCGAGGCCGCGCGCTGCGCGCTACGCTATGGCTTCGAGACGCTGGGACTGGAGCAGATCGTCTCCTTCACCGTGCCGGAGAACCATCGCTCGCTGGCCGTGATGCAAAGACTGGGCATGCACTGCGACCTGCGCGAGGACTTCCTGCATCCGCGCCTGCCGGCAGGCCATCGACTACGCCTGCACCGGCTCTACCGGATCGCCCGCCAGCAGTGGCTAGCGCAGCACTCTCCGGCCCGCTGAGGACGAAAAAAAGCAGGACCGCAGTCCTGCCCGTCTTGCTGCACGGCGCAACGGCACTTAGTGCGTCACGCGGGTGGTACGGCCATTGGACAGCAGGCGCACGCGCTCGCCGACGCGGAAGGGCTCGTCAGCATCCTGGGTGATGGCACGCAGCTCGCCGTTGTCCAGGCGCACGGTGATTTCCAGACCAGGACGGTTGTTCAGGTGCGCCTCGGCCTGGTTGCCCAGCACGCCACCGGCCAGGGCACCGACGATGCCGGCAGCCAGGGCGCCATTGCCGCCACCGATGGTGGAACCGGCAGCGATACCGCCCAGGGCGGCGCCGCCCAGGGTACCGACGCCGGTCGAGCCCTTGTCGATGGTGACGTTGCGGATCGATTCGACCACGCCCATGCGCACGGTCTGCTCACCCTGCGCCTGGCGGGTGTTATAGACACTGGCCGAGTTGGGGGTGACGGCGCAGCCAGCGACCAGGGAGCCCAGGGCTGCCACTACAAGCAATTTCTTCATACAAAAAACACTCCGACTGAGTTGACCCGTCGCCAGGCGACGTGGGGATCCAAGCGTCCTTGCGGGGTGCGCCATGATGGCGTACTTTTCCGTGCAGACAGACAATTCTTACATCTTAATACAAAGCAGCCCGGATCCGGAAATCCGTAGCCTGCACTTGCCTTTCCTTCCTCAATACGCGATATGCCAACGGCGGTACAGGAAGGCCAGCACGAACAGCGGCCCTATCAGCAGGAAGCGCAAATCCTCGAAGAACGAGGGTTTCTGACCTTCGATGCGATGCCCGATGAACTGGCCGATCCAGGCCAGCACGAACAGCGTCGCCGACACCGGCAGCACCGCCCCGGCCGGCAAGCGCGCCAGCAAGACCAGCATCAGCGCCGCCATGGCCAGCATGCCCACTGCAAACGACGGCGACAGGCGCAGGTAATAGGCCAGCGACGCGGCAGCCACCACCAGGGCCACGGCCGGCGAGAGGGTCCAGCACAATCCCAGCAGCGCGAACACGATGGCCGGCACGCAGATGCAATGGATGATCTCGTTCATCGGATGACGATGGCTCTGGGCGTAGCGCGCCAGCAATGCGTCGATGCGCCGCTCGGGAATGGACGTGTTCATGCCGGCCTCCGCTCAGGTTGGATGGGAGGGACGTCGCCAGTTCAACGTCCTCCCGAGATATCGATGAAAGTACCAGTGGCATAGGAGGCCTCGTCCGACAAGAGCCACAGGATGGCATTGGCGACTTCCTCGGCGGTGCCGCCACGCTTCATCGGGACGGCGTCCTTGAGGCGGTCGACCCGACCAGCCTCGCCGCCGCTGGCGTGGATGTCAGTATAGATCAGGCCCGGACGCACGGCGTTGACGCGGATACCTTCGTTGGCGACCTCCTTGGCCAGGCCGATGGTGAAGGCATCGATGGCGCCCTTGGAGGCGGCATAGTCGACATATTCGCCCGGGCCGCCCAGCTTGGCGGCCATCGATGAGAGGTTGACGATGGCCCCGCCCTGCCCGCCGTGCCGGGTGGACATACGCTTGACGGCCTCGCGCGCGCACAGCAGGCTGCCGGTGATGTTGGCGATGAGCACGCGGTTGATACGCTCGGCGCTCATGGCATCCAGGCGCGACTGGCGGTCCAGGACACCGGCGTTGTTGACCAGGGCCGTCACCGGCCCCAGTTCGCGGTCGACGGTGGCAAAGAGCTTGACCACGTCCTCTTCGCGCGCCACGTCGCCGGCCACCGTGATGGCACGACTGCCGGCCGCGCGGATCTCGGCGGCAACGGCTTCGGCGGCGTCGCGGTTGGACACATAGTTGACGGCCACCGCGTAGCCGCGCTGCCCTGCCAGTCTTGCCGTGGCCGCGCCGATGCCGCGACTGCCGCCTGTGACGATGATGACCTTGCCTGCCATGTCTTGTCTCCCTGAAGATGGAAATACCGGAGCGCACGCGCCTCTGGTGATGGGGTGTAGCCGGATGATTCGGCTAAGATGTACATTTTGCCGCAAGCAGGCTACGCCCGCTGAAGCACGCCCATTGTGCCCCGCTTGATCGGCCAGAAGACATCGTGCAATTTATTTCATCCTGTTTCCCTTGTTTCCCTGCTTCACATGCCTCTGCACAAACCCGCCCCGGCAATATCGCCCACCCCGCTGGCCTTCACGGCCAGTGATCCGCTGCTGGCCAGCTTCGCGCCGGTAGTGGCGCACACCACCCATACGCTCATCCTGGGCAGCCTGCCGGGCGCGGCATCGCTGGCGAAGCGGCAGTACTACGGGCATCCGCGCAATGCATTCTGGCGCCTGGTAGGTGACGCCCTCGGGGTGGACCTGATGGGCATGGACTATGCAGACCGCCTGCCGCTGCTGCTGGCGCATGGCATCGGGCTGTGGGATGTGATCGCCACGGCACGGCGGCTCGGCAGTCTGGACAGCGCCATTCGCGATCACACCCACAATGACCTGCTCGACCTGCTGGACAAGTTGCCACACCTGCACACCATCGGCTTCAATGGCGGGACTGCGGCGAAGATAGGCATGAAGGCCCTGGGGGAGCGCGCCGGGGACTACCGGATCGTGATGCTGCCTTCCAGCAGTCCGGCGTATGCGGCGATGACCTTTAGCGAGAAGCTGGTCGGCTGGAGAGAGGGCATCCAGCCGGCGACATGCATCGGTTGAAGCAATCGGATGACGCAATACGATTCTTTGGTCAGTAGTGATAACGGCACGAAACGATACTGATCTGCACGTCATCGGCCTCATAGACCAGGCGGTTTACATCGTCGATACGACGCGACCAAAAACCGGACAGGTTCGCCTTCAACGGCTCTGGCTTGCCGATTCCCTCAAACGGCGTGCGCTGGACTTCCTGGATCAGCTGATTGATGCGTTTGAGGGTTTTGCGGTCCTGGGTCTGCCAGTACTGGTAATCGTCCCAGGCCTGGGACGTGAACATGACGCGCCGGCCAGCCATCATTTTTCGTCGATAGGATGTTCGATCAATCGGCCCTCCCGGAGTTGGGCAATCGAACGCTCAAGATGAGCCACGTTAGCGGGCGAACGCAGGAGATATACGGTTTCCATCAGGCTATCGAAATAGTCCTGCGACATCACCACGGCATTGGGGGCATCGCGACGTGTTATGAGCGTCACGTCCGCATCCTCGACGACACGATCAATCACACTCTTCAGGTTGCTGCGCGCATCCGTAAAGTGAACAGTACGCATGGGTTGCTCCAGCCAAGAAAGATGAGCCCTATTTTACAACATGTACCACATACCGTACATATAACAGGCGTCCAAGCATACTCACTTCCGGAAAAACACATAATCGTAGAATTCCCCCGAGAACCCGCCATTGAAGATGAGGTATTCCAGCGCCTTCGCGAAGAACACGATGGCGCAGAACACGACGGCAAGCTTGAGGCAGAGGATGAGGTTCTTGAGCATGCCAAGAGTGTAATACTTCCCCTGCTGAACGCGTGCACGGCACTGATCATGCAGAGGTAAAAAACCGCCCGGCGCGAACGCGGGCGGTCCTGAGGGGGTGTTGCACTCAGAAGGCCGGTACCAGCGAGCCCTTGAATTCGCTCTCGATGAACTTGCGGACTTCCTCCGACTGGTAGGCCGCGACCAGCTTCTTTGCCCAGGGCTTGTCCTTGTCCTCGACCCGGGTGGCGATGATGTTGGCATAGCGACCGCGCGGATCTTCCACGGCGATGGTGTCCTTCTGCAGCGACAGACCGGCCTTGAAGGCATAGTCGTTGTTGATCGAAGCCGCCGCCAGGTCATCCAGCGAACGCGGCAATTGCGCCGCATCCAGCTCCACCAGCTTGAGCTTGCGAGGGTTGTCCACCACGTCCAGCGGGGTGGCATTGACGCCATTCTCGCCCACGCCAGGCTTGAGCTTGATGAGGCCGGCCTTCTGCAACAGCAGCAAGGCGCGGTTGCCGTTGGAAGGATCGTTCTGGATGCCGATGGCCGCGCCGTTGGGCAACTGGTCGACGGACTTGAACTTGCGCGAATAGATACCCAGCGGCGCCGTGATGGTCAACCCCACCGGGACGATCTTGTAACCCCGCGCGGCAATCTGGCTCTCCAGGTAGGGACGATGCTGGAAGGCATTGGCATCGAGGTCGCCAGCGGACAGTGCGGCATTGGGTTGCAGGTAGTCGCTGAAGACCACGGTCTGGATCTCCAGACCATCGCGGGCGGCGACCTTCTTGACCACCTCGAAGATGGCTTCGGCGCTGCCGACCGAGATGCCGACCTTGATCTTGTTTTTTTCCTGCGCGAAAGCGCCATGGGGCGCCACGGCCAAGGCCAGGGCGCCGGCGGCGGCCACGCCCTTGATGAATGCTGCAAATCGCATGTGAACTCCGGGAATGATGAGGACAGCATGCTCACATGCGCGCATCGACGGCAAAAGGAATGAATCCGCATGTCGATATGCGCTAAGCGCTGCAAACCAGCGGGGACGACGGCCGACGAGGTATCATTCGGCATCCGTAAGCGCCCCGCCTCCTCTTGGGGCCTTCGTCAGAATCATTCACACCATGCTCATCAGAAGAAAATCCATCGAAGCCCAGGCCAATACCAAGGCCGGCCCCAACCGTCGCCGCCAGCAGATCGAGGCCGACGCCAGCAAGCCCCGCAAACCGAAGTACGCTCCGGTGACGTTGTCCGAGCTGGAGGGCGTGCGTTATCTGCACTTCGGCACCGAGTGGGTGCAGGGTGCCATGCGCATCCGCAAACCGGACTGGATCGAGCTGGAATATGCCCAGCAGATGATGGCCTGGATGCTGTTCAACCGCGACCCGCGCCACATCGTCCAGCTGGGTCTGGGGACCGGTGCGCTGACCAAGTTCAGCTACCGGCAGTTTGCGCAGGCCCAGGTGACGGCGGTCGAACTGAACCCGGCCGTCATCGGCATCTGCCACAGCATGTTCAAACTGCCCGAGCCGGACGAGCGACTGATGCTCATCGAAAGCGATGCCATGGACTTCATCGTCCATGCCGCCACCCACGGCATCATCGATGCCTTGCAGGTGGACCTGTATGACGCCACCGCACGCGGGCCGGTGCTGGATAGCCCCGAGTTCTACCAGGCCTGCTACGACAGCCTGGCGCCGGGCGGCGTCATGACCGTCAACCTGTTCGGTGACCACCCCAGCTATGCACGGAATCTGCGAGCCATGGAATTTGCCTTCGACCGCGTCGTCTCCCTGCCCGAGGTCCATGATGGGAATGTGGTGGCGCTGGCCTTCAAAGGTGAACCGGAATTCGATTTCCCGGAACTGTATGCACGGGCTGCGCTGATCGAAAGCCAGACCAAGCTGCCGGCGAAGTCCTGGGTGAATGGCATCAAGGCCGCGCTGTAAGCCACCTCAGTGGAACAATAAGCCACAGCGAATGGCGCTTTGGCGGGTGGGTCGGATGAAAGGATAAAATATTTTCATCTTTTTCTCAGAAAATGCTTGCACTACCCCATAGCCCCACCTATAATGCGCTCTCTCTTGCAGCACACAGCAACAACAAGTGCAGCAACGGGGCGTTAGCTCAGCTGGTAGAGCAGCGGACTCTTAATCCGTAGGTCCACAGTTCGAATCTGTGACGCCCCACCAAATTTCAAAAGGCCTCCTGCAATAGAGGCCTTTTTCACTTCCTGTCTTCCTGGCCTTGCCAGGTGTGACTCAGGGGCGTTAGCTCAGCTGGTAGAGCAGCGGACTCTTAATCCGTAGGTCCACAGTTCGAATCTGTGACGCCCCACCAAATGCAGCATAAAAAAGCACCGCGAGACATCGCGGTGCTTTTTTATTTCCGTTTATTTCCGTTGCCCACATCGTCAAGTCCGGCTCATGCATTCTGCGCCGCCCCTCCCTCTTCCAGCGCAGACGATCCGGATTCCACCGCCCTGCCTTCCTGCTGCGCATCGGCCGATGCCGACTTGGGCCGTCGCCCAGGCTTGCCTCGCTTGACGTCCCGCACCGCATAGAAATCGCGCTTCTTGCGGCTGGCCAGGGACATACGCGCCATGCCGTCCAGCAATTGCACCAGCGCATTGCGCGTGGGCGCATCGACGCTGCGGTAGCTGGCGATCAGTTCGCTCTCCTCCACGGAAGGCGCGGCGCCGCGCGTCCCGGTGAGCACATAGGTCACGTCGATGCCGATGGCACTCAAGCCGTGCAGATAGTAGGCATCCGGGGCCGTCTCGCCGATCTCGTACTTTATCTGGGTACGGGCTGTGATTTCGAGTTCGTCGGCTACGGATTTCTGGGTATGGCCGCAGCGGCTGCGCTCTTTCGCCAGCCGATCGCCAAGTATTGTCAAATATTCACTTTTATTCGATGACATCTGAAATCGACCTCTCCTAGAATGTTTCTCTCGGACAAACAGCGAGGAGACATCTTATGGCAGCCAAGCAGCAAATCGAACGCAAGCCTGCAAATGGGGCGGTGCGTCTGGTGAATTTTCGACTTTCCAAGGCGGAACTGGATGAGGCAAACCACTATGCGAAACAAACTTACCGATCCCGGGCACTTTTCATTCGATTGATGTATTTGCGTGGCCTGCACGCCTACCGGGACGATCTGCGGGAGAAGTGAGACGCCCCCCCCGGTCAGCCACTAGCCAGGCATCGCAGAACAAGCCACCACCCGGCGCTTCATGAAGTCGCAGACAGCCAGCAAGACCTGCTCCGGCTGCTCGCGGTGCGGTACATGCCCGCATTGCGACAGCACCCGGTATTCGCGCAGCCCCGCTTCGGGCTCCCCTTGGCCTGCGGCCTGGCCGGCGATGCGCCGGGGATGTGCCAGCGATCCATACTCGTCCTGATCGCCATGCAGGGCCAGGACCGGACAGCGCACGCGCTCCAGCGCGGCATCGAGCGACCAGCCGGCGAATCCGGGGTCCAGCCAGGTATCGATCCAGGCGTCGAGCACCCAGCGGGCCCTCTGCGCGTCATTGCCGTGGTACCGAGCCAGTCGCGCCACCTGGGCCGGATCGGCAAAGCTGTCGCGTGCGGCGCGTATGCCTTGCAGCGTGCGATCCTCGACGAAGGCCTGGGCGGACTCGGTGATGACAGCCACCACCTGTTGCGGCAATTGTGCCGCGGCCGAGATGGCCATGCCGCCCCCAACGCTGTGGCCGAACAGCACCACCGGCCCCAGCGCCAGTTGCTGCAGCACCGACTGCAGCCAAGGTCTGGCTTCGGCGGCGATGAAATCGGCGGGCAGGCGGTCATGGCGCGCCTGCGACGCACCAAAGCCGTAGCGGTCATAGGCGACGACGGCGCAACCGGTGCGTGCCGACAATTGCGCCGGGAAATCCCGCCACAAGGCCACCCCGCCCAGCGACTCGTGCATCAGCACGATGGCCGGGCGGTCCGGTTGTCGCTCCCCCCACAGGCTGGCGTACAGGATGATGCCAGCCACGTCGACCCGGTATTGTTGCGGCACATCCATCCCCACTCCTTCGCAAAAGAAAAGGCGCACCCGGAGGTGCGCCTTAATCAGCATTCAAGAGGTATGTCTCCCCCTTAATATACCGGACACGCTATCTGCCTACGCGACGTGCGAGCCCCAGTATGACGCCAGGCGCATGACTGTTACCCGACCTTTGCAAGCCATCAGTGATGCGCACTGCCGCCCAGATAGGCGGCTTTCACCGCCGGGTCGTTCTGCAGCTTGTCGGCGGGACCATGTACGGAGATCCGCCCATTCTCCAGCACATAACCGTAATCCGCAACATTGAGCGCAGCCGCCGCGAACTGCTCCACCAGCAGCATGGTCACGCCCTGCTCCTTGAGACGCAAGATGATGCGAAACACTTCGTCGACCAGGATGGGGGCCAGGCCCATCGAGGGCTCGTCCAGCAGGATCACCTCGGGATTGAGCATGACGGCACGCGCCATGGCCAGCATCTGCTGCTCGCCACCCGAGAGAGTGCCGGCCAGTTGGGCCTGGCGCTCCTTCAGGCGCGGGAACAGTTCCAGGGCGCGTTCCAGGTCATGGGCGATATCCCCCTTGGGACGCGCCCGGGTAAAGCGCGGGAAGGCCCCCAGCAACAGGTTGTCGGTCACGCTCATGGTGGCGAAGACGCGGCGGCCTTCTGGCGAATGCGCCAGGCCGAAACGGGCGATCTTGTGCGAATCCAGGCCGGTGATGTTCTTGCCGCCGAGCGTGACTTCGCCGCCCTTCGGTTTGAGCATGCCGGAGATGGCGCGCATGGTAGTGGTCTTGCCGGCACCGTTGGAGCCGATCAGGGTCACGACCTTGCCCTTGGGGACGTCCATCGAGATGCCGTGCAGCACCTCGACCTTGCCGTAGGCGGCGTGCAGGTTGGAAATAGTCAGCATGTTCAGGCTCCCGCGGGGCTGGATGTGTTGTCATGGGCATCGCCCGCGCCACTGCCAAGGTAGGCTTCGATGACCTTGGGGTCGGCCTGGACCTGGGCCGGCTTGCCTTCGGCGATCTTCTGGCCGAAATCGAGCACGGTGACGGTATCGCAGATCGACATGACCACGTCCATGTGGTGTTCGATCAGGATGATGGTGATGCCGGCTTCGCGGATCTTGCGGATGATGGCGACGAGCTCCTTGATATCAGGCGCGGTCAGGCCGGCGGCCGGTTCGTCCAGCAGCAGCAGGCTTGGGTTCAGGCCCAGTGCGCGGCCGATTTCCAGCAGGCGCTGCTTGCCGTAGGGCAGGTTGCGCGCCTCCTCGTTGGCCAGGTTGGCCAGGCCGACGAACTCCAGGATGGCGGCGGCGCGTTCGCGGGCGGCCTGCTCTTCCCGGGTATAGCGGGGCGAGTTGACCATCACGTCGACGACGTTGCTGTTGAAGGTGTGATGCAGGCCCACCAGCACGTTCTCGGTGGCCGTCATTTCACCGAACAGCTGCACGTTCTGGAAAGTCCGCGCCACACCGCCCAGCGCGATGGCCGAGGGCGTCGTGCCGGAGATGTGGCGACCGTCGTATTCCACCGCGCCGTCGGTGGGACGATAGATGCCGGTCAGCACGTTCATCATGGTGCTCTTGCCGGAGCCGTTGGGGCCGATCAGGCCATGCACGGTTCCCTTGCGCACATCCAGGTCGACGCGGTTGAGCGCCTTCAGGCCGCCGAACTGCATCAGGATCTGGTTGACCTTCAGGAGGGTCGCCCCGGCATCCTTGACCGAATCGGTGGTGATGACGGCATGCTCCTTGTCACCCGCGATCTGCTGGGCCACCGGAACATGCTTGGTCAGCATGCGGCCGAACAGGCTGCGGCAGAAGCCGACGATGCCATCCTGCAGGTAATAGACCACGAAGAGCGTCATCAGGCCGAAGATGGTCAGGCGCCAGTCGGTGATGTTCTCCAGCTTGTAGGAGAAGGCTGCCATGGCCACCGTAGCCACCACCGGCACGGCTACGCCGCGCAGGGTCTTGGTCTGGCGGCTCACCTGCACGGCAGCACCGACGACCACGATCAGGGCCAGCGCCGTGGCGATCTGGCGGAACAGTTCGATGTCCGACAGCAGGCTGGGCAGCATCACCACGATCAGGGCGCCGATGAGCGAGCCGATGCGCGACTTGCGCCCCCCCATGATCACCGCCAGCAGGAACATGATGGTCAGCTCGAAGTTGTAGGTATTGGGAGAGATGTACTCCTCCGAATACGCATACAGCCCCCCCGAGAGACCAGCCAGCGCCGCGCTGATGATGAAGGCATAGACCTTGTAGCGATACACCGACACGCCCATGCAATCCGAAGCGATGGGACTGTCGCGCAGCGCCTGGAAGGCGCGTCCCAGGTTGGACTTGAGGATGCGGTGCACCACCAGCATGGCGATGACGGTGAGCGCGGCCACCACGTAGAAGAACTGCACTTCGTTCATCTTCTCGCCGCCGATCATCGGCTTGGCCAGCTTGATCCCCAGCGGACCTTCGGTGAGGAAGGTCATCTCGTTGATCAGGATCTGGATGATGGTGCCAAAGGCCAGCGTCACCATGGCCAGATAGGGCCCGGTCACGCGCAGCGCAGGCAAGGCCAGGATGGCACCGAACACCGCCGTCACCGCGATGGCCGCCGGAATGGTCAGGAAGATCGGCAGGCCCAGCTTGAAGAACAGCACGCCGGCGGCGTAGGAGCCGATACCGAACAGGCCTGCATGGCCCAGCGAGACCTGGCCGGTATAGCCGACCACGATGTCCAGTCCGAACAGCAGGATCGCATAGATGAGGATGGTTTCGACCAGGTGCAGGTAATACGGGTTGTGCACCACCATGGGAATGCCGGCCAGGGCGACGATGCCCAGCAGGGATAGCAGCAATAGTTTCTTGTTCATGGCGTCAGACCTTCTTGATCGCAGTTTTGCCGAACAGGCCTGCAGGTTTGATGGCCAGTACCAGCAGCAGCAGCACCAGTCCCGGGACTTCCTTGTAGCCGGTCGAAATGTAGAAACCGGTCAGCGTCTCGGCCACACCCAGGATCAGGCCGCCGACGATGGCGCCCATGCCCGAGGTCAGGCCGCCGATGATGGCCACTGCAAAGGCCTTCAGACCCAGCGCCGCCCCCATGGTGGCGCCGGTCAGCGTCAGCGGTGCCACCAGCACGCCGGCAAAGGCCGCCGTGGCCGACGACAGCGCATAGGAGAAGGTGATCACCATGCTGGTGTTGATGCCCATCAGGCCGGCCGCATCGCGGTCATTGGAGGTGGCCACCACGGCCTTGCCGTAGATGGACTTGCGGTTGAACAATTCGACCGCCGCCATGATCAGCAAGGCCCCCACCACCACCAGCACCTGCATGGGCTGCACGTTGGCGCCCAGGATCTGGAAGGGTGTGCCCGAGATCGGCGAGGGGAACGGCAAGTCATCCTTGCCCCAGATGTTCTCGGCGACGTTCTTGAAGATGATGGCCAGCGCGATGGTGGACATGATCCAGCCGAATTCGGACTTGATCTTGATGGCCGGACGCACGCCTATCCACTCGACGAACATGCCTTGCAGCGCGCCGAAGACCAGCACGATGGGGATCATCAGCCAGTAGTTGAGGTAAGGTCCGCCGTGGATGTTGCCCACGACCGACAGGCCTACCAGCGCGCCCAGCATCAGGGCTTCACCCTGGCCGAAATTGAGCGTGCCGGAAGTGGCAAAGGTCAGTTGGTAACCGAAGGCGATGACGGCATAGATCATGCCCAACGCGATCCCGGAGAAGACCAGTTGTAAGAGGATGTCCATTGTGTTTCCCAAGAAGCGGCTACCGCCGGGTGGCGGCGTGGAGCTATGACGAGACCGCGGTGCCGACCGGTCGGACCGTTAGGAATTCGTCAACAGATCGTGTGAAAAAGGCCAGCCCCCGGATCGCAAGGACTGGCCTCTTCGACTACTGTGCGTGAAGCGAGTCGAGTCTTTATTTGCCGAGGATGACGCGGCCGTTCTTGACCTCGCCCATCACGACCATGCCCGGCTTGATGGCTTCGTGATCGTCATGGGTGAACGGCTTGTCATAAGTGGTGACCACGCCTTCGACCTTGGTGTTCAGGTTTTCCAGTGCGGCACGGACCTTGTCGCCATCGGTGGAACCAGCCTGCTTGATGGCGGCGGCCAGCAGCAGGATGGAGTCGTAGCCTTGGGCGGCCGACACAGCCGAGGGCATGCGGTCAACCTTGTAAGCCTTCTGGTAAGCCTCGATGAAGGCCTTGCGCTTGGGCGTGGTGCCGTCCTGGATGAAGGTCTGCGGCATGCGGGCACCGTTACCGTTCTTGCCGGAGTTGTCGATGAAGTTACCCATGGACAGCGGCCAGCTGCCGATGATGGGCACGTGCCAGTTCAGCTTTTCCATGCCGTTGGCGATCTGCGCCAGTTCCGGGCCGATGCCGTAGGTCAACACCGCCTGAGCGCCCCCCTGCTTGGACTTGAGCAGCTGGGCCGTCATGTCCACGTCCTTGATGTTGTACTTTTCGACGGCCACCGGAGTGACCTTCTTGTCGGACAGCACCTTTTCCAGGTCTTCACGACCAAGCTGGCCGTAGTTGGTGGAATCGGCCAGGATGGCGACCTTGGTGAACTTCTGCTTGTCGACGGCTTCATCGGCGATCATCTTGGCCTGGATCTTGTCGGCGGCCGAGGTGCGGAAGACGTAGTTGTCCTTGTCCTTCTCGAACTGCTTGGTGATCACGGTGCCGGTGGCCACGTTGTTGATCACGGGGATCTTGGCTTCCTGGTAGAAGCGTTGCGAGGCCAGCGCCACGCCGGTGTTGATGAAGCCGACGGTAGCGACCACCTTTTCCTTGTTGATCAGTTCCTGGGCGATCTGCACGCCGCGTTCGTTCTTGGCTTCGTCATCGCGCTCCACCACTTGCAGCGGGCGGCCCAGCACGCCGCCGGCAGCGTTGATCTCGGCCACGGCCAGCTTGACGCCGTCGCGCATGGAGACACCCATGGGGGCCGAACCGCCAGTGTAGGGACCGGACACGCCGATCTTGATGGGATCTGCCGCTTGCGAAGACATCGCCAGCGTCATCAGGGCTGCGGCCACGAAGGCCTGGGTCTTGTAGGTCATGTCATCCTCCAGTATGTAGTTGTCGGCTGGCCCATCGGGGATGGTCCAAGCTCTTAGAAACCCGCTCCGGTGCGAAACGAATTTTCGACTCCCTCCGCTCTGTGGCGGCTCCTTGCGGGAGCGTCGGGCCGATTCTGTCGCAGTTTCCTTGCGCCAAACTTACAAGCTTGTCAGCAAGTGTCGCAGCGAATCGGGCAGCGCCGTGGACTTCTCTTTCTTGAAATCAACCCAGACGATTTTTGCGCTGCCGTCAGCATAAATGATCTGCTCATCGCCAGCGTCCCGGATGACATACGTAGTTTCCACACTCGTGCGCCCCAGGTGCCCGGCGAACATCTGGACGACGATGCTGGCCGGATACTTCATCTGGCGCCGGAAATTGCAGTGCGCATTGACGATCACAGGGCCTTGCTCCCCTGCGATGGTGGGGCCGAAGACCTCCTCCAGCCACTCGATGCGACATTGCTCCATGAAGCGGAAATAGATGGTGTTGTTGACATGGCCGAAGGCATCCATATCCCCCCAGCGGATGGTCTGCCGGGAGACATACAACGACTTGGGTGCCTGCTCGTGGTGACTATTCATGTGCTTTCTTTCCCTGTTTGATTCATCAATGACTGCAATTTTTTTCATGCGGGCAATGCATCTGGGGGTGTCTCCATGATGCACTTTTTGTTGCATCCTGCTGCGCCGTATAACGTCTGGTTATCGATACAAGCCAATACGGTATGAGGTTGCATTGGCAAAATCCAATAGAATACGCGGCATTCCTCTGAGCCCATCGACGCCGCATCCGGCACTGCAGACGGCACCGGGCTTCAGGTACGAACGCATGAAAATGACGCTAAAAACGTCATGACCACTAGCGTTCCTGCGAAAAATACTTAACAATAGCACGATCGTTCGAAAAACAGGCAGTTCACATAACACGGGACACCCATGACTTCATCTCAAGACTTGCTAGATCAATACGGCCCACGCGAATCCATGGAATATGACGTGGTCGTCGTCGGCGGCGGCCCCGCCGGCCTGTCGGCGGCGATCCGCCTCAAACAGCTGGCGGCCCAGCAAGGCCGGGAGGTGTCGGTCTGCGTGCTGGAAAAAGGCAGCGAAATCGGCGCCCACATCCTCTCCGGCGCGGTCATGGATCCGCGCGCTCTGACTGAACTCATCCCCGACTGGAAGGAGCAAGGCGCGCCCCTGGACACACCGGTGACGGAAGACCGCTTCCTCTTCCTCTCCGCCACCAAGGCCTACAAGACGCCCAACTGGCTGCTGCCCAACTGCTTCCAGAACCATGGCAATTACGTGATCTCGCTGTCCAACGTCACCCGCTGGCTGGGCCAGCAGGCCGAGGCGCTGGGCGTGGAGATCTTCCCGGGCTTCCCTGCCGCCGAGGTCCTTTATGACGATGATGGCTCGGTCAAGGGCGTCGCCACCGGCAACATGGGCATCAACAAGGAAGGCGAACCGGGTCCCGAATTCCAGCTGGGCATGGAACTGCACGCCAAGTACACCTTCTTCGCCGAAGGCGCGCGCGGTCACTTGGGTAAGCAGCTGATCGCCAAATACAAGCTGGATGCCGGCCGTGATCCGCAGACCTATGCCATCGGCATCAAGGAATTGTGGGAAGTGAAGCCTGAAGTGCATCAGCCCGGCCTGGTGATCCACACCGCCGGCTGGCCGCTGGCCAACGATACCTATGGCGGCTCCTTCCTGTATCACCTGGAAAACAACCAGGTTGCAGTGGGTTACGTGGTGGGCCTGGCTTACGAGAATCCCTACCTGTCGCCGTTTGAAGAGTTCCAGCGCTACAAGACCCATCCTGAAATCCGCAAGTTCTTCGAGGGTGGCAAGCGCCTGTCCTATGGCGCCCGCGCCATCACCGCCGGTGGCGTGCAATCGCTGCCCAAGCTGGTGTTCCCGGGCGGTGCGCTGCTGGGCTGTGACGCCGGCTTCCTCAATGCCTCGCGCATCAAGGGCAGCCATGCCGCCATCAAGAGCGGCATGCTCGCTGCCGAGGCAGCCTTCCAGGCGCTGGGCGAGAACCGCCAGTCTGATGAGCTGGCCGCCTATCCGGCCGCCTTCGACGCCTCCTGGCTGAAGGAAGAATTGCACAAGGCCCGCAACTTCAAGCCCTCGATGAGCCGTGGGCTGGTGACCGGCACGCTGCTGGTGGGCATCGACCAGGTGCTCTTCGGCGGCAAGGCGCCGTGGACGCTGCGCCATACGCATGCGGACCATGAGTGCTTGAAACCCGCAGCCAACTATGCACCGATCGCCTATCCGAAGCCGGACGGCAAACTGAGCTTCGACCGTCTCTCGTCAGTGTTCATCTCCAACACTAACCACGGCGAGGACCAGCCCGCCCACCTCACGCTCAAGGACAAGAACGTGCCGGTGCAGATCAACCTGGCCAAGTATGCCGGCCCGGAATCGCGCTACTGCCCGGCCGGGGTGTATGAGTTCGTCAGGAACGAGGACAACAGCGAACGCCTGCAGATCAACGCCCAGAACTGTGTTCACTGCAAGACCTGCGACATCAAGGACCCGACCCAGAACATCGTCTGGGTCACGCCTGAGGGCGGGGGTGGGCCGAACTACTCGGGGATGTAAGCCACGCCCGAAAAGACAAAGCCGCATCGGATGACGATGCGGCTTTTTTACACTGCGGGCCGGGATCAGCAGATCAGATACCGGCAGGACGCTCCGGCGGCGTCCAGCTACCGTTGACGATCTTCTCCAGCCAGAACACGCCAATGACGGTCTTCACGTCCGTGATCTGGCCGTTGCGCACCTGCTCCAGCAGCTCTGTCAGCGGCGCCTTGTAGGTATCCAGGAACTCACCCTCATCGAGCTGCCGCTCCCCTTCCGTGAGCCCGCGCGCCACATAGAGCACCAGATGCTCATCCGAATAGGCGATGGCATTGTGGATGGTGCAAACGTACTGCCAATCGGTGGCGGTATAGCCCGTCTCTTCCTTGAGTTCGCGCTTGGCGCAGTCCAGGGTATCTTCACCCGGATCGATCTTGCCAGCAGGAAATTCGATGAACACCCGATCCAGCGGATAGCGGAACTGGCGCTCCATCAGCACGCTGCCATCATCGAACAGCGGCAACACCGTCACCGCACCAGGATGCTTGATGTACTCGCGCTTGGCTTCCCTGCCATTGGGCAGGACGATGGTGTCTTGCTGGACCTTCAGGAAATGGCCTTCGTAGACCCGGCGGCTGTCTTTCTGCGTCTCTTTGAGATGGGCGTCCATGAGGTGATCGGGGAAAGAGTGATGGAGAGGAGGACAACAGCACGGCGCCGTAGCGACGCCGCCTGTAGTGAGCGGGAGCCGGTCACCGGGACCGGCACCGTGTGCGGCTAACGCCTGTCAGGCGTGGGTCTTGCGCAGGTAGCGCAGCACGAAACCCGGGAAAGCCAGCACCAGGAACAGACAGCCGGTGACGGCATAGAATTCCCAGCCCTGCGAAAAGACATTGCCGACGCCGGCTTCGAGCTGGCGCGCCACCAGGCCGACCACGAAGTACAGCAGCACCAGTTCGATCAGGCGCAACCAGACCGGCTTGACCCAGGCGGCATCCTTTTTCAGCGGGATCAGGGCAAACAGTTGCTGGTTGAAGAAAGGCAAATTGGCCGCAAGCGCGGCCAACAGGATGACAACCCAGCTGAACAGGGAAATGTTCATTCCCCTGTCCCTTAGGCGACGACCTTGCTGAGGAAGGTCGCCAGCGTGGTGACGATGGCGTTGGTGCAGGCATCCATCAGGTGACCCGGCCACAGGCCGATGGCCAGTGCGGCGATACCGTTCAGGCTCAGCACGACGCGCATTTCAGGCGTGGCGATGATCTTGCTGGAATCGGTCGGTTCATCGAAGTACATGACCTTGACCACACGGATGTAGTAGAAGGCACCGATCAGCGAGAAGATCACGGCCAGCACCGGCAGCCAGATCTGGCCGGTGGCCATGGCAGCCTGCAGCACCGACAGCTTGGCGTAGAAGCCCACCAGCGGGGGGATACCTGCCAGCGAGAACATCAGGATCATCATCACGGCGGCGAACCAGGGGCTACGCTGGTTCAGGCCCTTGAAGTCGTCCAGGGTATCGGCTTCGAAACCGGCACGCGAGAGCAGGATGATCACGCCGAAGGAACCCAGGGTGGTGATCACGTAAGTCAGCGCATAGAACAGCGAGGAGCTGTAGGCGTTGACGGCCGAGAACAGGTTGCCGTCGACCACGCCCGACATCATGCCCAAGAGCATGAAGCCCATGTGGGAGATGGTCGAGTAGGCCAGCATGCGCTTGATGTTGCTCTGCGCGATGGCGGTGACGTTACCCAGGATGATGGACAGCACGGCCAGCACCATCAGCATCTGCTGCCAGTCCACGGCCAGCGGCAGCATGCCTTCGACCAGCAGACGGAAGGTGATGGCGAAGGTCGCCAGCTTCGGTGCAGCGCCCAGCAGCAGGGTCACGGGAGTCGGCGAGCCTTGATAGACGTCCGGCACCCACATGTGGAAGGGCACGGCACCCAGCTTGAAGGCCAGGCCGGCCACCACGAACACCACGCCGAACACCAGCGGGGTGCGATCGACGGTGCCCGAGACGATGGCGCGGAAGACTTCGTTGAGTTCCAGCGAACCGCCGGTGGAACCGTAGAGCATGGACATGCCGTACAGCAGGAAGCCGGAGGCCAGCGCACCCAGGATGAAGTACTTCATGCCGGCTTCGGTGGAAGCGGCGTTGTCACGACGCAGGGCCACCAGGGCATACAGCGACAGCGACATCAGTTCCAGGCCCAGGTAGATGGACAGGAAGCTGTTGCCGGAGATCATGACCATCTGGCCCAGCAGGGCAAACAGGGCCAGCGCGTAGTATTCGCCACCCAGCGCGCCACCGGTGATGCCGCGTACGGTGTTGTACTGGCGGGAGTAGATCAGCGTCACGCCGACACCCAGGTAGGTGAACAGCTTCAACAGGTTGGCCAGCGGATCGGACACGAACATGTTGTTGAACGTGTAGACCGTGGCACCGCTGTTGAGGTCGCCGAAGGTCAGTACCGCACACACCACCAATGCCGCCAGCGACAGCAGATAAGTGATGACGCGCTTGGCTTCCGGCAGGAACATATCGATCAGCAGGATCGCGGAAGTCGCGATCAGCAGAAATATTTCCGGATAGACAGGGATCAGATTCATGTTATTCATTTAGTTACTACCGCTTGTGTTCGCCCGCTTGTGTCGCGACTTCCCGCCGCGCCGCCCGACCGGCTATGTCACACCGGCTCGTCTCGTTACTCGTTGTTGCCCAGCTTCTTTGTCGGCGGGACGCAGGCGCCCCGCCCTTCACATCTTTACTGCGCGATCAGTTGATCTTGGAGACCGCCACGTGCTGCAGCAGGTCGGTCACCGAGGTCTGGATGCTGTCGGTGATGATGGCCGGATACAGACCCATGACCAGGGTGGCGATCGCCAGCAGGCCCAGGATCAGGAATTCACGGGCATTCACATCGACCAGCTCGGCCACGTGGTGATTGGCCACCGCGCCAAAGATCACGCGCTTGGCCAGCCACAGCGAGTAGGCCGCGCCCAGGATCAGGGCGGTCGCCGCCAGCAGGCCGATCCAGAAGTTGAACTTCACCGCACCCAGGATCACCATGAATTCGCCGACGAAACCGGAAGTGGCCGGCAGGCCGCAGTTGGCCAGCGAGAACAGGATGAAGAAGAAGGCGAAGCGCGGCATCTTGTTGACCACACCGCCGTACTGGGCGATTTCACGGGTGTGCATCTGGTCGTACAGCACGCCGATACACATGAACATTGCGCCGGAGACGAAGCCGTGCGAGATCATCTGCACGATACCGCCCTGCACTGCCATGTCGTTGAACATGAAGAAGCCCAGGGTGACGAAGCCCATGTGGGCGATCGACGAGTAAGCCACCAGTTTCTTCATGTCCTGCTGCACCAGGGCCACCAGACCGATGTAGATCACGGCCACCAGCGACAGGAAGATCATGAAGCCGGACAGCGCGTGGCTGGCATCAGGCAGGATCGGCAGCGAGAAGCGCAGGAAACCATAGGCGCCCAGCTTCAGCATGATCGCGGCCAGCACGATGGAGCCGCCGGTCGGCGCCTGCACGTGGGCGTCGGGCAGCCAGGTGTGCACCGGCCACATCGGCACCTTCACCGCGAAGGCAGCCAGGAAGGCGAAGAACAGGATCTTCTGTTCCAGCATCGACAGCGGTACCTGGTGCCAGGTCGGGATGTCGAAGCTGCCACCGGACACGTAGTACAGGTAGATCAGCGCGATCAGCATCAAGAGCGAACCCAAGAGCGTGTAGAGGAACAGCTTGAAGGCTGCATACACGCGGTTGTCGCCGCCCCAGACGCCCACGATGATGAACATCGGGATCAGGGTCGCTTCGAAGAAGGCGTAGAACAGCATCGCGTCCAGCGACGAGAAGACGCCGATCATGATGCCCGAGAGGATCAGGAAGGCGCCCATGTACTGGGCCACGCGCTTCTGGATCACCACCCAGCCAGCCAGCACCACGATGACCGTGATGAAGGCCGTCAGCGGCACGAACCACAGCGAGATGCCGTCCAGGCCGAGGAAGTAGCTGATGTTGAAGCGGTCGATCCAGGGCGTCTTTTCGACGAACTGGTAACCGTGCGCCAGCGGATCGAAATGCTGGATCAGAGGGAAAGTCACGACCAGGCCGACCAGCGAACCGAACAACGCCAGCCAGCGGCTCAGCGCCGGATTGCTGTCGCGGCCCAATGCCAGGACGAGTATGCCGAAGACGATCGGAACCCAGATCGCGACGCTCAGGATGGGAAATGTTGACTGCATCATGGTTGTTATCTACTCGGACAGCTTATTTGGCGAACGGGAACGGCATGAACCACACCAGGAAACCCAGCACCCCGATGATCATCACGAATGCATAGTGATAGATGTAACCGGACTGCCAGAGACGCGTGAATTTCGAGAACCAGCCGACGACCTTGGCGCTGCCGTTGACGAACAGACCGTCGATCAGGCCACGGTCGCCCACGGTGGACAAGCCGCTGCCCAGCAGGCGTGCACCGCCGGCGAAGACCACTTCATTGAACTTGTCCATGTAGTACTTGTTGTCCAGGATGGTGTAGATGATGCTGAACTTTTCCTTGAACCAGGCCGGCACGCGCGGGTTGATCATGTAGCAGTAGTAGGCCACGGCCACACCGGCGATCGCCAGCCACAGCGGCGCGCTGGTGAAGGCATGGGTCACCATGGCCACCGGACCGTGGAACTCATGGGACAGCTCTTCCATGACCTTGTGGTTTTCGCCGAAGAAGATCACACCCTTGAAGAAGTCGCCATACAGCATCGGCGCGATCGCGAAGAAACCGACGATGACCGAAGGAATGGCCAGCAGGATCAGCGGCAGGGTCACCACCAGCGGCGACTCGTGCGGCTTCTGGCCCGGAGCCAGACCATGGTGGTGCTCGTCATGGCCGTGATCGTCGTGGGCATCGTGACCATGGTCGTCGTGTGCGCCGTGTGCGGCAGCCGGAGCATGGTGGTCGTCATGGGCGTGGGCCTGGCCGAAACGTTCCTTGCCATGGAAGACCATGAAGTACATGCGGAACGAGTAGAAGGCGGTCACGAAGACGCTGGCCAGCACGGCGAAGTAGGCAAAGCCCGAACCCGGCAGGTGCGACTCGGCAGCGGCTTCGATGATCGAATCCTTGGAGTAGAAGCCGGAGAAGAACGGGGTACCGATCAGGGCCAGCGAACCCAGCAGCGAGGTGATCCAAGTGATGGGCATGTACTTGCGCAGGCCGCCCATGTTGCGCATGTCCTGGTCGTGGTGCATGCCGATGATGACCGAGCCGGCACCCAGGAACAGCAGCGCCTTGAAGAAGGCGTGGGTCATCAGGTGGAACACCGCCACCGAGTAGGCCGATGCGCCCAGGGCGACAGTCATGTAACCCAGCTGCGACAGCGTGGAGTACGCCACGACGCGCTTGATGTCGTTCTGCATGGTACCCAGGAAGCCCATGAACAGCGCCGTGATGGCACCGATCACCAGGATGAAGGACAGTGCGGTATCAGACAATTCGAACAGCGGCGACATGCGGGTCACCATGAAGATACCGGCCGTCACCATGGTAGCGGCGTGGATCAGCGCAGAAATCGGGGTCGGGCCTTCCATCGAGTCCGGCAGCCAGACGTGCAGCGGGAACTGGGCCGATTTACCCATGGCGCCCACGAACAGGCAGATGCAGGCCACGGTCAGCAGCATCCAGTCGGTACCCGGCAGGGTCAGCGTGGCCAGTTCGGCGCGCTTGGCGAAGACTTCGTTGTAGTTCATCGAACCGGCGTAGGCCAGCAGCAGGCCGATACCCAGGATGAAACCGAAGTCACCCACGCGGTTGACCAGGAAGGCCTTCATGTTGGCCTTGATGGCGGTCGGTCGGGTGTACCAGAAACCGATCAGCAGGTAGGACACCAGGCCCACCGCTTCCCAACCGAAGAACAGTTGCAGGAAGTTGTTGCTCATGACCAGCATGAGCATGGAGAAGGTGAACAGCGAGATGTAGGAGAAGAAGCGGTTGTAGCCCTCATCCTCGGCCATGTAGCCGATGGTGTAGATGTGAACCATCAGGGACACGAAGGTCACCACGCACATCATCATCGCGGTCAGGCTGTCGACCATGAAGCCGATCTCCAGCTTGAGACCTGCCACCGTCATCCAGTTGTACAGCGTACCGTTGTAGGTGGCGCCGTCCAGCACTGCGAGCAGGGTCTGGATGGAGATGATGGCAGCGATCAGCACGCCCAGGATGGTCGCGGTATGCGACACCTTGCGGCCAACCACGTTGCCGAAGAATTTGGTACCCAGCAGGCCGGCGATGGCCGAGCCTGCCAGCGGCGCCAGGGGTACAGCAAGAAGAAGATGTGGGTTAAGTTGCCCAGCCATGATGAACCTTATCGCTTATTGGCTGCCCCGCCTGCGGCATGTGCTGCAGGGGAGCCTCCCATCTTTAAATGAAATTCAAACCAGAACGCAAAAACAGGACGCTGCGGATGCCGACTCAGCCCTTGAGGCTGTCGAGGTCTTCCACGTTGATGGTATCCAGGTTACGGAACAGCACCACCAGAATCGCCAGACCGATCGCGGATTCAGCCGCAGCCACGGTCAGGATGAAGAACACGAAGATCTGTCCGCCCGCGTCACCGAGGTAATGCGAGAAAGCAATGAAGTTCATGTTGACCGCCAGCAGCATCAGTTCGATCGCCATCAGCAGCACGATGATGTTCTTGCGGTTCAGGAAGATGCCGACGATCGAGATCGCGAACAGGATCGCGCCGATGATCAGGTAGTGGGAGAGCGTGATTGCCATGATTCTTGATCGCCCTTCTTAAGATTGTTGACCGTCGGCCGCTGCATCGGCGGCAGGCGCGTTGCGGGTGGATTCGGCCTTCATGCTGACCAGGCGCACACGGTCCGAAGCCTTGACCTTGACCGCCTGGGCCGGGTCGAAGTACTTGCTGTCCTTGCGCTTGCGCAAGGTCAGTGCCACGGCGGCGACGATGGCCACCAGCAGGATCACGGCAGCGATTTCAAAGCCATACACGTATTCGGTGAAGATCAGCTTGCCCAGCGGCTTGGTCTGGCCGATGGTGTCGGCGGCGGCCGGCACCTGCGATTCGGAAACCCAGAAGCTGCGCAGCAGCACGGCGGCCATTTCCAGCACGATGATCACGCCGATGGTGGCAGCCAGCGGGAAGTAGCCCCAGAAGCCCTCTCGCAACTTGTCCATGTTGATATCGAGCATCATCACCACGAACAGGAACAGCACCATCACCGCACCCACGTAGACCAGCACCAGCACGATGGCCAGGAACTCGGCCTTGAGCAGCATCCAGAGACCGGCCGCCGAGAAGAACGACAGCACCAGGAACAGCGCCGCATGCACCGGGTTGCGGGCGGTGATGACGCGCATGGCGGCGATCACGAGGATCACGGCGAACGCGTAGAACAAGACAGTTTTAAATTCCATAATCAACCAGAAGTTGGTTCATTCAATCAGCACCGGAACTGCACGCCAACACCTTCAGCTGCAATTCCATCGCACTACATCCATCCCAAGCACTTCGATCCTGCCCTGCCCGGCCGCCTTCAGGTAGCCCGGCAGTCCCGATCAACGGTAGGCGGCGTCGGCAGCGCGGGCTGCGGCGATTTCGTTTTCGTAGCGGTCGCCCACTGCCAGCAGCATTTCCTTGGTGTAGTACAGGTCGCCCCGCTTTTCACCGTGGTATTCCAGGATATGCGTTTCGACGATCGAGTCGACCGGGCAGGACTCTTCGCAGAAACCGCAGAAGATGCACTTGGTCAGGTCGATGTCGTAGCGGCTGGTGCGACGGGTACCGTCGGCACGCTGCTCGGATTCGATGGTGATGGCCATCGCCGGGCAGACCGCTTCGCACAGCTTGCAGGCGATGCAGCGTTCTTCACCGTTGGGGTAGCGACGCAGCGCGTGCAGACCACGGAAACGCGGCGACATCGGTGTCTTTTCCTCGGGGAATTGCACCGTGATCTTGCGCTTGAACAGGTAGCGACCGGTCAGGGCCAGGCCCTTGAACAGCTCGCGGAGCATCAGGCTGCCGAAAAAATCCTTAATAGCTTCCATTTTTAGCCTCAGCCTTCAATCTTATTTCCAGATATTCCAGGGCGACTGGATCCAGATCGCCACGACCACCAGCCACACCAGGGTCAGCGGGATGAACACTTTCCAGCCCAGACGCATGATCTGGTCATAGCGGTAGCGCGGGAACGAAGCGCGGATCCACACATACAGCGACAGGAAGAAGAAGGTCTTCGCACCCAGCCAGATCCAGCCCGGGATGAAGTCCAGCGCCGCCACCGGTGCCGACCAGCCGCCGAAGAACAGCAGCGAGGTCAGGATGGAGATCAGGATCATCGCGGCGTATTCGGCCAGGAAGAACATGGCGAAGGACATGCCCGAGTATTCGATCATGTGACCGGCTACGATTTCGGATTCGCCTTCGACCACGTCGAACGGGTGACGGTTGGTTTCAGCCACGCCGGAGACGAAGTAGATCACGAAGATCGGCAGCAGCGGCAGCCAGTTCCAGGACAGGAAATTCAGGCCCATGCTGGCGAACTGCCCCTTGGTCTGGGTCAGGACGATGTCGGTCATGTTCAGGCTGCCCGACACCATCAGCACCACCACCAGACAGAAGCCCATGGAGATTTCGTAGGACACCATCTGTGCCGAGGCGCGCATCGCACCCAGGAAGGCGTACTTCGAGTTGGAGGCCCAGCCGGCGATGATGATGCCGTAGACTTCCATCGAGGTGATGGCCATCAGGTACAAGAGGCCCGCGTTGACGTTGGCCAGCACGTGTTCCGGCGAGAACGGCACCACGGCCCAGGCGGCCAGCGCCGGCATGATGGTCATCACCGGTGCCAGGTAGAACAGCGCCTTGTTGGCCTTGGACGGGGTCGAGATTTCCTTGAAGATCAGCTTGACGGCGTCGGCGATAGGCTGCAGCAGGCCGGCGGGACCGACGCGGTTCGGGCCCAGACGCACGTGCATCCAGCCGATCAGCTTGCGCTCCCAGTAGGTCATGTAGGCCACGCACAGCAGCAGCGGCACCAGCACCACGATGACCTTCACCAGTGTCCACAGCAGCGTGAACAGCGCCGGACCCAGCGTCGCCGGGCCGATGGTATTGATTTGGGCGATCAGGTGATCCATTTACGCTTTCTCCACGACGATTGCGCCAAACATGCCGCCCAGTGCAGCGGTGGAGGCGTGCGCAGCAGCGACGCGAACCACGTTTTCCGGCAGTTTCTTATCGATGGCCGCGGTCAGCGCAGCGCTGCCGGAGCCTTGCTTGACCTTGACCTGGTCGCCTTCGGCCACGCCCAGCTTGGAAGCCAGGGCTGCCGAGAGCCATGCCTTGGGCGCCTGGCCATCGCGGGTTTCCAGCAGCGGCGCGGAACGGCGGGCGATCGCGTCGGCGAAGTAGATGGGCACATCGGCCACGCGCTCCACGGCACCGGCGGTCGCTGCAACTGCCTGCAGCTGCACGGAGGCGGTGTTGTTCAGGCGAGCCGACAGGTCGGTTTCCTTGCCCAGCAGTTCGTCACGGATGGACTCAGAGGTCTCGTAGTCGAAGTTTTCCAGTTCCAACAGGTTGCCCAGCACGCGCAGGACCTTCCAGCCCGGACGCGCATCACCGGCCGGCTTGACGGTACCGTTGAAGCTTTGTGCACGGCCTTCGGCGTTGACGAAGGTACCCGAGGTTTCGGTGAACGGTGCGATCGGCAGCAGCACGTCGGCATAGTCGGCGCCATGCTTGAAGGCCGACATGACCACGACCATCTCGGCCTGGTCCAGCGCGGCGCGGGCGGCTTGCGGGTTCTGGCTATCCAGTTCCGGCTCGGCGTTCAGCAGCAGGTAGGCCTTGCGCGGCTGTGCGAACACGGCGGCGGCATTGGCACCCTTGCCCGGGGTCGGCACGGCGTTGGCCAGGTAGCCACCGACGGCGTTGCCGCCTTCGGTCAGCACGCCCAGCTTGGCACCGGTCTGTTCAGCGATCCATTGGGCCGCAGCATGCAGTTGCGCAGCTTGCGGATGCTGGACAGCGGCATTGCCCAGGAACACGGCGCGGCCTTCGCCCGACAGCAGGCTGGCGGCGGTAGCCTTGGCAGCGTCGGAGGCAGTCACGCCGGCATAAGCAGCGGGAGCAGCCACGCCCTTGGCTTCGGCCACGGCAACAGCCACTTCAGCCAGCGCACCCAGCCATGCGGAGGGGGCTGCGATGATCTTGTTGGCGATCGGCATGAGCAGATCGTCGTCGGTGGCGTGCAGCACGCTGACCTTGGCGCCGCTCTTGGCCGACTGGCGCAGGCGGGCCGACAGCAGCGGGTGATCCTTGCGCAGGAAGGAACCGATCACGAAGACGCGGTTCAGCTCCGAGAACTCGACGATGGACATGCCCAGCCACGGCTTGACCTGGCCATCCAGGGCGAAGTCGGATTGACGCAGGCGGAAATCGACGTTGTCCGAACCGACACCGCGCACCACCTTCTGCAGCAGGTTCAGTTCTTCCAGGGTGGAGTACGGGGTACCCAGGGCGGCGATGGCATCGGCGCCATGTTCATGACGGATGTTGCGCAGGCCGTGGGCGACGTATTCCAACGCGGTCTGCCAGTCCACTTCCTGCCACTTGCCGTCCTGCTTCAACATCGGCTTGGTCAGGCGTTGCTCGCTATCCAGCGCTTCGTAGGCGAAACGGTCCTTGTCGGAGATCCAGCACTCGTTGACTTCTTCGTTCTCGAAGGGCAGCACGCGCATGACCTTGCCGCCCTTGACCTGGACGATCAGGTTGGCGCCGACGCTGTCGTGCGGGCTCACCGACTTGCGACGCGACAGTTCCCAGGTACGGGCACTGTAGCGGAAAGGCTTGGAAGTCAGGGCGCCGACCGGGCACAGGTCGATCATGTTGCCCGACAGCTCGGAGTCCACGGTCTTGCCGACGAAGGTGGTGATCTCGGAGTGTTCACCGCGACCCAGCATGCCCAGTTCCATCACGCCGGCCACTTCCTGGCCGAAGCGCACGCAACGGGTGCAGTGGATGCAGCGGTTCATTTCCTTCATGGAGATCAGCGGACCGACGTCCTTGGGCTCCACGACACGCTTTTCTTCCTGGTAGCGCGAGGACGAACCGCCGTAACCGACGGCCAGATCCTGCAGCTGGCACTCACCGCCCTGGTCGCAGATCGGGCAATCCAGCGGGTGGTTGATCAGGAGGAATTCCATCACGCCCTTCTGGGCCTTGACGGCCTTGTCGCTGGCGGTGCGCACGATCATGCCGTTGTTCACGGGCGTGGCGCAGGCAGGCAGCGGCTTCGGGGCCTTTTCGACCTCGACCAGGCACATGCGGCAGTTGGCCGCGATGGACAGTTTCTTGTGATAGCAGAAGTGAGGAATGTACGTGCCGATTTTATTGGCAGCGTCCATGACCATGCTGCCTTCCTGCACTTCAACCTTCTTGCCGTCTATTTCGATTTCAACCATGGCTGTTTGCCCAAGCTAAATATTCTTTGCCAACGATACCGGCGGAAGGCTCATCGCATTCCGCCCGGCATCCCCTGCCCTGTTCAGATGTATGCCGGAACCAGGCAGTGTTTGTGCTCGATGTGGTACTCGAACTCTTCGCGGAAATTCTTCACGAAGGCGCGCACCGGCATGGCCGCTGCGTCACCCAGTGCACAGATGGTGCGACCCTGGATGTTGTCTGCCACCGAGTTCAGCACATCGAGGTCTTCCATCTTGCCGTGACCGTTCTCGATACGCTCCACCATGCGGTACATCCAGCCGGTGCCTTCACGGCACGGCGTGCACTGGCCGCAGGATTCTTCGTAGTAGAAGTAGGACAGGCGCAGCAGCGACTTGACCATGCAACGGGTCTCGTCCATCACGATCACCGCGCCCGAACCCAGCATCGAGCCGGCCTTGGCGATGGCGTCGTAGTCCATGGTGGTGTCCATCATGACATCGCCACGGATCACCGGTGCGGACGAGCCGCCGGGAATGACCGCCTTGATCTTCTTGCCGCCGCGCATGCCGCCTGCCAGTTCCAGCAGCGTGGAGAACGGGGTGCCCAGCGGGATCTCGTAGTTGCCCGGACGCTCGACGTCGCCCGAGATCGAGAAGATCTTGGTGCCGCCGTTGTTGGGCTTGCCCATCTCGGCGTAGGCCTGCGGGCCTACCTTGAAGATGAAGGGCACGGCCGCGAAGGTCTCGGTGTTGTTGATGGTGGTCGGCTTGCCATACAGGCCGAAGCTGGCCGGGAACGGCGGCTTGAAGCGCGGCTGGCCCTTCTTGCCTTCCAGGGATTCCAGCAGCGCAGTTTCTTCGCCGCAGATGTAGGCGCCGTAACCATGGTGCGCATGCAGCTGGAAGCTGAAACCGGTACCGAGGATGTTGTCGCCCAGGAAGCCGGCGGCGCGCGCCTCTTCCAGAGCAGCCTCGAAGCGCTCGTATTCGGCGAAGATCTCGCCGTGGATGTAGTTGTAGCCGACGGTGATGCCCATCGCGTAACCGCCGATGATCATGCCTTCGATCAATGCGTGCGGATTGTAACGAATGATGTCACGGTCCTTGAAAGTGCCTGGCTCACCTTCATCTGTATTGCAGACGAGGTACTTCTGACCCGGGAACTGACGGGGCATGAAGCTCCACTTCAGGCCGGTCGGAAAACCAGCGCCGCCACGACCACGCAGGCCGGAGGCCTTGAGGTCGGCGATGACTTGTTCGGGTGTGATCTTGTCGTTGAGGATACGCTTGAGCGACTCGTAGCCGCCGCGCTTGACGTAATCCTCGAGGTGCCAGTTCTCGCCATTCAAGTCGGCGAGGATCAGCGGTTTGATGTGGCGGTCGTGCAGGCAGGTCATTTCTTCAGTTCCTCCAGCAGCGCGTCGATCTTTTCGTTGGACATCCAGCTGCACATTTGATGGTTGTTGACCAGCATGACGGGTGCGTCGCCGCAAGCGCCCATGCATTCGCCTTCCATCAGGGTGAACTGGCCGTCGGCCGTGGTTTCCTTGTAATCGATGCCCAGCTTGTGCTTCAGGTGATGGGCGGCGCGTTCGCCACCCGACAGCAGACACGGCAGGTTGGTGCACACGGTGATCTTGTGCTTGCCCACCGGACTGGTGTTGAACATGTTGTAGAAGGTCGCGACTTCCTGCACTGCCACGGCGGGCATGCCGATGTAGTCGGCGATTTCCTGCTGCAGTTCAGCCGGCAACCAGCCATGTTCCACCTGGGCGATGCGCAGTGCGGACATGACCGCGGACTGGCGTTGATCCGCCGGGTATTTCGCGAGTTCGCGATCGATCTTCTTAAGGGCTTCTTGACTTAACAGCATATCGTTGGCCATCCATGCGCATCATTACTGCGCGGTTATTGGATATTCCCCAAACCTGACGGGCTTCTCATCGAAGCCCGCCTTGACTCTTACTCTCGTTCGACTTACCGGTCGATTTCCCCGAACACGATGTCCTGGGTACCGATGATGGTGACCGCGTCGGCAATCATGTGACCCTTGGCCATTTCGTTCAGGGCCTGCAGGTGGGCAAAGCCCGGGGCGCGGATCTTCAGGCGGTACGGCTTGTTGGCGCCGTCCGAGACTAGGTAGATACCGAACTCGCCCTTCGGGTGCTCGACGGCGGCATACGCTTCGCCGGCAGGCACGCGGAAACCTTCAGTGAACAGCTTGAAGTGGTGGATCAGGTCTTCCATGTTGGACTTCATGTCCGCACGTTTCGGAGGAGCGATCTTGTGGTTGTCGGTGATGACCGGACCCGGGTTGTTGCGCAACCACTCCACGCACTGCTTGATGATGCGGTTGGACTGGCGCATTTCGGCCACGCGCACCAGGTAACGGTCGTAGCAGTCGCCGTTCTTGCCCACGGGGATGTCGAAGTCCAGCAGGTCATAGACCTCGTAGGGCTGCTTCTTGCGCAGGTCCCAGGCGATGCCCGAGCCACGCAGCATCGGACCGGAGAAGCCCATTTGCAGCGCACGTTCCGGCGAGACCACACCAACGCCCACCAGACGCTGCTTCCAGATACGGTTATCGGTCAGCAGGGTTTCGTATTCGTCGACGTAGGTCGGGAAACGGTTGGTGAAGTCTTCGATGAAGTCCAGCAGCGAACCCTGACGGTTTTCGTTCAGCTCGCGGATGGCCTTGTCGTTGCGCACGATCGAGGCCTTGTACTGCGGCATGCTGTCCGGCAGGTCACGATAGACACCACCCGGACGGTAGTAAGCCGCGTGCATACGGGCGCCGGAAACGGCTTCGTAGCAGTCGAACAGGTCTTCGCGTTCGCGGAAGGCATACAGCAGCACGCCCATCGCGCCCACGTCCAGCGCGTGCGCGCCGATCCACATCAGGTGGTTCAGCAGGCGGGTGATCTCGTCGAACATCACGCGGATGTACTGCGCGCGCAGCGGCACTTCCAGACCCAGCAGGCGCTCGATGGCCAGCACGTAACCGTGCTCGTTGCTCATCATCGAGACGTAGTCCAGGCGGTCCATGTAGGGCACGGACTGCAGGAAGGTCTTCTGCTCGGCCAGCTTTTCGGTGCCACGATGCAGCAGGCCGATATGGGGGTCGGCGCGCTGGATGACTTCACCGTCCAGCTCCAGCACCAGACGCAGCACGCCGTGCGCAGCCGGGTGCTGGGGACCGAAGTTCAGCGTATAGTTTTTGATCTCTGCCATTATTTGATCCCGTAGTTTTCTTCACGAATGATGCGCGGGGTGATTTCGCGCGGCTCGATCGTTACGGGTTGATAGATGACGCGTTTCTGTTCGGCGTCGTAGCGCATTTCGACATAGCCCGACACCGGGAAGTCCTTGCGGAACGGGTGGCCGATGAAGCCGTAGTCGGTCAGGATGCGGCGCAGGTCGGAGTGACCGTCGAACAGGATGCCGTAGAAGTCGAAGGCTTCGCGCTCGTACCAGCCGGCCGAGTTCCAGATGCCATCCACCGAAGCCACCAGCGGCAGGTCGTCGTCGGGTGCGAACACGCGCACACGCACACGCCAGTTGTGCGAGATCGACATCAGGTGCGAGACCACGGCAAAGCGCGGACCTTCCCAGGCGCCATCGCCGTAGGTGGAGTAGTCCACACCGCACAGGTCGAGCAGCTGCTCGAAGCGGGTGTCGGCATGGTCGCGCAGAACGCGCATGGCCGACAGATAGTCGGCCGCCTTGACCACCACGGTGACTTCACCGAGGGCCACGGTCAGATTCTGAAGATACCCTCCAAGCGCATTACGCAGGGCGGCTTCGAGAGTTTCCAATTTAGTCGTCATACTGCCCTCTTAGCGCGCGATGGTGTTGGTGCGCTTGATCTTGTTCTGCAGCTGGATCACGCCATACAGCAGCGCTTCAGCCGTCGGCGGGCAACCCGGGACGTAGACATCCACCGGGACGATGCGATCGCAGCCGCGCACCACCGAGTACGAGTAGTGGTAGTAGCCGCCACCATTGGCACAGGAGCCCATGGAGATGACCCAGCGCGGTTCCGGCATCTGGTCGTAGACCTTGCGCAATGCCGGCGCCATCTTGTTGCACAGGGTACCGGCCACGATCATCAGGTCGGACTGGCGCGGCGACGGACGGAACACCGCACCGAAGCGGTCCAGGTCGTAACGCGAAGCACCGACGTGCATCATTTCAACCGCGCAGCAGGCCAGACCGAAGGTCATGGGCCACAGGGATCCGGTACGGGTCCAGTTGATTACCTTATCCAGCGAGGTGGTAACAAACCCCTCATTCAATACGCCTTCAATAGACATGGCTTACTCCCAATCCAGGGCACCCTTTTTCCAGATGTACCAAAATCCGACAACAAATTCAGCGATGAAGACCATCATCGTGACGAAACCTTGCCAGCCCAGCTCACGCATGGACACGCCCCAAGGGAAGAAGAAGGCGGTTTCCAGATCAAACAGGATGAACAGGATGGCGATCAGGTAGTAGCGCACGTCAAACTTCATGCGCGCATCTTCAAACGCTTCGAAACCGCATTCGTAGGGAGATGTTTTTTGTGCGTCCGGCTTGTGGGGAGCAAGGAGACGACCGAGGAGCTGGGGAGCGACACCGACACCGATGCCGACAAGAATAAACAGGAGGACTGGGAAGTAATTTTCGAGGTTCACGATTGGCCGCTATGCGTTGGTTTATCGATGGGAATGATTCTCAATATCAATCAGAAACTTCCTCGACAAAAAGCCAGCTCAGGCACTAGGACCTTTGCTGGCTTTTCATTTCATTTCATGGTGCCGACGACGAGACTCGAACTCGTACAGCTTTCGCCACTACCCCCTCAAGATAGCGTGTCTACCAATTTCACCACGTCGGCCTGAGACTGCTATTGTAACTTCATTTGTTACTTTTGTTCAATGCACAATCTGCAAAAACTAAGATTCTTATGAATTAATTCTTCGATTATTTCGGAATCCGCAAAAACTTATTTCGGAATCTGATTCGATTGATCCGCCGGCTTGGCAGCTTCGGCCGGCGCAGCCGGCGCCGCTTGCTGAGCAGGTGCCGCTGCTGGTGCCGCAGTCGACTGGCCATCCATCACGCTGGCGCTTTGCGCGCTGTGATGATTGCCGATGAAGGTCAAGCCCAGAGTCGCCACGAAGAACAGGCCCGCTGCCACCGCCGTCGACTTGGACAGGAAGTTCGACGAACCGGTCGCGCCGAAGAGACTGCCGGACGCACCGGAGCCAAAGGCAGCACCCATGTCGGCGCCCTTGCCGTGCTGCAACAGCACCAGACCGATGATCGCCAGCGCTGCCAGCACCTGAACTACAACCACAACCAAAAACAAAGTATTCATTTAAACGAGTCCACTCTTGATGTTTCAATCGCCAGCCGCCGAAGTATCCCCCGCACGCCTGACAAACCCCTTACTTCACTATTCAGGCCGCCGCTGCAATGATGGCCAGGAAATCTGCTGCCTTCAACGCTGCGCCGCCAATGAGACCACCATCGATATCGGCCATGGCCAGCAGTTGCACGGCGTTGTCGGGCTTCATGCTACCACCGTAGAGGATGCGCACCTTGGCGGCCGCCTCTGCACTCTTGACCTGCAGGCGGGCCCGCAGCATCGCGTGCACTTCCTGGGCCATCTCGGGCGTGGCGGTCTTGCCGGTGCCGATGGCCCAGACAGGTTCATAGGCTACCACGATGCGCGCCGCATCTTCAGCCGACAGCGCTGCCAGCACCACATCGAGCTGACCACCCACGACGTCGTTGGTCTGGCCGGCTTCGCGCTGCTCCAGCGTTTCGCCCACACATACCAGCGGCACCAGGCCAGCCTTCAGTGCCGCCACGGTCTTGGCCGCCACGGCTGCGTCGGACTCGCCATGATAGGCGCGACGCTCGGAGTGACCAATGATGACGTACTGCACACCAAACTCCTGCAACATCGCCGCCGAGACCTCACCGGTATAGGCACCGGAGGCATGCGCAGAGATATCCTGCGCACCCGAAGCCAGCACCGAACCGGCTACGGCAGCCTGCACTTGCGCCAGGTAAGGCGCCGGCACGCAGACAGCAACATCGCAGGCAGCAGCCGCAAGACCTTCCTTGATGCCGGCGATCAGCGCAGCATTGGCAGCCAGGCTGCCATTCATTTTCCAGTTACCGGCTACGAGTTTGCGACGCATAGGCTATGTTCTACGAGATTGGTGTGAATTGGATAACCTCGTATTGTAGCCGGTAGCCGTAAAGACGGTCAAACCGGACCGCCAGCCTGCCTTGCGCCCTGCCCTCTTACAGCTCCAGCATGATCTTGCCGATGTGGGTACTGCCTTCCATCATGGCATGCGCCTGCGCCGCCTGCTCCAGCGGGAAGCGCTGGTGGATCACCGGCTTGATCTTGCCGGCCTCGATCAATGGCCACACATGTTCGCGCAGCTTGGCCGCAATCGCTGCCTTGAAGGCCACCGGGCGCGGGCGCAGGGTGGAGCCGGTGATGGTCAGGCGACGCCGCATCACCTGCCCCATGTCCAGCTGCCCTTTGCTGCCGCCCAGTTGGGCGATGAAGACCAGTCGTCCATCGTCGGCCAGCGCTTTGATCTCGCGCGGCAGGTAATCACCGCCCACCATGTCCAGGATGACGTCGACACCGCGACCACCGGTCAATTCCTTCACCACTGCCTCGAAGTCCTCGGTCTTGTAGTTGATGGCACGCTCCGCACCCAGATCTTCGCAGGCGCGGCATTTCTCGGCGCTACCGGCCGTGGCGAAGACGCGATGCCCCAGCGCACGGGCGATCTGGATGGCGGTCACGCCGATGCCGGAAGATCCGCCCTGCACCAGCAGGGTTTCCTGCCCCGACAATAGGCCGCGATCAAAGACATTGCTCCAGACAGTGAAATAGTTTTCCGGCAGGGCCGCCGCTTCCAGGGCGCTCAAGCCCTTGGGCACGGGCAGGCACTGGGCCAGCGGTGCGGCGCAATATTCGGCATAGCCACCGCCTTGCACCAGCGCACAGACCAGGTCACCCAGGCTGAAGCCACTATCGCCCAGGTCACCAGCGACGATCTCGCCAGCCACCTCCAGCCCCGGCAGATCGGAGGCGCCCGGGGGCACCGGATAGTTGCCCATGCGCTGGAATACGTCCGGCCGGTTCACACCGGCCGCATGGACCTTGATCAGCACTTCGCCTGGCTTGAGCTCCGGCACGGGGCGCTCGCAAGGCTGCAATACCTCGGGGCCGCCAAATTCCTTAATTTCGATGGCTCGCATGTCCTATCCTTTTCTCAAAGCCCTGTGAGGCGATAGTCGATTCACAGGGAAGCCGCAGCACGCGCGGCAGTGTCATATAGCCCGGAAGCATTGCGCAGCAACTGCGCTGCCTCGCCGATGGCGTGGTTGGGGATGCCGCTCTCGACCTGCACCTCGATGAGGCAGCGTTCGCGCACTTCGCGGTACTTCATGCACAGGTCCTGGCCAGCCTGGGTGGTCGAGAACAGCAATTCCTTGCCGGCCTTTTCGCTCTTGACGTAGCCGGCCTTCACCAGCTTCTTGAGGGCATAGGTGACCACGTGGGTGTCCTCGACATTGAGCACGAAGCAGATATCGGCCAGCTTCTTCTTGCGCTCCCGGTGATTGACGTGATGCAGCAAGGAAACCTCGATGGCGGTCATGTCCTTGGCACCGGCGGCGGCCATGCAGCGCACCATCCAGCGGTTGAAGGCGTGACTGGCCATGATCAGCGCGTACTCCAGCTCGGACAGCTCGGCGCTGCGCTCGGAGACCAGGTGCTGAGAGGAAACGATCTTGGTGGGCTTGACGGCCCCGGTAGCCGCAGCTTGCTGCGGCTGGACGGATTCTGGCGTCTCGTTGTTCATGGGTGATCGGACGAAGGGCGACGAAATGGCAACACTATATCCCAAAGACAAATAAATAATTTATCGACATATTGTTTATATTTTCACTGGAATGTAATATCGCCAAAAAAGCAGGGCATCACACGGACGCACCTTGAACCCCCTTTCAGTGGCATCGAAGGGAGTCTTAAAAACAAATCACAGGCGAGGCAAGAGACACCATGCAGCCACCTCAGATCCACCCGCTGGGCGACAGCGCGCTGCTTTGCAGCCTGCCCGCCCCGGCGACCCTGGCCCAGCAGCAACGCATCTGGGCCCTGGCCGAACTGGCCGACAGTTGGGACGAAGTCAGCGAAGTCGTACCCGGCATGAACAACCTGACCCTCATCACCCGTCGCCCGGTCAGCGACCTGGCCGCATTGGCGCAACGCATCACCCAGCACTGGCCCAAGCTGGACTTGCAGCAGCATGCTGGTCGCACCGTCGAGATCCCCGTGGTCTATGGCGGCAGCGGCGGCCCCGACCTGGAGAACGTGGCGCGCCATACCGGCCTGTCCGTCGATGAGGTTATCGCCCGTCATAGTGGCGGCGACTATGTGGTCTATTTCATCGGCTTCATGCCCGGTTTCGCCTATATGGGTGGCCTGGCGCCGGAGCTGGCCACACCGCGCCATACCACGCCACGCGTGACCATCCCGGCCGGTTCGGTGGGCATAGGCGGGGAGCAGACCGGGATCTATCCCATGGCCTCTCCCGGCGGCTGGCAACTGCTGGGCCGTACCTCCCTGAACCTGTTCGACCCCAGCCAGGAAGCACCGACGCTGCTGCGTCCGGGCGACCGTGTACGCTTTACCGTGGAGTGCGTGGAATCATGATGGACATCCTTCAACCCGGCATGCTGGCCTCGGTGCAAGACCTGGGCCGTCATGGTCATCGCAGTCTGGGCATCCATCCTGGCGGCGCCCTCAATACCCTGGCACTGGCCAGTGCCAACCTCCTGGTGGGCAATCCGGTCGATGCGGCCGGCCTGGAAATCACCATGGGCCTGTGCGAGATCCGCTTCACCGCCGACACCCGCATCGCCCTCGGTGGCGACGACATCGGCGCCACCCTCGATGGCCGTCCCATCGCTGCCTGCTGGAGCATCCCGGTGCGCGCCGGCAGCGTCCTCAAGCTCAGCCTGGCTGCCGCCGACAACCCTGAGCACGCCCCGCGCCACAGCATGCGCACCTACCTTGCCGTAGCCGGTGGCATCGATGTGCCAGTGATACTGGGTTCGCGCAGCACCGACCTGAAGGCCGGCTTCGGTGGCCACCAGGGACGTGCCTTGAAGCGCGGCGACCAGTTGCCCATCGGCGACGCCCAGGCCGCAACGGCCGCCGTCCATGGCCCGGCCTTCGGCGTGCGTTCTCCGCGCTGGAGCGGCCTGGGTCTGCGTGAAGACGAACACAGCCAGCATGTCACCCTGCGCGTATTGCCCGGCCCGGAATTCGAACAATTCACCAAGAGCTCGCGCGAAGCACTCTGGAGCGCCACCTGGCGGGTGACGCCCAACAGCAACCGCATGGGGTATCGCCTGGAAGGCGAGGAACTCAAGCGCAAGCAAGGTCGCGACATGCTCTCCCACGGCGTGGTACCGGGCGTGATCCAGGTACCACCTTCGGGCCAGCCCATCATCCTCATGGGCGACGCCCAGACCACCGGCGGCTATCCCAAGATCGGCGTGGTGATCGGCGCGGACCTGTGGAAGCTGGCACAAGCGCCGCTGAACGCCACGCTCAGACTGGAGCCCTGCGAACTGGCCGATGCACTGGCCGCCGCAGAAGAGCAACAGAACTATCTGGATTCCATCCGCGACACGGTTGCCGCACTGGACTGGTCGCGTGCCACGCTTTACCGAAAATAAGGGACACGCCATGCACATCGATCTCAATGCCGACCTCGGCGAAGGCTGCGACACCGACGAACAATTGCTGACCCTGGTCAGCTCCGCCAACATCGCCTGCGGCTGGCATGCAGGCGACGCCGCCACCATGCGCCGCTGTGTGCGCTGGGCGATCCAGAACCACGTGGCCATCGGCGCGCATCCCAGCTTCCTCGACCGCGAGAACTTCGGTCGCAGCGCCATGCAGGTATCACCCGAGGAAATCTTCAGCGGCATGCTGTACCAGCTGGGCGCACTGGATGCCATCGTGCGCGCCGAAGGCGGCCGCATGAGCCACGTCAAGCCGCACGGCGCGCTCTACAACCAGGCCGCCAAGGATGCCGTGCTGGCCAATGCCATCTGCGCCGCCATCCGCACCTTCAATCCCGAACTGAGCCTGTATGGCCTGGCCGGCAGCGAGCTGATCGCCGCCGCCCGTCATGCCGACCTCAATGCCGTCGAGGAAGTCTTCGCCGACCGTGCCTATGAAGCCGACGGCAGCCTGGTCGCGCGCAGCAAGCCCGGCGCCATGATCACCAATGACGAGGACGCCATCGCACAGACCCTGTCGCTGGTGAAGCAGAAGCAGGTCAAGGCCATCGACGGCAGCATCGTCCAGGTCAATGCACAGACCCTCTGCCTGCACGGAGATGGACCGCATGCGCTGGATTTCGCGCGCCAGATTCGTGCACGCCTGCACGAAGAGCGTATCGCGGTGCGCGCAACGGCATGAAGCCGTTTTCGCGTCATGGCAGTCGATCGCAGGGCGTGGGAATGGCGGCAGCATCATTTGATTCAAGGTAGTTGCAAGCGGTAGTTCAGTTCCAAAAACAATAAGAAAAGTCGCCACGATGAGGCCCGTGAGGTCGCAGGAAAAAACACGCCCCTATGCCCCGCAAAGGCAGACTGGGCGTGGCTTCCAGCGATGCGTCTGGCACGGACCTTGCAATCCGGCGATAGGATTTTTTCCAAATTCACAAAGGGAGTTTTTCATGGAGAGTACGACACTGCTGCCACTGATCGGGATTCCGATCGTCGTGGCCGGATTTGCATTGCGTTTCAACCCGCTGCTGGTGGTCACCGTCGCCGGTCTCACCACCGGCCTGTCGGTGGGCATGGATTTGGGCATGCTGCTGGAAACCTTCGGCGAGAAGTTCGTCAACAGCCGTTCGCTGGCGACCTTCCTGCTGATCCTGCCCATCATCGGCCTGCTCGAACACTACGGCCTGAAGGAACGCGCACAGGCCTGGATCTCCAGCATCGCCAGTGCCACCTCGGCCCGTATCCTGATGCTCTACTTCATCCTGCGTGAAGGTACCGCCGCGCTGGGCCTGATCTACCTCGGCGGCCAGGCACAGACCGTGCGCCCGCTGCTGGCCCCGATGGCCGAAGGTGCGGCCGTGAACACCTACGGCGAAGACCTGCCGCAACACATCCGCGACAAGATCAAGGCCCATGCCGCCGCCTGCGACAACGTCGCCGTGTTCTTCGGCGAGGACATCTTCATCGCCTTCGGCGCCGTGCTGCTGATGGATGCCTTCCTCAAGGAAAACGGCATCACCAATATCGAGCCGCTGCACATCGGCCTGTGGGCCATCCCCACCGCCCTCTCGGCGCTGGTGATCCACATGTTCCGCCTGACCCGCCTCGACGCCTCCATCGCCCGCGATGTCCAGGCGTGGAAAGCCACCCAACCCAACGCTTCCAAGGTGCCAGCATGAGCACGCTCATTTCCATCAACCGCATCTACTACCTCATCGGCGTCATCGTCATGATGCTGGTGGCCATGACCCTGCGCGACAAGGGCAACCCCAAGCGCCTGACCACGGCCCTGTTCTGGTTCCTGTTCGGTGCCGTGTTCCTGTTCGGCGACCTGCTGGTGGACCATCTCGGCAAGTCCATGGCCTATCGCGTCATCGGCGCCACCGTCGTGATCATCTCGCTGATCGCCGGCACCGGCATGCTCTCCATGGGCAGCTACGCCACCTCAACCCACGATGAACGCGTGGCCTCCTCCAAGCGACTGGGCAACTGGCTGTTCTTCCCCGCCGTGCTGATCCCGGTGATCACGGTAGCCTGTACCGTCCTGCTCAAGGGGGTGTCCATCGGCGGCGTGATGCTGCTGGACCAGAAGCAGCTGACGCTGGCGGCCCTGTGCGTGGCCTGCCTGTGCGCACTGATCGCCGGTTGCGTGCTCACCCGTGGCACGCCACTGCAGGCGGTGCGCCAGTCGCGTCGTCTGGTGGATTCGATCGGCTGGGCGGCGATCCTGCCGCTGATGCTGGCCATGCTCGGCGGCGTGTTCGTCGCCGCCAAGACCGGTACCTCGGTGCAGCAGGTGGTGAGCCTGTTCGTCAATCCCGACAATCGTTTCCTGGTGGTGGTGATCTACTGCGTGGGCATGGCGCTGTTCACCATGATCATGGGCAATGCCTTTGCCGCGTTCCCGGTGATGAGTGCCGGTATCGCCCTGCCCTTCCTGATCCTCGGCCATCACGCCGATCCGGCACCGCTGGTGGCCATCGGCATGTATTCCGGCTACTGCGGCACGCTGATGACGCCCATGGCCGCGAACTACAACATCGTGCCGGCCGCACTGCTGGAACTGAAGAACAAATATCAGGTCATCAAGGTGCAGCTGCCCACGGCGCTGACACTGCTGACCGTGAACGTGTTCCTGATGTACTTCCTGGCTTTCCGCTGATCGTATCGGCAAGCCTGGCGTGGCCGTCATCAAGCGAGGACGGCCACTTCGTTTCATCCCTGCCTCATGAAGTCCAAGGAGTCCCCCATGCAACTTACCCCCCAACGGGCAGAAGACTTTGCCCGCATGCCGCTGGCCTACCTGCGCCAGGAATATCCCAACCATGTCATGCACCTGCTCAACGACGAGGGCGACGTGCTCTCGCCACGCGCGATGCATCCGGTGTTCTATGGCTGCTATGACTGGCATTCCGCCGTGCATGGCTACTGGCTGCTGCTGCGCTGCCTGCACCTGTACCCGTCCCTGCCCGTGGCCGATGAGGTCACCGCGCTCTTCGACGAGCATTTCACGCCTGAACTGATGGAGCGTGAAACGGCATACTTCCGCGCCCCCAATCGCGCGCCCTTCGAACGCCCCTATGGCTTTGGCTGGCTGCTGGCACTGGACCAGGAATTGCTGATGTCCAAACATCCCCGTGCTGCAGCATGGCACGCCGCGATGCGTCCCCTGACGGCCGAGATCCGCCGTCGCCTGCTGGATTACCTCTCCAAGCTGAGCTATCCGATCCGCGTCGGTGCACACTTCAATACCGCCTTTGCGCTGGCGCAGTCGCTGGACTACGCACGCTACGTCAAGGATACCGAGCTCGAAGGCGTGATCGTCGCCAGCTCGCTGCGTTTCTATGGCAAGGACACCGACTACCCCGCGCACTACGAGCCGGGCGGTGACGAATTCATTTCCGGCGCATTGACCGAAGCGCTGCTGATGACCAAGGTACTGTCCGACGACGCCTTCCCGGCCTGGTTCGACGCCTACCTGCCGCGCGTGGCAGAGGTATCGCAGATCATGCAACCGGCCCATGTCTCGGATCCGACCGACCAGAAGATTTCCCACCTCGACGGCCTGAATCTCTCACGCGCCTGGTGCATGAAGCATGTGCTGCGCCATCTGCCACAGACCCATCCGGCACGCGCAGCCCTGACCGATTCGATCCAGCGCCACATCGCTGCCTCGATCGACCAGGTCGTGGGCAGCCACTACAGCGGCGGCCACTGGCTGGCCAGCTTCGCGCTGCTGGCGCTGGAGAACTGAGGAAGCAGCAATCCCTCACGCTGAAGCAGGAAGGCCCTCGCATCCATCAAGGATGCGAGGGCCTTCTGCCATGGTGGCGTACTCAAGCGCGCTACTGCGCAGCTTCCTTGCCGACCTGCTGCCCATCCTCGGACATGGTGGCCGAGATCACACGGGCACTGCGCTTGAAGGTGAAATAGGCCCATGCCCAATCCACCATCACCATCATGCGGTTGCGGAAGCCGATCAGGAAGTACACGTGCACGAACAGCCAGAACAGCCACGCCGGATAGCCCGAGAACTTGAGCTTGCCGACCATGGCGATGGCGGCCTTGCGGCCGATGGTGGCCAGCGAGCCGTAGTCCTGGTAGACGAAGGACTCCGGCGCACGGCCGGCGATGCGGTGCTTGATGTTGCGCGCCGCCACCCGTCCCATCTGCTTGGCCGCCGGTGACACGCCCGGCACCGGCTTGCCGTCGGACTGCGCCGCCGCCAGGTCACCGATGACATAGATGTCGTCATGGCCGACGATATTGAGCTCGGCCGACACCGGCACGCGCCCTGCGCGATCGAGCTCCACCCCCAGTTTCTTGCCCAGCGGCGAGGCCGCCACGCCGGCCGACCAGATCACGGTGCGGGTGGCCAGGGTCTGCTCGCCGTCGAAGTTGGCATAGCGCACACAGGTCTCGTCGATATGCACCACGCGGCTGCCGGTGCGCACATCCACCCCGAGCTTTTGCAACTGTTCGCGCGCTTTCTCCGACAGGTCGGGCGGATAGGCGCCGAGGATGCGATCCGAACCTTCGATCAGCACCACCCGCGCCGAATGCGGATCGATATTGCGGAATTCGCCAGACAGGGTATGCCGGGCGATCTCCACCAGCGTGCCAGCCATCTCCACGCCGGTGGCGCCGCCACCGATGACGGTGAAGGTCAGCCATTCCTGGCGGCGACGGGCATCGGTTTCGCGTTCGGCGCGCTCGAAAGCCATCAGGATGCGCTTGCGGATCTCGAAGGCATCTTCCAGCGTCTTCAGCCCGGGGGCCAGCGCGCTCCATTCATCGCGGCCGAAGTAGCTGTGGGTGGAGCCCGCGGCCACGATCAGGTGGTCATAGGCGACCGTGCTGCCGTCTTCCAGCGTGATGTTCCTGGCGGCGGGGTCGATGTTGGTCACGGCCGCCATCAGCGTGGTGAGGTTGCGCTGCTGCGCCAGGATGGCGCGGATGGGCGCACTGATGGCAGGCGCCGACAAGCCCGCCGTGGCCACCTGGTAGAGCAGCGGCTGGAACAGGTGATGGTTGCTGCGATCGATCATGGTAATGCGCACGTCGGCGCCGGCATTGGCCAATTCACGCGCAGCAGCCAGGCCGCCGAAACCACAACCGATGATGACTACATGGGGCATAGCCTTCCTTTCAAAAGTAAATAGTTTTTATGCCCGTGCCGGCCGCCGCCTCGAAGCATGCGTCGCAGGCCGCACAGTGCTGTCCCCTACTCTCTATTCGGATGAGCCTGCATCGCGGCGCCGCGCTTGCCCTCAAGATCGCGAGGCCGTGGAAAATTGATTTCCCTCAATGCAGACGGACAGAATCGCATACTTTTGGTTCGAAAGCACTTGGTCAGATTGTCCCTTCCCGCGTATCGCCAGATATCGCCAGATGAGCTCCAAAGAAAAATCCCCCGGACCTTGCGGCACGGGGGATTTCCTTGCTGGCGGAGAGCCGGCACCAGGCAGGTGCCGGAGCTCAGCGGCTTACTGTGCTTCTTGCGGAGCAGCAGCTTCGCCGCCTTCTTCAGCCTGGGCAGCCTTCATGGACAACTTCAGGCGGCCGCGGTCGTCGGTCTCCAGGACCTTCACGCGCACTTGCTGGCCTTCCTTCAGGTAGTCGGCCACGGCATTGACGCGCTCGTTGGCGATCTGGCTGATGTGCAGCAGACCATCCTTGCCCGGCAGGACCTGGACGATGGCGCCGAAGTCCAGCAGCTTCAGGACGGTGCCTTCGTAGACCTTGCCCACTTCCACGGAAGCGGTCAGCTCTTCGATACGGCGCTTGGCTTCCTGACCAGCCGATGCATCCACGGAGGCGATGGTGACCACGCCTTCGTCGCTGATGTCGATCTGGGTGCCGGTCTCTTCGGTCAGCGCGCGGATCACGGCGCCGCCCTTGCCGATCACGTCACGGATCTTTTCCGGGTTGATCTTGATGGTGATCAGGCGCGGTGCGAAGTCGGACAGCTCGGCACGACCGGCCGGGACGGCTTCCTGCATCTTGCCCAGGATGTGGTGACGGCCTTCCTTGGCCTGCTCCAGCGCGACCTGCATGATTTCCTTGGTGATGCCCTGGATCTTGATGTCCATCTGCAGTGCGGTGATGCCATTGGCAGTACCGGCCACCTTGAAGTCCATGTCGCCCAGGTGATCTTCATCGCCCAGGATGTCGGTCAGGACGGCGAACTTGTTGCCTTCCTTGATCAGGCCCATGGCGATACCGGCCACGTGTGCCTTCATCGGCACGCCGGCGTCCATCAGTGCCAGGCAGCCGCCGCACACCGACGCCATCGAGGAGGAACCGTTGGACTCGGTGATTTCCGAGACCAGGCGCACCGAGTAGCTGAACTCGTCAGCCGCCGGCAGCGCGGCGATCAGCGCGCGCTTGGCCAGACGGCCGTGGCCGATTTCACGACGCTTCGGGGTACCCACGCGACCGGTTTCGCCGGTGGCGAACGGAGGCATGTTGTAGTGGAGCATGAAGCGGTCGGTGTACTCGCCCAGCAGGCCGTCGATCTTCTGCTCGTCACGGGCGGTGCCCAGGGTCGCGATGACCAGGGCCTGGGTTTCGCCACGGGTGAACAGGGCCGAACCGTGGGTACGCGGCAGCACGCCGGTACGGATCGAGATCGGACGCACGGTGCGGGTGTCGCGACCGTCGATACGCGGTTCGCCTTCCAGGATCTGCGAACGCACGATCTTGGCTTCCAGGTCGAACAGGATGGAACCGACTTCGGCGGAATCGGCAGCCACGGTGCCATTGGCAACGGCTTCGGCCACCAGCGCTTCGTTGACTTGTGCCGAGACGGTCTTGAGCTTCTCGGTACGGGCTTGCTTGTCCTTGGTCTGGTAGGCTTCGCGCAGCGGGCCTTCGGCCAGTTGCGAGACGCGGGCGATCAGGGCTTCGTTCTTGGCCGGGGCGGTCCACTGGACTTCCGGCTTGCCACCGTCGCGCACCAGCGCGTGGATGGCTTCGATGACGGCCTTGGACTGGTCGTGACCGAACACGACCGCGCCCAGCATCACTTCTTCGGACAGCTGGTCGGCTTCGGATTCCACCATCAGCACGGCGGTTTCGGTACCGGCCACCACCAGGTCCAGTTGCGAGGACTTCAGTTGGGTCTGGGTCGGGTTCAGGACGTACTGGCCGTCGATGTAGGCCACGCGGGCGGCGCCCACCGGACCGTTGAAGGGGATGCCGGCCAGCGACAGGGCAGCCGAGGCGCCGATCATGGCCGGGATGTCCGGATCGATCTCAGGGTTCACCGACAGCACGTGGATGATGACCTGCACTTCATTCAGGTAGCCTTCCGGGAACAGCGGGCGGATCGGACGATCGATCAGGCGCGAGGTCAGGGTTTCCTTTTCGGAAGGCTTGCCTTCACGCTTGAAGAAACCGCCGGGGATACGGCCGGCAGCGTAGGTCTTCTCGATGTAGTCCACCGTCAGCGGGAAGAAGTCCTGGCCGGGCTTGGCTTCCTTGCGGGCCACGACAGTAGCCAGGATGACAGTGCCTTCCACCGACACCACGACGGCGCCGGAGGCCTGGCGGGCGATTTCGCCGGTTTCCAGGGTGACTTGATGCTGACCGTACTGGAAGGTCTTGCTTACTTTATTGAACACGGTATTTCCTTTCTTTTATGGAGCCGGCCCCGACTGTGTCCGCGGTGCACGACTTCCCTTTTGCCGACAGATTTTCAGGCGCTGTCGTTCACCTCACCACAGTGGCCGGCAATACCGGTCACTTACGACGAACGCGGCCATCCATGAATGGACGGGCGGCCGCGATGAAGCATTCTTGCCCGGGGGTGGCTCAGGCAGGGCCAGCTGCCCACGCTTGAGCTTGCGGAATCGCAAAAAACAAAATGCCCGCGTCACCGAGTGACGCAGGCATTTCGTGGTGGTCCCGGATATGGACCCGGGAACCCAGACGCGGATTCAAATTACTTGCGCAGACCGAGTTTTTCGATCAGGGCGCGGTAACGGTCGGCGTCCTTGTTCTTCAGGTAGGACAGCAGGCTCTTGCGACGGTTGACCATCTTGATCAGGCCACGACGGGAGTGGTGATCCTTGACGTGGGCCTTGAAGTGGCCGTTCAGGTCGTTGATGCGTGCGGTCAGCAGCGCGACTTGGACTTCCGGAGAACCGGTGTCGTTCGTGCCACGGGCGTTTTCGGAGATAATGGCAGCCTTGGCTGCTTTTTCGATGGACATTGCTTTACCTTTCACAAGCGGTGCGCTGAGCGTGCCGGTCATTGAACCTGCGGCCCTGCATACCGTGAATTAAAAATGAGAATCCGGCCAAAACGACCGGACGCAAAATTATATAGCAAAAAGCCATTCCCACCAACACACGCAAGCACTGGCATGACAAGGCATCGCCCTTGCGCCGCTTGTGGTGACAAAAGAATGGCAAAAAGACAACCCATTCAGGATCAAGCAATGAAAGACCGTCGCCCTCAACCGTCCCAGCCCTCGTTTCAGCCCACCTCCCGCCGCGCCCGCGCCCTGCTGGCCGCCGTGGTGCTGGCCAGCGCCGCCCTGAGCGGCTGCGCCTCGCTGCTCCAGCCACCGGTACAACCCGGCGAGAGCGAGGAACAGGTACTGAACCGCCTGGGCCAGCCCAGCAATGTGTATCAGGACGGCAACACGCGACTCTTCGAATATGCCGCCGGCGCCTTCGGTCAATACCAGTACATGGCGCGCATCGGCCCGGACCGTCGCCTGGTTTCCTACCAGCAAGTGTGGACGATAGAGAATTTCCACGCCATCCGCGTCAAGCAGGACACCAAGGAAGACGTCCTGCACCGGGTCGGCCGCCCCACCGAGATCACCCACTATGCGCGTGTGCCCTTCGAGGCCTGGAACTATGGTTTCAAGGAAAGCGGCGTATGGAATTCGCAGATGACGGTCTATTTCAACGATGCCGGCACGGTGGAAAAGGTCGAGAACGGCCCCGATCCGCGCTTCGACGATTCGCGCTTCCCCTTCTAGTCCCCCTGCCAAACGAAAATGCCGTCCGGTGCAACGCGCACCGGACGGCATTTCTTCCTTCAGGCCAGCAACGACGATCAGATCACCGTCGACAGCCCCAGCGTAAAGACCAGCGCCAGCACCGAGACCAGGGTTTCCATCACGGTCCAGGTCTTGAAGGTCTGCGGCACGGTCATGTTGAAGTATTCCTTGACCAGCCAGAAACCGCCGTCATTGACGTGCGACAGGATCAGCGAACCGGCGCCGGTGGCCAGCACCATCAGTTCCGGACGCACACCACCGACGGTGGAGACGATGGGCGCCACGATACCGCAGGCGGTGGTCATGGCGACCGTCGCCGAACCGGTCGCCACGCGGATCAGCGCGGCCACGAACCAGCCCAGGATCAGCGGCGAGAGGTGGGCGTCGGTGGCGATGCCGACGATGGCCTTGGAGACGCCGCCATCCATCAGGATGCGACCGAAACCGGCGCCCGCGCCCACCACCAGGGTGATGCTGGCGATCGGTGCCAGGCACTCGTTGGTGAACTTCAGGATCTGCTCGCTACCGAAACCACGGGCACGGCCGAAGGTCCAGAAGCTGACCAGGGTCGCGATCAACAGCGCAATCACGGAATTGCCGATCAGGCGCAGGAAGTCGTTGGCAAAGGTCTTCGGGGCGAAGAACAGGTCGGCCCAGCTACCGATCAACATCAGCGCCACCGGCAGCAGGATGGTGAACAGCGTGATGCCGAAGCCCGGCAGTTCGCGCGCCTTCTTGCCTTCATCGACGAATTGCGAAATCAGCGGATTGTCCGGATTGGGGATCACCACCTTGGAGATCAGCTTGCCGAAGATCGGACCGGCGATGATGGCCGTGGGGATACCCACGATCAGCGCGTAGAGGATGGTGCGACCGATATCGGCGCTATAGGCGGTCACCGCCAGCAGCGCTGCCGGGTGCGGCGGGATCAGGCCGTGCACCACCGACAGACCCGCCACCATGGGGATGCCCACCAGCACCATGTTGGTACCGGTACGCTTGGCGACGTTGAAGGCGATCGGAATGAGCAGCACGAAACCGACTTCGAAGAACACCGGCAGACCGACGATGAAGGCCACCGTCATCATGGCCCAGTGCACGTTCTTTTCGCCGAAGGCCTTGATCATCGTATTGGCGATACGCTCGGCACCGCCCGACTCGGCCATCATCTTGCCCAGCATCGTGCCCAGGCCCACCACCAGCGCAATGTGACCCAGCGCGTTACCCACGCCGGTTTCGAAGGCCTTGACGATGTTACCCATGGGCATGCCCACAGCCAGGCCCAGCACCAGCGATACCACGATCAGGACGATGAACGGATTCATCTTGAATTTGGCGATCAGCACGATCAGTGCGATCACCGCCACCAGTGCATAGACCAGTAGCGCACTCCCTTGTACAGCCTCCATCTGCTTCTCCTCTTCAGAAGGTAAAAAACACCTGCCGGCGCTGCAGGTCTGAGCGACCCTTCCCCTGCCGGCAAGAAATCAAATAGCGAAAAATATATAAATAGATAAATAGATAAAAACAGATAAACTATTTATATCAATATCAGTCCGGGATACTTCTGATCCGATCCCTTGCAGGCGGACGATGACTACACCACCGTACCGCCGCCGGACTGTCAGCGCTCAGTGCTCAGCGCTTGAATGCCACGCAATCGACCTCGACCTTGCAATCCACCACCATGCTCGACACCACGCAGGCGCGTGCCGGCGGATTGGCGCCGAAGTATTCCTTGAAGACCTTGTTGAAGGACTGGAAGTCACGCGCGTCGTCCAGCCAGACGCCACAGCGCACCACGTGCTCGGGGCCGTAGCCGGCCTCCTTGAGGATGGCCAGCACGTTCTGGATGGCCTTGTGCGATTGCGCGACGATGCCGCCGTCGATCACTTCGCCGTTTTCCATGGCTACCTGGCCGGACACGTACAACCAGCCATCGGCCGCCACCGCGCGGGCGAACGGCAGATGCTGGCCGCCGGTACCGCTGCCGCCTTCTACGCCAAATCGTTGAATGCTCATTGCTGCTCCTTCCTGTTAGAACTTAGAACTTAGAACTTGAAATACGAAAAAAACCAGGGAAATCAGACTGACGTTTTCTGCACCGTGCGTGCCAGGAAGCGTCCTGCGCGCGCGCCGGTGGCCTTCTTGTCGTCACCGCGATAGGCCAGCGCGCCATTGACCCACACCGACTCGATGCCATGCGCGGGTTGCATGGGATCGGTGAAGCTGGCGGCATCACGCACGGTCTGGGCATCGAACAGCACCAGGTCGGCGTGGTAGCCCTCGCGCACCAGGCCACGCTCGTGCAGACCGAAGCGCTGCGCCGACAGGCCGGTCATCTTGTGCACGGCGGTGGCCAGCGAGAACAGCTTCTGCTCGCGGCTGTAGTAGCCCAGCACGCGCGGGAAGGCACCCCACAGGCGCGGGTGCGGCAAGGGATCGTTGGGCAGGCCGTCCGAACCGACCACCGAGGCCGGGTGCGACAGGATGCGATTGACATCGTCATCGGACATGCAGTGATAGACGGCACCGGCCGGCATCAACCGCGCGGCGGCAGCATGCAGGTCCACGCCCCATTCGGCGGCGATCTGCTTCAACATCTTGCCGCCCTGCTCGGGATGCGGTTCGGACCAGGTGAGCTGGATGTCGTAGTCGGCCGTGACCTGCTTCAGGTCCAGCGTGGAGGAGCTGGCGGTGTAGGGATAGCAGTCGCAGCCCACATGCTGGTGACGCCCGGCCAGCTCCAGCGCCTGCAGCACTTCAGCGCTGCGGCCCCAGTTCTCGACGCCGGCGCACTTGAGGTGCGAGATCACCACCGGCACGCGGGAATGCTTGCCGATGCGAAAGGCTTCTTCCATCGCATCGAGGATGTCAGCGAATTCGCTGCGCAGGTGGGTGGCATAGAGGCCGCCGAACTCGGCCAGCGGCTCGGCCAGGGCCAGCACTTCCTCAGTGGGGGCATTGATGGCGTTGCCATAGGCCAGGCCGGTGGACAGGCCCAGTGCGCCATGCTCCAGCGCCTCGCGCAACTGGCTGCGCATGCCGGCGATCTCGGCGTCGGTGGCGGCGCGATCCAGGCGGTCCATGTGGTTATTGCGCAAGGCAGTGTGACCAACCAGGGCCGCCACGTTGATGGCCGGCTGCGCGGCATCGACGGCAGCCACATAGCTGGCGAAGCTGGGGTAATGGAAATCCCCTGCCTTGCCCAGCAGGTTCATCGGGTCCGGCGGATCGCCCTTCAGGCTCACGGGGGCGGCACTGATGCCGCAGTTGCCCACCACCACCGTGGTCACGCCCTGCGACAGCTTGGGGAACATCTCGGGGGTGCGGATCACATTGGTATCGTCATGCGTGTGCACGTCGATGAACCCGGGCGAGAGCACGCGGCCGGTGGCATCGACTAAGCTGGCGGCCTGCCAGTGCGTCAGTGCGCCGGCATCGGCGATGGCCACGATGCGGCCGCCCTGCACGGCCACGTCGGCCGCATACGGCTCGGCGCCCGAGCCATCGATGACCAGGGCGTTGCGGATGAGGGTATCGCAAGCGCCGGACGGGCTTGCTACGGTATGGCTTGTCATGTCAGTCTCCCAGCGGCTGGTGACGGTCGCCGCCGCCGCGATGCGTGTCGAGTACGTACTTGAGGCGGCGCAGGCGCTCCTGGCTGCTTTCCTTGTGCAGCAGGGCCAGTTCCAGCACCAGCATGTCCAGCGTCGCCATCATGGCGTAGCGCGACGAGGACGGTTTGAAAATCAGGTCGGTTTCCAGCGTCTTGATGGGCAGCAGCACGTCGGCCATCTTCGCCAGCGGCGAGCCCAGCGCCGTGATGGCGATGAGCTTGACGCCGTATTCGCGCGCCACCTCGCAGCTGGCCAGCAGCTCCGGCACGTTGCCGGTGGCCGAGAAGACCAGCAGCACATCGTCCTTGTCCAGGGTGGCGGCCACCATCTTCTGCAGCAGCGCATCATGGTAGGTCGCCACCGGACGGCCCAGGCGCACCAGCCGATAGCGCGCCTCGTCGGACATCATGGTCGAGCCACCGCCCATGCCGAAGCAGTAGATCATGCGCGCGCCCAGCAACAGGCGCGCCGCCTCCACCAGCATGTCCGTATTGAGCATGGCGCGGTTCAGTTCCAGCACCGCATGGATGTCGCGGTAGACGGTGTCGACCAGTTCCGGTGGCTGCGCCGGGGGCGCGGTCTTGGCACCGTCGAAGAAGCGCTGCCCCACCGCCACCGCCTGCGCCAGCAGGAACTTGAATTCGCGCACGTCGCGGCAGCCCATGGCCTTGGCAAAGCGCGTCACGCTGGCCACCGATACGCCAGCCCGCTCGGCCAGCTCACCAATGCTGGCGCTGGCCGAAAAAGCCAGGTCGCCGAGGATGGCCTCGGCCACTTTCTGCTCGGCCAGGCGCAGGGTGCTGCTGCGCTCGGTGATGCGGGAGACGATGTCCAATGTCTGCGCCATGGCGGGGATTCAGTTAAGGTGATTCCGGAGTGATGAGAAAGACATCAACACCGGCCAGAAAAAGTAACGCAGAGTACCGCGGAAATAATTTATGTTATTTACTAACACGGCGTAAACATAGTAAATTCAAGGCTATTATTACGTCAATCCTATTTTTACAGGAATTTATGCGATGAGTGATACAAACTACCAAGACGCCAGCCAAACCGTTTACCAAACCGGCATCATCGATCCTGTGAACAAGGGCTTGGGCGCGCTGGCGCAGCCACTGACGCCGCAGCAGGCCGGCACCGTGCGCTGGAACCTGCTCAACGAAGACATCAGCTTGCCGGCCGCCGTCCTGTATGAAGAAAAGATCGCCCACAACCTGAAGTGGATGCAGGATTTCGTCGGCCAATACCAGGTCAAGCTGGCCCCGCACGGCAAGACCACGATGGCGCCCAAGCTGTTCGCCCGCCAGCTCGATACCGGCGCCTGGGGCATCACCCTGGCCACCGCCCACCAGACCCTGGCCGGCTACCAGCACGGCGTGCGCCGCGTGATCATGGCCAACCAGCTGGTGGGCAAGCGCAACATGGCCATCATCTCGGAGCTGCTGGCCGATCCCTCTTTCGAATTCTTCTGCCTGGTCGATTCGGCTGACCTGGTGGACCAGCTCGGCCGCTTCTTCGCCGAGCGCCGCCAGACCCTGAACGTGCTGCTGGAGCTGGGCCCGGCCGGTGGTCGCACCGGCGTGCGCGACGACGCGCAACAGGCCGCCGTGCTGGCCGCCATCGCCCGTTGGGACAGCATCGCCCTGGCCGGCGTGGAAGTGTATGAAGGGGTGCTCAAGGAAGAGGTCGATATCCGCCGCTTCCTGCAACGGGCCGTCGCCTGCATCAAGGGCCTGGCCGCGCAAGGCCATCTGGCGCGCCGCCTGGCGCGTGGCCCGGCGGTACTGACCGGCGCCGGCTCAGCCTGGTACGACGTGGTGGCCGAGGAATTCGGCCAGGCCGATATCGGCGCGCCGCTGGATGTGGTGTTGCGTCCGGGCTGCTACCTCACCCATGACGTGGGCATCTACCGTGCCGCCCAGGCCCAGATCCAGGTGCGCAACCCGGTGGCGCACAGCATGCGCACCCAGTTGCAGCCGGCGCTGCAGCTGTGGGCCTATGTGCAATCGATTCCCGAGGCCGACAAGGCCATCATCGCCCTGGGCAAGCGCGACGCCGCCTTCGACGCCGGCCTGCCGCTGCCGGTGGCGCAGTTCCGCCCGGGCAGCCACAGCCAGCCGCAGGCCACGCCGGCGCATTGGGAAGTGACCGGCATGATGGACCAGCACGCCTACCTGAAGATTGCCGCCGGTGACGACATCAAGGTCGGCGACATGCTGGCCTTCGATATCTCCCATCCCTGCCTGACCTTCGACAAGTGGCGTCACCTGGTGGTGGTCGATGGACGCTTCGACGTGACCGATATCGTGCAGACCTTCTTCTGATTCCTGATTCCTGATTCCTGATCCGACGCAACATGAGCAAGCAGATCCTCGCCTATGGCGAAGCCATGGTGGAGTTCAACCAGAGCATCGCCGCGCCGCGCAACTACCTGCAAGGGTATGGCGGCGACACCTCCAACTTCGCCATCGCCGCATCCCGCCAGGGCGCGGCGACGGCCTATCTCAGTGCGGTCGGCGACGACCATTTCGGCAACGACCTGCTGGCCCTGTGGCAACACGAAGGCGTCAGCGTCGAGCATGTGGCGGTCACGCCGGGCGCGGCCACCGGCATCTACTTCGTCACCCATGACGATGCCGGCCACCACTTCCACTACCGCCGCGCCGGCTCGGCCGCCAGCCGCTACCAGACCAGCCAGCTGCCGCTGGAGGCCATCGCCGGAGCCGCTGCCCTGCACCTGTCGGGCATCAGCCTGGCCATCAGCGAGAGCGCCTGCGAAGCCGGACTGGCCGCCATGGCACATGCGCGCCAGCATGGCGTGCCGACCTCGCTCGATACCAACCTGCGGCTACGCCTGTGGCCGCTGGAACGGGCCCGCGAAAAGATGGAGCAAGCCTTCCGGCTGTGCGATATCTGCCTGCCCAGCTGGGAGGACGTGTCCCTGCTGACCGGTCTGGAGGATAGGGATGCCATCGTCGACCGCCTGCTGTCCTTTGGCATCAAGCTGGTGGCCTTCAAGCTGGGACAGGAGGGCTGCTATGTCGCCACCCCTCAGGAGCGGCGCATGGTCGCGCCCCATCCGGTGCAGGCGCTGGATGCCACCGGCGCTGGCGACTGCTTCGGCGGCGCCTTCATGGCCGAGCTGACGGCCGGACGTGACCCCTTCAGTGCGGCGCGCTATGCCAACGTGGCAGCGGCCCTCTCCACCACCGGCTACGGTGCGGTGGAGCCCATCCCCACACGCCAGCAGGTCGAAGCGCTGCTGGCGCGCTGACCGCGAGACTCAACCCTGGCGCGGCGACTGCTGGGCCAGGTTGTCGGCGAGGCTGCCCAGGCGGCGCAAGGCCTGGTCCAGCTCGCGGGTGAAGGGATGACCGCAGCAGATGCGCAGGAAATGCCCGTAGCGATTGGAGTTGGAGAAGATCGCCCCGGGCGACACGCCCACGCCTTCCATCAGGGCAAGTTCGAACAATCGCTGGGAACAAATCTTCACCGGCAGCTCCACCCACAGCCCCACCCCGCCATTGGGCACATTCAGGCGCGTGCCTTCCGGGAAGTAGGCCGCAATCGATTCGGCCATGCGTTCGCGCTGCTCCTTGAGCAACTGGCGCAGCCGCCGCAGGTGGCGGTCGTAGCCGGGGCTGGCGATGAAGTCGGCGGCCGTGACCTGGGTCCACTCCTCGTTGGCGCGCGTATGGGTGAACTTGAGCATCTTGACGCGCTCATGCCAGCGCCCGCCATTCATCCAGCCCAGCCGCATGCCCGGTGCCAGTACCTTGTTGAGCGAGACGCAATAGATCACGTTGCCGCTGCGGTCGCGGCTCTTGAGCGTCGACGGACTCACGCTGCCGTCGGCCAGTTCGGTATAGGCATCGTCTTCGATCAGGGGCAGGCGCAACTGCTCACATAGCTGCACCAGCCTGTCCTTGTGGTCCTCCGGCATGATGCAACCCAGCGGATTCTGCAGGTTGGGCACCACCACCACCGCCTTGATGTTGCCATAGGTCCGCACCGCCAGTTCCAGTGCTTCCACCGAGATGCCGGTGTGCGGGCTGGTGGGGATTTCCAGTGCCTTCATGCCCAGGTTTTCCAGTGCCTGGAGCAGACCGAAATAGGTGGGCGACTCCACCGCGATGGTGTCACCCGGGCCGGCCACGGCGCGCAGGGCCAGGTTGAGTGCCTCGATGCAGCCGTGCGTGACCACCACTTCCTCGGTATCGATGCGCATGCCGGCGTTGAGCGCGCGGCGTGCCACGGCCTGGCGGAAGGTGGCATTGCCATTGTGCGGCATGGCGCTGGTGAGCAGTTCGGGGCGCTCGCGCAGGGCGCGCATGGCGGCCTGCTTGAGGGTTTCCACCGCATACAGCTCGGGCGCGCAGGTCATGCCGGACAGATCGATGCGCGGCGCGCCGCTTTGGCGCAGGGCGATGTACTTGGAGACCTTTTCATGGATGCCCACGTATTGCTCGGGATCGATGGCCATCAGGTTCTTGGGCTCCTGCACCGGCTGGATCGCCTGCCGGCGCGGCTGGCGCACGAAGTAGCCGGAACGCGGACGCGCCTCCAGCCAGCCGCCCTCCTCCATATGACGCAGAGTCTGCAAGGCCGTCGACAGGCTGACCTGGTGCTGGCGCATGAGGTCGCGCACCGAGGGCATGCGGTCACCCGCCACCAGAGTGCCGGACTGGATCGCCCCCTGGTAATGGTCGGCCAGGCGACGATAGAGGGGCTGCCGGCCGGATTCGGCCGCCACTGTCATGGCGGGAATGGTCGGAGTGGTCGGGATGGTCGGAATAGTCGGAATGGCAGCAGCGGCCGGAGTGGCCGCAGCATTCGCATCGGGAAGAAGCAGGCTGGTATCCATAACAGCAATCATGTTCCGGGGGAACAAACCATAACAGATACAGAGTATTCGAAAAGAAACGATAACAGATCGAAAATTCATCAGCTGTTACGCTGCAGGCCTGATTTTCCTGTGCCTGTTGCCGTCGTGCTGCGCTCCCTAGACTGCAAGTGTCCCCCACCTGACGGAGAAAACAGCATGCACAGCCCCTGGCAATCCCCTCTTCCCGAACTCCAGGCCAACGCCCAGCCCCTGAAACTGTTCCGTGGCCAGGCCCGCCAGGTCTGGCTGGCCGCTGGCAGCCTGATACTCTGCCAGGCTCCGGCCATCTATGTGACCGAGTCGCCGCAATGGCAGGTAGAACGCCTGACAAGCCGTCAGACCCGGCTGGCCGATGGCGAGCGCATGGTCCTGGAGCAAGATGGCTGGGTCGAGATCCATGCCCCGCAAGGCGGCGAGCTGCTGTGCCTGCTGCCGCACAAGCAAGCCTGGCATGCGCCGCTGGCGGCTTGGGTCAAGCGCATGGCCGCGCAGTGGCAGGCAGCACGCCAGGCACCACGGCATTGACCCACGAGCTGCCACGCCTGCAGGCCAGGCGGGATGGCCAGACCGCCTCTGGTCATCCCCTATCGGACAACAATCTGTGACATTTGTGCAGTTTTGCTCAAAAAGTTTGCATAAATTCCTGGCATCACGGCGTTGTTGCGCGCCGGTGTTTCCGTAAACCCATTACACTTCATCATCAGCAAAAGATGAAGCGTCATGCAGAACGAACAAGCCCCCGATCCCGCTAGTGCCGCAGCCTCCCCGACGACCAGGATTCCAGCCCTGTCGGAACAGCAAACCTTCGACCTGACCCCAGTCTCTCTCTGGAAAGAAGACTACAGCGGCCTCAAGCGGCTGTTTGACCAGTGGCGCGCCGAGGGTGTGAGCGACCTGCGCAGCTACCTGAAGCAGGATGTCTCGCGCGCCCACGCCTGTGCCATGCAGATCCGCGTGGTCGACGTCAACCGCCGCACCCTGGAATGGTACGAGGCACGCGACCTGGAGCACCTGGTCGCGAACCTGGACAAGGTGTTCCGCGATGACATGATCGATACCTTCATCGATGAGCTGGTGCAGCTGTGGGAGGGCCGCACCACCTTCTCCAGCTACACCGTCAACTACACGCTGGGCGGACGGCGCCTGGACATCCAACTGTCCGGCCGCATCATGCCCGGCAGCGAGCAGAGCTGGGACTACATCCTGCTGGCCATCGAGAACGTCACCGAGCGCGAAACCGCGCGCAAGAAGCTCTCGCGCAGCGAAAACTATGCGCGCGGGCTGTTCGAGTACTCCCCCATCTCCTTGTGGGTGGAGGACTTCAGCCAGGTCAAGCGGCTCTTCGATGACCTGCACCGCATCGGCATCACCGATTTCCGCACCTTCACCGACGTCCACCCGGAATTCGTGGAACGCTGCATGCAGGAAATCCGCGTCATCGACGTCAACCTGCAGACCCTGTCCATGTTCGGCGCCCCCGACAAGGCGACCTTGCTCTCACGGCTGTCCGACGTGTTCCGCGACGACATGCGCCAGCATTTCAACGAGCAGCTCATCGAGCTGTGGAACGGCAACCTGCTGCACCAGCGCGAAGTGGTGAATTACTCGCTCAGCGGCGAGACCCTGCATGTGCACCTGCAGTTCTCGGTATTCCCCGGCCACGAAGAACGCTGGGACCTGGTCCTGGTGGCGCTCACCGATATCACCGCCCGCAAGAAGGCCGAGGCCTACCTGGAATTCCTGGGCAAGCACGATGAACTGACCAAGCTGCACAACCGCGCCTTCATGGTCGATGAACTCAATCGCCTGGAGCGCAAGGGGCCCTTCCCGGTCAGCGTGATCGTGGCCGACCTCAATGGTTTGAAGGACGTCAACGACGAGCTCGGCCACGCCGCTGGCGACGCTCTGCTGCGCCGCGTGGGCGAGGTGCTGAGCAAGGCCATCGAGCGCCCTGCCAGCGTGGCGCGCACCGGTGGCGACGAATTCGCCATCCTGCTGCCGACCACCGATGAACGGGGCTGCGTGCTGCTGATGGACCAGATCCAGAAGCTGGTGGATGTCAACAACCAGTTCTACTCCGGGGTATCGTTGAGCTTGTCCATGGGAGCGGCCACGGCCGCGCCGGGCGAGCGCCTGGAGCAGGTGGTGCAACGTGCCGATGCCCTGATGTACGAAGCCAAGCGCAACTATTACGCCGCCATGCCCGGCATGGAACGGCGCCATCTGCCGGACTGAGCGTGTCCCTGTCCGATGCCACCATGACGGGCGACGGCCTCCTGCGCGAGGAACAACGGCTGCTGGTCGGCGCCGAAACGCTGGCCGCCGACAGCCTGCGTAGTGCGCCCGACCAGCCCGTACATACCCTGGTGCTGCACGGCGCCGGCCAGGGCCATCGGCAGCGCCAATGGTCGCTGCGGGAAGCCATGGCACTGCGCGGTCACGCCAGCGCCGCCATCGATTTCTCGGGCCATGGGCAGAGCAGCGCGCATCATCCCAACTCCCTGCGCAAGCGCCTGGATGAGGCCCAGGCCGCGCTGGAGCGCCTGACGCTGGCGCCTCGCACCGTGGTGGGCGTGAGCATGAGCGGCGAGATCGCCATGCGATTGGTCTGCCGCCCCGAGAACCATATCACCCATCTGATCACCATCGTCGGCGCCGTCTATGACGGGGCGGCCTTTGAACTGCCCTTCGGCCCGGACTTCAGCGCTGCCCTGCGGCGGCCGGAAAGCTGGCGCGATGCCGCGTCGCTGGCACTGATACGCCACTACACCGGCCGCATCACCCTGATACGCGCGACCGAGGATGCGATCATCCCCTCCGAGGTGGCTGAACTGATCCGGCAACACGCCGTTTCAGCACGGCAGTGCCGTATCGTCGACCTGCCCGGCGTGGATCACCGCGTCAGCGAACGCAGCGCCCAGGATGCAGCGCTGCGCGACTGGCTGGTCGAGCTGATTGCCGGCTAAAACAGTTTGGGATTGCGGGCCAGCGGATCAGGCCGTGGTGGAGATCAGGCTGCCCACGATAGCCTGGGTGGCGGCATCGCTGACGAAGGTACTGGCCAGGCCGGGATTGGTCTGGAGCAAAGCCGATTCCTGGGGCGTGAGGCCATCCTGGCCGGTGAATACCCCGGAGCCGTTATAGATGCCACTGGTCGCGGTGGTCGAGCCGATACTGCCCAGCTCGCCTTGTTGCAGCGACTGTGTCGCCTGGTTCTGCGTGGTATCCGGGGTGATGTTGGCCGAGGATCCGGCGTTGACGAAGGAGTTGTACAAGCCCGCCGCATTGTAGGTCAGGCTGTCGCTGCTGCTGGAGGAGCCGCCCAGGGTCACGATGACGGACGCTTCCGACGACAGTTCCAGAGCTTGCTGCAAGGCAGCAGGATCATTCGTGGTCGAGACCGGATTGCTGGCACTGTCGACCGGCGTCGGGGATGACGATGATGCCGAGGAGGAAGTTGTCGACGATGAAGTCCCGCTACTGCTATCGGTCGTGATGCTGTAGGGATTGAGACTGCTCAGGGACGTCAGGGAGGTATCGATGGCCATGGTCGAGCCGACATGGTGAAAACCAGAGAAATTTTGTGCAAATCCTGAAAAGATTCTAGGAAAGAATACCGGGATCGGCAAGGCGTCCGCCGTCTTCGAAACAAAAAACCCGGCCAAGGCCGGGTTTTTGGCAATTCAGCGCAATACGGATCAGTGCGCCTCGTCGCCGTGCTCGTCCTTGGTCTGGACGATACTGACCGGCTTGCCCTTGACCCGGCGCCAGATGTAGACACCATAGCCCGACAGGCCATAGAGCACGAACAGGCCGAACAGCACCTTGGAGGGATCGCTGGAAATCGCCACCAGCGCCACCACCACCAGCAAGGCGGCGATGAACGGGACCGGCTTGCGGAAGTTGACGTCCTTGAAGCTGTAGAACGGCACGTTGGTGACCATGGTGATACCGGCATACAGGGTGATCACCCAGGCTGCCCAGCTCAGATCGGTACCGGCGAAGCGCAGGTCATCCATGAGCCAGACGAAGCCGGCCACCAGGGCCGCTGCCGCCGGGCTGGGCAAGCCCTGGAAGTAGCGCTTGTCGACCACGGCAATGTTGGTGTTGAAGCGCGCCAGGCGCAAGGCACCGCCTGCGCAATAGACGAAAGCGGCCAGCCAGCCCAATTTGCCCATGCCGCGCAGCGACCATTCGTAGACCACCAGTGCCGGTGCAGCACCGAAGGACACCATGTCCGACAGGCTGTCGTACTGGGCACCGAACTCGCTCTGGGTATTGGTCATGCGGGCTACGCGGCCGTCCAGGCTGTCCAGAACCATGGCCACGAAGATGGCGATGGAGGCATAGTCGAACTTGAGGTTCATCGCCATCACGATGGCATAGAAGCCGCAGAACAGCGCGGCCGTGGTAAATGCATTGGGCAACAGGTAGATGCCGCGCGACCGGCGCCGCACCACGACCTGCCCGGACTCGTCCACGGGCGCGGCGGGCTTGGGTCGGCGCAGGGACTTCGGGAAGGGAATGCCGGCTTTGGTCTTGCGTCGTCGAATGGTGGGCATCGATGTCTAGTAATGGAATTGCGGGGAAAACCAGGATGAGCTCATCGTCCGCACTGTGCGAAGCGATGAGCCTGTCAGGTGGGATCAGAGTTCGGCCAGGATGGTTTCGGTGGCGGAGACTTTTTCACCCACGGTGACCTTGGGGGTCGCCGTCAGCGGCAGGTACACGTCCACGCGCGAACCGAAACGGATGAAGCCGTAGCGCTGACCGCGTGCCAGGGTGTCGCCGGCCTTCACGTAGCACAGGATACGACGGGCGATCAGGCCGGCTACCTGCACGCAGGTCACGCTGTGGCCGCTGGTGGTGGTGATGGCCAGGGCATTGCGTTCGTTTTCCAGCGAGGCCTTGTCGAGGTCGGCATTGACGAACTTGCCGGGGAAGTATTGCACCTTCTCGATCTTGCCATCCACCGGCGCGCGATTGGAGTGAACATTGAAGACATTCATGAAGACGCTGATCTTCAGCGCTTCGCGATCGGTGTAGGGATCATGGGCACGGGCCACCACCACGATACGACCATCGGCCGGCGACAGCACGGCATTGGCGGCCTGCGGGATCACGCGCGGCGGATCACGGAAGAACTGCAGCACGAACAGCGCAACAATCCACAAGGGGAAGGACCAGCCACCGCAGTAATAGGTCGCCAGCGCCGCCACGACCACGGCGATGGTCAGGAAGGGCCAGCCTTCACGGGCGATAATGGGATGGGGATAGTGGTTATTGTTCAATGTTGCTCCAATGATCGCGGAAAGTTCAAAAGTAAAAGCGTGCCTATTCTAGTCCAGCGCCCGCCAAATGCAATGGAATGCGCGGCCGGCGTGCGGGGCGGCACGCCATTGAATGGAAATTCGGGGTATTTCCTACCCCATCGGGCAGGAAAAACAGAAGAGTCCTACTGCAGGAGCGTCAGCGCGGCTGCGGGCGCGAGAAACTCAGCTTGAGCTCGTTGCGCGACAGGCCGCGCGGGCCGGTCAGCTGCATCTGGCCGATCAGGACCGTCACTTCGGCATCGGCATAGTCCAGGCCGGTGACTTCGGTGACCTGGCGCAGGTCGCCCTGGCGGCGCTCCCGGGGTTCATCTGCAATGATGCCAGGCGGCTCCTTGGCCAGCGGTACACAAGCCTTCACCTGGTTGACCAGACGCTGGTAGGCGCCGCCCATCTCGGCCGGCGTCGCATAGCGCCAGATGCAGGTATAGACCGTGGAATTGTCGGAAATGGCGCAGCTTTCGGCACCATCGAGCATGAAGTTGGAGAGATAGAGGGAACCACGCTTGTCGCTCTTCATGACCGAATCCGGGCCATCCTTTTTCCAGCCGTCGAAGTGGGACTGCGACTGCTGGTGAATGGCACGCAAGTCGGCACAGATGTCGGCGTGGGCCGCCGGGAGGGACAGCAGTCCCAGGGCCAGCGGGGCGAAAAGCTTGGTGATGATCCGCATGTTGATCCTGAAAACGGAAAAGGAGGCCGATTATAGCCTCCCTCTCGCATCTGCCCTCAGGGGCAGGGGTTTCTTACCTGGTCTTACCGGCCTGGCGACTTACTTGAAGCGCACCTTGCCCACCAGGCGCATGTTCAGCGTGGACTCACCCGGCTCGAAGCTGGGTTCGGCGACCTGCACGCTTTCCTGGGCCATGTCCGCGCGCATCATCGCCATCTTGGCCATAGGGGCGGCGGCCGGTGCAGCATAGTTGCCGGAACCCTCGAAGTCGACAGTTTCAAGCACAGCGTCAGAAGGTGCGCGATGCATCGCATTGGCGATGAAGCCCACGCGCTCTTCCAGGTTCTTGTAGGTCGCATCGACCAGGGCGGCATCGAGCTTCTTGGCGGCCGCCGGGCTCAAGCCGAACTGCAGGCCGTTCAGGCTCATCAGGCCCTGGGCTGCCGCCACCGTCTTGGGCAACGCCGCCAGGTTCTGGGTCGTCATCTCCAGATACTGGCCGACGCGCCAACCCACCACCGGACGTGGCTTGCCGGGCTGGCGCGGCTGCTGTGCCGTCACCGGCAGCGGGTCGGCATAGACGGCGTAGGTGTAGTAGCCGTAGCTCTTGAGGCTTGCTTGCGGGTCCTGGCGCTTCAACAGGTCGATGCCCTGCTTCATCTTCTGGTTCACGCGGGAAGCGGCGGCGGCCTTGTCCTTGTCCTGTTCCTCGACTTGCAGGGTCACGCGTGCCTGGTCATTGGGTACGCTGATCTCGCCATTGGCCGGCACCACGACGATGGTACCGGTGGTCTGCACCGGAGTTTGAGCCTGGGCCTGGGTGGCCAGGCAGGCGGTTGCCAGCACGGCGCCGAGCATGAATTTGCGGGATGGTGTCATAAGGGATCCTCTTGTTCGCATTATCGATGACGGGATGATCATAACTTCATATGGTCACTTACATCCCGGCACTTCGACGACTGCCCTATCCCATTGGTTCTTGGGAAAATGCAACAAACGGTAAGAAAATAGCAACATCCAGCTTCATCTGCGGTGATATCAGCCCAAGCGCCCTCCCAGATGAGCAGCATTGCTAGCGACGAAAAAAAAGCGCCACGGTTTCCCGTGGCGTCTTCCCTAACAGTTACAGCGAACAGTGTTCGATCAGAGACCGATCAGTTCTTGCTCTGGTCGACCAGCTTGTTGGCCTTGATCCAGGGCATCATGGCGCGCAGCTTCTCGCCCACGATTTCGATCTGGTGTTCGGCGTTGATGCGACGACGCGACATCAGGGTCGGTGCACCGGCCTTGTTTTCCAGGATGAAGCTCTTGGCGTATTCACCGGTCTGGATGTCTTCCAGCACCTTCTTCATCGCCGCCTTGCTTTCGGCGTTGATCACGCGCGGGCCGGTCACGTACTCGCCATATTCGGCGTTGTTGGAGATCGAGTAGTTCATGTTGGCGATGCCGCCTTCATAGATCAGGTCGACGATCAGCTTCAGTTCGTGCAGGCACTCGAAGTAAGCCATTTCGGGCGCGTAACCGGCTTCCACCAGGGTTTCGAAACCGGCCTTGATCAGTTCCACGGTACCGCCGCACAGCACGGCCTGTTCGCCGAACAGGTCGGTCTCGGTTTCTTCGCGGAAGTTGGTTTCGATGATGCCGGCACGGCCGCCGCCGTTGGCGGTGGCGTACGACAGGGCCAGGTCACGGGCGCTGCCGGACTTGTCCTGGTGCACGGCGATCAGGTGCGGCACGCCGCCACCCTGGCTGTAGGTCGAACGCACGGTGTGGCCGGGGGCCTTCGGGGCGATCATGATGATGTCCAGGTCAGCGCGCGGCACGACCTGGCCATAGTGGATGTTGAAGCCGTGCGCGAAAGCGACGGTGGCGCCTTGCTTGGCGAAGGGCGCGACGTTTTCGGCATAGACCTGGCCGATGTTTTCGTCGGGCAGCAGGATCATGATGACGTCGGCGTCCTTGACGGCGTCGTTCACTTCAGCGACCTTCAGGCCGGCCTTCTCGGCCTTGGACCAGGAAGCGCCGCCCTTACGCAGGCCGACGGTGACCTTCACGCCCGAATCCTTCAGGTTCAGCGCGTGTGCGTGACCTTGCGAACCGTAACCGATGATGGTCACGTTCTTGTTCTTGATCAGGGACAGGTCTGCGTCTTTGTCGTAGAAAACTTTCATGATTTTTCCTATGTTCCGAATAACTTGAATTGAATATGTATGTGTGTGAGGTGTTGCCTGCCGCGGCGGCTCAGATCTTCAGGATCCGCTCGCCACGACCAATGCCGGAGCCGCCGGTACGGACCGTTTCCAGGATCGCGGTGCGATCCAGGGCGTCGATGAAGGCGTCCAGCTTGCTCTTGGCGCCGGTCAGCTCGATCGTGTAGGTCTTTTCGGTGACATCGATGATGCGGCCACGGAAGATATCCGCGGTACGCTTCATCTCTTCACGTTCCTTGCCCACTGCGCGCACCTTGATCAGCATCAGTTCGCGCTCGATGTGCGCGCCTTCCGTCAGATCGACGACCTTCACCACCTCGATCAGGCGGTTCAGGTGTTTGGTGATCTGTTCGATCACATCGTCCGAGCCCGATGTCACGATGGTCATGCGCGACAGGGTCGAGTCTTCGGTGGGTGCAACGGTGAGCGTTTCGATGTTGTAGCCACGTGCGGAGAACAGGCCCACGACACGGGACAATGCGCCGGCTTCGTTTTCCAGCAGCACAGAAATGATATGGCGCATGATTAGAGATCCTCCGAACCCAGCAACATTTCAGTCAAACCCTTGCCCGCCTTGACCATGGGCCAGACGTTCTCGGTTTGATCCGTGATGAAGTTCATGAAGACCAGCCTGTCTTTCATGGCGAAGGCTTCGCGCAGCGCGCCATCCACATCGCCCGGTTTCTCGATTTTCATGCCGACGTGGCCGTAGGACTCCGCCAGCTTGTTGAAGTCCGGCAGCGAATCCATGTAGGACTCGGAATAGCGCGAACCGTAGTCGATCTGCTGCCACTGACGGACCATGCCCAGGAAGCGGTTGTTCAACAGGATGATCTTGGGGGTCAGGTGATACTGCTTGCAGGTCGCCAGCTCCTGGATGCACATCTGGATCGAGGCTTCGCCGGTGATGCAGGCCACCGTCGCATCGGGGTTGGCCATCTGCACGCCCATGGCGTACGGCAGGCCCACGCCCATGGTGCCCAGGCCACCGGAGTTGATCCAGCGACGCGGCTTGTCGAAGCCGTAGTATTGCGCGGCCCACATCTGGTGCTGGCCGACGTCGGAGGTGATGAAGGCATCGCCCTTGGTCACTTCCCAGACCTTCTGGACCACCGATTGCGGCTTGATGAATTCTTCCGAGGTCGCGAACTTGAGGCAGTCGCGCTTGCGCCACTCGTTGATCTGCTTCCACCAGGCGTCCAGCGCCGCGCCGTTCTGGCGGGTCTCGGCGGTATCGAGCTGGGTCAGCAGTTCCTGCAGCACGTCCTTGACGTTGCCCACGATGGGGATGTCGACCTTGACGCGCTTGGAAATCGACGACGGGTCGATATCGATGTGGATGATCTTGCGGGCATGCGAAGCGAAATGCTTCGGGTTGCCGATCACGCGGTCATCGAAGCGCGCACCGATGGCGATCAACACGTCGCAGTGCTGCATGGCCATGTTGGCTTCGTAGGTGCCGTGCATGCCGGGCATGCCCACGAACTTGTCGCTGGACGAACGGTATGCGCCCAGGCCCATGAGCGTATTGGTACAGGGGTAGCCCAGGCGATCGACCAGCTTGTTCAGCTCGGGCGCCGCATTGGCCAGGATGATGCCGCCGCCGGTGTAGATCATCGGACGCTCGGCCGCCAGCAGCAGCTGCAGCGCCTTGCGGATCTGGCCCGAGTGACCCTTGTCGACCGGCTTGTAGGAGCGCATTTCCACCGCCTTCGGATACTCGTAGGCGCAGGTATGCATGGTGATGTCCTTCGGGATATCGACCAGGACCGGGCCGGGACGGCCGGTGGTGGCGATATAGAAGGCCTTCTTGACGGTTTCCGCCAGGTCCTTCACATCCTTCACGAGGAAGTTGTGCTTCACGCAGGGGCGGGTGATACCGACGGTGTCGCACTCCTGGAACGCGTCCTGGCCGATGGCGGTCGACGGCACCTGGCCGGAGATGACCACCATGGGGATCGAATCCATGTAGGCAGTGGCCAGGCCGGTGACGGCATTGGTCACACCGGGGCCGGAAGTGACGATGGCCACGCCGACCTTCTGCGAGCTGCGCGAATACGCGTCCGCAGCATGCACCGCAGCCTGTTCGTGACGAACCAGGATGTGCTGGAATTTGTCTTGCTTGAAGATTGCGTCGTAGATATAGAGGACGGCGCCACCAGGATAGCCGAAGACGTGTTCAACACCCTCTTCAGCCAGGCAACGGACGAGTATATCCGCGCCGGTGAGTTGCTCAGCACTCATGCTGCTTCCTTTCAAGGTCCATTGGAAATTGATCGGATGTTCTCTCCTGACGGAATCGCATTCATCGTCCTGCCGGCAGCATCCCTTTATTGTGCGGTCACGCCGTTTCTGCGCTCCAACCGTAGTGGAGTTTGAAACGCCGCTCAACGCGACTCGTTCAGCCTTGGTACAAGTTCGACTTCTACTGATTCCTCGCGCTTGTGGCACGGGTTAGAACAAACAAGCTTTAAACCTATAAAGCGTTTCCTCGCACCGGCACGACCTTATGTGAAGCACCGGCAAGGAACATAAACGCCCCAGATGTGGGAGGCGGGAAACAGGACAGTAATGCGTTGCATCATTTTGGTCAAGCGAAATCCCATCAAAACCTGGCGACCACTCGCGTTTAACGCGGGCTTTCGGGATAAACACCACGACAAGCAAGGCCATTTTTGCTAGGATTCGGTCTGCTTTTTGACGATTTCTTGCACTTTTCCGCATTCCGGCTGGCCAATCAGGGAAAATTTCACCTCTTGTTGACCGGCAACCCATCCGGCACACCGCATTGCATGGCAACTGACAAAGAACTCTCCGATTTTCTTGAAAGTGTCGAACGTCGCGCCTTCAAACAGGCTGTGTATGCCGTACGCAAGGACGAGGCTGCACTGGACATCGTCCAGGACGCGATGATCAAGCTGGCCGAAAAATACGGCGACAAGCCGGTCGACGAATTGCCGATGCTGTTCCAGCGCATCCTGCAAAACACCATCCATGATTTCTTCCGCCGCGAAAAGGTGCGCAACACCTGGGTGAGCCTGTTCTCCAGCTTTGGTGGCAACGGCGGCGATGGCGAGGGCGGCGACGACTTCGATGTCCTGGAAAGCCTGGAGTCCGAGGACGGCTCCGAGGCCGCCGAGTCCAGTGCCGACAAGGTCGAGCGCCAGCAGACCCTGTCCCTGATCGATGCCGAGATACAAAAGCTGCCGACGCGTCAACGGGAAGCATTCCTGATGCGTTACTGGCAGGACATGGACGTGGCGGAAACAGCCGCCGCCATGGGTTGCTCCGAAGGTAGCGTCAAAACCCATTGCTCCCGCGCAACGCACGCGCTGGCTCAAGCCCTGAGAGCCAAAGGAATCTCATTATGAACAACAAGGAAATGCAGTTCGCCTACAAGGTGAAGCTGGCGCTTGACGCCAATCTGGACAACTTGTCCGACGATACCCTGCAAAGCCTGGCGGCGGGCCGCCGGGTCGCGCTGGCACGCAAGAAGCAGACGCCCATGACCGTGCGCGTCGCCCAGCCCGTGCTGGCCGGCGCCTTCAGCGGCGGCGGCATGCTGTCGCCGGAAAAATCTTCCTGGCTGAGCCGCCTGGGCGTGGCCGCGCCGCTGCTGCTGGGCATCGTCCTGTTCGCCGGCCTGTACCAGCACGAGACCGCCAAGCGCGTCAGCTACCTGGCTGACATCGACGCAGCGGTGCTGTCCGACGAGCTGCCGCTGTCGGCTTACCTGGATCACGGTTTCAACGCCTACCTGGCTGAAAAGGAACAATAAGACAATGCGCAAGACCATCGGCTCACCATTCAAAGCTCACGCCCGCCTGACGCAGATCGCGCTGGCGCTGGCAATGCTGGCCGGTGGATTGACCTGCGCATGGACCGTGGCGCAGAACGCGCCAGCCCCCACTCCGGCGGCACCGGGGGCAGCCGCTGCCAACCCGGCAGCAGCCGCGCCATCAGCCCTACCGGCCAAGCCTGCCACGAAATCGACCGCCCGCAAAACCGAGGGGCACCTGGCCTGGCCCAACCTGTCGGCGGCACAACGCCAGGCACTGGAACCGCTGAACGGCGAATGGTCGCGCATGAGCGAGACCCAGAAGGAGAAGTGGCTGGAGATCGGCAAGCGCTACGCCCGCATGAAGCCGGAAGAACAGCAACGCCTGCACGAACGCATGCGCGACTGGGTCAAGCTGACCCCGGCCGAGCGCAGTGCCGCACGGACCAACTACGCCCGCGCCAAGAAGCTGGACGCGGAAGAAAAGCACGAGCAATGGACCAAGTACCAGCAACTGTCTGCCGAGCAGAAAAAGAAGCTGTCCGAGGCCAAGCTGCCCAAGCGCGTGGCCAAGCTGCCGACCACGCCCTCGGCGGCCGCACCGACCATCCAGTTGCCGGCTGAAGCGCTGGATCGCCCGCTGCCGGTGGTCCCCGCCCCTGCTCCCGCCATTGCACCGGCGCCGGTGCTGGTTCCGGGACCGCAAGCCGCCCCTCCACAGCCGCCCGCACCGCCGCTGGTGGCACCTCCTGCTGCAAGCGGCACCGGGGCGTAACTCCGCCTGGCCTCGCCGCATTCCTGCGGCCCACTCCTCATTGATCACTGAACACGCAAGCCGGCTCTTCCGGCAAAACTTGCGCCTGCTCAAGTGACGCCATAGGCAAGCCCTGCCGATTGCATTACCATCTGCGGGCCACATCGGCCCCAAGACCAAGCCGCCCCGACTTCACGCCAACCAGAAGAGACCATGCCGGACCTGACCACGCCTTCGCTGCGCCGCCGCCTGAGCAGCATGCTGTATGAATCGATGTTGCTGTTCGGTGTCCTGTTCATGTCCGGCTGGCTGTTTTCCACGCTGCTGCAACAGCGGCACGCGCTGTACCTGCGCCATGGACTGGAGTTCTGGCTGTTCCTGGTGCTGGCGGTCTACTTCATCTGGTTCTGGACCCACGGCGGCCAGACGCTGGCCATGAAGACCTGGCGCTTCCGCGTGGTCGACCAGGCGGGTCATCCGGTCGGCCTGTGGCGCGCCACCTTCCGCTTCCTGCTGGCCTGGTTGTGGGTGCTGCCGGGCCTGGCCCTGGCCGCGGCGGTACATGGCCAGCAATGGATGCTGGTGATCATCCCCGCGCTGAACATCCTGCTCTGGGCATTGAGCGCACGCCTGGATCCGCAAGGCCAGTTCCTGCACGACCGGCTGGCCGGCACGCGACTGGTCGACGTCACCAGCAAAACAGCCACCTGATCGTGACCCGGAGCACGATGCCGGGCTCTGCTATGCTCTGGGGCGAACGCATGCCGCCGCATGCCCGATCCACACAATGCCTCGGACTCCGCCCCGCATGATTTCACGCATCTCCAGAACCCTGCTCCTGATCCAGTTCGGCATTGCAGTCCTGCTTTACTTCCTGTTGCGGCATTTCGACTGGCCCATCGTGGTCGCCGCGCTCGGCGGCGTGGTGATCGTGCTGCTGCTGCGCGCGCAGATCACGGCCAACAGCTTCGTGCTGACCTGGCCCTATCGCGGCCGCACCTCCAACCCTGTAGAGATCACCTGGCTGCAGATCGCCCGCCTATGGCTGCGCGAATATCGCGCCACCATGCTGTGCTCTTCCTGGGCCATGCCCTTCCTGCGCTTCGACCAGTTCAGCTATCCCGACACCACCTCGCTACCGGTGCTGCTGATCCACGGCTATGGCTGCAATAGCGGCTATTGGCGCTGGATGAGCCTGGAACTGCGAGAAGCCCATATCACCCACTACGCCCTGGACATGGAACCGGTCTTCGGCAGCATCGACGAGTATGCCCCGCTGGTGCATGCGGCCGTGCAGCGGGTGCTGGCCGAGACCGGACAAAAGAAGCTCGTCATCGTCGCGCACAGCATGGGTGGCTTGGCGGCGCGCGCCTACCTGCGCGACCACGGCTGTGATCGCGTGTCCCGCGTCATCACGCTGGGTACGCCTCACCACGGTACGGCCATTGCCAACTTCGGCATCGGCATCAACTGTGGCGAGATGAACTGGCTCGGTCGCTATGAAGAAGGCCGCAGCAGCCCCTGGCTGCAAAAACTGGCCGCCAACGAAGAAGCCGATGCCCTGGCCCACATCGTGTCGATCTACTCCCATCACGACAACATCATCTCGCCGCAAAGCTCGGCCCACCTGGAGGGTGCCTGGAACATCCCGGTCATCGGCATCGGCCACGTGGCGCTGGCGCTTGAACCGTCGATCCAGAAACTGGTGATCGAACTGATCCACAACGCGCGTGAATAGCGCAGACATGCGCATCTGAAGGGCCAGACATGACAATGCCGTCCGGCTTGCACCGGACGGCATTGTCTTCATGGCATCACTGGTTGCATCCTCGACGCCCGTCCATGGATTACTTCTTGGAGGCGTCCTGGATTTTCTGGCCAGCCTCTTCCACCTTTTCGCCCGTCTTCTGGGCCAGGTCCTTGGCGCCTTCCTTGGTCTTCTCGTAGGCTTCCTTGGCGTCCACCTTGGCCTTGTCCAGCGCCGCGTCGAGCTTGGAACCCGACTCCGCGGTCTGGTCCTTGGCCTGGCCGGTGGCCTCATCGAGCTTCTTGCCTGCCTCCTGGACAGCGCCGTCGATCTTCTTGCCCAAGGCCTCGGCCGGGCCCGGCTCTTCCTTCTTCTGGCAAGCCGCCAGCAGGGAGATGGCGGCCAGGCTGACGGCCACGCCCGCCAGCAGTTTGGAAATCTTGTTCATGTTGTCATCCTTTCCATTTATGTGAGCGATTCCGCGACATCGGAATTCGCGCTGACGATAGCACAACAGCCCGAACCTGCCTGAACCTGGGACAATTGCTTACATCAGTTGCAAATATGTCGCTTATCGCGAGATATCAGTGAACATCAACATTTCCTCATCCGAAAAACCGGCCGCCCGCCGCGCCTCCAGGTTGAACGGCCCCCGCAGCGGCGGTGCCCGATGACGCTGGCACAGCGCGGCGAAGGTCGAGACCGGGTCGAGCTGGCGTTGCTCACACAACCAGTTGAACCAGCGATTGCCGATCAGCACATGGCCGACCTCGTCGCGCATGATGATGTCCAGTATCTCGGCGGCGGCGATATCGCCCGCCTGTGCCAGCTTGGCGCGCACCGGTGGGGCCGCGTCCAGGCCGCGCGCCTCCAGCGTGCGCGGTACCAGGGCAATACGCGCCAACACGTCGCCCTTGGTGGACTCCGCCATGTCCCACAGTGCATTGTGGGCGGTGAAATCGCCGTAGGCATGACCCAGGCTCTGCAGATGATCGGCCAGCAAGCTGAAGTGGTAGGCCTCTTCATCGGCCACCTGCAACCAGTCGGCGTAGAAGTCGCGGGGCATGCCGGCAAAGCGCCACACAGCGTCCAGCGCCAGGTTGATGGCGTTGAACTCGATATGGGCCAGGGCATGGATCAGCGCCGCCCGCCCTTCGGGCGTACCCATGGAACGATGCTTCACCTGCAACGGCGGCACCAGCTCCGGCTTGTCCGGACGGCCGGGAATGCCGCTGCCGTCCTCGTGCGCGGCCAGGTCATCCCCTTCCAGCACCAGCTGCCCGGCCTGCCAGGCCGCCCGCAAGGACCGCACGGCTGCGCATTTGGCAGCCGGATGGGTTTCCTTCAGGCAAGCCAGGGCACCGCTGCGCAGGCCGGTGAATGAAAAGACTTCAACTGGGGATGAGACGTGATCCAAGGGAGCAGCTTTCAAGGGAGGTAAAATAGATGGTTGAGGACGCGGGCATTGACTCCATATGCTGGAGCAGGTCCCGCGCGCGTTTGCAACGAGGAGACAATTTTATTATGGCGATCTACCAACTGGAGCAAGACATCCCCGAAATCCATGACACCGCCTTCGTGGCCGAGTCATCCACCGTGGTGGGCAAGGTGAAGATGGAGGCGCATTCCAGCGTCTGGTTCAATGTGGCCATCCGTGGCGACAATGAACTCATCACCATCGGCGAAAACAGCAATGTGCAGGAAGGCGCGGTGCTGCATACCGACATCGGCTACCCCATGGTGATAGGCAAGAACGTCACTGTCGGCCACCAGGCCATGTTGCACGGCTGCACCATCGGCGAGGGGGCCCTGATCGGTATCCAGGCGGTAGTGCTCAACGGCGCCAGGATCGGCAAGAACTGCCTGGTCGGCGCTGGAGCGCTGGTGACCGAAGGCAAGGAGTTCCCCGACAACTCCCTGATCATCGGCGCCCCGGCCAAGGCGGTACGCCAGTTGAGCGATGAAGATATCGCGCGCATGCATGCTGGGACCGACAGCTATGTCCAGCGCGCGCAACAGTTCAAGGCCAAGCTCAAGCGCATTGCCTGAGCGGCCAAGCAAAGGAAACAATGAAAGACACGCTGCAAAAATTCCTGGTCGACAACGCCCCCGTGCGGGGCGAGCTGGTCGAGATCTCCGACACCTGGCGCCACGTGCAGGAGCGCCGCGCCTATCCGCCGGCCGTGCGCACACTGCTGGGCGAGATGCTGGCGGCTGCCGCCCTGCTCTCGGCCAATCTGAAGTTCAACGGCATGATCGTCATGCAGATCCATGGCGACGGCCCGGTCAAGCTGCTGGTGGTGGAGTGCGACTCCGAGCTGCAACTGCGCGCCACCGCCAAGCTGGCCGAGGACACCGAGATCGCCGACGACGCCACGCTGACCGACCTGGTCAACGCCAGCGGCAATGGCCGCTTCGTCATCACGCTCGACCCCAAGGACAAGCTGCCCGGCCAGCAAGCCTACCAGGGCGTGGTGCCGCTGGACGGCGAGAGCGTGGCCACCGTGATCGAGAACTACATGCTGCGCTCTGAACAGCTGGACACCAAGCTGTGGCTGGCGGCCGACGCCAATGTCTCGCGCGGCCTGCTGCTGCAGAAGCTGCCCACCATCGGTGGCACAGCTGGCACCGCCGCCCCTACGACCAAGCCCGAGGGCGAGCTGGAGACCTGGAACCACATGGTCATGCTGGGCGATACCTTGAAGCGCGAGGAATTGCTCAGCACCGATATCGCCACGCTGATGCACCGCCTGTTCTGGGAGCAGGACGTGCGCGTCTTTGATCCCGTGCATCCGCAATTCCACTGCTCCTGCTCACGCGAAAAGGTCGGCAACATGCTCAAGATGCTGGGCCAGGAAGAAGTGGCCGATGCGCTCTCGCAGACCGACAAGCTGGCCATCGATTGCGATTTCTGCGGTCAGCATTACGAGTTTGATGCGGTGGATTGCGCCCAGTTGTTCGTGGCCGAAGTGGGTGGCGCGAGCGAGGCGGGAGACGCCCTGCATTGAGGGGGGAGACTACCCTGGGGAAGGGCCGAATTAATTCGGGAATGCCAAGGAAATGTCACGGGTAGCCACTTCAGCCTGCCGGATCAGCGCCATCGTTGATGGAACGCGCTTATAATTTGCCGATGCCTTCCCCCTTCCGCCCTTTCTCTGAACATTCTCGCCTGGACCGCGAACGTGCCCCGGAGGCGACCGCCCCCCAAAACGAGGATGAGCAGCGCTTGCAGGCCTTGATCCACGAAGGCCTTGAAGCCGGCCCGACGATCGATGTTGACATCGACGAACTCGCCGACCTGCTACGCGCCCGTATCCACGCACGTTCCGCCAAAGATTTCTGACAGTGTCGCGTGCGCATCAGTCTGAGCCCCGTCGCGCAGCGCGACATTCTGGACATATCCGACTATTACGCTGACGCTTCCGCCACCTTGGCCGAACGCTTTATTGAAGAACTTCAACGAAGTCTGCATGGGCTCACGCAGCACCCTGACAAAGGCTCCCGACGATACGCACACCTCTTGCCAGATCGCTCGCTGCGCACGTGGCCGCTGGATCGTTTTCCTTATCTGCTGTTTTATCGTTCACACAATGAAACGCTCAAGCTGTTGCGGGTACTGCATGAACGACGAGCGCTCACCCGCAAGCTGATCAGGCATTAGGCCCGCCTCCTTTCGACCGGGCTTGACGGGCGCAAACGCCGAGCGCGAATCATTCCTGATCCGGCACCAGCAGCGCCATCTGCTGCGCATCCAGGTAAGTCCACCCCCCCTCTTCCAGCTCCAGCGCATCCAGCTGCAGACCGCCGATGGCGGTACGCCGCAAGGCGCTGCAATGGTTGCCGGCGGCGGCCAGCATGCGCTTGACCTGGTGGTACTTGCCCTGCTCCAGCACGATCTCCAGCAGGTGCTCGCCCAGCTGGCGGCAGCGCGTGGCGGCCAGTGGCGCGGGTTCGTCATGCAGTTGCACGCCGGACTTCAATTGCGCAATCAGTGCCTCGGTGACCGGTTCGGCCGTGGTGGCCGCGTAGACCTTGGGCACGTGGCGCTTGGGCGAGGATTGGGCGTGGATGAAGGCGCCGTCATCCGACATCAGCAACAGCCCGGTGGTGTCGTGATCCAGCCGCCCCACCGGCTGCACATCACGCCAGGTGAACTGCTCGGGCAACAGCGTCAGCACGCCCGGGTGGTGGCTGGGCTTGCGCGAACATTCGATGTTCTGCGGCTTGTTGATGGCGATGTAGATGTGTTCGCGGTACTCCCACTCTTCTTCGAAGACCGTCAGCACCAGGCCATTGGTATCGGGCGTGGCACGGTAATCATCCACGATCTCGCCATTGACGGCCACTTCGCCGTCATCGATCAACTCGCGGCAGTATTTGCGCGAACCGAAACCCTGCGATTGCAGGATGCGGTCCAGGGTCAGCTTGGCCATCTCAGCCTTCTCCTTGTTCGTTCTGTGCGGACTTGCCGGCCTTGGCCTGCTTGGGCTCCAGGATCTGGCGGGCGATGCCGCGCAGGATGTTGACCTCTTCGGTCTCCAGCTGGGCACGGGCAAACATGCGCTTCAAGCGCGGCATCAGTTTCTTGGGATTGTCGGGATTGAGGAAATCGATGGACACCAGCGCTTGTTCCAGATGGGCGAACATGCCCTCGATCTCGGCCACGCTGGCACTCTGGCCATGGAAGCCGACCTCGCCCGGCGCACGGGCGTCACCGCTGGTCTGCATCGGGCCGCCCTGCAAGGCCAGCTCGGTCATGCGGCACTCGTAGGCCAGCACCTGCACCGCCTGCGACAGGTTCAGCGAGGAATAATCCGGATTGGCGGGGATGTTGATCAGCACCTGGCACTTCTGCACCACCTCGTTGGGCAGGCCGAAGCGCTCGTTGCCAAACAACAACGCCGCATTGAGCCCGGCATCACTCGACACCTGGGCGGCCAGCTCGCGCGGGGTGACTACCGGCGGCGAGAATTCACGCAGGCGGGCACTGACGGCGGCGGCGAAGTTGCAGCCTTGCAACGCCTCCTCGACGCTGCCGACGATGCGTGCATTTTGCAACACATCCAGGGCGCCACTGGCGAAGGCAATGGCTTCATCTTCCTTGACCGCGTCCGGAAAGCGCGGATTGACCAGCACCAGCTCCGAAAAGCCCATGGTCTTGATGGCCCGTGCGGCCGAGCCGATATTGCCCGGACTGCTGGTATTGACCAGCACGAAACGCAAACGGCTGAAAAGAGATTGTCCTGACACTTGCTTGTTCATTTAAAATAGCGGGATTCGCGCCTCAGGATAGAATATTGGCAAACCGTCAATATTGCAGCGACAGATCAAACCCAGGTTGACCCAGTTTGATCGAAGCTGCGCCCCGGACTGCATGGCAAACCCGCAAGCATAACAGCCGCGGGTGGCGCAACGCTCATTAATTTCATCGTCGCACTGGTTTGACTGCCGGGTTTCGCCTGGCCAGCTGTTCCGCAAGCTTGACGCGGGAGGCCGGCCCGTCGGCCATGGCGACGATGAGCAACGCAGCCATCGTCAACGATGGCCGCAATTTTAACGGAACCATCGGAATGATCATCCCACCCATGCTCAACACGGCGATCAAGGCAGCTCGCCGCGCCGCCACCATCATCAACCGCGCGTCCTTCGACGTGTCGCTGCTGAAGGTGTCCAAGAAGTCGCACAACGACTTCGTCACCGAAGTGGACAAGGCCGCCGAAGACGCCATCATCGACGTCCTCAAGAGTGCCTATCCCGACCACGCCATCCTGGCCGAAGAGTCCGGTGCTTCCGACAACCTGCACGATGAAAACGAGAACGTCTGGATCATCGATCCGCTGGACGGCACCACCAACTTCATCCACGGCTTCCCGCAATACTGCGTCTCGATCGCCCTGCAACAGCGCGGCATCATCACCCAGGCGGTGGTCTACGACCCCACCCGCAACGACCTGTTCACCGCCTCCAAGGGCGCTGGCGCCTACCTGAACGAAAAGCGCATCCGCGTGGGCAAGCGCGACAAGATCGCCGACGCCCTGATCGGCACCGGTTTCCCCTTCCGCGACCTGGATGGCCTGAACGAATACGTCAAGATGTTCAAGGTCATGACCGAGCACAGCGCCGGCCTGCGTCGTCCGGGCGCTGCCGCCCTGGACCTGGCCTACGTGGCTGCTGGTCGCCTGGATGGCTTCTTCGAGAAGGGCCTGAAGCCCTGGGACATCGCCGCCGGCTCCCTGCTGGTGACCGAAGCGGGCGGTATCGTGGGCACCTTCAAGGGTGACTCCGACTACCTGTACAAGGGCGATGTCATCGCCGCCAGCCCCAAGATCTTCGCGCAACAGGTCAACCTGCTCTCCGAATTCGCCTGATCCGGCGTTATCGCGCGAAGCAGTCTCCCGATCATGCGCCGGCCGGCGGCACTGGCATTACTGCTATAGTGCCGCTACCGGCGATGACCGAGGAGACGACATGCACAACCCGCCCAGCGAGTCCATGCCCGCCATGGAGACTCACCAGCCCAGCCAGCCCTGCGCTTCCTGCGCGTTGCCTGCGGGCTACCACAGCGTCACCCCCTACCTGATCGTCAACGCCAGCGCCGAGGCCATTGCCTTCTACCGGCGCGCCTTCGATGCGGCCGAGATCATGCGGCTCGACGGCCCGCACGGCAAGATCTGGCATGCCGAGATCCAGATCGGCAATGCCCGCGTGATGCTGGCCGACGAACATCCCGAGCTCGGCTTCCTGAGTCCCCAAACCCTGGGCGGCGCCGGCGTGAGCCTGCTGGTCTATGTGGCCGATGTGGATGCCGTGTTCAACCAGGCCATTGCCGCCGGTGCCGTGCAATTGCGCCCGGTGCAGAACCAGTTCTACGGCGACCGCTCGGGCACCCTGCGCGACCCCTTCGGCCATGTCTGGTCGATCGCCACCCATGTCGAAGACCTCAGCACCGAGGAAATCTGCGCCCGCTCGCGCGAGATGCTGGCGCGTCGCTGCAAGAAGCAGGCCGGCAATCCCTGAGCCGAGCACGACAAGGAAGAACATGCCCTTTGCCATCAGCGACAATCGCCGCATCCACTACCAGGTCGAGGGCGATGGCCCGCCATTGCTGCTGCATCACGGTTTTACCAGCAGCCTGGAAGCCTGGCGCTTCTTCGGCTTCACCTCGGTGCTGCGCCAGTATTACCAGGTCATCATGTTCGATGCCCTGGGCCATGGCCAGAGCGACAAGCCGCACGAGACCGCCGCCTACACCCAGGTGCAGCGCTGCCGCGACGCCGTGGCCGTGCTGGACGCCCTGCAGATCGAGCGCGCCCATTTCTTCGGCTACTCGCTGGGCGGCTGGGTCGGCTACGGGCTGGTACGCCATGCGCCACAGCGGCTGTCCAGCCTCATCCTGGGCGCCGCCCATCCGTACGAAGACCGCAGCTGGGATGGCTTCCATGGCATCGACGGACGTGACCCCGAGGCCTTCATCGCCACCTTCGAAGCCCTGCTCGACGAACAGATTTCGCCCCAGGTGCAGATGCTCATCCGCGCCAACGACCTGGTGGCCCTGGCCGCCGCCGCCCAGCAGCCCCGTCCCTCGCAGCAAGACCTGCTGGCGCGGATGGACCTGCCTTGCCTGCTCTTCTGTGGCGACGCCGATGCGCGCCATGCTGCCGTCGAGCGCACGGCGGCCTTGTTGCCACAGGCAGAATTCGTCAGCCTGCCCGGTGTCACGCATTTCGGTGGATTGATGCAAAGCGCGCTGGTACTGCCTCCCGTGCAATCCTTCCTGGCCCGCCTGCACGGATGAGCTGCCGCATCCGAACACAAAATAAATCACGTCGCCCGCAGGCTGCGCTGTTATACTGCGGCCTGCGCGGCGTATAGCCAGTCAAGTCCGCGCCCTCCTCCAGTTCCAACCCGTTTGCCTGCGACTGGCGCCCGTACGGGGCCACAGGCCAAACCCATTTTCAGAGTCTCATGTCATTTTCTGCGCTCGGCTTGTCCGACGAAATCGTTCGTGCCGTTTCCGAACAAGGCTATACCTCCCCCACCCCGATCCAGGCCCAGGCTGTCCCCGCCGTGCTCTCCGGTGGCGACCTGCTGGCCGGCGCCCAGACCGGCACCGGCAAGACCGCCGGCTTCACCCTGCCGCTGCTGCAACGCCTCTCGGCCATGCCGCGCAACAAGATCAACGGCCACCTGCCCATCCGCGCCCTGATCCTGGCCCCCACCCGCGAACTGGCGGCCCAGGTCGAGGAAAGCGTGCGCCAGTACGGCAAGTACCTGCCGCTGACCTCGGCCTGCATCTTCGGTGGTGTCGGCATCAATCCGCAGATCACGCTCTTGAAGCGTGGCGTCGACATCCTGGTGGCCACGCCCGGCCGCCTGCTGGACCACATGCAGCAAGGCACGGTGAACCTGCAGCACATCCAGATCCTGGTGCTGGACGAAGCCGACCGCATGCTGGACATGGGCTTCATCCGCGACATCCGCAAGGTGCTCGCCGCCCTGCCGCCCAAGCGCCAGAACCTGCTGTTCTCGGCCACCTTCGCCGACGAGATCAAGAAGCTGGCCGACAGCCTGCTCAACAACCCGGCCCTGATCGAAGTGGCCCGTCGCAACTCCACCGTGGAAGTGATCGCGCAAAAGATCCACCCGGTCGACCGCGACAAGAAGCACCCCATGCTGGCGCACCTGATCAAGACCCACCAGTGGAAGCAGGTGCTGGTCTTCACCCGTACCAAGCACGGCGCCAACAAGCTGGTCGAGCAACTGGCGCGCGACGGCATCACCGCCATGGCGATCCACGGCAACAAGAGCCAGTCGGCCCGCACCAAGGCCCTGGCCGAGTTCAAGGACGGCAAGCTGACCGCCCTGATCGCTACCGACATCGCTGCCCGCGGCATCGACATCGACCAGTTGCCGCACGTGGTCAACTATGACCTGCCCAACGTCCCAGAAGACTATGTCCACCGCATCGGCCGTACCGGCCGCGCCGGCGCCACCGGCGAAGCCGTGTCGCTGGTCTGCGTGGACGAGCGCGACCTGCTGCACGATATCGAACGTTTCATCAAGCGCGAGATCCCGGTGGAAGTGATCGCCGGTTTCGAACCGGACCCCACCGCCAAGCCGCAACCGATCCAGCTGCGCAGCGGCCAGGGCCGTCACCAGAACGGTGGCGGCGGACGCGGCGGCCAGCGCAATGCACCGCGCAAGCCGGCTGCTGCAGGCAATGGTAACGGTCATGGCAACGGCGGCGCCAAGCCGGCCAATGCCGGTGGCGGTGCCGGCCAGCAAGCCAAGCCGCGTGCTCCGGGCAATGGCAATGCGCCGCGCGGCCAGGGTGGTCGTGGTCAAGGCGGCCAGGCTGGCCATGGTGGCAACGGCGGCGGTAATGGTGGCAACGGCGGTGGCAATGGTGGCAACAACGCCAACCGCGCGCCGCGCCCGGCCAGCGTTGCACAACCGCGCAGCCAGGGTCAGCAACGCCAGGGCGGTCCGCGCCCCTCCGCGCTGACGCATGGTGGTCCGCGCGCCAGCGGCAAGTAAGACCGCCGCCGCAGCCTCGATTCAATTTCAATAACCAGAAAGGGAAGACATGGGTGTTTCCATCGTCAAGGCCGATCTCGACAATGCAGCCCACGCGGCCGCACTGTTCGAGACCCTCAACGCCTATGCCAGCGACGCCATGGGCGGCGGACAGGCCTTGTCGGACTACGTACGCCAGAATCTGGCGGCGGAACTGAAGAAACGTCCCACCGCCCATGTCTTCCTGGCCTTCGACGGCGACACCCCGGCGGGCCTGGCAACTTGCATCGAAGGTTTCTCGACCTTCTCCTGCAAGCCGCTGCTGAACCTGCACGACCTGGCGGTGATGCCGGCCTATCGCGGCCAGGGCGTCGCCAGGCAATTGCTGGCCAGTGTGGAACAGCAGGCCCGCGCACTGGGCTGCTGCAAGCTCACGCTGGAAGTCCTGGAAGGCAATACGGTGGCTCGTTCGCTGTATCGCGCCAGCGGCTTCGAAGGCTATGAATTGAAGGCCGAGACCGGCAAGGCGATGTTCATGCACAAGCCCTTGCTCTGATCTGACGCTTTCTACAAAAGACAACGCCCGCATCATCGATGCGGGCGTCGTCTTTTGGGGTGGCGATAGATAACGATAGCGCGCTCAGCAGCGATACCCCGGCCCCTGCTCCTGTACCAGCCGCAAGGCGGCTTCCCAGGCCAGGTCGATGATGCCGCTGGCCTGGTCGTTGTCGAACTGGCGTGCAGCGCGCAAGCGCACTTCCTGCGCCGGCAGATGCAAGGCCGCCCCACCCGCTTGCGCCGCCACCTGCGCCTGGCAGGCCCGTTCCAGGAAATAGATTTCATGGAACGCCGCCGCCACCGACTCCCCCGCCGCCAGCAAGCCATGGTTGCGCAGGATCATGGCCTTGTGCGGCCCCAGCGCCGTCACCAGCCGCTCCCGCTCTGCGGTATCGAGGGCGATGCCTTCGTACTCGTGATAGGCCAGCTTGCCGTAGAACTTGAGCGCATGCTGGCTGATCGGCAGCAGCCCGTCACGCTGGGCCGAGACCGCGATCCCGGCCGTGGTGTGGGTGTGGATCACGCAATGCAGATCCGGCCGGGCCTGGTGCACCGCCGAATGGATCACGAAGCCGGCGCGATTGACCCGCTGCGCCGGTGCGGCGGTGCTGCCCATCTGCACCGCCTGCCCCTGGGCATCCACCTTCACCAGGTCGGAAGCGCGCATCTCGTGGAACAGCACGCCATAGCGATTGATCAGGAAGTGACCAGACTGCCCCGGCACCCGCGCCGAGATGTGCGTATCGATCAGGTCGGTCATGCGGAAATGCGCCAGCAGCCGGTACAGCGCCGCCAGTTCGCAACGCGCCTGCCACTCCACATCCTCGGCACCCGTCAGGCCCAGCCGGCGGGCGGCGGCCTGCTCGGCCTCATCAAACTCCAAGCCGGCCATGACTCACTTGCCCTGGTTGAGTGCGGCCGGCATGGCGCTGCCCTGCAGCTTGTACTTGGCCAGCAGCTTGTCGTAGGTCCCGTTGGCCTGCAGGCGCTTAAGAGCCTCCAGCACCGCGTCGCGCAGGCCCGGTTCGCTCTTGGAGACCGGAATGCCGGTCTCCTGCGCAAACAGCGGCTGCCCCAGCAGGACATAGGTATTGGGCTCCATGCCCTGGAAGTACGGCAGGGTCTCGCTGCCCTGCACCGCCACGTCGATGCGGCCGGTCTTCAACTGGGTGCGCGCATCCACCGAGCCTTCGGTGCCGATCACGGTGATGGCCGGCTTGCCCTTGGCTTCGCAGTTATCCTTGCTCCAGCCGGCGATCTGACCCGGCCAGTTGGTATTGCGGCTGGCGCCGACCTTGGTGCCGCAGACGTCGGCGACGCCCTTGATGCGGGCCGCATTGGCCTGCAGGGTGAAGAATTGCGGGCCGGTCTTCATGTAGTCGATGAAGTCCGCCACCTTCTGCCGTTCGGCCGTGTCGCTGATGGCCACCATGGCGATGTCGGCGCGGCCTGTGGTGAGCGAACTGAAGACCTGGGCGAAGGCGGTTTCCTGGTACTCCACCTTCAGGCCCAGTTCCTTGGCGATGGCCGCCCCGAGATCGATGTCCAGCCCCATCAGCTCGCCCGTGGCCGGGTCCTTGTAGGCGATGGGCGGGTAGTTGGCCTGCGAGGCGATGACCAGCTTGCCGGCCTTCTTGATGCGATCCGGCAGGTCGGCCGCGTGTGCGGCGCTAGCGGCAAAAGTAACGGCCAACGTCGCCAGGCCCAACATGGTCTTGTATTTCAGCTTCACGGGATTCCCCTTTCTGGTTGAGTTCTGCAATGCCGCATCAGGCCAGGATGGCCGCGATGAATTCCTGGGTACGTCGGTGCTGCGGGCGCGCCAGCACTTCGCCGGGGGTGCCGGCCTCGATCACCTGGCCGCCATCCATGAACACCACCCGGTTGGAGACTTCACGTGCAAAGCCCAGCTCATGCGTGACCACGATCATGGTCATGCCGCTTTTGGCCAGGTCCTTCATCACCGCCAGCACTTCGCCGACCAGCTCCGGGTCCAGCGCCGAGGTCGGTTCATCGAACAGCATCAGCTTGGGCCGCATGGCCAGTGCGCGGGCAATCGCCACGCGCTGCTGCTGGCCACCGGAAAGTTCAGAGGGATAGGCATCGGCCTTGCCCGCCAGCCCCACCCGGGCCAGCAGGGCCAGCGCCTCTTCCTTCACTTCGACGCGACGGCGCTTCTGCACCACCACCGGGCCTTCCATGATGTTCTGCAGTGCCGTCATGTGGGCGAACAGGTTGAAGCGCTGGAACACCATGCCGCTCGCCAGGCGCTGGCGGGCGATCTCGCCGTCGGACAGCTCGATCAACTGGTCACCACGGCGGCGATAGCCCAGCAATTCACCGCCGACCCAGATGGCGCCGCCATCGATGCTTTCCAGCTGGTTGATGCAGCGCAGGAAGGTGCTCTTGCCTGACCCCGAGGGACCGACGATGCAGGTCACGGCACCGGCCTCGACTTCCAGGTTGACGCCCTTGAGCGCGTGGAAGCCACCGTAGTATTTCTGGACCTCATGGGCCACGATCATGGGTGTGCTCATCCTGCGGCTCCCTGTGCGCCGGCCGCACGGGTACGTGCCCGGGCACGGCGCTCGCGGGCAAACACCTGTTCCAGGAAATGCTGGCCGATGGAAAACACCGTCACCACCGCCAGGTACCAGACGGTCGCCACGATCAACAGTTCGATCACGCGGGCATTGGCGAAATAGATGGTCTGGGCGTTGTGCAGGATTTCGGAAAACTGGATCACGCTGGCCACCGAGGTCAGCTTGATCATGCTGATCACCTCATTGCCCACCGGCGGGATGATCACCCGCATGGCCTGCGGCAGCACGATGCGGCGCAAGGCGGTCAGGCGCGTCATGCCAATCGCCTTGGCGGCCTCGGTCTGGCCATTATCCACCGCCAGGATGCCGCCACGCACCACCTCGGCGGTATAGGCGCCCTGCCCGATGCCCAGTCCCAGCAGGCTGGCCACGAAGGGTGTGATGATGTCCACCGTGCGTGCCTCGAACCAGCCGGGAATACCCATGGTAGGGAACACCAGCGCCAGGTTGAACCACAGCAGCATCTGCAGCAGCAGGGGCGTGCCCCGGAAGAACCAGATGTAGAAGGTCGCCACCGCCTTGAGCAGCTTGTTGGGCGACATCACCATCACCGCGAAGACCACGCCCAGCACGATGCCCACCACCATCGCATAGAGGGTCATGAGGATGGTGTTCAGGAGACCCTGCAGGATCACCTTGGCCGTCATGAACTTGGCCACCACCGACCACTCGATCTGGCCGTGGGCGAAGGCGTGTACCACGAAGCCCAGCGCCAGCAGGATCAGTGCGGCCGACAGCCAGCGTCCGTAGTAGCGGCGCGGTACCACCTTGAGATGGTCGATGGCATAGGGGGAGATGGTGCTCATGCTGTCGCTCCCGAGGGCAACACTGCCTGCTGCGTCCACTGACGTTGCACAGCCACGGTAGCCTGCAATCTTTCCAGTTGAACCCGCACCTGCAGCGGTGCGGTACCGCCATGGCCGCTACGCGCCGCCACGGCGGCCTCTGGCGTGAGAACCGTGCGTACTTCGGGCAGCAGATATGAACTGATGCTGCTCAACTCCGCATCGCTCAACTGGTGCAGCTCCAGCCCGCGTTCTTCGCAGGCGCGCACCATGGCACCGGTGATCTCGTGCGCCTGGGCAAATGGCACACCGCGCCGCGACAGCCAGTCCGCCACCTCGGTGGCGAGGGTGAAGCCCTGGGTGGCATCGGCGCGCATGCGCTCCTTGTTCACCTGCAGCGTGCGCATCATGCCGGCCATGGCGGGCAAGACCATGTGCAGCACGTCGATGGCCTCGAAGGCCGAATACTTGTCCTCCGACAGATCGCGATTGTAGGAAAACGGCAGCCCCTTCAAGGCCACCAGCATGTCCATCAGCAGCGAGATCAGGCGCGCCGAACGGCCACGGGTGAGTTCGGCGATATCGGGGTTCTTCTTCTGCGGCATGATGGAACTGCCGGTGGAGAAGGCATCGTCCAGTTCCACCCAGCGGAACTGGCGCGACACCCACAGGGTGACTTCTTCCGACAGGCGCGAGAGATGCGTCCCCAGCATGGCGCAGACGAACAGGAATTCGGCCACGTGATCGCGGCTGCCGACCGCATCGATGGAGTTTTCACAAGGACCGTCATAGCCCAGCTCGGCGGCCGAGATCGCCGGATGCAAGGCAATCGCCGACCCCGCCATGGCCGCCGCGCCCAGCGGCGAATAGGCCGCGCGCCTGTCCCAGTCGATCAGGCGCGAGATGTCGCGACTGAAGGTCTGCGCATGGGCCAGCAATTGGTGCGCAAACACCACCGGCTGCGCCGCCTGCAGATGCGTGAACCCGGGCACCAGCGTATCGAGATGCTGGCCGGCCTGGTGCGTCAGGGCGTCCTGCAGGTCCAGCAGCAAGGCGCCGATGGCGCGTGCCTGCTCGCGCAGGTAGAGCTTGAGGTTGTTGGCGGCCTGGTCATTGCGCGAACGACCGGCCCGCAGCTTGGCGCCGGTCGGGCCGAGCGCTTCCACCAGCACGCGCTCCATGAAGGTATGCACGTCTTCGTCGCCTGCGGTGGGCCGCACGGCGCCACTGGCGATGGCGGCATCGAGTTCGCCGAGCTTGGCCACGATGGCGCCGCATTCGGCCTCGGTCAGCAGCCCGGCCAGGCGCAACTGGCGCGCATGGGCCTGGGACGAGACGATGTCGAAACGGGTCAGCCGGAAATGATCCAGGCCGCCCCGCGAGAGCGTCATCAGGGCCGGGTCGGGTGGCGAACGGAAACGCGCGCCCCAGAGGCGGGTATCAGTCATGCTGCTTCCTTCTCATGCGGTGGTGGCAAAGTGATACGGTGGGTCGTGATGCGCGATCAGGCGCGATATTTCACACCCGGGAAGACGCAGAGCATTTCGTATGCCAGGTTGGCCGCCACCAGCGCGGTGGTACCGGCCTGATCATAGGGTGGCGAGACCTCGACCACATCGGCCGAGACGATGTCCAACCCCTTGCAGCCACGGATGATTTCCATCCCCTGCTGTACCGTCAGCCCGCCGATTTCCGGCGTGCCGGTGCCGGGGGCGAAGGCCGGATCGAGGCCATCGATATCGAAGGTGAGATAGACCGGCCCATCGCCCATCTGCGCGCGCACCTCTTCCATCAGCGGCGCCAGCGAGCGATGCCAGCACTCCTCGGCCTGCACCACGCGGAAACCCTGGGCGCGGCACCAGTCGAAATCGTCGGCGTGGTAACCGGTACCGCGCAGGCCGATCTGCACCACCCGCCTGGGGTCCAGCAAGCCCTCTTCGAAGGCGCGCCGGAAGGGGGTGCCGTGGGCGATCTTCTCGCCGTTCATGGTGTCGTTGACGTCGGCGTGGGCGTCCACATGGATCAAACCGACCGGGCCGCGATGGCGTGCCATGGCACGCAGGATGGGCAGCGTCAGCGTATGGTCGCCGCCCAGGCTGATGGTCTTGCAGCCGGTGGCATAGATGGCGTCATAGGCCTCCTCGATCATGCGCACCGAATCCAGCAGGCTGTAGGGATTCAAGGCCACGTCGCCGAGATCGGCCACCTTCAGCGAATCGAAGGGGGCGGCCCGGGTGGCCATGTTGTAGGGGCGCAGGAGCACCGATTCGGTGCGGATCTGGCGCGGACCGAAACGCGTGCCGGAGCGGTTGGAAGTGCCGATATCCAGCGGCACGCCGACGAATCCCACGTCCAGGCCAGCGGGGTTTTCCACATGCGGCAGCCGCATCATGGTGGCAATCCCCCCAAAACGGGGCATCACATTGCCCCCGAGGGGCTGATATAGTGCATGTTCCATCGATGATGATCCTTGTATCGCCAGTGAGCTTGAATGCATTCTAGCGAGGCAGGATTGGCGAAAATATATCGATGTGACGACGTTTACATCGATTTCCATCAATGTAAAAATGCGGTCTCCTCCCGACCTCGCCGCCCGCCCACTTATCATGCTCAACAATGTCTTCGATCTGGACCTGCGGCTGATCCGCGTCTTCCTGGCGGTGGTGGATTCGCACGGGGTGTCGGCGGCGCAGGCCAAGCTCAATGTCGGCCAGTCCACCATCAGCGCCCAGTTGAACACGCTGGAGACACGCCTGGGCTTTCGTCTCTGCGAGCGCGGCCGGGCCGGTTTCAAGCTCACCGCCAAGGGCGAGAAGTTCGCCGACTCGGCGCGCCGCATGATGGATGCGCTCTCCGAATTCGGCATGGAAGCCCGCAATCTCGACAAGCGCCTGGTCGGCACCCTCTCCATCGGCCTGATCGGCCACACCCCCGCCCATCACAACACCCGGCTGTCGGATGTGATCCGCCAGTTCCGCCAGCGCGACGAGGCGGTGCGCATCGAACTGCTGGTGCGCACGCCCAGCGAGCTGGAAGAGATGCTCCTGAATGGCAGCATCCAGATCGCCATCGGCTACTTCTGGCGCCGCGTCACCGCCCTGCAGTACACGCAGCTGATGCTGGAGCGCCAGGTGGCCTACTGCGCCCCGCCCCACCCGCTGTTCGACCAGCCCGGCGAGATCGACCCGGAACAGGCCGCCCAGTACGCCTGGGCCTGGCGCGACTACCCGGTGCCGCCCGGCCATGTGCCCATCCACAGACGCAACATCATGGCCGTGACCGGCAACATGGAAGCCATGTCCATCCTCATCCTCTCCGGCCAGCACCTGGGTTACCTGCCCGAGGAGATGGGGCGTGAGTATGTCGCCCGCGGGCAGATGCGGGCCTTGAACCGGGCCGAGCTGTCCTACGAGGTCGGCATCAGCGTGGTCACCAATCGCAGCAACGTGAACGAAGCCATCGTGGCGGCCTTCCTGGAAGACCTGAAGGCGGCGCAATGAAAAAGGGCAATGCCTGCGCATTGCCCTTTGCCCTTGTGCCGTACTGATGCGGCGTCTCTCCGAACCTGCCCTTCGATACGACGCTATCGCGTCTACTCAGGGCGAACGGAGTCGATGTGCAGCCGCTCCTCTACCACCGACCGTTCGACCTGAGTAGCGCCGCAGGCGCGTATCGAAGGCGCACCGGCGTCCCAGTGCTTGACACTGCACACCGCAATCAAGCCGCCATCGCCATCCCGCGCGACTTGCCCGAGCTCAGATAGCTGGCAATCGAATCCTGGGTCACCTCGCCCAGGTAGCCGCCATCGTTGGCGATCACCGGCATCCAGCTGGTGCTGTGCTTGTACATCTTGGAGAGCACCACCCGCAGGTTTTCATCCGGCGCGGCATTCATGGTGAAGGGACGTACCTTGTCCTCGGCCACACCGGTATTGCCGCGCACATCGCGCCGGGTCAGGTAGCCCACGGCCCGGTTGTCGGCATCGATGATGGTGAGATAGCGCGCATCCTGGTCATCCATCAGCGCCAGCGCCTGGTCGCAGGACACGTCCGGCTGGGCGGTCGGCGGCGTAGTGGCAGCCTCGCCGGCACGCACCAGCAGCAGGCGCTTCAAGGTGTGGTCCTGGCCCACGAAGGCGCCGACGAAGTCATCCTTGGGACGCGCCAGCAAGGTGTCCGGCGTGTCGAACTGCACCAGCTTGCCGGCGCGGAAGACGGCCACCTTGTCACCCAGCTTGATGGCTTCGTCGATGTCGTGGCTGACCATGATGACGGTCTTGTTCAACTGCCGCTGCATCTGGAAGAACTCGTTCTGGATCGATTCGCGGTTGATCGGATCGACTGCGCCGAAGGGTTCGTCCATCAGCAGCACCGGCGCGTCCGCCGCCAGCGCGCGGATGACGCCGATGCGCTGCTGCTGGCCGCCGGACAATTCACGCGGATAGCGCTTGAGGAATTTCTTCGGGTCCAGCGCCACCATGGCCATCAGTTCGGTGGCGCGTTCCTGGCAGCGCTTCCTGTCCCAGCCCAACAGACGCGGGACGATGGTGATGTTTTCCTCGATGGTCATGTTGGGGAACAGGCCGATCTGCTGGATCACATAACCGATGTGACGACGCAGCTCCACTTCATCGATGCCGGAGGTGTCCTGGCCGTTCAACAGCACACGGCCCGAGGTCGGGTTGATGAGACGGTTGATCATCTTCAACGTGGTGGTCTTGCCGCACCCGGAGGGGCCGAGGAAGACACAGATCTCGCCTTCGGCCACCTTCAGGCTGACGGCATCCACAGCCTTGACCTGGGTGCCATCCTTTTGGGTGTAGGTCTTGCTCAGTTGGTCTAGTTCGATCATTTTTGAACTCCTTTCGGTGTCAGGATTTTCTGCAGTCGTTGCAGCAGGGTGTCGGCGATGATCGCAAGGACGCTGATCATCACGGCGCCGACCACGAGTTTTTGCATGTTGCTCTGGCTGATGGCATGCAGGATCAGCACGCCCAGCCCACCGGCACCGATGACCGCCGCAATGGCCATCACACCGATATTCATCACCACGGCGGTACGCACCCCGCCCAGGATCACTGGCACGGCCAGCGGCAGGTCCACCATGCGCAGGCGCTGCCAGAAGGTCATGCCGATGCCGATGCCGGCCTCCTTGATGCCGGCTTCGATGTTCTCCAGCGCCAGGTAGGTGTTGCGCATGATCGGCAGCAGCGAATACAGGAACACGGCAGTGATCGCCGGCAAGGGGCCAATGCCCGCACCGAATTTGGAGAACACCGGGATCATCAGCCCGAACAGGGCGATGGAGGGTAGCGTCAGCACGATGGTCGCCAGGCCCATCAGCGGGCCGGCCAGCCAGCGCACGCGCACCACCAGGATGCCCAGCGGCACGCCCACGATGATGGCCAGGCTGACCGCGATGCCCACCAGCTTCAGGTGTTGCAACGTCAGATCAAGGATGTTGGGCCAGTCCGATTGCAGGTATTGGAAGATGTTCATGGTGTCCTCCTCAGATCAGGCCGGCTTGCTTGAGGAAGTCGGCGGCCACCTTGGCCACCGGTTCCTGGTCGATGTCGACGCGCTTGTTCAGCTCGGTCATGGTGGCCGTGTCGATCTTGGCGGCCAGCGCATTGAGTTGTCCGGCCAGCGCGGGGTTCTTGTCCAGGATGTCCTGGCGCACTACCGGGGTGGCCTTGTAGGCGGCGAAGTAACCCTTGTCATCGTCAAGCAGTTGCAGGTCGAAGCCCTTGATGCGGCCGTCCGAGGCATAGGTCAGGCCGACGAAGAGCTGTTCGTTCTTCAGGGCTGTGTAGACCAGACCGGGGTCCATCTGCTTGACCTCGCTGCGCTCAAGCCTGAAGCCATACAGTTCCTGCATCGGGCCCAGGCCATCGGGACGGGAGGCGAACTCGTAATCCACGCCCATGAGATGGGGCTTGTTGCCGTCGCGGTCATCGGCGTTGATGTGATCGGCCAGGTCCTGCAACGTATGGATGCCGTATTGCTCGGCCAGCTTGCGCGGCATGGCGAAGGCATAGGTGTTGTTGAGCCCGGATTCATTGAGCCAGGTCAGGCCACGCGGGGCGTCCAGTTCCTTGACCTTCTGGTAGATCTGGTCGGGATCGAGCTTGTCCTCGATGTGGTTGTAGACGATCAGCGCTGTGCCGGTGTAATCCCAGACGATGTCGAGCTGGCCGCTCTCCAGTGCCGAGCGCATCAGGGTGGTACCGAGGCCGTTCTTGAGTTCGGTGTCGTAGCCCTTGGCACGCAGGTATTGCGCGGTCATGTCCGAGAGCAGCAATTGCTCGGTGAAGTTCTTGCCGCCGATGACCAGGTTCTGCGCCTGCGCACGGGCCGCGCCGAACATGGCCAGGCCCATGGCGAGGGCACACAGGGCGTATTTTGCGATGGTCTTGCTTGTCATGCTTTCCTCTCTACCGCTATGCCGATGCGACGGCGTGCGGTCGTTCTTGTGATGGAAACCCGTATCAGGTGCGCAGGCCGCGTCGTGCCAGGTAGCAGCTCGACAGCGTCGTCACCAGGGCATCGAGCACCAGTGCCAGCAGCGCCGTAGCGGCCGCGCCCAGCAGCAGCTGGCCGTGGTTGTTGAGGTAGATACCGGGGAAGATCAGGCCGCCCAGGCTCTCGCCGCCTATCAGCATCGACAATGGTGCGGTCCCGACGTTGATGGCCAGCGCGGTGCGCACGCCACCGACGATGATGGGCAGCGCATTGGGCAATTCCACCCGCAGCAGGATCTGGTGCGGCTTCATGCCGATACCGCGCGCCGCCTCCTTCATGGCGGCCGGCACGTTCTTCAAGCCCTCGTAGGTATTGCGCACGATGGGCAAGAGCGAAGCCAGCCACAGCGCCAGGATGGTGGGACCATTGCCGATGCCGAAGAAGGCCAGCGCCAACGCCAGTACGGCGATGGAAGGAATGGTGTTGCCGATGTTGAAGATCTGGATGAATTTTTCTGCACTGCGCTGCATCGAGGGACGCGACAGCGCGATCCCGGCCGGAATGCCAGCCGCCAGGGCCAGCGCCATGGAACAGAAGACCAGTTCCAGGTGCTTGCCGGTGTAGTAGACCAGGTCACCGCGATACTTCTGGATGACCTCCGGGCCGATCCACCAGACCAGTCCTGCAAGGACCAACGCAATACCGCATGCGCCGGCGAAGACGTGACGAACACGTGTCATGTTACCCCCGTTGGTATAGCCGGCACGACATGACGCCGCGACGACGGGTTATAGAGTCAATTTTTAAGAGGTTCGCTTGCCCATCAGGGCGTATCGTTTGGATGCGAACCGAAGCTGCAAGGGCAGCGATGAAACCGAAGCGATGAAGCCAGCCTCGGCATGATGCACACCGGACAGGGATGGGAACGGGTCACCGTGGAGAACGGGAGGGCGTTCGCGCTGCCAGCCGGAAATTTGGACAACCCGCACAAGCGCGGATCGGACACTGCTGAGAGTCGTAGTTGAACAAGTTATGTCGCGAAGACAGACGATAGTTTAAACCAATCGCTTAATGCTGTCCAGCAATGTAGCAATATGAATCCATAACTTGCAGATCTGAAGCACTTTTAAAAGTTCCCAACAGCGGTCAATATGCTGTTAAAAGAGTGCAACCCGAAAACCGCCCATCAGGCGCTATCCCTTGCCCCAAGCGGCATCCTGCCGAGCTTGGCGACGATGTAAAAAGTCAAAAAAAATCGCCAGTCACAGTTGCGACTGGCGATCTTTCATCGTCATTCTGCTGCCGACGACCAGCGTCGGCGAACAGCCTGGACCGGTATTCAGCGCAAGGCGCCGAACACCTTGCCGATGATGGCGCTGCCGGTTCCCACCGGGTCCTTGCGGATGGCTTTCTCTTCCTCGCCGATCATCAGGAACAGGCCGTCCAGCGCGCGCTGGGTGACATAGCCTTCGACGGTGCTCTGGTCGCCGCTGACCAGGCCGGTCTTGGCGACCTGGCCCATGACGGCGTTGTAGCGTCCCGAAAGGCCGTTCTTGTCGGTGATCTGCTTGACGATGGGCAGGAACTTCACAGCCAGTTCACCCGAGGTCTTCTGGCGGAAGAAATCGGTCACCGACGTATCGCCACCGCTGAGGATGTTCTTGGCATCGGTCACCGACATGGACTTGACGGCATTGACCAGCAATGGCTTGGCCAGCGGCACGGCGGCTTCGGCGGCGTGGTTCATGTCGGTCACCAGGGCATCGACCTGGGCCCCCTGGCCGGTCATGCGGATGATGGGCATGGCTTGCTCCAGCGCGCTGGGCAGGTGGATCTTGACCTTGTCGTTGTCGAGGAAGCCGTTCTGCCGGCCCAGGTTGGCCACGGCGGTATTGGCGCCCTTCTCCAGCGCCGCCTTCAGGCCGGCGGTGGCGTCCTGGTTGCTCAGGTCGGACAGGGAGAAAGCGAAGGCGCCACAGCTGGCGAAGAGGCAGCTGGCCGCTACCAGGCGGCGCAGCGAAGAGGAAGGATGGGACATGGTGCGAGGCTCCGGTCACTGGGAATGACCGGCATGATACCAGCCCCTTATTTGCCCTGCGACAGTTCCAGCCCGGCGTTACGCGGCAGCTTGCCGCTGATGGGCACCGAGGCCACCGAGAACAGGCCGATCACCAGGAAGGCCGGCCAGAAATCGGCTTCGACGATGGTCTCATGCCCTTGCAGGTGGTTCGACAATTGCAGCACGATGCCCGCCACCGTCACGCCCAAGCCCAGCGACAATTGCTGGATCACGCTGGCCAGGCTGGTGACGCGGCCGGCGTCGCGGTTGTCGATGTCGGCGTAGGCGATGGAGTTCAGGCAGGTGAATTGCAACGCCGGGAACACCCCGCCCATGAGCACGATGGACACGATCAGCAGGTAAGGCGTGTGCATGCTGAAGATGCCATAGGCCGCCAGGGCGATGCCGGCAAACACCGCATTGACCATCAGCACCGTACGGAAGCCATAGCGGCGCAGCACCCGGCCGGCCAGCAAGCGGATGAACAGCGACCCGAAGGCCGAGGCACAGGTGATGCTGCCGGCCTGGAAGGCGGTCATGCCCAGGCCTTCCTGCAAGGCCAGCGGCAACAGGAAAGGCACGGCCCCCAGACCGATACGAAACAGCGAGCCACCCACCACGCTGGCATGCAGCGTGGGAATGCGCAGCAGGCGGAAATCCAGCAAGGGGTATTCGATCTGGGTCGAGTGGCGGTAGTACATCGCCAGCGCGATCACGCCGATGGCGCACATCGCTACCGGCGTGGCGCCATCGACCAGATGGCTGCCGAACAACGACAGCCCCAGCATGATCATGGCCGCCCCCACCGAGGTCAGCACAAAGCCCTTGGTATCGAGCGGCGCGGGATCATCCTCGACGAAGTTCTGGATGAAGCGCTTGGCCAGGTACAGACCCAGGAAGCAGAACGGGATATTGATCAGGAACACCCAGCGCCAATGGAAGTAGGTGGTGATGAAGCCACCCAGCAGCGGCCCCACCACCGGCCCCAGCAGCGCCGGCAGGGTCAGGTAGCTGACTGCCTTGACCAGCTCGGACTTGTCCACCGAGCGGGCGATGATGACCCGGCCCACCGGCACCATCATGGCCCCGCCTATGCCCTGCAGGAAGCGCGCCGCCACGAAGGTGACCAGCGAACCCGAGATCGAGCACAGGATGGAACCGGTCATGAAGACCACCATGGCGGCGCTGAAGACCTTGCGCGCCCCCAGCTTGTCGGCCATCCAGCCCGAGATCGGGATGAACACGCCCAGTGCCGCCACATAGGCGGTCATGGCCAGCTTGAGCGTGATCGGATCCTGGTTGAGGTCGCGCGCCAGCGCAGGGAGCGAGGTGGCCAGCACGGTGGCGTCCATGTTTTCCATGAACAACGCACAGCCGACAATAAGCGGAATGAGCAGCGAAGGTCGCACGATTGCAACGGGTTGGCGAGTGAAGGGTAACGGAGGTTCTGTGCCTCCTGAAGCTTCACAGTTTATACCAGTTGGGCTTTTCTTGCGGGCAAGCCCGCCAGGTTACGACCGATGGCGTGGCAAATGCGCATCTTTACAAGCTGGCGCCGACGCTAGCGGGTATCATCCCCTGTACGAAACACGCTGATGGCCTCAGCCAACATCGCCGCGTCTACTTGCATTGCCTTGGTGGCAGCGGCGGCTTCCTCGACCAGCGCAGCGTTTTTCTGCGTCGACTCATCCATGAGGATAATGGCCTGATTGACCTGTTCAATGCCGTCACTCTGCTCTACTGACGCGGACGTGATCTCCGACACGATCGTTGTCACGTTTCGGACGCTGGAAACTACCTCCTTCATCGTGATGCCAGCCCGTTCAACTAGCTTGCTGCCGGCTTCAACCTTGGACACCGAGTCCTCGATCAAGCCTTTGATTTCCTTGGCGGCACTGGCCGAACGCTGCGCCAGGGAACGCACCTCCGAGGCTACCACCGCGAAGCCGCGTCCTTGCTCGCCGGCACGAGCCGCCTCCACCGCCGCGTTGAGGGCCAGGATATTGGTCTGGAAAGCGATGCCGTCAATGACCGTGATGATATCGACGATCTTTCGGGAGGAATCGTTGATCAGGCGCATCGTCGCCACCACTTCTGCCACCAGTTCCCCACTTTCCTGCGCCACCTTCGCGGCCTTGCCTACCATCTGGTCAGCTTGAAGCGCATTGTTAGCGTTCTGTTTCACTGTCGCTGTGAGCTCTTCCATTGCCGACGCGGTTTCTTCAAGCGAACTCGCCTGCTGCTCAGTGCGGTCGGATAAGTCGAGATTACCCTGCGCTATTTCGATAGAGGCAGTGGCAATGGTATCGGTACTGTTGCGCACTTTTTTGACGATATTGCTCAAATTCGTATTCATCCCCTTGAGCGCTTGCATCAACTGTCCGGTCTCATCGTTGCCATGAATATCAACATAAATGTCAAGATGCCCCTCTGACACCTGATTAGCCAAGCTAACCGCCTTTTTCAGCGGGCGCGTAATCGAACGGGTAATCATGGTCGCCAAGGTCATTCCCAGACCGATGGCGACAATTCCCAGTGAAATCATGACCGTCCTTGTTGTCTGGAAGAGCGCTTGCGCCTCGCTGGTCATTTCTTCGATACGGTGGTTCTGCATATTGACAAGATTTCCCATCGCTGCAAGGAAAGTCTTGGATGCGGGCAGCAACTGTTCATCGACGATCGTAGCGGCAGCCGCTTCGTTCCCGGCATCCTTTTCCTTAAATACTGCAATGTTTGCAGCGAGAAGAATCTTTCGTTTCTCGGCAATGTCTTTGAGTGCGGCCTGACCCGCTTCATCGGCAATCAGGCCGTTAATTTTCTTGAATAGCTCGTTATTTCTATTGATAATAGAAATCAGTAATTCCTTGTAATAATTTTGTTGCACCCGGTCGGCGTTCTTTGCTGCAGCGATCGTATGCCACACGCCGATTTCAACGGATTTATACGCGGTATTAATCAGGCGTTCCTTCCCCAAGGCGTCGTCGACAATAGCGTCGTTGAGTTCGCCCGCCACCTGTAGTCGCCAGAGGCCCATCCCGGTAATGATAGCCATCAGCAGCAAGATGCCGGCAAACCCCGCCGTTAAGCGCCCCCCAATTGTTAGATTTCTCATCATCTTTCTCTCCCGCATCCCTTCGTTAAATTGAAAGTGAAAATACAACGTTGCCCGCGCGATTTTCATGATCGGAGTCCATATTTCAATCCGGGGAATTGATCGGCGGCTGGACTAACTGATGGGTGGCGATCAGAACACGCCTTTCCTCGACGCAGAAATCAGATTTCGGCCGAAAAAAGAGGCGATCCCTCCTGGAGAAATCGCCTCAGGTACTGCCCTGGTCAAAACCGCACTGCCCTTCTTTCGGAGGACTTCAGCAGGCAACGGCGCTCATTTGACCGTTGCCGAATTGGCCTGGCCCGCGATCGCCGCCTGGGGATCGGTCCGCTTGGACAGGGAGACACACAGCGCGGCCAGCACCAACGCCGCCGCCAGGCCGGCAAACGTCACCGAGGGATCCGGGCTGATGGTGTGCAAGAGGCCGATGAGGAAAGGCCCCATGATCCCGCCGACACGGTTGATACCGACGGCAATGCCCATCCCCGTTCCCCGCACTTCGGTCGGGTAAGACATCACCTGGAAATTGTTCAGTACCGCCTGTGCGCCGAAGACGAAGAAACCAGCCGCGGCCACGAACACGATCATCATGTAGCGTTCGGAGAACATCGCCAGCGCCACCATGGCCACGGCCGCTGCGACATACCACACCACCATCGCCTTGACGCGGCTGCGCACCCGGTCAGCGAACCAGCCGCTGGACATGCCACCGAACAGCGAGGCCAGCATGATCAGCGAACCGTAACCGAATGCCGAGGAAATCGCCTCGCCCCGCTGGATCACCATGGAAGGGAGCCAGCCGGTCAGGCCGTGGATACAGAACAGGCTGAGGAAACCGGCCACCCAGTTGATCAAGGTGGCGCGGCGATAGGCCGGCACCAGCAGGGTCTTGATCGAACCGCGCTTTTCTTCCGAACGGATGGGGGTGAAGCTGGCGTTGCGATAGAGCTCGGCGCGTTCGGGGCGCAGCGATATCAGCAGGCTGCGGATCTTTTCATGGTCTTCACGCACCGCCAGGTACTGGATGGATTCCGGCAACCGATAGTAGGCATAGATGGCTACCAGCAGGGATGCGCTGCCCACCACATAGATCGATTGCCAGCCCAGCTGCTGCCCCATGGTGATGCCGATCACGCCGGCCAGGATGCCGCCGATGGAGAAGCCCACCTGGAAAGTCCAGATCGTAAAGGTATTGGATTTTTTCTTGGGTGCCCACTCGTTGATGTATGTGATGACCAGGGGCGTGATCATGCCCAGCGCGGTCCCCAGCACCATGCGACTGGCGGCGAAGCTCAGCGGCGAACTCACCAGCGCGGCCAGGCACAGATTGCAGGCCGTCAGCAGGAACAGCGCCCACAGCAGCACCTTGCGCCGGCCGAAGCGGTCGGCCAGCAGACCTTGCAGCACCGAACCCAGCGACAGGCCCACGATACCGCTGGAGAGCATGATGCCGATGGTGGTGGGATCGGGTTTCCAGGTCTTGGCGACCAGGGGGATGACATAGGCGGCGTTGAAGAGGTCATAGCCATCGAACAGCATGACGAAGCCGATCAGGATGCCGAAGGTCCAGTGGAACCTGCCGAGAGGAGCGCTTCTCACCTCTTCAAGTGGATTAATGCCAGTACTCATTTGTTGTCTCCATGATTGGGAAAATCCAGGTACAGCGGGTCATGTTCATGACTGGCTTTTCTCCCCCGGGGGTTTGCTACCCTCTTCTGGGGGGTGAGGTTCTTGCGACGGGATTCAGGCTTCGGCCAGTACTCCCGTCAACCGTTGCCTCACGCCATCGACCAGGGCCAGGGTGCCGGCGCTGTCGTTGGCGACGCCGTAGACGTAATTGTCGGGACGCACCAGCGCAACCTGCACGCCATACCGAGCAAACCAGTTCGCCAGCACGCCGTCGCGTTCACGATAGGCTTGACCGTGCGCGCCGACCGGCACCAGCTGGGCGCCCAGTGCACGTGCCTGTTCCAGCAGTTCGGTATCGATCCGGATCTGCGCGGCATTCAGTACGATGCGCCAGCCATTGCCACACACGGCATCCATCAATACCTCTTCGCCATTGACCAGCAGCGTCGGCTGAGGGAACAAGCTACCGTTGGCCGCGTGCGGCTGCGATGAGAGCAATCCCGTTTCCAAGGGAGGGATGATGTTCTGGCGCGGCACCGTCTTGATGGTGCCGCCATCTGCGGCGATCAGGCGGGCGTCGCGTGCTCTGGCAGCATCCACGTCGCGTTCGCAAATCAATTTCCCGATTTCCTTGATACGGCCTGTCAGGGCTCGCACATGCGCCCCGCGTTCCTGGCCATACGAATCCAGCAAGCCGGCATCGGCAGCGCCGGCCATGACCAGCTTCAGCTTCCAGACCAGATTGGTGACATCGCGAATACCCTGGCACATGCCCTGCCCCAGGAACGGCGGCTGCTGATGGGCCGCATCTCCAGCGATGAAGACGCGGCCGTTGTGCCAGCGCTTGGCCACCAGTGCGTGGAAGCGATAGCTGGCCTGGCGCCAGAGCGTGGCATCTTCCGGGGTGATCCAGCGCTTGAGCACGCTCCACGCGCCCTCTTCCGTGGCCATGTATTTCGGATCCTCGCCTTCCAGCAACGAGATCTCCCAACGGCGATGATTGCCCGGGCCGATCACATAGCTGCTGGGGCGCTGCGGCTCGCAGAATTGCACACTGGTCTTGGGCAGCTTGGCCAGGCCGCATTCATTGACCAGCACATCCACTACCAGCCAGGGCTCGTCGAAGTCCAGGTCTTCCAGGTCAATGCCGGCGGCCGCCCGCACGTTGCTGGAGGCCCCGTCGCAGCCGATCAGGTATTGGGCGCTGACGGTGTGCGCAGTGCCCAGTTCGTCACGCACCTCGATAGTCACGCCGGTGCCATTCTGCGACAGGCTGGCGAATTCCACACCGGTGGCTACGTCAACCTCATCGATGGCGGCCACGCGCTCGCGCAGAATCCGTTCCACCGGTGGCTGTGTGAATACCATGGACGGTGCGTAGCCCAGCGGGAAAGGCGGCTCGACCACGGCCAGGCGCTTGATCAATTCGCCATCGACGCCGTAGTACTCCGATGGCGTGAAGGGCTCGGTATGTTCAGCCACCGCCTCGGCTACGCCAAGCTGCTGAAACACGCGCATGATCTCGTGATCCAGCGCGATGGCACGCGGCTTCTCATAGACGTGATGCAGCTTGTCGATGACCAGCACATTCAACCCGGCCTGGCCCAGCAATGCTGCCGCGACGGCGCCGGACGGCCCGAAGCCGACCACGATGACGTCATAGTGCGGCTTCATGCCACTTCACCTTCAGCGCCGATGGTATTGACCAGCAGACCGATGTTCTCGATCTCAATCTCCACCTTGTCGCCCTGCTTCATCCACACCGGCGGCGTGCGCGACTGGCCCACGCCGGCCGGCGTGCCCATGATGATGACGTCGCCGGGTTCCAGGGTCACGCATTCGGTCAGCAGCGCGATGGTCTCGGCCACGTTCCAGATCATGTCGCGGGTATTGGCGTCCTGCATCACTTCGCCATTCAGGCGGCACTGGATGGACAGTCCTTCGGCGCCCGGGGGCAGTTCATCGGCCGAGACAAGGAAGGGTCCGAAAGCGCCGGTCTTGTCGAAATTCTTGCCGATGGTCCACTGCGGGGTCTTCTTCTGGTAGTCGCGCACCGACATGTCATTGAAGGCGGCGTAACCGAACACGTACGACAGCGCATCTTCCTGGCGCACGTGGCGGCCGGTGGTCTTGCCGATCACCACCGCCACTTCGGCTTCATAGTCGAAACGTTCAGAGACCTTGGGGGCCCAGGCTTTTTCCTGGTGTGCCAGCAAGGAACTGGTGGCACGCAGGAAGAACCAGGGATAGACCGGTTTTTCACGTCCGCTCTCGGCGGCGTGATCGTAGTAGTTCAAGCCCAGGCAGATGGTCTTGCCCGGTTCAGGCACCACCGGGGCGTAGCGGATGTCGGCCAGCGGCAGGCGATGGCCGGCTTCCTGGTCGATCAGGGCTTGCGCCACGGCTACCAGGTCAACGCCCGCACGCAGCGCCGCGCGGATATCGGAGGGCACGGCCGGATTGCTGGCATGGATGTCGATGACCTGGCTGCCATGGACGACGCCTAGACGGGGACCTTGTGCAGTATGGAAGGTGACGAATTTCACTGGATGCTCCTGTTGAAGAAGGGACTACCTGTCAGTTGGCCGATACGTCGGCAAAGCGGATCTGTTTCTGTGCGAACTTGATCTTGTCGGAGGGAGGCGGCGACACGCCCCACTGGTCCACGCGTCCGGGCGGCCAGGTCCAGTCGTCCGGTCCGCCAACCTTGTAACTGTCATCCACCTGCAGGATCTCGGCGGTGTATTCGATCACGAAGTCGGAGGGGCCGATGAAATACGCGAAGGCATTGTTGCCCGGTCCATGGCGTCCTACGCCCCACTCGATGGGATAGCCGGCGTCGCGCATGCGGCCGGCACCGCGCATGACCGCATCGAGGTCGGGCATCACAAAGGCAATGTGATTGAGGGTGTTTTCGGCAGCATCAGCCAGCGCGATGCTGTGGTGATCACTGCTGCAGCGCATGAAGGCCATGACACGAGTGCGGTCGGACAGCTTGAAACCCAGCGCCCGCTCATAGAATGCCTGCGCTACGGCGACGTCCTCGCTGTTGAAGACGGTATGGGTGATGCGAATGGGCGAGTCGGCGCGCTCTGCGGTATCGGCGTGCAAGACGTCCCCATGGACCAGACGCAGCACGCGCCCCTGGGGGTCCTGGATCAGGATGCCCAAGCCGCCTCCCGGCTCATCGACGGGCCCCACGGGCTGCAGCAGCTTACCCCCCTCACGCGGTACCGCCTCGGCGACGCGCGCCAGATCTTCGGCAGCAGCCACGCGGAAGGTAACGCTGCGCACGTCGGGGACGGTACTGCGATGCAGGGCCAGGATATGGTGCGCCGCGCCGGTTCCGCGCAGGTAGACCGCATCGGGCGTGCGCGCGGCGACCTGCAGGTGCCAGATTTCGGTGTAGAACTTTTCCGCTGCTTCCAGCTGGGTCACGCCGATGGCGATGCTGCGCAATGCGGACAGGGGGGATGAGGACATGAAAGCTCCTTGCTCAGGTTCTGAGGATTCAGTGGCGCTGGATGCCAAGGAAACGCGTGGCATTCAGGTGCAATATCTTTTCCCGCACATCTGGATCAGCGAAGGCTTGCTGCACGCTGTCCACGGGTGACTTGTCGCGGAAGGCAAAGGGATAGTCGGTGCCGATCATCATGCCCTCCACGCCAAAGGTATCGGCCAGGTGGCGCAAGGTCGGCGCATCGAAGACCAGGGTGTCGTAATACAGCTGGCGCGCCACTTCGCGCGGCGCGGCCATGCTCTCGGCCAGTGCCGGGAAGACCTGGTGCGCCTGGGCCAGCCGGGGCAACAGGCTGGCCAGGGTGCCACCGCCATGGCTAAAAGCCAGCTTCAGGCCGGGATAGCGTGCCAGCAAACCCGAAGTGATCACCGAAGCCGCCGCCAGGCCGACATCGCTGGGATAAGCCAGGGCCTGCTGCAATTGGGCCGGCCCGACCAGGCGGTCCATGCCCACCGGCTTGACCGCGTGCACGAAAATGGCCGCATCCAGTGCATGGGCCGCTTCGAAGAAAGGCGCCAGTACCGGATCGCCAATGGGCCTGCCATTGATGTTGCTGCCCAGCTCGACACCGGCAAATCCGAGATCCTCGACCAGGTAACGCAATTCGGCAATGGCCAGGTCCACGTCCTGCAAGGGCACTGCCCCCAGAGCGACCATGCGGCCGCCGGAGTGGTCCACCATCTGCGCCATCTCTTCATTGATGTAGCGCAGCAGCTGCTGTGCCGGTGCTGCCTCCATCCAGTAGGACAGCAATTCGGGCATGGGCGAGATGGCCTGCACTTTGATTGCGCATTCGTCCAGGTCGACCAGCCGCTTGGGCAGGTCCCAGCAGCGATCCGAGACGGTGCGGTAGATTTTCCCGGAGATCATCACGTGCTGGTGGCAGGCATGGGCAGGCGCCATGGCGGGCCATTGGGCCGGCGCGGCACTGCCGAGATAGCGTGGAAAGGCGTGCGGCACCACATGAGCATGGATATCTACGCCACAGGCGCATCGGGCCACCGTCCGAGGTGTGTTGTGCTCGGTCATGATGAACTCAGGCGGCGATCTTCAGGCCGGCGGCCTTGACGCCTTCGATGCAGATCGCCTCGTCCTGATCGCCAGTGTCGCCGCTGGCGCCGACCGCACCGATCACGGCACCGGCCTCATCGATGATGAGCACCGCGCCGACCTGGGGAATGAACTTGCCCTGACCGGTGGTGGATAGCGCCGCGAAGAAAGAGGGATTGTCGGCCGCACGCTTGACCAGGTTGCGGCTGTTCACACCCAACGCCACTGCCGCCCAGGCCTTTCCCTGGGCGATGTCGATACGGAACATGGTGGAGCCATCTTCGCGCTCGGCCGCCTTCAGGTGGCCGCCGGCGTCGAGCACCACCACTCCCATGGGCTTGGTATTGCGTTGGCGGGCATCGGCCAGGGCGGCCGCAATGATCTGCTTGGCCTGGACCAGGGTCAGTTGGGACATGTCTCTTCTCTTTTGCGTTGTTGGTAGGAGGTGATTATATATATAAAAAAATAGGATACAAGCAAATATATATATTTTTAGAGAAGTACTTACTTTTGATAGATAAGCCCGGTTTTAGATGTGAATGCGCTATACTCGCGGGAACTCTCCTGCCGTCCCTCGCGACCATGCCAAAAATCAGAAACGCCCTCTCTACCGAGGAAAAAAGCCCGCCAGCCGCGAGTGTGTCAATCACGCCGCTGGCCTCGCCCACCTTGTCCACCCTGGCCACCAACTTGTACGACCGCATGCGCAGCGACCTGCTGGCAGGCAAGCTGGAGCCGGGACGAAAGCTGCAGATTGAGTTTCTGTCCGAAACCTATCAGGCTGGCCCCACGCCGGTGCGCGAAGCTCTCAACCGCCTCACCTCCGACGGTCTGGTGGAAAGACGTGACCAGCGCGGCTTCGTGGTCAAGAGCATCAGCGCGGCCGACCTGGCCGAAATCACCAAGACCCGTTGCTGGCTGGAAGAGATCGCGGTCCGCGAATCGATCGCGGCCGCTTCGGTGGCGTGGGAAGAGGAGCTGGTACTGTCGTTCCACCGCCTGAGCAAGACTCCGCGTTCGCTGGCCGAGGACCGCTATGAAGAAAACCGCGAATGGGAAAAGCTGCACCGCGCCTTCCACCGCGCGCTCATCAGTGGCTGTGGCTCGCGCTGGCTGATTGCATTCTGCGAACAGTTGGCAGACCAGCTCTACCGCTATCGCCAGCTGTCAGTGCGCAAAGTCTTTCCTAAACGCCATGAGCATTCCGAACACAAGGACATCGTGGAGGCTGCCCTCGCTGGCGATGCCAACACCGTGGTCCACCTGCTGACCCGCCACTACAATGCCACCGCCAACATCATCCTCGAAGACAAGGCACTCTTCACGAAGGAACAGGCGTAAAAAAGGCGGCCTGCAACAGGCCGCCCAATTCCTCAAGACCGTTTGCGTCAGAAGGTAGACACCATCCCGACGACGAACGAGGACACGTTCGAACCAGCGGTGGTAGCTACGCCCGCCCCTGCGGCATTGCTGACCGTGAAGGCGGCATTGCTGTTATTGCGGATTTCTGAGACACCGATATACAAGCCCGTGCGCTTGGACAAGCGATAGTCATACCGAACCCCGTAAGAAGACGCATTGCCGCTACTGCCGGACTGGCGCCGGTACTGACCAAAACTCAGCAACAAAGTACCGCCTGCCATCCGCGGAATGGTGGCGTTGATCTCATAGAAGTTGTTATCCGGATTGGCAAAGGTGCTCGACACCGCGCTGGCCGGATCGGGACTGCCCCGGTGAATCTGGTAAAGCACGGCTGGCTTGATGAAACCGAAGTCATAGGACGCCGCCGCCAGATAATACTTGCCCAGGTACACCGGTGCGGTCGTGGCGGTGGTGGTCGCATACTTCTGCTGCAGATAATCCAGATCAGCCGAGAAGGCAGCGTTCTTGTAGTTGCCTCCTAGTGAAACGGTATCGCCCATGGTGCGCGGGGCCGCGCCTTCGGTACCGAAGGCCATGACCGCACGTACGGTCACGCCAGCCATGCTGGGGCTGACATAGCGCACGGAGTTGGACAAGCGCGCACTCGGCACATACACGAAGTTGTTGGTGGCATTGCCCCAGCCCAAAGTATTGAGCTCACCCAGGGAGTAATTCACGTAGGTCGTGAACAAGGCGCTGTAGTTCACGCCGGCCTGTATCTGCCCCAGACTGCCGCGCAATCCCACCCAGGACTCGCGATTGAACAGCGCGCCATTGCCTGCGATGCCCCCGGTATCCAGGTTGAAGCCGTTTTCCAGGCGGAACACCGCTGCCAGCCCACCTCCTAGATCTTCCGTTCCCTGAAAGCCGATGCGCGACGGTGCCACCGCGCTTGAATCTAAACGGGTCGTGGTGCCGGTGCCGGTATGAGCTGTCTGGAGGGATGCGTCCAGCACTCCATAGATGGTCACTGACGATTGCGCCTGGACTGCGGACGCGCAGGCGAGCGAAGCGATGGCCGATGCCATCAGGGCGTACTTGCATTTCATTTCAAGAGTCTCCTTGAACAGCCTCCCAGGCAAGGCGGTCCGTGATCGATTGGATTTTCGTATTTTTATTTAATCGATTATATTTTTAATTAGATAATTTTGTATATATTTTTGATCCAATATTATTTTTGTATTTATTAAAAACCACATCGAAAACCTTATGCTCACTGTGCGCCACATTTCAAGATAATTTCCCTGACCCTTCGCAGACGATATGGCTAAGTTGTGTACGGCATTGCACGTCAGGTCTGGTGGCACCTCCGCCAACCCTGACGCGAACTTGCCCCCCCGTCGGGACTCCGCATCGATGAGATGGAACGCCACCCGCACACTACAATGTGCGGGCGGATCAATTTTCCCTGCACTTTTCATGGAGCCTGCATGACCAACGATACCCACAGCAAAACCCTGGGCTACCTACTCTGGATCTTCGGATTCACCGGCGCCCACCGCTTCTACTACGGCAAACCCGTGACCGGCACGATCTGGTTCTTCACCTTCGGCCTGGTCGGTATCGGCTGGCTGGTCGACCTCTTCCTGATCCCGTCGATGGATCGCGAAGCAGACCGCCGCTTCGTCGGTGGCGACAGCAATTACTCGGTGGCCTGGTTGCTGCTGACCTTCCTGGGGATCTTCGGCGTGCACCGCATGTATATCGGCAAGTGGCTCTCGGGCATTCTGTATCTGCTCACCGGGGGGGTGTTCCTGCTGGGCGTGCTGTATGACTTCTGGACCCTCAACGCCCAGGTGTCCGAGCGCAACCACGGCGCGCAATTGCGCGGCTGAGTGCCTCCTGCGGCCATTCCCGACGGCACAACAAGACAGAACGAGGCGCAACGCGGCACAACAAAAAGCCCGCATCCTTGCGGATGCGGGCTCGCCCACGACTAACTCTGCTATCTTTACTACTTTTACAGCTTTACTACCGAACTACATTGATACTGTCGCCTGCTATCCCCGAGTACCAGTCTTGCAAGCAGACGACCAGCGAAGTATCGCCATTTCCTCGCCGCCTGAGCATAGGAAAACTCTGAAAAGCGGCGTCAATTTGCAGCCGTTTCCTTGTCGGCCCTCTCCTTCTCGTGCCTGTCCTGCTTGAAGCGGGTCACCAGCAACTGGTTGATGCGGTTGCCCTCGATATCGACCACCTCGAACTTGAAGTCCGAGAAGAGCACGAAGTCGGTCTTCTTGGGGATCTTGCGCAGCATGTACATGATGAATCCGGAGAGGGTCTCGTAGCCGACCGGATTGGGGTATTCCTCGATATCGAGCTCGTTCATCACATCGTTCAAGGGCGTGAGTCCATCCATGAGCCAGGAGTTCTCATCACGCCGCACGATCTGCTGTTCTTCCTCGGTGATGGCCAGCAGATTACCCATCAAGACGCCGGTCACATCAGTGATGCTGATGATGCCCACCACCAGCGCATATTCGTTGACGACGATGGCCAGGTCTTCGTCCATGGCCTTCATCCGCTCCAGCACTTCCCACAGGTTCAGGCTGTCAGGGATGGACAGCGGACTATGCACCAGTCCCTTGTCGGCCAGCGAGAACTGCTCGCCCTTGAGCAGGCGCTTCAAGACGTCCTTGCTGTCGATATAGCCCAGCACCGCATCGATGTGACCGTCGCAGACCAGGAAGCGCGAATGCGGATGGTCGATGATCTTCTGTCGTATCGTGGCCTCGCTGTCGGTGAGGAGGAAGTAGACGATGCTGTCGCGCGGCGTCATCGCCGAGGGCACGTAGCGGCTCTCCAGCTCGAACACGTTCTCGATGAGATGATGCTCCTGGGTCAGCAGCACGCCGGCCTGGGCACCGGCATCGACCATGGCGTGGATCTCGTTGGGGGTGATCACGTCCTGGCGCACCTGCGGCAGGCCGAACAGCGTGAAGATCCACTTCGAGAGACTGTTGAAGAACCACACCAGCGGCCTGAACAGCGTCTCCAGCAGCAGCATGGGCTTGACCAGCGCCACTGCGGCACGCTCCGGCGAGGCCATCGCCAGGCGCTTGGGCATGAGGTCGGCGAAGAGGATGAAGAAGGCCGTCACCACCAGGAAGGACATGGCGAAGCTGGCGTTCTCCAGCCAGGGGCCGGTGTAGAAGGTGCTGACGATCTCGCGCATGTGCGGCGTCAGGGCCGGCTCGCCGACCACGCCGCCCAGGATGGCGACCGCATTGAGGCCGATCTGCACCACGGTAAAGAAATTGCCCGGCTGCGCCTGCAGCGCCAGGACCCGGTCGGCGTTGTGGACGCCCTCCTTGGACATCATTTCGAGGCGGATCTTGCGCGCGGCGGCGATAGATATCTCGGCGCAGGAAAGAAAGGCACTGACCACCACCAGGAGCAGGATCAGCAGGAGACTGGTGAATATGCTCATGTTGTTCTTATCTCATTGATTTGACGTGACATTCTCTCGCGCAACGGGGAGAAAAGGCAAATCCGGGAGAAAGAGCAACAATAATCGGGCCGATCCGCAGTGCTCAGTACACGTCGCGCCGGTAGCGTCCCTGCTCTGCCAGGGCAATCAGGGCGGCCTCGCCCAGGATCTCTTCCAGCGCCGCCGCGACTCCGGCGGCCATGCCCTGCAGGCTGCCGCAGACATACAGGCTGGCGCCCTGCCCGACCCAGGCGCGCAATTCATCGGCGGCCTGGCGCAGCTTGTCCTGCACATAGACACGTTCCACCTGGTCGCGCGAGAAGGCCAGGTCCAGCCGTTCCAGCCAGCCCTGGGCTTGCCAGGCTTCGATCTCCTCGCGATGGAAATAGTCATGCTGGCGCGAACGTTCGCCGAAGACCAGCCAGTTGCGCCGCTGTCCGGCGGCCACGCGCGCGCGCAGATGGGCGCGCAAGCCGGCCAGCCCGGTGCCGTTGCCTACCAGGATCAGGGGCCGGTCATCGGCCGGCGGGTGGAAGGCGCTGTTGCTGCGCACGCGCAGGGCGATCTCCTGCCCCTCCTGCGCATGCAGGCCCAGCCAGCCCGAGCCCAGGCCGGGACGGCCATCGGGCTGGTGCATCAGGCGCACCATCAGCTCCAGCGCGCCATCCTGCGGCAGCGAGGCGATCGAATAAGCACGATGCGGCAGCGGTTGCAGTTGCGCCAGCAGGGATGCCGGCGCCAGGCCACGCAAGGCATCGCGCTCGGCCGGCTCGCAGGGCAACTGGTAGGCGGCCAGTGCTTCTACCAAGGCCTCGTCTTGCAAGGCCAGCGCCTGCACGAAGGCACTGACCTCCCCGGCGCCATGGCGCGGCCCGATCTCGGCGATATCGCCGGCCTGCCAGGCGGGAGCAGGCAGGTCCAGCGGCGTGAGCGCGAGATGGAACACCGGATCGCCCAGGCTGCCCGGATTCAACAGATGCCGCTGCACCAGTCGCCAGCGCCCATAGCTCGGGGCGCTCCAGTCGGCATCATCGCTGTGACCACTCAATACGCTCAGCTGGTGCTGCCAGTGACGCAGGGCGCCGGCGTCGCCGTTATCAACCTCGATGGCATCGAAGAGCGGCTGCGCATGATGGCGTCGCAGCCAGGCTTGCAGGGCCAGTCCGAAGGCGCAGTACTGCTGGTAGCTGCGGTCCCCCAGCGCCAGCACGCCGAAGCGCAAGCCGGCCAGCGATGCGCCCGACGCCGTGCGCGCCATGCGTTGCGCAAAGCCCGCTGCCGCATCGGGCGCATCGCCCTCGCCGGTGGTGCTGGCCACGAACAGGGCCAGCTGCGTGGCCTGCAGATCGGCCTCGGTGAGGCTGCCCAGCGACGCCATGCGCACCGCCATGCCGGCCCGGCGCAGGCTGTGCATGGTCTGCAGGGCCAGTTGCTCGGCCATCCCGGTCTGGCTGGCAAAGGCCACCAGCACGGCATCGGGCCGACCTTCACCCCACTGCGCCTGCTGCCTCTGCTGGGTGCGACGATGCTTCAATACCGTCAGCACGCAGAACACCAGGTAGCTCAATGCGACCAGGGCCGCCATGAAGTAACGCATCTGCAAATCCACGCTCACTCCAGCATTGCGGCCAGGGCCGGCGTCAGGGTTTCGCGATAGCCCTCTTCCTGGCTGGCGATGAACAGCGCGGCGATCCCGCGCTGGCGGGCAAAGGCCAGTCCGGCGGACTCCCCCATCACCGTCAATACGGTCGCCAGCGCATCGGCCACCATGCATTGCCGGTGCAGCACGGTCACCGAGGCCAGTGCATGGCGTACCGGCTCACCGGTGCGCGGATCCAGGGTGTGGGCATAGCGCCGGCCCTGGTGGTCGAAGTAGCGGCGATAGTCGCCGGAGGTGGCGATGGCCAAACCATGCAGGGCCACCGTCATCGCCGCGCCGGGATCGTGGGGCGGTCGTTCCAATGCGACCCAGTAAGGCTGCCCATCCTCCTTCACGCCCCAGCCGCACAACTCACCGCCCACCTCGGCCAGCCAGCTCACGCAGCCCGCCTCGCGCAAGGCCTGCGCCACCAGGTCCACGGCATGGCCCTTGGCGATGCCCGAAAAATCCAGGACCAGGCCACCGGGCTGGCGGATCCTGCTCGCCGCCCGATCGAATTCGATGCGCTGCCAACCACAGCCTGCGCGCGTAGCCTGCAACTGCTGCGCATCGGGTGGGCGCAAACCGTCCTCGCCCGGCGTGCTGCCCGGGCCGAATCCCCACAGGTCGACCAGCGGGCCGACGGTGGGGTCGAAGGCCCCATCGCTGTCGATGGCCATGGTCAGGGCCGCATCGAGCACCGTGCAAAAGGCCTGCGGCAAGGCGTGCCAGCTGCCGGCCGGGGCGCGATTGAAGACGCTGATGACGGAGTCCGCTTGCCAGGTACTCATCTCGTCGATGACCCGCTGCAATTGCGCAGCGATGGCCGCTTCGATGCGCTCACGCGGCACCTGGCGCGGGGCCAGCGCCTGCACGCTCCAGCTGGTACCCATGGTGGCGCCCCCGAGGCGATGCACCAGCGCGCCGGGTGGTACCCGGGTCGGTGCTTCCATGTCGAGGGGGATCAGTACGCGTTGCGACATCGTCGGTATCCCAAACAAAAAGCGCCTGCACTGCAGGCGCCAGGATGCAAACAGACCACGGTCAGGGCAGCACTTCGACCGTGGCGATGTAGGTGGCACGGCGCTGGCCGGCTTGCGGCAGCGTGGTCTTCTGGTCGGACACGCTGGCCTCCATCCAGTACATGCCGGGGCCGGCCCATTTCACGCTGAACTTGCCGTCGGCGTCGGTCTTGAGCTTGCTGTCCTGCAGCTTGTCGCGGTAACGGATGCCGCCCGGCACCAGCTCCACTTCCACGCCGGCGGCCGGCTTGCCATCGAGCAGCAGCTGGAAACTGGCCGTGTCACCCGCCACCAGGTCGGTGGGATGGGTGATGGGCTGCAACTCCAGGCCCACGCCAGTGGTCGCCAGCGCGGCCGTGGTCGGCTTGCCGGCGGTCACGAAGGTCTCCACGCGGCTATTCATCTGGGTCACCTTCAGCTCGGTGGCATTGGCCGGCACTTCCTTGGCCAAAGCCTCGGCGCTGCCACGCCAGCGCTTCTGCTGGCCATCGAGCTTGTAGCTGGCGAACACGCCATTGTTGACCACGGCAATCTTGTAGGTCCCCGGCTGGCCCAGTTGCACGTCGAAGGTGCTGCGATACTTGCCGGTGGCGGCATTGACGGCCTGTACCGGCTTGCCATCGGGGCCGGTCACCGCCAGGCCATCCAGGCGCATGGGGAAGTGCTCGAAGTAGAACAGGTCGTTGGAAACGGCGGCATCCACCGTCACCCAGGCTTCGCTGCCGGACAGGACGGTGGCCGAGGGCAGCAGCCACTGGCGATGGGCGTGGGCCGACAGCGGCAGGCTGATGGCCAGGGCCAGCGCGGCGAATTTCATCGATCGGCTGGCCAGGCGCTTGAGGGAAATGGTCATGACGGGTGCTCCTATTGGATTTGTGTATGAGGGGCTCAGGGTTTCAGGTCCAGGCTGACGGCGCCCAGCTCGCTGCTGCCTTGCGCACGGGCCACCTGTTCAGCCTTGGGCGGCCATTGGAAAGGCAGCTTCACCAGTTCGCGCCCGCCCACTTCGCGGGCCGCTTCCACCATCAGCACATAGTCGCCAGGTGCCAATCCGGCCAGCGGCCCCTTGCTGCTGCCGAAGTTGAGTTTCTGCTCGCCCGGGGCGCGGGTGGCGCCACTGACGCCATCGACCGGCATCTGCAGTTCACGACCGCTGCGACGCCACCACTGGCGCATATCCTTGAGCCATTTCTCGCCTTCCTTGTCTTTTTTCTTGAGGTCGTACCAGACCGCCAGGTTGGCCGCCACGCTCTGGTCGGCGCGCTCGATCCAGGCCGCCAGGTAGGGGCGGTGGTACTCGGCCACGTTCAGGGTCGGGACTTCGATCTTCAGGTTCATCTCGGCTGCCCCGGCCGGGACGGCCTGGGCAAACAGCGCCGCCATGGCCAGGGCCAGGGCGGTCGGTTTGAGCAGTGCGCGTTGACTACGCTTCATGTGACCTCGCTAAAGAGAAACGGGTTGAATGGCTGCAGGCACGGCGGCGCCTGACCGGCTCGATGAAAAATCAGGGATCAATCAGTGAATCAGCACCAGCGCCAGCAACAGTGGCGCCACCAGCCCCAGCAATACCAGCGGCCAGGTCGCCGGGCGCTTGCGGGCATGCATCTGCAACAGGAACAGGCCGGTCAGGCAAAACACCAGGCAGGCCACGGCAAAGACGTCGATGAACCAGCTCCAGGCGGTCCCGGTATTGCGGCCCTTGTGCAAGTCGTTGAAGTAGGAGATCCAGCCGCGATCGGTCTTCTCGTACTCGACCTGGCCCTGCTCCAGCGCCACGCGCAGCCACGCATCCCCACCCGGACGCGGCAGCGCCACATAGACCTCGTCGGCCGACCACTCCGCCGCCTGCTCGCCCACGCTGACCGACAGCTCGCTGGCGATCCACTGGCGCAGCGCCGCCGGCAAGGGTTCCTTGCTGGCGCCGGGCTTGCCGTCGGCGGCCTCGGCCTGTGCTCGCAGCGGCACCAGCAACCGCTCTGGCAACTGCGTGGTGCGATGGCTGACCTGCGGGTGCGCCTCGATCTGCGCGGCATGGTTCAGCGTCAGGCCGGTCACGGCAAAGGCCAGCATGGCCACCAGACAGATGCCCGAACTGATCCAGTGCCACTGGTGCAATTGCTTGAGCCAGAAGGCGCGGCGTTGCGGGTCCGGCATGGCAGGGGCCGTACTGGCGGCGTTTTGCTTCATGAGACGGTGGCTGGGAAGGTGGCCGGACCCGCTCGCCACCGCCCCTTGAATAATAATAATTCTCAATTATATCTGGACTCATCCAGAAATCGCCAGCGCCGCCCGCTCTTTTACTTTGCGATACACGCCGATACAAAAACGGCATCCTGCCCCGTGCTAGCGGGGGAGGATGCCGTTTGCCCAGTGGCGTGATCCGCTCAGCGCAGCAGCTCGTAAGGGCCGCCCTTTTCCAGCGCGCGCTGGTAGGCCGGGCGCGCGTGGATGGTTTCCAGGAACCTGAGCAGATTGGGGTAGCGACCATCGAGCCCGCCCCGTGCGCGCAAGCCCTCCACGGGGAAACTCATCTGGATGTCGGCGCCACTGAGGGTCTTGCCGGCAAACCAGCCGTCCTTGCCCAGTTCGGCCTCCATGAAGCGCAGTTGCCGCTCCTGCTGCGGCGCCACCAGGCGGCTGCGCATGCCTTCGGAGAGCAGTTTGGCAATCGGGCGGATCAATGCCGGCACCGCCTTGGGCATCTTGCTGAAGATCAGGCCCAGCAGCAGCCAGGGCATGGCCGAGCCCTCGGCGAAGTGCAGCCAGTAGCGGTAGCGCAGCCGCTCGGGCGTGCCGGCGGCGGGCAGCAAACCGCTGTCGGCGCCATAGCGCTCCAGCAGATACTCGACGATATTGCCCGACTCGGCCACCGTGACATCGCCATCGGTGATGACCGGCGACTTGCCCAGCGGATGCACCTGCAGCAGCTCCGGCGGGGCCAGCATGGTCTTGGGGTCGCGCTGGTAGAACTTGATCTGGTACTCCAGGCCCAGCTCCTCCAGCAGCCACAGGACACGCTGGGAGCGGGAGTTGTTCAGGTGATGCACAGTGATCATGGCGCGGTCCTTGTAAAATGCGAGGCAATCACTCTAACACCCTCCACATTCCCGCTCCATGGCCGTCACGCCTCTCTACAAAGAATTCGCCGAGCAGTTGGCCACCTCGATCCGCGAGGGCGTGCTGCGCCCGGGCGAACGCATCGCCTCGGTGCGCATCGCCAGCCAGCAGCACAAGGTCAGCGTCACCACCGTGGTGCGCGCCTACGAACTGCTGGAAAGCCGCGGCATCATCGAAAGCCACCCGCAATCGGGCTACTTCGTGCGCGAACAGGCCCAGGCCAGCAGCAAGCCGGTCACCCGCGCCAGGGCGAGCGCCCCGGAGGATCACCCGGCCTGGCAGGAATCCACCGAGGTCGACGTCAGCCGGCTGGTGCTGGCCACGCTCAAGACCATCCAGCAGGATGGCACGGTGCCGCTGGGTTCGCCCTACCCCAATCCGGCGCTGTTTCCCTCGCAGCGGCTGGCACAGTACGCCGGCCGCATCGCCCGCAGCGCCAGCCAGTCCAGCGTGTTCGACGACCTGCCGCCGGGCCATCCCGAGCTGCTGCGCCAGATCGCCCGCCGCTACCTGGAAAACGGCCTGAAGGTCGATCCCGACGAGATCGTCGTCACCGTCGGCGCCACCGAGGCCATCAACCTCTGCCTGCAGGCGGTGGCGCGGCCGGGCGACACCATCGCGGTGGAGACCCCGACCTTCTATGCCATGCTGCACGCCATCGAGCGCCTGGGCATGCGGGCCCTGGAAATCCCCACCGATGCGCAACGCGGCATCGATGTCGGCGCCCTGGAAGAACGGATGAAGACCCAGCCCGTGGCGGCCTGCATGGTCATGCCCAACTTCCAGAATCCGCTGGGGTTTCGCATGCCCGACAGCGAAAAGGAAAGACTGGTGCGCCTAGCCGTGCAAACCCAGATGCCAGTCATCGAGAACGCCGTCTATAGCGAGCTCTACTACGGCAACGCCCATCCCTCGTCGCTGAAGAACTACGACCGCGAGGGCTTGGTGTTGCACTGCTCGTCCTTCTCCAAGAGCCTGACCTCGGCCTACCGCATCGGCTGGGCCATGCCGGGGCGCTACCGCGACCAGGTGGAAAAACTCAAGTTCTTGAACACCCTGGCCACCCCCACCGCGCCCCAGCGCGCCATCGCCGAATACCTGACCCAGGGCGGCTACGAGCGTCACCTGCGGCGGGTGCGCCGCAGCTTCGCCCAGCAGCGCGAGCTGATGCGGCATTTCGTCCTGCGCTTCTTCCCGGCCGGCACGCGGGTGTCGGAACCGGAAGGCGGCTATGTGCTCTGGGTGGAATTGCCTGGGGAAGTGGATGCCATGGAGTTGTACCGGCGCAGCCTGGCGCTGGGCATCACGGTGGCGCCGGGACGCATCTTTGCGGCGACCAACCGCTACAGTCATTTCATCCGGCTCAACTACAGCTATCCGTGGTCGCGGGAGATCGAGCAGGCCCTGAAGCTGGTGGGCAAGCTGGTGCAGGAACTGGCGGGGTGATGTCGTCCACGGAGCGCCACCGCCGGGGCGCTCCACAAGTAAAGCCTACTGCGGCGCCACTAGCAAGCTGACGCTGCCGGTACCATCCTCGTTCATCTCCACGCTGACCACACCAGCCTCTTCCAGCGCCGAGAGGAAGCGTCGCAGCGTGCTCATGCGCAATTGCGTGCGCTTGGACAAGCGCGCCAGTGACAGCGCACCACCCGCCTTCTCCTCGGCGTCAAGCTGCAGGGTCTCGACGATCAGCAGCACCTCGGGCGGTACGCCCATCTGCTGCGCTCTGGTCTGCAGGGCAGCATCCTCGACGGGGGATGTCTCGATGTCCATCATGATCTGCCCCTTTACGCCGCCGCGCGCTGCACCGCCGAACGCGACAGCAAGACCGGAATCGACTTGGAAGTGGGCGTGCGGGCCTGGTCGGCAAAGCTCTCCAGCGGTACCAGCGGATTGGTTTCCGGGTAGTAGCTGCCGATGCAGCCACGCGGAATGTCGTACTCCACCAGCAGGAAACCGTCGGCACGACGCTCCACGCCGTCATCCCAGACACTGGTGATATCGACCCACTCGCCATCCTTCAAGCCCAGCATCTGCAAATCCTGCGGGTGGATGAAGACCACCCGACGCTGGCCGAACACGCCGCGATAACGGTCGTCCATGCCATAGATGGTGGTGTTGTACTGGTCGTGCGAACGCGTGGTCATCAGCGTCATCAGCTTCTCGCCATGGATGGCGCGGGCGCGATGGATGGGCGTGTCCATGGGGATGTCGTGCACGATGAAGTTGGCCTTGCCGCTGCCGGTCTTCCAGACCCGGTCGCGCGAGGCTACACCGAGGTGGAAGCCACCCGGATTGGTGATGCGTTCGTTGTAGCCCTTGAAGGCGTCATACACCTTCTCGATGGCATCGCGGATGCGCGAGTAATCTTCGGCGTACCACAGCCAGTCGATCTTGGGGCCGTTGTTGCGCGAGCGCATGGTCGCCTCGGCCAGGTGGGCCACGATGGCCGTCTCCGACATCAGGTGTTCGGAGGCCGGCTTGTTGATGCCGTAGGAGACGTGCACCATGCTCATCGAGTCCTCCACCGTCACGCCCTGCGGACCGGACTTCTGCACGTCGATCTCGGTGCGGCCCATGGTCGGCAGGATCAGGGCGTCGCGGCCGTGCACCAGGTGGCTGCGATTGAGCTTGGTGGTGATGTGGACCGTCAGGTTGCAGGAACGCAGGGCCTCGAAGGTGCGCGGGGTGTCCGGCGTGGCCATGGCGAAGTTGCCGCCCAGGCCGATGAAGACCTTGGTACGCCCTTCCAGCATGGCCATGACCGAGCCGACGGTGTCGTTACCGTGGTGGCGCGGGGCCTTGAAGCCGAATACCTGTTCCAGGCGATCGAGGAAGGCCGGAGTCGGCTTTTCGTCGATGCCCACGGTGCGGTCGCCCTGCACGTTGGAGTGGCCGCGCACCGGGCACAGGCCGGCACCGGGGCGTCCGATGTTCCCGCGCAGCATCATCATGTTCGACAGCAGCTGGATGGTCGCCACCGCATGCTTGTGCTGGGTCAGGCCCATGCCCCAGGTGGCGATGACGGCCTTGCCCTTGACGTAGACCTGGGCCAGCTTCTCGATATCGTCGCGGGAGACACCCGATTCGCCGATGATGTCGTCCCAGCTCTCGGCACGCGCCTGGGCGGCGAATTCCTCGAAGCCGGCGGTATGCTCCTCAATGAACTTGACGTCGATGACGCGCTCGGCACCGGCCGCCTTGGCCGCATCATCGAGCTCGATGGTGCGCTTGATGACGCCCTTGATCAGCGCCAGGTCGCCGCCCAGCTTGGGGTGGATGAACATGGAGCTGATCCGGGTGCTGCCCATGGTCAGCATCTCGACCTTGCTCTGCGGGTCGGCGAAGCGCTCCAGGCCGCGTTCCTTCAGCGGGTTGATCGCCACGATGGTGGCGCCGCGCTTGGACGCATGGCGCAGCTCGCCCATCATGCGCGGGTGGTTGGTGGCCGGGTTCTGGCCGAACAGCAACATGGTGTCGCACAGGTCGAAGTCGTCCAGCAGCACCGTGCCCTTGCCGACGCCGACGGTGCCCGGCAGGCCCACGCTGGTGGGCTCGTGGCACATGTTGGAGCAGTCGGGGAAATTGTTGGTACCGTACTGGCGCACGAACAGCTGGAACAGGAAGGCCGCCTCGTTGCTGGCGCGGCCGGAGACATAGAAGTCGGCCATGTCCGGATCGGGCAAGGCATTCAGATGACGGCCAACGAGTGCAAAGGCATCGGCCCAGGCGATGGGCTGGTACTTGTCGGAGGCGGCGTCGTAGACCATGGGATGGGTCAGGCGGCCATGCTCTTCGAGTTCATAGTCGGACTGCTGCATCAGCTCGGCCACGGTGTGCTGGGCGAAGAACTCGGGGGTGACGCGCTTCTTGGTAGCCTCGGCGGCCACTGCCTTGACGCCGTTTTCGCAGAATTCGAAGGTGGAGGTATGCTCGCGGTCCGGCCATGCGCAACCGGGGCAATCGAAACCGTCAGGCTGGTTCTGCGACAACAGGGTGCGGATGCCCTTGCCGTCGGCCACGTGTTCCTTGACCAGGTTCAGGGCGACGTATTTCAGTGCGCCCCAGCCGCCTGCGGGTTGCTTGTATTGCTCGATTCTTGGTTTGGAAGGCATGATTTCTCGGTATGGAGTGGAGTCCAGTGTAGGTGAAGTCTAGGTCACCCCACGTCAAACCGGAATGCACAGGAACACCTGCCGGATTCAAGTACAGTGCCAGTCAAGCAGACCGATCAAACCCCTCTCGCGCCCCTGCCCCTTTATCTGACGCCGCCGTGCGGCCGATCAAATCAGTCGTCCAGCGGCAGGGCCAGGGTCTCCTTGATTTCCTCCATCACGACATAGCTCTTGGACTGCGCCGCCCCCGGCAGCTGCAGCAGGATGTCGCCCAGCAGCTTGCGGTACTCGGCCATGCCACGGATGCGCGCCTTGATGAGGTAGTCGAAGTCGCCCGAGACCAGGTGGCACTCCTGCACCTCGGGAATGCGCAGCACCTCGCGCCGGAACTGCTCGAACATGTTGCCCGACTTGTGGTTCAGGGTGATCTCCACGAATACCAGCAGCGTCGCCCCCAGCGACTCCGGATCGACCCGGGCGTAGTAGCCGGTGATGACGCCATCGCGCTCCATGCGCCTGACCCGCTCGATGCAGGGCGTCACCGACAGGCCGACCCGCTCGCCCAGCTCCTTCATGGAAATGCGCCCGTCCTTCTGCAGCACCGCCAGGATGCGGTGGTCGAGCTTGTCGAGGGTGCGGATGGATTGTTGCTGGGTTCTCATCAGATTTTTCCTGTTTCAGCGCGATTTATATTATTTATTCATGAAAGAGGCCATAAATACGAAAACAAACACTATTTATTCACCCATATCATAGCTGAATCTTCTAATCCAACAGCCTTTTGCAGCGGCATCATCGAAACGGGGAGTCAACATGCGCGTCGTCATTCTTGGAAGCGGTGTCATCGGGGTCACCAGCGCCTGGTATCTGGCCAGGGCCGGTCATGACGTCACCGTGCTGGATCGCCAGCCGGGCCCGGCGCTGGAAACCTCGTTCGGCAACGCCGGCCAGATCTCCCCGGGCTATGCCTCGCCGTGGGCGGCCCCCGGCATTCCGCTCAAGGCCATCAAGTGGATGTTCCAGGAACATGCCCCGCTGGCCATCCGTCCCGACGGCACGCTGAACCAGCTGCGCTGGATGTGGCAGATGCTGCGCAACTGCAATGCCCAGAGCTATGCCGTCAACAAGGAACGCATGGTGCGCCTGGCCGAATACAGCCGCGACTGCCTGCGCGACTTGCGCGCCGATGTCGGCGTCCCCTATGAAGGCCGCCAGCAAGGCACGCTGCAACTGTTCCGTACCCAGGAGCAACTGGACGGCGCGGCCAAGGACATCGCCGTGCTGCAGGAAGCCGGCGTGCCCTTCGAACTGCTCTCCCCGGACCAGCTCGGTGGCGCCGAGCCGGCGCTGCACAAGGTGCGCGGCAAGCTCAGCGGCGGCCTGCGCCTGCCCAATGACGAAACCGGCGACTGCCAGCTCTTCACCACCCGCCTGGCCAAGATGGCCGAGCAGATCGGCGTGAAGTTCCGCTACGACGTGGCCATCGACGCCCTGGCCATGGCCGGCGGCGAGATCGCCGGCGTGGTCTGTGGCCGCGAACTGGTGCAGGCCGACCGCTACGTGGTGGCGCTGGGCTCCTACTCGCCGCACCTGCTGCGCAATGTGCCGGGCGTGCCGGCCATCCCGGTCTATCCGTTGAAGGGTTACTCGATCACCGTGCCTATTACCGACGCCTCGGCCGCCCCGGTCTCGACCATCCTCGACGAGACCTACAAGATCGCCGTGACCCGCTTCGACGACCGCATCCGCGTGGGCGGCATGGCCGAGATCGTCGGCTACGACACCGCCCTGAAGGCCAAGCGCCGCGCCACCCTGGAACTGGTGGTCAACGACCTGTTCCCGGGCGCCGGCGACACCGCCCAGGCCAGCTTCTGGACCGGTCTGCGCCCGATGACGCCGGACGGCACTCCGGTGGTGGGCGCCACGCCGGTCTCCAACCTCTACATCAACACCGGCCACGGCACGCTGGGCTGGACCATGTCCTGCGGTTCGGGCCAGTTGCTGGCCGATCTGATCTCCGGCCGCCGCCCCGCCATCGCCCACGAAGACCTGTCGGTGGCACGCTACATGGGTTCCTCGGGCCGCGCCCAGGCACCGCGCCTGGCGGATGCCTGAGCGGGTCGGTTCTGACGTCTGTCTCTTCTGCATCCCTCGCAGAATGGTTTGCCGGAGCGACATGCTCCGGCTTTTTTTATGCGCGTGACCCGGCTGAACCTAAGCCAATGCGAGCGTCGCTGACGGCCTGGCGGCCATGGCGGCGCCGTCCGCACCCGCCACGCCCTCCTGCTGTCTGGCCCCGGCCGGCAGCTTGAAGACCTGCATCAGCTCCACCAGCTTGCTGGCCTGGGCACTCAAGCTCTCCGCTGCCGCCGCCGACTGCTCCACCAGGGCCGCATTCTGCTGGGTCACGTTGTCCAGTTGCTCCACCGCCGTCCCCACCTGGGCGATGCCCTGTGTCTGCTCCTGGGTGGACACCCCGATCTCGCTGACCAGGGTAGCGACCTGGCGCACCTGGGTCACGACGCCGCTGATGGCCTGCGAGGCTTCCTGCACCTTGGCATAGCCGCTGTCGACCTTGTCCACGCTGTCCTCGATGAGGGTCTTGATCTCGCGCGCCGCCTGGGCCGAGCGATGCGCCAGCGTGCGCACCTCCGAGGCCACCACGGCAAAGCCGCGCCCCTGCTCGCCGGCACGCGCCGCTTCCACGGCCGCATTCAGGGCCAGGATATTGGTCTGGAAGGCGATGCCATCGATCACGACGATGATCTCCTTGATGCGGGCGGAACTGGAGGCGATATCGGCCATCAGCTCGACCACGCCCGCGACCGCATCGCCACCATGACTGGCGGCCTGGCTGACATCGCCGGCACGCTGGACGGCTTCGCTCACGGTCTGGGCATTCTGTCGCACCGAGCCGGTGAGCTGCTCCATGGAAGCGGCGGTCTGCTCCAGGTTGGAGGCCTGCTCTTCGGTGCGCTGGCTCAGGTTCAGATTGCCGTCGGCGATCTCGGAGGCGCCGGTATCGATGGCATGGCAGCTCTTGTAGACTTCCTGCACCAGGTGCGACAGGCGTAGCCGCATGCTCTCCATGGCCGCCAGCACACTGCCCTGGTCGCCCTGGCGCAAGGTGACCCGGCCCGCCAGATCCCCATCGGCGATGGACTGGGCGATGGCCACCGCATACACCGGCTCACCGCCCAGCTGGCGCGTGATGGAACGCTGGATCAGGACGCTGACGACCACGCCCACCAGGATCATCGCGCCCAACAGGGCCACCAGATACCAGGCCGTGCGATCGGCGCTCTCGGCCGACTGGCTGATGCGGTCCTGGACCGCCTGGTCATATTGCTTGACGATCTGCAGGAACACGTCGCGCAGCTTCACATGGGCAGGGTCGGTGGTCTTCTGCAGCTCGGCCAGGGCGCCCGCGACATCATCCTGGTCGGCCTTGTCCATGAGGCGCTGGAAGGATTCCCGGTAGGCCGGCCAGGCCTGGTTCATCGCCGCCACCAGCGGTTCCAGTTGCGGGCTCTTCTCGGCGCCCTGGAGGTAGTCAAAGGCCTCCTGGATCTGCGCTTCGGCCTTCTGGTTCAGGGTCCGGGTACCGATGCGCGACTTGGGGTCCCCGGCGTTGGGATAGATGTAGGAATACCCGCGCCGGAAATGGATGGCCATGGCCAGTGCAGCGGTATTGAGTTTTTGCATCGGCGCGATGCGCTCCTGGTACATCTGCCGCTCCTGGGCGCTGATGCCGTGCAGGCTGAAGATCCCCCAGCTGACCATCACCAGCATGGCCGCCACGAACAGCGCCGACAACAAGGCAAGACGGGCCGAGACCCGCAGTTTTTCCAGAAAAGACATGTTCTTGCTTCCCAAATTGAGTTTTCGTTATGTTTGCAGCCCTGCCCTGCGGCGACTGCATGGGTGGGGCGTCATGCGGATGTCTTGCGCAATGGCCGCCCTCGCCCTGTCTCCAGCGGTCCCCTCGCGCCCATGGCACCAGGCGAGCCGCCCATCAAGTCGTACGATGACCAACTAATTTACCTCAAATCCAGGCGAGTATCACGAAGGAAAAAGCCTATATTTCCCGCATTTGGCGAATGGAAAAGCCTGACGGAAGCAGCCCCATCGCTAGCGCCCAGGTCTGACATCGCCCTGCGCCGCCGGATGCGCGGAGGGCACATACCCGGTCATCCTCCTGAACATCGTCGAAAACGCGGCCGGCCGCTCATAGCCCAGGTCATAGGCGATCACCGTGACCGCATGCCCCAGCGCCAGTCGCGAGATCGCATTGACGATACAGGCGCGCAGCCGCCACTGCTGGAAGCCCATGCCCGTCTGCGCCAGGAACTTGCGGTTGAAGGTGCGCTCGCTCATGTGCAAGCGCTCGGCCCATTGCCCGGGCCGTGACTGGATCGAGGGTGACATCATGAAGTCCTTGCACAAGGCGCCCAGCCTGTCGTCCTGCGGCAGCGGCACATGCACCGGGATCTCGCGGGCGCGACCGATCTCTGCCAGCAGCAGCCGCATCAGGTACTCCTCCCGGCTGTGCGGTACGTAGCGGGGATCGATGCGGGTCGCCTCGATGAGCAAGGCGCGCAGCAGCGGCTCGACTTCCAGCACCTGGCAGGTGGCCGCCTCACGCGGCGCATGCTCGGGCTCCACGAAGGCGCTGCAGGTGGTCACCGGCAAGAGCATGCGGCTCAGGTGCTCGCGCCCAGAGGGGATCCACACCGCGTGCTGCGGCGGCACTACCCAGGCGCCGTCCTGGGTCACCACCTGCATCAGTCCGCCCAGGCCGAACAGCAGCTGAGCGCGGCGATGGCTGTGCCAGGCTTGCAGCGAGCCACCGGGATAATCCGCCCCCGCCACCACCACCGGGCGCGCGATGTCATCGACCTGATCGATCGGCAGTTTCGCCGGAGCAATCGGGGGCTTGGGCGGAGTCGGCATGGTCTGCTCTCGTGATGGCGTAGATTCGAACATTATTGACCACTGATCGAAAGTCAGTCAAAGCTCCGCTGCGCTACTGTGCTGACTTTGATGAAGACCCACGCCATGAACCCACCCATACTGTCCGGCATCCTGGTCGCGCTGATCTGGGGCATCCAGCCTGTGATCTCGCGCTATGGCTTCCAGCAAGGCCTGACCCCCTACGATGCCACGCTGGTGCGCTATCTCACCAGCGGCCTGCTGGTCCTGCCTTATGTCTGCAAGCGTGGTCTGGTCGATGCCTGCGGCGTCGGCTGGCGCCGTGGGCTGGTGCTGTTCCTGTTGTCGGGCCCCTTGTTCAGCCTGGTGCTGGTGGCCGGGGTCAACTATGCCCCGGCTTCGCATGGTGCCTTGATCCATCCAGCCTTGACGCCACTGTTTGGCATGGCGATCAGCCGCTTCGTGTTCGGCCAGCGCGAGCGCTTTTCGCTGTGGGGCGTGCTTCTGCTGCTGGCGGGCCTGGTGCTGGTCGGCTCCAACGCCATCCTCGCCAGCGGCGGCCTGGCCCCGGCGGGCGCGTGGCGCGGTGACCTGTTGTTCGTGCTGTCGGCCTTCATATGGGCATGGTATCTGGTGCTCAACCGTAGCTGGAAGATCGCCCCGCTGGACGCCGTGGCCCTGACCCAGGTGCTGTCGCTGGTCGCCATGCTACTGGCGCTGCCCTGGCTGGGCGGGCAGACCTTTGCCAAGCCGCTGCCGGCCTTGCTGCTGCAAAGCGCCTATCACGGCGTGCTGGTCAGCATCGTCAGCGTAGCCTTGTTCAACTGGGTGGTGGCGCGCTTGGGCGTGCGCGCCCTGATGCTTAATGCACTGTCGCCGCTGTTCGGGGTGCTCGCCTCGGCCTGGGTGTTGCAGGAGCCCTTGTCGGTGTCGATGGTGATCGGGGCGCTGGCCATCGTGGCGGGATTGGCGCTGGGCCTGCGCGGACCGGGTGCTAGCGCGCGCGTCGAAAAGTCAGGTTGTAGCGGCAGCGGCCGGTGAGCGCATGTTCGCCCTCGGCCAGCGTATCGACGCCATGGAAGGCCAGTCGCGCCGGGCCGCCCCAGACCACCACATCGCCACTTTCCAGGCGCATGCGGCGTGGCTTGTCACTGCGGGCCATGCCGCCGAAGAGGAAGGTGGCCGGCAAGCCCAGCGAAACCGAGACGATGGGCTGGGCCATGTCCAGCTCGTTGCGGTCCTGGTGCAAGGACATGCGCGCGCCGGGTTCGTAGCGATTGACCAGGCAGGCATCGGGGTCGAAGCTGGCAAACCCGGCCGCGCCAGCCGCACGCACAGCCAATGCAAGGAAAGACGCAGGCATCGGCGGCCAGGGCTGCCCGGTTTGCGGATCCTGTGACTGGTAACGATAGCCGCGCCGGTCGGTGACCCAGCCATAGGGGCCGCAATTGCTCATCGCCACCGACATGCGAAAACCGCCCGGCGTCTGCATATGCCGCAGGGGCGATGCGTCCAGCACCGTGGCGATGCCCTGCAGCAGGCGTGCGCACTCCTGCTCGTCGATGAAGGCAGGCAGCAGCAGCGCGCCGTCCACGATGCGCTCCTGGCTGGGCTCGCGCGCCAGGCCGGCAAAGAGATCGCCGGTCATGTGCCGGGCTCCCGGTCTGGCGGGGCGGCGATGAACTGGCTGACTTCGTCCAGCGTCGGGGCGAGCAGGCGCAGCGGGCGCGCCAGGCTGCCCACCAGCGAGGCGTGCGAGGTATTGTCGAAATAGCGCTCCACCACCGGCACCTGCTGGGCGCGCAGCAGGCGCGCCAGGCCGGCGGTATTGCGCTCGGCCGAGACCAGCTTGTCCTGGTGCGAGGCAATCAGCAGCGCCGGCGGCGCACCGGCTTGCACGTGCCGGAGGGGCTGGGAATCAGGCGGCGAGTCCGGGGCGAAGAAGACCGGCTTGACGTCCGCATTGGCGATGGGCAGGAAGTCATAGGGCCCGGCCAGTCCGATCCAGCCGCGCAGGGCGGCCGGCGAGCTGCCGGCCTGGGTCAGCCAGCGCGCATCCAGGGCCAGCATGGCGGCGTTGTAGGCGCCGGCACTGTGTCCCATGACGAAGACGCGCTGCGGGTCTCCCCCCAAGGCCCGCACCGAACGCAGCGTCCAGGCCACGGCCTGGGCGCAGTCCTTGAGGAAATCGGGATAGCGGACTTCAGGATAGAGGCGGTAGTCCGGCAGCACGGCAATAAAACCGCGCGAACTCAGGGCTTCGCCGACGAAGGCATAGTCCTTGCGGCTGCCTTCGTTCCAGCTGCCGCCGTAGAAGAACACCACCACCGGCAAGCCCCGCGCGGCATCGGCCGGCGGCGTGGCAGGCCGGTAGACGTCCAGCCGCTGGCGCGGGTTGTCGCCGCTGCCATAGGCCACACCCTCGGTCTTGACATAGGTGGCCGAGGGCGTGACGGCATTGATGGCCGCCAGCGGCGAACAGGCAATCAACCCACCGATGACCAGGGCGATGCCCGCCACGGAGAGACCGGCCTTGCCAAGAACATGCATGCGCGACTCCAGCAATGAATGAAAAGCTATTGTAGCTGTGCGTGGAGCTGTCTTCAGTCGCGGCTCTGCTTATGTGTCTGCGGGGCTTGCCGGGCTTCCCGGGCCAGCAAGGCTGCCTTGCGTTCCACGCCCCAGCGGTAGCCGGAGGGCGAGCCATCCAGGCGCACGATGCGGTGACAGGGAATCAGCACGGCGATCTCGTTGTGCGCGCAGGCATTGGCCACGGCGCGCACCGCCGCCGGTTGGCCTAGCCGGGCCGCCAGTTCGGCGTAACTCAGCGTCACCCCGGGCGGCACCGCGCGCAGCGCCTGCCATACCCGCTGCTGGAAGGCCGTGCCGCGCACATCCAGCGGCAGTGCGGCAGCCCGTGCCGGATCCTCCAGCGCGGCCAGCACCTGGGCCAGCGTCTGTTCGAAGGCCGCATCGCCGGGCGCCAGTTCGGCCCGGGGAAAGCGGTCCTGCAATTGCCGCACCAGCGCATCGGCATCCTCGCCCAACGCCACGCTGCAGATGCCCCGACCGGTGGTGGCCACCAGCACGGCGCCCAGCCAGCATTGCGCGACCGCGAAGCGGATCTGCTCGCCCGGGCCGCCGTCCCGATAGACGCCGGGTTTCATGCCCAGTTGCGCCGTGCTGCTGGCGTAGAAGCTGCCGCTGGAATTGAAGCCGGCGTCGTACATGGCGGTGGTGACGCTGTGGCTGCCGGTCAGCTGCTCGCGCAATCGCCCGGCGCGGTGCGCTTCGGCATAGGCCCGGGGCGTGAGTCCGGTGTGCCGCTTGAAAAGACGATGGAAATGGTAGCGGCTCAGGCCCACGGCCAGGGCCAGCTCCTCCGTCCCCTGCAGTTGCGCGGCCTGTTCGATCAGGCGGCAGGCCTGCGCCACTGCCTGGGCCTGACGCTGCGCCAAAGGCGGCTGGTCAGGCTTGCAACGCTTGCAGGGGCGAAATCCGGCTGCCTCGGCGTCGGCACAACTGTCGTGGAAGGCGACGTTCTGGCGCAGCGGCGTGCGCGCACCGCACGAAGGCTTGCAATAGACACCGGTACTGCGCACCGAATACCAGAACTGGCCATCGGTGCTGCCGTCGCGTTGCTGCACGGCGCGCCAGCGCGCGTCGTCACCGGCCAGGGATGTCGTGGCGGGGGCTGGAGATCTGGGTGTCACGGTGGGCATGCTGCGCTCCTGGATGGCAATGACCCGATTCTAGGAGCCTGGCGCAAGTGCCGCACTCCGGCGCTTGCTTTTGAATTCGTCCTGCCGCCCTGCCCGCTTGTTGCTTGACACTTATTGCGAGAAACGGATGCGCTGGCGCGACTTGACCGGCTGCATCACGTGCTCCAGCGGCAGTTCATGGGATTGCTTGACCTTCTTCAGGGTGATGTTGGACTTGACGTTGGTCACCCCGGGCAGGCGCAGCAGGCGCGTCATCATGAACTCGGAAAAGCTCGCCAGGTCGGGGGCGACCACGCGCAGGATATAATCGGCCTCGCCCGTGATGGAAAAGCATTCCGTCACCTCCGGCATGGTCTCCACCGACTTCTCGAACAGTTCGCCACGGGTCTCGCCCTGGCGGTCCAGCGTCACGGTGGTGAAGGCGGTCACGCCCAGGCCGACCACGGCCGGGTCCAGCACGGCGGTATAGCGTTCGATGACGTGCGCCTCTTCCAGCCGTTGCACGCGGCGGCTGATCTGGGAGGTCGACAGATGCACCTTCTGGCCCAGCGCGCTATTGGTGATATGGCCGTCACGCTGCAGCTCGGTCAACAGGGCAAGGTCATAGCGGTCCACATTGATGATGCTCATTTATCTCTCCAATTTGCTTATTTAAGAATTATTTGTGCATATTAACCGGGTTAAGGCGCAAATAACAATCACAAATTGCGGTCCTGACGCAATAAACTCCCTGCATGGCCGAATCCCGGCCGACAACATGACAAGGAGACACACCATGGGCCACGCAGACACCCACCTGAGCTCGGCTGGCAGCCGCGACCTGTTCGACAACCCCATGGGGACCGACGGCTTCGAGTTCGTCGAATACACCGCCGCCGACCCCACCGCCATTGCCATGGTGCTGGACCTGATGGGCTTCACCGCCGTAGCGCGCCACCGTTCCAAGAACGTCACCCTGTATCGCCAGGGCCAGGTCAATTTCATCCTCAATGCCGAGCCCGACAGCACCGCCTCGGCCTTTGCCAAGGTGCATGGTGCCTCGGTCAATGCCATGGCCTTCCGCGTCAAGGATGCCGCCCACGTCTACAAGCGCGCGCTGGAACTGGGTGCCGAGGGCGTCGAAGCCAAGCTGGGGCCGATGGAACTGAACATCCCGGCCATCCGCGGTATCGGCGGCTCCCTGCTCTATCTGGTGGACCGCTATGGCGACCATGGTTCGATCTATGACGTCGATTTCCAGTTCTATCCAGGTGTGGAGCGCCATCCCAAGGGCGTGGGCCTGACCTATATCGACCACCTGACCCACAACGTGGTACGCGGCGCCATGGATACCTGGTCCTCGTTCTATACCCGCCTGTTCAACTTCCGCGAGATCAAGTACTTCGACATCGAAGGCAAGGTCACCGGCCTGCGCTCGCGCGCCATGACCAGCCCCTGCGGCAAGATCCGCATTCCCATCAACGAGAGCGCCGACGACAAGTCGCAGATCGAGGAATTCATCAAGCAATACAACGGCGAGGGCATCCAGCACATCGCCCTGGGCACCGACGACATCTACCAGACCGTACGTGCCCTGCACGCCCGCGGGGTGCCGCTGCAGGACACCATTGCCACCTACTACGACCTGGTGGAACGCCGCATCCCCGGTCATGGCGAAGACCTGGCCGCCCTGCGCGAACTGAAGATCCTCATCGATGGCGCACCGACCGCCGGCCAGGGCCTGCTGCTGCAGATCTTTACCCAGAACCTGATCGGGCCGGTGTTCTATGAAATCATCCAGCGCAAGGGCAATGACGGCTTTGGCGAAGGCAATTTCAAGGCCCTGTTCGAATCGATCGAACTGGACCAGATGCGCCGTGGCGTGATCTAAGTAACTGATCTGGCGGGGATTTTTCTCCCCCGGCGGAAACGGCAAGGCGCAAGCCCCTCCCGGGGGCTTGCGCCTTTTTCTTGTCATGCGATATCGGGCTCAAGCTTTGCGGGAAACTGCCGTAACTCTTTGCAAGACAAATCCGAATCACTTACGCCCCGCCCGGGCTGGAGTTCGCATGACGGTCGCATACGCCCCTGACATCCCCGCCGCAGCCACCACCGACACGCTCGACAGCGATCCGGCCGAGCTGGTGGCAGAGCTGAGCAACCGCATCCTGGTGCTGCAACAGCAGACCCAGTCGCTGGGCCGCTTCCCCGGCAACAAGGATGGCAAGCAGCAACGCAATCTGTTGCAACAGCAGATCCGCGCGCTCTACCAGCAATTGTTCGTGCTGGAGCAGCAGGACGCCCGCCAGCGCATGCGCGGCGAGAACTACCTGGGCATGGCCCTGTCGATGGCCGCCCATGCCGCCCACCAGCATGCCGACGGCGGCACGCTGGTCAGCGCTGGCTGATCCCTACTTCCCTGCCCTGGCCCCGGCTTCTGCATAGCGCAAGCGCGAGAAACTGACCAGGCAAGCCGCACCGGCCAGCGCTGCTGCGCACCACAGCACCATCCCATAGGGTGCGGCAAACAATTCCAGCATCATCGCCACCACCGACGCCCCCACGGTCTGCCCGGTCAGCCGGGCCGTGCCCAGCATGCCGCTGGCGCCGCCGGTACGCTCGCGCGGGGCGGCACTGATCAGGGTACGGTTGTTGGGCGACTGGAACAGCCCGAAACCAAGGCCGCAGACCGCAAACATGGCCGCGATCACCCCATCCGGTGTGGCCGGCGTCACCACCAGCAAGGACAACAATCCCAGGCACATGATGCCCAGGCCGATGCCGCCCAGCAGGCCGGCCGAGAGCCGGTCCGACAGCTTGCCGGCGACCACGCCGGTGAGCGCCACCGCGATGGGCCAGGCGGTGAGCAGCAGGCCGGCCCGGGCGGTTCCCATGCCAAGATAGTTTTGCAGCATGAAGGGCAGCATCACGAACACCGACATCTGCGCCGCAAAGGAGCAGAACGAAGTCCCGATGGACAGCGCAAAGAGCGGGATACGCAACAGGTCCAGCGGCAGCATGGGGGCGCTGTGGGACTGCCACTTCAGCAGCAGCATCAGGCACAGCGCCGTCAGCACGGCGCACCCCGCCACCACCCAACCTCCTTGCAGGTGACCGACAGCGTCGATGGTATAGAGCAGCAGGCCGATGAAACCCATGCACAGCAAGGCGCTCTGGCGGTCGAACTGGCGCGCCGAGAGCGGATTGGCCGGCAGCGCCTTCCAGCCGATGAGCAGCGACAGCAGCCCCAGCGGGATATTGATCAGGAACAGCCAGTGCCACGACCCCAGATGCAGGATGAAGCCCGCCACGGTCGGCCCCAGGGCATTGGCGGTGCCGGCCACCAGCGCGTTGTAGCCGATGGCCCGGCCCAGCAGGCGGGTGGGATAGATGAAGCGGATCAGCGCGGTATTGACACTGAGGATGCCAGCCGCCCCTATCCCCTGCAGCACGCGCGCCAGGCTCAGTTGCAGCATGTCGCCGCTGGCGGCGCAGGCCAGCGAGGCCAGGGTGAAGAGCAGCAGCCCGCCCTGGTAGACCCGGCGATAGCCCACCACTTCGCCCAGCGAAGCCAGCGGCAGCAGGCATACCGCCATGGCGATCTGGTAACTGTTGATGATCCAGATGGCATCGGCGCCGCTGGCCTTGAAGTCGGCAGCAATGACTGGCAGGGCCAGGTTGGCGATGGAGCCGTCCAGCACGGCGATGGAAACGGCCAGCACCACGGTGGCGATGGCGAGGAAGCGCTGCCTGGGCGGCAGGCCGTCGGCGTCATGCTGGGCGCCGCTGCGAGGGTCTACTTGCACTGTCTGCTTTCAGAACTGGGGAATCGCAAAGGGCGCCGGAGCGCCCAAATGAGGCCGATATGCTATCACCGCCCCGCCGTCTGCATACGATAGACCTCCCGCGCCGTGTCGCCAAAGAGCGCCGCGCGCTCCTGGGCGGACAAGGCCTGGGTCAGCCGCTTGAACGCATTCCACAGGCTGACATAGCCGAACATGCCCTTGTCCACCGGGAAATTGCTCTCGAACATGCAGCGTTGCGGGCCGAACAGGTCGATGCAGGTCTCGATGTAGGGCCGCCAGGCCTGCGCCAGCTGAATCGAATCCGGTGGAGCCGCCTGCAGATGGAAATCCCAGCCACCCACCGCCATGCCCAGCCCGCCCAGCTTGAGCCAGACATTGGGCAAGGCAGCGATGGCCTGCATGCCTCGCTCCCACTCGCGCCGCGCCGCCTCGCGCTGGCCGGCGTAGGGGCCGGCAGCCAGCGGGCCGCCGCAGTGATCGAGGACGAAGCGCGTATCCGGGCAAGCCTGGGCCAGCGCCAGCACTTCGCCCAGCTGGGTATGATAGGCCCAGACGTCCAGCGACAGGTCGTAACGCGCCAGCAGGCGCGCGCCTGCGCGGAAATTATCCTGCTCCAGCAAGCCCGGCGGCGGCGGTTGCGGATTGCTGCGGATGGACGCATCGGGGTGCCAGGCAGTGGTATTGCGGATGCCGCGCAGGCGGCCGTTGCCGGCCTGCTGCAGGGCTTCCAGCACAGCCTGCACTTCGGCACCCAGCATCAGGTCGGCAAAACCGACGATGGCCGCGCAGGCGCGCACCGGACCGTAAAGCCCGCTGGCTGATTGCGCCGCCACGCCATTGACGAACTCCACCTCGCCCACCGGTTTCATGACCTGCGGCCCGTCCTGCCGGTACATCGAGCGGCATTGCACGAAGACCGTGTCGGTGATGCGATGGCCGCTGGACAGATCGGCCAGCCACTGCTCGAACAGGTAGCGGTTGCCGGCGCGATCCCACAGATGGTGGTGAGCATCGACGATGGGCAGATCCGGCTCCAACACCGCTTCCTGCGTCAGGGCCAGCCAGTCCGGGCGCACCTGCAGGTGCGGCGAGGCGGCGGCATCAGCCATGGCGCGGCGCCGGCTGGCCAGGTTGTTCGCAGCCCAGTCGTTTCAGGCTCGCATCGATCCAGCCACGGTCGCTGGTGCCGGCCTGGATGGCCGCCATCTGCGCGACTTCGGCATCATTCTTTGCCTTGGCGGCGGCATAGACGGCGGCGATGTCGTCATAGCCCACGCACAGCAGGCCATCGTAGTCGCCCACCACCAGGTCGCCCGGGGCGATCACCATGCCGTCGATGGCGATGGGTACGTTGATCTCGCCGGGGCCGTCCTTGTAGGGGCCGCGATGCGTCACGCCGGCGGCGAACACCGGGAAGCTGCCAGCCTGGATGGCGTCCAGGTCGCGCACCGCGCCATAGATGACGATGCCGCCCAGGCCGCGCTGGATGGCATGCGCCACCATCAGCTCGCCGATGATGGCGTTGGACAGGTCGCCACCGGCATCGACCACGACGATATCGCCGGGCTCGGCCAGGTCCAGGGCCTTGTGCACCATCAGGTTGTCACCCGGACGCGACTTCACCGTGATGGCCGCGCCGGCCAGCTTGCCGCCGCGATGCAGTGGCCGCAGGCGCGCACCGGCGGCGCTCATGCGTGCCATCGAATCGCTGATGTTGGCCACCGGGATGGCGGCGAAGTTCTTGACGTCTTGCGCGCTGACCTTGCGCACGCGCTCAAGGATGCGGAATCCTGCTGACATGGTGTTCTCCCTGCAAGAATGAAAAGTGAAAGATTCAGCGCAAGCTGGCGCAGAAGCGCTGGACGCGCACGCAAGCCTCGCGCAGGCGCTCGGTGGAATCGGCATAGGACAGACGGAAGTTCGGCCCCTGGCCGAAGGCGCTGCCATGCACCAGCGCCACGCCCTCGGCCTGCAACAGGGCCGAGACGAAGTCCTCGTCATTGCCGATGACCTGGCCGTCTTCGGTGCGCTTGCCGATCACACGCTCGCAGGAGGGGAAGACATAGAAAGCGCCTTCCGGCACCGGGCAATCCAGACCCTCGGCCTGGTTCAGCAGCGACACCACCAGGTCGCGGCGGCCCTGGAATACCTTGCGGCTTTCGTGGATGTAATCCTGCGGACCATTCAGGGCCTCCAGCGCGGCCCATTGCGAGACCGAGCTGGCGCCCGAGGTCAGCTGGCCCTGGATCTTTTCCATGGCCTTGATCAGCGCCAGCGGACCGGCCGCATAGCCGATGCGCCAGCCGGTCATGGCATAGGCCTTGGAGACGCCGTTCATGGTCAGGGTGCGCTCGTAGAGTTCGGGCGCGATCTGGGCCGGGGTGGTGAATTCGAAGTCGCCGTAGGTCAGGTGTTCGTAGATGTCGTCGGAGAGGATCCAGACCTGCGGATGGCGCTTGAGCACCTCGGCCAGCGCGCAGATCTCGGCACGGGTGTAGGCCGCGCCGCTGGGGTTGCAGGGCGAGTTGAACATCAGCCACTTGGTGCGCGGGGTGATGGCGGCCTCCAGCGCTTCGGGGCGCAGCTTGTAGCCGGCTTCGCGGGTGGTCTTGGCATACACCACATGGCCGCCGCACAGGGCCACCAGTTCCGGATAGGAGACCCAGTAAGGCGCCGGCACGATCACTTCATCGCCGACGTTGATGGTGGCCATCAGGGCATTGGCGATGACCTGCTTGCCGCCGTTGGAGACGATGGTCTGGGCCACGCTGTAGTCGAGCTGGTTCTCGCGCTTGAACTTGGCGACCACGGCTTCGCGCAGCTCGGTGATGCCGGCCACCGCCGTATAGCGGGTCTCGCCACGGGCGATGGCGGCGTAGGCGGCCTGCTTGATGTTCTCAGGGGTGTCGAAGTCAGGCTGGCCCGAACTGAGGGCGATCACGTTGCGGCCCTGGGCGGCCAGTTCGCGCGCCTTCTGGGTGACGGCGATGGTGGCCGAAGCCTTGATGCGGGAGAGTGAATCGGAAATGAATGCCATGGTGGTCTCGTCTTGTTGATCCCGGATCTCCGGGAAATCTTGGGGGATGCTGCAATCAGGCGTGGCGGATGTCGGCCACGAACTTGCGGGCGCGCTCATGCTGCGGCCGCTCGAAGAAGTCCTGTGGCGTGGCGCGCTCCAGCACCTGACCATCGGCCATGAAGATGAGGCGGTCCGCCACTTCGCGGGCAAAGCCCATCTCGTGGGTGACGCACACCATGGTCATGCCCTCGGCGGCCAGCTGCTTCATCACCTGCAGCACCTCGCCCACCATCTCCGGGTCCAGCGCCGAGGTCGGTTCGTCGAACAGCATCACCGGCGGCTTCATGGCCAGGGCGCGGGCGATCGCCACGCGCTGCTGCTGGCCGCCCGAGAGCTGGCCGGGATAGGACTGCGCCTTGCCGGCCAGGCCGACCTTTTCCAGCAGGGCCATGGCGCTGTCGCGGGCGGCTTTCTCGGACAGTTTCAACACCCGCATGGTGGCCAGCATGACGTTGCGCTCCACGCTCATGTGCGGGAACAGGTTGAAGGACTGGAACACGAAGCCGATGCGGCTGCGCAGGCGGTTGATATCGACCCCGTTGCCGTGCACGTCCTGACCGTCCACGTAGATGTGACCGTCGTTGATGGGTTCGAGCCGGTTGATGGTGCGAATCAGGGTCGACTTGCCCGAGCCCGAGGGGCCGCAGACGATCACCACTTCACCGCGCTTGATTTCTTCATTGACGCCGCGCAGGGCGTGGTAGTCGCCGTACCACTTGTTGACATTGTTGAATCGGATCATCAGAGACTCCTGAATTGACGTTTTAGCTTGATACGGCGCTCGGCCAGCCCCACCAGCGAACTGAGCAGGTAGCACAGCACGAAATAGGTCATGGCCAGCAGGAAGTACACCTGGAAGGGCTTGGTCAGCAGTTGCGCATTGACCTGGTAAGCCGCATAGGTGAGTTCATTGACGCTGATGATGTAGGCCAGCGAGGTGTTCTTGATCAGCGAGATCAGCTGGTTGAGGATGCTGGGGATCATGTTGAACAGCGCCTGCGGCAGCACCACCTCGCGCAGCGTGGTGAAGTAGCTCATGCCCAGCGAGCGCGAAGCCTCGACCTGCCCTTGCGGAATGGCCTGGATGCCGGCCTTGATGACCTCGCCCAGGAAAGCGGTCTCATAGGCCACCAGCGCACAGATCACCGTGGTGGTGCCGGAGATGGACTTGCCGGTCAACAGCGGCACGATGAAGTAAGCCCAGAAGATCAGCATCAGCACCGGCAGCCCGCGCAGGGTATGCACGATGGCGCCAGCCGGCCAGGCCACCCAGCGCACAGTGCTGGTACGGGCGATGCCGAACAGCACCGCCAGCGGGAAGGCGCAGACCAGGCCGGTCACCGCCAGGATCAGTGTCAGGGCCAGACCGCCCAGCGGACCATGCGGGAATTCGCCGATCAGCAGCTGCAGGCCGTAGGTGTGGAGGATGTCGAGGATATCGAGGATGGTGTGCATGTCAGCGCCCCTTCACTTTCAGATGGCGGCCGTTGTACCAGGCACCCACGGCCATGATCGACCACGACATCAGCAGGTAGAAGGCCGACGCCAGGGCGAAGGTCTCGAAGGTGCGGTAGGTTTCGTTTTCGATCTGGCGGCTGGCGTAGGTCATCTCGGCCACGCCGATGGCCATGGCCAGGCTGGTGGACTTGAACAGCGACAGCGACTGGTTCACCAGCGGCGGTATCGAGATGCGGATGGCCTGCGGCAAGAGCACGTCGCGCATCGATTGCAGATAGGACAGCCCCAGCGCGCGCGCCGCCTCCATCTGCGTGGCCGCCACCGAGCGCATGCCGCTGCGCAGGTCCTCGGACATGTAGGCGGCACTGTTGAGTGACAAGGCGATCAGGGCGAAGATGAATTCGCCGTTATGGTCGTTGATGAAGCCGGTGATGGAGGCCGGCAACAGCTCGGGAATGCCGAAGTACCAGACGAAGATCTGTACCAGCCCCGGCACGTTGCGGTGGTAGTTCACATAGGCGGCGATGAGCCACTCCAGCGGCGGCAGCGCCAGGGTGCGCAGGCCGACCAGCAGCACCGCCAGCAGAAACGCGCAGATCCAGGCCGCCGCAAAAAGCCACAGCGTGGTGAAGGCGCCGCCGATGAGCCAGTCCAGGTACTGGCCATGCAACACCGCGCCGAAATCAAGATTGAGCATGTGAGCGCTTCCTTGCTAGGACAGCCTGGCGCACGAAGATCACCAGGCGGAGGGTAAGCCGGTCCCGCACGCAGCGGACGGGCCGGTGCGCGGGGATCATTGCTGCGGGAACGAAAGGCTTACTGGAAGGCGGAGATCGGCGTGAGCTTCTTCTCGCGCGGGATGTTGAACTTGGTATTGGGGCCGAACCACTTGGTCCAGAGGGCATCGGTCTCGCCACTCTTTTCCAGCTTCTCGAGGGCGTCGTTGACGGCGGCCAGCAGGGCCGGCTCATCCTTCTTCACGCCCATGGCGGTCGGTTCCCAGGCCAGTTCGCCATTGAGGAACTTGTACTTGCCCTCGGATTCGTTGACGAAGCGGATGCCCGAAGGCTGCGACAGCGCCAGCCCCTGCACCTTGTTCTGGGCCAGTGCCAGGAAGGCTGCCGGAGTGTCCTGGAAGGTCAGGATGGTGGCCTTGGGCAGCACGCGGCGGGCATACAGCTCGGGGGTGGAACCCTTGTTGGCGCTGATGCGCTTCTCGGCCAGGTCCTCGACCTTGTTGAAGCCGGCGTTGCTGTGGGCGATCAGCTTGATCGGCGTCTGGTAGTGCGCGGCGGTGAAATCGATCTGCTGGGCGCGCTCCTTGGTATAGCCCAGCGCGGCCACCACCAGGTCGACCCGACCCAATGTCAGTTCCGGGATACGGGCCTCCACCGAGACGCCCTTGTGCTCCAACTTCACGCCCAGCTGCTTGGCGACCGCATTGCACATGTCGACATCGAAACCGACGATCTGGCGCGTGGCAGGATCGGGAAAGCCCAGCGGTTCGCTGCTGGTCAGCGTGGCACACACCAGGGTGCCGCGCGCCTTGATATCGGCCAGCCGGTCGGCATGCGCGGCCGTGGAAACCAGCAGCGAAACGGCGGCGGCCGCGATGGCCATACAGGTCTTGTTGAAGCGCCCCAAAGTCATTTTCTATCCTTTCCCAGGTTGAACAACGAACATAGCGTGAAGAAATCATAATTGCATTATGATTTTTAAACAAGCACAATTTGTCCTTATATTTCAGTCACTTAGGAGATGCATCGCGGCGGTGCAAAAATCCCTGGAATGGGCATGCAGACTCCCGCCGACGGTGCAGGCCAGGCCGCTGGAGGAGAGTTTTTGGTGCGCCGCGCCAATCGAAAAAGGTGATAACCTCGCCCCATTCCGAAATTCGAAATCGATTTATGAAAAAAGAGAATGAGCCCGACAAGAAAGACAAGGATGCGGCGCCCGACCGCACCGTGCTCGGTGCAGAACGCAGCCTGGCGATCCTGAGTGCCTTCATCGATGCGCCCGAGCCGTTCGGCCTGAGCGAACTGGAAGAACGTACGGGACTGTTCAAGAGCGTGATCCATCGCTACATGATGTCATTCATCAAGGCGGGATACGTAGTACAACGTGCTGACAATTCCTACCAGTTGGGGCCGCGCGCCTACCAGCTGGGCAAGGCCTTCGAGGCCAGGTTCGACTATGCCGACTTCATCGTGCCCACGCTGGAAAAACTGGTGCGCGCGACCGGGGAAAGCACCGCCTTCTACATCCGCCAGCAGGAGCAGCGGCTATGCCTGTATGCCGCCGAGACCCCGGCTTCGGTGAAGGCCACCGTCAAGGCGGGCAGCCTGTTCCCCATCGACCAGACCTCCAGTGCGCAGGTCCTGCGCTTCTTCTCCGTACCCGGCAATGCGGCCCGCTCGGGGGGGCGCTATGTCTGTATTTCGGTAGGGATCAACAATCCGCTCTCCTCCTCCATGTCGGCTCCGGTGTTCGGTCCCGGCAATGCCCTGGTGGGCTCGCTGACCATCTTTGGCCTGACGCTGCGCTTCGATCCGGCCGCCAGTAGCGCCATGCGCGCCACGCTGCTGGAGATGGCGCAGGAATTGTCGGTGCGGCTGGGGGCCTCGCCCCAGGTCTACCATGCACCGTGTGCCGACATCTTCGACGAGGCGGCAGCCCAGGCGGAACTGGCGGAATTGGCGGAATTGGCGGGACAGGCGGCCCGGGCAACGCAGGTGATGGCCGGCGACGGATGAAAAAAAACGATGCCTCGGCATCGTTTTTTTCTGGACCGCACAAACCGGTTAGCGCAGCTTGGCGATAGGGGTGAGCTTCTTGTCGCGGGGGATGTTGAACTTGGTCTTGGGTCCGAACCATTTGCTCCAGATGGCATCGAGTTCCCCTTCTTTCTCCATCGTCGACAAGGCCTGGTTGATGGCTGCCAACAGCTTGCGCTCGCCCTTCTTGACGCCCAGCGCGGTCGGTTCCCAGGCCAGCGCCCCCTCGACGAAACGGAAGCGGCCGGCCGACTCGTTGACGAAACGGATACCCGACGGCATCGAGATGGCCAGGCCGTCCACCTTGCCCTGCGCCAACGCCAGGAAGGCTTGCGGCGTGTCGGTGAAGGTCTGCACTGCGGCCTTGGGCAGGACGCGATGCACCGCTTCTTCCGGGGTCGAATTGCGATTGGCGCTGATGCGCTTGTCGGCCAGGTCGGCGACCATGTTCAGACCGGAGTCGGACTGCACCACGATCTTGATCGGATTCTGGTAATGCGAAGCAGTGAAGTCGATCAGCCGTGCGCGCTCGCGGGTATAGCCCAGCGCCGCCGAGACCAGGTCGACCTCGCCTTGCACCAGCATGGGGATGCGCGCCTCCACGGTCACGCTCTTCTGCTCCATCTCCACGCCCAGCTGACGCGCCACGGCGGCGCAGATGTCGACATCGAAACCGACGATCTGATGCGTCTGCGGATCAGAAAATCCCAGTGGTTCATTGTTGGCCAGCGTAGCGCAGACCAGCGTGCCACGCGCCTTGATCTCGGCCAGCCGGTCGGCATGGGCCGGGTTGGCCACAGCGAGCGTGCATGACAGCAGCGCCCCGGTCAGCCCGATTTTCCCGACTCTGTTGATGTACTGCGAAATCTTTTTCATGCGTCTCCTCGTCGAATGTCGAGGATAGCTCGAAACAAAGGCGGATGTCACTTACCGTGAACAATCCCCCCGCTTAGCCGCCCAGATGACACAAAAAAAAAGCGCATCCGCAGATGCGCTTTCCCTATGGCACGATAGGTCCGACTGGTCAGTCTGGGTCAGCCATGTCCCAGATAGGCCTTGCGAACATCGCTATTGGCCAACAGGTTGGCCCCGGTATCGGACATGACCACATGGCCGTTTTCCAGCACGTAGCCACGATCGGCCACGCCCAGCGCCTTGTTGGCATTCTGCTCGACCAGGAACACCGTCACGCCGCTGGCGCGGATGGTGCGGATGATCTCGAAGATCTGCGCAATCACCAGCGGCGCCAGGCCCAGGGTGGGCTCGTCCAGCAGCAGCAGGCGCGGCTTGCTCATCAGCGCACGGCCGATGGCCAGCATCTGCTGCTCGCCGCCGGACATGGTGCCGGCGCGCTGGGTAGCGCGTTCCTTCAAGCGCGGGAACAGACCGAAGACGTACTCGATGCCCTGCTCGATGGCTTCGTTGGTGGCGAAGAAGGCGCCCATCTTGAGATTCTCCAGCACGGTCAGGCTGGGGAAGACGCGACGGCCTTCCGGTGAGATCGCCAGGCCGCGACGCATGATCTCGTGGGTGGGCAGGCTGGTGATGTCCTGGCCCTCGAAGATCACGCGCCCGCTGGAGGCACGCGGACGGCCGCACAGCGTCATCAGGAGCGTGGTCTTGCCGGCGCCGTTGGCGCCGATCAGGGTGACGATCTCACCCTTCTCCACGTTCAGCGACACGCCGTGCAGGGCCTCGATGGCACCGTAGTGGGTATGCACCTTATCAAACTGCAACATCATTCTTCTCCCAGGTAAGCCTTGATCACGCGCTCGTCGCTGCGCACCTGTTCCGGCGTGCCGGTGACGATGGGCTTGCCGTGCTCCATGACCAGGATGCGGTCGGAGATGCCCATGATGAGGCTCATGTCGTGTTCGATCAGCAGCACGGCCACGCCATGCTCGCGACGCAGGCGGTCGATCAGTTGCGCCAGTTCCTGCTTCTCGTGCGGATTGAGGCCGGCCGCCGGTTCATCCAGCAGCAGCAGGCGCGGCTTGGTGATCATGCAGCGGGCGATTTCCACCCGGCGCTGCAGGCCGTAGGAGAGCGTGCCGGCTTCGCGGTTGGCCAGCGCGGTCAGGCCCAGCTGGTCCAGCCAGTAGGCGGCGCGTTGCAGCGCTTCCTGCTCGGAACGGCGATAGGCCGGGGTCTTCAGCAGGCCCCACAGCAGGTTGGTGTTGACCTGGTGGTGTTGTGCCACCAGCAGGTTTTCCACCACCGTCATGGACTTGAACAGGCGGATGTTCTGGAAGGTGCGCACCAGGCCTTGCTGCGCCACCTGGTGGCTGGGCTGGCGGGCGATGGAGACACCATCCAGCGCGATCTCGCCCGAGGTCGGCTGGTAGAAGCCGCTGATGCAGTTGAAGACGGTGGTCTTGCCGGCGCCGTTGGGGCCGATGATGGCGAAGACTTCACGTTCCTTGACCGACAGCGACACGCCATCCACGGCCAGCAGGCCGCCAAAGCGCATCGACAGGCTGGAGACGTCCAGCATGGTTTTCATGGATTGATTCATTGCGGCAGCTCCACATGCGGGCGGGTGGCAGGCAGCAATCCTTGCGGACGCCACATCATCATCAGCACCATCACCAGGCCGAAGATCAGCATGCGGTACTCGGCGAAGCTGCGCGCCAGTTCCGGCAGCACGGTCAAGAGGATGGCGGCCAGGATCACGCCCAGCTGCGAGCCCATGCCGCCCAGCACGACGATGGCCAGGATCAGCGCGGATTCGATGAAGGTGAAGGATTCCGGCGTCACCAGGCCCTGACGGGCGGCGAAGAAGGAACCGGCCAGGCCGGCGAAGGCGGCGCCCAGCGTAAAGGCCGAGAGCTTGACCTTGGTCGGGTTGATGCCCAGCGAACGGCAGGCGATCTCGTCTTCGCGCAGCGCTTCCCAGGCGCGGCCCATGGGCATGCGCAAGAGACGGCTGGTGACGAAGTAGGTGAACAGCACCATCAGCAAGGCCAGGAAGTACAGGAAGATCACCATGTGACCACCCTGATAGGTCAGGCCGAACACCTGGTGGAAGGTGGTACCGCCTTCGGTGAGCGGATTGCGCGCCATCACCAGGCCGAACACGCTGGGCTTGGGAATGCCGGAGACGCCGTCGGGGCCACCGGTGAGGCTGGTCATGTTGTTGAGCAGCAGGCGGATGATCTCGCCGAAGCCCAGCGTGACGATGGCCAGGTAGTCACCGCGCAGGCGCAGCACCGGGAAGCCCAGCAGGAAGCCGAACAGCGCCGAGGCGGCGGCCGCCAGCGGCACGCATTCCCAGAATGACAGGCCGAAGTACTGGTTGCACAGCGCATAGGTATAGGCGCCCACGGCGTAGAAGCCCACATAGCCCAGGTCCAGCAAGCCGGCGAAGCCGACCACGATGTTCAGGCCCAGGCCCAGCACCACGTAGATCAGGGCCAGCGTCATCACGTCCACATAACCGCGCGAACCGAAGAAGGGCCACACCAGCGCCACCGCCAGCAGGATCAACACGACCACGCGTTGCTGGCCGGCCTGCAGGCGCGGCAAGGCCGGCAGCTTGATGGCGGCACTGCTGCGCGAGAGCGCAGGCTTGGCCAGCTGGAACAGGAACACGGCCAGCACCGCCACCAGCACCGGCGTCCAGTGGGTGTTGAGCACCACGCGGTAGCCTTCCAGCTGCAGCTGCATGCCCAGCAAGGGGATGGTCAATATGGCGGTCACCAGCGCCGCCGCCACGGCATTCTTGAAAGTCTCAGGCATCACGCCTCCTTGAATAATTCGTTGTCCGTCAGGCGCTGCGCGCTCAGACCTTCTCGACGTCCGGCTTGCCCAACAGGCCGGTCGGACGGAACAGCAGGATCAGCACCAGCAGGCCGAAGGACACCACGTCCTTGTACTCGGAAGGCAGGTAACCCGCGGCAAAGGTCTCGGCCAGGCCCAGCAGCACGCCACCCAGCATGGCGCCGGGAATGCTGCCGATGCCACCCAGCACCGCTGCCGTGAAGGCCTTGATGCCGGCGATGAAGCCGATGTAGGGATTGAGCTTGCCGATGGTCAGCGCGATCAGCACACCGCCGACGGCCGCCAGCATCGCGCCCAATACGAAGGTGAAGGAAATCACCCGGTTGGTGTCGATGCCCAAGAGGTTGGCCATGCCCATGTCCTCGGCGCAGGCGCGGCAGGCACGGCCCATGCGCGAACGTGCGATGAACAGCGTCAGGGCCACCATCAGCAGCAGCGTGACACCGACGATGACCATGCGCGAATACGGCACGGTGACGGTGAAGTCGCTGCCCATCTGGAATTCCAGCGCGCCCGAGATCAGCACCGGCACCGACATGTCGCGTGCGCCCTGGCCGATCTGCACGTAGTTCTGCAGGAAGATGGACATGCCGATGGCCGAGATCAGCGGTACCAGGCGCGGGCCGCCGCGCAACGGGCGATAGGCCACGCGCTCGACGGTCCAGCCATAGAGACCGGTGACCAGCACCGAGACGATCAGTGCGCCACCCAGCAGCAGCGGCAAGGGATAGCCGGACTGCACGCCGATGGCGGTGAGCGTCACCAGGCCCACGTAGGAGGCGATCATGTAGATCTCGCCGTGGGCAAAGTTGATCATGCCGATGATGCCGTAGACCATCGTGTAGCCGATGGCGATCAGGGCATAGATCGCACCCAGCGAGAGCCCGTTGACGAGCTGCTGGGTCAGTTGTGGGAGTAAGTCATTCATGGAGGGGTACCAGATGTGGAAATGCCCCATTCATACAGCAATGGGGCATTTCGCAGGGTTGACGTCAGGTCAGACAATCGCGCCAACGAGAGCGCGATATTACTTGGCCTCGGTCTTGGTGGCGTCCTTGTGCCAGGTGAAGACGACGAACTTGAAGGCCTTCAGGTCGCCCTTCTTGTCGTATTCGACGTTGCCGATCGGGGTCTTGAAGCTGTTGGCGTGGATGTAGGCCGCGACCTTTTCGGGATCGGTGGACTTGGTGCCGGTGATGGCGTCGGCGATGATCTTCACGCCCGAGTAGGCCGGCATCTGGAACGGACCATTCGGATCGCGCTTGGCCGCGCCAAAGGCCTTGACCAGGGCGGCGTTGGCCGGGTCAGCGGCGAAGTCGGCCGGCAGGGTCACCAGCATGCCTTCGGAAGCAGGACCGGCGATGGCGGTGATGTCCTTGTTGCCCACGCCTTCAGGGCCCATGAACACGGCCTTGATGCCTTGCTCACGTGCCTGGCGCATGATCAGGCCCATTTCCGGGTGGTAGCCGCCGAAGTAGACGAAGTCCACGCCTTGCGACTTGAGCTTGGTGACGATGGCGGAGTAGTCGCTGTCGCCAGCGTTGATGCCTTCAAACAGCACGACCGGCACCTTGGCGGCGTCCAGAGCCGACTTCACCGAGGTAGCCACGCCTTGGCCGTAGGATTGCTTGTCGTGCAGGACGGCAACCTTCTTGGGCTTGAGCTTCTCGATCACGTAACGGGCAGCGGCGGGACCTTGCTGGTCGTCGCGGCCGATAGTGCGGAAGATGAACTTGTGCGGCTTGGCTTCGGTCAGTTGCGGAGCGGTCGCCGACGGGGTGATCATCACCACGCCTTCGTTTTCATAGATGTCGGAGGCCGGGATGGTGGAGCCGGAGCAGACGTGACCGATCACGTACTTGATGCCCTGGCTGACGATCTTGTTGGCCACGGCCACGGCTTGCTTGGGTTCGCAGGCATCGTCCATGAGCACGGCTTCGAACTTGTTGCCGTTGGCGCCGCCAGCGGCGTTGATCTGTTCGATGGCGGTCAGGGCACCGGCCTTGACCATGTCGCCGTACTGGGCCACGGCACCAGTGAGGGGACCGGCGATGGCAATCTTGACCGTTTCAGCTTGGGCAGCGCCGGAGACGGCGGCGAAGGTGGCAGCGGCCAGGGCGATCTTGGTCAGACGGCTTGCGAATTTCATTGACGTTTCCTCCAGATATCATCGATTCAAGGGGCGCCACGACCCGGCTGGCGGGCCGGCGCACGTTGGGCTCCGGTTCTCTGGCCCCGATTATTTTCGAGGCCGGCCGTTGCATGGGGGCAGAGTGTAACACCACCGTCATAGAGGACAACTTTTTTTTGAGAATTCAGCATGAGCCGTCATTTTTGCGCTGCCAAATTCGATTTCTCGCACATTTCATGCCGTTTTTCTTCCTTTTTGAAAAATCGCCATCTCTTCGCAGCGCAACATGACGAAATTTTTCGAGATTCTCGCAAAACCTTGCCTGGCCTGGCTTTGCGTCGGATCAAGGGACACGGGTGGCGAGACGCCCCCGCGGGCATTTACAATAGCCGCCTGCCCACGCCTGCTCCTGCGGGCTGCCGCACCGCTCCCGCAGAACGAGATTGCCCTGATGCCCCTTTTGTCTTCCAGCCTGCCCCGGCCACTGGCCCTGCTGCGCGCCTGCCTGGTCCTGGCGGGCGCCCTTGCCTGCCACCCGCCTGGCGTGGCCGCCGAGTTGAAGCAGTACCAGTATCACCAGGTCTTCATCAGCACCTGCCGCGCCGATCCGCGCACCGATACCATCCGCATGTACTGGAAGGATGCCAGCGGCGCCCCGCTGGGCAACTTCGCCCGGCTCGATGCCCAGTTGCGCGCCCAGGGCCAGGAGATGGTCTGCGCCACCAATGCCGGCATCTATGACAAGCAGCTGCAGCCGCTGGGCCTGTATGTGGAAAACGGCACCCAGCTGCGCCGCCTCAACACGCGCAAGAATGCCTACGGCAATTTCTACCTGCAACCCAATGGGGTGTTTGTGCTGGGTGAGCGCCAGGCCTATATCGTGGAGACCGGCGATTACGAAGCCGAGATCGGTCTATGGAACTCGGTGGCGCGGTACGCCACGCAGTCGGGACCGCTGTTGATCGTGGAGGGGAGGATCAATCCGCGCTTCGATCCCGGCTCGGCCAATACCGTGGTGCGCAATGCCGCCTGCCTGGATGCGGCTGGCGTGGTGACCCTGGCCATCGCCCGCAATCCGATCAGCTTCTACGACTTCGCCACCTTCCTGCGCGACACGCTCAAGTGCAGCGACGCGCTCTACCTCGACGGCAGCATCTCGCGCATGTATCCCACGCTGGAAGCCAATATGGGGCCGGCTTTCGGCGCCATGATCGCAGTCGTGAAGGCACGCACGGGCAAGTGAGGCGCGCCGGCCGCACAAAGAAAAAAAGCCCGCAGCCAATGAACTGCGGGCAAGTTCCCTTTCAAAAGGGAGGTTGAAGGAACAGTTCAACCACCGCTAGGAGTCAGCCCCCTTGGAAAAAGTTCGGAAAGAATTGAACACCTGTTCAGGCCCGGCCACCTTCCCGTCGCCCCAAAGAAAACGCCGCGACAGTTTCCTGTCGCGGCGCATGCAGTGCTGTTCCCACTGCGGGATGACGATGCGGCTGTGGCCGTTCTTCTTGATACGGTAATGAACCGGGCCGGTCGGCCTACTTCTTCTCGCCACCTGCGGTATCGCCGCTGGCGGGCGGGGTAGCCGGTGGCGTGGCCGACGAATCAGCCGGAGCGGCCGGGCTGGGGGTAGCCGGGGTAGCGGTCGAGCTGCCCTGGTCAGCCGGGGCCGGGGTCGGCGGTGTCACGCCAGGAGTAGCCGGGGCGCTGGCCGGCGGGTTGGCAGCGGGACTGGCGGGTGCTTCGTCGCGCTGCTTGTTGCAACCGGCCAGGACGGCGGTGAAAACGGCGGCAGCCAAGAGGGTGTGGCGAATCTGCATGTTTTGCCTCCAAAGGTTGTTGATCGGATTTGCCGAAGGTCATCGGTATGCCGAAGTTCGACGATGTGGCTGATTACGGATTATTCCCGCTTCGGGGCTGGCCTACTGTCAGAAAACGGCGCATCTTGATGTCAGCCATCGGCGGCAATCTTGTGCCAAAGACAAGACCTATCCGGCAAAAAAGCCGTATCATCGCCTTCCATGACGACCCCAACCTTCCCCTTCCTGCGCCTGCTCGCGCCGCTGCTGGGCGCACTGGCACTGGCCGGCACCGCCCAGGCCGGCATCCGGCCGCTGACCCCTGCCCAATGCGCCGAGATGACCGCACGCAAGGTCATCACGACAGGCAACCCGGTGCCCTGCGCGCGCCTGTCCATGGTCAGCTTCGACTACAGCGACTTCGACGGCATGACCCGGCAGGGCTCGGTGGTGGTGCTGGACGCCCTGGCGCCAGAGGTCGAGTCGCTGTTCGGCGAACTGCTGCTGCGCTCCTTCCCGCTGGCCGGGGCACAGCCGCTGGAGGCCTTCGAGGGGGATGACCAGAAGTCCATGGCCGCCAACAACAGCTCGGCCTTCAATGGCCGGCCGATGACCGGTGGCGGTGGCTGGTCCAAGCATGCTTATGGCGCGGCCATCGACATCAATCCCCTGCACAATCCCTACCTGAGCCATGCCGGCACGGCGCAACAGGAAGTCCTGCCGCCGGCTGGCACAGCCAATCTGACGCGCACACCGGTCCAGCCCGGCATGGCCGAGGAGGTGGTCAGCGTGTTCCACGACCATGGTTTCCTGATCTGGGGAGGCAACTGGAAGGAGCCGATCGATTACCAGCATTTCGAGATCGGCAGCCGCGGCTTCATCACCCGCCTGGCCTCCTTGCCCAAGGCGCAGGCGCGCGCCGAGTTCGCCCGCTATGTGGCGCGCTATCGCCAGTGCGCCCATCCGGCCGGGGTGACCGCCGCGTCGGCCGATGACGATGCGCCCGAAGACACCAGCCTGCGCGACCAGTGCGCGGCACGCTTGCGCAAGTGAGCAAGGCTGTCAATTGCGGGCCTGCAGAGCGGCGCGCCAACACTGGTAAAGATCCGCAAGTCTACGCAAGTCCAGGTTAACACGCACGGCATCCCTGACCTGCGCACCTATACTTCCCCGGCAGTACGAGTCTGGGCCTGCTGCCCGGGGGGCAAAGCTTTCTTGAGGATCAAAACCATGTCGATCAATTCCGTCTCTTCCAGCCACAACAGCACCGCACACGCGAGCATGCCGCCAGTACCCAAGAAGCCCGCGGTCAACTTCACCGACGTGCTCAACGCCGCCGGCCAACCGGTGCAGGCCAGTGCGACGTCAAGCACGAACACCAGCACCAGCACGACCAGCCAGACCGGCAAGGCCTGACGCCAGTACAGGACTTCGGCACGCACAAACCCGCTTCATCGAGCGGGTTTTTTTTCGTCGTGAAAAAGGAGGGGCCCAGAGGCGTGGATGGCTATACTGCTGCTTCACGCATCCGCTGAACAAAGGAGATTGGATGGACCAGCAGACTGACGCGAGCGGCAGCGTCGAGATTCGCAGCGCCCGGCCCGAGGACTACGCCCAGTGGAAAGTGCTGTGGGACGGCTACCAGGCCTTCTATGGCCGCAGCGGCCCCACCGCGCTGGCTCCGCACATCACCGAGACCACCTGGGCGCGGTTGCATGACGCGGGCGAACCAGTGCATGCCCTGGTAGCGGTGAACGGTGAGCGCCTGCTGGGCATCGCCCACTACCTCTACCATCGCAGTACCACCCTGGTGGGCCCGACCTGCTACCTGCAAGACCTCTTCACGGCCGAAGAAGCGCGCGGCAAGGGCGTGGGACGTGCCCTGATCGAAGAACTCTACCGCCGCGCCGCCGCCGATGGTGCCGAGCGGGTCTACTGGCAGACCCACCACACCAATGCCACCGCGCGCCGGCTCTATGACGCGGTGGCCGAGGATTCCGGCTTCGTGATCTACCGCAAGAACCTGTAGCGCCAGCCCGCCCTACTGCTGGGCGTTGGCCTCGTTGAGGGCATTGACGATGTCGGCGCGCTTCAGGTCGGGCGCGAACTGCTGGATGAAGTCGAACGCATAGCCACGCAGGTAGGCACCGCGCCGCACCGCCAGCCGGGCGATGTTGGCCTTGAAGAGATGCGAGGCATTGATGGCCACCATCTCCTGGTGCTTGCCCGGGTCCACTGCCATCGAGGCTACCAGGCCCACGCCCATGCCCAGCGACACGTATTGCTGGATCACGTCCGAATCCATCGCGGTCAAGACGATGTCGGGTTCGATGCCGGCCTGGCGGAAGGCATCGTCGATATGGCCACGGCCGGTAAAGCCGACGTCATAGGTGATCAGCGGCCAGGTCGCCAGGTCTTCCAGGCTGACCTGTTCCAGCCCCAGCAGCGGATGGCCCTGCGGCACCACGATCACGTGGCTCCAGGTATAACAGGGGAAGGACACCAGTTCCTTGAACTGCGACAGGCCTTCGGTAGCGATGCCGATATCGGCCTTGCCCGAGATGACCCATTCGGCGATGTGTTCCGGGGCGCTCTGCTGCAGGGCGATGCGCACCTGCGGGAAGGCGTCGCGGAAGGCCTGTACCACGCGCGGCAACACATAGCGCGCCTGCGTGTGGGTGGTGGCGATGGAGAGCGTACCGCTCTGCTCGCCGGCATATTCCTTGCTGGCGCGGCGCAGGTTCTCGGCTTCCAGCAGCAGGCGTTCGACGATGCCCAGGATGCCCTTGCCGGGTTCGGTCAGGCCGGTCAGGCGCTTGCCGTTGCGCTCGAAGATTTCCACGCCCAGCTCTTCTTCCAGCTCGCGGATCTGGCGGCTCACGCCCGGTTGCGAGGTGAACAGCACGTTGGCCACTTCGGTTAGATTGAAGCCGCAGCGCGCAGCTTCGCGGATGGATCGCAATTGCTGGAAATTCATCGTGCCTGCCCTCCTTCCTGCTGGGCAAAGACCTGCAGGCGGCGCGGACGCACGACCAGGGTCTCGCCATTCTTCAGGTTCAATTGTGCGAAACGTTCATTGGGGATCACCGCCTCGATCAGCTCGGCGTTGTCGTCGCGCTCCAGCTCCAGCTGGGCCAGCGGCCCGATGGCATGGGAGCGGCGCAGCTGCACCACGATGCCTTCGGCACCGGGCGAGTAGCGTTCCACGTCCAGGTCATGCGGACGCACGAAACCGACACCGGCGGCATTGCGCGTATCGTCGTGGCCGGGTGCATCGAAGCGGGCGCCACCGGCATCGAGCACGCCTTCGTGCAGGCGGCCATGGAACAGGTTGACGTTGCCCAGGAAACCGTAGACGAAGGGCGATGCGGGATGGTTGTAGACCGCCTCGGGCGTGCCGATCTGCTCGACCTGGCCCTTGTTCATCAGCACCACCTGGTCGGCCACTTCCAGCGCTTCTTCCTGGTCGTGGGTGACGAAGATACTGGTGACGTGCAGCTCGTCATGCAGGCGGCGCAACCAGCGGCGCAGTTCCTTGCGTACCTTGGCATCGAGCGCGCCGAAGGGTTCGTCCAGCAGCAGCACGCGTGGTTCCACCGCCAGCGCGCGCGCCAGGGCGATGCGCTGGCGCTGGCCGCCGGAGAGTTGCGGTGGATAGCGGTCGGCCAGCCAGTCCAGCTGCACCAGTTCCAGCAGGCTCTTGACCTTCTCGCGGATGACCGCTTCCGACGGACGCTGGCTACGCGGTTTCACGCGCAGGCCGAAGGCGATGTTCTCGAACACGGTCATGTGCTTGAACAGCGCATAGTGCTGGAACACGAAGCCGACCTGGCGTTCGCGCACATGGCGCGCCGAGGCGTCTTCGCCATCGAGCAGCACCTGGCCGGCATCGGGCGACTCCAGGCCGGCGATGATGCGCAACAGCGTGGTCTTGCCACAGCCCGAGGGGCCCAGCAAGGCGGTCAGTTCGCCCGCCGGGAAATTCAGGGAAACATCATTGAGCGCGGTGAAACTGCCGAAGCGCTTCTGGATGTGATGGACTTCGATGCTCATGTGCGACTCCTTATGCTTGCTCGCCGAGGCTGTGCTGCTGTTGCAGTCGCCATTCGATGAAACTCTTGATCGCCAGCGTGACCAGGGCCAGGAAAGCCAGCAGCGAGGCCACGGCGAAGGCGCCGGTGATGTTGAATTCGTTGTAGAGGATCTCGACCTGCAGCGGGATCGTGTTGGTCTCGCCACGGATGTGGCCGGAGACCACCGACACCGCACCGAACTCGCCCATGGCACGGGCATTGCAGAGGATCACGCCATACAGCAGGCCCCACTTGATGTTGGGCAGGGTCACATGCCAGAAGGTGCGCCAGCCGGAGGCGCCCAGTACCAGGGCGGCCTCTTCCTCCTCGCTGCCCTGCGCCTGCATCAACGGGATCAGCTCCCGCGCAACGAAGGGGAAGGTCACGAATACGGTAGCCAGCACGATGCCCGGCACGGCGAAGAGGATCTTGATGTCATGCTCGCGCAGCCAGGGGCCGAAGTAACCTTGCAGGCCGAACAGCAGCACATAGATCAGGCCCGAGATCACCGGCGAAACCGAGAACGGCAGGTCGATCAGGGTCAGCAGCAGGTTCTTGCCACGGAACTCGAACTTGGCAATCGCCCAGGCCGCCGCCACGCCGAAGACCAGGTTCAGGGGCACCGCGATGGCGGCCGTGAGCAGGGTCAGCTTGATGGCCGACCAGGCATCGGCTTCGGTGATCGAGGCCACATAGACATCCCAGCCCTTGCGCAGCGCCTCGTAGAACACCGCCACCAGCGGCACGAACAGGAACAGGGTCAAGAACACCAACGCCACGCCGATCAGCAGCGCGCGCACCCAGGCGGGTTCGCCGATGGCACCCGGCGTGAGCGGTGGTTCGCCACGGGCGATGGCCTGGTTGGCCGTCGCATTGAGCACGGAGGAAGGAGCGCCACTCATGTCAGTTCCTCTCTGCCCGGCCGCGCTTGCGGGTCCAGGCTTGCAACAGGTTGATGGTCAGCAGCAGCACGAAGGACACCACCAGCATCACCATGGCAATGGCGGTGGCGCCGGCATAGTCGTATTGCTCCAGCTTGGTGACGATGAACAGCGGCGTGATCTCGGAGACCATCGGCATGTTGCCGGCGATGAAGACCACCGAGCCGTACTCGCCCGAGGCACGCGCGAAGGCCAGCGCAAACCCGGTCAGCAAGGCCGGCAGGATGGTCGGGAAGATCACCCGGGTGAAGGTCTGCCAGCGGCTGGCGCCGAGGCTGGCGGCCGCTTCTTCAAGCTCACGCTCGGCCTCTTCCAGCACCGGTTGCACGGTACGCACCACGAAGGGCAGGCCGATGAAGGTCAGTGCCACCAGCACGCCCAGCGGCGTGAACGCCACCTTGATGCCCAGGGGCGCGAGCAGCTTGCCCAGCCAGCCGTTCTGCGAGTACAGCGTGGTCAGCGCGATGCCGGCCACCGCCGTGGGCAAGGCGAAGGGCAGATCCACCAGGGCATCGATGATGCGCTTGCCGGGGAAGCGGTAGCGCACCAGCACCCAGGCCACGATGCCGCCGAAGATCACATTGAGGAAGGCGCCGATCAGCGAGGCACCAAAGCTGAGCCGGTAGGAGGCCATCACCCGCGGGGAGGTCACTGCCTCCACGAATCCGCCCCAGGTCAGGGTGAAGGTCTTGAGGAAGAGCGCAGACAGCGGAATCAGTACGATCAGCGCCAGGTAGAAGATGGTGAAACCCACCGACAGCCGGAACCCCGGCAGGACACGCTGGCCGCGAGCACTGGCGGCGGGCGCGGCGGCGGCCCGGGGGGCGGCAATGGAAACAGGGGAAGCGGACATGTCGATCTCTTTTTATTACAAATGCGACTATAGGTGAGCGATATTCGCACCCGTTAGTTATAAAGAGAACGAAGTTTTTTGCATTCCTTTAGAAGAAAAGCGCATAAGGCGCCATCGATTTCCCACGCCAATGCGGTTTGATGTTGTCGATCAGGAAAGTCTTCAGTCAATGTTATCGAGCAGTTCCAGCAGCCATTGTTGCCCGACGGTCCAGTCGCCCAGGCCGGAATCGGCGTTGATATGCCCCTTTGCCCCGGCGTTGCGGAAGTCAGCGCCCCAGGCCTGGGCCCAGTGCAATGCGCGCGGCGCGCTCATCCAGGGATCATCGTCGCTGCCGATCACCAGTGCCGGAAACGGCAGGCGCCGGCGCACCGCTGCACTGATGCCGAACTTGACCGGATCGGCCGGCGCCACCAGCAAGGCCGCCACGATAGGCTGGGCCGAACCGTTGTCGGCCTGCAAGGCAGCGGCGCGATGCACCGTCGCCAGGCAACCGAAGCTATGGGCCACGATCACCGTCGGCCGGCCATCCTCGGCCAGTACCTGGCCCAGGCACTGCGACCAGCGCGGCAGGTCGGGCTGCTCCCAGTCCGGCTGCTCGACCCGTTGGAAGGCCGGATAGAGGCGCTGCCAGCGTGATTGCCAGTGCTCCGGCCCGCTGCCATGCAAGCCGGGAGCCACCAGCACGCGATAGTCGCTCAACTGGTTGCGCATGCCGGTGGCTTGAAGTGAGAGATTCATCCTTGGCTCCAGCGATGCAATGGTGGGACAGCCCGGGTTCAGGCTGCGTTCTTGAGCCCGGCCGAGGGCAGTCGTGCACCCGGCACATCCCACAGGTAACCCTGGGCCTGGACGGGCTGGGCCAGTGCCTGACCATACTGCATCAGCCGGTCGAAGACTTCCAGGCTTTCTACGCGCTTGAAGAAGATGCGCACGCCCTGCTCTGCCGCCCGCAGCAACAGCAAGGCCACGCTGTCGGGATCGGCCAGCTCGCGGGCATCGACCTTGATCAGGTCGGGCTTGACCTTGTCCAGCAGGCCCAGCGCTTCCAGGGGGCTATTGGCCGACACGCCCAGGCGGAAGCCGTTGCGGCGGTAGTTGTCCAGCACATAGTTCAGCAGCCAGCGCTGGTTGGGCGTGACCACCGGCAGCTGCAGCACGATGCGCTCGTGCGGCAGTTCCAGCGCGGCCAGGATGCGCCGGTAGGCCACGCCGTGGTTGTTGTTGACCGCGGCCAGCAGGCGCGCATGCACCGACAGGTGCAGTTCGGGGACGTCGTCACCGGCCTGGCGGAAGTAATTGATGGCATGCAGCATGCGGCATAGGCGATCCAGCTCGACGGACTCGTCGTCGCTGGCGGCCTGGTCCAGCAGCTTCCAGAGATGCAGGCCGTCATCGGCGGCCGAGTGGCTGCGCGCAAACGCCTCGCAGGCGATGACCTGGCCATCGTCGAAGCTGCGTACCGGCTGGAAGGCCGATGTCAGTGATGTATTGAAGAAACGCCCCACAGCGCGACCCTGCTCGTCCAGCCAGACCTTGGAAGACGTCGCGTCGCCGGTATGCAGGCGGGCAAGATAAGCGTTCAGTGCCTGATAGGTCATCGGCCCTGCTCCTGAAAAGATACGCCGCCCGGGATGGCTTGCCTCCCGGGTCGGCCATGCGATCACAGCTTGGCGATCGAGACTTCGGTGGCCTTGACCAGCGCCACGACTTCGCTGCCGATGGTCAGGCCCAGGTCCTTGACCGAACGGGTGGTGATGACCGAGGTCACGATGCCGGCCGGGGTTTCGACGTCGACTTCCGAGACCACCGAACCTTCGATGATGGCCTTGACTTTGCCCTTGAACTGATTACGGACGTTGATGGCTTGAATGGTCATGCTCTGCTCCTTGATAAGGCGGCGCCGGCACCTGCCGCGCCGCATGGGTTGAAATTGCTTGAATACGGAATATCGTTGCTGCGTCTGGCCATCGGGCGCGCTAGACCGCCCACTGCACCTGCTGCACACCACGCGGTGCAAAGGCCGCCAGGGAGGCATCCTCTGCCTGCGTATCACTGCCGGGATGGCGCAGCACGCGTGCCAGGATCGCCTCTTCCAGCGCGGCAAACTGCGCCTGCCCGCGTGAGCGCGGACGGGCCAGGTCGATACGCTGGTCCAGCGCCACTCGGCCATCCTCGATCAGCAGCACGCGGTCGGCCAGGGCGATGGCTTCCTGCACATCGTGCGTGACCAGCAGCGCAGTAAAACCGCGTTCGCGCCAGAGCGACTCGATCAGGCTCTGCATCTCGATGCGGGTAAGTGCGTCCAGCGCGCCCAGCGGCTCGTCCAACAGCAGCAGCTGCGGATCGTGCACCAGGGCACGGGCCAGCGCCACGCGTTGTCGCTGACCACCCGAGAGCACCGCTGGCCACTCGCCAGCGCGCTGTTCCAGGCCGACCTGGCGCAATGCCTGCAGCGCCTGTGGCGCAGCCTGCCGGGGCAATCCCAGGGCGACATTGGCTTGCACCCGCTTCCACGGCAGCAGGCGTGCATCCTGGAACATGATGCGGATCTCGGGCTCGCCGCTGCCGGCGTGTTCATAGATCACCTCGCCGCTGCTGGCCGCATCCAGTTGCGCCACCAGGCGCAGCAGCGTGCTCTTGCCGCAGCCGCTGCGGCCGACGATGGCGACGAATTCGCCCGGTGCGATGTCCAGGTCGATGTCATGCAATACGGTGCGTCCGCTGAAGGCCTTGCTCAAGGCATGCAAGCGGATGCCCACACCACGCCCGGCGGCGCGGCGAAGTTCCTGGTTTTCCTGTGCGTCGTTGCGCATGCGGTTCTCCTGACCCGGTGTCATTGATAGCCTGGATGCCAGCGCAACCAGAAGCGTTCCAGCGCCCGCGCCGCGGTATCGGCCAGCTTGCCCAGCAGCGCGTAGAGCAGGATGCCCACCAGCACCACATCGGTCTGCAGGAACTCGCGGGCATTCATGGTCATGTAGCCGATGCCGGCCTGGGCCGAGATGGTCTCGGCTACGATCAGCAACACCCACACCAGGCCCAGCGCAAAACGCAGACCCACCAGGATGGACGGCAAGGCGCCCGGCAGGATCACGTCGCGATACAGCGGCCAACCCGACAGGCCATAGCTCCTGGCCATCTCGATCAAGCCCTGGTCCACCGAGCGGATGCCGTGGAAGGTATTGAGATAGACCGGGAAGAACACACCCACCGAGACCAGGAACAGCTTGGCCGTCTCGTCGATGCCGAACCACAGGATCACCAGCGGGATCAGCGCCAGCGCCGGGATGTTGCGCACCATCTGCAGCGTGGTATCGAGCAGCAGCTCGGCCGAGCGCAGGCTGCCCGAGAGCAGACCCAGCACCAGCCCCAGCCCCGCACCGACGGCAAAGCCGGAGGCAGCGCGACCACTGGAGACCGCCAGGTGACGCCACAGCTCGCCCGAGGCCGAGAGGTTCCAGGCGGCCTTCAGGACCGCAAAGGGTTCCGGCAGGATGCGGCTGGACAGCCAGCCCGCTTGTGCGGCCAGCTCCCACCAGGCCAGCAGCGCCAGCGGCAGCAGCCAGCCTATCCAGGCGCCGCCACGTGAACCCGACTTGCGACTGGCCGCCTTGGGTCGGCTGCCGGTCTGCTGGCTGGCCGGGGCCGTAGTGATGACGGGATTGGATGCGCTCGTCATGCTCGCCTCAGCTGGCCGACACGCGCACCGGCGCGGCCTTGGGAATTTCGGTATTGCCGACGATCTCGCCAAAGGGACCGGTCAGGTTGTGCCCCGGCAGGTCCTTGCGCTGGGCGCGCGGCAAGAGCGGGAACACCAGTTCGGCAAAGCGATACGCTTCTTCCAGGTGCGGATAGCCGGACATGATGAAGGTATCGATGCCCAGGTCGGCATATTCCTGCATGCGCGCGGCCACGGTCGGGCCATCACCCACCAGGGCGGTGCCGGCACCGCCGCGCACCAGGCCCACGCCGGCCCAGAGGTTAGGGCTCACTTCGAGCTTGTCGCGCTTGCCGCCGTGCAGGGCCGACATGCGGCGCTGCCCTTCCGAATCCATGCGGGCGAAGTTGGCCTGGGCCTTGGCGATGGTCTCGTCGTCGAGACGGCTGATGAGTTCATCGGCGGCGCGCCAGGCGGCTTCATTGGTTTCGCGCACGATGACCTGCAGGCGGATACCGAAGCGCACCGTGCGACCGGCCTTGGCCGCGCGTTCGCGCACCCGGGCGATCTTCTCGGCCACGGCGGCGGGCGGCTCGCCCCAGGTCAGGTAGACATCCACCTGCTCGGCGGCCAGCGCGATGCCGTCGTCCGATGAGCCACCGAAGTACAGCGGCGGATGCGGATTCTGCACCGGCGGATAGAGTGCCTTGGCGCCCTTGACGCGCAGGTGCTTGCCCTCGAAATCGGTGGTGCCGCCGGTATGCGTCTTGGTCAGCACGGAACGCCAGATCTTGAGGAATTCGTCGGAGATCTCGTAGCGTTCGGCGTGGCTGCCGAAGATGCCATCGCTCTCCTGCTCGCCCGGATCGCCACCGGTGACGACGTTGATCAGCAGGCGTCCGTTGGAGAGGCGGTCGAAGGTGGCGGCCATGCGCGCGGCCAGGGTCGGCGGCATCAGGCCGGGGCGCAGCGCCACCAGGAATTTCAGGCGACGGGTCGCGTCGATGAGGCTGGAGGCGGCCACCCAGGCATCCTCGCAGGAGCGGCCAGTGGGCAGCAGCACGCCGTCATAGCCCAGCGTATCGGCCGCCACGGCGACCTGCTTCATGTAATCGTGACTGACCGCACGTGCCCCCTCGGCAGTACCGAGATAGCGGCTGTCGCCGTGGGTAGGGATAAACCAGAACACATCCATCATTGACTCCTGTGGCGCTGCACGCGCGAATGTCTTATTTCAATACGGCGTCGCTGACCTTCAGCGGCTTGGGAATGAGCTTCAGTTCGTAGAAGGCATCGGCAATCTTCTGCTGCTCGGCCAGCACCTGGGCATCGACCGGCTTGAAGATGTGGGCATAGCGCTTCAGCCCCGTCTCGATGATGTCGGGATCCAGGCCCTGGATGGGCGCCAGCTGGGCGGCGGCCTGCGCGGTATGGGTGCGCACCCATTCGCCTTCACGGGTGATCTCTTCCAGCAGGATCTTCTCGACCTGCGGGTTGGCGGCCGCGAAGGGACGCGCACTCAGGAAGAACTGGTGATGACTGACCGCCCCCACGCCCGAGGCCAGGCGACGCGCGCCGACCTGTTTCTCGGCGGCGGCCTGGAACGGATCCCAGATCGCCCAGGCATCGATGGCGCCACGCTCGAAGGCGGCGCGGGCATCGGCCGGAGGCAGGTAGACCGGCTGGATGTCGCTGTACTGGAGGCCGGCCTTCTTCAACAGCGCCACTACCAGCCAGTGCACGTCGGAGCCCTTGTTGAAGGCGACCTTCTTGCCCTTCAGCTCGGCCACGCTCTTGAGGGGCGAGTCCTTGGGCACCAGCAGGCCCTCGGCGTCGGGGGTCGGGATCTCATAGGCGGTGTAGACGAAATCGGCACCGGCGGCCTGGGCGAACACGGGCGGTGCTTCACCGACGTAGCCGAAATCGACCGAGCCCACATTGAGCGCTTCCAGCAATTGCGGACCGGCCGCGAACTCGGCCCACTTCACTTCCACGCCCAGCGGCTGCAGGCGTTTTTCCAGCGCGCCATGGGCCTTGAGCAGCACCAGCGTATTGGCGGCCTTCTGGTAGCCGATGCGCAGTACCTTGGCCTGCTGCGCTTGTGCTGGCGCACTGCCAACGCTGAACACCAACGCCCCCAGGGCGATGGCGGACAGGCGCGCCAGCGTGTGGCGGCGGGCGCGCAGTGCGGTCTTGTTCTTGTTCGTGCTCACTTGGTTTCTCCAGATTTGGGCGTGCAGGGGTCCTTCCGCTGCACCAGCCGGTTCTCTTGTGGGGTTGGATTGCCTGCGCCGGACGCTGCCGGCGCGCTGTTAGTACGAGACGCTGTACTGCAGTTGCGAGAACGGGATCTCGCGGAATTCTTCGGGTGCTGCCTTGTGCAGGGCCAGGAGGCTGGCCGACAGCTGGGCCACGCCTTCATCCACGCGAGAGGCGATGGGGGCGTCGAGCACCAGGCCGTTTTCCTCGCTCCAGGTCACCTGGGCCTCGGTGGCGTAGATGCTGGGCAGCACATGCTTGGGGTTCAGCGACGAGAGCACCGGTCGCAGCGCGTAATCCAGTGCCAGCATGTGTGACTGACTGCCGCCGGTGGCCAGGGGCAGCACCAGCTTGTTGGTCAGGCCGAACTGCGGCAACAGATCCAGGAAGGCCTTGAGGATGCCGCTGTAGGCCGCCTTGTAGACGGGCGTAGCCACCACCACGGCCGAAGCTTCTTCCACGGTGGCCAGCGCTGCCTTGATCTGGGCATCGTTCCAGTCAGCGCGCAGGATGGCCTGGCCCGGCAGGTCGCGCACATCCAGGCGCGCATAGCGATGGCCGAGCTGCGCCAGCTTGTCGCCGACGTGGTGCAGCAGGCGGGTGGAGCGGGAAGGCGCCGAAGGGCTGCCGGCCAGTAACAGGATGGTCATGTCAGTCTGCTTTGCTTGCGGTGGCTTGGAAAGAGTGGACCGGCCCGGCCAGCCCACCCGGATGGACGACTTACTTCTTGTTCGGCGCGTAAAGCTGGTCGAAGGTACCGCCGTCGGCGAAGTGGGTCTTCTGGGCCTTCTGCCAGCCGCCGAAGTCCTTGTCGATGGTCACCAGGTTCAGCTTGGGGAACTGCGCAGCGTACTTGGCGGCGATCTTGGGATCGATGGGACGGTAGTAGTTCTTGGCGATGATCTCCTGACCTTCATCCGAATACAGGTGCTTGAGGTATTCCTCGGCCACCTTGCGGGTACCGCGACGGTCAGCCACCTTGTCCACCACGGCCACGGGCGGCTCGGTCAGGATGGAGATGGAGGGGGCGACGATGTCGAACTTGTCCGGGCCCCATTCCTTCAGGGAGATCAGGGCTTCGTTTTCCCAGGCCAGCAGCACGTCACCGATACCGCGCTCGACGAAGGTGATGGTGGCGCCACGGGCACCGGAATCCAGCACCGGCACGTTCTTGAAGAGCTTGGCGATGTAGTCGCGGGCAGCGTCGTCGCTACCGCCCTTCTGCTTGGCATAGGCCCAGGCGGCCAGGTAGTTCCAGCGCGCACCGCCCGAGGTCTTGGGATTGGGGGTGATCACGGACACGCCCGGCTTGATCAGGTCACCCCAGTCCTTGATGCCCTTGGGATTGCCCTTGCGCACCAGGAAGACGATGGTAGAGGTATAGGGCGAGCTGTTGTGCGGCAGGCGCTTTTGCCAGTCGGCCGGCAGCAGCTTGGCCTTTTCGGAGATCTCGTCGATGTCGTAGGCCAGGGCGAGGGTCACCACGTCGGCGTCGATGCCGTCGATGACGGAACGGCCCTGCTTGCCGGAACCGCCGTGGGAAGCCTTGATGGTGACGTTGTCGCCGGTCTTGTCCTTCCAGTACTTGGAGAAGGCCTTGTTGTAGTCAGCGTAAAGTTCGCGCGTCGGGTCGTAAGAGACGTTGAGCAGCGAGATATCGGCCGCGTGCGCCACATGGGCGGCTTGCGCCAGCACCAGGGCGGCGGCGACCGATTTGATGATGTTCTTCAGCATATCCGTTTCCCGAAAGCGTTAGTTGTTATGGAGCGCACAGGTTAATGAGGCTGCCATTGAAAAAGAACGAATACTTTCTTCTCTCGATATGCGAAAAACAGATATGCATGATCAAGGCTTTGGAATAAGGCGGCGCATCTTTATAACCAAAGCCTTGGTTCAGTTGACGATCGTGCGAAAACGCGGCTGCCCCGCCCTGGCTTGTCTGCGCCCGTCCGACAAACTCAAGCATCAGTTCCGCAGGGCAATAAAAGCACGAACGGACTTTTTGTTCTTTTCACATTGTGGTATAAACCTGATATTGCAACGCACAAGGCTGCGCCATGAAAAAAGAAGCGGCAAGCGAGACGGAACACATTTCCATCCAGGTGATCGAGCGCATGGTGTCGCTGCTCGATGCCCTGGCGGCCTACCCTGACCCGGTCAGCCTGAAGGAATTGTCGGCGGCGACCGACCTGCACCCTTCCACGGCCCACCGCATCCTCAATGACCTGGTGGTCAAGCGCTTCGTCGACCGGGTGGAACCCGGCACCTATCGCCTGGGCATGCGCCTGCTGGAGCTGGGCAACATCGTCAAGAGCCGGCTGTCGGTGCGCGAGGCGGCGCTGGACTTCATGCGCGCCCTGCATCGCAAGACCCACCAGACCATCAACCTGTCGGTGCGCCAGGCCGATGAAATCGTCTATATCGACCGCTCGTTCTCGGAGCGTTCCGGCATGCAGGTGGTGCGCGCCATCGGCGGCCGCGCGCCGCTGCACCTGACCTCCACCGGCAAGCTGTTCCTCTCGGTAGACGATCCCAAGAATGTGCGCGCCTACGCCACCCGCACCGGGCTGGCCGGGCACAACAAGAATTCCATCACCGACCTGACCAAGCTGGAACGCGAACTGTCGATGGTGCGCGCGCTCGGCTATGCGCGTGACAACGAAGAGCTGGAACTGGGCGTGCGCTGCATGGCCGCCGGCATCTGCGACGACAGCGGCAAGCTGGTGGCCGGCCTGTCGATCTCGGCCCCGGCCGATCGCCTGCAGGAAGAATGGGTCGATGACCTGGTCACCACGGCCAACCAGATCTCGTCGGCACTGGGGTTTCGCAAGGAGCGGGCCTGATCACACCCCGGCCCGCAGATTGGGGACAACAAAAAAGCGAACCCTGGGGTTCGCTTTTTTGTTGGGGAGTCGGTATCACTCAACCTTCATCAGCCCGTACCATCTTCACCCGGGTGAGATTGCGCGACTGGTCATCCACCAGCCACTTGCGCATGCGCGTGGCGTCGCCCACGTGCGACAGGCGCCCCTTGGAATCGAGGAAGACCATCACGATGGGACGACCTTCGATGCGGGTGTACATCACCAGGCAGTGGCCGGCTTCATTGATGAAACCGGTCTTCTGCAGGCCGATGTCCCACTCCTTGCTGGAGGTCAGGCGGTTGGAGCTGTTGTATTGCAGGGCATGGCCGCTGGGCTCCACCATGTACTTGGGATCGGTGGAGTACTGGCGGATGATCGGGTAGTTGTAGGCCGCCACCACCAGCTTGGCCAGGTCACGGGCGCTGGCCACGTTCTGGCTGGACAGGCCGGTCGAATCGACGTAGCGGGTATCGGTCATGCCCAGCGAGCGCGCCTTGGCATTCATGGCCGCCACGAAGGCCGGCAGGCCGCCCGGATAGTTGCGACCCAGCGCGGAGGCGGCGCGGTTTTCCGAACTCATCAGGGCAATGTGCAGCATGTCGTCACGGCTGAGCGTGGCGCCCACGCGCAGGCGCGAGCTGCTGTGCTTCTCGCGGTCCACATCGTCGTCGGTGACGGTGAGGACCTCTTCCATGTTCATGTGGGCCTCGACCACCACCAGCGCGGTCATCAGCTTGGTGACGGAGGCAATCGGCAGGGCCACCGCGGAATTCTTTTCAAACAGGACCTGGGAATTGGCCTGGTCGATCACCAGTGCCACGTTGGAGCGCAGGGCCAGCGGATCGGGTGTGAGGTTCAGGCCGGCCATGTCGCCGGCGGTCATCACGGGCGGCACCACCGGAACGGCAGGTGCCACGGCCACACGCTGGTAGCTGACCTGGCGCTTGCCCTTGACCACGCTGACCTTGCGGACCAGCTTTTCGCGGTTGTTCAGCGAGCCCTTGGTGACGGCGCGCTTGACGACGACCTTCTTGACCGGCTTCTTGGCGGTGGTGTTGTTGACCGTCTGGGCTGCGGCGGGAGCCAAACCAGCGTGGATGAAAAGTAGCGATGTGAAAATAGCCAGCGCTGATTTGAACATAGGTGGACCTCCCCCCAATTTACCCTGATAGTACACAAGAGAAACGTTGGCAGTGTAGCAAAAAGCAGAATTTTCGCAAGAGAATTAAGTAGTTAGCGCATTATTTTAAACAGCTTTCTACTTATCTACCGGGAAAGCGCCCCACGCTTTTCCTAGCATTCCCTCGCTAAATTTCGAACTTTTGCTCGATTTTCTTAGACTTTTATCTAGCAAAATCACCGTCGCCAACCGACGGATCATACCAGCCTAATACCGTTTACCGGACCGCGATATGAATGATAGCGGGCAATACCGGTCGTAGTTATACGCTTTTGGGCAGTCTGGAATGAATGGATAACGAAGAACCGGGGGCTGGGGTTGACCTTGGAGGAGGGACAATCCCCCGGTTCTGTGCAGATCAAGGCTTGCGGGCGTCCAGCATGGCGACGTCAATCGAGAAGGAATGATCCGCTTCCAGCGCGAAATACGCCTTCACCTCTTGCGGCGCGCTCTGCCACAGGGCCTTGATGGCGGTGACGTTGTCGGCCGGCGTACGCATGCGAGCCACCCAGGTGGCGAATTCCAGGCGCAGCTTCCAGGTCTTGTCGCTGGCAATCTCGAAACCGGCCTGGCGCAGCAACTTGCGCCAGGAGTTCAGGCTGATATTGCGCACATGCGAGGTATCGCGCAGCAATTCGATCGCCTGGACATAGGTATCGGCCAGCACATCGGCCGGGGCGGCGGTATCGATGACGATGAAACGACCGCCCGGCTTGAGCACCCGCAGGATCTCGCGCAAGGCCTGCGGCACGTTGCGCCAGTGGTGCACGCTGAAGCGGGTGCAGACCAGGTCGAAGCTGGCATCGGGGAAAGCCAGGCGATCGGCGCTGCCCTGGCGCACGGCCAGATTGTCCAGGCCGCGTTCGCGGGCGGCGCTGGCGACCACGTCGAGCATCTCGGCTGAAAGGTCATAGGCAATCACCTTCTCCACCACCGGCGCTACGGCAAAGCTGGCGTGACCGCCACCGCAACCCAGGTCCAGCACGCGCGCCTGAGGGATGGCGGCGGCGATCTGCGCCAGTTCCTGCAGGTCCACACCCTGGGCGTGGACGGCGCTGGTGAGATAGGCGGCGGCGGTGCTGCCGAATTGTTCGGTGACGACTTGCTGGTGGCTGCGCATGGCGTTGGCTCCTGGAGTGCAGTGGTGAAGGATGTGGCAGGTGGATGAGGTGATCCAGTCTAGCCTCTTCCTATCCTGTTACAAGTAGGGTGTTTATACTATTACCCCAACCAATACCCTGCCCTGCTCATGGAAGCCGATCTCGCCCGCCGCGCCCTTGGTGACTTCATCAAGACCCAACGTGAACAAACCCCGCCTTCGCAAGCCGGCCTGCCTCACCTGGCGCTGGGGGGACGACGTCGCACGCCGGGCCTGCGGCGCGAGGAGGTGGCGCAGCTATGCGGCATCAGCGTGACCTGGTACACCTGGATCGAACAGGGCCGCACCGACTCGGTCTCGCCCCAGGCGCTGGCGCGCATTGCCGAGGCCTTGCACCTGCCGCGCGCCAAGCGTGCCTACCTGTTCGAACTGGCGGGAAAGAAGGATCCGGTCCTGCCCGAACAACAAGGCTCGGACCATGTCGCCCCGGAAGTCCTGGAAACGGTCAGGCATTTCCGCGCCCCCGCCTACCTGCTGGATCGGTACTGGAATGCGCTGACCTGGAATGCGCCGGCACGCAAGCTCTTCACCGGCTGGCTGGATGTGCGCAGCGGCCATCCCAACCTGCTGCGCTTCATGTTTGCCAGCGCGGCGGCACAGACACTGACGGTGGACTGGGAGCAGCGCGCGCGCCGCGTGGTGGCCGAGTTCCGGGCCGACTGCGCCAGCCTGCTGGATGACCCGGAGGTACAGGCGCTGGTGGAAGAGCTGTCGGCCGCCAGCCCCCTCTTCAAGCGCGCCTGGCACCTGCAGGACGTGGTGGAGCGCGAAGGCGGCGAGCGTCGCTTCCGCCATCCGCAGCAAGGGGAACTGCGCTACCGGCAGGTCAATTTCCGCGTCGCCAATCGGCCTGATCTCAAACTGGTGACCCTGATGCCGGACGACTGATGATCGACAACGGGTCTACTTGCGCACCACGAAGGCCACGCCGATCACGCCCACCAGCATGCCGAGCGCACCGATGAGGCTGAAGGCTTCGCCAAACATCAGCCAGGCCATCACGGCCGTGGTCGGCGGTGTCAGGTAAAGCAGGCTGGTGACGCTGGTGGCGGCGCTGCGGCGGATCAGGGCGAACAGCAGGAAGATGGCGCCGATGGACAAGGCCAGCACCGACCATAGCAGCGCAGCGATGAATTGCGGCGTCCAGGCCACCTGGCTGAGGTGCCAGTCCAGCCCCTCCACGGCAATAGCCAGAGGCAAGACCACCACGATGGAGGCGGCGAACTGGATCACGGTGCCGGTGCGCAGGTCGAAGTGGGCGCAATAGCGCTTCTGGTACAAGGTACCGGTGGTGATGCACAGCAGCGCAAACACGCACAGCGCGATGCTGGCCGTGGACAGGCCGATCAACGAGATCTTGTTGGCCACCACCAGACCCACGCCACACAGGCCCAGCGCCAGCCCGACCCATTGCCGCCCGCGCACCGACTCGCCCAGCAAGGGCGCGGCAAAGGCCGTGAGGATGGGTTGCAGGCCCACGATCAGGGCCGACAGCCCAGCCGGCATGCCGATCTTGATGGCGCACCAGACACCGGCCAGGTAACCGGCCTGCAACAGCACCCCGGCCACGGCGACATGGTGGATGCGGCCGCGCGGCCAGGGGGCGCGGAACAGCAGCACCAGCGGCACCAGGACCACCAGCACGCCGGTGAAGCGCAACAGCAGGAAGGTCAGCGGTGGGGCATAAGGCAGGCCGAACTTGGCCACGATGAAGCCGGTACTCCAGATCAGCACGAACAACAGAGGCACCAGGCTCATCAGGAGCTGGCGCGGCCGGCCTGCGCCAGCGGGGGATTGCATCATGTGTCTTTCCATCAACGGGCCGGATGGCCCGGTTCATCTCGTCCTGCGCTCCAGCGGGCGGCGTGGAGGCTGGCGAGTCTTATCGTTTGTATATGGACGGCGACGGTCTGTTCGATGTCCCGTCCGTAACCGCCCGCCATCGTAACCGCAACCGGGATTTTGTGCTGGCGTGCATGGGCGAACACCGCTTCGTCACGCGCCGCCAGCCCTGCCAGGCTCAGCTTCATCTTGCCCAGGCGGTCACCCTCATGCGGGTCGGCGCCGGCCAGGTAGATCAGCAGTTGTGGCGCAAAGCGCGCCTGCAACGTCGCCAGCGCCTCCTGCAAGGCTTGCAGGTAATCGGCGTCGCCGATGCCGTCGGGCAGCGCCACATCCAGGTCGCTGCGCTCTTTCTCGAAGGGATAGTTGTTTTCGCCGTGCAGCGACAAGGTGAACACCGAATCGTCCCGCGCCAGGATGGAGGCCGTGCCGTTGCCCTGGTGCACATCCAGGTCGACGATGGCGACACGGGCAGCGCGGCGCTCGGCCTGCATCAGGCGCGCAGCGATGGCGGCATCGTTGAATACACAGAAGCCGGCGCCATGGTCAGCATAGGCATGATGGGTGCCGCCGGCCAGGTTGACGGCGATGCCCTCGCTGAAGGCGGCGCGACAGGCGGCAATGGTGGCGCCGGAAGAACGCCGCGAACGCTCCACCATCTCCGGCGACCAGGGGAAGCCGATCTCGCGTTGCTCGGCCGCCGTCAGCTCGCCACGACTGGCGCGGGCGATGTAGTCGGGATGATGGGCCAGGGCCAGCTCGCCGTCGCTGGCCGGCATGGCCTCATGGAATTGAAGATCGGCCACCGCCCGCGCCGCACCCTCGCGGATCATGCGGTACTTGATCATGGGGAAACGATGGCCCGGTGGCAGGGGCAGGACGAAGTGGTCGCTGTAATAGGCTTTCAAACGTAACTTTCAATTAATCCATTTTATACATTTCTGCGTCGCAACAATTGCCATCAAAACACTCGTCTGACGACTGATTATTCAGGCGATGGCGAGAATGGGTGGGGATGGCCGCCCTTCCCTTGTCCAACTCAAAATGCGCGCAAGTCCTTGATTCGACGTGGATCAATTTTGCACAAAAAATTCCAATTCCCACACAATGAAATCATTGACTTTATGATCTTTTAATCTAGAATCGCCTTGTGCATCGCATCATATTCAAATAAGAAATTACATCGGAGATCCACTTTTTCCAGATCGGCCCGTAAGCAATTCGCGAGTAGTCGCTGCCTTGTTCATCAACCCCATCAACGAGAAGGATGTGTCAACATGACGACCTACACCGAGCAATTTTCCGCTGCAGCCAAAGCCAACGCCGAAGCGCAGATCGCCCTGTTCAGCCAACTGGCCAGCAAGACCTTTGAAGGCGTGGAAAAACTGGTGGACCTGAACCTGAAGGCGGCCAAGTCTTCGCTGGAAGAAAGCCAGGCGACGGCCCAGAAGCTGTTCGCGGCCAAGGATCCCCAGGAGTTCTTCTCCCTCACCAGCGCCCAGGCCCAGCCGACGCTGGAAAAGTCGGTCGCCTACGGCCGTCACCTCAGTGGCATCTTCTCCAGCACCCAGGCTGAACTGACCAAGGCTGCCGAAGCCCAGATCGCCGAAGTGAACCGCAAGGTCGTAGCCATCATCGACGAAGTCTCCAAGAACGCCCCGGCCGGTTCCGAACAGGCGATCTCGCTGTTCAAGTCGACCATCGGCAACCTCAGCGCCGGCTACGAGCAGTTCACCAAGAACGCCAAGCAAGCCGCCGAAGTGCTGGAAGCCAACGTCAGCAACGCCGTCGACCAGCTCTCGCAAGCCGGCACCAAGGTCGCCCGCGCTGCCAAGAAGTAATCGCACTCGCGTCGTCGTGAATGGAAATGCCCCGGTCTTGCCGGGGCATTTTTTTCGTCCCTGCTCGACGTAGCCCTCTCAGGCAGCGATCTCGAATTCGGCGTGCAGCTGGCGCAAACCCTCCTGCATCATCTCGAAGGCCGGACCTACCTGTTCCGGGTCCCCCTTCACACCCAGGTCGATATGGCGACGGATCTTCTCGTCGCCCACGTGCGGCAGGCTGAACACCTTCACCAGCGGGTACTTGGCTTCGATGGCTTCCATCAGTGGCGTCAAGGTCGATTCCATCGCCTCGAACACCAGCATGGAGCGTTCAGCCCAGGCGTGGCGGTGGAACTGGTCGGCATAGTGCGTCTCCAGCACCCACTCGAACATCGGCCAGGCCATCACCGGGAAGCCCGGCGCAAAGTGATGCGCGCCTGTGCCACTGGTATTGGTCAGCGAGAAGCCGGGAATCTTGTTGTAGGGATTGGGAATGATGGCTGCGCCCTGGGGGAATTCGCCCATCTTGAGGCGGTGCAGGTTATCCGGGGCATCGAAATTGGGGGTGACGCCGGCTTCGCGTGCGGTATCGGCGATGCGCTCCTGGATCTTGGCCTTGGCCTCGGGATGCAACACCAGCGGCACACCCAGGGCGGCGGCGGCGCACTGGCGGGTGTGGTCATCGGGTGTGGCGCCGATGCCACCGGTGCAGAACACCACATCGTCGCTGGCCAGCGTGCGTTTGAGGGTGGCGGTGATGCGCGCCGGGTCGTCGCCCACGTACTCGGCCCAAGCCAGTTGCAGACCGCGCTGCGAGAGCAACTCCAAGAGCTTGGGGAAGTGCTTGTCGATGCGGCGTCCCGAGAGGATCTCGTCGCCGATGATGATGAGTCCGAATGCCATGAGTCTGCTCTGCCGGTAAAGTTGATCAAACTCCAGCGATTATGCCCGATCCGGGCGGGCCGCGTCCAAGCTCAACGTGGCGTCACGTCGATGATCTCGCCCACTGGCGGGCCATCGGGCGGCTGGCCGCTGCGATGGCGCAACAGGGCTTCCAGGCAATAGAACTGGAACCACAGGCCGGTGAAGACAAACACCAGCACATACAGCCAGATCGCCACGGCGGCCAGGAAAGGCAGCAGGATCACCGACAGCACGCCACCCAGCCAGAGCAGCGTGGGTGCCGCCCCGAGTGCGCCGGCAATGGTGCCGATGGCCAGCAGCGGCCAGCGATGCAGGTGCAGCACGGCGCGCCGTTCCTCGGCGCTGGCATAGTCGGCCAGGGTGTCATAGGCCATGACGCGATAGGTCAGCCAGCCCCACAGCAGGGCGTGTACCACCAGGGCCAGGGGCGGCACCAGGAAGACCCAGATGGTCAGCAGCCACAGGACGGTGAAGACGGCAAAACACCATAGTGAAGTCCACAGGCTGCCCAGGACGCTGCCGCCATGGCGTTTATCCAGCATCGGATAATGGCGCGCACCAATGTGCCGGGCCACGGCCGGGATGGTGAACAGCCCCACGAAGACCAGCGCGGTCAGGATCATCAGCGGCAGCAGCGCCCACATGGCCAGCATCGGCACCAGCACCGTCTTCAGGGCGCCCATGCCGAACCAGGCCAGCACGCTGCCGACCTCGCCAAACATGTTGTTGGTCACGAAATAGCCCTGCAGCCAGTCGATCACCGACTGCAGCCCCAGCCACAGGCACAGGCCCCACAAACCCAGCGAGACGACAAAGGGCAGCACCGTCAGCAACAGCATGCGGATGTGCAACTGCGCCAGCAGGGCGCGGCCGAAGGATGCCAGGAACAGGCGCATCAGCGGGCCTTCCGGCGGGTGAATTCACGGATGCGCTTCAAGCCCAGCCACTGCTGCATCCAGAAGCCGCGCCCGTAGTCACGGCCCTTGCCACCAGGCGGCGGCAGTTGGTCGCGCACGCCGGTCATGGCGAAGCCCTGGCTGAAATGGGCGGTACGGAAGATCACATCCCAGATCGGGAACAGCACCGCGAAGTTGTGTCCACCCAGCGAATGGCGGCCCCGGCTTTCATGCCCCAGCCCAATGGCGTGATGGGTGCGGTGGAAGCGCGGTGAAACCAGCAGGTACTCGCCGATGCGGCCGAAATGGATGCGCACATTGGCATGCTGCAGGCTCTGCAACATGCGCGAGACCGACACCAGCAGGATGTACTGCGACGGTTCCACGCCGATGAGCACGGCGATGAGGCCGAAGATGAGGTCATGCACCAGGTTGTCGAGCATGTGGTTACGGTCGTCGCTCCACAGGTTCATGTTCTGCTGGCTGTGATGCAGGCTATGCAGCGCCCACATCCAGCGCACATTGTGCTGCGCCCAGTGATAGAGGTATTCGCACAGGTCCAGCACCACCATGTAGAGCAGGAAGCTCACCAGCGCGCGGTCGGTCACGCCCGGCCAGATCTGGTCCAGGTTGAAGGTGCCCCAGCCTTCCAGGTGCAATGCCTCGGAGAGATAGGACAGGCTCGGATCCAGCAGCAGGAAGGCGACGATGGGGATCACGCCCAGGCGCTGCAGCACGGTGTAGATGAAATCGTTCCAGCGGGCGCGCGGGTCGGTGATGGGATGGACCGGGATCATCGATTCCAGCGGGCGCAGGATCAGGAAGAGGATCACCAGTTCGCAGATGCCGACCAGGATGAACTCGGTACCGGTGAAGGCTTCTTCAACGAACTCGCCCATGCCCACGAAGAACACCAGCGGTTGCACCAGGGTCTGGAACAGCCAGCCCTGGACGGCGGCGAAGAGATCGGAAATGGTCTGGATCATGGATATCTTGTTCTTGACTGAAGTCTTGCCACGGGTCTTGCCTGGCGATGTGGGCGTTACCGGCTGGCGCCGCGGGAGCGCCGGGGCTTCCCCCGAAGCCCACTGCCCCGCTTCGACTGCCGTGCGGCGTCAGTGTTCCTTGCCGGCGACAAACAGGTGTTGATAGGCGGGATGCTCGCGCAGGGTGGCAAAGCAGAAACCCTTCTGCTCCAGGCCACTGATGAGCGGCTCCAGCACGGCCGGTGCCCAGGGGTCCTGGCGCGACCAGATGCCCATGTGGGCCAGGAAGATGTCGCCATCCTTGAGCCCGTCCAATGCCTTCTTCAGCAGCTCGGCATTGGGGAACTTGTCGCTGGGCAATTCATCACCCGAGAACCCGGCCGGTGCCCAGGCCACATGGGCATAGCCGCAGGCCTGGCCGGCCTTGAGCAGGTTGGGGGTGAGCCGCCCGCCCGGAGCGCGCCACAGCGGATCGAGCTTGCGTCCGGTCAGTTCGAAGAAGCGCTGATCGACCTGCTTCATCTCCTGGCAGTACTGGTCTGCCGTCCATTGCAGCGTCTTGCCGGCCTGCGCGCCGAATTGGGGGCGCACCTCGATCTTTCCGCCCGGCAGATCACGCACCACGTAGACGTGGTCGAAGGTGTGCGTACCAAAGGCATGGCCTTCCTGGGCCAGGTGCTTCCACAGCGGCTGCCAGCCCGGATCGAGCGAATAGTCGCCGTGGATGGTCTTTTCGTTGGCGAGGAAGAAGGTGGCCTTGATATGGTGGCGCAGCAGGGTCTGCTCGATCAGCTCCGCCTGCGACTGGCTGCCGGTGTCAAAGGTCAGGTAGATCTTGCCCTTGCAGGCCGCCGCTGGCGGCGCAGACTGGGCAACGGCCTGGCCGGTGGCCAGGATGGCGCACAGGCTCAGGCCGCGCAGTTGTTTCATCGACAAGCACTGCTTCATGGATGGTCAGGAACGGTCGGGATCAGATATCGGGAGCACGGTTGTAGAGATAGATGCCGTGCGGCGAACGGCCCACCGGGATCACCTTGACCACCTGGCGGCTGGTCAGGTCGATCACGGCGACCTTCTTGACCCAGCGCAGCGTGGCCCACATGGTCTTGCCATCGGCGGTCACTTCCATGCAGTCGGGGCCGCCAGGGACCTTGATGGTGCCGACGTTTTCCAGCGTGGTCATGTCCACCACGCTGATGGTGTTGGCGATGCGGTTGGAGACATAGATGAAACGCTTGTCACCCTGACCACGGAAATTGTGAGCGCCCACGCCGGTCTTGATCTGCTTGACCAGCTTCTGGGTGCGCCAGTCGATGACCTGGATGTAGTCGCTGCCCATGATGCCGACCAGCAAGTATTTATTGTCCGGCGTCATGACGATGCCGGCCGGCAACTTGCCCACGGGAAGGGTCCACTTGACCTGCTGGGTGGCCAGGTCGATGGCGCTGACCTGGTCGCTGCCCTGCTGGGTGATGAAAGCGGTGGTGCTGTCGGCGTCGAAGGCGATGTGGCTGGGCGTCTTGGCCAGCGGGATGCGCTTGGACAGCTTCAGGTCCTGGCCGTCATAGCTGTAGACATCGACACGGTCCAGGCGCAGGCCGGTGGCCACGAACCATTTCTGATCCGGAGTGAAGCCGATCTGGTAGGGATCGATGATGTCGCGGATCTTGCGCTGGACTTCGCCGGTCTTGGGATCGAGGAAGAGCAACTGGTTGCCGGTGGCGCTGGCCACGATGAGCGACTTGTTGTCCGGGGTGGCCATGAGGTGGTGCGGCTCCTTGCCGACCGAGAAGGTCGAGAGCTGCTTCTCGCCGGCGGGGTCCAGCAGCGACACGGAGGCGTCACCCGAATTGAGGACCACGACCACGTTGGCATGCGCCGACGCAGCCACGGTGGCCAGCACGGCACTGGCGCACACGGCGCGCAGGGAAAGGGAAAAAAGTTGGCTGAATCGACGCAACATGACGAACTTTAAGCAAAAATACCTGATCTCATCGTGCAGTGAGCACGTCCTGGGACATTAACGCCTGCCCTGGCCTTCCCGCTGACACGCTGCTGACGCATTGTGCAAATATTCCGGCATTTTGGTTTACACTGCCTGCCGTTCCGGTCGCATGCCGCTGCCGGAGCGGCCTGGCGCCCACCTGAGCGGGCCGGAAACATGTTTTTGTTGCTCGCCGGCATCTCCGTATGTCGGCAACCGTCAGGACGTGCCAGCCGCGCCACCCTAATCCCCTACCGAAAGGAACACGATGTCCACGATCACGACAGCTTCCGGGCTGCAATACGAAGAAATCAACGTTGGCGGCGGCGACGAAGCCAAGGCCGGCAGCCACGTCACGGTGCACTACACCGGCTGGCTGCAGAATGCAGACGGCAGCGCCGGCAGCAAGTTCGATTCCAGCAAGGACCGCAACGACCCGTTCGCCTTCCCGCTGGGCGCCGGCCACGTCATCAAGGGCTGGGACGAAGGCGTGCAGGGCATGAAGGTGGGCGGCGTGCGCAAGCTCATCATCCCCGCCGGCCTGGGCTACGGTGCCCGCGGCGCCGGTGGCGTGATCCCGCCCAACGCGACCCTGATCTTCGAAGTCGAACTGCTGGCCGTCTGAGGCGCAGGGAGGAGCGAGCACATGAGCAGCCTGCAAGAACAATTCGAAGCCGCCGTGGCAGAGTCCAAGAGCCTGCCCGAGCGTCCAGACAACATGACGCTGCTGAAGATGTATGGCCTCTACAAGCAGGGCAGCAACGGTGACGTCCAGGGCGATCGCCCCGGCATGACCGACTTCATCGCCCGCGCCAAGTACGACGCCTGGGCCGCCGTCAAGGGCAAGCCACAGGCCGAGGCCCAGCAGGAATACATCGACATCTTCAATGACCTGAAGGGTTGATGCCGGCTGCGCCGTTGGCACCTGCCGACGGCAGCACCAGCAAAACGGGCGCCCCCAGTCATGCCGGGGGCGCCCGTTTCATTTGGGATGGCCGCGTCAGGCCTTGATCACATCCGGATTGAGCAGGTTGGGCGGACGCTGGCCCGACAAGGCGGCAATCAGGTTGCCCGCAGCGCAATTGGCCATGGCCAGGCGGGTCGGCGTGGAGGCGCTGGCGATATGCGGTGTCAACACCACGTTGGACAGGCCCAGGAACTCCGGCTTGAAGGCCGGTTCGTTCTCGAATACATCCACGCCGGCGGCGGCAATGCGCCCTTCGCGCAGGGCCGCGATCAGGGCGGCGTCATCGACGATGCCGCCCCGGGCGATGTTGGTCAGGGTGGCGGTCGGCTTCATCAGGGCCAGCTCGGTGGCGGTGATGGTGTGATGGGTTTCCTTGGAATACGGCAGCACCAGCACCACGTGGTCGGCGCGCTGCAGCAGTTCTTCCTTGCCGACGTATTGGGCGTTGTTGGCACGTACCTCCAGCTCCGGCGCCAGGCGCGAACGGTTGTGGTACAGCACCTGCATGTCGAAGCCCAGCGAGCGCCGCGCGATGGCCTGGCCGATGCGGCCCATGCCGATGATGCCCAGAGTGGCGCCGTGGATGTCGGGGCCGACGAAGCTGTCATAGCTCCACTTCTTCCACTGGCCGGCACGCAGGAAATGCTCGGACTCGGTGATGCGGCGGGCGGCGGCCATCATCAGCGCCCAGCCGAAATCGGCGGTAGTCTCGTTGAGCACATCGGGGGTATTGGTGGCCATCACGCCCGCTGCGGTGGCGGCCGCCACGTCGATGTTGTTGTAGCCCACGGCCATGTTGCAGACCGCCTTCAGTTGCGGGTTGGCGGCAAAGAGCGCCGCCGTCACCGGCTCGCTGGGAGTGGTGAAGAGGCCATCCTTGCCCTTGGCCTTCTCCAGCAGTTCAGCGGCAGTGTAGATGCGGTCGTCCTGGTTGGACTCGACCTCGAAATGCTGCTCCAGGCGCGCCAAAACTTCAGGGAAGACGGCGCGGGAGACGAAGATCTTGGGTTTCATGATGGTCTCGTTATATCGGTTTCGTTGTCGGAAAAGTGCATCAGGAGATCAGAAGAAAATGAAGCGCATGGCCACGAACAGCGGCACCAGGATGCCGGTCGACCATGCCATGTAGCCGAAGAAGCTGGGCATGCGGACGCCGCGCTCCTCGGCGATGGCCTTGACCATCATGTTGGGCGCATTGCCGATGTAGCTGTTGGCCCCCATGAAGACGGCGCCGGCAGAGATGGCCGCCAGCGTCGAGGCCAGCGACCCCATCAGTTCACGCGCATCACCGGAGGCGGTGTTGAAGAACACCAGGTAGGTCGGCGCGTTGTCGAGGAAGGATGACAGCAGGCCCGTCATCCAGAAATACATGGCATCGTCAGGCCGCCCATCCGCGCCAGTGACGGCGCGCACCACGGCAGCAAAGGCGCCCTGCTCGCCCGCCCGCAGCATGGCGATCACCGGGACGATGGTGAGGAAGATGGCGGCGAAGAGCTTGCCCACTTCCAGCATCGGCCCCCAGGAGAAGGCATTGCCCGCGCGTGCCGTGGCCGGCGTCAGCCACAGTGACAACAGGATCACCAGCAACAAGGCGCCATCGCGCAGCAGGTTCTGCCACTCCAGCGGAACACCCATGACGTGGGCTGCCACGCCGGGCGACCATAGCCCGCTCATCAGCACCAGGCCGACGATGGCAGCGAGCAGCAGGAAATTGATCCTGCCCTCCAGCTGCAGCGGCGAATCGGGCGTGGGATCGAGGGAGCTGCGTTCCTCGTGGTTGAGATAGTAGTGTCGGTCCAGCAGATAAAAAATCAGCAATAACGCACCGCACAGGAAAGCCATCGGCCCCAGCAGGTGACGCGTGGTCCAGAAGAAATCCACGCCCTTGAGGAAGCCCAGGAACAGCGGCGGATCGCCCAGCGGCGTGAGCGAACCGCCCGCATTGGCCACCAGGAAGATGAAGAACACCACCACATGCACGGTGTGCCGACGATCGTCGTTGGCGCGCAGCAGCGGTCGGATCAATAGCATGGCGGCGCCGGTGGTGCCCATGAGGCTGGCCAGCAAGGTACCCAGGGCCAGCAGCCCGGTATTGGTGGCGGGCGTGCCATGCAGGTTGCCGCGCACGCAGATGCCACCGGCCACGGCGAAGAGCGCCGACAACAGAATGATGAAGGGGAGGTATTCGGCGATGAGCGCATGCACGCTCACGGCCAGTGCCGCGTGGATGCCATGCAGGGCAGCAAAGGGCAGCAGGAACGCCAGTGCCCAGGCCCCTGCAATCTTGCCGAAATGCCGATGCCACAACACTGGCACCAGCAGCGGCAGCACCGCGATGGAAAGCAGCACGCCCACAAACGGCATCGCCCACAGCGGCGAGAGAGCCGCACCGTCAAGCTCGGCTGCCAGCGCCGGCAAGGGAAGGCACAAGGAAACGAAGGTGAGAAGGAAGGCGCTGGCTGGCAAAGGTCGTCCTGCGAGGTGGCATGAAGATGAAATCCCCGCCGGCACACCAGGCCAAGGCGGGGAGCCACACTATAGCAGCCGGGACGAGGGCCACACGCAAAAAACGGCCAGTGGAAAAACTTTCAGCTATGGTTTAAATCAGCTCAAGCCTTGATCAAGCCTTGATCAAGCCTTGATCTGGAAAACCTGCCGCAGGTAGTTCACATAGGCCGGGTCATCGCACATGTTCTTGGAGGGCGTATCGGAGAGCTTGGCCACCGGCTGGCCATTGCATCGCACCATCTTCATGACCACCTGCAGCGGGGTGTAGCCCAGGTCATTGGTGAGGTTGGTGCCCACGCCGAAGGCCACCTTGGCGCGGTCCTTGAAGCGCAGGTAGAGTGCGCGCACCTTGTCGAAGTCCAGGCTGTCCGAAAAGACCAGCACCTTGCCGGAGGGATCAACCCGGTTGTCACGGTAGTGCTGGATGAGGCGCTCGCCCCATTCGAAGGGGTCGCCCGAATCATGGCGGGCGCCATCGAAGAGCTTGCAGAAATACATGTCGTAGTCGCGCAGGAAGGCATCCATGCCGTAGACATCCGAGAGCGTGATGCCGAGGTCGCCGCGATATTCACGCGCCCACATCTCGAAGGCGAAGGTCTGCGAATCACGCAGGCGCGGGCCCAGCGCCTGGCAGGCCTGCAGGTATTCGTGGGCCATGGTGCCCAGAGGCGTGAGGTCATGCTGCATGGCGTACATGACGTTGGAGGTGCCGGCGAAGTGCTCGCCCATGTGCTGCTTCATCTCGTCGATGACTTCGGCATGCCAGCTGCGCGAGAAGCGGCGACGGGTGCCGTAGTCGGCGATCTTGCAGCCGGCCAGCTCGGCATCGTCGGTGATGACCGACATCTTCTTGCGCAGGCGCGCGCGCCCTTCTTCCAGGTCGGGCGAGCGCTGGGTGGCGCGGAAGTAGACCTCGTTGACGATGGCCAGCACCGGCACTTCGAACATGATGGTATGCAGCCACGGACCCTTGACGCTGATCTCGATCTCGCCCGTGCCGGCCGGATCGGGCTGCACGGTGATGTACTTTTCATTCAGGTGGAACAGGTCGAGGAAGTCGACGAAGTCACTCTTGATGAAGCGCAGGCCACGCAGGTAGTTGAGCTCGTCTTCCTTGAAGCGCAGCCGGCACAGCGCGGCGATCTCGGCGCGGATCTCGTCCACGTAGGGTGTGAGGTCGATATCGTCGTTGCGGCACTTGAACCGGTATTCCACCTGCGCGCCGGGGAAATGATGCAGTACCACCTGCATCATCGTGAATTTGTACAGGTCGGTATCGAGTAAGGAAGTGATGATCATGAAATCCGGATGCGGCTGCGCCGCATGCTGCCTTGTTGATGGGCCAGGTGCACGACGGGGCGCTCCGGAGCGGCCCCGCGCATTGCATGCTCAGCGCCCGTGGACGCCGCGCCCGCTATCTTAACCGAGATCGGCCAGGCGAAAGACCCGACTCCCGAGGGGGCTTTCGGTGCGCCGGGCTGCCCTGGTCATTTCATGGCCGAGGCCGGTCGACGTCCGCGCACGTAGTCCACCGGCGGCAGGTAGGCCGCGCCATCCAGATAGTGCCAGTCGCGCATGCTGCTGCGCCCGTCCTTTTGCGACACCCGCCCCACGAAGGCCCCCAGGCTGGCCTGCTGGTCCAGCGCGCGGAAGCTCACAGGCCCCAGCGGCGAGACCAGATGCAGGCCACGCAGGGCTTCCACCAGGGCATCGCCATCGACGCCGTCACTCTTCTTCAGGCCGCCGGCAATGGCCATCAGGGTGGTATAGCCGAACACCGAGGCCAGTTGCGGACGCTCGCCAAAGCGCTTGAGGTAGGCGTCCAGGAAGCGCTGATGCTCGGCGGTATTGATCTGGTCCCAGGGATAGCCGATGGCAATCCAGTCGCGGATGGCCTCGCTCTGGCTGGGATCCAGGCTTTGCGCCCCGGCCGAGGCCATGGACACGACCTGCACACCCTCGAAGAGCCGCTGGCGATTGCCGGCCTGGACGAATTTCTGCAGGTCTTCGCCAAAGGTGGCATTGAAGATGCCGTCCGGACGCGATTGACGGATCGCCCGCGCGACATCGTCGGCCTTGATCTTGCCCAGCGCCGGCCACTGGTCGGCGACGAACTCCACGTCCGGGCGGGCCGCCTTGAGCAGCATCTTGAAGCTGGCCACGGCGCTCTGGCCATATTCATAGTTGGGCGCCACCACCGCCCAGCGCCGCCCCGGCATGCGGGCGGCCTGCTCGGCCAGCATGGCGGCCTGCATGTAGGTCGAGGGGCGCACGCGGAAGGTATAGCGATTGCCCTTGTCCAGGGTGATGGCGTCGGAGAGGGCATCGCCCACCACCAGCACGGTCTTGCCCCGGCCGGCTTCGCGCGCGACCGCCAGGGCCACGTCGGAGAGCATGGTGCCGGTCAGCACCTGGACATGCTCGCGCTCGACCAGCTCACGGGCATTGCGACCGGCCTGGGCGGGATCGCCGGCATCATCGCGCGTGACCAGCTGCAGCGGCCGACCGGCCACACCGCCGCTGCCATTGATCTGCTCCAGGGCCAGCAGCAGGCCATTGCGGTAGGCTTGTCCCGCAGTGGAAAGACGATGCTGGCTATTGATCTCGCCGATGCGGATGGCCTCGGCAGCAGCAGCCCTCCCCTGCAGCAGCGGCAATGCCAGGACCGCGACCAGGCTCACCAGCACGGGCAAGCGGAAAAATCGAAAACGGAGGGTCTTGCTGGGGTCTTCAGCGTTCACGCCGGGACTTCCTTATCTAGTTGCGCGGACCGGCCGGGCAGCGAGCGGCCTTGCTCCGTGCGCGTTTGCGGCTATCCGGAAGACCCTGGCGGCGGCTGGTCCTATCGCTGGCTTGTTTATTTACTTATACGTAATCTGTATAAGCCTCATTTGTGAGAAAAATCGAATTACCTTAAAATACAAGGCTTTGCAGCGGGTCGCATCGCGCATTTCCGGGGCTGCCCACAAGGCGGGGGAAACCGCGCAAGCCGGTCGATGTCACGCACATTAACCTGCTGCAACATGATTTTAACCGTGCCATATTGCCATCAATTGCGGCGCAGTTAGCCATCGGTTTGAAGAAATTTTAAAGATAGGACAGTTATGACCCACGTTGTCACCGATTCCTGCGTCCGTTGCCGCTATACGGATTGCGTGGATGTTTGCCCGGTGGATTGCTTCCGCGAAGGCCCCAATTTCCTCGCCATCGACCCCGACGAATGCATCGACTGCGCCGTGTGCGTGGCCGAATGCCCGGTCAACGCGATCTATGCGGAAGAAGACGTGCCCGGCGATCAGCAGCCCTACATCGCGCTGAACGCCGAACTGTCCCGCAACTGGCCCTCCATCACCAAGACCAAGGCCCCGCTGGCCGACGCCGAGGAATGGAAGGACAAGACCGACAAGCTGCAATACCTGCAGCGCTGATCGCTGCGCGGGATCAAGTCGTATCGGGGCCAGTTCCCCCAGAATTGCGGTTGCGCATCCAGCCTGGCAGCACCATCGCCCGAGCCAGATGCGCAACCGTTTGTATTTGCTCGGCAGGAAAAACCCTGCCGGCCATGCGGCCTCTAGTCCAGGCCGGCTTTGTCATCCCAGGCCTATCCACAGCAACACGGCGCCTGCCGTTAGCCAGCATCTGAGTGCGAGAAAGCCACCCAACTGAAACAGGAATATCAAGAAATCATGGAAAACAATGTCCAGAGCGCGGCAGTCAACGGCATCATCGACGCCGATGCCGTCATCATCGGCGCCGGCCCGGTCGGCCTGTTCCAGGTGTTCGAGCTTGGCCTGCTGGAAATCAAGGCGCACGTGATCGATTCGCTGCCGGTGGTGGGCGGCCAGTGCGTGGAACTGTATCCGGACAAGCCCATCTATGACATCCCGGCCGTGCCGGTCTGCACCGGTCAGGAACTGACCGACAACCTGTTGAAGCAGATCGAACCCTTCTCCCCGACCTTCCACCTGGGCCAGGAAGTGACCCTGGTGAACAAGCGCGAAGACGGCCGTTTCGACGTCGAGACCTCCACCGGTACCAAGTTCATCACCAAGACCATCTTCATCGCCGCCGGCGTGGGCTCGTTCCAGCCGCGCACCCTGAAGGTCGAGGGCATCGAGCAGTTCGAAGGCTCGCAGGTGTTCTACCGCGTCAAGGATCCGGCACAGTTCGAAGGCAAGAACATCGTCATCTGCGGCGGTGGCGACTCCGCCCTGGACTGGGCGCTGAACTTCGTGGGCAAGGCCGAATCGGTGATCCTGCTGCACCGTCGCGAGGAATTCCGCGCCGCCCCGGCCTCGGTGGCCAAGATGAAGGAACTGTGCGAACAGTACGAGATGCAGCTGGTGATCGGCCAGGTCACCGGCACCGAGATCAAGGATGGCAAGCTGGCCGAGGTCAAGGTCACCGGCGCCGACGGCGTCACCCGCCGCCTGCCGCTGGACATGCTGCTGGTCTTCTTCGGCCTGTCGCCCAAGCTGGGCCCGATCGCCGAGTGGGGCCTGGACATCGAGCGCAAGCAGCTGAAGGTGGTCGATACCGAGAAGTTCGAGACCAACATCCCGGGCATCTTCGCCGTGGGCGACATCAACACCTATCCGGGCAAGAAGAAGCTGATCCTGTCGGGCTTCCACGAAGCCGCGCTGGCCGCCTTCGGTGCTGCGCCCTACATCTTCCCGGAAAAGAAGATCCACATGCAGTACACCACCACCTCGCCCAAGCTGCACAAGATCCTGGGCGTGGAAAGCCCGGTCTTCGACTGAGCACCTGCTGTCGAGCGAGCCGGCCGCCCCCCGCCGCCGGCACCCTCCCCCAAAGCCCCTGCCCGTGCAGGGGCTTTGTGCTTTCCGGACCGGCGCAATGTGGCGCCGGCACTGCAGTGGCGGGGATTTTGCGGCGCTGGTCTTACCAGCGATGAGGTCGCATCACAAAGCGTGCTATGCTACTGCGTCGCAACAAGGAAAATGTTGACAAACTGAACATATTCAGAATGTTCAGCGCATGTCAGCCCGATACCATCGCCAAACGTTTGTTGCACATGCTTGCTGCGTTCCCGCTGCCGACGCCCCGGATTTCGTCCCGCGCCGGACAGGCCAGCCAGTGCTTGTATAAAGGTCAGCTATGCTTTATCAATTGCATGAATTCAATCGCGCCTTCCTCAATCCGATGATGCAATGGGCGGAAACCTCCGCCAAGTTGTTCTCCGATCCGGTTTCCCCGCTCGCCCACACGCCTTTCTCGCAGCGCATCGCTGCCGGCTACGAATTGCTGTATCGCTTGTCAAAGGAATATGAAAAGCCGGCCTTCAATGTCGACACCGTCGAGATCGAGGGCAAGCCGGTGGGCATCGTCGAGGAGGTGGTCGAAACCAAGCCGTTCTGTCGCCTGATCCACTTCCGGAAGGATCTCGGCGCGCGCCAGACAGCCGCCCTGCGCCAGCCCACCGTGCTGGTGGTGGCACCGTTGTCGGGCCATCACTCCACGCTGCTGCGCGAGACCGTGCGGGCGCTGCTCAAGGAACATGACGTCTACATCACCGACTGGACCGATGCCCGCATGGTGCCGGTCGAGCAAGGTACCTTCCACCTGCATGACTACGTGTACTACGTCCAGGACTTCATCCGCTTCCTGGATACCGACGTCCACGTGATCTCGGTGTGCCAGCCCACCGTGCCGGTGCTGGCGGCGATCTCCCTGATGGCCAGCGCCAATGACCCCCACTTGCCCAAGAGCATGACCATGATGGGTGGCCCCATCGATGCCCGCAAGTCGCCCACGGCGGTCAACGACCTGGCCACCGAGAAGCCCTACTCCTGGTTCGAGAACACGGTGATCTACAGCGTGCCGGCCAACTATCCGGGCTTTGGCCGCAAGGTCTATCCGGGCTTCCTGCAGCATGCCGGCTTCGTGGCCATGAACCCGCGCCGCCACGCCCAGAGCCACTGGGACTTCTACATGCACCTGCGCGATGGCGACGACGCCTCCGCCGAAGAACACCGCAAGTTCTACGACGAGTACAACGCCGTGCTGGACATGCCGGCCGAGTTCTACCTGGAGACCATCAAGGTGGTGTTCCAGGACTTCAACCTGGCGCGTGGCACCTGGGAGATCGAAGGCAAGCAGGTGCGTCCACAGGACATCAAGTCGGTGGCGCTGTTTACCATCGAAGGCGAACTCGACGACATCTCCGGCTCCGGCCAGACCGAAGCGGCACAGGAGTTGTGCAGCGGCATCCCGAAGGCGCGCAAGCAGCACTTCACCGTGCCCAAGGCCGGCCACTACGGCATCTTCTCGGGTCGCCGCTGGCGCGAGATCGTCTGTCCCAAGATCGGCGAATTCATCCGCAGCCACGCCTGATCGGCCCCTTGCCCGGCAACACGGCGCCCCGTCCTGACGGTGGCGCCGTTTTTCCTTGATCTGGCGGGCATGACTTCACCCGCATTTGGCCGGATAATAGCGCCTTCGCCTTATTGAACCGCTCCACCGCCCCACCGCCGTGCCGCCATCCGCCACCACTTCCCCCGACACTGTTGCATCGCTGGCCGATCGCATCGAAGACCTGCTGCCGCAGACCCAATGCACCAAGTGCGGCTATCCGGCTTGCCGTCCCTATGCGCAAGCCATTGCCGACGGCCATGCCAACTACAACCAGTGCCCGCCCGGCGGCGCCGAGGGCGTGGCACGGCTGGCGCAACTGCTGGGCCGCCCGGTGATCCCGCTGAACCCGGTCAACGGCCGCGAGCAGGTGCGCCGCCTGGCAGTGATCGATGAACAGGCCTGCATCGGCTGCACGCTGTGCATCCAGGCTTGCCCGGTCGATGCGATTGCCGGCGCGGCCAAACAGATGCATACCGTCATCAACGATCTCTGCACCGGTTGCGACCTGTGCGTGGCGCCCTGCCCGGTGGACTGCATCACGATGCAAGACATCACCCCCGGCCGTACCGGCTGGCAAGCCTGGAGCCAGCAACAGGCCGACGACGCCCGCGCCCGTCATGACTGGCGCACCGTGCGGCTACGTCGCGACAAGGAAGAAAACGACGCCCGCCTGGCCGCCAAGGCCGCCGCCAAGCTCAAGGAAGTCGAGGCCGCCATGGCAGGCACACCCGAGGAACAGGCCGAGCAAGCCCGCAAGAAGGCCATCATCCAGGCCGCCATGGAGCGTGCCCGGCTGAAAAAGCTGCAAGCCGCCGAGGCCACCACCTCCGCCCCAATCTCCCCCAGCGACAAGCCACGCCCATGAACCCGAGCAAACGCCGCGAGATCTTCGAACGCCTGCGCCAGGCCAATCCGACGCCGACCACCGAGCTGGAGTACAGCACTCCCTTCGAACTGCTGATCGCGGTGCTGCTGTCGGCCCAGGCCACCGATGTCTCGGTCAACAAGGCCACGCGCAAGCTCTATCCGGTGGCCAATACGCCCGAGCAGCTCTATCGCATGGGAGTGGAGCAACTCATGCCTTATATCCAGACCATCGGGCTATATCGCACCAAGGCCAAGAACGTCATCGAGACCTGCCGCATCCTGATCGAACAGCACGGTGGCGAAGTGCCGCAGACGCGCGAAGAACTGGAAGCCTTGCCGGGCGTGGGCCGCAAGACCGCCAATGTGGTCTTGAACACCGCCTTCGGCCATCCCACCATCGCGGTGGATACGCATATCTTCCGCGTCTCCAACCGCACCGGCATTGCCCCGGGCAAGGACGTGGACGAGGTCGAGCGCAAGCTGGTCAAGTTCGTCGCCCCCGAGTTCCGCCAGGATGCGCACCACTGGCTGATCCTGCATGGGCGCTACACCTGCATCGCCCGCAAGCCGCAGTGCTGGAACTGCATCATCGCCGACCTGTGCGAGTTCAAGCAGAAGACCCCGCTGCCGGCCAAGGGCGTCTGAACGCTAGCGCGGCAAGCCGTTGAAGCGGGTCACCGGCGTCCAGTGCTGGTCCTGCACCTCATACATCGTATAGCTCGGATGCAGCAGGTCGCCCTCTTCATTGAAGGCGACCACGCCACCTATGCCCTCGAAGCGCAGCCGGTGCATGGCCAGCGCAATGGCTTCCGTATCGGTGCTGCCGGCCTGGCGGATGCCGTTGATGATGGCCTGTGCGGCGTCATAGGCGAACACGGCGTAGAGATCGATATTGGAATCGAAGCGCTGGCTGTAGCGCTGGCGGAAGGATTTCCAGCCCGGCATCTTGTCTTGCGGCGGCCCCGGCTCCAATACCAGAGTGCCATTGCCGTCGGCACCGGCGCGCATCAGGAAGGGCAAGCCCACCGTGCCGGGCGCGGCCATCAGGCGTGCGTCCAGCTTGAGCCGCTTGATCGACCTGGCCAGCACACCGGCCTGCCAGTCCAGCCCGCCGAAGAAGATCAGGTCGGGATGCAGCTTGCGCGCCTGCATCAGGGCCGCATTGAAATCGGAGGTCTTGTCGCTGACCGAGTAGCGCCCCGCCATCTGCAGGCCCATGCGCTCCACGGTCTGGGCGAATGCATCGGCCAAGCCGGCGCCGAAGGGGGTGCGGTCGTCGATCGCCACCACCGTCTTGGCACCCAGGGTCGCCACCACATACTGGGCGGACAGACGCCCTACGCTCTCATTGTTGGGAATGGTGCGGAAGATGCGCGGATAGGACAGCAGCGTCAGCTTGCGACTCATGGCCGACGGCGAGACCTGGATCACGCCAGCGGCGTGATAGACGGGTGCGGCCGCCAGGCTGGTGCCGCTGGTCCAGTGGCCGACCACGGCGGTGACATGCTGCTCCACCAGGTAACGCGCCACATATTCGGCTGCCGCCGGATCGGCGCGGTCGTCCTGGGACAACAGCCGTAGACGAACCTCCTTGCCGCCCACACGCAGGCCGCGCCGGTTGGCCTCATCCAGGGCGAGCTGAACGGCGTTCTGCATGCTCCTGCCCACTCCGGCAGCACCGCCGCTCAGGGGGCCGGCAAAGCCGATCAGCAGCGTAAGCGGTTCATGCGTCTCGGAAGACTCGGACGACCCGGCAGCCGTGGCCCGCTTGTCGGCGGCACTGGCCCAGGGCAAGGCCAGCACCAGGCCCAGCACGAGCAGGCAGTGCCGGAATAAGACGCCCTGGCGACGACGCGCTGATTGGCTGCCCGCAGCAAGCATGTGCAATTCCCCTTTTTGCTTTTCGCTCTGTGGTACCCGCACCGAGCCCAGCGCCGCTGGCGTTGCGGTCGACGCCGGCCTGGATGGATCATTCAGACAATTGCCAATAGGAAAGAATATTACTGCAACATCGCTCCCTCGTGGTGCATTCTGCTGCGCACCTGAAGCCGTTGGCGTTGCAGCGTACAATAACAGTTTGCCACCGATTCCTGCATCACCATGTTCACGCCGTCCCAGCATGATGTCCGCCGCTTCTTCTGCGAAGCCTATCGCAAGCACCAGGGTCATGAGATCCTGACCCCGCTGGAGGCCATTGCCCGCGACTGGATCATCCAGCATCCCGAATACCAGGACGCCCTGCGCGACGTCGATGAAGCCCTGGCCGCCGACTACTCGGTCGAGCACGGCCAGACCAATCCCTTCCTGCACCTGTCCATGCATCTGTCGATCACGGAACAGATCTCCATCGACCAGCCGCCCGGCATCCGCGCGGCCTTCCAGATGCTGGCGCAGCGCCGTGGCTCCGAGCACGACGCGCATCACGAAATCATGGAAGCCCTGGGCGAGATGATCTGGAATGCCCAGCGCAATGGCTTGCCCCCGGATGGCGCGGCCTATATCGAGAATATCAAGCGCCGCGCGCAGGGCTGATGGCCGCACGCGTCCAATGAAAAAGCCACGTCGGCGACGACGTGGCTTTTTTTGTCCCGACGTACCAGCGAAGCGCTTACTTGCGCAACACCAGTGACCCCGGCAGGCTGTGCAGGTAGGCGGCGATATCGTTGATATCGCGGTCCGTCAGCGGCTTGGCCTGGGCCGACATGATGGCGTTGTTGCGACCGTTCATGGCCGTGTCGCCACGCCGGTAGGCGGTCAGGGCATGCTTGAGGTAATCGGCATGCTGGCCGGCCAGCTTGGGATAGCCGGGATCGATGGGGGAGTTGTAGTCCTTGCCGTGGCAGGAGGCGCAGTTGTATTTCTCGACCAGCGCGCGACCATTGGCCAGGTCGGCGGCAGAGGCCATCAGTGGCGCCGCCCAGGCGGCGGCCAGCAGCGCCGGCACAATCAGGATCTTCTTCATCTCGTGCATCCCCCTCACTTCTGCTGCGAATAATAGGCGGCCAGGTCAGCAATGTCCTGGTCCGACAGGCCACGGGCGATGCCCATCATGGAGGGATGCTTGCGCTCCCCCTTCTGATAGGCCCGCAGCGCGTTCTCGATGTACTTGGCGGATTGCCCGCCCAGCATCGGCACCTGGTAGACCTCGGGGAAACTGGCTTTGTAGCCGGGGATGCCATGGCAACCGATGCACATGGAGACTTTGTTTTCAGCAGCCTTGGCATTGCCGACGATGTCCGCTGCGGACGCACTGCCGACGACGCCAAGCAAGGCAAGAAACACGAGGTGTTTTTTCATGTTAGCAGGGTAAGGTGAATGGGCTTGCAATCCATCCCTAGTGGGAGACGGATACTCGACAACACACATCTTTTGCTACCAGCGGCAAACTTTATCGTGCTCGTTAGATTGTCCTGGTGTTGCAGGTTTGGCTGTTCTGCTATGGCTCAACCGGTGTTTCGGCTCAAGCTTGTCTCTCCACTCCCCCTGCCTTACGCAAAAAACGATTTCGATTCTAACCAATAAAACCGGCATCGTCATCCCTGCCCGGAAAGCCCCGCAATCGGCCGCAACAGCCCACCCATGGCGGACTACAGGCCGATTCCCTGGTTATATGCGCCGCAATATTAGCGGTATTGCATGTTCCTGATGGCAAGTTCAGGCGGCATGGCGCTGCTGGCTGTCCTTGTCATCGCCCGCATCATCCTCATCGTCGTCGTCGCCGGCCGATTCATCCCGCACTGCCGCACGCGGGCGTTCGGGCAGGATGAAGAACAGCGGACGCACGACAAACCGGCGCAACACCGCGCGCATGGCCACATTGCGCGCACGCCGTGGCAAATCGCGCGAACGCAGGGCCAGCGCCAGGGCGCAGGCGAAGGCGGTGGCCACCGACAGCAGCGCGGTGATCGCCACGCCACCGGCCGCCAGCCAGAACGAGGGCGTGGCCAGCGCCTGCCAGCCCAGGCTGAAGGCGGCCGAGGCCAGCGTGCCGGCGGCCAGCGTGACCTGGCGCACATCCAGCGGCAAGCTGAAGAAGGCCGCCACCACCGGCGCCATGCCCAGCATCAGCGCCAGCGCCAGGCTGCCGGCGATGGTGGCGACGTTGCGCTCCAGCCAGGCCGCACAGCGCTGCGCGCGCAAGGGCCCCAGGCCATGCACCAGGCGGCGGTGGTTCGACACCACCTCGCCCACCCGACGCAGCGCAAACCAGTTGTCGGCAAAGCCCGCCGCCAGGCTGGCCAGCCACAGCAGCACACCGGTCATGGCCGCGTACAGGGGCGTGGGGCCGACCAGGGACAAGGCCGCCAGGTCCTGGCGCGCCTGCTCGGGCGACATGGGTGGACGCCCCAGCACCAGCCAGCCCAGGGCAGCCAGGGCCACGGTGACCGGGATCACCGCCAGCAGGTTGCCGAAGATGCCCGCCGATTGCGAGCGCAGCAGCCGGCCCGATTCGGCGATCAGGCCACGCATGCCCTCGGCATCGAGTTCGCCCATGCGCGCGGCCAGCGCCGGCGCGGTCACGGCCGGCTGGCGCGTGGCCATCACGCCACCCAGCGCGGCAATGAGCAGGAAACTGACCGCATAGTTCAGCGAGGCCAGCACCCCATCGATGAAATGCGTTGCCCCCCAGTGGGATAGGCTGGACTGCACCAGCGCGGTGGCCGCCATCACGGCGCCGCCCAGCAAGCCGGCGCGCAACACCTTGCGATAACCAGCGCGGTCCTGCGCGATGGCCTGCTCGCGGTGATCGGCGTTGCGTTCGACCATCTTGCGCGCCAGCAGCGCAAAGCTGCGCCGCATCAGGCCGCGCACCGAGTCGCGGTGGTGGTGCGCCGAGATCAGGTCAGCCAGCAGCAGTTGCATGCGCCCGGCACCAGCGGTGCCGACAACACCGGGCACACCCGCGCGCACGTCGATGAGGCGGCCGATGCGCTGCAGATGGGCGCGCATGCGCTCGACCCGATAGACCAGGCTGACCGAGACGCCGTACTCATCCAGGTGCGCATAGATGCGGTCGGTCTGCGCGTGGCAAACCGCCACCAGCATGCGCACGCTACGCAATGCGCCGATATCGCCGGGCTGGACGCGCAGCCAGCTTTCGACCTCGCGCCGCAGCGCCAGGAAAGGCGTGGCGCGCATGGGCATCTTCGGTTCCAGGCGCTGGCGGAAAGCCGGGCTGATGCCGTCGGCCACCACGGTCGTGGTGAGGTAGGTGATGGCTTCCTCGACCTGTTGCCAGTACATGTGGGAGATGCCGTCGTCGGCCATCAGCTTCCACAGGCGCACCAGCAGCTCATTGTCCAGCTCCAGCAGCCAGGCGGCATCGTCCGGATCGGGGAACATGGCGGTGAAGAGCGAAGACAGGTCGGTTGGCGACAGGTGACGCGGTAACAGCAGGCGCGCCAGGCGTTCAGCCAGTTCGCCGAAGAAACCCGGTTCATGCGGCAGGCCGGTGGTGGAAAACAGTTCGGGGCCGGTGGCCTCGCGCAGCGTCTTTTGCAGCGCATTCTGCACCGAGCGACGCACGTCGCGATGCTGGTCCAGCCAGTCGAGCATGATGGCCAGGCGCTGGCGCCGCACCCGGTGCCAGGACTGGCGGTCCAGCAAGGAGACGGCTGGACGGTGGCGCAGCCACTCGGCCACGTCGATCATCCAGTTGGCGCGCTCGTGCCAGCTCGCGGCAGGATCGATGCGGCGCATCAGGACTTCCAGCTGTCGTCCGACATCATGCCTGTCCATGTAACGCGCCTGCATGCCGTGACGCATTCGTCTCCACATCACCAGCATCTTGAAGAAAAGAAATTTCATGAGCAGTGAGCGCCTGGGGCGCTATCCGTTTGTTGCATGCAGAGCCCCCTATATAGGAACGTTTTTGCAGATTTCAAGCCGCACCGGGAAAGCCCGTGTTTTCCCTTATACTCGAACAAATCGGCTGCCCCGGTGGTGCAATGCCACATGCGACCGGGCCGGCAGCCTCCAGAGCGAGACCTCACAAGGACAACATCCATGCCCGATCATTCCGCTACTTCTTCGGCCGCCACCAAATTTACCGGCAGCGAGAACTACGTCGCCACCGATGACCTCAAGCTGGCCGTCAATGCCGCGCTCACCCTGCAGCGCCCGCTGCTGATCAAGGGCGAACCCGGCACCGGCAAGACCATGCTGGCCGAAGAGGTGGCCGCAGCGCTGGGCCGGCCGCTGCTGCAATGGCATATCAAGTCCACCACCAAGGCCCAGCAGGGTCTCTATGAATACGACGCCGTCTCGCGCCTGCGTGATTCGCAACTGGGTGACGAACGCGTCAAGGACATCCACAACTACATCGTCAAGGGCGTGCTGTGGCAGGCCTTCACCTCGGAAGAGCCGGTGGTGTTGCTCATCGACGAGATCGACAAGGCCGACATCGAATTCCCCAACGACCTGCTGCGCGAGATCGACCGCATGGAGTTCTACGTCTACGAGACGCGCGAGCTGGTCCGGGCCCGGCACCGGCCGCTGGTGGTGATCACCTCCAACAACGAGAAGGAATTGCCGGACGCCTTCCTGCGCCGCTGCTTCTTCCACTACATCAAGTTCCCCGACAAGGCCACCATGCAGCAGATCGTCGATGTGCACTTCCCGCACATCAAGCGCGATCTGCTGGCGCAGGCGCTGGAAGCCTTCTACCAGGTGCGCGACGTGCCCGGCCTGAAGAAGAAGCCCTCGACCTCGGAACTGATCGACTGGCTCAAGCTGCTCATGGCCGAGGACATTCCGCCCGAAGCCCTGCACAGCCAGGATAACAAGGCCGTGGTACCGCCGCTGCATGGTGCCCTGCTCAAGAACGAGCAGGACGTGCATCTGTTCGAGCGGCTGGTCTTCATGTCGCGCAACAATCGCTGAACTACCGCTGAACTACCACTGAACCATTGCTGACCTCATCCGGAGCCGCCATGCAATTCCTGTCGCCGATCACGTTCAAGGGCCAGTTCGCCAATGTCGAGCCGCTGCACCCCGAGCATCATGACGCCCTTATCGCCGCCGTCTCCGATGGCAAGCTGTGGAAGCTCTGGTACACGGCCATCCCCAAGCCCGAGAACATGCGCGCCGAGATCGAGCGCCGCCTGCATCTGCAGCAGCAGGGCAGCATGCTGCCCTTCGTGATCCGCCGCAACGACACCGGGGCGCTGTGCGGCATGACCACCTACATGAATGCCGACGCCGCCAACCGGCGCGTGGAGATCGGCTCCACCTGGTATGCCGCCAGCGCCCAGCGCACCGGCATCAATACCGAGTGCAAGCTGATGATGCTCAACCATGCCTTCGAGGACATGCACTGCATCGCCGTCGAATTCCGCACCCACTGGATGAACCAGCAATCGCGCGCGGCCATCGCCCGCCTGGGAGCCAAGCAGGACGGCATCCTGCGCAACCACCAGCGCATGCCCGATGGCTCGCTGCGCGATACGGTGGTGTTTTCCATCATCGAGTCGGAGTGGCCGACCGTGCGCCGGCACCTGCAGTTCAAGCTGGGCCGCTGATCCCTCCCCTGCCATGCTGATCGATTTCTTCTATACCGTGAAACAGGCCGGCGTGCCGGCCTCGATCAAGGAATTCCTGACCCTGTTGGAGGCGATGGACAAGCAGGTCATCGTCCCCTCGATGGACGAGTTCTACTATCTCTCGCGGCTCACGCTGGTCAAGGACGAGGCCAACTTCGACAAGTTCGACCGTGCCTTCGGCGCCTACTTCAAGGGCGTCGAAACGATCTTCGAGAAGCGCCCCGACATTCCGCTGGAATGGCTGGTCAAGCAATTGCAACGCGACCTGACACCCGAGCAGAAAGCCGCCATCGAAAAGTTCGGCTACGACAAGCTGATGGAGCGTCTCAAGCAATTGCTGGAGGAGCAGAAGGAACGCCACGAAGGCGGCAGCAAGTGGATAGGCACGGGCGGGGTCTCGCCCTTCGGCCACGGCGGCTTCAACCCGGAAGGCATCCGCATCGGCGGCAAGGGCGGACAACGCAGCGCCGTCAAGGTGTGGGACGAACGCCAGTACCAGGACTACGATGGCGAGCGCGAACTGGGCACGCGCAACATCAAGGTGGCGCTACGCCGGCTGCGCCGCTTCGCCCGCGAGGGGCTGGAGGAAGAGCTGGCGCTGGACGACACCATCCGCGCCACCGCCAGCAATGCCGGCTATCTCGACATCCGCATGCAGCCCGAGCGCAAGAACAAGATCAAGGTGCTGATGCTCTTCGATGTCGGCGGCTCGATGGACGACCACATCGCCCGCACCGAGGAATTGTTCTCGGCCGCACGCAGCGAGTTCAAGAACATGGATTTCTTCTACTTCCACAACTGCGTCTACGACTACCTGTGGAAGAACAACCGGCGCCGCCATGCCGAGCGCTTCCCGACCTGGGACGTGCTGCGCAAGTACACGCCCGACACCAAGCTCATCTTCGTGGGCGACGCCACCATGAGCCCCTACGAGATCGTGCAGCCGGGCGGCTCGGTGGAATACAACAATGCCGAGGCCGGGGCCGACTGGCTGCAGCGCTTCACGGCCACCTTCCCGCATTTCGCCTGGCTCAACCCGGAGCCGGAAGGCCTGTGGCAATACCGCCAGTCGATCGCCCTGATCCGCCAGCTGATGAACGGGCGCATGTTCCCGCTGACCATGGATGGGTTGGAAGGGGCGATGCGGCTGTTGAGTAAGTAAGCGGCCTTACGAACGGCCTTTTATTTGATCTACAGATACCGTTCGGAGTGAGCTCAATGGCTCAAACGGCCACCGGCGTATAACCGGCTTCCTCAATGGCCTCGGCAAACTGCTGCGCCGGCAGGCTGCTATCGATGACAACACGCTTGTCAGCCACGGCAATCTCGACACGGGCGTTGGCGTCGACATCCTTGACGGCCTTGGTGATGACACCGGCGCAGTGGTTGCAGGTCATGTCGTTGACGGTGAAGATGGTGCTCATCGGATTTCCTTTCGTTCAGAGAGTGACGTAACACCAGAAGCTTAAACCTTCCCTCCGTGGCAAGGTCAAGCACCGCCGTGGCGCATTCGTGCGAAAATCGGGCTTGACCTTACCATCATGGGAAGGATGAAGATGATGCTGTCCGATTCATCCTTCCGGAGTATTCGCCATGACCATCACCACTTCCGCCGCGAGCGAGATCAGCCTCGACATCGAGGGCATGAGCTGCGCCTCCTGCGTCACGCGGGTCGAAAAGGCCTTGAAGAAAGTCCCCGGCGTGACCGACGTCAGCGTCAACCTCGCCACCGAACGCGCCAGCATCACCACCCAAGATGACGCCTCGCCGGCGGCCCTGATCGCCGCCATCGAGAAGGCCGGCTACCACGCCCGCCAGCATGTCCCGCCTGAGGCCGGCGACAAGGATGCCGCTCCCCGTGCCACCCTGCCCTCCTGGTGGCCGGTAGCACTGGCGGCGCTGCTGTCGCTGCCGCTGGTACTGCCCATGCTGCTGGCCCCGCTGGGTCTGCGCCTGGACCTGCCGCCGCTGTGGCAATGGCTGCTGGCCACGCCCGTACAGTTCTGGCTGGGCTGGCGCTTCTATCATGCCGGCTGGGGCGCGCTGCGGGCGCGCTCGGGCAACATGGACCTGCTGGTCGCGCTGGGCACCAGCGCCGCCTACGGGCTGTCACTGTGGCAATGGCTGGCCGGCGGTGACATGCAGGCCCATGGCATGGCCGCCCCCCACCTGTATTTCGAAAGCTCGGCCGTGGTCATCACGCTGGTCTTGCTGGGCAAATGGCTGGAAGGCCGCGCCAAGCGCCAGACCGCAGACGCCATCGCGGCCCTCAATGCACTGCGTCCGGACCGTGCCCGCGTGCGTCGCCACGGCCAGGAGTTCGAGGTGGCGCTGGCCGAGGTGCGGGTGGGCGACATGGTGGTGCTGCGCCCGGGCGAACGGGTGCCGGTCGATGGCGTGGTGCGCGAAGGCCGCAGCCACCTGGACGAATCCATGCTGACCGGCGAAAGCCATCCGCAAGCCAAGCAGGCCGGCGACACCCTGGCGGCCGGTGCCGTCAACGCCGAGGGTGCGCTGGTGTTCGAAACCACGGCCATTGGCGCCGAGACCGTGCTGGCGCGCATCGTGCGCATGGTGGAGCAGGCCCAGGCCGCCAAGGCGCCGATCCAGCGCCTGGTCGACAAGGTCAGTGCGGTATTCGTGCCGGCCGTGCTGCTGCTGTCGCTGGCAACGCTGCTGGGCTGGGGCCTGGCTGCCGGCGACTGGGAACAGGCTCTGCTCAACGCCGTGGCGGTAATGGTAATCGCCTGCCCCTGCGCCCTGGGCCTGGCCACGCCCACCGCCATCATGGCCGGCACCGGCGTGGCGGCGCGCCACGGCATCCTGATCAAGGATGCGCAGGCACTGGAAATCGCCCACCGCGTCAACGTGATCGCCTTCGACAAGACCGGCACCCTGACGGTCGGCCGCCCGCGCCTGAGCGAACTGCAGGCCGCCCCCGGCGTGCAGGCCGACACCTTGCTGGCACTGGCTGCGGCCCTGCAGGCAAGAAGCGAACACCCGCTGGGCCGCGCCGTGCTGGATGCCGCAGCCCAGCGCCAAGAGCTGACGATCCCCACCGCCACCGAGGCCCGCAGCGTGGCCGGCCTGGGCATCGAAGGGCGCGTCGATGGCCAGCTGCTGTACCTGGGCAGCAGCCGCTGGATGCAGCAATTGCAGGCCCCCACCGAGACCATGGCGGCCCAGGCGCAAGCCTTGCAGGAGCAGGGCCGCACCCTCTCCTGGCTGGCGCGGCGCAATGACGATGGCGTCCAGGTACTGGGTCTGCTGGCCTTCGGCGACCAGGTCAAGAGCGGTGCGCGGGAGGCCATCACCACCCTGCACGGGCTGGGCATCGCCACCGTCATGCTCAGCGGCGACAACCGCGGCGCCGCGCAGCGCGTGGCCACCGAACTGGGTATCAGCGACGTGCGCGCCGAGGTGCTGCCAGGTGACAAGGCCGCTGCCGTCAACGCACTGCGCGCCGACGGTACCCGCGTGGTAGCGATGGTCGGCGATGGCATCAACGATGCCCCGGCGCTGGCGGCGGCCGATGTGGGCATCGCCATGTCCACCGGCACCGACGTGGCCATGCAGGCGGCCGGCATCACCCTCATGCATGGCGACCCGGGCTTGGCCGCCGACGCCATCGACATCTCGCGCCGTACCTACGGCAAGATCCGCCAGAACCTGTTCTGGGCCTTCATCTACAACCTGGTGGGCATCCCGCTGGCCGCGCTGGGCATGCTCAATCCCATGCTGGCCGGGGCGGCGATGGCCTTCTCCAGCGTCAGCGTGGTCAGCAATGCCCTGCTGCTGCGCCGCTGGCAACCCCATGCAAAGGAGTGAAGACATGAACATCGGAGAAGCCGCCAGCGCCTCGGGCGTCTCGGCCAAGATGATCCGCCATTACGAGGAAACCGGCCTGATCCCCAAGGTCGGCCGTACCGACGCCGGCTATCGCGTCTATCGCGAGCGCGACGTGCACCTGCTGCGCTTCATCCGGCAGGCACGGCAACTGGGCTTTTCCATGGCTCAGGTGAGCGACCTGATCGGCTTGTGGCTGGACCAGTCTCGTCCCAGCCGCAAGGTCAAGCAGCTGGCGCAAACCCACATCGGCGAACTGGACCAGCGCATCGGCGAATTGCAGGCCATGAAGGCCACGCTGGAACAACTGGTCCATGACTGCCATGGCGACCATCGCCCCGACTGCCCCATCCTCGATGCCCTGGGTGGTGATGCCCACTGCTGCACAACACCAAGCGGGGATGGCGCATGAAACCGATCCGCTGGGGCATCGTCGGCTGCGGCGCCGTCACCGAGAAAAAGAGCGGCCCGGCTTACCAGCGCACGCCCGGCTTCGAGCTGGCCGCCGTCATGCGGCGCGACGCCACCCTCGCCGCCGACTATGCACGGCGTCACGGCGTGCCGCGCTGGTTCAGCGATGCCGATGCCCTGATCAACGACGCCGGCATCGACGCCGTCTATATCGCCACCCCGCCGGACACCCACCTGCATTACGCCCTGAAGGTCGCAGCCGCCGGCAAACCCTGCTGCGTCGAAAAGCCCATGGCCCCCAGCCACGACCAATGCCTGCAGATGCTGGCCGCCTTCGAGGCGGCCGGACAGCCGCTGTTCGTGGCCTACTACCGGCGCTCGCTGCCGCGCTTCGAGCAGGTGCGGCAATGGCTGGACGAGGGCCGCATCGGCTCACCGCGCCACATCCACTGGCAACTGGCCCGCACACCCGCCCCGGACGACCTGCAAGGCCGCTACCGCTGGCGCACCGATGCGCGCATCGCGCCGGGCGGCTATTTCGATGACCTGGCCAGCCACGGGCTGAACCTGTTTGCGCATTTCTTCGGTGAGGTGGCACAGGTCTCCGGCAGCAGCAGCAACCAGCAGGGCCTCTACAGCGCGTGCGACGCGGTGGCGGCCAGCTGGCGCTATCACAGCGGGGTTACCGGCAGTGGCAGCTGGCATTTCGGCAGCTTCGAACGGGCCGACCGGGTCGAGATCACCGGCAGCGCCGGCAAGATCGCTTTTTCGATATTCGAGGAACAGCCGCTGGTGCTCACCACGACAGAAGAACAGCTGGCAGTGGACATCCCCAATCCCGATCCCATCCAGCAATTCCACGTGGCCAACATGGTCGAGCACCTGCACGCTGGCGCGCCCCATCCTTCATGCGGCGCCAGTGCGGCGCGGACCGCCTGGATGATGGATGCGATCCTGCATCACGGTTAAGCAATCTCCTCTGCATGCCGCTTTCGGGGGGTGCCGCGCACGTTCATTGCCGAGATGGTAATCTTCCCTCCTCGGATCCTGCTTCTTTGACCAAGTCTGCGTGCAACAACAGGGAGAACGCCCGCCATGCCCCAGTCCAATCATCTGAGCTTCATCGATACCGACAAGCTGCGCATCGGCTACGAGGTCAGCGGTCCGCCCGATGCCCCACCGGTCGTGCTGCTGCACGGCTGGCCCGATGATGTCAGGACCTGGGATCCCCTCCTCAAGCCCTTGCGTACCGCCGGCTACCAGGTGATCCGCCCCTTCCTGCGCGGCTACGGCCCGACCCGCTTTCTGTCGGAAGACATCCCGCGCAGCGGCCAGCTGGCCGCGCTGGGGGCCGACCTGATGGCCTTTGCCGATGCCCTGGGCCTGCAGCGCTATGCACTCATCGGCCATGACTGGGGTGCGCGTGCGGCTTATATCGCCGCCTCCCAGACGCCCGAACGCATCTCGCATTGCATCACCCTGTCGGTGGGCTGGGGCACCAATACGCCGGACCAGAAGCTGTCGCTGCAGCAATCGCGCAACTACTGGTACCACTGGTTCTTCGCTACCCCGCGCGGCGAAGCCGAACTGCGCGGCGACCGGCGCGCCTTCACGCGCTTCATGTGGAATAGCTGGTCGCCCTCATGGAAGTTTGCCGACAGCGAATTCGGCAATACGGCCGCCTCCTTCGACAATCCCGACTGGGCCGACATCTGCCTGCACTCCTATCGCCATCGCTGGGGCTTCGCCGAGGGCGACCCGGCCTACGCCGATCTGGACGCCCGGCTGGCGCAGACCCCGCGCATCATGGTACCGACGCTGGTGTTGCACGGCGCCGAGGATGGCGCCAACCATCCCTGCACCTCGGAGGGCAAGGAAAAATTCTTCGGCAACGGCTACCGGCGCGTGCTCATCCCGGGCGCCGGTCACTTCCCCCAGCGCGAGAAGTCCGAGGAAGTGATCGAGGAAGTGATGACCTGGCTGGCGCGCTGAGCCGGCGCCATAGGCTCAGTGGCAGCCGCCGCCATGGCTGCCCAGGTTGGCCGGCCTGGCCTCGTCGGGCAGATTGGCCAGACCTTGCAGGATGCCGCAATCGCGCGCCGGCTGTTCGGCCTCGCATTGGGCGCGCAGTTGCTGCAATTGCAGCTGCAAGCCCTGCAACTGGGCGATACGCTCGGCCACATGGCCGATGTGCTTGTCCAGCAGGGCATTGACGCCGCCGCAATCCTGTTCGGGCGCATCGCGCAGGCGCAACAGCTCCCTTACCTCGTCCAACGTCATGTCCAGCGAGCGGCAATGGCGGATGAATTGCAGGCGCTCCACATGGCGCTCGCCATACAGGCGGTAGTTAGCCTGCGAACGCGTGGGCTCGGGCAGCAGCGCTTCCTTCTCGTAGTAGCGGATGGTTTCCACGGGGCAATCCGCCCTTCCAGCCAGTTCACCAATCTTTAGGGTATCCATGCCAACTCCTTGCTTGACCTTGTAGTTACTTCAGGGTTTTTAATATACCCCTGAAACCTGTTGGCTGCACAAGGAGCATCACATGGCTGGACAAGAACACGTACATTCGCACGCACACCCGCACGGGCATCCGCATGATCACGACCATGATCGGCATGAACACGGCCACGAGCATGATCATGGTCATGCTCACCAGCATGCCCAGACCTGCTGCGGCAGCCATGCCTGTGGCGCTGCCCCTGCTACCACAGCTGCGGCTACTCCGGCCGCCCGCCACCTGGAAGGCAGCACCGAGCAGGCCGTGTTCTTCATCCAGAAGATGGATTGCCCGACCGAGGAAAAGCTGATCCGCGAGCGCCTCGCACAGATGGAGGGCGTGGGCCTGCTCGAATTCAACCTGATCCAGCGCGAACTGACCGTGCAACACCAGTTGCCCTCGATCGCCCCGCTGGTGTCCACCCTCAAGGCGCTGGACATGCTGCCGGCGGTGAAGTCCGATTCGCTGGATGCCGAGGCCGCCCGCAACGCCCCCGACCAGGCCGCGGCCTACCGCATCCCGCTGCGCCGCTGGCTGCTGCTGGGCGCGGCCGGTGCGGCCGCGCTGGCTGCCGAGGTGCTGGCCTGGAGCAGCGGCGACGACCGCTCCCTGCCAGTGATCGCCCTGGCGGTGCTGGCCATCCTGCTGGGAGGGCTAGGCACCTTGAAGAAGGGCTGGATCGCCCTGCGCAACTTCTCGCTGAACATGAACTTCCTCATGTCGCTGGCCGTCATCGGCGCGGCCGTGATCGGCCAGTGGCCGGAGGCGGCGGTGGTGATCGTGCTCTTCACCCTGGCCGAGATGATCGAGGCGCTTTCGCTGGACCGCGCCCGCAACGCCATCGCCGGCCTGATGGCGATGACGCCCGACCTGGCCACGGTGCGCGACGCCGACGGCCAATGGCGCAGCATGCCGGCCCGCGAAGTGGCGCTGGCAGCGATCGTGCGCGTGGCACCCGGCGAGCGCGTGCCGCTCGATGGCGTGGTCAGCGCGGGCAGCACCAGCATCAACCAGGCGCCCATCACCGGCGAGAGCATTCCGGTGGCCAAGCAGGTCGGTGATGAAGTCTTTGCCGGCACCATCAACGAACACGGCGCATTCGAGTTGCGCGTGAGCGCGGTGCAGGGCGATTCCACCCTCTCGCGCATCGTCAGGAGCGTGCAACAGGCACAAGGCCAGCGCGCCCCGACCCAGCGCTTCGTCGACAATTTCGCGCGCTACTACATCCCTGCCGTGGTCGCCATGGCAGTCCTGGTGGCATTGCTGCCGCCGCTGCTGGCCGGCGCTGCCTTCACGCCCTGGCTCTACAAGGCGCTGGTGCTGCTGGTGATCGCCTGTCCCTGCGCGCTGGTCATCTCGACCCCGGTGACCATCGTCAGCGCACTGGCCTCGGCGGCGCGCCATGGCATCCTGATCAAGGGCGGCGTCTACCTCGAACAGGGCCGCAAGCTGCGTGCGCTGGCGCTGGACAAGACCGGCACTATCACCTTCGGGCGGCCGCAGGTCACCGACGTGATCTCGCTCAATACCGACAGCGAACAGGCAGCGTTGCTGCAGCTGGCCATTTCGCTGGCGGCTCGCTCCGACCACCCGGTCTCGCGCGCCATCGCCGCCCAGGATGGCGGTACGCCGCTGGAAGTGGAGCAATTCGCGGCACTGGCCGGACGCGGCGTGCAGGGCGTGATCGGCGGCGAATTGTTCCATCTCGGCAATCACCGCCTGATCCACGAACTGGGCCAATGCAGCCCGGCCCTGGAAGCGCGCCTGCAGGAATTCGAAAAACAGGGCAAGACCACCACGCTGCTGTGCCGCGCCAATCGTCCCGAACTGCTCATCGCCGTGGCCGATACCGTGCGTCCTGGCAGCCGACAGGCCGTGGCCGAGCTGCGTGCGCTGGGCGTGGAGGTCATCATGCTCACCGGTGACAACCCGCACACGGCCCAGGCGATTGCCGCCCAGACCGGTATCGCCGATGCACGCGGCGACCAGCTGCCCGACGACAAGCTGGCCGCCATCGAGGACCTGTCCCGGCGCCACGGCGAACAGGGCGTGGGCATGGTGGGCGACGGCATCAACGACGCCCCGGCACTGGCCCGCGCCGGCACCGGTTTCGCCATGGGCGCGGCCGGCACCGATACCGCGCTGGAAACAGCCGACGTCGCCCTGATGGATGACGACCTGCGCAAGATCCCCGACTTCATCCGCCTCAGTCGCCGCGCGCATGCGGTACTGACGCAGAACATCAGCATCGCCCTGGGTATCAAGGCGGTGTTCCTGGTCCTGGCCCTGGCGGGGATGAGTTCCCTATGGATGGCGGTCTTTGCCGACATGGGGGCCAGCCTGATCGTGGTCTTCAACGGCTTGCGCCTGGTGCGCGGTCTGCCGCAGCGCAGCGGCCCGCAGGCGGGTTGATCGCAGGCAAGCAGCCGGTCTATACTGGCGCCCATGATGCTGCGCGCAAAAATCCTCCTGCTCTGGCTGCTGGCGCTGGCGATTCCCCTCCAGGGTTTCGCTGCGGCGCTGCAGGCCTGCGCGCCCGCCGTGGCGCAGGCTGCACCGGTGCCGCAGCATCACATGGAAAGTGACGCACACATGCACCATGGGATGAGCGCCGCCACCCACGCGCATCATGGTCATCACGATGCCGCTGCGATGTCGGCGGCCGCTGGCGACGAGGGTGGCTTCGCGCATCACGACGGCCAGCATCACAGCAACGTGTCCTGCAGCTACTGCGCCGCCTGCACGGTGGGCGCCCTGCTCCCCCTGGCGCTGGCAACCTTGCCGGCACCCGACCTTCCCTCGCGCGAATACCTCGTGCAGCCGACCGCAGGCTTCGTCGGCTTCCTGCCGGAAAATCCCGACCGCCCGCCTGCCCTGGCCTGATCGACGACACCGCACGCCTGCGTGCGCCTGAACTGCTGCGCCCTTTCATCGGAGCGCGGCAGGCTACGTTCATCATCAGACGAGGATGCCATGATCTCCCCCGTATTACGTCCCCTGCGCGGCGTCGCCGCGACAGCGGCCGCCTGTGCGCTGCTGGCCGGCTGCGCCCAGCTCACGCCCGATGCCGGCTTTGGCCAGGTCGCGCAGTTGAGCCAGCAGCGCCTGGGCCAGACCACGGCCTGGAACCGCACGCCCGAACAAGACCAGATCAGTCGCGAGCGCGTCACCCAGCTACTGCAAGCCGATAGCCGGCAGAGCGCACGCCTGGCCGACGCCGACAGCGCCGTACAGATCGCCCTGATCAACAACCCCGACCTGCAAGCCGCCTTCGCCGAGCTGGGCGTGGCCGAGGCCGACCTGGTACAGGCCGGTCGCCTGCCCAACCCCGGTTTTTCGTTTGCGCGCACCCATGCCGGCGACGACATCAAGATCGAACGCAGCCTGTCGCTGGGCCTGATGCGCCTGATCACGATGCCTGCTGCCTCACGCATCGAGGCGCGCCGCTTCGAGCAAGTGCGCCTGGCACTGGCCGCCCGTGTGCTGGCCGCAGCGGCACAGACCCGACAGGCCTACTACAAGGCCGTGGCGGCACAGCAAGGACTGCTCTACCGGCAGCAGGTGGCCGATGCCGCCGAGGCCGCCCACGAGCTGGCCGCACAGATGGCCCGGCGCGGCAACATCAGCGCACTCGATGCCGCCCGCGAACAGTTCTTCTATGGCCAGGCCCGCGCCGACCTGCAGCAGGCCCGCCGGCTGGCCACGCAAGACAAGGAAGCCCTGGCGCGCCTGCTCGGCATGGCGCCCGCCTTTACCCTGCCCGACCGCCTGCCCGAACTGCCGGCCAGGCTGGAGGAGGCCGGCGACATCGAACAGCAGGCCCTGCAGCAACGGCTGGATGTACAAGCCGCCCGCACCGAACTCGATGGCCTGCAAGCCTCGCTGGGCCTGACCCGCGCCACCCGCTTCATCAATGTGCTGGACTTGGGCGCGCTGCGCACCTCCGAAAGCGGCAAGCCGCCCGAGATCGGCTACCAGATCTCGCTGGAGATCCCTCTGTTCGACTGGGGCCAGGCCCGCGTGGCCAAGGCCGAGGCGATCTACCTGCAAGGCGCCCACAAGCTGGCCGCTGCCGTGCTGGACGCGCGCGCGCAAGCCCGTCAAGCCTGGCGTGAGCGCCAGGATGCCTTTGTGCTGGCACGCCAATACCGCGATGAACTGCTGCCGCTGCGCCAGCGCATCGCCGAAGAAAACCTGCTGCGCTACAACGGCATGTTGATCAGCGTCTTCACCCTGCTGGCCGACGCCCGCGAACAGGCCGCCACCGTCACCGCCGCCATCGATGCCCAGCGCGATTTCTGGATCGCCGACGCCAGCCTGCAACTGGCCCTGGGCGGCCGCCCCACACAAGGAACACAACCATGACTCCCCCCGATACCCGCCGCCGCGCCTTCCTGCAAGGTGCAGCCCTGGCCGTCTCCGCCGGCGCCGTCAGCCGCGTGGGCGCGGCCGCCCTGCCCGAAGCCCCGCTGCAAGCCAGCGCCGCCACCCAGCCACCGCTGCAGCCAGCCCAGGGCCGGCCCTACCAGCCGGTGGTCACGCTCAACGGCTGGAGCCTGCCCTGGCGCATGAAGAACGGCGTCAAGGAATTCCACCTCGTGGCCGAACCGGTGGTGCGTGAAATCGCCCCCGGCATGAAGGCCAACCTGTGGGGCTACAACGGCCAGAGCCCCGGCCCCACCATCGAAGTGGTGGAAGGCGACCGGGTGCGCATCTTCGTCACCAACAAGCTGCCCGAAGCCACCTCGGTCCACTGGCACGGCCAGCGCCTGCCCAATGGCATGGACGGCGTCTCCGGCCTGACCCAGCCGGCCATCCCGCCGGGCAAGACCTATGTCTACGAATTCACGGCACGACGCGCCGGCACCTTCATGTACCACCCGCATGCCGACGAGATGGTGCAGATGGCCATGGGCATGATGGGCTTCTGGGTGACGCACCCCAAGGATCCCGGCTTGATGCGCGTGGATCGCGATTTCGTGTTCCTGATGAACGCCTACGACATCGCCCCCGGCGCGGCCACGCCCAAGGTCAGCACCATGCTGGACTTCAACCTCTGGACCTGGAACAGCCGCGCCTTCCCCGGCATCGATCCGCTGGTGGTGCGGCAGAACGACCGGGTACGCATCCGCGTGGGCAACCTCACCATGACCAACCACCCGCTGCACCTGCACGGCCACGAATTCGCCGTCACCGGCACCGACGGTGGCTGGGTGCCGCCAGCGGCACGCTGGCCCGAGGTCACCACCGACATCGCCGTGGGCCAGATGCGCGCCATCGAGTTCGACGCCACCGAGGAAGGCGACTGGGCGCTGCACTGTCACAAGGCGCACCACACCATGAACGCCATGGGCCATGACCTGCCCACCATGATCGGCGTGGACCAGTCCAGGGTGGCCGGCAAGATCGCCCGACTCATCCCCGACTACATGGCCATGGGCCAGACCGGCGGCGCCATGGGCGACATGGAAATGCCCCTGCCCGAGAACACCCTGCCGATGATGACCGGGCGCGGCCCTTACGGCGCCATCGAGATGGGCGGCATGTTCAGCACCGTCAAGGTGCGCCGGCAACTGGCCCGTGACGACTACCGCGACCCTGGCTGGTACCGCGCCCCGGCCGGCACGGTGGCACGCGAATGGCACGACGGCGACGCCGCCGCCCCGGCGGCACCGCGTGCGCCCGGCAGCAACGGTGGCAAGGCTGACCTCGATGTCGTCAAGCCGGGCTCGCACAGCGGCCATCAAGGACATCACTGAGCAGATTTTCCGACTTATCCCTCACCTCATAGAAAGCCGATACGATGAAAACACTGATGCGCTCCCTGCCGCTGCTGGCGGCCCTGACCCTGGCCACGCTCGACGTCCACGCCCAGAGCGACGCCCCCAAGGTGGACGGCGAGATCCGCAAGATCGACGCTGCCGCCGGCAAGCTCACCATCCGTCATGGGGACATCCCCAACCTGCAGATGTCGGGCATGACCATGGTCTTCAAGGCCAGCCCGGAGATCGTCGGCCGGATGCGTGAAGGCGAGAAGATCCGCTTCACCGCCGACCGTATCGATGGTGCGCTGACGGTGACCTCGGTCGAAGAAAGGCCCTGAGCACCGGCATGGGGGCATGGCGGTGCCAGGCCAGGTGCGACGAATTGCCACATGCAAATTTCGTCGTCCTGGCGACCATCCTGGCGGGGACTTGGCGGTATCATCGTGCTTCATTCGAACAACGGACGGCCCCGCCGCCACAGAGGAGACCCGGTATGCCCCAACCCATCAGCCAGACGCCCTCCGCCTATGGATATCCGCTGCTGATCAAGCAATTGCTGCACAGTGCCCTGGCCACCGCGCCGGAACAGGAAATCGTCTTTGGCGAGCGTCGCCACAGCTACAGCGAGTTCTACCGGCGCGTGCAGCGCCTGGCCAACGTGCTCAAGGAAATGGGTCTGCAGGCTGGCAACACGGTGGCCGTGATGGATTGGGACAGCCACCGTTACCTGGAATGTTTCTTTGCCATCCCGATGATGGGTTGCGTGCTGCAGACGGTGAACGTACGGCTCTCACCGGAGCAGATCGCCTACACGCTCAACCATGCGCAAGCCGACGTGCTGCTGGTCAATTCGGACTTCATGCCGGTGTTGAAGCAGATCCGTGGCGAGCTCAACACGCTCACCCGCTGCGTGGTGCTCACCGACGACGGCACGCCCTGCCCGAAAGGCCCGGGCTTTGCCGGTGAATACGAAGAGTTGCTCGCCAAGGCCGAAGCCGCCTACGACTTCCCCGACTTCGACGAGAACGCCCGCGCCACCACCTTCTACACCACCGGCACCACCGGCCTGCCCAAGGGGGTCTACTTCAGCCACCGGCAACTGGTGCTGCACACCCTGGGCAGCACCGCAGGCCTGGCGCTGGCACCGCAGCAAGGACGCCTGCACCGGGACGACGTCTATATGCCGCTGACACCGATGTTCCACGTCCACGCCTGGGGCCTGCCTTATGTGGCGACGATGGCGGGGGTCAAGCAGGTCTATCCGGGGCGCTATGTGCCCGACACCATCTGCAAGCTGATCCAGCGCGAGAAGGTGAGCTTCTCGCATTGCGTGCCGACCATCCTGCAGATGGTGCTCAATTGCGAGATGGCGCGCGAGGTCGACCTGTCGGGCTGGAAGATGATCATCGGCGGCTCGGCCATGACGGGCAGCCTGGCGCGTGCCGCGCGCGACCGGGGCATCGATGTCTTCACCGGCTATGGCATGTCGGAGACCTGCCCGATCTTGACGCTGGCGCAGGTGCCTACCGAAGAACTGGGGAGCGAGAACGAAGCCGCCATCCGCGTGAAGACCGGACGGCCCCTGCCGCTGGTGGCGATCCGCACGGTCGACGGCGATATGCAAGACTGTCCCCGTGATGGCCACAGCACCGGCGAAGTCGTGGTGCGCGCGCCCTGGCTGACCCAGGGTTATCTGCATCAGGCTGAAGCCTCCGAAGACCTGTGGCGCGGCGGCTGGCTGCACACCCAGGATATCGGGCATATCGATGCCAAGGGCTATCTGCAAGTCACCGACCGGATCAAGGATGTCATCAAGACCGGCGGCGAATGGGTCTCCTCGCTGCAGATCGAGGACATCATCGCGCGCCATCCTGCCGTGGCGGAGACCGCTGTCATCGGGATCCAGGACGGGAAATGGGGGGAGCGGCCGTTGGCGCTGGTGGTGCTCAAGAAGGATGCTGCTGCCTCGGGGGTGACTGAGGAGGATATCCGGCAGCATGTGATGGCGGCGGCTGACTCCGGGCAGATTTCTCGCTATGGGGTGCCGGATCAGGTGCGCTTCGTTACTGAACTGGCGCGTACTAGCGTGGGTAAGCTCAACAAGCGGGTCATGCGGGAGCAGTTTCCTGCTGCTTCCTGATTGACTGCTTTCTTGCTGCTTTCTTTGGTCTTGTTTGGCGTTACTGTTGAGGCTGGCTTCCTGGGCCGTTTGCACGGAATGCTTGTGTACGCTCTAGCTTAATACTTATCTTTCTCCGGTCGGAGGAGCGCGCCGGGGGCGGCCCGGCAGCCGCTCACTTTTCTTGTCTCGCCAAGAAAAGTAAGCAAAAGAAGGCGACCGCTGCTGCCTCCGCCCTCCTTCGGAGGGTCCCCGCGTTGCTGCCTACCGAGACGGGGAAAATAGATTCGCTTCGCTCAAACTATTTTCCTGATCCGTCTCGGTAGGCAGCAACGCGGCGGGTCAGAAGCGGACCGCCCGTCCGGCTCGCCTTCGGCTTCGCCCGGTCTCATACTCGCCTCCGGCTTCGCGTTGCCTTTCTTCGCCTTCGATACGTCGCTACGCGACTACTCAGTCCGAACGGACGATAAATAATTTAGAGAAATAACATCAGCCCTCAATCGGCCGATCGAAGAAAAATCGATGCCGCAGGCGAGCCCACCCAAAGCCGCAGGCGAGTCGGAGACTGGGCGATGCCGAAGGCGAGCCGGTTGCCTGTCCGCTTCTGACCCGCCGCGTCAGCGCTTACCAAGACGGATCAGGAAAATAGTTTGAGCGAAGCGAATCTATTTTCCCCGTCTTGGTAAGTGCTGACGCGGGGACCCTCCGAAGGAGGGCGGAGGCAGCAGCGGTCGCCTTCTTTTGCTTACTTTTCTTGGCGAGACAAGAAAAGTGAGCGGCTGCCGGTCCGCCACCGGCGCTCCCTTCCGACCGGAGAAAGATAGGAATTAAGCTAGAGCGCACACAAGCATTCCGTGCAGACTACCCAAAAACCAAAAAAACAAAACGCCGCCCAGCCCAAGCCAGACGGCGTCCCCAAAAATAACAAAAACCAGATCAGTTAAAGATCACAGTCTTATGCCCATTGAGCAAGATCCGATGCTCGGTAAACCACTTCACGGCACGCGCAAGAACGACACACTCGATATCGCGACCAATAGCGGTAAGGGTATCAGGCCCCATGGAATGATCCACCCGCTCCACCCCCTGCTCGATGATAGGACCTTCATCCAGGTCACCGGTAACGAAGTGCGCGGTCGCCCCGATCAGCTTCACACCGCGATCATGCGCCTGATAGTAAGGCTTGGCCCCCTTGAAGCTGGGCAGGAAGGAGTGATGGATATTGATGGCACGACCGCGCAAGGCCTCGCACATCTCCGGCGACAGGATCTGCATATAACGCGCCAGCACCACCAGATCGATCTGGTTGGCATCGACGATTTCCATGATGCGCTGCTCCTGCGCACGCTTGACCTCAGCCGGCGCGCCAGTGGCCAGCGGCAGGTGATGGAAGGGAATGTTGTAGCTCGCCGCCAGCTGATAGAAGTCCGTATGGTTGGACACGATCGCCGGGATCTCCACCGGCAGCAGACCGCTCTTGTAGCGGAACAGCAGATCGTTCAGACAATGCCCGATCTTGGACACCATCAGCATCACACGCGGCTTCTTGCCCGCATCATGCAGCTGCCAGTTCATCTGCAGGGCCTCGCCCAGCACACCGAAAGACGCGCGCAGGGCAGCATCGGACACCGACGCATCCTCCGCCGAGAAATGCACGCGCATGAAGAAAAGCTTGGACTGGCCATCACCAAACTGCGCCGAGTCGATGATGTTGCAGCCATGATCGGCCAGGAAGCCCGAGACGCGATGCACGATGCCACGCTGGTCCAGGCAGGACAAGGTAAGGATATATTCCGGGTGAGCCATGAGAATGAACTGGGATACTGAACTGAGATAGGCCTGCGCCCCAACCGGCAACGCCAGCAGGACGCTACCATCGGCCAGCCAGGCCGGCCGGCGCAAAAGGACGAAAGGCGCTATTGTCGCACGGCCCGGCCATGCGGACAAATCCACCATCGCCTTTGCCCCGTCAGATCAGCCAATCCGGTAGTGAACCGCGCAAATCAGGGCAGGATAGCAACAAAATGCAAGATCTTCCTGACCGATCACATAACAGCGCCGGATCATTTCACCCAGGCAACATTACCCGACCACCGCGAGACCAACACCCGGCCCCGCGGCATCTGGCCCGCCTCAGGCCGTCTTCTGCAGCAGATCCTTCTGCTCATGACCACCGCCGACCTGCAGGTCGCCAGCCAGCTGACCACCTTCCTCGATGACCAGCTTGCCATAACGGATCTTGCCGGTGACCTTGCCGCTGGAATAGATCACCAGCTTCTGGCGTACCGTCAGATCACCGTCGAACTCGCCACGGATCTCGGCCAGATCGATTTCCGCCGACCCCTTGAACGCGCCACGCTCGGCAATCTGCACCACGCGGCAGTTGATGGTGGCCTGCACGCGCCCCTCCACCACCAGGGTATCGCAGTCCTCGATCTCGCCCTTGACCTTGATGTTGGGGCCGACGGTGAGCTTGCTGCCGCTCTCCTCGGCGGCCACCGGCGCGCTGCTGGAAACGGAAGAGGGATATTGGGCCGGTTTGTTGACGCTGGTCACATTGCCACCTGTAGATGTAGAAGAAATGCTGCTGCCCGCATTGCTATTGCTGAACGGGGAATTGGTCGAGCTGGTTTCGCGTTTGCCGAAGAGGGATTCTGAGCGAAGCATGGGATCTCCTGAAATTGATGATGCCTTGAGCGGGCAGGTAAGCCGATAAATAAACAAGCGTGCAAAACGGGAAGCACGAAAACAGCGGCGCGCATGGATCGGATGACCATAGGCAAGAGCCCTTGCCATGTCCTCCGAAAGACCTTCTGGGCGGGTCCAGGAGTCCAGAGGCGCGCCGCAACGCCGACAGGTTTCGATGATCTCGGACAGCGGCGACACGATGTCACCAGGCCTTGCCAGAGAAGAAACCTGTGCGGTTCAGGCAGGATGACTTTTCGAAAGTTCACGATAATTTTGTAACAGCCCGAGTTCTCGTCGCCAGTCACCCTGCTCTCGCAAATTATTTATATTTACAGCACGCATGTAACTAAAAAAAATGTAACAGTTGAGCGCACCTCATCGTCGCCATATGGCGACACTACCCCTCCCCTAAGCCGCTCCATGACTGCATTCCAATGAATCCTCCATTTTTCAGGATGAAATTTAACTCCATAAAAACGGGATAAATACTTAGACTTTTGCCCCATCAAACCCATCCATGCGACCACGAAAATCCCATCCAGAACCCTCTTCCCGCGCGCAAGAAGACGACACCCACACCGCATGTGACGCAATGTAAGCAGTGCAAGTGAATGTCATCAATGCAGCGCATCGTCCCCAGCCGATCTATCATGTCGGGCAATGCCGCTGCCCTTGCCGCGCCTGCCTTGCCGCAGAACCCGGCAATTGCCCAGCACAGCCACGACCGTTTCCCGGAAGACCCCATGAACCAAGAGCAGAAACCTACGTCGGAATCGCTGGATTCCTTCGGCACCCACCTCTTTCCCGCCCACCGGGGATCCGGCGTCTCGCGCGCCCTGGCTGGGTTGATCGCCGCCATCAGCTGGTTCGCCTTCGTGGCGCAGACCGATATCACCATCGAGCGCCTGCTCGCACATGGCGGCGGCGTGCTCGACGGACTGGACCGGCTGACGATGTATCTCACCAATCTCACCATCCTGATGAGCGCGCTATGCTTTACCTCCCTGGCCCTGTCGCTGACGACGCCGATGAGCCGTTTCTTCCGGCAACCCTCGGTGATCTCGGCGGTGGTGGCCTATCTGGCCTTCGTGGGAATCGCCTACAACCTGCTGCTGCGTCAGTTGTGGACGCCAACGGGCTTTCGCGCGCTGGTCAATGAAAGCCTGCATACGGTGGTGCCCTTGCTGGCGATCGTGTACTGGATCTTCTTCGTGCCGGTATTCCAGGCCTCGCTGAAGAAATCAATGCTGTGGCTGGTCTATCCGCTGGGATACCTGAGCGTGACGCTGTGGCGCGGGGCCTTGTCGGGCTTCTACCCCTACCCCTTCATCGACGTCAACAAGCTGGGGTATGGGCGGGTCCTGGTCAACTCCAGCTTGCTGCTGGCAGGATTCATGGCATTGATGGCGCTGCTGATGGCCGTCAACCGTTCTGGCAAACCGGTCTTGCTGCGCAGGTAGCGCGCAAGCGGAGCAGCGGAGAGGGAAAGCGAGGAGAGCAACGCTGGGCCCCGAGAGGAGCACCAGCTGTCCGCGGACGTGGTCCGGGCAATTACGTCAGCGGCTCAGTCACCGCCAAGGCGAGCATGAACAGCATGCAGGCACTGAAGCCCGCAGCGATGAGCAGGTATTGGAAAGTTCTGATGAGCATGTTTCCCTCGACAAACAGGCCTGCAAGGCCGTTCTTGACCGGCAGGCCCCCCTCGGACATTCAACCGGTCTCCCTCCCCAGGGAGACCGCTCCACATCGCGACACCCATGAGATCAAGCGGCGCCGATGTTGTCAGCCAATTTTAGAGGACAGTTGGTCGACTGAACGTATCATAATGTTTCTTTTACATGTTTTTTCATTGTCTATTGGTGCAGATTCATGCAGTTATAGCTCTTGTCGATATGAATAAAAAGACACATCCTTGTCACACGGCCGCGCTATGCTGCCCCCGCTTACGCGCCAATCCTCCACAACAATAGCCGACAGGAAACCTCCATGAGCAAGCAAGACGACCTTGCGGGCAGCCAGCCTGCGTCCCTCGACAACACTTCCACCACGCCGCAGAACAACGGCCGCCGCCGCTTCCTGGGGGGCATGGCCGCGCTGGGCGCAGGCGGTGCGCTGAGCGCCTGCGCCACCGACGGCCAGGGCAATGCCGGCTACGCCGCCGCCAACCCGGTCGAGGCCGCGGCGCTGGACCGCGCCCTGCGCGAGAACGTCAAGACCATCGTGGTCATCTATGCCGAGAACCGCAGCTTCAACAATCTCTTCGCCAATTTCCCCGGCCTGGAAAAGCCGCTGTCCTCGCTCAAGCCCTCGGACTACCAGCAGCGCGACCGCGATGGCAGCCTGCTCAAGCAATTGCCGCCCGCCTGGGGCGGCGTGATCAGCCAGGACCAGAGTGTCGAAGGCGTCACCTACGAGGGCGGCAAGCAATTCCAGACCAACCTGCCCAACGCCCCCTACACCTTGAAGGGCCCGCAAGGCGAGGCGCTGCCGCTGGGCCTGGTCACGCGTGACCTGTGGCACGTGTTCTACCAGAACCAGATGCAGATCAATGGCGGCAAGAACGACGGTTTCGTGGCCTGGGCGGACTCCGGCGGCCTGACCATGGGTCACTATGGCGATACCCAGTACAACCTGCGCCTGTGGGATGTCGCCCGCGAATTCGTGTTGTGCGACAACTTCTTCCAGGGCGCCTTCGGTGGCTCTTTCCTGAACCACCAGTACCTGATCGCCGCCACCCCGCCGTTCTATCCGAACGTGATGAATTCGGTCTCGCGCACCCAGGTCGCCAAGACCAGGAACAACGATCCCCTGGCCACCGAACTGGAAGTGGCCGAGAACAGCCCGGCCAGCGCCCTGCAAGGCCCGCCCAAGTTCGGCCCCAGCGCGCTGACGCCGGACGGCTATGCCGTCAACACCATGGCCCCGCCCTACTGGCCGACCTGGAGCCGCGACCGCAACAATCCGGCCTATGCCGAACCCAACCAGCCCAGCGTGCTGGTGCCGCAGACCCACGAGCATATCGGCGACAAGCTCAACAAGAAGGGGGTGGAATGGGCCTGGTATGCCGGTGCCTGGCAAGCCACGCTGGACGAGTTCAAGGACTCCAAGGGCATTCCCAAGATCCCGAACTTCCAGTACCACCACCAGCCCTTCAACTATTTCAAGGCCCTGGGCCCGGAAAATCCGGCCGAGCGCAACAAGCGCCTGCGTGATGGCGGCCTGGGCGACGAGTCGCGCACCAACCGCTTCCTGGCCGACGTCGAGGCCGGCCGCCTGCCGCCGGTGACCTTCTACAAGCCGCAGGGCAACCTCAACCTGCATGCCGGTTATGCGGACGTGGCCTCGGGTGACCGTCACATCGCCCACATCGTCAAGAGCCTGCAAGCCAGCCCCCAATGGCAGAACATGGTGGTGGTCATCACCTTCGACGAGAACGGCGGCTGGTGGGACCACGTGGCGCCGCCCAAGGGCGACCGCTGGGGACCGGGTACGCGCGTGCCGGCCTTGGTGGTCTCGCCTTTCGCCCGCAAGGGCAAGGTGGACCATACCATCTACGACACCGCCTCCATCCTGCGCCTGATCACCCGCACCTTCGATCTGGAGAAGCTAGACGGCCTCAAGGAACGCGACAGCGCCATGATCGCGCGTGGCCAGCAACCCATGGGCGACCTGACCAACGCCTTGCAGTTCAAGGCCTGAGTCGCTTCATTGCCTGGCAAGTAAAAACGCCGTCGCGGTTGACCCGCGACGGCGTTTTTCATTTCGGCAGCGGGGCCTGGCCCGCCATCAGGCCAGCCAGGGCGGCGCAGTCTCGCGCAGGTTGAGCTTACGGGGGATCAGCTTCAGATCGAGGAAGGCATCGGCGATCTGCTGCTGTTCCTCCAGGATCGCCTGGGTGATCGGCAAGGTGCCATAGGAATAACGGCGCACCACCACATCCAGCACGCTCCTGGGCAGGCCCAGGATATTGGCCAGCTCGGCGGCATAGTCGTCGGGGCGGGACTTGGCGAACTCGTCGACCCGGCTCAGTTCCTCCAGGGCGATCCGGATCAGGTCGGCGTTCTGGCGGGCATAGTCGCGGGTGGAAAAATAGTAGGCGCGGTTCTTCACCACCCCATCGGCGTCGGCCAGGATGCGCGCCTTCAGGGTCTGCTGGGCCGCTGCCAGGTAGGGTTCCCAGATGGCCCAGGCGTCGACCGAGCCACGTTCGAAGGCCGCACGTGCGTCGGCGGGGGCCAGCCACACCGGTGTGACATCGCCATAGGCCAGGCCATGCTTTTCCAGCAGCTTGACCAGGAAATAATGCACATTGGAGCCCTTGTTGAGAGCGATGCGCTTGCCCTTGAGCTGCGCCGGTCGGCTGATCCCGGACTCCTCCCTGACCAGCACCGCTTCCACATTCGGACGCGGCACCGTCGCCCCGACATACACCAGCGGCGTGCCGGCGGCCTGGGCAAAGATCGGCGGCGCCTCGCCGACATCGCCGAAATCGATGGAGCCGGCCCCCAAGGCCTCCAGCTGCACCGGACCGGCACTGAACTCCACCCATTTCACGCTCGCCCCCAGTGGCGCCAGACGCTGCTCCAGCGTCCCCTGGGCGCGGATGATGCTCAAGGCCCCCTTTTGATAGCCAATGCGCAACTGCCGCGTGGCCGCGCGGGCCAGGCGTGGCGCCAGGGCGGCACCGATCCCGACCAGGCCGAGGCCCAGGCCGCCGGCGATCAGGCGGCGACGCTTGCTGTCCTGTTGGACGTAATGGATGGCCTTGCTGCGTTTTTCTTCGCGCTGCGACATGCATGCTCCCTGCTGGATGGTTGAGTCTGGCGAGATTAGCCACCCTGCACACCATTGCGAACGAATACTTCCGCCACTGCATAGAAGAAAAGCGGATATGCCCATCGGGGCCATCACCTTGCCATTTGCGGAGTGCCTGCGGAGTACCTTCAGTTTATATCACGTTATGATATATTTGCATTCTCCACCTTTACCATGGCTGTTCTCCCCCCATCACCATGAAACACAAACGCGACTACACGGCCGATCAGCGCCTGCCCTACCTGTGCGCCATCGCCGTGCCGATCGGCGTGCTCTCCACCGGCGCGGCCTGGCTGCTGCTGAAGTTGATTGCACTCTTCACCAACCTGTTCTACTTCCAGCGCCTGTCCTTTGAGGCCAGTTCCCCGGCCACGCATACGCTGGGCTGGATCGCCGCGCTGCTGCCGGTGGCGGGCGGACTGATCGTGGGCCTGATGGCGCGCTACGGCAGCGAGAAGATCCGCGGCCACGGCATCCCCGAGGCGATCGAGGCCATCCTCTTCGGCAAGAGCCGCATGTCGGCCCAGGTGGCACTGCTCAAGCCCCTGTCCTCGGGCATCGTGATCGGCAGCGGCGGCCCCTTTGGCGCTGAAGGGCCGATCATCATGACCGGTGGCTCGCTGGGCTCGCTGCTGGCCCAGTGGCTGCACGTCACCGCCGCCGAACGCAAGACCCTGCTGGTGGCCGGTGCCTGCGCCGGCATGACGGCGATCTTCGGCACGCCCCTGGCGGCCGTGCTGCTGGCGGTGGAGCTGCTGCTGTTCGAACTGAAACCACGCAGCCTCCTGCCGGTCGCCCTGGCCTGCGCCGTGGCCGGCTTCCTGCGGCCCTGGCTGGTCGACGCCGGGCCGCTGTTTCCCCTGCAGGTGGCCGCGCCCGCGCCGGTGGCCCTGTTCTCCTGCCTGGCTGCGGGGCTGGCCAGTGGCGTGCTGGCCGCCCTGCTGACGCTGGCCCTGTACCGCATCGAAGACGGCTTCCATCGCCTGCCCCTGCACTGGATGTGGTGGCCGGCGCTGGGCGGCATCGCCGTCGGCCTCGGTGGCCTGTTGCAGCCACGTGCGCTGGGCGTGGGCTATGACGTGATCGGTGACCTGCTGCACCAGCACATGCTGCTTTCGGCGGCCCTGGCATTGCTGGCGGTGAAGGCCGTGATCTGGCTGCTGGCGCTGGGTTCGGGCACCTCCGGCGGCGTATTGGCACCACTGCTGATGATGGGGGCCGGACTGGGCCTGCTGCTCTCGCCCTGGCTGCCCGGCGGCTCGCCGGGCCTGTGGCCGCTGGTGTGCATGGCCGGCGTGCTGGGCAGCGTGCTGGGCGCGCCGCTGACGGCGATCGTGTTCGCCTTCGGCCTGACCCATGCCGACCAGGCCCTGCTGCCGCTCATTGCCACCACGGCCCTCGCCTATGGCGTCAATGTGCTGCTGATGAAGCGCTCCATCATGACCGAGAAGATCGCCCGGCGCGGCCTGCACGTGCATCGCGAATATGGTGTCGATCCGCTGGAACGGCTGCATGTGGACGAGCTCATGAGCGCCGCTCCCCAGGCCCTGGAGGCCGACATGCGCGCCGATGCCGCGCTGGCCCTGTGCCGTGCCGCCAGCCATACCCACCGCTACTATCCGGTGGTCCGGCAGCGCCACCTGGTCGGGATGCTGGCCTTGCGTGGACTGGAAAGTGCGCCCCCGGAACAACCCTGCGCAGCGCTGGCCGAGCGGCCCTCGGACTATCTGCTGCCGCACATGAGCGCGCGCACCGCCGCCGGCCTCATGGCCAGGCTGGGCGTAGCACGCCTGCCCGTGGTCGCGGGTCCGGAACGCAAGCAGCTGGTGGGTGTGCTCTCGCTATCGGACCTGGCGCGGGCCAGCGTCGCCCATGCGGAAGAAGAGTCGGTACGCGAGAAATTGCTGGGACGCTAAGCGCCTAGATCCCGCCAGTCAGGCGGCACATCAGGTTGTCATGCGAGACCAGCACCACGTTGATGCCGGCCGCGCCATTGTCCATGCGGAATTCGCTGTTGCCATTGGAAAGCGAGATGATGCGCACTGCCCGGCTGGCCTGCTCGGTAAGCACGGTCTCGGCCGCCATGTTCAGGCAGGTCAGCACGCAACCGGCGCTGGCGCTGCAATTGCGGGTGATATCGCTGGCCACCGGCGTGGGCGCGGCATTGAGTACCGTGGCCGGTGGCGCCGGCTGGACGGGTGCGGCGACCTGCGCCTGCACGGCGCTACAGGACAAGAACAGGGCGGCAAGGGCAAGAACGGGCTGGACAAGGCGCATGGATCGATCCCCTCCACGGGACGGTGAATGTTCAGGTCGGGCCGGGCCGGCGCCCGTCCCCATGCGTTATTGCAGCACAAACAAAAAAAAGGCGCACTCCCTTGCGGAAGTGCGCCATCAAGTAAGCCCCCCTCAGGGCTCCCGGTTACACCTTGTCGGGCCGCGCCATGCATCGCCAGGCCCGAAGACATCTGTTGCTGCGGCAGGCCCGGTTCGCTGTTGCCTGAACCGGCTTGCCAGTGCTGCTCCGTTGAAGACACTTTACTTGGGACGCCCGCAGGGCAATATCAGGAGCTTCCTGATACCGTCCCTCTTTGGACTCAGGAAATTCCTGAGTCCGCAGCCACAACACAGGGCAGCACCACACCGATCCGGGCGGGAAACTCCGCAACGACCAGGTCTGCAAGGTTTTGCGGCAGATCAAATTTCTAATTTAGATATGCTCAATGATTGTTTGTGTGATCCTGGATTACGGGTTAAAGTTGTTTCCAGAGCAGATTCAACAGGCGGCGCCACTTTTCAGATAGAACTGGGCGCCGCGAATCTCTCTGCATCCCCCCCAAAGTTGCACGCCCTCTCCTGCCCCAGGTTGCCAATAGGCATTTCCGCGCGAGCCCCGCGCCGACGCCCAGCGCGCATTTTTGATAGCATGCGGGCATGGATACCTCCAACACCCCCGAATTGAGCGCCCTGGCCGATACGGCCGGGCTAGGCCTGTCCGCCGTGGTCGCGGGACTGCGCACCTCGCGTGAAGTGACCAACAAGATCCGCCATCGCGGCAAGATCCGCGAGTTGCCCTCGCGCGAGGCGATGCAAGAACTGCTGCAACACCTGCAGGCGGCCCTCTTCCCCACCCACTACGGCCATACCGACCTCTCCGACGAAACCATCGATTACTTCGTCGGCAGCCAGTTGAATGCGGCGCTGTGCATCCTGAAGGAACAGACCCGTCGCGGCCTGCACTTCAGCAGCGAATTCGACGACCAGGCGGGGCAAGACGACGTCCTGCGCGAGCGTGCAGCGACGATCACTCGCGACTTCGCGCATCAACTGCCATCGATTCGGGATGTGCTGGTCAGCGACATCCAGGCGGCCTATCACGGCGACCCGGCGGCTTCCAGCATTTCAGAGATTTTGTTGTGCTACCCGGGCACCACCGCCATCATCTACCATCGTCTGGCGCATGCCCTGCATCAGCTGGGTGCGCCACTGCTGGCGCGGCTCATTGCCGATATCGCCCATTCGGCCACCGGTATCGACATCCACCCGGCCGCGCAGATCGGTCCCAGCTTCTTCATCGATCACGGCACCGGCGTGGTCATCGGCGAAACCACCATCATCGGCCGCAACGTGCGCCTGTACCAGGCCGTCACGCTGGGGGCCAAGCGTTTCCCGCAGGAGGCGGATGGTTCGCTGGTCAAGGGCATCCCGCGCCATCCCATCGTCGAGGACGATGTGGTGGTCTATGCCGGCGCCACCCTGCTGGGCCGCATCACCATCGGTCGTGGCTCGGTCATCGGCGGCAATGTCTGGCTCACCCACAGCGTACCGGCCGGCAGCAACGTGGCCCAGGCCGAGATGAACAGCGAGTGCAAGCAGTTCTAGGGCCTGTTCACACTAAAGCAGCCGCTAGCCGCCCAGTGGCAACCAGCGCTGCAGGAAGAACAGCGCTCCCAGCAGCGCCAGGCCGAAGAGGAAGACGAAGCCGATCAGTTTCCTGTCGGACGGCTGCAGGGGCTCCAGCGCGAGGTTGCCAAGCTCCTGATAGATGTGGGGTTCGTTCATGCGTGCTCCGGATGGGTCCTGATAGGACATCAACCGTCATGCTAGGCAAGAAGCTACGTGGCGTGAACGAAGCGATGGTCGCATCGATATCCGCTGGCCGCATATGCGCCAGTGGAACAGTTCGCCCCCCCCCTTACGAACCCCGCGAGACCTCGGCCCCGACAGGATGGGCTGACTCGCGCCCGCAAGCCACGGCCGCCAGGGCCAGGGCCGAGGCTGCCAATCCATACAGCCACAGCGAGGACATCACCGGCAGCAGCAGACCCGCGATCACCGGGCCCATGCCGGCGCCGATGTCACGCCAGATGGCCCGTCCCGCCAGCGCATGCACACGCTGCTCCGGCGGCGTGCGCGCCGCCACGATCGGGGCCAGCAGGGGCAATTGCAAGGCACGCAGCACCACGATGATGCCGGCAAAGACCCACAGCAAGCCACCGCCGAAACCCACCAGCGCCGCGCAGGTCGCCAGCGACAGCGTCACCAGCACCTTGACCGCACCGAAGCGCTCGGCCAGCCAGCCGCCCAGCGGACTGAGCACGATCTCGCCGGCATAGCGCAAGGCCATCAGCACGCCGGCCACCAGCTCGCCATCGGCACCGAAGGATTGCTTGCTCATGTAGGCCAGGCCGATGATGAACAGGCCATCCAGCGTCAAGCCCTCCAGGAAGGACCACCAGTCCAGCGCATTGGGCAGCTTCCAGCGCCGCGCCAGTGGCGGCGGGTAAGCATGCGCCGGCAAGCGGCGCGCGGCCAGCAGGCCCAGCACGGCTGTCATCGCCACCAGCAGGAACACCGGACGCGGGCCCAGGTGCGCGGCCAGCAATGCAGCCAGCGGCAGCCACAGCATCGGCCCGATGGCGATCACGCCACGCGAACGCCCCGAGCGGCGCGCTGCGCCCTGCGGGTTGGCGGTCGACATGGCCTGGGTCGACAGGTTCAGCCCGGCAAAGGCCATGCCCCACAACAGCCGCAAGGGCAGCAAGGCCCAGAAGCCGCTGGCCACCGTATAGCCCAGGGCGCAGGTGATCGCGGCCAACACTGCCAGCAGGCAGGTGGGACGATCGCCACGGCGGGAATAGAAACCGGCCACCCAGCGATAGCCGGCAATGCGCACCAGCCGGTTGGCCGCCAGCAGCACCCCGGCCTCGGCCAGGGTGACGTGGAACTGGTCGGAGTACATCGGCAGCAGCAGGTACAGCACGATGTCGCAGGGCAAGGCGGCCGACAGCGACATGGCGGCGTGGCGCGAATCGAGATCGGCCTGGCGGAGGTCTGGGGTGGTCATGGGCCTGATGATGCGCCGCCCATGGTAGCGCTGACAAACGATATTAATTCCGATCATGCGTGATAAAATCTGACGCATGGCCGACCTCACCCTCCCGCTCAACGCCATCCGCGCCTTCCTCGCGGCTGCGCGCCACCAGAGCTTCACGCTGGCGGCGCAGGAACTCAACGTCACCCATGGCGCGATCAGCCGCCAGATAAAGAATCTGGAAAATTACCTGGGCATGCCGTTGTTCGAGCGGCGCATCCGCCAGGTCCTGCTGACCGAACGCGGCCGGCAGTTCTTCGAGGAAGCCAGCCCGGCCCTGGAGATGCTGGCCGGCGCGGCACGCCGGGTCATGCGCGACGCCCCCACCCGCACCGTGGTCATCAACGTGCGGCCCTCCTTTGCGGTGCGCTGGCTGATTCCGCATCTCTCCAACTTCGTCGAGCGCTATCCGGGCATCGCCCCGCAGGTGGTCACCAGCACCGCGGCCGTCAGCAAGGCCGGCAGCAGCTTCGATATCGCCATCCGGCGCGGCGAGACCAACTGGCCCGAGACACTCAAGGTGCAGCGCTTCATGGAAGACGAACTGGTACTGGTGGCCTCGCCTGCCCTGCTGGCATCACAACCGCTGGAAGACATCACCCAGATCACCCGCCACACCCTGCTGCTCTCGCGCAGCCGCCGCAACGACTGGGAAGACTGGCGCCGCCTGGCCGGACTGAAGCGCTCGCGTGGACAGGCCATGCTGCACTTCGACCACGTCCACTTCGTGTTGCAGGCAGTGGTCGATGGACTGGGGCTGGCCCTCTCTCCCATTTCACTCGCCGACAACGACCTGCGCTCAGGGCGACTGGTCTGCCCCCTGCCCGAGCTGCGCCTGGAACTGGCGCCCTACTATCTCGGCATCAGTCCCCAGGCCGGCGCCGAAGCCCAACTGTTTGCCAAATGGCTGGGCGAATACCGGGGCTCGCTGGTCCACGCTGGCTAACGGCGCGCGCGCCACGGCGTGAGCGCATCTGCCACGCGGCGCATGAGCAGGTCGAACAGATAGGCGATCACCCCGATCAGCAGGATGCCCATCACCACCACATCGGTACGCAGGAAATTGGAGGCATTGAGCACCATCTGCCCCAGCCCGGCAGTGGCCGCCACCATCTCGGCAGCAACCAGCGTGGTCCAGCCGAAGCCGATGGCAATGCGCAGACCGGTCAGGATATCGGGCAAGGCCGACGGCAGGATCACATGCCGCAGCAACTGCCAGGCGCTCGCCCCCATGGACTGGGCCGCATGCAATTGCTCCTCCTGCACCGCCGCCACGCCGGCGCGGGTCGATACCGCGATGGGAGCAAAGCAGGCCAGATAGATCAGCAGCCACTTGGCGACCTCATCGATGCCGAACCAGATCACGATCAGCGGCAGGTAAGCCAGCGGCGGCAAGGGCCGGTAGAACTCCAGCAGCGGATCGGCCACCCCGCGCGCGATGCGGCTGGTCCCCATCAGCAAGCCCACCGGCACCGCCGTCAGGGCTGCCAGCAGGAAAGCGCCAAACACCCGCAACAGGCTCCAGCCGATATGCGTGAGCAAGGGCAAGCCGCCCTGCACGTTACCGCTCCAGGCCTGCCGCGTCGCCTCCCACACCGCCGCCGGTGCCGGCAGGAACAGCGGCGCGATCCAACCCGCCGTCGTCACGCCCCACCACAGCAACAGCAGCACCAGCACGGTCACCACGGCGATGCCGCTGCTGGAGCCGCTGCCGGGTCGGGGATGCACGCGTGCAGGTGGCAACGCCGACGCCGCCTGCGAGGCCGCCTCCGGCGCCGTCACCGCCGCCACGACGCTGGTCGATGAAGAAAGCTTGCTCATATTCCCTGCCCGTGGACCAGTTGCAACAGACGCTCACGCCAGGCGATGAAATCCGGCGCCGACTTCACCGCCCGCGCATCGCCGGTCTCGACATAACGCGCCAGGAAAGGCAAGGCGAAGTCATGCTCGATACGCCCGGGCCGTGCCGACATGACGATCACTCGACTGCCCAGGAACACGGCCTCCTCCACGCTATGGGTAATGAAGAAAATGGTCTTGCGGGTGCGCGCCCAGACCTGGGCCAGCAACTCCTGCACACTCTCCCGCGTGAGTGCATCGAGCGCCCCCATGGGCTCATCCATCAACAGCACGCGCGGGTCATTGGCCAGCGCGCGCGCAATCCCCACGCGCTGCTGCATGCCGCCCGAGAGCTGGTAAACCGGCGAACGCGCCTGGCGCTCCAGCCCCACCAGTTTCAATTGCGCATGCGCAATGGCCAGTCGCTCGGCCCGACCCAGCCCACGAAAACGCAAGCCCAGGGCAACGTTATCCTCGACGTTCAACCAGGGCATCAAGGCATGTTTCTGGAACACCACCCCGAGCCCCGGCCCTGGCCCCGTCACGGGAGCGCCATCCAGCAGCACCTCCCCTTGCGAGGGGCCGACGAAGCCGGCCAGGCAATTGAGCAAGGTGGTCTTGCCGCAACCGGACGGCCCCAGCGCCACCACGAACTCCCCCGGCGCGATCGCCAGATCCACCCCGGACAAGGCCGGCGGCTCATCGGCACGTGCCGAAGCAAAACGCACCGACAAGCGGTGCGCCTCGATACGCCCGCCGACCACGGCAGGCGCTGCAAGCTCAAGCCCGGACTGGCTCACTGAGCCGCCTTACGCACCCAGGTCGCGTTGACCCCATTGGCATAATCGGGCAAGACATTCTGGATCGTGCCCTGGCTCTTCAGGAAAGTCGCCGTCGCCGCCAACGACCGGGCCGCGCCGCCCCCCAGCCACTCAGCCGAAGCCTGCTGCTGCAGTGTCGGGAACTCATACAGGCTCAGACTGGCCGGCACCTCCGCAGCCTCTGCCCCGGACCACTTCGCCACGGCCCGCGCCTGAGCCGAGTCACCGCCCCAAGCGGCCTTGTTCTTGCGGTACTGCTCATCGGTATCGGCCAGCACCTTGACCAGCTCGGTCAGGAAGGCATCGTTATCCTTGGCAAAGGCACGCGAGACGACGATGCCATCGAAGGTTGCCTTACCGGTCTCCTTGGCGATCTGGCCGGAAGTGGTCAGCACGGTCCCCGACTTCTTGGCCTTGGCCAGCACAGGATCCCAGACGAAGGTCGCATCGATATCACCGCGCTCCCAAGCCGCCGCGATCTCAGGCGGACGCAGGTTGACGATCTTCACCGACCGCGGATCGACCTTGGCATTCTCCAGCGCCAGCAGCGCATGGAAATGCGAAGTCGACACGAAAGGCACCGCCAGGCGCTTGCCCTTCAGATCGGCCAGCGAATTGATGCCGCTACCGTTACGCACCACCAGTGCCTCGGCGTCGTTGATGTTATCGAGGATCCAGAACAACTGGATATCCAGCCCCTGCGACAAACCCGACGCGATAGGCGACGACCCCGCCTCACCAATCTGCACCGAGCCAGACGCCAGAGCACGGATGACATCGGCACCGCTGGCCAGTTTGCGATAAGTAATCTTGTAACCGGTTTTCTTCTCCAGGACCTGGGTTTCCTGGGCATAGCGCCAAGGCACGACCATGTCCTGATAGGCGATCACGACCTCTTTTGATTGGGCATAGGCTTGCGAAGCGAACACGAGGGAAGCGGCAAGAGCGAGGGTCTTGAGGAGCGTCTTCATGGTTTCTTGTCTTTATTGTGGATGGCGTTCCAGTATAGGAAGCGCGATTTTTGACAGAAACTAATATTTTCGTACTTGCTTATTCTTTTAGCTTAGAGAGCAAAAAATTGGCTTGACTTTGGTTATGGTTGGCTGGTTTTGGGTAGTCTGCATGGAATTCTTGTGTGCGTTCTTTGGGTAGTCTGCACGGAATTCTTGTGTGCGCTCTAGCTTAATTCCTATCTTTCTCCGGTCGGAACGGAGCGCCGGGGGCGGCCCGGCAGCCGCTCACTTTCTTTGGCCCGCCAAAGAAAGTAAGCAAAGAAAACGGCCCCCAAGAGCCAGCCCTCCTTCGGAGGGTTCCCGACGGAGTGGGGTAACAAGTGGGAAAAATAGATTCGCTTCGCTCAAACTATTTTTCTGATCCACTTGTCACCCCACTCCGTCGGCTGGCCCCAAGGGGGACCCCGGACGGCTCGCCTTCGGCATCGCCCCATCTCCGACTCGCCTGCGGCTTTGCGTTGGGTTCTTCGCCTTCGATACGTCGCTACGCGACTACTCAGTCCGAACGGATGGCAAATAATTTAGAAAAATAAAACCCAACATTAACCTCCGATCGAAGAAAAACCGATGCCGCAGGCGAGCCCACCCAAGGCCGCAGGCGAGTCGGAGACGGGGCGAAGCCGAAGGCGAGCCGGTTGCCTGTCCGCTTCTGACCCGCCGCGTCGGTGCGTACCAAGACGGATCAGGAAAATAGTTTGAGCGAAGCGAATCTATTTTCCCCGTCTTGGTACGCACCGACGCGGGCACCCTCCGAAGGAGGGCGGAGGCAGCAGCGGTCGCCTTCTTTTGCTTACTTTTCTTGGCGAGACAAGAAAAGTGAGCGGCTGCCGGGCCGCCCCCGGCGCGTCCTCCCGACCGGAGAAAGATAAGTATTAAGCTAGAGCGTACACAAGCATTCCGTGCAGACTACCCAAGCCAAAAAACCAAAAACCCAAAAAAACTAACAAATCAGGAAATCAGTTTCAGATACCCCTGAGCATCCAAAAAACCCTCGGCAGAAAACGCCACAGCCGGCTGAACCTTAAAAATCCACTGCTCATAAGGCGCATCATTGACAGCATCAGGCGTCTCGACAAGCGCATCATTGACAGCCAGCACAACCCCATCAACCGGCGCATGCAAATCCGAAGCCGTCTTGTTGGACTCAACAATCCCCGACTCCTCCCCCCGCACCAAAGAACGCCCAACAGCCGGCATCTCCACATAGACCAACGGCCCCAACTGCTCCTGCCCAAAATCGGTAATACCGATGGTCAGCGAACCGTCCTCCTCCACCCGCACCCACTCATGGGTCTGGGCATAGACGAGATGATCGGGAATCAGCATCACAGTCTCCTAAAAATAAAGATGAACCTCAGGCCTCGGCCTTGGAGCCATCAGCAAACACCGGCTCACCCAGGTTGAGCATCAAGCGATTGGCCCAGGCAAAGATCGCCACCGAATGGATCAGATCCAGCACCTCCAGCTCGGACAGGCCCACGTCATACAGCGCCTTGATCTGCGCAGCACCGATCTCGCCCGGCGCCTCCGTCAACTCCGCCGAAAACTTCGCCACCGCCTGCTCACGCGCATCCACGCCCGCGCCATACGGCGAATCGAACACCTGCTTCACCGTGTCGTTGCGCTTGGCCAGTTGCTCGAAGCGCTGCGCATGCACCGACGCGCAATACACGCAGCCATTGATACGCGAAACCACCAGCGAACCCAGCTCCCGCTCCGCACGCGACAAGCCCCCCGGCGCATACATGATGGCGTTGAAGGCTGCCGAACGCTGGCGCAGGATGTCCGGTTGGTGTGCCAGGAAGAGGTAATAGTCCGAGGTCTTGGCCTTGGGATGGCTCTCTTCCAGCACCTTGATCTGGTCTTCGCTGGCCTGGTCCAGCTGGATCACATCCAGCCAGGCATCCCACTCCAGGGTTTCATTGGTAAAGCCGTTGGCCTTGATGATGTCGCTCATGTCGATTCTCCTTACTGAGCCGCCGCAGCCCGCATGGCCTTCAGGCCCGCGACCACGCGCAATTGATAGGACACGAAGGCGATCAGCTGTGACAGCGCCACCACCGCAGGGGTGCTGATGCCGGCCGCCGGCAGCTTCTCGATGGCAGCCTTGTCGCCCTCCACCGGACGCTCGGTCAGCGCACGGGTAAAGACCAGCATGGCGCGCAGGCGCCCCTCGGGCAAGTCTTCCGGCTGGCCGCTGTCGGCCGCAGCCAGATCAGCTGCATCGGCCGGCACGGCCTGCGCGCGCGCACGATAATGCGCAGCCAGGTCGGTGGCACCGGCCAGGCGGCAGGCGTACAGCGCCACCAGCAGGCGCTCGTCCAGGCCAATGCCTGCCAGCGCGGGATCGAACAGCGTGTCGTAGCTGCCCTGCGAAGCCACCGCCACCTTCTCGCGCTGGTGGCGCAGGCTGTGCAACGGGCTGCCGACGTCCAGGCCGGACAGTTGGTCGATGACATCCTTGCTGATGTCGTAGGCGGGGGTACTCATGAAGTCTCCTTGTTGGATGAATGCCTGGTCAGCGCGTCGCGCAGGAAGTGCTGCGCCTGCTGCCAGGAGTCGAGATCGGCGCGGGCGTTCGCGGCCGGCTCGCCGCCACCAGTACTGATGCGGCCGGATACCGGGTGGGCATAGGTGGTCTGCGTGGTCGGTACGAACGGGAACAGGATGGAATGGCCGGCATTGGCGTAATTGCGCCAGACCACCGGCCAGGGATGCGCCACCTCGGCCAGCTTGTCACGCACCATCGCGCAATACAGGCTGGAAGGCCAGGAGCCATCGTCGGTGGCCGACAGCAGCAGCACCGGGCCGGCGATCTTCTCCACCGGGATGCGGGCGCGGGCCACCGCCTCCTCGTCCTGCAAGGCGGTCAGCATCGCCAGTTCATGGCGATGCGGTGCCGGGCCTTGGTCGAATGGCGCCCAGCTGGCCGTGCGGTTGCCCTGCCACTGGTGTGGCAGCGGCTCGCCACGCAACAGCCAGGTCGGGCCTTCGCGGCCCACGGCCGGGTCGGCCGCGTTCTGGCCGCTGTGCACCAGCGCGCTGGGCACATAGGCCAGCACGGCCGATACCTTCTGCGGGAAGGTCGCGCCCAGCAACAACACCAGCTCGCCACCCCGCGACTGGCCACTGATGGCCACGAAATCGTGCAGCGGCTGTACCTCGGCACGCAACCAGTCCAGGCCGCGTTCGAAATATTCCAGCGGCGTGTTGGAGATGTAGTTGGACAGCCCCGGCGCCTTGAAGTAAGCCAAGGCAAAGGCAGCATAGCCGCGCGAGGCATACAGCGCCGCGCGCGGTTCGTTGATGCCGCCACCGGAACCGTTGACGATCATCACCGCCGGATGCGGCCCGGGCGTGGCCGGCAGGAACAAGGTGCCGACCAGCCCCTCTTCGCGTACCTCGCGCCGGATCACACCGTCGGCCGCCAGGCGCTGCACCAGTGCCGTGCTGGCCGGGGTGCAGCGGGCCAGGCCAGGCTGGTCCAGCGACGACACGGTCAGCGTCGTCACCAGCGGCGCCATCACATCGGAATGGAAGTTGTCGCGGCGCCCGGCCTGCACCGGTTGCTGCGACCACAGCAGGCCCATCGGATCGATGCCGTAGTAGTCGCCATCGATGGCCGGGTTCATGCTCACATCCACATTGCCATGCGCATCGGCGATGTAGCAGGCGCTGCTCTGCCATTGGGCGCCGTTGCGCAGGGTCGACGATGAAATCCGCACCGGCTCGCCCGGATGCGCGCCACGCACGACGATGCGGCGTGGCACGTCGATCAGGTCGTCGGCCGGGCTGACCTCGATGGAGAAGTTGGGCATGGGCTTACTTCTTGTCCTGGGTCACCATCATGGCGGTGGTGCGGTCGCTGCTGATGGGGGTGACCTTCAGGCCCTTCTTGGCGGCCCAGATGTTCTGGTAGTGGTACAGCGGGATCACGCCCACTTCTTCCGACACCGTCTTGGCGGCACCGCGCAGGATGGCTTCACGCTTGGCGGGATCGAATTCCGCGGTGGAATCGGCCAGGGCCTTGTCCACGGCCGGGCTGCTGTAGTGGTTCCAGTTGGAGGCGCCGATGCCCTTCTTGGCATCGACTGTACCCAGCACGTTGACCAGCGCATAGCTGGCTTCGCCGGTGCCATTGCCCCAGGCCAGGACCGAGACCGCGAACTCGTTCTTGTTGGCACGCGAGGAATACGACGCCCATGGCAGCACCTCGACCTGGGTCTTGATGCCGATGCGGGTCCAGAACTGGGCCACCGCCTGCAGGGTTTCCGGCGCTTGCGGATAACGGTCGTTGGGGACGTGGATGGTCAGCTTGAAACCGTCCGGGAAACCGGCCTCGGCCAGCAGCTTCTTGGCCTGGGCGGCATCGAAGGGGATGTTCTTGATCTCGGGGTTGTAGCCAAAGGTGTCAGAGGGCATCCACTGGTTGGCCTCGGTGGCTGCGCCCTGCAGGATGCGGTCGATCAGCGCCTTGCGGTTGATGGCCAGCGACATGGCGCGGCGCACGCGCACGTCCAGCAGCGGGTTCTTGTCCAGTTGCTTGCCGTTGTTGTCGGTGATGAAGGGGCTCGGGCCTTCGTGGAAGCTCGGCTGGATCAGCAGCACGCGCAGGCCGTTGTAGGGATAGACCTTGACGTTGGGCGACTGCTTCAGCTTGGCCAGGTCGGACACCGAGACCTTGTCGATCACGTCCACGTCACCGGACAGCAGCGCCGCAGTGCGGGCCGCGCCGTTGTTGATGTAGCGGTAGTTGACCTTTTCCCACAGGGCCTTGCCGTTCCAGTAGTCGTCATTGCGCTGCATGACCACGCGGTCGCCCGGGGTGTAGGAGACGAACTTATAGGGACCGGTACCGATCATGGCCGCGCCGCTGTTGTAGTTCTCGGTGGTGGACTTCTCGCCCACGTGCTTGCTGACGATGTGTACCGAGGCCAGGTTCAGCGGCAGGTCCGGGTTGGGGATATTGGTCTTGATGACCAGGGTCAGCGGATCCTTGGCGGTGACCGATTCCACCGTGCGAAGGTAGCCGGCGAAGGTCGCCACGCTGCCCGGCACCGCGCGTGCGCGCTGGTAGGAGAAGATCACGTCGTCAGCGGTGAAGGGCTTGCCGTCCTGCCACTTGACGTTGGGGCGCAGCTTGAACTCCCAGGTCTTGGGGTCGATGTTCTTCCAGCTCACGGCCAGGCCGGGGACCAGCTTGTTGTAGTCGTTCTGGACCAGCAGGTCCCAGAAATGCAGGTCCACCGAGCGGTCGCCGGCGTGATTGTTCAGTTGCGGGTCCAGCGACGACAGCGGGTCGGCAAAGGCGATGTTGAGGTTCTGCGCACGCGCTGCATCGGCAGCGGTGGCCAGGGCCACGCCGGTCAGGGCAACGGCCAGCAGGCGGGTCAGGAGGGTCTTCTTCATGGTCGGGTTCCTCTGTGTGGTCATGGTGGAGGCACTACGGGATTTCCAAGTTCTTGACTGCTCGGTACTAGATCTTTTGTATCTCTTTCAGCGGCCATCATTGAGATGGCAGGCACTCATATGCCCCGGCGCGATCTCGCGCAGGAGCGGTTGTTCTTCACGGCAGCGCGCCATCGCATGCGGGCAGCGCGGATTGAAATGGCAGCCCGTGGGTGGATTGAGCGGGCTGGGAATCTCGCCCTTGATGGCGGTGAACTCCTTCTTGCGTGCCGCCATGCGCGGCACCTCGGCCAGCAGGGCTTGCGTGTAGGGATGGTTGGGCTGGCCGAACAATTCGGCCACCGGCGCACTCTCGACCACGCGGCCCAGGTACATGATGACCACGCGGTCGGAGACATGCTCCACCACGCCCAGGTCGTGGCTGATGAAGAGATAGGTCAGGCCCAGTTCTTCGCGCAGGTCCATGAACAGGTTCAGGATCTGTGCCTGGATCGACACGTCCAGCGCCGCCACGGCCTCGTCGCACACCAGCATCTGCGGCTGCACCGCCAGGGCGCGGGCGATGCCGATGCGCTGGCGCTGGCCGCCGGAGAACTGGTGCGGGTAACGGTCGCGCAGGGCCGGATCGAGGCCGGCACGCAGCAGCTGGCGGCACACATAATCATCCAGGTCGCCCTCGACCTTGCCGTTGACTTGCGCGGCCTCGCCCACGATCTGGTCGATGCGCAGGCGCGGGTTCAGGCTGGCATAGGGGTTCTGGAAGATCATCTGCACCTGCAGACGGGCTTCGGCCTCTTCCTTGCTGGTCAGCGTGGAACGCTCGCGGCCGTTGATCAGCACCTGTCCGTCCGAAGGATCGAGCAGGCCACAGGCCACGCGCCCCAGTGTGGACTTGCCGCAACCGGACTCGCCGACCAGCCCGACCACTTCGCCGGGCAAGACTTGCAGATCGACCTGGTCGAGGGCGTGCGTGACAGCCGGCGGACGGCTCCATCCGCGTGCCTGCAACTGGCGCTCCAGCCAGCCCTGGCGGCGCTCGCCGAAGCGACGGCTGACGGCGCGGGTTTCGATCAGGGGAATGACGGCCTTATCCATGTTGCGCATTGCCCTGTGGGCTGGTGGTGGGGTGATAGCAACGTAAGCGGTGGCCCGGCAGCGGTTCGCTGATTCCGGGGGCTTCCAGGCAGTGCTGGCTGACGCGCTCGCAGCGCGCGGCAAACGCACAGGTGGGCGGCAGGTGCAGCAGATTGGGCGTCATGCCGGGAATCTGGCGCAAGCGCGCACCGCGCCGGTTGTTGCTGGGCAGGCTGCCGATCAGGCCCTGGGTATAGGGGTGCAGCGGCGCATCGAGCACCGCATCCACACTGCCCTGCTCGACGATGCGCCCGGCATACATCACCGCCACTTCGTCGGCCAGGCCCGCCACCACCGACAGGTCGTGGGTGATCCAGATCAACGCCGTGCCATGCTGGCGCGCCAGTTTCTGCACCTCCGACAGGATCTGCGCCTGGATGGTCACATCCAGCGCGGTAGTCGGCTCATCGGCGATGATCAGGTCGGGCTTGTGCAGCATGGCGATGGCAATGGCCACGCGCTGGCGCATGCCACCCGAGAGCTGGTGCGGATAGGCCTGCAGCCGTTCCTCGGGGCTGGCGATGCCCATCATGCCCAGGGTGTCGCGTGCCAGTTCACGGGCCTGCTGGCGACTCACCTTGCTGTGCGCGAGCACGGCATCGACCATCTGCGCCTCGACCTTGAGCACCGGGTTCAGGGTCATCATCGGGTCCTGGAAGATCATGGCGATGCGATTGCCCTGCAGCTCGCGCAGGGAGGTCTTGTCCATGCGCACCAGGTCGCGTCCCTGGAACAGGATTTCGCCACCGACGATGCGGCCCGGGGCATCGACCATGCCGAGGATGGAAAAACCGGTGACGCTCTTGCCCGAACCCGATTCGCCCACCAGCCCCAGGATGCGACCACGACCGACCGACAGGGAGACATCGTCGACCGCCGGCAGCACGCCGTCGGGCGTGAAGAAATGGGTGCGCAGGTTGCGCACTTCCAGCGTGAGCGCGCTCATTTCTGCCACCTTGGATTGAGGATGTCGCGCAGGCGGTCGCCCACCAGGTTGATGGCGACGATCACGACCAACAGCGTGATGCCGGGATAGAAGCTGATCCAGTATTCGCCCGAGAGCATGTATTGGTAACCGTTGGAGATGAGCAGGCCCAGCGAGGGCTCGGTAATGGGAACACCCAGGCCGAGGAAGGACAGCGTGGCTTCCAGCGTGATGGCACGGGCCACCTGCAGGGTGCCGATGACGATGAGCGGCGGCAGGCAGTTGGGCAGGATGTGGCGCACCATGATGCGCCAGGACGAGAGATTGAGCCCACGTGCGGCTTCGACGTATTCCTTGCGTCGCTCCACCAGCGCTTGGCCGCGCGCGGTGCGGGCGTAGTAGGCCCATTCCAGCACCACCAGCGTGGCCATGACGTTGAAGATGCCCTTGCCGACATAGGCCAGGATCAGCATCGCCACCAGAATCGACGGGAAGGACAGCACCAGATCGGCAAAACGCATCAGCACCGTGTCCACCTTGCCCCCGGCGTAAGCGGCCAGCAGGCCGATGAGCGTACCGATCACGCCGGCGATCAGGGCCGAGCCGACACCGATACCCACGCTGATGCGCAGGCCGTAGAGGATGGCCGAGACCAGGTCGCGGCCCTGGCCGTCGGTGCCCAGCCAGTAGGTATAGGTCCCCAGGCCGTTGATGGTGCCGGGATGCAGGCGGGCATCGAGCACGTCCAGCTGCATCAGGTCATAGGGGTTCTGCGGCGTGATCCAGGGCGCGGCAATGGCGCCCACGATCAGCAGCAGCACGATCACCAGCCCCAGCACGGCCGAGCGCGAAGCCACGAAGTGGCGCAGCACGCGGCGCCAGGGCGACTCGCGCCGTGGCGCCTGGAAGGCCGACAGCTCGGCCACGCGGGCACGCACCTGCTCCTGGGTCATTGGGGTCATTTCGGTTGGCGGCACGCTCATGCCTTGGCCTCCACCCGCACACGCGGGTCCAGTATCTTGTAGAGCACGTCGACCACCAGGTTGATGGTGACGAACATGCAGACGATCACCATCAGGTAGGCCACGATCACGGGCCGGTCCAGGGCATTGATGCTATCGAGGATGAGCTTGCCGGCGCCGGGCCAGGCGAAGATGCTCTCGGTCACCACCGCGAAGGCGATGGTGGAGCCGAACTCCAGGCCGACCACGGTCACCAGCGGGATCAGGGTATTGCGCAGCACGTACATCAACACCACCCGCGCCGGTGACAGCCCCTTGGCGCGGGCGAACTTGACGAAGTCCATCGGCAGCACCTCGCGCACGTTGGCGCGGGTCAGACGGATCACCAGCGAAATCTTGAACAGCGACAGGTTGATGGCCGGCAGGATCATGTGGCGCCAGCCATCCGCCGTCAGCCACGACCACTGTACCCCGAACAGTTCGGCGGTCTGGCCGCGCCCGCCCGAGGGCAGCCAGCCTAGCGTGACCGAAAAGGCCATGATGAGCATCAGACCGATCCAGAAGGTGGGCAGCGAAAAGCCCAGGATGCTGGTGGTCATGACCACTCGCGAGAGCGGATGATCGGGTTTCATGCCCGCCAGCAGGCCCAGCGGCACGCCCACCAGCAAGGCCAGGAACAGGGCCGCGAAGGCCAGTTCCAGCGTGGCCGGCAGGCGCTGGAAGATCAGCAGGATGGCCGGCGTGTTGTAGACGAAGCTGTTGCCCAGGTTGCCATGCAAGGCTCCGTTCAGGAAGGACAGGTACTGGAACCAGACCGGCTGGTCCAGCCCCAGCTCCTTGATGATGCGCAGGCGGTCGACCTGGTCGACATCCTGGCCGATCAGGATATCGACCGGATTGCCGATCATGTGCAGGCCGAAGAAGACGATCACCGTCATCAGCAGCACCACCATCAGCGCCTGCAGGACGCTCTTTGCAATGGCGACGGTCATGCCGGCAGCTCCCAGGGGGATTCGGTCCACTCGTCGCCTTCCAGTTCCGGCTCTTCGTAGGACTGGATATTGCGGTAGTGGTACTCGACATCTTCGCTGTACATCAGCGCGGCGATGCCCTGCGCCAGGCGATAGGCACCGTCGCTGATGGCCGGGATATCGCCCGACACCGTGCCATGGCTGGCGGCGGCCGGGTAGCAGAAGCAGTGGATGCGCTCCAGTCCCGGCAGGCTGCCCGGGGTCTTTTGCTGGAACTCGAACACCGACCCCAGGTAGGGCGAATCGGCCAGTTCCTGGTCTTCTTCACCGGCCGGCGGGGTATAGCGGTCGCTCCAGTTGAGGATGTGCGGGGCGATATCCTTGAATTCGGCGCGCAGGCTCCAGTCGATCTTGAAACCGGTGGAGAAGAACAGGAAATCCAGCTCCAGCGGCCCGCGATTGGTCTGCAGCAGCAGCGTGCCATCCTGCTTGACCTCGACCGCCTCGATGGCCGTCCCCAGCAGGAAACGGGCATTGGCAAAGCGCGAAACGCGGCGCGTGCTGCCCGAGGGCGGCGGCACCTGCTGGGCATTGACGTAATGGCGGATGCGCCACTTCCAGGCATCCGGCAGGTGCAGGTGGCCGTTGACCAGGCCGGGACTGCCCGAGCCCTTACCCTTGTTGATGCGCGGCAGGTCCTTGCGGCGGATCAGCAGATCGACCCGTGCCGCCCCCTCTTCCAGGGCGGTGGCCGCGCTGTCCATGGCCGAGGCGCCGCCACCGATGACACCCACGCGCTTGCCCTTCAGGCTGGCGTAGTCCAACAGGTCGGACGAATGCGCCCAGCGGTCGCGCGGCAATTGCTGCACCAGCGGCGGCAGGTAGGCGCCGCCCAGACCATCGCGGCCGGTGGCCACCACCACACGCCGCGCCAGCACGGTGGACTCGCCGGCGGGCGACTGCAGCTGCAATGCGACGATGCCATCGGCACGCGGCTGCACGGCCAGCACGCGGTGCTCGTTGCGGATATCCAGTTGCATCACGCGGCGGAACCAGCGCAGGTAATCCATCCACTGCAGGCGCGGGATCTTGTCCAGCGCGTCCCACGCCGCCAGGCCGAACTGGGCCTCGAACCAGGCGCGGAAGGTCAGCGCCGGAAAGCCCAGGGCCGGGCCGGTCAGGGTCTTGGGCGAGCGCAGGGTTTCCATGCGTGCCGTCGTGGCCCAGGGGCCTTCGAAGTCACGCGGCGACTGGTCATAGATGACATTGGGGATGCCCAGGTGCGACAGCGCCACCGAGGCCGCCATGCCGGCCTGGCCGCCGCCGATGATGGCCACGTCGATCACGGCCTGACCATCGCGCTGCAGGGTCGGCGTCCACGACTTGCCGGGCAGGGCCAGCCATTCCAGGTCCTGGCGCAGGCGCGCCTCCAGGGCAGCCAATCCGGCCGGGCTGGGGGCACTCGATGTTGTCGCTTGGGTGTTGTCCATATCGCCTCGTCAAAAGCATGAAAAGACGTCGCCGGCACGGTAGTTTGCCGTCGATCGTCTCGTTTCGGGTTCTTGTGATGCGGCGCCCTTCCCGGTTGACGCCGCTGTTTGGAGGCTGTGCCGACATCAGCCACCTACCGTTCGACCTGAGTAGGCCCTTTCAGGGCCGTATCGAAGGCGTACCTGCGTGGCACCTTCGATACGCGGCGATGCCGCTACTCAGGTCGAACGGTGAGTGGCAGCACACAACATCTGCCCCAGCCCCTTTGTTACTTACTGCGGTGTTACACACTACAAAATCATTTACAACAATTCATCGTGCAGGCTGGCGTCACGCTTGACGAAGCCCTGCAGGGTATTGCGTGCGGCCTGCTCCACCGCGTCGATGAGGCGTTGCGTCACGCCCTCGACCGGCTTGCCATAAGGCGTGACCACGCCGAAGTAAAAAGGGATATCCACTGCCAGCGGCTTGACCACCATCCCCTCGATGGGCATGCCATAGGCCGTGGCCGGCTCCACCAGCGCCACGCCCAGCCCGGCGCGGGCGGCCATGATGGCGTTGAAGGAGGTATTGGTATCGATGGCCACATCCAGCAGGCTGTCTTCGCCCAGCGCCGTTTCCACGCGCTGGCGCAGGCGGTAGCGGTTGGACATGGTGATGACGCGCTGTCCGCGCAGGGCGGCGCGGGTCAGTTTCTCGCGCGAGGCCAGCGGATGGTCGGCACGTACCACCGCCACGCAGGGCGCTTCGCCGATCCAGTGCAGGTCCAGTCCGCGATGGGCCACCGGCAAGGAGGTCAGCCCCAGGCTGACGGTACGGTGCAGGATGGCATGCACCACCTGCTCGGCCGAGGCGCTGCGCAGGTGGATGTGTTCGGGGAAAGCATGGTCCTGCTGCAAGGACAGCAACTGCAGCGCCGCCGGAGCGATGGTCGAGGCCAGCGCGGGCGTGGCCACCAGGTGCACTGGATGGACTTCTTCGCGGGCAATCTCCAGGGCGCGCTCGCGGATGGTACGCAAGCCCACCAGAGAACGCTCCACTTCCTCATACAACAGGAAAGCCTTGGCCGTGGGTGTCACGCGCGGGCCATTGCGGTCGAACAGGGCATAGCCCAGCTCTCCCTCCAGGTCGCCGATGGCCTTGCTCACGGCCGGCTGCGAGCGGCCCAGGCTGCGACCGGCACCGGTCACGCTACCCAGGGTCATGACCGCCGCAAAAGCTTCGAGCTGGTTGAGGTCCATCGAATCCGCTTTCCTTGATCAAAATGCTTGCATATGTTTTTCGAATTATAGGTTTGTCTGTATTCTATTTCAGTATAATAATTTTGTATAAGCTAATGCAGGGCATGGAGATCGACCGGGAATCGCCGCCACGCCTGGCCAAGCCGCATTACCCGCAAGAAACAGTGAAAAACATATATACAAATACGTCCAAAGTCGTTTTCCATATAAGGCGACCGGCGTAATGTAGATATATGCTCAAATGAGTCGTCCCTACTGCACCGCCTATCTGGACACCCTGGACTTTCCGGAAATACCGTCATGAACGCCCCTGCTCCCTGTCGCCCGCCAGCCGACCTGCGCTTCCCCATCTATCTCGACTATGGTGCCACCACGCCGGTCGATCCGCAGGTCGCGCGCGTGATGTGCGACTTCCTGACCGACAAGTTCGGCAATGCCGCCAGCAGCTCCCACCCCTTCGGCTGGGAGGCGCGGCGCGCCGTGGAGCATGCGCGCACCCAGGTGGCAGGACTGGTCGGGGCGCAGCCCGGCGAGATCGTCTGGACTTCCGGCGCCACCGAATCCAACAACCTCGCCATCAAGGGCACGGCCCATGCGCTGCGCGCCCAGGGGCGCGGCAAGCACCTGATCACGGTCGCCACCGAGCACAAGGCGGTGCTGGACACCATGAACACGCTGGAGAAATCCGGCTTCGACGTCACCTACCTGCAACCGGGCGCCGATGGCCTGATCACGCTGGAGCAGTTCCGCGCGGCACTGCGTCCGGACACGCTGCTGGCCTCGGTGATGTACGTCAACAACGAGATCGGCGTGATCCAGCCCATCGCCGCACTGGGCGAGCTGTGCGCCGAACGCGGCATCGTCTTCCACGTCGATGCGGTGCAGGCGGCCGGCAAGATCGTCATCGACCTGACCCGCCTGAAGGTGGACCTGATGTCCTTCTCGGCGCACAAGGTCTATGGCCCCAAGGGCATAGGCGCGCTGTATGTACGCCACAACCCGGCCCTGACGCTGGAGGCCCAGATCGATGGCGGCGGCCATGAGAACGGCATGCGCTCGGGCACCCTGGCCACCCACCAGATCGTGGGCATGGGCGAGGCCTTTGCCCTGGCCGGACAATTGCTGGAGGAAGAAGGCCTGCGTATCCGCGCCCTGCGCGATCGCCTGTGGCAGGGCCTGGCCGAGCTGCCGGGCGTGCAGCTCAATGGCAGCGCCGAAGAACGCGTGCCGCACAACCTCAACGTGAGCTTCCCGCCGACCCGTTACGGCACGCTGGCCAGCCAGCTGCTGGGCATTGCAGTCTCGGCCGGATCGGCCTGCAATTCGGCGGCGGCTGCGCCCTCCTTCGTGCTGCTGGCCATCGGCCGCTCGCCCGAAGTGGCGCGCAATGCGGTGCGCTTCTCGCTGGGGCGCGGCACCACCGAGGCCGAGATCGACTACGTGGTGGCGACCGTGCGCCAGGTACTGGCGCATGACGCCATCGATGGCACGGCTTGAGCCGCGGACATCCAGGCAGTGATGAGTCCCGCCGGCTGGGCGGGCCTCATTCATTTTTCTCATAAGCTAAAAACTATTAGTACGTTCCTCGCCTAATAACTAAAAGTTAGACTTGGTCAGTCCTTTTAAAACTGATCAACGTGATTCGCATCGAGCAACTCCACAAGACCTACCATGCCGGCCAGCGCGACATCATCGCCCTGCACGACATCAACCTGGATATCGCCCAGGGAGAAATCTTCGGCATCATCGGCCGCTCCGGCGCCGGCAAGAGCACCCTGATCCGCACGCTGAATGTGCTGGAACGTCCCGACAGCGGGCGCGTGCTCATCGACGGCGAAGACATCACCGTGCTTGGCCACGACGCCCTGCTGGGCCTGCGCCAGCGCATCGGCATGGTGTTCCAGCATTTCAACCTCTTGAACGCCAAGACGGTGGCCCAGAACATCGACTGGCCACTCAAGATCACCGGCCGCTACAGCCGCGAAGAGCGCACCGCACGGGTCGATGAACTGCTGCAACTGGTGGGCCTGGAAGCCCATCGCGACCAGTATCCATCGCAACTGTCGGGCGGACAGAAGCAGCGCGTGGGCATCGCCCGCGCCTTGGCCAATACGCCGCGCCTGCTGTTGTGCGACGAAGCCACCTCCTCGCTGGACCCGGAAACCACTCAATCCATCCTGCGCCTGCTGCTGGAAATCAACCGCAAACTGGGCCTGACCATCGTCCTGATCACTCACGAGATGGAAGTCATCCGCACCATCTGCGACCGCGTGGCCGTGCTGGACGCCGGCTCGGTGGCCGAACAGGGCCGCGTGGTGGACATCTTCCTGCGTGCGCAGCATGCGGTGACCCGCGCGTTGCTGGCCGAGAGCCATGCCTATGAGGCTGGCGACAACTTCTACCAACGTCGCTCCGACGGCAAGCTGCTGCGCCTGACCTATGCCGGCGAGATCGCCGCGCAACCCATCCTGTCGCAACTGACGGCGGCCACCTCGGCGCAAGCGACCATCGTGCGCGGCACGGTCTCGCGCATCAAGGACACACCCTACGGACAATTGCTGGTGGAGTTTTCCGGTGGTGAGGCCGCGGTCAGCCAGGTGCTGGCGCGCCTGCGCGAGTCCGGTATCGATCACGAGGTGCTGGCATGAGCGCCCTGAACAACCTGATCGACCTGTCGCAGATCGACTGGAGCGAAGTCTGGGACGCCACCGTGGAAACCCTGGCCATGACCGGCGGCTCGCTGTTCTTCACCGTATTGCTCGGTCTGCCGCTGGGCATCCTGCTGTTCCTGACCAATCGCCGCCAGCTGCTGGAGCAGCGCGGTATCTACCTGGTGCTGTCGCTGGTGGTCAACGTGCTGCGCTCGGTGCCCTTCCTGATCCTGCTGATCGTGCTGATCCCCTTCACGCTGTGGCTGGTGGGGACCTCGCTGGGGGTGACCGGCTCCATTCCGCCGCTGGTGATCGGCACGGCGCCCTTCTTTGCGCGCCTGACGGAGAGCGTGCTGCGCGAGATCGACCGCGGCATCATCGAAGCCTGTACCGCCATGGGTGCGAAGCGTCGCCAGATCATCTTCGGCGCGCTGCTGCCGGAGGCGCTGCCTGGCCTGCTGGCGGCGGTCACCATCACCGCCATCACCCTCATGTCGTATGCCGCCATGTCGGGCGTGATCGGTGGCGGCGGCCTGGGCGACCTGGCCATCCGCTACGGCTACCAGCGCTTCCAGACCGAAGTGATGGTGGTCACCGTGGCCATCCTGGTGGTGCTGGTGCAGTTGCTGCAATTCTTTGGCGACCGCCTGGTGCTGCGTTTTACCCGCAAGTAAATCCCTTGGCGCAGGCTGACCTGGCCTGCGCCGATACCTGAGAGAACCGACGTACCACGTCAACTTTTATTAAAAGACTGGAGAAAAACCATGATCCGCAAACTGATCCCTCACCTCTTCGCCGGCGCCGCGCTGGCCTTCTCCGTAGGCGCGCATGCCGCCGACAAGCTGGTGATCGCCGCCACCCCGGTGCCGCACGCCGAGATCCTGGAACACATCAAGCCGGCCCTGGCCAAGGAAGGCATCGACCTGCAGGTCAAGGTCTTCACCGACTACGTGCAGCCGGCCGCGCAGACCAACGAGAAGCAGGTCGATGGCAACTTCTTCCTGCACCTGCCCTACCTGGAGCAGTTCAAGAAGAGCCACAAGAACGATATCGAAGTGCCGGTCGCCAAGGTCCACGTGGAGCCCTTCGCCGCCTATTCGCAGAAGTACAAGAAAGTGGCCGACATTCCTGATGGCGCCACCATCGCCATCCCCAACGACCCGTCCAACTCCGGTCGCGCCCTGCTGCTGCTGGCCCGCAACGGCCTGATCAAGCTGAAGGACAGCTCCAACATTTCCTCGACCCAGAAGGACATCGTCGAGAACCCGAAGAAGCTGAAGTTCCGCGCCCTGGAAGCGGCCACCCTGCCGCGCGTGCTGAACCAGGTCGACGTCGCCCTGATCAACACCAACTACGCGCTGGAAGCCAAGCTGAACCCGGTCAAGGATTCGCTGTTCATCGAGGATGCCAATTCGCCCTACGCCAACCTGCTGGTGGCGCGCGAGGATAACAAGGACAGCGCCGCCATCAAGAAGCTGGCCGCTGCCCTGAACTCGCCGGACGTCAAGAAGTTCATCGAAGAGAAGTACCAGGGCGCGATCGTCCCGGCCTTCTAAGCATCACCTTCCCGTCGTCCCCTCCTCCTGGCAGCGCCGCGCAAGCGGCCTGCCAGGACGCGTCTCCCCCCGGCTCGCACCTACTGCGCAGCCGCTTTCACCTGTTTCAGGAATTTGGCATCCACGCCGGTCAGTTGCGCGGTGCGTGCGGCCACGCGTCCATCGGCATCGAGCAGGATCAGGTCGGTACTGTGGTTGAAATCACCATTGGCCAAGGCACGATACTGCAGCCCCAGCACGGCAGCGAGCTTGCGGGTGGTGGCCGCATCGCTGCGCGCCAGCGTCCAGTGCGCCGGGTCCAGCTCGCGCTGCTGTGCGGTGTGCTTGAGTACGGCCACCGTGTCACGGGCCGGATCGATGGTGATAAGCAGCACGCTCAACTTCGCCCGCTCTTGCGCATTCAGCTTGGCTTCGGTATTGCGCAGCGCCTCGACCAGCATGGGGCAGACGAACTCGCACGAGGTATAGAACATGCCCACCAGCACGGGCTGGCCGCGCTTTTGCGTGAGCGTGAAGTCGCGGCCTTCCTGATCGGTGAGCTTGGCATTGAGCTGGTAGACCGAATCACCGGGCAGCGCGGCTGCGCCGGTGGCAGCCGGATTCGCCCCTGGCGTGGCCGCCGTGGCGAGCGCGCCAGTGAGGGCGGTAATGGCCAGGATCATGGCGGCAAGTCTGGACTTGTTCATGGTGTCTCCGTGGAAGCAAGCGGGCGCACGCAGCGAAAGCCCAGGCTGCTGGTGCCGTCGGCGGCGCCCAAGGATGAAAGCAGTGCGATGCGCATCAGCACGGCGTAGTTTTCGCGTTGCTGCAGGCTGATGGCGCCGGCGCCACAGAACTGCAACTTGTCGGGGTCGTCCCCCGAGCGGCTGTCGGGACTGACCAGCAAGGCGTTGAAGTCGTCGACCCATTCCCAGACCAGGCCATGCATGTCGCGCACGCCATAGACGTTGGCCTCGCCACCCACCTCACCCAGCCCACGGCTGGCGGGACGGGCATACCAGTTGAGGATGCGGGCGCGCCAGGCGGGATCGTCGCGGGCATCGCGACGGCCGGCGTCGGCGGCGGCCACGTATTCCCATTCCTGCCAGGTCGGCAGCCGCGCCCCCTCGGATTCGCAGTAGGCCTGGGCCGCAAACCAGCTCACGTTGACGACCGGCTGGCGGCTGGCAGGGCCATCGGCAGGTGACTGCGGCGTGGACCAGTCCTTGAGGTAGCCGTCGTCGGCAAAGGTGCGCGGGGCCTGCCCGCGCTGCCACTGCGGATGGACGATCACGAAGCTGCGGTACTCGCCCTGGGTCACGGGGGTGATCCGCATGTCAAACCCGTCCACCGGGACCGGCGCCTTGTCGGCATCGCCGGCCAGCACGCTTTGCAGGGTGCCAGCGGGAATGCGCACGTAGACGGCCTCCTGAGCCTGCGCAACCGGTGCGCACGCCAGGACAGCAAGACCAGCACCCGCCAGCAGACGTGTCAGGACACGGATCACGGCACGCCTCAGTGCTCTGCCTGGGCCGATGCGCCCGGCTTGACCGCACGCAGCTTCTTGACGTCGTCGGCAGAGATACGCCCTCCCGGGTTGCCCCATTCATTGGCCACATAGGTGAGGATGTTGGCGATCTCGTCGTCGTTAAGCTGGTTCATCGGTGGCATGACCGAGTTGTAGGCAACGCCATTGACGGTCACCTGGCCATTGAGCCCATGCAGCACGGTCTTGATGGCACGGTTGTAGTCGGCGGCGAAGTAATCCGACTTGGCCAGCGGCGGGAACACGCCCGGCAAGCCGGCACCATTGCTCTGGTGGCACACCGAGCAGGTACCGGCGAACAAGGCCTTGCCGGCCTGCACCTGATCCTGCAATGACAGCTTGCCGCTGGCGGCATTGGCCGTGGCCGTGGCCACCGCTGCCAGGTTGGGCTGGGAGCGGTCCCCCAGGTAGACGGAGTCGAGTTCCTTGCCCGAATAGATGGCCTTGTTCTCGGGGCCATTGACCTTGAGGATGGCCAGCGCGCCCTTGTTGAAGGCCCGGAAGATGGAGTGATCGACCAGCACGTAACTGCCCGGCACTCGGGTACGGAACTCGACGATGGCCGCACCACCGGCGGGAATCAGCGTGGTCTGCACATTCTTCTGGGCCAGCGTTCCACCTTCGAAGCGTACCTTGTCGAAGATGGCGCCGATGACGTGGAAGCTCGATACCAGGTTGGGACCACCATTGCCCACGAACAGGCGCACCGTCTCGTTGACCTTGGCGGTGATGGCCTTGTCGCCGGTGAGCGCCCCTTCGGCGCCGTTGAAGAGCACGTAGGTGGGCCGTTCGTCGATGGCCTTTTCCATGTCGAAGGGTTGCTGGCCCTTTTCGCGGTACTTGCCGGTGGTGTAGAAGTCACCCTGCATGACGTAGTACTCGTGATCGACCTTGCTCAAGCCCTGCGGCGGCTCCACCAGGATCAGGCCATACATGCCATTGGCCACGTGCATGCCCACCGGGGCGGTGGCGCAGTGGTAGACGTAGAGGCCTTCGTTCAAGGCCTTGAAGGTGAACTGCGACTCATGGCCCGGCGCGGTGAAGCTCGATGCGGCGCCCCCACCGGGACCGGTCACGCCGTGCAGGTCGATGTTGTGCGGCATCTTGCTGCCGGGATGGTTCTTGAGGTGGAACTCCACCGTGTCGCCCTGACGCACGCGGATGAAGCTGCCTGGCACGGTGCCGCCGAAGGTCCAGAAGGTATAGGACACGCCTTCCGAAATGGGCATCTCCTTCTCGATCACTTCGAGATCGACGATGACCTTGGCCGGGTAATTGCGATTGGTGGGTGGCGGCACTTCAGGCGGGCTGGTGAGCACGGCGCGGATGGGGGCGCCTTGCGGCGGGCCGAAGTCTCCGCTTGCCTTGGCCGGCGCCGCCTTGTTGGCGGGCAGCGTTGCCGCCGTCACCGGCAGCATGCCGGCCACGCCCACGGCCAGCAACGCGCTGGCCAGCGTTTGCTTGATCTTCAACTTCACGACGTTCTCCTTGGTGATTGGCGTCGATGCTCAGAGCCGATAAACCTTCATGAAAAATGCATCTTCATGGTAAGAACTGCCGGCCAGGAGGGAGTTGATACACATCAAGCAGCGCGAGCAGGCGGCTCGGCATGTTGCCGCCGCCATGCCCAGGCAGAGCCCAGCATCGTCAGCACGAACAGCGCAAGGGCGATGGCATTGATCACTGCCCCCAGCGCACGCAGGCCGGGATGCCCCCATGCGCCGGCACAACGCAGCAGCAACGAGGCCTGCATCAGCACCAGCGGCGCGTAGAACCAGGGGCCGTACCGCACTTTCATCCGTGCGACGGCGGGCAGGATGACCGGTGCGTGACCCATGACCATGCTCATCACGAAGCCCAGGCCCAGGGCATGCAAGGCCACGTCGCGCAGCGCGATCCCCTGCACCAGATCCAGGCCCGGCGCCATCCAGGCCAGGCCTGACAACGCCAGCCAGCCGTAACCGCTCAACAGGCACAGCGCCATGTAGCGACTCAGGCCGTGCGCGCGCACGGTTCGCCACGCCACGTCAAAGGTATAAAACCAAAGGGCTAGCAGCAGTAACGCCATGCCGAAGAGAATCAATCCCTTATGCAGGTCGGACAACGACGTCAGCAAACCTGCCAGCAGGCACAGGAGCGCCACCAGCAACAGCGGACGCGACAGCGGATGGCGCGGCATGAGCCGCGCCATCTCCAGGCGCTCGGCAGCAATGGTCAGCACCACGAAGGCAAACCACCACAGCAGCGCAAGCCCGCCCTCATGCTGCCAGGCATACAGGCCATTGCCCGCGAGCCAGGCCAGCGCGCCCGCGAACATGACCGCCATGTGGGCCTGGGGCTGGCGTGCCAGCAACACCACGTTGGCCGCCGCGAAGCACAGGGCCGCGCATATGCCGAACGCCCCCGCCAGGAGGAAGGACGAGGGACCGGACAAGAACAGCAGGCAAACGCCTTGCGCCACGCTGCACAGTGGCGCCAGGAAGGCCCAGCGCTGGCGCAAGGCAACCGCACGTTCGAGCGCAATGACACTGCCCAGGAAGGATGAGAGCATCAGCGCCGCATGCAGGACGGCGGCCCGTCCGATGAATGCGCTGCCTTGCAGGAGAGTCCCTGACGCCCCCGCGCGCAACAGGCCGCCCAGCACGGCCGCCACCAGCAGGCAGCCGAGCACGACGGCAGCACCCAGGCGCGTCACGGCAGCCGGCCAGCCCATCTCACCACCCCATCAGGAGACGGGCCTTGGCGCTCAGGCGGGACGGATCCCAAGGGGGTTCCCAGACAAGCTGGAGGTCCACGCGATAGCCTTCGGGCAGCACCCGCCGCAGCTCGCTGCCGGCGTCATCCAGTACCACCTCCGACATGGGGCAGGCTGGGCTGGTCATGGTCAGCGTGACATGCACGACGCCCTCGGCGACATCGATGCCATAGATCAGGCCGACATCGACGATGGACAGCGCCAGCTCGGGATCGACCACGCGCACCAACGCGGCCCGTATCGGCTCTTCCAGTTCGGCCGGACCGTGATAGGGGAAGGGATGGAAATCTGCCTCAATGGAAACCATGGCGAAGAAGAAGTCAAGGTCGGCCCCCGCCCTCAGGCAGCGCGCACCGGCCGCAGTTGCAGGATCTGGGCGAGCACGGTGCGGTTGCGCACGAGGTCGGCCAGGGTGTACTCGTCGAGCACGGCGTGGAAAGCCTCCGCCGCCTTCTTGAGCAGGGCCTTGAGCCGGCAGGCGTCGGTGATCACGCAGCTGTCGGGTTGCGCGCCGAAGCATGCGGCAGGCACATCCGGCCCCTCGGTGGCCCGCACGACCTGGCCGATGCCGATCTCGGCCGCAGGCATGCCCAGGCCCATCCCCCCACCCTTGCCCCGGATGGTGATCAACCAGCCCTGTTGTGACAGGAAATGCACGACCTTGGTAAGGTGGCTTTCGGAGATCTCGAAGGTCCTGGCAATCTCGGCGATGGTGGCGCGCCGTTCGGGCTGCGCCGCCAGGTAGATCAAGACCCTCAGGCTGTAGTCGGTAAAGCTGGTCAGTTTCATGGCAGTGCTCCAGGCAGGATGTTCAATGGCGGGCGGCAGACGCCGGTGCCGGCTTCTCGATCACCTGGCGCCTGTGTCGACGCAGCAAGCCGATGGCGTAGCACGCCAGCATCAGCGCCCCGGCGGCGAAGACGATATCACCGGGCACGCGCAGCCACACCAATGTTTCCATGAGCTTGGAATGCACGATCTCGGGCGAGCGTGCAAACCACATGCCGCGCTCGATGCTGGCCCAGGCCTGGTAGATGCCGGCCGGCAGCAGCGACAGGAAGACCATCATCGCCAGGCCGATATTGAGGCCCCAATAGGCGGGCCTGAGCAGGCCATCGGCATGCAACGCACGCGGATAGAGGCCGCGCAGGCAGAACAGCATGAGCCCGATGCCCAGCATGCCATACACCCCGAACAGGGCCGCATGGCCGTGCGCCGGTGTCATGTTCAGGCCCTGCACGTAGTACAGCGAGGCCGGCGGGTTGATGGCAAAGCCCAGCACGCCCGCGCCCACCGTGTTCCAGAAACCGACTGCCACGAAGCACAGGATCGGCCACCTGTAGGCCTGCATCCAGGGCGCGGCCTGGGCACGGCGATAGGTCTGCAGGGCCTCCAGGCCGATCATGGCCAGGGGTACGACTTCCAGGGCGGAGAACACCGCACCCACGGCGATCACCGAGGTCGGCGTGCCGGTGAAGTACAGGTGATGCAGGGTACCCAGGATGCCGCCGAAGAGGAAGACGATGGTTTCGGCCACGATGGCGCGGTTGGCCGTGACCGTGCGCACCAGGCCCAGGCGGGTGAAGATCAGCGCCACGACGGCAGTTGCAAACACTTCGAAGAAGCCTTCCACCCACAGGTGGACCAGCCACCAGCGCCAATACTCGATCATCGAGTAGTGGGTATGCTGGCCCCACATCAGCGAGCTGGCATAGAAGCCGCCGATGCAGGTGGCCGAGAGGAACACCATGGCGATCAGGCCACGGCTCTCCGAGGGCGTCTTCAGCGCGGGCCAAAGGGCGCGGCCCAGCAGAAGCAGCCAGAACAGCAGGCCGACGAAGAGCAGGATCTGCCAGATGCGGCCCATGCTGGTGTATTCCAGGCCCTGGTTGCCGATCCAGAAGCTGAAGTCGGCGCCGGCATGTTCAAGACTGCCGAACCAGCCGGTGGCAGTGGACCCCACCACGATGGCGATCAGGGCCCAGAACAGCACATCCACACCGAGCTTCTGGAAGCGCGGCTCGCGGCCCGACAGCAAGGGCGCGATATACAGGCCCGTGGCCAGCCAGGCCGTGGCGATCCAGAAGATGCCCACCTGGGTGTGGACGGTGCGGCTCACCACATAGGGCAGCCACTGCGCCAGCGGGATGCCGAAGAAGCCCTCGCCCTCGACCGCATAATGGGCGGTGATGGCCCCCATGCCGACCTGCAGCAGGAGCAGGCCGATCACGGCAAAGAAATACTTGCGCGTGGCCTTCATGGACGGTGTCGCCACCACATCGAGGAAGGGATCGGCCTTCAGCGGCGTGAGCGTGTCCTCGTGCTTCTGGCCGCCATGGAACCACACCATGGCGGCGATGCCGGCAATCAGCAGCACGATACTGGCCATGGACCACATGGCGGCCGGCACGCCCATCGTGTTACCGACCAGCGGTTCGTGTGGCCAGTTGCTGGTATAGGAAAGACCTGCCTCACCCGGACGGTCGGCCGCCGCAGCCCACGACGACCAGAAGAAGAAGGCGCCCAGCGCCTGGCGGTCTACGGCCTCCGGCAGGCTGCCGGCGCTCATGGCGTATTGCTCGCGCAGCTGTTGCAGCGCGGGATCGCTGCCGAACAGGGCCTCGTAATGCGCGGCCGTAGCACGAATGGCCTGTGCCCTGTCATTGGAGACGGTGAGGACCTGGGTGGCGGCGTCGTAGCCGTTGTGACGCATCTCATCGCGCACCGCCGCATCGACGCTCACACGCTCCGAGGGCGTCAGTGCGGAGGATGCGCTGGCAAACTTGCGCGAGCGCAGTTCGCGCAAGGCCATGGCCTCGCGATGCAGCCAGTCGGCCGACCAGTCCGGCGCGACGTAGGCACCGTGGCCCCAGACGGTGCCCAGCTGCTGCCCGCCGGCGGACAGCCAGGCCTGCTGCCCGGCCTGGATCTGCTCGCCCGAATACAGCACTTCACCCTGCACCGACATCACGGCCTTGGGAATGGGCGGCGCCGACAGGTAGATCTGGTAACCCAGAAAGCCCAGCGCACCGAAGGAAAGAACGAAGATCAAGCCCAGCCAACGCCAGAGCCTGTGATCTGATTTCATGGCGACTCCATAAGATTCATTTCAGATGAATCTATGGTAGGGCGCGGATTCTCTGGCAACTTTGCGCCAGATCAAGCAAAGCCGCCCGCAACCGTGGGTCGTGCGGGCGACGCTTAGAAGATCATGTAGCCCGTTTTATCGCGCCACTCTCAGGTCATACTCTGCTTGCAGGTTTTTCCAGAAATCGGGGCTCGTTCCGAAATACTGCGCAAGCGCGACTGCCATCTCCCCCGTCAACGGTGCTGCTCCAGCGGCGAACAACTCCAACTGTGGCAAATGCAGATCTGCCCCCTGCGCTACCTGCGCAATCATCACCCCCATCGCTTGAATGAATTCCTCCCTCAGCAACTCTCCTGGGTGTAGCTCTTCCAGTTTCTCCACCATGATCGCTTCCTCCAATTCAGTCCGATAAAAACGGCATAAGTGCCGGGTTTCTGTATGTAGCATGTGTGCCATGAACGGGTTGCAGATCTACGATTTGAACTAATTCCGCTCGAAAAAGATTTTCCCTCTTCCATCCCGTGAGACAAGCCCAAGCTTGGTGAACCCACGCCCCAACTTCGCTCCCGACTGCCCCGTGATCACCCGGCACCCACGGCCAATCCACCTGTCAGCGCACTGTCAGGCGCCCTCCCGGCTGGCACGCTCATTGCAGAACAGAAAGCTCCTGCTGCATATTTTTCCCAAGGAGTTGTTGATGAAGTTTGCAAAACCGGCGCTGGCCGTTTCCCTCGGCCTGCTGGCCCTGCTGTCCCTGGCCGCCACCACCGCCCGTGCCGATGCACTGGCCGACATCCACAAGAGCGGCGTGCTCAAGATCGCCGTGCCGCAGGACTTCGCCCCTTTCGGCTCGGTCAATGCCGACCTGCAATTGCAGGGGCTGGACATCGACGTGGCCAAGCTGATCGCCCAGAAGATGGGGGTGAAGGTGCAACTGGTGCCGGTGGCCAGCGCCAACCGCATCGCCTACCTGCAGACGCACAAGGCCGACCTGGTCATCTCCACCCTGGGCAAGAATGCCGAGCGTGAAAAGGTCATCGACTTCTCGCAAGCCTATGCGCCCTACAACAACAGCGTCTTCGGCGTGGCGGCCATCAAGGTGGCGGGTCCGGCCGACCTGGCCGGCAAGACCGTGGGCGTGGCACGTGGGACCTTCCAGGACCTGCAGCTGACCGATACCGCGCCCAAGAGCGCCACCATCAAGCGCTACGAAGACAACAACGCCATGATCTCGGCCTATGTCTCGGGCCAGGTGCAACTGGTGGGTACGGGGGACTTCGTGGCCTATGCGCTGGCCGAGAAAGCACCGGACAACAAGCCGGTGCTGAAGTACATCATCAACGAATCGAGCTGCAGCGTGGGCTTGAACAAGGGTGAACCGGCTCTGCTGGCCAAGGTCAACGAGGTGATCACGGCAGCCAAGAAGAATGGCGAGCTCAATGGCATCGTGCAGAAGTGGCTCAACGTGCCGCTGCCGCAGAAGATGGCGACCAGCTTCCAGTAAGCGTCGCGCCGGGACGGCAACCCACCGGCATGGCGGCCACACTGCCGTGCCGGTGAAGGTGCCGTTCAGGTCACCAGTTTCTTCAAGTGCGTGATCGATGCTGCCACGGCGGCGCAGGCCTGCGCAAAGGCAGTGCCATTGGCCATGGCCTTCTCGGCCTGTATGTATTGCCCGGCATTGATCAGGCGCGCGATGCGGCCGGCCTCGGCATGGAAGGCCTTGTGGCATTCGAAGACGATGGTGTATTCGGGCCAGCTGACATACCTCGCCCGCCCTTCCCCATGCAACCACCGCCCCAGCACGCAACGGTCAGCGCGACCGATGGATTCGGCGTCGAGGGACTCATGCTTGAGAATGGCACTGCGCAGCTTGAGCTTGCATTCGGCATCTTGTTGAATGGCTTGGTCCAGATTCATGACTCTCCCTTCGTTGTTTGATCATGCCCGATTAAACAACGCGGTCCTGGCACTCGCCAAGACCATGTCAGCAGCCTGACCGACGAGCCCTGGAAAGCCCTCATCCTGACAGTGTCTGCCAGGCGCCATAGGGCGTGTTCTGCTCCAATTGCCGGGCACCTCCTGCTCAGGAGGCCGCCACGCGCTGGCCCGCAAGCAGCGGCAACGCCGGCGCTGACAGGGTCTCGGCCGGCGGCGTGGCCGTGGCCGCAGCCGACGTACTTTCCACGGCGAAGACACTGACCAGCTCGGTGAGCCGGCCGGCCTGGCTGCGCATGGAGGCCGCCGCCGCTGCGGCCTGTTCGACCAGGGCGGCATTCTGCTGGGTCACATCGTCGAGCTGGGCGATGGCGTCGTTGACCTGCTGGATGCCCTCACTCTGCTCGGCACTGGCCACGCTGATCTCGTTGACGATGGCACTGACCTGCTGCACGCTGTGCACCACCCGCGTCATGGTGCTGCCGGCCTGCTCCACCAGGGTGCTGCCGGCATCGACCTTGCTCACGGAATCATCGATGAGGGTCTTGATTTCACGGGCGGCGGCGGCCGAACGCTGGGCCAGCGAGCGCACCTCGGCGGCCACCACTGCGAAGCCACGGCCCTGCTCCCCTGCGCGGGCCGCCTCCACGGCGGCATTCAAGGCCAGGATATTGGTCTGGAAGGCGATGCCGTCGATGACGCTGATGATGTCGACGATCTTGCGCGAAGACGCATTGATGTCTGCCATGGTCTGCACCACCTGCCCCACCACCGCCCCGCCCTCGCCGGCAATGCCGGAGGCCGATGCTGCCAGGCGGCTGGCCTCATGAGCGTGATCGGTATTGGTGCGCACGGTGGAGATCAGTTCTTCCATGGCCGAGGCGGTTTCTTCCAGGGCGCCGGCCTGCTGCTCGGTACGCGCCGAAAGATCCTGGTTGCCCTCGGCAATTTCACCGGAGGCCGTGCCGATGGCGTCGGTGCCCTGGCGCACGCGGGTGACGATGTCGCGCAGGCGGGTATTCATGTCTTGCAGCGAGGCCAGCAACTGGCCGACCTCGTCACGCGACGTGACCGTGATATGGGCCGTGAGATCCCCCGCCGCAACACGCTGCGACAGGGCCACCGCCTGCCTGAGCGGCGCCACGATGCTGCGTGTGAGCAGCCAGGCACACAGCACGCCGAAGGCCAACGCGGCCGCTTCCAGTCCCAGCAGGAGCAGGCGGCTTTGCGCCGCCAGGCTGACGATGTGCTCCGAGGCGTGATCGATCTCTTCCTGCTCGGCCAGCAGCAACTTGCGCATGACCGCCTGGAATTTCTTGGACAACGGCATGAACTCCTGGATCAGCACATTGCTGGCCGCATCCTGCTCGCCGGTGGACTTCAGGTCCATCATCTTCAGGTAGACCGCCTTGTAGCCCTTTTGCAGTTCGGCGATCTCGCCATAGAGGGCTTGCTCGGCGGGCGTATCCAGCATGGGCGCCAGCTCCTTCTGCAGGTCCGCGCTCTCCTTGACCGAGGCCAGTTCCTCGTTGAGGAAATAGTTATTCAGGGTCAGGTCGGTGCTGCGCGACATCGCCACCGTGCGCAGGATAGCCGCGCGCAGGTTGCCATACCAGGCCGAGATCAGGCGCTCCTTGCGCACCGACTGGCTGACCATGTCCTGCGTCACCTCCGCGACCACGTGCAGGCGCCAGACGCCAATCCCCATGACCAGCACCGACAATGCCAATACCAAGGCGAAACCGGCAGCCAGACGGCTGCCGATGCGCAGGTTACCAACGACCTTCATGATGAATTCCCCCGTGACGATGCATGCACGGCGACCACCCCCGAGGCAGCCGCTCGCCGTCATTTCCAGCAAGAAACGTACCCGCGACACCCGCATCGGAAGGAAAAGAAAAAGGGCCACATCGCCGCCGACGATGTGGCCCCTTGGCTTGATGCCGTAGGGACTGGCGGGCCAGGCCTGGCTTACTGGTAGGTCGTGGCGATCTTCTCGGGCAGCGGCACGTTGAGCCATTTCTTGACGATGCCATTGAGTTCGCCGCTCTTCTTGGACGCGGTCAGGGCATCATTGACCTTGGCCATCAGGGCGGGCTCGCCCTTGTTCATGCCGACGTAGCAGGTCGAGACGTTGATGATGTACTTCAGCAGCGGCTTGTTGCTGGGCGTCTTCTCGGCCAGCGCATAGGCCACGAAGTCGCCTGTGCCGACGATCTGCACCTGGCCCGAGACATAGGCCGAAATCAGGCCGTTGTTATCCTCGTAGCGCTTGATGGTGGTGCTCTTGGGTACGCTATCGGTGAGCATCAGGTCCTCGAAGGTGCTGCGTGCCACACCCACGGTCTGGTTGGCCAGGTCGGCCGGACCCGCGACCTTGATGGCGGCCACGCCAAAGACGCTGTTGTTGTAGGGCGCATAACCTTGCGAGAAATCCATGACCTTCTCGCGCTCGGCGTTCTTGCCCAGGGTGGAGATGATCAGGTCGATCTTGTGCGTCTGCAGGAAGGCCATGCGGCTGGAAATGGGCACCGGCACCAGCTCGGCCTTGACCCCCAAGCCCTTGCCCACCAGCTTGGCGACGTCGATGTCGAGACCCTGCAGTTGCAGATCGGAATTGACCGAGCCATAAGGCGCGAAATCCTGCGGTACGCCGATCCTGACCACGCCAGCTTTCTGGATATCGGCCAGCGTATCGGCCATGGCCTGGCCTGCGCACACGGCCAACAGGCCCAGGGATGCCACCACTGCTGTCTTGACCAACTTCATGTTTGTTCCTCGTCGTCTGGTAATGTTGGAATGGGCAATCCGTGGTGAAACTAACTAATTCTCCTTGTCGTCGGGCAGGCCAGAACAACAAGGAAACTGCCACGAAGCACGCCGGTTGCGACCGGACGGCAACTGCAAGGAGCATGCCAGCACGGCTCACCGCAATGGAGCAGGAGAAGTACGTGGCCGCAGCACGCTCGCGCTCAGGATATGAGTGTGAGCGATTGTCAGGCCCCGGGAACAAGCGCTCATGGATTTAGTTTTCCTGCCGACCGCCATCAAGCCTTAGGCCTCTCTGTCGAGGGATGCAGCGGGTCCAGGCCGCCCGACGGACTGGCAGGAAAATTAGATTATTGGGAAGCATTCCCGTTTTGACGGCGACTTAAGCCCGCCGCATGGGGGTGGTAACGATACGGCGACGCCTGAAGTGTCAGGAAATCCGACGTTGCGATCACGCCAAAATAAGAAAACTCTTTCCCATGAAGTAAGAGATCAACGGGAAAATACGTAAAATCGGAAAATAAACTCTAAACTTTTACAGATAAAAGTTATATTGCCGCATTCCCCGAGAATCCATTTGACCATTCAGACCAATCATTAGGGAGATACCCATGCCAAGGCGCGCCAAGCAAGTTGCAGAACCCGTCGTCGTCGTTCCGCCTCGTTTCATCACCGAACCCGATGGCTTCATCAATGTGCCGGTCAGCAAGAAGACCCGCGAGGAGATCCATCACCTCAAGAAGAGCATGAAAGTCACCAGCCAGGCCGAAGTGATCGAAAAGGCCGTGGCCATCGTACGCGCCATCGACATCGCCGCCAGGGGCGAGAGCTAGGCCAATGCGGCCGCAGCCTCCCGGCTGCGGCCATCCCCGTCATAGCGGACGCCGCTCCGGCGGACCTCGCCCTCCCGGCCAATTCCCTGCCTATCATCGGCAACGGGTTGCCAGCCACTTCCGACCTCCCGCATAGCTGAACTCATCCACATCATTCTTTTCATCTGGCCGGCCGTCTGCGCCGATTGCCCGGATGCTGCATAATTGAAGCCACGCCGGGCCGTCAGGGGAAGGCCTGGATCGGTTCCTCCCCCATGGCGGAACCTGGCGCGCGACCTGCGACTTTCCGGGTCGCGTTGTTTTTTTATGAATCTTTTCAGTCAGCACGTGTCAAGAACGGGTCATCTTGCCCGATTAAAGTGCATGACATTGCCCCATCCATCGCTGTCCCAGGGGGGACAGAGCATTAACGCAAGGTAAAACATGGCAGCGACAGAACAGCATTTCCTGGTAGTGGACGATTTCTCGACGATGCGCCGCATCGTCAGCGGCTTGCTCAAGGAGCTGGAGTACACCAAGATGGTGGAAGCCGACGATGGCTCCACCGCACTGAAAATCCTGGAATCGGGCGCCTCCGGCATCACCTTCGTCTTGACCGACTGGAACATGCCTGTCATGGATGGGCTGACCCTGCTCAAGAAGATCCGGGCAAATCCCGCCCTGTCGCATCTGCCGGTGTTGATGATCACGGCCGAGGCCAAGAAAGAAAATATCGTCATGGCCGCCCAGGAAGGCGCGGATGGCTATATTGTCAAACCCTTCAATGCCGCCACGCTCAAGGAAAAGATCGAGAAGATCCTGGCCCGGCGTGCCAACATGCAATAAACCTGACAACCCGACACCATGGATATCCCTTCCAACGACAACCAGCAAGAGCCCGAGGTCGGTGCTGTCATCAAGCAGGCCTCCATGACGACGCGCATCCACCAGACCGTCTACACGCTGGAGAGCCGAGTGATCCAGCAGGCGACCGGCCTGGTGCGTTCGGAATATCGCGTATTGCTGGAGCGCGACGTCATCAAGGACTGGACAGAAGGCGACGTGGCCCAGTACTTCGGACTGGATATCTACTGACCGCGTCCGCACTGGCCGGGCTCAAGACCATCACCGTCCCTGGGCCGGCTGCCCAGGCCCGCTTGCTGCGGGCTGCCCTGCTTGCGGGGCAGATCCTCCCTCTTCTTTTCATCTCCTCTCCTCCCCTCGCCACACCGGCCTGGTTGCTGCCGCCTGGGCCCTCCCCGGCCATCGATGAGGCCATGGTGTGATAGCTATCAAAATAATTACCAATATTGAAACTTTAGTGAGATTTTCTGTGAATCCCGCTTACGTAAAAAGCAGGTATAACGTAACCAACAATCATATCGAGCCGTCCATGGCGTGGCTGTTGGTGTTTCATTTTGGGGATGTGAGTCGACGTGGGAGTATTAATCGTAGAGCATCCGTTCGGGGGATCAGACAGTGTCTACAAGGCGCTTCATGCAAGCGGCCTGCCGGTCAGGTCCATTCCGACGATGGCGCAACTGGGAGCTGAGATTCAAAAAAAAAGCCGACCGTCCTCATCCTCGAGGAAGACCGGCAGATCGGGAATTTCCGGCCACTGATTGCAGATCTGCGCCAGAAATTCCCCATGCTGGGCATCGTGGTGATTGCCGAGAATGCCGGCAGCGTGGCGCATGAGATGGTCCTGCACGACGGAGCCGACTACTTTCTGCACAAGCCGATCAAGGATTCGGTGGTCCTGGCCACGGTGTGTTCCTTCCTGCGCCGGCTGCACATCCTGCATGCACCGGCGGCCAACACCATCGAGGCCTGGGCGCTGTATCGCCGCAACGGCACGCTCGTCAGCCCCAGCAATGAGCGTATCGCCCTGAGCGACAAGGAATGCGCGGTGCTGACGACCTTGTTCCTCAGTCCGTATTTCCCGGTCAGTGCCGAACACCTGCTGCATGCCCTGAACATCACGGCCGAGCTGTTCGACCCGCATCGCATCGATACCATCATCTATCGCATCAGGAAGAAGCTGAACCGACTCACTCAGGCAAGATTTGAAATCAGGAACATCTACGGAAGAGGCTTCATCTGCGTAGGAACGAAGGAAGGCACGGTCTTTTATGTTTGGGATGGATAACAACCAGATGACCATGGCGAGCAGCCTGCTGCTGGGTTGCGCGGCCCTGGCACTGCTGCTGGCCTTGCTGGTCCGCTCCAGGTCGCGCTGCCGGGAACTGGACCGGCAGCTGGCGCAAGCCAGGGCCGGCATCGAGGCGCTGCGTCGCCAGGCGCTTCATGATGGGCTGACCGGTCTGCCCAATCGATTCCTGCTGGAGGACCGCATCGACCAATCCATCGCCAAGGCCCATCGTGAGCAGTGCTGCTTCGCCCTGCTGTTCATCGACCTGGATGACTTCAAGCTGGTCAATGACAGCCACGGCCACGCCGCCGGCGACCTGCTGCTGGTCCAGATCGGCCGGCGCCTGCTGGGCAGCCTGCGCCAATCCGATACGGTAGCCCGCATCGGTGGTGACGAGTTCGTGGTACTCACCGAGATCGTGGCAGCCAACGATATCAGCGCCCTGCGCGAGAAGATCACGCACGCCCTGGCACAACCCTTCCAGATCGGCAGCGCCTGGCTGCAGGTGAGTGCCAGCGTTGGCCATGCCCGCTTTCCCGAAGACGGCCTCTGCATGACCGAGCTGCTGGCCAAGGCCGATGCGGGCATGTACCACCTCAAACGCCAGCGGCGTCCCGATGCCACCCGGGAAGCGGCTCCGCCCCGAACGACGACGGCAGCGGCGCTGCCCTTGACCTCAATGGCAGAGACAGCGCGCTAGGGCGGACTGGATCTGCCCGGCATCGAAGCGCTTCCAGCGTGCCGCCACATGCTGGTCGGGCCGGATCAGGTAGGTGGTGCCGGCGCGGGCGCCATAACGCGCCGCCGCCAGACCCTCGCGATCGATGAGATCGGCGCCCGAACCGGGCGCGCCGATGGTCTTGACCGACACCTCGACGCCCGGCACCACGACCGCCGCCCCGGATGCCTCGCCGAAGACCAGTACCGTAAAGCCATCGCCGAGCTGGTTGAGCAACCAGCTCGGCTGCCCCTTGCAGGTGATGGGTGCATCGGCGCAATTGGTGCCAGGTTTCATCGAGCCGGCGAAGTCACCGGCGTCCGGCGTATTGAGCGAAGAGTCCAGATAAGGCGTGGGAGTGGACAGACGTCCGCTATTGACCAGGGTGCGTGCAAAAGGGGCGCTCTCGGCCAGGACCAGCACGGCATCGCGCAAGACGCGGCTGGCGCGGCTCTTGGGCGTGATGAAGTCGGTCGAGCGGGTCGATTGGCGCAGGTTGTCGTCAGCGGCGAAGGCGCGCTCCTCGTGATAGCTGTCGATGAAACTGACCGGCGCATGGCCGTCGATGACCAGCTTGAGCTTCCAGACCAGGTTGTCGATATCCTGCACGCCGGTATTGGCGCCGCGCGCACCGAAGGGTGAGACCTGATGGGCCGCGTCGCCGGCAAAGAGCACACGCTGGTAGCGCATGTTGTCGATGCGGCGGCAGGCGAACTGGTAGACCGAGACCCATTCCAGCTCGAACTCCACATCCGCCCCGAGCATGGCCTGGATGCGCGGGATCACCTTCTCGGGCTTTTTCTCCTCGTCGGGATTGGCATCCCAGCCCAGCTGGAAGTCGATGCGCCAGACGTTGTCGCACTGCTTGTGCAGCAGCACGCTCTGGCCACGATGGAAAGGCGGATCGAACCAGAACCAGCGCTCGGTGGGGAAGTCGGCCTTCATGATCACGTCGGCGATGAGGAAGCGATCCTGGAAGAACTGCCCGGTGAACTCCGCCCCGAGCATCTTGCGCGTATCGCCGTTGGCGCCATCGCAGGCGATGACCCAGTCGGCCTCCATGCGGAAGACGCCATCGGGGGTTTCCACCGTCAGCACGGCATGGGTCTCTTCCTGGTGGAGGCTGAGCAGCTTGTGCTTCCAGCGCAGGTCGATGAGATCGTCCTGGTTGCAGGCCTCGACCATGTATTGCTCAAGATAGTATTGCTGCAGGTTGATCATGGCCGGCATCTTGTGCGCCGGCTCGGGCAAGAGGTCGAAGCTGTAGACCTGGCGGTCCTCGAAGAACACCTTGCCTACCTTCCAGCTCACACCCTTGTCCACCATGCGTCCGGCCACGCCCAGGCGGTCCCAGATCTCCAGCGGACGCTTGGCGTAGCAGACCGCGCGCGAACCGATGCTCACGGTATTGTTGTCGTCCAGCACCACCACGGGCAAGCCGCGCGCGGCGCACTCCAGGGCGGCTGTCAGGCCGATGGGGCCGGCGCCGATGACCACCACCGGATGGCGCTCGACACGCCCCTGGCGTTGCGCCTCGGATTGCCGGTAATCGAATTGGGGATAGGTATAGGTGCTCTGCATCTTGTCTCCTTGTTGCCCGTGGGGCGGATTGGTTTTCTTATGATCGTGCTGGCAGTGTCACTGGAAGGATCAGTGGCCCTGCCCCGGTGCGGCGAATTCCTGCTCATGCATCCAGGCAGCATGCTTGGGCGCGCGACGGGTGCGTGACCATTCTTCCAGCATGTCCCACTTGACCTGGTCCAGCCGTTGCATCTGGCGGTCGCTGGCGCAATCGGCGGCCAGCTCCACGCGATGGCCGCTGGGGTCGAAGAAATAGATGGACTTGAAGATGGTGTGGTCAGTGATGCCGATCACCTCGATGCCATCGGCCTGCATGCGCTGCTTGACCTCCTGCAGGGTCTGTTCGCTGTCGACCTTGAAGGCGATGTGCTGTACCCAGTCCGGGGTATTGGTGTCGCGCCCCATGGGCGGCGAGTTGGGGATCTCGAAGAAGGCCAGTACATTGCCCTGCCCCGCATCGAGGAACACGTGCATGTAGGGATCGGGGGCCTTGGTGGATGGCACCTGGTCTTCGGCGATGGCCAGGATGAAATCCATGTTCAGGTACTTCTGGTACCACTCGACGGTCTGCTTGGCGTCCTTGCAGCGGTAGGCGACGTGGTGGATGCGTTCGATCTTCATGCGGGTCTCCTCGTTGATCTCGTTCAATTAGTAACGTTTGTTACTATATGGAGAAGGCGAGGCAACGGTCAATGCAAGCCCGGCCTCGTCGAATGGCCGCGCAGCACCGTCTTGATCTGGATCAAACCTGAACCGGGCACTGTGGCTTGGTAACGTCTGTTACCATGCGGGAATGAAACTTCAAGAATTCTTCCCCTACCAGCTGGCGCAACTGGCCGAGGCGGTCAGCCGCTCGGTGGCGAGCGTCTACGCCGACCGCTTCGGACTGAGCCGCGATGAATGGCGCATCCTGGCGGCACTGGCCGAGGAAGGCCCGATGAAGGCCACCGACCTGGTACCGCATACCTCCCTGGACAAGATGCAGGTCAGCCGGGCGCTGGCCAAGCTGGAAGACGCCGGCCTGGTCCTGCGCGAGCCCAGCGCCGAGGATGCCCGCGCACGTATCATCAAGCCCACGGCGCAGTTGCGCCGGCTCTACAAGAAGATCGTGCCGATGGTGGAGGAGCGCGAGGCGTATCTGCTGGCAGCCTTGAACAAGGCGGAGCGGGAGGTCTTGGTCAGCGCGATGGAGAAGATCCGTCAGCGGGCCTCGCGCAACGCCGATCTGGAACCATAGGCGCAGGTAGAGGCCTGACCGGAGCGCGGCATCCAGTCAGGCTGCGACCTACATCGCCACGGCATTGATACGTCGAAGATGGGCAATGATGGCGCTATGATCCAACTCGCCGTCACCACTGGCGACCATGTCGTCGAACAATCTGTCGGCCATCTCCAGCATCGGCAGCGACAAACCCAGGGTCTTGGCCATGGCCACGGCCGTGTGGGTGTCCTTGAGCTGGTACTTGGCCGGCCCGCCCGGCTTGAAGTCGGCCTGGATCATGCGCAGGGCATGCTGGCGCAAGGCCGTGGAATCGGCAAAGCCGCCCAGCAGAGCCTCCCTCACCCTGGCCGGATCGGCGCCGCCGCGCTCGGCCATCAACATGGCTTCGGCTACGCTGGCGATATTGGCGGCCACCATCATCTGGTTGACCAGCTTGGCCAGTTGCCCGCAACCGGCTGGCCCGACATGGGTCGGTCGACCCATGTGGCGCAAGAGCGGCACCGCCAGCTCCCAGGCCACGCTATCGCCACCGGCCATGATGGCCAGCGCGGCTTCGCGAGCGCCCTTCTCGCCGCCGGAGACAGGGGCATCGATGTAGTGAACACCCTGTTCGCGCGCGATGCGCGCCTGCTCCTGCGCGGTCGCTACCGGGATCGAACTCATCACCACCAGCAAGCTGCCCGGGCGCATGGCTGAGATCACACCGGAACCTCCCAGCAAGATCTCGTCGCAGGTCGGACCGGAACTGAGCATGCAGATCACAGCGTCGCTCCCGGCCGCCACCTCCTGCGCCTGGGCGACCAGTTCCACATCCAGCGCGGCCAGCGGGGCCGCCTTGGAGGGGGTGCGGTTCCAGGCGCGCACCTGCAGGCCGGCACGCGCCAGGTGGCCGGCCATCGGCAAGCCCATGATGCCGGTACCGACGAAGCCGATGCGCTGCATGAGCGGCGACGCGCTTCGGGCTGCACTGGAGGACCTGCTCATGCGCGTGCTCCCGCCACCGGTCGTTGCAGGTAACCCAGTCGCACCGGCAGCTCGCGCACCACCAGTGCCGGGAAACCCGCCTGGAAGCGCTTCAGGTGGGGCGTGTCCAGATGCCGGTCGAAAGCCTGCCGGTCGTCATAGAGTTCATAGAACAGCACATGGTCCGAGCCCGGCAACGCAACCACATCGAAGCGCTGGCAACCGGGTTCGTCATGAATGGAATGATGGGCGTCGTCATCGGCCAATGCGAGGAAAGCCGCCATGCAGGCCGGCTTGACCTCGAACTCGGCGATCACGACGAATGCGCTGGCAGTCGTCATGCTGGTTCCCGTCAACGCAGGTTGCCGCGGGCCTGGTGTTCCATGTCGCGGCGCAGGGCCACCACATCCAGGTCGTTGACCAGTTCCACATCCTCGAAGCGCACGATGCTGTCCTTGGCCACGGCGCGCTTGAGCTTGACGTTGTGGGCCAGGCCGATGGGCAAGGCACCGATGGCCAGGCTCTTGCTGGCCGGGATGGCGTTGGCCCAGACCGCATATCCGCCTTCGCCGTCAAGGAACTCGCCGGGCTTGAGGTCGCGCTTGGCGGTGGCCACTGCATCGCCACGGAACTCCTTGGAGCAGCCGGTGGATTCGCCGCGCAGCACGGCCGACAGCACGCTGATGCTGGTCTCCAGGCCGATCATGTGGAATGGCCGCCACATCGAGCCATACCAGCCGGACTTGTCCACCAGCAGGCCATATTGCTTGAAGCAGGCGCGGGCATATTCGGTCGGTGCCTTGAAGGTGACGAAGACGCCATAGCGGATGTTGTTGAAGACTTCGCGGCCATCCGGCTCCTGGCTGGCGGCGATATCGACCAGCCCGGCACGCGCCAGGCGCCCGCCTTCGGCGGCCGGCTTGAATACCCCGGCCAGGTCGTGCAGACCGGTGGGCGGGAAGGCCAGCCCATCGTCCGGGCAATCCAGGCCGGTGCCGTTGGCCACCGCCGCCATTTCGATGGCAGCCTTGGTGCCGTCGGTGAAGGAGTTGTACATCTTGGGATTGAAATCACCCTTGGCCACTTCTTCATCAGTCCAGCCGAAATAGCCCCACACCGTGTCGGGGGTCGAATAGCGATAGCGCGGCTCGAAATTCATGCCCTTGCCCGCCGAGACCAGCTCGAAACCGCAGGAGCGCACCCAGTCCACCAGTTCACAGATGATGGCCGGCTGGTCGCCATAGGCCATGCTGTAGACCAGTCCCTTGGCCTTGGCACGCGCGGCCAGCAGGGGACCGCACATGCAGTCGGCCTCGACGTTGACCATCACCACATGCTTGCCGCCCTCGATGGCATCGAGGGCATGGCGCACCCCGGCAATGGGATGGCCGGTGGCTTCGATGATGCATTCGATCTCTTCGCAATCGGCCAGCGCGGCGGCATTTTCCAGCACGCAGGTGGTGCCGTTCTTGACCGCATCCCCCAGGCTCCTGGCGGCATACCGCTCCTTGGCCCAGCCCACGCGTTCCAGCGACGCATGTGCCTTGCTCACGTTGAGGTCGGCCACGCCGACGATGTGCATGCCTTCGATATGCTGCGCCTGGGCCAACACCATGGAGCCGAACTTACCGGCGCCGATCAGGCCGACGCGCACCGGGCGGCCGGCCGCCGCGCGCTCGCGCAGCAAGCTGTACAGATTCATGTCTCTTCCTTCTCGTAATGGACGACGGCCATCTACGGTGCCGTCGCTGCGACTGGAGGTCAGATCAGGCAGGCACGCTGCCTGACCATGTCTGCTTTTTTGCCGGGGAGTTGCAGTGGCGACTGCATACCCAACCCGTGCGAAAAAGTGTAATCAGCCGGTTTTGTTAAAACAATTAACATTTACAAGAAGAAAGTGTAGTTTTTCTAATCTATCGCAAGTCCCTCAGGCCAGCCGGGACGAATTGCTCCGCCTGCCATTGCCGGACTTCCTCGCGCAGCCACTCCAGGAACAGGCTGACCTTCTTCTTGCGCAGGCTATCCACCGGGCAGACCACCCACTGCGTGGTCTGGGCCACCCGGGGCGGATCGGCGACCGGACACACCAACTGCCCTTGCTGCAGTTCACGCCACATCATCAGCGAACTTTCCAGCGCCAGGCCGATGCCGTCGGCCGCCGCATCGATGGCCATGTGGCTGCGGTCGAACAGCACGCGGCGCATCTGGTTGGGTGGGGTGATGCGGTTCAGCGAAAACCAGGTCGGCCACTGCACCTGGGACTTTACCGACTGGATCAGGCGGTGATGGACCAGCTCCTCGGCGCTCAGGCTGCCGGCGGCGGCGTAGTCCGGGCGGCAGACCGGGAAGAACAGTTCCTCGGCTAGCCCTTCCGTGTAGAGGCCCGGCCATTGGCCTCGGCCATGACGGATTTCGACGTCCACTGTCTCGCGGGTGAAATCGGTGACTTCATTGGTCCCGTTGAGACGTACTTCGAGGTCAGGATTGGCATCCAGAAAGCCCTTCAGTCGCGGCAGCAGCCATTTGCTCGACAGCGTGGGCGTGGCGCGCACGGTCAGCAGGGTCACCGGACGCAGGCCGCGGATGCTCTGGGTGGCTTCGGAAATACGGTCGATCTCCTCGGCAATCATGGAAAAGTAACGCTCCCCGGCCTCGGTCAGGGCCACCCCGCGCCCGACCTTGACCATCAGCGAGGTCCCCAGGTGGGTTTCCAGCGACTGGATCTGCTGGCTCACCGCCGAAGGCGTGACATTGAGCTCCTCGGCAGCCGCCGAGATGCTGCCGGAGCGAGCAGCCGCGTGGAACACACTGATGGCGCGCAAGGGGAGATACATAGGCTCACCGTTTAAATTTTCTACAGATTGATGAAAAATAAATTAATTGTACTTCACCAATAAAGCTTTTAAATTCAGTCACGCACCTGGATCGATGCAGTCGGAATGGCATCGCCACCGATGCGAGCACAGCCGCAGAGCTGTCTTACCTGGATGCGCTGCCAGACCGACCGGACCAGCCGGATCGGCGGCGACGCTCCTCCGATACAAGAAAACAGGAGACCCAGCATGAGCAAGATTTCCCCGCGCGGCATGTCGCGCCGTTCCGTCCTGGCTGCCGCCGCCGCCCTGCCACTGGTGAGCATCTGGAGCAAGCCGGCACGCGCTGCCGAATTCAACTACAAGCTGGCCACCGGCCAGTCGCTGGACCAACCCATCAATGCACGCCTGAAGCAAGCCACCGACCGCATCCGCGAGGCCAGTTCGGGACGCCTGGACATCCGCTTCTTCCCGGCCAGCCAGCTGGGATCGGATACCGACCTGCTGACCCAGGTACGCACCGGTGGCGTGGAGTTCCTCAACCTGGCCGGCTCGGTCATTTCCACCGTGGTCCCGCTGGCGGCCATCACCAATGTCGGCTTCACCTACTCCGACTACCAGCAGGTCTGGTCCAGCGTGGATGGCGAGCTGGGCAAGCTGATTCGCGCTCAGATCGAAAAGACCGGCATGATCTCGGTCTCCAAGGCGGCCGACAACAGCTTCCGGCAGATTTCCTCTTCCTCCAAGCCGATCAGGAGCCCCGCCGACCTGGCCGGCTATCGTATCCGGGTGCCGGTGTCGCCGATGTTCACCTCGCTGTTCAAGTCATTGGGCGCCAATCCGACCTCGATCAATTTCAACGAGCTCTATACCGCCTTGCAGACCAAGCTGGTCGATGGCCAGGAAAACGGCCTGGTCGCCATCGATGCCGGCAAGCTCTACGAAGTGCAGAAATACATCAGCCAGACCAACCACATCTGGGATCCGTTCTGGCTGCTGGGCAACCGGCGTGCCTTCCAGGCACTGCCGGACGATCTCAAGGACATCGTGCGGCGTGAATTCGACCGCGCCAGCATGGAGCAGCGCGGCGATGTCGAGCAACTGAATGCCTCCCTGAAAGACCAGTTGATCAAGAAAGGCATCACCTTCGATACCGCCAATCGCGACGCCTTCCGCAAGGCGCTCACAGAGGCCGGTTTCTACAAGGAATGGAAGGACAAGTTCGGCGCCGCGCCCTGGGCAGCACTGGAAGCCGTCGTCGGGAAGATGGCATGAGCGCCGTGCACAGCCTGCCCTCCGGGGCTGCGCTGGGCCGCCAGGATGCGCCGCGCAGCGTGATCGACAGTTGCCAGCACTGGCTGCAGAAAGGCGTGGAATCGCTGGCGGCGGTGGTACTGGTGGCCGAGGTAGTGATCCTGATGGCGGGCATCATCGCCCGCTCGGTGCTGCACAGTTCGCTGATCTGGAGTGACGAACTGGCCTCCATCCTGTTCCTCTGGCTGGCCATGCTGGGCTCGGCGCTGGCGGTACAGAAGAACTGCCATATGCGCCTGAGCTTCTTTGTCTCCAAGCTCTCGCCGCGCATGCAGGTGTGGGCGGAGACACTGGCCGTGGGCGTGACGCTGGTGATGCTGGCGCTGCTGCTGCATCCCAGTATCGACTATGTGGAAGACCAGGGTTTCGTGGAAACGCCGGCCCTGGGCTGGAGCGGCATGGTGCGGGCGCTGGCGCTGCCGGTGGGCTTTGCCGTGGCCCTGGCCAGTTGCGCATTGCGCCTGCTGCAGCATGGCAAGCGCGATCTGTTCACCGTCGCGCTGTTGCTGGTGTTGATCGCCGGCGCCTGTTATCTGGGCGCGCCCATGCTGACGGCCATGGGGCAGCGTGCCCTGCCGGTATTCTTCCTAGGCATGCTGGGACTGGCGGTGATGGCCGGTGCCCCGATTGCCTTTGCCTTCGCCATGGCCACCAGTGCCTACCTGCTGTGTACCACCTCGACACCACTGGTGATCGTGGTGGGACGCATGGATGAAGGCATGAGCAGCCTGATCCTGCTGGCCGTGCCGATGTTCGTCCTGCTGGGACAGCTGGTGCATGCCACCGGGCTGGCGCGGGTGATGGTGGAATTCCTGGCCTCGCTGGTGGGCCATGTGCGGGGCGGCATGTCCTATGTGCTGCTGGGGGCGATGTTGCTGGTGTCGGGCATCTCCGGTTCCAAGACCGCCGACATGGCGGCGGTGGCGCCGGTACTGTTCCCGGAGATGCGCAAGCGTGGCGTACAGGACAGCGAGCTGATCTCCTTGCTGGCCGCCTCCGGCGCGATGAGCGAGACCATTCCCCCGTCACTGGTGTTGATCGCCATTGCCTCGGTCACCGGTATCTCGATTGCCGCGCTGTTCACCGCAGGCATCCTGCCGGCCATCGTGCTGGCGGTGGTGCTGGCGGTGGTGGCCTGGTGGCGCGCCGGACGCGATCATGAAGACAAGCCGCATGCCCCGGCACGCCAGGTGCTGCGTACGCTGGCCATCGCCTTCCCGGCGCTGCTGCTGCCCTTCGTGATCCGTACTGCGGTGGTCGAGGGCGTTGCCACGGCAACCGAAGTCTCGACCATCGGCATCGGCTATTCGCTGGTGGTCGGCCTGCTGATCTATCGTGGCAGCCTGAAATGGAGCATGGCCATGCCCATCCTGGTCCAGACGGCGGCCTTGTCGGGGGCGATCCTGTTCATCGTCGGTGCGGCCAGCGCCATGGGCTGGGCCTTGACGCAGTCGGGCTTCTCGCATGACCTGGCGCAGATGATGACGCACGTACCGGGCGGTGCCACCGGCTTCCTGCTGGTCTCGATTGCCGCCTTCATCGTGCTGGGCAGCGTGCTGGAGGGCATTCCCGCCATCGTGCTGTTTGCGCCGCTGCTGTTCCCGGTGGCGCATCAGCTGGGCATCCATGAGATCCACTATGCGATGGTGGTGATCCTGGCGATGGGACTGGGCGTGTTCGCCCCGCCCTTCGGGCTGTGCTACTACGCGGCCTGCATCATCGGCCAGGTGGCGCCGGAAGTAGCCCTGCGCAGGATCTGGCTGTATCTGGGGGTGTTGCTGGCGGGGCTGGTGGCTATTACGTTCGTGCCGTGGATTTCTACCTGCTTCCTTTGACCGAACATCTGACCTTGCGTGGCAAAAACAAAAAAGCCCGCATTTCTGCGGGCGAATCATCAACATGGATGGCTCAACAAACGGGCCATTCGGATTGGACGTTGATCGCCCGGTTTTTCGGGCTCAGTCCAATCACGCGTGCCGTTTTTTCATCGAGTCCTATCTGCTGTCAAAAGGTTTCCCACTCTTCGTCGGTTTTCTTTTGACCGGTCGATGCAGCATTCTTGCCGGACTCACTCTTCTTCGACAAAGGTAACGGAGCAGCTTCCCGCGAGGAGGGCTTGGCTACCCGAGCCTGGACAGGAGCCTGGCGCGACGCTGCACGGACAGGAGTGGCACGAGCTTGCGAAGCGCCGGTCACCTTGAACACCCCTACCGCCGTGCGCAACTCGGTGGCCTGCTCCGACATCGCCTGCGCTGCGGCGGCAGCCTGCTCTACCAGCGCCGCATTCTGCTGGGTGACCTGATCCATCTGAACCAGCGCCTGGTTGACCTGTTCGATGCCGGCGGTCTGCTCCGAAGAGGCGGCGCTGATCTCGTTCATGATATCGGTCACGTTGCGCACGGCATGCACCACTTCGCCAATGGTCTCGCCTGCCTCTCCCACCAATTGGCTGCCCCGTCCGACACGCTCGGCCGAAAGCGTGATCAGATCCTTGACGTCCTTGGCTGCGGCAGCACTACGCTGGGCCAGTGAACGCACCTCGCTGGCCACTACCGCGAAGCCGCGCCCTTGCTCGCCGGCACGGGCGGCCTCGACGGCCGCATTCAGCGCGAGGATGTTGGTCTGGAAAGCGATGCCTTCAATCACCGTGATGATGTCCGACACCTTGTTGGAGCTGTCCGAAATCTCGTTCATGGTATCGATGACGCGACTGACCACTTCTCCGCCCTTGACGGCCAGACCCGATGCATTCTCGGCCAAGGTATTGGCCTGCTTGGCATTGTCGGAATTCTGACGCACGGTGGAGGTCAGTTGTTCCATGCTGGAAGCTGTCTCTTCCAGCGAGGCCGCCTGCTCTTCGGTGCGCTGGGACAGGTCGGTATTGCCGGTAGCAATCTCGCCGGCGGCTACCGTAATCGACTCGCCCGAAGCCTGGATGCCGCGAACGATATTGGTCAGCTGATCTTTCATGCTGACCAGCGATGCCATCAAGCTGGTTCGGTCGTTCGGCTTGAGCACCACGGTCACGGTCAGATCGCCTGCCGCAATGGACTGCGCAACCGAGGCGGCATCGGCAGGCTCGCCACCCAATGCATGGACGATGCTGCGCGTGATGGCTACCCCCGCTGCAATGGCCAACAGGACAGTGAACGCGCCAGCGACAATGAGGGTCCATAAGGTCGACGTGCTCAGGGTATGCACCAACTCGCTACGCACCGACAGCAACGATGCCTCGGCCTGCACGAATTCTTGTTGCACGGCGCGGAAGCGATCCATGAAGATCTTGTCGTGGGACGCGCCGAAATAGGTTTGCAGTTCCTGGGTGGACGTGCTGACATTGGCCTCTTTTCTCAGCTTCATCAACATTTGGTCGACCTCCTCGATCTTGTCGGTCAGATCAAGCATTTCTGTCAACCGCTTCTGCTGGGCGGGGTTGTCGGCCGTCAGCGACTTGGCCTTTTCGAAGGCTGCGCGGAAATTCTTGCGTCCATTCCTGTACGGATCGAGAAAGGCTTCGTTTCCCGAAGCCACGTAGCCGCGAACGCCGGTTTCAACATTGACCATGTTGAGCAGCATGTCGTCGGCCGCCCCCATCACTTCATAAGTGTGGACATTCATGGCGCTGGCTTCTTCGAGCCTGGAAAAATTGAACAAGGACACGCTGCTGCCGATCAGCGAGACCAGAACCAGAGCAAGAAATGCGAGGCCCAGCTTTTTGCCGACCGTGAGTGACGAAAACATACTTTCCCCTTATAAAAATGTAATGGCGATGTGGAGTCAGGGTTCGTGTATTGATTTGCCCCAGGCAGGAAGATGAAAGAGCCCCCCTCTCGTCAACGTGTCTGCGAGCAACCGAACCTGGTTGGTCTTGCGGGACCTGCCCAAAGTGACAATAGCGGCAGCCCTCGGGGATTGTGCGCGTGCACAACAGCCTGGGCGTTACTGAAGTGAAATAACAGTCAATTAAACAATATGGCCGGGAAAAGTTGTAATCTTGTCAGTTGCCCAAAAGACCACGAAGTGAGTCTTCGCCCCAGGCGTGGATCAGGAGCACTTGAGCTTGAGGCAGGAGGCCGTAGAGCGAGATTGACGCTGCGGGGAGAAAAGCGAGCAAGATTGGCTTGTCGAGCAGCGATTGTTCAGAGCTGGCATTTTTGATGTCATTTGATTGCCAGCCTCATCCCATTCCAGCCCGTTTCCATTTTGACGGGCATAAAAAAAACGCCTAACTATTGAAAATCAATAAGTTAGGCGTTTTGTCTTGGCGGAGAGGGGGGGATTCGAACCCCCGATAGGCTATTAACCTATACACGCTTTCCAGGCGTGCGACTTAAACCACTCATCCACCTCTCCTGGATTCGGGTTCGCGTTCAGCGAAGCCACGCATTATAGCAAGCTTTCCGGCGAAGCCAAGTCTTTTCTCAATATTTTTCAAACTGGCAATGAAAAAAGCCGGCAAGGCCGGGGCAAATCCACACGCCCCCTGCCCCGCCGGCTCTTGTCACGGGCCGATGTCCGCTTATTGTGCTTCCTTCAACTGCTCCAGGATGGCCGGGTTTTCCAGCGTGGAGACGTCCTGGGTGATGGCCTCGCCCTTGGCCAGCACGCGCAAGAGGCGACGCATGATCTTGCCGGAGCGGGTCTTGGGCAGGTTGTCGCCGAAGCGGATTTCCTTGGGCTTGGCAATCGGGCCGATTTCCTTGGCCACCCAGTCACGCAGCTCCTTGGCGATCTGCTTGGCTTCGTCACCGGTGGGGCGCGGGCGCTTCAACACCACGAAGGCGCAGATCGATTCACCGGTGGTTTCATCCGGCTTGCCCACCACGGCGGCTTCGGCCACGAGGTTGTTGGCGACCAGGGCCGATTCGATTTCCATCGTGCCCATGCGGTGGCCGGAGACGTTCAGCACGTCGTCGATACGACCGGTGATGGTGAAGTAGCCGGTGTCCTTGTTGCGCACCGCGCCGTCGCCGGCCAGGTAGATGTTGCCACCCAGCTCTTCGGGGAAGTAGCTCTTCTTGAAGCGCTCGGGATCGTTCCAGATGGTGCGGATCATCGAGGGCCATGGACGCTTGACCACCAGGATGCCACCATTGCCATTGGGGACGTCATGGCCGGCCTCGTCGACGATGGCGGCCGTGATGCCCGGCAGCGGCAGCGTGCAGGAACCCGGCACCTGCGGGGTGGCGCCCGGCAGCGGCGAGATCATGTGGCCACCGGTTTCGGTCTGCCAGAAGGTATCGACGATGGGGCATTGCTCGCGGCCGATGTTCTTGTAGTACCACATCCAGGCTTCCGGATTGATGGGCTCGCCCACCGAACCGAGGATGCGCAGCGAGGACAGGTCGTATTGCTTGGGATGGATCTTCTCGTCGGCGTCAGCCGCCTTGATGAGCGAGCGGATCGCCGTGGGCGCGGTGTAGAAGATGGTGGCCTTGTGGCGCGCCACCATGTCCCAGAAGCGGCCCGCGTTCGGGTAGGTCGGCACGCCTTCGAAGACGATCTGGGTCCCGCCCACGGCCAACGGGCCATAGGCGATGTAGGTGTGGCCGGTGATCCAGCCGATGTCGGCGGTACACCAGTAGACGTCGTCGGGCTTGATGTCGAAGGTCCACTTCATCGTCAGCACGGCCCACAGCAGGTAGCCGGCCGAGGCGTGCTGCACGCCCTTGGGCTTGCCGGTGGAACCGGAGGTATAGAGGATGAACAGCGGATGCTCGGCATCGACCCATTCCGGCTCGCAGCTGTCGGCCTGGTTGGCGATCACGTCGGCCAGGCGCAGGTCACGGCCTTCGACCCAGTTGATGTCGGCGCCGGTGCGCTGGTAGACGATGACGTGCTTGAGGGTGTCGCAGCCGCCCATGTCCAGGGCTTCATCGACGATGGATTTGAGGGGCAGCTGCTTGCCGCCACGGACCTGATAGTCGGCGGTGAGCACGGCCACGGCACCGGCGTCGATCACGCGCTCGTGCAGCGACTTGGCCGAGAAACCGCCGAAGACTACCGAGTGGGTCGCACCGATGCGGGCGCAGGCCTGCATGGCGGCCACACCTTCGACCGACATCGGCATGTAGATGACCACGCGGTCACCCTTCTTGATGCCCAGCGACTTCAGGCCATTGGCGAACTGGCAAACCTTCTGGTGCAGCTCGCGATAGGAAACGCGGGTCACCTTGCCATCGTCGGATTCGAAGATGATGGCGGTCTTGTCCGCATTGCCGTTCTCGAGGTTGACGTCGAGACAGTTGTAGGAAACGTTGACCTGGCCATCGGCAAACCACTTGTAGAAAGGTGCGTTGGATTCGTCCAGGGTCTGGGTGAAGGGCTTGTGCCACTTCAGGTTGTCCTTGGCCAGCTTGGCCCAGGTGCCTTCGTAGTCCTTGGCGAATTCGGCGTTCAGGGCATGGTAGGCGTCCATGCCCGAAATGGCGGCGTGCCTGGCCAGTTCGGCCGGCGGTGCGAATACGCGGTTCTCTTGCTTGAAAGTTTCGATGTCTGCCACGGTAGTCTCCACAAGGTTTGTTTTTGCTTTCCGCAAAACATAGGCCGTTTCACTTACTCAGTCCTTACACAAACGGCGGCGTCCCGCCGCAGGAGGCCGTCTGCATCAGGGCTGCAGCGTTGCGACGCTCTGTCATGCCAGCAACATGGGGCGCTGCCACCCCAGGCTCCAGTCAAGGAGACCTTCATCTTGTCCTTATGTTCAGGACAACATTTGTTCATTTTGGCATAGTCGGGTATTTCCCGCAGGCAGCACCTTGCTCATATTTGATCTGCAGGGGCGTGAAGCAATCCCGACGGAATCTGCCCAAGGGCGTGTAAAATACGGCCCCAAATCCGAAGCCGCGCCGCGGGGACAATAATCGGAACCTGCATTCATCCGCCAGAATCAAGCGTACCTGCACACCCATGAACAACCCGATGCCCAAGTCTCCCCGCAAGATCGGCGTGCTGCCCAACCTGATTTTCATGAGCCGCTGGTTGCAGCTGCCGCTCTACCTGGGCCTGATCCTGGCGCAATGCGTCTACGTCTACCACTTCTGGGTGGAACTGGTGGACCTGATTGGCGCAGCCATGGGCAGTGCCAGCTCGCTGGACCATATCCTGGATGCGGTGGCCATCCCCGGCGCCACCCGCCCCGACAAGCTCAACGAACAGACCATCATGCTGGTGGTGCTGGCGCTGATCGACGTGGTGATGATTTCCAACCTGTTGATCATGGTGATCGTGGGCGGCTATGAGACCTTTGTCTCGCGCATGAACCTGGAAGGCCACCCCGACCAGCCGGAATGGCTCTCGCACGTCAATGCCTCGGTGCTCAAGGTCAAGCTGGCCACGGCCATCATCGGGATTTCCTCGATCCACCTGTTGAAGACCTTCATCAACGCCAATCTGTATGACGCCAAGACACTCATCGCGCAGACCGGCATCCATATCGCCTTCCTGCTCTCGGCCATGGCCATTGCCTATTGCGACCGCCTGATGGTGCATCCCGGCGCACACGGCGACGATCCATCCGAGAAGCACTGAACCCGTATCACCCAAACCTGAGAGAACCAGCCATGACCATCATCAAGCAAGACGATCTCATCGAATCCGTCGCCGCCGCGTTGCAGTACATCAGCTACTACCATCCGGCCGACTATATCCAGCACCTGGCCCGCGCCTACGAAACCGAGCAGAGCCCGGCAGCCAAGGATGCGATCGCGCAGATCCTGACCAACTCGCGCATGTGCGCCGAGGGCAAGCGTCCGATCTGCCAGGACACCGGCATCGTCAACGTGTTCCTGAAGATCGGCATGGGCGTGCGCTTCGAGGGCTTCTCGGGTTCGATCGCTGACGCCGTCAACGAAGGCGTGCGCCGCGGCTACTCGCATCCGGACAACGTGCTGCGCGCCTCCATCGTGGCCGACCCGCAGTTCGAGCGCAAGAACACCAAGGACAACACCCCCGCCGTGATCCACATGGAACTGGTGCCGGGCAATACCGTGGACGTACAGATCGCCGCCAAGGGCGGTGGCTCCGAGAACAAGACCAAGTTCGTCATGCTGAACCCTTCCGACAACCTGGTGGACTGGGTCCTCAAGACCGTGCCGACCATGGGCGCCGGCTGGTGTCCGCCGGGCATGCTGGGCATCGGCATCGGCGGTACCGCCGAGAAGGCCATGCTGATGGCCAAGGAAGTGCTGATGGAAGACATCGACATGTACGAGCTCTTGAAGCGCGGCCCGCAGAACAAGACCGAAGAGCTGCGTATCGAGCTCTACGAGAAGGTCAATGCCCTGGGCATCGGCGCGCAAGGCCTGGGTGGCCTGACCACGGTGCTGGACGTGAAGATCATGATGCACCCGACCCACGCGGCTTCCAAGCCGGTCGCCATGATCCCCAACTGTGCGGCAACCCGTCACGGCCACTTCGTGCTGGACGGCTCCGGCCCGGCCTACATGGAACCGCCGTCGCTGTCGGACTGGCCGGAAGTGCACTGGGTGGCTGACACCGAGAAGTCCAAGCGCGTCAACCTCGATACCCTGACCAAGGAAGAAGTCGCCTCCTGGAAGCCGGGCCAGACCCTGCTGTTGAACGGCAAGATGCTGACCGGTCGCGATGCCGCCCACAAGCGCATCCAGGACATGCTGGCCAAGGGCGAGAAGCTGCCGGTGGACTTCACCAACCGCGTGATCTACTACGTCGGCCCGGTCGATCCGGTGCGTGACGAAGTGGTGGGCCCGGCGGGTCCGACCACGGCCACCCGCATGGACAAGTTCACCGACATGATGCTGGAACAGACCGGCCTGATCTCCATGATCGGCAAGTCCGAGCGCGGCCCGGCCGCCATCGAGGCGATCAAGAAGCACAAGTCGGCCTACCTGATGGCCGTGGGTGGCTCGGCCTACCTGGTCTCCAAGGCGATCAAGTCGGCCAAGGTGCTGGGCTTTGCCGACCTGGGCATGGAAGCGATCTACGAATTCGACGTCAAGGACATGCCGGTGACGGTGGCCGTCGACGCCAACGGTATCTCGGTGCACAACACCGGTCCGGCGGAATGGAAGGAAAAGATCGCCCAGAGCGTGTCGCTGTCGAAGATCCCCGTCACCACCGCCTGATCCCGATCCAGGCAACACCCACCGCAGGAGCGCGCGCAGCACCATGAATGACGCAGTCAAGCAAGTCCCCGCGCCTTCTGCAGTGACGCCTGCGAGCACTAGCCCGATGCCGACCGTGGCCGATGCCGCGGTCGGCATTTTCGATTCCGGTATCGGCGGCCTGTCGGTGCTGCGGCACATCCATGCCGCCCTGCCCCGCGAAAAGCTGCTCTACTTCGCCGACTCCGGCTATGCGCCCTATGGCGACAAGACCGAGCAAGAGATCGTGGCGCGCTCGCTGGCCATTGCGGACTTCTTCATCAGCCAGCAGGTCAAGGCCTTGGTGGTGGCTTGCAATACGGCCACCGCCGCCGCTATCCAGGCCATCCGCGAACGTCGGCCGCAACTGCTGGTGGTGGGTATCGAGCCTGGCCTCAAACCCGCTGCGCAAGAGACCCGCAGCGGTACCGTCGGCGTGCTGGCCACACGCAGCACGCTGGCCAGCAAGCGCTTTGCGACATTGCAGGCACAGATGGAAGAACGTTACCGGGTGCGCTTCCTGCCCCAGGCCTGCGTGGGCCTGGTGGACCTGATCGAGAAAGGCGAACTGTATTCGCCCGCCACGGTGCAGTTGCTGGAGCGTTACCTGGCGCCGCTGCTGGAACAGGGTGCCGATACCCTTGTACTGGGCTGCACACACTATCCCTTCGTGCGCGAGGCCATCGAGGATGTCTGCCGTCGCCTCTCGGGGCGCATCCCCGGCATCATCGATACCGGACAGGCCGTCACGCGGCAGCTGCTGCGACTGCTCGAACATGATGGCCTGTTCAGCCAGGCCGCCCAGGGCTCCCTGGCGGGCTACACCACGGCCAGCCGTTCGACGTTGGAGCACGCCTTCCAGGGCTTGCTGCAGCTGCGTCCGGCAGTCCATGCCTTGCAGCCGGAAACCGGGGGCTGAAGTGGCTGATAGATATTTTTTGATGCCGCCTTGCTAATTGGCATCGAAAAACTATTGCCAACATCCTCAAGTGTTTGTATAATCTTTTGCTTACTTGATGACAGACGCAAGTCAGTCAGACAGTCGACGGTGGCTGTAGCTCAGTTGGTAGAGTCCAGGATTGTGATTCCTGTCGTCGTGGGTTCGAGTCCCATCAGCCACCCCACAGATTCAAACAAAAAGCCCGGTTCTTGCAACCGGGCTTTTTGTTTTCCTGCGGACCTATCCTTCGCCGGCCCGAGAAATCACCCGAAAAATACGGGCTGAAGCAGAGGAAGCAGCCGCCACGCCACCTCCCCTCCCGCAGGCTTAGTTGATCATTCCGGTCGAATAGGCGTACTTGATCAGATCAGCATCGGTATGCAGCCCCAGCTTGCGCATCGCATTGTTCTTGTGCGTGCTGATGGTACTGGGCGTGCGCGAGAGCCGTTCGCAGATCTCGCCCAGCGATTGACCCTCGACGAACAGGCGCACCACCTCCAGCTCGCTCTGTGTCAGTTCGCGCGCCAGGCCGAATCCGTCGCCCTGGGCCCAGCTCATTTCCAGCTCACCGCGCAGCGATACCGGGAAATACAACTGCTTGCTGCTCTGCGTGGCCAGGCAGGCGTTGATCAGCTCGTCGGGCCTCTCACGCTTGTTGATGACCGCAAAGACACCCATCCGATAGAGACGCCGGATCACCGCGCCATTGTTCATCGCCGTATAGACGATGAGCTTGGTGGAGGGATGTTCGGCCTTGATGCGCTTGACCAGCGCAAAGCCGTCGGAGTCTTCGCTATCCTCGACCGGCATGGCGAAATCGGTGATGACGATCTCGCAGGGCGCGCGCTTCAACGCCGCCAGCAAGGCTTCGCCGGTGTCGACTTCGAGATCCACGCGCACCTCCGGCAACCGTGCAAGCTCGCTCCTGAGTGCGCCCAGCACGATAGGGTGATCATCAGCGATGGCCACGTGCAGGACTTTCTTCAAATTCATGCTACCCCCAAATGGTTCAATTAACAGACAGGTGGCGATACCACCGCCCGGAGCTGCCCTTCCCTGGCGCTCCTCGGCTCACATGCCCTCGATTTGGATAAATCGATGTCGGCCCCCTGCGTTCTTCGTGCCATGCGGCATCGAAAAAACTTCCGTAAATAAGGAGATAGAGAAAATCGGAGAAAAATAGAAAGGAAATCACGATATTGCTGAAAAAAATCGAAAAACATCGAGAAGGCAATAGAAAAACTTTTCGAATAGCGCATTTTTTTGGCGAGTTCGAAAAAATATCAGCAGCCCCATCGACCACCAATCAAGCGATCCGAAACAGGCGCCCCGGCATGTCGCTCGCCGCAAGCGCCCGGTGCTCAGTCCACAAAAGCGGGGTCGTGCTCACCAATAGTCCTCGGTCACGAACTGTCCTCCGCCGGTGCGGCGCAAGGGCGTCATGCCGCGTTCACGCAGCAGCTCGCGCACCTCGGTGACCATCTCGGGATTGCCACAGGCCATCACGCGCGTATGCTCCGGGCTCATCGGCAAGCCGGCGGCCTGCTCCAGCAGGCCATCCCGCAGCAGGGTCGTGATGCGGCCGGTCAGCAAGCCCTCGCCGGGCGGCAGGGCGGGCTCCCGGGTCACGCAGCGCAACGTATGCAGGCGGGCCGGCAGGCCCTGTTCGCCGGCCTGGCGGCGCAGTGCTTCGAACTGCTCGACATAGGTCAGCTCCTCGCGCTGGCGCACCCCATGTACCACCACCAGGTCGTCGAAACGACGCCATACCTCGGGCTGCTGCAGGATAGAGACATACGGCCCCAGGCCGGTGCCGGTGGCCAGCATCCAGAGCTGGCGGCCATCGGTGAAGCGGTCAGCCGTCATGAAACCGTAGCTGAGCTTCTCCACCCAGACCGGGTCGCCCGGCTGCATGGCATCCAGCCGTGTCGTGAACTGGCCGCCGGGGACGATGATGGCGTAGTACTCCAGTACGTCGGCGTCTTCGGCGGAGGTGATGGAATAGGCACGCGAGACGATCTCGCCATCGATCTCCAGCCCCAGGCGGGCGAACTGGCCGGCGGTGAAACGGTAGCCGGCCGGTCGCGTGGTCCGGAAACTCAACAGCTTGTCGGTCCAGCGATGGACCGACAGCAGACGCTCGCAAGTAGCCTTTTCCGCATACGCTTGAATGCTCACACAACTCTCCCTGGAGGCACCGGGCATGCGCTCACGCAGGCAGGCCGGTGCCGATGCTGATTTGAAAACAGCGCTGTGGCGGGACCGCCGAGCGCATTACAATAACGGCTAGAACACTGGCAGGCTTGCCGCCAGCGCCGATATACCCGCTACCGGGCCGCCGCAGGAACTATCGGCGCCCTGCACGGGTCAGGTTGGGAGGCACGCACCACCCAACCGCCATCCTACCCGACTTGTCAATAGTCCGGCCGGCAGCCTCAACCGATAACAACGTGACGCAATGAATCAATGACTTGGACCCGCAGCCTGGCCATCGCCTTCCTCTGGTGCAGCACCCAAACCGCCTATGCCGCCTACAAGGTAGAGATCGAAGCACCCAAGCCGGTGCAATCGCTGCTCAAGGATTTCCTCGATCTTTCGCGCTACCAGGACCGCGACGACATCAGCGACGAACAGCTCAAGTTCATGATGGACACCGCTGGCGACCAGGTACGCGAACTGAGCTCCACCGAGGGCTATTTCTCGCCCCAGACCAAGGTGACGATGAAGACCGATGCCGCCGCCGATGGCAAGCCGGGGCTGCGCCACATCACGGTGACGGTCGATCCCGGCCCGCGCACCAGCATCGCCTCGGCCGAGATCGCCGTGACCGGCGTGGCCGCACAGCAGGATACCGGCCGCATCGCGCGCCTGCGCAGCGACTGGTCGTTGCCGCCCGGCCAGCCGTTCCGCCAGGAAGACTGGGACAAGGCCAAGAACGCCGGCCTGGAAACGCTGCAGCAGAAGAAGTATGCTGCCGCCCGCATCGCCTCCTCCCAGGCGCGGGTGGATCCCGATGCGCACCAGGCCGAGCTGTCGGTGAACTACGACAGCGGGCCGGCCTTCACCCTCGGTCCCTTGCAGATCACCGGCACGCGTCGCTACCCGCAATCCATCATCGACCACGTCAATCCGCTCAGCGTGGGCGAGCCCTATGACGCCGACCGCCTGCTGGCCCTGCAGCGCCAGATCCAGAATACGCCCTACTTCTCCAATGCCATCGTGGCCATCGACGACGATCCCGCCCATCCCGACCTCACCCCGGTGAAGGTGCAGGTGACCGAATACCCGACCCAGCGCATCCGCACCGGGGTAGGTTATGGCACCGATACCGGGGCCCAGGTCGAAGGCCGCTATTCGCACTACAACGTCTTCAACCGCGCCTACGTGTTCGACAGCCAGGCAAGGCTGGAACAGAAGCGCCAGTACGGCCTGCTGTCGCTGGCCATGCCGCCGGACGACAAGGCCTTCGTCAACAGCATCAATACCTCCTACGACCGCACCACGCTGGAAGGCATCGACCTGCGCAGCCAGCAGGTCGGCTTCAAGCGCGCCCGCAACAGCGAGAATTACGACACCACCTATTCGCTGACCTACTACCGTGACGAACTGACCCAGGAAAACGGCGCCACCCTGCCCGCCGACACCATCGTCACCCCGGGCAAGCACCGCGCGCTGGTGCCCGGCTTTGCCTGGTCGCGCCGCAACGTGGACAACCCCATCTTCCCGCGCCAGGGCAACCTGGTGACGGTGGAGGCCGGGTTCGCCCTCAAGGGCGTGCTGACCGACCAGAGCTTTTCCCGCCTGTATGGCCGCTTCAAGCAGTTCGTGCCGGTGGGCCGGCGCGACATCGTGGTGCTGCGTTCGGAGCTGGGCGGCGTCTTCACCACCGGCAGCGCCGGCTCGGTGCCGGCCTCGCTGTTGTTTCGTACCGGCGGCAACGACTCGGTGCGCGGCTACAGCTACCAAAGCATCGGCAACGAGCAGAACGGCACCGTCTATCCGACCAAGTACCTGGCCGTGGGCAGCGCCGAATACCAGCGCTGGTTCAGCCAGAGCTGGGGCGCGGCGGTGTTCTATGACGTGGGCGCGGCCGCCGACAACTGGAGCAACAAGACCTTCTATCACGGCGTCGGTACTGGCGCGCGCTGGCGCAGCCCGGTCGGTACACTCAACCTGGATCTGGCCTATGGCATCCAGAAGCGCCAGATCCGGCCCCATGTCTCGCTGGGTATCGCCTTCTAGCCGACCTGCGATCACGATGACTGACCCGATTTCGATTCACGACCACGCATGAGCGACCTGCCCCACGATCCGCACACCCCGGCGCCTTCGCCCGAGCAACCGCCTGCGCGCCGACGTCGCGGCCGCCAGCTGGCCTGGTGGGCCGGCGGCAGTACCGCGCTGCTGCTGGTGGCGCTGGCCGGCACGACCCTGTTCGCCCTCAAGACCGAGCGTGGCGCCCACCTGCTCTGGAATGGCGCGGTCCAGGCCCTGGGTGGCAAGCTTTCCGGGCAACTGGCCGGCGGTACCGTGGCCGATGGCCTGCACCTGCGCCAGCTGCACTACCGCGACGCCCAACGCATCCTCGACATCGACCGTATCGATGCCAGTTGGCACCTCTCGCTGCTGGAGCGCAAGCTGACCATCAACAGCCTGCAGGTGGGTACGGTACAACTGAACCAGCAACCCAGCCCCGCCGAGCCCAGCACCCTGCCAGCCTCGCTGTCGCTGCCACTGGCACTGGAGATCCGCGACGTCGCACTGGAGCACCTGAGCATGACCCAGGGAAGCTCGACCACCACGCTGGACAAGCTGAACCTGCACGGCAACTCCGACGGCGTGCAGCACACCCTGGTGCTGGACAGCCTGTCCACGCCCTACGGTGATGCCACGGCGCTGCTGCACCTGAACGGGCAGCGGCCCTTTGCCCTGGGCGGAGCACTGGAACTGCGCGGTGCCTACCAGAACGACAGCCTGAAGGAGCAATACCAGTTGGCGGCGCAACTCTCGGGCTCGCTGGAAGAGCTGGGCATCGCCCTCAAGGCCAGCGGCGACCGGCTGAAGGGCTCGGCCGACGTCACGGCCACGCCGTTCGCGCCCGTGCCGCTCAAGCGCGCCCGCATCGACCTGCAACACCTCAATCCGCAGGCCTTCAATGCCGCCGCGCCCCAGGCCGACCTGGACCTGCACGCCGACCTGGCGCCGGTGGCGCCACAGGCCGCCAATGGGGCCCTGCAGGTGGCCGGTCGCATCGATATCACCAATGCCCGCCCCGGCAGCCTGGACCAGCAATTGCTGCCGCTGGTGTCAGCCAGCGCGGACGTGGTATTGGACCTGCAGCAGCAGACCCTGTCGCGCCTGGAGATCCGCCTGCCGCACGCGGCCCGCATCGAGGGCAGCGGCCAGTTCCGCCCGGGTAGCCAAGACGCCGGCCACCAACAGGACATGGCCGGCCAGTTCAAGCTGCGCATCGCCGATCTGGACCTGAACCAGATCCATCGCCAGATGCGCCCTACCCGCCTGTCCGGGCCGCTGGAAGTGACTCTGGCGCCGAACGCGCAACAGATCCTGCTGACCCTGCAGGACCAGTCCCTCAGGCTGCATCTGGACAGCAGCATCGGCGCCGGCCTGCTCACCCTGAAGGAGGCCACACTGGCCGCCGGCCGCTCACGCCTGGAGGCGTCAGGCACCCTGCAGACGGTGGGCGCGATGGACTACGACATCAAGGGCCGCCTGCTGGACTTCGACCCTGCCGCGGTGCTGCAGGCGGTCGCGCCGCCACCGACAGCCGACAGGAAAGGCCGCGCTTCCGCCCATACCGTCGCGCCCGTGTCAGCCCGTATCAACATGGATATCACCGCCAGCGGTGCGCTCTCGCCGGAGATGCGCGTCAAGCTGGGCTTCGCCATCCATGACAGCCGCTACGGCGAGCTGCCCATGGGCGGTCGCGGCGAGATCAACGTGGCCGGCACGCGCCTGTTACCCAGCAAGGCCAGCCTGCAGATCGCCGGCAACAGCGTGGATCTGGACGGCAGCTTCGGCGCCCCCAGCGACAAGCTCAAGCTGAAGATCGATGCCCCGCAGCTGGCGCGCCTGGGCTACGGCCTGTCAGGCCTGCTGCGCCTGGACGGCCAATTGAGCGGCACGCGCCAGCGCCCTGCCCTGCAGGCCAGCTACCAGGCCGAGCAACTGGCCTTCGGCGCGCACCGGCTGCACCATCTGGCCGGCCAGGCCGATCTCCACAGCAATCTGGCCGCCGGCGTCAACTCCCCGGACAACCGCCTGGCACTCACGCTGGAAGCCGACGGCTACGACGGCCCGCAAGCCCAGCTGGCGCGCCTGGCGCTCAAGCTGGACGGCACCTATGCCGCCCACGCCCTGTCGCTGCAGGCCAACGGCAAGCTCCAGGGCCATCCGCTGGACCTGGCCGTGCGCGCCCATGGCCGGGTGACTGAAAAGACCCGCGGCCACTACGGCTGGGACGGCAGCATCGACCAGCTGGAGAACCACGGTTTCCCGCGCATCGCCATGACCTCGCCGCTGTCCCTGCAAGCCTCGGCCACCGGTATCGAGGCGGGCAGCACCCGCATCGAGATCGATCGCACGGCGCTGGAACTCCGGCAGTTCTCCTACGGCCAGGGCCGCATCGCCTCGGCCGGCCAGGTCCACGCGCTGGACGTGAGCCGGCTGCTGGAACTGGTGCAGCAGTTCACCGGCACGCAGCCACCGGTCAAGAGTGACCTGGTACTCGACAGCGACTGGGATTTCTCATTGGATGAGCGTGCCAGCGGCTACCTGCAGGTGACGCGCCGCAGTGACGATCTGCGGGTCAACAGCAGCGTGGGGGAAGCCGCACTGGGCTTGTCCGAACTGAAGCTGCGCGCCGACTTCCAGGGCGAGCAGATGCGCGTGGCCGGCCGCATGGAGGCCGCCCGCATCGGCAGCCTGGAACTGGCAGGCCAGGTCGGCCTGCAACGGGTCGACCGCTTGCTGATGCTGACGGCAGACTCGCCCCTGGATCTCAAGGCCAGGCTGGCCGTGCCCGAGTTGAAGCGCGTGGGGGATCTGATCGGCCCGCAAGTGAGCCTCAACGGCACGCTCTCTGCCGACCTCAATGCCGGCGGCACCCTGGCCCAGCCCAGGCTCTCGGGTGCCATCAATGGCGACAAGCTGGCCGTGACCCAGTTCGACCAGGGTATCCAGTTGAAGGATGGCGTCGTGCGCATCGTCATGGACAGCAACGTCATCGAGTTGCGCCAGTTCGAGTTCCATGGCGGCAACGGCACCCTGCGGGCCGAAGGCAAGGTGCAACTGGGTGCCGACAATCCCGACCTCATGGCCACGCTCACCGCCGAGCGCCTGGAACTGTTTGCCAGCCCCGATCGCCAGCTGATGCTCTCCGGCCAGGGCAAGATCAGCAACGTCAACGAACAACTGCATGTGGATGGCAAGTTCACCGTCGACAAGGCCTTGTTCGACCTGCCCAAGAGCAGTGCCCCCAAGCTGGGCGATGACGTGGTCATCGTCAGCCGTACCGGCAAGAACCGCGTGGGGGCTGCCGCCTCCTCGGCGCAGAAGCTGGAGGCCGCCACCGAGAAGCCGGCCAGCAAGTTCGCCCCGGTCATCCAGATCGCCGTGGACCTGGGCAACGACTTCCGCTTCCGCGGCAGCGGCGCCGACCTGCGCCTGAGCGGCGACATGAGCGTGCGCAGCGAACCGCTGGCGCCCCTGCGCGCCAGCGGCACCATCAACGTGGCCGAGGGCAACTATGAAGCCTTCGGCACCAAGCTCAATATCGAACGCGGCATCATCAACTTCCAGGGGCCGATTGCCAATCCCAACATCAACATCCTGGCCATGCGCCGCAACCAGGACGTCGAGGCTGGCGTGTCGGTGACCGGCAATGCCCGGCAGCCGCGCGTGCAACTGGTGTCGGAGCCGAATGTCCCGGACGATGAGAAGCTGTCCTGGATGATGTTCGGCCATGGCACCGACAGCTCCAGCATCGGCCAGCGCACTGCCAGCAGCCAGGCCCTGGCGCTGGTGGGCAACATGGGGGGCAAGCGCATCGCCAAGGACATCGGCCTGGACCAGTTCAGCATCGGCTCCAGCGAATCGGGACTGACCGACGAACAGGTGGTCAACCTGGGCAAGGCCATCACCGAGAAAATCACCCTGGGCTACGAGCAGAGCCTGCAGGGTGCGGCCAGCGTGGCCAAGGCAACCTGGCAGATCTCGCGGCGCTGGTCAGTCGTGGCTCGTGCGGGTACCATCAATGGCTTGAACATCCTGTTCAACCGACGTTACGACTGAGCAACTCCGGACTGCCTGACACCGCCGCAATGGACGGCGTCAGGCATTCCCCGATGGACGCGGCGCCCGGGATTGGCAACAATATGGGTCAGGAAAGGCCGTCTCCAGGAAAAGCGTCATGCCAGAATTCAGAAAACTCAACGCATCGCAAGCAGCGCAATGGTTCGTTGTGGTGGTCTGCGTCGTCATCGTCGTGCTGGAGGCCTGGACCGGCTGGCGGACCTACGACGTGGCCGTCGATGAGGCCAGCCGCAACTCGGCCAACACGACGCTGGCCCTGTCGCAGCATGCCGACCAGTCCTTCAAGGAGGTCGACATCATCCTGCAGGGCGTGCAGGAACACCTGCAGTTCAACGGCAGCTCCGCCAGCGCCCGTGCGCGCACCCACGATTTCATGGTCAGCTCGGTGGCCAGCCTGCCGCAACTGGCCGATCTCTTTGTCTACGACGAGAACGGCCAGGCGGTACTGAGCTCCCAACCCACCCTGGACAGCCGCTATATCCAGGACGACTACTTCCTGCATCACCGCCGCCTGCGCAGCAACGAGGCCTTCATCGGCCAACCCATGCGCAGCCGCATCAGCGGGCAGTGGGTGGTGACGCTGAGCCGGCGCATCAACTTCGTCGACGGCAGCTTTGCCGGCGTGGTGGTGGCCGACCTCGACCTGGCCTACTTCCAGCGCTACTACGAACAGTTCGACATCGGCCACGATGGTGCCATCCTCTTCGGTCTGAACGAGGGGACGGTGATCTACCGCCTGCCGCTGCTGAATCATTCCATCGGCCTGGATATCTCCAAGTCCGAACTGCAACAGAACTACCTGCTGCGCGGCCAGCAAGGCTCCTTCGAGATGCGTTCGCCGCGTGACGACATCGTGCGCATCACCAGCTTCCAGCATGGCCGGCTCTATCCGCTGTTCGTGGCAGTGGCACTGTCCAAGGACGAAGTGCTGCAGGACTGGCGCCGCCGGGTCTGGATACGGGGCGTGGCGGTATTCCTGCTGCTGGTGGTGATCTGCTTTGGCGGCAACCGCCTGGTGGCCCAGGTGGCCCGCCGCGAGATGGCTGAAACCGAGGCTGTGACGGCGCGCACCGAACTGGAAAGGCTCTACCGCACCCTGGAAGCGCAATCCCAGAAGGACGGCCTCACCGACGTCTTCAACCGCCGCTACTTCGATGCCGCCCTCACCGCCGAACTGGCCCGCCTGAACCGCTCCGGGGAATCGCTCTCGCTGGTCATGGTGGACGTGGATCACTTCAAGCAGTTCAACGACAACTACGGCCACGTGGCCGGCGACCTCTGTCTCAAGCGCGTGGCCGGGGCCATCGGCAGCATCGCACGCCGCCAGGGCGACATCGTGGCGCGCTATGGCGGCGAGGAATTTGCCCTGATCCTGCCCAACTGCAATGCCGCCAGCGCCAAGGCGATCGCCGCGCGCCTGCTGCAGGCGGTGCGCTCCCTCGATATCGCCCACGAGCGCAGCCCCGTGGGCCACGTCACCATCAGCGTGGGTGTGGCCAGCCTGGCCAGCGGCAAGGGCGTGCAGATCGCCCCGCGCGAGCTGGTCGATGCGGCCGATGCTGCCATGTACCTGGCCAAGGAACAGGGACGGGACCGCGCGGTACAACACGAATTCCCACGGCTGACGGTGATCTCGAATCACCAGGGCAGCCGCTGAGCCATGCGCTGCCTGATCCGCTACCAGTTACGCGCAGAGGCGACCATGGGGCGCTATCAGTTCTGCTCGGACGCCCCCGACCTGGATCAGGTGATCCTGCAACTGAGCCGCTTCCTGCATCCCGAGGTGGTCTACGAATTCCCGCCGATGCAGGGCAATCATCACGACTCGATCGCGCAACTGCGCCTGCGCATGACGCATGCGCGCCAATTCCTGCAGCAATACTGCGGCATCAGCAGCCTGTCCTACATGATCCTGCCGGAGGATGCCGACACCACCACGGGGCAATGGACCACCCTGCTGGCGAGCGACGACGAAAGCATCCCGGCCGTATAAAAGAGGAGCGCCTCGCGCGAGCACCTGCGCACGGCAGTGGCGGCCGATCTCACTCCAGCCGGATATGGCGATCAGCCACGCAACGCACGATATCGGCATCATGCGTCACCAGCAGCACCGCTGTGCCCAACGCCCTGGCCTGCTCCACCAGCAGGGTCATGACGTCCTGCTGGGTCAGCGGATCCAGGCGCGAGGTCGGCTCGTCGGCGAAGATCAGCGCCGGCTTCATCCACAATACCCGCGCCAGCGCAACACGCTGCAGTTCGCCGCCCGAGACCTGGCGCGGCAGGCGGTCCAGCAGCGGCGGCGCAATACGCATGCGCACCAGCAGGCTCTCCAGCATCGACCAGTCCAGTGCATGCAGGCGCATCAGATCCTGCAGGGAGCAGCGCAGGCTGACGGTAGGAACAAAGGCAGCGGCGGGGTCCTGGTAGATCTTCTGGAACGCTGTACGTGCCAGTCCGGGCGCCCGCAGCACTGTGCCCTCGTCGGGCTTGAGCAAGCCCAGCACGATATTGCCCAGGCTGGTCTTGCCGGCGCCGCTGGGGCCGGTGACGGCGATGATCTCGCCCCCATGGATACGCATGTCCACCGTCGAAAACAGGCGGTGTTTTCCGAAGGACTTGCTCACCTGGCGCAGCTCTGCAATCACCGGGCCTGTGGCCGACTCGGCCGGCACGGCCGGCTCTACCCTCCAGCACGCCGGATCGGCGGCCAGCAGTCGTTGTGTGTAGGCATAGCGCGGCGTGGCCAATACCTCTGCGGCCGGCCCCTGCTCCACCATCTCGCCATCGCGCATGACGGCCAGTTGCCCACCCAGGGCACGCGCCAGCCAGACATCGTGGGTGATGCACAGCAGGCTCATCCCCTGCGCACGGGCCGCCAGCAGCAAGGCCAGCACCTCGTCACGACGATCGGTGTCCAGGCCCTTGGTGGGCTCGTCGATGATCATCAGCGGCGCGCCGGCTGCGTGCGTGGCCAGGAAGGCTACGCGCTGGGCCATGCCACCGGAGATCATGAAGGGATATTTTGCGGCTGCGGCCTGCAGACCCAGGCTCTCCAGGGCCGCAGCGGCCCGCTCGCGTGCGCCGACGCGGGCCGTACGCAGACCGTCGCGACCATCGTGACCATCGTGACCATCGTCGACAGCGGGATGGCTGACCAGCTCATAGGTCTCGGCCACCTGCTGCATCACCGGCATGGTCGGATCCAGCGCCAGCCAGGGTTCCTGGGGCAGCAGCGCAATGTCGCGTCCCCATCCCCGCCGACGCGTCCGGGTGTCGGCGGCATCGCTGAGCTGACCGGCGATCTCGATGCTGCCGCTACTGTGCAGGGTACCCGGCAGATTGCCCATGATGGCCTGGGCCAGCAGCGACTTGCCCGATCCGCTCTCGCCCAGCAGGGTCAACACGCCCCCTGCCGGAATCGAGAAATGCACGCGCCTGACCAGGGTGTGACCACCCTGCCAGACGGTCAGGTCGGCCACGCGCAAGGCCGCTGGCGTGGCGACGGTGCTCATGCCACCTCCTGTGCCGGCGCGAGCAGCTGCAATCCCAGCAAGGTCGACAACAACACCAGCACCGGTGCACCGACCAGCCAGGGCGCCTCACGGTAATACGGCAACAGCTCGATCATCATCACGCCCAGCTCAGGCGTGGGCGGCTGCAAGCCGACACCGACGAAACCCAGCGCCGACATGGCCAGTACCGCGCCGGCCAGGCCGAAACGCATCAGCGTCAGCAGGCGCGGCAGCAGCGCCGGCAGCAGGTGGCGCCGCACGATGTAGAGCGCGCCAAAGCCCAGCAGGCGCGAGGCTTCCACCTGCGGACTGGCCAGCAGGACATGGCAGGCCGCGCGCACCACACGGAAATACTCCACCCACAAGGCCAGCGCCAGACCGATATAGAGCGGCCAGAATCCACCCGGGGCAAAGGCTGCCAGCAGCAGCACCAGCAACAGCCCGGGCAGGGCCAGTACCGCATCGGCCAGCGCCGCCATCAGGCGCTCGGCCCAGCCGCCGCACCACGCCGCCAGGATGCCCGCCAGCGTGCCCGGAATGGCCGCCGACAGCACGCTCAACAGCGCCAGCGACAGGGACAGGCGACTGCCATGCAGCAGCCGCGCCAGCATGCTGCGCCCCAGAGGATCGTAGCCCAGCGGCTCGGCCAGGCTGGGTGGCTGCAGGAAGTGATCAAGTTGTTGCCGCGCAGGATCGCCGGCAATCAGCAACGGCCCCAGCAGCGCCATCACCGCGATGACGCCCAGCAGCACCGCGCCGGTGCGCTGGCCGGCGCTCCAGCGACGGAGCCCGGCCTGCGCCTCAGGCAGGGGGGAAGAAGACAGGATACTCATGGGCGGCGGCGTGGATCGATGAGGGCGCAGGCGGCATCCACCAGCGCATTGAAGAGAACGAACATGAGGCCCAGCACCAGGGCCGTGCCCTGGATCATCGGCACGTCGCGACCGAAGATGGCATGCACCAGTGCGTGGCCGATGCCGGGCCAGGCGAAGATGGTCTCCACCAGCACCACCCCCTCGACCAGCATCACCATCTGCACGCCCAGGTAGGCGGTGACGGGCGCGGCGACGTTGCGCAGACCGTGTCGTGCCAGCGCCTGGGCCGGCGTCAAGCCCTTGGTCAGGGCAAAGGCGAAATACTCCGATGCGCGTACCTGCACCATCGCATCGCGCGCCACCCGGCAAGAGGTCGCCGCCAGGCCCAGTGCCAGCGTCAGCGCCGGCAACAGGATGCCACCGTGATCAGCGTGGCCGGCCGCCGGCAAGGCCCCCAATTGCACCGAGAACAGCAGCACCAGGATCAGCCCCAGCAGGAAAGGCGGCAAGGCGCGCAAGCTCACCGACAGCCCCAGCGTGGCGCGATCGAGCCATCCGCCCGGCTTCAGGCCGGCCAGCACGCCCAGGGTCGGGCCGATCAGCAGCGACAGGCTCATGGCCAGCAGGGACAGTCGCACGGTCGGCCCCAGTTGCTGGGCGATCTCCAGCAACACCGGCTGCGCGGTCACCTGCGAGGATCCCAGTTCAAGGTGGAGCAGTCGTCCCCACCAGTCCCCGAGCGCCGTCGGCCAGGGGCGATCCAGGCCCAGTTCGAGGCGCACCGCCTGCGCCGCCTCGCTGGTGACCATGTCGTAGCCGTAACGGCCAGCGGCGATGCGATAGGCCATGTCGCCGGGCAGCATGCGCGTCATGAAGAAGCACAGCGTGCCCACCAGCAGCGCCACCAGCAGCGCTTGCAGCAGACGCTGCAGCAGCTTGGGAAATACGTGTTTCAGGTCCATTGCAGTCGCGAGATCCGGTAGCTGCGTTCAAAGGGATCGATACTGGCGCCGCGCACGCGGCGGCTGACGGCGCAGGTCTGGCGGTACCAGACCACCGGGATCACCGGCAGCTGCTCCTGCAGGATGGCAGCGATGCGCGCGCGCTGGCCGCGCCCGCCATCGGCAGCCGATGAGGGGCTGGCCGCCAGTTGCGCCAGCAAGCCCGGCACCTCACCATTGCGCCAGCCCATGGCGCCCCAGTCCCCGCCCGCAGGTCCGAAGTCCTGCAGCAGGCCGGCCACCGGATCGGGCAGGTTGCCGTAGTTGCGCGCCGCCAGCGCCATCTGCAGCAGACCACTGCGATGGCCGGCCGGGATGTCGCTGGAATTGCCGATCACCACCCGCACCGTGATACCGACCTGGCGCATCTCTTCCTGCAGGGCGGTGGCGATGAGCGGCAGCTCGGGCCGATCGACAAAGGTAGTCAGGCTCATGGCCAGCACCTGGCCATTGCGATAGCGCTTGCCATCGGCGCTCTGACGCCAGCCGGCTGCTTCGAGCAGTCGTCGGGCCTGGCGCAGGTCGGTGCGCAAGGGCGCCAGGCTGGGGTCGTGCCAGCGCGACAGCGAGGGCGGGAACAACTGCGTCGCCCCCAAGCCCGGATCGCGCAGCAGGGCACGAGCGATACCCTGGCGTTCCACGCACAGGGCGATGGCCTGGCGTACCCGCACATCGGCCAGCAGCGGATCGCCGGCATTGAGCTTGATGATGGTGGTACGCGGCAGCATGGCCGAGACCAGCTGCACACGCGGGCTATCCTGCAGGGCCCGTATGCTGGGCGGATCCAGAGAGAACGCCAGGTCGGCCTGGCCGCCCTGGACCAGCAGGGTGCGGGTCTCGGCACGGGCCACGCTGATGTAACGGGCCCGCTGCACCGCCCTGCCCGCCACGCTATCGGCCGTGGCTCGGTGGCGTTCAACCTCGAACTGCTGCGGCAATGACAGGGACTTGATCCGGAACGGTCCGCTGCCGATGATGGCCACCACGTTGCCCCGTGCATCGAAGCAGGCCGGGGCCAGAATCTGCGTAGAGTAATGCGTCAACAGGTAAGGCAAGGGGCTGAAGGGCCGGCGCAGCGTGATCAGCAGTTCGCGCCCCTGCACCGTCATGGCCGCGATATCGGCCAGCTGCAATACGCCAGGACGCGCCTGCGCACGCTGCAGGCAGGCCAGGATGCTGGCGGGCGTGATGGCGCTGCCGTCGTGGTAGCGCCCTTCCTGAGGCAAGGCAAAGCGCCACTGCAGGCCATCGGCACTGACCTGCCAGGCCGTGGCCAGGGCGGGCTGCAGCTGGCCATCGTCGTCGACCTCCAGCAGCGTCTGCACCACTTCCATGCGGGCAAACATGTAGCCGGAGCGGGAGGGGTCCAGGCCGGTCAGCTCCCACGGCCCCACGACGGTCAGCACATCCCTGCCGGCCAGCCCCAGCGGGCCGGCGGCATGGGCGTGTCCGTCGTCGTGCGCCTGGGCGGACCGCCAGGGCGCGGCTGTCAGCGGCGTGGCTGCCACCGCCACCACTGCGGCGGCCGCCGGCAAGGCCAGCAGTCGGCGCCTCCGGGGCGCGATCGGGTGCTGATCCAAGGCCCCTCCTCAGAACTTCACGTTCAACGCCAACGTGGCATTGCGCTCGTCGCCCGGCATGATCCATACATTGCTGTAGGAACTGCTGTAGTAGCGCCTGTTGAAGAGGTTGTTGACGTCCAGCGACAGCTTCATGGCCGGGGTGAACTGCCAGTAGGCCAGCGCCCGCGCCGTCACGTAGCCGGGCAGGTCGAAGCTGCCGGCCTGGTCGCCGGTGCGCGCGCCCACGTAGTTCAGTCCGCCACCCAGCCCGTAGGGTGCGCCGTGTGCATCGGCATTTTCGAAGATGGCCAATACGCTGCCGGAGACACGCGGTACGTTGATCAGGCGCGAGCCCACGGCCAGCGTGTTGTCCTTGGCCACGAACGCATCCGTATAGGCCAGGTTGCCGGTGAAGCGCCAGTGCTGGCCCAGCTTGCCATTGGCGTCCAGTTCCACGCCTCGGCTGCGCACCTCGCCAGCAGCAATCGAGAATGCCGTATTGCTGGGATCGGTGGTCAGCACGTTTTGCTTGGTGATGTCGAAGACGGCCAGGGTGGCGCCGCTGCGCTTGTCCTCGCTCTGGTACTTCAGCCCGGCTTCGGCCGCGCGCGCGGTCTCGGGGCTGAAGGCGTTGCCGCTGGCATCGCTACCGGTATTGGGGCGGAAGGACTTGCTGGCGCTGGCATAGACCGACCAGGCCGGCGTCACCAGCCAGGTCAGGCCCAGGCGTGGCGAGAAGGCGCTCTTGTCCTGGCGCGTGCTGGTGCCGCTGCGCCAGTTGTCCAGACGCGAGCGGAAGCTGTCGGCACGGATGCCCGCCAGCAGCTTCCAGCGCGCCGACAGGCTGATCTGGTCCTGCAGGTAGAGGCCGGTGCTGATCTGGTGTTCACTGGTGGCGGTGTTGGGCAACAGGGCTGGTTGCGCCTGCCCATAGACCGGGTCATTGATGTTGATGGCATAGGGCGAGGCAGCGCTGGGGTTCACGCGCAGCATGCGCTGGTCCAGCGTCAGCCAGCCGGCTTCCGCCCCCGCCAGGACCTCATGGCTCATGCCACCGGCCTGCAGCTTGCCGCCCAGCTCGGCCTGCATCGAGGTATCGTGCCAGCTGTAGTCACGATAGCGGCGCTGGCGCCATAGCGTGACATTGTCGGCCCGTAACGAGGAGGCTTCGGTGGAGTAGCCATCCAGCTGGCCATCCTTGTGGAAGATGCCGGTACGCAGGTGCCAGTTCTCATCCAGCTGGTGTTCCAGTGTCAGCAGGTGGTTCTGGTTGTCCATCTTGATGTCGCCATCCCCGGGTTCGCCCAGGAAGCGCGATACCGGCAGCACGCCCGGATTGCCCTTGACGGCGACGATGCCGCGATCCAGCGGCGCCTTCTGGCGCAGGAACTCGCCCTCGTAGTTCAGCACCGTCTGCGCCCCCAACACCCAGGTAAAGGCCGGCGCCAGGAACTCGCGGTTGCCGCTGACGTTGTCGCGCATGCTGCCCTGCCGCTCGATGGCGGCATTGAGGCGGTAGGCGACTGCGCTGCTGAGGGCCCCGGTGGAATCGACCGCCGAACGATAGGTGCCGTTGCTGCCCACGGACAGGTCCAGCGAGTTGGCGGCCTTGAACTGCGGCTTCTTGGTGACCACGTTGATGGTGCCGCCCGGCTCGCTGTTGCCATACAGTGCCGCCGCCGGCCCCTTGAGGAAATCCACGCTCTCCACGTTGGCCAGGTCGCGCGGCGGGGCATAGCCACGGTTGGAAGCGAAGCCGTTCCAGAGGATGTTCATGCCGCCATTGTCGCTGCCCGAGAAGCCGCGGATGGCGTAGTTGTCCCACAGGCCGCCGAAGTTGTTCTGCTTGGCCACCCCGCTGACATACAGCAACAGGTCATTGAGGCGGGTGGCGGCCAGGTCATCGATCAGCTGGCGCGACACCACCTGCACCGACTGCGGCAATTCCTGCAGCGGCGTGTCGGTGCGGGTGGCGCTGGAGGAGGTGCTTTGACGATATTGCTTGCGTTCGCCTTCACCGGTGATGACAACCTGGCCCAGGCTGCCGCCCTCGCCTTGTGCCGTATCAGCCCCCCAGGCCGTCACAGGTGTCTGGCCCAGGGCCATGGCGCCCAGCACGGCCGCCCGCAGTGCGGTCATTCTCATCTCTTTCCCTTTGTTGTCGTGGCATGCGGTGATGAGCGCTGACGCCCGCACCGATACTGTTCATGATGCGCCGGCATTTTATGCAACCAAGTTGCATTTATCAAGCGAAATGAATCGCATTTATAAAATCGGCAGGAGCAGGAGTATAGGGAGATGCGCAGGCCAACGGCGTTGGTGCGACGATTTGTCGCACCGGCCCGGCCAGCAATACAGGGGGGAGACGAAGGAGGATTAGAGCCAGCCCGCCTTGCGCAGGCGCCGCCAGAGCAACGAGCAGGCGGTGAAGATGCCGCCCAATACCAGCGGGAAACTCCATTGCCACGACAGCCCCGGCATGTTGGCGAAGTTCATGCCATAGAGGCTGAAGACCATGGTGGGGATGGCCAGGATGGCACCCCAGCCGGCCAGGGTCTGCACGATCTCGTTCTGGTGGATGGTGACCTGGGCCAGGTTGATCTGCACGGCCGACTCCACCATCTCGCGCAGGCGGTCGCCGGTATCGATGAAGCGCACCACGTGGTCGTAGATGTCGCGGAAGTAGGCCTTGCCTTCCTTGGTGATCAGGCCCTCGTGGAAGCGCAGCAGCTGGGTACACACATCTAGCAGCGGCGAGGCCGCCGAGCGCAGCCGGATCAGCTGGCGCTTCAACTGGTAAAGCTCCTGCAGGTAGGCCTTGCCGCTGATGGCACCGGGGTTGAAGAGCTGTTCCTCGTACTGGCTGAACTTGGCTTCGAGGTCATCCATGATGGGACGATAGTTGTCGACCACGAAGTCCATGATGGAATACAGCACGAAGCTGGGGCCGCGTACCAGGCGCTCGGGCAGCATCTCGCAATGCTCGCGTACCTTGGCATAGCTGCGCGAGGCGCCATGCCGCACCGTGACCACGAAGCGCGGGCCGGTGAGGATGTGGGTCTCGCCGAACTGCACCTCGCCGCCGGCCAGCTGGGCCGTATGCAAGACCACGAAGAGGGTGTCGCCGTATTCCTCGATCTTGGGGCGCTGGTGGGCGGCATAGGCGTCTTCCACGGCCAGCTCGTGCAGGCAGAATTCCTCCTTGATCTTGTTCATCAGCTCGACATTGGGCTCCAGCAGGCCCAGCCAGACGAAGGTGCCGTCTTCTTCCAGCACGTCGCTGATCTCGTCGAGGGAAATGTCCCGGAGTTTCTTGCCCTTCTTGTAGACCGTGCAATTGACGATCATGTTGGGATCGATCATGTCTCTTTCCTGTTTTTGTCCGTGCTTGTCTGCGCTTGTCTGTGCTGGCCGGATCAGCTGGCGCCCGTGCGCCAGCGCAACCGCTGCTTGAAGACCTGGGCCATGATCACGCCGGCCAGCGTGATGATGCCGCCGACGGCATGGTAGCCATGCAGGGGCTCGCCCAATGCTGCCACAGCGATAATGACCGTCAAGACCGGCATCAGGTTCACGAAGATGGCGCAGCGGCTCGCACCCAGGTGGGCCACGCCGCGCATCCACAGGAACTGCGAGACGATGGAAGCGGCAATGCCCGCATAGAGCAGGATGGGCAGATTATCACGGGTCAGCGGCGAATGATGGCCAAGCACGAAGCCCGGGAACAGCAAGACCACCGCCATCAACACCTGCACGTACAGCAATTGCCAGGTGCGCAGCGGCAAGGCCCAGCGCCGCAGCATCACGCCATACAGGCCGTACGCGATGGTGGCCAGCAGCATGAGCAGGTCGCCGGTGACCACGCCCTGGTCGAACAGGGCCAGCGGCTGGCCGCGCCCGATCAGCACCGCCAGCCCGAACAGCGACAGCACCCCGCCGGCCAGCGTACCCACCGTGGGGGGCTCGGACAGCAGCCTGATGCTCAACACCAGGGTCAACAGCGGCATCAGGGAGGCGATGATACCCATGCTGGTGGCCGAGGCCGTGGCGGCGGCGAAATAGGCCAGGCTCTGGAACAGCACCATGCCCAGCAGCGCCAGCACAAGAATCTTGCCAAGGTGCGGCCGGATCTGGGCACGCGCAGCCCAGGTGCTGCGCGCCAGGAAGGGCGACATCAGCAGCGCCGCCAGCACCCAGCGATAGAAGGAGATGTCTTCCGGCGCGATCACCCCGGCCGACATCTTGCTGATGACGGTGTTGCCGGCCCAGATCGAGACCGCCCCCAGAGGGAACCAGAGATATTTGTAAGGCGTTGCCGTGCTGCTCATGCAGGGTTCCTTCAGGCCGACTTGGCCTGTTCGTGGCCGGCCATCTCGGCGCCGGCATTATGCGGCAGCTGGCGCAGCATCAGCAGCGCACAGGCGGCCACCGCCCCCACCACCAGGAAGGCCGGCCAGAAATCCTGCGCCACCAGGGTGGCATGGCCCTGGATCTCGTTGGACATCTGCAGTGCAAAACCGGCCAGCACCACCCCCATGCCGATGGACAACTGCTGGGCCACGCTGGCCATGCTGGTGGCCTGGCTCAGACGGAGCTTATCGACATCGGCATAGGAGATCGCGTTGAGGCTGGTGAACTGCAGCGAGCGGAAGCAGCCGCCGATGAGCAGCACCAGCACCATCAACAGGTAAGGCGTCTGCGGCGTGAAGCAGCCGATGGCCCATAGGCCCAGCACGCCCAGCGCGCCGTTGACCAGCAACACCTTGCGAAAACCGAAGCGACGCAGGAAACGCGCGGCGATGGTCTTCATGAACATGGCGCCACCGGCCGACACGCAGGTCAGCAGGCCCGAGTGGAAAGGCGAATAGCCAAAACCCAGTTGCAGCATCAGCGGCAACAGGAAGGGAATGGCACCGATGCCGACCCGGTAGAACGAGCCACCGAACACCCCGGCGCGCAGGGTGGGGATCTTCAGCAGCGCCAGGTCGATCAGTGGCGCTTCGGCGCGACGCGCATGCCAGACGTAAGCCGCCAGGAACACCGCGCCACCGGCCACGCAGGCCAGCGAGATATCGGTGGCCACCAGATGGCGGCCGGCCGTGGCCAGGCCCATCATCAGCAGCGAGCAGCCCAGGGCCGACAGGATGAATCCGCGCAGGTCCAGCGGCGCGACCTGCTCGGCCTTGAGATCGGGAATGAAGCGCGTGGCCAGGTACAGGCCCAGCACGCTGATGGGAATATTGATGAAGAAGATCCAGCGCCAATGGAAGTAGGTCGTGATGAAGCCGCCCAGCGGCGGCCCCAGCACCGGGCCGAACAGGGCCGGGATGGTGAGGTAGGACAGCGCCTTGACCAGGTTGACCTTTTCCACGCTGCGCAGGATCACCAGGCGCCCGACCGGCACCATCATGGCCCCGCCTATGCCCTGCAGGAAACGGGCGGCCACGAACTCTGGCAAGGTCGAGGAGATGCCGCAGAGGATGGAGCCCAGCATGAACACGCAGATGGCCGAGCGGAAGATGGTCAGCGAGCCGAAGCGGTCGGCCATCCAGCCGGAAATGGGGATGAACACGGCCAGGCTCACCAGGTAGGAGGTCAGGGCCAGCTTGAGCGAGATCGGGTCGACGTGCATGTCCAGCGCCAGCGCCGGCAGGGAGGTGGAAATGACGGTCGAGTCCATCTGTTCCATGAACAGCGCACAGGCGACGATCAGGGGAATGATGAAGGTGCGGGGGATGGGCATGGATGTTGGCGTAGGAATGGTCCCGCGCCAGCCGGCAAGGGGCAGGCAGACGCGGCAAGCTTTCAAGTATACCTTTTACGCTATCATGCTGCCGGACGCCCCTGCGTCCGGCCCATCTGCACCAACCCCGCCCTGCCCGCCTCATGAACGATTGCTTCGCCCTCCTCGACGACCACCTGGCCACACCGGCCGAGCCACGCTCGCGCCTCTACACCGGTCACCTGCGCACGCTGGCCTGCTCCGAGGCAGCGCAGTTCCCGGCGCTGCTGGCGCAGATGCAGGCGGCGCTGGCCGAGGGCCACCATGCGGTGGCGCTGTGGCGCTATGAACTGGGCGCGGCCTTGCAAGGATTGCCCCATCGCCATGCCGGTGGTCCGCTGGCGCAGGTGATGCTGTTCGAGCGCTGCGAACGCCTGGGCGCCGCCCAGGTCGCCACCTGGCTGGCACAACAGGTAGCGCACGACCAGGACGCCGGCATTCTCAATCTGCGCAGCAGCGTCGAGGAGGCTGGTTTCCATGCCGCCATTGCCCGCATCCGCGACTACATCGCCGCCGGCGACACCTACCAGGTCAACTACACCTACCGCCTGCAGTTCGATGCCTATGGCGACGCCATCGCGCTGTATTGCCGCCTGCGCGCGCGCCAGCCGGTCCCCTATGGCGCGCTGGTGCGCCATGCCGATGGCAGCATGGTGCTGTCCTGCTCGCCGGAACTGTTCGTCTCGCACCAGGAGGGGGTACTCAAGGCCAAGCCCATGAAAGGCACGGCCCGTGCCGCCGGCGCCGACGAGAACGATGCCGAGACCATCAACGCCCGGCGCGCGCTGGACCTGGCGGCGGACGAAAAGAACCGCGCCGAAAACCTGATGATCGTGGACCTGTTGCGCAATGACCTGGGCCGCGTGGCGGTCGCCGGCTCGGTGCAGGTGCCGCATCTCTTTGATGTACGCCGCTACGGCCAGGTTCTGCAGATGACCTCCACCATCCGCGCCCACCTGCGCCCCGACGCCACGCTGGCCGATACCATCGCCGCCCTCTACCCCTGCGGCTCCATCACCGGCGCGCCCAAACGCCGCACCATGGAAATCATCCACGAACTGGAAGACACACCGCGCGGCCTCTACACCGGTGCCATCGGCTGGTTCGATCCGCCGCGCCAAAGTGGGCATGCTGGCCATGCCGTGGGTGACTTCTGCCTCTCGGTACCGATCCGCACGCTGGAACTGCAGCCGCCCCAGGCAGGCTTGCGGCATGGCGTGATGGGCGTGGGCGCGGGCATCGTCCATGACAGCGACGCCGCCTCCGAATTCGCGGAATGCCGCCTCAAGGCCGCCTTCCTGACCGGGCTGGCGCAGGAGTTCAGCCTCTTCGAGACCCTGCATGCCAGCCGCGATGGCTGCCGTCACCTGGAGCTTCATCTGCAACGCCTGCAAGCCTCGGCACAGGCCTTCGGCTTTGCCTTCGACGAAGCCGCCCTGCGCGCCAGCATCGCTGCCACCTGTGCGCAACTGGATCCGGCACAAGCCTATCGCCTGCGCCTGGCGCTGGATGCGCAAGGCGCAATCAGCATCCAGCATGCGCCGCTGAGCGTGCTCACCGAGCCGGTCACGGTGTTCCTGGCCGATACGCCCATGGAGAGTGGCGACCTGTTCCTGCGCCACAAGAGCACGCGTCGCGCCCGCTACGATGCGGCCTGGAAAGAGGCCGAACAGCGTGGCGGTTTCGACATGCTGTTCTTCAACGAACGGGGGGAATTGACCGAAGGCGGACGCAGCAACGTGCTGGTCAGGCTGGATGGGCGCTGGATCACCCCGCCGCTGGCCGCCGGCCTTTTGCCGGGCGTGATGCGCCAGGTCTTGCTGGCCGATTCCCAGTGGAATCTGCAGGAAGGCATCCTCACCCGCGCCGACCTGCTGCGCGCGCAGGAGATCGTGGTGTGCAATGCATTGCGTGGGGCCCTGCGCGCCGTCATCGGCAAATGAGATAGACCGTCCAGCGCTCCCTCACCACCCGCCGTCCATGACTCAAACTCAACGCAAGGCGGCGTTGTCCTTCAGGGCTTTGGCCTTCTCGGCCTGCTGCCGCTGCAAGGGTCCCAGATCATCCAGGTCATGCCCATCCCAGCCCCCGCCCAGCGCCTTGGCCAGCAGCACGCTGGCGGCCATGCGCCGGTTGATGATATTGAGCGAGGTCAGCTCGGCCGACAGCGCCGTGGCCTGGGCCGTGATCACGCTGACATAGCTGACCGTGCCGGCCTTGTACTGGTTGGTCACCAGCGTGACGGCCTGGCGCGCGGCCAACAGGGCCTCGTTCTGCACCGCCGCCTCCTGCTCCAGGATGCGCAATGCGGCCAGGTTGTCCTCCACATCCTGGAAGGCCGTCAGCACCGTCTGTTTGTAGGTGGCCACCGTGCCGTCGTAGCTGGCAATGGCCTGGTCGGTCGCGGCGCTGCGGGCGCCGCCGTCGAAGATGGTCTGGGCCAGTTGCGGCCCCAGCGACCACACCCGGCCCGGCAACGTAAACCAATCGGCGAAACTGGAACTCTGATAACCGCCCGAGGCCGACAGCGTCAGGCTGGGGAAATAAGCCGCCTTGGCCACGCCGATCTTGGCATTGGCCGCAGCGACGCGGCGCTCGGCGGCGGCCACGTCGGGGCGGCGCTCCAGCAGCATCGATGGCACGCCCTGCGGCACCGGCGGCGCCACCGCCGTCAGCGGGGCCTTGGGCAGCGAGAAGGTCGATGGCGTCTTGCCCACCAGCAGCGCGATGGCGTGCTCTACCTGGGCGCGGGTGACGCCGTTGTCCAGCGCCGAGGCCTGGGCCGACTTCAACTGGGTCTGCGCCTGGATCACGTCGGACTTGGCTACCATGCCGGCAGCGTACTGGTTCTGGGTCAGCTGGTAGGAGCGCTGGTAGGCCTCTACCGTGTCCTGCAGCACCTGCTGCTGGGCGTCCAGCACGCGCAATTGCAGGTAGTTCTGCGCCAGCTGGGCCTGGGCTGACAGGCGGGCTGCCGCCAGGTCGGCCGCGCTGGCCTGGGCGCTGGCCTGGCTGGCCTCGACATCGCGTCGCACCTTGCCCCAGATATCGGCTTCCCAGGACGCTGTCAGCGCAAAGTTGTAGCTGTTGCGCACGCTGCCTGAGCTGCCGGTCGAGGTGGATGTGGTTGAACTGCTGCTGGAGCTGCCGCCGCTGCGGGAGGCCGACGCCGACGCGGCCAGCGTAGGAGAATAAGCCGAGCGCGAACTCTGCACCAGCGCCACGGCACTGCGGAAGTTGGCCTCGGCCAGGGCCAGGTTCTGGTTCGAGACGTCGACCTGCGCCACCAGCGCATTCAATTGCGCATCGCCAAACATCTCCCACCACTTGCCATCGGCCACCAAGTCGCGCGGCTGGGCCGGATGCCAGTCCTGGCCTTCCTTGAAGACGGCCGGGGCCGGCTCCAGTTGCGGGCGCACGTAGTCGGGTCCGACCGAGCAGGCCGTCAGCGCGAAGCCGGCCATCAGCACGGCCAGCAGGGGCTTCAATTTGAACAGGTCTTGTTGCGTCATGCGATTCTCCATGGCGGCAGCCTCAGGCCGCCGATGTTGCTGTCTTGTTCTTGCGACCGAAACGACGGCGGCCCCAGGCGCTCAGTCGTTCCATGTACAGGTAGACCACCGGCGTGGTGTAGAGCGTGAGCAACTGGCTCACCAGCAGCCCGCCGACGATGGATATGCCCAGCGGCTGCCGTAGCTCGGCACCATCGCCATGGCCCAGCGCCAGCGGGATCGCGCCCAGCAGCGCGGCCATGGTGGTCATCATGATGGGACGGAAGCGCAGCCTGCAGGCCTCGAAGATGGCATCGCGCGGCGACAGGCCGCGGTTGCGCTCGGCATCGATGGCAAAGTCCACCATCATGATGGCGTTCTTCTTGACGATGCCGATGAGCAGGATCACGCCGATCAGGGCGATGAGGCTGAAGTCGGTCCCGGTCACCATCAGCGCCAGCAAGGCGCCCACGCCGGCCGAGGGCAGCGTGGAAATGATGGTGATGGGATGGATCAGGCTCTCGTAGAGAATACCCAGCACGATGTAGACCGCCAGCAGCGCCGTCAGGATCAGGATGGGCTGGCTGGAGTTCGATGACTGGAAGGCACTGGCGGTGCCGGCGAAGGTCCCCAACACATTGGTGGGCACGCCCAGCTGCGCCATCGCGCGATCAATGGCGGCGGTAGCCTGCGACAGCGACACCCCTTCAGCCAGGTTGAAGGACAGCGTAGAGGCCACGAACTGCCCCTCGTGGCCCACCGACAGCGAGGTGGTGGTCGGCTCGAAGCGGGCGAAGGTGGCCAGCGGGATCTGCCGCGAGGGCGCCGTGGAGATGGTCTGGGCCAGCCCGCTGTTGGCGTTGAGCTTGCCCGATGCCGACAGCGCCGGTGGCGTCGACAGCGTCGAGGTGGTCGGCGACAGGTTCGATGAACCGGCCAGGCTGACGTAGGTATCACGTAGGGTCTCGGGGCTCTGCCAGTACTGCGGCGCAGCTTCCATCACCACGTGGTACTGGTTCATGCCACTGTAGATGGTGGAGATCTGGCGCTGGCCGAACAGGTCGGAGAGGGTCGAGTCGATCAGCTGCGGTGTCACCCCGGCACGCATGGCGGTATCGCGGTCGATGGTCAGGGTGGTCTGCAGGCCGTTGTCCTGCTGGTCGGTGCTGATGTCTTCGAGTTCCTTGAGGTTGGAGAAGGCCAGGCGGATCTTGGGCTCCCATACCCGCAGCAGGGCCACGTCATCGGACTTGAGCGAGTACTCGTACTGCGAGTCGCTCTGGCGCCCACCGATGCGGATATCCTGCACCGGCACCAGGAACACGCGCGCACCGGCCACCTTGGCGGTCTTGATGCGCAGGCGCGCCACCACCTTGTCGGCACTGTCCTTGCGTACCGTCAGCGGCTTCAGGGTGACATACATGAACCCGCCATTGCGCCGCTGCCCGCCGGTGAAGGCCACCACGTCCGAGACATCGGGATCGGCCTTGACGATGTCGATGAACTCGTTGAGCTTGGTGCGCATGGCCTGGAAGGAAATGGCCTGGTCGCCCCGGATGCCGCCGACCAGGCGGCCGGTATCCTGCTGCGGGAAGAAACCCTTGGGGATGGCCTTGTAGAGATAGACGTTCAGGGCGACGGTCGCCACCAGGATCAGCATCATCAGCGGTGCCGCGCGCAAGGCCCATGCCAGCGATCGCTCATAGCCCAGCAGCATGTCCTGGAAGATCAGGGCGCCCTGGTCGGCCAGCTTCTGCAGCCAGGGATGGCGGCGCTTGCGTCGTTCTTCGTCGGCGGCCGGATCGTGGCGCAGCAGCTGCGCGCACATCATCGGCGTGGTGGTCAGCGATACCACCAGCGACACCAGGATGGCCACCGACAGGGTGATGGCGAACTCGCGGAAGAGCCGCCCGACGATGCCTTCCATCATCAGGATGGGAATGAAGACGGCGATCAGCGAAATGCTCATCGACAACACCGTAAAGCCCACCTCGCGCGCGCCCAGAAGCGCCGCCTTGTACGGCTTCATGCCGGACTCGATATGGCGCGAGATGTTTTCCAGCACCACGATGGCGTCGTCGACCACGAAGCCGGTGGCAATGGTCAGCGCCATCAGCGACAGGTTGTCCAGGCTGAAACCGGCCAGGTACATGATGCCGAAGGTACCGATCAGCGAGACCGGCACGGCCACCGCCGGGATCAGCGTGGCGCGCGCATTGCGCAGGAACAGGAACACCACCATGATCACCAGCGCCACCGAGAGCATCAGGGTGAACTCGGTTTCCTTCAAAGAGGCGCGGATGGTCGGGGTGCGGTCCAGCACCACCTTCATGTCGATGGCCGCCGGAATGGAGGCCTGCAGCTGCGGCAGCAAGGCGCGCACGTTATCAACGGTATCGATGATGTTGGCGCCGGGCTGGCGGTTGATGATGACCAGCACCGAGGGCTTGCCATTGGAGGAACCGGCGTTGCGCACGTCGGCCACCGAGTCGCGCACCTCGGCCACGTCGCGCACGCGCACCGGTGTGCCATTGCGGTAGGAGACGATCAGCGGCGCATACTCGGCGGCGGTCTTGGCCTGGTCGTTGGCGTAGATCTGCCAGTTGCGTTCATCGTCTTCCAGTATGCCCTTGGGACGGTTGGCATTGGTGGCTGCCACGGCGGTACGCACGTCGGCGCTGCCGATGCCGTACTTGTTCAGGGCCGTCGGGTTGAGCTCGATGCGCACGGCCGGCTGCGAACTGCCGCCCACGCTGACCTGCCCCACCCCACGCACCTGCGACAGTTTCTGCGCCACGATACTGTCGGCGGCATCGTACATCTGGCCCTGGGTCATGGTGTCGGAGGTCATGGCCAGGATCAGGATGGGCGCGTCGGCCGGGTTGACCTTGCGATAGGTCGGATTGCTCGGCATGCCGGTCGGCAGCAGGTTGCGCGCGGCATTCAGGGCCGCCTGCACGTCGCGGGCAGCGCCGTCGATGTCACGGTTCAGATCGAACTGCAGCGTGATGCGGGTGGAGTTCTGCGAGCTGGTCGAGGTCATCTCGGTGACACCCGCAATCGACCCCATGGCCCGTTCCAGGGGCGTGGCCACGGTGGCGGCCATGGTTTCCGGGCTGGCGCCGGGCAGCGAGGCCGAGATCGAGATGGTCGGGTAATCCACCTGCGGCAAGGGCGACACCGGCAGCAGGCGGAAGGCCACCATCCCGGCCAGGGCGATGCCGATGGTCAGGAGCGTGGTGGCGATGGGCCGCTTGATGAAGGGAAGCGAGATATTCATCGGCGTATCCGATCAGACTGCTGGCGGCAGCGTGGCCGGCTTGCCGTCACCGTGCTCATCGTCGTCCTCGCCGTCATGATGGCCCGGCTCACGCTGGCCGAAACGCTGGCGCAGGCGACGGCCCAGGCTGTCGAAGCCGAGATAGATCACCGGCGTGGTGAAGAGCGTCAACACCTGCGACACCAGCAAGCCGCCGACCATGGTGATGCCCAGCGGCTGGCGCAACTCGGAGCCCACGCCGGTGCCCAGCATCAGCGGCAGCGCCCCCAGCAGGGCTGCCATGGTGGTCATCAGGATGGGGCGGAAGCGCAGCAGGCAAGCCTGGTAGATCGCCTCGCGCGGACTCTTGCCCTCGTGGCGTTCGGCTTCCAGAGCAAAGTCGATCATCATGATGGCGTTCTTCTTGACGATGCCGATCAGGAGGATGATGCCGATGATGCCGATGATGCCCAGGTCGCTCCCCGAGATCATCAGCGACAGCAGCGCGCCCACGCCGGCCGAAGGCAGCGTCGAGAGGATGGTGATGGGGTGGATATAGCTCTCGTAGAGCACGCCCAGCACGATGTACATGGTCACGATGGCTGCCAGGATCAGCCACAGGGTATTGGACAGCGAGGCCTGGAAGGCCAGCGCCGCGCCCTGGAAGTTGGTGACGGTGGAGGACGGCATGCCGATCTCTTCCTCGGCGGCCTTGATGGCCTTGACCGCCTCGCCCAGGGAGGCGCCCTTGGCCAGGTTGAAGGACACGGTAGCCGCCGGGAACTGGCCGATGTGGTTCACCACCAGCGGCGCGGTACGTTCGGTGACGGTGGCAATCGAGGACAACGGCACCTTGCCGCTGGCCGAGGTCACCAGATAGATGCTGTCCAGCGCCGTGGGGCCGTGCTGGAATTCAGGCTTGACCTCCATCACCACGCGATACTGGTTCGACTGCGTATAGATGGTGGAAATGAGGCGCTGACCAAAGGCGTTATAGAGCGCATTGTCGATGGCGGCCGTGGTGATGCCCAGGCGCGAGGCGGCATCGCGGTCGATCTGGATGTAGGCCTGCAAACCCTGGTCCTGCAGGTTGGTGGCCACATCGGCCAGTTCCGGCTGTTGCTGCAGGCGGGCGATCAGCTTGGGCACCCAGGTGCTCAGCATGTTGGGATCGGCATCTTCCAGCGTGAACTGGTATTGCGTGCGCGAGACGCTATCCTCGATGGTCAGGTCCTGCACCGGCTGCATGTACAGGGTCACGCCCGGCACCTGCTGGGCCAGCGTGGGTTGCAGGCGACGGATGACATCGGCGGCCGAGACGTCGCGCTCTTCGTGCGGTTTCAGGTTGATCAGCATGCGCCCGCTGTTGAGGGTGGCATTGGTGCCATCCACGCCGATGAAGGACGACAGACTTTCGACCGCCGGATCGGCCAGCACCACCTTGGCCAGCTGCTGCTGCTTCTCGCCCATGGCACCGAAGGAGACCGATTGGGTAGCTTCCGAGATGCCCTGGATCACGCCGGTATCCTGCAAGGGGAAGAAGCCCTTGGGTACGAACACATACAGCAGCACCGTCAGGCCCAGCGTGGCCACGGCCACCAGCAGGGTCGACTTCTGGTGTTCCAGCACCCACTCCAGCATGACGCCATAGCGGGCGATGATGCTGTCGAAGAACACCTGGCTCTTGTGATAGAACCAGCCCTGCTCTTCTTCCGGCTGGTGACGCAGCAGGCGCGCGCACATCATGGGCGTGAGCGTGAGCGAGACCACGGCCGAGATCAGGATCGATACCGCCAACGTCACCGCGAATTCATGGAAAAGGCGGCCCACCACATCGCCCATGAAGAGCAACGGGATCAGCACGGCAATCAGCGAGAAGGTCAGCGAGATGATGGTGAAGCCGATCTGCTCGGCGCCCTTCAGGGCGGCTTGCATGGGCTTCATGCCCTCCTCGATGTAGCGCGAGATGTTCTCGATCATGACGATGGCATCATCCACCACGAAGCCGGTGGCAATGGTGAGGGCCATCAACGTGAGGTTGTTGATAGAGAAGCCGGCCAGGTACATGATCGCGAAGGTGCCCACCAGCGACAGCGGCACCGCTACGCTGGGGATGATGGTGGCCGGCACGTTGCGCAGGAATACGAAGATCACCATCACCACCAGCGCGACAGACAGCAGCAGCTCGAACTTCACGTCCGACACCGAGGCGCGAATGGTGGTGGTACGGTCGGTCAGGATGTGGACGTCGATGGAGCCCGGCAGGCTGGCCTGCAGCTGCGGCAGGATCTTCTTGATGCTGTCGACCACGGCAATCACGTTGGCGCCGGGCTGGCGCTGGATGTTCACGATCACCGCCGGCTGGGTGTTGGCCCAGGCGCCCAAGCGCACGTTCTCGGCGCCATCGATGACATCGGCCACGTCGGAGACGCGGATCGGCGCGCCATTCTTGTAGGCGATGATCAGGTTGCGATACTCATCGGCCGAGCGCAGCTGGTCGTTGGCGTCGATGGTGGAAGCGCGGGTGGGGCCGTCGAAACTACCCTTGGCCTGGTTGACGTTGGCGTTGCCGATGGCGGTGCGCACATCATCCAGGTTCAGGCCCAGCGCGGCCACGGCGCGCGGATTCAACTGCATGCGCACGGCCGGACGCTGGCCGCCCGACAGGCTCACCAGGCCCACGCCGGAGAGCTGGGAAATCTTCTGCGCCAGGCGCGTGTCGATCAGGTCCTGCACCTTGGGCAGGGGCATGGTGCTGGAGGTCACCGCCAGCGTGATGATGGGGGTGTCGGCCGGGTTGACCTTGCTGTAGACCGGCGGCATCGGCAGGTCCGAGGGCAGCAGGTTGCTGCCGGCATTGATGGCGGCCTGCACTTCCTGCTCGGCGATATCGAGGTTCAGGTCCAGGTTGAATTGCAGCGTGATCACCGAGGCCCCGCCGGAGCTGGTGGAGGACATCTGCTTCAAGCCCGGCATCTGGCCGAACTGGCGTTCCAGCGGCGCGGTCACCGAGGACGTCATCACGTCCGGACTGGCACCGGGGTAGAGGGTGACCACCTGGATGGTCGGATAGTCGACTTCCGGCAGGGCCGACAGCGGCAGCAGGCGGTAGGCCACGATGCCCACCAGCAGGATCGCCAGCATCAGCAAGGAAGTGGCGACCGGCCGCAGGATGAACTGGCGCGAGGGATTCATGCGTGACCTTGTTTATTTTGCGCCGTTGCCGCTGTTGCCGCTGTTGCCGCTGTTGCTATTGCTGCTGTTGCCGCCATTGCCGGCGGCCTCGCGCTGGCGCCGCAGCTCCATCATCTTCTGGCGGCGCTGGTCTTCGGGCAGCTTCTTGATCTCTTCGCCGAATTCGCCGGCGTCGATGCGCTTGTTGATCTCGGCCCAGCGCTTCTGGCGTTCTTCGTCGCTCGGGCCGGCCTGGCTGCCCTGCCCCGCCTGGGCAGCCGCAGCACCTGCGGCACTGGGTGCACCGCCCTGCCCTTGTCCCTGGCCGCGCTTGCCATGGCGGCGCGCGTCCGGGTTCTCGGTGGTGAGCTTGTTGGCCGGATCATCGGCACCACCACGGGTGACGGCTTCGACCTTGGCGCCTTCGCGCAGGCGGTCCAGGCCATCGATGACCACGGTCTCGCCAGCAGCCACGCCGTCGGTGATGACGGTCAGGTCGTCCTGCACCGGGCCGGTCTTGATGTTGCGCACGGTGACGGTGTTGTCCTGCTTGACCACATAGACGAACAGGCCCTTGGCGCCGCGCTGGATCGCCGCCGTCGGGATGACGGTAGCGCCCTCTTCGGTATTGAGCTGCAGGCGCACGTTGACGAACTGGCTGGGGAAGAGCGCGTAGTCGGTATTGGGGAACTGCGCCTTGAGCTTGACGGTGCCGGTGGTGGAATCGACCACGTTGTCGATGGTCAGCAGCACGCCATCGGCCAGTTTCTTCTTCTGTTCGCGGTCCCAGGCCTGGGCCGGCAGCTTGCGTCCGGTCTGCAACTGGCGCAGCACGGCCGGGATGTTGTCTTCGGGGATGCTGAAGATGGCGGTAATGGGCTGCAGCTGGGTGATGATGACCAGGCCATTGGTATCGCTGGTGGTGACGTTGTTGCCCACGTCAGCCTGGCGCAAGCCCAGGCGGCCGCTGATGGGCGCCGTCACGCGGGTGAACGAGAGCTGCAGGCGTGCGCTGGCCACCGAGCCCTCATCGGCCTTGACCGTGCCTTCGTATTGCTTGACCAGTGCCGCCTGGGTATCGACCTGCTGGCTGGCGATCGAGTCCTGGGCCAGCAGGGTCTGGTAACGCTTCAGGTCGAGCCGGGCCGAAGCCAGCAAGGCGCGGTCACGCGCCAGCTGGCCTTCGGCCTGGGTCAGCGCTGCCTGCAGGGCACGCGGATCGATCTCGGCCAGCAGGTCGCCGGCCTTGACGACCTGGCCTTCCTTGTAATGCAGCTTCTGCAATTGGCCATCCACGCGCACACGCACCGTGGCCGTGGCTGTCGGGGTCACGGCACCGAGGCCGTTGAGGTAGACGTCGACGTTCTGCACCCGCGCCTGGGCCACGCCCACCGGCATGGTCTGGGCCCCGAAGGCGCCCGCGCCGGGGCGTCGCGCACCGGGTCCACCCGGACCACCGGGCCCCGAACGTCCGCCCGGGCCACCCATGGCGGCGGCCTGCTCCTGTTCAGCTTTTTTCTTGGTCCAGTACTTGTAGCCGCCCCCGGCGGCCAGCACCGCCACCAGGACCCAGAACCACCAGCGCCGTAGCACGCTGCCCCGGGAAGTCGGATTGGAAGGAGAGTGCTGCCCGGGAGTTGGAGTATTTGTCATGTCAGGAAAACCAAGGAACCAATCACGTGGACAGGCCGATGCCGGCCCTGCCGATCAATAAGACGACGCCTCTGCAATACGTCTTGTCCGTTTCCGCCCGGGCCGTCATTGGCGCTGTCATTGGGATACCGGGCGCAAGCGCAGGAGCGCAAACGCGAAAGCATACGGGAAGGCGGCCTTTACTGCCGGCCGCCCTCCGCTATTGTCTCTGAAAACCATTACAAGCTTGCAACAACGCCATCGCGGTATTCCAGGTTGGCTGGCAGTGTACCCAGCTCTTTGGCGAGGTGCCAACAAAAACAGCCTTGCGCGGTCAACGCAGGGCTGTCTCGGAAAGCTGCGCCGGCAAGGATACCGGCGCAGCGGTGCTGCCTGGCCGCTTACTGAGTGGCCACTTACTGAGCGGGGGCCGGGGCCGCATCAGGCGCGGGCTTGCCACCATGCGGAGGGCCCTTGTGCTCGCCATGGCGCATGTGCTCCCAGCGATGACGCTCCATCTTGGCGAATTCGGCGTCGAAGGTCTTCTGCTGCTGCGGCGACAGGGTCGCGTAGAATTCCTTGGTGGCCGCCACGCGCTGCTCGGCGAAGGCTTCGCGCTTGCGCATCAGGTCCAGCTTCTTGTCCAGGCGCTCCGGGGTGGACAGCTTGGCCCACTCATCCTTGCTGGGACGGGCGGCCGGATCCATCGGGGTCGGACGGGTCTTGTCAAGGAAGAGCTTCCAGGCGGCTTCCTGGGAGGCGGTGATCTTGAGCTTGTCGTGCAACTCGGCCTGGTGCTTGGCGCGCATCTGCTCGAACTTGGCCATCTGCTCGGCACTGGGAGCGTGGCCTTGCGGGCCGCCCGGCGGCATCTGGGCCATGGCGGCCACGGTCACGGCGGTCAGGCTCACGGCGGCGATGCCTGCCAGGATGCGGGTCTTGAATTTCAACATGTGATGCTCCTTTCGTTTGGTGCTGTCTGCACAGCAATGTGCTGTCTTTGCACGGTTCCCATTAAACCGGCCGCGTGTATCGCCAGTTTTTCCCCTGTGGCGTCATTTGTATCGTTTTGTATATTCAGAAGCCTGGCGGGTATCGTTTTATTTCTTTCCCCCGGCTTGTTAAGCCCCGATACAAATCGCTCCTGCACGCGCGGACAAGTTCGGCATAATGCGACTCATGGATACAACTACTCACATCCTCGTCGTCGATGACGACCGCGACATCCGCACCCTGCTGGCCGAATACCTGGACAGCAATGGCCTGCGTACCCTGACGGCCACCAATGGCGTGGAGATGCGGCGGGTCCTGGAGGAATCCCGGATCGACCTGATCGTGCTGGACCTGACCCTGCCCGGCGAAGACGGCCTGACCCTGTGCCGCACCCTGCGCGCCACCTCCAGCGTGCCGGTCATCATGCTGACGGCACGCGGCGAGCCGCTGGACCGCATCCTGGGCCTGGAGATGGGTGCCGACGACTACCTGGCCAAGCCCTTCGAACCGCGCGAACTGTTCGCCCGCATCCGCAGTGTCCTGCGCCGTACCCAGGCACTGCCGCCCAACATGGCGCAGCCGGATGTCGCCGCCATGCGCTTTGCCGGCTGGACCCTGGACCTGACCGCACGCCACCTGGTGAGCAAGGACGGCGTGGTGGTGGCGCTCTCGGGCGCCGAATTCCGCCTGCTCAAGGTCTTCCTCGATCATCCCAATCGGGTACTCAACCGCGACCAGTTGCTGGAACTGACCCAGGGCCGCGAGTCTGATCCCTTCGACCGTTCGGTCGACATCCAGATCAGCCGCCTGCGCCAGAAGCTGGGTGACGACGCCCGCACGCCCACCATCATCAAGACGGTGCGCAGCGAAGGCTACGTGCTGGCCACCACCGTCAGCACCGAGAGCGCGGGCCGCCCGACATGAGGGACTTCCTGGGCTCCATCGGCAACCGCATCTTCGTGCTGCTGCTGGCCGGCATTGCCGTGTCCATCCTCGCCACCACCTGGCTGGCCGGCAACGAGCGGCGCAGCAGCCTGCGCGAACTGCGCCTGCAGCACCTGGCCGACCGGATCGAGCAGATCGTGCAGGCAGTGGACGATATCCCGCCGGAGCAGCGCCCCATCGTCTTGCAGGCAGCGAGCAATTTCGGCTTCGAGGCGCGCATGGTGGAGGACATGAATGACGCCGTCGGCACCAACGCCAGTACCGGTCCGCTGATCGACATGCTGCAGGCGCGCCTGGGGGAAGACCGCAAGGTCGCCGTACAGCGCGAGACCGAATGCCCGCCCCTGCGTCGCGAGGGCCATGACGATGGCCGCGGATCGCGCCGCGAAACCTGTCGGGTCATCTATGTCAGCCTGCACGACCAGGCCCTGATGCGCCTGCGCCTGCACCAGCCGGGCGAGCCGCCGGCGCTGCGTGGACGCGGCGGTCCGGGAGGGCCCGGCGGCATGTTCGGGCCGCAATACCTCATCCTGTTCCTGACCCTGATCGCCCTGCTGGCCTGGCTGGTGGCGCGCATGGCGACCCGCCCCATCCGCCAGCTGGCCCAGGCCGCCTCACGCCTGGGCAGCGATATCGACCACGCGCCGCTGGCCGAGACCGGCCCCACCGAGATCCGCCAGGCAGCCCACGCCTTCAATGCCATGCAGGGCCGTATCCGCCGCCAGATCCAGCATCGCACGCACATGCTGGCGGCTATCACGCATGACCTGCAGACGCCGCTGACGCGCATGCGCCTGCGCCTGGAGAAAGTGGCCGATGCCGAGCTGCAGCAAAAGCTCATCGATGACCTGGGGGTGATGCACGGCATGGTGCGTGAGGGCCTGGAGCTGGCCCGCAGCATGGATTCGTCGGAAAAGATCCAGGCCCTGGACATCGACTCCCTGCTCGACAGCGTCTGCGCCGACGCCGCCGATGCCGGCCAGGACGTCACCCTGGAAGGCAGCACACGCGCCTTCGTCATGGCCCAGCCGGGGGCGTTGCGGCGCTGCCTGACCAACCTGATCGACAATGCCTGCAAGTATGGCCAACTGGCGCGGGTGAGCATCGCGCTGGAACAGCAGAAGATCCTCATCCGCATCCGCGACCAGGGGCCGGGCATTCCCGAGGATGCGCTGGAATCGGTCTTCGAACCCTTCTACCGGCTGGAAACCTCGCGCTCGCGCGACACCGGCGGCACCGGCCTGGGATTGACGATTGCCCTTAACATCGTCGAGAACCATCACGGCCACCTGCGCCTGCGCAACCTGGCCGAGGGCGGGCTGGAAGTGGCACTGGAGTTGCCGCAGATGTCGCCCGCCAAGTCACGCTGAAACGACACAAAAAAAACCGCCGCCTCCCTGATGGGACGCGGCGGTTTCTCTTGATGGGTGCAGACTTCAGCCGAAGTAGTTCAGGCCCAGTGCCGCATTGACCTCGGCCATGGTCTGCGCCGCCACGGCGCTGGCGCGCTCGGTGCCGCGCTTGAGGATGGCGAGCACTTCGCCACGGTCCTTGGCGAATTCCTCGCGACGGGTGCGGATGGGTTCCAGCAGTTCCTGCAGGATGCCTTCCAGGCGGCGCTTGACGACGCTGTCGCCCAGGCCGCCACGGGTGTAGTGCGCCTTGAGCTCGGCCACGGCATCGCGGTCGGGGTCGAAGGCATCCAGGAAGGTGAAGACCACATTACCCTCGACCTGGCCCGGATCGTCCACGCGCAGGTGGTTGGGATCGGTGTACATGCGGTGCACGGCCTGCTTGATCTCGGCCGGCGTCGCCCCCAGGGCGATGGAATTGCCCAGCGACTTGCTCATCTTGGCCTTGCCATCGATGCCGGGCAGGCGGCCGGTCTCGGAGAGCACTTCCTTGCATTCCACCAGCACTTCGCGGTCCACGGTGGCGTTGAATTTGCGCACCAGTTCATTGGTCTGCTCGATCATGGGCAACTGGTCGCTGCCCACCGGCACCAGCTGGCCCTTGAAGGCGGTGATGTCGGCGGCCTGGCTGACCGGATAGGTCAGGAAACCGGCCGGGATATCGCGCTCGAAGCCGCGCAGGCGGATCTCTTCCTTGATGGTCGGATTGCGCTCCAGGCGCGACACCGTCACCAGGTTCAGCAACACCATCGACAGCTCATACAGCTCGCGCACCTGGGACTGGATGAAGATGGTCGATTTCTCGGGATCGATGCCGACCGCCAGGTAGTCCAGCGCCACTTCGAGCACGTTGTCGGTGACCTTCTGGTGGCGGCCGACGTTGTCGGTCATGGCTTGTGTGTCGGCCAGGAGCAGGAACTGCCGCGAGGTCTCCTGCAGCGCCACGCGCGACTTGAGGGATCCGATGTAGTGCCCCAGGTGCAGCGGGCCGGTAGGACGGTCGCCTGTCAGGACGACGGGCAAGGCCGAGGAAGCTGGGGAGGCGGTGCTGCTGGAGGCGGAACTAGTGGCGTTCGAAGACATGGTCATTCCTGATCGTTAATCTGTCTGGAATGCTGCCGGTCCGAAGCAGGAAAAACAATGCCACCGGAACCGGCGGCATCACATGGTCAAGCTGTGTGAAAACGGGCCGCCTCGTTCAGGCGCGCCACCAATGCTGAGTTTTCGCAAGTTGATTGGGTAAAAACATGGACCGCAGTATAGCACCACGCGGCCCGGATGTTGCGCCGCACCGGACATTTAAGACAATAAAAAAACCACATCCGGAGATGCGGTTCCCTGCTCGCCCTGGCGCGGTCTCAGTAGGCGCCCGGTGGCGGACCGTAGTAGACCGGCGGTGGCCCATAGTAGCCCGGAGGAGGCGGCGGCGCGTAGTAGTAGCGGCGCGGGTGATAGGTATAGACCGTGGTGGTCTGGACCGGCTGCTGGACCTGATTACCCTTGCTGTACATGCACTGGGTATAGGTCATGTCGTAGCGCTGCTGCATCGAGTAATTGCCCCCGGCGGCGGCATTGCTGCCGGCGGCGCTCCCCACCAGCAGGCCACCGCCCGCGCCGATGGCCGCACCGGCACCGGCGTTGCCCGAGGCCGCACCGATGAGCGCACCGGCCACCGCACCCACGGCGGTACCCACGGCGGCGCTGTTGGCGGCATTGTTCTGGGTCTGGGCAGCCTGGCCGCCGATGGCATCCTGGGCGTACTGCTGGCATTGCTGCTGGTCGGCCCGGAACTGTTCGTAGGTCTTGTCCTTGCCCGGCATGGCCATCACCGACGGCCCGGTCGGCACGCTCACGCAGCCACCCAGCGCCAGCATGGCGCCCACGGCCGAGACGGTGGCGGCAGTCTTGTAGATCGGTTTCACGTTGTTTCCTTTGCGCCGCACGGGGCGGCATGGCGTTATGGACTTGTCGTTACCTGAGCCGGCCCGCTTACTGCGGCGGCGGCCCGCCCGGCACGCTGGGCGCGGTATTGGGGACCACCTTCATCCAGGGGCTGGGGCAGCTTTGTACATACGGGTAGTACGATCTGCTGTCCTGGCAGTAGTACCAGTAGTCCTGGCGCGGCTGCTCCACGTACACCGGCGGCGGCACACGCTCCACGTACACCGGCGGCGGATAGTAGACCGGGGGGGGCACCCAGATCGGCCCACCGATCACCACGCCACCATAGAAGCGTCCGTGTGCGTAGGCCGATGCGCTGGCCACGAGGCCGGCCACGGCCAGCATGCCGCAGAGGCTGATTGCCGCTAGTTTTTTCATATTATTGCCTTTGGGGGTGTCTCGAATTCCTGCCAGGAGGATGGCTTGCCGACTTCCCCGATCAGCCGGAAATCGTTTCCCGGCGCGGCTTGCAGGCCCCTCTGACGCATGAGGGCAATATACGCCGGGGCTAGCGCGAAAGCCTGAGTTGTTTCAATTCGTAACCCAAATAAATATTGTTATACATGGGGCTGAAAAGGCTTTGCAATCAAGGGATTGGCGGAGGCATCCGGCCATCGGTCACGCACTTCGATTTGATTCTAGAAGCTGGCAGATTCTGCTCTGTACTCAGGGTGGAACGCCGAAGCCCGCATGCCTGGTCGATATAATTTCCGCGAGGGAATTTCCGCCGGTTCGACCATTCATGCCGCTCTACATCGACAGTCTTTCCCTCATCAGGACGAATCTTCAGCTCATTGCCAACGGCGAACGCGCCAGGGTGATCCCCATCGGAATGCTGACGTCCATGCAGTGGCAAGCCATCAACACCTATCGTGCACAAGCAGGCCTGCCGATACTCCACGATCCAGAAATCCTGTTCCTGGGTCGGCATCTCCATGCCAGCCGTCGCGCCGATGGCTATTCGATCGAGGACATGCTTGCGCAGATCGCCAGCGCCTTGCACGCAGGATCGGAATTTATCCCGACCAGGAAGATGACGGCGCTCCGCAATCCCAGGTCCAGGGAGGACGGATATGGCAATCGCGTCCATGATCTGGCAGTGCTGGAACTGAGTGCCCGACGTCCGAAGGTTGAACTGTTCTCGACCATTCCACGGGGTGACCACATCATGCCGCTCGGGAAAGTGAAATAGATGCGCCAGAAACGCAAAACGGCCTTTTTCAAGGCCGTTTCGGGATGCAGTCCTGGGTAACTCAAAAGGTTCCAGCGCCCCTGCAACGACTGGATCTTAGCATGAATCAGCCCGGCCGCGTCATCTGCTCCGGCTTGATCCACTCGGCAAACTGTTGCTCGGTCACATAACCCAGCGCCAGCGCAGCCTGCTTCAGGGTGGTGCCGTCGTGGTGGGCCTGCTTGGCGATCTTGGCGGCCTTGTCATAGCCGATATGCGGCGCCAGTGCGGTCACCAGCATGAGCGACTTTTCCATCAGGTCGGCGATACGGGCGTGATTGGCTTCGATTCCGCGCGCGCAGTGCTCCTCGAAGCTGGCCATGCCATCGCCCAGCAGACGCGCGCTCTGCAGGAAGTTGTGGATGATCAGCGGCTTGAACACGTTGAGTTCGAAGTTGCCGCTGGCGCCACCGATATTGAGCGCCACATCGTTGCCGAACACCTGCGCGCACAACATGGTCAGCGCCTCGCACTGGGTCGGATTGACCTTGCCGGGCATGATGGAGCTGCCTGGCTCGTTCTCGGGGATGGTGATCTCGCCCAGCCCCGAACGCGGGCCGGAAGCCAGCCAGCGCACGTCGTTGGCGATCTTCATCAGCGCCGCAGCCAGGGTCTTCAGGCCACCGTGGGAGGCTACCAGGGCATCATGGCCGGCCAGGGCGGCAAACTTGTTGGGCGCAGTCTTGAAGGGGAAACCGAAATACTTGCCCAGCTCGGCGGCGACACGCTCGCCGAATTCCGGGTGGGCGTTCAGGCCGGTGCCCACGGCGGTGCCGCCGGCGGCCAGCTCGGAGAGCGCATTGAGGGTCGTGATGACGGCGGTCTCGGCATGCTCCAGCTGGGCCACATAGCCCGAGAACTCCTGACCCAGCGTCAGCGGCGTGGCGTCCTGCAGGTGGGTGCGGCCGATCTTGACGATGTCGGCGAAACGGGTCGATTTCTCACCCAGGGTGTCACGCAGCTTGTGGATCGAAGGGATCAGGTGGGTTGCCACCGCCATGCAGGCCGCCACGTGCATCGCGGTCGGGAAGATGTCGTTGGAGGACTGGCCGCGATTGACATCGTCATTGGGATGGATCAGGCGGTCCTCGCCGCGTACCCCGCCCAGCAGTTCGGAGGCGCGGTTGGCCAGCACCTCGTTCATGTTCATGTTGCTCTGCGTGCCCGAGCCGGTCTGCCAAACCGACAGCGGAAACTCCCGCGGATGGCGGCCGGCGATGACCTCGTCGGCGGCGGCGATGATGGCTTCGGCCTTCTTGCCGTCGAGCTTGCCCAGGTCGCGATTGACCGAGGCACAGGCACGCTTGACCGCCGCCAGCGCCACGATCAGCTCGGCCGGCATGCGTTCGGTGGAAATATGGAAGTGATGCAGCGAGCGCTCGGTCTGGGCGCCCCACAAGCGATCGGCCGGGACTTCGATCAAGCCAAAGGTATCGCGCTCCATGCGGTGGTTCATGATGCTGGTTCTCCGTGATATGACGGCCGAAAACGGCCCGATGATCCCTGGCAGCCCTGGCGACAGGCGAACGGCAAAGCCTCGGGAGTAACTGGAAATACAGAGTGTAACTGCTGGCGGGACCGTCCGCTGGAGCGAACGGCAAGAGGGCTGGCGATCGTGCGAGGGGCTCTCGCGGGCCGCCGCGCGGCGGCCGGTAGGAATGACGAGTGCGGCGGCATCAGGCTCAGGAGCCCTTCTGCTCCTTGGGCGCGTCGGGCAGAATACAGGCCTCGACTACCTGCAGGTCGTTGTCCTTGGCGAAGTTGACCACGAAGTGATAGGCCAGCGGCTCAAGCTCGCGCAGGGCCTCGTTGACCACCACCGAGCGCACGCCATCGATATGGGTGGGCAACACGTAGGGCGAATACTTCAGGTGCGCGTTGCGTCCGCCACTGCCTTCGGGGCGGAAACACGACATCACGCCGCACAGGCGCTCCGCCCAGTCGCTGGGGCGGAACTGCCGGCCATCCGAGGTCTTGCCCAGGATGATGAATTCTTTTGCCGGTGCGTTTGCGGGTTTGATGGGATCAGCCATACGTGCAGTTCTTCTAAAGCGCTTGCAACCGAATGCCCCGTCCTCTTGAGACCGGAGCCCTGGATTCCGCGGTGCCTGCGCAGAAAGTCTGCGTGGGTGCCTGCGGTGTTGAGTATTATATCTTATAGAAGACTTGGCTTCTACCGGTCTCCTCACCTCCAGCCGTTCCTTCCTGCATCGCTTTGCACCGCGTTACGTTTCCGGCACTGCGTCGCTCATGCCTGCCGACAACATTTCCATGTTGCTTCAGCGGGATGCGATCTTGGTGATGTGAAGGCCGAAGTATACCGGGTTGGCGGCAAACGCGTAGCCCCAAAAACAAAGCGGGCCTGAGCCCGCTGTTGGCAAGACCGCCCTGATCTAGCCCATCCACACTGCCACCGACAGCAGCAGCAACAGGAACATCCACAGCAGCAAGGCCCGCCATACCAGGCCCACGGTGCTTTGCAGGGTGCGCGGCGAGGGGGTGTCGCCGGGCAAGCCATCGGTTTCTTCCGGCATCGAGTCCACGGTGGCGGCATCGGCCGGCAGGATGATGCCGGCGGCGGCCTCCTTTTCGGTGCCAAAGCGCACGCCCATGGCACCGCCACCGGCGGCCAGGATGATGCCGGCGGCTTCGTCATCCCAGCGGCTGGCGAAATTGCGCCAGGCATAGATGGCATCCTCGAAATTGCCGACCACGGCAAAGGCTGCCGCCGTCAGGCGCGCCGGGATCCAGTCGATCCAGTAGAAGGCTCGGGCGGCAAAGCGGCCGAAGGCCTCGAACTTCATGTGATCGGGTTCGTTCCAGGCGCGCGCGAGGTATTCGGCCACGCGGTACATCACGGCCAGCGCCGGCCCAGCCGGCATCAGGAACCAGAAGAACACGCCAAAGACGTGGCGATGCGTGGTGATCAGGGCGCGCTCGGAGGCGATGCGCGAGATCTCGCTCACGTCCATGCCGGTGGTGTCCAGCTTGGTCCACTCTGCCAGCAGGCTGCGTGCGGTCATCTCGTCGCCGGTGTTCAGGGCCAGCTGGATGGAGCTGAAGTAGTGGCTGTAATGGCGGAAACCCAGCGTCAGGTACACCACCAGCACGTTCCAGGCAAAGGCGCCCACCAGGCTCACATGCAGCAGCAGCCAATAGACCAGCGCCACCGGCACAGTCAGCGCTCCCACCATCACCACCCAGCCCAGGCGGCCATGATGGGCATGACCGGCATTGAACCAGCCCTCTATCGTGGCAGCAAAAGACTTGATCGATGCATAAACCGGATTGTCTGCACGCAGTGGTTTGAGTTGTTCGATTAACAGCGCAAAGAGAATGGAAAGAAATGTCATCAAGCAGCCTTAGGGGTCTCTATAGCCGGTACGATAGCGCAGTGCAAGATGGGAATCAAACAATTGATTCGTCGACCCTGGTCAACAGCGCGATGTCACGGATTTTTACTTATTTGAACACTAACAAAGACATTGCGTCGGATATTTCCAACAACGGCCCGGAGGCTCAGCTGCGCAGGAAATGGAAGAGGTTGCGCAACATGCCCGCCGTGGCGCCCCAGATGAAATAGTGTTCATAGGGCATGGTGTAGAAGCTGCGCCGCCCCACCGGGTGAGGCAGCTCCACCGAACGGCGCTGGTGGTTCACGCCATCCATCAGGAAAGCCAGCGGCACCTCGAAGATCTCGGCCACCTCACGCGGGTCGCCGATGGCCTCGAAGGGGGGCTGGATCAGGCCGGCCACGGGGGTGACGCGATAGCCGGTACCGGTGAAGTAGTCCGGCAGCGAACCGATCACCTCCACGTGTTGGCGGTCCAGGCCGATTTCTTCTTCGGTCTCGCGCAGGGCAGTATCGATGGCCGAGCTGTCGTAGTCTTCGCGGCGCCCGCCGGGGAAGCTGATCTGCCCGGCATGATCCTTCAAATCGGCGGTACGCCGCGTGAAGAGCACCGTCATCCCCTGCTCGCGCAGCACGATAGGGATCAATACCGACGCCAGGCGAAAGCGCCCCTTGACCTCGGCCATGCGCGCCATCTGGTCACCGCTGTGCTCGGGCTCCCAGCGCGGCGGATCGGCGAAGCGGCGGCGCAGCCAGTCGGCGTTCAAGCGCTGCGCCTCCAGCGCGCGCTCGCCGGCGATGGCATCCACAGGCAGGGTGACGGGATCGAAACTGGCCACGGTAGGTTCGCTTCAGCTTTCGGTTAATCGTTGACAGCGTGAGTATGGGACAAAAACAGATACCGCATCGGAGCAATGGGAGCAATCGGTGCAATCGGTGCAATCGGTGCGGAAACGAAAAAGGGGCGTCCTGAGACACCCCTTTTCCTGACGCATCAGCATGCAGCCAATTACTCTGCAGCAGCAGCCTTTGCAGCGCGGCTGGGCAGCTTTTCCTTGATACGTGCCGACTTGCCCGAACGTTCGCGCAGGTAGTACAGCTTGGCGCGACGCACGTCACCACGACGCTTGACTTCGATCGAAGCGATCAGCGGCGAGTACAGCTGGAAGGTACGCTCAACGCCTTCACCGGACGAAATCTTGCGAACGATGAAGTTGGAATTCAGACCACGGTTACGACGTGCGATCACGACGCCTTCGTAGGCCTGGGCACGCTTGCGGGTGCCTTCAACCACGTTGACGCTGACGATCACGGTGTCGCCGGGGGCGAAATCGGGGATGTTCTTGGCGAGACGCGCGATCTCTTCTTGCTCGAGTTGCTGGATCAGATCCATTTTTTGCTCCTGTAACCATCTTGCCGGCGCCCTTGCCCGAAGGCCGATTGTATGGCCCGGTAGAGGATGGGGTTTCAAACGCAGCGGCCAGGCCGCTGCACGGTGCCGGCGCATCGCTGTGCCGGCGGTACTGCTTGGTACGACTTCGTTACCGATGGCCCGGTCTTTCGGGACATCCACGGCCTGCCGAAAACTACTGCGGCAAACCGCTCAAGAACTTTTCATCCGACTTGCTCAGCAGGCCCTGCTGGCGGGCCTTCACGATCAGGTCCGGGCGCTTGGCCTGGGTCGCCTCCAGTGCGCGCTGCCGACGCCATTTCTGGATCTCGGCATGGTGTCCACCCATCAGGATGGAAGGCACCGGCTCACCTTCGTAGACTTCCGGACGCGTGTAGTGCGGCGAATCCAGCAATCCGTTGACGAAGCTGTCTTCCACTGCCGAGGCACTATCGTTGAGCGCTCCCGGCAAGAGACGGATGACGGCATCCATCAGCGCCATGGCCGGCAATTCCCCTCCGGAGAGGACGAAATCGCCGATGCTGATTTCTTCATCCACGCACTTGTCGAGCAGGCGCTGGTCGATCGCCTCGTAGCGTCCGCACAGCAATACCGCTCCGCTGTCCTGCGACAGCCGCACCACTCGCTCATGCGTGAGCGGTGCGCCTTGCGGCGACAGGTAGATCACGCGCGGCCGGGCCAAGCCCAGCCCCTGCTGACGCTGCTGCGCCGCCTCGATGGCAGCCTGGAGCGGCTTGGCCAGCATCACCATGCCGGGACCACCGCCATAAGGCCGGTCGTCCACGGTACGGTGGTTGTCGGTCGTGAATTCACGCGGATTCCACAGCGACAAGCCCCAGCGCTTCTGCTCCAGCGCCCGGCGGGTAATGCCGGACTGCGTCAGCGCAGCAAACATCTCGGGAAACAGAGTGACGACATCAAACTGCATCACGCCTCCATTTCCTGGTATCTCTTGAATCTCTTGATCGCATCGGACCCGGAAATGAAAAAACTGACCGCAGTCAGTAATCCATGCCCCAATCGACGATGATCTTCTTTTCTTTCGGCTGCACCGTCTTGACGAACTGGTCGACAAACGGGATCAGCAATTCAGGTGCGGCCGTGGATTTCTCCTTGGCGCCCTTCTTCGGCTCGCTCTTCTTCAGCTTTGTGTCAGCGGCAGAGTCGGACTCCACTGCAGTTTCCTGCACCGGGGCCGTCACCCTCAGGATGGGATGGGCGCCGTTGTCCATCATGTCGGACACCACGCCCAAGGCCTCACCCTGGAGATTTTCCACCGCCGAGCCGATCAGATCGACCCAATAGAACTCGTTGTCATCCAGCGCCGGGAAGTGCTTGCGGGAGATGTGGACCACCGTCCCTTTCATGCCTTCGGCCGCATTGCGGTCGGCTACCCCGGTCAGGCGCGCAACGACATCGCCGCTGTGCTCCTTGGACTGCATGACTTCGACATCCTGCTTGGGCTGGCCGGATCTCTCCAGCCACCAGGTCTTGGCATTCAACAAGGCTTGCGCCTCTGAGGAATACGGTCGCACGCGAATCCAGCCCTGGATACCGTAGGCTCCTGTCACATGGCCGACGGTCACGAGATCGTCGGGTGCGGAGAAACCCGCTTGGGCTGGATAAGTCATGGATACGCCAGACCTGCTCTTCTTCCATGCGCCAGCCATGCCGGCGCGGAATCAGACAGGAAAAACTTGATTAGGCAGCAGCCTTCTTGCCAGCTTCAGCGACCAGGCGAGCAACGGTCGGCGACAGTTGTGCGCCAACGCCTTGCCAGTGAGCCAGGCGGTCAGCAGCGATACGCACAGCTTCTTCCTTGCCCGATGCAACCGGGTTGTAGAAGCCGATACGCTCGATGAAACGGCCATCGCGACGATTGCGCGAGTCGGTTGCAACGATGTTGTAGAAGGGGCGCTTCTTGGCGCCGCCACGAGCTAAACGAATAACGACCATAATGGTTCCAGTAAGAATACGGACACGGAAAAGCCGCAGATTATAACGGACTTCCACACCACCGGGCAAGCTGCTTGCCACTTTTGTGCAGCGATCCAACGCAAAATGCCCAGATAAACGCCCGAAACTGATGCCAAATGGCATCAGCATCAGGCCACCAAGCTGCCTGCACGGCCGTTTCCGGCATGTCTGGCAGGCAATTCCTGTTGCTGCCGGGCTCCGCTATACTGCGGCGATACCCTGACGACAACAATGCCGCCGGATTCACTCCGGACGGCCCCGACGAGAAAAAAGAGACAACAGGCATGCCCCCATCCCCCCGCCACAAGAACAAGACCCTGACCACCCTGATGGCCGCCGTGCTGGGCGGCGTCGGCCTGCACCGCTTCTATCTGTATGGCCTGCGCGACCGTTTTGGCTGGCTGCACGTGCTGGCCATCCCGCTGTCGCTGGGCCTGATGAGCGCCCAGCCACAGGCGCCGCAACTGTTCACTGCCCTGCCGCTGGTACTGTCGATACTGGTCGGCTGCCTGGAGGCACTGGTGATCGGCCTCACGCCCGACGACAAATGGGATGCCCGGCACAACGCCGGCAGCGGCCGCCAATCCGAGTCGCACTGGATCCTGGCCGTGATCCTGGTACTGACCGTGGGCCTGGGCGCCATGGGCGTGATCGCCCTGCTGGCGCGCAGCTTCGACCTGCTCTTCACCGGCGGCGCCTTCGGCTGATCGCCCGGCCGGTTTGAATTCAAAAGACACAAGCCCGGAAGGCCGTCGCAACGGCGCTCCGGGCTTGCCGGTTCAATCGCTGCTCAGAACTGGTCTTCGGCCAGGGCCAGCACCGACTGGCCAGCCTCGACGATGGCCGTGCGATAGGCCAGCGCCTGCGGCAGGATCTGCTCGGCATAGAAGCGTGCCGTCGCCAGCTTGGCTTCATAGAACTTGCCGTCTCCCTCGCCGGACTTGAGCCTGGACGCCGACACGGCCGCAGCGCGCGCCATCTGCCAGCCACCCAGCACTACGCCAGCCATCTTCAGGTAAGGCACGCTGCCGGCGAAGACCGCCTTGATATCGCTCTTGACGTTGCCCACCACATAATCCACCACCTGTTCCAGCGCATCGGCGGCCTCGCCCAAGCGCAGGGCGATCGGCGCCAGCGCGGCTTCGCCCTGCAGCTCGGCGACGGTCTTGCGCACCTGGCCGATGATGCCCTTGGCTACCGCGCCGCCGTCACGCACGGTCTTGCGACCGACCAGGTCGTTGGCCTGGATGGCGGTGGTGCCTTCGTAGATGGGCAGGATGCGGGCATCGCGATAATACTGGGCGGCGCCGGTTTCCTCGATGAAGCCCATGCCGCCATGCACCTGCACGCCGGTGGAGGTGACATCGATGGACAATTCGGTGGTCCAGCCCTTGACGATGGGCACCAGGTATTCGTAGAAGGCCTGGTTGGATTTGCGGGTGGCCTCGTCGTCGCTGAAGTGCGCCGCATCGGAGGTTGCCGCCGCCACATAGGCCAGCGCACGCGCCGCCTCGATCTGGGCGCGCATGGACATGAGCATGCGGCGCACGTCCGGCTGGTGGATGATCGCCACAGGACCGGGGGAGCCGGCCAGGTCGCGCGACTGCACGCGGTCGCGGGCATAGGCCACGGCCTGCTGGTAGGCGCGCTCGGAGACCGACAGACCCTGGATGCCCACGGCGAAGCGGGCCGCATTCATCATGATGAACATGTATTCCAGGCCGCGATTCTCTTCGCCGACCAGGGTGCCGATGGCACCGCCATGGTCGCCGAACTGCAGCACCGCGGTCGGGCTGGCCTTGATGCCCAGCTTATGCTCGATGGACACGCACTGCACGTCATTGCGCACCCCCAGCGAACCATCGGCATTGACCAGGAACTTGGGCACGATGAACAGCGAGATACCCTTCACGCCCTCGGGCGCGTTGGGGGTGCGGGCCAGCACGAGGTGGACGATGTTCTCGGCCATGTCGTGCTCACCGTAGGTGATGAAGATCTTGGTACCGAAGATCCTGTAGGTACCATCGCCCTCCGGCACGGCGCGGGTGCGCACCAGCGCCAGGTCGGAGCCGGCCTGCGGCTCGGTCAGGTTCATCGTGCCGGTCCATTTGCCGGAGATGAAGTTGGCGATGTAGGTTTCCTTCTGCTGCTGAGTGCCGGCCGTCATCAGGGCTTCGATGGTGCCGTCGGTCAACAGCGGGCACAGCGCAAAGGAGAGGTTGGCCGAGTTCAGCATCTCGATGCAGGGCGTCGCCACCAGCTTGGGCAAGCCCTGGCCGCCGAATTCCACCGGGTGCTGCACACCTTGCCAGCCGGCCTCGCCGAACTGCCGGAAGGCTTCCTTGAAGCCGGGGCTGGTGGTGACGCGACCATCGGCCCAGGCGCTGGGCTCCTTGTCGCCGGCATGATTCAAGGGGGCGATCACCTCGCTGCAGAACTTGGCGTTTTCCTCCAGGATGGCCTCGGCCGTCTCGGGCGTGGCATCCTCGCAGCCGGGCAAGGCATTGACAGCCGACAGTCCCGCCAGCTCGTTCATGACGAACAGCATGTCCTTCAAGGGCGCGGTATAACTCATCTCCAACCTCCAATAGGGAACGCTCTGGCGGCGTTCCTTGCGTACATGAAAACACCCCGGCCTAAGCCGGGGCAGATACTACCTGGATGCGCTTGCTCAGCCGAGCTGCTTGACCAGCTCCGGCACGACCTCGAAGAGGTCACCGACGATGCCGTAGTCGGCCACCGAGAAGATGGGCGCTTCTTCATCCTTGTTGATGGCCACGATGACCTTGGAGTCCTTCATGCCGGCCAGGTGCTGGATCGCGCCGGAGATACCGACGGCGATGTACAGCTGGGGCGCGACGATCTTGCCGGTCTGACCGACTTGCCAGTCGTTGGGCACATAACCGGCATCCACGGCGGCGCGGGAGGCCCCCATGGCGGCGTTCAACTTGTCGGCAAGCGGTTCCAGGATCTTGAAGCTTTCCGACGAACCCATGCCACGACCACCGGAGACAATGATCTTGGCAGCGGTCAGCTCAGGACGGTCCGACTTGGCGACTTCGCGGCCGACGAAGCTGGACTTGCCCGAATCAGCCACGGCCGGGATGCTCTCCACGGCTGCCGAGCCACCAGGCGCTGCCGGATCGAAACCGGTGGTACGCACGGTGATGACCTTGATCGGGTCGATCGACTGCACGGTGGCAATGGCGTTGCCGGCATAGATCGGGCGCTCGAAGGTATCGGGCGAATCGACCTTGGTGATTTCCGAGATCTGCCCCACATCCAGGCGGGCGGCCACGCGCGGCAGGATGTTCTTGCCGTAGGCGGTGGCGGGCGCCAGGATGTGGCTGTAATCCTTGGCGATGGCCAGAACCTGTTCGGCCACGTTCTCGGCCAGGCCATCGGCGAATTGCGCGCCATCGGACAGCAGGACCTTGGATACGCCAGCGACCTGTGCGGCGGCATCGGCCACCGCCTTGGCGTTGGAACCGGCCACCAGCACGTGGACGTCGCCACCGGCTTGCGCAGCGGCAGTGATGGTGTTGAGGGTGCTGCCCTTGAGGCTGGCGTTGTCGTGTTCGGCAATAACGAGTGCGGTCATGATCAGATCACCTTGGCTTCATTTTTCAGTTTGGCGACCAGGGTCGCGACATCCGGCACCTTCACGCCGGCGCTGCGCTTGGGCGGCTCGGCGACCTTGAGCGTCTTCACGCGCGGGGCGACGTCCACGCCCAGTTCATCGGGCTTGACGGTGTCCAGCTGCTTCTTCTTGGCCTTCATGATGTTGGGCAGCGTCACGTAACGCGGCTCGTTCAGGCGCAGGTCGGTGGTGATGATGGCCGGCAGGGTCAGGGCCAGGGTTTCCAGGCCACCGTCCACTTCACGGGTCACGCTGACCTTGCCGTCTTCCAGCACCACCTTGGAGGCAAAGGTGGCTTGCGGCCAGCCCAGCAAGGCGGCCAGCATCTGGCCGGTCTGGTTGCAGTCATCGTCGATGGCCTGCTTGCCCAGGATGATCAGTTGCGGCTGTTCCTTCTCGGCCAGGGCCTTGAGGATCTTGGCCACGGCCAGCGGCTGCAGTTCGACATCGGCTGGGACTTCAGCCAGGATGCCGCGATCGGCGCCAATGGCCATGGCGGTGCGCAGGGTTTCCTGGCACTGGGTCACGCCGGCGGAGACGGCGATGACTTCGGTGACCTTGCCGCCTTCCTTGAGGCGCACGGCTTCTTCCACCGCGATTTCGTCAAACGGGTTCATCGACATCTTGACGTTGGCGATATCGACGCCGCTGCCGTCACTCTTGACACGCACCTTGACGTTGTAATCCACGACGCGCTTGACTGGTACTAATACTTTCATCGCATGGCCCTTGCAAAAAGGAATTGACGTAAACGTAAACTTCCGCAGGATTATAAAAGCAAAACGAGGTGCTTACCGGAATTTAGCACGATCGTTCTTTTTGATGTCGGAAGCATACACCAAACCGCCGACAGAACGGAAGAAGAATTAGCTCAGGAGTGTACAAAACTTCAGGCCTAGCTTTCTGGACATGAAGTTCCGCAAGGCAACAACGTCTGCCTATGCGGCCCGATGGACAACCGGCTCACCGCGCAAACCCGCCACCAGGTTGGCCACGGCCAGCTCGGCCATGGCCTGGCGCGTTTCGTGGGTGGCCGAGCCGATGTGGGGCAAGGCCACCACGTTGGCGAGCTTCAGCAACGGGGAATCCACCGGCAGCGGCTCGACTTCGAACACATCCAGGCCCGCGCCATGGATGGTGCGGTCCTGCAGGGCGGTGATCATGGCCGCCTCATCGACGATACGACCGCGCGAGGCATTGATGAAGATGGCACTGCGCTTCATCAGGCCGAACTCGCGCGTACCGATCATGCGCTCGGTCTGCGGTGTCAGGGGCAGCATCAGGCAGACGAAGTCGGATTGCGCCAGCAGCTCGTCGCGGCTGACGTAACGCGCGCCGAGCTCGCGCTCGGCTTCGGCGTTGGGACGGGTGTTGTGATACAGGATGGGCATGCCAAAGCCATGATGAGCACGCCGCGCCACGGCGCTACCGATGCGGCCCATGCCGATCAGGCCCAGGGTCTTGCCATGCACGTTCAGGCCGAACTGGGCGGGGCCGATACTGCCCTTCCACTGGCCGGCCTTGACATACTCGGCCAGCTCCACGACGCGACGGGCAGTGGCCAGGATCAGGGCCAGGATGGTGTCGGCGGTGGCTTCGTTGAGCACCCCGGGGGTATGCGCCAGGATCAATCCGCGCTGGCGGAAGTACGCCAGATCGAACTGGTCGACTCCCACCGAGATGGTCGAGGCGATCTTCAACTCCGGTGCGCCATCCAACATGGCATTGCTGATGGGCAGGCTGGCACCGATGATGCCGTGGGCGCCCTTGAGCGCCGCCAGGAAGGCGGGGCGATTGGCGTCGGTGATGCGGTCAAACAGCGTGACGTCGAATTCGGATTGCAATCGTTCGGTCAAATGGCCCGGCAAGGTCTTGTACACCACCACACGCTGCTTCATCGCTTTTCCTGTGAAATTGACACCTGATCCATCAATAGGCCCATCAAAAACCTGCTACCGTTCGGACTGAGTAGCGGCAAGGCCGCGTATCGAAGGCGCACCGACGCCGCGTCTTCGATACGGCCCTGACGGGCCTACTCAGTCCGAACGGGACCTGGAAATCGGGAAATTTCGCCTAGGCTCACCTAGGACGCGGCCTCCAGCTCGGCACGGGTCGGCAGCCCTTCCATGTCGCCGACCACCTGGATGGCAAAGGCGCCAATGCGGTTGCCCCGCATTACGGCAGTCTCCACCGGCAAGCCTTCCAGCATGCCGCTGATGACGCCGACGGCAAAGCCATCACCGGCACCCACCGTATCGACCACTTCGCGCACCGGCACGCCAGCCACCCTGCCCTCGCCCTGCGCATTGCGCCAGTACGCACCCTCGGCGCCGAGCTTGATGACCACCATCTGCACGCCACGTTCAAGATAGAAGGCGGCGATGTCACGGGCCTCGGTGTAGCCGGTCAGGATCTTTCCTTCCGACAGGCCCGGCAAGACCCAGTCGGCCTTGAAGGCCAGTGCGTTCAACTGCTGTGCCATCACTTCCTGCGAGGGCCACAGCATGGGCCGCAGGTTGGGGTCGAAGGAAATCGTCTTGCCCTGGCTGCGCATGAAGTCCATCGCATGATGGGCAAAGCCCATCGTGGTGGCCGACAGGGCCGGGGCGATGCCAGTGGCATGCAGGTGGCGCGCCGCGCCGAAGTAGGCGGGATCGAAGTCCGCCAGCGACAGGTGACTGGCCGCCGATCCCTTGCGGTAATACTCGATGGCAGGATCGGCACCATCCACGGCCTTGGCCTTCAACTGGATGGCGGTGCGAAATTCCATGTCGGTCAGCACCCGGCTGACATCCACGCCCTCCTGCGCCACCCGCTGGCGGATGAACCGGCCAAAGGCATCATTGCCGACCCGGCTGGCCCAGCCCACCTTCAGGCCCAGCCGGGCCAGGCCGATGGCTACATTGGTCTCGGCGCCGGCCAGGCGGCGCGTGTATTTTTCGACTTCCTCGAAGGGGCCGACCTCATCGGCCACCAGCAGTGCCAGGGCCTCACCCCAGGTCACCACATCCAGTTGCATCGTCATTGTTGTTGTCCTCAGACTGCCGCCAGCATGGCGACATGGCGGCGCGTGGTCTCTTCCAGATCGCTGCCCACCAGGGGGAATTCGATGGCCCGCAGGATGCCCGTGGGGAAATGCGCCAGCATGGCCTGCCAGTGGCTGTCCTGCGCCTGCAGCGGCACAGCACGCAACTTGCCCTTGTGTTCTTGCACACCCTTGCAATGCACGTAGCGCACATGCGGTGCCAGCGAGCGCGCCGCCACCTCCGGGTCCACGCCCTGCCAGTGCCAGTTGCCCATATCGAAGGTCATGCCGAAGGCATAGCCATTGCCGGTGCACAGCGCCAGGAAACTGACGATGGGCTCCAGCCTGCCGCCCTGCGGGGTCTGGTCGTTCTCCAGCAGGACTTCGATGGGGGAATGGGAGAGGAAGCGCAACAGCGATTGCAGGTCGCTGGCCGCCGAGAAATGGCCCAGCGATACCTTCAGGAAACGCGCCCCGACCTCTTCAGCCTCGCCCATGGCCAGGGCGATTTGTTCGCGGTCGAAGCGTCCATCGGCGCCGAACAGCTCGAACGGCGCCGAATAGACCGAGAACAGCTTGTGCTGGGCCAGCAAGTCACGCAAGGCGGCCAGGTCCTGCGGACCGTCGAAGAGCTCCCGCCGAATCTCCAGCCCGGACGCCCCGGCAGCCGCCACCATCTGCACCAGGTCGCCATGGCCGACGCGCCGCACCAGGTCGGCGCCATAGGCCGATGCGGCCACCAGGACCGGGCTCATTTGATCGAACCCGCGCCGATGAACTGCTTGGCTTCGGGGGTCTGCGGATCGGCGAAGAATTCCTTGGAGGGCCGCGCCTCCCACACCTTGCCCTGGTGCATGAAGACGGTGAGATCGGCCACCCGACGCGCGAACTCCATCTCGTGCGTCACCAGCAGCATGGTCATGCCGCCCCGGGCCAGTTCTTCCATCACCTTCAGCACTTCGGCCGTCAGCTCGGGGTCCAGCGCCGAGGTCACTTCATCGAACAGCATCACCTGCGGCTCCATGGCCAGCGAACGGGCGATGGCCACGCGTTGCTGCTGGCCGCCCGAGAGCTGTTCGGGATAGGCATCCCGCTTGTGCTCCAGGCCGACCTGCTTCAAAACCTTGATGGCCGTCTCGCGGGCCGTCTCGGTGGCAGTCTTCTTGACGATGCGGGGTGACAGCATGATGTTCTCCTCCACGGTCAGGTGCGGAAAGAGATTGTAATGCTGGAACACCATTCCGACATCCTTGCGCAGCTCGATCAGGTGTTCATGCTTGTTGGTCAGCTTGTGGCCGGCCACCGTGATGCTGCCGCCATCAATGGTTTCCAGCCCGTTGATGCAACGCAGCATGGTGCTCTTGCCCGAGCCCGAGCGGCCGATGATGGCGACCACCTGGCCACGCTCCACCGACAGCGAGATGCCGTTCAGGACCTGATTGCTGCCGAAGCGCTTGGTGATGTTGTCGATCTCAACGATGGGCATGTAATTTCCTCTCTAGGGCGAAGCTGACGCGCGACAGCGGATAGCAGAATACGAAGTAGATGCCGGCCACGATGGGGAAGACCAGGAAGGGCTGGAAGGTCGCATTGCTGACCAGCTTGCCCGCCTGGGCCAGTTCCACCAGACCGATGATGGAGGCGATCGAGGTGTTCTTGACGATCTGCACCAGGAAGCCCACGGTCGGCGGCAGCGAGATGCGCACCGCCTGCGGCAGGATCACGTAGCGCAGCTGCTGCCAGCGCGTCATGGCCAGGGCGGTGGAGGCTTCCCACTGCTGCACCGGCACGGCCTCGATGCAACCACGCCAGATCTCGCCCAGGTAGGCACTGGAATAGATCGTCATGGCGATGGTGGCTGCCACCATCGGGGGCAGCTTGTAGCCGAAGATCGCCAGTCCATAGAACGACAGGAACAGGATGATCAGCACCGGCGTGCCCTGGATGATCTGGATATACACCGCCGAGAGCAGGCGCAAGGCACCGATGTGCGAGGTGCGCATCAAGGCCACGATGAAGCCGGCGATGCCGCCGCCGACGAACGCCAACAGCGACAGCAACAGCGTCCACTGCGCCGCTTCCAGCAGGAAGATGAAATTATCTAGGGAAAATTCAGCGAGCATTACGTTCTCCTCGGACGCGCCACGCCCAGGCGGCGACGGCGTTTGAACACGACCAGGCCGATCAGCCAGAAGGCCAGCCGGAACAGCAATGCCAGCAGGATGTAGAGCACCATCACCACCAGGTAGATTTCGAAGCTGCGGAAGGTCTCGGCGTCCAGCAGGTTGGCCGTCGCCGTGAGTTCTTCAGCCGAGATCGCCGAGACGATGCTGGAGGCCAGCATCATCAGCGTGAACTGGCTGGCCAGGGCCGGATAGACCTTCTCCAGCGCCGGGGTCAGCACCACATGGCGGATCACCTGTGCGCGCGTCATGGCCAGCGCCTGCGCCGCCTCGATCTGCGAGGGATGGATGGCCATCATGCCGGCACGCACGATCTCGGTGGAATAGGCCCCCAGGTTGACTGTCATCGCCACCAGCGCGGCGATGTTGGCATCGACCTGCACGCCGATGGAAGGCAGGCCAAAGAAGATGATGAATAGCTGGACCAGGAAAGGCGTGCTGCGGATCAGCTCCACATAGGAGGTCACCGCGAAACGGGCTGGCGCACTGCCATGGATGGAAATGATGGCGCCGAAGATCCCCACCGCCAAACCGCAGATCATCGACAGCGCGCTCAGCCGGATGGTGAGCCATGCGCCATACAGCAACTGGTCAAGATGCTGGAAGATGAACGCGAACTGAAAGTCATAATGCATCGTGTGTTCCTCCGACAAACCCGCGCCGGCCTCTCATGGCTTCATGCAGAAACCAGCGCGCGATCTGTTCTTCTCAGGCTGCGGACCGGCTGCCATCGCCATTGCTCCCGGCGATCACAGCCATCCGCAGCCGCTTCTGCTGCGCAGATCCCGTCGATCAGAACACGGGCAGGTTCGGCAGCGGGCCGGCCCACTTGCGCGAGATCGCATCCAGTTCGCCATTGAGCTTGACGTAGTAGATGAAGTTGTTGAGCCACTGCTGCAGCTCGTAGGAGCCCTTGCGCACGGTCATCGAGTTAGGTTGCACCGAGTACGGGAACTTGACTTCGATCTTGCCCTGGCCACGGGTCTTGACGATTTCGTTGGCCATGGTGTTGGGGATGGAAATCGCATCGACCTGGTTCGACAGCAGCGCCTGGGTCACGGTGGAGTCATCCTCGAAGCGCACCAGCACGGTTCCGGCCGGGGCCAGGCGGGTCAGCGCGGTGTCGTTGGTGGAACCGCGCGAGACGCCCACTTTCTTCTTCACCAGGTCATCGAGCTTCTTGTAGTTGCTGCCGACCGGGCCGACGATGGACAGCTCAAAGCCGCTGTAGGGAATCGTGAAGAGCACCGACTTGGCCCGTTCCGGGGTCGGCGCCAGGGTCGCGGCCAGCATGTCGACCTTGCCCGACTCCAGCGCCGGGATACGGGCCGGCGGCACCAGCGGCACGATCTCCACCGGCAAGCCCAGGTACTTGCCGATCAGGTTGGCCACATCGACGTCATAGCCGATGGGCACGCCCTTGGCATCGACCGAGCCGAACGGCGGCGTACCGCTGACCACGCCGATGGTGATCTTGCCCTTCTTGGTCAGCTCGGCGATGCTCTGCGCGCTGGCACTGGCGGCACTCGCCACTGCACAGGTCGCAGCCAGCGTCAGTGCGATGAATTTGGTACTGAAAAGATTCTTGATGCTCATCCTGGTCTCCTGAAAATACGCCGTCCTACGGCGGTCCTTGTTGGCACCTGCCCCGGCCCTCCCCTGCGGCCGGACGCCTGCGCCCCTCTTTGCGGCAATGTCTGCTGCTTTCCTGCTCCCGCGCCGTCTGCATGGCGCCGGTCATGCTGATTCCTGCTACCTCGCTCCGCGCCGTTTTAAGGTCTTACCAATCGGGCGAATTATGTCTGGTACCGGTTCCATTCCGGTGCCGCGCTATGCGCGCAGTGGGGTCGACGAAGAGATTTTCTCGATCAAGCGCGCGCTCAGGGCGCGCTCGGGATGATCGGCCACGGCAGCGGTCGAACCACGACTGATCAGCTTGCCATCCAGCAGGATCTCCCGGCGCATGGAGCGCTCGCCATGGATGCGCACGAGGAGGCGCTCGATGGCGGTAAAGCCGATTTCATAGGTCGGTTGTTCGATGGTGCTGATGCCGCTACCCACCAGCGGCGACCAGGCCAGTTCATCGAAGCACAGCAAGCCCACATCATCGGGGAAGTTCAGCTTCATGCTCTGCAGCGCCAGCGCGATCTGCAGCGACACCATGCCATTGCCGGCCAGGAGCGCAACGCGCCCGCCGCCATCGCGCCGGCGCAGGAAGAATTCGCGCAGCACGGTAGCCACATGGCCGGGCTCGTCCAGATCCACCTCCAGCGTCTGCGCATGGCACCCCGGCCGCTCCGACATGGCCTGCAGGAACCCGGCCTGCCGCCCCTGGCGCGAACTCACGCCAAAGAGCGACTGCACCACCAGCGCAATATCGGTATAGCCCTGCCCCAGCAGGTGACGCGTGGCCAGTTGCGCGGCCCTGACGTTGTCCAGCCCGACCAGGTCGAAGTCGCAGCCCTCCACATGGCGGTCCAGCAGCACGACTGGAAAGGACGCCTGTCCCAATTCACGCAGCGGCGTCACATTGCGCCCCTGGGTGTTGAACAGCAGACCCTCCACGCTGTAGGAATGCAGGGCCGCCAGCGACTGCTTCTCGCGTGCCTCGTCATTGCCGGTATTGCACAGCATGAGCGTATAGCCATGCTTCTGGCAGGCCGCCTCGGCGCCATGCAGCACGGCCACCGAATAGGGATTGAGGATGTCGGCCACCAGCATGCCGATCAGGCGCGTGCGGCCACCCTTCAAGCCACGCGCCATCTGGCTGGGTTGATAGCCCAGGCGCGCAATGGTCTTGCCGATCTGCTCGCGCAGGCGCACCGACAGCGCGTCGAACTCGCCGCCCAGGTAACGCGATACGCTGGTCTTGGACACGCCGGCCTCCCGCGCAACCTGTGCGATGGTGACCCGGTCGTTGCCGGTCTTGGTACTTTGTCTCACTGTTGCCCGCCAAATCAGTTGAACTGCGTCTATCGATTTGTGCTTCATTGGGTTCCGGGCTGCTCATTTATTTGAATCTTTTGGAACCGGTTCCAAGATAGCAGTGCGAATCGGTCAGGTCAAACTTATTTCAGATGAAAATTTTGAGTTCCGGTGATGAAGCAGGCGGCGTTTCCCACTGATACCGAAAAGCAACATTCACAACGTTGACGGCACGATGCCTGCAAAAGCACTCCGTTGCTGCATTGCAGTCAGGCCAATCATCCAGCATGCCCCATCCCGCAGCACACTGATCGGCCCACTTCCGCATTCATGTTTGCTGCATCGCACATGAATACGATATTATTAATAATAATTATTCTCATTATTAATTGACTCATGCCCTCGCTCTCTCCCGGCGCCCTCGCCATCCTGCTCGCATTTATGCCCACATTCGTCCTGGCACAGAATGATGGCACGGACAGCAATTCGCCCCCTTCCGCCGACGGCAGCCAGCTCCCCACCGTGAACGTGGTTGCCGACGGCCCTTCGCAGACCCGGTTCAAGGCCACGCAAAGCCAGGTCAACAAATCCGCCACGCCGCTGACGGAGACGCCACAATCCATCTCGGTCGTGACCCGTTCGCTGTTGGACAGCCAGCAAGCCGTCTCGCTGGCCGACGCGCTGGAGAACGTACCCGGCGTGGTGGCGCAGCAGTATGGCCGGCGCGGCTGGGATGACCTGATCATCCGCGGCCAAGTGGCCTCGGACTCGCTCTACCTGGATGGCTTGCGCACCGCCGCCAGCAATCGCGTGGCCGAGCAACTGTTCGGGCTGCAGCAGGTAGAAGTGCTCAAGGGCCCCGGCTCCCTGCTCTACGGGCTGGTGCTGCCGGGCGGCTTGGTCAACATGGTCAGCAAGCGTCCGCAGGGCGAGGACTTCGCCAACGTCGACGTGACCGTAGGCAGCCACGACTTCTACCAGACCACGGTGGACCTGAACAAAGCACTGTCGGAGAACGGCAAGCAGGCCTTCCGCATCAATGGACTGGTGTCCAACTCCAATGACGCCACCGACAATGTCTGGTTCAAGAACCGCTACATCGCCCCCTCGCTCTCGCTGGACCTGGGCGCCCGCACCGACTTCACCATCCTGACCAGCTACCAGGAGCGCAACTACGTGCGCCAGCAGGGCCTGCCCCTGTCCGGCTCGATCAATGGCAACGTCAACGGCGCACTGCCGCGCAGTCTCTTCATCGGCGAGCCCGGTGCCCGCCCCTACGCTGCCAACGAGACCCGCATCGGCTATGCGCTGACGCATCGCTTCGACGATGGCTGGACACTCAACCACAACCTGCGCTACCAGCAATTCGAGATGAGCGGCCAACTGGTGGCCAACAATGCATTGTCCAGCACCGGAACCAGCCTCACCCGCACCGGCACTGACCAGACTTTCGAAGGCCAGACCTTCACCATGGATACCAATGTGCAGCGCAGCTTCCGTACCGCGCTGGGCAAGCACCAGCTGACCCTGGGGACGGACTACATCAACACCCGCGAAGATACGCTCTCCTACACCTGCACGGTAGCCGCCCTCAACGTCTACAACCCGGTCTACGGCGCGCGTCTGAACTGCCCGAGCACACCCAGCACCTACACCTCGACGTCGGTACGCGACACCGGACTCTACGTGCGCGACCAGATCGACTTTGCCGAGCGCTGGCAGTTGCTGGCCGGCCTGCGCCACGACACCGCCTCGACCTACAGCACCAACAAGCGCACCGGCATCTATACCGACAACCCCGCCAGCGCCACCACCGGCTCGGCGGCGCTGATGGTCGAACTGCTGCGCGGCGTGCGTCCCTACATCAGCTACGCGACCTCGTTCTATCCCAACACCGGCACCGACATCAATGGCGGCACCTTCAAGCCAGAGAGCGGCAAGCAATGGGAAGCCGGCGTGAAGTTCGAACTCGACGAAGGCCGCACCAATCTCAATGTCGCGGTCTTCGACCTGCGCCGTCGCAACGTGCTGGTGAGCGACCCTAACAACACCGGCTACAGCATCGCCGTGGGCGAGCAGCGTTCGCAAGGTGGCGAGATCGGTATCACCTCCGACTTCAGCAATGGCCTGAGCCTCAACGCCGGCTATTCCTACACGGCCGCCATCGTCACCGACGACGGTGGCCAGAAGACCACTACCGTGGGCCAGTGGCTGGACAACGTGCCGCGCCACAACTTCACCACCAGCGCGCGTTATCGTCTCAGGGGCGTGCTGCAAGGATGGGAACTCAATGGTGGCGTGCATGGGCAGAGCATGATGCGCACCAATGGCTATACGCTGCCGGGCTATGTGCTCACCGACCTGGGCGTGGCCTACAACGCCGAACGCTGGCGCGCAGCGCTGAACGTGAAGAACGTCTTCAACACGCACTACTATGCGGGGGGACTGGCCAAGGCGGTGGCGCTGGGGGATGACAGGACCATTTTGCTGACGCTGGGGTATCGGTACTGATACGGCAGTAGTGTTGCACGCGTTGAGATCGGCCGCTTTGATGCGGCCGATCTGTTTTTCGTCTCCAACTTTTTCTGAGGGCCATTCTTCTTTCTTACCGCCTCCCCATCCCTGATCCGCACTCTGGCATCCTGCTCGATCCCCTCCGTGATCTCCAGCCTGTTCGCCAAATGGCAGCACTTTGACGCAAGGTCACGGAGACCCGATACATGCAGCCCCGACTAAAAGGCATATCCGTCATGTCTCCAAGCCTTCCCCGATTTGTGCTGGCACAATGCGCCACCGTGTTGCTCATCGTCCTGCAGTACGCACTGTTTCTCCCCTCCGCGCTCAATGCCTGGCTGATCTATTCGACGCTGGCCATGATCATCGTGAGCGTCCTTCCACTGTTGATTCCGACAATGTGCCGGCCCCGAGGCGGGCGCTTTTCACCGTTCTTCAATGGCACCCTGCCTATCGTGATCGCATTGACCTCTTCCACTCTCCGGATTCAAGGGCATGAGCTTCACATTGAGTATGTACTGCCGATGCAAATGGCGATGAACTTCTGGCGTGTCGCGGTGGACAGGCGACTCTCGCGCCATCCTTGACTCCTGGCTCACGGTGACATCCATGCTGGACAAGCTCTTCAATTTCTATGCGACGCACCAGCTCGTCGGGTTCAACATCACGACGGGCTACCTGTTCGCCAACCTGCTGAGTGGTGCCTACTTTCATCATTGGCCAGCAAGCTCCCGCCGCATCTTACTGGGCGTATCGGCCTGCTTTTCGCTGCATCTCTTCCTGTCCTGCTACCATTCCATCCACCATCCCGCTGCACTGATTGTCGCTCTTGCGCTATCCCTCTCGCCCTATGCGGCCGCGGCAGTGCTTTTTTTGTGCAGGAAGAACGCATCTCATCGGGCAGATGGTCCGTCGGAGAATGAGAATTGAATACCCCTTTGCTACTGGCCTGGCCCTTGCTCGTCATCACCTGTTCATCGTGGGCCGCCACTTCGCTACTGACCGATATTGACCAATTGCAGAAAACCCCTACCTTCGCCCTCGGCCAAGTCGGCTTCATCGGGCATATCAGCGATAGCGAGCAACGCTATCGACGCATCCTCCAATCGCCGGATGCACTGGAGACATTCAAGCGCATCCTCGCTCATGAAGACTCCAGTACCGAAGCCCGTCTCTACGCGGCCTGCGCTATCCGCGCACTCGCACCCGGAGACTTCGAACGCCTGACGAACACACTCGGTCTTTCCGGAAAGAAGGTATCGATATTGCGCACGGATATCCTCAACCGGGAACCGGTCAAGGAGCAACTGGCCGCCATTGCCAGCAATGGCTGCAATGAAGCCTACTGGAAATAGGCAGCAGGGCGTCCTCCGGCATCGGTGCCGAAACGACAGGAACTGAAGAGCGTGAAGAACGAAAAAAGCGGGCTCCTTCCCAAGCCCGCCTGACAATGAAGGCCCGAAGGAAGCTGTGACGACGCCGATCGACGTTCACTTCAATATCGGCTGGAATCCAACGCATGCGGCATCGACAGATTGCAGGTGGACCGACATATTGCGTTGTCAACTTCGCATAATATCCAGCACCCATCGTTGCAGACTGGTCGTGTCGCCCATGTCTCCCTCATAGACGAAATGCGGAACCAAGGGCTCATTACTGGGCCGAGCACGTCCGCGATATACCTTCAACGGCAACCACATCATCAATCCGCTAGGCAAGCGCAATTGGGTCACGTCAAGGTAATTGGTATCGGCGCTAGTCGACTCACCAAAATGCAGTGCGCCTGGAATACGCAATACGGCATCAGCGAAATCGAGGCAGGCACTCGCACAAAAGGCGTCCGTGACGAGGTCTACTCGCCCCTTAAAAGCTAAGCCCTGCTCGCTGACGGCGCCTGTATACTCGTCCGCGAGCCAATTGAGGCCACGAGCATGTGCTTCCCGCATCTTCGCGAGTAAGTTACTAATGGAATGAAAATCCGGGCCTGCTTCACCTTCAAGCGTTCGAAATCGATCAACATGTGCTTGCAAGGTGTCGATTGCGATATCTGACACCCGCCATGAAGCGCTGACACCCTCTGGCTCGGGTGGCATATCCTGTTTCAATAGCGCACGCAGAATTCGATCACCTATACCGCTATCGCCGCCATTGTTACCTCGCGTATCCAGAACAACCACGTCTGCAGTATCGAGCTGCCGAATCTGCGTCAGCAAGCGTTCAAGTTGAGCAAGTCCGGACTGATCTAACTGGAAATCAGAAACATTGATCCAGTAAACTCCCCCACCCATGTCATGCAAGCTTTGGGGATGGCTCGACATTCCATATGCACGCAGGAAGCCTTCGTCTCCGCTGCGCCAGAGCATGCTGAAACGCGCGTGTCTTCCATCGGGCAGCTCGGCCAAGCATGACTGGCTACGGTTGGGCGTCCATAACGGCTCGAACGGAATCTCCACCGTTAAATGTGCGGCCAACCTACGCCGCACACTCGGCAATGAACTGCGGCGATCCGTAAATGGCAGGATGTGCTCTCTGACATGTGTTGACACTGCCAGGCCATCACACTCCAGTATTTTTGCGCCTACAGGTGGCAAGGCAACCGGCCAATTACGTGCCCGCTCCGTGACGAAGAAATCGCCGTCACGCTCCTGCGTAATCCATCCCGCCCAAGAACTTTTCCCAAGGTGCTCTGGATTTGGCCCCACCACGAGGTGCCCATCCCTGAAGCCCACCGCATAAAAGCGCAAGGCAGCCAATGCTTGGCGCTCATTGGATGCCGTTGCGGCCAGCGCCTGAGCTTGAGCATATCCGTCGTCCAGCCAAGCATGAAAATCGTCATCGCTCTTATCCAGTATGGCGGGATGCGCAGAGTCGATCGCTTGGCGCATGAATACCAAGTCACGGCGCGCCACCGTGGCCCATGTCTTCCCCTCTTTATCTCCTTGTAGATGCATTCTTTCTGCGGCCATGCCCTCCCCCCAATGTTGCAACCAGAACGATAAACAATTTAAAAAATTTCTTAGTCACGTACTTCAAGCCAATCACGCAACACCCATTCGTTTAGGTGTGAAGCATCTCTGGTAACGGCAACCGGTTAATCGCGTCAAAGCCTTAGCTGACTTCTACACGCAGCAGGTCAAACACGAACGCCGAAACAAAATTGAAATTATTCCGATCAGAAAATGCCTGGCGCACGCCACCACTGCATCCAAGGCCGCCGCGCGACTGCTTGTCTCGGGCGAGGAAAGCGCTTTCCAGCCACCATGCAAGGCAGAAAATTGGCGCGTGTGCAGTTGGAATGACCTACGACGTCGGAAGGACGCATTCCTCTTAAAAAAACGACATTTGACGCGAGACCATCGCTGGCGTAGTCGTCATCTTCATGAGGAATGAGAATCTATCGCGAATAGGAATTGCTTTAACAACTTCTGTTTAAGATCGTCATAACTCAGAAGAAATTCGCAGAAGTTAGCCCGACGCAATAACACACCGGCTGCAAGGGCAACATGGTTTCACGCTGCACCAGCAGCCTGAATCGATATCCAGCAAAGAGAGAGTAGACATCCCCAGGCCCGCACAGCGGCCAGGAAAGAAAAAAGGCGGGCTCCTTCCGAAGCCCGCCTGAAAAAGAAGGCCAGAAGGAGCCTATAACGAAACTGAACAACGTTCATGTCAATTCCGTTGTCGATACTAGCTACTCTCTCCTGCGCAATGCAAATCCGCATCGCCGATTCTCCCCATAAATACCGTAAATGATTTGACGACAGGCACCCCAGGCCTCTCGCGTTTGGTGCATGACCGGCCGCTTTTCCCGTCCCATGGCGGATTTGCGCCTCATCGGGGTGCGCAGGTGGGGCGCCGCGTGCGCAATCCCGGAGCGTCCTAATCATTATTACTAATATTCATCCAGCCGATTCCTAAATAGAATTTGACCCGTCTCATGAGCGCGGTTGACACTCAGCCACCTCCTTCCTACGAAAGTGGTCTGCCATGAATTCGATTACGCTCGATGTCTATCCCGTCCAGAAGAAAGTCGTCACCGCTGCGCCACCGCATGCCGACTCCCTCGAAATGGATATCCTCATTGCCGCAGTCACCGCACGCCGCGATGAATTCGACCAGTTGGGCCATGTGCCGCGCGACCTGGTCGCCACGATGAAGCAGGCCGGCATCTTCCGATCCAGCACGCCGCGCCGATTCGGCGGCGAGCCGCTGGCGCCGGCGGCCTTCCTGGCCATGGTCGAGCGCATCTCGCGCGCCGATGGCTCGGCTGGCTGGGTGGCTGCCTTCGGTTCGGCCAACACTTACCTGGCGGCACTGCCCGTCGAGACCCAGCGCCAGATCTACGCCGACGGCCCCGACCAGGTCTATGCCGGTGGCCTCTACCCCCTGCAGGAAGCCCGTGCCGTCCAAGGGGGCTGGCAGATCTCCGGGCGCTGGCATTTCGCCAGTGGCTGCAAGGGCGCCGACTGGATCGGCGTGGGCATCAAGGATCCCGGCGAGAACGTCGATGGCTCGCCCAAGCCGGCATTGATGGCGGTGATGCCTGCCGCAGAAGTGGAGATCGTCGACAACTGGAACGTGGTCGGCATGCAAGGCACCGGCAGCCACGATACACGCCTGCAGGACAAGTTCGTTGCCCACGAATGGACCTGTGCACGCGGCGCGGCGGGCCTCATCGACGAGCCGCTGTATCGTTATCCGGCGCTGGCCTACCAGGCCGAGGTCCACGCCGCCGTCAACATCGGCCTGGCACGTGCCGCGCTGGACATCGTCACCGACATGGCCGGTGGCGCCAAGATCATGCCAGGCGCGCTGCGACTGGCCGACCGCGCCTACTACAAGATCAAGCTGGGCATGTCAGAGGCCAAGTGGCGCAGCGCGCGCATGTTCTTCTACGATGCCTGCGAACAAGCCTGGGAGCAGGTCGTGGCCGGCAATCCCGTGAACGAAGAAACCGACATGATGCTCAAGCTCTCCGCCACCTTTGCCGCGCGGGTCTCGATGGAAGTGGTCAACGATGCCTACCAGGCCGCCGGCATGGCCGCCATCCAGCGCAGCCATCGACTGCAGCGCATCGTGCGCGATGCCATGGTGGTCACGCAGCATGCGGCCCTGTCCGAATTGAATTACGAGAGCGCTGGCGCGCTTTTTGCAAAGCTGGGAATCAAGCGCTGAGGCGCATCCCCTGCTGAAGTCTTGCCCGCATACCTGCTGCGGCCGCCTGCATCTCTGACGTTTTTACCTTTGTTACTGCTGTGCCTGCCAACTCCACTGGCGTATCACCAACCTTACAAAGAGGAACAAGCTCGTGACCCACTCCACCGTCTCGCCACAACGCCGCAAGCTCCTGCTGGGTGCGGCTTCCATGCTCGCCGCAGGGACTGTCCCTGCCCTGCCAGCCCTGGCACAGGGAGGGCCCATCACCATCGGCGTGGGCGCCGATCCGGTGTTTACCGCCTTCTTCGTGGCGGCCAATGAAAAGCTCTTCGCCAAGTATGGCGCGCCCAATGTCACGGTGCAGTCCTACACCGATGGCGGCGAGGCGCTCAACGCGCTGGTGGCCAACCAGGTCAACCTGGGCTGTGCCGGCGAACCCACGCACATCGTGCGCCTGTCGCGCGCCGAGCTGCGTCCGCTGGCCGTGACCTACCAGTCCAAGACCTACCTCAAGCTGGTGGCCCGCAAGGAAATCAGCTCGGCCGACAAGATCAGGAAGTTCGGCATCGTCGCCGGCTCGGTCTCGGAATACGTCACCGGCCTGACCATCAAGCAACTCAAGCTCGACGCCAGCAAGATCGAGATGGTACGCTCCGGCCCGCCGGAGCTGCCGGCCCTGCTGGCACGCGGCGACATCGACGCCTACTTCGTCTGGGAACCCTGGCCCACGCTGGGCGTGCAACAAGGCGGTCACGTGCTCATGACCTGTGGCGACGTCGGCTATACCAGCACGCTATGGCTCTCGGCCAGCGCCGGCTGGCTGGCCGCCAACCGGGAGGTGGCCGGCAACATCCTCAAGGCCCTGGCCGAGGCCGCCGAGATCACCCGCAAGGATCCGCCACGCGCAGCGCAATCGGTGCAGGCCATCACCCGCATCCCGGTGCCGCAGACACTGAACTCGCTCAAGGACATGGAGCCGGTGGTGCGCGACTTCACCGATACCGATCTCAAGACCGCCAACGCCATCGGCGACTTCCTGCTCTCCAAGCAGGCCATCAAGGCGCCGGTGGACATGAGCAAGGTACTGCAGCGCGGCTTCTACAAGGGGTAAGTCATGGCACATGGATCCTCTGTTTCCATCAAGCGGGTCGGCCTGACCATCGGCAGCAATGAAATCATGGCCGGCATCGATCTCGATATCCGTGCCGGTGAATTCGTCTGTCTGCTGGGTCCGTCGGGCTGCGGCAAGTCCACCCTGCTCAATGCGATTGCCGGCTTTCAGGACGTGGCCGGCGAGATCAGCGTCGACGGCAAGCGCGTCAAGGGGCCGGGGCTGGATCGCGGCGTGGTGTTCCAGTCCTCGGAGGCCCTGTTCCCCTGGCTGAGCGTGCGCGAGAACGTCGAGTACGGTCTCAAGCTGCGCAGCGTTCCTGCCGCCGAACGACGTGCCGCAGCCGAGCGCTATGTCTCGCTGGTGGGCCTGAAGCATGCCATCGACAAGTTCCCCGCCGAACTGTCGGGGGGCATGCGCCAGCGTGCACAGATCGCCCGGGTGCTGGTCAACGAGCCCTCGGTGGTGCTGATGGATGAGCCCTTCGGCGCCCTCGATGCACAGACCCGCGAGGTGCTGCAAAGCGAACTGGACCGCATCTGGAAGAGTACCGGCTGCACCATCGTCTTCGTCACCCACGACATCTGGGAAGCCATCCTCCTGGCCGACCGCGTGGTGACCATGACCGCCGGCCCGCGCGCCCACATCAAGACCATCGAGACCGTCGACCTGCCGCATCCACGTGATCCGGCCGACCCGGCCTGCATGGCGCTGTACGCCCGCATCCGCGACGACATCGGCGCCGAAGTCACGCGCGTGCTGCGCGCCCAAGGATTGATCGAAGAGGAATTAGTGAAATGACGCAGCTCACACAGACAGCCACCCCGACGGCACCCGAGTCGGCCACGCCATCCAACCTGGGGCGTCGTATGAAAGCAGCCCGCCCTTTCCTCATTTCGGTGATCGCCATCGTCGGTGGTCTGGTCCTGTGGCAACTGGTGTCGATGACCACCTCGCCGCTGTTCCTGCCCTCGGTCTCGATGACCTGGGCCGCCGCGCTGGAACTGATCAGCGATGGCACCCTGCAACAGTCGGTGCTGGCCTCGTCGGGCCGCATCCTGGCCGGCTGGGGGGCGGGGGTCCTGATCGGCGTGCCGCTGGGCATCTTCATGGGACGTTTCGAGACGGTGCGGCAACTGCTGGATCCGTATATCGAGTTCTTCCGTTTCATCCCGCCGATCGCCTTCGTCACCCTGGCGGTGATCTGGCTTGGCCCAGGCGAATTGTCGAAAATCGCACTGATCTTCTATACCACCGTCTTCATCGTCACCCTGAACACCATCGCCGGAGTGCAGGCGGTGAACCCGCTGCGCCTGCGCGCCGCGGCCTCGCTGGGTGCCGGGCAGTGGAAGATCCTGACCACCGTGATCCTGCCCTCGACCGTGCCCTTCATGGTCACCGGTGCGCGTATTGCGATGGGCAATTCCTTCCTCACGGTAGTGTCGGCCGAGATCGTGTCGGCGCGTGAGGGCCTGGGCGCGCTGATCTGGACGGCACGCAACTTCAGCCGTACCGAGTGGGTGTTCGTGGGCATCATCGCCCTGGGCATCCTGGGCTATCTGTTCGACCGCGTACTGCGCGTGGCTACCCGCAAGCTGCTGGCACGCTATCTGTAATTCCCCCTGCTGCACCCTGCCCGCCCTGCACTCCCGTGCGCAGGACGGGCCCACTAAAACGAGAGACTCCCCACCATGACCGACCTGAACCAGGAAATCCAGCAACTCAAACGCCGCCTCGACGTACTCGATGCCGAGGCCGACATCCGCCGCATCCAGGCCCGCTACATGTTCCTGTGCGACACCCCCTGCCCGGAACCGGTAGCCGACGACGCCGAGCGCATCGAGAAGATCCTCGAACTCTATGCCGAAGACGCCATCTGGGAAGGCGTGGGCGCCTACTACGAGGGCCAGTTCGGCCAGGCTGTCGGCAAGGAGGCCATCCGCCGCCACTTCCAGGCCTTCTGGGGACAAAAGAAGGATCCCGAACTGCTCTTGAACGTGCACTACCTGACCTCGGAGCAGATCCACGTCAACGCCGAATGTACCCATGCCGACGGCCAGTGGGTGCATTGCCAGCCCTGGATCTTTGGCGACGGTTCCTCGCTGCTGCGTTCCAGCCGCCTCAACAATCTGTTCAAGAAAGTCGATGGTGTCTGGAAGATCGCCCGTACCCGCACCGAGAATGTCTTCGTCGCGCCGCTGACCAGCGGTTGGGCCAACAATGTGCCGACCTACTCGGTGCTGATGAAGTAATTTTTTATATCATTCCCCCTCCACGACCATGACCGCCCCTCATCCCGCGATCCGCCGCAGTTTCGTCCGGACCAGCGCCGGCGCCATCCATGTCGCCAACGCAGGCGAAGCAGGTATGCCGGTCCTGCTGCTGCACCAAACGCCGCGCTCCTGGGATGAGTTCCGCGATGTGCTGCCGCGACTGGGGCAGCGCCATCGCGCCATCGCCATCGATACCGCCGGTTTTGGTGATTCCTGCAGATTGCCATTGGAGGAGCACAGCATCGAACGCTGGGCTGCCATCGCCATCGAGGTGCTGGACCGCCTGGAGATCTCCAGCGCCGTGATCGTAGGCCATCACACCGGCGCGGTGACCGCCATGGAGATCGCCGCTTCGGCACCGCAGCGGGTCGCCGGGCTGGTACTGTCGTCCTGTCCCTATAACGATGAGGCCAGGCGCAGCGCTCATGCCGGCAAGCGCACCATCGACGATGTCGATGCCCGGCCTGATGGAAGCCACCTGCAGGAACTCTGGCAGCGGCGCCAGCCCTACTACCCCGAGGGCGATATCGACCTGCTCTCGCGCTTCATGGTCGATGCGATCAAGGCCGGGCCGATGGCCTCGCTGGGGCATGTGGTGGTGCGCAACTACCGCATGGAAGAGCGTATTGGTCTCGTGCGAGCATCCACGCTGGTGCTGCAGGCCGCCCGCGATCCGCACGCGGCGCCCTATGCGCAGCGCGTGGCCGATGCCATTGCAGGCAGTCGCCTGGTGACGCTGGCACAGGGCATGGTACCCATGCCGGACCAGCTGCCGGAGCAGTTTTCGGAGGCAATCATCAGCTTCATCGACGGCATCGCCTGAGGTCGTCGCGCCGGTTCAATCCCGCGAGAAATCGTAGTCGCGTTCAACCTTGCAGATACGGGTCTTGTAGGCCTGGTACCACTTCTCACGGCCCAGTCGCTGGGCGTGCAGATGGTCGATGTCGCGCTTCCAGGCGGCAATCGCTTCCAGGCTCTGCCAATAGGAGACGGTGATACCGAGCTCTTCCCGCGCCGACTCCACGCCCAGGAATCCCGGTTGCCTGGAGGCCGCCTCCACCATGGCCTCGGCCATGTCGCCATAACCGTCATCGCCGGCAGCGCGCAGGGAGGTGAAGATCACGGCGTAGTAGGGGGTATCACCGGTGTGGGCTATGGACATGGCTTCTCGCTGGCGGCAAGGGTGAGCGGGTGGCAGGACGAGGCGCCATTGTGCCTGCTTTCAGCACCAGCTGCATGAGACCGTCAGGCGAGGTCCAGCACCAGCCTGCCGCGCGTGACGGCGCCCTGCTCCAGCAGCTCATGCGCGCGGGCGATCTCTGCCATCGGCAACACCCGGCTCACCGACGGTCGCCACACACCCGCGCTGGCCAGATCGGCGATGTGTTGCAGGATGTCCCGGTCTTCCGTGATCATGGCGCGCGTGACCGTCACGCCGAACTCGGCCCCGCGATCGCGGATGGGTGCCGCCACCAGCCAGACCAGATGGCCACCCGGACGCAGTACCGCATAAGAGCGCTCATGCGTGGCACCACCGACCAGATCGAAGACCACATCCTGGTCGCGCAGCGTGGAAAAATCCTCGCGGTCATAGGCGATGACCCGGTCAGCGCCCAGGCCAGTCACGTAATCGACATTGGCATGACGGCAGGTGGCCGTCACCTCGGCGCCAAGATGGCGTGCCAGCTGCACCATCAGGCTGCCTACGGCGCCCGAGCCGGCGTGGATCAATACCTTCATGCCGGGCTGCAGCGACGCGGTGCGCATCAGAGGGATCCACGCGCTGGCACCCGGTTGCAGCAGGGCCGCCGCCGCCGGCATGTCCAGGCCAGCGGGCTTGCGCACGATCTGCTGCTGCGGCAGCACGGCCACCGCCAGCGTGGTGCCGCGCGCGAGCATGGCCGGCATCACACAGACGGCATCCCCGATCCGCAGCTCGTCCACGCCCTCACCGACAGCCGTGACGATGCCGGCGCCATCACGGCCCGGCACCTTGGGCAGACTGATCGGCACCTGATGCTGCAACAGCCCTGCACGCAGCTTGGCGTCGACCGGGGCCACGCCGGCGGCCTGCATGGCCACCCGCACATGACCGGGCAAGAGCGGGGCTTCGTCGATCTCGGTGAGATGCAGCACGGACGGCGGTCCGTATTCTTGGTAGGTGATGGCGCGCACGGGTAGCAACACAATGAGTCCAGCCGACAGTGTCGGCGCCACTGGCGCAAGGGTCAAATCAGCTGTCCTTATCGCGCCGATCCGTGGCAGTCATCCTGATGGAGGCCAAGGCCGGGGCCAGGCCCTAGGACTGGATCTCTTCGCGCCCGAACATCTCGATGAGCAGGCTGCGCAGCCACTGGATGCCGGAGTCGGAGGAGAAGCGCGTATGCGTATAGATGCTCACCGGAATGCGCGGCATCTCCAGCGGCAGGTCTAGCAGCACGAAGGCGTGGTCGAGGTTGTGCCGCTCGGCGATGCTGCGCGGCAGGAACAGGGCCAGGTCGGTGAAGCGCACGATCTGCGGCGCCACCGTGAAATGCGGCATGCGCAGGGCGACATCGCGCTTGACCCCGGCATTGCGCAACACATCCTCGGCCAGCTGATGACCGGTGGTATTGGTGGCGGTATAGACGTAACGTAGCTGCAGCAGGGCTTCCAGCGTCAGTGGTCCGTTTGCCAGCGGATGGTCGCGGCGCAGCATGCAGATGTAGTCGTCGTAGAGCACCAGATGGCTCTGGCAATCCTCGGGCAGTCCCGGCAGGTAGCCGAAGGCCAGGTCGATATCACCATTGCGCATGGCTGCGCCCAGGCTGTCCATGGCCATCTGCTGCACCTCGATGGAGACATGCGGTGCGGCGTGGGACAGCTCTTCCATCAGCAGCGGCAGGACATGGCTGCAGGACATGTCCGACATCACCAGCCGGAAGGTGCGCGTGGCCGTGGCCGGATCGAATTGCGCCTGCGTGTGCAGGGCGTCATGGATGATGCCCAACGCGCGCGAAATCGGCTCATGCAGGCGGATCGCGGTTTCGGTGGGCAGCATGGTGGAGGTACTGCGCACGAAGAGCGGATCGTCGAACATCTCGCGCAGGCGGCGCAGGGCGTGGCTGACCGCGGGCTGGGTCAGGTGCAGGCGATCGGCGGCGGCGGTGAGGCTGCGCAATTCCCAGATGACGATGAAGGTCTTGAGCAGGTTCAGGTCCACGGCGGCGATATTCATTTGCTTCATGCGCGACATTCCAGACAATCATTTGACCCATGATTTGCTCACGGTCTATTGTTCATCCCAGGACGCATGCGTAGACGCGATGCGTTCTCCCTCTCTCCTGCTGATCGACATCCGCCTTCCCGGCGCCAGTTTGCGCAAAGGATAACGGCGCGCGGCGCCCGATGTCATCTCTTTTTTTTGGAAGCATCTGACATGAAAAAAGAATTTCGCGATGCCATGGCGCGCCTGTCGGCGGCGGTCAACATCATCACCACCGATGGTCCTGCGGGCCGCGCGGCCATCACGGTCAGCGCCGTCAGTTCGGTCTCGGACGAACCGGCCACGCTGCTGGTCTGCATCAACCAGAAAAGCGCGGCCCATGCCATCCTGGTGGCCAATGGGCGGCTGTGCGTCAATGTCCTGGCGGCGCATCACGAAGACGTCGCGCGCCTGATCGCCGGCATGACCGGCCTCGCGCCGGCCGAGCGCATGGATCATGTGCAGTGGGAAACCGGCGAGCATGGCCAACCCACCCTGCCCGATGCGCTGGCGGTCCTGGAGGGCGACATCGTGCTGCAACAGCAGGCCGGCACGCATGGCGTGTTCTTCGTGGAGATCCGGCGTATCCGCTTGCAGCCATCGACGGCCGACGGCCTGGCCTATTTCGACCGACGCTTCCATCGCATGGCCGCCACGGACGCCACCCTGGCAACGGCGGCCTAGGAGTTGCCCGGAATCCGGCCCCGGATGCCTCCCGGGGTACATCCTCACACTGCCTGCCCGGGCCGCCGCCCATGCAGCCCGGGAATCGTCAAATTTTTTCAATAATGAGAATCATTTTTATTAAATGTTGTTTATAATTGTAAAATCCTGTATCAATAAGCAACACTTCAACGCATCCAGGATACAAAAACCAGAAATCCGCCAGCCACCCTCACGATGACGGCGCGGTCCGCTGCGACCGCTGCCCACCACGTTGCTCAAGCCAGCCAGGAGAACATCAACACCTTCTCTCGGACCCTTGACATGAGCTATATCAAAAGCCGCAAGCATGCGCCATCGACGCGCCTGCCCTCACTGACCGCTACCCACCTCGCCGTTGCCGGCGCCCTGCTGCTACCGGCCGCCGCCCACGCCCAGGCTAACGGCAGCACCCTGCCCAAGGTCGAAGTCACCGCCACCCAGGAGTCGGACTACAAGGCCGACAAGTCCTCCTCCGCCAAGTACAGCCAGCCGCTGGTGGATACCCCGCAGACGCTGACCGTGATCAAGAAGCAGCTCATCGACCAGCAAGGTGCCACCACCCTGACCGAAGCCCTGCGCAACAGCCCGGGCGTGGGCACCTTCTATCTCGGCGAGAACGGCAACACCAGCACCGGCGACGCCATCTACATGCGTGGCTTCGACGCCTCCAGCGCGATCTTCGTGGACAACGTGCGCGACCTCGGCTCGATCTCGCGCGACATGTTCAACATCCAGCAGGTCGAAGTCCTCAAGGGCCCGGCCGGCACCGACAACGGTCGCGGCTCGCCCACCGGCTCGATCAACCTGGTGACCAAGCAGGCCGAGATGAGCAACTTCTTCAATGCCTCGGCCACCTACGGCAGCTGGAACCAGAAACGCGCCACCGCCGACTGGAACAAGGTCCTCGACGACGACCGTGGCATCGCCCTGCGCCTGAACCTGATGAAGCAGGACAGCGGCGTACCCGGCCGCCACGAAGTCAAGAACGACCGCACCGGCATCGCTCCCTCGCTGGCCTTCGGCCTGAACAGCCCGACCCGGGTGTTCCTGAACTACGTCCACATCGATCAGGACAACGTACCCGACGGTGGCGTCCCCACCATCGGCCTGCCCGGCTATACCTCGCCGGATGCGCGCAGCTATCTCACCTCGGCGGCGCGGGTCAATTCGGCCAACTTCTATGGCTTGTCGGGGGACTACGACAAGGTCACCTCCGACATGTTCACCGCGCGCGTGGAGCATGATTTCTCGTCCACCGTGAAACTGCAGAACACCACCCGCTACGCCAAGACCAGCCAGGATTACCTGCTGACCTCTTTCATGGGATCGGCGGCCAACCTGGTCACGCCCTCGGCCAGCAATCCGTCCGGCTGGACGATCTCGCGCTCCCTCCCCACCCGCAAGGACCAGAGCAACGAGATCATCACCAACCAGACCAATATCACCGCCGACCTGCAGACCGGCAGCCTCAAGCACACCCTGGTCGGTGGCGTCGAGTTCACCCAGGAGAAGCAGCACGCCATCTCCTTCACGCGTGGCGGTACGTTCCCGGCGGCCAACCTGTACAACCCCAATCCGAACGATCCCAAGACCTACACGATGACGGCCACCGGTTACAACGATGGCAAGACCGACACGGTATCGGCCTACCTGTTCGACACCCTCAAGTTCAACGAGCAGTGGTCGCTCAATGGCGGCATCCGCGAAGACCACTATCGCACCACCTACTACTCCAACGCGGCCGGCACCATCACCGACCTGTCGACCTCGGGCAACCTGTTCAACTGGAAACTGGCAGCGGTCTACAAGCCCACCAGCTACAGCAGTATCTACGCCTTGTACGCCACCTCGCAGCAGCCGCCGGGGGGCGCCAACTTCGCGCTGAGCGCGTCGGCCAACAGCGCCGCCAACACCAACTACGTGCCGCAGAAGACCAAGACCTCGGAGCTGGGCACCAAGTGGGACCTGCTCGACAAGAAGCTGGCCGTGACCGCCGCCCTGTTCCGCACCGAGGTCAACAACGAGGTCGAGCTCGACGCCACTTCCGGCCAGTACTTCCAGACCGGCAAGAAGACCGTGCAAGGGATAGAGCTGGGGGTCACCGGTGACGTCACCAGCAATCTCTCGCTGACGGCCGGCTACACCTACATGAAGACCAAGGTCGACAGCGGCGCCATCGTCACCGCCGCCGGCGAGAACAACCTGGCCTACACACCCAAGCAGGCCTTCACCTCCTGGGCCACCTACCGCCTGCCGCAAGGCTTTACCGTGGGCGGCGGCGCGCGCTACGTGAGCTCGCTGCTGCGCGGCACCGATGGCGCAGTCGGCACGCCCAAGTATGCCAATGCCTACTGGGTCTTCGATGGCATGGTCGGTTACGTGGTCAACAAGAACGTGGACCTGCAGTTGAATCTGTACAATATTTTCGACAAGGACTACGTAGCGGCGATCAACAAGAGCGGCTATCGTTACACCCCGGGCACACCACGTACGGTGGCACTGACGGCCAACTTCAAGTTCTGATCCTGCGCATGGCGATGGCTTGATCTGCCTCAGCCCGGATGACCCCGGCCTTGTCCAGAATGACATGGCCGGCCGGATCCAGCCAAGGAACTGCCAGACTTGACGGCCCCTCCCACGCGGAGGGGCCTTTTCATTCGCAACAGGAGAATTCCATCATGATGCTGCACATTCCCGAAGTCCTCACCCTCGATCAGGTCCGCCACATCCGCGCCGAACTGGCCCGCAGCGACTGGGTAGATGGCCGCGCCACCGTAGGCGACCAGGGCGCCCGGGTCAAGCGCAACCGGCAATTGCCGGAGCATTCGCCGCTGGGCTTCCAGCTGGGCGAGATCATCCTGGAGGCGCTGCGCAGGAATCCCCTGTTCTTTGCCGCCGCCCTGCCCAGGAAGACCATGCCACCGCTCTTCAACAGCTACGAAGGCGGCGAGCACTACGGCCTGCATGTGGATGGCTCGGTACGCAACCTGCCCAATGGCGCGGGCAGCATCCGTACCGATGTGTCCTCCACGCTGTTCCTGTCGGACCCGGAGGAATACGAGGGTGGTGAACTGGTGGTGGTCGACACTTACGGCACGCACGAGGTCAAGCTGCCCGCTGGCGACCTGATCGTCTACCCCTCCACCAGCCTGCACCGGGTCGAACCGGTCACCCGTGGCGCACGCGTGTGCTCCTTCTTCTGGACGCAAAGCATGATCCGCGACGACTGGAAGCGCAGCATGCTCTTCGAACTGGACCGCAACATCTACAGCCTGCGCGAGAAGATCGGCGATACCGAGGAAGTGCTGGGATTGACCGGGCACTATCACAACCTGCTGAGGCAGTGGGCGGAAGTGTAAATTCTTTATATCGTTCAAGGCAGCCCTGAAGTAGTACCTATTGCGCTGAGAAATCAGCGACCGGTCCGTATGGATCCTCCACGGGGCCTCTTGGAGGGCGCTTTCGTTCTCCTTCGCCCTCCTTCGCCCTTTACTCCGCACCTGTCCCATAAGGCGACTATCCGCCGTTGTTCGCTGCGCGAAGACCATGATCCCTGAGCCTGGTTCGACGCGCAGTGTCTCCTTTTTCCAACCTTCCGGGATGAGGATTTTTGCAGCATGTCGCGGTACTTTTGCGGCACTGAATTTTTACTTCCGCCATCCTCTTCTTCCTCTGCCCGCATCGTATATTGCCTCGGGGACCGTCGCTTGCCGTGACGGAATTCTCTCGACATCAGGCAGGAAATCCGCATCAATGACAGGTCCTCGCCCGCCATCCCGCCTTCGCCTCCCCTCCATCCTCTAGCCTGGTTTGTGCCATGAACAAGCGTTGTTATCGCCTCATCTTCAACAAGACCCGTGGTCTGCTCATGGCGGTGTGCGAACTGGCGCGTATAGCACCGGCAAGGACAATCCCGTGGGGCGCGACCAGAAAGGGGATGCACAGACCGGTGGTGCAAGAGTGCCGGGGGCCGACCTGCCCACGACAGGCAAGGGCGGTGGTTTCTCGGCGACGCCACCGGTGGTGATGGGGGCAAGCGGTAGTTCGTCGAGCACGACCCGAAGTGGTATCAGCGGCGGCGCCATCACGATCACGGACGACCAGAAACAACAGCAGTTGACGGGCAAGACGGCGGACCAGACCGTGGCGTCGGTGAATCGGGATGTGAGTACTGACAAGGATGGAAGCAACGCGCTCAAGCCGATTTTTGACAAGCAGGATATCGATAATCGCTTTGCCATTGCCGGGGCGTTCACGCGTGAGTTGGGTACCTTCCTTGATAATCGGGCCAAGGAGGCAGACGAGGCCAAGAAAAAGCTGGATGCAGCGATGGATGAGGAACGCGCCAAGCCTCTTGAGCAAAGGGATGAAGTACGACTGCGTAGTTTGGCAGAGCAGTACCTGGATGCAGATCAGTGGTCATCCAAGGGCGACTATCGTCAATATGTGACCGCGATTGCCGGAGCCTTGACAGGAAATGTCACGGGATCGACGTCACAGTTCGTACAGGCAGCAGCCGTCAATTATTTGCAAGGACTTGGTGCTGCACAGGTCAAGAAGATCGCGGACAGTTTGGATAGCGAGACAGCTCGCGCAGCATTGCATGGGGTCGTGGCCTGCGCAGGAGCGATGGCGAAGGACGCCAGCTGTGCGACGGGGGCATTAGGTGCGTCGACGGGGGCGGTAATCAACAACCTGCTGGGCTCGGTTGACGGACTCAGCAACGAGGAAAAAGAAGCCCGGAAGAACCTCGTTACCAGCATTGTGGGCGGGATTGCGACGGCGGTTGGGAGCGGAGATGCTTCTGCCGCTACGCTTGCTGCGCAGCTGGAGACCGAACAGAACGCCTTGGGAACGACAGTCCACCAGTTCCTCAAGGGCATGCGAAGCTGTTCTGACTCCTCTAGCTCGTCGTGCTTCAATGATTTGAAGGAGCAGACCGAAAAGGATAGGCAGGCATTCAATGCCAGACTGGAAAATGCCTGTTCTGGTGCGGGAGCAACGCTGCTGGCTTGCCAGGAAAAAATCATGGCGGGCCAACTGGCATATCCGTATATTGGACTGGCTTCGCTTTACGCCAAGACGGACGAGCAGAAGGAGTACGTCAAGCAGAAACTGGCGGAGCAGGAAGATGACTTGATCGCCCAGTTCCCAAGGTTGGAGGCGTTGGGGGCGAAGGCGTCGCTGCTGGAGCATTTGCTCGTTGAATTGGCGAGTACGATTGACAATCCTGCGGGGGTTGTTAGTTCGTTGAATTCGCTGAGAGGGAAAGTCCTAAATGTTAAGACGTCTGGGAAATCAAGCGGCAGCGCACTTCCTGTACCGGAAACGGTAGTTGCTGGAAACGGGCTACCATATAAGTCAAACACCAAGCATACGCCCGGTGCTGGAGGTAGCCGCTTCAACGCTGGTACAGAACCATCAAACTCACTTGAAATATTTAATAAATCGATAGAAACGAATAGACCGGGAGTTAGATTGTCCGTTGACAAGGACGGTAATGTTCACCGATTCTTTGACGATAATAATGGCACGTATCACTGGAGCGGAAGTTCGGCAGACAAGAATTCACCTTTGACTGTGGCTGACCTCCAGAAGGCAGGCTTTTCGAAAGAGTTGAAAAAATTGGGAGTTAAGTGATGTTGGCTGGAAATTCTATAAATTTTGCATTTTGGTATGACGTGATCGAAGGAAATGAGAGTTTTTGTTTCGGTCCGTTCAATATCTTCATTAATGCAAAATTGTTACTTAGTAACAGTGACGATAACTTTACGTTGAATATCATCGCGTCCGATTTGCGCCGTTCGTTCGATAGACTAGATCATCTGGACGAATTGCCATCTGGCTTTGACGTGTATGAGATATTTGAAGAGGCGATGCATACGCATGGATATCAGACCATATCAGATCCAGTTTTCCCATCTAGTTGGTGGGCAAACAATGATGAAAGGATATCCAAGCTACTTGATCTATTTATTGAAGTACAAGCTGAACGCCGGACAGATCCTCCATTTGGCGTGGAGCTTTCGATGTACTCAGAGATAAGCGATAAGGGGTGGAGGTTCTTCTTGTTTAAATGCGGAAGCAAAGAAGTTTTATTGTGTTCAAACGATTGGGGGGAAACGGTCTCATGTTATGAGCTTCCTCCAGGACAAGTCAGATACGCGGTTGAGAAATTCTTGGCAGTGGAGAATCTACCCAAGACTTACTCGGAAAATAAAAACGCTAGTTAGTTTTTTGCATAGAAATGAAAGAGAAAAACGGATTTGATTCTATTCAATCAGCATTTCTGGAGTTGGCTTCAAGTGTCGGATTGACCATCGACGAAATGAATTCAGAGATAAAAGAGAATGGGCAATTTGAATGGATTATTGACTATAAAAATTCACTTAGTGAACAGCATGAATACGACTTATCTAAGCTCTTAATGTATTTTGATATTCACCGTAGAGCGAGAAGAAATAATGACCAGCTGACGGCGTTTGCAGCACTGCTGCATGCGGGAATCTCTGCTCATAATCTTAAAAATCTATTTGAAAATATTGAGGATGAAATAGATAAAGTGATGTTCCGGGATTCACGGTTCAAGTGGCCAGAGATCCCCGAGAACTATAAATTTCCAGAGAGCTATCAAGCTGAGAAATCGTAAGGTAATCATCGGTAACTAATCTGTGCCAGAGCCTTGCAAATCACCAGCCCAGTCCGCTCAGCGATCCAGACCGCGCAGCAGAGAAAAAAGCAGCCGAGAGCACGATAGATGGGCGGATGCAGGCGTTGGCCGCGGCCATATCGGGTTTGCTGGCAAGAACGCCTACGATGTCGTCTAGACCGGACAGGGCTTTGCGGTGGAAGGAAAAGACAATCCCCAGGTCTTCACCAACGCAAGAAACGAAGACGGCTCGCTCAAGAAAGGCGCTGACGGCAATCCGGAAACGCGTGATGCCACGGCGGCCGACAAGGTGGGCGGCATCAACCTGGCCATCAGCCTGGGCGCTATTTAGGTGAAATAATGAAGTGGGAAAATCTAATTACAAAAGAAACAGATGAAGTCGCTGCGGGATCGGTCTTTCGAGTAAAGGCAGAATGGCCATATGAGGAAATCGTAGATTTTATGTTGGTGTATCTTCCCAGTGAAAACAGCACTCATACTCTCGTCGTTTGTACGGGGATGAAAGCCGGTCGCGTCTTGATAAGGTTGCCTTTAGAGGCTGACTGCGGTGGTCGCGCCATTTCGAAAGATTGGTTAGTTAGAAAATGGGGCGAATGGATCTATCCGGAGTGTCTTGTGGAAGATGTTCAAGTCGCTAGGCATTACGAGATTGGTGCTGTGAATCGAATCGGTGATTGATATGAAAAACAAATATGCCGCGCTATATAGAAATCTTCCTGAGAATGACTTGTGGGAAGGATGTTTTTGCGAAAAGTTGGCGGAGTATGGGATCTGGGATGAAAACGAATTTTGGAAATTGCATTTTGATTTAACTCAAATCGGGATCGGCGGAGGTGATGAGAATATCAGCAAGGATTTAGCTGCTGTTATCGTGAAAACATATGTGAGAATTTCCTCTCTAATTACGGCTCATTTTGATGATCAAGATGCATTTTCCATCAGTAATCTGACTCGCCATCAGCTTCAATCATTTGCTGAGAGATTAAACTTGGCTACGACAGCGGCATTCACTGGGGATGTGCTTGACGAGTCATCGTTTGATTTGAAAAACCCATTAATTAAATGACTTTTCCACGACTGTTCTAGGAAATTAGTTTTTTCGGAGTAAGTGGCAGACCTCAAGACGCACAACGATAGCCCTAGAGAAATGCTATCGAGTGTTGAACCTATTGTGACGGTAAAAGATCTATTGGTCGGATTGCTCGGTAGTGAACGCGGACAACGAAGCCGAGGCGGCCGCGTAATACGCAGGACATGGTCTTCAAACAGAGCGGGCATGGCACCGGACGGCCTTTCTGCCTTCTGCCCGCTCCGGCAGAATCAGACGAAGCGCCCGATCGCCGCAATCACCGCCTCCCGCACCGATCCGCTGACGACGAAGTCTTGCGCGGCGCACACGTCGTCATGGAACCAGCGATCCCCCTCCAGACAGGCCGGGATCTGGCGGCGGATCTCCGCATAGGCGGCCTGGGTGCCCTGGCCCAGTTCGAATCCCTTGAGCAGGTCCTCGGTCATGGTCAGTGCCTGCGCCGCCAGCAGCATTTCCACGCCGACAATGTATTGCGTGTTCTGCACCACCGTCATGGCCTTGCGCGCGCACCAGGTCGAGTTGGAGATGTGGTCTTCGCTATTGCCCTTGGAGGGAATGCTGTCCACGCTGCCCGGCATGCACAGGGTGCGGTTTTCCATCACCAGCGAACTCATCGAGCATTGCACCACCGGATAGCCGGTGTTCACGCCACGGATGCCGCTCATCAGGTTGCGTGGCAAACCCCACGACAGGGTCGGGTCGATCAGTCGGGCGATGCGGCGCTCGCAGATGCTGCCCAGGTCGGTGATGGCCATGGCCAGCAAGTCCATCGCCTGCGCCAGGTACTGGCCGTGGAAGTTGCCGCCGGAGATGATCTCGAAGCCTTCGCCGTCTTCCTTGTTGAAGATCAGCGGGTTGTCGGTGGCGGAGTTGGTCTCCTTCTCGATGATGGTGTCGATGTAGTCCAGCGCGTCGAACACCGGGCCATACACCTGCGGTGCGCAGCGCAGCGAATACACGTCCTGGATGCGGGCGGTATAGGGGATGTCGGTGCGACGCAGTTCGTCCGGCAGTTGCACGGCGCGGGCTTCATGGGTGGTGCGGGTCGAGCCCTTCAGCAGCGTGCGGATCACCGCCGCCGTCTTGATCTGGCCCGCATGCGGACGCGCCTGCTGGATGCGCGGATCGAAGGCCGCCATCTCGGCGCGCATGGCTTCCAGCGTCAGGCCCAGCGACAGGCAGGCGTCGGTGAGCAGGTGGCGGGCGTCGTGCGCGGCCAGGATGGCCACGGCCAGCGAGGCGGTGCAGCCGTTGATGAGCGCCGAGGCATCCTTGGCCTTGAGGTCGAACCTGACCGGGCCGATGCCGGCCAGTTCAATAGCCTGCGTGGCGCGCATGCGCTGGCCCTGGTACATCACCTCGGCTTCGTCGAAGCCTGCGATGGCTGCGGCCAGGTAGGCCAGCGGCGCCAGGTCGCCGGAGGCGCCCACCGAACCCTTCTGCGGCATGATGGGGTGGATGCCGGCATTGATGAAAGCCAGCAGGCGATCCACCACCTCCACGCGCGGCGCGGAATAGTTGGAGGCGAAGGCATTGGCGCGCAGGAGCATGGTGGCGCGGCTGACTTCTTCCGAGAAGGGTTCGCCGATACCGCCGCTGTGGGCGCGGATCATCTGGGTCTGGAACAGCTCGATGTGCTCGACCTTGATGCGGGTGTCCTTCAAGAGGCCCACGCCGGTGTTGAAGCTGTACATCATCGGCGCTTCATCGTGCATCCAGGTGCTTTCGATGTAGTCGCGGCTTTGCTTCAGGGCAGCGCGGGAGGAGTCGGCCAGGGCCACCTTCAGGTGCGGCGCGCGGGCCACGCTGATGACTTGCTGGGCGGTGAGGTTGAAGCCGTCGATGGTAATGGTTTGCATCTTATTTCCTGACAGGTTGGAGATCACGCTTACTTGGCGCCGGCCTGGAACCAGGCCGCCACTTCGGCGCGTTCCTCATCGGTCATCTGGGTCATGTTGGCCAGCGGCATGTCCTTGGTCTGGACCGCGCGCTGGAACACCTTGGCCGCGTGCTGGTGGATCAGTTCCGGAGTCTGCAGCATCATGCCGGCCGGGGCGGTGGCGAAGCCGGCCTGGGTCGGCTTGTCCGAGTGGCAGGTGGCGCAGCGCTGGGTAATGATGGCCTGGATGCGGGTGAAGTCGGGAGTCGTCGCTGCCGCCGCAGCAGCCGGTGCGCTGGCTTGCGCCGAAGCACCCGCCGGGACGGCCGCTGACGCCACCGGTGCCACCGGACGCGGTGCGATGGCGACGGCCACCGCCAGCAGCAGGATCACGCCGGCAATCGGATAGCCCACCGACACCTGCCCCTTGTGACGCAGGTTGAAGAAGTGGCGGATCAGCACACCCGCAGCCATGATGGCCGCCAGCACCAGCCAGCTATACGCATGGGTATAGGTCATCGCATAGTGGTTGCTGATCATGATGAACAGGATGGGCAGCGTGAAATAGTTGTTGTGCACGCTGCGCTGCTTGCCGCGACGACCGTGGATGGGGTCCGGTGCATGGCCGGCTTTCATCGCCTCCACCAGCTTGCGCTGGCCGGGGATGATCACCATCAGCACGTTGCCCACCATGATGGTGCCGATCATGGCACCCACGTGGATGTAGGCGGCGCGGCCCGAGAGCAGGTGCGTGAGCATGAAGGCCACGGCCACGATGAAGACGAACATCACCAGGCCCAGCAAGCCCTCGCGCTTGCCCAGCGGCGAACGGCACAGCAGGTCATAGACGATCCAGCCGGCCACCAGGGTGCCGATGCCCACGCCCACGGCTTCGAAGCCGCTGAGGTTGGCCACAGATTTGTCCACCATCATCGCCGAGGCATTGAAGTAGTAGACGATGAACAGCATGGCGATACCGCTGAGCCAGGTGGCATAGGCTTCCCACTTGAACCAGTGCAGTTCTTCCGGCAGCTCGGCCGGGGCCACCAGGTATTTCTGGGGATTGTAGAAACCGCCGCCGTGCACCGCCCACAGCTCGCCGGACACGCCCTTCTTCGCCAGGTCGCCACCGGGCTTGGGCGGACGGATGGAGTTGTCCAGCCAGACAAAGTAAAAGGATGCGCCGATCCAGGCGATACCGGTAATCAGGTGCAGCCAGCGAACCAACAGATTGGCCCATTCCAGGCCATATGAAACCAAGAGTGCTTCCATGTCTTCCCCACGCAGTATTGCTGTCCGCCACCGCGACTTACTCCGGACAGGCGAGGCATTGCCTCAGGAATGGGCCGCCATGAAAGTCTTCCCCCGCCATGCATGCCACATGGAAACTGCTGGATGAGTGGAGTGAAGGCTTCCCGCGTGCCAGGAAGCCGAGACGACACGCTACGCATCGCCTCCTCTTGTCTCCTGGTCATCGCTGCCGCTACGACCCGATGGCTGCTGCCATCTGTTATCACCGGCCTGCCCTGCGGCGCTGCCCTCGTGAGGCTGGCAATGGCTGGCTGGTACCGGTTGCACGAACGATAAACGCGGGGGCCGCCCAAAACATGGTTAGCAACGTATATTTGACATACGAATGTCCATATACAAAAATGCCCCCTGAATGTGGGACGCTTGCGCTCGCTTCATGCCAGACCCCGTCCACGCGCCGGTCCCGGTTAATTAAAACGATAAAGTGCCTGCCCCGATGCCAGGCACCCCAGAGTGAACGAAAAACCGTCACCTGCCCTGCTAGAACGAAGACCCCGGAGACATCCCCATGTCCAGGCTGCCAGACCATCTCGACATCCACCTCATCCGTATCCTTTACCTGTTGCTGTGCGAAAAGAATGTCTCGCGCGTGGCCCTGAAGCTGAACCAGCCCCAGCCCTCGATCTCGGCCTCGCTGCGCAAGCTCCGTGAACTCACCGGCGACCCGCTGCTGGTGCGCGGCGCCCGCGGCATGGTGCCGACCCAGCACGGCGAGAGCCTGCTGAAACCGGCCAAGCGCATCCTCGACGAGACCGAGCGCCTGTTCGTGCCCAAGACCGCCTTCGTGCCGCAGGACGAAGAGCGCACCTTCCACATCGCCGCGCCCGACTACATGAACACGCCCTTCTTCACCGAGGTGATCGCACGGCTGCGCCGCGAATCGCCCAGGAGCCGCATCGTCATCCACGCCCTGGGGCCGGATACCGACTACGTGCGCCTGCTCTCGGACGGTGAACTGGACCTGGTGATCGCCAACTGGGACGAGCCGCCGGCGCACCTGCATCTCTCCAAGCTCTTCGACGACCCCATCGTCTGCCTCATGCGCGCCGACTGCGCCTATGCCAAGCGCACCGCGCGCGATGCCATGAGCATCGAGGATTACCTCTCGCTGCCGCACGCCGCACCCTCACAGATCCTCCCCGGCTACCACGGCACCATCGATACCTTCCTCGAAAAGCAGAACCTGCATCGCAACGTGGTGGTGGAGTCGGCGCATTTCCGCATGCTGCCCTACATGGTCTCGCAGACCGACCTGGTGCTCACCGCCGGCCAGCAGTTCGCCAGCTTCTATGAAAAGCTGCTGGCCCTGAAAAGTTATACCGTGCCCATCAAGTTCCCGCCGCTGCGCTTCTACCAGCTCTGGCACGAGCGGGTGCACCAGGCCACCGAGCACAAGTGGCTGCGCGCCCAGGTCAGCGCGGCGGCCAAGCTGATCGCCCAGGTACGCAGCTAGGGCCGTGGGCCGTGTGCTTATATCAGGGACTCGCCAAGCGGTATGCGGCCCCTTATATATCGCACCACCCGGATTGCATTAGTATCGCCAGCATCAGGCCGGTATCCGCCTCCAGAAGCGGAACACGGTGCTGAGCCGGAACCACCACTCAAGCGACAAGGCACGCCTGCCACCCGACGGGATCAAGGGCGCGGTCACATGTCAGGTTCCTTCATAAAAAATACTAGGAGACAAGCCATGCAAACCCCAAGCCATCCGGTGGATGAACGCCTGCCCATATTCAAGCTCTTTGCACTGGGCATGCAGCACGTGCTGGTGATGTACGCCGGCGCCATCGCCGTGCCCCTCATCATCGGCGGCGCCCTGAACCTGCCCAAGTCCGAGATTGCCTACCTGATCAGCGCCGACCTGTTCTGCTGCGGCCTCGTCACCATCATCCAGAGTGCCGGCATCTGGAAATTCGGCATCCGCATGCCCGTCATGATGGGCGTCACCTTCGCCGCCGTAGGGCCGATGGTGGCCATGGCCAACAACCCATCGCTGAACATCCTCCACATCTATGGCGCCGTGATTGCATCCGGCGTTTTTTGTATCCTGGCTTCGCCCTACATGAGCAAGCTCATGCGCTACTTCCCGCCGGTGGTCACTGGCACCGTCATCACGGTGATCGGGGTCTCGCTCATGGGCGTGGGCATCAACTGGGCCGCCGGTGGCCAGCCGGTGATCGGCAAGCTGGTGGACGGCGCCTTCGTGAAGGTGCCCAATCCCGACTACGGCTCGCCGCTGTCGCTGTCGATTGCCGCCATCGTGCTGGTGTCCATCCTGCTGATCACCAAGTACACGCGGGGTTTCATCTCCAACATCTCGGTGCTGATGGGCATGGTGGTGGGCTTCGTGATCGCCTTCGGGCTGGGCAAGATCAGTTTCGACGGCCTGGACGCGGCGCAGTGGTTCGCCTTCATCCAGCCCTTCCACTACGGCCTGCCGCAATTCGACCCGGCCTCCATCATCAGCATGTGCCTGGTGATGATCGTGACCATGATCGAATCGACCGGCATGTTCATGGCCTTAGGCGACATCGTCGGCCGCAAGATCGATGACCGCACCCTGGCCAGCGGCCTGCGTGTGGATGGCCTGGGCACGGTGATCGGTGGTCTCTTCAACACCTTCCCCTACACCTCGTTCTCGCAGAACGTCGGCCTGGTGGGCGTGACGGGCATCCGCAGCCGCTTCGTCTGCGTGGCCGCCGGTGCGATCCTGATCGCCTTTGGCCTGTTCCCCAAGATGGCGCACGTGGCGGCCTCGATCCCGCAGTTCGTGCTGGGCGGCGCCGGCATCGTGATGTTCGGCATGGTGGCCGCCACCGGCATCAAGATCCTCTCCAAGGTGGATTTCCACGGCAACCGCAACAACCTCTTCATCGTGGCCATCAGCATCGGCGTGGGCATGATCCCCATCGTCGCCCCCACCTTCTTCGACAAGATGCCGCACCTGCTGGGCACCATCTTCCACAGCGGCATCCTGCTGGCCTCGGCCATGGCGGTGGGCCTGAACCTGTTCTTCAACGGCCGGGGTAGTGAGGAGGACGTGTCCCGCTACGCCGTGGCCGCCGCGCAAAGCTCGGACCATTGAGCGAGTTGCCGGTGTGATACGCCAAATCACATACGGCCCAGATGAAAGCGGTGATGCCATCCGGGCCAAGATGTTTTAAAGTCTGGTATGCGCCGCCCGGCCCGCCCCGGGCGGGTGGCGCAACATTGGAACGCAACGAGAGTACGCAACAATCGGCGCCAACAATCCTGATTTTCAGATCAGGCGCGCACCGACCCACAGAATCACCGACGAACAACCGAGGACGCTGGCGGCCGCACCGCCCGGCAAGCACATGACGACGACACTGGAACAATTGAACGGAGCGGACGCCTCCGCCTTCATCGCCGCGCTGCACGGCATCTACGAGCATTCGCCCTGGATCCCCGAACGGGCCGCGCGGCAGCGCCCCTTCCGCAATCTCACCGCCCTCAAGCTGGCCCTGCAGAAGGTCGTCACCGAAGCCAGCCGCGCCGAACAGCTGGGCCTCATCCGCGCCCACCCGGAACTGGCCGGCAAAGCCGCCATCGCCGGCGAACTGACCATCGAATCCACCGGCGAGCAAGCCCGGGCCGGCCTGAACCTGTGCAGCCCGGAGGAATTCGCCCGCCTGCAACAGCTCAACGGCGACTACAACGCCAGGTTCGGCTTCCCCTTCATCCTGGCGGTGAAAGGCCCCACCGGCGCGGGCCTGACGCGCCAGCAGATCATCGCCACCTTCGCCCGCCGCCTGCGCAACCAGGTCGAGGACGAACTGCGCGAAGCGCTGCGCCAGATCGGCCGCATTGCCGAGATGCGCCTGAACGACCTGCTCGGCCACCGCCCCGCGCTGGGCGCCACCGTCATGCAATGGGCCGAAGAGATCGGCGCCCTCTCGGAAGACGAAGGCGCCCTCACCTGCACCTACCTCACCGAGACCCACCGCCGCACCGCCGACCAGATCGCGCACTGGATGCGCGAAGCCGGCATGCACGTCCACATCGACGCGGTGGGCAACGTGGTGGGCCGTTATCTCTCCACCGATCCGCAAGCCAGGACGCTGTTGACCGGCTCGCACTACGACACGGTACGCAATGGTGGCAAGTATGATGGCCGCGAAGGCATCCTGCTGCCCATCGCCGTGGTCAAGCACCTCAACGAACGAGGCGAGACCCTGCCCTTCCACTTTGAAGTGATCGGCTTCTCGGAAGAAGAAGGGGTGCGTTTCAAGAGCACCTTCCTGGGCAGCAATGCCGTCACCGGCCACTTCGATCCCAAGCTGCTGGACCTGCAAGACCGCGACGGCATCAGCATGCGCGAGGTCATCACGCAAGCCGGCCATGACGTGGCCGCCATCCCGCAGATCGCCCGTGACCCGGCCGACATTCTCGGTTACGTGGAAGTCCACATCGAACAAGGCCCGGTCCTGCTCAACCGCGACCTGCCGGTAGGCATCGTCACCTCGATTGCCGGCAGCTCGCGCTACCTGGTGGACCTCAAGGGTGTGGCCAGCCACGCCGGCACCACGCCCATGGACATGCGCCGAGATGCCGCCGCAGCAGCTGCCGAGATCATCCTCTACGTCGAACAGCGCTGCGCGCAAGACCAGCATGCCGCGCTAGTGGGCACGGTCGGCCAGCTGCAGGTACCACGCGGCTCGACCAACGTCATCCCCGGCGCCTGCCAGCTCTCGCTGGACATCCGCGCCGCCCGCGACGACATCCGCGAAGCCGCGGTGAAGGACATCCTGGGCAAGATCGAAGAGATCTGCAGCCGACGCAGCATCGACGCCAAGCTGGAAGAGACCCTCTCCGCCCCCGCCGCCCCGTGTGCCCCCTGGCTGATGCAGCAACTGAGCGCCGCCACCGAACGTGCTGGCGTGAAGCCATTCGAACTGGCCTCTGGCGCCGGACATGACGCCATGGCGATTGCCCGGATGACGGATGTGTGCATGTTGTTCACCCGCTGCGGCAATGGAGGCATCAGCCACAACCCGCTGGAGACGATGACGGCCGACGATGCGGAGGTATCGGGACAGATCCTGCTGGACTTCCTGCGCAGCTTCAAGGGCAAGGACTAAGTTTTTATATAATTTAGAGGAAGTCGCGCCTTCGATACGCGGCGCTGCCGCTACTCAGTCCGAACGGAAGTGAGAAGAAAGCAAAGGCAAGAGAAAAACCGACAAAGCCGAAGGCGAGTCGGAGACCGAGCGAGGCCGAAGGCGAGCCGGGCGGGCTGTCCGCTTCTGCCCCGCCGCGTCAGCGCCTACCGAGACGGATCAGGAAAATAGTTTGAGCGAAGCGAATCTATTTTCCCCGTCTCGGTAGGTGCTGACGCGGGGACCCTCCGAAGGAGGGCGGAGGCAGCAGCGGTCGCCTTCTTTTGCTTACTTTTCTTGGCGAGACAAGAAAAGTGAGCGGCTGCCGGTCCGCCACCGGCGCTCCGCTGCGACCGGAGAAAGATAAGTATTAAGCTAGAGCGTACATAAGTATTCCGTGCAGACTACCCAGGCAGTAACAATCAAGCAATCGAGCAGTAAAAAGACACCGAGCAACAACACCCGCCGCAGCGTCAATAGGGCAAGAAAGGGACTCCCCCCTGTCACCTGCGTCGACCCGCAAGCCAACCCACCCGAACCAAGGAACCCAAGAAGGAGTCCCCCATGCAAGCCAGCAAAGCAGCGAACAGCAAGACCCTGCTGATCAGAAACGCCCGCGTCCTGGTCACGATGAACGAGGCAAGAGAAGAGATTAGCGAAGGCGCGATCTACATCAGAGACAACGTCATCGAACAGGTAGGCAAGAGCGCCGACCTCCCGCAAGAAGCCGACGAGATCATTGACGCCCGCCACCACATCGTCATCCCCGGCCTGGTCAACACGCATCACCACATGTACCAGAGCCTGACCCGAGTCATCCCCGCCGCGCAAGATGGCGAACTATTCAACTGGCTCACCAACCTGTACCCGATCTGGGCCGGCCTGACCCCCGAGATGATCCAGGTCTCCACGCTGACCGCGATGGCCGAGCTGATCCTCTCCGGCTGCACCACCAGCAGCGACCACCTTTATATCTACCCCAACCAGACCCGCCTGGACGACAGCCTGGAAGCCGCCGCCACGATAGGCATGCGCTTCCACGGCGCACGCGGCGCCATGAGCGTAGGCCAGTCCAAAGGCGGCCTGCCCCCAGACCGCGTAGTCGAAGAAGAAGACGCCATCCTCAAGGACAGCCAGCGCCTCATCGAGACCTACCACGACCCCGAGCGCCACGCCATGCAACGCATCGTGGTCGCGCCCTGCTCGCCCTTCTCGGTCTCGCGCGACCTGATGCGCGAAGCCGCCGGCCTGGCGCGACACTACGGCGTCTCGCTGCACACCCACCTGGCCGAGAACATCAACGACATCGCCTACAGCCGCGAGAAATTCAACATGACCCCGGCCCAGTACGCCGAAGACTGCGGCTGGGTCGGCCACGACGTCTGGCACGCCCACTGCGTGCAGCTGGACAAGCACGGCATCGAACTCTTCGCCCGCACCGGCACGGGCGTGGCGCACTGTCCCTGCTCCAACATGCGACTGGCCTCCGGCATTGCCCCCATCCGCAAGATGATCGATGCGGGCGTACCGGTCGGGCTGGGCGTGGATGGCAGCGCCTCCAACGACAGCGCCCACATGCTGGGCGAAGTCAGGCAAGCCATGCTGCTGCAGCGGGTCGGCTTCGGCCCCGACGCCATGACCGCGCGCCAGGCGCTGGAGATCGCCACCCTGGGCGGCGCCAAGGTCCTGAACCGTGACGACATCGGTGCGCTCAAGCCCGGCATGTCAGCCGACCTGGTGATGTTCGACACCCGCCAGATCGCCTTCGCCGGCGCCCTGCACGATCCGGTGGCCGCACTGGTGTTCTGCACCCCGGCCAACGTCGACTACAGCATCATCAATGGCCGCGTCATCGTGCGCGAGGGACAGTTCGCCACCATCGACCTGGAGGTCGTGCTGGAGCGTCACAACACCCTGTCCTTGCAACTGGCTGAAGCGGCCCGCTCATCCGCCCACTAAGCCACCCTCACCCCGGAGTCGAACATGCGTATCTCGGACATGAAGATCGGCGCCCGCCTGGCGCTGGGTTTTGGCGCGATCATGGTGCTGCTGCTGGCCATCGCCGTACTGGGCAACCTGCAGCTGGGACGGCTGGCCGACGGGATCGGCCTCATCGTCAAGGACCGCTATCCCAAGACGGTCATGGCCAACACGGTACAGATCCAGGTCAACAAGATCGCCTTGGATATCCGCGACATCCTGCTCACCAGCGACCCCGAGCGCATCAAGGCCCTGGCCGCCGATGCGACGGCGGCCGACCGCAAGATGAATGAGTACCTGAGCAAGCTGCAGCAAGTGGCTCGCACCGAGGAAGACCGGCGCTACGTGGACGCCACCATCGCTGCACGCCAGGCCTACGTCCCCGCACGCGACCAGCTCATGGCCCTGGCCATGGCGGGTCGTACCGATGAAGCCAAGGCCTTCCTGCCGCAGCAATTCATGCCGGTACAGATCAAGTACTTCATTGCGCTTGATGCCATGTTCGACTACCAGGGCGGCCTGATGGACGCGGCCGGCGAAGCCGCCACCCGCGATTCGGCAAGTGCACGCCTCCTCATCAACAGCCTGGCCGTGGTTGCGCTGCTGCTGGCCGCAGCGGTTGCATGGCTGGTCTCGCGCAGCATCTCGCGCCCGCTCGGCCATGCCGTGGGTGTGGCACGGCGGGTAGCCGAAGGCGACCTGTCCACGCAGGTGGAAGTCACCTCGCGCGACGAGACCGGCGAGCTGATGGCGGCCCTGAAATTGATGAACGACAACCTGCGCAACATCGTCGGTCGCGTGCGTCAAGGCACCGATACCATCCACCACGCCGCTGGTGAAATCGCCAGCGGCAACCTGGATCTCTCGGCCCGCACCGAGCAGCAGGCTGGCTCCCTGGAAGAAACCGCCTCGGCCATGGAAGAGCTGACCACCACCGTCAGGCAAAACGCCGACAACGCCCGCCAGGCCACGCAACTGGCCAGCACCGCCTCCGGCATTGCGGTACAGGGCGGGAGCGTGGTGCATCGGGTGGTCGATACGATGGCCGACATCAATGCGTCCTCACGGCAGATCGTCGACATCATCGCGGTCATCGACGGCATCGCCTTCCAGACCAACATCCTGGCGCTCAATGCCGCCGTGGAAGCAGCCCGTGCAGGCGAACAGGGACGCGGCTTTGCGGTGGTGGCCTCCGAGGTGCGCTCGCTGGCGCCAGCGCCGCCCGCGAGATCAAGACCCTGATCCACGACTCGGTGGGCAAGATCGAGAACGGCAGTACCCTGGTGCAGCAGGCCGGTAGCACCATGGAGGATGTGGTGGCCAGCGTGCAGCGGGTCAACACCATCATCGCCGAGATCAGCCGGGCCAGCCAGGAACAGAGCACGGGCCTGGAAGAAATCAACCGGGCCATCACCCAGATGGATGAATCGACCCAGCAGAATGCGGCCCTGGTGGAACAGGCTGCCGCAGCAGCGCAGGCCATGCGTGATCAGGCGGTGCAGTTGCAGGAGGCGGTGGGAGTCTTCAAGCTGGCAGTGTGACGACTGCTGCGCGAGATCATTCTCAACGCGCTTCAAGCAGATCGCATTCACCGGTGCCCAGCACGACCTGGGGAGGTGCTGGAACGGCACAATCGCCTGTCATTAGAACTTGCCGCTGCCATCAGCTAAAACGGCATCTCCACTCGAACAAATAGCGAAACAAAAATGGCGATCAATTCGCCATTTTTTTTACTATTCCTCGGCGCTTTTGCTTTATCATCCAGTGATAAACAAAAATGCAAAAAAATCGGGGAATGCTTGATGTTCACATCCAAACAACGCATGACAACGCCAACGAGATCTCTCACAGCATGTATGTGGATCTCCCATCTGTCCGCCCTTCACACAGAACTACCTGCTCCACTGCCTTACTGAATCCGATTGTGCCGACACCGGCAGGTCGCCCTCTGACGGGCCGACCTTGCCGCTGCATTCCCGAGAACCAGGCACGACTACGCTTTATCCACCTGAAGTCCATACTGACCAAGAAAGAGAGCAATGAAGTCCGTTATCGCAATGTCCCTTCTCGCTGTGTCCGCCCTGTCTGGTTGCGCCTACAAGGCTTCGCCGTACGGTGTTTCGCCAGCCAACGTTCAAGCCATCAAAACCAGCACCATCAAGCCCATTGCCGTAGAAGCCTTCACGGCTGCGAAGCCGGGCGCAACATCCATCACCTGCCGCGCCGCTGGACCGGTCACGGTTGCGCCCAGCTTCGAACGTTACATCGAAATGGCATTTGTCGATGAGTTGAAACTAGCCAATGCCTATGACCCTGCCTCGAACATTAAAATCACCGGAAAGCTGGATGAAATCGACTTCAGCTCTGGTATGTCGGATGGCGCCTGGATGTTTACGCTGACCGTCTCCAATGCACGCAAGGAAAGCTTCACCGTGAAATCAAAGTCTTCATTCTCGGGCAGCTTCTCGGCTGACAAGGCGTGTCAGGAAGTTGCACAATCCTTTGCCCCCTCTGTTCAAACGCTGATCAAGGACATAGTCAAGGACCCTCGCTTCAAGCAAATCGCACAATAAGTACAGACCGCATAGCGGTCTGTACCCATGGCCAGTGGCAACCGCTGCTGGCCTATCCCCACACCTCCGCCACCCGCAACAGATTGGTACTGCCAGGCTGCCCGAAGGGCATGCCGGCGGTGATGGCGATCTGATCCCCCTTGCGCGCAAAGCCTTCCCGCAAGGCCGTCTGGCAGGCGGCACTGACCATCTGGCTCTCGTCATGCACTTGCTCGCTGATGGTGGAATGCACACCCCACACCAGCGCCAGCCGGCGTGCCGTGCCCAGTTGCGGCGTGATGCTGAGGATGGGTGCAGCCGGCCTCTCACGGGCGGCGCGCAGGCTGGTGTGGCCCGAGCTGGTATAGGTCACCGTGGCACTGGCGCCGAGAATGCCAGTGACGTCGCGCAGGGCCGAACAGATGGCATCGGGGCGATTGCGCTGCGGCGCCGGATGCTGGGCTTCCATCAGCTTGCGGTACAGGGGATCGCGCTCCACCTCGGCAATCACCCGGTCCATCATCTCTACTGCCTGCAGCGGATAGGCACCATTGGCCGATTCGGCCGAGAGCATCACCGCATCCGAACCGTCATAGATGGCGCTGGCCACATCCGAGACTTCGGCACGCGTAGGCACCGGCGCGGTGATCATCGATTCCAGCATCTGGGTGGCGATCACGATGGGCTTGCCCTGCTGGCGGCAGGTGCGCAGGATGCGCTTTTGCGTGCCCGGCACACGCTCCGGCGGCAGCTCCACGCCGAGGTCTCCGCGCGCCACCATGATGGCGTCGGACACCTCGACGATCTCTTCCAGGCGATCCAGCGCCGCCGGCTTTTCCAGCTTGGAGAGGATGGCCGCACGCCCGGCCACCAGGGCACGCGCCTCCAGCACATCCTCGGGACGCTGCACGAAGGACAGAGCGATCCAGTCCGCGCCCATGTCCAGGGCGAAGTCGAGATCGCGCCGGTCCTTGGCGGTGAGCGCCGGGATCGGCAGCACGGCATCGGGCACGTTGACACCCTTGCGGTCGGACAGCACGCCACTGTTGACCACGCGGGTAAGGATGCGGGCGCCATCGCTGGCGTCGACCTGCAGCCGCACCTTGCCATCATCGATCAACAGACTTTGCCCGGCACCGATGACCTCGAACAGTTCCGGATGCGGCAGGCAGACCCGGTGGGCATCACCGGGCGACGGATCGCGGTCCAGCACGAAGACCTGGCCGGCCTCGACGTTCACGCGGCCTTGCGCGAACTGGCCGATGCGCAGCTTGGGGCCCTGCAGGTCGGCCAGCACGGCGATGGGACGGCCCACTTCCTGCTCCACCTGGCGCACGATCTGATATCGGGCGTGGTGATCAGCGTGGCTGCCGTGACTGAAATTGAAACGGAATACGTCGGCCCCTGCCTCGAAGAGGGCGCGGATCATTTCCGGCGTGGCACTGGCGGGGCCGAGGGTGGCGACGATTTTGGCCTGGCGTTGGCGGCGCATGAACATCCTCTTTAAATTGTTTTGATCATTAAAAAGCCGTTCGGACTGAGTAGATCCGAAGGATCGTATCGAAGGCGCTCAGAGGTCTGCGTGCCTTCGATACGCCGCATACGCGGCTACTCAGTCCGAACGGGAAGAGGTGGGCCAGTTCGAGGACAATGATCATCCCTGGCCGCACCTCATGCTGGCAGCGTCAACTGCTCACGCCTTGGCGATCTCGTGATTGGACATGATCTCCACTGCACGGCAAAGCGCCGAGTGATCCAGGCCGCTCATGCCGTGGGCAGCGCAGGCATTCATCAGTTCCTGCGCGGCGGCGGTGTTGGGCAGGCTGATGCCCAGTGCCTTGGCGCCTTGCAGGGCCAGGTTCAGGTCCTTCTGGTGCAACTCGATACGGAAGCCCGGGTTGAAGGTGCGCTTGACCATGCGCTCGCCATGCACCTCCAGGATGCGCGAGGCCGCAAAGCCGCCCATCAGGGCCTGGCGCACCCGGGCCGGATCGGCGCCGGCCTTGGAGGCAAACAGCAGCGCCTCGGCCACGGCCTGGATGTTCAGGGCCACGATGATCTGGTTGGCGACCTTGGTGGTCTGGCCATCGCCGTTGCCACCGACCAGGGTGATGTTCTTGCCCATCAGCTCGAACAGCGGCTTGACGTCATTGAAGGCCGATTCCGAACCGCCCACCATGATGGTCAGCGAGGCCGCCTTGGCGCCCACTTCGCCCCCCGAGACCGGGGCATCCAGGTACTGGCAGCCCAGGGCATTGATCTTCTGCGCGAACTCCTTGGTGGCGATGGGCGAGATCGAGCTCATGTCCACCACGATCTTGCCGGCCGACAGGCCCTCGGCCACGCCCTTCTCGCCGAACAGCACCGCCTGCACGTGCGGCGTATCGGGCACCATCACGATGATGATGTCGGCGCGCTTGGCCACCTCGGCGCCGGACGTGCACACCGTCGCCCCCCCTTCCAGCAGTGCTGCCGGCGGGTTCTTCTGGTCGTGCAGGTAGAGCTTGTGGCCGCCCTTTTGCAGGTTTTCCGCCATGGGCGCGCCCATGATACCCAGGCCGATGAATCCAACTTTTGCCATGCTGTGTCTCCTCAAGAAAATGAAAAATCCGTTGTCCGTCCAGGCTCAGGCCCGCAGGCCGTGCTGTTCGATCCAGCCCAGGCCGGCACTGGTACCGGCCCGGGGCTTGTATTCGCAACCGATCCAGCCGGCGTAGCCGATGTCATCGAGGCAGCCGAACAGGTAGCGGTAATTGATCTCGCCAGTGCCGGGTTCTCCCCGGCCGGGGTTGTCGGCCAGTTGCACGTGACCGATCAGCGAGAGGTTGGCCTTGACCGTATTGGCCAGCTCGCCCTCCATGCGCTGCATGTGGTAGATGTCGTATTGAACGAAGATGTTGTCCGAGCCCGTGGCCAGGATCAGCTCCACCGCCTGGCGCGTGGTGTTGAGGAAGAAGCCGGGGATGTCGAAATGGTTGATCGGCTCGATCAGCAGGCGGATGCCCTGCTCCTTGAGCTTGCCGGCGGCATACTTGAGATTGCCCACCAACACTTCGCGGGCGGCCTCGCGCGAGACACCCGGCGGCAGGATGCCGACCAGGCAGTTCAGTTGCGACACTTCCAGCGCCCTGGCATAGCGGATCGCCTCATCGACACCGGCGCGGAACTCGGCCACCCGATCCGGGTGGCAGGCAATGCCCCGCTCACCCGCATCCCAGTTGCCGGCCGGCAGGTTATGCAACACCAGTTGCAGGTGATGGGTACGCAGCTGGTCGGCGATCTGCTCCGGCGTGAAGGCGTACGGGAACAGGAATTCCACGCCCTTGAAACCGGCATCGGCCGCAGCCTTGAAGCGATCCAGGAAAGGCTGTTCGGTGAACAGCATGGTGAGATTGGCGGCAAGTCTGGTCATGGTGTCTCCTCTTAGTCCAGCAGGCTGATGGCGGTCGGCGCGTCGGCGGCGCTCTTGGCCAGTTCCTCGAATTCATTGATGGCATCGATCTCGGTGCCCATGGCGATGTTGGTGACGCGTTCCAGGATGATCTCCACCACCACCGGCACGCGGTACTCGGCCATCCAGCGCTGCGCCTGGGCCAGGGCATCCTGGATGCCGTTGGGGTCGGTCACGCGGATGGCCTTGCAACCCAGCCCCTCGATGACGGCCACGTGGTCCACGCCATAGCCCTTGAGCTCGGGGGCATTGATGTTCTCGAAGGCCAGCTGCACGCAGTAATCCATCTCGAAGCCGCGCTGCGCCTGGCGGATCAGGCCCAGGTAGGAGTTATTGACCAGCACATGCAGGTAAGGCAGGTTGAACTGCGCCCCCACGGCCAGCTCCTCGATCATGAACTGGAAGTCGTAGTCACCCGAGATGGCCACCACCTTCTTCTTCGGATCGGCCGCCACCACGCCCAGCGCGGCGGGGATGGTCCAGCCCAGCGGACCGGCCTGGCCGCAGTTGATCCAGTGGCGGTCTTTGTAGACGTGCAGGAATTGCGCGGCGGCGATCTGCGACAGGCCGATGGTGGCGACATAGCAGGTATCGCGACCGAAGGCGCGGTTCATCTCCTCATAGACACGTTGCGGCTTGACCGGCGTCTCATCGAAATGGGTACGGCGCTGCAGGGTCTTCTTGCGCTGCTGGCACTCGGCCAGCCAGGCCGAACGGTCCGGCAGGCGGCCCGCCGCCTTGAGCTCGCGCGCCACCTCGACGAACAGCTTCAGGGCCGCGCCGGCATCGCTGACGATGCCATAGTCGGGGCCGAAGACGCGGCCGATCTGGGTCGGCTCGATATCGACGTGGACGAACTTGCGTCCCTTGGTAAAGACGTCGATGGAACCGGTATGGCGATTGGCCCAGCGGTTACCCACACCGAGCACGAAGTCCGACGCCAGCAGGGTGGCATTGCCATAGCGATGACTGGTCTGCAGACCGACCATGCCGGCCATCTGCGGATGGTCATCGGGAATGGCACCCCAGGCCATGAGGGTGGGGATCACCGGCACCCCGGTCAGCTCGGCGAACTCCACCGCCAGCGCCGCCGCATCGGCATTGACCACGCCCCCGCCGATGGTCAGCAGCGGACGCTCGGCGGCGTTGAGCATCTCCATGGCCTTCTCGATCTGGGCGCGGGTCGCGGAGGGACGATAGATCGGCAGCGGCGAGTAGGTATCGGGATCGAAATCGATCTCGGCCATCTGCACATCGAAAGGCAAGTCGATCAGCACCGGCCCCGGACGGCCCGAACGCATCAGGTGGAAAGCCTGCTGGAACACGCGCGGCACCAGCGCCGGCTCACGCACGGTGACGGCCCACTTGGTGACCGGCTTGGCAATGGACTCGATATCGACGGCCTGGAAATCCTCCTTGTAGAGACGGGCACGCGGCGCCTGGCCGGTGATGCACAGGATGGGAATGGAATCGGCCTGGGCCGAATAGAGGCCGGTGATCATGTCGGTCCCCGCCGGACCGGACGTGCCGATGCACACCCCGATATTGCCGGCCTTGGCGCGGGTATAGCCCTCCGCCATGTGCGACGCGCCCTCGACGTGACGCGCCAGGATATGCTGGATACCGCCATGGCGCTTCATGGCCGAATAGAAGGGATTGATCGCCGCGCCCGGCACACCGAAGGCCTGCAGGCAGCCCTCCTTCTCCAATACCAGCACTGCCGCGTCGACTGCTCTCATCTTTGCCATGTTCGTTCTCCAGGATGTCCGTTGTGGTGGATGTTGATCTCTGATCTCTGGAGGCCATGCTACTCATTACAATTGAGCCTGATAAGTAGCAATAAAATCTGTTTATTACTTATCCAAAGTATGGAAATATAGAAAAAGTACCGAATTGGGGAGATATATGGACAAACTCAAACAAATCGAAGCCTTTGTGATGGTGGTCGACAAAGGCAGCCTGGCCGCAGCTGCATTGGAAGAGAACGTGACCCCGGTGATGATGGGACGCCGCATCGACGCCCTGGAAAAGCGGCTAGGCACCAAGCTGATGCACCGGACCACCCGGCACCTGACGCTCACCGAGCAAGGCAGCGTATTTCTGGATCATTGCCGCAAGTTGCTGGAGCAGATGGACGTAGCCGAAAAGAGCATAGCCGAAGGTCGCCACAAGGCCACCGGCCACCTGGTGGTCTCGACCCCGGCCGCGTATGGGCGGCTGCATGTCGCCCCGCACGCCCCGGCCTTCCTGGCCGCGCATCCTGAGGTACAGATCTCCTTCAACCTGACCGACCGCGTGGTGGACCTGGTCCGGGAAGGCTACGACCTGGGCATCCGCATAGGTGGTGCCATCGAACCCAGCTTCGTCGCCGTACGCCTGGCCAGCAACCGCCGCGTGGTGTGCGCCGCCCCAGAATATTTGCACCGGCACGGTCTGCCCCGCACGCTGGACGACCTGTCGCAGCACAACTGCCTGGCCTTCAACCTGCAGGGAGGTCAACAGCGCGGCTGGTACTTCCAGCAGAATGGCAAGCCGGTGATCGTCAAGGTACAAGGCAACCTGGACTGCAACGATGGTGAGTTACTGCATCGTTGGGCCAGTGAAGGGCTGGGACTGGCCTGGCGCTCGACGTGGGAGATCCAGGCCCAGCTGGCCTCGGGCGAGCTGGTGACGGTACTGGACGACTACGCGCTACCGCACTACGACATCATGGCGGTGTACCCGCAGCAGCGGCATTTGCCGGCGAAGACGCGGTTCTTCATCGACTACCTGAAGGAAGTCTATGCGCAAGCCGACTACTGGAATCGCGAGCGAAAGCTCTAGAAACCAGAGGGAAAGAACCGAAGCCGAAGGCGAGTAAGAGAACGGGCAAAGCCGAAGGCGAGCCGGATGGGAAGTCCGCTTCTGACCCGCCGCGTCGGCGCGTACCAAGACGGATCAGGAAAATAGTTTGAGCGAAGCGAATCTATTTTCCCCGTCTTGGTACGCGCCGACGCGGGGACCCTCCGAAGGAGGGCGGAGGCAGCAGCGGTCGCCTTCTTTTGCTTACTTTTCTTGGCGAGACAAGAAAAGTGAGCGGCTGCCGGGCCGCCCCCGGCGCGTCCTCCCGACCGGAGAGAGATCAGCATTAAGCTAGAGCGCACACAAGCATTCCGTGCAGACTACCCGATCCCCCCAAAACCGCCCCAAAAAAAGAAACGATCCCGCAAAAGTGGCAAAATCTCGCTCCAGCAAGAGATTCCATACAATCCCGCCAACAATGCACCGCAACAAAGCCACCATCCAATACTGAAACAACCGCAACAACAGCCCATATAAGCCACGGTTAATAATGGCTATGCCAAGGCCCATACATCCCCACCATGAAATTGAACGACATTACGAACGCTGCCAAAACAACGCCACCAGCAACGCCCATTTTTTGCCTGAGCCAGCCCCAGCGCTGCCCCCAGGCAAGTTTTCCGGCGGATAAAAACGGACCAAACGGAGACAACCCACAATGAACGCCCTGAACCAATTCTTCCGACTGGAAGAGAACGGCACGACCGTGCGCACGGAACTGCTAGCCGGCCTGACCACCTTCCTGACGATGGCCTACATCATCTTCGTCAACCCCAGCATCCTGGGCGACGCCGGCATGCCCAAGGACTCGGTCTTCGTCGCCACCTGCGTCGCTGCCGCAGTGGGCACCCTGATCATGGGCCTGTACGCCAACTACCCGATTGGCCTGGCCCCCGGCATGGGCCTGAACGCCTACTTCGCCTACGCCGTGGTCAAGGGCATGGGCTTCCCCTGGCAGGCCGCGCTGGGCGCGGTGCTGATCTCAGGCTGCCTGTTCCTGGTGGTGAGCGTACTGCGCATCCGCGAAGTGATCATCAAGAGCATCCCCTCATCACTGCGCACGGCCATCCCGGCCGGCATCGGCCTGTTCCTGGCGATCATCTCGCTCAAGAGCGCCGGCATCGTCGCCGCCAACCCCGCCACCTTCGTGACCCTGGGTGACCTGCACCAGCCGGCCCCGGTGATGGCCATCATCGGCTTCCTGGTCATCGTCGCGCTGGACCGCCTGAAGGTACGCGGCGCCCTGCTGATCGGCATCCTGCTGGTCACGGTGCTGTCCTTCCTCTTCGGCGGCAACCACTTCTCGGGCATCTTCGCCGCCCCGCCCTCGATTGCACCGACCTTCCTGCAACTGGACATCAAGGGCGCCATCTCCATGGGCCTCTTGAACGTGGTGCTGGTGTTCTTCCTGGTGGAACTGTTCGACGCCACCGGCACCCTGATGGGCGTGGCCACCCGCGCCGGCCTGATGAAGGAAGGCAAGATGGCACGCCTGAACAAGGCCCTGATGGCCGACAGCACCGCCATCGTCGCCGGCTCCCTGCTGGGCACCTCCTCCACCACGGCCTATATCGAAAGTGCTGCCGGCGTGCAGGCAGGCGGCCGCACTGGCCTGACCGCCGTAGCCATTGCCGTGCTGTTCCTGCTGTGCCTGTTCATCGCCCCGCTGGCCGGCGTGGTACCGGCCTACGCCACCGCCCCGGCACTGTTCTTCGTAGCCTGCCTGATGCTGCGCGAACTGGTGCACATCAACTGGGACGACACCACCGAGTGCGTACCGGCCGTGATCACCGCCCTGGTCATGCCCTTCACCTACTCGATCGCCAACGGCCTGGCGCTGGGCTTCATCAGCTATGCGGGTCTGAAACTGCTGACCGGTCGCGTCAAGGACGTGTCGGTGGTAATCTGGATCATCGCTGCCATCTTCCTGTTCAAGCTGATCTATCTCGGCGGTGAATAAGCCAGCGAAGGCAGCAAGGCAGTAGAACTATCCGACCAGGCGGCCAGTGCACGAGGCCGCCTCGTCGGGATTGTGAAAAGAGGAAGCCCGACAATCGTCTGCGACAATCATTGGCGGACAATCCGTTTCCTCTTTTGACAACCCCGGCACGTTTCTTGAATGCCATTCTGGCCAAGGGAGACACCACAGGCGACCCGGCGCAGCAAGCGTGCGGCCCGCCTGAAAGCAGATCCAATAATAAGAAGCACGCCCCACGATACGCCCTGGAGCGCGCCATAAAGCAGACTGTTTTGTAGACAATCACCAGAGTAAAGCTATGTCAGAGACGAATCGCCCCATCCAGTTCTACTATCGCGGCCAGACCCACGAAGTAGCAGGTCAACCCAATACCCGCACCGTCTTGCAGCACCTGCGCGAAGACCTGCATTGCACCGGCACCAAGGAAGGCTGCGCCGAGGGCGATTGTGGTGCCTGCACCGTGGTCGTCGGCGAATTGCGCGGCGACCAGCTGGAATTGAAAACGGTCAATTCCTGCATCCAGTTCCTGCCCACCCTGGACGGCCGGGCACTGTTCACCGTGGAAGACCTGAAGCAGCCCGACGGCTGCCTGCACCCGGTGCAGCAGGCCATGGTCGAATGCCATGGCTCGCAGTGCGGCTTTTGCACGCCGGGTTTCGTGATGTCGTTGTGGGGCCTGTACCTCAAGCATGAGCGTGATGGCATCACACCCAGCCAGCGCGAGATCGACGACACCCTCTCCGGCAACCTGTGCCGCTGCACCGGCTATCGTCCCATCGTGGAGGCGGCGCGCCGCATGGGCGAATTGCCGGCCGTGGAATTCGATCGTGAGCAGGTCAAGGCCGCCTTGCGCGCCATCGACCGCGACACCCCGCTGTCGGTCACGCACGCCGGCCAGACCTTCCACGCCCCGCGCACGCTGGCGCAATTGGCGCAGTTGCGCAACGACCTGCCCAAGGCACGCATCCTGGCCGGTTCCACCGATGTGGGCCTGTGGGTGACCAAGCAGATGCGCGAGCTGGGCGACATCATCTACATCGGCCGCGTCGAGGAATTGCGCACGATGACGGTGCAGGACGGCAGCCTGGAGATCGGCGCCGGCGTGTCGCTGGAAGAAGCCTATGGCGAAGCCGCCCGTCACTATCCGGAAGAACTGTCGGAGCTGTGGCAGCGCTTCGCCTCCATGCCGGTGCGCCATGCCGGCACCCTGGGTGGCAACGTGGCCAATGGCTCGCCCATCGGCGACTCCATGCCCTGGCTGATCGCGCTGGGCACGCAGATCGTGCTGTACGGCGTGGATGGCCAGCGCGTCATGCCGCTGGAGGATTTCTACCTGGCCTACCAGAAGTCGGCGCTGCTGCCCAACGAAGTGGTGCAGGCGGTGCGCATCCCGCTACCGCGCGCCGATGTGCGTTTCCGTGTCTACAAGCTCTCCAAGCGCTTCGACCAGGATATCTCGGCGGTGTGTGCCGCCTTCGCCCTGCGCATGGAGGGCGACACCATCGCCGAGGCCCGCATCGCCTTCGGCGGCATGGCGGCCACGCCCAAGCGCGCCGCCCAGGCCGAGGCCCTGCTGCAGGGTGGTGACTGGAGCGAGGCGCAGGTGCGCGCGGCCATGGCCGCGCTGGCGCAGGATTACGCGCCCCTGTCGGACATGCGCGCCAGCGCCGCCTATCGCCTGCGCACCGCGCAGAACCTGCTCTATCGCTACTGGCTGGAAACCCGCAGCGACGCCCCGCTGGCACGCCAGGATGTGCGCGCCTTCGCGGTCAGCGCAGCCTGACAGCCCATCGACAGAATCCGCAGGAGAATGCCATGAACAAGCACACCGAACAATTCCTCTCCACCCTGGTGCAGCCGCCCAAGGACTGGGCCACCGTGGGCAAGCCGCATCCGCATGAATCGGCACTGCTGCACGTGACCGGCGAGGCCACCTATACCGATGACATCATCGAACTGCAGGGGACCCTGCACGCCGCACTGGGCTTGTCGCAGAAGGCCCACGCATGCGTGCGCGGCATCGATCTGAGCCGGGTCAAGGCTGCGCCTGGGGTAGTCGCCGTCTTCACCGCCGCTGACATTCCCGGTGAGAATGAATGTGGCGCCATCATCCATGACGATCCGGTCCTGGCCGATGGCCTGGTGCAGTATGTGGGCCAGCCGATGTTCGTGGTGGTGGCCGACAGCCACGACCACGCACGCCGTGCCGCGCGCCTGGCCGTGGTCGACTATGAAGAGCTGGCCCCCATCCTGACCCCGCGCGCCGCCCATGCGGCGCAATCCTATGTGCTGCCGCCGATGCATCTGAGCCGGGGTGAGCCGGCCGTCGCCCTGGCGCTGGCGCCACACAAGCTGCGCGGGCAATTCGATGTGGGCGGGCAGGAACAGTTCTACCTGGAAGGACAGATTTCCTACGCCATCCCCAAAGAAGGCCGTGGCATGCATGTCTATTGCTCGACCCAGCACCCCAGCGAGATGCAGCACCACATCGCCCATGTACTCAACGTGGCCTCGCACGATGTGCTGGTGGAGTGCCGGCGCATGGGGGGCGGCTTCGGCGGCAAGGAATCGCAGTCGGCCCTGTGGGCTTGCGCGGCAGCGGTGGCGGCGGCGCGTCTGCGGCGTCCGGTCAAGCTGCGCGCCGACCGCGACGACGACATGATGGTCACCGGCAAGCGCCATTGCTTCGCCTATGACTACGAGATCGGCTACGACGACAGCGGCCGCATCCTGGCCGCGAAGATCGACATGATCTCGCGCGCCGGTTTCTCGGCCGACCTGTCGGGTCCGGTGGCCACACGTGCGGTCTGCCACTTCGACAATGCCTACTATCTGTCGGACGTGGAAATCCACGCCATGTGCGGCAAGACCAACACCCAGTCCAACACCGCCTTCCGTGGCTTCGGCGGACCGCAGGGAGCGCTGGCGATCGAATACATCATGGACGAGATCGCCCGCAACCTGGGCCGCGATGCGCTGGAGATCCGCCGCAACAACTTCTACGGCCCCAGCGACGCCGAGGGGCCGGAGGCACGCAACGTCACCCACTACGGCCAGAAGGTCGAGGACAATGTCATCCACGGCCTGGTCGACCAGCTCGAACGCACCAGCCGCTACCAGGAACGCCGTCTGGCCGTGGCCGAATTCAATGCCGCCAACACGGTGCTCAAGAAGGGCCTGGCGCTCACACCGGTGAAGTTCGGCATTTCCTTCAACGTACCGCACCTGAACCAGGCTGGTTCGCTGGTACACGTCTATACCGATGGTTCGGTGCTGGTCAATCACGGCGGCACCGAGATGGGCCAGGGCTTGAACACCAAGGTGGCGCAGGTAGTGGCCCATGCGCTGGGCGTGCCGCTGGAACAGGTGCGCTGCACCGCGACCGATACCAGCAAGGTCGCCAATACCTCGGCCACCGCCGCCTCCACCGGGAGCGACCTCAACGGCAAGGCCGCGCAGGATGCAGCCCTGCAGATCCGTGCGCGCCTGGCACAGGTGGCGGCCAAGCATTTCGGCGTGGCCGAGTCGGAGGTGCGCTTTGCCGATGGTCTGGTGATGGCGGGCGAGCAGTCGCTGGGCTTTGCCGAGCTGGTGATGCAGGCTTACCTGCAGCGGGTGCAATTGTGGTCCGACGGATTCTATTCCACGCCCAAGGTGCATTGGGATGCCAAGCGCATGCATGGCCATCCCTTCTTCTACTACGCCTATGCGGCCGCGGTGTCGGAGGTGGTGATCGATACCCTCACCGGCGAATGGAAACTGCTGCAGGCCGACCTGCTCTATGACGCCGGCGAAAGTCTCAATCCGGCACTCGATGTGGGCCAGGTCGAGGGCGGCTTCATCCAGGGCATGGGCTGGCTGACCACCGAGGAACTGTGGTGGAACAAGGATGGCAAGCTGATGACGCATGCCCCCTCGACCTACAAGATCCCGGCCATCTCCGATTGTCCGCAGGCCTTCCGCACCGAGCTGTACCAGAACAGCAATGTGTCCGACACCATCCACCGCTCCAAGGCGGTGGGCGAGCCGCCGCTGCTGCTGCCGTTCTCGGTGTTCCTGGCCATTCGCGATGCGGTCTCGGCGGTGGGCGAACATCGCGTCAATCCGCCGCTGCGCGCCCCGGCCACCAGCGAGGCCATCCTCGATGCGGTCGACGCAGTACGTGCGGCCGGCCTGCCCCAGTAAGCCAGCCAGCGCAACGGAGAGCAATCATGACGACATGGCTTGCCGCATTGAGAAAGATGCAGGAAACAGCGACACCGGCCGTGCTGGTGACGGTGGCGCAGATCCAGGGTTCGACGCCGCGCGGGCCTGGGGCGCGCATGCTCTACACGGCTGACGCCCAGTTCGACACCATCGGTGGTGGCCACCTGGAATGGCGCGCGGCGCAGATCGCGCGCGCCATGCTGGAGGGCGATGCCGACGAGTTGCCGGGCCAGCGCCGGCTGGAGCGCATCGCACTGGGCCCCAGCCTGGGGCAGTGCTGCGGGGGCGTGGTCTTCCTCTGCTTCGAGCGCGTGGCCTGCGACGCCGCTGGACTGGCGACCTGGCAGGCACTGGAACAATCATGGTCCAGTGGAAATGACCTTTGGCGAGCCTTGCCACTGGACCATGCCGAGCCCCTGCAACTGATCGAGACCGATGGCGAAGCCTGCCAGCTCGACGGTCCCGATCATGGCCTGCCGGTGGAGACCCTGCGCAACACGCGCCAGACCCACCTGCTGCGCGACCGCGACGGCCGCCGCTGGCTGCTCGACCTGTGCCGGGCACACCAGCCGCAGGTGGTGCTGTTCGGCGCCGGCCATGTGGGTGCCGCCATCGTCAAGGTACTGGCCAACCTGCCCTGCCGGGTGTTGTGGGTGGATGAGCGCGAGGACATGTTCCCCGCCGGCCTGCCCGCGCAGGTCAGCATCGAAGCCACCGATGTGCCCAATGCCGCGGTCGACATGGCCGAGCCCGGCGCGTATTATCTCGTGATGACCCACAGCCACGCCCTCGACCAGCAACTGACGGAGCGCATCCTCAAGCGCGAGGATGCCGCCTGGTTCGGCCTGATCGGCTCCTACACCAAGCGCAAGCAGTTCGAGCATCGCCTGGGCGAGCGTGGGTTCAGTGCCGCGCAACTGGAACGCATCACCTGCCCCATCGGCATACCCGGCATCTATGGCAAGGAGCCATCGAGCATCGCCATCGCCGTGGTGGCGCAGCTGATGCAACTGTGGGAACTGCGCTTCACCCAGCCCAAACCCAGGGGAGCCACACCGTCCTTGGTCACACACGCGCTGGACGGCAGAGGCTGAAGGAACACCCTGCCGTCACCCCTCCCGGGAATCCACCCTCCGCTCCTACGCTGCGCAGCGCTGCGGATTCCCGTCTCGATTCCACCCGTACCCTTGCCGGAAAGCACCGCCACGGCAGTGCCTTCCAGTATGATGAGCATTGAATCGACGGCCTGCGCGCGCCCATGCGCGCCGGGCCGCACGCATTGAGGAAACGCCATGAGCACACCCCTGCAAGCCTACCGCGCCAGCCTGCTGTATTTCACCAACGACCCGGCCTTCGACGAACATGCCACGCAATGGCATAGCGACGGCCTCTTGCTGGTAGCCGACGGCAAGATCCAGGCCGCCGGCGACTACGCGCAGCTGGCCGCCACGCTGCCACCGGGCACCCCGGTCCAGGCACTGCCGGGCAAGATCATCTGCCCCGGTTTCATCGACACCCACATCCATTATCCGCAGACCGACATCATCGGCTCGCCCGCACCGGGCCTCTTGCCCTGGCTGGACAACTACACCTTCCCGGCCGAGCGCCGCTTCCAGCAACCGGAGCATGCGGCCGAGGTGGCAGACTTCTTCCTGGCCGAACTGCTGCGCAATGGCACCACCAGCGCGGCCGTGTATTGCACCGTGCATCCGCAGTCGGTGGATGCCTTCTTCCAGGCCAGCCATGCGCGCAACCTGCGCATGATCGCCGGCAAGTGCCTGATGGATCGCAACGCGCCGGACTTCCTGCGTGACAGTGCCGAGCGCGGGGTGCGCGAGAGCGAGGAACTGATTGGCCGCTGGCACAACAAGGGGCGCCAGCACTATGCGATCACGGTGCGCTTCGCGCCGACCTCCACGCCGGAGCAGATGAAGCTGGCGGGCGAGTTGGCAGCGCAGTATCCGGATGCCTACATCCAGACCCACGTGGCCGAGAACACCGACGAAGTCGCCTGGGTCAAGGAACTCTACCCCGATGCGCGCAGCTACCTGGACGTCTACGACGGCTATGGCCTGATGCGTCAGCGCGCCCTCTATGCGCACTGCATCTGGCTGGACGACCAGGACCGCGCCCGCATGGCGGCCACGCAATCGGCCGCCACGATCTGCCCGACCTCCAACCTCTTCCTCGGCAGCGGCCTGTTCGACTTCGCCCGCGCCGATGCGGCGCGGGTGCCGCTGTCACTGGCCACCGACGTGGGCGGCGGCACCAGTTTCTCGATGCTGCAGACGATGAACGAGCTCTACAAGGTCGCGCGCATGGGCGGCACCTACCTGCCGGCGCAGCGCATGTTCTACCTGGCCACGCTGGGCGGGGCGCGGGCCTTGCAGCTGGAAGGGACTATTGGCAGCTTCACGCCTGGCTGCGATGCCGACTTCATCGTCCTCGATCCACAGGCAACGCCACTGCTGGCACGTCGCAGCGCCACCACCGAGAACCTGGAGGAGCAGTTGTTCGCCCTGGCCATCCTGGGTGATGACCGGGCCATTGCGGCTACTTATTCGGCGGGGGTGAAGGTGCACCAGCGCTAACAGCTTCACAATAGCCCTCCATCATCTGGCCCGGCTTGCCCTCGCGGTAAGCCGGGCTTTTTTGCGTGCACTTTCTTTTAATTTTTTTCCAATTTTTTCGTGACCTCCCGACGGCTGATGGGTGGAGCATCCAGACTTCCATGTATCTCACGAGCAACATCAATTGACTTTCCACTCAAAAAAACTTATCAATTGATTTATATTGGAGCCCATACGATGTCTGCTACCCGCTTGCAGGTCCAAGGTTTTCTCAAGCAACTGGTTACCGCCAACCCAAAGGAAATTATCCTTTCGCGCCAACGCAAGACCCTGGATTTTCTGGATGAACTCGACTTCGACATGCGCGATGTGGTCAAGGAGCTAAGGCAGCTGCGTGTGGAGGATTACAGCTACGGTCCCAACCAGAACGACTGGGGGGCGGGTTGGGTGTGGCACTTCGGCAAGGCAGTCATCCAATGGGTCGCTGAGGAGCAGGTGGTGCATCGGGTGTACATCAAGCTCTGCCTGGTGGTCAGCAAGGATGGTCGCAAAACCACCTGCATGTCTTTCCATCCACCTGAAAAGACGATGACCTTCCCCTTCAGCAGGCCCCCCGTTCAATGGAGCGTCTAATGGACAGCAAGCTTTTCGATATCTGCCCCAACTGTGCCGGTGAAGGTACGGTGCAGGCCGTGAATACGACAGAAACCCGCACCGTCAACAAGGAAGCCTTCGAGGTCCCAGTCACCTACTTCGCCTGCCAGCGCTGCGGAGAAAGCTTCCAGACGATGGAGATGGACGACAGCCTGGCCTTGGCGCGCGACCTCTATCGCGACAAGCACGACATGGTCCGGCCAGCGCAACTGACGGCCTGGCGCAAGTCGCTCGGACTGTCCCAGGTCGAACTGGCCGCCGTACTCGGCTGGGGCGTGGCCACGGTGAGTCGCTACGAGAATGGCAAGCTGCAGTCCGAGGCCCACGACAAGGCCATGCGGATGGCCATGCGCTCCCCCGACACCCTGCTTGAGCTGACACGCAATGCCTCGACACTGACAGCCATGGTCCGCGAACGATTGCAGCGGGAATTGCAGGCCAGGGCGGGGGCGGCAGCCCTGGAGCGGGCCTTCCTGGCCGGCAGTCGCAGCGCGCCCGGTGAACATATCGATCTGCCCAAACTGGCGCAACTGGTGCTGCTGCTGAGTGATCGCGATGGCGTGTTCGTGACCAAGCTCAACAAGCTGCTCTTCTACAGTGATTTCAAGGTCTACAAGGAACGGCGACGCAGCCTCTCGGGGCTATCCTACGAGCGCCTGCCGTTCGGGCCGGTGCCGTCCAATTTTCGACTGCTGTTTTCCCTGCTGGAACAGCGCGGCGACATCCGGCAGGTGGACGTACGCGTTGGCAACGCTGAAGGTACACAGGTCATGGCCTTGCGTGCGGCCGATCTCAATGGTTTCGATGAGGAGGAGCTGACTGCGGTCCTTGCCATCAAGAAACGCTTCGGCAGGATGAGCGCCACCGAAATCTCCGAGGCCTCCCATCAGGAGCAGGCTTGGATAGAGACGCCAACGGGCGCCACGATCGCCTACGAGCACGCTGCCAGCCTCAGCGCCTGAATCACCTCAGCGCGGCTGGTAAAGATAGATGAAGGCATCCACCGCGCGCTCGGCCGAGTCCTGCAGGGCCTGCGGGGCGACCTCGGTCACCACGTTGAGCATGCGCGCTTCCATCCACTCCGCCTCCACCAGCGCGCGGAATTGCAGGGCGGCGATCCAGGCATCGCTGACACGCAGCTTGCCCTCGTCCATCTTGACCTTGAGGAAATCGGCGATCTTGGTCCAGCCGCGCTTGGGGCCGCGCTCGTAGAGCATGGGTCCCAGCTCGGACTTGCCGGCATAGTAGGACGCCAGCCGCTTGACCGCGATCACCTCGGGCCGGAAGATCACCTGCAGATAGTGCCGCGCCAGCCGCACCAGGGCCACACGCAGGTCATCCTCGGTGCGCAGGGCCATGAAGGCTTCCTCGAACTGGCAACCGACCTGCTTCATCATCACTTCGACAAAGATCTCTTCCTTCGAGCTGAAGTAGTTGTACAGCGTGGCCTTGGAGCCCCCGATGCGGGCCGAGATCTCGGCCATGGAGGCGCCTTCGAAGCCGATCTCGTTGAACACCTCGCCGGCGATGTCGATCATCGCCTGCCGGCGTTCCTCACTTTTCTTGCGCATGAATTTTCCTGTGGTGCGGGCCGCATCCGCGACCGATCCCGAATTATAGGCGGAGATACCACCCAAAGCCGCCGGTTTCACATCAATTCCCCGCAAAAAATCACTGTTGCGGCATTGCCGCACAAAGACGAGTTATTTCTCGCAATGTGCCTTGACTATTCCAGAAGCTCAATACTATACTGAACTGTACAGTTTTAAAACAAAGTATTCTTCATTCCTCTCTCCACGATCATGAACAGACATTCCTCTCCCGACCGCAGCGGCCCGACCCGGCCCGGCCTGCGCATGGAGCGGCGCCCACTGCCCCTGAGGCAAATGGCGACGGCTTCGGCGGCAGTGCTGGCGGCTGCGCTGATGGCCGGCTGCGCCTCCTTCACCGATCTCGGTGCGCGCGCCGAGCCCAAGTCCATCGATAGCTACCAGAGCGCCCAGACGCTGGCGGCCACCGGCGTGCAGGCCGCCTGGCCGGCCGATCACTGGTGGCAGGTGTATGGTGACGACCAGTTGAACGCGCTCATCGACGAAGCTCTCAAGAGCGCGCCGTCGATGGCAGTCGCCAAGGCGCGCCTGATGAAGGCCGAAGGCAGCGCCCAGCAGCAAGGGGCCGCGCTGTATCCGGAAGTGAGCGCGAATGCCTCGCTGGACCACATGAAGCAGTCCTACAACAACGGCGTGCCGCCGGATTTCGTGCCCAAGGACTACAACAACGAAACCCGCACCACCCTCGACTTCAGCTACGAGATCGACTTCTGGGGCAAGAACCGCGCCGCACTGGCGTCGGCCACCTCGGAACTGGAAGCCAGCCGTGCCGATGCCGCCCAGGCGCGCATCACCCTGGCCACCTCGATCGCCTCGGCCTATGCCGACCTGGCGCAACTGTATGCCCAGCGCGATACCAACGAGGCCGCGCTGAAGGTGCGCATGGAAACGCTGGACCTGTTCAGGCAGCGCTTTGCCAATGGCCTGGAAACCCGTGGTTCGGTCAAGCAGATGGAAGCCCGCAACGCCATCGCCCAGGCCGATCTCAAGGCCACCGACGAATCCATCGGCCTGCAGCGCAACAAGCTGGCCGCGCTGGCCGGTGCCGGTCCGGATCGTGGCCTGTTGCTGGTGCGCCCCAAGATCGACCTGTCCAAGCCCTTCGCCCTGCCGGCGCAGCTGCCGGTGGAACTGCTGGGTCGCCGCCCCGACATCGTGGCCGCACGCCTGCGCGCCGAAGCGGCGGGCAAGCAGATCAAGGTGGCGCGCGCGGCCTTCTATCCCAATGTCAACCTGAAGGCCTATTTCGGTTTCCAGTCGCTGGGCATCGACATGCTCACGCGCAGCGGCTCCGACATCGGCAGCATCGGCCCGGCGATCTCCCTGCCCATCTTCAATGGTGGTCGCCTGCGCGGACAGTTCCGTTCGGCCAGTGCCAGCTATGACGAAGCCGTGGCCAACTACGATCAGGCCGTCACCCAGGCCCTGCAGGATGTGGCCGACGTGGGTGTGAGCGAGAAGGCGCTGTCGGGCCGACTGGACAACGTCCAGGCCGCCGCCGACGCCGCCGAGGAAGCCTATCGCATCGTCAGCAACCGCTACAACGGCGGCCTGGCCAACTACCTCGACGTACTCAATGCCCAGGACACGCTCATCAGCAACCTGCGCCAACTCTCCGACCTGCGCTCGCGCATGTTCACCCTGGATGTCGCGCTGGTGCGCGCGCTGGGTGGCGGCTACCGTGCCACCGACAGCAACAGCAGCAGCCAGGACAGCGCCTCCGCGCCCCACACCGACACGCAAGCAAAAGGTTAATCATCATGTCCCATAGCGATCCCCAAGCGACCCACACCATGGCCGACGACGCCAAGCAACGCAACGAAGCCGCCGCCGCAACGGCAGCAGCGCAGAAGCGCAAGAAGCTCTTTTCCATCTTCGGTGGCGTGGTCGCCATCGTCGGCATCGGCTACGGCGCCTACTGGTACCTGATCGGCTCGCGCTATGTCGAGACCGACAATGCCTATACCGCCACCGAAGTGGCCACCGTCACCCCGGCCGTCAACGGCATCGTGGCTGACGTGAAGGTGGTCGATACCCAGTCCGTCAAGAAGGGCGACGTGCTGGTGCGCATCGACGACGCCGATGCCCGCCTGGCCGTGATGCAAGCCGCCGCCGACCTGGATCGCACCGAGCGCAAGGTCAAGGGTTTCTTCGCCAATGACGCCGGCCTAGCCGCGCAAGTGCTGGCCCGCGAAGCCGAACAGAAGCGCGCCGGCGCCCAGCTGCTGTCGGCCCAGGCCGACCTCAAGCGCGCCGAGATCGACCTGCAGCGCCGCGAGGCGCTGGCCAAGTCGGGTTCGGTCTCGGGTGAGGAACTGAGCAATGCCCGCACCGCCCTGCTCACCGCCCAGGCCAGCCTGAAGGCCGCCGAAGCCAATGAAGTACAGTCGCGCGCCAACATCAAGGCTACCCTCGGTGCGCAGAAGGCCAGCACGGTCCTGACCGCCGACACCACCGTGGACGACAACCCCGAAGTATTGCTGGCCCGCGCCAAGCTGGAGCAGGCCAAGCTGGACCTGGAGCGCACCGTGTTGCGCGCCCCGGTCGATGGCGTGATCGCGCGCCGCCAGGTGCAAGTGGGCCAGCGCGTGCAGACCGGCGCCAGCCTGCTGTCGGTGGTGCCGATGCAGGAGATGCACGTCGATGCCAACTTCAAGGAAGGCCAGCTGACCAAGGTCAAGATCGGCCAACCGGTCACCATGAAGGCCGACCTCTATGGCGGTTCGGTGGAATACCGCGGCGTGGTCAGCGGCCTGTCCGGCGGCACCGGTTCGGCCTTTGCGGTGATCCCGGCGCAGAATGCCACCGGCAACTGGATCAAGGTGGTGCAGCGCCTGCCGGTGCGTATCACGCTCGATCCCAAGGAACTGGCGCAGCGTCCGCTGTCGGTGGGTCTGTCGATGGTGGTCGAGATCGATACCCGCGGCCAGATCCAGGCCGGCGATACACCGCAGCAAAAGACTGCCCAGAATCGCGACGCCAAGGCTGCCGCGCTGTAATGTCGGACCTGACACAAGAAGAGGTTTCCCATGTCATCCACTGTTAGCGCAGACGCCGGCGCAGTGCCGGCTCCGGTGCCAGCACCCATGCAGGAGCCGGGTACGCTGTCCGGCGGCCAGTTGCTCGGTGCCGGCATCCTGCTGGCCGCGGCCAACTTCATCGCCGTGCTCGACACCACGATCGCCAACGTCTCGGTCTCGCACATCGCCGGCGCGCTGGGCTCCTCCACCAGCCAGGGCACCTACGTCATCACCTCCTACGCGGTGGCCGAGGCGATTACGGTGCCGCTGACCGGCTGGCTCGCCAACCGCTTCGGTACGGTGCGCGTGTTCATCCTGTCGATGGTGTTCTTCGGCCTGTTCTCGGCGCTGTGCGGCCTGGCCAATTCGCTGGGCATGCTGGTGTTCTTCCGCATCCTGCAAGGCCTGGCCGGCGGCCCGTTGATGCCGCTGTCGCAGACGCTGTTGCTGCGCATCTTCCCCAAGGAGAAGGCCCCTGCCGCCATCGGCCTGTGGGCCATGACCACGCTGGTGGCACCGATCGCAGGTCCAGTGCTGGGCGGCGTGCTGTGCGACCAGTACAGCTGGCCCTACATCTTCTGGATCAACGTGCCGGTGGCGCTGGTCTGCGGCTGGCTGGGCTGGCGCATGCTCAAGCGCTTCGAGAGCAAGACCACCAAGCTGCCGATCGACCGTGTCGGCCTGATCCTGATGATCGTCTGGGTCGCGGCGCTGCAGTACATGCTCGACGAAGGCAAGGAAAAGGACTGGTTCGCCTCCACTGAAATCGTGGTGCTGGCCATCGTTGCGGTGGTGTTCTTCATCGCCTTCCTGATCTGGGAGCTGACAGAGCGCAATCCGGTGGTGGATCTGCGGGTGTTCCGCCATCGTGGCTTCTCGGCCAGCGTGACCACCATCTGCCTGGCCTTCGGTGCCTTCTTCGGCTCGGTGGTGCTCACCCCGTTGTGGCTGCAGGGTTACATGGGCTATACCGCCACCTGGTCGGGCTGCGTGTCGGCATTGACCGGCATCCTGGCGGTGCTGACCGCGCCCATGGTGGCCAAGATGTCGGCCAAGGTCGATGGTCGCAAGCTGGTCTGCATCGGCGTGGTGTGGCTGGGCATGATGACCTTTGTGCGTGCCTTCAACACCACCGACATGACGATCTTCCAGATCGGCTGGCCGGTGTTCCTGCAGGGGATCGGCATGCCGCTGTTCTTCGTGCCCCTGACCGGCCTGGCGCTGGCCAGCGTGAACGAAGAAGAAACCGCCTCGGCGGCCGGACTGATGAGCTTCTGCCGCACCATGTCGGGCGCCATCGCCACCTCCATCGTCAACACCAGCTGGGAAAACGACACCACCTACTTCCGCGCCGAACTGGCCGGCCTGGTGGACCGTGGCGGCGACGCCGTCAACGCCATGGCCGCCACCGGCCTGACACCTGACCAGGCCACCGGTTCGCTGGTGCAGACCGTGCAGAACCAGGCCGTGATGCTGGCCACCAACCACATCTTCATGATGGCCGCGATCTCCTTCTCGCTGGCGGCCATGGCAGTGTGGCTGGCGCCCAAGCCGACCCGGGTGGCTGATACGTCTTCCGCGCACTAAAGCGCCTCCCCCTCCCCCACAGTCCGTCCCCCCTGCGGACTGGGCAGGTGGCCACTTCGGTGGCCGCCTGTTTTTTTGCCTGGCCACGGACCGCTGCCGATTTTGCTAGACTGGCCCATCACCATTCCAGCCCATCAGAGGAGACAGCCCGCATGAGAGCCCTGCAAGCCGGCGCCTTTTCCATCGACAGCCTGCGGCTGGTCGAGCTGCCCAAGCCACAACCACGCCGGGGCGACATCCTGGTGCGCGTCAAGGCGGCCAGCCTGAACTACCGTGACCTGGCCATCCTGTGCGGTGGCTACATGCCATCCCTGGCGCTGCCCTATGTCCCCTGCTCGGACGCCTGTGGCGTGGTCGAGGCGGTGGGCGAGGATGTCAGCCGCTTCCAGCCCGGCGACCGGGTGATCCCGGTCTACCTGCAAGGCTGGCGCGATGGCGCGCTCACGCCCGAACAACGCAGCAGCGGTTCGCTGGGCGGCCCGCTGACGGGCGTGCTGCAGGACTACGTGGTGGTGCCCGCCGAAGATGCGGTGGCGGCTCCCGACTACCTCAGCGATGCCCAGGCCAGCACCCTGCCGATCGCCGCCCTGACCGCCTGGTCCTGCCTGCAGCAGGGCGGCTTGCAGGCAGGCCAGACGGTGCTGGTGCAAGGCACCGGTGGGGTGGCCCTGTTCGCCGCCCAGTTCGCCCGCGCCGCTGGCGCCCGCGTGATCGGCCTGACCTCCTCTGACGCCAAGGCCACGCTCATGCGCAGCCTGGGTGTGGACCACGTCATCAACTACCGCCAGACACCCGCCTGGGGCCAGGCCGTGCGCGCGGCTACCGGTGGACGCGGCGTGGACATCGTGGTCGAGACCACCGGCAGCAGCCTGGGCGAATCCCTGACGGCGGTACGCTTCAATGGCTTTGTCGGCGTGATCGGCTTTGTTGGCGGACAGGAAACATCCCTCAACATCCGCCAACTGATCGGCCCGATGATACGCATGGAAGGCGTGGTGGTCGGCTCGCGCGCCAGGCTGGAGGCGATGATGCGCATGATGGCCCTGCACCGGATCGAGCCCGTCATCGATGCCAGCTTCCCGCTGGAACGCGCCGGGGAAGGTTTCGTGCGCATGCAACGGGGCGAGCACTCGGGCAAGATCGTCATTTCCCTCGACTGAATGCGAGGCCGCGCGCTTGGCTGCACCGGGCCATTGCGCGTACAATCCGGGCTCAAGCATGCGGACCACGGTCCGCATTTTTGATTTATGGCAGCCCGCCAGCCACGGCCCGGCTCCGCAACGCGGCCCCGTCCCCTGGCATGTGCGGCACACGCATCCCCGAACTTGCAAGACGCGATCACCGCATCGCCATGAGTAGCCAATGACCAAAGACCTCGCCGCCCATACGCCGATGATGCAGCAATACCTGCGCATCAAGGCCGACCACCCGAACACGCTGGTGTTCTATCGCATGGGCGATTTCTACGAACTCTTCTTCGACGACGCCGAGAAGGCCTCGCGCCTCATGGGCGTGACCCTGACCCAGCGCGGCTCCTCCAACGGCACGCCGATCAAGATGGCGGGCATTCCCTTCCATTCGGTGGAGCAATACCTGGCGCGCCTGATCAAGCTGGGCGAATCGGTGGCCATCTGCGAGCAGATCGGCGATCCTGCCACCAGCAAGGGGCCGGTGGAGCGCAAGGTGGTGCGGGTGGTCACGCCTGGCACGCTGACCGATTCCGACCTGCTGCCGGAGAAATCCGAACGCTGCCTGCTGGCCATGCAACTGGTCCCCAGCAAGTCGCGCAAGCAGATGCAGGTCGGTCTGTCGTGGCTGTCCATGGCCAGCGGCGCCCTGAAGATGATGGAATTCACCGTCGAGGCCCCGCTGCTGGAAGGCCGCGTCAAGCAGGAGCTGGAGCGTATCTCCGCCGCCGAGATCCTGGTGGCCGATGGCCAGTTCGAGCAATGCGACCCGCTGCTGCCCAACCGGGCGGTCGCCGTGCCGGACTGGCACTTCGACCAACCCCGCGGTGAAAAAGCCCTGCTGGACCAGCTGGGCGTGGCCACCCTGCACGGCTTCGGCGCCGACGGCCTGGGCCCGGCCATCTGTGCTGCCGGCGCCCTGCTGCGCTATGCCCAATCGACCCAGGGACGCGGGCTGCAGCATGTGCGCACGCTCACTGTCGAATCCGAGAACGAATTCATCGGCCTGGATGCCGCCACCCGCCGCAACCTGGAACTGACCGAGACCATTCGCGCACAAGACGCCAATGCACTGGCGCCGACACTGTTCTCCACGCTGGACCATTGCCGCACCGCGATGGGTTCGCGCCTGCTGCGCCACTGGCTGCACCATGCCCTGCGCGACCAGGACGTGGCCCGTAGCCGCCACGCCGCCATCAATGCGCTCATGCGCACCGACGCCTGCGAAGGCCTGTCGGCCACGCTGGCGGCGGTGCCCGATATCGAACGCATCACCACCCGCATCGCCCTGCTGTCGGCGCGTCCACGTGACCTGGCCGGCCTGCGTGCGGGCTTGCAGCAGCTGGGTTCGCTGCGCGCCTATGTGGAAATGTGCGGGCGCGACGCCGATGCGCCGCTGCTGGGCCGCCTGCATGAGGCACTGGCCACCCCGGTGGATTGCCTGGATCTGCTGGAACGCGCCATCATGCTGGAGCCGGCCGCCATGGTGCGCGACGGCGGCGTGATCGCCGCCGGCTTCGATGCCGAGCTGGATGAATTGCGCGGGCTCTCGGAGAACGCCGGCCAGTTCCTGCTGGACCTGGAAACGCGCGAGCGCGAGCGCACCGGCATCGCCAACCTGCGCGTGGAATACAACAAGGTGCATGGCTTCTACATCGAAGTCACCCACGGCCAGACCGACAAGGTGCCGGAGGATTATCGCCGCCGCCAGACCCTGAAGAACGCCGAGCGCTACATCATCCCCGAGCTCAAGGCCTTCGAGGACAAGGCGCTGTCGGCCCAGGAGCGTTCGCTCTCGCGCGAGAAATTCCTCTACGAGCGGCTGCTGGGCGACATGGGCGCGCACATCGTGACGCTGCAGGCCATCGCTCATGCGCTGGCCCAGCTCGACACCCTGGTGGCGCTGGCCGACCACGCCGCCCGCAACAACTGGTGCGCACCGCAGCTGGTGGACGAACCCTGCATCCAGATCGAACAGGGCCGCCACCCGGTGGTGGAAAACCAGATCGAGCGCTTCATCGCCAACGACTGCCAACTGGCCGCCGAGCGTCGCCTGCTGCTCATCACCGGCCCCAACATGGGTGGTAAATCGACCTTCATGCGCCAGGTGGCGCTGATCACGCTGCTTGCCTACGTGGGCAGCTTCGTGCCGGCCACCAGCGCCGCCATCGGCCCGATCGACCGCATCTTCACCCGTATCGGCGCGGCCGACGACCTGGCTGGCGGCCGCTCGACCTTCATGGTGGAGATGACCGAATCGGCGGCCATCCTCAACAACGCCACCGAGCAGTCGCTGGTGCTGATGGACGAGGTCGGACGCGGCACCTCGACCTTCGACGGCCTGGCCCTGGCCTGGGCCATCGCCAAGCACCTGATCGACGTGACCCGCAGCTTCACGCTCTTTGCGACCCACTACTTCGAGCTGACGCAGTTGCCGGAGATCCACCCCAGCGCAGCCAACGTGCACCTGTCGGCGGTGGAGCACAAGGACAGCATCGTCTTCCTGCATGCGGTGCAGAACGGCCCGGCCTCGCAAAGCTATGGCCTGCAGGTGGCACAGCTGGCCGGCGTACCGGCACCGGTGATCCGCGCAGCGCGCAAGCACCTCTCGGCGCTGGAAAGCCAGTCCATGCAACCCACGCCGCAATTCGACCTGTTCAGCTCGCCGCAGTTTGCCGAGCCAGACGATGCGGCTGACGATTTGTCCGTTGAGGTATCGGATGAACGCGCGCCGCACATCGCGGTCGAACCCGATCCGCTGGCCCAGGCACTGCTGCAATCGCTGGACGAGATCGATCCGGATGCGCTGACGCCCCGCCAGGCGCTGGATGCGCTGTACCAGTTGAAGGCATTGAGCCGGGGCAAGTAGGCCGTCCCTGACCGCGCCCCTTCCCGTCCCGCTGGCAAGAGAGAACGCATGACGACCAAACGCTTCCTGCTCCCCGCCCTGCTCGCCTGCATCGCCTCGGCGGCAATGGTCGCGGCGCCCACGACGGCGGCATCGCAGGACTTTGCCTTCGGTGTCATCGGCCACGCCACCGGCGCGGCCCGGGGCGAAGACGCCCTGCGCCAGGCCATTGCCGAGACCGATGCCGACAACCTGGCCTTCGTCGTGGTCAATGGCATCAAGTCCGCCTCCGAGGGCTGCGACGACGCTCTCTACAACCAGCGCCACGAGCTCCTGGCACAAGCGCAGAATGGCGTGTTCATGTCCTTGGCCGGTAGCGACTGGATCACCTGCCGTGACCGCGAACAGCGCTCCGACGCCATCGAACGGCTGGCGCGCATGCGCGATATCTTCTACTCCGGCGAGTTTTCGCTGGGTGCGAGCCGCTTGCCGCTGCTGCGCCAATCGCTCACCCCGAAGTTCCGCAGCTATGCCGAGAACACCCGCTGGGAAGTCGGCAACGTGCTCTTCGCCACCGTGAACCTGCCGGCCGGCAACAACCATTTCCTGCTCGATGGGGGGCGCAACAATGAATTCGAGGACAGGCTCATCGCCAACCGCAACTGGCTGCAGCACCTGTTCGCCTTCGCGGCCCTGAAGAAGAGCGCGGCCATCGTCTTCTTCTGCGACGGCAACCCGTTCGGGCCACCACCCAAGCGATCTTTCTTCCGCACCCAGCGCGACGGCTTTGCCGAAACCCGGCGCCTGTTCTCGGAACTGGCCGGCAAGTTCTCCGGCCGGGTACTGGTGGTGCATGGCCAGGCCGCCAAGCCCAAGGCGGCTTCGCACATTCTATGGACCGGCAACCTGGGCAATGTGGGTGTGGGCGAGCGCTGGCTCAAGGTCGTGGTGGATGACCACCTGCCGCAATTGTTCGCGGTGGCCGATGCGGACGGCGAGCGGCGCTGAGCACACATCCCGGCCGCTGCAAAGAAAAACGCCCGCAGAGTGATCTGCGGGCGTTTTGTCATCTGCGTCGGCAAGACGCGGATCAATGCGGATCAATGCGGATCAGCGCGGATCAGTTCAGCGGCTGGCTGCGGAAGTGATCGCCGGCTTCGCCTTCATCTTCATCGTGATGATGGTGATGGCCGTGGGCGCCGTGCACGTGGCCGTGGGCGACTTCTTCTTCCGAGGCAGCACGCACTTCGGTCACCGACAGTTCAAAGCGCAGGGCGATACCGGCCAGGGGATGGTTGCCATCCAGAACGGCCTTGCCGTCAGCCACTTCGGTGACGGTGAAGATGACCGATTCCTCGCCGTCGTCGTCGGGCGAACCCTCGAACTGCATGCCCACTTCCAGCGGCTGCGGCAGGCGCTCGACCGGCTCGATCTTGACCAGCTCGGAATCGTATTCGCCGAAGGCATCTTCGGGCTCGACCTGGATGGTGGTCTGGTAGCCGGCTTCCTTGCCGTCCAGCGCTTCCTCGATCTTGGGCAGGGTGTTCTGATAGCCGCCGTGCAGGTACACCATCGGCTCGCTGCTTTGCTCGATGAGGTTGTTTTGCGCGTCCGACAGTTTGTAGTTCACGGAAACAACCGTGTTCTTTGCGATCTTCATCGTAAGGGGTCCTTTGTATCGATTAGATGGTGCGGGAGCGACAGGCCTGCTGCGCCAGTGGCGCGCCGATGCCGGCCACCCGGGTGGGGCACAAGAACCTTCCCCTTGCCATTCCCGCAGGGCAAGGACTCTTTTTAGAGGGTTTCTCGACTGCGACATTATACCTGCATCAATACCTGCATCAAACTTGGACGCAGTCGCACTCTTGCATCGCCGGCGGCACGCCTATAATGGCGGGCATGAACAAACTCGACCTGCTCGGCGGTCTCACGCCCGCCCAATTCCTGCGTGATTACTGGCACAAGAAACCCCTGCTCATCCGTGGCGCCATCCCTGGTTTCCAGGCGCCCCTGCCGCGCCAGGAACTGTTCGATCTGGCCCGCCGCGACGACGTCGAATCGCGCCTGATCACCCACCGCGAAGGTGGCTGGGACATGCAACACGGGCCCATCAGCAAGTTGCCCAGCCTCAAGCAGAAGGCCTGGACCCTGCTGGTACAAGGCGTCAACCTGCACCATCCGGCAGCCGATGCGCTGCTGCGCCAGTTCCGCTTCGTGCCTGACGCGCGCCTGGACGACCTGATGATCAGCTACGCCACCGATGGCGGCGGCGTCGGCCCGCACTTCGATTCCTATGACGTGTTCCTGCTGCAGGCCCATGGCCAGCGCCGCTGGCGCATCAGCGCCCAGGAAGACCTGAGCCTGCAGGAAGGCCTGCCCCTGAAGATCCTCAGCCACTTCCAGGCCGAGGAAGAATACATCCTGGAACCCGGCGACATGCTCTACCTGCCCCCGCACTACGCCCATGACGGCGTGGCCGTGGGCGAATGCATGACCTATTCGATCGGGTTCCGCGCGCCAGCCTTCCAGGAGCTGGGCGAGTCCTTCCTCGAATTCATGATGGACACCATCGACCTGCCCGGTCGCTATGCCGATCCGGATCTGAAGACCAGCGCCAAACCCGCCGAATTGCAGCTCGACATGATCAAGCGCGTACGCGACGAGCTCAACAAGATCCACTTCACCGACGACGACATCACCATCTTCCTCGGACAGCATCTGTCAGAGCCCAAGCCCAGCGTGTTCTTCGAACCACCAGCCCAGGAACTCTCGTTTGCTCGCTTTTTCCAGGGGACCAAGAAACGGGGCCTGGTGCTGCATCGCAAGACGCGCATGCTGTATCGCGGCTCGCACGTGTTCATCAATGGCGAATCGTTCCAGGTGGGTCGTCAGGACAAGGCCATCCTGGCCCGTCTGGCCGACCAGCGCACACTGGATAAAACCGACATCGACCTGGCCTCGGAAGACCTGCTGGAAGCCCTCCATCAGTGGCATGAAAGTGGCTGGCTCGAATTTATTTGAGAACACCTCGAATTTAATGAAGAAGCTTCTCGAAAGCACTTTAAAAAAGTCCGGAAACCTGCATGAACACAGGCCTTTCGGACCTATTGACTTAATTGTAAGAACTTACAAATGCTTACGAAAAAGTTCGATTGCGGTGTGATTTCGGAAAAAAATAGCTATAATGATGGGCTGGAAAGTTTTCGTTGTCCGGTGATGTTTCGGCAGCAAAAAAGAAGCAAGAACCGAAGCCCGACCGTGAGGTCTAGCCAACGGCGAAAGCCTCCTGTAGAGCGATAATTACCGGTAATTATTCATCGCACAATTTTTAATACTGAAGGAATATTCATGAAAAAGACTCTGTTGATCGCTTCGTTGTTGGCTATCGCCCTGGCTGCTTGCGGCAAGAAGGAAGAACCGGCTGCTGCTCCGGCACCTGCTGCTGAAGCTCCTGCTGCTGCTCCCGCTGCTGACGCAAAGCCGGCTGACGCCGCTGCTGCTCCTGCTGCTGACGCCGCCAAGCCGGCTGACGCTGCTGCTCCGGCTGCTGACGCTGCCAAGCCTGCTGACGCTGCCGCTCCGGCTGCTGACGCTGCCAAGCCGGCTGAAGCCGCTCCGGCCAAGTAATCTTCGGATTATTTTCAAAAAACCGGTCTTCGGACCGGTTTTTTTTCGTCTGCGATTTTCGATCCAGGCCATCCTGCCACTGACGTTCTGCTGACACCCCCGCCAAGGCCTTGAATCGGGCCGCCACGACCTCGACATACAGGTGCCAGTACCCTACCCCTGACAATGGACTGACACGCCGCTACACGCCGGCATGATTCGGCATCATCAAGCAGGCGACTCCCGCAAAACAATCTGGAAAAAGAGAAACGAAAAGAGAAACAAATTGTTTCTGACGCAGCGCACCCAAGGCTGACAGAGTGCTGACCAGCTCGCTTTTTTCTATACGTCGAGCCAGCCAAAACCCTCGGCCTGGCAGGCAATACCGATTCCTTCAAAGTCTGCACCGAGGACGCTTTCGAGCGCCGCGCGGGCCAGTTCCGGCGTATTGTTCTGCTGGCTGAGATGGGCGGCGACCACACGCTGGAGGCGGCTACGGTCGAGCATCCCCAGGATCTCGGCACTGGCATCGTTGGCCAAGTGGCCGTAATCACCGCCGATGCGACGCTTGAGGAAGGCCGGATAAGGTGAACGCTCCAGCATCTCGCGATCGTGATTGCACTCCAGCAGCAAGGCGTCGCATGCCCCCAGCGCTTGCACCAGGTGGGCAGTCGGCTGGCCGGCATCGGTCAGCACCCCCAGGCGACGATCGCCATCGGCGGCCACATACTGGATGGGCTCACGGGCATCGTGGGGAACGGTGTAGGGGGAGAGTTCGAGATCGCCAATGGCGAGCTTCTGACCATCGGCGCAGAAACGGACATCCACATCGGCCGCCTGATCGGCCACGGCCTGCCAGGTGCCATAACTGAGCCAGACCGGGATGCGGTAGCGCCGCGCAAACTTGAAGACGCCACTGACGTGGTCAGAGTGCTCGTGGGTGACGACGATAGCCGACACATCGGAGGGATCCAGTCCCAGGCGCAGCATGCGCTTTTCTGCTTCGCGCAAAGTAAAGCCGCAGTCCAGCATCACGGTGGTCCCCGAGGAGGGACGCTGTGCGCCGGCTGCGGCCGAGATCAGCAGCGCGTTGCCTTCGCTGCCGCTACCGAGGCTCGCGAACTTCATCTGAGCCCCGGTACTTTCTTACTTCAGTTGATCGTTGAGCAAGCCGAGGATCTTGTCGGAGATACCGCTGGTATCTGCGCCGCCCTCGCCGTTCTGCACCACGATGTTGCTGCTGTCGCTACCGGCACCCTTGACCACGATGCGGTACTTGGTCGCCTTCTTGTCCTTGTCCTTGGAGCTGAAGATACGCGAGAAGAAGCCATCGTCCTTCTTGTCCTTGGCATCCTGGTTCTGGTCGACGTAGCGCACGAAGTAGATGCCCTGGTTGCGGTCGCGGTCTTCCACGGTGAAGCCCACGCGGTCCAGTGCCAGGCCGACACGACGCCATGCGCGGTCGAAGCCTTCATCCACTTGCACGCTGGCGCCGGCAGCGGTCTTCTGCAGGCGCGAACGGGCCTGCAGCGACGGCGCATTGGCCACGGCCGCCTTGGCCTTGGTCTCTTCTGCACCCAGGCGCACCATCAGGCGCGACAGGAATTCGGCTTCCAGCCCCGGATCGGACGGACGCGCAGTCCACACCGAGGTTTCCTTGGCCGAGCCGGTCAGCACTTCCTCGGCGCCGCGATGGCTGATGAAGATCTCGGTGGTGCCGTTGGGGCCGCGTTCCAGGCGGGTGCGGAACTTGTCACGCTCGCCGGTCGAGTAGAGGGAGTCGAAGACCTTGCCCAGGGTGTTGCGGATGAAGTCCTGGGGAATCTTGGCGCGGTTCTCGGCCCAGTCGGTTTCCATCACGCCGGTGTCGGGCGACTCGATGTTGATCAGGAAACCGCTGTCCTGCCAGAAGTCCTTGATCTGCGGCCACAGCGCCTCGGGCGTCTGCTTGACCACCAGCCAGCGCTGCGAACCATCGCGCTCGATGCGGATCTCGTCACCCTTGGTCGAGGGTGCGACGGCGGTCAGGTCGGTGGTCGGCTTGGTCTGCTGCTCCAGCTGGTAGCCCGAAGCGGTGGCCACGCCCTTGTTGGCCTCAGGGATGGCGTAGCGGTTGTCGCGCTGCAGCTGGGTCAGGTCGGGCGGCACTTCCAGGCGCGGGCCACGGGCCTTTTCCGCGCTCTTGTAATCGATACGGTCGCCTTCGAGCATGTTGCCGATGGACGAGCATCCTGCCAGGCCGGCCAGCGCCATTGCGACGACGATGCTGCGTTGGGTAAGAGTGTACGCGGAGCGAACTGCCGGACGAACGTTCTTGCTATTAGTCATATCGTTACTATTGAAAGCGGGATCGAATTTCAGGAGACCTGCGCCAAGCTGGCCAAGTCCGTTATTTTAATACACCCGACTCGCGCAAGGCCGCGCGCACGGTGTCGTGGTAGGCCGCCCCCAGCGGCGCCAGCGGCAGGCGCATGCCCGACGGGATCAGACCCATTTCCTGCATGGCCCACTTCAGCGGTACCGGATTGGGTTCGACGAAGAGCTTGTTGTGCAGCGGCAGCAGCTTGTTGTTCAGTTCGACGGCACGGGCGATGTTGCCGCTCATGGCGGCCACGCACAGTTCGTGCATGTCGCGCGGGGCGACGTTGGCGGTGACCGAAATGTTGCCGGCGCCACCATATAGCATCAGGGCGATGGCGGTGGCGTCGTCGCCCGAATAGACGGCGAAGCTCTTGGGTGCCAGGCGGATCAGGTCGGTGCCACGGGCGATGTTGCCGGTGGCGTCCTTGACGCCGACGATGCCCTTGACCTGTGCCAGGCGCAGGATGGTCTCGTTGCTCATGTCGGCCACGGTGCGGCCGGGCACGTTGTACAGGATCACCGGCAGATCCACCGCTTCGGCGATGGTCTTGAAGTGCAGGTACATGCCTTCCTGGGTCGGACGGTTGTAGTACGGCACCACCTGCAGCGACGCGTCGGCACCGACCTTCTTGGCGAACTCGGTCAGTTCGATCGCCTCGGAGGTGGAGTTGCCACCGGTACCGGCGATGATGGGGATGCGCTTGGCCGTGTGCTCGACTGCGACCCTGATCAGTTCGCAGTGTTCTTCCATCGAGACGGTGGGCGATTCGCCGGTGGTACCGACGATGACGATGCTGTCGGTTCCCTCGGCGATATGCCAGTCGATCAGCTTGCGCAAGCCGTCGAAGTCGAGGCTGCCGTCCGGATGCATGGGAGTGACGATTGCAACAATGCTACCCTTGATCATGGTGTGCGTGCTTTAGGTGATGGTTCAAGATAAAGGAAGGATTGTAGCGGATACCTGCCTCAACCGGTCAATTTGCCGCGCATACAGATGCAAGCGGCAGTAAAAAAATGGGGCCAGGGTGGTGCCGTCCGGCACGCCGCCTTCCCCGTATCGACTCAATAACCCAGTCCCATGGCTTCGCGCACGTCGCGCATGGTCTCCTGGGCCAGCTTGCGGGCCTTTTCGCAGCCATCGGCGACGATGGCACGGACCAGCGAGGGATCGTCCAGGTAAGGCTGGGCCCGTTCCAGCATGGGTTGCTGTTCTTGCAAGATGGCATCGATCACCGGCTGCTTGCACTCCAGGCAACCGATACCGGCCGAGCGGCAGCCCTTGGCGGCCCACTCCTTCACCTCCGGCGTCGAATACACCTGGTGGAATTGCCAGACCGGGCATTTATCCGGGTCTCCCGCGTCGCTGCGGCGTACGCGCTGCGGGTCGGTGGGCATGGTCTTGATCTTCTTGGTGACCGTTTCCTTGTCTTCGCGCAGGGCGATGGCGTTGCCATAGCTCTTGGACATCTTGGCGCCATCCAGCCCGGGCAGGCGGGAGGCTTCGGTCAGCATGGCCTGCGGCTCGGTGAGGATCAGCTTGCGGCTGCCTTCCAGATAGCCGAACAGGCGCTCACGGTCGATCATCGACAGGTTCTGGGCATCATCGAGCATGGCCTTGGCCTGCTCCAGGGCTTCTTCGTCGCCCTTTTCCTGGAATTGCGTGCGCAGCTCCAGGTACAGCTTGGCGCGCTTGCTGCCCAGCTTCTTGGTGGCGGCCAGGGCCTTTTCCTCGAAGCCCTTTTCCTTGCCGTAGAGATGGTTAAAGCGGCGCGCGATCTCGCGCATGATCTCGATGTGCGGCACCTGGTCTTCGCCCACCGGTACCTGGCTGGCGCGGTAGATCAGCACGTCGGCCGCCTGCAGCAGCGGATAGCCGAGGAAGCCATAGGTGGCCAGGTCGCGGTCGGAGAGCTTTTCCTGCTGGTCCTTGTAGGTGGGCACGCGCTCCAGCCAGCCCAGCGGCGTGGCCATGGACAGGAGCAGATGCAGTTCCGCATGCTCGGGCACGCGCGACTGGATGAACAGGGTCGCCTGCGAGGGATCGACGCCCGCCGCCAGCCAGTCGATCACCATTTCCCAGGTGCTGGTCTCGATGACGGAGGGGTCGTCGTAGTGGGTCGTCAGGGCATGCCAGTCGGCCACGAAGAAGAGGCAAGGCAATTCGGATTGCAGCTTGACCCAGTTCTTCAGGGCCCCGTGGTAATGGCCCAGGTGCAGCGCGCCCGTGGGGCGCATGCCGGAGACGACGCGGTCAGGATACATAGTCGTGACGATCTAAAAAATGGGTGTGAGCAGGAAACCGAAAAACTGTCCCATGCTGAAAGGAGTCAGGATGGAAAGCCCCATGGCAGTGACCGACATCACCGGAGCCATCCAATAAGGATAAATGACCTTGAGCATCATCAGGCCCATCACGATGAAAAATCCATAGAGTTCCAGCTTGGAAAACTGATAGGACAGGCGGGTGGGCAACACACTGATAAGCACCCGCCCACCGTCCAGCGGTGGAATGGGTAACAGGTTGAAGGCCATGATCACTAGATTGGTTTTGATACCAGCCTGGATCATGGCGAGGATGAATCTGGTCTCCAGGTTCAAGGCGACATACAGCCACAGCGCGAAGATCCAGATCACCGCCATCACCAGGTTGGCCGCCGGTCCGGCCAGCGCCACCCACGCCATGTCCCGCTTGGGCTTGCGCAAGTGACCGAAATTGACCGGGACCGGCTTGGCATAGCCGATCAAGAAACTGCCAAAACTCAGTGCATAGACCGCTACCGGTAACACGATCGTTCCGACCAGATCGATGTGCTTGAAAGGATCGAGGCTCATGCGCCCCATCGAATAGGCGGTGTTGTCACCGAAAAACTTGGCTGCATAGGCATGGGCGGCCTCGTGCAGGGTGATGGCGAAGAGCACGGGCAGCGCGTACACCGCGACAGTCTGGATGAGTTCGTTCATGGGCGGGGATTTTATCAGAGGAGCAACATGGCCCCGGGGAATTCGCTCGCGGCCGCCCTTTTCGAGGGCGACAAGCCACTCAGGCAGCCTGCAGGCCGAAGATGCCGGCGTCTCCCCTGCCCTGGCGTACCAGCACCGGTTCGTCATCATCGGTCAGGTCGATGACGGTGGTCGGTTCCAGGCTGCAGGCGCCACTGTCGATGACCAGCTCGATCTGCTTTTCGAGGTGGTTGCGGATGTCGTCGGCATTGGTCAGGGGCAATTCTTCTTCCGGAAGGATCAGCGTGGTACCCAGCAGCGGCTGGCCCAGTTCTTCCAGCAGCATGTGGGCGATGCGGTTTTCCGGCACGCGCAGGCCGATGGTCTTGCGCGAGGGATGCGAGAGGCGTCGCGGCACTTCCTTGGTGGCTTCCAGGATGAAGGTGTAGGCACCGGGCGTGGCGGCCTTGAGCAGGCGGTACTGGCGGTTGTCGACCTTGGCGTACTGGGCGATCTCGGAGAGGTCGCGGCACAGCAGGGTCAGGTGGTGCTTGTCGTCCACGCCGCGGATGCGGCGCACGCGTTCCACCGCATCCTTGTTATCGAGCTGGCATACCAGGGCATAACAGGAGTCGGTGGGCAAGGCCACCAGGCCGCCCTTGTGGATGATCTGCGCGGCTTGCTTGATCAGGCGCAGTTGCGGGTTGTCGGGGTGAATCTCGAAAAACTGGCTCATGATGCGGTTTCCGTTTCCAATTCCAATTCGTAAAAAGCACAACGGCGGTGTCGCCACCGCCGTTGTCGCTGCCCGCCGGGCTTAGCGCTGGCCGCGCAGGGCGGCGATGCGCTGTTCCAGCGGCGGGTGCGTCGAGAACAGCTCCATGAAGCCGGGCTTGTCGCTGATGCCCAGCGCCGCCATGCCTTGCGGCAGGCTTTCCGGCGTAAAACCACCCAGCCGCGCCAGCGCATTGATCATCGGCTGCGGGCCACCGAGCAGGCGGGCCGAACCGGCGTCGGCGCGGAACTCGCGATGCCGCGAGAACCAGGCCACGATCATCGAGGCACCGATGCCGAAGACGATCTGGCAGACCAGCACGGTCACGGTATAACCAATGCCCGGGCCGGAATCATCGCTGTTGCGGCGCAAGGCCGAATCGACGAAGAAGCCCACCACGCGCGAGAGGAACACCACGAAGGTATTCACCACACCCTGGATCAGCGTCATGGTGACCATGTCGCCATTGGCGATGTGTGCCACCTCATGGCCCAGCACAGCCTCCACTTCATCCTGGGTCATGCCTTGCAAGAGGCCGGTAGAGACCGCCACCAGCGCCGAATCCCTGAATGCACCGGTGGCAAAGGCGTTCGGATCGCCTTCATACACGGCCACCTCGGGCATGCCGATGCCGGCGCGCTGGGCCAGCTTGCCGACGGTCTGCAACAGCCAGGCCTCGGTACGGTTCATGGGCGTGTCGATCACGCGCGCGCCGGTGGACCACTTGGCCATGCTCTTGCTCATCAGCAAGGAGATGATCGATCCGGTGAAGCCGACCACCAGCGAGAACACCAGCAGCATCGGCAGGTTCAGGCCGGAGCGGGTCAGGAAGCGGTCTACGCCCAACAGCGACAAGATGACGCTCATCACGACCAGCACGGCAATATTGGTCGCGATAAACAGCAAGATGCGTTTCATGGGGAAAACTCCTATCGGGAAAGTGGTTATTAGATAGGAATCCTGTCCCGGAAATCAAGGGTGGGCAACCGTCTGCGGTGTGCCTCCCTCTTGTTCTTTGATTTAAAGACCCCAGTCATGCCAGACCGGCTTGACCCCGGTCGGCAGCGGCGGCAGCGCGCCCAGGTCGACGCGGGACTCCCCCGGCCCGTGGAAGTCCGAGCCCATCGAGGCCAGGAAGCCGTAGCGGCGCGCCACCTGGGCATACTCCTGGTACTGCTCCGGGGTGTGGCTGCCGGTATTGACCTCGATGGCCGCGCCACCGAGTTGCTTGAATTCGTCGAACAGGGCGTCGAACTGGGTCTGGGTGTACTTGTAGCGCCCCGGATGGGCAATCACCGCCACCCCGCCGGCACCACGGATCCACTGCACGGCCTCGGCCAGCGTGGCCCAGCGGTGCGGTACATAGCCCGGCTTGCCCTCGGTCAGGTATTTGGCGAAGACTTCCTTGGTGTCGCAGCAATGACCGCACTCGACCATGTAGCGGGCAAAGTGGGTACGCGAGATCAGGTCAGGATTGCCCACATGCTTCAACGCACCCTCGTAGGCGCCGCAGATGCCGGACTTTTCCAGCTCGTCGGCGATCTCGCGGGCGCGCCGCTCACGGCCGTTGCGGGTGGCCTCCAGGCCGTCGACCAGGACGCCATTACGCTCATCGATGCGCAGGCCGACGATGTGGACCGTATGGCCAGCCCAGGTCACCGAGATCTCGACCCCGCCCACATGCACCATCCCCAATGCACGCGCGGCCTCACGCGCCCGCGCCACACCGCCCACTTCGTCGTGATCGGTCAGGGCCCAGACACCGACGCCGTTGGCCTTGGCGCGCGCAGCCACCTGCTCGGGCGGCAAGAGGCCGTCGGAGACATTGGAGTGGCAATGCAGATCGAACTTGAGTTCAGACATAGACGATGACGATGCGCGATGACTCGGGCCGGTCGCTTGTGGCTGCCGCCGATCAGGGGATGCAGGATGGTTGTGAATGCTTCTATTTTACGCTGTTCGCCCCCACCCCGCACGATGCACCGGACTTCAGGCCGGCACCTGCAGGAAGGTCTCGATCAGGCCGGCCAGCTGCTCGGGCTGGTCGTGGTGCAACATGTGGCCGGCGTCATCGATCATCTCCACCTGGATGCGGGGGATGCAGGCGATGCGGCGGTCGATTTCCTCGCGCTTGAGCGTGGCCGGGCCGAAGAAGCGCCAGATATCGCTATGGGTGGCCTCGATCCACAGCACCGGCGCAGTGATGCGACTCCAGCACGCCATCATCTCGTCGACCCGGTACAGGAGGGGACTGACCTGCTTGTGCGCCGGATCGCCCAGGATCTGCCACAGGCCGCTCTCGTCCTGCTGCGACCAGTGTTGCGCCAGGAAGGCGGCGCGCTCATCGGACAGGCGCGCATTGTTCTTCTGCAGCCGGGCGGCGACCTCGTCCACGCTGTCGTAACCGCGCATGAGCGGCCGGTTCTTGACCTCGTCCAGCCATTGCACGTAGCGTCCCGGGGCCTGCTCGGCCTTGGCCGGCGGCAGTCCCAGCCCTTCCAGGTTGACCAGGCGGCGGATGCGCTGCGGCCGCAATCCGGCGTACAGGGTCACGACATTGCCGCCCATGCTGTGGCCCAGCAGGTTGATAGCCTCATCACCGGCATAGTGGTCGAGGATGGCGTCGAGGTCGGCCAAGTAATCGGGGAACCAATAGGAGCCGCCATGACCGCGCTCGGTCTGGCCAAAGCCGCGCCAGTCGGGCGCGATCACATGCCACTCCTGCTGGAGTGCGTCCACCATGAACTGGAAGGAGGCCGACATGTCCATCCAGCCATGCAGCATGAACAGCTTGGGTGCGGCCGGATCGCCCCAGTGGCGGATGTGGTAGCGCAGGCCGCGCACCGGCAGGAATTCGGATCGGGATGGCTTGATGGCGATGTTCTGGCGCATGTCGTTCTCTGTGCTCTCTTTGGCTGGTGTTGCAGTCTGGCTGCCCCGGGTGGATCTGGCAGCGATCAAGCAGCAGAGTATAGACAAAAGAGAACGATCGTGCGCGAAGCCCCCTCCATCGGGGCCGGCATCAGGGCAGGAAGCGTCCCAGATCGAAGGTGGAGGCATGCCCGATCTGGGCATAGTTCTGCTCCAGCCATTCGGAGGCGCGCTCGCGCCCCTGCTGGAACAGGCTGCCGATGAAACTGGCCTGGGTATTGAGCTTGGAGAGATTGGTCAACTGCTCCATGAGCTCGTTGGCATCGATCATGTGGACGTTGAGCTGGCGCAGCCGGCGCTCCAGCGAACCGAAGGCCAGCGCGGAATTCTCGGCCTCGCGCTTGGCCAGGGCCAGCGCACTCAACTCGGTGAAGAAGGCCGAGCTGAAGCTGATCTCCGAAAGCCGCTGGCCGATGTCGTGACTGGTGGTGGGCGTGCCGGCACGCCGGCTGGGGTGCAGCAGCACCACCATCACGTCCCGCGCGGAACAGGCATGCAGGAGCGGGAAGATCGGTGGATTGGCCGTCAGACCGCCATCCCAGTAGGCTTCGCCATCGATCTCGATGGGCCGGTGCAGCGAGGGCAGGCAGGCCGAGGCCAGCAGCGCTTCCACCGACAGGTCGGCATTGCGGAAGATCTTCAGTGTACCGGTGCTGACCTGGGTGGCGGCGATGAAGAGCTTGAGCTCGCGCTGACGGCGCAGACGCTCGAAATCGACCTGCTCCAGGAGGATATCGCGCAGCGGGTTGATGTCCAGCGGATTCAATTGCGTCGGTGAAAAGAAGCGCGTCATCGCCAGCAGCGCCTGCATGCCCGGCATGGGCGTGGGGTTGGTGATGACGGCTGGCGCCGCATCGGTGTTGATGTAGTCCAGCGGAGCGCCGGTGGACAGGCTGGTCCAGAAGCGCTCCAGCGCAGCGCGGGCGCCATCGCGCCCGTCCTGCAGGTAGCCCTGTGCCATCACGGCGGCATTCATGGCCCCGGCCGAGGCGCCGCTGATACCCTCCAGTCCCAGGCGACCATCTTCCAGCAGGCGATCCAGCACACCCCAGGTGAAGGCGCCGTGCGAACCACCGCCCTGCAGGGCGAGACTGACAATCTTGTTGGTTGACATGATGTCCTTTTCCGCGATGCGATCAGCGCGGCCGGATGGCCCGCGCGACTTGTCATGCTTGCGTCACCACATAAGCTTATGCTGCACTGCACTATCATGGTATAACAGGAGCACGGCTTGATAAAGTGGCTGCTTGTCGGCAAGCCCGCATCAGCGCCCGGCTATTGTAGCGATGTAACGATGTAAAGACGTAACGACGAACACTGCAGAGGACACATGAAATCGATTTGCGTATATTGCGGCTCTTCTCCCGGCGCTTCTCCGGCCTATGCCGAGGCCGCGCGCCAGCTGGCGCAGGAAATGGTGAAGAACAACATCGCCCTGGTCTATGGCGGCGGCAATGTCGGCCTCATGGGCATCATCGCCAGCGAGGTCATGCGACTGGGTGGCGAAGCCACCGGCGTCATCCCCAAGGCCCTGCTGGACAAGGAACTAGGCCACAACGGCCTGACCCGCCTGCACATCGTCAAGGACATGCATGAACGCAAGGCCATGATGGCCGAGCTCTCCGATGGCTTCGTGGCCATGCCCGGTGGCATGGGCACGCTGGAAGAACTGTTCGAGGTGCTGACCTGGGCCCAGTTGGGCTTCCACTACAAGCCCATCAGCCTGTACAACGTGGAAGGCTTCTACAACAACCTGATCGCCTTCGTCGACCACCTGGTATCGCAGCGCTTCGTCAGCAGCGACCAGTCGGGACTGATGATGCACGAAGCCGATCCGGTGCGCCTGATCGAGCGCTTCAAGAGCTTCCAGCCCACCTACAAGACCAAATGGGCCGACCGCGAGGCGGTGGCCAACCTGGTGCCCTGAACCGGCACTTTCACCGATGCGGATGTGACAACGCCCGTCCCTCATACGAGGTGACGGGCGTTGTCATTTCAGCGGGAGCAAGCCGACTCAGGCATCCAGTGCCTGGCGGAAGTCGGCCACCAGGTCATCGGTATCTTCCAGCCCCACCGAGACGCGGATGAGCGACTCGGCAATGCCCATGCTGGCGCGGCGCTCGGCGCCCATCTCATAGAAGATGGTATGCGCCACCGGGATCACCAGCGTGCGGGTGTCACCCAGGTTGCTGGCCGGGATCGCCAGCTGCATGCGGTTGAGATAGTCGAAGCAGTCGATGCCGTCCTTGAGTTCGAAGGAAAGCAGGCTGCCGAAGGAGCGGAACAATTCCTTGGACAGCGCATGCTGTGGATGCGATTCCAGCCCCGGGTAATGCACGGCCGCCACACGCTCATCGGCTTCCAGCATCTGCGCCACAGCCAGGGCGTTCTTGCATTCGCGCTCCTGGCGCAAGGCCATGGTCTCGGCACCGACAGCGATGTGATGCGCCGCTTCCGGTCCCAGCGAGGCACCGAAGTCGCGCAGCGCCTTGGCGCGGATCTGCGCCATGCCCCACTGCGGGGCCGGGTTCTTCTTGTAGTTGTCGGCGATGTGCGGATAGCGGGTCCAGTCGTATTCGCCGGTATCGGTCAGCGCGCCACCCAGTGCATTGCCGTGACCGCCGATGGACTTGGTCAACGAATTGACCACCAGCCCGGCGCCCACCGTCTTGGGACGGAACAGGTAGGGCGAGGTCATGGTGTTGTCCACCACGTAGAGGATGCCACGCTCGCGACACAGCTCGCCGATGCGCTTCAGGTCCGCCACCTGGGTGCGCGGGTTGGCGATGGTCTCGACGAACACCAGGCGGGTATTGGGGGTGATGGCCGCTTCGACGTTCTTCACATCGGTGGCATCCACCATGGACACCTTGGCACCCTGCGCACCCACCGTCATCCACAGGCTATTGGTATTGCCGAACAGGAAGGCCGAGGACACCACATGATCGCCCTCGCGCAGCAGGCCCTGGACGATGGCGCCGATGGCGGCCATGCCGGTGGCGAAGCAGATGGTGGACTTGCCGTCTTCCATCTTGGTGATCTTGTCTTCCAGCGCCGACACCGTCGGGTTGCCCTGGCGACCATAGCGATAGCCCGGCTGCTTGCCCTGGAAGACTTCGGCCAGCTGGCGCGCGTCTTCGTAGCCGAAGGTCACCGAGGTGTGGATGGGCTTGTGCAGCGAGCCATGCTCGATGCCCTTCTGGCGGTCGCTGTGGAGGATGGTGGTGGTGAAACCGTAGGTCTTTTTATCGTTCATCTCGTCATCGGAAATACAGGGTGAGCGGCACAGGCAAGCGCAGGGCCAAAGGCAAAATGATAAGCCAGTTTCCCATCGGCTGCGCATGAAAGAAAAACGCCGGCGCCGCAGAAGCGGCCACCGGCGTGCTGTTCCAGCCTCTGGTCAGGTGCGGATCAATCCACGCGGGCCAGGTTCAGGTTCAGCTGCGAACGCACCGCATCTTCCAGTGCCGGCTTGGGATTCTTGCGGGCATATTCGATGCGGTCCAGGTATTCCTGGGTGATGTCGCCGGTGATGTAGTGACCGTCGAAGCAGGAAGCCTCGAAGTTGCGCAGGGCCGGGTTGGAGTCGGCAATGGCGCGCTTCATGGCTTCCACGTCCTGGTAGACCAGGGCATCGGCGGTGATCTCGCGGCACACTTCCTCTTCGCTGCGGCCGAAGGCGATCAGCTCGTCGCGGGTCGGCATGTCGATGCCATAGACGTTAGGGAACTTCACCGGCGGCGCGGCCGAAGCGAAGATCACATTCTTGGCGCCGGACTCGCGCGCCATCTGCACGATCTCGCGGCTGGTGGTGCCACGCACGATGGAGTCATCCACCAGCAGCACGTTCTTGCCCTTGAATTCGCTGCCGATGGCATTGAGCTTCTGGCGCACCGACTTCTTGCGCAGCGCCTGGCCCGGCATGATGAAGGTACGGCCGATGTAGCGGTTCTTGATGAAGCCTTCGCGGTACTCGATGCCCAGCTTCAAGGCCAGCTCCATGGCGGCCGGACGCGAGGAATCGGGGATCGGCATGACCACGTCGATCTCGCCATGCTTGAACTGCTTGCGGATCTTCTCGGCCAGGAACTCGCCCATCTTCAGGCGGGCACCGTAGACCGAGGCGCCGTCGATGATGGAGTCCGGACGGGCCAGGTAGACGTATTCGAAGGCACAGGGGTTCAGCGATGGGTTCTCGGCGCATTGCTGGTTGTACAGCTTGCCGTCGTTGTCGATGAAGATCGCTTCACCCGGGTTGACGTCGCGCAGGAAGCGGAAACCCATGCCTTCCAGGGCTACCGATTCGCTGGCCATCATGTATTCGATGCCCTTGTCGCTCTCGTTGAAGCCCAGGCACATCGGACGGATGCCGTAGGGATCGCGGAAGCCCAGCAGGCCATAGCCGGCGATCTGCGCCACCACGGCGTAGGAGCCGCGCACGCGCTTGTGCACCATGGCCACGGCCTTGAAGAGCGCCGCCGGGTCCAGCGAGTAGCCGGTGGTGGCTTGCTGGATCTCGTGGGCCAGCACGTTCAACAGCACTTCGGTATCGGAATCGGTGTTGATGTGGCGGCGATCGTTCTTGAACATCTCGATCTTCAACTGTTCCGCATTGGTCAGGTTGCCGTTGTGCGCCAGGATGATGCCGAAGGGGGCATTGACGTAGAACGGTTGCGCCTCTTCTTCCGAGGAAGAGCTGCCGGCAGTCGGGTAACGCACCTGGCCGATGCCGGTGTTGCCGGGCAGCGAGCGCATGTTGCGGGTGCGGAACACGTCGCGCACCAGGCCATTGGCCTTGTGCATCGAGAAACCGTTGCTGTGGTTGGTTGCGATGCCCGCTGCATCCTGGCCGCGGTGCTGCAACAGCAGCAGCGCGTCATACAGCATCTGGTTGACGGGGCTATGAGAGACGATACCGACGATGCCACACATGGTGGACTCCTAACGAAAAACGAAAACGAAAATGAACACTACCGCCACCACCGCCAACCCACCCCGCCACGGGGCCTGGCATCAGACAGGGGTGGAAAAACTCACATGCTCGGCCATCTGGCCCGGCAAATAGGGCAACACGGTCTCGGCCGCCTGTTCGACCCAGGGGCTGAACCTGGCTTCCTTCCAGAAGGGCTGCTGCGGAATCGAGGTCGTACCGCACAACAGCGCCACCGCTACTACCAGCAGGACGCCACGCGCCACGCCGAAGATACTGCCCAGTCCACGATCGACCAGCGTCAAGCCGCTGGCCTTGATCAATTCGCTCAAGGTCCTGGCCACCAGCGCCATCAACAGGCGCGTCGCGATGAACAGGGCGATGAAGGCCACGATGAGCCGCGTCAGCTCGCCCGGGATCATCTCCGGCAGCATCGTCGCCAGCGCCTCACCGTAGGTATTGGCCACGATCAGCGCCACCACCCACCCCGCCAGCGACAAGACCTCGCGTACCAGGCCGCGCAGGGTGCCGATAATCACGGAACATCCCAGGATCAGCAGCACCAGGTAGTCAAATATCGTCACGATGCCAACAATATGCGGCTATCTGCAGCCAAATTCAAGCAGGAACAACAGTAGCATTCAGGCCCAGCTTCTTGATTCGCCCGCCCATGCGCTCGGCTTCCTCGCGGCTGGCGAAGGGGCCGACGCGGATGCGCGTGCGCTCGCCGCCCTCGGTGGCGATCTTTTGCGTGAAGGAGTGAATGCCAGCAGCGCTGAGCTTGTTGCGTAATTCGTTGACCTTGTCCTGGGTCGCCAGGGCGGCCACCTGGATGACAAATTTGCCACCGGTGGCAGCCGGTTTCTTCTCGGCCGGCGCGGCAGTGGCAGCGGGCTTGCCTTCCAGGATCGCCAGGGCGCGTGCCGCGTCATCGTTGGCAGCCGGTGCCGTCGGGGTGGCGGCAGCCTTGGGCTTAGCGGCTTCCTTCTTCGGCTCTTCCTTGTGTTCGACGACGGCGGGTTTCTTTTCCTCGACCTTGGGCGGCGCGACGGCAGCCACTGGTGGCGCGGTCGGGGCAGCTGGCGCGGCAGTGGCAGGCTCAGGCGCAATACTGGCCGGTTCGACGATCTCTTCCTTCTGGTCCAGGGTCGAGGCGGCCGAGGCCTGCTTGGCGTCGGTCGCGGCCGGCTGGGCCACACCCGAGGCCGGCTGGTCCTTGGAAGGAATCTGGATGGCGATATCCTCGTTGAGCGGCTTGGGCTCGGAATCGAGGATCATCGGCAGCACGATCACCACCGCCAGGGTAAGGGCAACCGCACCGATGAGGCGACGACGGGCGCGTTTCTTTTCCGGCAACAGCGGATCGGCGGCGGCATCCTTGCCCGCCTTGCCACGACCGCCAGCGGCGCGGCCGGACGTATTGGCGGCGGCGCTGCCACGGCTGCTGCGGCTGCGTATGACGGAGGATTGCTCTTCGGAACGCGAACGGAAGGCGCCTTGGTCGGAAGCAGAGTCCTGCTTGTTTTTACGGAAAAGCGAGAACAAGCCCATGCGGAGTCGTCTTGAATTGATCTGAATGTCTTGAAAAACTGCCTGGCAAATCAGGTCCTGGCACCGCCGGGCGCTAGGCCACCGGCTCCGGAATCGGGTTCGGAATCAGTGCAGACCGGGGCGGCGCGCCTGCATGACGCCAGCCACGGTGAGGAAAGATCCGAAAACCACAATTCTATCATTCTCCCCTGCTCTGCTCAGTGCATTTGCGTAGGCGGCGGCCGGCGTATCGAAGGTCTCGATGCTGCGAGCCGCGTCCCGCCTGAATTCCGGCTCGACGCCGGCGCCCAGCAGGGCCTCCTTGAGCTGTTGCGCGCTGGCCGCGCGCGGCAGCGGCAGGTCGGTCACGCACCAGTGGTCGATCTTGTCCTTGAGGTGGCCGATGACGCCTTCGATATCCTTGTCCAGCATCGAACCGAACACCGCGAAGGTGAAGGGATGGAAGCCCATGTTGTCGAGGTTCTGGGCCAGCGTGGCAGCCGCATGCGGGTTGTGCGCCACATCCAGGATCACCAGCGGCTGGCCCGGCAGGACCTGGAAGCGCCCCGGCAGTTCCACCGTGGCCAGGCCGGTACGCACCTCCTGGGCGCCCACCGGCAGCACTTCGCGCAGGGCCTCCAGCGCCGCGAGGGCGGCCGAGGCGTTCAACAGCTGGTTGGCGCCGCGCAGGCTGGGATAGGCCAGCGAGTTGCGCCGCATGCCGCGCCCGCCATAGGCCCATTGCTGCTTGTCGCCCTGGTAGTTGAAGTCGCGCCCCATGAGCCACAGGTCGGCGCCGATCTTCTCGGCATGCTCGATGAGGGACTTGGGCGGCATCGGATCGCCGCATACGGCGACCTTGCCGGGCCGGAAGATGCCAGCCTTCTCGAAACCGATCTCTTCACGCGTCTCGCCCAGGTATTCGGTATGGTCGATATCGATGCTGGTGACGATGGCCACATCCGCATCGACCACGTTGACAGCATCCAGGCGCCCGCCCAGGCCGACTTCCAGGATCACCACGTCCAGCTTGGCATCGGCCAGCAGCTTCATGATGGCCAGGGTGGTGAATTCGAAATAGGTCAGGGAGATATCGCCGCGCTGTGCCTCCACCGCCTCGAAGGCGGCCACCAGCTGGGCGTCGCTGGCCATGTCGCCGGACAGGCGGGCACGCTCGTTGAAGTGCAGGAAATGCGGCTTGATGTACAGGCCCACGCGGTAGCCGGCACGCAGCAGGATGGACTCCAGCATGGAGCAGGTCGAGCCCTTGCCGTTGGTGCCGGCCACCATGATGACGGGGCAGTCGAACTGCAGATCGAGCTTCTGCTTGACCTGCAGGACGCGGTCCAGACCCATGTCGATCTGCTTGAAATGTCGCTGTTCCAGCAGGGCCAGCCATTCGTTCAAGGTGGCGGGGGTCGGGGAGGCTTGGGAAGTCATGGCGCGTCTCGGTCGGTAGTGCAACAGCTCGAAATACGGAAAGCGGAAAGTGAAAAGCGAAAAGCGAAAAGCGAAAAAACAAGGCCCGGATTTGCACTTCTGCAAATCCGGGCCTGAAGTATAGCCGCTTATCAGGAAACCGTTTCGGCCGCCTGGTTTTGCAGCAGGGCCAGCAGACGGGCGATTTCCTCGCGCATCTTGCGGCGGTCGACGATCATGTCGATGGCGCCCTTGGTGACCAGGAATTCGGCACGCTGGAAGCCCTCGGGCAACTTCTCGCGCACCGTGTTTTCGATCACGCGGGGGCCGGCAAAGCCGATCAGGGCCTTGGGTTCGGCCATCACCACGTCACCCATGAAGGCGAAGGAGGCCGACACGCCGCCCATGGTCGGGTCGGTCAGCACGCTGATGAAGGGCAGCTTCTTTTCCGACAGCTTGGTCAGCATGGCGGTGGTCTTGGCCATCTGCATCAGCGACAGCAGGCCTTCCTGCATGCGGGCACCGCCGGTGGCGGTGATGCAGATGAAGGGGACCTTCTGCTCCAGCGCAGCCTGGGCGCCGCGCGCGAAGCGCTCACCCACCACCGAGCCCATGGAACCGCCCATGAACTCGAACTCAAAGCAGGCCACCACGACCGGCAGGGTCATGATCGCGCCGCCCATGACCACCATGGCATCGGTTTCGCCGGTGGATTCCATGGCGTCCTTGAGACGATCCGGGTACTTCTTGCTGTCCTTGAACTTCAGGGTGTCGACCGGCAGGGCTTCCTGGCCGATCTCATAGCGGCCGCCTTCGTCGAGCAGAGCATCGAGACGAGCGCGGGCGCGGATGCGCATGTGGTGACTGCACTTGGGGCAGACGTGGAGGTTGGACTCCAGGTCGGTACGGTACAGCACGGCCTCGCAGGAGGGGCACTTGACCCACAAACCTTCCGGGATGGCTTTGCGGCTGGTGGAGCCGCGTTGAATCTGGGGTGGCAGTAACTTCTCGAGCCAGCTCATAGATACCTCATAGATTTTTCCGGTGGCGCATTGTACCAGAGCCCGCCTGCGACGCACGTAAAGCGAGCTCAAGCTTTCCAGCCAGCAAGAAAAGGCCGACAAAAACCCGTATCTTGTCAAAAAGAAAAAGCCTCCGACACCTCTCGGTGCCGCAGGCTTTTCTCGCTTCCTGCCCTACCGGGCCTCAGGCATCGAGCGCCTGACGGATACCGGTCACGAAGGCCTGCACGGCCTCGCAGGCCTGCTCGCGGGGGGTATTTTCCAGCTCGGAGATGATGCGGCTGCCGATCACCACGGCGTCGGCCACGCTGCCCACGGTGCGGGCGGTGGCGCCATCGCGGATGCCAAAGCCCACCGCGATGGGCAGCTTGACGTGCTGGCGGATGGCGGCGATGCGCTCGGCTACCTCGGCGGTATCGATATGGCCGGCGCCGGTCACGCCCTTGAGCGAGACGTAGTAGCAGAAACCACTGCTGACGGCGGCCACCTGGCGGATGCGCTCTTCGGTCGAGGTCGGCGCCAGCAGGAAGATGGGATCCAGGCCCCGCGCCTGCATCTTGCTGGCGAATTCCTCGCACTCCTCGGGCGGGTAATCGACCACGATGGTGCCATCCACACCCGCTTGGCTGGCAGCCTCGATGAAGGCATCCACACCGAAGCGCTCGATGGGGTTGGCGTACCCCATCAGCACGATGGGGGTATGGGTATTGGTCTTGCGGAATTCCCGCACATAGCCCAGCACGTCATGGGTGCTGATGCCGAACTTCAGGGCACGCTCGCAGGCGCGCTGGATCACCGGGCCTTCGGCCATGGGGTCGGAGAACGGCACGCCCAGTTCGAGAATGTCGACGCCGCCCGCCACCAGGGCATGCAGCAGCGGCACGGTCAGCTCGGGGGCCGGATCGCCGGCGGTGATGAAGGTGATCAGGGCCTTGCGCTTCTGCTCGGCCAGTTGGGAAAAGGTAGTCTGGATTCTGGACATGATGGTGAAGTAGTTTGTCGAACCAGCCGGCCACCCCTTGGGCAGCCGGCGCGCGTCGGTCAGGGTCGGCGATCAGCCCTGGCGCTGCTGCACGGTATGCATGTCCTTGTCCCCGCGGCCGGACAGGTTGACCAGCACGATCTGATCTTTGGGCAAGGTCGCCGCCAGCTTGGCCGCGTGGGCCAGGGCATGGCTGGACTCCAGCGCCGGGATGATGCCTTCGATGCGGCAACAGGTATTGAAGGCCTGCAGCGCCTCGTCATCGGTGATGCAGGCATAGCTGGCGCGACCGCTATCCTTGAGCCAGGCGTGCTCGGGACCCACGCCCGGATAATCCAGGCCGGCCGAGACGGAGTGGGTTTCGATGATCTGACCGTTCTCGTCCTGCAGCAGGTAGGTGCGGTTGCCGTGCAGCACGCCCGGCGAGCCCAGGGTCAGCGAGGCCGAGTGGCGGCCGGTGTCCAGGCCATCGCCGGCGGCTTCCACCCCCACCAGCTTGACGTCGGGGTAGTCGATGTAGGGATAGAAGATGCCCATGGCATTGGAGCCGCCGCCCACTGCCGCCACCACGTAGTCGGGCTGGCGCGAGGCGATCTCGGGCATCTGCTGGATGCACTCGTTGCCGATCACCGACTGGAAATCGCGCACCATCATCGGGTAGGGATGCGGGCCCGCCACGGTGCCGATGATGTAGAAGGTCGATTCGACATTGGTGACCCAGTCGCGCATGGCTTCGTTGAGCGCGTCCTTCAGGGTCTTGGAACCGGATTCCACCGGCACCACCTTGGCACCCAGCAGGTTCATGCGGTAGACGTTCTGCAGCTGGCGCTTCACATCCTCGGCGCCCATGTAGACGATGCATTCCATGCCGAAGCGCGCACAGATGGTGGCCGTGGCCACGCCGTGCTGGCCGGCGCCGGTCTCGGCGATGATGCGCTGCTTGCCCATGCGCTTGGCCAGCAAGGCCTGGCCGATCACGTTGTTGATCTTGTGGGCGCCGGTGTGGTTCAGGTCTTCGCGCTTGAAGTAGATCTGCGCGCCGCCGGCCAGCTCGGACCAGCGCTTGGCGTGATACACCGGGCTGGGGCGGCCGACGAAATGCTTCAGCTCGGTATGGAACTCGGCCAGGAACTGCTCATCGTGCTGGTAGCGGGCATAAGCCTCGCGCAGCTCGTTCAGGGCCAGGGTCAGCGTCTCGGAGACGAAGCTGCCGCCGTAGGGCCCGAAATGGCCACGCGAATCCGGCAGGTTGTAGTGGGCCGTCTGGTGCAGGGCGGCCGCGGGAATGGCTTGACGCTCGGCAACATTGCCGAGGGGACTCAGTTCTTTCATGTTGATCCTCTGAAACTCGTTCTGTACGGTCTGTACGGTATTCGGTACGTGCTACGCGGAGGTAGCATCGGCCAGGCGCACGGCGCTGACGAAGGCCTCGACCTTGGCCGCGTCCTTGATGCCCTTGGCGGCTTCGACACCACTGCTGATATCGACCGCGTAGGGGCGAACGCCGGCCACCGCCTCAGTGACGTTGTGTACGCTCAAGCCACCACTCAAAACGGCCCGAGGCGCGAGTTCTTTTGGAATGAGAGACCAATCGAAAACCTTTCCGCTGCCGCCATACTCCTCGACCAGGGTGTCGAGCAGCAGCCCGGTGAAAAACGGGCTGGCAGAGCGATATGCCTGTTCGTATTCTAACAAATCGGCAGGCTTCGTCGAGCTTCCTATTCTGGCCGCGCGCATGAAGGGCCTGACCACGGCCGCGGCGATGGCGGCGCATTGCTCGGGTGTCTCGTCGCCATGGAACTGCAGCACCGTCAGCGGCACCCGGGCCAGCACTTCCCTCACCTGCTCCAGCGTGGGATTGACGAACAGGCCCACCAGGCTGACGAAGGGCGGCACCACCCGGCTGAGCTCGGCGGCGCGCTGCGGCGTCACATGGCGCGGGCTCTTGGGATAGAACACCAGGCCGATGGCGTCGGTACCGGCGGCGACGGCTGCGCCGATGTCTTCTTCACGGGTCAGGCCGCAGATCTTGATGCGGGTGCGATGGGTCATGAGCTTGCAGGTCTCCGGAAGAAATGGCTTACAGCCAGGGCCAGGAACGGTTTTCCTGTGGCAGCGCCCAGGCATCGGGATAGTCTACCCGCGCCAGGTACAGGCCGTCGGGCATGAAGGTCGGCGCCGCACGGCTGCGGTCACGCTGGGCCAGCACCTCGGCGATCCATTCCGGTCCCTGCTTGCCATTGCCCACCACGATGAGCGAGCCGACGATGTTGCGCACCATGTGATGCAGGAAGGCATTGGCCTTGAGCGTGAAGACGATCATGTCGCCATGGCGCCGTACCGAGATGCTTTCCATCTTGCGCACAGGCGACTTGGCCTGGCATTCCACGGCGCGAAAACTGGTGAAATCGTGCTCGCCGATCAAGTGCTGGGCGGCGCGATGCATGCGGTCGGCGTCCAGCGGGCGGAAGGTCCAGCCCGCCTTGCCGGCCAGCAATGGCGAGCGCACCGCATGGTTGTAGAGCACGTAGTGATAGGTCCGGGCAATGGCCGAGAAGCGGGCATGGAAGCCGAACCTGGCCAGGCTGTCGGCGCCGGCGCGGTCGCTGCCATGCAGCTCCACCGGCTGGCTGGCCGCCTGGGCGATGGCGGCATCGTCCACGTAGGGCAATTCGCACGCCCAGCGCACGGCAATGGTCGGCGGCAGGAAGGCATTGGTGCCGCGCACCCAGGAGAAGGTATCGCGGGCAATCGGGGTATCGAAATGCACCAGTTGCTCCAGCGCGTGCACGCCGGCATCGGTGCGGCCGGCACAGGTGGTGGCAATGGCCTGGGTGCTGAAACGCCGCAGGGCGGCCTCAAGCTGGTCTTGCACGGTCTGGCGGTGCGGCTGGGTCTGCCAGCCTTGCCAGCAGGCGCCGTCATATTGCACGCCGAGCACCACGCGGCGCAGGCCTTCGGCTTGTGGATGGGTATCTGTCATGGGATGTCGCTGCCTCCCCGCCGGGCTAGGTCGACGGGAAGACCGGTACGCTGAAAACAAACGGGCAGCTCATGCGAGCTGCCCGCGAGATGAAGCTATTGTAATGGAATCGCTTGCCGGGTCGAACCGCTTGCCCGGACCGGCTCAGCTCAGCGCGGCCATCATTTCCTTGGCGCGGGCCACCTGGGTATCGTTGCCGCCACGCATGACTTCTTCCAGCAATTCGCGTGCGCCTTCCTTGTCGCCGATTTCCTCGTAGGCCGCGGCCAGGTCGAGCTTGGTCGTCATTTCGGCTTCGAAGGCAGACTCTTCGTCCTCTTCCAGCAGATTGGTCGCCGACGGCGTCGCACCCTCGTCGGGCAGGCTCAGGTCGAGGTCGGCCAGGCTCAGGGCCGGCTCGTCGTCCAGGCTGTCCAGCAGCATCGCGGCCGAACTGGCCGCCGTCGAGGCGGCCGGCAGGATGGGTTCGCTGGCGTCCGGCTTGGCGCCGTTGTCCAGGTCCAGGTCGAAATCGATATCCTTGCCGAAATCGACCGCCGCGCTGGCAGGCGGCGTGGCCGGTTGCTGGATTTCGGCGCCCTTGAAGTCGCTCAGGTCGAACTCCATCGCGGGCTCTTCCTCAGCCATGGGGGCAGGCTCGGGTTCAGCCGGCACGCCGCCATATAGCGGATTGGTCGGATCGATTTCCAGGCCCAGCGCAGCCGTCTTGACCCAGGTCTCGTTGAGGCCGCCGCTGAGCGTGTGCAGATCCTGGGCCACCTTGTTGAAACTGGCCACGTCACCACGCTTGGCATAGATCTCCGCCAGCTTGGCATGCAGCGCCTGGCGCTCGGGCTGGGTCTGCAACGCGAGCTTGAGGACATCCTCGGCCTGCTCGTCGCGGCCGTAGGCGATGTACATGTCAGCCTCGGCGATCGGATCCACCGGAGCCTCTTCGGCCGGGGCTTCCGGGGCCGCAGCCACTGGCGGTTCTGCCGGGGTTTCGGGCGCGGCCATCACGGCCGCTTCGGCCGCAGCCTCAGGCTCCGGTTCGACCACTGCCGCTACCGGGGCGGCTGCAGGTGTGGGTGCAGGCTCAGGCTCGCTGGCCGGCTCGGCCGCTGGTTGATCGGATTTCTTCTTGCGGCGACGCATGGCCAGCACACCACCACCGGCCGCCAGCAGGGCGACGATCACACCCGCACCGCCCAGTACGTAAGGATTGTCCTTGATCTTGTCGAGGAAGCTGCCGCCGGACTTGTCGACGGGCTTGGCTGGCCCGGTGGTCATCGGTGCAGCCGGGGCCGCCGGAGCCGCCACGGGGGCGGGTGCCGGCGCCGGTGCGGCCGGTGTGGCCGCAGCCGCATCGACAGGCTTGTCTTCCGGCTTGGCAGCCTGGGCCGCCTTGGCGGCATCGGCTTCCTTCTGCTGCTGGGCAGTCAGGTCGGAGATGGTCTTGTTCTTCAGTTCCAGCAGCTTCTGGAGATTGTCGACGTTCTTTTCGAGATCCTTGACGCGGTCGTTGGCATCGGCCAGGGCGCGCTCGGCGGCAGCCTTGTCTTCAGCCGCCGTGCCGGCATTGCCGGTCTTGCCACGGCCCTTGTTGGCGCGGGAAAGTTCCAGCCGGTCGCGTGCTTCCTGGGCGCCGGAACGCTCCTCGACCCGGGTGGTGATCTTGCCACCACCGCTTTGCCGGCTGGCACCCGGCTTGGCGGCCGGCGCGTTGGCGACCTGCCCGGCCAGCTTGTTGCGGTAGGCGTTGAAATCCTGGGCCTGGGCCACGACCATGCCGTGGGCTTCGGTCTTGTCCACCGCAGCCGCACTGGGCTGGTCGGGGATGGCCAGGATCTTGCCAGCGCGCAGACGGTTGATGTTGCTGCCCATGAACGCGTCGGGATTGGCGCGGTACAGGGCGATGAGCATCTGGTCCAGCGAGACGTTGGCCGGCAGGTTGCGGGTGGCGATGCCTGCCAGCGTATCCCCCTGCTTGACGCGATAATCACCGGCCTTGCCGCCGGCGGCGGTCGATGCCGCTGGCACGTCGGTCTTGCCCGAGGCCATCGGCGCGGCAGGCGGAGCAGCCTGGGGACTGGCCGACGCCGGTGTATTGTCGGGGGAGGCCTGCTGACGACGGATCAACTCCTCGGCCAGGGCCGAAGGCGCCGGGCGCTGGACGATATTGGAGGCGGGTTCTTCACCGCTGACCGGAATCGGTGTGCGGGCTGGCGCCGGTGCTGCGGCGGGTGCCGGCGCTGCCGCCGGCGCAGTTGCCTCCGAGGCTGCTGGTGCTGGTGCTGGTGCTGTGGCTGCTGGTGCTGTGGCTGCTGGAGCAGCATCGGCATCGGCCTTGGCAGCCGGGGCACTGGAGGTGCTCGGCGTCAACGGAGCAACCTGGGCATTGCGCGGTGCCTTGCTATCGGCCGGATCGAGCAGGAAAGTGTACTCGCGCACCAGCCGCGAGCCCCCTGCGTCCAGTTCCAGCAACAGGTCGACGAAGGGATCACTGACCGGCTGCGCAGAACTGATACGGATGAAATGGCGCCCCTGGCGCTGCTCCACCACGAAGGACAGTGAACTCAGGATCGGGTTGAAGTCGACATTGGCGCGGCTGAAGGCCTCCGCCGAGGCCAGCTTGGCCGAGAGCTTGCCCGCCTCATCGGCGCTCACCGAGGTGACTTCGATCTCGGCACGCAGCGGCTGCCCCAGCGAGGACAGCACGGTAAGCTTGCCCAGGCTGGCAGCCTGCGCGCCCAGCGGCACGGCCAGTGCCAGCGCGATGGCGGCGCTCAGGGTCTTGATCTGGGACAGGGGCTGCTTCTTGTTCGTATTCAGAGGCATGTTTTAATTGGCTTAGAGAAACGTTCCGCTTGAAACCCGTCACGCTCTTGTTCAACTCCAGTGGAAGCCGTGAATGGGACATGTGCTGCCCGGCCCGTAACGCCGGTTGGCGCCAATCCATTTCATCAAATCCAGCAAGCACCCGGCACGGCCGCAAGCGACTGTTCCGTATGTTGACTTTCATGAAATGAATGGGGTTTTCAAATTATCATCAAGAACTTACAGCCGCAAGTGTACTTAAGTTCTCAACATGAGAAAAACCCGCCAGCCTCCGCATGAGAGTGGAAGCTGGCGGGCTATTGTTGCAGACTGACAACGGGATAGGCAAGTCCTATTCGTATCCTGCCGGTCTTGCGATGTTGCCGACCGGATAATATCCGGTCCCCGGCCTTACTCCAGGTTGCCCAGGATGATGCGCAGCATGCGGCGCAGCGGTTCGGCCGCGCCCCACAGCAACTGGTCACCGATGACGAAGGCGGAAATGTATTCCGGACCCTGGTTCAGCTTGCGCACGCGGCCCACGCCGATTTCCAGGCCGCCGGTGATGGCTGCCGGGGTCAGTTCCTTGACCGTGATGGCGCGGTCATTGGGAACCCATTTCACCCACTGGTTGCCAGCACGGATGATGGACTCGATCTCGGCCAGGGGCAGGTCGCGCTTCAACTTGATGGTCAGCGCCAGGCTGTGGCAACGCATGGCGCCGATGCGCACGCACAGGCCGTCGACGGGGATGATCTTCTCGTTGCCGAGGATCTTGTTGACTTCGGCCTGGCCCTTCCACTCTTCCTTGGACTGACCGTTTTCCAGCTGGGCGTCGATCCAGGGGATCAGGCCCCCGGCCAGCGGTGCGCCGAAGAATTCGGTGGGCACGTCTTCACGGATGGTCTTGGCGACCTTGCGGTCGATGTCCAGGATGGCCGAGGACGGCGTGGCCAGTTCTTCGGCCACCGCAGCGTTGATGACGCCCATGCCCTTCAGCAGTTCGCGCATGTGGTTGGCGCCGCCGCCGGAGGCTGCCTGGTAGGTCATGGAGCTGACCCACTCGACCAGGCCTTCCTTGAACAGGCCGCCCACGCCCATCAACAGGATGGAGTTGGTGCAGTTGCCGCCGATGTAGTTCTTCACGCCCTTGGCCAGCGCGTCCTTGATGACGTTGTTGTTGACCGGGTCCAGCACGATCACGGCATCATCCTTCATGCGCAGCGAAGAGGCGGCGTCGATCCAGTAGCCGTCCCAGCCGGCTGCACGCAGCTTGGGGAAGATCTCGTTGGTGTAGTCGCCACCCTGTGCGGTAATGATGATGTCGCATTTCTTCAGCTCATCGATGCTGTTGGCGTCTTTGAGCGTCGTTGCCGTTTTGGCGAACGACGGCGCCTTGCCGCCCGCATTCGAAGTCGAGAAAAATACCGGTTCGATGTGATCGAAATCACCCTCGTCCTGCATGCGCTGCATCAGGACCGAACCCACCATTCCACGCCAGCCAACTAAACCAACCAGTTTCATCATCTTTCCCTATTTAGAATTTCCATGGTGAACAAATCAGATTGAACACATTGTGTGCCGGAACATCCGGCCTGCAACCCTCCTGCACCGGCCGGTGCAGGAGGAATTGTCCTTAGCCGAGCGCCTTGACCACGGCCTCGCCCATCTGCTGGGTATTGACCTTGGTGCAGCCCTCTTCGTAAATATCGGCGGTGCGCAGGCCTTGCGCAAGCACTTTCTTCACGGCGTTCTCGATGCGGTCGGCCTGCTCGGCACGGTTCAAGGAGAAACGCAACATCATCGCCGCCGACAGGATGGTCGCCAACGGATTGGCGATACCCTTGCCTGCGATGTCCGGTGCCGAGCCGTGCGAGGGCTCGTACAGGCCCTTGTTATTCGCATCCAGCGAAGCCGAAGGCAGCATGCCGATGGAACCGGTCAGCATCGCAGCGGCGTCGGAGAGGATGTCGCCAAACATGTTGCCGGTGACGATGACGTCGAAGTTCTTCGGTGCCTTCACCAGCTGCATGGCGGCGTTGTCCACGTACATGTGCGACAGCTCCACGTCCGGGTATTCCTTGCCCACTTCGGTGACGACGTCTTTCCAGAACTGGAAGGTTTCCAGCACGTTGGCCTTGTCCACGCTGCACAGGCGCTTGCCGCGCTTGGCGGCGGCCTGGAAGGCGACGTGGGCGATACGGCGGATTTCCGGTTCCGAATAGCGCATGGTATCAAATCCTTCACGTGCACCCTTGAAAGGACCGTCCGGCGCATCGCGCATGCCGCGCGGCTGGCCGAAATAGATGTCGCCGTTCAGTTCGCGCACGATCAGGATGTCCAGGTTGGCCACCAGCTCAGGCTTCAACGACGAAGCACCGGTCAGTTCCGGATAGCAGATCGCGGGACGGAAGTTGGCGAACAGCTGCAGGTGCTTGCGCAGGCCCAGGATGGCCTGCTCCGGGCGCAGGGCGCGCTCCAGCTTGTCGTACTTCCAGTCGCCGACGGCGCCGAAGAGGATGGCGTCGGCTTCCTTGGCCAGCTTCAGGGTGCCATCCGGCAGCGGGTGGCCGTGGGCCTCGTAGCCGGCGCCGCCGACCGGGGCCGATTCCATCTCGAACTTCTCGTCCAGCGCATTGAGCACGCGCACGGCTTCATCGACGATCTCGGGACCGATGCCGTCGCCCGGCAGGATAGCAATCTTCATGGCTTCTCTTTCTCAGTTATGCAGCGAATTCGGGTTATCAATGACAAGGGCGGTCATCTGACCGCCCTTTGCTGTTGTTTCAACGATCCTGTCAGATCGTGTTGCTCAGCCAGGGCTGTTCGTGCAGGTGTTTCTCTTCGTAGGCACGAATGGTGTCGGCTTTGCGTAGGGTCAGGCCAATGTCGTCGAAACCGTTGAGCAGGCAATACTTGCGGAACTCGCTGATCTCGAACGGGAAGGCCTGGCTGCCATTGGTGGTGCTGACGACCTGCTTTTCCAGGTCGATGACCAGGCGATAACCCGGGAAGGCCTTGACTTCATTGAACAGGTGATCGACCTGTTGCTCGGTCAGCACGATGGGCAGCAGGCCGTTCTTGTAGCAGTTGTTGAAGAAGATGTCGGCGAAGCTGGGCGCAATCACGGCGCGGAAGCCGAACTGGTCCAGCGCCCACGGCGCGTGCTCGCGCGAGGAGCCGCAGCCGAAGTTCTTGCGCGACAGCAGGATCGATGCACCCTGGTAGCGCTCCTGGTTGAGCACGAAGTCCGGGTTCAGCGGGCGCTTGCTGTTGTCCATGCCCGGCTCGCCATGATCCAGGTAACGCCATTCGTCGAACAGGTTGGGGCCGAAGCCGCTGCGCTTGATCGACTTCAGGAACTGCTTCGGGATGATCGCATCGGTATCGACGTTGGCGCGATCCAGCGGCGCCACCAGTCCTTCATGCACGATAAATTTATTCATGAGTTTGACCTCGGGTCGGCGGGGTGATGATGCTGCCCTGCCCTTCCTCTTTCATGTTCAAAAACTGAAGCTACGGCACGCTGGCCGCAGCCTGTTTCACTGTCCTGCTTATTTCTTGCTGGCGTCCTGCATCTTCTCGCCAACCTTCTGCACATCCTTGCCGAAGCCATCGACGGTGTTGCAACCGGCCAGAGCACCGAGGGTGACGGCCAGCAGAATCAGAGCGGAGATTTTTTTCATGTTTGTACCTCTCGAAAAGATTTCACAAGCCGACGCTTACAGCGAACGCACATCCACGAAGTGACCGGCGATACCTGCCGCAGCGGCCATGGCCGGGCTCACCAGGTGGGTACGACCACCGGCGCCCTGACGACCTTCGAAATTGCGATTCGAAGTCGAGGCACAGCGCTCGCCCGGTTCCAGACGGTCGGCATTCATGGCCAGGCACATGGAGCAACCCGGTTCACGCCATTCGAAGCCGGCGTCGCGGAAGATCTTGTCCAGGCCTTCACGCTCGGCCTGCTCCTTGACCAGGCCGGAGCCCGGCACCACCATCGCCAGCTTGACGTTGGAGGCGCGGAACTTGCCGCGCACCACCTTGGCTGCCTCGCGCAGGTCTTCGATGCGCGAGTTGGTGCAGGAACCGATGAAGACCTTGTCGATGCGGATATCCTCGATCGGCGTATTGGGCTTCAGGGCCATGTAGGCCAGCGCCTTTTCCATGCCGTCGCGCTTGGTCGGGTCCTTTTCCTTGTCGGGATCGGGTACGCGGGCGTCGACTGCCACCACCATCTCGGGCGAGGTGCCCCAGGTGACTTGCGGCTTGATCTCGGCGGCGTTGAGGGTCACGACCATGTCGAACTTGGCGCCCTGGTCGGAATGCAGCGTGCGCCAATAGCTCACGGCACGTTCCCAGTGCGGGCCCGAGGGCGAATACGGACGGCCCTTGAGATAGTTCAGCGTGGTGTCATCGAAGGCCACCATGCCGGCGCGGGCACCGGCTTCGATGGCCATGTTGCAGACCGTCATGCGGCCTTCCATGGACAGCGAACGCATGGTCGAGCCGGCGAATTCGATCGCATAACCGGTACCACCGGCCGTGCCGATCTTGCCGATGACGGCCAGCACGATATCCTTGGCGGTGACGCCGGCCGGCAGTGCGCCGTCGACCTGCACCAGCATGGACTTGGACTTGCGCGCCAGCAGCGTCTGGGTGGCCAGCACGTGTTCCACTTCGGAGGTACCGATGCCGTGGGCCAGCGCAGCGAAGGCACCGTGGGTGGAAGTGTGCGAGTCGCCGCAGACCACCGTCATGCCCGGCAGCGTGGCGCCCTGCTCGGGGCCGATCACGTGCACGATGCCCTGGCGCTTGTCGTTCATGCCGAAGTACGTCAGGTTGTATTCCTTGGCGTTGCCATCCAGCGTCTCGACCTGCAGGCGCGAGATCGGGTCGGCGATGCCGTGGGCGCGGTCGGTGGTGGGGACGTTGTGGTCGGCCACCATCAGGTTGGCCGAGTTGCGCCAGGGTTGACGACCGGCTAGCTTGAGGCCTTCGAAGGCTTGCGGGCTGGTCACTTCGTGGAGCAGATGGCGGTCGATATACAGGATGGCGGTACCGTCATCTTCCGTATGAACGACGTGCGACTCCCAGAGTTTGTCGTAAAGCGTCTTGAGCATGTTGCGGTCCTGCGTAACAGTGTGGAGGCTGGTCGTAGAAAATAGCATTTGATTATGCCATAAAGCGACAGGTCTTACCCCCTTGCCGTGTTTTCCGCCGCATCGCAACAACAGATAGAAATGCTGCAAAGCAGCAGAAAAAGAGCAAAAGTTGCGGCAGATGTGAAAAAACCGGCATATCCCCGGGATGACGAGGACAGGCCGGCTGGCTGGAGTCACTCAAGCAAGGTGCCTAGCGTTTCTTGCGGGTCTGCTGATACAGCGGATCGACGCGTTGCGCGTAGTCGCTCAGGTCGGCGATGCGCTCGCTGCTGGAGGGGTGGGTGGACATGAACTTCATCGGTTCTTCGCCGCCCAGGCTGGCCATCTTCTGCCACAGCGTCACGGCCGCCTTGGGATCATAGCCGCCGCGCGCGGCCAGCTCCACGCCGATGCGGTCGGCCTCGGTCTCGTTGGCGCGCGAATTGGGCAAGCCCATCAAGCCCATGTAGGCGTACTGGGCGCCCTGCTTGCCCAGATCCCCCAGGCCCAGCAGGGCCGCGCCGATGGAGATGGCCGAGTTGGCCACCACCTGCTGCGAGGCGCGCTCGCGGGCATGCTCGCGCAGCGCATGAGCGATCTCATGGCCCATCACGGCAGCCAATTCATCGTCGGTGATCTTGAGCTTGTCGATCAGGCCGGTATAGACCGCGATCTTGCCACCGGGCATGCACCAGGCATTGGTCTCCTCGGAAGTGAGTACATTGACTTCCCACTTCCAGTTCAGTGCATCGGGCCGGAACACGCCGGTCTGCGGGATCAGGCGATTGGCGATGGTACGCACCCGCTGGGCCTGCGCCGCATTGCGGTTCAACAGCCCCTTGCCCTTGGCCTCGCCCAGCACCTGGGCGTATTCCTTGCTGGCCGAGGCTTCCATGTCGGCCGACGACACCAGCATCTGCTGCTTGCGGTCTATCCCCACCGCACCACCCTGGGTGGTCTGCACCGTCTCACACGCCACAAGGCCGGCCAGTGCCATGGCCAGCATGCTGTTCTTGATGATTGGTTTGAGCATCATTCCCGCCTCCATTGAATATTTGATTTGATTCCAGGTCCTGCTGCCGGGCGATCGTGCGCCGCCCTGGCGGGCCGGGAGCCGTTTCGACCGGGCTCGCGGCAAAATGTTTCAAACAAGAAAAAACCGGCGATCGCTAGCGCGATGGCCGGTTCGTATCAGGGATCCCGCCGGCCGTTCAGCGCAGTTGCGGGGTATCGACCTTGACGTCGCCGCACTGGGCACGGTGCCGCAAGGCATGATCCATCAGCACCAGCGCCAGCATGGCTTCGGCGATGGGCGTGGCGCGGATGCCCACGCAGGGATCATGACGCCCGAAGGTTTCCACCGCGATCGGCTGGCCGTTCTTGTCGATGGACGGACGCGGCGTGCGGATGCTGGAGGTAGGCTTGATGGCGATGGAAGCCGTGATGTCCTGGCCGGTCGAGATGCCGCCCAGGACGCCGCCGGCATTGTTGCCCACGAAGCCTTCCGGGGTCAGCGCGTCGCCGTGCTCGGAACCCTTCTGCACCACCGAGCGGAAACCGGCGCCGATCTCCACGCCCTTGACGGCGTTGATGCCCATCAGCGCATAGGCGATCTCGGCATCGAGCTTGTCGTAGAGCGGTTCACCCAGGCCGACGGGCACGTTCTGCGCCACCACGTCGATGCGCGCGCCGATGGAGTCGCCATCCTTGCGCAGGGCGTCCATGTAGTCTTCCAGGCGCTCGATGATGCCGGCATTGGCGGCGAAGAAGGGGTTGTTGGGCACATGCTCCCAGGACTCGAAGGGGATCGCGATCTCGCCCAGCTGGCTCATGCAGCCCTTGAAGGTGGTACCGTACTTTTCGAACAACCACTTCTTGGCAATGGCCGCCGCACCCACCACGGGGGCGGTCAGGCGCGCCGAGGAGCGGCCACCGCCGCGCGGGTCGCGGATGCCGTACTTGTGCCAGTAGGTGTAGTCGGCATGGCCGGGGCGGAAGGTCTCGAGGATGTTGCCGTAGTCCTTGCTGCGCTGGTCCTGGTTGCGGATCAGCAAGGCGATGGGGGTACCGGTGGTCTTGCCCTCGTAGACGCCGGAGAGGATCTCGACGGTATCGGGCTCCTGGCGCTGGGTCACGTGGCGCGAGGTGCCGGGGCGGCGGCGATCCAGTTCCGGCTGGATATCGGCCTCCGACAGGGTCATGCCCGGGGGGCAGCCATCGATCACGCAGCCGATGGCCGGGCCGTGGGATTCGCCGAAGGTGGTGACGGTGAAGAGCGTGCCGAAGGTATTGCCGGACATGATGGAATTCGCGTGAGAGACTGGGAAAACACGATTTTACCAGTCTCGGACGCCGCCGACGAGCCGTCGGCGGCGTCCGGCGTCCGGCGTCTTGTCCCGCCCTACTTCCAGTCGCCGCGCAAGGCGCGCACTTTTTCCTGCAGCAGTTCGGGGCTGACATCGGCAGGGGCGATGGGCTCGCCCACGACCAGCTCCAGCCGCGAGAACAGCCCGCGCTTGAAGGTGCGCGCCACCGGATTGCTGGGGTCGCGCGAAAACAGGCTGCCCCACAGGCCGCGCAGTGCCAGCGGCAACACCGGCACCGGACTGCGCTCGATGATCTTCTGCACGCCGCCCTTGAAGGGGTTCAGCTCGCCGTCACGCGTGAGCTTGCCCTCAGGGAAGATGCACACCAGCTCGCCCTCGTGCAGCGCCTGGGCGATGTCGACGAAGGCCTTCTCGGTCAGCCAGGGATCTTCCTTGACCGGGGCGATGGGGATGGCGCGGGCATTGCGGAAGACCCAGGACAGCAGCGGGATCTTGAATATCTGGTGATCCATCACGAAACGCACCGGACGCGGACTGGCCGCCATGATGGCGATCGCATCCACGTAGCTGACGTGGTTGCACACCAGCACACCGGCGCCCTGGTCGCGGATGGCCTGGCCATTGACGATGCGCACCCGGTAGAAGGTATGGATCAGCAGCCAGGCCAGGAAGCGGATGAGGAATTCCGGCACCAGCGAGAAGATGTACACCGCCACCACGCCATTCATGATGGCCGTGGCCAGGAAGATCTGCGGGATCGTCAGGCCGGCCTTGAGCAGCACCATGGCCACCAGTGCCGAGACCACCATGAACAGGGCATTCATGATGTTCATGCCGGCGATGGTGCGCGAGACGTGGGCCGGGTCGCAGCGGGTCTGGATCAGCGCGAACAGCGGCACGATGTAGAGGCCGCCGAACAGGCCGATGCCCAGGCAATCGGCCAGGATGCGCCAGCTGCCGCCCTGGCCGAGGAAGCCGGCGATGTCCAGCATCGTCCCCGGCGTCACGTAGGCCTGGCTGGCGAAGTACAGCTCCAGTCCGAAGACCGACAGGCCGATGGAGCCGAACGGCACCAGGCCGATTTCCACCTTGTGGCCGGAAAGCCGCTCGCACAGCAGCGAGCCGGCACCGATGCCGATGGAGAACACCGCCAGCAGCAGCACGAAGACACTGTGGTCGCCGTGGAGGTAGTTCTTCGCATAGACGGGGAACTGCGCCAACATGATGGCGCCGTAGAACCAGAACCAGGAATTGCCCAGCAGCGACAGGAACACCGGCCGGTTGCGACGCGAGAAGCCGAGGTTGCGCACGGTCTCGGTGAAGGGGTTCCAGTTGACCTTGAGTTCCGGAGCCGGGGCCGGCGAATGCGGAATGGCCAGGCTGGCCAGCCAGCCCAGCACGGCGATGCCGATGGTCACGCCGGCCACCAGCTGCAGGCCCCAGGGCTTGTGGACCACCAGTACCGCGCCCAGGATCTCGCCCAGCAGGATGCCCACGAAGGTCCCCATCTCGATGAGGCCATTGCCGCCGATGAGCTCATCACGCCGCAACTGCTGCGGCAGGTAGGCGTACTTGACCGGCCCGAACAGCGTCGAATGGATCCCCATGCCGATCACCGCCGTCACCAGCAGCCACAGATGATGGGTCATCCAGCCATAGGCGGCGATGCCCATGATGGCGATCTCCAGCAGCTTGACGAAGCGCGCCACGCGGCCCTTCTCCAGCTTGTCGGCCAGTTGGCCGGAGGTCGCCGAGAACAGGAAGAAAGGCAGGATGAACAGGCCCGGAATGAGGTTGTTGAGCAAGCCGGTGTCCATGCTGGTCCAGGACAGGGCGTCGTAGGTAAGGATGGTCAGCAGGGCCGTCTTGAAGACATTGTCGTTGAGCGCTCCCAGGAACTGGGTCCAGAAGAAGGGGGCAAAACGCCGTTGGGAGAAGAGCGTGAACTGGCTGTTCTTGGGCATGGACAAATCAGGTCAATGAAGGGTAAGACGCAGGGTACGCAATTTGGCGCGGGGCAACAATAGGGACGAAGCACAATAAAAGAGACAATAAAAAACCGTTCCGGCGGGAACGGTTCTCTGGAGAGCCTACCTGGGTACCGCTTGCCGTGGCACGACGGTACCCGGTGCGCTTGCGCTGGTTCAGCTATTGCCTTCGCGCTCCTCTTCCTCGGCCGGCCAGTCGCGGATATAGGCCTTGAGCATCTTGTTCTCGAAGCCCTGGGCATCCAGCACGGCCTTGGCCACGTCGTAGAAGGACATCACGCCCAGCACCGTGCGCGCTTCCATCACCGGCACGTAGCGCGCGTGCTTTTCGAGCATGATGCGGCGCACCTCGTTGAGATCCGTATCGGGCGTCACGGTGATGGGGGCGTCGTTCATGTGCTTGCGCACCGTCGAACCACCCAGCGCGCCGCCGTTCTTGTGCAGTGTCAGCAGCACTTCGCGGAAGGTCAGCATGCCGACCAGGTCGCCATATTCCATGACCACCAGCGAACCGATGTCTTTCTCGGCCATCGCGGTCACCGCCTCCTGAATCGGGGTTTCCGGCGTGACGGTGAAAAGAATGTTGCCTTTGACCTTGAGGATTTCAGAGACTTTCATGATGTCATCCTAAATTTGTATGAAGCTGTTTTGACTGTAGGCGATGATGCCGGGAAAATCCAATTCACGGGGGCAACAGCATAGCCGATTACCGATGAGCTTGCTGACGCCGGCTTGCAAGCACATGGTACGGGCAAGCATGCAGTTTCGGCAACCGCCAAACACGCTGCTTTGCAGTATTTCCGACGCTCATCCCGGGCCATCACCTCGCGACATGGCGAGATGAAGATTGAAGTTGGCCGCGACGCTGACTAAGCTGAAAGCATCAGGACTTCCCGGAGGTTTCGTCATGTCCGCTACCCTGCCCCACCGTCACTACGCCAGCTTCAGCGACTTCTACCCGGCGTACCTGAGCGAACATTCGCATCGGGTCAACCGCCAACTGCACTTCCTGGGGTCTACGCTGGCCTTGCTGAGCCTGTTGCTGCTGCTGGTCACGCATCAGTGGTGGTGGATCGCGGTAGCCGTGTTCTGCGGCTACGGCTTCGCCTGGGTCGGGCATTTCATGGTGGAAAGAAACCAGCCTGCCACCTTCCGTCACCCGCTCTACTCCTTCATGGGCGACTGGGTGATGTACTGGCAGATGCTGACCGGACAGGTTTCCTTCTAGAGCCGGGGCGCTCAACGTTCCCACATGCGACGGCGCTGCTCCAGCGGCACCGCACCGTAGGGCAGGTCGGTCAGCGCCGTCTCGACTTCCTGGCGGGCCGGTTCGCGCACGCGGCAATAGTCCTCCAGCGACTGCGCCAGCATGGTATTGACCGCCTCGTCCACGCGCGTGACCAGCACATCCTCCTCGCCAGCCTGGGCCAGCACCGCCGGATCGAAGACGAACAGGCGATACAGTTGCGCCAGCCGGATCGTGGCAGGGTTCGCCACCAGCGTCCAGCGGTCCATGTCATCGGTGATGCGGCGGTTCCAGCCGGCACGGCGCGGCGTATCGGGCTTGACCGAGGCCACCCAGCCGGTTTCGCCCATGCGGGCCAGCAGTTGCTGCAGCTCGCCCAGCCCCAGCTTGGTGGCACGACGCATCTCTTCCATGCTGACCACGGCCGAGTCGTCGCCGGCACGGGCGGTGTAGAGGCACTTGAGCACCTTCACGGCATCGATGAACTCGGCCCCTGGCGAGGCCACGTGCCACCAGCGCTCGTAGCGCACCACCGGCAAGGCCGCCGCCAGCAGCGCCCCGAACAGGGTGATCATCCACATCATGTAGATCCACACCAGGAAGATCGGCAGCACCGCCACCGTGCCATAGACCATGGTGTAGGTGGGGAACTTGAGGATGTAGACGGCAAAGAGCCGCTTGGCGATTTCCAGACCGATGCCAGCCAGGACGCCGCCGGCCAGTGCGTCACGCCAGTCCACGGTCTGGTTGGGCACGGTGCTGTAGAGCAGCGTATAGGCCAGCGTCGAGAACATCAGCGAGACCAGGGTGTAGAAGCTCTCGCCCAGCCAGGGCAGGCTCCTGACGGCGCCGCCGGTGGCGGTGGAAAGATAGGAGGTCACGCTGATGGACACGCCGATCAGCAATGGTCCCAGCGTGATGATGGCCCAGTACACCAGTACCCGCTGCACCAGCGGACGGGATTTCTTGACGCGCCAGATCTGGTTGAACACGCTCTCGATGGTGGACATGGTCAGCACCGAGGTCAGGATCAGCAGCACCCCGCCCACGGCCGAAATGCGTGCCGACTTGGCGGCGAACTGGTTCAGGTAGCCCAGGATGGTGTTGGCCACGCCCCTGGGCATGAGGTTCTCGACGAAATAGGCTTCCAGCGAGGCGCGAAAGGTCGAGAACAGCGGAAAGGCCGTAAACAACGCCAGCGCGATGGTCAGCATCGGCACCAGCGAGAGAATGGTGGTGAAGGTCAGGCTGCCGGCCACCTGCGGCAGGCGGTCCTCGCGCAGACGCCGGCCGGCGAAGCGCAGGAGATCGCTACACTGTTCACGGGTCAGGCCACGCATACGGGAAAAGGAAAAACGCAAAGGGGACATCGGTTCGACTTCGATTGCACACAGCGCAGGAAGAGTGCTCCCGGCCGGCCAAGGTTCCTGTCGTCCCGCATTTACCCGGAGACGACAACTTTCCCGATTATCGCCCAAGCTGGCGACAAAAACCCGCAAATCCGTGTGTGAACCCGTAAGTTTCAGATTCTTTCACTGCATTGCGAAGGAAAAGGCAGTGGACTGACTCTTTTTCCGCATGTCGCCGCGGAAAAAAACAGAAATATAATGCCAGCATGACGACCACTACCCCTGCCTCCCCCAACGCCACCATCCTGGTGCTGTACTACTCGCGCCATGGCGCCACCCGCAAGCTGGCCGAGCTCATCGCCCAGGGCGTGGAAAGCGTGCCCGGCTGCGATGCGCGCTTGCGCACGGTGCCGGCGGTATCGACCGTGACCGAGGCAGTGGAGCCGGACGTGCCGAGCTCCGGCGCCCCCTACGTGGAAGCCGCCGACCTGCAGCAATGCAACGGCCTGGCGCTGGGCTCGCCCACCCGCTTCGGCAACATGGCCGCGGCCATGAAATACTTCTGGGATGGCACCGCGCCGCAGTGGCTCTCCGGTGCGTTGACGGGCAAGCCAGCCTGCGTGTTCACCTCCACCGGCAGCCTGCACGGCGGCCAGGAGTCGACGTTGCTGACCATGATGATCCCGCTGCTGCACCACGGCATGCTGCTCGTGGGCCTGCCCTATGCGCATCCCGAACTGATGAATACCCACAGCGGCGGCACGCCCTACGGCGCCAGCCACTGGGCGGGCGTCAACGGCAACCAGCCGCTGTCGGACGACTCGCGAACCCTGGCCATCGCGCTGGGCAAAAGGCTGGCAGAGACCGCCATCAAACTACGGAGACCATCATGAACAGCCGTGCGCGCTATTTCCACCTGGGAGCCTGTTCCAGCCTGATCGCCCTGATCCTGCTGTGCCTGGCGTGGGAACTGGTACTGGCCCCCTTGCGCCCGGGCGGCTCGTGGATGGTACTGAAGGTGCTGCCGCTGCTGCTGCCCTTGCGCGGCGTATTGAAGCGCGATGTCTACACCCTGCAGTGGTCGTCCATGCTGATCCTGGTCTATCTGGCCGAAGGGCTGGTGCGCGCCACCAGTGACGCTGTCCATACCTCGGTGCTGCTGGCCTGGGCCGAAGTGGCGCTGACCTGCGTGTACTTCCTGTGCGCCCTGCTCTATCTGCACCCGTTCAAGAAGGCCGCCAAGGAAATCGCCCGCCAGGCGATCCAGAAGGCGTCCCAGTAAGCGCTCCGTTCCCGGTTTCGCGCCATGCGCCCGCCTGGGCGCGTGGCATTGCCTGTCCCCTCCCCGATGCCCATGACCGAATTCCTGCAAGCCTGCCGCACCGCCATCAGTGCCGCCCATGTCCTCACCGAAGCAGGCGACACCGCCGGCTACCTGACCGACCAGCGTGGCCGCTACACCGGCCGTGCCGTGGCCGTACTGCGACCGGCCGATACCGCTGAAGTGGCCGCCCTGGTCAAGCTGTGCGCGCAATACCAGGTCCCGCTGGTGCCGCAAGGTGGCAATACCGGCCTGGTGCTGGGCAGCGTGCCCGACCAGCAGGGCAATGCCGCCGTGCTCTCGCTGCGCCGGCTCAATCGCATCCGCGCCGTCGATACGGTCAACAACACCATGACGGTGGAAGCCGGCTGCATCCTGCAACACATCCAGGAGCAGGCCGCCAGCGCCGAGCGCCTGTTCCCGCTGTCGCTGGCGGCCGAGGGCAGTTGCACCATCGGCGGCAACCTCTCCACCAATGCCGGTGGCACGGGCGTGCTGCGCTACGGCAACACCCGCGAGCTGTGCCTGGGGCTGGAAGTGGTCACCGCCCAGGGCGAGGTCATGAGCAGTCTCAAGGGCTTGCGCAAGGACAATACCGGCTACGACCTGCGCGACCTCTTCATCGGTGCCGAAGGCACCCTGGGCGTGATCACGGCCGCCGTGCTCAAACTCTTCCCGCAGCCGCGCGCCCAGGTCACCGCGCTGGTGGCATTGGATACACCGGCCCAGGCGCTGCAGCTGCTGCAGCAGGCCCAGCAGCATTGCGGGCCGGCCCTGACCGGGTTCGAGCTGATGTCCGATATCTGCCTGCGGCTGGTCTGCAAGCACTTCCCCGAGCAGCGCCTGCCGTTTGCGCAGCATCATCCCCAATACGTCCTGCTGGAACTGTCGGACAGCGAATCGGAGGAGCACGCGCGCACCCTCTTCGAAAGCCTGATCGGCGAGGCTCTGGAACAATCGCTGGTCAAGGACGCCGTCATCGCCGCCTCGCTGGCCCAGTCCCGCGCCCTGTGGGAATTGCGCGAGAACATTTCGATGGCGCAGGCGCACGAAGGCAAGAACATCAAGCACGACATCTCGGTGCCGATCTCCCGCATCGCCGACTTCATCAGCACCACCGATGCGCTGCTGCAGGCGGCCTCTCCGGGCTGCCGCATGGTCACGTTCGGCCACCTGGGCGACGGCAACCTGCACTACAACGTGTCGCCACCGGAAGGCGTGGCCGATACCGACTTCATCGCCCAGCAGGCGGCCATCAACCTGGTGGTGCATGACAGCGTGGACCGCTTCGGCGGCTCGATCTCGGCCGAGCATGGGCTGGGGGCCCTGAAACGCGAGGAAATCCGGCGCTACAAGTCGCCGGTGGAATTGCAGATGATGCGCGCCATCAAGCTGGCGCTGGATCCGCAACAATTGATGAACCCGGGCAAGGTGCTCTGAACCGTCGGCCTTGCCGACGACAACAAAAAGGGACGGATGCCAGACCGGCCATCCGTCCCAACCTCCCCCTCAGGAGTCTGGCGCTATCGTCCCTTGCGGGAGCGATAGCCTATGACTTCATCTTTGCATCGAGTGCGCGGGGGCAATCCGGTGAATAAACGGCGTAGGCCGTGCCAATTTGAGGGATACCCAGGGCGAGGGCGGCCACGACGGGATTCAGGCAGCGCTCCTGTGCTGTGCGCGCACAGCCTGCAGGAACAGCTCGGGGGTCATCGGCCGGCCCAGCAGGAAGCCCTGCAGGGCATCGCAGCCCACCGAGGCCAGGAACTGCTGCTGCTTCTCGGTTTCCACCCCCTCGGCCACGATGCGCAGGTTGAGCGTGCGCCCCAGGGCCACGATGGCCGAGACGATGGCCGCATCTTCCGAGCCATCGCTGAGGTCGCGCACAAAGCCGCGATCGATCTTGAGTTCGTTGGCCGGCAGGCGCTTGAGATAGAGCAGGCTGGAGTAGCCGGTGCCGAAGTCGTCGATGGAAATCTCCACGCCCAGGTCGGCAATCTGCTGCAGGGTCTCCAGGCTGGCCTGGGTATCGTGCATGGCCGTCGACTCGGTCACTTCCAGGGTCAGGCACTGCGGCGGCAACTGGTGGCGCTCCAGCGTCGCACGCACCGTGTCCAGCAGGTGCGGGTCGGCAAACTGCACGGCCGACAGGTTCACCGACATCTTCCAGTCGGTATGTCCCAGATTGAGCCATTCGCGCATCTGGCGGCAGGCCTCATCCAGCACCCAGGCACCGATGGGAATGATCAGGCCGGAACGCTCGGCCAGGCCGATGAATTCATCCGGGGCGACCACGCCATGCAACGGATGCTGCCAGCGCAGCAGCGCTTCGGCACCCAACACCGGGCCGTCCGGCAGGCTGAACTTGGGCTGGTAGACCAGGCGGAACTGTTTGCGCTCCAGTGCCACCCGCAAGTCCTGCAACCATTGCAGCTGGTTGTGGGCGTTGGCGTTCATGGAGGGCTCGAAGAAGTTGTAGCCGTTGCGACCGCTGCGCTTGGTGTGATACATCGCCGCGTCGGCGTTGATCACCAGGTCGTGGCGGGTACTGCCGTCTTCCGGGTAGATGGCGATGCCCACGCTGGCCGAGACGCGCAACTCGTGGTCATCGACCATGAAGGGCAGGTTGACCACCTCCACCACCTTCTCGGCCACGGCCATGGCGTCCTCCGCCTTGCCCAGCTCCACCAGGATGACAAACTCGTCGCCGCCCAGGCGCGCCACGGTATCGTGGGCCCGCATGGCGTTGCTGAGGCGACGGCCGACCTCCATGAGCAGGCGGTCGCCGATATGGTGGCCCAGGGTATCGTTGATGGCCTTGAAACCGTCCAGGTCCATGAACATCAGGGCGAAATGACCGGCACTGCGGGCGGCCTTGTTGATGGCCTGGCTCAGGCGGTCTTCCAGCAGGGTGCGGTTGGGCAGCTTGGTGAGCTGGTCGTGCAGCACCATCTGCGTCAATTCCTCGTTGGCTTCGGCCAATGAACGGGCCAGCTTGGCGGTGCGCGACTCCAGGCGGGCGTCCAGCACCGAGGTCAGCAGGGCAATGGTCAGCACCGCCAGCGTCACCACGATGATGAGCACCGCCAGCCAGCCGGGACCGACACCTTCGTTGGCGGCCATGCAGATGGCCCCCTCGCGGAAATTGGCGGCGGCCATGCCGGTATAGTGCATGCCGACGATGGCCACGCCCATCACCACCGAGGCGCCGGCGCGGGCGGCCTTGACGTGGGGGGTGTTCTTGCGCAGGCTGAAGGCGATCCACAGGGCCGCCGCCGACGCCGCGATGGCAATGGCCACCGACGCCAGGAACAGCAGCGGATCGTAGTCGATCCCCGGACGCATGCGCATGGCCGCCATGCCGGTATAGTGCATCCCGGCGATGCCTATCCCCATGAGCACGGCACTGCCCAACAGGCGCCGGCGCGGCAGGTCGGGCTGGCTGACGATCCACAGCGCATAGCCCGAGACAGCCACGGCGATGATCAGCGACAGGCCGGTGATCCAGGCGTCGTAGCCCAGCGCGATCGGCAAGCGGAACGCCAGCATGCCGATGAAGTGCATGGCCCAGATCCCCACGCCCATGGCCACGGCACCGCCTGCCAGCCACAGGCGGGCGGCGGTCGAATGCTGGCTGCTGGTGGTATTGATGCGCTCGGCCATGTCCAGCGCCGTATAGGAGGCGAGGATAGCCACCAGCAGCGAGACGACCACCAGGGCAGTGTCGTAGGTTGCACTTAACATGACATTCGCAGATGCGTAGGAAGACCTCGGTTATTCAAAAAGTGAGCCAACGAGACGGCTCCGGCCAAATCCGCCTGCAGTGCCGGGGATGGACTCAGGCCACAAACCGAGCTTATGGGGCGCCACATTCTGCCACAATCAGGAAATACCTGTTATCAGACAGACACGCCGGCCGTTACGCGCTCGGTTTGATCCTTGCGCGTGGCAACTTTATCGGCCCGGATCGATCTGTTTCAGCAAGCACGGGATCAGGCCCTCCCCGAATCCGGATGCTGGCGCGCCACGCGCAGCCCCGTGCAAGAACGAACAACAATCAAGGATCAGGATGCCATGCCCAGCTTACTCCAACACCGCCATTGCCAGCGCGACCAGCGCGAATTTTTGTTCACTTCCCACCTGCCACGACTATTTGCACTGTGCGCCATCGGCCTGCCGCTGCTGGCCTGCATGCCGGCCCGCGCCGGCATCTCCCTGGTGCAGCCGCCCAAGCGCGTGGATGCCAGCAAACCGCTGGAACTGACTCTCCTGGTCAGCCAGGATGAGGCCGCGGCGCATACCTATGCGTTGCCGCGCAGCTTGCTGGTAGCCGTCTCGGCCGACATGATCCCGCCACGGCAACTGGCCTTGCAGCGGGTCGACGGCGATGACCAGATCACCCTCCAACCGGGGCAGTTCCGCAAGATACGCTATCGCGGAACCCTGCCTGAACGCCTGCGCGGCACGGTGCGTATCGAACCCATCGGCATCGATGCTTCGCCGGTGCTGGTGGCGGTGGTGCGGCCCGATCCATCGCTGGGCCCGTTGCCGGCGCCCTCCGGGATGATCGAAGCGCCCCTGGCTGATTCCTCCAGCCAGGTGGCGCCGGTGGCGCCTTCTGCCACGGTGCTCACGCCCGGCGCCGATGCCTCGCCGCTGGAGAGTGCTCCGGCGGCCGAGGACATCCTCTCCAACAATCGCCGCCTGTCCTTCAACGAACCCATGTATTTCACGGTGGGCCATGGCGGCGGGGAAACCAACGCGCGCTTCCAGCTCAGTTTCAAGTTCCGTCTTTTCGTGCCGGAAGATCCGCGCTCGCGCGGCGTGCTGGACAATCTCTACTTCGGCTACACCCAGTTTTCGCTCTGGGACCTGTCGGCGCCGTCGGCGCCCTTCCGCGATACCAGCTATCGTCCCAGCCTGTTCTACTACCTGCCGGACCTGGGCGTGCAAAATCGGCTGTTGAGCCGGGTAGGCATCGCCACCGGCCTGGAACATGAGTCCAACGGACGCGACGGTGCGCAGTCGCGCAGCATCAACACCTACTTCATCCAGCCCACGCTGAACATGGGCAACCTCAACGACTATCACCTGACGGTCGCGCCCAAGCTCTATACCTATCTCGGCCCCACCAGCGACAACCCGGATATCGCCGACTATCGCGGCCACCTGGACCTGAAGCTGGCCTATGGCAAGCCTGATGGCGCCGAAGTGGCAGCCTTGCTGCGCAAGGGCAAGCTGGGGGGCAAGGGCAGCGTCGAGACCCGGCTCTCCTATCCGCTCTCGCGCCTGCTGCCGGGCACCGCCGGCTACCTGATGATGAGCTATTTCTATGGCTACGGTGAGAGCCTGCTGACCTACAACCAGAAGGACCCGGCACAATTGCGCATCGGCTATGCCTTGTGGCGGTGATCCTGCGCTAGCCTTCCACTGCCCAATAAAAACGGGGATGCCTGGCATCCCCGTCTTGCATCGCACGCTATCGCTACCTATTGCGCCCGCATCAGGCCACCGGCGTGCGCAGCGTCACGAACTCCTCGGCCGAGGTCGGATGGATGCCGATGGTGGCATCGAACTGCGCCTTGGTCGCACCACATTGCAGGGCCACGGCAAAGCCTTGGATCACCTCGCCGGCGTCGCCGCCCACCATGTGCACACCCAGCACGCGATCGGATCTGGCATCGACCACCAGCTTCATGAAGGTGCGACCGGTATTGCGCGAGAGGGTGTTCTTGAGCGGCTTGAAATCGGTCTTGAAGATCTTCACCTCGCCCACTTCCTTGCGCGCCTCTTCTTCGCTCAGGCCCACGGTGCCGATATTGGGATGGCTGAACACGGCCGTGGGGATATTGGCATAGGACATGCGACGCTCGCCCCGCCCGAACAGGCGCGCCACCACCACCATCGCCTCGGCCAGCGCCACCGGCGTCAATGCCACGCGGTCGATCACGTCGCCCACGGCCAGGATGGAGGGTACGCTGCTCTCGAAATCGCCATTGACCTGGACCGCGCCGTTCTTTTCCAGCACGACACCGGCCTGCTCCAGGCCCAGGCCTGCGGTATTGGGCGTGCGGCCGGTGGCAAAGAGGATGCACTCGGCCTGCAAGACCTCGCCATTGGTCAGGCGCACATTCTTGACGCTGTCCTCCGAGGCCTGCGCTGCCTCGATGGATTCAATGGACTCGATACTGGCGTTGAAGACCAGCCTGATACCCTGCTTGGCCATCTCGTCGGCCAGGTGCACGCCCAGGTCGGCATCCATGTTGCGCAACAGACGCTCGCGCCGGTAGACCAGGGTCACCTCGCTGCCCAGGCCATTGAGGATGGAAGCCAGCTCCACCGCGATATAGCCGCCGCCCAGCACCACGGTACGCTTGGGCAGGGCCTTGAGGTGGAAGAAATCGTCGGAGGTGATGCCCAGTTCGCGACCGGGAACGTCGGGCTTCTCGGGCCGGCCGCCGGTGGCCACCAGGATGTGGCGCGCCGTGAAGCGCTGGCCATCGACGTTGACGGTATGGGCGTCTTCCACCGTGGCAAAGCCCCGATGCAGGCTGACATTGGCACCATCGAGCAGGCGCTGGTAGATGTCGTTCAGGTGCGCGATCTCGCGGTCCTTGTTGGCGATCAGCGTGCTCCAGTCGAAGCTGGGCTTGCCATTGAGGGTCCAGCCGTAACCGGCGGAATCGGCAAAGTCTTCGTGGAAATGGGCGCTGTAGGACATCAGCTTCTTGGGGATGCATCCCACATTGACGCAGGTGCCACCCAGGTCGCCCTTCTCGGCCAGGCCCACGCGGGCGCCGGCCTGGCCGGCGAAGCGCGCCGCGCGCACGCCACCGGAACCGCCACCGATGGTGAAGAGATCGTAATCGTATTGGCTCATTGTTTCTCCATTCGCATTGCGCGTGACTGGGGGGATCTTGTCTTTATGCGGGCGGGACGCCACTTTGCAAGTCCCGGCCACCCTTGCCATCCAGCGCCCGCATGACCAGCAGCACCGGCGCCAGCCCCACCAGCACGATGGACAGGGCCGGCAAGGCCGCCTCCCCCAGCCGCTCATCGCGCGCCAGATTATGCGCGATCACGGCCAGCGTATCGGTATCGAAGGGACGCAGCAGCAGCGTCGCCGGCAACTCCTTGACCACATCGACGAACACCATCAGCGCCGCCACCGCCAGCGAACGCCACAGCAGCGGCATGTGGATGCGCCAGGCAATTGCCGCGGGCTTGCTGCCCAGGGTGCGCGCGGCTTCATCGAGACTGGCCGGGATGCGGGTATAGCCGGATTCCACCGACTGTACCGCAACCGCCGTGAAGCGTACCAGATACGCATAGATCACGCCCAGCGAGCTGGCCGTGAGCAGCACCCCCAGGCCCGCCGACGGCCACAGCGATTGCAGCCAGGCCACCGGCAGCAGGATGCCCACCGCAATCACCGAACCGGGGATGGCATAGCCCATCCCGGCCAGGCGCGCAGTCAGGCGCAGCATGGCGTCCTGCAGGCGCGGCAGGCGGGCGCTGCGCAAGGCCAGGCACAAGGCCAGGGCCAGCGCGATGGCCGCCAGCGCCGCCATCCCGCCGAAGCGGAAACTGTTCCAGACCCAGCCGGCATAACGGGCCAGATCGAAGGCGGCGGCTTGCGCGCCCTCGAAACCGGTCGGCGCGCTGCGCCCCAGTTCGCCCCACCACAGGTGTAACAGGATCGCCACCGGCAACACGAACCCCAGCAAGACCGGCAGGCCGCAAACCAGCCAGGCCACCAGGGTCTGGCCGCGTGAGAGCAGCGGCAGGCGCGCCTGCGCACCATCGTCGGCGCGCGCGCCACGGCTGGCGGCAAAGCGCATGCGGCCCTGCTCGCGACGTTCCAGCCATAGCAATACCGCCACGAAGAGCAACAAGGCCGACGCATACTGGGCCGCCGCCAGCCGGTCATCGAGCACCACCCAGGCCTTGTAGATGCCGGTGGTAAAGGTGCTCAGGCCGAAGTAGGCCGACACGCCATAGTCGGCCAGCGTCTCCATCAGCGCCAGCGCCGCCCCCGCCGCCAGGGCCGGGCGCGCCAGCGGCAACGCCACCCGCACGATGCGCTCGGACAGCGGCGCCCCCAGCATGCGGGCCGCTTCCATCAGGTGCGTGCCGCGCTCGCCGAGGGCATTGCGGGCCAGCAGGTAGGCATAGGGATAGAGCGTGAGCACGAACATGCAGACCGCCCCCGGCAAGCCCCGCACATCCAGCCGCAGGCCGGGGAACCAGCCGCGCAACGTGCTCTGCAGCCAGCCGGCGTATTGCAGGAAATCGGTATAGGCATAGGCCGACACGTAGGCCGGCATGGCCATGGGCAGCAGCAAGGCCCAGGACAGCCAGCGCTTGCCGCGAAACGCGAACAGGCTCACCGTCACCGCCGTGGCGCCGCCCACCAGCACCACGCCCAGCGTCACCATCAGCGCCAGCCAGCCCGAGGTCGCCAGATAACCGGGCAGCACGGTGTGCATCTGCTCGCGCAGGCTGGCGATGCCGGCCGCATCCAGTCCCAGCCAGGCCCCCAGGATACCCAGCAGGGGCAAGGCGATCAGGATGGCGAACAAACCGATGATGTGCATAGGAGAAGTCAGCAGAAGCAATCAAAAGAAAGGGGATACGAACACATGCGCTACACTGCGCCAATGCGAATTGTAACCATTTCATCGAGCCTGCCCATGTTTCTGGAAGTCGAGCACATCAGCATCCGCTATCCCCGTACCAGCGCCCCTGCCGTGGAGGGCGTGTCCTTCGGCCTGCAGGCGGGCCAGCTGGGCGCGCTGATCGGCCCTTCCGGCAGCGGCAAGACCAGTCTGCTGCGCGCCGTGGCCGGGCTGGAGGCGCCGCAATCGGGCCGCATCCGGCTGGATGGGCAATGGCTGGATGGCCAGGGCGTGCGGGTGGCGGCCGAGGCAAGGCGCATCGGCATGGTGTTCCAGGATTTCGCGCTGTTCCCGCACCTAGACGTGGCGGCCAACATCGGCTTCGGCCTGCGCGCCCTGGCTCGCGCGCAACGCCAGCAGGTCGTAGCCGATATGCTGGAGCTGGTCGGCCTGCCCGACGCCGCGCTCAAGTACCCGCACCAGCTCTCGGGCGGCCAGCAGCAGCGCATCGCCCTGGCGCGGGCACTGGCGCCGCAGCCGCGCCTGCTGTTGCTGGACGAGCCGTTTTCCAGCCTGGACGTGGAACTGCGCGAGCGCCTGGCCCACGATGTCCGTGACATCCTCAAGCGCACCGGCACCACCGCCCTGATGGTCACCCACGACCAGATGGAAGCCTTCGCCGTGGCCGACGTGGTGGGGGTGATGCGACAAGGCCGGCTGGAACAATGGGATAGCCCCAGCACCCTCTACCATCGCCCGGCCACCCGCTTCACGGCGGACTTCATCGGCCATGGCGTGCTGCTGCCGGGGGAGGTGCAGGTCGCAGGCGGCGCCCTGCCGCAAGGGGAGATCGAAGTGCGGACCGCCGCCGGGCTATTGCGTGGGCGAGCGCCAGAGGGCGAACGAACTGCCGGTCTGGCGCAGGTCGAGGTACTGCTCCGGGCCGACGACGTGATGCAGGACGATGCCTCGCCCTTGCGTGCAAGGGTGCTGCGCAAATCGTTCCGGGGAGCCCAGTTCCTCTACACCCTGGCACTGGAGAATGGCCAGCAGCTGCTCTCGCTGCAGCCCTCGCAGCAGGATCATGCAGTGGGGGAATCGATAGGCATCAGGCTGGAGGTGAGGCATCTGGTGACGTTTGCGCGCATGCAATCGTCATTGGCAGCGGCAGCATCGGCCGCTGTGGCCACTGCGGCAAGCACCCCGGTGACGGCCGGCACGGCCTGCTGATGCACGCCAGCCACCCGTCCCAGCGCATCCACCACCAGCCAGTCGAGGGCACGCCGCATCAGGCGCGCGCCTTCGAAAGCACCACCAGCCAGCGGCGCAACAGCAGCACTTCCAGATGGCCGGGTTCGATGCCGGCGCTGCATTCGATGACCGGGTTGACCCGGTAGCGGCGCACATAGGTGTCGCGGCAGATGAAGATTTCGCGACGGCCCAGGCGAATGGACAGCGAAGACGGGCTGGAAGAAGCAACAGCGAAGCGAGCGTCGGAAGCAAGATCAAAATGTGTCATGGCAGCGATTCCTCTTCTTGTCGATAGGAGGCTTCACTTTAGCACAAACACTGTATGAATAAACAGTATTTTTTATACAGTAGTTCTGCTGCCATGGCGAGGATACAACAGCCCTCCCCTGCCCGTCTGCCGGCGTCGGCGCGGGCGTGGCATTCAGGCCACACCGGCCGCCAGGCGGGCGCGCACGAAGCCGATGTGCTCGCGCAACACGTAGAACTGGTCGGCAAAGGCCAGTGGCATCTTCATGCGATTGACGGCGGCTTCGATATCATCGAGGCGACGCAGGATCTCTGCCTGCTCCTCCGGGGAGTCCCGCGAAAGGCCGCGCTCCAGCGCGATCAGTTCGCCATACCAGCGGTAGATGCGCGAGCGGATGCGCCAGCCATAGAGCATGGGCACCAGGCGGATGCCGGGAATGAGCAACAGGATCACCGGCAGCACGATCACCACCGCGCGGTCGACCAGGCTGGCCATCCAGAATGGCAGGGTGCGGTAGAAGAAGGTCTTGCCGGACTTGTAATAGCGGGCCGCATCGTCGCTGATCGGATATTCGTGCTCCAGCGGCGCCGGGAACTCACCGGCCTTCTGCATCACATTGGCCTTGCCATGCACCTCGCGGGCGGCGGCGATGAGCAGGTCCGAGAGCGCCGGATGGAGGTCGTCGCGCGCCACCAGCTCGGCCGTGGGCGCGATCAGCTGGGTGTCGCGGGCCGGCAGGTTGCGCGCCAGGTCGAACACGCCCATGGGCATCTTCAGGGTATTGAGATAGCGGAAGCGCCGCACGTAGGCCTCCGATTGCGAGAAATCGAGCAGGCGGATGCCGGGGGCGCGCAGCAGCTTGCCCATGGTCGCCACCGAGACCGAATCCCCCATCAGGAAAGCCGCATCGATCTTGCCACTGGTGAGCGCCTGGGCGGCCTCGTCGCCGCCGATATTGAGCAGTTCGGTACTGCCACCGGTTTCCACGCCATTGGCTTTCAGGAGCGTGGCCGCCAGCACGCTGGAGCCGCTGCCCTGGCCGCCGATGGCGATGCGCTTGCCAGCCAGTTCCGAGAGCTGGCGCAGCGGCGGCACCGGCTTGCCATCCTCGCGCGGCGGCGGGACGCGGTAGTAGACCGACACCGGCACGTAGGAAATACTGCCCAGCGACACCAGCGAAGAAAGCGCCTCCGCACTGAGCGAGCCGGCCAGTCCACCCTGCACGAAGCCGACATCCACATCCTGGTCGGCATCGGCCAGGCGCTTGAGGTTGTCCAGCGAGCCACCGGTCTCGACGATGTTGAGCTTGATGCCGTCACGCGCCAGGATGGTGCGATAGCGCTCGGCCACGCGCCAGAAATTGCTGTCCTTGGGGCCGGCGGCAATGGTGATGGAGGACGGCGGCGCCGGCCGGATCAGCCAGATCACCAGCCAGGCGCCCACCAGGATCAGCAGCAGGATGGGGCCGAAGCTGACCGCCAGGTCACGCCAGGAAATGGCCACGAAGCGCGCCCGGATCTTGACCGCCGAGGGCTTGTAGGCGGAGAGTTTCTTGTCTTTGAGCATGCGCTATTCTAGAACTCATTTCAGCAAACGGCATGAAATGCGTCGCCAGCCACGCCCGGCCTGCCCTCCCCGCCTGAGCTGCGACAGGCTCAATAGGTCTTGTAAGGCAGGAACTTTCCCGACAGCATCACATTGACCCGGTCGCCATTGGGATCGGCCTGGCGCTGGATATCCATCTTGAAATCGATGGCGCTCATGATGCCGTCGCCGAACTCTTCGTGGATCAGTTCCTTGATGGTGCTGCCGTAGACGCTGACGATCTCGTACCAGCGGTAGATCAGCGGATCGGTGGGCACCGCCGTGGGCAGCGAGCCCTTGTAGGGGACGATCTGCAGCCACAGGATCTCTTCATCGGTGAGCTCGAACATCTCCTGGGTCAGTGCCGCCTGCTTGGCCGTGAGGGTCATCTGGCCCAGCATGGCAGCGGTGGTCCACTCCTTGCTCTGGCCGATGCGTTCGGCGATCTGGGCCCAGGTCATCTTCTTGCTGACCTTGGCGTTGACGATTTTCTGGGTGACTTGGTTGCGGTCCATGTGCTCTCTCCTTGTGATGGATGGAATGAAGATCGATGACAACGGCCAGGCCGGCTCATCGATCATGACGAATCGTTGCTACACAATGACGATACAAATTGACGATATGAATTGACGATATGAGGGTTCCAAGGAAGGCCGCCATCAGGCCGCCACCTGCTCCAGCCCCGGCCTCACGATGCGCGTGGCTGTGCGCACCGCGCCGCTGGCCTGGGCCGCCTGGATCTGGCGCGAACGGTGCACCAGGAAATCCACCAGGTGGTTGCGGATGCGGTAGAACTGCGGATCGTGATGCATGGCTTCACGCGTGCGCGTCCTGGGCAGCGTATTGATGACCACCTCGGCGATGCAGGCCTGCGGACCGTTGGACATGAGGAAGATCTTGTCGGCCAGCAGGATGGCTTCATCCACATCATGGGTGATCATGAACACGGTCTGGTGCGTGGCTGCACAGATCTTCAGCAATTCGTCCTGCACCACGCCGCGCGTCAAGGCGTCGAGCGCGCCGAAGGGCTCATCCATGAGCAGCATCTTGGGTTCGATGGAAAAGGCCCGGGCGATGCCCACGCGCTGCTTCATGCCGCCCGAGAGCTCGGAGGGTTTCTTGTGCTCGGCCCCCTTCAATCCGACCATCTCGATGAAGCGGCGCGCATGCTCCTCGGCTTTCGCGCGGGGCCACTCGGGCCAGCGCGAACGCACCGCAAAGACCACGTTGCCCAGTACGCTGAACCAGGGCATGAGCGCATGGCTCTGGAACACCACGCCACGGTCCAGGCTGGGTCCCTTGACCTCGCGCCTGTCCATGATCACCACGCCATCGCTGGCCGCTTCCAGCCCCGCCAGCACATTGAGGATGGTGGTCTTGCCGCAGCCGGAGTGGCCGATCACGCAGACGAACTCGCCGCGGTCGATGCCGAAGGAGACCTGCTCGAACACCGGCGGCGCGCCCGCCGCATAGCGCTTGGAGAGCCCCTGCACGCTCAGGAAATTATGGTCCATGTTCACGCCGCCTTCATTCGACATAGGTCACCATCCTTTGCAATCGCGCGAAGATCAGGTCCAGCACCATACCGGTCACCCCGATGACCAGGATGGCGAAGATCACGCTGGTGAGCGACAGGTTGTTCCATTCGTTCCAGACGAAGTAGCCGATACCGGTACCCCCCACCAGCATCTCGGCAGCCACGATCACCAGCCAGGCAATGCCCATGGAAATGCGCATGCCGGTCAGGATGGTAGGCGCCGCCGCCGGCAGGATCACCAGCAGGGCACGCCGCAGCGGCCTGACCTCCAGCGTCTTGGCCACGTTGAGCCAGTCACGCCGCACCGAGGCCACGCCGAAGGCGGTGTTCATCAGCATCGGCCAGACCGAGCAGATGAAGATCACGAACACCCCCGAGACCGAGGAATCCTTGATGGTGTACAAGGCCAGCGGCATCCATGCCAAGGGCGAGATCGGTTTCAATACCTGGATGAAGGGATCGAGCGCACGTTGCATCAGCGGCGACATCCCCAGCAGGAAACCCAACGGCACCGCCACCAACGCCGCAATAGCAAACCCCAGCCCGACCCGCCCCAGCGAATAGGCCAGCTGGATGCCGATGCCCTTGTCATTGGGGCCGTTGTCATAGAAGGGATGGGCCAGTTCGCGGCTGATGGTCTGGCCCATCTGCGCCAGCCCCGGGAAGCCATCGCGCTTGGGTGCGCCGCTGCTCTTGCCCATCAGCTTGGCGTATTCATCCTGGGCCGCGCTGGTCGCGCTCTCCTTGGGCAGCGTAGCCAGGTGCCACACCAGCAGCATGGCCGCCAGCAGCGCCAGGGAAATCAAGGCTGCGCGCCAGCCCAGACTGCGCCCGGCCGTCACGCCGTCCTCCTGATGGCGAAGCTGTTGACGTAGGCCTCGGCCTTGGCGGCATCGAACTCCTTGCCCATGATGGAATACTTGCGATACGCGCCCTGAGGCTCTGCCTGGCCCAGCTCCTTCATGTACTTCCGGGCCTCGGTGAGCAGCATCACCTTCTCGGTGATGGCCCGATAGTCGACGTCGCCCTTGATGTAGCCCCAGCGCTTCATCTGCGTGAGGATCCACACCCCCATCGAATGCCAGGGCACCGGGTCGAAATCGGCACGGTTTGGCACGTTCCTGACATTGCCCAGGCCATCGGCAAAGCGGCCGGTCAGCACCTGCTCCACCACCGTCTCCGGCTGGTTCAGGTAGGCCGGGGGCGAGATCACCTTGGCTACCAGTGAGCGGTTGCCCGGATCGCGCGCCATGGCCGCCGCAGTCAGCACGGCGCGGAACAGCGCCGCAAAGGTATTGGGGTTCTGCCGGATGAATTCCTCGGACGCCCCGAAGGCGCAGCACGGGTGGCCATCCCAGATCTCCTTGGAGAGGATGTGGATGAAGCCGACCTCGTCATACACCGCGCGCTGGTTGAACGGGTCCGGGCCGAGGAAGCCATCGATATTGCCGGCGCGCAGGTTGGCCACCATCTCGGGCGGCGGCGTGACGCGGATCTGTACATCGCGATCCGGGTCCAGGCCGTTCTCGGCCAGGTAGTAGCGCAGCAGGAAATTGTGCATCGAATACTCGAACGGCACCGCGAACTTGAAGCCCTTCCATTGCCGGGGATCGCGCTTGTCCTTGTGCTTGGTGTGCAGCGTGATGGCCTGGCCATTGATGTTCTGGATGGTCGCCACACGCATCTGCGTGGCATTGCTGCCCACGCCCATGGACATGGCCAGCGGCATGGGCGAGAGGAAGTGCGAGGCGTCGTGTTCCTTGTTGATCATCTTGTCGCGGATCAGCGCCCAGCCTGCCGTCTTGTTGAGCGACACGTTCAAGCCCTGCTTGCGATAGAAGCCCAGCGGATCGGCCATGATCAGCGGCGCCGCACAGGTGATGGCGATGAAGCCGATCTTCAGATCCTTCTTTTCCAGCGCGCCATTCTTTTCCTGCGCCATGGCCTGCAGCGAGCCCAGCGGCAATACGCTGGCGATGGCTGCGCGCGCGGCATTCTTGCCCACCGCCCGCAGGAAGTCGCGGCGTTCTGCCAGACGTGGGAAGAGCGAGCGCATCAGCGCCTCCTCCACCACGTCGTTGGTCAGCGTTTCGACGTCCTGGCCGCGTTGCAGGCGCGTGGCCTCCGCCTCGGCATCGTGCTGCCGCTGGCTGCCATGCTGGCCGCAGCAACAGCCCTGGCCGGCGCGCTCGGCGTCATAGGTATGGAATAGATGGGTCAGTGGTTCCTGCGGCATGATTCCCCCGTTTGGTGAGTGTGAGGTGACTTGCTTGGTTCACCGACTTCACCTGCAAGGGATTTGCCAGGCCACCCCCGGACGTCGTGATGACACGACATCTTGTAGTGCTGGCACTACAAGTCTGGGAGGAGGCCATCGTCAGAATGACGAAAAACCACGCCAGAGCGTCGTCAAACGCTCAGACCGGCAGCAACTGGTGGCGCACGGCATACATGGCAATACCCACATCATTGGCCGCGCCGGTCTTCTCCAGGATGCGGCTGCGATAGGTGCTCACCGTATTGGGGCTCAGTTCGAGCTGGTCGGCGATTTCCTTGACGCTGCGCCCGGCTGCGATCAACTGGAACACCTGGTATTCGCGGTGCGACAGGCTCTCGTGCGGCGCGCGCTGCGACGCCATGGTGCGCTGGGCCAGCCCCGAGGCCAGCGTCTCGGCCATCTGCACGCTGACATACAGGCCCCCCCCGGCGGCCTTGCGGATGGCCGCCACCAGCTGTTCCGGGTCGGCACTCTTGTTGAGATAGCCGGCCGCGCCCAGCTTGTAGCAGCGCGCCGCGTATTGCTTCTCGGGATAGGTGGACAACATCAGCACCGGCAGGCGCGGCATCTCCTGTTTGATCTGGCGCAGCACGTCCAGCCCGTCCTGCTGGGGAATGGCGATGTCGAGCAGGACCAGGTCGATGGCCTCGACCCGGGCGCGATGCAAGACCTCCGGACCGCTGGCGCATTCGGCAGCGACCTCGATGTCGGGCGTGTCGGCCAGGATCTGCTTGAGCCCCTCGCGCACGATGCGATGGTCGTCGCAGAGCAAGATGCGGATGTTGGCTGCGGGCATGCTCATGGCAAGGTCCGCTCGACATGGGCAGGCAGGCGCAGGCAGACCAGCGTGCCTGGTGTGCCATTTGCTGGTGCAAGGCGCGCACCAGCAATGCTCAATGCGCCGCCGAAGTGCAGGGCACGCTCGCGCATGCCCATCACGCCATAGGACGTAGCGGCCTCTTGCGCGGCCCGTGGCGTGCCCACGCCGTCGTCCTCCACCTCCATGCGCAGCTCGGCGGGGCTCAGGTGGACGCTGATGCGGACCTGGCTGGCCTGGGCGTGGCGTGCCACGTTGGACAGCATCTCCTGGAAGATGCGAAATGCCGCCGTGGCCTTGGCGCCGTCCGGCACGAAGGCATCCGGGGCGATGTCGAACTCGACCTCGCAGGGCAGTTCAGTGGCTTCCGAGAACTCCTGCACCTGCCATTCCAGCGCGGCAATCAAACCCTGGTGATCGAGGATGCTGGGGCGAAGATCGGTGATGATGCGTCCCACATTGTCCACCGCCGTCTCGATCAGGCGATTCATGGCCTCGCACTTGCGTGCCACCGGATCGAGATGGCTGACGCGCCTGGCCATCCAGTTCACGTCCAGTTTCAGCGCCACCAGCAGGCTGCCGAGTTCGTCGTGGATTTCGCGGGCGATGCGGGTGCGTTCATCCTCCCGCACCGAATGCGCGTGGGCCGACAACTGCCGCACCTGGCGCAGCGCCACCGACAACTCGCGGGTACGCTCGGCCACCCGCACCTCCAGCTCGGCCTTGGCGCGCTGCAGCTGTTCCTCGGCCTGGCGCCGCTTGGAGATATCGCTGAAGGTGATGACCGCCCCGCGTACCTGGCCAGCATCGATGATCTGGTAAGAGGAATATTCGGTCGGGAAGCTGCTGCCATCGGCCCGCCAGAACACTTCCTGATCGACCCGGCAGGACTCGCCCTTGCGAAAGGCCTTCAGGATGGGGCAGTCGGATTCGGGATAATGGCCGCCATGTTCATGGCTGTGATGCACCAGCTCGTGCATGTTGCGGCCCAGCACCGCGGCCGGCGCATAGCCCAGCATGTCGGCCCCGGCGCGATTGATGAAGGTGCAGCGGCCCTCCAGGTCGATGCCATAGATGCCTTCGCCGGTGGAGTCCAGCAGCAGCGCCAGCTTGTCGCGCAACAGGCCGGCGGGGGCCGCCAGCGGGGCCGAGGCAGGCAAGGGCAGGAAGGTATCGGTGTGCATGATACCCGCCGACCCGCAAGAGCCATGCCAGTGCCCGGCACCGCCCCGCCGGCGCACGCTCAGGGCATGTACTGCCCGCCGTTGACCTCGATGATCTGCCCGGTCACGTAACCCGACATCTGCTCCGAGGCCAGGTAGAGGAAGGCGCCACTGCACTCGTCCGGCTCGCCGATGCGCCCCATGGGAATGGTCTTGCGGAAGGCTTCGAGCTGCTCCGGCGTGGTGAAGCGTTCCTGGAAGGGCGTCATGATCACCCCCGGCGCCACCGCATTGACGCGGATCTTGTCGGCCAGCAATTCCTTGGCCATGCCGCGCGTGATGGTGCTCACGAAGCCCTTGGAGGCCGCATAGATCAGCGCACCCGGCCCGCCGCCATGGCGCGCAGCCACCGAGGTCACGTTGATGATGTTGCCGCCGCCCTGGGCGCGCATGACCGGGATCACCGCGCGGGTGAAGGCCACCACCGAGCGGGCATTGATGTTGATGATGTCGTCGAAGAGCTCGTCGCTGACCTGTTCCAGCGGCGCGCGCTTGACCAGGCTGCCGGCATTGTTGATGAGCACGTCGATGCGTCCCAGCTGCTCGACCGCGCTGGCCACGGCACGGTGGATGGCCGCGCTGTCGCGCACGTCGGCGCCGATGGTGATGGCCTTGCTACCGCTGCTACGCACGTCGGCCGCGACCAGTTCGGCCTCCTTGGCCGAGCTGTTGTAGTGCACCACCACGTGGGCGCCCCGGGCGCCGAAAGCGCGCGCGGCGGCCGCACCGATACCGGTGCTCGCACCGCTGATGAAAACGACTTTTCCTGCCAGATCCAGCATGCTGTTCTCCTGTCGATGAAAGGGTTGATCAATCATGCTCCGGCTTGGCTAGGGCGGCCCTGCGCGCCCGACCGGTATCGCGTCTTGTGAGGATGGGGCGCCGCACGCCCGATGGCCTGCGGCTGTACTGCCACGCCGCCGTTGTGGAATGCCGCCGGGATGGCCCGGACGGCAACGGCGACGCTTGCTGCCTGATCAGTCGTGGACCGACTCGTCGCGGTTGCGGCCGGCGCTGCGATAGGCATCGCGCACGTGCAGCAGGTGATTGCGCATGGCCTCGGATGCCTTGTGTGGATCGCGCGCCTTGAGCGCATCGAGGATCTCGCGGTGGTCCTGCAGGCTGCGTTCCAGCGTGGCCGGGATGCGCGAGGTAATGGAGCGGCTCTTCTTGCCCAGCATGTAGAGGCTGCCGGCGATACTCTGCAGGAAGGGATTGTTGCAGGCCTCGATGATGGCTTCATGGAATTCCACGTCGGCCGCGGCAAAGGCCGCCGGGTCCGACAGCAGGCGGGCCTCGTCATCGACATTGCGCACCAGGCGGTCCAGCTCGGCATCGTCCATGTGGGTGGCCGCCAGCGCCGCCACCCCGGTCTCGATGATCAGCCGCGCATCGAAGAGCGACTCCAGCGTGCCGGGATTGAGGTCGATGATCATTTCCAGTGGCTCCAGCAGCTCGCGGGTTTCCAGCGAACTGACGAAGGTCCCCTCGCCCTGGCGGATGCGCAGCAGGCCCAGCAGCGCCAGCCCACGGATGGCCTCGCGCACGGCCGGACGCCCCACCCCCAGCATGGCTGCCAGCTCGCGCTCGGGCGGCAGTTGCTGGTCGGGTTTCAACAGGCCGCTGCGGATCATGGTCAGCAGACGCTGCGCGACCTGTTCGGAAATCGATTTCTGGACGATGGGATCAAAAGACATGCTGTCGGGGTGGATACGTAGAAGCCAAGGGGGTGGGCCATTGCCAGCCAGGCAAGCTTGTACCGGGCTGCGGCCGTGGCCGGAAAGGTCAGACCAATGGCTGTGGAGGATAGGTATCCGGGCGGGAAGTGTCAAGCGGTGGGAAATTTGGTGCGGTGCGCAAGAAAGGCGGCACCATACCCTACCCCGTCAGGCGAGGGAACTGATGCGGGCAAACAGGCTGGGGTCCTGATCGACCAGTTTCAGCAGGACCGCCGCCTGCGCATTCGGGCGCGAGACACCCTGTTCCCAGTTCTGGTAGGTGCGCGCATTGACACGCAGGCTGCGCGCCATCACTGCCTGCGAAACGCGTGCCTTGTGCCTGACACGCTGTATTTCCTCGGCAGTGATCGAGACAGGTTCAGCGGGGAGCTTGACCTTGGTGCTGCGTAACGTGACCATGCCCTGCCGCTCCCGGGCCATATCGTCCACGCCGGCCATCAACTCGTCGAACAGGTTTCTCTTTTTCATGGTGATTTCCTTCGTGCCAGTTCGGCGTCGAGAGCACGTTTGAGCGTCTTGCGCTGTTCGGCAGTCAGGTCCTCCATCTCATCCTTGTCGTAGATTGAAAAAAGCCAGAACTGGTTTTCTTCATTCCAGAGATAGTAGATGACCCGCAGGCCACCCCGCTTACCCTTGCAACGCCTTGCATCGGGGAAACGGACCTTCCGCAGCCCGCCAGCATCCTTGATCAGCTTGCCCGCGAGGGGATGCCTCATCAGCATCTGCTGAAGCTCCGCATAGGCCTCATCCGAGAGATATTGCGCCCGGTGGGCTTCGAACAGTCGCGTCTCTTTGAATACGGCATCCATCCGCGAACCATACGCAAATCACGTATGGTTCGCCATCGTACCATAGGGCAGGATCAATCCAGCTTTCGCCCCGCCGTCTCCCGCACCATGGCAATGGCCACCAGCGACACCAGCCCGGTACCGATGACATACCAGGCCGGGCCGAGGTTGGAGCCGGTCGCCTTCACCAGCCAGGTGGCGATGAACTGCGAGAAGCCTCCGAAGATCGACACGCCCAGCCCGTAGCACAGGGCCAGGCCGGTGGCGCGTACCCGCCGGGGGAACAACTCCGACATCATGACCACGCTGGAGACCGAGGTGAACACCATCGGAATCACCATCACCGTCACCGCCGTGAACAGGCCCAGGCCGCTGCGCAGGTGGTCCATCAGCATGAAGGCCGGAAACACCAGCACGATCAGCGCCAGGCGCGACCAGGTCGCCACGGGCTTGCGACCGAGGCGGTCGGAGAGGATGCCGGCCGGCGCGCACAGCAGCAATTGCAGCAGGCCGGCCACCCAGGATGCCCACAGCGCCAGCGAGAACGGCATGTGCAGGATGGCCTTGGCGTAGGTGGTGATGTAGTGCATCACGATGTAGTTGGCCGAGGTGCCGCCGATGACGATGGCCGTCCCCAGCAGCAGCGGCGCGCGATGCGCGCGCAGGATCTCGCCCAGCGCGCCCGGCGCGTGCTTGGCCCGGTCGCCGGCCTGCGGCGCCTGCTCGACCTCACCGGTCTCCTCCAGGAAGCGGCGGATGTAATTGCCGATCGGCACCAGTAGCAAGCCCACCACGAACGGCAGGCGCCAGCCCCAGCCCTCCAGCTGTTCGGTCGACAGCGCATAGGTCAGCAGCAGCCCCACGCCGGAACCCACCAGCGTGCTCAGCGCCTGGCTGAACAACTGCCAGCTGCTGTAGAAACCGCGGGTGCTGTCATCGGCGTATTCCAGCAGCATCGAGGTCGAGGCGCCCACTTCGCCACCCACCGCAAAGCCCTGGATCATGCGACCGGCGATCATCAGCAAGGGCGCGGCCAGGCCGATCTGCGCATAGGTCGGTGCCACGATGAAGATGGCCGAGCCCAGCGCCATCAGCCACAGGCTCAGCGTCATGGCCGGCTTGCGGCCACGACGGTCGGCGAACTGGCCCATGATGACGCCGCCCAGCGGCCGCATCAGGAACCCCACGCCGAAGGTCGCCAGCGACATCATCAGCGACGCCCATTCCGAACTGCTGGGAAAGAACTGGCGACCGATGATGGCGGCGAAGTAGGTATAGATCGAGAAGTCGAAGAACTCCAGGCCATTGCCGATGGTAATGGCGGCGATCTTCTTGGCCTTGGAAACCGGTGCCACGGTGGCGCCCTGCCCGGCGACGGCGGCGGTGGGACTGTTGCTGTTCATGATGTCGGAAATGGTAAGGGTCTATTGTGATTGATGTACGGCGCCCGCACCGGGTGCCGTTCTCCCCCTGCGGACTCAGTCCTGCAGCGGCGCATCCGACAGGAAGCGCTGCGCCAGCTTGACCCAGTAGCTGGCCGCCACCGGCAGGATGCTGTCGTTGAAGTCGTAGCGCGGGTTGTGCACCATGCAGCCGCCGACCTCGCCTTCGCCATTGCCGATGATCATGTAGCAACCCGGACATTGTTCCAGCATGAACGAGAAATCCTCGCTGCCGGTCAACTGCTGCACGTTGCCGATGAAGGCTTCCTCGCCCAGCCAGTCGCGCACCACGCCCTCGGCGAAGGCGGTCATGCCGGCATCGTTCTGCAGGGCCGGATAGCGCCAGTGGTAATCGACCTCGGCGCGCGCGCCCATGGCCTGGGCCTGGGTCTGCGCCAGCTCGGTGATGCGCTGGCGCAGCAGCGCCCGCACCTCGGGCGAATAGGCGCGCACCGATAGGCGCAGCTCGACACTCTCGGCGATCACGTTGGGGGCATTGCCGCCATTGATCGCACCGACCGTCACCACCGCCATCTGGCGCGGATCGACATTGCGCGCCACCACGCTCTGCAGAGCCACCACCAGGTAGGACGCCACCAGCACCGCATCGACCGTGATGTGCGGCATGGAGCCATGACCGCCATTGCCGATGATCTTGATGATGACCGTGTCGGAAGACGCCATGAAGGCGCCCGGCAGCGTGCCGAACTTGCCCACCGGGTAACCGGGCATGTTGTGGAAGGCGAACACGCCATCGCAGGGGAAGAGTTCGAAGAGACCATCCTCGACCATCTTGCGCGCCCCGCCCAGGCCCTCCTCGGCGGGCTGGAAGATCAGGTGCAGGGTGCCGTCGAAGTCGGTGTCCTTCAATTCGCGCGCGGCGGCCAGCAGGCTGGCGGTGTGGCCGTCATGGCCGCAGGCATGCATGGCGCCGCCGTGCTGGCTGGCATAGGGCAGCCCGGTCTGCTCGTGGATGGGCAAGGCATCCATGTCGGCCCGCAGGCCCAGGCGGCGCGCGCCGCTGCCCTTCTTCAGGGTACCGACCACGCCGGTGCCGCCCAGGCCGCGATGCACCGCGTAACCCCATTCGGCCAGGCGGGCGGCGACCAGCTCGCTGGTGGCGTGTTCCTCATAGGCCAGCTCGGGATGGGCGTGCAGGTGGTGGCGCACGGCGATGCTGTCCTGCAGGTGCTGCAGGATGCCGGGCAGCAGTTGCGAAGTGTTCGGGTTGCTTGTCATTGCTTGTCTCTGGGTTGCTGGCGACGCCCCTGCCGGGCCCTGCCATGGAGGATCACCACCTTGCAGCATGCATACCATCGTGCTGCCGGCGGGCGGTCCAGGACATCGGGCGGGCACTCGCGGGGCGGGAACTCGCTGCCCTTTTCCGGCCGCAACAGCGCGCCTGTCCTGGCGTGGCAAGTCTGACGGCAATCCCGCGCGCCGTCGCGTCAAACGCCGGTTGACATGAAAACGCCCGGTTGAATCGGAAAAAGGATGCGCAATCATCGTGCACCGTTTATGCTCGCCGCTGACCTCTTGTTGAGCACCGATGGCCATGTCGCGTCCGCCCGAACTGAAGCTGCAGCAGCTGCAATACCTGATCGCCATCGCCGAGCATGGCGGCCTGCGCTCGGCGGCACAGGCGCTCAATGTCACGGCCGCCGCCGTCAGCAAGGGCTTGCAGGAGCTGGAAAATACCGCCGGCACCCGTCTCCTGGAGCGCCAGGCCCAGGGCCTGCAGCTCACCCCCGCCGGCCGCAAGCTGCTCACGCGCGCCCGCCTGATCCAGTCCGAGGTCGACCTGGCCATGCAGGAGCTGGGCACGGCGCGCGCCAATACCCGTATCCGTTTTACCGTGGGTGTGACGCCCTGGATCTCGCTGACCATGCTTACGCCGACCATGCTGCGCTTTGCCCAGATGCGACCCGATGTGAGCCTGCGCATCTTCGATGTCTTCGGCTCCGACTACGCCGCCCTGCGCGACGGCAGCATGGACCTGGCCATCGGCCTGGCCCCGCCCGAGGAAGGCGCCGCCGAGCTGGCGGCACGGCCCCTGTTCTCCTACGAACATGCCATCGCCTGCCGCCGGGGCCACCCCCTGCAGCAGGCCCGCCACCTGGAAGAACTGGCCGGCCAGTCCTGGCTGGTCAGCCACGAGATCGGCCAGTACAAGCCGCCGCTGCGCGACTTCTTCCTGGCCCACTACGGCGACACGCCTTCGGCCGGGTCCGTCGGCGGACAGATACACCAGTACCGCTCGCTGCACATGATGGAGCTGATCTGCAACAGCGACCTGCTCAGCGTCGTGCCCTGGCCGGTCATCGAGGCCAGCCGCCAGCACTATCCGGTCGAAGCGCTCACGCTCAAGGAAAGGCTGCCGGCCAGCACCACCTGCTATGTCACGCGCAGGAATGCGCCACTCAATGGCTGCGTCGGCGACTTCGTCGAGGCCATGATGCATGTGCTCACCGACACGAGCATGCGCGAGCGCTTCCTGCACCCGCGCGTGCTGCGCTCGCTGGATGTGATCGCGCAACGCCAGTAGCACGGCGCGTGGCAAGGACATTGTTGCGTGGGTACCGGTTCTGGTAGGCTAGGCGCGATTGCCGTCGCCGACCGCCAACCGTCCTCCACCCATCCATGAACCTGCGCTTCGTAGAGGCCTTCCACTGGGCCGCCTCGCTCAAGAGCATCACCCGCGCCGCGGAAAAACTCCACATCACCCAATCCACCATGTCCAGCCGCATCGCCTCGCTGGAGGAAGAACTGGGCGTGGTCCTGCTGGACCGGCGCGAGAAGCAGTTCCGCCTCACCGTGGCCGGCCAGCGCTTCCAGCTGCTGGCCGAGAAGCTGCTATCGCTGCAACGGCAGATCAAGCAGGAACTGGGCGGCAGCACGGCGGGCCCGATGGCGCTGCGCATCGGCAGCATCGAATCGGTGGTGCATAGCTGGCTGCCCGGATGGCTCAAGGAAATCCGCAGCCAGTATCCCGATTTCGCGCTGGAGCTCACGGTGGAAACGTCACCAGTGCTGATGGAACAGATCCGCCGTGGCGCCCAGGATCTGGTCTTCACCTCCATCGTCGGCAGCGACACGGCCGTGCGTTCGCGCCTGATGGCCTCGATGGAGATGGTCTTCGTGGGACACCGCGACACCCACAGCAACCGCATCTATCGCCTGGCCGAACTGGCCGAGGGCGATCTCATCACCTTCCAGCGCGGCTCGCGGCCGCACCAGGGGTTGCTGCAGCTGTTCGAGGAATCGGGCTTGCCCATGCCACGGGTGCATGCGATTTCCTCGATCTCGGCCATGGTGCAACTGGTGGAAGGCGGCTTTGGCGTGGCCACGCTGCCGCGCGCATCGGTGCGGGAACTCACGCGCCGCCTGCCGCTGCGCATCCTGCGTTGCGAGTCCACGCTGCCGCCGCTGCAGATCCATGCCAGCTATCGCGAGGATCCCGGTTCCAGCCTGGCCGAACTGGTGCTGGAGTCGGCGCTGGCCTTTGCGCGACGCACGCAGGGCAAGCAGCGTGGTCAGCCAATGTAAGAGGCCGCGCACCAGCTTGGCACGGGTAGAGGGTAACAGGTAGTCAAGCTTGATCACCTCGTCATGACCTGGCATGGAAATCGCTAACAAGGAATTTCCACTGTCGTCATCGAAAAAATCGATAACAAAAGATATAAATTTTTTGTTGGACGCTGGCCCCCGCGCACTCCTAACATCGGTCCCATTCCACTCACAAAGCCCGCGCCGCACCAGGCCGGGCGCATCGGAGACCGAGATGCCAGACGTCCTTTCCCAGCACCGACCCGTTTCGCTGTCGGCCGATTCCAGCGCCCTCGAAGTCCGGCTGGCCGCACGCCATGATGGCTACACCGGCCACACCAGCGGCGTGGCCAGTGCCCATGTGCAGGTCAACCTGGCGATCCTGCCGGCAGCCCTGGCTGGGGACTTCCGCCGCTTCTGCGAACTCAACCCGGTGCCCTGTCCGCTGCTGGCCGTATCCGAACCCGGCTCGCCTGCGCTACCGGCACTGGGCCTGGACCTGGACGTGCGCACCGACGTGCCGCGCTATCACCTCTGGCGCCACGGCGAGCGCGTGGCCGAGGTCAGCGACCTGCGCGATTGCTGGCGCGACGATCTGGTGACTTTCGCGCTGGGCTGCTCCTTCTCCTTCGAACATGCGCTGCTGGCGGCCGGCATTCCGCTGCGCCATGTGAGCGAGGGCCGCAATGTGGCGATGTATCGCACCAATATCCCGACCCAGGCGGTGGGCGTGTTCGCCGGTCCCACCGTGGTATCGATGCGCCCGCTCAAGGCAGCCGATGCGATCCGCGCCGTGCAGATCACCGCGCGTACGCCGCAGGTGCATGGCGCTCCCATCCATATCGGCGACCCGCGACTGATCGGCATCGCCGACATCGATCGCCCCGATTATGGCGATGCGGTAGCGATCCATGACGACGAGCTGCCGGTGTTCTGGGCCTGCGGCGTGACACCCCAGGCCGCCATCGTCGCGGCCCGGCCCGAATTCTGCATTACCCATGCACCGGGTTACATGCTGGTGACAGACAAGCTCAACAGCGAACTGGCCTAGGACACGGGGCATCAGGGCATCAGGGCAGCAGGGCAGCAGGCCCTTCACCGCAACACCACCCTGTTCTACCATCCTCGGTCACCGGTACTCGCCGCTGGCCCGGAGATGGCGCACGTCAATGATTTAGTCAGTGATTTACCAAACCATTACTCACTTACAAACCGGGGATCATCATGTGGCTGCAAGAAACAACGACATCCGAGCGGCGCACGCTCACGGCAACCTTCACCGGCTATGCGGTGGATGGCTTCGATTACATGATCTATACCTTCCTCATCCCCACGCTGCTGGCGGCCTGGAGCATGAGTCGCGCCGAGGCCGGCTATATCGCCACCGGGGCGCTGCTGACCTCGGCCGTGGGCGGCTGGCTGGCCGGCATCCTGGCCGACCGCTATGGCCGGGTGCGGGTGCTGCAGTGGACGGTGCTGTGGTTCGCCCTCTTCACCTTCCTCTCGGGTTTCACCACGTCCTTCGGCCAGCTCTTCTTCACCCGTGCCATGCAGGGCTTCGGCATGGGCGGTGAATGGGCGGTGGGCTCGGTGCTGATCGCCGAGACCATCGCCGCGCGCCATCGCGGCAAGGCCTCCGGCCTGGTACAGAGCAGCTGGGCGGTGGGCTGGGCGGCGTCGGCGCTGGCCTTCTGGGGTGTCTATGCGGTACTGCCGCCGGAGATGGCGTGGAAGGTGCTGTTCTGGATCGGCGTGCTGCCGGCCCTGCTGACGCTCTACATCCGTCGCGCCATCAGCGAGCCGGCAGTGTTCGTGGCGGCGCAGGCCAAGATGCGCCAGAGCGGCCAGGCCAGCAACTTCCTGCGCATCTTCCACCCTGACCTGCTGCGCACGACCCTCCTGGCCAGCCTGCTGGCGACCGGCATGCAGGGTGCCTATTACTCGGTGACCACCTGGCTGCCGACCTTCCTCAAGACCGAGCGCCACCTCTCGGTGCTGGGCACCAGCACCTACCTGCTGGTGTTGATCGGCGGCTCCTTCTGTGGCTACCTCACCAGCGCCTGGCTCTCCGACACCATCGGCCGGCGCCGCTGCTTCATGCTCTTCGCCGTCATGGGCATCGTGCTGGTCCTGGGCTATACGCAGATGATCATCACCGATGGCTGGATGCTGTTGCTGGGCTTCGTGCTGGGCTTCTTCCTCTCGGGCATCTTTGCCGGCATGGGCGCCTACCTCTCTGAGCTGTTCCCCAGCGACGTGCGCGGCTCGGGCCAGGGCTTCTGCTACAACTTCGGCCGTGCCATCGGGGCGATCTGCCCGGCGCTGGTGGGGTATCTCAGCAACAGCATGCCGCTGGGCCAGACCATCGGCTGGATTGCCGCCGCCTGTTATGCCCTGGTGATCGTGGCCTGCCTGATCCTGCCCGAGACCCGCGGCAAGGAACTGGAGGCGGCCGTGGCGGTTTCCTGATCACACCGTAGTCCCCAATGACAACAGGCCGGCATGATGCCGGCCTGTTGCATTGCGTCTTGCGCAGATCCTGCTTTCAAGCATCGTCGCTCAATAGGCGCTGGCCTGGTCCAGCAAGCTGATGTCGTCGGCATCCAGCTGCAGCCGGGTGGCGGCGACCAGGGCATCGAGCTGGGCCAGCGAGGTGGCGCTGGCAATGGGCGCGGTCACGCTGGGACGGGCGATCAGCCAGGCCAGGGCCACCGAGGCCGGCGTGCTGGCGCGACGCTCGGCCACCGTGTCCAGCGCGGCCAGGATCTTCAGGCCGCGCTCGTTGAGATAGCCCTTGACCCGGCCTCCGCGCGCGGCGCTCTTGCCCAGGTCGGCCTCGCTGCGGTACTTGCCGCTCAGGAAACCGCTGGCCAGCGAATAGAAACCGATCACCCCCACGCCATGCTCCAGGCAATACGGCTCCAGCTTGCGTTCGAAGTCTTCGCGGGCGATCAGGCTGTATTCCGGCTGCAGCGTCTGGTACAGCGGCAGGCCCAGTTGCTGGCCGACCTGGCGCGCCTGGGCCAGGCGTTCGACATCATAGTTGGAGGCGCCGATGATGCGCACCTTGCCAGCCTTGACCAGCTCGCCATAGGCCTCCAGGGTTTCTTCGAAGGGGGTGCTGCGGTCGTCGTCGTGCGATTGGTAGAGATCGATATGGTCGGTCTGCAGGCGGCGCAGCGAATCTTCCACCGCGCGCAGGATGTAGGCTTTCTTCAGGCCGATGCGCCCCTCGCCCATGTCCTTGCCGACCTTGGTGGCGATGACCACCTTGTCGCGCCGGCCGCCCTGGGCCAGCCATTTGCCGATGATGGTCTCGGACTCACCACCCCGGTTGCCGGGCACCCAGCGCGAATAGACGTCGGCGGTGTCGATCAGGTTCAGGCCGGACTCGACGAACTTGTCGAGGATGGAGAAGGAAGTCTTCTCGTCGATGCTCCAGCCGAAGACGTTGCCGCCAAAGGCCAACGGGGCCACTGCAATATCGGATTTGCCAAGCTTGCGTTGTTGCATCGGAATCTCCTTGTCATGATGGTCGGAAACAGTGGCGACCATTGTAGGCGCGGCCCGCAAACTCTGCTGGCGACCATCTTCCAAGCAAAGCCGACAGCGCGTTAAGATAGTCGCCACGTCATTCACGCAGCACACCTGCCCCACTGCCATCCTCATGAAGCCCCGCATCGCCTCCACCGAACTGGCCCAGCGCCGCGCCGGCAAGCTGACCGACACCGTGTATGCCAGCCTGCGCGAGGACATCTACGCCTTCCGCCTGCTGCCCGGCGACCGCTTCGCCGAGAATGACGTGGCCGAACGCCTGCAGGTCTCGCGCACCCCCGTGCGGGAAGCGCTGATGCGGCTGCAGAGCGAGGGGCTGGTGCGCGGCCATTTCCGCAACGGCTGGGAGGTGGTGCCGATCGACCTGGCGCGCTTCGCCTCGCTCTATGAATTGCGCGAAATGCTGGAGCTGCACGCGGTGCGCAAGCTGTGTTCCGCGCGCGTCGCGCCCGAACGTCGCCAGCAACTGGTTGCGGCGCAGGGCGCCATCTGGCAGTGCGCTGCCACCGACCGCCTGCCCGACGGCCTGGCCGTGGCGGCCCTGGATGAAGGCTTCCATGCAGCGCTGGTGCAGGCAGCGGGCAATGGCGAAGCCGACGGCGTCTATCGCCAGCTGACCGATCAGCTGCGCATCATGCGTCGACTCGATTTCGCCTATGGCGACTGCATCGACGACACCTACGCCGAGCACTGCGCCATCCTGGACGCCATCGCCGGCGCCGACGCCGACCTGGCCGCCGCCCTGATTGCCCGTCACATCGAGGATAGCCACACCGTGGTCGAGCGCCTCGCCATCACCCGCCTGGAGCAGGTGCGCGCCGAGTCGGTGCAGGCTGCACCGCCGCAAGGCAATGCGCCTCCCACCGGAGCACCGGTGCGACGCAAGCGCTTCGGCTAAGCAAGACTGGCCAATCCCCGCTGCCAGCGCCATCTCCTTCTGTATGAACCCGTAGCGGACTGTTTTTCCACATGTGCACTTGCCGCCGGGAAAATGGCATGAAAGCTGCTTTTGTGAGCACGGGATTTATGCATACATAAATTCAGGCACGCGGCCCGCTGCCTCATCCGGCAGTACCTGGCCTCCCATCCGGCTTTCTGTACAGGAGAAACGCATGACCACCCTCACCCAAACCGCCCCGGCGAGCACGCTGGGCTTGCTGCGCAACCGCTGGTTCCAGTTGTTGATCGGCCTGATCTGCATGATGGCCATCTCCAGCCCGCAATATGTCTGGACCCTGTTCACCAAACCCCTGACCGCCAAGCTGGGCGTGCCGCTGTCTGAGCTGCAGATCACCTTTTCCATGCTGATCGTGCTGCAGACCTTCTTCTCGCCCTTCCAGGGCAGCCTGATCGAGCGTTTCGGCGCGCGTCGTCTGATCGCCATCGGCACCTTCATGTCCGGCCTGTCGTGGGTCCTGGCGGCGCAGGCTTCCAGCATCGGCATGTTCTACCTGGCCTACGGGCTGGTGGGGGGCCTGGGGACCGGTATCGTCTATGTCGGCGTGGTCGGCCAGATGGTGCGCTGGTTCCCGGACCGACGCGGCTTCGCCGTGGGCATGGTGGCGGCCGGCTACGGCATGGGTGCGATCCTGACCACCTTCCCGATCTCGGCCTCGCTGGCCAGTGCCGGACTGGAAACCACGCTCTGGCAGTTCGGCCTGGTGTTTGCGGCCATCGGCGTGATCGCTTCGCAGGCCCTGCGCTCGCCGGACGCCAGCCACGCCGCCGCCATGCCGGCCCCGGCCATTGCTGCCAGCACACATGACCTGGCGCCACGCCAGATGCTGCGCACCCCGCTGTTCTGGCTGATGTTCGCGATGATGACCATGATGTCGACCTCGGGCCTGATGGTGACCTCGCAGATGGCTACCTTCGCCCGCGACTTCGGCGTGGCCAACGTGATGGTGTTCGGCCTGGCCGCGCTGCCGCTGGCGCTGACCATCGACCGCCTCACCAATGGCCTCACCCGCCCCTTCTTCGGCTGGATCTCGGACCGCTATGGCCGCGAGAACACCATGTTCTTTGCCTTCGCCCTGGAAGGCGTGGCCATGGCCTTGTGGCTGGCCACGCGCGAGAACGCGGTGCTGTTCGTGCTGCTGTCGGGCGTGGTGTTCTTCGGCTGGGGCGAAATCTTTTCGCTCTTCCCCTCCACCCTGACCGATACCTTCGGCACCCGCAACGCCACCGCCAACTATGGCTGGCTGTATATCTCGCAAGGCATCGGCTCCATCTTCGGCGGCCCGCTGGCGGCGATGATGCATGAGAAGACCGGCAGCTGGCATCCGGTGTTCGGTACTGCCATCACGCTGGACATCCTGACCGCCTGTCTGGCGCTGATGGTCCTCAAACCCTGGCGCGCGCGCTATCTGGCCAAGGTCGCAGGCTGAGATCGCTACCGTTCTTCCTCTGCACCATGATGCCGCCCGGTGCCACGCCGGGCGGCATTTTCTTTTGACGACACAGGCCCGCTTCTCACCCGGGCGACGGATTACCCCCTCCTGCCGTATACTTCCCGTTCTCCTGCATTGCCTGGCAAGCCATCTGCAACCGGCTTGCAAGCCTTTGTAACTCCCCAGCAACTCAGTGCGGTCATGCGGGTCTGACCCTCCCGCGCCTCGTCACAAGAACACACTACCGCTGCCTCATGGAAATCGTCTTTACCGTCCTGATCCTGCTACTGGCCGTGGCCGTCTCCGGCGTGGTGGCCCGCCTGATGCCCTTCAAGCTGCCCCTGCCGCTGTTCCAGATCGCCCTGGGGGCGGTGCTGGCCTTGCCCCTGTTCGGCCTGCGCATCAGCTTCGATCCGGACCTGTTCCTGCTGCTGTTCATCCCGCCGCTGCTCTTCACCGACGGCTGGCGCATGCCCAAGCGCGAGTTCTTCCGGCTGGCGCGACCTATCCTGGCGCTGGCCCTGGGGCTGGTGCTGTTCACGGTGGTGGGGGTGGGTTACTTCATCCACTGGATGATCCCGGTCATCTCCCTGCCGGCGGCCTTTGCACTGGCCGCGGTGCTCTCGCCCACCGACGCGGTGGCGGTCTCCTCCATCGTGGGCAAGGGGCGCCTGCCGGCTTCGATGCAGCATGTGCTGGAGGGCGAAGCGCTGATGAACGATGCCTCTGGTCTGGTGGCCTTCAAGTTCGCCGTCGCCGCCGTGATCACCGGCAGCTTCTCGCTGGTGGATGCCGGCCTGTCCTTCGTGCTGATCTCGGTGGGGGGGATTGCGGTGGGCCTGATCGTGGCCTGGGGCTTCGGGCTGATCCGCCGCAAGATCATCGAATGGGCTGGCGACGAACCGGGCATCCAAGTGGTGTTGCTGCTGCTGATTCCGTTTACGGCCTATATCTTTGCTGAACACTTCGGGCTGTCGGGCATCCTGGCGGCGGTGGCGGCGGGCATGCTCATGCCCTATCTCGAAACGGCCGGTGGCGAATCAGCGGCCACCCGCATCCAGGGCCACAGCATCATGACCATGCTGGAATTCGTCTTCAACGGCATGTCCTTCCTGCTGCTGGGCCTGCAATTGCCGGGCATCGTCAGCCTGGCCCATGCGGATGCCAAGATGGCCGGCAATGTGCCAGTGTGGCATCTGTTCGTCTACATCCTGGCCATCACGGTGGCGCTGATCGTGCTGCGCTTCGTGTGGGTCTGGATCAACCTGCGCATGCGCCGCTTCGCCTCGGCCCTGCGTGGCCAGAGCGGACGCAACCGCCGCTTCGACCTGCGCCTCATCAGCATCACGGCGCTGTCCGGGGTGCGCGGCGCCATTACGCTGGCCGGCGTGATGTCGCTCCCGCTGCTGCTGAGCGAGCATACGCCCTTCCCGGCACGCGACCTGCTGATCTTCCTGGCTACCGGGGTGATCGTCTGCTCGCTGCTGTTCGGCAGCTTCCTGCTGCCGTGGCTGCTCAAGGACCTGCAGCTCGATGCCGAGGTCAAGCGTCGCCGTGCCGAGGAAATGATGGCGCGCCTGCGCCTGTCTGAGGCCGCCGTGCGCAGCATCGAGACGGCCCAGGAGCGCATGGGGGGCAGCCTCGATGAAACCGACCTGGCGCTGCTCACCGAAGTCAGCGGCAGCCTGCTGGCCACCTACCGGATGCGCATGAATGCCGAGAGCGATTCCGAAGATACCCAGCGCGCCGCCAACCGCTTCAAGCAGTTCGAGCGCGAACTGCGTCTGGAAGCGATCCGCGCCGAGCGCCTGGAGGTGCACTACCTGCGTGCCGAACAGCGCATCAATGACGAGACCTTCCTGATGCTGATCAACCAGATCGACATGGCCGAGACCTGGCTCTTGGGTTCATTGAATGCCTCGAACCTGCATCACTGAGGGGCCCCCATGCTGATGGGAGAAGCCGGAACGACAAAGCCCGCAGCGCCAATCAGCGCTACGGGCTTGAGGTGAAACCGGTACAGCGGAAATCAGGGATACGGAATCAGGCGACCGAATTGACGGTGGTGCCAATGATCTCGCCGGTGGAATTGCGCGAGGCCTGCTCGCGACGGTTGCGGTCTTCGCTGGCGGTCTCGGCACGGGTCTGGTCGGCCTGGATTTCCTGCTGGCGCTGGATCTCGGCCTTGGCAGCAGCGGCGGCCTCGTCGGCGCGACGGATGGCGACCGGATCGTTGGCCTTGCCGGTGGCAGTCGAATTGCCGTTAGGGTCGGAGACGACGGCGTTGACGGCGGAGGCGATGTCGATGGGCATGATGGACTCCCTGTTGCAGTTGCGCTGACTTGGCTGGTGTAAGCCGATGATCCAGAAAGCGGATCGCGGCGTGGATACCGGTATGTTACGCCGATTGTCGTGCCATGCCACGCCGGAATCCGGTCATCTGAAAAAAAATTCACCCGCCGTGGTATCCGCGCCTGATCAGGCTGACAAGAACATGGCAGGAAGACATTCCGGCATGACAACTCCCCGACGCCACCTCATGCAGCCTGCCCGGGTCTGCTAGTGGCAGTCCGGCACGTTCTGGTCCAGATAGACCTCGAAGGCGACGTTGTTGACCCACTTCTTGATGGCATTGCGCCAGAACGCATCGTTCCACCTGCCGGCCAGCTGCTGCAGCCTGGCCAGCTCGGCGGCATCGGCGCCACGCACCTGGAGCACCAGCTCCTGGCGGTTCTCGGGGGCCAGCTGGGCCGAGAATTTCTTCCACTCGGGCAGCGTGAGCAGGGTCTTCATGAGGGTGTCGTCGTGCACGGCCGCGTCGCACTGGCCAGTGCGTACCGCCAGCAGCGAATCGGCCGGTGCCGGCATCACCTTCTCGATGGCGCCGTAGCGTGCCGCCAGGGTGTCGACATAGGGGGAACCGGCCGAGACGCAGACGGTGCGACCCTTGAGGTCAGCCCACTTCCTGATGCTGGTATCGGTGCGCATGATGGCCATGCCGCCCGCGCTGTAGCCGGTCGGAATACGCACCGTATCGGGTGGCAGCAATTGCCCCGCTGCGTTGCGCGTGAACGCCAGCGCGGCACGCAAGCCGGCCATGGCCCTGGAGCCGGAACGGTCCCCGGCATTGGGCTGGAGTTCGGGCTTGGTACCGAGTTGCGCGGCCAGGTCGTCGGCCAGGACGGTGGCGATGTTTTCCGGCGTGCGGAATTTCATGCCGGCCTTGTATTGCGGTGGCACGTGATCAAGGCCGATACGCAGCGGGCCGCCACCGCGGGTCTCATCCAGGATGCCCGCCTGCGCCACCCCCGCCAGCAGGCAGGCCGGGAGCAGCAGCAATAGGCGATGCAGGGAGCGGGTTGTCATGTTCATGGCCGGACCCGGAAACTTGTCAGACGTATTGGTAACGCAACAGGCGATGCTTCAGGTTTTCCAGGATCACCTGGTCGATCAGCGCTGCCAGGATGGCGATGGTCAGGATGTTGGCCATCACGCCCACCATGTCGGCGGTCTCGCCCGAGTAGGCCAGGGTACGCCCCAGGCCCTTGCCGAAGCCCACCAGCATCTCCGCCGAGATCAGCGCGCGCCAGGCATTGCCGAAGGCCAGCTGGGCGCCGGTGATCAGCTCCGGCATCACCGCCGGCAGGTAGACCCGGCGCAGCATGGACAGGCGCGACGCACCCATCACCCGCGCCGCCGACACATGCACCTGCTGCACGCTCTCGGTGGCATTCATCACCGACAGTGCCGCCGGGAAGAAGGCGGCGATGGCCACCACCACCACCATGGGCAGGTTGCCGAAACCCATCAGGATCAGGAACAGCGGCACCCAGGCAATCGAAGGGATCGACTGCAGGATCACGATGGCCGACTTCAACACTTCACGGAAGAAGAACAGCACCGCGCCAATCAAGCCGAAACCGATCCCCAGCACCAGCGCCGAGCCATAGCCCAGGCCCAGGCGATACAGGCTGCCGAACAGGGCCAGGCGGAAACTGCTGGATTGCACCTCGTCCCACAGCCGCGCCGCTACTGCGGGTACGCCCGGCATCAGGAAGGACGGCAGCGACCAGGCCGCGATCTGCCACATCAGGAGGATGAAGACGATGGCCACAGCCATGGCCAGCTTCTTGCGGTAACCGGTAACGCGACGCACAGAGCTCATAGGACTAATAAAAGACGATGGCCGGAGCAGATCCGGCCAGGTAAAAAAACTAAGTTTCCACCCGCACGCGCATCACAGCTTGCGCGCGTTCTGCCACGACAGGTCGGTGATGGAATTCACATCGAAGGGCTTGCCGTCGCGGGTCTTCAACGAACCCTGGGATTGCAGGATATCGGCGATTTCCTGCATGCGGTCCTGGTCCTTCTTGCTGATCTTGGGGGTGAAGGTCTGGCTCTTGATGGCGTCGCGGATCACGTCTTCGCGCAGCATCTCGCCGTGCTTGAGGGTCTTCAAGGTCGGCTCGGCGATGAAGTAGCCGGCGATCAGCTTGGAGGCCTCGGCGGGTTTCTTCTGCAGCAGGGTGATGGCGTCACGCTGGGCGTCGAGCGACTTCCAGACGGCGTCACGGCGCTTCTTGAGCGTCTCGCCGGAAGTGATGACCACCATGCAGGGGAAGGGCCAGACTTCGCCGATCTCATAGACCTGCTTGACCGGGGCGATCAGTTGCGCGATGCGCGCCTGCGGCTCGAACAGGAAGGCCGCGTCCACGCGCTTGCCTACCAGCGACTGCACCGCCACCTGGGGCGAGACGCCCATCACGTTGACGTCGTCCGGCTTGACGCCGGCGTCACGCAGCACCACGCCCTTGAGCACAGTGTCGGCAGTACTGCCTTCGGCTTGCGAGGCCAGGGTCTTGCCCTTCAGGTCGGCGACCTTGTTGATGCCCGAATCCTCGCGCGCCACCAGGGCGTGGTAACCCAGCTGGGCACCGCCGACCACCTTCAGGTCAGCGCCCTTGGAGGCCCAGGCCACCGCATTGGAGAAGCCGAACACGCCGCTATCGAGCTGGCCGCCGACGATGGCCTTGACCAGGTCGGTGCCGGACTTGAACTCGATCAGTTCCACGTCCAGACCATACTTCTTGTAGAGGCCGGCTTCATAGGCGGCCATGGCTTGCGCATCGTCCATGACGCGCAGATAGCCGATCTTGAATTTTTCCAGGGCAAAGGCATTGCCGGTGAAGACCAGTGCGGCGGCCGCGACGGCCGGCGCCAGGATACGTGCGAGTTTCATACTCCAACCCCTTCCAGGTTTTTGGCAAAATCGTCCTGCTCGGCGTGAATGCCCAGCAGGCAAAGGATCTCGCGGCGTACCGCCGCGAATTCGGACAGGTCATGCGTCTTGTCGTGATGCACCAGGTTGAACTCCTTCAAGACCTTGGCCGGGCGCGGGCTGAACACGAAGATGCGGTCGGCCAGGAACAGCGCCTCGTCCACATCGTGGGTCACCAGCACCACGGTCGGGCCCTGCTGGCGGATCAGGTCGCGCAGGGCATCCTGCAGGGTCATGCGGGTCAATGCATCGAGGGCGCCGAAGGGTTCGTCCAGCAGCAGCGCCCGGGGCTTGGAGATGAAGGCCCGCGCCAGCGCCGCGCGCTGGCGCATGCCGCCCGAGACCTGGTGCGGATAGTAGTGTTCGAAGCCCTTGAGCTTGACGTTGTTGAGCCAGGTGCGCGCCTGCTCGGCGGCGGCCTTCTTGTCGACCTTCTGGAATTCCAGCGCCAGGGCCACGTTCTGCTCCAGCGTCAGCCAGGGATAGAGGGCGTTTTCCTGGAACATCAGGGTCCGCTCGGGATGCGGGCCGCGGATGGCCTGGCCGTCGCCGCTGACACTGCCGCTGCTGGGCTTTTCCAGGCCGGCGGCCATGTGCAGCAGCGTGGACTTGCCGCAACCGGAGGGGCCGACCAGCGCGACCAGTTCACCGGATTCGATGTCGCGGGTGAATTCCTCGATCACGTGCAGGTCGCCGAAGCGCTTGGCGACGTTGTTGAAAGATAGCTTCATGTGGTCCTGCGGCAGTGGCCGCGCACGATTGAATGTGTTGAATCAGCGAGTGTATCGGGACGGAACGCCCCTGACTGCAGGCCCGCGTCCCCGGTACGGATCCCTTTTTATCCAGGGTCGCACTGTACTGTTGGCCGCTATGCATAACAACTACTTAAAAATCGTATGCTTATTCGATTTTCGAATAAGAATGACGCGCAAAATGCATAAAGACGTCAGTCATTCGTCAGTTTCCACTCCGCCAGCAGGGCCTGCACCTGGGGATAGCGCAGCCGCACGCCCAGTTCGTGCTTGATGCGGGCGTTTTCCAGCCGGCGCGACTCCGACATGAAGGACAGCATCATAGTCGAGACGCTGCGTTCCAACTCGGCGCGCGGCAGCCTGGGCGGGCGTGGCAGGCCGGCAGCATCGGCCACGGCGTCGAAGTAGTCGGCCATCTTCAGCTCGGTATCATCCACCGCGTGGTACACCCGGTTAGGCGCGCCCAGGCGCAGCGCCGCCAGCGCCACGCGGGCCAGGTCATCGGCGTGGATGTGGTTGGTATGCACGTCCTCGGCGGCGACCAGGGCCGGCAAGCCCTTGTGCAGGCGCTCCAGCGGCAGGCGGTCGGCGGCGTAGATGCCGGGCACGCGCAGGATGGACAGGCGGCCGTGGCGCCGCCGCGCCCAGGCCCGCAGCACGGTTTCGGCATCGACCCGGCGCACGGCGCGGGCGTTCTGCGGATGGACGCGACGGGTCTCGTCGAAGCTTGCGCCAGCGCAATCTCCGTACACACCGGTGGTGCTGATGTAAACCAGGCGCGCGCCCTCGGGTAAAATGGCGGCCAAATTGCGGGTACGGCGGTCGATACGGCCGGCCGACTGCGGCGGCGCCAGATGCACGATGGTCGGCGCCAGGCGTGCCAGGCGGCCCAGGGTATGGGGGGCGTCGAGGTCGGCCACGATGGGGATGGCGCCGGCGGCGCGCAGTTCGGCGCAGCGCTGCGGATTGCTGGTCACGGCCAGCACGCGGTAACGCGGCAGCAGCAGCGGCAACAGGCGCAGCCCCACATCGCCGCATCCCAGGATCAGTACACGGGGCAAGCCCAGTTTTTTCACGGTTATCAATCCTTATCAGTCCAGAAGCAGAATTGTATGAGTTTCCAAGTCACAGTCCAGCCTAGCGGCCGTCAATTTACCTGCGATGCAGGCGAAACCATCCTCTCGGCCGCCATCCGCGCCGGCGTCGGCCTGCCCTATGGCTGCAAGAACGGCGCCTGCAGCTCCTGCAAGGGCAAGTTGGTGTCCGGCCAGGTCGAGCACGGCCCGCACCAGGAGCGCGCCCTGTCGGCGCATGATGAACAGGTCGGCTATTCCCTGTTCTGCTGCGCCCATCCCAAGAGCGACGTCACCATCGAGGCCCGCGAAGTGGCCGGCGTAGGCGAATTCCCGGTGCGCAAGCTGCCGGTGCGCGTGGCCGCCCTGGAGAAGGTGGCCGAGGACGTCATCATCCTCTCGCTGCAACTGCCGGCCAACGACCGCCTGCAATACAAGGCAGGCCAGTATGTGGAATTCCTGCTGCGTGACGGCAAGCGCCGCAGCTACAGCATGGCCACCGCGCCGCACCAGGACGGCCCGATGAGCCTGCACATCCGCCACCTGCCCGGCGGCCTGTTCACCGACCAGGTCTTCACCACCCTGAAGGAACGCGACATCCTGCGCATCGAAGGCCCGCTGGGGACCTTCTTCCTGCGCGAGGATTCCGACAAACCCATCATCCTGCTGGCCTCGGGCACCGGCTTTGCGCCCATCAAGGCCATCGTCGAGCAACTGGAACACGCCGGCTCCAAGCGTCCGGTCACGCTGTACTGGGGCGGTCGTCGTCCGCAGGACCTGTACATGAACGCCCTGTGCGAACAGTGGGCGCAGACCCTGCCTGGCTTCACCTACGTCCCGGTGGTATCGGATGCCAAGCCGGAAGACAACTGGTCGGGCCGCACCGGTTTCGTCCACCGCGCCGTGATGGCGGACTTCCCCGACCTGTCGGGCCACCAGGTCTATGCCTGTGGCGCACCCATCGTGGTCGAATCGGCCCAGCGCGAGTTCAGCGCACAGTGCCAGCTGCCGGAAGACGAGTTCTACGCCGACTCCTTCACCTCCGAAGCCGACCTGGCCCAGGCCACGCCGGCCGCCTGATGCGATTCATGCGCGTGCAGGGCTGTCATGGCGGCGTCATGCGCATTTGCGAAGATGCCTGCCAGCCTTGAGCCGCGCGGCCTGGCGAGATGCGATGCAAATGCAACGGCGCCCCGGCCATAGTGGCCGTAAGGGAAATTTCTTTTTGACGCTATGCGCAAAACGTCCTAATATTCACCGCATGATCGCCAACGCCACATTCTTACGACGTCGCAGCCAACCTGAAGAAGGTTTGCTGCTGCGCGCGTGAAGTGAAACGAATCGCGAAGCCACAGGCAAACCCTGTGGCTTTTTTTTATCCGCCATCCGGGTCTGTCGTGCGCTTACCGCGAGCCGGTCTGCCCCGCACCACTCCCATCCATCCCAACACCATTTTGCTGCAGGAGCCTATCGATGCAATACAACCAGTCCGACGCCAACAAGCTGATGTACGTCACCAACCGCCCCGAGCTGGTCTTCACCGAAGGCCAGGGCATGTGGCTGACCGACCATAACGGCAAGCGCTACCTGGATTACCTGCAAGGCTGGGCGGTCAACACCCTGGGTCACGCCCCGCAATGCATCGCCGACGCCCTGGCCGCCCAGAGCAAGAAACTGATCAACCCGTCGCCGGCCTTCTACAACGAGCCCTCCATCGAACTGGCCAAGCTGCTGACGGCCAATTCGGTCTTCGACCGCGTCTTCTTCGCCAACAGCGGCGGCGAAGCCAACGAAGGCGCCATCAAGCTGGCGCGCAAGTGGGGCAAGAAGAACCCGGCCGCCGATGGTTCCTCGCGCTTCGAGATCATCACCTTCAAGCACAGCTTCCACGGCCGTACCATCGCCACCATGTCGGCCAGCGGCAAGGATGGCTGGGACACCATGTTCGCCCCGCAGGTGCCGGGCTTCCCCAAGGCCACTTTGAATGACCTGGCCAGCGTGGAAGCACTGATCGGCCAGCACACCGTGGCCGTGATGCTGGAGCCGGTGCAGGGCGAAGGCGGCGTCATCCCCGCCTCCAAGGAATTCATGCAGGGCCTGCGTCGCCTGACCAAGGAAAAGAACCTGCTGCTGATCGTGGACGAAGTGCAGAGCGGCATGGGTCGTACCGGCCAGCTGTTCGCCTACCAGCACTCCGGCATCGAACCCGACATCATGACCCTGGCCAAGGGCATCGGCGGCGGCGTGCCGCTGGCAGCCCTGCTGGCGCGCGAGGAAATCGCCTGCTTCGAAGCCGGTGAACAGGGCGGCACCTACAACGGCAACCCGCTGATGACCGCCGTGGGCGTGGCCGTGATGAAGGAACTGTTGAAGCCCGGCTTCATGGAAGGCGTGCGCGAGCGCGGCCAGTACCTGCGCCAGCGTTCGCTGGAGATCTCCGAGAAGTACGGCTTCGAAGGCGAGCGTGGCGAAGGCCTGCTGCGCGCCATGCAGCTGGGTCGCGACATCGGCCCGCAGATCGTCGAAGCCGCCCGTAACCTGGAACCGGTGGGCCTGCTGCTGAACTCGCCGCGTCCCAACCTGCTGCGCTTCATGCCTGCCCTGAACGTGACCAAGGACGAGATCGACCAGATGTTTGCGATGCTGGAACAAGTCCTGGCCAAGCTCGGGAAGTAAGCGATGACGGGGCGTGTACGGAATCCCATGATCGCGATGGCCTGGTGGCCATCGTCCCTGACTTCCGTAGCTGCCGTGTGTGCGGCGCTGGTACTGGCAGCCTGCAGCACCACGCCCAGCGCGCCCCCCATCGAACGGCTGCCCGGTGCCCCGCAATCGCAGGCACCGGCGCTGCCGGCCACCGAGGACGGCAATGAAGTGGCGCTGTACGCGCTCTCGCTGATCGATACCGGCTACCGTTTCGGTGGCAAGAACCCCTCGGCCGGCCTGGATTGCAGCGGCATGGTCAGCTACATCTTCGGCAAGGCCGCCAACTACCGCATCAGCGGCAGCGCCGCCGACATCGCTCGCCATGGCCGCCAGATCGATCCCTCGCAGCTGCGGGCCGGTGACCTGGTGTTCTTCAATACCCAGAACCGCCCCTTCTCGCACGTGGGCATCTACCTCGGCGACGGACGCTTCGTGCATGCGCCCTCCACCAATGGCCGGGTGCATATCACGCGCATGGACAATCCCTACTTCGCGCAGCGCTTCGAGATGGCGCGCACCTACTTCAACTAGTCCTCCGGCTTGCTGGCACTGCGCTTGCGTGGCTTGGCTTCCTGCTGCTGGCGGTCGCCGTACTGGCGGATCAGGTTGGCGCTGTAGCGGGTAAAGGCGATATCCATGTGCCGCCGCATGGCCGCGCGCGCCGCCTCGGGATTGCGGTCACGCAGCGCCTGCATGATCAGGCCGTGTTCCTCGATCGCTTCCTGCCACACCCGGGTGCCGTCGAAATGGCTGTGCAAGCGCTTGAACAACGGCCCCAGGCGGGCATCGAAGAGTTGCGTCACCAGCCCCACCAAGACGCTGTTGCCGCTCGCCTCGGCCAGCCGGATATGGAACAGCCGGTCCGCCTCCAGCGGATTGATGCCGGCCTCGGCATGCGCCACCATCAGCGCGAAGGCCTGCTCCACCGCCGCGATCTGCTGCTTGCTGCCATGCTGGGCGGCGGCATAGGCCACCTCCCCTTCGATCATCTCGCGTGCGCGGATCAGTTCCAGCGGCCCTTCCTCGCTGGAGAGATCGATACGCCGCTCCATCGCCGCAGGCGGACAGACGTAGATACCCGAGCCCATGCGCACCTCGATATGCCCCTCCACTTCCAGCGCGATCAGGGCTTCGCGCAACGAGGGACGGCTCACGCCCATTTGCAGGGCCAGGTCGCGCTCGGAGGGCAGGCGCGAACCGACCGCGAATTCGCCCTCCACGATCAGCTTGCGCAACTGGTCGCTGATCTGCCGGTAAAGCCGCTGGGGTTCGATGGCTTCGATGGGCATGGTAAGGGTCTCAGGTGAGCGCCGCCGGGAAGTCCAGACCATAACCCGCGCCGGCCTCGCGCAGCATCGGCGCGATGGTCGGATGCAGGGCCACGCCTTGCGCCAGCTGTTCGGTGCGGCGCTGCATGCCACGGTCCCCCGGCATGCGCACCTGGCCCACGCCGGGGCGCGGCGGATTGCTGCGGCAGGATTGCGCGATATGGTCCATCTGACGCAGGAAGTCCTTCTCGCCGCCGAAGGCGGACGGATCGTAGAGCGACATGAACACGGTCGCACCCCAGCCCGCCGGCGGATCGGCGCGGCCGAAGCCGGACAGGCCACCAGTCAACGCCTCGATCAGCACCGCCATGCCAAAGCCCTTATGGCCCGCCGACAAGCCCCCCAGCGGCAGGATGGTGCCCGGCGGCGTGGCCGCCAGCACGGCCGGATCGCGGCTGGGATTGCCCTCACCGTCGATGAGCCACTCTTCCTCGAACTGCTTGCCGGCCTTGTGCAGGCGGTTGCTCATGCCATTGGTGGTGATCGAGGCCGAGATATCGACCAGGAAAGGCGTGCCCGAGGTCGGGATGCCGGCGGCAATCGGATTGGGCGTGAACACGGCACGGGTGCCGCCGAACGGCGCCACGCTCTGCACTGCCGGATCGGAACTGGCCAGGATCATCATGAAGCCCTCTTGCGTGGCGCGCAGCAGGTAGGCGGCCAGGCAGGCGATGTGATGGCTGTGGTGAATCGTTAGGGAGGCCGTGCCATAGTCGCGCGCCTTGGGGATCAGCGCATCGATGCCCTGGTGCACCAGCCACGGCCCCGGCAGGCGGCGACCGTCCCAGGCCAGCGCGGCGGCGCGTTCGGAAAGCACCTCGGGGCGGCCGGTCTTGGTCATGGCGCCCTTCTCCAGCTCCTTCACGTAGGGCGCCAGCAGCGCCAGGCCATGGGTATCGTGGCCCAGCAGATCGCCATCGACCAGGGTGGCAGCCACGCTATCGGCCTTGTCGGCCTCCAGGCCGGCCTTCTGCAACAGGGTGGTGGCGAACAGACGCAAGGCGTCGGCGGAAAAGCGTTCGGCTACAGCCATGGAAACAACCTTCCTTTCGGGAACAGGAATGGGGGGATAGGGATAAGGCGAATCGGGAAGCGGTCTCTTGTCTCCGTTCTTGTCGGTATCTTGTCGGTTATTCCGGTTTTCTCCGTCCCCGGCTGGCATCCGCCATCAGGGAAACCGGTAATGTGGTCAGACCAGCTCGATTTAGAATTTCATATCAGATCGCGGGTGTCAAGGATGAAAGCTTCGCATCAAACAATTCATCAATCACGCGCTGCAGCAATTTTCCGTCCCCCTGCCGTCCCCCGCAAAGCCTTGTCCCGCCTGGGTCTTGAGCGGACATGACATGACCGCCGATGTTGCACCAGCAACACCGCCCGCGCCGGTGTGGACTCCCCGCCAAAAGCTGTCCCGTGATCTGGTATTACCACTTGACCAAACAAATCCGCCTGCAATAGACTCGCAGCCAATCGAACAAGTCACGTCGCATGCGCGGCCAGGCCAGCGTCGCAAGACCGGCCCGCCCGCCAGCAGAACGGACGGCACAGACCCCGATCGCCCCCCATGGCGGCGACCCCAGGCAACGGAGACATTCCCTTGACATACGCAACGATGAGTGCGCAGGGCAAGACCAGCGAGGGCTGGGCGCATAGCGCCGCAGCCGCCGCGGCCTCCAGCGTGCGCGCACGTCGCGCGTTGCATCGCGCGTCACCGTTCGGGTCCCTGCTGGCCTTTCTGCTGATCGATTTTTCCCGCTATTTCTTTGACCAGGGCGACAGTCATCGCCCCACCCGCACGCATCCCCGCTGACGGCCTGAGGCCGCCGGTGCGCATGCGCGCCAGGCAACACTGGAGAGCACCGCAGGCGAGCCTCGCCTGTGGCACATGGATTTGCGCGGACGACGCCGGCAGCGGCGCGCCTGCAGGGAAACACACATGACTGACGATACCAAGAAACCCACCCGCCGCAGCCAGGCCTGGTTCGGCCGCCAGGACCGCGATGGTTTCATCTACCGCTCCTGGGTCAAGAATCGCGGCATCCCGCACGACCAGTTCGATGGCCGTCCGGTGATCGGCATCTGCAACACCTATTCCGAACTCACCCCCTGCAACTCGCACTTCCGCGCCCTGGCCGAGCAGGTCAAGATCGGCATCTGGGAAGCCGGCGGCTTCCCGCTGGAATTCCCGGTGATGTCGCTGGGCGAGACCCTGCTGCGCCCCACCGCCATGCTCTATCGCAATCTCGCCAGCATGGATGTGGAAGAGTCGATCCGCGCCAATCCGCTGGACGGCGTGGTGCTCTTGATGGGCTGCGACAAGACCACCCCGGCCCTGCTGATGGGCGCGGCCTCGGTGGACGTGCCGACCATCGGCGTGTCCGGCGGCCCCATGCTCTCGGGCAAGTACCGTGGCCGTGAACTCGGTTCCGGCACGGGCGTGTGGCAGATGTCGGAAGATGTGCGCGCCGGCAAGATGACGCAGGAAGAATTCTTCGAAGCCGAAAGCTGCATGCACCGCTCGCATGGGCACTGCATGACCATGGGTACCGCTTCCACCATGGCCAGCATGGTCGAGGCGCTGGGCGTGGGTCTGCCGCACAATGCCGCCATTCCCGCCGTGGATGCGCGCCGCAACGTGCTGGCCCGCAATGCCGGCCGCCGCATCGTGCAGATGGTCGAGGAAGACCTGGTGCTGTCCAAGATCCTGACGCGCCAGGCGTTTGAAAATGCGATCCGCGTCAATGCGGCCATCGGTGGCTCCACCAATGCGGTGATCCACTTGCTGGCCATCGCCGGTCGCATCGGCATCGATCTCGACCTCAAGGACTGGGACGACATCGGCCAGAAGCTCCCTTGCCTGCTGGACCTGCAGCCCTCGGGCAAATTCCTGATGGAAGATTTCTACTATGCCGGCGGCCTGCCGGCGGTGATCCGCCAGTTGGAAAGCGTGATCGACAAGACTGCCCTCACCGCCAACGGCAAGACCCTGTGGGAAAACTGCCAGGACGCGCCGAACTGGAACGAGGAAGTCATCCGCTCCTTCGACAAGCCATTCAAGGAAGCTGCCGGCATCGCCATCCTCAAGGGCAACCTGGCCCCCGATGGCGCCGTGATCAAGCCCTCGGCCGCCACCCCTGCCCTGTTGAAGCATCGCGGCCGCGCCGTGGTCTTCGAGAACAGCGACGACCTGCACAAGCGCATCGACGACGAGAACCTGGACGTCGACGAAACCTGCGTGCTGGTGCTCAAGAACTGCGGCCCCAAGGGTTATCCCGGCATGGCCGAAGCCGGCAACATGCCGCTGCCGCCGAAGGTCCTGCGCAAGGGCATCACCGACATGGTGCGCGTCTCGGATGCGCGCATGAGCGGCACCGCCTATGGCACCGTGGTCTTGCACGTCTCGCCGGAAGCCGCCGCTGGTGGACCGCTGGCGCTGGTGCAGAACGGCGACTTCATCGAACTGGATGTGGAAGCCCGCAAGCTGCACCTGGATGTGTCGGAGGAAGAACTGGCACGCCGTCGCGCCCAATGGCAAAAGCCGGAACTGCCGCCACAGATGCAGCGTGGCTGGGTCAAGCTCTACGTGGATCATGTACAGCAGGCCAACCAGGGCGCCGACCTCGATTTCCTGGTCGGCAAGAGCGGTCCCTATGTACCCAAGGATAACCACTGACGGTAACGGTAACGATATCGACAGCAGCATCGGCAGCATCGGCAGCAACTCCGCGCGCTCACGGGCGCACGGACATCAAACCCCTTTTGGATGAATCACGGCTGGATCGGACACCGCAACAACAGAAACAGAAACAGAAACAGAAACAGCAACAACATCAGCATCTGCATCAGTAGTAACCGGGCGCGCCCTACAGCCATACAACAGGCGGCGGCGCGCCAGGAAGTAATTGCATCAAGGTGGACCGAGACAACCATCATGGAGACGAGCAATGAAAGTACTGATTACCGATTACGATTTTCCCGATGTCGATCTGGAGCTGGCGCTCTACAAGGAGGCCGGCGTGGAAGTCGTGACCGCGCAATGCCGCACCGAAGAGGAGGTGATCGCCGCCTCCGCAGGCTGCCAAGGCCTGCTGGTGCAATACGCACCAGTGAACGCCAAGGTGTTCGCGGCGCGTCCTGAAATCCGCATCGCCAGCCGCTACGGCGCTGGCTTCGACACCATCAATACCGCCGACGCGGCCAAAGCCGGCGTCTGGGTCGCCAACTCGCCCGACTATGGCGTGGGCGAAGTCGCCACGCATGCCCTGGCGATGGCGCTGGATCTGATCCGCAACATCACCGTCTACGACCGCGCCGTCAAGGCCGGCGAATGGCACTACACCACCGCCGGCATCATCCCGCGCGCCTCCGAGCTGACCATCGGCATCATCGGCCTGGGCCGCATCGGCAAGCGCATGGCGCATATCTCGCGCAATCTATTCAAGCGCGTGATCGCCTATGACCCCTACATCATCGACGGCGACTTCCCCGCCTACGTCGAGCGCGTCGGCCGCGAAGAACTGTTCCGCCAGGCCCATGTGGTCTCGCTGCACACGCCGCTCAACGATGAAACGCGCAACATGATCGATGCCTCGCTGCTGAACCTGTTGCAGCCGCAGAGCTACCTGGTCAACTCCGCCCGTGGCGGCCTGATCAAGATCGAGGACCTGCTGGCCGCACTGGAAAACGGCAAGCTCAAGGGCGCCGCGCTGGATGTGTTGCCGGTCGAACCACCCGAGACATCGGCGGCTATCGTCCAGCATCCACGTGTGCTATTGTCGCCGCACGCGGCCTTCTTCTCCGATGTCGCAGCGCGCGAACTGCGGCGCAAGGCGGCCCAGAACCTGATCGACTGGGACCGCAACGGACGGCCTTCCTACGTGGTCGTCGCTGGCAAGAATCCATAATCATCAACCCCTCCACGGGGCGCCAATGCAGCACCATCGCCGGCCGCCAGCCGGCGATGCATCAGTGTAGAAAACAGAAAAAAAGGAGGATCGACCAGATCCCCCACATGCCCGAGCAGGGTGTGCATGAACAAAGTGCGTTGTGGCCGTCTCCGCCTGGAACCGGTTCCGCAGCGTCGATACGAGGATACACACGAGGAGCATTTGATGGCATCAGTACAGATCCGCGCAGTCAAGAAGCAGTTCGGCAGCACCCAGATCATCCGGGGCGTCGATATCGATATCGCCGATGGCGAATTCACGGTGTTGGTCGGTCCTTCCGGCTGCGGCAAGTCGACGCTGCTGCGCATGCTGGCCGGGCTGGAGGAAATCACCGGCGGCGAAATCCTGATCGGCGGCACGGTGGTCAACAACGTCCAGCCCAAGGACCGCGACATCGCCATGGTGTTCCAGAACTACGCGCTCTACCCGCACATGACGGTGCGCGACAACATGGCCTTCTCGCTCACGCTGGCCAAGAAGGACAAGTCCTTCGTCGATGAGCGCGTCAAGAAAGCCGCCGACATCCTCGGCCTGAACCAGCTGCTGGACCGCTATCCGCGCCAGCTCTCCGGCGGCCAGCGCCAGCGCGTGGCGATGGGCCGCGCCATCGTGCGTGATCCGCAGGTGTTCCTGTTCGACGAACCGCTCTCCAACCTCGACGCCAAGCTACGCGTGCAGATGCGCACCGAGATCAAGGAACTGCACCAGCGTTTGAAGACCACCTCCATCTATGTGACCCACGACCAGATCGAAGCCATGACCATGGCCGACCAGATCGTGGTCATGCGCGACGGCCTGGTGGAGCAGCGCGGCCGTCCGCTGGACCTGTACGACCACCCGGCCAACCTGTTCGTGGCCGGCTTCATCGGCTCGCCGGCGATGAACTTCATCCCCGCCACACTGCGCAAGAACGGCGGTGCGGCCGAGGTCGAGTTCGCCGACGGCACTCGCGTGCCAGCCCCCTACGGTGGCGCCCTGCAGGGCAGCGACGGCCAGAAGGTGACCTATGGCGTGCGCCCCGAGCACCTCTCCATCGGTGGCGCTGGCCAAGGCATCGCCACCAAGGTCATCGTGGTGGAGCCGACCGGCGCCGATACCGAAGTGTTCTCGCGCTTCGGCGAAACCAGCCTGACGTCCATCTTCCGCGAACGCCATGACTTCGGCGCCGGCGACCTGATCCACCTGGTCCCGGACCATGGCCGCACGCACCTGTTCGACGCCGAGTCCGGCAAGTCGCTGGCGGCGCGCTGAACGGCAGCCCTATCACCGCAGTACCCAGGCAACACCAGTAGCGCAGCATCAGAAGAACAAGAGTCCATCCGCAGGGGAGCGATTTCGTCGCGATCCGACAGCGGTCCAATTCGACTTTCAACCGAAGGAGTAGGAGACATGAGCAAGCTGACACGACGCGAATTCCTGGTCACCAGCGCGGCCGCAGCGGCCGCTTCCGGCATGGGCGTCAATGCCTTTGCCGCCGGCCCCGGCGCTGCCGGCGCCGACAGCATCAAGTACCCGATCGAACAAGGCGCGACCCTGCGCGTGCTGCGCTGGAAGCGTTTCGTCCAGGGTGACGAAGACCTGTGGAACGCCAACGTCAAGAAGTTCACCGAACTGACCGGCGTGGCCGTGCGTACCGACAGCGAAGGCTGGGAAGACGTGCGTCCGAAGTCGGCCGTGGCCGCCAACGTGGGCAGCGGCCCCGACATCGTGCTGGGCTGGTTCGACGACCCTCAGCAATACCCGACCAAGCTGATCGACATGACCGACCTGGCCGATTCGCTGGGCAAGCGCTATGGCGGCTGGTACGACGTCTGCCGCAAGTACGGCACCAAGGACGGCAAGTGGATCGCCCTGCCGCTGGGCGTGATCGGCAATGCCCTGGTCTATCGCGAAAGCCAGATCAAGGCCGCCGGTTTCGATGCCATCCCCAAGGACACCGCCGGCTTCCTCAAGCTGTGCCAGGCCTTGAAGGCCAAGGACACCCCGGTCGGTTTCGCCCTGGGCAAGGCCGTGGGTGACGCCAACAACTGGGCGCACTGGCTGTTGTGGTCGCACGGCGGCAAGCTGGTCGACAAGAGCGGCAAGGTCGCCATCAACTCGCCCGAGACCCGCGCCGCGCTGGAATACGCCAAGCAGCTCTATGCCACCTTCGTGCCCGGCACCCTGTCCTGGCAGGATCCCTCCAACAACAAGGCCTACCTGGATGGCCAGATCAGCCTGACCGCCAACGGCATCTCGGTGTACTACGCGGCCAAGAACTCTACCGATCCGAAGATGCAAGAGATCGGCAAGGATACCCAGCACGCACACTTCCCCATCGGTCCGGCCGGCAAGCCCACCGAGCTGATGCAGATCACGCAGATGATGGTGTTCAAGCACACCAAGTTCCCCAACGCAGCCAAGGCCTTCGTGCAGTTCATGTTCGAGCCGGACCAGTACAACCCCTGGATGAAGGCCTCCATCGGCTACGTCAGCCAGCCGCTGAAGGCCTACGAGAAGAACCCGATCTGGACCGAAGACCCGAAGGCCACCGTCTATCGCGACTCGGCATCGCTGATGCTGGACCACGGTCACGAAGGCCCGCTGGGACAAGCCTCGGCAGCCTGCATGGCCGACTACGTGGTGGTGGACATGGTGGCCGAAGCGGCCAGCGGCTCCAAGACCGTGCAGCAGGCCATCGACCGCGCCGCCGAACGCGCCAAGCGCTACTACAAGGCTTGATGCCAACGGCATGATGGCGGGACGGCGCCGCGCCGGGTTCCCTCGGGACAGCGGGCAAGGGGCAGGTTGTCAGGGCCTGCCGACCCGGCGCGACGGCGTCCAGCCATCACCAGAAGCGAACACCGTATCGGCTGCAGGCCTGTCCTGCGGCCCTTTCATCGAGGCAAATCATGCTATCCCGATTCCTGAACAACCGTAACGTACTGGGCATGCTGTTCATGGCCCCGGCCGTGATCCTGCTGGTGGTGTTCCTGACCTACCCGCTGGGACTGGGCATCTGGCTGGGCTTCACCGACACCAAGATCGGTGGCGAAGGCAGCTTCATCGGCCTGGACAACTACACCTACCTGGCCGGCGATTCGCTGGCACTGCTGTCGCTGTTCAACACCGTGTTCTACACGGTCAGCGCCAGTATCCTCAAGTTCTGCCTGGGCCTGTGGCTGGCCATCCTGCTCAACAAGAACGTGCCGCTGAAGACCTTCTTCCGCGCCATCGTGCTGTTGCCCTGGATCGTGCCCACCGCGCTCTCGGCACTGGCCTTCTGGTGGCTATATGACGCGCAGTTCTCCGTCATCAGCTGGGCCTTGCACAAGATGGGCCTGATCGACCATTACATCGACTTCCTGGGCGACCCGTGGAATGCGCGCTGGTCCACCGTCTTCGCCAATGTCTGGCGCGGCATCCCCTTCGTGGCGATCTCGCTCTTGGCGGGCCTGCAGACCATCTCGCCTTCGCTCTATGAAGCGGCCGCCATCGACGGCGCCACGCCCTGGCAGCAGTTCCGCCACGTGACGCTGCCGCTGCTGACCCCGATCATCGCGGTGGTGATGACCTTCTCGGTACTGTTCACCTTCACCGACTTCCAGCTGATCTACGTGCTGACCCGCGGCGGACCATTGAACGCCACCCACCTGATGGCCACGCTGTCGTTCCAGCGGGCGATCCCGGGCGGTGCGCTGGGTGAAGGTGCGGCGCTGGCAACCTACATGATTCCCTTCCTGCTGGCAGCCATCATGTTCTCGTACTTCGGCCTGCAACGTCGCGGCTGGCAACAAGGAGGTGACAAATAATGGCCAAGAAAAAAGACGACCAACAGGAAACCCAGGGCATGGATTTCCTGCAATCGACACCACGCCGCTGGGTGACGATCTACATCCCGCTGCTGATCTTCCTGTTCGTGCTGCTGTTCCCGTTCTACTGGATGGTGATCACCGCCTTCAAGCCTGACGGCGAACTGCTCTCCCAGACCGGGAATCCCTTCTGGGTGGTGGCACCGACCCTGGCGCACTTCAAGAAGCTGCTGTTCGACACCCAGTATCCGGCCTGGCTCTTGAACACGGTGATCGTCTCGGTGGTGTCGACCTTCGCCTCGCTGGCGGCCAGCGTCTTTGCTGCCTATGCGATCGAACGGCTGCGCTTCCAGGGTTCCAAGCAGGTCGGCCTGGGCATCTTCCTGGCCTACCTGATCCCGCCCTCGATCCTGTTCATCCCGCTGGCGGCGATCGTGTTCAAGCTGGGCCTGTTCGATACACGCTGGGCGCTGATCCTGACCTATCCGACCTTCCTGATCCCGTTCTGCACGTGGCTGCTGATGGGCTACTTCCGCTCGATCCCGTATGAGCTGGAAGAATGCGCCCTCATCGACGGCGCCACGCGCTGGGAGATCCTGGTCAAGATCATCCTGCCGCTGGCGGTGCCGGGCCTGATCTCGGCGGGCATCTTCGCCTTCACGCTGTCGTGGAACGAGTTCATCTATGCCCTGACCTTCATCTCTTCATCCGAAGTGAAGACGGTCCCGGTGGGCATCGTCACCGAGCTGGTCGATGGCGACGTCTACCACTGGGGCGCCCTGATGGCCGGCGCCCTGCTGGGCTCGCTGCCGGTGGCGGTGGTGTATTCCTTCTTCGTGGAGTATTACGTGTCGGGGATGACGGGGGCGGTGAAGGAATAAGGACCCCCTCCCCAAAAGAGAAAGCCCGACGTCCTCGCGGACGTCGGGCTTTTTCATTGCTGCGTACTACCGGCAACTCAAACAGAAGAACCTATTGCTTGGCCAGCGTCGCAGTACCCGCTTCCACCGTCTTCTTCTCCGGCACCTGCTTGCGCACCTTGGCCACGTCGGATGCACTCACCGCCGACGCCTGGTTACCCCAGCTGCTGCGGATGAAGGTGACCACGTCAGCCACTTCCTGGTCCGACAGTCGGCTGGCGAAGCCCGGCATGGCGAACTGCGTGGGGGCCTTGTGGGTCCAGGGCATCTCCGCGCCTTGCAGCACGATGCGGATCAGCGAGGCGGGGTTCTCGGCATTGACCGTGGGCGACAGGGCCAGCGTCGGGAAGGTCTCGTCGTAACCCTTGCCGCTGCTGCGGTGGCAGGCCGCGCAGTTGTTCAGGAAAGCCATCGCCCCCGGACTCTGGTCGCTGCCCTTGCGCAAGGCCTGGTGGGTCTTGTCGTCGTAGGCCAGGGCCGGCGTGCCTTCCTTGACGGGCTTGAGCGACTTCAAGTACTTGGCCATGGCCGACAGATCCTCGTCGGTCATGTGCTGGGTACTTTCCGCCACCACGTCGGCCATGCCGCCAAAGGCGGCGGAATGGCTGTTGCGCCCGGTCTTGAGGAAGGCCACGATGTCCGCTTCGGTCCAGTTGCCCAGGCCGTCACGGGCATCGCCGCGCAGGTTGTTGGCCAGGAAGCCGTCGATCACGCCACCCGAAAGATACTGGGTGCTGTCGTCGCTCAGGGCCTTTTCCTGCATGCCCACGCCGCGCGGGGTGTGGCAGGCACCGCAGTGACCCAGTCCTTCGACCAGGTACTGGCCGCGCAGCAGCGGGCTGTTGTCCGCCACGCCATCCACCGCCACGGCAGGGGCGAACACCTTGCGCCAGATCGACAGCGGCCAGCGCATCGACAGCGGCCAGACGATATCGACGTTGCGGTTCGGGGTCGGCTCGGCCTTCACGCCGTTCATGAAGTAGGCATACAGCGCCTTCACGTCAGCCGGCTTGACCTTGGCGTAGGACGGATACGGCATGGCCGGGTACAGCGACGCGCCATCCTTGCGGATGCCGTGACGCAGCGCGCGGTCGAAATCCTCCTCGCTGTAGCTGCCGATGCCGTTGTCCTTGTCCGGCGTGATGTTGGACGAATACACGCGACCGACCGGCGTATCGATGGCCAGGCCACCGGCAAAGGGCTTGCCGCCCTTGGCGGTGTGGCAGGCCACGCAGTCACCGGCCTTGGCCAGGTACTCGCCACGCTGGACCAGTTGCTGGTCCACGGTCGCATTCTGCGCCGATGCCAGGGCAGCGGACAGCGTCATGATTGCCGCGCCAGCGGCGATGAAATAGTGCTTGATCATGGTCGTTATCCTTATGCCTGCACCAGCGGGCCGGGGTTTTTCAGATACTGCTCGCGGATCGCCTTGGCCGAGTGATAGGCCAGCGCCGTGACCAGGCCGGTCGGGTTGTAGCCCATGTTCTGCGGGAAGGCGCAGGCGCCATACACGAACACGTTGGGCACGTCCCAGCTTTGCAGGTACTTGTTGACCACGCTGTTCTTGGGTGTGGTACCCATGATCGCGCCACCGGTCAGGTGGGTCGACTGGTAGACCCGGGTATCCCAGGACGAACCGGTCTTGCGCACGGCCTTGACCACCTTCTCCGGGTTCATGGCCTGGCCGACCTTTTCCATCTCGCCAGCGATGTAGGTCAGCATCTTGCCTTCGTTTTCCTTCCAGTTCAGCGTCATGCGCAGCAGCGGCTGGCCGTTGGCATCCTTGTAGGTCGGGTCCAGCGACAGGTAGCAGTCGCGATAGGCCATCACCGAACCGGACATGCCGATGGTCAGGGTGCGCTGGTAGGCGTCCTGCACGCTGGCCTTCCATTCGGAACCCCAGTTGGGCACCTTCTCGCCCGGCATGGTGCCGGCCTGCTTGATGGGACGACCACCGTAACGCACGTGACGGATCGAGGCGCCGCCGATGAAGCCCAGCGGGCCGTGGTCGAACTGGTCGGCGTTGAGGTCGTCCATGCCCACGCCACCGGCACCGGTGCCGATGAAGGGGTTGAACTGGGTGCCCTTGGGCATGACCACGTTGATGCCACCGTTGTACTGGTAGGCGAAGTTCTTGCCTACCACGCCTTCGCCGGTGACCGGGTCATAGGGCTGGCCGATGCCGGAGAGCAGCAGCAGGCGCACGTTGTGGGTCTGGAAGGCGGTCAGCAGCACCAGGTCGGCAGGCTGTTCCACTTCGCGGCCCTGGGCGTCGATGTAGGTGACGCCAGTGGCCCGCTTGCCGGAGGCGTCCAGGTTGACCTTGATCACCTGGGCCTTGGTGCGCACCTCGAAGTTCTTGCGCTTCAACAGCACCGGCAGGATGGTGGTCTGGGGCGAGGCCTTGGAATACATGTAGCAACCGTAGTTTTCGCAGAAGCCGCAGTAGTTGCAGGGGCCGATGCGCACGCCGTACGGATTGGTGAAAGGCTGCGAGGCATTGGCAGCGGGTGCCGGATACGGGTGGTAACCGACGTCGCGCATGGCCTTTTCCACCAGCGAGGCGCTGTACTGGTATTGCAGCGGCGGGGTCGGGAATTCGTCGGTGCGTTCGCCTTCCAGCGGGTTGCCGCCGGGGACGATCTTGCCCTTGAGGTTACCGGCCTTGCCGGACACCGCCATGACCTTTTCCGAGAAATCGTAGAACGGCTCCAGTTCCTTGTAGGTCACGCCGTGATCCTGGATGGTCATGTCCTCGGGAATGAATTTCTTGCCGTACTTCTGCTCGTGGTGGCTGCGCATCTCCAGCTCTTCGGGCAGGTTGCGGTACATCATGCCGTTCCAGTGGAAACCGGCACCGCCCACCCCATCGCCGAGCAGGAAGGACCCATGCTGGCGATACGGAACGGCCACGTCGGAGAGGGTGTGACGGATGGTCACGGTCTCGCGCGAGAGATCCTGGAACAGCGCGCCGCGCACGGAATATTTCAGTTCATCGACCGCCTTGGGATAGGGCGTGTCGGTATTGGTGTCGCGCATGTCGCCGCGTTCCAGCGCCAGCACGTTCAGGCCGGCTTCGGTGAGCTCCATGCCCATGATGGAGCCGGTCCAGCCCAGGCCCACCATCACTACATCCACTTTGTCTTTTTTGATAGCCATGATCAGCCCTTCTCTCCCAGAATCGACACGGGGCCGTATGGATATTTGACGTTGTATTGATCGACCCAGTCGGCGTAGTCGGCACGCGCGCCCGGGAAGCCGACCATCTTCCAGCCGCCCATCTTCTGGTTGCCGCCGTACATCGGGTCGGCGAAATAGCCTTCCTTGGTATTGCCCAGCATGAAGCTGAAGAAGGTCTTGGCGGGGACGGTCTCGAAGGCGATCTTGCCGCCTTCCATCATCTTCAGCACTTCCAGCTGCTTGGCCTTGTCCAGGTCGGCGAAGACCTTGCCGTGATTCTTGCTGCACCAGTCGTTGCAGGCGGCGATGCCCTGGCGATAGATGTCACGCGGCACCAGCGAGAGCTGGTAGCCCAGTTCGGGCACGCTGTCGGGGTGGAAAGGGCCTTGCATGTACCACAGCTTGCCGGCGCCGTAGGGGGTTTCCATCTGGCGGTCGATGAACTCGGGCACGCCGGTTTCCAGTGCACCGGCGCCGTACTGGTCGGAGGGGATGAGGTGGTCGACAGCGGCATTGATGAATGCCCATTCGGCCGCGTTGAAGTAGGTGGGCGTGTAGGCGCGGGGCTTGCCCGGCTCACTGCTATCGGCGATTGCCTGCTGGCTGACTGCAACTGCGGTGGCGCCGCCTAGCGTGGAAGCTGCTGGGACGATGGCCAAAACCTGACGCAGGAAACGCCGCCTCGGCTCTTTATCTTGTGACATGACTATCCTTTGGACGGTGGATGATGACGAGGGAACTACCCGGACAGGACGGCCGGGCCGATCGATGGGATGCGACTTCCCCTGCGAGCGGTCGGAACGCTTGCCTCTTCTTGTTGTGTTGATGCGCCCCGCCTGCCGGTTCCTGGCACCGGCAGGCGGGGCAGACTTGGGGGGACGACACCGCGGCCTTAGGCCAGCACCTCGCCGAAGAACGCCTGTAGCGCCACCGCAGCGCGTTGTGCGGTCTGACGGTGGTAATAGAAACCGGGGTTGTTGGCATCGGGGTCGGTGAAGGAGTGCCCGGCCTGGCCGTAGTTGACCAGTTGCCAGTCGATCTTCAGGGCGCTCATTTCATCGATGAAGGCATCGACCTTTTCACGCGGCACCGACGGATCCTGCACGCCATGCAGTACCAGCACCGCCCCCTTGATCTGGCTGCTCGCCGGTGCCGGGGTATCGAGTGCGCCATGCAAGGATACCGTGCCACGCACCTGGGCGCCATCGCGCGCCAGTTCCAGCGCGGCGGTGCCGCCAAAGCAGAAACCGCACACGCCGATCTTGTCGGCCGCAATGGCAATCTTCTGCTGCTGGGCGAAGGCCGCCAGCGCTGCATGCATGCGCCGGCGCAGTTCGGCGCGGTTGCTCTTCAATGCGGTGATGACGGCAACGGCCTCATCCGGGTTGCTCGGGCGCACGGCGCGGCCGAACACGTCGGCCACGAAGATGGCGTGCTGCGCACCGACGGTGGTGGCGGCGATCTCCAGCGCCTGCTGGCGGATACCGAAGTAGTTGGGCACTGCCAATACCCCGGTAACGGGGGGCTGGCTCTTGTTGAACAGCAGCACGTTTTCGTACTCGACACCATCGACCTGGTGGATGATGGTTTCAACGGCCAGGTCGGCCGTGGCGATGCCGAGCTTTTCTGCGATGGCTGCGGTGTTCCAGGAAGTGGACATTGAAGGGGGCTCCTTTGGTTGGCAAACGACGGCGTGGAGACCGGCGTCCAGGAAACTTTTAGATTGGCGCGACAGTTTCGACACAGCGGTTCCCGCCCTGCTCTAGACGGGATCTCCTCTGTATACGGGCAGCAATGTTCGCACAAACAGTGCATTTCTGCAGGAGGTCATACCACTTGATTCTACAAAAATGCGAGGCCGACCCCTACAATCCCCCTACAAACCGCATGGACAAGAGGTCAGCTTGACTTTTTACTGCGAGCAATAGATTCTTTGCGCACCCCGTCGGCAGCTTCATCCTCTCACAATACCTAGAAGAGCTTCCATGAACGATTCCCACGACCTCCCTGCGCAGTCTGACTCCCCCGTCCCACCCGATGCCGCGCCGCCGGCATCCTTCTCCAGCGAATTCCGTGCGGCCCTGCCCGGCGGTCCGGAGCCGTTTTCCTTCAGCGCGCGCGGCTCGGAATACTTCCGCATCTGGATCGTCAACCTGTTGCTGTCGGTATTGACGCTGGGCATCTATTCGGCCTGGGCCAAGGTGCGCCGCCTGCGCTATTTCTATGACAATACCTCGGTGGCAGGCAGCAGCTTCGACTATCACGGCAATCCCAAGGCGATCCTGAAGGGGCGCATCATCGCCGTGGTCTTGCTGGCCGTCCATCACTTCGCCAGTAAGGTCCATCCCATGCTGGGCCTGCTGGCGGCGCTGGCGCTGGCCTTCGCCGGCCCCTGGCTGATCTGGCGCAGCCTGCAGTTCAAGCTCTACAACACCAGCTATCGCGGCATCCGCTTCGGCTTTGGTGGTAGCGCCGGTGGCGTGTTCCGGCATTTCTGGGTGTGGCCGATGTTGGGCGCAGTGTCGCTGGGCCTGCTGGCACCGATGGCGTACCAGCGCTTCAAGCGCTATCAGCATGGCCAGACCCGGTTCGGTACCACGCAGTTCAGCTTCCATGGCTCGGTGTGGGCGTTCTACAAGGCTTTCCTGACCGGTGCCGGGCTGTGGCTGGCGGGTGTGCTGGTGCTCTTCTTCAGCCTGGGCGGCCTGGGCAGCCTGGCCTCGTTGCAGGTGGGCGGCCTGTATGGCCTGTTGCTGGTGCTGCTGCTCTATGGCTGGACCTTCACGGCCTTCCCGCTGTTGATGACGCTGCTGCAGAACCTGGTCTGGAACAGTACCCGTCTGGGCGAGCACCAGTTCCGCTCCACCATGCGCTGGCCGCGCGCGGTCTTCATCAGCGTGACCAACCTGCTCGGCATCGCCTTCACGCTGGGCCTGTACACGCCCTTCGCGCAGATCCGCATGATGCGCTATCGCATCGAGTCGCTCACCCTGTTGCCCACGGGCAGCCTGGACGACTTCCTGGCCTCCAGCGAAGCGCATGGCTCGGCCACCAGCGAAGGCCTGGGCGACCTGCTCGACTTCGACCTGTCGATGTAAGCGCATGCAAATTGCCGCTTCCTATTTCGATGGCAAGACCTCGCGGCGTCACCAGGTGACGCTGCAGGTGGTCGACGCGGTCGCGCTGGTGCGCGGCGAGATCGAACGCGATTGTCCGATTGCGCAACTGCACGTGTCCGAGCGCTTCAATCGTGCCGCGCGCAAGGTCAGCTTTCCCGATGGGGCTTACCTGGAAATCATCGATGGTGCGGCATTCAGCGCCCTGCTGCGGCAGACCGGTCATCGCGACGGGCTGGTGGTGCGCCTGCAGCAGAACTGGCGCAACACCATGGTGGCCTTTGCAACGCTGATCGTGGTGGTCGCGCTGAGCTACCTCTATCTGCTGCCGCTGGCCGCAAAGGGAGTGGCGGCGGCCTTGCCGGTGGCGGTGGATCGACAGATCGGCGCGGGGGCGCTGGATTTCCTGGACCAGCATGTGCTCAAGCCCAGCCAGTTGCCGCAGTCGCGCCGTGATGCGATCGTCAGCCGCTTCCGCGCCTTGACCACGCCCATGCCGGATGCTCCGCAGTACCAGATCGTCTTCCGCCAGAGCCGCATCGGTCCCAATGCCTTCGCCCTGCCCTCCGGCCAGATCGTGGTGACCGACGAGATCGTGCAACTGCTCGATGACGACGATGCCCTCATGGGGGTGCTGGCGCATGAACTCGGACATGTGCATCGGCGCCACCTGATGCGGCGGCTGATCCAGAGTTCAGCCATCGCGGCGGCGGCCACGGTCTTGTTCGGTGATGTGTCGGCGGTGCTGGCCAACGTCCCCACCGTGCTGCTGGACCTGAAATACTCCCGCGATATCGAACGCGAAGCCGACGACTATGCCATCGGCATGTTCCAGGCCAATGGCCTGCCGCGCCAGAAACTGGCGCTGGTGTTCGAAAAGCTGGAACAGAAGACTGGCACCGATGGCAGCGTGTCCCCCTATCTCTCCAGCCATCCGGCCAACGAGGAACGCATCGCACACATCCTCGATGCACGCTGATCCCCCATCAAAAGGGGAACAGCCTGCCTACCTGCGCCAATGAGGACCGGTCGTCCAGCCGGGCCCAGCCACGGCGCCATCCTGCTGATGGCGCTGCCTTCCGGGGGTGTCGTCATCAGTCCGGCAGCGGCCCGGCCGGCGCGCCCAGCCAGGTCTGCGAGAACTTGTCGATGGTGCCGTCGGAGCGCGCTTCGCGGATGATCATGTTGATCTTGGCCAGCAGCGTCGACTCTCCCTTGGGCAGGGCCACGTAGCACGGCGCATTGGCCAGGATCACCTTCAGTTCCATGTCCAGCGAGGGATTCATCTTCTGCAGCGCCGCCGCGACGGTAGTGCCGGTGGCGAACATCTGCACCTGTCCGGCCAGGAAGGCTGACAGCGTGGAATTATTGTCCTCGAAACGCTTGATGATGGCGCCCGGAGCCATCTGCTCCAGTTCCTGGTCCTGGGTCGAGCCGCGAGTGACCGAGACGGTCTTGCCGCTGAGTTCGGCAAAGCTGGTGGCCTTGACCTTCTTGGTGCCGAACACCGCATCGAAGAACGGCGCATAGGCAATGCTGAAGTCGACCACCTTGGCACGCTCGGCGGTCTTGCCCAGCGACGAGATGGTGATGTCGGCCTTGTTGGTCTGCAGGTAGGCGATCCGGTTGGGCGCGGTCACCGGGATCAGCTCCACCTTCACGCCCAGCTTCTTGGCGATCAGCGTGGCCATGTCGATATCGTAGCCGCGCGGGGTCATGTCGGTGCCGACCGAACCATAGGGTGGGTAATCGGTCGGCACCGCCACGCGGATAGCCTTGCGCGCCAGGATGGTGTTGTAGAGCTCGTCGGCATAGGCGTGGGTATTGATCAGGGCCAGGCCGGCCGTGAGGGTGAACAATCCGAGCAGGGAGCGGCGTTGCATGGAAAACCTTTCTGGAGCCGGGGCTCCGTTCAATCGCATCAAGGGTCGAGTCGAGATGGCGGGGCCATGGCCCCTGCAGCCTGTTGCGGCTTGCGTGTTATCGGTCGCATGTCTCGCGCATGCGCCGCTCCGGTAATGACTGCCATGGCAAGGGCTGATGTCAGCTGCCCTCGCCTGTCCTGCTCTTGCGGGGGCGCGCGCGTGGTTCCAGCGCCGCCGCCTCATCAGCCTGCGTGCCCCACCATTCGCCCACGCCCCAGAGTTTTTTCTCGGTATCGGCGATCTGTGACTTGATGTCGATCCTGGCCGTGGCTGCCATCAGCGCGGCCAGGATCTCGGCCACCAGGAAGGCCGGCAACAGCGTGTCGAAGAAGGACGGACCCTTGTTGGGCACCACGATGGCCTCGCTGGCAATACGCGCCATGGGCGAGCTGGCGCTGTCAGTGATGACGACCAGCTTCACACCGGCGCGTTCGAGGTGCGTGGCGATGGCCATGGCGCGGCGCGAATGGGGCGCCATGCTGCAGATCAGGGCGACGTCACGCGAGGAGGGCTGGTGCATGATCTTCATGATGCCGCTCTCGCCGGCGCCATCGACCAACGTGACATTACGCGCAAAGAACTCGCACACATGCGCGAACTGGAAAGCCACCGGGAAGGACCCGCGCAAGCCCAGGCAATAGATCTGGCGTGCCGACGACAGCAGCCTGGCCGCGCGCACGATGGCAGCCATGGCCTCGCCCTCGGCCAGCGAAGCGACCTGGCTCTGGGCCTTGTGCACCATGTCGGCGGCCAGCGCGGCCTCGCCGATGCGCTGGTGCAACTCCACCAGCCCTTGCGCGCGCGAGCCGAATTCGTTGCCGCGTGCGCGCAGGCTGGCCTTGAACACGTCGCGCACGGCGTCGTAGCCCTCCAGGTCCAGGGCCTTGGCGAAGCGCGTCATGGTCGATGGCGGCACCTCGGCCAGCCTGGCCTGCTCGCGCATGGACAGCACAGCCACCTCGTGCGGATGATCCAGCACGAAAGCGGCCACCTGGCGCACCTGGCGCGGCAGGTGATCGAAGCGCTGCTTGATCAGGGCGGTCAACTGGGGCTGGCTTGGCGCTTGCACGATGGCCTCGGTGGCGGGGATGACTCCCTGCCTTGAGCAACATGTGTGCCAATTGCCGGGCAAAACGATTCAAATGAATCATTTCCGTGTCATTTGCCGGCGCTCGCCTACACGCCTCCTGCACGCTCACGCCCGTTCATCACGCAGGCAGGGATGCGATCCAAACGAAACAAAAATGGCGCTGCCGTGTTTCAGCAGCCAGGCCATGACCTGGGGCGGGCGGAGCCGTCATGACAGCGACGATGCCCAGGCGTGGGTCGTCACGCCCCATTTTGGCCCCGCTGCCGCCGGTCTCAGTCGCTGGCCGAGCGGCTATGAAGTTCCCTGAGGATGGAAAGGAAGAGATCAGCGCGATGGGTGGAGGGCCGATGCGGATCGGTCACCGCGCAGATGGTGTGCGCGAAGCTGGGACTGCCACGCCTTGCGCGCAAGGCATAGCGCTTGCCGATCAATTGCGCATAGTGGGTCGGCAACAGGCCCACATAGTCACCGGTGGCTACCAGCAAGGCGATGGCTTCCAGTCCGCCAGCCTCCGGGCCACGCGGGTAGTCGCCGGCCGCCAGCACCTGCTCGACATAGGGGTGTGGCCGGTAGACCAGCGCTGGCGCGCCTTTGCGCTGCTCACCGGAGTCCTTGCGGATGGCGCCGTAGATGCGATGGCTCTCGACGAACAGAGGCAGGTAATCAAATTCGTCATCGCCCGGATAACGCCCCCGGATGGCGATATCGACGCGCTGTTCGCGCAGTGCCTGGTTGAGTTCGGGAAAGGTCATCACCTCGATGCGCGGCTGCACCTGCGGCGCGCGTCGCCGCAGCATGGCGATGGCTTGCGGCAACCTGCAATCGGGATGGCTCAGCGCATGCTCCACCACGCCCAGGGCCAGCGGTCCGGAGAGCACGCCATGCACGGCATCGATTTCGGGCCGGATGCGCTCCAGCGAACGCAGCGCGGCGCTGGCCAGGGTCAGCGCCACCTCGCCCTCGGGCGTCAAGCGGAAACCGGCCGGGCCACGCTCGCACAGGCGCACGCCCAGGCGCTGCTCGACCTCGCGCACGTGGCGGCTGATGGAGGCCTTGGACATCAGCAACAGCCGCTCGGCAGCAGCAAACCCGCCCGCCTCGGCGACGTTGCAGAACACGCGCAGCGAACGCAGGTCGCGCTCGTCGAAATCCAGCTTGATCATGGGAGTTTCTTTCCGGCCGGCACCAGGTCGCAACAACAAGGTCTCGAAAAATGAAACTATACCCCCAAAAGAATCATTTTCCATGACCGCCAGCACTCACTAGAGTGGCTCCATGCCGCGACGACATCGCCGCCCCGCCCGGCCCCCCCTACCTGGATCGCCTGCCATGTCTAATCTGACCGTCCCGCCACGCACTGGCCACAAGACCCTGCTGTATTCGGAACTGGTGAGCGAGTTCACCGAACAGAGCCAATTGCAGGCCGACATCGCCGTGCTGGGCGTCCCCTTTGGCGCCGCCTACGGCCCGCGCCAGTACAGCAACGACCAGACCAATGCCCCGCAGGCACTGCGCGAGTTGAGCGATCGCATGGTGCGTCATCCCACCCATTACGACTTCGATATCGACGGCCCGCTGCTGCAGGAACGCGACGATATCCGCTTCGTCGATTGCGGCGACGTCCTGCCCGACCTGGCCCAGCCCGAGGACCACAAGCGCCGCGCCGAGCTGGCCATCCGCCAGATCCTGCGCGGCGGCGGCCTGCCCATCGTGCTGGGCGGCGACCACGGCATCACCAATCCGGTCTTGCGTGGCTTCGACGAAGTCGGCCCCATCACCCTGGTGCACATCGACGCCCACCTGGACTGGCGCGACGAGGTCAACGGCGTGCGCGATGGACTCTCCAGCGTGATCCGGCGCGCCTCCGAACTGCCCTACGTGAAGCACATCGTGCAGATCGGCCTGCGCGCCCAGGGCAGTGGCCGGCCGGCCGACTACCGTGCGGCGCGCGAATGGGGCGCCGATCTCATCAGCGCCTACGAATTGCACGACATCGGCATGGACGCCGTACTGGCACGCATCCCCGATGGCGGCAACTACTACCTGACCATAGACGCCGATGGCCTGGATTGCGCCATCATGCCGGCCGTCGACGGCCCGGCGCCGGGCGGGGTGACTTTCCTGCAGGCACGCAAGCTGATCCACGGCCTGGTCAACAAGGGGCGCGTGGTGGGCATGGATATCGTCGAGATCCAGCCGGCCAAGGACAACGCCAGCAAGATCAGTTGCGTGACCGCCGGCCGCCTGATCGTCAACCTGATCGGCGCCAGCATCCGCGCCGGTTATTTCGACAAGAAGTAAGCCCCCTGCCCGACTCCCTTAACCACGCATCGGAACCGCCATGGCACATACCCGCATCCGCAAGTTCAACACCCGCGACACCTATCCCGAACAACAGATCGACAACGACCTCTGCCAGGCCGTGGTGGCACGCGGCACCATGGTCTTCCTGCGCGGCCAGATCGGCCAGGATCTCGATACCTCGGAGAGCGTCTGCATCGGCGACGTCAAGGGCCAGACCGAACAGGCCATGAAGAACATCGACATGCTCCTCAAGGAAGCCGGCAGCCGGCTGGAGCATATCTGCAAGCTCACCATCTACATCTCCGACCCGCGTTTTCGCGAGGATGTCTATCGGGTGGTGGGAAAGTGGCTCAAGGGGGTCTATCCGGTTTCCACCGGGATCGTGGTGACCGCCTTCGCCCGTCCCGAGTACCTGGTCGAGGTCGATGCCACGGCCGTCATTCCCGATTGATACCGGCGTGCGGCGGCGCATCGATGCGCCGTGCGCTCGACCCCTGGCTGTTTTTTACGTCTCTGGTAAGTAGCAGTGCTTGGGCCGCATCCTGGATGTGGCCCTTTTTTTGCGCGCGGGGCGCATGGGAATGAGGCGGCCGCCGATGGCCAGCCGCCCCGAAAGAGGATCAGTCGCGGGCGTTGTCCTGCGACATGGTCGACAGGCCGGAATACAGGCTGCAGCACTGCGGCGCGCCGCGATGCGAACCGGTGGTGAGATCGCTGGAGTCGTTGAGATAGGCGACCAGCATGCGATAGAGCTTGGCAACGTAATTCATGGCATACCCCCTTTGAAACGGGATTGGGTTCACAACATGTGCCGGCTTGATCCGTGACGGTGCGGCACGCTCCGTTAAAATTGTTTATATCATTTATTCTATGTGCCCAAGCGCCATTCGTCCATCAGGGATTTTCTGACACCGCAACGCCTGTTGCGTCCCGTCATCAAGCGCGGCGACACCTACATGACGTCAGCCTGGGTCAGCAGCCATCGGCGGAAAGCCCCCATGGCAGGCGTCTGCTGGCGCGACTTGAGCCGGGTCAGCCAGTAGGCCCCGGTCTCGATCTCGGTGGCGAAGGGACAGACCAGGCGCGCCTCACGCAGTTCACGCTCGAACATCAGCACCGGTAGCAGGGCTACCCCGGCCTGCTGCGCAGCCGCCTCGGCCATGGCCAGCGAGGAGTCGAACACGAAGCCGCGCAAGGGTGGACAAGGCAGTCCGGCAGCGGCAAACCACTGGCCCCACTCGCTGGCGCGGTAGGAGCGCAGCAAGGTCTCGCCGGCCAGGTCGGCAGGATGGCGCAAGCGCCCGGCGATCTCCGGCGCGCACATCGGCGCCAGCGGGGCGGCGAACAAACGTTCAGCCTCGGTGCCATGCCATGCACCATCGCCAAAACGGATCGCGAAATCCAGCCCCTCGCCAGCCAGGTCGACGCGATTGTTGTTGGTCAGCAGGCGCAGGTCGATGAAGGGATGGTCGTGCTGGAATTCGCGCAGCCGCGACATCAGCCAGCCCACCGCGAAGGTACCGACCACGCCCACGGTGAGCACCTCGCGCCGGCGGCCATGCTCGAACTGGCCCAGCACGTCGGCTATCCGGCCAAAGGATTGCGCCACCACGGGCAGCAGTGCCAGCCCTTCATCGGTCAGGGCCAGTCCACGCGGCAGGCGGCGGAACAAGGACACACCCAGGCGTTGTTCCAGGTTCTTGACCTGCATGCTGACGGCGGTCTGGGTCACGCTCAGTTCTTCGGCCGCACGCGTAAAAGAGAGATGGCGGGCCGAGACTTCGAAGGCGCGCAAGGCATTGAGGGGTAGATACATGCATGGCTCCAGGCATCAGATTTTCTTTGGTCTACTCCCAATTATCGTGAATTGCGAGCGCGGCCGCCACTGCCTATCATCTGCCCTGTCCCATCCCCTTGGCGATAACGCCAAGCTCGACTACAGAGGAGAAAACATGCCCGGACGACGAAATTTCCTGACCCTGGCCGCTCTGGCGGCCACTGCAATGATCAGCAAAAGCTGGGCTGCCGAGGGCAGCAAGGCAAGTAAAACTGGGGACTCCAGCCCCTTCAACGACAAGATGGCAGCGCTCGAATCTTCCGTCGGCGGCCGTCTGGGCGTCTCGCTGGTCGACACCGCCAGTGGCCGCCAATGGGGCTATCGCGCCGACGAACGCTTCCCCATGTGCAGCACCTTCAAGTTCCTGGCGGCCACCGCCGTCCTGCATCGCGTCGACCAGGGCCGGGAGCAGCTGGAACGTCGCCTGGTCTACAGCAAGCACGATCTGGTGCCCTACTCCCCCACGACCGGCAAGCATGTCGGTGGCCAGGGCCTGTCGATGGCGCAGCTGTGCGAAGCCGCCATGACGCTCTCCGACAACACCGCCGCCAACCTGATGCTGGCCAGCATGGGCGGACCGGCCGGCCTGACCGCCTTCATCCGCACGTTGGGTGATGACAAGACCCGCCTGGACCGCAACGAGCCCACGCTCAACGAAGCCGTCCCGGGCGACCCGCGCGACACCACCACACCAGCGGCGATGACGGCCAACCTGCGCACCGTCGTGTTGGGCAATGCCCTCAAGCCCGCCTCGCGCGAGCAGATCACGCAATGGCTGCGGGCCAATCAGACCGGCGACAAGCGCGTGCGCGCCGGCCTGCCGGGCCACTGGAAGGTGGGCGACAAGACCGGTACCGGCCGCCTGGGGACCAGCAACGACATCGGCGTGATCTGGACCGCGCAGGGCACGCCGCTGCTGTTTGCCGTCTACCTCACCCAGAACCAGGCCGACGATGCGCGTCGTGACGCGCTCCATGCCGCCATCGGACGCGTGATCGCCGAGGACCTCGGCCTGTCCTGAGCGCTCCCCGGACTGCCCGCCAGGCAGCATTGATTAATAATGATTATCATTTATAATCCGCGTTTTCCAACGCTGCCTGGCCCCCGTCTTGTCCCGCGATTCTTCCTCGCCATCGCTGATGTCGACCCTGCTTCATCATTACGATGAGCTGGTCGACCACCTGCGGCGCCGCTTCGGCGACCGCAGCTTTGCGCGCGACGTGATGCAGGATGTATGCGTCCATGTGCTGGAGCGCTCCCCCGGGACGGCGGTCCATACCCCGCTGGCCTTCCTGCGCCGCATCTCCACCCACCTGGCCATCGACCGCTACCGCGTCGAGGCCGGCCGGCGCGCCCATGTCGAGAGCATGGCCGAACTGCCCGAGCCGGCCAGCCACCATCCCACCGAGGAAGAGCGCCTTGGCGCCCGTCAGGAACTTGACGTACTCATCGATGTTATCGAGAATCTGCCTCCACGCTGCCGCGAGGTCTTCATCATGCACAAGATCCACCAGGTCCCGCAGGCCGAAGTCGCGCAGCGCCTGAACATATCGCGGCAGATGGTGGAGAAGCACCTCAAGGCGGGGATGACCGCCTGCCGCGCCAGATTGCCGTCCCCGGACCCACGCTGATGCATCCAGAGCACGACCCTGCCCAAGAGCCCACCCACGCCGACCAGCTGCTGGCGCAGCACCGGCAGGCGCTGCGCGCGCGCTTTCCGCTGCCGGCGACCCAGGTCAGCCGGTCGCAGCGTCCACGCCGGCTGGCCATGGCCACTGCGCTGCTGGTACTGGTGTCAGGTACGCTGCTATGGCTGGACCCGGCCTATCGCAGCGAGCGCCTGGTGAGCCAGGTCGGCCAGCGCAATACCGCCACCCTGGCCGATGGCAGCACCATCACCCTCAATACCGACAGCGCCCTGGAAGTGTCCTGGCACCTGCGTTCGCGCCGCGTGAGCCTGGAGCGCGGCCAGGCCCTCTTCGATGTCAGCCATGCGACCTGGCGACCCTTCAGCGTGGAGGCCGGCAAGACCCGCGTGAGCGTGGTCGGCACCCTCTTCGAGGTCTGGCGCCGGCCGGAATCGGTGCGCGTGACCGTGCTGCGCGGCAAGGTGCGGGTGGATGACCTGAGCGCAGTCTCGCCTGCGGCCTACCTGGTGGCCGACCAGCAGATCGCCGCCACGCCTGCGGGTCTGTCGCCGGTGATGCAGGTCGATGCCGCCAGCAGCATGGCCTGGAAGGATGGCCGCCTGGTCTTCGACCACACACCACTGCGGCAGGCCCTGCAGGAGTTGCGCCGCTATACGCAGGCCCGCATCGCCGAGCCCGATCCCCAGGCGGGTGGGTTGCTGCTCTCGGGCGTGTTCGATACCGGGCGCGCCGATGCCTTGCTGGAACTGCTGCCGGACATCCTGCCAGTCACGCTGGGACGCAATGCGCAAGGCGATATCGAAGTCCGCAAGCTGGCGGTGAAAAAATAATTCTCTAAGCCAGGTTGGGTAGATGCCCTGCCCGTTCGGCATCCTCCTTGAGACCCATTACAAGGAGGATTTCGTGTCACGTCCCACCCGTCGTTCGTCCCTGCTCCGCCTCAATGCCCTGGCCGCCGCCGTACTGCTGGCCACCAGCGCCTACGCGCAGAGCGGCAAGCTCAAGCTCGATATCCCGGCCGAGCCGCTGGACAAGGCGCTCACCACGCTGGCACGCCAGAGCGGCATCCAGATCCTGTTCGCCAGCGAGGCCACGCGGGCGCGCATGAGCGCCGCCCTCAAGGGCAGCTATACCGCACGCGAAGCGCTGGACAAGCTGCTAGCCGGCAGCGGCCTGGTGGTGCGCGAACAGGGGGACAAGACCTATACCGTCCAAGCTGCGGACGCCGCACGCAGCGACAACGCCCTGCCCACCGTGACCGTCACGGCCGACACCGCCGAGAGCGCCTACGGCCCCGTCAATGGCTATGTCGCCACCCGCACCGCCAGTGCCACCAAGACCGATACGCCGCTGCTGGAGACACCGCAATCGATCAGCATCATCCCGCGCGAGCGCTACGAGGCCCAGGGCGCCCAGAGCGTCAACGAGGCCCTGCGCTACAGCGCCGGCATTTCCAGCTATGGCGCCGGCACCCGCTCGGACTGGTACACGGTGGTGCGCGGCTTCGATCCCAACGTCTACCTCGATGGCCTGGCATTGCCCACCACCATCAACCTGGCCAGCTGGCGCGTCGATCCCTACCTGCTGGAACGCATCGAGGTGCTGCGCGGCCCGGCCTCGGTGCTGTACGGACAAGGCCAGCCGGGGGGCACCGTCAACATGGTCTCCAAGCTGCCCACGGCCACACCCCTGCACGAGATCGAAGTCCAGCTCGGCAACAATGCGCGGCGCCAGCTGGCCGGCGATTTCAGCGGCGCCATCGACGAGGATGGCAAGTTGCTGTACCGCTTCACCGGCCTGGTGCGCGACAGCAACCTGCCCTTCGGCCCCTTCAAGGACCAGCGCCTGCTGCTGGCGCCGTCACTGATGATGAAGCTCGCGCGCGATACCTCGCTGACACTGCAGGCCACCTACCTGCGCGACCGCACCAATTCCTCGGACAACTTCCTGCCGGCCTCGGGCACCATCCTGCCCAATCCGAACGGGCATCTCTCCAGTTCGCTCTTTACCGGCTCGCCCGACTTCGACCGCTACGAGAAGGAACAATGGTCGCTGGGTTACCTGTTCGAACATCGCTTCGACGATACCTGGACGGTGCGCCAGAACCTGCGCTACAGCCACCTGAGCCTGAAGGATTACATGACCTATGGCGTCGGCCTGGACGACAGCGACAGCAGCCAGAGCAGCATGAGCCGCTACGCCGGCATCGCCAAACCCGACTATGGACGGCTGTCGGTGGATAACCAGGTACAGGCGCAGTTCAGGACCGGCGCCATCGAGCAGACCGTGCTGGCCGGCGTGGACGTGCAGCGCCAGCGCCGCCACAACTGGGAAGCCTATGCGCTCACCTCCAGCCTGAACCTGTATCACCCGGTCTATACCGCCTTCGACTGGTCCATCTTTGACAATGTCACGGCGGAGGACAGCATTTCCATCCAGGAGCAGGTCGGCCTGTACGTGCAAGACCAGGTCAAGCTGGGCCAGCGCTGGGTGCTGACCGGCAGCCTGCGTCGCGACTGGGCCAAGACCACCAACGAAGACCTCATCGCCAGCACCTCCACCACACAGAAGGACAGCGCCACCACCGGCCGCCTCGGTGCGGTCTACCTGGCCGGCGGCGGCTGGGCGCCGTTCGTGAGCTATTCGACCTCGTTCATGCCGGAGCTGGGCACCGACCGCTTCGGCAATGCCTTCAAGCCCACGCGCGGGCGCCAGGTGGAAGCCGGCGTGAAGTACCAGCCGGACGAGAAGACCGCCATCACGGCTGCGCTCTTCGAGATCCGCCAGAAGAACGTCACCACCACCGACCTGAGCGACCCGCTCGGTACCCACTACGTGCAGACCGGCGAAGTGCGCTCGCGTGGCGTGGAACTGGAAGCCGCGCTGGAACTGAGCCGCAGCCTCAAGGCCGTGGCCAGCTACAGCTATACCGAGGTCAAGAACACCCAGACCAACGACGCCAGCGCGCTGGACAAGACGCCGGTAGACATTCCCCGTCCGCGCCACCTGGCCTCGCTGTGGCTGGACTACACCCTGCGCGGCGGCCAGCTCAATGGGCTGGGCATGGGCGCAGGCGTGCGTTACGTGGGCAATGTCCCGGGCAGTGCGGACAATTCGCTGAACGTGCCGGGCTATACCCTGGTCGACGCCGCGCTGCACTACGACCTGCCGCAATGGCGCCTGTCGCTGACGGCCAGCAACCTGTTCGACAAGGAATATATTTCCGGCTGCTATGACGCGACCCGCTGCATCTATGGCAACGGCCGCACCGTGCTGGCGACGGCGCGTTATCGCTGGTAAGGAAGGAAACGCCGGCCGGGGCTCAGTCGGTAAAACGCAGCGAGACCGGCCCCACCTGCTCCAGCGCAGCCTCCACCAGCAGGCCGGCACGCGCATGGATCAGCCCGGTACAGGAACCGGTGGTGATGATCTGCCCCTGCCGCCAGGGCTGGCCGCGCTGGGCGCAATGGCGCGCCAGCCAGGCCAGCATGGACCACAGGTCAGCGGGATTGCCGCCGGTGGTACGGGCTTTTTCCTGGCCATCGATGTGCAGGCTGGCCACGGTCGTCGCCAGCGTCAACGTGCTCGGCAAGGGCTGGGGCTGGCCGGTCACCAGGGCGCCATGGCAAAGCAGGTCGGCCATGGCGGCCCAGGGATTGCCGCAGGGTTGCTGGCCCAGGCGGGTCTCCACCACTTCGATGGCCGGCAGGATGGCGTCGAAGACGCCCCGCAACTCCGCTTCGTCGGGCAGGCGCTCGCCGGGATCGTAGTCACGGCCCACGCGCAGGGCCAGTTCCACTTCGAGGCCGCGCATCCGCCACTGGGGGCCCGTCAATTGGGTACCGGAAGGCAGGATGCCGGATACCGGCAGTGGCGCACAGGATGGCGTGGAGCCATCGCCCTTGCTCCCCACCTTCCAGCCGCCGACCGGCCCCAGCCGCTGCAGCTGGGCGTCCTGCACCGCATAGGCGGTCGCGGCATCGCCCACTGCCAGCCGGCGCCAGTCCAGCGCCAGGCGGCTGAGGCGGGCGTCGAGCAGAAGTTGGGTGGCGGCGTCGATATGCATGCAGGGTTCTCCAAGGCGGTCATTCAATGCAGCGCGCATTGTACTGGCTGCCGGGCTTGCGCACACATGGCAAAGCAACAAGAAAAGCGCCGCCGGCAGCACACCTGGCCCGAGTTGTCGATAATGGCGCATGCCGCTTGACTTAGAGCGCACTCCAACTTCTAGACTGCCTGCCATGACGACCTCCATGACCATTGCCCAGGCGGCGACCGCCACCGGCCTGACGGTGCATACGCTGCGCTACTACGAACGCATCGGCTTGCTCGATGCTATCGAAAGGCGTGACAACAGCCACCGGCGCTATACCCAGGAAGACCTGAACTGGATCGCCTTCCTGCAAAAGCTCAAGGCCACCGGCTTGCCGGTGCGGGCCATGCTGCGCTATGCCGAACTGCGCCGGCTGGGCAACACCCTGGAGAGCGTCACCGAGCGCAAAGCCATCCTGCAAGCGCATACGCTTTGCGTCCAACACACCCTGGCCGAGCTGCACGCCAACCTGCAGGTGCTGCAGCACAAGATCGCGCTGTATGACGAGCTTGAGCAGCAGGCCTGCACGCCGCTGGCGGATTCCCCCCTGCCTGTGGCCACGGCCAGCGTCAACTGAAGAAAGGATTGCACCATGACTGAACGCATCACTTCCCACCTGCAACCGGAGTCGCCCGTGGGCACACGCCGCCTGGGCGCCAACGGTCCGCTGGTCTCGGCCATCGGCCTGGGCTGCATGGGCATGAGCGATTTCTATGCCCATCGCGATGACCAGGAGTCACTCTCCACCATCGACCGCGCCCTGGAGCTGGGCATCAACCTGCTCGATACCGCCGACATGTACGGCCCCTACACCAACGAGGAGCTGGTGGGGCGCGCCCTGCGTGGACGCCGCGACAAGTTCTTCATCGCCACCAAGTTCGGCTTCCGGCGCGATCCGGCCAATCCGGCCGCGCGCGGCATCGACGGCAGCCCGGCCTATATCCGCGAAGCCATCGAGGGCAGCCTCAAGCGCCTGGGCGTGGAGACCATCGACCTCTACTACCAGCACCGCATCGATCCCAATACCCCCATCGAGGTCAGCATGGGCGTACTGGCCGATCTGGTGAAGGCGGGCAAGATCCGTTACATCGGCTTGTCGGAGGCGTCGGCGGCGACGCTGGAACGAGCGCACCGGGTGCATCCGGTGACGGCGCTGCAAAGCGAATATTCGCTGTGGACGCGTGACCCGGAAGGCGATGTCCTGGCGACCTGCCGCCAGCTGGGGATTGGCTTCGTGGCCTACAGCCCGCTGGGACGGGGCTTCCTGACCGGTGCCATCAGCCGCTTCGAGGACCTGGCCGAGGATGATTTCCGCCGCACCAACCCCCGCTTCCAGGGCGAGAATTTCGCCCGTAACCTGGCATTGGTGGAAAAGGTGCAGGAACTGGCCCGGGGCCACGGCTGCACACCCAGCCAGCTAGCGCTGGCCTGGGTCATGGCGCAGGATCCGCACATCGTGCCCATCCCGGGCACCAAGCGCCGCCGCTACCTGGAAGAAAACGCCGGCGCCGGCGCGGTCAGGCTGTCGGCGCCGGACCTGCTGGCACTGGATGCGGTCTTCCCGCGGGGTGCTGCTGCTGGCGCACGTTATACGGACGCCAGCATGAAGATGCTTAACGGCTAGGCAACTTAGGCCGGTTCCGCCTCGCTGCCGCGCGCCGAGGCATGCTCGGCCAGCGGCACGAAGGTATTGGTGGCCGCGTCCAGCGCCAGGATGGACCCGGACTCGATGTCGTAGACCCAGCCATGCAGGGCCAGACGGCCCTGCGCCAGTGCCACCGCCACCGAGGGATGGGTGCGAATGTTGTTCAGCTGGGCGATCACGTTCTCGCGCACCATGCCATCGATGCGTTCTTTCTCGGTGGCATGGTTGCGCGATTCGTTGATCATCCGTGCGGCATCGGTGTGGTGCAGCCAATTGCGCACGGCCGGCATGTGGTCCAGGCAGGCACAGGTAGCCACGGCCGTCATCGCGCCGCAATCGGAGTGGCCGCAGATGACGATGTCCGACACCTTCAGTTGCGCCACGGCGTATTCCACGGTGGCGCTCACGCCGCCTGGCTCGGGGCCGAAAGAGGGCACGATGTTGCCGGCATTGCGGATGACGAACAGGTCGCCCGGTTCGCGCTGGGTGACCAGCTCGGGCACCATGCGGCTATCCGAGCAGGAAATGAACAGGGCCTTGGGCGTCTGTCCAGTCGCCAGCGTCTTGAAGAGCTCTTTTCGGGCCGGGAAGACATCCTGCTGGAAACGCAGGAAACCGTTGATGATGTCACGCATGATCGTCTTATGCCTTGATGAATATTCCGGGAAGACGACATTATGACCCGGAATGCTGGTAACTGCAGTTGACAGAGCCTTATCTTCGCAACAACAAACCGCCCCGCTAGACTGATATTTTGTTAAAAAATATGAATTTTTCTAGCGACTCCGGCAATTCCCACTGATAAATTTTCCGACTCGAAACGCCGCCGGGCGCAAGATCCGGCCTTCCGCTATTTCGAATTCGCCCGCGGCAGCCGTCCGGCAGCCGTTTCATGAACCTATCAGGGAAAAATTATGATCAGCAGGATAGTCACGACCGTGGCCGCAGTGGCCATGGCAGCGACGCTGGGCGGCTGCGCCACGGAAAGCGCGCGCAGCCTGCCGGTGGCGCAGGTCGCCAGCGCCAGCCAGGCCTACCAGGGGGTGCGCAGCCCGATCTCGGTGGGCAAATTCGACAACCGCTCCAGCTACCTGCGGGGCCTGTTCTCCGACGGCGTGGACCGCCTGGGTGGCCAGGCCAAGACCATCCTGATCACCCACCTGCAGCAAAGCAATCGTTTCAGCGTAATGGACCGCGACAACCTCACCGAACTGGCTCAGGAAGCCCAGCTCAACAAACAGACGCAACAGCTGAAGGGGGCCAACTTCGTGGTCACCGGCGACGTGACCGAATTCGGCCGCAAGGAAGTGGGCGACCGTCAGCTCTTCGGCATCCTGGGCCGTGGCAAGTCGCAGATCGCCTACGCCAAGGTGAACCTGAACATCGTGGACGTGAACACCTCCCAGGTCGTCTACGCGACCCAGGGTGCCGGCGAGTACAGCCTGAACAACCGCGAGATCATCGGCTTTGGCGGCACCGCCAGCTATGACGCCACCCTCAACGGCAAGGTTCTGGACCTGGCCATCCGCGAGGCGGTCGACAAGCTGGTGAGCGGGCTCGACTCCGGCGCCTGGAAACCCTGAGTCCCGGCTCCGCAGGTATATGACAAGGACCATCATGAAGAAACAACTTGGCATCGGCATCATGGCCATCCCGGTGCTACTGCTCTGCGGTTGCGCCGGTCACCAGCAGCAATCCCTGTATGGTTGGGGCAACTACCAGGAGCAGCTCTACGACCACTTCAGGAGCAACGGCAGCGGTAACACGCAGCAGATCGCCGCGCTGGAAGAGAACCTGCAGAAGATGCGCGCCCGTGGTGCGGCCGTGCCGCCGGGCTATCACGCCCACCTTGGCATGCTGTACGCCGCCATCGGCAGGGAAGACCAATCGGTCCAGGAATTTCAGACCGAGAAATCACTGTTCCCGGAATCGACACCTTACATGGATTTCCTGATGCGCAACGACAAGAAGGAAACCGGCAAATGATGACTCACCCATTCAAGGCAACCGCCACCCTGCTGCTGGCCCTTCTGCTCAGCGGTTGCGCCACCGGGCCACAGGCCTATGACTACGCCGAGTTCAAGGCGGCACGCCCGGCCTCCATCCTGGTGCTGCCACCAATGAACAGCTCATCGGAGGTGATCGCTCCCCACGGCGTGTTGGCGCAGGCCACGCAGCCGCTGGCCGAGTCGGGCTACTACGTGATGCCGGTCGCGCTGGCGGCGGAAACCTTCAAGCAGAACGGCCTGGACAATGCGGCGGACATCCACGAACTGCCGGTGCAGAAACTGCACCAGATCTTCGGCGCCGACGCCGCGCTGTATATCAACGTCACCGACTACGGCACCGCGTATCAGGTGATCAGGAGCGAGACGGCGGTATCGGCGGACGCCCGGCTGATCGACCTGCGCTCGGGCAAATTGCTGTGGCAGGGTTCGGCCCGCGCCTCCAGTGGGGAGCAGCAGAATTCCGGTGGCGGCCTGCTCGGCATCCTGATCTCTGCCATGGTCAACCAGATCATCAGCACCAGCACCGACGCCAGCTACAAAATGGCTGGCATTGCCAGCTACCGGCTACTGCGCGCGGGCAGCCAGAACGGCCTGCTGCATGGTCCGCGTTCGCCGAAATACCAGAAGGACTGATGCCCGCCCCCGCCAGATCAGGGTCCGAGGAGTGTCCAGTCCTAAAATAGGTTGACAGGTTTTTACTGCAACACAGACGCCCGATGCACCGCATCGGGCGTTTTGTATTTCAGCGCCGTATGAGGCCGTTCCTGGTTATAAATCCTTACTGATTGCGCC